>Ga0209163_1000001_pt1 | contig 1963566 bp, 1631 predicted proteins | sample MTBAKSrepl2MetaG_FD_187457 | JGI IMG/M metagenome (GOLD analysis project Ga0209163, IMG submission 187457) | Enrichment culture microbial communities om Arthur Kill intertidal strait, New Jersey, USA, that are MTBE-degrading - MTBE-AKS2 (Arthur... | ecosystem: Environmental > Aquatic >...
CGCCTGAAATTATATTTATGCCGTTTTTTTGTCAAATATGGACCAAAACAAGCTGTTTTGCGAACATCTTTCATCCCAGTGGTTTGGTTCCGTCAGTAAGTTAATATGTACCAAAACATTCATATGGGGCCAGCAAAGATATTTTAATTAAATTTAAACCTTGAAATGGAGTTTGTGCGCAGACTCCCGTTTTGCCCAATACAAAAAAACAGCAGCAGATGCAACAACTAATTGATTACATAGAGCGATATATTAAATTGGATTCTGCGGCAATAAAAGAATTAGAAAAGCTTGCAGAAATTGAGGTTTATACTAAAAATCAACATATCCTTGAACAGGGTCAGCGATGTAATAAAATATGGTTTATAAAATCGGGTATGGTTCGTAAATATTATATCCATAATAGAAAAGAGGTTACTGTTTGGATTCACACTGAAAATGAGACATTTACTTCTTTGCAAAGCTATGCACAAAACATTTTATCTGAAGAGTATTTGCAAGCAAGCGAAAACACTGAAGTTATTAGTATAACAAAATCAAATAGCGAGAAACTTGCCCAATATTCTCAAATTATTGTATTCGTGAATGCAATGATGGGAAAAGAATTTGCTAATGTCGATAAACATACGAAAGAATTAAATCAAAGGGATGCAAAAGGCAAATACGAGTATTTAATAGAAATTGCTCCTGAAATTATAAAAAGAGCAAAACTTGGACATATTGCGTCAATATTAGGGATTTCGCAGGAAACATTAAGTAGAATAAGGAAATGCTGATTCCTTTTTTGACATACATCAAAAGAAAATTATATTTATCACAGTTCCTTTGCAAAAAAAAGCAATGGAAAATTTAAAAACAATTGTTAAAGGAACAAAAGCAACATTATCTTTTGTGTGTGCAGGAAAAGTTTATTATCACATTGAGACAGAAAATCATCTATACCAATTGGAAATAAGCAGTATAGACGACGAACTCAAAACAACCTACCTGGAAAAAGAGTACAAAGCAATAACGCTTATGCGTTGGATACGGGAAAGGAATGGAAAATAACACCTTAATTCAACTTAAATAAGAGCGTAATGAAATTTCAATTTTCAGGAGAACTGCAAGAGTTTATCAATAAAGCCCAAATTGGCAGAGAAGAAGATATTGACTTTATTATGAATTGTTTGACAAACGAATCAAGCCTTGCTACAACACGATACGTTGATTTTGCATTAAGTCTTGTAGAAAACCCTATTGGATTTGAGCGGATAAAATGCTATTTGTTTTACGGGACATTAATCCAGCGAAATTATGCAAGTTTATATCTAAACCGCCTTGGAGTGTGGGAACCAGTAAAAGAAGCGTATGAGAAAGGTTTAATCGATGAAATTCAGGCTTATGCACGATAAAATGTATATATTACAAAGCGAATCAAGTTCTGGGCACAACAATTTATAAAAATAATAGCCGAAATAGCATTAAATATCAAGATTTGTAACTCTTTTCAACTTTTCTTGTAACTTAACAGGAAAGTACCACACAATCGGCTACTGAACCATACACTCAACCGTTGTGCGTCATAAAAGAGCAATAAACTTTTAAACGATTAATTATGATTTTAAAAATACAAACATTTAGAAGCTGCATAATGAGAATTAATTTTATAATATTAATCTTATCTCTTCTTCTTTTTTCAAATTGCCAAAGTAGAAAAGACATATTGACAAAAAATCAAGAACAAGAAATAACAGATACTCTTAAAGTTATCGCTACTGGATTTTTAAGGAGCTGGGAACCCCCGTTTCATCCAGAACGTGCGTTGCAATTGTTTACACAAACTGAGGACTTCTGTTTGATAATTGACGGATTTTTAATTGATAATTATAGTAAATGGGCTGAAGGAGTACCTAACTTTATGGCAGATGATCATTATTTTTTTAGTTCATATAAGCATGAAATAAAGGATATAAAATCTGTAGTTCTCAACAAGGATGCTGGGGTTGTAACAATAATCTATATTTGGGATAGTATTACGACGGAAGGTGTTCACAGAATAACGGATGGTGCAATTACTTTGACTTGCAGGCGGGAGGAAAATGGATGGAAAATTATTCATTATCATGGTTCACATGGTGATGATCAAATAATTAATTAAGTTGTAATCATTACGAGGTACAAAGTATTATATAAAAAAGTTGGGGTTCAGTGGTTTGCATGCATTCTTTCCGCTTTGGTTTTTTCCTTGTTGGATAAAAATGCAGCCTGAAAACCCAACCGTTTCACATTGTCGAACGTTATACGCTATTTTAAATAAAAGTATTAATAATTTAAAAAGAAGAGTAAAGAGATAAAAGCAAGAGTAATGGACATTAATAAGTAGCAGTGAGTAAAAGTGCCATAAAATGCAAACAACAATCCATAACAATGGTTACCCTTGCACAACCCAAAAAAAAGAAACATTTTCCATATTCTCAAAATATCTGCGTTGAAATAAGCCCTGTTAAGGGCTTATTCTTTCGGCTCAGTTACAAAAAGGGGTGACACCCTCAACGAGGGTGTCACACCATAGCACATTAAAAAAACGTACTTGCCAAAGTATAAAACTTTTGACGTTTTTTTAAGATTGTTACTTTTTGTAGATCGCTTTCAGCACTTTATCCTTATCCAGTTTTTTGGTGCAGAAAAACCAGTCGTGACAAGTTACATCTGGATCTTTTTTCTCCATGCGATCTTTGGCAACACCGCAGGAACCGGCAGGTGGCACAATCACATCATCGCCGGGATACCAGTCGGCCGGTGTAGCCACAGAAAATGCATCGGCGGCTTTAAGCGCAACAACCACACGGTGCAATTCTTCAAAATTACGTCCGAGGCTCAATGGATAATAAATAATGGCACGGATAATTCCTTTGGGGTCGATAAAGAAAACGGCCCTTACGGCTTTTGTTGAGTCCTCATTGGGTTGAACCATACCGTATTTATTGGCTACATCCATTTTGATGTCTTCTATCAAAGGGAATTTAACCTCGATGTTCTTCATTCCCTTATATTCAATCTTTTCCTTAATGGTTCTGAGCCAGGCAATATGACTGAATAATCCGTCGATTGATAGTCCGACCAATTTACAGTTTAGCTCTTCAAACTTATGTTCCATATTGGCAAAAGTCATAAACTCTGAGGTACATACGGGTGTAAAATCAGCCGGATGGCTGAAAAGGATCACCCATTTTCCAGCATAATCGGCTGGGAAATTAATTTCGCCCTGGGTGGTTACGGCTTTAAATTCAGGGGCTTTGTCGCCAATGCGAGGCATGGGTACAATTTTTTGTTCTGTTGATTCTTCCATTTTTTTATAATATTTAAAGGTTTGTATTATTCTATATCTTCATCAGTTGTTATTTCATCCGGAATTTTGGTTTTCTTAGGGCTTCCAATGAAGATCCCGATGATCAATCCGATAATGGCACTGACAAGGATAAGTATAACCCTTGGGCAGCTTATATCCCAAAATAATAGTTTTATTTGTACGATTTCAGCATTTTGAAGCGAAAAAACGACAATGAATAATGCCAATAATAAGATGATGATGATTTTTGGTTTCATGTGTTAAATATTTAATAATTCGGTCAAATGATCGCCTGACCCAAAGGGCAGGGAATATCCATATAAGAATTCCTGAATCACATGATCAATGTTAAAATGGGAATTTCATATGGATTTGAATTAAATGTCTAAGTTAGCTAAAATAAAGCCTGTTTAAAAGTATTTTCAATATATTTTGTCAGCTTTTTCGGTGAGACATCCTATTTTTCACGGATCATATAATGACCGGCTAAATTTTCAAATTCCTCAATTTGGCTTTTGATCCAGGCCCTCTTCTGACCCAGTTCCGCGGCCATTATCTTTGCAACTTCAGCTGCCATTTCAACGGCTGCACGTGCATCTAACAATAAAATCCTGCTTCTACGTGCAAGAAAATCCTCCACGGTTCGGGCCATTTCCTGCCTCACTGCCCAGATTACTTCGGCCCTGGTCGTTTGAAACATAGGATGTAATTGCGTTTTGTAAGATGCATCCTCCTTCCAAATAGCTTTTATTTCAAGCGCATCTGAACCATACATTTGCAGGCTGCCAAATTGATCGCTATGATTGTGGTATCCATGAATCAGCAAAGTTTTTGTAATGGATGGTTTCGGTTTCAGGTGTGCGATCATCAGGCCCTTGTCGATCACATCTTCTGCCATTTTCCGGTAGGTTGTCCATTTGCCACCGGTAATGGTCACCAGTCCGCTGCGCGAAATATGAACAATATGTTCCCGCGATATTTCGGCCGTCCTGCTGTCCTTTCCTTCTTTCACCAAAGGACGTAAACCTGCAAAAACACTTAAAATGTCCTTCTGTGAAGGGTCCTTTACCAGATAACGACTTGTATGTTTTAGCAGAAAATCAATCTCTTCCTGCATGGGAATGGGTTCGGCTAAAAATTCATTTACCGGGCTTTCGGTGGTCCCGACAAGGATTTTGTTTTGCCAGGGAATGATAAAAAAGACCCTGCCGTCATCCGTGTGAGGAACCATTATACCACTATCTCCGGGCAGAAACGATCTGTCTAAAACGATATGGATTCCCTGGCTGCTGGTCATCAGATCATCAACCATGGGGTCATCCATTTTCCTGATATGATCTGTAAAAACACCCGTTGCATTAATAACAACGCTTGCCTTAATTTTATGCTTTTTCTGGCTTTCCTGATCAATGCATATCAATCCCGATATCATTCCATGATCCTTAACCAGCCGTTCTGCTTTCATGTAATTGATCAGTGTCGCTCCTTGTTCAGCAGCGGTTTGGGCCATATTGATGATGAAGCGGCTGTCGTTAAATTGTCCGTCATAATAAATAACACCTCCCAGCAAACCTTCAGTTTCCAGAGTAGGAATGTGTTTGAGCGTTTCATCCTTCGATAGTAATTTTGAGGGACCCAAACCTTCTTTTCCGGCCAGTGCATCGTAAAGTTTTAATCCGATTCCGTAAAACGGTCCTTCCCACCAATCGTAAACCGGGACAATAAAGGGCATATCATGAACCAGGTGGGGCGCATTTCTCTTCATGATTCCACGTTCTTTGAGTGCTTCAAGAACAAGCGCAATGTTTCCCTGCTGAAGGTAGCGAACCCCGCCATGAGCCAGTTTGGTGCTTCTGCTTGAGGTCCCTTTGGCAAAGTCGAACTGCTCGATCAGTAATGTTTTATACCCTCTCGACGAAGCTTCAAGAGCCGCGCCAACACCACTTGCTCCCCCGCCAATAATTGCAAAATCCCATAAAAATTCAGGATCACTTATGTTTGAAAGCATTTGATTTCGGTCCATCATGTTTGATTTTAAAATTATACTTGATTATTGATAGAATTTTTTTCAGGGGTTGTAATATTCTCATTAAGGGAACTGTTTCTTTTTGTTTCAGGAAGGTATAAATGAGATCGGATAATTCAGGACTGCGTAAATAACCATATGATTTATGCGGATTTCGATGATTGTTTATTTTATAATCATTTATAATTTCCCGATCGATGATTTGAACCCCATATTTATTTGGCATGAAATCGTCGGCCAGTTTATAGTTAATGGCAATTTTATCTTCAATGTCGGAAAAATTGTACCATTGTTTGATAGATAGTGGCACTTCGGGTTTTTTAATTTCCAGATGATTTTGTTTGAGCTCAGCGGCAATTTTACTGATAATAATGGGCAGGCCCAAAGGTGATCCGATGGTAACAAAAGTGTTTATTTGAATGTTTTTGGGTAAATAACTGAGCACATCAAATGCAATGATAGAACCCATTGAATGAGCGATCAAAAATATCTGGTCATTTTTGTGAGCCAGGATCATATTCTTCAACCGTTCGCGTATTTTATCCTTTGCAGAACATTTCATGTCGTTTTCATCATTGCAATCTTCGGTATAATAAGCATCCAGATCTGTAAAATATTTTTTTACAATGGCATCTGTTATAAAGGAGTAATTAATACTGAAATCCTCATTCAGAAAAACTTTATTTAATTCTTTTGTCAACAGGTCGAGTATTTTTTTTCTAACCGTATGATCTTCAGGAACGATGTCTTTTGAACCCGCTTGATAGGGTTCATTTAAATAATATGGATCTTCTTTGTCTGTAATGAATTCGTCCAATGGTTTTTTGTGCAAAATGTCGGCCCAGTAAACCATTTTAAATTTCAGCTTCGGATGGTTGGGGCCGCTTAGGTTTCTCAGCCCTTCATCAATTGCTTTTAACCACCACCTTTCGAGGGTGTCTGCCGGGGGCTTATTCCCAAGTCCGTGAATGCCGATAATTATTTTTGCCATCGTTTAATTACTTTGCTTGTTCAGTTCGTATTTGAGCCATGAAGCCTTATTGCTTGTAATTCCATCAACACCCATTTTTAAAAGTGTAAATGCTTTTAACGGGTCATCAATGGTCCAGGTATAAAGTAATAAATCAGCAGCTTTTACTTTTGCAACGAAATGCCGATTCAGTCGTTTTCCACAACCCCAAACGTCAAGTCCGTCAATTTTGTATTTTTTAACTTTCGATATTATCCTGTTAACAGAAATTGGGAAAATGCCAGTTAGCCAGAAATGATCCAGGTTTAACAACCAAAGCATTTTATATTCAGGCATTGCTACTTTAGCAGCTTTTAGGGTGTTTAAATCGAAGGCAATGATTTCTATTTGCTTTGTTTCCAGGTTGGAGTTTTCGAGTTCCTCTTTAAGGAAAGGGATCATTTTTTTGCTGCTTTTAATCTCAATGATGATTTTTTTATCAGCAGGGATCGTTCTTAATACTTCGTTCAGGCTTGGGATTTTAAGGTCATTCCATTTGGGGAAGCTTGGATTTGCAAAGTTCAGTTTTTTTAAATTCTGAAGTGTGTTTTTTTTGATGGTCAAATTTGCATTGGCGGTCCGCTTTGTGTTTCGGTCGTGAATCACGACTATTTTATCGTCTTTGGTTAAATGAATGTCAATCTCAACCGCATCTGCATTTCTTTCCCAGGCAAGCCCGATTGCAGCAAGTGTGTTTTCAGGGGCGTCGTGTGATTCGCCACGGTGTGCGATGATTAAATGTTTAGTTTTCATGCACAAATGATAATGGAGTATATGCTGAACAATATCATAAAGATATATAATTAGGGGTTTTGAAGTTAAAATATTATTTCAAACAAATCAATTTTGTTGCTCAGGAAGAATCCTAAAGATACATATTGATTGATTCTATATAAGCATCGAATATTGTAAATAAAACAAAAATGCAATACATTTATGTATCTAAAATGTATCGATAAAATGAACACTCCAGCTATTCCGACCCCCGACACCATTCCTGTGAATTACATATGGTTGTATATACTGTTAGTTCTAACTTTTATCCTTCACCTGGTTTTGGTTAATCTGGTGCTGGGTGGCAGTTTGTTGGCACTCTGGGATCAATTTAAAAGGAAACCAGGTTCTGAACTGACAAAGAATTTGCCCATTATGGTGGCTCTTGCCATAAATCTGGGCATACCTCCCTTACTTTTCTTACAGGTTTTGTATGGGAATTTTTTTTATACCAGTTCAGTTTTAATGGCTTTTTTCTGGATTTTGGTGATCCCGGTTTTAATACTCTCATACTATGCAACCTATGTGTTCGTAAAGCAAAAAGATAAACTGCCGTTTTGGTCCAAATTAGCATTGATGTTCTCTGTGCTATTTTTATTCTTTATCACATTTATGTTTGTCGATAATACCATTTTATCACAAACTCCGGGGAATTGGACAAATTACTTTGTTCATAAAAGTGGTACTTATTTGTTGTGGGCTGACTCAACACTCTGGCCAAGAATTTTACATTTTGTTTTTGCCTCAATTGCCATTGCGGCTTTAGGAAAGGCTCTGTTTATTAAATATTCAAAAAAAGCAAAATCTGAAATAAAGGCTGAAGCCATAAAAAAATCACTTAAAATTGTGGCCTGGGCCACTTTGGTCCAATTTGCAGCCGGTATCTGGTTTTTATTATCCTTGCCCAGACCTGTAATGAAACTGTTTTTGGGGGCAGAACTGATGCCCACCTTCCTCATGGGTCTTGTGTTGCTTATTGCATTTGCTATTCTTTATTTCAGTTTTACTGCAAAGCTAAATTTAACCTTAATATTCAGCTTAGTGGAAGTGATGGTGATGTGTATTGTACGTGAACTATTACGAATCTATTATTTAAGCGATATTTTTCATCCATCCAGTTTGCAAAATCAACAACAGAATTCACCTTTCATTATTTTTTTGCTTGTTTTCATAACTGGTATTCTGATAATATTTTATATGATAAATCGAGCACAAAAACCTAAAAATCCAACATCATGAATTATCCAATCTGGTATTTGCCTGCCTCCGGCGGAGGTTTATTGATTGCTATCATTGCAATTCTTCATACAGTTGTTGCCCATTTAGCGGTAGGTGGTGGGCTTTTTCTGGTTTTGACAGAACGAAAGGCACATAAAACAAAAGATGCAGGTTTGTTGGAATATGTTAAAGCACATACCTGGTTTTTCCTGTTGCTAACGATGGTATTTGGGGGGGTAAGCGGAGTCGGTATCTGGTTTATCATTTCGCTGGTCAGCCCCGGAGCTACATCTTCTCTTATTCATAATTTTGTTTTCGGATGGGCCATCGAATGGGTCTTTTTCATTGGAGAAATTGTGGCTCTCCTCATTTATCATTATCGTTTTGATAAAATGAAACCAGATGAGCATATGAAGATTGGCTGGTTATATTTTATTTTTGCATGGTTGAGCTTGTTTGTTATCAATGGCATTTTGGCTTTTATGCTGACTCCGGGTCAATGGTTGCAAACCGGTAATTTTTGGCAGGGTCTTTTTAATCCCGGATTTTTACCTTCATTGCTGTTCCGCACTTCAATCGCTTTCATTTTTGCCGGAGTATTTGGTTTGATAACTGCTTCTTTTCTGAAGGACAAAGAATTAAAAAACAGGATTATAAAATATTGTGCCCGGTGGATGTATTACCCTTTGGGTTTATTAATTGTTACCGGAATTTATTATTCAAATATACTTAACCCACAGGCTTTTGAAAATGTCTTTCATTTCAATCCCGAAAGTAATTTATTCATTAATATCTTAATATTCTCAAGTATTGCATTGTTTGGTTTGGGTCTCTTTACCCTGGTCAGGTTGCCGGGTTTTATCCAAAAAGCCCTGGCATTTTTATTGGTAATAATTTGTTTCTCCTGGATGGGAGGCTTCGAATATTTGCGGGAAATTGCCCGAAAACCATACGTGATTTACGGGTATATGTATTCAAACGGAATTAAAGTTGATCAGGTAAAAACCATTAATGAATCCGGTTTTTTACAACTCGCAAACTGGTCTGAAATTAAGGAAGTAAATGATGAAAACTTACTGCAAGCCGGAGCGGAAATCTTTCGGTTACAATGCATGGGCTGTCATAGTATTAGCGGATATAATGCCATGATCCCTTTGATTGATAATTTAACAGAGCGCGGACTGGAGGCTCAACTTACGGGCATGGGTAAAGTGAATACTTATATGCCGCCATTCGTGGGAACAACGTATGAAAAGAAAGCTTTGGCAGCTTATATGTTTCAAACATTGTTAGGAAAGGAAAAAAGAGAATTTCAGGCTTTTGAGCCTACACAATTCCCGTTAGAGGTTCCTAAATTTGATCAGGAAAAGGATCAATATGTTTTATTGGTATGGAACGATTTGGGGATGCACTGTATTTCAGACAATGAAAAATATTTTTCGTTTTTACCTCCCGCAAATACTTTTAATGCACAATTATTCAAGAGAGGGCAAAAACCCGAGTTAATCACTACTGATGTATTATTAACCTATGAGGTGGAAGAAGGCAACAGTCATCCTGAAGAACGCTCAAAGTTTTGGGAATATTCCAAACAAATTTTTGGCGTTCAGGTGCCGGTTCCTAAAGGGCTAAAAGGAAAAACGAACAATGATACAATGGATTTTCATTTGAATCATTTTGCAGCAGAGTTATTCCCGGCTTTACCCTATCGGGAAGATCAACACTACAATCCGTTCCCCTTGTATACCATTAAAGCATATGAGAAATCCTCCGGTAAGCTTTTAATTGAGACCAAAGCTGTTGCTCCGGTCTCAACAGAGATGGGTTGTTTAAATTGCCATGATGGTGATTGGGCATGGAATGGAGTTTCAGGGGTTTCAGACGAAACTGCTGAAAATATCTTAGCCGTGCATGATAGATATAATGGCACCACTTTGTTGGAAGATGCCAAAAATGGCAAGCCCAAATTATGTCAGTCCTGTCATGCCGATCCGGCTGTTGGAGCTCCGGGCAAACCCGAAGTTCTTAATTTTTCATCAGCAGTGCATGGCTTCCATGCAAACTATTTATCGGATATGGATCACCAGGCTTGCAATTTGTGTCATCCGTCGCGCATCGAAGGAAATACGACCTGTTTCCGTGGACGACATGTAAAAACCGGCATCAATTGCACGGAATGTCACGGCAGGCTCGAAGATCACGCATTAAGCCTTTTAGCAGGACAATCATCCAAAAAAGCAGCAGCACGACTCTCAGCTTCGCTTATTCCTTATTGGGTTAATGATAAAAGCACGATCAATCCACGAACCCCATGGTTAATTGAGCCTGATTGTAAATCATGCCATACTCATTTTAATATTAGAGAAGATAAATATTCCGGGACTTCATTTAATGCATGGGTTTCAGGTTTTAATGATCTATATCGAAACCGAACAGATGAACAAGGCGTAATGTGCATTGCCTGTCATGGATCAACACATGCCGTTTATGGAGCCGAAAACAAATTCGGGAAGCAACGTGATAATATGCAGCCTCTACAATATCAGGGAATGGCAGGAACAATCGGAACCCATCAGAATTGTAAGGTTTGTCATATAAAGGAAATGAATGTAAATGGACATCACCGGAATCAAACAATGCGAAAAAATATTGCTGCCATTGTGGAAGATTGATCCTTTTCGTTTGATCTTTTTTATCCGGCAAGTGAAGTGCCGATCAGTGAGCCGATACCATAAGTAATGGCGGCTGCCACTAATCCGAACAGCACTTGTCTGAAACCCGAAAACCAGACGTTTTTTCCGGTAAACAAAGTGATGGCGGCCCCGATCATAAAGAGTCCGATGGTACTTGCAATCACACTCCAGACAATGGCCTGGTATCCTTGCATAAAAAAGAAGGGGAAAACCGGAATAATTGCCCCAAAAGCGAAAAGCACAAAGGAATATATTGCAGCTTCAAGAGGTGACCCTTCAATTTCATCAACATTGATCCCCAGCTCTTCTTTGACTAATACCTCATGGGCTTTTTCTTTATCCTGCATCAATTCAACCGCCATTTTATGGGCTTGCTCTTCAGGAATACCCTTGGCCATATAAATTAAAGCCAGTTCCTGTATTTCACCCTCGGGGTTTGCAATTAATTCCTCCATTTCGAGTTGCATCTGGTTTTCGTTGAGCTCCTGGGAACTTTTAACCGAGATCCATTCACCCAACGACATGGAGAGCGCACCTGCAAGCAGACCTGCAATTCCGGCCAGCAATACGCCATTTTGACCCACGGTAGCTCCGGCAACTCCCATTACTAAACTGAAGTTGGAAACCAGCCCGTCGTTGCCTCCTAAAACCGCGGCCCTCAAAGCATTTCCCCCTACCGAACGGTGTCTGCTTTCGAATTTGGCCAGGTGGCTCCCTGAAAAATCACTTTTGTTCTCCAGTACAGCCTGTAAAATACGAACATGGTTGTGTTCAGTCCCGTCGGGGGAGGTGTTATTGCTGTTTTTTGCAGAAACTATGGCTTTTGAAATGCTTTTTTCCGTTTCCATCAACACGCCCAACACAAAGTTGTATCCAAAGGTTTTCCCAATGGCATTAAGTATTTTTGCCCTGAAGGAGGGTGCAGGTAGGTTGAGTTGGTTTCCTGTGGTATTCGATTTTATAAATGCATCGGCATGACTTAATTCAATTTCACTCATTTGCCTGTAAACGTTTGCAATAAGCTGGTCCGGTTCATGTTCGGCCAGTTTTGCATACAAATATGAAGCATCAATTTCAGTCTGAATATTTTGTTGTTTCAGAGCCATTTTTTTCGTTTGAAATAGAGTAACATAATGGCGGCAACTATAATCATGACGCCCCACATAATAAAATAACTGTATTTAAAATGTAGTTCGGGGAGAAAGTCGAAATTAGTGCCATAGATACCCGCAAGAAATGTGAGCGGAATAAAAATCGCAGCAAAAATGGTTAGCACTTTCATGACTTCATTCATGCGGTTGCTTACACTGGTGTGATAGATATTTAAATAATCGGATAATACTTCACGATAGGTTGAGAGTGTGTCGACACTGTGCATTACCAAATCATCCAGATCCTTAATGAAAGGTTTAGTTTTTTTGCTGATCAGATTCGTTTCAACCTTTTTAAGTTTATTCATAATTTCGATGACCGGCCGGGTAACTTTTAAGAAAAAACTAATTTCTTTCTTAAAGGTGTAAATTTCCTGAAGTGTCGATTGACTGGCCTTTTCAATGATTTGTTCTTCCAGGTCTTCGATTTGTTCGCCTATTCTTTCGATGGCATAAATGTAATTATCGACAATGGTATCCATCAAAGCATAAGCCAGATAATCGCAACCATGATTTCTGATCCTCCCTTTCATTTTTCGGATACGTTCGCGCACCGGTCCGAAAACATCACCGGGTTGTTCCTGGAAAGTAATGATATAATTTTCTCCGATGATGATACTGATTTGTTCGGAGATTATTACTTTTTCTTTGTCATCATATTTGAGCATCTTTAATACGATGAAAATTTGAGCGTCGAACTCTTCCATCTTGGGTCTTTGTCCGGTGTATAATACATCCTCTAACAATAAGGGGTGTATTTCAAAATTTTCACCGATTTGCTGAACCATATCCGTATCATGAATTCCATAGAGATTAATCCATGTTATCGAATCTGTATGTTTATACCTGAAACACTCCGATACATCTTTAGGCTCAAATTCAATCAGATTATCCTGATTGTAATCAATCACCGTAAGACGGGGTTTATCCATCTTTTGCTGGCCGATAAAAATAAGAGAACCCGGAACTGTTCCTTTATTTTCTATCCGGTGTTTAAAAAATCTGGCCATTTTTATGGGTTTTGCTACAATTGTCATCAAGCTAATTTAATCAATGAATTTTTTATTGTATGAATTTACAAACAGTATATTACCCAGATCATCGTAGCCTTTGAAAAACTCGTTTCCGTTACGGTTGGAAATTTCTTCCCTAAACCCCATGATTGTAAGGGCTGCGTTTTTTGAATAATCGTTTATGATTGATTTAGAAGAGATATCTTCTTTTTGAATGATGATCTCAATGTTGTTTGAGGTAATTGGCAGTCTTCCGCTTAATACCAGATCATCCATTCTTTTACTCACTTCTTCAAATTCGGTGGCTTTACAAATATCGAATATTTTGATATTGCTTTTTTTCCAGTCGGGATGTCCAAGAATAATAAAACTAAGCAAAATCATCAGGTTTGCATTGTCTTCGTCGATGGTCTTTATCCAAATGTGAATACCGTTTTTATAATGAATGGGTTTACGGCTGGATGCAAGGATACACACATCGAAGCTGCCGGTGCTCACCAATTTAAAGTTGTCCAGAATGTCGTCAAGTTCTTCCGGTTCTTCTTTGTCGTATTCAAAAATCACCATATTATTTTCCATCCCTGCAATTCCCGGAATTTGTATAGCCTGGGCAATGGCGTTGGTATAAGATGGAGAAATGATGGTGTCAATATAAACACTGCTGTTTTTATCCACATTTTCGATAAGTTGTGCCAATTCTTTTTTGGATCGGTCGCACGAACTAGCCGAGTAATAACCTTCGATACGATGCAGGTAGGTTCCAAATCCATATTTGTATGAAATCCAGCTTAACAAACGAAAAGCATTATCGCGATTGAATGAGTTTTTTGAAATGCAAATCGCACTCGGTCTCCATTCTGCATTTGTTTTTGTTGCATTTTTCTTTTGAAGAAAAATTTGCAGATTCCGGTTGATTTGGAAAATGGCATTGGCAAAAATTGATGCCAGTCCTTTTCTGTTCGAGTGATAATAATTGATATACACATATAAGAGTGTCATTGCAATAATTGCAACAAAAGCATATACTGCGTTAATTTTGAACATCACCCAAACAGAAGTAATAAATCCTGCCAGTGAAAAAAACCATTTGGATTTAAAAGACGGCCTGTAGGATGGGGAGGATCCAAAATGATTTAAAAATGAAATAAGACATAATGAGCCGTAAGTCACCATAAAAAACATAGAAATAACTTCTGCCACTGCATTAACATCACCCAGGGCAACAAATATGAGTGCGATGAGACAGGTAATTATTGAAGCATTGATGGGTTCATTATCTTTTTCCCGTCCTTTGGTGAGCCAGTTGTTCATGAAAGTCAATGGGAACGATTTGTCGACAGCCAGTGCTTGCAGCGTTCGGGGCGCAACCATTACAGATCCCAGGGCTGAAGAAATGGTAGAAGCTGCCAGCCCGAGGGGGATCACAACAACGCCCGCAATCGCAATTTTGCTCATGATGAGCTGATCGTTCAGAAGATCTTCAGGACTTGCAGTAAGGGCAAGTTTATAGGAAATAAAAAAGTAAATGACCATTCCGATGACGGTAGCCGTTGTGGTTCCTAAAGGTATAGATTTGCCGGGATTTTTTAAGTCGCCCGATAATCCCACACCTGCTGTCATTCCTGTAAATGCAGGGAAAATAATTGCAAAAACAACAAAGAAATTACCCATATTTTTGAATTGTGCATTGGCCAGGTTAAACCCTGATTCCGCTGCATGATCGGTAGTTCCCGCAAAAAATAAGATCAGTGAAATAACCAGGATAATAACTACAAAATAGAGTGCTTTAACCCCTAAATTTGCGCCTTTTTTTATAATAAGAGCTGATAATATAAGCATCACCGGAATGCTGATTACCTGTCGGGGAACAAAGATATCGTAGGAGTTTAGCATGAATTTAAAGAAGAAATCGAAGGCTTCCGTAAAGGCGATCACATAGAAAGCTACACTTATTGCCTGTGATAAATAAAGTGCAATTCCAATTGTTGCGCCAATATTCAGTCCGAACGAACGGGATATGATAAAATATTCACCTCCGCCTTCAACACGCTTATTTGTTGCTATTTCTGAAATTGCAAGGGCAGTAGGAATGGTTACCATATGGCCAAGAACAATGATTAATATCACTCCCCAAAATCCGACAGATCCGACTGCATACCCAAAACGTAAGAAAAGAATGGCTCCCAATATGGTAGATATTGCAGTGAAAAATACCGGAGCGGTCCCAAATTTTTTATTCATAATCAGCGTATGTCTATGTTAGTTTTTATGTTCAAATAATATAATAGTAAGATAAAGATAATGCAAATTTTATAGCCTAAAAATAAAAGTATTTGTAATACAAAGGTACATATTGCAGATATCAAAATGCAGGATTAGTGATTTGATGGCATAAAAAAAACCGAAGGAAATTTTCCTTCGGTTAGCGTTTATGTTTGATTTGTCAGCGTGTATTACTGACAAATATTGGATTTGCGGCTTAGTACATTCCGCCCATACCGCCTGGCATTCCACCACCCATTGGAGGCATGGCAGGAGCGGCATTTTCGTCTTTATGTTCTGAAAGAACACATTCTGTAGTCAATAACATACCTGCAATTGAAGCAGCATTTTCAAGTGCAACTCTTGCAACCTTTGTTGGATCGATAACGCCAGCTTCATATAAATTTTCATATACATCGGTACGAGCATTGAATCCAAAATCCTTTTTGCCTTCAGATACTTTTTGTACAACAACTGATCCTTCCATTCCGGCGTTTTCAACAATCTGACGAAGAGGTTCTTCTAATGCACGCATTACAATTGCAATTCCGGTTTCTTCATCTTCATTATCGCCTTTAAGTTTTCTGAGAGGTTCGATAGCGCGAAGATATGCGACTCCACCGCCAGGGATAATTCCTTCTTCAATGGCAGCTCTTGTGGCATTTAAAGCATCGTCGAAACGATCTTTTTTCTCTTTCATTTCAACTTCGCTTGCAGCACCCACATAAATTACAGCAACACCACCAGCTAATTTTGCCAGTCTTTCCTGAAGTTTTTCTTTGTCGTAGTCTGAAGTTGTGGATTCGATTTGTGCTTTAATTTGATTTACTCTCAAATCGATATTGGTTTTTTCGCCTTTACCATTTACGATGGTGGTATTGTCCTTGTCGATAGAAACTTTATCAGCTTCACCAAGGAAAGAGAGGTCGGCATCTTCGAGTTTGTACCCTTTTTCTTCAGAAATCACTGTACCACCGGTCAATATAGCGATGTCCTCAAGCATTTCTTTTCTTCGGTCGCCAAATCCCGGAGCTTTCACGCCGGCAACTTTTAAGGAACCCCTGATCTTGTTAACAACCAGAGTTGCTAAAGCTTCACCATCAATATCTTCAGCAATAATGATTAATGCACGGCCGGTTTGAGCCGATTTTTCAAGAATTGGAAGTAAATCCTTCATTACACTGATTTTTTTATCATAAATCAGGATGTAAGGGTTTTCGAAAACCGCTTCCATTTTTTCGGTATCAGTAATAAAATAAGGAGAGATATAGCCACGATCGAATTGCATACCTTCAACTACATCCACGTAGGTTTCGATTCCTTTTGCTTCTTCGATGGTAATAACACCTTCTTTTTTTACTTTGCTCATTGCTTCAGCAATTAACTTACCAATGGTATTGTCGTTATTGGCAGAGATTGAAGCAACCTGTTCTATTTTTTCGCTGCTATCACCAATGGTGTGTGTTTGTTTACGCAATGATTTAATAACTTCAGCAACTGCTTTATCAATACCGCGTTTTAAATCCATCGGATTTGCACCTGCAGTAACATTTTTTAACCCGGTGGTAACAATGGCCTGGGCCAGTACTGTAGCAGTGGTAGTTCCGTCACCGGCTATATCGTTTGTTTTTGAAGCAACTTCTTTTACCATTTGGGCACCCATATTTTCTACGGGGTCTTTCAAATCGATTTCTTTAGCAACGGTAACCCCATCTTTGGTGATATAGGGAGATCCGAATGATTTTTCGATAATTACATTTCGGCCCTTGGGTCCCAGGGTTACTTTTACTGCGTTGGCCAGGGCATCAACTCCCTTTTTTAAGCCGTCTCTTGCGGGTAGTTCAAATAAAATATCTTTTGCCATTTTTATTAAGGTTTTAAGTTTTAAATTAATAATTAAACGATAGCTACGATGTCAGATTCGCGCATAATCAAGTAGTTCTTTCCATCAACAGTGATTTCGGTTCCGCTGTATTTACCGTAAAGTACATTGTCGCCAACTTTCACAGTCATAGGTTCATCAGGTTTGCCTGGGCCAACTGCCAAAACGGTACCTTTTTGTGGTTTTTCTTTTGCAGTATCGGGGATGATAATTCCACCTGCTGTTCTTTCTTCAGCAGCTGCAGACTCAATGATAACTCTATCAGCCAGAGGTTTAATGTTTAATTTTCCCATTTTTTTAAGTAATTTTTATGTTAACAATATAATTTTAGCATCTATGTTCATTGGCATTTGCATATTTTGTGCCAATCGAAAAAACAAAAAAAAATGTCAGATTTAATGACAATCTGACATTTTGCATAATCATAGCTTTTTTTATTTTTTCTCGTCTTCGCGTGGAGGAGGAGCCTGATAATCTTCAACCGGCATGGTGGCAGGAGGTGTATTATTGATTTGATCCCTGAGTTCGGTATCAACGGTATTTTGCATGTCGCCACTGCTTCTGGGTATCACAAAGATGGTGAATAAGCTTAATAGTAATAAAACGATCGCCAGGGTCCAGGTTGATTTTTCAAGAAAATCAGCAGTTTTACGAACACCCATATATTGGTTTGATCCGGCAAAGTTTGAAGCAAGTCCGCCGCCTTTTGAGTTTTGTACCAGTACAACCAAAATTAATAAGACACAGGTAATTAAAATCAGAACCGATACTAAAATATATGTACCCATTGTTTTTTGTTTTTCAGTTTATTGTAATTCTTTTTCTATTTTTTTAATTCGGGCTGCAAAGTAACTACTTTTTTCCGGATATTTCAAGCTTAATTTATGATAAATTTTAATGGCTTTGGCTTTATAACCCTGATCGTCATATATTTTTGCCAGGGTTTCGCTTACAATATTTTCCTGATCGACGATACTTTGCTGCGCAAATTCGAGGGGGTTGTAAAAACCTGATTGCCTTCGCGAAATCGTTGGAGCTGTATAAATAAATTTTTCAATTAATTCATCTTTGCTCTTCGATTTGTTTTCGTTCTTCAGTTTTTCGATGTCATCAGTGTCTTCAGACTCTGTTTTGGGTTTGTTTTTTGCTTCTTTTTTGGCGCGTTCAATTTCGGCAAGCTTCTTCTCAATTCGGGCTTTTAGCTCCTCTATTTTTGCAGAATCTCTTTTTGCCTTTTCATCAAGCTCTTTGTCTATAACTTCCGCCTGGGTTTCTTTTGCCTTTTCAATAAATTCATCCGGGAATTCTACGTTATCTATTGATTCGCTGATGGTGTCGATATGCTTTTTAAGCATTTTTCGGTTGGCAACGATGGCAGCATTTTTACCAAGCTGTGTTTCAAACTGAATATTTTTTTCTTTATAAAAGTTAAGGCTCAGCAGGGTTTCGATGGAAGGGCAGTATGGATATTCTCTTGAAAGGGTCATTAATTCAGGGATCGTATCTGCCTTTAGTAATGATGGGTTGTTTAAATATTCGATAAACTGTTCTCTCTTCATGGGTTTACGTATTACCAATTAACAACAGTCGCATTAAAAATATCTTCGACCAGTGCATCAACGATCACTGTTATCAGTCCTTCCTGAACACTGTTTAAACTTTGAGAGCTGAGATAATCCTCGTATCGCGTAAATTTACTGTTTTCAAAATCTTTTGAAGGATCGAAGACATTTACAAAATTAACGGTAACGGTTATGGTTAAACGATTCAGTGCGGCCTGATCTTCCTGGATGGCCACTGGAGCCGTGCTATATTCTGTAATCACCCCTTCAATTTGTAAATCGCCTCCGGATGTGGTAATGTTTAATGGTGTTTGGGACGAAAACCTGTTTTTCAGCTGATCAGTCAGTGTTTGGCTCAAGGTGGGTTCAACCAGTGCGGCTTTGTTTTCAAAATAACCGATGTAAATGGTTTTGGCTTCAGCAGGAATTGATGCACCGCTGAATGAATAGATACCACAGCCACCAAGGGTAAGTACAATAAATAGCAGTACGAGGTAACCAAAATGTTTGTTGACCATATATTTATTTGATGTTATATTCTTTTATTTTTCGATAGAGTGTACGCTCCGAAATCCCTAACTCTTCAGCTGCATTTTTTCTTTTGCCTTTGTGTTTTTCCAGGGCCCTTCTGATCATATCAATTTCTTTTTTTTGCAAGGATAAAGATTCTTCAACTACTTCCGAATGATGAATGGGCTCATCCAGAACTTCTTCGGCACGGTGTTGGATCTCGATCTTATTAAAATCGGGCATATCCTCATCAGCTTCATCATAAAGCTGCTGGATCAATTTTGCATGACTTTTGGTATTTTTCAACTCACCATTTTCGAGAATATCAACCACTACTTTTTTAAGGTCGTTGATATCTTTTTTCATATCAAAAAGCACTTTATAAAGTATATCCCTTTCCGAAAAGTCCTCTTTTTCTTTATGGCTTTTGTAAAGGACCGGAAGGTCGGTTCCGCTTCCGTGGGGCAAATATTTTTGAAGTAAGGCGGTGTTCAGTAAACGGTTTTCTTCAATAATCGATATTTGTTCAACGGTATTTTTAAGTTGCCTGATGTTCCCGTCCCAATGGTAATTTGTTAGCATCGAAATGGCATCATCGGTAAGTTGAAGAACAGGCATGCGGTATTTTTCTGCAAAATCAGCGGCAAACTTCCTGAACAACAAATGAATGTCATCTTTTCTGTCGCGCAAAGGAGGTACAGAAATCGGAACGGTATTCAGCCTGTAAAATAAATCCTGACGAAACTTTCCTTTACTGATTGCTTCTGGCACATTAACGTTTGTTGCTGCCACAACACGTACATCTGTTTTTATAACCTTAGAAGATCCCACTTTTATAAATTCGCCGGTTTCCAAAACCCGCAGTAGCCTGACCTGGGTGGAGAGCGGAAGTTCTGCAACTTCATCTAAAAAAATGGTGCCCCCGCTTACCACTTCAAAATAGCCTTTGCGCGATTCATGAGCCCCGGTAAATGACCCTTTTTCGTGCCCGAATAATTCGCTGTCGATGGTTCCTTCGGGGATCGCCCCGCAGTTAACAGCAATGTAAGGCCCGTGTTTCCTGGCACTTAACTGATGAATGATCTTCGGAAAAACTTCTTTCCCTGTTCCACTTTCTCCGGTAATAAAAACCGTAATATCTGTTGGTGCAACCTGCATGGCTACATCAATGGCACGGTCGAGCAAAGGGGAGTTGCCTATAATTTCAAATCGTTGTTTTAGTGTCTGAATTTCCATTGTCTAAGTCAAATTTTTTATGATGATCCCATCATAAAATTGCAGTTTCCGATTTGCAAAGTTAGCGAAATTTAATTCCCTGATCAAAAACAGGATAAAAGCTGTTTTTTTTAAAAAATTACTTTCTGACGATTGCATTCAGTTGTGTTTCAAAAGTATTAATAAGTTTCCTCATTACTTTTTCCACCACTTTATCTGTTAAAGTTTGGTATTCGTCCTGCAAAATGAAACTTAAGGCGTATGATTTTTTATTTTTATCAATTTTGTCGCCTTCATAAATATCAAAAAGTGTAACAGATTTTAGAAGTTTACGCTCTGTTTTAAACGACAGTTCCTTCAGCTCTTCATATTTAATGTTTTTATCGAGGAGCAATGCCAGGTCGCGTCGAACTTCCTGAAATTTTGGGATTTCCCGGAATTGAACTTTTGCCTTTCTAACAGCTTTAACTAAATGATCCCAATGAAAATCGGCATAAAATATTTTTTGTTTGATATCGAATGCTTTGAGTGTTTTTTTAGACAAACTCCCAAAACTCACTATTTCCTTATTATTAACAAGCAGTCTTTGTCCGTATTCGAATAAGGTATTTGCTATATCGTTAGTCTGAACAGATGAAAGATTTAATCCCAGTCTTTTTAAGATTTGCGATACAAAATATTTTAAATTAAAAAAATCGCTCTGTTCTGAATCTGTTTTCCAGTTCTCAGGATTTGATTTGCCGCTCATAAATATGGACAAATGCTTCGACTCCTGATATTTTTTTAAGGGATCAGTCTCGCCTTCAACTTTATTTAAAGAATAAATTCTTCCAAATTCATAAAATTTAACATCCGGGTTTTTTCGGTTCTGGTTGTATAAAATTGACTCAAGTCCTCCAAACAACAAACTTTGACGCATCACATCCAGATCGTTGCTGACAGGGTTCAGGATTTGAACATTTTCTCCGGATTTAAATGCTTCATGATTTTGCGTGTATTTTGAATTGATCAGCGAATTATTCATGATCTCGAAAAATCCGTTATCCGACAGATAATCGGAAATCTGGTTCTGAAATTGTTCCCTCAAATCCTGTTCATCACTATAAGAAAGTGAGGAATTCAAACTGTCAGAATAATCGATGTTGTTATACCCATATACCCTCAAAATTTCTTCGATTACATCTGCTTCGCGGGTTACATCAACTTTATAGGTGGGAATCAACAGGCTTAAACCTTCGTCTGTTTCAGTCGTAATTTCAATGCCCAGGTTCACCAAAATTCTTTTAATGTCAGGGCGTTCAATGCGTTTTCCAATCAGGCGGTCAACATTTTTATATTCAATTTCAACGATCCATTTTTCGAGGGGTTTCGGATACACATCCACAAGCGGGCTCGTAATTTCACCTTCGGCCAGTTCTTTAAATAGAAGGCATGCCCTTTTTAATGCGTATTCGGTAATATTGGGGTCGGCTCCGCGTTCGAACCTGAAAGATGCATCGGTTTGCAAACCGTGGTGCTTTGAGGTTTTACGTATAGTGGCCGGATCAAAATAGGCACTTTCCAGAAAAATATTTTTGGTTTCGGCTGTTATTCCAGAACCCAAACCGCCGTAAACGCCTGCAATACACATGCCTTCATTGGCATTGCAAATCATCAGGTCGTTTTGTTGAAGCGATCTTTCTTCTTCATCAAGGGTGATAAATTTAGTGCCTTCCTTTAATTTTTTTACAATCACCTTTTGCCCTTTGATGGCATCGGCATTAAAGGCATGCAAAGGCTGGCCTGTTTCAAACAATATGAAATTGGTAATGTCAACAATATTGCTGATGGGTTTTAAACCCAGCGATTTTAGATGGTTTTGCAGCCAGGCAGGCGATTCTTTCACCTTTACATTGCTGATGGTGATTCCGGTATATCGCGGGCAGGCTTCGGTATCTTCAACAATTACATCGATCTTTCGGCTTTCGTTATCTACTTTAAATTTCTCAACCGAAGGTATCTTCAATTTAAATTTTTGATCGGGATACATATGATTGAGAACGGCCACCAAATCGCGGGCAACACCGATATGTGAAGTGGCGTCTGCCCGGTTGGGGGTGAGCCCGATTTCGAAAACAACGTCTTCTTCAATCTTAAAATAATCTTTGGCCAGGGATCCGATTTTTGCATCCGGATCAAGAACCATAATCCCGGCATGTTCGGTGCCCAGTCCCAGTTCATCTTCGGCGCAGATCATGCCTTCCGAAACTTCGCCACGGATTTTTGATTTTTTGATCTCAAAAGATTCATCGCCCATATAAATCATCGTGCCTACGGTTGCCACGGGTACTTTTTGTCCGGCTGCAACATTGGGTGCCCCACATACGATTTCCAAGAGGCGATCGCCGCCAATATCAACAGTGGTGCATGAAAGTTTATCGGCATTCGGATGTTGCTTCCTGGATTTTACTTCACCAATCACAACGCCTTTAAGGCCTCCTTTAACCGATTGTACCTTTTCCATGCCTTCAACTTCCAACCCACAGTCGGTCAGTATTTCGGATAATTTTTCGGGTGCGATATCAAAGTCGATATATCGTTTGAGCCAGTTATAAGAAATCTTCATCTAAATTAATTTTGTTCCGGTGGGTAAAAGTAATGAAATTCTACTTTTTAAGTGTTAATTAATTTAATCTAATAATTCAATGAGACTCAATTTTAGCAGACTTATAAACTATATGTGTGGGTTGACATCCTTTAGGGCATCACCCCATAAACTGAAATCAAAAGCTAAATTTTACGGATAGTAAAACCTGCGAAGGGCGCAGGAAATAAGTTGATTCATAAACAGTAAAAGCCGAAGCCTGGTAGCCTGTATAGGTTTTTGTGTTAAAAATATTGTTCCAACGAAATTCCATATCCATTTTCCGTTTGCTGATTGTATATCGGTAGAGAAAGTCGGCAAAAAAATGACTGTCTCCTTTCAAATCATAGTATTCGGCACTGAAGCTAAAACTTTGGCTTTTTGTTGGAAAGGCAAAACAATTGAATTTATGTTTTAGCATTGAAATATTGCTTCTCCGGTCATTTTCAATAAAAGTTTGGATATAGCTCGCATCTAATGTGTAAGCGGCATTGAGCCAATCGGTGATGTGAAAATTAAGGTCGGGCATCAAACTGTAAAATTGAGTTGTGGTATTAAACAGTTCACTGTTCATCAGGGATTTACCCTTGCGTTGAAAATAATTTGCACGGATGCTGATGGTCGTTTTGGCTGCAGCAATATATTTGCTGCTCTGCAAACCTATGCTGTTAGAATAAGAAGTATTGGGCAACATTGTTGCTTGTATAATCGTAGTTCCGTCGGCTTGAACCAAACTGCTGTAGATTAAATTTTCGTTGCTTTCGGAATACATATAATTGATATTGTTAAAGAAAGAAGTAATGGGATTGCGATACGAAATTCGTGATGAAAAGCTGTGCCTTGTAGTTTCGGAAAGCGGTGCGGCATTTTTACTAAGGTTTCGGTAATTCTTCAGGATAAAACCATAATGAACCCTGTCCATATCGCCAAGCTTGTTTGTGTAGTTCCAGGAGCCCCACACGCGCCAAAAATTACAAAATTTATAATCGATGGATAGGCCGGGGTCGAACAAAAAACGGTTGATATTCTGACCGTCAGCCGAAATTAAATCCTTTAATTGAACCATTTGCCAGCTAAATGGCAATTTGGCATTTATGCTGAAGCTGCCTTTTTTATATTCGACGTCAGTTTGCAGGTAGGTGCGGGTTTGCCTGCCTTCCATTTCGTTTAAAAATCCGGTACCAATTTCATTTTCTGAATTGTGTCGGGTAATAAAAAGATTACTTTCAAGAGTTTGCCAGCGATAGGCAAAACCAGCCCTGGGAGTGAAAGTGAACCTTTTCCAGCCCAAAACAAAACTTGCAGATTCATCGGTATAAAATCTTTTTAGATCAATTTTCTGTAGCATATTTTCGTAAGCTATGTCATCGTTAAGGATTTCTGGGAACTGGCCGGGGCTCACAGCCAAATAATGCGGGCTGTGGTCATAACTGAAATAGGATTGAAACCGGACCAAATGCTTGCCAATGGGGTTTACCGATTGCAGTTCGTTGGATATTTCCCTGACTGGATTATGCAGGTTTTGTGTGATTTCATCACTGTCATTTAAAACCAGGCCGCTTTGTTTATCCCAATGCGACTTTATTTTTAATTTATTGTTCAGATAATTTTTAGTAACATTGCGATTGAGCGTAAATTCGCCGAGTAGATAATTGTTAAACAGTTGGTTACTTATGTTTTCTTCAAAAGACAGCGTATCAGAAGGAGTAAAGAGGTTGCGATAAAGGGTGGCTTGCTGTTGTTGCCTGTCGTTCACATAATAGAGGTTGGCCCTTAACTGAAAATCTTTGTTCATCTTTATCAGTCCGTTAAAATTGAAAAGATGAATTTTATTATCCAGATAACGATTTTGTTCAATTTGTGGCGGACTTGCGGACTGCACACCCAGCAGCCCCGGATTTTCATCCGGCCTGCCGGCATTTTCCAAAAAATCGTTTAAGGTCAACATATTGAGTTGTTGCGAAACATCTTTCCCGCTATTGTTGCTTTGATAAGAGGTGACCACCTGAAAGTTTTTTGTGAATGCCATGGGGGTGAGGTTCACATCCCACATCCAGGGCTTGTACCCGGTTTCGATTTTTGCCGTTCCCGTGGTAGTAATGTCGCGTTTTAATTTTAGGTTGAGTGCCGCTTGTTGCGAATAAACCCTTTCTTCGAGTATGCGAATGGGCTGGTGGTTTTCGAGTATTTCAACGGTGCTGACCGTTCCATGAGGCAGGTTTTTGCTGATCACGCCATAGCGGCCGCTCATCAGGTCGAGGCCCTCCACATAAAATTTTAAAAGCGGCAGGCCCTGGTACAGGATTTGCCCGTTGGGTTCCACTTCGATGCCGGGCATCCTTTTTATCACATCTTCTATGGCACGGTCCTCTTTTTTGGCGAACGAACTGACCAGGTAACTAAGGGTGTCACCCCTTCGCTCGATGGGCGATGCTTTTACCGTGAAAGTTTCCAGTTGCTTGGTATCATATTCCAACACAAATTGCAGGTTTTGTGAAACATTTGCAATGCGGCGATATTCTTTGCGGCAGTGAATGGAGCTGGCTTCAATATCAAGGCTGTCGGCAGGGCTGCTCACGCTTGTGCGAAAATTGCCATCTCCATCACTTATGGCAAAAGCGATCAATAGTTTTGTGCCGGGTTTATAAATAAGGATATTGATGCCCGGAAGAGGTTCTCCTTCTGTATCTGTTACCTTCCCCCGGAGGTTGGTTTGGCTGTTTAGGTTTTGCCAAAAAAGCAGGGCGATCATAAAAGTGGTGAAGTATCGCATAAACTTAGTTTAATCATTTTTTAAAACAGAAGTTGGCGTCCAAAAAGTCATTTTACCCGATTAGATTGAGCTTGTCGAAATCTTGTATCTATTGAATACCAAATGTCTCGACAGGCTCGACATGACATTCATTTGACAGTTTTATTACTTTTTGGGTGTCATCTCGCTATTATTTTCGTTTCAATTCAATTGGGTTGTTGCGTCTTGCCATATTTCTTGCTGCAACTTGTTGTGATTCGCTGCTCATCCCTCTTTCCTTTACTCTGTTGATAATATCTTTTCTAACAGCATCTTCTGCTTGAATGAATTTTTGTTTCGTGCTAATTACGTATTCAGTTTCTAAGATTTCAATCTCTGGATTAGATTTGGCTTCATCAATATATTTTAATTCATAGCTATAATGTAGTTTTGTATCGTAAATTTTTATGATCAAGCCTGGCAAACCATTAAATTTATATGGCCCATCGTTAAAGGGGATTTCAGGTGCAAACCAAGCGCTCCAACTTCTGCCCCCAAATTCTGTTGTAGCTTCTTGTGTTTTATATCCGGCAATGGTAGCTGTATCTCCTGTTAATATCCAGTCGAACAGGTCGAGACTCTCCTCACATTTGAAATATCCTCCCAAAATAGGCTGTGTAAAAGTCAAATTGTCTTTTGGATAGTTCTTATAAATCAGATAACTAAATCCCATGTAAAAATTACCTTTTTTATTATAATACTCTTGAACTTGCTGAACAGTAGTTAGCTTTCTTCTTTCCTGTGTGTAAACATGAAAATTCTTACTTGTAAAGAAACTTAATCTTTCTCCTATAAATAATAAAGCATCTTCCTTGCGGATAAAATCCAGGTTGTTCGTATCCGGTTTTGATTCCATCGAATAGGTGACAATAAATTCAGCAAGATCCAAGACTTTGTATTTTGAAATGGGGAGTGTTTGGGAATGCGATGAGCTGTGCCAGTTGATTAAAACAAGTATGATAATATATTTCTTCATAATAAAATTACTTTCGTTTTAACTCAATTGGGTTATTACGGGCCGCCATTTTTTTAGCAGCTATTTGCTGGGATTCAATACCGTTTCCCATTGCTTTAACGGTGCTTACAATATTGTCGCGGGCATAATCTTCCGCCCTGTAAAATTTCATTTTTGTGGTTTTAAAATAGTCTTTCTCGATAAATTCTATCGCAATTTCTTTTTCGGGCCTTTCAATGGAGGTCAATTCAAACACATAATGCATGCGTGTATCATAAATTTTTACAATCAGCCCGGGTAATCCATTGAATTTATAGGGGCCGTCATTATATGGAATATCAGGGCTGAACCAGGCAACCCAACTTCTGCCACCAAAATAAGTAGTTGCTTTTTGCACATTATTACCGGCAATTGTGTCAGTAATGTTTGTAAGTTCCCAATTAAATAAATTCATTTCTTCTTCGTATAAAAATGGCCCTGCTGAGATGTGTTCATAACAGGTAATTTTGCCTGTCGGATAATTTTTGTGAAAGCGATAAAGAAATCTTGAGAAGTTTTTAGAGGCGATATGATTGTCGGCCCATTGTTGAAATTCGGCTCGTGAAGTTATTCCCCGAATCTCAATCTCTGAAGAATAAAGATTCTTACCAATAAACAGGCTAATTTCTTCACCTAAAAAAAGTAAAAAATCTTCTTTACGTTTTTGATCTGGATTTAGTGTGTCTTCTTTGAACTGTAAGGTGTAATTTGCAATAAACCGTGCATGATCCAATTTTTTTATAGGATAATTAAATAAAGGTTTCTGGGCATAGGAACAAAATGAGATTACCAGAACAATGAGAATTATCAGCTTTCGCATAATAAATAATTTAATTATTGCTGATCAGTCATTAAACTGATTTAATAATTTATTTTGGGGAGCCGAAAATCTTTGTAAAAAGCAAGGCAAAAGATTTTCAGCCATAAAAATAATAATAAATTCATTTAAAATAACTAAGTAGTTAGTTAAATTTAAAAATCAAGGCCATATTTGCCAACTGGCGGATGTCGCCCTTTCTCTTTTATTTACGTTTTAGCTCAATCGGATTGTTGCGTCCTGCCATATTTTGAGCAGCCCGCTGTTGATCTTCATATCCAATTCCTGCGGCTTTTGCGCGATCAATAATGTCTTCACGAAATGAATCTTCAGCACTGAAGAACCCATATTTTGTTGTTTCCATAAAATCTTTTACCCGATAATCGATCATTAATTCTTTTGGTGGTTTTCCAATTGATTCAAGTACAAATACATAATGGTTTTTTGTATCGGCAACCTTTAAAATCAAACCGGGCAATCCGTTAAATTTATAGGGCCCGTCGCTATATGGGATTTCTGGGCTGAACCAGGCAATCCAACTTCTTCCACCAAAGTTGCAAGTAGCTTTCTGTGATTTATAACCTTGTATTGTGGCTGTATCATTAGTTAATTGCCAGTTAAATAGATCAATATCTTCAATGTATTTGAACATGCCACCAATTACGTGATCGTGGCATGTGATCTTTCCATAGGGATAGTTCTTAAATATCCAAAACCGGAAACTTGTTCTGTAATTCTGTCTTTGTGAGCTTAATATAAAATTTTGATATTCATGTGTAGATGATAATCTTCTCATTACTGTATCATAGCTGTAACTTCCTGAACTTACAAAAAGACTTTTTTGTTGACCCAAAAAAAGTAACATCTCTTCCTGTTTAATAAAGTTTGGGTTTAAAGAATCCTGCTGATATTTAATAGTATAAGTTGCGATAATTTTAACAGGTTCCAGTTTTTCAATTGGATAATCAAATCTTAATTGGGCTAAAGAATTGGCTGATGATAATATCAGTATTGACAAAATAATATTGCTAATTATAAAAATTTTGATTTTATATCTTGCCATAATAATTGTGTTAAGATATTTAAAGAATTAGAAAAACAATAAATGGGCTAAAATTGTATTGCTTAGCCCACCAATTTATTGAATTCGAAAGCAGTTTAATTATTTAGCATAATATTTCTAACCAAGCTTCTTCATCCATGTCATCACAAACAACAACATAATGTTGACTTCCATCAGCGCATTGTGCAATCATAGTAGGACAATCTGGATAGTCGGCTCTGACAATCTGAGGTGCAGCAAAAGCAAATAAGCTAACCATGGCAAAAACATAAACTAACTTTTTCATCTTTTATAAGTTTTAGGTTAAACAATAAATATCATTTGCAATAATAAACACTGCCACTGACATCTGGTGTCAGTCTGAAAAAAATTTAAAGCCATTTTTTGGATTACCCCCCCATCACTGTTAAGTGCTTTATTGTTAGTGTTGAGTTGGCAAGATGATCCTATCTGCCTTAAATATCGAAGATTATAACCAAGATATCCCGCATAAGACTTCGTCTTTGCGGGATCAATTCCACTAGCAATAGAAATTGCACTACGTTTGTTTCTATTGAGTGTCATTGATTTAAATGTCATCTCCCCTATACATTGATAGCAATAACTTTTTCGTTCCTTATCAAAATAAATGGGGCAGCCTATTTCTTTAAGCTGTTTAATAATGCGGTAAACAGTTCTTTCGGTGGTGTTTAATCCGCCTTCGCGTTCCGCTTCGGCAGACGAGAAGGCATAGTATAATTCCCCGTAGCTTTCTGCGGAATATTGTTTCCAAAGCTTGCTTTGGGGTTCATACCATTGATTTTTTTTGGCCAGTTGCCTTGGGCTGCCCGTAGCTTTAAGCTTAATTAACTGGTCCAGCCTTTCAAGTTTTTCCTTTGTGTAAATGATGTTCATTGTTCCCCGTATTTGGTATAAAAGCCTAACATTTAGGTTCAAACAATCATTCATTAATGGATTTACCCACTAAAAAACAAATAAATTATTGAATGTTTAGTAGGGGAGTGGAAATTACCTAAACATATAGTTAATTCCGAAATATTAATAAAGGTAACCCTTTTTATGAATAAAGGGGAGACATCTGCCAACTGGCGGATGGCACCCCTTCGCTTTTATTTTCGTTTCAGCTCAATGGGATTATTGCGTTGAGCCCAATTTAATGCTGCTCGTTCTTGCATGTCTTTATTAAGTCCTGCTTCCTTTGCTCTGTCAATGATGCCATTTCGATAGGCATCTTCCGCTTTAAAAAAATCATACTTGGTTGTTTTGAAATGATCCATTTCAACAAATTCAATGAGTCTTTTATTTTCAGGTTTTTTAAGGGATTTTAATTCAAATACATAATGATAGCGTGTATCATAAACTTTCACAATTAGCCCTGGTAATCCATTGAATTTATAGGGTCCGTCATTAAAAGGGATTTCCGGACTGAACCAGGCGATCCAACTTCTGCCCCCAGATTTTGTGGTAGCTTTTTGTGTTTTGTAGCCTGCAATTGTAGCGGTATCACCTGTTAATTTCCAGTTAAATATATCAAGGTACTCTTCGTATTTGAACCATACAGGTATGATCTTTTCGCAATGTGTCAGTTTGCCTTTTGGATAGTTTTTAAAAATTTTATAGCTAAACCTTAAAGAAAGATTATTCAAATCTGCTTTATCTATATACGCTTGAAGTTGTTCTGCATGAGTAAAATACCTGGTGTCTTCTTCAAGTATATACATATTGTAATTTGTAAATAAGCTGACATCTTTACCCAAGAAAAGAACCATGTTCTCCTGACGAACAATGTGCAAGTTAAGTGAATCATGTTTATAATGTAAAGAATAAGAAGCTATTAATTCAGTACTATCCAATGGGGTGTATTCAAAGTCAAAAAGATATTGTGAGTATAAAGGAATTGATAATACAAATAGAATAATAGTGATAATTTTTCTCATGAAGGTATTATAATAATAGCATAATTAAGACCAATAAATATAAGAAAATACCTACGGTAAAATTTTTTTAAAACTCATTAAGGAAATGAATCGAAATAAATGTTCTTATCAGTGAGACATAATAATAAAAGCATTTATGTGAATATTATCACTGATAATCAAATAAATTATTCATCTAAGAAGATGGAAGTCCTTCTTCCCCACATTTAATGTCCCACCATTCGAATAGGTCTTGCAAATCATCACAACATACTGTATGTTGTGCCCCTCCAGGACATTGTATAACAATATTAGTGCAGGCATTCGCAACTTTTGTTGCTGCAACTGTTAATATGCCAATCAGGGCAAATACAAAAATTAACTTTTTCATCTTTTATAAGTTTTAGGTTAAACAATAAATATCATGTGCAATAATAAATACTGCCACTGACACTAGATGTCAGTTTGAAAAAAACTTAAGGTGGTTTTTCGAAATACCCCCCCCCGTAACCGTTAAGTGCTTTGTTGTCAGTATTATGCTGATCAAATTTAAATATCATCCCACCTTTACATTGATAACAATAACTTTTTCGTGCCTTATCAAAATAAATGGGACAGCCTATTTCTTTAAGCTGTTTAATAATGCGGTAAACAGTTCTTTCGGTGGTGTTTAATCCGCCTTCGCGTTCCGCTTCGGCAGACGAGAAGGCATAGTATAATTCCCCGTAGCTTTCTGCGGAATATTGTTTCCAAAGCTTGCTTTGGGGTTCATACCATTGATTTTTTTTGGCCAGTTGCCTTGGGCTGCCCGTAGCTTTAAGCTTAATTAACTGGTCCAGCCTTTCAAGTTTTTCCTTTGTGTAAATGATGTTCATTGTTCCCCGTATTTGGTATAAAAACCTAACATTTAGGTTCAAACAATCATTCATTAATGGATTTATCCACTAAAAAACAAATAAATTATTGAATGTTTAGTAGGGGAGTGGAAATTACCTAAACAAATAGTTAATTCCGAAATATTAATAAAGGTAACCCTTATTCTCTGATAATTATTTTTGTACTAATTCAATAGGGTTATTTCTTAGTTTTGAATTGATTACCATTGTTGCCTTTTGATCGTCATTTAACTTTATTCCGGCATTTGCAGCATAATCTGTAATATTATTATAGAAATTATCCCTGGCTTTAAAATAATTAAATTTGGTGGTTTGATAGTAATCTCTTTCTTCAAGCTCAATTGGCGTGTATTTGACGGGTTTTACAATGTTTTTTATTTCAAATACGTAGTGTAAGCGTGTGTCATAAATTTTAAGAATTAATCCGGGCAGACCATTAAATTTATAGGGGCCGTCATTATATGGAATATCAGGGCTGAACCAGGCAACCCAGCTTCTGCCTCCAAAATTACAGCTGGCTTTTTGCACCTTATAGCCTGCTATAGTTGAAGTATCGGAGAGTAATTTCCAATCAAAGAGTTTAAGTTCTTCTTCATATTTTAACCATTCGCCTGCCTTATCGATAAATGTTAATTTGTTTATTGGGTAATTTTTATATATAGTATGTCTAAACCTACCTGCATATAAATTTGGTTTTAAGGAATATTGTTGACTTTGTTCCAAAGAAGTAAAATGTCGGGTTTCTTCTTTTATCTGATACATTCGAGAATTAGTGTAATAACTGAGCTGTTCGCCCAGCAAAAGGATCATGTTTTCTTCACGAACAATATGCAAATTGGTCGTATCGTGTTTGTACTTTATAGAATAATATGCAATAAGTTTTGCCTCATCCAATTGGGTATAATCAATTTCATAATAGAATTGTGCACGGCTTTGGATGCTTAGTATGATGATGATGAAAAGGAGGGTGTTTTTCATAATTAATGTCTGCCTATTTAGAATATGATGTATTAAAAGATTCAGCTGATTCAAGATGTGTTTTGCAATTTAAGAAATATATGTCCTTGAAAATTAAGAAAAGTTTGCAAGGACATATATTGGGTGTCTATCTTCACGGCATTAAGTCTGGGCATAGTTCTTCCTTCCAGACCTGTTCATCTTCATCATCATAACAACATGCAGAAAATTCATAACTTTCGTCGCATATTATAATGCGAACTGTGCATGCGTTAGCAATAATTGGAGCTGCAAATGTAAATAAGCCAACCATGGCAAAAACATAAACTAACTTTTTCATCTTTTATAAGTTTTAGGTTAAACAATAAATATCATTTGCAATAATAAACACTGCCACTGACATCTGGTGTCAGTCTGAAAAAAAAGTAAAGCCGTTTTCTGGATTATCCCCCAGTATTATTAAGAGATTTGATATCAGTATTGTACAAATCAAATTTAAGTTTATGTGAACCAGGGCACTCATAACAATAACTTTTTCGTACCTTATCAAAATAAATGGGGCAGCCTATTTCCTTAAGATCTTTGATCATTCGGTAAACGGTTCTTTCGGTGGTGTTTAATTTTTTAGCAAGCTGCCCGGGGGTTCCTGTTGCTTTAAGCTTAATTAACTGGTCCAGCCTTTCAAGTTTTTCTTTTGTGTAAATGATGTTCATTGTCCCCAGTATTTAGTTTTAATACCTGTCATTTAGGCTAAAACAATCATTCATTAATGGATTTATCCACTAATAAAACAAATAAATTATTTAATCCGCCTTCGCGATCGCTTCGGACGCTTATGATATAGCTTCAGCGGCAGCATACGGACGAGAAGGCTGAGGTTCAATTACCCGGGGCTTGCGCCGGAATATGAATCCAAGGCTTGCCCTAGGGTTAATACCATGATTGTTCAGGAAGGGGAGCGGAAATTACCTAAACATATAGTTAATTCCGTAAAAGTAAAAAAAGTAACCTGGTTAAAAAATTTTTTATCTTCAGAGCTTATGCAAAAAGTTATATTATCCGGTCAGATTGAGCTTCCGCCGAAGGCGGATAAATGTCGAAATCTTATATCGCTGAAAACAAAACATCTCGACAAAGCTCGATGTGACAAATTCTGAATAAGCTGACTTTTTGAACAGCCACTGTATAGCTTTAACTGATCAATCCCCAGTCGGGTTTGTTTTTAAAAAGTTTAATTATTTGCTTTTTAAGGATTGCGTTTTTTGGGAGTTGCAAGCGTGGGTCCTCGTTTAAAATATCCCTGGCAAGGTTGCGGGCATATTTCAATATTTTTTCATCTTTTATTAAATCGGCTATTCTTAAATCCAGCACCCCGCTTTGTTGTGTGCCCTGCAAATCGCCCGGGCCGCGGAGCTTAAGGTCGGCTTCCGCGATTTCAAAACCATCGTTGGTTCCCACCATTATTTCCATGCGCTTTTTGCCTTCGGTTGTTAATTTATAACCCGACATTAAAATGCAATACGATTGATCGGCGCCGCGCCCAACCCGGCCCCTTAACTGGTGCAATTGCGATAATCCGAAACGTTCGGCATTTTCAATCACCATCACCGTAGCATTCGGAATATCGATGCCTACCTCAATCACTGTGGTTGAAACCATGATCTGGGTTTCACCTTTAATAAAGCGTTGCATTTCGTATTCTTTATCTGTAGCTTTCATTTTACCATGTACAATGCTGATGGCATATTCGGGCAGCGGAAAATCGCGGCTGATACTTTCGTAACCATCCATCAAATCTTTTAAATCGAGTTTTTCCGATTCGTTGATCAGGGGATAAACGATATACACCTGCCTGCCCAGCTTGATTTGTTTTTTCAGGAATCCAAACAGTTTGAGCCGTCCCGAATCGTACATGTGCGTTGTTTTGATGGGGATTCGTCCAGGTGGCATTTCGTCAATGACCGAAAAATCCAGATCGCCATAAAAGGTCATGGCCAACGTACGCGGAATGGGAGTGGCCGTCATTACCAGGATGTGAGGGGGGATGTTGTTTTTTCGCCAAAGCCGGGCTCGTTGTTCCACCCCAAAACGGTGTTGTTCGTCAATGATCACCAGCCCCAGATTTTTAAACTGAACGGCATCTTCGATCAGTGCATGGGTTCCTATTAAAATTTGTAGTTCACCGCTTTCCAATTGTTCGTGAATTGTTTTGCGTTCGGCTGCTTTTGTAGATCCGGTCAGTAGCATCAAATTTACATTCAGGCCTTTTAAAAACTCATCAATGCTTTTAAAATGCTGATTGGCAAGAATTTCGGTAGGCGCCATCAGGCAGGCCTGAAAGCCGTTATCCAGCGCAATCAGCATCGACATGAGTGCCACCAGTGTTTTTCCGCTTCCGACATCACCCTGCAATAAGCGATTCATTTGCTTGCCGGCCCCTAAATCGGTACGGATTTCTTTAATCACCCTTTTTTGTGCATTGGTTAATTCGAAGGGCAGATTGTTCGCATAAAACGCATTCAGAAAATCCCCGACTTTTGAAAAAACATGTCCCTGCGATTTTTCAATGCGGTTTATCTTATGTCGCAAAAGTTTAAGCTGGATATAAAATAATTCTTCAAATTTTAAACGGTTTTGTGCCTTTGCAAGTAATTGTGGATTTTTCGGGAAATGGATGTTAATAAGTGCCTGTTCCTTAGAAATCAATTTTAAACCATCCATAATTTCTTTCGATAAGGATTCGCTGAGAACCCCTTCGGAACGTAGGATTAAATTTTTTGTGAGTTTACCGATGGCTTTATTGCCCAGTCCTTTGGCTTTAAGTTTTTCAGTGGAATTATAAAAAGGCTGCAAACTTTCGCCCAAACTTTCTTCTTCTTTATCTGTTGCTTCAATTTCGGGATGGGCAATATTGTATTTATTGTTGAATAGGGTAGGTTTTCCAAAAACGACGTATTCGGTATTTTCCTTTAATGATTCTTTGATCCACTTAATACTCCTGAACCAAACCAATTCGATGGATCCTGTTTCATCGGAAAAAATGGCAGTAAATCGTCTGGCGCGATTCTCGCCAATTTGTTTGATATTTGAGATTTTCCCTTTTAATTGAATATAGGCACTGCTGCCAGAAATGTCGCTTACTTTATAAATTTTGCTTTTATCAATATACCTGAACGGAAAATAATGAATGAGATCATCGAAGGTGCTGATAGAAAGTTCCTGTTTAAGGGTTTGTGCCCTTTTGGGGCCGACTCCTTTCAGGTATTCAATGGGTGTATCGAGGAAACTCTGCGACATTCAGCTTATACTTTGACTGACAAAAGTATAAAAATAGCATAAAAAAACTCCCCGTTACAGGGAGTTTGAATTTTTCTTTAGAATTCCCAAAGTTCATGTTCGAAGCTCAGGAGTTCATTTTTGATCCGTTCGGCTTCGAAGAGTGCATCAATTCCTTCGGCATATTCAGAAATTCGCCGGTCGAATACATTTGATTCTTTATAGATATAACTTGAGAACATTCGTTTCCAGAATATTTCGTCATAGGTTCGGCGTTCGGCATCATTAAAACGATTGTACATTTGGGCCTTGGCCAAAATATTTCGTGCCTCGGGGAAATAAATCCAGAACAGGGGCTGAGGCACTTCTTCGCCGTCGCGGTCCTGCATCATAACCGGACAAAGACCAATAATACGAACCATCATTTGCGATCGTTGTTTGTCGAAATACCAGTCTTCTTTCACCCTTAATTGCATAACCCTGGTTGGGTCGAAGGCAGTGTAAATAACGGTATCATATTCGTCGTAAGGCGGATAGGGGCGGGAAAGCACGCGGTGAACCGAATCGGTTTGGCGGGCAATTACTTCATTGTAAGTAATGGGTGCCAGGAATTCGTCGGTTGCAGAAATATCGTAAGCCGTGATTTCGCCTTCTTTCAGTCCATCAATAATTATTTGGAAAAAGCTTCTCCAGCCACCATGTGGTTCAACCGGAAAATAAAATGGTTGGTTCATTTTTTCGCGAAAATCGATGGTGCGCCAAATCCTTTTTTGCCACATAATATCCGCTCTTCTGATTGGGGGCAGGGGTGTAGGCTTCATGTCAATAATACCTCTGTTTTCATACAGTCCGTCAACAGGGGTCTCGTTAATGACCTGTGCCTGAATTTCTGCACTTAATGATAGTATTAATCCTAAAATAATGAATGAAATGAGATTTTTCATATCCTATTTAATTGTTAGATTGATCGAGTTTAAAGTTCGTGTTGTTCCATCCTCTCCGGTAACCTGAATATTTTCAAAGAAAAACTTTTGCCCCCTTCTCGAATTCTGAATAAGGTCAATCATTTCCTGAGAAAATCTGTTTCCACGGGTGGTTTTAGGAATCCAGTCGCCATTGAGAATTGTTCCCATCGTAAAAGAATTTACAATAAAATTGAGGTCAAATTCAAAATCGCCCATTGATGGGATGATGGCACCAGCGGCAAGTAAAGTGTTTTTGTCAATGGAGCCTTCCATCATTCTTGCAACCTGTGCCACAGGATCAGGAACCCTTTTTACCCTGAATTCACGGCTGCCCATATTAATTCTTGTGCCGTTATAATCGGCCGTTGCACTGATGACGGTGTTGGTAATCCCACTTTCAAGTTTAACGATCCAATCTGGGCCATTCGGGTCTTTGCGAAGTGTCCCGTTGGTAATGCTTGGACGGATCAATTCATCAGCCATTCCCGGCACAGAAATTGAAACCGGATTGTCAACACCGATATAAAAAACATTCATTTTGGTTGCGGCAACTGTTAACGAAGGTGGTGCAACAATATATTCGCTGCTAAACGGATAATCGACCTGTTGCCCTTCGGGGTTGCGCACCCTAATAAGGCCTGCATATTTTTGCAAACCTTCTGTGCTGGTCTGGAAATTTAATTTTACCACCCCGTCTTTTCCTTCGATAGGTGTGGCCCGATTGATATTATTATCGTTAATTTCATCCACACCCTGCAATACATAAACTTCAGGATCCTGCTTGGTATCGTATGCTGCCACAAAAACTTCAGCTTCGTATTGCTGTCCTTTAAGGATATAAGAATTGTTGGAAATTACTTTGGCCGTGATATCGTCAAATTTAAAATCCTGCGCCGTTACCGATGAAAAAAGATAACTGATGACATCAAATTCTGCATTACGCACCTCACTTTTTAATTTGTTAAGGATGGTTACATCTGCGGCTAAAATGGTATAGTAAAAATTGTGTTGCTCCCAGGTTTGACGTAATCCATCAACATCGTAATAGGGCCCTTTTGTTATAAGTCCAATCCGCTCACTGTCTTCGGGTTCGTTCATTAATTGTAACATTTCTTCCCTGAATCGGTTAATTTTTCTTTTGAGTTCGCCTGAAGTGCCTGTCGAGCCATCCGTAGATCTGCCGAAAAAGAAACGAGTCGGTTCGGTATAACTGTCTTTCGATTTAATTTCATTCAGGGGTGTATTCATTGCTTCTTCAACCGTTTTTATTTTATTTTCAGATTGAATGATCAATGCATATTTAACGCTGTCAATAAATTTAATCAGCTCCTGGCTGGATTCCTTTGCTGCCTGTGCATTTAAGAAAAAAGGTTCAATTTTATTCGGGCTCAGTTTGTATTGTTTGTTAAATTCGGCATAAACATCATCGATCTTACTGGAAAAATTCTCGATGGTAGTTTCCATACTTTCATTCACCACAATAAAGGCATCCAGCATTTGTTTGGAAACATTCAATGCCAGCAATGCTGTAAGTACCAAATACATCATTGCAATCATTTTCTGCCTCGGGGTTTCCTTATATGCTGCCATACTTAGTTTTTGATAATTAGTAAAATCAAATCAATTATTTATTTGGGTGCATTCATATTCATGGCCGAAAGCATTCCGCCATATACATTGTTCAAAGCGGCCATTTTTTGATTGAGATCATCCATATTTTTCTTATAGGCAATCATCTTATCAGCTGATTCACTCAAATTGATTAAGAACTGATTCATGGTTTCATGCAATTTTGCCGATGACTCTACCTGCTGGTTAGAGCTTTGCAATTGCATCTCATATAATTGATTTAATGAGGACATGGTTTCTGATATCTTTTTTAGTTGTTCGTTATACATAGAACCTTCTACATCAGAAAAGTCGAGGGCCTCAGTAGATTTTGATATAATATCAGACGATTTTTTATAGTTTTCAGCAAGTCCTTTGGCCGAATCATTGGCATCTTTAACAGTTTCCGAAAATTCCTTTACAGCCGAAACGTCAGTTTTTAAAGTTTCAGATGCATGATTGTATGATTTGGTCAATTCTGAAACCTGATAAGAAGCCTGTTTGAGGTTGCTTGAAAATTCATCACTAACATGAACATCTTTGTTCAGCGAATCGGCGGTTTTTTTGTAAGTATCCGATAAATCGTTAATGGAAGAGGTTGCCATGCGCACCCGGTCAACATATTCGTTGGTGGCGAGTGAAGCATTGGTCAGATCTTTCATTTTTGAGGTGTTTTCACTGAGGTTTCTCAAGCCACCGGCCAAACTTTCGATTAACTGGGCATCTACATTTGCTTCTTTAAGAAGATTGTCGAGTTGTTTGGTATAATTTTCTTTTTTTGTTCTTTTTCCAATGCCATCCCCAATGTAAAAAGGTTCAAGTTCGGGGTAAACCATGCTCCAGTCTGGCTCAACATGTGGAGGTTCAAAAGCAGAGAAAAAGAAAATAATTGCTTCTGTTCCAAGACCCACCAACAACATTTCATCTGCATAAGCATAGTGGTTTATTTTAAAAAGTGCACCTAAAATAACAACGGAAGCACCCCATCCATAAAGGCGGGCGAGGAATTTTTTATAATATCTCCCTCGGACGAAAATAAATCCTTTGGTTCTTAAGTTTTTAATTGAACTTGCCATTTCTATCTGTATTTGTTGAGTTATTAATTGTAAACATTTGATGATTTAGAAGGATTGTCTCCCCTGTTCCGTCCGAGATATGGCTGAATACATCTGAATCCAATATAAGATTTGGCGGTATCCTGATATTCGTAGGTACGAGTAGTAACCCTTAAATAATAAGCAATGTCTTTCCATGATCCGCCCCTGATCACTTTTCTTTTCATGGCAGGCGGGTCTTCAGGGTTTGCGTTGTAGGTGTAATTAGGGTTCATGTCCCAACTAAAATTATATGAGGCGGGATCGAATGCACTGTTGGTCCATTCGGCCACATTGCCGGCCATATCATAAAGTCCCCAGTCGTTTGGTGGGTAATGGCCCACAATTAAGGTCCGCAGTCCGCCGTCGTCGATATAATTTCCACGTATTGGTTTGAAATTTGCCAGGAAACATCCTTTTTCATTTCGCGTATAGGGACCTCCCCATGGATAGGGTGAGAGTGCATTGCCCCCGCGGGCGGCCCATTCCCATTCGGCTTCAGTTGGTAAACGAAATTCAACGCCGGCATTGTGGTTTCTTTTGCCTCCCTGGTTGTTGTAAAGTTCTGTTCTCCAAACACAAAATGCTTTGGCCTGGCTCCAGTTTACACCAACCACCGGATAATGATCGTAGGCAGGATGCCAGAAATACCTTTCAGTAAGCGGATCGTTGAACGAATAAGTATAATCATGTATCCACGCTAAGGTGTCGGGATAAACGTTGATGGATTCCCTTTTTACGTAAACGGATCTGTCGCGGAGCCCTTGTGGACGGTTGGCGAGTCCGGCATCCAGATAATTGCCGGGTACACTGAAATCTTTTTTTGCAGCAGCTTGCAGGTCGATCCAGTAATATTCATAATTCAGTTTACGGCTGTCAATTTGTTTTTTTCTGAAATAGCGTTCATGCTCGGGCAGGTAAATTTCCTCCAGGGCATCGCGTACATCCTGATCACTGCTATACCAATCAATATCATTGTCCCAGTTCAAATAAGGTGGGTCAAAAACTTCACCGGTTTCAGGGTCTTCTTCTATCAGATATTCTTCGGGCCTGATATCTCCCAGTATTCTTCGTGCAATTGAATCGCGCACCCAATGAACAAATTGCCGGTATTCATTATTTGTGATTTCCGTTTCATCCATAAAAAATGAAGAAATTGAAATCGTTTTGGGTTCATTCACCAATCCATAGGTAATGTCCTCATCACCGGCACCAATGGTATAACTTCCCTGTGGGACGAATATCATACCGTAAGGATCAGGTTGATAATAAATACCTGATTTTCTTTTAACGCCAACCAATTCTCCATTCCCTTTGTTGCTACAACTCCCCAGAATAATGAGTGCCGCTATAAAAAGAAGTAATTTTTTCATATCTAATCTTTAGTATTTGCTCTAAAACGAAAAATCCATCATAATATTTTATACAGGACCAATAACTGCCTGTAAATTACATAAATTACTTATAAAAACCTTGTGTTCCGATAAGAAAATTTCTTTTTGTCGAAATCTATCGCGAAACAATAACTAATCATAATTTCATGACTTCCTGCCGGATTTATCGACGACAAAGGTAAGTCATAAGCGTATCCAATTTTAAAATTTTTACTTTGAACCCCCAATAAAAATGCAATTGCATCAGCTGTTTGCATATTGTAGGTAACGCCTCCCCAGAATTTATTATTGTATTGGAGGATGCTGCTCAATGATATTTGGGTTGATGCAAGGTTTGACTTAAGCAGCAATGAAGGAGAAAATCGCAGCCCGGGATGGTTTGGTAATTCAAATGAATATCCACCCGACAAATAAAAGGTTCGGTCCAATACAGGTTGTCCACTGCTTCCTTCGGTAAATGTAGCCCCTTTGGTTTTTAGTAAGTTACTGACTGAAAGCCCCATATAATATTGATCGGTAACTTCATAAAAAAGACCGAGGCCCACATCTGCCATAAGACTGCTGCTTTTGTCGCCAACGCCTGTAAAAACAGGGTCGTTGCCATCGATGGCAATAAAATTACTAAAATCGATATTTCTGTTTATGAGTGATAACTGGCTCCCGATTCCCAGAATACCTTTTGAAAGTTCAATTTTATATGCATATGACAGGTTTACAGATACATCTTTAAAAAACCCAAGTTTATCTTCAGCCATATTGATTCCTAATCCGCCATTTAGTATGGATGAAGGAACACTTACTGCAATCAAATAAGTAGTTGGGGCAATCCGGTTGCCTTCCTGGTCGCTTAATCCTGCCCATTGCTGACGCGTAATTGCGGTTGCGAAAATTGATTCGTTAATAGCAGCGTAGCCTGGATTAACGAAGATGTTTGAAAACATATTCTGACTGAGCATTGATGCCTGCTGACTCCTGGCCTGATCAAAAAGGAGCATCATTAATATTATTAAAACGAGTCGGCCGGTTCTTTGCATCTAAGAATTTAAAAATTTTGTTTGGCGAAAATAATAATTATTCTAAAAGCGAAAAAATCTAATATTTGAATTATTTAAACGCAGATGTGTTTGTAAAAGTTTTGGCTCCGGTTATTATTTTAAGTTTTTGTTGCAAATATGGCCGGATGATTTTACATCTGCACGTAACAATCTTTAATTAGCGTTTCAGCTTAACGTAACTTTTTCAAAAAAAGTATAGGAAAATATTATTTAATGAACCGTGCCCAAGTAATCAATGCCCTGAAAATTATTTTAGAATTTACATGAAACATGCTATCAAAATCAGGAGGGACATATTTATTCAAAATTTAACATTTTGATCTTTTCAGCATCTTAAAAAAAAGTACCTTTGCCGCCATTTTTCAAATCAAAAAAATCCAATATAATGTCATTTGTTTTAAAGGAAAAATTATTTTCCAAAAAGTGGTTAATTAATTACAGCCTGATCATTATCGGATCATTTATACTTGCGGCTGGTTTTGTGCTTTTTATAACGCCATACAAATTTGTTCCCGGCGGTGTTTATGGTATTTCAATCGTTTTGCATTATTTATTTGATACACCGGTTGGTTTGGTTGCCCTGGCTTTTGATATTCCGCTGACAATTATCGGGATTAAGGTTTTGGGACCAAGGTTTGGTGTAAAAACAGTGCTGGGCTTCGTTCTGACAGCTTTCTTTGTTGACGGACTTACATATTTGTATGGTTATGAACCATTGGTTGAGGGCGATCCGCTTCTTTCATCTATTTTTGGGGGCGTCATTATCGGATTTGGGCTGGGCTTGATTTTTAAAGCCAAAGCTACTTCCGGCGGTTCTGATATAGTCGCGATGATCGTGAGTAAATACACCAGGCTCCCTCTCGGGCAATTAATGATTGTTGTGGATTCAATCATTGTCCTGATCGGTCTTATTATTTTCAAAGACTGGAAAATACCTTTATACTCGCTCATAGTTATTTTTGTAACCGGAAAGGTAATTGATGTGGTATTGCAAGGGATCAGTTATGATAAGACTTTGTTTATTATTTCGGATAAATATGAACTGATTCGGGATAAAATCATTAATGACCTGAACAGGGGCGGGACCTATATCAGGGGTGAAGGAATGTATAACCACCAGGAGAGAACCGTGATTTATACCGTGGTTACCCGTCGTGAATTGGCATTGTTGCAGGATTTTGTGCACCAGGTTGATCCGGAGGCATTCCTGACAGTGATCAATGCGAATGAAATACTTGGAAAAGGGTTTAAATCGTTGGGAGAAGTTCAGGGCTAAAACATAATTTGCAGCATTTATTGATTGGAAATATGTATTTAGTTTTATTTTAGAATGATCCGATTGATAAGCTAAAAACTGAAAATTGAGTAATATTGCATTCTGAATCCATTGTTTAGGCCACTCAAAAACGATAGCTATGAATAAATTTTTGTTCAGAACCATTTCAGCCTTCTTTTCAGTGCTGTTTTTAATAACAGTGACTTCCTGTAGTAATCTCAATTCCTCGGATGATCGGCAATTAATCATTTTTCATGCAGGTAGCCTGTCTGTGCCAATACAAGAAATGATCGCTGCATTTAATGTGGAAAATCCCGAAATAAAAATATTAACAGAGGCGGCAGGTAGCCGCGATTGTGCACGAAAAATAACCGACCTTGGCAAAGAATGCGATATTTTGGCGTCTGCCGATTATATGGTGATTGATCAGCTATTGATCCCGGATCATGCAAACTGGAACATTAAATTTGCCAGTAATGAAATGGTCATCGCATTTCGGAAAAGTACAAATGAAAAATTTAAAATTGATTCTTCCAACTGGATGAATATTCTTTTGGATGATGATGTCAGGTATGGAAGGTCTGAGCCCAATGCTGATCCCTGCGGATATCGTACCGTATTGGTTTCAAAATTGGCTGAAAAATATTACAATATTCCTGGTTTTGCTGATAAATTACTTGAGAAAGATCAAAAATATATCCGACCCAAAGAAACTGATTTGATTGCATTGATCGAAACACGTACGATTGATTATTTCTTTATCTACCGTTCGGTTGCCGAACAACATCAGCTTGATTATATCATACTTCCTGATGAAATTAACTTGAAATCAGACCGCTACACTGAAGAATATGCATCGGTTACGGTTGAACTTACAGGAAAAGAACCCGGAAGTTTCATCACACAAAAAGGTGAGCCAATGGTTTATGGGCTTACAATTCCATTTAATGCGCCCCATAAAAATACGGCCTTAAAATTTGTTGATTTCATGCTTTCGGACAAAGGGAAGGAAATTATGGAACAAAACGGTCAACCATCAATAGTTCCGGCTTACACTGATTCATATGAACATCTGCCTGATTCGCTAAAAAAATACGCACTCAAAAATTAAATACTCACTTACTTTAGAAACTGTTTTTTATGAAAAGAAAATTTTTAATAATTATTTTGATGTTATTTGGAATATACACCTATGGACAATTTAGTATGGAGGGTGAACTTCGCCCCCGAATGGAATTCCGGGATGGTTATAAAACCATAAAACCAGCAGGTGCAGAGTCAGTTTTGATTTTTTCTCAAAGAAGCAGATTGGGGATCAGTTATGCTTCGAACTTATACACCACGCATATTTCAATACAGGATGTTCGTGTTTGGGGAGAAGAGCCACTTAACTCAAATCAAATAAATATTGCATTGCACGAAGCCTGGGTTGAATTTAATGCAAGTACAGATTTCAAAATTAAAATTGGTCGGCAGGTACTGAAATATGATAATGAACGACTCATTGCATCAACAAACTGGAATCAAATTGGAGCAAAACACGATGCCATTAAGTTTTCGTACAAGGCAAAAGGATGGGAAGTAGATTTTGTAGGTGCAGTTAACCAATCAGGAAACTCATTGTTTAAATCACCCTATCTGATTTTTGATCAATTATACAAGAATTTAGGTGTCGCCTGGATTAAGAAAGATTGGCATAACTTTTCGATTGCAAATCTTAGTATCGTTGAAGGGCTTAGGGAGGATGCAAATAATACAACCATCCATCATCGCTTTACTTCCGGAATTGTTACCGTTGGCAATATCAAAAATACACATATTGAGGGTCGGTTATTCTACCAGGGAGGAAGAACAAATAATGGAATAGCGGTAAGTGCGCACTGGATCAATTTGGAATTGAATCAAAAATTGAATGAGTTCAACTCAATTACTGGAGGTGTAGATGCTTATTCGGGAAATGAATCACCCGATACAAATTATGGCGATGATCATGCTTTCGATATTTTGTATGGAGGCAAGCATAAATTAAATGGTTTGATGGATTACTTTACCGGCCCCAAATCTACAAAAGGTATGGGTTTAACAGATTTGTATGTGAAGTATAATACCAGACTTGGCCATAAAATGTTGTTGGGGTTGGATTATCATTACTTTAAAACTCAAGGCGATTTCATGATCGACAATGTAGCTTACAAAAGTTATTTAGGTTCTGAAATTGACATAAGTTGTTCTATAAAAATATCATCGGAAATTAATATTACAAATATTTTTGGCCTAATGATGCCATCAAAATCAATGGCTGTAATTAGAGAAGGGAATACTTCTAACACCGATACCGGATTTTATTTTACAACAATGCTTACCTTTAAGCCTGTATTTTTTAAAGATTAAAATGTGATTCGAACAGATTCATTTGCGTTGGTTTTAAGTGCATTGGGGGCCATCATCCTCCTTTTTATAATTGCACCTTTGGCAGGTCTTGTTTTTGACACCCCTCTTTCAGATTTGTTTGAAACAGCCAGAGACAAAGAGGTAGCCGATAGCATCTGGATTACGCTGGGGACTTCATTTGGCGCTGCATTCGTATGCGCTTTTTTTGCCATCCCATTGGCTTTTGTGCTTGCAAGGAAATCATTTCCGGGTAAAAGATTAATTCAGGGCATCATAGATTTGCCGATCGTAATACCGCATACTGCTGCCGGAATTGCTGTGTTGGGGTTCATTTCCAGAAACTCTGTGTTCGGACAGTTTGCTTCAGGTCTGGGTTTGGATTTTGTAGGTCATCCGGTTGGGATTTCATTTGCCATGGCTTTTGTCAGCATTCCTTTCCTGATTAATGCTGCCAGGGATGGATTTAGTTCAATTCCGCTAAGACTTGAACAAGCGGCCAAAAATCTGGGGGCATCGTCTTTCCGTGTGTTTTTTACCATCTCCATTCCCCTGGCTTGGCGACATATTATCTCAGGATTTATAATGATGTTTGCCAGGGGTTTAAGTGAATTTGGGGCGGTGGTAATAGTGGCCTATCATCCAATGATTACCCCTGTGCTGATCTATGAGAGATTTACCTCTTTCGGCTTAAAATATGCAAGGCCGGTTGCAATATTGTTTATCCTGGTATCCCTTGTTTTTTTTGTCGGACTCAGGTTGCTGGTAAAAAGTAATAAGACAAAACGTAAAAAAATTTCTATATAAAATCACAATCTGCGTTAAATGCTTCAACTTAAAAACATATCCCTTAAACTGCCCGAATTTTCTTTAGATGATATAAATCTGAAAATAAATGAAGGGGAGTATTATGTCATATTGGGTTTGTCGGGAGCCGGGAAATCACTCTTGCTCGAAAGCATTGCAGGAATGCAGCAACCAGAAAAAGGAAAGATCATTCTTGATGGAATTGATATTACCAATGTGAAAATCCAGCACAGAAATGTTGGTTATGTTTTTCAGGATCACGCGGTATTTCCGCATATGAATGTATATCATAATATTGCATATTCGTTAAAGGGTAAATATAAAAAAAGTGATATTCATTCAAAGGTGCTTGAAGCCGCAGCTATTGTGAGTATTAAGCATCTGCTCGACAGGAAACCCAATACATTGTCGGGTGGAGAATTACAAAGGGTCGCATTGGCCCGTACGCTTATCCGGGATCCGAAATGTATTTTGCTCGACGAGCCTTTTGCTTCATTGGATGTGCAGCTCCGCGACGATTTGCGAGCACTCTTAAGGAAGCTACACCGATCAGGAAGGACCATTGTTCATGTTACCCATGATTTTGAAGAAGCCATTTCGCTGGCCCAAAAAATAGCAGTTTTTCATAATGGCCGGATCATTCAGCAGGGCAACCCCTTTGAGGTTTTTGCAAATCCGGTTTCAGAATTTGTGGCCCGGTTCAGGGGCATCAGAAATTTTTTCAAGACCAGAATGACCAGGCCCGATAAAGTATTGTATGAAGATAAGGTGGAAATTGAAATACCGCCACAGCAAAGGATATCAAACGGATTCGTAATGCTAAACAGCAGGGATATCTGGGTTTCAAAAACCAAGCCTGCCGATCGAAGCATAAATTTGTTTAATGGACAGATCACCGATATCATTCCAAATTTTAAAGGGATCGAAATCAGTATTGAGTCGGAGCTAAAATTAACCTCTTTTGTTCCCCATTCGGAACTACAGCACACCCAATTCCGCATTGGAGACAAGGTTTGGGCTGCATTTAATCCGGAAAATATTACCTTTCTGGCTACCTGAAAAGTTTAATAATATCGTTGCCATTTGCAAAGATGAGCAATCCGAATAAAATGATCATACCCACCACCTGTGCGTATTCCATAAATTTATCGCTGGGTTTACGTCTGGCAATAATTTCATAGAGCAAAAACATCACATGTCCACCATCCAGAGCGGGGATGGGCAGAACATTTAAAATGGCCAGCATAATTGAAAGGAATGCTGTTAGCCGCCAAAAATTTTCCCAATCCCAGGTACTTGGGAAAATGCTTCCGATGGTGATAAAACCTCCCACAGATTCATAAGCTTTAACTTCGGGCGAAAACAACAATTTTAATTGTTTCAGATAGTCGCCAATTCCTTTATAGGCTTTTTCGAAGCCGGCCGGTATGGCACTAATCAGGTTGTATTTTTTTTCCGCAAAGGTAAAATAATTGGTAATTGACTTTGAGGCAATTCCAATTGCTCCTTCCTCCGGAACATCAATATTTAAATCAATCGTGTCTGTTCCCCGAAGAACTTTAACGGTCACGTTTTGATTCTTGAAATTTTGCAGATAACTACTAAATTGATCGTAATAAGGGAGGTAGCGATCGTTTAATCCGATAATTTTATCGTCAACCATCATTCCTCCTTTTTTTGCGGGGCTTTTATCATTTATTTTCCCAACTTCAAAAGGAAAGCGAATAAACAAAAAATCAGGGGATTTTTGTTTGACCAATTTTCCGATAAATCCGGGGGGGATTTGAATATCCATTTTTTCTCCATCACGTTCAATCTGAACCGTTTGAGCTTCATCCAGAATTAAGGTAATGGGAATTCTGAAGAAATCTTCGACCGGTTCATGATCGATTGCAAGAAATTTATCTCCATCTTTAAGCCCCATTTCCAATGCCATTGAGTCGCAAACAACGCCATATTTATTGGCTTCGGTGGTGGGCAGATATTCTTCGCCCCAATATGCCAGCATCACAACATATATGGCAACTGCAAGCAAAATATTAACGCTTACACCACCCAGCATAATGATCAATCGTTGCCAGGCTGGTTTCGACCTGAATTCATAGGGTTGGGGAGGCAATTTCATTTGTTCCTTATCCATTGATTCATCAATCATTCCGGATATTTTAACATAGCCGCCAAGTGGCAGCCATCCCATCCCATACTCTGTTTCACCCTTTTTAAATTTAAAAATCGAAAACCAGGGGTTAAAGAAAAGGTAAAATTTTTCTACACGTGTTTTGAATATTTTAGCAGAAATAAAATGCCCGAATTCGTGGAAAATTACCAGAATTGACAAGCTCAATAATAATTGCAATATTTTAATCAGGACGTCCATTAATTGTTTTTTTAAATTCTTTTAATAAGCTCCATTGTTGATTCTCTGGCAGCTTTGTCGCTAAAAGCCAAATCGTCGTATGATGGATTTTTTATAAAATTTGCATTTTGCATGCATTTTTCAATGATTTCCGGCATTTGTAGAAACCCGATCCGGTTCTTCAAAAATAATGATACCAAAACTTCATTTGAGGCATTCAGAACACACGGAATATTCCCTCCCATTTTCATGGCTTCAAATGCGAGTGCAAGATTACGAAAAATTTTTAAATCAGGCTTTTGAAATGTAAGCTCCGGATAATTTGCAAAATTTAACCTGGGGAAGTTTGAAGGCAGCCTGTGTGGGTAAGTCAGGGCATATTGAATGGGAAGTTTCATATCGGGCAATCCCATTTGAGCCTTGATCGATCCATCTGCAAACTGAACCATCGAATGTATAATAGATTGAGGATGAACAACTACATCGATCTGGTCAGGTTCAAGATCAAATAACCATTTGGCCTCAATAACCTCCAGTCCTTTATTCATAAGTGTAGCCGAATCAATGGTAATTTTGCAACCCATTTCCCAGTTTGGATGAGCAAGTGCCTGTTCCTTTTTAACATTTTTTAGGAATTCCAGATCTTTATTTAAAAAGGGTCCGCCTGAAGCAGTTAAGTAAATTTTTTCGATGGGATTATTAAATTCTCCTGCCAGGCATTGGAATATTGCCGAGTGTTCAGAATCAACCGGAATAATCTGCGAACGTGAATTTTTTAAAAGATCCTTAATAAGGGCTCCACCAACTACAAGGGTTTCTTTATTGGCAAGGGCAATTTGCTTATGAGCCCGAACGGCATTGATGGTTGGTTTTAAACCGGCATAACCCACCAGCGCAATAATAACCAAATCAATGGTTTCCATTTCAACAATTTGTGCCAGTGCATCTTCTCCCGCATATACTTTTATAAACAAGGGGTCGAGTGCATCAAAAACCTGCTGATATAAGTTTTTGTTTGAAATTACAACTGCATTCGGACGGTATTTAATGGCTTGCTGGATGAGTAATTTGGCATTATTTTGTGCAGTAAGCACTTCGAGTACAAAGTGTTCCGGATGATTTTCAATTACATCGAGTGATTGTGTACCTATTGAACCGGTTGATCCTAAAACAGCAATTCTCTTCTTCATGAATTATTCCTTAAAGGTCATATAGTCGAGCGGATTCACTGCAGAACCATTGTGCCAGAGTTCAAAATGCAAATGGGGCCCGGTGCTTAATTCGCCCGATTCGCCAATAATTGCGATGGGATCACCTGCTTTTACAAAACTCCCGACTTTTTTTAGCAAAGCAGAATTGTGTTTATAAAACGAAATATAATTACGTGGGTGTTGAATGGCGATCACATAACCTGTTTCAACGGTCCAGTTTGAAAGGATCACCGTTCCGTCAAGTGCTGCTTTTACCGTTTCATTTTCGTTTGAAACAACATCGACGCCAAAATGATTTTCGGCAAGTGAAAAAAATGTAGTTACGATCCCCCTGACCGGAGAAAAGAAAGAAAGATTACCTGTAGTATTTTCATTATACGAATTTTCGCTTTCATCAAAATAAAGACTAAAACGGTTTTGGCTCTCATATTCCTTGCGCAATATCGAATCTTCTATCGATCTTGACAGGGTTATCGAATCGTAATTAATATTTGAATAATTACTAGTATCGATATAAACAGAATCCATAATCGGATTTCCTTCAATAATATTTTTTAAATTCTTAAAGTACAGGTCTTTTTGCGCAAAAACAATTTCAAGCGAATCTGATTTGTTTTGCAAATCGTATACCCGCTGATAGAGCTCAATATCAGTATATCCAGGGATATATTCTCGTAAAGGTGTAAAAGCAATGAGTAAAGTGGTTAAAACAATAAGTAAGATAGTGGTTGAGCCAATTACGATAAAAACATTAAGCCTGGTTAATCTAAGCGAAAGACGTTCTTCGAAAGTAATGTCGTTCATGATAACCAGCCGGTATTTATCCCTCAGGCGATAATACCATTTATCTTTTTTCTTTTCTTCTTTAAATTGGGCCATGAAAAAACATTGATGAAAACCTCCCAAAGATACAAAATGTATTTATCCTTGTGTTTAAATGATAGTGACTAATTGGAAAAAATAAAATATTTTTGTCAATTCGGAGTTATTAACAAAAACACCATATTTTGAACTTTTCAGGCTTTCATAAATTTTGCTTATTATGTCTTGGGCTGGTCATGATGGGCCTGCTTAATGCCTGTTCTGTAAAAAAGAACACATTGGGCAACCGGATATATCATAATTTATCGGCTCACTACAACGGCTACTGGAATGGAAAGGAAAGTTATAATGAAGGATTAAAGGTTCTGAATTCCTCTCTGAAAGATAACTATGCCCAAATTTTGCCGGTATTTAATTATGGGACATTACAGGATGCCCAGTCGATTTCATCCTACATGGAAAGAGCGATACAAAAGGCAGGGGTGGTTATTCAGAAGCATTCGATGCGATTTCAGCGAAAAGAATACAACCGTTGGGTTGATGATGCATATCTTCTGATTGGCAAATCGTACTTTTACAGTGGAGAATTTATTAGTGCCCGACGTACCTTCGAATTCATGATGAATGAATTTAAAGCCTCCCCATCTGCTTACGAAGCAATGTTATGGCTGATCAGAACATATAACAGAAGCGGTCAGTTTGAAAAATCGGAACCATTGTTGAAACAGTTTCAGGATTTAGTTGACTACGAAAATGTGCCATTGGGTTTACAAAGAGAATTCCCAATGCTGTATTCAGATTACTTTATTCGACAGGGGAAATTGGCTCAATCAGCCGATTACCTGATCCGTGCAATTGAAATTAATAATAACAAACAATTTGTAACGCGATTGAAATTTATCCTTGCGCAGGTGTATCAAAATGAAAATAAATTTGATGAGGCTTCTGAATTATTTACAGAAATCATTCACCGGAACCCTGATTATGAGATGGCATTTAACGCGAAAATTAACAGGGCAAAAAGTTATAATAGCGGATCGGGGAATTATGAAGAAATTATGCGATCGCTCAAGGATTTATTGTCAGATCAGAAAAACCTGGAATATCGCGATCAGATTTATTATGTAATGGCCGAGATAGAATTGAAACAAGGCAATACGGAAATGGGCGTCAGGTACCTAAAAAATTCCGTTGCTGTCAGTGACCAGAATAATTTTCAGAAAGTTGCATCATGCATTACATTGGCAGATCTGTTGTTCCATCAAAAATATTATGCCGATGCAAGCTTATATTATGATACAGCTTTACAAGTGCTTCCTTCATCTGATCCTGATTATGGGGCATTATACACCCGAACAAATGTTTTGGTAAAGTTGGTTGGCTATATGGAACAAATTCAATTGCAGGATTCTTTGCAAGCCCTGGCACTCTTGCCTGAAACTGAAAGAATCGCCATTGTGGATCAGATTGTTATAAATGAAAAGGAGAGGGAACAGGAAATTTTGAGGGAACAAAGTCAATCACAAAATCCAGGTGTCATCAGGCAGCAAAATACATATATGCAATCGAATCAGGCAAGTGGTTCCTGGTATTTTTATAATCCCTCCACATTGAGTTTTGGATATAATGAGTTTGTCGCCAAATGGGGAAGAAGGCCATTGGAGGACAACTGGCGGCTGAGTCAAAAACAAGCCGTTGCTATCGAATATAGTCAGGAAGTTGCAATTTCTGGAGAGGAGCCTGGAATCAGAAACGAAGCGCAGGATTCTGAAAATAGCGTAAAAGACAGGAATTACTATTTAAAAGACATTCCGATTAATCGCGAACAATTGGCAGCTTCAAACAGGATGATTATTGAAGCACTGTATCAGTCGGGCATTTTATTTAAGGAAAGTTTAGATGATAAGCAATTGGCCATCGATCAATTCGAGAGATTGGTTGACAGATTTCCGGATAATGAATATTTACTTCAGTCCTATTATAATTTGTATCGACTCTATGCGCATAGCAATAACGAAAAAGCTGAAGATTACAAACAAAGACTGCTTCAACAATTTCCAAATTCTGATTATGCAAAAGTTTTGTTAAACCCGATGTATTTTAAAGAAATGTCCACACAAAATTCGGAGATTGAAAATCTGTATCTGGACACCTATGAAGCCTACCAAAATGAACAATATTTTGTATGTATCAGGTTAAGTGAGCAAGCCATCGATCAATTTACCGACTCCATACTGATCCCCAAATTCGAATATTTACGTGCACTTTCGTTGGGTCGTATGGATTCTCCGGAGAATTTTATCTTCAATTTACAACAGATCATACAGAAATATCCGCATAGCGAAGTAATCACTTTAGCTGAAAAACAGATTCATTTCCTCCAATCATCGAATACGCTGGCCGATACGGAAACATCGAAGGTTTTGGAAGGGATGGCTCCTGATTTTGGAAAATATCAATATAATCCGGATACATCTCACTTATATATTTTGATTATTAACGCTGAACGTGTAAATTTGGATGCTGTTAAGCTGCGATTATCAGATTTTAATATAAAACGCTCGTCTTCAAACCTTCTTAACATTACAAGTTTTGATGTTGGCAACTCGGGTAGCTGGTTAGCAGTGATGGGCTTCGAAAACAAGCTTCAGGCCGCAGATTATCTGCTTGAAATGACACTAGATGAATATGTGCTGAAGATGCTAAATCCTGAAGAGTATGAGCAATTTGTAATTGGGGTGGATAATTATTCGATTTTACTTCAGGATCAGGATGTTGAAGCCTATATCAAGTTTTATTATAAATATTATCAAACAACAAAATAAGCATGGCAAAAAATGGATATATTGATTCTCCATCCAGAAATGCGATCGGTAACGGAACGATTATCAAAGGCGATATCGAATCGAACGGGGATTTCCGAATTGATGGAGAATTGACAGGTACAATCCGAACAAAAGGCAAAGTTGTGATCGGATCGACCGGAAAAGTTGATGGAGAGATTATTTGTCAGAATGCTGATGTTGAGGGTATTGCAAATGCCAATATGACGGTTGCCGAATTACTTACTTTGAAAGCAACGGCAAAATTAAACGGAGATGTGTCAACAAGTAAACTTGCCATAGAACCGGGAGCCCAGTTTTTGGGTTCGTGTAAAATGGGGACGAGTATCAAAAGCGGCATGAAATATCCTGTCAATGAAGGCAAATAAAAATGATATCAACAAAAATTTAAAGCTCTATTCAAAGTACTCAAGCATCGCATTTCAAATGTTATTTATAATCCTAATAGGTGTTTTCGGAGGAACGAAATTAGATGCGTGGATTAACCTGGGATTTCCTGTTTTTACAATTTTTTTATCACTTGCATCAGTCATTATTGCCATTTATATTGTTACAAAAGATTTGATCCGTAAGGATAAATCATCTTAAACTTTAATCTAAATTTTATGCGAACTTCATTTATCAAATTCGTCAAAAAGTTAGCAATATATACATTGATCATTGGTTTATTATCCTACCTGGGAAGTTTATTTATCCCGGCAAAATATTTAAGTCCTGCCATGCCTTATCTGCTTGTCTTTTTCTTTCTGGTAGCAGCTTTTACATATCATCTGGCTTTAAATGCCATGAATAAAAAAACCTCAAGATATGCTAATTTTTTTATGATCTCTGTATTCGCCAAACTGCTGCTTTATATTGCGGTAATTTTAATTTATGCTTTTGCCAATACGGCTGATATCGTTGGGTTTATATTTATCTTTTTTATTTACTATCTGCTTTTCACAGTTTTTGAGACCATGGAAGTGATTAAAGTTCAAAAATCCCCAAAATAAGTGAAACCCGATATTTGGATAAAAAGAGGAATCATTTCCGTACTGTTCATTCTGCCACTCCTAATAAATGCCCAGGATGGTATAAATGAATTTTCGGGTGACTCAAAATTAAACCCGGAATATATCAAGGATTACAAACATTTGTACACAACACGTTTTTATTTGCTCAGCGAAAGTGTAGGATTCAGGGTCAAGCCAACAAATCAGGAAATTCCCATAAATTATATTCCGAACAGTGATATTAAAAACGGCCTGGCATTTTTTCATAAATGGTATGGAATAGGTTTAGCGATTGATAATCCGTTCGCCGGGAAAGACGTGGAGCGAAAAGGGGAAACCTCAATGCTTGATTTACGGATCAATGCATACGGCAGGGCCCTGGCTGCTGAATTGTCATTACAGGATTACCAGGGTTTCTTTTTAAAAAACATGCAACAGCAGCCCATTATGTGGAATCCCGAAAGCGCATATTACCAGCGCCCAGATATGCATGTGTTTTCAACAAGTGCGATTTTGTATTATATATTTAACAATAAAAAGCATTCTTTCCGGGCTGCATACATACATAATGAGCGTCAATTAAAGAGTTCCGGTTCGATGATTCTGATGCCTTCGTTTGTGTTTCTGAAACTTCAATCAGACTCCAGTTTAATTCCTAAATTTTATTCAGATGCCTATCAGGTGGATGAATATGAACATGTTGTAAATGGAACTTTTTTAACCTATGGATTGTCAATGGGTTACTCTTACACCTATGTCTTTTTTAAATATTTTTATATCAATTTATCCTTAATTCCGGGAGCATTTATTCAGCATTATAATTACGAAGCAGAATCAACCACAAACCGGGGCCATAAATTGACTGCACTATGGCTTGGAAGGGCTGCCTTCGGTTTTAATTCAGACCATTTATATATTGGCATCGGAGGTGTTTACGGATTTAATGCCACAAGACTTGACATTGGTGAAACCAATATCAACTATGAAATGAACCAGATCAGGGTTTGGATCGGTACACGCTTTTAGAAATTTTAATCCAGATATTTTGCTGAGTTATAGAAAAAATATACATTTACTATTTATCGAAAATCATTGCAAATGATCTTTATTACCAGACGTGAACGATTCAATGCAGCGCACCGGCTATTCAGGCCAGAATATTCGGATGCAAAAAACTTGGAAGTATTTGGGAAATGCTCAAATCCAAATTGGCATGGGCATAATTATGTTTTATATGTTACCATAAAAGGCGAAGTGAATCCCAAAACCGGATTTCTGATAAATTTAAAAGAACTCAGCAAGGTCATAAATAAATATATTATTGATAAAATAGATCATAAGAATATCAATATTGAGGTCGATTTCATGAAAGGAAAGCTGGCATCAACAGAAAACCTGGCTATTGCAATATGGGAAGAACTGGAAGAGCCTTTAAAAGAATTAACGGCCAATCTACATTCAGTTAAAATATACGAGTCCGAGAATAATTTTGTGGAATACTTGGGCCCAAACCTTAAATTTTAAAACAATTCTAAACTTATTAATAATGATGGGATACGAAAAAATTGAGCGGCATGATCCTGAAACCATAAAAAGATTAAGCGAACATTATCAAGATATTTTGGGGCTGATAGGAGAAGATCCCCAAAGGGAAGGTTTAAAGGATACACCTGAAAGAGTGGCAAAAGCCATGCAGTTTCTTACCCAGGGTTATGATCATGATCCTGTTGAAATTCTGTTGTCGGCAAAATTCAAGGAAGATTACCGGGAAATGGTCATCGTTAAAGATATAGAAATATATTCTTTATGCGAACATCACATGATCCCTTTTATTGGGAAGGCACATGTGGGCTACATCCCTGACGGGTACATTACCGGTTTGAGTAAAATTGCAAGGGTGGTTGAAGCTTATGCCAGAAGGTTGCAGGTACAGGAACGTTTAACGACGGAGATCAAGAATGCAATACAAACAACGCTGAATCCGTTAGGAGTGGCAGTTGTAATTGAGGCACGACATTTGTGTATGGCCATGAGAGGTGTTCAAAAACAAAATTCTGTAACGACCACCTCTGATTTTACCGGTGCGTTTAAAAACGAGAAAACGCGTGCCGAGTTTATTCATTTAATTGGTTCAAAATTACATTAATGAATAAAAGATGAGGTTTTCTCGATTAATTTTATTTTAACAAAATGAACATACAAAACAATTATTACGGATCAGCAGATCAGACCATTAAAACGGGTTCAATGGCCCACTCATTTATTGCCAATGTTTTTTCATGGATGTTTCTGGCACTCGCTATCACAGCCCTTACTTCTTATTTCTTTGCCTCAGATCAGAGCCTGATCGGGAGTTTAATAAATCTTGAAACCGGGCGAATGAATACCCTGGGATGGATTGTCACTTTGTCACCCTTTGCTTTTGTCATGATAATCTCTTTTGGGTTAAACCGTTTATCATTTGGAACGCTGTCATTGTTATTCATGGTTTTTTCCGTTTTAATGGGAATGAGTCTTAGTTTTATTTTAATGGTTTATACCGCAAGTTCGGTATTCCTTACATTTATTGTTACATCGGCAACTTTTGGCGTAATGGCATTTTTGGGCTATACTACCAAAACGGATCTTACAAAATTTGGCTCATTAATGATGATGGGTTTGTTTGGGATCATCATAGCAAGCATTGCAAATTTTTTAATGCACAGCAGTTCTCTCGAATATGTTATCAGTTTTATAGGGGTGCTGGTATTTACAGGATTAACTGCCTACGATGTTCAGAAATTAAAAAGAATTGGCAGTGGTCAAATGTATGGAGCCTTACCCTCAAATAAACTGATTATTTTAGGGGCATTAAATCTTTACCTCGACTTTATAAATTTATTCCTATTTTTGCTTCGCTTTTTAGGAAACCGAAAATAAATCGGAAGAGGAAGCAAGGCATTTAATCTAATATTTTAAATAAAGAGTATGAAAGCATTCGTATTTCCCGGACAGGGAGCGCAGTTTGTTGGTATGGGGAAGGATTTATATGAAAAATCTACGCTGGCTAAAACCTTATTTGAAAAAGCCAACGATATTCTGAAATTTCGTATTACCGATATTATGTTCGAAGGTACAGATGAGGATTTAAAGCAGACCAAAGTTACCCAGCCGGCCATATTTCTACATTCTGTTATTTTGGCAAAAACGATGGGCGAAGAATTTAATCCGGATATGGTTGCAGGACATTCATTGGGAGAATTTTCGGCCCTTGTTGCAAATAAAACTTTATTATTCGAAGATGGATTGAAACTTGTATATGCCAGGGCAATGGCGATGCAGAAAGCCTGTGAAGCAGAGCCTTCAACAATGGCTGCGATTATTGGACTCGAAGATGAAGAAGTTGAAAATATCTTGTCGAAAATCAATGAAGTTGTAGTTCCGGCAAATTATAATTGTCCGGGTCAGTTGGTTATTTCAGGCTCGCACGAAGGCGTAAATATTGCCTGTGAGCGATTAAAAGAAGCCGGGGCAAAGCGTGCCATCCCGCTAAAGGTTGGTGGAGCGTTTCATTCACCCCTCATGGAACCCGCCCGGATCGAGCTTGCTGCTGCCATCAATTCAACAAAATTCAGCAAGGGCATTTGTCCGATCTATCAGAATGTTACGGGACAGTCGGTTACCGATCCTGAAATTATCAAAAAAAATCTGATCTCCCAATTAACATCACCGGTTCGCTGGACCCAAATCATGAAAAATATTTTGGCCGATGGTGCCAAAACAGTTGTTGAAGTTGGTCCGGGTACCGTTTTGCAGGGCCTATTTAAAAAGCTTGATAGGAATATTAATACCTATAGTGCCTAAGAAAAAAACGTGCAAATTAATGCACGTTTTTTTTTGCTTTTAAAAATATTTAACAAATAATTGTCAAAAGCAGCAGAATGATATTATACTTTTGTTCCGTTAAATGGAAGTAACCGAATGCAAAAAAAAATATATTATAGTCTTAATTTTATCATCCATCATTTAACGGCCATATCCAGGTATAAATTACATTCTCCTTTTTTGTTCGAATTTATTCATAAAATCAGAAAAGGGAAGGTCAACAAAGAAGTTGACGAGCTTTATACACAGTTGAGTGAAAATCTGCTTTCGGATCATTCGACCATAGAAGTAGTAAAGTTTAAAAGTGGAAGTGGCACTTCTGGTATAAAATCAACTTACCGGCAAATCAGTTCTGTGGCCAAACATTCAGATATTTCTTTAAAAAAAGCGCAAGTATTGGCCCGATTGCTTGTCATAAATGAACCAGAAATCATTTTGGAGTTTGGCACCTCATTGGGCCTGGCTTCATGTTTAATGGCAACCGCATTTTCAGGATGTAAAATATTTACATTTGAGGGTTGTTCTGGTCTGGCTTCAGTTGCCCAGGACAAATTTAATGAGCATCAATTTAAAAACATTGAACTGCAAATCGGAAATTATAATCATATTTTAGACGGAGTGCTTCAGGAAATTCCCAAGATTGATTTTTTGTTTTTTAATGGCAGTGATGATACGGAATCAATCTTAAAAATATATGAGAAATGCCTGAGATTTAAACATAACGAAAGCCTGTTTGTTTTTAATGAAATCTATCGGTCCAAAGCGATGCAGCATGCATGGACGTTGATACAAAAACATAATGAAACTGTTGTAAGTATCGACTTTTTCAATCTGGGAATCGTTTTATTTAGAAAGGAATTGAGCAAACAGCAAATTAAATACAAGCTTTAAAATTCTTTTGCTACTTTTGTAATATAATATCAGAATAATGAATAAAGAAATCATCAATTTATCGGGGATCACCAGACATTTTCATGTTGGAACAGAAACTGTAAAAGCCCTAAGATTAATTAATCTGTCAATCAAAAAGAATGAATTTGTGGCCTTGATGGGTCCTTCCGGTTCAGGAAAATCAACATTAATGAACCTCCTGGGCTGTCTTGATACACCTACTGCAGGAAGTTATGTGCTGAACGGGGAAGATGTTAGCAAAATGAACGATAATGAATTAGCCGAAGTCAGGAACAAGGAAATCGGATTCATTTTTCAGACTTTTAATTTGCTGCCCAGATCAACTGCACTTGAGAATGTTATGCTACCGCTTATTTATGCTGGATATAGTAAATCAGTGCGACAGGAAAAAGCAGAAAAAGTATTGAACAATGTTCATTTATCGGATCGTATTACTCATAAACCAAATGAATTATCAGGGGGTCAGCGTCAACGTGTTGCAGTAGCCAGGGCATTGGTAAACGATCCGTCGATTATCTTGGCAGACGAACCTACCGGTAACCTCGATTCTAAAACTTCCATCGAAATTATGGGATTACTGGAAGAGATACACAAAGCCGGAAATACAATCATTGTGGTAACCCACGAAGAAGATATTGCATTACATGCCCATCGGATCATTCGATTAATCGATGGTGAAATTGCTTCAGATGAAGTGAATAAAAATGTGATGACAATGGCTGATTATAAAAGATAGCAAGGGAAATAAGGATGAATTATGGGGAATGCGTGGAAAATATATACAAAAACCGGTGATAAGGGCGAAACATCCCTGATCGGTGGCAGCCGCGTTCCCAAATATCATGAACGTATCGAAGCCTATGGTACAGTTGATGAATTAAATTCTTTTATCGGACTGATACACGATTCCGGGATAAGCCCTCAGTTGAAAAAAGTAATATTGGAAATTCAGGATCGGTTATTTACGATCGAGTCTGATTTGGCCACTGATCCTGAAAATGTTCCGGAAAGAAAACTTCCATCGGTTGAGGAAACTGATATTCTTTTCCTGGAAAAAGAAATTGATGCAATGAATGAAGATTTACCCGCACTTCAGTCGTTTATTCTGCCGGGTGGAAATCTGATTTCATCTTATTGCCAGGTGGCTCGAACTGTTTGCCGCAGAGCAGAGAGACTTGTTATAAAATTAGCCGACCAAACAGAAGTTAAGCAAATAAATATTAAATATTTGAACCGGCTATCCGATTATTTGTTTGTGCTTGCACGTAAATGCATCTATGATTTTGGCGGAGAGGAAATTAAATGGAATGCCAGAGTCTAGATCTTCCAGCTTTCATTTTAATTAAAGGATTCTGATAGAAAGTTATAGGGAAATCAACCCACATTTTATTTAAATTATATAAAATGTAAAAATTTATCAGTTTTTTATTTAAAGTGTATTAAAAAAAATTATTTTTGCAAAAAAGTAAAACTTAAATTTCTTTAATATGTATTGGACTTTAGAATTGGCCTCAAAATTAGAAGATGCACCATGGCCGGCTACAAAGGAAGAGTTAATCGATTTTGGGATAAGATCGGGTGCCCCAATGGAAGTTATTGAAAATTTAAGGGAAATAGAAGACGAGGGAGAAATTTACGAAAGTATTGAAGATATTTGGCCCGATTACCCAACCAGGGAGGATTTTTTCTTTCATGAAGATGAATACTAAAAAAAATAGATGCCATTGTTCAATTGAATGATGGCATTTTTTTTTTAATATACTATGCCCCGAAAAACGAAAAATTTACATTCCCGTATTTACGGTGTTCTTTAAAATTAGGATGTTCTGCGAAGTTTAAATGGCGTGAGTGCTCGATCACAAGAATCCCGCTATCCACAAGTAAGTTATTCCTGAAAACAAGATCAGGGATTAGAACTGTATTTTCCAGATCGTAAGGCGGATCTGCAAATATCAGGTCAAAACTTCCAATCACGCGATTCAGGTATTGGAATACATCAGCCCTGATACAGACCAGGTTTGCAAAATTTAAGTCTATGGCAGTCTTTTTTATGAAGTCAACACATTTGTGATTAATATCAACAGATTTTATCGACCTGGCATTGCGAGAGGCGAATTCAAAAGAAATACTTCCTGTACCGGCAAATAAATCCAGTATATTGGCATCATCGAAATCAAGTCTGTTGATGAGAATATTAAATAAACTTTCTTTGGCAAAATCAGTTGTTGGCCTCACAGGAAGATTATGAGGAGGGTTTATTTTTCTGCCCCTGTTTTTCCCACTTATAATTCGCACGTACTTGAATTTAGCAGGTTGTAGAAATGGTTAGATGGAACTTCGTCGAGGGCATAACTATAGGTGAAAAAATCATTGCGTTCTATGAAATCGATATTTCGTATGTATTTGAAAAGTATTTCATAATACTTTGAACCTTTGTCAATTTCTCCTAAGAGGGTTAAGTCAATATTTTCCGGATTGAGTTTTTGTTGTTCCAAAACATAAATCAGGAAATAGGCAAAATCTTCAACGGTTCTGTATTTGAACGAATTAAAGAAAACAAGTTTCGGTCCTTCAATAATGATTACATCAAGGTAATTTGAGCGAACATTTACAAAAACCCGGTTGTGCAAATCCTGGTTTTTATATTTAATCAAGAGCCCTTCAATTAAAGTACTCGAAAAATGACAAATTTTATAATTGATAAATTTGGCCTTGATCAATTCTTTAATACATGTAGGGATCGCAAAAACATTATATGCCTGTAATGTATTCAGTTTATCAAACAAAACTTCTTCTCCATGTTCCAATTTATGATTAAACTTCAGATAGTGTTCGGGCTGGGTCTCATCAAACAAAGGGAAAGGGATCAAACTTGCTTTGTTCCCTTCAAATAATACATTAATACGGTTAAATCTTCTTTTAATAATCTCCAGGTTGTCAATCAGCTGTCCCAGGTCTTTCACTAAAGTATCATAATTATCAATTTCCTGAACCGCATAGTTTTGAAGTGCTATAATTTTATTGCGGTCTTCATCGATAATACAAAAAGAAAATCCATCCAGAGATACCTGGATGGATAATATATAGTTTTTATTGAAATCTGAATAATCGGTTTCAGCTTTTGTCAGAGCTTTATCTGCGTATGCGTTTAATTTTATAATGTTTAAAGACATCTGACAGGAATTTCTTAGAATTCCCAGTTACCGTCTGTTGAAGCTTCAGATAGTGACCCAACTTTTAGCCCCGGGAATTTTTCAAATTCTTCAAGTTTTTTAACCAGGTTTGCGATTAATTGTTCATCCATTCCTTTTAGAATATGAATATATTCTGCGCTTATCTCAAATACCGGAACCCTCACTTTGTTAACTTCAATAATATCAGCTGACATCTTAAATTTAATTCCGTTTGAAAATGGAATAAATTGAATACTTTCAGGTTTAAAGTTCTCAAAGTTTTTAAAGATTGAATCCCCGACATTTACATAACTGGTAGTGTCATTAATGGTTTTGGTGAAGGTTGTATCATTGGGGTCGGGAATAATATTTACAACAGGTATTTCGCCGTATTTGATAAAGTCTATTAATGTATCAAAAGTGGGAGCATATTCTTTATGGATGCCTTTATACGCAATCTGGGCTTCCCTGATATCTTTTAACAATGCAATAACCACGGCATCTCTTTTATTTTTTTCATTTTCGAACCTGACCGGTTGCAGAATGCTGCCAACAACCATATAAGCTAACCAAATGATTACGAGTGCCAGTACAACTTTTACAATAATATTTTTCATTTTCATAGGGATTTTTAAAGTAAATGCAAATTTAAAATTTTTTTTATATAAATGCATTATTTGTCAATATTTAACCAAAATTTTGAAAATTTTACATCTTAGATTCTTTTATTCGTTTAAAATGCCATAATCCGGTATATTATCTAGATAAACATAGCTTTTATTATCGAAATTAATTTTGCAGCAATAATGATTAATCCCATTGGTCACAAGTAAATATTTAACCTTCAGGGTCATATTGTAACGGGCAATTTGTTCAAAAACATTTTGATCAAGTATCACATCGGGTGCTTTGCATTCGACGATCATACTGGCAATTCCTTTGTTGTTAAAAACCAGAATATCCGTGCGTTTTTTTAAACGGTTAACCGTTAAACCTTTTTCGATGGCCATCAAACCCAGCGGTATATTTTTATCAATATGCAGATACTTGAGTATATTTTGACGAACCCATTCTTCGGGTGTAAGAACAACAAACTTTTTTCTGAACTCATCATAAATTTCAATTTTTTGTTCAGAATTTCTATAACGGAATTCGTATTCTGGAAGATTAAGTTTTCTTGTTCTATCCATAATAATTGTTCAATCCCTGCAAATATATTCAACTTATTGGATGCTTGCCTGAATTATCCTAAAATTAAATTAATAGATAAATTCGTTTAACTTTGTTTATCGGAATTCGGTATTCGGGAATTTAGTTTTTTTAAAAAAATATTTTGCCTGGTGCCATCACTAAAAAATATAAACGATGAAGACTAAGAGTGAGATCGTTGAGAATTGGCTTCCACGATATACGGGAACTGAACTGGGACAGTTCGGTGAATATATTTTACTGACCAATTTCAGTAATTATGTTGAATTGTTTTCGGAATGGAATAATGTTCCGATCATGGGAGAAGATAAAGCCATGCCAAGTGCCACAGCGGATAATATTACCATTATAAAATTCGGAATGGGCAGCCCCAATGCTGCAACAATTATGGATTTACTGAGTGCGGTAAAACCAAAAGCGTGTTTATTTCTGGGTAAATGCGGGGGCTTAAAAAAGAAAAATAACTTAGGAGATTTTATCCTCCCAATTGCTGCTATAAGAGGCGAAGGTACGTCAAACGATTATTTTCCAAGAGCGGTTCCGGCTCTGCCTGCATTTAATTTGCAAAAGGCAATTTCAACCACCATCCGTGATTTTAAGCAAGATTATTGGACAGGGACGGTTTATACCACTAACCGCAGGGTTTGGGAATCGGACGATAAGTTTAAAGAGTATTTGAGAAAAACCCGTGCCATGGCCATTGATATGGAAACTGCCACTATTTTTATTGTGGGATTCGCCAATTCGATTCCGAGTGGAGCTTTATTGATGGTTTCCGATCAGCCTATGATCTCAGATGGGATAAAAACAGAAAAAAGCGACCATGAAGTTACGGAAAACTTTGTTGATGTTCATCTGAAAATTGGGATTGAATCGCTCCGCCAGCTCATCGACAAAAGAGAAACGGTTAAACATTTATATTTTTAAGCAAGCGAATGAATTATAATCAGATACTTACTGATCTTCGGAATAAAAAGTATTATCCGATCTATTTTTTGTATGGTGAAGAAGCATTCTTTATTGATGAGCTTTCAGATTATATCGAAAAAAATGTGTTGGATGACAGCCAAAAAGAATTTGACCAAACAATTATTTATGGCAAGGATACAGACGTTGCGGGCATAATTAGTCAGGCCAAACGTTTTCCGATGCTTGGCCAATACCAGGTAGTTATTGTTAAAGAAGCCCAGGAAGTTAAAGATATTGAAGAATTGATTTCTTATGTAAAACAGCCACTCCATTCAACAATATTGGTTATTTGTTATAAATATTCAAAGCTTGATCAGCGCAAATTACTGGCAAAATCACTTCAAAAAGTGGCAGTGGTTTTTGAATCAAAAAAACTTTACGATAACAATATTCCCGATTGGATCAAAGAGCAATTGGCCATACGTTCTTATACGATTCAACCCAAGGCAAATTTATTAATGGCTGAGTTTTTAGGAACCGATCTGAGCAAGATCACCAATGAGATAGAAAAACTGTGCATTAATCTGGCCAAAGGAACAGAAATTACACCTTCGCACATTGAAGCAAATATTGGGATCAGCAAGGATTTTAATGTTTTTGAGCTTCAAAAAGCACTGGGCGACAGAAATATCCTTAAGGCCAATCAGATTATCAATTACTTCGCAGCAAATCAGAAAGACAATCCACTGGTTAAGGTAGTGGCTTTGCTTTATATGTATTTTTCAAAAACGCTTATTTACCAGCAGTTAGCAAAAGAGAGTGATGATAAAAAAGCTAAGGCACTGGGCGTATCCGTTTACTTCCTTAAAGATTACAGGCTTGCGGCGAAAAATTATAGCAACGAAAAACTGAGTCGAATTATTTCAACCCTGCGCGAATATGATTTAAAATCAAAAGGATTAAACAATGTGTCTGCCACCGATGGGGAATTAATGAAGGAAATGATATTTAAAATATTACATTAAAAAATACCTCAAGGATTAAATTATCAACAACTCTCCCCATCCTCTGTTTCCAGATAAATTTTTGCGATCATATCGCGATATTTACCGCTAATAAATTTCCGTCTTAATTTCAGTGTAGGAGAAAGTTCGCCGGATTCGGCTGACCATTCATCTGTTATAAGGACAAATTTTTTGATCTGCTGAATCTGGTCAATACTTTTGTTTAAAGCTTTAATCTCCTTTTCCATCCGTTCGATTACAAACGGATTTTTGATAACAGCATCTATTGTATTAAACGGGATTTTTTTTCGTTGGCACCAGGATTGCAGATAATTGAAATGCGGAAGAATAATGGCAGCGGGACATTTTTGGTTTTCTCCAACCACCATAATATATTCGATAAAAGGGGATCCCTTAAAAAGACTTTCGATAGATTGTGGGGCAATATATTTACCTCCCGAGGTTTTAAACATTTCTTTTTTGCGGTCTGTAATTTTTAGAAACTTGCCTTCATCCAATTCACCAATATCTCCAGTATGGAACCAGCCTTCTTCATCAATAACTGAATGGGTCAGATTAGGATGGTTAAAGTACCCCATCATCAAATTTGGGCCTTTACAGAGTATTTCACCGTCAGTATCAATTTTAACTTCCACATCCTTTAGAATGGGGCCCACTGTGCCGAATTTGAACCCATCTTTACGAAAAGTTTGAACAGCTACTACCGGAGATGTTTCCGTCAATCCATATCCTTCTAAAATGAATACGCCAGCAGCCCAAAAGATTCTTGACAATCGGGTTTGTAAATTTGCCCCTCCCGAAACAATTAATTTGAGTTGCCCCCCGAATACTTTGCGCCAATGTCTGAATACCAGCAAATCTGCAATCCAGAGTTTCAACTGAAAATACCAGCCGTTTTTATAGTTCGTCTCAAATTTTTCGGCCAGGTTCATTGCCCATAAAAAGATGTTTCTTTTAATCCCTTTAAGGTTTAAGCCATGCTGATAGATTTTTGCAAATATTTTTTCCATCACCCTCGGAACCGTGCAAAAGACCTGTGGCTTAACCTCCCGGATGTCATCGGCAATACTTTGAATGTTTACAGAATAATAAATGGATACCCCCATATATTGGTATAAATAATTTAACATTCGTTCGTAAACATGGCAAAGCGGTAAAAAACTGAGTGCCCTGTCAGAGGGTTTTAAATCTGCTATTGTTGAACAACTTATAAAATTGCTAATAAAATTTTGATGAGATAACATGACCCCTTTTGGTTTCCCTGTTGTACCCGAGGTGTAAATGATGGTGGCAAGGTCGGCAGGTTTAATTTCTGCCTTATAACTACTTAATGGCTTACCATCGTAAAGATCTCCCATTTCCAGAATCTCATTCCAGTTTTTTACTGCAAAAGTTTTTTCGATGGAATAAATTTCCTGAATACAATGGAATTTTTGGGCAGTAGTTTTAATACGGTCATACAAGTCGTTATTTTGAACAAAAATGTATTTGACCTGTGTTTCTTTGAAAATGTAACTGTAATTGGGCTTACTTATATTAGGATAAATAGGAATTTGAATGGCCCCGATTTGCATCAGCCCCATGTCGATAAAGTTCCACTCAGGGCAATTGCTCATAATGGTGGCTATTTTATCACCACGTTGAACGCCCAATTTAAGCAAACCTTTGCTGAATCGATCTGCATATTCAGAATAGTCCCTGGAAGAATAGGTGTTCCAGACATTTTTATTTTTGAAACCAAACGCATTTTCTTTCTGTGCATAACTCGTTCGATAAAGATCGAGCAGATCAAAAATGCGGGTTACCTGGATCATGTCATTATATCATTAGTTAAACAAGCCATCAATCTTTGATTTGTATTTATCGGTAATAAAATTTCGTTTCAGGCTCATTTTTGCTGTAAGTTCGCCATCGTCAACACTAAAAGCTTTGTCCAGTAAAACGAATTTAACAACTTGTTCTGTTTTTCCCAGGAATTGATTATAATGGTCAATTTCTTTCTGAAATCTTTTTTTGATCCTTGGTAATTCAATCATTTCTGCATCGGTGGTGTATTCTAATTCTTTCACCCGGCACCAACTTCTTAAATGATCAAATTGAGGAACGATAAGTGCAGCTGCGTATTTTTGGTTTTCACCCACCACCACTGTGGTTTCAATAAAAGGAGATTCGTTAAATTTATTTTCAAGCAATTGTGGGCTGATGTATTTACCGAAAGAAGTTTTAAAGATTTCTTTTTTACGTCCGGTAATTTTGAGCTGGCCTTCTTTTTCAAACATTCCCAGATCACCGGTATGGAACCAGCCTTCTTCATCAATGGCTTCGGCAGTCATTTCAGGCTGCTTATAGTAACCCTGCATTACATTGGGGCCCTTACAGAGAATTTCCCCATCATCCGCAATTTTTACAATTACATCCTTAATCGGAGGGCCCACCGTTCCAAATTTTCTTTCACCTTTTTTAAGTGTAGAAACTGCAATCACCGGTGAAGTTTCGGTCAGGCCATATCCTTCGAGAATCGGGATTTCTGCTGCAGTGAAAACCCTTGCCAACCGTTCTTGCAATGCTGCTCCCCCGGAGACAATTAATTGAAAGCGACCCCCCAAACCTTCTTTCCATTTGCTTAGCACAAGTTTTCGGGCAATTTTGAGTTTTATGGCATAAATAAATCCATTGCTGTTGTCCAATTCATATCTTAAACCCACGTTCACGGCCCAAAAGAAAATTCCTTTTTTGATTCCTTTTAGTTTTCTGCCTTTCATGATGATTTTATCATATACTTTTTCGAGCAGCCTGGGCACCGACGACATTAAATCAGGTTTGATTTCTTTGATATTATCGGCAATGGTTCCAATGCTTTCAGCATAGTAAATCGAAATCCCGCAATATTGAAACATATACGTTAACATTCGCTCATAAATGTGGCAAAGAGGCAGATAACTCAGAGCCTTGGCTTCTTCGCCCATAGGCGGAATATGTTTGGTTGCGAACACATTACTTAAGATGTTGTAATGAGTGAGCATAACACCTTTGGGATCGCCGGTGGTTCCGGAAGTGTAAATCAGGGTAACCAGATCATTTGATTTAATCGTGCTCTTAATCTGTTTCAGTTTATCGGGGGCCGCATGTTTTTGACCGAATTTTATCAGTGAGCTCAGGTGATTGGTTTTGGCCACTTTATCAAATAAATAAATTCCGTTCAAACTTGGAACATCAGCAGCAATATGTTTAATTTTATTCAAGAGGTGCTGACTGGAAATAAACACAAATTTTACCTCGGCATGGTTTAAAATATAGCGATATTCTGCTTCACTTATTGTTGGATAAATCGGAACATGAATGGCTCCGATTTTCATGATGGCCATATCAACAAAGTTCCATTCTGGCCTGTTGTTGGAAATAGTGGCTATTTTATCGCCTTTTTCTACACCCAGTTCCAATAAAGCATAACTTATATTGTTGCTGATTTCGATATATTGATCGATATTGTATTTAACCCATTCGCCGTTTTCCTTGCCGGCAAGAACATCATCTTTTGGTTTGAAATTCTCTTTATAATAAGGCAGAATATCAAATAGTCGTGTTATTTCCATAGTAATTTTATTGGTTCATATTAGTTAGGTGGTGCAATAATATAAAAAATTACGATAATTAAAAATCAATATTAAATTACTTGCGTAAAAGTTGCGTTGCATTAGCTTGTGCCGTAGGCATGATAAGTAAATCATTGATATTTACATGCAGAGGAAGCGTTGTAACATAAAATGCAACTTCTGCAATATCATCAGGGTTCAAGGGTTCATAGCCCTTGTATACATTATCTGCAGCCTGGCGATCTCCTTTAAACCTGACCATCGAAAATTCGGTTTCGACGGCTCCTGGTGCGATCTGGGTTACTTTAATGCCCGATTCCAGGAAATCAATCCGCATTCCTTTTGTGAGTGCATCTACGGCATGTTTTGTTGCGCAGTAAACCCCGCCTTTAGCATAAACTTCCTTGCCGGCAATTGATCCGATATTGATAATATGGCCTGATTGTTTTTGAATCATCATTGGTGCCACATTACGGGTAATGTATAATAAACCTTTGATGTTTGTATCAATCATTTGTTCCCAATCTTCAATGCTTCCGCTTTGGAGCGGATCAAGGCCTGCAGCCAAACCGGCGTTGTTGATCAGCACATCAATGGTTCGGCCTTCCAATTGATTCATGGCTGACTGAACGGCATTACGATCCCTCACATCAAAATTTAAGGTTGTTACTTCAACTTTAAATGTTTTTTCAATTTCTGATTTCACTTTCGTAAGTCGATCAGACCTCCTTCCGGTAAGAATCAGATTGTAATTGTTTTGTGCAAATTTAACGGCACAAGCATTTCCAATTCCGCTTGTAGCCCCTGTAATTAAAACAGTTTTATTCATCTTATTATTATTTATAATTTATATGAGTTGATAATCCAAAACGTATCCAACGACCCGGCATCACTACATTTCCGATATCGAAATAGGATGCATTAAAAATATTGGCCACTTCCAAATATACGTTCCAATTTTTAAATTCCCAATTAATCTTTGAATCAAGTAAAACAAAAGGTGCATAATCTGTTTCAGTTTGATGTTCAAAATTAAAATATGACCCGGCCCGATCCTGATAGCTAAATTGCCAGTTTATATTTATATGATTAATGAGCCGATGAGCAATGCTCATCGTGATTTTTTGTTTTAAATAATCAAGTGCGTATTTAGATAAATAGTCACCACTATCCTTTATTACATTGGTCAATGCATAAGTCATTCTTAATTTTTGAAAAGGTAGATTTCGCTTGCCAAAAAACCCGGAATTAAGCATTAAAGAGAATTCAAATCCGCTTGTAATGAGTTCAGTAATGTTCTTGCTTTCCCATTTTAAACTGTCATTATAACGCACCCAATCGATGATGTTTTTGCCCTCGCGCCTGAAAATCGCCATTTCTGCAGCCAGTTGGTCATTAATAAATTTAAATCCGGCTTCGTAAGCGATGGCTTCCTCTGGTTTTAGATCAGGGTTTCCAATATTGGTTGGGCCCACATAATACAAGTCGGTAAATGTGGGCAATCGGAATGATTTGTTAACAGAAGCAAAAAACCGAAACTTTTCAGAAAACAAATAACTCATGTCGACTCCTGGAATCCAGTGCCAGTTGAATGCAGAATTGAAATTAATGAGCAGCCCCGCTGAGATATTCCATTTTGAGGCGTAATAACTGTGCTCTGCAAAAAATGATAAATTATCCCGGGTATCCTTTTTCAGGTAATAGGCATTATTTTCGCCTTTAACAAGCACAGGGGATATCATTGGACTGCCCAAAACATTGCTTAAAATTTGCTCATTTCTGAATGAAATTCCAAAGGCGGTTTTGCCAAAGTTTGAAATCCAATTCAGGCTTTCTTCAAGTCCGTAAACCTGTGTTTGATGGTAATTGTGCCCCTGGTACCATGGCGCCGGATCAGTACGGAACAATTCAAAACGGTCGTTATGCTGTTTCCAGTAAACAGAGAAGTTAGACTTTACAGTTTCGCCCTTTTTCCAGTTTGCAGAAACAAAACGGGTTTGTGTTTGTTCATATTGATTTGGGTAAGCCGGGGTGTAAAAGCTATTTGCACCGAAGGACTTATCCTGGTAAGCTGCCTGAAAGCTGATTTTTTGATCCCTTAACTTCAGAAGTGAATGATAAAAAAGATTTAAAGTTTGATAATCTGTATTTTCGATATAACCCCCTGAACCTTTCTTTGAAAAGCTTATACTGTTTGAAAAATTTTTAGCATCAGCGTTTAATGATAAAGTTGTGCCATATAATTGATGTTCTCCGGTGTTTAACGACAGTCCGATTTCATTAGTATTTTTGGGGACGGTGATAATATTGATGGCTCCGCTGAATGCATTTGGGCCGAATGTTCGGGAGGCAGGGCCTTCCAGTATTTCAATCCTTTCGATGCTTTCCAGATCGACCGGCAAATCGGCATTGTGATGACCCGTTTGAGGGTCGTTGAACGGGATGCCGTTCAGAAGAATCATGGTTTGGTCAAATGATCCGCCGCGAATGCTAATGTCTGCCTGCACGCCATTAAAGCCCCGTTGTCTGACATCAACATTCATTGCATATTCCAATAAGTCTGCCAGCGATTGTACAGGAGACGCTTTTATTTCGGCCCTGGTCAGAACCGTAACAACACGGGAAACTTCAGAATAAACATCAGGGGTTCGTTTTGCAGTCACTTCAATTTCGGAGATCCACAGCGTATCTGATTGCGCAAATATTGTGAAGCCTGCCAGGACCATTATAGTTGTCAGTATCAAATTTTTCATCAAAATTTAATTAAGTAGAAATAGTAAAAATGAGTGCCTGCCTGTTTATTTAGTATGCTCTTTAATCCAATTTCTTGCGTTTACAAAAGCTTCAATCCATGGAGTAATTTCATCCTCTTTTCTGTTATCCGGATATTCGGGCCAGTGCCAGGGCATAAATGCCCGCTCCAGGTGGGGCATCATTACCAGATGACGTCCGTCTTTTGAGCAAATGCCTGCAGTTGAAAAATCTGATCCGTTCGGATTTGAAGGATAAGATGCGTAAGTGTACTTTGAAGTGATATGATAGTTTTTCTCAGCATAAGGAAATTTAAATTTTCCTTCACCATGTGCAACATGAATTCCCAAGCGGCTTCCGGCTAGAGTTTTAAGCATTACAGAATTGTTTTCAAGAATGTCGACATTGATAAAACCGGCTTCAAATTTCCCGGAATCATTCAACAACATTTTGGCTTTTTGATCATGTTCGGGATATACCAGGTTCAGCTCCATCATCAACTGGCATCCATTGCATACCCCCAGGCTTAATGTATCTTTACGGGCATAGAACCGGTCGAGTGCAGTTTTTGCTTTTTCGTTATAAAGGAATGCACCTGCCCAACCCTTGGCCGAACCCAAAACATCAGAATTTGAAAATCCACCTACAAAAACAATTAAATTAATATCCTCAAGGCTTTCTCGTCCTGAGATTAAATCGGTCATGTGAACATCTTTCACATCCAAACCGGCAAGGTACATCATATAGGCCATTTCCCGATCACCGTTTACTCCTTTCTCGCGAATGATTGCTGCTTTTATTCCACTCGGTTTTCTTCTTTTTAAATCGATATGATATTGACTGGCTTTACCGCTGAAATGCCTGGGAAAGATAAAGTTGAGTTCGTTCTTTTTATAATTATTATATCGTTCGAGAGCCAGTTTTTCACCGCTCTGTTTCCGGTCTAACAAATACGAGGTCTTAAACCACAAATCTCTTAAATGATTAATATTTAATGAGGTGTGATAATCAAGATGTTTGATGTTTAAGACCCGGTCATTTGTAATGGTGCCAATTTTAAGAAAATCAATATTGTTCTTCTTCAAAATTTGAGATACTGAGTTAAGATCATTTATCTGAATGATAATGCCCGGGTTTTCGCTGAATAAGATCTTAGAAATATCTTTTTCGGTAATTGCTGACAAATCAATATTAAGTCCGATATCGTTTCTGCCAAAGCTCATCTCCAATAAGCTTGTGATCATGCCTCCTGCAGAGATATCATGACCGGAAATAACTAATTCATTTTTAATGAGTGCCTGAACGGTATTGAAAGCATTTTTAAAGTAGTTAACATCTTTAACAGTAGGTGTTGATGTGCCAAGTTTGTTTTTGAGTTGTGCAAAGCTACTTCCACCTAAATTAAATTTATCTTTAGAAAAATCGATGTAAATAATTTGTGATCCTTCAATGCTTTTAAGAACCGGGCTCACAGCCCTCCGAATGTTTTCAACTTCTCCTACGGCTGAGATGATAACGGTTCCGGGTGCATATACCACTGATCCATCCTCATATTTCTGGGTCATGGATAACGAATCTTTACCTGTTGGAATATTAATACCAAGCTCGCAGGCAAAGTCGCTTACTGCTTTTACGGCCGCATACAAACGTGAATCCTCACCAGAATTTTTGGCGGGCCACATCCAGTTTGCACTTAATGAAATACCACCTAAGTTATTTTGTATGGGAGCCCAAATGATATTTGTTAATGCTTCGGCAATGGAAAGCACCGAGCCTTTAACAGGATCAACCAATGCCGCCACCGGTGCATGTCCAATTGCAGTGGCAATTCCCTTTACACCCTGATAGTCGAGGGCAACGATTCCAAGATTATTCAGGGGAAGTTGAATTTGACCGGCGCACTGTTGCATGGCAACCTTCCCGGTCACGGATCGGTCAACTTTATTTGTAAGCCAGTCTTTGCAGGCTACAGCTTCTAATTGCAATAAGTTTTCAATATCTTTTTCGACGGTGGTTGTATCTGTAATAATTTCATCGAAATCTGAATGGATGGAAGTATCTGTTAATACTGTTTTTGGTGGTTTCCCGAATAAGTATTCGAGATCCAGATCCATTGGATTTTGATCTTCGGCTTTAAAAACAAAATGTTTATCGCCTCGGGCTTTGCCAACTGTATAAATAGGTGCCCGTTCACGATGGGCGATTCTGTCGAGCAGTTCAAAATCTTTTTGTTTAAGAATCAGCCCCATACGTTCCTGCGATTCATTGCCGATAATTTCTTTCGCTGAAAGTGTCGGGTCGCCAACCGGTAATTTTGAGATATCGATGGTTCCGCCTGTATTTTCAACCAATTCGGAGAGGCTGTTCAGGTGGCCGCCTGCACCATGGTCGTGAATTGAAACAATGGGGTTAACATCAGATTCGGCCAGTGCCCGGATTGCATTTAAAACACGTTTTTGCATTTCCGGGTTTGCACGTTGAACTGCATTTAATTCGATGGCATTTCCGTATTCGCCGGTTGCAACCGATGATACAGCACCACCTCCCATACCAATACGGTAATTATCGCCTCCCAGAACAACGATGAGATCGCCTTCTTCAGGTTCAGCCTTGATACTGTCAGATTTTTTCCCAAAACCGATTCCACCTGCAAGCATAATTACCTTATCGTAACCATAATGTTTTTCTTTTTCCTGATGTTCAAAGGTGAGCAAACTTCCACAAATCAAAGGTTGCCCGAATTTGTTGCCAAAATCACTGGCCCCGTTAGAAGCTTTAATAAGAATCTCTTCCGGAGTTTGATAAAGCCAGTTTCTTTGCTGTGTTTTTTGCTCCCAAATCCGGTTTTTTTCAAGCCTGGGATAAGAAGTCATATACACGGCTGTACCTGCAATGGGAAGACTGCCTTTTCCGCCTGCCATTCGGTCGCGGATTTCACCACCGGTTCCGGTTGAGGCTCCGTTAAAGGGTTCAACGGTGGTTGGGAAATTATGGGTTTCAGCTTTCAGCGAAATCACCGTATCAATTTCCTTTATTTCAAAATAATCTGCCTTGTCCTGTGTTGCCGGTGCGAATTGTTCAACGCGGGGCCCCAATACAAATGCAACATTGTCCTTATAGGCCGAAACCAAAGTATTAGGGTTTACTTTTGATGTTTTTTTAATCAGTGCGAAAAGAGAATCTTTTTTTTCTTTCCCATCAATTACAAAGGTGCCATTGAATATTTTATGCCGGCAATGTTCGGAGTTTACCTGGGCGAAGCCATACACTTCACTGTCTGTTAATTTTCTCCCGATTTTTTTACTCACACCGTTTAGATATTCAACTTCGTCATCACTTAAAGCCAGGCCCTCTGCTTTATTATAAGTTTCTATATCATCTAAAAATAAGATGGGTTCAGGCTGGAGCTTAATTTCAAAAATTTGCTGATCAAGTTTTGTATATAATGCCTGCAACATGGGGTCAAATTCAGCCTTGTCATTTTTTGCTTTAAAGAATTGTTCAATTCTGGAAATGCCTTCAATGCCCATATTTTGCGTGATTTCAACTGCATTGGTGCTCCAAGGAGTGATCATTTCTTTTCGGGGACCGATAAAATTCCCTTTTATTTCACTTTCAGAAATGAATGTGGCTTCGTTAAAAAGCCATTTTAATTTTATGAGGTCAGTATCTGATAGTTGATTTTGAGTATTTACTGCATAGGTTAGATCAGAGTTGGTCTGAAAGAAATGGATCATGCTCAAAGTTTTAAATTGGAAGAAAATGAAAACGGTTACAAAGATATAAAATGATCAGAAGATTAATTTAATATTGATGCGAATTTAGTTATGATATCATGATAATGTTTTTAAAATCATTCAGATTGCACTCCCCGGAAAAATTGAGTCAACTTCAATGTATTGATTTGTATTTTGATTTGTTTTATGGAAAACAAATCAAAAGCGGGGTCAGGACTTCTTTTTCGAGAATCCTTTCGGTGTTGGGCCAATTTTGAATGGGAAACAATTTATTTCTGAAAGTCTTTGGTTGAAACACCGTATTTCTCATCTTTATCGATGGTGCCGCATGGTTCAATATGGATAATGATGTCGTAAACATTATCAAGTTTCGATTTAATATTTTCAGAAATTTTATGGGAGATCTGATGTGACTGATCAACCGTGAGCGATCCGTCAACTTCAATGTCAATGTTTATTACATAAGCATTGTTGATTTGCCTGATACGTACACGATGCGGATTGTGGGCTCCTTCAATCTCGTCGGTTGCATCAAATACCGTTTGATAGACAGAAGTATCCATGATCCCGTCCATGAGTTCGGTATTGCTTTGAATAAATATTTTTATGGCCACCCACATGATCCATCCACTTACCAGAAATGCAGTGATGATGTCGAGCATCGGCATTTTAAAAATAAATGTAAATACAAGTCCCAGCAAAACCGAAAAGGATATAACCACATCGTTTTGCATGTTTTTTGCATTTGCCACCAACATCGAACTGTTTACTTTTCGGCCTATTCTAAATTGATAAAGTGCCAGCATAAGTTTTCCAATGATTGAAATAATCGTTACATAAATTGCAATCATTCCGGGCATGGTCCTGGTTTCATTTTCGATGAGTTTGTTGCCGGTGGAAATAGCCAGCTGGGCACCTGCGAAAAAGATTATAAATGCCAATATCTTTGAGGCGATGGTATCAGCTTTTTCGTAGCCATAAGGGAAACGCACATTGGGCGGTTTTGAGCTGATCCGGGCCGTTATAAGCGTAATAACGGAAGTGATAATATCGCTTGCCGAATCGATCCCATCTGCAATTACTGCAAAACTACCGGAAATAAAACCGATAATTATTTTAAGTAATGATAATAAAGCATTTCCTGAAATACTGATCCAGGAAGCTTTTTTAATGGCACGCTCTTTTTCTGGGATCATTATTTTTCAAGTATGTCGTTAACCCAACTTAGGCCGGCCATAACATTTGGAAATCCGATGGTGTTTGACAGTAAAATTACAGCATGCCTGATTTCTTCAGGTGTAAAACCCAATTCGACCAGCTGTCGGGTATGGCTGTGGGTGGCACCTTCAGATTTGATAGCAATTGAAGCTGCCAGTTGCAAAAATTGTGCTAATGACTCATCCAAAGGTCCCGATTTTTTTAAAGTACTACCCAAAGATTCAACAGCTGTAATGAATTCAGGATGTTCTGTTTTTACTTTTTGATAATAAGCAGGTGTGTCTTTTTTCATTATATAAGTGTTTAGGTTATAAACAGAATGCTAAAAATAATATCAAGTTATTTACCCGTCTGCTAAGTTACAGAATAAAAAAAGCTCCTGAGGAGCTTTTTTTTAATGAGATAAATATCTTTCAGCTTCAATTGCTGCCATACAACCTGTACCTGCTGCGGTAATGGCTTGTCGAAAAACATGATCCTGCACATCTCCACAAGCGAATACGCCTTCAACACTGGTTTTTGTGGAATCGGGTTTTGTAACGATGTACCCATTTTCATCAAGTTGTAGAAAATCTTTAAAAAGCTCTGTGTTAGGTTTGTGTCCTATGGCGACAAAGAAACCATCCACTTTAATTTCTCTTTCTTTCCCGCTTTTTACATTAACAAGTGTGGCACCCGTTACTGCTTTTGCAAAACCTTCGGTTTTACCGGTAATTTCTTTGGTGGTATGATCCCATATCACTTCGATATTTTTGGTGTTAAAAACCTTATTTTGCATTGCTTTAGAGGCTCTGAGTTCATCACGACGATGGATCAGGTAGACTTTGTTGCATAGTTTTGCCAGATAGGTTGCTTCTTCGGCTGCGGTATCTCCTCCTCCAACTACGGCTACATCTTTTCCTTTATAAAAGAAACCATCACAGGTGGCACAAGCAGAAACTCCATATCCATTATAGGTGCGTTCCGATTCAATGCCCATCCATTTTGCAGTGGCCCCTGTAGCAATAATTACTGTTTCTGCCATAATGACTTTGCCATCGTCGGCAGTGGCTTTAAAAGGTCGTTCAGACAGATCAATGTCCGTGATGATCCCGAAACGGATGTCAGTATTAAATCTTAATGCCTGATTTTTTAAGTCTTCCATCATTGCAGGGCCCTGCGTACCTTCGGGATAACCCGGGAAGTTTTCAACTTCTGTGGTAGTGGTTAATTGTCCGCCTGGTTGAAGACCCTCATACATGACAGGTTTCAGATCAGCACGGGCAGCATAAATTGCGGCTGTATAACCGGCAGGACCAGACCCAATGATCAAACATTCAACTTTTTCAATATTTTCGCTCATTTTGATATATTTTTATTCGATGATTAATAACACATTCGGAATGCTCTAAAATTATGCCATTGATAAATAATACTAAGAATCTATATTAATTTTAAAATCTATTCACAAAGAATATGACAGCTTGTCGTATTTCAAGTCAGTTTGAGAATTTATTCTTTAATTTCTTTTACAGGCAGTGTGAATTTGAATTTGCTCCCGATTCCTTCTTTTGAATCTACCCAGATTTTTCCCTTGTTTTTTTCCACAAATTCCTTGCATAAGATCAATCCCAGTCCGGTACCCTGCTCATTATTGGTTCCGGTGGTAGAAAAGTTTGAATCAATTCTAAATAATTTCCCCTTGTCTTCATCCTTGATCCCAAGACCGTTGTCTTCGATTGTGACCTCAATGTGATCATTCAGCGTGCGGGAATAAATTTTAATTTCACCACCTTTTGGAGTATATTTTAGCGCATTCGAAACCAGGTTTCTGACAACAGTTGTGATCATATTGCCATCAGCCCATGCAGAGGTATTTGGTGAAATAATCGCCTGCATTGTAATTTCTTTGGCAATCGCTGCATTATTTAAGAGTTCGACAGTATTACCAACAATTTCATGCAGCGAAACGGAAGAGGGTTCCCATTTAATACTTCCGGTTTGAGATCTGGACCATTCCAGTAAGTTTTGAAGAAGCTTGTACGCATTGTTTGAAGCGGTACTCATGGTTTGAATCAAATCAATTTTTTCTTCATCGGTAAAGCTGTCAAAGTCATCAAGTAACAAGGTGGAAAAGCCAAGTAATGCATTAAATGGATTTTTCAGGTCGTGAGCAATGATGGAGAAAAATTTGTCCTTGGTGGCATTGAGTTCACTCAATTCTTTTGTTCGATGCCGAACTTTTTCTTCGAGTGAGGCATTTAATTCCAGCAGTTCCACATTTTTTTGATGGATTTCACGTTTTTGATAAAAACTTCTGAGTGCTTCTTTAGCTGTTAATTCAAGATCATTTTCGTCCCAGGGTTTAGCAATATATCTGTATAGCGAAGCAAAATTAACCGCATTTGTTACGCCCTCAATGTTTGCCTGTCCTGTTAAAAGAATATTTAGGGTGTCGGGAGAAATTTCATGAATTTTTTTTAACAATTCATCACCTTTCATTCCCGGCATAATATAATCGGCAATTACCAAAGGAATGTCAATGTTTTCATCCAGAAGTTCCTGAATAAACTCGAGGGCATCTGCTCCACTGTCGCTTGTTTCAACCTCGTATTTATCACTGAATTTTCTTTGCAACTGATCTTTTAACGCTTCCAGTATGATTGTTTCATCATCCACACATAAAATTACCGGTTTCGACATAATGTTATAGTTTATTTGATAATTTTTCCAATCCTGAAGTGATGGTGTTCACCAGATCTTCTTCGGTCCATGGTTTAAATAAACAGGCATGCAGGTTTGCATTATCTTCGGCGTTTTTTATGGCTGCTTCGTCTGCCTGCCCAGTTAGCATAACTTTTACAATGTTAGGAAATCTTTTGTGTACTTCTATTAAAAATTCATCACCTTTTTTGCCTGGCATGAGCCAGTCTGATACAATGACAAGTACATCCGTGCCTTCATCAACCAGTTCCTGAATGACTTCCAGCCCCTCATCCGCATTTTCGGCGGTTTCATAAACATACTCATTTCCCAACCTGTTTTCGATTTGTTCTCTTAAACTTTCGAGAATCATATTTTCATCATCAACACATAATATTGCTTTTCGTGCCATTTAACTATTTTTAAATTCTAATTTATATTTATTCATTATTATTTTTTGATGCCAAAGGCAGCCATATCTTAAATGTGGTGCCTTCTCCAATTTTTGATTCGAAATCAATTTTACCTTCATGTTTGTCTATTATTTTCTTAACAATATCCAATCCGATTCCACTGCCTTCACCCGCTATTTTTGTGGTAAAGAATGGTTGAAAGATTTTTTCGCGTAAATGTTCAGGAATACCACTTCCTGTATCTGAAACATTAATCATAACACCTTCGCCATCAATATCTGCCGAAATTGTAAGCTTCCCTTTATTATTCATGGCCTGGAGTGAATTATGAAAAAGATTGGTCCAAACCTGATTGATCTCATCCGGGTAACAATATACTTTTGGGATCGGTTTAAAGGCTTTAATGACTTCTACTCCATGTTTAATTTGGTTATGGTAAAGTGTCAAAACGGTTTCGATGCCATCAATAATATCCGATTCAATCTTTTCTCCAATATAATCACGATGTGCAAACTTTTTGAGGGCAAAAACAACTTTTGATGCTTTGCTTACAGCCATATTGATATTTTGGGTGTTTTTTTTCAATGAAATAATATTTCTTGCATTTGAAAGCACAAATGGAGCATTCTGGCTGGATAGCAACGGAATGATCTCGTCGAGATTGTCATTGATTTTCATGTAGATAAGCATTTCCGCTATTTTATCTGCTTCGGTAATATTTTTTTCTTCAAGTTTTTTAACCAGTTCTCGTTTCAATTGCCGGCGCTCCTTCGATGTTATTTCCTGGGAAATCGAATCAGCCAATTTTGTAAGCTTCAGATAAAATTTTAGATCTTCTTTAGTCATTGAAGTCAACAGTTTTGGCAGATTGTCAATTGCGGTATTCAGGGCATCCGACATATTGCCAACCGATGCATTGATTGCACCAAGCGGAGTGTTTATTTCGTGGGCAATTCCGGCAATCAACTGGCCCAGTGCTGCCATTTTTTCGGATTGAATAAGTTGAGACTGCGTCTCCTGCAGTGAATCAAGCGTTGTTTGAAGTTCTTCCTTTTGGGTACTTAATTCAATATTGGTCACTTTTAGCTCTTGGGCCACTCTTTTTCGTTCAATCGACAAACTGATCTGGGTTGAAATGATTTCCAGAACCCTGGCATCATCTTCGTTATATGCATTTTCATCTTCATAGCTTTGAACCGAAACAACCCCGATAATTCTATTTTCAACTAATAAGGGAACTCCGAGCCATATTTTTGATAATGAGCCTTTGTAAACCAACTCTCCTTTTTCTGCAAGTTCCTTCTTCTTTTCGATGTTTGCCAGCAGCGATTTTTTGTTTCGGATCACATAACTTGTAAGGCTTTTACCCAGAGGGTAAGGTTCAATTTTATCCTTGTCATTGATGAAGAATGGGAAACTGATCATTTTTGTCTGATCGTCGTACAGTGCAATGTAAAAATTTTGGGTGTCCACTAGTTTGTGAAGCTCATCCTTGATGATTTGAATCAGGTTTTCTAAATCATCACTTAAAAGAACCGCATTCGAAATGTTCTTTGTAATTTCCTGAATAAGCTCAGATCGTTTACGCACTGTAATGTCTTCAAAACTTTCGATGCCACCGATAATATTTGAATTGGCATCCCTTAAGTAATCGACATTTTTCATGATTGTTAATATGCGGCCACTTTTTGTCTTAATCGTGCACTCCCGGTTTGTAATTGGTTTTTTTATTGAATCGTCATATAAGCCACAATTGTCTGTGCACGGAGACAGCGCGAATTTATGGCATTCAGCTCCGATGGTTTCAGCTGCCGTCCATCCGCTAATGGATTCAGCTTTTTTGTTCCAGGAAGTAATTCGTTTGTCTTTGTCGACGGTAAAAACAGCACTCGGAACCACCGACAGAATTCTTTCGGCATAATCTTTTTCTTCCTTGAGGTTTTCTGATGCTTTTTTCCTTTCCAGTGAAAGGCTGATCTGATTTGATATAATTTCTAAAATATGTCTGTCTTTATCATTATAAGCATTGAGGTTGTTATAACTTTGAACCGCTAAAACACCGAAAACTTTTTCTTTAGAAAACAAAGGAACACCGAGCCATATTTTTGATCTTGTGCCTACAAATTTAATGATTCCCTTTTCAACCATTTCTTCCTGCAAAGTTTCGTTGGCCAATAATGATTTTTTTGTTTTAATCACGTGCCCTGTCATGGTTTGTGCAATAGGGAAAGATTGAATATCATCATTTTCATCCGCAAGAAATGGGAGGGTACACATATCCTTTTCTTCATCATACATTGCGATGTAAAAATTCTGGGTGTCCAGTATTTTGCTTAATTGATCCCTGATAATAACGATTAGCTCTTCCAGGTCTTCGCTGGTCATTGCAGCATTTGAAATGTGTGCCAATAATTCCTGAATCTTTTCGTTGCGTTTCCTATCGGTTATTTCGTGGGCAATGCCTTCGATAAAGATAACATTCCCTGATTTATCAAAAACCGGAACTTCCAGAATCTCAAAGTCTTTTTTATGATTGTGTTTATCCTTAATTTCAATTTCGAAAGGGGCCTGTTTTTTACCTTTCTGATTCTTTTTTGTAAATTCAATGGCACTTTCGTTTTTTGGATGATCTGTTAAATAAGGGTTTATTCCAAATTCAACTTCTTTTGGCTCATAACCTAATAAGGTTTTTATTGATGGGCTCACATAAATATATTTTCCGTCCAGCTGTTGAGAATAAAAAAAGTATTCGTCTTCCAGGTTCTCAATCAACCTTCTGGTTTTTCTTTCACTTTCCTGCAAGTCATAATTCATGGCTTGCATTTCATCATTAATGGCCCTGATCTCTTCATTTTGTTGTTCAATTTCTTCATTCTGAAGCTGAAGCTCTTCATTGCCATGTTGAAGTGCAATGGTCCTTTCTTCAATTTTATCCTGCATCGTTGCATGAAGGTGAGCAACAGTATCAGCCATTTTATTGAATAAAAGGGCAAGCTTCCCGATCTCATCATTACTTGCTACTTTGGCCCTGACCTTGAAATTTTTCGATGAAAAATCATGAATAGCTTTGGTGAGCTCAGATAATTGTTTACCAAATGAATTGCTGATAAACATTGTTAGAATAATGACGATGGCCAGTATTATCACTGATAAAAGTAAACTAACAATCACCTGTTTGGTAAGTGCAGCATAATAGGTGTTTAAATTAACAGAGGTGCTTACCACCCAATTCGGTTCGGTGATATAAGAATAATATGTCAGGTATTTTTCTGAGCCGCCTGTTTTAGCGGCTTTTTGGAATTGAATAATTCCCTGTGTTTCACCACCAGTAATTAATTCCTTTAATTCTTCAAGTGGCGGAATTTCTTCTGTTACGATTTGAGAACCAGATTGAAATAAGATTTGTCCGTCTAAACTTAAGATGGAAGTAATTAAACCATTGGTGTTGTTTAAGTCGTTAAATTCAGGGTCAAGTTTATAGTTGTGAAAAGATGAATCGTTTAAAGTGTAATTCTCTCTGACTAATGCTGTGATGCTATTTGTAACATTCTCTAAGTCTGAAGTAAGGCGTGATCTATAGCTTTTTTCCTGTAAATAAATATTAATTGTGATACTTGCTGTTATAAAAATCAGCAAAGAAAAGATAAGTATGAGATAAATTTTGTGGATGTATTTTAAATTACGCATCGATCAGAGTTTTAAATAAGAGGCAGAAAAAATTGATAGTTGTTTTCGTTAATAATTTGGTTAAAAGTATTACTTTTGCACAGCTTTTGAATTTATACGGGATGTGGCGCAGTTGGTTAGCGTGCTGGTCTGGGGGACCAGAGGCCGTGAGTTCGAGTCTCACCATCCCGACTGTTTACTCAAGGAACTTTTGAAGTAGTTCAAAGAGCTGTTCTTTATGAACAGGTTTCTCAATATAATCGTTACACCCTGCATTAAGAGCTTTTTCTCTATTCCCGTCAAAAGCATAAGCTGTATGCGCGATGATCGGAATTTCCGGTCGAAAGGTTCTGATTTTCTTTGTCACGTCAAGTCCGTTGATATCTGGTAGCCTGATGTCCATTAATATCAGGTCAATTTTTTTGTTCTTTTTACAAATGTCAATGGCCTCAAAACCGTTTTTTGCCCGAATGGTTACTAAACCCCAAATCCCTAATAAAAATTCGAGCAACTGAAAATTAGAATCCTGGTCCTCGGTAATCAGGATGGTTTTTTTAAATTGTTTTAAATTTTTAATATCCATTTTAATTAAATCTTTATTAATAATCGATCATTTAGTTGTTAAATTTTAACTTAAATATCACATAATCAGGAGTATAATATTTGCAATATTAATTTATTAAGATATATCATTAATTTTCACAAGTATATAGGCAAAATACCTATTTGGATTAAGATTTATGCCTAAGCCAAAGTCAGACTAATTGAAAAAAATGTAACTTTGTAGCAATTAATGGTGCTTATTTAGTTAATAGGGAATCCTGTGAAATTCAGGAGCTGTCCCCGCAGCTGTAAGCCCGATGATGATTCAATATCCACAATGCCACTGTTCATTAATAAGGATGGGAAGGCTATTGAGTCAGGGCGAGCCAGAAGACCTGCCATTGATTTGTTTCGTAGCTTTCGGGACGAAAGGCGAAGAATGGATCAGTATAATTTTCTGTGTTCTATCTTCACAATCACCGTTTGTTACGAATGATTACTTCATTAATCATTTGTAACATGTATATTAAGAAAATAGGAGTCGTATTATTGATTATGGTTTTTGAACTGACGGTAAATGCGCAGGTTCAAAAAACGGATACGATTTATACCTTTAAAGAAATTGTGATTCGCTCAAGTCGCCTGCAAAATTTTGCAGTCGGATCAAGTTTACAAAAGATAGATTCATTATCGCTTTCTAATTATTTTCACCAGTCTTTTTCGGATTTGTTAAATGCGCAAAGCCTGTTAATGTTAAATTCATACGGTTCCGGGGGTTTGTCAATGCCTTCGGTCAGGGGAGGGGGAGGAACACATACTGCCGTCATCTTGAATGGGGTTAATATTCAGAGCCCGATGAACGGTAGTTCAAATATGGCCCTGTTGCCGGCCAATCTTTTTGGAAGGGTTGATATTCAATATGGAGGATCAGGAACCTTGTTTGGGAGCGGAGCCATGTCGGGTGCCATCCATCTTGAATCACCTGATTTATTTCAACAAACAAATCAGATGAAGTTTTCATTTGCTACCGGCAGTTTTGGCCTGAAAAATTATAATGCATCCGCAAAAATCGGGAACGAATCACTGGCAAGCTCCTTTCAGTTTTATCAACACAAATCTGAAAATGATTTTAAATATCATAATGTTGCCAAATACCAAACCCCTGTCGAAAGCCAAACCAATGCCGGTCTGAATCAATCCGGGTTTTTTAATCAAACCAAAATCAAAACAAGCAAATCTTCTGATCTCAGTTCTTTCTTCTGGTATCAGAAATTTGACAAGGAACTTCAAACACTGATGACCGCCAGTGATACAAGTCGGGCTAATCAAACTGACCAGAACATCTATGCCATCCTAAGATGGCAACAATCGGCATCTCAAATGAGTCTTTCAGCAAAATCGGCCTTTATCAACGATATCCAAAAATTTGTCAATCCGGTTTTGGCCGAACCAATCACGAATAACCGTGCTCTTTCTATCATCAATGAAATAGAAATGAAATGGATGCCGGGCGAAAAGCAAATGCTGAATGCCGGTTTAAATTATACATACGAAGAAGTAAGTTCAGAAGGCTATCGGAGCCTTGCCAACAGAAACCGGATTTCGTTTTTTTTATCGCATAAGTGGCTTAATTTGTTCGATAAGCTTGATATTGTCAACAGTTTAAGAAAAGAAATTGTTGATTTGGGAGTTCTCCCATTGGTGTATTCCATGGATTTAAATTACGCGCTTACGAATGATATTGATGCACATGGGAATGTTTCTAAAAATTACAGCCTGCCTTCACTGAATGATTTGTTTTGGCGGAGTGAAACTTTTGTAAGCGGCAATCCGGACTTAAAAGCTGAGTCGGGCTGGAGCGGGGAAATTGGCTTTTCCGAGCATATACATGCCACCCAACCATCAATTGTTCTTGAACAAAATTTTTACACTTCAACCATCAACGACTGGATTGTTTGGCTGCCTGCTGAAATGGGAGTTTGGAAACCTGAGAACAAGAAAACCGGGAGATCGCAAGGCATGGATTTGGGCTTAAAAATTGAACAAGACTTAAACAGATCAAGCCTGCAATTGAATGTGAAATATAATTGGAATTCATCAACATTCAACGAAGGTGAATCGGAAGATCTGCCAATGATATATGTTCCTAAAAGTATTTTGTTGATTAATGTTGTTTCTCAATTCGAAAAGTGGAACCTGTCCTATGATCATAAGTTTGTAAGTAGAAGATTATATGATCATGCACATTATTTAGCGGCCTTCCATATGGGAAATTTAATGTTGAATTACAGTGTCGAAATTTTTGGACAACCCTTAAGCCTGGCACTAAGAATAAACAATGTCTGGAATGTGGATTATCAGATAATGGCTTGGTACGCAATGCCTCCTGCAAATTATATGTTCTCGATTTCGTACAGGATCGAAAAAAATTAACCTTAAAAATATTTTAAAGAATGAAACGAATTTTATTTACAATTTTAGTATTATCTATTTTTTTCTTAGCCGCTTGTAAAAAAAACAAAAATGATTTTGATCCAAACCAAAAATATATAAATGGGGCATTTATATCAAACGAAGGAACTTTTGGGTCGGGAAACGCAAGTGTGAGTTTTTTGGATTTTAATTCTGATTCTGTCAGTAATGAAATTTTTATGGATAAAAACAGCAGGCCACTTGGTGATGTTTTACAATCGATGAGTTTAATCGGTTCCAATTTGTATTGTGTTGTAAATGCTTCGAATAAAATTGAAGTGGTTGATGCCAAAGACTTTTCTGAACTTGGAGCAATAGAAGGCCTGGATAATCCAAGATATGCTGTTGGTGCATATGGGAAATTATTTGTTAGCGAATGGGGCAATGGTGGGCAGGTAAAGATGATTGACCCCATTACATTTATTGTGGAAGGAACCATTGCAGTTGGAACCGGACCGGAGGGGATAATGGTGCATGACAACCTGATTTGGGTTGCCAATGGAGGGGGTTTTACGGTTGACTCAACCATTTCGGTTATTGATCCTTCAACGAACACTGTTATTGAAAACATTGTGGTTGGTTATAATCCAAAAGAAATGACGGTTGATGCCAATGGAGAGATATGGGTAATTTGCAATGGTTATGTTGAATACGATGCAAACTGGAATATAGCCGGACAAAAACCCTCAAAACTTGTAAAAGTTTCGGCTCAAAACCTGGAAGTCCTGAAAGAGATTCTTATTTCTGAAACATTGCATCCGCAACACATTGATATCAGCCCCGACCGAAAGACAATTTATTATGGGGGAGGTTATGGATTTGCCGGCATTCATTCAATGCATTATGCCAATGAAACGAATACACAAATTATTGCCGGCGATAAGTATTTTTATGGCTTTAATGTAAATCCTGATAATGGCGATATTTATGGTCTTGAAGCACCCTCTTTTACAGAAAATGGCCAACTGCACCGATATAATGTGTCGGGTGAATTTGTAAAAGGATATGAGGTCGGAATCGGGCCGAACAGTGTTGTGTTTTGGTAAAATTTCGTTTAAACTTCAGCTGAAATTTCTTTCATCCTGATACGGTCAATTTTACCGGTTTGGGTGTAAGCCATATGTTCAATGAAGTTTATTCTTTTTGGAATTTCATACCTTGGTAAAACTTCTTCAATTTTTTGCCATAATTGAAACAATGAGTTGAGGTTGTATTGTTCGCTTTCGATAAGCAGTATTAACTTTTCACCTAGCTTATCATCCGGAACAGAACTAATGATGAAGTTTTCCTTAATAATTTGAGCTAATTTGGCTTCGATTGTTTCGGGCGAAACTTTTATTCCGCCCGAATTAATCACATGATCATATCTGCCAATGATCGAAAATTCGGATTCAGAAATAAGGGTCGCCAGATCATTGGTTTTAAGCACTTCATTGTTCAGATGAGGCGCGTCAATTACAAGGCATGATTTTGAATCCAGATTTATTTTAATATCCGGCAGTGTTTTAAAACAGCGATCCGGATGAGAACCATTAATTCGGCGCAATGCGATATGCGTGCAGGTTTCGGTCATGCCATAAGTGGCATAAATTTCATTTGGAAATGCGGCAAGTTTCTGAATGAGCTTATCATCAACGGGCCCGCCACCGATAATAATCTTTTTTATGTTCCTGAGTTTTTCAGCCTCTTTGGCTTCCTTCAGGATGGTAATAACCTGATAAGGCACCAGGGCGGTAAAATCAATGTTTTTTTCAATGTGTTGAATTGGATTTCCGGAGGGTTCAGCGGTGAGAAGTTTTAGACCGGAAACCATTGCCCTTACGATCATCATTTTCCCCGCTATAAATTCGGGCGACAAAGCGAGTAATGCGGTTTCTCCTTCTTGAAATTTTAAGGCTTTTTCGGTCGCTTTTGCACTGTTGATCATAAATTGTTTAGGAATGCGAATTTGTTTCGGCGCTCCGGTAGACCCTGATGTTTTTACCAATACTTCATCTTTATCACTGAGCCATTCAATAATGAAATTATAGCATGCAATTTCCCAGGGTTTTAAGTCATTGGATTTTAGTTTGCTGATGCAAAACCTGTGTAATTCATCGCCCTCAAACAAAACATCATCAATATTTAGTTGATTATATTTCAGGTGTTTCATAGGCCTTTTGTATTTAAATCCCACTGAAGTTGTTGATCATGATAAAGTTGCGCATTCTTAATGATCAATGGAGATGATATATTATTGCTAAAAACCATACCGGTACCCAGGCCTTGAGGCATATCATTTTTTAATTGATAAGTCCATTGCGCAATCGCATTCAAGCCAATATTCGATTCGAGGGCTGAGGTTACCCACCATCCGATCTGATGATCGTTGGCCATTTTTATCCATTCTTCACTTTTTTTAATTCCGCCCAACAAAGCAGGCTTTAAAATAATGTATTGGGGTTTGATGCGTTTCAATAAATTTAATTTTGTTTCAAAATCCTGAAGGCCTATTAATTCTTCATCAAGAGCGATGGGAATGGGTGAATCCTTGCAAAGTTTTGCCATCTCTTCAGTTTGTCCTGCTTTGATGGGTTGTTCGATTGAATGAATTTCATATTTTGAAAGTTCATTCAGTTTTTTCAGGGCTTCATTTGGATGAAAGGCTCCATTTGCATCAAGTCTTAATTCAATGGTTGCGGGCCCATAATTTTCGCGGATTTCATGCAGAAGTTCGATTTCATCATCAAAGTTTATTGCACCAATCTTAAGTTTGATGCAATTAAAACCCTCCTCAATTTTCTCCCTGATTTGTGAGCGCATAAACTCTTTTGTTCCCATCCATATCAGCCCGTTGATCGGGATTCCTGCATTGCCGTTTGAGAATTCATTTGCATATAAGATTCTTTTACCTCCCGTTTTCAAATCCAGTTGTGCCGTTTCGATGGCAAATTGTATGGCCGGCCATTGAGATAATTCTTCCGGATTTTCAAGGTAAAAATTAATGTTCTCGGCGACCTGGCCAATAAAATCATCCAATTCAGTTTTATCATCGGGGCTCAGGCCCGGGATAATATTGCATTCACCAATTCCGAGAATGCCGGGATTTTTAACCTCAAACAATTTTATGAACCAGGATGGCTTTTGATGAAGTATCCCCATTGATGTACCACCGGCTTGCTTAAAATTTAAAATATACTTAGTTACATTTGCTTTAAGCATTGTTAGAGAATTAAACCCATACCAAAGGTAATTGAAAACAATAAAGTATGAATCGCCTGTTTTTTTAAAAAAGGATCCAAATCGCCCGGATTGGAAATTTGATAAATCTTAATTAAGTCAAATATAAATAAGGGGATGATTAGCAAAAACAAAAGTTGATAGTAAGTTGAAAAATCTTTGCTGATGAACAAGAGTGCCGACAATATTGCCATAATAACAATAATGAAGTGATAAATTTTCCCCTTCTGATACCCAAGTTTAACAACAATGGTCTTCTTGCCTGATTTTTTATCATTTTCAATATCACGCAAATTGTTAAGATTTAACACTGCCATACTGAACAGACCAATTGTAAATGCCGGCAAAATATTTGCAATTCTGAAAGTTTGTGTATTTAGATAATAGGTGCCAAGAACCCCTATGAAACCAAAAAATATCAACACAAAAAAATCGCCATAACCTTTATATCCATAAGGATTTTCACCCATGGTATACTTAACGGCTGCACCGATGGCGAACATGCCAAAAAGGAAAAAAGTGAGGAAATTCAGGAACGACATTCCGAGTGTTCCGAAATAAATCAATAATAATCCACTTACCAGCGAGAGGGCAATGAAATAGTAAATCGCTTTAATCATTTGTTTTTCGCTAATATCTCCACTTTGGACGGAGCGTTCAGGGCCAATTCTTTGGTCGTTATCGACCCCGGTTTTAAAGTCCCCGTAGTCATTTGCGAGGTTCGATAAAATTTGCAGACAAATGGTTGTAATGATTGCCAGACAGCTTACGATGATATTGAATTTATCATCTTTGGCACTCAGAAATCCCCCAACGATAATACTCGAAAGTGCCAGGGGCAGGGTTCGCATCCTGAATGCTTTAATCCAATTTTTAAAAGTTGCCATGAAAAAAATATATTAGGGGTATTTGGGATATTTATGAAAATCAGGATCCCTTTTCTCGAGGAAAGCATGTTTACCTTCCTGGGCCTCTTCTGTTAAATAATAGAGCAGGGTTGCATTTCCGGCAAATTCCTGGAGCCCGGCCTGGCCATCTAACTCGGCGTTTAATCCCAATTTGATCATTCTCAGGGCCATCGGGCTGCGTTGCATCATTATTTTAGCCCATTTTATCGTTTCATCTTCTAATTCAGCCAAGGGTACAACCTTGTTTACCAAGCCCATTTTTTCTGCTTCTTTGGCGTCGTACTGCTGGCATAAGAACCAAATTTCCCGTGCTTTTTTCTGGCCCACGATACGTGCCAGGTAGGAGGAGCCAAATCCCGCATCAAAGCTTCCAACCTTGGGCCCTGTTTGACCAAAACGTGCGTTCTCAGAAGCAATGGTCAGGTCGCAAATAACATGTAGCACATGACCACCGCCAATGGCATAGCCATTTACCATTGCAATAACTGGTTTGGGCAACGAACGGATTTGTTTCTGAACATCCAGCACATTTAACCTCGGAACTCCGTCTTTTCCGATATAACCACCTTTACCTTTCACATTTTGGTCGCCGCCACTGCAAAAGGCTTTATCACCGGCACCGGTTAAAACAACCACATTGATATTCTGATCTTCGCGGCAAATACGGAAAGCATCACTCATTTCGGTGGTTGTAGTCGGGGTGAATGCATTGTGGTATCTTGGTCTGTTGATGGTGATTTTAGCAATTCCTTCAAAAAATTCAAAAAGAATCTCTTCGTATTTTTTGATTTGTTTCCAATCTCTTTTAGCCATGCTTCAGTAATTTTTAGTTAAAATATGAAATGCCTGACAAAGTTATGAATTATGAATTATAATTTATGAGTTAAAAATTAAGAAATCAGAATTGTTAATTCGTAATAAAAAATGATAAATATCGAAATATGGGATATTATTATTTCTGTAAAAACTGAAAATAATCCCTTAAAATCACAGCATTCAACTCTCTTGGCGTAAAAATTTCCAGAATGCCGGTTTTATGATGATCCGGGCTGTAAAAGAATTCAAGTTCTTTTTTTAGTGATTCCAAATCACTGGCTGATTGATATGCGATATTGAAAGAATCAGCAATCCCTTTGGCAGAAAAATTGTGTGTTGTTTCAAAAAATGTCTCAAAATTTTTAACATCCGAAGGGCCGTTCAAAAAGCGAAATATACCTCCACCCTGGTTGTTGATCACAATTATTTTTAGTTCATCGCTTAGATAATGGTTCCACAATCCATTGGAATCATAAAAAAAAGAGAGGTCGCCCAACAAAACGGTGGTTTTCTTTTTGCTTGAAAAGGCTGCACCTGCAGCGGTCGATAAGGAGCCGTCGATTCCTGATGTTCCCCGGTTACTGTTGTAAGTTAAGTCGTCTCGCATATTGAATAACTGGGCATAGCGGACAGGGGTGCTATTGGCTAATTGAAGATTTGAATTTTCCGGAATTGCATTTAATAGCATTTCAAAAACGGTAAAATCAGAATAAACGCATTTGCTCAAAAAGAGCTGATGTTTTTCGAGGCTTTGTCGGTATGTTTTTTCCCATAGGCCCGAAAAATCACTTTTCTGGTGAACAATACGGTCATTTAATTGGGCAAAGAAAGTTTCGGGTTTAAGCTGAATGTTATTGGTAAGGCTTTGGAAAGTATCCAAAAAAGTAATTGACTCATCGATGTGCCAATGTTCCTTGGGCTGATGTTGGCGAAAAAATGCCTTGATTTTTTTAGAGATCAGCTGATTTCCTATACTGACCAAAATTTCGGGCACAAAAGCTGCTTCTTCACCTTCCGGTATTCCTGCGAGGGTTCTGTCGATACAGCTATTGAAATCAGAATGATGCAGGTTAGAGGTGTTTTCAGTCAGTATCATCAATGAAGGGTCACTTGAAATAATTGACAACAGTCTGTTTAATTCTGGATTTGGATTCATCATCCCGACAATGATCATTTTTTTTGTAGATGCATTCCATGTATTAACAAGTGTATCCAGTTCAATCTGACTAAGGGTATTGATGGTTTTTGTATTTCTGATAATTTTAAGTTTGGGTCTCTGGTGTTTGTATCCATCGTACAAAGGTTCTGCAAAGGGTAAATTAATATGCACAGGTCCTGGATTCGGGCTTTGGCAATGATCGATGGCTTCATTAATAATACGGTCGGCATACCAAAGCTCATCATTATTTGAATAATATTGTGGTAACTCAAACGACTTTTTTATATAATTGGCATAGAGGTATCGTTGTTTGATGGTTTGACTGTCGGCCTGGTCGATCCATTCCTTGGGACGGTCGGCGGTAAGCACCAACAATGGAATGTGCTGATAAAAGGCTTCGGCAATGGCCGGTGCATAATTAAGTGCCGCAGAACCCGAAGTGCATGCAATAGCAACAGTTTCAACACTTTGCTGCGCCATTCCAAGGGCAAAAAAGGCGGCACTTCGCTCATCAACAATACTTAAACAATTAATTTTTGGGTGGTTCGAAAATGCAATGATAATGGGAGCGTTTCTGGACCCTGGAGAAATAACAATGTTTTTAATTCCTTTTTGGACACAAATTTCAACCAGGTGTTCAATGCCGTATTTATGATTTTTCATTCCTTCTGTCTTTAATTGATAAGCGATAGCAGTGTTTGTGCCTTCAAAGTGGTTTCTTCCCATTCACTTTGTGCTTCCGAGTCCAATGTAATTCCCCCACCAACAAACAATGCCAGGTTGTTTCCGTCTGCTTTCAAACATCTTAAATTTACGAATAATTTGGTTTGCTGCTGAAAATTTATGGGGCCGAGATATCCGCAATAAAGCTCTCTTTCGTGCTCCTCCTTGTCGCAAATAAATTTTAAAGCTGCTGATTTTGGCAATCCGCAAACGGCTGGTGTTGGATGCAGATCCGATAAATAATCTTTTAAATAGGGGCTGATTTTTTCTGCATTAAAATTAAAAGAGGTTTGTAAATGAACCGCATTGGCAGCTTTAATGGTTCGGGTATGTTTCTTGATATCACCGGTCGCCACATATTTTTTAATCACTTTTTCTACAAAATCAACTACAATTTGCTGTTCCTGCTTTTCTTTTTCGCCCCAGTCATATTTGTTGAGCGGAATGTTTTGAAGTTGCTGTGTTCCGGCCAATGCAACAGTACTTGCTTCTCCCTCTTCAATATTTAATAAGATTTCCGGACTTGCTCCCAGCCAAATACCGGTTTCGGGAGTAAACAATAAATAATTAAAGGCGGCTGAATAATTTTGGTTCAGACTTTTAAAAATATCAGCATAAGAGAGGTTGTTCCGTTTGTAAGTATTGATGACCCTCGACAGAACCAGTTTTTGCACCTTCCCCTTTTGAATTAATGAATGGAAGGATTCAAATTGCTCCCAATAGTTGTTGACAGAGGTGCTGACGGGCAATTCATTTCTGAATCGGAATATGCGTCTGGTATCTTTTACAAAATTCCATGCCTTAAAATTGACTTCATCTTCGGTCAGATAAAAATCGGCAGTCATAATCAGTTTCGGACTGAAAGAAGTCTCAAAAGGAGCGATCATAAATCCTTTAAGACTGCTGAAATCTTCTGTGTCATCAATCTTTTTGGCGTTTGGGGCTTTTTGCAGCATCATTGAAAAATCATTTTGTCCGGGCAAGGTATAAGCCGCAAAACTTAGCTGGTTTTGGATACATTTATCAATAAATGAATAATCAATCCGGCCTTCCATTTTTTACTTTTGAATGATCATATTGGTGAGCCTGCTAACAGAAATTTTTCGCCCATTTTCATCTTTGATCAAAATATCCCAAACATGGGTGTAGTTTCCTTTATGCACGATTCTGGCTTCGCCGAAAACATATCCTTCCGAAATACTGCCAATGTGGTTGGCACTGATAGAAGCACCCCTGACTTCAAATTTATTTAAATTAACCATGAGTGCAGAGCCCATACTGCCAATGGTTTCAGCCAATGCAAGGCTGGCACCACCGTGTAGAATCCCCAAAGGCTGTTTGGTCCGTTCATCTACCGGCATTTTTGCCTTAACATATCCTTCCTCAACTTGTAAATATTCGATTCCCAGATTTGAAATCAATGTTTTATCGCTAAAATCCTGAAGCTCTTTGAGGCTTGAGTTTATATCAACCATTAATATTTATTTTTTTACAAAGATAGGATGTAAAATGAAATGGGAGGGATTAAGGCTGTGGAAATTGAAAAAGTGTGTTGTTTAAGAGTGGAAGTAAACCGCATTGTGTCAGTTTGAGTATGTCCTTTTCCGTCAGTTCGAGCATGTCCTTTTCCGTCAGTTCGAGCTTGTTGCTTTCTGTCAGTTCAAGCTTGTCGCTTTCTGTCAGTTCGAGCTTGTCGCTTTCTGTCAGTTCGAGCTTGTCGAGAACTGGCCAGTGCAATGAAAGCCACCTTTCGACAAGCTCAAGGTGACCATTCATTTTATAAATAGATATTCAAAGACCTTTATATTTAACCAAGTAAAGAAATTAAATATAACATTCTACTCTAAGTGTGTTGACTTTTGTTAGTTTGAGCTTGTCGCTTTCTGTCAGTTCGAGCTTGTCGAGAACTACTTTTTCGCCGCACTGCTTTTAGAACACTCAATAAGTTTATTCCAATCACCATCTATTAATGCCTGTTTCTTTTTTTGTGACCATTTTTTTATACGTTTCTCCCAGCGAATTGCTAATTCAGCATTCCCGTACATTTCATGGTAAGCTAATCTTACAGGCCTTCTTGAAAAAGTGTACGACTGCTTATTCAAGCCTAAATTATGTTCATTTAACCTTCTTTCTAAATTATTTGTAACTCCTGTATAAAAGGTGTGATCAGAACATCTTAAGATAAAAACATAGTATGTCTTCATCTCGGATTATAATGTTTAAAAATAAAGTCGCATCTCGACAGGCTCGACATGACTTTATTTTTTAGTATTGTGAAGCCAAATCATTTTGTAAGTACTAGCTTATTGTTTTCTGTAGGTATGAGCATGGCACTTTGTGTCAGTTTGAGTTTGTCGCTTTGTGTCAGTTCGAGCTTGTTGCTTTGTGTCAGTTCGAGCTTGTTGCTTTGTGTCAGTTCGAGCTTGTCGAGAACTGGCCAGGTCAAGGAAGGCCAACTTTCGACAGGCATAAGGTGACCTTATTTTTCTACTTCTCCATCATCAATTGCAGGTGAATCTTGAGTCCTTCTGTTTGGCATTTTGGGCAGTAAACACCATAGTTCTCAGAAATATAACCACACACATAGCATTTGTATAATTTTTTCTTTTTCAGTGATTCTTTTTTCTTATTCATAATTAGTTCCCCCAGTTTTCCCGATCGAGACTGCGATAATGTATGGCTTCGGCCAGGTGTTCTGTTAATATTTGTTCTGATTTTCCCAGGTCGGCGATGGTTCTGGATACTTTAATGATCCGGTCGTAGGCACGCGCCGAAAGGTTTAATTTATTGATCGCATTTTTCAAAAGTTGTTGTCCGGCAGTGTCAATTTTACAAATTGAACGAAGATGTTTGGATGTCATTTGTGCATTGCAATGAATATTTTCGCTGCTTGCAAATCGTTGTTCCTGAATTTTTCGCGCTTCGATCACTCTTTTGCGAATGGTTTCGCTTTTTTCAGCAGCAGTTTCATTTGAGAGCGTATCTACCGGAACAGGAACTACTTCAACGTGTATATCAATGCGGTCGAGCAAAGGGCCGGAAATCCGGTTCAGGTATTTCTGGACCATGCCCGGGGCACAAACACATTCCTGGTCAGGATGGTTGTAATAGCCGCAGGGGCATGGATTCATGGCAGCAATTAACATAAAATTGGCCGGGTATTCAACAGAAATTTTTGCCCGTGAGATGGTAACGATGCGATCCTCCATTGGTTGTCGCATCACTTCGAGCACGGTGCGTTTAAATTCGGGAAGTTCGTCCAAAAACAATACTCCATTCTGGGCCAGGGTAATTTCGCCCGGTTGCGGATAGGTGCCCCCTCCAACCAAACCGGCATCACTTATGGTATGGTGCGGTGATCGAAATGGACGAACCGTGATCAATCCTTTATGACTTTGCATTTTTCCGGCCACCGAATGTATTTTGGTCGTTTCGAGAGCTTCCTTCAAATTTAAAGGTGGTAGGATCGAGGGCATTCTTTTAGCAAGCATGGTTTTGCCGGAGCCAGGAGGGCCAATCAAAATGGCATTATGTGAGCCTGCGGCTGCAATTTCGAGGGCACGCTTTATATTTTCTTGTCCCTTCACTTCCGAAAAATCAAATTCGTAATGGTTCAATTGTGAATAAAATTCTTCACGTGTATCTATTTTGCATGGGATCATGGGTTTTTGCCCATCCAAATGTTGAATCACTTCAGTGATGTTCTCTGCACCCAGTACTTCCAACTTATTAACAATGGCGGCTTCCAATGCATTTGCCTTGGGCAGTATAATTCCCTTAAATCCGTTTTCGAGTGCTGAAATAGCAATCGGCAATGCTCCTCTAATGGGGTTCAGGCTTCCGTCAAGCGAAAGCTCACCCATGATAATATATTCAGACAACAGGTCGCTTTTAATTTGTTCGGATGCTGCCAGTATACCTAAGGCAAGGCTCAGGTCATATGAAGAACCTTCTTTACGGATATCTGCCGGGGCCATATTTATTACAATTTTTCGCCCCGGATATTTAAACCCGACCTGTGATAAGGCAGATTCTATTCGTTGCTGACTTTCTTTTACAGCACTGTCCGGAAGCCCGACCAGGAAGAAATTAATACCCTGTCCGACTTCAACTTCAATGGTAATGGTTTGCGCATTGATTCCGATTATTGCACTTCCGTAAGTTTTAACTAACATGTTTAAAGTTTAGCCAGGTTTTATTTGATAACGGTTAAACTTTATACCAAAAGAATCGAAATGTCGCAATTTTTGGCAAAAAAAATTGGATTTAATCAGTTTTGGCAAATCTACACAATAAAAAACAGGAATAACTATCGGGTATTCAATAATATAGACAATGTCAATAAGAGATTTGGTTTTGGGGCTTAATATTATTTAAGGGGTTTATATTTAGAGACATTTAAAATTTCCCGGGCATCCTGGTTGTTAAAAAGTGCCGATAGGGAAGTTTGCGGATTATTCTTCATGTATGAACGAACAATTTGCCAGCCGATCCATCCTCCGATATTGCCGGGCGAATTTTTTGAAAATTCGGCCGTAAAAGGACCATCGGATATTAATTTACGAATGATCTGATAGTCGCTCGAAAATAGAATTTCATTATCAATGATAAATGCCCAAAGGTTTCCTTCATTCTCATTGCACCACTTCAGTTTTTCAGGTGTATAACCTATTTTGAGATGGTCAGCTTTCATCGGAAGTGTTGCGTCTAAAAAGTACATCATCTTTCCATAGGCAATGATTTCGTCTAAAAAATCGGTTGAGCCCGGCAATACTGGTAATAATTTCCGGGTCAGTTCTTTCATAAAATCGATGGAAATATACTCAGGCTGCATTCGCTGGATCTTGTATTCGGGAATACCTATTTGTCTGTATTGGTCAAAGTCTGTCCCCAGGTACAAATCCAAACCAATTATCATAACATCTTCCGACATTTGAACCGGATACTCGTATTGCAGTCCTGAAATATAGGTGTAAATATTCGGAATTGTTTCAGTTGGGAAATAGTGCCTGAAATATTGCATTGCTGAGGCAAGTTCGGAACGGAGGGTGCCCAGGTCAGGGTATTTTGCTTCAGTGGCCTGGTATAATCGAATCAAATCAGGGTCGGTAATAAAATCCTTAATCTGGTTCAGGTTCGTGCTGTCGTTTAAATCAGCGACTAAAAAAACCCAGTATTTTTGTTGCAGGGAGCTTAGTTCCTCTTTGATATTTTCAGGATCGAGCGCAAATAAATCCTGTTCATAACGATCTATTTTAAATAATCCGATATCAACAGAAGAAACATCGAAGTTCAGCTTTCTGGACTGGTTGTTTTTGCAGGCCATGAGGCTGAACAGAAGCATGATGAAGTAGAAAAATTTCGAATTTAATTTCATATAGCTAAATCAATTCAAATTAATTGAGGTGCATAAGCAAAAGATGCCAAATCTTATGATCTGGCATCCCTTACAAGTTTATTTGTTCAATTAAAATATTTTCCAGCCGAGAGATACATTAAACCCATTGGTTTTTGAATCATAGGAGATGCCGTCAACTTGTCCGATAACCTTTGTAAGTCCAATATTATAGCGTACATCCAGTGTGAACATCAATACATCGACCCCGGCACCAATTTGGAGGCCCCAAATTAAATCTTCAATATTATCAACTCCGAGATTATTGACCAGATCACCAGTTCTTTCAAGGGTTTTTTCGGTAACAATGGATGCAGAAGGACCGCCGAATACTCTGAGGTTGGCAATCTTAAGGTCAAAAACTTTGGCACCAATCAGGAATGGAATTTGAATGGTTTTCAATTTAATGTCATCTTCAAAAGAAAGAGAAGATGGTTTAAAAATTCCACCTTCGGTTACCCAGTTAACTTCGGGCTGAACATAAATTTTGGTTCCCAATCTTAAAAACGCACCAAATTGAAAACTGCTTTTCAAGTCGGATTTTATATCGCTTTTGTCGATTGACAATTTTGAGGTGTTATAACCAATTTTTGGCCCGAATGAAATTTGGGCAAATGCCGCGCTTGTAAAAATTACAAACGTAAATAACAGAATAATTTTTTTCATGGTATCAATTTGTTTTTTTTGTTTCGATAGTTAAAGTTGAAATTTTACGAAAAAATATGATAAAAGTTGCTACGGCAAATATAAGCTTTTCAGAAAAATAAAAAATGCTTTTATCGATTCGTATTTCAATAACGCCTGTGTTCACTAATTATTATAGCATATTAGTATTGATTTAATTACATTTGCAACACTATTATTATTGATTGAAATATATATTTGAGTAAATATCATCGTTGAATAAGGTAAATATCGGAAGTGATATTTAAGATGATTAATTGAGTTTTATCATTGACTAAAAATTTTTGAAGATGAAAACATATATTTTCGGATGCATATTTTTTATGTTGATTCTCTCAAATAAAGCTGATGCCCAGGAAAAGCCATTTTTATTTGGGATGAAAATCGCACCTCAGATTGGATGGATGAATCCCAACGCCGAAGGCTATGATAATGATGGTATAAAGGCAGGTATTTCGTGGGGTTTTGTAACGCAGTTTCATGTGATGGAAAACTACGACATTCATTCGGGTATCAACATAAGTATTCTGAGATCATCACTAATTTATCCTGATTTGAAAGCAGTTGGAGAAACAAATCAAACCGGTGAATTACACCGCCTATACAACCTTAAATATTTAGGTGTTCCGGCTGTTTTTCGGATGAAAACCAACGAATTTTCAAAAAAAAGATTCTTTGGGCAGTTCGGGCTGGAACTTAACTTTTTGTTATCTGCTCATTCGAACGATAAATTTAATACGGAATCAAGCGGGCAAATCAATGCTGAAAATGATATTTATAATGAAATAAAATTCGCCCGTTATGCTTTAATTGCAGGGGTTGGAATGGAATATTCCATAGGGGGTTCAAATGTTCTGATTACGGGGATCAATTTTAATAATGGAATTAATGATGTATTAAAAGATCAAAATAAAGTTAATTCGGATATTCAGCAAATTGCCATTAATAATTTTGTGGAATTATACCTGAGTTTACTTTTTTAACATTTAACAGGAGGTGTGAGGTGAAAATAGCGATTGCACAATTAAATTATCACATTGGTAATTTTGAGCAAAATCAAAATAAAATTATAAAAGCGATTGATCAATCAAAATCAGCCGGTGCAGAATTGGTCATCTTTGCCGAACTTGCCATTTCGGGATATCCACCACGCGATTTTCTCGAATTTGATGATTATATTGAAAGGTGCTGGTCTGGTATTCAATCAATTGCAAAGAATACGGATCATATCGCAGTGATTATCGGAAGCCCTACCCGGAATACAAATGTTAAGGGAAAGCGTTTGTTTAATTCAGCGGTGTTTATTCACGATAAAAAAATTGTTTCGATCCACCATAAAGGATTACTGCCGACCTATGATATTTTTGATGAATACCGTTATTTCGAGCCCGCAAAAGAATTTAATATCATCAAATTTAAAGGTAAAAATATAGCCCTGACCATTTGTGAGGATTTGTGGAATATTGGTGATAACCAACTTTACACCACCAATCCGATGGATGAATTATATAAGTGTGCTCCTGATTTTATCATCAATATCGCAGCATCTCCTTTCCATTATCATCAGGCCGAATGGAGAAAAAAGACATTGCTCGAGAATGTTGAAAAATATAAGCTGCCCCTGGTATATGTAAACCATGTAGGGGCGCAGACAGAGCTCTTATTCGATGGCGGATCGTTGGTGTATAATGCAAAAGGGAAGCTGGTATGCGAAGCCAAATATTTTAGTGAGGACCTGCAATTTGTTGAGATTGACGATGTGATTCATTTAAAATCAAGCCAGGTTGAATCAACTGCGAGTTCGAAAATTGAGCTTATTTATGAAGGTTTGGTTATGGGTTTGCGGAATTATTTTAATAAACTGGGTTTTGAAAAAGCAATTTTGGGACTGTCAGGTGGAATTGATTCTGCTGTTACCGCAGCTATTGCAGTAGAAGCACTGGGTGCAGAAAATGTGAGTGGTATCTTATTGCCTTCACAATATTCGTCGGATCATTCGATTAAAGATGCAAAACAACTGGCAACCAATCTGAATATCAACTACGAAATCATCTCAATTGAAGAAACATATAACATCATTGAGATGAGTTTATATCCTCAATTTAAAAATCTGCCTTTTGGTATAGCCGAAGAAAATATTCAGGCGCGTATCAGGGGGGTGATATTGATGGCTCTTTCCAATAAATTTGGTTCTATTTTGCTGAACACCTCAAATAAAAGTGAAGCTGCTGTTGGTTACGGAACGCTGTATGGCGACATGAACGGAGGCATTTCAGTTTTGGGCGATGTTTACAAAACAGAGGTTTTCCAGTTGGCTCATTTTATGAATCGGAATAAAACCATAATCCCTGAAAATACAATTGTTAAACCTCCGTCAGCCGAGTTGAGGCCTGATCAAAAAGATGCTGATTCATTGCCCGATTACGAAATTCTGGATCAGGTATTATACCAATATATCGAACTTCGAAAAGGGCCCTCTGATTTAATGAAGATGGGCTTTGACGAGCAAATGGTAAAGCGAATTTTAAAAATGGTGAATACCACTGAATATAAACGATATCAAACTCCGCCTATATTAAGGGTTTCACCAAAAGCATTCGGAATGGGCAGAAGAATGCCCATTGTCGCAAAATATTTATCCTGAACCTTTTTACAGGTTAATTGCTTCTACTGATTTAATTTCAGGTAATGCTTTTTTAACAGCAGATTCTACTCCGTTTTTCAATGTCATAGTGCTGTAAGGACATGCACCACAGGCACCCTGTAATTCTACATTAACCACCAGGTCGTCAGTAATATTTATAAATTTTATATCACCACCATCTTGTTGGAGGTATGGACGTACCTGCTCAATTATATTTTGAACTTTTTGTTCTAATACTTTATTATTTTCACTCATCGATTATGCTTTATTTTTAAAATGCAAAGGTATATAATTCTGCTTATAAATTAATTGCAAAATTTTTTAGCTGTTTTGTGCTATTATATTTGCTGCCAGTTCCCGGTAGGCCTTCCCGATGATACTATTTTCATCCAATGCTATAGGACTGCCTTGATCGCCCGATTCTGCGATAGCTTGCACAAGCGGAATACTGCCCAAAAATGGGATGTTCAGTTTGGAGGCAAATTTTTCGGTATGCCCTTTCCCAAATATATAATATTTGTTGTCAGGTAGTTCAGCCGGGCTAAAATAGGCCATGTTTTCAATTAATCCGATAATAGGAACATTTATTTTTTCCTGTTTTAGCATGGTAACTGCCTTTTGAACATCGGCCAATGCAACCTGTTGCGGTGTTGTAACGATAATTGCTCCGCTTACCGGATAGGATTGGGTCAGGGTTAAATGAATATCGCTGGTTCCGGGAGGCAAATCAACAAGCATAAAATCAATCTCGCCCCAAAGTGCATCATTAAACAATTGGTTTAAGGCGTTCGAAGCCATGGGTCCGCGCCAAATCAAGGCTTGTTCAGGGTTCACAAAAAATCCAATAGAAAGTATTTTAATGCCGTATTTCTCAATCGGTACAACCTTGGTTTTTCCATCCACTTCAACAGCCGATGGCCTGCCATCTTCAAGGTTAAACATGATTGGCATGGATGGGCCATAAATATCTGCATCGAGCAATGCCACTTTTTTACCCAGTTTTGACAAGGCAATGGCCAGGTTGCTTGCTACGGTAGATTTTCCAACACCTCCTTTACCGGAAGCGATGGCTATGATTTTTTTAACCCCTGACAAAGGACCTTCACCACTGTCTTTTTGGGCAATAGGGTTAATGTTTATTTGAAGGTTTTCGCCAAATTTGTTTTTGATAATTTTACTGCAATTATCCATCATCATTTTGATACCGGGATCATTTAGGTCGGGCATCACCAGGTTAAAACTTACTTCTTTCTCCGAAAAAGTCAGATTTTCGATCATTTTTAAATTCACGATATTGTCTTTTTTGGGGAAATAAACAACTTGTTTCAACTCCTCTAATATTGATTCTTTTTGCATCATGAAAGCTTAAAATTTATTCTTATTTAGATTTGGTAAAATTAATTAATTCGGACGAATTAGAGGGGAAATATTAGATTTCTTTTGCAGGATCCCAGAAATATTTTTCAAATTCCAGAATCTGGTCATTTTCAACTTTTATGTTTTCATTTTCAAGAAGTTTTTGCATCAAAGTTGGGTCTCCAAAGTGATGTTTCCCGGTAAGCAAACCTTTTCGGTTCACAACCCGGTGTGCCGGAATGGCTTCCCCTGAATGATGACTTCCGTTCATTGCCCAACCCACCATTCGGGCCGATCCTTTACTGCCCAGGTAAGAAGCAATGGCCCCATAGGTCGTAACCCGGCCTTTGGGGATCAGTTTTGCAACCTGATAAACCTGTTCAAAAAAGGAGGGTTCGTTATGCATGCAATCGAAATTTTAAATAATTGATGGCAAGGCCCTGTGCAAGATATTGTTTTTCGTAAAAGGTCTGGATGCTTAAAACATCTTCCTCAATTGATGAATGGTAGAGGTCGGTAGTTGAAAAAATTAATTCATGTTTTTCCGATTCAATTACTTCCAGGCAATAATCAAACAGTTTTCTGTTGTCAGTTTTTAGATGAATGATCCCTTTTTGCTTCAAAAATTTTTGATATAATTTCAGGAAGCGAGGTGCAATTAGCCTTTTATTTACCTTGTTTTTTTTGGGTTGGGGATCGGGGAAGGTGATCCAAATTTCGTCCACCTCATCCGTATCAAAAAACTGGTCGGTTAATTCGATTCGTGTGCGTATAAAAGCTGTGTTTTTTAAATTTTGTTCCTGTGAAGTTTTCGCGCCGCGCCATAAACGGGCACCTTTCACATCGATACCTATATAATTATTCAGGGGATATTTTGCAGCCAGTCCAACGGTATATTCTCCTTTACCGCATCCCAATTCCAGGATAAGTGGATTTTCATTTTCAAAAAAACCATGATTCCATTTACCTTTTAAATTGAATCCAATGCTGTTTAACTCATGATAACCCAACTGGAATAGGTTTGGGAAACTCAGGTTTTCTTCAAATTTTTTGATTTTATTTTTTGGCACCTAAATATTATTTGAGTGCAAATTTCTGAAAAAAATACAATATCAAAAAAAAAGATTTAGGGTATTTGAGTTGTTATATATGCAGGGGTTTGAATTATAGCTGTAATTGAATCCTTAATTATCCGGTAATAAAAAATATTTGTGGTGATCTTTTTACAGGGATAAAATCCAGGCAGAATCATTTTCTTTTGAACGGATGATTGCTAGCTGTGAATTGGCTTCGCTCATACTGGAAAAGCGATCGAAATAAACGCGGTATTGCTGATATTTGTTCATCCCTATGATATCTGCATTGAAACCTTTCTCCCTTAACTGCAATACATACTTGTCGGCATTGGCCACATTTTGAAAAACGCCGGCAATGATATAATATTTGGGGGAATTATCTTCCGTTTCAGTTCGGGTGATATTGCTTGTAATTTCTGGTTTAACCGGTAAGGATTCAGTTGGTACAACTTGCGTTTCAATTTTTGAACTGTCTTTAATCTCAGTGGCGATTGCTGCGTCAGTTTTAGTTTCTGCTTCTGCGTTCAATTCATCACTAGCTTCATTCACTGTTTTTTCCGATGGCAATTCATAATTAATGTTTAATTTGTCTCCAACTTCCTTCCAGTTAAATTTTAAATGATATACCTTGTTGATACCCAGCTCCTTATAATTTTCGATAATGTAATTATTCGGATTTGAATAGAAGAATGGAATCAGTGATGAATAATTGCTGTAATATTTTTTAACCGTTCCGAATTTAAAGATGATAAAAGCAGCAAAAACCATTAATATCAGAATTGCTGAAATATTCAAGCGAATGTAGCGGGGTTCATTTGTTTTCTTTTTGGGTGCCGGAGGTGTACTTGTTTTTCGGTAAACTTCTTCTGCTTTCCGGTCCTGGGCAACTTGTTTTTTTACCGGTCGCACACCAATGCTTCTCTTGATGGGGGGTGAAATAAAACTTTTCAGTCCGTAAGAATCAGCCAGGTAATTTTGGGTAGTGTCTGGTTCAAATTGCTTAAAGCCTTCTTTGTTTAATGTTAAGGTACCAACTTTACGAAAATGGATCCTTTTCCCGTTTTTCAGGGCTGCCTCGCAACGTTCCACGAAATTTTCAAGGCGCATCTTAGCCTCGGTATAGTTTATCTTCTCTGATCGGGCAATGTGATTGATCAGTAAACCATCGTTGGCTTTTAAATGAACATTGAACACAATTTCTTTTGAGGGGGGAATAAAATGATTTTGCACAGGATGTATTTTTGCAGGAACCTCTTTGGTGATAAACCCACCAAATCCGGGAATGACGATACATTCGTATTCAAATAATAAATCTCCTATATAGCGTGCAATTTTCATTTTTAAGTTCTAAATCGGCTTTTTTGCTAAAGTACAATGGATAAGCCCAATATTCAAATAATGTTAGTAATTTTTTCTAAATCTTCCGGTTTGTCAACCGCCATGTTCTCAAAAGCTGTGATGCTTGTTTTAATCCTGTATCCGTTTTCTATCCATCTTAATTGTTCCAGACTTTCTGCAATTTCCATTTTCGTTTGTCCAAGATTGGTTATTTTTTCCAGGACTTCTGTTCTGAATCCATAAATCCCAATATGCTTGTAATACACATGCTGCTCTACCCACCTGTTCTGATCAAGATTCCTCATAAAAGGAATGGGAGACCTGCTAAACCATATGGCATCTCCAGCCAAATTGACAACTGCTTTAACGACATTTGGATTAAAAAGTTCTTCCGAATGCTGGATTTTTTTTACAAGAGTTGATATCTGTGTATCCGGTTTATCTTTAAAGCATTGAGCAATGCTTTCAATTTGGGCATGATTTAGGAATGGCTCATCGCCCTGAATATTGATGGCCACCTCAAATTGCTTGCCTTGTTTTTTGAGTGACTGCAATACTTCGTTGCATCGGTCGGTTCCGCTTTGATGCTCGATGCTGGTCATTAAAGCTTTTCCACCAAATTCAATAACAGCATCGTATATGCGCCGGTCATCTGTCGCCACCAAAATTTGTATAAGGGATTTTGCTTTTGATGCATTCTCATAAACATGCTGAATCATTGTTTTTCCCTTTATCATAGCAAGCGGTTTTCCGGGAAATCGGCTTGAGGCATAGCGGGCAGGTATAATTCCAATGATTTGCATAATTTAATAAAGTTTAACGCCGGTTGGAACAATTTTATCAGGGGCAATCAACACTGTATTTCCATTTTTATCAGGCACTCCGAGGGTTAAAACTTCGGAAATGCTGGGCCCGATCTGACGTGGCGGAAAATTAACGACTGCCAGCACCGTTTTGCCCAATAAATCTGCCTTGGAGTAATTCTGTGTAATTTGTGCACTCGATTTTTTTATTCCGATTTCATCTCCAAAATCGATCAACAATTTGTAAGAAGGATTTTTAGCTTCGGGGAAATGATTTACTTCGATAATTTTGCCCGTTCTGATATCAAGCTTAATGAAATCATTAATAGTAGCCATAACTATTGATTAAAAGAGACCATGAATTTCGGCATTGATTTTTTCAATCACCATCCCAAGATCTTCGGCTTTGGATTCAAAATCGATGTCATCAACATCAATGATCAATAATTTTCCGGACTCATATTTTGTAATCCAGCCTTCGTACCTTTCATTTAAAAGTTTCAGGTAATCCAGTCGGATAGATTCTTCATATTCCCTGCCCCGTTTTTGGATCTGGTTAACAAGGTTTGAAACACTTGATCGCAGGTAAATTAATAAATCGGGAGGTTGGATAAATGAACTCATTAACTCAAATAATGAACTATAATTCTCAAAATCGCGGGTCGACATCAGGTTCATCGAATGGAGATTGGGCGCGAAAATGTAGGCATCTTCATAAATGGTCCGGTCCTGGATTACTGTTTTCCCACTCTGCCTGATTTTTATCACCTGCCGGAATCTGCTATTTAAAAAATATACCTGCAAATTGAACGACCATCGTTGCATGTCTTCATAAAAACTGTTGAGGTATGGGTTGGTGTCAACATCTTCATAATGAGCTTTCCATCCAAAGTGTTTGGAAAGAAGCCTGGTTAAAGTCGTTTTTCCTGAGCCTATATTTCCCGCAATTGCTATGTGCATTTTTTGAAATTTTAATGATATACGAAGTTAAAAAAAACCGTTAAACAGCAAACAATTTTAATGATTAAGGTGCTGAAGGAGCTCATTGATATATATACGGTCGTTCGACAAGCGGGGAACTTTATTCTGCCCGCCTAATTTACCGCGTTCTTTCAGCCATTTATAGAATGTTCCTTTGGGAGCCTGCCTGATGATGGGCATTTCAAGTACCATATCATTAAATCGCTTGGCTTCATAATCTGAATTGAGCGATTGCAAAGCCTTATCCAGAGAATTTGTAAAGTCTGAAAGGTTTTTTGGTGGCACTTCAAATTCGATGATCCATTCGTGGGCCGCTTTTTTATCGTTTTGAAAATAAATCGGTGCAGCAGTGTATTCGCTGATGACCGATTGGTTTTCAAGACAGGCTTCTTCCAGGGCTGTTTCTGCATTGTCGATAATAATTTCTTCACCTACGGCATTAATGAAGCTTTTTGTGCGGCCCGTTATTCGTATTCGGTAGGGCGATAATGAAGTAAATTCGATGGTGTCGCCAATCATATACCTCCATAATCCTGCATTGGTTGTGATAAGAAGGGCGTAATTGGTGTTCAACTTTACCTGTTCAAGTGTAAGTGGTTTTTTATCAGTTGAATTCACCTGATCAACCGGCAGGAATTCGTAATAAATTCCATAATCGAGCATCAACAGCAAACCTTTTGAATCCTTCTCATCCTGAATTCCAAAAAACCCTTCTGATGCATTATAGGTCTCAAAAAAATTCATTTTTGATGAGGGGATGAGTTTTAAAAATTGTTTTCTGTATGGGGCGAAATTTACACCACCATGAAAAAATACTTCAAGCTCGGGCCAGACTTCAGAAATATTTTCTTTCCCGGAAATTTCCAGTATCTTTTTTAATAACAACAAGGTCCATGAAGGAACTCCGGATAAACTGGTTAAATTATGCTGAATGCTGGCTTTCGCCATTTCTTCAATTTTAACTTCCCAGTTGTCCATGAGCGCGACACTTCGTTTGGGGATACGCATAAATTCTGCCCAAAATGGTAAATTTTGAATAATAATGGCTGAAAGGTCGCCGGTGTAATATTCTTCGTTGTTCACTTCCCTGATGCGATGCGTGCCACCCATGGCCAAGCCTCTTCCGTTGAAAAAGTTAGTGTCGGGATTGTTATTAAAATAAATGGAAAGCATGTCTTTGCCCCCGCGATAATGACAGTCTTCAAGCGATTCTTCACTCACGGGTATGAACTTGCTTTTATCACTCGTTGTCCCCGATGATTGTGCAAACCACCTTATTTCAGAAGGCCAGAGCAGGTTTTGCTCTCCGTCCATCAACCGCTGAATATAGGGTTTTAGTGAGTCATAATCATTAACAGGGACCCGTTCCACAAAGTTCCGATAAGTGTTTATCGACTTATAATCAAACTTTTTTCCCCATTCCGTATCTTTGGCACTACTGATAAGTTTTTTTAGCCATTCTTCCTGTACCTCATGCGGGTATTTAATAAAAAGATCGATTTGATGGATCCTTTTCTTAATGAGCCACGAAAGAACCGAATTTAAAAGTGCCATGCGTTTTCAATAATTTTTATTCGTGAAACTAAAATTTTAAATATGTTAACATGATAAAAATTCAAAGTTGAACGTTTTGCCTGCCGAAAAGCAATACAGTCAGGAATCCGGCTGTATCGAAATAATAAGTTGATATTCTGATATTTCCACCGTTCTTAAACTGCATCCCTGAATTAGCTCTGCATTGAGGTTGTTCAATTAAGTACTTTCAAAGGTAACTAAAATACAATTTTCTCAGGCTTTAGTTTATTAAAAAAATTAATTAATCCGAAGTCTTTGAATTTCTTTAAATTTACCATAAAAACTTTGATTTTCATAAGTATTGATAATGATCGCTTTTCCGAATGCAAAAATAAATCTGGGTTTAAATATTATCGAAAAGAGAAGGGATGGTTACCACAATATTGAAACCGTTTTTTACCCGCTTCAATTATGCGATGTGCTTGAGATCGTCAAAAAACCCGACCTGATCTCCAAAACAGAATTCAATGCCAGTGGGTTGGCAATTCCCGGCCGGAAAGAGCATAATCTTTGTCTCAAAGCATATCATTTACTGAAAACTGACTTTGATTTACCGCCCGTACATATACATCTTCATAAAGTTATTCCGATGGGTGCCGGCCTTGGGGGCGGCTCTTCGGATGCGGCCTTTACCTTAAAAATATTAAATTCGCTTTTCGAATTGGATTTAAACAATCATCAATTGCACGATTATGCATCGCTCCTCGGTGCCGATTGTGCTTTTTTTATTGAAAATAAACCACTGGCTGCAAGTGAAAAAGGAGATCTGTTCTCCAAAATCAGGATTAATCTGACGGGAAAAACATGCGTGGTTGTAGTTCCTGATATTCATCTTGAAACCGCAAAAGCATATGCCGGAGCCAGGGTGCACAAACCAGAAAAATTACCATCCGAGATCATTGAAAATTATGCAGTAACGGATTGGAAATCTGTGCTAAAAAATGATTTTGAAAAATCACTTTTTAGAGCCCATCCGGTGTTAGCTGAAATAAAATCCGAATTGTATCGACTTGGGGCGGTTTACGCATCAATGAGCGGGAGTGGTTCGGCCATTTTTGGTTTGTTTGATAAACCGGTTGATTTATCAGCGAATTTCAACAAATATTTTTACCGGGCAGAAAAAATTTAAGGCCGTTCCAACTATTTTATGATTTGAACCGTCATTATACCTAAAAGAATAAAATTTGAAGCCAGGAATTGAAATGCACACCGAATTGATCAATCAATGTATCCGCGGAAATTCGCGTGCACAATACAGGCTCTATAAGCTTTATTCAAAGGCGATGTATAACATTTGTGTGCGGATGTTATCAGATCGGAACGAAGCAGAAGATGTGCTCCAGGAAGCATTTGTAAGTGCTTTCCGGAACCTGGAGCAGTTCAAGGGTGAATCGACCATTGGTGCCTGGCTGAAAAGGATTGTAATTAACAAATGTATCAGTCATCTACGCAAAAAAAAACCGGTTCTGATTGAAGTTGATAAGATCGAAAATGAAAACAGTGCTTCTTTTCAGGAATTGGAATATATTTCATTAAATCCGGAATATATTCATCAGGCCATTAAAGAGTTACCCGAAGGATCCAGGGTGATTTTTAACCTGTATGCATTGGAAGGCTATAAACATAAGGAAATAAGCCAAATGCTTGAAATTTCAGAATCAACTTCAAAAACCCAGTATTTACGTGCACGATCTATTTTAATGAATAAACTAAGTTTCAATGAAATCAAAGTTTGAAAATTTTTTAAATGAACACAGAAGCAGTCTGGATGTCGATCAACCGGATGATGAGCTGATTTGGTCAGAAATACAGGCTGAATTAAAACACAAAAAGCCATTTGTGATTTTGAGCTGGAAGGCAGCAGCTATTTTTTTGCTTGCACTGCTTTGCGGTTTTATACTGAATTCAGTCTTGAATCCATCACCCAGGATGGTGCAATTAAGCCTGGCGGATATTGCACCGGAATATGCTGAACGGGAACAAATTTACCTGGCTTCGATTCAGGAGAAATGGGAGCAGATCAATAAAACAGATTTTCAACGAAATGATTATGAAAGAATCTTCAGTGAAATAGATCAACTGGAGGAACTAAAAGCGGAAACCTATAAAGATTTTGAAGAGCTTGGCGGGAATCCACGTATGGTAAAAACATTGTTCGAGTATTATGAAATTAAAATACGTTTGCTCGAAATTATGTTGGCCGAAATCGATAAAAACAATAATGACAAAATTAAAAATCAAGGCAATGAAAAATATTATTAAAAAGTCATCTTATTTATTTTTAACCGCTCTTTTATTGGGGTTGGCAATGAATGTTATGGCCTTAGAAAAAGAAGGAGTTATTAGAAAAGAATATGATATAGATAATAATACCCGGATCGAATTTTTTAATAAAAACAGCGATCTGCAAATAAAAACATGGGATAAACAAACAGTTAAAGTTGAATGTTTTTATAAAATTACGGCAAATGATGAGAAAGATATTTCTCTGACCCTGGATGCTTTGGAAAATCCGGATGTGAATAAATCACCCCGTTTACTAAAAATAGAGACCGGTATTTTTCAGAAAATCAATTCAAAATTTATTTCAGGGCTGATCCAAAAATTTACAGGAACCCTTATGTCGGGAACAGTTGTCGACCTGAAGGAATATAAGATAAACTACATACTTACGCTACCGGATCATCACGAACTGATGATCAGTCAAAAATATTCAGAAGTGAATATCCCTGATTATTCTGGAAGAATGGAGCTGGATTTATACGATGTTGATTTGTATGCCGGCAAGCTTGCAAATGCCACGATCTTGAAAGCAAAATATTCGAATCTGGACATTTTATCCCTGGGAAATTGTGAAGTTGATATATATGATACGGATGTAGAACTCCGAACAATGGGAGATGTTAACCTGGTCTCAAAGTACTCGAAATTTGAAGCTGAATCAGTTGGCAGGGTTATCATGAATTCGTATGATGATAAAATAAAACTCTTGCAATTAAAATCAATCGAAGGAACCTCAAAGTATACGGATTTTGTTTTGGGAAGTGTTGAATTTGCCGACCTTGATTTATACGATTGTGAACTGGAAGCCAAAGATTGTGGTGAGCTGAAAATGATTGCTAAATATTCAGGCATTGAGTTTGACAATATAAATATTTTTAAATTTCCCGAATGTTACGACAATACCGTTAAAGCAAAATTTGTTGGTGAATTTTCAACAGACTCGAAGTATACAGACTTTGAATTTGGCCACATTGCAGGGATGATCGATTTTATTACCTATGATGATAAACTAACCGTATCAAATATTGATCCGGATTTCTATTTAATAAAAATTAACGGGAAATATACCGAAGTGGATTTAAAAATTAATGGAAACCCACGCTTCTTTTTGGATGTAAATTTCACTTATGCCGATTATGATTTGCCAGATAATGTGCTGTTTTCTGATGTTGAAACCAAAAGCAGTAAATTTATTGCTTCCGGAAGAACCGAAGGATTGTCAAAATCAGAAGAAATAAAAGTGAGGACAGAAAGTTCGGGAATTCGCAAAGCCAATATCGGACAATTAAAAGTTGAACAATATGATGGCGGTTTAATTATTCGGAATTAGCAAATCAGAAATTTTTCGTAGCCGGACAATCATCTTGTCCGGTTTTTTTATTTATGAAACACAGATTTCAAAAATATACCGCTTACTTATAAAAATCAGCTGTCTACAGCAAGCAACTTGATATTTTGTAATGTTTATTTAGGGGTTGATCGCAATAAAAAAACACCGATAATTGTGAAAATAAGATTGGGAATCCATGCTGCGAAGAGGGGCGATAAATTGCCGAAGGTTGCAAATACCGTAGAAATCTGCATAAACAATATAAACGAAAACGCAATGCCAAGTCCCAAACCCAGGTGCATCCCCATGCCGCCCCTGATTTTTCTGCTCGAAAGTGAAACACCGATCAGTGTCATAACGATAGTGGCAAAAGGTGAAGCCAATCGTTTTCCTTTCTCAACTTCATAATATTTAACATTGTCGGATCCCTTTAGACGCTCGTTTACAATCTTCTCATTAAGCTCCCAATAATTCATGATTTCATAATCCTCTTTCAAAATATATAAATCGGCAGGTACCAGTGCAAGGGTGGTGTCAAAACTTGAACCCATTCTGATACTTTCCTTTCCGTCATCAAATTTTCGGATAAAGTAATCTTCGATATGCCAACTTTTAGTGGCAGTATCCCAGCTAAATCTTTCTGCACTCAACTTATAAATTAGTTCATCATCTTCAAATTTTTCCAGGGTAAATTTGAAACCCAATCTGGAACCAATGCTAAAATTTTGGACATAAACAAATTCACCCGGACTGATTTGCAAATGGATATTCCTGTCTTTGTTTTTAGTCAGCTTCTCCATATACTGATCTTTAAATTCCCTTCTGTTTTGATTGGCGGGCGGGATCAGAAAATTTGAAAGATAAAAGGACAATATGGCCAAAAAAATGGCCGAAATAAAATAGGGCCTTAAAAACCGGTTATAACTAATACCACTGTTTAAAAACGCTATCACTTCGGTGTTTGAAGCCAGCTTTGAAGTAAAGAAAATAACTGATATAAAAGTAAAGAGGTAGATAAACAGATTGATAAAATATGGGATAAAATTCAGGTAATAATCAAAAATGATGTTTCTAAGCGGTGCTTCGTTTTCTAAAAATTCATCAATATTTTCGCTGATATCAAAAATAATTACGATAATTATCAGCAAACTGATGGCATAAAAAAAAGTCCCCAGGAATTTTTTAATGATATAATAATCGATAATTTTCATAAACCAACAGGCTTGTATGATTGAAACATAATTTTATGCAAGGCAAAGATAGAAAAACATGGAGCATTAATTAAATTCGTGTCGAAAGCTTTTTTAACATCTGGTTTTTCCAGCCGTAAAAATTACCTTCTGATATTTGGAAACGGGCTTCTTTTACAAGCCAAAGATAGAAAGCAAGATTGTGTAAACTCGTGATCATGCCTCCGAGGATTTCACCGGCAGCATACAAATGACGAACATATGCTTTACTGTATTGCAGATCAACATACGATAAGCCGTGCGGATCAAGTGGGCTGAAATCGTTTTTCCACTTTTCATTTTTTATATTCATAATGCCTTCGGAGGTATAAATGATACCATGCCTGGCATTTCGGGTAGGCATCACACAATCAAACATGTCAATTCCCAGTGCAATGCTTTCCAAAATATTTTCCGGAGTGCCTACACCCATTAAATACCGAGGTTTGTCTTTGGGTAAAATATTACAAACAAGTTCGGTCATTTCATACATCAGTTCGTGTGGTTCGCCAACCGAAAGTCCTCCAATGGCATTTCCTTCGGCATTTTGGGCTGCAATAAATTCGGCCGATTTAATTCTCAAATCTTTATAAACACTGCCCTGTACAATCGGGAAAAGCATTTGCTCATATCCATATTTCGGTTCGCTTTGTTCGAATTGGCTGATACATCGTTTCAACCAGCTATGCGTTATATCGAGCGAATTTTTGGCATACGCGTAATCGCAGGGGTAAGGGGTGCATTCATCAAACGCCATCATGATATCTGCACCTATAATGCGTTGGGTCTCAATTACATTTTCAGGTGTAAATTCGTGTTTAGATCCATCTATATGTGATCTGAAAACCACGCCTTTATCGGTTAATTTGCGGGTATTGGCAAGTGAATATACCTGGTATCCTCCACTATCAGTCAGGATCGGCTTTTCCCAGCCGTTAAATTTATGTAAGCCTCCTGCCTGTTCTATAATATGAAGACCGGGACGTAAGTATAGATGATAGGTGTTTCCAAGAATGATCTGGGCCTTGGTGTCATTTGTCAAGTCAGGAATTTGAACCGCTTTAACTGCTCCTGCCGTACCGACAGGCATAAAAATGGGCGTTTCAATTTGCCCGTGCCCGGTTGATAAAATTCCGGTACGCGCACTTGTTTTTGTATCTGTTGATTTTATTGAAAATTTCATGTGCTCAATTGAACCTTATTCAATCACTTTATTTCTTAAAAATATGATCCTTTTCGGGGATTTGCCCCAAATAAAAAAACATGATTCTTCATGTTTATAAAAATTTGCTCTAAGATATATTTTATTCATGAAGAATGAATAAATTTACCCCTTAAATGCACAAAATATAAACATGCCTGTTCCTGAAATCTCATTGTTATTTATTTTGCTCTCGATTTATACGCTTGTATTTATCGATCAGATCATTTATTTCTGGTTGTTTTTTGGCAAACTGGCGTTTTACAAACCCAAAAAACAGGGCAAAAAACCGCTTCCTGTTTCTGTTGTTATATGCGCCCGCGATGAGTATTCAAATTTAGAAAGGTTATTGCCTCAACTGCTTGAACAGGATTATCCTGATTTTGAAGTTGTAGTTGTTAATGATGCATCCAACGATGATACCATCGAATTATTGAACGACTTTAAACGCAAGTATCCCAACCTGAGTATTGTTAATATCACACAGAGTTTGAATTTTTTTCAGGGTAAAAAATTTCCATTGTCACTGGGAATTAAATCGGCAAAAAATGAATTATTATTATTAACCGAAGCACATTGTGAGCCGGGCTCTGATCAGTGGCTTAAACTTATGACTTCCGCTTTTACCCCGAATACCGATATTGTTCTGGGTTATGGCCCGCTGAGGCCGGCCAGGGGTTTTCTGAATACCCTGCGGCGCTTTGATACCATGCAAATTGCCATCCAGTATTTATCCTTTGCCTTAATGGGAAAAACTTTTATGGGTACGGGCCGCAACCTTGCTTATCGTAAGTCGCTATTTTATAAGTCAAAAGGATTTATTTCGCAATACAAATTGCAGATTGGCGGAGATGATGACCTGTTCATAAACAGGGTGGCAACAAAAACAAATACACGTATCGAAATTCTTCCGGAAAGTTTTATGTACTCGGAAAGCTGGCAACCGTTTTCTTACTGGTTCAGGAAAAAACAACAGCATCAGTACATCTCACAATATTACAAAAGAGGAACCCGGTTTTTACGTGGTAAATTTGCATTGAGCCAGTTTCTGTTCTATGCCCTTTTTGCCACCCTTCTCATCATGAATTATAATATTATCATTGTTTTATCGTTGTTTGCCTTAAGGTTGTTCTCGCAACTTTTCATTACAAAAATGTGCATGAATTTATTATCAGAGCGTAAATTATTGTTAATTTCACCTTTACTGGAGTTATTCTTAATTTTGTTGCAGATATTTGTAAGGGTATCCAATATATTCATTAAACAAAACAAATGGAAGTAGGGTCTCATCTGACAGAGAAAGGGTTACGTGATTATAAATTGGTTCAGCAGGCTGTTCAGTTGGGCGACCAAAAAGCATTCGCTGAGTTAATGAATAATTATCGCGATTCATTGTATTTCATGTTGTTGAAAATGACCAATAACCCTGATGATGCGGATGACCTGACCATTGAAGCATTCGGGAAAGCATTTAAAAAACTCGAACAATACACTCCGGATTATGCTTTCAGTACCTGGCTTTTTAAAATAGCATCAAATAATTGTATCGACTTTATCAGAAAAAAGAAAAAGAATACTTTTTCAATCAACAGTAAATCGGGCGAAGACAATAGTCATGAAATGGGCGATAGAATCCCCTCACAAACCCTGGATCCTGAAGAAAAGATCATTAAAAAGCAAAAAATAATCATGATGCGGGAGGTGGTCGAGAAACTGAAGCCGCACTACCGTACACTGATTGAGCTCAGGTATTTTAAAGAATATTCGTATGAGGAAATTTCGGAAACCCTCAACCTGCCGCTCGGAACAGTTAAAGCACAACTTTTCAGGGCCCGTGAATTTCTTTCAAATATATTGAAAGATACCAACGAAAAGTATTAATCTGAGATCAGCCTCAATAACTTTCAATTTTGGTTTAATGTTTTTTCTTACATTTAATGTAAATTCTTTAAGGTATGAGTACAAGAGTATACAGAAAACCGGTCCGGTTTCATTCAGATCCTAAACGGGTAATTACAAGATATTTCTTCCCCGGATCAGAAAAAAGGGTTCAGTCCATCATTCAAAAAGTGATAGATATGCCAAGCCAGGCGGCCAAACTGACCCTGAACCAATCTTTGCGCGATTTCTCGAATCGGCACCGGAATATTTCAAAAATATTTCAATCTCATTTTGATCGAACACAAAGGATCATGAATGGTAGAAATGGAAACCTGGAAGAACTTCCTGATTATAAAAAGTTATTGATCGGGGCATATCTGACAAGCGAATACTCTATCGAATCTGCCGCTTTTTTTAATCCTTCGATTGTTGAAGATCCGGATCAGACAGGTTTGATGGAAGGCGAAAGAAGGGTAATCTTAAGTTTCAGGGCTACCGGCGAAGGCCATATTTCGTCCATTGTTTTTCGAGGAGGAATTTTGGATGAAGAAAATAATTTAAAAGTGGTGCAGACCGGTAAATTGGTTGATGAGGCCGAAATAATCAGAAATAAAGTGTACCAAAAAGATGCTTTTTTTCAGAAATTGAAGGAGATGAACCTGAAGGAAGAAGAATTGAAACCAGTGTCAGACAGATTGCGTTTTGAATTTGATTATAATGAACTGATCCTTGCAATCAACGAAGTGATCCGTGAAACAAATCCTGACGATGCTGCCAGAAAAAAGCTTAAGGTAATTACCTGGCTGGCTGATTCACATTATGAAATTACCTTTTCGCTGGATACAGGGATATCCGACCGGGTGATTTTTCCGATTGCCGCTTCAGAAAGCAATGGAATTGAAGACGCCCGTTTTGTAAAATTTACCGATAACGACGGCACCATTAAATACTTTGCAACCTATACAGCTTATAATGGTTTTACCATTATGCCCAAAATGATTGAAACAAAGGATTTTTATCATTTTGAGATTATGCCGATACATGGAGAAATCGCGCAAAATAAGGGAATGGCATTGTTCCCGAGGCGCATCAATGGCAAATATGCCATGCTTTCGCGCATTGATGGCATCAATAATTACATCATGTTTTCCGATAATATTAACATATGGCACAGTGCTAAAATGATACAGGAACCAAAATTTCCCTGGGAGTTTATCCAGGTGGGGAATTGTGGTTCGCCGATCGAGACTGAACATGGATGGTTGGTAATTACCCACGGTGTTGGTACCATGCGTAAATATTGTCTGGGTGCCACCCTGCTCGACTTGCATGATCCCACAAAAGTGATCGGTCAATTGAGCGAACCATTGCTCATGCCTAACGAAGATGAACGTGAGGGTTACGTCCCCAATGTGGTATATTCCTGTGGGTCTATTATTCACAATAATCAATTGGTGCTGCCATATGCGATGTCAGATACTTCATCAACTTATGCTGCGGTACCCGTCGACGACCTGCTTGAAAGACTGATTCCCTCCGGGTATTCAATTGAAAAAAAGGATCAGGAAGTGTGTTGTAAAAAAATTCGGATTTTAGTGGTCGAGGATGAACCGATAAATCAAAAGATTATTTCTTCAATTTTACACGCGGGTGGCTACGAAGTAGAAGTTGCCCACGATGGAATTGTTGCCCTGATACAAATTTCGAAAGGCAAGTTTGATCTGATCCTTTCAGATATTGCAATGCCGAATTTCAATGGTTATCAATTACTTGATTATATCAATGATCAAAAAATAAAGATTCCTGTTGTGTTTTTATCAGGATTTATTAGTGAAGAAGAAGAAGCCAAAGGCTTAAAAATGGGAGCTGTTGAATATATCAGAAAGCCTGTAAACAGAGACATATTATTGGCAAGGCTCGATAATATTTTTAAGAAAAAGGAGGATTGATTCTGAATTTAGCGTCTTTTAACCTCACTTTTTACGATTCATATAATCGCTCGCAATTAAATAAGCGTGGATATATGAGATGGTACTTTCTGCCCCCTGATTTCGATTGATCGAAAGTTCTTCCAAACCATCGTTGCATCCTCCGGTTTCCTCATCATACAATGGCAAATTCAGGTCATTGTTTCCCAAAAACCATTCAAAACAGGTTTTAAGTTTCTGAACCGTGTCTTCACTTTCGATGGCCTGGTATTTACAATGATACATGATCACCATCGAGGCCGCATCGATGGGTTGCTGCGCAAAAATTGACAAATCCCCAAACATCGGATACCATTCCCGGTTGCCGATAATTCTGAGGTAACCTTCGGTTAAGCATTTACTTTCAAGAAAAGCACAAGATTCATCGGCAATTTCGAGATAATGATCGTTGTGCAAAACCTCATAGGCCCTGTACATGGCTGCCGTTAATAAACCATTATCATAGGTCAGAACATCTTCAAACCAGTGCCATTCTGAGGTTGAAAATTGATGATAAGCTTCAACCATTTTTTGTGCGAGCCTGTCCAGTCTGATACTGAATTCTTCGCGGTCGGGATATTTTTTAATATAATGATACAGTCCCAACATGGTATTTGCATACCCTCTTACATGCGTAAGTTCTTCAAACCACCCCAGCGAGCGAACAAAAACCTCATGGCCCGTCTGCAATATCGAATCATTGGGGGCGTATCGGATCAAATAACCCAGCGACCATATGGCCCTGCCAAAAGCATCGTCGGACCCTACCATATCAATAAAATCGCGGTTATAATTCATATAATTTTTAAAGCTCCCGTTTTTATTGCGCATATGTATTACATAGGTGCTATAACGGTAAATAAGCTGCAGAAAATCATCATCTTTATATCTTTTGTAAGCTCTCAGGCAAAGCAGCAGGGCCCGTGCATTGTCGTCCAGGCAATAACCGGTTTTATAATCAGGCAGGCTCCCTTTCGAAAACTGGATAATTCCCGTTCCGTCGGTCATGCGTTCCAGGTGCAGCCGCTTTAAAGGGTGCACCTTATAGGTGGGCTCCTGAATCTTAAATTCACGTATAGAATTTCTGAGCAATTGATTGTACGTGTTTCCGATCATGGGCCATGCAATTTTTAAACCATAATTGTATGCCCTTTTTTTATAAGATTCCAGTTCTTCAGGATGATCCAGTAAATTATTGATGATGGTGGATAATCGCCTTGTATTTCCAAAATCGAATAATAAGCCGGTTTGATTGGCCAACAATTCTTCGGCATGCCAATAAGGTGTTGAAACAACCGCGCAGCCTCCCCCAACAGCATACGATAAGGTACCACTTGTTATCTGTGCCTTGTTGTGGTATGGCGTCACATAGATGTCGGCCAGCAATAAAAACTGAACCAATTCATCTTCACTTACGTATCTGTTTTCGAACCTTACATTATCTTCAATTCCTAAATCCCGGACCAGTTTTTCTAAATGCTCCCTGTATTCTTCTCCGGCATGCTTAATGATGTGCGGGTGGGTTTTTCCCAGAATCAGGTAAAGTACATTCGGGTGTTTTTTAACCACTGCCGGTAATGCTTTTAAGGCCACTTCTATGCCTTTGCTCCGTCCAATTAAACCGAAAGTCATGATGATTTTTCTGTTCTCAAAAAATGCCGGCTTGGGAATCTGACTGATTACATAAGCTTTGTAATCAGGAACCCCATGCTCAATTCTGACTATCTTTTCTTCAGGAATACCAAAACCTTCTTTTAAAAATGTAACAGCCAGATTGCTCATCACCACCAGCTTTGAAGAGTATAAGGCAATGGCTTTCAGTACTTCTTTCTGATGAAAATTAGGGACTTCCAAAACAGTATGAAGTGTGGTAACAACCGGAATTTTCAATCTTCGAAGCAGTTGTAGTAACAATAAACCGCTATTCCCTCCAAAAATTCCGTATTCATGTTGCAGCAAACATACTTCATATCCTGAATTGTTAATAAATTCGGCGGCCTGAATATATTCTTCTTTTACATGGTCATTTATCGATCTGACGACCCTTTTATCATAGTCATAACTTTGGTCGTGATCGTTCATTGCAATAATATCAACAGCGATGTCTTCGCTTTTAATATCTGCAGCTTTTAACATTGAATTGATCAGGTTTTCAGAAAAGGTTGCAATTCCACATTTACGGGGTGGATAATTTCCGATGCACAAAATTTTCATAAGTGAGTGTTTTAGTATTCAATTATACTTCAAGATAAGAAAATTATTTCTACCACAAAAACAATGTCGGAAATATTAGGGTTTTTGAATTTGTGTATTAATAATACGCGCAACCAAAAGCTGTTATTTCTCATCTCATCAAAACACATCTATTTAAACTGGATATAAATTTGAAAAATTTTAGCAAAATAGCGGGACTTTTTACATCCTTTTGGAATAAATGCTTGAAAAGCTCCAGTAACAAATAAATAACAGACAAACTTAGGATTAATTCTTTCATGAAAAAACAAAACTTTTATTTCACAATTTTTATCGCTTTTGTAGTGGTAACCCTAACCGGATGCAGAAAGGATAAGCCGAACACCCCAAACAATCCGCTTAACGGCAGGACAACAGCGGTTTTTAACCCTGACAAAAGCTACGGGACAATGGTTGACATCGACGGCAATAAGTACAGGACCATAAAAATAGGCGACCAAACCTGGATGGCCGAAAACTTACGGGTTAGCCATTACCAAAACGGGGCCGGGATACCCAATATTACCGATAACGACGAATGGGCAGCACTAACAACAGGTGCTTACTGCAATTACAACAATACAAACGACCTGGATACCATTGCCACCTATGGGCGGCTTTATAACTGGTATGCGGTAGCCGATATGCAAAACCTGGCACCCGATGGCTGGCGCGTGCCCCGCATTGCCGATTGGCTCGAACTGATTGAATACCTGGGGGGAGATACCATAGCATCAAAGCATCTAAAAGAAACTGGTACTACACATTGGGAAGGACCTGTTGAATCGGACAACAGCAGTGGTTTTACGGCTATAGCTAATGGAAGTCGATATTTAGCAGAAAATTACTCTTATATCGGTATCTATAATCTCTTTTGGACTGCATCCGGGTATAATGAGGATTCAGCTAGTTTTTTATTCCTATTTAGTTGGGATGCCATTGTTTACAAGGGTCTAAATTACAAACAAAACGGTTATACTGTAAGGCTTATAAAAGAAACAAATTAACAGCTAATAATAAATTTAATAACAATTAAAAATTCCAAAAATCATGAAAAAGTTATCACCTATTTTATGTGTACTGCTTTTTATATTGGCAGCATACAGGCCTTTTTATGCCCAGGATTTTACCGTACAAATTCCATCAACAGACAATTGTGGGCATTACATAAAGCCGATCAAAGCTGGTGGCAGCCACCAGTTCCAAATTAATGTAAAAAACAACCGGGCCGATACCTGTACCGTTTCCATTGATAAAAGCGCAATGGGAACAGTTTCTATATGGGTAAGTATTGACAATAACAGCCAGCAGATATTCCCTTCCCAGTCAAAAAACTATTAAGGAGTTTGATTTGATAACTGAAAATAAAAAGATAAACAGATGAAACAACAAAACCTTTATTTCACCCTTTTTATCGCTTTTGTAGTGGCAACCCTAACAGCATGCAGAAAAGATAAGCCGAACACCCCAAACAATCCGCTTAACGGCAGGACGACAGCGGTTTTCAATCCTGACAAAAGCTACGGGACCATGTTTGACATTGACGGCAATAAGTACAAGACCATACAAATAGGCAGCCAAACCTGGATGGCCGAAAACCTTAGGGTTACGCATTACCAAAACGGGGCCGAAATACCCAATATTACCGATAATGAAGAATGGGTGGCTTTAACAACAGGTGCATACTGCAATTACAACAACACAAATAATTTAGATACCATTGCCACGTATGGTAGGCTTTACAACTGGTACGCTGTGGCCGATATGCAAAACCTGGCACCCGAGGGCTGGCGAGTGCCCCGCATTGCCGATTGGCTCGAACTGATTGAATACCTTGGGGGAGATACCATTGCAAGCAATGCCTTAAAAGAGGTTGGAACCTACCACTGGGAAGATCCTTTTGAATCGGATAACAACAGTGGTTTTACGGCCATCCCTAATGGTCGCCGTTATTTAGCTAAAGATTGTTCCGGTATTGGTTTTTACAGTGTTCTGTGGACTGCATCCGAATATGATACAACCGGGGCCGGTTTTCTTTACTTGTATTTTTTCGATTCCAAGGTATGGAAAGGAACCAATTACAAACAAAACGGTTATGCTGTAAGGCTTATAAAAGAAACAAATTAACCGCTAATAATAAATTTAATAACAATTAAAAATTCCAAAAATCATGAAAAAATTATCACCTATTTCATGTGCCCTGCTTTTTATATTGGCAGACGGGCCTGTTTATGCCCAGGATTTTACAGTAGCAATACCAACAACAGATGATTATTCAGGTTACATCACTCCGATTAAAGCCGGTGGCAGCCACCAGTTTCAAATTAATGTAACAAACAACCGGGCCGATACCTGTACCGTTTCCATTGATAAAAGCGCAATGGGAACGGTTTCTTCGTGGGTAAGTATTGACAATAACAGCCAGCAAATATTTCCTTCCCAGTCAAAAAATTTCCTCTTGACCATTAATGTGCCGGCCGGTACCCCTGAAATCAATTATGCTATGAGTTTGTATTTTGATGCCAAGGATAAAGATAATAATAATCATTCATTTCAATATGATGCTCAATGGATTATTGTTGATAATTCGCTTCCTTTGGCCCCAACCTTTACGGTTAGCCAAACAAGTACAACTATTTTTGTCGATTCGTGGAGCAGTTGGGACGAACGTTCAAATGTATATACCCTTCAAAACTCTTCGGCAGGAGTAGGAGGTATAAAAACCTATAAAGTTGACATAAAAAATCCAGGTGGTACCATTGTAAAAAGCATTACAAAAAATCCTAATGAATATCACTACTATACCTTTACAAACCTTAGCCCAAATACGAATTATACCGCATGCGTAACAGCTTATGATTTGGTTGGATTTACAAAGACTACAGAACAGCCTGCAACTACGGCCCCTGCTAAACCAAGCGGTTTAGGGTTCTCAAACATAACGTATATAGGGGCAACCCTGTCATGGTCAGCATCTGCCGGTGCTACAGGCTATAATGTTTATAAAGTTATGGGATCAACCAATACCAAATTAAACAGTTCGCCTGTTACAGGCACCTCATACAATATTGCTGACCTGAACCCAAACACGACCTATGCATTTAACGTTATCGCATTGAGCAATGTCGGGCCGTCCGACAGAAGTGACAATGCATCCGTTACAACCCTTGAATTGCCTTCAATTGCCGGTTCGTCATTAATGTGTTCCGGTACATATACCTATACTGTGCAGTATTTATTAGGCGGGTACACCGTATCATGGAACAATAGCTCAAATATCTCTATGCAGTCTGCATCAGGTAATTCGGCTAACTATGTTAAAGTATCTGATGGAACCGGATGGATCGATGCCAGTATTACTGCACCAAATGCACGGGTTTTAGCACTTGATAGAAAAGAAGTTTATGCTGGTGCCCCTATTATTAGTGCTGGTTCCATTGTTTTTACAAACGAAGAGAGCAGCACAGGGAACTTATGTTCAGATTGTTTTGGTAATACAGCAACCGTAACCCTCCCTTGTGATTTTGATTATCTTGATGTGAAGCTGACCAATCTGAGTGAAACTCAAACGATAAGCCAGTTTACTGTGACGGGTTCTGGATCAGGAGCAGGCCAGGTGTCAATCACATTGGATGCCGGGACGGTACCCTCACCGGGAACGTATATGTTTTGCGTACGTGGAACCAATGATTGTGGCACCGGAGGTTGGGCAAAAAAAGGAGTTACTTATGAGAATTGTAGCTTTGGCGGTTTATCTCTTGCTTTTTCTCCAAATCCTGCAAGAGACGAAACCATAATGACCATTGATAGCCAACAGGAAGGTACCGAATTTGATGAAAACGAAGAATGGACCATGGAGGTTTATTCTAAAAACCAGATGATGAGAGTGTTAAATATCAGGCAAAAAGGCAAACGGTATACGCTTAATACTTCAGTTTGGGAAAAAGGGATGTATTTAATACGTGTGAAATATAAAAACGAAGTATTAACAGGTAAATTAATTGTGGAGAGGTAGGGTTTATATACTCTGAATAATTAAAACACATTCACCGAATTGAATATGAATAACAGAAATCAGTAGCCCTATGGGGATTTAAACTTCTTATAGGGCTTTTTACAAAAATAAGTTTGGTTTAGCAAAGGCAGAATTACCCTAATGTTGTAATTTTGTTTTTCATATAAAAAATCCAAATGTTTAAAACAGTGAACGAATTTCAAAAATCAATCCTACAGGGAATTCCGGATGTTTTGCCCAAAACCCGAATCTACGACACAAATATTAATCATGCACCCGTCCGTAAGGATATACTGAGCAGGGAAGAAAAAAAACTGGCTTTGCGGAATGCACTCCGTTATTTCGATCCGAAACATCATCGGGTATTGGCGTCGGAATTTGCAGAAGAGCTTAAAAAGTACGGCCGGATTTATATGTACCGCTTCCGTCCGCTTTATGAGATGTATGCGCGGAATATAGCGGAATATCCGCATCGGTCGAAACAGGCAGCCGGCATCATGTTGATGATCCAGAATAATCTCAATCCTGCCGTGGCCCAGCATCCGCATGAATTGATCACCTATGGCGGAAATGGTGCCGTATTCCAGAACTGGGCACAATACCTCCTTACCATGAAATATTTGTCGGAAATGACCGATGAACAAACCCTGGCTATGTATTCGGGCCATCCGATGGGCCTGTTTCCTTCTCACAAAAATGCACCCCGTGTGGTGGTAACCAATGGAATGGTCATCCCAAATTATTCGAGTCAGGACGACTGGGAACGCTATAATGCACTGGGCGTTTCGCAGTACGGGCAAATGACGGCCGGTTCCTTTATGTATATCGGCCCGCAGGGCATTGTTCACGGAACAACGATAACCGTTTTAAATGCAGGCCGGAAAATTGAAAAAGACAAAGAAGGTTTGGCCGGTAAAATATTTGTAACATCCGGATTGGGTGGCATGTCGGGCGCCCAGCCCAAAGCAGCCGTGATCGCCGGAGCCATTGGCCTGATTGCCGAAATCAATCCCAAAGCTGTTAAAACCCGCTTTGAACAAGGCTGGGTTGATGAAGTGTTCACAGATTTAACAGCTTTAATTGCCCGGCTTAAAAAGGCACAATCAAATAAAGAAGCGGTTTCAATTGCTTATCAGGGAAACATTGTGGATTTGTGGGAAAAACTGGTACATGAAAATATAAAAGTGGATTTGGGTTCAGATCAAACATCCTTGCATAATCCCTGGTCGGGTGGCTATTATCCGGTCGGGATGAGTTTTGAAGAATCCAATGAAATGATTGCCAAAGAACCTCAAAAATTCAGGGAGAAAGTTCAGGAATCCTTGCGCCGGCAAGTGAGGGCCATCAATGCTTTAACCGCCAGGGGGATGTATTTCTTTGATTATGGAAATGCTTTTCTGTTGGAATCGGGCAGGGCAGGGGCCGATATTATGGCAGATAAGGGTAAATTCAAATATCCTTCCTATGTTCAGGATATCATGGGTCCCATGTGTTTCGACTATGGGTTCGGGCCTTTCCGATGGGTTTGCACTTCCTGCGATCCGAACGACCTGGAAATGACAGATCAGATCGCCATGGATGTGCTAAATGAAATAGCCAAAAATTCACCAAAAGAGATCAGTCAGCAGATGCGCGATAATATTCAGTGGATCAAAGAGGCACAAAAAAATAAACTGGTGGTAGGTTCGCAGGCAAGGATTTTATATGCTGATTGTGAGGGCCGGACAAAAATTGCCGAAGCCTTTAACAAAGCCATTAAAGAAGGTAAAATTTCAGCACCTGTGGTCCTTGGGCGCGATCATCACGATGTTTCTGGAACCGATTCGCCATACCGTGAAACCTCAAACATTTACGATGGTTCACAATTCACCGCCGATATGGCCGTGCAAAATGTGATCGGCGACAGTTTCAGGGGGGCCACCTGGGTAAGCATCCACAATGGCGGGGGTGTTGGCTGGGGCGAAGTAATCAATGGCGGTTTCGGGATGTTGCTGGATGGGAGCCCCGAGTCAGATCAACGGCTGAGATCAATGCTCTACTGGGATGTGAACAATGGAATTGCCCGCCGTAGCTGGGCCAGGAACGATGGTGCCTTGTTTGCCATAAAACGGGCCATGGAATCCGAATCGGCCCTAAAAGTTACGCTTCCTAATTTCGCGGATGATAAGCTGATAGATGGGGTGGTGGACGAATTTAATATTTAACGAAATTATGAGACTGCCTTCTTGACCCGAGTAAAATTTATTAGCGAAACTCAGGTTTCTGGAAATAAGTGAGTTGAAAATTATAAAGTGAACGAATTCCGATAACGAGGAGTATAGGGATAAATCAGTTCGATCCTCCCTCGCATCGTTTGAATACACTAAATCGCTCTTGATACTTCGTTAACCCTGCTGCGAAGTCGTTTATTTCTCGATAATAAAATATTTTTCAACTGCAATATCCGGCCCATAAATCAGCTCGCCATTGTACCATATGTTTTTCACGTATGTATTCCCAGCAGAACTGACTATTTCACTGTGAATGGTGTCTGTAATTTGATTGCTTAGCTCCAAATAACATGTGTCTAACAGAAAAATTCGTAATGCACACAAAGGCCTTTCACAATAATGCATAATTCCGTTCGGATAATCCATCAGTGGCCCGGCATTATATAATGTTTTAACGCCGTTTACCTGCTGATATAGCTTAATTGAGTTTAAATCAAAAGCATTTGGATGGTCCATCTTCAGCAGGTCAACGCCATTGGCATCTATAAAACTGATGTCCATAGATTTATCGATCTGGATGCCAGATAAATTTCCTGATTTATTACAGGAAATCAGGACTATTAATGTGATAAGAATTAATAAATTTTTCATGGTTTTTTTTGAAATGAAATATCCATATATGCAAAGGTTAATAAATAACTTTAATTACAATCTTTAATACAGAAAAAATGAAAAAGTCCCAAAAATTTAAGTTATAATCGCTAATTTATATTGTTTATAAATAAAAAAGGGATGGCTTTCAGCCTTTTGGCGGGGCACCATCCTTTTTTATATCAGATTCTTTGTGTAACCTTCACTTATCTTCATCGTCATAAACAGTGATAATAATTTAACCTAAAGATGATGAATTCTATTAAAATTAGCAATGCGATTGCCGGCATTTTAGTTGTCGGTTTGATATTGTCCAATGCCATAAAAACTTCAGCCTGTTCAACTTTTATGTTGCATAAAGGCGATAAACTGATATACGGGCATAACCTGAACGAGGGAGATATGGGAGTTCCGGGAATTGTTTTTGTAAACAAACGCGGCGCATTTAAAATGGGCCGTACGCTGAACGAAATGATGTTTAAGGAAGTTGGCAAGGTTTCCAACCTGAATTGGATTTCCCGTTATGGTTCAGTTACTTTTAACAATTTTGGAAAAGATTTACCTGATGGCGGCATGAACGAAGCCGGCTTTTATATCTGGGAAATGAACGAAAACCCGCAATACCCGGTGGGAGATTCGTTGTACAGCTTGAGCCAGATGGGTTGGATGCAGTATCTGCTCGACAATTGTTCAACGGTGCAGGAAGCCCTGGAGGTGACCAAGAACTTTGAAATCGATGGTTGGGGCTGGCATTATTTGCTGGCAGATAAAACAGGCGATTGTGCCAGTTTGTTTTTTAAAGAGGGCAAAATGAAAGTGAACCGTGGCAGTGAGATGCCGGTAAAGGGCTTGTTCAATACCCCTTACGAGCGTGAAATGGAAGTGGCCCGTTATTATGAAAATTTCGGGGGTCTGTACAAAGTTGAACTCGATAACCCCAAGGTGCCGCGCTTTGTGAAAACCGATTGGCTCATCAAAGCCTACGATCCGAAAGAAAATGCGGTGGATTATGGTTTTTATATGCTCGATAAAATTAAGGTAAATGATGAGCCTGAATGGTCGGTTGTTTTTGATCCGGTGGAGATGATGGTTTATTTCCGTACCCGTATCAATCCTGCCATTAAATATTTTTCGCTAAGGGCCATTGATTTTTCTGCTGAAGCAGGGCCCTGTTTGATTCAAAATATGGATATGCCCGAAGGTGGCGATATGCTTGGATCATTGCATCCATACAATGCAACAGAAATGAAAAATTTGATCGAATCCCTGGGCAGGATGGCAGGTGAAAAATTCTTCACCAGGGGCGGACTTACTGCTGAAGAAGCATTTGATAACTTAACCAATCATTGGATTAGGGCTACAGAAACAGAAAATCAGTTTTTTAAGGGAAAATGGATCACCCGTCCTGAAAACCCTGAAAAAGAAAAGCCTTTGACCATTAGCCTCGAGACAAATCAGGAAGCTGTTTTTGGAAATGTAACCGGCTCTGACGGACATCCCAATAAAATTGATCATTTATATATGGTAAACAACAAATTATGGCTCACTTTTTTAACAAAAGGTGGAAGCATGGTTGAAATTAAGGGGGTGTTTGAGAATGTTCAGTTTAAGGCCAATGCTTTTGGTATTGAGGATGCGATGGGAAGCTTTGTGTTTTATAAGGAAGAATAAAATGAAAGGTATATTCGAAGGGGATGGCTTCCCACCTTAATGGTGAGACTGCACCCCGTTTTTTAATGATATCTGACAGATTTAAAAAATTGGGTCTTATCTTTCAGAGAGATTTCTGAAATCGGTGACAATGTCTTAAATGATAAAATAAGCATCGTTGAGTCCACTTGAATCAATTTTACAAAAATAGCGAAAGAGGTATCTTTTTGATCGAACTCAAAATTAAAATCGTTTTGCACTAAATCACCTACTATTTTTTCAGAACTTTCTAGTTTTCTTGCATTATATGGCTTCATAAAAGCCTCCATGTTTTTTATTCCCGATTCTTTCTTTTTTTCTATGCTGATGGTATCAATTTTTTTATCTACAAATTTGCCAATTAAAATTTCGTCCTTGTTGATCATTGCCCCATAAAATGTCCAATTTATATTGTCCTGAACCTGTTTTTTTATACCATAGTTAGCAGGTAATTTAACTGAAATATTTGGCGTTAAAGCGACTCTTTCGCTTTTCTTATTGCAGGCAGCGAATGAAAAAATGAGGGCTATAAAAAGGAGAAATGCTGTTTTTTTGATCATGATGATTGTGTTTTGTTTAAAGTTATAAATTATTATCAATAAAAATTTGATAAGATCAATAATTTAGGGCGAATGGCAATAGGCCCGTATCAATATTTCGTTTCTTTGTTCTTCGAATGATCCCAATTCAAAGGATTATTTCTTATGTAAGCTGAAATCTTTATATATGCTTCTTTGCTGCGAATAATGTGTTCGTAATAATTTCGTTGCCAGATTTTATCTTTAAGGCTGAATTTGGATGGGGCGAAATTTGATGGGGCGAATTGCAATTCGCCCGTATCTATAGATTCTGATGGATCTGATGAATTTTTGGTGAATTGCAATTCGCCCGTTCTATTATTAAAATAAAATTCCTTAATTTTTCTGGTGCTTGCTCCTTTAAATCCCCTGATAATGGCTCCGATTGTTTGAGAAGGGGATCTGAATTCTGTAATGAAGGATTCTTTTGGTTTGCTAAGATATTTTTCAGATGTTAAAGGATATAAAATTTCAATGATCGCATGAAAGTGGTCCGGCATGATAATGAATTCGTGCAGTGCAATGTTTTTTCTGATTTTAATCGTATTTACCCATTCTTTTTCAACAATGCGACCTACAGCGTTTAAATTCATCATCCCATTTTCAATCTCCCCGAATAGCACTTTTCTATCCTCACAGCAAAGTGTTATAAAGAACAAGCCTGACCTTGAATAATCATATCCTTTCAATCGGATGCTTCTTCGATGATGCTTTTCAGGATCATATTTCATCGGATTAGGGTATTGTTTATTATCTGAGTGAACAAGCAATTATTATTAATTTCTTTCAAGTTCAAAACAGCTATGATCATTTTTAAGTTCTTTCGAGGCCAGTAACCGGCCTGCAAAAGAAAAACCTTTTCCCAATTCAAGTAAAAAGGTCTGAAGGTGATCAATTATTCTTTGTCCAAATTTACTTTCAGTCATTCTATGTTCTTCAGGTATTTCCAAAAATTCAAATATATAAGGATCCTTTATAATATCTTTCGGCTTTGCAATAATTTGCCCGTGTTTCAACAGTTTAATGATTCCGGCCTTATCCTTGCTTAATGCCAATCTTTCATACAGTGATAAATTAATTTGCCTTCTTAGTTCCCGAACGCTCCAGTTTTCATTGACTGCCTGTTTTTCATAAAACCCACCGGAATTATCATTTGAAACGCCTAGTAATTCGGCATAATGGATCCATGTTAATTTTCAGTCACTGACTGGAAAATTTGATATTTCAAATAAAATTGTCGCATCAGATAGATATTGCTTTTGCTGAATTCTTTTCCAAATCTGGACTTAAGATCTTTTGACAGATTGGTTAATAAAGAACTCCCATATTCAGCTTTTTCTTTGCCATGTTGTTCATATTCAACAATGAACCTTCTAATCTCCCAATTTGCTTTCAATAACTCATCATTCACAGCCTGAAAGGCTCTTTGCCGGGCACTCTCAATTGTAATTCCAATAGAATTTACAAGCTTTTGATATATCCCTGAATTCTGAACTTTCTCATTCATGGTATTTTTTTTGAACTTTTTTAATTTTTTGGATAGGTTAAGGCATAATTTTGCGATGGTTCCCTATTTATAGGAGTTCCAACCCCTAGTTTTGTTCAAATATTAGTTTTTTTCTGTTTATAATAATTTCAATATTTCTACATTAATGGTTTTACTGCCTGGCCCTGGTGCATTGTTTCTGATGCCGCCTTGTTTATCGATCAATAAATAATGTGGAATTGCTGAAATACCATAAAGGGCTTTTAACTCGTTATATTCTTCATTATTAAGAAAGACATGTTCTCCCTTAAAATCTTTTTCTTCTATTGTTTTTTGCCAATCTTCGTATTTGCTTTGATTACATAGAAACAGGAATACAAGGGGTTTGTCTTTATATGTTTCATACATTTTCATTGATCGTGGTATTTCTTCCAAACACGGGCCGCACCATGTGGCCCAAAAATCAACATAAACCACTTTGCCTTTATACTTGCTAAATAGTGAGTCGGAGATTGATGAATTTGTTTTTAATGTCAATAATTCGGCCTTTTTTTTGTTCTCGATGGCAATTTCCGACTGGAGCAATTTTCTCAGTGTTTTATTTTCTATAAGATCATAGTCAAATTGAAGAGGAGTGCCTGAATTTTTGTTTATTGAAATGAAATGCCTTGCGATGGACATTTCCATGGAAAATCCTTTGGCCTTACTCTTAATGTATTGCAGCACATCCGTATTTTCTTTATTTGCCTGTTGGTATAAATAAACATAATATGAATTAAAAAATGCGTTATGGTAGAATGAGAAAACCTTTGGATTGTGAATGCACATACTGAAAGTTTTATTGTAATAATCATCCGGGATGTTGAGCGAATCAATACTTATTGCGTTTTCTTTGGCATGAAGCCCCGGGTATTTTAAAAGTTTGTCTATTTTATCATAGCTGGATAAATCATTGGCCCAATCTGTAAAAAAACCTGTATTGCTATTTTTTACAATACTATCCAAAATTTTCAGTTCAGCTTGATGCCTTTGCTCTTGATACGTATAATATTCGAGGGGCTGGGAAGTTTCGATGATCTTGAAATAATCTGTCCTACTTAAAGCTTTTTTATTTTTATTTAATAAAAATTCATTCACAAATTCATTCTCTTTTATTCTTGTACCACCAATAACTTTCATAAAGTAAGAACCATTGGGGTAATGGTTCATGGGGTCATTTAAAATATCCGCATCAATGGTGATAAACAAACTGTCGTTGGGGGCGCAAATCATGCTCGCGGCAGTTTTTCCGACATGTATAAAAAGGTCCATTGCGTAATGGCAAGGAAAGGATATGTGAAATGTTCCATCGTCTTTTATTTCAACCTTTTCAGTAATTTGTAATTCGAACAAATCGTGGTGATAAAGATTGAAATGTTTAAATTCCTGATGTTTTTCATGGTTAAGGATGTTGCCTGCAATAATTACCTTTCCATGGGCCTTAATATCGGGTTTATTATTGCTGCACGAAATCAATGTCAGAAGAAAAAAAGTAGCGGCGAATAATGTTAATTGGTATTTCATACTTTTTGTTTTAAAATGACTTAACGCATATTTATCAATACGATAGCCTTAGGTCTTTATATGTTTCTTATTGCCATTCACGATGAGATGATGTTATGATCAGTAATCTACTTGATATCAATTAAGTTTTTAATTTTATTAACTAAGTCCGAATTAATTCCTCCCATTACTACTTCACCAGGAATTGGAGCATTTTTATCAATAATATCACCCTGTTTATTTATTAAAACATAAGTCGGAATCCCCTGCATATTTAACAATACTTTTAACTCATTATACTGATTGTCATTTAAAAGATAATGAATCCCTGAAATGTTATTTCCCTTTATTGTAGCTCTCCATTTGTCTTTAGGGTGTGGTATACATATGTGGATGACCCCAAAATCATTTGGATTAAATTTTTCTTCAATTTTTTTAATATAGGGTAGTTGTGCCATACATGGTGCACACCATGGTGCCCAAAATTTCAGATATAGGACTTTATTGGGATTGTTCTTTGTAAGTTCTTTCAGAATCCCGGATTTATTATCGTTTATCAATGATTTTAGTATTGCAGCTGAATAAGCCGGATTCTTATAAACCTTGTATAATGTTTGATATCTGTTCATCGTTTTTATTTTCAAATTTTGATTTGAAAAAGAAGAGAAATGTTTATCCATTAATTCTTTTGCAATAACAAAGTTTTTGTCTGTTATGTTCTGATTTATTACTTTGAGTAATAATAGTTCACGAATCAATGATGGTTTAAGTTCAATAATATCAATTACATTTCTCATATTATATATCCATTGAATTCTATTAAAAAATTTAAATGCATATTCAGTTATCAGAAGATTATTGAAATTGGATGAAATTGTATCGAAGAGCGTATAATAAGAATTTGGGACATTACGTTTAATACGGAAGATATTAGCATTAAATAACTTATAATCCAACATGTGAGATATGGAGTTAAAATTAATATCGTTTTGAGCCAGATTAATAATATCCTCTGTCAAACCTTTTTGGGTGGATAATAATTTCAAACCCTCATCTAATTCGAGTCTTACCGAATCTATTCTTTTCTTGAGTTCTGACTCTGATAGATCTTTATATGTCAATGCATTAAATAACCCTTTTTCTTTCTTTTCTATTTCATCATTTAAAATCTTAAGATTATTATTGAATCCCTGATGATTGGAGTCGTAAAATTTTATAATAAGGCTATCCTTAAACTGAATTAAAATAGTGTCCGATGGAAAAACAAAAAAAGTTTTGAGTTTCTTACCTTGAATTTTTAACAGTATAGTTTGTGGGAATTCTATTGGTAAAGTATAATTAAAACTACCTGTTGCGCTATCTAGTTGAATTAAATAACTTTCTTGTTCGTCTAATAAAATATCATTCTTGGTTAAGGTGAAATTTAGTATCTCATTAAAATTGATAATTCCGTGGATGTATATCGAATTGTCAATTTGTTTTGTCTTTTCTTTTTGACAACATATTATAAGAAGAAAAAAAATCAAAAAAAATATTAAATATCTATTTTTCATTTACTTTTTATTGGAAATAAGGCATATGTGTTTAAAATTACATATTTTTCAATTATTTCATTAGCGCATATCCGCTCATTATGTTATGTAATATGCTCTTCATTTATTTAATTTTCTTGTTCAAATTCACAAACCCTAAATATATAAAATAATCAGATGTGTTGAATTATTTAACTACTTCTCGTTAACAATCAGGATGTTGTATTTTGTTTTCCCAATATCCAAATACAAAAATTGTACTTAGATTTTTCCCGCTTTAAACTTTTCAATTCTTTTTTAAATTCTTTCGAGGCCGGTACCGCATCCTGATCTTTATACCAATCTCACTAAAAAGTCGCAATTAAAGCGAAAAAAGGTAAAAAAAAATGGTGCGAGGCGTCAGTTATACAATATCAGTTGTGCAACTCCTGCGGTAGAGTTGTTCAACTTCATAGCATCTCTCAGGTAATTTTATTGCGAGAGTTGTTAAACTGTACCACAGAAAATGATTGTTGGCAGCTTTGCCACAAAAGCCTATCAGGGCATAACAACTAATAATAGGAATGACCGGTGCTTAACCGCATAGGGTAATAATTTGGAAGTCGCCTGTTAAATAAAGGTAACTTGAACAGGGGCACTGCCCTTAATGTTCTTTACAACAATCCGTATTTCGCTGCTAAAAAGATAAGCAACAGGGTTAAAGAAAAAGAAATGAGCGGGGCAATCAGCCACATAAAGAAGAATTGCCTGACCTTGGTTTTTTTGAAAATATTTTTGGGCCCTAATTTGGCCACGCCAATTCCAAGAATTGCGGCAACATTTAATTGCACCAATGATGTTGGGATGCCTTTGGTAATCGATGCTGTAAGTAAAAGGCTTGCTGAAACAAAGGCAATGATCACGGCTTCAAATTTTCCGAAAAGCACGATTTCCTTGCCAGTATTTTTTACAATTTTATGGCCAAAAATAGAGCTTCCGATGCCGAAACTCGGAGCCACGATCAAGGTGGATAAAATCATAATAAGTACAAAATTATCGCTGGCCGAGATTTGGAGCTCGTGGGCCGTCATTGCTGCGATGGGTCCGGCCGCATTGGCCACATTGTTGGCTCCGATCGAAAAAGCAACATAAAGCGACATCAGGATCAGCAAGCCGTTCCAGACAGGTTTCAGGTTCTCGTTCTGGGCTCTTGGCATGGTATAACCTTTCTTCCTCATCGGGCGGTAAATATACCTGCCAATTAACAGGCTGATGAAGAATGAAATTACGGGTAAAATAAACCAGGTTGGGATTATTTCAAAAAATAACTTATCACTGTTCAAATCATTAAAATATAATGCAGCTGCCGTAACGGATAATACAGTCGACTGGCTTGTGGATTGAGGGATTCCGGCCAGATTTGCGACCAGTAAAGAAATTGCAACCGAAAACAAGATTATTGATACTACCGTAAATGACATCATATCTGGCGATAATAATCCATCGCCCATGGTGTTGGCTGTTTCTCTGCCAGCGATGATGGCCCCCAGGAAAACCATGATGCCGAATAATCCAGGAATCAAACTTTTTCTGATTACATTGGCACCATAAGCGGCCGAAAATGCCGGTGCGGTTCCGCTGCCACCCATTGTTACTGCCAGGAACATGGCTATAATAAAAGGGATCAATAAGTGGCTGAATAAGGGTGATATCATATTTGCCTGTTGTTAATATATTTTTATTAACCCGGATAATGTATTTAAATTCATACGATTACGATATGTTTGGTTATAAGCTACCTCTAGTAATAAACAATATATGCAATTATAACCGCTTCATAATCAGTTAATAGAATTTATCATCATCCCGTTTTAAATATAGTCAAAATCAATTTCCGATGATGCATATTTACATGAAAATTGATAAACGAAAGGATTGGAAACTGATAGGTATGCTTCCATGATCAGATCTAGTGATAAAATCCCTCATTGTTATTGCAGCTATATTGATCCCTGTAAATTACCATGTCAAAAACCCAGATACATAGCAAAATTAATACTACAAATACAATTATAAATGCATAGAATATGAAACCTTATTCTTGTTTGCTTATTCAGTTGGCCTGCCTGCCGCGATATTTTTGCTTCGTTCAATCGATTGCAATGCGAGGTAATTATCACCGAATTTCTGCAGGTTTTCCAATTCAACATCATATTGGTCGCCATGTCGTTCTTCGTCTTCAACCAGTGCTTCAAACAATTTTTTGGAAACAGAATCTGCATTTGCCGAGCATTCGTTTGCCCATTTATTATAGTCGTTGGCACTGGAATTTTCCATTTTAACTGCCAGTTCAAGCATGGTTTTAACCTCATGAATCTTCTTCACTGCTTCGGAAGCGGTCATTTCTACTTCACCTTTTAAAAATAAGATGCGTTCTGCAAGTTGTTCGATGTGCAGCATTTCCTCAATAGCAGTTCGTTTAAAGAGGTTTGCCAACAGGTCGTATCCCTGGTCGTCGCAATGAAAATGGAAATACATATACTGATGAACCGCAGTCAATTCATCGCCAATGGCTTTGTTTAATAATTCAATACTTTTTTCTTTCATTTTTATTTATGTTTTAATATGAGGATTTATTCCAAAATCTCAGGGCCATTAAAAAAGCTTGCATGGTTAGTTTAACTTCAGCTTTCTGTTGATTATGATGTCATCCAACTTCTTTTTTAATTCATCCAACTTCGTCCCGAAATTTCGGGATGCTTTGGGGTTCGTACAATTGATTACCCAACAAATTTCTGATAAAATCAATTCAAATCAAAGCGGTCGAGGTTCATAACTTTGTTCCATGCGGCTACAAAGTCGTCGACAAATTTTTCACGCGCATCCGAACTTCCGTATACTTCGGCAAGAGCCCTGAGTTCTGAGTTTGAACCAAAGACCAGGTCTGCTCTTGTTGCGGTCCATTTTTTCGCTCCGCTTGCACGATCACGGCCCACAAAAATTTCCTGGGAGTCCTTGTCCTGCATCCATATCGTGCCCATATCAAGCAGGTTAACAAAGAAATCGTTGGTAAGAACCTCGGGCTGTTGTGTGAAAACGCCATGTTTTGAGCTGTCTGCATTCGTGTTTAATACACGCATCCCTCCAACAAGTACGGTCATTTCAGGAGCTGTAAGTGTGAGAAGCTGCGCTTTGTCAACCAACAGATCTTCTGTTGAAATGGTAAATTTTGATTTTAGATAATTTCTGAAACCATCGGCTACAGGCTCTAATACATTAAAAGAATCTACATCGGTCTGTGCCTGTGAAGCATCCATGCGCCCGGGGGTAAAAGGAACCTTTATGTTAAGTCCGCCGTCTTTGGCCGCTTTTTCAAGGCCGGCAGAACCGGCCAGAACGATCAAATCGGCCATCGAAACTTTTTTGCCCCCCGACTTGGCATTGTTGAATTCCTTTTGAATGCTTTCCAGCTTTTTCAACACCTTGTTCAGTTGAACCGGATTATTTACTTTCCAATCTTTCTGCGGTGCCAGACGGATCCTTGCTCCGTTAGCTCCACCACGTTTATCAGATCCCCTGAAAGTTGAAGCCGATGCCCAGGCAGTTGACACCAATTGTGAAACCGATAATCCTGAACCCAAGACTTTTGCTTTTAATGCTGTAATATCTCTTTCGTCAATCAATGGATGGTTTACAGCAGGAATCGGGTCCTGCCAGATGAGTTCTTCCGAAGGTACTTCAACACCCAAGTAGCGTGCCCTCGGCCCCATATCGCGGTGAGTTAACTTAAACCATGCACGTGCAAAGGCATCGGCAAATTCAAGCGGGTGCTCATAAAATCGTCTTGATATTTTTTCATATGCCGGATCGAAACGTAAAGAAAGATCCGTTGTAAGCATTGTTGGTGGATGCTTTTTTAAAGCGTCATGTGCATCAGGAATTACATCCCCTGCATTTTTTGCAACCCATTGATGGGCACCTGCAGGACTTTTAGTCAGTTCCCAATCGTATTTAAATAGGTTTTCGAAAAAATAATAACTCCATTTAGCCGGAGTTTGCGTCCATGTAACCTCCAGTCCGCTGGAGATGGTATCACATCCTTTTCCCTTTCCAAACTTGCTTTTCCAGCCCAGCCCCTGCTCTTCAATGCCAGCAGCTTCGGGTTCAGGGCCAACATGTGCCGCATCACCGGCACCATGACATTTGCCAAAGGTATGCCCTCCGGCAATCAATGCAACAGTTTCTTCATCATTCATGGCCATACGTGCAAAGGTGTCGCGAATATCTTTGGCCGCTGCAAGTGGATCAGGATTCCCGTTTGGTCCTTCCGGATTCACGTATATGAGCCCCATTTGAATCGCTGCAAGCGGGTTATCCACTTCGCTGATTTCCAGGTTACGCTCATCATTTTCCAACCATTCGGATTCTGAGCCCCAATATACATCCTCTTCGGGTTCCCATACATCTGCCCTTCCACCTGCAAATCCGAAAGTTTTAAATCCCATTGATTCGAGGGCAACATTTCCTGCCAGGATCATCAGGTCGGCCCAGGATATTTTCTTTCCATATTTTTGTTTTATGGGCCAAAGCAGCCTTCGTGCCTTGTCGAGGTTAACATTATCTGGCCAGCTGTTCAAAGGTGCAAAACGTTGTTGGCCTGTTCCGGCTCCGCCCCGGCCATCGCCTGTTCTGTATGTCCCGGCACTATGCCATGCCATACGAACAAATAAAGGGCCATAATGCCCGAAGTCTGCAGGCCACCAATCCTGAGAATCAGTCATCAACTTATGAAGGTCGCCTTTAATCGATTTCAAATCCAGGCTCTTAAACTCTTTGGCATAGTCGAAATTCTCACCCATCGGGTTTGATTTAGCTGAATGTTGCCGAAGAATATTTAGTTTTAGCTGGTTTGGCCACCAATCGCGGTTTTTTGTGCCGCTGCTTCCAAAATTGTGTTTGCCGGTTGCTCCGGTAACCGGACATTTACTTATATTCTCTGAATGTTTTTCCATGATCCTTATCTTAAGTTGTTTTTTAGTTTTTCTGAAATGTTCCTTTTATCTGAAGAACAATGTCTTCAATTTTAAATCCCGGAATGTTCTTTTTCTGAAAATAATTTTGAAGTAAGTCATCCAGTTCTTCATCAATATAATCATTAATGACATCAGATTCCTTACAATATAAATGGTGATGGTTTTCCATGATACCGTCATATCGCATGATATCTTTTTCGGTTTTTACCCTCTTGATTAATTGATGGTCAACCAAAACACCCAGAACTTTATACACGGTTCCGGTAGCAATATTCGGGTGCATTTTTTTGATATATTCAATAATATTCTCCGCAGTAGGGTGATTTTTAAGATTATAAATCGCTTCCAAAATGACCATTCGTTGCGGTGTTACTTTTAATCCGCTCTGGGTTAATTTGTTTTTGATTTTATTCGGGTCTATTTTCATGTTGATTACAACCAAGGAGAATTATTCTCATTTAGGAATTAGTAAATTTATATAAATTTTGTCCTGAATGCAAGTTTTAATGCTTGAATTTTTAGATAACCCCATCTTGAGATTCACGGATAAAAGAAAAACTCTCTTTATTGATAAAAAGTTGGTCGATCATTCACTTAATAATTCTACTTCCATTATTAGCAATTCTCCCTCCTTTTTCATTAATTTGATTATTCAAATTTGTATGCATGAAAATGAACTGGAAAGCACCTGATCATTGGTTAAAAATCGAAACAATTGATGCACACACAGCGGGTGAACCTTTACGGATTTTTACTGCCGGTTTACCAGAAATTAAAGGAAATACAGTGCTTGAAAGAAGGCGTTTTTTCAGGGATTATTACGATCATTTGCGCACGGCCACCATGTTTGAGCCACGCGGCCATGCTGATATGTACGGAGCCATTCTCGTTCCGCCCAATACCCCTGATGCAGATTTCGGAGTATTTTTCGTTCATAACGAAGGATACAGTACCATGTGTGGCCATGCCATCATCGCCCTTTCAAAAGTTTTGCCCGAAACAGGAATGATCAGAAAAGAAGGGGATGAATATGAATTGAGAATTGATGCCCCTGCTGGCCGAATACGGTCAAAAGTTAAACGTAAAAATGGTAAAGTGAGTGATGTTTCATTTCGAAATGTGCCATCTTTTGTTTTGCTGAAGGATCGGGAGATTGAAGTGGCCGGCATCGGGAAGGTAAAATTTGATGTGGCCTACGGTGGAGCTTTTTATGCATTTGTAAATGCGGATGCCATTGGTCTGGGATTGCAGGTAAATGATTATAATCAGATTATTGATTGGGGAAAAAGAATAAAGAAAGCAGTGATGCAAAACTTTGAAATTAAACATCCCTTTGAAGAAGATTTAAGTTTTTTGTATGGGACCATCTTTACCGCAAAAGCAAATAATCCCCTGCATCACAGCCGGAATGTTTGTGTATTTGCCGAAGGTGAAGTGGATCGTTCGCCTACCGGAACAGGTGTAAGTGCCCGGGCGGCCATTCACTATTTTGACAAGGATATTAAAGTCGGCGAATCTCTTACCATCGAAAGTATTTTGGATACTTGTTTTGAGGTCAGGGTTACAGAAGAAGTTGAATTTGGCGGTCACCGGGCAGTAATTCCGGAAGTAAGCGGAAACGCATATATTACCGGGCAGCATACTTTTTATATCGATCCTGATGATCCGCTTGGGAAAGGATTTATTTTTAGATAATATAATTTTATAGAAGCTTATGAAGAAGTCATTATTAATCAGTCTGTTATTTGTTTTTGTAACCCTGTGGGCCTATTCGCAAAAAAGCAATGAATTAATGCGTTTTTTGGAAACCATCCCGGGTTTAACCATTATCCCCCAGGAATCCGGTGAGCGTTTTAATGCGTTTTATCATCTTGAACTCAGGCAACCCATCGATCATAAAAATCCCAATAGTAAAACTTTTCCGCAACGGATTTTTCTATCTTTAAATGAAAAAACAAAACCCGTTGTTTTGGTAACAGAGGGCTATAATGCCAACCGTGCCACCCGGGCCAATTATATTGAAGAGATTACACGTATACTGGATGCCAACCAGATTTTTGTGGAGCATCGGTATTTCGGAACTTCCTTTCCCGATAGCATCGATTATGATTACCTGACCATTGAGCAGGCAGCCAACGACCATCATCGCGTGGTGGAAATTTTTAAACCCTTTTTTACGGGAAAATGGATCAATACAGGAATCAGCAAGGGTGGGCAAACCACCATTTATCATCGTTATTTTTTCCCGGATGATGTAGATGCATCGGTGCCATATGTTGGCCCGCTCATGTTTTCGCGCGAAGATCCGCGTTTCTATCATTTCTTTGATACTGTTGGAACACCCGAATGCAGGGCTGCCATTCACCATTTCCAGGAGATGTTATTGAAAAATAAAAAAGAATTGCTCCCCAGGTTTATCGAAGGCAATAAAAAGGAAAAACAATCCTATCGCCCGGGCTATGAGTTTGGTTACGAATACATGGCACTTGAATATTCATTCGCCTTCTGGCAGTGGGGCAACGATTGTCATTCAATTCCCGATGAATCGGTAGGGCTGGATTCCATTTACCGCCATTTTGAAAAGGTGGTCGGATACGGTTATTTAACAGAACCTAAAATACCTGAAGATTACACCTTTATGGTTCAGGCCATGAAAGATTTTGGCTATTATGGCTACGATATTACAGAATTTGAAGGATTGCTGGATGTAGTTAAAGAACACAACTATGATTTTGTGCTTCCCGAAGGATTGGAAATTGAATATCATCCAGAGCTCATGCAAAAAGTCAATAATTATCTCCAAAAACATGGCGATCATTTCATGTACATTTATGGAGGCAATGATCCGTATGCCTCTCAACAGGTGCAGTTAACAGGTGAGTGTGATGCGGTTAAATATGTATTGCCCGGCGGATCGCATTCAACCAGAATCAGAAATTTCCCTAAAGAAATTCAAGCGGAAATGTTCCGAAAACTGGAGGAATGGCTTGATATTGATATCACCTATGAATTCCCGGAAGGGAACACCAGAAGATAATAACATGATTTCCCACTTAAAAATAATCAGATGACCAATACTTCAGTACAAGACAAAAAATCATACATTTTATCCATCTCCATTATTGGAGCCTTATTCTTTATATTCGGCTTTGTAACCTGGCTGAATGGCACCTTAATTCCGTACCTGCAAATTGCCTGTGAACTTACCACTTTTCAGGCATTGTTCGTAACCTTTGCTTTTTACATTTCTTATACAGTGATGGCCTTGCCCTCTTCCTGGGTACTTAAAAAAACAGGCTTTAAAAATGGAATGATGGTCGGATTATTTGTGATGGCCATTGGTACGCTTCTTTTTGTGCCGGCAGCAATGGCAAGGGCTTTCCCTGTTTTTCTGATTGGCTTATTCATCATGGGTACCGGACTCGCAATTTTACAAACGGCTTCCAACCCATATATCACCATTATCGGCCCTGTTGAGTCGGCTGCAAAAAGGATCAGTATTATGGGCGTATGTAATAAAGTGGCAGGAGCGATTGCACCCCTTATTCTGGCTTATATTGTTTTAAGTGATGGTGATGAATTTGTTGAAAGTTTAAAAACAATGGATGATGCCGCGAAAGCCATTGCATTGGATGGATTGGCTGCCAGGGTTATCCTTCCTTACATCGTAATGACTGTTGTTCTGATAATGTTGGGATTGATGATTCGTTTTTCGCCCCTGCCCGAAATTGAAGATGAAGAGGAGCAGGATGATGATAAAAGCATTGGCAACAAAACGAATATTTTCCAGTTTCCGCAATTGGTTCTGGGCGTTCTGGCATTATTCTTTTATGTAGGCGCAGAAGTCATTGCTGGTGATACAATTGCAACTTATGGCCGGAATATCGGCATTTCAATTGATACTGCTAAAACATTTACCACCATGACACTGGGGGCAATGGTTATCGGATATATTATCGGCATTATCCTGATTCCGAAAAAAATCAGTCAACAAAAGGCATTGCTGGCCTCAGCAGTTTTGGGAATTGTTTTCAGTCTTTTTGCGATTTTTACACAGGGCATGGTTTCTATTACTTTTGTTGCCTTGCTGGGATTGGCCAACGCTTTGGTATGGCCTGCAATCTGGCCGCTTGCCATTCACGACCTGGGTAAGTTTATTAAAACTGGTTCTGCCATGCTGATTATGGCCATTGCAGGAGGAGCTTTATTGCCTTTGCTCTGGGGAGCCATTGCTGATAAATATTCATCACAACAGGCTTACTGGATATTGATACCCTGTTATGTGTTTGTATTGATGTATGCCCAAAAATGGCATAAGCTGAGGTCGTGGAGATAAGAAGTCAATCTTATGTGAATTAAACTGAAATATAAAATAATTAACAAATGAAACCTACACTTTTAGTTCTTGCGGCAGGATTGGGAAGCCGATATGGTGGCGTAAAACAGATGGACAAAGTTGGGCCTTCGGGCGAAAGTATTATTGATTATTCAATTTATGATGCTATACGTGCCGGGTTTGGTAAAGTTGTTTTTGTGATCAACCAGAAAATTAAAAATGACTTTATTGAAATTTTTGAACCCAAACTGAAGGGCAAAATAGAGACAGCTTACGTATTACAACAAATCGACAAATTGCCTGAGGGATTTCAATGTCCAAAAGACAGGCTTAAGCCCTGGGGCACGGCCCATGCAATTTTAGCGGCAAAGGAAGCAGTTCAGGAGCCTTTTGCCGTCATCAATGCTGATGATTTTTATGGCGCAAATGCGTATAAAACGGTAGCCGCCTATTTGAAAACCATTCGCGCTGACAGTACAGATTATTGCATGGTCGGGTATGAATTGGGGAATACAATTACAGCGCATGGAACCGTTTCGAGGGGCGTGTGTATCGTAAATAGCCAAAATTATCTGATTCGTGTGGACGAACAAACCGACATCCAGAAAATGAATGGCATAATCGGCTATTATGAAGATGAAACGGACTGGGTTAAACTACACGAAAAAACAACGGTTTCGATGAATATCTGGGGTTTTACTCCGGGCTTTTTCGATTTTTTGGAAAAAGGATTTGTGAAATTTTTAAATGAGAAAATCAATGTGCCCAAATCCGAATATTTCATCCCGGTTGAGGTCACAAATTTAATTAAAAATAATCAGGCCAGGGTTGCTGTGCTCGAAAGCGATGCCAAATGGTTTGGCGTTACCTATCAGGAGGACAAAGCATTTGTAATTGAAAATATTAAAAAGCTCGTCGAACAAAACATTTACCCTGAAAATTTATGGGGTCGGAAATAGATGGAAGAAAAAAAACTTATTGAAATTGCATCTTTATTTTTGAATAAAAAGCCTGTTATTGGAGCCATTCCATTTGGAGGAGGGCATATCAATGATACTTTTCTGATTAAAGTTTCACAAAGCCGGCATGAATTCATTTTGCAAAAGATCAATAAGAATGTATTCAAAACTCCTTTGCATGTGGTTCACAACATAGAACGCTACCTGAACCATCTTCATCAGAAAAAGGAAGATCAATTGTTGTTCTACAAACAGGAAAACGGGCTGTCCTATTTTGTTGATGAGAATGACGATTATTGGCGAATGTACAATCGGGTTGCCAATGCGGTCTCATTTGAATTTATTGAAAAACCTGAGCATGCTTATGAAGCAGCCAAGGCATTTGGGAAAATGCAACGCCTATGCCTCGATCTTAATCCGAAAGATTTTTATGAAACCATTCCTGGCTTCCATAATCTGGACATAAGATATGAGAAGTTTAACAGGGTTCTTTCGTGCGGCGATAAGGAACGATTGTTCAATGCGGAAGAAGAAATTGAATTTGTGCTGGGTCAACAAAAAATAGCTGAAACTATAACGAGCCATACAAAATCAGGGGATCTGCCTATACGGATCACACATAACGATACAAAGCTGAATAATGTATTGTTAGATCAAAAAACCAGCAAGGGTATTTGTGTCATAGACCTAGATACCCTCATGCCAGGAATTGTGCTTTATGATTTTGGGGATATGGTACGAACCTTTACAAGTCCGGTTGCCGAGGATGAAAAGGATGTGACCAAAGTGGCGTTGCGGGAAGAAATTTTTGAAGCATTGGCCAAAGGATATTTATCGGAACTTTCAGCCTTTCTGACAAAACCGGAAAAACAATATTTATTAATGGGTGCAAAATATATGATACTTATTATCGGTCTCCGCTTTCTGACAGACTACCTGCAAAATGATGTTTATTTTAAAACGAAATATGCGGATCATAACCTCGTGCGGGCCAGAAATCAATTTGCACTACTGAGGAACCTAATTGACAATGAAGCAAAATTGAATTCAATAATATCAAAACATATTTAAATATTAGGAATTTAAAAACATGAGCCATGAAAAAAATGATGTTCCCGGTTTTAATGATGTTACTTACACTCTTATCATACAGCCAGGCAGATATTCCTGATTGGGAAAACCCGTTCATAATTGCGAAAAATAAACTTGCCCCGCATGCATTTTTCTTTCCTTACGAAACAGAGGAGCAGGCCCTAGATTTCAATTATATAAACACATTTTATAAATCCCTGAATGGTGAATGGAAATTCAAATGGTCGAAAAACCCGGCTGAAAGACCGATCGGGTTTTTTAACCCGACATTCGATGTTTCAGCATGGAATAATATCAAGGTTCCTTCAAATTGGGAACTTGAGGGATATGGGATCCCGATTTATGTAAACCAGCCCTATGAATTTACATACGATCCAAAACCTCCTGCCATTCCACACGATTATAATCCGGTTGGATCATATCGTACAGAATTTCAAATCCCACGATCGTGGAAAGACCGGGAAGTAATCCTGCATTTCGGAGCCGTAAAGTCGGCCATGTATGTTTGGATTAATGGTAAGCAGGTGGGATATAGCCAGGGAAGCAAATTACCTGCTGAATTTAATATTACCCAATATCTGATAAATGGAAATAATAAGCTGGCAGTTGAAGTTTACCGCTGGTCGGATGGAAGTTATCTGGAATGCCAGGATTTTTGGCGAATCAGCGGCATTGAACGGGATGTTTTTTTGTATGCCATTCCGAAAGTTCATATACGGGATTATTTCGCGAGAGCAACTCTTGACGAGACTTATACAGAAGGAATATTGGACCTTGATGTCGAAATATTCAATAAGGAATTATTAAATACAGGCAAACAATTCTCACTCGAAGCAAGAGTTTATGATGCTCAAAAAAAGCTTTTTAAAACGGCATCATTCGATTTTGTGCAAGAGGAAAACCCCATCACTATATTGAAAAATAAGCTCATGCTTGGAAAAGTAAAAGCCTGGAATGCGGAGGAACCAAATCTTTATACACTTGTTTTGCAGCTCAAAGATCATCGGGGAAAGGTGATTGAAAATACAGCTGCAAAAATAGGTTTCAGAACCAGTGAAATTAAGAATGGCCAGTTGCTTGTAAATGGGAAAGCCATTTATATAAAAGGTGTGAACAGGCATGAGCATGATGAATATAGCGGACATGTTATTTCCCGCGAATCGATGCTGAACGATATAAAACTTATGAAACAGTTTAATATTAATGCAGTTCGCACCAGCCATTATCCGAATGATCCATATTGGTATGAACTCTGCGATGAATATGGGATCTATTTAATTGATGAAGCAAATATCGAATCGCATGGAATGGGTTACCGGCCAGAGCGGACACTGGGAAATAATCCGGACTGGGAACTGGCTCATCTGGATCGAATTCAACGAATGGTTCATCGCGACAAAAACCATCCTTCGGTAATTATCTGGTCGATGGGAAATGAAGCCGGCGACGGGGTGAATTTTGTAAAAGCCTCTGATTGGATACACCAATATGATCCGTCGCGCCCGGTTCATTACGAAAGGGCGTTGATGAATAAACATGTGGATATATACAGTCCCATGTATGCTTCCATTTCTTATATTGAAAATTATGCTAAAACGCATTCGGATCGTCCGCTCATTTTATGTGAATATGCACACTCGATGGGAAACAGCACTGGAAACCTCCAGGATTACTGGGATGTTATTGAAAAATACGATCAGCTTCAAGGTGGTTTTATTTGGGATTGGGTTGATCAGGGGCTTGCCGAGACTGATGAAAAAGGAATGAGATACTGGACCTATGGTGGGGATTACGGACCTGAAGATGTCCCCAGCGATGGTAATTTTGTGATCAATGGCATTGTTTCGCCCGACCGGACCCCACATCCGGCCATGTGGGAGGTTAAAAAAGTGTATCAAAATATTGGATTTAAGCCTAAAGATTTAAAGCAGGGATTGTTTCTGGTCATGAATAAATTTGCGTTTACTGACCTTGATCAATATGAATTTAGATGGGAAATTCTTGAAAATGGGATAAAAATACAAGCGGGGAATTTTGATGTAAAAGGGCTTCAGGCCGGTGCGGAATGTGATGTTAAAATCAGGTTTGATCAACTGGATTTTAATGCAAGTAGGGAGTATTTTATAAATTTTTATGCACTTACCAAAATCCAAAATGGCTTGCTACCTGCTCATCATGAAATTGCCAGGGAACAGTTCTTATTGCCTTTTGGAAGCTATAAAAACGATGCTGAAATAACACAGGGAGAATTAGAATTGCAGCATACTGATGAGGATATTTTAATATCCGGACAGGACTTTCTCATCATCTTTGATAAATTAAACGGGCAAATAAAATCATACAATTATAAGGGGCGCGAATTATTCAGAAGCGGACCGGAACCCAATTTCTGGAGGGCACCCACCGATAATGATTTTGGCAACCGGATGGAACAAAGATGCGGAATTTGGAGAAAAGCAGCTGATAACAGATTCTTGGACGACCTTCAGGTTTTCACTGAAAAAAAACAGGAAATAAGCATTCAATATGATTTTGAATTAACAGATGTAAGGTCAAAGCTGCGCATCACCTATACTGTTAAAGCTTCCGGTGAAATTGAAGTTGAAAATCATTTTAGTCCAGGGATTAAGGGCTTGCCTGAATTACCTCGATTCGGGATGAAAATGGTATTTCCGGTAACTTTTGAAAATATTGAATACTATGGCCGCGGACCACAGGAGAATTATATCGACCGGAATACGGCCGCTTTTGTTGGAAGGTATAAAAGCAATGTTGCCGAACAATATTTCCCCTACGTCAGGCCACAGGAGAACGGATATAAAACCGAAGTTCGTTCATTTAAAATATTCAGCTCTTTAAATTATGGGGTTGAATTTATTGGTGAACCTGATTTTGGATTTTCGGCCCTGCATTACTCAATTCAGGATCTGGACCAGTTAACAAAGCAAAACTATAAACATATTAATGATATTAGGGCCCGTGAAGAAGTTTATGTAAATATTGATTATAAACAAATGGGCGTAGGTGGAGATGATAGCTGGGGAGCAAGGCCACACGATCAATATCAACTATTTGCGGCTCCCTATATATTTAAATTCCGTATTCGTCCAATAACTTTATAAAAGCAAAATCAATGACTAAAAACGAAAAAACCAAAAACACCATCGCATTTGCCATCATAACCGGACTCTTCTTTATGTGGGGCTTTGTAACAGTGCTGAATGATATACTCATTCCTTATCTAAAAGGGGTTTTTGAATTGAACCATACCAAAGCCATGTTTGTGCAATTTGCTTTTTTCGGTGCCTATTTTATCGGATCGGTGCTGTATTTTATTATTTCTGCCAATTATGGCGATCCCATCCGGAAAATTGGATATAAAAATGGAATTATTGTGGGTTTGTTGATTTCGGCCACAGGAAGTGCTTTGTTCTATCCGGCGGCGCATTTTCTGATGTATGGTTTTTTCCTGGCAGCTTTATTTATTATGGGTCTTGGATTCACACTTTTACAAATTGCCGCAAACCCCTATGTAGCCATATTGGGTTCTGAAAAAACAGCTTCCAGCAGGTTAAATCTTTCTCAGGGATTTAACTCTTTAGGAACAACCATCGGCCCTTTAATTGGTGGGTTTTTAATTTTTGAAAACATCATGGGAGTGGCCCTAAAAAATGCCAAAGCGGTTCAGGGGCCATACTTATACTTCACTGGTATTTTTTTGGTGTTGGCGGTTTTAATTAAGTTGTCCAATATTCCACGATTTACAAAAAGTGAACCCATTGAGAAAGGTTTGGGCGTATTTAAACAGCGGCATTTGGTATATGGCATCATTGCTATTTTTATGTATGTTGGCGGGGAAGTAAGTATTGGAAGTATCATGATCAGTTATCTGGGATTGGAAAATATTGCCGGATTGGGAGAGTCGGATGCAAGTAAATATGTCGCTTTTTATTGGGGCGGATTGATGATCGGAAGGTTTATGGGGGCCATTTCATTAAGCAAAATGAAGAATATGCTGGTGAAATATTTGGGGATGATAGGAATTCCTTTAGTCGCATTCCTGCTTATTTTATATTTTAATGGGCTGGAAGTTGCATCAATTTATGCAATTTTCCTCCTAATCAACTTTATAGGGTTTTTGTTGGGTCGATCATTACCAAACAGAACCTTGTTTGTATTTGCTTCGATCGCTGTTGTTTTATTGCTTGTAACTTTGCTTACTGAAGGTCGAATAGCGATGTGGGCAGTGATTGGAATTGGTCTTTTTAATTCAATCATGTGGTCAAATATTTTTACCCTGGCCATCGAAGGTTTGGGGAAATACACCAGCCAGGGTTCTTCGTTGTTGGTAATGGCGATACTTGGCGGAGCTATCATTCCGGTCATTCAGGGAATGGTTGCAGATGCTTACGGGGTGCACTTTTCATTCATTGTGCCGGTTTTTAGTTATGTTTACATTGCGTTTTATGGACTAAAAGGATATATTCGAAAATCAGAAAATTTAATTTAGATGATCAAAAGAAGAAATTTTATAACAGCCTCATCATTGGCAGCATTGGGTTTATTGGTTAAACCTGTTTTCTCTAATTCAGTAAAAAGGATTTCAAAGCCCAGAAATGGAGCCATTCCAATGGTTATTTCAACCTGGAACCACGGACTCCCTGCCAATGAAGCTGCATGGGGAATTCTTTCATCCGGGGGCAATTCATTGGATGCCGTTGAGCAGGGTGTACGTGTGCCGGAAGCTGATCCCAAATCCATGTCGGTGGGATATGGCGGATTGCCCGATCGGGATGGATATGTAACACTTGATGCCTGTATTATGGATAAAGAGGGAAATTGCGGCTCAGTTTCGTTTCTTCAGCATATCAAACACCCCATTTCGGTGGCACGAAAGGTGATGGAAAAAACCCCACATGTCATGCTTTCAGGTGATGGGGCATTGCAGTTCGCCCTTGAAGAGGGTTTTAAAAAAGAGGATTTGCTTACAGAGGAGGCAAAAAAAGCCTGGGAAAAATGGAAACTCGATTCAAAATATCAACCTAAAATAAATTCCGAAAACCATGACACCATCGGGATGTTGGCCATTGATGAAGCCGGTGATATTGCCGGGGCATGCACTACTAGCGGAGCCGCCTATAAATTGCATGGCAGGGTGGGCGATTCACCCATTATCGGAGCCGGATTGTTCGTTGATAATGAAGTGGGTGGTGCAGTTGCTACCGGGCAGGGAGAATTGGTGATGAAGACCCTGGGTACATTTTTAGTTGTTGAGCTGATGCGAAATGGATTATCTCCGCAAGAGGCCTGCGAACAGGCCGTTAAACGAATTGCTTCAAAACTGGATGATTATCAGGAGTTTCAGGTCGGGTTCTTAGCCATTGATAAATCGGCCAATGTAGGATCCTATTGTATTCATCCGGGATTTAATTATGCACTTTATCAGGAAGGGCAAAATGTTTTGATTGATTCAGATAGTTATCTAAAAACATAAAAAATGAAAAAGAAAATTTTATTACCGACACTTATTTTATTCATTCTGTTATTTAGTTCTTGTGAACAAAAGCCTATTAGTACGGATATAAATATCATTCCCCGGCCCTATAATTTTTTTATGGGGGATTCTTATTTTAAAATTAAAGAGGATACAAAGGTTGTTTTGCAGCATAAAACGAATGAATTGTATAAATTGGCTGATTATCTGGCTGAGCCTTTACGCAAAATAACCGGTTTTGAAATTCCTGTTGTTCTTTACGATGAAGCCAGAGAAGTGAACGGTGATATTGTCCTTTTGCTCAGCGGAATGGATAACCGAAGCGAAGAAGCCTATCAGTTTGAATACAGGAGTACGAATTACATCTTCCAATCCAGTTCAGGGAAAGGATTGTTTTACGCAATTCAGTCGTTTCTTCAGCTCATTCCTGTTGAAGTGCTTTCAAAGGAAAATTATGGGATGATTGGCATTCCGGGTGTTAACATGAGCGACAGGCCAAGGTTCCCGTACAGGGGCATGCATTTGGATGTATCCAGGCATTTTTTCCCCAAAGAATTTATTATGAAATTTCTCGATTTTATGGCCATGTATAAGTTTAATACTTTTCACTGGCATTTAACAGATGACAATGGCTGGCGACTGGAAATAAAAAAATATCCCCTTTTAACCGAAATAGCTGCCTGGCGGGTTGACCGCGAAGACAAACTTTGGCGCGAAAGAGAAGCTCAAAAACCCGGAGAGAAGGCAACATACGGAGGTTTTTATACACAGGAAGAGGTGAAGGAAATTATAAAATATGCCCAGGATCGTTATATCACTATTATCCCTGAGATTGAAATGCCCGGTCATTCAAGCGAAATTTTTGCAGCCTACCCTGAACTTTCCTGTAACGGCAAAAGAAGAACTGTTAACCCAGGAAGTTATTGGCCGAATAGCGATATTTTTTGTGCCGGTAAAGAAGAAACCTTTGAATTTATCGAAGGGGTTCTGGATGAGGTTATCGAACTTTTTCCTTCGGAATACATACATATTGGTGGCGATGAAGCTGACAAAACAGAATGGAAGAAATGTAAATTATGCCAGGCCCGAATCAAAGCCGAAGGATTAAAAGATGAACATGAATTGCAAAGTTATTTCATTAAAAGAGTTGAAAAATATATTAACTCGAAAGGGAAGAAAATCATTGGCTGGGATGAGATCATGGAGGGCGGACTTGCTCCGGAAGCAACGGTGATGTCGTGGCGGGGCATGGATGGTGGCATAGAAGCAGCCAAACAAGGACACCAGGTTATTATGACACCGACTTCACATTGTTACTTCGATTATTATCAGGCCGATCCTGAATTTGAACCTGTTGCAATTGGTGGTTTTACGACTTTAAAAAAAGTTTATTCGCTGGAGCCGGTTCCTGAAGTTTTAAATGAGGATCAGGCGAAACTGATTTTAGGTGCCCAGGGAAATATATGGACAGAATTTATTCCAACACCGGAACATGCCGAATACATGGCCCTTCCAAGAATGATCGCTTTAGCTGAAGTTGTCTGGTCGCCAAAAAATAAAAGAAATTTTGACCATTTCAACAAACGCCTTCAGGATCATTTTAAACGGCTTGATTTTTTAGATGTTAATTATTCAAAAGGTTCTTATAAAGTTGAGATCATTCCTGAAATTGATACAACAGGAGCCGTAAAAGTTTATTTGGAATCTGAAATCTGGAACCCTGAAATTTATTATACGATAGATGGAAGTGTGCCTGATACAAATGCAATCCATTATCAGGAACCATTTATTGCAGAAATAAATACCCTGGTGAAAGCTGCAATATTTGAAGGGGGAAAATTAAAAGAAAAACCGAATGAGTTGATTATCAAAAAGGAAGAGAAATGAAACGTAGATTGTCATTCCTGTTTCTTCCAATACTAATTTTCTTATTTGGATGCAATCAGGAAAAAACCACGCTTATTGACTATGTTGATCCTTTCATTGGAACTGATGGGCATGGGCATACCTATCCGGGTGCAGCCCTTCCCTTTGGAATGGTTCAATTGAGTCCTGACACTAGAAAGGACAGTTGGGACGGATGTTCGGGTTATCACTATTCCGATCAAACCATCATGGGATTCAGCCATACCCATTTAAGTGGAACAGGTGTTGGCGATTATGGGGATATAAGGATGATGCCGACAGTAGGTGAAATTCAATTGAATCCTGGAATGGAAAATGATCCCGCTTCTGGATACAGGTCCAGCTTTTCACATAAGTCGGAAGTTGCGAGCCCGGGTTATTATAAGGTTGAATTGGATGATTATGGGATTGAAGTTGAATTGACTGTGGGGAAAAGAATGGGATTGCATAAATATACATTTCCAGCTTCAGCCGAAGCGAATGTTATTATTGATCTGGTTGAGGGTGTAACTTCGGATAAAATCAATGAATTGGGTATTACTGTAAATAATAACAGATCGCTTTCCGGCCATCGTTTCACCAGTGGATGGGCCGTCGATCAACGTATTTATTTTTATATGGAATTTTCTGAACTATTCACCAAATTTGGTATTTTTAATACTGGTGAGGAACACCATGAAATAAGCCAGCCCTTTATTGGCAATGATACAAAAGCATGGGTTCAGTTTAATACTTCTAAAAATAAAACTGTTCTGGTTAAAGTTGGAATAAGCTCGGTTAGTGAAGAAAATGCGCGTTTGAATGTACTTGACGAATGTCCGGAATGGGATTTTGAATTCATCAAAAACAAAGCAGAAAATGAATGGAGCCGGGAGTTAAGTAAAATTGAGGTGAAAGGTGGAAACAAAGAACAGAAAACGACTTTCTATACGGCACTCTATCATTCGTTGTTGAACCCTAACTTATTCAGCGATACAAACGGCGAATACCGGGGGCATGACGCTCAAATTCATCATTCTGAAAATAAGCGTTATACCGTTTTTTCATTATGGGATACCTTCAGGGCGGCACACCCACTGCTTACCATTATTAAACCGGATATTGTGCCTGATCTGATAAACACCATGCTGGATATTTATGATAAAGGCGGTTTGTTGCCTGTTTGGGAACTGGCTGGCAATGAAACCAATTGTATGATCGGTTATCATTCCATTCCGGTTATTGCCGATGCTTATTTTAAAGGGATAAAAGGGATTGACTATGATTCAGCATTATTGGCGATGGTTAAAAGTGCGGATGCAGACCATTTTGGATTAAAATATTACAAAGATCTGGGCTATATCCCCGCTGATAAAGAAGGTGAATCTGTATCAAAAACCCTTGAGTATGCTTACGATGATTGGTGCATCGCACAGATGGCATTAGGCCTGGGTCATCAGGAGTTATATGAACGGTTTATATTGCGGGCGCAGAACTATAAAAATATTCTGGATCCGGAAACAGGATTTATGAGGGGGAAAATGAACGGAAGTTTTGTGGCACCTTTTGATCCGACCCAGGTTAATTTTATGTTAACCGAGGCCAATACCTGGCAATATACCTTTTTTGTCCCGCACGATATTAGCGGGCTGATGTTTCATCTGGGTGGGAATGAAAATTTTACCCAAAAACTCGACGAATTGTTCTATACTGATGCTTCACTTTCGGGAAGGACACAGTCGGATATTACAGGCCTTATCGGACAATATGCCCATGGAAATGAGCCGAGCCATCATATGGCATATTTATATAATTATAGCGGTTATCCCGACAAAGCGGTCCCGGTTCTGCGAAAAATCATGAACGAACTATATACATCAAAACCGGATGGTTTATGCGGGAATGAAGATTGCGGACAGATGTCGGCCTGGTATGTTATGAGTGCCATGGGCTTTTACCCTGTTTGTCCGGGTGATAATAATTATATCATTGGAAGCCCGCTTTTTGAGGAGGTAGAAATCAATTTGGATGGAGGCAAAAAATTTGTGATTAAAGCAAATAATTTATCACGTAAAAACATTTACATACAGTCTGTTAAACTTAATGGTTCGGATTATAATAAGTCGTATTTTACCCACCAAACTTTGATAGAGGGGGGGGTGATTGAATTTGAAATGGGGTCTGAACCTTCAAACTGGGGAACGCAATTGGATGCCGTACCAACTTCAGAAATCAGAAGGGAATTTCTAATGCCTGTGCCTTATTTTATTGCAGAATCGAATACATTCACAGATTCTTTGAAAATTCAACTGGCCGATTTGAATTCAAATAGAGATTTAAAGATTTATTATACACTGGATGGATCTGAGCCAACAGCTAATTCAAAATTGTTTGTTGAGCCAATATTCATTAATCAAAGCATAACTGTAAAAGCTAAAGCTTATCTTTTCGATAAAATCAGCAGCAAAGTGGCTACTGCTGAATATAAAAAGATAGCCGGGGGCAGAAAGGTAACTGTTAAAAATCCGTACAGTAGCCAATACACAGCTGGTGGCGACATTGCTCTCATTAATTCAATCCGGGGCGGTGAGAATTTTCGCACTGGCGCCTGGCAGGGATATTACGGGGTTGATTTTGAAGCCGTAGTTGATTTAGGTGAAATTCAGGAGATTCATGAATTATCGGCCGGATTTTTACAGGAACAGAAATCATGGATATGGATGCCCGATTATGTTGAGTTTTCGGTATCGGAAAATGGTTCAGATTTTACAGGATTGTCAAGGATTGAAAATGATGTTAATGAAAAAGCGGATGGTGGCATCATCAAAGAATTTGGTAAAAAAGGACTGCAATTAAAGGGAAGATATGTGAAGGTTTTTGCCAAAAACAAATCTGTTTGCCCGGAATGGCATGTGGGTGCCGGAAATAAAGCCTGGGTTTTTGTTGATGAAATTAGTGTTAATTAGTATGAAAAAGGTCAAAGTTATTCTTCTTGTTTTAATGAGTACCATATCGGCAGTATATGTGGCAAAGGCCTTTTTTTTTCATCCTGATGTTTATCCGATCAAATCTTCGGTATTTAAGTGGGCGGGAGATACAAAAATCATTGAATCATCGGCAACTATTAATGGTGAAGAACTAGAAAGCTTAAGGGCATTACTGCAACCAGGTGATATTTTTCTGAATCGAAGCGATTATTATATTTCAAATATCGGGATTCCCGGTTTTTGGACCCATGCCAGTTTATATATTGGGATTCCTGAAGAAAGGGAACGTTTTTTTTCCGAGGACATTAACTGCCAAAATTGGGTGAGCATGAAGGGCGAAAAATCAGGTGATTTGGAGCATTTACTTAAAAACACTTATGGTTCAATTTATGATCTAAACAACGCAAAATCCGAAGCATATTCTATTGTTGAATCGGTTAGCGAAGGGGTTGTGTTATCAACCTTTAAGGAAGGAGCCGAAAAAGACGGCATTGTAGTATTAAGGCCATTGCTTCCGAAATCAGAAATTGCCAAGGCAATTTTCAAGGCCATGGATCATATTAACAGGCCCTACGATTATAATTTTGATTTTTCTACGGATACGGTTATTGCCTGTACAGAATTGGTATATAAGGTTTACGAAGACAGTGAATTATTTCCGGTTAATGAAATGTTTGGGAAGCCATTTAGCACAGCCAATGAAATCGCAGAATATTGTGATTCCAATTATAATGACCCTGAACTGAAACTCGCACTGGTTTATATCTATGATGGAATAAACGGTTATTTGGCCAAAAACGATACGGCACATCAAATTTTTAGAAACTCCTGGAACGAATCGTTATGGTAATAAAAAAGGCCAAAACAATTTAAAGTTCCGGCCTTTTACGAATCGTTTTTATACGATCGGGTGTTTTTTGAAAATTTCATCCGAATTCATCAGAATGTCGACATATTGTGCTCTTTTGTATGCAAACATATCCTTCATGTTCTTTTTTGAAAGTTTACCCCTGAAATCATCCAAAGATTCGTAACCTTTATGTTTCATCCATCCTTTGATTTCCTCCAACATGGTGTTGATATGTTTCGGCCCTTTTTGATAAATGGCACTTACAATCTGAACGCTATCAGCACCGGCAAGTATCATTTTTATAACATCAGGTCCATTCAAAATTCCGGTATTGCTGCAAATATTGGCTTTAATCTCTCCATACAATAATCCCGCATACCGCAAAGCCAATCGGTTATCTTCATGATGGCTCAGATTGTACGGATAATGATGAACTTCACGTTCTATATCGATATCAGGTTGAAATAAACGGTTAAACAATACGAATCCTTTAACACCGAGTTTATCCATTTCATTAATGATATATAACGGATTTGTATAAAAAGGGCTTAATTTAACGCTCACCGGTATTTTAATGCTTTTGGTAATGCCCTGAAGTATATCGATTTGTTCAGATATTATGGCTTTACCCATAACATCAAACTCGTAAGGTGTAGAATAAAAATTTAATTCAATGGCATCAACACCGGTTTGTTCGATTTTTTTGGCGTATTCAATCCAGCTTTCTTCATAAACTGCATTTAAGCTTGCGATGAGTGGAATTCCAACCGTTGCTTTTGCCTTTTCTAAATGATGTAAAAATTCTTCCGGTCCTGCATCACCCATATGCGGAAGTCCCGAAGCCATTTCTGCATGTCGGGTTCCATAATCTTCTTCAGCCTGGAAATCCTGGAGGTTTTCCAATTGAATTTGTTCTTCAAACAATGATTTGTAAACAATGGCACCTGCACCGGCTTCTTCAAGTTTTTTTAAAATATTCAGGTCTTTTACCAGGTTGCTTGCACCGATGATAAGTGGGTTTTTTAATTCCAGTCCCAGGTAATTCGTCTTCAAGTTCATATGATAGTATTTAAGTTAATTATAATTGGGGAATTTTTAAAAGTAGTAGTTACAAATATAGTAAAAAAAAGTTCAATTATCTGCAATCTAAATTCAATATAAATAAAGCTTTAGCAGTATGAAAGTACTTCTAAGTTGATAAGTATCAGAACGAAAATTAGTAATTTCGTGCAGAATTTTAACAGGTGCTACAATATATATTATAAAGGCCTAAAAATAAATAGATTATGGGAAAAAATAAAAAATTTATCACATGCGAAGGTAACTACGCTGCATCATATATTGCTTATATGTTCAGTGAAGTTGCAGCCATTTATCCAATCACTCCATCCTCAGATATGGCGGAATATATCGATCAATGGGCTGCCAATGGGAAAAAGAACATTTTTGGAGAAACTGTAAGGGTTTCCGAAATGCAATCCGAAGGTGGCGCGTCAGGAGCCGTGCATGGATCACTTCAGGCAGGAGCCTTAACAAGTACTTTTACAGCTTCACAGGGATTGTTATTGATGATTCCGAATATGTATAAAATGTCGGGTGAATTGTTACCTGCCGTATTTCATGTAAGTGCAAGAAGTTTGGCGGCTCAGGCACTTTCAATTTTTGGTGATCATAGCGATGTAATGAGCTGCCGACAGGCTGGATTTGCCATGCTGGCAACCGGTAGTGCTCAGGAAATTATGGATATTGCGGGTGCTGCCCACTTAACGGCCATTAAAACCAGGGTTCCGTTCTTACACTTCTTCGATGGGTTCAGAACTTCTCACGAAATTCAAAAAGTTGAAGCAATGGATCAGGATGCAATTGCAAAACTGGTTGATTATGAAGCGCTTCAAAAATTCAGGGATAACGCATTAAATCCGGAACATCCTGTAACCAGGGGTACGGCGCAAAATCCTGATATTTATTTCCAATCTCGTGAAGCGGCATCAAAATTTTATGATAATATACCGGATGTTGTTGACGAATATATGCAGGAACTACAAAAAATTACCGGTAGAGAATATCATCCGTTTACATATTATGGCGACGAGAATGCTGAAAATATTGTAGTAGCAATGGGCTCGATAACAAATACTTTAAAAGAGGTAGTTGATTATAAAAATGCCCAGGGTGAAAAAATTGGTTTGATAACTGTTCATCTTTACAGGCCATTTTCAGAAAAATATTTCATGAAAGTTTGCCCGAAATCAGTAAAAAGAATTTCTGTGCTGGATCGAACAAAGGAAATCGGAGCCAATGGTGAACCTTTGTATCTGGATGTCAGGGACCTCTTTTATGGGAAGGAAAATGCGCCTATGATTATTGGTGGACGCTATGGACTGAGTTCAAAAGACACAACCCCTGCAATGATGATTTCAGTATTTGATAATCTTGCATCGGATCAGCCAAAAAATCATTTTACCGTTGGAATCAACGATGATGTCAAACATACTTCATTACCAATACTTCCTGAAATAAGCGTGGCTCCAAAAGGAACTTTCCAGGCAAAATTTTACGGACTTGGTGCTGATGGTACCGTTGGTGCAAATAAAAATTCAATTAAAATTATTGGAGATTCTACGGATAAATATTGTCAGGCCTATTTTGCATACGACTCTAAAAAATCAGGCGGTATCACCATCTCACACCTGAGGTTTGGCGATAACCCGATCCGTTCCCCTTATCTTGTTGGAACCCCCGATTTTGTTGCCTGCCATGTTCCGGCTTATCTTGAGAAATATGATATGCTGAAGGGGCTCAAAAAAGGTGGAACATTTTTGTTGAACAGCATCTGGGATGTTGAAGAAACAAAAAGCAAGTTGCCTGATCATATGAAGAAATATCTGGCTGAGAAAGAGATTTCGATGTATATCATCAATGCAACAAAAATTGCCGAAGAAATCGGGCTTGGAAATAGAACAAATACCATTATGCAATCTGCTTTTTTCAAGGTTGCCGAGGTTATCCCTTACGAAAATGCCGTATCAGAAATGAAGAAGGCCATTATGAAAACATATGGCAAAAAAGGCGAAGAAATCGTAAGAATGAATTATGCAGCTGTTGATCAGGGTGGAGATGTTGTTAAGGTTGATGTTCCTGAGGAATGGAAGCAGTTGGTTCCACAGGCTGTTACAGCGGATAAAAACGTTCCTGATTTTATTAAAAATATTGTTTACCCAATCGGAGCTCAAAAAGGAGACGATCTACCGGTAAGTGCTTTTACAGGCAGAGAGGATGGAACCTTTCCAGCCGGAACCACTGCATACGAAAAACGTGGTGTGGCCGTAAATGTACCCGAATGGCAGTCTGAAAATTGTATTCAGTGTAACCAATGTTCATATGTTTGTCCTCATGCTGCCATCAGACCATTTCTCTTAACAGAAGAAGAAGCAGCAAATGCTCCGGAAGGAACCAAAACAATACAAGGACTCGGCGGAACAAAGGCTTACCAGTTTAAAATTCAGGTAAGTACGCTCGACTGTACAGGATGTGGGGTTTGTGTTGAAGTTTGTCCGGCTAAAACAAAAGCCCTCGAATTGAAACCAATAGGTACACAACTTGACGAAATTGACCGTTGGAACTATATGCATGGAAAAGTTGGATATAAAGACGATGTTCTTCCAAAAGATAAGTCTGTGAAGAATAGTCAGTTTGCCCAACCATTGTTCGAATTTTCGGGTGCTTGTGCCGGTTGTGGAGAAACACCTTACGTAAAAATTCTTACACAATTGTTTGGTGAACGAATGATGATTGCCAATGCAACCGGATGTTCTTCAATATATGGTGGATCAGCACCTGCAACGCCTTACTGTCCAAGTCAGAAAAATGGCCACGGACCTGCCTGGGCCAATTCATTATTTGAAGATAATGCCGAATACGGATATGGAATGGCCATCGGGGTTGCTAAAATGAGGGATCGTATTCAGGACAGGATGCAAAAAGCCATGAACGAAAATTTTGCTGAGGAAACCAAAGCCGCAATGAAAGAATGGATGGAGGTGAAAAATGATGCTGTGCAGTCTGAAATTGCTTCTGAAAAAGTGGTTAAAGCCCTTGCAAATGAAAAAGGTGCTTTGGCTGAAGAAATTCTGAAGCTTAAACAATACCTTGTTAAAAAATCTCAATGGATATTCGGAGGTGACGGATGGGCTTATGATATCGGTTACGGAGGATTGGATCATGTACTTGCTTCAGGTGAGGATGTGAATGTGTTGGTAATGGATACCGAAGTTTATTCGAATACCGGAGGACAGGCTTCCAAGTCAACACCAACAGGTGCCGTTGCTAAATTTGCAGCATCCGGGATGAAAATCAGGAAAAAGGATTTAGGTGCAATGGCCATGACCTACGGTTATGTTTATGTTGCCCAGGTTTCGATGGGAGCCAGCCAATCGCAAGTGTTTAAAGCCATGAAAGAAGCTGAAGCTTATCCGGGTCCTTCATTGGTAATTGCATATTCTCCATGTATTGCTCACGGGATCAAAGGTGGGTTGTCGGGAGCACAGACAGAAGAAAAGTTTGCTGTTGAAGCAGGTTACTGGCATACATACCGCTATAATCCATTGTTGGAAAAAGAAGGTAAAAATCCATTTACACTCGATTCAAAGGAACCCGACTGGAGCAAATTCCAGGAATTTTTGAACCATGAAGTCAGGTATACTTCGCTCAAGAAAACCTTTCCCGCTGAAGCAGAAAAGTTATTCAAAATTGCTGAAGATGATGCCAAATGGAGATATAAAAATTACAAACGTTTATCCGAACAGGTATTCTAAAAAAATGATTATATCGTATCTTTATAGCCGTCCCGAATTATCGGGACGGCTTTTTTAATTGTTTTAAAAGGATCATATATAAAAATGAGAACATTAAAGATTATAACAATCGTACTGTTAATCAGCATTTCTACAGCTTGTAACAGAAGCGTCGATGTACAAAGAGAGACCAATAACGATCTTCTTCTTGCAGCAACTTTGTATCAACAAACAGCCGCAGAATATCGTGCATTATGTTATCAGGCCTATAATATTGCCGCAGAGAGATTGGATGAATTTTTAGCAGATTCTTCATTCGAAAAACCATTGGCCATTGTTGTTGATGTAGATGAAACCGTATTGGATAACAGTCCGTTCGAAGCTAAGTCGATTCTGGAAAACAGCGATTATCCGACCTACTGGGCCGAATGGTGCGAGAAGGCTTCAGCTGACGCGATTCCCGGGGCACTTGAATTTTTGAACAGTGCAGCCACTAAAGGCGTGGAGACTTTTTATATCACCAACCGCAAGGTTGAATTTCTGGATGTTACTATGAAAAACCTTCAGGACAAAGGATTCCCATGGATTGATAAAGACCATATGTTGTTCAGAAATTTGGAATCGAACAAAGAAACACGCCGTCAGGAAGTTTTGGGTACGCATGAAATTGTATTATTAGTCGGAGATAACCTGAATGACTTTTCAGTGTTGTTTGAGGGAAATTCGAGGGATGAAAGGTTTCAGAATGTTAACAAGCTAAGAGCCGAATTCGGAAAAAGATTCATTTTGCTTCCAAATGCCATGTACGGTGGCTGGTTGGATGCACTGATTGTTGGTGAAAATCTAACCAAAGAAGAGAAATTGGCCATCATGAAAAATGCCCTGATCAAGTTTTAATCCAATCTCCCGGATTCAAAAAAATGGTTTGATTATTCAATCCGAATATCAAAAGGCAAAATTGCCTGAATTCCTTTGCTGTTGTTTAGTGCTTTAAATTGATTAAAAAATTGGTAGTTTGCACCAAGTTCTTTTTCGAGGATACTTGTTTGAACCCCACCCGAAAATTGTCTGATCAGATAATCCAGGTAGTCTTCCTGCACGGGTAATTCCTGAATGCGGAAATCATCGCCGATATCTGCAAGGTTTTGTGCAGTTTCGATGGCTTTGGTCAGTCCTCCAAATTCGTCGATCAGTCCCAATTCAATGGCGTCTTCTCCGCTCCAGATACGGCCCTGACCAATACTGTCGACAAATGTTTTAGTTAAATCCCGTGATTCGGCAACAAGTTCCATGAAGGTATCGTAAGTGTTTTCAATCATGGATGTAACTACCTCTCTTTCAAATTCAGTGAATGGACGGGTTCCGCTGATAAATTCTGAGTTTGCATTGGTGCCTACATTGTCGAGGGTAATGCCGAGCTTATCATTCAGCAAACCCTGAATATTTGGAAAAACTCCAAAAACTCCGATTGAGCCGGTTAAACAGGAACGGTTGGCAAGGATGGTGGTGGCCTTACAACTAACCCAGTATCCTCCGGAAGCTGATAAATCGCCAAAGGAAGCAACAAGCGGTTTTTCGCTGGCAGCAAGTTCGATTTCTCGTCGAATAATTTCAGACGCCAAAGCATCGCCGCCGCCGGAATTTATCCGAAAAACAATGGCTTTTACAAATTTGTCATTTCTTGCCTGCCTGATGGCTCTTGATATTCTTTGAGCACCAATGACCTGGTCGTCGCCTTCCATATTTAAAATTGTTCCGCTGGCATAAATAATTGCTATTTTATTTCGGCTCAAGGGTTTCTTTGGGGCCGGACTTTTACTATAACGATACAATGAAAGCGATTCAATATTTTGATCTTCGGTCAAAAATAATTTGTTCCGAAGCTCATCCAGCACCTCATCTTTATACAACAATTTGTCAACCAGGCCATATTTCAAAGCATCATTGGCATGTCTGATCATTAAATTGTCAGCCAGCTTGTTCAGCTCATCGACACTGGTATTTCTTTCTTCGGCGATACCCGATAACATCAAATTCCAAACATCATCCAAATATTTTTTTGTTTGTTCCCTGCTTTCCGAACTCATCTTCTCTTCTGTATAAGGCTCAACCGCACTTTTAAATTTTCCATGCCTGATAATCTGGGCTTCAACCGATAATTTATCAAAGAGCCCTTTATAAAACATTACCTGGGCATTTAAACCTTTAAACAACATTACGCCTTCAGGGTTGAAGTAAACTTCATCGGCAACGGTGGCCAGGTAATAGGCAGATTGTGAAAATATTTCACCATAACAAATAATAAACTTACCGGATTCTTTGAAATCAAGAAGTGCATTTCTGATTTCTTCAATTGTTGAAATGCCTGCCGGGATATAGCTAAGTTCGAGATAGATCCCTTTAATGTTGTTGTCAGTTTTGGCTTTTTCCAAATTTTTTAAGATATCATTTAAACCCAAAGCACTTGTAGGTGCGAATGAAAATAAATTACTTGCCATAAATGGGTTTGTTGAGGTGCGTTCAAAAACCGGCTGGTTTAATTTAATCGACAGCACCGTATTTTCCTTTACCGTAACCGCTTCTTCTTCTGCAAATGAAAGCAGTGATGAGATCAGTCCAAGCAGCAAAATGAAAATAATGATTGAAGAAATAAAAAAACCGAGAATTGAGGCTAATAAAAATTTGAAGAATTGTTTCATTTCATTGAGAATTGATAAAAAATAAGACCGTATTTGCTTTTAAGTGTGCAAGTGATGAAAATACTTTATTTCAAAGCATTTAATTTTAAAAATGCTCCTGTTATGTAAAAGTATAAAAAATGCCTGAATGTTTGTATTAACATCGATTTGTGAATAACAAATTTGCTAAAATTCTTATTCGAATTAATTTGATATGATATTTGTAATCTGTTGCGATAGCTATGAGAAAATTCATAAAAATCATTCCTAAAAAAGCTGGTTTGCTTATTATCGTTCTGATCATTCAGCAGGTAAGCCTTGTGTTTTCATATTCCGGAGAAAATATTGAATTGATTACTGAGAAAAATATCGTTCATGATTTGCCATTATTTGTACAGGTAGAAAAGAATGGCCTAAACACTTATGATTTAAATCCATATTTTCAGGATGATGTGGAGCGCGCAATTGTATTAAATGCTCAAATACCGGATAAAATCATGACAGATGGTTTACGTTCCGCACAATTTTTGGCTTATTTTATCAATAAAAACAATCCGGCCATAAATTTACAATCTGCCCTGGATTTGGCGGATATTTACATCGAAGAATCACAAATAGAAGGTGTTAACCACGATATTGCTTTCGCACAAATGTGCCTTGAAACCGGATTTTTAAAATTTAACGGTTCGGTAAATAAAGATCAAAATAATTTTTGTGGATTAGGCGCCACCGGTCCAACAGAAAAGGGTGATCGTTTTCAAACGGTGCGTATCGGGATCAGGGCCCACATTCAGCATTTAAAAGCCTATGCCGATTACAATAAGCTGAATGCTAACTTGGTGGATACAAGGTTCCAGTTTATCAAAAGGGGCTCGGCAACTACGGTTGATGAACTGACCGGAAAATGGGCGGAGGATATGGCTTACGGAGAAAAAATAAACCGATTGGTTAAAAATTTGTATTCGCTCTGAAACAAAGCCGGTAAAATATCACCATATCTAAATTCTTTTCGCTTATAAATTCAATTCATATCTTTGGAATCTATAAAAATCAATTAAGAAATGGCATTTGTATTAATATCACTGGGAAGCAATTTGGGCAACCGAATAAATAATCTGAACAATGCCATTGTGGAAATCCAGGATAATATTGGGAAAGTTCTGAATGTTTCGTCTGTTTATGAAAGCGAAGCTTGGGGTTTTGTTTCTGAAAATACATTCCTTAATCAGGTTATTCGGTTAAATACAAACCATGAACCGGATGAGTTGTTGAAAGGGCTTCTAAACATTGAGAGGCGTATGGGCCGAAGTCGTTCTTCAAAAGGATATGAATCTCGTGCGATTGATCTGGACATTCTTTTTTATGAAGATTATATCATTGATAAAGAAACATTGAAAGTGCCGCATCCCTGGCTGCACGAACGTAAATTTGTGCTGGTTCCTTTAGATGAAATTGATGCCGGATTGATCCATCCTGTTTTTAAAAAAAGCATTCATCAATTACTGAATTCATGTGCTGATAAATTGTGGGTAAAAAAGTTTGATTCTGAACAAAACGGAATGAATTAACCTTTATTTTTGTTTAGCATGAAGTACAATTATATCGCCATCGAAGGAACCATTGGTGCTGGTAAAACATCACTGGCGACGCGTATTTCGGCGCAATATAATGCCAGGTTGATTCTGGAACAGTTCGAAGACAATTCCTTCCTTCCAAAATTTTATAATGATCCGGATAAGTATGCATTTCCGTTGGAAATGTCCTTTCTGGCTTCACGCTTCCAACAGTTAAAAGACCAGTTGTCATCACAGGATTTATTCAAATCGTTTACCATTTCAGATTATTTTATCAACAAGTCGCTGATATTTGCGGGAAAAACCCTGCAGGCTGACGAATTAAGTTTATATGCCAGGTTTTTCAATATTATCAATGCATCATTGCCGAAGCCTGATTTATTGGTTTATCTGTACCTGGAAGTTGAAAACCTGAAACGGAATATCATAAAAAGAGGCCGGTCGTATGAGCAGGACATTCAGAATAATTACCTGGATAAAATACAAAGCGGTTATTTCGAATACATTCGTCAACAACAGGATATGCGGATCTTAATTATTGATACAAATCAGATTGATTTTGTTGAAAAGGAAGAAGATTATCAAAAAATACTCGATATTATAAACCAGGAATATCCCAAAGGAATTCATCGCTTTACACTGGAATAAAAAAAACGCCTTCATTTTGAAGGCGTTTTTTTATGTGTTTGAAGCCGGGTTTAATTTACCAAAGCTTTGAATTTTTCAGCATTTCTTATTTTCTGAAATTCGCGATCGTATTTTGCCTCTTCTTTAAGGGCAGGGTTTAATTCGAAAGCTTTCTTCAAATTGGTATAAACTTTTTCAGCATTATAAGTTCTTGCACCAATAACAGCCATTAAATAAGCTGCCTGACAAGGTGCCTGTTCCGTACATTTTAAGGTTGCTTCGGCAGTTGCATAATCTTCGGCAAGTAATTGAGCCAGACCTGCGTTAAAATCGCATGAATATGCGCTTAAAAGATCAGCAGCTTCTTTATAATCACCTTTAACGATGGCTAAAACACCCATGTTGTAATTATCAACTTCTGCACCATTTGCTTTGGCATTGGCGAAAAATTCATCGGCTTTTTCAAAGTCGCCTTTATAAATAGCTAAAGCCCCAAGATTAGCGTTCACAATACCCTGATCAGGATACATTTCATGGGCTTTATTTAATAATTCACCGGCTTTCGCATAATTGCCTTCATTCGCATAAATAACGGCTGCATTGTTTTTTGACATCCAACAGTTTGGGAATTTTTCAATGATGAAATTATAGGTCTCAAGTTTTTGATCACCATCGGCATTTTCAGCTGCAAATAATAATTCTTTGAGCTCAAGAGATCCAGGATTGGTTTTTGCCAGAGCTGTAATTTCTTCTTTTGATTTGTAAGGCTCTACATAGTTAATGGCAACTTCGGTTCTTCTGAGCGGAGCCAATATACCACGAACACCGGCATATTTATACATCGAATTTCTTAAGGCACGATCCTTGGCCACTTCGGTATCAGCATTATTGATGGCATCGGCAATGGCTTTTTTATCTTTCAGGTTAGATGCTTCAAGATCGGCCATGAAACCGTTCCAGTCGGAACCGTTAAAGCTGAATAAATACTCAATGTCTTTTGAAGGATCCGTAAAGCTTAGTTGACCAACTCCATCAGCTTTCATCTGGTTGAGTCGTTTGATCACTTCATCATACATGGTATTTGCCCTGTTTTCAGACAGTTTGTCGTTTACAGAAATACCTTCGGGAGATGCCCAACCGTCGATGCTGATTGATTTGATTTTCCAGCCTTTTTTAGCGAAATCAACGAGTTCGTTGAATTTTGCCTCGGTATTGTTGTCTTTATTGAGCGGGATATCCCATCGAACATCATAGCGGTTAACAATAAAATAAATGATTGCTTCTTTGGGGCTTATAACTTCTTTTGGTGTAAATTCAAATGCAGATTCTGCAAGTTTCATGTTTTTTAAGAGTCTTTCAGAAGTATAAATTACACCATTGGTGACCAGTCGGTTACAGCATTCGTATGAATGTGGGTTGTCCATAATTTCTTCGATGGTAGCCAATGTTCCTTCTTTCCCCATATAAACGGTTGAAACAACATATAATTCTGACCAATTAAGCTTAGGGTCATACTTTACCAGGTCGGTGTATGTGTATGAACCTCCATCCTTATGGCTGATTGTAACGCCATCGCCACTTACTTCTTCTCCTTTGAGAGTCAGTGGTTTTAAGGCGATCATGCCATTTTTGTATCGGAGTTCCGGCTGAACAAACATGGCAGAATTTTTTGCAAAATATCCACCTGGTACAACCACTTCAAATGATACTTCAACCATACCACCTTTTTCAGTAAGGACTGGTGAGCTTGAAATTACATCTACTTTATCAAATTGACGCCACATTTTAGCATTTTGACCGTAAAATAAAACCGGTGTCAAAATAATAAACAGCGCAAGCAATGTTTTCAGAATTGAGAGATAAATTTTTTTCATAATGATTTACGTTGATATACGTTAATTAAATGGTTGATTTCAGAGAATTAGTACAAATATAAATTTTTTTATATCATATTACCAATTTAAAGCCCTATTTTTCACTTCGGATATTTTTCATCTAATTAAATGATTAGTATTGACTTAGAAAAAAAGAGCGTTATAAGGCATCATGAATAAAAAAGATTTTAGTGTTTTTTTAAGTTTTGGAACATCTGATATATGATAATTCCGGCGCAAACAGAGATATTTAATGAGTGTTTTGTGCCGTATTGAGGGAGTTCAATGCAGCCATCAATGTCTTTTAATACCGATTCGTTTACCCCTTTAATTTCGTTGCCAAAAATGACCGCAATTTTTTCATTTTTATCAACTTTCAATTTGTCAAAATCGATACTTTCGTCCGCTTGTTCTATTGCATAAATCTTATATTGCTGTTTTTTTAGCATTTTAACCGAATCCTCTATGTTTTCAAAATACTGCCAATCAACCGATTCGGTCGCACCCAAGGCAGTTTTTTGTATTTCACGATGCGGGGGCACGGCTGTTATTCCGCATAAATGTATTTCCTGAACTAAAAAAGCATCGGCGGTTCGGAACACGGAACCGATATTGTTCAGGCTCCTGACATCATCCAGAACAACAATCAACGAAATTTTGTCATGTTGCTTAAATTCTTCAATGCTGAGGCGATTTAATTCGCTGTTTAAAAGTTTTCGCATGTAAAAAATTAAATTTTTGTAAAATTACACCTAAAAATTAAAGCTCAAAACCAAAGGATATAAAAATCAATTTATAATTTTAACTTTGTTTGGCTTAAGAAATCGATGTTTTGGGAAATAAAAGAGAAATAGCAGAAACTCCTTTGATGAAACAGTACAATGCGATTAAGGCGAAATATCCGGATGCATTGCTCTTGTTCAGGGTGGGAGATTTTTATGAAACCTTTGGCGAAGATGCCATTAAGGCCTCTTCAATTCTTGGCATTGTATTGACCCGAAGGGCAAATGGTGCTGCTGCGTATATCGAACTGGCAGGCTTTCCGCATCACTCCATTGATACCTATTTACCGAAACTGGTACGTGCAGGCCACAGGGTTGCCATATGCGACCAACTGGAAGACCCGAAACTGACCAAAACAATTGTTAAAAGAGGGGTTACCGAATTGGTCACTCCAGGTGTTTCGTATAATGATAAAATTCTGGATCGAAATGAAAATAATTTCCTTGCCAGTTTGCACCTGGAAGAAAAAAATTCAGGTATCTCATTTCTTGATATTTCGACCGGTGAATTTTTTCTGGCACAGGGCTCGTATGATTATATCGATAAATTATTGCAGAGTTTCCGCCCCAGCGAAATTATCATCCAGCGGAACAAGCGGGAGAAATTCAGTCAACTATATGGAGAGAAGTTTTATGTAAACACTTTTGATGATTGGGTTTTCAGTTTCGATTTTTCGTATGAGTTACTGACGGGACATTTTAAAACCAAATCATTAAAAGGATTTGGGATTGAAGAACAAAAAAATGGAATCATTGCCGCAGGAGCGGCCTTGCATTACCTGGCCGAAACCCACCACGATAAAGTGGCCCATATCAGCAAAGTTTCCCGCATTGAAGAAGATAAATATGTTTGGCTCGATAAATTTACCATCCGGAACCTGGAGCTGTTTTATTCTGCATATGAAGGTGCCGCCACGCTGATTGAAGTCATGGATCAAACGCTGACTCCCATGGGTTCGCGAATGTTAAAAAGATGGCTGGCATTGCCATTGAAAGATAAAAAGCCGATTGAAGACCGGTATGAAGTGGTAGAATTTTTATTGGGAAAGAAAGAATTTACTGATAAACTGGGATCAGAATTAAAAGTGATCAACGATCTGGAACGTTTGATTTCGAAAGTAGCCGTGGCCAAAATTAATCCGCGTGAATTGATCCAGCTAAAAAATGCCCTTAATTCGGTTGAAAGTGTTAAAAAGCTGTGCGAATCAGAACCAAAAAGTCCCTTGATCATTTTTGCCGATCAATTAAACCCTTGCAAGCTTATTGTCGAACGGATCACGAAGGAATTAAAGCCCGAACCTCCTGCATTGCTGAATAAGGGCGAGGTGATAGCTTCCGGGGTATCGGAAGAACTTGACCAGCTCAGAAACCTGGCATTTTCGGGCAAAGATTATTTGGCAAAAATACAGAAACGCGAATTGGAGCGTACGGGCATTTCATCTTTAAAAATAGGGTATAATAATGTTTTCGGATATTATCTTGAAGTAACAAATGCCCACAAAGATAAAGTTCCCGAAGAATGGAACCGTAAACAAACCCTCACCAATTCGGAGCGGTATATAACCGAAGAACTTAAAGAATACGAAGAGAAAATTTTAGGGGCCGAGGGTAAAATTGCCGAACTGGAACAACAACTCTACAATGAACTTGTTCTTGCCCTTACGGCCTATATCGAACCCATTCAATTAAATGCAAATATCATTGCACGGATCGATTGTTTGCTTTCATTTGCACAATTGGCAGAGGCCAATAATTATGTTCGCCCGGAAATTAATGAATCTTATGTGTTGGATATTAAAGAAGGACGACATCCGGTCATTGAAAAACAACTGCCCATCGGCGAAGAGTATGTGGCCAATGATGTTTATCTGGATAACGAAAAGCAACAGATCATTATGCTTACCGGACCAAATATGTCGGGTAAATCGGCCTTGCTGCGCCAAACGGCACTGATTGTTCTGATGGCGCAAATGGGAAGTTTCGTTCCGGCAAAAGCAGCCAAACTTGGTTTGATTGACAAGCTTTTTACAAGGGTTGGTGCATCCGATAATATTTCGTCGGGCGAATCAACTTTTATGGTTGAAATGAATGAAACTGCCAGTATCCTGAATAATATTTCGAACCGGAGTTTGATTTTGCTGGATGAGATTGGCAGGGGCACCAGCACCTACGACGGTATTTCTATTGCATGGGCCATTGCCGAATTTATTCACGAACATCCGCTGTTTAAGGCCAAAGTGTTGTTTGCCACGCATTACCATGAGTTGAATGAAATGAGCGGAAGTTTTAAGCGGATCAAAAACTTTCATATTTCGATTAAAGAAATCGGGAACCAGGTGATCTTTATCAGAAAAATGAAGGAAGGAGGCAGTGAGCACAGTTTTGGTATTCATGTTGCACGGATGGCCGGAATGCCTGCATCCGTTATTCAGCGCGCCGATCATTTACTCGAACAACTCGAAAAATCGCATTCAGGCGATGCATTATTGAAGAAAAACCCGAAAGCCAAAGCAAAATCCAAAACTTCAGACAAATACCAATTAAGTTTTATACAATTGGATGATCCATTATTGTATCAAATCAGGGATGATATTTTAAATACAAATATTGATACACTTACACCGGTTGAAGCACTGATGAAATTAAATGAGATCAAGAAATTGCTGGGCGAATAATTGAAAAGAGGGGAATAAAATTCGATGAAAAAACATTGGGTTTTATTAAAAATGTTTATATTTGCACTCCGTTTTAAAAACGCGAAAGTAGCTCAGCTGGTAGAGCACGACCTTGCCAAGGTCGGGGTCGCGGGTTCGAATCCCGTCTTTCGCTCCAGGGTCCCGATGAACTCGGGATTTTCTTTAAACGCCCAGTGCCGCAAAAACTGCAAATCTATGATTTGCTTAGTTTTTCGAGCATCCCGATTCATAAAAACCTCGTTTTTATGAATCGGGAGTGGTGGCTAGGGCAACAAGGTTCTTAAAATATTGATCATTACAGATCAAAGCGCCCAGTGCCAAAAAACAAGAAATCTATGATTTTGTAGGTTTTTTGAGCATCCCGAAAATAAAAACCTCGTTTTTATGAATCGGGAGTGGTGGACAGGGCAACAAGGTTCTTAAAATATTGATCATTACAGATCAAAGCGCCCAGTGCTAAAAAACAAGAAATCTATGATTTTGTAGGTTTTTTGAGCATCCCGAAAATAAAAACCTCGTTTTTATGAATCGGGAGTGGTGGACAGGGCAACAAGGTTCTTAAAATATTGATCATTACAGATCAAAGCGCCCAGGTGGTGGAATTGGTAGACACGAAGGACTTAAAATCCTTTGACCATTGCGGTCGTGCGGGTTCAAGTCCCGCCCTGGGTACCCAGAGAAACGAGAGGTCATTTTTTTGACTTCTCGTTTTTTTTATGGCCTCCCCAAAAATTCTACAATAATGAATATTGCATCTTTTTTATCCAACAAAGCTTTACTGTATGCCTTGATTAGCTTTTGACATGGGGCAGCGAAGGAGGACCATACTCAAAAACGAGTTTTTTAAAAAAATAAAACAGGAATTTTCGTTTGGATATAGCCTCAGCCTTAATTCATTTAAAAGAGAAGTTCAAGCGTCCACCTTAATCCTTAATATTTAATTGGACTTTTATTTAAGCCCTTCAGCTAACTTTGGCTTCTGAAAAATATTTTCTACCTTATGACAGTAAATGTTTGCTTACTCTTAAATACTTATATATGAATGTTCCGACAAGCTTGTTGAATTTTGTATTAAAAAAAATTAATGCAAAAAAAATGGCTTCAAAACAAATGCAGGAACCAAGCAGGTCAAAGGGTTTAAAATATCCCAAAAGCTTGAGAAGAAAGTTTGAAACAAACCATTTTTTAGTAAAAAGCCGGGATGTAGTCACTTTTATACCCGGGGACGTATCTGCCGGACATATATTTTTTCTTCATGGAGGTGCCTATACCGTTGAAGTCCAGCGGGCTCATTGGCGATTTATCGAAAACCTGCTTAAAAACTTATCCTTTAAGTTGAGCTTTATTGATTATCCGCTGGCTCCGGAATATCATTATAAAGATTCACATGAAATGGTATTCCAGGCTTATGTGAAATTGATTGAACTTTATCCAAATGATAATTTCTATTTTGTTGGCGACTCTGCAGGGGGTGGGTTTTGTTTGTCTTTTGCCCAAACGCTTCGTAATAAACATTTTTTTAAGATGCCTGAAAAGATTGCACTGCTGTCTCCATGGGTAGATCTGTCGTTAAGTAATCCGGACATAATGCAGTTTGTAAAGAAGGATCTACTACTTGATCCTCAATCACTTTTAATTTGTTCGCATAATTTCGCTGCCGATATAGAGCTGAAAAATCCAATGCTCTCTCCACTTTATGGAGATATGCGGGATCTTAAAAATATTGGAATATTTGTCGGTACACACGAAATACTTTTCCCGGATTGCAAAAGACTGAAAACGAAAATTGAAGAATCTAATACACCCTTGTTTTATAAAGAGTATGAAGGAATGCAACACGATTGGATGATTTTCCCGATAAAGGAACGTAGATTATTATTGAATGATGTGGTGAGCTATTTGCGAGAATAGTCATTTGGTCATTAGTTGAAAATTATTTGATTTATCAGCGTTTATTGTATGTTTCACAAAATGCAAATACCGGCCTCAAAAATCGGTTCCATAAAAAGCAGTTAGCTTATCAAAAAGAGCGTAAAGAGAAAATTAATTTATTAATTTTTTTTAATATCTTTAAAAATGTTAATATCTATTTAAGAGTATATAAATGATGATTTTTAGACTGTTACTGATTTTATCAATAATTCCCTTATCATTTCAAGAAAATATTTCATTAAAAATTGAAATTAATGATCTTAGAAACAGCAAGGGACATGTTTTACTTGAATTACAAGATGAGAACAAAAATACAATGAAGGGAGTTTTTAAAGAAATTGTAAATATGCGTTGCATCATTTCTATTGAAAATTTAAGCCCGGGCAAATATGTATTCAAATATTTTCATGACGAGAACGACAATGAGGAAATTGACACCAATTGGATCGGAATTCCAAAAGAGGGATTTGGATTCTCAAATAATGCAAAAGGAGTTTTTGGCCCGCCATCACATCAAAAAATGATATTTGAATTGAATAAAGACACCACAATGGTTTGTAATCCGCAATACCTGAAAAAATAGAGATATTTATAAATGAAAAAAAATGAACCCGGTAGAACAAGATATTCTAGACAAAAAAATTACCAGTATTGAGACGGTAAAAGAACTCTGGTCTCAAACCTATAACAAGGAGGGTAAACCTGATTGGTCGCACATCATTCCCTTTTATGATGAAAATATTTACTTCAGAGATACCATACAGGAGTTGCGGGGAATGGATGATTTTTTGGCGATGACAGAACGCCTTACAAAAAGGTCGAAAGACCTTAAAATGAAAATTACTCATGCAGTGATGATGGAAGGGCTGGTGTTTATTGAATGGGAAATGACCATCGGTTTCAAAAAATATCCAAATTCCATTATGTATGGCTGTAGCCGATTGACAATTAATGATGATGGTAAGATTACCGAACAAAGGGATTATTATGATTTATGGGGGGATATTTTTGATAACATTCCTCGGTTTGGAAAAGCTTACAGAAGGTTTATGCGAAAAAAATTTGGTTAAACAGGAAACTTTCAAAATGTACAAACCATATAATATTAACTTAAACTTACTCATATGAAAAAAGTTCTTTTTGTTTTTATAGCGCTGTTTTTATTATCACATCAATCTGCATCTGCCCAAACCGGATTGAAATTAGGCTTTAAAGCAGGCTTCAATATGGCCACTCAATATGGAATTAATGATCCAAGTATTCCTTATGATGTTGACTCTGATGCAAGGAATGGATTTACAGCCGGAATTATACTTAACTTTCCGATAACCGATGTATTTAGTGTTCAACAGGAATTTATCTATACCGCTAAGGGTTCAAAACAAATGGTTAGCATGACCCAGCCTCCGATAACCACAAATTCAGAATACAATCTCAATTATTTTGAGCTTCCGATCCTGTTCCGCTACAATTTTGCAAATATTGGCAATGTTAAAATATACGGAAGTAGTGGATTCGCACTTTCATTGCTGCTCAATGGAAAATATAGCGTTGATGGAGTGATTGATATGGGCCAGGTACAGGTACCTTTCAGCGAGTCGGGTGATACGGATGGACTAGACACTTTTGACTATAGTTTTATTTATGGGCTTGGGATGGAGTTTAATTTATTCAATCAAAAATGTTTTTTCGACTATCGTCAAACCATTGGATGGAATACATTGTTGATGCCTTCTTCAGAAGGAGGGGAGCCTGTGCCTTTGCGCAATCAAACTTATACTATTGCCCTGGGTATTTTTCTTTAGTCATTCACGATTTGGCAAAGAAGTGCCTCCTGGAACAATAACTTTTCTGAGAACAAAACCACATATTTAATTTGAGCTTTATTTTTTATGGCGAACAACAAAAAATTCTGGAAATACTTTAAAGAATATCAGTGGTCGAATGTTTATGCAATGATTAAAAACAATCGTAAAGATCCTAAAATCTGCACTGAAGATTTTATCGGCAAACTGGTTGTTATAACAGGCGCCACATCAGGTATTGGTAAAGTATCTGCCCGAAAATTTGCTGCTCATGGGGCAAACTTGCTTTGCATAAACCGAAATAAAGAAAAGTCCGAAAATTTAAAGAAAGAAATCGAAAGTGAATTTGGTGTTAAATGCAATTATAAAATAGCCGATTTAAGTATTCTTGATGATATCCACAAAATTGCCGAAGAACTTTCAACCATGGATACACCCATCGACATCCTCATACATAATGCAGGGGTTTATTTAACGAAAAAGGAAGTAAGCGTTGATGGTCTGGAAAAGGTTTTTGTGGTGCATTACCTTTCATCATTCATTATCAATTACGTTTTAATGGATAAACTTAAATCTCAGGAAAAAGCCAGAATCATACTTGTTAATTCGGAAGGACACCGTTTTGCGGCCTGGGGCTTAAAACTAGATAATTTGAATTGGGAAAAGGGAAGATATTCAGGACTTAAAAGCTATGGTTCAGCAAAATTAGCACAATTATTGTCGATGCTCATTTTTAAAGAGCAATTTCAAAATTACGATGTAAGCATCAATGCGATGCATCCGGGTGCCGTTAAAACGGAAACCGGCCAGGAAAACGGCCCTGTTTACAGATGGTTTAAGCGCAATTTTTTCGATAAAACATTAAAGTCGGCTGATATATCTGCTGAAGCGATATACTATCTTGGAGTTTCTCAAAATATTGATGGCGTTAGCGGTAAATTCTTCAACTTAACGACTGAAGAAGAACCTGCACCGCCTGCTTTGGATTATGAAGTAGCCAAAGAACTCTGGGTGAAAAGCCTCGAACTAAGCAAACTTAATATTGATTAATTTGACAGCGTTCTTAACTTAATTAGATTTAAAGAATCAAAAATGAGTATAAAGAAATACGATAGCATTGTAGTTGGAGGCGGTATTGCCGGATTAACTTCTGCAGCATATTTGGCAAGGGCCGGGCAAAAAGTACTGCTTATTGAAAAAAATAAAGAATTAGGGGGCTTAGTAAACACCTTTAAGCGAGATGGATTTCAGTTTGAAGCCGGAGTCAGAGCATTGGAAGATGCAGGTATTATTTTCCCAATGTTAAAGGATTTGGGAATTCAGCTTGAAGTTGTAAAAAGCTATGTTTCAGTTGGTGTTGAAAACGAAATAGTACATATAAAAGACATCAGCAGCTTAACAGATTACAAAAATCTTCTGATTAAATTATTTCCGGAAAGTAAAGCAGATATTGACGAGCTCCTTAAAATTATAAGAAAAATAATGAAGCACATGGATGTGCTTTACGGTATCGAGAATCCTGTGTTTAAAGATTTAAAACGCGACCGGGCTTTTGTTTTCAAAAAGCTATTGCCATGGCTCCCTAAATTTATTTTCACAATTGGTAAAATCAACCGGATGAATATGCCGATTGAAGGTTACCTAAAAACAATCATCTCAAATCCTTCGCTTGTTGATGTTATTTCTCAGCATTTCTTTAAAAACACTCCGGCTTTTTTTGCGCTCAGTTACTTTTCATTATATCTCGATTATTTTTATCCGGTTGGGGGTGTTGGAAAACTGGCCGAAGTGCTTGAAAATAAAATAAAAGAATTTGACGGTGAAATAATTACGCAAACTGAGGTTGCGAATATCCTTGCCCACAAATGTATTGTAAAAGATGATAAAAGTGAATTGTATGCTTACAACAAACTTATATGGGCAGCAGATTTAAAAACATTTTATAGGATTACCAATACAGAAGGATTGACGCACAAAACCATCGAAGAATTTGAAAAGATGGAATCAAAAATGATGGAACGTCGGGGTGGAGATTCGGTTTTTAGTTTATATCTGGAAGTGGATGAGCCTTTGGAGCATTTTCGGGAAATTGCGCATGGTCACTTTTTTTATACCCCTTCAAAAGTCGGATTGGGCGAAACGCATTGGAAAGAACTTAATATATTGCTTGATGATTGGGAGAATATAACAAAAGACGCACTTATGCTTTGGTTGGATAAATTTACCAAGCTAAATACTTATGAAATTTCTATTCCGGGATTAAAAGACCCCAGTTTGGTGCCTCCCGGGAAAACAGGAATGATTGTCAGTTTACTTGCAGCGTATGATTTATTTGAAAAGGTTGAAAAAAGCGGCTGGTACAAGGAATTTAAAGCGGAACTGGAAAGTAGGATGATTGAGGTGCTAGCAAATTCTATCTATCCAATGCTAAAGACAAAAGTTATCGGGCAATTTTCATTTTCTCCACTCAGCATAAAAAACAGGGTTGGAAGTTCTGAAGGTGCCATCACCGGATGGTCGTTTGAAAAATCCATACCCGTAGTGCATAAAATGCAATATTCCGACCGCTCAACACTTACTCCAATTCAATCGATATATCAGGCTGGCCAATGGGCATTTAGCCCGGCCGGAGTGCCCATGTCTATTCTTACGGGCAAATTGGCAGCCGATAGAATAATTAAGAAGTCGAGGAACTAATTATTGACAGAATCTTTCCAAATCCTGATTTTTTTGGGTAAGACATGAATTTAAAATGTGAAGGCACCAAGGATGCAACTGTCAGCTGTTTGGCTTACCCAGATAAACAAGAGCTTATTTTTGACTTCTCTTTTTCTATGATTGGCCCAAACCCTTACCAATTCTCATAATCAGTTGAACATGTTTGATGAAATTACCGGTTGCATTTTTTTCATTTTCCAAAACAAATCTTTTTAAAAACGGATAACCAAGTATCTTCTTTTTGGTCGCTCTATTCGTCTTCCTGTGATATTCCAAAAGCTTTTCCAGCATTGGGAGTTCCTGCTTCGGCCATGTTTTGAAATGGGGTATTTGTTGTTGTAAATCAATAAGTTTGTCCTTTAATAGAATAGAAGTTTGTTCTCTTTCAATCGGATCCATACTCGAACCTTCCGCATAAGTATCATCATTATTTAACTCCCTTTTTTGTACCCTATTCAGTATCAGAGATTACCCCAAGTAAGTCTATCTTTAATTATTCTATAATCTTTGCGAGAATTACAAATGCATTTGGCACCTCAGCTTACACTGTCTTTATTACAAAAATTAATATTAATTGAGCCGCCTTTGTTACAAATATTGTTAATAACTACCCTGTCTTTATTACAAAATAATATTTATATTTGTAATTGCATGATAAATAACAATATATGAAAATACAACGAATGGCATATAAGGAGCTCTTGAAATGGAAGGAAACTAGTAATAGAAAACCATTAATAATACGAGGGGCAAGACAAGTTGGTAAAACCACTTTAATAAGACAGTTTGCCAAAGAATTTGGTAATTATGTTGAGCTTAATCTTGAGAGAGCAGATGATCGCGATTTGTTTAAAACAGACGATATTAATAAAATATTGAATGCTGCTTATTTACTAAAAAATATTTCTCCAAGTGATAAGCCCACCTTACTTTTTTTGGATGAAATTCAAGAATCAACAAAAGCAATTCAATTATTAAGGTATTTTTATGAAGAGAAACCTGAATTGTATGTTGTCGCAGCTGGTTCCTTATTAGAATTTGCATTAAAAAAGGTTCCAAGCTATCCTGTGGGTAGAGTAGAACATTTATATCTCCACCCTGTTAATTTTGAAGAGTATCTAGGAGCAATAAAACATCCTAGTGCCATAGATTCATTGCAAGATACACCGATACCAGACTATGCCCATAGCGTACTGCTTAATTTGTTTCATGAGTACGCAATTGTTGGAGGCATGCCGGAAATAGTTAACCAATATATTCAGGATAAGAATATAGCTAGATTATCTGATACATACAATGGGCTGTGGCAGTCATATAAGGATGATATCGAAAAATATTGCAAGAATGATACTGAAAAAAAAGTCATACGCTATATCGTTGAAGTCGCACCAAATAATATCGATAGAATAAAATTTGAAAGATTTGGAAATTCAAATTATCGTTCACGAGAAGTAGGAGAAGCATTTCGATCGTTGAATTTAGCTAGAATAATTCAACTCATTTATCCTACCACAAGCTTATCTCCTCCATTAGAATCAGACTTTAAGAAAAGCCCTCGATTGCAGTTTTTAGATACTGGAATGTTAAATAATATATTGAGTTTACAAGGAAATATGATAATGGTGAGAGATCTAAATGATTATTATAGGGGAAAGATAATACACCACCTAATATGTCAGGAACTAATTTCAATTCATAATAAAAGTGTATTTATTCCACATTTCTGGGTTCGCGATAAGAAAGGTGCTGGCTCTGAAGTCGATCTGATATATAGATATGGAAAATATCTAATTCCGATAGAAGTCAAGTCTGGTGCACAGGGAAAATTAAAGTCTCTGCATCAGTTCATTGACAGAACAAATCATCATTATGCTATACGATTGTATGCAGGTGAGTATATTATAGAGAGGCACAAAACACCAGCAGGAAAACCATACTTATTGATGAATTTGCCCTATTATCTAGGCTCCAAAATCCCTGAATATATTGATTATATGATTAACAAATATGATATGGAAACAACCAAAGAGATTGAGATCTAAATAAGAGATGCTATCCATAGTTTTGTCTTAATGTAATTTAATAGGATTCGGTTTTATCGTTAAAAGCGTGGTTTAACCTTTAATCTATAAATCTCACATAATTGAGGTATGTTGAGTAAGGCAAGAGGTCGATTTCGACCTCTTTTTTTATCTTCTCTTGAATTAGGCTGAGACTATATTTATTGTTTCAATCCATTCCAATAATTTTTCAACTTCCTTCTTGTTAAAAATAACTTGCGCGGTTCCTTTATCCGGGGGTTCATATATAAATAAGTACTTATTTGTCTCATATATTTTTATAGCATATTTATTTCTAACCCATGATAAATTTATTTTAGATTCCATCTCCTTATAGGATGAACGCAAATCTGCTATAAAAGTGTCCAGTTCAGTTTGGTTTGAGAGACATATTAATGCAAGATGTGTTGTTTCAAAGCCTTTATTTCTGGCATAAACCAAACTTACTGTATAAGTTGTATCTCCCGTTTCAAGGTTAATTGTTTTATCAAAACAGGGGAATAGCCTTCCGATTTTAATATGGGAAATGTTAACAGTTTTAACTTGTGAATAAGATGATATCACAAAAGCAAGCAAACAGAATGAACTGAAAAGTTTTTTCATAAATAATTAGAATTAGATAATTTGACAATAATGTTAAATTGCATTTACAATTATATTACATTACAAATGCAGGGTCATAGGCAAACTGAACCTGAAATATTTGGGGAGGAGACAAATTTACAAAAAAGTATATTTATTTCAAATATATATGTGTAACTAAAATTTTAAAACCGAATTGAATTCAGCTATTAAAAGGGGTGACACCCTCCAAGGTGCCACTCCTCTTGTTATGAAATTTCCTACCAAAAATTGGGAATTGAAATCTACTTTAAGTTTCTTGTTATTCATATTTCAGCGTATCCACCGGATTTTTGCGCGCTGCATCATATACCAAAACCCAGATCGTGCTGCCAGCGATAAATAGCGTAATCAATAGAGGTAAAATAAATATTGCTGCACCCAGATTCATACGCATACTAAAAGTATCGAGCCAGCTTGTAAGCCCCCAATAACAAATCGGAACTGCAATTACAAAAGAAATCAGGATCAGGTATAAAAAATCTTTCCCGATTAATATGAGGATACGTGAAAGATTCGCACCCAGAACATTACGGATGCTGATTTCTTTGGTCCGTTGCTCGATCATAAATGAGGTTAATCCAAGAATACCCATGGTGGTGATAAAAATGGCAAGTATGGCAAAAATTCCAAAAACGGTTCCAAACATTTTATCCGGTTTGTATTGTTGTTCGTAATAAGATTCGATAAATACATAATCGAACGGATTGCCCGGGAAAAATTCCATGTATAATTTTTGGATTTGATCAATGGTTTGGGTTCGGTTCTGATCATTGATTTTAATAGCGATCATGCCCCTTACATCTCTTCCCGTTGGCATATAGCGGTATATGGTTTGTTCAAAATCCTGCTTGGGCGATTGCTGATGATAATCTTTAAATACTCCAATGATATGATAAATATTGCCCCAATAATCCACCCGCTCACCGATGGCTGATTCGGCATCTTTAAATCCCATCCATTTTACGGCCGTTTCGTTAAAAATCAGTGCCTGATTTTCGTCGGTTACAAAATCTTTTGAAAAATTGCGCCCTGCCACAAGCTGAACTTCAAATAAGTCAACAAAATCATAATCTATCCCAACAATCAAATAATTTTTACTATCCTTTGAACCTGCCGGCATGATCCCGCCTGCATCCCAATAAATTTGACGACCGGGTATTTCGGTTACCACACTTGTTTTTAAAATGTTGGGATCTTTGATCAACTCCTCCTTAAACGATTCCATCCGTGTTTTGATGCTTGCTTCATCTCTTATCCGGGGTGTTCGGACGGCCACAATATCATCCAATGATATGCCCAATGACTGGTTTTTCATAAATGAAATTTGTCTGAAGACCGCAAAAGTTGCACTCATTAAAATGAGGGCCATGATCATCTGAAAAATAACCAGGGCTTTTCGAAGATTAATTCCTTTAATTGAATTTCCCAGTTTCCCTTTTAAAACATGGATGGGTTTAAATGAGCTAAGCACCATTATCGGATATATTCCAGAAAGGAAAATGCCCGCAAAAAAAAGCACGGCCATCGTTAACCAAAACCATGATTGGTTAAAAAGAATCTGATCAGATGGCACCGCCGTAATTTCGCTGAAGATCGGACGTATGATTTCCATCAGGCCGACTGCCAGTAGCAGGGCCATTAAATTTAGTACGAAGGTTTCAATTAAAAACTGACCCATTAATTGTGTTTTGTCGGCCCCAACAACTTTTCGGAGGCCAACTTCACGGGCACGTGTCATTGAACGGGCTGTTGATAAGTTGATGTAATTAACCCAGGCTATAATAATAATAAAAAGGGCAATCATAAACAGAAAATTCACCGTCTGCACATCACCATTAACCTTTAATTCCTGTTGGTAATGTGAATGAAGGTGGATGTCTGTTAACTTTTGCGGAATCAGCTCGCAGCTTAGTTTGTAGTGCCTCAGCACTTCTCCCCATTCCTTTTCAACTAAATCGGCCAGTTTAATTTTAAGTGTTTCCAGCTCGGATCCCGGTTTTAGAATAAAGAAGGTGTAAAATCCACTGTCGCCCCACGAATTTTCAATATTCCGGCCATAAATGTCCCATAGGTTTGGATAAGACATTGCAATGTCAATTTGCATGTGAGAATTCTCAGGAAAATCTTTATAAACACCGGTCACCTTAAAGTTTAATTGTTTGTCGCGGCTCAGCGTTTTGCCAATGGGGTTTTCGTTCCCAAAATATTTGAATGCGGTGGATTCGGAAATATAACAGGTGTTTGCCTCCCGGATGCCATTTTTGGAATCGCCGGAAATAAATTCGAAGTCAAAGATTTCGAAATATTCCTGTTCCACAAAAAAATTATGGTCTTCAATAAATTTATGTTCATCATCGGAAGTAAAAGTTGCCTGTCGCGAAAAACAGCGGGCAATTATTTCCACCTCCGGAAACTGTTCGCGCATGCGAACTGCAGCCGGCGGACAACAGGAAGCAAACCTCACAGCTTCTCCGGTTTCACTGATGCGTTCATACCGCAGGCGATAAATTTCATTGCTCCTTGTATGAAATCGGTCGTAGCTCCTTTCATAATGAACATAAATTAAGATGAGCAAACAGGCCGTCATCCCAATGGTAAGCCCCAGAATATTGATGAAAGAGAATAATTTATTGTGCCACAAATTACGAAAGGCCACCATTAAGAAATTTCTAATCATGATTTAAACAATTAGGTTAATCAATTGGTAAATAAAATTTCTTTGGTGCAATAATCGAATAAATTTACAATAATTTCTGAAGATATATAGGTTTAATAGAAAAATTGACGTTCATGATAATACATCTTTAATTAGGTATTTTACCTATTGTTGAGGCTCCTAAATGAAATATCTTTACATCCATCACATTAATTTTAGACGACCGGAATTATTGGGGTTTATTGTTGCATTAAAAAAATTCATCATCTATTTAGTAAGCATGGAATGTCAGGTTTTATTATACAAACAGAAGTGTTTGAAAAGGCTTTCAGAAATTAGGATGGTTTATCCGAAGGGATTGTTGTTTGTTATGGCAATGATTCTGTTTTCAAACCTTTCAGTGGATGCACAACATTTTTCATTTATAGAAATTGAAAACGCTTCGAATATAACAACGGATAACTACCTAAAACCACAAGTTAATTTTTACGCCAGTGAATTCGACCAGACGAAAAATTTTGGGGTCTACTATTTTTTATTGTTAAACGAAAACTGGGGCCAGGCTTATGCCGGAATTCAGTTTAAACCGTTTAACTGGTTAAAGTTGAGTTTGGGTGCCGGTCTAGAAAACAATGTAAATCCATACCGTTTCAACATAAGTTTGTTCATATTTAAAAACAACATTAGTTGGATGCAAATTTATGAATATGGGGGAAGTGGATTTTGGTATCATATTTTGCTAAACTATAGAATTTCTGATCGAAACAATCTTGGATTGATTGCAAAAAGGTATTATGGATTAGGACTTAATTATGAGTATCTCATAAAGAAAACACCAATCAGCCTGATTTGTTCACCTACCTATGATACCGAAGATCAAAGCCTGAAGTTTACTTTAACCTTCAAAACAAACCTTTCATTTAAAAATGACTAAAAAGCGCATGAATAAAATTAAAATTATAATCGGGCGGTGGATGCCAATAACCATTTCATTCATTGCTTTTTGTATTCTCATTATCGGGACCTTTTCATACACAGAATATAAACAGGAAGCCTGGGAAAATGATATCAGAACCAGAATTTATGAGGTGTTAATGACCAAAAAGACAAAGTTGGAAAAAGCCCTTTTTTCAAGAATTCATTATACCCGCAGTGTAGCGGCCTATGTATCGCTAAGACCCGATTTGTCAACCAATGAATTTTACAATCTGGCTGATGAATTGATTAAAAATGACTCGGTCATCTGCACCATGTCAATTTCAAAAAACTGTATCATCGATGCCGTTTATCCACTGGAAGGTCATGAGGCCGCCATCGGATTAGATTTGCTGGCACACCCCGAACGTAAAGAAATTGTAGAAAAAACAATTGAAACCCAAAAAACATTTATTGCAGGGCCGGTCGAATTGGTGGAAGGCGGAATTGCATTCATTAGCTATACCCCGATTTTTGATAAAACCAAAGCCCCTGAATTAGAATTTTGGGGGGTGACAGATATCGTGATGTATCGCGATAAACTGCTGGAAGAGGCGAATCTTCATCATAAAGAATTTGGTTTTGTGTTTGCATTAAGAGGTTATAACGGGCTTGGGAGCAAAGGCGATGTTTGGTGGGGTGATGGATCATTGTTTTCCAGAAACCCGATCACTGTAAAAATTGATCTTCCTGATGGCGAATGGATATTAGGCGCCATGCCCGAAACCGGATGGCCGTCTTTTATAAATGAGGACCGGATACTGTTGGTTGTTCTTATTGGCAGTTCGCTCATAATTAGCGTGTTGATATGGTTGGTTATTAAGGCAGTAATGAAAATTCAAAAAAATGAACAGGAATTAAAGGCTATTTTTCAGTCGCTCGACAGCCTCATAATTGAATTTAACCATGAAGGCAGGTATCTTAAAATCCCTCCGGTTAATTCCGAACTGCTGGTTAAGCCAAGAGAGGAATTAATTAATAAAACCGTTTATGAAATTTTTCCAGAAGATTATGCGAAACTTTTCCACGACGCCATTAAAGCGTGCCTGGCAACCAGGAATTTAATAAAAATTGAATATCCTCTGCAAATTGGAAATCAGCAGAAATGGTTCTCAGCTACTGTTTCATGGAAATCTGAACATAGTGTTATATTTCATGCCATTGATACGAGCGGACAAAAAGAAGCATTAAAAAAAATTGTTGAATCAGAAAACAGCCTGCGCCTTCTGAATGCAACAAAAGATAAATTTTTCTCCATCATTGCACACGATCTAAAAAGTCCTTTCAACACCATTCTTGGTTACAGCGATCTGTTAAAAAGTGATTTTGACATGATAGATGTAGAAGAGCAAAAAAAATTGATTCACGAAATAGACAGTTCGGCCCGAAGTACTTATGAATTGCTGGAAAATTTACTTTTATGGTCCAATTCACAGAGTGGAAAGATAGAGATTGACAAAGAAAATTTTAATTTAAAATCAATTGTTGAGAATGCCATAGGGCCGTATGTACCTGGTGCTGATAAAAAACGAATTGGGTTTCATCTCAATATCCCCGAAAACTTAATGATCAAGGCCGATAAATTTACCATAAGAACCATCGTCGCCAATTTGTTCAATAATGCGATCAAATTCACACCGGTAAATGGAAAGGTTGAAATAAGTGTAATCAAGCGAGAGGGTGAGATAGAATTTTGTGTTGAAGATAATGGCGTTGGTATTCCACCGGAGATCATCCCTCATCTTTTCCTGATAGAGAAAAATAATTCGACGATTGGAACCAATAATGAAAAAGGAACAGGATTGGGGCTTATACTTTGTAAAGAGTTTGTTGAAAAACATAAAGGGAAGATTTGGGTAGAAAGTGAACAGGGCAAAGGCTCACGTTTTTATTTTACCTTGCCTTTATAGCAGGCCGGATTTTGTTTATTAAAGGTTAAATAAGAGAGAAGATAAATAAGAACCTTTTGGCATTCGTCTTGAAACCGAATGGAATTCTAATTGTTTTATTTTTTCTTTAACCTTTTTAATTCTTCTTTGAGTTCGATCATTCTCAGTTCGCGGCCAACAAACAAACTGTTTAATTCCTCCAGTTCTTTGGTTTTTTCTTCAAGTTCGTGGGTGCGTTCTTTTACTAAATCTTCGAGGTTCTTGCGATATTTTTCAAGTTCCACCTCCGATTTCTTGATAATGGTAACATCCACCGTGAACCCAAATATTTGTTTTGGGGTGCCATCCGCTTGTCTCAGGAAAATGGTTTCTTTGGAGAGCAGCCAAACCCACGAACCGTTTTTATGTTTCATACGGTATTCGTGCTGAATAATTTCTTCATCTTTTGCCATTTGGTAACGAGGCACAATGTTGTTTAAGTAGCTTGTTAAGTCTTCGGGATGCATTAAATTGGGGATTACATTGCCCCCCATTTCTTTAATTTCTTTTATGGTGTATCCAAGTATTCTGGTAATGCCCAAATTGCTATAAATATTTTGCTTATCGATGATGTCATAGATATAAATAATGTCAGGAGAGGTATTTAAGATTGACTCCGTAAAAGATTGATTTCGCTTTAACTGTCGTTCAATTTCTTTGCGGCTCGAAATATCAGTCATGATGTGCAAGAAAAATTCCAATTTACCTTCAGGGTCGAAAATGGGCGAGCAGGAAACAATATATTCTTTGTTGTCTATTTCAACTAACATTTCGTTGCGGGAAGTTGAATTATTGTGCATTGCTTTTCTCAGCGGACAGCCCTTGGGAGGTTCTTCTTTCTGGTGGAACAGTGTATGACATTTTTTACCAATGATATCATCACGTTTTAAATTAAAGTTGGTCAGGGTTGCCTCATTCACATACTTGATAATATGATCCTTCCCTATTAATTGGACCGGATATCCGATAATGTTAAAAATGGTTTCCCAGTCGCGCCTTGATTTTTGAAGTTCGCGGCTACGTTCTTCTATTTTAACTTCCAGTTCTTTGTTTAAGTTGAATAATTTGGTTTCGGCATCCATTCTGGTTTTTTCGTCTTTCCTGATCCGAAAGTATGCTGCTAAAATAATTGCAAGCCCGATCACCCATAGAATAAAATAGAGGTAATAGTGATGGGATTTATGATGAGTGGTCAGCACATTAAAACGATCTTCCGGATAAGAAACACTTAAGCCTCCGATGATGTCATTTAATTGATAATCCTGTTTCTTATGACACTTTAAGCAACTTGCTTCAGCCAATAAAGGCTGCATATAGCGCAAATACCTTTTGCCCGCTATGGTATCTATTCCGAAATATTCCGGTTCTCCTTTTACAAAGGATTCAAGGGCCATTATTTCCCATTGATCGGGAGCGTTTTCCGGACGGATCGGATTTAAACTGGTGATATGCCCTCTAAGTTCCGTGTACTTTCGCTGTAGCTCATGCATTTGACGGGTCATATATGCGGGATTGATCAAAGTTAAGCTTGAATTTGAATCGATAAGTATATCCCTTTGCGGTAAATCGGAGAGATAAGGATTGGGTTTATTCAGGCTGTCGACATAAACATAAACGCCACCATGCTCTGAAACCCAGCGTCTGAAAATTACATCTTTCTCGAATCCCACTTTCGTATAAATATAGGCACGATCCAGGGTATGTTGCCTGATCGAAATCATTTCAATATTTAAAATGATAAGCAGTAATATGGTCCAAATAACTGAACTGTAAATTGCATACCTGCGGCTATGAATCCTCTTTGTGATATCAGGAAATTGATTTTTCATGCCGCTTAATTTTAGAACTGAAAAGTGAAATGAGTCAAAAATTAAACCCGAAACAGCTAACTATAAATATACAACAATTATGAGCTTGATTTACTATGATTTGGCAAATAAAAATCCGGAATTTGACTTCACACTGTTTTTGTCGTAATTTTCATGTTCGCGCGTAATTCTTTAATTAGTAAATATTTATTGGCAATCGATCATTCAATATTGTTAATTCTGTTTTTTATACCAAAAAGGAGGACCATGATATGAAAAAGTTAATTTTATTGCTTAGCCTCTTTGTATTATTCACTTTGAATGATGCAAAAGGAGGGATTATAAATGTTACAGTTAATAATATTACTGAAAATTCTGCAGTGGTTAGCTGGATAACTGATATGCCGGTTACGACTGAGTTAAGATTAGGGGTGATGCAAGCAGGTGGAACCTATGTTTACACTACATTGCCTGCCTTAGCGATTCCGGATGCTACTTTCCATAGCTATCCCTTAAACAATTTACAGCCCTTAACTAATTATCGGGTTGAGGCCCTGTCGTTCGATAATAATATGGGTTGTTATATTCCCTGTGATGACGGCAGTAATCCAGCCAGTTTTACGACCTTAGGTTCAGCCGGTCCGGTTGTTGACATTGATTTGTTTACCCAGTATTATTCAATCCCGGTGAATGGATGGACCATGATTTGGGGTAATGCCAAAACGCTCACCGGCACTGCTTTTGACAAAGATGTGATTTTTACCATCAGCAATGGCGCTCCGGGCGGAAGCGCAAGGGGTGCTTTCGAACCGGCAACTGCCGTTACCGATAATAATGGCGATTTTTTTGTCATGTTTTATGGATTGCATTATGGAAAAGCAAAAATTGAGGTAATGATTGATGATGTTATTTCCGAACTTGAAATAATGATTTTGCCCGATAATCAAAAAAACAGGTCAAAAAATAAATAGCCGGCATAAAAACATTAATTATTATAGGGTTCAGCACAATTTACTGCTGACTGCTTATGTAAGTTTATTTATGTTTTTAAGAGTTGGTTGATTTTTGTAATAAGTTCGTCTTTTTTAATGGGTTTCGAAATATATTCATCACATCCGGCATCCAATGATTTTTCTCGATCACCTGCAATTGCATAAGCAGTTTGCGCAATAATAGGTAATTCGGGTCTGAGTTTTTTAATTTGCATGCTTGCATCATAACCGTTTAAAACCGGCATATTGATGTCCATTAAAACAAGGTCGATTTCAGCATTTTTCTGGCACAACTCAACTGCTTTTTGTCCGTTCTCTGCCCTGATATCCTTCATCTTGTGCATACCTATAACCGCATGAATATATTCATAGCTCGAATCATCGTCTTCAACAATTAAAATTGTTTTTTCAGATAAATTAATTTTTGTTTTACCCTGATCAGAATTGGTTGCTGTATCCCTTATCACTGATGAAAATGGAATACTAAAATAAAAAGTGCTCGATTTGCCTTCTTCTGATTCGAGCCAGATATCCCCGCCTAAGAGCTTTGTTAGTTTTTTTGAAATGGAAAGACCCAATCCTGCACCGCCGTATGATCGTGTGTGTGAATCTTCAATCTGACGAAAAATATCGAAAATAAGCTCCTGTTTGTTTTTAGCAATACCGATACCTGTATCACTCACATAAAATTGAATGTTTTTTTCTTTTAATGAATAACCAAAGTTTATTTCGCCTTCATTGGTAAATTTAAGCGCGTTTTTTAATAAGTTTATGAGGATTTGTTTCAGCTTTGCGGGGTCGGTATTTACGACAAGCGATTTTTGTTGAGATGGCAAATGAAGCTGAATTTTAATATTTCCTTTATTAATAACTCTTTGCTCAATTTTAGTGATTTCAAAAACATCCCTCAGTGTGGAATGAATATCAATATCTTCTTTGTTAATTTTAATTTCTCCCGTTTCTATTAAGGTGATATCAAATAAATCTTCAACTATTTTAAGCAATTGTTTACCACTCGAATTGATGGTTTGGTTATAGCTAATGATATCGGTTAATTCGATTTCTTCATTAATGATATCTGAAAATCCGATAATTGCATTCAGGGGTGTGCGCAATTCGTGCGACATGGTAGCCAGGAAAGTGGATTTTAAACGATCCGATTCTTTTGCTTTTTCAAGGGCCAGTTTTAAATTTTGTTCGGTACGTTTTCTTTCAATGCTGATGCTCATCTGATCCGAAACAAATACGAGCATATCCATGTCTTCTTTTGTATATGCATTTTCGTTGGTATAGCTTTGCACCGCGAAAACGCCTGTTACTTTCCCTTCAATTTTAAGGGGTACCCCCAGCCAAACTTTCGAATCGGCACCAAACAATTCAACTTCGCCTGATTGTTCAAGCTTACTTTTGACCTTACTGTTTGCCAGTAAGGGCTGACCTGTCTTTATAACATATGCTGTTAAAGTTTTACCGGCGGGGAAGGAATCGAATTTGTCTTTCTGGTCAGAATGGTAGGGCAATGTAAAGCTATGTGTTTCCTGATCATACAATGCCACATAAAAGTTTTCCGTATCAATAATTTTCCCCAGTTCCTTTTGGATAATTTCAATTAATTTTTCAAGATCTTCGCTTAAACTAACCGCATTGGAAATATTATAAAGAAATTTTTGGATGTTTTCCGCCCGTTTTCGGTTGGTAATGTCCCTGGTAATGCTTAAAATGTTTTGGGTGCCATTCAGATCGATAATAGAAGCCGACATCAATCCATGCCTGATTTCTCCGGTTTTTGTTCTGAATTTGGCTTCCAGGTTCGATACGACTCCTTTTTTTAATAACTCATCAACCAATTTTTTGCGGTCATTTGGGTCATCCCAAATTTGCAGGCTAATTGATCTTTTATTGATAACCTCTTTTTCTGTATAGCCCAAAATATTAGTAAATCCTTTATTGATCGAAACATAGTTCCCGTCACTTAAACGGTTAATGGCAATCGAATCAGGACTCGTGATAAAAGCTTTTTTAAATTTTTCTTCACTTAATTCAAGTTCTTGCCTGGCTTTTTGTTGATCCGATATATCCATTATAATTCCCCTGATGCCTTTTAGATTGCCCTCCTGAATAATCGGACTGGCATTGAACAGAATTGGAAATCTTGAACCATCTTTTTTTTGTGCGGTGTACTGAATGGTACCGGGCGATTTTCCAATCATTCTTTGCTGAAATGTTTCAACTGCCCTTTGCCTGTCTTCAGCTACCAAGATGTGAATGCCATTTAATCCTTCTTCTACATCTTCCAGGCTGTAGCCTGAAATTTTCAATGCCATTTTATTAACATACGTGAGAATATAATTTGCATCTGTTTCGAAAACTGCCTCTGGCAGCATTTCAACCAGGTCTTTAAACCGCGCTTCACTTTCTTCCAGCTTTTTTAGTGCTTTTTTTTGATCCGTAATATCTTCTCCTGAGCTAAGCGTACTTATGATTCTGTTATTTTCATCTTTTAAAACAGAATTGTTCCATGCGATTAATTTTTCATCACCTGATTTTGTCAGGACATAATTTTCAAAGTGTTTAACTGATTCAATTTCTCCGGAAAAGACCTTTTTACTTACTTCCTTTACTTTCACTCGCTGTCGTTGCGGAATAAAGTGATTTATCCAGTTTTTTCCAATAATTTCCTCCTCTTTATACCCAAGAATTTTGCAGCCTTTTGGGTTTATCATATCAACATTGCCATTTTGATCCAAACAAACCAAAATCACATCAGCAATATCAAGGTATTGCTTGGCTTTGTCTTGTTCTTTACTAATTCTTTCTTCTGCCAGTTTTTGTTCCGTAATATCCTGAGTAAATCCGATCGCCTTAATGGGTTTATTCTCTTTGTCAAACTCAACCGTTGCTTTTTCCCTTACCCATTTCACTTTGCCATTAACGAGCAAACGGTGTTCAATATCATAGGGCTCATTATTAATGGCTGCCATCCATTTTTCATTTACATAATCTCTGTCTTTTGGATGAATACATTCCAGGAACAGTTCGTAATTTAATGTTGTTCCCAAAGGGACTCCGAATATTTCGTAATTTTGATCCGTCCAGTATAGTTTGTTTTTGATGAGGTCAAGTTCCCAACTCCCTAATTTTGCAATTTCCTGTGCACTTTTTAACAGATATTGATGCCGAATCAGTTTGGATTCCGTGATTTTACTTTCGGTAATATCTTCGGTTGTGCTTACCAGCATATAGCCTGTTTCTGTTTTAACAGCCGTAATTTTACCTTTCAAAAACAAGCAGGTGCCATCAGGCTTCAAATGTTCCCGAATAAGTGGTTGATTGATAATGGGAGATTTGCCAGTTTTTAAGAGATGTTTGATCTCAGTTTGGTACTTTATCCTTATTTTTTCATTCTGAAGATGCTCTGGTAAAAGCTTATACTGTACATCCCAAACCTTTTTCCCAAGTATGTCAGATGAATGCAATCCTGTTAGCATTTCCAGGTTCCCGTTCCAAACTATGACTGAACCTGATTCATCGGTAATTGCAATTCCTTCTGATGATTTTTCGATGACACTTTTAAAACGAATTTCGCTCTTACGTAATTTATCTTCTGCTTTTTTCTTTTCGGTAATATCCTGAAAAACGCAATAGGTTTGTTTAAAACTTCCATCCGGATGATAGCCAATACAACCCTCAAAAGCAATATCCAGATAATGTCCGTTTTTATGCCTGATTTTGAATTGTGCATCATGAACATAACCTCGCTTTTTGAAGGCCGGAAAATTTTCATCGAAATGTGCCTTCCACTCAGGATGCAGAAAATCAATATACCTTTGGCCAATTACTTCTTCACGCTCGTATCCCAGTGTTTGCAACCAGGCGGGGTTTATATCTTTAAAGGTGCCATCCTCATTAAGCGATTGGTAAGGGATGGGTGCGTTTTCGTAGAGTGTTTTGTATTTTAATTCGGCCTCCAGTATTTCAGGATCCAGTTTTTCATAAAGGGCCTTAAATTTTCTAAGTTCAGAGACTTCTGCTTTTAAGGCAAGAATTTCATCTAATAGTTGCTGCTCAGTTTTATATTGATTCTCCATATTAGCTATTTAGTTTACCAAAGCATTATAAATACCTTTTTAATGAAAGATCCATCCAAATTAAACTTCAAAAAAATATTGAAAATATTAAATATAAGCAATAAAAGTAAGAATATCAAACCCTCTTAAATATAGGTAATATACCTATATTTTAACATTTATTTTAATTGTATATTAGTGATTTCCCAATATTTAATAATGTTTTGGGGTGAATTTTACGTGAACGAACTAATACTGGTGCCACGAATTATTTATTTTTTATCATTAATGCGATATATGGCAATTATTGAATTATTTGCAAAATCCAATGTTTCGCGGTATCGGTATTCATATTCTAATTGTTATGGATATCCTTAATCATCTCCGGGGAGTTTATGTAGAGCGGATACATGGCTCATCATTACGAATTATTGATATAATAGGGTTTATGCATTTTCAATACGTATCTAAAAACAAGCATGAATTCAAAAATCAATAAAACCATGAACGCTTTAATCGATAATGTCAGCTTATTTGATCTTAACAGGTTTACCTTAAACTTTAAGAATAAAAATATTGAAAAGGAGTTCAGGAAAGAATATTTTCAAAAATCGCTTCCTGTTTTCAGGCTTTCATTTATACTGGTTATCATACTCTATGCAGCTTTTGGCTTCCTGGATCATGAAACAACTGAAATGTATTACCGTAGTTTTTATGTGGTCAGGTATTTAATTGTTTTACCAATTTTACTGGCAACCTTATTCTTTTCATTTCATTACAAATTTGAAAGGTACTGGCAATTTTTACTGTCCGTTTGTTTTGTTGTAAGTGGTTCGGGGATTTTATATATGTTGTTGGTCAATCCTGATAATATCTATTATTATGGTGGGATGTTTTTGGTTTTTATGGCCGGATATTTTTTTATCAAACTACGATTTTTCCCGGCAATTATTCCAGGTATGATCCTGATCCTGATTTACAATGTGGCAGCTTTGTTGCTTCACAAATTAAACCAAACCGAGTATTATTATATGGTGGTTACCAATTCATTCTATCTTTCTGCCAATATCATAGGAGTGATTGCACTTTATAATATTGAACGATTGGAACGTGTTGAGTTTTATCAAAAGGCCATGTTGTTTAAAAAACAGATGGAAATAAGTAGTATTAATAAGAATTTGGAAGCACAGGTAAAAGAACGCACAAGCTTACTGAATGAAAGAAATCATAAATTATCGCAGGAAATTGAGTCCAGAAAGAAAATCGAAGCCGAACTCATAAAATCCAAAGAAAAGGCAGAAGAAAGTGATCGGTTAAAATCAACGTTTCTGGCTACCATGTCGCACGAACTGCGCACACCCCTAAATGCAATCATCGGGTTTTCGGACTTGATAAATGAAGAATTTGAAACAGATGAAATTATAAGTTTTGCGAAGACCATCAATACAAATGGCAATCATTTATTATCGATTGTTAATGATTTAATGGATATCTCCCTGATCGAATCAGGGCAAATGATTATCGTTGAAGAAACATTTAGCCTGCAAAGTTTTTTTGCAGATTTAAAAGAGGTTGTCAATTATGAGGCTCAAAAGGCCGGGAAAGAGCATGTTGCCTTAAAATTTAATAACCCAGGCATGAATGGTGATTTTATGCTCAAATCAGATCCTTCGAAACTTAAACAGGTTTTAGTGAATCTTATTAAAAATGCCATCAAATTTACGCACAATGGACAAATAACATATGGTTTTGAGGAAGTTAGAATGAACGGAAAAACATATCTCAGGTTTTTTGTAAAAGACACAGGCATTGGAATTCCCAAAAATAAGCAAGCTTTAATATTCGATATTTTCAGGCAGCTCGAAGATGGCAACACCCGCGAATATGGAGGAACCGGGATCGGACTGTCGATTTCCAAAAAAATTACCGACAAACTGGGAGGTAAAATATGGCTCGAATCTGAAGTCGGGAAAGGTTCCGTCTTTTATTTTACGATCCCCTTTGAGCCGCAAGAAAGCCCTGTTGTTAGTGATGAAGATAAAAGTGCAGTGGAAGCCAGACTGAATAAAAAAGCACAAAAAACAGTAATGATTGTTGAGGATGTGGAAGCCAGTTTCGAATATTTAAAGATACTGCTTCATAATTGGGGGTTTCAGGTTGTGTGGGCAAAAAATGGTGAAGAATCGATCGATATGATAAAAGAGAAAGCTGAGGTTGATCTGGTATTAATGGATATCAATATGCCAGGAATCAATGGCTTGGATGCCAGTGTTGAAATTAAGAAAATGAAGCCACAGCTTCCCATTATTGCGCAAACGGCATACGCCATCTCCGGCGATCGCGAAAAATGCCTGGAAGCCGGATGTGATGATTATCTTTCAAAGCCAATCAAGCAGGAGTTGTTAAAAGCCCTGATTAGTAAGTATTTATTATTAAATTGATTTTGGGTAATTTATATCGTAATCAGTAAGATACGCAAAAGAAAACCTCCGAAATTTTTCCGGAGGTTTTACAATGAACAAAACAGGATTTTATAATATTAAAGGTATTGAGCAATAATTTAATGTGCTTTACAAAACGCCTTCATCATATGCTTTTTCGCCATGCAATGATTCATCCAGCCCGGCAAATTCCTGATCATCGGTTACTTTTACACGGGTTATAAAATTGATTACAATCAGCATCACATAAGTGAAAATAAAGGCATAAAATGCTGCGCCTGCTACAGCAACCAATTCTTTGAAAAAGAAAGATGAATTTCCTTCGATTAAACCAGATTGCCCGTTAATGGCTGCGGATGCAAATATGCCCAACAAAATCGTACCCAGAAATCCACCAATACCGTGAACGCCCCATACATCCAGTGCATCATCCCATCCCAGTCTGTTCTTGAATTTAACAGCGATATAACAAACGGCACCTGCTGAAATTCCAATCAAAATAGCCGCCCATAAAGGAACAAAGCCCGCCGCAGGTGTAATGGTTGCCAATCCGGCTACGGCACCTGTTAAAAGACCGATAAATTTGGGTTTTCCTTCCCTTACCCATTCAATAACCAACCAGGTGATGGCCGCAAATGAAGCAGCTACATCGGTATTTAAAAATGCAATGGTTGTAATGGCATCAACCTTTAATTCGCTTCCGGCATTAAAACCATACCATCCGAACCAAAGTAAACCGGTACCAATTGCGACCAATGGGATACTATTTGGTGGCGATTGGGTATCTCTTCTTTTCCCGACATAAATTACAGAAGCCAGGGCCGCAAAACCAGCCGTTGCGTGAACCACAATTCCTCCGGCAAAGTCGAGTACACCCCATGCTGAAAGCAATCCGCCTCCCCATACCATATGTACAAAGGGATAGTAAACAAATAATTGCCATGCCACTAAAAATATCAGGTATGCCTTAAAAGTCACCCTGTTAACAAAAGCTCCTGTAATCAATGCAGGGGTAATAATGGCAAACATCATTTGGTAGGCAATAAAGATATATTCAGGATATTGGCCGTCGGCTCCGCTATAAGGATTATTGAAAGGAATGTTTGTTAAAAGGGCCCAATCCAGGTTGCCAATAATTGCACCTTCGCCCCCGCTAAAGCAGAGAGAATATCCGACCAGTACCCACATAATTGTTGTAATACCAAGGGATACAAAAGTCTGCATCATAATGCCTAAAATATTTCTTTTGCCTGCCAGGCCTCCATAAAAAAATGCCAGCCCGGGGGTCATTAACATTACCAGGCTCGTGCATATGATCATAAATGTTGTTGTTCCTGTATTAAAATCCATGATGAATAAATATTTAATTAGAAATTAAGTTGATTTAAAATGAGAAGCCCGCAACCATAAATATTTTTTGTGCCTGTGGGTTTGTAATTAAGGAGACGGTTAGCGGTAAACTAAAGTCATCCGTGATTTTTATATCCTTTGAGGTTGAAATTCCAAGGTTTGTGACTCCGAATGAATCACCATAAAAACCCGTTTCATCAAGGTTTTCATCCGGATTAGTAAGGTTGAAACCAATAAATGCATCCAGATTATTGAAAGAATAGCCCAATTCAGCATAGGTTGAATATTGAATTTTCCCGATCGATCCATCTGTATTCATTCTTCTGGCATCTGCTCCATGAAAATTTGTTGCAATTAAAAATGTAAGCGGAAGATCATCAGTCCCGTTAAATGAGAGACTTGCTTCAAACACATGGCCGGTTGTATTATCATTATAATCGAAGTATTTGTAGGCAGCATCTGTTTCATCCGGGAAAAAGTAATCTGTAAATGTTAAAGAAAACATATCGTTAAAAGCATAGCTGATATACAGATCAACTTCCTGAGCTCCCGCTAAATTAGTCGTAAACGCGCCCCATGCACCCAAAGTAAATGAACCGGAATTGTATTCGATTCCTGGCTGGATGCTTGGAGAACCTCCAAAATCCATTCCCCTCCAAATATAACGACTCATTAAATCGACACTTATACTAATCGGATTCTCAGCTTCTGAAACAGTTCCTTGTGCATAGCTTAATCCTTCGAAAATGCATAAAAGCAAAATAATTAATACGAATTTTTTCATTGTTTAAGTTTTGGTTGAACACTTAAACAAAAATGATGGAAATAAATAAAAGCGGCAATTGGGTAAGTACGTAAAATGGAATACGTGATTCTCGTATCGTAAAGCTATAATTCGATAATTTTATTTTTTATCGCGAATTTTACAAGATCCACAGTGCTATGTAAATCAAGTTTGCGCAGAATTTTGGTCTTATGGGTTTCTACGGTCCTGATGCTTATTGAGAGGTGTTCGGCTATTTTCGAATTATTCATTCCTTCAACAACCAGTCGTAATATTTCTTTTTCACGGTTCGATAAGTTTCCCAGCTTATCATTTGAGTTCGGTTTGCCATATTTGGCACTATTTACATAGCTCTTAAGAATGGTGTCTGAAATTGATTTGCTGAAATATTCATGACCCTGGGCTACCTCTTTGATGGCATGAAGCAATTCGGTTCGGGTAGTGTTTTTGGGGAGGTAACCATGGATCCCCGCTTTTAATGCATTGAAAATAAAATCTTCGGATGTATACATCGAAAGCATCAGGATTTTTATTTGTGGATACTGGTCGGAAAGAATTTTTGAAACTTCAATGCCCGACATTGAAGGCAAAGAAATATCTAATAATACGATGTCGGGCAGTTTTAATTTAAGCAGGTCGAAAAATTCATAAGCACTTCTCGCTTCACCAATGATTTCCATGCTGGGGTTATTGACCAATAATGATTTGATACCATCCCTGACAATCTGATGATCATCTACTAATATGATTTTTATCTTTTCCATCATGAGGTTCTTAACGGAATTTCGATTCTGATTGTTGTTCCTTTAGCAATTTTTGAAGATAAGCTAAATTTCCCCGACAGCAATGAAACCCTGTCTTTTATATTGTTTAACCCATTTGAATTTAATTGCTTCATGTCTGACTCATTGAATCCCGATCCATCATCGGTAATTGTGAATATCACCAAATCTTCATTAAAAGTGATTTCGATATCGGCATGACTGGCTTTCGCATGTTTTACAATATTCGACAAAGCTTCTTGTGCGATGCGGTAGATATAGGTTTTTCTTTCCTGATCAAGTTTAACTGAATCGCCGAAGGTGTTGAATTGAATATTTATTTGAGAGGATTCTGAAATTTGGTTGCAAAGATTTCGAATGGCAGTTATAAGGCCAAATTCAACCAGGGCTGCCGGCATCAGGTTGTTTGAAATACGACGGGTTTCTTCAATTGTTTTGTCGAAAAGCATCCCCAGTTCGTCAAAGTTTTTATTTGTTAATTCCGATTCGGAAAGGCAACTCTCGTATCTTAATTTTAAGCCGATGAGTATTTGTCCCAGTCCGTCATGTAATTCCCTGGATAAACGCTGGCGTTCGATTTCCTGGCCATTAATCAATGAGCGTAAACTTTTTTTCCGTTCAATTTCAAGTTCTTTATTCTGGCTCTGTAATTTAAGTGCCATCGTATTAAAAGTTTTTGTCAGATCCCCAATTTCGTCATTTGAAATATGTTTAATTTCAACTTCTAAATTCCCTTTGCCAATCTCACGGGCGGCATCGTTTAGTCTTTGAATGGGGTAGGTTATTTTTCTGGATATGATTACAATCACAACCAGAACAATCACAAAGATAAAAATGCTGATAAAAACGATTTCATTACGGATGCGGTAAATAGGGATTGTTACTTCATCATAGTCGATTTCGGCAAGTAGCACCCAGTCAAGATTGGGGATGTTAATTTTACGGTATGAGCTTAAAACCGAAATGCCTCGGTAATCTTTAATGATTTTTGTACCAGGCAGGTCTGCCAAGGCCGAATCAACTGCTTCCGTCTGAACGGCCGTATTTAAAAAAGAATTATCCTGAAAGCGTGATGAACTGCGCATTAAATAATCCTGCCCGACCAAATAAGATTCACCCGATAATCCAAGCCCTGAGCTGGGTTCTTTTTCAAGCATGATTGAATCAATAGCATTTGGTGAGATCTCAAAAACAATAATTCCTAAAACATGATGTTGATCATCAGAAATTTTTGAACTCAATGTAATGATCGCCTGCCCCAAATGATCTGTTCTTGTAAAATCTTCTATTTGAACACTTTTGTTCGAGATTGTGTGATCCCATAAGGCCTGATAATCCAGCCTGGTTTGAGGCCTTGGTGATTGGCTGGGTTTAAGCTGGATGATATTCCGATTGTTCCCAATGATAAAAATTCTGTTGTAATGTTGCTTGGAAATCTCATTTATGAATGAATTCGATAAATCAATTTGTTCGCTTGCAGATAAAACATAATCGCTTGATTGTTGAAGTTTATTAATTTCCCTGCTTAAAGATTGTATATCGCTTGAAGCTTTTGCCAATTGGACTTCATTGCTGCGATTTGAGAAAAAGTTCTCAATCAGACTTGTTTTATAAACCCTCACCGAGGTAAGCTGGTTAAATGTTCGGTCCAAGATTGCATCCCTCGCATTATAAAACGAATAGGAAGCTACAATTAAAATGGTGATAATACTCAGTGATATTGAGGCTATGATTAGTTTGTCGGTTATCGAGAATTTATGCATTTTTCAGTAGGTCAATTTATTGGTTAATGTTTTTTTCAAATGCCGGCAAGTAATCCTCTTCCATAAAACTCATAATTCCGAATAAACTTCCCCAGCTATGAAAGCGATCGGAGGACAAACGCGGATCATCCCCGGTTCCGGTTATGGCCGAATAATTTTCACTAACAAAACCTTTTCGGTGCCATTCGCTGATAAACATTTGAAGCGATTTTTCAGCCAGTTCGCTGGCAATTTCATAGAATCCTGCTTGACGAAAACTCAAATAACTCAAGAAATTCAGGGGGGGCCAAATGGCTCCTTTCCAATAGCGTTGTTTTTCAAAAAGCGGATCGTTTCGAGCAATTGAAGGTAAAATAAATTTGCCCCCAAACTCATTGGGGTCATTAAAGTGCCTGATGATCTGATTTATTTTTTCTGCGGATGGAACCCCTGCCAATAAAGGGTAGAAAAGAGTGGGTGAGAGCCTTTTAGATAAGGTGTCGGATTCGGTATTGAAATTAAGATAAAATCCGGTTTTTTCATCCCATAACTTTTCCATTGCTATTGCTATTTTAGTGGCTCTTGAACGAAGTTCCTGGTCTTCTTCCCTGTCGAGCAATTGAGCCATTTCGGCAAGTGCATAGCAATCGGAAACATATAAACTGTTCAATCCTACATCCTGAAGTTCCATTGTATGTTTCTGCTGATTAAAATTTACATCGATATACATGGGCGAATCATCCATCCCGGATTCATATTTGGCGGCCTGCATATTTTCACGTGCCCTTTCGTTAAATGGATTTTTTGCCGGCGACGAACCATAGGAAAGTAATCCTTCATTCATACGGTTTTTCCACCACCATCGGTTCCACTCAAGTAAATCGTCAAAAACAGTTTCAAGAAACCATTTCTCGGGATACTTCTTATAAATTTCTTTGACCATGATCCCGCCAACCGGGGGTTGTGAATGATCCCAGGTTTTTCGTCCATTTCCGGCATTATCGTTTGGGATGAACCCATCTTCGGTTTTTCCCTTTAAATGCTCAATCACATTGGCATAAGCAAGGTCTTTGCTATGCAAAGAAGTCATATAAGCCAGAAAAAAATTGTCCCAGCCAAACAGGCAATACCCTCCGTACTCTTCGTTCCAAAGTCTTCCAACAGTTGATACCACCCGATCGAATTTGGGTTCAAAAATCAGGTTCCAGGCAATACCCGATTGGATAGCAATTGAGGCCTCCGCCAGTTTCCCGAAGGTTTGGGCCCCGCCATAAAATGCCTCTTTTTGTGCTTTAACACATTCTATAATTTCTTCCAATGGAACATTTTGTGTGCTGATTCCAACAGCCTTGTTGAGATGTACAACCAGATAAGCATTATTGACGGGCAATGCAAAATCATGGATGGCTTCGCCTGTGCAAAACACATCCAATTGTCTTGCAGGCAATTCGGCATGAAGCTGATCTGAAATTTTACTTACTTGTCCGGGATAATTCCATAACATCCCGGCTTCAATCACCAGCTTAATGGGTTTTTCAAATTCTTTTTCAGGACTTATCAAAATAAAGAGCTCGTCATCAACAGTCGCAGTTTCAATAATGGCATGGAGCGATTCCCATTGTATTTCCATTTTTTGATAATTCCCATTATAGCTGTGTTCACCGGGCCTTATAACCGGAGCACCTTCCTCATTCCTTCCTATTAAAGCTTCCTGTAAAAAAGGTTCATCAAAGGCCTGAGATTGTTTAAATCCAAGTTTAATCTCCAAGCCTTCGGGCAAGAGGACCTGCGATAAAACATCGCGTGTATTCCAGGTGTTCCATCCGGATTTCAGCTTTTCTTTAATTTGCAAGTATTCGGCTGGCGCAGGATTGGTTTGTTGCGCAAAAAGCCCCGCCAAAAGCAAATTAAAAAGTATGAGAAAAAAAGTTTTTTTCATTTTTCTGGATTTAATAACAATCAATAAGCGATTTCACCATAAGCTGTTGTTCCGGATTTTCAATAATCTGATCGGTGATGAAAGTCAGGTGTTTTTTGCGGCCCGGCAATAAATCAAAATAATTATCAGAAAACCGGCCATTATGGTCAGGAAAGCTTAGGTAAATATTTTTTGCCAGTTTATCGGTTTGTAAAATAATCTCATATCCTTCTTCAATCTCAGCGCACTCAAATTGAATTTCCGTATCAGCTAATTCAAGGCTTTTAACGGTTGAAAAATAGAAAAGTCTGTCAATTTCTGTTTCATCATTTTTCATTATTGATGCTTTCAAAACAATTTTATTAGGATCAAATTTCTGATGGAGCTTTTTCTTTGTGACTTGATAAAAATTCTCGCTTGAATTGGGTTTTATTTCGATCTGAAGTTGGTCGCTCCATAAAATTTCACCATTAAAATCACAGAGCTCAAGTTTCAATGATTTATATAATCTTTCCTGCAGATCAGAAATTACGTAAACCGAAATAAGGCCATTCTTTTCTTCAAAAGAGATCAACAGATTATCGAAAGCTTTTTTAGCCTCATAATGCAGGGCTTTCCAGTTTCCATAGTAATCGAGGCTCGACCATGAAATAACCGGCCAGCAGTCGTTAAGCTGCCAGTAAAGCGAACCCATACAATAAGGTTTGGCCCTTCGATGTGCTTCCAGGGCGGTTCCAACACCTTTTGCCTGCAACAATTGACTAACATACAAATAATCCTCAAAATTCTCAGGAATGAGATATTCCCGCTCCATGTATTCGTTAATGATTTCAAATCCCAACGGATGTTTTTGATGGGTTCGAAGTGCCTCCGAAACAAGATGTTTATCTTCGTTTAACAGCACTGAGTCTAAAGTCGAAATGTCAGGAAATCCCTGAAAGCCGTATTCACTCATAAATCTGCCAACTTTTTCGTTGTAAACAGAAAAAGGTTCTCTTCCCCACCAAACGCCCCAATAATGTGAATCTCCTTTATATAAACTTTCAATATGTCCCCAGCCAGTTTTAGGAGAAGATGGCCAGTATGAACGATTTGGGTCATATCTTTTCAACACATCCGGCAGGGTTTCATGAAATAAGCGTTCATAAATGTTCCAAAGATCAGCCTGTTGTTCGGCTGTATAATTAAATTGCTGCTGCCAGCCCCAATTATTCCACGCTTCGTCAACCTCATTGTTCCCGCACCAAAGGGCAATACTCGGATGGTTTCTTAATCGAAGAATTTGTTCGGTGGCTTCAATTTGGCAGTTTTCAATAAAATGATCATCACCGGGATACATGCTTCCGGCAAACATAAAATCCTGCCAGATCAAAATGCCATTTTTATCACACAAATCATAAAACAAATCATTTTCATAAATGCCTCCGCCCCATATACGTAACATATTCATGTTGGCTTCTTTTGCGCTCCGGATAAGAGATTCATACCTGGAAGAATCGACCCTGCTTAAAAAATTATCTTGTGGAATATAATTTGCACCCTTCATAAATAAAGGGATCCCATTCAATTCAAAGAAAAATGATTGGCCACTTTCATCCGGTTCCTGTTTCAGTTCCAGTGTTCTGATCCCAATGGTTTCAGTTTTAGAATCAAGTACTTTTTGATTGCAAGATATTTGGGTGTGGAATTTATATAAGTAAGGATTCCCTAAACCATTTGTCCACCAAAGTTTTGCATCATTAATTTTAAAATTAAAAGTATAATTGGTTTTGCCCGGACTTAAATTCAATTTATCAGAATGCAGAATTTGATTATTACCGAGAAGACTCAGAATAACGCTTTGGGAATACGCAGTTTGAATTTCAACTTCAGCTGTCAAAAAAGCTTCTGATTCATTTATGTGATCTGTTTTGTAATAAGTTGAAAGGATTTTGCTTTGATTTTTAACCTGCAAATAAACTGGTTTCCAAATACCACAGCTCACAAATTTGGGTCCCCAGTCCCATCCGAACTGATAAGGTGCTTTTCTCGTGAATGCCCTTTGTTCCGGTAATGGAAAACCTAATTCTGATTCAAGCTCGGCATTCTTTTTTATGGGAGAATGAAAAATGATCCGAAGCCTGTTTTTGGGGCGCAAGAGTTTGGTAATTTCAACCACCCACTTCCTGAACATATTGTCAGTTTGCAATAAGAGGGAGTCGTTTAAATAAACATCTGCATAAGTGTCAAGGCCTTCAAAAACAAGTTCTGTTCTTTGTTTTGAAGGGGGTCTTCCAAATTCAAACTCATTAAAATATTCCCAACTTTGGTTGCCGATCCACTGCAAACTGTCTTCGTTTGAACGATAAAAAGGTTCTGGAATTTTCCCGGCATTTAACAGATCGAGATGAACAAGCCCCGGAACGCTAGCTTTTTGATAATCCTGATCACCGACTCTTCTGAATTTCCAACCCTGGTTTAGATCAATATCGTCAATTTGAGGATCATTGATGCAGGATTGGATCATCAGTATGATCGCAGACAAGATCAGGAAATTGACCGTTTTGTTTGTCATGATTCTTTTCTTGATTGAGCAATGATTGATGTTAAAGTTGCCAGATCAGCCTGTTTAATTTCGTATTCATTATAATTCGGGAAACCACCCATTTTAACATCCTCTTTTCTAAAAAGCATTTCACTTTTTTTAACCGTTCTGGCCGATAAATGGAATTCATGTGCACCGGACAAATTCATGATTTTTAAAAAATTGAATGCATTAATGCCGCTCCCCGGCATAATTATGATCTTCCCATCTGCTTTCTTTACCAATGTTGAAATGAGTTCTATGCCTTCTTCTGCTTTATTTTTTTGCCCCGAAGTCAGCAATCGGTCAACCCCTGAATTAATGAGATCATCAAGGGCTTCAAATGGATCGCGGCAGACATCAAATGCCCGGTGAAAAGTAATACTCATTGGCCGGGCAATTTCAATTACTGTTTTTAGTTTCCCAATATCAATTCTTCCGTTTTTATGTAAAAATCCTACGACGATTCCATCTGCGCCCATTTTTTTGGCAAACATTATATCTTTCTCTATGGTTTCAATTTCCAGGGTTGAATAAAGAAAGTCGCCGCCTCTTGGCCTCATGAGTACATTTAGCTCAATGTCCAGGTTTTTTCTTGCAATTTCGATGCAGGCAGCGCTTGGGGTTGTTCCGCCTTCCATCAAATTATTGCAGAGCTCAACACGTTTAGCTCCAGCATGCTGTGCAATTATTGCCGATTCAACGGAATCAACACATACTTCTATTTGAACTTCTTTTATCATAAAAATCAAACATACTAAGTTAATAAATTCGGTTTATAATCATATGAAGGATGAAAGTCAGAATATCTTACATTTGCAAATATGATTTATCCGCGTGATTTTGAAAATAAAATTGGCTTTGACCAAATTCGATTTAAGCTGAAACATAACTGTTTAAGCTTGATGGGAGCCGACTATGTGGATAAGATCAGGTTTAATGTAAAATTTGACCTGATCAAAAAATGGTTGCAGCAGGTGGCTGAATTTGTCGAAATTCTCAGGTTTTCGGATGGATTCCCTTCACAGGATTATTTCGATCTGCGGCCTGAATTGTCGAGAATCAGGGTCAAAGGAACCATTATTGAATTGGCGGCACTTTTTGATTTAAAGACTTCTCTGAATACGATCTCCGATGTTCTGAATTTCTTCAAAAAGACAAATGATGATGAATTTCCGAGATTGAAAGAATTGAGTTCAGTGCTGGAATTCGATCACAATATCATTAAACAAATTGATTTAATTGTTGATGAGAAGGGAAGAATACGGGACAATGCATCCAAAAAACTGAAGGAGATCAGAAGTGAATTGCTTAAAAAGCAAAATCAGATTGACCGGAAAATCAATCAGTCGCTGGCACACGCTAAAAGTGAGGGATGGACTGCCACCGATGTGGAACCAACTTTGCGGAACAACAGGTTGGTAATCCCGGTTCAGGCGACCCATAAGCGGAAATTAAAAGGATTTATTCATGATGAGTCCGCTACCGGTCAAACTGTCTACATTGAACCAGCCGAAATTTTTGAAGCCAATAATGAAATTCGGGATTTGGAAAATGCAGAGAAGCGGGAAATTATAAAAATACTGACAGATTTTACAGATGATCTAAGGCCCAATCTGGATGATCTTCGGTTGGCTTATCAATATCTTGGTTTAATTGATTTTATCAGGGCAAAAGCCAAATTTGCAATTGAAATCGAAGCACAAATGCCTGTTTTAATGGAGAATCAAACCATTAACTGGGTAAATGCCCGGCATCCACTATTGTTTATTTCTCACAAACAGCATAATAAAGAAGTGGTACCCTTAAATTTAAAATTGGATGAAAAGGAACGGATTTTAATTATTTCAGGGCCAAATGCAGGTGGTAAATCCGTTTGTTTGAAAACGGTAGGATTGACGCAGTATATGATTCAGTGTGGTTTGCTCCCTGCCCTGGACGAAAGTTCGGAAGCCGGAATTTTTGAGCGACTTTTTATTGATATTGGAGATGAACAATCTCTGGAAAATGACCTGAGTACCTATAGTTCACATTTGCTGAATATCAAACATTTCATCCTGAACAGCAACGAACAAACCTTGTTTTTGATTGATGAATTTGGCACCGGAACAGAACCACAGCTCGGAGGTGCCATTGCTGAGGCCGCCCTTGAAAAAATAAACGAAAACAAATCGTTTGGAGTCATAACAACACATTATTCAAACTTAAAATTAATGGCCGATAATGCACCGGGTATTGTAAACGGTGCCATGCTTTTTGATACCAAAGAAATGAAACCGCTGTATCAGTTAAAAATTGGCCGGCCCGGCAGTTCTTTCGCTTTTGAGATTGCACGAAATATTGGTTTTCCGAAACGGGTACTTAATAATGCAGCAAGCAAAACCGGTAAAACTCAGCTTGATTTCGACCAGCAATTGCAGCAATTGGAAGTTGAGAAACTGGCCCTTCAGAAAAAACAACAAGAGGTTGATGTTGCGGACGGCTTTTTGGCGGAGATGGTTGCAAAATATGAAAATTTATTGGCGGAGCTCCAAAGTTCAAAAAAGGAAATTTTAACAAAAGCCCGGTCAGAAGCACAGCAGTTGATTGAGGGTTCCAATAAATTGATTGAACGAACCATCAAAGAGATTAAAGAATCGCAGGCTGAAAAAGAAAAAACAAAGGAAGCCAGAAAGAAGATTCAGCAGAAATCGGAAGAATTAAAAAAGAAAGCAGGACGAAAAAAAACTGATGCGGAATTAATACCGGAAGAGCCGGAAGCAGATGTTGTCCAGATCATCCAAAAGGGTGATTTTGTAAAAGTTGTGGATCAGGATACCATCGGACAAGTGATGGAAATAAAAAATGATGAGGCCGTAATATCCTTTAATTCAATTAAATTTAGAACCCCCTTAAACAGGTTGAAAAAAGTAAGCAAGAAGCAGGCTAAAAAGGAAAATATGATCCGGCGATCATCTTATTCCGCAATTATCAATGAGCTTAATGACAAAATGGCAAGTTTCGAAATTTCGATTGATGTCAGGGGGAAGCGGGCAGAAGAAGCTTTATCTGAAATAAAAAAATATATTGACGAAGCAATTTTGTTGAGCATAAAAGAAGTGTATATCCTTCATGGCAAGGGTGATGGCATCCTTCGTCAAATCATTCGTGAACATTTGGATACAGTTGAGCAAATTAAGCAATACCGCGATCAGAACCTGGAACGTGGTGGGAGCGGAATCACCATCGTAGAATTTAAATAATGGCACTAAGTTTGATGTATATATCTAAATAATTACATATAATGAGTGAGACTGAAAAAAATTTAGAACTGGAGCCCAAATCCAAAAAAACCATAACAGAAAAAATCATGCAGATGTTTCCGCTGCTATCTGTTATAGGACTGGTTATCGGTATTGTTGGCGGATATATTTACTATCTAAAAGTTGGTTGTGTCGACGGAACCTGTGCAATCACATCAAATCCCTGGCTGAGTATGTTATGGGGCGGTGCCATGGGATATCTGTTGTTTGATATGTTCAGTAAAAAAAAGAAGAAAGAAGTAAAAGATTCAGGCAATCATGAAGCATGATTTTCCATTTAAGCAAAATCCATAATATTTACGTCCGAAACTATTGATAACAGGGCCTAAAGAAAACATCAAGTAGTTTTCATTAAAACATGAAGTAGTTTTGATTGAAACATCAAGTTGTTTTGTCGAGCACCTGAAATTTGTGGAAAATTTAAATTTCACCTAATGTAAATTGAATAAAATTATCTGATGCTCTTTTGTCTTCCTGCCCGTCCGGTCAGGCGGTGATACAAAAGAGCGAAAAAATCAAGACTGTTTAAAATCTATAAGAATCTCTAATTTGCAATAATACACGCAATCCCAGTCGCAATAGTCTAATTTAAATAGTCTCATTTTAGTAGCAATAAATAAATTTATTTTCTTCGGAAGAACACCTGATAGCTTCGGGATTGCTTACCATATTCCCTCCCTGATTATTGCAAAAAGAGCTGCTAAATAGGATATTAAAAGGTCATTATTTTTGAATACTTATTAAATATTACTTTATGACTTTTGAATTCTTTTTCAACAATACCTTTGAAAAAGTGTACTTTCTTTTGGTTCGTTTTCTTTGGACAAGTTGAGCACTAAAAATATAGCTATTCGCGAAATCCCGATAGCGCAGCGTATCGGGGCAAAGAAAATGAACAGTAAGTTTGATTAAATTATCAAAAAATGGGAAAGCGTTTCTTTCTTGACGACGCTTTAATTTTTTTATAAAAATAATTCTTGTGTAACTTTTTTTTTATTTAGATTTGTAAAAACACCTAATTATCATTCTCCCCAACATTAGGCTAATAGTTTGTTTGACAATGCAAATATTAAGTTTATGAAACACCTCAGAACTTTCATTCTTCTCCCGGCTTTATTGTTCTGTATTCATTCCGTATCTTTTTCCCAGCAAGCCGAAAACTGGCTTGAAAAGGATCAAACAGTGAATTATGCAAAGCTGTACCTGCACACTGACCGTGAGTTTTATTTTTCAGGAGATTCTATCTGGTTCAAGGCCTATTACCTTGACGGACAGACACAGCAATTTATCGATGGCTTTTATAATCTGTATGTTGACCTGGCAGGTAGTGAAGGTAACATCGTTTATAATGAAGTGCTGCCATTATCTTTTGGCGTAAGTTCAGGCAACATCAATATTTCCCCTGAACTTAAGGCAGGAAATTACATCTTAAGGGCCTATACTGATTTTCAAAAACAAATCGGGGAAGATGCTTTCTTTCATAAAAGGCTGAAAATATCAGAAGTTAAAAGTTCGATTGAACTGGAGAAAGATCAGTTACTTACACAAAATGAAGAACCCGGTAAAATTGACATCGCTTTTCTACCAGAAGGAGGAGCTTTGCTTTCCAATCATTTTAACATTGTTGGGATCAAGGCGATTGATGAAAACGGAATGGGCATAGATGTAAAAGGCCAGGTCTTTGACAATAACAGAAAAGCAGTTGCCTCATTTGAAACAGTATACAAAGGTTTGGGCAAACTCTATTTTAATCCGCAGCCCGAGGAAACTTATACGGTTAAAATCGAAGGTATTCCTGAGTTTACTTATACATTTGACCAGATCAAAACATCAGGCATTAAACTTGAATTGGTGAGTAAGTTGAAGGACGAACTGATTTTTAGATCCGTTACAAATGCAGATCAGTTTCTTGGAAAAGACTATTACTTTGCACTGATGCACAAGGCCAAGGCACTGTATTACCAAAAGATCATCCAGAATGAAGCAGAAACCTATTTTAAGCTCAACCAGGATGAACTGCCGGGAGGGATCAACCGTATTGTACTGCTGGATGATCAGTTCAGGCCAATATCTGAAAGGCTGATCTTTTCACCGAATTACGAAATAAACCGTTTAAGGGTCAGGACAGATAAGGATAACTATAGTACACGTTCGGAGATTACATTAGATATTTATGACGGCGATAACTTAAACAGTGACGTATATTCCAATTTATCGGTGAGTGTAATTGATGAAAGCATGGTCAGGGCCAAAGGAAATTCATTGGACATTTTATCCTACCTCTTGCTTGACTCAGAACTGAAAGGAAATATTGAAGCACCTTCAGACTTTTTTATAGACGAAGAAAACATATCGTCAGAAGCAAAGCTTAACCTTTTAATGCTGACCCAGGGCTGGAGCACTTATACCTGGAACGAGATTGCAGAAAAAGGCAATCTGAATTATGATAATCAAGCACATGGAATAACCATAAAAGGCAAAATACAACAATTACTGGGCAAAAAACCTGTCGTCAACGGTGAAGTAACGCTGGGATTGTTTAAAGGGGAAAGCCTGCGAGCTTATAGCGGGGTCACAGATGAAGATGGCCGTTTCTCAATCGACAGTGTGTTGTTTACAGATACTGCTTCTGTTTTTGTGCAGGCAAGAAATAAAAAGGGCAAACTCAACACCCAGGTATTTCTTGACCCTGTTTTTGATAAACCAGTTGATGTTTCAAAAAATTATCTCCCTACAGAAAAAATCAATACTGAGCTTTCGATTAAAGCGCTCCGGCAAAAATATTACGCTAATCTCGCTTTAATAGAATTTAAACCTGAGGAAGGCGCTATTATGCTTGAAGAAGTATATGTAAAAGCTGATAAAATTGTAAAGGAAGAGCCTTTTAATTATTATGGGAAGGCACGTATTTCACTGGATGTTAAAGAAATTGATGAGTCTTATACCAATGTGTTGAGCTATTTGGAAGGACGAGTGACAGGGTTAATACTATTATATGATAGATTAGGTCATCCTCAGATTTTTATAGCAAGTTTAATGTCAAGTACAAAAGAGAGCGAATCCCCAATGTTTTTGTTGGACGGTGTGCCAATGTCTGATCCATTTTACGACCTTCGTAATCTTTCAATGAGGATAATTGAGAAAGTTGATGTATTAAAATCACCTGATGAAATAGCCATTTTTGGTGTTAGAGGAGCCAAAGGGGTTATTGCAATTACTACCAAATCAGGTAAGGATATAATAAAAGAGAATGAATACAATAAAGGTATCATTTATCAAAAAATAATCGGTTATGCACCTTATAAGGAGTTTTATTCACCTAAATATTTTTTAGAAAATATCGATAATAAGAAACCGGATAATAGACTGACACTTTATTGGAACCCAAACGTGCTAACACAAAATGGCAAAACAACTATGTCATTTTTCACTTCCGATGATATTTCAAACTTTAGGGTTTTTGTAGAGGGAATGACGAATGACGGAAGAATTTGTTTGGGCACGGCTGACTTTTCGGTGAATGAGTATAATCCGGAAATATTGAACTAGATTACATGGGGTGACACCCTCCAATTGAAGGGTGTCACCCCATAGGATATTGGTAATAAATAAACCACAACTTGACTAATATACCAATTATTGGTAATTTTGAACAAAACCTTTAAAAAATGAACAGAAATACTTCAATCTCAATAGGAGACTATTTTGATAAATTTATTCAAAGCAGAATTTCAGCCGGCCGATATAAAAATGCCAGCGAAGTGGTTCGTGCAGGCTTAAGACTTTTGGAAGAAGAAGAAAACAGGCTCATGGCTTTAAGAACAGCGATCCAGGAAGGCCTAGAAAGTGGAATCGCTTCCGATTTCGATCAGGATTTACATTTAGAAAAATTAAAGCAAGAAAAGGCTTAAATGGCTAAATATAGTTTAACGCATAAAGCTGTCGCTGATTTATCAGAAATTTGGAATTATACATTTGATAGGTGGTCAGAAAATCAAGCAGATAAGTATTATAAAATGCTTTTGGAGAAATGCGATGAATTGGCTTTAAATCCCGAACTGGGTAAAAGTTATTTTATGGTATTTGATCAGTTGCTGGGATTTAAAGCGGGCAGGCACATTATTTTTTATCATAGCATTGAAAAAGATAAAATTGAAATCATTAGAATTTTGCATGAACAAATGGATTTAAAGCAAAGGCTGTCAGACAAATAGGTGTTAATATGGATAGCGTCCCTTTGGGTAAGCCATCCCTCTTAATCATAGATTTTCTAATTCTGTCTTTTTCTTTTTTGGCAAACTATCCACAATCAGTTGATACGAATCGTCGATCCATTCTTTTAAGAGTATATCTGTTACAGAACCATCAATGCTTATGGTGTTCCAAAGTTGTTTATTAAGGTGGTACCCCGGTTTTACGGCAGCATAATGTTCTCTTAAATGGATTGCTTTTTCCGGTTCGCATTTCAAACTTATTCGAAGCTCACCATCAAGACTCATAATGGCAAACATCTTATTCATCACTTTAAAAACAAGTGTCACATCATCAAAAGGAAAACTTTCGGTAACGGCCTTTTTGCTTAAACAATATTCACGGGTTTCTTCAATGTTCATTTTGTAAATATTTGATACATACAATCGGCATTCAAATATAATTAATTCGAACAGATAAAATAATTTGATAAAATTGTTGTTTTATTAAAATAGACTAACTTTGCACAAAGTCTGGAGGGCTGATTATTAAAGTATTGTTAGAGATTTGTATTCATTTTCAGTATTTTAAAATCATCGCGCTCTTTTTTTTTGAGATATAAACTAAAATTTAAACAGATGCCATCAATGCAAAAATCTACCGACCTGAAAAGAAGGATGAGAGATGCCCTTAAGGGAGGTGGAGCCAAAGCCATCGAAAAGCAAAAAGCAATTGGGAAGCTCACGGCACGTGAACGTATCATTGCAATTCTGGATCCTAATTCATTTCATGAATATGATCTTTTTGTAGAACATGCGGCCAAAGATTTTGGCATGGATAAAAAAAGCCTTCCGGGCGATGGCGTAATTACCGGAACTGGGACCATCAGAACCAAGCCGGTTTGTATTTATGCACAGGATTTTACCGTTGCAGGAGGATCTTTGGGGCTGGCACATGCCAAGAAAATTACCAAAATCATGGATCATGCCATGAAATTAAAAGTACCAATTATCGGAATCAACGATTCGGGAGGGGCCCGGATACAGGAAGGGGTAAATTCCCTGGCCGGTTATGGTGAAATATTTTACCGCAATACCCAGGCTTCTGGAGTTGTTCCTCAGATATCAGTTATTCTTGGGCCCTGCGCCGGAGGTGCCGTATATTCGCCTGCCTTAACAGATTTTGTATTTGTGGTTGACAATATTTCAAAAATGTTTATTACCGGGCCTGAGGTAATTAAAACTGTTCTGGGTGAAGAAATTTCGATGGAGGAATTGGGCGGTGCAAAAGTACACTCCGAAATTACCGGAAATGCACATTTTTATGCCGAAAGTGAAGAGGAATGTTTCAGCCAGATTAAACAACTGATCAGTTTTATTCCATGGAACAATACCAAGAAAGCCATGGCCTTCCCAAAGAAAAATCCAAAAACGCGGAAATATCAGATTGAAAATATTTTGCCTGCCGACCCCAAACTTCCTTATGATGTTCGGGATGTGATCAGGGCTATTGTTGATGACAGTGAGTTCTTTGAGGTTCAGGAAAGATTCGCGGCTAATATTGTGATTGGTTATGCCCGATTGCAGGGACAAACGGTAGCTTTTGTTGCCAATCAGCCTTTGGTGTTGGCAGGGGTTCTCGATGTTGATTCGTCTGATAAAGCAGGACGCTTTATACGTTACTGCGATTCATTTAATATTCCATTGGTAACCCTTGTTGATTTGCCGGGTTATTTGCCGGGTGTCGATCAGGAACATGCCGGGGTGATCCGGCATGGAGCCAAAGTATTATATGCTTATTCGGAGGCCACTGTTCCGAAAATTACGGTTATTCTTCGTAAAGCATATGGTGGAGGTTATATCGCCATGTGTTCACACCATTTGCGTGCTGATTTTGTTTTCGCCTGGCCAACAGCTGAAATCGCGGTTATGGGACCCGAAGGAGCGGCCAACATCATTTTCCGCAAAGAAATATCGGAAGCTGAAAATCCGGATGAAATGCGTAAGCAAAAAGTTGAGGAATACAAAGAGAAATTTGCAAATCCTTATGTAGCTGCTACATACGGTTATGTTGATGCTGTAATAGAACCGCTTGAGACCCGAAATAAGTTAATTCATGCCCTGGAAATTTCAGCAAATAAAGCTGAAATTACCCCTGTGAAAAAACATGGTGTACCTCCTTTTTAAAAATAAAGAGCTATGGAAGAATTAGAAAATAAACCGGATTATAAATGGTTGAATATCGACAGTGTGAAGTACAAAACATTGTTGAATACCAAATACAAATCACGGAAAAAATATAAGGAAATTAATGATAAAGTGGTTCAGGCATTTATATCAGGAACCATTCAGCGGGTTGATGTTAAAAAAGGCAAAAAAATTAAAACCGGCGATGACCTCTGTATTTTGGAAGCGATGAAAATGAACAATGTTATACGGGCCTCCAGAGATGGTGTAATTAAGAAAGTACACATCAAAAGCGGAGATCAGGTAACAAAAAATCAGTTACTCTTCGAGTTTGTTTAATTGATTAGTTTCTGAAATAAGCTCCAGTATTGCTTCTTTGCCTTGAGTTTTAACCGATGAACTAACAATAAACTGGGGAAGCTCAGCCCATTTCTCGGATAATGTTGACTTATAAAGCTCAATATTTTTGATGAGGTTTTGCTTGTTCAGTTTATCAGATTTGGTAAAAATGATTACAAAAGGCAATTGGTTAATGCCCATCCATTCAATAAAATCAAGGTCAATTTTTTGAGGTTCGAGGCGAATATCAACCAGAAGAAATGTACATCTTAAATTTTTTCTCTTCATGAGGTACTGATGAATCATCTGTCCCCATTGTTCACGCGATTTTTTTGAAGTTTTTGCAAATCCATAGCCCGGCAAGTCTACCAAATACCAATCATCATTGATTAAAAAATGATTGATCAATTGTGTTTTTCCGGGGGTGGATGATGTTTTGGCCAGTTTTTTATGATTGGTCAGCATATTGATCAGGGATGATTTGCCAACATTTGACCTTCCAATAAAAGCATATTCAGGCAGTTCGCTTTCGGGACACCTGGAAACTTCCTGATTACTAACAATAAATTCGGCTGATTTTATAATCATTCAATCTTTTTTAGAGGTTAACGTGACGATCTTTTTTTACTTCAAAAATATCTTCAACGGTTATCATAATGCCCGTTTCTTCTACCAAACCAAAATGATCGTTCAGGGCGGTACCAAAACTACGCATGGTTGATGAAAGGTTCATGTAGGCATTGAAAAGTGGCGGAATGTTTTCTCTTACGCTTCTAACTTTTTGAACCAGAATCTTATAGTTATCATCATAATTATCAGCCGTAAAAACCCGTTGAAGCTCCTCAAGCTCTGTTGAAAAACTCATGGGTTTGTGAGGCCTGACCAATTCATCTTTATCCGGAAAATATTTATTCATAAAAAACAAGATTAGATCACGCCCGTAAGTATTAAAATGCGGATACATGGTAATTTTTCCGAACAGATATTTTACATCAGGGTTGTCGCTGATAATATAGCCAAGACCGTCCCAAATGTTGTCTAAGGAGTACATCCCTTTCCGAATGTTGTTTGCTGGCTGGTAGAGCGGCTGCACGAATGATCGCCCAAGCTCAATGGTGCAGGGTAAAAATTCATTTACAAATTTTTCTGAATAACGAAATAAGCGGGCCGTTGGTGTTTGAACCGTTCCATCTTTGTTTACAGGCAAATCTTTGCAATGAATAAAGCGGTAACCTCCAATAATTTCTTTGTCGTCCGGATTCCAGACAATGAGCTGCTGAAAGGGGATTTCGGCCGTATCATAACTGTCAATATCGATAGATTTACCGGTTCCGCCCTTTGCATCCCTGAAACTGATCTCGCGCAACCTCCCCACTTCTTTCATCAGGTTTGGAGAATTATGTGCCGTAAAAATGTAGATTTTATTGTTTCCGAAATTTGTGTTGCGAACAAAAATTTTATCAGTAAGTTCCTGTTCCAGTAAATCTTTATCAATGGGAGGAATGATTGTTTCCATAATATTGTATTTCTAATAGGTTAAAAACTGAACTCATTTTTTGGATTATTTTCCAAAGTGTATATGTGTTCCCTTACTTTTTGCGCCCATGCATTGTTCTTCATCCGTTTATCAAAAGTTTGGTAGGGTATCGGTTTCCCAAAAGTAATTCGGATTGTTTTGTCCCTCTGCTTATACATTTCATTTGCCAAATATAACATTTCGATGTTCGACTTAATTCCCAATCTTACCCTCAGATTGGCGAGATTATAAAAAAAGTTGGAATTTCTGCCGTCAATATGCGTTGGGATAATATCTCTTTGGTACTGTTTGGCTTTGGTGATAAAAGTTTGCTTCCAGGGAAGATCAGCAATTGCGCCCGATCTTTTTCTGGACACCAAACCAGCCGGAAAATATAAAAGTAGGGATTCAGAGGCAAAAGTATCGTTGATAATTCTGATATTTTCCGCATTACTTCCGTGCTTATTGATCGGAATAAAAAGTTTTTTAATGTTCGGAACATTCATCAGGATGTCATTTACAGGAAAAATAATATCTTTCCTGATTTTACCGACTTCATGGATCAGTGCCATTCCATCAGGCCCGCCCAAAGGATGATTAGAGGCAATAATATATCTTCCATGAGGTTGAATATGCTCAATCCCAACGGATTCAACTTTTGCACCAAATTCATTCAAAATAACCTGATCGACAAATTCAAAATCTTCAAGATCAGGATGTTCTTCCAAAAAACTATTGATCTCATCTTCATGAACAATCCGTTTTAGATAGGAAAGTATGAAGCCGGGGATGAGTTTAAATAAAGTAGGATTTTTTCGTTTGAAAACATCATCAATATCAACCAGTTTCTGACTTATGTCTTTGTTTGAACCCATTCAACCGTTCATTTTTTTGTGAATACATACAAATTTATGATTATTAGTTGTTCAATTGCGCTTAAAAACAGCTTTTTTTTCAATTGCCCGGGCAGTCAAAATCAAACATCTATGTTAAAAAGTAAAGCTGTTTGCTAACATATTTATATTTAAGGATATAGCTGACCTAAAAATACGACTAAAAAAGAAATCAGACTCATCATGTAACTTTTTATTAACAATGTGGTAAAAAGTGGTAAAAAGTGGTAAGATAATTAGTATATTTACTCCATAAAAATCAAGATTCTTGGCAGAAATCATCGGGACATATGAATGCAAGGTGGATGTAAAAGGAAGACTGATGTTTCCATCGCAGTTGAGGACACAGATTCCTTCGGCAACTGAAGACGGTTTTGTACTTAAAAGAAGCATTTTTATGAAATGTCTGGAGCTTTATCCGAAAGAAGAATGGCAGCTTGAAAGTAAGCGAATCAACTCCCTGAATCGGTTTAAGAAAAAGAATGTTGATTTTATCAGAAAATTTATGGCTGGTGTAAGATCTGTTGAGTTGGATAAAACCGGGCGGATTTTAATACCGCGGGATCTGATCAAATATGGAGAGATAAAAAAAGAAATCGTTCTGGCATCAGTTGTAAATAAGATTGAAATCTGGGATCGGGCCGAATATGAAAAAGCGGTTGATTACGATCCGGATGAATTCGCTAATCTGGCGGAAGAAGTGATGGGGGAAAACGAAACTGAATAATTAACTGATGTACCACAATCCAGTATTACTACATGAATGCATTAATGGTCTGAACATGCAGCCGGATGGCTATTATGCGGATGTGACTTTTGGAGGTGGCGGCCATTCAAGGGAGATGTTGAAAAAATTGGATCATGGCAAACTGGTGGCTTTTGATCAGGATGCCGATGCTGCCCAAAATAAGATTGAGAATTCTTCTTTCATATTTATTCAGGCCAATTTCAGAGAGCTGAAAAAATATTTGCAACTGTATCAATTACTTCCGCTAAGTGGTTTATTGGCAGATTTGGGAGTTTCTTCCTATCAGTTCGATACTGCTGAACGTGGATTTTCAACCCGATTCGATGGAAAGCTTGACATGCGGATGGATACAAAAAATGGCACCACGGCTGCTGATATTTTAAATACTTATTCGGAAGTGGAGTTGTTACATATGTTCAGAACCTATGGCGAACTTCAAAATGCAAAACGAATTGCCAGATTGATCGTTACTGCCCGGACAACAGAAACAATTGTAACATCCGATCGACTGAAGGAAATATTACAGCCCTGCATGCCCAAAGGAAAAGAATTAAAATTTCTGGCACAGCTGTATCAGGCATTGCGTATCGAGGTTAATGATGAACTGGGAGCATTGAAAGAAATGCTTGTTCAGGCAGCCGGTGTTTTGAAACCCGGAGGACGTCTGGTGGTGATTTCGTACCATTCACTGGAAGATCGAATGGTAAAAAATTTCATTAGAACCGGAAATTTTGAGGGCAATCTTGAAAAAGATTTTTATGGAAACCCCATCACCATATTTAATCAAATCAATAAAAAACCAATAGTGCCAACGATTGATGAGATTGAACGAAACAGCAGGTCTCGCAGTGCCAAATTAAGGATTGCAGAAAAAATATGATTAAAGGAAATAAAATAAAAACGGACGGAAATAAAGAGCTTACTGTGAGCAATGGTAAGGGTTCGCCATTTACACGTTGGATGCAAAATATCTTGGGTGGAACTTTTCTTACGAGGCAAGCTATGGTAAACCTGCTGCCATTTTTGCTCTTTGCCACTTTTTTAACCATCCTTTATATCGCCAATATTTATTATGCAGAGAAGGATGTTAGAGAATTCAACGCATTGAAAAGTGAATTGAAGGAATTCAGATATGAATATATCACAAGTAAATCAAAACTAATGAGTATCACCAAACAATCAGAAATTACCAAAAGGCTTCACGGAAGTGGTGTTAAGGAATCGGTGGTATCTCCCTATAAATTAATTGACGCTAAACCTGAAAATAACCGCTAAACTTGATGAAACCCAGAACTGACATATTGTGGCGCGTATACCTGGTGTATGGTATTGTACTCCTTTCAGGTTTGGCAATTCTTGCAAAAATAATACAAATACAACTTTATCAATCGGATGAGCTTTTACAAAAAGCTGAAAAGAATGAATTGCAGTATGTAAATCTTGAGGCCAACAGAGGCAATATTTATTCAGACAACGGAAGCCTGCTGGCAACTTCAATCCCTGTATTTGAAGTAAGGATGGATGTGGACTCAGAACATATACCAGATGCATTGTTTAATGCAAAAGTTGATTCTTTGGCAAATGGATTTGCACGCCTGTTTAGGGATGCTTCCAAACAATCTTATAAAAGCAAATTAATCGATGCAAGAAAAAAGGGGAACCGTTATTTCATGGTTCAACGTAACGTAACCTACGATCAACTTAAAGAGCTGAGAACATTTCCTATTCTGCGGCGCGGCAAATATTTAGGAGGATTAATCGCAATTCCAAAAACCGTTCGAAAAATGCCTTTTGGAAATCTTGCAAAACGCACGATTGGCTATGAAAATAAAAATGAGCATTTATTTGTGGGGCTCGAAGGTGCATATTCGGAACATATTGAAGGAATTGAAGGTCAGCAACTTCAGCGCAGGATCAACAATGGCGACTGGATACCGCTGAATGATGAAAATGATATCATGCCCGTTGACGGGCACGACATTTATACCTCAATCGACATTGGGATACAGGATGTAGCCGAAAATGCATTGCTCGAACATTTGATCGAGCATGGAGCTTTTCAGGGATGTGCCGTTTTGATGGAAGTTGAAACCGGATTTGTAAAGGCCATCGCTAACCTGCGTTACGATTCAGCATCAAGGCAGTACGATGAAACTTATAATTATGCCATTGCTGAAAATGTGGAGCCGGGTTCAACCTTCAAGCTGGCATCGATTATTGCAGCATTGGAATCCGGAAGACTCAATTTAAATGATTCGATTGAAACAGGAGATGGTTGGGTAAAATATTATGATCGCATTATGCGCGATGATCATAAAATTGGAAATGGAAAAATTACCGGACGACAAGCTTTTGAGTTTTCATCAAATGTTGGCATTTCCAAATTGATCACTGAGCTATTTCAGGATAATCCCAGAAAATTTGTGGATCAGATTTCTAAAATGTCATTGGACAAACCACTCGGTTTGGATATTCTGGGAGAAGGTAAGCCCTTTATAAAAAATCCCAGGGATAAAAATACCTGGTATGGAACAACCCTGCCCTGGATGTCGATTGGCTATGAATTAACGCTAACCCCAATACAAACCCTGACATATTATAATGCAGTGGCGAATGGTGGGAGAATGGTAAAGCCACAATTTGTAAAAGAGATCAGGCAAAATAACATTGTATTGAAATCGTTCGATCCGATAGTTATCGAGAAATCAATTTGCTCTCAACGTACGCTTGATACCGTAAAGAGTTTGCTCGAAGGTGTTGTACAAAGAGGTACCGCGAGTTTAACACTTAGCAAGTCGCCATATAAAATTGCCGGAAAAACGGGCACCGCACAAATTGCAAAAGGTAAAAGCGGGTATAATAAATCTGATTATAATGCATCGTTTGTAGGATATTTTCCAGCCGATAACCCCAGGTATTCTTGCATTATTGTCATTAATAACCCGACCAAAGGAAAGATTTATGGAAGTTCGGTAGCGGCACCGGTTTTCAAGGAAATTGCCGACAAAATTGTAGCAACCCAATTGGCGAATCAGCAGAAAGAAACCAAATCGGAAACCAAATCTATTTTTCCTGATCGGGTTCTGGGCGATGTTTCTGACTTTAACACCCTTTACCTGGACCTGGATTATAGCGTGCAAAAACAGACGAATACAAACTGGACGATATCTACTCCCAATAGTGACTTTATGAGCCTGGAAGAGCTTCAGGTGACCGGTGATTTGGTCCCGAATGTGACCGGTATGGGGGTTCGGGATGCAGTTTATATGCTCGAAAGTATGGGTATTAAAACCCAGATTATTGGTAAAGGAATAGTTTCAAGTCAATCGATCAGGGCGGGAACCAAAATAGTCAATGGAATGAAAATCATATTAAACCTATCGAGTTAAAAGGTGAAAAAACTGAACGACATATTACAGGGTTTAACAATCAATGAGTTGATTGGATCAAAGGATATGATGATAAAAAATGTCGTATTTGACTCCAGGAAAGTCACTGAAGGAAGTTTGTTTGTTGCACAAAAAGGCCTGGCCTTTGACGGCCATCAGTTTATTGACCTGGCCATACAAAATGGTGCAATAGCCGTGGTATGTCAGGAGATGCCGGCAACAATAAAGGATACCGTCTGCTACATTCAGCTTAACGATTCAAGAAGAGCATTGGGTATTATTGCGGCTGAGTTTTATGATCATCCGTCTAAAAAGCTAAAATTGGTAGGTGTAACCGGAACAAATGGTAAAACTACCATTGTTACTCTTTTGTATAATTTATTTCGTGAACTGGGTTACAAAACAGGATTGTTATCAACCATCGAAAACAGAATAGGCGATGAGCATCTTTCTGCTACTCATACCACACCGGATAGTATTCAAATAAACCAGATGCTTCATGAAATGGTTAAGTCCGGTGTTGAATATTGTTTCATGGAAGTGAGCTCACATGCCGTTAAACAAGATCGCATTTGTGGATTGAACTATTCAGGGGGTGTTTTTACAAATTTAACCCACGATCATTTGGATTATCATCCAACATTTGATGATTATTTAAAAGCTAAAAAGGGCTTTTTCGATCAGTTGCCTCCATCTGCTTTCGCCTTAAGCAATACCGATGACAAGCGCGGGGAGGTGATGTTGCAAAATACGAAAGCTAAGAAATACACCTATGGTTTGAGGGGCGTTGCTGATTTTAACACCAAAATTATCAGTAGCCAGTTTGATGGGCTGGAACTGGAAATTGAGAAACAGAATGTGTGGTTTAAACTGATTGGCAAGTTTAATGCTTACAATTTATTAGCTGTTTATTCTACTGCGGTTTTGTTGGGGGAGGATCAATTAAAGGTTCTCACTTTGATGAGTAATATAGCTCCTGCTGAAGGTAGGTTTGAGCAAATCCATACGGCAGACCGGAGAACCATCATCATCGATTATGCCCATACACCCGATGCGCTTGAAAATGTATTAAATACAATTGCATCAATCAGGTCGGGGAATGAGCAGCTGATCACACTTATCGGTGCCGGAGGAAACCGGGATAAAACCAAACGTCCGCTGATGGCACAAATTGCATGCAACAAAAGCGATAAGGTTATTCTAACCTCCGATAATCCACGCGATGAAGATCCGGATCAAATTATTGAAGACATGAAAGCCGGTTTGGATGTATTGCAAATCAGAAAGGCAATGTCGATCACTCATCGGGAAGAAGCGATAAAAGTTGCCCTGACAATTGCAAAGGCTGGTGATATTGTTCTAATAGCAGGCAAAGGACATGAAAAATATCAGATTATTAAAGGTAAAAGTCTGCCTTTTGATGAAAAAGAAATTGTGAAAAAATTATTAATGGAAATTTAAAACCAGAAATATGTTTTATTATCTGTTTAGTTATCTCGATCAGTATTTTGACTTCCCTGGAGCGGGTGTGTTCCAATACATTTCATTTCGGGCTGCCATGGCAATCATTACTTCTTTGGTTATCTCACTGCTTTTCGGGAAACGACTCATCAATTTACTCATCAAAAGACAGGTTGGAGAAACAATCAGGGATCTGGGCCTAGAGGGCCAATTGGAGAAAAAAGGCACCCCAACCATGGGCGGTTTGATTATTTTGGGTGCAGTTTTAATTCCCACCCTTCTATTTGTTAAGCTGGATAATATATATGTATTGCTGCTGATTTTTACCACCATTTGGCTGGGTGCCATTGGTTTGATCGACGATTATATCAAGGTTTTCAGAAAAGACAAAAAAGGGCTGGCAGGTAAATTCAAAATTTTGGGGCAGGTCATTCTCGGATTAATCGTGGGATTGGTAATGTATTTTAATGACTCCATAGTTATTCGTGAAAAAATTGATACGGAAACAGCGATCGTGCAAGGAATAGATATTAGCAATGCAAGTAATAATTTTGAGAAAAATGCCGTAAAGTCAACAAAAACCTCCATCCCCTTTGTAAAGAACAACGAATTTGATTATTCAGTATTGATCTCCTGGATGGGCAATGGTTACGAAACCCTCGCCTATCTTGTTTTCATCCCAATTGTGATCCTAATTATCATGGCTGTATCAAACGGAGCCAATTTAACGGATGGCATGGATGGACTGGCGACAGGAACTTCAGCCATAATAGGAGCAACACTTGCAATTTTGACCTGGGTGTCAGGCAATATTGTATTTGCTAATTACCTGAACATAATGTACATACCAAATTTAGGTGAGTTAACAATTTACATCAGTGCATTTGTTGGGGCGTGTATTGGATTTTTATGGTACAATACATACCCGGCACAGGTATTTATGGGCGATACGGGAAGTTTGGCCATTGGGGGTATTATTGCAGTCATTGCAATTATTATCCGGAAGGAGTTGTTAATCCCGATCCTGTGTGGTGTTTTTCTGGTTGAAAATCTTTCAGTGGTTTTACAAGTGAGTTATTTCAAACGAACAAAGAAAAAATACGGAGTGGGCAAGAGAATATTTAAAATGGCTCCCTTGCATCATCATTTTCAGGTTCTTGGATACCCTGAACCAAAGATTGTACAACGGTTTTTTATTATTGGAATTATGCTGGCGGTGTTTACGATCGTCACTTTAAAGCTTAGATAATGGATCAAAAGAAAACAAAAATAGTCATCCTCGGGGCTGGGGAAAGCGGTATTGGTTCAGCGATACTGGCCCGGAAAAAAGGATTTGATGTTTTTGTTTCGGATCGATCAAAAATTAAAGAGAAATACAAGAACGTTCTTTTACAAAATGAAATTGAATTCGAGGAAGAAAAACACACCCTCAATTTGATAAATCAAGCTTCTGAGATTATAAAAAGTCCGGGTATTCCGGATAATATTCCTTTCCTGCTTGAATTAAAAAAGAAAGGGGTTCCGATTATTTCAGAAATTGAATTTGCAGGCAGGTACACCGAGGCTTTTATCATTGGGATAACCGGCAGTAATGGGAAAACAACCACTACGCTTCTGACTTATCACATACTTAAATCGGCAGGTCTAAATGTTGGATTGGCCGGGAATATAGGTCAAAGTTTTGCATGGCAGGTTGCCGAAAAATCTTACGATTATTATGTGTTGGAACTGAGCAGTTTTCAACTGGACGGAATCAACAGATTTAAATCAAACATAGCCGTTCTGCTGAATATAACGCCTGATCATCTGGATCGTTACAATTATCAATTTGAAAACTATGCGGCATCAAAATTCAAGATTACGGATAACCAGTCGGGCTCAGATGCCTTTGTTTATTGTGCCGATGATGAGGTGATTCAACAATTATTATCGAATTCAGTACCCAAATCCCGCTTATATCCATTTTCTATCAAGCAGAAAATGAATCGGGAGGGGGCATATTCAGACGGAAAGAAAATAGAAATTAATATACACACAAACAAAATTAATATGACTTTAGAAGAATTAGCCTTACAAGGCAAGCACAATGTTTACAATTCGATGGCGGCAGGGATTAGTGCAAAATTGGTTGGGATTCGTAAAGAAACCATAAAAAAGTGTCTGGCTGATTTCCAAAATGTTGAGCACCGGCTCGAATTTGTCGCATCCATCAGTGGAATCGAATTTGTGAATGATTCGAAGGCCACGAACGTAAATTCAACCTGGTATGCTTTGGAAAGCATGCAAAATAAAGTTGTATGGATTGCCGGAGGTATCGATAAAGGAAATGATTATGAAATATTGAGGCAAATGGTGAGGGAAAAAGTAAAAGCGATTATTTGCCTGGGGATTGATAACGCAAAAATCCACGATGCTTTTTCAGGCGATGTTGAAACCATTGTTGATGTTCAGTCAGCCAGCGAAGCTGTAAATATGGCTTATTCGTTGGCTGAGTCTGGAGATTCGGTTTTATTGTCGCCGGCATGCGCAAGTTTTGATTTATTTGAGAATTACGAAGATCGCGGGCATCAATTTAAAGCCGCTGTAAACAGCTTGTAAATAAGGAAAAAAAGGAATGCAATTAGTAAATAAAATAAAGGGGGATAAAGTAATTTGGGCAGTAGTTATCTTATTGTCCATATTTTCACTTTTGGCCGTTTATAGTTCTTCGGGAACATTGGCTTATAAATATCAGGGTGGGAATACAGAGTATTATATGTTTAAACACTTTTTGATTCTTGCCTTTGGTCTGGTGTTAATGTACCTGGCACATTTAATAAAATATACATATTATTCCCGCATTTTTCAGATTGCACTTTTTATTGCCATTCCATTACTCATCTTAACCCTCGTTGCCGGATTAAACTTAAACGAAGCCAAACGTGTATTGCCGCTACCATTTAACCTTAGTTTTCAAACTTCAGATTTGGCTAAATTGACCCTCATCATATACATTGCACGTTTATTAACAAAAAAACAGGATCAGATTAAGGACTTTAAGTCGGCATTCCTGCCACTTATGTTGCCCATATTAATTGTTTGTGGATTAATATTGCCGTCAAATTTTTCGACAGCAGCCCTGCTTTTTGTTACCTGTTTGGTTTTAATGTTTATTGGCCGGGTAAAATTGTCCTATATACTTTCGCTTGTCTTCATTGGTTTGTTTGTTCTGAGTATGTTTATTGTTGTTTTATACAACATGCCGATTGAAAAACAAGGGCGAATGATGACCTGGAAAAACAGGGTGGAAAATTTTATCTCACCGGATAAGGATAATCCGAATAATTACCAGGTTGAACAGTCAAAAGTTGCAATCGCTTCAGGAGGTTTGCTTGGGAAGGGCCCTGGAAACAGTACACAACGAAATTTTTTACCGCACCCGTATTCAGATTTTATTTTTGCAATTATTATAGAGGAATACGGCTTTATCGGGGCAGGATTAATTGTTCTTTTTTACATGATCTTATTTTTCAGGGCTGTTAAAATTGTGACCATCATTCCAAAGAAATTCGGGGCATTTTTAACCATTGGCGTAGCTTTTAACCTGGTATTCCAGGCCTTAATTAATATGGGTGTAGCTGTTGATCTTCTGCCGGTAACGGGGCAACCGCTTCCTTTGGTAAGTATGGGCGGTACCTCGATCTGGTTCACCAGCATTTCTCTTGGAATTATTCTAAGCGTGAGCAAAGAAATCGGGAATCCCGAATCATTAAAAATTCAACAAACAAATGCAACGACCTAGTTATAAATTTATCATAAGCGGTGGCGGAACCGGGGGACATATTTTCCCGGCAATAGCTATTGCCAACTGCTTGATGAAAAGGTTGGGCTCGGCTGATATATTGTTTGTGGGGGCCAAAGGGAAAATGGAAATGCAGAAAATACCTGCGGCCGGTTATAAAATTGAAGGATTATGGATCAGTGGACTGCAAAGAAAACTTACGCTGAAAAACCTGCTTTTTCCGTTTAAAGTAGTTGTAAGTTTGATTAAAGCCTCCGCTATTCTTAAAAAATTCAAACCTGACCTGGTTATTGGGGTGGGGGGATACGCCAGCGGACCGCTTCTTCGCATGGCCAATCATAAAAAAATTCCAACACTGATTCAGGAACAAAATTCTTTTCCCGGCATTACTAATCGACTGTTGGCTGCTAAGGTCGATACCATTTGTGTGGCTTATGATCAAATGGATAAGTACTTCCCCGGGGATAAAATTGTTAAAACCGGAAACCCTGTCAGGGATGAGCTCATCGATGTTTCGGGTTTAAAAACTGAAGCAGATCAATATTTTGGTTTGAAGAAAAAACCGGTTGTGCTGGTAGTCGGGGGCAGTCAGGGAGCACTGGCCATTAATAAATGTATCGAAAAATTAGTACCGGAAATTATTGAGAATGATCAGCAATTAATCTGGCAGACCGGAAGTTTATACTATGGACAGGCATTGAAAAGTCAGCATGAATTTACTTCCGAAAAGTTAAAAGTATATAAATTCATCGATCGGATGGATTTGGCATATGCAGCAGCTGATATTGTGATTTCAAGAGCAGGCGCAATTGCTATTTCAGAGCTTTGCCTCGTTAAAAAACCGGTTATTTTCATTCCTTTACCCTCCGCTGCCGAGGATCATCAAACAAAAAATGCGGAAGCATTGGTAAAACTTGAAGCGGCAATGATAATTGATGAAAAAAGCATAGAATCAAGACTTGGAAATACGCTTAAAAATTTAGCATCGAATAAGGAACTACAGCTTAAATTAAGTCAAAATATAGCGAAGTTGGCCATACCGGATGCCAGCGAAAGAATTGTTGATGAAGTTTTACGCATCTTAAACAGAAAGAAATCATTATGAATCTAAACGAACACAGGCATATATACTTTATCGGTATTGGTGGCATTGGTATGAGTGCACTGGCTCGTTATTTTGTTAAACTGGGAGTTGAAGTAAGCGGATACGATAAAACTGAAACTAAACTAACCAGGGCTTTAATGGAAGAAGGTATAAAGGTTGTTTTTAAAGATGAGATTGAGCAAATACCTCCTTTTGTTGATCTGGTTGTTTATACCCCGGCAATTCCGTCCGGCCATAAACAATTTAATTATTTGAAAGAAAGACAGGTTCCGTTTTTAAAAAGGGCTGAAATGCTTGGTCAGATTTCGAATGACAAATTTACCATTGCCATTGCCGGAACTCATGGTAAAACCACCATTACATCATTGGTGGCACATATTTTTACAACAGCGGGAATCAATATCGCTGCATTTGTAGGGGGAATTCTAAAAAATTATCAGACAAACTTTATTGGCAATGCAGATGCGGAGGTATTTATTGCAGAAGCTGATGAATATGATCGCTCATTCCTGAACCTTAAGCCAGATATTGGATTGATAAGTGCCGTTGATGCCGATCATCTGGATATCTATAAATCCAAATCGGCAATGCTCGATTCATTCAAAGCGTTCATCGCAGGGGCAAAACCAAATGCAAAATGGATTATCAACAGAAAAATCAGCAGTGAATTAACAAGCCTGCCTTATTTTAAGTACGACCTGGAGACTGCTGCCGATTTCAGGGTTCGACAATTGAAGATTGAAAATTATGCTTACCGTTTTTCTGTTCAAACTGAAAAAGAACTTATCAATAACCTTAGTTTCAGTATTCCGGGGAGGCACAATCTTGAAAATGTTGTTGGGGCCGTTGCTATTGCAAAACTTTATGGAATTGAAGATCGGTATATTGAGGAAGGCCTTCAATCGTACAAAGGTGTAGAACGTCGTTTCGATACCGTGGTAAATAAGCCGGGCCGGATTTTCATTGATGATTATGCACATCATCCGGAAGAGCTAAAAGCCTGCATTGGAGCAGTTCGTGAATTTTACCCCGATCAAAAGATCACCGGTATTTTTCAGCCACATTTGTTTAGCCGTACGCGCGATTTGGCAGACGAATTCGCAAGAAGCCTCGAAATGTTGGATGAATTGATCTTACTTGAAATATATCCGGCAAGAGAGCAACCAATCGAAGGCATTAATTCCAGTTTTTTGTTAAAGAAAGTGAAGTTAAAAGAGAAACAGTTACTGACCAAGAATGAGGTGTTGGATTTTGTATCAAATAAGAAACCAGGGGTTTTATTAAGCCTTGGGGCCGGAGATATTGATCAGTTGGTGAACCCGATTAAAAATATATTGAGCAATGATTAAGTTTTTGAAAATATTTATCGGTTTTATTGCTGCCATTGGTTTGGCATTCCTGATCTATATTGTTTCTGCCAAACAAAAAGAAGTAAATTGTTCAGGAATAAAAATCAGGATTGAATACCCGGAGAAGGATGTGTTTATAGAAGAAAATGAGATTAAACAATTAGTTGAAAGTCAGTACGAGCATATTTATTTAACCAGTATTGAAAGTATTAATACCCAACAATTGGAAGATCTCATTTCTAAAAACCCTTATGTGCGATCTGTAAATGTTTATGCCAATATTCAGGGAGAGCTTATCATCCAGATTCAGCAACGACAACCCATTTTCCGGGTTGATTTAATGAATGAAAGTTTTTATGTAGATAATTTTGGGAGCTTTATGCCGCTGAGCCCTAAGTATGTTTCAAGGGTTGTGATCGTGAATGGATTCCTTAAAAAAATCAGTCCAAAAAACTTTAAAAGTATATTCGAAACAGGACAACAAGTCAAATCAGACCTGGTCTCTGTTTATGAACTGGTAAAATATATCCGGGCAAATCCTTTTTTGAAGGCCCTCATTGAACAAATTTATATCAACAAAAATCAGGAGATAGAACTTATCCCCAAATTAGGAAGGCAGTATATTTTATTAGGTAATATTGATGAACTGGATGAAAAGTTCAATAAACTTAAGTTATTCTATGAGCAGGGCATGCAGGTTAATGGTTGGGATGCGTATTCAGTAATTAATTTAAAATTTAAAAATCAGGTTGTTTGTACAAAAATTTAATGATATGGAAACATCAGAAATAATCGTAGGCTTAGATATCGGAACTACAAAAATTGCCGCCATTGTTGGCAGAAGAAATGAAAAAGGGAAAATTGAGGTATTGGGTTTTGGACGAACAGAATCAATCGGTGTAAAGAGAGGGGTGGTTTCTAATATCGAAAACACCGTCCAGTCGATAAAAACAGCCGTTGATCAGGCCAGCCAGGCATCAGGAGTGGAGATAAAATATGTTAATGTTGGTATTGCTGGACAACACATTAAGAGTTTGCAACATCGCGGAAGTATTATCCGTGAAAACAGCGATGAAGAAATAAGCCAACAGGACCTGGATTATTTGAACAACAGTATGTATAATTTAAATATGAGTCCCGGTGAAGAGATTATTGATGTCATTCCGCAGGAGTACATCATTGATGATGAGCAGGGTATCAAACAGCCCATCGGAATGCTGGGCAATTCTCTCGAGGCCAATTTTCATATCATTATCGGGCAAACTGCAGCGGCAAAAAATATCTATAAATGCGTAAAAAAGGCAGGGTTAGAAGTGGTAGATCTGATATTGGAGCCCATTGCTTCGGCAGAAGCTGTACTTGGTGATGAGGAAAAAGAAGCGGGTGTTGTATTGGTGGATATCGGTGGAGGAACCACAGATATCGCTATTTTTCAGGATGGAATTATCAGGCATACCGCTGTAATTCCTTTTGGGGGAGATATAATTACAGAGGATGTAAAGGAGGGCTGTACCATCATCAAAAAGCATGCAGAAGAACTGAAAGTAAAATTCGGTTCGGCTTTGGCGAGCGAGAACAAGGATGAAGAAATTGTGGCCATCCCCGGTTTAAGGGGCCGCCCACCGAAAGAAATTTCACTTAAAAACCTGGCCAGTATCATTCAGGCGCGTATGGAAGAAATCGTGGAGCATATTTATTATGAGATCAGAAATTCGGGATTTGAAAAGAAATTAATAGCAGGGATCGTGCTTACCGGAGGCGGAGCCCTTTTGAAGCATATCAGCCAGTTAACAGAATTTGTCACGGGTATGGATACGCGAATCGGATACCCGAATGAGCACCTGGCGAATGATGTGGAAGAAGAAATGGCAAGCCCGATGTATGCAACAGGAATTGGTCTTGTTATCGAAGGGATTAACCGTTTTAAACGCGAAAAAGAAAAGGAAATGATCCAAAAGAGCGAAAAAAGAATTTTGATGTGGTCACCAAAAAAAGCAAAAAAAGAAGCCAGACCGGCCAATTTTTTGAAAAATATTCAGGATTGGTTCGAACGCGATGGGATGGAATAATATTAACAAATTAATTGTTGAAAAAAAAATATCAGTCTAGACATTAACGCAACATTAACATATATATTTAATTAACAAAAAATTAGGGCAATGATAAATTTCGATCTTCCAAAAAATAAATCTTCCATCATAAAAGTTATTGGTGTTGGAGGAGGGGGCAGTAATGCAGTAACCCATATGTTTAATCAGGGGATAAAGGGTGTGGATTTCATCATTTGTAATACAGATGCCCAGGCCATGGAAATCAGTTCGGTTCCGACCAAGGTTCAGTTGGGAAATATGGGCCTCGGCGCAGGTTCGATCCCATCGGTGGGGAAAGAAGCGGCCCTTGAGAAAAGAGAAGAGATCAAAACTTTATTGGAGAAAAATACGAAAATGCTTTTCATTACTGCCGGAATGGGTGGTGGTACGGGAACAGGGGCAGCGCCCATTATTGCAGCCATCGCCAAAGAACTCGGTATTTTAACCGTAGGCATCGTAACCATTCCATTTTCGTTTGAAGGAAGAAAAAGAAAACTCCAGGCCGAACAAGGAATCAATGATCTTCGTGAAAATGTAGATACCCTTTTGGTAATTTGTAATGATAAATTACGTGAACTTCATGGCGATCTTAAATTATCCCAGGCATTTTCCCAGGCTGATAATATACTGACAAAAGCTGCAAAAGGAATTGCTGAAATTGTTACAGTTACCGGCTATATCAATGTCGATTTTGAGGATGTTAAAACGGTTATGAAAGAAAGTGGAAAGGCCATAATGGGCTCGGCTTCGGCTGAAGGTGATAACAGGGCCGTAGAAGCTGTTAAAACCGCACTGGCTTCTCCATTGTTAAACGATAATGACATTGCAGGAGCGAGCGATATTTTGCTTTACATTGCTTCCGGTACAGAAGAAATTTCGATGGATGAGGTAACCGAAATCACTGAGTTCATTCAGAATGAGGCTGGCAGAGATGCTGAAATTATTTGGGGGAACGGTATCGATGAAGAATTAGGTAATAAAATAAGTGTAACGATCGTTGCCACTGGATTCGATTCGCGTTCGCGTGCACAAATTGAGCGCGAAAAGAAAACAATATTTATGCTCAACGATGAGAAGACACCTGTTGTTACACAGGAGATTAATTCGGAACCAAAGAAAGTAGTTGAAGAAATTCAATTGGTATCGAATGAAAAACCAAAAATTGAAAAGAAAGATGAAGTGGATGAACCACTAAGATTGAAGCCTGATAAAGAAAAAATTGAACGGACAATTACCTTCAAATTGAACACACCGGAAGATAATATTTCATCCAGAAACGAGAAGCCGATTGAGAAAATGAAAATTACCGAACCTACACTGGTTCATAAAATAGAGCAGAAAGAAATTGAAAAATCAGAGGCTTCAATCGATTTAAAATTCGATTCTTCGACCGGGCAGATTGATGTTACAGAGGTTGAAAAACGTACCGATGACAGGATTAAAAAGTTGAAAGACTTAAGCATAAAGCTAAAATCTCGCGAGGATTTGGAACGAATGGAAAAGGAACCGGCCTACCTGCGCAGAAAAGTAGAACTTAGCGAAACCAATCCTTCCTCCGAATCGCTGGTTTCTAAATTTACCTTATCAGAGCCAGATGAAAGTGATGTAGCCAGTTTAAGACAAAACAATTCTTTTTTGCACGACAATGTGGATTAAATTTAAATCAAATAGTTATGAGTCTTGAAAACACCATCAACGGCGATATTAAAAAAGCAATGCTGGCAAAGGATGCCAAAACATTAGAGGCGTTGCGGGCGATAAAAGCTTCATTGTTATTGGTCAAAACCGGAAAAGGATCGGCTGGTAATGATGAAATATCAGAAGAGGTTGAGATTAGTGTTTTACAGCGGTTGGTGAAGCAGCGTAAAGAATCGGCGGAAATCTATCTTGCGCAGGGCCGAAAAGAACTGGCAGCGGAAGAATTGTACCAGGTCGAGGTTATCCAAAAATATTTGCCCGAACAAATTGGTGAACAGGAACTTGAAGTTCTGATCAGTGAAATTATTAAAGAAACCGGAGCTTCTTCAATGAAAGATATGGGGAAGGTAATGGGTATTGCTTCTCAAAAATTATCGGGCAAAGCCGAAAATAAATTAATTGCAAGTATCGTAAAAAAGATATTGGGTCTCAATAATTAATTCTTTTGGTTTAAAAGATTCACCAATTGAATCAGGTCTTCCTCTTTTTTAATGTTTAATTTTTCCTTTTTTGCCAATGATAATACCTCGGCTGATTGAGAACCAAAGGCGTTTTCCAAATCCTTTTTATTGGCAATATGAACAGGTACAGCTTCCCCAAATTTTAAAAACAATTCATTGGCTCTTCGACTGAAAGATGCGGGTTTCGCTTCTCTGAATGGCTCCGGAGGTTCAGGTTTATTGAAAACAACGATGTATTTTGAAAGTACCTGGATATTACCCTCTGTTTTGCGACTATAATACCCTCCTTTATTATTCTGATTATAACAATAAATAAACACCTCCTCGCCAATTTGAATATCTTTCATCATACCAGGGTTTGAAATAGCCAATACTGAATCTTCTGACAGCTTAAATTCCATATTGTCGTTATAGATATTATACCGAAGTGGAATTCCGGTATAGGCTATATTGTTGTTTGTTAATATCTTACCGATGATAAATTCATCTGATAAATAAGGCGAACCTTTGATATCACTTTCATTCCATAAACCAATTCCACTTCCCTGATTGTAACTTTTTGCAGAATATTCATTTACGAAATTTCCTAATTCTTGAATAGAATTTGTCGTTTGACTAAATGTGCCAAGGTTCAGGAATACAAGCAACAAGATGAATGTTGAATGTAGAATTTTTATTTTGTTTTGACTTATCATAATGGATAAAAATAAATGGCTAATTGGATTTATTTACGAATTCAACAATTTTAATTAAATCTTCTTCCTTTTTAATATTTAATTTTTCTTTTTTGATATAATTATCTATTTCAGAGCTCTTTGGGCCGAAAATTAGATCAATATCTTTTTTCTTTGAGATTTGTTGTGGTTCATTGTTGCCCTGAAGGATGTAATAGGTGTCTGAAATCCTTTCCAGTTTTGGAGGTTCTGCTTCTTCGTAACCGGTTGTTGGAACGGCTTTTTTAAATACGACATTATATTTCAACAAGAGTTTGATTTCACCATCCTCTAATAATTTATAATATCCAAATTGTTCCCCATTCTTTTTTCGTTTGTCTGTATAAATAAATTTATCATCGCCAATAATAATCATTTTAACCAATGTCGGATCCCCAATTGCCAGATAAGTGTCTTCACTGTTTTTAAATTCCATGTCGTCGTTGTAGATATTGTAACGCAATGGAATGTCTATGTACCTTATTTTGTCGTTGGTAAGGATACTTCCTAAAATAAATTCATTGTTCAAGTAAGGTGATCCGGAAATATCTGATTCGCTCAGAATATTTTTTGCGGAGCGTGAGCTAAACAAATTTGATTGATGAAAATTTCGGGTACTGTATTCATCATAAATTTGCCCAAATGCGCCTGATGTAATGGCGAAGAATAAGATAAAGCTGATTTGTTTGGCATAAGAACCTGAGATGAGTTTTTTCATTATATAGATTTTATCGGATCAGTGAATTAAATATTCAAAAATAGTTGAAAAACTTGTGTAAACGTACAAAAATTGAACCAAAAAAAAACCCCGTAAATATTTACAGGGCTTTTTTGAATGCGATTGTATCGCTTATTTGCTGTCGAGCATTACGCGTTTAAATCCGGTAACTTTTAGGTCTTTACTTGTTTCTGCAAGATATTGTCTTACTGTTTTCTTGGTATCGCGAATAAAATCCTGATTTAACAAAGTACTTTCTTTGAAGAATTTATTCAGTTTTCCCATGGCAATTTTATCAAGCAATTCTTCAGCTTTTCCTTCCAGTCGAGCCTGTTCCTTGCCAATTTCTTTCTCATGTTCGATAACGCTTGCATCCACGTCGTCTTTGTCGACTGCGATTGGTGCCATAGCGGCTACTTGCATCGCCAATTCACGTCCTATCTGATCCAGGTTATCGGCTTTAATATCATTCAGTCCCAAAATAGTTGCCAGTCGGTTACCCTGGTGGTTATATGCATAAACTTTGGCTGCTTCCAGAACTTCGAATTTACCAAGTTCAATTTTTTCACCAATCACACCTGTTTGATCTATAATGGTATCTTTTATTTTACGGCCATTCAATTCAATTTCTTTTAAATCGTCAATATTCTTAACATTATTGGCAATTGCAAGATCAACAATTGAATCAACATAATTTATGAAATCTTCGTTTTTAGCAACAAAGTCTGTTTCGCAATTAATCATCACAACAGCACCATAATTGTTATTCTTGTTGGTTTTTGCGATAACTACGCCTTCAGTGGATTCCCTGTCAGCTCTTTTTGAAGCTACTTTCTGTCCTTTCTTACGAAGTAAATCAATGGCTTTTTCCATGTCACCATCACATTCAGTCAGGGCTTTTTTACAATCCATCATCCCGGCACCGGTCTGTTTGCGTAGTTGATTTACTTCTGCAGCAGTAATTTTTGTCATTGTAATATATTTTTTATATGAATGAATTATTTTCCCTTCTTGGCAATTGGTTTCCTTGGTCGTTTTGTTAGTTTTCTCTCACTGGCACCATTGTCATCTTTTAAAGATTTAATTTTATCACCGGAAGATCGTTTAACTCCTTTCTCAATTTCTTCATCTTCTTGCTCTTCTATTTCTTCAATTGTTTTTGATTTGATAGAAGCAGCAACTGCCAAACTTTCAGCTTCTTCTTCTGCAGCTTTTTTATCTTTATCAATTTTTCGCTCGGCAAGTCCTTCATTGATGGCCTCAATAATAACGCTGATAATCAGGTTAATTGATTTTGCGGCATCGTCATTCGCAGGGATCGGGAAATCAACTTGTTTTGGATTTGAGTTGGTGTCAACTATTGCAAAAGTCGGAATATTTAGTTTTTTTGCCTCAGCAACTGCAATGTGTTCTTTGTTGATGTCAACCACGAATAAAGCCGAAGGCAGTCTGTTCAAGTCAGCAATACTGCCAAGGTTTTTTTCGAGCTTAGCACGTTCGCGAGTAATTTGCAAACGTTCTCTTTTCGAAAAGTTATTATAAGTTGGGGTTCCCATCATTTTATCAATGGAAGTCATTTTGCGTACTGCTTTTCTGATGGTTGCAAAGTTGGTGAGCATTCCACCTGGCCAGCGCTCCGTAACATAAGGCATGTTTGCATTTTTCACATGTTCGGCTACAATTTCTTTGGCTTGTTTTTTTGTTGCAACAAATAGAATTTTTTTCCCTGATTTAGCAATTTGTTTCAGGGCTGCAGCGGCTTCATCAAGTTTCGCTGCTGTTTTGTAAAGATCAATGATGTGGATTCCATTGCGCTCCATAAAAATATAGGGTGCCATATTGGGGTTCCACTTTCTTTTCAGGTGACCAAAGTGAACACCTGCATCCAACAATTGATCAAAATTTGTTCGTGCCATTTAATTTAATTTTTTGTTTACATTCTGTTTTTACAATTGATAAGTAGTCCCTTTTATCGGAAGTCTTATCAATTTAGATACTAAACTCGATCCAGTGAAAAATGAAATATTAACGTTTACTGAATTGGAATTTTTTTCTTGCTTTTGGTTGTCCGGGTTTTTTACGTTCAACCATTCTGGGGTCTCTTCTCATTAAACCTTTAGCTTTGAGAAGTGGCCTGTTTGCTTCGTCAATTTTGCATAACGCACGTGAAAGAGCCAATCGCAGGGCTTCTGCCTGACCGGCTACACCACCACCTTCGAGGTTGGCTTTAACATCAAATTTGCCAATGGTGTTGGTTAATTCGAATGCCTGTTGAACCACGTACTGTAAAGTTGCAGTTGGGAAGTATGCTTTATAATCTCTTTTGTTAACAGTAATTACTCCTTTGCCTTCGGTTAAATAAACCCTGGCAACTGCGGTCTTTCTTCTGCCTAATGCATTTACAACTTCCATCTCTATTTGATTGAATTTAATTTAATTTCTTTTGGTTGTTGTGCCTGATGTGGATGTTCAGATCCGGCATAAACAAATAAATTTCTATAAATTGCACTTCCCAGCCTGTTTTTAGGGAGCATACCTTTAATGGCTTTTTCAACCATTGCAGTAGGTTTTTTTGCCATCAACTCTTTAGGAGTGGTGGTTCTTTGCCCTCCGGGATATCCACTATGGCGAACATACTCTTTGTCGGTCCATTTATTACCACTTAAATTGATTTTGTCGGCGTTGATAATAATCACATTGTCGCCACAATCAACATGGGGAGTGAAATTTGATTTATACTTTCCCCTTAACAATTTGGCAGCTTTTGAAGCCAAACGGCCCAGGGTTTCATTTTCAGCGTCGATCAAAACCCATTCTTTGGTGACGGTTGCTTTGTTCGCACTAATTGTTTTATAACTTAATGTATCCATTGAAATGTCTTTTCAAAAATTCCTTTTTAAAACGGGGTGCAAAAATAGAATTAAATTTTATATTTAACAAATTTGCTAACACTAATTTGTTGAAAAAAATAATTCTTCCCAGACAATGTTTCTGTTAGCGGCTGCAAAAGTAGAAAATATATCAATTGGTTAAGAAAGTTTGAAAAAATAAAAAGTTTATCCATTCAGAGGTTAAAATGATTAATTTCGTTTCACGATGTCGATCATATTAAATAATATCGGTAAAAAATATGGGAATATCCCTGCTCTACACGAGTTGAGTTTTAAAGTTGATTCGGGTGAAATTGTCGGATTGCTGGGTCCGAACGGGGCGGGTAAATCTACCTTAATGAAGATTTTAAGTGGCCTTTTACATCCAAGCACCGGCAATGCAAATATTTGCGGTTTTGATGTTGAAATGCAATCTCTTCAGGTCAGAGAAAGAATTGGCTACCTGCCCGAGGATAATCCGTTATATCCCAATATGTATATCAGCGAATACCTTTCTTATTCGGCAGGCTTTTACGATTTAGGCAAAAGCAAAAAAAACCGCATTCAGGAAATGATTGAAATTGCGGGTCTGTCGGCACATCTGAATAAAAAAATCGGGAATCTCTCGAAGGGACTTAAACAACGTGTAGGCCTGGCCCAGGTGCTTTTACACGATCCTGAGGTTTTGATTCTGGATGAACCAACATCAGGCCTTGATCCGAACCAAATAGTTGACATCCGGAATTTGATTTTGGAACTTGGATCAGAAAAAACCATACTTTTTTCTTCCCATATAATGCAGGAAATTGAATTATTATGTAGCCGTGTGATTATTCTGGACGATGGAAAGCTGGTTGCTGATGGCCTTACAAAGGACATGCTTGCTTCAGAATCGGCGGACTCAACAATTATTGTTGAGTTTAGCAACCAGGTTAGCAGTGAGGAATTAGATGCGATCAAAGGCGTAAAAAAAGCACGCTGCTTGAAGGATAATACCTGGTTACTCGAATCCGGTGAAGATATTGATATCAGAAAGCAAATTATGGCTTTTGCATTAAATAAGGATCTTTCTATTATGTCTCTTAACCAGCATTCAAAAACACTTGAAAAAGTATTTCAGAAGCTGACAAAAAAGCTTTAAATTCATAGCGATATCTCTAAAATTTGTATATTTGCAATGAAGTTGTGGAAAAATTTGATTGATTGCAACCACATTTAAAAAAATGCTAAAACAATTGTTTTACCACCTCCTCAATTTCAAAAACAGGTTATTAATTTAAAAACTGAATAATGAATTACTTATTTACATCTGAGTCAGTTTCAGAAGGACATCCTGATAAAGTAGCTGATCAAATTTCGGATGCTTTACTGGATGAAATGTTACGTTACGACCCTGAATCAAAAGTTGCGTGTGAAACAATGGTAACAACCGGTCTCACCATATGCAGTGGAGAAGTTAAGACACTGGGTTATGTCGATGTTCAAACCGTTGCAAGACGGGTTATCAAAAGAATCGGGTATACGAATGCCGCATATCAATTTGACCATAATTCGTGTGGAGTCATCTCGGCCATACACGAACAATCACCGGATATCAATCAGGGTGTGGTAAGAAGTAAGAAAGAAGATCAAGGAGCCGGAGATCAGGGCATGATGTTCGGATATGCTATTAATGAGATGGACAATTTTATGCCCATGCCCATTGAATTGGCGCATATTTTCTTACAGGAATTGGCCGTTATACGTCGTGAGAATAAAAAGATGAAGTATTTACGACCCGATTCAAAATCTCAAATTACCGTTGAATATAGCCATACAGGAAAGCCTTTACGAATTGACTCCATTGTTATTTCGACCCAGCATGATGATTTTGACGAAGAATCTGCAATGCTGGCGAAAATTAAAGAGGATGTCGAAAAAATATTGATCCCGAGGGTTAAAAAAACATTGCCTGATCGAATCAAGCGATTATTTAAAAATGATTATAAGTTGTATGTAAATCCGACCGGTAAATTTGTGATTGGTGGGCCACATGGCGATACCGGACTCACCGGGCGTAAAATAATTGTTGATACCTATGGGGGCAAGGGAGCTCATGGTGGAGGCGCATTTTCCGGAAAAGATTCATCAAAAGTTGATCGGTCGGCTGCTTATGCAGCACGACATATGGCAAAAAATTTAGTGGCTGCCGGTGTTGCTTCTGAAGTTTTGATACAGGTGGCCTATGCGATTGGCGTTGCTCAACCTGTTGGATTATTTGTCAATACATTTAATACAGCCCATGTTAAAGATCAAGATGGTAAAAAAATGAAGGATGGAACCATTGCCAAAAAACTCAGCGAGATATTTGATCTTCGGCCATACTCAATCGTTGAAAAATTTGGATTGAAAAACCCCATCTTCGAAGCCACTGCCTCTTACGGGCATTTTGGACGCGATCATTATACCGAAGAAGTGGAAGTTTTTTATGAAGATGAACACACCATTAAAAAGAACGGTCATATATACAAAGATGTTGCGTTTTTTGCATGGGAAAAACTTGATTATGTGGATCAGATAAAAAAGGCCTTCGGTTTATAAATTAGAAGCTCCGGGAAACCGGGGCTTTTTTTTTATTAATGTTGCACGATTAACTTTTTGGTGAGTTTTAATTCTGAATCAACCATCAGTGAATAGAAATAAATTCCTTCAACAAAATCATCAACATTGATGCTTGCCTTTCCGTGCTGGCCCTCAAGGTTGTGTTCTGCAACAACCGAACCCAGTAATGTCCGGATGATAATTTTGGCCTCCAGTACATTTTGCTCCAGGGTGAAATCGAAGTAAACCGTTGATTCAGCCGGATTCGGATATGCATCGGATAAAGAAAATGTAAGATTGTCATTAAAAGAACCGAAAACCATTTGCGTATTAAATTCGATGATAATTGAAGCAGCGTTCTCTGGTTTGTTTGTGTCGAAAAATGTATATCGGATTCGGTGTATGCCTTTAGTGTAATTGGGTATTAAGATGGCTGCAAAATCTTTATTTAATTGATCGGGTGCCAGAATCATCGGGACATCCGGGGCCTCATTCTGCACAATAGATGATCCCCAATAAAAAGAGTTGTGACTTCCATCAACCGCTGATATCACCTCTTTTTTCAACCCTAATGTTAGATTTTCGTGACCTGAATTTTTGATCCATACCACGGATTTTATCTGGTCATCAGTCGGATTACCAAAAATCTGGATGCTTGCGTTATTCGGGATTTGTATATTTTGATCATTAAAAAACTGAATATCCTGTCCGATAGAACTGAATGAAATGACCCCCGAGAAGAAAATAAAGAGTAGCATTTTTCTCATAGGCAGGATTGTTTGTTAAAAAATCATCAATAAATATAGTGAAAAATTGAGCGAAAACCATTTATTTTTATAATAAATTAACATTTTTGATAAAAAAAGAGCCTGCCAATTAGCAGACTCTCATTCCTAAACTGATAATAAATTATTGCCATAAAATTAAAATGATCGACATCACAAGTATCATCACAAACCGATACATTGAAACAATCCAGAATAATTTCATGGGTCGACGTGAATATAGAAAATCAGATAACTGATTCCCTGCATATAAAAATAGCCCCAGTAAAATTGAAATTGGAAAAGCATGACCCCAGTAAGTTATATGCCAGGTAGCGATCACAGCTTCGAGTACAAAAGCTGTCAAAAAAGTGGTGATAAATGTTACAAACATTGCAGTTTTCCACCCTTTCGTAAGGTTTTCTTCTTTCAAATCCTGAAGTTTCATCCAGGGTTTGGAAAACAATAAGGGCGAATACCATAATGCTCCGAGGGCATATCCCACGATTGCAGCTACCAATACCGCCCACCAGTTAAATCCTCCGAAATTAATAATACATTCATTCATAGCTTTGAGATTAGTTAATAATAGTATTGATTGTAAGACAATAATACAAAATTATGCAACAATTTCAATTTATTCTGTTTCAGCATCCAATTGCGTCATGAAATGACGGCATAGAGAATGAATCTAAATTTTATATTTAAGTTCCATTAAAATGAATCTGCCCGGCGATAGAAGTCCTTTGCGATCGATAAATTCATCGTCCAATAAATTTTGAATGGTGAGTGTTGCTGCCAGGTTTCTTGTGATCGGCTTGTTTAGTTTAAGGTCAATGGTGTGATATTCATCAACATATTCTGTATTTAAATCGTCGTACCATTGTCTGCCCGTAAAATTATACACCATTGAGATATTTGCAATTTTATTTTTCCAGTAAGCTGATAAGGAGGCCTGGTGTTTAGGAACCTCGATGAGGAATTTCCCTTCAAAATCCTGTGCGGTATTATCATCATAAAATTTCTTGATCGTAGAATGGTTGTAAGTATAGGCAGCTTTAAAATTTATATGGCTGTTTAGTTCATAATTGAAACTGCTTTCAAACCCATATATTTCAACTTTACTGATATTGCGTTTCTGAAGTACTGGTTTTAATTTATTTCCGCTGGTTATTACCTTTTCACCTGTTTCAATAAAATATACCATATCGTCGGCCCAGGAATAATAAACCGCTGGTTCGAAATATAACTTTTTAGCTATTTCAAGTCGGCTCCCAATCTCAATACTCGTGATACTCTCAGGTTTTAATTCGGGATTGGCCATTTTATATCCTTTTGTAACCACACCTGTTCTTACCATATCATCGAGTTTAGGGGGCATAAAACCACTTGTGTATGAAGCATAGATACTGTTTTTATCCGAGAATTTCCATAAAAGGCTAATTCTTGGACTGAATTTGTGCCAGCTATTTCCTGCGTAATTAAATAATTCTGAGGCTGCAAAGCCTGAAAAAGATGTTGGATCCGTAACATTTAAAAAGGCATTGGAAAATTTTGCATGATCAAACCGAAAGCCGAGAATTGCCTGAAATTTATAAGGAATGATGGATATTTCATCCTGAATAAATAGGCCATTAAAAAAAAGTTGACCCTGGTATTCAAGCAGATCTTTGGCCGAACTTTCATTAAAAAAGTTGTTTTTGGCATCAAGCATTCCGTTTTTCAAATCCATGCCTCCTAATACCCGGTGGTTTCCCCATTGTTTGCTCACATTCAAAAACAGGCCATAATCATGCGTATCTGTATAGGTTTTGGATAGCATATATCCTTTATTGCCCATGTTTTCATCCACAATATTATAATCCTGCCATTGACTGAAAATATTGGCATTAATCTTAAAACCATTCAGGTTCCCAGCATATTTTCCTGAAAATAAATTGGTAAAGTACTGGTCATAGGCACCGTCTTCAGCATAAACCTTTGTTCCGGCACCATGTTTTCCGTCATAATAAGAGTACTCTAATGTAATGCTTTGGTTTTCATTAAATTCGATTCCTGATTTCAGGTTTATACTTGCTTCTTTTACATACGCTTTTGTATCATACTCGCTCCTGCTATCTTCAGGTTCAAGGATATAACCTTGGCCGTCGGTATAGCTGGAATTGAGTTGCCAGAATATATTGTGACCCCCCGATTTTATTTTTTGGCCCAGATTTAAATTTCCTCCATATACATCATACGTCCCACCAAAAGTTGAAATACTTCCTCTTATTGTTTGGTTTTCCGGAGTCCGGGTAATGATGTTTATCATTCCACCCATGGCGTTATTTCCATAAAGTGCGGAACCGGGACCCTTTATGATTTCTACCCTTTCGACACTCTCGGGATTGATCATATCCCAGATGATCGAACCACCGGCAACTTTATTAATGGGTGTACCATTATACAATATCAAACTACGTGAACTGGCATCCATTCCGCGCATGGTAACACTTGAATTTTTCGAAAACATTCCCCAGCTTCTGTTTACAACCACATTCGGGATGCTCCTGAAAAGCTCATCAAAACTTGTGGCCGGGTAATCGGCTATTTGTGTTTTGCTTATAATGTCAGTTTTAGCCGGGACATCAGCTTTGTTCAGGCTCGTTCTTGTGGCGGTAACAATGGTTGTTTCGAGTTCCACATATACCGGAATAAGAGAAATGTTTTTTGTGATATTTTTTTGTAAGCTGATTTTAACCCGATTTGTTTCATAGCCCACATGACTGATTTCAATTGTATATTCCCCTGCGTTAAGGTTTCTGAACATAAACAAGCCATGGGTATTGCTTGCTGTTCCAATATTAAGTTCCAGTATCCTGATATTGGCCCCTCTTAGCATCTCGTTGGTCTCTCCGGAGCGAATACTTCCGCTTAGATTAAACTGAGCATAAGTTGCTCCGCTGCATAAAATGATGGTTAATAATGTGAGTAAATATTTTCTCATTAGATATGGTTTTAAATTCAACATTTCGACATGTATATGATTACATAACGATCTGAATCATATATTCAAAGAATTAATTGTTTATAAAATTATTTTTGAAGTTTTTGCAGGGGTTTTTCAAGAATACAAGCCAGAAATCCACCAAATGAGCCAAAAATAAAATAACTGAAAAATGGCAGGATATAACCATTTTTCAGAAAAGTTGTGCTTGGTATGCCACTCAATAATTCAAAGGCCAGTTTACTTATCGGGATACTGATATAAGCCAGTCCTGCTAAAAAAGAAGCTATAATAAATTGTTTTTTATCGACTGAAAGAAGAATAAATAGCAAATCGAGGATGATTCCCGGTAATAAATAATTAATGCCCAATAAAGGATCGTTAAAACTAAAGAAAGGCATTAATAGCAGCACACCCATTCCTGCTGAAGCAATTGTAGTGGCCCAGCGATAATTAGAATTTAATCGTAACAATGTTAGCATTGCCATAAATTCGAGCCCGTGATGCCCGGGCATTTGAAGGGGCGATTTTAAACGCACATGCAAAAAAAGTGCTGCGCCGCCAATGATCATCCATAGCAAAATTCGTAAAACGGATACAATACTTAGATCAAGAGATGGATTTAATGTAGTCTTTTGAGGCAATTTCCCATTCATAGTCTGGTTTATTTAATGCTTTGTCAATAATTAATGTTTTCTTTTGGTTTTTAATAATCGGCCTGATCCATTCATGCAAAAATAGGGGATCCTGCTCAGAAATCATTTCGTTGTTTACAGATTTTATTTCATCAAGTTCAAGTTCTTTTTTTATTTCACCAATGGTATAAATGCCGCTTGGGATGTCACGTAATTCTCTTTTTCCCCTCAACCAGATAAACCTTCCGTCGTTTCCTCCTCTTCTTAAGCCGATGGCTGCAAGGGCTCCAATCACGCCATCTTCTGTTCCACATAAACCCTTCAAATAGATTTTATTTGATTTGGCCAAATTTCGTCCTTCGATTTGCGTGAGTACTTCAACTTTAGCACGCTTGCCCCAACTCACCACTGTTTCAGTAATCCGGTTCCAATCTGACAAACATAAGCCAACGTCAGAGCCGACCGGAGCAATTTTGTTGAGGTAGTCGATGCACAATTTTTTTAGTGAATCCGGATCATTTGTTTCAACTTCGATACAAGCTGAACTATTGGCAGAAGTATAAGGAATTCTCGGGTCAAAAAATAACTGATGACGCGTAATTCCTTCTACAATACCGATCTTTTCTTTTTCAATGAACTTTCCAATTTCCCGCGCATTGAAACCCGTGCCCCTCGTTTCCTTTGTGTCTGTATCGTCTATCCCAACAAGTATTCGCATCTGCAAATATTTAAATGCTATTTTATCTTTTCCTGAAAAGCTTTGAACGCATTTTCCACATTTTCGTCAAAGGTTTGTTGCAGGGCCTCGTAAGCTTCGATCAATTTTCGGGCTTTTTCCGTAATGGTTGAAGTACCTCCGTATTTACCACCCCTTTGTTTATCGATTAAGGTATAACCAAGTAATTCTTCCGCTTTTTTCAGGTCGCCCCATGCTTTACGGTAGCTGATCCCCAGATGATCGGATGCTGCTTTTAACGATTGATGTTCTGCAATATGCTTCAGTAAATGATACTCGGTATCTCCCACCACTCCGTTTCCGGTAATGGACGAAAGCCATACTTTGTAATTCAGAAGTACTTTGTGGTAGCCGCTTTGATCGTTCGGGTTCATCTGATTTCGTTATGAAGTCATATTCCTATCGACAGCAAAAGTATAAAAAAAGGATATGTCAGCACATATCCTTATTGATTTTTAACCGGTCTAAATTATGACTTTTAATTAATAGGGCCTATTTGTACAAACAGCGATAGCTTGTATCTCCTTTAACTTTTACTTTGAATTTTACATCTTTAGCCACGATAAAGGTTTCGAAAGCTTTATAAGTTTTCCAGCTGGTTTCGCCCGGCTGCAAAACGGCCATCTCGCCAGAGGTAACGGTCATATGCTCGATGGTAGCGGTTCCGAATTCATATTCTCCGGCTTTCATGGCACCAATGGTTGCGGGCCCTTCGGCAGTTTCAAAAGCGATGGATTTAACCTTGCCATCAAAATATTCATTTGTTTTAAACATAATAATAAGTGTTAAAAGTTTAATAATATTTTCACACTGCGAAGTTAGGAATTAAAGTTTAAATCTTTTTGTTGTTACTCGTATTTCAACGCCTCCACCGGATTAATAATGGCCGCTTTTGCCGAATGATAAGAAACCGTGATCAGGCATAACAGTATCGATGAAATTCCGGCCACAACAAAAATCCGAAAATCCATCATGCTTTGGTATTCAAAGTTTTGCAGCCATTTGTCCATATAATACCAGGCGAGTGGCATGGCCAGCATATTTGCGATTATTGTAATGCCGAAAAATTGCTTCAGCAAGCGGAGAATAATACTCATTACAGTGGCTCCCATGGTTTTACGGATTACAATTTCTTTTGTCTTCTTTTGGGCTATAAAAAGAGAAAGCCCAAACAATCCTAATGAAGCAATAATAATGGCCAGTATGGAAAAAATCCCGATCAATTTAGCCAGGTTCATCTCTGTTTTATACATCTGATCAATGTAATTATCGGTGAATTGGTATAGAAATGGCGCATTTGGACAATATTCTTTCCACTTCTTTTCGATAAATGAGAGGGTCTGTTGTGTGTTATTTCCATCAGTTTTTATAATTACTTGTCTTAGATAACGAGATCCAGAGGCATTACTCATTCTAAACATCATTGGCCTGACTTTTTCGGTTAGTGATTTAGAATGAAAATTTTTTATAATTCCAACAATACTAAATGGAGTTGATGTTAATTTAAATTTTTCAGTAAGCGGATTTTTAACTTCAAATGACTTAATAAATTCTTCATTAACTATTATTGCCCTTTTATCAGATGAAATATTTTTATCAAATGCGCGGCCTGCAGCTAATTTTAAGCCGAGAGCTTCAAAGTAATCAAAATCAACCAGGTTGCTTTCATAAACATATAGTTTTTTAATGTCTTTTGGCATTTCAGGTAAAGTATTTCCGCTGCTTCCTCCACTCCATTGATCCCATGTTTTACCATTGTGGGTCAAAGATCGAAGCATGCTATAAGAAAGGGTTGTATTAAAGGCAGGTGGGACGCTCATTGCTGAGGAAACATATAAAATATTGGGATTATTCAAAAGCTCAGTTTTAAAACTGGGATATTTGGCGTTAAAACTTTTACGGGAATCTTCGGTCTTTATCGAAATTAAATTTTCTTTTTCAAAACCTAGCACATCATTGTTCTTCATATAGCTAACCTGTTCATAAATTATTCCTGAACAAATTACAAGTCCGATGAATATAATAAGCTGTATAATGATTAGGCTTTTTTGAAAGAGGGATCCCCTTAATCCTAAATTAATTTGACTCCTGAAAATATCAGTTGGTTTAAATGAAGATAAATATATCGCAATATAACTACCGGAAAAGACGCCTGTAATCAAACAAATTGTAAAAACGCCAATCAACGATATTGGATTGGTTAAGATGTTCAATGAAATTGTTTTTCCTAATAATTCATTGATATATGGCAATGAAATTTGTGTGAGGAATAATGCCAGCGGCAATGAGAGAAAAGAAATAAACAGAGACTCGCCCAGAACCAGTTTGACAATTTTTGTGCGATTTGCACCAATAACTTTTCGAAGTCCAATTTCTTTTACGCGTTTTAATGATCTGGTAGTTGATAAGATGATATAATTAATGATGGCAATCAGTAGTATCAGGATAGCAATAATTCCGAATAATAAAATATGTTCCCGGTTTCCTTTATTGGCAACATCAGAAACTAAAAATTCTGAGTAAAGATGAATATTTTTCAATGCCTGTAAATCAAAACTTGACTGGAAATCTTTCGATATTTTGGTATTTATAATTTTGGGTAGTTTCTCAATAAATTTATTAAGGCTATAGTTTTCATTGAATAATATGTAAGTTAAGAAGCTATTATTACTCCAACTTTCAAAAGAAGGAAAATGTTTCCTGCGATCGATATTCTCATAACTCCATATTGTTGTATAAATTGGTAATATAAAATCAGCCTGAATATGAGAGTTAGGAGGAAAGTCTTCGATAACTGCAGTTACTTGTTGACGATAAGTTCTTTCATTAAGTATAATTTCAAGTGTTTTACCTAGCGGGTTTTCGTCAGTGAAATATTTCTCAGCAGTTGATCTGGTAATCACCACTGCGTTATCATCAGCGAGAGCTGTTTGTGCATTCCCATATATTATTTGGAACGAAAAGATATTGAAAAAAGATGAATCAGCTTGTATAAAATTTTTCTCAAGTATAAAATTATCCCCTTTTTTTACCACGTATTCCATCTCGCGTATTCTGCATATATCTTTAATTTCCGGGAAATCTGATTTAAGTAGAGGGGCAAGTTTGAACGGGCTTCTGGCGTTTATGGTATTGGTTTCGTTTCCTATTGTCGTGATCCTGTAAATCTGATCTTTCTGCTCATGAAAACTATCAAAACTGCTTTCATATTGGATATAGAGCAGCAGGATTAAGCTGGCGGCCAACCCAGTTGATAGCCCCAGCACATTAATAAAGGTGTAAAATTTATTTCGGAATATGCTTCTTAAAATTACTTTCTGATAATGCTTAAACATGCTTTGATGATTTTTTTGGATTTGATGAAATTTTATTCGTATTTCAACGCCTCCACAGGATTAATAATGGCCGCTTTTGCCGAATGATAAGAAACCGTGATCAGGCATAGCAGTATCGATGAAATTCCGGCCACAACAAAAATCCGAAAATCCATCATGCTTTGATATTGGAAATTTTGCAGCCATTTGTCCATATAATACCAGGCGAGTGGCATGGCCAGCATATTTGCGATTATTGTAATGCCGAAAAATTGCTTCAGCAAGCGGAGAATAATATTTATTACACTGGCTCCCATGGTTTTACGGATTACAATTTCGCGTGTCTTTTTTTGAGCAATAAAAAGTGAGAGGCCGAATAAGCCCAGTGAAGCGATCAGGATAGCGAGTACTGCAAAAACCCCGATCAGCCTGGCCAGGTTCATCTCGGTCTTGTACATTTGCTCAATATAAGCATCGGTAAAAATGTATTCAAAAGGTATTTCTGGTACAAATTCTTTCCATTTATTTTCGATAAACGAAAGGGTTTCTGATGTGTTTTTTCCGTTCATTTTTACAATCAGTTGTCTGATGTATCGGGGTCCAATGCGGTGGCTCATTCTAAGCATTACGGGCATCACTTTTTCGGTCAGCGATTTGGAATGATAATCTTTTACGATCCCGATGATGTTCAGGTACTCATCAGTAAATTTATACTTCTCAGTTAGCGGGTTTTGTACATCAAACGATTTAATAAACTGTTCGTTTACAATGATCGATCTTCGGTCGTCCTGTCCTTTGCCGTTAAATGTCCTGCCTTCAGCCATTTTCATTCCGAGGGCTTCAATATAATCGTAATCGACCAAACTGTTTTCATATATAATCATATTTCTGGTATCTTCCGGAAGACGGTCGCCTCCATAACTGAACCAGTATACCCGCCCGCTTTCCTTATGAATTCTGGATCCAACTGCGGTCATAGAGGTGCCAAAAGCCGGGGAACTTGCAAAGGCATTTGTGGAAACATACAGAATGTCGGGATTGGTCAATAATTCTGCTTTAAGCGAAAGATACTTGTCGGAAAAATTGTTTTTTAAGACCGGAATCGAAATGAGGTTCTCTTTTTCAAAACCAAGCACTTCATTTTTTCTCATATATTGTACCTGATTGTAAATGATGCCGGAGCATATAATCAAACCAATAAAAATCATCAATTGAACAACAATTAAACTTTTTTGGAAAAGAGATCCCTTTAGGCCCAAATTAACCTGGCTCCTGAATACATCGACTGGTTTAAAGGACGAAAGATAAAAAGCAATATAACTGCCGGCCACAAGCCCGACAAACAAGGCAATGCTCAGAAGGCCCAATATAATTGCCGGATTGCTGAGAATGGAGAGTTCTATGGTTTTACCCAATAAATCGTTAACATTAGGTAAAAATAGTTTGGCAAACAGCAATGCAAATGGCAGGCTTAATATGCTGAGGAAGATTGATTCGCCCAAAACCTGTTTCATGATTTTTATACGATTGGCTCCGATTACCTTTCGTAAACCAATTTCTTTGGTTCTGTTAAGCGATTTTGCGGTGGATAAAATAATGTAATTGATGATGGCGATGAGAAGGATCAGCACTGCAATTCCACCGAATAGATAAATGTGCTTCATGCTGCCTTTATTGGGTACATCACCAATCATTAAATCTGAAAAAAGATGAATGCGTGTTAATGGTTGCAGGTCGAAATCGTATGCAAATCCATTTCCGGTCAGAAAATTCTTTGGGATATGTTTAGAAATTAAATCGGGAAATTTAACGATCAGCTGTTCGGGATTGCAATCCTTTTGTACAAGAATATAGGTCATAAAGTCTATGGAGCCCCAACTCTCAAAACTGGGTGAATTCTTTTGTCGATTGATATCTTCATAACCCCAGTTTGTGGTATAAATTGGTAAAATAAAATCAACCTGAATATGCGAATTGGCCGGAAAATCTTCAATAACAGCAGTGATATATTGAGTGTAAACCCGATCACGATGAGAAATTTCCAGTGTTTTCCCAACGGGGTTTTCGTTTGGGAAGTATTTTTTAGCAGTTGACCTGGTTATTACAAGCGAATTGTTATCATCAAGGGGATTTATGCTATTTCCATTGATGATGGGATAAGAGAATATATCAAAAAAAGTGGAATCGACTTGAATAAAATGATCCTCATTGATTAAGGCTGCACCTTTTTTTACAACAAACTGGTTTTCCCTGACTCTGCAAGCTTTCTCAATTTCAGGGAATTCGGTGTTTAAAATCGGAGACAGTTTAAATGGAGCCTTAGCTTCTACATTTCCGGTTTCGCGGCCAATACTAATGATACGAAATATCTGGTTCTTATGTTGATTGAACTGATCGAAGCTCATTTCGTGCTGGACAAAAAGCAACAGTATTAAACTGGCACCAATACCAATGGATAAACCAAACAGATTAATTAAAGTATAGAGTTTGTTGCGAATAATATTTCTGAAAATAATTTTGAGGTAATGGGAAGTCATCAATTGAAAATTAAATTTAATAATGTTGTTTAAAATGTAAAATTTAAAAGTTTGAAAGGACTTTTCGGGTCATCTCCCTCTCTTACAATGGCATGAATTTGATGATCTCCGAATTTGATGGTCATGGCAGATGGATTAATATTCAGATTGTATTTTTCAACCTGAAATGTAGAAGTGCCAAGGTATTTTCCGTTTCCTGAAAAGGTAGAATAAATAGAAGCTGTATATCCTTTCTTTTCTTCGGTAAATAAAAAAACCAAAATATTGTTGTCATTATCAACCTTCATCGAATGAAAAAACGGGAGCTTTGAGGGGAGTGATTTTTCAAGAACCGGATTTTTATCATATTGTTCCTTATATCCGGCTTTATAAAATTCATCCTTGATTTTTGCCAAGAACTCCTGTTTAGCTGACTGAGAAACATCAAGCTGGTTGATTTTTGTATCAAAAGTTGAAATCAATTTACCTTGATAATTATAAATCCTGAGTTCGGGCTTCATGGTATAACCGACAAGCAACTGGTCGGTGTTTATTTGGTTAATAATGTAGGATCCTTTAGAAAATGGAAATGTAAAACCAAATGTTTTATCATCCCTCTTTAAAGTAACTGAATTGTCCTCATTAAATTCACTCATTTCAAATTCAATTTCTTTTTCATTATTCGTAATAATGTTTTTCAAAATAATGGACCTTTTAATCCTTCGGCCAGGATAAACAACCTGGGCATACATTGCCACTACATTTTCCTTTAGTGGAACAACCATTGATACAGGATAATCAAGATTTATTATTTTGAAAAGGGAACCATCTATATTAAAGATGTGCAGTTTGTTATAGTTTTGAGTTACAATATATTTCCCGTCCAATATGCCTGCCATGGTTACCACGCGGTATTTTGAAATGTTAGTGATTTTCGAAAGGGTTTTAATAAAGTTTCCGCCCGCATCAAACAATTGTAATTCTTTTTGAATATTATTGATCAGATAAAAATTCCCATCCTTACTTAATGTAAATGAAGCCGGATTTTTGTAATTGGTGCTGTACAACTGTTCTGAGGCTGTTGATAACCCGAGCCAGTTGGTATTGCTTCCAAAATTCTCGTTGAGGTTTAGTAGAATGTCTCCCTCGGGATATTTGATGTTCTGGGCAAATAAACTGCTCATTGAAAGATTTATGATGAGGAAAATTGTGAGTAAATATTTCATTGAGGTCGAATTAAGTTTCTTAATAATTATTGTTCAATATCAGTACTCAGATATGACTCTGAATCACCGGTTCTGGTATTCATTTCTGTAAATATGATCTCTCGGTTGTGCCAGGCTTCGTTCATGTCTGTGATTTGCATTTCCTGATCAAACTGTAAAATTTGCAAGTCAAGATTGTCTTGTTTTTTCTGATTCAGAAGAAGGATCGAAAGGCTTATTAAAATAAGCAAACTTGCAGCAATACTAATTTTCAATATTAATGGGAAGATACGTTTGGTTTTAACTTGCGGTGATTGTTCCGAAAAACTAAATTCGGGTACCTGAATTTTAGGAATTGCGAATTCATCGATACTGTTTTTAATAAAGGTAACTTCTTCGGCCACTTCATCATAAAGCTTTTTGCATGACGGGCAATTCCCAATATGATGTTCAAATATTCGTCTGTCTTTATCGATGACTTCATTATTAATAAAGTCAAAGATCTGCTGTTTATCTAAACAATTCATAGCTCTTTGTTTTATGTAAACGACTGGTAACTTTTTGTATGGTTCGTGAGAGCGTTTTTCCCACGCTGTTTGGTTTTATGCCTGTAATCATGGCAATTTCGGCATACGAAAAATCCTCCTGGTACAGGTAAATGAGCTGTTTTTCGATGGGACTCAATTTGTTGATTGCGTATGCAATACATTTCAAGTTTTCATCTTTGATAAAAATTTCTTCCGGGTTTTGTGGATCTCTATATTCGTTTGCTTCGGTGTATTCTTCAAATTTGACAATTTGTTCTCTTTTAACCTTGTTCAGGAAATTATTGGTAGCACATTTAAACAACCAGCTTTTTATAAATTCAATTTTGTTTCCTTTGTTGATTTCTGAATACAATTTCATAAAAACTTCCTGGCAAATATCTTTGCTGGCTTCTTCGTTTTTGCTTAAGCGATATAAATACCTAAACAGCAAGGGATAAATTTTTTGGTACAAAAGGGTGAACTCTTTTTTTTCCACAGCCAAAAAGTATTTTTAATTAGGACAATTAAGATAATGATTTGTGACAAATATTGCCATAAAATAAAAAGGCTGCCCTGGAAAGGCAGCCTTAAAAGATTTATTTTATGATGGTTAATCCTCCTGATGAGGGCTCACCAATTCAATGAGCTCGGGCAAATCCATACCCAGTTTTTTCAAATGTGAAATTTTTGGAATGCCATTTTTGGTCCAACCTCTTCTTAAATAAACTGCATCCAATAATTTCTCATACTGCTCTTCGCGATATTTTCGGGTGATGGCAATTTTTTCTTCAGTGGTTTTACCAGCCGGATCAATACCGATGATCTCCTTCATTTGTTTGTCGTAACGTTCTGCCCTCGATTCGTATTCTTCAACAGTTACAGGACCTGCAGCGCGATAGGGTTGTGCATCATATTTTCGTGTTCCGAATCCTTTTCGAAGATTGAAAATACGTTGGAAATTGTAAACCCTTTCCGACATGGTGATCATTTCTTCTTTGCTAAAATCCTTTCCGGTAACAGCTTTGTAAATCGTTACGTAGTTGTCAACATGTTCCGGAACCTTAGCAGGCTCGTCAGTTTCTGCGTTATTCACGGGCTCAACATCATTCCATGGAAGCTTGCATAATCCCATCAGTCCAAACCATGTTCGGAACATTGGGAAATAATGGAGTGCCTCAGCTTTGTCTTCGAATGTCGGGATTTGGTTATTAACCATATCCATAAAGATCAACCAAGCTTCATCGTGCTGCGGGCCTTTGTTGGTCATGGCAAAACCACCTTGTTGTGCAAGCGATTCTTTTGAAACGTATTCTGAATATTCCAGCCCTTTATTTTCCATCGCAATATCGAAAATAAATTGCGGATCGCCCCATCCGTTTTTAATGAACATCTCTTTCATTTTGCGAACACCCATTCCGGCTGTTTTCCCAAATCCTTCACCTCTTCCTAACTGGTGCAATAGCTCCATGGCCGAATCTGCATTTCCGAAATTAAGTTTCAATCCGCCGGTACGTTCTTCATTTAAAATGCCATTTTCATAACATTCCATAATGAATGCAAGGAGCGTTCCCCAGGAGATTGTACAAATACCATAGGTGTCGCAATAAAAATTAGCCTCAATGATATAATCCGGATTAAAGATTCCACAATTAGAACCTAATCCACCGGCATTTTCATATTCCGGCCCGTCAACAATTACTTTGTCGCCTTTATAAGGTCCGGTTCTAATTTCGTAATTATCTACGCCTTTTGTACAGGCCATATTACAACCAATCCAGCAACCGTCAGGAATCCCTTGTGTAAATCTTGCTTTCCATACTTCTGAATGAATTTCGCCTGCTTCCGGATGGCTTCCGAACTTATAATTATGGGTTGGCAACAAATCGTAATCATTCATTATGTTGGTGAGGTGCGCCGTTCCTTTGGTCCTCATTTCTGCCTGAGAATCATCCAATTCTCTCATTTCCTTATTAAAGGTCTTTCCTCTTTCCATGATCGCAGCTAAATCGGCAACATCATTTAAGTTCCCTTTTACGCCCGGAATTTTTGCTACAACGGCTTTAATTTTTTTATCGCGGAAAACGGTTCCTGTTCCACCTCTTCCTGCTTGTTTTAACCTGACCAGTTTTCTTTTCGGATCATAAAAACTGAAATTCAACATTCCGATCAATGAATTTTCAGCTGCCGAGCCTGTTGATACGACTCCGATGTTTTTTTTGTCTTTTTCATCATCGGCGAACATCTCTGTCAGAACTTCTGCGAGCACATGGCTGTTGATTGGTTCTTCCGGTGCTTCAAAAATCTCAACTTTATGGTTTACCCCGTCAATAAAAATGATGACATCATTTTTTGCTTTTCCCTGGAGTTCGATGGCATCGAAACCGGAAAATTTAAGAAATGGTCCGAAGAAACCACCCACATTGCTGTCCATAATCGAATCAGTTTGGGGCGAAATAGTAACAACCAAAGATTTACCTGAACCGGAATATTGGGTAATTCCTCCGATGGGTCCGGAAGAGATCACGATTTCATTTTCAGGGTCGTTCCATTTGGTTTCGGCCTTGGTAGCATCCCATAACAACCTTAAACCATATCCTTTGCCACCAATAAATTTTTCTTTCATCTGGGGCGGTACATTTTTCTCTGTAATTTTATTGTCACCAACATTAATATGTAATATTTTGTCGGTATACCCTCTATGTAAAGGAGTCCACGTATACTTCCATTCGTTGAGTAATTTGTGGCTTTTTTTCAATTCTTCAATATTCATTTGCATGTTTTTTTATGGAATTGTTAATTTCTTCACAAAATTAAGGAATAATATTCAAGTAGTTTAATAAAGTAATGAAAAAGAGATATGTAAGTAGTTGCATATCGTAATGTTATTAAATAATATACTGGAAATTAACCATATTAATATGAATTTAGAATTGATATAAATTCACAAAGCTGAATGTAACTCATGATTATTTACTGAAGTCAATTTTAATCATTTAATAATGGATCATAAAAGGCAGGAAAATATACTGAAAATTCTGAATAAGACTTCGGGATTGCAGGGTCAATCCACTTAAATAAAGAATGCACTTCTTTTATTTTTACGGAGTGTCATTGATTAATTTTATCTTTGCTTTACACCAAAAGATTAAAGTAATTGGTTTTATGAACTTTAGCAGAATAAAGAAAATATTAAGAGGAAAGAAAGTGGGAATAGCCGGTTGTGGCGGGTTGGGATCCAATTGCGCAGTCGCACTTGCCAGAACAGGAATTGGCAAACTGGTACTTGCTGATTTTGATGTGGTTCGAAAATCAAATTTAAACAGACAGTATTATTTTACGGATCAGATCGGCCAGAAAAAAGTATTTGCACTGGCTGACAATCTTTATTTTATTAATCCTTCCGTAACTATCGAGAGCCATCATACAAAATTAAATGCCAAACGCCTGCTTAAAGTATTTAAAGACTGTGATGTTGTTATAGAAGCATTTGACGATGCAGAAATGAAAGAAATGCTGATCGAAACCTGTATGGAAAAATTTCCCGGGAAACCTGTCATTTCAGGTATGGGAATGGCTGGCTTTGGTAATAATCATTCTATTCGGGTGGAACAGTATGGCAATTTGTATATTTGTGGCGATATGGAAACTGAGATATCCGACAACATGCCACCATTGGCCCCAAGGGTTGGAATTGTGGCTATGATGCAGGCCAATCTGGCGATTGAAATCCTGCTTGCAATAAAACCAGCTAAGCTATAAGTAAGTGGGAAAATGAAATACGAATGATACAAGAAGTTAGACGATAGACATTAGATAAAAAATCTAGGGTCTAAAATCTAGGGCCTAAAATCTAAATGAAATGAAAATAACACTAAATAATCGCACTGAAACTATTGAACGCGATACCATGACTTTTGAAGAACTGATTGAATATAAAAATTTTACTTTTAAACTACTGGTTACCAAGCTTAATGATAAACTGATCAAAAAAGATGAGCGAAAAATAACATTTATAAATGATGGTGACAAAGTCGTAATATTACATATGATCAGCGGTGGATGAGTTGATTTGAAGATTTAAAGATGAAGAATTGGGATAGAACCTCGAAAAAGGAGGAGCCATCCCTTTTTTTTATCAGTTATTAATATTATTAAGAATTTTGCTATCTTTGATTGCTCCCCCAAACCATTTTTAATAAATGATGAAAAAACTATTTTTATTCATCACTACACCGCTTGTTTTGTCAGTGCTGTTGACATTTATAACGGTTTTTCTATTACCTCCATTTAATAAATATAAACTGGAGCATATAAAAAGTATTCCCATCACTACTAACGATAAAATGTTCTATCATGATTTTAATCATGACGGTAATTGTGAACTTGTATATTACCATCACCGATTTGATTCAATTCATTTATCATATGTTGTTCGCAATGATGATGTAATTATTGATCAATGGCATTTTGATGGGGAAAAGTTAAACGGAAATAGTATTCAAGCGGGCGATTTTGATAACAATAATTCTGATGAAATTTACCAGGTGGTAAGAAGAAAAGATTCGGTTTTTTTAATTTATTTTGAGCCTTTTAGTTCTAACGGTGATATTGTACATAAATTCCTTTTTAATGTAAATAATCTTATAAAAGATCTACATGTTTGTAACATCCTTTTAAAGGATCTGAATAATGATGGCTATAAAGAAATCGTTTTTACGATTACCGTTGGTTATTCTGTTTATCCAAGGGCAATTTATGCCTACGACAGGTTTAATGATGCGCTCATTAAAACGCCAAACCTTTGTTTTGCTTTACTCGATACTTTTATTGAAGATATTAATGATGATGGAATCCCGGAGATTTTTTGTTACGGAGGTGCCTACAGTAATTGTGATGATACGGCAGCCTATTCAGATCATTTTTCATGGCTGATGGTTTTTAACAACAAGTTGGAATTTTTGTTTCGACCTGTAAAATTAGGGGTTTCACCGGCCAATCTAACTGTCACGCCTTTTAAGCCCGGGGAAATCTCTTATCTGATCTGCTATAATGGCTATAACGGGTATAACGAATATCCGTCTTTACAATTATTCGACCTTAAAGGGAAGTTAATTAAAAAGCAGGAACTGACTGACAGAGAAAACTTTACCAGTGCCGTATTATTTTCAGTTGATCAAAAGCGCATATTCATGAGTGCCGCAAATGGGCAAACCTTTGAGATTAATGAAGATTTAACTTTAAATTTTATTAAAGAACTTAAACCGATGCGCGCATATCCTATCATAATGGATATCGACAGTGATGGAGAAGCTGAATGCATAATTTTAGGAAAGGATTATGACGGACTGACAATTATCAGAAAAGATTTAGGGCACTCTGTACAAACCAAACTTCGAATGCCTTCTTACGATAATATATTTAGCCTGAACTATCAAAAGCAAAAGCCAACACAGCTTGTTTTCAGTGCCTTATCTGACGTTCAATACTTTGAATATTCCGAAAATTTTATTTTCAAACTAAGGTTTCTGCTATATTTGAGTGTTTTCCTGTTTTTCTTTATTAGTATTCAATTCATTGCATGGCTTCAGCGGTTTCGATTGGTACAAAAGCAAAATGTTGAAAAGCAAATAGCGGAATTGCAAATTAAAAGCTTAAAAAATCAAATAGACCCTCACTTCACTTTTAATGTTATTAATGTTATTGCTTCTCTGTTTGGTCAGCAGGATACAGATAAGGCTTTTTATTTATTTGACAAATACACAAAATTACTGCTAGTTTCCATCCAGAATTCAGATAAAATAATAACTACAATAGAAGAAAAGCTTAGTTATATAAAGGATTATATTGATCTGGAGCAATCCAGATTACCTAATGAATTTGAATATTCTCTTGTTGTTGAGAAGGGCGTTGATCTACAACTTCAAATCCCCAAGATGTTGCTTTATACATTTGTCGAAAATTCAATTAAACATGGAATTCGGCATTTAGAAAGACCCGGATTGTTGGAAATAATAGTCAGTCAGAGTGAGAAAAATTGTTTAATTGAGATTAGGGATAACGGAATTGGTCGTCAGGCGGCTAAAGAATTAGTCACCTATGGCGCTGGGAAGGGAATTAGTATTTTAGATGAGGTTCTTAAATGCTACTTTATTTTGAAAAGAAAAAGAATTACGTATGAGATTATTGACCTTTATAAAAAGAATATTCCTGTGGGTACTTTAGTTAAAATTATGATTCCTTTAAAATAATTATCGTTAAATATGAAAATCTTGAAATGTTTTATTATTGATGATGAGATTGATGCCATCAAGAGAATGGAAAGCTTATTGTCTAAACTGGAAGGAGTCTCTGTTTTGGCAAATGCTTTAAAGGCGGAAATTGCTATCAGTGAAGTAGTTAAAAGTAAGCCTGACATTGTTTTTGTTGATATTGAGATGCCCCAAAAAACAGGTTTTGAGGTGATTAAAGCTATTAGAGATAAGAATTTCTACCCCCATTTTATTATTGTGTCTGCTTATAATCAATATGCAATTGAAGCAATCAGGAATGCGGCCTTCGATTTTCTTGTTAAACCTGTAAAATTGAATGAATTAAAGAATGCAGTTGATCGATTAAGAAAGGAATCAAATTACCCACAAATAATTGATTTAAAGAATTGTTCGATTTGTGAAGATTTGAGCGATAGAGAAAAAGAAGTCTTATTATTATCTATTGAAGGGAATAGAACATTGGAAATTGCAGAGAAATTATTTATTACCAAGGCAACAGTTAACTTTCATAGAAAAAACATTCTGGATAAAACAGGATACAAAAATTTTAATAAATTAATTTATCACCTGAATAAGAATGAATTCATTTCTTAATATACCCAAGTAAAATTGATTATACAAGGTGTGCCCATATTTTAAGTAAACTATTAATCTTTATAGTATTAAACTAAAATGTATAATAGGTGTGCAGACATTAATTCATCTTAACTTTCAATTTTTAAAAAGAACCTTTAAAATTTGTAAAGGGCAGAGCAAAAAATCAGAGATCAATCGGGGAGGGTTGATCAATCTGTTCTTGCTCTGCCTCACAACAAAAACCATTGATGGAAATCTCAATTCTGATCATATTATATGTAATAACAGCCGGACTCTTTGCATTTGTTGGTGAGGAGAAAATTGTAAAGCGAATGTCCCTGTTCTTAAAGTGCTGTGTGTTTACACCCATTTATGGATTGATAAGAATTTTAGTAAAAAAGAAAAAATTAGAAAAATTTGAAATTGAAACAAGATATTATTGCAAACGATGTGGCTTTGAATTTTCAAATCCTCAGGAAAATTGTCCATTATGTTCAGAAGAAGGTTTTCAAATTAAGTTAAAGAATGTTAATTACAAAGAAAGAATTTATTATTAAACCATAATCATAAACAAATTAAAAACTCTATGGAATCAATTATTGAAATAAGTAATGAATTTGAGTTGGATACGTATTATAGCGAATTGGAGTTAATGAGCATGGGAATGAGGTTATTGGATGGTCATGGAATGAATTATAGGGTATATGAAAAAGATGCTAACATTTACTATTTTGAAGATGAAGGAGATAGAATGTTACGATTGTTTTGTTGTACGAGCCAAAAATCATTTTATTTAGGATAAGTACTTCAATGATATCAATCCCAGATTAGTGGCAAAATATTGTAATTAAAATTGCAAAAACAGGCTTAATTTTTAAAAAACTTACAAATAATGGTATATGAGAATGGATGGCTTCCCCATTTTTGGGAAGCCATCCATTATTGGCAATATGATCCCTTTGATGATTCTTGAAAAATTATAATACAAAGACAATTTCTATAGTCGATTATACAATTTGTCCAAAAATTTGGGCTTAATCTAATACGCAAAGTTATCCTGTATGAAATAATTTTTAAACCACCTCAGCAACCACAAAAGTACTTCCACCAATAAAAACCAAATCGCTTCTGCCAGAATTGTTTCGGGCAGAATTATAGGCTTCGCGAACAGAGCCGTAACTATTTCCCCTAAGTCCGGCTTTATGTGCCATCTCTTCCAGTTCTTTTTCGTCCATGGCACGGGGAATATTGGCTTTGCAGAAATAATATTCTGCATGTTGGGGCAATAAATGAAGCAGGCCCGAAATGTCTTTATCGTTTACAAACCCGATTACAAAGTGCAGTTGGTCATAATTGATTTTCTGAAGCTGGCTTACAACTGCTGAAATGCCATCTTTGTTATGGCCCGTATCGCAAATGGTTAAAGGATTTTTTGAGAGAATTTGCCACCGGCCCTTTAATCCGGTATTCACAATTACATCTTCAATTCCTTCTTTAACCAGGGATTTACTGATCCCGAATTTATCAGCAAGCAAATGGCAGGCCTGAAAGCTTGTAATTAAATTTTCGGACTGATAATCGCCAAGCAATGGGCATTGCAGCTGATCGATATATAGCTCTGAATCTTTCCAGATATCATACTCATTATAATCCCAATTAGAGCCCGTAAGTAGTTTTACATCGAAATGTTCATCTGCAAAATAAATTTTTGAGCCAACATCCCGGGCTTTATTTATAAAAATGGATTTAATATCGGGTTGGGTTTTTCCAATAATGACAGGAATATCTTTTTTGATAATTTCAGCTTTTTCAGCAGCTATTTTTTCGATGGTGTCGCCCAAAAACCGCATGTGATCCATCCCAATATTTGTAATGATGCTCAACTCCGGATTGATCAAATTGGTAGAATCCAGCCTTCCTCCCATGCCAGTTTCAATAATTGCCATATCCACTTCTTCTTCCGAAAAATATTGGAAAGCTAAACCAACGGTCATTTCAAAAAATGAGGGTTTAATATCTTCGAATGAAGATTTGTTTTGCCTGACAAAGTCAACAACCTTTTCCTCGGAGATCATTTGACCGTTAATTTTGATTCGTTCCCTGAAATCAAGTAGATGTGGAGACGTATAAAGCCCGGTTTTATATCCGGCTGTTTGAAAGACGGACGCCAATAGATGAGCCACCGAACCTTTTCCATTAGTGCCGGCTATATGAATGGACTTAAAATTCTGATGCGGGTTTTTTAATACTTTAAGCAATGCAATTGTATTGTCGAGGTTTGCTTTATAGGCTGCCTCTCCAATACGTTGGTACATTGGTAATTGACTAAATAAATAATCAAGTGTTTCCGAATAGTTCATTCAGTAAGAATATAGATGTGTTTAGTTGTTCACTAATGTTTCCTGAAATAGCTTAAAGATGCGTGTGTATTCATCTGTCCAGCTGCTTGCCTGGGTAAAACCGTGCCGCTCCACAGGGAAGATTGCCATTTCCCAGTTCTCTTTACCCAGTTCGATCAGCCGTTGGGTAAGTCTTACAATATCCTGAAAATGAACATTATCGTCAATCATTCCATGAAGCATTAACAAGCGGCCCTGCAGCCCTTCCGCAAAATAGATCGGTGAACTTTTTGCATAAGCCAAACTGTCAGTTGCCGGTGTGTTCAAAATTCTTGCGGTATATCCATGGTTATAATGAGCCCAGTCGGTAACTGAACGGATTGCTGCTCCTGCTTTAAATGTTTCAGGCGCTTTGAACATGGCCATTAAAGTGATGAAACCTCCGTATGAGCCACCATAAATACCGATCCTTTCAGGGTCGATGCCTAATTTTTCGACCATATATTTTGCACCATCCACCTGATCCGAAAGATCTTTTCCTCCCATATGTCTGTAGATTCCAGTCCTCCATTCTCTGCCATAACCCGAACTTGCGCGATAATCAATGTCTAAAACCGTATACCCATTGTCAACCAAAATATTATGAAACATATACTCTCGGAAATACGAGCTCCACCATTTGTGTGCATTTTGGGCATATCCGGCACCATGCACAAAAATAACCGCTGCTTTATTTTTAGTTTCATGCTTAGGCTGGTAAAGCCTGGCATAAACGTTTGCCCCATCCTCAGCTTTAAAGGTGATAATTTCCGGGATGCGCCATTCATATTGATTAAAAACCTCCGTTGTTGAATGTGTAATTTGTTCAACACCTGCTTTTTCGCCGGATACCAGCGGGTTTTTCATTAAATAAACTTCCCAGGGTTTGTTCGAAAATGAGTGACGGATGGCCAGATATTTTTCGTCGGGTGAGAGTTGAACCTCATTATTTCCCGTCATGGTGGTTATTTGTGTTGATTTGCCCCCATTGATCGGCATTCGGTAAAAATGCCGTTCGCCCGGATGAACTTCGCTCGTACTATAATACCAGAATTTTTTATCATTGGAAATTTGGGGTGAAAAAACTTCAAAATTCCCCTTGGTAAGTGCTTTTGTTTTTTTTGTTTCGATATCTTTTATATAAAGATGCGCATATCCTGTAACTTCTGAAACGTACCAGATTTGTTTATTGTCTGGCATCCAGCCTACGGATTGTTGGTTGAACCACCCGATTCCCGGACCTGCAATCCATGCTTCATCATGCTGATGTTCAAGGTTTTCAATGGTGCCATCTTCAATATTAAGCAGAGCCAGCCACCGATCTTTATAATCGTTTGAGTTTACTTCGACAAAGGCATGCTTTCCGTTATCGCTCCAAACAGGTGCAGAAATAGATCCGATCCGATCCTTGTTTTCATATTTTTTATTCGGATAATCTTTGGTGTATTCCGGCACATAATCCAATCCTTCAAGCGAATCGAAATTAACGGCATAGGTTTTACGATTGCTTATATCGTAAATAAACATTTTGAAAACCGCAGCTTCGTCGCCCACTTTCGACCGTGTATTTTGATCTTCAGTATAGCCCGATTCTGTGATCCAATTCGGTACAATGGTTCGTTTCGAAGGCTGGCGTTTCATTAAAACATAAGTAACAAAGTTTCCATCGGGGCTTAAATCCAGAGATGAAATGAACATGCCATTCAGAGCTATTGAGAGTGGCTGTTTCTGCTTGGCTTTTTCAGAGAATATTTTTGACTCTTCCTCCCTTTCTTTGTTTTCCCTCAGGTATTCAAATAATTTCATTTGATCTTCTTTGAGCCATTCATCTTTAGAGTCCAACGGTTTTTCACGCGCTGCATCTTCAACAAAATTAGTGATCTGCTCTATCTGCCCGGATTGCAGATCCCAGGTAAATAAATTGTTCCCATCCCTGAATGCAATTTTTGTTTCGTTGTGTGAAAACTGGGGATTGCTTTCACGACTAAGTGTGTTCGTGATTTGCGTTTTCTTGAAAGTTTTTAAATCCAATAAAAAAATATCGCCGTTTTTAGCATATAGTTTTTTGCTTTTATCCTTATTATAAATGGCACGGCTTGAAGGCAAATTCCATTCATCTTCGAAGCTTACCTTCGAAATATTTTTATCAGACAGCTTATAAGCATATAGGGAATCATTGAGTGCATTTTCCGGATTCCAGTTAAAATAAAGGGTTTTACTGTCGTCAGACCATTCTATATTGGATGGGAGGTTCCCGACAAATTTATCCCCTTGCATAATTTCTTTAATACTGATTGGTGATACATTTCCCTGCTGAGCGAAAAGGTTGTTCATTGCGCAGCAAAAAATGATAATCAAAGAAAAATAAAGTTTAACAGTTTGGTTCATGGTGATTGTTTTATGCGGAAATAATTTAGTTATCGTCAACAATATTATAAAATTTCTTGCTGAGAAAAAAGAAGTTGGGACTGATTTTAATTTGATCTGCCTTGTGAACGCAGTATTCTCCATTCTTCTTCATTTTGTGGGGGCGAAATCAAATCTTCTTTCTGAATTAACGACAATGCTTCAACCGGACACGAAGAAACACATAAACCACATCCCACACAAAATTTAAGATCGGCTTTGATAATCCCATCGACCAAGCTTAATGCATGAAACTGACAACGCTCGATACATGCTTCGCAACCGGTACATTGTTCTTCGTTTACGAAAACATAAAAATCAGAGCTGGCAATTGAATTTAAACATCCTTTTTCTGCAATTCCCCTGAGTATGCCGCAGGAACAGGTGCAACAATTGCAGATATAATTTACATCTTCCTGGGCATTGTTGGTTGAATGAACGAGTCCGGCTTTGTTGGCTTCATCCAGAATTTGTAAGGCTTCTTCTTTTGTTAATGCCCGTATATCATCGGTACGATCAAAGGCATTTGGCTTACTTGAAAACACCAGGCAATTTTCGAGCGGGTGGTCACACCCCTGTCCGATTAATTTTTTCTGAACACGGCAAATGCAGTTTAGGACACCCCATGAATTTGCCCCGTTTAAATAAGTGGATGCCTTTTCGTAAGGCATCACATCTATATTTACAGGAATTGCTTTTTCAACAGGAATTACCCTGTGAACCGATGGGCTGATGGTCATTACCTTATGGAATGATTCCTGGTAATATTCCTCGAATAATTCGGCAAATTCCTGGTCTATTTTTGCATTCTGTCGTTCATAGAAGCCTACTACAAATGGGATCAGTGAAAAAACCAGTCCTTTACCTTCTTCTCTTTTTAATTCGATAAGCCCTTTTTTTACCATCCCAACCAGTTTAGCTTTTGTTTCAGCTTCAGGTATTTTGGCAGCTAAAGCTATTTCCTGAATTGATTGAGGATGTGCCTTTAAAAAGCTTGCCAATTCGGCTTCTTCTATGGTAAACAGTTTCTTTAGTATTTTAAGTTCTGCACCGCTTTTTGTTTCTGGATAACCATTGGGTAATTCATCAAGTTTTAGGGCAAGTCTTTTGTAAGCGTTGTTCATAGAAGGTGTTTTTACAGGGCCAAATGTAATTATTTTTGGCGATCTTGTATAAATAAAGGATCCGGGACAAAGGCCTGGTTTAATTAATACGGATAAAATTATAAGTGATGGTTCCTTTTTGCAGGTCCGTTGCCGTAGGGTCTTCTGAAAATTTGGCCCTTAAAGCTGCTTCCCGGGCGAGGCGGCGAAGGTTCAAATCCGAAATATTTGTGCCCTTGGCACCATCAACGGCACGAACCACATCTCCCTGGCGGTTAACCCAAATACTAACAACAACCCGGCCTTGTTCCGGTGAATTATAGGTCGGCTTTGGTAAAACTTTGGCACCACGGCCTGCCAAACTATACGAAATCCCTTCACCTTCACCGCCGAGCCCTTCGTAATTTAACGACTCAGGGGTGCCATGTAACTGACCCTGATCACCAATGCCTTTTGTAATTCCTTGATTGGTTCCTTTAGCGTCGGTGGTGTTTGATTTTTTATACAGGGCATTTGGGTTAACAACCGGATCGGGTTCTTTTTCTACTTCTTTCTTTTTATATAAAGCATTTGGGTTAACGACCGGTTCCGGCTTTTTTTCTTCAACCTTTTCAAGCGGTTTCTCAACCACGGGTTTAATATCTTCTTTTTTTGGCTCAGCTTTTTTTTCAACTGGTTTTGGAAGGGGAGGTGCTTCTTCGGTTTCTTGCTGAATTACCTCTTCTGCAACTTTTTCTTCTGTTTTTGGCTTTTCAGGTGGGAGTTCTGCCTTTTGCTCCTCTTGTTCCTGTTTAATTATTTCTTCTTCCTTCTCAGGTATTGAAGGAACTTCTTCCGGGATGGTTTGTTGAACGAAGCCACTGCCAATATCACTGTTCCCCAAATTAACTTCAACTCCTTCTTCACCGGGTAAAGGCAAGGGTGTAGATAAACCCAAAAAAAGCAATGCAATGAGAACCAGAGCGTGATAAACAATGGTACCGATAATTCCTTTTATTTTATCGCCTTTGTTTTTCATTACAAGGGTTTTGTGGCAAGGATTACCTTGTGTTTTGAATTGTGCTTTTTGTTAATGGTATTTACTGCATCAATTACATTTACAACATACTGAACCGGAACGGATTGGTCTGATTTAAGAACAACTGAGGCTTCTGTCTGGTCTGAAATATTACGGAAGATCCTTTCTTCCAATTGGGTTTTGTCTACCCTGTTTTCATTAACAAAATACTGAAATTGGTCGTTAATATAAATGGTCGTTGTTTGTTTGGCCATCGTTTTACTATTACTCGAGGGTAATAGCAATTTAATGGCATTTGGGCTCACGAGTGTTGAGGTTAACATGAAAAAAATTAAAAGCAAAAAAACAAGATCCGACATGGATGCTGTGCTAAAATCTGTTTTTCGCTTATTTCTCGATTGAATAGCCATTGGTTGTTATTTAGCAGGTTCGTGTAAAAGGTCCATGAACTCAGTGGCCCTGGCTTCTAATTTATAAATGAGTTTTTCGATGCGTGCAACCAGAATATTGTACATAATATAAGCCATAATCCCGACCACCAAACCGGCAACAGTTGTTACCATTGCCTGATAAATGCCTCCCGAAAGCAATGCAATATCGATATTATTACCAGCCATCGACATATCATAAAATGCCCTGATCATGCCGATTACGGTTCCTAAAAATCCGAGCATCGGTGCTGCCCCTGAAATGGTAGCCAAACCGGCAATGTTTTTCTCAAGCCGTGAGACCTCAAGTTTACCAACATTTTCGATGGCTGCATTTATATCTCCAAGCGGTTTGCCGATTCTTTGTAATCCTTTTTCGATCATTCTGGAAATCGGACTGTACGTATTTTTACACAAAGATAAGGCAGAATCAACTCGTCCGTTATGGATAAAATCACGAATATTATTCATAAAATTACTTTCTTCCCGCGAAGCTTTGATAATTACAAAATATCTTTCAATGAAAATATACATGGCAATAATGGAGAAAACACCAAGTATGGCCATGATCCATCCTCCTTTAATGGCCAGGTCAAATACTGAAAGGGTTATTTCTGTGGGTTCTCCTTCGCCCAGGTTGGGTTGGGCAGCAAGTTGTAATAGGAATAGATTAAGCATTATCTGGTTTTTTGGGATTAAATGTAATATTAATCAAATTTATGATTTAAATTTTTAAGTCTAATTTTAAACACCAATTTGTTAATATAACTACATTTTCGATTAATTATTATATGATAAATGAGCTTTAATTTTCTGGTATTATATCCCAAATTAAAGCTTGTCAGCGATTTGTTCCAAATGTTGGGTTTTGCGTGATAAAATATCTGCTGATATTTGAAGAAGATAGGACATGGTTTGGCATAGAACAATATAAAAGTTTTCATTCTTTTGAAAATCCGAGTAAAAGATGAGCTCTTTGAAATGGATATAAATTAGAGATATACACAGATTTAAATATGAAAAAAAATTTCATTCAAAATCTTTTTATAATTTTGCGGCATTAAAAATTTAAGAAATTAACATGGAAATATTTATTTTGATGGTAGTGGTTTTTATCCTTGGATATGCTGCTATTGCTCTCGAGCACCCGCTTAAAGTTGACAAAGCTGCTTCAGCTCTGATATTGGGGATGTTGTTGTGGGTAATTTTTGTTTTTGCCAGGGTGGATATCCTGGGTTTGGTGAACAATGCAGGCGAATTTATCAGCCTATCGTTCCGCGATTATTTACACGAACACTCAGTTCATAATCCGACCGCAGCTGATATGCTGAACTATATCACTCATTTCTCGATTATGGAACATTTGGCTGAGATATCAACCATTTTGTTCTTTTTATTGGGTGCGATGACGATTGTTGAGACCGTGGATCAACACCAGGGATTTAAGCTTATAACCGATAAGATTAAAACTACAAGTAAAGTAAAACTTTTGTGGATTTTAAGTGTACTGACTTTTTTCATGTCGGCAGCATTAGATAATTTAACAACGACCATTGTATTGGTTGCATTGTTGCGAAAGCTGATTGATGATAAACAGACCAGATGGTTTTTTGCCAGTATGGTTGTATTGGCTGCAAATGCCGGAGGGGCATGGTCGCCTATCGGAGATGTGACCACAATTATGTTATGGATCGGTGGGCAGATTACCGCCGGGAATATTATCAAAATGGTATTTATTCCGAGTGTAATGACAATGGTAGTGCCATTGATCATACTTTCTTTCAGTATGAAAGGAAATGTTAAAAGGCCGCAACTTTCAGACGAAGAAAATCAGGAGTTTACCTCTGGATTTGAGCGCAAACTCATTCTGATCATGGGAGTTTTAGGATTGTTATTTGTTCCGGTATTTAAAACCATTACACATCTGCCTCCTTATATGGGAATGCTGTTAAGTTTGGGTGTGATTTGGGTTACCACAGAAATTTTACATCGCAATAAACCCATTGAGGATCGTCGTAAATTGACTGTAATCGGTGTACTCAGGAAAGTGGATGTCCCGACCATCTTTTTCTTCTTAGGCATTTTAACAGCAGTGGCTGCACTTCAATCAGCCGGTCACTTATCATTATTGGCCGGATGGCTCAATGAAAATGTTGGAAATATTTATATCATTAATCTGATCATCGGTGTATTATCATCTATTGTTGATAATGTGCCATTGGTTGCCGGCGCCATGGGAATGTATGAAATAGCGGGTGCCGCTGCAACCGGATATGAAGCATATTTCCACGTTGATGGTATTTTCTGGGAATTTTTGGCTTATTGTGCCGGTACGGGAGGAAGCATCCTGATCATTGGTTCTGCAGCAGGTGTTGCAGCAATGGGGATGGAGAAAATAGACTTTATCTGGTACACAAAAAAAATATCATTACTGGCATTGATTGGATACCTCGCAGGTGCCGGTACCTATTATCTTCAGGAAATTTTATTTCATTTTTAGTTTAATCCGTCTTCGTTCCGAAATTTCGGGACTGCGGACAAGAATTAAAGGTGTTGGTGAAAAGGTGGGCTCTACAGCCCACCTTTTTTTTGATCATTATTTAGAAAGCAGTTATAAAATCTTAATTAATGTTAATGCAGGCACAAGGAATTTGCGCTTCTTGTGTCAAGTGAATATTGTTTATCAGTGATGATTTTATTATTTTGGGTCAGGAATTGTAAATTATACCTATGATTGAAACCGAACTTGTTGAGGCATTAAAGCAAAACAATTCATCAGCATTTAAAGAACTGGTGGAAAGGTATCAATCAATGGTGCTAAATACCTGTTATGGATTTGTAAATGATTCGGATGATGCTGCTGATCTGACGCAGGAAGTATTTATCAAAATATATGATTCAATACATAAATTCAGGGGCGATGCAAAATTATCAACCTGGATCTATCGTATTTCGGTTAATAAATCATTAAATTTTATAAGGGCCAATAAAAAGCGTTATATGTTTGGTGCAATAGACGCTGAAAATAATATACAGCATCAAAACCTGATGGTTGCCCATGATAGTGATTCTGCCGATGCATCCATTGAACAAACAGAAAGATCAAAAATATTATTTGCGGCCATCAATAGCTTGTCAAAAAACCAACAGATTGCTTTTAGCCTGAATAAACTTGATAATGTTTCATACAATGAGATTGCCGAAATTATGAATATATCTTTACCTGCGGTCGAATCTCTAATACATAGGGCCAAGCTGAATTTGCAAAAAAAACTGATTAATTATTATAAAAAGAATTTGCCATAGCGCAAGTTTTTAAAATTTCCATAGTCTAATGTCAAAACAGAACAAAATGAAATGCAGGGAAATACATCAAAACATCAGCTCATATCTTAATGGGTCGTTGAGTGGTCAGGAGTTCGAAAATTTCGAATCACATCTTGAAACATGTACTTCTTGTGCTCAGTTGTTGGCAAATGTAACATCAACATTAAGCAGCATTGATGTGCGGGCTCAGCTTCAGCCAAACCCATATTTGTATACACGACTAATCCAGGAGATTGAAAACCGAAAACAAAAAGGTTGGATCGCAGGCATGCAGCGTATATTACAACCAATTGCATTCGTAGCAATTTTGATTATCGGAGTTTATTTAGGGATCGGGCTTGGTAACAATTATGTGGTAATTGATGAGGAATATGCCAGTACAGAAATGCAAAATTTTGTGGATGATTATCTGTTCAATGATATGGATTATGAACCAATAGAAAGCTTTTTATTGGATAAATAAAACTCAAAACAATGAATTATTTTACAAAAAAGAATACCGCCATCATCATTATTATTGTTCTGTTGATCATTAATATTGCAACAATTTCAACCATTCTTTATCATTCATATGGAGATCGTTTGGTCACAAGAGCTCAGCCGGAAAGAACTTCATCTGAAAAATTTTGGAAAGAACTCAATTTCTCCCAACAACAGATTGATACATTCAGGGCGATGGGTAAGCAGTATGGGTTGGAAACCAGGCAAGTAATGGCAGAAATGCAAAAGATCAGAATTGAATTAATAAACGAGATGTCATCTGCAAATCCGGACACAGCCAGGATGTTTGCCTTGGCAGATGAAATCGGGAATGAACATGCAAAAATAAAACGCATGACCATCAATCATTTTATCCAACTTAAGAACACTTATTCTCCCGAACAATTTGATCGGTTTTTGAAAATGTTCCAAAGGTTGTTGATGGATGAAGGATACCAGGGCCGTTCCGATAGGCAGGGCAGAGGAAGGCGGGCCATGGAAGGTCAGCAAAAAAGCAATAATCAATAATATAAATAAACACAACAATGAAAAATTTAAATATGAAAATCAGGGTAATTGGCTTAGTGGTATTAGTATCCATTTTTGCCGGGAGCGAAATATATGCTCAAAGAATGCAAAGAATTTTTAATGATCAAACAACCGATGACACGCGCTTATATCAAAACAGGAGACCCGGTAGAATGTACGATCAAAATGTGCAGGGGCGAATGTATAATCGGAATTTTGATGGAAGAGGTATGGGACTATTAGGACTTAACTTAACCGAAGAACAACAACTTAAATTTAACGAACTGCGCACCCGGAACCTGAAAGAAATGTTGCCGCTCAATAACCAAATGCAGGAAAAAAGAGCCCGTCTGAGAACACTTACAACCGCAGAAGTCGTAAATCAAAAAGAGATTGACAAATTAATTGATGAAATGACTGCTGATAATGCTAAGCAAATGAAAATGAGGGTTAAACATCAGCAGGAGATAAGATCATTATTAACAGAAGAACAGCGTGTAATTTTTGACAGCTCAAACAGAGGTTTTGGTAATAACCGTATGGGGCAAAATTATACGAGATCCGGGAACAGAGCAGCGCGACCGGGTTTCGGGTTTAGAACCAGATAGTGGAAAACGGCCTTCGGGCCGTTTTTTTTATGGCCATGAAATTTTACCACCGCTACTGTCGCGGCTTGCACCTGTGACCGATTTGAGACAATTTACCTGTTTTCGCATTCTGAGAACGCCCAAAAACCCAAAAATAATGGCCTCCTTGAAATTGATTAGGTCATTGGAAGGAATCTTTAAATCTGCCTTGCTCAAATCCTGAATGCGCTTTGTTAAAAAGGTATTAAGAGCCCCGCCTCCCGTCATTAAAACTTTTACACCATCTTTATTGTTGATTGAATAAGCAATTTGAATCGCAATATGCTCAACAACTGTTCTGAGAAGATCTGATGTTGTTAAATCGCTACAATTCAGGTAAGGCATAAATTCTGACTCAAACCATTCACGAGAAAGTGATTTTGGGGATGATTGTTTGTAAAATTCAATGTTGTTTAAACCAAGAAGTAGTTCTTTGTTCAATTTGCCTTTTGATGAGAGAAGCCCGTCCTTATCATAGCTTAATCCTTCACGCATGCTCAACATATTTAAAGCCATGTTAACCGGGCAAATATCATAGGCCATTCTTTCAGCTTCCTTTTCAAATGAAATATTTGCGATTCCACCCAGGTTGATACAATAATCATAATCGTTAAACAGCAACCTGTCTCCAATTGGAACAAGTGGCGCACCCTGGCCGCCTAAAGAAACATCCAATGACCTGAAATCATAAACGACAGGCAATTTCAGTGTGTCGGCCATCATTTGTCCACTTCCGATTTGCAGACTTAATTTCTTTTCAGGCTGGTGAAAAACTGTATGTCCGTGGGAGGAAATGAAATCCGGATTTAAGCCAAAATCATTTATAAATGCCAATGTTAATTCGCCGAGGTATTGACCATACAAAAGATCAAGCTTCTTTAATTCTTCCCTGCTGATTTGATGGGCACTTTGAAGCCTGGAAATCCATTCATCCGAATAATTTATAGTCACAGCTTTTATGGTTTCATAACTCCATTTCCCCTTGTTTTCATAAAAATTGCAATAAGCCATATCCAGTCCGTCAAGTGAAGTGCCTGACATTAGGCCGATGACTGTGTATTTATTCAATATTTATAGGGTTTTAATTAGCGTTTCGAGTTTCATTCCCCTGGAGCCTTTCAAAAGAATAGTATGTGCCAGTATGGGATTATTTGATAGAAATTCAAAGATGTCATTGGTCGTTAAAAAGTGCGACCATCCGGTCGGAATGTCGCAAGCCGAAAATTCCTTTCCGACCAATATTATTTCTGAATTGCTATTCTCTTTCAAATAATCAATAATCTGCTGATGATGCATTTTGCTTTTATTGCCCAATTCAAACATATCACCCAAAATCATTAATTTATTCTCAGCCTGCATTTGCTTGAAATTGTCAATGGCTTTTATCATGCTACTTGGATTTGCATTGTAAGCATCAACAATTAATTTATTTGTGTGTGTTTTCAAAAATTGTGAGCGCTGGTTTTCAGGATGGTAATTTTCGATGGCTTCTTTGATATTTTTTACATCAATATTAAAATAGTGCCCGATACAAACAGCTGCCATAATATTGGGAGCATTATAGCTTCCGATAAGTTGCGATTCCAATTCAATACTATTATTGTTAAGTTTCCAAATAACTTTCGCGAACGGATTGGCAGAAACATCGCGGAATTGAATATTTGCATTAGGGGAGAGGCCATAAGTAAATCGTACTGCTTGTGCGGTTTTTTGTTGTAGCAGTTCATCATCCTTGTTTACAAAAATAACTGAATTTGCTTGTTTGCTTAAAAAATGATATAATTCAGTTTTGGCCTTCACCACACCTTCAAAACTTCCGAATCCTTCGAGGTGTGCAATACCGATATTTGTAATTATGCCGTAATTTGGCCTGGCAATTTCACAAAGCCTGGCAATCTCGCCAATATGGTTTGCCCCCATTTCAATGACTGCAATTTCAACCGTTTTATTGATCGATAAAATGCTAAGTGGTACTCCGATGTGGTTGTTAAAATTGCCCTGGGTAGCATAAGTTTTAAATTTTTTTGATAAAACAGCATTTATCAGTTCTTTGGTGGTGGTTTTGCCATTTGTGCCCGTAATTCCGATCATCGGAATACTCAATGTTTTACGATGATGAATGGCCAATGACTGAAGTGTATCCAATACATTTGCCACATAGAAACAGCCCGTTTTATTTTTTAATGCCGGATCATCAACAACAGCAAGGCTGCAACCCTGTTTTAATGATTGTATCGCAAAATCATTCCCATTAAAGTTATCGCCTTTTAAAGCAAAAAAAATAGAATCATTTTTAATTTTCCTGCTATCCGTAGAAATGGATGGATATTTCAGAAAATGATCGTAAAGAATTGAAATTTCGGATATCATAAATCAAAGATAAAAAAAACTCCCCCCGTTAATACGGAAGGAGCTTAAGTTCTTTTTGCTTAATTTTAATTACCTCCGGGTATGGTTCTTCCTACGCGTATCATGGCACATCTGAATCCGATTGAATTTGATGCGTCATTCTGATTTAAAAATCTGCGTACACTTGGGCTCAGGAAATAAGAAGGGTCTTTCCACGAACCGCCTTTATATACCCTGGATTCATCGCTGATCAGTGTGTTAACGCCATAATTATACATATAGGTATTTCTGCTGTCTCTGGCACTGGCAGAGAGCCAATCAGTGGTGATCATTGATTGGCGGTCACCATCCCGATAATTGATGTTATCGGCCTGGCGATAATTTTTCCTGTTTTGAATTTCGGCTTCGGTTACTTTTACATAAGGTATTCTGCCAAGACTGTCTTTTTGTGCCACCGAACCTGTCGAATCGATTTTTTTGTTCATGAAAACATTGCCTCTGAACGGGCTGTAATCTGCCACGTCTTCGAAAGATAATGGCCTGTAAACGTCAATTACCCACTCACTTACATTCCCTGCCATATTATAGATACCATAGTCGTTGGGCCAATATGAACCCACAGGGGCGGTGATATCAGCACCATCATTCAGGCTGCCTGCCACTCCCATATAATCTCCTTTACCGCGTTTGAAATTGGCCATAAAGCTACCCTGGTATTTTTTATCCCCGGTTCTGATATAGGTTCCGTTCCATGGATATACTTTGCGCTCAACGATTCTTTCATTGACCGTATTCCCAAGTAGTCCCAATGCGGCATATTCCCATTCAGCTTCTGTCGGGAGGCGATAATTGGGTAATATTACGCCATCTTCCAGTGCTACTCTTCCAATACCTTCCCTGCCGCCGGTAGAATCTGTGGTTGACAGATTTCCATATTGTCCGGCGAGATAAGCATCCGTATTAAAATTGTTTTCATTTTTCTGGTCATTGTTCCATTGCAATGCCCCGGCTTTAATCAGTAGAAGTTCATTTACACGGTCGCTTCTCCATTTACAGTATTCGGTGGCCTGCACCCAACTAACACCCACAACCGGATAATTCTGATAAGCAGGATGACGAAGATACATGTTAACCAGAGGTTCATTATAGGCTAAACGATCCCGCCATACAAGGGTGTCTGGTAAGGCTTTTCTGTAAACTTCAGGGTGTTCCTGGCCGAAGACCCGAGATAACCAATGCAAATATTCCAGATAATCCAAATTACTGACTTCAGTTTCATCAATATAGAATGATGGCACCGTAACCCTGCGCGGAATGTTGTTCCACTCATGTGTAATATCCTCCTGAGTAGCTCCCATCACGAAAGTTCCACCTTCAATAAATACAAGTCCGGGTCCTGTTTCCTGTTCATTTAAGTCTGATACAGAGAAGCCCCCGTTTTCTTCAGTATTATAGGCCCAACCAGTACTGTGACTTGTGGTCGGTCTTTTCTTGAATATATTGAATTTATTACATGAAGTTATTAACGTAAAGACCAGAATTATACCAACAATATTGATAAATTTCATGTGCATAATAATTTGTGTTTCCTTATTAACTATAAACAATGTGAATTATTGTTCAAATAATACGCTTTTTGATAAAGAAAAAAATGATCATTTAATGATTTGTACAATATTACAAACTATTTTTTATTTATTTCCGTTTTTTTTATGGAATGATGTATGGAGCTTTAACGAAAATTTTACTGATTTTGTTATCAATTGCGGCTGTTTGGCAATTTGAGTATATTTACATCCTGCTAAAAATTAAATTCAAAATTGTGGGTTTGTTTTAGGCAGGCTCCATTAACAATACCCAATAATAATTTTGTATCTGGGTCGAAAGTTTTTTATGTATGCTGCGGAAAATAATTGGCATTTTTATACTTGTATTCTGGATCGGATCAGTGGCATTTTCTCAAGAACATCTCCGAATTATTAACTGGGATGATGGTCAGTTGATAGGTCATGCAAGGGCTTTCGGGCAATTACCAATATTTTCTGAAAACATTCCCCTTGATTATTATAGCGGAGAGGCCAAAGTAAATCTTTTGAATCTTCAATTTCAGGAAGCCAGTGAATTTGAATCTGAAATTTTTAAATCCTTATTATTAAATACAAAAATTGATATTGAATCTGAAGTTAAATTCAGGGATAAAAAAGCATATCTTTTTTATCAATTGGTGCCATTGCGAATAAATCCCGTTCTTGGGAAAATCGAAAAATTAATTTCTTTTGATGTTGAAATCCAGATGAAGCCGGGGGTGGCTGTTGCAAAGGTTTTTAGTTTTAAAAACAATTCGGTGTTGGCTTCCGGGCGATGGTTTAAAATAAGGCTTGCGGAAGATGGTATTTATAAAATCACTCGAAGCGATTTGATCAATATGGGCATTGATGTAAGCAGTCTGGATCCTCGAAATATACGTATCTACGGCAATGGAGGTGGAATGTTGCCTGAAAGAAACAATGAGACCCGTGTGGATGATTTGACTGAAAATGCCATTCAGGTGATTGGCGAAAGTGACGGAAAATTTGATGCTGATGATTACCTGCTTTTTTACGGTCAATCGCCCCATATCTGGCAGTTTAACAAAACTTTAAAAACATATACGCATGTATATAACGCATACAGCGATCATACTTACTATTTTTTAAACTATGATCTGGGACCGGGAAAACGGATCGTGAAACAGGAGCCGCTTGATATTCAACCGACTTTCACAACCGATGAATTCGAAGATCATGTATATCATGAACTTGAAGAAAATAACCTGATCAATTCGGGAAGAAATTGGTACGGAGAAGTTTTTGATGCAAATACAAACAGGTTGTTCAGTTTTGATTTTCCGGATATTGTAAATGAGAAGCAGGTTTCTTATCAAATAGAGGTAGCTGCAAGATCATCCTTGGTAAGTCAGTTTTCGGCAACTGTAAATGGAAACTTTATCCGCAACCTGGTGGTTCAGGGAATTAATTTTTCATTGCCCTATCCTCCTTATGCTCAAACTTCAAGCGAAAAAGGCTCGTTTAATGCTTCGGGTGATCAATTAAATCTGACATTGAATTATAATAAACCGAATCCGGCATCCATCGGATGGCTGGATAAGATAGAATTAACCGCCTGGAGAAAAATTGTATTTCATGGCAATCAATTGAAATTTAGGAATTCAGAAAGTGTTTTTGAAGGAAATGTTACAAAATTTATTTTGTCAGGTGCCGATGCTTCAACAAAAATTTGGAATGTTTCAGATCCATTGAACCCCATTGAAATTGATGCTGAAAGAAATGGAACCAGGCTCGGGATCATTGCTGCCACCGATTCATTGATCGAATTTGTAGCTTTCGAAGCATCAAATGTGCTGAGCCCTGAATTTGTTGAAGAGATTGAAAATCAGAATTACCATGGGGCCGAGGCCGTTGATTTGATCATTGTGAGCCCGGATGAATTTTATGAGCAAGCACTTCGATTGGGGGAATATCATTTAATGCATGATGGTTTATCGTATCTTATCGCAAAGCCGGCAGAAATCTATAATGAATTTTCTTCGGGAGCCCAGGATGTTAGTGCAATAAGGAATTTTGTAAGGATGTTATATGACAAAGCCCCGTCGGGATCAAAACCGGGATACCTGCTTTTGTTTGGCGATGCCTCATTTGATTATAAAAACCGGATTGAAGGGAACACAAATTTTGTTCCTACCTGGGAATCTGAATCTTCAACCTCTATTATTGTTTCTTACAATACAGACGATTATTTCGGATTGCTGGATGAGAATGAAGGAGTTGGTGTAAATGGAAGCCTGGATATCGGGATCGGACGAATTCCGGTAAAAACAATAGAACAGGCGCGGCAAATGGTTGATAAAATATTGCATTATGCCGGAGATTCTGATGAAGTTATGGGGGCGTGGCGGAACAAAATCTGTTTGGTTGCCGACGATCAGGATTATAATGCTTATATAAACGATTCGGAAAAGATTGCATCTATTGTTGAAAGTGAGTTCAGCCATGTTAATCTTGAAAAAATATATTTTGATGCTTATCCGCAAATATCTACTCCGGGCGGGCAGCGTTATCCGGATGTAAAAAAGGCGATTAATGAAAAAATCGATCAGGGAACGGTTCTCATTAACTATATTGGACATGGGGGAGAGACCGGATGGGCTCATGAACGCGTACTTGAAATTCAGGATATTAATGCATGGCAAAATATGGATCGCCTGCCGGTATTTGTGACTGCAACCTGTGAGTTTACCCGATTCGACAACCCCGAACTGGAGTCTGCCGGTGAATTGGTTTTGTTGAATGATAAAGGTGGAGGCATTGCATTGCTTACAACAACGAGGGCAACCAGTGCAGGTGCCAATTATCAACTCAATCAGCAGGTTATAAAAAGTATTTTTAAGAAAAACGGGGACAAACCAACCCGCTTAGGCGATATCATTAAGAATGCAAAAAATGCAATCGGCAATGGTGCCAATTCCCAAAAATTTGTACTGGTAGGTGATCCTGCCCTAAAAATTGCCTTACCTGAAGACAGTATTTCGACCCTCCGCATTAATGAACAGCAGATCCAAACAACACCTGATACCATTGCAGCAATGGCGAATGTCAGTGTGAGTGGATCTGTGTATAAAAATGGCTTCAAAGATGAAACTTTTAACGGCTTATTATTCCCGATAGTTTACGATAAAAAAACCAGAATAAAAACATTCGGTCAGGATGCCGATAGTTTTGAACAGGAATTCAGTGTACAATCAAATATACTTTATAAAGGCAAGGTAAGTGTGACTCATGGAGATTTTTCATTTTCCTTTGTGGTACCAAGGGATATAGCTTATAATTACGGTTTTGGCAAAATAAGCTATTATGCAAAAACCCTCGATTCGGATGCCTGGGGATCTTACGATAATTTGATTGTTGGGGGGTACAACAACGAATTATTAACCGATACGGAAGGACCGCAGATTAAGTTGTTTTTAAATGATGCGTCATTTGAGAATGGCGATGTTGCCAATACCAAGCCGATTATTTATGCCCAAATAACCGATCAAAGTGGTATTAATACAACCGGGAATGGAATTGGCCATGATATTGTTGCCGTGCTAAATGGTGATACTGAACAGTCTGTGATATTGAACGACTTTTTTGAGCTCGACTTAGACAGTCACACAAGTGGAACCATTAACTATCAGTTATCAAAACTTGAAGAGGGTGAACATACACTGAGCTTAAAAGTTTGGGATATCCTGAATAATTCAAGTGAAGCCAGTATTAGCTTTAAGGTCGTTGATATAAATAATATTTTTATTGATGAGGTGATGAATTTTCCCAATCCATTTCGCAGCAACACCTGGTTCAGATTTAAGCACAATCAGGCACAAAGCAAAATAAATCTTGAGATTCAGATTTATAACTTAGCGGGAGAAAAAGTTAGCTCAATCTTCAGAATAATTGAACCAGATGGATATGGTTCCGGTGATATTTACTGGAATGCCACTTCAGACTCAGGGGAACGACTGAAAAGCGGAATATATATTTATCGATTGTTGATCAACGGAAAGTTGACAGGAGATGCTTCTGTTAATAAGTTAATTATTCTGAATTAATAATTTGTAATAATTATGGACCTTGCACTCCATAGAAACAGAGACAATATATTAAAGAAAATATCGTTAAATTTGCGCTTATTAAAAGTTAATCGCTTTGTTATAAATGTTCAGGTTAACATTTGAAATTAAATATCCGATATATGAAATTCAAACTTGCCCTTGTAATATTACTGTCATTGATGACGGTAATGGGATTTAATCAAAACACAGATGAATGGCTGGGACAACAGGCTACATTAAATACGATCACCACGGCTGTGCCATTTTTAATGATTGCACCTGACGCCAGGGCAGGAGCGATGGGAGATGCCGGGGTTTCCTCAGCTCCGGATATTTATTCAATGCACTGGAATCCTTCAAAATATGCATTTATAGAAAAAGAAATGGGTTTCGGGATTTCATACAGCCCCTGGCTGAAAGCATTGGTGCCGGATATTAACCTGGCATATGTAAATTTCTTCAGACGTCTGGATGCTGACCAAACCATTGCTGCTTCATTGTTGTTCTTTTCTCTGGGTGATATTACGTTTACAAATGATGTTGGCGATCCATTGGGTACCTATCACCCCAATGAATTTAGCCTTGATTTTGCTTATTCAAGGAAATTATCAGAAAATTTTTCGGCTTCCGTTGCTGCAAGGTTTATTTTTTCGGATTTGACACAAGGGCAATTTGTGGGTGGAAGTGAGACCCATGCAGGTACTTCCTATGCTGCCGATGTTTCATTTTATTATCAAAAGGAATTAAAATTTAGCAATACCAACGGATTATTTGCAATGGGTGCAAACATTTCCAATATCGGATCAAAAATCTCCTACTCGAATAATGTGAAGGATTTTATCCCGACCAATTTAAGGTTTGGCCCTTCATTAACCATTGAAATGGATGATTACAACTCAATATCATTTATGATTGATATCAACAAACTATTGGTTCCGACCCCACCTGTTTACGAGAAGGACCCTGTTACTGGCCAGCCCGTAATGGGACCCGATGGTCAATATGTGATAGCAGCGGGTAAGAATCCGGATGTATCTGTTATCGGAGGAATTTTTCAATCGTTTTTTGATGCTCCCGGAGGTTTTAGTGAAGAAATGAGGGAGTTTAGTATCGGAAGCGGCGTTGAGTATTGGTATGATAAACAATTTGCGGTTAGGGCCGGTTATTTTAATGAACACAAATCAAAAGGTAACCGTAAATTTTTTACACTCGGAGCCGGCCTGAAATACAATGTATTTGGATTGGATGTGGCCTACCTGATCCCTCTCGAACAAAAACATCCGTTAGAAAATACATTGAGGTTTTCGCTATTATTTGATTTTGATGCTTTTTCAAGATAAATTCTTTCAGTTATGAGAATCGGATTCGGTTATGATGTTCATCGTTTAGAATCTGGTGCAAGGCTGGTGTTGGGTGGGGTTGAGATTTCTGCCGAAAAAGGTGCCGTTGGTCATTCAGATGCCGATGTATTGATACACGCCATCTGTGATGCATTTCTGGGTGCGGCAAACCTGGGCGATATAGGGCAGCACTTTCCGGATACTGATCAGCAATATCATCAGATCGATTCTTCCGTTTTATTGAAAAAGGTTAAAGATTTGCTGACTGATTTAGATTATAAAATATGCAATATTGATTCGACAATTTGTTTACAGCAACCTAAAATTGCATCCAATATTCCCGAAATGAAGAAAAGCCTTGAAAAGGTTCTGCAGATACCCGAATCAGATATTTCAATCAAAGCAACGACTACAGAAAAACTGGGTTTTGTTGGTGAAGGGAAGGGGATTTCTGCTTATGCGGTTGTTTTAATCGAAAAAATCAACGGATAAATTCATCTTTAAAATTTACCAGGTATAATTGATTGCTGGCACGCGTAACTGCCGTGTATAGCCATCTTAGAAATTCCCTGTCCATCATTTTTTCATTGAAATAACCCTGGTCGATGAATACGTTTTTCCACTGGCCACCCTGTGTTTTATGGCATGTTAATGCATAGGCAAATTTCACTTGTAGCGCATTAAAATATGGATCAACCTTCATCTTGTCCAGCCTTTTTCTCCTTTGTGGGATTTCAGCATAATCTTTCAAAACCTCATTAAACAATCGGTTATTGTCTTCTTTGGGCAAAGCGGGGCTTTCGGCCATAATGGCATCCAGCAATATTTTTACATCCAATTCAGGCTCATCCGGATAATCGATCAAACGAATGCTGACATCCGCAAAGCGGAACCCATATAATTCTTCTGTTTTTCGGATACTTAGCAATTCTATAATGTCACCATTGGCTAAAAAACCGGCATTTGATTTTTCGGGCAGCCAGAAGTAATTATTTTTAACCACCATCATAAAATCTCCTGCTGAAATTTCTTCTTCAAGATAAAGAATCCGATGCCTGATTTGCTGGTTGTAAATATTGGCTCTTTTGTTTGAACGTGTGATGACCACAGTGCTTTCATGTCCTGAGTTTGCATAAGCGGTGTTTAACAGGTCTTCAAGTTCATTTCCTTCAATTGCTCGGATATCATTATAATTTTCCAAAGAAAAGAAAGGCATCTGTATCGAATTGTTTTCCACCTGGTTCCGGATGTTGGTAGCATTTGCCAGAATACCTGAGCTTAATGATTGACGAACAACTTCCCTTAGGACAAAAGTATGGATGTCAAGCCCGAAAGAAGCTTTCAGGTATTCAATATTCAGAGCCGGACTGATATCAAGACCGACCGGAGGCAGCTGGGCTTCGTCGCCGATCAGAATAATTTTGCAATTGGTTTGCGATGCATACACAAAATTGATGAGATCTTCAAGTAATCCTCTGTGCGATGATTGATTGAAGTTGTAATTAGTATCAGCATCCGGGATCATTGATGCTTCATCTACGATAAAGATGGTGTTTTTTTGTTTGTTCTGGCGCAATACCATTCTGAATTTACCTTCATTATCTGTAGTTACCCAATATATAAAACGATGAATAGTGTGTGCGTTTTTTCCTGAATAATTACTTAAAACTTTTGCAGCTCTTCCGGTTGGGGCCAATAAATTAAATGATTTTTTTATTTCAGGGAGCACATTAACCAGCGAGCTGACGATGGTTGTTTTACCTGTTCCGGCATAACCTTTTAATACGAAAAGTGATAATGGATTTTTATTCAGAATAAATGATGATAATTCGCTTATTAATTGCTCCTGTCCAGGGGTTGGTTGGTAAGGGAATTGTAAAGTAAATTTATTTGTTAATTCAGAAAGTTCCATAAAAGAGTTAAAAAGGATATCCGATCCCAAAATTAAAAGCCATATTATTAAATCCTTCATTTAGAGGTACCCATCTTTTATTGAGATCTTTGGAGGGATCCCTGAGTCTGATGGCAGTATCAATTCTGAAAATAAAAAAATTGAAATCGAAACGAAGTCCGAAACCTGCATCCATGGCTATTTCGCTTACGAAATTTTGAAGTTTAAATTCACCGCCCGGATAAAAATCATTTTCATGCAATAACCAAATATTTCCGGCATCTGCATAGATGGCCCCTTTCACAAATTCATAAATTGGGAAGCGATATTCAATATTGGCTTCAAATTGCAGATCCCCAATCCGGTCAACCTGGGTTGTAGATTCTGTTGCGGATGAAGATCCCGGGCCCAACGATCTGACGCGCCAGCCACGCATACCATTTGCCCCTCCTGCATAGAATCCTTTTTCAAATGGAAGATCAACTGAATTGCCATAAGGGATGCCAATGCCAAGCATGGTGCGCCAAACCAGCCGATTATCTGCTGAGAATATTGAATAATAACGAAAATCAACATCAGCTTTTACGTATTGTGCGTATCTTATATTGAAGAGGGTGTTGTATCCTTCATCATTTTCGGAAATGCCAAAAAGCATATTGGCTCCTTTTAGCATAAAACCCGAGGTCTCGAAATTTGCACGGATATATACAAAATCCTTTAACTTATTTAATTCCTGATTGTTAAAAATAAAACTGTATCTAAGTGCAGTAATGAGGTGGTCAGTATATTGGTTTTTAAGCCGCTCATTTGTTTCCTGCTCAAGTAATGCCGCAAAAGCTTCTGTTGGAAAAACTTTAACAGAATTTACTTCGGCAGGAGAAAAAATATGTTTTATTTTATTGCTTTGTAACCATTCATAACCAAAAGAAATGTTTGTTATGTAACGTCTGTATTTGGGCCGCTGTTGGTAATTTATACCGGTGCTAATGTTTGTTTTAGGCTTAAAATCCTTTGGAAAAGTTTCGAGGCTAATGGGGATTAGAAATTTCGGTATACTCAGGCTCATTTCAAGCCCGGTTTCTATGGTGTTAAAAAACAGGAATTTATCATCTGCGTTTGAACTTGAAGTAGTTTGCTTCTGGACTTCAAGGGCTGTTTTTAACCTGATCTGAAAAAGTTCAGCTCCTCTGAAAATGTTCTTGTTTGCATATACCAAATTGCCCCCCAAGCCCAGATCACCACCTGAATTTGTTCCTTCTGCTTCTAAAGTATACGACTGGACCTTGCTGCGTGCGAGATTTATTTTACAGTTGAGCAGGTTATTTGTTGAATCCGAAACATTTGAAAATTGAATGTTTGAGTATTTATAAATTCGCAGATCGGCCAAACGGCGATAGGTTTTCTTTACGGCATCCAGATTATAAAGATCCCCGGGGTTTAACAATATCGATTGCGTTATAATTTTTGGTTTAATTTTTAATTGCCCTTCATTTAAAAAATAGTAAATGTTTGGTTTTGAAATGGTCGTATCAGCTTTTATTTCTAATTCAAGCGTATCAGATATTTGATGTGCAGGATTTAATAAGTCAAAATCCGGATTTATATATACTTTATTCAAATAGAACTGTTTATGAGGCGATTCGGTAATTATTTCAGGATTTGATTGATTTCTGATTCTCTGGTCTTTAATGATTAGAGTAATGTCTAATTGCTTTGAATTGAAAGCACTGTCAATTTCAAAAAAGATGTATTCTTTGTTAAAGTTAAAATACCCTATATTTTTAAGGGAATCAGCAAGGCGGCTTCGTTCATTTTCAATTGCAAATGCATTATAAACAGTTCCGGTTTTTATCAGACTGTTTTTACTGATCCGCTTTATATTTGAAGATAATATGCTGTCGTTGATTCTTTGATAATAATTCCTGATATAATAAGGTTGGGTAGGTTCGATGTGATAGAGTAAAGTGAGTTTGTTGTTTTTTAATTTTTGTTCTTCCCAAACCCGGGAGTTAAAATGACCTGTTTTGTTTAAATATATTCTTAATTGATTCAGGCTTTTGTTGGTAGATTGTGCATCGTAGTAAACAGGAGCTTCTCCAAAAGTTTTACGCATCCAGTTTTTGAATTTTCTTTCTTTCCCTTTTTCGGGTAATTGATAAGCCCATAGCTTAAATTTCCAGATCCCAAGTAATTTTTTGTTTGGTTCCTGTGCGGTCAGGCCAAATAATTCTTCTTTGTCGAGTTGTACTTTATCGCCATGAATAATTACTTTATTCTTGCTAACCAACGGACGTTCTAAATGCTTCATGGTTCCGCAACCCCAAAACAAGAATGATGTTCCAAAAATAAAAAAGAGAAGATTTTTGTTTAATGTCTTCAATATCAAGCAGGCTTAGTGTTTTACAAAAATACAATTTCTAATGAATAAAAAGCTTTCAAAATTTGCAAGGATAAAGTAATTAATCAAAGAATATTTTCGAATAAAATTGTATCAATCAAAAAAAATAATTTATATTTGCACTCCCGTTTTGAAAAGCGGGTCGTTCATAAAAAAGAGAGGGTGATTAGTTCATCTGGTTCAGAGCATCCCGCTATAAGCGGGAGGGTCACTGGGGCAGACAATGATCTTTAAAATAACTGAGGGCGATTAGCTCAGCTGGTTCAGAGCATCTGCCTTACAAGCAGAGGGTCACTGGTTCGAATCCAGTATCGCCCACAAAAGCTCCCCAATTTAGGGGAGCTTTTTGCATTTATGGAACATTATGTTTACATATTGTATTCATTATCTGCCAATAAATACTATGTTGGCGTAACCTCTGATTTGGTTGAGCGGGTGCGCCGGCACCATTCAAACCACAAAGGATTTACCGGCAAATATTCTGACTGGAAGCTGGTTTATTCAGAAGGATATCAAAATAAATCCCAGGCTTTAAAAAGGGAGCTGGAAATTAAGAGATGGAAAAGCCGAAAAAGAATTGAATGTTTAATGAATGATGGTTCAGAGCATCCCGCTTAAGGCGGGAGGGTCACTGGTTCGAAGGAATTTATCCCGCCGAAGGCGGGAGTATCGCCCACAAAAGCTCCCCAATTTAGGGGAGCTTTTTGCATTTATGGAACATTATGTTTACATATTGTATTCATTATCTGCCAATAAATACTATGTTGGCGTAACCTCTGATTTGGTTGAGCGGGTGCGCCGGCACCATTCAAACCACAAAGGATTTACCGGCAAATATTCTGACTGGAAGCTGGTTTATTCAGAAGGATATCAAAATAAATCCCAGGCTTTAAAAAGAGAGTTGGAAATTAAGAGATGGAAAAGCCGAAAAAGAATTGAATGTTTAATGAATGATGGTTCAGAGCATCCCGCTTAAGGCGGGAGGGTCACTGGTTCGAAGGAATTTATCCCGCCGCAGGCGGGAGCATCGCCCACAAAAGCTCCCCAATTTAGGGGAGCTTTTTGCATTTATGGAACATTATGTTTACATATTGTATTCATTATCTGCCAATAAATACTATGTTGGCATTACCTCAGATTTGGTTGAGCGGGTGCGCCGGCACCATTCAAACCACAAAGGATTTACCGGCAAATATTCTGACTGGAAGTTGGTTTATTCGGAAGGATATCAAATTAAATAACAAACAATTAAAGATAAAACGAATCTTTGCTTGTAACGCAGTATAGACGATATAAATTATCATCAATTTTTTCAAAAAAATAGACCCGTCCATCACCCTGATAAATGTAATAATCCATTTTATGATTATTGATTTGGGTCAATTGCATCTCATCCAGCTCGGCTCTCAAATAGGTCTGGTCGATCACTAATTTCTTAAGGTTGGCAGTTTCCATATCTTTATATAAATTAATTGGTATAAATTAAAATGTTCTTTTAATGGTTTGCTCTTTATACCTTAAAGCTGGAAATGTACCACTTTTCATTTAAAAAAAAGTTAAATTTAATTTTTGTGATATATAATTAGTTTAAAATCAGAAACTCCAGATGGTTTTCCAATCTACTCCCATCATTGAATATATGGTAAAGGTGTTCGATTAATTGTACCAAAATGAAACATTGTAAAATTTATAAAGTAATACGTGACAGACTTAAGTAAAGATATTCAACAGCTTACATTAGTTGGTATAGGGTTTGCAACAAGGAGGAGGAATTTTAGTTATAATTTCGAAATAATAAATAAATGTTCAAAAATTACTTCATCTCTGCTATACGAAATTTAATAAGAAATAAATTCTTTTCAATTATCAACATTATTGGACTTACGATTGGTATTACTACCTGTATTATGATTTTTTTGTTTGTATTTGATGAATTGCATTATGGGCAAGAACATCCTGAAAAAGAAAATATTTACAGGATCTTACGGGGGCGAAATGACTGGTCGGTAATAACACCCTTTAAATTGATGCCGGTATTGACTGAAAATATTCCTGCATTAGAATCTGTTACAAGAATAAAGAAAATGAGTTCAGTAGTCACTTATGAAAATGACTTTTATAATGAAAATGAAGTGTTGTACGCAGATTCAAACTTCTTTGAGTTTTTTAATTGTGATTTGTTGATTGGAGATGAAAAAACTGCTCTCAGAAAACCTAACTCAATGATTCTAACAGAAGAAATGGTGCAAAAGTATTTTGGTGATGAAAACCCGATGGGAAAGATTCTTGAAATAGATAATGAGGTCCCGGTTGTTGTAAGTGGGGTTTTAAAAGAAAGCCCTAAGTTCAAGCCTTTTCAGTTAGATTTTCTGGTTAATATTGAAGTGCTTAGATATAACAATTCTGGTGCTTTTACCAATTGGGATAATAATTCTTTCCAGTCTTATGTGCGATTGAACGAGAAGGCTGATGCGGAAGCAGTGGCAGAGTTGATTCCTGAGTTTGTTGCAAAAGCTCGTGGGTGGGATGAAATTGGATATGCAAGATATCTGTTACAACCTTATGCGAAAATCCATTTGCACTCTAAAGGCCTAGGATATGAAAACTTTAACAGGGGCGATGCTTCCGTAGTATTTAGTTTTCTGGGAATTGCCGTTCTGGTTTTGGTTTTGGCGTGTTTCAACTATACGAATTTGTCGACTGCCCAGGCTTCAAGAAGAGCAAAAGAAATTGGTTTGCGAAAAACCGTTGGAGCAACAAAACCGCAATTGATTATTCAGTTTTTAATCGAGGTTTTAATTTTAGCCTTGATTTCTGTCATTATTTCATTGATTCTTGTTGAGATATTTATGCCATGGTTTAATCAATTGACAAATAAAACTTTATCGCTTTACGCATTAGATCCAGTCGTTACCATGCTATCTATTTTGTTTTTTGCCATCCTTGTTTCTCTCATGGCAGGTTTTTATCCGGCATTCGTTCTGTCGGGCTACCAGCCAGTTAAGGTTCTAAAGGGAGGCGGATCAGTAGGAATGGAAGTGATGAAAAGAGGAGGGGTGGCGATTCGTTTCCGACAAATAATGATTGTATTTCAACTTGCAAGTTCGATAGCTTTAATCATCATGGCCGTTCTTATTAAAAGCCAGATCGAATATGCAGCCAATAAAAATTTAGGAATGAAACCTGATCAGTTGGTAGTTTTAAATAATATTCGGGCTGAAGGGATGAAAAAGCGTTACGATCATATAAAAGACGATCTGAAACAGTATCCGGAAATTCTTGGGTTAAGTGGTGCTTTTAATGTACCCGGAGAGGATATTAATAATTGGTGTACGCTTCGATTGCGAGTTGATGATAATGAAAATAATATAGGCTGTGGCTATATTTTTATCGATGAAGGTTATTTTGATTTGATAGGGGCAAAAATTCTTAAAGGAAGGACTTTTCTGAGTAACAGCACTTATGAAGATGTTAATTCATGCATCATAAATGAAACTACCGCAAGAATGCTAAACATCTATGATGACCCGGTCGGGCAGCAGGTATTCGGTTTTTTTGATGACACTGTGCGAACAGTGGTCGGCATGGTTAATGATATCCATTACAAATCATTACATGAAGAAGTGCCACCTATTGTGTATAGATATGGAGATGGTTTTCCGTCTTATTTTTACAGGCTTGTGATGAGGATTGACAGTAAAAATGTGTCGAAAACACTTGCGCTGATAGAAGAAGTGTGGAGAAAACAGGAACCTAAATGGCCCGCGCAAATACGATTTATAGATAAGGAATTTGAAAATATGTATTTAGCGGAAAAGAAAGTTTCGAAATTGATTAGCCTTTTCACAGTGCTCGCTATTTTAATATCCTTGCTCGGCTTATTTGGTTTAATCGCTTTTGTTGCGGTATCACGAAGAAAAGAAATAAGTATCCGTAAAACACTTGGTGCCTCAGTCGTGAATATAGTAATGAATCTTGGCAAGGAATTTATGTTCTTAACTTTATTTGCCAATTTGCTAGCCTGGCCAATTATATACTTCATTTCTATCAAATGGCTGCAGAATTTCACAGAAAGTGTATCGATAAATTTTCTATGGTATCCGTTATCCGGTTTAATCGTTTTAATGATTGTTATGTTAATCGTTGGATATCATTCTGTACATACTGCAAATCAAAACCCGGTTATTGCACTTAAGTACGAATAAAATCATTTTTTAGAATAAAAAAACAGCTACCACAAAAGCAGTAGCTGTTTTATACTTTGAAAATGTATTCTATTTTTTATCCTTTACATATTTCATCAGCCAACGGTCTGTTTCCCATAAAACATGCAGAATTGATTCATAGGCTGCATAACCATGACTTTCGGCAGGAAGCATAACCAGGCGAACTGTTGCTCCGTGACCTTTTAATGCATTATAATATCTTTCGCTTTGCAATGGAAAAGTTCCCGAATTATTGTCAGCCACCCCGTGAATAAGAAGCAATGCATGTTTCATTTGATCGGCATGCATAAATGGCGACATATTAAAATACAGTTCAGGAGTTTCCCAGTAAGTTCTTTCCTCCGACTGGAATCCGAAAGGTGTGAGCGTTCTGTTGTAAGCACCACTACGTGCAACTCCGGCTGCAAATAAATCAGAATGTGTTAACAAATTTGCAGTCATGAAAGCTCCATAACTATGACCTCCAACGGCAACCCTGTCTCTGTCAACAATGCCCATTTCATCAAGGGCGTCAATTGCAGCTTTTGCATTGGCAACCAATTGAGGGATGAACAAATCATTTGGTTCGGTTTCCCCTTCCCCGATAATTGGGAATTCTGCATTTTCGAGTATGGCAAATCCGCGTTTAACCCAAAAAATCGGAGAACCATAACTAATTCTTGTAAAGCGATGCGGTGAAGTACGAACCTGGCCCGCAGTCAATGGATCTTTATATTCACGCGGATAGGCCCACATCAACATTGGTAATCTGCCGTCTTTTTCTTTATCGTAACCTTCAGGTAAATACATGGTGGCAGTCAAATCAACTCCGTCATCACGTTTGTATTTGATAAATTCTTTAGTTACACCTTCAAGTGATTTATACGGATTTTCGAAGAAAGTAATTTGCTGTGGAGCAGATTTTTTCTTGAAGTTGCGCAAGTAGTAATTGGCATTTTCAGTGGCCGATTCAATAGTGGTTATCATGACCCCTTTTTTAATGTCCACAAAATAAGGTCCACCTCTGGATCCAATACTTTCATAGGTGCTGATACCATCAGCTCTCCATAATTCTTTGGTGGTTTTTTTTGTCAGGTCAAATTGGTTTAGGAATGGACGGTTCCCTTCGGGAGAATATCCTTCGCCGCTAAGGTATACATAGCGGTCTTTATCAATTAATAATACATTTCTTCCGAACTGGTTTTCGACAGTAACAAGACTGCCCGGGTCATTGTAAATATCTTCTGTGTTTAAGGTAAATAAAACCTCTGGGGCTTTATTTGATTCGTTAGGCTTAATGGTATAAACCACTGCTTCACGAGTCGCTCTCCAGCTGTCATAGGCAATTGCAATTTTATCATTTCCCCAAAGAATGTTACGGAATCTGTTTTTTACCGAAACCACATGTGTTTTGTTATTTAAATCGAATGGATAATCGGCAGTGTAAACAGCATCGCGGTATTCTATCTCTGTTTTTGGATCGCCGCCATCCAATGCTTCAACCCAATAAATTGAAGCTGGTTTATCTGACCTCCAGTTTACCCTTCTTGGGCCTGTTTCGGCAGCATCAAAACCACTGGGCATTTCCTCAATTAATGGAATGTCCTGGATAATCCGGATGAATTTACCATCTTTATCCAAAAGACTTAATACGGTTGGAAAACGGTTGAATGGAACCAGATAAGAATAAGGCTTACGGATGGTTTCGGTAATAATGTATTCTCCATCCGGTGATTGTGAAAACCCACTGTAAATATCAGCTTTCGCAAAATTTGTGGTGTTCCCGTTCAGGTCAACTTTAACAATAATTGAACTGGCAAAATAATCAAAATTGGCTTCGTCGGTTCCATTTTTCAATAAATCCTGGTAAGTTCTAGAAGGAGCTGTTTTTCCGAGATTCTCCTGAATGATTGGACCAGTGGGTGTTGTTCCTGCTTCGGTTAAACTACCCCTGTCTGGATTTACAAAGAAACAGAGCAGTGATTGGCCATCCTTTGCCCATTCGAATTCTCTGCCAAAAACACCATTTATAACAGGCTTGGTTAGTTTTTTGGCTTCTTTGGTTCCCAAATCAAAATACCAAAGTTCAATTCCGTTACTTACGGTGTTTGTAAAGGCAACTTTTTGATAATCGGGCGACCAAGAAATTCCGCTTATTTTTGCTTTTGCAGGTAGTCCGCTTATCTGAAATTCTTCACCGCTGGCAATGTTTTTCAACGTAATATTGGTGTTGAAACTGGCACGGCTTCCCCCGTTTGTTTTGGGATTGATCCTTAATCCTGCCAGACGGTATTCTGTTTCAGAAACCTCTTCGATGGATTTAAAGGGTGCATTTTCGAGTAAGATCATCCATTCACCATTGTTGTCGATTCGGACACTGGGTGTTAACGGACTATTTATTAGTTCCAAAATTTCCTTGGGAGGAGTTTGGTACTCAAGGTCAATTTGTGCAATAGTTTGAATATTGCCTAACAAAAAAAGACCTAATAAAGATGAAAGTAAAATCAGTTTTTTCATGAGCATAAATGTTTATTAATTTCAGGTTTTATTACAATATAATTTCTTTAAATGTTCGATATCGTCAGGCTTTTTTGCCTTAACGGATGTTGGAGCAGGTGTGAGATTGAATTTCTCAGGATGCCTGGCAGTTTTGTCGCGATAAAAATCTTGAATGATTTTTAAATCTTTCTCATAATTCCCACTCGGGTTTATAACCGGGCCAACACCGGCTTCTTTTTTAGCGTAATCGGCATAACCCAGTGCAATGGGCACCTGTGCCTGTTGAGCGATAAAGTAGAATCCTTTTTTCCAGCGTTTTGCAAGTTTTCTGGTGCCTTCGGGGGTGATTAGTACATAGGCCGAATCGGTACTGTTGAATAATTTCACCACCTCGTCAACAATATTATTTCTCTTTCCACGATCAACAGGGATGCCACCCCATGCTTTTAAAACAGGTCCAATTGGAAATACAAATACCTCCTTTTTTATTAGAAATTTAATTTTAACTCCGATGGCAAAATATGCCAAACGGCCAATAAAAAAATCAACATTACTGGTATGTGGGGCAGCGATAATCACGCATTTCTTAATTCCCTGAGGAATGATGCCCTGTAATTTCCAGCCCCATAATTTTAATATGATCCGCGCAATTAGTTTCAATAAGTTTTCAAATTGAGTTTTGTAAATATAATGAATTATTATTGGCCGGGAGTTTTATAGTTGGCTTAAAACCTGTTATGCTTTTAAAAAATATATAAAGCAAGAAATAAAACAGAGCAATACTTATTTTTTACTTATAAATAATTTATGCAAAAAAATGGTTTTGTTAAAATTCAATCTCTAAATCCAATTGGTCCTTTAAATCCTGTAGGCTTGGATTTTTCTTTTTCATTTCGTCGAATTTTTCCTCGTCGGTATAGGCAATATGATTTTCATCTTCTTCGGTAATAACAGCTTTTAACGATAATTTGTGATTTTGAAGCTGCTCTTTAAGATAGGCCTGCATTTTCGTGATATTGTTACGATCGTTTGCGATCACCTTATTGTCGGTTTTAAATTCAACCGTATAATCTTCTTTCAGAAGAGGATTGTATTTGCGCAAAGCATTTGCAAAACTTGGAAATTGATTTGAAACCAATTTTAAATAATTTGACCATTGCACCTCGAGATCTTCTTGTGAAAAATCAATATCAGGTAAGGTTTTAATGCTCTCTTTATGGCTTTTATGATCCTTAGCGGATTTAAGATCGCCTTTAATCGAAATGGTTCCGGGAATTTTATTTGCCGGTTTATCATAAGTGGAATTTGGTTCCGCTAATTTCTGCACCCTTTTCTTTTCTTCTGTTTTAACGGGTTTCTGAACGATTGGCTTAGATTGAGGTTCTTCCTTTTTTTCAGAAGGAGGGTTAATTACCGGACTTTTTTTTTCTTGCCGGTTCGGGTTTCCGAGTGAACACATTTGCATCAGGCTCAGTTCAAGACGGAGCCTTTTGTTGTTGCTGTTTTTGTATTCAACATCGCATTGGTTGATAATTTCCAGTGCCTTTATCAGGAACAAAATTTCTGATTTATTGGCCTGTTCGGCATATCGGTTTTTAATGCTGTCGCCTACCTCTAAAAGCGATAAAGTGTCATTGTCTTTGCTTACCAGTAAATTTCTGAGATGTCCTGCAATCCCAATGATAAAATGTTGCCCGTCGAAACCATTATCAATAATTTCATTTAAGATCAAAAGTGATTGTGAAATGTCGCTGGCCAGGGCGGCATCGATGACTTTAAAATAATAGTCATAATCCAGAATGTTCAGGTTCTCAATCACATCTTTGTAACTAATACTTTTTCCGGTAAAGCTTACAATTTGATCAAAAATTGAAAGTGCATCCCGAAGTGCGCCATCAGCCTTCTGGGCGATGATGTTCAAGGCATCCGGTTCGGCTTCGATATGTTCATTGTTGGCAACAAATTGTAAATGGCTGGCAATATCCTCAATTCCGATTCTTTTAAAATCAAAAATCTGGCAACGCGATAAAATGGTCGGAATAATTTTATGTTTTTCGGTTGTAGCCAGGATGAATTTGGCATACGAAGGTGGTTCTTCAAGTGTTTTCAAAAAAGCATTAAAAGCACTGGACGATAGCATATGAACCTCATCGATGATATAAACTTTATATTTCCCAACTTGCGGGGGTATGCGAACCTGTTCAACCAATTGCCTGATGTCTTCGACAGAATTATTGGAAGCGGCATCCAGTTCGTGAATGTTAAATGAAGCTGCATTGTTAAATGACTTACAGGATTCACACTGATCGCAGGCTTCAATTTTTCCGGACAGATTCTGGCAATTTATTGTTTTGGCCAAAATTCTGGCACAGGTTGTTTTGCCTATACCCCTTGGCCCGCAAAATAAAAACGCCTGGGCAAGGGTATTGTTTTTAATGGCATTTTTTAGTGTGGAGGTGATTGAATTTTGTCCAACAACCGTATCAAAAGTGGCAGGTCTGTATTTTCTGGCAGAAACAATAAAATTTTCCATAGTAAATCTGAAGTGAATAAGTGCTGCCCAAAAATAAGAAAAAATAAGCTTTGCAAAAGGAATTCATCTGAAAGAAAGCAGAGGTGGGAACAAGAAACATTAAATGTTTTTACATACGGATAGCATTGATCCTTTCCAGATATTGTAAGATTTCTTAACCAAATTATTCATTATGGGCTATCTTTGTTAAAAATATCATCAAATATAAAGGGGTTGAAATGATCCTTATTTATTCAGAAGAAAACTCGGCGAGGCTGAAATATACCTTGAAATTAATTTTTCATGATATTTTGAAGACCGATTATACACAAACGAATGATGCAGAAGGGTTTATAAAAAGTCGGGGGCCTAAAATTAACTATTCCATGCGGCATTTTGAAAATGCTATTCATATCATACCCGCTAAATTATTGTTTGAACAAGGAATTGTAAGGCAGCAAATTGAGCTTACCTCTTGGGAAGGATTACCGGTATTTTATCAAACCGATGCATCTGCCGATTTCCCTTTCGATCCATTGGCCATGTCATTTTTCATGGTTTCGAGGTATGAAGAATATGGCTTTTCTGAAAATCTGGATAAACACGGTAGGTTTCAGGCGGAAGAATCCGTCGCTTATAAAAATCAATTTTTATTGCAACCATTGGTTAATCAGTTGGCAATTAAAATTAAGGAATTAATTTTGATGCGATACAGCACTGTAGAATTCAGGCCATCAACTTACTCCTATTTTCCAACTATTGATGTTGATATGGCTTTTTCATATTTGGGAAAAGGCGTTATGCGAAACATTGGCGGATTCCTCAAGTCGTTGATTCATTTTCAGTTTTCAGCTGCGATTGAAAGAATAAAGGTATTAACAGGCTTAATGCCGGATCCCTTTAATAATTTCAATATGATTGTCGATCAGCTTAAAACGCATGAATATGAACCGTGCTTTTTTTTAAATCTTGGTAATTATGGCAAGTTTGATAAAAATATACCGTTCGAAAATTTAAGGTTTTTCCGTTTGTTACAAAGCTTGAATGAAAAAGCACAACTTTGCATACACCCATCTTACGCATCTAATTATAATCATGAGCTATTAAAAGAAGAAATTGCAAAACTGGAACATATTAAAGGCAGCGATGTTATTAAATCACGGCAACATTTTTTGATTTTAAATTTGCCCGAAACCTATCGTAATCTGATCCAATTGGGGATTGTTGAAGACTATTCGATGGGCTATGCTTCACAGGCAGGATTCAGGGCCGGTATTTGCACTCCATTCAGATTTTATGATCTGCTGGCTGAAGAAGAGACCTTACTACAGATTTATCCTTTTGCTTTTATGGATGGAAGCCTGACGGATTATATGAAACTGGACTATGAAGAGATGATAAATTTGATTCTGCAAATTTCAAATACCGTGAAGCAGGTTGAGGGTAATTTGATTGGTATATGGCATAATTCGGCAATTGCCGAGCACAAAGACATTCATAAATTATTTATAAAATCCTTATCCATATTAAAATAGATGAAAATAAAATACCTCGATAACAGTGAAATTGATAAGAAGAAATGGGATGAATGTATAAAGAAATCGTTCAATGGGATTATTTATGCCTATTCGTGGTATTTGGATATTGTTTGTGAAGATTGGGCTGCACTGGTGGATGATGATTATTTGAGGGTGTTTCCTTTGCCCATCAAGTACAAATATGGTGTTCAACTGGTTTATCAGCCTTTTTTTACACAGCAATTGGGGGTAATTTCACAAAATATTTTAACCCAGGAGGTGGTAGAAGAATTCCTGGCAATACTCTCCAAACGATTTAAATATATTGAGCTTAATTTGAACACCCTTAATAAGGTGGATGCGTCTAAATATAAGGTTAGGGCCTGTTTAAATCATGAGCTCGATTTAATCAATAGTTACGAAAATATTCATAAAAAGTATTCAGAGAATCTAAAGCGTAATCTTAAAAAAGCAGAACAATCAGGGCTTTTTATTAATCCGAATATAAAACCGGATGAAATTATCAGCCTTTTCAAACTGAATAAAGGCAAGCAATTAACACATCTGCGTGAAAATGATTACATCACGCTTCACCGATTGATTTATGCTGCGATCGGGAAGGGGCTTGCTAAAGTTTACGGTGTATATTCGGCACAAAATCAACTTTGTGCCGGGGCTTTTTTTCTGAACTCAAATCGCAAGTTGACATTTATTTTTTCGGGAATGAATGAAGAGGGAAAGCGTGTACATGCCCTTGCTTTCCTGATTGATCAGGTGATTCGTGAACACAGCACCAAACATCTTACCCTTGATTTTGAAGGTTCAAATTATGAGGGGCTTGCAAGGTTCTATAAAAGTTATGGCTCCGAAAAAATTAATTATTTCAATATAATTATTAACAATTTGAACTTGCCTTTTCGAATTGGATTGGTAATTTTACGAAAAATCAAATCTTTTACAGGTAAAATTTAAGCTTAAGTAATGATTTTCTTTTTTGTACCTTTGTGCTTCTCTCTTTAATTCATATCTATGGTTTATATTCTTGGGAAAAACAACAGTTTGCTAAATCAGTTTTTATCTGAATTGCGGGATGAACAAATTCAATTGGACCGGCTCCGATTCAGGAAAAACCTGGAACGCCTGGGTGCCATTTTTGCCTATGAGGTAAGTAAAAAATTAGAATACGAAAAAAAAGCCATCACCACCCCTTTGGGTGTTGCCTCTGTGCCTGTGCTGAAAGAGCATCCGGTTTTGGCAACCATCTTCAGGGCGGGTTTGCCTTTTCATCAGGGAATGCTCGATTTTTTCGACCATTCAGATAATGCTTTTATTTCTGCCTATCGAAAGTATCAGAAAAATCAAAAATTCGATATTCACATCGAATATGCATCCAGCCCGAACTTGCTCGATCGAACCCTGATAATTTCGGATGTGATGCTGGCAACTGGGGCATCGGCTGTACTTGCTTATAAGGAACTATTGCAAATGGGAAAGCCAAAACATACCCATATCGTAACAGTTCTGGCCAGTGCTGAAGGTGTTGAATTTATTAAAAAGAATTTGCCGACGACCAAGGTGACTTTATGGGTGGGGGCCATTGATGATGAATTAACGGCACAGTCGTATATCGTTCCTGGATTGGGCGATGCAGGTGACCTGGCTTATGGTAAGAAAAACAATCATGATAAAGCATAATCTATGACGACCAATTTGATCATTGAAAATATAAGGATTTCACTCGAATCAATCCGTTCACATTTACTGCGAAGTATACTCACAGTATTAATTATTGCATTCGGAATTATGGCCCTGGTTGGAATATTAACAGCCATTGATTCCATCAAGTATTCCCTGACTGAAAATTTTGCCATGATGGGTGCAAACTCCTTTACAGTCAGGAACAGAAATTTGGAAATACATGTGGGTGGACCGGGTCAGGATAGTAGAAGGTTCAGATCCATTACTTTACAGGAAGCCAGTACTTTTAAAGAAGAATTTACATTCCCCTCTTCAGTGTCAATTTATACCAATGGAACAGGCTTGGCTACCTTAAAATTTGAATCTGAAAAAACCGATCCGAATAACCAGGTAATTGGTTCCGACGAAAATTATTTAATTACTTCAGGCCTGGAAATTGCAAAAGGCAGAAATTTCAATACAAATGAAGTTCATTTTGGAAACAATGTGGCCATCATTGGAAATGAAGTGGCAAATCGCCTGTTTAAATCCAATGTTGACCCTATTGATAAGATTATTTCGATCGGGCCCGGAAAGTACAGGGTTATTGGTGTTTTAAAGGAAAGAGGATCCAGTATCGGTAGCAGCGATCGAATGGCTATTCTGCCTCTTAACAATGTGAGGCAATATTTTTCAAGGGCAAATATGACTTATTCCATCAATGTAATGACTTCCAAACAAGAGGAAATTGAACCTGCCATTGGAGAAGCCACCGGCCTGTTGCGTAAGATCAGGAAGGATAAACTTGGCGAAGAAGATACTTTTGGGATTGCAAAAAGCGATTCAATTGCCAATATGCTCATCGACCTTATGAGCTATGTTACCCTCGCAGCCACTTTTATCGGACTCATTACCTTGATGGGTGCTGCCATCGGATTAATGAATATTATGCTGGTTTCAGTTACGGAGCGTACCCGTGAAATTGGTATTAGAAAAGCCATGGGTGCCACAAGGCGAACCATCAGAAATCAGTTTTTTGTTGAATCAATTGTAATCGGGCAAATCGGAGGGATTTTAGGGATTGTGCTTGGAATTCTGATTGGCAATGTGCTTTCAATAATGATTGGCAGTGCTTTTATCATCCCCTGGCTGTGGATACTGCTTGGCGTTGTGTTGTGTTTTATTGTGGCTGTTATTTCAGGGATTATTCCTGCAAATAAAGCGGCAAAACTCGATCCAATTGATGCCTTAAGATATGAATAAGATCATATTATTTAGTCGGGCCTAAAATTGTACCATAGCCGATCAGTTGATCATAGAATGTTCCGGCTTCCCGATAGTAAACAAAAATCGAATATTCATTATTGGTTTCGTAATGGCTTCCTTCCGTATTTAACATATTGTCGCCAAAACTTAAGGCATCACTCGTAATATACTGATAATCATAATAACCCTGTTTGAGGAACAAACGACCTTCAAAGAGGTTGGTTTGCGGATTATAGTTCATTTTTGAAAGATCGGGTGCCAGTCCTTCAGTAATTTCTCCGTTAATAAAAATATCCTTTTGCATGATGGATAAATCAGGCTGAAGTGTGAAATGAACCCAGGCGTAATCGGCTTCTGTTGCGCTGTTGTCTGCATCTTCGGTTTTAATCAGTTTCTTGCCGTTTATATCATTTTCAAATACATAATTTTTATGAGACCTAATATAATCTTTTTGCATCACAACATGAAATCCATCCCTTAGATATTCAATGTTATTTACATTTTCAGCTTTATATTTCAAACTTTTTATATTCACAAATCTGAACTCGTTCCCGCCTGAAAAAATGCTTTTATTATTAAAATAATAGTCAAGAATGGATCCCTGGTTTCTTACGATCCTTATATCTTTAATGATTTGCTGTGTGCCGTGATTTTGTTGAATTACTACTTTAACCGATGTTTCAGGATTGGGAATATAAAGGTTTCCCAAAATAATTTTAAACCCAATTTCTTGTTTGCTTTCTTTAGATTGCATCGAAACCGGCGGACGAACTTCTCCTTCAATCTTAACTTTCGGGTCAAGTAACTTAAACTTTCTTGTAAAAGCTATTTCATTTTCATCATCTTCAAAAACTTTAATCAGATAATTGCCCGATTTTCTTAATTTAAGATAGTTGGTCGGGAATACGAGTTCGTAATGAATATATGGTGTTGTTGTATTTGAAGAAAAACTGTAGTCAGAAATTTGGTCCTGTGGGAATCCGTCAATATATTCGGTGTAATTCAGATCCGATACCTGCCAGTTTGCATCACAATGCTGGATCGAATATTTATAGTTTTTTAACTGGTCATCCAGGTCATCAAATGAGAGTATTAACTGTTCTCCGCTATTGAATAAAATGACCGGATCCGATAATTCGAAACCGGATTTATAAATATTAACAGATTTTATATTATTTTTATCAGTGCTTGTAAAATTTTGGTTCTGACCGGTTTTGCTTTCTGAGGCGGGTGGTGTAAATGAAAAAGCCGATATTATAATGATGAAAATTGGAAAAAACATGACATATCTCATTGAAAAAGCTTTCTTAAATCTGTATTTTAAAAAAATATCCATAAATTTAATTAATAGTTTTGCGCTATAAATAGAAAATGATCGGGCTTATTTATACAAATATAAAAATAAGGTGATATTCAGACACTTTATCTGTTGTAATAAAACCAGTTCGTAATTATTTTGTAAAATTGCATTTCTTTTTGAGTGATATTAATAAATGCCAAAGATGATAAAAATAAACAAGGGGTTAGATATTAAATTGTTGGGAAGTGCGGAGAAAACCGTTGCTGAAGTTGAGATCAGAAACTATGCCGTTAAGCCAACAGATTTTATTGGTGTATTCCCTAAGATGTTAGTTAAAGAAGGTGATTCCGTGAAAGCAGGATCACCTTTGTTTTTTGATAAATACCGGGACAATATTCAATTTACTTCTCCTGTGAGTGGTGTCGTTACCGAATTAAAACGCGGAGCGAAAAGGGTGTTGCTCGAAATAAAGATTGAATCGGATGGTAAGTTTGAAGCCGTAGATTTTGGCAAAGCAAAGCCGAACGATTTGCAACGCGATGAAATTATTGAAAAATTATTGAAGAGCGGTGCATGGCCATTCATTCGTCAGCGACCTTATTCGGTTATCGCCAATCCATCGGATGAACCAAAGTCCATTTTTATTCCGGCTTTTGATTCAAACCCGCTTGCTCCTGATTACGACTTGATGGTACACGGCCAGGGCGAAACTTTTCAGGCAGGGATCGATGCATTGGCCAAACTTACCAAAGGAAAAATTCACTTGAATGTGAATGGCAAAGCGGCTCCTTCAAAAGTGTTCACGAATTCAAAAAATGTTCAGGTTAATGAATTCAGTGGTCCGCATCCCGCAGGAAATGTTGGAACCCAGATCGCCCATATTGATCCAATCAACAAAGGCGACATTGTTTGGTATCTGTATCCTCAGGATGTTTTGACCATCGGACGATTATTCTTGGAAGGGAACTATAATACCAGCCGTTTAATTGCCTTTGCAGGCTCTGAAGTACTTAGTCCCAAATATTTTAAAACAAGGCTTGGGGCGAGTATCAAACAAATGGCCCATAAAAATGTTTCGGATGTTAAAAAACGATTTATAAGTGGCAACGTTCTTACGGGTACACAAATCGAAGCTGAGGGCTATGTAGGCTCATACCATTCAATGGTTTCGGTTATTCCTGAGGGTAATCAACATGAATTTTTGGGATGGTTGATTCCAAGTCCGAAAAAGCACAGCTTTTATCGATCTGCTTTTTCATGGCTCACTCCAAATAAAAAGTATAAATTAAATACCAACTTAAATGGGGGCCGACGGGCATTTGTTATGACCGGCCAATTCGAAAAAGTATTTCCAATGGATATATTCCCGATGCAGCTCATCAAGGCCATCATGGTCGAGGATATTGATGCTATGGAAAATCTTGGGATTTATGAAGTGGATGAAGAAGATTTTGCACTTTGCGAATATATCAGTACCTCGAAAATTGAAATTCAATCGGTCGTCAGAAAAGGTTTGGATTTGATCCGAAAAGAAATGAGTTAAAACATTGTTTAATCATTATACAGATTAATGAAAGCACTAAGAAAATTATTAGATAATATTAAACCGCACGTTCAAAAAGGTGGAAAATTTGATATGTTCCGTTCTACTTTTGATTCAATTGAAACCTTATTTTTCGTGCCTGATCATGTAACCACCAAAGGAAGTCATATTCGGGATGGGGTTGATATGAAAAGAACAATGATTATTGTATTCATTGCATTGATTCCGGCTTTACTCTTCGGGATGTGGAATGTAGGTTTTCAGCATTTCAGGTCATTGGGCGAGAGTGTAAGCTTTTGGCCAACCTTTTGGTACGGGTTTTTAAAAGTCCTTCCGATTTTAATTGTAACCTATGTAGTTGGATTGGGGATCGAAATTATTTTTGCACAAAAACGCGGACACGAGGTTAACGAAGGATTTTTTGTGTCAGGAATGCTTATTCCCTTGGTCCTTCCTCCTGATATTCCATTGTGGATGGTTGCAGTGGCCACTGCTTTTGCGGTAATCATTGGCAAAGAAGTTTTCGGTGGAACCGGAATGAATATTCTAAACCCTGCATTAACTGCAAGGGCATTCCTGTTTTTTGCATATCCTGGAAGTATGTCGGGCGACAAAGTATGGATTTCTGCCAAAGCTGATGCCTTTTCGGGTGCTACACCCCTGGGAGACGCTTTAGTCGGACATATTGATAAATTGCCGAACCCGATGGATATGTTTGTTGGAATCATTCCTGGTTCTATTGGTGAAACTTCTACAATTGCCATCCTGATTGGGGCTTTTATACTACTCTTAACAGGAGTGGGCAGTTGGCGCATACTCTTCTCCACCATCGCTGGCGGACTTTTCATGGGATTGTTGTTTAACCTTTGGGGCTTCAATGATTATATGAATATACCGGCATACTACCACCTGATTATGGGGGGATTTGCATTTGGTGCCGTATTCATGGCCACAGACCCGGTTACAGCTACACAAACCAATAAAGGGAAATACATCTATGGATTTCTGATTGGTTTATTGGCAGTGTTAATCAGGGTGTTTAACCCGGCATATCCCGAAGGTATGATGCTGGCAATATTGCTGATGAACGTTTTTGCTCCGCTTATTGATCATTATATAGTCGAAGCAAATATTAAAAAAAGACTTAAACGGGCGAAAGCTTAATTTTTACAATATAAAAGCAGAAAATTATGTATAGTAATTTTTATATTTTCCGATATGCAAGTGTGCTGGTGATTATTGTGGCGGCGATCCTGTCTTCAGCGGCCATGATCTTAAAACCTTACCAGGAAAAAAACGAAGCCATTGATAAAATGAAAGGTATTCTGGCTTCCACAAATATTGAAGCCACTTCCGAAAATGCCATCGAACTTTACCAGAAGAATATCACCGAAGAATATGTTATAAATAGTGCCGGTGAAATTGTTGGGGTTTATAAAAGTGGTGAAGTTGAGCCAGGGAAAAGCCCGGCTTTTAACCTTGATCTCAAAAAAGAATTGTATAAAAAAAGCAAAGGCCTTGAATTTAATATTCCTCTTTTGGTTGCAGAAACAAATGGAATAAAAACATACATCATCCCATTGAGAGGTACCGGTCTTTGGGGCGCGATTTGGGGTAATATTGCCCTGAAAGAAAATTTTAGTTCAATTGTCGGTGTAACTTTTGGACACAAAGGTGAAACCCCTGGTTTGGGTGCAGAAATTGACACCAAAATTTTTCAGGCACAATTTGTAGGAAAAGAATTATTTAAGGATGGTAAATTCCAATCGGTAACTGTGATTAAGGGCGGTGTGAAAACCTGGCCAACTGATATGCAGGAATATGGAGTGGATGCCATTTCCGGCGGTACAATCACGAGCAATGCGGTAAGCGAAATGCTGGCTGATTGTTTAGAAAATTATGTTCCATTTATCAATAAAAGCAAATAGCGATGAGTGTAGAGAAAAAAGAAAAAGAAGCTTTGTTTTCGCCTAAAAACAGAAAACTCTTAATAAACCCCCTCCATAAGGATAATCCGATTACAACACAGGTATTGGGAATTTGTTCTGCATTGGCGGTAACGGCAAAGGTTAAACCTGCATTTGTAATGACGCTATCGGTGATGGCCGTGTTGGCGATAGGCAACGTAATCATTTCTATTTTAAGAAATGGGATTCCGCCGCGAATCAGAATTATTGTTCAGTTGGTGGTTATCGCAGGTCTTGTGATCCTTGTTGATCAGGTTTTAAAAGCCTTTGTTTTTGATGTGAGTAAACAGCTTTCGGTTTTCGTTGGACTTATTATCACCAACTGTATTATCATGGGTCGCTTCGAAGCATTTGCCATGGGGAACAAACCCTGGGAATCTTTCCTTGATGGACTTGGAAATGCATTCGGTTATGGCTGGATTTTAATAGTGGTTGCCTTCTTCAGGGAATTGCTTGGATCCGGAACCGTATTTGATTATCCCATTATGGAAAAAATTGGCGTGTACAATTTTGGATATGAAAACAACGGATTTATGATACTTCCACCCATGGCTCTGATCCTGGTCGGAATTATTATATGGATACAAAGGTCAAAAGATAAAACATTAGTAGAAGACAAATAATAACAATCTATAAGATTTAAGATATGCAAGAATTATTTAACATATTTATAAAGTCCATCTTTATTGATAATATGGTATTTGCCTATTTCCTGGGCATGTGTTCATACCTTGCTGTTTCAAAAACAGTAAAAACTTCAATGGGTCTTGGATTGGCCGTAATATTTGTGTTAGGGATCACCGTACCGGTCGATTACCTGATGAACCAATATTTGCTTTCTGCTGGTGCCTTAAGTTGGCTGGGTCCTGAATTTGCAGATGTGGATCTGAGTTTCTTGAGTTTCATCATGTTCATCGCTGTCATTGCCTCTATGGTTCAATTGGTGGAAATGATCGTTGAAAAATTTACCCCGGCACTATATACCTCGCTCGGTATATTTTTACCGCTAATTGCTGTAAACTGTGCCATTTTAGGCGGATCATTATTTATGCAGGAGCGTGAATACGAATCCATATGGCAGGCTACTTCATTTGGATTGGGATCAGGAGTGGGATGGTTATTGGCCATTGTAGGAATTGCTGCTATTCGCGAAAAAATCCGGTATTCAGATGTTCCGGCACCCCTAAGAGGATTGGGAATCACATTCATTATTACAGGATTGATGGGAATTGCATTCATGAGTTTCCTGGGTATAAAATTATAATCTTCATAAACGGATAATAAACCATTAGATATGATTTTAAGTATGAGTATAGGTATAGTTGTTTTGGTCAGCATCGTCGTGTTTTTGGCCATCATTATGTTGCTGGTATCGGTATTGCTTTATGCACGCAAAAAACTTATGCCTTCGGGTGAAGTAACACTCACCATTAATGAGGATAAAAAGTTTACGGTTAATCCCGGCTCCACATTACTTACCACGCTGGCAAACGAAAAAATATTCCTGCCTTCGGCTTGTGGAGGTGGAGGAACTTGTGCCATGTGTAAATGCCAGGTTTTTGAAGGTGGAGGTTCAATTCTGCCGACCGAAGTTGGGTATTTTACCCGTAAAGAAGCACAGAACCACTGGCGCCTGGGCTGTCAGGTTAAAGTGAAAGAAGATATGCAAATTGGCATTCCGAAGGAAATATTCGGTATCAAGAAATGGGAGTGTGAAGTTGTTTCAAATCGCAATGTGGCCACTTTTATCAAAGAATTTGTGGTGAAGCTTCCTGAAGGCGAAACCCTCGATTTCCGTTCCGGTGGTTATATTCAGATTGATGTGCCAAAATGTGTGGTTGATTATAAAGATATTGAAGTTGAAGAAGAGTACCGGGGCGATTGGGATAATTTTAAAATGTGGGATTTAAAAATGAAAAATCCCGAGCCAATTTTCCGTGCATATTCAATGGCCAATCATCCCGCTGAAGGGAATATAGTGATGCTGAATATCCGTATTGCAACCCCGCCATGGGATCGTGCCAAAAATAAATTTATGGACGTAAATCCTGGAATTTGTTCATCTTATATATTCTCTCGCAAACCCGGCGACAAGGTAACCGTTTCCGGCCCTTATGGCGAATTCTTTATCAAACCTACAGAACGGGAGATGATGTTCATAGGCGGAGGAGCCGGAATGGCACCCATGCGCTCTCATATTTTCGATTTGTTTCACACCAGAAAAACCAGCCGTAAAGCTACTTTCTGGTATGGAGGCCGATCATTGAGAGAATTATTTTATGTAGATCAATTCCGTGAAATTGAAAAGAATTTCCCCAATTTTACATTTAATATTGGCTTGTCAGAACCATTGCCAGAGGACAATTGGGATGGATATACCGGTTTCATTCATCAGGTAATTATGGACAATTATTTGAAGAACCATCCTGAACCTGAAGATATTGAATATTATCTTTGTGGCCCGCCCATGATGAACGATGCAGTGCTCAAAATGCTCGATGATTATGGTGTTCCCCCTGAAATGATCGCTTTTGACGATTTTGGCGGATAAACACTCAAATAATATAAAAGGCCTGTTTTAATGCAAATCAGGCCTTTTTTTTATGTCTATTGCTTAACTTTGACAATAAAATAAATAATATGAAAAGGGCAGTGTATGTATCCGTAGGCATTCTTATTTTTTTAGTTTCATGTAATACGCAAAGCAGGCCTTTAAAGGAAATTGCATTTCAGGGTGAAGCGCAGGGAACCTATTATATGGTAAAATATTATGATGAGGAAGGCAGAAATTTAAAGATGCAGGTTGATTCATTATTGGATGATTTTGACCAGTCTTTATCAGCCTGGGTACCCAACTCTATTTTATCCAGGATAAACCGGAATGATGAAAATGTTGAGCTGGATCAGTATTTTATCGATAATTTTAAAATATCGCAGAAGGTGGCTTCAGAAACGGGTGGGGCATTTGATTGTACGGTCGGTCCGTTGATCGAGGCCTGGGGTTTTGGTTTTAGAGAAAAAATTGATCTCGACAAATCAATGATTGATAGTATCAAACAATTTGTCGGATATCAAAAAGTTACAATTAAAAATAATAATTTGATTAAATCCGATCCGCGGATGGAAATTAGTTTCAATGCTGTTGCTCAGGGTTATTCGGTAGATTTGCTGGGAAAGTTATTGGAGTCGTATGGCATTGAAAATTATCTAATAGATGTGGGCGGAGAAATTATTGGCAAAGGAAGCAAACCCAATGGCGATTTATGGAGCGTTGGTATCCAGAAACCAACGGAGGATCAATTTGGAGAGATTGAGGCACAGGAGGTCATTAGTTTAAAGGACAAAGCTTTGGTTACTTCCGGCAGCTATCGTAAATATTATGAAAAGGATGGGGTCAGATACTCACATATGATTGATCCTTCGACCGGTTATCCGGTTACACACACTTTGCTGAGTGTGTCTGTTCTGGCCGAAAACTGTGCCGATGCGGATGCCTATGCCACTGCTTTTATGATCATGGGTCTGGAGAGATCTTTAAAGTTCCTGGAACAAAGAAATGATTTGCAGGCCTACTTTATTTTTAGTGAAGGGGACCGTAAAATATCTGCTACAGCCACAAAGGGAATGGAAGATCTTATCAGAAAATAATCCACCTTCTTTATTATTGGACTTATTCTAAATATCTGGTTTACAATCGTAAAACATTGTAGCTTAATAATATATTTATTAAATTTACATTAAATAGATGTGTTATTGCCACAAATAGAATTTGTCCCAATATATCACTTCTGCCAAATGTTTTTTATGTGATTAAAATTCAGTCGCCATGAATGATAATTTCTTAAAACCAGCCATTATTTTAGTAATTCTGTCAAGTATTCTTATTATGCAATTTTGCACTAAAAAGAACGACGAACCCCAAACCCCGAAAGGCAATAAGCCCAGTGCTGCCTTTGTTTCAAATACCACTGATTTGATAGAAGGCGAATCAGTCCAGTTTACGGATCAATCGACGAACTCTCCCACTAACTGGTTATGGACATTTGGGGATGGAGGAACAAGTACAGAACAAAATCCTACGCACATTTATGCGAGTAAGGGCACCTATACTGTTGCATTAAGCGTGAGTAACGAATTCGGATCGGGCCAAACAACCAAAGAAGACTATATCAAAGTTATTAAGCAGGAGGAGGTCGGTATTAGCGAGGCATTCGTCAATCTGGAGGAATCGAATGGTACTATCGAAAGTTATAATGTAGATGCAGGTACAGCTATTATAAAGTTTATAAGCACTGTGCCTCAGGTGGTGACCGGTTCTGTTTTGACCATTGATATGGACACCATGGGTTATTTGCGCAAGGTAGTCAGCTCACAAGTAAATGGCAATACGCTTACACTTGAAACCGAACAGGCTTTTTTAACGGATATTTTTGTAGATAAAGATTTTAATCTGAATACAGAAATGATCGAACCCAATCAGACATTGAAAAGTACAAGCTCCAATCTGGAAATATCAAGGGCATTAACTGATCAAAAAGGTTTTATTCATCCCGTAGAAATTATTTATAAGAATCAGGATGGGAAAACAATTATTAAAAGTGTGTTAAATAACAAACCGGAAAGCAGCGAAAGCAGCTATAAAATAATTGATTTTACAAAAAATTTGTCGAATACTAATTTATATGGTAAAGATGGTGATGATGTTCATTTCTACATAAAAACCGGAGAAGCTTCTTTAATTTCCAATGCTGTTTTTGAATTTGATTTTGACTACAAAGGTGAATTAACTCAAAATACCAGGGTTAAAAAGGGTGATTTAAATTCATTTAAGTTCTATTTGCAAAGTGAAGCCGGATTTTTGGCCAAGCTAGCCCTGGAAATGAAAAAAGAATTTACTAAGGAAGATCAGAAAAAACTTATGGATGTGGCCAGAGCAACTGTCAAGTTTATTGTGGGAACTGTACCGGTTTGGATTTCGTTTGATGTTGATATTTATGGAAAGTACAGCCTGACTGCAACTACAAAATTAAGTGCCGAAATGGGTTTCAGGAGCAAGCACACTTTAAGTGTGGGAGGCACCTATGATAAAAATTCTGATTCTTTTACCCCCATCAAGGAATATGTGCCGGAGAATACCATTTACCCGCTAAGCCTGAGTGGTGAAGTGAACCTGGCTGCACGTTTAGAATTGTTCCCACGGGTAGAAGTTTTGTTTTATAGTTTTTTTGGCCCCTTTGCTGAAATTGTACCGTATCTGGAAGCCAACTATAAGTCAGGATTTCAAAGCCAGTTGACAAGTAGCGGCACCAAGACATTTATTGCCTGGAACAGTAGCCTGGACCTCGGGCTGGATTTCAGGATCGGATCCAAATTGACTTTTTTGTGGGGATTGCAGAATAAAGAATTTGGGCCAAGTAAATACCCCCTCTTTAAAACGCAATTATGGAAAGCGCCCAATAAAATCAGTTTATTAACCGAATTACCCGCTGAAGCAGATGCGAAATCAAAGTTTTCATTAAAGTACAAGGTAACTGATATGCTTGATAATGGTGTACCGCAATGTCCTGTTTATATCGATGGAGACGGAACGATATCAGAAAATATGGTGACGACGAATGCAAATGGAGAGGCCTTTGTGGACTGGACCCTAAAATCTGAAGCCGAGGAAAATAACATTGCTGCAATTGTGTACGACGCTACTAAAACTATTGTGGATCAGAAGAGTACAAAGGTGACCGGGCTTGTTGCAGATAGTTTACCTACTGTAAGTACTGCCGATATCAGTAATATTACCGAAAACAGTGCCACAAGCGGGGGCAATGTGACCAACCAGGGAAAATCGGATGTAACGGCACGTGGAATTTGTTGGAACACATTCGGCAGCCCGACAACAGACAGTAATAAAAGCAATAATGGAGCCGGACTGGGGTCTTTTACAACGAATATGAATGGCCTGGATCCTGGCACAAGCTATCATGTGCGGGCATATGCTACCAATGCGCAGGGAACTACTTATGGTGAAGAAAAGGTGTTCACGACTTATGCAGAACAAGGGGCTTCTACTAATTTAATTGATTCACGTAACGGAAGAACATATAAAACGGTTGTTATTGGAAGCCAAACCTGGATGGCAGAAAATTTAGATTATTTACCTGGTGGCTATATGACAAGTTCATTAACTCCTGAAAAATGGGATACAAGCCTGTATTATAAAGGCTCATATACTTTCGGAGCGTTATATAATTGGTATGCTGCGATGGGAGGGCAGGTAAATGGTAGTTCTGATCAAGGTAGGGTGCAGGGAGTTTGTCCAAGTGGTTGGCATTTACCTAGTGATGAGGAATGGAAAATCCTTGAAATCTTTGCAGGTATGAGTCAATCTGAGGTTGATAAATTAGGTTATGCTCGTTACTCAGATGTGGGGAAAAAGCTGAAGTCAACTAATGGCTGTTTTGATGGTTATATGGGACGACCGGGTATTTATCCTCCTGGGTGTTGGAGGTTATACCCGTGGTACTACACTTTAGGTACTGATGATTATGGATTCACAGCTGAACCAGGTGGCTGGGCCAGATATATGTCTGATTATAATGGTGGCTATAAAGTTTATATTGATGGTGGTGGTAGTTTAGCTGCATTCTGGACTTCTAGCAAAACAGACGGCGGAACGCCAATTTACCGTCGTATTGACACTGATTATGATCGAATTGAACGTGATAGTGAATATCCAAAAATGGCAGTTTCAATCCGTTGTGTAAAAGATTAATGCTTATCTTTTAACCATAGGTCATATGTAATTCTTGGGTTTAATATAAAATTAAAAAATTTAATAGTATACAGTTTTGTTTAATTATCACTTCTGCCCGGCAAAAGTTTCTTGGTGTCATTGCCTATATGTTTATAATAACCCGGCCCATAAAGTCCTGTTTCCTGGTAATCTTTAGCTGGGCTTACCCAGTAATTTTCGCCGGTATCAGGATCGTGAACATATTCCATACCTAGCTGCATATTATATCCGGATTCAGCTGCCTGATCTCCTGAATCCGAAACTCCTGAACCGGAATCACCTCTGCTGCCTGATTGATATTGAACCACGCTTCGAATAGAAAGGGCCACCGATATTGCCTGTGGTGCCAGACTGTTCCAGTGTTGTTTCACCGTTTTTGCAATACGCATTGCTAGTACATACCCATATGGATCGCCTGGAACTGACCAAACACGATAAAAAACAAGGCCTTTAACATCCGGCGAACCCTTCACTTCAAATGGGAGAATGGTGTACCCATATTCGTCCCTTACAGGTTCTCCATAAGTAACCATTTTTGTACCACTTTCCGAAATAAGATAGTTTAAAAAGGTTTCGGGTGTGGCATACATATAACTGTAATATCCGGTTGTCAGGCCACCCTGTATACCCAATACCAGATAACCAGCGTACATATTTCTGTCGGCACTATACATTCCAAGTGCATCTCCTTCACGCTTGCTGTCTGTAATAATCCAATTAGAAGGAGCAAAAGCATAGCAGTTTCCGAATGTAGTTACATGTTTTTGAACAGGCTGAATTCCCCCCGAATACGATGAAGCACCTAGTATTGCTGAATTATTATTTTTTGAGTTATTATAGTTTTGAGCCTGAGTGAAGCTTGGGAAGCTAATCAAAATGATTAGGATCACTGGTAAATGGTGATAAATTTTTATGGTTTTCATAATCCCTCCTTCGTTTTAGTATTTATACTTTAATGGAATTACAATTCTAGATTAAATCAATGAACTCGGTTACCGGTATTTACCTGCCATATAAAAATCTCAAACCCCTAAAAACTTATACATTTACCAGGCAGATGGATCCTTTTTATTTAACAGATTTAGATCGATTAAATATACTTATTTTCTGTATATGTTAAGCGCATTATCATTAATTATTTCTAAGAGGATTAGATTTTTGGCAATAATCCTCTTATCCAATTCTCAATAAATCACTTGCAAAATTCTGACGAATTGAATAACCGGAGTGTTAATTTATTTAGGAAGTGAAATCCTTAAGATTTTTTGCATGAGGGCAAAGGTAAATGAGATGGAAGTCAATTATGAAAAAATAGAAGAATATATCATTCTCAAATCTAAAATCTAAGGTCTAAAGTTTAATGTCTTGTTAGTATATTATCCGTTATGGCATGTACCTTCTTCGCTGCCACAGGTGCATCCCATGCGTTGCCCGGTTTTAGGGTCAACTGTGCTGCATTGCTTGGTGAATTTTCCGTCTTTTTTAACAAACATTTTAATGCCGATAAATGCAAATGCAAGTGCAATGAGTATGATGGTAATCAGTAATAATTTCAGTAACATAATTTATTTTTTTGCAAATATACGATCATTCATTTAAATGGTGATCACAGTCGGTAATTTAAATAGGAGTATAAATTGTGGGTAAAAGAATGCTGGATTCAGAAGCCGGCACATAAAAAAAGCAAAGAATAATGATCCTATCATTCAAGCCTTTAATCCTTCATCCTTTGTCTTCGAAACTCTGCACAAATTACAGAGGCAGCAACCGAAGCGTTTAATGATTCCGCTTTACTATTTGGATGGGCCGGGATGGAAATACGATGTGTTACAAATTTTGCGAGATCATCTGAAATTCCATGGGATTCGTTTCCAATAATGATGATCCCTTTTTGTGAAAGTTTTTGTTTGTATAAATTCTCCCCATCAAGCAATGCACCATAAATATTGAGGTTTTCAGGAAGCTCTTTTTGGAAAAATTCAGTCAGTTTGGTATAATGGATATCAATTCTTAAAAAGGAGCCCATGGTTGCCTGGATGACCTTGGGATTATATAAATCGGCTGTATCATCAGAACAAACAATGGTTTTTATTCCAAACCATTCGGCAGTCCGGATAATGGTTCCTAAATTCCCGGGATCCTGAATTTTATCCAAAACCAAAACCAGCTCATTAAAACTGATTTTTTGATCAGGCTGTTCGGGGATCATGCCAATGGCTAAAACCTGGTTTGGTGTTTTGAATGAGCTGATCCGTTCCAGTTCTTTTGGCGAAATCTCTTCGCTTATGATACCCTTTTCCGAGATTAGCTGCTGATTGGCCCGCAGCCATTCAGGGAGGGCATACAAGGCCTTCAATTTGTATTTGCTTGAGATAAGCTCCCGAACCATCTTATCGCCTTCTGCAACAAATTCTCCGGATGCCTTTCTGAATTTAGCAAGTTTAAGTGAACCAATATGTTTGATTTGGTTTTTTGAAATCATCTTATTCCTTTGGAATCTGTATTAAAAAAATAAATCCCGATCGAAACCGGGATTTAAAGATAATAAATAATGTTTTGAAAACTTACTCTGCAATAACTTCTAAATTTATTTCAACGGAAATTTCTTTATGTATATTGATTTTTGCTTTATAGCTTCCTACTTCTTTGATTGATTCGCCATCAACGTTGATTTTTTTGCGGTCGATTTCGAATTTATGCTGGTTTTTAATTGCTTCAGCAATTTGGAGCGCATTAACTGATCCGAATATTTTTCCACTGGTTCCTGCTTTTGCACCAATATTTACGGTAATTCCGTCGAGTGCTTTGGCAAGCGTTTCAGCTTCTTTGCGGATTTTTTCTTCTTTAAATGCTTTTTGTTTCAGAACCTCGGCCCTGATTTTTTTATTGGGTTCGGTAGCCAGAATTGCCATCCCTTTTGGGATCAGGAAATTTCTGCCATAACCGTTCTTCACATTTACAAGGTCGTTGGTATATCCCAATCCCTGAATATCTTGTTTTAAAATAACTTCCATGACTTCACCTCCTTATTTTAATAAATCTGCTACATATGGCATCAACGCTAAATGACGGGCGCGTTTAATGGCCTGTGATACTTTCTTTTGGTACTTGGTTGAAGTTCCCGTAATACGACGAGGTAAAATTTTACCTTGTTCGTTTACAAACTTCAAAAGGAAATTAGCATCTTTATAATCGATGTATTTAATACCACTCTTCTTGAATCGGCAATACTTTTTCTTTTTGGTATCAACCGCAATGGGAGTTAAATATTTTATTTCTGAATTTGATTGTGCCATTTTACTGAATTAAAAGGGTTAATAATTAGTTGCTTTCTTTTTCAACAGTTTCTTCTTTTGCTTTTTTGCGTTTTTTCTCATTGTATGCTACTGCATGTTTGTCGAGTTTAACGGTTAAAAAGCGTAAGATTCTCTCGTCGCGTTTGAAGGCAATTTCAAGGTCACGAATAATTTCACCTTCGTTTTTAAATTCGATGAGGTGATAAAAACCGGTTGATTTTTTTTGGATTGGGTATGCCAATTTTTTTAAGCCCCAATGCTCTTCGTGAACAATCTCAGCCCCTTTCTCTTTCAAGAAATCCTGATACTTTTTTACCGCTTCCTTCATCTGTTCATCAGACAAAACGGGAGTCATAATGAAAACGGTTTCATATTGATTCATCATTCTTAGGATTAATTTGTTTGTTATTACTTGATTTTGTTATAGTTCCGGCTCCTTTACAGAAGCCCCCATAAAATGGTGTGCAAAAATAGAAAATATAATTGATTATACCAAAAAAGGAAGCCGGAAAAAATTGATATTCACAAACTAAGCCGGCAAAATGGATAAAAAATCACAGCAGGTTTTCATCTGCAAAACTAAAATATTTTTCTTCTCCGATGATAAGATGATCAAGTACGCTGATATCCAGTAGCTTTCCGCCTTCGCTTATTTTTTTGGTTAGTTTAATATCCGATTCACTGGGTTTGGTATTTCCGGATGGATGGTTGTGGCATAAAATAATGGCACTGGCTCCGTTTTCGATGCTGAGATGAAATATTTTTTTGGGATCGGCAATGGTTCCTGAAATACCTCCTTCGCTGATCTGCACATGTTTCATGATCTTATTGGCACGATTCAATAGTAGCAACCAAAACCCTTCATATTTGTAATCTTCAACAATGCCCATAAAATAATCAAATACGTCCTTTGAGCTCCCGATGTTTTTTTTATCGATGACTTCCGAACTGCGTCTTCTGCGGCCCAGCTCCAATGCCGCAATAATCGACAATGCTTTTGCTTCGCCAATTCCATTGAATGACATAAAATCCTTAGCTGTAAATTTCGACAGTTCAATCAGGCTGTTTTTTGCTTTATCGAGAATTTGTTTCGCAAGTTCAACTGCCGATTCCGATTGACTCCCGGAGCGTAAAAGAATTGCAATGAGCTCTGCGTCGCTCAGAGAATTTTTGCCTTTTAAGAGAAGCTTTTCGCGCGGGCGGTCATCTTCGGCCCATAGTTTTATGGAGTGGTTTTTTTTCTCATCCATGTCAACTTTTTTGAATACTGAACAAAGATAAGGTAAAAATTAATTTAAATCACACCAAATAAATGGTTAACTCTTTGGATGGTAACAATTTATTCGTTAAAAGTGTTGATGAAGTATCAGTCTTATTTATGCCGATACGCTACGCTATCGGGATTCGTTCAACTTTGAATTTTTATTGCGCTAACTCTTATAAAAGTTTAGTTTCACGAAAAAAAAAGACCCCTGATTCAGGGGTCTTTGCGTATATGTTTGGTTCGATAATATTTACAAAGAATTTGTAAGCTTTGTAAGTTTTGATTTTAAATTACCGGCTTTATTCTTGTGGATAACTGATTTTTTAGCCAATTTATCAATCATGGATGCTAATTTGGGAAGTTGTTCAACAGCTTCACTTTTTTCGGTAATTGCCCTGAATTTACGAACGGCATTACGCATGGTTTTTGCATGGTAACGGTTACGTGTCCTCTTAACATCATTCGATCTGATCCTTTTGATTGTTGATTTATGATTAGCCATATTATTTTTTATTAAAAAATATTTTTTAGTTTCATTTTCGGGCTGCAAAGGTAAAAATATTTTTATTACAAAAAAACAAAACTTTTTTATTTGCCAAAATTATATAATCATTCATGCTTGATTGCCTCAATCGGATTGCCCAATGCCACTTTAATCGTATGGAAGCTAACAGTTATTATGCCTATAAATATTGTTATAATCAAGGTGATTGGAAACACCCAAAAAGGAATGTCGATTCTGTATGGATAATCCTGAAGCCATGTGTTGAGTAATACCCAGGCTAATGGAATGGCAACAAGGTTAGCTGCCAATACAATTAATGCAAACTCTTTTGATAGTTTAAGAACGATTTGAGTGATGGATGAGCCCAAAATTTTCCGGATACCGATCTCTTTAAATCTTCGTTGAGTCATAAATGCGGATAATCCAAATAAGCCTAAGCATGCTATAAATATTGCGAGAAACGAAAAGTAGATCACAATTTTTTGCATTCTGTCCTCCGATTTATACATCTGATCGAAACGTTGGTCCAAAAATGTATATTCGAATGGGAAATCCGGAATAAATTCATTCCAAACTTTTTCAATATAGGCCAGTGTTTGAGGTATGTAATCAGAGTTTATTTTAATGCTTCCCTGGTAATGCGTCCCTTCATCCCAAAAAATTGCCATAGGAACAATGGGTACATGTAAAGATTCAACATGAAAGTCTTTAAAAACGCCAATTATTGTGAAATGATCAGGAACCATCCAGGAATTATTGTTTCGTTGCACAAGCTTCCCGACAGGGTTTTCCCATCCAGTCATCCTTGCTGCTGTTTCATTGATAACACATGTGTTCCGACGATCTGTTTGTAAATCATATGAGAAGCCTCTTCCTTGTTTGAACTTCATTCCTAAAACATCAAAATAGTCAGGGTCAGCAGAAGTAATCCGCATCTCTATCGGGTCTTCATTCCAGGTAAAGGTCATCGTATTTCTTGTAAAACCAGGGATTCCATGAGAAAATGAAACTCCTTTAATATTTGGATTTTCCAATAGACGGTTTTTAAATGTTTGACTGGATTTATTTAAGCCTCCCCTTAAAATGATATTCACCACCTGATTCTGGTCGAAGCCCAAATTTTTATTACGCATATAATTAATTTGACGATTCACTATCTGTGTTCCCGAAATCAGAATGGCAGCAATCAGGAATTGCAGAATAATTAATGCAATTCTGAGGTTTCCGGCAGTTTTTCCACGTGTTATTTCACCTTTCAATACTTTAGAAGTATTGAACATCGATAAGTAAACAGCAGGGTATAAACCAGCAAGTACTCCGATTAAAACAGCAATTAGAAAGATTCCCAAAACCCCGCCTGATGTAAAAATAGTGTTCGTTAAACTCAGGTTTACAAGCGTAAGATTATTGAATTCAGGTAATAATATTTGCAAAAATGTAATCCCTAAAATTGTAGCAATGATGCTTATTACAACGGATTCCATTATAAATTGTGATATTAATTTTTTTCGTGTCGATCCGACTACTTTTTTTACGCCTACTTCTTTAGCCCGATTTGATGCACGGGCTGTTGTGAGGTTCACAAAATTTATAAGTGCAATTAAAATAATAAAAATGGCGATAATGATAAACGCATTTACTACCGGTTTGTTTCCATGATTAATTCCGGACTCGTGTTTTGCTTCTTTAAAGAAGTATATGTCTTTAAGCGGCATCAGGTTAATAAAGTCAGGAGTTGTTGTTTCATCAATTAAGCCTTGATTTTCATAATCGTTCAGAAAATTGAATATTTTATCTCTTAATTTAATTTGATCGTAATCGTTTGATTTAAGCAGCAAATAGGTGAGATAGTTCCATGACTGTAATGTTTCCAGCCTTTCCTTGCCTTGAACCTGATACATGGTAATTATTGGGATGTAAAGGTCGGATTTAAAATGAAAATTCTGACTGTCGTCAATCACACCGGTCACTTTACATTTAAGTGAGCTGTTAATAGTAATTACCTTATTATAAGGGTCTTCATCTCCAAATAATTGAAGTGCAATTTTTTGGGTTATTAATACTGAATTAACATCTTTTAGCGCTGTTTTTTCATCTCCGATTAAAAGTTTGACATTAAATACATCAAAAAAAGTGGAGTCAACTGCTCCGCAGGTCTCTATCGTTAGTGATTTTTCTACTTGCTTTTCATCAGGGGTATACTTCACAACCAAATTTGGCTGATAAACAAAACGGCATATTTTATCTATTTCAGGAAATTTGCCGTTCATGATATGACCCACACCAGGTGGTATCACGCACCAATCTTCAAATCCCATTCTTAAGATTTTATCGTAATTGGGATTGAATTTATCATAGCTGTACTCATGCCTGACATAAAGGCCAATGAGTAAAAAGATACAAATTCCGATGGCCAGGCCCAATATGTTAATCACTGAATAAAGTCTCTGACTGAGAATGCCACGAATTGAAAATTTTAAATAATATTTGAACATAGATTTGAAATTTAGGTTAATCAAAACAAACCTACTCCAAACTTATGCCAAAAAATGTAACAGTTAGCAAATGAGGTTAATATAAAATTTAACAAGGACGCGGATAAATAATATGTGTCAGAATGAACAGTAATTTGGTTCATAATGATACAGTTTGTATATTTGGTATGTTAAATAATTAGATATGAATAATAAGGAAGGGAAAATTCTATTTGTGGATGATGATCCGGATGTTTTATACACTGCACACCTAATCCTAAAGCCTTTGTTTAAGAAAGTAGTCGTCTTAAGCGAACCGGAAAAGATCATTGAGGAAATGAAATGTGACAATTTTGATGTGGTTGTGTTGGATATGAATTTTACAGTGGGAAACACCAGCGGAAAGGAGGGATTGTTTTGGTTAAAACAAATTTTAAAGTTTGATTCCAGCCTACATGTTATTATGAATACGGCTTATGGAGATATAGCTCTTGCAGTAGAAGCTATGAAATTGGGAGCAGTGGACTTTTTAGTGAAACCCTGGGAAGTACAAAAATTATCAACAACCGTACAAAATGTTTATAAGTTAAGCAGATCAAAAAAGGAAATCGAAAATCTGGAATCTATAACGGAAATATTAAATAAAGACGCCAATCAGCCTTTTCATGAATTGATAAGCAAAGCTAAAAGTATGGAGCCCGTTTTTGAAATCATTGAAAAAGTGGCTACGACGGAGGCTAATGTTTTAATTTTAGGCGAGAATGGAACAGGCAAGGAACTTGTTGCCAGATTAATTCACCGAAATTCAAATCGCAAAGAAAAAAATTTTATTAATGTAGATTTGGGTTCCATTACAGAATCATTGTTCGAATCGGAATTGTTTGGGCATATGAAAGGTTCGTTTACGGATGCTCAGGAAAACAGAATCGGCAGATTTGAGGTCGCGTCGGGAGGAAGCTTGTTTTTGGACGAAATTGGGAATTTGTCACTTCCTTTGCAAGCTAAATTACTGGCGGTAATTCAAAACAGGCTGATGTATCGCATTGGCTCAACTAAACCCATCAATCTTGATGTTCGTTTAATATGTGCCACAAATAAGCCAATTTATCAAATGGTTGCAAATGAATCCTTTAGGCAGGATTTGTTATATCGCATCAATACTGTCGAAATTAATTTGCCGCCTTTAAGGCAAAGAATTGAGGATGTACCGCTTTTGGTAAATCATTTTCATAAAATATATAAGTCTAAATACAATAAGCCAAACCAGGTTGTAAAGGCAGATGCAATTAAAAACCTGCAACTGTATTCCTGGCCTGGTAATATCAGGGAGTTGCAACATGTTATAGAAAGAGCCGTCATTATGAATAATCAAAATGAGCTTACTTCTTCTTCTTTCTTATTGAAAACAGAAACACCTACTGATGTTGAACCCTCAACAAATTTAACTATGGAGGAAATGGAAATTAAAACAATAAGAGGTGCTTTAAGGAAAACAAATGGAAATCTGTCACAAGCTGCCGAAGAATTAAAGATTGGTAGAAGTACATTGTATCGTAAAATAAAGAGGTATGGAATTTAAAAAATTTAGATTCATTGTTCTGAGTGCTATTATTGTAATTCTTGTTCTTGCTTTTGCAGTTGCATATTTTGTGTTACAAAGTCCATATTGGATGTTATCAATCTGGTTTGGAGCTCTTATTATTCTTGTTGTAATTCTATTGATCAGATATGTTGAAAACTGGAAAATAAAATTGACCAATTTTTTAATGGCAATAAGCCATGATGATTTCTCAAGCAAATTTTCTGATAATCAAAAAGATGGTTTGGATAAAGCTTTTTCGATAATCATTGCTGTATTTAATAAATTGAGAAGTGAAAAAGAAATAAATCATGTTTTCTTAAAAATGATTGTTGAACATGTTAATACTGCGCTCCTATGTTTCGATAAGGATAAAAACATAGTGATTATCAACGATGCCGCTAAGCAATTTTTTGGGCGACAGTACATTATAAATCTTGGCGTTGTTGAGCGATTTGACAAATCGCTCGCATTTATTATTGATAAAATTAAAGGTGGGCAGAAGAAATTATACAAATTTAACAGGGCTGGTATTATTTATAATGTTTCTATTCATGCAACATGTTTTAAATTGAAAGATGTTCCATATAAATTGGTGTCGTTACAGGATGTGAAATTTGAATTGGAAGAGCAGGAAATTGATTCGTGGAAGAAATTAGTAAGGGTGCTTACACATGAAATCATGAATACTGCTATTCCGATATCAACGCTTGCAAGTGTTATAAATCAAATGTTGGTTAATGAATCCGGAGAGGTTAAGAAATTGCATGACCTTACGCTCGAGGAAGAGGACGATTTGAAAGCAAGTTTAAAAACCATAGAGAAACGCAGCAAAGGAATGGTTGATTTTGTTCGCGTAACCAAAAGTTATACAAACATAGCCCACCCCCAGATTAAAAATGTGGATATCTGCGATCTGATTAGTCGCGTAATTGATTTGCATCAACCAGAACTTGAAGAAAAAAGGATTAAAGTTAATTGGACGAAAAAGATTGCTCCCATTTATTTAAATCTTGATGCTAAACTGATAGAGCAAGTGTTGATCAATTTATTGCGAAATTCCATTGAAGCTGTTGAAAAAATAGATGATCCAAAAATTAATCTGCGTCTTGAAACAAACAATAGAGGACAAACTTTCATACATATTATAGATAATGGTTGTGGTATGAATATGGAAACGCTTGAAAATATATTTGTTCCTTTCTTTACAACCAAAAGGAATGGATCCGGAATTGGGCTGAGTTTATCCAGGCAAATAATGAAAATGCATCATGGAATAATTGAAGTAAATTCAATAGAGGGAGAAGGAACAAAAGTTACAATGTGTTTTCAAAAATAGATAATCACATCCCAACTGCCTTCTTTCATAATTTCAAAACTAAGTGTTGAGAGGATAAGCATGGTATTGGCTTTATTTGGCACATTAAAACTCATGCTGGCACTAAATGGAAAATTTACGTTCTCAAACCCATAACGTTCACCCCGATCTATCAATTCTCCACTCGTAGCGTTAATCGATGGGCTGTAAACCTGTGAACGCGAACCTGCCCCGGCACGTTTAAACCGAAACATAATTTCATTGGTGCCGTCGCCGGCGCCTTTATAAATATAGGATACACGATCGATGCCGGTTTTTCGTACGGTTGAATAACTTTGAACTTTTTTTTCTTTGCCTAGATAAGCATCATTTTTCCAATAACCTTCAATAAAACTGCTTTTACCATCGATCATCAGGTAATGTTTCCCAAATCCACTTCTTTTGCCCTTATTAAAACTGCCCACATAATAATCATCTCCGGCCCAGATATATTTTCCTTCACCATGAGGATATCCTTTTTTAAATTCACCTTCATAAATATGAAGTCCTTGTGCAGAACCTTTACCGTCGGCGAAGCCTTTTTTGCATTCACCCCGGTATTCTCCTTGCAATTCAGGTACTTTAACGATGCAATTACTTTTTTCCTGGCTAAATATTATTATTGGAATACCTATAAAAATGATTAAAAGTTTGCTAAATTTCATATTGAAAATTTTGATGCCTTGTAAAGATATCAATAAATTTTATCATACATAAATGATAATTTCCCAGCTTCCTTCTTTAGTTAATTCAAAGTCAAGCTCGCATTTAACGAGTGAAGCACCGATTTTACTTTCTACGTAAAAAAGCAATTGGCCAACAAAAGGAAATTCCATATTTGAAATTCCGTATTTATAGGGGTTTTCAATTTCGAAAACATCTCCACTGTTTGCATAAAATGACCGGTTCAGTGGTTTTTTAGATGCACCGCTCCGCATTAACTTGATTGAAATTTCGTTGGTTCCGGATGTGCCTTTGTATATATAGCTGATTCTGTCGATGCCACCAAATTTGCGGGTAATGGTATAACCTTTGTCGGTTTCAAATTTTCCAACATACAGGTCTTTTTTCCATTGGCCTTCTATATAGCTGCTTTTGCCATCAATCATTAAATAATGTGTGCCGAAACCATTTCTTTTTCCTTTTTTAAAATGGCCGACATAATAATCATCTCCGCTCCAGATATATTTTCCTTCTCCATCCGGATAACCGTTTTTAAAATTTCCGATATAAATATTTTGTCCCATTGCAGAACCTTGTCCGTTGGCAAGGCCATTAAGCTTGGCGCCCCTGTATTCACCTTTTAGTTCGGCTACAAGTACCGAAGTTGTGTCAGTTTTTACCTGCGCATTTAAAAGAATAGAAAAGCTTACAATGCCAATTATTAATATAAATGTTTTCATCTGTCAAATTTTTAATAAAAAATACACACGCTGTTTTAGATCATAATGTCTTGATTATTATAATGATTGATAACTTGGATATTACCCTATGCTAAACCAATTTCATTTTGGATAGCGTTATTATTGCCCACTTATTTGATCAAAAAAAACCAGATCATTCCGAATGATCTGGTTTCTATGTTTTCATTGATTATTTTTAGATGAAAATAACCACCTCCCAGCTACCTTCAAGCAAAATTTCAAAATTGAGTTTACATTGAATATTCATACCGGCACCTGATACAGTCATTTTCCCAGGGGCTGCAAATGAAAGTGTTGCCTTGAAAGGAAAGTTCACATTTTCGTAACCAAAACGGCCTGGTATATCAACCATGTCACCACTGTCGCCAGAAATATTTAATTGCTCTACATCTCCAATAAAATCATTCCCCGCCCTTTTAATGCGGATGATAATTTCGTTTTTGCCGGCATCCAATCCTTTAAAAATATAATTTACCCGCTCAATCCCTGATTTGCTGATGGTATTGTATTTCTTCTCATTCTTTGATTTGCCTACATAGGCATCATTTACCCAATATCCTTCAATAAAACTGCTTTTCCCGTCAACCATCATAAAGTGTTTGCCATAGCCATTTCTTTTTCCTTTTTTAAACTGGCCTTCATAATAATCATCACCGGCCCAAATATATTTACCTTCTCCATCCGGATAGCCTTTTTTAAATTCTCCTTCGTAAATATGTTTTCCCTGGGCAGAACCTTGTCCATGGGCAAGTCCTTTTTTGCATTCCCCCCTGTAAACACCTTGTAAGTCTTCAACTAAAACTTTGCAATCGGTTTGTTTTTGTTGGGCAACCATAAACATGGGTATCAGGAAAAAAAGCATTAGTCCAATTAATTTTTTCATGAGATTTTGGTTTTCGTTAATATTTGATTCTTCTAGAGATTTTCCAAATTTATGCAATTATTGTTCCAAAATGCAACTTATTCGCTTCTTAATGAAGTGGATCTGAGTTGATCGATAATTGCGCCATCGACCCAATAAATATCTTCGGTTCCTTTTTTGTTGCTAGTGAAGAAAAAATATTTCTCATCAGGTGAAACATTGGGGCAATATTCAGTGGCTTCAGTATTTATTTCAGGCCCCATATTTATCGCTTGGGTCCAGGAATTATCATCTTTTCTAAAACTAATATACAGATCACCATTTCCATAATGATCCTCAAATCCATGGGAGGTAAAAATAATATAGTCGCCGTTGGGTGAAATCATGGCATTGTATTCCCCCGCTTCAGTATTGATTTCAGGGCCTAATTTTATTGGATCCACCACCTTTCCGTTCATTAATTTTGCTAAATAAAGATCATTTCCGAGCCCGGTATACAACATTTCTCCGGTTTTTGTGAGGCTGGGATAAAAGCAGCCTTTGAGTTGGGTTGTGTCGAACAAACGAAAATTAGCCCATTCATTATCTATCCGGTCCGCTATCCAGATTTCCCAGGGAGTGGGGGCATCTCCTCCGTCAGGTGGACGTTGTGATATAAAATAAATATTTTTATTGTCATGAGTGATAAAACATTCGGCGGCATTAAATTTCCCAAACGATTTTGCAGCTGCAGGTGCTGACCATTCACCATTGGTTCTGGTCATAAGTTGAACAGTCATTGGCATGGCGGTGGTCCGGGAATATTTTGTAAAATAAAATTCTTTAAAATCGGGCGAGAACATCACATCCCGCTCCTCGAAATCAGGTGTAGAAATAAGGCCCGGGGCCAAAAGTTCAGGTGTTAATCCAGGCATTTTAAAACCAGGATATTTCTTATCCAAAACTATTGGATTTGGGGTTTTGGCTCCCTTTGAAATTAAATAATTTACCAAGTCACTAGCTTCGTTTTTTCGGGCAATTCCTAATGCATTCTGCCCATTAAAATTTTCGATATTTACATCAGCACCCAGCTTAAGCAATGTTTTCACCATGTCCTCATTATTCTTTTGAATTGCAATGTGGAGCGCACATTCGCCAAAATCATTAAGCAGATTGAGGTCCAATCCACGTTCAGCACATTTTTTAACCAATTCGATATTTCCACCAAGTGCCGCAGCCATGAGTAAATTGGAACCATCATCAGTCGTCTCCTTAAAATCAAAATCGGATTGGATAAATTTCTCGATAATGCCCTGAAGGTTTAAAGTGGCTGAAAAATAGAATAATTCAAAAGCACCATCCCCCTCTGTCTGGATATCGACATTCTGAGATAATAAATATTCAACATTCTTTTTGTGTCCCCTAACGGCTGCCAGGTAAACTGGTGTCTGGTTATTGGCATCTTTTGCATTCAAATCCGCACCTAATTTATGCAACCATAGCATAAGCTCATAGCTTCCGGTAGCAGCGGCCCAATGAATGGGTTGACGACCAAAAGTTCCGACTTCAAATGGATTCGCCCCGTATTCTACCAATAATTTTGCAATCTCAAGTTGATTAAAATTGGCCGCAAAATGTATGGGAGAAAACCCTCTCGGATTTTTAGTGATGGCATTGGCTGAATCGGATTCAATAAGATGTTTTGCAGTGTTAAAATCCCCTTGGACGATGGCTGTGAAAATATCCTGCGAAGAGCCAGTAATTGAAAAAGTCATCACAAAGATGACAAGAATGGTTTTAAATGTTTTTGTTTGCATGATTATTTTATTTTGTTGATCCATATTTCATTTGGTCCGCCAAAAAAATTGGGAATGATGAGGTCATTATCACCATCCGAATCAAGGTCGGTAACAACCGGAGGTTGTATTGCCCCATTAGCCTGTAAAAAAAGATTGGAGTTATAGAAGCTTCCATTTCCTTCATTCATCCATATTTGCGTGGGATTCCCAAAATTTGTAACAATGATTTCAGGCAGGCCATCCATATTTAAATCTCCGAGTGCAGCCCTGCCAATGCTCACCGAATCAAGATTTTGTTCACTTTTAATAAAATTCCCAAATCCGTCATTAAGCATAATAGTAGTGGCGTAGGGTTTATTTCTGTTTCCGCTGGTAATAATGATATCAATATCTCCATCTGGTTCAATATCGCCCGAAAAGGTAAATATTCGTTCAATACAAGTGTCAGGTATTTGTTGATGACTTATAAAATGCCCTTGCCCATCATTAAGCCTAATATCATATCCCTTTCCAGATTCCCAAATAAAAAGATCATCCATGCCATTTTGGTCGAAATCACCAAAAGTGCAATTTTCAGGAAAAGAATCAATGACTTTATCAAATATGCCCTCTCCATTATTCAGGTAAATTTTATCTGTATTTTGATAATAAATGATGTGTATGTCAAGATCCTGATCCCCGTCGATATCAACTATATGAACGGCGTTTCCACTCAAAAGTGAATCGGGGAGGCTGGCAGCCTTTCTATTGAACACACCGGTTCCATCATTAAAGTATAATTTAGTCGGTTTCGAATATAAAGTGTCTCTAACAGTCCAGCCGGCAGCAGGAATCACTATATCAATGTCTCCGTCCTGATCAAGATCGCCCAAATCAATCCCATGCCCTTGTTGAGTGAGTACTTGTTCAGATGCGGTAAAATTTCCTGTACCATCATTTATCATAATCTGGCTGTTGTAAAAAGCCATGTTTGCCCAGATCATATCTAAATCACCATCACCTTCAATATCCAGCACTTTGATGGCATTGGTTCTGCAACTTTCAAATTCCTGGCAACTGAGTTCAAAAGACAATCCTTTTGAATTTTGCGAATACAATGCATAATTATTGCCCTGAAGAGAATCGCTTTCTTTATTCGCATGTGCATGTAATAAAGGAAGCATAAATAATAAACAAAGAAATATTTGTTGAGTTTGAAAATAAGTGTTAAAAAGTTTAATCATAAAAATGCAATTGTTTAATGAGGCAATGAGGCTCAAATGATTTATTATGATAATGTAAGTATATTTTTACCCTATGTCCTCAAATAAAAAGACCCCGATAGAGAATCAAAAACAAGATGTAAATATGGCCGTATCATAAAGAACTATTAGATTTCAAATGAACTATTACAAATACGGATAGGGTAAATATTTAGATAATGATCTGTAATAAAAATGTTCTACAACATCGGTAACTGAAATAGTCATCATGTTGTGAATTTTTCAAATACCCAAATATTGATAAATTATGATTGAGCATCTAAAATTGATCTCGTTACTTGGTTTGCTGTTAGCAGGTGTCTGGTTAATATTTTATCTAAAGCAAACCTATAAGTCGTATCCGTATGATTTTATTAAAGCCATTCTTTCATATATTATATTATATGTTTTTTTAAATAGTTTGCAGTTGGTGATTATCTATTCAAAAGAATATCTCAATTTGAATGGCTTTGCAGGTTATTTGGATTGTATGGTATTTGCTTTTTGTATGGGGATGATATTTTTGTTTTACTTAATGCTTAATATTTTAGTCAGTTTCCGTGATAAGCCATTTACAAGAAAATATAACAAATGGGTTATGGTTTTTGCCGGTTTCCTGATTATTGGGAATGTTTTTAGAACCTTTTTCCCGGCAGTACAGGGATTGTTTTCATGGATAAATATTATTAGGTATAATTTCAGCCTGATAAGCAATCTGGTCTATTACTTTGAATTTGGAACTTTAATCATTTTCTATTTTATACTAACAAAAACAAAATTGGAATATGAAAGAATTAGGATTAGTAAAGCTTTTGTGCTGTCGTTTATAATTGCTGATGGCATAACAATTTTGATGGTCTATTTATTTCGGCATTTAAACGTAGCTGAAACTTTTAGGGGGATCATTGTTGTTGCGATTAATTCGATGCCGATTATAATCCCGTTTTTATGGACCAAATTTGTTTTTATGAATTATGCTCAAAGGATTTCGATTTTGGTTAAAGAAGACGATAAGTTAGAGGCTATCTGCACTAAATACAAAATATCAAAACGAGAAACTGAGGTAATTGAGTTATTAATTGATGGTAAAAGTACCAATGAGATTAAGGAACATCTCTTCTTGTCATATCATACGGTAAAGAATCATATTTCCCATATTTATGAAAAGCTTGACGTAAGTACAAGGCATGAGCTGATTCATTTTTTTGTAAAAACAAAATAGTAACGAAGCTTATTTTACAAAAATATTTCCTCCCTGTTTTTATCCAGCATTGAGTGTTAATTCCTGATTTTTGGATATAAGAAATTCTTCTCATTTTAAAAAATTGAGAACAAATCCTCATTGACTCCAATATATCCAGGGACATATTTTAGCATCTGTTAATAGCTGACAGCTTAAGATGTTTTTTATGCTAAAAAGTAAAAACAAGTTATTTGAAAGGTTAAATTCTGATATGCCATATCTCGTATTTCGATGCATATCTTTTAAATCACCCCAAAGAAAAAATTAAAAGTTGAAACAACTAATTCTCTGTTGAACAGGGGGCGATTATAGCTGCGCTTTAAAAACCGGATCAATATTATGTTGCTATAAATTGACATTAGTGCCCAATGAAAATTTATGTAAGTTCTTTGAAATTTTTTGTACATCTATTTTGTTAATTGTAATTATGCAACATTGGTTTTAATTGGCTTTTAGGTTAGCACTGATTATTTTAAACAATGATGAAATATTATGTCTCCCAGAACTAATTTATTTGGTTAATAAAAAATTTGGTTCATACATTTTTACTTTCAGAGAGAATCTTGCATCCAAAGTCTAGAATATCTCGGTAAGTAAAACATCGCAAAATTGAATCTTTTTAAAAAAATGATTCAGGTGTGGATGATAAGTAAAGGTTTTTATTCCTAAACATAGCCACTTTCTATAGAATTGTGAAAGTCGGCAATATTTTGGTTCTGGGAGACATAATAATTAATCACTGAGCTAAGCTGAAATACCCATTCTTATTGTTTATCATCTTTATTCTGATCATAAAACCAAACCATTCTCAAGAATAAGACAGAACATTGAAAATCCTACGGTGATTGATTGCAATGGTAAGCTGTCTGCCAGCTTTGTTCCATATATGAAATTTTCTGTACCTGAAGCTTTAATGAAAAGGTTCTCAGACAGTAAATGATTGTTTATTAAACATTTTATTAACCAAATTTTTTAACTATGAAAAAATTTACAATTTGGCTAACATGTTTGTTTTTTTTGGCAAGCATAGGAATAGCTAATGCGCAAACAAAAGTAATTACTGGTACTGTTACCAGTTCTGAAGATGGTTTGCCAATTCCGGGAGTCACCGTCGTGGTCCCTGGTACAACAGTTGGTACAACAACTGATCTCGATGGTAAGTATACGCTATCGATTAAAGCTGAGTATACACATTTGCGTTTTCAGTATGTTGGGATGATTTCAAAAGACATCCCGATTGGGTCATCAAACCTGATCAATGTTATTCTGGATCCGGATGTTGTACTTATGGATGAAGTTGTTGTTACGGCAATTGGTATTTCAAAGGAGAAAAAAGCACTTGGCTACAATGTCCAACAAGTTGACCAGAATGTTTTGGCGAATAGTCCAAACGCGGATATTATTAACTCAATTGCCGGCAGAACATCTGGTGTGCAAATTACGAGTTCTGCAGGTGATGCAGGTGCAGCAACATATATCACAATCCGAGGTGCTGCATCTATTACCGGAAACAACCAACCATTAATGATTGTTGATGGTATGCCGATTATTTCTGGCGGAGGTGCTGGTGGAGTTGGTGGTGTTACTACGTCAAGCCGTTCAATTGATTTAAATCCTGAAGATATTGCGTCTCTTACCGTACTTAAAGGTGGAGCTGCTACAGCACTTTATGGATTGAGGGCTGCCAATGGTGCGCTTGTCATTACTACCAAAAGTGGAAAAGGAGCAAAGCAAAACAAAAAAATTGAATTCCACACTTCTGTAGGATTTGATAAGGTTTCACAGTTGCCACCATTCCAATTTGAGTATGTGCAAGGAAACAATGGCGTATGGGAAAGTGGTCACCAGAGATCTTTTGGTCCTCATATTAGCCAGGTATCTTATGATGGAGATCATACCTATAAATGGGATCCTACTAACGGAAGGATTGTCCCAAAAGATGATCCTAGTGCAAACGGACTACCTGTCCAAATGTATAATCCTTATGATTTTTTTCAAACAGGAATTGGGGTTAATAATCGATTAGCGATTACTTCAGGAAATGAGATGGGGTCATATTATTTCTCCATGTCAAATCTTGAACAAAACGGTATTTCGCCAAATAATGAATTTGGCAGAACAACTGTTCGCTTAAACTCAAGTACTAATCTTACAGATAAAATTTCAATGAGTGCGAATATGAATTACACAAATTCTAGGGCAACCCAACTTCAGAAGGGTTCAAATGTATCTGGAATTATGTTGGGATTATTAAGAACAGCTCCTTCATTCGACAATAGTGCAGGATATCGTTTCCCGGATGGAACACAACGAAATTACCGTAATGGTGGTGGTTATGACAACCCATACTGGACCGTAAATGAAAACAAGTTTGTGGAACAAATTAACCGTTTCATGGGCAATGCAATTTTAAATATTCATTTCACCGATTATTTAAGTCTGTCATACAATGTGGGTATCGATTGGTATAATCGTAGAATGAAGAATCAATTTGGTGTTAACTCAAGAGCAGCTGTAACAGGATTTGTTTCCGAGCAACAAACATTTGAATCGATCTTTAATTCTGATCTCTTGCTTAACTTCCAGAAAGATATCAATGATGATATTAATATTAAATTTTCCTTAGGGAATAACTTTTTTCACACCTATCAAAAATTTGTATATGGTGATGCAACAGGTTTAGAAATCCAGGATTTCTATCATTTATCCAACTCAAGTAATAACACTACTACTTCCGGTATTGCTCAGCATAGAACCATGGCAGTATTTGGTGATTTAAGTGTGTCTTACAAAGACATGCTCTATTTTGGAGCAACGGGCCGTACGGACTGGTCGACAACCATGCCGGAACAAAATCAATCCGCATTTTATCCTTCTGCAAGTTTAGGTTTTGTGTTTACTGAACTTCCGATTTTTAGCGATAATACTGTATTATCATTTGGTAAAATTCGTGGGTCCTGGGCCAAAACTGCAAATATTGCGGGTCCTTATAATACCACCACTCCATTTTTTGGAGGTGGAACCGGAGACGGATGGACAAATGGTGTTGTTTTCCCGTTCCTGGGTGTGACCGGTTTCTCACTTAGTAATACCTTGGGTAATCCGGATCTAAAACACGAAACCATGAAATCATGGGAAGTGGGTGTGGATTTAAGGTTATTTGGTAACAGAATAGGGATTGATGCTTCATACTTCAATAATAAGAATGAAGATCTTTTATTAAATGTTCCCATCGCATCTTCAAGTGGGTATACGTCATTATTTATGAATGCTGCATCAATGGAATCAAAAGGTGTTGAGATTAGTATCGATGCAACGGCAATTCAAAATAAAGATTTCAGATGGGATGTATTTGCCAACTTTACTAAAATGACCAATATAGTTACCAGACTGGCTGAGGGCGTCGATAACCTTTTCCTGGGTGGATTCACAGTTCCTGAAGTGCGTGCAGTGGAAGGTTATGAATATAGAAGTGTATTCGGTTTCGATTGGTATCGTGACGACCAAGGCAGATTGTTGATCAATGATGATCCAACAGATAGTCATCCTGATGGATACCCAATGCCTGATAATCGTTCGATGGTCCCTATTGGAGATGTAAATCCCGACTGGACGGCCAATGTTACCAATACTTTTACTTATAAGGATTTTCGTTTATCATTCATGATCGATATCAAAGTAGGTGGGATGTTATATAATGGTACTGGCTTTGCTATGAATTTTTTCGGTGTTCACGAAAGAACGATTAATCGCGAAGTATATTATACCCCGGAAGGAACGATTGATTTTGCCAGAACTCCGGCTAAAAACCTGGTTGTTTTTGACGGTGTAATGGGACATGTTAATGCTGATGGTACACCATATTCAACGGGAGTAACCAACGTACGACCTGTTGTGCTTGATGAAAATTTCTTCGAGGGCTACGGTAGTAACTTCGGTGGAGGTCCTTCAGTTGCAGCTATGGAGCCTGCCGATTGGGTAAGATTACGCGATTTAACATTTAGCTATACCTTACCCATTAAAAATAAGCTAATCAAGAATGCTGAGATATACTTTACCGGTAAAAATCTTTGGTTAAGTACACCTTATACAGGGATCGATCCTGAAACCAATTTACAGGGTGCGAACAATGGACAAGGAATGGATTATTTCAATAATCCGGGTACAAAAAGTTATTTACTTGGCTTTAAGGTGACATTTTAGTTAATGAATAAAAAAATAACATTATGAAAAGAAATATATATAACATTTTTAAATCAGTAGGCCTTGTAATCATACTGGTCATATTTCTATCTTCTTGTGATAAGTGGATAGACACTGAAATAAACATCGACCCGGATTCTCCGGCAGATGTGCCGATGAACTTGTTGTTACCGTCTATAGAGCAATCGATTGGATATAATATGTTGGGTAATAACGCTGTACGCACAAACAACATCTGGATGCAATTATTTGATGGCGTTGACCGTCAATCATTTACAGAAGCAAGGTATCAATTAACCCCTGCAGATGTTAATAACCTCTGGAATTCAATGTATACTGGAATGTTTATGGATGCCAAAGTATTCATAAATAAAGCAGAAGCAGAAGAATCCTTGCATAATTCAGGAGTTGGAAAGGTATTAATTGCTACAACACTAGGAATGGGTACTGATCTTTTCGGAGATATGCCGTTTAGTGATGCTTTTAGAGGTGGTGAAAATGTATTGACCCCTGCATTTGATTCGCAACAGGAAATTTACGCTACTATTTTTAGATATCTGGATGAGGCTGTTACTGAATTGGGAGCTGCAAACGATCCTGTTGGGATAGGTGGTGATGTCATTTATAACGGAAATGCAGGCAAATGGATTAAAGCTGCCGGTTCAATTAAAGCGCGTCATAAGTTACAATTGTCTAAAGTAAATGGAAATACAGCTTATACAGAAGCTTTAGCCGCGGCCAATACAGGATTTACTTCCAATGCTGATGATTTTGAGGTTCCGTTTGAATCTGCCAACCAAAATCCGATTTTTCAATTCGTTGAGCAGCGTGGTGATATCAGGATGGGAAAAACCCTATACGATATGATGGAAGCCCAGGATGATCCCAGAATTCCATTCTATTTTGATGATCCTGCATCCGGAGGAAGTGCTCCTGGATCAGAAAATGGAAATGCCTCTTTACCTGGCAACTATAATGCTTCTGAAGATTCTCCAACAGTTTTAATGTCCTATGCAGAATTAAAATTCATTCAGGCTGAATGTTATTTTATGTTGGGACAATCAGCGAATGCACAAACTGCTTTTGAGGCAGCTGTAGCTGCATCGGTATTGAGAGTCACCGGTAGTGCAAACACTGCATGGTTAGCTGCCAACATTAATGGCACTGCACTCACACTGCAAAAAATCATTGAACAGAAATACATCGCATTGTACTCAACAAACCAGCCATATGCCGACTGGAGAAGAACAGGATTCCCAGTGTTAGGTTTAGCTGATGGAGCAAAACTTAACGAAATTCCCAGGCGGTTCCCTTATGCACAGAGTGAAATTACATACAATGGAGCCAATGTTCCTGCGGTAGTAATTACAGACCGTCTATGGTGGGATAATTAATTCGTTTAATTAATCATTAAAGAAATAAATTATGAAAAATATATTAAGAACAATTTTTGTATTCGTTGTTGGGGCGGTTTTCCTGGTTTCATGTGAGAAAAAGGAAACCAATTTTGACGCTATGTTCAATGATTGGGATCCCGGCAATGCTACATATTATTTACAATTTGTGGATGCTTCCCAAACCCTGGAAACGGGTGTAAATAATGATGGTAGTTTAAAACATATCTCTACAACTATTGCTGTAGCGTTAATTGGTAACCCGCAAAATAGCGATATTGTAATTCCAATTAGCCCTGCACCATCTACAACTATCAGTCCGGATATGTACACACTTTCTGCTTCCAGTATTACGATCCCAGCAGGCCAAAGTTCTGGAAGTATTACGCTTACTACAATAACAGATAATATGCCCATTGATACTTGGTTAGACTTGGTAATTAATTTGGGCACGGCAAATGATGCACCAACCGGAACAACCCTGACTTACAAAATGAAAAGAATTAAATATTGCTATACTGATATCACTGCTTTAGTGGGCAACTGGTCAGGTACTGATTCGTGGGGCTATGCATCACATGTTGTTACAACTTTGGTTAATGGTGAGCTAATTATTAATGGAATTGGTTTCGGATGGTTTCAGGATTGGTGGGGTGAGGTAATCGTTACGAATACCCCTCTTGTTATGACTGTTAACGCAGTTACTGGAAGCTTTACGATTGCTGAACAACCGTATCTAACTTCAACCTGGAACGGTGCTCCTCAGCCTGCTTATGGATTAAGTGGGTCTGGTAAAATTGATGCGTGCACCAAAACAATGACATTGGATTATATCTTTCATCAGGATGGTGGTACTTTTAATGGTTCCGCCTGGGGGCCTGCATTTAAAGAAGTCATTACCTTGAACTAACATGAGTGTTTTTTCTTGAGAGGGGCGTCTATCTGAGATGCCCCTTTTTTTATCTTATTGCGGTTCTTTTAATATGAGAAGTTTGGTTCATTTGTGTAAATGAGAATTGATACTCATTGATTCACACGTTTTATGTATATACTTTTACTTTTTTAAAGATAATACCAATAAGTATAAATCTTTAATAATTAGGTTCTCTAAAAAGCAATTACTGAAGTATCAGTAATTGCTTTTTTAAATTTTACTGATTACAATAGGCTGACCGGATAAGTGATGATTTGCAGAGAAATTTGAATTTAGGGTTATTTTATCTTTTTGAAGATGACCCCATTATTGTCTGTAATTCCCAACCATTCATTTTCCTTTGAGAACTTTGGAACAACATCTTTTTCTACGCCATCGGGTGTATTTAGTAATTCATACTTGGCACTGATGTCAGTATCCTGGAAGTAAAAGTTGGCATTGTTGATCAGAAGTAATCCTCCAGTTTTTAACGTACGGTCAAGCTCTCTCATATTTTCTTCAAATCGCTTGAAAGGGTACAACTTTGATATGTTTTTGCAATAGTTACTGGCCGGCCAACGGCAAAAAACTGCCATGGCTAAAATTAAGTCGTAAGGCCCGTTTTTGGAAAGGTTTTCAGGGGTACTTAATAAAAATCTGATATTAGGGCTTTCGTTCTGGCTTCGGGCTTTTAACAAGACTTTTTTTTGTATATCCAGTCCAAGAATATCTGCCTGTTTAAGATAAGTGTTTAACGAAAAACACTCCTCACCAGTTGAACAGCCATAACATAAGACTTTTAACTCTTTGGGTTTACGATCCGAAAAATATTTTTTTACAAAAGAAAAGAGCGCAGGATATCGATTATATAAAGTGAAATGTGAAATCTGATGTGAATCCTTATAAAAAAGATTATAAATCAGGCTCTGAATTCTTAATGAGATAGGAAATAGGATCTTGTTATGGATCAGAAGTTTTTTTATGCCGGCCATTATTTTAGTCATTTGAGTGTTTAGATGGATGCAGGTTTAAGCGTTTTAATTACTTTGGCAGGGACTCCGGCTGCCACAGAATAAGGCGGTACATCTTTTGTAACGACTGCACCTGATGCTACAACTGCTCCCTTACCAACGGTTACACCCTTTAAAATCATCGATCGCGTGGCTATCCAGACATCATCTTCAATGATAATGGCTTTTACCTTTCCTGTTTTAATACGATCTACCACATCATGATGATCGCTGTCCATAATAATGGTATGTGGGGCGATTCGGCAATTATTGCCGATGATTACTTTATGTTGAACTGATATATTAACGCCGTTGATCCGGCAATTATTCCCAATTGTAAGTTCAGCATCTTTATCAACATCAATTAAAACGCGTTGAATTGTTGAAACGAATCTTACCAGTGTGCCAATTTTAAAAGTTCCCCTGTTGAGTATTTTTGGTCGTCCATGTGTAAAGGCCATCCCGCCGATTGAGTTGAGTTTTCTCAAGTAATACCTTGTTTTAATCAGGTTCATCCCCAACCCCATCAACCTTAGAATTAATAAAATATAAATAAAGAAGCTTGCTTTGTTGCACCCTCTGTTGTTCATAATTTTTATTAACTCCTTATTTATCAATTCTTTCATGCGCATAAAACAATAAAGTACTTTCGGTTTTCGAGCTGAACAGGTATAAGTATAATTATTTATTACAAATAAATTACAGCAGAAATCATTGTGGTTTCCTGCTGTCAAATGCTAAATTATGGATTTATACGGTAATTCAAAAAATCGGTTAACAAATTTTTAATAAAAAAAATATGTGAACGAGCAGAACATTCTTTTTTCATTAACTTTGGTTTTCCAAAGTAGCTTAAATTAAAATGGTTAAGAATACTTTTATTTTAGATCTAATCATTATTGTTATAATCCTATCGATTCAGTCGTGTGCAAAGTTTAATTACGACAATCCTGATGATCCCATTGATGAGGATACTGAACATGGGGTGCCTTGTCCCGGATTAACTTCAGTGACCCATTATGGAAAGACCTATCATACGGTTTTAATCGGGAATCAGTGTTGGCTTAAAGAGTCGTTAAACATTGGCACAATGATAAGCAGCAACCTTAACCAATCTGATAATGGCGTCATTGAAAAATATTGTTATAATAATGATTCCACAAATTGTGTTAAATATGGGGGGCTTTATCAGTGGAATGAATTAATGCGATATCAAACTGGTGAAAAGAACCAGGGTTTGTGCCCTGACGGTTTTCATATCCCTACTGATTTGGAATTCAAAATTTTAGAAGGAACACTTGATAGTGAGTTTGGATTGGGAAATGCAGAATGGGATAAGTTACAATGGAGAGGCAATGATGCAGGCGGAAAATTAAAAAATACAGGTTTTGACGACTGGGATGCACCCAACACCGGGGCTACAAATATAAGTGGCTTTACTGCACTCCCACATTGTTATCGAGAATGGAATGCCGATATTTCCGAAGCGGAAAATCAATTCAGCGGATACAGAGCATATCTGACGATGTGGACATCGACTGAACATGACGAAACCACAGCAGGGAGAAGGGCTTTAAGTTATATATATTCCCAGGTATTCAGGAGTTTTCACGATAAAGACTTTGGTTATTCGGTCAGATGTATTAAGGATTGAGTACCTTCAGGTGAGTCAAATTCCAACCCAAAGCTTTCAGATAATATTTTAAGTGGTCGAATTTACCGCGAAAGGTGAACAAAAGTAATTGCCTCGGAATAACAAGCATCATAAAATAAATAAAACTTATACACTGTTGAATTAAGGATGTATTTCTTCTTAGAAATAAAATCCTGTTTCTGTTTAAATAATACGTTTTTAAGGGGGAATTAATTCCAATGGAAATAGAATCTTTGTGGTAAACCTCAGAATCACCGATATAAAAAACGCGGTGCCCTGATCTCCATATTTTTTCGCACCATTCAATTTCCTCATAATACATAAAGTAAATTTCCGGCATGGGCCCAATCTTTTCGATCAGTCTTTTAGGAACCATCATAGCGGCACCGAAAGCATAGTAAGTTTGTTTTGAACCCGTCCGATCGCCGCTATCAATTTCCTGATAATTTAAAGAAAAAGCCCGCCCATTATATGGGTTCACTTTATTGGATCCGGCATATTGAATTATGTTGCTGCCATAATATAGTACTTTTGGTGATACGGCTCCGATACTTTCATCATCTTGTAAAGCTTTAACAAGTGGTTCGATAAAGCCAGGTTCAACTTCCAGGTCGTTGTTCAGAAACATGAGATACTCGCCTTTGGCTGATGAAATCCCTAAATTATTGGCAGCGGCAAAGCCTATATTTGCTTTGCTACGGATTAACTTTATTTCCGGAAACCGCTCCTGAATAATGTCAGGTTTTTCGTAAGAAGCATTATCGATAACAATGATTTCAATATTTGGATATGTAATTGATTTCAGCGAACGAATCAATTCACAGGTTACAGCTGCCTGTGCGTAATTTACCGTTATTAGTGTCACCAAAGGAAAGCTATCCATAAAGATTCTTGAAGTTTTTAAAATCCCTCTTGTTGAAATTATAAAAGTAAATATAAGAATTTTATCATCCGAATAATGTTAATCTAAAGCAAATGAAGAATATGGATCGATATATGGAGCTATGAATTAAGTTTTTTTAATTATTTAGATAAATTATTTTGTGATAAAAAAAAATGAGTTATCTTTGCCCCGCTTTTAGCGTTTATATAAATGCGTTCTTGAAAAATATTGGTCCGGTAGTTCAGCCTGGTTAGAATACATGCCTGTCATCCCGCCAGGGGCGGGACGGGTTCGAGTCAAGAGGTCTCCGGAATTAAAAAGTAGAGTAAAAGTTCTTAAAATATTGGTCCGGTAGTTCAGCCTGGTTAGAATACATGCCTGTCATCCCGCCAGGGGCGGGACGGGTTCGAGTCAAGAGGTCTCCGGAATTAAAAATTAGAGTAAAAGTTCTTAAAATATTGGTCCGGTAGTTCAGCCTGGTTAGAATACATGCCTGTCATCCCGCCAGGGGCGGGACGGGTTCGAGTCAAGAGGTCTCCGGAATTAAAAATTAGAGTAAAAGTTCTTAAAATATTGGTCCGGTAGTTCAGCCTGGTTAGAATACATGCCTGTCATCCCGCCAGGGGCGGGACGGGTTCGAGTCAAGAGGTCTCCGGAATTAAAAAGTAGAGTAAAAGTTCTTAAAATATTGGTCCGGTAGTTCAGCCTGGTTAGAATACATGCCTGTCACGCATGGGGTCGCGGGTTCGAGTCCCGTCCGGACCGCAAAAGGAGGAAAGTCAATCTTTTCTCCTTTTTTTATTTAACAAATTACCATCCCGCCATAATCATAAAATCAGATCTGGAAACAACTTTAGTTTTGATTGTATTTCATACTTTTGAAAAAAATTAATCAGATGTTTAAATATGCAATTGTAAGAAAACCAACTGAGTCAATGATTCAGGGAATCAGAAGTATAGATGTTGGAAAACCGAATTTTAAAAAAGCATTGGTACAGCACGACAATTATTGTATGGCTTTGATCAAATGTGGATTGGAGCTTATTGAAATAAATCAGGAACCTGATTATCCCGATGCTGTTTTTGTTGAAGATACCGCAGTAGTTACCGAAAAATGCGCAATAATTACAAAGCCGGGCCATCCGAAAAGAAGAGGGGAAGAAATATCTGTGACTAATAAACTAAAAGAGCATAGGATCATTGAATCAATCAGCTTGCCCGGAACTTTGGATGGCGGCGATATAATGCGCGCTGAGAACCACTTTTATGTAGGCCTTTCTGATAGAACCAATAAGGAAGGTGCGGAACAATTCAAGAAAATCCTTCAAAAGTACGGTTATACTTCTTCTGCCGTGGAAATAGAAAATATGCTGCACCTCAAATCAGGTATAAATTATGTTGGAAATCATACAGTTGTGATGATTGAAAATCTGGCAAATATTCAACAATTTTCAGCTTATCATAAAATATTGATCCCCTTCGCAGAAAGCTATGCAGCAAATTGTGTGCTGATCAATGATTATTTGTTAATTGCCAAAGGTTTTCCGCTTGCAAAAAATTTTTATCTCAAAGCAGGATTTAATATCATCGAGCTTGAAATGAGCGAATATCAAAAACTTGATGGCGGCCTAAGTTGTCTTTCGCTGCGTTTTTGAGTTTAAATTTATTTCAATTGCCCCACTCAGGTTCACTGAATAACAAGGAATATTGTATTTAATGGCAGTGCGATATTTTTCTTCGGCATACGATTTAGAATTCGAGGAATCAAGGATAATTAGATCTGGTTTAAAACGTTCTGATAAGAATTGTAAGTCAATCCTGGCATTATTGCTGATAATGAGGTAATCAAAATCTGATTGAAAACCCGACAGTATTTTAGAATTTGTATCGTCAACTATCAAGATTTTTGTAGGCCCGAAAAAAATCAAATTTTTATGTTTGATCAGTGAAAGTGGGTTCATTTTTAATTCCATCTCGTTGATTTCCATAATTTCAGGATTTTTAATGTTGGAATAAATCCAGTTCGGATTCAGGTGATAACTCATCTTTTGTGGTTGTTGACGAAGATCCGAATCGACCAATACAAGGTTGTTTTTCCCAAACTGAAATTCGATGGCCGATGATCCGGCAACCTGATAAACAATAAGTTTTTGTTGGTTGAAATGCCTAAACTGAGAAATGCTGAAACTGCTAATAAGCAATAGCATTGTCAAGGTTCCCAAAAGCATCCAGGATTTTGATTTTTTTAAGAATGACTGTATGATGCCAACGATTAACAAATATAACAGTACTACTTCTGTTAGGCTGAGCATGAGTGATTGTAAGGTTGAGAAGGGCAAAGATTCGATAAAATTTACGTAAGTATTCATCCCATAAATGAGTTTACAGAAAACGAAATATAGCCCATCTGAAAGATAATTAAGCTGATGAAATAATAAATACAGGAAGCCAATGTTGATAATGAATGTGGCCAAAGCGATGACCAATAAATTTGTAAATAGAAAATAAACCGGAAACTGATGGAAATAGAAAATGGCAATCGGAAAAGTACCGATTTGGGCTGCCAGGGAAACGATAAGTATGCTTAATATCTTATCAATTATTTGATTTGGATGCGTTAGGTGTTTTTTTAAAATTGGATAGATGGAGATGATCCCGATTACTGCCGCATAAGATAATTGAAATCCTACTTCTAAAATATTCATGGGGTTTATCAAAAGAAGCAGAAATGCAGAAGCTGCAATTGAATTGTAAATATTCCCTTTTTTGTTTAAAGAATTTCCGATAATAATAAAACTAAGCATGATAGAAGCCCTCAACACCGAAGGTGAAAAACCTGTAATCATGGCATAACACCAGATGATAAATATCAGGCAAAGCATTTTGATCAGTTCCTGGATGCGATTTCTTTTCAAAAAGCCCAGTAATGCGTTAAAAGCCAAATAAATAATGCCAACATGCAAACCCGAAACACAAAGTACATGCATCGCTCCTGCACCCGCATAATCCTGCCGTGTTTCGTCATCCAGAATTTCATCCTGTCCCAATAATATGGCTGCAGCAACGGCAAACTCCGCCTTTGTTATTTTTTTTGATTGTATCGCCTTCAGCAAAAATGATCTTAGTTTTAGTGCATAATATTTTAAAGGGTTGGCTTGTTTGCGGTCAATCAGTCTCCAAGAATCATGATGAATATATGCCTGAAAAAAAATCCCGTGATTTTCAAGGTATTTCTTATAATTAAATTCGTGCGGGTTTTTTGGTGGTGCGATCGCACTAAAACTGGCATGAATTTTCAACAAATCTCCGTAACTAATATTCGAAGCCAGGCTGTCCTTAGCGAAATAGGTAATCGTTTTGATTGGTTTTAGTCCTTTATTTTCTGAAGGAGATAAGGGGTACAGACGGCCAATGATCTTATATGTTTTATTCGTCTCTGCCGGATTCTCGGTAATGAGTAAGAAATAATCCTGGTTTTGTGTCATTGAATCCAGTTCTTCACTGTTAATTCGATCTGGTACCATCAAAATTCCAAGAAGGATCAAGAATGCACCAATGAAAAATCCGTGTGTCAGGCGATACTTATAGGCCGATAATTTTCTAAAAATGAATAGGAGCATGCCAAAAGCGATCGGTAAAATATAGAGGATAAGGTGGCTGTTGACGTTTGTTTTAAGCCCAATGAATATTCCGGCCACATAAAAAATTGCAATTCTTACATATGGAAACTGGTGCCATCGGATCATAAAAGGAATCTTTTCCCTTTATTCCAAAAAAGATAAAATGTCCTTTAAAACCTAAAGTTTTTGGTAAATTAATTGGGCAGCTTTCCTTGAGGCCCCTTCCTGCCCCAACATTGTTTTTATTTCGGAAAAGTCTTTGATCATTTGTGTGCGGTATTCATCGTTGTGCAGTAATTTTGAAAGTTCTGACTTGAGATTATCTTGATTGAAGTCAGATTGGATCAATTCTTTCACAACCATTTTGTCGGCAATAAGGTTGACCAATGATATGAACCTGATTTTGATCAATTGCCGTGCGATATAAACAGAAATTGGATCACCTTTGTAGCAAACTACTTCAGGTACATTGAATAATGCAGTTTCCAGTGTTGCGGTTCCTGAAGATACAATCGCTGCTTTAGCATGATCGAGCAAATCGTAAGTTTTCGAATGGATAATATTAACCCCACTGTTCCCCAAAATTGAATCGTAAAATCCATGGTCAATGCCGGGTGCACCGGCAACTACGAATTGATATTCGCTGAATTCAGGAATGACAGATAGCATTATTTTTAACATTCTTGAGATCTCCTGTTTTCGGCTACCTGGTAAAATTGCAATAATGGGCTTTGGTTCAAGTTTGTATTTTGCCAGAAAATCATCTTTTTTGCTGGCCGGTCGTTGATTTAAAACATCGAGCAGGGGGTGTCCTACATATTCAACCTCATAATCAAGAGATCGGTAAAATTCCTTTTCGAATGGCAGGATAACAAGCATCTGATCAACAAATCGCTTAATTTTTTTTACCCTTGATTTTTTCCAGGCCCAAACCTGTGGAGAAATATAATATACGGTATGAATATGATTTTGTTTGGCAAATTCAGCAATTCTAAGATTAAATCCAGGATAATCGACCAAAATTAGAACATCGGGCTTGTGCTGAATCAGGTCTTTTTTACAAAGATCAAGGTTTTTTCGAATGGTATTTAAATTGGCAACCACATCTTTGAACCCCATAAAAGCCAGGTCCCTGTAATGTTTAACCAAAGTTGCTCCCTGTGCTTGCATTAAATCGCCACCCCAACACCTGAATTCTGCTTTTGCATCCAGTTTATTGATTTCAAGCATTAAGTTGGATGCATGTAAATCACCTGAAGCTTCTCCTGCTATAATGTAGTATCGCATATTTTAACGCTGTTGTACCCAGAAAAATACAATAACATAAATAAAGGTCACCAGTAAAATTCCACGACCTGTGAGTTCATGTTTTTTGTTCACAAAATAATACCTGATGGGCCATAGATTAAACGCGATCCCAATCAATTTAAATGCAAAAAAACTATTGTTTAGGGTCGTTTGTGCAAATCTGTCGATGATTGATGCAATGCCCAGCGAAATAAAAAAACCGATAATTGGCAAAAAGAGCCCAATTATAATTCCGGTGGCGTGTGTGTCTTTATTTAAGATTTTTACCATTTAATTGCCATTTTTTTAAGTTTGCTAATTCATGGTAAGCTGTTAAATCATATTGAATTGGCACCACTGATACATAATTATGATCCAATGCCCATTGATCAGTGTCGGGTTCTACATCTAATTTTTGAAAATAGCCTGTCAGCCAGAAATAATCCTGATCCCTGGGATCTTTTCTTTCATCAAATTCTTCAACCCATTTTGCCTTTGACTGTCGACAGATTTTAATGCCTTTAATTTCATGGGCTGGCACAGCAGGAATATTCACATTTAAGCAGGTGCCATCTTTGATCCCGTTTTCTAATACGTTCTTCACAATTTCGTCGATCACATTTCCGCACGCACTAAAATCGGCATCATTATTATAATCCAATAATGAAAAGCCGATACTCGGAATGCCGGCAATACAACCTTCAATTACAGCTGCCATGGTGCCCGAATACACAACATTTACCGAAGCATTTGATCCGTGGTTGATCCCTGAAACGAGCAAATCAGGTTTCTTCTTTAACACAATCTGTTCTCCGAGTTTCATGCAATCAACGGGGGTGCCGTTGCATTGGTATTCCCGATAACCGTCCTCTTCTGTAATTTTTTTTAGTCTTAAAGGCGATCTGACTGTAATGGCATGGCCGGTTCCGGACATTGAGAATTTCGAAGCAACTACAGTTACATCACCGAATTTTTTCATTACTGAAATTAAATATCTCAGTCCATTTGCATGAATTCCATCATCGTTGGTAATTAAAATTGTAGGCCGGCCCATATAGTTTTAGTTTAGTTCAGATTATTGATGAACAAAAATAGAATAAATTTTATGGAAAGCATGAAATAATAGTAACAGACTTTATAGGTCTTAAAATTTCTGTAGTTCTTCATAAAGTTTTTGAACGGGCAGCCCCATTACATTGTAAAAAGATCCAGAAATTTTTTTGATCCCGACAAATCCGATCCATTCCTGAATTCCATAAGCTCCGGCTTTGTCGAATGGTTGATAAGTATGAATATAATAATCGATTTCGGTTGTTGTAAGTTTTTTAAAGAGCACTTTTGTTGAAGAAGAAAAGATTTTTTCTTTATGCTTCGATTTAAGACAAACAGCGGTAATTACTTCGTGCCAATGCCCGGAAAGAGTTTCCAGCATCTGCCTTGCATCTTCATAATCTTTTGGTTTGTTGAGTACCATATTCCCCAGGCATACTACAGTGTCAGCGGTAATCAGGATTTGGTCATCCCGGATTTTCTCCGCTTCAAAATAATCAGCCTTCAATTTGGCCAGGTGTTTGGCAATGTCTTTTCCCGATAAATCGGCAGGAAATATTTCATTGATCTTTGGATGAACAATGGTATAATCAATTCCCAGCTCTTTAATAAGTGTTAAGCGCCTTGGAGAAGCCGAAGCAAGTATGATTTTTTTTTGTAAGGGATTAGTGGCCGGCATAATAAAAGATTGGGTTGGATTACCAGTGATAAGCATCGTTATTCATCCATTTACCCTGTACCTTGAGCACCTGCTCAATAACATCTCTCACACAACCTTCACCTCCGTTAAAGTGTGAAATGTAATTGGAAATGGATTTAATTTCTTCTGCGGCATCCGCCGGACAAGTGGCAACACCGACTTCCTGCATGATTTTGTAATCAGGGATATCATCGCCCATATAAAGTACATTTTTATGCTCGAGTTGATGATCTTTCAGATACTTATGGTAAACCTCAATTTTATTATCAACACTTAAAAATACATCGGTAACATTTAATGCATCAAATCGGTTTGTAATCGATTCTGACCTTCCACCCGATATAATCACAATGCGATATCCCTTTTTTACGGCCAGTTGCAATGCATAGCCATCTTTAACATTTGCAGTGCGTAATGGTTCTCCGCTATTCATCAAGATTACCGTGCCATTCGTAAAAACACCGTCATAATCAAAAATAAATGTATTGATATCGGCAAGTGCCTCTTTATAATTTATCATCTGTCTGAATATTTATCCTTAATGTATTTTGAAAATAATTTATAGATGTTTTCGTATTCGGGATGTTTTTTTAAATGCAGCAAATGTTTTTGAATAACCAGATCATCTCCCCGGCGCGCCGGTCCTGTTTGCGTATGCTGCGGACTGCTGTTCAAAATTTTTGAGGCTGATTCCTGAATGAGTGGTTTTAATAAATCGAACGAAAGATTCTGATCGGTCAGCAATTCTTCGGCGATGCTGTACAGATAATTGGTAAAATTGGATGCAAACACAGCCCCCAGATGCAAGGTTCTTCGCTGTTCTGAATTAATCAATTGAACATTGTCAGTTAAGCGATGCGCCAGTTCAATCAATTTTTCACGATTCGATGCTGAGTTTGCTTCAATACAAATCGGAATCATTTTAAAATCAATTTCTTTTTCCCTGGAGAAAGTTTGCAAGGGATATAGAACCCCATAATCCTGAAATGTATCTTTAAAAATATCGATCGATACACTGCCCGAAGTATGAACAATAAATGCATTTTTATGGTTGAACTTTTTAATCACCTCCTCTAATGCATCATCTGCAAGACAAAGGATGTACAGATCTGCATTTGGGGTTAGCCTGTTTAAATCGGAGGTAAATACGGTATTAAGTTTGTCAGCCAATACTTTTGCATGTTTATCATTCCGGCTGTAAACTTCCATGATGTTTGCTCCTGAATGCTTCAATGCAAATGATAATCGGGTGGCCACATTGCCCGAACCCATGATTACGATATCATTTAATTTTTTGGTAAGCATTCTGATAGTTTGGAAGCGAAAATACGAAAATAAAACCAATATGAAATGTAAGATCAGTTAGTGTTTTATGAATCAGAATTAAAACATGTTCTCTGGATTAATGTTTTACGATTCTTAGCAAGATCGGGCATGTTATTAACATTAATTGTTAACTTTGTAACAGTAAGTCAAAAAAAATTGTTTTTAAATATAATTGGACAATGAATAAAGAACTTTTATCGGACAGGGTGAACAATCTGTCTGAATCTGAGACCTTAAAAATGACCCAGAAAAGCAGGGAACTAAAAGCCCTGGGGAACGATGTAATTACTTTGAGTATTGGCGAGCCGGATTTTAACACTCCGGATAGTGTAAAGGAAGCCGCAATAAAGGCTATTAATAAAAACATGACCCATTACACCCCTGTTCCTGGATATCAGGAATTAAGAGAAGCCATCTCCAAAAAATTCAAACGAGACAATAATCTTGATTACAAACCGGAACAAATTGTCGTTTCGGGTGGTGCCAAGCAATCGATTGCAAATGCGATGCTATGCCTTGTAAACCCTGGTGATGAGGTAATTGTTCCGGCTCCTTATTGGGTTTCATACCCCGAAATCGTAAAGCTTGCCGAAGGTAAGGTGATATACATCAATGCTGGGGTCGAAACTGATTTTAAATTTACTGCACAGCAATTGGAAAAAGTAATTACTTCCAGGAGCAAGGTGTTGTTATTTTCTTCACCCTGTAATCCTACAGGTTCTGTTTATTCGAAAGAGGAGCTTCAGGCAATTGCAGCGGTTGTTGCTAAACACAAACAATTATTTGTAATTTCTGACGAAATTTATGAATTCATAAATTTCAAAGGGAAGCACGAAAGCATGGCACAATTTGAAGAGATCAAAGAGCAGGTGGTTACCATTAATGGTGTTTCAAAAGGTTATGCCATGACCGGATGGAGGATCGGATATATGGCAGCACCTACATTTCTTGCCAAAGCATGTATTAAATTGCAGGGACAGTACACTTCAGGTGCCTCATCCATAGCGCAGGCAGCTGCCATGGAAGCCGTATTGCAGGATCCTGCCGAATCGAAAGATATGAAGAATATGATACAGGCATTCCACGAACGCAGGGATCTGGTAATTGAATTAATAAAAGAAATTCCGGGTTTAAAAACCAATGTTCCGGATGGTGCTTTCTATGTATTCCCTGAGGCCGATTCATATTTTGGCAAATCTTATGGTAAATATCAGATCAAAAATGCAGAGGATCTTTGCATGTACATACTCGAAACTGAATACGTAGGTTTAGTATCTGGCGGTGCATTCGGAAATGAGAAGTGTATCCGTATTTCTTATGCCACTTCAAAGGAATTAATTACCGAAGCACTCACAAGAATTAAAAGGGCACTTAGTAAGCTTAAATAATATGCCCTGAACGAATTGATAAGTATAAGGTTTAAAAATCCCGGTCAGTCCGGGATTTTTTATTTGTAATCCCATCGAATTGACTATTTTTGTTAAAGCACATTAAAAGATAACAATGTTTACAAAAGATAATTTAACTCAATTATTTGAGTCATTCAATAAGTTAAGGATTCTCGTTGTTGGTGATATTATGCTGGATGCTTATGTTTGGGGGAAAGTTGACCGGATTTCACCCGAAGCTCCTGTTCCAATTGTATCCATTCAAAAACGAACCAATCGACTGGGTGGTGCTGCCAATGTAGCATTAAACATTAAATCGATGGGAGCCGAACCCATTATTTGTTCGGTTATAGGGAAAGATCAAAAAGGGGAGGAGCTCATAAATGTTTTTAAAGAAGAATCGCTCACAATCGACGGAATTATCCAAAGTGAGGATCGCATCACAACAACTAAGTTCAGGATTTTTGGCAACAATGCGCAAATGTTGCGGATCGATGAAGAAGTTACCCGTGATCTGAACAAAACGGAGGAAGAGCGCCTGATGGAAAAGGTGAGAGAACTGTTTGTGTCTGATAAAATAGATGCAGTCGTTTTTCAGGATTATAACAAGGGAAATCTGACACTTACCACCATTACCGAAATCATAAAATTGGCCAATCATTATCAGGTGCCTACAAGTGTTGACCCAAAGAGCAAAAACTTTTTCGAATTTAAAAAGGTCAGTCTTTTTAAACCTAATTTAAAGGAATTGCAGGAAGGATTGAATACATATCTTGAAAAAGTGACGAAGGAAAAGCTTGTGGAGCTCACCAATAAATTAAATGAGATTCTTGGTGCGGGTATGCTGATGACCACCCTTTCCGAGCATGGGGTCTTTATCAATCAGTTTGTTGATGATAAAATACCCGGAGCCAGCATGATTCCGGCACATAAGAGATCCATCTCAGATGTCTCGGGCGCAGGCGATACGGTTATAAGTGTGGCCACCTTATGCCTGGCATTTAAACTTTCGCCCACACAAATAGCTGCGCTTTCAAATCTGGCCGGTGGAATTGTTTGCGAGGAAGTTGGTGTCGTTCCAATTGCCAAGGACCGGCTTCTGAAAGAGGCCATGAACCTGCTTACCTCATAAGAAAATGATTATGGAAAACCATCAAGCGGGAAAGAAGGAAAAGGTTCGGAATATGTTTAATAATATTTCGAACAATTATGATTTTTTAAATCATTTCTTGTCTATGGGGATCGATATACTGTGGAGAAGAAAACTGGTTCGGATGCTAAAAAAACAACAGGCGGATTACATCCTGGATGTGGCGACCGGAACGGGCGATTTGGCAATTACTGCGGCAACAAAAATAAAAAATTCGAAAATTGTGGGGGTGGATATTGCCGAGGAGATGCTTGCTGTCGGTCAAAAAAAGATTAAACAAAAAAATTTAGAAACCCAGATACGTCTTGAACAAGCTGATAGTGAAAACCTACCCTTTAAAACAAATGAATTTAATGCAGCCATGGTTGCTTTTGGAGTGCGTAATTTTGAAAACTTGGATCAGGGATTGGCAGAAATGTGCAGGGTATTAAAAGTTCATTCAAAAATTTATGTACTTGAATTTTCGATGCCAGAAAAATTCCCAATCCGGCAGTTGTATCACTTTTATTTTAAAAATATTTTACCGGTAATGGGTCGCATCATTTCTAAGGATCGGACAGCATATACTTATTTGCATGATTCAGTCCAGGAGTTTCCTTCAGGAGAAAATTTCCTGGATCGACTACGAAAGGCAGGTTTTCAGAATACCGAGCAACGAAAATTGTCGTTTGGGATTGCAAGTATTTATATGGGCGAAAAAAAATAAAAAATAAAATCCAGGAATATGCGTTATTTCTGAAATTAAAACCTCCAAAACTTGAAACTCAAAACAATTACGCTTACCGGGCTCTTATTGATACTGATCCTGACCAACAGCAAACACCTGATGGCACAGCACCATGGTGAAAATCTGGTTCAGCGCGATTATAGCTTATACCATTTTGGATTCATTCTTTCTTTTAACCAAATGAATTTTTCGCTGAAAACGAATGAAGATGCATTTGGTAAAACATATTCCACCGATGACTACTACGAGCTGCAACGCATGGATTCTGTCGTACTGATGGGAATTAACAATCAGGCAGTTTATGGATTTACAGTCGGAATAGTTTCAAATTTAAAAATATCTCAACTACTCGATTTGAGATTTATCCCTTCCTTGGCTTTCGGTGAGCGAAAGCTTAACTACAGATTTGGTGCAGTTTCTATGGTTGATTCTCTGGGGTTTGATGTTCAAAAAAGTATACAGTCTACACATATCGATTTGCCGCTTTATGTAAAATTCAAATCGAAAAGGGCACATAATGTCAGGGCTTATGTTTTAGGTGGGATTAAATTTACGTACGATTTAGCCTCGAATTCGAAGAAGAACAAGGATGAGAATGAAGATTATCTGAGGTTAAACACAAATGATTTACTGCTTGAAACCGGTGTCGGATTTGATTTTTACCTGCCTTATTTCAAGTTTGGGATTGAATTAAAAATGTCATATGGTTTCAACAATTTGCTTGGAACAGAAAATAATATTTATACCGAAGGAATTGAAAGTATCAAATCGAAATTGTTCCAGATTTCTTTTACCTTTGAGTAATTAAACCTAATGCCATGACCGAGAAACAAAGTGAAGAATTATTCAATGATTTGATTGCCAAAGCCAACCTTAAACAAGATGTTTATCAGAATACCCTTCAAACATTTAATATGTTCAAAGAAGGGATTAAAAAAACCATTGATAGCTTACGCGAAAAGGCACAAAACGGGAAACATGAAATCCCGTTCGAGTTTCGTAAACGCGGCGATTTTGAAATTGAAATGAAGTTTGCGGGGGATGTTTTGATTTTTATGATGCACACCAACATTTTTGAAATTCCACGGGATCATTTTGTGATGCGTTCATCCTATGTAAAAGAAGATAAAACAAGGGTATATTGTGGAATTATCAATATCTACAACTTTCTTTCCGATTCGTTTAAATACAATCGGGTTAATGATAGCGGATATTTAATTGGACGGATTTTTGTGAACAAAGACATGCATTATTTTATTGAAGGTAAACGGGAAATTGGTTTGATCTACAATAATTTTGTAACCTCTGAAATGAATGAAGAAGCAGCCTGCACCATTGTCGAATCTTCTATTCGTTACACCATGAACTTCGATCTGTTGACGCCTCCATATGAAAATGTTAAGGAAGTAAACCTTTATGATTTTTTGAGCCACCTCGATACCATGACGCTAAAAACGGGTAAACGTTTGGGTTTTCAGTTTAAAGCCGACCAGGAAGAGGAACAATAAAATAATTTTTTATCATTTTTTAAATAATTTCTTTGGTGAAATAAAAAAAGTATTATTTTTGCACCCACAAAATGAACGGTCCGTTCGTCTAGTCAGGTCAGGACGCCAGGTTTTCATCCTGGTAACAGGGGTTCGAATCCCCTACGGACTACTGAATAAAAAGCCTGTAGATTGCCTACAGGCTTTTTTTATGTCGTGCACTTCTCCATTATTGGTATGGTAAAAAGAAACATACTTCATCATTTTCTTGTGATTTATCTAAAATTAAATTTTGAGTACCGCTTTTATTTTTTTAATTTTATACATTCGTGTGAAATTACTTGATTAAATTGAACATATAAATTCCCGGTTTTCATAAACTATTTAATTTCTAAAAATGAATAATGTGGCTGAAGTAAACACAATTTTAATTCCTGATGATAGTTTTTTGGAAGGATTTATCAAAACAAAAAAATCATTCAGAATTCAAAGCAATTTTATTGGGACATTGTTATCAACTGAAAAAGTAATCATCGATCCTGCATCAAAAGTGGTAGGAAACATTGTATGTTCAGAATTGGTGGTGAGCGGGAAATTTCAAGGGAACATATTTTGCACCGGCAAATTAACGGTAATAGGAAATTCAGTCATTGAAGGTCAGGTTTTTACCAAGTTGTTTCAGAACGAAACCAATTGTGATCTTAACTGTTTTATCCAGATTCCAAACAATGCTGTAATAAATGCCATCCAGGATATCTTATTCAATATTGATCCTTTAACCAAATTATCAGTCGATGATAATTTGAATAGAATAATCCGCTTGTTTGAAGAGAATGTGTTTACAGCCAAGGACGAATCCAAAAAGATAAAAAACATGATCCCTCCAAGTCAAAAGGAAATTGTGTCAGATGAAATTATTGAGCATGGGAAAAAAGAGGAAAAGCCCTGGAAAAAAGGTCTTGGTAATATCTTAAAAAAAGAATAACACATAGTTTCGGAATTATTTTAACCCCAGTTTTTTATTCTTTTTCAATAATTTGATTGCTTCAGCTAGTCGTTTTTTAATTGTTTCAGGTTTTTTTGCCTGAGTGATCCAAGCTATATAATTCCTTTTATGTGAAGGTGCCAGCTGATTAAAATGATAAAGGGCAGCTTCGTTTTTAGATAAAAATTCAATTATAAATTCGGGTGTTTGAACTTCATCTCTGATTTTTTTATGTTTCGGAATTACTTCCCAATCAATCTTTCCGGTTTTTAGGTAAAGGTCAATTTTATTTAAGCCGGCTTCGGTCATGCGTCCTTCCTTAATTAATTTATTAACCCTTATCTTATTTGTATCTGACCAGTTTTTGGTGTTACTTCTGGGGGTGAATTTCCAGGCATACTTTTCATCATCAATTCTTTTTTTTGTACTGTCGATCCATCCATAGCAGAGTGCTTCTTCTACGGCCTCATCGTAGCTTATGTTTTTTATGCCGGTATATTTTTTATAAAAGATTAACCATAATATTGTTGATTTATCATAATGTTTTTTGAGCCAGGTCCGAAATTCTTCACTGGATTTAAAGTGTTTGGAGTTTTGGTTGAATAACATGAGCTTGAGTAGTTTAAATAAATTTTAATGTTTTCGTAAAATATATTTCGGGATTTTAAGCTTTTTTTGACAAATATTGAAGCTTTCTTTCAAAAATCATTTTATATATGATTTGTTTTTGGATATGTTTTGCCATTATCAAAAAAAAGAACGATTTTTGTAAAATAAATAATTAAAGATTCTTTTTTAGTTACAAATTATAACCAATTAATCAAGCCAAACCAATTACAAATATGGATAAAATAATTCTTAAGTCATACCTGACAATATTTTTAATTTCAACAACATTGTATCCGATTTTTGCGATGGGCCAAATTAATTTGTATCCAAACAAAGGCGGTGTAAATGCAGAAACTTTCCAGGGGTTTATTGGGTATAACTCTGCTGTGCGCAACGACCCGAATAAACCTTACGAAAAAGGAACCTGCTATATTTATAAGGATTGGAAAAAAGCGGATGTTGTTGTTGTTAGAGATACAACTTATGTGGCTAAGGATATCTGGGTAAAAATTGATATCCTGAATAATATTCTTGAGGTAAACTATTTCGGCCAATTAAATTTATTGCCTTTTGCCCAGGTATATAGTGTGGTACTAAAAGATGAGATTGGGTTTTATGTAACCAATAATGCATTATCCGAAGATGCACCCAGGGGCGTTTATGAACTGATCGTTAATGCCGAAAATGCGCTGTTAAATCATCTTTTTCCTCAAACAAAAGCCAAGAAAAATAATCTTGACCGTTCAAGTACATTGGCTGTTGGGGTTACCGGAGAGTCAGGGGTTGATATCATCATCGATCATGAGTTTTATGGTTTACTGGGCGATGAAGTTGTAAAATTGGAAAAACAGCGTAAACGCTTTGAATATCTTTTTGAAGACAATGAACAAGCCCTGGATTATTTCAAAGAAGAAAAAGTGAATCCCAGAAGCGAGAAGTCGTTGAAAGACTTTTTTATGTATTTGAATTCAATATAGTTTCTGCATATCAGCTTTCAGCACATCAAAATATCGTCACTTTTCCATATTGATCAACAAACAAAACTCATCCTGTTAAATTATGGTTTTTTGTAATTAAATGCTTTTAACCAAATAAACTACATAAACTTTTTTATCATAGAAATTCCATATAATGGAATATTAATGAATTTATCGGATTTCAGGAAATTTCTTGGAGACGCTCTAAACATCAATCTTGGGCTATGCTTAAGAGAATAACTTTGTAAACTTTTTAGATTACGATTGGTGCCGCTTTTTACTTCAAGTGGAAAAATTTCATTTTGTTGCTGTATGATGAAATCGACTTCAGCAGCACTTTTTGAGGTCCAATAGTATAATTGATCTTCATTTAAACAGACCAATTCTGAAGCAATAAAATTCTCAATAAATGCTCCGTTATATTCTGAGAATAATTCATTGGGTTTCAATATAATTTCTGATGAAATTTTTAGCATTGCTCCAAGCAATCCGCTGTCGAGCAAATAAATTTTAAACTTGCTATAATCTGTATATCCGGAAAGAGGGATTTTGGGAGTTTCAATATTATACGCTAAATTGATGAGCCCAGCACTTTTTAACCACTCTATTGTTTGCTCAAACATCGAAACTCGTGCATTTTTTCGAACATCGCTGTATTTAAATTTTTTGTTCTCCTTCGCCAATTGAAAAGGGATCGAATTCCATAATTCAGAAGTTTTAATGGCTTGGGTTTTATCGGTATATTTTGAGAAATCCCGTTGATATGCTTCAAGAATTTCCAGTTGTATTTTTCTGGCCAAAGCAATATCTTTTTCAACCCGATATGATTGTAATACTTCAGGCATGCCACCCAAATAAAGAAAGTTCTTAAAATGTGAAAGTAATTTGTGATGCAAAAATTCAGGGATCTCTGAAAGATTTTCGTTATTAAAAATTTGATCAATAAGCAAATCTTCATCGAATGCCTTCAAATATTCAATAAATGTCAATGGGTACAATTTCATAAAGTTCACCTTACCCACCGGAAAGCTTTGCTGTTTGTCAATACTGACACCGAGTAATGATCCTGCTGCTATAATATGGTAATCAGGGGCATTTTCCTGAAAGTATTTTAAACTTGTCAAAGCTTCAGGAGCAGCCTGGATTTCATCAAAAAAAATAAGTGTATCCTTATTGTTTATTTTCTCTCCAATATACAGACCCAGATCATTTATAATTTTTTGTGGATCCAGGTTCTCTTTAAATATGGCTTTCAATATAGGATCCTGCTCAAAATTAAAGATGAAAAAATTGCGATATTCTGTTTCCCCGAAAGCTTTCACCAAATAAGTTTTGCCCACTTGTCGTGCCCCTTGCAGAAGCAATGGTTTTCGGTTTTTGCTTTTTTTCCAGTCAAGAAGATCGTTATATAACTTTCGTTTCATTTTTTATATACAAAAAAGTGTTGTAAATATACAAATAAATGTATCAAAAAGTGTTTTATAAACAAAATATAATGTACCAAAAAGTGTTATCGAGACTTAAGCTTTTAATATTATAGAAGATTTAGGACTTTTATAAATGCTTGAAAGTATTATTAATCAGAAATTTGAAATACGGAACACCTTTCTGCCGCTTGCAGAATATTCAGCAGAACGCACATTCGATCTGATGATTTCATTTCAACAAAGCTTCGCTCCTTACAAAATTATAGGTATCCCAGAAGTTTGGATCATCTTTCTTCCCCAATTGATAAAGAGGTATTTTTTTTGGCATCGCATTGTTATAAGGGATGGAATTAAAGCTTTCGGTTTCTATCTTGTTTACAAAAAACTCCCGAAATTGATACATCGAAAGGATTTTAACATCATCGATTTTGTTTCCTGAAATATCTTCCAGACCGATAATCTCATTAATTGTAAACCACTCCTCAGGTTCAATGCTAAAATCTTTGGTAACTATTTTAAGAATAAGGTTTTTCTCATATTCTATTCTTATAGGATTTACTTTGATGTTCTTTCCATTGTAGCTGATTTTGAATTTCCCTTTTCCATGCAAACAATTGGGGTTTAGAACGTGGTTAAATTCCAGAATAAGCTCTTGATTCTCAAGATAAAAATCAGCTTTTTCAAGTTTAAAATTTGTGGAATCATTTTTATCAACCATCTCAAAATAATTTGAGAAGGATAAATAATTCAAATACATTTTTTCCTGATACTTCTTGTATTCAACCGTGCAATTATAGAAGTAATCATCAATCTGCTCATTCTTGAAAAAATTGGTATAGTTTATTTTATGTATGGCGTAATCATCGCCGGAGATATATATCATCCCTTCAATTCTGTACGCTGCAAATTCATCTTTTGGAATATTACGGTAAGCATCGTGAAGTCTGAAATCTTCAACCAATTTAGGTTTTCGGCTAAAACTGATACAGTAAACATATTGATTATTATAAACAGTGATGCTGTCGATACGAAAATTATGATTTTCTAGAAAATCCTTTTCCATGATACCGATAAATGAAAATGAAAAGCGATTGGAATTACGGATCGGATCATGAACCCTTAAGGTAGAAAGTTCATTGCCACCAAAAGGCGTGATAAATGCACCGGGAATATATTTATCCTTATTATCAAAGTCAATATTTTTGCTTTGGTCAAAATAATAGTCAGGGCTGAAGCTTGTTTGAAGAATTTCTATTTGCGAGTTTTCATAGTCTTTTTCATTAAAACCCATGTCTTCAATTCTGACAGCAGCTTCCAGAAGATTCATGTATTTATCTTTATCTTTTAAATAATCCCTGAAATAGCCATGAAGCATAAAGGGTTTATTGGGGTAATTTTGAGCTATATTATTTATTGCTCGTTCAATAATATCAGTGGCCCTTATTTTCTTTTTCTTTTTGGCAAGCACCTTTATTTCTTCCAAACTATAGGATTGATGGGTAAGACTGATCTGGTGTGTTTGCAATTTCGTTGTGTATTCAGAAATTGGTTTCATCAGTTTTTCATATCCGATGCAGGAAAAAGAAATGGTATCTGATTCAAACTTCTTTGGAATAAAAAACCGGAATTCACCATATTCATTGGTGAGGGTACCAATACTTTGGTGCAGAATTGACACTGTTACGAATTCGATGGGTTTGCCTGTTTTATCCGTAATCTTACCTGAAACAACCAGCGGTTCTTGTGCTGAAAGATAAATTGAAGAAAGCATTAAAGATAGAAAAATACCAATGAACTTCATGATTATGAATTTTGATTTGAAGGGCTCAAACTTTTTAAAATATTTGGTATTGCAGATTGAGCGAATTCGAAGGCTGCCCAAAATTTGATTGACAAAATTGAAGATTGAGTGGAGTCGAAATCTTCAACAAAACGTTTTTTATAGAAAGCTTCGTCCTTCATTTACTTTAACAGAACAGAATTATATTCATTTACCGAAAATTGAGCCGTGCCCAAACAAATTTTTCCTTCGGCATTGATTCCTTCCACATACACCCTGAAATTTGAGATATCATCGGAACTGAAGAAAGATAATTCGGCCATGCCATTATTCGTAATTACATAAGGATTCCAATACAAAGTGGTCCGATGATCCGGCCTCTTTGACTGAATATTATCGGCAGTGTATTCCGGCGAATAAAAGATGCGATAAGGGGCATAGCCTGCAATTTTCTCGGTGATGGCCCCTCTTGCCATTGTTTTTATACTATTTAATGCTTCACCGGTTTTAGTATAAACTGCCAACACTCCATTTGCACCTCTCATTCCATATATGGCTGTTTCACCAGCGTCTTTTAATACATCAATCTCATCAATAACACTCATTGGAATAATCTCAAGTTGCTCTGTAGATATTTGCATGCCATCCAAAAGAAATAGTGGTTGGCTACTACCGTTTAACGTAGCAACACCTCTTATGATTACGGAGTAATTATTGCCATTATTTATAACTTGTACGCCAGGAATGCGTCCACTCAGATAATCAAATAAATTACGATAGGTATTATCCGCTTCATTAATTTTGTAGTTATGAAATGCGTTGCCATAAATTTTGAAATGTTTTTCCTCTTTCTCTATTTTGGCTCCGCGAATTGTCACCTCACTTAACATGATCGTTCCAGCTTCCGGCTCATATGCTTTCAAAGCCAAATCATTAAAATACTTTTGCCGGTAAGCTTCAATGGAGAGTTCAGTGGTAATTTTAGGTTTTGGTAGATAAAACTGAGCGATGGACGGATTGGGTTCAAAAACCGGATCAAGATTGACCCTCGTGTCCAATTTGCCTTTTTTGTTTCGAACCTGCACAAAAACCGAAGCGGTATCCGTAAACAAAATACTGTCGATAGTAAACCTGCCATCGGCATCTGTTTTCCCCTCGTAGGTTCTGATGTTTTCTCCCTTAAATAATCCTAAAACCACATCCCCGTCGATGACTGGTTTTTTACTCAACAGCCGCATTACATTTCCGCTTATCGTGATGCCGGGTACTTCCTTAAATTCTCTTGGGGTATCTATTGAAGTAAGATTGTTCCAAATATAAGTGCTCCATCCCTGGGTAAGCATTAACAGATCCAGTTTCATTTCGGAAGAAAGCTTTTCTTCATCCAAAAAATAATCGGATGGGGACTCAACTTTGCCTTTTAATTCTGAATCAAGCAATAAATAAGAGAGGATGTTCATCGAAGGGCCGTTGGCACGAATCGAGCTTTCATCAACCACGGCCACCGACAAACTCGAATGGCTCCCGGCATATTGATCCGCATCAAATAGTTTCATGTTTATATTTGAACGGCTTTCATAATTGTTTTTATCTAAACTTACTTTTATATCATTGACCTCAAAGTTTTTACAAAAGAACAACCTTTCTGAAATCGGGTTAAACTGATCGTCCAGTAAAATGGCCCGGTTAATCCCGCCAGGCAAATCACCATTTGGTAATTTAAGGAAGGTTCTGTTGTTCGATTTAATGAGTTCCTGATGAAAATAGGTCTCACCACGATGCATTAAAGCAAAATAATATTTTTTACCCAAAAACAGCTCTGAGTTGCTGATGATCTCAAAAATCAGTTGATTTTCAAGCAGTCCGTTCAGTTCAATTTTAATTCCTTCATCTTTGATTACAGGTAATTCTGATTTATAATCAGGATAGTTGTTAATTTGAACAGTGTATTTTTCAATGGAGGAGGGAATGAAGTGAACTTTTCCGAGCCCTTTATATTTTGTGCTGAAAGGTGCGACGGTTTCTCCGGCACTATTCAATATCTTTCCATCAATTTCAATACTGTTCCCGTATTCATCAATGGCTTTAATTCCCATCGTATTCATTTGGCCGGCCAATAAAAATCCGCCTTCCGGTAAAAAAGCAACATCTATTTTGGGATCTTTATTTTGATCATCCGCTGCAATGGCTTCAGAAAGTTCTTCAGAACTTGAAATTTTTTTAATATGCAGGCTTTTGTAAAAAAAGGTTTCTTCTCCTAATTCCTTTTGAAAGTCGGTAAAGGCTCGCAGCGTATAATTACCGGGTTCCAAATCTTTGGGAATTTTAATATTCCCGGAACTTGCCCCATAGCTGATCGGATAAACGCCACTATAAATTGTTGCCCCATTTTTATCAACAACATCGGTGTACATATTAAAAAAACCATCGATAAACTTTTGGTTTTCGCCATCCAAATAATAGGCTCTGAACCAAATTGAATCGCCGAGGAAATAAAAATCACAATCGGTATGCAGATACAACTTCGCATGAAGCAGTACTTCATTTTTATCCAGAATGTTTGCGTTCGGTTGCGAATAAGAAATGTTTTGAATAAGCAGGATGGCAACGAACATAATAGTCAGGCAGGTTGATCTTTTCATGATGTAGAATATTAATAAAACTAACATTTATCAATCTTAAATTAAATTATGTGGGGAACATAATCGATTGATTTTAAGCAATAATGATGCCAAATTAGATATTTAAAAATTTAGGATTGGAGGGATGGATTCCCTAATTGGGGAAGCCATCCCTATGTTTCATTTATTCACAATATCTTGCGATCTGAATAAAAAATCAGCCGATTGTAATATTTTTGCTTTTAAATTTTCAGGATAATCCGGATGGTCCTGTAAAAACTGATGTACAATCTGATTGGCCGCTGCCGATTGATATCCGCCCAAAACGGCATCCAACCATTGTTTTGGGAAAAAGATATCGCCGGTAATCTGAATTTCCTGTAATAGTTCCAGACTTTCATACAAATATTTTATTGAATAATCGGCGCGTAACGGATGATTTAGAAAATTTATAGCAGTAACCACCCATCTTTCGTGTTCCCTGTTAACAGGGCTTTTCAAGCTTGAAAAAAATAAATCTCTTATAGCAGGGTCGTTGGAAAGGGCCGGGGCCACAAATTCAATTTCAGCCCTGCGATCGGGATTTTGGATTCTTTCGATTTGCTTATTTATAATTTCAGTGCTCTTTTCAGGCAATTTTAAGGCCAGTGTATAAGCCAGCCCGGTTTGGTCGTTTGGTGATAAGCTTAGGTTTTTCACTTTTAATTTCCCGTCCCAGATATTGAAAAGTTTATTCAGTGCCTGATCGCTTAATGCCAGGTTTTCAAAACTGTTAAAATAATTTTTTCTGAGGCCGTTATCTTCGGTTTCTTCAAGTAGTTTCCATAATAAATTCTCCGATTCTTCAACTTTCATTAGGCGTTCCTCGGGGGTTAAAAATTGCCAGAAAATGGTTGAAGTCTGTGAAAGTATTCTTGAGATCAAGAGTGGGTCGGTTTCTGTTAGCAGTGCATTTAAATGCGTTTGATATAATTGGTTTTTATCCACATTATTGTTCAGCATATTTTCCCACAGATTAAGCCAGGCAATGCCTTTGAGCATGGGATCGTTCATATTCTGAATTTCGGACAGTAAAAAGTTTATACTAGTCTCATCCATTTCGAAATATCCATAAGCTGAACCATCGCTATTTGGAATTATCAATTCGGGGATCTTCCGGCCCGAAAATTCTGGTATTGCTATTTCCTTTTCCCCGAAGTTCACCGTTACCTTTTGATTTTCTGAACGATCCGAATAAAAAATTCCAACGGATAATTTCTGGGGCCAGATTCTATCTCTACCAAAAGGATCGGATTGATCCAATCTAAAGTTGGCAATTTTATCTCCTGTAATTTCAAAAGCAGTTTTAATGGTTGGCATCCCGGCTTCTTTGACCCAGATTTGGCTCCAGGCTTCCAGATCCGCTTCGGTTTGTTTATTTAAAATTTGAATCAACTGATCCCAGGTTGCATCACTATAAGCATACTGTTTGAGGTATTCCTGCAAGCCTAACTGAAGTTTTTCAGCACCCATAATGTTTTCCAAATGAAGCATCACAATAGGGGCCTTATTATAAATGATTCCGCCATAAAGCGAACCGGCATCTTTCATATTGTCCAGCTTTTGCCCGATTGGATTGGCACCCTGGGTCCGGTCAATCTCATAAGCAGCCGGATAGCGTGACAATAAAAATTTTAGGTCGTGATTTATATCAGGGAAACTTGGACTCACTATTTTATCAGACATGAAACCAGCGAAAACTTCTTTCAGCCATACATCATCAAACCATTGCATGGTAACATAATCGCCAAACCACATGTGTGAGGTTTCATGGGAGATTAATCCGGCCCTGCCAAGTTTTTGGTTTTGGGTTGCATTGTCTTCCAAAAACAATGAATTGGCACGATAGAGGATGGCCCCTGCATGTTCCATTCCGCCATATTGGAAAAAAGGAATGGCCACAAAATCAAATTTTTGAAAAGGATATTTTATTTGGGTATAATCTTCCAACCAATTCAGGGCCCTTGCATGTAAATTAAAAATCTCATCCACATTTTGTTTTACAAGCATTGAATCAGGTTCGCGGTGAAACATACTTATTTCCCGGCCATCAATATTTCTTGTTATTTTTTGAAACTTACCGGCAGCAAAAGAAAAAAGATAAGTACTTAATTTTTCGGTTTTTGAAAATTGAATGTTTTTTTTGCCCGATTCTTCATCAATCACTGTATTGGTTTCGGCTCCATTTGCCACCGCGGTCCAGCTTTCGGGAATGTCTAGATTTAGGGTGTATCTGGCTTTCATGTCAGGCTGATCAAAACATGGGAATGCAGTTGAGGCACGGTCAGGTACAAAAAGGGTGTATAAGAATTCAGGATTTCTGTTGAGTGAAGTTTCTCCCGCTCTGAAAACAATATTGATCGTATTTTTTCCCTTTTTTAGGGATGATTTGGGGATGATGATATGCCCGTTGGTAATTTCAAAGTCGTTATATCCATTTGCTTCAACTTCCCGGATAAAATCCGGTGAAGGACTAAAATCAAGGATCAGGGGTTGATCGGTTCGGTTCAGGTCAAAAGTGATTTTTTCAGTTGCCTGAATCGGCTGATTTATGGAATCAGGGATGATGAAATGCAGATCATATTCGGGATTTGATATGCTTAGACTTCGATATTCTGCAATGGCTTTGGAAACGCCCCTTACAATTTCGATTTTTTTGGCCTGTTGGCAACTGCTTACTGAGAATCCAATGGTAATAATTAATGCTAAGAGAGAAACTTTATTTTTCATTTCGAAATCACTTTGGTTTTACACATTAAAAGTAGCCATTTTATGGAATAAATTCTAAATTTGGGGAAATAAGAATTAAACCTAACTAAAAGGAAAAGCCATATGAATTGCCGGATTAAATTCAGCCTGATTTTTTTAATTGTTTTAACAATTGTCAGCTCACATGTAGTTGGCCAGAAAATGGATCAGCAAAAAATTGCCCAGTGGGTACAACCTCAGCTTAAACAATCTTTTTCTGACCTAAATGAATTTCTAAAAATTCCAAATGATTCTCATTTTTTGAATCAAATCATGGAAAATATTAATTGGCTCGAATCGGCATTTCAGCAAAGGGGTTTTGAAACAAAGATTCTAAAATCAAAAGGAAACCCTGCCTTGTTTGCTCAAATTATTACCGATCCAAAATTAAAAACCGTTTTATTTTATGCCCATTTTGATGGTCAACCGGTTGATTCTTCAAAATGGGATCAGGCAAATCCTTATATTCCGGTTTTGAAAGAAAGGGGGCAATCGGGACAGTGGAATGAAATTGACTGGAGCAGGCTGGAGGACAATTCAGTTGATGAATTACGTATTTTTTGCCGATCCTCATCAGATGATAAATCACCTATTGTGATGCTTTTATCTGCCATAGATATCTTGCATAAAAATAAGCGTAAACCTGAATTTAACCTAAAGGTAATTTTAGATGGCGAAGAAGAAATCGGCTCACCTAATTTGCCTGAAATAGTCGATCAGAACCGCGAATTGTTGGCTTCGGATATGATGCTTATTTTTGACGGGCCCCGGCATATCTCAAATCGACCAAGTATCTTTTTCGGTTGCCGCGGCCTGGCCGAAGTGAATATCACTGTTTTCGGGCCAAAAAATGCACAGCATAGCGGACATTATGGAAATTACGCCCCAAACCCTGCTTTGAGATTGTCACAGTTATTGGCTTCTATGAAAGATGAAGAGGGCAGGGTGATCATCCCCGGATTTTATGATGGAATCAATATGGACGAGAAGACCTTGGAAATTTTATCAGAGGTGCCTGATGATCCGATTGAAATCAACAAAAAACTCGGTATTGCTCAACCCGACAAAGTTGGAGCCGATTATCAGCAATCCTTGCAGTACCCATCTTTAAATATCAGGGGAATGGTCTCCGGATGGATAGGAGAGGAGGCAAGGACCATTGTTCCGAGTGAAGCAACGGCAAACATCGACATAAGGCTGGTGGTGGAAAGTGATCCGGACAGATTGATCGAATTGGTGAAAAATCACATCAAGGCACAGGGTTTTTATGTGATTGATCATCTTCCTAGTGATGAAGAAAGATCCAAATTTCCGAAGATTGCCATGGTTCATGGTAATTTTGAAAATCTGGCATTCCGAACCGAGTTTGATTCAGAAATCGGAAAGTGGGTGAATCGTTCATTGATAAAGGCTTTTAATGAAAACCCTGTGAGAGTCAGAACGACCGGGGGAACCGTTCCGATTTCTGAGTTTATTAATAAGCTTGGAATAAATGCCGTGATTCTGCCCATGGTTAATCTGGACAATAACCAACATGGTCCGAATGAGAATTTAAGGCTTGGGAATTATATTGAAGGAATCCAAACCATCGTCGCTTTGCTAACCGAAAAGATTTAATTGAGCTTGCGATATGGTCAAAATATTGAATTTATGACACAAATTTATCGCATTACTGCAACCATCCTTTTTGTATTTTTAATTGGTCTGGCACAAATTAGTGCACAAGAGGAAGTGAACCTGAGGTTAAAATATCCTGAAATTTTTAAAATCAGCCCATACTCCTATGATATAAATCGTTTGGCAGAAATGGATTTGTCTGACATAAAAAATCAGGCATACAGTTTAATGTTGAAAAATGATTTTGAATCTGCTGCCCGCTTTTATCTATACATTATTGAGCATAATGCCGATGATGCGCGTTCTTATTATGATCTGGCAAGATGCTATGCCTATATGGGGCGGGCTAATTATGCGGCAAGTTTTTTGATCCTTGCCGTCAATAATGGGTTCAATAATTTTACTTTTATACAGGAAGATGAAGCTTTTAAATCCTTGCAGCAAAATCCTGATTTTTTCAAGCAGTATCAGGCTGTGTTGGATGCCGGTAAACCATTGGGGCAAAACATTTATGTTAAAGGCGAAAAACTTATTAAATGCAGGCTGCTGCTACCAGAAAATTATGATCCGGATGTGTCTTACCCCTTAGTGATTGGGATGCATGGTCATGGCGGGACCACCGAAGATTTTAGCCTGGTTTGGGAAAAACTGGATCGGCATCATTTTATTTTTGTAATTCCAGAAGCCCCCTATAATGCGTTTCCCGATGGCCCTAATTCTGCAAATGCATACTCCTGGGATATTCCGGTAAGAAACCTGGAACTTTATCAAAGGTCAGATTTTCTAAGTTCCGAATTTGTTGTGAATGTAAGAAATTATGTGGCCGCCAATTATAAGATTGGTAAATCTTATTTACTTGGGTTTTCCCAGGGTGGGTCTCATGCTTATGCCACTGGAATCAAAAACCCGGATTTGTTCGAAGGAATCATTGTTTTTGGATCACGTTTGCCGGATACTGAAAAGTATCCCTGGTTTTTGTCAAGTCAGGAGCTTTCTGAAGGCAATCAATTGAAGGTTTTTATTGCCCATGGAAAAGAGGATCAGTATACATATAAAAATGCAATTGAAGCCCGTAAAACATTAAAAAAGAATAATTACGAAGTAGAGCTTCAGTTATTCGATGGGGGCCACTATATAAATCCTGATGTCTTAAAGTCGGCATTAAACTGGCATCAGATTCAATAATTTATAATAGCATCAAATCCTTACAGCTCATAAATTACCAAAACAATCTTCTGGAATCCACAATTATATAAATCTGCGCCCATATTTTGCTGAAAAAATCGTAATTTTCAGGAAAATATTTAAAAGATGAAATTCAAAGTTTTATTACCAATTGCATGGCTTGCAATCATGGCAAGCTGCGGCCAAACAATGAATGATTTTCAGCGGGCCGAAGATCAAATTAATGAGCAGGATTTAGCGGAACATGTAATTACCCTTGCATCCGATGAATTTATGGGGCGCCAACCATTTACTCCCGGCGAGGAAAAAACGGTTAATTATCTGAAATCTGTGATGGAAGAGATGGGCCTTGAAGAGGCCAATCATGGAAGCTTTTTCCAGGATGTTCCAATGGTTGAAATCACCTTTCATCCGCCAAAAGAAATTGAGCTTAAAGCTCCTAAAGGAAAACTTGAACTAAAATATATTGATGATTACATTTTTTCTACAAGCCATGTAAAAGATGAAGTTAAGATTGAAAATTCAGAACTGGTATTTGCCGGTTATGGCATTGTAGCCCCTGAATTTAACTGGAACGACTACGAAGGATTGGATTGTAAAGGGAAAACGGTACTTGTAATTGTTAACGATCCGGGTTTTGCAACCCAGAATCCTGACTTATTCGGTGGGAATGCAATGACCTATTATGGGCGCTGGACCTACAAATTTGAAGAAGCTGCCCGTCAGGGTGCCACCGGTGTTTTGGTTATTCACAATACTGCCGGTGCCGGTTATCCCTGGCAGGTTCTAACCAATACGGCAGCCAATAAATTATTCATTCAGTCAGAAGATGGCAATTTGTCAAATTGTGCATTAAATGGATGGATCACAGATCAGGCTGCAACGAAATTATTTGAAAAATGCGGCCTTGATTACCAGGAAATGGCAGCGCATGCGCTTGAGCCCGATTTTTCGGCCATCTCACTAAATACAAAACTGGATTTTGTGATGACAAACGATTTGCGTTATGCAAATTCTAAGAACGTGCTCGGAATGGTTAAAGGCACTGATTTGTCTGATGAATGCATTGTTTATACGGCACACTGGGATCATTTTGGGATTGGACCTGCAATGGACGGAGATTCAATCTATAATGGATTTGCAGATAACGGAATCCCGGTGGCGAGCATGTTAGAAACTGCGAAAGCATTTACTGCATTAAAGCAAAAACCCAGGCGGACCGTGATATTTTTGGCCATTACCGCAGAGGAAACTGGTTTGCTGGGTTCAAAGTATTATGCGGAAAATCCGGTGATCCCGGCTCAAAAAACAGCAGCCAATCTGAATTATGAGTTGTTCATTCCTATGGGCAGAATGAAAGATGTGACCATTACCGGCTTCGGGCAATCGGAACTGGATGATTATGTGGCGGAAGCTGCCGAAGCACAAGACAGGTATATTATGCCAGAACCTTATCCGGAAAAGGGCATGTACTATCGTTCCGATCATTTTAGCTTTGCACAGGTTGGGATTCCATCACTTTTTGTAAAGGGTTGGTCAGATCATCGGGAAAAAGGAAAGGAATATGCAAAATCAATTGTGGATTTTTACTGGGCCAATACGTATCATAAACCTTCAGATGAATACAATCCGGAAACTACAGATTTTTCAGGAAATGTGGAGGATGCCAAACTTTTCTTTAAAATAGGTTATAAGCTTGCGATGGAAGACAAATTTCCTAAATGGTCCGATCATTCAGAATTCAAAGCCATTCGCGAAAAATCATTAAATGAATAAAAAACAAGAACATCAGTTGTTCCCGGTTGAAGTTCTGGAGCTCAAAGAAATTTCGACCGGTATTTTTATTTTATCCCATAAAAGAGAAGATGATTTTTTGGCCGGACAGGTTATTGCCATCACTGATGAGCCAAAAGACCAACCCCGGCTTTATAGTATTGCCAGTGGTGTGAATGAGAAAGAGGTCCGGATTTTGTTTAACAGGGTCCCCAGGGGAAGATTAACCGAAAAACTGGTAAATCTAAAGCGGGGCGATCAAATTTATGTTTCCAGGCCATTCGGAAAATTTACCGGGACAACCGAGCCGGCCTATTGGATTGCTGCGGGAACGGGAATTGCACCTTTTGCTTCTATGTTTTACTCCAACCTCGCGAATGGAAAAATTCTTATCCATGGCGGTCGAAACCTGGATTCATTTTATTTTAAGGAAGATTTTTTAAGAGTACTTGGAAAGAATTACATACGTTGCTGCTCGCAGGAGCATGCTCCGGGTATTTTTAACGGTCGGTTGACAAGCTATCTTAAATTGTGCAATGATTTGTCGAAAACGCATAAATATTATCTTTGCGGAAGTGCTGAAATGGTGGTTGAAACCCGCGATATTTTAATCGAAAAAGGGATTCCTTTTAGCAATATCATCGCAGAAATTTATTTCTAATGAAAGAAAATTTGTTCGGAAAGACATTGGCTGAGCTTCAGGAAATAGTTCTGGAAGAAGGCATGCCGGTATATACAGCCAAACAAATCGCCAATTGGTTATACAAAAAGCATATTTCCGAAATCGCCGAAATGCAAAATATTTCGAAGGAAAACAGGCTTAAACTTAGCGAAAAATTCCAGCTTGGCCTGGCTTCACCCGTTAAAGTGCAAACATCATCTGACGGTACCAGAAAATATTTATATGCTACCACTGCTAAAAAGTTTATAGAAGCGGCCTATATTCCTGATAAGACCAGGGCAACCCTTTGCGTTTCTTCACAAATTGGATGTAAAATGGGCTGTTTGTTTTGCATGACCGGAAAACAAGGATTTCAAGGGCAATTGAGTGCCGGGGAAATAGTGAACCAAATTCACAGTTTGCCCGAATATGATCAATTAACCAATGTGGTTTATATGGGCATGGGTGAGCCATTCGATAATCTGGATCAGGTGCTTAAATCATTGGAAATATTGACCAGTGAGTGGGGCTATGGCTGGTCACCAAAACGAATTACTGTTTCTACCATTGGCATCATCCCTTCCATGCAGCAATTTTTAAGCAAGTCTAATGCGCATTTGGCAATCAGTTTACATTCGCCATTTGAAGAGGATCGGAAAAAGATTATGCCCATCGAGAATGTGTATCCCTTGCCTGAATTGCTCGAAGCCATACGAAATTTTGAATGGGGCAAACAACGAAGAATATCATTTGAATATATACTGTTTAAAGATTTTAACGATTCACAAAAACATGTCAAAGAGTTGGCACGAATACTAAATGGTATCAAGTGTAGGATCAATTTGTTAAGATTTCACCCAATACCCGGATCGCCCTTAAAGAGCCCGGATGAAAAAGATATTGTATACTTCCGGGATCAGTTAAATGCCAAAGGTATAACCACAACCATACGAGCTTCCAGGGGACAGGATATTTTTGCTGCTTGTGGATTGCTTTCTACAAAAGAATTACAAAATAATGCACGATCAGTTGATTACTGATTTACGCCTGCTTTTTTAAAATACTTTTTTTGTAAACGAAGCGAGACATTAACCAATGCAATCAGTACGGGTACTTCAACAAGGGGGCCAATAACGGCTGCAAATGCTTCACCTGAATTTATTCCAAATACCGCTACTGCCACTGCAATTGCCAGTTCAAAATTATTGCTGGCCGCCGTAAATGAAATGCTTGCTGTTTTCGAATAATCGGCACCGATTTTTTTCCCCATAAAAAAGGAAATGAAAAACATGATCAGAAAATAAATAATCAATGGAATGGCAATACGAACAACATCCATCGGTATTTTCACAATAAACTCGCCTTTTAATGAAAACATAACCAAAATAGTAAATAGCAAAGCAATGAGGGTTAACGGGCTTATTTTTGGGATAAACTTTTGATGGTACCATTCTTTGCTTTTCAGCCTGATTAGGAAAAAGCGTGTAAGAAAGCCTGCAATAAAAGGGATGCCAAGATAAATGAATACGCTTTTGGCAATTTGCGCCATGGTAATATCAACTTTAAAAGATTGCAATCCCAACCATTGGGGTATGACTGTTAAGAAAACAAAGGCATAAACCGAGAAAAACAAAACCTGGAAAATAGAATTGAAAGCCACCAAACCAGCCGCATATTCCGTATCGCCTTTTGCCAGTTCATTCCAAACGATCACCATTGCAATACACCTTGCCAGCCCGATTAAAATAAGTCCGGCCATATAATGCGGGTAGTCCTGTAGGAAAAGAATGGCCAGTCCGAACATTAAAATGGGACCGATGATCCAGTTTTGAACAAGCGATAATCCAAGGATTTTAAAGTTTTTAAAAACATCAGCAAGTTCTTCGTATCGTACTTTTGCAAGTGGAGGATACATCATGATGATCAGACCAATTGCAATGGGTATATTGGTCGTGCCAGAGCTCATCGAATCCCAAAAAGTGGCAACTTCCGGAAAAAAGTACCCAGAAAAAACGCCAATAAGCATGGCCAAAAATATCCAGAGGGTTAAATATCGATCCAGAAATGATAATTGTTTTCGAAGTGGTTTCATTACAATTGGGGTTTAATTTGTTCGGTGTAAAATTTGCTAAATGCCTTTTGAATTTCATCCCTGACCCGATAAAATTCAGATTGGATAAATTCAGGACTTCCAGTGCTTTCAGATGGATCATCAAAGCCAATATGAACCCTGTTCTTAACATCGCCCATAAATGCGGGACAACTTTCGTTGGCTCCGCCACAAACAGTAATCACATAATCCCAGCTTTCATCCAAAAATTGATCAACATTCCGAGGTGTGCGTTCCGACAGGTCGACCCCCAACTCTTTCATTACACTTATTGCCATCGGATTCACCGCATCGCCGGGATGAGTGCCTGCTGACTCAACCCGAATCGTAGAATTAAAACTTTGAAGGAACCCATGGGCCATCTGGCTGCGGCATGAGTTGCCGGTGCATAGGATTAAAATTTTCATTGAAATTGAATTTAGCATGAACAATCGGTACAAGATTTCAATTCATCCAAATATGTAGTAAGCTGACTTTTATGGATGTTTATTTTTTCAGGATCAAGGCAGTAATTTACTTTTGTTCCTGTGATATTGCCTTTAATAAACCCATGTGTTTTTAATATTTTTAAATGTTGATTCACGGTAGATCTGCTAAGTGGTAGCTCCGCAGAAATATCACCGGAGATGCAAACATTAATTTTAGCCAAATATTGTAAAATTGAGAGTCGTGCCGGGTGTGCCAAGGCTTTAAAGAGTGCTGCCGTATCAGTTAATTCTGAGTTAAAAAGTTCAAATTTTGTCATATCGAAAATTTTTTGACGCAAATATACGTCATTAAATTATAATAACGCAAAAATACGTCATTGTTTTTTGTAAATTTGAGGATGAGGCTCCGTATTTTTTGGCTAACTGTATTTGTATTTTGCAATTAGATGATAATAAGTTATATTTGGATTGATTAATAAGTCGAAATGTTATCAAAGATTTTAGTTGTTGACGACTGGCATCCCAATCTGATATTGGTGGAAAAATATCTTAGAGGGCTTGATATGGAGCTTATCAGTTGTTTAAAATCAACAGATGCAAAAAAACTGGCTAAGAATCAGGAGTTTGCCCTCTGTATTCTGGATATTCAAATGCCCGATGTTGATGGCTTTGAATTGGCTGAATATATTAGGTCGTCGAAGAGAAACTCAAATACACCGATTATCTTTTTAACGGGTGTATACGCTGATACAGCAAGTGTTTTTAAAGGATATGAGGCCGGAGCTGTTGATTACCTCACAAAACCTATCAAACGTGAAATTTTAATCGGGAAGGTGAAGGTATTTATTCAATTGTATCAGCAAAAATACGAACTGCAACAGAAACAATTATTGTTAGAAGAATATATCGAAAAGTTAAAAGAGGCTGAGAAATCGAGTATGAAATTGATTATTGAAGGTGAAGACCGGGAAAAAATCAGGATCGCCAGTGAATTGCATGATGGGCTTGGACAATATTTATCAGCTGCCTTAATGAACTTTAATTCAATTAAGGACGAAATTGGAAATTTGAAAGAAAAATCAAATGAAAGATTTGCAAACGGACTGAATTTTTTGAACCATGCCATTATTGAAAGCAGAAACTTAACAGGGAATCTGATCCCAAAAATTATCAATGATTTTGGATTAATTGAGAGTTTGGATATGTTGGTCAGGAAATTGAATGAAGGTTCGGCTACAACATTTAAGTTTATTCATAAAGAAATTAACTTACAATTGGATAAAAACACTGAATTACATTGTTACAGAATGTGTCAGGAGTGTTTGAATAACATCATCAAACATGCAAATGCCAATCAGGCTGTGATGCATATTTTAGGAAGCGAAGAAGCAATACATATTACTTGTGAAGACGATGGAAAGGGTTTTGTTATAAATGCACAATTACAAGATATGACGAGTTACGGTTTACAAAGTCTTTATCATCGAACTAAATTGTTGGATGGAAATATTTCGATCGAAAGTAAACCCGGTAAAGGAACAATGATAAGTATTGATATCCCATTAACCAATCAAAGTAATCATGAGAAAAATTAAAATTCTTGTTGTTGACGACCATAAAATGATCAGAGACGGTATCAGTTCGTTATTGCATGATGAAGTAGAATATAAAGTAGTAGCTGAAGCTTCCGATGGAATTCAAGCGCTGAAAGAGATGGAGAAAAATAAAATTGATATTGCCATTGTTGATATCAACATGCCGAATATGAATGGTATCGACTGTACAAAAGCAATTACCGAAAAATACGAAGAAACAAGAGTGATTGCGCTCACGATGCACAATGAAGAAATTTATCTGACAAAAATGATCGAGGCGGGTGCAGTTGGATATATTTTGAAAAACCTGGGCAAAAATGAACTGCTTAACGCTTTGAATGCAGTTGTTGAAGGCAAACATTACTACAGCCCCGAAATTACGCTGGCCGTTATTAAAGAGCTAACCGCCCCAAAGGCCCCAAAGGGCCAGGACCAGAAAGTAGAATTGACAATAAGAGAACTGGAAGTCCTGGAGTTGATCGTTAAAGAAAGCTCAAATCAGGAAATTGCAGAAAAACTATCAATCAGTAAAAGAACTGTGGATGCTCACCGCAGAAATTTACTCGATAAAACAGGTGCCAGAAATACAGCAGGTTTGGTAAAATATTCAATTACCAATAAACTTTTTGACCTCGACAAAAATTAGGTATAATGCCTATGGTGAAATGGGTATTTTGCCGATTCTTTTCCCGATTTTTTATATTATCATTGTTAACTCTTCAAATTTGTTTTTTTTGAAGATATTACAAATATGCAATACCTGAAATGTTAAATTTCAAAAAATTTGTTCTTGAGTAAATTGTTAACAAAGTAAGCCCGGCCAGCATGAAGAGTTGGTGTTAAACCGGCTTATATGACCCGGAGATTAATACCAATAATTGCTGGGACCTAATATTCAGAGCGTTCAATCAATTATTAAATTTTGATTAAAGCAGAAAAACAGATTAAAATGCCATCGAAAAATGAATTGCTATTAAGGGTTCAGCATCTTGAGAAGGAGTTGGAGGAGGTTAAATTAAATCGGGGGAAGGGGGCAGATAGTGAACTTTCGGCTGATGAAAACAAATTCAGGTTGATTGCCGAGAATTCTGTTGATGTTATCTGGCAAATGAATAATAATCTGGTATTTACTTACGTGAGTCCTTCTGTAAAAATGATGACCGGATATACTCCCGAAGAGTGGATAGGAACACGGCTTTCAGAACATGCCTCCCAAAATGAATTCGCAAGAATGTCTCGTTATGCCTCGAATGCATTCAAAACCCCCAAAAAATTTAAGGATGTCGTTTTCACTACGGTAATGAAACGGAAAGATGGATCAGATTTGCCGGTCGAAATCACCGGTCGTGTGTTGAAAAACAACAAAGGTTTTCCTGTCGGACTTCAAGGTAGCACAAGAGATATTACGGATCGTATTGCGATTGAAAAAGAACAAAAAGATATCGAAGAAAGATATAATCTGGCTTTAACCGCTGCCCGAGAAGGGATCTGGGACTGGAGTGTTGAAAATGATGAAGTGTTCTATTCAGATCAATGGAAAACACAATTGGGATACCGTCCTGATGAATTGGAAAATAAATTCTCTACCTGGCAAAACCTCTTGCACCCGATGGATTATGCACCTGCCCATCGTGCCCTAAAAAATTTCTTAAAAAAGCCGGAGGGACAGTTTGAAACAAAATTCAGGCTCCGGCATAAAGATGGATCATATCGCTTTATTTATAACAAATCAGCTGCAATTATTAATGATGAAGGAAAAGTAATCAGGATGTTTGGAGCCCATTCAGACATCACTGATCTTATGAAAACAGAACAGGCATTGCGCTTCAGTGAGCAAAAATTAAAAACCGTAATTTCTGAGGCCGAAATCATATTGTTTGCTTTGGATAAAAATGGCATTTTTACCTTTATCGACGGGAAAGACTTAAGCAAGCTCGGACAAAACCCGGTGGAATTAATTGGAAAATCCATCTTTGAAGTGTTTAAAAAACAGAAGCAGATCACTGAAAGTGTAACTCAAGCACTAAAAGATGAGACGATAAGAAATATTCTGCAAATTAATGATCAGTATTTTGATGCAACTTTTTCACCTGTTAAAAATTCGTTTAATGAAATTGAATCTGTAATCACGGTGGCCAAGAACATTACAGATCATATCATAGCCGGGAAAAAATTAAAAACATCTAATATTGAATTAACCAAAGCACGCAAAAAAGCTGAGGAATCTGACCGGCTTAAGTCGGCGTTCCTGGCAAATATGTCCCACGAAATCAGAACCCCCATGAATTCAATTATTGGATTTTCTGATCTGTTGCGTGATTCTAATTCGGCTGAAGAAAGAAATGAATATATCGATATCATAAACAGTAATGGTGAAATATTATTAAACCTTTTAAATGATATTATTGATCTAAGCAAAATAGAAGGTGGTCAGTTAGCAATAAAGCCCCTGCTTTTCTATCCGGAACAACTAATGAAAGAATTGGAACAATTATTTAGGGCCAAGATTTCGAAAATGAATAAACCGGATTTAAAAATTGAACTGGTACTTCCCCGGGAACTTAAAAACTTACAAATTAAAAGTGACAGGGCAAGGATCTTTCAGGTTTTGGTGAACCTGATCGACAATGCCATAAAGTTTACCGAGAAAGGCAAAGTGGAAATTGGTTCAGAAATTCTCGACCATCAACTTAGGTTTTATGTAAAAGATTCCGGGATCGGAATCAGCAAGCGTAATTACAAACTGATTTTTGACCGATTTAGCCAGGTTCATGATGCTTTTGACGGTAAATATGGAGGTACAGGGCTCGGATTGGCCATATCAAAAAAACTGGTTGAATTGCTCGACGGTGAATTAGAGGTCAAATCGAAGCTCAATAAGGGCTCCGAATTCTCATTCACCATCCCACTGCCAAAGAAAGCCTATAAAGAAAAAAATATACAACAAATGAAGGATCATAAAGCGGATGATATGAAATGCAAATCTGTTTTAATTGTGGAAGAGATGAATTCGAATTTAAGTCTGATCGAAAGTATTCTTTCTCCGGTGGATGTGAAGGTTTATTCAGCCCATAGTGGTGAAGACGCCATTGAAATTTGTAAAAACCACCAGGAAATAGGGCTCGTTTTGATGGATTTAAAACTACCTCATCTTACAGGTTTAGAAACAACAAAAAGAATAAAACAAATTAATAAGAATATTAAAATTCTGGCCCAAACTTCTTTAATGAACGGAAATGCAAAAAAGCAATCATATAATTGTGGTTGTGATGGTTATCTGACCAAACCCTTGCGTCCTAAAAGTTTATTAAAGGCCATTAACGAATACCTGGCCTAAATGCTTAAGCCTGTTATTTCATGATGTTTAAATGTTAAATTCAAGTTAAATTATGTAAACAATTACATATATTAATTAATGCTAATTATCTTTGCTTAAAATTGAACTGATATAGAATTGCAAGAATAAACACTTATTATTTTATATCAACTTACAAATTAAGATAAAGATGAAGAAAGCATTTGCATTTTGTTTAATCATCCTTTTAAATTTAAGTTTAACAGCAGCAGAAAATATGGAAACAGCAACATTTGGAGCGGGTTGTTTTTGGGGTGTCGAAGATACGTTTATGCAATTAGATGGGGTCATCAAGACCACAGTCGGATATCTGGGGGGCAATCTGAAAAATCCTTCATATAAAGATGTATGCACCGGAGCTACCGGTCACGCAGAGGTTGTACAAATTGAATTTGATCCCGAAATAATATCCTATCAGGAATTGTTAGATGTATTTTGGAAAATGCACAATCCAACTTCTTTGAACAAACAAGGACCGGATATTGGAACCCAATACCGATCTGCCATTTTTTATCATTCTGAAGCACAGAAACGAATGGCTGAACAGAGTAAGTCCGATTTAAATGCAAAAGGGGTTTACAATAGACCAATTGTAACCGAAATAACAAAAACATCCACCTTTTATAAGGCCGAAGATTATCATCAAAAATATTTGCAGAAAAACGGATTAAGCTCTTGTCATTTATAAAAATGCCTTATTTCTTTTTAAATTCCAGAGCCACCGAATTGATACAATAACGAAGGCCGGTCGGATTTGGCCCGTCATCAAAAAGATGTCCCAAATGACTGTCGCAACTAGCACATCTGACTTCTGTTCGTATCATTCCATGCGAAGTGTCATTCAGTAATTTGATATTATCTTTTTCTGAAATATCGTAAAAACTGGGCCAGCCGCAACCCGAGTCAAATTTAGTGTCTGAACTGAAAAGTTCTGCATTGCACGCAGCACAGTAGTATTTCCCACTTTCTTTGTTGTTATACAAAGCCCCTGAAAATGCGGGTTCAGTAGCATTCTCTCTTAAAACTTTAAAGGCAATGGGCGATAATTGTTCTTTCCATTCCGATTCGCTCTTCCTTATTTTTGTGGTATCCATTTTTGTTTGAACTTTAATTTGAGTCTGGGTACTTCTTCTTCTCTCCTGTCGTTGTTGTGCAAATTGCACAGAGAAAAGATTCAATAAATATGCAAGTGTCAGCGTCAGTATCATAATGCGTCTTATTTAAACGAATTCTAAATAACAAAAATAGTCATAAACTCAGGCATTGTGATTATTTTTAACAATTATTAAGAAGAAAAACATGAACTATAATGATGAATAAAGTTTTTGAAACCGTTGAATTTTTAAAAGACAAAGGATATAATAATGCGGAGGTCGGGATTATATTGGGTACCGGATTGGGAGGTTTTGCAAATGAGGTGGAGATTGTCCATGAAATGGATTATCAGGAGATTCCAAATTTCCCTGTTTCAACGGTCGAATCGCACAAAGGCAAGTTGATTTTGGCCATACTTGGAGGCCGTAAATTGATTCTTATGCAGGGCCGGTTTCATTATTATGAGGGCTATTCTTTCAAGGAATTAAGCTTTCCGGTCAGGGTATTGAAGTTGCTTGGTATCAGCTATCTGTTATTGTCAAATGCCTGTGGGTCGATGAATCCAAAAATGAAAAATGCTTCACTCATGCTAATTGATGATCATATTAATTTATTGCCGGGAAATCCATTAACAGGAAAAAATTATGATGAGATGGGTCCACGGTTTCCGGATATGAGCCAACCTTACTCATTCAAGATTAATAAATTATTTCATCAGATTGCCAAAGAAAAAGAAATCGAATTATTCGAAGGGATTTATGTTGCAGTGGCCGGCCCGAACCTTGAAACAAGGGCCGAATATCGTTTTTTAAGGGCCATTGGGGCTGATGTTGTTGGTATGTCAACCGTACCGGAAGTCATCGTTGCCAATCAAATCGGCCTGCCCTGTGCGGCTATTTCTGTTATTACAGATGAGTGTGATCCGGATCAGCTTGAAGTAGCGAATATCAACAAAATACTAGAGAATGCCGCAAAAGCGGAGGTAAATCTAATTATGCTTTTCAAGGAATTAATTAAACGATATCAGATTTAATACACCTTCATCCCGAAGTTTCGGGATTCTTTGGGGTTCATGCCTTTGATGGTCTTTATATTCAATGGATAAACGGCCTATTTATTCATTAAATTCATTATATTTAAATTGAATTAAATTTATAAGTAACCTTAATTTCATTATCATGAAAAAACATTTTTTATTATTTGCCTCCCTTGCACTCATCGCATTCTCTTGCAATAATTCGTCATCCGTTGAAGAACAAACTGTTTTGAATAATTATAATCCGGAAGCGAAGCTGGAAGCATTAAATATTCAACTTCCCGAACCACCTCAACCGGTGGCAAATTATGTAAATGCTGTAAGAACAGGCAATCTGATTTTCCTGGCAGGTAAAGGCCCCAGGAGGGCAGATGGATCGGAAATCACCGGCAAGCTGGGTGCAGATATCAGTATTGAAGAAGGCTATGAGGCAGCTCGTTTAACGGCCATAAATCAGATAGCAGTACTTAAAGACATATTGGGTGATTTAAGCAAAGTTAAGCGGATCGTGAAAGTGTTGGGCATGGTTAATTCAGATCCTTCATTCATCGATCAGCCAAAAGTTATCAATGGTTTTTCTGATTTAATGGTAGAAGTTTTTGGAGAAAGGGGAAAACATGCCCGTGCTGCCGTAGGTATGGCATCTTTGCCAAGAGGTCAGGCAGTTGAAATTGAATTGATTGTGGAAGTTGAAGATTGAAATCAATAAAAAAAGGTGCGTATCAGAATACGCACCTTTTTTTGTGATGTTAATTCATTTAAAGTTCGATGGGTTGAATGTTTAAGCGTTCGAAATGCTTGTTGAGTTTTGGTAAATCATTCAATAAAAGATCATCCAAAAGGCTTGTTTGAACCTTAAGTTCTGCTGAAAGCAATTCATAAACAATATAATAGCTCTGAGTCGGTTTCATATCCCCTTCTTCGAGATGGGTTCTCAATCCGGTTAAACGATCATTTAAGCGTATCGGATTGGCAATTTTGTCTTTTGGACTCTGGTTTTTAAGTTGATATAAATTGTTGGCGATTTGAGTTATTTTTTGCAGGAACAAATTAGCTTCTTTATGAAGACTCTTATTCTTTGACGTCTTCAGCCTGCTTTCAATTTCACTCTTTAATTCGCGATAAAGAATGACACCTTCATTTGCCTTAGTTTCACAATCTCTAATCTGCATTGCCAGCTCAAATTGAGCTTCCAGATCTTCATTCGAAACTTCAGTTAATCTTGGATCTTTTTCGATTTCAAAATCTTGTATTTGTACTTGCTCATTGACCGTAAGTTTCACCGAGTATTTCCCGGGAGGAGCCCAGGGGCCTCTTCTTGGATTTCCACCTTCGAGGATGATATTTGGAAATGATGTTGCACCTTCATATCGAAGATTCCAGCTCACCCTGTTCATACCCGAATCCTGGATTTTTTTGTTCAATAACTGGATCACCAATTGTCCTTTTTTATCAACTATTTCCAACTTTACCTCATCAGCCTTATTGGCAAGGTAGAAATCGATAACTGCCGGAAATGCTCGTCTGATGGCATTGGAAGGTTTGAATAGATGGAAATCCTTTGTAGAATTACCTGTAATGGGCAATTGGCGAATCATTTCTATATTTTCCATTTTCCAAAATGAACGACCATGGGTGGCAATAATAAGATCATTTTGTTTTACCGCAATGCCCATCACCGGGGTAATCGGTAAATTATTTGACAGGCTTTGCCAATTCATCCCACTGTTAAATGAAACATATACCCCATGCTCGGTACCTAAGAATAATAATCCTTCTTTAATGGGATCTTCACAGATTGAATGCCCAAAGTCATATTCATTAATACCGCTGATGATCCTGGTCCAGTTAAGTCCATAATTTTCAGTTTTCCATACATATGGTTTCCTGTCATCCATTTCATATCTTCTGGCCGTTACATAAGCCACAGAAGGGTTATGAGGAGAGGATTCGATGGAACTGATCTTGCTGTTTACTGGCAGATCAATCGGTGTAACATTTGACCATGTTTTTCCACCATCACGTGTCAGGTGAATTAATCCGTCGTCGGAGCCTACCCAAATCGTATGAGCATCAAAAGGGGAGGGTTCAATGGTGTAAATTGTAGCATAAATTTCGGGTCCGTCCTGGTCAAAAACAATGGGGCCTCCTGAGTTACCCATGGTACTTCGATCGGCTCGGGTCAGATCGGGACTGATCTTGGTCCAATTCTGGCCCTGATCGGATGATTTCCATAAATATTGTGAGCCAACATAAATGGCATCAGGTTCCAGATCGGTGACAACAATCGGATAATTCCAGTTCCATCTTTCGGGCATATCTTCAGCCGGCTCTCCCATCACAATTCGTGGAAATGGTTGAATATCTGTTACGAAACCGGTATTTCGATCATATCTGCATAAAGCATTGGTCCGGCCCGAATAAAAAATATTAAGTTTAGTCGGATGCTGCACAACATATCCATTTTCACCACCACCGGCGGCATACATCATTTCACCGGGTTCAAGCCTTTCATTTCTTAAATATCCTCCGTCGGAAGGAACCACAGCCGTTGAATTGTCCTGCTGGCCCCCGGCTACATGATAGGGAAAATCGTTGGTAACACTTAAGCGATAAATCTGTGCCGTCGGATATCTCATGTGGGTCCAGGTTTGACCACCATTAACCGACACCACACCACCACCGTCATTCCCATTGATCATTCTTTGTGGGTTTTTGGGATCAATCCATAAATCCTGATGATCTCCGTGTGAATCGGGTAAATATTTAAAAGTTTCTCCACCATCTTCGGATTTAACTAATCTAAAACTCAAAATATAGATCACATCCCGATCAATCGGGTCTGCCTGGATTCTCAAAAAATAGAAAGCACGTTGCCAGAGATCGCGATGATTGTTGATTAAGGCAAAAGTTTCGCCACCATCATCCGATCGGTAAAGGCCCCCTTCTTTGGCTTCAATATTTACATATACCCTTTTTGAATCCGCTCCGGATACCGTTACGGTACTCTTACCCCAGATGCCTGTTGGGAGTCCCTGGTTTTTTGTTAATTCCACCCAGGTGTCACCGCCATCAACTGATTTGTAAAGACCTGATCCGGCACCACCGCTCCACAAAATCCAGGGTTTGCGATATACTTCCCAGAGCGTTGCATATAATATATCAGGATTATTGGGATCCATTGTCAAATCTATGGCCCCGGTTTGTTCATTTTTAAATAGGATTTTTTTCCAGGATTTGCCGCCATCCAATGTTCTATAAACTCCACGGTCGGCATTTGAGCCAAAGGGGTGCCCAAGGGCAGCTACATACACCCTATTTGGATCTTTGGGATGTATCCTGATTCTGCTAATTACCTGCGTTTCTTTCAAACCGATATGTTCCCAGTTTTGGCCTCCATCTATCGATTTATAAATACCATCTCCCTGTAAAACATTTTGACGCAACTGGGCTTCACCCATACCCAGGTAAACGATATCGGGATTTGATTCAGAAATAGCAACGGCACCAACAGAAGAGCTGTTAATTTTGCCATCGGTTACCGGATTCCAGGTGTTTCCTCCATCTATTGTTTTCCATAATCCACCACCGGTTGCACCAAAATAATACTCGTTTGGCCTGAGTGAACTTCCAGCCACCGCAATCGATCTGCCGCCTCTTTTGGGCCCAATATTTGACCATTCAAGGGTTTTAAACATGCTGGAATGAATATCATTATTTTCGTTTTGGGCATCTACATTAATGCTGAAAAAGAAAAAAATGAGTGTGAAAAAGATCACACCCATTTCTAAACTTAACTTAACTTTATTATTATGAAAAAATAAACTATTGAAATTTTTCATTTTAACTATTTTCATATACTGCATAAAATATTGTATTAGCATTCATGGAATTTTAAATAATATTTTAATTAATAATAGAAGCAGTTGCCTTTAAAAAAATCTCAATTTCTTCGGGTGTATTGTAATGGGAACCTGAGAGCCTTACAAAACTTGAAATGCCGAGTTGTTTCAACATGGCTGCAAAGAACGGATCATGTCCTGGAGCATGAAGCCGGAGTTGTTTTTCTTTATATAATTCACAAACCCTGGCAGATTCAATACCTTCAATATTGAAACCAACTAGCAATGATTGTTTGGTGAGATCATCCCCCATACCATAAACAGTAACTCTTTCCATCTGATCAAATCCAGGAGTTTCATCTGTTCCTTTGAGCAAAATGGAAAGGAGCCCTTCCTGATGGGCTTTAATACGGCCCATTGCTGTAACAATAAGTTCTCTTCTGTCGAGAGATTTGGTAAAAAAGGCCCCGAGCCAGCATAAGTAATCGACAACGGCTGACCATGCAGCGTAGGATTGATGCTCAACTCCACCTAAATCCCAACTATTTGAAGGTTTAAATATGTATTTCCAGTGGGGCAGATTTGCCAACCTGTCTGAAGCATGGGCATAACCACACCCTTTAACACCATAATTTTTATAAGGAGCCATCACATATGCATCGGCACCAATGGCTTCAACATCAACCAAACCAGAAGGAGTGTATTGAACCCCGTCGACCATGATGTATAAATCTGGTTTAATTTTTCTGGCTTCTTCAACGATGGTTTTAACATCATATATTTCACCGGTAACATTCGACAGGTGCGTAACAACAAGGAAACAAGTGTTTTTATCAATTTTACTGAGTATGTTTGAAATTTTCACAGAACCTGTTTCCAAATCGGGTTCTGCAATACGTTCTTCTTTATTGTATTTTTCTGCAAATTGTGTAAATGCACTCCTGACTGAAGCATGGTCGAGACCAGTTGTAACTACATTTGTTCCGGGAACAGATGATAAAACTGCATCGGTAATTCTGTAAATAACATGGCTGCTGCTCCAACCTGGAATTGTTTGCCCGGATTTGGCACCAAAAAAAGTCATCAAATCTGCAATTCCCTTTGCTGTAATTTCGTCTGAGTGAGCAGCCCCTTGATTATGCCTTCCTTGTTGGTCTGGCAGGGCAGTTTCTTTTGCCATTGCTTCAATAACCCCTTTTGGCCGACAAGAACCGGAAGCCGCTTCAAAAAATATGCGTTTACCTGTATATGGATCCCAATCCACATACAGAAATTGATTTCTTATCTCTTTTAATAGGTCGGTTGGGAATAATCCCTCGGTGTTGTATTTTCTCATCTTTATTTATTTAGTGTTATTAAATCTTTCTGGATTTGTATATTATTTTAATTTGGGAATAACCCAATTTAATGGTGGTAGTTCCATATCTTCGTTTAATTGCGAAGTATCACCACTTTCTAAAAATTTCAGCAGGCCATTTTTGAATTCTTCTGATATCTGCAATGCGGCTCCCAGAGAATTATGTGGTCCTCTTTTTAAAGGAATGAATTTTGCATTTTTAAAATAAGACACTAACTCGACCGCATTTTCGAATGGAGTGCTTCTATCCCAGGTGCCTTGAATGATGACAATTGGAATATCGCTTTCAAAATTTTTGCGAAAATCATTTCCTAAATCACTATCCCAACACGGACAACCATTGATATATTCCCAATTATTTTGGCCAATGATGTTGTTTGCGGGATCAGCTAATTGTTTTTCAAGTCTCATCGGTGTAATGCCTGATCCACAATCTAACATAAAATAACTCGCTGTTTTATACCTGGAATCACGATTGTTATAATTGCGAACAATTGCTTTGGCTGCATCCTCAAAATTTCCATGATAAAGCTTTATTATATCAGCAGGCCAGGAAGCAAGGTCGTTTGAATACCCCCTGGATAAGCTCATTGCCGAATTTTCATCAAATAAGACTTTCTGAATTTTATTGGTTTCGGGATTCATTACTTCAACGGTAAAAGGATTGTCTTTACAGCGTTTAATAATAGTTTCAACTGCTGAAATCAAGCCCCCCGGAGGAATTAAGCCTTTTAACTCTTCTGAACTTTCAGCTTCTTCGGCCATTCTTTTGTAAACATTCCAGGCATAACCAGGGTTATCGTAGGTATGATCTGGCCCTTCACAACCTGTAAAGACAACCCGCGAAATAATTTCCGGATGCAATCGCATCAGCGTCATTCCCCAATGTGATCCAAAACTTCCACCCATAAGGTTGATTTTATCATACCCTAAGGCTTTGCGCACATCATTGATGTCTTCAGCCGCTTCCAATACTGTAAATCCCTTTAGATCAACTCCCAGGTCTTCCCAAACTTTTCGTTCTTTAGTGAGTATTTCCCGCAGACTCTCAATAGCTGCCTCTTCATTAAAAGGTACATCCGGAGGGTAAGTATCGATGGTTTTTTCAATAATAGTAGTTGGCTTAGAAGGGCCTATGCCTCGTTGACTAACAACTACTACATCGGCTATATCCAATAAATAACCATATCTATTCTCAAATGTCCCACTAACTTTTAACAGATTTTCCAAACCCTCGAAGCTTGGTCCTCCATGAAGAAAAAATATAGGTGGTGTATCTGGATTGGCTTTTTTTGATGCCTTAAACCGATATACGTCTAATGAAATAACATCACTGTTCTTTTTAGAGCGATTAATCGGTACAAACATTGTAGCCCGTTCGGCATTTAGTAATTCACCATTTGCCAACAATATTCTTTCGGGAAAAATAAACATGGTACCCGCCTTTGGTGCAGGTGCTGTTGAAGTGTGAAAGGTATTATTTTGAGCAATTGTTTTTGCACCTAAACAAAACACCAGCCCTATAACAAATAATAGTTTTTTTGAAAACATCTTAGTTTCGTTATTTTATTTTAAACTTTTGTTTTTTTGAGAACATTGAATTCTGATATCCCTAAATAAATTATCCGGGAAGAATCCTTCCATATCGTTTTATCTCATCAATCTGGCTCAAGAGTTATTTATGCTCTGAGGTAATTATTATATTTCTATAAAGTAGGAATCACCCATTTCAAAGGCGGCAGCTCCATTTCGTCTGGTAATTCTGACCTGTCACCACTTTCTGCAAATTTGAGAAGCCCATTTCTGAATGAATCAGAGGCTTGCATTGCAGCTTTAATGGCACTGTGCGGCCCTCTTTTCAAAGGAATGAATTTTGAGTCTTTAAAATATGGTACCAGTTCCAGCGCATTTTCGAATGGAGTGCTTCGATCCCAGGTTCCCTGAACAATTACGGTGGGAATATTGGTTTCGAAATTTTGACGAAAATCATCCCCCAGATCACTATCCCAGCAAGGGCAACCACTAATGTATCCCCATCCTGTTTCAAGAATTTGAGTAGCAGGGTCGGCCATATATTCTGCAAGTCTCTCAGCGGTTATTCCAGAAGCGCAATCAAGCATATAATAACTGGCAGTTTTAAAAGTCCGTCCCTTATTTTCATACCTTCTGATCACATTTTCTGCTGCTTTTGTAAAATCGCCATTATAAAGTGTTATGATGTCAGCAGGCCATGATTCCAGATTGTTTGAATAACCCCTTGAAAGTTGTTTGGCTGAATGGGCATCAAACAAAACACTTTGGATGTCTCCGGTTTCAGGATTTTTTACTTCAATTGTGATGGGATTTTCCTCCAGTCTTTTTAGGATGGTTTCAACTGCCGCAATAAGTCCCCCTTCAGGAATGAGACCTTGCAGTTCAGGCGAATTCTCAGCTTCTTCAGCCATTCTTTTATAAACATTCCAGGTATGGCCAGGATGATCATAGGTATGATCCGGACCTTCCATTCCTCTCAATATGGCCCTTTCAATAATTTCAGGATGCAATCGCATCAGGGCCATTCCCCAATGAGACCCGAAACTTCCGCCCCAAATGGTAATTTTATCATAACCAAATGCTTTTCTTACTTCATTTACATCTTCAGCGGCTTCTAAAACAGTGAAACCCTGAAGGTCGAGCCCTAAATCTTCCCATTCTTTCCTTTCTTTTGATAACAATGTTTGCAAACTTTCAACAGCCTGATCATTATTATAGGCCACATCAGGCGGGAAATCTAAAACGGTGGTTTCAATGGTTGTTGTAGGTTTTGAAGGACCAATTCCTCGTTGGCTGACCACCACAACGTCTGCTACATCCAGCATGAATTTCCAGTTTTTCTCAAAGTTTCCAAGCACATCTAACTGATCTTCCAATCCTAAAAAATTGGGTCCTCCGTGAAGATAAAAAATAGGAGGTGTATTCGGGTTCGCTTTTTCAGAAGCTTTAAAGCGATAAACATCCAATGATATAACATCGCTGTTTTTTTCTGAACGGTTTAAAGGGACAAACATTGTTGCTCTTTCGGCGTTAAAAAATCCTCCATCTTCGAGGATGATGCGCTCAGGAAAAATGAACATGCTTCCGGCTTTGGGCGCAGGTGCATCAGCCGTGTGAAATGATTTTCTTTGTGTGCTGGTACACGCAGTGTGGAGAAATATGATGATAATGAACAAATATTTAATTTTGTTATTCATAAGTAACTATTTTAATTATGTTTTAGTTTTGGCTTTGGCTTTCTTTATTTCATCCAAATAACTATATACAGTAACTTTTGAGATTTTCATTAAATCGGCCACTGTATCAATTGAGCCTTTTATTAGAAAAACACCCTTTTCGTCCATGAATTTTATCAGCGAAATTTTCCCTTTTCGTTTTAGACTTTTTGTATCTACATTTCCAATAATTCTTTGGATCAGATCATTGGTGGTTTCTGTGATATGATTATTGGCATCTGATGTTCCATTACCAGATTCCGGTTCATTTTTAGAGGTTTCGGAGGTAGTGATAAAATCACTCACAAAGTTTTGTACAGATAAAGCAATAGAAATATCAAAATTTATACATAAAGCGCCAATTACATAGTTTTTAGCATCGCGCAACAGAACCGTCGAAGATTTGATGAGTCTGCCATCTTTAGCCTTTGTTTGATAGTTTGCCAGATAATCATCCTTAAAATCTTTTGACGATAATACGATGCTCAGTAAATGGTCAAAAGGTTGTCCTACTTTACGTCCGGTAACATGTCCGTTCATTACAAAAACAACTGATTTTTGAGGTATGGAAAGGTCGTGCAGGATCACTTCACAGTTTCTGCCAAAACTAGCTCCAATCATCATGGCGACTGATACATAGGGCTTTAGATTGTCTGAAATTTTTGCTTCTGTCATATTTCAATGTATTTACACTAAGAAAATAAATTAATAGATACTATATTTCTGAGATTTGAATTTCTTATTTCGAATTGAACCAGATATTGTTTATTGAATTAAAAATTTAATGAACTCAAACAGGCATCTAATTTATGAATTTAGTGTAACTTTTAAAAATTAAGTTGTTGAAATAGAGATGTAAATGTTCCGACTTCTTTTTTGCTTATTCATACATTGGTATTTTGCATTTCTTTCGCTATAGAGCCCCGCCCAATTGGGCGGGACTTTCTATTCAGCGAACCAAATTATTATTAACAAATCAATATGAAACGAACATTATTTATTAGTAACCTGGATTTTGGATCATATTTTCATTTACATCTATCTCAAATTGACCAATAGCTATTACAAATCGATCATCTGGATAAGGAATAGAACAAGTAGATGCGGTGCAATCATTTCTGAAAACACCTCGTTTGTTTCGAGTTAAATCCCATAATCGGTGGCCTTCGAAACAAAGCTCTATTCTTCTTTCAACTAAAATTTCATCAAGAAGAGCAGCGCCCGTTGCTGTTACATCAGCTGCAGATGCTAATCCTCTTTTTCGTATTAGCGATACATCTGCCTGTGCGGCACTTGTATTGCCTAAGTGATAATTGGCTTCGGCGCGGTTTAAATAAACTTCTGAAAGTCGAATAATAGGGATGTTATTATAACCCAATAAATCAGGATATTTGTTAACCCTAATGGTGCCAAAATCTCCACCTCCAATGCTTGGATCTTCAATAATTAATGTTTTACGAACATCACCGTCGGGCATGAGATCATAAAGGTCGTATGTGGGTAAATATTCATTTTGACCGGAAGCCTGATAAATACCTGAAAGAGCAGTTGCGGATCCTATATTATCTAAAGCAGTGGTGTTAAGTTCGAAAATCATTTCTGAGTTATGCTCGCCGGTAAAGATATCGGCGTAATTATCAGCGGAAGCTAAAGTATAATCTCCACTATTAATAACCTCATTTGCTTTAGCAACGGCATTGGCCCAATCTTCTTTATAAAGATAAACTCTGGAAAGTAGGGCGTTAACAACATTTTTTGAAAAATAGTAAGAATTTTTATTGTCATTAATTAATGTCAGTGCCTGGTTGAAATCAGCAATGATTTGTTCGTAAACTTCTTTCACGGTATTACGAGCAGGTTTTCTTAAAGGATCAACACTCGTTACAATTGGTACCCCTAAATGAGATGCATCTGCAGTATAAGTGTAATGCTGTCCGTAAGTTCGTACCAGATCAAAATGAGCAAGTGCCCTGAAAGCATAAGCCTGGCCTTTAATGTCACTAATGTTTAGTTCAGTTTCTGCTTCCAGAATTCGATTGGCTTGATCTATTGTTCTATAGCAAACTTGAAAGATGTTTTCTGAAACCATGCTTCGATCAGTTGCCGATCCAAGGTATGAATGATAGTCTGAAAGACGATTAACCGTTGCATTCCCTTTTAAGTCGTCACTTAATGCATCAGGTGTAAGTATGATATAACGGCCATAATAACTGGAGCCTTGAATTCGATCATAACAACCAATAATTGCTGCATTAAAATCACTAATGGTAAGCAGGGCCTGACTCATTGAGACTGATTGTTGTGGCTGCTCTTCCAAAAATTCCTTTGAGCATGATACCGTAAAAAACACAACAAGCAATATGATCAGTGGAGTTTTTCCTGATATTTTATTTATAAATTTTTTCATAATTGTATATCTTTATTTTTACAAAACTTTAATTAAAATCCTACGTTTACACCAAATGTGATGGATTTGGTTTTTGGCACAAGACCATTAACAACTCCACTTGCTGGTGATTCCGGATCGTATTGATAAGGGTTCATGCCATCATCTCTTACCCAGGTAAGAAAATTATTAGCTTTTGCAAACACTTTCAAGTTAGAGATTTTCAGTTTTTGGGTAACTGACTCTTTGAAGGTATAGGACAATGTAAGATCTCTTACACGAATATAAGTTGCATCATATAAGAAACGAGTCGAGTAGTTTGTATTACTTTTACTGCTATTACCCCATATAAAGATAGGAACAGTTGTTATATCGCCAGGGTTTCTCCACATGTTTTCATAAGTGTATAAATTCGTACTTCTTGGAGAACGGGTTCCATCACTTTCGATTCCTTTAGCTTGATTGTTGAAAACCCATTTATCCCATACAAATACAATCTGGGCACTTAAGCTAAATCCTTTGTAGCTAATATTGGTATTCACTCCACCAAATGAACCGGGAGTACCTGATTTGCCGGTAAAGAATCTATCAGCATTTTTTATATTCTCAGTGGTTGTAGTCATGCTTTCATCTGTGTACCACTGCGCTGCTCCTGTTTCAGAATTTACACCTGCATAATGCCACATGTAGAATTCATAATAATCATGACCTTCGGTATGGTTTTGAGAACCGTCGATGATGGGTTCGTCCAGACGGGTTACTTCGTTTTTCAAAAAGGTAATATTGAATCCCATATCCCATTTAAAATCTTCGGTTTTTACAAGTTGTGCATTTAATTCCATTTCAACACCTGTGTTTAGCATATCGCCTACGTTCTGAAGGTTGCCATTAAATCCGGTTGTTAAGGATAAAGGACGATCCAATAATAAATCGCTGTTTTTTCTGTTGAAATAGTTAACGGTTGCACTAATTCTGTCAAATACAAATATATCCATTCCAATGTCTAAAGTACTTTGGCTTTCCCAGGTTAGGTATGGGTTTCCAATACTTGAAGGTGAGGAACCAGGGTTTGAGTCATAGTCGTTTCCGAATCCGTATGTTGCCAGTGCCGCAAAATTGCCAATACTTGCATTTCCTGTGATACCGTAAGAAACTCTAAGTTTTAAATCGTTGATCCAGTGAATATCACTCATAAAGTCTTCCTGGGTAACGCGCCAGGATCCACCTAGTGACCAGAAATTACCCCATCGGGCATCTTCACCAAAACGTGAAGAACCATCGCGACGGAAGCTAGCGGTTGCATAATATTTACCATCGTAGTTGTAGGTAAACCTTGAGAACATGGAAACAAATGAATAAGATGTTCCTGAACTGTTTGCTGACATTGGATTTGCTGCATTAGCCAGTGTTCTTAAGGTTAGGTTTGGAAAACCTTCGGCTGATGCAGAAAGCGATCTGCTGTCAAGTCGTTGGGCTTCGTATCCAAAAAGAGCATCAAAACTGTGTTTGTCGCCAAATAGTTTGTTGTAGTTTAAGGTTTGGGTACCTATCCAGTTTACGGTATTTTGTGTGCCTTCAGAAGCACTACCACCAACAAGTCTGGCACTGCCATATCTGCCATTGTGGTATTCAAATTCATGAACGTTTATCAGGTCGAAACTCCAGGCAGTTTTAAAAGTTAATTCAGGTCGAATTTTATAACTTGCGGTTAAGTTATCGATGATACGTGTTTGTTTTTGCCATCTGTCATCTTCCAGTTGGCCACCCACCGGGTTTACACCATCCATTACAATATCAGCATGATCTCCATAAAATCTGCCAAATTCATCATAAACAGGAACGACAGAAGGGATCATATACCCATTGTGCATTGGGTTGTTCCATGATGTAGCGTCAATAGATCCATTGGCTGTTGTTCTACCAATAGTGATATTATTTGTAACGGTTAATTTATCACTAATGTCGGCTTTAATATTTAAACGGGAAGAAAATCGTTCAAAATCAGTTCCAATAACAACACCTTCCTGGTCAAAATATCCAATCGATGCGAAATAGGAGATTCCATTTGCTCCGCCACTTACATCAACATTGTATTGTTGAGTCATGCCCGTATTATAAATTTCGTCAATCCAGTCTGTGTCGGTATGATCAGCTTCAGGAAACCAACTGTAAAAACGTTCGGTTGCAGTTGCAATATCTTCACCTCTATTGGTATATCCTGTAATAAATAAATCTTTGTACTGTGCAGCATTCAATGGTACCTGCAAATTGTTATATGCATTGCTTGAGAAACCTGTTTGAGCACTAAAATTTACTTTTGCCTTGCCCTTTTTACCACTTTTGGTCGTAACGATGATTACACCATTGGCTCCACGTGAACCATAAATGGCCGTTGCAGAAGCATCTTTTAATACAGAAATACTTTCAATATCATTTGGGTTGATGGTTGACATAACGGTTGAACTTTGCCCGTCATTGCCAAAATTGGTTGGTGAAACGGCTCCTGATTGGGCTGGAATACCATCAATTACATAAAGAGGAGAACTTGATGCATTGATGGAACCGATACCGCGAATACGAATATCAGCTGCAGCTCCGGGCTGACCATCACCATTGGCCATTAATAAACCCGATACATTGCCTTGTAATGCATTTTCGAGGGTGGCAACGGGTAGCATTTCCATTTTGTCGCTGCTAACCACTTCAACTGCACCTGTAAGTGCTTCTTTTGTAGAAGTACCATAACCAATGACGACCACTTCTTCAAGGCCAACCATGTCAAGTTCCAATGTTACATTTATTGTCGAAGATTGTCCGACTTTTATGGTTTGGCTCTTAAAACCAATAAAGGAAAACTTTAATGCGATATTATTGTTTTCCACTGTTATTTGATAATTTCCATTCATGTCGGTAATTACCCCATTAGAGGTACCGACAACCATTACAGTTACACCCGGAAGGGTTGACCCATCCTCAGCACTTGTAACTGTACCGGTTATTACTTTCCCCTGAGCAAATGCCAATTGCAGGCTCAGGAAGAACAACAAAATTATTGTTAAAGATCGTTTCATAGATAAAAATGTTTGTTTAATAATTAATGTTTATAAAATCTTTTTTTAGGATTATGAATCGGGTGTTTCCAGTCGCAGAAGTATTTTTTAATTTTCATAGCAGAATGTTTTTGATTTTTATTTAATTATTATTTATTCAATCTATGATGAAGGGAATAAAGAATCTTTTGTTTAAGTATCCAATCAATAATTTAATAATGTATTTGTAGGCTTTGATTAGAAATATAACACCCAAGTCCTTATACCATTATTGATCCTTTAATCCCAATCATCATAGTTGAATTTTGTTATTCAATTTTTTATTTTGTAATTGCATGAATAGTTTCAGCGTACATCAAATCACCTGTTAAACCGTTATAATATTGGAAAATGACATGAGGTCTTGGAAATGGAATCCATCGGTCCTTTCCTTCTTCAACAGGATTATTAAAAACATTATTGACCTGTACCACACAATAATTGGGTATATATCTTAAGCCACCCGGTACATCGTCCAATACTGCTGTTGACCAACGAATGTCAACCTCTCTTCCCCTGGAATTATATATTCCGTTTACGGGCCTGCTTCCTTCGGCAGCAAGTGCATGATTACGTGAGTTATGTGGCCCTGATGCAAATTCCCATACATTGTTGGTCATTTTTACTGCAAAACTATTGTGCAAGTCACCGGTAAGTATAAAAACTGGTTTGCCCAGCGATTCCCAAAAATCTATCATTTCTTTTCGCTCTTCGATATAACTGGTCCAGGCATCATCTCTGCCGATTTGACCAGTTGCAGCTTGTGCTTCTGGTGTTCCACCAGTTCCACCTTCGTGAGGGACACTGAAATTAACCGACGAAACCACGAAGAAAAATTCAGCATCACTTTTCAACATTTCTTCTTTCAGCCAGGCTTTTTGTTCTTTGCCCATGATTGAAATACCTTTCTTGTAAGGATCACTGGTGTCGTGCATATCCTGATGTGATCGTACATCGAGTAAATAAATGTCCGAATTGCTTACCCTCATTTTACCATAAGATCTTCGTCCGATAGAGTATACAGGATTGCCATTCTTTTTTGCAGACGGGTAAATTCGGATTTTATGCGCATCTATTACCTCAACAATTTGATAAACACCACTGTTGGGGTTTCCGGGTTGAGTTCCTTTGGGTATGTTTCTAATCCCGTCATAGGGTCCACCCCAAAATACCTGGAGGGTAGCTGCCTGGCTAAGATCAAGTTTTGAAAAATCTGTTTCCGTATCAGTTAGTATATCGCTTCCGGCTTTAAGTTTTGCCCTGCCAAAGGTGATGCCTTGTGTGAATTCGGTAGGATTGCTCCAGGCCAGATAATCATGCCATGCCTGAACTCCGATGTCACGATAAGCTACTTTATGGTCAACGCGGCCTATTTGTCCGGCACCATAGGTATTATCGAATATTTCATGGTCGTCGATGGTATAGAAGGAGGGAACCACCTTGTGCCATTCCGTAAGATTATAACCTCTGTCGAGATATGATTTATAATTTTCCCAAACGCCAACAATTCTTGGTGCAAGTTTAACAACATCAGGGGCTTGTTCTTTCTCGAGTCCTACTTGTTGCAGCCAGCTTTCGGCAGGATATTCCCGCTCATTTTCATACAACCAATCGCCATTGAGTATGGCAAAATTAATTTTGTTGCTGATCTTATCCAACATGGTTTTGAAGGTTGGTAAACTGGGCCCAAATCCATTGCTGCCCTGACTGTTACCACAAGCGTACTCGAAACTAAAATTGAATAATCCTTCAGGATTTACCTTGGGATCTTTCATGTCTTCTTTATCGGGCAGCGTACGGAAAGATCCGGTACGATTGAGCATGGTTGCGGTTCCGCCTTGCACGGTTAGTGCGTAATAATACTTGGTATTTGCTTTTAAATTTTTTATCAGAACCCAACCTGTATTGTCATGTTCAATTTTTGTTGTTGCGGGTTCAGATAAATTATCCAATTTATCAGGAGATAATCCGTAGCGCACCCAGAAAGTACCTGGGTTAAATGTACGGGCCCAAACACCAATTTCATGGGCTCCAAGATGTCCCAGCATCGGTCCATGAGAAAATACTGCTGCTTCCTGAGCATTTAATTTATTAAGGGATAAAATGCCCGTAAAACAAATTGCAAGAATAATATGCAACCATCCCGAATGTCTGATATGAACATTTGGAGATTTAAATAATTTGATAGCGTTTAACATTTTTCGAATTTTTAATATTTTAATAATTTAATCGTTGCTAATATTTTATGACTTGAAATATGAATTCCAGATATTTAGTTTTTTATTAATTGTGATTTTAGCACCTAAAGATAAAGAAAATATTATATAAAAGTCAAGAAATAATATAAAAAAATATACAAAAAGTGATATTTACAAGGTGTAATTCTACAATTATTGAATGTGAACTATAAATATTTATATAATATTTATGATTGTTATAAATAAATTGTGTTGTTCATCAAAATCAGTAATTGTGGCCTTCGTCTCATAAAAGTGTTTTTCAATTTTAAAATTAATGAGTCATCCTCCTCAGTGCTTCGGTTCGTGCCGTGATTATTTGAGCTTCGGTCAATAAATATCCATCGGTTACCCCAGACATTAAACAGTTGTATTGACACTGATCGTGTTTAAGGTTTAATACATGGCCTAATTCATGCGAAGCCGTTCTTGAAAGAGAGCCTCTGATCATTTGATCGTGAGATTCTAATAACAAGGTCTTTTCGGGAATGCCGCCTCCGTTATGCTTATTTGACCATGTTCCGAGAACGCAATGGTGATCAAATCCGCTCATTGCATTTCCCTGAGAGGTATTCCCAATAAAGGGGAATAAATAGATATGGAACAAGTTTTTGTCCAGCTCTTCGGGTTTGCTCCTGTTTTCAGGTTGCATCAGTGAATATAAAAGTGGCAAACGAGCCGGATCGGATTGGCCTTCTGAATCTCTGCCACAATTTACAATGTAATTTATTGATGACTGATAACTGTTATTTTTTACAACATCTTCCTCAATAATTGATTCAATGTTCCATTTAATTTTTGCCTGATCCCAGATGCCATTCATTTCAGGTACGATCAGATTTGTAACATCAGCAGGGCTCACCCAACTATACATGTTTTCTCCTGTTGGATGAAGCCAGCTATCCTGCATAATATGGACCCTTAAGTTCAATTCTAGTATCGTTAACTCAGTTTCCTCGTATCCGTTAAGTTCTTCGGGTATATATTCACTGGGGCCATCCGAGCAATTAAAAAGCAATATTGCCAACAAAATATATAAGAAAGAATTGTTGATTATTATTTTAAAAAAACTGCTTTTATGATGGGCCTTCATCGAATCATTTATTTTGAATGAGAATTTTTAAAGAAACAATTTCAAAATTCTTAGATGCGTTTAGAAGCTGCCAATCGGGCGGCTGCAATTTGTTCTTTTGTCAAGCCATAGCCTTGCGAACCACCGCCCATTAAACAATCGCTCTCGCATTCGTTGTGCTTCAAACTTAAAACGTGTCCAATTTCATGGGCAATGGTCCTGGATAATGACCCTCTTTTAAAAGCATTGTGATCTTCTGTTATCAGCACCTTTTCCGGTACACCTCCCCTGTTAAATTTATTGGTCCATGTTCCGACAACTGTATGCCAGTTAAATGGTCTCATTGCATTACCTTGTGAGGTATTTCCAATAAACGGAAATAAATAAATGTGAAATAAATTCGTGCCCAATTCTTCTTCTTTGCTCATATTTTGTGGCTGCATTAATGAATACAGTTGTGGCAAACGATCCGGATCCGAGTGTCCTTCTGAATCTCTTTTTGTGCCGGCAATAAAAGCAATTGTTTCTTCGTAGGAGTCAGTTTTAACAACATCTTCTTCAATAATTGATTCGATAACCCATTCAATGCCTGCCTGGCTCCATATGGCATTAACTTCAGGGATAATAGTTTCCCGAATATCTTTTGGTGTTACCCAGCTTTCCATGATTAATCCGCTTGAGTGAACCATGGCAATGTCTGTCATAATATGAACTCTTAGGTTTAATTTCAGAATAGTCTCTTCAGGTGTGTCGGCTTTTGAAGTTTTCGGAGCATTATCACTTGTAGCAGAGGTAAAACTCATGGATAGGAATGAAATAAGAATAAACAAACCAGATATAATAAATATATTTGATTTAATGATGGTGCTTAAGGTTTTCATGTTAATATGATTTTAAATGTTATTTAATTGAACTGAATTATTATAAGTTGAACAACCAACCTGCTTTAAAAGTTGGTTCTCCTTTGATAATCGTAAATGAGTCATCCAGGTTTTGAATGTCCTGGCCTAATATATTCCCGATATTCAGGAAAAAATTGGTTTTTTTGTTATAAGTGAATTTTACACCTGCATTTAACAATTGGTAATTTTCCAGTTCTGTAATGAGCCCTTCTTCATTGTCGTAGCTGGCATCACTGGCAGGTTTCCAGTTCCATGCACTTCTGTCATTTGTAGCCCTTAAACTTACAAAACACAAACCATCAACTTTGCCTGAGAGTTTATAATTGTAAATGATTTTTGAATAAAATGATGAACCGGGATAATAAGGTAATTGGGTTCCTGTTGTTGCATTTTCATTATATGAATAATTATATCCCAGTTCAAATAAAAATTTATTATTCAATTGGTATTTTAAGGTCGATTCGAAGCCATATATTTTTGCCTCATGAATATTGGTTCTTACCCATTTGTCGATGACTGAATCGGGGTCAGGGTTTTCTTCCCAAATGCCGCCGTAAACAGGTGTAATCATATTACTGATGGTATTATAATATCCATGTAATAAAAGTTCGAAATTACGAATGGGTGCATACTCAATACTAAAAGTGGATGTCAGGCTATATTCTGGTTCCAGATCCGGATTTCCGAAACGATAGGCCCTGCCTCCATGTCCATAACCTTCTTCATATAGCTCCTGCACTGTTGGTGCGTGAAAACCGCGGCCAACAGATGCCCTGATTCGTAAATTGTAAGCAAATTGATACATTGCAGCAACTTTTGGAGCAAGAACAGCCTTGATGTTTTGAACCTTGTCAAAACGCAAAGCAAAAAGAAATGTGAATTTATCCATCTCTATTTCATCCTGAACAAAGGCTCCAAATGCATTTTGGGTCTTTTCAAGAACGGAGGTCCGGCTAAACTTTGTGAATCTTAAATCACTTCCAAAAGTTATGATATGGTTTTTATACTGATCCCAACTAAAATAAATCTCAGGATTCAGCACTCCGTTATTTTCATTACTTTGTTCGGCATCCCAATGTGAATATTTCAATCGGGTTGTTGATCGCAGGTGTTCATTTATTATTTGCTCGTAATCCATAGATGTCAGCACCATTTTTCCATAAACATTGTCGCCGCTAAATTCCATGCTGTTTTGGGCATAATAAATATTTGTATTTAGAGAAGACTTTGAGCTCATTTGCCAATTCACATTATTAACAGTGCTGAATTTTGTATAACCCATATTGCCAATGCGGTGGGCAGGAGCCAGTATGTTAAGCCCGGCTGATTGCTCATAATTGGATTGTGTGGATACACTTAGCTTTTCGTTTACTGGAGTTCTTATTGCCAATGAGGTATTGTAAGTATCATAACTGCCACCCGAAAAAGAGATGCTTGCTTCTGTTTTGTCAGATGCTTTTTTTGTAACAATATTTACAATGCCACCCATTGCATCACTTCCATATTGTGCCGAAGCAGCACCTTTAATAATTTCAATACGTTCGATATTTTCAGGTGGAATGATGTCGATATTTTGTCCGGTGTGAATGTGTTCCGTTAGCAAACGGATTCCGTCGATCATAATCAGGGTGTAATTGGCCGGAAAGCCATCCAGGCTTACAATGCTCCTTTTTGGAAAGCCGCTTCCTGTTCCGGTTTCAATATTTACACCTGTTAAATATTCCAGGATTTCGCCAGTAGAACTAACGTTGAGTTGTTCAATCTCTTTTGAAGTAATTACATGCATTACTTCGGGAGTCTTAGATAATAATTTCTTGTTTCGTGTAGCTGATACAACGAATTCTTTTAAATCGTAACTCTTTAAAGTATCTGTTGATTGAGAATAACAATCAATTGCAAAAAAAACAAACAGGATAATTGTAAGGCGTTTCATTTTTAACTTATTTTATTCAATTCAATTTAAGTATTTGTTATCACCTGATCCGATAGGTGTTAATTTTATTAAGATCCTAAAATGGTAATTTATGCAGGTCGACATTGCCGCCAGATAGAATTAAGCCCACCTTTTTATTTTGAAATAATTGTTTTTCCTTGATTAATGCAGCCAGTGCAACGGCACTTGAAGGCTCGCTCACGAGTTTCATTCGTTCCCAGATTAATCTCATGGCTTCCACAATTTCTTCTTCGCTAACCCTGATGATTCGGTCAACATACTTTTGAATGATGGGAAAGTTAATATCTCCCAATTCTGTTTTAAGTCCGTCGGCGATTGTATTTGTGGTTAAATTAGACTCAATTTTTCCACTTTTAAGTGATCTGTAGGCGTCATCAGCCTCAAATGGTTCGCCGCCGATTACTTTGCAATTATTTCCGAAATAATGCGCCGACAATGCAGTTCCGGCAATTAAGCCTCCACCTCCTACGGGTGTGAACACAAAATTTAAGTCAGCTTGTTCCTCAAGTAATTCTTTACAGGCTGTTCCCTGACCCAAAATAATGTCTATATTATTTGAAGGATGCAAAAAAGTGGCACCTTCTTTAAGCTCTATTTCTTTTGCGGCTTCCTCCCTCGCTTTCAGTGTAGGTTCACATTCGATAATTTGAACACCATACGAAAGAACCGCATCTTTTTTTACCTGAGCCGCGTTTTTGGGCATAATGATAAATGCTTTAACGCCAAGGTTCTTGGCCGCCAGTGAAACTGCCTGCGAAAAATTGCCCGAGGAGTGAGTTACAACACCTTTTTGTTTTTGCTCATCAGATAATTGCATAATTGCATTTACAGCTCCCCGCATTTTAAAAGCACCCATTTTCTGAAAGTTTTCACATTTAAAGAATAGATCGGCTCCAATAATTGAGTTAATATATTGAGAGTTAAGGATGGGTGTGTTATGGATAAAGGGTTTAATCCTTTGATGTGTGCGAATTATATCTTCTTTTAACATAATGTCATTTGTTTAAATAAGCTGTCATTTCAATTTCAATCAGACAGCCAAAATGTAATTCTCTAGTAGGAATGATGCATCTGACAGGTTTATGTTTCCCGAAGAAATTACTATATCTGTCATTTACTTTGTCCCAGAGTTCAATGTCAGGGATGTAAATGCGTACCTGTAAAACATTATCTTTGGTGCTATCGGCACACAACAAGATCTTTTCCGCATTTTTCAGGGCTAAATCAGCCTGTTCCTCAATTGTTTCCGGTATTGCCCTGCTAACCGGGTCAATTGGAAGTTGTCCGGATAAATACAAAATCCCATTGTGCTCAATACACTGTGAATAGTGCCCATTACTTTCCTGTATATTATTTCCACTGATAATTCTCATATTAATAAAATTTACCTGTTTTTAAATTTCTTTGAATGCTTAAAGCTGGTTTAACAATGCCGTGCATCGCAATATAAACACCTTGTTCCAAAATGTTGGCTGCTGCCATCGCACTGCCTAAATTTATTGAAGCCTCTGAGTTGCTGAACCTTTCCGGAAGCATTGAGCCCGTTATTATAATTAGTTTGTTTTTTATCCGGGCACCGAGAAAAGAAGCAGTTTCTATCATGGTATCAGTTCCGTGGGTAATTATAAACTTATCTCCATCATAATTATCGATAAAATCAGCCAGGTTGGATCTGTCTTGATTTGTAATCTCCAGACTGTCTTTTTGGCAAAATTTAATGATCTCGTATTCGAAAGATGGATTCAGTTTTTCGAGTATGCGTTTAGAAGCAGGTTCGCCGAATTCAAATGCCCATCCTCTTGTTGTATGAGGATAATCCTTGTCAATAGTGCCTCCCGTTTGAATGAATATCAACTTCATGATGCAATATTTAATTTATCTTTATGTAAAGATATATGCAAATGTATAAAAATATCTTTACATAAAGATAATTATTTGTAGTTTTGTCAAATAAATATTATTTAAAACCTATGAAAGAGAATTATGATGTTATTGATATGTTAGTGGTGGAGTGGAAAAAGGAAAGACCGGAACTGGATGCAGAAGCCATGCATGTCGTAGGCCGCATATTAAAATTAGGTAAGATTCTTGAAAGAAGAGCAAGTAAAGTTCTCCGGGAATGTGACCTTCAGTATACAGAATTGGATGTTTTGGCAACCATCAGACGTTCGGGGAGCCCTTATGAATTGGCACCAAAACAATTGATGAAATCCGTTTTAATAACATCAGGTGCAATGACGGCTTTACTCGAGAGGCTTTCGAAGCTCGATTTAATTTATAGGGCACCTGACCAAAAAGATGGACGTATCAGGCTGGTTGGATTAACCCAGAAAGGCAAGGATAAAATTGACAAGGCCATAAAAATAAGATTTAATGAAGCCAAATCAGCAGTTAAGATTTTTGATCGGGCTGATCATGAAACACTCTCGTTATTGCTTAAAAAAATGTTAAAATCTTTAGAACAGGCATAATATACGTTTGTACCTTATCATTAAACTATTTAGGTGGTTTCATCGGGCAAAGGGTATAAGAAATGAATTGGGTAAAAATCGCAAGGGATGAATACTTTCAAACTTTGTTGCCTTAATCATATTTATAGAAGTATTTCACGATCTAATTTTTTGAGAATCTTATTCGCGCTTGATCTAAACCCGGGCGAGCCTTCTTCATAATGAAACTCAATCATTGCTTTAAGCTCATCTTTAAATTCAGGAATTGTATTCGATATGTTGTATAAAATCTGCATTGCAAGCGCACGATGTGCAATTTCCGATGAAGCGGACCCCAGCAGATTAAAGCAGAATTCAAGCAATTTCCCAAATCGTTTTTCATCTAGTAATTTAAAATCCTTGATAAATAAATGAAGAATGTTACGAATGGTTGAATTGTTTTTGCTAACAATTAAATGATCGAGAATTTGGGTAAGATGGGGTAAAATCAGCTTCGGTTTTTGGTTGTAGCAGAGCAACACCACCCGTGAAGCCCGCATGCCCAATTTATGGTTGGTTGAGAATGTAGATTGTAAGAGTTGATCCAAATTTTCGGGATGCTCCAAAATAAATAACATAGCCCTGTCGGCAGTAATTCTCAAACTATCAGGCAATAGAGCTTCAATATCCATGAATTGCGATACCCAAAATGATTGTTTACTCTTTAATATACACACAAAAAATGGCTAAAAAATAGCAAATCAAAGCATCCGATCCATAGAGCCAGATGGGAATGAAATTTAGATAACCGGAAATCAGCATAATTGTACCTGCAACGAATAAGCCCAGTGCATAAGGTTTGAATATGGATCGAAATCTAACCATATCTTTGGAAACACCCCAAAATACAATGCCATGAAAAAGAATAAAACTTCCCGTTGCTTTAAAAAAGTAAAGCATGATGGCATCCGTCATCCAAAGGTCCTGATTTCTTAAATAGGCAAATGTAGATTCGTTGGCCAGTATTCTAAGAACACCAATTATTATTAGAACCACTGAGATTAATTGCAGGACAAATTTTTTTCCAACCATGATTTGTTTTTTTATCAAATAATAAAATGTATCATCCACTTTGGAATACAAAAATGGAAATGCTTATTTTCTGGTTAAAGTTAATAAATTATTAATTGGATTTAATAGATGCTCCAATACGACTTTATTGTGTTGTTTAATCATGCTGCCTTCAAGCTAGATTCGCCATAAATAGGACATTTTAACAAAAAATCCACGGTTGAATTCAAAAAATCTCTGACTTTCGTTATAACGTTGGTTTACATCATCCCATTCTTGTTTTTCATAAACAGAACCATAGCCAACATGAATAACCGTTCCGGGAATATAGGTGAAGGAGGCCAGGAAATCTGTAAACAGTTCTTTTCGATAGCTGTTATATTCGCTGATTCCCCTGAAAAGCAAATATTTATTTAATTGATAAGTGAGCTTGAACCTGGTAATTGAATACTCATAAAGTTTTGTGTTGCTCAGATCACTTGTAAAATCAGCATATTCGAGCGAAAGATCTGCTGCGATTTTCTCAGATGGCTGATAGGTGATCCCTCCGCTGAGGCGATATGTTTTACCGGCTTGCGGATCACGGTAATAGATGGCATTGTTCCATCTGGATACAAAGCCGAAAGCAAGTTTTTTGTTGATCTGGCTTTGGAGCAATGTGTGGAACCCATTTGTTTTATAGCGTTCGCCCAGATAAACTTCCGTGGTGAGATAATATTTGGCAATGAACTCCGTTTGGCCTCCCAACGAAATATTTACGGATGCATAGTTAAAGGTTTCCCACATATTGTAAAATTTATCATTGACCATTCCCAGAAATAATTCGGGTTTTATTTTTCTTATTTTGGTTGATTCAGGATAATATTGAGGTGCGATATAGGCGGTATAAATTTGTAATCCGGTTCGACGTATGTGGCCCATGTCTGCAATAAAATCTTTGCTCACATCTTTAAACGTAAATACATAGCTAAGATCCCGTGTAACACTTGCATACCTCATGCCCAACGCATGGCCTTCATATTGATTGTTATCTTCCTTTCGCTTTGTACTGGAATATAAAGCATGATATACAAGTGTGCTCGACTTGTTGATGCGGGCATTCCCGTCCACCCCTCCCAGTCGGTTATAGGTGCCGTCGATCTCACGACTCGTATATATTCCTCCTAAGTAACTGTCTTCATTAAATGATCGTTTATAACGCAAAACCGGAACATGTGCGAACTTTTCAACCGAATTAACATCGAGCTTATCTTTAACATACATCAAAGAAATATCGTTCTTAGTCCCTAGTTTTCCACCCAGTTTAAATCCAAATTCAGGATTGACAATGGTTCGCGTATTAACAACCGAATAAACCGGATCTACTGAGGAAGACCTAATGGAACCAATATTATACATTTCGCTGCCTTCCAGAAAAAATGGTCTTTTTTCGGCAAAAAACAGATTGCTCCGTAAGTTAACATCTATCTGGCCCGCATCTGCTTCAATCTGGCTAAAATCGGGATGGTAAGTGGCATCAAGTATGAGATTGGAGGTAATGCCATATTTTACGGTTAAACTTCCGGCAGCTTCTTTTGTGTCATTTGAAAAATCCCCGTTTTTACGACTGTATTGTTGATTATAGGTGAAAGCCGGCAGGATTTCTGCGAATGATTGCTCTTTGATATTTTCATATCGGATGGGCATAAGTTGTGTTAAAATCGATTGACCCTGGTCAGGGTTTAGTGCCGGATAGGATCCCTGTTCCGATCTCCGATTGATTTTGCGCTCAAAAAACAGGGCCATTTCAACCATTTTGCCACTGTTATATCGTATGCTTTTGAAAGGTATCTGAATTTCAACGGTATATCCCTCCTCATCTATTTGTCCGGAGCTGTACCAAACAAAGTCGCTGCTTGCATCTTCAACATTATTTGAGAAGCGGCTGTCCATCTGAATCCCAAATGGATTTACATAAAAAGCTGTCAGTGATTGATGATCATTATAAGTATCCAGGTTGATACAGATCCAGTCATCCGCACCAATATTGTCGCGGTTAGTGATGGTGGCCTTAATTTTATCCGGTTCCCGGTCGAAACAACGATAAGCAAAATAAAGATTATGATGGTCGTAAGCCATATAAACAACTGTTTCTTCCGACATGTCTTTGCCAAAATCAGGAATAAAGGTTTTAAAGTTACTTACAGTTGGAGCCTCCATCCAGATGGAATCGTTTAGAATTCCGTCGATTAGCGGAGCCTGCTTAGTAAATTTAGGATAGAGTGCTTCTGTTTCGACTTGTGAATAAGAATTTGAAGAAATTAACAGAAGGATAAAAAAAATAGATAAAAATTGTTTCATAAATCAGGTTTTGCATTAGGTTAATAAAACATGCAATTTCCTGTAAGCTAAGTCGAGGGTGCGATGACTCTTATATTGAAGCTGCAAATATATTAGAAATTTAATTATGGCAAAAATTTATTTTAGAATAGCATAGATCATCTCGTTCATAATTTTCCCACCTTTAATTACGGCTTTATAATGAGTAGCTTCCAGGCTAAATCCTGCTTTTAATAATACACGTGCAGATGCTGAATTGTTTTCGAAAATACCTGCATAAATGCGGATAATATTTGAATTGGCAAAAGTGTGTTTTACCATATTTGTAACGGCTTCTGTCATGATTCCCTTTCCCCAGTGAGCTTCGCTGAGCCAGTAGCCAATCTCTGCCGAAAGTCTGTAAACGTCTGTTTTATAGATAATGCCTATTCCTCCCACAGCCTCCTTGTCAACTTCAATGGCCATCAATAAGTTTTTATCAATCAGGGCAGACTTTAGCCAGTTATGAGCATTGGTAATCGTATATGGATACGGAAATCCATCTCTTAAATTGGTAGCAATCTTTTTATTATTGGCATGTTTTGCAAGCGATTCGGCATCGGTTGCCTGCCAAGGTCTGAGCTTGCATTTTTCCAGATGAAATTCCATTTTGTTTGTAAAAATAATATAAATTTTTTATTCTGTAATTTCCAATGTATTTGGGAAAGAGAACCAACGATGATGCTGAGATTAGAGTCCTGATTCACCGAAAATAAAACAATATTATCTGAGTTTCAATTGCTGACCGGGGTAAATATAATCACCGTTGGCCAGTTTGTTTTTCCGAAGCAAAACTTTGAGCTGAATTCCGTAAAGCTGTGAAATAGAATAAGGAGATTCTTTCGGCTTGACGGTATGGTAATCTTGACTGGCCTTTCTTTTTTTCTTTTCGATATAAAGCATCTGGCCTTCACGCAATGTGTCATGCTTGTTTAATTCATTGTACTTATAAACCTGCCAGGTATAGATATTAAGTTCTTTGGCAAGACCGGCAAAATTGTCGCCCGATCGGGCAAATATAAACTTTACGCCGTTATTGGTATAGAGTGGTCGATCATAACCAGTCAGGTTGACTGGTTCAAAATCGTTATCAGACTTTGATGAGTTTTGATTATCAACAGATACATAATCCTGGTCAATATTTGCCAAGAGTGCCGGATTATCGAATTTCTGTAGATTATTATCTTCGATAATTCGGATTAATAAAGTTGAGTATTTATTATTGGTGGCATAGCCTGCCTTTTGCAGTCCGACCGCCCAGCCTTTATAATCAGTCATTGATAGCTGAAACAGTGGAGCATAGTGTTTTCGGTAGGCTAAAAATTCAGAGTGATCGCGATAAGAATCTGCAACAGAATTATATTTTCTAAAGCATTCTCTTCTGCTGTCATCATCCCACTTTATCGTTTTTCCATCCCAACCTTCATGGCATTTGATGCCAAAATGGTTTTTCCCTTTTATTGCCAGCCTGCTATTTCCATTGCCCGATTCTAAAATCCCCTGTGCCAAGATTATGCTGGCCGGAATTTTGAATTTTTCCATTTCTTTAATGGCTAAGGCATTGTATTTTTTGATATAATCAGATGTGTTTAAGTTCTGGCTGTAGGAAGCCCCGTAAATAAAAATCAGAATAACAAGGGTCAATATGTATTTAAGAGTACTCATCATAAGCAAAGACACCCGTTGAATTTTGTTAAAACTAGTTGTACCGAGTCAAAAATTAAACAAATCAACAAAATTTGTACATATCCTCAACGAAATGTTACAAAAAATGTTACTTCAACACTCAATAATAAATCTGTAAATAAGTTCACCACGCTGCTAAATATTTAGCATATTTGTTTTGTTAATTCTTTTTTTTGATAAAAGGTAACCTCAAAATGTTCAAATTATCTGTTTCACCTATAGAATGATGGAGTTAATCTTAAAATATTTCGATGGACTAAATGCTAAGCAATTATCGCAATTAGATGCCTTACAGCCGCTATATAATTCATGGAATGAGCATATAAACGTTATCTCCAGAAAAGATATTCTGCATTTATACGAACGGCATATTTTGCATTCCCTGGCGATAGCAAAAATTATTCAATTTAAACCGGGAACAAAAATACTTGATGTTGGAACAGGTGGTGGCTTTCCCGGAATACCGCTTGCCATTTTGTTCCCCGAAGTGCAATTTGATCTAATTGATTCGATCGGGAAAAAGATCAAGGTTGTTCAGGAAATATCAAAAAGTATTGGCCTGCATAACATTGCTTCCAAACATCAAAGGGTTCAGGAGGTTAAAAATACCTATGATTTTATTGTCAGCAGGGCCGTAACCCAATTGCCTGATTTTACAGAAATAGTGAAAGGGAAAATACAGCCAAGAAGTAATAACGAACTTCAAAACGGAATTTTATATCTTAAAGGCGGGGTATTTGATGAAGAGTTGGCGATGATAAAGAATGATTATCGGATTTACCATTTATCAGAATTTTTTAACGAAAATTTTTTTGAAAGCAAAAAACTTGTTCATATCTATTCATAAAATATAATGAATTGGTTTTAATAATAATAAGCGATTTATTTCAGGCATTTGGGTGTTAAATCATTATCAGGTCTAAGATTATTTTCTATATTAGCCCCAAAAAATTGCAAAAACTCTAATCATTAATTATGGAAACAATTAAAAAAACATTGAAAGATTCCGCTGCCATGCGGTGGTTGGTATTGATCCTGATCAGTGGATTAACATTTGGAACCTATTGGTTTCAGGATTTCTTTTCAGGAATAAAACCTCTTATGATTACCGAAATGGGGATTACCAGCAGCCAGTTTGGTACGCTGATTCAGTGGACTACCTGGGCGAACGTTTTTGGGATGATCATAATTGGAGGGATCATTCTCGATAAATGGGGAATTCGAAGAACAGGGGTTGTTTTTGGCCTGTTGGCAGTTGTTGGTGCGGCTTTAACCGCCTTCGGTGCTGCCGGTACTTTCTCCGACAATCTGGATACACAATTATGGATCATGATGATTGGTCGATTATTATTCGGCTCGGGTCTGGAAATTGTTTGTGTAATTGCCATGAGAACCATTGTGAAATGGTTTAAGGGATATGAACTTGCATTGGCTATGGCCATTAATATGGGATTCGGACGACTAGGCTCCACCCTGGGTCAGGCACTCTCAATTGATATAGGTGGCGGAGTGGTTTCACCGGCAGTGAATTTTGCTGCTACTCTGATTGCCATCGGACTCTTATTGTTCTTAATTTATTTAATATTCGATATTAAACTGGATAGACAAACCAAAGGCGAGAACGATGTTGAAGAGGAACCTTTCAAATTCTCAGACTTGATTAAACTGGTCACCAATCGCTCATTCATCTTTATTGCTTTACTATGCGTAACATTTTATTCAGCTGTATTCCCATTTATGCAATATGCTCCTGATTTGTTGATCAACAAGTTTAGCTTCACTTATAACCTTCCTGCCGAAGCCTCTGTGGCAATCATGGGTAGCGAAGCTTTGGGAAATCTGGCCGTATATTTGGGACTGTTTATTTTTGCACTCGCAATTACTTTGGTGCCGACAAAATTTAAATCCAAGCAAGGAAAAACTTTAGCAACGATTATTGTACTGGTGTTTTTTGCCGCATTTATTTATTCATTGTCAGATGTATTCTCTTTATGGTTAAAGAACGGACCGAAAACAGCAAGTCTTATTCCGTTGGGATCAATTTTGTTTACCCCTATTTTTGGAAAACTTGTTGATTCAAAAGGAAAAGCTGCTTCACTAATGATTTTGGGAGCAATACTGTTAATTTTTGCACACCTGTCCTTATCAATATTTGATAATATTATTTTGGGATATATGGGCCTGTTGTCATTAGGAATTGCATTTTCATTGGTTCCTGCTGCCATGTGGCCGTCTGTTGCAAAAATTGTTGCAGAAAACAGGTTGGGAACAGCCTATGCTGCCATGTTTACTATTCAAAACTGGGGGCTTAATTTATTTTTTAAAGGCATAGGTTGGGTTCTGGACAAATCCAATCCTGATATCGTAGCTGCGATTGAATCATCAAGACAAAATCTGGAGGCTCAAGGGCTCTCAAAAATTGAGATCAGTGAACGATTGCAGGAGATGCAACAAGTTACGCATGAAATCCCTGCATTCAACTACACCACACCAATCCTGATGTTGGTTGGATTGGGTGTATTGGCTATATTCCTGGCATTCATGCTTCGCAAGGCTGATCACAAACAAGGATATGGGCTCGAACTGCCTTCAGGTGCAGTGGCTCCCAAAGATCAGAAATAATATTCGAATGAAAGGTGCCTCTGGCACCTTTTGTTTTTTAGATGGTTTATATGAACCATCGCTCAAAATATGTACTTTTACAAAAATGTTTTATAAAAATTTGGAGGAAAAAAAATGAGTAATGTTTATGAAGGTTTAAAACCTGCAGCCCTATGGAAAAATTTTGCTGCGATGAATCAAATACCAAGACCATCAAAACATGAGGAAAAAATCAGTGCATTTGCCAAAAAATTTGGTGAAGATCTGGGTTTGGAAACCATCATGGATGAAATAGGCAATGTAATTGTCAGAAAACCTGCTACTCCCGGCATGGAAAACCGCCAGGGAATTATATTGCAGGGTCACCTGGATATGGTGCCACAAAAAAACAGTGACACAAAACATGATTTTCTTACCGATCCGATTCAACCTTATATCGAAGAAGGATGGGTAAAAGCAAAAGGTACCACACTCGGTGCTGATAATGCCATAGGGGTAGCGGCTGCAATGGCTGTGCTCGAAGCTAAGGATCTCGTTCATGGGCCTATAGAGGTGTTGATGACTATTGATGAAGAAACAGGCATGACAGGAGCCAATGGATTGAAACCAGGTATTTTAAAAGGAGATATATTAATGAACCTCGATTCGGAAGATGAGGGAGAATTATACATCGGTTGTGCTGGTGGTGTTAATACAAATGTAAAATTTACCTATACAAAGGAAAGTATTCCTGCTGGAATGACTGCTTTCAAGATCAGTGTGACCGGATTAAGAGGAGGTCATTCGGGATTGGATATTAATTTGGGAAGGGGAAATGCCAACCTGATTATAAATAAACTGATGTTGGAGGCTGCTGCGAAACATGGTTTAAGACTTGCCAGTATTGATGCAGGAAGTTTACGTAATGCGATCCCACGAGAGGCTTTTGCCGAAGTTGTGGTTCCGGAAGCCCAGGCAGCCGGATTTAAATCATTGGTAACAGCATATTTTGAATTAACCAGAAAATCGTTCAGCCAAACAGATGCTGGACTGAAAATTGTGGTTGAGGCAACAAAAATGCCGGAATCCTTAATTGATTTTAGCACGCAAACCAATTTATTTGAGGCTGTAAATACATGTCCGAACGGTGTTTATGCAATGAGCAAAGATATGCCTGATATTGTAGAAACATCTTCTAATCTGGCCATTATTAAATCAGAGAATGGAATTATAAACATTGCATCATTACAAAGAAGTGCAGTTGATTCTGAGAAAGCAAAAGTGGCTCAGCAATTTTTTGATGTGTTTACAAAAGCCGGAGGAAAAGCAGAATTTTCAGGAAATTATCCGGGTTGGAAACCAAATGTTAAATCGCCAATCTTAAAAGCCATGAAAGAAGGCTATAATGCCAAATTTGGTAAAATTCCTGAGGTGAAGGTAATTCATGCCGGATTGGAATGTGGAATCTTAGGGGCAAAGTATCCGAACTGGGATATGATTTCTTTTGGGCCAACCATTCGAAATCCGCATTCCCCCGACGAGATGGTAAATATAAAAACCGTTGAGTTGTTCTGGGAGTTTTTGGTGATCACCCTGAAAAATGCACCAGAGAAATAATTAAACACATAAATGAATAAGCAAAAAGAGGAGGTATTCGAAAGAAGCCTTCTCTTTTTTAATAGATTTATTTTGCCCTTTTATGAAATACTTTTATCTTCACATCCATAGAATTAGCAATTGCATAACTGGTATATAACACCAATAATCATTTTGTTGTTTTATGATATCAGATATAAACTGGTTTTGAAAATAGATAATAAAATATAAACAAATGAAAATAGTTTACAGGAAATCCTTCCCACACTTGGTCGCTTTAATAGTTTTTCTGATGATTACATATTTCTTTTTTCAGCCTTTGTTCCAAGGTAAAGAAATAAGGCAGGTCGATAAAGTCGGTTTTCGTGGAATGTCGAAAGAGATTGTTGATTTCAGGGAGCAAACAGGTAAAGAACCACTGTGGACTAATTCTTTATTCGGTGGGATGCCGGCAAATCAGATTTCTGTAAAATATGATGCAAATAAACTGAATATAGTCTCAAAAATTCTGAGATTGAATATGCCCAGGCAGGCAGGTACACTCTTCTTATATTTTGCCGGATTTTATTTTTTACTCATTGTCTTAGGAGTGAATCCCTGGCTGGCCATTATTGGAGCGATCGCCTATGGATTTTCTTCATATTTTATTATCATACTTCAGGTTGGCCATAATACAAAGGCTTTGGCCATTGCATATATGGCCCCAATATTTGCCGGTATTATTCTAACATATAAAGGAAGGGTTTTGTTAGGTTCTGTTCTTACGGCAATTTTTATGGGGATTGAGCTTACCATTGGCCACCCTCAAATTACGTATTATCTGTTATTAATCATTATTATCTATGGCCTTTTTAAGTTATATGAATCGGTAAAAGCAGGTGAATTTAAAAAATTTGCGTTTCAGAGTTCAACCATTATAATAGGAGTCCTTTTAGCGGTTCTTTCAACCATTACCTATTTGTGGATGACTTATGAATACAGTAAGGAAACAGAAAGGGGCAAAGTTGAATTAGCCAAGGAAAAAAAGAACCGAAAATCAGGTCTGGATATTAAATATGCCACCCAATGGAGTTATGGTGTTGATGAAACTCTAACCTTGTTGGTTCCGAATTACAAAGGTGGATCAACAGAAAGATTGGGTTCCGACCCAAAACTCTTACGTAAAATCTCACCAGAAGACCGCGAATTTATAAAAGACTATCCGATATATTGGGGCAATATGGAAAGCACAGCCGGTCCGGTTTATGTTGGTGCCGTCGTGTTCCTTTTATTTATAATTGGAATGATTGTGCTGCGGGGCTGGTTTAAGTGGGCCGTGTTTACAGCCATCATCTTATCAATTATGTTGTCCTGGGGAAGGAATTTTATGCCGCTTACGGATTTCTTCTTTGCATATGTGCCTTTCTATAATAAATTCAGGGCTGTATCCATGACGCTTGTTATTGCAGAATTTGGAATACCTATTATTGCATTTCTCGGCTTAAATGAGTTAATAAAAAATCCGGAATTAATACAGTTGTATAAACGGAAGCTTCTCATTGCATTTGGTGTTGTCGTTCTTTTTACAGCAATACTTACCCTTATTCCTGAAGTTTTTACTTCATTCGAGAGCAACAAGGAAGCCGATCATTTTGCAAAAATTCTTGAAACATCAAAGAAAAGCGAATACCGGCTACACATCGCAAATATTCAGGGCGTCAGAAAAGGAGTGTTGCAAGCTGATGCTTTAAGGACCTTGGTGTTTTTGTTATTGACAGGCGGATTTATGGCCTTGTACTATTTCCGAAAAATTAAATACTATATACTAATAGCGGGCATAGCATTGCTGGTTGGATTTGATTTAATTCCAGTGAGTTTGCGCTATTTGAATAAAAGCAATTTCGTTGAAAGCGTGAAAATGGAAAAGCCATTTAATCCTTCTTTTGCTGATTCAGAGATTTTAAAAGATACGGATCCCGATTTCAGGGTCTTAAATTTGACCGTAAAAAATGTGTTCAGTGATCCCTCAACTTCTTATTTCCACAAGTCGATTGGAGGATATCACGCCGCTAAACTTAGGCGATATCAGGATTTAATCGAAAATAAAATTCAACGGGAGGTTAATTTTCTCAAGAAGGTGTTTGAGAGTAAAAACTTAACGCCTGAAAAAATTAACGATGCCTTATCAAGAACCTATATGTTGAATATGTTGAACACCAAATATATTATTGTTGATCCGAACAAACCCCCAATTTATAATGCAAATGCCATGGGCAATGCCTGGTTTGTTAAAGGTGTGGCCTTTGTTCAAACGGTTGATGATGAGATGCAAAGGATTGGTTCCTATAAGTCAAAGAAAATTGTCATTGTTCATGAAAAGTTTAAAAAGACTTTTTATAAAAATAAAATTAGTTTTGATAAAGAAGGTGAAATAGTATTGCAAAAATACAGCCCCAATTATCTTAGATATCGTTCGAAAACGGATACTGTTCAATTGGCTTTTATTTCAGAGATTTATTATCAAAACGGATGGAATGCATATATCGACGGCATTAAATCAGATTATATAAGGGCAAACTATGTTTTCAGGGCGATGATAATCCCTGAAGGAAATCATGTGATTGAATTCAAATTTGAACCAAAATCATTTTATATCGGAGAAAAAATATCGCTCATAAGTTCTATATTTTTAATTATTTTGCTTATTGCTGCATTGATTTTTGAATATAATAAAACGCGTAACAGAATGAAACCGGAAAATGAAATCCAGGCTTCCTAAAATAATTTTACAAAAAATTTGCCTAAACTAAAAAAAGACATATCTTTGCACTCCCAAAATTGATAGAAAAATGAGTAAAAGAACATTTCAGCCATCGAACAGAAAAAGAAAAAATAAGCACGGTTTCCGTGAACGTATGTCAACTGCAAATGGACGTAAAGTTATAAATGCCAGAAGGGCAAAGGGAAGAAAAAAACTGACTGTTTCTGACGAATAGAAATCCATGTATTAAAATATAAAGGAAAGCTACATTGTTGCTTTCCTTTTTTTATGTTTTGCCGGCAAGCTCTGTCGGCAGAAATATTTTAATTTCTTTTTTGAGCAAAAAAAAAGAAATATCTTCGTAACGTTATTATGTAATTTATCAGCAATGGGATTTCTTAAATTTTTATTCTTTGTTATCATTTTTTATTATTTGTTTAAGCTGATTTCAAGATATGTTCTGCCTTACCTTTTATCTGTTTTTGTGAGAAAGGCCCAAGAGCGAATGATGGATAATGAAGGGTCGTTTAAGCAAAAAAAGAAGGAAGGAGAAATTAACATCGATTATTCTCCTGATAAAACTAAAAAAGGCAAAAAAGACAGCATCGGCGATTATGTCGATTTTGAGGAAATTGATGATTAAAAAATGAATTATTAAATTGCCATGAGAACAAAAATTACGCACAAACAGGGAATGATTATTCATGGTGATTTCTCCCCATTTTTCGGGATAAGCTATTTGAACATTTTAAAAAGTTCTAAAAAATAAACACATGAAAAAACAATGGTATAGCAGCCTAACACCAATTTTCACAGCTTTGGTTATATTTTATCTGATAAGTGTTATTTATTTTAATCCGTTGTTTTTTGGGAAGGCACTTTTCCAGACAGATACTGTCAGTTATTTTGGGATGTCGAAGGAAATAGAGGATTTCAGGGAAAAAACAGGAGAAGAAGCCTTGTGGACCAATTCAATGTTTGGCGGGATGCCTGCAAATATGATTTCTGTTAAATATAAGGGGTACATCCTGGATAAATTAAATGCTGTTTTTTCATTTGGGTTAACCGATTCGGCCAGGGTGGCTGGAATTGTTCTCAGGTATTTTTTAGGTTTCTTTTTATTGTTGTTGGTTTTAAGGGTTAATCCCTGGTTAAGCATTGCCGGAGCGATTGCTTTTGGTTTTTCATCCTACTTCTTTATCATTCTGCTTGCTGGTCATAACACCAAAGCAATTGCAATTGCTTATATGGCCCCGGTGCTTGCCGGGATCATCCTTACTTACCGAGGCAAGTATATTTGGGGTGCCATACTAATGGCGATTTTTCTGAGCTTGGAGATACGCGCCGGACACCCTCAGATTACCTATTATTTAATGATGATAATTTTTGTATATGGATTGTTCGAACTAAGTTATGCCATAAAAAAGAATCAATTGGCCAGGTTTGCGAAATATACAGGAGTGGCTCTTATAGCGGTTGTGTTTGCAGGATTGAGCCAGATTACTTATTTATGGATGTCAGTTGAATATAGTAAGCAAACACATCGGGGAGGGACGGAGTTGGTTCAGGATGCAGGAAACCAAACTTCTGGACTGAACAAGGATTATATTACAGAATGGAGCTATGGAATTGATGAGACATTCTCATTATTGGTTCCAAATATAAAAGGTGGCGTATCCATACCTTTATCTGAAAGCCCCGAACTATTGGATCAGATTGATCCGGCCTGGCAACAGGATGTGGGCATGCAATACCAGTATTGGGGCGATCAACCATTTACAGCCGGACCGGTTTATGTAGGTTCCGCCATCATATTTTTCTTCATTCTGAGTTTGTTCATATTAAAAGGCCGTATGAAATGGGCATTTCTTACCATTACCATTATTGCCATTATCCTCTCCTGGGGAAAGAATTTTATGCCTGTAACTGATTTTTTCCTGTCATATGTTCCATTATACAGTAAGTTCAGGGCAGTCACAACCATACTTGTAATAGCCGAATTATGTATTCCACTTCTGGCAATTTTGGGTATTAATGAAATCGTTAAGAATCCGAAAATCCTCATCGAGAAACAAAAACAATTTATCACTGCCTTTGCAATCACAGTGGGTTTACTTGTGGCTTTCATAGTTGCTCCTAAGCTGTTTTTTAATTTTTACAGCCAAATGGAGTTGGCAAATTTTGAAGCATACAAAAGCAATAACGACATTGATCAGGTGAATACATTCATCGCCTATCTGGGGCAGGTCAGGATTGAGATTTTCAAAGCGGATGTAATTCGATCGTTGCTGTTTGTAATACTTGCTGGCTCTACCATGCTATTATATCGCTTTGGAAAAATCAAAAAAGGGATTCTCATATTTGGGATTGGACTTATCTTTTTGGTTGATCTGGGGGGTGTTGCCTATCGATATATAAACGATAATAGTTATGTGAGTGCCAATAAAATGAAGATTCCTTATACAAAATCAATGGCAGACCAGGAAATTTTAAAAGATACAACAAAGGACTACCGGGTGTTAAACCTGGCTGCAAATACTTTTAATGATGCGAGCACCTCATATTTTCATAAATCAATTGGAGGTTATCATGGTGCTAAACTGGCCAGATACCAGGATTTGATAGATCGTCGTATTTATCCGGAAATTCAAATGTTTGCCAATGCTTTTAATTCAACGCAGTCCATAGACTCTGTGAAGCTGTTATTTAGTGAGTTTACAACCTTAAATATGTTAAATGCCAGGTATTTTATTCTGAGTCCGAATATGTTCCCGGTTTATAATCCGGAAAGTTATGGCAACGCCTGGTTTGTTAATGACTATTTGCTGGTTGATAATGCCGAAGCAGAAATAAGAGCACTCGATTCTATCAATCCATTAAATACCGCGGTTATCAGAGAAGAGTATGCCCTAAATTTAAACGGAATTAACATAACTACTGATACTTCGGCGAGCATTGAATTGGTTGAATATATGCCCAACTATCTTAAGTATGAAACCAGCACCAATACTGATCAATTGGCTGTGTTTTCAGAAATATATTATAAAGATGGCTGGAACGCGTATGTTAATGGAATTCCAGCAGATCATTTCAGGGCTGATTATGTATTGCGTTCGATGATGGTTCCTGCCGGTGTAAATGTTATTGAGTTTAAATATGAACCACGTTCGTACTTTGTTGGTGAAAAGGTGTCATTTGCGAGTTCAGTCTTAATATTGTTAGCTTTGATCGGAATGATAGTGGTAGAAGTGATAAAGTTTATAAAAAATGCAAAGCAGGCACAAACCGAATCAAGGGATGAATAAAACACTTTATTTAACATATTATTGGCCTCCGGCCGGTGGACCGGGGGTGCAACGTTCTTTAAAGTTTGCCAAATATTTGCCTGGCGAAGGAATTGAGCCAATCATCCTTAGCGTTGATGAAAATAAGGCCTCCTATCCGCTTGAAGACCTTACACTCTTAAATGACATCGATAGAAATCTTCGCGTCTTTAAAACAACTTCATTTGAACCTCTCGATTGGTATAAGAAGCTGAACAGGAAGAAGGAAATCCCGTTTTCAGGCTATGTTAATCAAAATAAAAGAAGTTTTTCCCAAAAAATATTTCGTTTTATAAGGGGTAATTTTTTTATACCTGATGCACGGGTCGGATGGAATTCATACGCCTATAAAAAAGCGCGTTATTTATTGGAGAACGAGAAATTTAAGGCTGTAATTACAACCTCACCACCTCATTCAACGCAATTGGTGGGATTAAAACTGAAAAAAAAATTCCATATTCCATGGATTGCAGATATTAGGGATCCATGGACAGATATTTATTATTTTAAAGATTTTTACAGTCTGCCGTTTGCCTTAAAGAAAAATATTGTACTCGAAAAAAAGGTACTGGAAAATGCCGATGCCATTGTGGTGACGAGTCAGGCAACAAAAAATTTGTTCGTGCAAAAATCGAAACACATTAATGCCGAGAAGATTTATGTGATACCCAATGGTTATGATGAGGATGATTTTAATGGGCTTTCTTCTGAACCCGATAATTCCCATTTTGTGATCACTTATACCGGTACCATTGCCGAACAGTATAATATCACGGCTTTTCTTGATGCCGTTTCCGTTTTCCGATCCAACCATCCGGATTTTCCAATCAGGATTAGGTTTGTTGGGGCGGTTTCTATCGAAATCAGGGCTCGAATTAAGGATAAGCAACTTGAGCCCCTGGTTGAATATGTTGATTATGTTACACATCCTGAGTCTATTCGGTTTTTGTTAAAATCAACCGCCCTATTGCTGGTTGTTCCGCAAATCCTCGACCGCGAAAGTGTCATCATCCCGGGTAAATTATTCGAATACCTGGCTGCACGGAAAAATATTGTTTGTATCGGTCCTAAGGCATGTGATGCTTCAACCATAGTTGAAGCATGCGGCTCGGGCAAAGGATTTGATTATAACGACAAAGAAGGGATCTTGAATTATCTTGAAGAATTGAAAACTAAATGGGTGCAGAATTATAATATGGATATTCAGAATGAAGACTACAAAGCTTATTCCAGGAAAAACCTGACGCATACTTTCGCCTCCGTAATCCAAGAAACAGTTTCAAAATTTAATCAATAATCTGATGAAGGAAATTATTGACTTCATATCCATTATTGAAAATTTTATAGAGTTCGGCAATAATTTTAAAATCCTTATCTGATTTCTCTTTTTCTATTTTATGATAGAATGTTTTAACGGCCGTTTTACCTTCCAGAACAATGTGGTTTGAAATATTTGAGCTAAAAAAACCTTTACCAATTAATAGGCCAAGTGTTCTGTTCCTCGAAAGATCGTTTAATGAAGTCAGCCCAAAATCACCGATCCCGCAATATTTAAAAAGTGTTTCTTCTTTTCCTCCAAATGCCAGCAGCAAATTTTTCATTTCTTTAAAAGCCTTGGTGAAAACTAGAAATCTGAGATTTGGTGCATCGTATTGTGCATCAACAATCCCAAGTGCAATGGCATAAATATTTTTTAAGATACTGAGGAGTTCAACACCTTTAACATCATTTGAATAGTCAAGGTGTATGTGAGTTGCTGAAAAAAGTTGTTCAACTTTGTAATAAGTTTCAATATTTCTTGATCCCAGCGTTAGGCCGGTTGGCATTTCATTAATAATGTCACGTGCAAAGGAAGGGCCTTTAAGCGTGGCTGTTTGGTTTTCAAAATTATTATTCAAATATTCACAGATTGTGAGATCATTGGTGCCAAATCCCTTGGCTAAATTTATGATCGTGGCTTTTTTATTAATCAGCCCATGATGTTTATCCAAAAAACCGGAAATTTCACCCGATGGAATTCCGAGAAAAATGATCTCTGATTCGCTCAATATGTTTAAATCCTGACTGGCTAAAAGTAGGGGAGAGAGTTGGATGTTGGGGAAGTATTTTAAATTTCGGTGTTCTTTATTGATTGATTCGATCACTTCATTCTCAATGGAAAGTAGTTTAACGGAATTGTTATTTTTGGAAGCCAGTATATTGCCAAGTGCTGTGGCAATGGCACCGGATCCGATAATCGAAATATTGTTCATGGTTTAGTGTTCAGATGGGGGCAAAGTTAGCAAAAAATCAATAGCCTTAATTTCGTAAAGCTTCTGAAGAAATCAAAAAGACCTCCCTAAGGAAGGCCTTTTTGATAAAAATAAGCCATGGATTATTCTTTGAACAAGAGATCAATTTCATTAACATTCAGTGCTTTGTTGTAAAACCGCAAGTCATCTATCTTGCCTTTAAAATGACGACCCCCGGGGAAACGGCAACCGATTAATAAATCAAGTGTGTTTTTTGTGTTTGCATTACTTTGATCGAATACTGTATTAATTAAAACGTTATCCTGGTAATAATAAATTAGACCATCGGAATTATTCTTAACCATGACAAGGTGATGCCATAAATAGTCATTACTCAGTATATTAGATTTAGTCTGAGTAATTAATCCGTCATTATCCCTTCGGTAACAACCAAAGGTATATAAATTGTCATTTATTGGATTCGAAAACCGATTATGATAATTGATCACATATGGATATGGAATGTTTAAGTTATTATTCCACTTGCAGATGATTTCATTACTCGGTCCGGAACCATCTGCTTGTAGACCCCCGACGTAAACCCATACAGAAATTGAGAAACTATCATCATTCCCGAAATTAAATTTTTCATCATGAGGAATTAATGCATAATCGCTTGTTCCATTAAATAAAAGGGCTTTTCCTTTTTCATTATGTCGGTTGTACGTTGCAGAAGTTCCTGTTAATGTCCCGTCTATTGGAAAGAGGCTGTAATCCTGCATATTGCCATCCATGGGGTAATATGCAATTGCCTCATTGTCAAATTGATCTCTGATTGTATGAGAATGCGTGATTTGCGTACCCATGTCAGCACCAGGGCTTAAAGATACAATTTCAAAATGAATGGTTTCCGGTAACTCTAAAATATCATCTTCCAAATCGTTTACGCTAAAACTGACCGATTGTTCTCCTGAAGGAATCGTTAAATGAAAGCGGTTCTCCGTAACTTCTTCTGAAAGAATATAATCGCCTGTATTCCCATATATAACAGAGCTTTCCATTGTCATCATGATCTCCAAAACCAAATCAATCGGTCGTTCAATGGTCGAATTAAGCCTGATGGTGGTTTGCTCCCCTTCAATATTTGAAGTGTATGCCTGTGTGAAATAAACCGGATTCAGCGTGTAATCATCTGTTATGATGAAACTCATCGTATTTATGTCACCAATATTCCCGCCCAGGCTCACATCAATGATCTGGAACATAATTTCTTCATTCCCTTCATTCAGAAAGTCTGAATTGATGGTGATGATGAATTCAGTGCTTGTGTTTCCTGCATGAATGGTCAGTTCAAATTCGTTATTGATCACTTCACGTGAAATAAAGAAATCACCGTTTTCACCAAAAATAACATTATCAGGAAAGCTTATCCTTACGGTTAGGTTAATATCATCTGAGATGATTCTGCCGGAGTTGATCCTGATTGCAAGATTATCCCCCTCTTTATTTGAAGTGCTGGTATATTCAAATTCTACAGGATTTGGTATATAATCATCTTCGATAATAAATGAAAGCATTTTAAGTGTTCCAATCTGGCCTCCGGCACTGACCTCTGTTATTTGAAAAATGATATTTTCGTCACCTTCCAAAAAATAATCGTTAAAAGTAGTAATGGAGAAACCACATGAGTCACTTCCGGCCGGCAGTAAAAGCTCGAATGTTTGATCGATCATTGTTTCAGATAAAATAAAATCTCCTTCGATTCCTTCTGGTGTATCTTCGGGATTTGACATCTTAATTTTAACCCTGATATCATCCTGAATTACCTGTGATGATCTTAATGTTATTCGCTTGTTTATCGTGCCTTCAATGGCACTGACTGTACTTTCTGTAAAATTGACCGGATTTGCGAAGGCCTGATCTTCGATATAAATATTCAAGCTATTTAATTCTCCAATCTCATAAGTGTTTTCGTTGTCAATTATTGTAAACACTATACTTTCGGTTTGTTCAATTTTGTAATCCTGAAAGGTCCGCAGCGAGAATTGGGTCGTAAGGCTTCCGGCAGGAATTACCAGGTTCAGGGTGTTGGCAACGATGTTTTCATAAATTTCCAGATCGCCATTAGTGCCCAAAACCAGCTCAGGAGATTGTGATAATAACACTTTTACAACAATGTTTTCCGTTGCTGCCAGCGAACTTCTAATCATCACAGTCATTTGTTCATCACCTTCGTTAATTGTTTGTTGAGTACTTTCGAAACTAATGACCGGACTGGGCTTTTTGTCTTTTTTACAGGAGGATATACATATTAATATAATACATAATCCATAGGCAACTTTTAACCCTTTTTTCATTTTAATTAATTTATTTTAATGAACGTTATTATTTCAAAGTTGGTTGGGGAGAGTAATAAGTTTTCAGAATTATTTTGTAGAATTACTTCTACTTAAGCTGTAGCTCATATGATTCCAAATTTAATATATAATTTTGAAAATAAAAAATTTTCTATTTTAAACGAATCATTTCTCTTGTTCTCTCAACAATATTTATAAAAGAATATTCATTCATTAAAATTTCCCTGTTTTTCTTGGCATTTTCCGGAGATAGGTTGTTTAAAACATCTCCAGATTTATTTAGTTCTTCAATTGAAAACACGATAATTCCAAGGGTTTTAAGGTATTCGTAAATTGTATTTTCAGGATTTAAATAAACTTTTGCTCCAAACCATAAAGAACTTAAGATATTGCCAAAAGCTTGTTGTCGATTCTGATTCATAATAACAATTCCGCAGCTTTTTACAATATTATTATATTCTTCAATGGGCAAAAACTCTGTAAGTGCATAAAATTTATCTCCAAAATATTTTCTCCCTTTTCTGCCAATTTTAGCTCCATAATTCATGCTTCCGTAACTTAATGGTACGATTATCTTTTTATTTTCGAGGCGAAAATTTCTAAGGAGATTGAATGCTTCGATATGATTGTTGCTGGGGAATGCGGAGTTGCCCACAAGTATATTGGGTGCCTCAATGTCATCAATATTTTGATCAATCAGAATATCGAGAGGATAATATGTAAACCAGAATTGTTTAAGCTTTGGATTTAGTCTTTTCTTATACAACAAAAATTCCGTGTCAATTGAAATAGCACAGTATTTTAACTGTTTGATGGCTTTTCTTATGGAAATTGCCTTGAACAAGGTAAGAATGTTGAACAGGTACTCTGTTCTGGTGCTGATTCTGTTTATAATCCTGGCAGTTTGATTTTGGTATAAATCTTTTCTGAATTCAGGAAGCATATTATAGATCTCATAACCAAAAGGCATCCAAATTATCGGGCTATTTATTTTTTTATTGAATAATAAAAACAATTTGGCATGATTATAAACAAGGGAATGGAAGATAATGAGCTTGTATTCTGATATTTGTCCAATTTGATCAAAGAAAGAATCACTTCCAAAGTCATCAACTGCAATAACTTCGCTTTGATGGTCCACATTTTTTGAAACAGTTCTTAAAGTGTTTTTCCTGGCAGGAATTGATTTGATCTTTAAATCATGATTAAATTTGAAACGGTAAAAATAACTGGGGATAAAGGTGTTGGGTTGTTTCCATACAACATATTTATTTTGTCCGGATGCTGCAGCTTCAAAAATCTGAATAATTGTTTTCAGAAATTTATCATCTTGTGCGATATGCAGGATCATTGATAGAATGTTTTTATGGCATCAGTTATTTTTTCAACTTCTTTAATGCTCAGTTCATAATACAAAGGTAATCTTAAAAGACAATTCTCGAAATAATCAGACTTAGGAAGCTTTTGCGGAGATTGTATTTTTTTCATATAATCGCTTCTATGCAAACTCTGATAATGAAAAACAGCATGAACACCTTTTTTACTTAAGTATTTGATCAAACTTGAACGTTCATTTAAATCCTTGCACAAAATGTAAAATAGATGTCCGTTATTTGTGGCATTAGAAGGTATTTTGGGTAGTTTTAATTTGCCTTCGTTTGCCAGATCTTTAAGGGATTCAAAATACTGATTCCATATTCTGATGCGCTTGTCTTGAATTTCATATAAATTTTCGAGTTGTGCATATAAAAAAGCAGCAAGCAAATCTGACATTAAAAATGAAGAGCCTAAATCTACCCATCCGTATTTATTTATTTCTCCACGAAAAAATTTTGCCCGATCTGTTCCTTTTTCCCAGATAATTTCAGCCCGTTCCATGTATTTTTTATTGTTTATTACGAGCATTCCTCCTTCGCCACATTGAATGTTTTTGGTTTCATGGAATGAAAAGCATCCCAAATCACCGATGCTACCCAAGGGCTTATTTTTATAATAAGAATTGATTGCCTGTGCAGCATCCTCAATTAGTATCAGATTATACTTTTCTTTAATCTGCAGAATTGCATCCATATTGCAAGACATACCGGCATAATGAACGACTATGATGGCTTTTGTCCTCGGGGATATTAAGGCCTCAATCTGTTTTACATTAAGATTCGGATGGTCATCAGCACTATCTACAAATTTTAAAGTTGCCCCTTGTCTTGCAAATGCAAGTGCACTAGATACAAAGGTGAAGGATGGAACGATGACCTCATCGCCGGGTTGTATGTTGATTAATAGGGCGCACATTTCCAGTGCATCAGTGCAAGATGTTGTTAACAGGCACTTTTTAAAACCCCACTTTTCCTGAAAAAAAGTATGGCACAGTTTAGTATATGCACCGTTTCCGGATATATGTCCTTTTTGAACGGCATCATTCAAATATTTTGTTTCATTACCACTGAGGTAAGGTTTGTTAAAAGGAATAGGTGCTATTTCCATAGATGATAAATATTTACTTCGCTGGTCTTTTTAAAACCATGCTTTTGATAGAAATTACATGCATTAAAATTAATTAACTGTGTTGAAACAGTTAGCATGCGAATATTTTCTGAAGCACACCAAATTTCAGTGAGTTCTAATAGCTTTGTTCCGATGCCCTGTCTTTGAGCTGTTTGATCTACTGCCATCAGTCCGATAATCCCTTCTGCTGCTTTTTTTTTGATCGTGATCAATCCAAGAGTATTCTGCCTATTGTCTTTTATTCCGAAAACAACATCAGCAATCTCTTTTTTTACAGATCGAATGATCCATTCAGTGTATAATGACTCGAATCCGGATCTTAGCTTTTTATCACGTAAAAATCGTGAATGGTGACCACTCTGAATACCAAGATTTATTATTTGGTCATCAATGTCGTGAATTTTAAAATTTGAAATATTCAATTTTGACAGAGCTTTCTTTATTGGCTTTGAATATGTGATCTTAGTATCAATAGGTTTATATTCGTTGGCAATTTCTTGCACAGACTTAACTTCTTCTGAAAGCGGAAGAAATAAATACACAAGGTCGTAATCAGATTTTTTAAAAATATTGGTGATCGTTTTAGCTTGTTTTAAATCATCAGCTTCAGATTTACCAATTTTTAAATTAAAAAAATGACTGTCCCATTCCAGAAATTTAACCATTCGAATTTATATCTGTTTAAATACAAAGATAAGAATTCGGTTATTGTCTGGTGCATTCAGCAATTTTATTTCCAATAGAGCCAAATTGCCAAACTTAAGAGAATAAATAAATACTAACTTTACCATATCAAATCAGACCGCTCAATGAACTTATTTTATTGGATCATATTTGCATTTTTGGATAAAATATTCAGCGTATTTAAGATTAGCTTTATTTTTCGCACTAAAAGTGGGTTCAAAAGTTTTTCACAACCCATAAAATCTCAAATGTTTGATTCATTCCCGATTTTCCGGTCCATAACGCTGAATCCGGATGAGTTGTATCTGGGTTTTGACGGTCTTCATGACAAATATTCATTAATTGATGTTCCGGTCAATAAATCGCCACATTATGAGCTGGCTTGTTCTATTTCGAAAGGGGATAATATTTTTGAAACCGATTATTACCGGCGAATGATTAAAGGAAGGCTTGACACCAGGTTTAATCTGTATTTTACGGCGCGATTTTTAATTCAAAAATTTAAGGAGAACAGATTAAAAATATTAAAGGCTGAATACGATCCGGTGAAAATTACAAAAGTTGGTGACAGGTATTATATACTTGATGGGAAGCATACGGCTGCATTATGTGCCTGTCATGAGAAGGAGGTTAATTGTGCTGAAATTCAGAGCCCCTATTTTGACAGTTACTACCAAAATATTTATATGAGGATGAAAAAGAGGAAGGGATATACATTAAATGTACGATTTTTAGAACGCATATATAAAAGCGAAAATGAACATAGAAGAAATAGTTGAAAAGATCAGGGAAAATCCGATAGAATCGAAGGGGCATCTTTATCACCCCATTCCTTTTGAAGAATTTAAAACATTGACAACATCTTCGGATTCAGGAGCAGTGATAGCAAAATGGAAACGCATCAAAAACACTATTATAAAAATATTTGGTGGACTTAACAGCCTTAATGTATTGGATGTAGGGGCCAACGCGGGATTTTATACCTTTAGTTTTGCGAAAGAGGGTGCGCGGGTCAGGGCTTACGAAAATCATCCCGGATACAAAGATTTAGGGGTTCAGTTGGCCAATCTGAAAAAACTTCCGGTGGAATGGATCCCGCAAGCATTTAACAGTAAATCACTAAAAACCGGAGAACATTTTCAGATTGCTTTGTTATTAAGTGTATATCAGTGGATGGCTGAGGGTGATATCAAAAACAGAGAGGCCATGGATGCCTTAAAACACATTTCAGAACACAGTGATTATCTATTCTTTGAATTGGGCTTCAATCACGGCAAATCCTGTGTAAAAACTTCTAAGCTAAATCATTATGCCGAAATGATCCATTATCTGCAACAGCATACTTCCTATTCAAATTTTAAGCTAATTGGTAAAACGAGATTGTGGAAAAGCCATAAAAGATACTTGATCTTATGTTCCAATAATCCGGACTGCAATGATCATAAGATCAGAATGTTGATCAGAAAGCTCAGGTTTTAATTTTTATTCGTTTTTTTATATCATTCTTGTACAATATCATTACACTCGCAAAAATTATCAAAGTGACGATTGAGGCGATGACAAACTGATTGATATTGAATTGAATTTTAACAATTTCAAGGATGATGGTCAGCCCGACTATCATAAACGGATAATAAAGTAACTTATTGAGGTTCCAGGGTATCGAAACTATTCGTTTTTGATAAAAATAGGTGATGATGGCCTGTAAAAAGAAGGCAATCATTCCAGCTATAATGGCACCATAAGCATTAAACATCGGGATGAAAATATAATTTGCCAAAAGACTTGCCGCCAAAACCAAAATGTTGATGTATAAAAATGCCTTTGTTTTTTTCTGATAAAAAACCGGAAATGAAAAGATGATGAACTGGGAACGCAGCAGAAATTTTACATAAATAATACCGACCAGCTGTGAAGCCTGCGTAAGTTCTGTTTCGAAGAAAAAGTTCAGGTAGATCATGGTAGGCAGGATCATGAAAGCAATGAGGAGCTCGGATTGTGCGATCATGATATTAGAAAGCTGTTTGATCCCTTCCAGGTTTTTTTGGATGCCTTCGCTCATCATCTCGTAGATCTCTGGCTGGGTGGCTCCCTGCATGCCTTGTAAAATCATTTGAATGCCAAAAGCAAAACCAACCGCAGTATCATAAATTCCAAGTTCCAATGGGTTGCTTTCAAGAAATAACCGGTCGATAAAAGTTATGCCCCAGTAAATGATCCCATAATGAAATAGCGGCCTGGAAAACTGGATGATTGGTTTAAGAATTTTTCGGTCGTACTTAAATCCGGTTTGTTTAAATATATATACCAGGATTATGGCCGAAACTATGATGCTTCCCAGGCAGTTACCATTAACATATCCGGTAAAACTCATATCAAATTTGAAAAGGAATACAAGTTGTAAAAAGGTTCTGATCAAGCCCCAGCCAAGCATTAATAAAATGAACAATCCTACTTTCTTCTCATTTCGATATAAGGCTGCTGCCGTTAAAACAATGGCGCGGTTGAATCCTGTGATTACGGCTGCAATGCCATAGGAGCGGAAATTCTGTAATTCGGGTTGGGTGAAGAATTTTCCAATAAATGGAGTGATTACCAAAACAATACCAATCAGAATCAGACCCCGTATGATCATTAGGTTAAAAATACTGGAAACCATTCGCTTATGCGATTCTTCATCTTTGTGATAATCGAAATGAAAACGGGCAATCGCATTGTTCATCGAATACATAATAATGGTGAAAGCCAGCGAAATGATGAGTTCGGTAATGGATAACTGAGAAAATTCAGAAGCAGACAGCCTTCCTTCACCTTCAATAACCGGTCGGATGAAAATTTGCAGCAATGGTGGGAAAGCAGCGAGCGCAGTATAAATAAAAGTGAGTTTAAGATATTCGCGCAAATTAATTTTCATGACACCGATCTCAGCAATAATTTATAGATATTGCAATATTAGCCTATTTTTTTTATATGACCTGATCCGTCCGGGGATTCTTTAAACTGCCAGATTAATTATCGTTTTTAACTTTAAAGTTATAAACCCTGAAAAATATGCTTAACCTTTTCCAGAAAAAATTGGCAAAGCGGTATTTAAGATATGATGGATTTCTTTGCTTGGTCTTGCGAACATCAATGCTTTTAAAATTCACTTCTTTTGACGAGAGTTCGCAATATTCAAGCAATGATTTTGCGGTTGATTCATCCCTGCCCAATAATCGTTCTGAAACCAGCATGTGTATTGGTAATTTGGAGTCGATGATAAAATTATAGATCCATACAATTCTTTCAAAGTAATAGATAAATCCCTTTCCGCTTTTTTCGATGGAACTCATAATGATATCCTGGGGGTTCCGGTTTACGAAAACAACCTTGATGGGCCTGTCAGTAAATTTTTTAACATCGTTGATATAGTAGATCAAAAGTGGTGCTTTCAGCGTAACAACCTGGTCTTCAGGTAAGGATTTAAAAAATTCCGTAAGGTCCTTATCCTTAAAACGATGCTTCTTCATCAAGTATTCCTGGATTTCCTTGCTTTCAAACCTTGAATATGGCAGGTCGTATTTGGGATTGTCCCAGGGATCCGGGCAATAGCCACCATTATCGATTAAAAATTTGGATACCATGGAGGTAAAAGAGTGAGGAGCTCCGCAAATAATTATAATAGGTTTCATAGAGGCGTAAAAATTATTTAAAATTTAAGATTCTTAAGTTCCGGTTTTTTTATTGTTTTGAACCAAAATATCAAATTGTTCCATGACTTTGTCAACCGGGAATTTCATGCATTGATAATTGATGTTGCATTTAACCCTTCCCCAATCATAACAAGGTGAGCATGGCAGGTTTTGACTGAATGAAACATTTCCCTCCTGGTAGGGCTTATTTTTGGGCATACTTGTAGCTCCAAACATTATCAGTGATGGGATCCCCAATACATCTGCCAGGTGCGAAACACCACTGTCGGTTCCAATGTAATAAGTTGCTTTTGAAAGTGTTTTTTTTAAATCTGAGATGGTTGGGGTATTGATATGCCTGGATCCAATTTTCCCGTCTATTGTTTTAACTTCAAACCCCCTTTTTTCAACTTCATTAATAATTTCGTGCCAAACATCTGCAGGGATTGCTTTTTCCTTCTTTAATGAAATTCCTATGATGACAAGATTTTTTTCCGGTTTCCATCCGTCAATTTTGTAATCAACATTCTGAATAGAAGCATTAAAGAAGTTATTGTAAAGCTTGATGTTGTTGTCTATTTCGTGCATGTTTTCATCAAAACTCATCGCTTTGTTATAGCCAAATCCAATATGCCGCCTTTTAATACGATATTTGAATCCATAGAATTTACCCTTGTATTTAAGACGTTCTTTCCAAAAATTTTTGTAATTATAACTGAAAACGGTGAGATTAATATCCGCAGTTTGGTTCTCTGCAAGTTCAACGCCTAACTCTTCGAAAACAGTTGAATCAGAACACACGATATAGTCTTTCTTTAATAACAAAATAAAGGGAATAAACTGGATTTGGTTGCCAATACCAGTTCTTTTGCCTAAAATTCTGATCACTTTCTTTTTCAAAATTGATTTGTTTCAATTAATGCAAGCAAAAATAGTGAATTAATTTTATGAATTGATATAAGGTGAAAAACGGATTGTAGAAAGCATTTCAAAACTGGCGTGGAGCAAGCGACAATTCGGTTCAAAAATTAATATATTTGCAAAAAAATACATTATGATTATTTCCCATAAGCATAAGTTTATATTTATAAAAACGAAGAAAACGGCTGGAACCTCTATCGAAACTGCTTTGTCAAAAATTTGCGGAGCACATGATATTATTTCTCCGATAACGCCAAGAGATGAAGCTATTCGGAAAAAAATTGGCAAAAGCGCCCAAAATTATTTCATTCCTTTTAAAATGTATAATCGTCTTGACTGGGCAAAGCTTTTTCTGATGATAAATCGCCGGAGAAACATTAGTAAATATGGTATCAACAGACGGTTTTACTATAATCATATGTCGGCGGTTGAAATTCGCAATTACATAGAGCCCGAAGTGTGGAATAATTATTATAAATTCTGTTTTGAACGTAATCCTTTTGATAAAGTACTTTCTCATTACCATCATCGCATTAAAAGAGACGGAATCGATTTTAAAACTTACGTACAAAGTGAAGAACTTGATTGGCTAAAAGGCTTTGAGATGTATACCAGTGGAGGGAATGTATTGGTTGATAAGATTTATAAGTACGAAGAATTAGATCAAGCTATTGAGGATATCTCAGAAATAATTGGATGTAAAGTTGTACTGCCCGAGGTGCGTGTGAAAGGTCAGTTTAGGGAAGACAGACGCCATTACAGTGAAGTGATTGAAGCTACAGAACGCGAGAAAATTGAAATATATTTTGCCAGGGAAATGAAACTCCTTGGTTACAGTTTTTAAAATCAAATCCGGACATAAATTTCAGGTTATTGCTAATACTATCAAATGATCATTTCTCATAAACATAAATTCATTTTCATTAAAACCAGAAAAACGGCGGGTACTTCAATGGAAGTGGGCCTCGCTAAAATTTGTGGTAAGGATGATATTGTTACCAGTATCACCCCTAAATATGAATCCATTCGTAAAAAAGGTGGTTACGGGGCCAGAAATATTTATATCCCTTTTAACAAATACAACCGCCTTGATTGGGCTGAGCTGCTCATTATGTTTCACAGGAGTTTCTTTTATGGACATATGACTGCCGATCAGATCAGAAGTTATATTGAGCCCGATATCTGGAATAATTATTATAAGTTTTGTTTCGAGCGCAATCCATTTGATAAAGTAGTTTCACATTATTATCAAAGAGAAAAACCAAAAGGAGTTAGTTTTAAGGACTTTGTTCACAGTGAACGCTTCGATCAGATTACGGGTTTTGAAATGTACTCTAAAGGTGGAAATATTTTGGTGGATAAGATTTATAAGTATGAAAATTTAGAAAGCTCCTTGCATGAAATTTCGGAGCGCATCGGATGCAAAATAGAATTGCCTGAGATTAGGGTTAAAGGTGGCTTTAGAAAAGAGCGAAAGCACTACAGTGAAGAAATTGAAGATCCCGAGCGTAAAAAAATTGAAATTTACTTCGCCAGAGAACTAAAACTTTTAGGTTATCGTTTTGAAAAAGAATGACTGGCTGAAAAATAACGTATTAATTATCCTTCCTTATAAATACCAGCACCTTGTTTAGTGATCTTTTGAATATATCGTTTGCCTCATCAGAAACTTTTAACAATAATACAAGAGATGAAAAAACGACAGTCATCAATAGACTTCTCATAATGGTGTCGAACAGAAAAGATTTGAGAACCGGAAGTGCTTCCGAAAGTAAATAAGTGCCAACTGTTATTGCAGCTATAATCAAATATTTGTAGTCGTATGGTTGAAATTTAAATTTTACGTAAATAAAAACATATCGCAATACGGCATAGATAAAGGTAGAAATCAAAGTTGCCAATGCTGCTCCTTCAATGCCGTAAGGTGGAATAAAGATATACATTGTAATCACTAAAATGACCGCATAAAAAACAAAGAAATAGGTTGCAAGTGCATAATATTTTGACGTATATAATAGTTTTCGGCTCACACCGGTCGCCATTTGAACAACTCCGGATAATGCAATATAAAAGATTACAAACCGACCGCTCTGATATGCTTCCGGAAGAACCTTGAAGATATTATGGATGTTACCCCAGATACCAATAAATAATAAACAGGAAATAATAAATAAATTCAAGGAACTTTTGCTGTAAATCCTGTCAACAGTTTCATGATCTTCGTTTTTCCAGGCATCTGCAATTATTGCGGATGCAATTTTGGTAAGTGTCCTGCTGGGTATTAAAATTAAAGTTCCGAAGAAAAATGCAATCGTATATACACCTGTTTTCCCAATTCCTAGAAAATGGTTAACCATAATTTTGTCAATTCCGACATTAATTACTCCTGACAAACTTGATATAATTCCGAAAAATCCAACTGAGATAAGCTCCTTTCTGAGTTTTTTTGAAATAAAACCAAGATTTGGCTTAAAGTTTAATTGTCCGATTAAAATAAGTTTGACAGCCAATATTACACTTGGTAAGGATGCCGCAACTGCAAAAGCAAAAATAAAAGATGGAAAGTCAATAATCCTGAAGTAAAAAAGAAGAATGGCCACAGATTTGAAAATCCGCATCCAGAATTCTTCCATATAAATTCCGATAGTTGCATTGTAGAGAACTTTATAATAATCATCCAAAACAATAAACATTAAAGCAAAAAATGTCAATGGGATTATATAAAAGAGGTAGTCTACAAGAAGTGCAGATTTTTCAATATTGTCAGCAATTATTTTTTGTTTAAATACCAGGAATAATATCACGAAAAGAACAAAGCCAATCAGGGAAACAACTGTCATTATGAATACAAAACCATTGTGATTGTTTTCATAATCTCTGAAATATGAAAACATTCTTGTGATTACACTTTGCAAACCCAAAGCAGCAAATTTACTATACAATCCTGAGTATGTTAGTAAGAGTCCAGTCAATCCAACTTCACTTGGTGTAAGCATTTTGGGATATAATATGGCGGTATTAAGCATCCCGATAATAACACCAATATAAATAAACAGTGATCCCTTAATTGATTGGTTTTGTATGATTCCCACTACTTCTGTATATTAACTGGTCTAAAAATTTGAAGGGCGAAAGTTAAATAAAATTATAATTATCCATACAAGCAGTTATTCGGAATTGTTAACATATTTTATGCATTTTGCCTATTTTCTTCTTTTCAAATTCGAAATACTTGCATTCAGGTCGAACCCGATTAATATGACCATAGCCACAAAATAAATCCACAGCATAATAATGATAAGGGTACCAATGGATCCGTACAACGTATTGTATCTGGAAAAGTTTTCTATATAATAGTTAAATCCGATTGCTAGAATAATAATCAGGAGGGTCGACAAAGTTGCTCCGGCAGAAATAAACCTGAATTTTTGCTTTTGTGACGGACCCAGATAATATAAAAATGAGATGGCAAAAAAGAATATGATAATTATGGTCAGCCATTTGGTTGTCTGAAATATAATTAATTTTAAACCGCTTCTGATCCAATCAATCTCTACCAAATAATTGATGAGTGAATCACCCCCAATCAATAAAGCAATGCCAATAATTACAAGGCACGACAAAATCAATACCAGAAAAACGGAGATCAATTGTTGTTTAAAAAAAGAACGAGTGGCTATGGTATGATAAGTCTGATTGAATGCATCAATAAGGCTGTTGATCCCTGTTGTTGAAAAGAACAACGCAAGGAAAAATCCAAACGACAGCAATCCTCCACGTGGTCGTGTAATAATATCGTTTGCGGTAGTTAAAACCAATTCGTGCGTTGAGGTGGGAAGTATATCTTCGAGTAATGCAAACATGGTTATATCAAAATTTGCAATTGGTAAATATGGGATGATTGTGAAGAAAAAAAGAAGTGAAGGGAACAATGCCAAGAATAGATTGAATGCAACTGCCGATGCCCTCAGGTTAATACTTCCCTTGAGCAGCCCTTTAAAATAAAATTTTAATACTTCGCTGAATGGAATGCCATCAAAACCCGGAACAACAAATTCCATCAGGTACTGGTAAATTCTTTTTGTATACTTTTTTAGTGTCATTCTTTAACAGCTTTCAAGCTCAAATCAAGACTTTTTATGTGATGTGTCAGAGCCCCAACTGAAATAAAATCAACACCGATTTCGGCATAGGCCCTGATATTCTCAATTGTAATACCCCCGGAAGCTTCCGTTTCATATCTTTTGCCGATCAGTTTTATTGCTTTTTGCATCTCTGATGTGGTAAAATTATCGAGCATAATACGGTCAACTTTTCCATAATCCAGGACTTCTTTCAATTCCGTCAGATTTCTAACCTCGATCTCAATTTTCAAAGATTTCTGATGTGTTTTAAGATAATTATTGCAGGCTTTTATTGCATTTACAATGCCTCCGGCAAAATCGACATGATTATCTTTAATCATCATCATATCATAAAGTCCCATTCTGTGGTTTTCGCCACCGCCCAACCTTACTGCTTCTTTTTCAAGCATTCTTAAGTTTGGGGTCGTTTTACGGGTATCCAGGATTTTTGCCCCCGTTCCTTCAACCAATTGAACAATTTTATGGGTGGCAGTCGCAATGCCGCTCATTCTTTGCATGAAATTTAAAGCAAGACGTTCGGCACTCAGAATAGAAATTGATTTTCCGTATACTGTAAAAATTTTATCACCCGGATAAATTTTTTCTCCGTCCTTTATGAACTGGGTAAATTCAATTTCAGGATCAAGCATGGCGAAAACTTTTTTTGCCACGGTTATGCCTGCAATAATACCTTCTTCTTTGGCCAGCAATACCGCTTTGCCCATTGAGCTGGCTGAAATCGTTGCCCGGGAAGTGTGATCGCCATCCTGTATGTCTTCCAACAGGGCATTTTTTATGATTGTTTCTAGGGTCATTTTTATAGCCTGATTTCCTGTATCTGAATTTTACGGATCAAAAATTTATCGCCCTGTTTGCCTAGTTGAAAATAGAAATTGTAAGATTTTACAACTGAGATATATTCCAAAATAGCATAGGAATTTTCTGAAACTTCGGTATTTAATTTTATGGTTTTAAGCTGTTTTAAGGACTGGCTTTCGAAAAAATTATATAGAATTTTTTGTGCCTGAGTTTTGCTGTATTTGCCATTTGAGCCTGGAATGTTCAAACTAATTGCATTTTCGCAGTAATTATAAATACTTCTCGTATCTTGAGATTCAATCGCTTTAATGATCGCATGAAGTTCCTTTTCCTGACCGATTGCACTTAAGTTTGACAAAAAAACGAAGCAGCAGACGATTGATAAATATATCCAGCTTTTCATAGGTTTGATGCTTTAGGTTGAATGAGTTGATTAAAAAGATTTTATGTGAATCAATTCATCGATCAGTTTTATTTTATTATTAAAGCAAAATTAACAAATTACTGAAATAATTGTTATTTTGGTGGTCTCGGTTTTGTACTTTTGTAAAAACAGATCTCATATTATGAAAAAATCAAAGCATATTTTAATCTTTAACTTTTTTATGATCGGTTTACTATTGATTGCATGCAATAATCCTGCCGAAAAAAAGGACCCAGATCCATTAACTGAAGAAGATTTAAAGGAGCAATCTGAAAATTTCGACAAGTCGATGGATAATGTTAATGACGCAATGGATTTAGCGAAGTTGTTAAATGAAAAAATTCAAATTGTAGAAACACAATTTGAGCAAGGTCAGATTACAAGAGAGAAAGCAGATCAATTAATTAATGACTTAAATGAAATGTATAGCAGAACCCCTGGTGAAAATGAAGAAAATGCTACCAATATTTTCCCGGAATGGTTGCTGGAACTGAAAATTACCGAACCGAAAGGGTTAAATTTTAATGCAGCCGATTCATATCAAACCAGAGAAGTGGATTTATCGGACGGTTACAATTCGGTTTTATTTGTATATAATGGTAGCTATCAACAGGCCATGGCTGAGGCAAAGAGAATCGCCGAGGCCGCGAATATCCCGCTTAGCGAACCATATCAGAAAGCAAAGGATCTGGCTGATAAGCTGGGCGAAGAGATCAAAGGTGTTGATGGAATCACTTATCTGAATTATAAATTCGGGGAATCAGACTTTGGGGGTCAGTATAAAATCTCTTTAAGTGTTGATAAAACTGGCAAAATGACCATCCATGTGGTTGATGAAAAAATGAAAAATTCCAGAAAAGAAGCAGTTGGATTGCCAAATATATAATCGAATGAATATTATCGTAACAGGGGCAAGCAAGGGCATTGGATATGAAACGGTCTTAAAATTAAATGCCGATCCTAACATCAAAATACTTGCAATTGCCAGAAACAGGCAATTATTGGAAAATCTGAAATTAAAAGCGGAAAACCCCCGAAATATTGAGATCATGGTGGCCGATCTTGGCAATTTTAAACTTTACAATTCAACATTACTTCAGGGTATCTTAAAATCATTCACTTCGGTTGATGTTTTAATCAATAATGCAGGTTTACTTATTAATAAGCCATTTGCCGAAATAAGCGATGAAGATCTGAATGGCCAGATCAATATAAATTTTAAAGTTCCGTTTAAACTCACACAACTTCTTTTGCCTTACTTAAAGAATGGATCACATGTGGTAAACATTAGCAGTATGGGAGGCGTGCAGGGAAGTGTTAAATTTCCTGGGCTTTCCGTATATAGCGCAAGTAAAGCGGCACTGGCTGTTTTAACCGAAAGTATGGCTCTCGAGCTAAAAGAACAAGGAATTAAAGTAAATTGTTTGGCATTGGGAGCTGCACAAACAGAAATGCTATCCGAAGCTTTCCCCGGCTATGAGGCTCCTTTACAGGCATCTGAAATGGGGAAGTTTGTTGCTGATTTTGCCATTTCGGGCCAAAAATATTTTAATGGAAAAATTCTGCCTGTGGCCTTATCAACTCCATAACAAACACTAAAATGAGCGATATAAAAAATACCATTCAGCACCCTGGGCGGATTGATAAAATTGAGAAAGATAAAATTATGGTCACAATTTTATCACAATCGGCCTGTTCTACCTGTCATGCTAAAGGTATGTGCACCGTTTCTGAAATGGAAGAAAAAACGATTGAAGTTAAATATCAGGAAGAAAATCAGTTTGTGGTAGGGGAACAAGTAACGGTTTACATGAAACGATCATTGGGATCAAAAGCCGTTTTATATGGTTATTTTTTACCATTTCTGATTGTATTGTTGAGTTTAATCATCCTTATTGCAATTACCAAAATGGAAGGCCTGTCTGCCTTGTTTTCACTGGGCCTTCTGATTCCTTATTATTATATTCTTCATCGCATGAAGGATCGCTTAAGCAATACTTTCGAATTTAGCTTAAAACCTTGATTTCAGGCCAGCTTTAAAATCTTTCCTAAAACAGTTATGATTCGGTATTTAAATAAAGTGGAATAATTTCACCATTCAAATATTGAATTTTTTAAATACTTTCTAAATAACTGATTTTATGATAATTTAGAAGATTTCTAAACAAATTCAGAAGATCATCAATATCAGTGCTTTTCATTAATACTAGCTGACCGAATAAATATGAATGTCCTCCTAATGTATAGATATTCAAGGGTATATGTGAACTGTTGATTTCGTTTAAAACATTTAGATGTTTCGTATTTGTTGCTAATTTTGCATTGCGTTAAGATTCAACCTGATTATACAGGCTTATATTAATAAAAAGGAGCAAACGTGAACGATATTCTTATTTATGCAGTCATCTTTTTAAGTATTGTAGGGGCAGCTGCAGCCATTATACTTTACTTTATCGCGCAAAAATTCAAAGTAATAGAAGATCCAAAAATCGATATTGTTGAGGCCGCATTACCGGCAGCCAATTGCGGAGGTTGTGGATATCCGGGTTGCAGGGGCTTCTCCGAGGCTTTGGTGAAGTCTTCAAACGAAAAGCAGTCAATTGAAGGACTGAACTGTCCGGTTGGAGGTAATGAAGTGATGGCAAAAGTGGCCGAAATTTTAGGTTTGGTAGCAGAAGAAAAAGAACCCCAAATTGCGGTCATCCGTTGTTCGGGTTCCAAGGCCAATGCGCCGGCCAAAATTAAGTACGATGGACCTGCTACCTGTGCATTTGCGCATAATCTGTCATCGGGCGAAAGTGGATGTCCCTATGGTTGTCTTGGTTTGGGCGACTGTGTGGCAGCCTGTGATTTTGATGCCATTTATATGGATCAGGAAACCGGCCTGCCTGTTGTAAAAGATAATTGTGTGGCTTGTGGTGCCTGTGTTGTGGCCTGTCCGCGCGATATTATCGAATTAAGAAACCGGGGCAAAAAAGACCGCCGTATTTTCGTTTCGTGCGTGAATGAGGAAAAAGGTGGCGTAGCAAGAAAAAATTGTAGTGTAGCTTGTATCGGCTGTGGAAAATGTTTTAAAGTTTGCCCGTTCGATGCCATTACCATGGAAAATAATTTGGCCTATATCGACTATGAAAAGTGCAAATTGTGCCGAAAATGTGTTGTCGAATGCCCCACCGGAGCTATTCATGAATTAAACTTTCCTCCAAGGAAAGAAAAAATTGTGACCGAAGACGGTAGTCCTGAAAAGGTGAAAGCAAAAGCAAGCAAAGATAATTCTGATAATAATAAAGAAGAATAAAATTCTCTTAATCTGAAAATACTGGAGGATATTGATTTTGAAAACTTTTAAAATTGGAGGCGTTCATCCGCCTGAAAATAAATTATCAACCGACCGGCCCATCGAAATGATGGAATTGCCAGCGCAGGCAATTATACCATTGTCGCAAAGTTTGGGTGCCCCGTCAAAAGCAATTGTTGAAAAGGGAGAAGTCGTTAAAGTCGGCCAACTCATTGCCAAAGGCGAAGCATTTATTTCTTCAAATATTCATTCGCCCGTTTCAGGAAAAGTGCTGAAAATTGATGAGGCCCTGGACCAGAGCGGATATCGCAGACCTGCCATTTTTATCAATGTTGACGGGGATGAATGGATGCCGGAGATTGACCGTACAAAAGATATAAAAAAAGAGATTTCGGCCTCGAAAGAAGAGATCATCAAAAAGATACAGGAAAGCGGAATCGTGGGACTTGGTGGCGCAACTTTTCCTTCGCATGTTAAATTAATGGTGCCCCAGGGTAAAAAAGCCGAAGTGCTCATTATCAATGGTGTTGAATGTGAACCTTACCTCACAGCCGATCATCGACTGATGCTCGAACACGGTGAAGAAATGCTGATTGGAATTCAAATTCTGATGAAAGCCCTGGAAGTTAAAAAAGCCATCATCGGAATAGAAAACAATAAAAAAGATGCCTTCGAGCACCTTCAGAAACTGGCTCCACATTTTGAGGGCATTTCAGTTGAACCTTTAAAAGTGCAGTATCCACAGGGAGGTGAAAAGCAGTTGATTGATGCTGTTTATAACAGACAGGTCCCTTCCGGGAAACTTCCGATCGAAGTTGGAGCAGTTGTGCATAATGTAGGAACCGCATTTGCAGTTTACGAAGCCGTTCAAAAAAACAAACCTTTATTCGAAAGGGTAGTAACCATTACCGGTAAAAATGTAAAGCATCCTGGAAATTATATGGTTCGGGTTGGAACCTCAATAAACAGCCTGATCGAAAAAGCAGGAGGCTTGCCCGAAGATACCGGAAAAATAGTAAGTGGAGGCCCGATGATGGGAAAAGCACTCAATTCGGCTGATGTTCCCGTTGTGAAAGGAACTTCCGGGGTTTTGTTATTCAAAGAAGATGAAGCCAAACGGGTTGAGCCAACCAATTGCATTCGTTGTGCAAAATGTGTAACTGTTTGCCCGATGGGCTTAGAGCCTGTTCTGATTGCTCAATACGCAGAGGCCGAGATGTGGGAAAATGTTGAAGCTGAACGTGCACTCGATTGTATCGAATGCGGATCCTGCCAATACACCTGTCCGGCAGCAAGGCCATTGCTTGATTATATCAGACTGGGAAAATTCAGAGTAGGTCAAATTATTAGAAACAGAAGTAAAAAATAAGATATGAATTTACTGACGTTATCAGGATCTCCGCATATCCACGGAGATAATTCAACCAAAAAAATCATGTATGGCGTTGTTATCGCCATGTTACCGGCATTATTAGTATCCGTTTATTATTTTGGACTGGATGCAATACGGGTAACTTTAATTTCCGTTCTGGCTTGTGTTTTTTTCGAATGGGTTATTCAAAAATATCTCATCAAAGGCCCCGTAACCATAACAGACGGATCAGCTGTGGTAACAGGAATTTTACTGGCATTCAACGTCCCGAGTAATCTTCCGATTCTAATCATATTAATTGGGGCACTGGTTTCTATTGGAATTGCAAAAATGTCGTTTGGCGGATTGGGCAAGAATCCATTTAACCCTGCACTTGTGGGAAGGGTGTTTTTACTGATTTCTTTTCCGGTGCAAATGACTACCTGGCCCAAACCTGCAGCTATTTTTAACAGTATAGCAGATGCTGTAACAGGGCCAACCCCGCTGGGACATTTAAAAGAAGAACTAAAAACAGGAAGAACAGTTCAGGATATACTTGAAAACGGTACAAGTTGGGTAATGGATGGTGTAAATTATTCCTATCACATACCTGATTATATTAGCCAATTGATGGGGAATATGGGTGGTTCGCTTGGTGAAATTTCGGCCATTGCCTTAATTTTAGGTGGGATTTATATGCTCTTCCGAAAAATAATTAGTTGGCACATACCGGTTGCTTTTATTGGATCTGTAGTTGTTTTCACAGGGATTTTATGGATGATCAATCCTGATATTTATGTCAATCCGGGCTTTCATCTGGTAACAGGCGGACTGATGCTTGGAGCCATATTTATGGCAACAGATATGGTGAGTTCACCTATGTCGTCGAAAGGACAAATTATTTTTGGCCTGGGATGCGGAATATTGACGGTAATCATTCGTGTTTGGGGAGCTTTTCCTGAGGGAGTCTCATTTGCAATCCTGATTATGAACGCATTTGTTCCTTTAATTAACAGTGGTGTTAAACCTAAACGATTTGGGGAGGTAGTTAAAAATGGGTAAAAAAGAATCATCATTCAAAAATATGCTGATTACACTATTCGTAATCACAATGCTGGCTGCACTTGCTCTTGGAGGCGTTTATAACGTTACAAAGGAGCCAATTGCATTGGCAAAGAAGGCAAAGGCCGAAGCTGCCATAAAAGCCGTTATTCCTGAATTTGATACCATTAAAGTTTTTAAAGTGGCCCTGGAAGATGGAACCGATTCTTTGATTTTTAATCAGGGATATAAGAATGGCGAACTGGTCGGAACGGCCATTGAATCTTTTTCAAATAATGGCTACGACCCAACTCAGGTAAGAATTATGGTTGGATTTTCGTCTGATGGTGATATTTTAAAGACAGCAGTTGTGCAGCAAAAGGAGACTCCCGGCCTGGGAAGTAAGATGAACGATCCTAAATTTAAGGATCAGTTTAACGGAAAGAATCCAAATACCTTTGTATTGAAAGTTAAAAAGGATGGTGGAAGTGTTGATGCAATTACGGCTGCCACGATTAGTTCAAGGGCTTTTTGCGATGCAGTTCAAAAAGCGCATACTACTTATCTAAAAGATGGAGGATCAAAATAATGAATCAGCTAGCTAATTTTACAAAAGGATTTATAAGGGAGAACCCGGTATTTGTTCTCTTGTTGGGAATGTGTCCTACATTAGGTGTAACCTCAACAGCGGTTAATGGACTTGGCATGGGTCTGGCTACTACTTTTGTACTGGTCTGTTCCAATATTGTTGTGGCACTCGTTAAAAACCAAATTCCTGACAAGGTTCGAATTCCTTCCTTTATTGTAATCATTGCATCATTCGTTACCATTGTTGAACTGAGCATGCAGGCTTTTGTTCCTGCATTATTCGAATCTCTCGGTTTGTTCATCCCGCTTATAGTTGTAAACTGTATTGTTTTAGGTCGTGCCGAAGGTTTTGCTTCTAAAAACAATGTGTTCTCATCAGCCCTTGATGGGCTTGGAATGGGACTTGGATTTGCAATGGCATTAACCATTCTTGGTTCGGTTCGGGAGTTATTTGGGAATGGATCATTTTTTGGAATGAAATTTTTGGAAGGCGATGCCATTTTAATTTTCATTTTGCCTCCGGGAGCATTTATTGTTTTAGGATATTTAATTGCTTTCATTAATAAACTAAGAAAAACAGCTTAACTTATTCGTTATGGAATATATCATCATATTAATTAGTGCCATATTCGTTAGCAATATTGTATTAAACCAGTTTCTCGGAATATGCCCGTTCCTGGGTGTTTCGGGTAAAGTTTCAACTTCCGTTGGGATGAGTGGTGCCGTTTTGTTTGTAATGACCATCGCCACCATCGTAACCTGGCTGATCCAAACTTATATTCTCGAACCTTTTGGCATTACTTTCCTACAGACCATCTTTTTTATCCTGGTTATTGCTGCTTTGGTTCAAATGGTTGAATTGGTCCTGAAAAAAGTAAGTCCTCCTTTATATCAGGCATTGGGAATATTCCTGCCCTTAATCACTACAAACTGTGCAGTTTTGGGTGTGGCCATTCAAACGGTTTCGAAAAATTTTAACCTGATGGAAGGCGTTGTATTTGCGATTGCCAATGCCATTGGTTTCGGTCTGGCCATGATTATCTTCGCCGGCCTTCGCGAGCACATCAATTTGATGAAAGCCCCAGCCGGGATGAAAGGCGTACCAATTGCACTGGTTACTGCCGGTATTTTAGCCATGGCCTTTATGGGATTTTCAGGCTTGGTATAATTAATTTCGATTTTTTATTTTTGATTGCTTATTCTCAATGAATAATTTTTGATTGATTAGTGATAATTGATTAATCATTAATCATTCGAAAATTATCACTCAAAATATTATCTTTATAAATCATTTATCATTATAAAATAGTCAATCATAAATAATCATTCGAAAATCGTAAATGGAAACTGATCCCATCATTCAACTTGAGTACATCCCGGTTTATCAAAAAAATATATTAATCCTGAGCAATGTAAGTTTCCAGGTGAGGCCGGGAGAGCTGGTTTACCTGATCGGAAAAACAGGGAGCGGTAAAAGCAGCCTGATACAAATGCTATATGCCGATCTTCCCGTACTTGACGGTACCGCTCAAATTGCGGGTTATGATTTGCGAAAGATAAAGAAAAAAGAAATTCCATATCTCCGCCGCAAATTGGGAATCGTATTCCAGGATTTTCAATTATTGATGGATCGGACCGTAAATGAAAATCTTATCTTTTTGATGAAGGCCAGCGGTTGGAAAGATAAGCGTTTGATGCAGGAACAGCTACAGGATGTTTTGGTAAAAGTCGGGCTGGCAACCAAGGGTTTTAAGATGCCAAATCAACTTTCGGGCGGAGAACAACAAAGGGTAGCCATTGCACGTGCCCTCATTAATAACCCTGAAATTATTCTGGCCGATGAGCCTACCGGAAATCTCGATCCTGAAACTTCATATGGAATCATTCGGCTATTGAAAGAGATCAGTGAAACGGGTAAATCGGTCGTAGTTGCTACGCATAACTATTCTTTGATCAAGCGGTATCCGGCCAGGATTTTAAAATGCGAAAACGGAAAAGTGTATACCTCAACTTAAAAGCTTTATAATTTTCCGGGCATTTATTTTATTTGAATATACGGTCGAAAATAATAATCTGCGACCCTCCAATTGCTGATTCGGGATTTCAGAAACTCTATATTTATTAATGAATGAAGCTATTTCGTTTGCAGTTTCAGCTTTCAGACATAGTGCATCAAGTTTTGTTCCTTCAGTCATTGTTGAATTGGCGATACAGAATCTTCCGTACTGGAGCGCATACAAAAGTTTTAATTTGAATCCGGTCGACTGAAAAGTGAACAATATATTGAATTGGGCCTGTTGTATCAATTGCTTGATTTCGATATCGTTTGGGCTGTCGATAAGTTGAACATTTGGATATTTTGCGGCCAGCTTTATCAGGCTTTTATCGGGATCAAGGCCGGCGATTATAAGTGAATAATCAATTTTACTGAATACTTTTTTAATCAGAAATCTTGCCGCTTTTATATTTTCAGCAACGCTTAAATTCCCGTGATACAGGGCATAATTCCCATGCCCCGGTAATATGTCTGTTCCGGTATCGGAATAAAAAGCCGGCACCCATGATATTTGCTGAACAGGGAAATGAATGTTAAAATATGATTGATCTTTTTCAGATATCGGAAGTATATAGTTTGCATGTTTTAACCTTCGTTGATAGCACTTCAATCTGATGCTCTCAAATAGAAAATAAATCATTTCCAGTGGTTTGCCCGATGCATTAAAGAGGCTCCAATAATACTGATGTTCAATATTGCATGTACGAACAATTTTTAGCCGGTTCTTTAATTTCCGATGATTTAGCAGGTGGGTTGTATGCATACCTTCATATAAAATGGGATCATCATTTAAGGATAAATTTTTTAACAAATCATCAGATTCGCGGCTTTTAACAATATAAGGCTTGCAACTTAATTGAGATTTTATCCCTGTTTTTCGTGTGTAAACATGAATCTGATTACAAATTTCTTCCAATTCATTTGGTAGTTTATGAACTTTTGATGTAAAAACATGAAGGTGGATTTTTACGCCTAGTTCGTGAATGGCTTTGATCCGATAAAATACATCGATGAGCCCCCCGTAATTTGCCGGAAAGGGCATTTCAAAGGTGATGATATGTAAATGTTTCTCAGACATGTTTTTCAAGAATATGGATCAGGCCGAATTTTTCATTTTCCCAGTTTAGTTCCTTTGAAGCTGTTATACAGTTTGCCTTGTATTGAAGCAGTTTTTCAGAATCATTCAACAACGTATTTATTTTTTCCGCAATATGTTTTGGTTCGTGATTTTCAATGCATTCGCCAATTTTATACCGATCGATGATTTTTCTTATTTCGACCAAAGGCGAGGCCAAAACCGGCAACCCCGCATGAATATAATCAAATATTTTATTGGGCAGACTGTATTTGTAGTTCAGGTTGGTATCCTTGTCAAAACTAATTCCCAAATCTGCATTTTTGGTGTAATTGTAAAGCTTTTCGGGCCTTTGTTTTGGAATAAAAATAACTTTTTGCTGAAGTTTAGTTTTGTTTACTTTACTTTTTAATGATGGAATAACATCGCCATCCCCGACTATAAAAAGTTTTGCATTTTGAATCCATTGCATGGCTTCTACAAGTTCTTCCAGGCCGCGGTCAACATTCAGTCCTGCACCCTGGATTAAAATAATTTTTTCAGTTTGTTTATCATAAAAATCAGGATTAGCCTTTTCAATTGTTCGTTGCAATGGAATATTTCTGACCACATGGACTTTTATAGGATATTCTTTTCTAAAGATTTCAGCCAGCGAATCATTTACGGTAATCATTTCTGTCAGCCGGGGCAGTATAAATTTTTCAATCCTTTTCCAAATCTTTTTTACACATCGCCTGTTTGCAAGTTCAGGTGTTTCGGTAAAATATTCGTGACTATCGTAGATGATTGCTTTGCGTTTTAGCTTATGGTTCAGATAATTTGGTAGCAGGGTGTCCAGATCATTGGTATACAACAAATCGGCCTTATAAAATATCAAATAAAGAAACAATCGGAAATTAAATTCAGCATAAAATAACGGACCCCTTTCGAAGAGCAATTTCATACGTACAGTTTGATATACACGATTTTGAAGTTCTAAGCTATTTCTTTTTTTTCGGCCAATTAAAATGACTTCAAACCCCATATCATGCAATACTGTGCAGGTGCGGTGCACACGCTGATCGGTAACCAAATCGTTGATAACTGAAACAATTACTTTTTTCATTCTATGAATTGACAGGCTAATTTAAGATTTCTTATTGATACATTTATAAAAAGCGATGGGATATCGGATGGTCTGCCTTTAAAAGAGGGAAGCCTTCCCTCCTCATTTTGATGGCTCAAATTCAGATAATTTAAGTCAAATGGTTTATCTTTGATTAACGGAAAACATTTATGGAAATACAATCCAATATTTCATTAAAACAGTTCAATACCTTTCATGTCGAATGTAAAGCAAAATATTTTGTTGAATTGCATTCAGAAGAAGAAATTCACCAGCTCATTGGCGCCGGGATATTAAAAACGGAAAAAATACTGATATTGGGAGGAGGCAGCAATATGTTGTTTACCAAAGATTTTGACGGTTTGGTGCTTCATCCGGTTATGAAAGGCATTGCTATGGCTGATGAGGAAGATCATCATATAATACTGGATGTGAAAGCCGGTGAAAATTGGGCCGATCTTGTGGCGTATTGTGTAGAACGAGGCTGGTCCGGTTTGGAAAACCTGGCGGCAATACCCGGGAGTGCGGGGGCTGCACCGGTGCAAAACATTGGAGCCTATGGGCTTGAGTTAAAAGATGTATTTGTCTCGTTAAAAGCTGTCGATTTACTGAATGGACAAACGATACATTTCAATAAGAATGATTGTGAATTTGAATACAGAAACAGTGTTTTCAAGACAAAATATAAAAACAAGTATTTAATCAGCGAGGTCAGGCTTCAACTCAGTAAAAAAGATAAACCAATAATTACCTATGAAGCACTCAGTCGTGCATTGATTGAAGCAAATCTTGAGCCGAGCCTGAAGAATATTTATGAAAGTGTTTGCAAAATCAGGGCATCAAAACTGCCTGATCCGAAAGAAATTGGAAATGCAGGCAGTTTTTTTAAAAACCCGACGATTGATCAAAAAACATTTGAATCATTGAAAAAATTGTATCCTGATGTTAAATATTTTAATCAGCATGATGGTACAATAAAACTGGCTGCCGGATGGCTGATTGAATCTTGCGGATGGAAAGGAAAGCAGATGGGAGAGGTCGGGGTGCATCCAAAACAGGCATTGGTGCTGGTTAACTATGGCGAAAGTAATGGGCGTAAAATTCTTATTTTGGCGGAATTGATCAGGGAAAATGTTTTTGAAAAATTTGGAGTGATCCTTCAAAATGAAGTAAACATCCTCTAATGAAACGCCTTTCGGTTAAATTCAAAACAGGGAGACCATATTTTTATTATATTAGCTGTTATTGAACCTAAAAATGCGAAATCTGTATTTGTTTTTTCGGAATAACCTGGAATTGGGGTTTTGGATCATCGCCATGATTTTGCTGGCATTTTCGAATCCGCAGGAAGAACATTATAGTTTATGCCTGTTCCATCACATGGGACTTCCATTTTGTCCTGGGTGCGGAATCGGCCATTCAATCTCGTATTTCTTTCATGGCAGGATGATCGATTCATTTCATGCGCATCCCCTTGGTTTTTTGGCTGTTATAATTATTTTCTTTCGTATAATTCAACTTTCTATTTTAAAAAAATCAAACCCTTATAAAATTTCAAACCATGGCTAATATCTTACAGTTTATGCCTGAATTGACAGGCTTCGAGCTTCAGCACGTTCAATCCATCACCAGTGATTTTGACGAGGCAAAACTGCTCAACTTCGCAAATATCTATCGGGCAAGGCGCAAAGATCCGCAAATTATATTACTAACTACTTTGCTTGGATTTGTTGTTGTGGCAGGCGTTCAGCGATTTTTACTGGGCCAGATCGGTATGGGTATCCTGTATCTGCTTACCGGCGGGCTATGTTTAATCGGCACCATTGTTGACCTGATCAATTATCAGGATTTGGCATTTCAATATAATCAGAGAGTGGCCAATGAGGTAAAAATGTATATGAATTAATTGAACTTTGGGAAGTCCTTAAATTTCCATTGAACCGATTAATTCTGTGACGGAATTTATTTTCTGTAAGCTAAAATTGAACCACAGCAAGGCGGCATTTGTAATGCCGACTAATTAAATCATTGAATTTGTAATTAGATACTTTGATCAGCAAGATCGTTTATTTAGGTCGTTAAAGCAGAATTACAGGTTCCGTTTAAAAGGGTTCCTGTAAAGATGATAAAAGCAAACATATTTCAAGTAAAACTTGTAAAATGTATTAGTAATATTTATCGTCTAATTAAGAAGTGATGGATCCCATATATTTGCATTTTACTATAAGATTGAGTAAATTTACTCAGAGTATTGAGTAAAATGTAAATTATGTTTAAACGACCACATTTTCAGTTGCTTAAAAGCCGACTGAAAGAGCCAAGAAAATTTATACAAGTAATTTTGGGGCCACGCCAAATAGGAAAAACCACATTGATCAAGCAATTGCTTCAGGACATAGAAATGCCTGCTCACTATGTTTCTGCCGACGCAGTTGCTGCTGCAAGCGGTGTTTGGATTGAACAACAATGGGAGATTGCCCGGACCATTAAAAAACAAAAGGGCTCAAATGAAATAATCCTGGTGATAGATGAGGTTCAAAAAGTACCAGATTGGAGCGAGTTTGTAAAAGCACAATGGGATAAAGATAGTTTCGAAAACAATGCTGTAAAAGTTGTTTTATTGGGTTCTGCCAGCTTATTATTACAAAAGGGATTGAGCGAATCGCTCACCGGAAGGTATGAATCAATTCCGCTTATGCATTGGTCATTTTCAGAGATGAACAGTGCATTTGGCTTTTCAACCGAACAATATGTTTGGTTTGGTGGATACCCGGGTGCTGCTGAACTCATTGTGGATGAAAGCAGATGGAAACAATACGTATTGGATTCCCTGATAGAACCCACCATTATGAAAGATGTACTCATGCTGAATCGTATTGATAAACCTGCCCTTTTAAAAAACGTATTCGAATTGGCATGTGCTTATTCTGGACAAATTTTATCTTTTAATAAAATGCTTGGCCAGTTACATGAGGCAGGCAATACAACTACACTTTCTCATTATTTGAATTTACTTGATAATGCAGCTTTGGTCACAGGGATCAATAAAATTTACAAAGAAAAACTTAGACAAAAAGCCTCCATCCCAAAATTACAGGTTTATAATACGGCATTATTAACTGTTCAAAAAAACGAAACTTTTAAAGAAATACAACTTAAGCCTGAAAAATGGGGAAGACATGTTGAATCAACAATAGGTTCTCATCTTGTTAACTTCTCCAAACCGGAAAATTTTAATGTATATTATTGGCGGCATCGGAATAATGAAATTGATTTTATTATTGAAAAGGGCGGCACCCATATTGGTCTGGAAGTCAAAAGTGGAAAGAACCAAAAGGCAGGTGGTTTACAGGCATTCAAAGAAGCGATTAAGCCGGCAAAAATCTTATTAATCGGAGAAAGCGGATTGCCCTGGCAGGAGTTCATAAAAATAAATCCCGCGGATCTTTTTTAATCATCTTTAGTTTTAGAAAAAGTACATCGTTAATGGGACGTCGTCACTTTATGTAACAGGAATTAAGCTTTAGCTTCCATTGCGCCAATCAAATCATTAACATCACTAACCTGATACTTTTTGCAATAATCTTCAATCCCTTCAATAATTTTTATTGAAATCTGGGGATCGATAAAATTGGCGGTGCCGACCTGAATTGCTGATGATCCGGCCAGCATAAATTCAATGGCATCTGTTGCATTCATGATGCCACCCATACCGATGACCGGAATTTTTACCGCATTATAGACCTGCCAGACCATTCGCAGTGCGATGGGCTTGATCGCAGGACCCGACAATCCGCCTGTGATGGTTGATAAAATTGGTTTGCGGGTTTTGGCATCAATGGCCATGCCCAAAAAAGTATTCACCAGCGAAACAGCATCGGCTCCGGCACCTTCGACACCTTTTGCTATTTCGGAAATATCCGTAACATTGGGCGATAATTTTACGATAAGGGTTTTTTGGGTAGCTTTTCTGATCGCTTGGGTAACCGCAATGGCCGACGGACAACTTACCCCGAATGCCATTCCGCCTTCCTTTACATTGGGGCATGAAATATTCAGTTCGATGGCGTTAATTCCGTCTAATTCGTTTAATCTTTCTGCAACTTCAATGTATTCTTCAACGATTGATCCGTTAATATTTGGAATGATCTGGGTGTTAAATTTTTTGATCCGGGGATAAATATTGTTGATGAAATAATCAATCCCTTTGTTTTGTAATCCAACTGCATTCAACATTCCGGAAGGGGTTTCGGCCATGCGCGGATAGGGGTTTCCTTCACGGTTTTTCAGGGTAAGGCCCTTCACAAAAATCCCTCCCAACTGATTCAAGTCAATAAAATCCTCAAATTCTTCACCAAATCCGAATGTTCCCGAAGCAGTGGTCACTGGATTTTTTAGTTCTAAGCCATGAATTTTAACTGATAAGTCTACCATTTCAAATCATTTACATTAAAAACCGGGCCTTCGGTGCAAACACATTTGTTTCCTTCAGTGGTTTCGGTTACACAACACAAACATGCACCAAAGCCGCAAGCCATCATGTTTTCAAGCGAAGCTTCACATTCTATCTTATTTGACCGGGCAATTTTTGCAATGGCTTTCATCATGGGGTCGGGCCCGCAGGTATATATTTTGTCGAAGTTTTTAACAGATTGCCAAATGCTGTGTTGTGTCACCATTCCTTTCTCGCCCAGCGATCCGTCTTCGGTTGTCACCAAAACTTTTCCGAAGGCTTCAAATTCATTCACCAGGTGAATATCTTTTGAACTTCTGGCTCCTAAAAGAAAAACCACTTCGGTTCCGGATAGTTTTAAGTTTTTTGCCAATAATAAAAGCGGGGCAACTCCGGATCCTCCTCCGATCAGCAATGCTTTCCCGTTTATTGTTATAGAAAAAGAATTCCCCAACGGATAAATGATATTTACATTTTCGCCTTTGATAAGTTTACTGAGCAGATTGGTGCCTTTGCCAATATTCTTAATAAAAAAACTGATGGTATTCAACTCAGGGTCAAAGTCATAAATAGATAGCGGCCTTCTGAGAAAAACGTCTGAGGTCTTATCGATACGCACTTCGGCAAAATTTCCTGCTTGAATATTTTCGGGAATAACAGGCAGGTTCAGCTCCAGAATATAGGTGTCATCATTCAGGGTTCGAATTCGATTTACACTGCAATCCTGTATTTTTTTCATTCTTTGGTGATTAAATGATAAAGTTAAAAAAATCCGTCGCAGGGACGGATTTAAATTTATTCTTCATTCTTTTCAGTCTTTGCTTCAGGCGATTTTAGATTTGCTTCACTTTCTTACGTTTTCTCTTCTTCTTCCTTAAAATCAAGCATTTTTTTCTCTGCCAGCAAATTATACCATTGAATTATTTTTTTGATATCCGAAACATAAACCCGCTCTTTGTCATAATCCGGAACGGCTTCTTCAAAAACAGTCTTTAATTTGGCGTTGTCAGATTTATGATCGATACTGGCTTTGCCGTCATTTTTTTCATAAAAGCTTTTTAAAACATCTTTTAGGGGCATGTCTTCATCTTCGGTAAACACACTGATTTCTTCCAAAGAACTAATGCGCTCATTTGAAAAGGCGGTGAACCGTTTCTGATCGATGATTGATTCAACGATGATCCCGTTTTTTGTTCGTGAAACCACTTTATATAAGCCTGGTTTGCCTGCTATCGATAAAATTTCGCTAAAATCCATACTTAAAAATTTGTGCAAAAATAGCAATTATTATCTTATACTGTTTAATTTTTACAATCTTGTTGCGAATTTATAGTGAGTTCAAAAAACCCAATGATGAATATTATAGTGTGTGATAAAACAGACAAACATGATTAATTAATAGATAAACAAATTAAAAAAATTTAGATGTATTAAAACATTTATCGTAATTTAGACATTCAACTTTTTAGATATGTAAATTAAATTTTAATCTGATGAAGCACCGAATAATTTTAAGAATTTCAACGATCTTACTTCTAATATGTTTTACGGTCGGAAATTCACTTTTTAGTCAAACAATTACCAAACCTGATGAATATCTTGGATTTAAACCGGGTGCGGATTTCCATTTGGCGAATTATGAACAGGCTATTGGATATTTCGAAAAAATAGCCGGACAAACCAAACGGATGCAAATCTTTGATATGGGAGAAACATCTGAAGGCCGAAGGATGAAATATGCTATTATTTCTTCTGAAGATAATATGGCGAATTTGGAGAAATACCGAAAAATTAATGAAAAACTTACGCTGGCAAGAGGTGTTAGTCAGGAAGAAGCTGAAAAGTTAGCTGAGGAAGGCAAGGCCATTGTTTGGATTGATTGCGGTTTACATGCCACTGAAGCTTCACCTGCACAACATGCCATTCAATTGGCATACGATATTGTTACAGGTGAAGACCGCGAAACAAAGCTGATCAGGGAAAATGTAATTTTTCTTCTGGTTTTTGCCAACCCCGATGGATTAACCATGGTTGCGGACTGGTATATGCAAAATGCGGGTACCAAATATGAAAAGGCCAATTTGCCTGAATTGTACATGAAATATTCCGGCCATGATAATAACCGTGATTCATATATCGCAAATCTGACCGAAATTCAAAATATGAATCGTACAACATGCCAGGTTTGGTATCCTGAGATTTTATATAATTTGCACGAAAGGGCACCATTCCCAGCCCGGATTTGGTTACCTCCTGAATCAGAACCCATGAATCCAAACGTTCATCCGATCATCGTGAGATGGAAGAATTTAATTGGAGGAGCCATGGGAAAAGGTTTTGCTGAAGCCGACCAACCGGGTGCAATTTCAAGGGTTACTTTTGATAGCTGGTATCCCGGCTACGTTACCCAATTCGTTGACGGACATAATATCCCCTCGATACTCACCGAAACTGCCAACTTTGGCTTAGCAACCCCTAACTTTTACACCTTGCAGGATTTTCCGGAAGCTTACCGTGATTTAACACCGGGTGTATTTTATCCCAACCCATGGCCGGGCGGATGGTGGCGATTAGGTGATGCGGTTGCATATAATTTAACAGCCTCTAAAGCCGTGCTTGGAACAGGTGCAAAATACCGATATGAATTTTTGTTCAACAAATGGAAAATGGCAACTGACGTCATCAGTAAATTCAGTAATGAACCTCCATACGGATGGATTATTCCTGCCGAACAGGCTGATGAACATTCGACCGTATTGATGCTAAACCGATTTATTTTAAATGGAATTGAAATTTATGCTGCAGATCAAGATTTTGAGCATAACGGCATTAAATATAAAAAAGGGGATTATATTATTCCGACGGCACAACCTTTTGGATATTTTGTAAAGAATATTATGGAACGACAAAATTATCCTGATTTGAAAAAATATACCCATCTATGGCAGGGAGTTGTCGGTACCGTTAAAACAACAAAAGATCCAATCCGCTCTTATGATGCCGCAGGCTGGACTTTACCGCTTCAAATGGGAGTCAAGTATAAGGCTATGAGCCAACCCCTTGAAGTGTCAAAAACCAAAATTAAAGAAGCGTTTGCTTCAGAAGGCGGTATTTCGCAAAGTGGAACTCAATATATCCTTTCAAGGGCAGATAACGGAAACTTTATCACCGTGAACCAAATATTAAAATCAGGTGGTAAAGTAAGCTATGCGAAAAAAGAATTTAGCATGAGGGGAACAAATTATCAGGCTGGAACATTTGTGGTGGACGCCAATTCGATAAACAGTAAAACCTTGAATGAAATTGTTAAATCGACCCATGCAAAAATGGTGGCCGGTAAAGTTCCGGTCGAAACCGTTCCTTATAAAAATGCAAGGGTGGCTTTGTATAAGAGCTGGAGGGCCAGTATGGATGCAGGTTGGATTACCATGATTCTTGACCGGTATGAATTTCCCTATAAATCTATTGTTGATGCCGAAATAATAGCCGGTGAGTTAAATGATCGCTATGATGTTCTAATTTTGCCAGATATGCGAGCCAATACGATTGTTGAAGGCAATAGTTTAATGTCAACTTTACCGGATTATGTGGGAGGTATCACAGATGAAGGAGTGGATAATTTAAAGAAATTTGTGAAGAATGGCGGCGTCATTGTTTGCAATAGCAGTTCATCAGAATTTGCAATCAAAGAATTTGATTTGCCATTGATAAGTGCGGTAAAAGATGTTAAACCAAATGAGTATAATTGTCCGGGCTCCATCCTGAAAATGAATTTCAATAATGAAAATCATATTGCTTTCGGTATGCCTGCTGAAGGAACAGCCTGGGTTGATGGCGGAGCAGGCTTTAAAATGGCTCCGGATACAGTGAAATCGCTTGGCAAAGAGGCTGCAAAGCCGGCAACTGGCGATCAGGACAAACCAAATGATAAAAAAACAGATTATAAACTTGTTGAAAAAGAAATCCCATACACGATAATAGCTTCATATCCTGATGAATCTTTATTGTTAAGCGGACTACTGGATGGCGAAGAATACATTAAAAAACAAGCAGCTATTCTGGAAGTACCTGTCGAGAAAGGTCAGCTGATTCTATTTGGCTTTAATTTTCACAACAGGGCCCAAACATATGCCACCTTTAAATTGCTGTTTAACAGCTTATATAAATAAAGTGTTCTGAATGTTTTAGAAGGCTTTGTTAATTAAACCCGGAAATCAAATGATACGATTTTCGGGTTTTTTTTTGAGTTTATGGATTAAAAAAAACGATGAAAAATTATTTTTCTGTTAAATAATCTTATAATTTTTGTATTCACCGATTCGCCAACCAATCTGTTTCTCTAATTTGTGTAATAATTTGGAACTGAAACTGAAATTTTCTTTCTCAGGGTCAAAATTTAACTTCCAGTTCATTTTATGAATACGTTCCTGTATCACTTTTGGATGCGTACCAGTGAACCGAAGTAAAGAATCAATATTGGAATAATCAAATTCTTCAACATCTGGAATGTTATTTTCTAACCATTCATCATCGTGGTATAAAGCGTTAAAATTAAAATGTTTTTGTTGCTGGAACTGGGGATGTTTAACCCATCCATAATGGTAGATATAAGCATCAATGGGTTTAACCCTGATTTTTCTGTTATTGATTCTGAAACCCTGTGCATCCCTGTACGATTGCATTCCGGCAAGGTTTCGAATGATGCGAATTTCGTTTTTGTACCAGTTTCTGGAGTTTGCGATATAATCATAAGATGCATAAAAATGCCTGTATTTAAACAGGAGCCCTTCAACTTTCTGATCATCTTCCCATTGCTTCATTGCATCGGCAATGATCGGAAGATCATTTTCATGTACCACCTCATCACCCTGAATGTAAAAGGCCCAATCGCTATCCTTTGAAACTTGACGGAGGGCCTTATCTGTTTCCAGGGCAAGCACTTTGCCGCCATCCCTTAGGTTTTCGTCCCAAATTGTTTCAATGATTTTTATCTTGGATGAGTTGATAGACCTGACAAGTCCAAGTGTATTATCTTCCGATTTTCCAATCGCAACGATAAATTCATCACAAACCGGCAAAATTGAGGTGATGGCCTCAACAATCGGGTAGTCGAGTTTAATTGCATTTCGGATGAAGCTAAATCCACTGACTTTCATTCAGGAATTAAATTTTAAAAATTCCCCGGTAATTATGAGGGCTAATTGCACGAAGTTCAGCTTTGATTTGATCTGAAACATTTAACTGATCAATAAAAGCACGCATGGTTTCGCTGGTGACAGTTTTATTTGTTCTCGTCAAATCTTTAAGTGCCTCGTAAGGATTTGGGTAATTTTCGCGCCTGAGTACTGTTTGAATTGCTTCGGCAACAACCGCCCAGTTGTTTTCCAGGTCATCATTTATTTTGTCGGGGTTCAGGATCAGTTTGTTCAATCCGCGCAATGTAGATTTTATGGCGATTAACAAATACGCAACCGGCATTCCCACATTTCTGGTTACCGTCGAATCAGTCAGGTCGCGTTGTAACCGAGAAATGGGCAGTTTTGCAGCCAAATGCTCACAAAGTGCATTGGCGATTCCCAGGTTGCCTTCGGCATTTTCAAAATCGATGGGATTAACTTTATGGGGCATGGCTGATGATCCAATCTCACCCGCCTTAATTTTTTGTTTAAAATAATCAAATGAAACATAGGACCATATATCACGATCGAGATCTATCATAATATTTCCGATGCGTTTCAGGTTATCGAAATAAGCTGCCAGGTTATCATAATGTTCTATTTGAGTCGTGGTTTGCAATCGGGTTAATCCCAGTTTTTCTTTTAAAAAATCATTCCCAAATTTTACCCAGTCAATTTCAGGATACGCAATATGATGTGCATTAAAATTACCGGTGGCACCACCGAATTTCCCGTTTGCCGGTATATTTTCGAAGTGCTTACGTTGTGCTTGCAATCGCTCATAAAACACGTATATTTCTTTTCCAAGACTGGTTGGTGAAGCGGGCTGGCCATGGGTTCTGGCCAAAATGGTCACATCTTCCCAAAGTGTAGCCAGTTCTAAAAGTTTTGCTTCCAACTCATCGAAAACAGGCATTAAAATATCGTGATGTGCATCTTTCATCGAGCATGGAATGGCCGTATTATTAATGTCTTGAGAGGTGAGTCCGAAGTGAATGAATTCTTTAAATTTGGATAGGCCCAATTGATCAAATTTTTCTTTCAGGTAATACTCAACTGCTTTTACATCATGATTGGTGATTTTTTCGATCTCCTTTATTTTTTCGGCTTCCTTAACATCGAAATCCTGTACAATGTTTTTAAGATCATTAAAATATTTTGACTCAAAATTTTTAAGCTGGGGCAAGGGCAGTTCACAAAGCGCGATAAAGTATTCAACTTCGATAAAAACACGGTATTTAATCAGGGCAGCTTCTGAAAAATAGCTTTCCAATCCAATAGTAGCTTTTCTATACCTCCCGTCAACCGGAGAAATTGCAGTTAATGCTGAAAGTTCCATAATTTAATTTTTGAAATTCAAAAATACGAAAGAATGGCTAAATAATACCGATTAACTTACAAAATGTCTCATATCTTGGTTTAGATCAATATGCCTCGATGATAGTAAATCGGCATAAACCATAGTAAAAACTTAACTTATCAATATGAATTTGAGGGAACAATTTATAATACAAATTTTTTTTAATTTCACTTTATGAAAGCCCAGACTAAGAAATTTTTAAAAAACCTGTATTTCCCATTTCTTTTTTTGACCCTTTTGTGGATTATAGAATTCGCAGAAAATGTCTTTCATTTGAATTTTACATTTTTGGGAATTTATCCGCTTTCGGTAAAGGGATTAATTGGAATTATAACTTCACCCCTGATACATTCCGGCTATGATCATCTAGCTGCCAATAGCCTGCCATTATTTGTTCTGAGTGCCTGCCTGTTTTATTTTTATCGGCAAATTGCTTATAAAATTTTCTTTTTATTATATTTTATCACGAATGTCTGGGTTTGGTTTCTGGCCCGCGATGCTTATCATATTGGGGCGAGTGGGCTTATCTATGGTTTAGCTGCCTATCTTTTTACCAGCGGTTTGGTTCGCAAAAACACACAACTTGCAGCCATTGCCCTGATTGTCATTTTTTTGTATGGGAGCATGATTTGGGGTGTCTTCCCTGATTTTTTCCCGGAAAAAAATATTTCGTGGGAATCGCATTTAATGGGATTACTTGCCGGAATTGTTCTGGCCATATTCTTTCGTAATGAGGGTCCCAGATCAAAAACTTATGATTGGGAAGATGATGATGAATATGATAATGAATTTTCGTACTGGAAAGCAGATGATGAAAATCCACTCATTTAAGTGGTATTAGTGGTAATCGCCTAAATCTCAATGCTTAGAATCTTTAAAATATTTCAAATCCTTTAGGGTAAACTAAGATTTAATATTCTTAATGGAATAAAAGCCTTTTGATAACATTATCATTAATTAACATTTAATTAAAGGAGGAACCAATTATGACTGGAATAGTTGTTATTATCGTGATACTTGTACCGGTTGCATTTCAGGTATTTTTTCTACAAATTAAGCAGGAACAACGGCACAAAGAAATGAAAGAAATTTTACACCGTATTGAAGAAAAACTTAATAAGTAGAAAGTGCTTGGGAACATTTGTTTAATTTTCTTTCAGCATAAATCGATTGTATAAGAATAGTAAGGCAGAGGTAAGCAATCCGATAGCCGCAAAAACCAACCAAATATTACCCGGATGGTATTTTGTGAAAAGCAGTTGATTTAATTCATTTTGGCTCATTCCGAGCTGGTTCATGGCTTCTTTGAATAAAAGTGCCCCGTCCATATTTTGCATATTTTCAAAGCTTGCGAAGCCTCTTTCGGCAAGTTCGGTTTTCAAAAATATATATTTATCGGACATGCGATCGTACAGGCTGCCTGATAACAATCCGCCTAGAATATTTCCCCCTGCAACAGGTAAATAACTCACGCCCATATAGAGTGCAACTTTATCACGGGGTGCTATTCTTCCGATGTATTCCTGTATCCTGGGAGAGCTTGCCATTTCGCCGAAGGCAATAATAATCACACCCATTACAACAAAAATCCCCATGGTTTGAATCGATAACTGTCCCATCCCGATGGCGATAATGATGGTTCCGAAAATCATGGAAACAACGGGTTTTACCTTTTTTATAATGCTTAAAATCAAAACCTGTAAAAAAATGATAATAAAGGCTGCAATATTGATAATCTGTTCAGGTCGGACTATACCGAATCCGTCTTCGATGGTTCCGATTGAATTTGCAATTATAGGAGATAGATTATAAAAATCGGAGGTATCGACCCATTGGGTAATATAAACAGGTAAGGTCAGGAACAATTGCATATAAGTAATCCAGAATCCGATCATTAAAATAATAAAAGTCAGGAATTTGAAATCACTTAATGCGACTTTCATGTTGATAAAAATCTGTTTTACAGTTTCGCCGAAAGCTTCTTTTTTCTGTTGTTGGTTTCGTCCGGGTTCTTTGTAAAAGTATAATAAAATGAGGTTAAACACGATTACGGCGGCACTCATTGTAAAAACGTAGGTCCAGTTCAAATCACGAAGTTTTGAGGCTACAAAGGGACCTAAAAATCCGCCGATATTCACGATCATATAAAAAATACCGAAGCCGATGGTATCCGTTTCTTTTGTAGTGGTTTTTGAAACTGTTGCAACAATGATTGGTTTAAAAAGTGCTGCTCCGAGTGCGACTATTAAAAAGCTTGCAAAAACCAAACCGTAAGTGCTGAATTGTCCCATGCAAAAATATCCGCTTGCCATGGTAACAAAAGCTGCCAGTAAAACTTTTCGAAATCCGAATTTGTCAGCAATGGCTCCACCCAATACCGGAAGCAGGTATATGATTCCGGTAACAATAGCCTGCATCAAACCGCGTTGATAATTTGAGAATCCAAGTCCTCCCTTCGAAACCGGATCCGTAAGATAAACGGATAAAACGACAAACATCCCATAATAGGCCCATCGTTCAAATAATTCCATTGTATTCGCCAGCCAAAAAGTGCGGGGAAATTTGCTAAAAACACGAATAATCTTATTCATTTATGATTGGTGCTTAAGTAAGGCAGGAGTTTCTGAAAAGCAGAGTCGCTGATAAATTCGATGTTAAAAGCCTCTTCCGGGTTTTCAAAAACTTCCTTTATGCGCCGGTTAACAATATGTTTTGTAAAATCGTAGCTAATATAAGGATGTTTTAATAATTGATTAAATTCACAGGTGTTAATGTTAAGTTGCCTGATTTTGCTGAGGTCACATTGGCAAAATCGATCTTTGATCGACTCAAATTTGTCAGGGTCGATTCCATAAACTTCTTTTAATTGTTCAACCTTATGATAGCCGCCCAATAGGTTCCGGTATTTAATGATACGGGTAGAAAGTACGGGGCCTATCCCGCGAATTTGTGTAAGCAGTGTTGAATCGGCACTGTTTAATTCGATCGGTTCATTATTGCTTGCCGGCGAATTTGTTTTTGTGATTTTAGTTGTAAAAGTTTGGGTTTCAATTTTGATGAATGGCTCAAGTTTGTTATACAATTCATCATCAATCGAATAGATTTTTTTTAAATCTTCTTTATTTTTAAAAACACCCCCTTTGTTGCGGTAGTTGATGATAACCTGAGCCTGACCGGTTTTTAGCCCGAGTTTGGCCCAGTCTTCCAAAGTAAGATTATTTGGGTCGAATTCAAACAGTTGAATTATAGAATCTGTTGACCTTGTTCCGACTTGATCCAAACTATCATATTTAGTGATCAGGAATTTATAATCTGCATAAGGAACAGATGGCTTTTGTTTGATATAAGGTAATATAAATAGGTTAGAAGCGGCAACCAGGAAGATCAGAATAAAGAGGGCATAAATACCATGACGTTCTCTTTTGTTGAAATAAAAAAAGTCTGAAAGGAAATTTTTCATAAAAAAATGGATTAAACTTCTTTATAGCTTAATCCATTTTTTCTTAAAATGTCGCAATATTTTAGCTTTTAATCAGATATTTTGGTTTTTTCATGATTGAGTTTCATGGAATACCATAATAAAACTTATCATGGATTCAATATTATTAATAATTTTTCCTTATTTATATCGCTTAATTTCTCCGCTTTTTACCCTTTTCATGTAGTTTGTCAGGTCTTTTTTAACTTCAGGTGCCATAATAATCAGCCCTAAAATATTCGGGATACCCATCGATAAAATCATCATGTCAGCAAAATCTGTTACTGCACCCAATGATGATGAGGCTCCGACCACAATTACGCCCAGGAAAATGACCCGGAAGAAAGTATCGGCAACTTTGCGGTTTCCAAATATTTTTTCAAAGAAACTTCCGAATAAATAATCAAATCCTTTGAGTCCATAATACGACCATGAAATCATGGTTGAGAATGCAAATAAGAATATGGCGACAACCAATAAATAAGGGAACCAGCTAAATACAGAGCCAAATGCCTGTGATGTGAGCTGTGCGCCTTCCAGTCCTTCCGGGTTATTGAATTGTCCTGTAAAAATAATAACTAAAGCTGTCATGGTGCAAATAACAACAGTGTCTACAAAAGGTTCAAACAATGCTACAAAACCTTCAGAAATGGGCTCGTCGGTTTTTACAGCAGAGTGGGCAATGGCAGCTGAACCAACCCCAGCTTCATTTGAAAAAGCTGCACGTTGAAAACCAACGATCAATACACCTATGATACCACCTTTGAGCGCGTGTGCTGAAAAAGCTCCGTCAAAAATCAGACTAAATGCATGGCCTGTTTCTCTAATATTCATAAAAATGATAACCATGGCAGTACCAACATATAGCAAGGCCATAAAGGGGACAATTTTATCCGTCACTTTTGCAATACTTTTTATTCCGCCAATGATTACGATACCAACCAGTACCGCAAGTATAATCCCGAAATAGGCCCCATATCCTGAAATACTGGGTGCCATCAAGGTTAGTTGTGCAAATGCCTGATTGGCCTGGAACATATTTCCACCTCCGAAAGAGCCGCCAATAACAAGGATGGCAAAAATAATGGATAAGACCATCCCAAATCCTTTCATTTTCCTTTTCTTTAAGCCCTGACTCAAATAATACATCGGGCCTCCAGAAACTACACCGTTTTCATCTATTTTTCGATATTTGACACCAAGGGTGCATTCGACAAATTTCGACGACATCCCAAGAAATCCTGCAACGATCATCCAAAATGTTGCTCCAGGACCTCCAACTGTAATGGCAATGGCCACCCCGGCGATATTTCCTAAACCAACAGTGGCTGAAAGTGCAGTGGTTAGTGCCTGGAAATGAGTTACTTCACCTGGGTCTTCCGGATTGTCATACCTGCCGCGAAGAATGTCCAGCGAATGTTTCATTCCTCTTATATTTATAAATCGCATGAAAATGGTAAAGAAAATGGCACCGCAAATTAGCCACAGCACGATAAAAGGAATATTCGAAGTAACAATGTTCCCGTTTTCATCAATTACCGGTTTTCCATTTTCATCTTTTACAACCGGATCATGAATCCCGATGGCCGATAATGGATCCCAATTAAGTACCGATGCCATTGCATTTACAATGGGGACAAAAGTATCGTTAATTCGCTGACTGAGAGTTTTTTCGGTTTGTTCTCCTTCATCTGAAGCACTGTTTTTGTCCTCTTGTACAGTCGCTTCTTTAATTGAATTGGATGGTGTTTGATTTATTTGGGCGTTGATGTTGATTGAAATAAAAAAGATTAATCCAAGCAAAATGGCAAGTCTAGAATTCTTCATGCAGGTATTTATTTAATTTATTTTGATAAACAGGTCTAAATGTATAACCTAATTGGGCTTAAAAAACCTGTATCATAGAATTTTTATTCTAAGCAAAGCAAATTTGATAAAAAAATATTTGAATCGCAAAGTATTGTTGAATGTTAACATTATAGACCGTTTATTTATAATCAAGTAAAATAAGAAGGCTTAAACTGCCAATAAATTTGTAATTTTATACGGAGGCTCGGGATTAAATTCAGGAATTTTAGGTGGAGCCTTAAATCCCAAATAATTTGTAGAATGGTTTTTTTAGTAATATCCTTCGACTTCGATTTTTACCCTTTACTGATTATTGCCTTAATCGCATGGGCCATACCTCTGCTGATGTCTTTGTTCAGGATCACTAAAATACCAACGGTAATTGTTGAAATATTGGCAGGATATTTTATCGGAAAGTGGATGCTGGGAATGTTCCCTTCAGACTCGGCTATATTTCTGGATTATCTGGCACTAACGGGTTTTATATTTCTGATGTTCCTGGGTGGGCTCGAAATTAATATGGACCAGGTTATTGCTTCTTTTCCCCGACAAAAAATCACCTATACAAAGTATCTTAAGAATCCATTGCTAGTTGGCATGGTTTATTTTATGATTACGATACTGATCTCATATGGCTCGGCATGGGCACTTTCTTTTTTCGTCGAGATCAGAAATGTGTGGTATTTTTCACTTATCATGGTAACCACTTCTGTTGGGATCATCCTTCCGGTATTGAAGAGCAGGGCCGAAATTAATACACATTTTGGTCAGATGATTATATTGGCAGCAGCCATCGCTGATATTTTTAGCATCATCTTATTTACCATCACTGCCTTCATTTTAAAAAATGGTTTGAAACTGGAATTGGCTTATATCTTATTGCTGCTTGTATTATTCTATCTGCTTTATTCGATCGGTAAAAGATTTCGCAAGGTACCTGCTTTTAAAAAAATATCGTATCAGTTGTCGCATGCGGCTTCACAAATGAAGATCAGGGGAACCATACTTATAATTTTGGTTTTTGTAGTGCTGGCGCAATATATCGGAAAAGAAGTAATATTACTGGGCGCATTTTTGGGGGGTTTGTTAATGTCAATATTTATGCATAAGGACCGTTCACTGTTGTTGGTAAAACTCGATGGTTTTGGCTATGGCTTTTTCATCCCGGTATTTTTCATCATGGTTGGCGTTCATTTCGATCCGGCTGCCCTAGGGGCACTTGATAATTCATTATTTATTTTTTTGGCAGTTTTGCTCATCATATTGTTTGCCATTAAAGTGATTCCGTCATTTTTATGGATAAGAATATTTGGTTTTAAAAAAGCGATATCCGGTGGATTTTTGATGGCATCCCGATTAAGCCTGATCATAGCAGCCGCCACCATTGGTGTAGAATTAGGGGTCATTTCACCTGCATCCAATTCAAGTTTTATTTTAATGGCTGTTATTACCTGTTTAATTTCGCCAACTATTTATAATTTGCTCAATCCAAAAAATGCTTATCAGGGTGAAAAAACCATCATCGTCGGGGGTTCGAGTATAGGTGTATTATTGGCGCGCAGGCTTCACCTGCATGCAAAAAGCTCAATTATTATCGAAAAAAACAAGGCCCGGTACGAAGATATTAAATCCAAAGGCATGAATGTGATTTATGGGGATGGTTTGGATCCGGAAGTTTATGCAAAAATTGGCTTGAACCTGTCAAATCATGTGGTTGTGTTAACCGGTGATAATCAGGAGAATATTCGGGTTTGCCAATTGCTTCGAAAGGAATTTATGCATGAGAATATCATTTCGAAGGCAGGTACAAGAAGCATCGAACAGGCTTTGAAGAGCCTGGAGGTTGATACATTTGATGCGACAAGGATACTTGCAAATACCATTGAAAATTTGATTATTCGGCCAAGTACCTATCATGCGCTCGTTGAATCATTTGACGAGTTTCATGTAGAAGAGGTTAAAATACAAAATCCTGAAGTTGATGGGCTTAAGGTAAGGGAAATTCCTTTTCACGGGGATGGTACCATTATGATGATAAAAAGAGGTGGCAATATGTATGTACCCCATGGCGAAACTTATCTAAGAAAAGGAGATGTTCTGAATGTATTCGGCACCAATGCTGCCATAGAAGCCTACCGTGAAGTATTGTCTTAAGTTTGGGTGCTATTTTTAATCAGGTCCCGAATGATACTGCGCATCTGATTTATTTGGTCTTTTGTGCCAAGAACAAAAAGTTTGGAGTTCGGGATTAATTTTATTCCGGGATCAGGATTCAGTATAAATTCACCTTCGGGTGTTTTAAAACCAATAATATTGGCTCCTGTTTTTTGTCGCACTCCAATTTCAAATATTGTTTTATTGATTGAGTCTTCCGGAAGATCATTGCAATTGATTTCTTCCAGGTTCGTTGGGTCAGTTCCATGAATGGAAAGATGCTCCAGGAATTCCATGATGTCAGGACGGGCAACCAGGGTGGCCATATGTGCACCCCCTAATCTTTCGGGCATAACGATGTTGTCAGCCCCTGCTAATTTTAATTTTTTTTCAGAACTTTCGCTTGAAGCACGGCTGATAATTTTGATCTTTGGATTGAGAGAACGGGCAGTTAAACTCACGAAGAGATTGTCAGCATCGTTTGGCAGGGTCGTAATGATAGAACGAGCTGATCGAACACCGGCATCAATTAAAATCTGATCATTGGTTGCATCACCTTCAAGCATTTTAAAGTTTGGATGTGCATTTGCCAGTATCAGTTCATGACTTGAGTCAATCACAACAAAATCATTTTCATGCGCAATCAGCTCCTTCACCGCTTGCTGACCATTTCTGCCATATCCACAAATAATTACATGGTTTTCCATTTTTTTCAATCTTGATTTGTTTTTATACCCTTTGATAAAATAACTGAGTTGACCTTCGAAAAATTGAGTGGTGATAATCGAAACCACATATGCAAGCACACCCAGGCTCAATAATATTAAAAGGGCCGTAAATATTTTTCCTACGGCAGTCAGTTCATGTACTTCGCCAAAGCCAACTGTAGAAACCGTAATGATGGTCATGTAGAACGATTCCAGGAATGTGAAGCCTTCGATAAGCATAAAACCGAAAGTCCCAAATGCCATTAACAGGAAAAGAATTAAGCCGGCGTAAACCAGTTTAGTTTTGCTACTGTACATTTCCATATTCAAAGAGGTTTGAACAAATATAATCAACTTTAAAAAATCACCTACAGAATTTTTTTCAGCAGTTTGAAATTCTTAAATGGAACATATTTAAGCGGAATATCAATCCATCTTGATGATTTTACAAATCCTTTTTGGTTACTGAATGCTCTAAAACTCTCATAGCCATTATACCTTCCCATGCCGCTGCTTCCAACTCCGCCATAGGGAAGTTTGTGATTGGCAATGTGAAGAATAGTATCGTTGAGGCATCCACCGCCCGAACTGGTTTTGAAAAGAACATTTTTTGCATTTTGTTTTGATCCAAAATAATAGATGGCCAACGGTTTATCTTTCGAATTGATAAGTTCTATTGCTTCTTCAATGTTTTTAAAACTGATTACCGGCAACAAGGGTCCGAAAATTTCTTCCTGCATAATTGGGAAATCAGGCATGACATTGTCAATAATTGTTGGTGCAATATATCGTTGTTCCTTGTCTGTTTCTCCCCCGAATTTTATGGAGCCGTGTTTCATTAATTTTTCGAGTCGTTTCATGGCCTCCTCGTTTACAATTCGTGGAAAGAAATTACTTTTCTTGATATCCGGGCCATACATTTTTTCAATATTTGCGACAATCTTTTGGATCAGTGCTGCTTTAATATCATCATGCACAAGCAAATAATCAGGTGCGATACAGGTTTGCCCCGCATTAATTGTTTTGCCCCAGGCGATTCGTTTGGCGGCGATATTAACATTGGCATCCCTATCGACGATGCATGGGCTTTTTCCGCCAAGTTCCAGAACCACCGGACATAAATGTTCGGCAGCCGCTTTCATCACTATTTTTCCTAGCGATGGGCTGCCGGTAAAAAAGATAAAATCAAATTTCTGATCCAATAAAATTTTATTCGCTTCGCGCCCTCCCTGAATCAAATTGATGTATTCAGGCGAAAAAGTTTCCTTAATCATCATATCCATTACCTTGGCAACAGTCGGCGTGTATGGTGATGGCTTAAGTATTGTGCAGCATCCGGACGAAATGGCTCCAACCAGAGGTTTGAACAATAATTGAAAAGGATAGTTCCAGGGTGCAATTATAAGCGCAACACCTAATGGTTCGTAAATGATTTGGCTCGAAGATGGTAAAAGTGGAAAAGGTGTACTTACTTTCCTGCTTCTCGTCCATCTTTTTATGTTTTTTAAGTGTAGCTTGATTTCTTGTAAAACGAGGCTTGTTTCTGTCAGAAATGCTTCCTCTGGCGACTTATGCAAATCGGTCCAAAGAGCATCATTAATTTCTTGTTCATATTTCAGAATTGCGGCTCTTAATTTCTTAAGCTGTTCAATTCTGAAGCCGATCTCTTTTGTCTGATGGGTTGAAAAAAATGTTTGCTGGGTTTTTAGAATGCTTTCAATGCGGCTGGTTGAATTGTCTTCCATGGTGTAAATTTGAGCATCTAATTTACGAATATCCATGGATTTTCATTTCTTTCTTTTCATATTAAACCGGTTTTATTTGAACATATTGCCTGAAAATATAGGGCCAATATAAAAAAGAATGATTAAGACAGAATTTTTAAAGCATGGGCCTATTTACGAAATAAAATAATTTCCTGAGCTGCACTGCCGCTTTGATTTTTAGCAATTTCATTCGACTTTTCCAGGTTTGAAAATTGTTCTTTCAGGTTTGCCTGGGCTTTATTAAGAGAGCCTAATAATTCATACTTACGTCCTGCAATACTCGACGTATTGTCAATTTTCTCGAGGTTTGTGAAAGAAGAATTAAAAAACTCCCGAATTTCGAAAAGCATTTGCTCTAATTCCAAATCATTTTTTACCGGCTGAAAGTTTTTGTCTCTATAACCTTCATATTCGCTCAGCAGCTGCAAGCCTTTGTTGTAATCTGACAAGGCAATAAAATAATGTTCTTCATTTTTCCGGAAATAATAATAGGAAATTTTTGATTTTAAATGGATTAAATAGTCATAATCCAGATAACATACAACCCCATTCTCTAAAATCCTGTTCCGTTCATGTTCCAGTTTTTCAATGAGGGAAATGCTTTCATATTTTTGGATTGAGTCGTTGAAATTAAAAAAAGGAACTTTGTTTGTTTTACTGTTAGCTTTTTGGTGGAAGGCCTGCTTGCTTATCGGAAAATTTAAAAGTTGCCACATGGGATCGAACGGAATATGTGACCTGATAAATTTTTCTGGTTTAATTAAAAAATATTCCTGGTTAAATTCTTTTTTAAATTTTTCGTTGGAAATTTTACCTGAACCCCAGGTTGGATCCATCAGATACCAATTCGAATCAATCATGCATACGACCCAGGCATGCGGGTTTCCATCAATTTGACCCAACTTTTTGGTATATCCGGTGATGATATAAGTTTTTAATCCTGTTTTTTGGGCTATGTCTTTAAACAATACCGTATAATCTTTACAAACCCCTTTTCGGGTGTTTAATATACTTTGGGTTAAATTTTCATTGGTTCGATCAATGCTAAAGGTGTACATGTTTTCCAGATTATAATTGATGTTTTTAGCAACCCAATAATATACAGCCCTGGCTTTGTGATGCTGGTTAAAGAAGTTTGCATTAATATAATCAGCAATCAGTTGGGTTGAATACGTGCATGTATCCGGTATCTGATTCATGATATAATCGACGTAAGCATAATTTCTGTTTTTATTGGCATCCATTTCCAGATGGATAAAAGTGAACAGAATGAACAATGAGGAAATTATATATTTTTTCATGGCATTAACGTATTAAGTATTCTTTTAATAGAATCAGCCGGGTCATTTAACTGTTATTTTTTTTGTCGACAAATTGCGGGCCCGTTACCGATTCCCTTTAATACTAAGATGATTCGAAGGATTTTTTCCCTATGGTCTTATAGTAAGTTTTGCAAGAACTGATCTGTGAAACCTAAAGAAAACTGCCGATAAGAAATAAGTGAATGGCTGGAAAATATGTAGGGGTGAAGCTCAATATTTTCTTCAGACATGTTCAGAAAAGTGTGTATCATCAACTAATTCGCGGTATTTATGAACAATTTTTTTAAAATCCTCCCATGTTTCGCGTTTCAATGTCGGATTTCTTAACAGTGCCGAAGGATGAAAAACAGGCATCGCCAATCGTCCTTCCAAATTAAGCCACTGGCCACGAACTTGTGTGATTTTCATTTGTGATCCCAGCATATTTTTTAAAGCGGTTGCCCCTAAAAGAATGATGATTTTTGGGTTGATCAGTTCGATTTGTGCCAAGAGATAGGGCATACAGCTTTTGGCTTCGAGGGGGGATGGGGTGCGGTTGTTGGGCGGGCGGCATTTAATGATATTGCTCATAAAAACATGTTCCCGGCGGGTAAAACCACAGGCATCCAGTATTTTGTCAAGCAATTGACCCGATTTTCCAACAAACGGCCTACCCTGCAAATCTTCATCTCGGCCCGGAGCTTCTGCGATGATAAAGATGGGTGCATGGGGGTTGCCCTCTCCAAACACAACTTTATTTCTGCTTTTTGATAAGGGGCATTTGTTACAATTTTCGACCTGGGTTTTAAGTTCTGTTAATGACATATATTGAAAAAATAGATATGTAAAGTTACTTATTTTTATGTTTTGAATCATGGATTTTATGTTTATTGAATATATTCCAAACTTTATTAAATTTGTCATAGATGAAGCTAGGCCGCCAAGGCCAATTTGTACAGGCTAACATTAGGGAAGATTTATCGGGGCATGTACAATTGCTTTTTGCCGCCTCCGGCGACATACCCTGATCATTTATAAATGATTTTGGTATTGTATTAAATCAAGAAAATATGAAAATTGAAACTTTTGAACTGGAACGAACCCAAAGTTTATGGGAAAATACGGTTGATTATAATTTGACCGAAACCGGAATTCATCCCTTTACATTGGATGAATTGCTTACTAAGCAAGAAATTGAAAAACTTCACGCATTGCGTTTGGGCTATGGGCAAACCAATGGTTCCATCGAATTGCGCGAAGCCATCAGTGCCATGTATCAGGGAACTGATTGTGACAATATTTTGGTAACAAACGGTTCGATCGAAGCCAATTTTGTGACCATGTGGAGTTTATTGGAAAGCAGCGATGAACTGGTTCATATGCTTCCCAATTATATGCAAATTCAGGGGCTTACCCGATCTTTTGGAGTAAATGTAAAGCCTTTTTATCTGCATGAAGAATTAGGCTGGCAGCCCGATTTGGATGAGCTCAGAAAACTGGTTACACCCCATACAAAAATGATTGCCATTTGCAATCCAAACAATCCGACAGGTGCTGTTTTAAGTAAAAAGGCCCGGGAAGAGATTATCCGTTTGGCGCGCGAAAATGATTGCTGGCTTTATGTTGATGAGATATATCGGGGTGCAGAACTTTCAGGAGAACTCACCCCCAGTTTTTGGGGCTCATATGAAAAGGTGATTGTGGCCGGAGGTTTATCAAAGGCTTATGCATTGCCGGGTTTGCGCATCGGTTGGTTGGTTGGGCCACATCATGAAATAGAATCGGCATGGTCGAGAAGGGATTATACCACAATTTCAACTGCCATTTTAAGCAATCAGATTGCTGCACTTGCGCTGCAACCGAATCTTCGCAACAAAATTCTGGAACGTAACCGTAAGATGTTAAATGAAAATTTGAATGTGATTACAAATTGGGCCGAAGGTTATCCTGAATTATTCACCTACATCCCGCCTCAGGCAGGGGGGATGATTTTTATGCGATATCATATGGATATAAATTCCAGTGAGCTGGTCGAAAAAATCCGTAAGGAGAAGAGTACTTTTTTGGTGGCAGGAGATTGTTTCGGAATGGATCAATACCTCCGGATCGGGATTGGATCTCAAAAAAACTACCTGCTTGAAGGATTAAATAGAGTGAGTGAAATATTGGCAGAAATCACAAAATAATGCAACCATGAAGATCTTAAAACTTGAACAAATCAAAGAGATACTAAAAAATGTAGATGTTATTTCAGCTATTGAAGAGGGTTTTGTTAAATTCTCGGAAGGAAAAGCAGTAATACCGCCGGTGGGAGAGATGATTTTTGATCAGCCGCCGGGAGACGTACATATAAAATATGGATATCTGCGAAATGACGGCTATTATGTGATCAAAATTGCATCAGGGTTTTATGAGAATCCGAAATTGGGATTATCATCCGGTAATGGGCTGAATCTTTTGTTCAATCAAAGAACCGGTGAATTAAAATGTGTTTTACTGGATGAGGGTCATTTAACTGATATTCGGACTGCGGCTGCCGGAGCCGTTGCAGCTAAATATCTGGCACCAAATAAAGTGGAAAAGATTGGGGTTTTCGGAGCCGGTATGCAGGCAAGATTGCAGGTATTGTTTTTAAAAAAAATTATTGAATGCTCGAAATTGATGGTGTGTGGAATCAATCAGGCGGAACTGGATAAATATAAAATTGACATGGAACCAAAAGCCTATGAAGTTGAAACAACAATGGATGCAGCGGAGCTTGCTGCTCATTGCAATCTGATCATCACCGCTACTCCATCCAGGAAACCGCTTTTAAATGCCGGATTAATCAGGCCTGGAACACATATTACAGCCATGGGTTCAGATACGGCGGAAAAGCAGGAGTTGGATGCGGAAATTCTTAAACAGGCTGATATTGTTGTGGCCGATAGTATTGCCCAATGTCTTGTTCGCGGAGAAATCCATCATGCCATAAAAAATAAGGCAATAGCAGAATCAAAAATTATTGAACTGGGAAATATCATCAGTGGGAACAGTAAAGGTAGAATTTCAGAAGAACAGATCACCATTGTTGATCTGACGGGAGTTGCAGTTCAGGATTTACAAATTAGCAAGGCTGTTTTTGAAGCAAGCTTGTAAATGTATAATTTATCAAAAAATGAAGGATAAGGATATATCGGAGTATGATTTTATTGAAAAAGCGACCGATGCCTGGCAACGGATACAGCATCATATTCGAGAAACCCCACTGGAGTTTTCGCCATATTTAAGCCAAATAAGTGGAAGTATGGTTTATCTGAAATTAGAGAATCTCCAGCAAACAGGTTCTTTTAAATTCAGGGGTGCCGTAAACTTTATTTCTTCATTATCCAGACCGGAAATGGATCGCGGAATAGTGACGGCTTCTACAGGCAACCATGCCAAAGCAGTTGCAGGATTTTTATCAAAAACCAATATAAAGGGAAGTATTTACGTGCCTGAAAATGCGGTCAGATCAAAAACAAAAGTTTTGTCAGATTTTGATATTGCATTGAATTATGTTGGTAAAGATGTGATTGAAACAGAAAAATTTGCCAGGGAAACGGCAATCAAAAATGGACAAATTTACATCCCGCCTTATAATCATCTTAAAATTATTGCTGGGCAGGCAACAGTAGCAGTTGAGTTAGAAAAACAACTGGAACAAATCGATGCGGTCTTTGTGCCGGTTGGAGGAGGGGGGTTGATTTCGGGTATTGCCGGATATTTGAAGCAGCGGGATTCGGATGTCAAAATTATTGGCTGTCAACCAATTGCCTCGCCTGTAATGTGTGAATCAGTGAAGGCGGGAAATATTGTTGAAATGATTTCGTTGCCAACATTGGCTGATGGAACAGCCGGAGGCATTGAGCCCGGAAGTGTAACTTTTGATTTCTGCAAAAAATTGGTCGATGGATTTATTTTAGTTGAAGAGGCTGAGATACAGGAAGCAATGCAGTTGGTTTATGATTATCACCAACAGAAAATTGAAGGTGCGGCAGCCTTGTCAGTTGCCTCTTTTTTAAAGGCCTGTAAGAGCTACAAGAACAAAAATGTGGTACTGATTATAAGTTAGTCAGATTTGTTTGTTCTAATCAATTATTTCTTTTACCCAGTAATTCAACTCCGAATTCACAATCAAGGCATTTTTTAAAATCACAGTATTGGGTTTTTAATTCCATCATGGCCTGGGTAAAAAAGGCTGACCTGGTTTCAAATCCAAGTTTTTGAAATTTTACAATGGTTGAATTTGATTCTCCTTTAACCTGGCTTAACAGGTGCAACGCCTGTTGTTGCAGTCGGGCATCGTCGATGTGCTTGCCATACACAAAAAGAATTGGAGCCACTACATTTATTAATATCAATTGAATGGTGGATTTGCCCAATGTTTTTTCCCGATATTCTGCAATTTTGTCAAAGCGATAATGCGTATCCCAATATGCTGAAGCCTGCAATTCAAATAGTTTTTCGAGTTGATCAATTTTATCGGATTCAATAATTTTTGAAAAAAAGGATTCGTTTTGATGTAAAAGTCGGGCAAATTGGGAAATCCTTATGGTTGGGAAATTAACGGGCCGGAGCCTGAGGTATTTCCAGATGTGTCCAGGAATTGAACGGAGTTCGTATTTATTCCGTAAATAATAATATTCCTTTTTAAGGATTTTGGGATACTCATCTTTGTAGCCTATATCAAGCATGCCTGCCTGCCCGAAAAGCAGTGCCTCAATTTCCAACAGATTGTTCCGGTGTTTCTGGACGATCCGAAAGGGGAGGGTGTGGGCCAGCATTTCAAAACCATTGGTGTTTGTTTTAAACCCAAAACATGAAGCCAGTTGCAGATAAAGAAGCTGTTCAAAGTCATTTTTATTTTTTAATAATTTTTGATTCATCATCGCTGTTTTTCGTTCCAGACGTTCTACGGTCAACCGGCTCAAAAAATGTAATTTTTTGAAATTGTCAACTTTCTGAATTTGATTTTCACAGGCGATCCACTGTTGATTTTGCATAAAATATTCATAATTCTCGAATATTCGCTGCTGAAAATTGTCTTTTAGTACAAGCGTTGGGATGGCACTTCCATCTCGATGTATAACAGATTTATCATCTTCATAAACAACATGTAAAATTACACTTTCATATTTTTTATCAAGATGATGTTTGTGGTGGTACCAGTCGGATGATTTATAATGAACCTCAATATTTCCGGCCCAGGTTGTTCCTTCTATTTGAAGAATGGAATTTGAAAAATCAGGCCCTGCATCTAAATTTCTTATACCCGGAAATTTAACGGTAATATTCTTCTGATCTGTCGAGATCATGGGGCGGTCGATTAACTGAAACTTCCAAATGTAACATAAAAAATCTTCCGGAATTTTTAATTTCATCAACTTAAATTTTGTTCAACTTTTTTTACTTTATACCTTAAAATGAAAAATGTCTCGGTTTGAGGGCAATATTTAGTAAAGCTTTTTTTTAAAACTTGAGATGAGTGTAGTTAAGTGTCACGATGACAGAGCGATGGAGCTGGTTGTTTCTATTTGGAATAAATCATGATAATTATTACATTTGTGCTTACTAAATCATTACAATTTGTTTAATGGGTGATTTAAATACAGTGTTACTCGGCGTAGAGTATAAGTTGCAGAAGCTCGTTGAGAAGAGCAAAAGATATGAGGACGAAAATCGTCGGCTAACTACTGAAAATGAAGAGTTTCAGAATATTATTTTAGAAAAAAACCAAATCATAAATAAACTAAAAGACGAATTACAAAAAGTAAAATTAGCCAGATCAATTGAATCAGATGAAGGATCAAGTGATGCTAAATTGAAAATAAATGAACTGGTGCGGGAAATAGATAAATGCATTGGACTTTTAAATCAATAACATAGGTTGTATATACCTTAAAAATGGATGAACTAACAATTTCAGTCACAATTGCTGACAGACCATATAGATTAAATATCAGAAAAGAGGAGGAAGAGCGAATACGGAAAGCAGCGAAAATGATAAACGAGAAGATTAAGCAATATTCTGAAAATTATGCCTTTAATGACAGACAGGATTTATTGGCAATGGTTTCATTAGAATTTGCAAACAGTTCACTGGTATTTGAAAATAAACTATCAAATACCGAAAACCATTTTGTGGAAAAATTGAGTCAAATCGATGAAGTTTTATCCAGTAATATAGAATAAAAGCCAAACTGTTCTTTGAAAAATATTTAAAATACACCCGCATTAATTCATCAATGTTTGTAAACTCAACATTATAATCATTAGAGTTTTAAGCTCATAAATTCGTAGGACAGGCCTCAATTCCGATTTATCGGAATTCTCTATCAGGGACAGTGGACGTTCGAAAAATTTGGCAACTCTATACGTGTTAGTATAGGGGTTTACTAAACTCAGAAATTAATGCGGGTTTTTTTATTTTCAATTTTTCCGGCCGATTTTAATCATTTAATTAACATCGAATTATGGACCCAATATTATTATGCGTTATTATTGCCGTGGTTGCGCTGATTCTGGGTGGAACGATTACCAATATTTACATCAATAAATCCGCCAACAGAAAAAGTGCCCAAATATTGCGAGAAGCCAAGGAAATGGCTGAAGTAATTAAAAAAGATAAAATATTGCAGGCGAAAGAAAAATTCCTGCAACTCAGAACCGAACATGAAAATTTTATCAATGAACGTAATTCAGCCAACCAGCAAACGGAACACAGGCTGCGGCAAAAAGAATCTTCATTAAATCAGAAACTGGAGGAGGTTCAGCGAAAACAGAAAGAAATCGATACAATTAAGTTGAACCTTACCAACCAGCTTGACCTGGTTAGCAAGAAGCAGACTGAACTTGAAAGGTCACATTCTGAACACGTTGAAAAACTAGAAAAGCTTTCAGGACTATCTGCAGAAGAGGCAAAACAGCAATTGATTGAATCGATGATTGAAGAGGCCAGGGCTGATTCAGCCATTCAGGTAAAAGATATTATCGACGAAGCAAAGCTAACAGCCAATACGGAAGCAAAGAAGGTTGTAATCGAAACCATTCAACGCACCGCTGCTGAAAATGCAATTGAAAATACAGTGTCGGTTTTCAATATTGAAAGCGACGAGGTTAAGGGTAGGATCATTGGAAGGGAAGGCCGGAATATAAGAGCTTTGGAAGCTTTAACCGGAATTGAAATCATCATTGATGACTCGCCCGATGCAATCATTCTATCTGGCTTCGATCCGGTGCGAAGAGAAATTGCCAGGCTTTCATTGCACAAATTAGTGACAGACGGACGTATTCATCCGGCAAGGATTGAAGAAGTCGTGGCCAAAACAAGAAGTCAGATTGAACAGGAAATAATTGAAATAGGTAAACGAACAACCATTGACCTGGGCATCCACAATATGCACCATGAGTTGGTAAGAATGGTTGGCCGGATGAAATATCGTTCATCATACGGTCAAAATTTGTTGCAACACTCCCGTGAGGTTGCGAACCTGAGTGCAACAATGGCCGCCGAACTTGGACTGAACCCAAAACTTGCCAAACGAGCCGGATTATTGCATGATATCGGTAAAGTGCCTGATAACGAACCTGAACTGCCTCATGCCATTTTAGGGATGAAGCTTGCTGAAAAATACAAAGAAAAACCTGAGATATGCAATGCCATTGGCGCACATCATGATGAGGTGGATATGGTTTCGCTGATCGCACCCCTGGTTCAGGTTTGTGATGCGATTTCCGGTGCCAGGCCGGGCGCAAGAAGAGAAGTGGTTGAAGCTTATATACAACGACTGAATAAACTTGAAGAATTGGCACTGACTTATCCGGGTGTGGTAAAAACATACGCCATTCAGGCAGGTAGAGAGTTAAGAGTGATTGTAGGAGCCGATAAAGTTTCCGATGCCGAAGCAGATAAAATTTCTGTTGACTTATCCCGGAAAATTCAGGATGAAATGACTTATCCCGGGCAAATTAAAATCACCGTGATTCGGGAAACAAGAGCTGTGAATTTTGCTAAATAAGCCGGCAAGATTTAACATAAAAAAGGAGCGTAACGCTCCTTTTTTATTTTTTAGCTTTTCGTTTCTGGGGTGCGAAAATCATTTTATAGCTGGCGTCAACCTTCCCTTTGGTGATGTCGCTTAATTTATTTTTTAATAACATTTTTTTCAGGTTACTTACACGTTCAACAAATAAGACTCCTTCCAGGTGATCGTATTCGTGTTGTATAATCCGGGCAAGCATACCGTCAAATACTTCCTCATGCTCTTTAAAATCTTCGTCCAGATATTTGATGGTGAGTTTGGGTTTGCGCATCACAAATTCTGCAATTCCGGGCAAACTGAGACAGGCTTCTTCAAATTCCCATGCTTCTCCTTCTTCGGAAATGATTTGCGGATTGATAAAAACTTTTTTAAATCCTTCAGCCTCCGGATAATTAGTCTTATAAGGGTCGGCATCAATAACAATCAGCCTGATCGATAAATTTACCTGTGGAGCAGCAAGTCCAACTCCCACTGCTTCGTACATGGTCTCGAACATATTTTCAATAATTTGCTTCAGCTCCGGATAATCTTTGTCAATTTCCCTGGCCACTTTTTTCAAAACCGGATGACCGTAAGCAACAACTGGATATATCATAATTTAGTCTGTTTTAATTTGATTCATGAATGATTGCAAAATAATGGTGGCACTTACACTGTCCACCAGGCTTTTATTTTGCCTGTCTTTCTTTTTTAAACCTGCCTCGAGGATTGTTTGTCTGGCCATCTTGGAAGTAAATCTTTCGTCATGCCTTTCAATCCTGCAAAAAGGAAATTCCTTATATAGTTTTTTTAAGAAGGGTTCAATGTATTTTTCAGCCTCGGAAGGTTGATCGTTCATTTGCACTGGTTTACCAACAACAATGCATTCAACATTTTCAACTTTCAGGTAATCACCCAGAAATTCAAAAATTTCATGAGTTTTTACTGTGGTAAGGGCAGTGGCGATAATTTTCAATTCATCCGTTACCGCAATCCCAACCCTTTTGCGCCCATAATCGATGGCTAAAATTCTTCCCAACTCAATTTTATTAAGATTCTGTTCTGCTTTAATGCCACAAAATTACAAAGAAGTCTTCATACTGAAGAATTTTTATATAATTTTGATAACTAAATTCCGTAATATGTTTGAAGATTTAAAGGAAATAGTTGAATTGGCATGGGATGACAAAGCTTTGCTAAAAGATGACAAAACAATAAAAGCCATCAGGCAGGCCGTTGATTTAATGGACAAGGGTCAGCTTAGAATCGCTGAACCAGTGATGAATGAAAGTGGTAATTCAATTATTAGATGGAATGTAAATGAATGGGTAAAGAAAGCAGCGATTTTATATTTTCCGATCCAGGGAATGAAAAAAATAGAAGTGCCTCCTTTTGAATTTTACGATAAAATCGACCTGAAGAAAGATTATGATAAATTAGGGGTGAGGGTTGTTCCACATGCAGTTGCACGTTATGGTTCTTATCTGGCAAAAGGTGTAATATTGATGCCTTCGTATGTAAATATCGGGGCTTATGTTGACTCGGGTACTATGATTGATACCTGGGCAACAGTGGGTTCATGTGCACAAATAGGTAAAGATGTACATTTAAGTGGCGGAGTTGGCATTGGAGGAGTATTAGAACCCGTTCAGGCAGCTCCGGTGATTATTGAGGATGGCTGCTTTATCGGATCAAGAAGTATCGTGGTGGAAGGGGTTCTTGTTAAAAAGAAAGCGGTGTTAGGGGCAAATGTGGTTTTAACGCAATCGACAAAAATAATTGATGTTACCGGGAGCGAACCCATTGAAATGAGGGGGATTGTTCCTGAACGATCAGTTGTGATCCCGGGATCATATACCAAAAAATTTCCCGCTGGAGAATTTCAGGTGTCTTGTGCTTTGATTATCGGTAAAAGGAAAGAATCAACAAATTTAAAGACCTCCTTAAATGATGCATTGCGCGAATATGATGTTGCTGTTTGATAAATTCTGAGTATTAGTTATTGCAAATAAAATGAATATATAAGAGGTCTTACTTTTTGAATTATGAATAATATCGTTAATGAGGCTGTTAAGTATTTAAAAGAGGGAAAGTTAATACTTTATCCTACCGATACGGTTTGGGGCATCGGTTGCGATGCGACCAATGCCAAAGCGGTTCAAAAAATATTTAAATTGAAGAAAAGAGAAGAGAGCAAAACGATGATCATTTTGCTCGATTCGGCAGATCATTTAAGCGAATATATTGAAATTGTCCCTGATATTGCCATTGATCTTATCAATAACGTAAATACGCCACTTACCATCGTTTATTCAAATGCAAAAAACCTGGCAAAAAATGTGATTGCCGAAGATAATACCGTCGCAATTCGAATTGTGCGAAATGAATTTTGTAAAAGGGTGATCGAAAAACTTGGACGGCCCATCGTTAGTTCTTCCGCAAATTTTTCAGGACTGCCTGCTCCAATGTATTTTGGTAAAATTGATGAAGAAATAAAAAAAGGGGTAGACTATGTTGTAGATATTGACCAATATTCGGTAAAAGAAGTTAAGCAATCAACCATTATCAAATTGGAGGTCGATGGTGAATTTAAAATCCTGAGAAGCTAAATCAAATGAACAAAATTGGCTACATTCAACTGAAACCTGATTTGGGAGATATTGGCTCAAACATTAAAAAAATAGCGGCCCTGTTTCCACAGGCATCCAATGCCGAGCTCGTTGTTTTGCCCGAATTGATCAGTACCGGTTATAATTTTGCCAGCCGAAACGATGCGTATAATTGTTCCGAAGAAATCTCAAAAAGCAAATTTGTTGAATTTCTGGTTGCCGTTGCAAAAAAAAAAAATCAATTCGTGGTAGCCGGCATGAACGAAAAAATTGGAACCGATTTGTTTAACACAAGCGTTTTGATCGGCCCGAAAGGCTATATCGGTAAATATCAGAAAATACATCTGTTTTTAAACGAAAAAGATATTTTTAGGCCGGGTATTGCAGGTTTGCCGGTTTTTGATATTGGATTTGCCCGGACGGCAATGCTGATCTGTTTTGATTATATATTCCCGGAGGTCTGGCGAGTTGTTGCAATGAAAGGAGCAGATATTGTATGTCATCCTTCAAACCTGATTACTGCGAACGCCCAAAAATGTATTCCTGCCCAGGCATTTATGAATAAAATTTTTATTATCACTTCTAACAGGTATGGAACCGAAGGGGATATCACTTTTAGCGGCAAATCCTTCATCACGAACCCGGATGCCCGGATAATGGAACAGGCGGTTGCCGATCAGGATGCGGTGCACATTGTTGAAGTGGATTGGTCCGAAGCGAGGAATAAATTTGTTACCCCGCGTAATCATGTTTTTAATGATCGTATTCCCGAAAATTATTCAGATTTGATGATTTGATCCTTGTCTTTGCATAGCAGTTTAAAGAAAAGTATGGCGTAAGCGATTCGAATAAATATCAGAAATATAGGTCCGGAATTTGGCTTGAGTTCGCAACATTTATACCAATGCCGCTTATAATTATTTGGAATAATTATAAATAAAAATATTTTCGTATCTTTGTGGCAATAATTATAAAGCAATTTAGACGTATTAAGCTATAAATGAGTATGGTACAACGAAATAAATATAAACTGACCAGGTCAGACAAGAAACTCACCATTAAAAATACCGATAAAGAGACCCTGAAAAAATGGTATACGCTCATGGTATTGGGAAGAAAATTAGATGAAAAGGCCCCAAACTATTTAAAGCAGGCACTGGGATGGTCATACCATGCGCCCTATGCCGGTCATGATGGTATTCAACTGGCAATCGGACAAATATTTAACAAAGAAAAAGATCATCTATTTCCTTATTATCGGGATATGCTTACCGCAATTTCTTCGGGTTTAACAGCAGAGGAAATCATTCTGAACGGAATCTCAAAAGACGCAGATGTTGCTGGGGGCGGAAGACATATGTCGAACCACTTTGCAAAACCCGAATGGAACATTCATAATGTTTCGTCAGCTACGGGTAACCATACGCTTCATGCAGTCGGAGTTGCAAGGGCATTAAAATATTATGGATCTGATGGGGTGGCGATTAGCTCTCAGGGCGAATCTTCAACTTCGGAGGGCTATGTTTATGAGGCCATTAACGGTGCCTCGAATGAAAAATTACCTGTGATTTTTGTATTTCAGGATAATGGATTTGGAATTTCTGTTCCCAAAGCTGAACAAACAGCGAATCCTCGCGCGGCTGATAATTTTCAGGGATTTAAAAACCTTGAAATCATTTATTGTAACGGAAAGGATCCTTTCAACTCAATGAATGCCATGCTTAAGGCAAAAAGGATCGTTAAGGAAAAAGGTGTGCCGGTGATTGTGCATGCCAATTGTGTCAGGATTGGATCGCATTCAAATTCAGACCGTCATGAACTTTATCGCGATCAATATGAATTATTGGATGTAAAAGGTCAGGATCCCTTAAAGCGATTCAGAAAACGTTTGACCTATTCGGGGATATTCACTGAAGAGGAATTAAATCAAGTGGATGCAGAGGTTAAAAAAACGGTATCTGCAGCCCATAAAATTGCCATTAATTCAGCCGATCCATCACCCGAATCTATTCATGATTTTGTAATACCTGAACCTTATATTTCAAAAAAATATCCGGAAGGGCTTACAAACGGAAAAGGTGAAACCAAAAGATTAATTGAGGCACTGAATGAAACCCTGAAGGCAGAATTCAGACATAATCCGGATACTTTTATCTGGGGTCAGGATATGGCCAACAAAGATAAAGGGGGGATTTTTAATGTTAGTAAAGGGATGCAGCAGGAGTTCGGTCCGAAAAGAGTTTTTAATGCTCCCATTGCGGAAGACTTTATTCTGGGAACAGCAAATGGTATGAGCCGTTTTGACAAAAAAATAAGAATCGTTGTTGAAGGGGCCGAATTCGCTGATTACTTCTGGCCGGCTATGGAACAATTTGTTGAATTGACGCATGATTACTGGAGAACAAAAGGCCAGTTTTCGGCTAATGTAACAGTGCGATTAGCATCAGGAGGTTATATAGGAGGCGGCTTGTATCATTCGCAAACCATCGAAGGGGCATTGAGCACACTTCCGGGTGTGAGAATAGTGTATCCATCCTCGGCAGATGATGCAGCCGGATTGTTAAGGACAAGTATGCGCTCAGAAGGGCCAACCCTTTTCCTTGAACCAAAGGCACTCTATAACGACCCCCTGGCAGAAGCACCGGTTCCTGATGATTTTGAAGTTCCTTTCGGGAAAGCCAGAATTAGAAGGGAAGGAACTGACTTAAGCCTGATAACTTATGGTGGAACAACCCATATGAGCATGCAGGTAGCAGAAAAAATACAAAAAGATTTAAATAAATCTATCGAAGTAATAGATTTAAGATCGATTATCCCCCTGGATAAAGAAACCATTTTGAATTCTGTCAGAAAAACAAATCGTGCACTCATTGTACACGAAGACAAGGTATTCTCAGGTTTTGGGGCTGAAATTTCAGCGATTATTACGAGTGAATGTTTTGAGTTTCTGGATGCACCGGTGCAGCGGGTTGGATCAACTTTTACACCGGTTGGATTTAACCGGATTCTGGAGAAAGCCATTTTGCCCAATTCAGATAAGATCTATTCCGCGGCTCAAAAACTGTTGGAATATTAGTAATCACAATCTTTTCTTTTAAGCAGACATTAACATAAATTAACACATTTGTGTTTTTTGTTAAAATTATTGCTTTTATTTATTCTTAAATTTGGCAATTAAACATTGGTCGGATGGATAGCGTAAGGTTTAATAAATAGTTATATCCTTATTGTCAGAGATAGCTTGAGATCATGAGTATTAAGATACAAACATTCAAGAGTGGTCTGAGCATCAAAAAAAATCTCAGCGTCGGTTTCCATACGGGCCATTAAAAATAAATTACTTAGTTATGAAAAGAATTAATAGTAAAATGATGAAGTTTGGGCTGTTGGCTGTCATTTTGTTCGTAACAACGGGCACCACCAGGGCACAGGCAATTGATGAGAATCTAAGAAAACTGGCCACTGCCATGCAAATCATCCGCTATGCATACGTTGATACAATTAATGAACCTAAATTGGTAGAAAATGCGATTATTCAGACCCTCAAGGAGCTGGATCCACATTCATACTATATCTCAAAGGAAGATATAGAAGCCGTAAATGAGCCATTGGTAGGGAGTTTTGAAGGTATTGGGGTGTCATTCCAGATTTTTAATGATACCATTTTGGTGATCGGGCCAACCGCTGGCGGACCATCTGAAAAAGTTGGAATATTGGCTGGCGATAAGATTATTAAAATTGACGGTGAAGTGGCGCATGGAGATAAAATTGACAATCAATTTGTATTTGATCACCTTCGTGGACCAAAAGGTTCAAAGGTGGAAGTAAGTATATACCGGAAAAGTAAATCGGGCTTAATTAATTTTACGATTGTACGTGATAAAATTCCGATGAACAGCATCGATGCCACATTTATGGTTAATCAGGATGTGGGTTATATCAAGCTTAGCCGTTTTGCCCAAACCAGTTATGATGAATTTATGACTTCGTTGAATGCATTGAAATCGCAGGGAATGAAAAAGTTGATATTTGATTTGAGGGGAAATTCAGGAGGCCTTATGCAGCCGGCAATAGAAATAAGTAATGAATTTTTAGAAAAGGGTAAACTCATTGTTTTTACGAAAGGAATAAATAGCCCGGTTGAAGAATACAATGCCACGGGAAGCGGAACTTTTAAAGAGGGTGATGTGGTGCTGATGATTGATGAAGGTTCAGCTTCGTCAAGCGAAATTGTGGCCGGGGCACTTCAGGATCAGGACAGGAGTATTATTCTGGGACGGAGGTCATTTGGTAAAGGACTGGTGCAACGGCCATTCAGATTGCCTGATGGATCCGTAATCCGCCTGACTACCGCCAGGTATTACTCACCAACCGGAAGATCCATTCAAAAACCATACAACAATGGTTTGGAAGATTATTATCTGGATGTATATAATCGGCTAAAAAACGGTGAATTTGTTCATCCCGACAGTATCCATTTCCCGGATTCTCTCAAATATTACACGCCGGCGAAGCGACTGGTATATGGTGGAGGTGGTATCATGCCTGATGTTTTTGTTCCATGGGATTCAACCATTTATTCAGATTATTATACGGACCTGATCCGAAATGGAGTATTTAATGAATTTACCCTGAAATATGTGGATGATAACCGTACCGATTTACTTAAAAAATATAATGAAAATAGTTTTGTAAACGATTTCAAGATTGATGAAAAGATCTTAAAAGACTTTACCGATTTTGCAATTACGAAAGGGGTTAAATTTGATAAAAATGGTTTGGAAACTTCTGAAGAGATCATTACTCATATCATTAAAGGATTGATAGGAAGGAATCTATGGACCTTGGATGTGTATTTTAAAATAATGATGAAAATTGATGATGGATTTCAGAAAGCTGTTGATGTTCTGAAATCTGAAGATATTTTTGCCCTGTTAACTGCGCATAATTAATAGATATTTAAATTGTAAAATAGTCCGACTTAAGAATTGATAAATTAATTTTGAAGATTTGTCGGGTGGCAACTTAAGTAGTTGCCTATTAAGAATTTAAGGGCTTTGGCTCACTCAATCTTCAATAATTTTAAACTTATTGGACACTCTCTTTTTATCACCAATAACAGCTTAAATTCCGGTATAGAAGTAAATGTAACGACTTCCTTACTTAGAATGGTTAAAATTTGAATACTAGCGATTTTTTATTGATTAAAAATTTTAATTTTGTTTATCGAGTAATTGAAATTGGATTTAATAAATAAACGGAGGTAAAATGGCAAATTTAACAACCACTTACATGGGATTTACACTTAGGAACCCAATCATTGTTGGTAGTTCGGGTTTAACAAATTCAGTAGAGAATGTAATTGAAGTGGAGAAAAATGGTGCGGGTGCTGTTGTTCTAAAATCTTTATTTGAAGAGCAAATTATGCAGCAAACGAGCAAAACCATGACTTCGGATATTTATTCAAATTCATATCCTGAAGCCATGGATTATATCGGTAATTATGCAAAAGATTTAACGGTCGACAAATATTTAAACCTGATCCGTGATTGTAAAAAAGCGGTTAAAATTCCTGTTATCGCGAGCATCAATTGTGTGAGTTCTGCCGAATGGACTGATTTTGCAAAAAAAATTGAAGAAGCAGGTGCCGACGGAATTGAATTAAATATCTTTATACTCCCTTCAGATCCGAAAAAAAGTGGCGAAGATAATGAAAAGACTTATCTCGAAATTATTAACAATATCAAAAAGAAAGTCAGTATACCCATTGCCGTAAAATTGAGCTATTATTTTTCAAGCCTGGCAAAAACTGCCCTCAATATTTCGTGGACCGGGATATCAGCAATGGTTTTATTTAACCGGTTTTTTTCGCCCGATATCGATATCAACACTTTCCAGGTTAAACCATCGAATGTTTTCAGTACACCCGAAGAAATTTCTGTTTCGCTCAGATGGGTGGCCATGCTCTCAAGCCGCTTGCATTGCGATGTGGCTGCTTCGACAGGTGTTCATAATGGTGAAGGACTTATTAAACAATTATTGGCTGGTGCAAAGGCCGTGCAAATCAGCTCTGTATTATATACCAATGGGTTTGGAGAAATCAAGGGAATGCTGAAAGACCTGGAAGAGTGGATGGCAAAACATAAATTTAAATCTATTTCAGATTTCAATGGTAAAATGAGTATTAAAGAAACTGAGAATCCCGCAGCTTATGAGCGGGTACAGTTTATGAAATATTTTTCCGGGATAGAATAACTTTCGATCTTCAAATATCTGATTGGAAAGTTAATTGCCAAACAGCCGGTTATAAAGCCGGATAAATCTTTGTAAGAATAAAAGAGAAGCGATCATAAGGCTCGCAACAAGGCCTACCCAAACACCAACAGCTCCAAACTTGAATACAAAGCCAAAGAGATAACTTAAGGGCAAGCTTATGATGATATAGGAGATAAAGGCCACAACCATGGCGTATTTAACATCGGCCAGACCTCTGAGTATCCCTAACATAACGACCTGCAAACCATCAAATATCTGGAAAGCTGCAGCCATAATCAGTAACTGGGAAGCAACGGCAATTACAGCCGGATCGTTGGTGTACAAATGCGGTAATTGATTTCTGAATATGATAAACAATAAGGCGGTAAAACTCATAAAAGCGATTACAAGATGGATTGATGCGTAAGCTGCTTTTGAAAGCCCATCGTGGTTTTTAACACTATATTGATGCGAAACCCTGATGGTTGTTCCGGATCCGATACCTGTTACAATCATAAAAGTTATGCTTGCCATTCCAATTCCTATTTGATGGGCCGCAAGCGGAACTGCCCCAAGCCATCCAATCATGATGGCACCAAAAGTGAATGCACAAACTTCGAGCAGAATCTGGGTTGATATGGGCCACCCCACATTTATTAATCGGAAAATAGTTTTGAGGTTTAATTTTGATCTTAGGGCTTCTGTTAAGTAAATCCTGAATTGCTTGCGATAGATATAAACAACTACAAACATGATGGCCATTGAGATTCTGGCAATTAAAGTCCCGATTCCGGCTCCGGTAAGTCCCAATGCAGGGAACCCGAACTTACCAAATATTAAAACATAATTAACCGCTACATTTACAAGGTTGGCCGTAAGCGTTATTACCATTGCATTCACAGTATTTCCAATTCCTTCGGCAAACTGTTTTAATGTAAAAAAGAACATAAAGGGAATCATTGAAAATACCAATATCCGGTAATATTTGATTGCCAGTCTTGCTACATCATCGGGTTGACCCATTTGATCCATGAAAAACGAAACACTGTACATGACCACTATTAAAATCAGTCCGATGATGGTATTGGTAATGGCAGAATTATAAAGTAAGGATGCACTTTCTTTATGTTTACCGGCACCATAGGCATGTCCGACCAATGGTGTGAGTCCCAGTGTGAAACCCATCCCTAAAACCATTCCCATAATAAAAACTGAATTGGCGAAACTTGCTGCAGCCAATGGAATGGTACCCACTGATCCTACCATCATATTATCGACCTGTTGAACCATAACCTGGCCCGCCTGTGAAAGCATTACCGGAACAGCAACCTGTAAATTTCTTTTATAGTATGGGAGGTATCTTTTTATAAGCATTATATCGAAACGAAATGCAAAATTAGCATTTATTCACTTTCAAATTTTTTAAATTGGGTATCTTTGATTAAAAATTCCAATGCCTGCTAAAATATACATAGCCTTGCCTTTAATGGCCGAGTTTGAGAACCTTTCGGATTTGATGCAGGCAATTTTAGCACAGGATTATGATAACTTTGAAGTTCATATCTGTGTGAATCAACCCGATTCCTGGTGGGAGGATCCAGAAAAAAGAAAGATTTGTGAGGATAATCAAAAATCGCTGGAATTTTTGCGAACCTATTCTAAGGACAGGGTTCATCTTATTGATAAGTCGAGCAAAGGCAAAGGGTGGGATTCTAAAAAATTGGGGGTAGGTTGGGCCCGAAAAATAATTATGGATGAAGTTGCAGCCAGGGCGAATAAGGAAGATATCATACTCACCCTTGATGGAGATACCCAAATACGGCCTCATTACTTTACCTCGATCGTAGAAACCATTCACCGCTTCCCAAAAGCAGTGGCAATTTCAGTTCCCTATTACCATCCCTTATGCGGGGATGAAGAAACCGACAGGCAATTATTGCGATATGAATTGTATATGCGATATTATTCTTTAAATATGTGGCGCGTTAACAATCCGTATAATTTTACGGCATTAGGTTCGGCAATTGCGGTACCGGTTTGGGCTTACCATAGAGTGAGGGGCTTAACACCCCATAAAAGTGGTGAAGATTTTTATTTTTTACTCAAATTGCGAAAATTTGGGGATATCATAAACTGGAGCCCCGAAAAGGTGTATCCTGCCGGGCGCTATTCCGATCGTGTTTTTTTTGGAACCGGCCCTGCAATGATAAAAGGCAGAAATGGCGATTGGTCTAGTTATCCGTTTTATAACCATCTTTTGTTTGATGAAGTGGGGGAGAGTTTTAAGGCTTTTTCAGATTTATTTGAACAAGCGGTCGATTTCCCAATGAAATCATTTCTGCATCACCTCTTTAAAGATGAAAACTGGTTTAAATCCTTAAGAAAAAATAATCCAAACCGTTCGGGTTTTATCAAAGCTTGCACCGATAAAGTCGATGCTTTGCGAATTCTTCAATATTTGAAAAGCTGTCAAAAGGAAAGAAATGAATCGGATGTTGAGAATTTAGTTTCATTTTTGCAGTCTTTTTATTCAAACGAATTAGCCATTCAGAATTTGACTAACTTAGATTTTAATGAAAGCCCTGTTTCTGACTTGAATTTGTTAAGGGACTTTTTGGCACATAAAGAAGAAAAATATCAAAGAAATGTCTGGAAATAATAAGTTAATAACGATTCTTGGGCCTACTGCAACTGGTAAAACAAGAATTGCAGCGCAATTAGCAAAATTAATAAATGCTGAAATAATTAGTGCTGATAGCAGGCAGGTTTATCGGGGGATGGATTTGGGAACCGGTAAAGATCTGGATGATTACATCGTGGATGGAAATCAAATTCCTTATCATTTGATTGACATTAAAGATCCGGGTTATGAGTACAATGTGTATGAATATCAAAAGGATTTTTTGAAGGCATATAATGAGATTGTCGGACGAGATAAAAAAGTAATTCAATGTGGTGGAACCGGGCTTTATTTGTCGGCTGTATTGAAGGCATACGATTTAGTTGAGGTCCCGGAGAATAAAAATTTGAGAGATGAGTTGGCTGATTTGCCTCAAGAAGATTTGATCATGATGCTAAAAAGTCTTGGAAAACCTCACAACGAAACCGATACTCAGGATCCTAAACGATTGCTTCGAGCCATTGAAATTGAGACTTATAGGAAAGAACATCTTGATCGCCAGATGTTTCCCAAAATGGAACATCTTATTTTTGGAATTCGATTAGATCGGGAAGTTGTAAAGAAAAGAATTACCGAGCGACTGAAAGTTCGTTTGGAAGAGGGCATGATAGATGAGGTGAAAAAACTATTGGCTAGCGGAGTGACAGCTGATCAATTGATGTTTTATGGTTTAGAATATCGTTATGTAACTGAATACGTGATTCGTGAAATTAGTAAACACGAAATGTTTCAAAAACTAAATACTGCCATCCATCAATTTTCAAAACGGCAAATGACATGGTACCGCAGACTGGAAAAACAAGGCTTTAAAATTCACTGGATAGATGGGAATCTCTCTGCTGAAGAAAAAATTAAATGGATGTTGCTGGAGATAAAAAAGTCCGGCCATTATAAATAACAGCCGGACAAAGATTGATTAAATTAAAAGCATGAAAATTAACCTACTTTTCAAGATCCCAATTAAGGGGTGTTTGGATCGTATAAATTACTATTGGTACGATATCCAAAGAAATCTTTGTACCAATCGTCAAACTCTACACCTTCGCTTTCGGCCCATTCGATAAAATGCAGGTAGGCCCAGTTTATTTCAATTTTTTCGCGTGGCCATTCAAATGGATCAGCTATATTGATGGCCCAGGGTAAATTATTTTCGGTACGGTACCATTTGCCCTCGCCAGGATTCGATTTGTCTTCCCAGGTTCCAAAATAGCTTAAATTGGCAAGGTCGGTTGGGGCATGATCTATCAGATGCACTTCTTTTCCTCTTTCATGATTAACGATAATAAAGGGATTCCACGACTCCAGTAAAAAATCATTCATTACATAATCAAGGTTGTTTGGTGTCATTGTTATTAAAACAGTATCATAAGGCACAAATGGAGCCCAGTTTTCTGTGTTTACACCGATCCCGACTCCGGGATGAGGCAATAAATTAAATGCATCATCAAAAACAATGATAGTAGGCAGGCTTTGACCGGCCTCGGTACCATTCCCGTTAAGCGAAATATATCCCTCATTAAGATCAGATCCGGTAACATTCAGATCGTTCACTAAATTCGGGTCAGCATCTGGAAGATTGAATCCAAATCCGTTTCTAAGAAATGCTCCGGAAGCTTTTAGGATAAATGACCCAAAAATTTCCACAACTTTATTATCAGCATTGGTAATGGTGCTGAATCTATAATCGACCACTATATCGTTAAAATCATAATCCCCTTTTCCAGGCCAAAGATCTTCGTATGCGAGGCTATTGTATCCTGCAGCCGGAAAATAATTTACAAAAGCACGGTCCGGGTCATCCGGGAAATCATCTTCATCATCCGGAATTCCATCAACATCGGTGTCTATCACAGCAGGAGTGTGGTATTCGTAACAACCCATATCTACCGTTGAGTTGTAAATACGGTCTTCACCGTCCAGATCAAATGCGGTATTCATCCATCCTTGATTTAAACCTGCGTCGATACATGCAGAACCCAGTTTCAAATGATAATCTTCGGTACCAGCTCCAATATTTTCAAAATCTGGAACCGAGCTTATACAATTGGTGCTATATGAAACACCAAGGGCCGGTGTTGTGGCACAATTATAATAAGAATAGCCTGCACCATTTACCTCCCAGTTTACACCTCCTGTATTGTAATAAATGATTGTATTTTTAACATTGCTGTTATTTCTGGTTCTGATACCAGCCCCATAAGGAGCATCGTTTTTTGTGATCGTGCAACTGAAAACATTTCCTGCGTTCCAAATATTTACACCACCTCCGTATTTGATAGATACATTCTCTGTAATTAAACAATTTCTGGCTTCGCCACCATTCAGTAAACGAACTCCACCACCATATCCACTGCTGCCATTATCCGAAGCGAGGTTGTTCTTGATAATGCAGTTTATTGCGGCACCCGAATCATCAATGGCGACACCTCCACCATCTCTGGCCTGGTTATCTTTAATGATACAGTTTTGAACAGTACCTCCATTTTTTATATTTACCCCGCCTCCAAATGAACCGGGATTATACCCATTCATGATCGTGAATCCATCAACAACAGCAGTAAAGTTGTTAATTTCAATACATTTGGTAACGCCATTCCCGTCAATGAATGTATTGTCGGGTCCATTCACGCTTTTTAATGTAATCGATTTGGTGATCGAAATGAAGGTTGTAAGCGTATATGTTCCATTATCCACCAGGATCAGGTCACCATTACTACTGGCATTTATTGCGGTTTGTATGCTTGCATAATCACCCGGAACATTAATTGTTGCTGCAGAAATACTGGCTGTGAAGCCCAGAAGCAGCATTGTCATCAATATGTTTTTTATTGTTTTCATAGCTTTAAATTTTTATGATACCGGATTATTGATCCAGATTAAAGATGATATTATCAGTGTCGATAATAAGTGTTCGGTTATTGATCAGAAGAGATCTCACATTGTTTGGAACCGACAAAGTGATGATGTATTCACCATTTCCTTCATATAATCCGCGGTGATACCTAACTTCCTGATCCATCGAATAAATGGTAATTACTTGAGACTGCGCACCGGTAATTGTCAGCCGGATGTTTTTTGTGGTGTTCCATTCAAAATTTTCACTCACATTAATTTCATCCAGGCTTTGGAGTTGGGTCTCAGGTTCTTCTGGATTTATCTGTGGGTTGTAATTTTTATTACAGGATCCGATAAAAATAAACGCCGGAATGAGGACAAGTATTAACAGGGCGGTCTTAAATTTGATCGTTTTCATAGCAAGATAATTTATGCCATCATGTTTTATGGTTTACATCACGGCTGATTTGTATAAATCTATTTTACTATAATGATTCAACAAACTTTAATCCAAGATGTAAAAATGATGTAAATGACTGAATTTCAGCGATGTTAAATTTTAGACAGGATATTGGAATTCCCATAATGGGAAGATTAGGCTATTTTTGACAAAATTAGTCGTTGGCTTTTTTGCTTAAGAGTGGAACAAAACGAAAGTATCCATGCTCTGTTTCAAGGAGTTCGCCATTTTCTAATTTACGAATAAGTTTCATTGTTTGTGTACTTCCTTTTCCAAGGGGGATCACCATTATGCCCCCATTTTTTAATTGATCCAGAAGGGCATCCGGAACAATGGGTGCCCCGGCTGTAATGATGATTTTATCAAAAGGAGCAAAGGTGGGCAATCCCAAATTACCATCACCATAAAATAATTTGGGATCATAACCCAGAGATGGTAAATGTTCTTTTGTTCTTAGAAAGAGTTTTTTTTGTCGCTCAATGGAATAGACTTTTGCACCCATCTCAAGTAAAACGCATGCCTGATATCCGGATCCTGTTCCGATTTCGAGAATTTTGTCTCCGGGTTTAACTTCAAGCAGTTCAGTTTGAAAGGCCACTGTATAGGGTTGAGAAATGGTTTGGCCCGAACCGATCGGGAAAGGCTTATCTTCATAGGCAAAAGCTAAAAAGGATGAGTCCATGAATAAATGACGCGGGATTTTATTAATTGCATTTAAAACGTTTTCGTCGGTAATTCCTTTGGATCGGATCTCATCAACGAGCTTTTTTCTCAATCCTTTATGCCTGTAATTGTCAATCATATAAATAAATAGATGCGATCAGCCTAATGTTTGTTTTTCTTAATTTTAATAAAAGTGTTTAAAACTCATGCGAAAATACTAATTCGGACTAGACAAAAAAAATTACATTTGCAAAAACACTTGAACCTATGATAAAAATTGGCGTTTTAGGCGTGGGACACCTCGGGAAAATTCATGTTAATTGTATCAAGCAAATCCCAGAATATAACCTTGTTGGCTTTTATGATCCGAATGATGAAAATGCACAGAAAGTTAGTAAGGAGTTTAATCTGACCAGATTTAATGATATTGAGTCTTTAATCAGAGAAGTGGATGTTGTGGATATTGTAACCCCTACATTATCACATTTTGATTGTGCTGCCCAGGCATTAAGGCTTTTTAAACATGTATTTATTGAAAAACCGATTGTGACCACACCGGATGAAGCCAGACGATTGATTGAGCTTGCCGAAGAAGCAAATGTGAAGGTGCAGGTTGGACATGTTGAGCGGTTTAATCCGGCATTTATTGCAGCAAGACCATTAATCAAAAAACCCATGTTCATCGAATCTCACAGGCTTTCATTATTTAATCCGAGGGGTACGGATGTTCCGGTAATCCTGGATTTAATGATTCATGATATTGACATTATTCTGAGTGTGGTAAATTCGCCGATCAAGAAGGTGAACGCGAGTGGAATTAAAGTGGTAAGCGATACCCCCGATATAGCAAATGCCAGAATTGAATTCGATAATGGTTGCGTGGCGAATTTAACAGCCAGCCGCATTTCGATGAAAAATATGCGAAAATCAAGGTTCTTTCAGAAAGATGCCTACATTTCTGTTGATTTCCTGAAAAAAGAAACCGAAGTTGTTACCATGCGTGATATCGATCCTCAACAGGCTGGTCCATTTGATTTGGTTCTCGACCTTGGACAAAATAAAGGTTCGAAGCAGATTCTGATCAATAAACCCGAGGTTGCTGAAATTAATGCGATCAAATCTGAGCTTGAAAGTTTTTACCATTCCATCATCAATAACACTGTTCCCCCTGTTACAATAAATGATGGTTATTACGCCCTGGATGTCGCTTATCAGATTATTGACAAAGTTAATCAGGCAGCTGGGAATTTATAGCATTCATGCTGGCTAATAGTCTTTGATTTTATCAGGAAGTCTGTTTATTTTAAGATTTAAGGAAAAATTATGAACAAGAAATTCCAGACCGCAAAATACATTGTATCGGATGTATTAACAATTGCCGCAGGCTGGTACTTAATTTTTTGTTTATTGAATGAAAATGAACCCAAGAACAGTTCGGGTCAATTTGGTGAAATTCTTCAACAAGCAGGTTTTTTAACCGGACTTTTTCTGAATTTATTTGTTTGGATTCTACTCTATGCCATCATTGGAAATTATCGAAGGATCTACCGAAAATCAAGGCTGAGCGAACTGGGGCAAAGTGCCGTTGTTTCATTTATCTCAATTTCGTGCTTGTTTTTTTATATTGATAATACAGGCAATATGCCTTTCGGTCAGATTACCTATATTGAGTTTTTAATGATGTGGACCTTATTTTTTTGGATAAACTTTTTACCAAGAATTATCATTACATCCATTACTGCCAGAAAAATTCATCGACGTAAAATCGGCTTTAATACCATCATTGTTGGAAGCAATGGAAATGCCATCCGCATATATCAGGAACTTGAACGACAAGAAAAATCATCAGGAAATAAGTTAATTGGTTTTGTAGGTACAACAGAAAATGATGATTATAAAATAGCCGAGTTTTTAACACATCTGGGTCATTATAAAGAATTAAACCAAATTATTAAAAACAATGGGGTTGAAGAAGTAATCATTGCCATTGAAAAAAGTGAACAGGATACGGTAGACCAGATCATCTCAATTATTGAAGATACCGATATAGTGATCAAAATTATTCCGGTGATGCAGGATTTTTTGATGGGAACGGTCAGGATATCGTCTTTTTTTCATGCACCGCTTATTCAGGTATCTCCAATATTAATGCCTGCCTGGCAGCAGTCGCTCAAAAGGTTATTTGATGTTTTTGTATCGGTAATCGTGATGATCGTATTAATGCCGGCATATATTTTTACGGCCATTGGCGTTAAGATATCTTCGAAAGGTCCGATTATTTATTCGCAGCAAAGAATCGGTTATAAAGGGCGTCCGTTTAAAATGCATAAATTCAGGTCGATGTATGCCGATGCGGAGAAAAACGGGCCACAGCTTTCGAGTAAAACCGACCCTCGGATTACCCCTTTCGGTAAATTTATCCGCAAAATCAGATTGGATGAAATTCCTCAGTTTTATTCGGTTCTAAAAGGAGAAATGTCGATTGTCGGGCCACGCCCGGAAAGGCAATATTATATCGATAAAATAATGGAACGATCGCCACATTATCGGTTGTTATTAAAAGTCAGGCCGGGAATAACATCATGGGGGCAGGTTGAATATGGATATGCATCAACAGTTGATGAGATGATCGAGCGTTTGAAATACGATATTCTTTATATCGAAAATATGTCCCTGGCTGTTGATTTTAAAATCCTGATATATACGATACTAATTGTAATACAGGGTAGGGGGAAGTAGTAAATTGTTAAACCGTTCCGTTTTCGATCATCTTAACAATAAGTTCAATGAGGCTGTCTTCGCCAAGCGGATCGTATTTGGCTTTTAGGTTATACCCGAAAATGCGTGCAAAGGCCTGATAAAAGAAAGCCGTAAATCCTCCTCTTAAGTCTTTAACAAGGTCAAAGGAGGTATCACCGGTTTCACGATCGATCAGTTTAATTAAGATTTTACCCTGGGTAAATGTGAGCTTTTTTAAGTCATTCCCGAATTCATCGTTGAGCTCCTGCTCTGCATTTTTTAATATTCTTCTTCTCTCTTTTTCATCGGGTGTATTGATGAGAATTTCGTTGTATTCGGCTAATTTATAACCGGCAATTTTAGCATAGGGATAAACTTTTTTTACATTATGGATCAGTCGTTGTAATTGCCTGAATTCACTTTTTTTAACAATACGATAAGCCGAAACTTTCACTTCATCGAGACTGACCACAGGAATCGTATCTCCATTCACCACCTTAGCATAGGAGACAATCTTTCTTTCTTGTGCTTGTAAAGCAATAAAGAAAAAATTTAAAATGATCAGATATAAAATCCGGGTTTTCATGACAACAACTATTCAATTTCTATGCCAATAAATTTATTTGATCATCAAAAAATAATTGAAAATAAAAATGGATGTGAAATTAGTACGGATAAAATGTTTAAGCAACTTTTAACTTCGAAAGATTTGACTTTTCAATTTTTTGTTTCGCATATGCCAAATCAACATTCAATTTTTTAACAGATTTTTGAGATGGCAGGTCAAACATTGCATCTGTAAGAATGGCTTCGACAATTGACCGAAGACCCCTGGCACCCAATTTAAAGTCAATGGCCTGGTCGACAATAAACTCAAGTGCTTTTTCGTCGAAGCTTAATTGGATGGAATCCATTTCGAATAATTTGACGAATTGTTTAATAAGTGAGTTTTTTGGCTCAGTTAAAATGCGAATCAAAGCATCCCTGTCAAGTGGATTAAGATGAGAAAGCACAGGCAGACGACCGACAATTTCCGGGATTAAACCATATTTTTTGATATCTGAAGGAGCGATATAACTCATCATATTATCTTTGTCGATTTTCTCCTTTTTTGTATCAGAACTATAACCAATCATATTGGTTTGCAATCTTGATCCAATTATTTTATCAATGCCGTGAAAAGCTCCACCTGCAATAAACAAAATATTTTTGGTATCAATCTTAATCATTTTTTGTTCAGGATGTTTTCGGCCACCCTGGGGTGGAACATTCACCTCCGAACCTTCGAGTAATTTTAAGAGCGCCTGTTGTACGCCTTCGCCAGACACATCTCTGGTAATGGATGGATTGTCACTCTTTCTGGCTATTTTGTCGATCTCATCAATAAAAACAATTCCGTTTTCGGCTAATGCTACATTATAATCGGCTACCTGCAATAAACGGGTCAGTACATTTTCAACGTCTTCACCTACATATCCGGCTTCGGTAAGTACGGTAGCATCGGCAATACAAAAGGGTACATCCAGGAACTTGGCAATGGTACGGGCCATGAGTGTTTTTCCTGTGCCCGTTTCGCCAACGATAATTATATTTGATTTTTCGATTTCAACTTCATCCAGATCGGCTGAAGGTTGTGTGATTCGTTTGTAGTGATTGTAAACAGCTACAGAAAGCACTCTTTTAGCTTCATCCTGTCCGATAACATACTTATCCAAATGAGCCTTAATTTCATTTGGTTTATGCAGTTTAATGGCCGTAATCTGATCGGAATCCCGTGCAAGAATTTCTTCTCTGACAATCATTTGTGCCTGTTCAACACAATGGTTGCAAATGTGGGCATCCATTCCGGCAATCAGAACCCCAGTTTCTTCTTTGGGCCTGCCGCAAAATGAACACCGATCGGATGTTTTTTTAGCCATAATTCGATAATCTTAATGTTTGTTCTTGATCAGTACTTCATCAATCATGCCATAGGCCTTGGCTTCATCAGCAGTCATCCAGTAATCACGGTCAGAATCTTTCCAGATTTTTTTAAAAGTTTGTCCGCTGTGTTTTGAGATGATATCGTATAGTTCTTTTTTAAGTTTCTGGATTTCACGGGCTGTAATTTCAATGTCTGATGCCTGACCTTCAGCACCTCCCATCGGTTGATGGATCAAGATACGCGAATGTTTAAGCGCGGTTCGCTTACCTTTTTCACCGGCACATAATAAAACCGCACCCATCGAAGCTGCCATCCCTGTACAAATAGTGGCCACATTTGATGAAATATACTGCATGGTGTCATAAATTCCCAGTCCGGCATAAACAGAACCACCCGGTGTATTCAGGTATATTTGAATGTCTTTTTTGGCATCAACAGATTCAAGAAAAAGTAACTGAGCCTGAATGATATTGGCCACATAATCATTGATCGGAACCCCTAAAAAAATAATCCTGTCCATCATCAGTCGTGAAAAAACGTCCATGGTCGCAATGTTCATCTGACGTTCTTCAATAATGGTTGGAGAAATGTAATTACCATGAACAGAGATGTATCTGTCCAATGTCAAACTGCTTATCCCCCGATCTTTCAGGGCATATTTTTTAAATTCATCTGAACTCATATCCAATTACTTATTTGATTTGTGTTGCTAATTTAACAAATTCTTCGTAACTAACTTCTTTGTTAACCTGCTTGATATTTGATTTAAAGAATTCCAAAAGTCTTTTATCATAAAGTTGATCATAAATCTTTTTCACTTCTTCTTTATTTTGCATAACCGAATTTACGATTTCATTCAGGCGGTCATCATTTTCTTCTGCACCTGACATGGTCATGCTGGTAAAATAGCCTTTAATATGATCTTTAACTTCCTGCTCTTTAACTTCTATTTCGTTTTCCTTAACAATCTTTTCTTCAATTAATTGCCATTTTAATGATTTGATATAACTGTCGTATTGCAGCTCCAGTTGTTCAGGTGTAACTTTATCCTGATTGTTTTCGAGCAGCCATCTTTTTAGGAAATCGTCAGGTACTGAAATATTTGATTTTTCAATTAAGGTTTCAACGGCATTGTTCATAAATTGACGGTCACTTTCAGATCCAAAAGAAAGTTCGGCATCCTTTTTAATTCTTTCTTTCAGTTGTTTTTCATTTTCAATTTTATCCTGTGGATAAACCATTTTGAAAAAATCTTCATTTAAAGCGGCCAGCTCTGTGCGGTTGATTTCAGTTATCGTAAGCTGAATGTCATTTTTAAATTCAGCTGCTTCGGTAGTAGAAAGTCCCAACATGGCGGCAACTTCAATTTCGCTTTTTATTGCTTTTTTGGGGTTAAACGAAATCTGGTCGCCAACTTTCGCTCCGATAAATTTATTCAGTACCGTTTTTAGATCAATGGTGTCGAGTTTTAATTGAGAAGATCCTTTTAGGCCTGTTTCAATCGGGTTTCCATTTTTGTCCAATTCATGAAAGTCGCCAAATATTTTATCCGATTTTTCTGCAATATCTACTTTTTCGGTTTTACCATTGCGTGAACGCAGATCGAGGAGATATTTGTTGATAATATCTTCATCGGCTTTTATTTTGTAATAATTGATCTTTAATTTGTCGTTAAGGGCCACTTCAAAGTCAGGACTTAAACCAATGTCGAAGAAAAATTCAAATTTATCCTGATTGTCAAAATCAACTTCCGAAGTTTTTTCTGTATTGGGCAAAGGGTAACCCAATATGTTAATTTTGTTTTCTACAATATAATTGTTTAAAGAATCAGAGATCAATTTATTTACTTCGTCAGCCAAAACTGCTTTTCCATACATTTTGTTGATCATTCCAAAAGGAACTTTTCCGGGTCTGAAACCAGGGATGTTAGCTTTCTTTTGATAATCTTTCAATAGAGAATTTACTTTTTGCTGGTAATCTTCTTTAACCAATTCAATTTTGATAATAGCTGTCAGGTCGCCTGTACTTTCTTGTGTAATATTCATTAAGTGATGTTTTTAATTTTGGAGGTGCAAAGATAATGATAAAATTGATGTCTGTTGAAATTCAATTATTTAAAAAACCTTAGTGCCCTGTTTAGGAACTAAGGTTTTGTTTTTGTGCGGATGAAGGGACTCGAACCCCCACGCCTCTCGGCACTAGATCCTAAGTCTAGCGCGGCTACCAATTACGCCACATCCGCATTGGTTCTAAATTTTAGGACTGCAAAGGTAATATTATTTTGTTAAATGAAAGGTAAAAAGAAGAATAAATTAACGAATTAATATTGCATTGAATGATCGATCATTTTATGAAGTTTATTCATTTCTGTTCTGGATTCTTACGTCAAGAGCTTCCCGTAAACTGTTGCCCAAAAGCATAAATGCCAGAACCATGAGCATAATGGCAATGCCCGGTATAATTGCCAGGTAAGCAGAATCCAAAATTATATATGCATAATTTTCTTTGATCATGCTTCCCCAGGATGGCATTGGTGGTTGAACACCGATTCCCAAGAAACTTAAACCTGCTTCAATTAATATGGCCGATGCAAAATTGGCTGCGGATATCACGATGATCGGGCTCATAATATTGGGTAAAATATGGTAAAATATGATCCTGAAATTATTGAATCCCAATGCCCTTCCTGCCTCAACAAATTCTTTTTCGCGGATTGCCAGAATCTGCCCCCTGACGATCCGGGCTATTTCAACCCACATGGTCAGGCCAACGGCAATAAATACCTGCCAAAATCCGCGCCCAAGTGCAAAAGTAATGGCAATAACCAACAGCAGAGTTGGGATGGACCAAACTACATTAATAAACCAAACGATAAGTTGGTCGATCCAGGACCGAAAAAATCCTGCCAGTGAACCCAGAAATATGCCAATAAGTAATGATATGGAAACGGCGATAAATCCAACCGAAAGACTTACCCTTGCACCAATCATTAAGCGGCTCAGATAATCTCTTCCATAACGGTCGGTACCCAGTATAAAGCGTTTGGTTTTTAAATGATTTCTTATCACTAAATCCTGAAGTTCAGCAAGATGGTATGATTTTTTTAGAGAATCGGAAGTCAGGTAATTTGCTGTTTGGGTCAGCGAATCATACCGGTATGATTCGGAAATTAGATGATCGCAGACTTCCGCCAAAACAAAATCAAATATTCTCGGATCTTCAATTGAATCAGTTGAGTATTCGGTGATGCCAATCTTATCTGAATGAAAATAATACGCAACATAGGGGATGCTTTCATAATCGTTCGATTTACCAAACAGCATTTTTCGAAGAAGGCTGCTTTTTTCAATTATTCTGTTTTTTTTAATTCTTAAAACATTAATTCGGGAACCCGGTTTAAGTGAAGCCAGTTCCAGGCTTTGTGAATTTGCATAAGGAGATGAATCGGGAGTGATTAAATAGCCAAGAGTCGCTATGAATGAAATTAAAAATATAAAACAAATTGAAGCGATCGCAATCTTATTCATGAGGAGTTTCTTCCAGGCAAGTTTGGAGAGTGAAGTTCCGGTGGTATATTCTCTTTTTTTGAAAAACATGCTTCTCATCAAGTGTTGTTGCAAATGTAAGTAAAAGGCTGGTTAATGGTATGTTCTGGATGATATTTTTAAATTAAAAATTTGATAAAATAAAAAATATTATTGTATATTTGCACTCCTTTTTAAATGGTGATTGTAGCTCAGTTGGTTAGAGCATCGGATTGTGGTTCCGAGGGTCGTGGGTTCGAGTCCCATCATTCACCCAAATAAGTGTTTACCTCCCCAAGACATTGTGGGAGGTTTTTTTATGTCTTATTATGTATACATATTAAGTTCGATTGATACTGGCAGGTTTTATATTGGACAGACAAAGGACATTGATCAGCGGTTGCTACAACATAATTCTGGTTTAGTAAAATCAAGTAAGCCATATAGGCCATATATAATTTATTATGTGCATGAGGTTCAAACAAGATCGGAAGCATTAAAATTGGAAAAGAGTTTAAAGAATATGAAGAGTAAGGAAAGGATACTGGCATGGATTGAACGAAAAGGGGTTGATAGTCGTGGGCCCCGCAATCATCTGCGATGATGCGAGGGTCCTCGTCACGATCATAGATCGTTGACGGGATTCGAATCCCATCATTCACCCTGAAAGTCGGGAGAATCCAATACTGGGTTCTCTCTTTTTTTTTAACAATGATCGCTGATTTGACGGGATGAGAAGCCTGTCCGCCAATTCCACCAAAGGTGGTGGCGGAAATCCCATCATTCACCCTGAAAGTCGGGAGAATCCAATACTGGGTTCTCTCTTTTTTTTTAACAATGATCGCTGATTTGACGGGATGAGAAGCCTGTCCGCCAATTCCACCAAAGGTGGTGGCGGAAATCCCATCATTCACCCTGAAAGTCGGGAGAATCCAATACTGAGTTCTCTCTTTTTTTTTAACAATGATCGCTGATTTGACGGGATGAGAAGCCTGTCCGACAAAGCCACCGAAGGTGAAGATATCGGAAATCTCATCATTTAACCAAATGCATTCTCAGTTTTATTTAAGTTTTTGTATATTTTATTACTTATGTATTCATCAGAAAAACAAGTTGTTAGGCCGGTTGCTTATTAATTTTAATAAAAATTTTTTGAACACGGGGTTACTTTTTAAATGTTTTAGGAATTAACAGTGCAACTAAAAACGAAATATCATGGCTTTTAACTATTATTTAGACAACGTAGGATACATCTCCAGAAAGAGTATGAAAGAAATTATCAGAAACCCTGAATTTGGTTTTACAGGTTTTACAAGATATAATGGTGGAGAACTAGGCGCATTTTGTTTTGTTTCTTACCAGCGAAAAATACTCAAGCTCGATATATTGACTCAAGCTTAAAAAAACCCGCCATTCGGCGGGTTTTTTTATTCAATTTCACTCCTGAACTTTTCGCTAAAAGTTTTCCAGTCTTGCGATAAAAATTTATCTTCAGCAAAAAAATGAAGAATGGGCTCAAAATCCTTGGCTTCCATATATCCTGGAACTATTGTTATTAATTCTGATTTTTCATTCATAAAAACATAGGAAGGATACGACATTTTCCCGTTTAACAAAGCCTGTGCCAACTGATGGGATTTATTTCTTCCGTCTTTCGGGTTGATAAATTTAACCCCCTGGAACATAACAGGCTCCGTGCCTTCAGCATTAAATTTAACTGCATAAAAATTCTCATTCATATATTTTGCGATAATGGGATGAGAAAATGTATTTGCATCCATCTTTTTGCACCAACCGCACCAGTCGGTATAAACATCAATAAATACCTTTTTAGGTTCTTTGGCCTGTAATTCAATGGCCTCTTCAAAAGTATACCATTTAATTTTTATGTCAGTTTCCTGTGCCGACAGCTTGCCCAATGTCAGTAATAAGATTGTTGTAATAAGAAATTTGTTCATTTTAGTTTATTTAGTGATTAATCGCGTGATCTTTCCATTTCACGTTTTGAGTCTTTTTGTTTTAGTGATTCTCTTTTATCGTAGGTATGCTTTCCTTTTGCAAGAGCTATCTCAAGTTTTGCAAGCCCCCTTTCGTTGATGAATAAAAATACTGGGATGATGGTAAATCCCTTTTCTTTGACTTTTATCAATAATTTTTTTAATTCCCTTTTTGTCAATAATAATTTACGGTCGCGCTTGGGCTCATGGTTATTATAGGTACCCATGGCATATTCAGCAATATGCATATTACGAACATAAAGCTCAGTGCCTGAAAAACTGCAATAGGCATCTGCCAGGTTTGCCTTACCTTCACGTATTGATTTTATTTCGGTACCGGTAAGTTGAATTCCGGCTATCACCTTTTCAATCAGAAAATACTCAAAACTGGCGCGTCGGTTTTTTATTTTTACAGGGTTACTCATAATTTTAAACTTGCAGCAAAGATAATACTTATCAGCATTGAGAAATGCTAAAAATGTGTTAAAAAAACCCGATGTATTTTAACACAATCGGGTTTTGATAGAAATGAATTTTCTAGGAATTTTATTTGATATCGCCTAAAATAATAGGCATTCCATCTGCACTGTTGCCGATAACAACAATTTTTGAATTAGGAGATTCAGCTAGTTTTAAGGTTGCTTCAATCCCTTTGTCCCGTAAAATTTTATCCGTTAAACTTGCGCTTAAAATCCGATTGGCAACCGCTTTTCCGTCGGCTTCAATTCGTTGACGCTCAGCTTCTTTTTGTGCTTTCTGTAATTTAAATTCGTATTCAAGCGACTCCTGTTCCTGTTTTAATTTTCCTTCGATGGCATCTTTAATGGTGGCAGGAAGAATGATTGAACGGATCAGGATTTGATTAAGCTGGACATGTTTCTCGTCAAGTAATTTTTTTGTTTCAACATAAATTTCATCCTGAATGGCATCACGCTTGGTCGAATAAATCTGTTCAGGTGTATAACGTCCAATTACACTTCTTGCCGATGATCTCAGAGAGGGAATAACAACCCGGTGCAAATAATCTGTGCCTATGTTTCCGTGTAAGAAACCGAGTTCACTGGATAATGGCTGGTACCATGCCGAAACATCCACCCTGATTTCAAGACCGTTAGAAGATAATACATTCAGTTCTTCAGCAATTTCCTGTTGCCGTACTTCATAAACAATCATTTTGTTCCACGGCGCAATAAAATGAAAACCTTCGCCAAAAGTTTTTTCAGTTTCAATTCCACCGCCAAAGGTTTTGAATAATACGCCACCATGCCCTGCATCTATGGTAATGGTCATTCTGCTCCAAAATATGATGAGCAATATAACAGCCAGAATGATAAGGCCGATGGGTAATATTTTCTTTAAGTTAATTTCTTCCTGTTGTGACATAATATTTTTATTTTAGGGTTTATAGTCTATAATGTGAACAAACAAATTTACTAAATATACGACTGGGTTCCATAATTATATTCCGCAACTAAAATTTTACGGATAATCCGGCCAGAAAATTTATTCCGGCTTGTGGGAAATAACCATCCATTGCATATTCTTCGCCTCCATAGAAATAACGGTAAACCCAGGCATTGGTTTCGTACTTTTCGTCGAAAATATTATTGATCATCAGTCGGGCTGTTAGCTTTTTGAAAAAGTTTGTTTTAATCCCATATTCAATCAGTAAGTTGTTTATAAAGTATGGGTCAAGGCTTCTGTTATCGTTTTCGGTATTATCGATAAATTGCCGGCTAACATATTTTGAGATGAAGCGGAATTGAAAAAGGTCGGAGGGTTTAAAAATAAAAGTTGATCCCGCGATCATCGATGGAGAAAAGGATAAACTTGTATTGCCCAGGTTCTCCTTAATTTGTTCGTAAGGCGGGCTCCAGTTATCAACATAGGAATTGAAATCCTTTATTTTGTTCCTGCTGAAAGAGAAATTAAAATCCCAGTTTAAATTCGGATTGATTTCTATACCACCATTGATTTCCAGTCCTGCACGGTAACTTTTTTTTACATTGGTCATTATTGCCGCCCCAACATTATTAATTTCTCCGGTGAGCACCAACTGATTGTTATAGTCCATATAAAAAACAGTTGCATTCAATGCGAAATTGGGAGCCTTTAAAGTGTAGCCCATTTCATAATCAATCAGCTGTTCGCTTTTTGGTTGATGATTCGGGTCGGCATCTTTGTAATCGCTGCGGCTGGGTTCGCGGTTTGATACTGCAATTGAGGCATACATACTGTTGTTAGGATCGACCGTATAATATATTCCTGCTTTAGGATTTATAAAATGAAAGTTGTGGTTTTGGCTGATATCTCTTAAATCATCATGATTGCCCCGGATATCATAATTTATATTTCTGTACTGCAGATCGCCATATAGATTGATCTTATTACCGGCCTGATAATTTATTTTTCCAAAAATGTTAAAGTCTTTTTTAATACCCTTGTTATCATACCAGCGATGCCTGTAATCATTGCTTCCGGCATATTGTGCCCAAATTATTTCGCCGAAATGATCCCCGTCGTATCTGTTCCATGAGCCTCCCAGAATTGCCTTGGTTTTTATATTTTCATATTTCAAAGAATAGGTAAAACCGTAAAAATTATTGTCGAGCCACTTCTGTTGGATCAAATCCGTTTCATCGATGGTTGTGCCGTTAATATTTACCGGAGTCAATAAATAATCTTCAAATGCCCGATCTTCTTTATATTGTTCATAATATCCTTCACCATGTGTAAAATGTACGGCCGTATTCAACAATAAAGCCCGCATGAGTTTTTGGGAGTATAATAATTGGTAATGATCCTGTTGGTAATTATCTGTTTCATTTTCATAAGTATAGGGGTTAAATGTACGGTCGCTGTTCAGCTTTTCTTTCGGTACACCTTCCCAGGCCTGGTAAGTACGCTCCTTGCCCGAAAATACATTGAGCTTAAGGATGCTTGATTTTCCATAATACGCTCCGGAAACAAAAAATGATTTCAGATCTGAAAATGCACGATCGATAAATCCATCTGAACTAATTTTTGACACACGGCCGTCAAATGTAAATTTACCATCAATCAGGCCACTGCCGAAACTCAGATTATTTTTAAAAGTGTTAAAAGAACCTGCACTGCTGTTTGCTTCAGCATAAGCATCATCTTTCAAGTTTAGTGTTTCGATATTGATGCTTGCTCCGAATGCAGCAGATCCATTTGTAGAGGTTCCGACTCCTCGCTGGATTTGAACACTTTCAATTGAACTTGAGAAGTCAGGTAAGTTGACCCAATAGACCCCATGCGATTCGGGATCATTCAAAGGAATTCCATTAAGGGTAACGTTGATCCTTGTGATGTCGGTTCCACGTATTCGGATGCCCGTATATCCAACACCGGCCCCGGCATCCGAGGTGATTACAGTTGATGGAACGGATTGCAGTAAATAAGGGATATCCTGCCCCATGTTCTTATTTTCTATTTCCTGCTTGTTCAAATTTGAAAATGAGGTCGGACTTTGCGCTTCGACCCTTGTTGCCGAAATGATTACTTCATCTTGCAGTATGGGATTAACTTCCAGGCTAAAATCCAGGACTAAATCATCATTTATTTCAATTTGTTTGCTTAATGTTTTAAAGCCTATGTAAGAAATCGAAAATTGATAAGTACCGGCATGTAGAATTTTTAGCTGGTAGCTTCCGTCGCTTTTGGAAATAGTTCCTGAAAAATGTCCGTTCAACAAAACATATGCTCCGGGAAGTGGCCTGCTGCTTTCCTGATCGAAAATTTTACCTTTAATTGTAAATTGTGAAAATGCAAATACAGGTAGTATAAGCATTACAATAAATGTTCTGATTTGTTTTTTCATTTTATTGATTTTTTATGTTCATAAAAAACCAACAGAGGAAAAGTTATTCGTTTGTTTTCCCTACGCCGGCATTATCCGGATCAGGTAATACGAGTATGTTCTCAGCCCTTGTTTTGGGCACCCCTATTGGAATACTTTGGCAAAGTTACCATTAAATTTTTGTTAAATCCAGAAATCGGGGCGAAAATTGATATTCCAATGCTCTTTTGGGAAGATCGATAATTTGTGGGCCAGCCTGGTCGATGATGACCGAATCGGCAGTGGCAATAACGCCTGTTGTGATGTTTTTGAGCAAATAATCGGGTGATTTTATGGTCTTTGCCTCTCCTTCTAATTTCAACAGTTTCATCCTTTCCTGGAGATGCATTGCCAGCTTCCCGCTAAAACTGATGGGTTCATCAATATAAAAGTTTATTTCCCGAATGCTGAGGGTTTGCAAATAATCGAACATGACTTCTTCAGCTTTTTGCATAATGTCTTTTCTGAATTTTCTTCCGTGCAATTCTGAGGCATCCCGCAAAAATCCATCATTCGATAAAAATACAAGACGGCCATTCAAATAGCTTCCGATAATAAGTAATACATTATAGGTGTCGATATGCAGGCTCAAATGATCCGTTTCGGGTTTTGTAAAAATTTTATGCATCCGATAATTGCTTTGTTGATCAGTGCAAATCCCGCGGTATAAAACACTTCTTTCCTGTCCGCTCAAACGATATTTGTCGCCAACTATTTTCAGGATTGATTTTTGAGGATAATTCCTGTTCAATAAATATTGATAATCATTGATGGCCGATCTAAAAGTGTGCTTAATTTCCATGCCCTATAAAATTATTAAAAAATTATTGCATACTTTTGTTTTATGAAGATTTTAATCATCAACGGTCCCAACCTTAACCTGCTCGGCAAGAGAGAGACAGGGATTTATGGGCAACAAGATTTTGAAAGCTATTTCAATGAATTGCAATCGAGATATGCTCAGATCGAACTTGATTATTTCCAATCAAATATTGAAGGTGAGATTATCAATAAATTGCATGAGTGCGGATTTACTTACGATGGGATCGTTTTAAATGCGGGGGCTTATACACATACATCAGTTGCCATTGCTGATGCAATTAAAGCAATCAAAACAGAGGTAGTTGAAGTACACATTTCAAATGTGTTTGCCCGCGAGGATTTTCGGCATGTTTCGATGATTGGTCCGGTTGTAAAAGGTTCCATCAGCGGTTTTGGCCTTGATTCATATCAGCTGGCCATCGAAAGCTTTATTAAGTCTTAGCCACTGGTTTCGTTACTGAACAATCGTAATCCAACAATTCCGGTAACGATAAAAAGAATAAAAATAATTTTTAGTACTTCTTTCGATTCATCAAAGAATATCATTCCCATAATGACGGTTCCAATGGCACCGATCCCGGTCCAGATTGAATAAGCAATTCCGATAGGTAAGGTTTTCAAAGAAAGCGATAACAGATAAATGCTGATGGCCATCGCAACAATTGTAATTGCAGAGGGCCAGAACCTTGAAAATCCATTTGAATATTTTAGAGCAATGGCCCAAACCACCTCAAAAATACCGGCCAGAAATAAAAATGTCCATTGCATTATTTAGAGAATTTTTTAGGTGAAAGTTCTGAAAAATATTTCTTTCTCCACATAAAATGATCGAAAGCAATATTCGAATCATACATACAGCTTACCTTGTTTTGGTTTATTTGTTTTCTTTTCCGGTTAATCGTTTTAAAGTTTTTATAAAAACTAATATGTGCCCGTAAAACAGCAAATGCATCTTTTAGCCCTCCCTGGATCAAAAATTTCATCGCAGCAACACCGTCGAGGAATAAGCGTGCAATAAAAGTTTTGAAAAGCCTTTGTTGGGGAAGGTTTTTGTACATCAGATAGAAATTATTCCTGAAGTTAAAATATGTTTTACGCCAGGATGTCTTGGGCAGGGTTCCACCCCCAACATGATAAACAACAGAATCGGGGCAGAACATAATTTTAAAACCTTCGTTTTTTAAGCGCCAGCACAAATCAATTTCTTCCATATGGGCAAAAAAGTCATCGTCAAGTCCGCCAATCTTATGGAACAGATCAGCACGGATAAACAGGCTGGCACCTGAAGCCCAGAAAATCTCAGTCACCTGGTCATATTGTCCGTTATCTTTTTCGAGTGATTGAAATATCCTTCCACGGCAAAAAGGATAGCCATATTTATCGAGATAGCCACCAGCTGCTCCGGCATATTCAAATTTTTCAGGGGCATGGTATGCCCTTATTTTAGGTTGGCAAGCTGCGATTTGTTCATCCTTTTCCATTAAATCAATCAGCGGCCTGATCCAATTCTCTGTTACTTCAATATCAGAATTCAGCAGGATGTAATAATCGGCCTCAACCTGTTTTAGTGCGGTGTTATACCCACTTGCAAATCCGCCATTAATATTATTTTGAATGATCCGTACTTCCGGGAATTCATTTTTTAAAACCTCTATGGAATCATCGGTTGAGGCATTATCCGCCACGATGACCTCAGCATCGGCCTGGCTGTATTTAATCACATTGGGAAGAAATTTTTTTAAAAAATTCCGGCCATTCCAATTTAAGATTACAACTGCTGTTTTTTTCAAATCAAAAAGAAAAATTAATTATTGAATCGGTTTTTTGTATTTCCAGCGCCGGTGCGACCATAGCCAATTTTCCGGATGGTTGATAATAGATTGTTCCAAAGATCGGATATATTTATTAATTATTTCGTGTTCGCTGCAATTTTTAGCATTGGGGCTCAATAATTGGAATTCAATTTGATAAAATCCTCTTTTTATCCTTTTAAGATCAACATAAACCACCGCAAAACCTAATGAAGCAGCCATTTTTTCAATTCCTAAATAAAAGGGCGTGTCCTGGTTCAGGAAATTTGCCCAATAGTTTTGGTCGCTTTGAACCGGGCTCTGATCAGCAGCCATTATTGAAGCAGTTATCATATTTTTATGTTGAGCCAGGATACGATATGCCTGCTTATAGTGGATGGGCTCAAAGCCGAACCTGCTTCTGCACAAGTTCATAAAATTGTTAAAGAAAGAATCGTTGAGAGGTTTTGCGGGCCCAAAAACTTTGAAATTAAATTGTGAAGAAATCAATGGTCCAAGCCATTCCCAATTTGCAAAATGACCCAATGTGAGCAAAACGCTTGTGTTGTTAGCAGCCAGTTCATGAAGCACTTCCGGGTTTTTGATAATCATTCGTTTTTGAAGTTGTTCAGCCGAGATGGTTTTTAATTTAATGACTTCAAAAAAAATGTCCGTCAGGTTACGATAGAATTTTTTTACAATGCTTCGGTATTCTTGCTGTGTTTTATCCGGAAAAGCTTTCTTTAAATTTGAATAGATTACCTTCTTTCGGTAATGGATGGCATAATAAAGCAAATAATATAAAAAGTCAGATTTTAAATACAAAAGCCGGAAAGGAAGCCTTGAAAGTATGGAAGCAATTAATAAAAATAGTTTATGCAGAATGGCCATTCGAATGCTAAAAATGATGTTTCTTTCACAAAAATACGTTCAATTTTTTAAATATTAGCTGCATAAATTATTTATTCAATCGCGTAGAAGCTGATAGACACACTTCCAAACATGAACAGCAGCGCACTTCACAAAAAATATTTAAAAATATTTCGTGAATAAAAAAATATTGTACTTTTGCAGCGGAGAAATGGCAGAGTGGTCGAATGCGGCGGTCTTGAAAACCGTTGAGGGTCACACCTCCGGGGGTTCGAATCCCTCTTTCTCCGCCAGAACAATCAAAAAAATCCCGCAAATAGCGGGATTTTTTGTTTTAAGAAAAACCGAAAGAACTAGATCTCGAAAACGGTTTTCATGATAAAAAGAATGTTATTTATTTGATTGTTCTGAAGTTCTCCCCATGGATCATAGCTAAAATAAATAATACCCAATTATCGACCCTATAAAACTTTGACTCTTTTAATAAAAATGGATAGTGCTTTTAACTGGTTTTCAATTTGTTAAACTTTTTCTAAAAGCTATAATCTATTTAAAGAGTATTTGAGCCTTGTTTAATTCGCTGATTTATTTTGAAATGAAAATGAAAATGAAGGTCACCTTTTTGAAAAAAAGGAATTAATAAGCAATGGAGTTATTCCCTTAATCTGCCATCGTCCAGTAATATTAAGATTGCGGACATATAGGCACGGATTCAACGGGAGCGTGCGAACGAGAAAACAATGGTATAACTCCCTATGGTTTGCTTCGGATTTTTATTTCCATTCCGAAACTTTGGGAAGCTTACCAGAGAATTAAGTTAGAGTTAATAGAATTATATATTGATCGAAATTATGAAATCAATCCTTGCCATCGATGATAAAAGGAGCAACCTTATTACAATCACAGCTTTAATTAACGATCAAATGCCCGATTGTAAAGTCCTGATAGCCATGTCTGGTAAAGAAGGAATAGAAATTGCCAAAAAGGAACAACCGGATACCATTCTTCTGGATATTATTATGCCTGAAATGGATGGTTTCGAGACCTGTAAAAGGTTAAAGGAAGATGCTTTGACAAAACACATCCCGGTTGTATTGATCACAGCATTTAAAATTGATACCGAGAGCAGAATAAAAGGGCTCAATATCGGAGCCGATGCATTTCTTTCTAAACCCATCGACTCCTCAGAATTAATGGCGCAGGTAAATGTAATGCTCAGAATTAAAGAAGTTGAAGATAAACTGAGATCAGAGAAGGTAGCACTTGAAGACATTGTTAAAAAAAGAACAATTAAGATTTCTGAGCAAAATAGAAAACTACAACGTGAAATCATTGAGCGTAAGCAAACAGAGGAGAAAATAAAAAATTTATCGAGTCGCAATCAACTCATTCTTGATACTACCATGGATGGTTATGTATTAACCAATTTGGATGGTAAAATTGTGGATGTAAACCCGGCCTATTGTACCATGATTGGATATTCAAAAGAAGAACTATTGGAGATGAATATTACTGATTTAGATGCAGAAATAAAACCAAAGGAAATAAGTTTGAAAACAAAACAACTCCTAAGTCAGGGCTATAGTCGAAATGAATCAATACAGAGATGCAAAAACGGAAAGGTTTTGAATCTGGATATGAGCATTGGGGTCATGCATATTAATGAAACACCCATGGTATTCTATTTTATTCGAAATATCACCAGTCAAAAATATGCCGAGAAAATTCAAAGGGTATTGTTAAATATTTCCAACGCTGCTATAACAAAGGATAATTTGATTGAATTAATTTGTTCGATAAAAGATGAACTTGGGACAGTAATTGATACTACTAACTTCTACATCGCTCTTTACAATGATGAAACCGATACACTGTCATTGCCTTTTATTGAGGATGAAAAAGATGTTGTTACTTCAATACCGAGCGGGAATACCTTGACATATTACGTTATAAAAACGCAAAGCACATTACTCGCAACCAAGGAAAAATTAAAAGAGTTAGAAGATTTAGGGGAGGTCGGTAAATATGGCTCTGATTCGGAAATTTGGCTTGGAGTGCCGCTAAAAATAAAAGGAAAGGTTTTCGGGGTTCTGGTGGTTCAAAGCTATACAGACGAATTTGCTTATGATGAATCAGATGTTGAAATCCTTGAATTTATATCAGAACAAATAAGCATTGCCATAAAAAGGAAGGACGATGAACAAAAATTAAAGGAAGCTTTTGATAAAGCCACCGAATCGGATCGTTTAAAATCTGTATTTCTGGCCACAATGACCCACGAATTGCGTACCCCTCTTAATGCAGTCATCGGATTTTCGGAGATTATCAAAACAGAAGATTTGTCGATTGATGAAATAAAAACATTTAATAAAACGATCAACATCAGTGGTAATCATTTGTTAAATATTGTTGAAGATATTTTTGAGATCACCCTTATTGAAACCGGGGAGTTAAAACTGGCTAAAGAAAGTGTCAGTTTACAGAAACTCCTCAATGAAGTTCATGAATTTATCAAAATTGAACAACAAAATACAGAAAAAGAACATATTGATCTCCGACTTAAGATCCCGCCGGAACTTAAGAAAATAAGTATAGAAACGGATCCATTAAAGTTTAAACAAATATTAATTAACCTTTTAAAAAATGCCCTAAAATTTACGCCCAAAGGATCGGTTGAATATGGCATTATAAAAGATCATATTTCCAAAGAAGCATTGTTGAAGTTTTATGTTAAGGACACCGGCATTGGAATCCCAAAGAATAAACGGGAAATCATTTTTGAAATTTTCAGGCAGGTCGAAGAATCTCACTCCAGAACATATGGCGGAACAGGAATTGGCTTGTCAATTGCAAAAAAACTGACTGAACTTCTGGGAGGTAAAATCTGGATTGATCCGAATTTTACAAAAGGCTCAACATTTTATTTTACAATACCCTATAAAGATAAGGGTGAAGATGATGACGGCGAAATTCGAAGCACAAAAAGAATGGGCAAGCTTAAGAATAAAACAATTTTAATCGTTGAAGACAATAAAACGTCATCAAACTATTTAAATTTCATTCTTACAAAATCAGGAGCTATTACAATTTGCGCTGAAAATGGCGAAATAGCTGTTGCATCTGTCGAAAAAAATGCTGCCATTGAGGTGGTTCTGATGGATTTATACATGCCGGTCATGGATGGATATGAAGCCACCAAAAGAATCAAAAGTATTCGTCCCGATCTTCCGGTTATTGCTCAAACAGCTTTCGCAGTGGAAGGCGATCGTGAAAATGCCCTCGAAGCAGGATGCGATGACTATATCACTAAACCCATCAAAAAGGAGTTACTTCTTGAACTGATTAAAAAATATGTTTGAAATTAGTTTAGATGCTTTAAGAAAACTTTTTTGGAATTAATAGTATTTTAAAAAAGTTTTTTTCTAATTTTGTTCGGTAATTAACGAACAGTTGTGAAAAAGGAAGCAAACATCAGTCGAGAGCAAATAAAAATGGCTCGTTATGCAAAGGCCCTAGGGCATCCTACGCGTGTTTACATTCTTAATTTGCTTTCGCAACAAAATTGCTGCTATAGCGGCGATTTAAGTGAAGAATTATCGATTGCCAAATCCACACTATCCCAACATTTAAAAGAGCTTAAAGACGCCGGGCTCATTCAGGGTGAAATTGAAGCACCCCGGATCAAATATTGTGTAAACCGGGATAAGTGGGCTGAGGCTAAATCATTATTAAAAGACTTTTTTAATTTTTAAAATTTTTTATAAACAATGTTCGTTGTTTTGCGAACTACTAATTAAAATAATATCATGGAAATTAAAGTATTAGGTACAGGTTGTGCAAGGTGCAAATCACTCGAAAAAGTAACAAAAAATGCAGTTGCATCACTGAATATTGAAGCCAGCGTTGAGAAAATCGAAGACATTGCAAAGATCATGGCTTACGGTGTGATGCGAACTCCCGCATTGGTCATCAACGAAAAAGTGGTGCTAAGTGGTCAGTTGCCTTCAGTTGATGAAGTAAAAAAAATTATTGAACAGAATCAATCTCTTTGATGATTGAGGTGACTGGAAAAAGAGCTAATAACTATCAAAAACAAAAATTATGAAAAAATCAAATGTGTTAATTGTTGTTATTCTTGCATTGGGATTATTCTCTGCAAATTTTAATGGCGTACAGGCAAGTGTGAAAGGGTCAGAAAATCAAGAGGTTAAAACTAAGGTATTATACTTTCATGCAACCCGTAGATGCGAAACTTGTATGGCGATTGAAAAAGTGACAAAGGAAGCCTTAGAATCGTATTATGGTGAGGAGGTTGCTTTTATTGTACTGAATAGGGAAGAGGAGGAGAATCAGGACCTTGTTCAGAAATATAAGGTAAGCGGGCAAACTTTACTCATTGTCAAAGATGAGGAAGTAATTAATCTGACAACGGAAGCCTTTATGAATGCTCGCACAAATCCTGATAAATTCAAAAGTAAATTAAAAGCCACAATTGATCCATTGATTTAATATGGAATTACTTCAAAATTGGTTTGAAAATTCTCCGTTCCCATTTTTATCTGCATTCATCCTGGGATTGATGACTGCCATCAGCCCGTGCCCATTGGCAACAAATATAACGGCCATCGGGTTTATCAGTAAGGATATTAAAAATGGAATGAAGGTATTTACGAATGGGTTGATCTATACCCTGGGTCGAGGAATTACTTATAGCCTTATCGGATTATTGTTTTATTTCGGGCTCGGTCAATTTGAGTTCTCAAGCTTTATTCAGGAGTGGGGCGAGAAAATATTGGGTCCGCTGTTAATTTTATTCGGGATCATTATGCTTGGAATTCTAAATCTTAATATTCGTGGGCTGGATATCCTGTCAAATAAAATGAATGAAAAACCAGTATCAGGTTTTTGGGGCGTTCTATTGTTAGGAATTGTATTTGCATTGGCATTTTGTCCCTATAGCGGAGTCTTGTATTTTATGATACTGATTCCCATGACCATCAATAGTGCATCCGGTTTGTATCTGCCGCTTATATTCGCTGTTGGAACAGGACTTCCGGTCATTGTCTTTTCCTGGATCATTGCTTTTTCTGTAGGGTCAATTGGTAAGTATTACGACAAAATAAAGATTTTTGAAGTTTGGTTTCGTCGCTCGGTTGCAGTTCTATTTATTGGGGTTGGAATTTACTATGTAATCATTTTATTTTTCTAAAATGAAAATTCTAAACTGGATTGGGAATGATAAAAAGAGAATAAAACTGAAAAACTGTTAAGCGTTTTATAACAAAACGAAGTCTTTTAATGAATAAGATTTTAATATAAATGAAAGAAAAAATTATTGCTTTAAATATTAGCATGAAGGGATGGTTAATTCCAATAATCCTGATGCCTGTCTGGATGATCCTTTATTTGAATCTGCAGGCCCTCAGCGATTTTATTGTAGAAGATGTATTGGGGATGGTTTCAGGAACACATTTAACCGAAACCTTGCGCTTTTTTATTTTTGAGGTCCCCAAAGTGTTGCTGCTACTGGTTCTGATAATTTTTGGAGTTGGTATTCTCAGAACATTTTTTACCCCGGAAAAAACCAGAAATATACTGGAAGGAAAATCGCTGTTTACAGGGAATATCATAGCGGCCTTATTGGGTATTGTAACACCATTTTGTTCATGTTCAGCCATTCCGCTATTTCTGGGTTTCATTGAAGCGGGAGTCCCTCTGGGCGTTACGCTCTCATTTCTGATTGCAGCACCCATGATTAATGAAGTTGCTTTGGTTTTATTGGTAGGACTTTTCGGATGGAATGTTGCCCTGATTTATGTCGGGACCGGTCTTACGATCGCCATAGTGTCAGGCTGGATTATTGGTAAACTGGGTTTGGAGAAGTATGTAGCCGATTGGGTATATAGTATAAAAGCCAATCAGGAAATGTTAACAGAGGACAAGCTGAGTATATATGACCGAATTAATGCCGGTTATTTAGCGGTGAAAGAAATTGTAGGGAAGATATGGATATACATTTTAATCGGTATCGCAGTTGGTGCTGGAGCACATGGTTACGTACCTGAAGATTTTTTGGGTGCATTGCTCGGAAAAGATAATTGGTACGGAGTTCCTCTTGCTATTTTAATTGGGGTGCCAATGTATTCGAATGCTGCCGGTATCATTCCGATCGTGAGTGTATTAATCGAAAAAGGGGTTTCTTTAGGAACTGCACTGGCATTTATGATGTCGGTTATCGCACTCTCATTACCTGAAATTATTATCCTGAAAAAAGTTTTAAAATGGCAATTGATCACCATTTTTGTCGGGATCGTTGCTGTTGGGATCGTAATTGTCGGATATATTTTTAATTACATCATGATATAAATTATAAGAAATCTAATTAAACAATCATTTTTATGAAAGCACAATCAATTGGTTTTATTGGAGGAGGAAGGATTACCAGAATTATTCTTCAGGGATTGAATAATGAACAATTCGATCTGAGTTCAGTTGTTATCAGCGATACCAACCCAGATGTTCTGACAAGACTGAAAGCCCAGTTTCATGCTGTACAAACAACAGCAGATAATCAGATTGCAGCAAATCAGCAATTGGTGTTTATCGCATTGCACCCACCGGTAATTATGGAAGTTCTGGATGAAATACATGAAAAAATTTCATCTGATGCCATTGTGATTTCACTTGCTCCAAAGCTTAGTATTCAAAAATTTCAGGCTAAGTTGAATTCTGCAAAAATTGTTCGAATGATACCCAATGCAACCTCAATTATCAATGAAGGGTATAATCCGCTTTGTTTTTCAAAAGAAATGAGTGCGGCTGATAGGAGAAATATATTGAAAATACTGGAAAAGCTAGGACCTGCATTCGAAGTTGAAGAGAAGCAACTGGAGGCATATGCCATTGTTTCGGCCATGGCCCCGACCTATTTTTGGTTTCAATGGAAAAAACTAGTGGAGCTCGGACAAGAAATGGGATTGAACCCTGTACAATCCGAACAGGCTGTTTACCAAAGTTTGAAAGCTGCATTAAATGTTCAGTTTAATGAAATGCTTAGTTATGAGGAAGTTAATGATCTTATTCCGGTAAAACCCATAGGTGATCACGAAACAGAAGTTATTTCCATTTATGAGGAAAAATTAAAAGCTTTGTTCCAAAAGATTTCATCTCAAACATAGCGTATTTTAGGGCAAATGAGCCCAATAATTTGCTAACTTTACTTCCTGAGAGTCAATGATGCTGTTGGCTTGATTATAAGGATGTTAAAATGGAGCAAGCCCCGGAAAAGATCACAATTGAAAATTATTACCAAAAGTTTTCTGACTGGTCCGTTATTGATGTCCGGTCACCCGGCGAATTCAAAAAAGGTCATATCTCCGGAGCACATAATATCCCGCTTTTTTCGGATCAGGAAAGGGCAAAGGTAGGCACGGCATATACCCGTCAATCGAAGGAAATAGCCATGAATATTGGTTTAAAATTCGTGCGTCCCAAGTTTCAGCATTTTATTGACGAATCGAGAAGGGTTGCCCCCGATGGAAAAGTGGTTGTGCATTGCTGGAGAGGCGGGATGCGAAGTGCATCATTCGCAAGGCACTTGACCGAAAACGGATTTACTGCTGTTTACTTGATTGAAGGCGGGTATAAAGCATATCGTAAGCATGTTCATCAGTTCTTCGAACAGGACTTTAAACTCAATATTTTGGGTGGATATACCGGAAGCGGTAAAACTAAAATTCTTCAGATTTTAAAAAATAAAAATTATGAAGTTGTTGATTTGGAGGGGGTTGCAAACCATCGTGGATCGGCCTTTGGGGGTATCAGTATGGGACGCCAACCTACCATAGAACAGTTTGAAAATGAACTGTTTGAACAAATGAGGATGCTGAAAAAGAATAAGCCGATCTGGATTGAAGATGAGAGTATTCATATTGGTTCGGTCTTTGTTCCAGCCCCTTTATTTCGTCAGATAGAAACACAAAAAATATATTTTCTGAATATTCCCAGGGAAGAAAGAGCAAAATATTTGGTGAATGAATATGCGAATCTGGAAAAGGAAGAACTGGCTGTTTCAATTCAAAAAATAAAAAAACGTTTGGGATTTGATCAGGCAAAACTGGCATTGGAATATCTTGAAAAAGATGATTTTTATCAAGTGGCCCTAATTACTTTAAAATACTATGACAAGTTTTATTTAAGGGGATTATCAAGACGCGATCCGTCCAAAATAAAAGAGTGTAAACTGTCAACAATTAATCACGAAGAAAATGCAGAGATGCTTATAAAATTTGTTAGAGATGAATAAAATTAAACTTACACAATTTAGTCATGGTGCCGGTTGTGGCTGTAAAATTTCACCAAAAGTTCTTGACTCAATTTTGGCTGCCGAAAAGCGAGAAGGGGTTTTTGATAAACTGATCGTGGGCAATAACAGCCGGGATGATGCGGCAGTTTACGATCTTGGTGACGGATCGGCAATTATTAGCACAACTGATTTTTTCCTTCCCATTGTGGACGACACCTTTTATTTTGGAAAAATTGCGGCTGTTAATGCCATTAGCGATGTATATGCAATGGGCGGAAACCCACTATTGGCAATTGCGATACTGGGATGGCCGATTGATAAGATACCGGCTGAATTTGCCGGAAAAGTTATGGAAGGAGGCAGGGCCGCCTGCGCAGAAGCAGGTATTCCTTTGGCAGGTGGACATAGTATCGACAATCCTGAACCGATTTTCGGATTGGCCGTTACCGGAAGGGTGACAATTAAAGACTTGAAACGCAACGATACAGCCAAAATCGGATCTGTACTTTATTTAACAAAGCCCCTTGGTGTTGGTATATTGGCAACTGCACAAAAACAAGGCATTCTGAAAAAAGAACATCAAAATATCGCCCGCGATTCGATGGTCATTTTAAATAAAGTTGGCCTTGATCTTGCTCAGATTGAAGGAGTGAGTGCTTTAACGGATGTAACTGGTTTCGGCTTGATGGGCCACTTGCTTGAAATGTGCGAAGGAAGCCGTGTTTCGGCAGTTATCGATTACACCAAAGTGCCTGTGTTTGGCGAGGTGTGGGAATACTTAAAGGCAAAGGCAATCCCTGGTGGAACTCATAGAAATTGGGAAAGCTACGGACATAAACTAAAGTTGTTGGATGAGGAACAAAGGCTCATACTGTGTGACCCACAAACAAGCGGGGGCTTACTGATTGCAGTGGATGAAAAGAATACGGGGCAGGTGGAAAAAATATTAAGGGATCAGAATTTGTATGCCCGCCCAATTGGCAGAATTGAATCGCAAGGAGCGGAAATTATTAAAATGATTAGTTAAACCCAATTTGATGTTAAAAATTAAAAAGATATTGCCCTGGTTTATATTTACGATTTTCGTAATAATTATTACTCTTGGAATCTTATTAAAGGGTAAAATGGAACATAAAATTTCGGAGATGATGAAAACCCTGGCAACTGAGTCGGATCTGGTTGCCGGTGAACGATTCATTGATTCGGCCTATAATTATGTGAAGAATGGAAAAGATTTCAAATTGACATTTCTCGCCTTCAGTGCCGAAGATTGTTCTGCCTGCCGAAGAATGGAATCTGTGATGAAAGAGGTAGAAAATGAGTATGATGATGTAAATGTTGTTTTTGTAAATGTACTTTTACCTGAATCTCAAATTTTTGTAAAATACTACGGAATTGCTGCGGTCCCAACTCAAATATTGCTTGATGAAAATGGCAGGGAATATTTTAAACATCATGGATATTATTCGTTTAAAAAAATATCCACCGAAATTGAAATTATCCTCAAAAAAAGTACATAAAGTTTTAAAATCATAAATCAAAATATGAATTCAAAAATTGTTCAATCATGAAAAAAGCAATTCTATTCATTCTGATAACAGCCTTCTTTGGTACATCCTGTTCAGGGAACGAAATCACTTTCACGAAATATTTTAAAGATCAAACCATGCGTGTCGATTATTTTCACAGTGGATTGGCATCGGAAGAACATTTTGCAATAGACCGGATTCTTTCAGATGGGCCCTGGGCGGGGAGTACAATTCATCTGATTGATCCATTGAATTTTGGCTTGTATAAGTTCGAAATTTTGGATATCGAAAGCGGAAAATTGATATACAGCAGGGGGTTTGCAAGTATATTTGGTGAATGGCAAACCATAGCCGAAGCTGAGAGCGAATGGGGCACCTTTCATGAATCAGTCAGGTTCCCCTGGCCCCTGAATCCCGTGAAGCTGGTTATGAAAAAAAGAGATGCGGAAAATAATTTTGTCGCCATTTGGGAAACAAAAATTGACCCGGCATCACGAAAAGTAACACCCGCAAATATTATTTCTACCTATAAAACATATGAATTTTTGGTTAACGGACCGGCTCAGGAAAAAGTTGATATCGTTATTTTAGGAGATGGTTACGCTGCAGATGAAATGGATAAGTTTCACCAGGATATTGCCCGTTTAACAGATCGACTGTTTACCGTAGAACCTTTTAAATCACGTAAAAATGATTTTAATATAAGGGCCGTCGAAACCCCTTCCGCCTCATCAGGTGTGAATAAGCCACATCCGGGAGTTTTTAAGCGGACGCCACTTTCTGTTCATTACAGCAGTTTCGATAGTGAGCGATATGCATTGAGTTATGACAACCGAACCATTCGTGATGTTGCTTCAGCTGTTCCTTACGATTATATGTATTTACTCATCAATGAAAAAACCTATGGTGGGGGAGGAATTTACCAATTGTATGCTTCGGTTGCTGTTGACAACCAATTTTCCGATTATATTTTTGTACACGAATTCGGGCATCATTTTGCAGCATTGGCAGATGAGTATTATTCTTCTTCCGTTTCATATCAAATGCCTGAAATTACAGTAGAACCCTGGGAGGCAAATATCACTGCATTGCTCGATAAAGATCATTTAAAGTGGAAAGAATTGGTTGAAGCCGGCATCCCGATTCCAACTCCCTGGAATAAAGAAGAATTCGACAGTTACTCAGTTGGGATACAAAATGAAAGAAACCGGTTACGTGCAGAAAGAGCCCCGGAATCGGTATTGGAGGAATTGTTCAACAAACAAAAACTTCAGGAAACAAAAATGATGGAACAGATGGAGTACTCAGGCAAGGTTGGGGCCTTTGAAGGAGCTTCTTATTATCAATACGGTATGTACAGGCCATCGACAGATTGCATCATGTTTACCCGCAATAAACTCGATTTTTGTCCGGTTTGCCAAAAAGCAATTTCTGATGTTATTGATCAGTATGTGAAGTAAAAAATTTGGCCTGTTACAATGGTTTGATATAAGATTAAGTTGATTAAAAAGAGGATATTAGCAAAGGATTTTTGTGATAAGTACGAATGGGCAGGTTCACTAAACCCTTTTTTATTTAAAAAAATAGAATAAATTTGTCAATCAAAAAATAAAAAATACCACTATGAAACTACTTGACGGAAAAACTGCATTGATTACCGGAGCATCACGTGGAATTGGAAGAGAGATTGCTTTAAAATATGCCGACCAGGGTGCAAATATAGCATTCACTGATCTTTTGTTCGATGAAAATGCCGTAACACTTGAGAAGGAAATAACAGCAAAAGGAGTAAGAGCGAAAGGCTATGCTTCTGATGCCAGTTCTTTTACAGATAGTGAATTTTTGATTAATTCGGTGATGGAAGAATTTGGCCAAATTGACATTTTGGTAAACAATGCGGGAATAACGCGCGATAACCTCTTAATGAGAATGTCCGAAGCCGATTGGGATTTGGTTATAAAGGTTAATTTAAAATCTGTTTTTAGTATGACCAAAGCGGTTCAGCGTGTCATGCTCAAGCAGCGTTCAGGAAGTATTATCAATATGAGTTCCGTGGTTGGTGTCGGTGGAAATGCGGGCCAATCAAATTATGCAGCATCTAAGGCCGGCTTAATAGGTTTTACAAAATCAATTGCCCAGGAACTGGGTTCAAGGGGTGTACGTTGCAATGCCATCGCTCCTGGATTTATCGAAACTGCCATGACTGCCAAATTAGCTGAGGATGTTAAAACGGAATGGATCAAAAGTATACCGCTTCGCAGATCGGGTAAAGCTGAAGATGTCGCAAACATTGCCATATTTCTGGGCTCGGATCTTGCCAGCTATGTCACAGGTCAGGTTATCAGCGTTTGCGGAGGTATGAGTATGTAATTGTAAAATTGTAGTTCGAACTTCTTTATACTTTTCAAGACTTTATACATTAATTTTTTTATCATGTCTGCTCATGGTCTTTTTGTCATTATCATGGCAATCATTCTTTTCAATTTTTTTATTGAACAATTATTGGATTATTTGAATGCCAGGCATTGGTCTGATGAATTACCTGAAGAGTTGATTGGAATATACGATGCAGAAAACTATCGTAAATCGCAAAATTACGCCAAGACTAAAAGAAAATTTTCTGCTTTGCTTGGTTTGTTGTCTACGCTTTTGATACTTGCACTTTTATATTTCAAAGCTTTTGTGTTTCTTGATGATTATTTAAGAACCGTCACACAGAACCAGATTTTGCTCAGTCTGTTATTTTTTGGGAGCATTGGTTTAGCCGCTGAGTTATTGTCGATACCTTTTGGCATTTATCACACATTTGTAATTGAGGCCAAATTTGGCTTTAATAAAACTAATGCCAGAACATACATACTCGATAAACTCAAAGGTTGGTTGTTGGCAATAGTAATTGGCGGAGGATTACTCGCATTGATTATCTGGATTTATACAGTTACCGGAAGTGCATTCTGGTTATTGGTTTGGGGAGTTATGAGTTTGTTTATGATCTTTATGAATATGTTCTACTCCAACCTGATCGTTCCATTATTCAATAAACAGATTCCATTGCCTGATGGGGAATTAAGAACGAGGATTGAAGCCTTTGCAAAAAAATCTGGCTTTGCCCTTAATAATATATTCGTGATTGATGGATCTAAACGATCGTCAAAAGCCAATGCATATTTTAGTGGATTGGGGCATAAAAAAAGAATAGTATTATTTGATACTTTAATAAAAGAACATTCTGTAGATGAGGTTGTTGCGGTACTTGCTCACGAGATTGGGCATTATAAAAAGAAACATACATTATACGGAATGGCTGTTTCAATGGCCCAAACCGGATTAATGTTGTTTGTGCTGTCTGTCCTTATCGGGAATCCTGTTTTGGCAGATTCTCTGGGTGTTACTGTGCCCAGCTTCCATATTGGGGTTTTGGTGTTTGGAATTTTGTACAGCCCCGTTTCCTTAATACTTGGTTTGATTACCAATTATATTTCCCGAAAGAATGAATATGAGGCAGATCGGTTTGCGGCTGATCATTATTGTTCGGTATCACTACAAAATGCCTTAAAAAAATTATCGGTAAATAATTTAAGTAATCTGAAACCACATCCGGTTTATGAGTTTTTTTATTATACACATCCTTCGCTGTTAAAGCGGCTTCGAGCATTAAAATTATTGGAAAGGGATTTGTCGGATTAATTGCGCTGCCCCCTGAAAATGACAGGAATTGTTCTAAGGATCAGCTTGATGTCACCCCAAAACGAAGCATTCAGTACATATTGATTATCAAGGCTTTTGCGTGCTTCTGAAGATAGTTTATTGGTTTCAGTTTGCCGTATCTGCCAAAGACCGGTAATGCCGGCAGGGGCAAGAAACCGAAGAGCCCATTGATCGTCGGTTAATTTTTCGGCTTCATAAAGAGGCAGGGGCCTGTTTCCAACAATTGACATATCTCCCTTAAGCACATTTACAAATTGTGGGATTTCGTCAATGTTGAAGTTTCGGATAAATTTCCCAACCTTTGTAAGGCGTGGATCATCCTTTACTTTGAAAAAAGTGATTGAATTTGTTTGTTCGCGTTTGCGTCGTAAATATTGGTTTTCGCAAATCTCAACCCCGTCAATATGAAGAATTGGAGAACATGGCCGGCCCAGGCTTTCACAGTCCTTGCATTTTTCAGGTTTCGAATAATTCGTTCCGTTTTTATGCTGATCAATTAAATATTGGTTTAATTCTGATAGTTCAGCCCTTTTATCGGCAGAACCGACATACATCGACCTGAATTTATAAAATTCAAAAATATCGTAACCAGTTCCAACCCTTCGTGAAATATAAAAGACAGGCCCTTTAGATTCAAGTTTTATGAATATAATGGTCAGTATCCATACCGGGGTGAGTATGATAAGTGCGAATATTGAAAAAATAATGTCGAAAATTCTTTTGGAATAACCAATTTTAAAATCTTCAAAAGTTTCCTGCTTTTTAACCTTAAATTTATCTCGCATTATTTAGTCTTTGCTTTTCAAATATAATTTATTTTTTGATATAATGTTATATTTTGAGGCCATAATTAAAATGCCTTATTAGATTTATGGAGGGATTGTAATGAATTTAAAAAGAATTGTCGTCTGTTAATCAGGAATCAGGATTGGATGGTGTGTGGTAAAACCACGATCCAGCTGAAATATTCTTCAAATGTTTCGGCCCCTTTATTCAAACAAGAATAAAGCAAATATCAAAGATCTCTTTTCTTTAAGGTTAAGTACATCAGGTAGATAAACAAAGCAGAATAAGCCAATACAACAATTACATCTTGCACGGCCACGAACTCCCTGAAATTCAATCCAAAGATTTTCATTAATGAAGTATTCGGGATATCAATGAGTTTCCCAATAGCTCTTAGTGGCAGAAAATCTCCCCAGTTGTCAGGAAGCTTATAATTGATATACTTTTCAATGATATAGAAATAGAGAAAAAGTATGCCAATTGTAATGCCTGATCGCTTTGCCAGTATTCCCAGGAGCAATGAAAAAACGAGGAAAGCGAATGTTTCCAGAAAGTAGGTAAATACAAATACCAGGTTCTCAAACATCATCGAGAATTTAACCTCCGCAGTATTTGTAAAGCCCAGGATTATCCCTATAATGAATAAAAATAAGGTGGCGGCAATACTGATTACAATCACCATTAAAAGCTTTGAGAGTAAAAAATCCCATCTTGAAAGACCGGTAATAATATTTTGACGGATGGTTCGATAGGAATATTCGTTTGTAATAAAGATGATAACGATAATGGCAAGGATAATTTTAAAATAACCTGCAAGGTAGGTCAGATTGTGCCAGATGTTCGGGAATTCGTACAATGAAATTTTGGTGACGGGTATCGGTGCTTTTTTGCCTGCATCAACCATTATTTCGTTAACAATGGTCTGAACACCAAAAAAGATTGTGCCTAAAATCAGTGCATATAAACCCAGAAGTATCCAAAATGCCTTATTGTTACTTACTTTTTTAAATTCTATTTTAAGAAGTCTTATCATTTGTATCAGCTAATAATTCTAAAAAATATTTTTCTAAACTTTTCTTTCTGTTCGAAATATGTGAAACATCAACCCCTTGTTCAAGCAAAAACTTGTTTAAATGAGAACTGTTTATTCCATTGTTAAGCTCGATAATGAACAGTTGATCTTCTTTTGAATATTTATTGATCAGGTCAGATTTGGATAAAACAGCTTCAATTTTATCCATATCGGGGCCGGCAATTTCTACCAGTACCGAATCGCTTAATACCTCATCAACTCTTCCGGCAAATAATTTTTTGCCCTTTTCGAGCACTGCAACATGAGTGCATACTTTTTGAACCTCGTCAAGCAGGTGGCTGGCCAGGACAATGGTGATTCCTTCTTTAGCTATTTTTTTGATCAGGTTGCGGATTTCGGCAATACCTTGTGGATCCAATCCATTGGTTGGTTCATCTAAAATTAAAACTTCGGGGCTTCCGATGAGTGCGGCAGCAATTGCCAATCTTTGTTTCATCCCCAGCGAATAAGTTTTGAATTTGCTGTGCTTCCTTTTGGTAAGATCCACCATCGCCAAAACATCAGGTATTTCTGAGTAAGAGGCTCCTTTAATATCAGCAATGATTTCGAGATTTTTGGTGCCGCTTAAATAGGGATAAAAGACGGGCGTTTCCAGGATTGCCCCGATTCTCTTTCGATCGGCTTTTGAAGGTTTATTGCCGAACCACTTATAACTGCCTTTGCTTGCATTTATGGCATCTAATATAATGCCCAGTGTGGTTGTTTTTCCACTTCCATTTGGTCCCAGAATGCCGTAGATGTTTCCTCTCTCAATCGTTAATGATAAATCGTCAACAGCCTTAAGTTTTCCATAATGCTTGGAAAGGTGTTCGATGGTTAAAATCTCTGTGTTCAAAATAATGATAATTTAATGGACAAGTATATTTGTAAAGACGAAATTAATTAAAAATCATTACAAATTAGGGGATATTTTTTTAACAAAAGAATAGATTGTACCTTTGCGGCAACTAAAAAAAAGCACAATACGCTAAAATATTGTATCATTAAAAGCACTCATATGAAAATTTCAAAAAACAAGGTGGTTTCCTTGACGTACGAATTAAAGTTAAATGATGAAAACGGGGAGTTGGTTCAAAAGGTTGAGAAAGAAAAGCCTTTTGTTTATCTGTTCGGTATAGGGGGATTATTGCCTGTTTTTGAAAAAAACCTCGAAGGTTTAGCCGTTGGTGATAATTTTGCTTTTGGTTTAAGTCCGGAAGAAGGTTATGGTGAACGTAATGAAGAGGCTGTTGTTGATTTGGACAAGAGTATTTTTGAGGTGGACGGAGAAATTGATGAAGAATTATTACAAGTCGGGAAAATAATACCGATGCAGAATGAACAGGGCCATCCATTAAACGGCCTGGTTTTGGAAATTACCGATCAAAAGGTAAAAATGGATTTTAATCATCCCCTGGCAGATCAGCACTTACATTTTACCGGAGAAATTATTGAGATCAGGGAAGCTACAAAAGAAGAACTGAGTCATGGGCATGCACATGGACCAGATCACCACCATCATTAATCTAAGCTGATATTAGAAACACCGTTGGTTTTTTATGGATATCTGGATCTGAATTTTTCCAGGCAGCTATTGTTTTACTCTTTATATTCTCAGTTTTGAGGGTGAGGTCTGTTGCCAGGCAAAGCATCGTTTCTGATTGGCAATGGTTGATGATTGACGTAAAAAGTTGAAGGTTGCGATAGGGCGTTTCGATAAATATGAATGTTTGACCTGTTTTTTGGGCAAGCAATTCAATTTCCTTGATTTTTTTAACTCTTTCGGGCGTTTTAACGGGCAGATAACCCAGAAAACTGAAATTCTGGCCGTTAAAACCTGACGCAATCAGGGCCAGAAGAATGGATGAGGGTCCGATTAATGGAACAATTTTAAAACCAAAACGATGGGCACCTTTCACAATGATATTTCCCGGATCTGCCAAACAGGGAACGCCTGCTTCCGACATCAGCCCCATGGGTTTATTTTTTTGAAGTGGTTCCAGATAATCGACCGTATCTTCTTCTTTGGTGTGCTTGTCTAAAATCCGAAAACTCACATCATCAAAATTTCCGGGGTAACCTATGCTTTTTAAAAATCTCCTGGCTGAGCGAATATCTTCTACAATAAAATCTTTGATATTCAGAATGATTTTTCGGTTAAATTCGGGGAAAATCCTTTCATAATCCAATGCGCCCATGCCTGTTGGGATCAGATATAAAGAACCATTATGTTCGTCCCGTTCCATTTATTTCCAGGGTAAATTTGCGAGATCAACATTGCCTCCTGAAAGTATGATCCCAACCTCTTTATTTTTGAAATCAAATTTGTTCTCCAGCAATGTTGCCAGTGGCACCGCCGAAGAAGGTTCAATGATGATTTTCATGCGGTCCCAAACCAGTTTCATGGCTTCAATGATGGCCGATTCACTCGCCGTTACAATTTGAGAGACATTCTCTAAAATAATGGGAAAAGTAATTGAACCCAAAGAAGTTAATAGCCCATCAGCTATGGTGATAGGATTAACAGATGGAATAATTTCTTTTTTATAAAAGGAATGGTAAGCATCGTTTGCATTATCGGGTTCGCCGGCAATGACTTTTGTATTTGGCGAAAAATATTTTGCCGACAGGGCTGTTCCGCTAATCAATCCGCCTCCTCCAACAGGAGCCATAATAATATCGAGATTTTTTTGCTGTCCAATAAGTTCTTTAGCTGCTGTTGCCTGTCCTGCAATAATGATAACATTATTATAAGGATGTATATTAACTGCGGATGTTTTATCCATTAGCTGTTGTATTGCTTCTTCTCTGGCAGCAAGTGTGGGCTCACAGAATGTAATTTCGCCTCCATAGTGTTTAACAGCGGCAATTTTAACCTTTTGAGCCGTTTTGGGCATAACGATGTAGGCCTTTGTATTTCTAATTTTGGCGGCACGTGCAAGCGCCTGGGCGTGATTACCGGATGAATGTGTGCATACTCCGTATTTAAGCTGATCCTCGGAGAGCGACATCACGGCATTAACTGCACCTCTCGATTTAAAAGCTCCTACCTTTTGAAAATTTTCGCATTTAAAATAAATGTTGGCACTAAAAATATCGTTAATATATTTTGACGACAGAACCGGTGTTTTGTGAATATAATTTCTTATCCGGTCGTGTGCCTGCTCAATCGCCTTGGCATCAGGAACTTCAATTAGATTGCTTTTCAATTTCAGACTGTTATTTAATGATTTGGTTAGCGATTATGTCGCAGGCTTCGTTTACAAGATCGTACATTTTTTCAAGACCTTTTCTGCCTTCTAAAAATAATTTGGGCAATGAACGATTTTTTCCATCTATAACACTTAAAAGATATTTAACTTTCTTAATGTCTTCTTCGCTTCTGGAAAAAAATTGGATGTCGCGATAACTTGCAGAATCCACAGCAAAAATTTTGTCAAATTTATCAAAATCTTCGGTTTTGAATAAGCGGCATTTATGTTTTGAAAGGTCAATTCCTTTTTCTTTGGCAAATTCGGTAATTTGTTCGCTGGCAGGTTCATTGATATTAAATGATTCAAAACCTGCTGATGCAACCAATCCATCGATTTGCATTTTCTTGAATTTAAGTTTAAGAATCCCGGCTGCAAATGGCGAACTGCAAATGTTTCCCAAACTCACGATTAATATTTTCATTTTTAGGTTGATTAAGATGATATGTAGTAATTCGGTAATAAATACGAATTAAGAATGATTTATAAAGTTAACTAAAATTTGGAGAAAATTCAAGGAAGAAGCTTTGTTATAGTTTAATTTTTTTATCCAATTCCTCCACATAGATGCGAAACTGTTTATCGGTTTCAACCAGGTTGTTTACGGTTCTGCATGCATGAAGAACTGTTGCATGGTCCTTGTTGCCACAGTGCATCCCAATAGTAGCCAGCGAAGATTTAGTGTGTTTTTTAGAAAAATACATGGCCAGTTGCCGAGCCTGTACAATTTCACGTTTGCGGGTTTTCGAATTTATAACATCCAGGGGTAGGTTGAAATAGTCGCACACTACTTTTTGGATGTAATCGATGGAAATTTCCCTTGAAGTATTTTTAACAAACTTATCAATCATCTGACGTGCCAGGTCAAGGTTAATGGCTTTTTTGTTTAGTGATGATTGTGCCATGATTGATATCAGTGCACCTTCCAGCTCGCGTATATTGGTGGTGATGCTGTACGCCAGATATTCAATAACTTCATATGGCATTTCGATCCCATCATTATAAAGTCGTTTTTGTAAAATGGCGATCCTGGTTTCCAGGTCAGGAACCTGAAGGTCGGCTGCCAAACCCCATTTAAACCTGGATAAAAGTCGAGGTTCCATGCCCTTCATTTCAACCGGTGGTTTATCGGAGGTAATAATTATTTGTTTGCTCTTTTGATGCAAAAAATTAAAAACATGGAAAAAGACATCCTGGGTTTTTTCTTTACCAGATAAAAATTGAATATCATCAACAATTAAAACATCAATCATCTGATAAAAATGTACAAAATCATTTTGGTTGTTGTTTCTTACCGAATCAATATATTGAGCAATAAATTGTTCGGCAGACACATAAAGAACTGTTTGATTTGGGAAGTTGTTTTTTACCTGTAATCCGATGGCATGGGCCAGATGAGTTTTCCCGAGCCCAACATTGCTGTATAAATACAAAGGATTAAAAGCGGTTCTGCCCGGGTTTTCGGCAACCGCATATCCGGCAGACCTGGCGAGCCGGTTACAATCGCCTTCTACAAAGTTCTCGAAAGAGTATGAATCAACAAGTTGTGATTGTACCTTTAGTTTTTTTAGACCCGGGATAATGAAAGGATTTGGGATGTCTCTTGATTTACCTTTATTTAAATCTATTGGCATAGATACAGCAGGGTTTTTGGTGTCTTTTCTGTTTGATGTAGGAATTTTGATCGAGTAAGGGGTTTTGTTATTCAAGGAGTTATCCATAATGATACTGTACTCTAATCTTCCTTCCGGCCCCAATTCTTTGGAGATTGTTTTTTTAAGCAAGCTGATATAATGCTCCTCAAGCCATTCGTAGAAAAACTGACTCGGTACCTGTATGGTGAGTACATTATTTTCTAGTTTGAGTGGAGCAATGGGTTCAAACCATGTTTTGAAGCTCTGGTAGTGAATATTGTCTTTGATTACATGCAGACAATTATCCCATACTTCGACGTGATTTTTTTTCATCAGCGAAATAAATTAGTCTTTTTTTCTGTTTAGTTATATGTTGAGTATTATTAAAACTCGAATCAAATTTTCTGAGTTTTTATTGAAACCCATTTAATTAGGAAACTGCAAAAACAATTAACAAATATGTGATAAAATAAGTTTAAAAAAAAATAAAAAATGACTTGATTTTTATCTTTTTTATTTGTATATAAAAATTTAGCTTTCCTGGATTTGTAAAAAAAATAATGCTTAAATATAAAGTATTAACTTGTGCCTATATATTTGATATTGAGGTTTTTGATTTTAGTTAAATTTTCATAAACCTGGTTTGATTCAGCTTTCCTGACCGAAAAATCCAGTTGGCAATTTAGCTCAAAATTTTGGTTCTTCTGCTCCAGTTTAAATGCCTTCAAAATCTTCATAACTTCATTCATTTCAGTGTATTGAAATTGGATATGATAGTGTTCGGAAATGATGTTTGTAATAATTTTGCCGTTTTCAATGGCATCTTTACTTGCAGTTTTATAGGCATTAATTAAACCGCTTACCCCTAATTTTGTTCCTCCAAAATATCGGATAACAACAATTAATATATTTGTAAGGTCAAAAGAATTGATCTGCCCATGAATGGGTCGCCCGGCTGTACCCGAAGGTTCTCCATCATCGTTGATTCTATAGGCTGATTTATCAAATCCTAATTGATATGCATAACAATGATGGCGCGCATCATAGTATGTTTTGCGTAATTGTTCAAGCTGAAGTTTGATCTCATCTTCAGTACTGACGGGGTAAGCATGGGCCAAAAATTTACTGCCCCTGTCCTTGAATTGTCCTTCTGATGGCTCTGCAAGTGTCTTGTATGTATCTTCGAAGAGCATTATGAAATATTATCATATTAGAAAATTCAAAGATAACAAGAATTTATCCTTACAAAAGCTTAAATCACCACACTTAGTTTCTGATGGAGGCGATTTCTTTTACAGCTGTTATGGCTGCGTCAATATCAGATTCTGTATTAAAGGGTCCTACACTAAGACGGCAGGTACCATGCATATCTTTGGTTCCAATTCCTTCATGTACTTTCGGGGCACATTGTAAACCGGTGCGGCTTGCAATATTATAGTCAACGTCCAGCATCATCCCAACATCTCCTGCTTCAAATCCTTTGATATTAAAACTCAGTACTGCATTCTGGTTTTCGGTGCTTTCGGCACAGTATGTTGTTACATTCTCAATATTTTGCAATCCCAGACGAAGTTTGTTCCAAAGTTTGATTTCCTGATTATGAAGGTTTTTAATTCCCTGGCCCAGCACCCATTTAATACCAGCATTTAATCCGGCAACGCCTACCAGGTTTAAGGTGCCGCATTCCAGCCTGTAAGGGAATTGCTCAAGATGTGTTTCCTGTGCCGATCTGACACCTGTTCCACCAAATCTGGTCCCTTTAATGGGTAAATGTTCCATTACATAAGATCCTCCGATTCCTGTTGGCCCCATCAGGCATTTGTGTCCTGTAAAGGCCAGGGCATCAATGTTCATTGCTTTCATATCAATCGGAATGATACCGGCACTCTGACTTGCATCAACAATAAAGTAAACGCCTGCTTCCTTACATATTGCTCCGATTGCTTTAATGTCCTGAACGGTTCCTATAATATTGGAACTGTGATTTACAACCACCATTTTGGTATTCTTTTTAATCGCATTCTTGATATCATCAGGATTTACATAGCCATGCGCATCAAATTTTATGTGATCAACCTCAATTTTTCCATCGAGAACCAGGTGGTGCAACGGACGCAGAACAGAATTATGTTCCAGCATTGTTGTAATAACATGGTCTCCTTTTTCGCACATTCCCTGAATGATCATATTCAAGGAGTCACTGGCATTATAACTGAAGGTCAGGTTATCAGGATTGTCACCATTAAATAATTCTGTGAGCATCCTTCGCGTTCCCATCACAACCTCTTCTGCTTCAATTGCGGCATCAAAACCTGAGCGTCCCGGGCTCACTCCGTGATTACGATAGAAGTGATCCATGAATTTATAAACTTCTTCCGGTTTTGGGAATGAAGTTGCCGAATTGTCTAAATAAATTTGCTTACTCATTTTAATTTTTTTTATGTTAATTAGGTATAATTTTATGCTTCAAGTATTAATGCGTCGGCCACTAATTCTGCCAATGTCATAATTTTTACATTAAGTTTGTATTCAACATTGGTTTGGATTAATTGGTCTACACAGTTGTGACAAGGTGTTACAACAATAGTTGCGCCCGTATTTCTGATTTGTTCAGCCTTGATACCTGCAATTTTCATACGGCGCCCGTTATATTCGCTCATGGCCAATTGTCCGCCGCCGCCACCACAACAATAATTATCAATTCCATGAGGCGTCATTTCAACAAAATTCCGTGCGATTTTTCTGATTACATATCGTTGCTCTTCAAATACACCGCCTTCTCTAACAAGGTTGCAAGGATCATGCAGGGTTACAACTTCAGTCAGACGGTCTGGATCAACTTTTATTTTCCCGCTTCGGATATATTCAGCCAAGAGTTCAACAGAAGTCAGAACTTCGTAAGGCAATTTTTTATGAATATAATTGGGACCTTCCCATTTAAAGGCCCTGGATCCGTGACCACATTCAGCCAGGACACAGCGCCTGGCTTTCAAATTCATCATCTCATCATCCAGTCTCTGGGCGATAACGTTGGCTTCATTTTTATTGCCCGAGAAGAAAGCATAATTAGTGACATCGTACATTTTAGTGGATAAGCACCAGCTTTCGTTAGCAGCATAAAAAACTTTGGCCATCGCAGATATAGAAAGCGGGAAAAATTTAGGTTCACGAGGGTTTAGGGTGTAAAGCACATCAACGTTTTCCTGATTAAGCGGGATGATGGCTTCATCATCATTCACATCAAATTTAAGTTCGTCTTCTAACCAGCTTAGTGTATCTGTAAATTCGTTGGTTGGAATACCCATATTGTTACCTGTATTCATGGCTGCATCAACCGTAGCTTGCAGGGTTTTTGGTACATAACCCATTCGGGCAAGCATTTCACGTCCTTTTTGAACAACAAAGTTGATGTCCACCCCGATTGAGCAATGCATGGTGCATCTGCCGCACATGGTGCAAGAACCATATAATAAATCAATCAATTCTTCAACCGTAGATTCATCCAGATCGCGGGCATGAGTCAGCCAGGGAACATTTCTCCCCAGGAAAGTATTGTACCTTCGGTAAATGGATGCGACAATATCAACTTTTTTTGCAGGAACATAGTGCGAATTTTGGTCCACTTTGTAGTAAACACAGCTTTCGGCGCATAGCCCACAGTGTACACAGCTATTCAGATGGGTTAAAAGTTTGCTGTCCTCATGGGAACTTAACACTTCCAAACCCAATTTTATCTTATCATTAGTTAATTGTTCCATGATTTTAGTTTCTAAAATTTATCGGTGGCCAAATTCTCCTCCAGCCGTAAAAAAATCCCAGGTGATAGCGTGCTGCAAAAAAATATACCGTATGTTTTAATTTTCCCATGGGCAGATATAATAAGAGAATTGTTGCAGCAATTGCATAAATACTGATATAATTATGATTGTACAACAAAAGTGCAGTCGCAAATTGAAAAATCGTTACCAAAATATTGGAAATAAAATCATCTGGATTTGAGAGATCCAACAATTCTTTTTTTATCATCCTTTTTATCAGGATTCCCAATCCTGAAATACCTGAAATCAATAAAAAGCCTATTAAAATAGTATTAAACACCTTGTTGAATTCAATGTCAAAAAGAAAAATAAAGAATAGAAAAATGGACAAAAAAGTTCCGAGGTGATAAAAAATACCGGCAGTATAGGTAGGCAGATGCAAGTATGCTGATTCTTTTTTTGCAGGGCTCATCGCCTTTGTGAATGAATAAGCAGTTGCTTTGCCAATATTGCCTGATTGTTTAGAAAAGTCATTGGGATTACCCAGGCGAATGAGCCGGATCATATGCAAAATGCATGAACCCATACATATAACGAACGCTGATAGCGTTAACCATTTATACCAATACATAAGTCTGGAGCTAGGTTAAACGCAACCATCAGGTTTGGGCAATCCTGCCACACGGCAAGCTCCGCGGGCTGGTCCCAGTGGGAACAATTCATAAATTTCTCTGAGCCTTACCCCGGTTTCCTGGCAAATTACCCTGATCATAGGTGCCATTCCTTTTTCTTCCCAGTTTTTGCGGATAACATTTACAATAGCCCAATGTTTATCACTCATTTCATTAATGCCATCGTGTTTTGCAATTAAGCTTGCAACTTCTTCATTCCAAATTTCCGGTTGAGATAAAAATCCGTCGCCATCAACTTCAAAAGTTTTTCCTTCAATTTCTAATGTAGCCATTACCTAATTTTTAATTTTTGTGATACTTAATATAAATCATTGTCAAATTTTTCAATAATTTCATCTGGAGTTAATCGAGTATCTGGGAGTACAAAATCAGGGCAGAAATTTAAAGTATTTTTAGTGATATATCTTTTACAATATCTCCAGTTATTTTTATTCATGCAGTATTCAGAAATATAATGATCCAAAACATCCTTAGCCAGTATTATTTCATTACTGTTTACCAGTTTGCAAGTGTTGAAATTCGGACAATCTGAGTCTGACATGATTAAAAAAAAACGAAATTAATTAAAAATGTACATTAAAACCTTATCCTAATATCTATCTATACTTATTATAAATTAACATAACAATTTAGATGTATGAATATGATCGAGTTGTGTTCTTTCCGGATTTAAAATATCATGCAAAAGCAATCAATGAAATTGCCAGTATAGAGAGTGCGATCCCTGCCCAATTTGTGATGCTTAATTTTTCGCGAAATAAAACAAGGCCGAAAATTGCCGATACCATCACGATTCCGACATTTTGAACCGGAAAAAGTACATTGCTCTGAAAAAGGTTCATGGCCTTCAGCATGAAATAGGTTGTCGAAAAATTTAAGAGCCCTAAAATGGTGCCACCAATGATGGTGCGTATCGACAACGCTTCTTTTTTATTAAAGTATTTTATAACAGAAATAAAAATACCAACGATAAAAGAGGTGATAAAAATTGTAGTCAGAAAAAATATATAGTCGTTCGAGATGTGATTGTATTCAGTGTATTTTAAAGTTGAATCAATAATGCCATTGAAGATAAATATCAAAACTGGAAGGAGCAGGATGGACAAACTATATTTGCTTTTTTCTTTTTTATATAAAATAAGAATGAATGCTGCAAGTGTAAAAAATATTCCGGCGATCTTCAGCATGTTTAACTTTTCTGAATAAAGAAATATACCGGCAACCACAGGGATCATTACCGACATTTTGCTAAATACTGCTGTTATTGCTACACCGGCTTTCTGCGAGGATAATGCAAATAAAACAAATGTGATGATAAATAAAATGCCAAGGATAACGGCAAAAGGCAGCCAGGTTTTATCAAAAAGTATGTTTAAATCATAATGTGTGTCTGAAATCATCAAACCAAAACCCGAGCCCACTAAATAATTAATTGTTATCGCATTAAAATTATCAATCCTGTATCGATCAAAAAGTTTAAATGTGACAAAAATTGCAGATGAAATAAAGATGATCAATACAATATAGGTCATTGGAAAGTGAGTTCTGGTTCTGTCACATCTTGATTCTCAAATTAAGGCAGATTTGTAAATCAAGTATTGTTCATGAATTTATTTGATTATAACTGATTTTGCCTTTGCTTACAAATTAAAATTCGCTGCTATTTGCATGAAAATGAATGGTCAAAAGTAGTAAAAATTAATTAATTTCGGCTGATGAAAGTCCCAACAAATAGAGCGAGCGATATCATAAAGTATTATGTTGCGAAGTTGAGCAAAAACTATACTGAACCAGAGAGTAAAAGTCTGATTTATCAGTTATTGAAATATCATTTTAAAATTGAAAAACTAGATTTGGTCAAGAATCCTGAGCAACGTTTATCAGAATCTGAATTGCTAAAAATTCATTTTTCTGTTAGAGATCTGCTTGCAAATAAACCCATTCAATATATTATCGGTGAAACCGATTTTATGGGATTGAGAATTGAAGTAAATCCTTCGGTACTTATACCAAGGCCTGAAACAGAAGAACTTGTTCAGCTTATGCTCGATACAGAATCATTAAACAATTCGAAGGCCCGTATTTTGGATATTGGAACAGGCAGTGGATGTATCGCCATTTCAATTAAGAGCAAATGTCGGGAGTTGGAAGTTTGTGGATTGGATGTATCCATTGAGGCATTGGAAGTTGCACGCAGAAATGCCGATTTGAATAATTGTGAAATTAAATTTATTCATGCCGATATTTTGGATGAAAACGGCTGGCCACAAATTGGCAATTTTAATTTCATGATCAGTAATCCACCCTATGTGAGAGCGTCAGATAAAGCTTTGATGCATAAAAATGTACTGGATTTTGAGCCTGAGGGGGCACTTTTTGTGGCAGATGCGGACCCATTGATCTTTTATCGAAAAATAGCAGCATTTGCCAAAGAGCACTTGAAAAGGAATGGCGTTTTATATTTCGAAATTAATGAAAAATTGGGTGGAGAAATTCAAGATTTGTTAAGTTCGATGAACTATCGACTGGTTGAAGTCATAAAAGATGTATACGAAAAAGACCGCTTTATCAGAGCTTTAAAATAGAAATTTTATTCTTGCCAAAAAATCCAATGTTAATTTATAGATTCCGGGGCAATTACTTTCGCGTGGGCCTGCAATATTCAATGTTCTGATTTCATTTTTTTGCATCCAATTTCTTATTTTATCCGGTGAACATCGCTTGGAAATATCAATGCATAGTATGGGTGATTTTGTATTTCTTGCATGCTTGAGGGTCTGGATGGAACCTGAATCCATACTTCCTTTGTGGAGCAGTAAAGTGCCATCAGATATTTCGATGTTTTTAATGGTGCGATAAATAGGTTCCATTTCCTGAGTTTCAGTTAAGGGATATTTAAGGTCAATTTTCCCATCTTCGGCCCATCTGTTTTTTGGGCACCACCCACCACAATTAATTTGATGTTGAATCGAAAAATCGAGGGCAGCCCGATCAACACCGGCCTGCCCTCCTGAGATTATTTTAAGAATCATATACTGTTAATGGCTGTTCTTTTTCTTGTCGTGTGCGGCAAAATCACGTTGAGATTTCAGCAGGTTTATAGCGTTTAACAATAAATTCTTGGTCTCACTTAAAATGGCCAGGTATAATAGGCTGTTTTTCGTACCTACTTCTTCACGTTTAATACGTTTTATTTGCTTTTTATTTTTTGAAGCAATACGTTCAAGCAATTCGTGCTGCATCGCTATTATTTTATCGACATCCTCATATTTTCTTCCGGAAATGGTTTCGCGAATACCTGTAAGCAATTCTTCCACCTTGGTTTTTAAAACATTAAGTTCCTCAATTTGAACTTCAATTAAGCCTTTATGATTATTGGCCAGGTGGTCGAGGCAGGGTTTGCTTATAAATGTCATATTATGAGCAAGTTCCCTGAGGTAGTCTATCACTTGAACATAAAAATGACCTGTTTCAACTGAATCTTCATGTAATTTACTGATGGTCAAATTCAGATTATCCTTTAATAATTTTGTATCCTTATTAAGTTCATTTATTTCTTTAGTTACATTTTTGAGCGTTTTTAGATCTTCAGAAATTATCCCTGTTATAATCTCCTGGTAGTGATTGTTGATTCTGGAGATAATAGATGAAATTGTCGAATTACAGCGTTGTACAATGTTGTGATCTGTGATTTCATCAAGCTTACCTTTGGTGTTTTTTACACCCAGCCTATTCTTGTGAATTCTATGGGTTCTGTATATCATGATAATGGCAATTACAACCATCAATGCAATCGCAATAGGCCCCACGTATGAAAATAATAATGCCAGGGTAAAGGCGACCGTAAAGGCAGATAATGCAGTAAAAAACCAACCTCCGATAACACTTAGAACACCGGTTATGCGGTATACTGCACTTTCTCTGCCCCAGGCCTTATCGGATAATGAAGTACCCATGGCCACCATGAAAGTGACATATGTTGTTGATAAAGGTAGTTTTAAAGATGTTGCGAAAGCAATTAAAATACTTGCCACGACAAGATTAACGGAGGCTCTTATTAAGTCGAAGGCCGGCACGTCATCTGTTTTATCATTTGCTTCATTTACAATTGGTTCAAATTGCTTTTGGATAACGGATTGTATTTTTGGAGGAATAATAAGACTAACAATTTTTCCGATATTCAGGCTGCTTCGAACCAATGATCGGGAGATTGCTGAGGAGCCGAATCGTTCGGTTCCTTCGTCCTGCCGGCTGAGATCAAGGGTTGTTTTGACAACACTTTTGGCTTTTTTTGAGAACCACAAAGTAAGAACCATTATCATACCGGCTATTAACAAATATAAAGTGGGTGTTTGAACCTTTTCCTGCAAAGAGGTCATTAAAAATAAGTTTGGATCGGCACCGGGATTGGCAACAAATGCTTTAAAAGATTCAAACCCGGCCAAAGGCACCCCAATAAAATTTACCAGATCATTACCTGCAAAAGCCATGGCCAGTGCAAATGTGCCAACCAAAACAATCAGCTTAAGAACGTTGAATCTGAATATCCAGTGTAGTATTTGTAACAAGACCGACCAGCCAATAAAACTAAAAAGCATGATTGTTCCGGTGTTTTGGGTGATGTAATCTTGTGTTTCTGCACTTATAAAAGAAGCTCCTTTAGCCCCTTTAATCAAAATAAAATAGGTGATGGCGGTAATGGCAAATCCGCCCCAGATGCCTCCATAATAATTTAACCGTTTCTTATAATTAAATGAAAAAATAATACGGGTAATATACTGAACAATGGCACCAACAGTGAATGCGATTACGACAGACAGTAAAATCCCGGAGATAATGGCTAAGGCTTTACTGGAATTTATGTATTCACTCAGTTCAGTTGAAGTTCCTTCAGGAAGATTGGAGATCTTTACGATTGAGATTGCAACGGCAGCACCCAGTAATTCAAATACGATTGATACCGTAGTCGAGGTTGGAAGCCCAAAGGTGTTGAATAAATCAAGTAAAATCACATCTGTGATCATAACAGCTAAAAAAATCAGAATGATTTCGGAAAAATAGAATTGCTGAGGATGAAAAATGCCTTTACGGGCCACTTCCATCATTCCACTTGAAAATGTGGCACCCACCAGAATTCCGATTGCTGCAACGATCATTATTACCGTAAAAGGTGCAGCTTTTGAACCAATGGCTGAGTTCAGGAAATTTACTGCATCATTGCTGACACCAACAATGAGGTCGGAGATTGCCAGCAAAAAAAGTACACCAATTAGTACGATATAAAGGGTTATCATATTATTTTAAATATTAGTTATCAGACTATTATGTGTGTAATATTACGCAAAAAATTTTAAATTAAATTTTGGTTAAGATACTGTTAAATATTTGTTAAGAACAAAGCCTTACAATGATATTTATCAATAATTATTCACAGAAATGTTTATGACCAGTTTTGGATTTCCAGAATGTTGCCTTCAGGATCGGCAGCATACACAAAGGTTATATTTCCAAGGCCTTCGATCGATTGCTTCGTTAGTTTTCCGATTTGGCTTCCACCATTTTTAAGGATCAGGTCTAATGTTTTTTTAACATCATCCACCCTGAAAGCGAGATGGGAAATACCTTCGCTGTTAATTTTTTTGACATTTTGTGAGTAATTGTCTGAGTATTGAAAGATTTCAAGTGTTGGACTGTTAATTTCAAAACCGGGTAAACGTAAATGTCCGCCCCTGATTTTTACATTTTCAATACCGGTGGCATCGTCGAGCCATTTGCCATTCAGATCCCGTTCGGGCCAGAGTGGTTTGCAATCAAAAACATTGATATAGAATTCGGCTAATTTTTTCCAATCCCTGGAAATGATATTGACATGAACAAAATTGATATTCATAGCTATATGTTTAGAAATTGATAATCCTTAAAATATGGATAAATAAAATTAAACATTTTAAGTTAAATGCATCATTGAAATTTAAATTGATAATTTAGTAATTTGCATAAAATTCATCAAAATAATCGCAAATGGAATATCAGGGTTTCGCGCTTCTGGATTATATTGTTTTTATAAGTTATGGCTTATTGATTGTTTTCATTGGGTTATGGGTTTCGAGAACAAAAAAAGGCACAAAAAAAACGGCACAGGATTACTTTCTGGCAAGTAAGTCGTTGCCATGGTGGGCCATAGGGGCCTCATTAATAGCGGCAAACATTTCGGCTGAGCAGATGATAGGTATGTCGGGTTCTGGTTATGCCATTGGATTGGGAATTGCCAGTTATGAATGGATGGCAGCCATCACCCTGATCATCGTTGGAAAATATTTTTTGCCGGTATTTCTGCAAAAGAAAATATATACCATGCCCCAGTTTTTGGAAATGAGGTATGATGGGCGGGTGCGAACTGCCATGGCTTCATTTTGGCTGGTGGTTTATGTTTTCGTTAATCTGACCTCCGTATTATACCTCGGTGCATTGGCAATGGAAACAATTATGGGGATTCCGATCAATTATGCCATTGTTGGTTTGGCAGTTTTTGCGGCCATTTATTCAATTTATGGCGGATTGAAAGCTGTTGCCTGGACAGATGTGGTTCAGGTTATCTTCTTAGTGGGAGGTGGTTTGGTTACAACATACCTTGCGTTGGATGCAGTTTCGGGTGGGAATGGTTTTTTTGCCGGTTTCAAAGAAATATTAACCCATGCTCCCGAAAAATTTAATATGATACTTCAAAAGGGCGAACTCATGATCCCGGATGGCAACGGGGGGGTTAAAGATGCTTATATGGATTTACCGGGCATCAGTGTTTTAATAGGGGGCATGTGGATTGCGAACATTTCATACTGGGGCTTTAATCAATATATTATTCAGCGTGGATTGGCGGCAAAAAGTGTAAAAGAGGCACAGAGAGGCGTTATATTTGCAGGTTTTCTTAAAATATTAATTCCGTTAATAGTTGTAATACCCGGTATTGCAGCATTTGTTTTGACGAAGGATACAGCACTCATCGATCCCTCGGACAAAGCTTATCCCTGGTTGCTTCATAATTATGTGCCTGCCGGAATCAAAGGCCTTGCTTTTGCGGCCCTGGCAGCGGCCATCGTATCTTCACTTGCATCCATGCTTAATTCAACCTCCACTATTTTTACGATGGATATCTATCAGAAATTTATCAATAAAGAGGTAAGTGAAACCAATATGGTAAAAGTGGGTCGGATCACCAGTTTTGTTGCATTAATGATCGCAGTTTTCTCTGCACGGCCACTCTTGGGTAATCTGGATCAGGCATTTCAATATATACAGGAGTTTACCGGTTTTGTAACTCCCGGGGTTGTGGTCATCTTCTGTTTTGGATTGTTTTGGAAGAGGATTAATGCAGATGCTGCACTCTGGGTGGCCATCCTTACCATCCCACTCTCATTTGTATTTAAATTGCTTTGGCCGGCTTTGCCATTTATTGATCGAATGGGCCTGGTATTTCTTTTGCTGGCAGCAATAGCTATCACCATAAGTTTTACAGCTAAGAAAATTGTGGTTAAAGGGCTTGATCTCAAACGGGAAATGTTCAAAACGGATATGAAATTCAATATTTTGGCAATTTTATTAAGTGCCATCGTGATGATGTTGTACCTTCTGTTTTGGTAATTATTTTTGAGGATAAAATTCAAAAACTCCTAAATCGGGTTTAATACTGCGCGATTTTCCCAATATGTCGAGCGGAGCTTTGAGCGAGATTATCGAAGAAGCTTTGTCTATGGCAGGGGAGAGGCTGTCGAGTTGAAAATTTAATGCATGCGTGTCCTTAAAAAGATTTGTCGGATTGAGCAATGTCTGTTCATAATTTTCATTGTTTGAAATATCCAATTGGGTTTTAAGGGCATTGTGATCAAAATAAATGACGGGGCTTAAGCTGGTGTTAAAATCCATTTCCAGTTCTTCTGATTTCAACCCATCGATGATGCAATTTCCAAAAAAGGATTCAAAGGGATATACCGTTGATTCATTGCTATAATTGAGGCTGTAGTTATTGAAGTAAACAGAAGGTGTTTTACGAACTGCAGCATCCCAATAATTGGCAAAGGTAGAATGTATGAAGCTGTAGCTGCCTCCCATTGTCAGGGCCAGTAAGTAATTTCCACAATTGGTTACCAGGTTATTGGTGCCTTCAATATGATAATTCCGGCTTAATATTCCCGATCCGCTCATATTTGAAATCTGTGTGTTTTTAAGAATCAGTTTGTTTCCTAATGGTTCGACAAGTGTTTCTGTCTGGATGCCGATAAATCCGTTTCGGATAATTGCATAATTAATGATATTGTCACTATTTCCTTCATTGATCCAGATACGATCCCATTGTCCGGGCATATCACGGTAATATTCATCCAATCTGTCTCCTTCAAATGTTACCGGTTGTTCGAGCGTGCCATTAACCTGAATTTTCCCACCCTTATAAATCCAGAGCCCTGAATTATTATGGAAGTGAATTTTTGTCCCTTCTTCAATAATCAGGCTGTAACCCGAATCAACAACCGCATAACCATAAACCAAATAAGGTTTGTTTTTGTTCCAACGAACTTTGCCGTCGGGGGAGTTGAGAATTTTAAAGGGTGGAAGCCCTTCAATGTTTTGGTCGGCAATGATGTAATTTGCATTCTGACCAAAGGCTACCAATTCAACGGTTTGCAGATGTCCATTTGTATTAAACTGAATCTGGTCGCTTACAACAAACGGGCTGTTTTGGTTGTTCGGATTGATTAACACCTTAACAAAAATAAATATGCTGTCACCGGCATTCAGTTCGAGCTCGTTAACCTTTAGTTTAGCATCCCCATCAATGTTTAATCGAAACGCAGAATTTTCGCCGCCTAACAATTCAATTGCATCGATCTCAATTTTATGGTCAAATGGATTGTAAACCTTGAGTTGTTTCGTTATTGATCCAATGCTTGTGAATACCGTATCGAATAAAATTGAATCACTTGAAAACCTTAGCGCCAGGCCTTGTTCATTCGTAAATATTGTGTTTTTTTTACATGAACTTTGAAGCAAAAAAATCCCGATTAAAGCTAAAAAGATGAGTGGATAATATGTAGAAGATTTCTGAAACATATGTATATTTGAAAATCAAAGATAATTAAACCCATAATTATACGGTTCTAATTCCTAAATATTGTTTAATGGATCATTTTTATTTACCAAAGACTAAAATATTAAAATTATTTTCCATGATTAATCATCAGATAAAAAAATTGATCTTTGTTTTATCCGTTGTTTTTTTGCTTCCTGTATGCTCATATGCACAAATGGATGATAGTAGTGTAAAAGCCGGAAATCGTCTTTTTGTCGGTGGTAATTTGGGTGTGCAGTTTGGCACTGTTACCATTATTGATATTTCGCCAAATGCTCACTATTATCTGACAAAAAAGATGGCAGTTGGTTTTGGTTTAACATATCAATATTATCAGGATTCAAGGTGGGGTTCCAAAAAAACGTCGAATATTTATGGTGGGAGGTTTTTTACCAGTTATTCATTGATTCCGCAAGTATTTGCCCATGCAGAATATGAGTTGCTAAATATTGAAGTCATGGATGAATTGGGAAATTATGCCCGAAAAAATGTAGCCAGTGCCCTTGTAGGAGGAGGTTACCGCCAGGCAATTGGGCCACGCATGTATTCTGAAATCATGATTCTGTGGAATTTAACAGAATCCGTTGACTCGCCATATACCAATCCGATATATAGGATTGGGTTTATCATTGGTTTATAAACAGGTGATTGACTTAGGCTTTATCAAGGACCTCAATCAGTAATCTCCAAAACTTAAGGGTGCTCTCAATATGAAGCCTTTCATCCGGCGAATGCGCTCCTTTTATGGTTGGGCCGAACGAAATCATATCCATTTCAGGATATCTTGCACCGATCAGTCCGCATTCTAGTCCGGCATGAATTGCAAGAACCTCGGGTTCCTGATCAAACAACTTGCGATAGGATTCTGCCGTGAGTTTGGCAATGGCTGATTTTGGATTCGGTGTCCAGCCCGGATATCCATCGGTATGTGAAATTTTTGCTCCGCTGAGCACAAAAGATGCTTTAACCATATTTGCAGCGTCAATTTTTGCAGATTCTACTGAACTTCGCTGGCTTGTCGTAATAAGAATATGATCAGCAACTGTTTTTATAGCAGCCAGGTTGGTTGAAGTTTCAACAAAACCCGGAATTTCTGCCGAATAAGCCAATACTCCGTGAGGGCATGAATATACTGAGTTTAGCAGACGGTTTTGTGTATTGCTGTCAATAATAAACTTAGGTTTGTTAGTGCTTTCAAATTGCATTTCCAGACCTGGATCTGTGATTTTAAATTCATTTTTTAGGGTCTGATGATATTCTTTGAAAAAAGCATTGAAAATTTCTTTCTGGTTATTTGGAATGCATATGGTTGCAAATGATTCTCTGGCAATGGCATTTCGCAGGTTTCCACCATCAAAATGTGAAAGCCGGAACGCAAATTTTTGGGCTGCCATCCACAAAAAACGGTTCAATATTTTATTGGCATTGCCCAGGCCCTTATTAATTTCATCCCCTGAATGGCCGCCTTTTAATCCCTTAACGGTAACCTTATAAGTGTCGAAATTTTCGGGAACCGTTTCTTTATTGTAACTTAATTCAATAATGGTGTCCATGCCCCCGGCACATCCGATAAATAGCTGTCCTTCATCTTCCGAATCAAGGTTTAATAGCATTTTTCCTTTCAAAATGGATTTATCCAGGTGCTTGGCTCCCGTCAGACCCGTTTCTTCATCCGTGGTAAAAAGGCATTCGAGTGGCCCATGCTTAATATTTGTTGATTCCAGTATTGCCAATTGTGCCGCGATACCAATTCCATCATCTGCGCCAAGTGTAGTGCCTTGAGCCTTTATCCATTCACCATCAATATAAGCCTGAATGGGATCTGTTTCGAAATTATGGATTTTATCGTTGTTTTTTTCACAAACCATATCCATATGACTTTGAAGAATGATTGTTTTCGCATTCTCTTTTCCTTTACTGGCAGGTTTTTTAATAATAATATTGCCAATATTGTCCTGGTGGGTTTCTAATTGATGTTTTTTTCCAAATTCCAATAGAAAAGCTGCAATTTTTTCTTCTTTTTTAGATGGTCTGGGAATTTTAAGTATTTCATTAAAATAGTGCCAAAGTCTGCCAGTTTCAGCCGACGCAATAAGTTGATCCATGATGGTGTATTTTCAATATTCATGCAAAGTTACTAAAATTGAATGATAACTTTAAAAAATGAAAAATTCATCCTTTAACTCATTTTGTGATGCATTACGAGCTCTGGAGATATAAGATCCTACTGAAAAGATTTTGTTTGTTAAATGAACTTGTTTATTTTATCAAATAATTCATTTCTTCGTAAGGGTTTCGAAATATAATCGTCACAGCCGGCATTTAATATTTTTTCGCGGTCTCCTGCCAAAGCAAATGCAGTGACTGCAATAATGGGTAATCCGGGACGGAGTTTCTTAATTTGGCTGGTTGCTTCATAGCCGTTCATTTCGGGCATTTGCATGTCCATTAAAATTAAATTGACCGGCATATTTTCACTACAATATTGTACAGCTTGTTTTCCATCTTTAACCCACACAATCTCCGCTTTGGTTTTTTTCAAATAGGTTTCCAAAAGGTAATAGTTTGACTCTACATCTTCGGCTACTAAGATTGTTAATTTCTTATCGAATTCTGCTTTGTGGTTCTTTGTTTCAATGTTCTTTTTAGGCTTTATCTCTTTTTCACATGGATTGGCAGGGATTTCTAATGTAAATGTTGATCCAACGCCTAACTTGGATTCAACATGTATTTCCCCGCCCAGAAGTTTGGCAATATTGCTTGAAATGGTTAGCCCCAGCCCTGTGCCTCCGTATTCGCGTGTGTAAGAATCATCTGCTTGTCTGAACCTTTCAAAAATGATGTTTAATTTATCCGGAGGAATTCCAATGCCGGTATCTCTAACATATAATTCAATTGAATTTTGTTTGTTTCCTTTGAGCTCATATCCAATTACAACTTCGCCTTTTTCGGTGTACTTCAATGCATTTCCGACTAAATTTGAAAAAACCTGTTTAATCCTGTAGGCATCTGATATAATGCAGGGCTTTTGCTCCGATTCAAATGTTTCCCATCGTACTTTGATATCTTTGTTTCTTTTTTTGTTAGCTTCTGCATGGGTTTTAAAAATATCCATAACCAGTTCATGGATGTATACTTCTTCCTGGTTTATTTTGAGCTGTCCGGCTTCTATTTTGGCAATATCAATGATGTCATTAATCAGGGTAAGCAGCATATTGCTGTTATTTTGGATCAATTCTATAAACTCAGACTTTTCATCTTCAGTTAGATTGGGTAGGCTCAGCAACTCTGAAAAGCCGAGAATTGCATTCATCGGGGTTCGGATTTCATGCGACATATTTGCCAAAAATGCTGTTTTGAGCCTGTCCGATTCTTCTGCTTTTAATTTAGCTTCTTTAAGTTCATTTTCAAACTTTTTGCGCTCGGTAACTTCACGAACAATACCGGTTGCGTGCCACAAATTTTTCTTTTTAATCCTGGAAACAGATAATTCAATCGGAATGATATGTCCTTTTTTATGAACTCCGCGAATTTCAATTGTTTTACCAATGATATTTCCTTCTCCGGTTTTAAAAAAATGATGCAGTGCTTTTTGATTTACGTTTGTAAATTCATTTGGCATCAGCAGATCGTGTAATTTTTTGCCCAGGATTTCCTTTTCGGTATATCCGAAAATTCTTTCTGCGGCTCTGTTCCAGATCGTAACCTCAGCTTTTTCATTCATCATAATTATTCCATCGGTGGCTGTTTCTGTAAGGTTACGAAATTGTTCTTCACTCTCCCTCAGCGCAAGTTTGGATTTTGTCCTCGCCATAACTGATCCGATGCTTCGGGCAACAAATGCCAGAAGATTAACGTCTTCTTCAGTTAATGCATGTTCATTCTCATAATTCTGAATCGCAGCCACCCCGATAATCTGGTTTGACTCCATGTCAATCAATGGGGCCCCTATCCACACTTTTGGAGTAGTTCCTACGACAACAATATTCTTGTATTTTTTCAGATCGTCGGCGTTTAAATAATTGTAAAGAATAGCTTTGCCGGTTTTTCTTACATAGTCGGTTATCGAGTTTTGAAGCTCATGCATTTCATGTGGTTCAATATTGTCATATTGATCCTTATAGAAAGGGAAAGAGTATTTATTGAACTCCTGGTGATATAATGAAATGTAGAAATTCTGATTGTCGAGAATTTTTCCCAGCTCCAGGTGAATCACTCCTGATAGCTCCTCTATACTCTCAGATTTCTCAGCGGTTTCAGAAATATTCAGTAAAACATGTTGTGTGCGTTCTGCTTTTTGCCGTTCGGTAACCACCGATTTTTTTTCAATGGCGCCATGAACTGCCGGCCCTAGTCTTGCCAGATGTTCTTTGGTCACATAGTCGGTGGCTCCTGCTTTAATACAATCAACGGCAACTTCTTCATTTATTGAACCCGTAACGATGATTACCGGGATGTTCTTTTTTTGTTTAAGAACGAAATTTAAAGCCTCCATTCCGTTATATTGGGGCAAACTAAAATCTGAAAGAATAAGATCCGGTTCGAATTCAAGAACACTTTTTTCGAACGAATCTTGACTAAATGCATGAAAAATGTCAAATTCTAAGTCAAGTTTGCTCAATTCATGTCTGATGAGATCGAAATCTGAAGTTACATCTTCAAGAATTATTAATTTAAGTGCTTTTTTCATTTTTAGTTTTGTCAATGAAGGTGCTCATTTTTAGAAATAATTCTTTTGATTTAATGGGTTTGGCAATATAATCATCGCATCCGGCAGCCAGCATTTTTTCTTTGTCGCCTTCCAGTGCAAAAGCAGTTACGGCTATGATCGGAATGTGACTATGAGTTTTTTTGATGGCCTTGGTAGCTTCAAACCCATTTAGTACCGGCATTTGGATATCCATTAATATCAGATCAATCCCTTTTGTTTTGGTTGTCATTTCGATCGCTTCCGCGCCATTTTTTACCCACATGATATTGATTCCTGTGCGACGAAGTATTGTTTCCAATAACTGATAATTGGATTCAACATCTTCGGCAATAAGCAGAATCTTATCTTTCCAGTCATTTACTTCTTTTCGTATTGGTTTACTTATTTCTGCTTGTTTTAGTTGGCCCTCAACCAATGGAATTGTCAAATAAAAGACGGATCCTTTACCCTGGCTCGAAACTGCATGAATATTGCCCCCGAGTAATTGAGCAATGTTTTTTGAAATGGCCAGGCCAAGGCCGGTGCCACCATATAAACGGGTATGGGAATCATCTGCCTGCCTGAATCGATCAAAAATTACAGTCATTTTATTTTGAGGGATTCCGATCCCGGTGTCTTTTACATAAAACTGTAAAGACGGAATGTTCTTCCTGGATGCGTTGGCAGGGATTAGGTTGTATCCGATTGTAATACTACCCTTTTCTGTATATTTAATGGCATTGCCTATCAAATTGGAAAGGATTTGTTTTAGACGTTGTGGGTCGCTTCTGATAATCCCATGGTGTTTTTTTTCTGGATATGATAATTTCAGTTCTAGTTTGTTTCCGTCTTCTTTTGTTGTGAATTTTTCGAAATTAGCTTGTAATTCTTCCAACAACGTATTAAAATTAAAATCGGTTTCCGAAATTTTCAATTGGCCGGCTTCAATCCTTGCAATGTCAAAAATATCGTCGATCAGCCGAAGAAGGTTTTTGCTGTTATTGTTTATTAAATCAACATATTCAAGCCTGTCTTCGATTGGCAGATCATTGTCGAGCAATAGGTTTGAAAACCCCATTATGGCATTCATGGGGGTTCGGATTTCGTGCGACATATTTGCCAGAAAAGCCGTTTTAAGCTTATCAGCTTCTTCGGCTTTGTCCTTTGCATAAAGCAGTTCATTTGCTAACCTTTTCCGGTCACTGATGTCTTCTTTTATTCCTAAAAAATGGGTGATGATACCGTTCTGGTCTTTGATAGGGGAGACAGAGGCCGATTCCCAAAATAATTCACCGTTCTTTTTTTTGTTCAGGAATTCCCCTTTCCATTCACGACCGTTTAGGATGGTTTGCCAGAGTTTTTTATATTCTTCTTTTTTGGTATGATTGCTCTTTAGTATGTTTGAATTATTTCCGATCAGTTCATTTGAATTGTATCCGGTTACTTTCATATAAGCGGAATTTACATATTCAATGTTGCCCTGAATATCGGTGATGACAATGGAAACCGGGCTTTGCTCAACTGCCCGTGATAGCTTACGGATCGTGTCATCCAGTTTAAAAATGTCTGTGACGTCCCTCAGTGCTCCCTGAATGGCTATTTCGCCGTCTAACATGATTTTGCCGCCCAGAGATTCGATCATGATTTTTGAGCCATCCTTTTTTATTCCCGTAAAATTATAATGCGCTGATTCCAGTTTGCCATTTTCTCTTTTTTTGATCATTTCCTTCACCAACTGTGTGCTTTCATTGGCTACAAAATCAACAATTTTTTTCCCGCTCAGATCGATGTCGTTATACCCAAAAATATTGGCAAATTTTTTATTGTGGAACTTAATGAGGCCGTTTTGTATGATATACATCCCTTCTAACGAGTTTTCGACCAACGTTTTGTATTGGCTGTCTTTCTCGCTTAATTCCTGGGTTCGTTGTTTTACTAGTTTTTCCAGTTTCAGGTTTTGTTCGCGCAAATGATCTTCGGCATTTTTGATCCTGAGCATAACATTGATGTGGGTAATCAGCTCGGTTTCATCAAATGGTTTTGTCAAAAACACATCGGCACCAAGCTCCAATCCTTTAACTTTGCTTTTTTTGTCCGTCTTTTGTGCAGTCAGCATTATGATGGGTATGTGCCTTGTTGATTCGAGGGATTTTAACTTTTTACATACTTCATATCCGTCCATGTCTGGCATATAAATATCAAGCAGAATGATGTCCGGTCTATCATTGATTGCCAAATTAATTCCGCTCTTTCCGTTTGTTGCAAATATGATATCAATACTCCCCATCAGGTTTTTCAACATTGCTTTTATAGAAACGATATTGTCGTGGTTATCATCAACAATTAATATTTTTGGCATATCAGCTGTTTTTTTCGAATAAATATTTGACCTTTTAGTTTTTTGAAGCCCATTTTCTCAATCTCAAATCATGCTTGGACACTACAGATGTAATCGTTTATTAAAACACTTTTAAATTTATTAAATGTGAATATGGATTACATTTGATAAAGATAAGCTGCTTTATTAATGCTTTTTATAGGTAAATTACCTATTTTGAGGGCGATAAATCAAAATTAAGCTTGTGTGTTTTTGTTAAAATCTTGTCAAACTGATTTGGTATTCAGTAATGCAATGATTTCAGTGGCAATTTCTTCAATGGGTTTGCTGCTGACTTTTATGATAGCCCATTTGGGATGTTTTGCAAAATAGTTTTGTGCATAATTCAGTTCTTCGGTCACATATCTTATGGATGCATAATTACCTGTTTTCCCACCAAGGTATTCTTCTCTTACCTGGCGCAAAGCAGACAGCCTGGTAGGATTTGTTGTTAAACCAAATACGATGGCCGGGTTGACCGTTTCAAGTTCTTCGGGTGGAATTATTCCTTTAATGATTGGCACATTCGCAACAAACCAGCCTTTATATGCAAGATAGATACTCAAGGGCGTTTTAAAAGTCCGGGATACCCCCAGAAGAATTATTTCTGCTTTACCCAATTCATGTGGCCTGAGACCGTCGTCGTGGTTGAATGCGAATTGCATTGCATCAATGCGCTGGAAGTATTCTTTATTGCGGCTGTGAAATAATCCTGGTTTTTGAACAGGGCTGTTTTCAAACTGATGGCCAAGCCTGGCCAATAAAGGACCCATTAGATCAATGGTTTCAATATTGTTTATTCTACCCGCCCGAATGATTTCGTATCGTATTTCATTTTGCACGATCGTATGTAGTATGAAGGCTTTGGCTTCAATAGCTTCCCCGATTATTTTTCTAACTTCCAGTTTTGTCCTGATATCCGGACGGATAAGTGCATCCACCTCAATGCCGGGAAATTGTGTTAAAGCAGCTTCAAGAGCCTGTCTGGCAGTTCTTCCTGTTCCATCAGATACTACAATTACCTTGAATTGCATAATTTACATTTAGAACGATTTTAGTGTTTTGATTGTTTGTTCCGGGTTTTTTGATGCAAAAACCGTATTGCCTGCAACAAGTATGTTGGCTCCGGTGCTAATGAGTTTAGGTGCATTTTCTAATGTAACTCCACCATCAACTTCGATTAAGGCTTTTGAATTTCGTTCAATAATCAGTTTTTTTAGTAGTGAAATTTTCCGATAGGTATTTTCAATAAATTTCTGCCCGCCAAATCCTGGGTTTACAGACATGAGCAGCACCACGTCCAGCTCACTTATAATATCTTCGAGTACATTCACCCCCGTATGCGGATTAAGAACAACCCCTGCTTTCATATCCAGTGATTTAATGGCTTGTATGGAGCGATGAAGGTGGACGCAAGCCTCGTAGTGTACGGTTAGTATATCCGCTCCGGCCTCTTTAAAATCTTTGAAATATCGATCCGGATCAATAATCATCAAATGAACATCAAGCGGCTTTTGAGCATGTTTTTTAATATGTTTTATAATAGGCTGCCCAAACGAAATATTGGGTACAAAAACACCATCCATTACATCAATATGAAACCAATCGGCCTGGCTTTTGTTAATTAAATCAATATCGGATTTTAAATTGGCAAAGTTGGCCGATAATAATGAGGGGGCTACTAAATGTTTCATGAATGCTTGTTTTGTAAATCAAAAGTATAAAAAAAAACGTCCGTATGACCGGACGTTTTCGTATTAACCTAAGTATGTTTTAAGTATTTTGCTTCGCGAAGTGTGCTTTAATCGCCTGATTGCCTTTTCTTTAATTTGCCTCACACGTTCCCGTGTCAGATCAAATTTCTCACCAATTTCTTCCAAAGTCATGGGATGTCCGCCATTTAAGCCGAAATATAATTTTACCACATCAGCTTCACGGGGGGTGAGTGTAGAGACTGCCCTGTCAATTTCTTTTCTTAATGAATCATAAAGTAGTTCGGTTTCAGGAGTCGGGCCTTCGTCGTTTCGAAGAACATCGTACATATTATTGTCTTCATCCTGAACCAGGGGTGCATCCATCGAAATATGACGCCCGGAATTTTTTACAGACTCTTTAACTTCAGTTTCAGAACATTCAAGTAAATCTGCGATTTCATCATGATTGGGTTCACGTTCAAATTTTTGCTCCAGTTTGGCGTAAGCCTTATTGATTTTATTGATGGCTCCAATTTTATTTAAGGGTAAGCGAACAATCCTTGATTGTTCGGCCAATGCCTGTAAAATTGATTGACGGATCCACCATACCGCATAGGAGATGAATTTAAATCCCCGGGTTTCATCAAAACGTTGAGCAGCTTTAATTAATCCAAGATTTCCTTCATTAATTAAATCGGGTAAACTTAAACCCTGGTTTTGGTATTGTTTAGAAACAGATACAACAAAACGTAGATTTGCCTTCGTCAGTTTTTCAAGTGCCAGCCGGTCGCCCTGTTTAATTCTTTGAGCAAGGGCCACCTCTTCATCAGCGGTAATCAGTTCTACTTTTCCAATCTCTTGCAGGTATTTGTCCAATGAAGCTGTTTCGCGATTGGTAACCTGCTTCGTAATTTTTAGTTGTCGCATTTTTTCGAGAAATATTTATTTATTCGTGCGTTGTATTTTACGACACTTCTGTTTTAATGTTACAAAAATATTACTTCTTTTCAGGTTTGGGCAACAACACTTTCCTTGAAAGTTTGAGTTTTCCGGTTTTACTGTCGATTCCGATTAGTTTTACCTCTATCTTATCTCCAACTTTTAAAACTGTTTCAACCTTTTCAAGTCTGGTCCAGTCAACCTCTGAAATATGCAAGAGGCCATCTTTTCCTGGTAATATTTCTACAAATGCACCAAAAGGCACAATGTTTTTCACAACTCCCTGGTAAACTTCTCCGACTTCAGGTACTGCAACAATCTGTCTGATTCTGTTTTTGGCTGCTTCTATATCTTCTTTATTGCTCGAAACAATATCAATCACACCCATGTTATCAATTTCTTCAATTACAATGGTTGTATTTGTGGTTTCCTGAAGTTCCTGAATAATTTTTCCACCGGGTCCGATAACTGCTCCAATAAATTCTTTTGGAATAATGATTTTTTCGATCCTGGGAACATGAGGTTTGTAATCTTCGCGGGGCTGGGTAATGGTTTTTTCCATTTCTCCAAGAATGTGCAATCTTCCCTGACGGGCCTGCTCAAGTGCTTCTTCCAAAACCTGATAAGATAAACCATCAACTTTGATGTCCATTTGACAAGCGGTTATACCATCTTTGGTTCCGGTTACTTTAAAGTCCATGTCGCCCAAATGATCCTCATCACCCAGGATGTCTGATAAAATTGCATATTTTTTTGTTTTTGCGTCTGAAATTAAACCCATCGCAATTCCAGAAACAGGTTTGCTGATCTTAACACCAGCATCCATCAGGGCCAGGGTTCCACCGCAAACAGAAGCCATTGATGAAGAACCATTCGACTCAAGGATGTCAGAAACGATCCTGATGGTATAAGGATTTTCAACGCCATTTGGGATTACCTGCTTCAATGCGCGCATGGCAAGATTCCCATGTCCGATTTCTCTTCGGCTGGTTCCCCGGTTGGGACGTGCTTCTCCTGTAGAAAAAGAAGGGAAATTATAGTGGAGCAGGAAGTTGCTTTTACCTTCAACAATTGCACCATCAATGGTTTGTTCATCCATTTTAGATCCGAGGGTAACTGTTACCAGCGATTGTGTTTCTCCCCTGGTGAAAATTGCTGAACCATGAGCTGAAGGTAAATAATCTACTTCTGACCAAATGGGACGAATTTCGTTCAATTTTCTACCATCAATCCTTACTTTATTTTCCAAAACGTAGTTACGAACTGCTTCTTTTTCGATATCATGAAAATACCGACCGATCATGCTTGATTTTGCCGTAGCATCCTCTTCGCTTAAAGAATCAATAAATTCTTGTTTGACCGTTGCGAACATTTCAGATCGTTTGTGTTTATCAGCAGTTTCACTGCCAGCAATTTTGTAAAGTTTTTTGTAGGTAAAATTTCTGATCTGATCTTTTAATGAATCTTCATTTTCTTCGTGGCAATATTCCCTTTTGGTTTTGGCTTTTTCAACCTGTGAAGCTAAGTCTAATTGAGCCTGGCATTGTATTTTTATTGCTTCATGAGCAACTTTAATGGCCTCGAGCATTGCGGCTTCTGAAACTTCTTTCATTTCGCCTTCAACCATCATGATATTATCAATAGTGGCGGCAACAATTAAATCGAGTTCTGCCAATTCAAGTTCCTTAAATGATGGATTTATCACCATTTTCCCATTAATTTGAGCAACCCTGACTTCTGAAATTGGGCCATTGAAGGGAATATCAGAGACAGCAAGGGCAGACGATGCAGCCAGTGCAGCCAGTGCATCTGGTGGGGTGTCTGTATTTCCTGAGATTAAAGTGATTTGTACCTGTGTCTCGGCATGGAAATCATCCGGGAAAAGTGGTCTTAAAGCTCTGTCAACCAAACGTGAGATGAGTATCTCATATTCTGAAGGACGGGCTTCACGCTTAAAAAAGCCTCCGGGAAATTTACCGGCTGCTGCGTATTTTTCTTTGTATTCTACTGAAAGAGGCATGAAATCAACATCTTCTTTGGCCTCTTTGTTAGCTACTACTGTTGCAAGGAGCATGGTGTCGCCCATACTCACAACTACTGAACCATCAGCTTGCTTTGCAAGTTTTCCGGTCTCAATGGTCACGGTCCTGCCATCCTCTAATGTAAAGGATTTTGTTAAACCTATTTTTGACATATTTTTTATATTGGTACTGTTTTGAATCTGATTGGTGTGGAAAAAAAAAGGCAATTTCTTAATTGCCTTCTTTTCTTGGAATATTCTTGGTTTCTTATTTTCTTAAACCTAATGTTTTGATAATAGCACGGTATCTTTCGATCTCGTTATCTTTTAAATAATCGAGTAATTTCCTTCTTTTACCAACTAAGCGAACAAGCGATCTTTCTGTAGCTTTATCTTTTCTGTTGATTTTAAGGTGATTGGTGAGATGCTGAATTCTGAATGTAAACAGTGCTACCTGACCTTCGGCAGATCCACTATCAAATTCCGATTTTCCGTACTCCATGAAAATATTCTTCTTAACCTCAGATGTTAAATACATATTAAATTTATTTTCGTTCTTATTTTCGGGCTGCAAAATTAAAAATAATTTATTAGATAACAAAATAATTTATTAACAATTGTTGACAAACCCTGAATATTTGCTCTGCAAAAGTAATCTAAAAAATTGATACAATCGGAAGAAATTTTCAACTCCTGGCAGAAAATATATATATTTTGTGAATATTTTGTATGAATCTGTCAGAAGCTCCATTTGAGCCTGGTAAACAGCATGGACCCATAATCGCCGAATTCTGTGCCATCATTGCCCATAAATAGTTGGCCCATAAGCATAAAGCCGATGTTATCAGTAAGCGATACATCCAAAGAAGGACCAAAATAACCGGATTTATCGTTGGGGTTCAGCATTGCTGAAACCGAAGCATTCATTAAAGGGCTGATTGGGTAGCTAAATGAAACAAAAGTAGAAACACGTGCAAGGGTAAAAAACTTTGCCGAAACTTCCATATCCAGTGCGAATAAGTTTCGTTGACCTGCCCTGCCGGTTGTTCCGGCACTATTGTATAAAATTGCGGTTTGAAGAAATAAGCCGTTCTTAAAGGTATAATTTAAGCTGGCTGTAGCAACAAAGATTCCTGTCGTATCTTTAAAATGATCTTTTTCGCGAAAATAACTCCCTTCGCCAACAAATCCGGCACCACCAATTTGTCCGGCCCAGCCTGCACCGATAACAAGGTCTTCTTTCATTTTTCCCACAAGAACCTGGAAATCGTAGTTCCATTTATTAAACCGATACATCGCTGCAAGGGTTGATTTATCATTTTTGTCAAGGCTGGCAGCCAATTGGAGTGAAGATGTCATCCCTGTATAATATTGCATCAGAACGGCATCGCTACCTGCACGTTCAACATAGTCAAAATCGAAATAATTGGCCGAATTAAAAATGTCGTTTGGTGTCCAGACTAAATTAATTCCCCAATTAATTCTTTGCCGGCCGATGGTTAATTCAAATTTCCCCTGGGTATATTGAATGTAAAAACGGTCAAAATTGGTGTATAAGTAGTATGATGAATCCCTGGAAATCGACTTTGTCATGTTTAGTTTGCCATTGTCTTTTACCGATAAATCAGCCATATACGGATAAAATTCGAAGGGTATTTGTCCATAACTGGCTATATTGCGCATGGCAATATATGTTTTAAGCTTTTCAGACGGGTACCATCTGAAATCAAATCGATTAGAAACTGTATTCATGGTAAACCATTGAGAACCAACCGGAGGCATCCAAACCATTTCAAGGGTTTGCAGATATCCATTCAAATTATAATTTTTGGTGTTGTTCTGCGAAAAGACATTGCAAACAGTCGTAATAAAAAACAATAGTAATACGATCTTTTTCATTATTTACCATTTTTCATGATATCCTTCACCACTTTACCATCGTCGATGGTTATGATTCTTCGGGCTTTATCCATTACCCGCTGATCATGGGTAGAGAATATGAATGTAATATGATGTTCTTTATTCATTTCCTGCATCATGTCCAAAAGGTCATTTGTTGATTTTGAGTCTAGATTTGCAGTTGGCTCATCGGCCAGAATAAATTTTGGTTTGGATGCGAGTGCCCGGGCTACCGAAACACGTTGTTGCTGACCTCCCGAGAGTTTACCTGGCCGTTCATTAATTTTTTCTCCGATTCCAACATCTTCGAGCAATTTTTTTGCAATTTCATTGCGCTCATTTTTTTTCTTGCCCTGGAGCTGCATGATAAAGGCCACATTTTCGATGGCTGTGAGAACGGGAATCAAGTTATATGCCTGAAATACAAAACCAATATTGTTGAGCCGGTAATCAATCAACTGTTTGGGTTTCAATTGGCTCAGATCCGTTCCGTCAATGACTATTTTACCTTTGGTGGGTTTGTCAAGTCCACCGACCAGATTTAAAAAAGTAGTTTTACCGGAACCGGATGGTCCCACAATTGCTGTAAATTCTCCTTTTTCAAAAGAAATATCGATCCCGTTAACCGCTTTAACAGGTACAACGGATTCCTGATAAATTTTGTATAAGTCGCTAATTTGGATAATTGCCATTATTTCTGTGTTTTATGCGTTAATCATTTTGTTGAATTGCTGTTGCCGGATTTAGTTTTAATGCCTTCCGGGCTGGGTATATGGATGAAATCACCGCTGTAAATATGACCATTAGCGTAGTGATAATGTAAAATTTTGTATCTGCACTAAAATAGAGTACAGAACTGTATCCGATGGCATTCAACCCTTCACTAAACATAGTTAAATCAATTCCCTTCGTAGAGTAATACTGAACCAAAGCAATGCTTATTATAATACCCACGATACCACCAACAATGGAAAGAAATACAGTTTCAAGCATGATCATACTGAAGATTCTTTTTTTGTTCAGCCCGATGGCCATCAACATTCCTATTTCCTTAATCCGCTCCATCACCACCATTAACATGGTATTAACAATTCCGAATGCGAGGGCTGCCAATATGATGACCAGGAAAAAATAAAGAAATAAATCAAGCATGTCTATCATTGCGAACAAGGTGGGCTCTATTTGTTTCCAGGTTCTCACAGATAGAATCCCTGAACCGATCTGATCCGAATATTTAGCCCTGATAACATCTGCTATCTGATCTGTTGTTATATTTTCAGTTAAACGGATGGCAATTTCGCTTGATTTTTTAGGCTCAAATCCGATTAGCTGGCACAGATCATTTTGCCTGACGAAAACATAGAGTTCGTCGTACATATCATTATCTGTATTATAAATACCGACAATCCTGAATGCCCCATAAGTTATGATGCCGTCGGTGTTTGCAATTGTGATAACCACTTTGGATCCAATTTTGGCATTTAGTTTTTTTGCCAGCTTGTCGCCAACTAAAATTGGGATGCGATCCTTATCGGTGATGTAATTCCCATCAAGCATTTTATCAGAAAGGCCGGTTACCAGCTTTTCTTTTTCGGGTTCGATTCCGTTGATCATGACCCCCGTGCCGGTTTCAGCAGTGCTGATCATTGCGGAAGCTTTAATCCGGCTCGAAGCTGCTTTCACGCCTTCAATCTTTTCAATTTCATCAATCAGATTTTGGGGCTGATCAATGGTGTATTGAATTTCTTCGTTTAATAAAAAGCCGGGATGGTGGATTTGAATATTTGATATTTCGTTATCGATTGCCGAATTTACACGTTGTTCAACCATGCCATTCATGATTGCATAATACATGATCCCACCAATAAGGCCGATTGTTATTGCAATGATGATGACCAGGCTTCTAAGTTTGTTTCTCCAAACATTTCTCCATGCTATTGACCAAATCATATCTTGAAATTTAATGTTTATATTATGACCTCATGGCCTTTAAAATTTTAAACCTAAGTACAAATATCAGTGGATAAAGTGCAGCCAGAAGCGCCAGAATAAATATTGTTATACTCTGATTTGTATATATAAAACTGTCGGTTGCAAAAGGCATGATCGGATCGAGATTGTATTCAAGCATCATCTCGGCCGTACTTCCTGTTAATGGAATGGGATGATAATAAAGGTAGTTTAACAACGGGATGCCGGCGATGATACCCGCAATTACTCCAATTGCTCCAATCAGAATAGTTTCAAAAATTACAACAAAAGCGAGTTTGTAACGTCTCATACCAACCGAAACCATGATGGCGAATTCTTTTCTTCGTTCCATGGTCATCATCATAACAGTTCCAAGGATGCCAAAAGCAACAATCAGATACAAAATGGCAAGCATAATAATGCCGCCTCCGTTGTCGCTTTGTATTTGTTGTACCATTTCGGTTAAAATTTCGTTCCAACCCATCACTTCATAATGATCACCAAGCTTTTGGGATAATTCATTTTTAACTTTATCCAGCTTATTATCATTTTCAATATCGATAATGATGGAGGTGACCAATTGTGGGAAATAAGGCGAAAACATTTCCTGGGCATTTTCGATCCCCATAAAAACAAATAAATTATTCATCTTAGGAGCAGGGAACTTGACTATCCCAACCACCGGAAAAGTTGCTGCGGCAGTAATTCCCTGGTAGCCCTGACCAATCAGGACAAGGGTGTCGTTAAGCCCTATTTTTAGATAATTTGCAAGTCCTTCGGCCAGAACGATCCCTTCGTCCTTGCGTTTGATAAAACGACCTTCAATTAATTTATTTGATAATTTTCGGCGTGGATCTTCAATCTCCGGGTCGATTCCTTGAATTAGAAGTCCCTTGGTCATTTCTCCATATGAAGCAAGCGCAAAGGATTCAAGGCGTGGCATCACGCTTGTTATTTCTGATTCACTTGATATGATCTGTTTGAGCTCATCCGTAAATTCACAAGCGTGATTAATTGACTGGCTGTCCCAATAGCCCTGTTTGTGTATTTGAATATGTCCGACGTCCAGCACCCCGGCATTAATCATCATATCGTATTGTCCGATCTGCATCGATCGCATTAAAAGGGCCAGGAAAACAGCTGAGAAAACGGATGCTGCGGTGATAATGGTCCTTCGTTTATTGCGCCATAAATTTCTCCACGCTATTTTTAGAAGAGTATTCATGTGTTTGTTTTTATAATTTTTGGTTCACTATTTAGCTCTTACACTTTTCATGTTTTGTTGCGAAAAGAATGATTGTGTGATCCCTTTTATATTGAACTCCTGTCTGATCACTTTCAGCTCAGTAAGATTTCCTTCTTTATCAGTCGGGTAAATCCTTAATACAGATGGTAATTCCCGATCACCCATGAGTTTAATTTCAGAGGCCGTTGAGACATTCACCAAATCCATATAATCGTCATAAAATTCACTTTTTAGCTGAAAAAATTCTTTTTTCGAAATCCAGATAATAATTTTTCCCCACACCACGGGTGCCTCTTCTAATGGCATGAGTTCTACTTTGTAACAATCATAGCCATTTATGGTGTCACTGCCAATTACGCGGTGTGTATAATCTATCAGCAAAGAATTTTCTCTCACCAAATCATCATTTGTAAAATCAGAGCCCATCCATGATTGCATCATCATCGAAGGTGGTATTTTAATCATTCTGTTAATGGAGGGCATCCAGTTCCACATGTCTTGTTCCCTTTTCAAAAAAACCTGTCCTTTGTCCCTTGCCGGAGCAGTTATGAGTATCATATAGTATTCCTTTCCCAGCGACCAGCTTTGCATACTGATGGTACGGGTCCAATCAGGCCTGGTAATGGTCATTGTCATTTCACTAAAACTGGATTCGCCGAGGGACAAGTCAATTGATTTTTCGACAATGGCCTTTGCTGAAAGCTCCTGGGCTTTTATAACGCCTGTGCCAATTATTAAAAATAATGCCAATAATAGTAATCTAAGTTTTTTCATTTTTATTGTTTTTGATATAGCAAAATTTTTCGAGTATGGTATCGATGAGGTTATCGATCGGATAAAGTGAGGGGTTCATTACGTAATTAAATCCGACTCCGTCCATCATGGCACCAAACAACAGTGCTTCATTAACCGGATCCTTTGAATTATGAGCTTCATAATATCGGGTTAAAATCCCTATAAAGGCGGGAACCAAATTCGTGTATTTATCCTGAATAAGTTTAAATGCCTGGGGTTGTAAAAAAAGTGCATAATATAATTTCCAGTACTTAATATCTTTTTTTAACAACATGAATATATTTCGGATGAAGCTTTCCATTTCTGCCTCAGTAAGTATTCCATCATTATTTGGATCAAAATATTCGAGCATCTCATCAATGCCTTTCGATAGCAATTCTAAAACCAATGCATCTTTGCTCTCAAAATAATTGTACATGAGTCCCTTCGAAACACCCGCCTTTTCGGCAATTTTACTGATTGAACTTGCATAATAACCATCATTTGCAAGAAGCTCCAGGGCAGCTTCCATGATGAGTGCTTTCTTCTCCTTGCGAATGTGTTTGAATTGTTCTGGTGTTCTGGGTGACATCGATTTTATTTTATGAATGACCGGTCGGTCAAAAATACATCATCTTTATTTAATTTGTCAAGTTTTTTATTGATTTTTTTGTTGATTAATCTGTAAAGATCAGTTAATCAGGGAATTAAAAATAGGTTTTTGTTTGTGTTTATTTTTGGCTTTGGGTGAAACCCATATGTTAAGCTTTTTTAATTACTTTTGGCCAAAAAAAAGTATGGCAAAGGAAAAAGTTGTTCTGGTAGATCGTAACGACAACACATTAGGAACAATGGGTAAGATGGAAGCACATGAACTTGGCGTTCTTCACCGGGCATTCTCAATATTTGTTTTTAATTCAAAAGGAGAACTTATGATACACCAGCGGGCTTTGTCAAAATACCACTCTCCGGGTTTATGGACAAATACTTGTTGTTCGCACCCCAGATTGGATGAAAATGTACTAGAAAACGCACACCAAAGACTGGTTGAAGAGATGGGTTTTGATTGTGAGCTTGAGAGCGCATTCAGTTTTATATACAGGGCAGATGTTGGGCAAGGATTAACGGAACATGAGTTTGATTATGTATTTGTGGGTCGGTATGATGATCAACCACAGATTAACAAAGCTGAGGTTGAGGATTGGAAGTATATGGATATGAATAGCTTAAGAGATGACATTGATCATCATCCGGGAAATTATACCGAATGGTTCAAAATTGCCTTTGAAAAGGTGGAGAAATATTTGCTTCAAAAAAAAGCTTAAGAAAGAATTTGCCTGAAATCGCTCCCGCTTGGTTGCTGGAACGCCCTTAATTCGAATTGTGGGATTACCGCCAAAATATGATCAAAGATATCTGATTGCAAATCTTCGTATTTAACCCACTCTTTTATTCGGCTAAAAACGTATATTTCCATCGGGATTCCATCAGTGGTTGGTTGCAGCTGTCTTACCATAAAAGTCATTTCAGTATTGATCTCCGGGATGTTACGGAGGTATTCTTTTAAATAAGCCCTGAAAACGCCCAGATTGGTTTGTCTTCGTCCGTTTACCAGAATAGTATTGTCGATACTGTATTTCTTATTGAACATTTCAAGCTCTTCATGTTTTTGATCAATATAATTTGTCAGAAAATGAATTTTTCTGAATCTTGACAACATGTCTTCGTCACAGAATTTAACACTGTTTAAATCTATATTGATTGATCGCTTAATTCTTCTTCCGTCCGATTCTTCCATTCCCCGCCAATTCTGAAAGTAATCGGTAACCAATGAGTAGGTCGGAATGGTCGTAATTGTTTTATCCCAGTTCTGGACTTTTACGGTTGTTAGGGTAATATCGGTCACATTTCCATCGGCACCGAATTTGGGCATAGATATCCAGTCGCCGATTCTAACCATATCATTCGATGTTAGTTGAATGCCACCTACAAAACCTAAGATTGGATCTTTAAATACCAACATCAGTATTGCGGAAAAGGCACCAAATCCGGCCAGCCAGCCGATTCCACTTTTACCAAGAAAAATAGAAATCAAAAATACAATGGCAATGATATATACGATGATTTTAATTACCTGTATATATCCCTTGATTGGCCTCGCTTTTGAGAAACTAAACGATTGATAGATGGTATAAAAAGCATCCAGCCCGGCATTAATTACCGAGATTGAAGTAATGAGGATCAGGATTTGAAAAATAGCACCCAGTATTTTCAAGGTAAGCGGATAGTCGGTAAAAATATAGGTTGAAAAAGAATTCAGTATCAGAAGAGGGACAAAATAGGCCAATCTGATAAAAATCCGCTTGTCAACCAGGATGTCATCCCATTTAAAACTATTGTTTTTTAGCATTTTATGCATTCTGCGTTTGATGATGTATTTTATCACCAGAAACAGAATGATACATAAAATCAGGAGCAATAAAAATTCAGTATAGCTTGTAAGATCGTTGGCCATATCTTGATCCATGCCCATTTGCTCGAGCCACGATTTAAACAAATCAGAATACTTTTTAAACATTATATGGTATTATTTTAGAGTTTTTTTATTTCGGCTAAATATTTTTCACGCAAAAATAAACATTCTCCTAAACATACATTGGTGTCGTAAATTCTAATTACATCTTTTAAACCGGTTTTACGGTAAAAGGTACCCAGGGCTGCATCGAAGTTATTATCTTCTATGTTGTGTTTTATTTGTAAGGTAATTTTTTCAAAAACATCCCAGTCAAGTCTTGCCGGAACTTCAAAATAACCCATCTCAGGCGTATCTTTATCCATGTAAATACCTTCATTTACTTCATCCATGACAAAGAATTTTCTGATCCGAATCAGTCCGTCGTATGAAGCTATTTTTCTTCCTTTAATAAAACTAATTCCTTGTTCTTTATATAAAGCGATCAATTCTCCAATGAGTGCATAATTTTCAAGATCCTTAATGCGAATACAGGGTTCAAGTTGATTAAATACCATAATCTTACCAGGTGAAGCATCAAATTTTGAAGAGAATTTTTCTCTGACTTTAATAGTTTTGCGGATTACCTCTTCATCCGTTTCTTTAGAGCGCATCACTAAAAAAATTGATTTTGGATTTGTTTGATCCGGAATGGTCGTTCCATGATAGCCCGGAAAGGGATGAAGGGATTCCAGTACCAAATCTTCAAAATCGACAGAAATAAGTGTTTCTATTTTTTGAATTGTGCCGATGGTTTCAATGATGTAGTTAGGTTGCATAGTTGTAAATTGTTTTTTGAGTAATAAAGTTATTTAAAGCGAATATAAATAATTTTTTAGATGTTTAAAGCATTAAATCGGTATTTCTTTACTTTTTTATCAATATAAAGAAAAGTTCCCGCTCGCGTCTTGGTTTGATTGAATTATAGCAAAGTTCAAAAGTTTTAAAACTAAAAAACGGCCGGAAGAGTTTTTTATATTCTTCTGCGGTACCTCCGTAGGGTGGTTGATTACCGGGGAATTCATGATTAAAAACAATACCTGTGAATTTTCCACCGGGAACCAATAAGTCGTTTATTTTTGAAGCATATAAACCCCTCTCACTTTTGGGAAAAGAAGTCAGGAAAGTATGTTCGATAATTAGATCATACCGACCCGTATGGTCAAAAAAGTCTTCGGTGATAATTTGTGCTTCGGGGAATTCCGGGTTTCTTTTCCTGAAATTTTCAACAGGTGCGGGTGCAAAATCAAGCAAAAAGACATTCTTAAATCCTGATTTATATAAATATTCAACTTCATAGGCATTCCCGGCACCGGGAATAAGTATACGCAGTGTTTTATTATCAATTTGATTGAAGTATTCTTTTAGTGGTGTGGCTGCGTAACCAACATCCCATCCGGGCTGTATCTTATCATAAGTTTTGTTCCAATAATTTTTGTCCAGCATTTCAACCTCCCACTCGTTTTGTTTTGTAGCCTTCTTGTGTTAATATTTTAATAATTTGCTCACGCTTATCACCCTGAATAATTATTTCTCCATCCTTAACCGAACCTCCCGTGCCACATTTGTTTTTTATTGTTTTCCCGAGTTGTTGAAGGTCTTCATTGGTTCCGATAAATCCTTTAATAATTGAAACAATTTTCCCGGCCCGGTGTTTTTTTTCCAGATGAATCTGAAGCAACTGCTTCTCTGCGGCTAATGTTTCCTGCTCTACCGGATCATCATATTCATAATTATAATCCGGATTGGTTGAATAAACGATTCCACTTGGTTTTTTCTTTTTTCCCATAAGGTTAATTTTGATTCTAAGGAACAAAAATATGAACTGCTTTCGGAATTATTTTAACTTCTATCTCCTGATCTGCATCAAAATATTCGCCATCAATATTGATCAGCATTTTATGATTGCCTTTAATACGAATCTGCTGCGTTTTAAAAGACTGATAATGCTTGCTTTTATTCACTCTTTTGAATAGTAATTTTATAAGTGTGAAGGGCAAATCAAAAACCGGTGGTTTTTGAACGATGCAAACATCAATATATCCGTCATTAATGACAGCCTGCGGTGCAATTGATAAGTTATTGCCAAACTGATCAGAATTTGCAAAGCAGATCATTAACGCTTTTTTGTTTATTATGATGTCGTTATGAAAAATTTCATAGTCAAGGGGTTTATAGCCGAAATAATATTTTAAGACCAATTTAAGGTACGACCAGAAACCACGTGATTTACGTGCCAGGAAATGTTTAGCGATCAAGGCATCAAAACCGGTGCCGGCAATGCTTATAAAAGGCTGTCTGTTAATAGAAGCAGCATCAATCAATTTGGTATTGCCTTTTTTAACAATCTGAATCGCTTTTTGAATGTTAAACGGAATTTTTAAATGGCGTGCAAGACCATTTCCTGATCCAATGGGTATAATCCCCAATTTGACGGTTGTGGAATATAGGGATTTAATCACTTCATTGACTGATCCGTCGCCTCCTGCAATCAAAATTATTTTTACTCCTTCGTTCACCCCATCTTCTGCAAGTTTTGTCAGATGACCGGGATGTTCAGAGTGTTTTATATTGTACTCAAATTTCGAACTTTTTAATTCCTCATGGATCAATCTTTCGAAATTATCAGAAAGGCCGTGTCCTGCGCATTTATTTATTAAAACTAATAACTGATCTTTGGACATACAACATACTATTTGAAAGATAAATCCGGATATTTGGAATGACAAATGTAGGAATAATTTTTTTTGAAGATTCTTGTCATTGTGATGCTAATTTTGAAAATTCGGGTGATAGCTCGTAAAATACTAAAGTAGGAACATTCATGCGATAAGTATAAAATGACATTTATTTTACGGGATATTTTAGGCTAACGATTTAATTTGCAGGTCTGTTGTCGATTCGTCTTTTTTTCAGTCCCTTTATTTTTTAATTTAGCAAGTCAATTCTTAAACGATCTTGTGCTTAAAACGTTAATAAAATACTGGGGTTATTCTTCTTTTCGTCCGATGCAGGAAGAAATCATTCAATCTGTACTGGACGGGAAAGATACCCTTGCATTGCTACCCACAGGAGGGGGTAAATCCATTTGTTTCCAGGTTCCGGCCTTAATGACAGAAGGTGTTTGCATCGTTATTACCCCGCTAATAGCACTGATGAAAGACCAAATCGAGAATCTGAAGCAAAAGGGCATAAAAGCATATGCCATTTATTCGGGAATGCATCTCAACGAAATTGATCTGGCATATAATGCCTGTATTTATGGAAGAAGCAAATTTTTATATATCTCCCCTGAAAGGCTTGAAACGGATGCCTTTCTGGCGAATCTCAAAAAAATTAAGGTAAATTTTCTGGTGGTGGATGAAGCGCATTGTATTTCTCAGTGGGGGTATGACTTTAGGCCGCCCTATTTAAGAATTTTTGATGCAAGAAAGTACATGGCAAAAACGCCGGTACTGGCACTGACCGCAACTGCCACAACGGATGTAGTTAAAGATATCCAGGAAAAGCTTGGATTTAAACAAGCCAATTTGTTTCAACAAAGCTTTAACAGAAAAAACCTAACTTATTCTGTAATTAAGGAAGAGGATAAACTAAAGCGCTTATTAAAGATTTACCAGAAAGTAAGCGGTGTGGGAATAATTTATGTTCGGAACCGAAGAAAAACAAAGGAAATTGCCGATTTTTTAAAGCAAAACAACATCAAAGCCGATCATTACCATGCCGGTTTGGATATGCGAGATAGATCAGCAAAACAGGATCATTGGAAAAAAAGCAGGGATGGAGTAATGGTTGCGACCAATGCATTTGGGATGGGCATTGATAAACCGGATGTACGTTTTGTTATTCATCTTGATTTACCCGATACATTGGAATCGTATTTTCAGGAAGCCGGTCGGGCAGGAAGAGACGAAAAGGAAGCATATTCTATCATTCTTTACGAAAATGCAGATATCAGTGAACTCAAAAAGAATTTTGATCAGTCATATCCTTCAATAAATACAATCAAAGACATATACCAGGCCCTGGGAAATCATTTGCAATTAGCGGTTGGAAGCGGAAAAGATGCAACTTTCGATTTTGACCTGTTAGAGTTTTGCTCAAAATTTAATTTTCAGCCCCTCATTGTATTTAATGCGCTCAAATTTCTCGAAAAGGAATCTTACCTGTTTTTAAATGAAGGCTTTAATAATCAGGCCAAAATAAGATTTATCGTGAACAGGGAAAATTTGTACAAGTTTCAGGTTGAAAATTCTTATTATGATTTGTTTATCAAACTTCTCCTGCGTTCATATTCTGGATTATTTCAGGATTTTACCAACATCAGTGAATCGGAGCTGGCCAACCGGATGGCTGTGGATATTAAAACCATTTCTTCCAACTTAAAACGTTTACAACAATATGAAATCATCGATTACGTGCCGCAGAAAGATAAGCCACAACTGGTTTTTTTAAAAGAAAGAATTGATTCAAAACATGTTTTGATATCGAAGGAAAATTACAGCAACCTAAAAAAAGCAGCTAAAATTCGCATGAGCAGGGTAATTAATTACATCGAAACAAATAATAAATGCAGGAACCAACAATTGTTGAATTATTTCGGTGAAAAAGATTCAGAACGTTGTGGGAGTTGTGATGTTTGTTTGAAGCGAGATCAGATAAATTTGTCAACTGCCGAATTTGATGAAATATACAGGCTTGTGAAGCCGCTCCTTTTAACGAGAGCCTGCTTTCTCCAGGAAATTATTGATAAATTGGATGAATTCAAAGAAGAAGATGTTATTAAAGTAGTAAGATGGCTACAGGATAATGGTAATATAGAGGTGAATGAGAAAAATCAATTGGCATGGAGAAAACAATTGGGATTGGATTTTTAAGATCAGATGAAAATTTATAAAGATTTTTATACTTCACCGGATGTGGTGCAAATTGCCCGAAATCTGATTGGAAAATACTTGTTTGTCAAGTCAGAAGGCATTGTTTGTGGAGGTTATATTACAGAGTCCGAAGCCTATCAGGGCCCGACAGACAGGGCCTCTCATGCCTATAATAACAGACGGACTAACCGGACGGAAGTTATGTTTTATGAAGGCGGGCGAACCTATGTCTATTTGTGTTATGGAATTCATTCGATGTTGAACATAGTGACAGGACCAAAAGACATACCTCATGCAGTTTTGATCAGGGGTTTTATGCCAACAACCGGACTTGAGGCCATAAAAAAAAGAATAGGGGTCAATAACCCATCGGCGAAAAATTTTAATGGACCCGGCAAACTTACCAAAGCTTTGGGCATAAATGCAGTTCATAACAATCTTGATTTATCCGGCAATGAAATATGGCTCGAAGATCGTGGACTGAAGCTGAAAGGCAAAAAAATTATAGCCGGGCCGCGTATTGGTGTGGATTATGCCAAGGAAGATGCACTTTTACCGTATAGGTTTGTGTTGAAATAAAAAAAAGACCCTGCCTGGCAGGGTCTTTTTTTTATTAGCAGTTCTGATGCGAATTATACTTTCTTAGCAAGTTCGTTTCCTGGTTTGAATTTAACCACTTTTTTTGCTGCTATATTAATTTCTTTACCAGTTTGTGGGTTTCTGCCTTTACGAGCAGCTCTTTTTGAAACAGAAAAAGAACCGAAACCTACTAATGCTACTCTGTCACCTTTTTTTAAAGCACCAGATGTGGCATTGATAAAAGAGTCAAGAGCTCTTTTGGCATCAGCTTTTGTCAAATTTGCGTTAGAAGCCATTGCTTCTATTAATTCTGCTTTGTTCATTTTTCTTGGTTTTTAATTAATAATAATATTATCGAAGAACTTGCAAATATATAAGAATATAGAAACAAATCAAGTAAAATGCTCTAAAACCCTTGAAAATGTTAATAAAACCGAATATTTGTTAATAACTAGGGGGGTATTTTGACAAAAACCCAATTCTTTCTGAAAGTATTGATATTATTAACTATGAAGCATTCCAGCCTGAATTTATAGGAAAGCCCCTTAAAAAGTCTTGCACATCCATTCTTTTTTTACCGGAAAGCTGAATATTCTGAAGTCTTAAAAATCCGTCAGAAGCGGCAATTTTTAAATGCTTTTTTCCATCGGTAATTATTGTGCCCGGCTCTGCGTATGCTGATCCGCTTTCAAATTCGGCTGAATATATCTTAAGTTGTAATGATTCGAGCTTTGCATGATTTAGCATCGTATATGCTCCAGGATACGGATTAAGGCCCCTTATTAAATTGAGAATTGAAACTCCGGATTCAACCCAATTTATATGGGTGTCATTTTTGAAGATTTTTGGTGCCGTTTTAAGGGCCTTCTGATCCGAAACAAATAATGACTGGTCTTTAGGTTTAATATTGCCGGAACGAATTGCATTTACTGTTTTTAAAACCAGTTTGGCTCCTTCAATCATAAGCTTATCATGCAAGATTCCGGCAGTATCTTCTTGGCCAATGTTAAATTTTTCCTGAAAAATAATCTGGCCCGTATCAATTTCCTGTTTTAAGAAAAAGGTGGTAATTCCAGTTTCTTTTTCTCCGTTCATAATGGCACGGTTAATCGGTGCGGCACCCCTGTAATCGGGCAGGAGTGAAGCATGCAAATTAAATGTCCCGTATTTTGGCATCGACCAAACCACTTCAGGGAGCATTCTGAACGCTACCACAATTTGTAAGTCAGCGTTTAGCTCTTGCAATCCTCTAATAAATTCGGCATCCTTAAGATTATGTGGCTGGAGAACGGGGATTGAGTGTTTGCGGGCATAATTTTTGATCGCGGATTCAGTCAGCTTTTTGCCCCTGCCGGCCGGTTTATCGGGGGCTGTGATTACCGATATCACATTCAGGCCATTTTTGATTAGTATATCCAGGGATGGTACTGCAAAGTCTGGGGTCCCCATAAAGATTATTCTCAGGCTATCCATCAGTATTTTTTTTAAAGATAAAAAAAACCCCGCGAAAGCGGGGCTTATATTATTTAATATCGACTTTTAATTTGCCATTTCCCTGGCCCTGGCAATATCTTTTTCAATATTTCTGGCTTCCATACTCATGCCGTAATCATTCAATATTCGTTCATAGGCCGAAACGGCTTTTTTATATTCTTTTTCAATCTCGTAAACTTTTCCTGCCTTTAACAGAAATACAGGAGTTGTGAATGAGTTATCATCTTTTTCGGCTGCTTCCATATAATAAGAAACGGCTTTTTTATAATCTTTTAATTCAAGGTAAGCATCACCAATTGCACCAGCGGCCATAGGTGCAATCATTCGGTCTTTAAGCGTGAATTTTTTTAGATAATCAATTGCATTCTCGAACTCACCTTTTTTAAGGAAACATATTCCGGCATAATAATTTGCAAGTTTTCCTGGTTTTGAGGCGCCAAATTCATCAATAATATCCAAAAATCCGAGATAGTTACCGTCACCATACAATGCCAGATCAACCGAATCCTTGCTGAAATAAATTTCAGCCATGTACATTTGTGCCTTTGCCTCTTTTTCGAGAGGAGTGATATATAATTTTTGATAACCAAAATATCCGAGTATTAAAATGATAATTACACCGATAATGATAGAAAGTAATTTCTGGTTATTTTCAATGAATTGTTCTGTTTTACTTAACGCTTCTTCTACAGCTACAATCTTGTCTTCAGTTTTGTCAACTTTTTTCGCCATTTTTTCAAGTTTTGAAGTGCAAAAGTAAATTTTTTTAATGAAATTATACAAGCTTGGATAAAAATAATTCAGTACCAGCGTATTTTGAGCATGAACTCCTTTTTATTATTTACAACGAATTCGCTAACTTTGGCTCATTGAGGATATTATTAAAAAAATAAAATTCACCGATAAATAATTAATGATTGATGAAGGAGGATCTAAACACCATGCTGGGTTTGTTCGACTATCTGGCCCAATTCATTTCAGATAATAAAAAGTTGAAATTTGATAAAATTATTCAATATCGAACAAAACATATCACTGTTGTATTAGAAGACATATTTCAATCACATAATGCGAGTGCTGTGTTGCGAAGTTGCGATTGTTTTGGCATCCAGGATGTACATATTATCGAAAACCGGAACGCATACAATTTAAATCCGGATGTTGAGCTGGGATCGGCTAAGTGGCTGAATTTAAAAAAATACAATGAACATAAAAATAATACTGTCGATACATTTAATTATTTACGAAAAGAAGGTTATCGGATTGTTGCCACAAGCCCGCACCGGAATGATCAATTACTTGAAGATTTAAAGGTGGATCAGAAAATGGCCCTGGTTTTCGGCACCGAACTTGAAGGGTTGTCGGAGATTGCCATGGAGAATGCGGATGAGTTTGTTCAAATACCCATGTATGGATTTACAGAGAGTTTTAATATTTCGGTATCGGCGGCTATTATTTTAGCCAACCTGACCTATAAAATGCGAAAATCAAAAATAAAATGGCAACTTAATGATCTTGAAAAAGCAGAAGTTTTATTGAGCTGGGCCAGGAGTGTGGTAAAGGATCATGCGCTGCTGGAAAGAAAATATTTACATAAAAAAAGTTAAATTCTTCACAATCCGTTTTTTAACTTTAAAATATTTTCATAACTTTACGATTCACTCAAAACATATTTAGAAATGGGCAAAGGAGATAAAAAAACCAAAAGAGGGAAAATCGTAATTGGCAGCCATGGAGTTAGACGGCCCAAAAAGAAAAAGAATGCTTATGTTGCGAGTACAAAGCACTCCAAAGCAAAGGCAAAAGTTGAGGTAGTACCCAAAACAGAACCTCAAAAACCTGCACCCGAAAAAGCAGCGTCTGTCTTAAAAGAAGAAAGTGTTAAAAAAGAGGTTAAGAAGACTGCTGTAAAGAAAACAACTGCTAAAAAAGCGGCTAAAGAACCTGAAACCAAGAAGGCCAAGAAAATCGAAGCGGATTAACAGGATGAATTTCACGGATAAGTAGCAAGGGGTTGATTATAAACTCCTTGCTATTTTTTTATAAACACTTCCCCTCTCTTCGAAATCTTTGAAGGCATCGTAGCTGGCAGCCGCTGGAGATAAGAGGCAGATTTTCCCTTTTTGCGTATATTTCACAATAAACTCCGCCGAGTCCATTAATGAGTTGACAACGATTAAATTTTTATCATTTGGCATCCTTTGGTCAAATAATAATTTCATCCTTCTTCCGGCAGGCCCCATAAAAATAAAATTCCTGATGTTTGATTGGATCAAAAACTGAACGAGTGCTTCAAAGTTAATACCACGGTCGAAACCGCCCAAAATCAAAGTGTCAGTTTCCGGCAGGCTTTTTACAGCTTCTATGGTTGATTCAGGGATGGTTGAAATTGAGTCGTTGTAAAAAACTATACCGTTATAGATGCCAATATATTCGAGTCGATGTTCAAGGCTTTTAAATGTTTTCACGGCCATTTTCAATTGATCAGGTGTAAGTCCGGAGAGTCGACAGGCCAGAAAAGCTGCCATGATATTGTATAGATTATGAGTTCCCTTCAGGTTTGTGATTTCCTTAGTCGGGCAAATTGCCTCTATAGTGTTGTTGATTTTCAGATAAATGACTTCATTATTCACATAACTATGCACATTTTTTTTCTGACTCAGTGAAAACCCCATTTGATTTGATAATATTACCCTTTGCTTTAACTCACACAAATCCTTCAGGTCTGAATATGTTATGATATAATCAGATTTTTTCTGATTTCGGCAAATATTGAGTTTGCATTGTTTGTAATTTTCAAAGCTTTTGAAATAATCCAGATGTTCTTCGAAAACATTAAGCAATATTGCGATGTGTGGGGAAACATTTATGGATTCGAGCTGATGGGCCGAAAGTTCAAATACGATAATTGTAGCGGGTTTTATCTGATCAATTGCCAGAAAAGGAGGTATGCCAATGTTGCCCACCAGTACACAATCTTTTCCTGACTCTTTTAACAAATGATAAATAAGGCTTGAGGTGGTGCTTTTTCCTTTGGTTCCCGTGATACCAATCGTTTGCTTTGAGAAAAACTCCAGTAATAATTGTGTTTGTGAACTGACAATGCTGCCTGGTTTTAGCGCAACATCCCGGATGTTAATTCCGGGCGATTTGAAAATAAAATCATATTCTTTTATGCTGTTCAGGTAATCCTTTCCTTTTATAACCGTTAAATGATGATCTGTTTTTGAGATGTGGTTTAATCTTTCATGGTCGTTGTTCCGGTCGGCAATGGTTATTTTTTGAAACGGAAGAATTTTGCGCAAAAGCTGATAAGTTGATTCGCCTTCTCGGCCAAATCCCAAAATCAGGACGTTCTTCCCTTTAATCTTTTTTATGAGACCATCAATCATATGAGTTCTGATTTTATGATGTCTAAAAATTTTGGTTTCAGATAGTGCTCTGGGTTAATTTCAGTCATGAGGTTTTGTACGTCCGAATTCTTGTAAATCTCAAAAGCTTTTGAATTCTGATAATGTTTCAATAGCATGGGCATTTTTTTGCCCTTGTATTTTTTTAGGGTAAGAATAAGCGCACTGTTTACATCGTCGATGGTACCCACACATTCGAAAGGTTTAATTTCTGAATTTCCTGTCAACTCATTAAAAACAGGAAGTAATTCTTCATCATTTAAAAGGTTTTTTGAAAAAATCTGATGTAATTCATTCTCGTCAATAAACGAGCCTAAAATGATATACGTAAATAAACATTTAGGGCATTTACCGCACCATTCATCCGATTTGCTTCCAACATTGCAGCTTCTGAAAACAGTGAAATAATCTTTTGATCTGGAAAAGATTTTAGCGATTTGTAATTCATTCAATGGCCTCAGAAAACTAAAATAATTAAAATCGGGAGACAAAAATTCTGAAACATATTGACGAAAATCAGTTTCAAATTCGAATGATTTGGAATATTGGTGGTTTACTGTGGTTCCGGCAACTGTTGATTCGTTGGCACTTGATTCATTTGACAAGGCAATATATTTATGCTCAGTTAACACCGCTCCCAATAAACATGTAAAAGCCAGCAGTGCTGAAAAAGGCGTATGACCGTTTAGAAACCCGAGTTTGTTAAGTTCGAGCAATTTCGGATCGAGCGTCCGTTGAACAAGCATCGTTTCAGCAATTTTATATCCCGCTTTTTTAATGGTTCTTTCCCTTGCAGGATCCATATTCAGTATCATCGGAGTCAGGTTAAAATGACTTCTTTTCAGCAATTCGAGGCTTACGATCGAATCTTTACCCCCACCAATTGGAACCATCACTTTTTCATCCAGTTTATATCGTTGGGGAGGTAAGCTTGTTCCCGAATTTGCCAAGATTTCAACAAAATTATCAGATGATGCATCAATTCCATTTATATAAAAGAATTCACCCAATCCGTTGAAATACAGCTTTTTCCACCAGTTAATTTGATCATCGCTCAACAGATGAGGTTTAATAATAATCTGTGGGCTGCAACTGGCTTTCCAGTAACTCAGTAATTCGATCATTCCGATGTGAAACACCAGGTTTCTAATATCAATTTCGGATAATATTTGAAGCTTATCTACGTTTTTGAGGTGGAATTCCATTGTTGGTGTGAAATGGAATTCAGTGCCGATTGAAAAAAAATATTTAACTTTTAATACCTCATGATTATTGAGAAAAGTGTAATTTTCAAACACAAAAACAGGATATTGTTTACGTAATTCAATATATTTTTGTTGATTATGAAAATGTTTCACGTATTATGGTATTGTTTTTGTTGAGGTAAATATGTGTGAAAATAAATGTAAAAGTAATCAATTGCGCTAAAAAAAGATAAATATTGCGATGCGAAAATTAGGAGATATTCTTTCCATAAAGTCAAATAATATTGAACCCCGAAAAGGCAGGATATTAATATCTGAACCATTTTTGGGCGATTATTATTTTAAAAGATCTGTTGTTTTATTGGCTGATCATAATGAGGAAGGATCATTCGGACTGATTATGAACAAGCCGCTGGCTATGAAGTTAAATGAGGTTGTCAAAGATTTTCCCGAATTTAATGCAACTATATATTTAGGCGGACCGGTGGAGCCCGACAATCTTTTCTTTATTCACACCCTTGGTGAGCAAATTGATGGGAGTATTGAGATTTTAAACGGACTCTATTGGGGAGGCAATCTGGATACTTTAAAGGAAATGATGCTGATGGAAAAAATCACCGCAAAAGATATCCGTTTCTATATCGGTTATTCTGGATGGTCGCCAAATCAGTTGGTTAATGAATTAAAAAGGAATTCGTGGGTTGTGTCGCCTGTTAAGTCGCATTATTTATTAAATACTCACCCTGATTTATTATGGAAAGCATCGCTGGAGAGGCTCGGGGGTGATTATAAGTATTGGATCAACTTTCCCGCAGATCCAATCAATAATTAAATCTTAAATCCTCAAGCTTTCAAAAATTAGCCGGTATCAATTTATATCCTAACCGATAAATCATTTACATGCCCGGGAATAATTCTGAAACAAAACGCGTAAAAAATCCGGGGTTTAGAATAATGGTATAAATAATTCCGAAAATACTGCCCCAGAAATGGGCATTATGACCAATATTATCATTGGCCTTTTTTGCCATGTATGCAGAATAAACCAGGTATAAAAGTCCGAAGATTGCTGCCGGAATACCTATTGGAATAAAAAAGATATAAATGGAAGCACCCGGATGCAGGATGATGCTCGCAAAGACTACGGAAGCAACAGCTCCCGATGCACCCACTGCATTATAACCCTCATGATTTTTATGTTTTGCATAGTCAAAAATTGAAGAAAAGATGATGCCCCCAATGTATAAAAGAACGAAATAATATACGGCCTTATATCCAAAATAATATTGAAAAAAAGTCAGCACAACTTTTCCGAAGGTCCACAACACATACATGTTGACCAGCAAATGCATCCAGTCAACATGTATAAATGCATGAGTAAAAAAACGATATCCCTGCTTATTGTGTTTAATATAATAAGCATTAAATTTTAATTTATCGAAAATTTCCCGGTCGTTAAAAGCAACAATGGATACAACAACCGTTATTAAGATGATTAAAATACTTGCCATTAATTTTGCATTTGTGTATAATCCAATTCAGATCCCAGTACGCTGTGTGGGATTAAATAAACTGCTATCAGGGCAAGGGTTGCAATAATTACCCATTTACGGTGTTTTTTGTCCTTCATGGTTTTAAATAGTGCGACCACCCAAAAAATAAAAGCAACCAGCGTTTTATTATCCGTTAAATCATGCCCAAATGGCCAGCCGGTCCATAATGCTCCGAATGCATATTTTTGAACAATGGGCCCGAGAATCAATCCGCCCAGGAAAAAGAAAATTACGGTGTACTGTGTATACGTAAAAATATTTTCCCTTCTATAATATGCCTCAATACCGGTTCTGATTGAGAATACCATCGCAAGGAACATCAGAATGATGTGAGGAAACAAAATATATTCAGGAACGATGCCTGTAAATCTTATAATAACAGGTTCTTCCCTCAAAGATACGCTTGCGTTGCCATCACTTAAACTGATATTATACATTACTTTTCCTGCCATTGGCTGATGAGGGATGAACGCTATAAGTTTATTTCCTTCTCTTTGCATGTGTACTTCGCTCCATTCATCATGGCTTTTGAAGCGTCTGAAGTGAAATGTTCCGTTAATATTTTCATTTTCAACGCTCACTTCAATTTTGGCATCGCCTTCTTTGCCCCAGGATCGTATTAAACGATATTTAACCGTTTCACCGGCAATTTCAACTTTTCCAAGTGCAGGGTGTGTTGGTCCTGTAAGTCTTTGGTAAACAATAAAAACGAGCATAAATAGGATGGAAAACATCCAGAGTAAAAATGATTTTAATTTTGGGTTCATATCTAAGCAAAGTTTTAGTGAGTATTTGAGATTATTGTCTTGTCATCACAAAATCCATATTCCATCTGTAAAGTAATGTGGCTGATATGATGACGTAGTTTTAAGAATTCTTCAATATTTTTGATAACCTGTTCGCAATCACTGGTTTTTAAATCTTCAGAAAGGTCAATATGTGCTTCGAAATGGGTTTCTTTATCACTAAGGCTCCATACGTGCACATGGTGGATATCTTTAACGTGTTTAAGTTTTTGAATTTCTTCAGAGATTTTCAGTATGTCAATTCCTTTTGGAGTGGATTGCATCAGGATGCGATAGGTTTCCAATAAGATGGATATTGTTTCTTTGATAATATAAAAACTTATTAAAACTGTGATTAATGGATCGATCCAGTAAATTCCAAAGAATAAAATAAGCACGGCCCCCAAAATGACTGCAAAAGAAGATACGGTATCACCGATTAAATGCAGATAGGCACTCTTAATATTGAGGCTGTTTTTTGAATGGTCCTTCAAGAGAAAAACGCCCAATAGATTTGCGATTAAACCGATAGCTGCAACAATGAGCATCGGAAGGCTTTTTATTTCTTCGGGGGATAAAAACCGATGATAGGCTTCGTAAAGCAGAAAGATACTGATCACAATCAGTGTGACGGAATTAAACAATGCAGCCAAAATCTGAATACGCTTATATCCGAAAGTATGTTTATAATCCGAATCTTTTTTGCTCACTTTCAGAGCGATATAAGAAATAAGCATGGCCAGCCCGTCGCTGAAATTATGCAATGCGTCTGAAATAAGTGCGAGGCTGTTGGAGAAAATTCCCCCAATGATCTCAGCTATGGAAATCAAAAAATTTAGAAGAAGGGTGATAAATAAATTTTTCCCTTCTTTTGTTTCATGTGCGTGTAGGTGATGATGCCCCATCAGTTATTTGATTGTGTTCGTTTTTTTGATAGCTTCATAAAAAGCTTCGTGAATATTAGTTCTTATATTGAGGTCCATAATTTTTGAGTTGGCTGCATCAGGGTGAATCCGGTTCGACAAAAATATATAAATTAAATTATTCTTTGGATCGGCCCAGGCATAAGTTCCTGTAAAACCTGAATGCCCAAAACTTTCATTTGAAGCGCTGTAACAAACAGCACCATCTTCTTCGTATTGCAGCAATGGTTTGTCAAATCCAATTCCCCTTCGGTTTTCATTCAATGGAAACTGGCATTTTGTAAACTCTTTAATGGTATAATTATTCAGATACTTTTGTCCGCCATAGGTTCCTCCGTTAATCAACATCTGCAATATGACTGCAAGATCGTTGGCATCGGAAAACAAACCAGCATGACCGGAAATTCCTCCCAACATGGCTGCACCGGGATCATGCACATCCCCATGAATGAGCTGGTGCCTGAACTGTGTATCTTCTTCTGTTGGAACAATTCGGCTCAGCGGATATTTGAACCTGGGCAGATACGAAATATCATTTAATCCGAGAGGTTTGTAAAAGTATTGATCCACATATTTGTCCACCGACCTGTTTGTTATATTTTCGATGGCTGAAGCCAATAAATAAAATCCAAGGTCACTGTATTTATAATCATTCTTTTCGCGCAATGGCGATAATATAATGCTATCAATGATGGCATATTTGTAATCACTTCTAATGTATAAATTTTCAGCAACCCGAGTTGTATAGGCATCATTTAGCTGTTTACTGTAGATGTCCTGATTTAGTTCGTTCTTATTCAGGGTGCTCATATAATATGGAATCCAGGCCTGAAGTCCTGCCTGATGGGTCATAACATCACGGACAATCATGTTTTCTTTATTCGAATATTTCAAATAAGGCAGATAATCTGACAACCTTTGGTCAACATCAATTTGCTTGTTTTCATAAAGTTTCATGATTGAAATTGTGGTGGCTGCAATTTTTGTAATTGAAGCAACATCATACAAATCATCCTGTTTTACAGGGTTGTTTGTTAAAAATGTATGGTTCCCAAAAGCTTTATGATAAAAAACAACGCCATCTTTTATAGCCAAGATCTGGCAGCCGGGATATGCTTTTTCTGTAATTCCTGAAATGGCAATTGAATCTACTTTTTCGATCGATTTGGGATCTATCCCCAATTCTTCGGGGCAGCTGTATTTAATCCTTGTTTTCGCAGTGACGATTCCTGAGTTTACAGGATAAATCTCACTGGCCGAAACAGGAAGTTTTCCCTTTGCATCAAAACCCCCGAAAATTAATTGTGCCGATAAGTCATAAACCATTTCATTGTCTTCGTACGACATCACAATTGACTTAAGATTCGTGTCATTTTTAATCAATGAAAGGGAATAGGGGTTGGCGAAAATATCGAGAACCACCGGATGCAATTTTTGAATACTGTCAATAAAATTTAAGGAAGATTGGCTGATCCCAAAATTATTCGAAGGATATATGCTCGTGTTTTGAATGCCAATGATCACCAGGTTAAATCCGCTTAATTCAGTCACCAGCTTTTTTTGTTCTTCTTGAGACGACTCTTTAGGAAGATAAAAATGCTCAACGGCTGCATAATTACTGAGTCGTTTCTGGAATTTTGTGACAGCATTGTATCCAATCCCAACACTGGCAATCCGCAAAGTATCGAGCCGTTTCAGCGGCAGCAATGAATCGGTATTTTTAACAATGGTAATCGCATTTTCGTAAAGCTTTTGAATCAGATATTTGGTTGATTGGTTGTTAAGATCTTCCAATAAATTATTCGAATGGGGTGTTTCGGATTTAGCCAATCCGGCCTTGAATTTATAACTTAATATTTTCTTGCAGCTCTCATTAATTCTGTCTTCTGTAATGGTTCCTTTCTCAACGGCTCTTTTTATGATTCTGATCGCTTTTGGCACATCCTGGGGCAAGAGTAAAATGTCATTTCCGGCTTCAAGGGCGGTTTGTTCAATATCACCCGGTTTGAAATATTTGGTAACACCGCTCATATCCAGTGCATCCGTCACAACCAATCCATTGAATCTCAATTCCTTTTTTAACAAATCCGTTACAATCGGAGTGGATAGCGTGGAAGCAGTATTGGCTTGTGTTTCATAAGCAGGGATATAAAGATGGGCAATCATCATCCCGTCCAGGCCATTATTTATCAAAGATTTGAAGGGAAATAATTCGATGCTGTCCAGACGTAACTTCGTATGATTAATGATTGGCAGGCTCTGATGTGAATCAATGTCTGTGTCGCCATGGCCAGGAAAATGTTTCGCAATTGCAAGCACGCCATTGTCCTGAAGCCCTTTCATGTACATCAGTCCTTTGTTGGCAACATTCTGTTTGTTTTCTCCAAAAGAGCGGCTGTTAATAACAGGGTTTTTAGGATTTATATTTATATCGATCACAGGCGCAAAATTCATCTGAATGCCCATTCTCTCGCACTGTTTTGCAATCTCAGTTCCCATTTCATAAATTAAACTGTCATTTTGAATGGCTCCCAGTGTCATCTGGTAAGGAAATTTAATAACTTCGTTCAGCCTCATACCAACACCCCATTCAGCATCCATCGATATAAATAAAGGAGTTTGAGCTAAAGATTGCCATTCCTTTGTCTTTTCAAGTTGTCTGACAGCATCGTTACGAAAAAAGGTAACACCCCCGATATTATAATCTTTTATGTATTTATCAATTTCCGGATCATAATCTTTATCAGCCTGATTGGCCCTGACAACAAAAAGCTGGGCAATTTTTTGTTCAAGGGTTAAGGATTGATATACCGAATCAACCCATTGATTTTGAATTTTTAAAGTTGAATCAGATTGTGCGTTGACCGACTGAAAATGAGCAAACAAGAAGAGATTTACAGATAAAAAAAACAAACAAAATTTCCGCATGTAACCTTAATTATTTAGAAAGCTTAAAAATAGAAATAATTTTATGATTTCAGGACCAATTAATCAAGAATAATTTATGGAAGTTAAGAGCTTCTTATTTAAAACTTATTCTATTTTATCAACAAACGATGGGCAACAAAATATAAAACTTAATTTTGCAAAAAAAGTATTTATGTCTGAAATAGAAGTATTAGAACGGACTGCCGTCCAGGTAAGAAGAGATATCATCAGAATGGTAAATGGTGTAAAATCGGGGCATCCCGGTGGATCTCTGGGTTGTGCAGATTTTTTAACATGCCTGTTTTTTAAGATCATGAAGCATCATCCGGCGAAATTTCAAATGAATCCTCCGGACGAAGATATATTTATTTTGTCGAACGGGCATATTTCGCCGGCATATTATAGTGTTCTTGCACGTTGCGGATATTTCAGTATTAAGGAACTGGGTACTTTTCGCAAATTGCATTCAAGGTTGCAGGGACATCCTTCTGTAGCTGAAAATACACCTGGAGTCAGAATTGCCTCAGGTTCGCTGGGCCAGGGTTTGTCTGTCGCAATCGGAGCTGCTGAAGCCAAGAAACTGAATTCAGATAAAAATCTGGTATATGTATTAATGGGCGATGGGGAGCTTGAAGAAGGTCAGGTTTGGGAAGCTGCCATGTATGCATCTGCCAAAAAAGTGGATAACCTGATAGCTGTCGTTGATTATAACGGTAAACAGATTGATGGACCCACAGATAAAGTTTTATCACTGGGAAATTTGAAAGCGAAATGGCAGGCATTTGACTGGGAAGTATTGGAAATGGACGGGCATAATATAAACGAACTCATCGATACATTAAATTTGGCAAAAAGCAGAACCAACAAGCAAAAGCCGATTGTAATCATCATGAAAACCGAAATGGGTATGGGGGTCGATTTTATGATGGGTACCCATAAATGGCATGGGAATGCTCCCAACGATGAACAGACCAGGATCGCATTGGCTCAATTAACTGAAACTTTGGGGGATTATTAAACTTAGTTCTTCGAATAAACCATAAAAAATGAAAGAAATTAAAATATTTGATCACCAGGATACACGATCGGGTTTCGGTGCTGCTTTGCTTGAGTTGGGCCGTAATAATAAAAATGTAGTAGCCCTCTGTGCCGACCTTACAGGATCGCTGAAAATGGATGCGTTTGCGGCTGAATTTCCGGAACGGTTTTTCCAGGTGGGTATTGCAGAAGCAAATATGATCGGTATTGCCGCAGGGATGACCCTCGGCGGAAAAATTCCTTTTACGGGCACTTTTGCCAACTTTTCGACCGGCAGGGTTTACGATCAGATCAGACAGGCAGTGGCTTATTCAAATAAAAATGTAAAAATTTGTGCTTCTCATGCCGGGGTTACGCTTGGCGAAGATGGAGCGACTCATCAAATTTTGGAAGATATTGGTTTGATGAAAATGCTGCCGAATATGACAGTGATAAATACCTGCGATTATAATCAAACCAAAGCTGCAACCATTGCAATTGCTGAACATATCGGTCCGGTTTATCTTCGCTTTGGTCGCCCGAAAGTACCAAATTTTACCGCGCCTGATCAATCCTTTATCATTGGTAAAGCAAATATAATCAATGAAGGTACCGATGTAAGTATTTTTGCAACAGGTCATTTGGTTTGGCAGGCAATAGATGCCGGTCATAAATTGGCCGAAATAGGGATTAATGCCGAAATTATTAATATTCACACAATTAAACCACTGGACGAAGAAGCCATCTTAAAATCAATATCAAAAACCAAATGTGTTGTGACAGCAGAAGAACACATGCGAAATGGCGGATTGGGTGACAGTATTGCGCAGTTGATGGCCCGGAAATTACCATTGCCTTTAGAAATGGTTGCTGTTGATGATCGTTTCGGACAAAGCGGTACGCCTGATGAGCTTCTGGTGGCTTATGGCCTGGATGCAGAGCACATTGTTAACGCAGTTGAAAAGGCGATTCGCAGAAAATAAAGTTTGAAGATGATTTATTAGCTGTATTTGCTTAATTCATTGGCATGAGAATAAAACGAAAGTGTACGTCTGTGCATATTGCATTTAATCTTCTATCGCAGTTTAAAAAATTTGTTTAGATATAATTTAAGGATGCGGATATATTTAATTGGATATATGGGAAGTGGCAAGTCAACTGTTGGGAAAAAATTGGCTCGTACCCTCAATTTCAATTATATTGATATGGATGAGGTTTTTGAAGAAAAGTATCATATCAGTATCGCGGATTTCTTCGAAAAATACAACGAAAATGCTTTTAGGGAAATAGAATCACAATTAATAAAAGGTTTCAATGAAGCCGGAAATCATATAATTTCAACGGGTGGGGGAACACCCTGTTTTTTTGACAATCTGGAATGGATGAAACAAAACGGATTAACGGTCTATCTTCAGATGAGTGTTGGGGCCATTCAGCAAAGATTGCAAAACGCAAAGCGAGTTCGTCCCTTGATTAAAGCCATGCAAGGCGAAGAGTTATCAGATTTTATTGAAAAGCAATTGGTCGAAAGAGAAACCTATTATAATCAGGCGCATATCATTATAAACGGACAAAACTGCAATATAGATACATTGGCACAATCCGTTCGTTTACACCCGCTTTTCAAGTAATGCCACATTCTCAACATGATGTGTTTGAGGAAACATATCAACAGCTTGTATTTTTGTGAGTTTGTAGTTGTTGTCAAGCAAAGCAATGTCACGCGCCTGTGTGGCCGGATTACAACTAATGTAAACTATTTTTTCGGGGAGGATCGCATTTAGCTGCTCAACAACTTTTTGATGCATACCTGCCCGTGGCGGATCAGTAATGATAATATCAGGTTTGCCATTCTCTGATACAAATTCATCTGTTAGGATTTTTTCAATGCTTCCAGCGAAAAAACTTGTATTCATAATCCCGTTATTGGCTGAATTTTCTTTAGCATCCTCAATGGCTGAAGGTATATATTCTAAACCGATTACCCTGTTTACATTTTTTGCAATAAAATTAGCAATGGTTCCGGTTCCGGTATAAAGATCGTACACTGTTTCACCCCCTTTAAATCCGGCAAATTCAGCAGCGATATTATATAAATTATTTGCCTGTTTCGAATTGGTTTGAAAAAATGAGATCGGCCCAATTTTAAAGGATAGTTGTTCGCCTCTTCCTGAAGGAGTCATTTTTTCGGTGATATACTTTTGACCATGAAAATGTATAAATGTCTGATCCGAAATATCATCGTTTTGTTTTTGGTTGATCACGTAAAATAATGAAGTTATTTCAGGGAATTGATCTTTTACATACTCGAGCAAAAGATTGATGTTTTCCTGATCAGGCTCACCAAAAACCAAAATCACCATCAGATCGCCGGTATTACTGGTGCGGATAATCAAATTTCTGAGAAAGCCCTTCCAGTTTCTTGCATTGTAAAAGGAATACTGTTTTTTAATGGCAAAATCTTTAATGGCCAGGCGTATTTTATTCGAAGGTTCGGCTTGCAAATAGCAATGTTCAATATCTACAATCTTATCAAAGATTCCCGGAATGTGAAACCCGACCCCGTTAAAATTAGTCTGGCTATGATCGTCATTTTTCGAAAATTCGCTGAGCCATTTTCTGTCGGAGAATGTATATTCGAGTTTATTGCGGTAATAAAAAGGATCAGGTGCACCAAGAATGGGGCTTATTTCGGGGAGCGCAATCTTGCCTATCCTTTCAAAGTTGTCTTTTACTTGTTTTTGTTTGTATAACAATTGCTGGCTGTACGACATATTCTGCCATTTGCATCCACCACAGATTCCGAAATGACTGCATTGGGGCTTAATCCGTAAATCAGAATATTTATGAAAATGTATGGCTTTGCCTTCCTTGAACGATCTTTTTGATTTTGTAATTTGAATGTCAACAATATCACCCGGAACCACAAAAGGGACAAAAACAACCTGATTGTCAACACGGGCAATAGATTTGCCTTCTGAACCGGCATCAATAATTTCAATTTTTTCTAAAACAGGAAATATTCTTCTTTTTCGTTTGGGCATCTCTAATTTTTTTGCAAAAATAAAGGAAAGAAATTTCTATACCTACCATAAATAAAAATATATGTATATGTGCAGTTTATCGGAGGTGAACATTGAAAATAAAATCATTTTATTTTATGTAAATTTGTGTAAAACCTGTCATATGAAAAAAATATTGTCAGTTGAACAGATTCGAAAAGCAGATGCTTTCACCATCGAAAACGAACCAATACCATCCATTGATTTAATGGAAAGGGCCTCCAATCAATGTGTGCGTTGGATTCAAAAACATTTGGACCAGCAAACAGGCTTTTATGTTTTTTGCGGACCAGGTAACAATGGCGGCGACGGGCTTGCAGTTTCCAGACTTTTGCACGAAGCAGGTTTTAAGGTAATGCCGGTAATTGTTGCGTTTACCGATAAATATTCAAAAGATTTTATAATCAACAGAGATCGGCTCCTAAAAAAATCAGTAGAATGTGTCAAACTTAAATCAATAGAAAATTTTCCTGAAATAGATAAAGAATCGGTTGTGATTGATGCCATTTTTGGGTCTGGTTTATCAAAAGCTGTTGGTGGTTTTGCCGCAGAAGTAATTGGCGCAATTAATCAACTGAATAATATTACAATTGCCATTGATATTCCATCGGGCCTGTTTGCGGACCAATCTTCGCAGAGTAAGACTGCCCAAATCATCCGGGCGGATTATACCCTTTCATTTCAACTTCCGAAGTATGCTTTCATGTTGCCTGAAAATGATCGTTATGTTGGTAAGTGGCAAATTTTACCCATTGGATTAAGTGATCAATTCCTTGATGATATTGTCGTAAAAAATTATTTGCTTGAAAAATCTGACTGTTCAGGAGTTTATCAAAAACGAACAAAGTTTTCGCATAAAGGAAATTATGGACATGCTTTGCTTATTGCAGGAGGACTTGGCAAGATGGGGGCATCAATCTTGGCCTCCAGGGCTTGTTTGCGTTCCGGTGTGGGATTACTCACAGCCCATGTCCCATTGCAAGGAATAGAAATACTCCAAACTGCAGTACCAGAAGCCATGCTGGATCTTGGCAGGTTCGAAAATTATTTCAGCAATGTTCCTGATTTAAAAGGTTATACTTCCATTGGTGTCGGGCCGGGGATCGGAATGCAGGAACAAACATGTAATGCCTTAAAATTATTAATTCAAAATTCTCCACTTCCAATGGTACTGGATGCGGATGCACTCAATATTCTGGCCGAGCATAAAACCTGGCTTTCTTTTTTGCCAAAGGGGAGTGTAATTACGCCTCATCCTAAAGAGTTTGAACGCTTAACAGAAAAAGCATCGAATGATTTTGAAAGGGCAGCACTTGCTAAAGATTTTGCAGTAAAATTTGGATTGGTTGTAGTTTTAAAAGGTGCGCATACGCAAATAGCGACGCCGCTTGGGGAATGTTTCTTTAATTCGACTGGAAATCCGGGTATGGCTACCGCAGGAAGCGGTGATGTGTTGACAGGAATTATTCTGGGATTAATGGCTCAGGGTTATTCGGGTGTTCATGCTGCCATGATTGGTGTATATGTACACGGACTTGCAGGGGATTTGGCCGTCAAAAAGACAGGATACACGGCATTGATTGCCAGTGATATCATTTCAAAATTAGGCAAAGCTTTTAAGAAAATTGAAGTTGCATAAAGTTGGCTTATGCCACTTTTCCCTCTTCGATGAGATCTGCCTCGATCCTTAAATTTTCAATAATAAAATTCTGGCGGTCAGGGGTGTTTTTACCCATATAAAATGAAAGAATATCACGGATATTTGAATCTCTGGATAATAATACGGGATCGAGCCGGATCGAAGGTCCGATAAAGTGTTTAAACTCACCGGGCGAAATTTCTCCCAATCCTTTAAACCGGGTTATTTCAGGATTCTGCCCGAGTTTTTTAATGGCGCTAATCCGTTCTTCATCCGAATAGCAGTATATGGTTTCTTTTTTGTTTCTGACCCTGAACAAAGGGGTTTGCAGTATATAAACATGTCCTGATTTGATTAGATCGGGATAAAACTGAAGGAAGAATGTCAAAAGTAATAATCGAATATGCATCCCATCAACATCTGCATCGGTGGCGATCACTACATTGTTGTACCTGAGGTTTTCCAATTCTTCTTCAATGTCGAGTGCCGACTGAAGAAGATTAAATTCGTCATTTTCGTAAACGATTTTTTTGCTCAAACCAAAGCAATTCAGTGGTTTTCCTTTTAAACTGAAAACTGCCTGGGTATTAACGTCTCTCGATTTTGTAATGGATCCGCTGGCAGAGTCTCCTTCGGTGATAAAAATTGTAGAATCGAGCCTGCTTTCGTGGTTCGAATTATAATGGATGCGGCAGTCCCGAAGTTTCTTATTGTGAAGACTGGCTTTTTTAACACTTTCTTTTGCCAGTTTTTTGATCCCTGCTATTTCTTTCCTTTCTTTTTGATTTTGCAGGATTTTCGCCAACAGGGCCTCAGCGGTTTCAGGATTTTTATGCAAATAATTGTCCAGGTTTCTTTTTACGATATCGGTTACGTAGTTCCTGATCGATTGTCCGCCGGGTTCTATATGTTGCGATCCAAGTTTAGTTTTGGTTTGTGATTCAAAAACAGGTTCCTGCACTTTAATACTGATTGCCGCTAAAATTGAAGTGCGAACATCGGAAGTGTCAAAATCTTTATTGTAGAATTCGCGAACAGTTTTTACCACTGCTTCCCTGAAAGCAGCCTGATGCGTTCCTCCCTGTGTTGTGTGTTGTCCGTTTACAAATGAATAGTATTCTTCACCATATTGTTTCGAACTATGAGTGAATGCAAAATCCAGGTCATCTTCAGTGATATGTATGATTGGATAGATGACCGGCCCGTTTCCATTAATGTTTCGGTCGAGTAAATCCAGTAGCCCGTTTTTTGCAAATAATTTTTCACCATTGAAATTTATGGTCAATCCATTATTCAGGAAAGCATAGTTCCAGAGGAGCTTTTCTACATATTCCATGATATAATGGTAGTTGCCGAAAATCTGGTCATCAGGAATAAAACTTACAATGGTACCGTCTTTTTCATCTGAGGGCTGGATTTCGGCATCGACAATCAACTCGCCTCTCTGATATTCAACAATTTTTGTTTGTCCTTCTCTGATTGATTGTACTTTAAACCGGGACGACATGGCATTAACCGCTTTAGATCCAACCCCGTTTAAGCCGACAGCCTTTTTAAAAACTTTAGAATCGTATTTGGCTCCGGTATTAATTCTTGAAACACAATCGATAACTTTTCCGAGCGGCATTCCTCTTCCGTAATCCCTGATGGTAACTAATTTATCAGAAATGTCAACGTCGATATGCCTGCCATTGCCCATCACAAACTCATCAACTGCATTGTCAACAATCTCTTTTATCAATACATATATACCATCATCCTGTGAGGCACCATCACCCAACTTACCAATGTACATACCTGGTCGCAATCGGATGTGTTCCTTCCAATCCAGTGATCTGATGCTGTCTTCAGTATATTTCTCGCTCATCTTCCCTAATTTGAAGCAAAAATATAGATTACTCTCAATACTTTTTGGTTGAAAAAATATTTTTTTTAAACGATATCTGTTGATATCTCACATCCGCAATAAGATCAGGCAGATAGGGTGACCTTATTTTTTCTCTTTTTAGTAAAAGATTTTCCAAGAGAGATCACAATTACACCACATAAGGTAACCAGTCCTCCGGTTAATTGATGGGCGAGGGGCAGTGTTCCAAAGTAAATATAAGCACCGAGAACAACAAATAAACTACGGCTGCTCCTGATGATTGATGATTTGGAGGCTTCAATATACTGAAGTGAGCTATAATTGGCCAAACCTGTAAGGAAGGGTCCAAGTAAGGATCCGATAAGCAAATTAAAGAGGGCAAATCCGCTGACAATTATACTTTGTCCGGATGATATTAAGAGTATAACCGAGAAAATGAACAAGAGCAATACCCTGTTAATGCTTAAAATAGCAGGAGGAATGAGTTTGATTTTTGCTTTTGCATAAATGGTTGCGATGGCGTACAGAAATACCGAAAGCAGGATGAACTCGGAGCCGGATACAAACAGATTGTCGAGACCGGTATCCCCTCTATAACTTATAATTAGCGCACCCAATAGGATTAATACCATCCCTATCGATTCGATCAGGTTAAACCGTTCTTTAAGTAAGGTAACTCCCAGTATGGCTACAAATAAAGGGTTTGTGTCGGCTAAAAATGAGATCACCGCCGGATTGTCAGCAGCATTGATAGCAATAAAAAACAGTGAGGTAGAAACGACTTCAAAAAATCCGATAATACCAATTGCAATAAAAGATGATCTGCTAAAGCCTTTAATGGACTGAAATTTTTTAGTCTTTACCGAATAGATAAGATTCCAGATCAATCCCAACCCAAACCAGTAGAAGCCAAATTGAGGGAGCTCGATTTCGCTAAGTGCCGCCTTGCTAAAGATATAAACATTCGACATGGCCAGGGCACCTATTAATGCCCACATAACGCCTTTAAACTGATTACTTTTGCCCATTCAGGAATTAGAAATTTTGGCAAAGGTAATAAAATAAAGATGTAAAACTTTAGATGTATTTCCCTTCCATCCTTTTAGGCTTAGAATAGATAATCTATCGACTTAACCAACTGGTAAGAAATATTCACACAATTTATTTCGATTCAAAATATTATTCGCATTCAGGATAATATAATAATTCTTACAATTTATAAGGCTCAGGATGAATTGATTTTGAGCCGTAATTCCGAATTTTGGGCAACTGTTTTTTAAATAACTCCAGGTTTTAATCGCGTTTCAATTTCAGATTTTAGACTTGTATTTCTTGATATTTTTTTAACTTGCCTCGATTTTCCTGAAAGCTAAAATACTTTTAATTCAAAATTGTAGTTATAACTGGAATGGAAAGTTACACGAATGCGTGAACCAAGAAACTAACTTTATCGACGAAACTATGAAAAAAGATGGTCATCCACTGAAACGTAATTATAAGGACAGATATGATATTACAAGGCATCCTTCAAGGATTAGAAGCTCAGATATTATAGAGGGTGTTTTTGAGAATATCGAATACTTAAATTCCCCTGATCCTTCACTTATTGCAGCAAAAGGAGTCGTAAATGGCATTCAATGTTTTGTGCTTGGACAGGAAAAACGACGACAAGGCAAAGAAAGTAAAGCTACAGGCATGCTTACAGCCAAGGGTTTTGGTTATACCCTGGATGTGCTTGATTTGGCGGAAAAGACCCTGACACCGGTCATTTCTTTTATCGACACTTTTGGAGGTGATACCTCCATGGAATCCGAATTGGGTGGGCAATCATTCCTGATCTCAGACTGCATCAGCAGATACGGAGGCGTAAGAACAGCCACAATTTCATATGTAATTGGTGAAGGAGGTAGTGGAGGTGCTTTGGCACTGCAGGTTGCAGACAGAAGTTTTATGCTGGAAAATGCTTTATATTCTGTAATTGCGCCCGAGAGTTGCAGTCGTATCATTTTTCACCGCAGGTTAACCGCAGGCGAAAGCATTGAAGAAACAGTTCCGGATGCGCTTGAAATGTTGAGGCCTGGAGCTGAGCATATCAAGGAAATTGGTATGATCAATGGAATATTGCCTGAGCCCATTAATGGAGCACACGAGAATTATGAGTTCACGATTGAAACCATTAAAGAATCTATCGTCCAGACGCTGAAAGACTGGGTACATGAAACAAAAACCGGTGAAAAAGTGCTGAAGCCAAAAATGATCGATAAATTACTTTCAGAGCGAAGACAAAAAGTGCTTAATTATGGTATGTTTGAGGATTCGACCGATAAACTTACCAAGCGCAAGATATTGAAAAGCACCCATGAAAAAATTGACACCATAGATATTGAGAGGGAAGAGTTTTATATGCACCTTTTAATGAAGGCACATATGGAAGAAAAAGGGATTGAAGAAACTGAACTGTTTGAATGTAAGAAGGAATGGGATGTCGAAAAAAACCTCTTTAAAGTAAAAGGCGGTTGTGGTTTTGTTCCTTACCAGCAATATGTTGATAATTATTATGCCTGCCCAAAATGCGGCAAAGGTGAATATTTATCGGTAGAAGAACATATAGATAAAATTTGTGATCAAAATACTTTTGAAGAAATAGAAAGTGATTTAACCATCCAAAAATTGATTGGAAAAGAACGTTATTATTTTGGTTCCTATCAGAAATCACTTGATAAAGTTACTCCGACAACCTTTTCTAACGAAGGATTGGTAGCAGGTACTGCTAAATTAAACGGGAAACCAATTGTATTGATTGTTTCGGATTTGAAATTTTTCGGAGGTTCATTCGGGGCTGCATTTGGTGAAAAATTTAAACGAGCCGTTGATTTTGCAGTAAAACATAAGTATCCGATGGTTTCGATTTGCGCATCAGGCGGAGCCAGGATGAATGAAGGTCCAATGTCTCTTGCTCAAATGGCCAAAATGAATATGGCCATACTGGATTTGAAAAGGGCCGGGGTTTTATTTTTGTCGGTGATTACAGGGCCAACCACCGGAGGGGCTTATGCGAGTTATGCAACCCAGGGTGATGTGATGTTTGGCGAAAAAGGATCATTGGTTGAATTTGCCGGTCCTAGGGTTGTTACAGGTGCCGGCTTTGAGGTCGACCGGGAAATTGTTTGTACAGACAGTTTATTCGAAACCGGTAAAATTCAGCATCTGGTTGATCGCAAGGATTTAAAAAACAGTTTGGCCTATTACGTAAATTTATATCATGATATTATCTTCCCCGATGGCCGAAAAATTACCGGCAGGGTGAATGATTTTAGAAAAGCTGTTGAACCTAAACCGGCCGTAAATTAATAAGGATCGAAATTAATTCTTAAAATAAGCTTTTTGTTATAAATATTATAAAACGCTGTAAGTCATAACTTACAGCGTTTTTTTTGTTGTGATCCGCAATGGGAAAAATTCCTGTTTTTAATTTATCTGATTGATTCGGCGATGCAAAAAATACATCTTTGTTCTTAAAAAAAACAATGGTTTGCTTTGACAAACGATTTATTTTAATTGAGCCACTACCTGATTGTAGCGTATTTCGCTTATCTGGTAAGTGCTTTTTGCATCAGTAAGATTATCTTCTGCCTGCTGAAATATGGCCTGGGCTTCAAGTAAATCAGAAGTGGAAATTAAACCGGCTTCGAAATTATCATTAACAATTTTTAGATGTTCTGTAGCTTGTTCAAGTTGAATTTCCGCTACGGAAATTTGTTTATAACTATCTGTTAATTCTTTAAATGATTGTTCCATTTGTAATTTTAGCAACCCAGATTTTTCATTCAGATTGTTTTTAGCAATATCGATTTTTATGCGATGCTCCTTTAGTTTATAATTTCCTCCCCACCAGTCTGAAATGGGTATCGACAATGTGGCAAACGCAATACCGTAGGTGTCGTGCTTGTCGGCAACATCGAGGTACTGACCGATTACTCCAACCGCCAGCTGTGGCAAATATTCACCTTTTGACAATCGCCTCTGAAGCTCTTCGGCATCGACAGCCTTATTCAGCATCTGAAACTCTTTGCGGTTTAAAAGTGCAATATCGGGTGAAACATAATGCAATTCAGGGGGCTTGATCATAAATGATGTGTCTTGTATGGTTATACTCTCGTCGTAATTGATCCCGATGTGGTGACAAAGAGCCATTTTTACCAATTCGATCCCGTTGCCGAGTTTTAACTTTTTAGCTTCAACCTCACTGATATTCATTTTAATTTTTAATAAATCACTTTTCTCAATCAGACCGGCTTCATACGAAACCTGAACGTCTTTCAGCAGATTGTTTAACAATTTCCCGTAGCTGAACAAAGTTTTACTTTTGGACTGTAACGATACCAAGGTCCAGTAGTATTCTTCAGTTTTTACCAAAACTTCTTCTTCGCTGAGTTCCAACAAGGTTTCATCAATGGTTTTAGCCAGCGATGCCAGTTTATAACCTGTCCTTACCCGACCGCCTGTATATACCGGCTGAACAGCTGTTATAAGTCCTATGTTCATATAGTCGAGCGTGTTAATTGCAATTGAAGGAACGTAGGCAAACTGGGTAGCAGTTGCCAGGTTTGCAAGATTGCCATCATAAACGGGCAGGTTCATTCCCGGTGTTTCCATGCTTAATAAATAATCGTTTGCCTTCATCCCCATCATCTGGGCACTTACTTTCGGGAAGAAATTGGTATATACATTTTTCTTGACTAGCTCAGCTTCTTCAACCTTTAGTTTTGCTTCCTTGATTTTTCGATTATGTTCGAGTGCGAAAATCTTACATGAGTCAAGGCTCAGATTTTGAGCATTGGTGATAGCAGGGAATATGGCCAATAAAGCCAAAATTATACCTGATGCAAAATATTTTGCTTTTCTTTTTGTTGGAACCGACCAGAATTTCTTTTGGGATTTTTGCTCGGTTACGACCCATGAATATAAAATTGGTAACATGTAAAGGGTTAATATCATGGATACAATGAGTCCAAAACAAATTACAGTACCCAATGGTCCCCATAATAATGAACCACCTAAAATCATTGGTATTACACCAACGGAGGCAGCTGCTGAAGTTAGGAAAATGGGACGCATACGTCTTTTACCTGCTGCAATTGCAGCTTCTTTTACCGTCAATTCCGGTTTGTCTTTTCGTAATATTTGGGCATAATCAATGAGGATAATTCCGTTTCTTACAACGATTCCGGTAAGGGTCGTGATACCAATAAGGCCGGTAAGGCTGGCGGGGTATCCCATCAACTTTATTCCGATAAATGCACCAGGTATGGCCAGTATCATGGTTGTCATAATGAGTAATGCTATTTTCGTTTTTTTAAATTGAAATAGCAAAATGAAAAATATAATAATGATACTAACACCAAGAGCCACAAACAAAGGAGGGATTTCTTCAACAGTCGTTTCATATTCTCCTCCATAGCTTAGGGTTGTTCCTTCAGGAATCTTTAGTGCATCTACTTTTTTTCGGATATCATTAAAAACTGAACTGGCCACAACATCTTCTTCGTTATCAACCTGGATGGTCAGTGTTTTGACTCCATTGCGTCGAACAATGGTTCCTTCTGTCCATTCCGGACTGAATGTGGCAATTGACCTGAGGGGCGTGGCCGTAAATGTATATGGAGAAGTAATGTAGAGATTTTCCAGTTTCTTTAAATTATCGTTTTCTGAATTTTCAATATTGAGCATCACTTCAATAGGATGCTCCCCTTCCCAAATGGTGGTCAATGGTAAGCCGCCCAAACCTGCCATAATAGAAGTTGATACCAATGCTTTTGAATACCCCATTCGGTTGGCTTTATCACGATCGATATTCACCTGAATACTTTGCTGTTTACCTTCCCAGTCGTTTTTAAACCAGGCGACATGATCTGTGGATCTGATTATTTCATTCACCTGTGATTCCACAAAGCGGATGTTCTTAATTGAATCTGATGTTATCCTGACTTCTATCGGATAGCGATTTTTCTGCATCGCCAAAATCTTACATTTTACATGGGCATCTGCAAAATAATCGCTATATGCTTTATTGTATTCACTTGCTATTTCTCGTGTTGCTTCATTCGATATTGTATTAACCAATATTTGTCCGAAATTCGGTGCCGGCATGTTTGGAGCATATAGGGTATGAAAACGCGGGGAGCTTGTTCCGATAAAACTGGTTACATTGGTTACCCTGGCATCATTTATCAGAATGTTTTCCAGACTGTCAACCACTTCTGCTGTATGTTCCAGCGGTGTTCCTTTGGGGAGGTATACTTCAACTGCAAACTGATTACGCTCAAGCACGGGAAACAATTCCATTTTAAGCGTTGTAAAAATGACAAAACCTAAAACAACCACTAATAATCCTGCAAAAATAACCTTGCGGGGATGATTGAATGCTTTTTCAAGCGACCAGTTGAACCAAGCCTGCAAACGGTCGAGGAATGTTTTTTTATTATTTGCTATTTCTTTTTTTAATCCTTTCCTGATAAATACATAATTAAGATATGGAACTAATAGAACAGCAACAATCACGGATGAAGTCATGGCAATGCCGACCACAATGGGCAGCGGGCCAACAAATTCACCTGCGGTTCCTTTCATGAAAAACATCATTGGAAAATATGCAGCCATGATTGCTAAAGTTGCTGTTAGCACCGGGGTGAAAAGTTCATGAGCACTTTTAATGGCGGCATCCCAGCGCGACAATCCGTGGTCAAGTTTTTCGATATAATTATCGATGATGACAATGGAATTATCAACGATCATCCCCAATACTATGATCAGTCCTGCTAAAGCAACCATATTAAGTTCAACGCCTGTTATATAGCAGAACGTCAAGGTTATCAATACGGAAATAGGAATGGTGATGGCTGCCACCGAAGCTACCCTGAAAGGCAATAATAATAGCGTTACAAGTATTACGGCGATAACTGCAATTAAAAATTCTTTCATGAAATTATTAACCGATTCCCTGACATACTTGGGCAATTCAGATATTTTGGCAACGCTGATATCCTCCGGGCATTGTTCTTTAAATGAGCTAAGTATTTTCTCAACATCTTCTCCAAATTCTACAATATTATTACCCGGCTGCATTTCTAAAGAAAGCAGAATGGTTTTTTTGCCGTTTTGTTTGATGTAATTATCGGGATCATCATACCGACGCTCAATTTTCGCAATATCTTTAAGCCGTATAACATTTCCATTAGGATCGGAATAAACAATGTGTTCGGACAAATCTTTTTCAGAATTAAAATTTGCGGGCAGGTGCACAGGGAGATTTATATTTCGGGTTTTTAATTGACCCGAAGGCGATATCATCCCATCCATTTGGTAAGATGCAAGTAAAGACAAAGATTTTATATTGTATTCATTTAATTTTTCGGGTTCTATGTTTACAAAAATCTTTTCGTTCTGAACCCCATAATGTTTAATTTTTGAAACAGAAGGAATCTTTCGGCAACCGGCTTCCAGCTTCTTGAGTTGATCTTCCAGTTCCATATAGCTTCTGCTGTCAGACGAAAGTGTAATAAGCAGGGCAGCTGTATCACCAAAATCGGAATTGGCAATTAAAGCCATGACACCAGACGGTAATGTCATTTTTAATTCATTTAGACCATGCCTTAATTTAGACCAGAATTGATCGGGGTTTTTAACTTTTCCGGTTAATTCCACAAAAACATACATCATACCTTCTTCCGATTGAGAATAGGTCTTGGCTTTATCCACCTCCTTAAATCCAAAAATATAATTTTCAACCACGGTAGTAAGTTGTTTTTCAACCTCTTCAGATGTAGCACCCGGATAAACTCCAACGACTACCCCTGTGCGAATGGTGAATTGTGGAAATTCATCGCGTGGCATCTTTTTTAAAGCAATAACTCCCAAAACAATAAAGACCAGGGTAATCATTACGGTGATATTACGGTTCCGCATGGCGGCTTCAATGACATAAGAATTCTTTCGTCCCATCTTACCAGTTTATTAAATAGTTATCAGATAATTTATTTGCTCCTTTGCTCACGATCGTCTGGCCGCTGCTTAAACCTGAGATTACTTCAATATGATCTCCAAAATAATCACCGGTTGTAACAATCTGTTTATGTGCCCTTTTAGCGCGAATATCTACCGTATAGACAAACGTGTTGCCATCACTGTCTTTTGAAATACTCTGATAAGGAACCACAACCAGACTTTTAGTTGAAGGAATGTATAGCTTAACATCGCATACCATACCGGGTTTGAGAGCCAAATCCGTATTGGCCACTTCGATTTTAGCTTCATAGGTACGCGAAAACTTTTCAGCCACCGGGCTCACTGATGTTACTTTGCCTTTAAAATTTTTGTCGCCAATTGCCGAAACAGAAATGTCAGCTTCTATTCCCTTATTTATTTTGCTGATCTCGTTTTCAGGGATCGATATTTTAATGTTAACCCGATTAATGTCAACAATTTCTAAAGGGGATCCCATTAAGTTAATAGAAGACATTCCCGGTTCGATATTTCGTCGCCCTATAATTCCGCTCATTGGTGAAATGAGTTTGCATTTTTCTAGGTTGTTTTTGGATAATTCGAATGAGGATTTTGCCTGTGTGAGATTTGTTTCCATTTCAACCCATTTAATCTCAGGAAGGCTTCCTTTATCATAGACGCTTTTTAAACGATTGTAGGCATCAGTTGCCTGCTGGTATTTTGATTGTGCTATTTCAAAAAGGTTTTTGGCATCTGTATCATTGATGGTTGCCAATAGTTGACCTTTTTTTATAAAATCACCTTCATCTACCAACACTTTTTCCACCGTTCCATTGGTACGGAAATTCAATGGGATGGTTTGTGCTGCTTCAACGGTTCCACTGTAATTAAGCAAAATACTATTACTTACCATATTTACCTGCTTCACGCTTACTTTAACAGGATTAGGTTGAACGGAAGCGTCTGCTGCTTCATCGCGCAATGTTCCTTGTTTTGGTGCACAACTTACCATCAAGAAAAAGATGGCAATTACAATTAATGTTTTTTTCATGATTTATAAATTTGATTATTATACCGAACGACCGGTATGTTTTAAGGTGTAGTTAAAATATTGAGATAAAATACTGTTTGTTATTTTCTTAGTAATTTGTAAAATTCAAGGTTTTGTTCTTTAAGGATGTTGATTGTCTCCTCAATCGAATAATTTCTGAGAATATTTCCGGCCAGGCCCATGTTTATGGAGAAAAAATTAGAAGCGATGATAGATACATTGATATCTGCTCTTATTTCCCCCGATTTTATTGCATTTTGTATAACGATGCTGATTTTATGAATTTCTTCACTGATAAATTCACTCGAAATTTTATCATACTCCGGATAATGTCTGAATGCATCAGCAAATAGGGATATGTAATCAATGGGTGAAAATGCTTGTATATCTTTAATGAGGGACCGGATAATGTTTTCGGCATGATCGGAAGAAATTTGAATATAATCATATAAACTGATTGATTCGAAATTCGCCGAAATTGTTGGGATGATAAGATATTTATCAACCACCAGTTTAAACAGCTCTTCTTTATTTTTAAAATGATGATAAAGAGCTCCTTTAGTCATCCCAATTGCATTACTGAGTTGACTGATTGATACTGCTTCATAGCTTTTGGTTAAAAACAATTTAAAAGCCTCGTCAATAATAAAATCTTTTGTTGTTTCCATTATAAAATACTAAACGTTCGGTATGCAAAGATAGATCAATTTTTTATAATCCAAATATTTTATGATAAAATTTCCCCAAATTCATTGGTTGATAAGTTTTAGTTCAATCATCTTTTTGCAAAACAATCTGTTCACTTATTGCGAATCAGACAATTATATTATTATATAGACCGATTTTGCATTTAATTTTGTACTCGTACTTAAAATAGATGGGCAAAAATGACGAGAATTTTTTAAGCTAAAAAGGGCTCGGTGGTGTAGGCAATTATTAGTTTACTCGATTTGGTGACCTGTGACAATAGGAGTTATATAATAAAACTGCCTGAATTCAGATAAAAGCAATACACGGCAGTATCATAAATTCGGATTGATTTTAAAGTCGTGATACCGAAAATTATGAGATAAAAAAAAGACTGCCTTTTTCGACAGTCTCCTAAGTTAAGCGTGATCCCACCGGGAGTCGAACCCAGATCGTCAGAACCGGAATCTGATATTCTATCCATTGAACTATGGGACCGTTTGGGTTAATCGGTATGCAAATTAGTAAAAATCCAGCGGTTATTTACCAAACTTTTGGCTTAAAAAGTACAATGTTTTTTTAATATTCAATTTCAGGTTTTTAGGGTCAAATTTTTTTTGCGTGTTCATTTAAGTGGCAATAGCATTTCATATTGCCCAAAACCTGGTTTTAGGTTCATGCTCTGCATAAAATCCATTGTCCCTTTATTTTTAAAATCGGTATTAATTATTTTGATGGTTCCGCTTTCGCTGGTCTTTACAAACCAGTCAAACAATGTGGTTCCTAAACCTTTCCTTCTGTAATTTTTCGCAATTGCAAATTGCGGAATATCCCCCGTATGTGGTTCAATAATCCCATATCCAATCATTTTTTCACCATCAAAAATGCCGATGAATTTGAAAAAAGCCAATTTCCGTTCAATCGATTCAATTGAATTTTGCCAGGATGGATGAAAATCCCAAAAGCTTGAAAATTTTTCCCATTCCGGTTTATCGAGTTCCTGTATCCTGAAATTTACGGCTTTAGCTTTCATCTTGATATTGGTAACAGGAGACACAAAATAGTCGAATTCCCGAAGCACAACAAATCCTGCTTTTTGATATAAATCAAAAGCTTTGGTATTGGTTTTAATCACTTCAAGTAAATATTGAGTGATTCCATTTTGTTTTAAAATCGGAAGCGATTCTTCAAATATTCGTGTTGCAAGCCCCTGCTTTCGATACGATTTTATGATACCCGTACCGGTATCATAAGCAGTGGTTTTATTTTGCCATTTCCCGATTCCGTTGAGGGTGAAACCAACCAGCTCATCCTTATCGAATGCACCGAATGACAGATTGCTGCGAAACCCCCTTCTTTCAATCATGTATTGAAGTTGTTGAACGGTCAAATCAAACGGTTCCTCATAATCTTCGAATGCTTTTTGAAAAGCCTTGTGGATGCTTTCGATGGAGATGTTTGTTAATGGTTGAATCTTGATCATCTTTTTATTTTTTTTATGAATCCAATATTATGATAGAGGTATTGTTTACATTGAATGACATCATTGGGTTTTATCAGAAAATCTGTAATTTTTATCCCGGAATGTTTTCTGAAAAAGAATATAATGGTTACTGAAGTAATGATGTATGAGATGCTGCTTGCCAGTCCGGCGCCCAATAATCCATAAGCCGGGATCATGAAACTGAAGAAAATAACAGCGGCAATTAATCCTGCAAATGAAGCAATGGAATTGATATGATATTTTCCGGTTCCTGAGAAATAATGGCTTATTATGATGTTAAAGTTGAGAAATAAAATTCCGGGAGCCAATGATCGGATCACAATTTGCACTTTTCCGAAACCCTCACCAAAAATAAATTCATAAAAATTTGGAGGAAGGAAAACCATGACAAGCAAAAGAAAGAAACTTATTACAAAACTAAATTTACTTAGATTAAGGGTGAGGATTTGAGCTTCCTGCTTATCGGTCATATTCACAATTCTCGAATACTGAACCAAACTAATGCTCCGGCTGATTAACCAAACCGATTCGATAAGTGAAGTTCCGTTCGAGAATATCCCGACTTCCGACTCACTGTAAACCCGTCCCAACCAATAATAACTCATCCGGAAACTCAGAAGCTGAAAAATATGAGCCAGTTGATTTAAAATTCCTACGCGGAACATCTCTCCAATCAATTGCAATTGACCAGTTTGATAAGTATTCCCGACAGAGTTAAATTGATTTCTTAAAAGAAATCCGCTCCAAACCAATACAATGATGAATGAAAAATAAAGGGCCTTAAAATACGCAGCGATGCTCAGATCAATTCCGAAAATAAAATAATAAGCCAGCATAACAAGTATAATAAGCGGTTGCAGCAACCCTAAAAAGTTCGCGCTTTTGATTTTTTCTAAACCAACCAACAGGCTTGTGTGGATTGAAATAAAGGAACTTATCACCGCAAGCACAGCGATGTTCAAAATATATGCATCCTCAATAATTTTGCTTAAACTCAGTATCAAATAAAAAGCTAAACTCATCAGAAGGGTCCAAATATAGGACGGAAGGAGTAATGGCCTGACGCCATAACGGGCTACCAGGTAAACCAGGGTGTTACCACCAATAAGATTCGAGAATACAAGGATATAGGTGATGGATGCAAGGATGAGCCCTTGCTGGCCCTTGCCGGCGGTGCCTAAGTACTGAGAAATTATTATGGCAATCAGCAGATTGAACATGGCTGAAAATAATCGGGTTCCCAGTGTATTTATTATTTTCTGTATCAATGTTCCTGAATTATAGATGCATAAATGTTAAAAAGCTGCTTCCCAATTACTTCTTTGCTGAAATGATCAATGGCATATTGTCTGATTTCATCTTTATCATAATGGCTTAAATGATCGAGTTCATGGTTTAATGAATGTAGAAACTCATTTTCGTCATTGGGTTTAATCAATACCCCTAATTTTGCCGGCATATGTTCATGAATTCCTCCTACATTGCTCGAAATTACAGGAATCCCCGAAGCGAAACTTTCAAGTATCACCACCGGTAAATTTTCATAATGGCTGAATAAAATCATTAAATCTGCATTCCGAAGTTCTGCCGCTAATTGCTCTCTTTCCATTAAACCATCAAAAAAGACAAATTTCCCCGTAAGCTGCAACTTATCCGAGAGATTCTTCATTTTCATAAAATCTTCACCCTTGCCAATAAAATGCATCTCAAAATCCTGTCGTATCTCTTTCAATTTAGATACAACCCTCAGTATGCCGCTTATATTTTTTTGCTGTTCTGTAAAACATGAGAGGTGAACAATTTTTTTTACAGGATTATTTTTGTTTTTATAGCAGGGATAAAAAAGATCTGTATCGACAACATTTGGAACAATTTGGTAATTATCATGGTGCAATCCATGAGAAACCATTGCATTCTTTAAATTCTCTGTGACAGGAAGTACTGCTTTTGCGTGCTTAACAACCATTTCGGAGATTATTCTTCTTAATTTCCCCTGATAAGCGTTTACTTTGGGTAAATACCTGGTCCAGTGTTCCGTAATTAAGTATGGGATATTAAAAACCATCCCATAAAAAAATGCAACGATCCCCAATCGTGTCATTACATTCACATGGATTATATCTGGGCTCCGATGGGTTTTTCTGATCAATTGAATTCCCTTTATTTGATAATAAAAAAAGCTCGAAAGGTTGATCAGATGTGCGAAAATTGAAAGACGAAATGTGAACTTTTTATAATAAATCCGCCAGGTATTAATTCCGTCTTCCTTAGTATTTCTTACTTCTGTATGTTTGATTTCATCATCCGGATAAACATAAAGCACACTGATATCACATTGCCCTGAAACAGATTCAGCATGTCTTTTAATAAATAATCCGGGCATGGGATCATATCTGTTTGGATACCATTTTGGAAGGTATAATACATGGATTTTTTTTAGTTCAGTTTGAGATGGCATCCTTTTATTGATTGAACTTCAATCTAAATATAAAAAATATTTTATAAGGATTGATTGATTAATTCGATGGCTTTTTTCAGGCGTTCTTTTCCCTGCCCTGATACAATTTTAAAATTGAACCGGTGATGTTCTAATTCTTGCTGATATTTTAGAAAGAAATACCGGCGCAGATCAGGGTGCTCTCTTTGTGGATCTTCTTCCCATGGTAAATCAATATCACAAAGCAAATATAAATGGTAATTGCTTTTACTGATCATCTCTGAAATCCAGGGATCACAATGATGATATTTATGCTCACTCCAAATTTTGCAGACCATTAATTCTGTATCGCAAAACAAAAAGTGATTCGCATTTTTTGCAGCAGATTCTTCCAGTTCAATTTGTTTCCTTGCGATCTTTAAAATATCTTCCTGTTGATAGGGTCGCCTTAATTGATCAATATATTCACGGGCATATTCGGGTACCCAAACATCATGGTAATGAATAGCGAGTTGTTGCGCAAGACTTGATTTTCCTGTTGACTCCGGGCCGGTTATTGCAATGCGTTTAAGCATTTTGCTGGGCTTCTTTGTACTTTTGTTTCCACTCAATATAACCCATAATGGCCAAAATCAGGAATATGGTAAATTGGAAAGACGTTAAAACAAGTCCTTTGTATGCGTATAGTGGAATGGAGATAGCATCTCCAATAATCCAATAAATCCAGTTTTCGATTTTCTTTTGGGCCATCAACCACATTCCGACAATAAAAATAGAAGTTGTTATAGAATCCCATACCGGAACATTACTGTCGGTGAAATTGGTCAGAACATAAATTAATGCCACTAAAAAAACAAGAAGCATGATGCCATTCGCAAGGTGTTCTTTTTTTGTGCAAAAGCTGATGGGTAAGATTTTTCTGGATGCATCTTTTCGTGTCCATGTATACCAGCCGTATATGCTCATGATAAAATATACAAAATTAATTCCCATGTCGGCATAAAGTTTTACCCCAACACAGATATAGACATAAATTACAACGCTGATGATACCTGTAGGGTAAACTTTAATGTCAGCTTTTTTGGCATACCAAACACTCAATAATCCAAAGAAAACAGCAATTATTTCCAAAATGCTGGTATCAATTATATTTTGGTAAAAGAGTTCAAATAAAGTTCCGGATTCCATTAATTTGTATCGAGATTGGCGTTGATTATTTTTAAAATAAATACCGAATGGGGAATATCAAACGATTGGTGTATTTCTTTTGTCAGGGCCTGCATAAGTTCAAAATATTCCCCGAATACCTGTGTGCTCATTCCATTGGTTTTGCACTTCAATGATTCATATTTATTGAGCCTGTCAATAAAATCCAGAATCGAAGGAATAAATTCATCTTTTAAAGGATAATAACTAATGTCTACTGAAATATTCATGATGTTAGCCGGTTTGTTAAAGTCTTATTATCTCATGTCCACAATTTCAAAGTCGGGATAATCGGCCTCGTTAAAGGTGAAAGCAAATTCATTGACGGGAATATTTGCCGTATACTTATTTATGACATAGGAGTAAGTGCTTCCGTTTTTATCATAAATTGAAAAGCTGTAAATACGGTCAAGGTTTTTCTCGATTGCAAGCTCAATTTTTGAGTAAGTTTTGCCTTCGAGGGGCGTGAGTTCAATCAGATCGACGGTTTTTCCGTCCACCTGATCTTCCTTCATATATTTTGATTTATAATTTTCGCCATAAGAATTCAAGAGGTTGGTGGGTGTGATTGCTTCCGAATTTTCTTCTACCTCATTGATCATTACTTCTTTGTCTTCCATTAACAATGTCCATAATGTTTCACCATCTGAAATTACAATCTGTTCGGCAATGTTCAGCCTGTATTTGTCGCCCATTACCAGCAACTTCCCCTTTTTGGTTTCATGGATGTCAGCTTCCACATTATCCATGGAGTAAGCGAATTCAACTTCAATGGTTTTATGGGATTCAGTTTTTGCAATCACCCTGTCAAGGATTTCTGTTGCCATCTTATCTTTTTGTGCAAAGCATCCTGTTGTTAATAGTATCGAAATGAATAGTGTGGTAATTTTTTTCATTAGTGTCATATAGATTTAGAATGATTTTCGTTTAAATCTTTTAAAAATTGTTCCAAAGCGAATTCGTTGGCGACTTTAACTTCACGTGCCTTGCTTCCTTCAAAAGGCCCGACGATCCCTGCCGCTTCCAACTGGTCGATGATTCGTCCTGCCCTGTTATATCCCAGCTTGAGTTTGCGTTGCAATAAAGAAGTAGATCCTTGTTGCGTCTGAACAATAATTCTGGCAGCATCTTCGAACAATTCATCTCTTTCGTTTAAATCAATATCTGTGCCATTAATATCCTGTTCTTCGGCAAATTCGGGCAAATGAAATGCATTGGGATAAGCTCTTTGCGAACCAATAAAATCTGTTAGTCGTTCAACCTCGGTGGTATCAACAAACGCACATTGTAACCGGATTAAGTCGCTACCCGTTGCAAGCAACATATCGCCCCTGCCAATTAACTGATCTGCTCCTCCCGTATCCAGAATGGTTCGGGAGTCGATTTTTGAAATAACCCTAAAAGCTATTCGGGCCGGGAAGTTCGCTTTGATAGTTCCGGTAATAATATTAACAGAAGGCCGTTGGGTGGCAATAATCAGGTGGATCCCAATTGCTCGTGATAGTTGTGCCAGTCGAGTCAATGGGTTTTCAATTTCTTTACCGGCAGTCATAATCAAATCTGCAAATTCATCAACCACTAATATCAAATATGGTAAAAAACGGTGACCGTGAACCGGGCTTAATTTGCGGGCAATGAATTTGGTATTGTATTCCTTGATATTTCTGACCTGGGCATCTTTTAATAATTCATAACGGTTGTCCATTTCGATGGTAAGCGAATTCAGTGTTCTTACAACCAGTCGTGTGTCCGTAATAATGGCCTCTTCAGAATCGGGAAGTTTGGCCAAAAAATGCCGTTCAATTTTTGAAAAGAGCGAGAGCTCCACTTTTTTGGGGTCGACCAGGATGAACTTGATTTGCGATGGGTGCTTTTTGTAAAGCAATGATGCAAGGATGGCATTCAATCCTACAGATTTTCCCTGACCTGTGGCTCCTGCCATTAAGATGTGGGGCATTTTTGTCAGATCGACGATATAACTTTCGTTAGAAATTGTTTTCCCCAGTGCCAGCGGAAGTTCGAAGGTTGTATTTCTGAATTTTTGGGAAGCCAGTAAAGACTTCATTGAAACAATTTCAGGGTTTTTATTCGGTACCTCAATTCCGATGGTTCCTTTGCCCGGAATTGGAGCAATAATCCGGATACCCATGGCCGACAAACTCAGCGCAATGTCGTCTTCAAGGTTTTTGATTTTTGAAATCCTGACACCCGGGGCCGGTATTATTTCGTATAAAGTCACTGCCGGACCAATAGTGGCTTTAATTTTATCGATTTTGATGGAATAATGATTGAGGGTTTCAACAATACGGTTTTTGTTTTCCTCAAGCTCGTCTTTATGAACTGAAACTTCATCGTCACGGTAAGAATCCAGTAGGTCCAGTTTAGGGAGGGTGTAACTGGCCAGTTCGAGGGTCGGGTCATATTCAGAATCGATGCCGAAATGTTCGATTTCCCCGTTTCTAAAATCTTTTTTTTCGCGTGCTGATTGTTCAACGGTCAGTTCAATATCACTTTTCGAAACCGGATCGGGTTTGTCATCTGTCAATTCCAGCTCAGGGTCGGGGAATTCGTCAATTTCTTGTTCATCTTTTCCATCGGTCTTAGCACCGGAATCTTTCCGTTCGAAATCTTCATCTTCGGTCACCGAAAATTCTACGGTATTGTATTTGTCAGAGCCAGGTTTGGTGCCGGTTCTTTGAGAATCGGTTTCTTCTTTTTTATCTGTTTTGTTAAACAGTTTAATTCTGATATTGAATGAAATAATGATGTAACTGAAAAAAACGAAGATGATCCCGATGATGACGCCGGGCACTCCAATAAATTCGATGAGAATCAGGTTGGCCTGATAACCAAATACACCTCCAAAGACCGAGAAGTTAGTATTCATGAAGATGATTCCGAGCGTGACGGGTAGCCAGATCAAGAATAATAGCGAATGCCGGAATAATCGGGCGAGGGGTAATAGTTTGATCCTGACCATCAGATATATGCCATAAACGAACAGGTTGATAACGAGAATAAAGGCCGAAAGACCGAGCGTATCATTGATAAAAAATTTGGAAAGATAAGCTCCTGTAAACCCTGTCCAGTTTTGTATCTCGGGATATTGGTTTAGTTTAAAAAAGGAGTTGGATGCGATTTTGTCGAAATCGATATAACCGGTGTAGAAAAATGAAATAAAGGCAATCAGGAGGTAGATTGACGCCAGCACCAGAAAAAATCCAAATACCCTGTGAAATTTATCATTTTTTAAAAAAACAAAAGGCCGGAAAGACCAAGCTGTCCGTTTTTTCTTTTTCTTGAGCAGTTTAATTTTTTGCTCCCGAAAAGAGTTGCTTTTTAATTGATTTACCCTTCTTGGCATTTAGTTTGAATATTCAGATATCAGAAGAAACAAAGGTAATAAAAACTATATGATTTGTTAAGTTGGATGATAAAGAATGCCGGGGAAAGAGATTAATTTAATTTAAGCCGCTTCCAAACATCTTTTTTAATTCATCTTCGGTTGTTTCCTGATAATCTGGAGGGATAGAAAATTCAGATTCAGGAATGTCTTCTTTAACAATATTGCTTGCCAGAAACTTCATCAATAATCCGCGTGTATTTATTTCATATTCAAGCATAACTCCTTCAATTTCATGGAACAGGGCGTCGTTATAATTATTTTGAAGATTACCAAGTTCGGTGGTATAATAAACCGTGAAGGTGTCAGGACCGCTCAAATCAGCTGCATTGACCGTAACTATTGCTTTTTTACAAGTATAACCAAGTATTTCTTTTGTGTCGTTACTTAATGTCGTATTTAAGCCAGGGTATTTTTTACGCTCAATTTCAAGCTGTTCCATTGATTTTCTGAGTGCAATTTTTTTACCCATAATATCGAGTAAATTAATCATGGTTTTTGATTCACTGTCGAAAATTGTGGACTGATCGCCCATTGCAGTGCTGATGCTGCTTTTCGATTTATTATTTCCCAGCGTCAAGGTCATATCGCCTGGCAACATTGATTTCATTGATTCATTAAATCCAAGGCCTTCATAAGAAATCTGGTAAATGATTCGGCCTGTGAAAGAATTCTGGGCGTTAACATTGATAACCAGCATTAAAAGAAATGAAATCAATGTTGCAAAGCGAATAATCGTCTTCATTCAATAATTATTTTGAGAAGTATGAATGTTTTTATTTTTCAACAACAATTTCTATAATCTGATCACCTGGTCTGATGAGGTCGATAACTTCCAGTCCACTTACAACTTTTCCAAATACAGTATGATTTCGATCAAGATGTTGGGTGTTTTTTCGGTTGTGGCAAATAAAAAATTGGGATCCACCTGTGTTTCTGCCTGCATGTGCCATTGAAAGCACACCACGGTCGTGATATTGGTTTTCGCCATCCAGTTCACAATCGATATTATAACCGGGTCCTCCGGCACCTGTTCCGTCAGGACATCCTCCCTGGATCACAAAATCAGGAATAACCCGGTGAAATGTTAATCCGTTATAAAACCCTTTTTCCGATAAGGCAATAAAATTGGCGACAGTTTTAGGCGCATCTTTTTCAAAAAATGCGACTTCCATATTTCCTTTGGCCGTTTTAATTGTTGCTTTTAATGACATATTTTATGATTTAATTAAAAAAATATTTGATTTGATCTGTCATTGCAGATCATTATAAAATTTGAAGTTAAGTAAAAAATAATTGGGTTTACCGTACTATTTTACGGTTCGCATAATTTTATTCCACCTGATCTTTCCATCAAACAGTGATTTGTTAGGATCGAGTGAGAACCATACCAATGAGGCTTTACCCACAATATGATCTTCCGGAACGAACCCCCATACTCTTGAATCGGCCGAATTATGTCTGTTATCGCCCATCATCCAGTAATAATCCATTTTAAAGGTATAGTCGCTTGCCTGCTGTCCGTTAATAAAGATTTTTTGATCCTTTATTTCCAGTTGATTTTTTTCAAACGAACTTATGATTCGTTTATAGAGTGAAATGTTTTTCATGTTCAGTTCAATCGTTTCACCTTTTTTGGGGATATGGATAGGCCCGAAATTATCAAAGTTCCATTTATGTATGGTATCATGTGGAAAAATGTTGGGATCCCTGATCCCTTTACTTTCAATGATCGGTTCAATTGAGATAACATTGGCAAATCCCTTCATGGCTTCGACTGCCTCATCGGTTAATGTCATATAATATTCACCAATATTCCCGGAAGTAATATCTTCGGTAATATCTAGTTTTTCTATTACCCGCGGATTGAATCTTGTACCATTGGTTGTGACTTTGTATTTAAATTGTCTGAGTCCGGGGCCTTCTTTTAATTCTCCGTCAATATATACCTGTCGGTCGATAATTTCAAGATTGTCACCTGGCATGCCCATACAGCGTTTTATGAAGTTCTCTCTTTTATCCAGTGGCCTGTCAATGATTTCGCCAAAATTTAATTTATCGCTTCTGACCCGATCCCTGCCATAGTCTCGTACCATCGAATAATAGCTGATATTACTTTGCCATTTTACCGAAAGAGTATCCCCGTCAGGGAAATTGAAAACTACGGCATCATGCCTTTTTACTTTTGTAAAACCAGGAAAACGGAAATAGGGTAATTTAATCCATTCGACATATGATTTGGTTGATTTTGTTAAGGGAAGTGTGTGATGCACAAATGGGAATGCGATGGGTGTCATGGGTGCCCTTGGGCCATAACTTATTTTACTTACAAACAAAAAATCGCCGATCATGAGGGTTTTTTCCATCGATGAAGTTGGGATCGAATAAGCCTCAAAAATAAAGATTCGGATAATCGAAGCAGCAATTACTGCAAAGATAATGGCATCAACCCATTCCCGAACAAAACTCTTTTTACGTTCCTCCATATCCGCAGGATCGGTAAATTTAATGTGAGGGTTAAATCCCAGATAAGGAAGGTAAAAAAACGGAAAAAGTACACCAACTCCTTGCTCAAGTAAGCTAAATTTTCCGTAGCATTTCAGTAATTCCACAATCATCAACATATAAACAAATACATTTATAAAAGGGATCAACAGGAAGATGTACCACCAAATGGGTTTTTTAATGATTTGAAGAAAAACATATAAATTATAAAATGGAATAAAAGTATTCCATCCAGGCTTACCTGCTTTTTCGAACAATTGATAACCGAAAATAGTTGGAAGTGTAAATGACAGTGGAATAAGGATGAACATTAACAACATAATACAAGGATTTGATGATGTGGCGAAATTACAAAAGTTTTAAAAATATGGTGTTAAAAGTTGTTAATAAAGCAAGGAATGTTCTTAAAATTACTTAAATCCAAAAACGCCCGGAACACCTATCTGCATCGTAATCCCAGGTATAGCCTTGTTTGTAAACGGCTGATTGTATATATAGGGTTCCAGCCTTAGGGTCAGGTCCGGCGACACTTTAAAATCGAACAAATTGGCATCCACACTGGCATCCACAACATTCAGAAGATACCAGAACCCACTCAATATATAGCTGAGTTCCATATTCCTGCGATAATAATCGCGTCCGTTTTGGAGTTGTTCTTTGGAATATTGATTATAATAATCGTTTGGGGGCAGGTCGTTTTCATCCACAGGTTCAAATTCATAAGCAGCTTTATAGGCCTTATATTCTGTTTTATTGGTGATGATCATATAGGTGAGAAAACCAAAACCTGCATAAATGATCGGAACCTTCCAGTATTTTCTGTTATAGGCCTGGCCCAAGCCGGGCAGTATAAATGAATATATGGTTGCTTTATGAGCCGAATGTTCTTTTTTGACTTTAATTTCGCTAATTGCCGGAGCCTGAGCAAAGGTGTTCGTTAAAAAAACGAGTAAACAAAAAAGAATTAGAAAAGAAGTTTTTCGCTTTCTCACATTAAATTGAATCATTCATATTTACATTAGAAATAAAATTCAAAAGTAAGAAGTATTTACATTAGGATTTAATGAGTTTTAAAATTCTTCTGAAATCTTCGTCCGAATCAAATGAAATGATGATATTACCCAATCCATTTCCGTTTCTTTTGATATCGACTTTTGTATTAAAAAAATCAATTAATTGCACTTTGTTTTGAAGGTATTCTTCCGGTAATTGAATTTTTTTACTGCTTTTTGAGGAGGGTTTTGCATTTGCCCTGACCATTTCTTCTACTTGTCGAACAGAAAGGTTTTGCTCAATAATTTTTTTGAGCATACGTAATTTTGTTTCATCATCGGAGATATTGATTAAAGCCCGAGCATGACCCATACTGATTTGGTCATCTTTAAGGGCTATTTGCAACTCAGCCGGAAGTTTGAGCAAGCGGATATAGTTAGAGATGGTGGTCCTGTTCTTGCCAACTTTGTCACTTAACTGATCCTGTGTCAGGTTGCATTCTTCGATAAGCCTGTTATAGCTGATCGCTATTTCAATTGCATTTAAGTCTTCACGATGTATGTTTTCGACCAGGGCAAGTTCAAGCATTTGTTCATCATTGGCTACCCTCACATATGCAGGAACTTCTGTTAAACCTGAGAGTTTTGCAGCTCGATACCTTCTTTCACCTGAAATTAACTGATACCTGTCATATCCAAGCTTTCGGACGGTCAGCGGTTGTATGATCCCTTGCTCCTGTATGGATTTTGCGAGTTCTTCAATGGCGAAATCATCGAATTCCAATCGGGGTTGAAACGGATTGGTTTCAATAATATTAATATCCATCATTGCTATGGCTCCAACAACGTAATTACCTGAAATATCGTTTGAGGTGATATCAGTGTCAGGACTTTGCAGGATGGCATCCAAACCTCTGCCCAATGCTTTTTTCTTAGGTTTCATTCTCCAGGTCTATTTGTTTTTCTGATTCGTCTACTTTAGTCATTTCATTGTTTTGCAAAATCTCACGTGCCAGGTTTAAATAATTAATGGCTCCTGTGCTGTCTGCATCGTGCATAATAATTGTTTCGCCAAAACTTGGAGCTTCACTTAAACGCGTATTGCGATTGATGAGCGTATCGAAAACCATTTGCTGAAAATGTGTTTTAACTTCTTCAACAACTTGTTTTGATAAGCGGAGTCGCTTGTCGAACATGGTAAGTAAAATTCCCTCAATATCCAGGTCGGGGTTTAATCTCGATTGAACTATTTTTAAGGTGTTGAGTAATTTGCCCAATCCCTCCAATGCAAAGTATTCGCATTGTACAGGAACAATCACAGAATCGGAAGCTGTGAGTGCATTTACGGTTAATAGTCCGAGCGATGGAGAACAATCGATAATTACAAAATCATAATCATCTTTGATCTTTTCCGTAACTTTTCTCATCATTTTTTCCCTGTTGGGCAAATTGATCATTTCAATTTCGGCACCTACAAGATCGATATGGGCAGGCATCAGGTCAAGATTTGGGGTGCTGGTGTTCAAAATGATATTTCTGGGTTCAACATCGTCCATAATGCATTCATAAATGCTCGTTTTGATATTTCTGGTATCAAAACCAACCCCTGAAGTTGCGTTTGCCTGTGGGTCAGAATCTATAATCAAGGTTTTATACTCGAGCACTGCAAAGCTTGCACCCAGGTTGATAGCTGTCGTTGTTTTACCAACGCCGCCCTTTTGATTTGCTATTGATATTACTTTACCCATAGATTTGATGGCCTAAATGCATAAAAGAAAATTCCGTGATTTTACAAAAATATAATTTTTGATTGCATTGCGAGAATGTAATCAATTTAAGTTATTAACTGAAATACAAAAATTGTTAGTAAATTTTGGATGTTGACTGTAAAGATTATTAAAAAATAAACTTTGATTAAGCTTCCTGATCCTTGTTCTCTACTTCTTCAGTTTCAGCTTCAGAAGTCAGGTCTTCAAATTCTAAGGTGTCTGATTTTTTGGGTTCTGATTCATTTTCGCTCAAGTCTTCTGGCGGAATAACCCCGGTTTCAATGAATCCAATCACATCCCTTAAGCCATTGGCAAACTTCTCAAAATCTTCTTTGTACAGGAAAATTTTGTGTTTTTCATAAAAGAATTTTCCCTGCTCATTGTTAAAGCGTCTTTTGCTTTCGGTAATGGTTAAGTAATATTCATTTGCCCGGGTTGCTTTTACGTCGAAAAAATATGTTCTTTTCCCTGCCCTTATAGCTTTCGAAAATATTTCCTCTCTTCTATCCTTATTAACTGACTCTTCCATTTTCATTAAATATTTTTATGTGTCGACTATCTATAAGCAAATATAAAAATATTATTTAAAAAAGAAACTAATTATCAATTGTGGCTTGAAAGGAATGATTTATTGGAATCATTCTTATTTGAAATATATCAGGAGCTGCATTCGGAGAAAAATATGTAACTTTGCCGCCAATATTAAGATTTTTTATAGTTCATTAACATTTTATATGCTCAGTAGAAGGCAGTTAAGAATAAAGGTGCTTCAGGCACTATATGCTTTTTTTCAATCGAAAGCAGATCGGATGGATTTTGGCGAGAAGCAACTTTTCAAAAGTATTGAGAAAACTTATGAGCTCTGCTTTTGGCAACTTTCTTTGCTTATTGAAATTGTGGATTTTGCAAAGATCAGGATGGAAGATGCCAAGCACAAACATTTCCCAACCAACGATGAATTAAACCCCAATACCAAATTTGTAGAAAATAAATTTATTTCACAATTAAGCGAAAACAGGGTTTATCAAAAAAAGTATGATCAGTATAAAATTTCATGGGCCGATCAACCCGAAATGATTCGTAAATTTTACCGGGCAATGATAGCGAGCCCGTTTTATATTGATTTTATGAATAACGGAACGCATTCGTATGAGGCCGATAAGGAGCTGATTATAATGGTTTTGAAAAAAATACTGGCAAAATCAGATTTATTAAAATCACATTACGAAGAAATGAGCATTTATTGGTCGGATGATTTTCATTCAGTTACGGCACTTGTAATTAAATTAATAAGCTCTTTTAAAGAGGATAGTGATGAATTTCATTTGCTCCCCGGGATCTACAAAACTGCTGAAGATTCAGATAATGAAGATGTTGATTTCGTTAAATTACTTTACCGGAAAACCATTGTTAATTCGGACAAATTCGGCAAGCTTATCGATCAAAAAACCGTTAACTGGGAATACGACAGAATTGCCGTTATGGATATCATTATCCTGAAAATGGCATTGGCAGAACTTACAGAGTTTAAATCGGTTCCGGTAAAAGTTACCCTGAATGAATATATCGAATTGTCAAAATATTTCAGTACCCCTAAAAGCAATGTTTTTATCAACGGGATATTGGATAAGCTGATAGCCGATTTAAAAGAAAGCAGCGACATTAAAAAAAGTGGCCGGGGATTGATGAATTAAATCTAAATATATAGATTGATCAATACAAAAATACATTAATTTTCTTATCTTTGTTAATTGTTAAAAAACGATATTTAACCTGTTAACTAATAAAAACTTACAAATTATTTTAAGATGGCTTTTGATATTGAAATGATTAAATCGGTCTATGCCAATTTTGTTCAAAAAGTTGAGCATGCACGCAAAGTAGTTGGACACCCCTTAAGTTTAACCGAAAAAATACTGTATGCCCACCTTGATGGTGGTTTGGCCAACGAGAAATTTGGCCGCGGAAAATCATATGTAAATTTCCGGCCCGATCGTGTGGCGATGCAGGATGCAACGGCACAAATGGCATTATTGCAATTTATGCAAGCCGGTAAGCCCAAAGTAGCGGTTCCTTCTACGGTTCATTGCGATCATTTGATTCAGGCAAAATTAGGTGCCAAACAAGATTTGGAAACGGCGAATACCACCAACAATGAAGTTTATGGGTTTTTAAGCTCAGTTTCAAATAAGTATGGAATAGGATTTTGGAAGCCCGGTGCCGGTATCATTCATCAGGTTGTCATCGAAAATTATGCATTTCCTGGCGGGATGATGATTGGAACCGATTCTCATACGGTAAACGCAGGCGGTTTAGGGATGGTTGCCATTGGTGTTGGTGGAGCTGATGCGGTGGATGTAATGGCAGGCATGCCATGGGAACTTAAATTTCCGAAGCTTATCGGGGTTAAATTAACCGGCAGATTAAGTGGATGGGCCTCGGCCAAAGATGTGATTTTAAAAGTTGCAGGTATTCTTACCGTTAAAGGTGGAACTGGATCCATTGTTGAATATTTTGGGCCGGGTGCCGAAACAATTTCATGTACCGGCAAAGGAACCATTTGTAATATGGGGGCTGAGATTGGCGCAACTACATCCATTTTTAGTTATGATACCAAAATGAAAGAATACCTCGTCGGCACCGAAAGAAGCGAGATCGCGGAGATGGCTGATAAAATTGCTGATTATTTAAAAGGAGATGACGAAGTATATAATCAGCCCGAAAAATACTTTGATGAGGTCATTGAAATTGACCTTTCCACGCTTGAACCTCATATTAATGGCCCGTTTACACCAGATTTGGCCACGCCTGTTTCTGAATTTGCAAAAGCTGTTAAGCAGAATAACTGGCCACAGAAACTGGAAGTTGGCCTGATTGGCTCCTGTACAAATTCATCTTATGAAGATATTAGCCGTGCTGCATCTGTTGCAAAACAGGCCCTGGATAAAAAATTAAAAGTTAAAGCAGAATACACCGTCACGCCTGGATCTGAACAGGTTCGTTATACGGTTGAAAGAGATGGGTTCTTGGATGTTTTTAAGAATATTGGAGGTGTTGTACTTGCCAATGCTTGTGGTCCGTGTATCGGGCAATGGGCAAGGCATGGTGCCGAAAAACAGGAGAAAAATTCAATCATGACCTCATTCAACCGGAATTTTGCCAAACGAAATGACGGGAACCCGAATACACACGGTTTTGTTGCATCTCCTGAAATTACCACTGCATTTGCCATTGCCGGTGATCTGACCTTTAATCCGTTAACTGATGAACTGACCAATGAATTGGGACAGAAAGTAAAACTGGACGAACCGAGCGGATTGGAAATGCCGACCAAAGGTTTTTCGGTTGAAGATAACGGTTATCAGGCCCCGGCGCAAGATGGAAGTGGAATTGAAATTAAAGTGGATCCAAAATCAGATCGCTTGCAGTTATTAACCCCATTTAAAGAATGGAACGGTAAAGATTATAAAGGTTTAAAATTATTAATAAAAGCCAAGGGGAAATGTACCACTGATCATATTTCGATGGCAGGACCATGGCTCAGGTACAGGGGGCATTTGGATAATATTTCAAATAATTTATTAATTGGGGCCGTAAATGCATTCAATGATAAAACCAATGCTGTTAAAAATTTACTTTCAGGTCAATATATTGCCGTGCCTGATAGTGCAAGGGCTTATAAATCAGCAGGAATAGAAACAATTATTATTGGAGATGAGAACTATGGCGAGGGCTCTTCAAGGGAACATGCCGCAATGGAACCCAGAAATCTGGGCGTTAAAGTTGTTCTTGTTAAATCTTTTGCCCGTATTCATGAGACCAATTTAAAGAAACAGGGAATGCTGGCACTTACTTTTGAGAATAAAAGTGATTATGATAAAATCCGCGAAGATGATCAGATCGACATAAACGGTTTAACATCATTCGCCCCGGCTAAGCCTTTAAAGGCAATAGTGCATCATAGTGATGGAAGCTCTGACCAATTTAATGTAACCCACACTTATAATTTGAGTCAAATAGAATGGTTTAAAGCCGGAAGTGCTTTGAATTTAATTCGAAAACAATCAAATTAATCATCATTAAAAATACGGTTATGGCATTCATGAAAAAGTTTACGATCCTTATTTTGGGAATTATTTTATTTGCCTCCTGCGATTGCATTGAGGGCGAAGGACCAGTTGTTGAAGAAAACCGAAACCTGACCGATTTTGACAGAATCGAATTACGGGCTTCGGCAGATGTATTTATTACTAAATCAAATAATTTTGAAGTTCGCATAGAGGGTCAACAAAACATACTTGATGTTTTAACAACCAGAATCAAAGGCCGGGCACTGATTATTGGTTTCGAGGATATTTGTGTGATCAATACTCGAAAACTGGAGATCTTTATTTCTATGCCCGAATTGACTGAACTTCAGGTGAGCGGATCGGGAAATGTTGAAAGTGATGATGTGTTGACAACCGACAATCTTTATCTTGGAATTTCCGGCTCCGGATCAATTGATTTAGAAGTTGAAACAGAAAGTGCCGAAATTAGTGTAAGTGGATCGGGTGATGTGTTTCTGGCAGGAAAGGCAGAACGTTTTAGTTCAGCGATTTCAGGCTCAGGAAATATAAGAGCAGAAAGGATGCAAACCAATCGTGCCAGGGTTAAAATAAGCGGTTCCGGAAGTACCTATATTCAGGCACTGGATGAATTGGATGTCAGAATCAGTGGTTCAGGCAATGTGCATTATAGCGGAAATCCTGAGATCAATACCAGTGTGAGTGGTTCCGGCAATGTGAAAAGGGTCAGGTAGCTTTCCTTTTTTTCTTGATTACACCATCCAGAACACTGTTCAGTTTTTCATTATTGATCGGTTTGGGCATAAAGTCATTCATCCCGGCACTAAAACACTTTTCACGGTCTTCGTTAAAAGCATAAGCAGTTACTGCAACAATCGGTATTTTAGGATTAAATAAACCGGATTTATCGGCCCTGATAAATTCTGTGGCTTGTATCCCATCCATTTCAGGCATCTGGATATCCATCAGAATTAAATCAAAGTTTTGTTTTTTTAGTGCTTCAATTGCTTCAGCCCCGTTTTCGGTTATAACACTCGTGTGACCCCTGGTTTTTAAAAGCCTTTGAATAAGTTTCTGGTTTAAATCATTATCCTCAGCAATGAGAATATGCAATGATTCATTATTGCCTGCCGGGATATTGAGATTTAACTTTGCTTGTTCCGCACCATCTTTAATTTGTTCTGATGGCTGGCCAAACACTAAGGTAAAATAAAAACAACTGCCTTTGTTTTCGGTGCTTTCCACCCAAATTTCGCCACCCATTTTTTCAACAAGCTTTTGCGTAATGGCCAAACCCAGGCCTGTTCCTTCGTAATGCCTTTTTGTGCTCGAGTGGGCCTGCGAGAAAGATTCAAAGATATTTCCCAGTTTTTCGGGAGCGATTCCGATACCTGTATCTTCAACAGAGAATAAAAGTTTAAACTTATTGTTCTTGATCTGAACTGTGTCCTTTCCTTTTTCAGGGGTGATTTTGATTGAGCAGGATCCCTGATGCGTGAATTTTAGGGCGTTGCCGATCAGGTTATATAAAATTTGTTTAAAATGATTTGAGTCCCCTAAAACTTTTATTGGGACAGCATTGTCGTAATCTAAGTTTAATGCTAATCCCTTGGCAGAGGCATTCGCTTTAAAAGAATCAATTACTTCTCTGATATTGCTTTTTAAATCGAACTCAGTAAATTGAAACTGGACCTTTCCTGCCTCTATTTTTGAAAGATCCAGAATGTCGTTAATAATTGAAAGCAGGTGGTTTGAAGCTGATTGCACCAATTCCAGATATTCTTTCTGTTCATCACTTAGTGGGGTTTCAGCCACTAAACTTAGCATCCCTATCACTGTATTCATAGGGGTACGGATTTCATGGCTCATGCTGGCCAGAAATTCGCTTTTGGCCTGGCTTGCATGCTCGGCAATCGCGATTGTTTTCTCAAGTTTTTTTTCCTTTATTCGTTGTAAATCAGGAAGGTTTTGATTTGATTTAATAATTAAATCAAGGTTGGCCATAAAAAGTTCCGGTTTTTCGGGCCAATCCAGGATAAAATCAGCACATTCCGGTTCCTGTGTTATTTTTGGAATGTCGGACTGATTTTTTACAATCATCAAACTCTGACACCAAAAAATTCTTTTTATTTCTTTTGCTTTCTCAATGATTTCCTTATCAGGCTTCTCCATCAGCCAAATAATCAGCCTTGGTTTAAGGGTTAAACATTGATTTTCGATACTATCTGATTTTGATAAATAATGAAAGATGTACTTATTTACAGGGAGATTTTTTTTTAACTGATTGTTTAAACCGAATCTGTTTTCGATAACAATGATCTGATTGTCTTTCATTTTATCATTTGTTATTAATTTAAATGCTTACCGTAAAAATAGCAAAATTTAAAAAGCTTGGTACAATTCGAAAGAATCATTGTTAAATATTTGATGAATAAGTTATTTGCGGTAACTGTTAAATTTTATGTTAATTTCAATAGTTTTGTGTTTATGTTATTAATAACTCAGTTTTGCAAAAAGTAACCCTCAAACTCATAGTAATTCTTTTCTTAAGCTTATTTATGGCAAAAACCATATTGGCTCAGGTTGGCGGGAGCAATACTTACGATTTTCTAAACCTGACAAATTCAGCACGGATTGCTTCCATGGGTGGCAATATATTGTCGATAGCGGATGGAGATATAACATTAGCAATTGCCAATCCATCATTGATTGATTCAAGTATGGATTACAATCTGGCGATGAGTATCGTTGATTATTATTCAGATATTAATTATGGATTTGCTGCATATGCGATGTCGTTTGCAAAAATCGGAAGTATTGTTGGCTCAATTCAATTTGTCGATTACGGAAAATTTAATTATGCGGATGAAACCGGTTATTTAAATGGGAAGTTTGGGGCCTCTGAATTGGCAATGCAATTGGGATGGTCAAAATCGCTAAATGCCAAATGGATTTTTGGTGTAAATCTAAAATATATACATTCTGTATTTGAAGGCTATAATTCATTTGGAATTTCAACGGATTTGGCAGGATCATTCATCGATCATGATAAAGGCTTTTCTTCCAGTCTGATTATAAAAAACCTTGGGTGGCAAATAAAATCATACAGAAGCAGTAACCATGAGACCTTCCCCTTTGAGCTGCAATTTGCTATGTCTAAAAAATTAAAACACATCCCTTTCAGATATTCTGTAGTTATTGGTCACTTAAATAAATGGGATGTAAGTGATGAAAATCAATACTTCATAACCGATCCGGATTTTGTGAACGAAAGTGGGGCAGGGGAGTTAAAGTTTGCTGATCAATTGTTCAGACATATAATTATTGGTGGCGAATTGTTGCTTTCTCAAAATTTTATAGTCCGAATGGGTTATAATTATCAGCGCAGAAAAGAATTGGGTTTGGAAACAAGGATGTCAACTGTTGGATTCTCCTGGGGATTTGAAATCAAGATTTCGAGATTCAGATTAAGCTATGCCAGAACAAACTATCATTTGGCAGGATCTCCCAATTATTTTACAATTATGACAAACTTATCGGAGTTTTTTAAGAAGTGATTTTTAAACATTATATTACGCCATGTCTGTTGCTAAATTTCTAATTTTACAGCCAATTAAATAATGATGCAGGTATTTATTGATCAGGATTCTGGATTTTGTAGTGGAGTTGTCAGGGCCATTCGCATGGCCGAAGAAAATTCACCCTTATATTGTTTGGGCGAAATTGTGCATAACCAGGCTGAAATTGAGCGATTGACAAAAAAAGGATTAAAAACCATCACTTACGATGAATTCAGGAAGCTTGAAAATGCAAGCGTATTGCTAAGGGCTCATGGAGAACCACCGGAAACATATCAGATAGCAAAGAAAAATAACATCAGAATAATTGATGCAAGCTGTAAAATAGTTGTCCGTCTTCAGGAACAAGTTAAAAAAGCCTCAGAAGAGATCCTTGCCGAAAATGGCCAGGTAGTGATATACGGGAATGAATTTCATCCTGAAGTGATTGGGTTAAAAGGGCAATCGAAGGCAAAGGTTTTGGTAATAGAGAATGAGCAACAGATTGAAAAGATTGATTTTAGCAGGCCGGTCCGATTGTTTTCACAAACCACAAAAAGCAGGCTCGAATATCAAAAAATTAAACAACAGGTCGAACAAAAAGCCAAAGATGTATTTCCTTCTGAAAAATTAAAGGTTAAGACGTATGATTCGATTTGCAAACAGGTTTCGAACAGGGAAGATCATTTAAAAGAATTTGCACAAAAACATGATGTAATTATATTTGTTGGTGGAAAAAACAGCTCCAATGCAAAATTATTATACGGTATTTGTAAAGCCATTAATTCCCGAACTTACTTCGTGAGCCAGGCCAATGAACTCAAAACTGAATGGCTCAAAGGAGCAAAAACAATTGGTGTTTCCGGAGCAACCTCAACACCGCAATGGCTCATCGATGGAATTGCAGCAGAGATTAAAAAGTATTAGCTATGTTTTTGAAAAAACTATTACTGACAAATTTTAAAAATTGCGCACAGGCAGAATTGAAATTTTCTGAAAAAATCAACTGTTTTGTGGGGAATAATGGGGTAGGAAAAACAAATATCCTGGATGCAATTTATTATTTGTCGTTTTGTAAAAGTTATTTCAATTCGATGGATACCCAAAATATTTTGCATAATGAAACTTTTTTTGCATTGCATGGCCATTATTCAAAAAACGGGAATAAGGATGATGTTATAAGTTGTATACAGAAAAGGGGTGCAAAAAAACAATTTCGTTACAATAAAAAGGAATATGATCGATTGGCAGATCATATCGGGCTTTATCCCCTGGTGATGGTATCGCCATACGATCGCGATCTGATTAATGAAGGGAGCGACATCAGGCGGAAATACCTGGATGGGGTAATTTCACAATTCGACCACGTTTATCTTGATTATTTATTGGGGTATAATAAAGTTTTATCCCAGCGAAATGCTCTCTTAAAGCATATGGCTGAACGCCGGTCATTTGATCAGCATCAGATCGAAATCTGGGATGAACAGCTCAAGCAACTTGGGGAGGTGATTTTCAGTAAACGGGAGGCTTTTTTAAAGGATTTTTCTCCAATATTTCAAAAATATTTCGATGTGATAAGCCAGGGCAGGGAAAAGGTAGAAATTACCTACGACTCTCAATTGTTCGAAAACGATTTTAAGCAATTATTGAATAGCTCTTTTGAAAAGGACTGCCTTATGCGATTTACCACGCAGGGGATTCATAAGGATGATTTACTCTTTAAAATTGGAGACTACCCGATCAAAAAATTTGGATCGCAGGGCCAGCAAAAATCATTCGTAATTGCCATAAAACTGGCACAATTCGAATATACGAAGGGGATCAAAGGTTTTAATCCGGTGCTGCTTTTAGATGATATTTTTGACAAATTGGATGCCAGCCGCGTTGAGCAATTGATCGATTTGGTGAGCAAAAATAATTTTGGCCAGGTTTTTATAACAGATACGCAACAACACAGAGTTGAACGCTTATTTAAAAAGAATAATATCGACCATAAAATATTTATGGTGGATGCAGGTGTCGTCAATGAATTTGATAATCATTCAAAACTTTCGTAAATGGCTAAAAGTTCAAACGAACTAACATTAGGAGAGGCCATCAGGGAGCTTCTTAAAACTTACCGGCTCGAAAATAAACTGGCGGAGGTAAAACTTATCAATTCCTGGGAAGGTATTGTTGGAAGAATGATTGCCAGGCACACTAAAGATATCAGGGTAAAAAACAGGATTTTATATATAAAAATGGATTCAGCTGCATTGACGAATGAACTTAAATACTCAAAATCAAAATTGAAAGACGCATTGAACCAGGCTGCTGGAGAGAATCTGATCGACGAAATCTATTTCAGCTCCTGATGAAAAAATGAACTCACTTAATTTTTAAATCCAGGTATTTTTCTTCTTCAATAAAAGCTTCCAGATGATCTCCTATTTGAACAGGGCCCACACCTTCGGGTGTTCCTGTAAATATTAAATCTCCGATCTTCAGGGTTAAAAATTTAGATACATATGAAATAATATGGTCGAATGTAAAGATCATATCTTTGGTATTCCCTTGCTGTCTGGTTTCACCATTTATTTTCAATGAAAAGTTCAGATTATTTATATTCTGAAAATAGGATTTTGCGCTAAATTGTCCAAGTGGTGCCGAATGGTCGAAAGCCTTTGCCATTTCCCATGGAAGTCCTTTGGCTTTGCATTCGCGTTGAAGATCGCGTGCCGTTAAATCAATTCCGATACCAATTTCATCATAATAGGTATGGGCAAATTTTTCATCGATATGTTTACCAACCTTATTTATTTTGAGCACAATCTCGGTTTCAAAATGTATGTCGTTCGAAAATTCAGGATAGAAGAATGGCTGTCTTTTGGGAAGTTGTGAACTTTCGGGTTTCAGAAAAAAAATGGGTTTATCGGGTAAGGGATTGCTGAGCTCTTTAGCATGTTCAGCATAGTTTCGGCCAATACAAATAATTTTCATATCATCATATTTAGAAAATTAACCAAAGTTAAGCGATCCCTGATTAAAGCCCCGGAGCTTAATGCCGGTAATAATCTTTTTTGTCGAGAGGGGAAAATCACTTTTCATCATCCAGTCGTAATACGAAGGTTCAGATTTAAAAATATCTTCAACAGCTTTTCCTTTATGCTTCCCAAAATTAAATACTTCAATATCCTCATCATTAAGAATGATGTGCCCAACCAGATCTGCATTCCGGTTTTGGATCGAAAAATTATGGAGGGCCTGTACATCGTTTTTTACCGGATATGATTTCATTCCATCCCTGTCTTCATATTCGGTATTTTCATATCTGTCGAGTTGAGCTTTAAGTATTTCGAAAGTGGCGATGGTGTCGGCTTCAGCAGTGTGGGCATCAACCAGGTCTTTATTGCAATAAAATTTATAAGCAGCCTTAAGGGTACGTTGTTCCATTTTGTGGAAAATATTTTGCACATCTATAAACTTCCTGTTTTTAAGCTCGAAATTTATTTCTGCCCTCAGAAATTCTTCAACCAATAAGGGGATGTCGAATTTTAATGCATTATAGCCGCTCAAATCGCAGTTAAGTAAAAACTGGTTCAGCTCATTGGCAACCTCCAGAAAGCTTGGTTTGTCAGCAACATCAGCGTCAGAAATGCCATGTATTTTTGTGACTTCAGCAGGTATGGGAATGGTTGGGTTCAGCAGCTTTGTTAACGATTTTTGGCTTCCATCAGGCATTATCTTTAAAATGCTGATTTCGACGATCCTGTCATTACTGATATTTAATCCGGTGGTTTCCAAATCGAAGAAAGCCAGTGGACGTGTAAGTTTTAGTTCCATTATTCAGTTGAGATTAAATAATGGCTAAATTAACAAATTCGTTATAACCTCAGAATTTATATGCTGGTATTTGGGTCAAAAGATTCTAATATTTCTTTCAGTCTTTTCAGGTACATGCCGGCCAGGGCTCCATCAACAATGCGATGATCATAGGCCATCGAGAAAATCATAATGCTTCTTATTCCGATGGTATCGCCTGAAGGTGATTCGATCACAACTGGTTTTTTCCGGATGGCTCCAATTCCAAGTATGGCTACCTGGGGTTGGTTAATAATCGGTGTTCCTGTTAAACTGTCGAAACTTCCAAAGTTGGTCACAGTAAATGTTCCACCCTGAATTTCATCCGGCAAAAGTTTGTTGAGTCTGGCGCGGTTTGCAAGGTCGTTTACACTTTTGGTGATCCCGAGTAAATTTTTCTGGTCAGCCTGATGTATCACAGGAACAATCAGGTTCCCGTTTGGCAAAGCTGTAGCCATACCAATATTCACATTTTTGCGTAAAATAATTTTCGATCCGTCAACTGAAGCATTGATGCCCGGAAAGTCTTTAATGGCTTTACTTGCAGCATCAATGAAAATAGGTGTAAAAGTGAGTTTTTCGCCTTCTCTCTTCAAAAATGCATCCTTCACTTTGTTTCTCCAGTTTACGATGGTGCTTACATCAACATCAATAAAAGATGTTACATGGGGAGATACCTGTTTAGACATTACCATGTGGTCTGCAATCAATTTTCGCATTCTGTCCATTTCAACAATCTGATCGCCACCCGAAATCGCAACTGGCGGGGCTTCTACTGCTTTAACTTTTTGTACGGTGGTTTTACTTCCCAGAAAATTTAAAATGTCTGCCTTGGTAACCCGACCGTCTTTTCCGCTTCCGGAAATACTTTCAAGCTGTGGCAAACTGATACCTTCTTTCTTCGCAATGCTTTTAACCAGGGGCGAATAAAACCTGTCTGTGTTTTTAAAATCACCAACAGCTTCAGTCTGATTATTTAATTCTTTTGTTTGTTCTTTGTTCGTTTCTACAGAAAGTGCTGCTGTTTCAGTTTTTACTTTGTTCTCCGCTGGCTTTTCTGTTTCTGATCCGGCTTCGCCTTCCAGTTCAATATGAGCAATTATCTCTCCAACGGCCACAACATCACCTTCATTAAAAAGTAGTTTGCTAATTTTCCCTTCAACAGGTGAGGGGATTTCTGAATCTACTTTATCGGTTGCAATTTCAACAATTGCATCATCTTCTTCTACACTGTCACCTTCACTTTTTAACCATTTGGTGATGGTTGCTTCTATAATACTTTCGCCCAGTTTGGGCATTATTAAATCAAATTTTGCCATTGCTAATTAAGTGTTTTTCTTCTAATTAAGCTTTTAAAAGCTTTTTTGTTTGCAAAGATAGTGAATTTTTTTAATCTGGAATAATTCTAAATAAAAATGTACTTACGGCCTTCCCAGCTTTTTAAATCCTGTAAATAAAATATTTAAATCCTGTTTCAGATTATAATCTTTTGCATATCGAACATTTAGCCCAACGATTGTTTCCGAATTTTGGTCAAAATCTTTAAGGCCGTCGGTAACCGTCAATACACCAATTTTTATACGGGGCAATAAATTAATATTCGGATCTGATTGATCGAATCCGATCCATGATTTTTTATTGAACAATACCAAAAATATATTTTTTAGAAATCCCCAGGGTTGTGGTACAACGAATAATGTGAGAGGTAATGTGGCTAATAGCACTATTGCGCTCATAAGGTCAAATACCCTTTTGTTCCGCTGGTTGTCCTGGCTGACTATTGATTTTAGTTCGTGCAGGTAAAGATCCTCAAGGCTTGATATAGAATTGCTTCCGATGATGGAATAACTATTTTCCGGGGCAATTTTGCAACGAATTCTTTTGGTGGTAAGTTGTGTTAATAGCTTTATTATCTGATGATAATTAATATCTTTTGCACAGAAAATGATCTCATCTATATCATAAATTTTGAGGAGCTCATTTAATTTGTCGATTGAACCGATGTAATTTTTATGATCAATTTTGTTGGTGTCGGGTGATACGAATGCGTAATAATCAGGGCTGTTTTTTGTGCGTTGAATAATTTTAATGATTCTTTCAGCTTCGTCTATATTTCCGATAATAAGCACCCGGCTGGCTGATTTAAATCTGTTTCTCAGAAATGCAATCTGATTAAACATCCATCTGAAACTTGTAAGCGAAAATAGACCCCAGATACCTCCAATTAGAATGATGGCCCTTGAAAATCTCCATGATTCATTTAATAATGAATAAAGTGTGAGAATTGCAAAACCCCCGCCTATTATTGCCAGAAAAATTGTTTTGTATTTAAAGGGGGCTTTATAGCCCTTCAATAGGTAAATACTCAGAATCCAGATTAGTGCATATATCGGAAGGATCAGCTGATAAAACACCTCCGGGTAATTTCCGCCTTCAGGATAAATGAATTCGTGGGCCCAGAAATTACTGATAAAAACCAAACCTGTGAGCAGAATTACAAAATCTGCAAAAGGGATAAAAACATGACCGGCAATTCGTTTTGTCAACGATAAAAATGCCCTGAAAAGAATGGCAGCTTTAATCAGTAAAGAAAGTGCTTTTGTTTTTTCCCCGGAGAAATGTTTCTTCGAAAATATGAGCATTGCATTGTAAAAATTGATCACATATCGCAGGCTCTCCTTAGAGGTACTTTCACCTTTGTAATGAATAATATTGGTTTTTGGATAATAATAATTTACATAACCTGCCTGTACGATTCGATGCGACAAATCAATGTCTTCGCCATACATAAAAAAGCTTTCATCGAAGCCGCCAACCTGTTCAATTACAGATTTTCGAATCAGCATATAAGCTCCAGTAAGAATATGAACCCGATGAATTTCTTCCCTATCAAGATGATCCAGGTAATATTTTCCAAAAAAGCGCGACGGATAAAACAATCTTGACAGTCCCGACATTTTGAAAAACGCAGCTGAAGGTGTGGGCAAACCCCTTTTCGATTCAGGTAAAAACCTGCCATTTCCATCCATCATTTTTACGCCAAGGGCTCCGGCTTCAGTATGTTCATCCATAAAATTTAGCGGTAATTTTATACTGTTGGTTTCGAGTACCGTATCCGGGTTCAGAATCAGGATGTATTCACCTTGCGCCATTTCAATGCCCTGATTGCATGCTTTTGCAAAACCCTGGTTTTTCTGGTTTTGGATCAGGTGAACCATCTGAAATTCATTCCTGATCATCTCTGCAGAGCCGTCAACAGAATGGTTATCAATACATATTATTTCTGACGGAATAGAATCAAGTGCGGAAATCACGGAGTTCAGGCATTGTCTTAAAAAATGCTTAACATTGAAACTAACGATGATGATTGAAATTTTCATGCTGATTAGCTAACTTGACCAGTCAGTGCTTAAATTCAAAGATAGTTATTTTAGGCTTTTATAGAGATGAAATGTTTTCCCTGAAAAATTAACGTTTTATTGCAAGCATTGGAAGGTGCAATTGAAACAGGTCCTTTTTTGTAAGTTTATCTGTGAATATTTCTTTTAAAAACCCCCTCTTATGGGCAACGAAGGCAATTAAATTGATTTTGTGATCTGCAATGTATTTTTGCAGGGCTTCATTATAAGTTTCCGTTATGATCAGTTCGAGTGATAATCGCTTTTCAGATATTTCATTTTTAAAGCCGGAACGGATGGTATTAAATTGTGCTTGAATATCTTCGGAATCAGAATGGGCCAAATGCAAACAATAAATCTTTAGATTGAATTTGGAGAATAAATCGTAAATGTGTTTAATCAGTTCCAAATCATCATGTTTAAATTCTGTCGGGTATAATACATTGCTAAATTGTTCGTATCCGAAGTTTGAGGGAATAGATAATACAGGGATCGTGGTTCGATCCATAATTTTTTTTGAGACACTTCCTGAAAATACACCCTTTTCGGCCTTGCCGCTGGAGCCAAGTATAATCAGGTCGACATTGTAATTTTCGGCTGCCGTAATAATTTCCTCATCCGGGTTGCCACCAACTAGTTCCTGTGTAATGTTTAGTTTCGGATAAACGTTTACAATACATTTTTTAATTTCCTGTAGGTCTGATTCTGCCTTCGATTTGATGTCGTTCAGGATTTTTTGATTAATCAGGGTATCGGTTTCAATTCCCGTTGGAAAATTGCTTTCGGCCAACAAAAATTTGTCGAAATACGAATGAAACAAAATAATTTTAGCATCAAATTTACCGGCAATATGTACAGCATAATTGCAACAATTATCAATTCCTTCTGAAAAATCAATGGCTAATAAAATTGTTTTCATAACGCTTAAAAATCAATTAATAACAAAGATAATCGGAAAACTTCTTAAAAAAAAGCAATAGCCCTAAAAACCAAACATAAGCCCTGCCAGTCCAACAAGCAACCCCACGATCATATTTAAAAACTTAACAATGATAAAGCTTCTTTTTGATTCGGCAAGCAATGGAATGGCACCATGACCATCCTGTACAATTGAGTTCGCCAGTAAAATACTGAATGGAATTAATCCGTCGGCAAAAAGCAATATAAAGATATAATGGGGTCCCGATTGCGGAATAATTCCAATCAGGACTGCAATAATGAGTATGCCCAGCAAATTTTTCTGGATAAATGTTTCAACTTCTATAAATTCATTTAAATAATGTATGAAAAGAAGGGCGGCAAAGGTCCAGAGAAATATTTTTAAAAAATGCTTTTTAATAATATGCCCCCATAAGTGTTCTTCCAGAAAATGGTCGTTGACAGTCGAAATAATAAATATTGCGATCAGTGTGACCAGTAAAAATGTTCCACTGACCCAGGTCCATTCAAAACCATGTGATTCATGTTCGGCGGAAGGTTGTGAATCAGGCAGAACAAAATGATGATCATGCCCGAATTGACCGATTAATAAGCCGAATAAAAAAAGAAATAAGCCAATGAGCAGGATGGCCCGCTGAAAACTAATGTTCCTTAATTGTTGAACAATAATTTTGGGTTCGAAACATATGCAATCACTGTGCTCTGCATGGATTTTAAGATGGTTTTCAGTGAGGTTCATAAATGTTCTGTTCTTCATAAAGGCATATACAATAAAGCCTGAAATAACAGAAATCACAAAAATAATGATGAACAATTGAAGGGCGGTTTTAGGTATAATGGTCATCATTAAAAATGCTTCGTCGCCTGAGGTCGCAATCATTGTTGTAAGCAGGGCGGCAAATCCAAATATCTTGTGCGAATAGAGCGAAACAGCGGTAAAGGTGCCAAGGCACCCAGGTAAGATTCCTAGAAAGGCAGCAGTTATGATCTGGAGCCAGCCTTTTTGCTTGAGCGGTTTGCTCCATTTACCCCTGGTCTGTACATTAATGTATTCAATAATCAGCATCATAACCAGCACAAATGCGGTGATCATGATGGTATGCTTAAGGATATCAATAAACATGGTGTAGCCTATTTTGAATAGGTAAAAATAAGTGAAATTTCTTTTATTTTCCAGTAAAAATTTTTTTAATAAAAAAAAGAAATTTACATTTGGGTAATTAAATACCTGTTATATTAAATAGATTATGGCAAAAATTGTAACCCTGTCGGAAGCCGCATCAATTGCACTACATGGGATGATACTGGTGGCAAAATCGGAAAAGATGATCAATGTAGTTCAGATCGCAGAAAAGATGGATAGTTCCAAACATCATGTTGCAAAAGTGTTTCAGCGTTTGGTCAAAGAAAAATTTATCGAATCACACAGGGGGCCATCAGGCGGATTCTTGCTTAAGAAAAAACCGGAAGAGATCACCTTGCTCGAAATTTATGAAGCCATAGAAGGGAAGATCGAAATATCTGACTGCCCGATTGATAAACCTATTTGTCCGTTTGAGAAATGTATTCTAAATAATGTTACTAAAGATATGACGATACAATACAGGGATTATCTTCAAAGTCAGACACTTTCGATGTATTTATAGGCTCCTCCCTTATTTAGAATCAAATTTTCCTAAAATAAATATTGCATAAAACTCAGTGTGCGTTTTTAGAATTGTTTATATTAGCGTAATTAAATACTTAAATAGCGTAATTAAATAAAATATATTTTGAATACAAGCTGTAATTGACTTTAAAAGAACGATATATGAAGCGTGAAATAATAAAAATTGATGAAGAAAAATGCACTGGTTGCGGATTGTGTATCCCGGGTTGTCCTGAAGGTGCACTTCAGATGATAGATGGGAAAGCAAGGTTGGTAAGTGAATTAATGTGCGATGGATTGGGTGCTTGTATTGGTGAATGTCCTGAAGGTGCGATTCAAATAGAGGAGCGGGAGGCTGAGCCTTACGATGAGATTAAGGTTATACAGGAGATTATAAAAAAAGGAAAGAATACCGTTATTGCGCATTTGTTGCATTTACAGGATCATGGTGAATTGGGGTTCTTGAAGCAGGCTACCGATTATCTGGAATCAGTAAAGGATCAGTTGGATTTCGATCTCAATTCTATGGTCTTAAAAAATGATGAAAGCCTAAATAAATCTATAAATATTCCAATGCATCATTCGATGGGGCATTCCTGTCCGGGTTCTGCCATGCGGGAGTTTAAAGTTGATGAATCTCAATTGGAAGCAATTGGGAATGAGGCTTTAATGAAACAACCCTCAGCCTTGCAACAATGGCCCGTACAAATGCATTTGGTAAACCCGAATGCACCCTATTTCAGAAATGCGGATGTATTGTTGGCTGCCGATTGTGTTGCTTTTTCGATGGGTAATTTTCACAGCGAATATCTAAAGGGAAAGGGATTGGCCATAGCCTGTCCGAAACTTGATCATGGACTGGAAGTATATATTGATAAACTGAAGCAAATGATTGATGTGGCCATGATTAATACTTTGCAGGTGATGGTTATGGAAGTGCCCTGTTGCGGAGGTCTGATCCAAATGGCGAAAAAGGCTTTGGAAGGCGCATCCCGAAAAATCCCAATTAAACAAACAGTGGTGAGTGTCAGGGGTGAAATATTAAGTGAACATTGGATATGATCTGATGTCCTTTATTTGATGAAAGAACAAAAAATAATTAGATTTTAAAACAATAAATATATGGAAACCAATGAATTTAAAAAAGCTCGCATTTTCAGGTTTGAAGATGAAGTTGACTACTCAGGTGGATCAGTGATTAGTAAAAACATATTAAAAAATACGGCAGGAAATGTGTCTTTGTTTTCATTTGATAAAAATGAATCACTAAGTGAACACACCGCTCCTTTCGATGCCCTGGTACAGGTGGTTGACGGAAAGGCAGAAGTGCTTATTAAGGGAGAATCATTTATGCTGAATAAGGGTGAATCGATTATTATGCCGGCAAATGTTCCCCATGCCTTAAAGGCCGTTGAATCATTTAAAATGATCCTGACAATGATTAAAGGTTAGAACGTTCGAATTGACAAATTTGTAAATATTTAAATTGAATTATAATGAGTGAATTGATTAATAATTCGGAAAAAAGAAAAGAGCTGCTAAAGCACATGATTTTGCAGCTCCATGCAGGAGAGGCACCCGAAGAAGTACGGTCGCGATTGATTGAGTTAATGAAAAAAGTTCCTTATGGAGTTGTTGTTGAAGTTGAACAAGAATTAATTTCAGAGGGTGTTCTTGATGAAAAAGAAGTTTTGAGATTTTGCGATTTGCATACCCAGGCCCTGGAAGGAGCCATTGATCAATCCGGAGCAAAAGAAATTCCTGTCGGGCATCCTGTTGACCTATTTATTAAAGAAAACCTGGAACTAAAAAAACTAATCAATCAAATCAGAAATGTTTTTGCTGAGGTAGAATTATCTGCAAAAGATGAACGCCCCGCCTTGTTTATGAAGTTGAAGGGTATGTATAATGCCCTGATGGATGTTGACAAGCATTATCGGCGCAAAGAAAACTTATTGTTTCCTTATCTCGAAAAATATGGAATTACCGGCCCGCCAACAGTGATGTGGGGCAAGCATGATGAAACCCGGGGCTTTTTGAAAGCTGCCCTTGAGGCACTGAATGTTTCTGATGATATTTCGACAGATGAAGTCAAAGTCGCAAGGGAGATGGTTTTTGAACCTGCATTGAATGCAGTAGAAGACATGACAATGAAGGAAGAAGAAATACTTTTCCCGATGACCATGGATAAGCTTACAGAGATGGAGTGGTATGAAATTCATGAGCAAACACTTGAAATTGGGTTTTGTCTATACGATCCAAAAGAAGTTTGGAAACCAAATGGAATGGTTAAAAGTGATAAGGAAGCTGTGGCTGAAGCTGAATTGATCCAATTATCAAGTGGTAGTTTTACAAAAATTGAATTGGAGGCAATACTCAATTCATTGCCGATCGATATGACTTTTGTTGACAAAAACGAAAAAGTGAAATATTTTTCTCAGTCTGAAGAAAGAATCTTCGACCGTAATCGTGCTATTTTAAATCGTGATGTCAAACTTTGTCACCCACCCTCAAGTGTGGGAATTGTCGAACAAATTTTAGAAGATTTTAAATCGGGAAAAGAAAGCAGGGCTCCTTTCTGGATTCAGATGGGCGGAAAATTTATTCATATAGAATATATCGCCCTGCGTGATAAAAACGGTGCGTTTTTAGGAACACTGGAAGTATCACAGGACTTGACCCAAAAGAGGAAACTGGAAGGCGATCAGCGACTTTTATCTTATGCTGACAAAAAATAATAAAATGAACAATATTAATTTGCAAATTACACCAAAAACAAAAGTAGGCGAACTTCTCGATCAGTATCCACAATTGGAAGACTTATTAATCGAAATGGTTCCCACTTTTGCTAAACTTAAAAACCCTGTACTCAGGAGAACCATCGCGAGGGTTACCAGTTTGCAGCAAGCTGCCCTGGTGGGAGGTATTGCAATAGATGAGTTAATCAATAAACTAAGAAACCAAGTAGGACAAGAAAATATGGATCATTCGCACCCCACTCAAATTGAAAATACTGAAAATCCAGAATGGTTTTCGGCTGACAGAATTTCAATTTCATTTGATGCAAGAGAAATTATTGCCGCAGGCGGTCATCCGCTTTCGGAGGTTATTGCAGGAGCCAATAAGGTTCAAAACGGCCAAATTTATGAACTCATTACACCATTTCTGCCCGCACCCTTAATAGATAAAGTAAAAGCAATGGGCTTCAGGTCTTGGTCGAAGCAGGCAGGAACGGTCTTTTACACTTATTTTATCAAAGACCAAAGCTTATAATCGATTTGTTTGGGTTATGAAGAAGAATCGTTTCCTCGGGTTTTTTAAGTGGCTACACCGATGGCCCGGGCTGATTGCAAGTTTCTTTTTACTTCTCTGGTGTATTTCCGGAATTGTTCTGAATCACCGACAAACTTTTGCTGATTTTGAAGTAAACCGCAAGCATCTGGCTGCTGAATATCAGTATAAAAACTGGAATAATGCATCTTTAAAAGGATCTGTAAAAATCGGAACCGACAGTGTATTGGTTTATGGAAATATCGGGCTTTGGTTAACCGATTCATTGTTTACCAATTTTAAGGACTTTAATGATGGTTTTTCTTCAGGTATTGATAATCGAAAAATTTATAGCGTATTAAAAACAAGTAATGGTAGTCTTTTTGCTGCCACGCTCTTTGGCTTGTATGTTCATAATAATGAACGTTGGATGTGTATAGATTTGCCCGTAAAAGAATTGCAGGTAGTTGGATTGGAAATGGCCAATGACTCTCTATATGTCATGACCCGTTCCCATCTTTTGGTTTCAGCAGATATACCTGGTCATTTTCAGTTTAAAGAAATTGAAGTATTGCCGCCCTATGGCTATGATCACAAGATCGGTTTATTTAAAACTTTATGGGAAATTCATAGTGGAGGAATTTATGGTGCCGTTGGTAAATTGGTGGTTGATTTTGTGGCTTTGTCATTCATCTTTTTCATTGTTAGTGGGCTGGTTTATTACTTTGCCCCCGGAATTATCAAGCGACGCAAAAAAAACAACAGAGAAAATAAAGGTTTGAAAAAACTGACATCCTTTTCTGTAAAATGGCACAATAAACTTGGAATCTGGCTTGCCATACTTTTAATGCTTACTACAATTAGCGGGATGTTCCTGAGGCCGCCACTTTTAATTGCCATTGCAAATGCCCGGGTAGCAAAACTAAAATATACCGAATTGGATAGCCCCAACGCCTGGTTCGACAGATTTAGGGATATTTTATATGATGAAAAATATGATCGCTTTATAATAGGAACGGTTGAAGGCATTTATTTTTCAGATGATCGGTTTAAATCAGCACCTTATCTGGCTCCGGCACAACCACCAGTCTCCGTTATGGGGATCAATGTTTTTGAGAAACTGGGAGCCGGGGATTATTTGGTGGGTTCTTTTTATGGTTTATACAGATGGATACCGGCCCATCATATCGTACAGGATTATATCACCAAATCTACAAAGCTTTTAATTGAACCGTCCGGTCCGCCTTTGGGGCAATTTATGTCAGCCGGCTACCTAAAGAAAAGTGATGGTAAAGCTTATCACTTTGACTATAATCTGGGCGCAATTCCATTAAATACAAGCGAAGAATTCACTGTAATGCCTGAACAGATTTTAAAACAATCGCCCATGTCGCTCTGGAATTTTGCTCTTGAAGTGCATACAGCCCGAATATTTAAGTTTTTGTTCGGAGATTTATATATTCTGATTATTCCGCTGCTCGGATTACTTTCGTTCATAACATTAGTAAGTGGGGTGATTGTTTGGGCTAAAATCTATATTCGTAAAAGGCGCAAATAAGTTGGATTCAATCTAAATTAGTAAAATATAAACAAAATCTGCATCTGTTTCAATCTGCGTTAAGTTTATTTTTTTAAATTTGATTAAGAAAAAAGGTACACGATTACCTAAATATATTAATTAATATTAAATATCCTTGGTAAAATGCTTGGTTTTTTCAAATTATTGATACCACCAAAGGAATGGAGAATGATTGCAACGATCATAACAGGTGCGATTTTTGGAATCGGTTTGTACGCATTTTATACTTCGAATGCTGTATCCTATTTGTCGGATAACCCTGCTACCTGTGTTAACTGCCATATTATGGCACCGGAGTTTGCAACATGGCAATATAGTTCCCATCGTAAAAATGCGGTTTGCAATGATTGCCACGTTCCGCATAATAATGCGTTCAATAAATGGTTTTTCAAAGCTAAAGATGGAATTCGCCATGCTACCGTTTTCACTGCCCGAAATGAACCGCAGACCATTTTTATCAAAGAAGCAGGAATCAAGGTGGTACAGGATAACTGTGTCAGGTGTCATTCCGCCTTAATAACAGAAGCTAAATTACTTGTTCAAACAGAATCATTTCACAGTCAGTTTAAAGATCGTTTATGTTGGGAATGTCATCGTGAAATTCCCCATGGCAGGGTAAACAGTTTGTCAAGCGCACCATATGCGCGGGTTCCGGTACTAAAAAGTACGGTTCCAGCATGGTTAAAAAAATTCCAAGAGTAAAAGTTTTATAAATTACTATAGCAATGAAAAGAGCAAATCAGAATTCAAAAAAACGTAAATCATGGGTCTATTGGGTATTGTTCTTAACCAGTATCGTGGTCGTTTTTATGCTGGGGATCCTGGCTTCATCAATAACCGAAAGAAGGGTTGAGGCGGTTTTTGCATATCAGCCCAAGGTTAAATTGAGTGAATATGAACCACGTAACAGCGAATGGGGAAAGAATTATCCGATGGAATATGAATCTTACATGGAAACAGCCGATACTTTGTTCAGTACATTGTTTAATGGGAACGCCACCATCGATATGCTTGAAGTTGACCCAAGGCTGGTTGTACTCTGGGCCGGATATGGTTTTTCTAAAGATTATAAACAAGGTCGCGGCCACTATTATGCCATAGAAGATATCAGAAATACCTTGCGTACCGGCGGCCCGCTCCAACCGGATGGAGGCCCCATGCCTGCAACATGTTGGACTTGCAAGAGCCCTGATGTTCCACGATTTATGAATAAAAATGGAGTGGCTGAGTTTTATAAAGGCACCTGGGCGGCAAAAGGAGAAGAAATTGTTAATGCCATCGGATGTGCTGATTGCCATGATAACGAAACCATGGACCTAAGAATTACACGGCCAGCCCTGATCGAAGGCTTTAAGGCCATGGGCAAGGATATCGAAAAAGCAACTCATCAGGAAATGCGTTCTTTGGTATGTGCACAATGTCATGTAGAGTATTACTTCAATAGTAAAGTTCCAGTAGAGGGTGTACCATATCTTACTTTCCCATGGAAAAAGGGAATGACAGCAGAAGAAATGTTGGATTATTATAATGAAATTGAATTTTCGGACTGGACCCACAGTTTGAGCAAAGCCCCCATGCTAAAAGCACAACATCCCGGTTATGAGATTTATCAAACAGGAATACATGCAGAAAGGGGTGTGAGTTGCGCAGATTGTCATATGCCATATCAAAGCCAGGGGGGCCAGAAATTTACCAATCATAAAATGGTGAGCCCTTTAAATAATATTTCAGCATCTTGTCAGGTTTGTCACCGCGAAAGTGAATCCACTTTAGCGAAAAATGTTTATGACCGGCAGTTAAAGGTCATCGAAATACGTGATCAGGCTGAAGTTCAAATCGTAAGGGCGCATGTTGAAGCGAAAGCAGCATGGGATGCCGGAGCAAATGAAACAGAAATGAAAGATGCACTACAAAAAATAAGGGCGGCTCAGTGGTTTTGGGATTATGCTGCGGCCAGCCACGGAGGTTCATTCCATTCTCCACTTGAAACTTCACGAGTTGTTGGCAAAGCCATCGATCAGGCTCAGGAAGCCAGAATCCTTTTAGCCAGAATCCTCGCCAATCACGGAATGAATAATGAAATTCCTTATCCAGACATTGCCACCAAAGCGAAAGCTCAAAATTTTATCGGATTGCCTATGGATAAACTTATACAGGAGAAAGAGCAGTTTAAGAAAGTCGTTTTACCGGAGTGGGATCGAAAGGCTCAAGAAAGGGAAGCAACTTATAAATAGTATTGAAAATTTTGTATTAAAAACCCATTTGAGCACGTCTTAGGTGGGTTTTTTATTTGGGCCAAAATCTATCAAAAAAAATGTGAATAATATGGGCTTCTACCCTTTATAAAATAACCCATCTGATGTTCTTCACGAACAACAGACGGGTTATTAGGTCTAAAGAAATGTGATGATGGAAAAATGAAGGGTTTGAATTTATCTGACGGTCAGCCTAACATTGTATTCGCCGATGGCATTTTCAACAACAACCTTTACCTGCCATAATCCGGCGTAGTTATTCGATTTTTCTTCGGTATAAGCATTGATGGTATGGTTCCATGACAGGGATTCCATATCTTCAACAACCATTGTCTTGAAATTTTTTCCATCAGGTTTAACAATGATTATTTGAATGCGCCCTTCGCGGGCTTCTGCTTCTATTCTGATGTCAAGAGCCTTCTGCTCTTTGTCAAAATCCATTTCGTACGAACGTTGAAAATTTTTCTTTTCCCTGAATTCTTTCCTGAAGCTTAATGAAGAATTCCTTGAATTATCGAGTAGTTGAAAATAATTGTTGCGTCCCTGTGCCCATGTTACATCGCTCATGGCTTCGCGCGCAAGCCTGATGGCTGGCCTGACGCTATCAATATAGCGGTTGTAATTTGCGCTTACATCAAAGAATTCTTTGATTTCTTTTTCTGTTTGTTTCTTTGGTATTACTGTTTGACTGAATGCTTGTACACTGATTAGTAAAAATACAAGAGAAAGACTAAAAATTGTTCTTGATTTCATTTTATTAAATTTTAGTTAATAAACATATTTTTCGTGATGTAAAATTATATACACATTTTGCATTCTGATGTTAATGCTTGGTTAACGTTAGGTTAATGTTTTTTGAGAATGAAAAAAAGAGTTAATTTTAAATACATTATTTAAGTTTATTTTGACTAGAATTGTTTTAAGCAGGCAGCAATGCCTGAAATATTAGTTATGAACGCTCGTATAATCATTGGTGCTTCTTTGTTTTCGCTTGTGGTGTTCCTTTTAATACAATTTTACACCATCATTAATGTATATCAGGTTAAATCTCACGATTTTGATACACGCTATAATCAGGTTGTCAGAGAGGCAGTAAATGAATTGGATAATTATTCGCCCGATATGGGGATGGATTCGATGTACTGGTATCTGGATCGTGAAAGTTATTATTTTAAGGAGATCAATTATTTGGATGATACACAACTTACAGACTCGCTGAAACAGGTTTTTTGTGCAACCATCATAAAAATAATGAATGCCTTTGAGCCATTTAGCGGTATGATCGCTTACAAGCTAAATCAAAACAATATGGATCCGGGCCTGAAAGCAGGCTATCTGATTCATGATTTTTCAATATTGGATGATTTTAATGAATTCATAATCATTCAAAATGATACACTTTTACTGAAAGGAAAAGATCCGGTTGGATTTAATACAGCCTTTAGGGGGACCTTGCTCGATAATTTCAGGGCCGAGCAAAATTATTTTGCCATCAATTTTGATATTTATGTTGATTTCACAAAAAAACAACAAATTATTTTTGGCGAAATGATTGGGGTGTTGTCTCTGATTACCCTGTCTTTTTTAATCATCAGTTTTGTTTATTATTATACCATCAGAAATTTGATGAAACAAAAAAAGCTTTCCGATTTGAAATCCGATTTTATCAATAATATGACACATGAGTTGAAAACCCCGCTTTCCACAATTTCACTTGCCAATTCCGGTTTAACCAATGAGGAAATGATGAAAGATAAAAATAAACTCAGGGAATTATCGGATATCATCAAACGACAAAGCAAACATTTAACGCAGATTATTGATAAAATTCTGGACATCAGCATGTGGGAGAAACAAAAAATTAAGCTGGATTTAAAACAGGCTGATATTGTTCAATTAATTAGGGAGAAAATTGAAAGTTTTAAACTCGTGAATCAGGATGTGAATATTCAGCTGAATATTCCGGAAGAGCGATTTGTGATCAACGCGGATGCATTTCAAATTTCACTGGCATTAAATAATCTGCTCGATAATGCCGTAAAATATAGGAGGAAAACTTTGGATTTAAAGGTTGAGGTGAAGCTTGATCCGGGTGAATTATCACTGATGATAAAAGATAATGGAATTGGAATCAGTCAGGCTCATCAGAAACAGATCTTTAATAAATTTTACCGGGTTGAGGGATCTACGATACATAATACGAAAGGCCTGGGTTTGGGTCTGTTCTATGTAAAAAATATTATTGAGGCTCATGGAGGTGAGATCAGGCTAAAAAGTGAATTAAAAAAAGGAACTACATTTTATATCCGTTTTAAAAAATAAGTTATGCATAAAATACTGCTGGTCGAAGACGAACGTGATTTCCGTAATTTATTGTCGTCATTTATTGAAATGCAGGGCTTTAAGGTAATAACTGCTGCCGATGGGATTGAAGGATGGGAAAAGTTTAATAGCGAAAGTCCTGACTTGTGTTTATTGGATGTAATGTTGCCCAAAAAAGATGGTTTTACATTAGGTACAGAAATTAAGAAAGTCAATCCCGAAATGTGGGTCATATTTCTGACCGCCAGAAATTTAAAAGAAGATCGTTTAAAAGGATTAAGTATTGCAGATGATTATGTTTGTAAACCATTTGAAATCGAAGAATTGGTTCAAAGAATGAATAATCTTCTGAATCGAAGTGCCCGTTTAAACAGCAATGAAAGCAATGAATTTGAAGTCGGGAAGTTCATTTTTAATTTTAATGCCTTAAAATTGTATGGGCCCGAAGGGGAGCATACCTTAACCATACGCGAAGCAGAATTGTTAAAATATTTAATCGAACATCTGAATAATACCGTTAAAAGGGAAGATATTCTTGCAGAATTATGGGGCGTAAATGATTACTTTATGGGGCGCTCAATGGATGTATTCATAAGCCGATTAAGAAAATATTTTCAGGCAGACACTAAAATAAAACTGGAAACCATCAGGCGGGTGGGCTATATTCTAAAAGTGGATAAATAATATCGAAATCATTTATAAGCATTTTTTATCCGAATTTCAATCATTCTTACTAAATTAGTAGGCATATTAATAAATCCAAAAACTATGAATAAGTTAGTAAATCTAACCAGCCTATGTTTAATCGCTGGTTTAATGTTAGCCGGTTTTAATGCCAAAGCCCAGCAAACACTTGAAGAACAAATTTATAAGGATATTCAGTCCTTAAAGAACGACAATGATAACCTTGGTCACAGGCTCGACGTATTGGAGAAATCAATTGATGATATTATCTGGTTCGAAAGAGTTGGCGATGTAGCTTATGTTGACAAGGTTTATATGTATGGTCCACCACTGGCACATGAAGATAATATGACAGGCCAGGGAGCGGGTAATCCTACAAAATTCTGGTCATATATCTTTATCCCGAATGATATTGATGTGAATAAAAAATATCCTTTACTCGTTTTCCCACATGGGGGTGTACATAGCAATTTATCAACATATTACACACATATGATTCGTGAAATGGTATCGCAGGGTTATATCGTGGTTGCCGCTGAGTACAGGGGCAGTACCGGATATGGAAAGGGTCATTATGAGAAAATTGACTACGGTGGATTGGAAATTGAAGATGTGGATTACAGCCGTCAATACATGATTGATAATTATGACTTTGTGGATAAAGACAGGGTCGGTTTAATCGGATGGAGCCATGGTGGATTGATCACCCTATTCAATCTGTATAATCACCCGGAGAACTATAAAGTGGGTTACGCCGGCGTACCAGTAAGCGACCTTATCGCCCGTATGGGTTATAAAACCGAAGGTTATCGCGATCTGTATTCTGCAGATTATCATATTGGTAAAACAGCCTATGCAGATGTTGAAGAATATAAACGCAGATCTCCGGCATGGCATACCAGCAAATTAAAAACTCCTTTGTTGATCCATACAAATACCAACGATGAAGATGTTAATGTACTGGAAGTTGAACATCTGATAAAATCTTTAAAAGCGGACGGTAAAAAGTTTGAGTACAAAATTTATGAAGACATGCCCGGCGGACATTCATTTAACCGATTGGATACCAAGGCTGCCAAAGAAATAAGGGTCGAGATTTATAAATTCCTCGCAGGATATTTAAACCCGCCTACACCAATCAAAACTTTAAAGGCATTGCATAAAGCAGGCTATAAATTTTAATAAGATAAATTCAATCTAAGAATTTCATACGAAGCATATACGCTCTCTGAAGTTTAGTTGTTTGAACGGAGTTCATTAAGTAAAATGTTAAGGTTATGAATAGCTCATATCCCGGATGAATCGTTTATGTTTATTTAGATGATTGGTTTTCAAAAAAAATAAAAAATTAATTTAATAATATTGAATATGAGTACAAAGATTAACCTAAAACCAATGTGCAAAATAGCATCTGCACTGCTGTTATCAGTTTTTATTTTCAGTTTGGGGTATGCTCAAACCCCGGAACCGGAATTTGGTAAAGAGACAGATAATTGTACATCCATCCTGGTTGGCAAACTCGCCTCTGTAGATGGTTCTACCATAACTTCTCATACATGCGATAGCAGAACTGACAGAACATGGTTGAACCTAGTTCCTAATATGAAGCATAAAAAAGGGGAATTGGCGAAGGTTTATGTTGATTCAAAAAGAACCACCATGCCCGGGCAGGCAAACAGATTGGTAAGTGTTGAAATACCTCAGGTGAAAGAGACCTATGCCTATTTGAATGCTGCTTATCCAATTATGAATGAGCATCAACTGGCTATTGGTGAATCGACTTTTGGGGGTAACAGGATCATGCGAAGCGACTCCGGTAAAATTGACTGTCCTGAATTATATCGTTTGGTTTTAGAAAGAGCTAAAACGGCTCGTGAAGCAATTCAAGTGATCGATGAACTCACAAAAGAATATGGTTATAATGATGGAGGCGAATGCTTTACATTTGCTGATCCAAATGAAGTTTGGTATTTTGAAATTGTTGGCCCCGGACAAGGAAAAGTCGGAGCAGTATGGGCCGCTGTTAGAATTCCGGACGATCACATCAGCGTTGTTGCCAATGCAAGCCGAATTCGCACCCTCAACCTGGATGATAAAGAGAATTATCTGGCCAGTGAAAATGTATTTTCAAGAGCCGAAGAACTGGGACTCTGGAGTGCAGAAAGCGGAACACCTTTTGAATTCTGCTATGCATATGCAAATCGAAATAGCATGGGATGTCGTCGCAGGGAATGGAGGGTGTTGGATCTTGTGGCTCCTTCACTAAATTTAGATCCAAATGCCGAGAACTATCCGCTTTCGGTTAAACCTGAAAAGAAATATTCTGCCCAGGAAGTTGTAAACTTATTTCGTGATTACTATGAAGGTACGCCTTATGATATGAGCAGATCAATGTTGAGTGTTGATAAAGAAGGCAGATCGGTTAAAAGTCCCATTGCAAATCCATTTTTAAATACTGAGCTCAAGGAATTATTGAATATTCAAAATGAGCGAACAATAGCTTGTATTCGGGCTACCTATGTTCAGGTTACTCAATCAAGAAGCTGGTTGCCCAACGAGATCGGAGGCATTGTTTGGTTTGGTTATGATAATCCTGCTGCAACCCCGCATACTCCTTTTTATATTGGAAATACGACCATGCCCGAATCTTATATGATTGATGCCAGAACTAAATTTGATAAGGAATCAGCCTGGTGGGCCTATCGTGTAGTTGCCCAATTGGCCCTTTTTAGGTGGCAGGATATGATCATTGATATCAATCAGGTTTGGCAAGAAATTGAGGATAAAGCCTTCACAGATCAAAATGCGATTGAAGCAGAGGCCTTGCGACAATATCATAAAAACCCGGAAGATGCAAAAGCATTTTTAACAAAATATTCCATTGATATGGCCAATGATGCCGTGGAAAAATATTGGCAGTTGTACGAAGCTCTTTGGACCAAATACACCCAGCGTTTTTAATTCATTTAAAAGAATACAATTGAACCAGGATGCGGATTCTGAATCCGCATCCATTCATACTTGATATTTAAAGTTTTAGTGATAAAATAAGCAATTATTTAGATTTCTTCTGATCCGAATGGAACGCTTTATTTTGTGAAGTTCCTATCTGTAAAAAAATTGTGAATTGCCCTTGAATTTTAAAAGATATTATATTTGTTTAAATATAAATTCATGAAATTCGAATTCATCAAAAATAAAATCAATTTTTTTTCATGCTTGTTGTTAATAGTTATGGGTGGAATTATTTATTCCAATACCCTCAATGATGAGTTTCAATTTGATGATAATCTGCATATTGTAAATGAAACAGCCTTGAATAATCTGTCGGTATATTCAAATCCTTCGACCTGGCTGCAAATAAATGCGCGTCCCCTCTCATATTTTACTTTGGCTCTGAACAGATCTTTAAACGGGGATCACGTGTTTGTATATCATTTATTTAATTTATTGGTGCATTTGTTAGCCAGTATAACGGTATATTTTTTGTCGAAGTTAATTATTACCCAGAAGCTCCGAAAAGACTTTGTTTTTAAAGGAAAGGAAGAAATTGTTTCATTATTTATTGCCCTTCTATTTCTGGTTCACCCCATTCAAACCCAGGCCGTGAGTTATATCGTTCAGCGAATGACCTCAATGGCTACATTGTTCTATCTGTCATCCTTGTATTTTTATTTGAGGGCGCGTTTATTGCAGCTTGATCAGGGGAAAAAAACACATTGGATAATCTTATATGTAGTTGCCATCATATCTGCAATTGCGGCCATCTTATCTAAACAAATAGCAGTAACACTACCCTTGGCGATCTTATTGGCCGAATTTTATTTTATTAGAGATAAAGAAGGGAAACGACAAAATAAATATATACTGATTGGTGCAGCCTCCATGGCTTTAATTGTAATGGCAATTATTTTGGGTGGATTTCTTCCAAGTGAAACAGACACAATCAGCCGGTATCATTATTTTATTACAGAATTAAGGGTAATTGTTAAATATATTCAATTGCTGATCATTCCTATTTCTCAGAATCTCGACTATGATTTTAGAATTTCACAGACAATCTGGGGTGGCGATGAATTATTAAGTTTAACGGTTGTTTCTTTCCTGGTCGTTTCAATTTTTACCCTTTATCAAAAGTATCCCTTAATCTCATTTGGCCTGGCCTGGTTTTTTATCACACTATCCGTTGAATCGAGTATAATTCCCATTCAGGATGTAATTTTTGAACATCGACTCTACTTACCCATGTTTGGTTTTGCTATAATAGCTGTTTATACGATATTTGAATTGTTTAATCGTTACAAAATCAAATATTTAAATCAGTTTATAATTCTGATCATTGTTGTACTTGCTTTTGCAACCTATTCCAGAAACAAAGTCTGGGAAAATAAATTTACGATGTGGCGCGATGTTGTCAGAAAGTCGCCGGCCAAAGCCAGGCCACATATCAATCTGGGGATCGCTTATATTCAACTTTTAAAACCTGATTTGGCAATCCGGCAATTTAATATCGCTAAAAAGTTGGAACCCGGCAAATGGGATAAATACTCTTATTTTAACCTGGGGGATGCATACCTGGGGATGTCACAACCGGCACTGGCTGTTGAACAATTCGATCTGGCTCAAAAAACTGATCCTGAAAACTGGGAGATATACTTAAAAAGGGGAGAGGCATTTCTACTTTTAAATAGAAATGATGAGGCCCTGAATGATTTTAATACATCTATATTATTGAATAATTCTTCAGCACAGGCCTTTGAGGCCAGAGGTAGGGTAAGTTTAAAAATGCAAAATTTTAGTGAAGCTATCGACGATTTTTCAGAAGCCATAAGGATTGATTCGACTTTTATACCTGCCTGGTTTCACCGTTCCAATGCCAGGTTATTTGCAGGTGATTTGAATGGCGCATTACTTGATCTGGATCAGGTCATCGTTCTGGATCCTGATTTTGCAGTTGCATACAGCAATCGGGGGCAGATAAAATATAACTTAAATAATCATCAGGCGGCAATCAGTGATCTTGATAAAGCAATACAAATTGATCCTGATTTCACGGGTGCATACCTCTCTCGTGCCAAGGTATTTTTAGTGCTGGAAGATTTTGATCGGGCTTACAATGATATTGCTAAATGCATGAATTTAAATCCAACCGATGGAAATATTTACAAATTGAGGGGTGAGTATTATTTAAAAACCAATCAATTAGAATTGGCGTATAATGATTTTATAACAGCGAAATCATTGGGTGTTGAGGTTGACGAAGAGGTTTTAGCTTCGTGCAAGCAAAAATTAAATGCTATAAATTAGTTCGTGTGAAAAAAGTATTGGTCATCATTCCTGCGTTTAACGAGGCAGAAAATATAGTGAGTGTAATTTCTGAAGTTAAAGAAAGATACCCAAACTATGATGTGCTGGTTGTAAATGATGGATCAAGGGACAGAACAGGTTTTCTTGCGGAGCAAACAAAAAATGCTTTTGTTGTTCATCTGCCTTATAATATGGGTATTGGGGCAAGTGTTCAAACAGGTTTCAAATTCGCAAAGAATAATAATTATGATATCGCACTGCAGGTTGATGGAGATGGACAGCATTTAATTGAAGAAATCGAAAAAATAATTGGACCCATCGAAAATGAAATGGCTGATTGTGTTATCGGATCGAGGTTTATTCAGGATAAAAAGAATTATAAGCCCAGAACATTTCGATTGCTGGGGATTTATTTACTGCGAATGATTAGCTTTCTGTTGATCCGGCAAAGAATAGCTGATCAAACTTCGGGGTTCAGGGCATATAACCGCAAAGCCATTAAATTTTTGGCGGTACATTATCCGGTTGATTATCCCGAGCCCGAACTTATCATTTTGTTAGGACGAAATGATTTTAGAATCGTAGAAGTATTTACACAAATGAGAGAACGTCAGGGCGGTATATCATCAATTCCTGTTTGGCGGGGACCCTATTATATGACCAAAGTTATTTTGTCGATGACCATGGCTGCACTGAGATCAAAAAAAATTAAAACCTTAAATTTAAGTGATGATGGATAACAGGATTCAAATTATTGCGATTGCAGGTAGTATTTCTTTGTTAATATTTATTATTGTTTTAATCAGGCAACACCGGTTAAAGGAAGAATATTCTTTATTATGGTTGTTTTTTACGATGGTATTTATCGTTTTTTCATTCTGGCGAAATGGCTTGGAATGGATATCAGACGTCATTGGTATTGCTTATCCGCCAGCCGCATTATTTCTCATCCTGATTATGGCATTATTCGTAATTATGATAGAATTTTCTATCATTATATCAAAACAATCACATTGGATAAAAACAATGGGGCAAGAAATGGCACTAATGAAACAGGAAATAAAGGAATTGAAATCACAAAACAAATAATCAAAATAATTTTTAAGCGATATTTATTTTAGGATTGATTTGTACAAGAGCAAATAATCGTTGAGGCAATCATCTAAATTGAATTTAATGAGTTTACTTTCTTCAAATTTCCCATTTCTGGCCTCAATCAATGCATCAAATATTCCATCTACATCCAAATTTTTAATTTGAATATATTTACCGGAAACAACCTCCCGGAGTGCTTTTCTGCCTGAGCTAACAATGGGAATGCCCAACGAAGAGGCTTCAGCGGCCACAAAGCAAAAACCTTCGCTGTAGGAGGGAATTACGAGGCAATTCGAAAATAATAATTGTTGCCGGATTTGTTCCGGATTCAGATTCTTGTGCCAATGAAAATTTTCATCCAGGTGTTGTTTGTTAATCAGCCTGCTAATTCTTTTGTACATGAAGGCTGGTGTATCGGGTGTAATCATATGAAATTCGGCATCCGAAAAAGTTTGGATAAATTTCTTCGCAGCAGGGATCAATATATCCAATCCTTTAGAAATGCCTAATCGGCCCAAAAAAGTAAAGGTAAATTCACTTTTATCGGGTTTGACTTTTATTCCGTCTTCGTTCAGAAATTTCGGATCGGCGGTGGATGAGCCCTGGAATGCCGGGTATTCTATCCCATTGTAGATTTTAATAATTTTTTCAGGTTTGACGCCACTGTTTATGAGATCATTTTTTGTGGATTCGCTAACGGCAATAAATCGATGAAATGGAAGTTTGAGAATGCATTTTTCAAACAAAAAAAAGAAAGTACCTTGCATCAAATTGATAAATGGCAAATGAAACCATAATTTTCCCCAAACCTCATGAAAGGTTATGATCACTTTTTTCTTTCTGATGAAAGCTGCAATGCCGGCAGGGAGTGCTGCATTGTATGAAGTGGTATGAATGAGGTCGAATTGGCCTGCATATTTAATAATGCTGAAAATGCTGAAAAATGTGAACAGAAATCGGTTTTTATAATTAAGTCGGATGATTTTTACCTTGTTCAGTATCTCGTTTGAAGCAAGATTTTTGTCATATTTATTTGTGATTACAAGGATCTCGTGCCCTTCCATTGCAAGCGATTCGGCCAGGGTTTTAAATAGTTTTTCAACGCCCCCAACATTCGGATAATAATATTCAAGTACGAACAAGATTTTCATTTAAGCCCGTTTTTGTGAGTAAGATGATCGCCGAATTTAAGATCCAGCAGCTGGTTGAATTCAGTGGCATATTTTTCCCATGAAAATCTGGATGCCTGTTTGATGCCTAATTCACCCAGGGAATTCTGAATGGCCTTGTTGTGAAAGATCAAATTCATTTTATCAACCAGTTCATGTGTTTTATAAGGATCGAAATATAAAACTGCATCGCCTCCAACTTCCGGCAAACTGGATTTATTGGAAACAATACAAGGGGTCCCACAGGCCATGGCTTCTAAAACCGGAAGGCCGAAACCTTCGTAATAGCTTGGGTAAATGAAAGCCTGGGCTTTTGCATACCAGTAAGTTAAATCAGAACGTTCAATGTAACCCAGTATTTTGATGTCGTTTTTGAACGGATGGGAAATTAATTTCCGGTAGAATGATCTGCTCTTCCAGCCTTTATCCCCAATTATAATCAGTTGAATTTTAGTTTTATGGCTTTGTTTAAAAATTTCAAATGCATCTAGCAGTGTATTCAGGTTTTTGCGTGGTTCAATCGTTCCTACACTCAAAAAATAAGCGTTGGTTATTTCGGGTTTTGAAGATAGGTATTCTGCTTTAATCGGTTTAAATAAATCCTCTAAGCCAGGGTAAATTTTGGAAATTTTATGCTCGCTGTCCGGAAAATATTTTTTAAGGTCATTGCTTGTGTTTTTGGAGTTCGTAATAAGAAGATCAGCTTTTTTTATGATTAATGGCAATAGAATACGTTGAAAAACATAACTCCAGAATGGATGGAAACTTTTAAACTTTATCGGGCTTAAATCATGAATAATGTTAATCCTTTTTATGTGTTTGGACAGATTAAACGGCCCGAAATGAGCTGTTTCAACAACGATGTCCGGATTTAATTTTCTGATGAGCAGGGGTAAGGTAATAAATGTTCTTATAGGATCGTGATGTATAAAGGGCAATGAATTTTTTAGAGCAATGATACGCCTGTCATTTTCATTAGGATCTTTATTCAGGCGAATAATGGTGAAGGTATTTTGTGTTTTGATTGCTAATAATTGCGACACCAGATGCTTTGTCAGATAATGAATACCTGCTTTTTGTTTGTCAATCGGATCGGCAATTATAACAATATGCATATTTAAAACTTTTCGAAATATGATTTTTCGCCCTTTATGATGAATTTATAAAAGTTCCTGACATCGTTGACGAGGAAAAATTCTTGTTTTTTAAGTAGTTTCCACCATGAAATGCGTCTCAGATGCCTGGCTTCTTTTCTGGCTTTCATTACAGTTTTCCAGTCTTTAAAGATAATATTATACAATGCCTGATATTGCACTTTTAAATATTTAGGACGCCAGAAAATAATATCTACCAGGGTAATGAGAAAGATCCGGATCAACCATGGAATAAATCCAGTTAAGATGATTTGCCAGTGAACCAGTTTTAAGTAAGTATAATAAATATTTGTTTGAATTTTTACGACATAGTCGAAGTCAAATATTTTTTTTATTGATTGTCCCATTTTGTGGTAAACGATTGCATTGGGCTCGTATATACACTTATAGCCTGCGATAAATGCCCTTAATCCGAATTCGGCATCTTCGTAACCGGTGTCAAAATATTCATCAAATAAGCCTATATCTTTTAGCATAGCGGTTGAGTATACTGCAGCTCCGGCACAGGCCCCAATATTTTCGAGTGGTTTGGTGTATTTGTTAATGGACCTGGCATGCCCCAGCGGAACAATTTCACCACTGGTGTACATCTTATGCCCTGCATTATCCATTAATTCGCGGTTCCAGTAATTGATCATTTTGCAGGACAGCATATCCGGGTGATCAGTATTTATTCTTTTATTAATTGCAGATATACAATCTTTATCAATGCTTGTATCATTATTTAGTAAAAATAGATGACTTGCATCTTCAATATTATTCAAATAAGCATTATATCCTTTGGTGAAACCTAAGTTTTTAAAATTCTTAAATAGAAAAATGTGGTCCTCATTTCTTGCCAAGGCCTCTATTTCATTTAAATCTGAATTTTTAGATCCATTGTCAATTATCACAATTTCAACTTTGGAGTGTAGATTTGAAAAGCCTGCAATACATTCCTGCAAATTTTCTAAACTTTTGTAGTTTAAGATAAGTACTTTGATCATAATATATTTTCAGTTCTAAACTCGCTGTTTATGATTATGTTTTAATAAATAAGCAATACTTTGAATACTATTAAATAAAATATTCCCTTTCACAACATTTAATTTATATGTCAATTAAGACATCGGCTTAACAAATGAAAATTTTGTGAAATGTCTTTCGATTCATTTATATTTAAGTTTATGAGAAGCAAAGTGGTTTTAAATTTAACATTTTACGCCTTTGATTCAAGATGTCAATAAAGTAACCTGAACAATATTTGCTATGAATGATCTGGTTCTGATTTAGTTTCCAATCATTAAAATCATAGTTAAACTCAATCATATACTCTTTAAAAATGGGTTTAAAAAAATCAATATCACTTTCGGTGTACCAGTTTCTCCAGGCCCCAAAGCTTCTTGTTCTCACTACTCTTGAATATGATGTGTCTACTTCTTTTTTTGCCGATAATCTCATTTGCAAAAAATTCTCTAAATTTTGTAAATGCCCTAAACAAAATTCTTCATATCCCAAATAAAAGAAATCTTTGTATTTAGCAATAAAATCAAGAGATAACTGAAATTCGTTTAAATTATGCGATGATACACTGTGGAAATAAAAGAATAGATCCCGAAAAGATATTGCAGATGGATCTCTCTCCTTCTGTTTAAGCATGGAATAGATATTTTTTAGGCTGTTTTCATCAATTTTCAACTCGAAGAAATGAAACCCAATTAAATATAGAAATTTGCTGATGAACTGATCCCTGGGATCACGATGGATGAATATCTTCTTGTTAAAAAATAGAAAAGAATCGTAATTTAATTCAGGTGTAATAAGGATTTTTGATAGTATTTGCCGATTTTCATCTCCCTGTTCTTTGATATATGTATTAGGTTCAAAATAACACTTAATATTCCTTGAAAAACTATTTTTAATAAAAAAATATAATGCTGTTGTTCCAGATTTCGGTGATCCGACAATTAGTATGTGATTAGAAGCCATAATAATAACAATTCAATTTGTAAATTACGAATTTTTCTTATGGAGATCTTTAAGTCTTTCTATATTGTATAGATTCATAAATTTTTTATCTGATATTTTAGGCCATATTGATTTTAAATCTATTTCAACACTTTTTATCATTTCGGTTATTGTGGTATTTGAAATTGTAAAATTATTAATTGCGAATTCGTGGATTTTGTAATAATCAGGAATTGTATCTTCCGGAAGATTCAAGTTCTTACTTACAACAGAAAGATTGTGCCTTCGATGATAATTCAGATGCTTTGAACTATATGCTATTTTCCCATTCCTGACAATATTTATATAAATAAACCAATCTCCACCGCAATTGAAGTTAAATAATTCATTCGTGTCAACTTTCAAGATTTCAGATTTACGCATCAATACTGCACTTGCATTCGGAATCGTATTCTTAATTATCAGACCATCATTAAGTTCATCATCTCCATTTGAAATGTAATCATTTTCCCATTTCGATGGATTTGGCAGGTTGTTATAGTAACCAACTTCTGTATAGAACTTTTTTGTTAGTTTGTTTTTATCATCAACTACATGAGAGGCACAATAAGAAATGTGAATGTCCTTATCGTTCATTAATGGCAATAAAGTTTCCAGAAATCTTTCGTCTGAATAATCATCTGCTTCAGCAATCCAGATAATATCACCTTTTGCTAATTTAATTCCCTTGATCCATTGCTTAAAAACAGATCCGCTATTTTCTTTGTTAGAATAAACCCTAACTGCAGGCAGGGTCTTGTATTTCTTGATTATATCCTGACTTTTATCGGAAGATGCATCATCCAAAATGATTACTTCAAAATCTTTGAAAGTTTGATTAAAAATACTATCCAGCCTTTTTTCAAGATATTGGTCATAATTATAGTTGGGCACTATGATAGAGATTTTTGGATTTAGCTTGCCTATTTTGCGACAAACATTTAGTATCTCAGGAGAAGCAATATTGGTAGTATGTCTTAATAAAAATTTTTCTTTTGCTCTTTTACCAAGGGATTCTTGCAATTCAGGATTTTTACTTAATAGAAGAATTTTCGATGCCATTGTTTCAGTATCTTCAAAAGGCACAATAAATCCAGCATCCTCTTCGACAAAATCAGGCATTCCACCTGCATTGGCAAAACATAATACAGGCAATCCACAAGAGGCAGCCTCAAGGCAGACTAATGGGAATGGATCTTCTCTTGAAGGGAGTATAAAAATGTCAGAAGCTGCATAATATTCAAAGACGTTACTTTTTTTGCCCAAAAAGGTTATATAGTTTGATAATCCATATTCTTCAACTTTCTTAATGCAATCCTTCCAGGTTCCAAATTTAATATGTGAGTCAGGTTCAGAGAATTCGCCGAGCCAATAAAAATGAAAATTTCTGAAACCTGACTGATATAAATGGTTTGCAGTGTCAATAAACAAATCAGCTCCCTTTCTCCAGAATAAACCAAGTCCACTCCCTAACACTGTTAATTTGTTGGTGTCAAAACCAAGAGATACACGTTTGTTAAATTTAGATTTAGCTGTGTACTGAAGATGCGCTCCAGAATCAATAAAAGCATAAATGACATCAACGTTCTTTTGGGGAATTTTTAGATTTTTGATAAGGTTTTCTGCTACAGCATTTGAACATGCTATGAAATGTGTTGTCATTTTAATAATATCCGGGATAAAATGAGCCGCATAAACTTCAATACTATTCTTTAATTCGTGAACATGAGTGATGATAGGGATGTTCATTTTTGATAATGTTGGGAATGCTTTACCAGAACCTACCGAATTAGCATATATTAAATCTGGTTTGCCTTCACAAAACTCGAATAATCTGGCAACTATTAAGTCGATATTTTTAAGTTCATTTTCAATCCTGCTCAGAACCATTGTATCACCAATTTTTTTAAACTTCTCAAGCATTTCTCCCCCTTCAATACACAAAATCTTTATTTCAATATTTGTATGTTTTTTTAGCCACTTCAACATACTTAACAATACAATTTGTGCACCGGCCAGGTGAGCATCATGTGATACAAAAAGTATTTTTCCCGAACCAGACTTAACTTTTGAAAATTTAAGTAGGGCGCGTGCTGTTGCATTTAGGTAAGCATATCCATATTTTCTGTCAGGCTCAAGATATGCACCTTCAGCCCATTCGTTCCAGGCATTAATAAAAATGAACTGTTTATCTTCAGGAAAGACCTTTTCGGTATATCTGCATAAACTTTCAAGCCATAATTGATATTTTTGAGGAGTTGATTTATAATAAATTGTTGATTCTTTTCGACGGGCGGTATTGTCCCAATCAGGAAATATACCTCTATACAATTGGTAATTCGGTGGTGTTCTTTCTATGGATCCTCTGACTACATCATCAAAATTAAATATTTTTCCTTCGAAAGAATCAGTAAAAAATTCAATTTTATCTTTATAATGAATATTTCTGGCGTAATGCGGAAGAAATTCAACACTTGCATCGCAATTCCAATAAGCGGGCATCTTTCGACCTTCAAAACCTGTTTCAAGATTTACCAGAAATAATTCTTTCAGACCAGCTTTTTTGCAGCATTCTTTCCAAAGTTTTACAGTTTTCTTAAAATTAGGAAAAAGACCAGGGCGATAGATCAATAACAAAGGTCTGCCTTCAATCTGGATGTAGCGCGGATCATGCAGAACAGGTTCAATATCCCTAAAGAAAGCAAGATCATCCTCTGGTGAATGTCTTTGTTCCATCAAAACGGCACCTCTTTCAATGCCTCCGTCAAATTTAGCTGTCCAAGGTTCGTTGGCCCAGTGTAAACAAAAAGGAATATCGAGATCTTTGTTGTTCATGATATGATTTAAAGGCTCTCGCATCAGCGATTTACCCTCGAAAAAATAATGATGGAAACAGAAACCAAAAATGCCAAATTTTTTAGCCAGCTCAATCTGCCTTTTCATTACTTCTTTGATCCTTAAGTCGTAAAAACCCAATTCGCCTGGTAAACGAGGTTGGTAATGTCCTCTAAACAAGGGTAAAGCCTTAGTGGTATTTGTCCATTCTGTGAAACCTTTACCCCAAAACTTATCATTTTCTTCAAAGGGGTGAAATTGTGGAAGATAAAACGCAATTGGTTTTATTTTAAGCTCTATTATATTTGGTGTTTCTTCGTTTTCATATTCACTTTGAGTATTCGGTTTGTTATAGGGATCATGTAAATCGTTAATAGTGATGTTGGTGTTAATAAACTCATTCTGAAAATTAGAAAAAGCATTCCTTCCTTCCAGATAACCCTGTGATAAATAATGTATCAATGGGTTTATTTGAGCATCTTCCACATCTTTATTGTTCATTAGATAGTAATTGGTATCGAATTCAGGACTTGGATTTCGACCTTCTTTCCATCCTTGGAACAAATAATGTTGGGCTGCTGAAATGTTTGCATTTTTGACATCAGGATTATTTTCGAGATAATATTGCTCGTTAAATAAGTTGCTATCAGCCAATAGTTTAATTTGATTGTCAAATTGCTGATTATTATAATTTTCCCCAGTTGAATGATTAGGATTAATGTGTTTTACGGTTTTATTAGTATTGTGATGGGAATGGTGATTGATAATTAATTGATTGAAATTATTGAATATTGTTTCTGGGTTCTCATGTTTTAAAGCATAAATGAGGGTTTTTAAATTTGAGTAATTAAGATGTTTTATTGTTTTAAATGGTTTTAAAAAGCCAACTTTAATAAGTTTAATCCATAGCCTAAACTTTGTATTTTTTGAGGATTTTTTATGAAGTAAATTGTAAATTAGTCTTGCCGGTGCAGTCAATAACCATCCGATACGAAAACTATAGGATGTTTTTAATTCTGACATATATTTGGTAAGATCTGTAATTTTATCTTCAGCTTTACTAATAATATCAGCTTGATCGGCAATAACTTGTTCTAGTTTTTTAAGAGAAAGACCCTTTTCATTTTTTTCTAAAATTAATGCTTCAATTGTTGCATTTTTCTCCAATTGCAAGTTTTCATAGAAAGCTTGTAATTGTTTGCTATTATTTTTATCCTTTTCCAGGAATACAATTTTTTCATTCGTTTCCTTTATTTTCTGTTTGCTCTCTCTGAGTTCCTTCTGAAGTTTTTTGTACTCATTTGAAAGTTTAGTTAGTTTCTTGGTTCCCTTTTCAATATCTTCTGTTTTTAGTTTTATGATATTATTGAGATCGGCAATTTGCTTTATTTTGTCATCTAGCTTTTTTTGGAAATCTTTTAAAATATTTTTTTTCTCTGAAAGTAATAAGGATTGTTGATGTAATTTTTCTACAAATTTTGCTTCATTCGCTTTGATTTTTTCAAGTCTTCTTTTCAAAGAATCATTTTCAATGATATGATCCTGTAGATTATCAGTTAATCTAACTTTGGTGTCTGTAATAATTTTTTGAAGTATTTCACTAATTTTTACGGCGTCATTAAAATATTGAACCCGGATTTCAATTTTGTCAATCTTTTTAATTGCTGTAGATTCAAGTATGATTATTGGATCGTTTTCATCGAAAATAAAAAAATTTTCCAACTGAAAAGCACAATTGCTTTTCAGTTTGTCCCAATCAGTAATAGACTTATTGGTACTTCCGTAATAAGTTATATGATTTATAAGAACCGAAGTATTTTTGTTGCAGGGGTCAAATCTGAATCCTTTTATGCCAGTTTTTTTATTGATGGTAAAATAAAAAGTTTCATCATCAGACTTAATAGGTTTTTTTATAGATTCAGCTTCATTAAACCCTTTTCCTGTATCAATAAAAAGTTGGGCCTCAAGATTATTGTAGTTTTGGATTTCATTTTGAACCTTGGCTTTTTTAAAGTCCTTTAGAATTCTGATCAGAGTTGAACCATTCTGTTTATTTTTATTTCTATCATATGCTGCTCCATATGTGCCGAAGGATTTTGATTTCAAACTATCATACAACTCAACAATAAGTGGTGAATAATTCTGCGGCTTAAATGGTTCGTTATAATGTGATAAATGACCGCTAACAACAGGAATTATTTCGGACAATATATGATCGTCTTTACTTTCCCCAGTTACATTAGCCAAGAATTTCAATAATGTCTTAATTTCTTTGCTGGTATCAGAAATGATTGCATCATAATTTACAATGATTTTGTGTTTAATTTGGCGGGTATGCTTATAAATATCAAGATAAGTTTGTTCCCAAAGTGAATTCGAGAGCTCTATTGGGAGCCCATCTCGTTTATATAATGATTTGGCAACATTGGTTGGATTTCTGACAACAATTACAATAATAAGATTTGGTTCATCAATATATTGCTTCCAAAAATCCATTAAAAAAGTAAATCTTGGATCTTTTAAACAATAAATAAAGCCTTGGTTTTCAAATTTATTGATTATAGCTTTTGCTCTTTCACCAAATGTCCTGTCAAGATCTTTTAATATAGATGGGTCTTGATTTAATCTTGGAGGGAGGTACCAAGTTGCACCCAAATAATCCAGTATTTCTTGATTTAGTGCTATTAATGTGCGATGTTCCCAATACCCTTTTACGTTAAAATTATCCGCAATTATAAGTTCATCACCAACATTACATCCCCATTTAGCAATTATATTGGTCACTAAAGACGTTCCTGACCTATGCATCCCCAATACCAAAATCATTTGAGGTCTTTTCATAATCTTGTCAACTTTTTTACGAACATTTTTCTCCGAAATAAAATATGTTAATTTTAGTAATACTATTTATGCATCAATCTGTTATATATATCAATGACTTCTTCCGGCTTCCCAAGAGATATCATTTTCCCTTTGTCTAGAAGCAACACTCGGTTGCAATATTGTTTTATTATTTCCATGTTATGGCTTACAAAAATTATCGTTCTTCCTTTAATAAAGGATTCAATGAATACCAGGTCTGATTTTCTTCTGAATTGTTCATCTCCAACTCCGCCAAAGAATTCATCCATTAGAAAAATATCTGCTTCGGCATTAACAGCAATGGCAAATGCCAATCGACTTTTCATTCCTGAAGAGTAGTATTTTACTTTGGTATTTATAAATTCTTCTAATTCTGCAAATACGATAATTTCATTCAATATGCGACCGATTTGTTTAAAAGTAATTCCCAACAAAGAAGCATTCAGGTATATGTTTTCTTTTGCAGTTAATTCTCCATCGAAACCGGTGCCAAGTGCTAATCTTAATGATTGACCTTTTACTGTCAATTTACCACCTCTATTTGGAGGATATACTTGATTTAAAATTTTGAGGATTGTTGACTTTCCACTTCCGTTTCTGCCGATGATGCCAAAGAACTCACCAACATAAACTTGAAAATTAATATCAGTCAGGGCTTGAATTGTACGTGATTTTTCAGGAGAAAATATGTTAAATACTCTGTTTCGAATAGAATATGAGTTTTTGTCTTTAATATAAAAGGTTTTATTGATGTTTTGTGCATCAATTGCAATATTTTTATTCTCCATCCTACAAAATTTCTATAAGTTTTTTTGAGTATCTGTGATTAATGATTAAACCTATTAATAAAATGACAATAGAATATAGCCAGTTTATTACGAATATTTTTATATCTATTCCAGTGCCATAAAGCATCACATTCCTTGTGTTAATCATTATTCCGGCGATTGGATTCATAAAAAGAATAAAACGATAGCTTTGGGTCAAGAGACTTTCGGGATAAAAAATTGGATTTATCCAGAAAGCTGCAATCAGAAACAGATCGTAAAAATGATCAAAATCACGCAGATAAGTATAAAGCGTTGATAAAATAAGGTTAATGCCAAAAATGAGAATCAAAAGATTAAGCACAATGAGCGGAAACAAAAATATGTTAATATTGTATGGGATATTAAAAAACAATGAAATGATGAAATAGACTAAGAAGTTGAATATAAATGCTATAAAAACGCTCAATAAGCTTGCCTTGTAAATATCAAGACTATTTATTTGGAAGTTCTCAAATAAATATCTTTTGCTGACTATAGTGTACATGCCTTTCTTTGTAGCTTCAGAAAAAAACATCCAGATAAGTAAGCCTGAAAACAGATAGAGGGCAAAGTTCTCTATCTTATTATCAAAGAAAACGGTAAATACTGAATAATAAATGATCAGCATAAACAGTGGATTAATAAAGGCCCAAATAATCCCAAGATAGGTTCCGTAATAGCGTTTCTTGAAATCGGTTTTTGCCAATATCCAAATTCTCTCCAGCTTATTGTTTTCAGGTATATATTTGATAAACGGTCGAATGATTTTATTAATCATGCAGAAATTGATTATAGATAAAGAGTTAAATATACAAATTTTATGCTCTTGGTGAAAATGGTCTGTGGCTGTGTTTATTCAAGTATGGCTGAAATAGTTTTTATAAAGTTTTCAGGGGAGGCTTCTGTTTTGATTTTTTTGAATGAGTTGCACTGTATTTTTTCCCATAAGGTCCGGTCTGTATATAACTTAATAACGGCAGCAGCAAAATTTTTGGCAATAGGATCGGCTAAAATGATGGTTTCTGTATCGTTCCAATCCAATTGATTTCCTAATAATTTGGTTGCTACAACTGGCATTCCATTGGCGGCTGCTTCATGAATTTTGTATGGGATGCCGGCTGAAAATCGGGTAGGGGCTATAAAAACCCTGTTATTCGCATAAAATTTTGTTAAATCTGTAAGCTTACCCAAAAAATTCACCCCGCCAATATACAGTGATTTAATGACAGATGAGTGGCATGATCCTACAATATTCAGTTTAAGATCAGGTAATTCTGTCCTGATTAACGGCCACACTTCTTTTGTAAACCAGACGATTGAATCAACATTGGGCGAAGCATCATCATCCAGGTTGCCTACAAATAATAAATCCTTTCGTTGATCAAATTCAATAAGACTGTCATTGAATTTCAGAGAATGACCCAGAACCTTAACGTTACCGTATCCAAATTTTCTGAACTTTTCTGCATCATTTTCAGAAACGACTGTTATTGTTTCAGCAAATTCCGCCAGTGTTAATTCATTTTTTATCATTAAGTTGAATCGGCTCTGGTTTATTTTGCCCCCCCTGTTTTTTAATCTATTGATTTCGCGTTCGGCATAAATTGCCTCTGCATCATAAATGATCCTGGAATTTTTTGCATATTGTTTTTGTGTCCTGAATACTGTTTGCAAATTATGGGGTCTGCTTATCCATATATAATCATAATAATTAAGGCGAAATTTAATATGCTCCTTAAATCCTTGAATCCCTTTAAATCGAATAATCTCAATCGAAGGATCTATATCGCGGTAAGTGGATTCCCACTGATCTTCAATGGGTTTGGTAAGTGGATAAATGGTAACCAAATAATCCATTTTCTGAATTTGGTTCACAATTGCATTTGAACGGGGAAATCCCGAACCCAGATCCAAATGAGGAACGCGATCATCAATATAAAGTAATTTTTTGCATGGGTGTTTAGAAGCAGCATAACGGCCGGTTAACTCATTGGGTTCTCCATTTCTCAAATGTTTGTTAAGTTGTTTATTATGCTTGTTGTAAAATAACTTCTGATTTTTTTGATGGAGTTCAATAGCATCACTTATTTTTCCGCTCCCGAATTCAAAATGACGCGCGATGACCATCGGATTGTATATCACGTCATAATTATTTTCCTGCAACCATAAACAATAATCAGTTTCTTCGTAATAAGCGGGTGCAAAATTTTGATCGAAACCACCATGATCACGAAAAAGTTGGGTTCTGGTCATTAAAAAGGCAGCAGAACAATAATCGACGACACGTTTAAAGTTAAATTCAGGCAAGTATGGCAGCTGCCCTCTTCCATAACCAACGCATGAACCATCACTCCAGATTATGCTCCCTGCTTCCTGAAGAAAACCATCCGGTAAAATTAATTTGCCTCCAACTGCTGCACATTTCTGATCAAATACAAGTTCGTTAAAGGCTACGTCAATTGCACCATCATAAATCTCAGTATCATTATTCAAAAACAATAAATAATCCTCTTTTATGTATTGAAGGCTCTGGTTACAAGCATTAATAAAATGTTCGTTATGCTTGTTTCTGATTATGACAGCACCTTTAATTCTTTGGAGAAGTAAATCGGTTTGATCAGATGAATTATTATCGACAATAATCAATTTAAATGTCAATTTTGTGTTTTTCTTGATGGATTGCAAGCAGGCCAGTGTCAATTCTGCCTTGTTAAATAAAACGATAACAATTGCTAATTTGGGTTGTTTGGGAGAAAATTCAAGATGTTTATCTGATGTAAGGAAATTTTCTAATTCCAATTTTTTTTCTTCCAGGTATTGTTCACGATCATAAGCTGAGAATAAAATTTCATTCCCAAGATAAGATGGCGAAATCTCTGCATAAATGCTATTTTTCAGGTTCGCCATGATTTGTCCCGGAGTTTCATATTTTATGGCATTAACCAGAATCCTAAATTTATGGGTTCGGATTAACTTTAATGATTTTAGCGGGTGTGAGATAAATATAGAAATGAATCCAATGATAGCGGTGAACATTTTTTGGATATAAAACCAGTATCTCAAAAAAGTCCGGTCAGCGTAGTATGGATCATTGGATCTGTGCATCGTTTTATTTTACAGTCTGATTTTAAATTTAAAGATAATGATTAAAATTAATTTTTGGGTTTATATCTCATCAGTATCTTCTTTTATTAAATATATTCTTTTGATTCAGTATTCATTTTTATATATTTGTTATACAGAAGAATAGCAACATTCATCAGCAGGTATTAAATACTAGTTATTTGTTGGCACAGGTAATATTTTGAAAACATTTTTATTCATGCATGAAATACACCTTGGCATATTTTAAGGTTTGCTTGAATGAAAAATAATAAATACTCGATGAAAACTAATAGATCTCAATTTTTAATACTTGTTCTGATGATTTTCGGCTCCATCAGTTCTGTTCATGCTCAATCTAATTTTATCCGTTCACTTTCGCTTGAAGAGTATTATCGGAATGAACAATTATCCGGAAATTTTAACCCGGATCTTTCATTTGTTATCAGGCCATTGTATGAAGAAGCTTTTAAAGGGTTTGGCGGTGATTTAAATTTTGACAGTAAATTAATATCCTTTGAGCAAAAGGGCTTGCTTATTGGAAACAAAACATTGGAATTTTATGCGCTCCCGGTTGAGATTGTTCAGCAATTCAACAGTAATCACCCGGAAGGATTTAATGATGGTTCAATGATTCCGGCCAAGGGTTATCAGGCGATGATCAGTGCAGGAATCTATGCAGCTTACGGACCATTACACATACAATTAAAACCTGAATTTGTGTTTGCAGAGAATAAAGCTTTCTCATCATTTTCAGAAATATATGCAGGACAATTCATAATCCCGCCAAATTATTTAATGGATGCTCCAGAAAGATTTGGAGAAACAAATTTCAATCAAATGTTTTGGGGACAAAGCAGTATTCGGTTAAATTATCGTGGATTATCGCTGGGTATTTCCAGTGAGAACCTGTGGTGGGGGCCCGGGCAACGAAATACCCTGTTAATGACGAATACAGCACCTGGGTTTAAACATTTAACATTCAATACAGTTCGACCCATAAAAACGGGAATTGGTTCTTTTGAAGGGCAAATAATTGCAGGTCGATTGGAAGGATCTGGCTATAACAATCTGCCCGACGACTGGCGATATCTGAACGCATTAATTCTAAGTTTCCAACCAAAATGGATACCGGGGCTTTTTCTGGGAATGATCAGGAGTTTTCAGGTATATCATCATGAAATGGGAAACAGCCTGAATGATTATTTGCCGGTTTTTATTCCTGTAGGTAAAGATAAGGCAGGTGGTAGTAATGAAGATTTTATGAATCGTGATCAACTCTTATCCTTTTTTATGCGCTGGTTATGGGTTGAATCTCAGGCTGAGATATACGTAGAATACGGACGTGAAGACCATGCCTGGGATAATCGGGATCTGATGCTACAGCTTTCACATACTTCGGCTTATATTCTTGGTTTTACAAAACTGCTCCCACTAAACTTCAATACTAATGAATCCTTAAAAATAAATTTTGAATTAAGCCAACTCGAAGCATGTCCAACCACAAAAAGCCGATCTGGTGGAAGTTGGTACCAACACTATCAGGTTAGGCATGGATATACCCATCAGGGGCAATTGTTAGGTGCTGGAATCGGGCCTGGAAGTAATTTACAAACACTAAACCTAAGTTGGTTAAAATCTTATAAAAAGATAGGGGTGCAATTTGAACGTTTTGTCCATAATAATGATTTCTGGTATACAGAAATTAAAGATTATCGTGCAAACTGGGTCGATTTAAGTGCAGCCATTATTGGAAACTGGAATTACAGAAATCTCATTTTTAATTTCAATTTTAAATTTGTTAAATCAATTAATTACCAATGGTTATATACACCGGCTTCAGGTGGAGATGAAAATTTTTGGGAAGGCGATGGCAATGATGTATTTAATTTTCACGCAAGAGTCGGTTTAATGTACTGTTTTTAATATAAAGCCTGAAGCATCAGATAGTTGTTTCATTCTAAATAAAAAAGCGCCAGACGATAAAAATGAGCGTAAAAATTGTCAGAAAGGTAATACCGATCCACGACAGCCACTTTAAAACTGGTCCTGGTCGGCCCGATTCGGGCATGTGTTTATCCGTTACCACTTTGTAATTCATAAATGCCAGAATCGGTGCTGTTACAAACGATAAGGTTGTTGCAAGGTCGACCATAAAACGCATGCTGTCAACAAATATCCCGAGTAAAAGAAGTGTACCAATTACCAGTATTATAATCCAGATCAACCTTATTAATCCCGGTCGGTCCTTCGAAAACTTAATCCTGGGAAACAATATTTCTGTAGTTGGTTGTAAAACCCTTGGATAGGCATCCAGGCAAGTAAGCGTTGTGCTGAACATCGTTGTTATTGCGGCGATAGAGATTATTATCTGTGCCCAACTACCGATGCTACTTGTGTAGATGTTTATGAGTTGGCCGGCAAAAACAGCTCCATCTGCCGACATTTCCTCTCCCGTTCCATGCATGATCAAGGCACCCAAAAGTAAAAAACCAAGTGCTAAAAATGTGGTGCCGATATACCCGATTTTAAAATCGAGCAGCGATTGTCGCATACTTGGTTTAAACCCCAATTGTTTAATTTTTGCAACACTCCAAACCGACGACCAGACTGAAACATCAATCGGCGATGGCATCCATCCGATAAAGGCAATCAGAAAGAAAATATCAGGCCTGCTCAACCAGTCAAATGAGCCGGATTGATCAACAATCAACGATTTATTGCCTAAGGCTGAAATAACTGCAATAATGGTTGATATGGCAAGCACGATAATAATGAGTTTCATGAGTTTGTCAAGAATGGAATACTGTCCGATAATTAGCACGATGGTTGTAACACCCAGGATGATTCCACTTATCAGAACAGGGCTTAATGATAAATGGAATACATTTGCCACAATCCCAGCAGTTACGATTGTTACCGCTCCCTGAATTGAGAACATGGTGAGTAATGTCAGGATTGAATACGAGACTATCGCCCATTTTCCAAGTTTTTGGTAACCATTGATTAAACTGTTCCCGGTTGCTGAAACATAGCGGGGGGCAAACTCAAAAAAAGGATATTTAATTAAATTTGCCAATAATAAGATTAAGATTAAATCAAAGCCGTAACTTGCACCGGCTCTTGTTGATTGGACCAAATGTGAAACCCCAACGGCTGCTCCTGCATAAATCAGGCCAGGACCCAACATGCGAAAAAAACTTCTGAAATTCATAATATCAATTTAAACAAATGTAAAAAGAAATTTAAATATTTGTAATTTTAAGATATGAATATAAAAGAAGAATTTAAAGTCAGAGGTTCTGAATTGCTCGAAAAAATCAAAGAACTTATCGAAGAAGGTAATGTTCATCGTATAATTGTTAAGGATGAAAAAGGCAATAAATATATCGATATCCCCGTTACTGTCGGTGTGGTGGGAGTGGTGATTGCTCCATTTCTTTCGGTTATTGCCGCAATCGCCGTTTATTCAACCAATTTAATTATTGAAGTAATCAGAAAGGAAGATTAAATTTTTTATTCCAAATTTTCCAGGAACGTTCTGCCTGCAATTCAAACATCCTTGTCCCATTCATTGTGATGGCCCCTCTGGCTTTACCTTCTTTGATAAATCTTGTTTCTTCAGGATTGTAGATTAAATCGTACAATAGATTATTCTGGTTAATAAATTCATAAGGGATATTCACCATCTCATCAATGTTAGGATACATCCCAACAGGTGTTGTATTAATAATAATATTGTATTTTCGAATAATACTTTCAGAAATCATTCCATACTCTAACTGATTCGATTTATAAGGACTTCTGGTAACTTCTTTGTAGGCAATTCCGTTTTTTCGTAAAACATACACAACTGCTTTTGAGGCACCCCCGGTACCTAAAACCAGAGCTCTGGTATGATGTGGCTGCAAGATCGGTAGCAGTGTTTTTTCAAATCCATAGGCATCTGTATTGTATCCGGAAAGAAAGATGGTGTCGTCCTTTCGAATAACCTTTATGGTATTAACCGCACCGATAAACATACTGTACTTGTCTATTTCATCCAAATAATGAATAACGGTTTTTTTGTAGGGGATGGTTACATTTAAACCGATTACGTCAGGATTCTCTTTTAACAACCTATGAATTTCTTTTACATCCTTAATCTCAAAATGAAGATACCTGGTATTTGAAATGTTCTCGGCTTTAAATTTTTGTTCAAAATATTTGCTTGAAAATGAATGGGTCAATGATCTGCCAATCAATCCATAAGTTTTGTTTCTGCCGTTTGCAAATAACTTTAACCCTTTAATCATTCGATTTCTCTGCTAAAAATTCTATTAACCAAATACTTAAAATTCCCAAAAGTATAAAAAAAAGTGCAATCCCAAATTCAATATTGATATCTGCGGGTATAATGCGTTCGTATCTGATTACAACCGGTTCCCCATGCTTTAATACTGTTTGTCCAAATTCATCTAAAAGGTAGGTTTTTTGTTGCCAGGGCCATAAAATACTTACGGAACCAAGAATAAAGCCTGTTAAAAGAGAAATAGTTTGATCTTTAAACTTCCTGAAAACCCATGATAGAAGATGCGAAAAAGCGATTAACCCAAAACCGGCTCCAACAACCACAGGAACTAATATATTTAGATCAAAATTGTTAATTGCATCAATCATTACCAGTTTATAGTTGCCCATAATCAACAATACGTATGATCCGGATAGACCGGGTAATATCATGCTACAAACAGCTGCAACTCCACAGATTAACAGGTACAGAAAGCTTTGATTCTCACCTGCCGGGTTCAGGATGGATACAAAAATTGAAATGGCGGTCCCGATAATAAAAGAGATAATCACTGCAAGCGTCCATTTTCTGATCGTTTTACCAACAAAGTAAACTGATGCCAACACAAGTCCAAAAAAGTACGACCAGATATAAACCGGATAATTGTTAAAGAGATAATCAAAGAGTCGAGCCAGGCTGATAATGGCAATGATAACACCTAAAAGAATAGAGGCCAGGAATTTAAAGTCAGTGTGTTCAGCAAAAGAAGAAAATTTAAATCTGAATAATAGTTTAATGGCTTTCAGATCGAAAGACTTTAATGAATGGATGAGTCTTTCAAAAATACCGGTTATTAATGCAATGGTTCCTCCTGAAACTCCCGGAATCACATTGGCGACACCCATGCTGATACCTTTGAAAATTAATATGATGTATTCTTTCATGTTCCTTAATATAACGGCAATGTTAATTTAGTTCCATTATAGCCATGGAGGATGTTTAAATATCTTTTTTAAAAGCTTGAATGATTTGCATCAAACCAATGTTTTGCAGAAGTGCGGGTTGGTAGTCGAAAAGTTTTTCATGAGCATCATAATCCGTAATTAAACAATTTTCCAGGAGCCTGAATGCTTCTTTTTGTCTTCCCGAATTGATAAGGTATACGACAAGCCTGTATTGTAATTCTATATTCTCATGCTGGATAATAATTCCTGATTTTAAGATTTCGATGGCCTTTATGTAATTCTTTTCCGAAGCGTAGAGGTTTGAATAATCCAACCATATATCTGCATGTGTGGGTTCCAGTTCACAGACCTTTTCATATGACTCAATGGCTTCGTCCATTAAATTGTTTTTCTCCTGTATGTCGCCAAGCATAAACCAATACTCAGTATTGGTTTCTTCGATTTCGATGGCCTGTTTCAGGCATTTAATTGCGGTAGTTGAATTATTCAGCACATTGTTGCAAAGCCCTATTCCAACCCATGCGTCTGCTAATTTATCATCCAAATCTAATGCCTTTTGGTAATGTTCAATTGCTTCGATGTATTTTTTATTTTTTTCATAACATTCACCTATGTAATAATAGGTCATTGCTTCGGGTTCTTCGTAATTGAAGGTTTCGTTATACGATTCAATAGCTTTGTCATACTCCTCCATATTAGCGTATGAGTTGGCCTTGTTGTAATAGGCGGAAGCAAATGTTTCGTCAATAGCGAGGGCAAAATCATAAGCAACAATGGCCTTTTCGTATAATTCGAGATTGTTATAGGCGATGCCTAAATTAAACCAGGCAGATTTTGAATATGGGTTTTTATCTAAAAATTCGGTATAAAAACTAACGCTCTCTTCTGAAAGATTCGATAATTCGAAACAAAAGGAGAGTTCGTAAATAATTGCTTCATTTTCAGGATTAAGCTCTAGTATTTTTTTTAAATAAAAAATGGCTTCTCTGTAATCGCCAATGTTTTCGTACTCAAATGCAATATTGGTGTAAATTTCTTCGGGATCATCCGCCAGTTGAATGGCAATTTGGTATTCCCGAATAGCCTGGTCATATTTTTTCTGATGACTGTAAACCATCCCTTTTGTAAGGTGGATGTCTGCATTGTTCTGTTCTATTTTTTCAATTTTCTCGAGCAGGTGCATGGCTTCTGAATACTTGCTCGATGCAATAAGTAATAATGCTTTTTTATATTGAAAAATAATGCTGCCCGGATGCTGATTAATGGCTGAAATAATGCTTTGTTTGGCATGGGTTAAGTCATTTCTTTCAAGGTAGAAATCTATAATATCCTCAAATTCCTGAACATCAAAAAATAAATCTTTGTTGCGGGCCACCATACTTTCGAAGCGTGAAATCAGGTCATGTATTTGATATTCATTTTCAGTTTCCTCGAAATTGCTCATCATCATATTTCGGTTCAGTTAATCAGTTGTTTGTGGCGACAAAAATAATCATTTTGTTAACATAAACATACGTATATTTTTCTAATTTTGTGGCAAAGATATGGCATTAATTAAATCAATTTCGGGTATTCGCGGAACCATCGGTGGTGAACCCGGTGAAAATCTCACACCGCTCGACATCGTAAAATTTACAGCTGCATTTGTAAGTTTTCTTAAAAATAAATCTGATAAGGAAAAAATTAAACTTGTTATTGGCCGTGATGCGCGAATATCGGGTAAATTGCTTAATGATTTGGTAATCAGTACTGCAAATGCCATGTCTGTTGATGTAACAGACATTGGCTTATCAACAACCCCTACGGTAGAAATAGCAGTTATAAATTTAAAAGCGGATGGTGGTATAATCCTAACTGCCAGTCATAATCCTGCTGAATGGAATGCCCTCAAGTTACTGAATGAATCAGGAGAATTTATCTCAGCAGAAGAAGGGGCCGAATTATTGAAAATTGCCGAAAGCGAAGATTTTTCTTTCGCTAGCATCAAAGCGCTCGGAAAACATTTCGAAGACGATACTTTTATTGATAAACATATTGAATTGATTCTGTCATTGCCATTAGTTGATGAAGACGCCATTCGTATGGCCGGGTTTAATATAGCCATTGATTGTGTGAATTCAACAGGAGGCATTGCTTTGCCGAAATTATTGAAAAGGCTGGGTGTTAAAAATATTGAGGAATTATATTGTGAACCTACCGGATTATTCCCTCATAATCCTGAGCCTTTACCTGAACATTTGGCTGATATTTCCGAAATTGTCAGGGCAAGGGGATGTGACCTTGGGTTTGTGGTCGACCCGGATGTAGATCGTTTGGCGATTATTAATGAGGATGGGAGCATGTTTGGTGAGGAATACACCCTGGTTGCCGTGGCAGATTATGTTCTTCAAAGCCATTTGGGCAATACAGTTTCTAACCTGTCATCTACCCAGGCCTTGAAAGATATTACTGAAACTCATGGTGGAAGTTATTCTGCATCTGCAGTTGGAGAGGTTAATGTGGTTAACATGATGAAATCAACAAATGCTGTTATCGGTGGTGAAGGAAATGGGGGTGTTATTTATCCTGAATTGCATTATGGCAGAGATGCACTTGTTGGGATCGCACTATTTTTATCTCATCTTGCAAAATCGGGATTAAAGTGCTCTGAATTAAGATCTAAATATCCATCGTATTACATTTCGAAAAACAAAGTGGATTTACCGAAATCACTCGATGTTGAATTGTTGTTAAAAAAATTAGAAAATAAATACCAAGGCCATAAGCTTAACACAACTGATGGCCTTAAAATTATTTTTGATCAAGAATGGATCCATTTGCGAAGATCCAATACTGAGGCCATTATCAGAATTTATGCTGAAAGTTCAACGATGGAAAAAGCTCAAAACCTGGCTTTTAAAATAATGGAAGACATTCATGGATTTATTTCCTGAGCCTTGGTTTTGATGAGTTAATTTTTTTAACTTAGTGTTTTTAAACTCAATTTGTACCGAATGCCTGTAAAACGTAAACGAAGAAAGCGAAAAACGACTTATAAGGTAGTTGCTTTTAAAATAAGCTCCCGACAAAAAAAATCCTTAAAAAATTATTGTAAGGCACGAAAAACCACTCCTACAAAATTGATCAAAAAAATGATCAATCCGTTCATCAACAATTATGCAGATAATGTTTCTGAAGAAATATATGCGACAGAAAACCAACTCGAGTTATTCGATTAATTAATTTTAGACCATACATTTTCCTTTAATTTATCGATGAATCAGCTATAAGAAATAAAACTTGCCGATATTTGCAGCAACAAATAAGTTGGATAATTATTAAAATTTTCAATAAATTTTTTCATAAAAAAGTCACAATGAATAGCCATTCAAAAAACCCGAAGCACAGAAACAATCGAAAAGTCATTTTGGTTGTTCTCGCTTTTCTAATCTCAATTCAGATTAATGCACAAACATTTGCCCGAAACGGAATGGTGAGTTCTACATCATTGAATGCTTCGGAAGTGGGCAGAAATATTTTACAAAAAGGAGGTAATGCAATTGATGCTGCCGTAGCTACTGCTTTTGCGCTGGCTGTAACATGGCCGTCGGCAGGAAATATTGGAGGAGGTGGTTTTTTGGTTTTTATGGATAAAACCAGTCATGTTACTACTTTTGATTTCAGAGAAAAAGCACCTCTGAATGCAAGCAGCACCCTGTTCCTTGATGAGAATGGAAATATTTTTGAGAATTCAAATCATGAGGGTGCACTGGCAATTGGGGTTCCCGGTACAGTGGCAGGATTATATATGGCACAACAAAAATACGGAGTCCTCGATTGGAAAGAAGTTGTTCAACCGGCAATTGATTTGGCTAAAAATGGATTTCCATTTACATGGACCCTTTATAATCATTCCATTTCATTTAAGAAAAGATATGCAGAGTCGATGCCTGAATTTTCGAACTTTTTGCTATGCAAAGATGGGAGTTATAGGGAGCCGGGAGAACTGTGGATCCAGGCTGAACTGGCGGCCACACTTGAGCGAATCAGGGACTATGGCCGGGATGGATTTTATAAAGGAAAAACCGCAGAATTGCTTGTAAAATATATTCAGGATCGGGGTGGTATCATTACCGAAGAAGATCTGTTGAAATATGAGGCCATCGAGCGGGAACCTGTTGTGGGGGAATATCGTGGATATGATGTTTATTCAATGCCTCCGCCAAGTTCGGGAGGAGTTACAATGATTTCAATGCTGAATATGCTTGAAAATTATAATCTTGAAGAAATTGGTTTTAATTCTGCTGCATATTTGCATTTACTGACAGAAGTTATGCGTCGTGGATATGCCAACCGGGCAGAATTTTTGGGTGATCCTGATTTTAACCCCGATATGCCGCTTGATAGGCTACTCTCTAAATCTTATGCTAAAAATATGATGGCTTCTTTTGATGGGGAAAAGGCATCGGTGAGTGATTCATCAAAGTTTAGTCAAATATATGAAGGTGATAATACGACACATCTTTCGGTTATGGATAAGGATGGGAATGCAGTTTCATTAACCTATACCCTTGAAAGTAGTTATGGAAGTAAAATGTTTGCCAAAGAGTTAGGATTTCTGTTGAATAATGAAATGGGCGATTTTAATCCTGTTCCTGGCATAACCCGTACCAATGGACAAATTGGAAGTGTTCCAAATCTGGTGGCGCCCGGAAAAAGAATGTTGTCGAGTATGACCCCAACCATTATCGCGAAAGATGGCAAGCCCTATTTGGTGATTGGGAGTCCGGGTGGAAGAACCATCATAAACTCTGTTTTACAAACTGTTTTAAACGTGATTGATCATAAAATGGATATCAGAACTGCGATTGAAGCAGGCAAAATTCATCATCAATGGTTGCCTGATCAGGTGAGATACGAAAGATGGGCCATATCAAATGACACCAGGCGGACCTTGGAATTAATGGGCCATACTTTGATTGAAGTTGGAGGTATCGGAAGCCTGATGGGCATTATTTATGATCCGGAAACCGGTATTATGTCTGGTGCGTCCGATTCGAGCGGAGCAGATGGCGGTGTGGCTTCTTATTAATTTTTACAGGCCCGAATGATATACGGTGCGGTTCAGGATTGAACGTCCAAGCGTAATTTCATCAGCATATTCGAGCTCATCGCCAATCGAAACACCCCTTGCAATGGTTGTTATTTTTATATCAAGGTTTTGCAATTGTTTGTAAATGTAAAAATTAGTCGTGTCACCTTCAATGGTTGTGGATAAAGCCATTATAACTTCGATCACCTGACTCTCTTTAACACGGGAAACAAGACTTTTAATCTGGAGATCATCAGGGCCAATACCTTCCATGGGTGAAATAATTCCTCCCAATACGTGGTATAAACCAATAAATTGTGAAGTGTTTTCGATGGCCATCACATCGCGGATATCTTCAACAACACAAATGATCGACCCATCCCTTTTAGGATTTGAACAAATTTCACATGTGTCGGTGTCAGAAATATTATGGCAAATATTGCATTGTTTGATCTGATGCCTCATTTTTGTAATAGTATGGCCAAATTGATCAACCGCATCAACTGGTTGTTTTAACAAATGAAGGGCTAATCGTAAAGCACTCTTTCGTCCTATACCGGGCAGTTTAACCAGTTCATTAATGGCATCGTCTAATAGTTTAGAAGCGTAATTATTCACAATAATTATAATTAAATCAAATATTTTTACCGAAACAAAGTTAATAATTCAATGTCTTTAAAAACATTTAATTTTATAAGCCTAAAACGATAAAAAATGCTGAAAGGTAAATTGCTCTTACTGATGATAATCTTTTTAATCAGTCTGTCCTCATTTGGACAAACACAACTGAACCAAATAGATGCTAATGGATGGAAGCAGGGTTATTGGAAAATGTATGATGATATGGGTTTCCTGAAATATGAAGGGAGTTTTAAAAACAATATGGCCTGCGGATTATTCAAATATTATTATCCCGACGGTAAATTGAGGGCCGAGTCGTATATTTATAATCAGGCCACACAGTCGCGTACCAAATTATATCACCGAAATGGAAAACTGATGGCTGAAGGAAATTATCTAAACCAGCAAAAAGACAGTGTCTGGAAATATTATAGTGAATACGACGGAATTCTCCTGTCTGACGAATTTTATAAGGACTACAAAAAATCAGGGCTTTGGAGAAAATATTACCCAAATAATATTGTGGCCGAAGAACTGAACTATAAAAATGATTTAAAAGATGGACCCTGGTTTCAATTTCACACAGACGGAAGCATAAAACTGGAGGGTTATTATAAAAACGATTTAAAGGAAGGAATATTTAAAATGTTTCACCCCAATGGCCAACCGGAAGCCATTGGTTTATATGTCAACTCACTGAAAGAAGGAAAATGGGAATATTTTTCGGAAGATGGCACCCTCCAGAAGACAGAAGTCTTTGAAAACGGAAACCTTAAAAGATCGAAAGAATAAAAATTACTTTATCAAATATGTTCGTAAGCAATGAATCCTTTTGGGAAAACATCTTTCAGCGCTTCCCTCGGATTATGAAAAGCCTCGCTGTCGTAAATCTTTTTCAGAAGTGCATCCCTGTATTTAGGGGCCGCAAGATGAGCAATCCCGACTGCATGTTCTGCAAAGTTGAGCCCTTTGGGATTAAAGGCACCATTTTCTGTGACAATAATTACCGGATCAGCGGCTATGGCTGTTGTTGTAATTCCTTCAGGACAGAGGTCGACTATTTTGGATTCGCCTTTGTCGGTCGTGGATTTCATTGCGATAATTGGCTTACCGCCCTCTGATAAGTAGGAGCCTCTTAAATAATCTGCCTGTCCGCCAATGCCGCTGTAGATTTGACGGGCTTTTAAAGAGTCGGCCCAAATATTGCCGTGCAGGTCAACGCCCATGGCGCTGTTTATGGCAGTCATTTTTGGTTGCCTTGCAATGTTTATAATACTGTTGGTGTAGTTTGATGGCCGGCTTTGTACGGAACTGTTTGCATGATACCAGCGGTATCCCTTACTGTCGTTTGCCAAAAAAATTGTGGCTCTCGAAAACCGGGCGTCAAGGTATTTGTTTGTCACTATCCCGGCATCTATCAATCGGTGCATCGAGTCTGAGAACAACTCCGTGAAGATTCCTAAATCTTTCACGCCTTTATTCATAATCCCTGAAGTCACTGCTTCGGGAACCTCTCCAATTCCGTATTGCAGGGTCGATCCATTTTCAATATATAATTCAGTTATTAATCTTCCGATTTTGATGGAGCGTTCGTCTGGTTCCTCAACCGGACTGCTGGGTAATTCGTAATCTGTTTCGATCAGATAATCAATTTCTTTTGAATGGATGGTTGTACCAAGTATAAATGGCATTTGTTTGTTTTTTTCTGCAATAACAATCCCTCCGTGCTGCTTTGCAGTTTCTATGGCTGCCTGTACTCCTTCAACAGTCGTTCCGTAACTGTAATTGCCACCGTTATCTGGTCCGCTAACCGTAAGCAAAACAACATCAGGATGTATGCTCTCTTTTAATTGACGTGGAATATCAGATAAATGAATGAGCTGGTATGAAGCCCTTCCGTCATTAACAGCCTGCCTCGAATTGGAACCATTAAAGATTACCCGGTGAGTAATGCGCTCACAAACTTTCTTGCTGAATAACTCTCCAACATCCCCCAGTAAAAGAACACTCAGGAGGTTGATGTTTTTGATCTGATCATCATTTGCAAGTTGTCTGAGTAGTACTTGCGGCGTGGCAGCATTTCCGGCGGTATATATCGTACTTCCTTTCTTAATGATGTGATGGTTTATCGCTTCTTCGGGGTGTTTCACTATTTTCATCGTACAGTTTTAAGTGGTTAAAATGGTTTTTGAGTTCAGTTAATGAATTTAAAACAATTCGTCCTGTTTCCAGCAATCGATCTTTTGATTGATGCCCGTTTGCAATTAAAATGCAACGACACCCAATTTCCTGGGCAACTTCATGGTCGTGAATGGTATCACCGATCAGGCAAATTTCTTCTGGCTTCATTCTATTTTTGCGAACCAGATTGATGGCATTATCAGTCTTACTGTGCGCATAGTGGTTATCGATGCCTGAAATTTTTATAAAGTATTTTTGTATTCCCAGATTTATAATAGAATTGTCGAGTGCATGCTGTTCCATGGCTGATAGAACATATTGCGACATCGATTTTTGCTCAAAATAATCAAGCATTTCTTTTGCATCATCATGTAAAGCAGCTTTGTGAATATTTTGCTTGTATGAAAAAATAAATTCATCGGCCGGTTTTTCAAAGGCCTCTGTTGAAAAATCAAAGCCGGCCTTTTGATAGTAAGACCTGACCGGGAATGAGAATATTTTTTGGTATCGTTCCGGACTTAAGGCCGGAAGATTTCGCTCAGATAACAAACGATTGATGATATTTCTGCAAATTTCGGTATCATCCAGTAAGGTGCCGTTCCAATCCCATAAAATAGTTTTTATTCCATTCATATTTTCCTAAAATATTACTTTAGTCATTTGACGATGCCTTCGGGAATTAATGTCAAAAGGTGCTCATTTCCATATTCTTAGTTTGTCAAGAGCCCTTCTGTAATTTTCAGCATTAATATTGTGCTGTTCAAAGCTTCTTGCAAAAACATGATAGCCGGAAAGATCATCTTTCGCACAAAAATAGAGATAATTGTGCTGTGAATAGTTTAAAACCGCATCAATGGAAGAAATGGACGGGATACAGATCGGACCTGGAGGCAAGCCCTTATATTTATAAGTATTGTAAGGTGAATCAATTTCTTTGTGGACATTTAGAACCCGTTTAATATTAAAATCTCCGATGGCAAAAATCAGGGTGGGATCTGCCTGTAATAACCAGCTTCGTTTTAAGCGGTTGATATACACTCCTGCGATAATTGGTTTCTCATCATTTTTCTGGGTTTCTTTGTCTAAGATCGAAGCCAGTATTACCACATCTGAGATGCTCATATTCAAGGATTCGGCCTTAGATCTTCGATCAGAATTCCAAAAATTTTCATATTCCCTTTGCATTCTATCCATGAATGTTTTGATGCCAACATTCCAAAAAATTTCATAGGTATTCGGAATGAAAAGTGTAGTGATGGTGAGGCTGTCAAAACCCAGACTGGCAATATATGCAGTATCTTTAAGGGTATGAATAATGGTGGCTGAATCCAGTTCAATTTGTTCGGAAATTCTTTTGGATAACTGATTCAGGTCGCGTATATTATTAAATATAAGATTGACGGGTTGCTGATTTCCTGACCTGAGATGATTGACCAGTTCATTATTAGACATCCCATTGGTGATCAAGTATTTGCCGGGTTTAATATTTTCAGGATATTTTTTCTTGCGTGCCCACCATTCAAAATTTTTGCGATGTATGATCAATCCATTTTCGTATAAAATGTTTTTGACATTCCCGAAATTTGAACCTGTTGGGATATAAATTGAAAAATCCTGGCCTTCTTTTACCCATACATTTGGCTTGCTAATTAACTCATAAATGAAATAACCGACAGTCAGTGCTATCGCAATTAACAAAATAAGTATATAAATAACCAATCGGTGTAATCTTGGTTTTTTTCTAAAGTTTTGATATTTAGAATGATAATAAGCCATAATATAAAATCATCATTTAATTTTTATTCAACAATTGTAAAATATATTCATCAACCCATTCACCTGCCCTTAAATTCCATTCTTTTTTTAAACCGATGATCTGAAATCCTTTTTTTTGAAACAATGTCAAACTAATCCCATTGTCCGACTCAATATTGCAGTAAAGTTGATGAAGGTTTAATGTTTTGAAAGCATACTCAACAATCAGATCAATCGTAATTGATGCTATGCCCCGATTACGGTAATCTTGATCTATCAGGATACCAAGCCCGGCCCTTTGGTGCATGGGTTCAAAATCAAATAAATCTATACATCCGGCCTGATATGTTTCATTATTTTGATTTAAATCAACCATTAAACGAAGTTGTTTCGTTGCAAAAATATCTTTACTGGCATTGAAAACAAATTGCTCGATATCAAACCTGGAGAAAGGCATCAGGGTATTGCTCAGATGCCAGGATTCCGGATTATTCTCCCATTGCAGGATGATTTCAACATCAGATGGCTCAACAGCCCTTAAAATAATATTTTCCTTGTTAATAACCATTAATCAATTGTTACTTCTCCTTTATAAACATAGGTTGCAGGGCCTTCGAGCCACACATTTCTGAAAATACTTCCTTCTTTTTCGAAGCTAACCGTTAACTGGCCCCCAAGTGTGTTAATTTGCAGCTTATCATGCAGAATGTTATTCTTGAGTGCATATGCAATAGCTGATGCAGTAACTCCGGTTCCACAGGAAAGGGTTTCATTCTCAACGCCTCGCTCGTAGGTTCTTACCGATAATTGCCCGGTTCCCTGCTGAATGAAATTCACATTAATTCCTTCTTTCTTAAAAGCTTTACTGTTTCGGATCATTTTTCCGGATTCGAAAACATTTTTTGTTTCTAAATCATTCACAAATTCAATATAATGAGGCGACCCGGTATTTATTTCATAATGATTTTTATAGGTTCTGATCTCAGAAACATCACTCATTTTAAGCCTGACGAGCAAATCATGTCCATGTTTTTGTAAAATTTCACCTTTATGAGGGCCATCGACTGCCATAAAGTTCAAGTTTTTTTTGTTTATTCCCACCATGTTTGCAAAAGCGACGATGCACCGGCCACCATTGCCACACATACTGCCTTCATGCCCATCGGAATTATAGTAAGTCATTGCAAAGTCAAAATCCGGATGATTACTCAAAATCATTAAACCATCTGATCCGATTCCAAATCTTCTGTCACACAGATATTTTATATTGTCCGCATCTAATATTATTTGGCTAACACGTCCATCCAGAATGATAAAATCATTCCCGGTTCCATGATATTTATAAAATTCTACTGTCATTGGTTATGTAAAAATGTCATGTTTTACAATTGATTATTCAAATAAACTGACAGCGCTTTTTTCAAAAGGCTTCCGGGTTTCGAATTAATAAAATCAGTTTCAATTGTAATAATACGTTCCAAAGATAATCATAATACAAACAATCAAAAATGATCTGTTTTGATTCCCTTAACAATTTTTAACACAAGCCATGCATACTTTAGGAGCTTAGGGAACGTTTTTTGATTGAATTCATTCACATTATTTGTTTTATAAAAATATTTGTTAAAATGAAAAAGTATGTAGGATTTATAACAATCGCGATTTTTAATGTAGTTGTTGCGCTTTTAATTGCAAATTACGTAATAAAAAATGATCAGTCGAAAGTGCGAACAAGCTTACAACAAAATCAAATCCCTGTTACTCAAACTGCTTTTAATGCAGCTGATGCAGTGGTCGGACCGGATTTCAGGGTGGCCGCAGATCGATCTGTTCATGCCGTGGTACATATCAGGACAGAATTTACAAGAAGAACGAATACCTATGATGATTTTTTTGGTTCGCTAAGAGAACTTCTAGAAGGCAGGCAACGTCAGGAATATGCCCCTATGGTCGGTTTTGGCTCGGGTGTCATTATTTCTGAAGATGGTTATATTGTCACAAACAATCACGTTGTTGAAGGAGGCTCAAAAATTGAGGTTACCTTAAACGATAAGCGATTATTCGAAGCTAAATTAATTGGACGTGATCCATCAACAGATCTTGCATTGATAAAAATAGATGCTCAGGCATTGCCATATTTGGTTTATGGCAACTCCGACCTGGTTCAGATCGGTGAGTGGGTGCTGGCTGTGGGTAATCCTTTTAATTTGACATCAACAGTTACTGCAGGTATTGTTAGTGCAAAGGCACGAAATATTAATATTTTGGGATCGAGTTCGGCCATTGAGTCATTTATTCAAACAGATGCAGTGGTTAATCGCGGAAATAGTGGAGGTGCATTGGTAAATACCGAAGGCAAACTTGTTGGGATCAATGCGGCCATCGCTTCCCGAAGTGGCACCTATGAGGGGTATTCTTTCGCAATTCCGGTAAATATTGTAAAAAAGGTGATGGATGATTTGCTGAATTATGGAGAAATTCAACGGGCTTATATGGGCGTTTCGATACGGGATATTACAGCCGAGTTTGCCAAAGAAATCGGAATTGACAGATTGCAAGGCGTGTATGTTAATTCAGTGGCAAGTAATAGCGGTGCTGAAAAAGCAGGGATGGAAGCCGGAGATGTTATTGTTAAAATTGATAAACTCGTCATCAATAGTTCATCGGAACTTTTAGAAACGGTTGGACAGCATCGTCCGGGTGATAAAATTGATGTCGTGGTTTTAAGGAAAAACAATGAGAAGAAATTTAGCATAACCCTTCAAAATGAGAATGGGACCCTGGGAGTTGTTAATTCGGAAGACAGTTTTTTAATTGAGGAGTTTGGTGCCTATTTTAAGCAACCCGACAACGATATAAAAATGAGGCTGAAGATTAGTAACGGGCTTGAAATTTCCAAATTGAATAATGGAATGCTCAAAGATGGAGGTATCAGGGAAGGATTTATCGTTTTAAGAATAAACAACAACCTGATCAATTCAAAACTCGATGTCGAATCGGCAATTTCGGAAGCCAGAAACAATGAGTATAAAATTGAAGGAATATATCCAAATGGAATGCGCATCATCTATGGTTTTAGCCAGTAAATTATTTGGAACAATTTTAAATAAAACTGTATTTTGTTGAAAATTATTTAATTAAAAATTTTGAAATTACAGATTTCTCATTATATTTGTTTAGGAGCATTAAATGGAAAAAATTAATGTTTCGACCTAAAGATTGAAATAAAAAAAATAAGCATGAGGCAATTAAAAATAACGAAATCAATTACCAACAGAGAAACAGCATCGCTTGACAAATATTTGCAGGATATAGGAAAGGAGGAATTGATATCGGCCGAAGAAGAAGTACTGCTTGCGCAACGTATTAAAGCTGGAGATCAGGTTGCACTCGAAAAATTAACCAAGGCCAATCTGCGTTTTGTGGTTTCTGTTGCCAAGCAATATCAAAACCAGGGCTTAAGTTTGCCTGATTGTATTAATGAGGGAAATCTGGGCTTAATCAAAGCAGCAAAACGCTTTGACGAAACGAGGGGGTTTAAGTTTATCTCCTATGCAGTATGGTGGATCAGGCAGTCGATATTACAGGCATTGGCAGAGCAATCGAGAATAGTTCGATTGCCGTTAAACCAGGTCGGATCTTTGAATAAAATCAAGAAAGTAACTTCAAGGTTGGAGCAGGAATTTGAAAGGCCGCCATCTGCTGATGAAATTGCGGACTCACTGGAATTACCTGAGCACAAGATTGATGCTGCACTCAAAATATCAACAAAATATGTTTCGATGGATGCACCGCTCACGGCTGAAGATGATCTTAAATTTCTCGACGTATTTGTACCGGACGACACCATGCCCACCGATTCAATTTTAATGAAAGAATCACTGGGAAGAGAAATTCAGCGATCGTTGGCAACACTTACCGAGAAAGAGAGGGATGTGATAAATTTGTATTTTGGTATCGGAACCAATCACGAATATACACTTGAGGAGATCGGTGCTAAATTCGACCTTACAAGAGAGCGTGTTCGCCAAATTAAAGAAAAAGCGATCCGAAGGTTAAAGCACAATTCACGGAGCAAATTACTAAAAGTATACTTGGGCGAATAAAAAGATTTTGCATAATTATTAACAGGGGATTACTGATAAATTTCTTTTAACGGTAATCCCTTTTTGTTTATTTTTGGATAGCTTCTTTATGAATTAAATATATATTAACCTCAAAAAACAAACCTGCCATGAAGCCTTCGACCGAAAACCATCAATATGAAAAATCCTTGAATAAATGGATTGGAGAAGAAAGAATAGCTAACGAATTTATCAGCATAATGAGTCAGCTATTTTATGATAAGTCTGTTGAATTAATCCTGTTCAGGAGCCAAATTCTTGACCGTTCAGCAAGTGTTGTATTGTTTAAACACTCGCATTCGGAACGTATTGTTAAGAAAGCACTATCTATTAAAGATTCCCTCATGCTTGCCAAGGGGATTTTAAAAGCCGATATCGTAAATGCGCGCATTGATATGGGCAGATTAAATAATGAATGGAGACAGGAAGGATCGAAATATAAGGGCGTTGATGATTTTATCGCCGACAAACTTTCTGATCTGATCGGGAAAAAGCCAACCTTTGACAAACCTGTGGATGTTGTTCTTTTTGGGTTTGGTAGGATCGGTAGGTTAGTGGCCCGCGAATTGATTATTCAGGGAAATGGGTCTAATTTAAGGGTTCGGGCCATCGTAGCGCGAAAAAATAAAGGGGAAGATTTAAGGAAAAGAGCATCCTTGTTCAGGCATGATTCAATCCATGGACCATTTAGGGGAATTGCCATCGAAAATCTGGAGGACAATACCATGTTTGTGAATGGTCATTTGATACATATGCTCGAAGCAAACCAACCTGAAGATCTCGATTATACAGCTTATGGTATTGAGAATGCTTTGCTCATCGATAATACAGGTATTTTAAGAGATCATGAAGGATTGTCACGACATTTGAATGCCAAAGGAATTGCGAAAGTATTACTTACAGCACCAGGTAAAGGCGACATCCCAAATATTGTGTATGGTGCAAATCATCGCGATTTTAACCCGGATGATTATAAAATTTGGTCGGCTGCATCCTGTACAACCAATGCAGTGGTTCCGATACTAAAAACTTTGGAGGAAACACTTGGAATCGAACGGGGACATCTTGAAACAATTCACTCATACACCAATGACCAAAACTTATTGGACAACTATCATAAAAAAGTTAGAAGGGGTCGTTCAGCACCAACCAATATGGTTATTACCGATACGGGTGCTGCTTCCGCTGCGGTAAAAGTAATTCCAAGTCTTGCCGGAAGATTAACAGGCAATGCAATCAGGGTCCCAACTCCCAATGTTTCATTGGCCATACTATCATTAAATGTTAAGAAAAAAACATCGGTAGAAGCCTTAAATGATTTGGTATTAGATGCTTCATTAAATGGAACAATGGTTGAGCAGATCAGATACTCAAATTCATCCGAAGCAGTATCTTCTGATTTTATCGGAGATTCGGCAGCTTGTATTTTTGATAGCCCTGCTACCAAAGTATCATCAGATGGGAAAAATATTGTGGTTTATCTCTGGTATGATAATGAATTTGGATATACCATTCAGGTAATACGCTTGGCCAAACATATCGCTAAAGTTAAAAGTTATAGATATTATTAACGGAATTTAAAAATAGCAGGGTCATTCTAACGGAGGGCCCTGTATTTTTTATAAATTTGCAGACGAAATACCCCCAGGGGTAGTTTTTTGTTTTATGAATACATGTTTTTCATATCATGGACATTAAAGGGCACAGCCTTCAGATGGTTTCATAAAGTAATCCAAAATAAACACATCATGCCAAACACAAAATATGTTTTTGTTACAGGAGGAGTAACATCTTCCCTTGGAAAAGGAATTATTTCTTCTTCTCTCGCCAAACTGCTGCAAGCAAGGGGTTTTAGAACTACCATACAAAAGCTGGATCCATATATTAATGTAGATCCAGGAACATTAAACCCTTACGAGCATGGTGAGTGTTATGTAACCGAAGATGGTGCTGAAACCGATCTCGACCTGGGCCATTATGAGCGTTTTTCAAATGTTCCGACTTCCCAGGCCAATAATATTACAACCGGCCGGATTTATCAGACCGTTATCAACAAAGAAAGAAAAGGAGATTACCTGGGTTCAACCGTTCAGGTGATTCCTCATATTACAGATGAAATAAAAAGATGTATCAAAATCCTGGGAGAATCAGGTAAATACGATTTTGTGATTACCGAAATCGGTGGTACCGTTGGTGATATTGAATCCCTACCATATATTGAAACTGTGCGGCAAATGCGATGGGAACTTGGTTCAAATTGTGCTGTCATTCATCTAACACTTGTGCCATACCTGGCAGCAGCAGGTGAATTAAAAACGAAACCTACGCAACATTCTGTTAAAACACTGTTGGAACAAGGAGTTCAGCCTGATATTATCGTATGTCGTACCGAAAAAAATCTGAATGAATCACTGAGAAAGAAAATTGCTTTGTTTTGCAATGTCGCGCCATCGTCGGTAATAGAGTCAATAGATGTTGAAACAATATACGACGTACCGGTATTGATGAGAGATGAAGGGCTTGACAAAGAAGTGCTCAATAAAACATTGACAACCAGCAAAAATGAACCTGATCTGACTAACTGGGAAAAGTATCTGTATAAATTAAAGCATCCGAAATCAAAAGTAGTTATTGGTTTGGTCGGGAAATATGTTGAATTAAAAGATGCTTACAAATCAATCACAGAGTCCTTTGTTCATGCAAGTGCAGCCAACGAATGTGAGATTGATTTAAAAATGATACATTCCGAAAGCATTGAGTCGGGAAACCTGTCCAAAAAGCTAAAAAACCTTGATGGTATCGTAGTTGCACCCGGATTTGGCGATCGTGGGATTGAAGGCAAAATTCTGGCCTGTAAATATGCACGTGAGCACAAAATACCCTTCCTTGGAATATGTTTGGGGATGCAGTGTGCAGTCATTGAATTTGCCAGAAATGTCTTGAAATACAAAGATGCCCATTCAACTGAAATGGATCCGAAAACGACCCATCCTGTTATTGACTTAATGGAAGAGCAAAAAAGGATCACAAACCTGGGCGGAACCATGAGATTGGGATCTTATCCCTGTACATTGGATAAAAAATCGAAAGTATATGGGTTTTATAAAGAAACTGTAATAGCAGAGCGACACCGCCACCGTTTTGAATTTAATAATAAATACCTGAAAGAGTTTAGGGAAGCCGGCATGAAAACGATTGGAATAAATGAAAAAAACAATCTGGTAGAGATTATAGAGTTGGAAAATCATCCCTGGTTTATTGGGGTTCAGTTTCACCCTGAATATCGAAGCACCGTTGCTAACCCGCACCCGGTTTTTGTAAATTTTGTAAAAGCTGTGCTTGACAATAAGTCATAAATTTGTCATAAACTTTAAAAAGGAATAATTATTGATGCTCAAAACCATTCACGTAATTGCATTGACTCGATCAAACCTTATCTAAATGAATAGAAACAATATAATTGGAGTTTTACTCATAGGAGCCATATTTATAGCCTGGAGCATATGGCAGACACCCTCGAAAGAAGAGCTTAAAGAACAACAACGTATTAAAGATTCAATAGCTGCTGTTAATCTGGAATACAGTCTGCGACAAGATTCAATATTAAAAGCCAGGGAGGCCTTACAGAGCGAAATAAAGAGTGAAGATGTAACTATTGAAAGCACGGAAAGTGTTCCGACAGGTCAGCAGATTAATCATGAGAAATATGGAGCATTCTCTAATTCAGCGATTGGTGAGGACAAAATTATCTGGATCGAAAACGAAGTATTAAAACTTAAGTTTACCAATAAGGGCGGACGAATTTTGTCTGCCGAGCTTAAAAATTACAAGGCATACGATTCACTGCCTCTGATCTTATTCAATGCCGATACCAGTAAATTTGGAATCTCTTTCTTTATAGGCAATCATCGGTTAAATACCCAGGATTTTTATTTTCAGCCCGTTTTACCGGAAGGAAATGCTATTTCTTCAGATAATATTCGTGTTAAGGCCAATGAGTCACTTACATTTGGTATGCGGCTTTATACCAACGAAGGTGAAAGTTATAATACCGGACAATATATCGAGTTTCTATATACGATAAACGGTGATAAATATATGCTGGATTATACCGTTAATCTGGTTGGGCTCAAAGATGTTCTTGCGGCCAATGCTAATTATCTCAATCTTGAATGGACTACAGATTTGCGTAAGCAGGAAAAGAGTGTGGATCGATGGAACGGACCCACCATTTATTATAAGTATGCTAATGATGATGTCGATTATCTTTCTGAGACCAAGGATGATGAAGAAATCTTAAAATCAAGGGTCAACTGGATTTCGTTTAAGCAACAATTTTTCTCAACAACCCTGATCGCAAAAGATCATTTTGTAAACGCAGAAATAAGTTCATTTGTTAATCCGCAAGCTGAAACCAATCCAAATTATTTGAAATCAATGAAATCAGTGATTGGGATACCTTACACTTTTGATGGTGATCAGAGCATCCAAATGTCGTTCTACTTTGGCCCAAATAAGTTTAATATTTTGCGTAAGTATGGTTTGGATCTGGAAAAACAAATTCCACTTGGATGGAGTTTTTTCTTATTGGCCTGGATCAATATATATGCAGTTATCCCTGTCTTTAACTTTTTAGGAGGCTTTGGATGGAATTACGGTATCATTATTTTGATCCTGACGATCTTATTGAAATTGGTTTTGTTTCCCATTGCATATAAGACTTATAAATCAACCGCAAAAATGCGGGTGCTTAAACCCGAAATTGATGAAATAAATAAGAAGTTTCCGAAAAAAGAAGATGCCATGAAAAAGCAACAAGCGACCATGGCACTTTATAAAAGAGCCGGGGTTAACCCAATGGCAGGTTGTGTGCCTATGTTGCTACAGATGCCGATTCTCTTCGCAATGTTTAGGTTCTTCCCTTCATCAATAGAACTCAGGCAACAATCCTTTTTATGGGCAACCGACTTATCATCTTATGATTCGATCTGGACTTTTGCCAATGGATTTTCGATCCCATTCTACGGCGACCACGTGAGTTTGTTTACATTATTGATGACTGTTTCTACGATTATGTACACCCGGATAAATAATCAAATGATGGCTTCGGGAAGTCAGCAAATGCCCGGAATGAAAACAATGATGTATATGATGCCGGTTATGTTCCTGGGGATTTTTAATAATTACGCTGCTGGCCTGAGTTACTATTATTTTCTGGCAAACATCTTCACCTTCGGTCAAATGTATTTGATAAGGAAAACGATTGATGAGAAAAAAATATTAAAGCAAATTGAAATTAATAAGAAAAAACCGGTAAAGAAATCAAGTTTTCAAAAACGGCTCGAAGAAGCTGCCAAAAAACGCGGATATAATCCTCAAAAAAAATAGCAGCGATTTTATCAGCTAATATATTGTAAATGTTACGATTATTGGTGATTTAAGAATTGAAAATCAAGAGGTTTTTTCGTTAGAAAGTTTCATCCAACTTGTATTATGGTAAGGGAAATCTTATAGGTCAGATTTCCAATTGATTAAGGATGCTTGAATAGTCGAATTACAGGTTTTTAGACAAAGAAATAGGTAAAGCACCTAGAAATATTAAGGAAATAGGTAAAATACTTAGTAAAATACTTGCATACGAATAAATTTATTTATATTTTTACTGATTAAATAGAATTAATACAAATTAATCATTAATAAACTTATGAAAACTCTCAAATCTTTACTTTATTTATTAGTTGTTTTTGCGATAGTTTTGAGTGCTTGTAAAAAAAATGTTCATAAGATTACTGACGATCCGGAAATTCAGCTTAGCAATATGGAAGATCTGGTCGTACCCCCCGATTTTGACTGGCGGATGTATATGGGTCCGGGCAGTTCATTAAAATCAACCACAACCTATTATCCTTCTTTAGGATATAATGCTTTGGCTTTTGAAGATTTATGGCCTGCAAAAGGCGATTATGATTTTAACGATCTTGTTGTTGAATATCGATTTTCAACTGAGGTAGACGAAAGTGATAACATTATCGAAATTATTGGAACTTTTGTATTCAGAGCTCTGGGTGCAGGTACTTTCAATGGTTTTGGCTTCGAAATTACAGGTATGGACACCACTGGTTTGGTAGTAACCGGTAATTCATTAAGCGGGGATTATGTTTCTGCTACTGATGGATGGGAAGATGGTCAATCATCTCCGGTCGTTATTGTTGCTGAAGATTTAACCGATGTGCTGGATCTTTATTCAAACACAATGCAGTATGGAATTACCAATACACCAAGAATTGTAACCATAAAAATTACTCCAAGGGCAGGTGTTGATGTGGATGTAGCTGATTTTACGATTAACGAAGATTCATTTAATCCTTTCATGGTGATTGATTGGCCAACTTCAGGTAGGTTTAGAGAAGTTCATATGGTTGATTATACACCGACCGATCTAGCCGATCTGAGCTACTGGGGTACTATGGATGATAACTCTACGCTTGATTTCGGAATCAGTACCTATAAAACGGATAAGAATTTCCCATGGGTACTTGAAATTCCAAGTGATATTACTACTCCTACTGTTAATAACCCTGTTTTTGACTGGCCACAGGAGAAAAAGGACATTAACTGGGCATACCTGCATTTTGATGAGTGGGTTGAAAGTAATGGAGTGGATTATGGTTCCGGGCCTACATCTTGGTGGATAGGTGCTACCGCTGAGTTCAGGTTTAATGCTAATATCTACTACGTACCTTAATAAATAAATCAAATTGATAAAAAAAAGAGAGACGATAATTATCGTCTCTCTTTTTTATGACCAATCCTAAACTTCCTAAACATCAGAGGATAATCGTAATAAATTTTGATGGATATTTAATACCTGTGGTATTATAAGATTGTAATTGTCATTCTCAATTACATAATCTGCCAGGTCTTTCTTTCGATCATCAGCCCATTGATTTGACATCCTGGCAAGAACCTCCGAACGACTGATCTGATCCCTGCTGATTATCCGCTGTATCCTGATTTCTTCAGGGGCATTTACATAAATTATTTGATCCATATACTGGTCAAAACCGCTTTCAAATAAAATGGCGGCTTCGTGTATGATATAAGGCTTGTTTGATTGATGTTTTAACCATTCTTTAAAACTTTCTGCTACGAGAGGATGGATGAGGTTATTTATGAAATTTAAGGCTTCCTGATCATTAAAAATTATCGACGCAATTTTTTGTCGGTCAATTGATCCTTCTTTGGTTTTTAAATTTGTTCGAAAAAAAGTTTCAAGTTTAGTAATTACATCTTCCTGTTCAAGTATCTTTTTAGCTTCCAAATCGGCTGTGAATACAGGGATTTGAAATGTGCTAAAAATATTGGATACTGTTGATTTACCACTTCCGATATTTCCGGTTAAGCCTACTTTAATCATTATCAATAAGTATTAAATACTCAACAGATTTTGGTTCATAGTCTATAATTTTAATAAATGCTGGAAATCGATCAAGTTTAACCTGTTGGTTATTAATGGCATTTATATCAAAATTAATAACGGCTGAAAACATATCGTTTGTGATACGCTCAAAATCTTTTAAAGCGACCAGGTAACGAACCTGCACTTTTTCTGGAAAAAGTTTTAATCGCTTACTAGCAGCTCCATTTATTTTAATGGGGATTTCAGCAGTGTTTTCTGTATATTCCTGAATTGGAATAATCAGTTCAACAGAGTCGACAGACAGACTAACTTGATCATTCTTATATGGATTAAGTAGCATAAGTCTGAGGTGCTGATCATCTTTTACATTCTCTAATTTAATGGGTTCTGAATAAATAAAATTAATAGTATCGATGATTGATGGAGGTCCTGTCAAAATAACTTTTAGGGGCGATTGGGTGATGTTTCCGTATATGTAATGTTGTTTCTTAGGAACGAGATCGATCACGGCCTTAACATCGACCTCTTTACTAATAGTGTTCTCAAGTTTTAAAAATAAAGTATCAGGTGAAATGCGATTAATTTGATTCGGAAATTCACTTTGATTTCTTATTTGATTAAGTATTGATTCGCTTAGTATGTAATTACCAATCCGATACCTGTTTTTATGAACGGGGATATTTCTTAAATCAATTTCGATCGGATGTGATTTGTTTAAGTAGGCTCTGTTCATGAGGTCGAAGCCACGCGAATCTATTTGTACATAAATGATTGAATCATAAATTTCTGTAATAATTTGATTTGATGGAGGATTGTTATAAATGAGTTTATAACTAATATCCGCAGTATAATCCTTCGACATTTTTATAAGAAACCAGATAAAAATAGAAATAATAAGACAAACCAAAAAAATGGAGAACTGGGTTTTGTTCTGTAACTTCTTTAGGTTAATCAAATTATGATATAAACCAGATTGTTTTAAATTCACGGTTTTTTTCTGCAAGTTAATAAAAAAGGAATCTTGTTTTAAAACAAGATTCCTTTTTTAGAAGGGTTTGTGCAAAGATCAGGATTGGCCAATTTGTTGATTGTCACCAGCAATCGCTGATTTTTCAATAGTTAAGCGGTTTTGTCCATCAACTTCAATAAGAAAGGTTTTTTCACGTACTTCTAAAATTTTACCATGGATTCCGCCGATGGTTATTATTTTATCGCCTTTTTTTAAGGCTTCACGATATTTCCTTTGCTCTTTAGATTTTTTCATTTGTGGCCGTATAAAAAACAGGTAGAATACGACAACAATTAATATTAGCGGAAGGAAAGACATGAGTCCGCCGCCTTCCTGGCCTTCCTGAGGCATAAATAATAGAATGTTTAAAATTGTCATTTTGAGTTTGTTTAAGTTTATTATGAATTTTTTACTGATGCTTTTATGCGAACAAATACTTTGTCAGGCAGTGTATTCGTTTCAATAGTAATAGTTTTCTTTTGATATCCTGTTTGGCCACGGCTGTCAAAAGTGATTTTAATAACGCCCTCTTCACCTGGTTTAACCGGGTCTTTAGGGAACTCAGTAGCTGTGCAGCCACAAGATGCAATTACATTTTTGATGATCAAATCTGCCCCTCCCGTATTGCTGAATTTAAATCCATATGTAATTTTCTCGCCTGCAACAAGCTCTCCAAAATCATGCTCGTTTTCTTTGAAATAGATTTTTGGCATTTCATCTGTACCAAGCGATTCATGTGGTAGATTGCTTGTGTTTTCTTTACTCATATTATTTTCATTCTTGCTTGAGTTGTCAGATGTTTGATTACAAGCAATAAAACCGGCAGTAAAGAAAATTAGAAACAGAATAAATAGTATTTGCCTACTCGCTTTCATTTGTGATCAGATTGATTTTAGTTTGATATGCAAAAGTATGAATAATCTCTTAGATAGTAAATAAAAGCTTACCTGCCGCTACCCATAATTGTAACAGATCCTTTAAAAACATCGTCTTCAAATTCACCGTGGCATTTTAACACATAAAAATATACACCATCCTTCAGGTTTTCCCCGTCCCAATCGTTCTGATAATTTTGCTGCTCAAAAACTTTCTGCCCCCAGCGATTAAATATGATTAATTCATTGGTGATATAAAAATCATTGATCTTTGGTCTCTCAGAATTTGATTTTAAACCTTGATTTTCAATGTTATTTCCATCTTGAGTAATAATAAAAACATCGTTATACCCATCATTATTTGGTGTGATGATATTGGGGATAAGCAATTTCACTGTTTTAACGCCCAGTCCGAAATATAAATTTGTATCACATTTTGACTGGTAATTTGCTGTGAATATCAGGTCATAATTGCCAATTTCTGCGAAAGTGTGGATTGGTGATCTGTCGAAGGATGTCGTACCATCTCCGAAGTCCCATTTCCATCCTTCTACCTCAATACTGTCGGCAGAAAGATTGGTGAAAGAAAAAGTCCCTGTTGGATTTTGAATGTACCAGGGTTCTTCCGGATCTATTTTTAGTTCGATTTTAGGAGCGGGATGAACTTTGACAAAAAGGCTTGTATCCAAACGATTACCTAAGGCATCAATAACACTCATATAATAAAGTCCTGCACATAAATTTATAGCAATAGTAGAATCATTTGGAGCAATAGAAGCGTTTCCCCAATCATACCTGTATGGTGGCGTGCCTCCTTCGACAATCGCTTTAATTTCACCTTCACAGTCGCCTCCTGAGCATCCCTTGTTCAGTTGTGTGAAATTAACCTTAATTTGGGCCGTGGATGAAAGCTGTAAAAACACAAAAATTGATAGAAATAAAAAATATTTGTTCATCAGATCTGTATTGGTCCTAATTGCGAATTTAACAATTATTCAACGGAAATCAGCAAAGATTATTATCAGAATATCCGTGCTAAAACGTAAATCGCCATACAATCTTTACTGCTCCTGACGAAATACTTGGTTTAAGCAAATGCAATTGACTTCTAACTTCATCTAATTCATGATTATATACCAAGTAAAGGTCGCTGCCGACTTTAGGTATCCAGTGCAGCCTGAAATTGAAAAAAAGCAATTCATCGAGTGAATTATATTGAGTGAATAATGCTAAATTAAGTTTAGGATTAAATGCATAATTAATTTTTGATGCGAGTTCATGAGTTTTAACAGAAGCTGCTGGTAATTCGATGAAGTTATAAGAATATGTATTTGTGAAATTAAGGTTCTTGTTTACATTGATGCCAATTTCAATATCATAATTTTGTATCCGGCCCCTATAAAAACCACCCCACATGGCAGTTGCCTCAAACCATATCTTTCGGGCGTCATACGAACTGATCTCAACCTCGGTTTGGTGCATCCAGTAATCATCTTTTTCAATCATAATGTCATCGGTTAATTCAAATGATGCATCAAGATTGTCATAAGCTTGTTTTAAATGAAACTCAAAACTGTCGCCGCTTTTTAATCTGAAACCAAAAGGTGAAAATTGGTTTTCGAAAGTTTCAACTGTGCCCGTTTCAGGTTTAAGATACAGATTGATGCCCCAGGGTTGCAGTAAAAGCTTGTTGATTCCCCAACGGGTCAACCAGCGTGGTGTAAGCCTGAAATTATAGCGAAAATATTCATAATTTGTTCGTTGAAAAAATCCCAAAGCAGGGTTAAAATTTTCATAAACTCCTGTAAAACCCAAATATTGATCCATAAAGTCGTTTGGATAATCAACATAAATTCTAAATGCTTTCGATTGATTATCAGATTTTAAATCATCAAAACTTTTGGCAAAGCTTCCATAAACGATCAGGTTTTTGTTTTTCAGAAACCTGGATGTAGAAAATTTGGCATCCAATCCAATTACCAGGTTCGAATAGTTCGGATTAACTTTTGAAGTGATAATTCCACCGATGTATGATTGGCTGCCTATATCGTATTTATACCTGAAAACAGTATTGTTGGTTGAAGGAATTGAATCTGATTTTTCGGTTTGAATACTTAAAAAGTTAATATTATTACGGCCTATTTTGCCAACCAGCCTGGCACCCAGCATGATCGGAACGGGTTCAAAATTTTCGATACCAATTTTACGTGTATAGAACAAATCGTCAGTATAGCCAAACTTAAAGGAGAACTGGTTATAGCCCTCAAGGAAGAAATCTCTTTTTTCAGGATAATATAAGTTAAAACGGGTCAGGTTAATTGCCACACGATCTGCTTCAACCTGCGCAAAATCTGTATTGGTTGTTACATTCAGTTTTAAGGTTGGTGTCAGATTTATATTTAAGTCAAATCCGTATTTTGCCGGATATTTCGCCTCGATATTTCGCTCTTTTTCAAAACTGCTTAAAAGGTAAGGCTTTAGCTCAAACCTTTTTGAATAACCAATATTGTTGATTCCGACGAGGGTACCGGCAGCACTCAAACTATTTATTGAGTAATTTTGATTCCATCCCTGCCAGGTGACCTCTTCGTTTTTAGAAACAATGCTACGCTCAAAATTAATTCCCCAATTTAAGGTTTCAGCATTTTTAAATTGAAATGTACTAAAAGGAATCACTATTTCAGCAAACCATCCCAATTCATTAATTCTGCTCTCAACATCCCAAACACCGTTCCAGTTCATATTGCTTTCTTCAATTCCGTATACCTGTGCGTCGGCTCTGGCTCCATTAGGGTTAATAATGAAGAGGTATCCGTTTTTGCCATCATTGAAGGTGCTGATAATCACTTTAAAATTATCGTCTGCTTCATAATCAAAGTCCCTTTCCATGTATTTGGCCCGAATGCTGCCCTGATCCTTCTGATAACACCATACGCCTATGTATAAATTGTTTTTATCGTAAAGTACGGCAACATCCGTTTGTTCGGTTGCCGGTTGGCCAACCTGCTGTTCTCGTTGAATGAAATTTTGAATCTTCTTAACTTTCGACCATTCATCCTCATCTAAATTCCCATCCAATTTTATGGGACTGGATATTTGGTGTGCTTCAATATTAATCGTTTCCTGTGTTTGAGGTTTCAGGTGCAAAAATGCAAGTATGAATAAAAATGTCAGGGCTGTTTTATAGAACTTCGAGCTAATCTGTGAAGCTTTTTTATAGTATTGTATAAGCATCGATCAATAAATATTTGTGCGAAATTAAAAATTATCAGATAGTTTACAATGATTAAAATAAATATTAATAGCTCTGTATCAAAACATAAAGCGCCATACAACTTTTACTGCTCCTGATGAAATGCTTGGCCTCAGCAGGTTCAATTGTCTTTTAATTTCATCGAGTTCATGATTATATACGATATAGAGGTCGCTGCCAATTTTTGGAATCCAATGGAGTCTGAAATTAAAAAAAAGTATTTCATCCAATGAATTATATTGACTGTAAACAATCAAATTTAATCTTGTATTAAATGAGTAATCGATTCTCGAAACTAATTCATGAGTTTTAACGGATGTTGTTTTTAGTTTTATGAAGTTGTATGTGTAGGTGTTAAGAATATTAAGATGTTTGTTCACATTGATACCGATCTCAAAATTGTAGTTCCTGATATGTCCTGTATAGAAATCTCCCCATAAAAATTTTGATTTGAGTTTGACCCGCCGGGCATCATAGGTGTTAAGTTCGATTTCTTTTTGATGCATCCAATAGTCGGATACAGGAATTACAATGCCATCAACCAATTCAAATTCTTCTTCAAGGTTGTCGTAAGATTGTTTGAGCCTAAATTCAAAGCTGTCTCCACTTTTTAGTTTAAATCCAAGTGGTGCGGTTTGGTTGTTGAAGGTTTCGATAATACTAGTGCCGGGCTTACGGTAAATGCCAATTTCCCAGGGTTGAAGTAAAAGTTTATTAATTCCAAGCCCTGTAAACCATCTGGGGGTAAGTTTGAAATTATAGCGAAGATTTTCATAATTTGATCTTGTCAGAAACCCGAGCATGGGATTAAAATCTTCATACAGTCCTGTGAAACTTAAACTTTGATCCATAAAGTCGTTCGGATAGGAAATGTATAATTTAAGAGCTGTCGCCTGATCATTGGTTCTGTAATCATCATAACTTTTCGAGAAACTGCTATAAATGGCCAGATTTTTATCACCCAGAAAATTTGAAGTAGAAAATTTTGCATCTATCCCAAACACAATATTTGAAAAATCTCGATTTATTTTTGAAGTAATGATGGCTCCGATATAAGATTGGGATCCAAAATCATATTTATATCTAAAAACGGTGTTGTTGGTTGAAGGGATGGTATCAAGTTTTTCTGTTTGGATACTTAAAAAATTGATATTGTTGCGTCCAACCTTACCAACCATGCGGGCTCCCGCAAGTATCGGGACAGCTTCCATGTTTTCAATCCCAATGGTGCGGGTATAAAAAAGGTTGTCTGTATGGCTCATCCTGAATGAAAACTGATTGTATCCTTCCAGGAAAAAATCTCGTTTCTCCGGGTAAAATTGATCGAATCGTGTCAGGTTGATTGCTATACGATCAGATTCAACCTGGGCAAAATCTGTGTTTGTTGTCAGATTAAGCTTAAGGTTCGGTGTGAGGTTAATATTTAAGTCAAATCCATATTTGGTCGGGTATTCGGTTTTTGTATCCGGCTCCTTGGCGTAACTACTCAATAAATAAGGCTTAAACTCATAACGTTTCGTATATCCGATATTGTTGATTCCGGTTAATGTTCCGGCGTTCGATAAACTATTGATTGTATAATTCTGGTTCCACCCCTGCCAGGTAATTTGTTCGTTTTTTGCACCGATGTTCCTTTCAAAGTTAATGCCCCAACTCAAATTTTCTCCATTTTTAAACTGGAAAGTGCTAAAAGGAATGACAATTTCAGCAAACCATCCCTTATCGGTTATTTTGGTTTTAACGTCCCAAACACCATTCCACTCCAGGTTTTCTTCTTTCAAACTGTAAACCTGAAGGTCGGCTCTTGCCCCATATGGGTTCACAATAAATAAATAGCCATTTTTTTCATCATTAAAAGTGCTGATGATGACCTGAAGATTATCTTCTGCTTTATAATCAAAATCACGTTGCATTGATTTTGCTCGAATGCTTTCAGGGTCTTCCTGATAACACCATGCTCCGATATATAGATTGTTTTTATCGTAGATGATGGCTATTTCAGTTTTTTCGGTGGCAGCTTCACCAACAGCCTGTTCCCTTTGAATGAAATTTTTAATTTTAATGGCTTGTTCCCAGGCCGGTTCATTCAGATTGCCATCGACTTTAATTTGATCTTGAATAAAGAGAGCTTCAATAGCTGAAATATCCTGAAATTGAGTTTTAGCTGCAAGAGTAGAAATGAGAATAATTCCAATTAAAATTGTTTTTGTAAATCTGTTTTGTGTTTGTTTTAGGGATTTTGGAATGGACATGCTAAATAGAAAAAAATAGATTAGGAAATTTTAATGAGTGTTAGTACAGATGAAGGAGTTACTCATTCACAACCACTGCCAGTAAATTATTTTTTCTATTGACTGCCAGGCGTGTTATTCCTTTCATAAACGAAAATTCACCCTTTGTAACGACTGGAATCCATTTGTTTGAAGTTAATGGATTGAGAGAATAAATTTTATTGCCATCGCTCATGAGAATTAAACCATTCTGTGTCCAGCAAAGGTGTTCCATTAAAGGCAGTGTTGATGCAATCGTAGATATATTTCTTGTGACGGGATCAAATTTCTTGATCTGCCAGTTATTTATTTGGGTTTTATCTATGTAACTCATGGCCTGCTGACCGGGTATTTTGTGTAATGATCGTCCGATGTTTTTGGCAATGATTAAATCTTCATTGGTTTCTAAATCAATGAAATGCAGCTCTCCAATATCTTCAAGTAATGTATAGGCCAATAGTTTCGTTTCATCAATCCATGCATGATAGCCAACCAGGTAATTATCTATAAGAATCGTTGGATCACCGCCATCAACAGGAAATTTTCCTAAGTCCTGGGCTCCATTATCACGTTGTATAATACATGAAATAAAGTTTTCATCCGGTGTGAGGGTAGGGGAGTATTCCCTTTCCTGGCTCAGGGTCAGATTTATTGTTTCAAGGGTCTCAAAATTATAGGATTTAATATCGCTTCTTCCTGCATCGTCGAAGGAAGAGAAATAAAGAACCGATTCGCGATGATGAAAATAAGGTTGATTGTCGTAGCCCTTATGGTTACTGATGTTTTTCGGATTTGAAATACTTATCTGCCCATTTTCAAAATGAAGGTCAAACAGATAAATTTCAGTATCTGTTTGAGATTGCAGCGCAAAACAAAAAGATAGAGAAATAATAGTCAGGAGCTTTTTCATCGGAACTTGGATTGTTTATTTAGCAACCAAGATAATGAATTTTGATTGTTGACAGGTCAACAAGATGAGCTTGAAATCAATAAAATATACGAACCACTTTAAACATTAAAACGAATATGCAGAATATCTCCATCATCGACGATATAGTTTTTACCCTCAACATGAAACTTGCCTTTATCTTTACAAGCTTGTTCAGATCCCAGACTGATAAAATCATCATATTTCATCACTTCTGCCCTTATAAAGCCTCGTTCCAGATCACTGTGAATCACTCCGGCGGCCTGTGGAGCCGTCATCCCTTTTTTGATGGTCCAGGCTTTGACTTCCATCGGGCCTGCGGTAAAAAAAGATTGAAGATTTAATATTTTGTAGGCCGATTGGATGAGTTTGTTAACTCCGGGTTCAGTCAGGTTGGCGTCTTTAAGAAATTCCAGCCGGTCCTGCTCATCTTCCAATTCAGCAATGTCAGCTTCAAGTGCACCTGCAATAATTAAAACTTCTGCATCTTCATCTTCCAAACTTTCAATAAATGATTGGGAATATTTATTTCCGTTCAGTGCCGAATTTTCATCAACATTGCAGACATAAATTACAGGTTTGGCAGTTAGCAGATAAAGATCTTCAATGTATTTCCTGTTCTCTTCCGCAACCGGAGCTGTTCTTGCATTTTTAAAATTTTCAAAATGTGCCTTATAAATTTCTAGTATCTCAATTCCTTTTTTCGCTTCTTTATCGCCAATTTTTACGAGTTTGTCAAGTCGTTTAATTTTACGTTCAACTAAATCCAGATCTCTGATTTGTAGCTCAAGATCAACTATTTCCTTATCTCTGACCGGATTTACCGAGCCTTCAATATGGGCCAGGTTTTCATCATCAAAGCACCTGACCACATGGATTAGCGCATCCATTTGTTGAATGTCGGCCAGAAATTTATTGCCAACACCTTCACCCTTATTTGCTCCTTTTGCCAGGCCCGGTAAATCTATGATCTCGACCGTTGCAGGTACCATCTTTGCAGATTTTATGAGCGTGTCAATTTTGAACAATCTGTCATCCGGAACATCAACTTTTCCAATATTTGATTTTGTAGCACTAAATGCAAAACTGGATGATTCAGCTTTGGTATTCGACATACAATTAAAAATGGTTGTTTTACCAATATTCGTAATTCCAATAATGCCACAATTCAATGCCATGATAAGATCAATTTGAATAATAAAATTTTTGCAAAGATATATGATTTGGATCAATATCGTGGGTGAAAAATAACAGGCAGTTGTTCAGAGAACTATTGGAGTGATGTTTGCAGCCAGATTATGCGAATCATGATGGAAAACAATTAATTAGGGATTTAAATTATATGCTGTGATATTTTTATTTAATGAAAAAATTGTTTAATTTTGCACGCTAATTTTGAGAAGCCCGGATTTGGGTGAATGATTTCGTTCCCAAAATCTTAAAATTCTAAAATTATTATAAACCCTTTCTGCAAACAATCAATCGGGCAATTGTGAACAGAAGTTAACAATAAAATTAAATGACTGAACCCAAAGAAAACCTCGAACAGGAAGCCGAAAAAACTGAAGAAGTAAAGGCTGAAATGAAGACTGAAGATGCCGTGAAAGAGGAAAAAACAGAAAAAGAAGAACCTAAAGCAGAAGTGGCTGATGAAGTTACTGAACAGGAACCTGTAAAAGAGGTTGTTGAAGAATCAACAGCAAGTGAAACTGAAGTTGTATCTGAAGTAACTGAAGTTTCAGAAAAGGAAGTGACCGTTGAAGATGAAAAAGTTGAAATTGAGAAGGAAGAAGTAAAAGCAGAAGCAGAAGCAGAAGAATCAACCGAATCAAAAGAAACAAAAGCTGAAGATTCAGAAGAAAATAAGCCCAAAGAATTCGATTGGGATGCCATTGGTAAAAAACATGAGGCATACTCATCCGATGAGCGGGCAAGACTTGAAGAAGTTTATAATCAAACTTTTAGTGCCATTGTTGAGCATGAAGTCGTTGACGGAACCGTCGTAGCCAAAAATAACCGTGAGGTTGTTGTTAATATTGGTTTCAAATCTGATGGTGTGATTCCATTGAACGAACTTCGATACAATCCAAAACTAAAAGTTGGCGATAAAATTGAAGTATATGTTGAGAGTCAGGAAGATCCGAATGGACAATTAATTCTTTCGCATAAAAAAGCACGTACCCTGAAATCCTGGGAAAAAATTAATATGTGTTACGAAAATGAAGAAGTCATCAATGGTTATGTAAAATGTCGTACCAAAGGTGGTTTAATTGTTGATGTTTTCGGAATCGAAGCTTTCCTCCCTGGTTCACAAATTGATGTTAAACCGATTCGGGATTATGATATTTATGTTGATAAAACAATGGAATTTAAAGTGGTTAAAATTAACCATGAATATAAAAACGTTGTTGTGTCGCATAAAGCACTGATTGAGGATGAGCTGGAACATCAAAAAGCAGAAATTATTTCAAAACTTGAAAAAGGACAGGTACTGGAAGGAACCGTTAAAAATATCACCTCTTATGGCGTATTCATTGATTTAGGTGGAGTCGACGGTTTAATTCACATTACAGACCTTTCATGGGGTCGAATAAACCATCCTGAAGAGATTGTTGAACTTGATCAAAAATTGAAAATCGTTATTCTCGATTTCGATGATAATAAAAAACGTATTGCACTTGGATTAAAACAATTAACTCCTCATCCATGGGATGCACTTGATGAGAACCTGAAAGTTGGTGATAAAGTGAAAGGTAAAGTTGTTGTGATTGCCGATTATGGTGCATTTATTGAAATCGCCCCGGGCGTAGAAGGATTGATTCACGTTTCTGAAATGTCATGGTCTCAGCACCTGAGAACTGCACAGGACTTCCTGAAGGTCGGAGATGAAATCGAAGCCCAAATACTGACCCTTGACCGTGAAGACCGTAAGATGTCGTTGGGGATGAAGCAATTAATTCCTGATCCATGGTCAAATATTACAGACCGATATCCCAAAGATTCAAAACATACTGCCACGGTAAGAAACTTTACCAATTTCGGTATTTTTGTTGAACTGGAAGAAGGTGTTGATGGTTTGATCCATATTTCTGATTTGTCATGGTCCAAAAAAATCAAGCATCCCGCAGAATTCACAAAGATTGGTGAAAAAATTGAAGTGATTGTTTTGGAAGTGGATGAAGAAAACAGAAGGTTAAGTTTAGGACACAAACAATTGGAAGAGAATCCATGGGATGTTTTTGAAACCGTATTTACCATGAATTCAATTCATAGTGGTACCATTTTATCAATCAACGATAAAGGAGCTGTAATTTCGCTGCCTTATGGTGTTGAAGGATTTGTACCTGGACGTCATCTTGCAAAAGAAGACAATACAAATGCAAAGGTTGATGAAACTATGGATTTTAAAGTGATCGAATTCTCGAAAGAGAGCAAGAAAATAATTCTTTCACATGCTAAGATTCATCAGGAAATGGCCCATGCTGAAAAAGCAAAAGAAAGTGCCAAAGCCAAGAGTTCAGAACGCTCAACCAAGAAGGCTGTTAAACAAATGAAAGACAATTTGGAAAAAACAACCTTAGGCGATTTAGATGCACTTGCTAACCTAAAAACAGAGATGGAAGCGTCTGAAAAGAAAGCCGCTGCCAAAGCAAAAAAAGCGGATAAATAAAACCGTTATTTTATAATAAAAAGTCCTGCCAAAAGGCAGGACTTTTTTTATGCAAAAACTTGAAAGATTGATTTATTGTTTCTTAATTTTAATAAAACTGATAATACCTTCAATGGTCACAGCGATGGCCAGTATAGTAACAATTAGGTTGACAGATTGAAGTAAGAAATTCTTTTGTTGGGCAAAATCAATTTGATTAAGAATGGCGGCCCAAATAGTGACAATTCCCATAAATAAGGCTGGAATAGCAGTGAATAACCATTTTAACCCTCCTTTGTTTTTTAAATAAATCGTGAGTACAACGAGAGCAAGTGTAGCCAAAATCTGATTGATATTGCCAAAAAGAGGCCACAGTTTTAAGGCACCTTTCCCATCGGCTCCGGTGTTGAAAGCCAGTAGCATGGCAGATGCTATTACCAGAAATGTTGTAAAATATCGGTTGTTAAAAAGTTTTGATGGTTTGTTTTTGCCGGTCATCAGTTCACTGATAAAATAACGCTGAAGCCGGGTAGATGTGTCCAGACTTGTACCGGCAAATGATGCGACAAAAACACCCATAATTATAATGGCAATGCTTTTAGAAATACCGGTGGTTGCAATCATATTCGCCGAACCAATAACAAATGCACTTACTTTTGACCCCAGCCCTTGTGCAGCATTCCATGACGAATAATGGCTGCCCCAGGCCTGGATTCCGAATAAAGTTTCTCCGTTGCTGTTTTGGTAACCCAGGCCAATACCTGCTGCAACAGCAATTATTACGAGGGTGGCCAGTGCACCTTCCATAAGCATGCTGCCATAACCCACGAATAATCCGTCTTTTTCATTGCTGATCTGTTTGGAAGAGGTGCCTGAAGATACAATCGCATGAAAACCCGAAACAGCACCACAGGCAATAATTATAAATAAGAAAGGCCAAATAGACGGTGCACCTGATGGATGCAAGTCGACTGTCGGAGCCACAAACTCCAGCTCATAAAAGAATGAAGATATTATGACCCCGATTATCAATAATCCCATGGCAATTAAAAGCTGGTGGGAGTTGATGAAGTCTCTGGGCTGAAGTAGTTTGTTGACAGGAAGTACTGAAGCAATGTATGCATAAATTAAAAGCAGTATGGTCCAGGTGCCGGTAGCCGGCATCCCCAGAAATTCGTTAATCCGGATCGGAACATAAGTTCCCAGAATTACTGTCAAATACATGATAATAACTGCAACTATGCTCCAAACCAAAAGATTTTTGCCTTTCTCAAAAACCATAATTCCTAATGCCAGGGCTATTGGTATTTCGAGCCAGACCGGTAATACCGAGCCCGGAAATAAATCGAAAATTACCGCCATGATCATTCCAAGGATGGAAATAAATAACCAAAGTTCAAAAAAACCGATTATGAAGAAAAATACCTTGGTTCGTGGATTAATGTATTTCTCTGTGAATTGTGCAATGGAAACACCCTTGTTCCTCATCGATACGATCAGGACACCAAAGTCATGAACGGCACCGATGAAGATACTGCCAAAAAATACCCAGAGCACAGCAGGCACCCAACCCCATATGATTGCAATGGCAGGGCCAACTATTGGCCCTGTTCCGGCAATAGATGCAAAATGATGGCCAAAAACAACTTCTTTTTTTGAGGGCACAAAATCGATCCCGTCCTCTTGCTCTACAGCAGGAACAACTGCTTTTTCGTTAATACTGAAAATTTTTCTGGATATATATCTGCCATACAATCTGTACATCAGGATGTAACCGGCAAATACACTGATCATTAATAAAAATGTTGCCATGTTGATAATTTATTACATATTAAATTATTAGTGCTTCTTTCATAATTTCGATTGGATGATAAGCAGTCCTTCCGGTGCCATCCTTAATCTGATGTCTGCAACTTGTGCCAGGTGCAGAAATAAGGGTGAAATCATCTGTTCGCCTAATTTCAGGGAAGAGTACCAATTCCCCAACTTTCATGGAAAGATCATAATGCTCTGCTTCGTAACCGAATGAACCTGCCATTCCACAGCAGCCGGACTTTATCTCCAGAACCTCATAATTTTCAGGAAAACTCAACATTTCTTTTGTTGGCCCGGTTGATGCCAGTGATTTTTGATGGCAATGCCCGTGTAATTTTATTTTTTGTTTTTCTTTCGTAAACAAGTGACTGGAAATATTTCCTTTTTCTACTTCACGCATAAAAAATTCATCGAACATCAATGCATTTTTAGAAATTGAGATTGCGTCAGCTACCAAATTTTTGTCAACCAGTTCCGGGTATTCATCTCTGAAACTAAGGATTCCTGAAGGCTCTATTCCAATCAGCGGATGTTCTTCTGAAATAACATTTCTTAAGAGCGATGTGTTTTTGTTGGCAATCTTTTTGGCTTTTTTTAGTAAGCCTTTCGATAAAAAGGTACGGCCACTCTGTGTGTGTTTTGGAATTTCAACCCGGTAACCTAATTTGTTTAATAAGGAAATGGCAGCAATGCCTACATGTGCATCATTATAATCAGTAAACTCATCAGCGAATAAAAATACTTTCCCGGTTTTGTTTTTAATTATTTGATTGTGAGATTTGTAATAAGCCCTGAGTGTTATTCTGGAAAGAACAGGGATGCTTCTTTTCGGTGCAAACCTGAGTGCTTTTTTAAGAAGGCCGGAGGTGAAATTATTTTTAACAAAGAAATTAAAGATTCCGGGAAAGAATGAACCAATTTGATTAAATACATTGATATAAGCAATCATTCTTGTTCGTAAAGGGATTCCATTTGATTCATAATAATGCTGGAGAAATTCGGCTTTGTACTTTGTAATATCAACACTTGACGGACACTCCGACTTACAACCCTTGCAGGATAAACAAAGATCGAGGCTGTCATAAATCTCCTGTTGATCAAAAGGATTTGGTTTTTTTGAATTGCTTAGAAAATCACGTAAGGTATTTGCCCTTCCCCTCGTAGAATTTTTTTCATCTTTTGTGGCCATAAAACTGGGGCACATGGTACCCCCAATTAATTCTGATTTACGGCAATCGCCTGATCCGTTACATTTTTCAATGGCCCGAAGTAAACCCTGATCTTTTGAAAAATCGAAAATAGTATGAAAAGCTTGGGTTTTAGTGCCGGGTTGATACCTTAAACTGGTATTCATTTTTGGCGTTTCAGTAATCTTGCCCGGATTGAAAATATTATTTGGATCCCAGGTGTTTTTTATTTTGCGCAGGAGTTCATAATTTTTTTCGCCAATCATAATGGGAATAAACTCTCCTCTTAGCCTTCCATCGCCATGTTCACCACTTAAGGAACCTTTGTATTTTTTTACAAGTATGGCGGTTTTTTCGGCTATTGTATGAAATAATTCAACATCATGCGGGTCCTTTAAATTAAGCATGGGTCGCAGGTGAAGTTCACCAGTTGCAATATGCCCGTAATAAACACAGCTCAGCTTATGCGATGACAACATCTGCGAAAATTCTTCTACAAATTCAGCTAATACTTTTGGATTGATGGCCGTGTCTTCAACCACCGAAACTACTTTTTTATCTCCCGGGATGTTTGAAAGTAGCCCTAAACCTGCTTTACGAAGATTCCAAACCCTGGGTGTATCTTCATCCCAAACCAGTGGGTAATGATAACCAATCTGATTGTTTTTAAAGGATGTAATTATTTGATGAGCTTTTTGGGTAACCTCCGCTTTATTTTCGCCCGTAAATTCAATAATTAAGATCGCACCAGGGTCCCCCTGTATAAAAAATCGGTTTTTGTTTTGAGTGATATTGCCTTTTGTACAATCTAATATTGTTCGATCCATCAATTCAATACTTGAAGGCTGATATTTCAATGCCTCGATATTTGCATTCAAAGCTTCGTTTAAGCTATTGCAATGTACACAAACCAGGACATTGTGTTTGGGAGGCGTTGAAACCAAATTTAATTTAATTTCAGTGATAAATGCCAGCGTACCTTCTGATCCGGCAATTAATTTCGAGAAATTAAAATTTTTATCAGTATTGCTAAAAATATTGGTTTCAAGGAGCAGGTCGATTGCATAGCCTGTATTACGTCGTTCAACTTCAGGGTCAGGATATTCTCTTCTGATCTCTGCCTGATTTTCAGCAACAGTAAGAATTTCTTTTATTTGTTGATACAATTTATTTTCCAGGGTATTACCTTCACATTTTTTGTTAAATTCAGAAGGGCTTAATTCTGAAAATTCAACTTCTGAACCATCGCTTAAAAATGCCTGAATGGCTAAAGTATGTTCCCGTGTGCTGCCATAAATCAACGAATGTGCCCCACATGCATTGTTCCCAACCATTCCACCGATCATGCATCGGTTTGAAGTGGAAGTTTCCGGGCCGAAAAATAAATTATTTGGGGCCAAAAATTTGTTCAATTCATCCAGAACAACTCCTGGCTGAACCCTTACCCAACTTTCTTCAGCGTTTAGCTCAATAATATTTGTCATGTATTTCGAAACATCCACAACAATCCCGCTCCCAACAACCTGCCCTGCCAATGAGGTTCCGGCTGTTCTGGGAATTAATGATAGCTTATGCTTATTTGCAAAATTAATGAGCAGTTTGATGTCGTCCTTGTTCTTGGGCCTTGCAACTGCAATGGGTAATTCGCGATAGGCCGATGCATCTGTAGCATATAAAATGCGGGTGGGTTCATCTAAAAAGAAATCGCCTTGCAATTGTTCCGCTATCAGCTCGAATTTATCTTCCATGATTGGTATTTAAAAAGCTAAACTATTCTGATTTCAATCTTTTTTATAATAATTAGTGCTCTCAAATATTTTGTCGGCATATTTAGCAATAAAGCCTGAATATAATTTACCGTCTTTCGAACGATATCGTTTCGCAAATTCATAATAGCAACCGGGAATATCGAAAACACCTTCTTTAAATTGAACTTTTATGATTTCAGACTTAATGCTTGATTGTTCAAGTAATTCTGTTGGATTTCCTTTAATTTCTCCACCGGCATCATTGATTAAAAATTTGTGAAACTTCAGAAAGTCGTTTACTTTTTCGATAGAATCGAGTTTTGTTAAATGATTGACACTGACTGTAAAATGATTCGCACGGAATCCAAAAACATATAACCATGCGGCGTATTCCGATTCATTTTTTAATGCCGTATACTTCGAAAATTCGGGTAAATCCCAAACCCTGCCTTTAAAAAGCAATTCATCAGATTTAAAAATGGATGGATTGACAGATTTAATGATATCATGAATGAGGGCCTGTAAATCTTTACTGAATGCAGACAGAATTAATTCGCTGATAAAAACCCGTGGCGCATCAGCGATGCTTTTGTGTTCGTAATGCTTCGCAAAAAGGTGTTTTTCTTTAAATTGATACGCTCCTTTTTCGATGTATCCCAGCTTTTTAAAAATGGCTGATAGCACTTCAATATTAACTTTTGGATGATCAAATGTTCGAAATGCAATGTGATCATTCACAACTTGTTCGTTTTCCTGGATAAATAGATCATAAATACGCTGAACTGAGGGGTTCAGGTTTGAGTAGTCATCCCATATTTTTTTAAAAGTATCATCAAGTTTCATCGTTTTCAGAATAAAGTTTGTGTAAAATTTTTAATTTCAGTTTGATTATTGAAGAATTTAGATTCATTAAGACAGGCTTCCAATTGATTCGGCTCATGAGGTATTCCAATCATTCGTTTTTTGATTTCAGATTCAAACATCTCTTTAGCAATTTTATTTTCGAAATAAATGTCCCGGATAATGCCATCTTTTACTTCCAGGTTGATCCGGGAATGAATGTTATTTAAAATTACATTTTTTGAAACAATATATTTAGGCGAATAACCAAAATTCCATGACCATTTTTTATATTTCTCAACAACATATTTTTCAATTTTAGTTGTGTCATATTCAGTAAACGAATAAAGCTCAGCTTCCGAATCCTGCTTCATGATCCGTTTCAGTATTTCATTTCGGAACATATCAATTGACATAGGTGTTGTTAAGAAATCAGAAATATTGGCTACAATGCTTCGATTTGATTTTACAGCCTTGTCTGTAAAGCTTTTCGGATCGGCCCAAATAGATTCGTTTAATTTATCAAGTTCACTCGAAAATAATAAAGTTCCATGATGCAGAACCCTGTTTTTGTATACATGTTCTGCGTTTCCTGAAATCTTTTTACCATTGACCCGTAAATCGTTTTTGCCTTCAAATTTTGCATCGATACCAAGAGTATTCAAGGCATTTATAATGGGGTCAGTAAATTTTCGGAAGTTTACCAGCTCATTTTGTTTCCCATTTTTGACGAAACTAAAATTTAAATTGCCAGGATCATGATATACGGTCCCGCCTCCGCTTATTCTTCTGATTACTGGAATATTATGTTGCCGAACATATTGATAGTTAATTTCGGCCAGGGTGTTTTGATGTTTGCCCACAATGATTGATGGCAGATTTTGCCACAGCATAAAAATGTCTCCCGATAATTCTTTTAAGACATATTCTTCAGCGGCAATATTAAAGTATGGATCCGTTTCAGGTCGGTCGATATAAATCATGTGCATTCGTATTCACACAAATTTAATGAAATTCGTTGAGCGAATTGTAAGAAATATTTTTACCGGATAAATTGAGATGAGCAGGAATGAAATCGTTTTTTCTAATATTAGCTGAATAGAGTTGTTGACCAAGAAAAATAGGGTTAAGCTTTCCCTGACAGAAGTTTTTTCGTAAGATCTGATCTTCGATCTAACAAACGATTGATTTTCTCATCACTTAGGTTTGGCTGTTTGAGCAGATCATCAATGATTTTGATTTCATCATTCAAATTGGATGGCTCTGGTGTAACCAGAACTTTTTGTTCTGATTTAGGCGAACTTATGTTCGTGCTGCTTACCGAGCCTATGTCTTCGCCAAGCTCACGTTTTAATTGTTTAACAATGTTGGCAATCATGTCGTGGATGGGAGCCCCGAATTGTTCAAGTAACTGTTCGGACAGGTCTTCTTTTATTTCATCATAATTTTGAACCAATAAGTCAAAATTTTGAATAAACATTTTATCAACTCCGGGAAGATTGTCAAACACAGTTTTATCCTTTAATTTTTTGAACAAACGGATTAATTCATCCATATTTCTCTTTAAAGAATTTTTTTGGGCCTCATCCATCAATCTATAATCTTTATAATGTTCTGGTAAAATTATAAACAATATCTGTTCCAATACAAATATTCATAAAAAAAGCTGCCTGAATGACAGCCTTTTTGATAAGATTGTTGTTACAGCTGGTGTTGTTACACTTTTTCGAGAACCACAGATATTCCTTGCCCAACACCGATGCACATCGTACAAAGTGCTTTTTTTGCGCTGGTTCTTTTCATTTGATGAAATGCTGAAGTAACCAACCTGGCTCCACTCATGCCAAGTGGATGCCCTAATGCGATGGCTCCGCCAAGTGGATTGATTCGTGGATCGTTATCGGCCAGGCCAAGTTCGCGTGTACATCCTAATGATTGCGCCGCAAAAGCTTCGTTAAGCTCGATGAGATCCATGTCATTCAGCGATAAACCCAAATGTTGCAATAATTTTCTGGTGGCGGGAACGGGTCCCATTCCCATAATTCGGGGGGGGACTCCTGCTGTTTTCATCCCAAGAATTTTGACAATCGGTTTTAGCTTGTATTTTATAACCGCTTTTTCAGAAGCAATTATCAATGCGGCAGCACCATCATTAATGCCCGAAGCATTTCCTGCTGTCACAGTTCCATTTTCGGTACTCACCGGTTTTAGGCTGGCTAATTTTTCTAAAGAAGATAATCGAGGATGTTCATCAGCTTTAAAAATGATAGGATCGCCTTTTCGCTGAGGAATTGTGACCGGAATAATTTCTTCGGCCAGAGAACCATTTTGTTGGGCAATGTTTGCTTTTTCCTGGCTCCAGTATGCAAATTTGTCCTGATCTTCTCTGCTGATATTATGTTCAGTAGCAATGTTTTCTGCTGTAAAAATTAAAGGTTCCGTGCCATATTTTTTATCCAGAAGTTTGTTAATAAACCTCCAGCCAATGGTTGTATCATATATTTCTGCCGATCGTGAAAATGCACTTGTTGCTTTACTCATCACAAAAGGTGCCCTCGACATACTTTCAACACCTCCTGCAATTATAAGGTCAGCTTCTCCGGCTCTGATAGCCCTGGCAGCTGTACCAATTGCATCCATTCCCGAGCCGCATAATCTGTTTACTGTTGTTCCTGAAATTGTTTCAGAATAACCTGCCAGTAATAAAGCCATACGGGCCACATTGCGATTATCTTCACCTGCTTGATTGGCGCATCCTAATATTACATCATCAAGATCGAGCCAATCGATATTTGGGTGCTTCTCTTTTAAGGTTCTTAAAGGAATCGCTGCCAGGTCATCTGTTCTGACTGTGGATAGAGATCCGCCATAGCGGCCAACAGGAGTTCTAATTGCATCACATATAAATACGTCGGTCATAATAAAAGATTATAAAGTTTTTAATTTATCGAGTTTTGGTTTTATGAGTTTGAAGCCATTGAGCATGGCTTCGGTCAGGCGGTCTATTTCATTTTGTGTCAAAACCGTTGAAAACATACAGGAACAGGTGTTGATCATAATTAACTTTTCTTCATCAAAAAGATGATTAAGCAAATCATTTAATATTTCTGTTGCTTCACTTGTCTGATAAGCTTCCCTGTAAGTCACTGGTGGGGTTTGTCTCAGATGAAAACGAAACATTGATCCGGCTCCGGTAATCGAAACCGGAACATCTGCTATTTTAATGACCTCATTGAGTTGCTGTATCGCTTTCTGGGTAAAATTATTTAGCTTAACAACGGCTTCTTTGTCAAATAGTTCCATAGCCACATGGCCAGCAGTCATTGTGATTGGGTTTGCTGAGAAAGTCCCGGAATGCGGAAAAATAATTTTTGTCTGTCTTGGATCAAGAACCTGCATTATATCAGATCGGCCGGCAAAAGCGCCCACCGGGAATCCGCCACCAATTATTTTTCCTAAAGCAGTCAGATCAGGTTTAACGTCATAGTTCTCCTGGGCACCTCCATAATTGGTACGGAAGGTGACTACTTCATCAAAAACAAGTAAGGCCCCGTTATCACGTGTCCATTGATAAATTGCTTCAATAAATTCTTTAGAAGCTTTTACCAGTCCAATCCGATGAGGGATCGGGTCAATTAGAACACAAGCAATCTGATCAGCTTGCTGATTGAGAATATTTAAGGTTCTTTCAATGTCATTAAACGGGAAAATTATAACATCATTAAGCACTCCTTGTGGAGTGCCATACGCCAGTGGAACACTGTTAGGGCGATTGATATCTCCCCAGTTTGAAGGATTGGCAGTTTGACTTACTTCGGCATAATCGTAAGTGCCGTGATAGGCCCCTTCGGCTTTGGCAATTTTTTGGCGCCCCGTAAAAGCTCTTGAAGCTTTTATTGAAGCCATTACAGCTTCAGTGCCGGAATTTACAAATCGGATTTTTTCAAAACCCTGAACCCTTTTACAAAGGAGCTGTGCAAATTTTACTTCGGCTTCAGTTGCCATTGTATAAGCCGTGCCTCTTTGTAGTTGTTCGGTCACAGCACCCACAATTGCGGGATGTGCGTGACCATGGATCAGAGAAGCCATGTTGTTCGCAAAATCGATTCTTTGGGTGCCATCATGATCGGTAACATGACAACCGGATGCATGAGCGGCATAGTGAGGGTATGGTTTTCGGAAAACAGTATTCCGACTAACTCCACCCGGGATTACTTCCAGGGCCTGGTTATAAATTTCTTCGTTTGAAATATTTGGTGTAAGCATTTGTTGGAATCTTAAAATATTTACAGGTATCTTATTTTAGATTATTTTTTATAAAGATTGAGTGTGGTACCTGTTTTTTCTTGTAAATATTCGAAAGATATCCCAGGCGCAAGTTCTTTTACAAACAGACCATTTGATGTAACATCAATAATTGCAAGATCTGTATAAATCCTGTTAACGATTTTCTTGCCAGTTAAAGGATAGGTGCATTCGTTAACAATTTTGGGTTCACCATCTTTGGTGGTGTGCTGCGTTATAACATATATGGTTTTTACACCGGCCACCAGGTCCATTGCACCACCAACTGCAGGTATGGCATTGGGCTCTCCAGTCGACCAATTTGCGAGGTCACCTTCAGCAGAAACCTGCATGGCACCTAAAACGCAAATATCAATATGTTTTCCCCTGATCATCGTAAAGCTATCTGCATGATGAAAATAACAGGCTCCTGGTATCGCAGTAACATATTTTTTCCCTGCATTAATTAATTCGGGGTTTTCGTTACCGGCCTCAGGAATGGGTCCCATTCCCAGTAAACCGTTTTCAGTATGATAGATTACCTCCCGTCCTTTGGGAACAAATCCTGCTACCAATTCCGGGATTCCAATCCCAAGATTAACATACGCGCCATCGGGAATGTCAAGTGCTGCTTTTTGTGCCATTTCATTCCTGTTCCAACCTTTTTTCTGATCTGATGCTACCATGGATACCTCCTGTCTTCTTTAACGAGTTTCGATTCTTCAGCCGGATCTGATACCTGAACCACTTTTTTTACAAAAATCCCTGGTGTAACTATGCATTCCGGATCCAGGTCGCCCAATTCAACGATGTTTTTGGCCTGAACAATGCTTACTTCTGCCGCTGTACACATGATGGGCCCAAAATTCCGGGCTGTTTTATTGTAGATTAGATTTCCGTATCGGTCTGCTGATTTGCACTTTACAAGCGAAAAGTCAGCCCTGATACCATATTCCAATACATAGTCAGTTCCTTTAAAACTCCTGATTTCTTTTCCTTCTGCAAGAGGCGTATTTACCGAGGCAGGTGTGTAAAAGGCCGGAATTCCGGCACCGCCTGCCCTGATTCTTTCGGCCAACGTACCTTGTGGAACCAGCTCTAATTCAATCTCACCATTTTTATATAATTCCGGAAAAACAGTTGAATTTGCGGTTCTTGGAAATGAACAAATCATTTTCTTAACTCTTTTGTGTTCAATAAGTGCAGCCAATCCAACATGACCACTTCCTGTGTTATTACTAACAACTGTTAGGTTTTTTGCACCCTGGTCAATCAGCGCATGAATTAACTCAATAGGGCTTCCGGCTTCACCAAAACCACCGATCATTATGATTGCTCCATCAAAAATATCTGCCACGGCGGCCTGGGTTGAACTTATAATTTTATTTATCATCCTGATTTTTTAAATGAATATCAAAGTCTTATTTTTTATTTTTTTTATCAATTGAAGCGTTAAGTTTTTGTTCGATTTGGTTTAATTCACCTTCGAAGAAGTACTGGTCGGTATCAAATGGCTTAAGTTTCTCAACGGTATTCTCATGCTCATCATATTTTGCAAGAAATACTTTGTCCATCCATTCCATGTTTCTGCTTTCATTAAATTTCAATGCATAGGCTTTTTTGCCATTAACTTCTAAGGTTCCTAATATCGAAGTTTTACCAGCCGAGGAAGTCATGGTAATATATCTGGATGGCCTGTTGATCGATGCAAGAGATCGATAAACTTTGCTGAAGACTTTATTTAACTCAGCAAGCGGTACAGTAAAATAATGATGTTCACCTGTCGGACGGGCACAATACATTGAGTGGAACCCAATTGACAGCATGGCAAAAATATTCCCGAGATCAATCCAGTTTTGAGCAGAACGATCGATGTCAACTTTTCCATTCTCATCGGTATATAAGCTGATGTGGTTCATTACCGGGCTTTGGCTTTTTACGACAACCCCATGTGCCTTAAGCCGTCGGATGGCTGCTATTGTTGTAGGGTTCAGAAGTTCTCGTGGTGTTGAAAAATGCGACATCCAAACAACCTGAACTCCATGATCTATTAATTTCCCAAACAAATCAAATACTTTATTATATTCCGGACTGATGAACATGCCCGGTTCAAAAGTCAGAGCTCTTGAACCAATACGTATGGTTCTTACGTGCATCAGTTCAGGGTCTTCAATAATTGGAAGTAAATATTGCTCCAAACGTTCAAATGGCATGTAACCGGCATCACCACCTGTTAGCAGCATATCACTAACTTCTTTGTGTTTTTTAATATAATCGTGAACCGGTTTAATTTCATTTTGAATAAACATATCTTCATCGCCTCTTACCTGGGCATGACGAAAACAGTAAGTGCAAAATGAGAAGCAACTTTGGGTTGTTTTGTCAAAAATTAACTGGCACTGTGGGTATTTATGCTGACTTCCTTCCAGTAATTCGATTTCGCAATTCTCATTTTCAAACGAAGGCCGATTCAATTTTTGTTTGCCGTCATGAGGGTTTGTTCTTTCCATATAATCGGCAACAATTTTATTTCTTTCCGAATCACTTTTAGCTTCCAGGTACATTTTTGTAGCATCAGCTTGTATCATGCCTGGTTGCGGAAATACCAATTGAAAAACTTTATCATTTGTAAAGTCGTTCCAGTTAATAGAATTGAGCACATGTTTTGTTACCATAAAACGATAAACTTCAATAAAAAGCTCACGTTCTTTCACGTAGCCAATCTCAATTCCATTTTGACTTAATGTTTCAACAATTTCTCTGAACCCTTGCAAACCAATATATTTATTTTTAGTCGTAAACATAAATTTTGTGGTTTCCATCAATCCCGAATATTGCGGATAATTGGTCTGGATTCTTGTAAGCAGCCCTGGAGGGAGCAGGTTTTCATTTTTAATGATGGACCTGATATCATCAGAATATTGATAGCGGTTCATCATATCATTTACATCTGATAATTCGATGTTCATTATCTTTTTTGAATGGGCCGACGCTTTCTCAGTTACGGGAAATACTGATACACTTGATTTTGTCATTGTTATATATTTTTAGTTTCGTGATTTAAAATTTAACAGGAGCCTATGTGTTTTTTTGTACAAAATTATCATATTTACTACCTGGTTCAAAGAACATTATGTGTTTAATTTTTTCTGTTTTTGATAACAGTTTAAATACTGTTAATCATTGATGAAGAGGTAAAGAATGTAATTCTTTGAGGATATTGGTTGGTGGGATAAAACTATGAAGAAGACCAGTTTTTTCTCCTTGTTTTAACTTTTTCGTGATACACACAACTGACGAAATCTTGGAGCGCCAATAATACAACTCTTTCCTGGCTTTGATTAGAAAGAGAAATATTCGATTTCTTTGTCATAATTGATTAAAATTTAGGTGTTTCTTTGAATCCTTAATTTAAACATCAAAGATATAAAACAAAAAATATCAATTTGCATCTGCTATATTATTTTTACTCATTCTATCTAACTAAATTTTAATAATTTTGCAATTTAGAATAAGATAAAGATTTTGCTTAAGAAAAGATTAGATCATCAGGCATTTAAAATTATTTCCGAAACTGTTACAGAATTGGGGGTAGAGGCGTGGCTTATTGGCGGTTTTGTCAGAGACCTTTTTCTTGATCGTGATTCGAAGGATATTGATGTTGTCGTTTTGGGCAGTGGAATTGAAGTGGCAAGAAAAGTAGCGTCAAGATTAGGGAAATCAAGCCAGGTAAAATATTTTAAAAATTTTGGGACAGCCATGCTCAAAATTGCCGATATGGAGGTTGAATTTGTAGGGGCACGGAAGGAATCATACCGGCATGATTCTCGAAAACCAGTAGTTGAAACCGGAACACTGGTAGATGATCAGAACAGGCGTGATTTTACAATCAACGCAATGGCTTTTAGCCTGAATCATGACAAGTTCGAAGAACTGATAGATCCATTTAACGGATTGCAGGATTTGCATGACAAAATAATCAGAACACCACTGAATCCCGACATTACTTTTTCGGATGATCCGCTCCGGATGATGCGTGCAATTCGATTTGCTGCTCAATTAAAATTTGAAATTTATGATGAAACTTTCGATGCCATTAAAAGAAATGCTAAACGAATTGAAATAGTATCGAAAGAAAGGGTAAATGATGAACTGAATAAAATTATTTTATCCGATAAACCATCAAGAGGGTTTAAATTGTTGGATGAGTCTGGTTTATTAGCATTGATATTCCCACAGTTTATGGATTTGAAAGGATCCGAAATTATTGACGGGAAAGGCCATAAAAATAATTTTTACCACACTTTGCAGGTGCTTGACAATGTTGCTAAAAAATCGAATGATTTATGGCTCAGGTGGGCGGCTTTATTGCATGATATTGCTAAACCGGCAACAAAAAAATTTGACCCTAATATTGGGTGGACCTTCCATTCGCATGAATTTTTAGGTGCCAAAATGGTGCCTAAAATATTCAGGCAAATGAAGCTTCCGATGAATGAGAAAATGGAATTTGTAAAGAAAATGGTTTTATTGCATTTAAGGCCCATCGTACTCGTTCAGGATATTGTAACAGATTCGGCAGTACGTCGATTGCTTTTTGAGGCCGGAGATGATATTGATGATTTGATGATGTTATGTGAAGCCGATATTACCTCAAAAAATCCCGTTAAGGTTCGTCAGTATTTTAAAAATTTCGAATTGGTAAGGGAAAAACTCATTGAAATAGAAGAAAAGGACAGGATTCGCAACTGGCAACCTCCGATTTCGGGCGAATTGATTATGGAGACTTTTAATATAAAACCAAGCAGGGAGGTTGGGATTATTAAAAATGAAATCCGTGAAGCAATTTTAGATGGAGAGATTGCTAATAATTTTGAGGAAGCATTTTTGTTGATGCTCCGCAAAGGGCGAGAGATGGGTTTGAAAGATGAAAAACCCAAATCATGAGCGATTCCTCGAAAAACTTGATAGTGATTGCTGGTCCTACGGCTGTTGGAAAAACTGATTTTGCGATCAGGCTTGCCAAAAAACTTCAAACCGAAATCATCTCAGCCGATTCCAGGCAAATGTATGCTGAACTGACGATTGGTACTGCTAAACCAAAGCCCGAACAATTAGCAGAAGTCAAACACCATTTCATTGGAAATTTATCAATAAACGAATACTATAACGCGGCCCGTTATGAGGTCGAAGTGTTGGCTTTATTGGATAAGTTATTCATGAAGTATGACCAGGTTGTAATGGTTGGTGGTTCGGGGCTGTACATTGATGCTGTTTGTCAAGGAATCGACGAACTTCCTGATGCTGATCAAAAATTGAGACACGAATTAAATCAAATCTATAAAAAAGAAGGAATTGATAAAATTCGGGAAAAGCTTCAGCAATTGGACCCTGAGTTTTATGAAATTGTAGATCAATCAAATCCATTAAGAATGATCCGTGCATTGGAAGTTTGCATTACGACCGGCACAAAGTATTCATCTCTCAGAACCAACAGTAAAAAGCAACGTAATTTCAGGGTAAGCAAAATAGCGTTGAATATTGAGCGTTCACAATTGATTGAGAGAATTAACAATCGGGTGGACCAAATGCTTTCTGAAGGATTGCTCGAAGAAATAATTTCATTGAAAGCGTATAAAAATTTGAATGCTCTAAATACTGTGGGCTATAAAGAGTTTTTTGAATATTTTTCCGAAAAGATGACTTTAGAAGATACCATTGAGAAAATAAAAACCAATAGTCGCAGGTATGCTAAAAGACAGCTTACCTGGTTTCGGAAAGATAAAAGTTATCGTTGGTTCGAACCTGAAGAATTTGATGAGGTATTGCAGTATTTGAATTATGAATGATATTCGATAAGCCCTTCCATGGGTGCTTTGCGAATGGCTGAAATCTTTATTCCTAAATCATGGGCTGCTTCATTTAAAATGTCTGCAAAAATGAAAGCAATTGAGCCTACAAACTTTATTGGCATTTCCTCATAGTGTTCATATTTGCATATATTTTGCTCGAAAAAATCATGAAAAGAAGAATACACCAGTTCATGTAAAAAATCGGTTTTAATATGATCCAGAATGAAAGGGGTTAAAGATGCGAAAAATTTCACAGGGCTATCTGTATTGTAAATCTGTTTTAATATATATTCAAATGAATAGTTATACTCACTGTCAAATATTTTTTTAATGTCAGCCGGCATTTCGTTTTTTAAGTAGGATGCAATTAAACGTTTACCCAAATTGCTTCCGCTTCCTTCATCTCCAAAAAAATAGCCCACCGAAGGGATATTGTGCGTGATATTTTTTCCGTTATACACCGCCGAATTGGAACCTGTACCCAGAATGGCAGCGATCCCGGCTTGCTTGCCAAATAATGATCGGGCAGCACCTAATAAATCGTGATTAATTTCAATTTTTGCATTCTTGAAGCCTTTTCGCAGGGAGCGGTAAATTATATCTTGATTGGTTTCAGTTGAACAACCCGAACCATAAAAAAATATGCTTGAGACTTCATGGTGTTTTAGCTTTGGTAACAGATCTTGTTCTAAAAGTTTATCCAGTGTATCAGAGGTGTAGTAATAGGGGTTGAACCCTTTTGTTTCAAGCTTTTGCAGAATTTTGTCGGCTTTACAGACAACCCAGTCTGTTTTACTTGATCCGCTATCGGCAATAAGATGCATAGACTTAATTTTTATTTAAGGATAAAGTTAGTTAATGCGCCGAATTATGAGGCTATTCTTAGCAGAATCTGCCAATATTATTTTTTTTTATCAAAAATAGTTAGATTTGTGCGACATTCCACATAATTTGGTATAAAGCATAGAACGGTGATTAGAATTTCAGAAGAAGAAATTATTCGCGCATTCAGGGATAATGATCGTGTGTTCATTAGTACACTTTATGCAAAATATCTTCCTGTAATAACCCGGTTCGTTAATTTTAATAATGGACTCGACGGAGATGCCAAAGATTTAATTCAGCAAGCATTTCTGATCATTTTGCAGAAAACTCGAAATAATGAATTTGAGTTGAGTTGTACGTTTAAAACATATTTATATGCGATTTGCAAAAATTTGTGGTTAAAAGAGTTGAGAAGAGAAAAGGTATCCAACAAAACCTGTTTGGATCCTGATGAAGTTGAAAACGTTGATGTGGATATTGAATTTGAGAAAGAATATAAATCTAATGCACAATATTTTTTGTTCAGATGGCATTATCACAAGCTGAGTAAGATTTGCCAAAAATTAATAAAAATGGTTCTCGAAAAACAAACACATGCCGAAATTGCGAAAGAGCTGGGGTTTATAAATGAAGAAACTGCCAGAAAAAAGAAGTACAGGTGTAAAGAATCATTAATCAAACAGATTAAAAACGATCCCCGCTATAAAGGAGTGCAATAAAATGGAAACAAAATCCAATTACACAAGATTGGTACAGATGTATTTAATGGATGAACTCTCAACAGAAGAAAAGCAATCTTTTGAGAAAGCATTAAAAACAAATTCAAAATTAAGAGAAGAACTCGAGCTTCAACAGAATTTGAATAATGCCATCCTGGATGATGAACTTGAAAATTTCAAGATCGGATTGGATGAAATACATCAGAATCTAACCCAGCCCCTAAGAGCTGAACGCAGTATTAATTATGGAAAAATTTCATTAATTGCTGCAACACTAATTATATTATTTACGATTGGAGCATTATTAAAGAACCGGAATTCAGAATCTTTGAATACGGATGAGATATTTGAGACTTATTATAAGAAATATGCCTCATTGAATGTAAGTCGAGATTCTGAAATTGGGATGGCAGGGTCGCTATATCAGGATGCATTGATTAATTATGAAACGAATAATTATGAAATTGCCACGATTCAATTTCAATCAATCATAACAGATGATCCGAAAAATATTGCTGCCCGGTTCTATTTGGGAATTATTTATATTGAATTGGGTAAGGAAAGTATCGCGATCGATCAATTTGAAAGCGTAATTAAATCACATGATCAATACTACCTTGAACATGCGGAATGGTATAAGGCGCTGTGTTTGATAAAATTAAAACAGAAAAGAGCCGCATTTAATCAGTTTAATTCAATTATTGAATATAACGGTTATTATAGTTGTAGGGCCGAAGCGATTGTTTCTTCTTTTGATTAGATCTTCGATAAAACAGTAAGCAAAAAATTAGAATTATACCGACACAAATAATGACGATCAGATTGGTGTTGAAATATCTAAAATGAAGGGAGTCGGGATCTCCAACGATAATGTGTGCGGCCCAAAAGTGTGGATGTGTATGAATAACATCAGCTTGTTTCAAATAATGTGTTTTGGCCAATTGTAATGCCTTCGATTTTGACATTCCTGAATTCAGATTTTTGTAAAATTGTTTCATTAAATCCGAACTTGCCTGATCATCAACGGACCACAATGTGATTGCCAAACTCGGACAACCCGCAAAGATAAAGCCACGTGCCATGCTCATGATCCCTTCGCCTTTTTGAAGACGCCCATAACCGCTTTTGCATGAACTTAAAACAACCATCTGTGCATTCAGGTCGAGATTGAATATTTCAAAGGTATTCAGCATGTCATCTTCCTTGTTTGAAGTGTCATTTACATTTGGTGTAAAAATTAATTTTGAAAACATTGGATTGTCACTATCGATAATTGTATGCATTGCAAAATGGAGAATTGAATAGTGCCTGGCATTTTTTTTGAACATCGCTTCAGTGGCATTTTCGGATTTAAGAATATCTCCGTCGAACAACTGGAAGATATAGTCTGCTTCTTCCAAAGCAGCAGGAATGGGTTTCAGATTTTCACGAGAAATGGATTGGTTCTCTTTCAATACAATATTTTCATAATCAATATCAATATCATATGATGGAACGATTGCAAGTAATTTTTTGTTGTAAAACTTTTTTTGTTTACTGTTGAATAGCCAGGAGGTTGAGTAGGAATAGCTGATTGGGTTGTTTAAAATTAAATATGGCAACTTCCTGTAATTGTCGATTCCAACTGATTCATCTGTAATCAGTAATTCGAAAGGCAAAAGAAGCAGCTCTTTATGCGGAACAATAATGATTTCCTGATCCATTAAATGAGATGCCAGCGGTTTAATCAAAATTTCATACAATTTATAGGAATTCGCTTTGAATATTTCAAATCCTGATTCATCAAAAAATTCAAAATGAGATTTATTACATTCAAGCGACACCGTTCTGATGAGTTCCTGAAAATTTGGAGGGATGTGAGTGCTCAGAATATGAATGGTGTCTTTAGTAATCACAAATTCATATAAGAGGGTATCCGCCAGATAATATTCAACAATCGTTTGGTTATTTTCAATCATCTGTTGAATATCCTTGATCTTTAACAGTTTGTTATGATATTTTAGTTCATAATATTTCTGGTAATTGTCTTCAAAATGTTTTGTAAGCATGGCAATTTCCTGTTCCAGAATGAATAATTCATTGCGTAACGAATCATTCTCCCCACTTGCTATTTTGTCATTCAGTTCTCCCCTTCGTAGCTTTAGCTTTGTTTCTTTTTGAAGTAATTCAGAAGGTACATTAGCAGATATTTTTGCATCATTTTCGTTGATTAAATCATTCAGCGTGGATTGTTTACTTTCAACTGCATACTGGTATGCGTTGTTGATATGCAGATTATCACCCGTTAGCTCGTATAATGAAATGCAATTGCTGATAAGCTTTGAAAAGAGCAATTCTGTATTCTCATTCATTTTTAATTTGCTGTCAAGCGAGGTAAAGGAAGTGCTAATGCTTTTGTTAGTTTCAATTGCCAGGGATAATGTATTTTGCAAACAATTGAGGTAAGGTAATTTACGAATGGGGTTTTTTAATTCATTTGCTTTAAGTTGTAATGCAGTTGCTTTTTTTTGTAAGATGTCCAGTAATATTTTTTTTGAAAGCGTATAGTTTAAATTTGGATTCTGATAAAAAGAAGTATCCGAAAATTCAGAATCGTTTGAGATAAGTGCAGCCTGGAAGAATTTTAAAGCATCATCTGGGCTTTTATTCAGATGAATTTTTGCATCGCCAAGAATGGCATAGCACTCTGCCAAAAGGGAATATTTATCACCAAAATGATTTTTATAGATTGTGATTGCCTCGTTAATTAAAGAGCTGCCCTGAATGTCGTTTAATTTAAAAAGCTTGAAATTACCGTATTGGACAAGAAACTGGGCAAGGAGTTTTGGTGCCTGATCGCCGTAATTATTTTTTAAAAGATCGATGGCGTATTTATAATATGTATCAGCCTGCTGTAGCGAATCGAGGTGTTCATATGCATAAGCCTTGCTTAAATATTCGTACATAATCAATGGATCCTTTGTTTTGATGCGAATATCAATGCTTCGGGTTAATAGCTGAAGCGCCTGATGATAATTTCCCAAAATAATATGGGCATTTGCCATTGCAACAAATACGCTTGCATATTTTTCTTGGGGATAATTATTAAACTCATATGCTTTTATAGTCTGTTCATAATATTGGATCGATTTGTCCAATTCCCGCAGGCTTTTATATATAATTCCAATCTGATAGTAAATGTTTGTAGCAATGAACAATGGTTTTTTGGGATTTATTAGTTTGGTGGATTCTAACAAAATATCAAGGGCTTCATGGCTTTTACCCAGGTTATAATATGTCATCCCAATTTTCCACGAATTTCTCAGTAATTTCATCGTATCCTTATACTGCATCTGATAGAGGATGCTGTCTGATTTTCCAACATAAAAAAAAGTTGAATCAATGATTTGGAGACGGCTGAAAGAAGTGCTTAGGAGGTCATAAATAAATAGTTTTTCTTCAGAACTTATTTTACCCGTTGCATTTTTAAAAGCAAGTGATTTTCTTAAGTGATCAATTGCAAGGGTATAGCTGTTTGTGTTGTAATAATACTTCCCGCATATCTTGTTTATTTGATAATTTATTTCTGGCGAATCTAATCCATTTTTAAGTTTATTTTCTTCTGCAAATTGAATGTATTTAAAACAGGAATCCTTAATTTTGAATTGAGCATAGAGGTCCGCCAGATATAATGCTGCATTTAAATGGGTGCGCAAGTCATTAATTTTTGAAGATTTGCAGATAGAGTTTAGATAATATTTAAGGGCATTTTCTGCACTTGATATCCGGGTATTTTGAATTTTATTTTGAAAACGGCTTAAAGGTTTAAGAGTGTCAGGGTAATGCTGTGGATATATATTTGAACCAATTAATAAAAAAAAGCCAATAAAAGCAAAGGATACCATAAAAGTATAAAGAGATCCCCGATTGGTCATATTGGTGCGATAAGGTTTAATTGGGAAGCTAATTTAATGAATCTAATTGAAATGATACAATTATGCCTGATGTGTTGAAGAAAATTAACTGATTCTGCTCAATATTTATAGCCTATCCAGTTAAATATTAAAAAAAATGAGGCTCAAATGTGGACTAATTTGAAAAAGAAGTATTAAGCAGTGAATAAGTTTTGTTTTAGCGGTATTCGAAAAGCTATAAAAGAGTAGAAAAAACCAAAAAATGATTGCTATGAGAAATATTAAGTATGATTGGTGTAATTTGCATAATCTAGGAAGAGTGCCCGATCCACCTGATCCGCCTGTAGTCGATCCACCTCCTGAAGAAGATCCACCGGAGGAAATTGAAGGACCATAAAAAAAGCGGAGCATTTTGCTCCGCTTTTTTTTATGGTTTTTTTGATTTCTTTCTTAATTGTTGATAATCGATATAATACAGAATTTTCAACGAAAAGCTGTTGGTCATCGGCGAATCAAAAGTGTATTTAAGGTTGTCAAAATAATTTTTTACATTCGTATCAACATCCGCATAAATGGCATTTTTATAAACCAGGAGAATTTCGCTACCCGGAGCAAAATTCCAGGTATAGACCATGTCAATATTAAATGCATTGACATTGAAATCATTATCGTCAATGAACCCGTTTTGGGTCAATGAACCATCATGTTGCAAGTTATAATAGTTTTTGTAATGTGCCTTAATCCAGTAATGCCGCAAACGTAAACTGAGCGAAGATTTATTGTTGAAAATATAATCTGCTTCCAGGGTGTTGGTGATGGTTTGTAAATCGCGTTGCCCAAAGATAATGACCTCTTCATCGTAGAGGTTAAGGCTGTCATCTACATAACCATAGGCGTTGTTATCGAATTTACTCTGAGAGGTTAATTTTATATTAAACTGATCACTCAACCTGATACGCGGTGTAATGGTGAATTCAACCGAATTTCTTCCGCTCTCACTTGTACCCTGATACTGAAATCGGATGTCTGAAACAAATTTTTTCCGATAATCGGGCGATATCGAAAAATTGATTTGATAAGAGGCAGGTCTTTTATAAACCCATCCATCTACCCTGGGTTCAAAGTGGTCATCAGAACCTTTGGGCTCAAATTCGGTGCGTAAATGTAAGGATGTATAATTACGCAATGTTGTTCTCGATTGGGTATTAATCTGAAAAGTCGAAAACTCCCTGGGTTCATATATTGACGAATACTCGAACGATATTTCATTTGACATATTCATCACTTTCCAGAATGGGTGATAAATATCATAATCAAAACTTAATCTTCGATTAACAACATTATTAGTTCTTAAATATCCCAAATCATTATGATCGTAAGTGTCGCTCATGGCAGATTGGGAGTAGTTATATTTAAAATTACCGCTTATCTTACCCAGGCTAAATCGATAATTATGTCCAAATACATCATCCTCATCCTGATAGTATTTCTGACTCAGATGAAAATGACCACTAAGTGAGTAAAAATTATTTTTATCAACAAATCTGAATTCTGTACCGGTAACATTGGCCATATATTCTTTATTCCCTCTATATACATTAGTGTTGTAAAAGGCAACAGCTGAGTTGTTTTTTAATGATTGATCAACCACCACCATACTATAATTGGTAAATGGTTGGGTTAATATGCGTTGCTGATTGCCAAGAGAGTCAACCACATCTGCATATGTATTGCTTGTCATGGCATTAAATATCCCTACTCCAAGTCCGGATTTTGTTTTTCCCGATAATTTACTTGCATTAATCAATTGCGTGGCATCCGGGTTCGAGATGATCTGTTCATCGTCATATTCGTCACTGACATCCGATCTGTTTATCGGTTTACCACCAACTCTCCTTGAATAAAACAAACGATCGTTCCGATCGAATAATTCAGTTCCTTCTGTAAAGAATGGCCTTCGTTCCTGATAGAAAGTTTCGAAAGGAGATAGATTTACAATTTTATCATCGGATTGCACCTGGCTAAAATCCGGGATCAAAGTAACATCGAGTGTAAAGCTTTCATTAATTCCAAACTTAACGTCCATTCCATAACCATAAGATCTTCCCCAACCAACATATTCGCTGTTGTTTTCGATATAACCCGATAGATATGGTACGGCTGATAATCGTAATGGCGGACTTATGTTTGTGATCCCATGCGCCTGTCCGGCTTGTGTGGTGGTTCCTGAGATTCCTTTGTCAACGAAGTTCCATGAATTTTTTTCTCTATAGCGTTTAATCTCCCTAAAGAAATTAATGCCCCATAGTTGTACGTCTTTTTTGGGGAAACGTAATGCCGAATAGGGGATACAGATTTCTACAATCCATCCATTTTCAACAATTTTAGTGTCACTTTGCCAAACAGCATCCCAGCTTTTATCTTCACGCCACCCTGATTGTGGAACCTTGCTATCCATCTGAACACCTGCCGGATTAATATAAAATCCGTATGTTATGTTTGCATCATTAAAGGGGTCGATATGAACTCCAAAATTATCCGAAATACCTAATTCGTCACGTTTTGACAATTCATTCATAATACTGTCGGGAGCTGAGTCGAATAACATGGCTCCAATATAAATGGCATTATCATCATAAAGTATCCTGACCTCAGTTTTTTGAGAAGCCACGGCCCCGTTATAAGGGTCAACCTGTACAAATTCATTTGCAATTGAAGCAAGCTTCCATACCTCATCGTCCAGATTTCCATCAATAACAGGTACGCCTGTAGTTCTTTTAGCCTGAAGGATTTTTCTTTCGATAACCGAATAAGAGGGTAAGCTCATTAAAATCGCTACTCCTGTAAATAAAAAATTTCTCCAAAGTTTAGTCATAAATACGCAAAACAATTATTTATTTGCTTAGAAGTCAACTTAAGTAAGAATCAATTAAGCTGAAAGTGGTGCAAATATAACCTGAAATATCTTTCTGGAAAGGAATAAAAATCATAGATATATCAATAGGAATATCTTATAGACTTAAGATGGGTTTTTAGAGACGAAATTGTTCCAGATCAGATTGGTAAATGCGGTAATTTTCATCGTCGTAGCAAATAAAATAAACATTGAAATTTTTATTTGCTGATTTTAAAAAACTTTGCACTTCACGAATCGCAATTCCTGCCGCTTCCCGTTTGGGATATCCGTAAACACCGGTGCTAATATTTGGAAAAGCAATTGAATAGCAATCGTTATCTGAAGCCAATTGCAGACAGGCATTGTAGCAGTTGCCAAGTAATTGGGCCTCATTTTTGTGTCCACCCTGCCAAATGGGGCCTACTGTATGTATAATGTATTTTGAATTTAACAGATAGGCTGAGGTTATTTTGGCTTTTCCCGTTTGACAACCATTTAATGTTTTACATTCTTCAAGAAGTTGAGGCCCGGCAGCACGGTGAATAGCCCCATCAACCCCTCCTCCTCCAAGTAAACTATTATTGGCCGCATTCACGATGGCATCAACCTCCATTTTTGTGATATCGCCTTTAAGAATTATTATTTTTGATTCTGTATTATTCATCCTTCGCTACAAAAAGCTGTGCAGCTTCGTACCTGATCACTTTTACTTTTGTTCCTTTTATAATAAAACCACTCAGTGCGGTTGCATCAAAATATTTATCGTCAATCTGAATTTTCCCGGCAGGCCTTAAGTTTGTATGCGCAATTCCTGAATGCCCGACCATCAATTTATATCGGGTTTCTGAAATAGTGTAACCATCATCGTGCTGTTGGGTAGCATCAAGGGCTAAGTGGCCGAATACAGTTGAGGTAAACAATTTTTTGCTGAGCCAGATCGATCCGATCAATGAGATAAATACCGCAGTGATAACCGTAAAGAAAGATTGGATCAAAGGGTTGAAATTAATAAGTTTCCCGTCAAGAATAATTGAATCTACCATGCTGAGTGTCAACCCCACGATCATTAAAAATACACCAGCTATTCCGGTAATGCCGAAGCCCGGAATGGCGAAAATTTCGATGGCGATCAGTACCAGCCCTACAGCAAATAAAAGGATTTCCCAATTTTCAGCCAGGCCTTCGAGGTACAAAGGTGCAAAATACAGTAAAGCGGCACCTACTGCTGCCACAGATGGGAATCCCAATCCCGGTGATTGTAATTCGAAATAAATACCGCCAATGATAACCATGATCAGCAGTCCGGAAATATATGGTTTTATAAGGAATCCGATTATCCGGTCCAATGGTGTAATTATTTGCTCGATCAGCTGGTAGTTGTCGTATCCAGCCAATTTGAGAACTTCATTAATGTTCTCTGCGGATCCTTCGCAGTAATTATTTTCAATCGCTTCTTTGGTCGTAAAAGTGAGCACACTTCCTGTATCAATCACATTTTCGATATATATTTTGGGGTCAACCATAGCCTGGGCAATGTCTGCATCGCGTCCGGTTGCTTCGGCAGTGGATCTCATTAGTGATCTCATGTATGATTGATATTTATCGGGCAAAGGCTTACCGCTTTGGTCAACCACAGTTGCCGCACCTATATTCGCCCCGGGGCTCATATAAATCCGATCACATGCAATTGAAATTAATGCACCAGCCGATGCTGCATTATTATCGATAAATACATAAACAGGGATTTCCGATTGAAGAATTATGGTTCGGATGGAGTCGGCAGCGTCGAGCAGCCCGCCATATGTATTCATGTGAATGAGTATAAGATTGGCATCAATTGTCCGGGCTTCTTCAAATGCTTTTTTTGTTGTTCGCCAAACAGGTGGAGCAATTTCTTCTTTTATGTCAAATTTGTAGACTTTCTGAACACTGTCCGATTGAGAATAAACAGTTTGAAGCAATATTAATTGCGACAGGATTAAAAAGCCCCTGATGATATGTTTAGTGAATGTTTTCATATTGATCGTTGATGTTAAAGCACTAGTTTTGGTCCTTATGCATTTTTTTATAAAGTTTTTTCCAGGCCCTGGTGCGCCAGTATTTTTTACGCCAGTATTTTCCCCAGCTAATGTTGGTCCATAGGCGTTCGTGTAAATAATAAAAAGCCAGTTTTGCAACAACATCTATTGTAGTGATGAAAGTAGCGGTTTCCAAAACCTCATTGAAAGTCTTGTCGGAATATCTTCGGAATATAACAAAAGTGATTAAAAAGGTTGTGGATGAAGCTATTATTCTCCAGCTGATGGCCTTCATGATGCTACGTACCGGGCTGTCTTTGACGAGGTTTTTAGTTGCGTTATTGTTTTTTTCTTCCATATATCTTTGTATACACTAATTACAAGTTTAGTCTTTTTTAAGGATTTATGCAAAGTGGGATTTGATTGTTTTAACCAATTGTTGATGGATCTTAGCATTAGAAGCAATGATCTCTTTTCCGAAAATAAAATCAGAGGCTCCATTGAAGTCTGAATTTGTTCCACCTGCCTGTTGCAGAATAAAAGAACCGGCTGCTACATCCCACGATTGCAGGCCATATTCATAAAACCCATCGAATCTACCGCAGGCTGTATAAGCCAGATCGGCAGCAGCTGATCCTAAACGTCTTAAACCCCTGGTGTTTTTCATAAAATATTTGAAGAGTCTGAGATATTCATCAAGCCTGCCATAATCATAATAAGGAAATCCAGTGGCAAGCAATGAGTGGTTTAAATCGGAAGTTTTTGAAACTTGTATGGGACGATTGTTCAGGTATGCCTTTTCATTTTTCCAGGAATAGAAACATTCATCTTTATTTATTTCATAAACAACCCCCATAACAATCTCAGATTTATAGGATAATGCAATACTGATACAGTAAATGGGAACCCCATGAACAAAATTAGTGGTGCCATCCAAAGGGTCAATGATCCAGCAAAATTCAGATTGGGTTTCTATTTTTGGACTTTCTTCAGCAATAAATTGTGAATCAGGAATTATTTTTGAAAGCTCTGAAATCAATCTTTCTTCGGAGGTCTTATCCACATAGGTTACCAAATTATGCAATCCTTTGAATTCTATATCAGTCGCATGAAGTTTGTGTGACTGTTCCTGAATAAAACTACCAACGGCCCTTGAGAGGTTACAAACTTGGTTAGTGATGATTTTCAGGTTCATCCGATTTTATTTTTAATGATTTAAAAGTGTGTTGTTTTTTAAAAAAGATTAAGCCTAAAATGCCTGTCAGAATCAAAAAAACAGAAATTATCTCTGCCTGTGTTATTTCTGAATTAAAGATATGATAAGTTTCATTAATTCTTATTTTTTCGATGAAAAAACGTTCGATCCCGTTTAAAATAAGGTACAATGAAAACAATTGGCCTGGAATATTTATTTTTTTCCGGATAAACCAAAGAAATAGGAACAGGATTAAACAAACACTTGTTTCGTATATAGGGGTTGGAAAAACAGGATTGGCCAGATGATAGCAGTTTGGCCCTGTACAACCTTCAATTAATACACCCTGGTTTAAAACATTGTGTGGGTAATCGTAGGCCCATGCCCAATCAGGTAAAAACGAAAGCCATTCTGGTTTGGGATCCAAATTGACGATTCCCCAGTCACCATCCCCGGCAACCTGACAGCCGATCCGTCCAATGGCATAGGCAATCATTAAAGCCGGTGCAACTGCATCGGCAAGATGGGGCCAGTATATTTTGTTTTTTCGGGCATATAAAATCAATGTAATTGCTGCCACAATCAGTCCGCCATAAAAGGTGAGCCCACTAAATGACAATAATGATTCTATCGGGTTGGCCAAAAATTCATCCATGTTTTCGAGTTGATGAAAGATTTTGGCACCAATAATCCCTGAAACTGCTGCAATAAATACAAGGCTGCCGGTCAGATCATAAGCATGAATCACTTCTTCTTTCCATTCAGGTTCAGTTAGTTGTGATTTTTTCTTTTTCCGATAAGTTGAATAAGCAAAATAGGCGGCAAAAATTAATCCGCCCCATATGTTGCCCTGGCTTGAAAATAAAAATTCGCTGGGATGGTCGGCAAAATAATTGTAGTTAAATATTGCATCAACTAGCTTGAAACCGGTCAGAAATCCTACGATAAGTGGAAAAATAAAATCTTTGATTTGAGGAGCTTGTCCGATCAGTATTTTTCTCGTTTGGCTGGGAATTAATCCGAGCCCTTCTTTTCTTTTTAATTCAAAATATAAAATGATTGCGGCAACCACAAATGCAAGTGCCACAAAGAAACCATAGCTTTGTATGGGGAGATTGATGTTTGTTCCCAACACATCATTTAATAAATCACTGAATTTCGGATACATAATTATGCTTCTAAAAAGTTTATCGAAAAAACACCATCTTCATCTATATCTATGAGTTGAACTGGAATAATCCTGTTTGTCAGGTTTGAATTAAAGGGTGTTTTAACTTTAATATAGTTTTCAGTAAAACCATGCATATAGCCGTTGTTATTGTCAGATTCGAACAGTACTTTTGATTTGAACCCGATATGATCATTATAAAATTGCAATTTTTTTCGGTTTGATAATTGTTGAAGTTTCTGGCTTCTTTGTTTAATCACAACCGAAGGAATTTTAGTGGTGTTCTTCGATGCCAGTGTTCCCGGACGATCAGAATATGAGAATACATGGGTATATGTAATTTCAGTATCTCTTATAAAATTATAGGCCTCTTCAAATTCTTCATCGGTTTCACCGGGGAACCCTACAATTACATCGGCAGCAATCAGGCAATGTGGCATTAATTCTTTGATTGTTTTTACGCGGTCGGCAAATAAAGCAGGAGTGTACCTGCGCTTCATTGCCTTAAGTATGTTTTTACTTCCTGATTGCAATGGAATATGAAAATGAGGCAGAAATTTATCGGACCGGGCGACAAATTTGATAATATCATTCGAAAGCAGATCCGGCTCAATGGATGAAATTCTGATTCGTTCAAGTCCGTCGATGGTGTCAAGTTCCCTGATCAGGTCAAAAAATGATTCGTTATTTCTCTTTCCAAAATCACCAACATTAACCCCTGTTAAAATTATTTCCTGGATTTCACTCTTGGCAATTTCATGGGCAACTTTTAGGGTGCTTTCAATGGTATTTGATCTGCTTCGGCCCCTGGCTGCAGGGATGGTGCAAAAACTACAAAAATAATCGCATCCGTCCTGAACTTTTAAAAATGAGCGGGTGCGATCGCCGGATGAATAAGTCGGATAAAAATTGAAATCGGTTTTTAAATCAGAAATAGCAATAATGGGTTGATCAATTTTGTTGTTTTCAAGTTGATGAAGATGTTCCAGAACTTTGAATTTATCATTATTCCCTAAAACAAGGTCGATTCCATCCATTTCGGCCAACTCTGCTGGCCTTAATTGAGAAAAACATCCGATAATGGCAATTTTAGCATCCGGATTTCTTTTATGTGCCTGTTTGATAGCGGCCTTGCACTTTTTTTCTGCATTTCCGGTAACCGAACACGAATTGATTACATACACATCTGCTTTTTCCTTAAATGCAACAGCCTCAAATCCATCTTTTAAAAAGGATTTTGAGATACTGGAAGTTTCGGAAAAATTCAATTTACAGCCGAACGTCTGAAATGCTACCTTCTTCATCATAATAAACACAAAGATACTTTATTACTTTAAAACTTTGTCGGGCTTGACATCAATATATTTCTGGAGCAAAATCCCACCGATAATAAAACACAGACCGATGATGGTGGATGGAAGAATGTTTTCGCCAACAGAAATTCTGATAAATATCAGGGCCATAAAAGGAGAGAGGTATACAAGAGTACTAACCTTGGCAGTGTTGATTGATAAACTTAAAGCTTTGAGCCATAAAAAATAAGTGATCCCCATTTCAAACAGGCCGATATAAACGGATCCCAGGATGGCATTTCTGACTGGCCATTGAATATCGTTAATAATCAAACAACTAATTAAAATGTAAACCACTCCGAAGCAGAAATTCAAACATAGTTTTATAATTTCATCTCTTTTGTCCTTTATGTTTAATATCCAGTAAAGTGCCCAAAATACTGCACTTCCGCTTGCCAGAATAACCCCTAAAAAATTACTGAAACGCAAGGATAAAACATGACCTTCGGTTGAAATTATGATAATCCCCATGAAACTTATCAGTATGGCTAGGATGCTTATTATTTTGATCTTTTGTTTCAATAGTGGTATGGAAAAAAGCACCAGAACAATGGGCCAGATATAATTTAGGGTTCCGGCTTCCTGTGCTTTTAGTAAAGTATAAGCTTTAAACAGAATAAAATAATAAAGAAATGGGTTTAAAAACCCCATAATTGCAGAACTTAAATAATCTTTTGGGCGCAATGATTTTAATAAGCTGAGTTTTTTTTGGAAGAGCAGAATGGTAAATAAAATGATTAAAGAAGTTATACTGGCAAACAATAGAAGTAAGGTGTAGTCAATATATTGCAGGGTAATTTTAAAAGCCGAACTCATTGTTGACCAAAATAATATGGCTGTGAGTGCAAAAATATATGCTCTTGTTTGTGGCTTCATGCACTAGTATATTTGTGCCCAATCGGGAAAAACATTCGTTTCGATACCAAAAACATAGCTGCCCAGAAAATAGGTTGCCAGCGTAATTATAATTGCACCAACGATATTTAAAACAATCCCGGTTTTTGCCATGTCGATGATGCTAACTTTTCCGGTTCCGAAAATAATGGCGTTGGGAGGAGTGGCAACAGGTAACATAAATGCCATGGATGCTGATAGTGTAGCAGGAATCATAAATAGCAGTGGATTAATTTGTGTGCTTACTGACAAACCGGCCATCACCGGTAGTAACATTTCTGTTGTGGCAACATTAGAGGTAAGTTCGGTTAAAAATGTCATCATTAAAGCGATGATTAATACAATAAAAATAGGATGGATGCTTACCACCCAGCTCAACTGATTCCCAAACCATAAAGACAATCCCGATTCTTTGAATCCACTGGCCAAAGCAAAACCTCCGCCAAATAAAAGTACAATGTGCCAGGGTATGGATTGAGCAGCTTCCCAGTCCATGAGTTTGGTTTTTCGATCCTCTTTCGAAGGGATGAAAAATAAGATCACTGACATACCAATGGCAACAGTTCCGTCATTTAAATAAGATGGATTAGAAAAAATATTTGCCCAGCCAGGAATAGTAAATGAGCCGAAAGAGATATCGGAACGGAATATCCATAGAAAAGCCAAGGCAATAAAGTCAACCAGAATGATTTTTTCTTCATATCCGATGGGTCCCAGGTTTTTATATTCAGTTTTAAATGCAAAACGATCGACCCCGTCCAATTTTTTTTGTTTGGGTTTATAGATCTGATATAAATATACCCATGTAAATACGAAGCAAATGATACTGACAGGCATGGCAAATGCCAACCAGTTTGCAAATGAAATTTCCGGTGCTTCTGGAAACATGATCTGAAAAATACGCATGAAGGATAAATTCGGGGGAGTGCCTACAAGTGTAGAGATTCCACCGATAGATGCACTATAAGCGACCCCAAGAAATAATCCCGTGGCATATTTACCCAATTTCTCCCGGTCGATATTTTCTTCCAGTTTTTGTACAATTGATAGAAGTATCGGAACCATCATCATTGTGGTGGCAGTATTTGAAATCCACATGGATAATACAGCGGTTGAAATCATAAAACCCAGTAAAATTCTGGCAGGGCTGATTCCTGTATGCATCAAAATTTTTAAAGCGATTCTTTGATGAAGGTTCCATTTTTGCATGGCGATTGCAACAATAAATCCACCAATGAACAGGAATATTACATGATTAAAATATGTTGATGAAACATCTTTGCCGTCCATTACTCCAAGTGCCGGGAATAATACAACCGGAATTAATGCAGTTACAGCCAAAGGAACGATTTCAGTGATCCACCAAATTGCCATCAGCAAAGCAATGGCGAGCGTATAAGTAACTTCAGGTTGCCCGGGTTCCAGGTTGCCAAAAAATACGATGAGAAAGAATAAAATTAATCCGCCAAAAAGGCCGATTTTTTGTTTCAGGTTAAGCAAAGAAAAATTCAGCTGCATATTTAAGGGTTTAATATCAAATTTATAAAAATTAGTCAAACTCCATCCATAAACTTAAGGTAAATCTTATGCAATCGTTCCAGGTCTTGACTAAATTATTAATTTTGCTGCTTAATATTAAACTCAGGTAAATATGAAAAAGTTGGGCGTTGTAGCTTTTGGTGGTAATGCATTATTACAGGCAGGGCAAAAAGGTACCATTGAAGAACAAGAAAGAAATGCCTATGAGTCTGGCGAAAGATTGGTATCACTTATAGAAAGAAACTATAATATAGTTATTACCCATGGAAATGGCCCCCAGGTTGGCAATATTTTATTGGCCAACCAGGCCGGTAATAAATTGTTTGGATTACCCGAAATGCCCCTCGATATTTGTGTGGCTTATTCGCAGGGATTTATTGGCTATATACTCGAACAACAATTAAGAAATGTACTTCAGCTAAAGGACCTCGACAGGGATATTATTACTATTATCACTCAAATTTTGGTGAATAAGGATGACCCAGCTTTTTCTAATCCGACGAAGCCGATTGGACCTTACTATACCAAAGAAGAGGCTGAACAAATTATGAAAGATGGACAGTCTAAATTTGCAGAAGACCCAAAGGGGAGGGGCTGGCGCAAGGTTGTAGCTTCTCCGAAGCCTTTGGTGATCTCAAATAAAAAGTCGATTGAACGAATCGCCCGTGATGGGCAAATCGTAATTGCAGTTGGTGGTGGCGGAATCCCGGCTTTTTATGTTGAGCCCAATAAAATGCAAGGGATTGATGCGGTGATTGACAAAGATCTTGCCTCGGCTTTATTGGCATCTCAAATTAATGCCGATAAACTATTTATCTTAACAGACGTCCCAAAGGTTTGTTTGAATTTTAATACTCCTCAGGAGAAAAGTCTGGATCGGATTACGATTGCACAGGCCAGAAAATATCTGGAAGAAGGCCATTTTGCAGAAGGAAGTATGGCCCCGAAAATAAGGGCAGCCGTTCACTTTGTTGAACACAGTGGTAAAGATGCAATTATAACCAAAAGCACACATTTAGGTATTGATAATGGTGGAACCAGGGTGGTAATGGTATAGATAATTCTAAGCGTGGGTTTTAACAAAAAATGCCACTTTCTCCAGGGATGTAATCATGTCATACTCTTCGAGGTAGATATGACCGGGTACATGGACAGGCTTCGGCGTATAATTCAAAATTCCTTTAATTCCGGCATTTACCAGTTTTTCTGCTATTTCGGGAGCTGCACCTGCCGGAACGGTAATAATTGCAATTGATATATTTTCTTTACGGATAATTTCACTTAACTGATCAATATGATATCCTTTTACACCAGAATATATTCGATCGGTTTTATCAGGGTTGTTGTCGAAAGCTGCTACAATTGAAAGCTTTGTACGTTTTCCATTGAAATAATTGATCATCGCCCTACCCAGGTTTCCAACACCAACCACCGCTACATTTAAACCTTCTTTTGTATCGATAATGTCGCCAATTAAATCAATCAATTCCTGTATGTTATATCCTTTCCGCAAAGTACCTGTGTATCCGATCAACATGATGTCTCTTCTAACCTGAACAGGTGTAATGTGTTGTATTTTAGCTATTTCATGAGAAAATATGTGCGTTTTCCCTTTAGCAGCGCATATTAACAATGCCCTGCGGTATTGACTTAGTCTTTCTATAGTTTTATGCGGTAAGTGCTTCATCGAGCTGCGATATTAGTTCATTAATTTCTAAAGTATCGCAAATTTAGATTTTGGTAAAATAAAATGCAAGAAAATTGTTAATTATTTAACAAGATAAACTTATTTTAAAATCACAACATTATTGCTTTGTCTTAAAAGACTTAGGATGTTGATTGCAAATATTTTACAAAATGTTTTCCGGGTAAAGAATTTAAGCGCTGCTTTTTACAAGCGTTTTTATAAGTTCATACCATGCCTCCATTCCTTCTCCTGATTTTACGGAAAGTTCGATAAATTTAAGATGATGATTTACCTGCAAAGCATAAGTCTTTGCTTTTTCAACATCAAAATCGACATAGGGCAACAGATCCATTTTATTAATGATGCAAATGTCGGAGGTGTGAAACATATTGGGATATTTAATGGGCTTGTCTTCTCCTTCAGTTACACTGATAATGACAACTCTTTTTGTTTCGCCTAAATCAAACATCGATGGGCAAACCAGATTTCCAACATTTTCAATCACCAGAATACTGTTGTTTTTGGGGTCCAGTTTATGTACTGCTTTTGAAATCATATCGGCATCCAGATGGCAACCATTGCCTGTGTTTACCTGAACCACCGGTGCCCCTGCTGCCTCGATCCGGTTGGCATCATTCATGGTTTGCTGATCGCCTTCAATTACATATAGAGGAAGCTTGTTTTGCATCTCCTTAATGGTTCGTTCTAGCAATGATGTTTTACCGGAGCCTGGAGAACTTACTAGGTTCAGTGTTAAAATATTTTTAGCCTCAAAATAACCCCTGTTTTTCATGGCAAGTAAATTATTTTTTTGAAGGACATCTACTTCAAGTTTAATTTCCTTGCTATGCTCATGATGATGAGTGTGATCATGTGTGTGACCATGTGTGTGATCATGGTGATGATCATGGTCATGATTATGCTCGTGATTTGTTGATATTGAATTGCTTGTTTCTTCGCCGGGCTTTTTAATTGATACTGAATCTTCGCCGCAACCGCATGTTCCACACATAATATTTTTTCTTTAAAATTATTAATTAATAATAAGCTTAAGCATTAATTTTCAGCAAAGGTCGAAAAAAAATTGAACAGAAAAACGATTTATAAGATTAAATCCATTAAAATTTAAATGTACAAGATAGTTGGATTCGATAGATATTTCCGTATATTAGCATGTACAGTTTGAGATTTAAAAATTTAATTAGAATTAGAAAAGGAGGAATCAATGCCAAAGAATGTATCATTAAGCGTTAAGTGTACCAAATGTAACCACACCCTCATGGATTACAAAAAAATGCTTAACGGTAAGCCAAGTATTTTAGTCGATATTAAATGTAAAGAAGAAAAGGGGAAATTATGGCTTTGTTCAACCTATGGGTGCTACGACAAAGAAGCTGATATTCAGTTGCCGGAAGGTTGTAAAGTGGACATCTTTTGCCCGCACTGTCATGAGTTGCTCAATACGAGCCTTGATTGTAAAGAATGCGATGGCAAGGTGGTTAAGTTTAATATTGATATCGGTGGTGTCGTTAGCATCTGCTCAAAAGTGGGATGCCAGAGTCATTATATCATGATTGAAAATCTGGAAGATACTTTACGTAAATTTCACAGAACTTATGGTGTATAATTTCTGGTTTAATTAAAGTTTAAAGAACTGTCGGTTCCGAAAATGGCCTTGATATTTATCAGCTACATTGGTGGAAAATAAAGCCTGAATGTAGATCCTTTCTGCGGTTTTGACTTAACATCGATTTTGATGTTGTGATAATCGCAGATTTTTTTCACAAGAGCCAGTCCCAGGCCGAAGTTATTATTACCTGATTGGAATTTCTTGAAACGGTCAAATATATAAGGTAGTTTATCTTCCGGAATGCCAATGCCGTTATCTTTAATTTCAAAGAAAAATGTTTGATTATCTGTACTCGTTATAATTTGAATCTCTCCTCCCTCTGGGGTATAACGTATGGCATTATAAATTAAATTATAAATCATAATATGGGCAAGTTCCTTGTTCCCTTTTAATAAGTAGATTTTTGAACAAAGTTCCGTTTTTGATCTGATTGATTTAACTGTAATTCTATCTTGGATTTCATTCAAAACGGATTCAACCAATTGATTGATATCAATGTTTTCATTGGTCAGATATTCCCTGTTTTCAATTCTGGATAGCAAAAGTAAGGATCTAACCAGTTTGGTCAGGCGCCCCAGTGTAACTTTCGTTTCGTAAATTTTAATGGCGTCATCTTCTTCCAGATTTGTGTTAGCTGAAAAGTTTTCGAGTTTCGATCTGATGATACTTATAGGAGTCAGGATTTCATGTGAGATATTTCCAATGTATTCCCTTTCCTCGTTAAATATTTCTTCAATTCTTTTCATCAGGTGATGAATATTATCTTCCAGGTACCTGAAGTCACTTGTTGTTGTTTTTGTAACAGAATAATTAAAATTTGAAGGATGGTTGTTCTTTTTTAAGTTTTTGATAATCATCTCAAATGGCCGGAGCAGGACCTGGGTGACAGTCATGTCGAAGATAATAGAAAGCGTTAGTACCAGCACAAGAAAGATGAAGGTAAAATTACGCAGGTTTTTCTCAAACAAAGTAATAGCTGCTGTACTTTGGCCAATTTCTAACAAATAATAATAATGATCATATTCAAAGTTTGCACTGATTACCCTGTAATCAAAAATTTCATTATCGATGATCCGTTGTGTCGATTCGATATATTCATTTAAAACGGTATCAGTACTAACTTCAATGGAAACATATTCCTCTTTTAAGATATTATAACTTCCGAATCCCGTCGGGCTATTCTCGATGTCAATAAATTGTTTAATGCCCATCTGTTCAATCAGCTCATAAACCCGATCCAGTTTGTCGATCAATTGTTTGTCCATTTCCTGGATTGAGATTTTTTTAACGATCCATGGCAGGACAAAAACCGCGATAATTATAATCACGATTTTTGAAAACGCATTAATAAGTGTGAGCTGGGTTTTGAGTTTTGTTTTGGGAAATGTCATTATTTATCGAATTTATAACCTAAGCCCCTGACTGTTTTTATATGATTTGCTTCGCTATGCTTTGAGAGTTTTTTTCGGATGTTTTTTATGTGAACATCAATATAGTTTGAGTCATAATCTTCTTCGTAAAATCCACCCCAGATATGCTCTGTTAGCTGTAATCGGTCGAGGGTTCTTCCTTTGTTTAAGATTAAATAGCTCAGAAGATCAAATTCTTTTTGGGTCAGGTCCACACTTTCGTTTGCATGTTTTAGCAATCTTTTATCAATGTTAATGACAAATTCCCCAAACTTGATTTCAGATTTGTTTTGACCAAATTTCCTGCGTGTAATGGCCTGTAATCTGGAGTGCAGTTCGAGTAATGAAAAAGGTTTGGCCAGATAATCGTCTGCTCCATAATCGAAGCCTTTCAGTTTATCTTCGAGCTCTCCACGTGCTGTGATTACGATAAAATATGCTTCCGAATTATATGATTTGGCCTCTTTGATCAAATCCAGTCCGTAATAGTCTGGCAGCCCAATATCAATGAGCACAAAATCGTACAAGTTTACAGCAAGCATTTCCGAGGCTTCCATGCCTGTGTAAACGGTATCGCATTGATAATGTTCTTTTTTTAGAAATTGTTCAATTTCATCGGCGAGTGGCTTTTCATCCTCAATAATAAGTATTCTCATGGTTCAGAAAATTGGCGTATAAATTAATGAAATAAGAAAGCCTCCCTGATCTTCCCAGTTGATGCTTTGAAGTTCTTTCGACGGAATATCATAAAACCAGTTCAATGAGATTGAAATATTGCTGTAACTATAAATGAGGGGTAAATATATCCCAAGGCTCTGGTATTCAAAAGCTCCTGTTGTATATCCGCGATTGTTCAGAAATCTTTTTCTGAACTGATATTGCATGGGTGTATAATTTTCAAAAATCCAATCATCGGTTCCAAAATGCCCTGAGATACTTGGAGTAAACATGAGAAAGTCGTTTTTAAAAAACAAATTGTCGAAATCGAGATTTATCATCAGATTCAGATCTGTAAAAAAATTATTTGTGAGCCCGTTCATATAATAAAAGTCACTGCCGATGCTAATATATTTTGAATTTAGTGTTAGGCTGCCCATAATTTCGTGTTCGTATGAAATCCCTTCATAAATGGTATCTCCTTTAAAGTTATGATAGAGATAGCTGATGTCGACATCCATAAAATCGATAATGGTTTTTTGATAACCTATTTGGAAGTCTGTTTCATAGGTGTTGTAAGTTGCAAGATAATAATTGGTATAATCAAAGGATGCCCACATGCCGCTTTTATGAAAATAACTCAAATCGGCCGAGTATGTAGGCATTTTAATCTTGCTGTCAAGATTTTTGTATTTTATGTTATTGCTGGAATAACTCAATGAAAACATTAACAGGTCATATTTTGTGTTTGTTACACTGTCATTTTCAATCGTATTATAGAAGGTGCTGTCTGTTGTTTGAGCAATAAGCATCGGGGATGAAACAATGAATAAAATCAAAAACAGGCTTCTGTTCATAGCGTTTCTTTTAATGTACGATCTAACCTTTTTTTCGGATTGGTTTTCGCATAACCGATGACTTCCTGATCGCTTTTTTAAGCTTTTGGGATTGAAGTTTTGCTTTGTTTTGATTAATGTTTTTTAATTGTGTTTGCTGTATGTTGGCTTTTGGAACCGTTTTTATCTTAGACTCTACAACTGCTTTCTCAGTTGTTTTGTTTTCTTGTTTTTCAACTTTTTTAACGGGAGGCTGTTGGCCGAAAGCTATCGAAGCCAGCATGATAAAAAACATTAAGAATATATATTTGATTGATTTCATATCCCCGAATTTTTTTTAAAGATACAATTATTAAAGTAAATATGTTTAAGAGTTTTGTTAATTCCGTTCAGTTTGGTTCTTATTTATGAGTTAAAATTAGTATTTAAAAATAAATGCGGGGAGGCTTTTCCGCTTTTATTATAAAATATTCTGACCAAGTCCATTGTGTTTACAAACGCTATTTTGAAACGAACAAATGAAAGCCTCCCCGGGATCATATGCAGAATTTAAAATCTTTTTCTGTCTCCTTTTAATTCAATAATTTCGGTTTCTCCATTGGTTGTAACTTCCGCAAGGTTGTCGCAGCTTCCATCTCCAAAATCAATAAAGATTTCGGTGCCATCACCTTTTATAATGTGAATAATACCTGAAACATAAAAGCGTGAACAATCGTTTGTATTGTTTCTGATTAAAGGAGAAGTGATTTCTGAAGAAAAGGTTTCTCCGTCGGCTGAAATTCCTGTTGAAATTCCGGTTACACTGATAATGTCATCATGCTTGTCACGGGTGTCAGATCCTTCAATTACTTCTCTTGTGCGTTGCGCGGTCCGGCTAATTGTTCCGCCATTGTCGGCTAATATAATGGCACCATTATCAACGATATCCATTTGCCGGTTTCCATTATCATTAATATAACCATTCACCGTTTTTACCCCGGTCACCTGGTTTCCGTTTACAAAGTAATTTTCAAATTCATAGGTTACCATTGTTTGGCCTTCAAAATAATTCCCGGTTTTGGTCATTATCATCACTCCTTTTCTTTCGCGGCCATCCTGACCGGTACAACCTTCTTCGCCAAAATCGATGGTAATCACCGTCGATCCGTCGGTTGTAACAGTGCTTACGGTTACGCAATCACCCATGCGCATAAAACGATACCCGAACATCTCGGTGGTTTTTAAATCAGAAAAATTGAAATTCACTGCTTCATCCGATATTTCGATAATTTCATCAAAAAGTTCGGCAGCAAAGGCCTCGTCCAAAGCTAGATCCAGACTTTTGATATTCATGTCATCAAAAGTATTTTCGGTTTTATTACACCCAACAAAAGCGGTAGTAACAATCAAGCCGAGTATTAGTGTCCATTTAAATTTGAGATTCTTTTTCATGGTATTTCATTTTAGTGTGAATAAATTTTTGAAGCAATGTTAAGATGCTAAAATGAAGTGAAAATGAAGAAAGGAAATAAATTATGAATTGTAAATCGTAAATTATGAGTTATGAGTGATTTGGGAATTATGAACAAACTACCAAATAATCAATAATCAATAATCTTTTGTAAACCTTGGTTTAACAGATGCGTGGTAATTGCTCTCCGGCCAGCATATCGATAATTCTTTTGCCCCCGATTGTTGTTGTTATCCATCCTTTACCATGGTGTGAATCAACAATTTCTCCAATCACAGCAGCCTGTTTGCCGAATTGATTTTTGTGCATAATTTGAAGTACCTTATCGCTGTCAGCATCCGAAACGATCATAATTACCTTGCCTTCATTGGCGACGTATAGCGGATCGAACCCAAGCATCTCGCACATTCCTCGAACATTTTCATTTACCACGAGTTTCGATTCATCAAGCTCAATGCCATAATTTTTTCCTGATGCCAACTCTGTTAGAACGGTGGCTACACCACCACGGGTTGCATCACGCATGAACTTAATTTGGGATTCGCTGCTCACTATTTCTTGTATCAACTCATTCAGGCATGCACAATCAGATTCGATGGCAGACTTAATATTTAGTTCATTACGGGCACTTAGAATGGCCATTCCATGGTCACCGATGCTCCCATTAATGATTATATGATCTCCTTGTTTTATTTCTTTGCCGGAACTGATATTCAAAAGGTTCTCGTTCAAAATACCAATTCCTGAAGTATTGATAAAGACTTTATCACATTTTCCCCGGTCCACTACTTTTGTATCCCCGGTTACAATTAACACTCCGGCTTTTTTGGCTTCTTCCGACATGCTTTTAACAATGATTTCCAGATCATCAAGTGGAAAGCCTTCTTCAATAATAAAGCCTGTACTGATGTATTTTGGGACGGCACCACTGACGGCCAAATCATTTACCGTTCCGGCAATGGCCAGTTTGCCGATATTCCCGCCCGGAAAAAATATGGGATCTACCACATAAGAATCGGTGGTATAGGCAAGGTTTTTGGATTTGATTTCTAATAAGGCAGAATCGGTCTGCTGTCGGAGAATGGGATTGTCAAAATATTTTACGAATAACTGACTGATCAAATCGTGCGAAAGTTTACCGCCGCTTCCATGGCCCAGTAATACATTTTTATTTTTCATGCCTATTCTCTGTTAAAACGATAGTATGCATTGCATGCGCCTTCATTCGATACCATACAGGCTCCTACCGGATCAATGGGTGTGCACGCTTTGGCAAATAATTTGCAATCTTTTGGTTTTTTAAGGCCTTTCAATATTTCGCCGCAAATACAGCCTTTATCTTCTTTTGTAGGCTCAACTTCAACAGTCAGCTGAATTTCTGCATCATAATCAGCATATTTTTTACGAATTCCAAGCCCGCTCTTTGCCAATACTCCCAGTCCCCTCCACCAGTCATCTTTGAGTTCAAATACTTCATCAAGCATTTGCAATGCCTTTAGGTTACCTTCGGGCCGTACCACACGGCTGTATTGAATTTCTATTTTAGGGTCGTTATTTTCAATTTGTTTCACCAGCATCAGTATTGATCGGAGCAGATCCACTGGTTCAAATCCAGAAATGACGCATCCCAGTTTATATTTTTCGGCAATATCTTTGTAAATGCCTGAACCTGTGATTGTACTCACATGGCCCGGAGCAATATAACCATCAATTTTAACCCCTTCGTCGATGAGTGCTGCCATGGCCGGTGGCATTATTTTGTGTGAACTATACAGAAAGAAATTTTTAATTCCTGCTTTGTGGGCGTTTAAAACTCCAACAGCACTGCTTGGCGCAGTAGTTTCAAATCCAATGCCCAGAAAAACAACTTTTTTATCCGGATTATCTTTGGCAATTTTTAAGGCATCCAGCACCGAATACACAATGCGAATGTCAGCTCCGTTTGCCTTCTCTTCATCAAGCGAAGTTGTAGAACCCGGAATCCTGATTAAATCGCCATAGGTGGTGATGATCACTTCTTTTAGCCTTGAATAAGCCACGGCCTGATCGATATATTTTCGACTCGAAACACAAACAGGGCAACCCGGCCCCGAAACCAAATTAATATTTTCCGGTAGCAGACTGGGTATGCCGAATTTTTGAATCGACATGGTATGCCCGCCACATACTTCCATGAGTGTGATGTGTTTGGCAGATGCTTTTTTAATTTGCCCGACCAATTCAAGTACCAGCGATTTATCGCGATATTCATCAATATATTTCATGATGTAAAATTTAGTAGGTTGTAGTGCCCATCAGGTAATTCGATTGCCTGATTTTTGTTCTTCTTCGTCAAGCTGTTGGTTAAGATCCTCAAATTCTTTAAATATTTTTAGGGTTTCCTGCGCATCTTCTTCGCTGATTTTTTGGATGGCAAAGCCGGTATGTAATAAAATATAATCGCCCACTTCAACACCCTCAATCATTTGTAAACTTGCATCATAAGTTGTGCCCCCAACGCTAACAACAGCCATTTCTCCTTCGATCGATTCAACTTTTGCCGGAATGCTTAAACACATATTTTAAATTTTTATTTTATAATGATGAATGATTATTCTTTAAATAAAGCCAATGGCCTTAAAATTTCATTAATCAATTGTTATTTTTTAGTGCTCTTTTTTTTGCCGCAATGGCTATTTGTCCCAAAGCAAGTCCTCCATCGTTTGCGGGAATTTTTTCTTGAGAAAATACCAGAAACCCGGCTTTACTTAATAGCTTCTCTGTCTTTTCAAGTAAATACCTGTTCTGGAAACTTCCACCCGATAAAACAACTTTGTTCAGCCCGCTGGATTTCCTGATCATTGAAACAGCTGCAAAAATAACATTAATTATAGTATTGTGGAACTTTGCTGAAATAACACCTTTTGAAATTCCGTTTGTAAGATCATTCACGATCCCTTCAAACATTTTTTGAAGTTTAATTTCTTTTTGAATTTCGAATTCGTAATGATCAGTAATTTGATTGTCGATAGCGGCTTCCAGTCTCATCGGGGCCTCTGCATGAAAGGAGGCAGTGGTGCAAATATTTGTGAGAGCAGCAACGGCATCAAAAAGCCGACCGGTGCTTGAAGTTAACGGGCAATTGATGTTTTTATCAATCATATTGTTGACCATCTCATGTTCAATGTCAGGAATGCTTTTTAAAAATTCGAGACCCCATGCCTGGTAAGTGTCCCCAAAATATTTTTTAAGGTATGAAACGGCCATCCGCCATGGATTTTTTGTTGCTTTATCGCCACCGGGCATTTGAATATACTCAAAATGTGTAATCCTTTTATAATCAGCAAAATCACAAAGCATAAATTCGCCACCCCAAATGTGCCCGTCATCACCAAGCCCGACTCCATCCAGTGCAATGCCAATGACCTTTTCATCTAATTGATGCTCGGCCATACAGGATGCAATATGCGCATGATGGTGCTGGACGGCCAACGTCTTGGTTCCCATCTCGTTTGCAAAACGGGTTGATAAATAATCGGGATGCAGGTCGTGGACAACCAATTCGGGTTTCATGCGAAATAGGCGTTGAAACCTTTCGACAGATTCTGTGTAAAATTCAAGCGTTTCCAGGTTTTTCAGGTCGCCAATATGTTGGCTCAAGATGGCCTGGTTTTCTTTACCGATACAGAAGCAGTTTACCAATTCGGCTCCTGCAGCAAATATGCCTTCAACTTTAAAATTTAATCGTACCGGGCTGGGTGCATAGCTCCTCGATCGCCTGATCATCCGTATTTTATGATTACAAACGAATGAAACAGAGTCGTCGGTTCGGTTGTGTATATCCCTGTTATAGCTTACAACTGCGGAAATTTTAGGGGAAAAAACATCCACTGCTACCCGGTTATCAATAATAATGGGTTCGTCAGAGATGTTACCGCTGGTCAGTACGATGACCGGAAGTTTCAATTTTTCGAATAAAAGATAATGAAAAGGCATATAAGGCAGCATTGCCCCGCTTGTACTAAAACCGACACTGACTCCGTGTGCAAGCTTTTTTTTGTCTTTTAATAAAACAATTGGTTTCCGCCAACTTGTTAATACTTGTTTCTCCAAATCATTAATTTCAACAAAGTTTGATGCGCTCTCTAAATCGCGAAACATCACGGCAAATGGCTTGCCATCTCGGTTCTTAATTTTTCGTAATTGTGCGACAGTATTTTCATTTTGCGCATCACAAGCCAAATGATATCCTCCCATTCCTTTTATGGCTACAATCTCTCCCTGTTCAAGCAATGCGCAAACATGTGTTATTATATCATCAAATTCATTTATAATTTGATCAGCTTTAATTAATTGGTATGTCGGCCCACAATTGTTGCAGGCAACAGGTTGGGCATGAAATCTCCGGTCCAGCACATTCTCGTATTCTACCCTGCATTTTTCGCACATTTCAAAGGCTTGCATGCTTGTTTTTTCGCGATCGTAAGGAAGATCTTTAATAATGGTAAAACGGGGTCCGCAATTGGTGCAATTTATAAATGGATAATTAAAACGGTGAGCCTGTGTTTTTAAATCTTTAAGGCAGTCATCGCAAACACCTATATCAGGACTAACTTCGGTGATCTCGTCTGATTTATTTTTACTTTTTATAATTTTAAAAACGGAAAAATTTTGTGATTTAACCACCCTGTGTTCAATCGCGAAAATAGAAGCTGCAGTTGGTGCCTGATCTGTTACCGCTCCTATAAAATCATTTAATTGGTGGTGCGTTGCGTTCAATTCAATATGAACGCCGTTGTTTCTGTTCTCAACCCATCCTTTCAGTTTAAATTGATGTGCCAGTCGATAAATGTAAGGACGAAAACCAACTCCCTGTACTAAACCCTGAATGTGTATGTGGTATGTGTTTACATGCATTTCTTCCGCCATCGGTTTGGCTGATTTTATAATTAGTTCGGGCAAAATTAATCTTTTTATCAAAATGAATTTCTTTGATAATAGAAACATACCACTAAATTTGTAGTACTAAAAGAGCGTGAGGGTGTAAATATTTTTAAAATAATTTGAATTAATCTAAAAACCATCTTCAGTTAAAATAGGAAAGCAGGATAAAAAAATATTGTTGATTTAATATACGCAATTAAAAAAATTCATTCATGAAATTACCTAAAAAAACAGTTCAGCGATTAAGTCGTTATAGAAGGCTGCTGTTGAAATATATGTATGTATCTGATCCGTTTATTTATTCGCATGATTTGGCCCGTTTGCTCAATCTGAACCCTGTGCAGGTAAGGCGCGATTTAATGCTGATCGGGTCATCAGGAAATCACCGAAAAGGCTATAATGTGAATGAATTGAATAAATTAATCGGTGAAACAATTGACAGTGAGTATCAACAAAATATTGCCATAATAGGCATTGGCAGGCTGGGCCAGGCCATATTGAGCTATGTAAGCGGACAGGAAATAAACTTGAAAATTAGTGCAGCTTTCGACATTGACCCACAAAAGATCGGGAAAAAATTCAATGGGGTATCCTGTTATGATATCAGTCAGTTGAGTTCGGTAATCAAAGAAAAGAATATCGAAATCGGAATTCTTGCGATTCCTTCTGAATTCGCAATTTCAATTGCTGCCATATTATTGGATTCCGGAATAAAAAGTATGATTAACTTCACCTCTGTGCATCTCGACCTTCCCAAGTCAATCTATCTGAAAGAATTTGATATGATTACGACCCTCGAAGAGATGGCCTATTTTGTAAAATGTAAGTGATAACATATGTTGATAATTTATTAACAAGATAAGTATCAGAAAGTGAGGTGTTAATATATATTATTAACGTTTATGTGTTTTTGTTGCCATTCTATGAATATTTTACATAATCTTTTCATCTGTAAATTACTGCGCAATCATATCTAAATGCCTGTATATGAAGGATGCTATTTAAATTTCTTCTAAATATAGCTTTTGCTTTTTTGATAAATAAATTTCTTCTAATTTTGCATTTGTTAAAAAATTAACAGATTGTAAAGCGAACAATTTTAAGGTATAATAAAACAATTTATTATTTATGAGAAATATTGTAAAAAACATTGTTGTGAAATACAATAATGATAAAACCAGGCTTATGGATATCTTGCTGGATATACAGAGTGAATTTGGTTTTATATCTGATGAAGCGGTTGAGGTTGTTGCAAAAGAGACTGTACTATCAAAAGTTGATGTTGAACAAACAATGAGCTTCTATCATTTCTTTACAAAAAGCCCGGCGGGTAAATATGCTGTTTATCTGAATGACAGTGTTGTCGCCAATTTGAAAGGGCGCGCAGCCGTTGCAAAAGCATTTGAAGAAGAGGCTGGTTGTACATTTGGAAGTGTTTCATCGGATGGTACAATCGGACTGTACAACACAGCGTGTATCGGAATGAGCGATCAAGAACCAGCGGCTTTGATTAATAATGTCGTATTCACCCAACTGACTCCACTTAGGGTCAAGGAGATTGTTCAGAAAATGAAAGCAGGAATTCCAGTAAACGAAATGATTGACATCAAAGGTGATGGTCATAACAGTTCGGAACTGGTAAATGCAATGGTATTTAATAATATCCGTAAGGCAGGGCCTGTTTTTTTTACGCCTAATGAAGATGGTGCCGCGCTTAAGAAAATTGTTGGAATGTCGCCAAATGAGGTGATCGATACTGTTAAAGAGTCGTATTTACGTGGAAGGGGAGGAGCTGGATTCCCAACAGGTTTGAAATGGGATTTTTGCCGTAAAAGCGAAGGGCCGCGATATATCCTCTGCAATGCTGACGAAGGTGAGCCGGGTACATTTAAAGAAAGAGTTATTTTAACCGAAATTCCAAAATTGTTGTTCGAAGGAATGGCTATTGCTGCTTATGCCATTGATGCAAAAGAAGGAATTTTATACCTGAGGGCTGAGTATACCTACCTAAAAAAATATCTCGAACACACTTTGGAGGAAATGCGTAAACGCAACCTCCTCGGGAAAAATATTGCAGGTAAAAATGGCTTTGATTTTGACATTAGAATCCAGATGGGTGCAGGTGCTTATGTTTGTGGCGAAGAATCGGCACTCATTGAATCGGCAGAAGGCAAAAGGGGAGAACCCAGAAACCGCCCACCGTTTCCGGTGCAAAAAGGTTATCTTCAAAAACCCACCGTTGTTAACAATGTTGAAACCTTATGCACAGTCGTTAAAATTATTAACAATGGTCCCGAATGGTTCTCATCAATGGGATCGCGCGAAAGTAACGGTACAAAATTAGTAAGTGTTTCAGGCGATTGTCAATTCCCGGGAGTATATGCAATTGAATGGGGATTAAGGGTGCGGGATCTTCTAGAGATGGCTGGTACTGAAAATGTTCAGGCCGTGCAAATAGGTGGTCCATCCGGTATCTGTATCGGACCAAGTGGTTTTAAACGTAGCATCTCGTTCGAGGATATCCCAACCGGTGGCGCAATTATGATCATTGGTAAGGAAAGAAACCTTCTGAAAGATGTTGTGTTGAATTATATGAACTTTTTTATTGATGAATCTTGTGGGTCGTGCGTTCCATGTCGTGCAATAACGGTTTTAATGAGAAATACGCTCCAGAAAATTATTGATGGCAAAGGTGTTAAAAAAGATATAAACAATTTGCTCGACTGGGGTAAAAAGATGAAGGAAGCAAATCGTTGTGGACTCGGTCAGACTGCTGCGAATCCAATTCTTACAACCATTGAAAATTTCAGGGAACTTTATGATGAACTCGTAAAGGATGAAACCGAATATGAAACAGGATTTAGTTTAGAAGAAGCTGTTGCCGATTCGTGTGAATATGTGAACAGGGTTCCAAATCTGTAATAAAAGGGTCTTAAAATTTAAGTTGATTAGATAAAAAATAATACAATGAGCGAAAAAATAAAATTCACCATAGATGGTAAAGAGTGTTTAGCAGAACCGGGCCAAAATGTTCTGGATGCAGCTCGTGATAACGGGGTTTTTATTCCGTATCTATGTCATGTGAGAGGGATCAAACAAGCAGGTTCATGCAGGGTATGTAATGTTAAGATTGCCGGCAGAACAATGACCGCTTGTACCACTCCTGTAGCTTCGGGTATGGAGGTAGAAAATGATACCGCCGAATTGCGCGATTTGCGAATGACAATCATTGAAGCACTGTTTGTTGAAGGTAACCATTTCTGCCCATCCTGCGAGAAAAGCGGAAATTGTGAACTGCAGGCATTGGCATATCGATACCAAATGATGGTTCCGCGTTTTCCATATCAGTTTCCCCAAAAAGAAATTGATGCATCAAATCCCAAAATTCTGATCGATCGAAACCGATGTATCTTATGTAAAAGATGTGTTCGGTCGTTTAAAGATGATAAAGGCAGAAGTTTATTCGCCTTTAAATCAAGGGGACATAAATTGCAAATCAGCATTGATAAAGAATGCGCACTTGAAATTACTGATGAAAAAGCCCAGGAAATCATGGACATTTGTCCGGTCGGAGCTTTGATCAAAAAAGAAAAAGGTTTCGATCAACCGATCGGTTCACGAAAATTTGATAAGAACCCTATCGGGAGCGATATAACAAGTGTTATTTAGTATATAAAATATTTAGGAGGTCTAATATAATGAGTAAACCAATAGTTGCAACAACATCTTTAGCTGGCTGTTTCGGATGCCACATGTCACTGCTTGACATTGATGAAAGGATTCTTCAACTGATCGATCTGGTTGAATTCAATAAATCACCGATTGATGATATTAAAACTTTTACGAAGCAATGCGACATCGGGTTGATAGAAGGAGGCTGCTGTAATAGTGAAAATATTCACGTATTGAAGGAATTTAGAAAAAAATGTAAAATTTTAGTTTCAGTTGGCGAATGTGCGATCATGGGCGGCTTGCCCGCTTTGCGAAATGGAATCCCGGTAAAAGAATGCCTCGAAGAAGCATATCTGAACGGGCCAACGGTTGCGAATAATACCGAAAAAATTCTACCGAACGATGATGAATTGCCGATGATACTGAATAAGGTATATCCTTGCCACGAAGTCGTAAAAATTGATTATCACCTGCCGGGTTGCCCGCCAAGTGCCGATCTGATTTGGGAAGCACTTGTGGCATTGGTTACAGGCAATCCATTAAAATTACCTTACGAAGTTGTTAAATTTGATTAAAAGCGAAAAATCATGACAAAAAAAATAACGATAGAACCCGTAACCAGAGTAGAAGGTCATGGTAAAGTGACAATTCATCTGGATGATAACGGTAATGTAACACAAAGCCGATTGCATATTGTAGAATTTAGGGGCTTTGAACGTTTTGTCCAGGGACGCCCTTACTGGGAAGCACCGGTTTTAGTTCAGCGACTATGTGGAATATGTCCTGTTAGTCACCATTTGGCAGCCGCAAAAGCACTGGATGTGATTGTTGGTGCTGGTACAGGTGAAGGTTTAACTCCAACCGGAGAAAAAATGCGTCGATTGATGCATTACGGACAAATGTTCCAATCACATGCTTTGCATTTCTTCCACCTGGTTTCACCAGATTTATTATTGGGAATTGATGCGGATCCGGCAATTAGAAATGTGATAGGCGTTGCAATGAAATTCCCGGACCTTGCGGTTCAGGGCGTAATGATGCGTAAATATGGCCAGGAAATAATAAAAGCCACAGCCGGTAAAAAAATTCACGGTACAGGTGCAATACCCGGGGGGATCAACCGCCATTTAACCGTTGAGGAAAGAGATAATTTCCTGAAAGGTCCCGATCCGTTGAATATTGACAAAATGATCGAATGGTCTCATGCAGCACTTGATCTTTTCAAAGGATATCATAAAGAACATGCCGGATTAATTGATACTTTTGCAGCATTCCCTTCCAATCATTTGAGCCTTGTTCGTAAAGATGGTGCATTGGATTTATACCATGGGGTGCTAAGGGCCGTTGATGCCGATGGTAAAAAAATTCTCCATGATGTAGATTATCAGGATTATTTGGAGTATATAGGCGAAGAAGTCAGAAATTGGAGCTATATGAAATTCCCATATCTGCTCGAATACGGAAAACAGGATGGATGGTACAGGGTTGGCCCATTGGCTCGAATGAATACCATCGACTTCATTCCAACTCCGCTTGCACAAAAAGAATTTGAAATTTTCAGGGCATATACCAAGGGTAAACCAAATAATATGTCGATGCATATGCACTGGGCACGATTAATTGAAATCCTGCACTCTGCAGAAATGATGAAGGAACTGTTGAACGACCCGGATTTGTTGTCAGGAGAATTGGTGACCAAGGGATTGAAGCAAAAAGAAGGAGTCGGTTTAATTGAAGCGCCTCGCGGTACCTTGTTCCATCACTATAGAATTGATGATAATGACCAGATAGAAATGGCCAACCTGATTGTTTCAACAACCAATAACAACGAGCCAATGAATATTGCGGTTCGTAAAGTAGCTGAGGCACAAATGAACGGTCAGAAAGAAATTACCGAACCCATGATGAATGCCTGTGAGGTTGCCATCAGGGCCTATGATCCGTGTTTGAGTTGCGCTACACACGCATTGGGGAAAATGCCCCTGGAGATCAATTTGTTTGATTCCAAAAACAATCTGATCGATAAAAAAAGAACATAGTACAATCGATTATTTCACTTAGGTGGATTTGATGAAACGGGTTGCAATTTATTGCAGCCTGTTTTATTTAGGGTCCAAATTAGCTGAAGTTCCTAAGTTGATTAAAATGATCAAAACTTTAGGCACTTCAAATTTTACTAAAGCTAAGTACTATTTTATATATATTTTTACAGGATGAAAATTTTACTTTACGGATACGGAAATCCCGGGCGTCAGGATGATGGATTGGGAAATGCTTTTATTGAAAGTATCGAAATTTGGGCCGAAGAAAATAAAATCGAGGGCCTCGAATTTGACAGTAATTACCAGCTAAATATAGAAGATGCAGATGCGATTGCCGATAAAGATATCGCGATCTTTATTGATGCTTCGGTTGAAGAAATCGATGATTTTTGTATAACTCGTGTAAGTGAATCTTCAAAAATTACCTTTACAACACATGCCGCATCTCCCGGTTATATTGTTGATTTATGTAAAAAGATTTACGATAAGGCCCCTCCGACCTATTTAATCCATCTCAGGGGTTATGAATGGGAATTTAAAGAAGGACTAACTGATAAAGCCAAAAAAAATCTGGATCTGGCCCTCAATCATATAAAACCGTACCTCTTAAATCCTGAAAAATTCAAAATGTTCGATAAGGATTTGAAGTTTTGTGATAATTAAACATTTCGTGAGCGTTAACTTCTTTAGCGTAACCTGAATATCCCAATCTTTGCGGGATACATAGGAGGAGTATATATTGCCCAACAACCATTTGCCGCACCCTGAGTGGCCCGTCGGAGACGGGAAGTATCGAAGGGTGCTATTTCTTAAAATGCTTCTTAGATAATATGGGCAATTCATTTAGTTCTCCTTTTATGAGAGCTTCTTTTTTCTTCCTGCTCCACCCTTGAATTTGTTTTTCCCTATAAAAAGCTTGATCTATTCTTTGAAATTCTTCATAATAAACCAATTTAACAGGCAGGTGTTTCTTTGTAAAATTGGCACCTTGTCCTGACTGATGCTGTGTAATTCTTTTCGCCAAATGTTTGGTGCTTCCGGTATAGTATTGGCCGTTTGCACATTCCAGGATGTATAAATAGCCTTTCATATGCTAGTGGTATTGATGGGCGCTTTGATACATCGCGCCGAAGGCGCAATACTCAACGCCCGATATTTCAAGTTTAGAACAATTTTATTTTATGCAATAGATGCACCCTGAGTGACACGCCGAAGGCGTTGTGTATCGAAGGGTGCAAATCTGATTTCTGCACATTGTATATTCGAAGCCGAAAATCACGCATCTTGAAAAACTTTTTTAAGTATTTGTAAAACTACTTCATGTTTTTATAAAATCACTTCATCTTTTCACAAAACTACTTCATGTTTTTAGTTAGATCAATTTATGCTGAAATAATAAAATCTAACCAATATTTGTTTGTTGTTTTGACAGGATAAATTCCAGGCTTTTTTTCGCCACTTCTGCCATCATTTTATGTCCTTCCTGATTCGGATGAAGCCCATCTTCCAAAAACAAAGCGGGATGCATGTTTTTAGAAAAATCAATAAAAGGCTGTTGATCATCTGATATGAATTTTATCAAAGATGTATGGTACTCCTTCAGTCGCCGATCCATCCCCTTTAAATCCATAAACATTCGTCCACCATCATCAATTTGAGGCAGGTAATACGGAGTCGGGATGCCGATGATCGACTGAATTTGATGATGTCTGGCATGGCGGGTCATGGCCAGTATATTACCTATGATTTGATTGTCGGGTATATTGAACCAAATATCATTGGTCCCGCCCATAATGATGACATAATTTGGTTTCTGAACGATTACCATTTCATAGAATCGTGCCAGCATTCCTCCGGTAGTATCGCCACAAATCCCGCAATTAATAATTTCCTGATCCATTTCCTGATCCAGTAAATCGGGCCAGCAGCTTCCTTCCGGAATGCCGTATCCTTCGGTAAGGCTGTCCCCGATACAAATGATTTTTTCTGTGCTCATTTTATGTGAAGAAAATGTTAAAACCAATCTATTATTTTAAAATCACAAATTAATTGGATTTAGTTTTTGAATCCGGAAATGGAGGCAATCCATCTGGAACCATAGGTACCCATTTTTCATTGCCTTTTTTCTTCAGGAATTCTTCTTTGATTTCCATTCTCAGTTTCTCATTTTCAAACAAATCAACCATCGTTGTTCCAAGTGCTTTGGAAGCAAATAACATTCCTTTGTGACCAATGCTCATTCCGCCAGATGCAACTACTACCCACGAATGCCAGGGTGCCATGTATGGAGTGGTGGTAGCCGACAAACTGATTTGTGGTACGATTTGACTAACATCCCCCACATCTGTTGAACCTCCGGGAGGGTCATCTTTTTTTGCTTCCAGGGGCTTGATGCCGCCCTTGATGCCTTGTGGTTCCATATCACAGGATTTCATGATCTCATCGGCAAAAGCCAGTTCTTCATCTGAGTATTTAATCGGGCCCACCAACTCCATATTCTGATGCAAAACTTTTTCGCCGGTTTCATTCTTAAGCAATTCGTACAAACCGCTGTTTAATTTAACCTCGTATTTAACACCGGCCATCAATGCAGCTCCTTTAGCAATTTCCTGCATCCGGTCAGAAACAATTCCTACACCGTTTTGTTTTGTATCTCTGATCCATAACCAGACACTAGCTTCATCAGGAACCACATTGGGAACCTTTCCTGCTCCGGTAAATACATAATGCATCCTAACGCTTGGTTTAACATGTTCGCGCAAATAATTGATGCCTGAAGCAAATAATTCAGCTGCGTCCAGGGCACTGCGTCCATTCCACGGATCGGCTGCTGCATGGGCGCTCTTGCCTGTAAATGAAATAATGTAATCTCTGATAGCCTGAGAACTTTGCATACTTGCTTCATTTTCGTATCCCGGATGCCAATCCAGACAAACATCCAGATCGTTAAACAATCCTTCGCGGGCCATATAAACTTTGCCAGAGTAATTTTCTTCGGCAGGTGTACCATAAAACCTTATCGTGCCTTTCAGTTTGCCGGATTCAATAAGCTCTTTAATGGATAAAGCAGCACCAAAAGCTCCCACGCCTAATAAGTTATGCCCACAGCCATGACCGGGAGCATCAGCCTTCAGTTCTTCTTTGGTTGTCTGAGCTTTTTGTGAAAGTCCGGGTAAAGCATCATATTCGCCTAAAACACCAATGATGGGTTTGCCTGAACCATAGGATGCAACGAAAGCAGTGGGTAAGCCGGCTACTCCTCTTTCTACATTAAATCCTTGTTTTTCTGCATAATCTGCCAAAATCTGCGATGAATTGTATTCGAGCAAAGCAGTCTCGGCCAAAGCCCAAATCTGATCACTCAATTCGATCAATTCTTGTTGGTGTCTTTCAACTGAATTAATAACTTCCTGTTTGTTCTTCGTCAATTCAGTTTGACAAATGGCTTGGGTTGAAATAAAAAATAAACCCATTAAAAGGAACAAAGTATTTGATTTCATTATATTATTTTATTAAATGGTTAAATCATTGAAAATCAATTTAAAATTTGAAGTGAATCAGCTGCATGGCAGATAAAAACTTTGAGGTGATTTAATGTTGCATTATTTTTTCGGTTTTTGTTTGTTGAAAAAATTAATGGCAAGATAAAGAATGGTTAAAATGGCTACAAATATGATCATGGCTCTTAATTCGATCCATGCCAAATTGGTGAAAAGCCAAAGAATAACGATCACAGACAGCGCAGGGATGATGTAACCACCCGGTATTTTGTAGGCATCTTTTATTTTTAGCCTTGTCTTTCGAAGTTTTATTCCGGCAACAACAACCCCGAGGTAAATTAATAAATAGGAAACGCTCGACAATACGGCCAGTTCTTTGAATTCGCCTGTAACGGCAAAAATGAAGCCCATCACGGCATAAACGATAATAGAGACACTTGGGGTGGCATATTTTGAGTTGATATGGGCAAGCGCTTTTATGGGAACCACCTTGTCGCGGGCGGCAGCATACAAGACCCGGGGCATATTCAATGTCATGCCACTCAGATTTCCAAACATCGAAAAGGAAGCCCCGATAATAACAACGGTTGCGCCAATCGGGCCTATCATTCGCATGGCAACTTCTGCCAGAGGAGCATTCCTGAAATCCAATAATCCATCTCCCAATATACCCTGTGCCGTGATCTGAATGGTGGTATAAAGTAAAACAACTGCAAAAATGCTTAAAATGATTCCTTTTGGGATTGTTTTTCGCGGATTTTTAATTTCGCCCCCGACATTGAGGGCTGTTTCTGCTCCAACGAAGGCAAAGATCAGAATTAACGACATTTCACCGATGTCAGATACAGATGGGGTGAAATTCCAGGCCAGATGAGACGGCTTCATAAAGATCCATCCAAACAGAATAATCAATATTAAAGGGCTTAATTTTGCTATGGTTACAAATTTTACCAAGGACATGGCCTTGCTGATTCCTTTAACATTAATATAGGCTAATCCACTAAATATGAGAAAAAATAAAAGAATTCTTACCCATTGCAAGCTGAAGAACGGGAAAAAATATGCCAGGGTATCGGCCAAGCCATTTGCTACGGCAGCATTTGCCATTACCGCCGCCCCGAAAATAAAAATATTGGTAGTTAAAAATCCTGCGTATTTACCAAATGCTTCTTCGATATAAGAATAGGCTCCACCGGTTTTTGTAACCTGGGTCCCGATTTCCACAAAACTGAGCATAATCATCATCATCAGAAGGCCACAAATAATAAATGCCAGAATACTGCCGGTTCCCAGCCTTTCGAAAACAATTACAGGGATCAAAAAAATTCCTGCACCAACGATAATGTTTATAGAGTTTGCGACAAGCCCCCAAACACCGATTTCTCTTTTCAATCCTTCATTTTCATTCATAATAATATTTCATTGTATTTAAAAAAAGGAGATAAATTCTGTATTACAGGATGATTTGTGTTTTACGACATTAATAATAATGCTTCCTGGCCTTTCATTCCTGCTTGAATACCGATGTTTTGTGCCGCGATACTGGCGGTTTTTACAGTGCTCGTCAATAATTCATCAACCTTTTTAATGCCACTGATAATCGCACACACATCGTTGCGCATATTTGCAACTTCAATATTAATATACCCACACGCTAAAAAACCCTTGGGTGCAAAAAGCATTAAAATGCTTGTGTTTTGGGTTGGGATTTCATAAGCCTGATAATCTTGCCCTTCGATAGTAATTACTTTATTCATAGATGTTGATTTCGATTGTTCGGTAAATATAACAGATTTTAAAAATAAAAAGGGTGAAATCCGGTACCGAATTTCACCCCAAAGCCTAAAGTTTACAATCGTATGTTAGGAGGCTTTTAAAATCCCCTGATTTGGATGATCATGGCTCACCATTATCTCCCCGTTTTTAACTTCCAACAAGATGTGATTTCCCGGTTTTATTCTTTCTTCGAGCAATGCCATAGAAATGCTGTTCACAATTTCTCTCTGAATGAGCCGTTTCAATGGTCTTGCACCAAATTGAAGATCAAAGCCTTTGTCCTTTAAATAGTCGATTAAACTTTGATCGACTGTAAAAGAGATGTTTTGTTTGGCAAGAACCTGTAGGAAATTATTGAGTTGAATTTTAATGATCCCTTCAATATCTGTTAGGTTCAGGGGCCTGAACATTACCAATTCATCAATTCTGTTTAAAAATTCCGGCCTTAAATGTTTTTTTAAGAGTTCAAATACAAGGTTTTTGCTTTCTTCATAAAGCAAGTCTATGTTTTTATCAGGATGATCAAATAGCTGTTGTATGATATCAGAGCCCATATTCGAAGTCATGATGATGATGGAATTTTTAAAATTAGCCATTCTTCCCTTGTTGTCAGTGAGCCTTCCATCCTCAAGTACCTGTAATAAAATATTAAAAGTGTCCGGGTGAGCTTTCTCAATCTCGTCCAGCAGAATAACCGAGTATGGTTTTCGCCTGATAGCCTCTGTTAACTGCCCGCCTTCATCATAGCCAACATATCCGGGTGGGGCGCCGATCAAACGGGAGACCGCATGTTTTTCCTGGTACTCACTCATGTCAATCCTCGTTAATGAATTTTCGTCATTAAACAGATATTCGGCCAAGGCTTTTGCAAGTTCAGTCTTTCCAACGCCTGTTGTGCCAAGAAATAGAAATGAACCAATAGGTTTTTTCTCGTCGGATAATCCGGTACGGCTTCTCCTGATGGCCGAGGCGACCGCGCTGATTGCTTCATCTTGTCCTACCACTCTTTTGTGAAGTTCGGCTTCAATGTTCAGTAATTTGTCTTTCTCGGTTTTGAGCATTCGGGTAACCGGCACGCCTGTCCAGCGCGAAACTACCTCCGCTATATCTTCTGTTACTATTTCTTCTCTAACTAATCTTTTCCCGTTCGATTCATATTCATTTAATTTATCAATGGTTTCGGTCAAAATTTTTTCTGCTTTTGGAAGCCGTCCGTATCTTATTTCAGCAACTTTTGCCAGTTCTCCATTTCTTTCAGCTTTTTCGGCCTCATATTTTAATGATTCTATTTCTTTTTTTGTTTGTTGAATTTTTGTGACAACTGATTTTTCATCTTCCCATAGGGCCATTAATTGTTTACGGTCTTCTGATAAGTTGGCGAGCGTTTCTTTTATCTGTTCAACACGTTCTTTGTTTTTTTCGCGCTTAAAGGCCTCTTTCTCAATTTCCAGTTGTTGAATTTTACGGTCCAGTTTGTCAATCTCTTCTGGTTTTGAATTCATTTCGAGCCTTAAATGTGCTGAGGCTTCATCAATAAGGTCGATGGCCTTATCTGGTAAAAAACGATCTGAAATATACCGAATCGAGAGTTGTACGGCGGCAATTATCGCTTCATCCTTTATTCTGATTTTGTGAAAATTTTCATAACGTTCCTTGATTCCCCGTAAAATTGAGATGGCATCCTGCTCTGAAGGTTCATCGATAAATACTTTTTGGAATCTGCGTTCAAGGGCTTTATCTTTTTCAAAATACTTTTGATACTCGTTTAAGGTTGTTGCCCCAACAGCTCTTAGATCGCCTCTGGCCAAAGCAGGTTTTAAAATATTAGCGGCATCCATGGCCCCTTCACCACCTCCGCCAGCTCCAACCAAAGTATGTATCTCGTCAATGAAAAGGATGATTTGTCCATCGCTTGAAACTACTTCTTTTACAACAGATTTCAATCGCTCTTCAAATTCGCCTTTATATTTTGCTCCTGCGATCAAAGCGCCCATATCGAGTGAGTAAATTTCCTTTTGTTTCAAATCTTCCGGCGCATCGCCATTTACAATTCGAAAAGCAATGCCTTCGGCAATCGCGGTTTTACCAACACCCGGCTCTCCCACTAAGATGGGGTTGTTCTTGGTTCTCCGGGCTAATATTTGGAGAACGCGCCTGATTTCCTGATCCCGTCCGATTACAGGATCCAGATTGCCGGAGCTTGCCTTTTTATTTAAATTGATTGCATATTTTTCAAGCGCATTATAGGTTTCTTCTGCACTTTGGGTATTTACTTTACTGCCTTTTCTTAATTCTTGAATGGCAAGTTTTATTTCAGATTCATTCAGTCCGCTATCTTTTAACAGATTGGAGATTTCACTTTTTACATTAAGGAGCGCCAGTAAAAGATGTTCCAGTGAAACATAATCGTCCTTAAATTCTTTCAGGTATTGTTGGGCCTTGAGCAAAACCTGGTTAGCCTCATTGGAAAGGTAAATCTGATCTGGTTTTGATTTTGGATAAGATTTATTGTTTTGATCCAGGGCCTGGTTTAACAATTGGGCATTGATTCCAAGTTTTTTAAATAAAAATGGCAGGACATTGTCATCAACCTCAATGATACCTTTGAGTAAATGGCCGCTTTCAATGGCACTGTTTTCTGCTTCCATTGCCAATTGTTGGGCTCGTTGAATGGCCTGTTGTGATTTTATAGTAAATTTATCGAATTGCATTTGTATGTTATTTATTAAAAAGGGCAGCCTTATGCTGCCCTTCAGGTTTTATGAAATTTTAATTTGTTTTACGGGTTTGGGCTTAACTTCTTCTTTCTTGGGAAGCGAAATATGAAGAATTCCATTCTCGTATTTAGCGGCAATTTTATCACTTTCTATTACATTTTTTGGAATTGTGAAAGTTCGCTGGAATGATTTGTAATTGAATTCTCTGCGTGAAAAATTAGCTTCTTTTTCTTCCTTTTCTTCTTTCACTTCCGAAGAAATAATCAATTGCCCGTTGTCATAGTCTACTTTGAAGTTGTCTTTTTTCATTCCGGGTGCAGCCACCTCAATTTGATATGTGTCCTTGTTCTCCTGAATGTTGACTGCCGGCAAAGTAGCATTATTGTCAGCAAAATTTGTATTTCTCCAATCCATCCAGTTATCTTCAAAGAAGCGGTTAAAAATTGAAGGGATTGAAGCATCCCAGTCGCTCAATCCGGGAAGATTTCTGTTTGATAATTTAAGTAGTGTCATTTTATTACCCTCCATTGTTTAATGAAACAAATATGTTATTTAATTGAAGAGGGAAAATCAAATTACATACCATTGAAGGATGGTGTTTAATGATGATGAATACAATAAACACATAACCAGAGTTATAGAATTTGAAACAGCGAGCTGTTTAGAAAAAAATCAATAATATAAAATGTCATAATGACATGATAAAAAATCATAAACTGACATATAGGCAGTATTATTGAATTTGTAAGCGCAATGGTAATTGTGATCCCTGAAATTTATAATCCGAGGACTTCTTTTGAAATATGCATGCTAACCAAATAATGTGGGAGGTCAACAACTTCTGAAATATGTAAATCACCTGCGATTGAACACAGCAAATAGGCTTCTTCCGGACTCAGATTATACTCGTAAACCAGGTAATCTACCATATACTTTGTTGCTTTTTTTGCTGCTTCGTTCAGGCTTGTTCCGTAAGCAGTTACAGCATAGAAGTCATTATTTTCATACTCCGGTTCAGGAATTGAACGTCCACCTTTTTCGAGGGTAATGCGGTAAACAATCCGCATGGGTGCTTCGATGGCAGTTCCGCAGACTTCGCCAAGCCCTTGTGCTGCATGGCAATCGCCGATTGAAAATAAGGCTCCCTCTACAAAAACAGGGAAATGCACAATGGTTCGTTCAACGAGGAAAGGATTATCCATATTTCCGCCATTTGCCCTGGGAGGAATCGTGCTTAACAATTCATCTGTTGGCGGGGCAACCCCCATCACACCCGGAAATGGTTTTAATGCAACATTGATATGATCCTGAAAGTGAATGACTCTTTCCTTATCGTTGAGCTGAAAAGTTCGTAAATAAGGTTCGTTAAATTCATCATTCAGTATCCCGAATCCCGGAAAAACCCCGAGCCATCCCCAGTCACCGATTTCAATTTCTAAAAGATTAACAGATATGACATCTCCGGGTTCTGCACCTTCTACATATACAGGCCCTGTAATGGGATGTATTAAATCAGAATTAATGTGATTAATTGATTCGTGAGTCGAATTAATATTTAGCTCCTGATCACTTGCTTCTTCTGTAAACACTTCAATTACAGCCCCTGATTTTACCTTCAGCACGGGTTCAATGGTACTGCTGAATTTATTGTGTGTCTGATCCGCCGTCAGTGTATAATCTATTTTCTGATAAAGTGGAATTTCTGCACTGCTAATTATTTTGTTTGAGTTGCAAGCCGATATTCCGATTAGAGAAAGGGCCAGTAAAGAATAAATGATTTTTTTCATCGCTTGTTTATTAATTGTCTGAAGTAATTCACATGCTGAGAGAATATTCCTATTGAAAGGCATTTTTCCATATCATGCTCATTTCATGTGTTAAAGTTTGGTGATTGTCAAAACGAATTTAGGAAAAAAGAATTTAATGGCAATTACTTATCAAAATGCACTATAGAGATATAGCGTTCGGATCATTTATCAGCCTTAACCATTGTAAATATTTAGAAGCACTTTCAGCGCATTTTAAGATACAATTGCTTTAAGTTGGGAAAAATCAGAGTCCCAGAAAAACGATTGCGATTCCACTCAAAAAAATAGTTGCACCGGCAATAATATGTGTGTATTTTTCCAGTTTGCCAAAAGGGAGAAAATTAATTCCGTAAACTGCCAAAATCACAATTACCAGCATGGTTCCAATGGTAATGAGTCCAAAAACAAGGCTGACTGCAATAATCCCAAAAGTACTCAGTTCTGCGGCCGGATACATCAAAATAGGAATCAGGGGTTCGCAGGGACCCAGCACAAAAATGGTGAATAAAACCCAAGGGGTAATCTTTTTGTGATGCTCATGGTCATGCTCAATTGTATGTGAATGCTCGTGAACATGTAGATGACCATCCGCATGAAAATGTTTATGCTTGTGAGGTTTGTTATTATAAATGCGATACAGCGCCCAAATCATATATATGAATCCAAAAATAATAAATGCCCATGCTGCAAGATTTCCTCTGAAGCCTTCAAGAAATTCTATTTTATAAAGCCCAATGCCAAAGGCAACTCCAATTATTCCCAGCAAAATGGAACTGCCGACATGTCCCACTCCACAAGCAATGGTTAGCCAACTGGTTTTCCATAGCGACCATTTTCTGGCTTTCGACATGACGATGAAAGGTAGATAATGGTCAGGGCCGAATAATGTATGAGTGAAAGCAATCATTGCCGCAGTGCCAAGTAGTACGTTTAAGTCGTTCATAGTGTGTGTTTTGTGAATTGGTTAAAATTGTGAATTTATATATTTTACATTCATCATTAATCAATTAAAAAATTCCGTGGCCTGTAAGTTCAGCGTATTTTTTACCGGAACAGCTTAAGCAAACCCCATCATCGATCCTGCTACTCATTGTGCTTTCCCCACATTTTTTACAGATGATACTCTCATGCGAAGGAGCATAAGAAGGCAATTCAGTTTCTATATTTTGTATGTCAAATATTTTATCAAAATCAAGATTCAGGCTTGCAAAAGCCCGATCGCGGCCAAATTGTTTAAATTTTAAAATTTGTTCCTGGCTATGGTCCTGATCTTTCACCACTTTTGTGAAAGTTTCAGAGAAAGCAGGCTGTGCCTGTTGCATATATTCCCTTGCATCGGCGCGGCTTGTAATTCTGACCCCTTTGCCATTTCTTCTTACAAGCGAGAATGCTGTTTTCCCCAAATCCTTAAAAATAAGTGCATTGTTTCCGAAAGTGCAGGCGGTTACAAATTGGATTCCGTCACTGAAGCAATTATTGGTTTCGGTGATGGCCAGAAGATCTTCCATTCCGTCTCCGGTTTCTCGCATCATCTGCATGGCTTTTGTAGCTGCCATCACGCCCATGGCAAGCCCGGGGCAGAAGTGTCCGTGTATTATGGCTGCTTTCAATAAGATGGTGTGCAGATCATTTCTCAGAATATCGTTGATGATTTCCCTTCTTGGATTGTTCTTTAATTCATCGATCCGGACCTCTTCTAGCTTATTTTCGATGATCGAAAAATCGATGGGTTTGATGTCGAGTACGGGGCTGTTATTTAAAGCATCAAGTCCAATTACCCTTAAAATATTGTGTTTACGTTCGAGAAGTTTAACTGTTGTAACTGCAATCGAGCTTGGTCGGTCTGGTTTTCTGGTTGCGAACAATCCTTTAAAATTTCCACGCAAAGTCGTGGCTTTCATTTCATAAGTGGTAGATTTATGAAAATCAAAAACAATATCAATATATTCATATTCTTCAATACGGTAAAGAGCATCGTTGAATTCTTCTTTAATAATTATCTGGCTTTCATATTTTTTGATTTCATGAGGATTCGATTCGTTTTCGAATTGATTTTTAACTGTACCGATCTGCGTTATTCTCATAATTTAAGTTTTAGGAACAATGATAAACTGACCATGATCTTCAATAATTTTAACTTCAATATCGTATAATTTTTCGATGGTTGGTTGAGAAATGATCTCTTTTCCACCACTTGCAAATAATTCACCTGATTTCAATAATACGAAACGATCGCTAAATTGTAAGGCCAGGTTCAGGTCATGTATCGCGATGATGACCGTAATGCCCTGTTTTGAAAGATGTTTTAGTATTTTTAAAACTTCAAGCTGATGTTTTAAATCCAGGTTAGCCGTAGGCTCGTCAAGTAAGAGTATTTCGGGTTGCTGTGCCAGGGCCCTTGCTATAAACACCCGTTGCCTTTGTCCTCCGCTAAGTTTGTTTATATTTTTGAGGCTGATTTGATCAAGATCAAGTTTTTTAATCATCTCTGCCACAATTTTCAGATCGCTATTTAATGGCGACCATTCGATAAATGGTTTCCTTCCCAGAAGGATGGTATCAAATACACTTGCAGGAAATGTGGCATTTTCGCTCTGGGCCACATAAGCAATTTTTCTGGCTAATTCATTTGTTTTAAAATCAAAAATATTTTTATGGTCGAGCGTCACTTCTCCGCTTCCGGGTTGGATGATATTATCCAGACATTTAAGCATGGTACTCTTTCCGGATCCATTTGGGCCTACTATACTGATCAGTTTTCCTTCTTCAAACCGATAATTAATATTTTTTAAAACCAGGCTGCCGTTGTAGGCAAAATTAAGGTTTTTGATTTCTATCTGAGCCATACCCCTTTACCCTTTCCTTTGATAAGTAATAAAATGAATAAAGGCGCCCCGATAAAAGAAGTTAAAATGCCAACAGGTAATACCATGGGTGCAATGATATTTCTGGCCAATAAATCGGATGCGAGCAAAAAAACACCTCCAAAGAGGCCTGTTGCAGGAATCAGGAATCTTTCGTCACTACCGATCATTCTTCGGACAAGATGTGGCACAACCAGCCCGACAAAAGCAATGATCCCAAAGAATGAGACGGCTACTGCAGTAGTCAGTGAGGCTACCAGCATTACTATAACCCTTGTTCGCTCAACATTAACACCCAGGCTGTTAGCTGTTTCATCGCCTGTATTCAGGGAGCGGATATTCCATCGGTTATGGATAAAAAATATGACCGCAGGAACAACAACAATGAGTAATATGTAAAACTCGCGCCAGGAGGCCCTGCCCAAATCTCCGAAGGTCCAGAATACGATTGAAGCCAACTCTACATCCTCTGCAAAATATTCAAGCCCGGTGGTTCCGGCAATGAACAAAGAGCCCATAATAATTCCGGTGAGTATCATTGTTTCGGGTGATGCATCCCTGAATCGGGCAATGATAAGTATGATTGCCGTACCAATTAAACTCCAAATAAATGCGGATATGGTGATCAGGTAGGGGTTATTCACAAAAAGAGCATCAGCCGAATTACTTTGCGTACTTCCGGCACCAAGAATTATTACGGCAAAGGCCGCTCCAAACGCAGCCGAATTTGAAATTCCAAGTGTGAATGGTGAACCCAGTGGATTTCTAAGTATACTTTGCATCACAGTTCCAGAAACACTTAAAGCTGTGCCTGCCAATACAGCCGATAGTACGCGAGGCAAGCGAATGTTGAACAAAATCTGACGCTCTGTGGTTTCTCCGTTACCTGCTATGATCCTGAAAATATCGTTTAATGAAATAGAAGAAGCCCCTAATGACAATCCAAGAAAAATAAGTGCCAGGAGCAGTATAATACTCAACCAAATAAATGTTCTTTTTTTGGTAGTAAAACGTTTATAGTTCAGGATAATATCTTTGCTCATGGCCGATTTATTTTTTGACAGCCCATCCCGTATAATTTTATCATATCCTGATAGATGGCTTTTCCTAAAAATGCTTCATAAATTTCATCGGCCTTTTGTTCAATGTTGAGGTTTTGAAATAAGTGAGGATGAAGAATCTTAGCCACATAAAAAGTGTTGATCAGTATATTTTCGTAATTAACGGTATGCCATATATGAGGAAGTAAAAAATATATTTCATCCATTTGTATGGCAGGTAATAATTCACCAAAAACCGAAGATTTTTCGAGATCGGCCCTTGTAAGTAAATAACCGGAAGCATCAATAAAAATTTTGTCAGGCTTCCATTCAATGATTTGCTCTTTGTCCACCATCATGTTATCCGGATATGAAATGGAATATGAGATTTCCTTTGCGAGACTCGAAGCAACATTCATCGCATTTGCAATTCTGAACGGTGCAAATAAAGGTTCTGTTGAATTGATCCCGTGTGCACCGCGATAAGCGATGCCTCCAACGTAAACTTTGTTTGCTTGTGTTTCTTTAGCGCAAATTGAAGCAACTGCATTGAAGTTGGTTTCCATATAATCGATCATTTTTTTTGCCCGTTCCTCTTTATTCAGAATCATCCCCAGTAATTCTAAGGCCGGATAAAGTTGATGATGTCTTTGATCGAAATTGCCATAATCAAGGCAGATTACCGGAACGCCTGTTTTATTTTGTAATTCGTTGGCCTCAGCTACATTTATAAAAGTGCAAATCAGAAGATCAGGCTTCAAAGCTGCGATCAACTCAGGATCGGCTTTGTTACCCGAACCAATAATCGGTAGTTTTTTTAGTTGAGGGTATGCAAATAAGTATGGAACTTCTCTGCGTTGCTCGTTGGCTTCAATACCAGTCACAAATTCTGTGGCATCTAAATAGCATATTAAACGCAGTGCCCCTGCACCATGTGCAACAACAGCGTTCAGCTGAGATGGGACTTCTACCTTTCTGCCGAGCATATCTGTTATTAGTCGGGTTTCAACGTTTTTATTCTCAGGCTTATGTTGGTTGCAGGAAATAAACAATATGCCAAAAAGGAATGATGTAAGAATGGAAAGGCGAGGTGTTAATAATTTTACAAAAGTGTTACGCATATTGAAAAAAAATTATTGGGCCGTACTCATCACAAGTTTACCGTGTTTAATTCCTTTAATGGCTATCAAATTATTTGCTAATTGTATGAGTTGTTGTGCGTTTCCTTTTACAGAAATTGTTTCCAGACAATTGTTGTGATCCAAATGTACATGTTGCGAAGCCAGAATCAGATGATGAAAGTCGTGCTGTACCTCGGTCGATTGTTTTTGCAGGTTTCTTTTATGGTGATCGTAAACAAGAACAATGGCGCCTGCGACTTCCTTATTTTCATCCCAATCTTCTACAACTTTGTGCTGATTAATTAAATATCGAATGGCCTGTGAACGGTTCGGAAACTTTTGATCTTCGACCAAACGGTCCAGTTTTTTTAAGAGTTTGTCTTCCAGGGATACGCCAAATCGTTTTACTTGCATGGTGTTATGAATATTAAAAAGATGACACAAAAATAATCTGTTTTGATAGATTTTTGAAATAAAACATGCCCCAATATGAAATTTAGGATGAATTTAAATAGTAGATCAATACAGTACGGGTCATTTGAAAGTACCTTCTCATCTTTTATGCTTTTGAATGATTCTTTGGACTTTTTTATACTTTTGTAAAAAAGACGCTACATGTACCGCTACTTTATTCATCTGGCCTATAACGGGAAGCCATTTCATGGCTGGCAGTTACAGGAGAATGCTCCAACGGTTCAGCAATTTGTAAATACCGGTTTACAAAATTTGTTGAAAGTTGATATAAATGTAACCGGATGTGGACGTACCGATACGGGTGTGCATGCGAGGAATTTTTATGCGCATTTTGATTCTGATCGAAAAATGAATGGAAATGAACTATCTGACCTCTGTTTTAAACTGAATCGATTTCTTCCACTTGAAATTGTTGTTTTCCAGATCAGGCCGGTCAGAGAAAATGCACATGCACGTTTTGATGCACTCTCGAGAACCTATAAATATTATATCAGTAGAAGAAAAAATCCGTTTAAAGATGATTTTTCTTATTATCTCTATGGTGAACTGGATGTTGAATTGATGAATGAAGCCGCTCAGGAAATGATGCTTTATCATGATTTTACAAGTTTTTCAAAATTGCACACCCAAACAAAAACCAATCATTGCAAAATTACGGAGGCAAGATGGGAAGCGGAAGAACATGATTTAGTTTTTACAATAAGTGCTGACAGATTTTTAAGGAATATGGTGCGTTCCATTGTAGGAACTTCCATCGATGTTGGTCAACATAAAATTTCAATTAAGGATTTCAAAAATATAATCGAAAAAAAGAATAGAAGTGATGCAGGGTATTCTGTTCCTGCCAAAGGATTGTTTTTGCAAACTGTTGAATACCCTGCCGGAATTTGGTTGTAAGTGTTTTAATATTCTTCGCCAAGATTTTCCAATGCTGTTCTCCCGCTTCTGCTGTTAGGATTCAGCTCCAACGATTTTTTATACAATTTGACAGCATTTATCGTATCCTTGCTTCTAAGCATAATTTCAGCATAACTATCCCAGGCATTATAGGATAATGGGTATTTTTGTGCGATTAATTCGAACATTCTGACACTCTCGTCCAAATAATTTTCACGAACCATATTGTATGCAAATGTGTTTAATGCTCTTTCCGAAACATCATAAGCCGGATCTGAACTATACAATCTGAAATTGTTTAACAACATTTCGATGCCACCATCTTTAAAGGAATTTCGCATAAGCGCAATTAATGACTTTTTAGGATAAGTCGCCTCTGCACCATCAAGTATTCTTAAGCTTTGCCAGATTATTTCGTCTCCTTTGTCAGAACCGTTGTTTCCCAAAATGACCAGTATTCTTCCCTTTGAAGGTATGAAGTATGCGTGACTTCTGTACATATTAATACCTCCATTGTGCTGATAGCATATTGTGCTATCGTTGGTTTTCGGATTAATTTTAATAAAAATGTCTCCCATTTGACCAATATAGGAGGTACCCAATACTTCAAATAATAAAGGATTGTTTGTTTTCATTTTTTCTGCACTGGTAAGGGGGGCCACAATTTTATAGAGACTCTTTTTTGTCGCTGCATTTATCAGCAGATCATTATCTAAAGCCATATAAAATTTATACAAATCATTGATTGTTGAATAGATATATCCTGCGGTAAAAACATTAGAGGCCATATTTTCCGAGCTCATTTGGTCAGCATTATTATATCCTTTCAAATTTGCTGTATATGAATTTGCTTTATTAGGGATGACTTTATATCCATTGTCCACGCCGGAGTCGTGCATTCCTGCCGGTATAAATATATATTCATTTAAAAGTTCTTCTATGGTCCTGCCACTTATTCGTTCCAGAATGTCTCCAAGTAAATAATAGCCTGTATTACTGTAACTGTATCTTGTGCCGGGTTTAAAAAGGGTCGGATTCATGCAGAAATTTGTAATAAATTCTTCACGCGGATAGACATCCTTTTCTGGTTTAAAATTGGTATAATTTGGAAGCCCTGAAGTATGAGTAAGCAGGTGCCTGATTTTTATTTGATGACCCAGTGTGTCGTTATAAAATGGGATATAATCGCTTATCGTAGCATCAAGGGATATTAAACCTTGTTCAAGATGTTTCATTACAAGAACTGTGGTAAATTGTTTGGTAATAGAGGCAATCCTGAATTTGGTGTCGGCTGTATTCGGAATTCTCCATTCCATATTTGCTAATCCATATCCTTTTGAAAGAACGATTTGCTCCTTATCAGCGATGAGCACCGATCCGGAGAATTGTTCATTTTCGACATATTTTTGGATGAGCTCGTCAATTTCATGCATTTGATTTTGGGCATGAATAGATAACAATATGAAAAAAGGAAGAATGAAGATGATTTTTTTATTCATTTTAAACATCATAATTTAGGTTAATAGTTACTAAACTAAAAACCTGAGAACTGTTAAAATGTTACAAATTTTTCTGAAAGTGATCTTCGAAAGTAAAATGTCTAGCTAAGTGTTTGATAAAAATCGCATATCTGATCGTTGAAAACTTCAGATTTCAAACCATATTTTATCATTAATTCCTCAGGCTCCCCGGATTCTCCAAACCGATCCGGCATGCCGATCATTTTCATGGGTACAGGATAATGTTGAACCACTACTTCAGCAACTGCACTTCCGAACCCACCCATGATCTGATGCTCCTCCAAAGTAATGATGGCTTTTGTTTCTTTGGCTGCTTTGATGATCACTTCCTGATCAATGGGTTTAATGGTGTGAATATTGATAACCCTGGCCGATATGCCTTTTTTTGAAAGATACTTCGCCGACTGCAAAGCTTCCCAAACCATATGGCCCGTTGCTATCAATGCAATATCATTACCTTCTCTAAGTGTTTGGGCTTTGCCAGGAATAAATTTCAGAGAGGGATCCGTAAAATCGGGAACCGGGGCTCGCCCAAAACGCAAATATACCGGACCTTTAATTTGTTCGATTGCACAAATAATTGCCTGTTCTGTTTGTGTGGCATCGCATGGAGAAAAAAGTGTCATATTGGGCAATACCCGCATAACGGCAATATCCTCCAATGCCTGATGTGTGGCGCCATCGGGTCCAACCGAAATTCCGGCATGTGCCCCGCCAACAATGGCATGAACATTATTATAACATAAAGAAATTCTGATCTGATCGGTTGTGCGGAGTGCTGCAAATACACCATAGGTACTAAAGACGGGGATTTTCCCGCTCAGGGCCAAACCGGCTGCTACACCAACACAATTTTGTTCGGCGATACCAAGCGAAAAAAACCGATCCGGAAATTTTTCCGCAAAATAATTCACACCTACCGATGCTGTTATGTCTGCGCCTAATGAAACAATTTCAGGATGATTTTCGCCTGCTTTGCAGAGGCCAATTCCAAAACCTTCTTTTGTTGATCGTTTTCCCCTGTCTGAATAATTCATTTTACGAAAGTTCTTTTAAAAATAATTCGAGTTCGGTTTTTGAAGGAGCCTTACCGTGCCAGCGATAATCATTTTCGATGCTTTTAACTCCTTTGCCCATCCTGGTTTTTGCAATGATAACGCTTGGCTTATCGGTTGATAATTTTGACTCATTTAATACTTTAATTAATTCACCGATATCATTTCCATTACAATTTTTAACTTCCCATCCAAATGATTTCCACTTGTCGGATAGGGGCTCCAGGCCCATTACTTTTTCAGTTTCACCATCAATTTGCAAATGGTTTCGGTCAACTATAACAACCAATTGCTTGAGTTTATGGTGAGCTGCACTCATCGCTGCTTCCCAGATAGAACCTTCCTGTAATTCTCCATCTCCGCAAATACAAAAAGTAGTTCGTGTTTTATGATCGATTTTGTCTGCCAGTGCCATACCTACGGCGACTGAAAGACCCTGGCCCAAAGAGCCGGCTGATAATTCAAGTCCGGGCAACCCATGTTCCCGGCCAGGATGCCCCTGCATTCTGCTACCTAATTTTCTTAATGTTTTTAATTCTTCGATAGGGAAATATCCTGCTTCGGCGAGGGTTGTATAATGAACGGGCGTAACATGACCAATGGATAATATGAAACGGTCACGTTCTGGCCATGAAGCGTTTTTGGGGTCATGATTAAGGATGTTGAAATACAAAACCGTAAAAATATCAGCCAATCCTAAAGATCCGCCGGTGTGACCTGAACCCGCTTCTGCCAGACTGATTAATACGTTTTTACGGATGGTTCTGGCAATATCTTTGAGTTTCGATATGGATTCGATTTTTTGAGATTGCATCTAACGATTAAATTAATCCGACAACAAAATAATAAGCTACAACAAGCGAGTAAACAAGTTTCATAAAAGTACCGGCAATAAATCCGATAAATGAACCAACTGCCGAGCGCATTGCCGAGCGTGAATCTGTTCCAGCCATTGATTCGCCGATATAAGCACCCACAAAAGGGCCCAAAATTATTCCGAACAAACCAAAGGGTCCAATTACTATTCCCAATAGAGGCAGGCCAATGATGCCGACAATTAAGCCGACGATGCTTCCGCGCACCCCCATCTTTGTGCCACCAAATTTTTTTGTTCCCCAAATCGGAACAACATAATCCAGGAATGTAACTGCGGCAGCAATTAATCCCATAATCACCAATAGCTCTTCACTAAAAGCAGGGTTGGTACGCAATTGTAATACCAATAGGCCTATAAAACTAACGATTGGGCCGGGGATGCCGGGAATGATTGCTCCCGCAATACCGACTAAAATTAGAACTATGCCTACGATGATCCAGATAAAATCCATAATTTTTTTAATTCAAATATAAAGAACTTAGTCGAAAATCAGATGCCTGATGCTTATACTTTCAAACCAATAAAAACCAGTTTAAAATACTAATCATGTTTGTTAAAAAACCGAATTAAATGGTACTAATCCAGCTTTTTAAAGTCAAGTTCGGTAAAATCAAAATCCGGATTGGGCACATCAATAATCATTTCATCAACCTTGCCCGATTCGTTAAGTTTAAAAAGTACTTTTCCTTTTGGTAAAGAAGTTACCCCTTTAAACTCAATTTCAAAGGTATCATAATGCCAGTGAGTTAAAGTGCCTTTGAAGATTTTAGTATGTTCCATTTGTAGCATTAACTGTCCATCCTCAATGTAAACGCTGGTATTTCCGTATAATTTCCCACCATAGATTCCGGTATAAGCTTCAAGGTCGAGGCTTGGGCGTGTATTCTGAATACGACCTTCTTCCGGATCACGATTGTCGGGCCGGTTATATCTTTCGTAAAAAACAGAGCTCCAGTCCGTTTGGTCTTCACTAAGAAATAGATCGAGTGTTTTATACATCAATGGTGTTGGAAGAGAAGTGTTGGTATTTGTCAAAATTACAAATCCAAGATTTTCTTCCGGAACAAGCACTGTCCGGGATATCATTCCGTCGTATCCGCCACCATGAGAAACAATTTTTCTCCCTTGATAATCCATCAGGCTCCATCCCAGTCCATAGGCTTTGAAATGAGTACTTGGAAACATTTTTTCGGAAGAAGCGCTTACATTTTGCACAGTATGAGCCTGCCACATCTCATGTTGAGAAGCAGAAGTAAAAATAGTATCCTTTCCATTCACACCATGATTTAATTGAAGCATCATCCATTTGGAAAGATCAGAAACGCTTGATAAAATTCCGCCCAATGGTGCTGCATTGTCCCAGTTCAGGTATTCGATCGTAATGAGTTTGCCTTTATAATCATTGTGTGGTGTGGTAAAATTACCTTTCGCTTCGAGTTTGGTGATACTGGTAACGGTGCGATCCATATTTAAAGGATTGAAAATATGCTGCTGTACAAATTCGTTCCAAGTCAAACCACTTACCTTTTCGATAACCAGGCCTGCTGCCATAAACATAATATTTTGATAACCATAGGTTTCTCTAAAACCATAGGCGGGTTGCAGGTATTTTGCCCTCCTAACGATTTCTTCACAAGAGTAATCGGTGCCATACCAAAGCAAATCACCTGAAAAAGTTTTAAGCCCCGAACGATGCGAAAGTAAATCCCTGATGGTCATTTCGTGTGTTACATAAGGACTGTACAACTCAAACCAGGGTAGATATTTTGTGACTTTATCGTCCCAGTCCATCTTGCCTTCTTCAACTAAAATAGCGATGCTTGCTGCTGTAAATGCCTTGGTATTTGAAGCAATGGCAAACAATGAATGTTCATCAACAGCCTCACCCGTATTCACATTTTTTACACCAAAACCTTTGGCAAAAACAACTTTATTGTCCTTTACAATGGCAATGGCCATTCCGGGGACGTTCCATTTTTGACGAGCCTGCTCATAATATTGTTCAAGTTCAGCAATGTTTTTTTTAAGATCGTTACCGGCTTGTATTCCGATTGTGATAAAAAGAATAATTGATACCAATAATCCGGCTTTGTAATTTTTAGTTTTCATATGTTGATAAAGATTTAACAATTTGATTCATTATGGTGGATGCCTTGTCCTGTAAAAAGACATCAGTTATTGAATGTGTGAATTTCGATTCTTCGGGATTTATTTCAATAATTTTTGTTCCATGGTGTTTGGCAATGATTGGAATTTGACAGGCAGGCATGATTTCTCCGGTGGTTCCGATAACCAGGAAAACATCAGATATCTCGGCTGCCTTTATTGAAGCCTGATAAGCCTGAGTAGGGATGCCTTCTCCAAAAAATATGAAATCGGGTTTGAGTAAAGATTTGCATTTATTGCATTGAGGCGGAATTTTTTTCAGATTTATTTCGCTGACATGATATTTGTTTCTGCATGATGTGCAGACAAGTTGCTGGGAATTTCCATGAAATTCATGAACTAATTTGCTTCCTGCTTCCTGGTGCAGATTGTCAATATTTTGAGTGATAATTTCTTTAAGAAAGCCTTTCGATTCTAAATAAGCCAGCCCTTTATGGGCATCATTTGGTTCAGCCTGTCCGAAAAAATCATAAAATATTTCTTTGATTACCGACCATGAATCTTTAGGGTAGTTGAAAAAATAGGTCAAATCAAGAACCTGGGGATCGTAACGGCTCCAAAGGCCGTGTTCACCCCTGAATGGAGGAATTCCGCTTTCGACAGAAATACCTGCCCCTGTAAAAGCGGTAATATGTTTTGCATTCCGGATTAATTCAACAGCTTCTTTTATTGTATTTTCCAATTCACTATGTTTTCTTTCCCAACAAATTTATTGAATTCATTTTATGAAACCTAAAGTTTGTGTTGTATCAACGGATAAATTTTAATGGATACAATATTTAATTAAATTTACTCAAATTCTTAATCAAAGAAATGGGACAGAAATATTTGGAGCTAAAGATGCCTGCTGATTATTCAGCAGCAGAATTGCAAGTAAGTATTGGAAAAAAATTAAGAATCCAAAATTTTAATTTCCAGATTGAAAATAAAAGTCTGGATGCCAGGAATAAGAGCCATATCCATTGGCTAATAAGGGTATTGGTCAGTTCTGATGAGATTAAAGAAAACATCCAAAGGACTGAAAAAAGTTTGAATATCACTTTTAAAAAGAGAAAAGAAAAGGTGGTAATTGTTGGCAGTGGCCCCGCTGGTTTTTTTTCAGCACTCATTTTGCAAATGGCAGGGTTTGAGACGGTACTGATTGAACGAGGTTCGGAAGTTGGGAAACGCGCTGAGAAAATATCAGAATTTGAGAAAACAGGGCAGTTTGACAAGCTGAACAATTATGCCTTTGGCGAAGGTGGTGCAGGCACTTTTTCCGACGGCAAACTAACCTCACGATCAAAGCATATATCCGCAGAACGAAGTTTTATAATTCAGGAGTATATTGAGGCAGGAGCACCCGAAGAAATTGCTTATCTGGCTCATCCCCATCTTGGTACCGACAATCTGAAGTTGATTGTAAAAAATTTACGAAATAAATATAAGCGTTTGGGTGGCACGATGATTTTTAATGCTTGTTTGTCCGATATAAATGTAAAGAATGGATCTGTAATTTCAATTGAAACGAATTCCGGAACATTCGAAATAGATTATTTGATTCTTGCAATAGGACATTCTGCATTTGAAACCTACCGAATGTTAATCAGTAAAGGCGTAAAATTCAGAACCAAGAATTTTGCCCTGGGCTGCCGAATGGAACACCCACAGCAACTCATAAACATGGCTCAATGGGGCGTTGAACAGTTAAAAGGTGTAAAAGCTGCCGAATACCGGCTGACATCAAAGGCAGATGGGCATCGCCAGGTGTATAGCTTTTGCATGTGCCCTGGAGGAATTGTAGTTCCGGCAACGGCTTATGAGGGAAGTAATATAGTAAATGGTATGAGTTTCTATGGGCGCGATGCTAAATATGCCAATGCAGCCTGTGTCGCTACCTTGAACTTAAGCCAACTTCTTCAAAAAGAGGTTGATGCGATTGAATCCCTCGACTGGCTCGAGCATCTTGAAAGAAAATTTTATGAATTTACGGGTTCTTATAAGGCACCGGCATGTCATATCAGTGATTTTATCAAACATAAACAAACATCCAGGATTACAGCCTCAAGTTATCCGCTTGGCCTGGCAGAAGCCCCGTTGTGGGAGCTGTTGCCAGGGCAAATCAGTGAAGCATTGAAAGCAGGCTTACTGGACTTTAAAGGTAAAATCAAAGGATTTGAATCAGGCATTTTGCTGGGCTTGGAAAGCAAAACTTCTTCGAGTATTCAGGTATTGAGAGAACCATCGGGATTGTGCGAAGGATTTGAAAATTTATATATGTTGGGCGAAGGCAGTGGTTATGCAGGGGGAATTATTTCGAGCGGAGCCGATGGGGTAAAAGGAGCCATGCATCTGATCAATTTAAAACCCTGACCAAATAAGCGACTATTCAAAAAAATTGTTTAGCATCAACTCACAAAGTTCCAATTGCTTTTTTTCAATGGACAAACATTCCTGAACAATTTGTTCGGCACTTTTGTGATATTCTTTCAGATCATCCAGAAATAGATTGCCCCATTTACTTACCAGCAGATGATCAACTTCCAGATGGAATTGCACCGCTAAAATGTTTTTATAACGGAATGCCTGGTTTTTACATGCCTTTCCTTCAACCAGATGAACAGCACCATCAGGAATGTCAAATGTTTCGCTATGCCATTGACAGGCATGGAATTTTGCAGGAAAGTCCTTAAAGAAGTGATCTTTTTTTCCGGCATTTGTGAGTGATAATTCAGAATCTCCAATTTCAAGTACCGAATTTTTACGGACATTGGCACCTAAAATCCGGGCAATTATTTGGGCTCCAAAGCAGAGACCAAAAATTGGAATATCAAGTTTGATTGCTTTTTCGAGGTATTTCCATTCATGTTTGAGATAAAGATATGAATCAATTTCATTGGTGGAAAGGGGCGAACCTCCAATCAGGATGTGTGAATACTGCTTCAGTGGAGGATATTTATGGCCTTCAAAGGCCTTGAAAAATTCATAATCATATTTGTGAGCTTCTAAAAAAGTCTCAATATAACCAAAACTTTCAGCGGCATGATTTTGAATAAGTAAGATTTTCATTGAATAATTAAATGGGGTTAATAGGTTTTAGCATCAGGCAAATCGTTTGAATCTATTTTTTGTAATTTTTCTTTTTGTGTTTTGTATATTGGTTTTTTATTTTACGGGGTTTATATTCAGGGCCCTCTCCAAGTTGAACCGGAATTTTAGCTTTATAAACCTCCTTTCCCAGAAGTTTTTCTATGTCTGCAAATTTCGATTGTTCTTTTTCATTGATAAACGTAATTGCAACCCCGTCTGCTTCTGCCCTGGCTGTTCTTCCAATCCGGTGTATATAATCTTCTCCATCCTGGGGTACATCGAAATTCAGTATTAGTTCAATGTCTTCAATATCAATTCCTCTCGACAGGATATCGGTAGCAACCAGAATGTTGAGCTTCCGGTTTTTAAAATCCATGAGTACCTTTTTTCGCTGGTCCTGATCCAGGTCAGAATGGATATCTTCAACCGCCAGTCCGGCTTGTTTAAGCGAACGGCTCAAATCCTTTGCACTGTTCTTGGTTGAGCAAAATATTAAAATACTTTTTGCTCTTTGACTAGCAAGCAAATATAAAACGAGGGGGATTTTTTGATTCTCATATACAACATAAGCAATCTGTAGAATCTTTTCCGCGGGTGTCGAAACCGCAATGTTTATTTCAACCGGATCGGTTAAAACTTTTCTGGCCAGTTTCCTTATTTGTTCGGGCATGGTTGCTGAAAACATCAGGTTTTGCCTTTTCTCCGGGAGATAACTGATTATTTTAATAATATCTTCATAAAATCCCATGTCAAGCATTCGGTCCGCTTCATCAAGTATCAGGCACTCAAGTTTTGAAGTTTTAACATATTGTTGAGATAGATGGGAAATCATTCGTCCCGGAGTACAAATAATCACATCTGCACCTTGCGACAGGGCATTTTTTTCCTGGGCAAAACTTACACCATCATTGCCTCCATAAACCGCCAATGAGCTTATTTCGCAAAAGTACGATAACCCTTCCATCTGTTGGTCGATCTGAATAGCCAGTTCCCGGGTTGGGACGATAATCAGAGCCTTGATTGTATCCTTTTCGGTTGATTCAAGTATTCGGTTGATAATGGGCAATAGGAAAGCAGCAGTTTTGCCGGTTCCGGTTTGGGCCGAGGCGATCAGGTCCTTTCCTTCGATGATGGCCGGAATGGCTTGTACCTGTATGGGAGTGGCAGTTTCAAAACCCAATGCTTCCACCCCTTGCATTAGTTCGGACCGAAGTCCAAATTCGTTAAATTTCAATATGTATGTATTGGATAATAAATGACCAAGTCAATAATTAATTATTGATCAAATTTAGGTAAAATCGGAATAGAAACAACAGATTTGCTACAGAAAGAATAAGTAGCTTGTCGGGTTTCTATTTAGCGATTCCAATAACACCACAAGCAATACGGGCACCGGCATTTCCAGTAGGTTGGGATTGTAAATCGTCTGCATCAGCATGTACAACAACTGAACGGCCAACAATTGAGTTGGGTCCATTCAGCATGAGTTGTGATGTTAACAGCTCAAGATAAGCATGGCCTTCAGCATTAGCCCTGATGTTTCCTAAATCGCCGCTATGTTTTTCCGGTGATTCAGGGCCCGCATGATGATGACCTTCCGGGTTAAAATGACCACCTGCTGAAGTTCCGTCGGCTGCACTGCAATCTCCAAATTCATGAATGTGAAATCCATGATCTCCTTCACTGAGTCCGCTAAGTTCGGCAATAACCTTTACACCTTCATGGGTTTGTATGAATGTGACGCTCCCTGAAACATCGTTTCCTTCAGTTGGGTGGAGTATGCATATCAATTTATGAACATCCTTTGCATCTTGATGCATTGAATGATCCTGGGCGGTGGCTTTATAAGTTGCAATTATCAATAATGATGAGGCAATGATTGCCAGTATGGTTCCTAAGTTTTTATTTCGCATGATTTACTTATTTAGTTAAAGTACCGGATTTTAGTATTAATAAGTGAATGTCAAAGTTCTAAACATTGTTGAGTTTATCCGGATGTGCCAAAGATAATAACTATTTAGAATGATTCAAAATAAAAAATAATAATTAGGGGGCTCATTTTACTTTAAAGCCGGAATAATTCATGGGGGGCTGATCGTAGGAAACAAAATCAGATACCCGGGCCCAATCCGGACCTTTTCTGCACCATTTTTCAAAATATTCCATATGAAGTGCTTCCCCTTCGGCTTCTATATAAACCGAACCATCGGCTTTGTTTTGCACAAATCCGCGTATATTGTATTGATGGGCCTTTTTATGCGTATAAAACCGAAATCCGACATTCTGTACTTTTCCACTAATTTTAAAAACTTTTGAAACAATCATGTTTTACGGGTTTAGCCTTTTCATCATTAAATGATCAATTTGTTCGAAGACCTGATCAGGATGAAGGGCTCTCCAGCTGTAGTCATCAAATCGCCCTCCAAACGAAATATAGTAATCGATACGTGCTGCTTCAAATTCGCTTATAACATGCTCGCGGAAATTCAAGCCTACGATCCATCCATCTTCAATGTCTTCAAACCATTCCTGATAATAATCATTTTCATCGGCATGCATATTCATCACATTTTCTCCAATGAGAATGTATTTTTGGATTCCGGATTCGGTGAGATGATCGATGACATTTCTTTTTAACTCCATCACGTCATTATGCAGCAAGTCATTCCATTCGCCCATTAGTTCGATAATGCAAAAGCCTTTCAGGTAGTCAACGAAGAGTATCTTGCAATATAAGGTTGAAGAGCCGATCTCATCCCATTGTGGGTGAATGTAATAATTGTAAACAGTATGTGAAAATTCAAATTCGCTGTATTCTCTTTTGTAAAAGGGTGAAAGTTTATCTTTGGAAGCCTGGTAAAGGTGCAGCCAGGTATAATGTGGTTCGATACTGTGCATTTTTACTGATCATTTTTGGGTTGGATAAGTATGGTTGCTTTTTCTATAGTGACCAAGCCGTTGGTTACAACTTTATTAAGAAATGGAATAAAGCGGTCGATATTTTCTTTTTTATCAACGATTTCAATGACAATCGGCATATTTTCCGACAGCCTTAAAATGGTTGAGGTTTGTATTTTGTTATTCCCTTGAAATCCCATGATGCCCCTGAATACGGTAGCTCCTGCCATTTTTGTTTCCCATGCCTTTTTTACAATAAGTTCAAATAAACAATGTCCTTCATAGCTGTCGTTTTCGCTTAAAAAAATTCTAAGTAAAATTCCCTGCTGAATATTTTTCATTGTTTTATCTGTTATTTAGTGCCATCCATCTGGCTAAGATATAGCCTAAATATACAAAAATTAAACCCAGAATATTAGATGCAAGTATGTAAATTAACGCAAATTTGGGATGGCCCGACTTAAATAAGTTTAAACTTTCGAGTGCAAATGAAGAAAAGGTGGTGAACCCACCAAAAAGTCCGATAAATAAAAATAAACGGAAGTTCGTTGAAAAGTTACCCCTTTCGAAAATGCCCCATGAAAACCCGATTAAAAATGATCCGATTAAATTCACACTGAGTGTTCCCCAGGGGAAAACACCCTCAATCAATCGATGAGCCCATCCCGAAACCCAAAATCTGAGCAATGTTCCCAATGCACCGCCAACGATTAAAGCCATTATTTTATTCATCGCGCAAATTTAAGAGAATTTATATAGCCGTTTTCAGACCTTCAATATTTTTTAGTTCAATGTATAGTATCCTGAATTGTGCATCAGATGTAATTCTGACCTGTACCGTGAGACTAATATAAGTTTCGTTTTTACTTAATACGGATGAAAAGCTGCCGTAATCAATTTTTAATTCCTCCAGTTTATCAGACACATTTTTAATGTTCACCGATTTTGGAATTGAATTATCCATGATCAGTTTAAGTTTGTAATTTACGGGGTATTTTATTTTCCGGGCTTTTCCTTTCCCATTTCCTCCAATCATCAATTCTGAGATTTATTATTTGTATTGCTCACTTTCATCCAGGCTGAAAATGCTTTTGGTGCAGGTTTCCGCCCATAAAACCAATCATCCAGCACCAATGCCAGTCGGCTGAAAATAAAATTATTTCTGATTCCAAACCTGATCAGGCGGTGCATCAGGTTATCGGGATGCGAATAGGGGCAAACCGCCATGCATCTTCCGCAATCTGTTCCCGCGGTGCACCAAAACTGAAAGCATTTCTCCTGGCTGATTTGCCATCTTCTCACTCCTTCAATCATTTGCTGGTCGTCAAATGGGATGGCCCGAGATGGACAGGTATCTGCGCACTTTTTACATTTCTTACAAAATTCAATAAGACTGGGATCTTCATAAATACCATCAGTTATCAAGGGAAGATCAGTGGTCACAACCCCGATCCTGACTCTCGGACCTTGCTTTGGGGTCATCAATAATCCCATTCTGCCCAGTTCACCCAATCCTGCATCCTTTGCAACCAACGGACAAATTACCTGGTAATTGGCATCAATATGAGCCCTGGCTTCATGCCCAAGATTCCTGATAAATGAAGCAAGTTGAATAGCAATTGCACCTGCATTCAAATACTGTTGTCCCGATTCCATTACGATTGGAGCTTGGGGCCCTGATGAGGTGAAATCAAAATTCATTTCTACAGTAAAGGCAATGGCAAACTTATGGGAGAGATTTATTTCTTTCCCATAATCCGGCCCCCGCCCGGTATGCGAATAGATATGATAATCTTTGAGTCCTGTTATTCCGATGTCGATGGCTCCAAATTTTTTTGCCCAGTGCTTAATATATTGGGTAATCTCCTCTCTGTTTAAATTTAAAGCTTCGCCAAGTGGTTTTCCGCTAACGGAATTTTTAAATTGTTCGACTGCGTAAAACGAAGCCTCCGAACTTGCAAACATCACCGGGTCATAATATACGGTACCCTTTGATAATAAGCCCGGCCTTCTTCTGAAATCTTCATCTGGTTCCAGATTTTCGGGTCGTTCCTGATAGTATTCATTATATTTTTCACTCCCTTTTTCCAGCAAGCGGCGCGAAAACATGATGTCGCGTTCGTCAATTTTGTTTTTGGGTACAGAGGGTTCGGATTTATTTTTCCGTTTCAATGGGAGAAATATCAACAGGATAAAAAGTAATGTGAGAGAAATTAAAACTAAGCCCACAATGAAAGAACCTTTAAAACTGGTCAATGCGATCAAATAATACGGAACGGGTGCTAGTAAAGTTAAGTACACAAAACGGCGTCCGGCTCTATGCTCCTTCTCAATAAATGATTGGATGCTGAAATACAGCATCATTAGAAAAATAAAGGAGCCAATAAAGATTAATAGTTCGCCAGACAGTTTTATTGTATTCAATTCAAACATTTAAAGGGTTTGCTTAATTACCGAAAATGGGTAAAGATTATAATTTCTCAGCGGTATATCCTGCTTTTTTAACTGCATCAATAATTTGTGATTCAGATAAATGCTCATTTGCGTTTACAGTTAATGTTTTCTGTGTTGATTCCAGGTCCATATTCCAGTTCTCAACTCCTTTCAATTCATTCATAAAAGGCGTGAGTGCAGAAACACAACCACTGCATTTCAGACTGGTTTTAAAAGTGTATGTTTTCATAACGTAAAATTAGTTTCAGGCAAAGGTATTCAATTGATCATAGAAATGTTTTGAAAATTGGTCGATAATTTCTTGAATTGCCCAAAGTTGTCTCTTAAATTTTTAAATTTACTAGTAATTCAAACCTAAAATTAACAAAATCATGAAAACAATATCCAAGGTTAACATTCGGGTTTTAATAAGCCTGTTATTACTGATCTTATTCAGTTTTTCAAATTTGGTTTTTGGGCAGAAAATAACTACGCCCGAAGATTTTTTTGGATTTCAGATGGGTGCAGATCGAAAACTGGCCCGTTGGGATAAAATGGTCGATTATTTTTACCTTCTGGAAGGACAGAGCGACCGGATGAAAATCTATAATATGGGGCCGTCTTCTGAAGGTCATCCTTTTTTAATTGTTTTAATCACTGCTCCTGAAAATATTGCTAATCTTGATCGTTTGCAGATGATCAATAAAAACTTAACCAATCCCAAAGATTTGGGTGCAGATCAACTGAAGCAATATGTAAAAGAAGGAAAAGCTGTGATTTTTGAGTCGATGAGCCTTCATGCCTCCGAAGTTGGCGGTACACAAATGGCTCCGGAATTAACTTATGATTTGCTTAGCCGAAACGACCCGGAAACAATAAGGATATTGGATGAAGTTTTGTTTTTTATGATCCCTTGTTTTAATCCGGATGGAGAAATCATGATCACAGACTGGTATAACGAAACAGTTGGAACCGAATATGAAGGGCTTAGCATGCCTTATCTCTATCATAAATATTGCGGACATGATAATAACCGTGATGGCGATTATTTGAATTTGCCCGAATCAAAATATACTGCCAAGGCCATGTATGTCGATTGGCCGGCTCAGGCATATATCGACCAGCATCATATGGGTTCGTATGGGGCCCGCTTGTTTGTTCCCCCTTATTGTGATCCGATCCGGCCTTATGCCGATCCACTGGTTTGGCGTGAGATAAGCTGGTACGGAGCACACATTGCTTATAAACTTGAAGAAGGCGGGTTTCAGGGTATCTTAAATGCTGCGCAGTATTCGGGTTGGGGCCATTTTGGATGGCACTGGATTACACCCTTCCATAATATTGCCGGAATGCTGACAGAGTCCGCTGGCGTTAATCTGGCTACCCCAATTTATATACATCCTGAACAACTCAGGGCAGATACAAGAGCGTTTCCCGACTATGAACCACAATCTACTTTCCCAAATCCCTGGCCGGGTGGCTGGTGGCGATTAAGAGATATCGTGGAGCAACAAAAATCTGCTGCATGGTCGTTGCTTGATTTGGCAGCCAGAAATAAAGAAACCGTTTTGGAAACAGCATATTTGAAAGCAAAACGCCAAACCGAGCGCGGTGCCGAAAGCGATATCAAAACAATGATTGTTCCTGCCGATCAGCATGATTATCTGACAATGGTGAAGATGATCAATACCTTGTTGCAATCAGGAATTGAAATTAAAAAGGCCAAAACTGATTTTGAGGTCGGAAATATGAATTATAAGAAAGGATCTTATATAATCTCATTGGCCCAGCCTAAAATGGGACTGATTAGAAATTTATTGGCTGAAACTTTCTATCCGGAGAATACCTATACCATGAATCCTGATGGAACGCCCATTCGCCCTTACGACTTTGCAACCCATACCATGTTCGAATTTATGGGCGTACAGGTTGATCACAAAGATGTTAATGTGGATGGTGATTTTGAAATGGTTAGTTTTCCTGAAAAAATCATTGGGAAGGTTGAAAAAGGAAGTTATGCATACATCGTGGATGGCCGGCAAAACAATGCTTTTAAAGCGGTGAACTTACTAACTGATAAAGGAATCAAAATTAAAAGATTGGATGAGGATTTCGGAGCATATCATGCAGGAGATTTCATCGTGGAGAAAGCCAATGAAAATGACTTAAACTCCATCGCAGAAGAAACCGGGGTTGATTTCAACGCTTTAAATGAAAAACCAAATGTTGCTTTACATCAGGTTGAACGAGGAAGAATTGGGTTGTTTCAACGTTATAACGGAGGAAATATGGATGAAGGATGGACCCGATTGTGTTTTGAAAATTTTTCATTTCCGTACCAAAGCCTGATGAGTACAGATGTAAAAAAAGGTGAACTGAATAAAAAATATGATGTGATCGTTATTCCGAATGATTCGCCGGATGCGATCACCGGTGTTTATTCGGCAAACAGCAGACGTGTACCCGAAAAGTATCCTGAAAAATATGCAAGCGGGATTGGGAAGGAAGGCGGAAAATATTTAAAGGAATTTGTTAGTAACGGAGGCACAATTGTTGCACTTGGCGCTGCTTACGAATACATAGCCGATGAATTCGATTTAAAAGTAAGAAGTGTTACCGACAATCTTTCATCGGGAGAATTCTTCTGCCCGGGTTCCACCCTGAAGGTAAATATCGACAATACACATCCATTGGCTTACGGGATGCCTGAGCAGGGACTGGTGATGTTCAACTATAGCCCGGCATTTGAGGTTGTTCCGAGCCGTACCAATGCCGATTATAAAACCATCGTTCGATATCCGGAGAAAAACCTTTTGAAAAGCGGTTGGTTGAGAGGCGAAGAAAATATTGCCAAAAAATCGGGCATGATCGTTACTAATTATGGAAAGGGCCAGATTGTGCTGATCGGTTTCAGAACACAGCACCGTGACCAGACGGATGGCACTTTTAAGTTCTTATTTAATGCAATTATAGAATAGACCACCTGGGAAGCCTTCCCCATAACAGGGAAGGCATCCCTAATAGACAATTAAATGAACAATCCTCTAAAAAAAATTACAAAGTTCCCTGTTTCCGGACAGGGCTCTTTTTGGGAAGACCGTGGCGACCGACATCATTGCGGAATTGATTTATATGCCACCTTAGGCGAAGAAATATTTGCGTTGGCCGACGGAGAAGTTATTGCCATTGAATTAATGACCCATCCCGATTACAGGCATTACTGGAATATTACCTATCAGATGGTCGTTAAAAGCAAGGATTTCTATATTAAATATGGCGAAATACAAGAGCCTGAACTCAAGGTAGGCGATCTGGTCAAAAAAGGCAAGTCCATTGCGAGGGTAGGGCAGGTGCTGGATGGAGCGAAGATAGGTCCCGATGATCCGGTTTATGTGCAAAAATTAAAAAATGGAAAAAATTCCATGTTGCACCTCGAATGCTGGAAAAATAACCCCATTACGGTTCATGTAAAATATTTGGGTGGGAACTGGTTTGATGAGAACAAACCCGAGAATTTGATGGATCCATCATTTTTATTTGATTGAGATTTTTTATCAGGTTATGTCCCGTCAAAGAGTGTGGGCAAGAACCCGCTTTATTTTTTAGATAAAAATTAGTTCCCGACATTTATCCGCCTTTGGCGGAAGCTCGAACTGACATCAGTTGGCTCATTTCAACCAACTATGTAAGCATATTCAAACAATTAACTGCGATCACATTGAGCCTGTCGAAATGTGGACATCCTTGCGCTTGCAGTTCTTGAAATTTATCCGACTTTGGCGGAGGCTCGAACTGACAATAAATTGTTAAATTCTAATTGTTGAGACAGTCTTAACTTATAAAATCTTCTTTAAATAAACACATTTTGAGTCATTTTCTGTGTAATAATCGGGAAGCTCTGCAATAAGCTGATATCCGATGCGAAGGTAGAAATGTCTGGTAGGTTCGTACAATGCGCGTGAAGAAGTTTCGATCCATAATCTTTTTCCCGCTAGGCGGGCGACGTCTTTTTCAATCTCTGCTACCATTTTTTTCCCGATTCCTTTTCCATTATAGTCTTTGTGAACGGCAATCCAGTATAGGTCAAAGCTATCAAAAGTGCTGGGGTTTTTTCCGTAACAGGCATAGGCCACGGGCTTATTATCAATATCAACCAGAAGAAAAATATAACCGCTTTTATCTTCGCCGAATTTTAAGTTTTCCGCTGCCAATTCGAGGGCGACATCCACTTCAAAGTCGTAGAAAAAACCGCTTGAGTTTAGTATTTCCCTGATCGCGATCAGGTCGCTATCTTTTAGTGTTCTCCTGAATTCCATATTATTAGTTTAAATCATTTAAAATCCGCTCGATGGCATTCTGATTGGAATAGCCTGCATATTGCAGGGCCGCAATAAAACCACTATCAGGGGCAATGCATGGATTGCCGTTAATCTCTAATATAAAGATGTTTTCACTTTCATCGAGGCGGAAATCGATTCGGGCATAACCTTTTAAATTAAAAACTTCCCAAGTTTTTTTGCAAATACCCGTGAGTTTGTCCTTTAGCGCAGGCTTATTTTCAATAGTTCCAAATGCCCTGTTTGTATTCTTATATTCCGGACTGTTTTCATTCCACTTTGCATCGTAGCCTACAATTTTGGGCTTATCCTTAAAATAGGTGTCAAAAATCAATTCGGCAGGGGGCAATACTTCACAACCCTTATCTGAGGCCAATATGCTGATGTTGAATTCCCTGCCATCAATAAATTCTTCAATAAAATAATGAGGAGCAGGCAATTGCTTTATCTGAGTGGTTTTGTTTTTATCCGAGGCCCTGAAAATGCTATTTACAGTAATTCCTACGGATGCTTCCTCCCAAATCGGTTTTACGATATATTGCTTTGCAGTATCTAATTTTTCAATTTCATTAATTGAAAAGAAAGGGGCCGTTGGCAGGCCGTTTAGCTGCATATATTTTTTTGCTAACACTTTGTTCGTAGTGATAAAAAGTGCATCAAGCGGAACTCCGGTATAAGGTATTTTATAAGCATTGATCAGTCCGGGTACCACATAAATGAGTTCACCTTTTCCCCAACCGGCTTCAACCAGGTTGAATACTATATCTGGTTTATCGCTGATGGCTGATTCAAAATCATCAAGCATATTATTCCCAATGCTGCTGCTTTTTGCCTGATGCCCCAATTTATTACACGTCTCTTTTACAAGCGCAACCTGGTTCATCACATCCAGTTCATCAGGATTGTTTGTTAAAACTTCATTATGTAAAATCAGGATTTTTTTTCTCATGATCCAAAATGCCTTTTAATGGCTGATTTTAATATTTCTTCAATAATCTCCTGATAGGAAAAATTGTTGAGCCGACATAAAATTGGAAGATCGGAACTGATCGGATTTAATCCGGCAAGCGGGTTAACTTCAATAAAACTTAATTTGCCATAGCGATCCATTCTTACATCAACGCGGCCTCCATCCAGACAATTTAAGGCCTGCCATGCACTGAGGGCGATACGTTTACATTCTTCCAATAATTCGCCATCAACCTTTATATAATCAACCAGCTCTTCATAATTTTCTTTGGTATCGTAAGAATAAATGTGTTCGCCTTTCTGCCTCGCTACAATTTCCATGGCACCCGGAACAAAGGCTTCTTTCCCACTGCCCAGAACCCCAACGGTAAATTCCCTGCCGGGCAAAAATTCTTCAACCAAAACAGCCTGATTAAATTTGCTTAATAAGTGATTGCATACCTGTTTCAGTTCTTCCGCATTCTTAATATTTGAAGATGCATCAATTCCTTTGCCGGTACCTTCTGAAATGGGTTTTGCAAAAAGTGGATATTCAAGATGAACATCTTTGAGGTCTTCTATCCGTGATACCACATGAAAAGGAGGTGTGTTCACACCCCGATCCCTGATTATCTGTTTGGCGAACGCTTTATTGAGGCTAATGCCCAATGTTACGGGTCCAGAAAAAACATAAGGAATTTTATAGTTATCGAGCAATGCCGGTACCAGGGATTCGCGTCCATCCCCGAACAAGCCTTCTGCAATATTGAAAACCAAATCCCATTTTTTACCATTTTGTAGTTCAGCGATGAGGTTGAAAACATTGCCGATGCGCTCGGTTTCATATCCCGCTTTATTGATGGCTTGCTCGATTCCTTCAATGGTACTTTCTTTGTCAAATTCTGCGGTTTCTTCCAACGAATACCCCAATTTCAGGTATTCAGAACGCAGATCATAGGTCAAGCCTATTTTTAATTTATGCATGTTTTTTTAATATCTTGGTTGATAAATATCCATCGAAAAAATTTCTGGCATTAATTCCCAATGTACGGTTTTTATATCCGCCTTCCTGCACAAAAAGGATGGGGAGGGGTAATTTGCCCAGCTCGGCCCCGTTGTTTTTAAAATCACCTGCTTTTAGTGACCATGTACCAGTGGGGTCGCCTTTGGCCGGGTCGAAACCCAGGCTCACAATTAAATATTCAGGGTCAAAATTCTTGATGTCTTTTATGGCTTTTCGGAGCGCAAGCAGATATTCCTCTCCTGTTAGTGTTTCTTTTAATGGATAATTAATATTGAATCCAAGGCCTTCTCCGCTTCCTTTTTCATCAGCGAAGCCGGCGAAGTAAGGATAAGCGAATGATGGATTTCCATGAATTGAAATGGTCAGCACGTCTTTACGATCGTAAAAGATTTGCTGATGCCCGTTGCCATGGTGATAATCAATATCGAGGATGGCAATCTTACCGTATTTCGATAAAAAGTTGGCTGCGATTGAGGCATTGTTAAAATAACAAAATCCTCCAAAAACATCTTTCTCGGCATGATGGCCGGGAGGCCTGATCAGTGCATAGGCCGTATGATAACCTTCCAATAAAAGTTCAGCACCTGTCAGTGTTGTATTTACGCCCGAACGGGCGGCCAAAAATGCGTTTTTGTTAAGAGGTGTAAAAGTGTCGATACAGTAATAACCCGCCAATACCGATAAATCGTGAGGCGGACGCATGGCATTTCGCACCGGGAAAATATAAGGGTATATTGATTTGCCTTCAGGAATTTTATCGCAAACCGATTTAAAATAATTGTAATATTTTGAATTGTGGATTTGCGTGATATATTTATTTGAAAATCCCCTGGCGGGCTTAATTTTAAATGCGTTTAACTTTTCTATTTCCTTCAAAATACTTTTAATCCTCACCGGTGATTCGATGTAACCCACTTCTTTCACGTGATGAATGTCATGCGCATCATTCATAATCAGCGCAATTTCGTCCTTCAGTGCATAAGAGTTAACATGCGGCCTGTCTTTGAAGGTGTATTTAAAGTCCCTGAGTTTTATCGGGTCATCTTTAACCGACGACAGAACCATTTTAATGTATTTCTCCGGACAATATTCAGGGTACTTTCTTTCGAGAATGGCGCGAATAATCTTTTTTGCCTGTTTCGCTGATAGCCTGATGTCGTTACCCAGGTCGTCAAAAACGAGATAAGGGGCGCAATCATCGTCGGGTTCAACCGGGCTTTCATATTTTGTTCCGATTACGGGCCTCGCCCCATAGCGTTCATAAAAGGCAAGCCTCGATTTGTTTTGCTGAATTGTGGTTTTGTCTTTACACATTAAGGGATCGTCTGGCAGGCATTCCATAAAAATACCAATCGCTTTCAGCATTTCAGCTTCTTCCCTGATCCTTTCATAAATTGAACCACCAACACCTGATGAAATCCTCCCTGGTTTTACGGCAATGTAATCGAGGAAACAAAAATTTCTATCCGGAAAATAAAACATGATGGCAAAGCCTTTTACATTGGATCTGCCATCCTCTGCAACAAATAGATCCGAAGTAAATTTGTATTTCAGCGGATCTTTCATTTGCTCCACAATCTCAACAATTTTTGTTTCTTTAACAGTTGGAAAGTGAATTCTTAAAATTGTGAATACCTGCTCAAGCGCAGATTTGTTAGCCGGAAGATATGAGTCTGTTATCTTTCGAATTTTAAAAATGGTCATTTTATGGGATCATAATATTTAAAGGTATTCCCTTCATAATTTTTTAATATCACATAATCACCATCATGTCCCTGGTAATATTCAGGCAAAAGTGGTATTTTACCTCCACCGCCGGGTGCATCAATAACGTAGTGCGGTGTTGCATATCCACTGGTAAAGCCCCTAATTCCTCTTATGATTTCGAGTCCTTTACTTACAGGTGTGCGGAAATGAGATGATCCTGGTATGGGATCGCATTGATAAATATAATATGGCCGTACCCTGATCTTTAGTAATTTATGCATCAGTGTTTTCATGGTGTCAACATTATCGTTAATGTCCTTCAGCAAAACAGTCTGGCTTCCCATTACGATTCCGGCATCCGCGATACGCTTACAAGCTTCTTCGACTTCCGGTGTTATTTCATCGGGGTGGGTGCAGTGGATGCTCATATATAATGGATGATATTTTTTGAGCATCTTTACAAATTTATTGGTAATTCGCTGTGGAAGTACCATGGGCACTTTTGTCCCGATCCTGATAATTTCAATATGAGGAATGGCACGTAGTGCGGATAGCAGGTATTCGATATGTTTGTCGGGCATTGTTAAGGGATCTCCACCGGATATTACCACGTCCCTGATAGCAGGATTGTTCCTGATATAATCAAGTGATTTTTCCCATGCCTTCACTCCGTAATGCTTTTTATCTTTTGTAACCATATGCGAACGTGTACAGTATCTGCAATAGACCGAACAAAATCCGGTCGAAAGCAATAAAGCACGATCGGGATAGCGATGCACCAGGTTTTCGACAGGGCACATGCTTTCTTCGTGCAAGGGGTCACTTTCTTCACCCTGCGATACAATGAGCTCCAGTTTGCTTGGTACTATCGATTTTGTCAATGCATAGTCTTTTGGCTTACCCCATAATAAACCGGCATAATAAGGTGTAATTCGGAGCGGCAATTTCCGCGACTTGGATAAAAAGTCATAATCATCAATATTGCTGATATCCAATATTTCGGATAACTTTTTAAAACTGGAGTAGCTGTTTTGAATTTGCCATCTCCAACTGTTCCATTGTTTGTCTGTTGCCTGTGGGAAAAAAACCTGCCTGAAAACTTCTGTGTCAGGGCTTATGGTTTTAAAATCAGATTCAGGGATATTGGTTTTGCTGAATAGCTGATCATTAGAAGCTGAAGTATCAAATACAGCTTCTATTAAAGATATATCCTGCCCGGAAGGAGGTTCGATATCTTGTTGTAAATTCTCGTCCATGTTTTAAAAAAAATTACAGTTAAAAACATTGCGAAATTAGTACATTTTTAAAATGCAATGCTTGTTTTATAAAAATAAATATACACCACTAACTAACAATTATTGTATTGAATATGAGTGTGGTATATAAAATAAAAATTTAATAATTTTCTCGTGCATTATCACCAGGGATGAATATTGAGATTTATTTTTCAGCAGCTGCTTAAATTCAAAAAAAATATCGAAAATTTCGCTGAATTAAAAGATCCCTTATCCGGAAATTTAAAGTAAAATAAGGGTGCAAATTAGTTCACCTTTTTTAAGAAATCAGAATCAAAGACTTTTTAGAGCCATGATAACCGGATATATCAGACCTGCAATTAATAATAAGGTCAAAAATGGCCGGTTAATATTCTGCCACTTGTAGTTATTGTTCTTAATTGCATCAATTCCATGATTAACGGCAGAAAAAATAAAAAAGAACATAAAGGCAAACAGTATGCTCAATTCGGCCTTTATTCCCCAATTACAAAAATATACCAGCAATGCAACAAAGGCATAGGATAATAAGGCAATGGCAGATTGCCGCTGATAATTGCTACCGGTTTCGAATCCTTTAAGCCGGGCAGATTCTTCTCCGAAAACCAGGCCTTCAATTCCGGAAATCCCGGCCATGGCAAGGATGATAATTGGGATCATAAAATGAAGTTGTGCAAAGGGATCGTAGGTTTCGGCAAAACCAATCTGATAACCGAAATAGAATGCAATGGCTACGCCTGCAATTCTAATAATGTCCAATGATTTTAGTAAGAATTTCATGTTGTCTGAGGTATTTTTACACTTTAAATATACGAAGATTCAGGAGGATATCTATTCATGGAAAAAATAATCATAAACCATTACAGCAGAATAACAAAATTTCTATTCGCTAAAATAATGGAATCCTATACTTAACGATTAATCCTTTATATTTCTTTCCAAATTGATAATTCAATTGCACCTGATTGTATTCAACGCCTGCATCGAAAAGAAAGGCCGCATTTTGCTGATCATATTTATTAAAACCTGCTCCGAAAACCAATCCAAAGCTTTGCATGCCTGCAATTGATTTCAAATCATGGTAAATATCTTTATAGCCCCGGTACAGTGAATCTGCCATAGAGATCAGGCTGTCCTGTTTGTTGATATGAACATCTGCTTTTAATTCATAATTTTCATAGGCGTCAATCAACTTATCCTTGGCTTTGATGCTTGCTTCCTGCCTTTGTATTTCGGCTTCCAGTTTTTTATAATTGGAGATTAGCAGTTTGTAGGTGCTTTTTTCAAGCGCGATAATGGAATCTGTTTCATTCTCAAAAATCCACCCACCGGCATGTTCAGTTCCGGCGATGGTTTTGTTATTGATGGTGATGCTTGTATTTTGTGCATGAATAATGCAGCCATAAAGGCTAAGGATGAGGATCAGGTACTTTTTCATTTTTCTTGGGTTTTAACAGTTCTTTGGTAATATCGAGCAGTTCTTCGGAACTGATGTGTTCAAAATCAGCATCTATCGCATCCACTTCTGCTTTATACTTATCATCTGCATTCAAGATATCCAATGCTGCTTCTTTTTTTGCTTTTTCGAGGCTGGCCTTAGCCAGTTTGTAATTTTCTTCACTAATGGCGTGGCTTGCTTTAAGATTTTCGTATTCCTTTTCCAGGGCTTTGAGTTTTTTTTCACGGCTTTCCAATTCTTTCAACAGTTTGTTCTTTTTAACGGCACGGTAAAATACAGCCGCCCCCAATGCCGACAATCCCAGCAGTATCATCCAGGATCTTTTGCTTCTTAAATCGAAATCGCGAATGAACAATATAAATACAAAAATCAATACCAGGGCAATAATCAGTAGATCGCCATTGTTTTTAATGAATTGCCAAATTTGTATCATAGCTTAGGTTTTTTTAGTTTTTCCGACCCGTTCAAAACGGCTTATTAATTGGTGCATGGGTTCTGATCCTGCAGTTAGTATGGCTGCGGTCAATACAATTTTGATCCAAAGCGGGAAATCACCTATCATTTCCTTTCCGCTGACGGTTTTCAAAATACTCACCAGGTCAATTTGCAAATATTGATAAACCCAGATAGAAAATCCAAGCGAAAGGATCAATGCAAATACACGGCTGATGATCCGGTAATATTGGGTGCGTACCGATTTTGCCGCAATAATATCCTTTCCTCCAATGTAGGGTTTTTCCGAAACAATGTTCCAAAGTATCCAGCGATAGAGGCGTTTTTTGTCCTCGGTGTCTGATCCCTGGTATCCGTAAAGCCGGTCCAGCCTGATCTTAAACTTCTCGGCTTGTTTGTTCCAAAACTTATACCAGCCTTTTTTCAGATCAAGGTATTTTACTGCACTGATGAAAATTTCTGTAGTACGTTCTATAAAGATGGCGAGTATCAGAAACAGGAACAACAAATAAGTTACTTTGGTAATTACGGCTGTTGTTGAAACGGTATTAAGGTCTATCTCTGGATTCATCTCTGAAGTAACAGCGGACGAAACACTATCCGCCATCTGATTCAATAAAATATCTGTAATAAAAATTAGATTTTCCATAATTCTAAATGTTTAAACCATGACCATGGGTTTTAGTTTAAATGATTCAAGTGCTTTGCCAAATTGAATGTCATTTTTCCAACTGTTATAATAGTGGTTAATGTTTTGCTGAAATGCTCCGATCGGGAAATTGCCACCGGGACAGGCTTTGTTTGCAATGAGATGATGTGGGATAATGCCTTTCACGGCTACATTTTGACCGAAAGAAGCCGGAAAAGCGAAGGGGATGTTATAAAGCAGGGCCACCATTGCAACCACTCTTGATGCTGCATTTAATTGTGGGCCTGTTGGGGCGGTGATGCCAAGTCTTCCGTCGGGATTTGAAAATGGCACATTGGGATTTGTTTCGAAATTGCCCTGAAATGCAATGCCAAACGAATGCCCGTTATGGGGCAGTGCATGGTTGCCGTAACGATCCCAGCGGCAAATGATGCGGATGGTTCCGTCTTTAAATACCACACAATGATAACCCGTGAGCCAGCCTTTGCGGTCGAATTCTTTAACCACCTCCTCGTAGGGCGCATCGCTGTGCATGGCCGTATGATGGTATACGATAAGGTCGATGGGTTTGGTGTATTTGTGGGTGTTTTCTAGCCGAAGCGGCCTGTCGCCTCCGTCGTAGATAAAGCCTACTAAATCTTCGATACTGAGTGGTTCATTCTCTTTGACGATGTTTGATGATGCTCCTGGATTTGAGGTGGTTGATTTTGTATGGTCCCCGGTATCAGGAAGCTTAGATGATTCTTCCTGAATTTCGCTTTTATCAGTTTCTATTCTTCGGTTGACCAAAAAATTGATCAGGAAATTAATGGGTTTGCTGCCCGAACCAATGATGATGCCGGTAAAAATGTATTCGAAGAAGGAATGGGTTTCTGGAAATCCCTTATCGGCAGTATAACTAAAAAACTCCCAGATTGAAAAGTTGAGGGCCCGGCAAACAAAAATAGCGATGAGCGTGCCCAATATCTGCATCCAGAAATCTTTCACAATTACATTGTTTTCTTTGTATTTCAGAAAACGTTCGTTGTTGTCGAGTATTTGATGGACGGGACGGATGGGCAGCAGATCAAAATAAGATTCCTTCTGTTTTTCAGGTGGCAATGCGGGGTTAAACGCTACTTCAGCAGCAGTATGATCTGTAAACATTGCATCTGCTACCATCAGGTCTTCTTCGATGGCTTCTTTTTCGCGGCGAAGCTTTTCCTGGAGTTTTTCGCCCTTCGTAAAACGATTCGAATACTGATACAGGAGCATTCGGTTGATGGCCAGGTTCAAAAAGCTGAGTACGCGCTCAATCAGAAGCGAGGCGCCCAGCATGGCGGCCAGCTTAACAATGAGCTCGTACAATAAAATATGATCATCCATAATTGAATGGTTTAAATGATGGTTCCTTTGTGTTGGAATTTTTGTTTCATTTTTTTTGGGGAGTACCCAAAGATAATGAATGAAAGCTTGTTTTGCAAGTTAAAAGGCTGATTGTTTGAAGCTAAGGATTCGGGTTAAGAATGGTTCCGGAGCGTGTTCAGAGGGGGGCATAAGTTTTGTAGGCTCACAGATTGGTGTAAGAAGGGTTGGGCATTTTGTTTCTTTTCCTTAGGTTTTACTTTTGTTCCTGAATAGTTAAATTCGCTTCAGCTTAAAAAAACGACCCAATGATTTTTACACAATGCAGGCGGTAGTTTTTATTCTTTCTTTTCAAATATTTCAAAGTATTCTTTAAAAATGAATTTTCTGTTTCTTTTAAAGCCAGTATATTCTTCAATTATTCCCGGCTCAATAAAATCTGATAATAATCTGTGATTCAGTAAATCATGTCTTTTTTATACCCCTGAATTTAAACGATTTTCAAATTTTATACGCTTCGGTTTTTTTAGGGAGTCATACATATGCGATAAATGCCTATATTTGCGTTGTCCAAAGACAGCTAAGGCTACAATGGTACCGGGGAGTTCTTGGACTAAAACTTTGGATGTAATTTTCACGATCTATCTAGTGAAAGCCAATAAAATACACTTTAACGTGCTTAAATAGTCTAATCACTTTAAACTTGAATTAAAATCATTAATAAAAACATAAAATTTAAATCAGGAATAATGAAGAAACTAAGTCTTTTAATACTGTTATTGATTTCTTATACACAGAATTACGGTCAAAATAACTCAAACAATGAAACAAATGTTTTTCAAATATATAAATACAGCATTCTTAATCAATTGTCAGATCCTAGCTGGCTTGGTGGAAGTATTTACTTAAATGATAGCACTGTTATAGATGGCTATGTATATAAATATAATGTTATAACAGATGAAATAGAAGTAAAAGCAAATATTAATCCTGCCAATGTTGAATATATTTCAATTGGCATGGAAATTTTTATGTATTCAAAATTTATTAAAGATGAGGCCGAATATGCTGGGTACTTTGAAGTTTTAGTAAGAGGAGATTGTATGTTGCTGTTAAGAAGAGACTTAGAAAGAACAACAGAGACTACATCAGATGTTGCCTTGGGTATAGACAAACAGACAAAAGTAAAAGAATCGCTCTATATCAAAAAGGATAAGCAACCCGCTGTTAGGATTAAAAATAAAAAAAACATAAGTGAATATCTTACGGACAAAAAAGGTTTTGCAGAATATATTGAAAATAAGTCTTTTCTTTTTTTAAATGAAAAGAAGGCGAGGGAAATTGTGGAATACTATAATCAACTATAGATTTCATCATTGATTCAGCAAAAAAAAGTTACAAGCAAGAAACACTGGAGTCGAATATCTTGAAAGTATGATTCCGGATCCTGGAGGAAATTATATTGAGATTACAATGTAATAATCTGACTTACAAACATTATCAGACAAACGCTGTGCTCTGCATGATAAAAGGAATGATAGTTTATCTTTTTAAGGGATAATCCACAAACTCTTCCCAAAAAATGCAGGCTACAAATGCAAATCTTGTCAAATGCAAATGCGGGCAGAAAAGAAAAAGCCCTCAAAAGAGCTTGTTTTAATTCCTAATTTCTAAGAATATAGAAAGTGGCTCTTATTTATAGGGTTGTGCAACGGTTACTTTTGTTAGCCGCTTTTGTTTTTAGTCAAATATTTTGTTTAAGTCAATTTCAAGTCCAGCTGCTTTGATTTCTTTAGAAAGAATCATTTTCCATCCATCATTATTATCCACTCCAATATACATTACTCCTGTGTAGTCAGATGGTATTTCAATTTTGTCTTTGACAAGACCAACAACATTTTTCCTTCCTAATTTTCCAATAAAATAGCCTAACTCAAATATTACGTTTTGCCGTGCTCTCTTTTGCAATTCATCCTTTTTATCAATTGTACAACCTAAATCATCTGGAGTCAATAGTACAACCGCAAAAGCAACATCAGAATATTCCTCAAATTTTTCTATTATAGTTAATCCTTTACTAGATTGTTCGTGAAGAATAATTGGCTTTAATCCAAGTTTTTCTAAAAATCTAGCGGTGGTTTCTTTTAACTCATTATTATGTCCATGAACTAAAAATATTCTATTCGATATTTCTTTCCCTTTTTGTTTTTTATTCACAGGAATTTTAGGATTAGGGTTGAAATCTTCTTTAATTTCAATAACACCTATTGCTTCATCAATCATGTCAATGACTTGTGGGATTATTGATTGGTCATAAGGCGGATTAAAAATCATTGCAAATGGGTCAACGTTTCTCATAATCATTCCTCCTATCATTGGAGGTGGCGAAATCGTGTAAGTTTTTAGACAGCCTGCACGTAAAACTAAGTTTCTTGCACTACTAAGTTTTTTATTTATTTGACTTCTTGTCTCATGGGTCGGTTGTCCATATTCCCAAATCTTTAGAAGATTCTTAAACTCCTCTAATTCATTTATGTATTTAACTATTTTTTCCATTTTTTTTCAATTGCGGCTAACGGTCACTTGTAAGTTGTCGTTGCGGATTTCGAAGAGCGTTCCTGTCCGATAGGACGGAACTGCGATGCGAGAATCCGCGATTGGCGTACCACCAAACCCCGCCCTGCAAAATATACCGTGTTAGAACTCGTTTTTTATTCTTTCAATAATTTTTCAATCTTTTCTTCCACAGCATCAGGTCTTAAATGAGAACCTTTTTCTACAATAATTCCCTTTTTATCAATTAGAAAATAATGAGGAATACCATTAACCTCGAAAACTTTTCTAATGTCAGTGCTTTGTTCATTTGTTAAAAAATAATGTTGACCAGTTAGTTGTATTTCTGCAAGGGATGCCTTCCATAGTTTTTCCTCAGAATCAATACACAGATACACGAAGGCAACATCTTTCCCATTCATTTTTTTCATTAATTCTTTTGAATTTGGCATTTCTGATTTGCAAGGTCCACACCATGTTGCCCAACAATCAAGATATATAACCTTCCCTTTGTTCGATTGTATAATACTATTTATAATCTCCTTTGCTGATGAATTAGCAATTTTTTTCAACATTGCGTCTGATGCTATCTGAGGATTTTCTAACCGTTCTTTTGTTTGATTGTACTTTTCTAGTAAAGGTTCTATCAAAAAGGGTTCTTTAATATTTGATTCAATTACATCTCGATATTTTTCAAAAAGTTTAATGTCAGAGTTATCAAAATTCTGGATTATTAACTCAGTTAACACCATTTGTTTAAGAAGAGAGTCTGGTGTATGTTTACTAATACCAAATACCATTAATGAATCCATAACGTTTTTTGGTGCAGCAATGTGTCCGTTGTTTAATTTATACTTCTGAATTTCTGGTTCTTCCAACAAATTATTTTGAACATAGAAGTAATGAAAACGGTTAATAAATTTCGTCAAAGCATAACCACTGATAAACATAGATTCAGATATAGGCAATCGCTTTTTTAGGTTGTCATAGTAGGTGATTGGAACAGACCATTCTTTGTTGGTGAGGTTATTTGCACTTTGATGTTTTGATGGATAAAGGGCTAACGCATCATAGTAGCCTTCATCAAGAAATGTTTTTGCCCAAATCTTAGTTTCCTTGTTTGGATTAACATCATTTACAAATTTGTTGAATAATTTATCCCTAATATCTTGTATAGAATCTAAGTAGCTTATGTACTCATCCATATCGAATTCTTTTACAGCTTTTGCTTTTGCATCCCAATCATAATACATTGGGTTTGAAAAATACATCAATTGAAACTTTGAAGCATCTTGATTTTGTGATACTGCATCTGCACTAAATTTTATTGATTTTAATATCTCAGGTCGTTGTTGCGGGTTTCCATCAAATTCAACATAAATACTATCACCAGGATGGGTTAGAACTAAAAAATTTGTTTTGTATCTAACCCAGACATCGGTAGGAGTGTAACTTTCGAAAGAAGCAGTAAAATAACCAAGACTGTCTATATCTTCATGAATTTGCAATGAACCTAATCCTAATCGATTTACACCTAAACGTATATTTGGGTTTTCAGGATTGAAGTTTAATACCTTGCCAGAAATTATTACTTGTTTAGGAAATTCATAATTATTACTTGTCGTACAAGAAATTGCTGTTATGATTATTAAAAGAAAATGAAGTGTCTTTTTCATGCTTTTACTGATTAGTTTTTTCAAAATGAGCTCTAACTAGTTTATATGTTCAACTTTTATAAACATTACATACAAATATGGTATGTATTGTTCCACTTATGTATTTTATATCTCAAATCCATCCATTGGATGTTTGTTGTTTCGGCCTGAAAATCAAATATACAAATTAATTAAATGTATATAGGGTATGTTGATAAGTTGAAAAAGATCAAAAGGCTTCAAATGGTTCAAAATATCAAATGGTTCAAAATGGTTCAAATTTGTTCAAAGGCTTAAGGGTCTTGAAGCGTAATTTTTTATCTCCAAAAAACACACCCAAAATTACATAGCCATACCTGGTATAATAGCCGGCAAAAAATTGCACAAGTGCAATGGATAAATTACACAAGTGCTTTGAGGCCATTACACAAGTGCATTTAAGTCGTTACACAAGTGCTTTTTTTTGACCTTTTTAATACATCTGTTTAAGTTGTTGATAATAAGCAATTTTAAGTTGGTTTCCTGCCATCTGTTATCCCCATAATTTTGAACTCAAATTCTATTGCAAGCAAGGAGCGAGGAGCGAGGAGCATGGAGTGTGGAGCATGGAGCGTGGAGCATGGAGCATGGAGCGTGGAGCATGGAGCTAGGAGCAAAGAGCAAAGAAAAAAGAGAAAAGAGAAAAGAAAAAAGAAAAAAGAAAAATGCATTGAGTTTATGAATTATTGATCATGACTGCATGATCGCAAGACCGCAAGACAATAACGAGATTAAGGTTAAGGCTGAGAAGGTTCAAAACCAAATAACCTAATAACAATGAATAACAATGTATAACAACGTATTACCATGTATTACAATTGTCTGTCCACTGAATGACCACAGAATGTCCAGGTTAAGGCATGGAGCAAGGGGCGTGGAGCGTGGAGCGTGGAGCATGGAGCGAGGAGCAAAGAGCAAAGAAAAAAGAAAAAAGAAAAAAGAGAAAAGAAAAATGAATTGAGTTTATGAATTATTGATCATGACTGCATGACCGCAAGACCGCAAGACAATAACGAGATTAAGGATAAGGCTTAGAAGGTTCAAAACCAAATAACTAATAACCACTTATAACAATGAATAACAACGTATTACCATGTATTACAATTGTCTGTCCACTGAATGACTACAGAATGTCCAGGTTAAGGCATGGAGCAAGGAGCGAGGAGCAAGGAGCAAAGAGCAAAGAGCAAAGAAAAAAGAAAAAAGAAAAAAGAAAAAAGAGAAAAGAAAAATGCATTGAGTTTATGAATTATTGATCATGACTGCATGATCGCAAGACCGCAAGACAATAACGAGATTAAGGTTAAGGCTGAGAAGGTTCAAAACCAAATAACCTAATAACAATAAATAACAATAAATAACAATGAATTACCATGTATTACAATTGAATATCTACCGAATGTCCATAGAATGACTATAGCGTGTCTGCTTACTGGTATGATGACTGTGTCTGTATGTCGTTGACCGTTTTTTTTGGGTTAATTCAGCATGTAGTGTGGGCTGAAAAAGCACAGCTAAATCAATCAAAAGCTGGGGCGGAAATGAGCGTGGAGATAAGATGTACAGCATAAATTAGTTATAATCATCTCAACAATAGAAGTATGTCATAAATTTCGATGGGTAAAAGAAAGGGTGTTAAAGGCATCGCCGATTTGTTCTTATTTTGGTATGCTTTTTGCCAAGGAGGAGGCGGATGTTAACAGTTCTTCCTTTTGATTATTATTTACATTATGAAAAATCTATATTTTGTTTCATTATTTCTTTTCTTTTGGCTGATTATCAATCAGGCCATGAGCCAGGCACCCTATCATCATGTGATGGGGACCAAGGCTTATGTAGAGTTTGTTGAGGGGAATATGCCGTTTGTGATCTCAATACCACATGATGGAAGCCTGATGCCTACTGATATTCCTGACAGAAGTTGCGTTGGTTGCTCGAAAAACCGGGATATATATACCATCGAAATTGGTATGGCTATGAGAGCACATATTTTTGAACAAACCGGATTGTATCCATACCTTATTATCAGTCATTTGCACCGGTCGAAACTGGATCCCAACAGGAATGTGCAGGAAGCCGCTGATAATCATAAAGAAGCTGAAATTGCCTGGGCCGAATTTCATCATTTTATTGATAGTGCCATAACCGAAGTTGAAAGGAAGTTTGGAAAAGGGCTTTATATCGATTTGCACGGACACCGGCACAAGGTGGAAAGGGTGGAACTGGGCTATCTGGTTTCGGGTGAGGAATTGCGGTTTCCGGACGAATTTTTAGGTGATGAAAGTTTTTATGAATACAGCAGCTTAAAAAACTTAATAAGCACCAATATTAAATCATCTTCTTACATAGAACTTTTAAGAGGACCGGAAAGTTTTGGATCGATGTTGATGGACAGGGGATACACAACAGTGCCGAGTTTTCAAATTCCTTTTCCGAAAGAGGATGAGCCTTTGTTTAGCGGTGGCTTTAATACCCAAAAACACAGCTCTGTATCCGGTGGTACCGTTGATGGAATTCAGGTGGAGGTTGGCCTGAAGTTAAGAGAGGACCCTGTTGGCAGAATAGAATTTGCAAAAACTTTATCTGAAGTGGTTCTGCAATATCTTAAAACATATTATTTCGAAAATTTAAAATTTTAGAAACATAAAGGCTAATTGTCTTATAATCAATCCTTCTCGTTGTTTGATATGAGAATGGATCGATCGTAGATTAATTTCTAAATTGGAATAAAATAGTGTTCAGCGAATCAAATTTTCGCAATATTTCCAGCGATGGTAATAAATAGGCTTAAACCAAAAGCGCGTACCCTCCTTTTAAGGGTATTATTTAATAAATTCGATGATGTGCCCGCTTACAGTAACTGTTTTTTTGAAGAAAACCGGATAACCAAAGGTGAAATGGGTTTCGGTAACCAGGTTTATGATGGCTTTTGAACTACCTTCAAAGTCAACAGATCGCAGCATTTCTGCCTTGGCTCTTTCGACCAGTGCTTTATTGTCAATTCCACCGATGCCGAAAAAGTAAGTGGCTGTGGAAGTGCCGCTTACTTTATCAAGCACGATAAAGTTTTTTTGGTTCAATTCAACATTGGTGTTGTTGGCGTTCAGATTTCCAACAATGGCATAATGTGTTCCGCAACCTGTTAGCAGAGGGATCACGATTGCAAGTAAAAGAATCTTGATAGATTTCATTTTAATTAGGTTTAAGAGATTGATTTAAATACTAATGTTCAATTAACGGAGCGAAATTAACTAAATTTACACATATTCAGCCAAGCTGCATAAAATAAAGTTTTTGATTGCTAAAAAGAAAAAGGGCTACTTCAATATTTGAAATAGCCCTTTTCTTCAATCAATCAATCTCTATTTAATAAACCCTTTTGGCCTTTTCCATCGGATGGGTGCAGGTGGTTCGGGTTTCATTTGGAACTCGTTTTCTTTAAGCATCTCCATGGCCGTTTCAACAGCTTTTACCAATTGCGGATCGATGCCCTGCAATACAAGTTTAGGTTCCTGAATTACTTCAATATCGGGTGCGATTCCAACACCTTCTACGGCCCAGTTTCCATCCGTATCATAGAATCCACCTCTCGGGGCAACCATTCTTCCACCATCAATAAATCGTGGCGTATCCCAGGTGCCGACCAGTCCGCCCCAGGTTCGCGTGCCGACCATTTTGCCAATTTTGGCTTTTTGGAACATATAAGGGAACAAGTCTCCACCTGATCCGGCCCTTTCGTTGATGATCATTACTTTAGGTCCCCAAAGGCCTGCCATGGGTGTTGTCCATGGCCGATGATCGTTGGCATTGCTGTTAAAATACCCGTACAATGGCCTGAGCATAATGTCCATCATATAATCGGCGGCAGATCCCCCGCCATTGTTTCTTTCGTCTATAATCACTCCTTTTTTATCCTGTTGGGCAAAATAATAACGGTTAAAGGAAGTGAAGCCCGGCGTGCTTGTATTCGGTACATAAACATAAGCCAGCTTGCCACCCGAAAGTTTGTCAACGGTTCTGCGGTTATCTTCAACCCATGCGATGCTTCGTAATTGTCCGTCGCTGCGCAATGGTTTTACCACTACCTCTTTTGCTTTTGTCAAATCTGTTCCTGAACTAAGGCTGAGGCTTGTTAGCATTCCTGCCGTTTGTTCGAATAAACTGTATGGATTTGTGGGTGCTTTCAGTTCATGGCCATTTACAGCCAGTAAGTAATCACCTTCCTTTACTTCTATCCCCGGGACTGCAAGCGGAGCATCCAGGCCGGGGTTCCAACTTTCGTTATTGTATATTTTGCTGATCTTGTAATACCCATTTTCTTCGGTAAAATCGCAGCCCAATAAACCAACCGGTACATATTCGATATCGGGCATATCTCCACCAGAAACATAGGAGTGTCCGATGGCCACTTCTCCGCTTAATATATCAACCACATAATTCAGATCGGTACGATGGCGCACATAATCGATCCATGGTGAATACCAGTTGTAAATATCGTTCCAGGGGGCACCATGTACATTGTTAACATAGAGAAAATCCCTCATATAGCGCCAACCTTCCCTGAATATCTGGTGATATTCTGCCTGGGGATCAATTTTGATTTTCAGGTCCATTTTGAGGGCTCCATCTCCTCTTTTGGGCTTTGCTTTGGTGCTCACAATATTCCATGTTCGTCCTGTCCCGATGAGCAAACTGCTGCGGTCGGCAGAAATGCTTGCAGCTGTAACTCCAGGTAGAAATTCTTCGGATTCATTCTTTTCAAGATCAAACTTTAACATGGTCAGTGTCCGTTCGTTTGGAATGCTTTCCATTACAAATACGCTGTTTGCCGGTCCTGCCACCAATGCTACGTAATTTCTTGAAGGCATATTGAGGGCAATAATTCTACGGGCGATATTAACATCATCGATGCGAATGTCTTTTGATTTTTCTTCAGTGGCACCATCATCTTTTTTCCCTTTTGCAGATTTGTCGGATGCAGCTTTGGTTTCGGTGGCTTTTGCTTTTTCTTCATCGTCGCTTTTGGCTATAATTGGCGAAGCAACACCTTCCTGAAGGATCATGCAATATAGACTATATGTTGCATCCGGATCGTATGAACTCATGTCGAGCCAGCCGGTTTTAAGTCCATAATTTGTGCTGGCCAAAAAATAAAGGTATTTGCCGCTTTCATCCCAAACCGGGGAAACCACATCTGCCATACCATCTGTTAATTGCAGTCTTTTTCCGCTTTCAATATTGTAGGCAAATGCAGCTTTAAAGCTGTTATCCAGTTGCCGTGCATAAACGATCCATTTGCTGTCGGGTGCCCAAACCGGGTTCATGGCCCTGTTCGGATTTGCGAAACGGTCGGTATCTGCTTTGGTGGCATTGCCACTCGCAATATCTAAAACCCAGAGGTTATAATCGGTATCTGTATATGCAATGTATTTCCCGTCGGGCGACCAGTCGGGTTGAAAATAAAAAGTTGGATTGGGAAGTGCTATTTCACGCACATTATTGCCAAACTGGTCGGCTATCATGAGCCTGTATTCTCCACTTTGATCTGAGAACCAGGCCACCTGATCTCCATTGGGTGACCAAATTGGAGAACGGTCGGCAACACCCGGCGTATTTGTTAAATTTCGCCAGTTTCCATTTTCTTTCGGAATGGTGAAAATTTCGCCACGATATTCGAAAATTGCTCTTTTCCCTTTGGGTGAGATATTGGCATTGGCCAGTCCCATTACCGGAACATCCTCCCATCGGACGCGCGAAAAATTCATATCACCTTTAACCGTGATTTCGAGTTGTTTTGCTTCAGTTGAATTTCCGCTCATTAAATGCAGATATCCGCCTTGTTCATATACAATGGCATCTTTACATGCATCCAGGTTCTTAACATCGAATTGCTGGTGAAAAGTGATTTGCTGTTCCGTTTTGTTTTCCGGATCAAACATCCAAATATTCATGGCATAATCCCGTTCAGACAGATAGTAAACTTTGTTTTGATACCACACCGGGCTCATATGCCGTTCTTTGTCGGGTTGGGGAGTGCGGATCAAATCCTTGGTTTTCATATCAACAATCCAGATTGGCATGGCCTGACCGCCACGATAGTTTCTCCATTCTTCGTCCCAGCCAGTGATTGGTGTATAAGCAATGTATTTTCCGTCGGGAGAAATTTCGCCGTAGGCAGCCCTTGGAATATCAATGGCAGTTGGAAGGCCACCTTCCAGTCCGACTTTAAAAAATTTATTGGTTTGTGTTGGGTGCGATTCACGTCCGGACCTGAACATAACTTCACCTTCGGGGGTCCACCCCTGTACAAAGTCGCCTCCCGGATGCCAGGTGAGTCGTTTTGGCGATCCGCCATCAGCCGGGATCACATAAACATCAGTGTTGCCATCATATTGCCCGGTAAAAGCAATCCATTTTTCGTCGGGTGAAAAATGTGGAAGTGATTCAGAACCTTCATTGGTGGTTAATCGGATAGCTTCGCCTCCGTCTCTGTCAACTTTCCAAAGATCATCGGCATAAACAAACACAATGCTTTTTGATGAAACGGTGGGTTCACGCAATAACATGGTTCCCTGGCTAAATGCCTGTGTGCTGACAAACAGCAGTAATAAACTGATTTTAAATAGTGTTTTCATATAATTATTTGGTTGATGAATACATAGTTTCAGATCACATTTGGTTATAGTAATCTATATAATCCATTTAAAAGGGTTATAATCAGGCAAGATATAAATAATTTTTAAGTAAAAAATCATTAGAAATAACTACTTCCATCCCAACAATGGGTGCAGAGTTTTTCTTTAGGCAATCCGATGGCATTGACCAAATCATCCAATCTTTGAAATTGGAGGGATGATACATTCATCTTTTCCCTGATTTTCTCAACCATGAGCTTGCATTTTGGAGAGTCGGGATTTGCATATTCTTCCAGGTTTTTATCTTCTTTCCCTTCGATATCCATAATGGCTTTTCTTCCGGCTAAATCAAGTGTGGAACGGGAAGTTGAGAAATTAAGGAACTCACATGGAAATACAAGGGTTGGACAGGCAGGCCGAACATGCACTTCTTTTGCACCCATTTTCATCAGGGCCTGAACATTGTCCTGTAATTGCGTACCTCTTACGATGGAATCGTCCAAAAGTGCAATTTTTTTATCTTCGACCAATGCGCGGTTTGGAATGAGCTTCATCCTGGCAACCAGATTTCGCATTTCCTGGTTTTGGGGCATAAAGCTTCTGGGCCAGGTAGGGGTATATTTTACATAGGCCCTTTTATAAGGTATTTTCTTTTCATTGGAATAACCGATTGCATGGGCAATTCCTGAATCAGGTACCCCCGATACATAATCTACTTCTTTGTCATCATTCCTGGCAAGTGCAGCACCGCATCGATAACGCACATCTTCCACATTAATGCCTTCATAATAAGAACTTGGATATCCATAGTACACCCATAAAAAGGCACAAATCTGCATTTGCTCATTGGGTTTCTTTAATTGATTATAAACCTTTTCGGTGCAAAAAATGATTTCGCCCGGACCCACATAATGTTCAATTTCGAAACCCAGATTTGCAAAAGAACTGGATTCGGAGCAAACCGCATGTGCATTCTCCTTTTTGCCAAGAATAATGGGAGTGCGGCCCAGTTTGTCTCTTGCAGCGTAAATCCCATCATTGGTTAATAACAGCAGGGAGCAGGAGCCCTGAACCAGCTCTTGTACATTTTTGATTCCTTCAACAAAACTGTTTTTTTCGTTAATCAGCATAGCGATCAGTTCACTGGGGTTGGTTGTGCCGCTCCCTGTTTCTGCAAAGTGCTGTTTTTGCTCCAGTGCCCGTTGTGTAAGTTCGTCGATATTTACAATTTTGCTTACCGTTACGATTGCAAACTTACCCAGATGTGAATTAACGATGATGGGTTGTGATTCGGTGTCGCTGATCACGCCAATCCCGCTATTGCCACGAAATTTATTTAATTCGGGTTCGAATTTTGTTCTGAAATATGAGTTCTCCAGATTATGAATGGATTTGGTGAAAATATTGTTGTTTACGACTGCCAGTCCACCCCTTTTGGTTCCCAAATGGGAATGGTAATCGGTTCCATAATATAAATCGTTTACGCAATCGGAAGAAGAAATTGTACCAAAGAAGCCACCCATATTTATTGATTTTGATGAACCATAAATCTAAGGTATTTCCATTTCTTATTTGGCCGATGTTGAAAAGTTGTTAATTTTTATTTCTGCTTTAGGGGGCGATATGTTTTAGTCAAATCGAAATCCTTGAATATGGATTGCGTTATTTATCAAGAAGGCCGTAATAAAAATTTTCGTAATTCTCTACGGTACGATCTATAGAGAAATCCACCTGTGCTGTTTTTTTTGATCCTTGTGATAGTTTTAATGCCAGTTCCTGATCATCTTTTATTTCAGAAATGAGGCCTGCCAGTTTTTTGAGATCCCCATCTTCAAATAATAAACCGTTTTGCCGGTCTTGGATGAGATCAGGGTTTCCTCCTGCATTGGTTGCTATAACCGGCAATTCGAGATACATGGCTTCAAGTATTGCCTGTGAAAGACCTTCGGTGGTAGAAGGTAAAACATAAAGGTTGAATAGTTTATAATATGAAAGAACCTCTGAAGGCGGAACGGTTCCGCAAAAATGTATTTTGTGATGCTTCAGCATGGGATGGTTTTGTTCAACGCCAAGATCTTCGGCAGTAATTCCAATAAAAAAGACCGTAATTGGCTGCTCAATATACTGTAATGAATCAAATAATTGTATTTGTTTTTTGAGCCTGCTTACACTTCCCACCACAAAATCGGATGCTTGTATTTTATATTGCTCCCTGAGTTTGTTTGCGAGCTTGAGATCAATATTTTCGTATTTAGAAGGTGGGGTTCCATTATAGATAACAGTTACATGGCTTTTGGCTAATCCTTTTTTTACCAATGCATTTTTTACCCCCTTACTCACGGCAACAACCTGATCGGTGCCTTTTTTATAAAACCACGATTGCAAGCCGCCGACAGACAAAGGCATTTGTCTTCGGGTATGGACAAGTTTCACCGGTAAATGATACCTCCATTTGGCAAAGATGGAAAGATAACGGTCGTAAGAAGCCTGTGCATTTATCACATTTATATGATGCCCCACAACAATATCCCTGATTTTTCTGATGGATTTTAGGTCCCACTTTGAAGAAAAGGGGAGGTGCACAATCGTTACCTTGGTATGCTGAAGCAGCTCGGCGTACAAACTGTTTTTTTTACACCCCAACACAACCTGATGACCTCGTTCAGACAATCCCCGTGCAAGGTAAGAGATCGACATTGTTGATCCGGCAATGTTTCCTTCATACGTTAAAAGTAATATTCGAAGTTTTTCATTCATAGGTGTCGATACAGCTGTTGATTCGAATTACAAAGACAAAGATCATTTCTTTTTATTAAAAATGCTATACGGGAAAGACTAAAAATCGTTTTTTAAAAAATATTTTAAAAATAATTTGGAAAATAAAAATTATGAATATACATTTGCAGTGTACTAATAATGTAATACACTAATACAATTATCATGTTAACAATAAAAAATCTTGATTTCGCTTATCCTAAAAGCAGCTTATTGTTTGATAAGCTCGATTTGGATATCGCCAAGGGTAGCATATATGGACTCCTTGGTAAAAACGGGGCCGGCAAATCCACTTTATTAAAATTGATGTGTGGATTGCTCTATACCCAAAAAGGGGAGCTGGAGATTAATGGGCAGGATGTTTTCAAAAGAACACCAGATATGCTTCAGGATATTTATTTAATACCCGAAGAATTTTATCTTCCTGAATTTACGCTGGAAGCCTATGTTTCGAATTTAGCTCCATTCTATCCAAAGTTTGATCATGAGTTATTTAAAGAATTGATTACTGAGTTCGAGGTAACAAGAGGTAAGAATCTGAGCAAGCTGTCTCACGGACAGAAGAAAAAATTCATCGTGGCCTTTTCGATTGCAACCAACTGCTCCATTGTTTTTATGGATGAACCAACCAACGGGCTGGATATTCCTTCGAAAAGTAAGTTCAGGAAAATTATCGCTTCTACAGCTAATGATGACAGAACTTTTGTGATTTCAACCCATCAGGTTCGCGATCTGGAAAACCTGATTGATCCGCTGGTGATTATTGAAAATGGTAAAATTGTTTTCAATGAAAGTATTGCAAATATTGAAGCTAAATTTAGTTTCATAAAGGTTCACAACAAGGCACCTGAAGGTGTAAACGTAATTTATAGCGAGCCGATATTTGGCGGGAATTATCTGTTGGCCGAACACAATGATGCGTATGAATCACCTGTTGATTTTGAATTATTGTTCAATGCGGTGCTGGCAAAACAAAATGATATTGTTAAACACTTAAAAAACTAAGCTATGAACCAGGTATATGATTTTAAAAGAATAATGCTGTTGGCCAGGTTGAAGTTAAACCTTCACAAAAAAGCCCTTGTATTAAGTATTCTGGGATATTTCGGTTTATTGCTGATCATTGGGTTTTTTATTGCCTATGCCGGAAGGAACAATACCGAAGAAATACAGTTTTTTGAACCTTTCCATTATATTTCATTATCAATAATGATGGTTCTGGGAAGCTGGTTGTTCGCCAGCCGTTCATTTCAGGATATGAATACACCTGAAAAATCGATCACACAAATCTTGGTTCCGGCTTCAAGTTTCGAGAAATTTATCCTGCCATTGATCTCAACATCGATCATTTGGCTCATATTCAGTTTTGCAATTTATCATGTTTTCAGCTTGATTTTTAATTGTGCATGGGTATGTGCGTTTGGGTACGATTTCAAAATATTCAATGGATTTCAGGTGTTTAAGGTTCCATATCTAATAGAAATAATGATGGGAATGGCACTTATTCATTCAATGTTTTTACTTGGTGCCGCAACTTTTCGGAAATATCCGATTCTTAAAACATTGCTGGCAAGCAATATTTTGCAATGGGCCTATTCAATTTTGGCAATGATTGTTATCATCATCCTGTTTGGATCGATGGAGAATTTTGGACAGTCGATGGATTCGTTTGATCAAATTATTGAACAAAAGGAATGGTTTCAGGCGATGGTAGTCAATGGTAAATTCGATCCTAAACAACTTGAATATAAAGTAAGATATTTTTGGCGTTTTATGGGTTTTCTGTTAACAATTGCATTGTATGTTACGGCCTATTTTAAATTAAAAGAGAGGGAGGTTTAAAATGGAATTCAGGGATAAACAAGCAATTTATATGCAGATCGCTGATTATTTTGGTGATCATATTATGCAGGAAGAATGGAAAGCGGATGAGAAAGTACCATCCGTAAGGCAATTGGCAGTTGATCTGGAAGTTAATCCAAATACAGTGATGCGCTCTTACACCCATCTTCAGGAAACGGGTGTGATTTATAATAAAAGAGGAATTGGTTATTTTGTTTCACCTCATGCAAAAACAATTTTGATTGATATGTTAAAAAAACAATTTATTGAAATTGAGTTGCCCGAGTTTTATCGTAAAATGCAACTCATCGGTCTAACGATTAAAGACCTTGAAGAAATGTTCAAAAAATGGAAATTAAATACGCAACAAAATGAAAATGATGAAAAAAACAAGTAATAAAATATTCGCCGGCATACTTATTTTTGGCGCGGTGATGATGATTGCAGCTCTAATTACGCTCAGGGCAATTATATAGTTTTCAGCCAGCCTGTGATTTTTCGCAGGCTGGCTTTTTAAAATATAATTAATTTTTAGATTATTGGAAGATTATTGGTTGCCGTTAAAAAAAATGTTGCCTGCTATGCTTTGTGCCAAGTCTTAAAGTTAAATAGGCGCAGGGATGATGAGCGTGAAGGTTGAACCTTTTCCCACTTTGCTTTTTACTTCAATTTTGCCATCGTTCATCTCAATAAATTCTTTGCATAGAATCAATCCAAGTCCTGTTCCTTTTTCATTGTTAGTTCCGGGTGTTGAGAGACTTTCATCAATTCTGAATAATTTATCGATATCTTCTTCTGCTATTCCCACACCATTGTCTGTAATCTGCACCTTGATTTTGTTTTCAGATTTAATGGTTTTAATAATGATCTGACCTCCTGGGTGTGTAAATTTTGTAGCATTATTAAAAATATTGCCAATGGTTATCATGAGTGTATATCTGTCACCGAATATGATTAGCCGATTGTCGACTTCCATCTTAATCGAAATCCCTTTACTTTTTGCCGAAGATAAAAAGGCCTCAATGCTGGCATTGACCAAATCAGCAAGGTTTAGGTTTTCTTTGTTTAGTATTATTTTACCTTGCTGCGATCTGGACCAGGTGAGCAAATTGTCCAATAATTTATAAGTTGATTTTGAGGCCTTATTAATTGAACCGATCATTTTTATACGCTCATTATCATTGAAATCAGAATATTCTTTATCCAAAATATCTGCGTAACCCAATATAATATTGAAAGGGTTTTTCAGGTCATGGGCAATAATAGAGAAAAATTTATCTTTGGTGGCATTAGCCTGTTTTAGTTTTAGTTCATTTTCCTGTAATATTTTGTTTTTTTCACGCAATTCAGCCGTGCGTTGGAGGACATTTTTTTCTAATTTATTTTTCTCTTTGCGAAGCAGATATAAGCGGTTTCTGTTGTACAGTAAAATCATCAAGCCAATGAATGCAACTGCTAGGATGTAAAATAATGTTGTCTTCCACCAGGGTGGTGTAATTATGAATGTAATAGGTTTGCTTTCAATATATCCGGTTCCTGAACTGTTCGATGACCTGACATGAAAAACATAGGTGCCTGCCGGAAGGTTGGTATAGGTTGCATACCGTCTTTTTTCGACTTCATTCCAGTCTTTCTCAAAATTATCAAGCATATAAGAATAACTGTATTTTTCTGGATTGGCAAAATCAAGAATTGTAAAGTTTAAAGTCAAAACATTTTGTTTGTGATTCAGTCGAATGGTATCAGTTTCTAGGATAGATTTGCTTAAAATTCTTTCCCCATTGTACAGATCGAAAGGTTTTATGGTTTTGTTAAAAATTTGAAAGTTACTTACCAGTAAAGGCGGTATGTATTCATTGGATCGGATTTTTTCCGGATTGATGACATTTAACCCATTGATCCCTCCAAAATAGAGTTCACCTGTAATGCTTTTGTAATAGGCACCTGCATTGAATTCCCCTTCCTGCAATCCATCCTCGATTCCATAATTTATAAAATTTTCAGTGGTCGGATCAAATGCTGAAATGCCCTGGTTGGTGCTCATCCATAATTTGTGGTTTTTATCTTCCAGAACTGCATATACAACGTTGTTCGCCAATCCATCGTTTTCGTTATAGATTTTAATGCTTTTTGTCTTGGGGTCAATCTTATTAACCCCGCCACCATAAGTTGCGGCCCAAATATTTCCCTGATGGTCTTCTGTAACGCCCATGACCAGGTGATGACTAAGCCTTTCTCCTTCTATACCCTCAATGGTGTATCGTTCAAATGTTTCATCTTTTGGATTTAATTTTGCTACACCATTTCCTGTCCCAAGCCAAATATATCCGTCATGACTACCGATAATTGAGTAAATACGATTGTCGTTAATACTCTGTGGGTCGTTCTCCCGGGTATAATAATGCGAGAATAATTTGGTTTTAGGATCATATTTGTTTAAACCACCAGCCACAGTTCCGATCCAAATAATTCCTTCTTCGTCCTCATAAATTGCCCGCACATTGTTATTACTTAAGCAGTTTTTGGTATTTAGTTTTGTACAGAGTTGTGTAAAGGTTTTGTTGTTAGGGTTATATCGGCAGATACCGGCATCTCTTGTTCCAATCCAGATGTTCTCGTTCCTGTCCTGCAATATAACCCTGGTTTGATTACTGCTGAGCGAGTTTCTGTTGTTGGGATCATGTTTAAGATGGGTATAATTTCCTGATTTTCGATCAAAAATACTAATGCCGCTGTTGCTTCCGATCCATAACTGATTTTTGTTATCCTCAATAATTGATCTGATTTCGTTTCCTGAGATGCTGTTTAAGTCGTTGGGGTTGTGATAAAAATATCCGAATTCTTCAAAATGGGTGTTGACCTTGTTTATTACATTGGTACAAACCCAGAGAATACCTGATTTATCCTCATAAATTTTCTTAACCGAATTGTCGGCTATACTGATTGGATTTCCGGGTTGGTTGATCCATCTCGAAAATTTTTCATTGTTTCTGTTGAAGAGGTTGAGCCCCCCATTTTCTGTACCAACCCACAGATTGTTTCTTTTGTCTTCAAAAATTGTGTTGACAAAATTACTCCCCAGGCTATATAAATCTTCCGGATTGTTTTTATATATTTTAAAACTATTGTTTTGCTCATTAAATGCGTTCAGCCCGTTATCTGTCCCTATCCAGATTTGCCCTTTCGAATCCTCGAAAATACAATTTATAGCGTTTCCTGATAAACCATTTTGTTCCGTATAACTTAGGATGTTTTTGGTGTATAAATTGTAACGAAATAAGCCATTTGGTGTTCCAATCCATAAAATTCCCGGCTTGGAAGCTGATTCACAGATTGCATTTACCCTTTGATGTATGGTTTGTTCAGAATTTATCGTTGGCAGCTCATGGATGTCAAATGATTTGTTATGGATGTCAAAACTGTAAAGTCCTGTATTGGTTCCGATCCAAAGCAAGTCGGGATTGGCCAAAGAACCGGTGATCACGTTAGTACGGTAATTGGTTATGTCTGTTGAAGCCGGGTCGGTTTTTTTAGAAAAGTTGATAAACTTTTCGTTGGAAAAATCATAAAGATTTAGCCCTGTTTCTGTTCCGATCCAAAAATTTTTATTTCGATCGATGTAAAGAGAGAGTATATAGCTGTCGGAGATAGATTGTGGGTCAGACGGGTCATTTCTAAAGATCATAAAATCATTGCCATCGTACCTGTTGAGCCCGTCCTGGGTACCAATCCAGATAAAGCCGTATTTATCCTGAACAAACCCGGTGATATACGACTGTGATAAACCATCTTTGGTGGTAATATGGCTGAATCTCAACGCTAATTGTTGGGCATTTATTTCAATCACAAGGAAACAAAAAATACATGAAAAAAGAACGATCTTTTTCATTTAATAAATTTTTATTCTTTTAGTAGTACATAACTTGACTTAATAATTTACATGTTTAATTAAGTCTTTCATCAGTTACTGACAATTTAAGTCAGACCGATTGAACTGCTTTATAATATGTGATTGGTTTGGGTCTTGTTTTATGTTCACTTCAACAAAAAGTTCTGTAATATACAAATTATTTATATAGCCTGAGAAATAAAAATTAAACGGCTTATATCATAGCCTCGCTCTTTGGCTTTTAAAAGAATTTGATCAATGATGTCCTTTTCCAGCCGCGGTGTCCTGCTTAAAATCCAAAGATATTTATCAGAGGAACTGCCAATTAATACCCATTTATAATCCGAATCGAGTTCCATAATAAAGTAGTCGCCATAAAAGAATAGGAAAAAGGAAACTTTCAATCTGCCCGGATGATCCGAATTTGGAATATAGGCTTTCCCAATCGCAGTTTTTTGTTTCCCGTCCAGTGTGAATTTGTAGCCTTGATTTACGACTTTAATTTTTCCATCTTTACGAAGGGAATAAGTTGCCGTAACCCCAACGAGGTTTTTCTCGAAGGAATGCGGGAAGCGGGCAATTTCATACCATTTTCCCAAATATCTTTCAAGTTCAAAGTGTTGAACTGTTTCAGTATTCATAATTTGATTGTTTGTTTGACCATGAACATTAAGCCCGATAAAAAGCAAAATAAAAATCAGGACATTCTTTTTCATTTTTTTGAATTTAAAAGGATGTAGAGTGCTTTTTGGATGTTGGGATATTTAAAAATAAACCCGTTTTCGATTACTTTTTCTGATGAAATACGATTGCCTTTCAAAAGAATGCCGGACATTTCACCATAAATGATGTTAAGGATGATGGATGGTAAATTGGGCAAAGTGCGTTTGCCGCTAATTGAACTGATTTCTTTGAGTAAATCGTTTTGGGTTATCATGTCCGGAGCAACGGCATTAAAAATTCCACGCATATTTTCATTTTCAATTGCAAAAAGATAGAGATCGACTAAATCATCGATATAGATCCATGGAATGTATTGCTTTCCGCTGCCAACCCCGCTTACAAAACCGAATCTCAAACTTTGGGTAAGTTTTGGAAAAGCACCCTGTTTTTTATCAAAAACAACTCCGGTTCTTAAAACACAGGTTCTGATCCCAATGTTTTCGAATTTGAGTGCTTCTGTTTCCCAGTTTTTGCAAACCCTGGCAAGGAAATCGTTGCCATTATCAGAATCTTCATTAAAAAGCAGGTTTTCGCTTGAGGTTCCATAATATCCGATCGCCGATGCACTTATGTAAGCTTTTGGTTTTGATTTTAAGCTGTCAATGGCACGATACAATAATGCTGTCGCATTAATCCGGCTCTCTTCAATTTTTATCTTTTGTTTTGCAGTCCATCTGCCATCGGCAATTCCGGTTCCGGCCAGGTTGATCACGTAATCAACATCCTCGATCGATTTCTGATCAACGAACCCGTTTTCTATATCCCATTTGTACTGCTCGTATTTCTGATCCGCAACGGGATTTCTGCTTAGTATGCGAATCGTGTAATTATTATCCGCTAACTTTTTTGCCAGTTTTTGGCCAATGAATCCGGAGCCACCTGCTATTAGAATCTTTAATTTGTTTTCCATCCGCCACTGATTTTTATATTGATACAAGATAATAAAATTTAACGAATGGCTGTTTATCTGTGTCAGTTTCCTTCGATGATATATTCTTTCATTTGAGAGGTTTCAGGATTGTTAAAAAGAATTTTGGGAGCCCCCTCTTCAATGATTTGCCCATAATTCATAAAAACAACGTGGTCGGCCAGTCTTTTGGCTTGTCGGAGCACATGGGTCACCAGGATGATGGTGTATTTTTTCTTGAGTTCGCGAAAAAGATTTTCAATTATTTTACTCGATACCGGATCCAGTGCGGAGGTGGGTTCATCTGCAAGAATAATACTTGGCTTAACCGCCAGTCCCCGTGCAAGGCAAAGGCGCTGCTGCTGGCCAATGGATAAATTATCAGCCGGCGAATTCAAACGATCCTTAACCTCATCCCATAAGCCGACTTCTCTCAATTTCTTTTCAACATTATAGCCGATCAGCTTTTTATCGCTGACTCCTTTTAGTTTAATTCCATAGGCAATATTTTTATATATTGAAACTGGCAAGGGGTAGGGCTTTTGGGATAGGAGGCCCATTTTTTGTCTGAGCAGCGGAATGTTTTTACTTGTATTCAAAATGTCTTCGTTTTCAATAAAAATATTTCCGCTCACCTTCAGTTCACGATAAAGATCGGTTAGTTTGTTCATCGATTTTAATAAGGTGGTTTTGCCACAGCCCGAAGGTCCAAGTAGGATGGTGATTTTATTTTTAGGGATATCGAGGTTGATATTTTTAAGAATATGGTGATTTCCTGCCCTTACGTTCAGATTTCTTATTCTTAAAATCGGAGAAGGGGTTTCTTCTTTTGGTTCCGATATCCTTCGAATTGGTCTTGTTAGTGTTTCTGTTACAAATGTTTCCATTGCCATTGTTATTTCAGGTTTGATTTTGAATATTTCTTGGATAAAGTTCTGGCCACGAGGCTTACCATTAAAATGATGATTGTAAGGATCGCTGCCGAGGCGTAAGCGCGTTCCCTGACTTCAGGGATTGGCGATCCCAATTGGAAAAATATTGCCAGCGGAAGGGTAGCTGCAGGTTCGTCGAGGTGGGTAGGCACCAGGTCGGTATATCCGGCTGTAAATAAAACGGAAGCAGCATCGCCAATTCCCCGGCCAAAAGCAAGGAGCACGGCAGTGATAAAGCCGGAGAAGCCCTGTTTGAAAATTATTTTGAAAGCCAATTCGGTTCGGGTGTATCCTATCGAGAGTGATGCTTCATGAAGTCCTTTGGGTATGGTGCTCAGCACTTCATCAAAAGTTCGGATGATGATGGGTGTAATAAGCAGGGCAACCGTAATGATTCCGGCTATAAGCGAGGCATTCATGCCCAGATAAAGCATCAGTGTAAAACCAAAAGCTCCATAAACAATGGATGGAATCCCCCAGAGGGCATCAAGCAAATACCTGATGGTGTTTTGGGTTCGTTTATAACTGATCAGGTGAACATTTAAAAATAACGCAGATGGAATACCCAAAATGATTGCAATAAAGGTGGCTCCGAATGCGATATACAACGAGCCTGCAATGGCATTCAAAACGCCGCCTTCACCACCGTAATAATATCCCCCCTTTGGTGTATGAAGGATCATTTTCAGGGAAATGGCATTAAAGCCTTTAATAAATATGATCAGGATAATAAACCCAAGTATAACAATCAGAGAATAACTGGCTATACCGGTCAGTATTTTAAAAAATCTTTCTTCTATTGCTTTGGCATTTCTCATTATTTCTGGGTCTTATATATAAAATATCTGAAAAATAAGTTGATCAGGAGAATGACCCCCAAGAGTATCAATGCGGCAAACATCAGTGCCGAATCATAAAGTGGAATGGAAAGCATCTCTCCGTAGTTATTGGCAATTAAGGCAGGCAACGGGTATCCGGCCTGGAAAGGATTGAATGTGATCTGAACCATATTCCCGACCACCATCATCACCGCCAGTGTTTCGCCAAAAGCTTTTGCAATTCCCAATCCGTAAGATGAAATGATGCCCGGATAACTTTTTTTAAGAATGACATGTTTGATGGATTCCCATTGGGTCGCTCCTAGTGATAAGGCGGCTTCTTTTAATCCCAGTGGAACGGTATTAAAAGTTTCGATGAGCATATTGAGCATATAAGGGATGCACATCAGTGCCAATACGATTCCTCCGGCAAGAATTGAATATCCCGGAGATTTAATATCGAATGCAGGCCCGAGGATGCCCGAAACAAAAGGAACGATTATGATGATGCCCCACATCCCGTAAATAACCGAAGGGATTCCAGCTAAAATATCAATGACCGGATGCATGATACGAATAAGCTTTTTTGAAGCAAATTGGGTCAGATAGATTGCTGCCAACAGGCAAACAGGGGCGGCAAATAGAAAGGACAGAAGTGTAACAAATAATGAACCGAATATGAAGGGCCAAAACCCAAATTTACCTTCAACCGGCGACCAGTTCATCGAAGTGATAAGTTTATAAAATGATTGAACCTCAAAAAGCGGTGTTGCCTTTATGAAAAGGGCGATCCCTATAATAAGGGGTAACATCAGGATCAATAATAATGAAATGATCATCCATGAACCCGAAATTCGATTGACAATGGTCCTTGTGGGTTTCATATGCTAATTGAGCCTGGCCAGATACTCATCAATTTTATCTTTGGCTATTGGAACATAACCTGCTTCCTGAACATATTTTTGCCCATCGGTAAGAACCCAGTGTAAGAAGCTGAGTGTCGCTTCTTTCTGAGGTTTTTCTTTGGCAACAAAATAGAGCTCGCGTGCCGGAGGTGATGGATATATGCCCTTGGCTATTGCATCTAAAATTTCGTCAAAAGAATCGTAAAAATTTTCATCGGGATCAATTGTTCCATTTCCATTGATGTCGATGGGGATAATTTCTATGCCCGGATGTTTTAACCCTGTTTTTATATCATAAATAAAAATGGTATTGTTAAAAGCAATCCCTGCATAATCTTTGCCAACTGCTTCTGCCAGCGCAGGATCTCCATTGATTCCGATACCAATCAGGTTTTCCTGAGTTCCGCCTAAATATTGAGCCCAGGTGCCTGCTGCTCCACAAGCATCAGCCCTGGTGTAGATTTGGATTTCACGACTATCGGCTTCAGGAAGTAATTGGTTCCAATAGATGATAGATCTTTCAATAAAGATGCCCCTGAATTCTTCCCGGGTCAATCCTCTTTTCTTGATCAAGGGAAGATAGGGGTTGTTTGCACTGATTGTAGGTAAAACGGCATCAGTGCATAGTCCGATCCACCACACGCCATTTCTTTTTTCTGCATCGGTAATTTCTCGGGAGAACATTCCTAAATCAACCGTTCCTGACATGGCATCAGCCATGCCTTTTCCTGCACCGCCAGCAGAAATGTTAAAACGAATGTGGTCGTTTGTTTTGTTATATTCTTCGGCCCATTTGATGGCCATTGGATAGAGCGCAAATGCCCCTGAGAGATTCAAGGTGTCATTTTTTTGCTTTTTTGAAACACAGGAGGAGAGTATCTGTGCTACGATGAGTGAATAATAAATGTATTTCTGTTTCATTTTTTTAAATTTTTAGATAGAGGTTGATATTATATTTTTTGAGAGAACACCCTTGTTTTTATGGTTAATTCAAGAAAAAAGAATTGCTGCCACTTTTTGGTTGGAATTTCCTGAAGTGTTTTAAAGGCAGGTGTCGGGAGATAGAACAAATATGCGCCCTTTAAATTTCCCCATTCATTTATTTGATAGTTAAAAAGAAGTTCGTTCTCGTAACCTAAATTTTTTTTATCGGGTGTAAGTTGATTGGTTTGTGCAAGCCAAAAATAATGGCCGGTATTGCTGAGCTTAACGGTTTTTGAAAGTTGAAATTCAAAATAATAGTAGATATCCGCTAATCCTCCCTGTTTGGTATATGTTTCAAAATCCCTGAAATAATCCATGTGTCCAAAAAAACTGTGACGGGCTCCATACAAAACATTAAAAAGATGATCGGTTTTCTCATTGATGTTTTTGTTTCCTGATAAATAACTCAGCCCCAATCCCTGTTTAAAGCCGGATTGGCTATAATGGATATCGGCATCAAATAAAAAAGCACTGAGCTTTTTCCCCTGTCCATTTTTGCCATATTGATAATAAGCACTTCCATTAAATCCAAAATCATCATGCTGATAATTCGAATAAAAACCACTGGTTTGCCTGAAATTTAATTTATTCGACAGCTCCGTTTCGTTTTGACCTGAAGCTATATGGAGAAGAGAAAGCTGGAGGTTTTGGTTGATATTGCGATTCATCCATAAAAAATTCAGGGTTTTCAGCCGGTATGGCCAATAATAATTTTCGGAAAGAGATTCATTCATCGCATTCCAGGTACTGCCCAGGTGAATATTTAAATCGTCAGATTTTAGTTTAATGACCAGTGCATCATAAGCAATCCCATTTTGATTCCAATTTCTCGAAGCAAGCAATCGTTGGTTGTCATATACAAGTTGTTGCCGACCCACAGAAATCCAGCCCGATTTCCCCATTTTAATTTCTGCGTATGCTTCAAACATATCTATTGAAGCTTCATCGCCAAAAACCCCGCTTGTGTTTGCCAGGGACTCTTCACCCCAAACCCTGACATCCTGGGGGCTAAATACAATTTTTAGAAAATCAGTCTGATAATTAAAAGAGAGTCTTGTCCGCTGCGAAATTACAAATGCCGGTGCAGAGCCTGTAGATGACAATCTTCGGTAACCATCCCGCATTTCAAATCTGGGGCGGTATTGCGCGTCAATATAAAATTGCCCGAATAGGGATGGGTTTATTCCAAGTGCAATAATCAGGAGAAAAGGAATGAATGGATTCTGCTTCATAAAATCTAAATTATTGTGAATGAAGCAAAAGTATCTGATATCAGACAAATCTGAATGCGCTTAAAATCGTAAAAATCAGAATAGGTGTTTATACTGAAATTACGTCTATAAACGTAGGATTTAATTAGATGTCAACGATGCCATTTTTAACTGCATACATTACCAAACCTGCGGTATTATTTGCATGTGTCTTGCTTAGGAGATTTTCGCGGTGCTTGTCAACGGTTCTTTTACTTAGGTATAATGCATCCGCGATTTGTTGATTGGATAAGCCTTTGCAAATGTGAAATAATACTTCTTCTTCCCTTTCGGTCAGTTCAGACGATTTTGGTGTTTTCGTTTTTTTCCCGATACCGAGGATCAGGCTGTTTAGAATTTCCTGTGAGATATAATTATTTCCTGATAAAACATTACTGATCGCGGTTTCAATATCCTTCATCCCGGAATTTTTAAGAATAAAACCTTTTGCCCCTGAATTGATCATCTGGGTATAATAACTTTCTTCCCCATACATTGAAAGTGCAATTATATTTAAATTGGGATATAATTTCAAGGCTTGTTTTGTCGCCATGATTCCGTCCATAAGTGGCATCTCAATGTCGATGAAAATGATATCAGCTTGAAAATTTTTGATCAAATCCAGAAATTCAACGCCATTGCTTGCTTCATGAACGCTTTTAATATAATCCAGATTTTCGAGAAGCAGTTTGAGCCCTTCCCTGAATAATTTATGATCATCAACTAAAATAACCGAATATTGATTCATTATTCTGTGTTTATAACGATGTTCATGTTAAAGCCCTCACCGGGTTCCGTATAAATCTGACAACTTCCCTGAACCGATTTTATACGGGATTGAATATTTGTTAATCCCAATCCATATCGATCAGATGCCTGTCCCTTGTAGTCAAAACCTTTGCCGTCATCCATATATTTAATATTTAAGGTGTTGGCATCAGATATGATGTCCAGGTATATATTCTGAGCTTCGGCATGCTTGAAAGTATTGGTAATAAGTTCGCAAATAACACGGTAAACCAGGGTTTCGATATTATAAGAAAATCGTTGATCGTCAATATTGGTGTTAAAAGAAATATTCGGATTGCCACTTATTTGAAGTTTTTGGATAAATGATTTGATGGCTTTTTGTAAACCGAAATTTATAAGAACATGAGGGCTTAAATTATTCGATATTTCCTTAACGGTATTAATGGATTCATCGATCAAATATTCAGCATTTGCCAATATTTTATCATTCTTTTTAGAATATTGGGTTTTGTCGATTGCCGAAATTGCCATTTTAACCGAGGATAGAAGTGGTCCGAGTCCATCATGAAGTTCTTTGGAGAACTGCTGTTTTTGACTTTCTTCAGTTCGCAAAATGGCAGAAAAAATATGAGCTTCATTTTTCTTTTTTAATTCTTCATAACGCGTTTGAATATTAAAAATACGTTTAATGAAGGTCAGACTCAGAAGCATTACTATGGAAATAAAAACCCCTATCCAGCTATTCAACAAACTGTTAACCATAATATTGTCAGGGGTGAATACCTGAAAAAGTTCAAATAACCGACGAATCGCCATTAACAGAAAACCAATCGATATGAGCCACCATGCGATATTTGCCTTGGTTCGTTTAATAAGGGTCATTGCAATTATTGCCGCAGCAAATTGCAATACCACTGACAATATCAGGGCTATTTTTAGCGACATTGTTGGATGATTTCTTTTCAAAGTTAATTAAATCATTCGATACATATTATGAATTTATCGGACATATTTATGTAAATTTTATATATCGTCATGACTCAATTATTTGGTATATAAAATTTCTGGAGGTTTTGGTTGAATGAATAGGAATAATAAAACTTGATTTTGCCGGGCTGATTAAATTTTATAAATTGCATCAAATAACTTCAGTTGGTAATTTATAATTTTAATTCATGGAAAATAAAAAAACAGAGGTCCTGAAATCAAACTCATTTATTTTGGGATTATTCCTTTTTTTAGGACTAACAACGCTTGGGTATTTAATAGGAAATGCAGCCATAAAATATCGAAAATTTGAGCGAACTGTAACAGTAAAAGGTTTGTCAGAACGAGAGTATCAGGCAGATATCGTGATTTGGCCCATACAGTTTACTGAGGCAAGCAATAATTTGGAGCAATTGTATAACGCTATTGAAGCAAGCACTTCAAAAATTAATGAATTTTTAAAGGCAAATGGCATCCCAAGTGAAGAGATTATATTTTCAACACCGGCCATCACAGATAAATCCGCACAACAATGGGGTGATAACAGCCGGGCAGAGTTCAGGTACACTTCAATCCAGACCGTAACGGTTTATTCAAAAAATATTTCGGCTGTTCATTCGGTAATGGGTTCTCTTTCCGAGCTCGGAAAGAAAGGGATCGTGCTGATGGGTAATAATTACGATAGCCAGACTGAATATATTTTTACCCGGCTGAATGAGGTAAAGCCAGATATGATTGAAGAGGCAACCAGGAATGCAAGAAGTGTTGCTGAAAAATTTGCGCAGGATTCGCAAAGTACACTGGGGAAAATTAAGCAAGCTTCCCAGGGGCAGTTCAGTATCGAGGCCCGCGATCGTAATAATCCACATATCAAAAAAGTAAGGGTTGTTTCTACCATTGTCTATTATCTTTCAGATTAGTCATTTCGGATAAATTTGAATTATAGTTACAGTGTTAATCAGAAAAATTGGATGATATTTGTAAATGTATATCTACATTTAAATAGAATTCTTGCCACAGATAAGTATGATAAAAACTAATAAACTTGTAATAATAGGTGGGCCTGCCAGTTCAGGAAAATCTTATTTGATTGAGAAAATTAAAAATGGAGAACTGGATGAAATCTGTACCTATTTAAATGTTGAAGATTTAAAGACCTGGGATTTCTTTAATGCCAAACATTTGCATCTTGTAAAAGAAGAATTTATTGATAAAATGGTTCTTCATTACGATTTTACCAAGCAATATTCAGAAGATAAAGGCTTTAACCTGATTGATAAAATCGTTGAAAATGCTAAGGAAACAATAGTTTTAACATTATGTGTTCCCACAAAGGTGTTGATGCGAAGGATGACTTACCGTTTAATTAAAAGATCAATTCACTTCTGGATAAAACCCAAAGATTTTGAGAAAAATCCCGGACATATAAAAAACCTTTCAAAGAAAAGAAGAAAATTCAAGAAAAAGAATTTTATACTTGATCTCTACAAACTATGGTTTGAGTCTTTGAATGGTAGAAAAGGTGTCAGTATTTGGATGATCGATACAAGCAAACCGGAGATTTCGATGCCTGTCAGGTATAATGCAGAAAATCCATTTTGTTTTTAAATCTCTTAATTTGAAATATCTGTTGTGTTCCAACAAAAAAAGCCCGTCGATTCGACAGGCTTTTTTCGTTGATAAAAAAAAGTTAAAAATGTATATTAGTTAACTCTTACATCTACTGCGTTTAATCCTTTTTTACCTTCTTTTAATTCAAAGCTTACTGTGTCACCTTCGTGAATTTCATTAATTAATCCAGATACGTGTACAAAGTACTCTTCTTTTGAATCGTCTTCAATTATGAAACCAAAACCTTTGGTTTCGTTGAAGAATTTTACTGTTCCGTTTTTCATTGTGTAATAAATTGTTAAAATAAATTTAGTCTGCAAAAGTAAGGGTAATTTGTTTACCAATCGATAAAATTTGTTAAAATATTTTATTTTATTCATTTACAAATGTTTGTTAAGTATTTATGGGTCTCATAAAGTCTGCAATTTCAGGTAGTTAGATTTGTTGGATGATGGCAAATCAAAGTTTTTGCATATGCATTTACAGGAAATTTATTAAGTAGTCAATGGGTTGTTTTTTAATCAATGAGTGGAATTTTGGTTCTTGGGCTGATTTTTAATGATAAGGTAACTGTAAAAGTGGATCCTTCGCCGGCCTTGCTTTTAACGCTTATCTGTCCGCCGTTCATACTAACAAAGTCTTTACAGATAACTAATCCCAGGCCTGTGCCAATTTCATTATTGGTACCCTTGGTAGAAAAATGATTGCCCGGCTTAAAAAGTTTGTCAATACGTTCTATAGGGATACCGATCCCGTTATCGGTGATGTTAATATCTAAATATCCTTTATGTTGCTTGCACCAGAATTGAATTTTGCCACCCGGGTGTGTGAATTTTATGGCATTTACAAATAGATTCGTAAAGACGGTTTGCATGGTATACTTGTCGAGCATTAAGTAGATGGTTTCCGGGATGTCATTAATGACGCTGATCTTTTTTTTGCTTGCATTGTTCAGGTATGGATCAATGCTGTTATTTATAAAATCAAACAATAAAAATTCTTCCTGGTTTATTTCGATGGTGCCACTTTGTGATCTTGTCCAGGTAAGTAAATCTTTCAAAAGGGCAAAGGTGCGAACCGAAGAATTGTGAATCTCATCAACATAATGTTTTCTCTTTTCTTCAGTCATTTCATTATAATTGTGGGACAGTTGCTCTGTAAAACCTAAAATTATATTGAAGGGGCTGATCAAATCGTGTGCGATGATAGAAAAAAGTGTGTCCTTGGTTTCATTTAAAGATTTCAGCACTTTATTATTATCTTCAATTTCCTGCTTTTGTTCTTTGATTTTGTTTAAATTTTGAGCCAGTTGCAGGTTGATTTTTTGTTTATATCTGTTATTTCTAAGGATTATAATTACAAATAAAGAGATCAGGACGAAACCGGAAAGCGAGAATGTCAGGTAAAATCTTTGACGGTCAAGTTTTCGTTTATTTTCAAAGTTCAACTTTTGTTGTTCCAACCGGATTGCATGTTGTTTCTTGTCAAAATCATATTGCATTTCCATTTGTGTGAATTGCTTTACGACAATTGATTTCGAAAGGCTGTCAGCTATTTCGTTGCTCAACTTCATATATTCAAATGCTTTGGTTGGTGCTCCCATCGCCTGGTATGTTTCACCTAACAACCTGCATGCATCTTTAATCACTTTTTTATCATTATTAATTTTAGCAAGATCCAGGGCGATGTTTAGGTGTAACAATGCATTCTGATAAATTTGCAATTGGAAATAAGTTTCCCCCAGGCCAATTTGAGCTGTTGTTATATGGTCCTTAACTCCAATTTCTGCACTTAGCATCAACGATTTATTAAAGTTTTCAATGGCTTTTGAGTATTCATTTAGCCGAAGAAAAGCAGATCCTTTGTTCGTGTATAAAAAAATGGTAGAACGTCGGTCGCCCGATGCTTCTGTTATTTTAAGCCCTTCCTCAATATAATCCAAAGCTTCTTCATAATTCCCCAACTCGATACTTATAAAAGCAATATTGTTAATATAAAGTGCCTTAAGATTTGCCTGATCGGTTTCTTTGGTAATTTCAAAGGCCTTGTGAAAATTATCGGAGGCGAGTAGATCCATTTCCAGTTCCTGCTGGATAATACCTATGTTATTTAATATAATTGATTGATCAACAGAGCTGTTTAATTCTTCTGCCAAATTCAAAGCCAGGTGATAACTGCTTAATGCTTCAATGTAATTATATTTTTTACTTTCAATAATACCCTGGTTAATATATGCAAGGGTTAATCCTTTTTTATCATTCAATTCTTTTAAGATTTGAATGGATTGTTCCAGATAATCTGAGGCTTCCTGTATCCGGTCGATATAGATCAGTGATAAACTCAAATCTCTCAAAGCTATTGCCTTGATGGTATTGTCATTTGTAAATGAGAGTGCTTTTTTATGAAAACTGATCGCTTCCAGATAGTTGTCTTTTAGCCATTCAGCATTTCCCAGGTAGTAATTGGCCAATGCCATCCCTTTCGAATATTGAATTTTATTGGATAAAGCTAATGCCGTTTCAGCATAATATACGATGGAATCAGGTTGCACATTGTTAAATAATTTTGCTTTATCAATCAGGGTTAAGATTTCAGAGGTGTCAATGGTATGATTCACTGGGTTTTCAATCGCTTGATTGCTGTTGTTTTTAGGATGACAGGAGAATAATAGAACAAATGTAAGTATTAAGCTTAAAGACCCAATACAGCTGGCGATTTGCTTGTTTTTTGTACCTGCTATGAAATCGTTTAACAACATTTTAATAAGATGATACTTGATTCATAAATAATGTCTTAAATGTACATAATTTTATCGATGAAATTAAATGGTGAATTAAGAAATGGTCAAGGTGTTGCCGGATGAATCGCTACTATATTTTGTAAAAAAATCAACTTTTCCCTTGATAATTACGTTTTTACCCCATTAAATATCTTTAAATGAGATATCCATGAGTTTATAATTTGCCCAATCCTGATAATTGTAATGCCACCATTCATAAGTATATGTCTCGAATCCGTTTTCAACCATAATCTTGCGCAGAAGTTCTCGGTTTTCAATTGCAGATTCAGGAAGATCCATGAAAGTATGAGATGCCTTCTCAGTAAAATCGTCAAAAGGCGTTGGCATTTCCAATTCCTTTTTTGATGCTAAATCAATCAGTGTGAGGTCAACGGCACAGCCGCGATTATGCACAGATCCCTTCCATGGAGCTGCCACAAAATTAGTGTCGGGATAAACATCATAAAACTTTACAGTTGCAGCATAGGGCCGGTAAGCATCAAATATTTTCAGACCCAGTCCCTGGGATTTTAATGCTGACTGAATTTTAACAAGTGCATCGGCAACCGGTTTTCTTACATAAGCTTTTGGCTGAGTATAAATGACCTGATGCGTAAAATTATTTAGAGTGGCATATCTGATGTCCAAAACAATATCAGGAATCATTAATTCCAGATCAACCAAAGCGTGTTCAGGTTGATCTTTAATGATGTTTTTATATTCAGAAATTTCAGAAACAACATCCAGTTCCTGCCTGTAATCCTGATTGGTTTCATGAATGCAAGAAGAAACCGATACAAAGAGGAATATACTTAAGGATACAATAAAAAATTTATGAAGAATTGTTTTCATAAAATTATTAATTATGAACAATGTTATGAATGAGGTTAATCCAATTCTAAATTAAGACCAGGATCGTTTAAAAGTCTTAATAATATAAATGACGTTTAATCTTTTGTGTTGCTGTTTTCTGGAACGGATCAGTGTGTACAACAATAAGTTGGATGCGAGAGAATTTATTCACCCTGCTATTGATGTAGCGTTGGAGCTCCAATGCAAGTTCATCGATAGCTTCATCTACTTTTTGACTCATTTCTCCGAACTTCTCATCAACTCTTTGGTTAAAATCAGATTTAAGTTCCTTCAGTTTGAGTTCCAGTTCTTCCCGGTTAAAATGAACGAGGGCGGTTAATTTTCCTTTCTTCTCAATCACAATCGATTCAATAACATGACGGAAGTTATTGATAAGTGATTCAACTTCTTCCGGGTAGATATTTTCACCATTCGCACCCACAATTAAATTTTTTAATCTGCCTTTATGGCTCAGCCATCCGTTTTTATCGAATACGCCCAGGTCACCTGTTTTAAACCAGCCGTCTTCTGTCAATACTTCGCTGGTTTTAGCTTCGTTTTTATAGTAACCAAGCATTATATTTGGTCCTTTACCCCATATTTCACCCTCTCCGCTAATAGGGTCCGGGTTGTGTATTTTAAGTTCACAATCAACAACTTTTGGTCCAATGGCCTGATATCGTGTCATTGAGGGATTTGAACCTGCTAAAATCGGGGCAGTTTCAGTAAGTCCGTAACCTATTGCATATGGGAATTTCGCATCTCGCAAAAATCGTTCAACAGCAGCATCAAGTTTTGCACCACCAATACCAAAAAATTTCAAATTTCCACCAAAAGTCTGGTATAATTTCTTTCCGGCCAATCGATGTACTAATTTTCGGGTTGGTTTAAAATTGTATAATATTCTTGTGAATGCTTTTTGTTTGATCTTAGGGAGAATGCTATTTCGATATACTTTTTCAATAATCATCGGTACTGTGAGCATTAATCCGGGTTTGATGCTTTGCATTGCAGGAATTAACACTGCAGCAGTTGGTGGTTTGCGTAGGTAGGTTACTCCGGCACCTTTTAAAATGGGCAGGATCAGGCCCAATGTATTTTCGTAGGTATGCGATAACGGCAAAACTGATAGAAATTTGTCATTCTCGAGTATGGGTTGGATTTGATCGCCTTGTAATGCATTATAAATTACGTTTTTTTGGGAGAGCATAACCCCTTTTGAATCGCCTGTTGTACCTGATGTATATAATAAAATTGATAGTTTATTTTCGTCGGGCTGGTAAGTTTTTTCAGGTTGGGCGTTTTTGTCAAAATTGAGATCCTGGTTTTTACCTTCAATGACCTTGAAATTATCAATCCGGATAATTGTTTCAACAAAATCTTTTTGGACGCCTTTAAGTTTATATTCTAAACTTTCTGAAATAAAAATGGCTTTAGCCTCCGAATGTTGTACCACATTTTCCAGTTCGTGAGTATTGAAATCTGGGAGAACCGGCACTACGATAACACCCATGCATTGCAATGCAAAATAAGTGATTCCCCAATTAGGCATATTTTGACTGTAGAGAATTACTTTGTCGTCTGGCATAATAGATAGCCTTTCAAGGAATGCCATCAGAGCGTTGATCTGCGATCCCATTTCGGCATAGGTAAGTGCCTCTTCGTCTACAAAACCCAAAGCTTTATTTTGGGCATATTTTGCAACAACATCAGGGATGATGGTCGCGAAATTTAATTGATGATAGGTGTGCATAAAAATATGATTCAGATTACAAATATAATATAAAAGCGAAAGTAAGAATACAATTGTATAAAAACAGATTATTAATGATCTATAATTTTTTTAAAATGAAACAGTGTTTTCTATGCTAGCAAAGGGCTGCAACACATCAAATATCCAGCTGAAATGCCTTGGGCCAATTATTTTATTTTAACACATTCAGATCTTTTATATGCGTCTCAATTTTTTCTAAAATATCCCGATGTGAATATTGCGAACAATGTCCTTCCATTGGAGAGAATCTTATTTCAGCATCAGAAACCGGATTTTGAGTATTGCGGATAAAATCATCAAAACTCCTTACTGCATTGTTTAGGTAAAAGTTATCCATATCTCCCGCCCAGATATGAATTTTACCCTGGATTTTTGGCCCAAGTTCTGACCAATTTGTTCTGGAATAATCCAGCAAATCATATTTCTTCCAGTATTCAGCAACAATTTTATCGATGTCGCCGGTGTATGGATCAAATATTGCTTTTGGGAGTCCGTCTTCTCCTTTCGGGCTATAAACGGCGTTCCATGCACCCCACTGTCCACCGGATGTAATATATGAATTCGAATAAGCCTGCACGTTTTCAGTAGCGACCTCAAGTTTTATCGAAAATCTGGGATCACCATAAATATCCCTCATGCTGGGCCTGATGCAGGAATACTTATTATAAAAAGCATTTTCATCCTCGTATATATTTATTAGCTGCATTTTGCGAAAATCAACGGGATCCGGACTGTACGACCAACATCCATTAAATGTTTCAGGATAAAATAGTTGCAAAGCAAGCGAAACCCATCCTCCGGTAGAACATCCATCAACAAAACGGGTTTCCGCAGAAGGATCAATCCTGAATTCCTTTTCAATAGCTGGTATTAATTCTTTAACCAATGCTTCACCATAAGGGCCGTTGTTTTCTGAATCTAGCTGATAAGGGTCACCGAAAGGCCCTTCACCATCTAGAAAAACCGTGATGATTTGTGGCGCTTGTGATGAGGTCCACCAGTTCATAAATTCTGGATCATTTATCAGACGGCTCACGCGGGTGTATCGTCCGCCATAACCTGCGATATTATAACGAACGGGATATTTTTTGTTTGGGTTGGCCTCAAAACCTGAAGGTAGTAGTACGGAAGCTTTTATTTCGATTGGTTTTTGCCACCATTCGGATAATAGGTTGCTCTTTAGTGTGAACATGCTGACCAATTCGTGATCAATTAAGGTTCTTTCAGAAATGATGTCAGACAGTTCAATGGAGAATTTTTGGCTCTTATTTAAATCAATTTCAAGTGGTTGGCTGAATAAATTTCCCGGTGCGTTGCTTCTTGATTCTGTCCGGTCATGGTCCCATACAATTTGCAAATAATATGTTTTTAAGGGGATATTGTCTAACGACCAGGAAGAAGTACCGATCCATTCATCAGTTAAATTTACATGCATTATTTCATTCTTATCCCAGCCTGAAATGTTTTTGCCGAAAACATAGGATCCCGGTTCAGTTCCGGAATTCCTTCTGGGTTCTCGTCCCTGGGTTTCGTTGAGGTAGAGCAATAATCGACCTTCCGATTGAAATGATGACTGAAGTTCTTCAGCTACAGAAATTTCTAATTTCAATGAAGAGGCTTGATGTTGTGAGCAGGCAGTGATGCCAATTGCTAAAAAAATGGCAAATGTAATTTTCAGAATATTATTCATTGGAGTTAAATTATGTAATGCAAAGTTTATAATTAAGAATATGATTTGGTGATTCTATTCAATTCAATGATTAAAGCTTTCTTTATTTCTTCATCAGAAGAGGAGTGTCCGGCATTAACAATATTTAATTTTGAATTGTTTAAATGATCATGCAACCTGAATGCTTGTATGGGCGGACAAATGAAATCATATCTTCCCTGAACAATAGAAGTTTTGATATTTTTAATTTTATCAATATTTTGTATAATAAAATCATCACTTAAAAAACATTGGTTGTGGATGTAGTGAGCTTCCAATATGGCAAGCGACTTGTATGGAAAGGAAGCCACAATATCATCTATGTTTTCAATTTTATTGAGTGTATAAAATGACGATTCGTAATAGGCCCATTCATAAGCGTATTTTTCACTTGTTTTTTTATCATCTGATAACATTTGTTGCAAATAATAACTTACCGGGTTTTCGCCTTCTTTTACCAGATTATTGAACCGGTCCCAAACGTCTGGAAAAAATTCTTTAATGCCACCCCCGATATAATGCTCAATGCCGTATTTGTTCGCAAGCCAGATTCCTCTCAGTATTAATCCAAGCACCCGCCCCGGATTATGTATCGCATAAACGAGTGCGAGTGTACTCCCCCACGAACCACCAAAAACATAAACCTTGTCAAAATCCAAAAAGTCCAATATTTGATTTATGTCTGCTATCAAATGCTGGGTTGTGTTGTTCTCGATGGACCCGAATGGTTTGCTTCTGGAGGCCCCGCGTTGGTCAAAAAATATGATGTTGTATTTCTGTTCGTCAAAAAATTGTTTATCACTGTCAGAAAAGCCCGCTCCGGGCCCTCCGTGAAGAAATAAAACAGGAATACCTTTCGGATTTCCGTATAACTCATAGTACAGTTCGTAACCATCGCCCACTGAGATATACCCGGATTGGTAAGATTCAAGATTCTTGTCTGTTGTCATCACTTAATTTAAATTATTGGAAGTTATCAAAGGTAATGAAATTGCTTTATTTGTTAATTGAAATAAAGGCGATTACTCCTTAGGGGCAACTAATGAAGATATTGGAAGACTTACCCCTGGAAATAAAACAAGTTTTTTTGTCTGCATATAATTGCCGAGGCTTTAGCTTTAAAAGCCGGTAGATATGGAATAATAATAAAATCAATACATCGAGATAAATCTTGAATTTAAATTGAATATCAATAATCAATCAACAATAATCATTTATAATTACACTCCATCTCCTTTATTCTACGATTCGGCAACTCTTTTTTGTGAACAGATTTTTCTGCACCCACTTTTACACAAAACAATGAATGATGAAATTTATTTATACAATTATCGCGCTCATAATTACAATGAATACGATGGGCCAGACCCTGATCAGTGGTTTGGTTAAAGACGAAAAAGGAGAGTTGTTGCCCGGGGCCAATATATATTTTGAAGGAACTTATGACGGAACATCTTCTGATGCAGATGGGAAATTTAAATTCCGGACCAATTTGGTGGGCACTCAAAAATTAACGGTTGAGTTTTTAGGGTTTGAATCTATTTTGAAAGACTTAATTCTTCCCGATTCAGCAATGCATTTTGTTTTTGTTATGAAAGAGAAATTCAATAAGTTGGAGGCTGTGACCATAACTGCGGGAACTTTTGAAGCCGGTGATAAGAAAAGATCAGTGGTGCTTAGTCCGATTGATATGGTCACCACCGCAGGCGCAGTAGGTGATGTTTATGGAGCCTTAAAAATGTTGCCAGGTGTTACAGCCAATCCTGAATCGGGGAAGCTATATGTAAAAGGAGGCAGCAGTGAGGAATCACAAACATATGTGAACGGATTATTGGTGCATGTTCCTTATTATTCTGCTGTTCCGAATACCAGCACGCGGGGTCGTTTTAATCCGTTTATTTTTGGTGGAACTGTTTTTAGTACCGGTGGATATTCAGCTGAATATGGACAAGCATTATCTTCGGTATTACTGCTCGAAACAAAAGATTTGCCCATACAGGATCAGCTGGATTTGTCGTTTTTAAATGTGGGTCTTGAATTAGCGGCCAATAAATTGTGGAAAAAAGGCGGGATCACCGCAACTGCAAAGTACAATAATTTAGGTCCCTACATGAGTATTGTGCCTCAAAACTTTACATGGCAAAAATACCCGGAAACTTTCGGTGCAGAGTTGAGCCTGCAACAGCATACCAAGCAAGGTGAAATTAAACTGTATGCAAACTATAGTCAGTCAGATTTGTCGGTAGATCAGGAGAATCCGGACAATCCGGAATCGCCTGTAACCTATGGACTGGAAGATGAAAATATTTTTGTGAATGCACTCTGGAAAGAGGGTCTCGGTAAAAAGTTGTTTTTAAAAACAGGACTCAGCTTTACCAAAAATTCCAATGATATTAAATTAAGTTCTGAGTTAATAGATAAAAAGTTGGACGGATTGCATTTAAAAAGTGTATTGGTATATGAGGTAAATCCAAAAATTTTATTAAAATCGGGAGTATCGTTTAATCATCAGAATTATGCATTTGGATATGAATCAGAGGAAATAAATTTCAATGCTGAATATAAGAATAATCAGTTGGCAGCTTTTACCGAAGCAGAGCTCTACACCTCAAATAATTTCGTTAGCAGGGTGGGAGCCAGGATTGAACACTCAGATCTTCTCAATGATGTCAGGGTTTCACCCAGATTTTCAACAGCTTATAAAATATCAGAAAACGATGTATTGTCATTTTCCTGGGGATGGTTTTATCAAAATCCCTATGATGATTATTTGATTTATACACATAAACTTGAGCCTGAGCGTTCGGATCATTATACCCTTAGTTTTCAGCATACAAAAAATAACAGGGTGGCCAAACTGGATGTATATCATAAAGATTATAAAAATCTGGTTCGTTACGAAAGTGAGAGTTTCTATCTTCCCGACTCATACAACAATGGGGGCAAGGGATATGCTAGCGGTTTAGACTTATTTTGGCGCGATAAAAAAAGTATTAAAAATCTTGAATACTGGCTGTCTTATTCTTTTGTGGATACAAAAAGACTATACCGTGATTACCCGGTTGAAGTGAGCCCATACTATTCCAGTAAACATAACCTCTCTTTGGTCTTTAAGTATTACTTTCAGAGCATTCGGTCATTAGCAGGTTTTTCTTATCGCTACGGCTCGCCAAGAAATTATAACGACCCGAATTCTGATCAGTTTTACAGTACTAAAACAATGGCATACAACACCATAGATTTGAACTGGACCCTTATATACAGAAATAATGTGATCTTTTATTTCTCTGCAACAAATGTGTTTGGGTTTAAACAAGAATTCGGATATCGATTTGCCGAAAACAGAAATGAAGATGGATTTTACAATAAAACCCCCATCATCCCGGGTGCAAAACGATTTTTTGTGATCGGTTGTTTTATCACCTTGTCAAAAAAAGGTGATGTAAACCAGTTGGACAAAATCGAATAAATCATGAAAGATCATCTAATTCTAATAATAAATATTAACTTAAAATCAAATAAAATGAAAACAACAATTTTAACAATTGCAATTGCCTTTTTAACGCTCACAGGCCTTTCACAGGGGTCTCAGTTTGAACAAAAAATGGGAGAGGTACTTCAACAATACGCCCAATGTAAATCAGTTGAGGATTATCAACAGTCTGCTAATCAATTCAAAATGATTGCAAATGTTGAAAAGTCAGAATGGTTGCCTTTATATTATCATGCCCATGCATATATTATCATGAGTTTTATGACTCAGGAAGGGCCAACACAAAAAGATGCATTATTAGTTGAAGCCGAACAGTCGATCGGAAAAATGATGGAGATGGTTCCTCAGGAAGTGGAGGCCATTGTTTTAAAGGCCTTTTATTATACGGCAAAATTAGTTGTGGATCCAATGAACAGGGGACAGGAATACAGTATGCTGTTTGGACAAACGATAGGGAAGGCATTGGCAATTAATCCATCAAACCCAAGGGCCAGATACATGAAGTTGGCCAACGATATTGGGGGTGCCGGATTTTTCGGCAAAGATCCGGCTATTTATAAAGGAGATGTAGAAAATCTTTTGGCAGACTGGGACAATTACGAGCCAAAATCATCGATATATCCAAATTGGGGCAAAAGTTTTGTTGCCGATTTATTAAAAAAAGTGGGTAATTAATAAGGCCTTAGCTATTGGTCGTTGGGTTTTAAATTTTCCAGGTATTTAAATGAAATTTTAACCAAGGGCCAATAGCAAATATACAATGGTTTTTGTCATAACAAATGAGAAGGGTGAGAGCAAAACACAACTTTCGTGATTTTATTAAACTTATTTTCTAAATTTACACTTCATGAAAAACGATTTAAAATTTCGACAAATAATAATCAGGCCCTTTGATAAAGGTTGGAAATTTATACTGGCCAATGTGCTGTTAACTTTTATAGTAATTGTATTCTTTTTTTACCAGGCATTTAGTTCAGTTGAAGTATTTATAAGGAGTTTTTTGTGGGGGCTCTCGATATGTGTTACCCAATGGAGCGGAATCGTATTTATTACCTATAAAATTGATCAAAGAATACCTATTTTAAAGCATCCGACCAAACGAATAACACTCGGATTGCTTGCAATGGTTACATATTCAGTGGTTGCATATATTAGCATCCAAATCCTGATGCTTTATCTAATAAATGGAACATTTAGCCTGGGCGAAATATATTATATTTTTAAAGGGAGCTATGTTGCCTTCTTAATTGGAGCTTCACTGGCATTGATCTTTTCAGCTAATGGATATTTGCAGGCCTGGCGAAAAGCTGAGCTTCGGGGTGAACAGCTTAAATCCGAAATGCTCTCCTATAAATATGATTCTTTACGTAATCAAATTAATCCTCATTTTTTGTTTAACAGCTTTAATGTGCTGAGTGATTTAATTTATGAGGATCAGAACCAGGCTGTTAAGTTTGTTCATCAGATGAGCGGGCTGTTCAGGTATGTTCTGGATTGCCGTGATAAAGAATTGGTTCCGCTTGAAGAAGAGCTGGAATTTATCAAAACTTATATATTTCTGTTAAAAACCAGGTTTGATCAAAAAATTGAAATCAATAATCAATTAACAGCAGAAAAAGACGACCTGATCGTACCAATGAGTTTGCAATTATTGATTGAAAACGCAGTTAAGCACAATGTTGTATCCTCATCAACACCTTTAAAAATAGAGCTTACAAAAAATCAAGATTATATTGAGGTAAAAAATAGTTTACAAATCAAGAATGTTGGGGAAACATCTAAAGGGGTTGGGATTTCAAATATTTATCAGCAATATAAATTTTTCACTGATCTGCCTGTTGAAATAAAACAAAGCGATTCTGCTTTTGTCGTCAGATTGCCGCTTTTAAAATCAAGTAACGAATGAATGTCGTAATTCTGGAGGACGAGCACAGAGCGGCACACCGCTTGGAAATGCTCATCAAGAAACTGGCCCCCGAAATGGATATCATCGGAGTGTTCGAGTCAGTTCGTGATGCAACACCTTTTTTTAAGAAGAACAAAGATATTTCGTTGGTATTTGCCGATATTCAATTGGCCGATGGATTAAGTTTTGAAATATTCAGGCTCCATAAAATACAATGTCCGATTATTTTTACCACCGCTTATGATCAATACGCCATCGAGGCCTTTAAAACAACTGGGATCGATTATTTGTTAAAACCGATCGAAGAGAAGCGTTTACAGCAGGCTTTTGATAAATTAAAAGCCATCCAAAAACCAATGGAACTGGATAAGATCGCCAGTTTTTTGAATATATTGAATATGCCCGTGTATAAGAACAGGTTTTTAATCAAAGTGGGGGATAAAATAAAAAGTATAGAAATTAGTGAGGTGCTGGCATTTTATAGCCTGGAGAAAGCCAGTTTTCTTTATACAAAAGATTTTAGGTCCTATGTTATCGACTATTCACTCGAGCAGTTGGAAGGCTTGGTTGACAACGAAGCGTTTTTTAGAATAAACAGAAGATTCCTGGTCTCTCATAAGGCTTGTAAGGATATTCTGGCCTGGACCAACAGCCGGTTAAGAGTAAAGATTGAAGGTTTGAATGAAGAGATTATCGTTGCCCGGGACCGTGTTGGAGATTTCAAATCCTGGCTCGATCGTTAGATTTTTACATTCCTCAATCTCAGGCTGTTTGCAACAACCGTTACCGAACTCAATGCCATAGCCGCACCTGCAATCATCGGATTGAGCAAAAATCCATTGAAGGGATATAAAAGTCCTGCAGCAATTGGTATGGCAATAATATTATAGAAAAAGGCCCAAAATAGGTTTTGTCGGATGGTTTTAACAGTTGCCTTTGAAAGTTTAATGGCTGCGGCCAAATGATTTAAGTCTGATTTCATGAGTGTAATGCCTGCACTTTCAAGCGCGATATCGGAACCACTGGCCATTGCAATACCAATATCCGCCTGGGCGAGGGCAGCCGAATCATTGATTCCATCACCAGCCATGGCTACTATTTTACCGGCAGCCTGGAGTGTTTTAATATAATTGACTTTGTCCTGTGGCATCAGACCGGATTCAATCCTGCTAATACCAGATTGCAATGCAATGGCATTGGCAGAATTAAAATTATCGCCTGTGAGCATGATGGGTTCAATGCCCATATTTTTAAATCTGGATATGGTTTGACGGGTACCTTCTTTTAATTGGTCGGTGATTGCAATTGCCGCCAATATCTTTTGGCTATCCGAAAATAGCACCACACTTTTGGCTTCCTTTTGCCAAAGTTCAGTTTTTAGATTTATTGCCTGATCCTCAAAAGGACAATTTCTTTTTATAAATTCGGCCCGGCCTGCAAAATAGTTCACTCCATTGATTTTTGCACTGATCCCTTCGCCAGGATGGTTCTGAAAATCATGAATGTTAATCAAACTGTCGTCGGAAGACCTTAATCCATTCACAATGGCTATTGCCAACGGGTGTTCCGATTTTTTCTCCATTTCAATGAGGATTGATATGAACCCCGGATTCTCTTTATCCCAGTACTGGTCACTGATCCTTGGTTTTCCTTCGGTTAAGGTTCCCGTTTTATCAAGACATAATATATTTGCTTTATAAGCCATTTCGAGGCTTTCGGCATTTTTTATTAAAATTCCATTCTGGGCACCTTTGCCAATCCCAACCATCAATGCTGTGGGGGTGGCCAATCCAAGTGCGCATGGACATGCAATAATTAAAACAGCAACCATGGTTACGAAAGCGTATGAAATAGACGGTTCAGGTCCGAATACATACCAGAGTCCAAAAGTAAGGAGTGCAATTGTCAGAACGATAGGCACAAATATACTGGCGATTTTATCCGCGAGTTTCTGGATGGGGGGTTTTACCCTTTGCGCTTCTTTCACCATTTCGATGATTTGTGAGAGCAGGGTGTCCCGGCCTATTTTTTCTGCGCTAATCTGTAAACTGCCTTTTTGATTGATGGTGCCGGCATAAACCAGAGATTCCTTGGTTTTATAAACTGCCATTGGTTCACCATTGATCATACTTTCGTCGATATAGCTTTCGCCGCTTTCAACAATACCATCTACAGGGATTTTATCTCCGGGTTTTATCAAAACGATATCTCCGATTATAACCTCCCGAATGGGAATCTCAATTTCTTTTTGGTTTCTGAGCACCCTTAAGTTTTTTGGTTGAAGATTCATCAATTTTCGGATGGCAGAAGAAGCCCTCTTTTTGGCCTTTTCCTCCAGAAAACGGCCAAAAAGTATGAACAAAATAATAACGGTTGCCGATTCATAATAAACGTGGCCAGGCAATCCATGCTTAATGAAATAATCAGTGAATATTGTGATGGTGGCACTATAGATGAAAGCCACACCGGTGCCAAGTGCAACCAGGGTATCCATGTTGGTTGATCTGTGGCGCGCTTGTTTGATTGCATTGATGAAAAACTCCGAACCACTATAAAATAATACAGGAAAACTCAGAACCATTAAGAAGAATTGATGAAGTTGAGAGTTTGCCATGTTTAACATGGAAAGTATGAAGACAGGTAAACTTAGTACGAATGCCACGATAAGTTTTTTTCGGAGTGTTGCGAAACGATCTTCCTCCTTTTTTGCAAGCAGTTCTTCCGGGTTTTCCGTAATAATGATAAGTTCATATCCGATTTTTTTAATGCTTCCCTGCAGTAAGGAAAGATTTGTGGTTTTTTCATCAAAATTCAGATAAACTTCGTTGTTGGCATAATTTACGCTTGCATCCCGAACTCCATTTTGGGATTTTAACATCGATTCAACACTGGATGCACAAGCTGCGCATGACATCCCAACGACGGGCAAAGTTTTTGTGGTCATGATTAGTATTTAATAGCGTATGTTACTTCGATTCAAAATTATATTATCCTGTTGAAAATACAACAAATCAAATTGCCAGCCAAAAAATAATCAGGTCAAACATCTGGCTGTAATATTTTGAGACCTAAAATACTTAATTTTGTGGCTCCCGGCATAAAGTCTGTGAGTATGAATCATAATGATCGGCATTCAAAAGTAATTTTATGGGCCTGTTATCTTGCGGCGGCAATGGTATTAATGGATCTTACCTCTGTCAATATTGCACTTCCTACCATCAGTAAATATTATGAATTAGATTTAACGCAGGTGTCATGGCTTTTAATGGCATCAATGTTAAGTGCCACCAGTTTTACAATCATTGCGGGTCGGATTGTGGATGTTTATGAGGCCCCGATCATTTTGTTTGTCGGGTTTGTAATTTTTTTGATTGGAACAATCAGCTGTTTTTTTGTCGATAGCTTTGAAATTCTGATCGGGATTCGTTTTATTCAGGGATTTGGGGAGGCATTACTATATGTAGTTGGGCCGGCATACATTCGAAGACAATTACCTTATGAACAGCAACAAGGTTCTTATGGAATTTGGATGGCCTCAACAGCTGTAGGTATAAGCATGGGGCCTCTGTTAGGGGGATTATTAGTATCAGGTTTTGGATGGCACAGTGTATTCCTTATAAATACCACATTAAGTATGATGGGTGTAATCGTATTGTTGAGTTTTGGGCTTGTCAATCGCCCGCTTAAACATAAGGTCAGTAATATAGATTATTACGGAGCTGTTTTTAGTTTTCTGGCTCTGGCTTCACTCATCTTAACAATTGATTCAAGCAGTAAGAACGGGCTGAACGATGGCCTGTTCTTAATGGCTTTTACACTGTTTCTTGTTTTTTTAATATTGTTTATTTATCAGGAAAAGAGATCTGAGAACCCTGTTTTCGATATTAAAATTTTTCGGCTCAGAAATTTTAATATTGCTGCCATTGGCTTTTTCTTGTTTTTTCTGGTCAATGTCGGGTCGAGATTTTTAAGGCCATTTTATTTTGAAAACATAAAACATATTCAACCAGCTTATTCGGGCATCCTTATGATGGTGTCGCCATTGATTATGCTTGTTGTTTCCACTTTTTCGGAGAAAATATCAAGAATTGTAAATCGTAAAATGATTGTTATTGTGGCCAGTCTGTTGTTGGCAGGCTCAATGTTTTGGTTCTCCAGATGGGATCGGCAGACAAGTGTTTTTGAACTAGTAATGGCAATGATAGTTCTCGGTTTATCTATGGGATTATATTATCCGGTAAATTCGTTTATCGGCATGCAAAGCCTGCCAATTACAAAGTCGGGCATGGGATCGGCGGCAATTTCAGGCTCGAAAAGCATGGGAAAGTTAATGGGGGTGCTTTTGTTTTCATTTTGTTTCAGCCTGATTTCCTCAAATCTGAAACCGGAGTCAGATCAAATTAATATTGCTTTTCAGTCAACATTTCTGGTAGGTGCTGTAATAGCACTACTAATTACAGTTTTGTCTTTTAAAATTCGGAAAATAGAATAGAAGATTTATTAAACTGAAAGTTTAAGAAGTATTTCTTCAGGTAACCATCCGCTTTCTCCGCTGGCTTCGTTTTGGCCCCAAATCCAACCGCAATATTCAGATAAACCCACAATTATTTCACCTGCACCAATGCTTAATTCTTTGGCAGAATAGTTTTCCAATACTTTTCCATTTTCCTGGTCAATAGGCTGAATTAAATGCTTTGGAACCCATCCTGAGTTGGTTGAATTTTGACACCAGACCCAATCTTTCCATTCAGGTTTTTCGGGTTGGTTTTGGCTAACCTCTACCAAATCGTCAATGCGAAGTTCAAGATGATATGGTGCATTTGTTTCCCAAGGCCGAATGGTAATATATTTATTCATCTGAATAATTTATTTGATGTTTGGATCAAAAATCAAAATTATAAAAAAAATATCAGATTTATGAAAATATTCGAACATATCTGCGAGTGAAATTTTCGGTCTAAGCTGGAGCTATCCAAATTAATATTCGTAACTTGGATAACTTTTATATAAAAATGCATGTGAACTGAGCAATAAATACTTAATTAATAATTAGCCCAATTTGCCGATGTAGGTGCGGAGGCAAAGCAAGTGTAGATTGTTGACGTTCAGGCAGGATGATAAATGATTTGTGTTAAATCAAATGATGTGAACCTAGGCAATGAATGAAAACTTATAAATATTTAATTAATAGAAATTGATAATCATGGAAATTACACGCTTATTCGATATTCTGGAACTTTATCGAACAGATTATGTTGATAAAGAGGTGGCCTTTGCGAGGAAGGTTGATAATAAATGGATCACATATTCTGCCAGGGATTATGTAGAGATTACTGAACTTTTAAGCTTTGGTTTAATAGCTCTCGGTGTTAAAGCAGGAGATAAAATTGCAACCATAACCACAAACCGACCGGAATGGAATTTTGTGGACATGGCCCTTGCGCAAATAGGGGCAGTGCATGTGCCGATTTACCCAACACTGAGCAAATCAGATCATGAATTTATATTTGATCATGCCGAGCTCAGTATGTTTTTTATTTCAGATAAGTTATTGTATGACAAGTTGAAACCTGTGATCGGCAGGGTGAGACCGGAAAGCAAAATCTACACATTCAGCAATATTGATGGTGCAGCCAACTGGATGGAAATCGTTGAATTGGGCAAAAGAAATAAAGATAAATTTCTGTCAGAACTGCAAAAAAGGAAGGACGGAGTTAAAACGGAAGATCTACTCACTATTATTTATACTTCCGGGACCACCGGAAATCCAAAGGGAGTAATGTTGTCGCACAAGAATTTATTGAGTAATGCAATACAAACTGGTAAAATGCTTCCCCTAAATGATTCGCACAGGGCTTTAAGTTTTTTGCCTTTGTGTCATGTTTATGAGCGAATGATGGTTTGTAATTTTCAATTGAATGGAGTGAGTGTGTATTATGTGGAAAATCTGGCCAAGATTGGCGAATCGATTAAGGAAATTAAACCCCATGTATTTAATACAGTTCCCCGCCTGCTTGAAAAGGTTTATGACAGCATCATCTCTAAAGGAAAAGATTTAAAAGGAATAAAAAAATTCTTATTCTTCTGGGCCGTTAGGTTGGGTAAACGATATGATATACATAAAAAGCAGGGTTGGTATTATAATCAACAACTTAAGATTGCCCGTAAACTTATTTTTAGTAAGTGGAGAGAAGGTCTGGGAGGAAATGTAAATTTGATTGTTTCTGGAGGTTCTGCTTTGCAAACGAGGCTTCAACAGATTTTTTGGGCCGCAGAAATGCCTATATATGAAGGCTATGGCTTAACGGAAACTTCGCCTGTGATTGCGGTTAACGACCCTACTACAACCGATAATGTAATGTTTGGAACTGTTGGGCCGGCACTTCCGGGAGTGGAAATGAAAATCGCCAATGACGGTGAAATTTTAGCCAAAGGCGACGGTATTATGATGGGATATTATAAAGATGATAAACAAACCGCAAGTGTTATCGATAAGGATGGTTGGTTTCATACTGGTGATATCGGGGTTTGGGTCCAGGACCGTTTTCTTAAAATTACCGATCGTAAAAAAGAAATTTTTAAACTTTCTTCCGGGAAATATGTTGCACCACAGGTGGTCGAAAATATAATGAAAGAATCAATATTTATTGAGCAACTGATCATCGTGGGCGAAAATCAAAAATATGCAAGTGCCATCATCTCACCAAATTTTAACACCCTGCATTTTTGGGCTGCTAAACATAAGGTGCATTACCACAATAATGAGGACTTAATTGCAAAACCTGAAATTATTGCAAGAGTTCAGAAGGAAATTGTAAAATTAAATAATAAACTCGGTGCCACCGAGCAGGTAAAGAAATTCAGAATGGTTGTTGAAGAATGGTCGCCCCAAACCGGTGAATTGTCACAAACCTTAAAATTAAAACGAAAAAAAGTTAAAGCCACTTACGCTCATCTGATTAAGGATATTTATGGCAGTGAGGAATCGGAATAATTGATATTGTTCAGAATATCGATTGCTATTAGCTTTTTCAGGGCTTAAATTAAGCTTTAGTTGGAGAATAAGCTCTCATAACCAAAGTTATAGGTTTGGGTTTTGCCAAATGTGAACACCCAATGTATTTTGGTGATATTCGCATTATTATCATGGGTGAAAAAAATATCGGCATCATATCCGTCGCTGCCTTTAAAAAACCCTTTACTTAAATTCCCGCCTGCATCATACTGAAAGCTCAGACTACCATTTAACCAGTAATCAAAATTTTTGTAAATCCCTTCCGCCAGTTGTCCATTTATGTAGGTATAGTGTTCTTCACCAATAACACTGTCATTAAGGTAATTTATGCGATCAGTCAATTGTCTGTTCTCGTTGTAAGTGTATCGAAAAGTATTCTCCTGCCCGTTATTAAGTTTGCGGATAGAGTGTGTGAGTAAACCATCTTTATCGTAAAAATATGTCGTGGAAGATTTTACCTGATCATTGACCTTAAATATCTTTTTTTCAAGTTTCCCGTCCGAACCATAATAATAAATCGAAGGGCCGCCATTTTCATTGTTGAATGTATAGTCTTCACTCACAATTTTATAATGCCCGGTATTGGTAATAAAAACATTGGATGAGGTATAAGCGGTTGAAGCTTTTTCAGCATATTCAAATCTAAAGCTTTGGTTATAAGAACCTGAAAATTCCCAGTATTCCTCAATAAGCATGTTTTGGCTGTTATATTTAAAATTTACAAATCCAATTTCATCACCATTTCTAAAAATCAAACCTTTTTCGATGCGCCCCTTCTTATCATAGGAATAATGAATTTCGCCTGTAAGCCAACCATGGTAGTTGCTAACTTTTACTATGATGGCCTGATCCTGTTCATTATATTGGTATTTAAGACTATAGGTAAATCCATCCGACCTTCTGAAGTCTTCTGAGATCAAGCGGTTTTTCTCATCATAAACAAAATCTTCGGATGAGGTCTGACCATCCGAAAATTCACGATACTTTTTAATAATATGATCACGTTCATCATAAGTGTAATAATTATTTGAGCTTCTACTGTTGTTTAATAATTTCCAGTTTGACTTGATGAGTTTGCCATTTTTGTCATATTCGAAAGTCGTAATGCCTTGTTCTCCATTGGAATTCGTATAAGGCATTTTTAATAGTTTTGGTTGTTGTGAACCTATATTAATTTCTTTCAGATTGTATTGTGAAAAACACGAAATGGAAATAAACATGCTTAGGAGCAAAAATAAACGGCTGGTTCTATTCATTGTTTGATCAGATTTAGATTTGAAATTTGCTAATAAACCGTCAGCGAAAACCAAATTAGTTTTGATTTTCTATCCTCAATGATGATTAGGTCAAATATTTCCCTATTTCTATTTTGCGCTTTAATTAAAAACAAGCAATGTTAGTTGGAAGTGAATGGCTTATAAGAAAGCCGTGCGGCGAATAATTTGATTAAAAGCTTAAAATGCTGATCACGAAAACTATAACCGTAATGCTGATCCCAATCATAAATACATTGTAAGCAATTTTAACCAACTTGAATTTCTTGGCCAGTATCTTACCAAGTGAATATTGGTTCTTAATCATGGTTGAATAAAGATCCTCATCATTTTCCATCATGGCCATTACGGCGTCCAGGTATTCTTCATAATCCATATTTATGAAATTGCCAAAAAAGATCAGATCCACTTTTTTTTGCTCCAGGTCTTCTCTGGTAAAGTTGCCCCATTTAACATTGGGCCGGGTTGATAAAATGGCAAGTATAATTGTGGCCAAACAAACAATAAGTAAAATAATGACCGGATATATATTGTGTTGAAGATTGCTGAAATTACCAACCAGCATGGTGATGATTATTGAAATTACAATGGCATTAACAGAAATTAGAATGTTGGATTTATTATCAGCAATTGAATTTAAATTGATTTGATTTCTGGCCGTAAGCCGAAACAAGGTTTCGACTCCACGGGAATAGTTCGCAATCTTTCTTTCTCCATTAACGATTGAACCTTTTTTACTCTTCCTTGATTCGCGTCGCTTTAATCGTTCTAAAATTAAATTTTCAGCCGCTTCTTTTTTAGGTTGAAGCACTTTCTTCCCATAATCTGTAAAAAATCTGTGATTGGAAAAGAACCGAAGTGTTTCCAGATCGAATAGGGTTCGGTTGCTATAAGCACTGTCATTTGCCATTGTTTCTTCGTACATCGATTCCATATGTTCATGGCAATTATCTTCCGCAATATACATCAGGTCGGCATCACAAAGTATTTCTGATAATTTATCAGTGGGATTTTGAGGCATCTTTGTAGCCAGGATAATCGTGCATATTTGATCTGTGCTTTCTTGATCGATTTGGTTTTCATTCAGGAATTTCTTTGCAATTTCAATGCTTCGTTCAACATGATCACTTACTGATTCGATGAACCCGGTATCATGAAAAAGTGCTGCCATCCTAATTAAATTGATTTCTTCTTCATTCAGCTTAGCATCCTTAGCAATGATTTCAGCATAAGATTTAACAGCCATCGCATGTTTAAAATCGTGATAATAAAAATTTTCTGGCAAATTAATCCTGAGCAGATTTTCAATAAATTTTTCTGCTTTTGAGATAATCAATGAATCTATTTTTTTCATTTATACCAAATTTTAATACGAAGGTAATAATTATGAATTTACTTTTACTCAATGTTATACGCAGATAAGTTTAAAAAATTACAGATTGCCGGTATTTATTTTGTTATTTGTATTTTTATAAAATGACGATCACTGCTAAAAAGAAGAAATATGAATTTATTGATGTTGCACCTTGATGTTGTAAAAAGCCAGATGAAAGTAAAGCTGGGCATGCTTATGCTCTTGATATTTTGTGGCACTATAGTGCATGCCCAGGTTGAAATATCAGAATCAGAGTTGTTTAACTCAAACGAAATATTGCAGCTCCGGATGGCAGCTGATTTCTCAACAATATTTTCAAATAAAGACGATGAAACTTATTTCCCGGCTGATCTGAGCTTGTATAAAGAGGGTAAAGAAACTGAATTTAAGATAGAAGTCAGGACCAGGGGAAATACAAGGAGATCAAGTGAAATTTGCAGTTTTGCCCCGCTTCGGTTGCGATTCTCCGACGAAAACACTTTAGATTCACAATTCGAAGGGCAAAGGGCCATTAAATTGGTTACTCATTGTAAAAAAGCAGCGGTATATGAGCAAAATACGATTATTGAATATTTGGTTTATCGCACGTTTAATATATTGACGGATAGTTCGTTCAGGGTGCGCCCAGCCATCATTAATTATGTAAATGAAGATCGAAAACCGGATTCGGTGCAACGTTTTGCTTTTTTTATTGAAAGGGGAACCCATTTGGCGGAACGCTTAAATGGGATTGAGATCGATACGTTCAATCTTCACCCAAACCGACTCAACCCATTTTCTATGGCATTGATGGATTTGTTCCAATATATGATCGGCAATACCGATTATTCTGCATATGAAATGCACAACGTAATTTTGGTGGCAGATAAGCAACAAAAACTCCCTCCGATTGCCATCCCCTATGATTTTGATTGGAGCGGGATCGTATCGGCATTTTATGCTGAACCTAACCCGATACTGAACACAAAGTCGGTAGATGAAAGGGTTTATCGTGGCTTTAAAAAAGACATTGAAATTATTAATATTAATATTCTGCGCTTTAACCAGAAAAAAGAAGAAATTTATGCCTTGTTTAATGATTTCGAATTATTAAGACAGAGCGAAAGAAAAAGAATTCTGAAATATTTGGATGAATTCTATAAAATTATCAATGATCAGGAGTTGGTTAAAATTGAGTTTATAAACAATGCACGGATCATGCATAATTAACATGAAACAAAATGAAGATTAAATATATCAGAACAGGAATTTTACTCTTGCTGTTATGTTGGATAAATAATGTGATGGCAATTAATCCGGAAGAACGAAGCATCATCAAAGCGATCAAAGCGGGAGATGTCAGTATGATGAATTCTATTATAAAAGATCGGTCCGATAATGATTGTGTTTTTAGCAATGGAAAGTCGGGTTTGTATTATGCCATTAAATATGATCGCATCGAAATCACTAAATTAATCCTTGATAAAGGGGCAAACCCGGATCATGTTTCAGGTAAATATACCCTGCTTAACTGGGCCATTAAATATGATCGCCGAAGGATAGCACGCTTATTGGTAGAATTTGGTGCCGATGTAAATAAAACTGATAATAAGCTGAATACACCCTTGATCCTTGCCGCACAACTAAATAACTTATGGATGTGTAAAATGCTCATTGACAGGGGTGCCGATCCGTTGCATCAAAATATTAAAAGGCAAAAGGCCAGTGATTTTACAATCTATTGGGATAAGCAGAATGTTCATAAATATCTTAAAAGTATAGAAGATCAAATCCTTAGCTCTGATACCATCCCGAGCATGTACGACGGCCCATATATTTTTAAGGAAACAGAGCAAGAACTTTTGATGGTTTATTATGAACACAATCAGTCAGATAGACTCACACGAATCATCGAAAAAACAATCTTTTATTCTGGAAAAGATACCATCATCAATGGAATTGGATGGGACACAAATTTCTATCATATTAAGCAAAAATACAGGCCAATGCCTTATAAAATAAATACAGAGGCAAGCATTTTTGTGGTGGGTGATATACATGGAAGATTTCATGCATTACTATCCTTATTAAAGAATAATGGGATCATCGATGAGATGGGAAAATGGAAATTTGGAAATGGTCAATTGGTATTTCTGGGCGATATTTTCGACAGGGGATCCCAGGTTACGGAAACATTATGGTTTTTACACGAATTGAGTTTCGATGCAGAACAAAACGGTGGAAAGTTGAACCTGTTGCTGGGTAACCATGAGGTTATGGCATTGACCGGAGATCACCGCTATATCAACCCCAAATATATCTTTTTTAATCAATATACCTTCACGAATTATTTTCAATTGTTCTCCAATAAAAGTGTATTGGGAAACTGGTTGCGAAATCAGAATATGATACTTCAAATCAACGATAATTTATTGATGCATGCAGGAATTTCGCCACAGTTTGAAATAAAGAAGTTCACCTATCCGGAGATTAACCTGGCACTTCAGTTATATTTAAATTCAGATTTAATTATCGAAGACGGCAGCATGGCCGACATCATTCTCGGTTCTTCGGGGCCGCTTTGGTACAGAGGCTATGCCTTTTCCGATGAAATGGTTCCGCAGCTTCCCCAGCAATTTGTTGATAATTACCTGAAATCAAAAGGCCTGAGCAGGATGATACTTGGACATAACGAACAATACGGGATCAGTGCTTCTTACGAGGGCAAGGTTGTATCGGTTGATGTATTTATCAATGATTCAGGTAATTCGGCACAGGGCTTATTAATCGAGGGTGATAAACTTTCACGTTGTTACTCCGATGGGAGCAAAGAATTGATAAAATAAGCCCGCTGTTCTCTTAAAAATCCCACCTGACTTTAAAACCAAATGTACGAGGTATGGCAGGAACAAATGTTGGAATCCCAAATAAGCTTCCGGTATTTCCTGCTCCCAGTAAGTATTTTTGATTAAGTAAATTATGAGAGAAAATACTGAGGGTCAGATCAGGATTAAGCAATCGAAATCCTGTAACCATGTTCATAATTGCATAAGCATCCTGTTCAATTCCTGCTGTATTTGCATCCTCAAAGAAGAAATGAGATTTGTAAGAAACCGATGGTGTTGCAAAAAATTTGATTTCTGAAGTTATCGCCGTTTCATAATTCAGGTTTACGTTAAAGCTATGTTCAGGGGTTAGGCGAAAATGATGATCTGCATATTCCTGCTCATTGCCATCTTTGTCTTTTTTATTGAACCTGGCATGAATGAATGCATAATTACCTGACAATTTCAAATGCTCTGAAACATTGTATTGGAATGAGGTTTCAAATCCATAAGTATTTGCTTTGCCTCCATCCTTAATCAGGTATGCAAAGTCACCTGTTTCCGGATCTGCTATCCATGCATTAGTTTGAAAGTTGTTGTAATTATAATAAAAAACGGAAGCGTCGAAAAGAAGTTGATTTTTTAGGGCCGCTTTATATCCAATTTCGAAACTGTTCACAATTTCTGCATCCAAAATTTCAGAGGTTCCATTTGCCTGGTATTGAATTACATTGGGTCTTCTCCCTTTAGCATATGATGCAAATAAACCAGATTGCTCGTTAAATTTGTAATGAGCCGCGAGCCTGCTTGTAAAACCATTGAAATTTGATTGTGTGCTGTTCAATTCAGTTGGTAGAAAAAAGAGGTTTGGATAATTTCCTGTAAAGAATCCTAAAGTTGCCGGCGAGCCATTTACCATCAGCGACCTGGCATCAACAATCGATCGTTCGGTAACAATACGAATTCCTCCGCTGATTTTAAACTTTGGACTTATGGTGTAGGTTGCGTCCGTAAAAAATTCAAGTGCGCGATTTTCTGCACTATTCCTGTTTTCTTCTTCATGGGAAGAAGAAAGAGGCATGCCTGCCAATGGGCCCAGTTGTGGAATGTTTGGCAGCGAGAGCATACTGTATGGGCTTCCATCTGGCATTATCATATAAGTTGGATCAAGAAACAGATGTACCATATGGGTTTCGTTGGGCGAAAACCAATAATTTTGGCTCACATTTTCGAGCAGATAATTGAGTCCGCTGAAGCCGTTCAGTCGGTTATTGAATGAATAGTTTAGCCTGATTTCCTGACTGAGTAAATCTGCATCAACTGTTCCTGACATATCGATAGCCTCAGCAGCAGTACCATCACCATCCCAGCGTTCATATGAATTGTTGGTTTGATAAGAAGTGATGGAGCTTAGGAATAAATGATCGTTGAAGTAATGTCTGATATTTAAAAGGAAATTTGAAGTTTCTTTATTGGTTTTTAATTGGTCGCCTTTATCCAATGAGGCTTCATAAGAAAAAATATCGGTAATGCCTTTGGTATTTGGATAAAGTTTGCTCATGAATGCAATACCAGGGGCATCATCTTTTTGATAATTATAAATAAAATCAATCTTCGTTTTAGTGCCTGGCAGATATCTGACCGAAAAGCGAAGTCCAGTCGTGTTTTTTCCATTTAAAGTTCCACCAAAGGTGTTTTTTACATATCCGTCTCTGGTGTTATAAACCGCAGCAATTCTTGTATTTAATTTGTTTTTAATGATTGGAATATTGACGGCTGTGCTTAGATCAACCTGCGAATAGCTGCCGAATCCTCCCGAAACAAATCCTTCAAATTCATTGGTGGGCATTTTTGTAAGAAAATGAACGGCACCTATTTGCGCACCTCTTCCGAATAAGGTTCCTTGCGGGCCCTTTAAAACCTCAATACGTTCCATATCGTAAAGTTCCAAAACGCCACTGCTGGCTTGGGTAAGAGGAGCATTGTTCATAAACAGTGAAACCCTCGGCTGGGCATTCGGGCTGACTTCATCGCTGCTTAATCCACGTATAACGAAATTCGGATGTTGATTGCTTTGAATACGAATATTTAAACCGGGTACAAGGCCTGCAAACTCATCCAGGTTTTGAATATGCAGATTTGTAATGGTTTGGTTGCTGATGGCACTTACACTGATCGGTACATCCTGAATTTGTTGTTCTACTTTTTGCGCAGAAACAACAACTCCCTGCAGATCATAAGCTGTAGGCTCAAGCACTATATTTAAAATGTTAGCCCCTTCTTTAATGGTGGTGTTAACTATTTGCGATTGATAACCGGTATAGCTGATTTTGATTGTCAATGCACCCGCAGGGACATTTTGTATTTCATATTCGCCAACATTATTTGTAATTGTGCCGTGTTTGATTTGTTCTGAAAAAACATTTACTCCGGATAATGGCTTTTGTTGATTATCTGTAATTAAACCTTTAAGAGATGTTTTGGATTGTGAATGAACCAGTAAGGTGCTGCATATTAATAACACCAATAATTTGAATTTAAGCATATACAATTTTTTTTGCAAAATTGATCATTTCAAAAATTAACGACAATTTTTGCACTGTTAAATAAATGTTAATAGGTGATGTTAGTCTAATTTTGGACTCAGCAAAAGTAAAACCTTAGATTCAGATTTCAAATTTTTTTGTACAGCTTTATTCACTCAAATTTAAAGGTGTCCGATTGGCCATGTTGGTGCAGCTTTAACAACAGCTTTTTTAGTGAATTCCTGTGCTGAGGTCTTTAACTTAACCTGATAATTTCCAATGCGAAATTCTCTTCCGAACCAAATGCTTTTATGGAATCCGGAGGTCTTATCAATTTTAAGATGCTTTATTGAATTTCCTGACTCATCCAGAATCTCTATTTCTGCCGAAGTATCGTCTGACTTTAGGTAATAATAAATAACCATCCCGTTTTGTTCATTATAGGTAAAAGCGTGTGAATCGCCAGAAAGTTCATAATTTCCCCAATATGCCCGTTCTGAATAATTTCTAACGGGTTTGGTCTCTATCTCAAAAAGCACCGCTTCCTGGTTCAAAGTGTTTTTATTTATTTGTTGCAATAAGGAAACATCAACGATAAAAGCACCCCGCCCGTAAGTTCCAACGATCAAATCATTTTCGTCCGGATGTATCTTTAAATCTTTTACCGCAACAACAGGCATGTTATTCCTGAAACTTTGCCAGTGATCTCCGCCGTCAAATGAAATAAAAACACCCTCGTCGTTTCCGGTGTATAATAAATCTTTTCTTTTCGGATCCTCGGCTATTACGTTCACCGGAGCGGAAGAAATACCGTTTGTTATTTTTTTCCAGTTTTTTCCATAATCAGTGGTTTTGAAAATCATGGGCGTAAAGTCATCATTCCTAAAACCTGATTTACAAACATAGGCCGTTCCGGCATTATGTGGCGAACTGACCACCCTGCTCACCCAATAATCTTTAGTTCCTCCCAAAACACTGATTTTGTCAGTCATTTCTTCCCATTTATTTCCGGCATCTTTAGTCAGGTGTATTCGTCCATCGTCCGTGCCCACCCAGATTAGTCCAGGCTGCAAGGGTGATTCAGAAATGCTGGTGATGGTGCAATACATCATATGCCCCTTGCCAGCAATTTTTTTTGCATCGTTCGTTGTAAGATCGGGACTTATCTCTTCCCAATGCTCACCCTGATCACCGGATCGTAAAAGCATTTGACCACCCGTATAAATTGTTTTAGAATCGAAAGGTGAAATTTCCAGTGGGGGAGTCCATGGAAAACGATAGGCCGGATGGCCTTCTTTCGCTACCGGTTGAATATTTATTCGTTCCCCTTTTTCCTGATCAATTCGTAAATGTCCGCCAAATTGTGTTGTTGAATAGGCCCATCTGTTATTATTGGGATCGACTTTGGTGTACATTCCATCCCACATGCCAACAATGTTCCAGTCTTCAACACCGACCTGTCCCGACCAGGAATTTGAGGGCCCTTTCCAGGCTTCATGGTCCTGAAGTCCAAGATAGATATTATAAGGGTAGGCATTGTCTGTTTCAACCATATAAACTTCTCCCAAAGGAATGTGATATTTGTGGTTCACAGTAATGCCTCCGTCAAAAGTTTCGTACAGGCCGCCATCGCTGCCAAACATCATATGCCGGCCATCATTTGGGTCGGCCCAAAAAGTCCTGTAATCACCAAACATATTTTTGAAGAGTTCGCCCTGTCCCCATTGACAATTGGGCCAGGTTTTTCCTCCATCACGTGAGTACAACAATCCGTCGCTGCTAACAAAAATTTGATCCGGATGATCGGGGTTCACCAATATTTTATTGAACGAATAGGCGGCTTTTGCACTTACGTTGCAACTGTCGGTATTCATTTTTCGCCAGTTTAAGCCATGGTCATCCGAACGGTAAATTTCCCCGCCAATCATCTGGTCGAAATAAGGATCCCGCATTGCATTGATCTCCACATTCTCGTCTATAACGATACCCGGCTTTGGGTTTAAGTTTTCTACAACAGCATAAACAATTTCCGGCTGATTATAACAAAGCGCCAAACCAATTCGGCCAATATTACCTGTTGGTAAATTATTGTTCAGCTTTTCCCAGCTTTCTCCTCCGTCTGTACTTTTGTAAATGGCCGAATGCGCTCCACCGGCTTCGTAATGCCAGGGATAGCGATATTTTTCATAAGCAGCTGCATACAAAACATCCGGGTTTTTTGGATTGATTATCAGATCGATGATGCCGGTATTTTCATCAATAAATAAAGTTTTTTCCCAACTCTGACCACCATCCCTGGTTTTAAATACACCTCTTTCTTTATTAGGAGTGAATAAATGACCCATTGCGGCAACCCAAACGATATCAGGGTTTTCTGGATGAATAATGAGCGATGAAATATGATGGGTTTCTTCTAAACCTGTATATTCCCAGTTTTGACCGCCATCTGTCGATTTGTAAACACCTTTTCCTGCATGTGAGCTTCTGGCTCCGTAGGCTTCGCCAGTCCCTACCCAAACATGATTGGGTTGACTTGAAGATACTGCAACAGTACCTATGCTGCTGATGCCCACATCATCAAATACCTGGAAAAAAGTCGTGCCATTGTTAATGGTTTTCCAAACACCTCCATATCTTCCGGAAACATAATAGGTGTATTTGAAGTCCGGATTGTTGGTTTGTGGAATTGCGATTGAGGAAATCCATGCACCGGTCCTGTGTGGACCAAGGTTTCGGTATTCCAAAATTTTAAATTCTTCCTGATCAAAGTATTGTGCTTCGGCACCTAATAAAATGAATAGGAAAAGTACGGTGGAAAGAATCTTAATGAACCTCATTTGATGATCGTTTAAAAATTGAAGTAAAGATACAAATTCCAAACGCAAAACTAATTCCATTAATCACCATGCTGCAATGATGAAAATCGATTTTTTAAACGTTTGGTTTAATAATTATCTAATTGAGGGCTTATTGAATTTTTATGAGGTTCGGTTTGTTTGCCAAATTATTCATTATAAAATAACATCAAGACTCACATTCCAAAATATATGGGCGAGCGAAACGTTTACCAAAAGCATTGTTTTTTTTCAGCTGGCTGTTCCAGTAAAAATCGTTCAGGCCGGTTTTCAATATTAGTTTAAAGAATGCTAACCTGATTTTAGATAATTTATAAGGCTTTGCAAGTTGTTCGCAAATAAAAGGATCAAATTGGCCCTCTATCCCAAAAATTTTGCCGAGTTCGTAAAATTGTTTGAATAACTTTTTAGTCATCCATTTTGGCATGATTTGTATTCCTTCAACACCTCCTTTTATAACGGTTCCAAGATATTCGGCCCCTAAACGATCTGTTAATCTGTGCAGATAGCGTTCAACAAAAATAGAATGATGTGCCTCGGGAAATCCTGATTGAACAATAAAACCAATTTTTTTATGCGCCCAGATTGTAGATTTATCAAGTGATTCGATGAATGCTTTGACCCTGCCCGGCATCGAATCTGCATATAACGGAAAAATTATAATCACATAATCCGCATCCCTGACCATGTGAAAAAGACCATTGTTTTTTTGCACATTCGAGAGATATTCGGTCGAATGGATGTTTGATGAATTGTAAGCAAAACCTTCTAAAAACTTATCCATTAACAACTTCGAGTTGCTCTTGAGCTTTCTCGGCGATCCATTTATTACTGCAAGCTTCATATATTTTTTCTTCATATTTGTAACCATAGGTCATCGAAAATAAAACATCAGTCCTGAAATTTAGGGCAAACCTGTTGAAAATATCGGTATTTATTTGGATGTCTTCGTCGGTTGTATCCATTTCGCGTAACATTATCAGGCCAAGTTTGGGGTATTTATCGTAGCGTTTTTTATGATGGAATTCATCCTCGACAATATCAATGTTAGGTAACACAAGCGGGATTATTCTTTCCTGAATTTTCTTCATTTCGGAACTTATAAATCCCATATTGAGTGGACTCAGAAAAATTACCAAATCAGAATTAATAACAGCTTTCAGTATTTGGCTCATATCATCTTTTATTTTGCAAATACCCGGGGTTTTTACCCAGCAATCCCAGCATCCAACACAATAATTAATATTCATATTTCGCAGGTTGAATTGTTGAATTTGATGATCCAGTTTGCCGAAAAGTTGGACGGTTTGGGCCACCATGGTTTCAGCTGTTATATCTGATTTATCGGGGTTGCAATTTAGAATTATTGTTTTCATTTGTAATTGGTAATGACGATTTATAAAAATAAAGTGCGTTATTTTAATTAGGGTCAAAATTAGTTTAGCTCTTTTGACATTAAAAGTATAAATCGGTGAATCGGGGATAAAAGACGGTAAAATGAGTTTCGGTCATTCGTGAATTGATGTGCATGCCCATTTCCACATTATTGATATCAAATTATATACATTGATGATTGTATAATTTAATAAGAATTCCGTATTTTCATAGCCTGTTAACTTAAAGATAAAATTCTATGAAAGCGCGTAAAATTATTAATTTGATTTTAATTCAGTTTGTTGTTGTTGTGATGATTGGTTGCGCCAATGCGCCCATTTACAAGAGTGCCTACCAGAATACAAAATTCAATGCAGATAACCTGAATAAGGAATGGCCCGGTCTTAGCCTGAGCGATTCAGACTTAGGTTTGGTTTATGGGATGACCAATGATAATGAAAATGTATATGTAAAATTGAAAGTGGTTGACCAGCAAATTCAGCGAAAAATTTTAATGAATGGCTTAACCTTGTGGTTTGATAAAGAAGCAAAAGCAAAGAAAATGTTGGGTTTTGCATTCCCCTTGATAAATGAAAATGCGCGCCAGGAGGCCAGTTTGCCTGCAATGGAAGGTAATGATCTTGCCTTAAGGGAAAAACTTCAATCGATACAGCTTGAGAAAGAAAAGGTTAACAAACGGTTTACAAGCGGTGAAGAATCTATTAATGTCGTTTCTGAAAAGGGTGAAGTGGTGGAAACCATTCCTTCAAACCGTAATGAGGACGGGATCAATATCATGGTATATATGGATGAATATCACATATTATATTATGAGGCCAGAATTCCCATCGGGAAAATATTTGGGGAAGCATCAGAACGGTTTAAGATGGACGGGCTAGCTTTTAGCTATGGTTTTGAAGTTGGGGAACTGGATTTGGGTGTAACCTATCAAAGATATTTGCGCTCCGTATCCTCAGTAAGAAGTTCTCAAATGTACAATACCAATCAAATGTATGGTGGGGGAATGTATGGAAGTAACGCCAGATACGGAGGTCAGGATATGTATGGAGTGATGAAAATGCGCAGAAAAGCAATTCAAATTTGGGTGAAAAAGGCCAGTTTGAGCACAAAATAAAAAAGAGGCTTCGGCCTCTTTTTTATTTAAAATCTTCAGTTTTTAGTGATATTCATTTATTATTTGAGCCATTTATCGAGCCAATTGAAAAATGTTCGTTGCCATAATATACCGTTTTGTGGTTTTAGTACCCAGTGGTTTTCATCCGGGAAGAATAGGAATTCGGCAGGGATATCTCTTAAAACAGCGGCATTAAAAGCCATCATTCCCTGAGAATAATCAACGCGATAATCTTTTTCACCATGAATTACTAAAATTGGGGTATCCCATTTATCAACATATTTATGTGGTGAGTGGGCATAGGAGTTTTGAGCTACTTTATTATTTTTATCCCAGTAGGGTCCACCCATATCGAAGTTTACGAACCACATTTCTTCGGTTTCAAGGTATTGAGTTTCCAAATTAAAAATACCATCGTGAGCGATAAAGGCTTTAAATCTTCCGTCGTGATTTCCGGCCAGGTAAAAAATTGAATATCCTCCATAGCTTGCTCCTACGGCACCAAGTCTGTTTTCGTCAACAAAAGGCTCTTTTGCAAGGGCATCAATGGCACTGAAATAATCATCCATATTCTGTCCGTGATAATCGGTACTGATTTGTTCTTCCCATTCCTTACCGAAACCGGCGTTCCCTCTCCTGTTTGGTGCAACAATGATGTAGTCGTTTGCTGCCATAATTTGGTAGTTCCAACGATAGGACCAACCCTGACTGAGTGCCCCTTGCGGGCCTCCTTTACAATAGAGCAGTGCGGGATACTTTTTATTTGGGTCAAAATGTGGAGGGTAGATTACATAAACATGCATTTGTTTATTATCTGTAGTCATGATCCATCTTTCTTCCACCTTGCCCATGGTTAGTTGATCCAGTAATTCTTTGTTGATAAAAGAAAGTTGTTTGTCTGTGCCGGATACAGGGTCAACTGAAAAAATTTCAACCGGATACGACATCGATACTTTGGTACCGATCAATTGATCACCGGCAGGAATCACAGAATTGTAATCGTGAACACCTTCGGTAATTTTAGTAATACGATCGTCAGCAATATCCAGTCTGTAAATCTGGCTGTTGGCATGCCAAACACTTGTAAAATAGATGGATTTTGAATCGGTGGACCATGTCAGTCCTCCCACATGTTGATCGAAATCACTGGTAAAATCTTTACCGGTGCCGCTTTCAATATCATATACCCAGAGCCTTACCTTATCGGCCTCATAGCCGTCACGTTCCATGCTTTCCCAGGCAATCATGCTTCCATCCGGCGAATAAACGGGAGACATATCATATCCCATCATTCCATCCGAAATATTTACGGTTTCTTTGGTTTCAGTATTATAAAGATAAATATCAGAATTGGTCGAAATGCTGTATGCCTTGCCAACTTTTTTACGACAGGTATAGGCAATGGTTTTACTATCTGGGCTCCAGTTAATTTGCTCCATACCGCCAAATGGAGCATTGGGAGATTCATAAGGTTCATCTTTCATAATATCGATGGCATTGGTAACTGCATTCCCGTCATAATCTGCAACAAAAATATGAGACATGGCATCTACCCAGTGATCCCAGTGCCGGTACATAAGGTCGTTTACAATTCTACCGCTTGCTTTTGGCAAATCCGGATATATATCATGAACATCGGGAGCAACTTTTACATCCTTAATAAAAATAATTTTTGATTGATCGGGGGCGTATTTAAATCCGTTAAGTCCTCCTTCTATGTCGGATATTTGCTTCCGACCGCTTCCGTCAGGATTCATTTCCCATAATTGGCTTGAACCGGATTCAGATGAAAGAAAGCCTATCTTTTGGCCATCCGGTCGCCAGGTGCCTTCATATTCATTGAATTTAGTATTGGTAATTTGAGTTACATTGCTACCGTCTGCATTCATGGTATAAAACTCGCCATTGCTTTTATTTTGTTCAATATCGTAATAGGTGGTTTTATATAAAATCGTCGAATTGTCAGGTGAGACTGCGACATTGCTTAAACGGCCAAATGACCACAAAACCTCAGGAGTCATTAAATCTGAAGTGAGGGTCAGGTTTTTTTTGCCAATATATGGCGCTTCATCCTGAATGGCTTGATCGGCCTGTTGGCAGGATGATAGGATGAAAATAATTGAAATAAATAAGAGAATCGTTTTTTTCATGACTTTGGGTTTTAATGTTTATTGCTAAGTTCCGAATTTTCTTTTTAGTATGATTAAAATTTAAGGATAAATGTTGTTCCTTTATTAAGAATGGATTGCACAGAAATGCTTCCTTTATGTAATTGCATGATTTGCCGCGATAGGCTGAGACCGATACCTGATCCTTCTTTTTTTGTTGTAAAAAAAGGAATAAAAATCTGGTCCAATATTTCGTTTTGAATACCAGGTCCATTATCTGAAATATACAGAAATACGTTAGTGTTAGATACCTGAGAGCTTATACTTAATTCTTTATGGTCGTTCTCTTTCATGGCCTCAATGGCATTTAAAAACAGATTGATGATAACCTGTTCTATCATTTCAGAATCAATGTTAATCATCAGTTTGTGCTGAGGATCAGGTATGTGAATCTTAATGTTATGTTTGGCAAATTCGGGTTTCATAAAAGTAACGAGGTGGTTTATCAAGCCATTTATATTTACTTCTGCAAGACGCGGCAAGGGTAATTTTGTTAATTGCTTGTAGGTGGTTACAAACTTAAGCAGTCCTTTGCTACGGTTTTCGATGGTCTCAAGGCCTTCAAAAATGTCTTCAGCTTCTGAATCAGAAATCTGCTTGATCGATTTTTTTTCACCTTTTTTATTTAATAAGATTTTATGAATCGCCGAACTCAATGAAGAAATCGGAGTTACCGAATTCATGATTTCATGATTTAGAATACGGATCAATTTCTTCCACGAATCCAGCTCCTGCCTGTCCAATACTTCACTGATGTTGTGTAAGGAAACCATTTTGTAAAGTTCCCCCTTCAATTTAAATACGCTACACTGTAAATTGATCGGAATTATTTGATTGTCAATATTTATTTTGATCAGTTCTTCGGTATCGCTTCCAATATTCTTTATGGTGGTGTATAAATTTTCATCCAATGATTTTAAACCATCAATTGAAGCCAGTTTTTTAAATTGCAACAGGTTTTTAGCAGCCTGATTTATTAATTCAACCTCCCCATTTTCGGCAAAGCAAATGAAAGCTGATTTGGTATGCTCAAAAACAGTCAACAGGTATTGATAATGTAATTCTTTTTCAATCCGTGCGTGTTGAAATTCATCAGTGATTTCATGAAGTGCTTTCCTTAGTTCGGCGAAGGAGTTGTTATTTCTGCCAGTATCAGCATATTTTGATGAAAAATCTTTGTGTTTTATCGAAAGTAAAAATTTCCCTATCTCACGATTGGTTGATTCGATGAAATAGATGAGTTCTATCAGGATGGCGATTATAATCATAAAACTGGCACCGGAAGTAACATACCATTTATCCTGATTGATCGAATAAAAGAAAACAAACATAATCACCCCTAAAATGAGGATGCGAATGATAATTTTTAACCGAAAATTCTTAAAGATCATATTTGTTCATTTTGCGGTAAAGGGTGGTTCTTCCAAGTCCCAGGACTTTGGCTGTTTTGGATAAATTGCCTTGATTTTCGGCCAGGGCTTTTTTAATGGCATCTTTTTCCAAAACCTCTATGTTGTAATTTCTTGAAATAGAATCTGATTGTTCAAGATTCAACCAGATATCGGCTGCTTCAATAATCTCAGTATTGCACATAATGATGGCTCTTGCAACCAAATGTTTAAGTTCCCTAATATTGCCGGGCCAAGCATATTTAACCAGCTTTTTTATGGCTTCGGGCGAAAATGTAATTTTTGATTTTTTATATTGGTTGCCATATTTTTTGGCAAAAAATTTAATCAGCAACGGTATATCTTCTTTGCGTTCCCGCAATGGGGGTAATTCAATTTGAACAGTGTTGATCCGGTACAATAAATCTCTTCTGAACCTTTTCTCGTCATTTAATTCGCTCATAGGCAGATTGGTTGCCGTGATCAGCCTGATGTCAATTGGCACCGCTGTGTTAGATCCAAGCCGGTATATTTCTTTTTTTTCCAGTGCTGATAAAAGCTTTGCCTGTTGTGACAGGTTTAAATTACCAATTTCATCCAAAAATAAAGTCCCGCCAGAAGCCGCCTCTATTCTGCCTTGCCGGTCTTTACTTGCATCCGTGAACGTACCTTTCAAATGTCCGAATAATTCTGATTCAAACAATGAGTTTGAAATGGCACCAATATCTAAATTAACAAAAATCTGTTCGGCCCTTTCTGAATTTCGATGGATTGAACGTGCAATTAATTCTTTGCCTGTTCCGTTTTCGCCCAGGATCAGCACATTGGCATTGGTTGTGGCTACTTTTTTAACCATCGACAACACCTCTTTTAAGGACTTTGAGCCTCCAATAATTTCCTGGTATGATTTATCAAGTTCTTCTTTTAAAAGATTCTGTTTCGAGCGTAAGGTTCTGATTTCGCTTTTCGACTTACTTAACCTCAGGGCCGAATTAACGGTTGCAAGAAGCTTTTCGTTATCCCAGGGTTTAACCACAAAATCAATGGCTCCGATCTTCATTGCTTCTACCGCGAGGTTCAGGTCTCCATAGGCCGTGATCATAATCACATTGCTCTGGGCATCAATCTTTAAAATCTCTTTCAACCAGTGTATTCCTTCTTTTCCACTCGTTGATCCGGTCGAGAAATTCATATCAAGCAGAATCACATCAAATTCTTCCTGTAATAGAATTTGTTGTAATTTGAAAGGATCACTTTCGGTTCGGATGATTTCAAAATCATTTTTTAAGACGATTCTTGTCGTTAGTAAAATGTCCTTGTCATCGTCAACAATCAGAATTTTGCTCATTGAGTATTATTTGATGTGAGATTTGTATCAAAGATAACAGTTGATTGTTTAATGAACAAATAAATTGTTCCGAATTGAAACACACATGCATGCTATCTGTTGTTTTTAAACTTGATAAATATTTAGTAATTAACCTGATAGGTAATGTGGTATGCTTATTGAGTATATGGATGGTATAAAAAAAATTAGCTGTTTATTATATTTGGTAACATTTAAAATGAATTGATTAATGATTAAAAATTATTTTAAAACTGCAATCAGGAATATATGGCGAAATAAAACCCAATCTTTTATTAATATTATCGGTTTATCAGTAGGCCTTGCATCAGCGATCCTGATTTTATCATTTGTATGGTTTGAGTTGAGCTACGATAATTTTCATCCGGATGTAAAAAATACTTATCGGGTATATTGTGACCAACCTGATAATAACTATATGAATTCGACTGTATTTAATGTAATGCCCGTTCCTTTTCAGCCCGAAGTAAAAAATAACTTTCCGGAAGTTAAATATGCGACCAGGGTTTCTGCCAACTATGATTTGCTGAGTGTTGACAGAATAAATTACACAGCTGAAAACTATTATGCAGTTGATCAGGATTTCTTAAATATGTTTGAACTGTCTATGGTTTATGGACAAAAAGAAAATGCATTGCTTGATAAATATTCCATCTTAGTATCGGAAAATATTGCTAGTAAATATTTTGGGGATCAGAATCCGGTGGGAGAGGTGCTGGTGATGAAAGATACAATAAATCTGGTGGTAAAGGGCGTATTTAAAGAAATCCGATCCAATACGCATTTTAAATTTCAGGTGTTGGTGCCATTTTCATTGGAAGAAATGAGCTTGTCAGAATCATCAAAAACAGCATGGGATAATCATTCGGTAAAAACGTATATTCAACTGAATGAAGGCAGTACTGCTTCGGATTTGGAAACTAAACTAAAAGCGTTTATTATCGCCAAACGCGGCCCCGAGGTTAAAGACTCTTATTTGCTTCAGCCCGTCAGGGACATCCATTTATATGGAAAACTGAATTTTGAACTAAGTGCCAATGGCGATATAAAATACATCTACATTTTTGGTGCAATAGCCCTGTTTTTAATACTCATTGCGTCCTTCAATTATATGAACCTGGCCACGGCCCAATCGTTGCGAAGAGCCAAAGAGGTAGGGGTGCTAAAAGTGCTGGGTGCAAGCCGTAAACAGTTGTTTCGTCAATTTATTGGAGAATCAATGTTTTATACTTTTTTATCGTTAATTGTAGCACTCGTCCTGATTGAAATATTTGAACCGGGTTTCAATAATTTTGTGAACCGTGAAATCGATTTTTATAATCATTCCCTGCTGTTTTATGTTGTGGTTATAATCGTAGTGTTGCTTATTGCTTTTATTTCAGGAAGTTATCCGGCACTTTATTTGTCGCGATTTTCACCGGTTAAAGTTCTGAAAGGTTCAGTAAGCGGATCATCACGAAATGTGTATCTAAGAAACATGATTGTTGTTTTTCAATTTTTTATTTCTATCGTTTTAATAATAAGCACCCTTGTTATTATCAGTCAGTTGCATTATATACGCAACAAAGATTTGGGCTTTGATACAAAAAATATACTCACATTCTCGATGAATTATACTGACTGGAAAAGTACAGGAAAGGCATTGCAAAACGAATTGATGAAATTACCGGAAATACAGTCGGTTACCAGTTCCGATTATTTACCTTCGCGCATTACAAGTACCTCTTCATTTTATTATAACGACAAAGAATCCAGAAAATCTTCCAGGATTTATTATAACAGGGTTGGATTTAATATGCTCGATTTTTATAACATACCGCTTTTAAGGGGTGAAAATTTTTCTTCCGAATTAAGCAAGGGGAAATATTTAATTATTAATGAGGAAGCGGAAAAGGCAATGAATGTTGATGATGTAATTGGGATGACCATTGAATATGGATGGCCGAAAAGGGAAAAATACACCATTTTAGGGGTGATGAAGAATTTTCATTTTACACCCTTGAATCAGACCATCCAGCCGGCAGCTTTTTTCCTGACAGATGGTGGTGGAAGAAGATTTTCGGTTAAAGTTGTAGCAGGGATGCTGGATGAAGCCATTAAAAGCGTTGAAGCTGTGGTTAAAAAGTATTCGCCAAGGTACTCGTATAATTATGCAAGTATGCAGGATACAATTGACGATAGTTATACCGAAGAAAGAAGACTCTCAGGTTTGTTTACTTTTTTTACGGTTCTGGCTGTAATTATTGCCTGTTTGGGCTTGTTCGGGTTGATCTCATTTATGGTAGATCAACGGACAAAGGAGATTGGTATCAGGAAAATACTGGGAGCGACAGTGCAAAATATTATCGCATTATTGTCGAGAAGTATTACCAGATGGGTGCTTCTGGCAAATGTTATTGCCTGGCCGGTTGCCTGGTATTTTATGGATCGATGGCTGCATAATTTTGCATACAGAATTGAACTGAATATCGGGATATTTATCCTGGCAGCCTTCCTTACTTTTATAATCGCATTATTAACAACGGGGTTTCAATCGCTGAAAGCGGCCAATATGAATCCGGTTGAATCATTAAAATATGAATAATTATGATCAGTAGTATAAAATTTATCATCAGAAGTATCTGGAAAAACAAGTTATCTTCATTTGTGAATATACTTGGATTGACTGTTGGTTTGGCCTCTGTTATCATCCTTTACCTCTTTATCGAGTTCGAATTGAGTTTTGATAATTTTTATAAGGATAAAGATCAGATTTATCGTATAAATCACATTACAACACATGCCAATGGTGTTGATACTGATGGGGCAACAACCTTTGCTTTGGGTTATTCAATAAGAAATGATTTCCCTGATTATAAGATTAGTACACTTTATATGATGGGTGAACTTGATGTGATGATTGATGAAAGCGTTTATAAAGAGAAAGATGTCTTATTTGTAGACTCAGTCTTCTTCAATGTATTCAATTTTGAGTGGATTATTGGGAACCCGGAGGTGATTTCAGGTCACCCTGAAAATATTGCCATAACAAAATCCATTGCCAAAAAGTATTTTGGCGATGAAAACCCATTGGGGAAAGTGATTACTTTTTCAAACAGACATTTTCAGGTAGCCGGATTATTGAATGATATGCCATTAAATTCAACCTTAAAGTTTACAATACTTGCTTCCACAGAGATTCTAAACACGGACATGGTAGGCTTTGAGTATGATAACTTTGAGGTTAGTATTTCAGGATTCGAAAATTACATAAAGATTCCGAAATCGGTTGATCCAATTGTTGTTGAAAAGAAAATGAACGAGATCATAAATGAAAAATATGCAAGGGGTGATGACAAATCAATAAATGTATATTATCAGTTTCAAGCTCTGAAGCAAATTCATCTGTCTCCAGAGTATCAGAATATTCCAAATGCTTATACAACCTCAAAAACAAGTTTATGGATTTATGGATTTATTGGCCTGCTGATACTGGGCATTGCCAGCATAAATTATATAAATCTTTCAACAGCCCAGGGGATAAAAAGATCAAAAGAAGTTGGCATCCGAAAAGTTCTCGGGTCAAACCGTCAACAATTGAGCTTGCTTTTTTTAAAGGAGAATTCAATTATTTTATTTATAGCAATATTGTTGGCTGTAATCGTTGTGGAAATATTTCTGCCATATGTGAATGTTTTTATGGGAAACAGCTATAATTTAAGTATATATAGAAGCAGCTATTTTGTAATTTTTATTTTATTGATTTTTGTATTGGTGGATGCAATGATCGCGCTATATCCTTCAATAATAATGTCTGGGTATACCCCAATTAAGGCCCTGAAAAGTAACATAAAAACAACCAAACAGCATGATTTTAATCTCAGAAACTCACTTTTGGTATTTCAGTTTATCATATCCATTGCACTCATCATTTCTACCCTCGTCATAAGAAAGCAAATTAGTTACGTCAATCATAAAGATTTGGGGTTTGATGTCAAAGGGATTGTTAATTTTCAATTACCTGATACTGATCAAAATAAAATAAAATCCTTGCGAGACTTTCTTCAGGCCCAGCCTGGAATTTCAAAATTTTCCTTTGGGATCGGGCCTCCTTCAAGCAATTCAAACTTTAGAACTTCTTTCACTGCTGAAGGGGATGGAACGAAACAATATATGAACTTAAAGCTGGCTGATGCAGAATATTGTGATGTTTTCAATCTGAAACTGATTGCCGGAGATTGGTATCAGGAAAGGGTAGAAGGCGATACAATTTATAAGATGGTGGTAAGTGAAAAACTTTACAAGGCCCACGGCTTTAAAAGCCCGGAGGAAGCCCTGAATAAAAAAATACCATTTGGTGGAAATGAAGCCAGTATTTGTGGTGTGGTAAAGGATTTCCATATTTATTCATTACGAAATGAGATTGAATCGACAGGGTTTTTGAGTATTCCAAAATATTATCTGGGATTGTTTGCTAAAATTGATGAGAACAGTACAAAAGAAACAATCGCAAATATCAATGAAAAACTGAAAAAATTATATCCTGAAAATTCGGTGGATTACAAAAGCTTTAAGGAAGAACTGAACGAAATGTACGCTGAAGATTCAAAAACAGCGATGATTATATCCGTTCTGTCGATACTTGCCATTGTCATTGCATCGCTGGGATTATTTGGACTCGTTTCATTTATGATGGTTCAAAGAGTCAAGGAAATTGGTATCAGGAAAGTTTTGGGTGCATCAATAAAACAAATAAGCATCGTGTTAACACAAACTTATTTTAGGTTGATACTTGTTGCTGGTTTAGTTGCAATTCCATTGGGCTGGTATTTTATGAATCGCTGGCTGAATGGTTTTACATACCGAACCGAAATTAGCATTTGGGTTTTTATTTTAGCAGTCCTTATCGTGCTTGTTATTGCATTGATAACTATTATGTTTCAGGTATTAAAAGCCAGCAGGATGAACCCGGTTGAATCCTTAAAATACGAATAAAATGAAAGGGATTGATTTTTTATTGTATTATCGGAGCCTCCTTAAAAATAAGCAAGATTCAATAATTAAAATGATTGGTCTTTCAGTTGGGCTGGCTTGTATCATCGTTATATACCTGTTTATCGACACCGAATTTTCATTTGATCGTTTTCACGAAGATTCGAATCAGATTTACCGGATTCAACGTGAAGCAGAGGTCAGGGGAAATACAGTTTTGAGTGCTTTAGCATCTCCTTTGATGGGAGAAATGATACTGAACGAATTACCTGAAGTTGAGGAAATGACACGTTTGTTTACGTACTCGTGGCAAGAAGAGGCTCAGTTCACTTATAAGGATAAACAATTTTTTGAAAAAAAGATGTTTCTGGTCGATCCGTCCTTTTTTAATATTTTTTCTTTTAAATTAATCAAGGGTGACCCGGTCCATGTTTTTGATTTGCCCAATGCTATTGTGTTGAGCGAAAGTTGCGCGAAAAAATATTTTGGGGATCAAAATCCGATGGGGAAGTCCATCACATTGAAAAATTTTGGAAGTATTGTGTTTACAGTGAAAGGTATTATTCAAAGTGCTCCTGAAAATTCACATTTTTCTTTTGATGTTCTGGTATCAACCCAAATGGGCGAGCATATTTATTGGAAGCCCTTTTTGAATACCTGGGGTAATAACAGTTTTTATACTTATATCAAAGTCAGAAAAGGAGTTGATCCTGAAATCCTTGTAACTAAAATAAATGAGTTGGCCAAAAACAGGCATGAAGGCAGCTACGGGATTCCAGAATATGATCTAATGCCAATGACAGACATACATTTTTACTCACACACATCCGATGAGATCGAAAAAAACGGTAATATTAATCACCTTATTTTTGCTTTCATTATAGGCTTGGTGATTAGTATAATTTCGCTTAGCAATTTTGTGAATATTACCAATGCACAAATTATTTTTCGCGCCAGGGAAGTGGGGATTAAAAAACTATTTGGTGAAATCCGGCTGAAGCTTTTTTATCAGTTTATTTTCGAGTCAGTGATATTGTCATTTGTTTCGATGATTATCGCATTAATTATGATTGAGACTGCAATTTCGCACTTCGCAAGCTTGCTTGGAATAAACATTGATCTATATAGTACAGGCATACTTATTTATCTAAAATTGATTCTTCTTGTTGCATTGTTTGGTGTCCTGGCCGGATTATTTCCGGCAATCATGTACTCGGCATTTAATACAATCAATGTACTGAAAGGTCGGCTATGGAAAACCAACAAAAAAATATCGGTCCAGCGCATTATCATGGCAGCACAGTTTATTATTGTGGCTGTTTTAATGGTCAGCACATTTGTAGTAAATAAACAGAAAAAATTTCTCATCAATGATGACCCCGGATTTTCGGTTGAAAATGTGATTGTGGTTCCGTTAAAAGATTATTCATTGCTTAAAAATTATCAGGCATTTAAAGATGCACTGAAGACAGGACCCTATATTGAAAATGTAGCTGGGTCTTCTGCTCTGCCTATGAATGTAAGACGCGTTCATGAGTTTGAATGTGAGGGGAATGATGAAACAATTCAAATGACTGCCCTGAATGTAGATTTTGATTTTCTGGAATTATACAATATGGAATTAATAGAAGGCAGGCGTTTCGATAAAAGCTTTTCAGCCGATTCTAAAATATCTTATATTATTAATCAAACAGCAGCAAAAATGTTGGGCTGGGACAGGCCCATTGGCAAAATAATCAACTATTCAAATAAGGGATTAAAACTGGCAGAGTTCGAAGAAGGAAAGGTGATCGGCCTTGTAGCAGATTTTCATCATTCATCGCGGCAGAACATGATTGAGCCGTTGGTTATGAAGGTTTATCCCGATGCTCAATATGTTTCAATTCGTTTCAAGGACGGTTATTATGAAGAAGCACTAAGCTTTATTAAATCCAAATATGATGAGGTAAATCCCAATAAAGAATTTGCTCATTTTTTAGGGGTCACAAAATATAACGAGCTTTATCAGGATGAGGCAAGAATGAATCAGGTGTTTATGTATAGTACCATCATTGCCATTGTAATTGCATTGATGGGCCTTTTTAGTTTATCAAGCCTTGAGATGAAAAGAAAGTTCAGGGAGATTGGAATTAAAAAAGTTTTCGGAGCAGAAACCTCATCGCTGCTTGTTCAGTTTCTTAAGCAATATGGCTGGCTGGTACTAATCTCTAACCTAATTGCTTTTCCAATTGCATGGATAATTATGGATGAATGGTTGAACGGGTTTGCCTATTCTGTTAGCTTTACATGGTATCCATTCGTACTTGCATTCGCCATTACGGCTTTTGTATCAATCGTGACTGTAGTCGGGCAGGTTATCCAGGCTGCTTCAAAAAACCCGGTTGAATCCTTAAAATACGAATAATATGATCCGGAATTATATTAAAATCGCATTCAGGAATTTGATAAAAAACAAGACCTATTCATTAATCAATATTCTTGGATTGTCCATTGGAATTGCATGTAGCATCATGGTGCTGTTGTATCTAAAAAATGAACTGACCTATGATTCGATGCATGTTCATAAAAAGGAAATATACAGGGTTGGATTTCACCTGAGTATGCCACAGGGATACGAACAATCAGCGGTAATTACTGCTGCAGTAGCTCCATCTTTGTTGGAGGAGTTTCCTGAGTTAGATTTGATGTGCAGGCTTCGTTATCCTGTAAATGGATTTTTTAATTATCAGGGAGTCAATTTTAATGCTGAGGATGTGACTTTTGCTGATTCTACCTTTTTTGATATTTTTTCGTTTAAGCTCTTATCGGGTTCGAAGCAATCTGTTCTGACGGACCCTTATTCGGTGGTTTTGACCAAAAGCCTGGCGAAAAAAATATTCGGAGAGATGGATCCCATTGGTAAGGTTATTAATTGGAACAATGCTTATCAGGTTATTGTGAAAGGGATAGCCGAGGATTGCCCTCAAAATTCATCCATTAAGTTTAACGCACTCATTTCGTTTACTACTTTGTATGATCAGCCGAGGAGTTATTTGGGCTGGAACGGTGGAAATCAGTATTATAATTACATTAAGTTAAAATCTAATTCAACAATAGAAACCGTCATTCCCAAATTGCCTGATTTCCTTGAAAAACATATTAATTATATGTATCGGCCACATGGCTGGCTGATTGATTTGGTGTTCGACCGGATGGATCGCATGCATTTACACGGAATCGTTACAAATGAAATGTCTTCCGGTGATTTAAAAAAGATGAGGATTATTGGCTTAATTGGTTTGTTTGTGTTGCTGATTGCTGTGTTTAATTTTATGAATTTAACCACCGCCCGATCGGCAAAGCGATCGGTTGAAATCGGCATCAGAAAAGTATTGGGAGCTTATAGATCGAAGATTACCGGCCAGTTTTTGGGAGAAGCAGTGATATTTAGTTTGTTTAGTTTCGTGATTTCGCTCATTTTGATCGAAATTTTCCAACCTCAGTTCAAAAATTTCATTGGCGATTATGAACTTTATACAATTTCGAATATTCCTTTCATTGCAGGTATTGTCCTTTTTACCATTATAATCGGTGTGTTTGCCGGTTCCTATCCGGCCCTGTTTGTTGCGCGTTTTAAACCCGTCCAAACTTTAAAAGGAAATTCATTGTCTCAAAGTGGAAAACCTTATCTGAGAAACATACTCGTAATTACGCAATTTGTTATTTCAACTGCTATCATAGCCTATACACTTGTAATGATTCTTCAGTTGTTATTTGTGCAGAAAAGGGATTTGGGTTTCGATTCATCTGATACTGTCATAATTGATATGCCAAGCAATAAGGCCATTAATGCGTATCCAACCCTGAAGAGTGAGCTGGAACTTTTAGCAGATGTGCGTAATGTCGGCTCATCATCACAATTAATCGGGCAAAGTATTACACAGAACGGCTATTTGCCTGAAGGAGTAAGCAGTCCGAAATTATATCATTTTTTGGCGGTTGATGAAAATTTACTTGAGATGCTTCGATTAGAGATTGTTGAAGGAAGGAATTTTTCGTCGGCTTATGCGTTGGACGATTCTGCTTATATTATTAATGAAGCAATGGCAAAGGAGCTTAACTGGCAGGAACCCATTGGTAAAAAAATTGGACGCGATGGGATAAACCATGTAATCGGACTCGTGAAAGATTTTCATTTTGAAAATATGCAAAATAAAATTGCTCCCCTGATTATTGGTTTAACAAAACCCCTGGAACATGAAATGGTATATGTAAAATTGAACAGTAAAAATTACCATCAGGCATTGGATGGAATAGAAGCTGTCTGGAAAAAAATATTACCAAACGAACCATTCAGCTATGGATTCTATGATTTGAGATTAAAGGATAATTATACGGATTTAAGAAAGTCGATTCGGATCATGGGCATCTTCGCAGTTATGGCTATTATTATTGCATGTATGGGTTTGTATGGTCTGGCAATGTTTACGGTCGAAAAGCGTCAGCGTGAAATTGGAGTCAGAAAAGTTTTCGGAGCCGAAACATCGCAGATTGGAAGGCTGGTAGTGTTTGACTTTTTGAAATGGATCGTGATTGCCAATCTTATTTCTGTGCCAATCACCTATTATTATTCATTAAAATTTCTGGAGACATTTGCTTATACCATTAAACTTGATCTGATGCCATTTGTTTTAACATTATTTCTGTCATTATTAATCTCTTTGTTCACAATTTTGGTTCAGATTTTGAAGTTAAGCAGAATTAATCCGGTTGAAACATTGAAGTATGAATAAAATATGCATGCATGAATCAAAAATATGTGTAACATTTAGCGGTAGGTTGTCGTCTAAGTTTTATAATTAATCCTGATTGTGATGCATATTCATCCGATCAAAATCAAAAAATACAAATTTATGAAGGCAAAAATTATAATTGCAATCCTTTTTTTGATTCCATTTTATTCAATAGAAGGGGTTTCGCAAAATACAGACGAATTGTTTATTTATGGTAAAGCTACAACCATTGATGGAGATCAATATACAGGAGCCATCAGGTGGGGTACCGAAGAAGTTTTTTGGTTCGATTTTTTTAATGCTACCAAACCAAGAAACGAATACATTCAATATTTAAACCGACGCGAAATGGAAGATTTGCAGGATCATTCACTTCATTGGGCCGAGCGTTGGGTTGAAAGGGTTTTTCGAATTGAGGACGGGTATAGTTCATTCAATCATACCTTTGCCTGTCAGTTTGGCGATATAAGATCAATTGAGGTTCGAAGCCGAAACCGTGTAAATGTAATTTTAAAAGATGGTCAGATGTTCCGTCTTGATGATGGTTCGAATGATGTAGGTGCCACAATTAGGGTGCTGGATGAAGAATTGGGCAATGTAGAAATAAGATGGGAAAATCTGGACAGGGTGGATTTTTTGGATACCCCAAAAAGATTAAAAGAGAAATTTGGAGAGCCCATCTATGGAACCATTTATACACGCTACGGAGAGGTTACCGGATACATACAATGGGATCATGATGAACGACTGGCCTATGAAAAATTGGATGGCGATTACAGAAGAGATAGTTATTCCATCCCTTTCGAAAATATTCAATCGATTGAAAAATACGGGAGGGGCGTTATTGTAATTACTAAATCAGGTAAGGAAATTGAATTGAATGGCTCAAACGATGTAAATCGCGAAAACCGGGGAATTATAATTAATACACTTGGTATGGGACGTGTTGATATTCCTTGGGATGAATTTGAAAAGGCTGTATTCACCGAGCCCGGATCAGGAGATGTAATGGGCTATAGCGATTTTGTTGATCCGGCACAGTTGTCAGGAACGGTTCATCATGTGAACGGATCTTCATATTCAGGGATTATTGTTTACGACCTGGATGAAACAACAGATATTGAAATGCTGGATGGCGAAAAGGATGATATTCAATACCTTATACCCTTTAGAGCCATTCAGAAAATTACACCAAAAAACTATTATTACACCCAGGTTACCCTAAAAGGCGGTGATATGCTTTTGCTGGGAAAGAGTCAGGATGTGTCAGATCAAAATACAGGTGTGCTCGTATTCGAATCAGAAGATAATTATAAATACATCCCATGGGCCGATATTGAAGAAATTGTTTTTAAGTAAGTAAGGCTGTGATTTTGAACTCAGAATCACTATAGCCAAACTATTCCGAGCGTTTACATTGAACGAATCCGAAATGTAGCCAAAGGATTTAAGCATAATTTTTAAGCTCCTCTTTAGTTCTAAGAGGGGCTTTTTGTTTTAAGTGAGAAGTTTTAAAGTCGGCAATATTTCATTAAGTTTGTCTTTCTTAAATCATTAAAAAACGAATATGAAACCACAATATCTGATTTATTTTTTGGCCATTAATTTTGTCGCATGTAATACTATAAATGAAAAGTCCAGCCCCATCAGTCTGGAATTTATTGATTATGACCTTGGCTTGTCCAACAGCTTCAGGGGTATTTCTGTGGTTGACAATGAAGTGTTTTGGGTGAGTGGATCAGCGGGAACTGTTGTTCATGTTGATCGGCTTGGAAACTGGAATGTAAGCCAGGTGCCCGGGGCAGAATTGATGGATTTTCGTGATGTGGTTGCTTTTGATGAGAACACTGCAGTGGTGATGAATGCAGGTTATCCGGGCGTAATTTATAAGACAATGGATGGCGGGATTAACTGGCGTCAAACATATTATAATAATGATACAGCTATTTTTCTGGATGGAATGAAGTTTTGGGATGATAAAAACGGGATTGCTTTTGGTGACCCGCTCGATGGTAAAATGTTGATAATTACCACTGAGGATGGAGGTGAAACATGGACACAGACGCCTCCCGAAAACATTCCTGAAAAATTGGAAATAGAAGGTGGGTTCGCTGCAAGCGGCACCAGCATTGTGGTGATGGATTCCTCAAAAGTATGGGTTGGGATGGGCGGAACCAAAGCCCGTGTTTTTTATAGTCAGGATAAAGGCCGGCACTGGAATGTTGTTGAAACTCCGGTTTATTCCGGAGCAGGCATGAAAGGAATTTATTCAGTGGCCTTTAAAAATGAATGGGAAGGAATAGCCGTGGGAGGGGAGTACAGGAATGAAAATCCGCCCCAAAGCAGGGCCTTTACAACAGACGGTGGTAAAAGCTGGAAATTAGGCGAGGGCGTGGATCAGTACCGATCGGGCTGCTGTTATTTATACGATCATATTTATTTGGCCACTGGCTTGACAGGAACAGATGTTACCTATGATGGAGGCAAAACATGGCAGCCCATTTCTGATCAAAAATTGCATGGGATGGCTTTTACTGCCGGAGGTAAAATTGGATATGGAATGGGGAGGAATGGCAAGATAGTGAAGATACTGGTGAAAGAAGTTGAATAATGAGGTGATTGATATAGAAATGAACAAGGGTGCCACTTATTAGTAGCACCCTTATTGTAGCGGGATCGAGAATTGAACTCGAGACCTCCGGGTTATGAATCCGACGCTCTAACCAACTGAGCTACCCCGCCATTATTTCAAATTTTGTACTTTCCGACGCTCCCCGCCCGAACGACTGTCGTCATTCAGTCGGGCGGGTAACCAACTGAGCTACCCCGCCATTATTTGAGTTTGCAAAATTAAAAAAATATTGTTTTGAACAAACCCAAATCTGTATTATTTATTTTTATGTGATGGTTTCTTTATAAATAATTCCCCTTTCAGCAAGCCCTTTTAAAATAAAATCAACACATTCTGCTTGTTCGCCAATAAATTCAGGCGCAGAAATACCTTTTCTTTGATATAATCCATTGGCTACCATTCTTAAAGCCATTGTAGCGGTATAACCTGTGGTACGTGCCATTGAATGGGTTTTCGTTTCCGGATCATAATAATCAAGCAAATCATAGGTGTAATTTAATGTTTTGCCATTTTTTATGCCTTCAATTATCACCTGCATAATGGTTAAATCCTGTTCTCCTTCTTTAAGCTCCCACTTTGGAAATAGGAGTTTTGCCGTTAAATCCATGGGACTGATTTTTACACCCTTTACTTCGATTGTATTTTTATCAAAAAATCCGGTATCGCGCAACATGGCCATTTTTTCAATGTGGCCGGGATAGCGCAGGGTTTTTTCAATCATATAAGGAGCATCAATGGTTTTTGCAAGGCTTCTAAGTCCGTCGCTGTTAAATGCCTCTAATGTTCCAATACCTTTAAAATTTATCAATTCAGCATCGGATAAAGCCGGTTTTATTACTTCCTTACCATTTTCAATATATCTTGCGGGCCTGGTATATTCCTCAATGACATCAATGGGTGAAAATACAGCCTTATATTCGTATGGCCATTCTCTGATTTTTGGCAGCCCTCCTACATAAGTGATGGCTTTGTGGGTTTCGTCCAGTTTGTGATGTACATAGCCAATCAAAACATTGCTCATCCCTGGGGCAACTCCAATATCAGAAATTGCGATAACATCTTTTTCTTTGGCGAGCTGGTCAAGTTCAAATAAGTCTTCCGGGAAAAAAGCAATATCAATCACATTTTTTTCAGCCTCGATAATGGTTTTGAGAGTTTGAAACCCCATAAATCCGGGAACGGCACTCAACACCATATCAAAAGGTTTGATAAGCTGTGTCAGTAAATTTTTATCCGATAAATCTGCTTGTACCGTTCTTATATTTTTAAATGGTTTTAGTTTTGATAGATTAAATTCATTAATGTCAGCAACAGTTACCAGAAACTGTTTGTCTTTAGCTAAATCTATGGCCATCGGTGCTCCAACGAGACCGGCTCCCAATACAATAATTTTCATTCCTGTAAATCTTTGTTCTTTAGTCGGTTGATTTGTGATAATATAACTCCCAAAATAACAATTGACATCCCAAATATTTTTGAAAATGGAAATTGTTCTGAGAGTGTAAAGTAAGCAAAAATTGCGGTAAATCCGGGTATTAAATTTGTATAAATATTGCTTTTGCTGATACCAATCACCCTGACTGTGCTTGTAAATAAGATATAGGCAAGCGAAGAAGCAAAAACTGCCAGCAATAATAGTGAAGTAACCAGCTCTGTATTTAATTTCACTTGAATAAAATGATTAAAGTCAAAAATGATAAACAGTGGCAGAAAATAAAAAGCCCCAATTATATTTTGATAGGTAATGATGGTTAATGAAGAATAGTAATTAGTGAGCTTTTTAAGATAAACACCATAAACAACCGCTGATGCAACGGCTCCGAATAAAAAAAGTATTCCGAAAGGATTTTCATTTAGCGAAAAATGATTACCGAACAACATGACCATAATACCTGTAAATGATAGAATGAGGCCGATGATATTGATGGGTGATAGTTTCTCTTTTAAGGTAAAAAAAGCAACGATAGGGGTGAATAATGGTATGGTAGAAACAATTACAGCACTGATTGTAGAAGAAACAAGGTTCAATCCAAAGCTTTCACCCAGAAAATAAAAGAATGGATTGAATAATGCAGATAAGACAAAAAGCTTATAATGTTCCTTTTTTATTTTTCGGGGCTTACGAAATAGATGAATGAAGCTTATTAATATAATGGATGAAATTACCAGTCTTAAAAATACAGTGGTGAGCGGGTGGTAATATTGGAACACAATTTTCGACCAGATATATGACAAACCCCATAATAGCATCGAAATAACGGCCATCAGGTGTATTGTATATCTTTTATCCATTCTTAAAGGTGAATTGTTATAAACTTAATTGATCCATATTTAAGGGCATTAAAAATCTTAAGCGCAAAAGTATTGAAATTTTGAGAATAGACTTAACTTTACTTTAAACCATCATTATTTTATTAAAAATGTAACAATCATTTTTTTTTCATGTCTTTAGATAAAAAACATACTGGATTGGGCAAAAAAGTCAAAAATATTCACGAGGAATTGATCAATGATTGTCTTAATGGAGACCAAAAGGCACAATTCAAAATCTATAAATTATATTATAAAGCCATGTATAACACTTCATATCGCATACTAAAACATCAAATGGAAGCTGAAGATGTTATGCAGGAGGCTTTTTTAGATGCTTTTAATAAAATTCATCAGTATGATGGATCGGCAACTTTTGGTTCGTGGCTCAAACGGATCGTAATTAATAAGTCGATCGACCGATTAAGAAAAATAAAAGAGAATTTCTCCCTGAACGAAATAGAAAATGAGCCTGGTGAAATCATTGATGAAGATTATTTTGAAGTGCTATCAATGAAAATTGATGCCATCAGGGAAGGAATTGAAAAGCTGAATGATAATTGCAGGCTTATTCTTTCGTTGTATTTGCTGGAAGGCTATGACCATCAGGAAATAGCGGAAATATTAGGGATTAGTTATAATGCAGTGCGAACCAGGTATTCCAGGGCCAGGCAAAACCTGATTCAAACCATCAGGCAATCAAGATTTTCAAATAGTTTAAACCTGAATTAGAAATGGAGGTAATCCAATGTCGATATTAGAACAACGTATAACAAAAAACAAAAAACTTTTTGATGTTCATGAACCTCAGGAGGGGCATTTAGATCGCTTTCAGGACCGCTTGAAAAAAATGCATAAATCGGAAAGTCCTTCATCAAAAAAGAGCTATTACAAGCTTTTGCGAATTGCTGCCTCAGTTATAGTGCTGTTGGGAATTACATTCGCACTTTATATGTACGAGGACAGTTCAAATATTTTTAATGCCAAACATTCGGATCAGGAACTTACAGAGGTTACTAATTATTATTCATCCTTAACCGAGAAGAAACTGGCCGAAATCGATGAATTGTCCCGTTCGCAGGATGAAGGGAAAGCACTGAAAGAAACGGTGCTGAAAAGTGTAAATACAATTGAGATCGAAACCAAAGAATTGGAAAAAGTTTATTTCGATACCAATAAAGACAAACGCGTTTTTAGTGCCATTGTAAGCAATTACCGTTTACTGGCATCGGCACTCGATAAAGTGATCGAAAACTTAAATGATATACGAGAAAAGAAAAGTGGAATTTTATAATGGATAAAATGAGAAATATAAAAATTATAAGCCTTGTTGTTTTCTTGATGTGTGGACTGAGTTTACAGGCTGCAAAGGAAACATTCAAATCTACATTTAAAAAAGAGTTTAATGTAAGCAGGGATGCACAGTTAAGAGTATCCAATTCTTTCGGGGATGTTCAGTGCTATACATGGGAAAATAATAAAGTGAGTATTGAAGTCATCGTACAGGTTAATGCTGATGATCAAAAAACCGCGGATCGCATTTTTGATAAAATATCGGTGGACATAAGCGGTAATGAAAGATTGGTGGAAGAGATTACAAAAATCTCAAACCTCAATGTTAGAAATGCCAGTTTTAAGGTGATGGTTAATGTATATCTTCCCGAAACTCTAAATCTGGATATAAGTAATAAGTTTGGAAATATTTTTTTGGGAGATGTGAAAGGCAAAACCATTTTAAGGCAGTCGTTTGGCGAATTGCAGGCTTCCGAATTACTGAATGCCGACAATGAAATTTTTGTGGAGCATGGAAGTATGCAGGTTGAAAATATTAACGAAGCACAAATTCGAATTGAACATTCACAGCTGGGGATTGAAAATGCAGGGAGGTTAAAAATTGAAGCAGGATTTACGGATATTGAAATTAAGGATGTAAAAAAAGTGGTGATTGATGCTGAATTTGGAAGCCTCGAAATAGAAGATGTTGGAACAATTGAATGCGTAAGTAGCGGAACAAAAATAAATATTGGCTACCTGAAAGAATCTATCCTCCTGGAGTGTGAAATGGGATCGCTTAATATCGACCAGGTGGCACGAAATTTTAAAGAAATAGATATTAGCGGACAACATGCACCCATCTCATTCAATGTAGAAAATAACAGCAGTTTTTCACTTGATATTTACACGAGCTTTGCTGATATCTACTTACCTGACAGCTTTGGAGTGATGAAAGAAAAACTCGATATTAAATCTTATCGCTATAAAGGCCGGATCGGAAATGATGCCAGCCAGTCGATTATAAAAATTGAATCTGAATTTGGAACAATAGAAATAAATTAATTAGAAATCAAAAAAAACAGAAAATGAAAACAATGAAAAAATCCGGTTTTATCTTCATGCTGACATTGATGGTGGCATTGTTGCCAACCACAAGCTTTGCATGGAAAGGAATAAGTGGGAACGGAGATGTACAAAAAGAAACCAGGAATGTGAGCTCTTTTGACGCTCTTGATATTAGCAGTGCCTTTGATATTTACTTAACGCAGGGCAATAACGAATCATTGGTAATTGAGGCAGACGACAATATTTTGCAATACATTATTACTGAAGTAAGGGGTGGTGTCTTAAAAATTTATACCAAGGAAAATATTCGCAATGTAAAAACCATGAAAGCATACATCAGTTTTAAAATGCTTCAGAAAATTGAATTAAGTGGTGCTTGTGATATTCACGGTGAAAATGCGTTTAAATTTAATAATATAGAGATTGAAGCAAGTGGCGCATCGGATATTGAAATGGAATTTACAGCCGACTATGTTTATTTGGATATGAGCGGAGCCTCCGAAATTAGCTTTATGGGACATGCCAATAAAATGGTGGTTGATGTTTCGGGAGCAACTGACATCTATGCACAGGATTTTGAAGTTAAAGAATGTACGATAAATGCTTCCGGGGCAAGTACCATTAAAGTATTTGTAACCGATGAATTAAATGTGGATGCATCGGGAGCATCATCAGTAAGGTACAAAGGACAGCCCTTAGTTAATCTTGATTCTTCGGGTGCTTCAAGTATTCGCAGATATTAATAAATATACAAATGATAAAAAAGCTCCGGTTATTCGGAGCTTTTTTTATGGATCATGTTTTCGAATTCGTCAATATCGATAATCGGTATCTTAAGTTTTTCGGCTTTTGCCAACTTTGCCGGCCCCATATTTTCGCCTGCCAAAATGTAAGAAGTTTTTGCTGAAATTGATCCGGTGTTCTTGCCCCCGTGCAACTGTATGAGCTCCTTTAATTTGTCGCGGCTGTAATTTTGAAACACACCGCTTACCACAAATGATTTCCCATCCAGGAAATCTGAAAGTAGGGAATTGGATTCTGAAATGACAAAATTTAATCCGTGATCTTTGAGCTTCAATATTAACAATTTGTTTTCGTCATGCGAGAAATATTCCAGGATAGAATTTGCTATTTTATCTCCAATGTCTTCTGTTGTAATAAGTTGCTCATAGTCAGCTGCCATAAGTTGATCGATGGATTTAAATTCATTGGCCAAGTTTTTGGCCACCGTTTCTCCTACGTATCTGATTCCCAGGGCAAATAATACCCGTTCAAATGGCACTGATTTTGAGTTTTCGATTCCGCTGATAATGTTTTGTGCGGTTTTTTCCTTAAAACTAATTTTACGTTGTTTTTTGTCGGTTTCAGCCGGGAATATTTTTTCGAGCCCAAAAATATCTTCATAGCTTAATTGATAAAGGTCGCTGATTTCCCTGACCAATTTGTTGTCGTACAGGATTTCAATTTTACCTTCGCCAAGGCTATCTATATTCATCGCCTTACGGCTGATGAAATGCTCTAACCTGCCTTTGATCTGTGGGGGGCAATTCGTATAATTCGGGCAATAGTGATTTGCTTCCCCTTCTTTACGAAACAATTCTGAACCGCATTCAGGGCAATGCGTAATGAACCTGACTTGCTTTGCCTCTTCTTTGCGTTTCGATAGTTCAACATTTACAATTTTGGGGATAATTTCTCCGCCTTTTTCAATATAAACCTGGTCGCCTATTCTTACATCCAACATTTCGATGATATCCGCATTGTGCAGGGATGCACGCTTTACCGTTGTTCCGAGCAAAAGGGTTGGTTTTAAATTAGCGACTGGCGTAATGGAACCTGTGCGCCCAACCTGGTAGTCGATGGAAAGAAGTTCGGTAAGTGCCCTTTCGGTTTTAAATTTATAGGCGATGGCCCATCTGGGCGATTTAGCTGTAAACCCAAGCTGGTTCTGTTGTCGCAAATCATTTACTTTGATTACAACACCGTCAATATCAAAGGGTAGTGTTTTACGGGCTGTATCCCAATCGCGGATAAATTCAAAAATTTCACTTGTATTCCGGCAAATAGCCATATTATTTGATATTTTAAATCCCCATTTTTTTGCTTCAAGTAGATTTTGATAATGGGTTGGGTATGGTAACTGATCACCATACATCAGATATAAGAAACAGTCAAGTGGTCTTTTGGCTACTTCGCCTGAATCCTGCATTTTGAGGGTTCCGGAAGCGGCATTTCGGGGATTGGCAAAAGGTGTTTCTCCGATTTCGATTCTCTCTTCATTCAATTCTTTGAAACCCTGATGCGGATAAAATATTTCGCCCCTTATTTCGAATTCGGAAGGATAGTCGCCATGTAGTTTTAATGGGATTGATTTGATGGTTTTAACATTAGCAGTGATATCATCTCCGCGACTTCCATCTCCTCTTGTCACAGCCTGGGTTAATATTCCATCCTGATAGCTTAGCCCTATGGCGACCCCATCAAATTTTAATTCGCAAACATATTCAAATTCATCGGTAAGTAATTTTCTAATGCGCTGGTCGAATTCAAGTATTTCGGCTTCTGAATAAGTATTGCCAAGCGATAGCATGGGATATTTATGTTCTACCTGCTTAAATTCTTTTATGATGTCTCCACCCACCCTTTGCGATGGAGATTCAGGTGATTTTAGCGCTGGAAATTCCTTTTCCAGTTCCACTAATTTTTCAAGTAATTGATCAAAATCGTAATCAGCAATCACAGGTTGAGACAAGATATAATACCTGTAATTATGAAAATTTATTTGATTGGTTAAATCCTTGATTTTATTTCTGGCTTCTTCTTCGGTCATTTCTTGAGCTTATACACACAAATATAGCATAAAAAAAGCTCCCAGGCCTGAAGCAGAGGAGCTTTTTAAAGGTTCTTTGGACCTTATCTTGACACAATTTTTTTCCAGTTTACATCTCTTGGGTTGATGCACATTACCGGAATTTGAGGGGTGTTGAAAATGATATCTTCATCATAACTTCCAAGGATAAAATTACTCAAACCTTTCGAAGGGTTGGTCATAATCATGATCAGCTCGGAGTTAATGCTTGTTGCATAATCAACCACCTGTTTTTCAAAACCGGCAGATTTTGGGGCAACCTTAATTGTATAACTAACTTTACTTTCGTCGAAATGTTTTGCGATCGATGCAACAGTTGCATTGATACTTTCATTATTCAATTGGTAGATGTGAATTTTTGCATTAAATACCTTGGCAATATATTCGGCCCATTTTGTTTTGTCCCATGGTCCGTAATCGCTGGTAATTGGAAGAACGATGTCTTTAAAGGTTTTTTCAAACGGACGTTTTTGAACGATGATTACCGGAGATTCAGAACTGGTAACGACCTTAAGCGCAAAACTTCCGGTTACTTTCTGCATACCAACTTTGCCATGCGTTCCCATAAATAACAGATTGGCTCCAATATCTTTAGCAGTCTGCCCGATTGTAGTAAAAATACTTCCTTTACGCACTAAGGTTTTGACTTCAACGCCAAAATTCTTTTTTACTTCATTTGCAATGTTTTCGAGTTTGCCGGTTGCAGAAGTATCATCACCATCAACAACGTGAAGCAAACAGATTTTATAATTAAGAAGTTTTGCCGCTTTTGCAGCCATATCGATGGCATTGTTTCCAACTTCTGAAAAATCAGTAGGTACCAATAAAATGTTGTTCATTTTTGTTTCCATGTAAGTTCAATATTTTTGAGTTGATATTTTTCTTTCACAAATATAGAAATATTTTGTTGAAATAATTAATAATAAAGAATGCTTTTTAAACCGCTAATAATTCTTTGATTTGATTCAGGTTACGTAATTTTTGTTCTCTCCGTAATCGAATGGCACATTGCGTAAAATAATGGTGTGAACTTAAAAATTCAACCTGTAAATGATACCATTCTTTTAGATTCATCTTTTTTATTCCCAATATGTTCCATTCATGAAATAAACGAACAGAAATCATGAAAAAATCTTCCCTGCCCAAATAGTCAAGATCAGCATCACAGAGTATTTGTTCCAAAAAATTAGTGGCTCCCTGTGGCAACTGGGTGGTAAGTATCATTTGTGCGATCTGATTGATTTCATCTGATGAATATCCAAATTTTGGCAATACTTCGTGCACAATTTCAGCGGAAGCCACTTCATGGCCGATGTATGTTTTTATGATCCCTGAATCGTGAAAAACTGCGCTTGTTTTTATTAATTCGAGTTCATATTGTTTCACCCCTTCTTTTTCAGCAATAATAATGGCTGCGTTTAAAACGTCATATGTATGCTCGATGCGGTGATATTCCAAACGAGGATCAAGCTCTCGCTTCATTCTCTTTATGATATATTCTTTAGCTCCGGTAAAATCCATAATCATTCATAAATTACATTCTTATTTCTCATCAATTACTTCTATTCCATCCCAATCTTTTGGAATACCATTTTTAATAAATCGATTGCAGCGAGAGATATATAATTCGGCTGCCTTATCATATTTGTTTTTTTTGCAAACTTCTTTAAATAATGAAATAGCCCCTTGTAAATCTTTGTTTTTGTATAATTGGAGGGCCTTGCTGAATTTTTCTTTTGTTTGGGTTTTCAGCTCTTTTATGTTGAGGGGTTCTCCATCAATGATTTCAAATACGTAAACGGCCTCTCTTTTCCCCTTAACCTTAACAATATCTACAAACCTGAAATTATAATGGCTAGGGTCGTTCAGTTTTATTAAGGTATCTTCGGAAATAATGATAGATCCACCATACATTTTTGTTAATCCTTCAATTCTGGAGGCAAGGTTAACGGCATCTGAAATAACGGTTCCGTCCATTCGGCCTTCACCTCCCACTATTCCAAGCATCAGGTTGCCGGTGTGTATTCCAATACCGCTATCAATAGGTGGTTTGCCAAACTGGCCCATTACCTGGTTAAATTCCTGAAGCTTGATTCTCATTTCAATGGCGGCATTAAGTGCATCTTCAGGGCTCTCACTAAAAATTGCCATGATCGAATCACCCATAAATTTGTCGATGAAGCCATGATTATTCCGAATGACGGGTTCCATATAACCCAGGTAATTGTTCAGGAAATCGAAGTTTTCTTTTGGGGTCATTTCTTCCGAAATGGTAGTAAAAGACCTTATGTCAGTGAACAAAATGGTCATCTCTTTCTGAATCTGGTCGCCCAACTGAACGTCGGCAATGCTGTCCTTGCCCAAAAACTCAATAAACTGCCTGGGTACAAATCTGGAATTTGCTTTATTGATCCTTGAAATATTGTTAAAATAATCCTTTAACTTCTGCGACATTTCATTAAAACCTTCGGTGAGTTCACCGATTTCGTCGTTGGTTCTTACGATACTGAATTGATCAAGTTCACCCTGGCCTGTAAGCTGCATATTTGCCAATAGTTCTTTAACTGGCCCTACAATTCCTTCCGTTGTCCATCTGATAAACAGAAAGATGTAGAAGAGTGATATCAGAATACCCGTGAAAATGCCTACAAACATCAAAATACTATCAAATGCATTGATGTAGAAAAAACTCTGATAATCGTTGATTGTAAAATCAGAGAAAAAAGTCAGGTATTTCCCAAAAAGAATTTTTAAATGCGCATCGCTGATATTGGCCAACTCGAGGTCGGCTATTCTCGTCCTGCTCAGGAACATATAAAAAATAACGATTATCAGCGGCAATAAGGTTGTCATCCCGCTCGAAACCCATAATCGATTTCTGATTCGTCCGATTTTAATATTAAAAATTCTTTTCTTTAATTCTTCAGCACTAAAAATATGCTCAATGTATTTTATGTGAACACGGTGCTTTTGCCAGTAATACACAAAAAGGATCGTTAAAATAGTGGCAATTAGTGAGATGAAAAAGAATTGCATATGAAAACGACTGGTGAGTTCATCCACATTATTGTCGAATACAAGTGTATAAAGTGTGTAAACCAAGCCAACAGCATAGGGGACCAGGAGAATCAGACTGTTGATTACAGGCGATTTGATGAGGAACTTTTTACAATACATAAAAAGCTTGTCCTGGATTGGTTTGCCTTTTCTTTTTTTCTTGAAAAATATTTTGAATGGCAGGTTGTACGCAAAGCCGGCCAGAAAACTCAGCAGAAGAAGTTTTAAAAGTATGCCAAGGATCAGGAAAAATTTATTTTCTGTCTGCAAATTTTCCCTGCTGAAGTTGACAGGTTCGGTAGCGGCTCTTGATACTTGTTTGTTTAGAATTGAATCAATTGCATTTTCGATTGAATCAATCGATTGATTCATAATATATTTATTTGTACTTAATGCAGTTGAAATGATTTGTTGATGATTTAATTCATTTCTGCTGATGGTATCTGTGTTTAGAGAATCAGAGAGGGATGCCGGAACTTCCGAACCTTGAACAGAATTAACCCCCGGGAACCATTCTGGCGAATATTTTAAAAAGAGAATTCCGATAATAGGCATCACCAAAAAAAGGTATAAAATGGTGGAAAAGAAATAAATTCTTAAACCATAATATTTCGGTATCCCTTTATTAATCCTTTTCATTAACAGTTTTCAGTTTAAAAAGTTAAATAATTAAGGCAATAAATTTAAACAAATTAGTTTAAATACGAAGTTGATTGTTGTTCATAAAAAAACCGGACTGAAATATTCAATCCGGTTCATGGTCTTTTTTTATGAAATCTTATTTTTCAGCGAGTGCTTGTACTTTGTCCAAAACCCGCATGAGGTTTCCGCCCCAAATCTTTTTTATGTCATTTTCTGTATAGCCTCTTTTAACAAGTTCAAGGGTAATATTTCCCATCTGGCTGGCGTCATAACAGTCTGAAACACCGCCGCCACCATCAAAGTCGGTGCCGATGCCTACATGGTCGATTCCGGCTATTTTAACGATGTGATCGATATGGTCAACAACATCAGAAACGTTGGCTAGAATTTGTGGGTACAACTCATCTATTAAATTCCAATCTCGTCTTGCATTGGCAAGTTCTTCTTCTGATAATCCTTGAAAGCGGCGGCCATATTTTTCTCTCAAAGCTCTTCTCATGCTGTCTCTTTCAGGTTGAGGAACCGGTGTTTTTACATAAGCACTTAGAATACACATCTGAATAACACCCCCGTTTTCGGCAAGTTTTTTTAGCATATCATCTTTCAGGTTCCTAGGATTGTTGCAAAGTTCCCAGGCGCATGAGTGAGATGCAATAATGGGAGCCTTTGATAATTCAATAACATCATAAAAAGATTCATCTGATGCATGCGATAGGTCAATCATAATCCCGGTCTTATTCATTTCTTTTACAACCTCTTCTCCAAATGCTGACAGGCCGTGGTATTCAGTTGTGTCTGTAGATGAATCACAAATGTCGTTATTATGCGAGTGGCAAAGGGTGATATAAAGCACCCCTTTTTTTTGATATTCTTTAACCAATGAAATATCGTTTCCCAAAGGGTATCCGTTTTCTATGCCAATAAACAAGGCTCTTTTTCCTTCTTTTTCAAGATCATAAGCCTGTTTTGAATTCAGCGCAATTCCGGCCCTGTCTTTATTTTTATCGGCTTCGCGATAAATTGATTCAATAATTTTATCAACCCGCTCCTTGGCTTGCTGATTGGCTTCAGGGTTTCTCGGGCCTTGTCCAATATATGCTGCCAAAAAGATGCCATCAAGGCCTCCTTCTTCCATTCTGCTGAGATCAACTTTGCTTCTTCCGTTCGAAGAATTATCTACCGCGAAATCATAGTTCTCATCCGAAAAATTCATGGGAGTGTCAGTATGAGAATCAACCGTAAAAACCTTGTTGTGGATATAGGCTGCTTTTTCTTCAATACTGTTAAATTTGGGCTCAAGTGAGCATGCCTGCAATATGATTGCAAGAAAAACGAAGGATAGTAAATTTTTCATCTTATTAATATAGGTTAATAAATTCGTAAGCATTTCCCGACCAATCGAGAAATTTGATAAAATCCTTAAACGAAAGTACTAAAGTTGCTGTATTATCATTGGGGTGGAAGCTAATCTTTTCGACATGCTCCAGGTTTTTATCGATGAATATATGTACATGATTTTCAAGATCATTAATTATCCCAAATGGGGAGACGGAACCAGCAAGCAATCCGAGGTATTTATCAAGTCGTTTCGCTGATGCAAAACTAATTTTCCCTTGTTTTAGTTTTTGCTCAAGGTCTTTGATTGCCAGCGATTTTCGATGATCAATCAGGACCAGGTAATGCTTGTTTCCTTTGTGGTTCCTGAAAAATAAATTTTTACAATGTGCAGAATCTATATCGGCCCAATATTTTGAAGCTTCCTCAACTGTTGGAACCGGAGGATGTTCAGTCATAATATATTTAATATTCAGCTCAGACAAAACCCTGAAAACTTTATCTCTTCTGTTCAAATTGTTTAATTCTTTTGTCATTTGAATATATAGTCAAATTACACTTAGAGCTTTTTCATTTTTTGTTTTAAGAATCTTGCGGTATAGGATTTATCGTTGTGGATAAGATCTTCAGGTGTTCCCTCAAAAACGATGTTTCCTCCCTTATCACCGCCTTCAGGTCCCAGGTCAATGATCCAATCAGCAGATTTTATAATTTCCGAATTGTGTTCGATAATTACCAGGGTATGCCCTTTATTAATAAGGGCGCGGAATGCAGAGAGTAAATTTGAAATATCATGGAAATGAAGCCCGGTGGTAGGTTCGTCGAAAATAAACAAAGTTGGATTTTCTGAAACTCCTTTCGAAAGAAAATAAGCCAGTTTTATTCGTTGTGCCTCGCCTCCGCTCATGGTACTTGAAGGCTGGCCAAGCCCCAAATATCCAAGTCCAACATCCTGAAGTGGTTTTAATCGCGCAATGATCCTTTTTTCAGCAGCAGTTATTTTATCTCCTCCATCAAAAAATACGATGGATTCATCGATGGTCATATTTAAGATGTCAGAAATAGATTTCTCTTTGTATTTAATGTCAAGCACTTCTTCCTTAAACCTGCTTCCATGGCATTCTTCGCAGATCAATTGTATATCGGCCATGAATTGCATCTCAATATTGACGGTACCTTCACCTTCACATACTTCGCACCTCCCGCCACTAATATTAAAGGAAAAATAACCGGGTTTATATCCCCTGGTTTTAGATAGTTTCTGATCGGCAAAAAGATTCCTGATCTCATCATAAGCCTTTACATATGTAGCTGGATTTGAGCGTGATGATCTTCCGATGGGATTTTGATCTATAAATTCTACGTCGCTCAATTTGTTGATGTCTCCATTTAAGAATTTATATTTTCCTGTTTTACCAGCAAACCCACCAAAACGTTTTTTTAGGGCCGGGTAAAGTATATCTTTGACTAGAGATGTTTTGCCAGAACCACTTACCCCGGTTATTACGGTCATAATATTCAATGGAATTTTGACACTTAGATTTTTTAGATTATGCTCTTCGGCCCCTTCGACCAGAATGTATTTGCTCCAATGATTTTTTCGGGCCGGTACCATAATCGACTTTTTGCCGGTCATATAATCAGCGGTTAGGGTTTGGCTGTTTTTTAGTTCTGAAAAATGGCCCTGGAAAACCAAATGTCCTCCATTGATCCCGGCTTCCGGCCCAATATCGATGATCTGGTCAGCGGCTTTAATAATGTCTTCATCATGTTCAACAACAATTACGGTGTTGCCGAGTTTCTTTAACTTTTGCAATACACCGATCAGCCGTTCAGTATCGCGTGGATGAAGCCCTATACTTGGTTCATCCAGAATATACATCGAACCTACCAGGCTGCTCCCAAGTGAAGTGGCCAGGTTGATCCGTTGAGATTCGCCTCCCGAAAGACTGTTAGATTTACGGTTGAGGTTGAGATAACCCAAGCCAACATCAGATAAAAATTGCAAGCGGTTTGTAATTTCGATTAATAATCTTCCGGCAATTTTTTGATCAAATTCATCAAGTGCTAAATCTTTAAAAAAAGAGAGTAAATCATTTATTGGCATCAGCACCATGTCAATAATTGATTTCCCTCCAACTTTTACATAGGCCGCATCTTTTCTTAAACGTGTTCCATGGCAATCAGGGCAGGTTGTTTTTCCCCGGTATCGCGATAACATCACACGGTATTGAACCTTATAAGTCTGTTCTTCGACATGCCTGAAAAACTGATTGATGCCTTCAAAATATTCATTTCCTGACCAAAGTACTTCTTTTTGTTCATCAGTTAATTCGTGATATGGTTTATGGATCGGGAATTGAAATTTATAGGCATTCAGTACCATCCGTTCCTTCCATTCGCTCATTTTTTCACCTTTCCAGCAGGCAACGGCATCTTCGTATATCGATAGGGTTTTGTTTGGAATCACCAAATCGGGATCGATCCCGATCACGCTTCCAAAACCTTCACAGCTTTTACAAGCCCCAAAAGGATTGTTAAACGTAAAAAAATTGACAGTCGGCTCCTCGAAATGAATCCCATCCAATTCAAATTTATTCGAGAATTCCTTTCGAATGCTTTCCTCATCCTGTTGATATTCAATAACACATTTACCAAGGCCTTCATAAAAGGAAGTTTGTACAGAATCTCCGATCCTGGATTTTAAATCTTCGTCATCTTTATGTACAACCAATCTGTCAATCAGGATATAAGCTTTTTTATTTGAGGCCGCATCTTTGGAGTCTAAATATTCGCTGATTTTATAGATCTGATGGTCGATGATGATTCTGCCAAAGCCTTGCTGCATTAAAACTTTTAATTGATCGCTAAGTTTCCGGTTCTTGTTCAAAGGTATCGGGGCCAGGATCAGTACAGGGGATTCATCAGCCAGGTTAAGGATATAATCAGTTACATCAGATACTTTCTGACGCTTTACAATTTGATTGGAAACAGGAGAGTAAGTTTTGCCAATACGGGCAAATAATAATTTTAAATATTCATAAACTTCAGTTGAAGTTCCAACGGTTGAACGGGGGTTTTTTGTATTCACCTTTTGTTCAATTGCAATGGCCGGCGAAATTCCTTTTATATAATCTACTTCTGGTTTGCTCATCCGACCGAGAAATTGTCTCGCATAGGCACTTAAGCTTTCAACATATCTACGCTGGCCTTCGGCATATAAGGTGTCGAAGGCAAGTGATGACTTTCCTGAGCCTGATAATCCGGTAATTACTACGAGTTTATTCCTGGGAATCGCAACACTAAGATTCTTAAGGTTATGAACCCTCGCTTTTGATATCAGAATGTATTCCTTCGAACTTAAGTGATCAATTGTCATTTAGTATGGAGAACGCTAATTGTTAAAAAGTGCTAAATTATTAATAATATTTGCATTATTTAATAAATTACATATATTTGCATGTATAAAATCACTTGAAACGTTTGCTATATCTTTGTTTAATAAGATATCAGCCTTAAAAATGGAGGACTAATTATCGAATAAATATCTACCCTTTTTTAACTAATATTCAATGTAAAGGGAGGCTTTATGAAAGTCGAAATAATTAGCGATAAGCAGCTAATAAGCAGATATTTAGAGGGAGATATAAATGGTCTCGAAATTCTCATCAATCGTCATAAAAACAGGGTTTTTGCATACATCTTAATGGTTGTTAAAGACAGGCAATTAGCCGACGATATTTTTCAGGATACCTTCATCAAGGTGATTAATACCATTAAAGCCGGTAATTATAAAGAAGAAGGTAAGTTTATACAATGGGTAATGCGTATAGCCCATAATTTAATCATTGATTTTTTTCGCCGGTCAAAACGCATTCCTGTCATGGAAAACAACAATAGTGATTTTGATATTTTCGATACAATCTCGATAAAAGATCGCTCTGTCGAAGAAAAAATAATTACGAATCAAATCCACGAAGATGTCAGAAACCTGATCGAATATTTACCTCCTGAACAAAGAGAGGTATTGGTTTTAAGACATTATACAGGGATGAGTTTTAAAGATATTGCCGAACATACGGATGTGAGCATTAATACCGCCCTGGGAAGGATGAGGTATGCACTTATAAATTTAAGAAAACTGGTTAAGGATAAGGATATTATTTTGACCTTATAAAAATAAGAGGCTCAAACAATAATAAATTTATTCTTCCGTTTTTATATCGTTAAATCGGTTAGTAATTTATTTCGAGCTTATGAAAAAAACCTTTACTCTTTATCCTGAAATACTTGATATTCCGAATACTGTCCCTTCTCCCGAGTCTTTTTATTGTGAGAATACTCAGTCGTATTTAACTGGAAATCAGGTCGGCCCAAGTCGGAGTGCATTGCGAAATATTTTAAACTATGCCATGGCTTCCGACATTCTTAAAACCAAAAAAGTGGGCACTGTTCATCTCATTTATAATTAATTTTAAAGAATCTGGAAAAATGTCCCGGTTATGAGTCCATTTCCGGGACTTTTTAATATCTTAGGGTATAAAGATTGTCATTAACAAATGAATAAAAAAGAAAGATACAGGCATATTATTGATTATTTTTCGACAAATCAACCTTTTGCGGAAACAGAACTGCAGTATCAGAATCCATTTCAATTGTTGGTTGCTGTGATATTGTCAGCCCAATGTACCGATAAAAGGGTAAACCTGATTACGCCTAATATTTTTAGCCGCTTTCCGGATGCAATTTCGATGTCAAAAGCAAAAGTTGAAGAATTATTTGATCTTATAAAATCCTGTTCTTATCCCAACAATAAAGCCAGGCATCTGGCCGGGATGTCAAAAATGCTGGTGGATACATTCAACAACCAGGTACCCGAGAACATTGAAGATCTGCAGCAATTACCGGGTGTGGGCCGTAAAACTGCCAATGTTATTGCATCGGTCGTTTTTAACAAACCTGCAATGGCCGTAGATACGCATGTTTTTAGGGTTTCTGCCCGTCTTGGGCTTACCACCGGAGCTAAAAATCCATTACAAACCGAAAGGCAATTGGTAAAATATATACCGGAGGATAAAATTTCGCTTGCCCATCATTGGCTTATATTGCATGGTCGCTATGTTTGCCTTGCACGGAATCCCAAATGCAACGAATGTGGCATTGCTAAGTTTTGTAAATATTACGAATCAAACAAAATTGGAATTGTTAATAAATCATGAAATTCTGTCCTGAATAAAGGATCAATTATAGATATATTTGTAATAATTATAAATAAACAAAAATGTTGAAAGTAGGAGATAAAGCACCTGATTTTAAGGGTATAACAACTGAAGGCAAAGAGATATCCCTAAATGATTACAAGGGCAAAAAAATAGTTCTTTATTTTTATCCAAAAGATAATACACCCGGTTGCACGGCACAAGCTTGTAATTTGAGGGATCATTATCAATTATTATTGGATCAGGGTTATGTGGTTATTGGGGTAAGCGCCGATAGCCAGAAATCTCATCTTAAATTCACCGAAAAATACAAATTGCCTTTTCCACTTATATCTGATACTGAAAAAGAAATTATTTTTAAATATGGAGTGTGGGGGAAGAAAAAATTTATGGGTAAAGAATATGACGGGATTTTTAGAACGACATTTATTATTTCAGAAACCGGAGTCATAGAAGAGATTATTACAAAAGTTAATACAAAAGAACATACCAGTCAAATCATTTAAATAAAGAGATTATGAGCACAGATGAGAACGCAATGGACAAAGTGAAAAAAGAAAAGCTAAAAGCACTGGAAATAACCCTTGGGAATATTGAAAAATCCTACGGGAAAGGTGCAATCATGAAACTCGGAGATCAGGCAGTGGAAAATATCAGTGCAATTTCTACCGGTTCAATCGGATTGGATTATGCACTCGGAATCGGGGGCTTGCCTAAAGGAAGGATTACGGAAATATACGGGCCTGAGTCATCCGGAAAAACTACGCTTGCGATACATGTTATTGCGGAATGTCAGAAAACCGGTGGTATAGCAGCTTTTATTGATGCGGAACATGCATTCGATCGTTTTTATGCGCAAAAGCTGGGTGTTGATATTGAAAATCTGTTGGTTTCACAACCCGACAACGGTGAGCAGGCTCTGGAAATTACAGAAAATTTAATCAGATCTGGTGCGATTGATGTTATCGTTATTGATTCAGTTGCCGCTTTAACCCCCCGAAGTGAAATCGAAGGTGAAATGGGTGATTCGAAAATGGGTTTACAGGCCAGGTTGATGTCGCAGGCATTGCGGAAACTTACAGCTACCATCAGCAAAACTGGTGCATGTTGCATTTTTATCAATCAGTTGAGAGAGAAAATTGGTGTTATGTTCGGAAATCCAGAAACTACAACAGGTGGAAATGCATTAAAGTTCTATTCTTCTGTTCGTTTGGATATCAGAAGACTCAGCCAGATAAAAGAGGGTGAAGATATCAAAGGCAACAGGGCTCGTGTTAAGGTGGTCAAAAATAAAGTGGCTCCGCCATTTAAAAAAGCCGAATTTGATATTGTTTATGGGGAGGGTATTTCAAAAGTTGGCGAAATCATTGATTTGGGTGTTGAAGCCAATATTATTAAGAAAAGCGGATCGTGGTTCAGTTATGGTGATACAAAACTCGGACAGGGAAGAGATGCTGTCAAAAATTTATTGAAAGACAACCCTGAGCTGGCAGATGAAATAGAAGCTAAAATTAAGGAGGTTGGAATCAGTTAAATCTCAATCAACCAGCATATATAATCCTGATATCTTTCAATTCATCAACCATCATTGATGTGGAAGCATATAAACTGTGATAAATATTATTCAATTCGGCCTGATCTTTTTCCAATGCCGTATCTTCTAGTGATTTTGCCAGTTGATGTGGCTCTTCTGCTACAAAATTTGCAATTACACCTTTTAAGCTGTGTGCATTAAATCGCAAATTTTCCCGGTCAGATCGTTCAATGCAATCTTTTAATTTTTCCATTCTTTCATCAAATTCATTGACAAATAAGTCTATGATTTCAACGATAATCTCTTTATCAAAATATTTGAAGTTTTCCTGGAATTGTTCCTTATTGATAATCATTTTTTAAGCATTGTTTAGTTCGTCCGGCAAAATTATAAAAAATGTTATACCGTGTTAGAAAATTATCTTGCTGTGCTTTGCTATTTTTTCATATAGCATTCTTTCGTTAATAGGTTTTCCAAGATAATCATCTATTCCAGCTTCAAAAAATTTCTGACGATTAAATTCAGGATCACTTGCTGTAACAGCTATAATAGGCGTATGACAACCTTTTGACTGTTCCTTTATCCTGATTTTTTTTGTGGCTTCGAGCCCATCCATTTCAGGCATGGCAATATCCATTAAGATGCAATCAAAATTCGAATTGTCATAATACTTAATGGCCTCACATCCGTTATTTGCAATACTCAAATAGATATTATCTTTGTCCAGGTAGGCTGATAAAACCTTTTGATTTATAAAATTGTCTTCAACAACAAGTATTCTAAACATAACCTAGCTTTTAACCCAAACTTATTTTTAGGTCTGCTGCCAATTATATGCCAGTATGTAAATGTATTGAATTAGAGCGTTCTAGCTTTTTAGCGTAAGTTTAAGATTCTCAAAATGGACTTTCAAGTCTATAATTTGGAAAGAAATATGCTACAATTTCAGCCGCGTTGATGAAATTATTCAATTTAACGAATAAGGTTCGAAATGGTTACTGAATTTTAAAATAAAATTCCGATTTGATGAATTAAAAGTGATAAAATATAAGCAAGGAGTGTAGTATAGGTGGCCATAAATAAAGCCCATTTCCAGCCCCCTGATTCTCTTTTGATAGTTGCAATTACAGCAATACACGGGAAATAAATCAAGATAAAGATAAGGAAACCAAAAGCCGTCAGGGGTGTAAACACTTTTTGACCCTTATATTTCGAGTTGGAAAAAGTTTGTTGCTGAAGCTTTTGGGTAAGCCCTTTCGTATGGTCATCTGCTCTGAGATCTGTCTGGTTCATAACCCCTAAAGTGCTTACAACAATTTCTTTGCCTGCGATTCCGGCAAGCAGGCTCACGCCCATTTTCCAATCAAAACCCAATGGAATGATCGCTGGTTCGATAAAGTGTCCAATTTGCCCCAGATACGAGTTTTCCTGTTGCAAACTTTTTTTCCTTAATTCGATCGAATCGATGAATTGCTGATGAATAATGCTGAGGTGTTCAAGTTCTGTTTGATCATCAGTAAATTCCGTACTTTTTTGAAAATTTTCGGTCTGTTGCCTGATTTGTTGTTCAAAATTTGTGTGTTCATCATTGTACCTTGGAAAATATTGCAAAGCCCAGATTATGATTGAGGCTATTAAAATAATCCCCCCCATTTTCCTGAGATATTGAGACCCTTTGAACCAGGTATGTTTCAAAATTGATTTTGTAGTTGGCATACGGTATGGTGGCAGTTCCATCACAAAGGGCATCTCTTTTGATTTAAAAAGTGTTTTTTTGAAAATGATTGCAATGATAATTGATAACAGAATACCGATGGCATAAATGGTGAAAAGCATAAGTCCTGGACGTTCCGGGAATATGGCACCAATGATAAGAATGTATATGGGAAGACGGGCACTACAAGACATGAATGGATTGATAAGCATGGTTACCAATCGATCATTTCTACTGCCAATGGTGCGTGTGGCCATGATTGCAGGAACATTACACCCAAAACCCATCAGCATGGGTATGAACGATCGGCCATGCAGCCCGATTTTGTGCATTAGTTTATCAACGATAAAGGCGATTCTGGCCATATATCCCGTATCCTCCATAATTGATATAAAGAAAAACAGGATCAGAATGTTTGGCAAAAATACAATAACACCTCCAACTCCGCCAATGATTCCTTCAACCAGCAGGTCCCTTACAATACCGGGCTCCATTAATTCGCTAATAAGTGATCCAAAATTTGACACCAGTAATTCGAGCCATCTGACAGGATAGGCACCAAGCGAAAATGTTGACTGAAACATCAGCCACATCAGGAAAATAAAGATTGGATAGCTTAAAATTTTATTGGTTAAAATATTATCGATGAGCCGACTAGTATATCGAATATCAGTTGTGCTTTGGCTGTATGTTTCTTTAAGTGCCCCTTCGATAAAACCATATTTGTAATCTGTAATTATCGTTTCGGGTGTATCATTGAAATGGGTTTCCAGCCTTCTTATTTCTTTTTGGGCTAGATCCAGTATTTCCTGGTAATTTATGCAATGTTTTCTGATGCGTTCCTGCTCGGCAGGGTCTCCTTCCAGTAATTTTATGGCAAGAAACCTCGGGGCGATGATTATGGTTAGTTTTTTGTTGTCTTCAATTCTGATCTTATCCTGTATCCGCTGTATCGACTTTTCGATATCATCACCATAATTAATATGGATATGTCTTAAAATTTCTTCTTTGTCTTCGTAAACCTGGATAATTTTATCAAATAGATTCTTTAAGCCTGTTCCTTTAGTTCCGATTGTAGGAATAAATGGAATTCCCAACATTTTGCCAAGTGAATCGTAATCAAATTTGTCGCCTTTCTTTTTGAGCTCGTCGAACATATTCAGGGCCACAACAACTTTTAAGTCAAGGTCGATCAGTTGTGTAGTCAGGTACAAGTTTCTTTCAAGGTTGGAACCATCGATGACATTAACGATAATATCAGGGATTTCATCAAATAAAAAATTTCTTACATACAGTTCTTCAGGTGTGAAACTAGTGATGGAATAAGTGCCGGGTAAATCAACAATCTTAAAAGTATATCCTTTATGCTTAAAATTTGCCTGTTTTGCATCAACGGTCACACCGCCATAATTCCCTACTTTTTCGTGTGAGTTGGATGCAAAATTAAATAAGGATGTTTTTCCGCAATTTGGGTTGCCAACCAGGGCAATGTTTATTACTTTGCTCCGATATTGCTGTGATAACTTAAGTGTGTTGTCTGACAAGGTCCCATTGAAACCCTTTTCGGTTTGTTTCGAATGCTTCTGAAGGGTTACCTCAATCAACTCAGCTTCACTGTTTCTGAGCGAGATATTGGCACCCATGATGGTGTATTCGATGGGGTTTTTGAGGGGTGCTTTTTTGCCGACAATAACTTCCTTGCCAACAACAAATCCCATTTCCATGATTCTTTTACGGAATGCTCCCCGGCCTCTTACTTTGGTTATATAGGCTTTATCACCTTGTTCTAATTCAAATAATGTCATTTTATCCCTTCAAACCAACTGTGTTAATTTAGATTGGTTCTAATCAACCGCAAAAATAATAAACATAATAACATAAAAATGGGAAATGTATTCTAAATAAGCTGAATATTTTTATGCTTATTTAGAACGAGGTATTTGAGTGGCAGATTAAAAAATAATTGATAATTGAGCAAGAGGTTTGTTCAAAATTTAAGTATTGAAGTTAAGTTTAACCGTCTTTGCTTAAATTTTCTGATATTGATTAAATAAAATCTTCAAAATCGTTTTTGGGCAAAGCGGCACTTCTTTTACTGTGGACAACTTTTAAAATATCAATAATTCGAATACCCCAATGGCTCATAAACAATGCTTTGCATTCGCTTGCAGCATTTTGCTTTGCTGCTCTGTTCCCTTTTTGATATAGTAACACAAAATCTTTTAAGTCCTGATAGATGTCGGTGAGAAGTTCAGAAATACTGGCCTTAACAGGGTCGGTATCATCAGGGCCTTCCAGGTCCAGAAGCCAGAATTCATCACGGGCAGCAATTTTTTCCCTAAGTGTATTAAATGTATTTTCCCATTGTTCCGCAGTAACAAATCTTTCATTGGCTTCAGGTTCATCAATCAGTATGTCGGGTAAAAGGCTGCCTTTTAAATATATAAGGGGCAATAATTTTTGAATAAAAGGAAATAGTTCTTCGTTTGGGAATTTCTCAATTCTTTCGATAAACAGGCAATATTCATTGGCAACGGTTAACATTTCAATAACCGGCTTTGAATAGGCCGGTTCATTGGATATCTGGCTCATAATTTGTACATTTAAAAACCCGAAATTACAAATTATATTATTTAGAAAGCCTTAATTTTGGGGTATAATATGTATTGAAATTTTATGAATATGAGTGGCCTCGAACTTAAACTTCAATTATTGAAACTATTAAAAGATCAACAACAATCTGTGGTTGAAAATTTAAATGCAGTGGTCAATGATGCACAAAAAAGCGCAAATGAATATGGAGCACCTAAGGATCGATATGACTCGTACCGGATGCAATTATTGCGCAAGAAAGACATGTTTTCACAACAATTAGCCAAGGCAGTTGAGCAGTTGGAGGTGCTTCAGAAAATTTCTCGTACCCATCCCATGGAAAGGGTTGCATTTGGAGCACTGGTATTGACCGACAAACAATTGGTTTTTGTTTCAATAGGCCTGGGAAAGATAGTGTTTGAAGGTGAGATTTATTATGCAATCTCACCAAATGTACCCTTCTACAAAGCGATGGAAGGCTTGAAGGCAGGGGATGTATTTGAGTTCAGAAATGAACGCATTAAGATCAATGCGATTTACTGATAAATTTTACCATCCTGGCCAACCACAACTTTTCCATCATAAATGGTTGCAATTTCATCAAGTATATCCTGATCGCTTGCTCCCCAATAAAGCGTGTGATACAAAATTACCAAATCCGGTTTTATTTGTTTGGCAAGTTCAGCAAGTTCATATGTACTTGTATGATTTTGCTTGTGATATTTCTGCCAGAAAATTGTCTTTTTATCGTAATCGGCCATTTTGTAAACCTCATGAATTAAAATATCAGCACCTTCTGCATATTTTAAAATGTTTTCACAAGGACGGGTATCTCCAGAAATCACAATAACTTTGTCCGGAGTTGTAAATCTGAAACCATAGGCATTGGGCCAGCTTCCATGTTCAACCAAAAAAGCTTCCACTTTAACATTCTCATCCTTGTATATCATGCCTTCGTTAATTTCGTGAGCATTTACGCGCCAACCTTGGTTATTTGCAGGTTCCAGCCCATAGAGCCTGTATCTGATATCTTCACGGTATGCTTCAAGTATATGATCAGTCATGTGTTTAATTCCTTCAGGGCCATAAACTTCTAGTGGCGAATCTCTGCCTTCAACCCAGGGTGTCAGGATCAAATCCGGATACCCAACCGTATGATCCGAATGCAAATGAGTAAGAAAAGCAATTTTTAGATTTTCCACACTTAGTGCCTCAATCGGGCCTCCATAACGGGGCGAAAGTGCTGAAGCCTGCCTCACAAGACCGGGTCCGAAATCAATAATGTAGGAAGTGTTATTAACGATGATTGCAACTGAACATCCCGAATGCTCAGGGTCAGGATTGGGATTTCCGCTTCCCAGTATTACCACCTGGGTGCTGTTTGCCTGGGCATAAGCTGAATAGACAAAAATGGTATTTAAAATAAATAAGGCGGTGATGTTTATTAGTAGTCTGATTCTCATCGTTGAAAAATTATTTTATGATTACTTTAATTCGATTGATGGCAGTTTTGTTTTTTTCATGACTTTATAAGCCGGATAAGGGAAATAATTTCGTCCCCATTGTGGCACTATATATTTGTCGAAGAAGTTCCAGCTAAGTAAACCGTCGTCTGCTTCGGGTTCAAGCAGGTAAGCTGCCAGATTTCCAAGTGGTTGCCCGGTTTTTATAATAATTGTACCAGCTGCAAAATGGTTTTTTTCGGCGATGTATTCTCCCTTTATATTTGTGTTATAATGACCCTGATTCGGGCTGCTTGCTCCTTTCAGTTCATTAATTTTAAATCGTACAACTTCAATTTCCACATCTTCTGTAAGTTTTTCTACGCGTATTCCATGTGCTTTTAAATTATTTAAAATACTTCTGTCGGGATAGGCCAAAACGTATGCGAATGGGAAATTTGTTTCTCGCGTTGGTATATAGTCTGCCAGATAGGGAACAGTGACTGTCTTTTTGATATCAGTTGGGCGATACCTTGTTCTTCCGTTATCATCTGTATAATCTTCTACAACATAAGATTTTATGGTAATGCTCTCTGGAGTCGCAGTGGGTTTGTATTCAATGGCAAAGCGGTCATTTTCGTCCGGATCATTGCCTTTTGCAATGGTTCTCTCATCGGCTTGTTTAACTTGTTCTTTGATGAGGGCTTTGTTCTCAGCGGAATATTCAAGGATTGATTTCAATAGATTGTATGCTCCATAAACCCTTAATTTGTAATCTGCATATACATAATTTTCGTTTAAGATGGCCATTCGGTTGCGCAGCCCAACATAATTGGTCATATAACGTGGTGCCGCTGCTTCGAACATCCAACCCATTTCGGGATTACGGTTGTCGACAAAGTTGCCATAAAAGCAATTGTCAGTACGATAATCGTTTTGCAAACGATCACGAATATCAGGCATCATAATGTCGCGCATAAAATTTTTAAGTGTTAGATCACCATTGGGATTCATGATCCAAGAAAAGGTAACGGGTTCTTCGTGGTAAGATCCGTTGGTTGTATGACAATCCACAAACACAGCCGGATCCCATTTATTCAATATGTTTACCACTCCGTTAATTTCCGGTGATTCCAACTTCATACCATCCCGGTTTAAGTCGAGAAATTCTCCATTGTGCCGAAGCCCGACCCCATTTATCGGACCATTTTGATTGGTTCTATTTTGGGTGCTTATCTGGTCGTTGCCATCAGCATTTAAAATCGGGACCATGAGTATAACAACATCTTTCAGGATTTCAGAATATTTGGTGTGCAACAAATCTCTGATCAGCATCAGTGAGCCTTCTTTTCCTTCCACTTCCCCGGCATGGATATTGGCCTGGATATAGACAATAACGCGGTCATCGTTCAGCAATTCCCTCGGACTCTGGGGCATGGGATCTGCAATGATAAGTAAAGGTATATCTTTGCCATAAACTGTTTTTGCAAAATATTCCATTTTTATGATCGGACTGTTCTGGTTTACTTCATTCAGAAACTGCATCACTTCAGCATAGGTGGAGGTAGAGGTGAAATTCGATTTTTCGGCCACTGTAAGTGGCAGTTGCTGACCGCTAAGATTTAGACAATAACCAACCAATATTGTAAAAATTAATATGATCTTTTTCATTTTGTATTTATTGTTTTAAGAATTTGCAAATCATCTTTTGTCAATATTATTTAATTTTATGGTACGACAGGATGTAAATTATACAATCGGTTTGATTTCTTCGACAAAATAAAGATTATTTTTTTATGTATTTCCAGTTTCTGACTTTACCTTCGGAAATCCAGCCTATGGCTGTGTCGATTCTTGAATTTCTCGTTTTTTCAGTTTTTGCATCAACGATCCACTCAATATAATCTTTTTTATTTGAGTAGCTGAAATTTGTAAAGTTATCCATTGCTTCCGGGTTCTTTAGAAGTGCCTGATGAAAATAATCCGGAATATCCAGCGACTTTTTTAGGGTGTTTGGCTTGGGTACCGGCCGTTTAATATTTTCAATATTTAGCTTAACAGCTTGTGAAATATAATATTTGAGAACAGACTCAGGAGGAAGTTCATCGAGTGATTCAATCCTTCCGAATTGCCCCATTCTTTTTTCGGATTTGGTGTTCAGGAGCTTGTATTTATCTTCCATCATCCCGCCCATCCAGAAATTGATGGCACAGTGGGTTTTAAATGCGGCCATACTCAATAGTATACCTTCATAATCAAAATGGGGAAATCCCCAACGAATTTTTTCTTCGACTTCTGGGCAGATTTCATGAACTAGTTCGCGAATGTGTTTTAAAACCGGTTGTGCAAATGGTTTGGCCTGATTTATATAGTCGTCAATTTTTAAATTTGAATTTGACATAAATTGGGTGAATGATGGGTGATATTATTTTCTATAAATACATTAATTAAAGCCTGACGATTACATCAGGATTGTTTGATATATACATCGCGCTGTGGAAAGGGAATGTGAATTCCTTGTTTTATAAACTCTTCATTTACAGCAAAACGTACTTCACTTTTCAGGTTTTCAACCTCAAAAGTTTCATCGGCCCAAAAATATAACTGAAAATCAAGAGATGAATCGCCAAAATTCAAAAACCTTACAAATGGTTTTGGTTTTTGAGAAATTTTTTTGTTTTGGTTGGCGCAATGCAGCAGGGCTTGCTCCACTTTTTTAACGTCGCTGCCATAAGCCACACCTACATCGATATGAAAACGTGTGGTTTTCTCGATATGACTCCAGTTAATTATTTTATCGTTGACAAATTTTGAATTTGGAATGATCATGACAATATCATCACGTGATTTTACCATTGAAGTTCTGAGGCCGATGCTTAGCACACGCCCAACGGTTCCATCATCAAGTTGTATTACATCGCCAATTTTGAGGTTTCTTTCAACTAATATGATGATACCCGAAGCCAAATCGTTAAACAATTGCTGAATACCCATTCCAACACCTACTAAAAGGGCTGCAACACTGGCCAATAAAATTGATACTCTCACTCCAATGGTATCAAGGGTGACAATGATAATAATAACCCAAACAAAATATTTGATGATTAAAAAAATGGACCAACTTGGACCTTGCTCCAGTATGTTCTTAGCGATAAGTCTTTTAAAAATTATTTTAACAAACCTGATAATTAATACAGTTGCGATGATAATGAAAAGCACCAGAATTAAATTATAAACAGTGAAGTTCATACTTTCTGAAGTGATAATTGGCGCCTTCAAAAATTCCTTGAGATTCATACCAATAATGATTTTCGAATTAATCAGTTAAATATAATATAAATTCAAGACAAAAAAACTTTACAATCTTAATTATGTCTGAAGAAATTCCGTAAATTTTATCAGTTCAGTATGATCGCAATTTTATTCATATTTCAGCGCATCAACAGGATTCCTGAGTGCAACTTTGATGGACTGATACGCAATCGCCAACCAGCCAATGATAAGGGCAATGAGCGTTGCTATTACAAAAGTAAGTGGACTAATATTGATGTGGTCGGCAAAACTTTGCAGCCATCTTTGAAGACCCACATAGGCAATTGGCCATGCCAGAATGGTCGACACAAGTATTAGTTTTAAGACTTCACGGGATAATAAACGAATGATAATAAAAATACTGGCACCATGTACTTTCCTGATTCCTATTTCCTTGGTTCTGACAGCCGCCGTATAGGTCATTAATCCTATTAATCCCAGGCAGGCAATGAATATTGCCAGAATTGAAAAGACCGTAAATATTTTCGCCGTTTTTTGTTCAGCCAAGTATTGGTTGTTAAATTCCTTGTCGAAGAAATAATACTGGAAAGGATGACCGTTGGTATAATTTTTCCAGGTCTCTTCGATATAAGCGATGGCTTCCTGGATGTTGTTTTTGTCAAGCCTTACAATTAAATAACCTTCCCAATTACCTGGCATAATATTCAGGCATGTCGGACTGATCTCCAGGTGCAGAGATTCAAAATTATAGTTCTTTACAACCCCAATAATCGGGCGTTTGATAAAAGTATTTGCGCCATCGGGTTGTAAAATATTTTTCCCGATGGGGTCGTCATAACCCAGCAATCTAACTGCGGCCTCATTGATGATAACAGCATTTGAATCTGTTCCAAATTCATGTGAAAAAAAGCGGCCTTCAACCAGCTCAAGGCCTAATACTTCAGCATATTCGAAGCTGGCCCAATTCTGAAATAAAAGAAAGGTGTTTTTTTCCGGATCATCTTCCTTTAACATCCCATTGTTTGAATAATCTTTTCCGGGTATGCTTCTTGAATTTGCAACGCCTAAGACATTTGGATTTTTTCTGAGTTCTTGTTTAAATGTCTCAATCTTGTTACGAAGGGCATCGGGTCTTTTAATAACCAAGAGGTTTTCTTTGTTAAATCCCAGGTCCTTCGCTTGCATATAGTTGAGCTGTTTGTTGATTACCAATGTTCCGATAATGATAGATATTGAAATGGTAAATTGAACCACAACAAGCAGGCTGCGAATCCATCCTGTTTTGGCACCAACACTTATGCTGCCCTTAAGAACTTTAACAGGTTTAAAGGCAGCCAGCACAAATGCCGGATAAAGACCCGCAAGTATCCCAACGATAATTGTAAGACTGGCAATTAATATAATTCCCCGGTAATCCTGAAGGAAAATGAGTGGAATCTCTTTGCCTGTTAACTGATTAAAATTGGGATACAGTAAATTAACCAGAAGTACAGCGATTAAACCGGCGATTATGGTTAATAAAAGTGATTCACCCAGAAATTGGTATATCAGGCTTTTTTTGTCAGCTCCTAATGTTTTTTTTATCCCGACTTCTTTTGCCCTCGATGACGATTTTGCTGTTGCCAGATTGATAAAGTTAATAATGGCAATGATTAAAATGGATAAAGCGATAATTGAAAATATATTGACATAGGCCATATTACCATTAGGTTCCAGTTCTTCCTGGATATTGGATTTTAAATGAATATCCTTAAGAGCTTGTAATTTATAGCCAAAAAAATTCCCCATCTTTCTGAAGTCCTCAATGCTAACCCCAATAATTTCCTTCAATTGAGGGCCTACATATTTCTCGATGAACCCTTCCATTTTCTGTTCAACAAGTTCTTGGGTGGCCCCTTCGCCGATTAATATGTATGTGTAATGATTATGGCTCACCCACATGGTACTTCTTGAATTATTAAGAGAAACCATTGAGGCAATCATATCGTAATGAAAATGTGAGTTTTCGGGAGCATCTTCCACAATTCCTTTCACGGTATAATAAATCGTGTCTGATTCAATGCTCAGATTTTTGCCGATGGGATCCTCATCTCCAAAATATTTTTTAGCGTATGATTCTGACATAATGATCGAGCGGGGTTCAGTGAGTACGTCGTCCGGATTTCCCTGAAGTAGTTTGAAATCAAATATTTTGAAAAAACTGGAATCTGCAAATAATAAATTGCTTTCGTTGAAAGTCGTTTCTTTATATCTGATCAGCCAATCTCCGAATTTGCCGATACGCGCTACCTGCTCTACTTCGGGTATATCCTCCAACAATGCTTGCGCCATAGGAGCAGCGGTTATTGCCTGGTTCAGTTCCTGTCCCGACATCTGCCCTAAGACTTTTACCCTGAAAATTCTGTCTGATTTTTCATGAAATCGATCATAACTTATTTCATTGTATACATAGAGTGCAATGAAAATAAAACTGCTCAGACCGATGGCAAGCCCCAAAACATTTATAAAAAAATATCCTCTTTGTTTAAAGAGATTCCGGAAAGTTGTAACAAAGAAATTTTTGATCATGTCGCATCAATTTATTATAATTCTTCGACGCATCTAAAGCCAAATTGTTACAATCCTATTGTTAATTCATAAAATCTGATAGAGTGTTTTCGATTTTAACTGCGAATCATTGCAAAAAACTTAGATTATAAATACTTTTGATTTCTGCAACTCTTAAATCAATTTCAATCAAAATAATCGAAAAATGAAAAAATTTATTTATGGATCAGTTTTTACCGTGTTATATATTATGATAGGCGGTATGGAAGTTTTCGCGGGAAAACAGTTAATGAGATTCCCCGATATTTATAAAAATCAAATCGTATTTGTTTCAGGTGAAGACATTTGGACAGTGCTAGCCGAAGGCGGAATTGCCAATCGTTTGACCTTGGACGATGGACAGGAACGGTATCCCCGTTTTTCACTGGATGGAAGTATGATTGCATTTACTGGTGAATACGATGGTAATTCGGATGTTTACGTCATGAGCAGCAAGGGTGGTGATATAAGCCGGGTTACCTTTCATCCCGGAGCAGATGAAGTGATCGGTTGGCATCCGCTTAAAAATAAGATTATCTTCAGTTCGGGCCGACAAAGTACCTCGAGATATACAAAGTTATTTTTGATTTCTCCGGATGGGACAGGACTTGAAGAGTTGATTATGTATGATGCAGCACGGGGCAGTTTTTCGCCCGATGGCAACCAGATTGCATATAATAAAACGAGTCGTGAAGACAGAACATGGAAACGATATCAGGGCGGACGGGCACAGGAAATTTATATTTATGACTTTAAAACGGACGAAGAAAAAAATATAACAAATTTCACCGGAACGGATCGCATGCCTATGTGGATCGGTGATAAAATCTATTATACCTCCGATAAGGACAGGTACTTAAACCTTTATTCGTTTGATACCAAAACCAATAAAACTGAGCAATTAACATTTCATAATGTGTTTGATGCAAGAAGACCGGAATCGGATAGCGAACATATTGTTTATGAACAGGGGGGAGCCATCTGGAAATACAATATTGCCGAAAATAAAGCCAGCGAGGTTAAAATAGATATATACACTGATGCTCCTGAAACCCGACCTTATATTGAAAATGTAAGTGATATGATTCAGGATTTTAATATTTCTCCCACTGGAAAAAGAGCCCTTATTAATGCAAGGGGAGAAATATTCAGTGTGCCTAAATCTGAAGGTGCGATTGTTAATATAAGCAATAATTGTGGATCGAGAGATAAAGATCCCGCATGGTCGCCCGATGGATCGAGAATTGCCTATATCTCCGATAAGAGTGGAGAATACGAAATTTATATCCGGGATGCAGAAGGGAAAAGTGATGCCATTCGGCTTACGAGTCATAAAAATGGTTACAGGCACACGCTAAGGTGGTCGCCCGATGGAACAAAAATTGCTTTTGCGGATCAAACGCTCAGATGTTATTATTTGGATATCAATACCAAAAAAATTACCGAAGTGGCCCAGGCCAAATATGAAAACGTTGATATATCGCTGAATGACAAACCGATCAATGATTTTCAATGGTCGCCCGATAGTAAATATATTGCCTATTCACACATGAATGAGAGTTTTGTTTATCAGGTGTATATTTATTCACTGGAGACGAAAAAAATACATTTGGCAAGTAATGGATTATTTAATGATTTTAATCCGGTATTTACAAAAGACGGCGAATACCTGCTGTTTATTTCAAACCGAAGATTTGACCCCACTTATTGTGATATTGAATGGGAAATGGTTTACAAAAATATAGCAGGAATTTATGCCCTAAACCTGAAAAAGGACGGGAAGTCGATACTTCCATATAAGAATGATATGGAAAATATTACAAAAGAGAATGTTTCTCCAGGCCCATTTCGCATTGATTTTGATGGATTGGCCGAACGCATCGAAGCATTACCGCTACCTAACGGGAACTATAGGGAGCTGGCTGTTAACAGTGGTAATCTCTTTTACCTGAACGCTGAGAGTGGCGATTTCAACCGAATGGATTATCGTGCATTGCCACCTCGTACACTTTATGCCTACAATTTTGAAACTGAAGAACCGAAAGTGATTATTGACGGAATTAATGATTATAAAATATCAAGCGATGGCTCGAGCATCATTTACAATAAACGGGGCAATATAGGAATTGTTTCTTCGAATGCAACGAATAGTAAAGGCGAAGATTTGAATTTGGCCCATATGAAGATGAGTATTGATCCGCGTACTGAATGGAAAGCTGTATTTAATGAAGCATGGCGCATGGAGCGTGATTTTTATTATGAAGAAGGGATGCATGGTATCGATTGGGATGCGATGCGTGAAAAGTATGGTAAACTTGTTGAATATGCAAGCTGTCGTCAGGATTTACAGTATATCATCGGTGAGCTCATTGGCGAGTTAAATACTTCTCATACTTATGTTTACGGAGGCCCGATAAGAAGGCAGGCGAGCCGTGTAAACGTTGGAGTTTTAGGTGTTGACTGGCAAATCAACAATGGGCATTTTCAGTTTAAGAGAATATTGCGCGAACCAGATTGGTCCAGGGAAATATACCCGCCACTGGCCAAGCCGGGTTTAAATATCAACGATGGTGATTATTTATTAGCTGTAAATGGAGTTGCACTTAGCACTGATAAAAACATTTATAGCTATTTTGTTGACCTTGCAGGTCAGCAGGTGGAATTACTGATTAATTCAGTGCCGGAAGTAAAGGGTGCAAGATCCGTTACTGTTGTTCCCGAAAGAAGTGAAACCGGTATGCGCTATATGGATTGGCTTGAATACAACCGTAAGGTTGTGGATAAAGCATCCGGCGGAAAAATTGGCTATCTCTATTTTCCGGATACCTATAATGGTTCTGCCATCGATTTTCCAAGATACTTCTATTCTCAGACTAAAAAAGAGGGTTTAATTATCGATGGAAGATTTAATGGTGGTGGACTCGATCCTGAAATATTCTTCCAGCGCCTATTGAAAAAACCACATGGTTACTGGACGAGAAGATACTCAGCCGATCAGCAGATTCCTGCTTTAGCGGTTACAGCCCACATGGCTTGTTTAACCAATCGTTATGCCGGCTCTGGAGGTGATGAATTGCCTTATGAATTTCAATTCAATAAAATGGGACCGGTGATCGGAACCCGCACATGGGGTGGCCTTGTTGGAGTATCAATGTTTTTGGAACTATTGGATGGCAGTGGATTAACTGCACCTGATTACAGAATCTATAATGAACAGGGTGATTGGGTTGTAGAAAATGAAGGAGTAACCCCCGATATCATACTGGAGCAAAAATCAACCGATTTGGCAAAAGGTTATGATACACAACTTATGAAAGCTGTGGAAGTTTTAATGAAGAAAATCAAAGAAGAACCTTATGTTTTCCCGAAGCATAAACCTTTTAAGGTCGATAAATAAACGATCCAGAACTTAGGAAAAAAGAGCTGCCTGTAGTCGGGCAGCTCTTTTTTATTTAGACTGAAAAACTTTATGTTAATTTATTAACAGTATAAATAATTTAAATTGACATTTTGTAAGTAGCTGAATAATATTATTGTAAGAAATCCAAATGATGAAATTCTTAGATTAATAGTTAAGTATAATCCCCATTTCTCTTTCTAAATAAGCAACCGGTCGTTTAGGCTGATATAATTTGTAATAATTTTGTCCTTGTAAAAGGGTAGGATAAATAGGATTAATTAAAACTTTTAAAAAATGACAATAAAAATTAGATGGATTGCTACATTATTCTTTCTGGTAATTTACAATTTAGCTTTCACGCAAAATGTATATCGGTTAGATTCTGAAAAAAGTACATTAACTATTTCTGGGACATCTACATTGCACGATTGGCATATGATTGCTGAAGAAGTGATTTGTAATACAAGCATTGACAATGATGCAAATTCAAAAATGAAAATATTGGATGTGCAATTTAAATGCGAATCAGAAAAATTATTAAGTGAAAAAAAAATGATGGATAATAAAGCACATAAAGCTTTAAAATCCGAAGACTATCCAATGATTGAGTTCGGTTTTACCTCACTCAAATCTATTAGGCAGGAGTCAGATCAGATAGGTGGTGAAATTACGGGTCAATTAACACTGGCAGGGATCACTAAAGAAATTGATGTTGCTTTTAGTGGCAAAATTATAGATGATCGCCAATTTACAGTCTCGGTTAAACTTCCAATGAAAATGTCGGATTTTGATATTAAGGCTCCGGTTTTTATGTTCGGAGCCGTTAGCACGGGAGACGAAATTGTATTGAATTGTGAATTTACATTTAAAAGATAATACTCAACAACCGAAGCCCAATAAGGTCGGAGGTAACTATAATTAAAACAATACTAACAAAACTAAATTTTACTTATTATGAAAAAAATAAACATTCTTTTTATTGCGATTTTATTAACTGCTGTAACCTACGGTCAAAATTTTGAAGAAGCTAAAATTGATGGAAGCAGCTATGAAAAACTTAAAGTCGATGTTAAAGCAGATTTTGCATTACAATATCAATCTCTTAATCATTCAGCATCTGTCCCATTAATTGAATTGGGTTCCGGAATAAATTTACCGACTGCCAATTTTACGATCGACGGATATCTTGATCGTGGGGTTAAAGTCAGTTTAACAACCTATTTGTCCTCCAGGCATCATGTTGAATCATGGGTGAAAGGTGGATATCTGCAAATGGATGAGATGCCATTTTTTAACTCAGCATTTGTAGATAATTTGATGAAAAATCTTACTGTTAAAGTTGGGGTTATGGAGGTTAATTTTGGAGATGCACATTTCCGTCGATCAGATAATGGTCATGTAACATTAAATCCTTTCGTGGGCAACTATATTATGGATGCTTTCACCACTGCACCAGCCATGGAATTTTTATTTCGTAAAGACGGATTCTTGTTGATGGCCGGATTAAATACCGGATCCTTGAAACCTGCACTGGCAGGATATAGCACCAATTCAGGCTATACCGCATATAATACCAGTGAGGAATTGGCATTTTATTGGAAAACGGGAATTGATAAGCAAGTGGATGAGTCATTCAGAATTCGAGCAAGCATTTCTGGTTATCACAATTCCAAACAACATTTCGGATCACTCTATAGCGGAGATCGCACCGGGTCGAGATATTATCTGGTAATGAAGGCACAAACAGAAAATTCATCTGACGTTGATCCTGCAAGCGGACACACAACCGGAAGATGGAGTCCTGGTTTTACAAATAAGAATAATGCATTTATGCTTAATCTCTTTACTAAATATGAAGGATTTGAATTTTTTGGAACTTACGAAAATGCTAAAGGTACCAGTGCTTTTGGTGGAGCAGAATTTAATTTTAATCAACTTGCGGTTGAAGGATTGTATCGTTTTGGTAAAACAGATCAGTTTTATCTGGCTGCGCGATATAATACCGTAAAGAATGATACCGATCAATCAGTCGATCGCATCCAAATTGGCGGTGGTTGGAATTTGAATCAGTTTATTATGTTGAAAGCCGAATATGTTGATCAAAATTATAATGAGTTCACAAACTACGGTAATGATGCCGGATTTAAAGGTTTGATGGTGGAAGCCGCCATTTCTTTTTAATATAAATAATTAAGTTCAGTCGTCTTGCAGGATGCAGGGCGACTGATTTTTTCAGATATGCGATTCAAATACGGTATTATTGTTTTAATTTTTTTATGCATTTCGCCTGAATCAAATCCTACAGTCATTGCGAGATTGGGAAATGGGACCTTTTGTTATTTAGGTTCATTAACGATTGAAGGTTCTACAACGATCAGCAGCATCGAATTAATTTATTCCAATAAGTATTTCAACGATACAGATTCTTTTTATGAAAAATATAATTCGGAGGGGTTTGGTGACGAAGTGATTTTTAAAATTCCTATCCTTGATATTCAGGGCGAAAATAAAAAAATTGTATCCGATTTCCAGGCGTTGTTGAAGTTTAACGAGTTTCAAAGTGTAGAGGTTAAAATCAAAAAGGATGTTTTTATTAAAATGATAGAACCCGCAATTCAGCAACAACTTATTTTTGATTTAAGTGTGGCAGGTGTGTCAAAACAGACTGAAGCCAAATATACCACCCACGTTTTTGATGAGAACCATAAATTAATTAGAGGAAAAGCAAGCGTGAAGCTGTCTGATTTTTCATTAAAACCGCCTGCCAGGCTACTCGGATTAGTTAAAGTACATGATGAAATTTTTATTACATTTGAAATAATAATTGTAAACAAGCCGGCAATAACTAAAACGCAGACAATTGAAATTTAGTACTAAAACAAGATATGGAATACGGGCATTGCTTGAGATAGCTTTAAACAGGAATGGAGCGGGTGTATTCCAAAAGGATATTGCGGAAAATCAAAAAATTTCCAATAAGTACCTCGATCAGATCATTTCTTCATTAAAAGTTGCAAACCTGATTTCAAACGTGAAAGGGAAAAAGAGCGGATATATTTTAACTCGTAAGCCTGAAGAAATTACAATGCTTGATATTCACAATGCTTTTGAACCTTTTGTATGTATTGTTGATTGCCTGTCCGAAAATATCAGGTGCGATATGGAAAGCACTTGTGCAACAAGGGAGTTTTGGGTGGGCCTCAATGATGTGATTAAAAATTACCTTACCAAGGTCACCCTGGCCGATATTGTAAAAAAGCAAGAATTGATTACTGGGTCCGAAACATAAAAAAAACAGGGCATTCTTAACGAACCCCCTGTATCTTATCCTATTATTTTGCCTGTTTTTTTTCAGCAAGTTTTTTGAGTACTTCTTCCTGTGTTGCCGCAGGAATGGGCATATACTGGTAAAATTCCATTGAGTAATTGGCTCTTCCGCTAGAAATGTTCCGCAAGGCATTGGCATAACCAAACATCTCCATCAATGGAACAAATCCGTTCAGTTTTTGAGCCCCGGCACGGTACCTTCTCATCGATTCGATCTTACCGCGACGCTTATTTAAATCGCCAACCACATTGCCAATATAATCATCCGGTGTGTTAACCTCTATTTTCATTACAGGCTCCAGTAGTATGGGGTTTGCTTTCAAGAATCCGTTTTTAAAACAGATTGACGAGCAAATCTGGAAGGCCATATCAGAAGAGTCAACTGCATGGAAACTTCCGTCAATCAACACAACTTTAACATCAACAACGGGGAAACCTGCCAGGATACCTCTGTCCATGGTTTTTACTACTCCTTTATTTACGGAAGAAATAAATTCATTCGGGATCACACCGCCTTTAATTTTATCGATAAACTCATAACCCTTTCCGCTATTGGGTTCAATACGCATAACCGTATGACCGAACTGACCTTTACCACCGGATTGTTTACTGTGTTTATAATTGCTTTCAACTTCCGCAGTGATGGTTTCTCTATAAGATACTGCCGGTTCTCCAATTACAACATCTACACCGAATTCGGTCTTGATCCGGTCCATAATGATTTCAAGATGTAATTCACCCATTCCAGCTACAATGGTTTCTTCTGTTTCATCATCATATCTTACATTGAATGAAGGATCTTCATTGGCCAGCTTAGCCAATGCTTCTCCCAATTTACTCTGATCCCTGCGCACTTTAGGTTCCACGGTAAGTTCAACAACGGTTGGCGGAACATGAATGTTTTCGAGAAAAAGTTTGTGTGCCGGATCACAAAGGGTATCTCCGGTTTTTGTAAGTTTCATTCCAACAAGAGCCACAATGTCGCCCGGGCCCGCTTCGTGTATTTCTTCACGATCCTTGGCCCTGATGCGAAATATCCTGCCTGCCCTTTCTGTTTTTCCTTTGGTTGAATTAAACAATAACATACCATTCGTTAATTTTCCTGAGAAGATCCGAATAAAGGTTTGTTGCCCGACATAAGGATCGTTAATCAGTTTAAACGCAAGTGCCGCAAAAGGATCATTTGGAGACGGGCATCTTGATTGGGTTTTTGCAGGATCATCAATATCTGTTCCGATGGTCGCTCCAACATCGATGGGGGAGGGCAGATAGTCGATTACGGCATCGAGCAGTAACTGAACCCCTTTGTTTTTGTATGCTGCACCTGTAAATACAGGGGTGATTAAAAGCTTAAGGGTTGCATCTCGGGCAGCTTTTTTAAGTAATTCGGCCGGTACTTCTTTTTCTTCCAGAAATAATTCCATGATCTCATCGTTGAAATCTGAAATTTTTTCCACCAAGAAAGACCTTGCTTCGATTACTTTTGCTTTGTATTCTTCAGGAATCTCGATTTCAACACGTTCCGAGTCTGTGAAAGTATAAGCCTTTTGCTCAATCAGATCGATGGTGCCAATGAATTTTTCTTCAGCCCCCATGGGCAATTGAAAAGGCACGGCATTGGCATCCAGATATTTATTCATTTGGGTAACCACTTCGTTAAAGTCAGCACCTGTACGGTCCATCTTATTGATGAATGCGATTCTTGGTACACGATAACGGTCGGCCTGGTTCCAGACTGTTTCACTTTGTGGTTCAACACCACCAACGGCACAGAATAAGGCTACCATACCATCGATCACGCGGAGTGATCGTTCTACTTCGATGGTAAAATCAACGTGTCCGGGGGTGTCTATAATATTGATTTGAGAGTCTTTCCAGTTGGCTGTAATGGCAGCAGATGCGATAGTGATGCCTCTTTCCTGTTCCTGTTTCATGAAATCCATAGTGGCTTGCCCATCATGAACCTCACCCATTTTTCGGCTAACGCCGGTGAAGAACAAAATACGTTCGGTAACTGTTGTTTTGCCGGCATCAATGTGTGCTGCAATTCCTATATTTCTAAGTTTGTTTAATGACATGCTGTGTTTTTTCTGAGATAATTCTTGAATTTAAACCTGATAAAGATAATAATAAAATATAAAAAACTTATTAAGAGATAGTTAAGTTATTCCATTTTCTGTAAGAAAATTCCGGCAAAGGTAGGTTTTTTATTTATTCAAAATTAAAAAATATTCAACCAATCCTAAATAATTGTTTAGTCAGCGAAATCTGTGATCAGTAAAAACGAAAGGCTTTCTGAATGCCACGATCAGAAAGCCTCTCCATTTAGTAATCTTAAAAGCTTATTTAAAATTCGTGAAATAATTAATTTTCTTTTCAGTAATAAGTTTTTGATAATTGGTCCAGTCTTCAGTAAAAAATTTGTTGACATCGGTTACAAATTTGTTAATGGAATTCCGTGCCTTATCGATTGCAATTTTTTCGCGTAAACCTGGTTTGTCGATATACATTCCGATTGCCCGTGAGGCTTGACGCAAAATATTGGGCATTAATTCGGGATTCCTGTAAATACCTTGCACTGGTTTTGGATCAAGGATTTCGACGAATGCCGCAAGTTTTTTATCCAGCGTATTATGCAGTTCTTTTAGGTCCTTGAATTCATCACCTTTTAATTCATTAATTACGGTGGAAGTTTGCTTCAAAATGGCCTGAGCATCCCTGATCTTGTCAGCTGCATTTGTTGCTTTCTGTACCTCGGCTTCGTAGGCTGTATTTAACTGGTCGCGTTCGATCATGGAGGCCATGTCGAACTTAATGCGATGATCAAAAATAACATTCACCAAGCTGGAATCTGATTGGCCGTTATAGCTCAGCTTAACTTTATAAGTGCCTGGTAGAATAGTCCCACCGTAAGATGGATCATCTTCGTTCTTCGGTTTGGGTCGGTTTGGAAAACGGACACTCTTTTTATTAAATCGCCAGTAAGCACGATTGATTCCTTTTTCTGCTTTGTTTTTGACGCTGTAAAGTAGATTGTTTTCCTTATCAAAAATCTCAATCACAACTTTTTCTTTACTGTTCTCGGCAGGATTTGCAATATAAGAAATCATGGCCCCTTCTTCTTTGTTTTCGCCAGCAAAGGCTGCATCGGCCGGAAAATGATATCCCGGGGGTTGCGAGAAAACTGCCATTTCAGCTTCTGGAATGGGGAATGAATGGGCAGGTTTTTCAAATAAAGACAGGCCCTTTTTGGCCAGTTCGCGCAAGGGTTGAATATTGTCAATAATGTATGCTGCCCTGCCAAATGTTCCAATGATCAGGTCGTTTTCGCGAGGATGAATTTTTAAATCCATGGTCGAAACTGTGGGGTATTTATGGGTCCATTTTGTCCAATGGGATCCGGCATCAATACTGATATACAAGCCGCTTTCTGTTCCGGCAAAGTATAAATTTTCCACTTCCTGATCCTGAACAAAACTTAAAGCATAACCGGTAACCTGATCGGCACTTACAATATTTTTCCATTTTTTACCAAAATCGGTGGTATGAAAAATATAAGGTTCCCAGTTGTCTCTGCGATAATCGTTAACAACCACAAAGGCTTCCCCTTCCCTGTATTCTGAAGCATTTACCTGTGGAATCCAGCAGCCTGCCGGTAAATCTTTAATGTTTTCTATCACATTTGTCCAGCTTTTCCCGCCATCTTGTGTGAGCTGTAAATTTCCATCATCAGTACCAACCCAAATTACGTCTTTATTGATTGGACTGGGTGCGATTGCAATAATGGTGGTAAAGTTTTCGGCACCTGTAGCATCGAAAGTCAATCCGCCACTCTCATCAGCTTTTTGCTTTTCAGGATCGTTGGTCGTTAAATCTGGAGAGATAATGGTCCAGTTGTCGCCTCGATCCGTACTTTTATGCAGGTACTGGCTTCCAAAATAGAGCCCGGCATCATTAAACGGATCGGCAGCGATGGCTGCATTCCAGTTAAAACGCAACTTTTCACCCTGTGGATGTACCGGTTGCACAAATTTGTTAAAACCTGTTCGGGTATTATATCGTACCACATTCCCCTGTTGCGACATCGAAAATCCTTCATCAGGGTCGGTGCGGTCGGGAACTACATCGAACCCATCTCCAAAAGAAACTTCTTTCCAGTATTCGTTTTTAATGCCTCCGGTTTTATATACCATGCTCGGACCTTGCCATGATCCATTGTCCTGCATCCCGCCATAAACATTGTATGGCTTTTGCATATCATAATTGATGTGGTAAAATTGGGCGAGTGGCAGGTTTTCAACAAAAGACCATGTTTTACCGCGGTCGCGCGAAATGGCCATTCCTCCATCGTTTCCGCACATGATAAAACTGCCGTCAGTCGGATGGGAATACCATGCATGATAATCGGGATGTACTTTTTGGTAAGGAATTAAATTGGAAAAAGTGCGTCCGCCGTCAGTGCTAACATCAACGGTGGTATGAATATTATAAATTCGGTTTTCGTTTTCCGGGTCGAGATGGAATTCACCATAATAAAATGGCCTTCCTCCAATATTTTGATCGGTAACCTTAACAAATTTTTGACCCCCGTCATCGCTGCGGTAAAATGCAGTTTTTTTGGATTCGATCAGGGCGTAAACCACCTCAGGATTATGTGCCGAAATTCCCAATCCGATCCTGCCGAGTTCGCCTTCAGGCATTCCATTTTCTATATCCAGCCTTTTCCAGTTTTTGCCTCCGTTGTGGGTTACGTAAAGGCCGGAGCCTTCACCACCCGACTTAAAAAACCAGGGCTGGCGTTCGAATTGCCACATGGCTGCAAAGAGTTTATTCGGATTTGAAGGGTCGATGATCAATTCGCCGATGCCCGTGCGGTCGTTTATGTATAAGATTTTATCCCAGCTTTCGCCGCCATCAGTCGATTTAAAAAGGCCACGTTCTTCACCCGGACCCCAGGCTGCTCCCTGAACGCCTACGTAAATTACATTTGAATCGCGCGGATCGAGTATGATGCGGTGAATATTTCGGGAGTCGGCCAATCCCATGTGTTTCCATGTTTTTCCGCCGTCGATGCTTTTATATACCCCATTTCCACTGCTCTGGCTGTTACGAGGGTTACCTTCGCCGGTACCAACCCAGATAATATCGGGTACATTCTGATCGATTTTAAGTGCTCCAATGGACGCAAAATCCTGATCCTGAAACAATGGTTCCCAGCTTACACCGCCGCTGGTTGATTTCCAGACCCCTCCGGATGCTGAACCAATATAAATAATATCAGGGTTGTTCTGCACTGCATCAATGGCAGTAACTCGTCCGCTCATACCGGCAGGACCGATACTCCTCGGACTGAAGCCTTTTAATAAATCCATATCAATGGATTGGGCGTTGATATTCGATGAAGCTATCATCAGAAAGCTTGCAAAAAACAGGCATAAATGTAAAAATGACTTTTTCATTTCTTTATAATTTTATATTGCACGAGTGTTTTTTTTGAATGACACAAATAAAATGAGGATTATTCTTCCCACTTTTTATAAATCAAAGATGGGAAAATCAGATCAGGATTCCAATAAAAATATACAAGTGATGGATTTTGAAGGATTAGCAGTAAAACAGTACACTTTTGGATTGAATTTCTGAATTCATGATTTGCTTTGGAACAGTACACTTTGCATAACCGTTCTGGCTTTTTAAGAATTTTTTTTAAGGACGTTTTTTGTATTGGGTTTAAAGATATTAAATTATGCCAGCCAAAGTAAATTTTGCTCGGGCTTGTTGTTATTGATAATTGGATTATTGGCATAATAGAGAATATTTCCATTTTTATAGCCATATTCTTTTTTTGTTTATTTCTTCTTTATCACGAAAAGCCTGCTCTATGTCAATGTCAAAACGGTTTGCAATCGAACACAGATAGATCATTATATCGGCAATTTCTTCGCTTACTGTACCAATATCTGAATTGTAGTCTGTTTTTAGTTTTATTGCTTTCCGGATGGCTTTAAATAGTTCGCCAATTTCTTCTCCCAGGAGCAGACACTTCTCTGTCACTGTTTGATTGTTAAAGCCCCGTTCTATTTCCATCTCCTTTACATATTCCTGAAAATCATTTAAGCATGGGTTCTTTTTTAATCCGTCTTCCAGTTTTGATATGGTGGACGAAAAGGCGGTGGTATGATTCCCGATGCCATGTTGCTGAATCTTGTGATCAACGTTTTTTCTGGGCTTCAGACCCTCAGTTTCTAATTTGTTCATCCGTATTGTATGTTTTGTTGAAATTTTTGATCGCATAACAGAACCGAAAATTTATGTTGGTTACCATTTTGCTTTGGAAAATTCTTTTGGATTGTAAATGTTTGCTGGAACGCTACAGTTGGGCCTAATGTCTAGGTATTTTTCAACCATCATTAATTCGCCTTGTGTATTGTAAAAGTTTATCACTGTTGCTACCGGATATCCATTGATATTTTCATATTTAACAAATTCAACTTCTCTTGAGTTTTCACCTGTTCTGCGCCGCATTTTCAGAAAAAGGAGCGATTCCTTAGCAACCCAAAAACAAGTGCTTGACGTATCGCCGACAATCCATGCATCCTTTCCCATGCATCGGCCTTGGGTAATTTTATCAAGGTCGTACCCGCATTCTTCGGCTCGTTTGGCGGTTATTTCGGGAGATATATTGTTAACGTCCAAGCCGAGAACCACTAAGTCATGAATGCGAAACTTTGTGGACTGTAGCGTTCCTTCCCGGTAAGTATAAAGGCTGTCATTCGTAAACAATAAACCATTTCCACTTTCCCAATTGGCGAACTTAAGTATGAGGTTGCCCGGTGATTGATACGCCTCAAGCCAGTAGTCGGTTTCTATAATACTGTCGTTTTTATAGTAAAGGACCTCCTGAGAAAAGCACAGGCTATGATACCAGTTTGTGTTGTTTGCATGGTACATTTGCGCTATTAATTCATAACCATTTTGCGGTTGCTGGGCAATTGTGGTTATTGCATTTAGTAAGATAATGACAATGAGTGACTTTTTCATATGATCTTATTTTTTGGATTAAGATGATTTCTGAATAGCAGATTCTAACTCTTGAATTCGCCGACTGTTCATTATTTTCTGATAATAATCTTCAGATACCGGTATTTTTTTATCACGGATTAGTTTGAGATTCTCAAGGTTCCGTTTCCATCGTTCCTTTACTGCATCGGGAACCTTGAAATTGTTGCTTGGAATAAACAAACGTTTTGGTACCTGAGATTCGAACCCTAAATTATTCAATTGTCTTCTGATTTGAGGTATGTGATCACTGCCAAATACAAAAACGATTCTGCGCACATCCTTTGCTGCTGCGATACCATTTTCTGCAATACGTTGATTGCGTTCTTTCCAATTTCCATGAGCCGTTTCAGCAATTGGATCAGCACCTATTATTTTTTCAAATACTGAATCAACAATCGCAATGTTTTCCTCACTATGAATTTCATCATAAATTGATTGACAATCAGATTCCATTATTTTAGTCATATAGGTATCAGCAAATGAAGAAACTTGTGCCAGAACTGATTCAGGATATAGACTGTCAGCTCTTGATTGTGTTGCATAATCAAGCCGCCAATCAACAGGGACAAAACGATAGTTTAATATTGATGCCATCTCTGCAAGAAATGCTGCTTCAGGAGGGAAGTACCCTTCCATTGGTTGATCAATTGCCCAAGGCGCAATCTCTCCACATACTAAATCAGGTTTTAATGCTTGTATTTGAGCCTGAAGATCTGTGATGGAATAATTGTATTCCGGACTAAAATGCTTCGAATGAATTGTACCGACGATGAAAATTTCCGGTTTTTTATGAATTTCGTCTTGAATTTTTTCTTGCGTGAAGAAAACTAATCCCCACAAGCCAAGATTTAAGAAAAGAATTTTTGAGAACATCTGCTGTTTTGTTTAATTAATTTATAAAGTGTTAATTTTTTTTGTTTAAATATTTATACCCTCTTCCAACTTGATTCCATTACAGGATGATTTGTTTCGTTTAATTTAATTTTTGCATTCCATTCATAAGTCTTCGGCCAAACTTTAAAAACTTTAACAATCAGGAATAATAACTTCAGGATAAACCTGCTTTCATTTGGTTTCCAGCCTTTATTTGGATGAAGCTTCAACGCTACCTCATTTTCTGTTTTTTTTAGATAATATTCACCACCTATAGCGCCTTTGGATTTATCTGTTGTTATCATGAAGCTTCCTTCCAATGCCAGGTCAGGATTTAAACAAACTATATCGGGCATCGGTGGAGAAAGGCTAATTTTTAGGTGATGTTTGTTGTTTTTGGAGCACATGCTTTTTATTTCGTAGTGTCCACTGTTGTTAAGCAATTCATATGTAATCCCTTTCGCTTCTATCCTGTTATTTTTGTCTGGGATCAAAGGATCTAAATGGCCGTGAAAATTTTTGTTCCAGTCAACATTGAATGTATCTGACGAATAACGGATGAAATAATTTTTTGACCAGTCTATCGGCAATGGAAAAGCGTCTGCTTTATGTTTTTTGTCTCCGATATTTATTTCTAAGTAAGAGTGTTTTTTTTGCACAAATGACATATCATGAAGCGAATAGACTGGCAGCGATCCGGGCTTTTTTGATATGACTCCAACTGGTGCGAGTAAGAAAAAAGGTTTCTTATGATATGTTTTTTTTTCATTAATTTTTACCTTGACACGACGTCCAAACCTGTCTTTAAAATCAAAAAAAACATCCAGATTATCTGCATTAACTTCAAATATTGTATTTTCCAAAGGGCTTTCTATAAAGGTAGTTTGATTTAAAATATGGGCCTGTGATGCAAAAGGATAGCTCCTTTGATGATAAACATCAGTGGAACCATCTTTTTGATAGGCGATTACCAGGAATTTCTTTTTGCCACTTTTATCAAGCGCTTGCTGTAATTCAAAAACATTATAATATCGATCCGGATTTTTTTCAAAATTGATAAGGATCAGTTGTTCCATGTCATCGATACTTAAACTGAAAGGAGAAAAAAAACTACCATTCGGGTTTTTTGAATAAATATCAGATCTAAAATCATTTCTAATTTTATTTCGATTTGCTCTATTTTCCATTCTATAAGTTCTTTTTTGTATGATGTTCAACTATTTGTCTATATGATAAATTGAGGATTATGGGCTACAAAACGTTGGAGAGTATAGAGATGTTTGTTTCCAAAGTTACGAACTCTAAAGAGCGTTGGAACGCGTTAAAACTGCGGAAACCTCAATTTTTTATAATGATTGTTTTGCGTTTATGTGTTTTGTAATATTTTTCTCTTTTAAATAATTTTAGATAAATTATTTACCTCACATTGGCTTCAAGTTTCGATTAAGTCTGTCGATAATTTTTTCGATTCGAGCTTGCCGGGTTTTATCTGATTTGGCATCAAGGTAAAATCCGGTATATGTGCGCTGCACCGAATGTGACATCGCCTGAAAATTGGTATAGGCAGGCTCATAAGGTTGTATGATTTCCTTAAGCATTTGAATTTTTTGATCGTCAATCACGATATTTTTAGCATTATTCCAAAAACCGTTTTTCTTGGCACATTCTACGGCATCTAAACCCTGTTGTGTCATTAAACCCTTTTCCATAAGGGTTTGTGCAAGCTTCTGGTTTTTAACAGACCATTTGCTTTTAGGTAAACGTCGTGCAAAATACTTTTTGTAAGAATTATCATCAAGCGATTTCATTTGTCCATCTATCCATCCGTGACAAAGTGCTTCTTCCAAAGCTTCAGCGGCAGAGAGGGTGACATTTCCTCCCTTTTTACTAAAGAGTAACCAGATGCCTTTGCTCGCTGGCCCATACTTACCAAGCCATTCCCGAAAGGCCTGTCTGTCAGTGAATGTTAATATTTGATCCATTAGCAATCTAAAAATTGTGGTATGTAACTAATCAACTAAAGGATTGGTGAACGACCAATGACTGTGAATGATTTTCCACTCTTTGTTATTTTCAAGCCTATACACTTCAGTGCAATTTTCTTTCCAGCGTGTTTCACCTGAGAATGAATGCAGATTGTAAGTCAGAACTGCCATTGTATCGGTTTGTTGTACAACCGGATTTATTATTTCGAATTTATCCATTTTTACTTTTCCGCGCATGCTTTCATACAATTCTTTTATCTTGTCCCATCCGTCAAGACGCATTTCGTGGGCTGGGTCGAAATAAGTAAAGTCATTAGAATAAAGTTCGAGATAGGGAGATGGATTTCCATTGTGCCATGCTTCGAGAGCGGCTGTCTCCATAGCAATAATTGTTTTTGTTATTGAACGCTTATCCATGATATTTTATTTAAGAATAAAAATTTTGTTTTGATAGTGAGATCCGTATTTTTATTTGATTTTAGGGCAATGGTAAATTTTTTGTAATCTGATGTTTAAACAGATTATTGCATGACTCTCAACCTGCTTTGTCTATTTTGTTATTTATTATTTACCTAAGCCGATCACATCTCTAGTCCCGATAAATCGGGAGAATACGCCATGAAATAATCATTCCCGGTTTGTATGAAATTTTATTCTTTTGGCTATTTCATGGTTTCATTTTACTGAGATTTGTTGTTTCTGTCTCAGTTTCTTATAAAACAGGCCCTTTCCCGATTACCATTTTTCCCTTAAAATATGAAAGTTTGATTTTACCTGATTGACCGATAAAATCATCCAAGCCATCCCGCTTAATGGTGCATAAATTGAAGACCTTTAAGTTGTGAGGCAGTGTGGCAGCTTTATCAGCAGAAGGAGTTAACATACTGCATGGGAAATCTCTGCAATCGGAGCAGAATTCAACTTCTTTTGATTGAGTGCAGATGTATGTTTCACAAGCGGTTTTCATGATTGGGCATTTCCCATCCATATTCCTGCATCCCTTGCAAGGCAGAATGGCTTTAGGTATTCCTTTTGAAACCAGGTACTCCATGATTTGTTCGTTATCCTTGCTTAGGTAAAATTCACAGACTCCGCAGTCTATACCGCAGGGAGCCACAAGTTTTTCTCTTTCGTTCATTTTTACAACTTTCATTGTAATATACTTTTTTGATTCAGTTTTAAAATTTTATTTCTGCAAAATTACAGAGTTAAAAAATGAGATTTATGAACCCAGGTTCATAAATTCTTGTGTAATAATTTTTTTTTGATTCTACAAAGTGCCTGAGGTGTTATCCCGACATATGAGGCAATATGATATTGCGGAATGCGCTGTAACATATCCTTGTGTTGGTTGACAAACCTTAAATATCTTTGCTCTGGATTTTCGTAATAGAAGGTGGCGAAATGGTTAACCACCCCTAAAAAGAGTTGTTCTATTGCAAGCCTGCCAAAACGGTCTCCATATGATATTTCATTGTAAAAAACCTGCAAATTATCGTAGGTGATTGAAAAAATTGTAGTGGGTTCTATTGCAGAGATGTTAAATTTTGCGGGCGTCCTTTTTAAAAAGCTTTCTAAATCGGTACAGAATGCCCCTTCATCCCTGAAGACGAAAGATCTGTCCTGTCCGTCAGCAATGAGTGAAAACCGAATGATACCCGTAGCAACAAAATACAATTTATGACAATGGTCGCCCTCCTTTAAAATCAATTCGTTTTTGTTATGGTATTCAAGTACAAACAATTTGCTGACTATTTCCAGGTCAGTTTCATTAAGGGGGATGTAATCTTTTATCCTTAAAACCAAAAAATCAAAGTCTAAAAAGGATGATGTCATTAGAATTCTTTATTTTGCAATTTATCAAGGTTGTATATGCCTTATATACACATATTTAATGTATTTTGATAAAAAGTTCTTTTGAATTTTAAGTGTTAATTTATTGTAAACTTAAAAAAAAGCCCCGAACATCGCAAATCCATGACCATAAAGAAATTAGTGCAGTTATATTGTGTTTTTGTACTTTGTACACACAGATTATTGCATTTTATAATCTATTATTCATTCAGTGGAAGTAATAAAGTTATCAAAGGAGTGCTTAAAATATAAAAATTGTGTAATAGCACTACCAGCAAAAATTGTAGTTGAAAATTTGATAAGACTTTCAGGCTATGTGTTTGAAGTTTTTTTTCTTCACTTCAAATTCCTCTCGTATTTATCAACAATCAGTTTGGCCTGTTCAAAATCCTGACTGGACACAAATACTGTTACCGAACCGGCACCACCCGGAGCTGCCCACCAGGGACCCAGGGATCCGATGATCCCATCTTTTATAAAAGCTTCAATTTTCTCGTTTTCAAGTAAACTTCTAACCATTTCTGCCTGCCAGTTTGTGCCTGCAAAAATTTCTACCGGCCGAATTTTTTTATCAGTATCCATTATTCTATAATTTAAATCGTTAAATGAAGATCGTCAATCAATCAATTATTCTTTAGGCATCGAACACTAAGACCTACTTTTTTAAATGGGGCCCCACCTGTGTACTGTAATAATTTTGAACTTTTCGCCGACATATCCATATAACTTATACCAACTTCCCATAATTCTTCCCTGAAAGTGGAAGACCACCATTGGCCATGATTGCCCATGTAGTGAAATCCATTATTTTGATTGCGCAATCCACCCGGAAGTGCAGAAAAGCCCGTTTCGTTTGTGGCACCTTTATTTGGCTTTTTCCAGTGGGCGGTACCTGCTTCTTTTAATTTCCCCCCTGCAATGGTTTTTCCGCCCAAAAAGTCCCTCAGAATAAACCACTCTTTATCACATGGAAGATGCCAGCCTGGAGGACAAGCTTGATTGGCTGTTTCCCAATCATATAACCTCCCATAAACGTCGGCATTGGCTGGATCTTTTTTATATACCCAGCTTCCGAAACTGTTTTTGTAATTCAGGTTCTCGGCCATCCAGGTTTGGGTCCCGATTTTCACAGTTTTATAAACCTGACCATCCCTTGGATCCGTAAAGGTACCTGTTTGTGCATAAGCTTCGGTACTTATGCAGACCGTAGCTAAAATCATAATTGCCAGTAAGTTTATGTATATCTTCATCTTTAATGAATTTAAGGTATCGTGAGTTTAGAGGATTATTCCGGTATATGGAATTTACTCAAAAACACCTGTTTACAGCTTAAAGATAATAAAAAATATATAAAATTGCTATATATGATCGCTGAAAAATTGATCAGTCCTTTTGTGTTAGGTACTTATTTTTAAGTATTGATTAAAACACTGACATTGGTATAATTCTCCGGAACTTGCCCCTAAATAAGGGTCCAGGGCAAGCCCTGGGGTTAATGCTATTTGTTAAATCCTTCTTCAATATTTTTTGATAAATGGCTGATAAACCTGGCCATCTCCGCACCATCAATCACATCGTGGTCAATTAGTATGCTCATTTTTAACACTTCCCTGATTTCAATTTGATCCTTAATTACCATTGGCTTTTTCAGGATGGAGCTCATTCCAAAGCAAATGGGGTGAACAGAAATGGGAACAAACCAGCCATCCACTCTGCCAATCGTGCCAAGTGATGTAAAGGCAACATTTCCCATTTTCTTGTAGGCAAGTTTGGGATGCCTCAATAAATATTTCCAAACTAATCTTCTGATAAATCCGGGAAACAGATAATACATTTTTTCGATCCGGCTTGCCTTTTTCTGAAGTACGATTTCTTTTTCAGTGAGTTTTTTGTTTTTGGCATCGCTGATTTGAAGGGCTATCGATTCAATGCTTCTTTCGTTGGCTTTTTCTATCACCAGGGGTATGGGCACTTTTTGTCCGTTCAATTCTTTTTCAACTGCGATCGAAATATTCACATCATCGAAAATGATCACATTGGTTTTGCCTAGCAAATAAGCCGCTGACGTTTCATGTTTTTTAATTGTTTTTGCGATTTCGCTGATCAGCCATGCGGTGAATGAAATTTTATCCTGTTTTCCTTTATTGTATAATTTTATATCTTCCCTGGCTTTGGTCACATCCAGTTCGATCATTCCGCACACATGGTGTTTTTGTTTGCCGATTTCACAAATATCGATGGTGGCTATTCTTGATTTTGGAAATTTGTGGATCTTATGGTTTTTCATTTCATTTTGATGCTGGTTTAGTTTGCAGGGCAAATGCATTGCAGTCAGGATGTATCCTATCTTAATACTTAAAGTCCTTTAATCCATCCTCCGTCAACAGCCAAAGAAACTCCGGTGATATAACTTGCCCGTGCACTTGCCAGAAATGTGACGGCAGCGGCGAACTCTTCGGGTTGGCCGAACCTGCCAAGTGGAATTTCACTCGTAACTTTTTTTATTTCCGGATTTGCAGCGATGAGGCTTTCAAGTCTTTTGGTTTGCGTATAGCCGGGCATTACATTGTTGACAGTAATACCATATTCCCCCAGTTCGTTCGAGAGGGTTTTTGCCAATCCAACTACCGAAGCCCTGACGGCATTTGATAATATCAGCCCATCAACCGGTTGCTTTACGGCTTGTGAGGTAATAGTGATGATTCGCCCCCAATTTTGAGCTTTCATGCCGGGCAACACTCCTTTGATCATTCCAACAGCACCTTCTAATAGCAGGCGATAGGCATTTTCCCAGGCATTTTCATCATGTTCTTCGAATTTTCCCAGTGGAGGGCCTCCTGAATTGGTTACCAGAATATCAATATTTCCCATCCTTTTTTTTACCTCGGAGAGTATGCTGTTGCGGTCAGCTTTTGAAGAAACATCACCAACAACATAATGAATAGTTGCATTTGTAATATCTGATATCTCTTTGGCTGTTTTTATCAGTTCTTCTTCGTTTCTTCCATTCAGCATAACTTCGGCTCCTTCGCGGGCGAGCTCAAAAGCGACACTTTTACCAAGGCCCTTGCTGGAAGCCATAACGAGTGCCTTCTTGTTTTTTAGTCCTAAATCCATAATTATTTTTTTAAATAATGATCCGTACCATTCAGCCAATCAAGCCTTGGCGGGGCCCAGGTGTCGGTTTCTTCAACATCCCCGATCATCAGTGCTTCATGGGGGAGATGAGCCGGGATTACGATGGTTTCACCTGCATAAACATCAAGTTGTTGTTGCTTTTTGTCGCCAAACCAAAAACGCATGGTACCCGAAGTAACTTCGGTAATTTGTTCATTTTCGTGACTGTGCAGCGGAACCACAAAGCCATCTTTGAATTTCATTTTAGCAATCATGACTTTTTCGCCAAAAACCAGTTTTCGTTTCATTTTTGGATTTACCTGTTCTTCAGGTATTTCATCCCATTTTAGTTTTTTTATCATTTCTTTATTTTAAATTCTGGTTCATTTTAGTTATGCCTGCTTGTCAGATTACCGATTAAAAAATGTGCAATCAATATAAACAGGAAGATAGGTGCGAAATTTATGAGTGTGTCACTAACTGAGTGCGATTCACTGTAAATTGCAACAAACTCATAAACAGCAACAATGATGAATGTAATGAATATCAACCAGCCAATTATGGTAATAGGGCGGTAAAATATTCCAACTCGCCTGAACCAATTAAATTTCATCCTGCTTTTAATTTATATAAGCGGAAATTATTTGGACTTATTAGAGAATCCAAAATTTTTCCCTGAATTTTTTATTAATCAAAGATGATAAATAATCATCAGTAAATCAATGAAAATGTTACGAAACAGCATGAATTGTCAATACCCGCTTATGCTCATACAAATGTTTGATTTCTTTTCGAAAGATTTAACCATACCCAGCTCAGATATGGCAGGGGGCATATATGGTAATAAGTTTTGACTTGGGTGTTGAATTTGTTTCAAATCTAAATAAGTATGTATAAAATATCGAATTAGTTCTGATTCTTGAAGTTTTCACCTATCAAGCTTAAAAAAGCAAATACCTGTCTTTTCTATAAAGAGTCATGTCAAAAAATGGTTTCCAGTGTTCACCGTGTTTTATTTCTCCCTTGCTGCAACAATGGCCTTTTTTGTTCAGGCACACACTGAACCTTGTTGCTTCATCAGGATACCAATACAATGTATTTTCAATAAGTTCGGCTTTAAATTCGCCACTCATGCCATTGGTCATATACGATCGAAAATTGAAATGTTTTTTTTCGATATCATACGAAATGACGGCCAACGCTTCATGACTAATCTTTCGATCCAATATACCTTTACTTTCAATTAAAATTATTGTTTGGTTAAGTATAATGCTGATGTTTTCAGTTTGATTAAACGTTTGTTTAATGCTATCACTTCCATAAACCCATCCACTTCCTATCCACTCACCTTCCAGAAATTTAAGTTTGCCAATTTCCTGCTGTAGCTTAGCATCTGATTCAGCGGATTGACCTGAAACAAATGAAGAAAAGATTGTAAGGAGAAGTAAGGCAAAGTATTTCTTTTTCATCTTTTGAAGCCTGGCGGATTTTTTGAAGTAAGATTTTGTCAGAATTAAGTTATTAGATATCATTATCCAGAATCAACAATTTCGATCAACATTCAACATTCAACATTCAACATTCAACATTCATCATTCATCATTCATCATTCATCATTCATCATTCATCATTCATCATTCTATCTCTAAGTATCCTTTAATGTCTTCCACATATTTTTCGAAAGCAGCCCTTCCTGTTGCTGTTATCTTGCAGGTGGTATACGGATAATTGTTTTTGAATGACTTGATAACCTCAATATAACCGGCTTCTTTAAGTTTTTTTAGCTGATGACTCAGATTGCCCTGAGTAGTTTCTGTATGCTCCTTCAGGTAAATAAAATCGGCACTTTTAACCCGCATTAAGATTGAAATAATTGCAAGTCTTACCTGGGAATTTAAAACCGGGTCCAGATTGTTAAACATGATTGTTAGTGTTTGGGTTCATTGTTTTTTAAGATATAGCCTGGAATCAGGTATCCCAGAATAATGGCAAAGGTGCTTACCAATACCTGATAAGCCTCAGGTACAAAGAGTGACAAAATTGAAAATACAAAGAAGAGTACACCACCAACCATCATCGGTTTAAATTTGATAATCAGACCGGAGACCAGTGTTCCGATTCCGGCCACTAAGAGTACAAATGGAACTACGGGTGCCTGGAGCCAGACTGCAATAAAAACGATGATGAAGAATGAGAAGCCCAGAACGATCCAAAGATTCGTAAACACTGAGTCGAGATAGGTCTGTACCGTTTTTTTACGCTCCACTTTAAAACCATAAACGATACACGCCGCGATTCCGATGACAGCCATCATTGGCCATACGTAATACCATGCTTCAATATTCGTATATTGAAGTAATATAAACTGGGTAATGCCGGCCAAGCTTACCAGCCAGCCCCAAAGCAAAAAGTAAAAACTGCCCGTTTGAACATTTGCTTTGGTTTTTTCGATGGTCTCTGCGATGATCCGTAAACTGTCCTTTGGACTTAGAGGTGAATTATTTTCCATGGTAGCTTATTTTTATGTTAATTATAATTACAATATTAATATAGTTTGTAAAACAAACCAAATAAAACTTGATAATTTTTTTATATATTTTGTTAAATGGTACAAATAGAGAGTGTTAGATTGGATGAGGTTATTTGAAATTATTTATTTCAATTTCAAATCAGTAATAATTTGATCTATTTTTTGATCCAATTGCCTGTTTAACTTTTCAAAATCTGAAACAGAATTCAATTCTTCTCTTACACTAAAATAGAATTTAATTTTAGGTTCGGTACCTGAAGGTCTTACACTGATCTTGGATCCGTCTTCGGTAAAAAATTGGAGGACATTAGATCTTGGCAGATCGATGGTTTTTTCGGTTTTGTTTGCCAGATCAAATTCTTTCTGCAATTCATAATCTTTAATACAAACCACTTTTGAATTGTTTATTTGGATAGGAGGGTTGCTCCTGAAATCTGCCATCATTTGCTGAATTTCCTCTGCGCCACTTTTTCCTTTACGAACGATTGAAATCAAAGATTCTTTGTAGAAACCAAATTCCAGGTAGATATCAATTAATAAATCGTAAATGGTTTTCCCTGATTGTGCTGCCCAAGCAGCAATTTCGGCAATGATTGCACAGGCACTCACGGCATCTTTATCCCGAATAAAATCCCCAATCATATAACCGTAGCTTTCTTCACCTCCTCCAATGAAAGTTTTAATGCCTTCATTTTTACGGATGATATCGGCGATCCATTTAAATCCGGTCAGTACATCATAGTATTCAACTCCGAATTTTACGGCCATATCCTTCATTAACTCGCTGGTCACAATTGTTTTTACAACGAATTCGTTGCCGGTTAACTTCTTATTTTCCTTCCATTTATTGAGCAGGTAGTAAGTGAGCAGGCAGGCAGTTTGGTTTCCGTTCACCAATATAAATTCACCTGAATGGTTTTTCACAGCAATTCCAACACGATCGGCGTCAGGGTCAGTTGCCATAACGAGTGAGGCTTTAACTACTTTAGCCTTATCAATTGCCATTTTTAGTGCGGCTGATTCTTCAGGATTGGGTGAAACCACCGTCGGGAAATTCCCATCCGGGACATTTTGTTCTTCGACTGAGCTGATGTTTGTAAAGCCAAATTCTTTCAGGCATTGGGGTACCATGGTTGCTCCTGTACCGTGTAATGGTGTATAAACAATTTTTATATCATGGTGTTTTTTGATGGCTTCGGGTGAAAGGCTTAATTCTTTTATTTTTGAAATATACGCCTGATCGATATCTGCGCCTATTTCGGTAATGTTCTTTTTCTTGCCCTCAAATTTAACCTGGGCTATATCTGTTATTTTAAGGGCTTCCTCAACCACATTTTTATCATGTGGCGGAATCAGTTGTGCTCCATCATTCCAATATGCTTTATAACCATTATATTCTTTTGGGTTATGAGAAGCTGTAATAATAATCCCACTTTGGCAATTCAAATGGCGTATGGCAAAAGAAATTTCTGGTGTAGGTCGAAGATTCTCAAATAAAAAAACTTTGAGGCCATTTGCAGAAAGAACATCGGCAGCAATTTCAGAAAAATATCGGCTGTTGTTTCTCGAATCATGGCCGATTACGATTTTTATTTCTTTGTTTTTTGGATAAGTTTTGATCAGATAATTGGCCAGTCCCTGTGTCGCCATCCCGACCGTATATTTGTTCATCCGGTTTGTGCCAACACCCATGATGCCGCGAAGGCCTCCGGTTCCAAACTCCAGGTTCTTATAAAATGATTCGGTGAGTTCTTCCGGTTCATCATCGATCAAATGTTGCACCTGTTTTCTTGTTTCCTGATCATAATTTTCTGAGAGCCAACTTTGGGCTTTTTTAAGAATTGCTGTTTCCTGTTTTTTCATCTTTCCTTAAATATGTTGTAAGCAGGTTTTTAAACTATCGTGCCATTGAGGTATTTCAATTTTTAGTTTTTGTTTGATTTTGGTTTTGTCGAGTAAACTATATTTGGGGCGGGCAGCGGCGGTTGGATATTCCGAACTTGTGATGGGATTTATGTTGCAATTTAATTTTTTGAGTTTCATGATATCCGCTGCAAACTCATACCAACTGCAACTTCCTTCGTTAGAATAGTGGTAAAATTCCACTCCATCAATGTTGTCTTTGATAAGTTTCAATATAACTTCCGCTAAATCTCCTGCATAGGTCGGAGATCCAATCTGGTCGTCGACAACATTTATTTGATTTTTTTCACCCGCAAGCCGGATCATTGTTTTAACAAAATTATTTCCATATTCAGAATACAGCCAGGCCGTGCGAATAATAATTGCTTTTTTACTGAATTCCAGGATTTTTTGTTCGCCCAGGTACTTGGTTTCCCCATAATAGGAATTGGGATTCGGTGGCTGATCTTCTTTGTATGGATCTTTGGAATTGCCGTCGAATACATAATCCGTAGAAATATTAATAAGGGTTGCACCTGTTTCACTTGCTTTTTTTGCCAGGTTTTCAACGGCAGTAACATTGACAAGATATGCATTTTTGCGGTCCGTCTCTGCTTTATCAACTGCTGTGTAGGCGGCACAATTGATGATGCAGTTAATGTCGTTGCTTGTTAAAAATTCACGAATTTTATTTTCGGAAGTAATATCAAGTTCTTCAATATCTGTAAAATAAAAACGGGAATTCTCAAGTTTAAATGAAACATCTTTCAAGGCTCGGCCAAGTTGTCCATTGCTACCGGTGACAAGAATATTCCTCATAAATCTTTAGACAATGGTTTTAAAGTAATCGATGGTTCTTCGAAGGCCTTCATCCAGTTTTATTTTGGGTTCCCAATTTAATTTGTTTTTGGCCAAAGTAATGTCGGGTTGACGTTGCATGGGGTCGTCTGCAGGAAGTGGTTCAAAAACAATTTTTGATTTGGATCCGGTAATCCGGATAATTTTTTCAGCCAGTTCGAGCATGGTAAATTCATCCGGATTTCCAACATTTACAGGACCTATAAAATCATCACCTGTAGCCATGAGCCTGGTCATTCCATCCAGCAGGTCATCCACATACTGGAAACTTCTGGTTTGTTTTCCATCACCATACATGGTGATGTCTTTTCCTTGCAGTGCCTGTACAATAAAATTAGAAACAACCCTTCCGTCGTTTGGATGCATCCGCGGGCCATAAGTATTAAATATCCGTATGATTTTTATTCGTACATTGTTTTGTTTGTGATAATTAACGAAGAGTGCCTCTGCACATCTTTTTCCTTCATCGTAACAGGCACGTGTTCCAATGGGGTTTACATGCCCCCAGTAGCTTTCGGGTTGGGGATGAATTTTTGGATCTCCATAAACTTCACTGGTTGATGCCTGAAGTATTTTTGCATTGATACGCTTGGCCAGTCCAAGCATATTTATAGCTCCTGCCACCGACGTTTTTATGGTTTTTATTGGATTATACTGATAATGAATGGGTGATGCAGGGCATGCGAGATTATAAATTTCATCCAATTCAATAAAGAATGGCATGGTAACATCATGCCTGATCATTTCAAAATATGGATTGTCGAGCAGGTGGATCACATTTTTCTTTTGACCTGTGAAATAATTATCAAGACAAATTACTTCATTTCCTTCGTTCAATAGTTTTTCGCAGAGGTGTGAACCCAGAAAACCTGCACCCCCGGTAACCAGTATTTTTTTCATAAGAATCGAGTTAATTATAAGATAAAGATAGCAAAAATGAGAAAGCCTCATCTTTTCGATGAGGCTTTCTGTTTATTTTTTAATACTGATCCCGATGCATGAATATTCAAATCCGAGTTTGGTAATTTCATCGGCATCATAAATGTTGCGGCCATCGAAGATCACGTGGTTTTTTAACAACTTTTTGACTTTTGCAAAATTCGGGAATTTAAATTCATCCCATTCGGTAATGATAACCAAACAATCTGCACCTTTTAAGGCTTCGTATAATCCGCTGGCATATTCGATGGTGTCGCCAATTCTGCGTTTGGATTCGTTCATTGCAACAGGATCGTAGGCACAAATGCTTGCACCGGCTTCAAGTAGTTTTTTGATTATTACCAATGAAGGTGCTTCGCGCATATCATCTGTTTTTGGTTTAAATGATAAACCCCATAATGCAATTCTTTTACCTTTCAGGTCATTATTGAAGAATTTGGCTACTTTTCGGTACATGACTGATTTTTGGTCCTCATTCACATCTTCCACTGCTTTTAAAACCCTGAGCGGATATTTGTTGTCATTAGCCGTTTTAATTAAGGCCTTCACATCTTTCGGGAAACATGACCCTCCATACCCGGCACCCGGATAAATGAATTTGGGGCCGATTCGTGAGTCGGATCCAATTCCTTTGCGCACCATATTAACGTTGGCTCCAACAATTTCGCACAAATTTGCGATGTCGTTAATAAAACTGATTTTGGTTGCCAGCATTGAGTTTGCGGCATATTTTGTCATCTCCGCAGAAATAATATCCATAAAAATAACAGGATGCCCATTCATGGTAAAAGGTTTGTAAAGTTTTTCCATCAGGGTATGTGCCTTTTTAGAATCTATTCCGACAACGATACGGTCTGGTCTCATGAAATCATCGATGGCTGCACCTTCTTTCAGAAATTCGGGGTTCGAAGCCACATCAAATTTGAGTTTAGATCCTCTTTTATCAAGTTCTCCCTGCAGCGCTGCCCTTACTTTTTCAGCAGTGCCAACCGGAACGGTGCTTTTTGTTACCATCAACAGGTAATCATTCATGTTCTTCCCAACATCTTTGGCAACTTCCAGAACAAATTTAAGGTCGGCACTTCCATCATTATCGGGAGGGGTTCCAACAGCACTGAATACAACCTGGCATCCTTCGAGGGTTGAAGCCAGATCGGTGGTAAAATGCAATCGACCTTTTTTAACGTTTCTGGAGACCATTTCATCAAGTCCCGGTTCAAAGATTGGGATAATCCCATTGTTCAGATTGTCAATTTTTTGTTTGTCGATATCCACGCAACTTACATCAATACCTACTTCAGCAAAACAAGTTCCGGTTACAAGACCTACATAGCCTGTTCCAACAATTGTAATTTTCATGGTTTAATATTTTTATTTATGTCTGTTTATTTGTTAACAAATATATATAATATTGTGTGTATGTATCCTTTAAATCTTAATTTAAATCAACAATAAATAGTGGATAAAAAGACGCAAGTCGAGTGCAGGTTGAGTTAGCAAATAACTTAGAAGTATATCGCCGAAAGTGCATTTTTATAAGTATATGCGATTACTTCAATCAAATTTCTGGATCCAGTTTTTTCCATCAGGTTTGAGCGGTGTTTTTCAACAGTACGATTGGAAATATTCAGTTTGTTTGAGATTTGCTTTATTGGCAGCCCCATACAGGATAGTCGCAAAACTTCATTCTCTCTTTTTGTAAATGTTTCGGATTGAACAAAATTATCAAGCTTAATGGCCCTTTTTAATTGATATTGTTGCTCGTATTTTTTAATACAGGTTTTTAAGTCGTCGAAATCAACGGGCTTGAGGATATAGTCAAACGCCGATGTTTTGATAGCTTTTATTGCATACTGATCGTGAGATGTAATAAAAACAAATTTTGGCAGAAAAGATTTTGAACGTAATTCATCCACGATGTCGAAACCCGAAATTAAAGGCATTTCGATATCCAGAAAGATAAGATCAGGTTTAATTTTGATCACTGTATTTACGAATGATGCAGGATCGGTTGATTTATAAACGAGTTCGATATTCTCTATTTTGCTTAGCAGAATTTCAAGTCGCTTCACTGCGATGTATTCATCGTCAATAATTGCACATTTGATAAGATTCATAATGCATATAATTAAGGGTGTATTTTAAACAGCAAAATATGTGCAAAATATCTATGTAGTTGAAAAACAGAAATTAAAAAATCAAATATGAGTTTTGACCCGTGCAATAATGGAATATATTCCCATTTTGGGAGAAAATTCGGATAAGGTTGAATGTTTACAAAAAAAACAGACCGGGATAATTTTACCCCGGTCTTTCATGTTCATTTTAGTTGTTTTTGCTAGGGGTAACCCCTTGATGAACATAGTTTTAATTTATGCCTTGTAAAATTATCCAAAGCTTCGTTGAAATTCAATGGGTAATTTCCGGCCTGATCTACGTGAATTCCGACCCATAATTTTAGTAATATATGATAAGAAAATAGAAAGCAGTGAGATGTGTCAAATAGCGGTCTTTTGTGATCTACCGGTCACGCCCAAGCGTGAGAACCCGTGACCCTCCCGCCAAAGGCGGGATGCTCTACCTTGCTGATCGGTAAATTTGAATTAAAAATGGAATAAAAAAAAGACTGCCTAAAAAAGACAGTCTTTTGTGATCCGCCCGGGGCTCGAACCCGGGACCCTATGCTTAAAAGGCATATGCTCTACCTGCTGAGCTAGCGAATCGTTTCCGATTTTGGAGGTGCAAAATTATAAAATATTTTTAAAAAACAATATTTTTATCCTAAAAATTATTGTAAAATTCCTTTGCCTTCCCTGATAATCATCACTTCTTCCGTAGTGCAATCAACAATGGTCGAAGGCAGATTACCTCCGTATCCCCCATCAATTACAATATCGACCAGGTTTTTATATTTTTCATAAATGAGTTCGGCGTCAGTGGTATATTCTAAAATTTCGTCTTCATCATAAATGGATGACGACATGATCGGATTTCCTAATTCCTGCACTATTTCATGGGAAATATTATTGTCAGGTACACGTATACCTACCGTTTTTTTCTTGCTCTGAAAAAGTTTGGGGACTTTATTGTTTGCTTCTAATATAAAGGTAAAAGGACCCGGCAGATTTCTTTTCATCAGTTTGTAAATCTCATTGCTGATCGGAAGTGTGAAGTCGGAAATGTGACTCAGATTGGAACATACGAATGAAAAATTTGCTTTTTCTTTTTTGATCCCTTTAATCTGTGCAATTCGTTCCACCGCTTTTGTTTTATAAATATCACATCCCAGACCATAGACGGTGTCGGTTGGATAAATGATGATACCTCCATCATTTAAGCATTCCACAACTTTATGAATATGGCGCGGGTTCGGATTGTCGGGGTGAATTTTCAGCAACATAATAAAAAAATAAATGTGATAAAAAAAAGGGTAAGCTACTTACATCGCACCGCTACAACCGTCTACCCTTGCTTCCTTCCGGACCTGGGGGAGTTCAACAGGAGCTGGTCGTATAAGACTTACCCTCTGCAAAACTACAAATATGTTGAGATTCGTACAATGTTTTTTTAATTTTTCTTTTAATTTAGTAAGTTTGCAATTATTAATCACCCTTTAAATTCAATCATTATGGAAGAAAATCAAACTTCATCATTTAAAGTAGCTTTAAATTATGCATTGATTACAGGAGCTTTGCTCATTATTTTGGATTTGATATTTTATGTGATGGACACACCCATCCGAAGCGAGATCAGGTTTATTTCATGGTTAATTTACCTTGGAGGTATCATCTGGGGGCAAAAAGTATTCAGGGATGTTCATTCCAACGGATTAATAACTTATGGCAAATCGTTTTCTGTGGGTTTCACTGTTGGGTTTTTTGCGGCATTATTGGTAGCGGTTTACACCTTTGTATTCATTAAGTTTTTCGACAACGAGGTTATTCGTCAGTCACTTGAAACTGCAGAGCAACAATTGCTGGAGTCAGGCGACCTGAACGACCAACAAATTGACCAGGCTCTTTCAATGACTGAGAAATTTACAACACCATTTACCATAGCAGCAGGTGCCCTTGTTTTTGGAACGATTGGAATTACCATATTATCGTTGATAACATCAATCTTTATTCGTAAGGAAGAAAATTTGTAAATCATAGTAAATGGATATATCGATAATCATTCCCTTTTTGGATGAGGAGGGATCAATTCAGAAATTGAGTGAATGGATAGAGAAAGTTATGTTGAAACATAACTTTACGTATGAAATTATTTGGGTTGATGATGGAAGTACTGATACTTCATGGGAAATTGTCGAAAAACTGGCATCTCAAAATAGTGTAAACAAAGGCATCAGATTCAGGAGGAATTATGGTAAGTCGGCAGCTCTAAATTCTGGCTTCGAAGCTTCAACGGGTGATGTTGTGATTACCATGGATGCTGATTTACAAGACAGTCCTGAAGAAATTCCGGCACTGTATGATTTAGTAATGATTGATGATTTTGACCTGGTATCGGGCTGGAAACGAAAACGGCATGATCCAATTTCCAAAAGATGGCCCTCAAAATTGTATAACTGGACAAATAGAAGGATTACTGGTATTCATCTGCATGATTTTAATTGTGGTTTGAAAGCTTATAAAAAAGCGGTGGTTAAGAATATTGAAATTTATGGCGAGATGCACCGATTTGTGCCTGTAATTGCCAAATGGGCAGGGTTTACAAAAATTACAGAAAAGGTTGTCTCTCATCAAAAACGGGAGTACGGCAAAACCAAATTTGGATTGGAGCGATACAGCCGGGGCTTTTTAGATCTAATTTCAATCACTTTTGTTTCCAGGTTTGGGAAAAGGCCCATGCATTTGTTTGGTTCACTTGGTGCCATTCTATTCACCATCGGATTTGGAATCGCATTTTATCTGGCGTATGCTAAATTATTTATGCTCGAATACCAGATGACCGCTCGACCTATCTTTTATTTTGGGATTCTTGCCATGATTTTAGGAACCCAGTTATTTATGACCGGTTTTATCGCCGAAATGATTTCAAGAATATCTCCGGAACGAAATAAATATCAGGTAGTTAAAAAAATCGGGATCGGTTAATCTTTTATACGAATGATGAAACCAAAGCGTGTTGTGATTGTAGGATCGGCTCATCCCCTGAGAGGTGGGGGGATCGCCACCTTTAATGAACGACTTGCCAGCGAATTTGTTGAACAGGGTTATGATCTGCATATAGAAACCTTCAAGCTTCAGTATCCTTCCCTCTTATTTCCGGGTAAAACACAATATTCGGATGAGGCTGCACCTGAAAATTTAAAAATTAATGTTAGCCTGAATTCAATTAATCCGATTAGCTGGTTTAAAGTTGGCAATCGTCTTCGAAAATTAAAACCTGACCTGGTAGTGATGCGTTTTTGGATTCCTTTTATGGCACCATGCTTAGGAACTGTTGCCAAAATTGTCAGGAAGAATAAACATACCAGGGTCATTGCAATTGTTGATAATATTATACCGCATGAACAACATGCAGGTGATCGAATGCTGGCTCATTATTTCGTAAAAAATGTGGATGCATTCGTCACCATGTCGCGTTCGGTATTAAAAGAATTGGAATCATTTGATCAGATCAAACCTAAGAAATACACCCTGCACCCTTTGTATGACAATTTTGGAACGCCTGTAAAAAAAGATATGGCCAGACAGAGGTTAAAGCTGGATGAAAAAACCCATTATCTGCTTTTTTTTGGTTTTATCAGGCCTTACAAAGGGCTCGATTTGTTGTTAAAAGCCATGGCGAATGAATGGATAAAAACACAGCCTATAAAACTGATTGTTGCCGGAGAGTTTTATTGCGACCCCAAACCTTATCTGGATTTGATTGAGCAATTGAACCTGAACGATAAAGTGATCATGCATACCGATTTTATCCCAAACCAAGAGGTCGTTAATTTCTTTTGTGCCGCTGATCTGGTGGTTCAGCCTTACAAAACAGCTACACAGAGTGGTGTAACCCAAATCGCCTATCATTTTGATAAACCGATGATTGTTACCAATGTGGGGGGCTTGTCCGAAACCATCCCTGATCAAAAGGTGGGGTATGTTGTGAATGTTGATCCGGACGAAATTGCACTCAGGATCAAAACATTTTTCCAGGAAAATAAATCCGCTGAATTTATGGCCAATATAAATGAGGAAAAGAAAAAATATTCCTGGTCAGAAATGCTTCATGTTTTTGAGAAGCTGTACAATTCCATTCCAAAAAATTAATTCGGCTTTTCCCCTTTTATTGAAAACTTAACATCAATTGTTAATAATTGAAGAAAGTCAATTATTAATTAAAATTTTAATCAATTATCTTTGTCAACATTAAAAGGTTTAAGCTTGTATCGAAAATTAAACTGAATTACTAAATACATTGTCATAGCAGAAAGAACGATGAAAATTAAAAAAGCCATTCGCGAATCGATTGATGTTAAGGAGGCAATCTTGTCATCTGTGGAATTGGTTCATAATATTCAGAAAGGGGCCGATATATGCATTAAATCATTAAAGCATGAGGGCAAAATTCTGATATGTGGTAATGGAGGAAGTGCCGCTGATGCACAGCATATTGCTGCCGAACTTAGCGGGCGGTTTTATTACGACAGAGAACCTCTTGATGCAGAGGCCCTACATGTAAATACGTCTTATCTGACCGCAGTCGCAAATGACTATTCATACAATGAAATTTATGCCAGGCTGATCAGGGCAAAAGGTAAAAGAGGAGATGTTTTAATCGGAATTTCAACTTCCGGAAACTCGGAAAATATAGTTAAAGCCCTGGAAACAGCTCGTAGTATCGGGATGATAACAATCGGGTTGACAGGAGATAGTGGCGGGCAAATGAAAAATTTAACCGATATACTGATCAATATACCTTCGAAAAACACTGCGAGAATTCAGGAAGCCCATATTCTCGTCGGACATATACTATGCGAACTAATTGAAGCTGAAATGTTCCCCGGATAATGATTGAAGCAATATTTTTAGCAGACGATAAAATAACAAACAGAACAGGCATAAATGGGGGTCACCCTTTATCTTTGCTTGATATTAATAATAAACCCTTGATTGAATACCAGTTGAATTATTTGGATAACTGGAATGTTGAACATTTGATTATCGCACTCAACGAAAGAGATAGCGAAATTGAAAAGCATTTGGGCGATAAATATAAATCGATACATATCGAATATATTGAAGGGCTGGACAAACTTGGATCAGGAGGTGCCATAAAAAAAGCATTTGAAAAAGTTACCTCGCCCAATGTTTTTGTTTTTAGAGGGAACACTTTTTTTGATGTGAGCCTGAGAAGGTTCTTTAATTTTAAGCGGATTAAGGAAACTTATTTGGTTATTGCCCTGCGTTTTATAACCGAAGATAATGTAGAAGGTGCAATTGAAGTTGACTCGGATTCAAAAATTATTGACTTTGTTGAAAAAGTTGACCCTTATGGCGAGGTTTATATTAATGGAGGAATTTATTGTGTCAGTGCTGCATATGTTAAGAATAAAAATCTGCCTGATCAATTTTCTTTCGAGGAAGATTTAATAAAAAAATATTATAAAGCGGATTCATTTTATGGATTTAAATGTTATTCATCATATATAGATGTAGCATCAGCCGAAGACTTAAACAAAATTGAAAGTGAATTTAGAAGATTACCATATTGATAAAAGTTGGACGCTCTTCCTCGATCGTGATGGTGTTATTAACCGACGACTTGAGGATGATTATATCAAAAAACCCTCCGAATTTGTTTTTCTGGATGGAGTGCCGGAGGCAATTCGAATATTAAGTGGGGTGTTCGGAAAAATTTTTGTGGTTACAAATCAGCAGGGGATCGGCAAGGGATTGATGAATGAAGCAGATTTAATATCAATTCACGCTTACATGATAAAAAATATTGAAAAAAGAGGCGGGAAAATTGATCAGATATATTTTTGCCCCGAATTGGATGGAGTTAATCATCCAGACAGGAAACCACAAATAGGGATGGCCCTTAAAGCTAAACAGGATTACCCTGAAATTGATTTTTTAAAATCGATCATGGTAGGCGATTCCTTATCTGATATGGGATTTGGCAGGAGGGCAGGCATGAAAACCGTATTTATTGGAGAAATAAAATCTAATTGCAACGAAACATTGATCGATTATAATTTTATGTCATTGTTAAAATTTGCAAATGTATGTAAAGGTCTTAAATAAGAATTTATCAATAATCAATAATCATTTAAGTGACACCACAACTCATTTTAGTAAGTTTTCTTTTATACACTTTGTTATTGTTTGTCATATCCTGGTTTACCTCCAGAAAATCAAACAATGAAGCTTTCTTCTTGGGTAACCGACAATCTCCCTGGTATGTGGTTGCATACGGAATGATTGGTGCTTCATTGTCAGGTGTGACTTTTATTTCTGTTCCGGGTTGGGTCGGCGATACGCAGTTTTCATATATGATGGTGGTGCTTGGTTATGTGCTGGGATATATTGTTATTGCAACAATTCTTTTGCCGCTTTATTATCGATTGAACCTGACCTCGATATATACCTATCTTCAGCAGCGTTTTGGTTTTTGGTCGCATAAAACAGGTTCGTTTTATTTCTTACTATCAAGAGTAATCGGTGCCTCTTTCCGCATGTTTTTGGTGGTAAATGTTTTACAGATATTTGTATTTGATGCATATCACATCCCCTTTGTCGTAACGGTTATCATTTTTATTGCATTGATAATCTTATACACCTTTAAGGGAGGGATAAAAACCATCGTATGGACGGATACCTTGCAAACTACATTTATGCTTTTTGCAGTCGTATTTGCAATTGTCGTGATCGTACGGCAGATGGATTTTAACTTTTGGGGGATCACAAAAGAGGTATTAAATTCAACATACTCGAAGATCGTTTATACAGAATGGCAGGATGCAAGATATTTTCTGAAGCAGTTTCTGAGTGGTGCCTTTATTGCCATTGTAATGACCGGGCTAGATCAGGATATGATGCAAAAGAATTTAAGTTGTAAAAAATTATCTGACGCCCAAAAGAACATGATCACACTGAGCCTGGTCCTTGTTATTGTTAATTTTTTGTTTTTATTTCTGGGTGCCATTTTATTTATTTTCGCAGAAAGCAACGGAATTGCTATCCCTGAACTTACAGATAATTTCTTCCCAACCGTTGCCCTCAAGCATTTAGGAGCCTTTACCGGAATTATATTTATCATTGGATTAATATCAGCAGCGTATTCAAGTGCAGATAGTGCCCTGGCATCTTTAACCACATCCTTTAGTGTAGATTTTCTGATGATTGAGCATCGAAAGATAGACGAAGCAAAAAAAATCAGGATCAGGAAAATTGTCCATTTTTCCATTGCCGGGCTTGTAGTGCTTGTCATTGTTGGTTTTAGGGCCATTAATGATCAGGCCGTGATTTCAAAATTATTCACCATTGCCGGGTACACCTATGGACCTTTACTTGGACTATTCGCATTTGGCCTTTTTTCTAAAAGGGCAGTTAAAGATAAATGGGTACCCCTTATTGCATTGCTTTCTCCAATTATTTGTTATATTGTGAGCGAAAATTCCACGCAATGGTTTAATGGTTATCATTTTGGTTTTGAGTTGCTTATTCTTAACGGGATATTAACTTACATAGGTTTATATTTATTGTCGAACAGTACAAAATTTTCTTAAAATGAACAATTTACGTTTTAAAGCAGTTGAAGCTACATTATCCAGAAAAGCTAAAAAAATTACTCCACCAGCTGAAAAATTATCAGAATACTTTGGGTCATTAACATTTAACAAGAAAGCAATGCGCGAATTTTTGCCGGTTGATGCCTTTGATAATATTATTAATGCGATTGAAAGTAATGATAAGATTGAACGTGGTATGGCCGATCAGATTGCTGCTTCGATGAAGGCCTGGGCCATCAGCCATGGTGCGTCTCACTATACGCACTGGTTTCACCCGCTAACGGGTTCAACTGCAGAAAAACACGATTCGTTCATGCATCCAATCGAAGAGGGGAGGGCCATTGAAAGATTTAATGGTACTGAGCTTATTCAGCAGGAACCAGATGCTTCATCTTTTCCAAGCGGTGGTATCAGAAATACATTTGAGGCAAGGGGTTATACCGCCTGGGATCCAACCTCTCCTGCTTTCATCATTGATGACACGCTTTGTATTCCTACGATTTTTGTGTCCTATACCGGGGAAGCCCTCGATTTTAAAACACCCCTGTTAAAATCATTAAATATTATTGATAAAGCAGCAGTAGAGTTTTGTAAGCTGTTTGGGAATACTGTAACGAAAGTAACTCCAACTCTCGGCATTGAACAGGAATATTTTTTGGTCGATTCTGCCTTATACGCAGCAAGGCCCGATATGGCACTGACAGGCAGAACCGTTTTTGGACATGCATCTGCAAAAGACCAACAGCTTTCTGACCATTATTTTGGAACCATTCCAGAAAGGGCATTGGAGTTTATGAAAGATTTAGAAATAGAATCCTACAAACTTGGTATTCCATTAAAAACCCGTCATAATGAAGTGGCCCCAAACCAATTTGAATGTGCCCCGGTTTTTGAGGAGGTAAACCTGGCCGTTGATCATAATCAGTTACTTATGCATTTGATGCAACGACTGGCAAAACATCACGACCTGACCGTTTTATTGCATGAAAAACCTTTTGCCGGAGTAAACGGATCGGGAAAACATAATAACTGGTCGATGATGACTGATACGGGGGAAAACCTGCTTTCGCCTGGCAAAAACCCAAAATCGAAACTGAGGTTTATTGCTTTTCTGGTTAATGTTTTAAAAGCCATTAGCACAAATCCTGATTTGTTAAGAGCAAGTATAGCCTCTGCGGGTAATGATCATCGTTTGGGCGGACATGAAGCTCCACCCGCCATCATGTCGGCATTTATCGGTGCGCAGCTTTCAAAAACGCTTGACGATATTGAAAAAACAGGTGCTTTTTCAAAATCTGCAGAAGTGGATCACAATATATTAATCCCAAAGATACCAGAAATACTCCTCGATAATACCGACAGAAACCGAACCTCGCCATTTGCATTTACAGGTAATAAATTTGAGTTCAGGGCAGTGGGGTCGGCTTCAACTTGTGCCAAGCCCATGATTGTTCTGAACCTGATGGTGGCAGATCAATTAAAAAAATTCAATGCTGAAGTTGAAGAATTGGTTAAACAAAAATTTAAGAAAAACGATGCCATATTTAAAGTCGTAAAACAATACATTAAGGATTCAAAAAAAATCAGGTTTGAAGGTAATAACTATGGTGCAGACTGGCTGAAAGAAGCCAAAAAAAGAGGATTGTTAAACATTACTGCAACCCCGCCTGCGTTAAATGCATATATTTCAGATGAAACCATCGACTTATTCGAACGGAATAATGTTCTGACTGCAAAGGAAATGGATGCCAGGTATAAAATCAATCTGGAAAACTATACAAAAAAGATTCAAATTGAATCCAGGGTAATGGGCGATTTGGCGAAAAATCATATCATCCCAATTGCGATCAGGTATCAAAATACCTTGATTGAGAATACCCTTGGCCTAAAGCAGGTTCTGGATGAAAAAACCTATGTCGGCCTTTCAAAAGACCAGGTACAGACCATCAAAGATATATCTGAACATATCTCTCAAATAAAATTGAAAACCGATGAAATGCTTGAGGAAAGAAAGATAGCCAATAAAATCGAATGTGAGGAATCGAAAGCCAATGCCTATTATCAGAATGTATTTCCTTATTTTGAGATTATCAGAAGGCATGTGGATAAGCTTGAACTTTTGGTTGACGATGAACTCTGGCCATTGCCAAAGTATCGCGAGCTATTATTCTTAAAATAGTATGCTTATCTTTATAACATTAAAAAGCTCAGGCCATGAAAATAAAAAGTGTTCTAATAATATTAATTGCCCAGTTTCTTTTTCTGCATTCGTGGGCACAAATTAAGGTTTATCCGGTTGCCAATGCGAATACGCTGAATGCTAAAGATGGGTTGTTCTACTTTTTGCCGCGTACTGTTCTGAAAATAGATGTTATTGCTGAATTAGAGGAGGATATTCCGGGTCCCTTGCACGCTTATGCTGAAAAATATATGGGACTGGCTGAAGTGATCGAAACACCTTCGAAGCATTACAAAATAAAAGAAATCAGGATCGGGACCATCTCACAACCAGACCCGGAACAATCTTACTTTGTGCATGTGGATAGAAAGTCCAAAGAAGATAAATCGCTCTTTTTACGATTGACCAAATCAGGGATCATAAAGGGGGTGAACTTTATGGATAATGCGGGTGAACTTGAATATCAGCAGATAAAGGTAAATCTGGATTCAAATAAAGAAAAATCATTGTTCAATTATTTTGCGGATCAGAATTTTTATCAGCATATGGATACCATCGTAAGAAGGATCAGTGTTGATACTGTTTCGTATGAGCGATACTTTTACAATACAAGCTGGTTAAAAAAAGATTTGGAACAAAAAGCAAGAGAAGCTTCGGATTATCTGGCGAAAATACGCGAAAACAGGTTTTTGTTATTAACAGGATACCAGGAAACCAATTACGCAGGCAGTATGCAATACATGGATGGGCAACTAAAGAGGATGGAATCTGAATATCTTTCTTTGTTCACCGGAAGAACACGCAAAGAATTGTTGTTTAAATCATATGTCTATATCCCGTCGAAAAATGCAAGTGGGAACCAGATGGTTTTCAGGTTTTCCGAGGCCGAGGGTTTTATGGTTAAAAATTCATCGCAGGGTAGTGCGGTTACCCTTAAACTGATCCCCGAACAGAATTCATTTGCTGCCGATCGTTTTGTGCAAAAATCAAACGATATCATTGATGGCGAGCTTAGCGGATATTATTACCGCATTCCTGAACAGGTAAATATTCAGGTGCTGTACAATGGTGAAATTATTCATGAAAGCAGTAAAATTATTAATCAATTTGGAATTGTAGCCCAAACGCCATCTGTTAAGGCAGAAATAGAATTTGATACTGAAACAGGGATGGTTAAGAGTATCAGGTTGAGATAGTTTAGTCGAAGCTATTTATTCCTGCCAGGATCAGTTATCTTTTATAGATGATTTAAGAATACCTGATTTGATCGAAAAAAGTTTAAAGTTGTTTTTTCCCGGTTCCCATTCATCTTGTATCCAATGAAGGTGCCTGGATAATATTTGGATGACTTCATCCGGCTCCTCAGATGATATTTTCACCGGAATAAAGTGTTTGTTGATCAGGCTGATGTTTTTGCCAAATTGTTTTGAAACCAGTACGTTTACTCCGTTTAGCTTAAGAAAATCGATGATGGCCTTGCCCTTTTTTTTCGATCCGTGCATGGTTTCTTTATCCAGCGATTTGTATTGATTAATGTGTGCTGATACAAAGGTGATATCATTTTCGTCCTGTTTGTATATCAGGTATTTATCAGCATCCCCAAAATGTTTCTTCTCGAAATGATGATCGTTATTTACTGCAAATGCAAATTTTAATATCATGATTGATCATTTATTTGGTGGCCTTAAGTAAACGAACATATTTTTTTAAATAATAGGTTTCGTTAAAATCAGTAAAGCCATAATTGGATAATATTTGTTTCCAGTCTTTTTCAATAAAATCGAAAGCATATTTACATTCAACTTTCTTAAAAATGTACCTGTGTAAAGCTGGCATTGTGGCCATGTCAAATTCAGCAAAGTCAAGTATAAAAAATGATCCACCGGGTTTTAGGTGTTTGTAAACATTGTTCAAAACATTTTGTCTTATTTCATGAGGAAACCCGTGTAGAACAAAGCTGATCAGTATTTTATCGAATTGTTGTTTCAGATCGAAGTCGATATCGATTCTTTGCCTGATAAACTGAGCCCGTTCATCACCTCCGAATTTATCAAGAAATTGTTGCTCCATTAATTCGGATATGTCGAGACCCGTGATTTTACCATTCGCTGAGAGATATGAAGTAATCATTTTGGCATTTCTACCGGTGCCGCATCCGAGGTCAAGTATATGATCCGAACCCAGGACACCCATGTTTTTTACGGCTCTGGCAATAAATCCACGATACAACCCAAACGAAAGGGTGTTCATTAATTTATCATAATGCTTTGCAGTAAAAGTCGTCAGTTCTATCCCTGAATCAGGGTAAATTTTGTTTTTCATAAAAAATAATTTAAGCGTTTTCTGATCTTAATCGCAGTAATGGATGATGAAACTACTATGGCAATTTATTAAGCAGATGTTCTGATTTACCATTTATTCTGCAAATATAATGCACATATGTTCATAATACAAGTTTATATTTAAATATTTCTATATTTAATATATATGCTTATCACTTAAGATAAATAGATGAGAAATAATGGTTGTTTGATTTTTCGATTATCGCCATTTAACACGTAAGCCCCTTGTTTGCCTATCCAATTGTTTAGGGATAATTTGTTTGATGGATTCATGAATGATGTCAATTAGTTTTTCTTTTGCAAAACTTACATGCGTTACTATGCTCACTTCCCGGCTGGGTTCAGGCTGATTGAATCTTTTGCTATGTAATTTATCATTCTCATTTATGACTGCAAGTTCGGGGATTAGTGTGATCCCGATTCCTTTATCCACCATGTGTTTAATTGTTTCGATGGAACCACTTTCGTAGAAAAAGTTTTTATGACTTTTGTAGCCTGAATAATTGCATACTTCAAGGGCTTGTTCCCTGAAGCAATGCCCTTCGCTTAATAATAACAGCTCTTCTTTTTGAATATCAGAACCATTGATGAATTCTTTTTTCATCAATTCATGTGTCTCATATAAATAGAGTACAAATGCTTCATTGTAAATGGGCACCTCTTTTATGGTAGGTTCAAGCAAAGGAGTAGCCAATATCCCCATGTCAAGTTGTTCATTCTTAAGCTGCTTTACAATTTCCAGGGTTTGCAATTCTTTGATATTTAAAATCGTTTTTGGATATTGTTTGGTAAAGCTATTTAAAAATGCGGGTAATATGTAGGGTGCAATTGTCGGGATAATGGCAAGGGTGAATAATCCTTCAATTGATTCCTTTTCGTCAGATACCATCGTTTTCAGATGTTGAACTTCCCGTATAATATTTTTTGCTTTTTCGATAAAAGGAATTCCTGCTTTGGTTGGTTTCAATGGTACTTTCGATCTGTCAAACAGGAGGATGCCTATTTCTTCTTCGAGCTTTTTAACCTGCATCGTAAGGGTTGGCTGTGTAACAAAGCATTTTTCGGCTGCTTTTACAAAATGCCTGGTCGAATTCAGGGCTGTTACATATTCGAGTTGCTGTATGGTCATGAATATAGATATAAACTATACAAATATAGAAAATATTGATTTGATTTATAATAATTCTGCAATTATCTTTGTTTTATCAAATTTTTAGAAAAATAAAGCGAAAAAGAAGAATCACAACAAATATTTATTAATCATTAAAAAATTAGCAAAATGGAACAAGAATTATTGAACACAAGCATGCCCAGAATCGGAGATATTGCCCCGGATTTTAAAGCAGTTACAACAAAAGGCCCGATCCAATTTTCGGAATTTGCCAAAGACAAGTGGGTGGTATTATTTTCACACCCAGCCGATTTTACTCCGGTATGTACCACTGAAATGAGTGGTTTTGCAGAGCGAAAATCAGAGTTTGATGCATTAAATGCAGAATTAGTAGGCTTAAGTATTGATAGTATTCACTCTCATCTGGCATGGGTTAGCAATGTAAAGGAAAAAACTGGAGTTTATTTTGATTTCCCGATTATCGCGGATATTGATATGAAGGTATCGAAACTCTACGGGATGCTTCAGCCAAACGAAAGTGAAACTGCAACTGTAAGGGCGGTATTCTTTATTGATCCGTCCAAGAAGATTCGTTTGATTATGTATTATCCACTGAATGTGGGAAGAAATATGGATGAAATCTTAAGGGTACTCGAAGGATTGCAGGTAGCTGATAAATACAAGGTTGCTTTGCCATTAAACTGGAGAAAAGGCGAAAAAGTAATCGTGCCACCGCCAAAAACACTGGATGAAATGAATGCCCGTGTTGCTGATAAAAGTCTTGAAATGGTAGATTTTTACCTGGCTAAAAAAAGCATTTAATTAATCACTGAAGATTGTTAACAATTCATTATAGATAAAAACAGCGGCAGCAAAATTGATCCAATTTTGCTGCCGCTGTTTTTATTTGTAAATATTGTTTATTTGCCAATAATAATGGGGCTTAATTCTTCCTTTAATCTTTCGTATTCAGCTTCATCAATAATTCCCAAATCAAGTAATTCTTTGGCTTCTTTTAATTTGGCGATTGCTTCATCTCTGGTCATCGGTGCATTTTGGCTTTTAATTTCTCCTGCAATTACAGCTTTTTCGTAATCTGTTACCGACATATATTTATTAATGCCGAAAGCCCTGTCATTAGGTTCTCCCAGTAATACTACAACCGCCAGTGGTTTTTTCTTACTTCCTTTATGAGTTACCTTCATTTCGCGAATAACAACAATTTCGTTTTCCATTTCCGCTCCTGCATTATCTTCCGATTCACCTGCCAGCGCATTTAAAACGTTTCCAACACCTGCGGGCCTGCCCATAATAATGGTTGTAAAACTACTTTTTGTTTTTGAAACTGCTTTGCCTGCACGAACTGTATTTCCGGCGCCAACACCGGTGGTTGAAGTAATACTACCGGCAGGAGCACCAATTACCAGTGTATCGCCTATTCGCATGATGGTTCCGTCAGCTGCTGTATATTCGAGTATTCTTGTGTTATTTTTTATGTCCTGAAATACTTCGATGTTGTTACAATCATCAAAGGTGAGTTTTTCGATGATGTCCTGTGCGTAAGAAGTTGTTGTAATGAATACAATAAAAATTATTAAAAGTTTTTTCATATTTCCTTTATTTGGTTTAACAAAGATGCTTAAACCAAATATAGGAAATAATTTAATGCTTTTTAATCGAATTTAAAGAATCGGGAGCCCTCGTTAACAATGATGTGAAAATTTTCAGAGGTCAATTATTATGAATTAGCCCAATCTGCAATTTTTTGCATGGCCTGGATTACAGAAAAACAGTGGTTCTCTGCAAAATTATCAGGCAGTTTTTCATTTAATGGTATGGTTTCGCTGGTGGATAAGGCCTTTGCCCCGTCGAAGTTTACATAGGCCAATCTTGCAGTCAATTCTTCAGGTGGGCGCTGAAAAGCTTCACCAGGCAATATTGCCACTCCCGAATCTTTGAGTAATCGTTCGCAGAGTACTTTACTGTTTGTAATTCCTTTTTCTTTGAGTTTGGCTGCAAGTGGTGTAAAATCAATAAATAAATAAAATGCTCCATCAGGGGTATGAACCTGTATGCCGGCTTTCCTAAGAATTGCAGTGCTTTTGTTTGCCAGATGTTCAAGTATTCGGCGGGCGTGCCATAAATAGCGCTCAATTAAAATCCCACCTTTAAATGCTCTTACTGCTGCATATTGAATGGGAGCACTCACTGAGGTATAGGTTTCGCTGGCTACTGCCGACATGGCGTTCATCAACCATTCATAATTGGATGGGAAGGCAAAAGTTCCCAATCTCCATCCACCGGCTCCACACCATTTAGACAATCCTGAACTGATTATCGTGCCTTCGGGGTAGAAACGGGCAATAGATACATGTTCTCCTTTAAAATGTAATTGGCCATAAATTTCATCTGATAAAATGATCATTTCATGTTTCTTGGCCACTTTTGCAATTTTTTTGAGTTCTTCTGCAGAATAGGTTCCACCATCGGGATTTGATGGATAATTTAAAATCATTAATCGGGGTTTATAGGTGTCATGTTCCCTGGCTAAAAATTCACTGAGTTGTTTAGCCGTTAATCTCCATTTGTTTTTCGAAGTTGTGTGAATTAATCGAATATTACGACCGATGATTTTCGCCTGTGGAGCATACGAAACCCAGCATGGGGTAGGAGTGATAATATCTCCATAATAGACCAGGAGTAAAATAAACATTAATTCTTTTGAACCCGGCCCGATAAGCACGTTATTGGCCTTAATATCTACATTGTCTTTTTGTCGGTGAAAATGTGCCACAGCCTGTCGCAGAGCTTCCAAGCCTTTTACATTCAGGTAATCTTTTTCGTGTGCATGCATTCTTAAGGTTTCTACTACGGGTGCAGGAACCGGAAATGGGGATTGACCAAGCCCCAATGGATAAATTGTTTTACCGTTACCGTTCAGTTTTTTACTTAATTCGTTAATTGCCAGAGTTGGAGATTGTTCGATTCCCCTGATATTCAAGTTTAAGCTGATAAAATTTTTATTCTTCATTGGTCTGTTTTTTGTGATTTTATGGTTTTTTTTAACTGGTTATTCATGTCTTATAGGTTTATTTTTCCTAATCCCTCATGCGAAGATGGGTACATGATTCCATCCTTCAACTTAAAAAGATTTATAAATGGATCTTCCAGTAAATCCAGATGTCCATCCAAATCTGCATATTCGATGTTTGGCCGACTGAGTGCAAAATGCAATCCGGCTGATATTCCCAGCGCACATTCGTCGATGCACCCAACCATGACTTCCATGCCTGCAGCTTTTGAGACTGAATTAATATGCAGTGATTCGAGCAAGCCGCCTACTTTCATCAATTTTATATTCACCATATCGATTATATTGTTGCTAACCAATCGGTAAGCATCATTTAAGGATTTGATGCTTTCATCAGCCATCACAGGTACTTTAACATTCCGTGTGATTTGCCCGAGCGTATCATCATTGTTTTTTTGGCTGGGTTGTTCAAAAATTTCAATGCCGGCTTTCATTGTTGCTGCAATAAAATCAATGGATTCTTTTACAGAATAACCCTGGTTTGCATCAAATCGAAGCAGGAAATCATTTCCGTAAGTCTCCCTTAATTTTATAACCTTTTCAATATCTTCATGCATATTTAGGCCACCTTTTAATTTCAGGATAGTAAATCCTTTCTTAAAATAGTAACCAGCCTGATCGAGGGTTTGCTTAAGTGGCATTATACCAATCGTAATGCTCGTTGGTATTGAATTTCTGAATCCGCCAAGTAACTGATAAAGCGGTAGTTTTGCCTTTCTTGCCATCAAATCATAAAGGGCTATATCAACCATGGCCAAAGTTGAAGAGGTCGTTTTTAATTGTTGTTTAAGTTGATGGTTAAATCGGGCTATTTGAAAGGGCGATTCTCCTTTAAGTAGGTCAATAATAATATTTTCGATATTTTGTATAACATCTTCAGCTGTTTCACCGGTAACTTCACGATCTGGTGCAGAACAGCCCCAGCCGGTCAGTCCGGTATCAGTATTTAGTTTAAGAATGATGTTAGTGGTCTGGCTGATTGTTTCATATGCGATCGTATAAGGTTCTGCCAGGGGCATATCCAATCTGAAATATTCAATATTTGTGATTTTCATTTAATATTTATTTTGGTATAGTTTATCAGTTGGCGTATTTTTAATGGTTTCAACAAATTCCGCTAATTTTCGAATCATAATTTCCCACATCTTTTTCCCTTTTTCTGCGGTGCCCAAAGTGGCATTTCCCATCACCCCGGAAGATGTTAAGCGCTTTGTATGTACATACCAGCTTACCCCCCTGTCAGAAGTAAAATCCAGGAATTCATTTTCCAAATCGAGCGTGGCATCAACCGCTTTACTCATATCAACCAGTTCCGGCCTTATAGCCAATGACGTACTTGTTTCAATCTCACCAGCATGTATATCATTCTGGGTTTCAATCAAATTGTATAAATCGATATCGCTGGTTTCACCGGTTTCAACACAAACAAATATTTTTGCATCCCGGTTTATCATCTGAGCTGCATATTTTAGGGTAGGTGCATTATCGCCATGGCCATTCAGAATTACGATTTTTTTTATTCCATTATGTGCAAGGCTCATCCCGATATCATAGACGAGTGCCGATAGTGAATTATTGGAGACACAAACAGTGCCTTTAAATTCGCTGTGATGATAAGAAACTCCATACGGGATGGGCGGAAGAACAAAAGGTTTGGGATCCTGACAGGCTTCTGCAACTTTTTCGGCCAGATAATTCGCATCGAAAAAGTCTACGTCAAGGCTAAGGTGCGGGCCATGTTGTTCGATGGCACCACATGGTAATATCGCCGTATCAACAATTTTTAGTCGTTCTGCAATTTCCGGCCATTTCAGTGTAGCCCACATATATTCCGGATAAACCTTCTTGTTTTTCATTTTTTATATTATTGAGTTGTTTTATAATAGAAATGGATTGATATCAAGCCATTTATGGTTTTTTCGTTGTACCGCCCCATCGGCATATTGAATTAGAATGTCGAATATTTTTTTTCTGATATGGGCCGGAATGTCTTCCAAATTGCTCCGTTCCTGATCGAATCTGAGTTTTGTGATTTCAGGATGTTGCCTGGCCAACTTAAGGGTGTGTTTTGTTTGATGAATCAGCTTTTTTTCAAGTAACAAATGGTACAACTGAGAAGCATCGCTCCCAATTTGTTTTACCGATTGATTTTCTAATGCTTGCAATCCGATGCTAATCTGATCCAGATCGTATCCACATCTTTGCGGATCTTCATCCAGGGCCTTGATCATGCCGATAATTCTGCGGCATTTCTCACATTTTCCGCATGGATACATTCTGCCGTTAACTTCATGAGCAGCATGGCATGATACCTGATGTTTCTGAAGCTCGGGATATCTTTTTATGAGGATTTTCATAATAAGGAGTTCTGACAAACTTCTTAAAATTGAATACTGCTTGATGTGCCAGCCTTTAGATTTATAGTATCGGCTCAATGCCTGGTCGAAGTATTTGCTTTGATCATAAAGTCCGCAATAATGGCTGATACCTCCCTTGTTTCCTTTCATGGTGGTGTCATATTCGTTGCCAATCAGTACATTTCCAAGATGCTTTTTTCGGACAATGGGCAGCACTCCGAATAAGAATACAGAAACCGTCCATAAACGAATGGGGTAAATATCTGCCCGGATGCTCGCATAATTTTCTTTTATGAATGGCAACTGTTTAAGCATCCAGTTAAAGACCCGGTCGCTGTTGCACCAGGGTTTTTCGGTATTAGGTTCGGTTGCTTTAAAATATTTGTGTGAATTAACAGCAGTAAACCAGTGCCTGCCGGCTTCATTGATAAAAACCGGATAAGGTTCACCAATTTCCTTAATCAGGCCGTAAGTGAGCAAACTGTCTTTCCCTCCACTACTGAGTATTGCATATTTATCAATATCAATCTCATTGTTTTCTGGTAGTATGCTAAGGTTATTGTAATTTGTATTTACGAATTGTAAAGTTGCCTGTGTGTATTTGTCTTTTTTTTCAACACTCAATTGATTATAAGGTGCCTTGATAAATTCGTTTTTGATCAGGAGCTTATTGGTGATGATCTCGCGTGAAGTATTCTCGGTCATGTCCCGAATAAAGCGAATGTCAGTTTTATCAAAAAGACCATCAAATTCTATGGTTTCGAAAAAAAGCCCATAATTAAAGGCTATCTGGGCAAGCATCATACTGGCTAAATTTACATCAGCCGCATTTTTTTTATCGAAATATTTGTGATCGTAAGAATAAATTAGATCATAACTACTCTTTTCGCCATTAAAATTTTCAACGCAATATTCAGCTTTAACTTTTTTAGGCTCAAGCAGTATGTTTTTAACAGATAATTTTTTTAAAACAATAAACTTCTCTAAAGAGATCATTTTAATTTCATTTTTAGAAGTTCAACAAGTTCAGTTGCTCCGAATTCAAGCACGTCATAAGCAGGCAGCCCGGTCTCTTCTTCCGTTTCTTTACAAGCTGCGGGAATGTCTTCCACATTCATTTCTTCATGGTTGATAGTAATCGCAATGACTTTTTTGCCTGAAATTGTTTCGATGGCATTTATTTGTTCGTTGATGGGGTGGAGCATATATCCCGGAAACCCGTCATATTCTTTACGCATTGGGGCATGTTGAAGAATTACAAAGTCGGGTCTGCCGGCGGCAAGTATTTCGAAACCTCCCGGGTAAGCCGGATTCATTAGGCTCCCTTGCCCTTCAATGATGATTACATCGGGAGACTCATTTTTCCAGGCTTCGTGAACAGCATGTTCAATTTCTCCAGAAACAAAGTCATTGATACAGCTATCCATAATCATCGAATATTTTGCACCCTGCATCCAGGCTGTTTGCCCAGTGCCAATCATTTCAGCTTTCAGGCCGGCTTTGCGAAGTGCATGTACAATAATCCAGGCCGTTGTTCTTTTGCCAATGGCCGAGTCGGTTCCCAGTAAGGCAATCTTTAAACAATCAACTTCTTCAATTTTTCCTGTAAAAAAATGTAACTCGTCTCTGTCGGGTGTGCGGCGGATGTCACGTACACGACAATTATTTTTCATTGCAACGGCCATCAGTTCTTCATTTTTATAAAGAAAATCATGGAGTCCGCTGTCAACATTTAATCCCATTTCTAAAGCTTTAAAAATCGTTGAAAGGGCTTCTTTAGGAAGTCGTCCACCATCCGGTGCCAATCCGATAACGAGAGATTTAACTTCAATATGGTTGTTCTTTTCAGTCATGGCCGCTTCCAGATGAGGATAAATTGGAATGTCGTAATTTCTTTTATCAAGGACCATTCCTGCATCCTGTCCGGCATAGTTGGAGTCGATAACTCCAACAATTTCGTATCGTTCAGTGAATCGAACCAGACCATGGGCGGTTTTTCCATTAGGTGTATTAAATGCACCATCTGCATAAATGAGTGCTTTCCCGTCGATTGTTTTTTTCATTGTTTAATATCTTCCGGTTAATATTGCGACATATCTGTCGTTTATAAAATTGTTCTTTTCGTGCATCTCGAGAAAAGCGATCAAGCCTGCAGTTGAGGCCGGTAATATTCTGTACCCTTCTTTTTTATGCAGAAATGTACTCATGTCTTTCATCTTTTTATCACTGATATGCCTTGCTTCTCCATTGGTTTGCCTAAGGGCATAAAGTGCTTCGTCCCCATCAAAACTGTGCCAGTTGATGAGTGGTTCGTTGATGGGTGTTTCCTTGATCGTTTTTGGATCAATGTCCAGGCAATGGTCCAACCCGGCTTTAAATGAAGTGATAATCGGGTTTTTATGGGCAGATGATCCGGCAATAAAGATTGGTATTCTGGAGGTTCTGCCTCTTTTATAAAGGCTTACAAATCCCCTGTAAACACCTGCGAGCAAAGTTCCATTTGAAACCGGTGCCGCAATATATTTGGGTGCATCTCGTAACTGATCATAAATTTCATAAGCAATTTCTGCATATGCACTTATTTGCAATGGAGTATTTGCACCACCCGGATTGGCATCATACCATTCGTTTTCTGCAGCAAATCTAGTCGATGAATGAACGGCTTCTTCATAAGAACCGGGCAAACGAATAATTTCCGCATTAAAATTTTGCATTTCTTGAATGCGTTGGGTTTGATAGGAGTCAGGTATGAATATTTTACACTCGATACCGACCAGGTAAGCTGCATAGGCCACGGCCACTCCATAATTACCGCAGGTAGCCAGTGAAATGACAGCATAATTTCTTCGAAACGCATCATGAACCTGTGCAAAGGCAATCCGGTCTTTTTGTGTTCCTGAAGGATTTTCGCCTTCGTATTTTATGTATAACTGACGAATATCCACTTCACGCTCCAAATTTCGGGCCCGTTTCAGGGATGTATCTCCAATCTCAATACTTATGATGTCTTCTAAGGATTCGATCCGGTCAACCAACGACATATTAACGTCTTTGGCCGATTCGCTCAGACTTTGTATTTCTTTAGTAATCGTTATTTTGGCTGTTTTAACACCATCCAGCAGGTTTGTCATTTTGTGTGTTTTATCATCAGAAAAAACCGGATAAAAGCCTTTCTGGCTTAAATCCTGAATTCCATTCAATTTAACAAATTAATCCCTAAGAATCAAATCAAATGTAGGAATTAATGTGAATAAATCGATACTCGAGATTGCGTTGGATCAAGAAATATTGTAAGTTTTTTAAAATAAATTTATTAAAACCCAAGGCAAGCCCCGGTCCATAATTCAGGAGAAAGTTCTATAAATTAAACCGGGCCCTTCTCGTTTGAACCTTCTGGCTGAAGCAGAAGAATAAGAGTCCAGAGCCAACAACGAAAGCGAATAAAGTTTTATAATCACAGAAAATTTGTTGTTTTCAGGATCAATGCCATTAAATTGAGATAAAAGAATTTTTCCTTTCAAAAAAAGATAAGAAATGAATTAAAATTGAACAAAAGCGTTCATTATAAATGAACGAAGAAATATAATTTGAGGAAGTTATAATTTAGAGTGTTGCTTTCCTGATTTTAACCAGTTTTTCGATCAGGCTTTCAAAAAGGTCGAGATGCAACATATTGGATCCATCCGATTTGGCATTTTCCGGGTCAGGATGGGTTTCGATAAAAATACCGTCAACTCCTGCTGCAACCCCTGCTTTTGCAATGGTCTCAATTAAATCGGGCCTGCCACCTGATACGCCACTTGCCTGGTTTGGCTGCTGTAATGAGTGGGTAATATCCAGCACGACCGGAACATTGTTTTTCTTCATCTCCACAATGCCACGATAGTCAACAACAAGATCCTGGTATCCAAACATCGTTCCTCTTTCGGTTAAAATGATATTATCGTTTCCGGCCTGTTTGACCTTATCCACTGCGAATTTCATAGACTCAGGGGATAAAAACTGTCCTTTTTTTATATTCACTGCTTTTCCGGTATAGGCAGCAGCTGCTAGTAATTCAGTTTGTCGGCATAAGAAAGCAGGGATTTGTAATACATCTACATATTCGGCGGCAACAACCGCTTCTGCTTCCGAGTGGATGTCGGTGAGGGTGGGGATGTTAAACTCAAATCCAATTTTTTCAATGATCTTTAGTGCTTCAATATCGCCAATACCCGTAAATGATTCAATTTTAGAACGGTTGGCTTTTTTATAAGATGCCTTAAAAATCAAAGGAATTTTATATTTGTTCGCAACCTGAACAATTTTTTCGGCAACCAGGAAAGGTACCACTTCGTTTTCAACAACGCAGGGGCCTGCGATCAGAAAAAAATTATTGCCTTTTGTAAATTTTAACAGGGGAATATCCGGTAACATATATTTTGTTTTTATTCAAAGATAGAAAAATTGGAATTCTAAAAAAATACAGGATTAAAATTATCTTACGACCTCAAGCGAATAAGTATGGTGGTCCCTTTATGTACTTCTGATTCCAGAATGATGCTTCCCCTGTGAAGTAATACAATTTGTTTCGACAGGCTTAAACCAATTCCTGTTCCTTCCTCTTTTGTGGTGTAAAATGGGATAAATGCCTGTTCACTCGATTTGGTATCCAATCCGCACCCATTATCTGTAATTTTAATTACAGTTAGCCCGTCAGCATCTTGATAAACCTCAGTTTGAATAATCGGAGTAACATCCTGATCAGAAAGGCCGGCTTTCTTTTTCTTATCCTGATTAAAAGATTCAAATGCATTTTTGTAAATATTGATCAATACCTGCTCAAACAGTTCAGGATCAACAGAAAGATGGGAAACCTTATCAGATATCTTTATCGGAAATTCGGTTTGCTGGGATTTAATGTTCTCTTTAAAGAGGAAATTGAATTTCTTGAAATATTCATGCGTTTTTATGGTTTTAATTTTAGGCTGCGGAATCCGTAACAACTTACGGTACGATTCCGTAAATTTTAGCAAGCCTTCTGATCGGCTTTGGATGGCCTCAATCCCTTCATTTAAATAATTGCCGGCTTCAGGGTCGATTGCATTTTGTTCTTTTACCAATTCTTTAATAGATTGATTAATGGTGCCGCTTAATGAAATAATGGGCGATAAAGTATTCATAATTTCATGGGTCAGTACGCGAATCAATTTGTTGTATGATTCCATCTCGTTGGCGTCAAGTTCGCCATGAATATCCTTGATAGAGATCAGCTTAAATTCGTGCAAACCCAGTTTGTATTGATTTGTGTGTATTGCAAATGGTTGTTTCGAATGATGCAATTTTAAATTGATGAGCCTTTTTTCATTTGGTTTTGTTTCTTTTATGATTTCACAAAATTCCTTGTTTATTTCTGAAATGTTCTGACCGCGGCTCAGATAAGGACGGTCCAGGATTTTTTTAAAAGCATCATTGATCAATTGAATTTTCCAGTCTTTGTCAACCGATATGATCCCAACATCAAGGTGCTCCACCAGATTTTGCAGGTGTTGGTTCATGAGTTCCCGTTCAAAACTGATCCTGCGAAATTGATCCTGAATAATTTTAAAGGTTTTGTACAAATGATCAATGTTCTTGCCTTTTGAATGATTCGAATAATTGATAGTTAAGTCGTTGTGGATGAATGAAGTGAGGAAGTTTGTGAAATCGCGATTGGTTTTGTCGATAAAATGAAACAGATTGATGTTGAGAAACAGAAGTGATAAAAACGCAAAAAATGTAATAATGTAATCAATATGAACAAACAAAAAATAAATAATTATTGCGATGTTCAATGTAATGAACAATAGCCTGAAAATGATATTGATATAAAAATTTTTAAAGCCCATATTTTTCAATTCTTCGGTAAAGCGAACCCCTGGTCAGGCCGAGTTCTTTGGCTGCTTTTGTGAGGTTGCCTGCATAATTACGGATGCATTTTTCGATGGCTTGTTTTTCAATTTGTTCCAGATTGTAAACTCGCTCTTTGTTTGGTAATGAGTTTGTAGTGTCCTGAAGTAAAAAGTTGAAGTCATTTGATTTGATCGCTTTGCCGTCACTCATAATCACAGCCCTTTCGATGGCATGTTGCAATTCCCTTACATTGCCCGGCCATTCAAATTTCTGGAGCTTGTTAACCACGTATTCCGGAAGTTGTAAACCGGGTTTACCATATTTTTGCTTATAAATTTTTAAAAAATGTTCTGCCAGCAGGGGAATGTCTTCCAGACGTTCTCTCAGGGGAGGGATTTCAAGTTCAACTGTATTGATCCGGTATAACAAATCCTGACGGAACCTGCCTGTATTGATCAGGTTTTTAATGGGTAAATTTGAAGCACTGATCAGCCTGATATCAACCGGAATATCAAGATGGCTGCCGATACGGTTAACTTTGCGTTCCTGCAATACCTTCAGTAATTTTGATTGAAGTGCTGGTGGCGTATTCGTGATTTCATCCAGAAAGAGGGTGCCACCCGAAGCTGCTTCAAACCTTCCGATGCGATCCGTTTTAGCATCGGTAAACGAACCTTTGGTATGACCAAATAATTCGCTTTCGAACAATGATTCGCTGATGCTCCCCATATCTACATTGATAAATGCTTCTTGACTTCGTAGAGAAAAATTATGGATGGCACGTGCGATCAATTCTTTGCCGGTTCCATTTTCACCTTTGATCAATACATTGGCTTCCGTCGGGGCAATTTTTTTAATCTGATCAATCAGCGAGTTCATCCCTTTCGATCCATAAACAATATCAGAAAATTGTTTATTAATATTTTCCGTCAGAAACAATTGCTGATTTCTGAGTTGATCAATTTTTCGTTTGCTTAAACATAATTCTGCAGCAGCAATGGTCGTTGATAACAGTTTTTCGTTTTCCCAGGGTTTCACCACAAAGTCAAGAGCACCTGCTCTGATGGCCCTGACAGCTTTTTCAATTTCTCCGTAAGCGGTAATACTTATCAGACTTATTAATGGATCTATTTCTTTGATTGATTTTATCCAGTAAATACCTTCATCTCCACTTGTATTGCCTTTTGCAAAATTCATGTCGAGTAAGGCCACATGAAATATATTTTGTTTGAGCAATTCCGGTATTTCTTCAGGATTGAGTGTTGTAATCACCTGATTGAATCCTTTCTCAAAAAGACGTTTCATGCTGAACAAAATAAATTTGTCATCATCTACAATCAGGATATTTGCTTCTTTTTTGTTCATAGAGAGCATAGATCAGAAAACAGGCCAAAGATTTTATTGTTATGCAAATCAAATCATTAAAAAAAATAAATGTAAGGATTTATTCCTATAATCGTCCATATCTGGACGATTTATTATCCAAAAATGGACGTTTGAAAAAATTGAATGATGAGTTGTAATTATAAGATTCACTTAGATAGGGTTTTATGGTCTTTGGTACGGCTCTTGCAAAACAGACCGTGAATTTAAAATCACAAGGACCATGTTTAAAAATTATCTCATCATCGCGTTCAGAAATTTAATGAAATACCGGATATTTAGCACCTTGAATATTTTGGGGCTGGCATTGGGGATCAGTTGTATCGTTTTTATTTATTCTTACATAGAATATGAGTTGAGCTTTGAAAAGAAATATCCCAAAGCCGATCGTATTTTCAGAATAACAAGAACTTCTGTTGAACAGGCCACTACGCGTTATTGGGCACCCACTGCTCCATTGCTCGGACCGGAACTGGCTGCAGCGATGCCTGAAATAGAAAGCTATACCCGCTTATTTCAAATCGGTTTGAGCGATATTAGTTTAAGGGATAGTTCGGGCATCACAAAGAAATTTTCAGAAACCCATGGTTTTTATTGTGATCCGGCAGCCTTTGAAATGTTCGATATTAAGTTCTTACATGGAACGGGTGAAGGGGCATTTGATGAACTTCATTCGATGGTAATCAGCGAAGACATGGCCAAAAGGTACTTTGGAGACAAAAATCCTGTTGGTAAAACATTAAAAGTTGACAATGGAAATGTCGAATTTGTTGTCAGGGGTGTTATGCTTGACCAGCCAGGGAATTCGCATCTTAAATTCAATTACCTCATGCCCATAGAATTGTTCAGAACAATATTGGTAAGATCGGGAAGGGAAGATTTATACAATTCAAGGACCTGGGCGGGACCTTATAATTATTTCTTGCTAAAAGAGAATACGAGTATCAAAGATGTTGAGTCGAAGATGGACGAATTTACCCTCAAATATTTTGAAGGTTATTATGCAGATCAAAACCTGCTTGAAATTCAAAGGTTTGTCTTTCAACCCATCCGAAAAATTCACCTGCATTCAAAGCTGGAACAGGAAATTGGACCCAATAGCGATATTACCTATGTCTATGTTTTTTCGGCGGTGGCCTTTTTAATCCTGATTATTGGTGGGGTTAATTATGTGAATCTGTCAACGGCCCAGTCTATGCGACGGGTAAAGGAAATTGGTGTCCGAAAGATAATTGGGGCAAGAAGGGGGCAGATCATGATGCAATACTTTGGAGAGTCATTTCTGATTACATTTATTGCAGCAGTTTTTGCCGTTTTGATTATCGATATTCTATTTCCTTTTTATAATCGTTTATCGGGTCTAGATTATGAATTGGTACAGTTTTTTTCCGCAACCAATTTGATGCTCATAATCGCATTGATCATGATCATGGGATTTCTGGCTGGATTGTACCCGGCAATAATGGCCTCATCATTTTCAATAAATAATATCATTCAGGGTGTTAAAAAAGTTGGATCATTCAGTCATAATCTTCGTAAGGCATTGATTGTTTTACAATTTGTTATTTCAGTGTTTCTTATTTTTTCGACCATTGTATTATCGCAACAAATTCGTTTATTCAATGAGATTGATCTTGGCTTTACAAAGGAAAATGTGGTGGCAATTCCTTTAAGAACTGACCTTTATCGATCGATTCGAAATAATTATGAAGGATTTAAACACGATTTGAAAAGTAATCCTCGTTTGCTTGAAGTAAGTGCAAGCAGCAATTTGCCTGGCGAAAGAACCAGTGTGGAAGCACTTAATTACTTAAATGATAATACTGATGACAACCCCTCACAACGCTTTATCAGGGTGGATGCCGATTATCTGAAAACGATGAAAATAGAACTTTTGGAAGGAGAAGATATAAACAAGTCGGTTGATACATCGCTCCAGTTTATAATTAATGAATCATCCAGAATACTGAGTGATATTAAAAACCCGATCGGGCAACGCGTAAGGGATATTTGGGGCAGTACGGGCACTGTGGTGGGTATCGTTAAGGATTTTAATTTTGCCTCGCTTCATGAATCTATTGAACCTTTGGTGATGTCATTTCGTTCGCCGGGCTTAGACAATTATCTTCTTTTTAGATTTGAAGGTGAAACTTCTGAAATACTGGAATATTTGGAGAAAAAGCTGAAAGAATATGCTCCGAATGAAATCTTCGACTTCAAATTGATTACCGAGCAATGGGATAGTCTTTATGTTACAGAAAATAAAGCAAGTGATACTTTTGATGCATTTACAATCCTTGCGCTGATTATTTCATGCATCGGATTATTTGGTTTGTCTGCATATACTGCTGAATCAAGAATGAAAGAAATGGGTATACGGAAAGTGCATGGAGCCGGATTGGCTGATATTATGAAAGTTTTTGGACAAACTTTTATTAAACTTATAATGCTGGCATCAGTGCTTGCATTGCCGGTTGCATGGATTGTTATGGAACGATGGTTGCAGGGTTTCGAATATAGAATTTCGTTAAGCTGGATTTATGCCCTGTATTCATTACTTATCATATTTGTAATTTCTTTTGGAACAATTCTATATCAAATGATTAAGGTATTAAAGGCCAATCCAATCGAATATATAAAGTATGAATAAGGAATTAGAAATTATATTTCGATTTCCATAGACTTTTTAACCAAAGACGAATTTTATTCTCATGCGCATTATTGCCGGGATCATACAATTTGGTTCCGGTAATTTTATCGGGTAAAAATTCCTGATCAATAAAATTTCCATCAAACTTATGGGAGTATTGATAATCTTTTGCGTACCCAAGGTCTTTCATTAATTTGGTAGGTGCATTTCTTAAATGAAGAGGAACGGCCAGGTTGCCTGTTTTGCGAACCAATTGCTCAGCATCCTGTATGGCCTTATAAGTCGAATTGCTTTTTGGAGAGGTTGCCAAATAGACCGTTACCTGCGATAGTATTATTCGTCCTTCTGGCCATCCAATTTTATTGATGGCATCGAAACAGGTATTGGCCAATAACAAAGCATTTGGGTTTGCATTCCCAATATCTTCAGAGGCCAGGATTACCAAGCGTCGGGCAATAAACTTGGGGTCCTCACCGGCTTCAACCATTCGGGCCAGCCAGTAAACCGCTGCATTTGGATCGCTTCCGCGAACGGATTTTATGAAGGCAGAAATAATATCATAATGCATCTCGCCCTGTTTGTCGTACATGGCCAGATTTTCCTGAATAATATTCAGAACCATTTTGTTATTAACAGAAATCTGTTTCTTATTTTCGGTGTTAACAATCAAGTCGATTGCATTGTATAGTTTGCGTGCATCTCCGCCAGAGATTCTGTAAAGTGCTTCCTCTTCAGTAATTTCAATATGAATATCTTTTTGACTTTTAAAATAATGAATGGCTCTTTTTACCAGATTGTCCAGATGAGTTTTTTCCAATGGTTTCAAAATATAAACCTGGCAGCGCGACAGCAGTGGTGAAATAACTTCAAAAGAAGGGTTCTCTGTAGTTGCACCAATCAGCGTTACAATTCCTTTTTCGACGGCTCCCAATAATGAATCCTGCTGAGATTTGCTAAATCGATGGATTTCATCAATAAATAAAATCGATTGGCTGCCCGATTTAGCTATTTCAATAACATTTCTTACATCTTTAACACCAGAGCTTATGGCACTTAGGGTGTGAAAAGGGCGATTCAGGCTATGCGAAATAATATGGGCAAGTGTGGTTTTTCCAACACCGGGCGGACCCCACAAAATCATTGAAGGGATACTGTTGTTTTCAATAGCCTGTCGCAAAATAGCTTGGTGCCCGATAAGGTGTTCCTGTCCGATATAGTCATCAAGGGTTTCAGGGCGTAATTGTTCAGCTAAGGGTGTTGCGAGATTCATTCTTGGTTTTCTTAAATTTAACCACCAAATTACAAAATACAAATAACAATGAAATTATAAATTTCAAGTTTAGAATACTAAAATTAATGAAACTGAACTTATGGATATTGAATGTTATCTGGAAATTAGAACCGGAAATTTGATTTTAAATAATAGCTTTGTTTGATAGAATATTAAAATCACTATTATGAAGTTATTGATGATATACTGTTCGGAATTTGCTTATGCTCCAACAATCAAAACATTAGAAACTGCTGATGACCTTTCTGAGACAAAAACTTTCACCAATGTTATCGTTGGCTTTATACAAGCAGAGGAACAGGATGAAGCAGATATAGCAGGTTCTGAGAAGAAATTGGTGAAGAATTTAAAATGGGCCGCAAAGAAAAATGAAACCAAAAAAGTACTGCTCCATTCTTTTGCTCACTTATCAGATAGTAAAGCCAGCCCTGAGTTTACAAAAGAACTGTTTGATAAAACGGAAGCACGTATGAAAAATGCAGACTATGAATGTGACCAAACTGCTTTTGGCTACTTTATGGATTTGAAGGTGGAGGCACCAGGCTATTCTCAAGCCAGGATTTTTAAAAGCTTTTAAGTAAATGATTATTTTTGAATGATGATTTATTAATGTCAAAATTTTAAATCAACAATAGACCATCAACATTCATTGTTAGTTTTTAATCTGCTTTTTTTTTGAAGGCAGCATAAATATAAATGGGATTGCACCAAAAGCAATATAGGCCGAAACATTCATGCTGAAATTAATATCAACCCAGTCACTCATCATTCCGAAAAATAACAGGGTAAGTGAGCCGAAACTAAAATTTAAAAACATATAAATGCTGTTCACAAAAGAAGGATGTGAGGAGTCGATTTCTTGTATGTATGCTAATAATACCGGGCTGGATGCAAATTGAAACAGTCCGACCAGAAACAGGACCGTAAAAACCATGACTCCGTTTGAGTGCAGAAAAACAAGCATCAATATCGGACTTAGAATTCCTGAAATAATCAATATTTTTTTTCTCCCGAGCCTGTCTGATAAAACGCCTCCAAACAAAGTTCCAAGGATTCCTGCACCTTCATACACAACAAGTGACATCACGCTGATCCAATATTCCTGGTTTTTAAAATCACCGAAATAAGTAGGTAAAAATGCGGTGAGCCCCGATTTCATGAATTGTCGAAAAAAGATAAGCCCTGACATGATTAAGAATAACGGCAATACTTTTCGGAAGGTTATCCAAACACGGGCTTCTTTATTTCCTTTTGCATGTTTATGGGTATCTACATTTTTAAGTTTGATATAAATAATGACACTGGCTAAAATCCCAAAAGGCATCAACTTGAAGCTTCCTTCAAGGCCCCATATTGAGACAGCACCAAGAATAATCAGAGGTCCAATAGTGCGGGCAATTTCGCCTCCAATCATATAAAAACTCATCCCTTTCCCAACTTTGTTTCCTGAAATTTCTTTCACCAAAACAGGACTTGGTGCATGAAAAAACACTGCACTAAACCCGGCTACAAAAAGTAAAATACAGAGCATTACGTAATTGGGAGCAATCCCTAATAAACTCATCGAAATTGCAGTAATGAGCGGACTTAAAATTACAAACATCCTCACTGGGTAGTTGTCGGCAATTATTCCTACAAGCGGATTCAGGATGTTAGGCACCCTCTGTACAATTGAAAGAATACTGGCCAGTGTGTAGCTTAAACCAAACTTTTCAATTAATAATGGGAGTATCGGTGCTAAAAATGAAGAGTAGATATCATGCACTAAATGTGCAAACGAGATTGAAACTACCTTACTTGTTTGGAATTTTTTCGAACTGAAAGTTGTATTTATTGAATTCAAAATATATCGCTGATTATTTAGCAAAGTTAAAATTAATCACACTAAAATTTTAGAAAGAGCTATAAATTGTATGTGTTATCGCAACCGATACTGAACGATTATGAAATTTTACAATTTCAAAAACAAATCAAGTTAATTACCGGCAAGGGTAAATTATTTCATTATGATGGGTTTGGAAAAAAAATTTAACATATAAATTCTTGGTAAATATGTAATTAAGACATATTTTTGAGTGTAATTGAAAAATTAAATTTGTATGTGGAATACTCCGTGCTGTAATTGTTCTGTTATGAAAAATTCAATTTTCTCCAAAATTGATAAGGCAGACATGACAGAATTGGAGACAAAGAAAATTACCACCTTGTATGTGAAGGGCCAAAAAATATTTCATCTGGGGCAGGTACCGATTGGGGTTTATTGTCTTGCAAATGGGATTATTAAGCTTTCAAAATTAGGCGAAAATGGCAAGGAGCAAATTGTTCGCTTTGCGAAAAGTGGCGAATTACTGGGGATGCGGGCACTTCTGGCCGGAAGGAAATACAGTACAACTTCTACCGCCATTGAAGATTCACTGGTATGCTTCATCAGTAAACGGACTTTTTTTAGACTTTGCCTGAAGTATCCGTATATTTCCCAAAAAATTATGCGTAGCCTGAGTCATTTGCTGGAGGAAGCCGAAGATAAAATGACTTCGCTTGCACAAAGGCCGGTCAGGGAAAGATTGGCCGAAAATCTGATATTCTTAAAAGAAGTATTTAGTTCAAATCCGACCGATTGTGAAAGAGAAAATGATTGTGATGTTATTTGCATGACCAGAGAGGATATTGCAAGTATCGTTGGTACAGCCACAGAAACGGTTATCCGGATACTAAAAGATTTTAAAGAGGAAAAACTCATTGAAATTAAAGGCCGGAAAATTATATTAAAAGATGCGGAAGGATTAAGGAAAATCATTAAATCATACCCCGGATTATAAATCGTATCCAATTTTTGTAAATATGATAATTGTCAGTTTTGAAAATGAGAACTGTCATTTTTTAGATTGATAATCATCATTTTATTTCCCTCTGTTCGATTCTATCTTTCGATCAATATTTGTGCAAAAACATATCTTAAGATGGAAGACCAATTAAATGATAATTATTATCCTGAAACCCTTGTTGTGGGTGGAGGTATCGCCGGTATTCAAGCTTCACTCGAAATTGCCAACAGTAAAAACAAAGTTTATCTACTTGAAAAAACAGGAACCATTGGCGGACACATGGCCAAGTTTGACAAAACATTTCCAACCCTCGATTGTGCAGCCTGTATCCTGACACCCAAAATGGTGGAGGTTGGGCAACACGATTTTATCAAACTCATAACCAATAGTGAACTTCTTTCCATAAGCGGGACACCGGGTAATTTTTCAGTCAAAATACTGAAGCATACCCGAAGGGTTAATATTAAAGTTTGTATCGGGTGCGGCATTTGTGCCGAAAAATGCCCCACCAAGGTTGTTGATGAATTTGATGAAGGAACCAGCTTGCGAAAAGCCATATACATCCCATTTCCACAGGCAGTTCCAAACAAATATTTAATCGATCCGGAACATTGTACTTATGTTCAGAGTGGTAAGTGTGGTGTCTGTGCAAAAGTATGTCCGGCTGATGCGGTAGAATTAGATTCAATCGACGAAACAATTGAATTAAAAGTTGGTAACATTATTTTGGCAACGGGATTTAAGCCTTTTGATGCCCGAAAAATTGATCAGTTTGCTTATGGTAAATATCCGAATGTACTTACCTCTCTTGAGCTCGAAAGGCTAATCAATGCTTCTGGTCCAACCGGTGGCGAAATTACGTTTCGATCGCAGGATAAAAAGGGCAATTGGATTTTTCAGAAAGGAAATGGAGAACCAAAAAGTTTTGCCATCATACATTGTGTCGGGAGCCGGGACGAACAGCACCGAAAATATTGTTCACGGGTTTGCTGCATGTACTCCTTAAAACTGGCGCATCTGATCAAAGAAAAAATTCCTAAAGCTGAGGTTTGCGAATATTTCATAGATATGAGAGCCTATGGCAAAGGATACGAAGAATTTTATGAGCGTATTCAATCCGAAGGAGTGAACCTGATCCGGGGCCGGACTGCAAAGGTGGAATCAAAGAACGGATATTTGCGATTGCGGTCCGAAGATATTATTCACCAAAAAATAATTGAATCGGAAGTTGATATGGTCATACTTTCTGTAGGGCTTGAGCCTGCTGATGATACGGTGAAATTAGCTAAAATGGCGGGTATAGAGATTGGTGATGATGGATGGTTTAGGCAATTGGGAATCGACAGCGATGCTGAGCATACTTCCAAGAAAGGAATTCTGATTGCGGGAGCCTGTCAGGGGCCAAAAGATATTCCTGATTCGGTGGCGCAAGGTTCGGCCGCTGCCGCCATTGTTTTACAAAATGTGATGAAAAATGTCAGGCCCGCCGGGCACGAAATGTCGGTTTCGGAACATATCGTTGATGTACCTGATATAGTTTAAGATCAATAATGGAGGATATAAAAATGAGCTACACAATAAATACAGCATTTAAAAAAGAACTGACTAAATATGGGGCAGGCAACTGGAACGAATGTTTTCATTGTGGGAACTGCACTGCCATTTGCCCTTTAACCGAAGATGGCTTTTTGTTTCCCCGAAAATCAATCAGATCCATCCAATTGGGTCTCGATGAAAAAATAACTGCCAATATCGATCCCTGGTTATGTTATTACTGTGGAGAGTGCAGTGAAACTTGTCCGAGGGATGCAAATCCGGGTGAACTTATGATGACATTAAGGCGTTATCTGACTGCAGCTTATGATTGGACGGGCCTGGCCAGAAAATTTTATACTTCTAAAATTTGGGAATTCGGGGTAATGGTTATTTTCTTCCTGATTATTATAACCTTGTTCGCGCTATTTTTACCACCGTCTTCCCAAATTTTTTCAAATCCGGCTGCTTTCATTAATGCCGAAGGTGGCGTTATGATCAATCAAATGGTTGATGGCATATCGGGTGAACAATTCATGAAAATAATTCATTATGGCGACTGGGTGATGGCTGCCATTGTTGCAATATTACTCGTATCGAACATCTTTAGTATGTTTTATAAAGTAATCCTTCGGGATAAATCCATTCAGATTCCAGTTACGGCATATTTTACGGAATTCTGGCAGCTAATCTATAATTTTTTGGTACAACCCAAATTTTCAAAATGTGAAAATAAAAATTATTGGTCGGGTCATTTGTTTTTAATGACCGGATATACAATCATGTTTATCGTAATTGTAACCATGTTGCCCTTGTTCCAAATCGAAGAAATTAAGCCTTGGTATCACTGGCAACGACTTCTGGGTTACTATGCCACCTTTGGGATCATGTATTTTCTAATTGTAGCGGCTATTGGTCGGATAAAGAAAAGTAATATCAAATTTAAATTTTCTCATCCCAGCGATTGGTTGTTCATTGTAATGTTAGGGTTGACGACTATCAGCGGTATACTTGTTCATATTTTCAGAATAACCGGGCTACCATTACTTACTTACGTGACTTATGTTTTGCATCTGGCGATCCTGGTTCCCATGATCATTATTGAGGTGCCTTTCTCAAAATGGTCCCATCTGGCATATCGGCCTTTTGCTGCATATTTTGAACGACTGAAAAAAGCAGCAATTCGGTATCAGCTTAAAAATGAAAAATTGATCACCACTTAAATTCATTCCAATGGAAGATAAAAGAATAGGCGTTTATATATGTTGGTGCGGAACCAATATTGCAAAAACAGTTGATGTTGAAAAAGTTGCCGAAGAAATGACCGGGCAGGAGCATGTGGTTATTTCCAAAAGCTATCAGTATATGTGTTCTGATCCAGGACAGGAGATGATCGTTAATGATATAAAAGAGCATCAATTAAACAGGATCGTGATTGCGGCATGTTCACCGCGCATACATGAGTTGACTTTTCGGAAAATGATGGAAAAGGCCGGATTGAATCCCTATTTGCTTGAAATGGCAAACATCAGGGAACAGGTTTCCTGGGTTCATTCTGATCGTGAGTTTGCCACCCAAAAAGCCATAGAGCTGGTGAAGGGTGCCATTCAGAAGGTTCAATTTCATGAAGCCCTGGATAAAAGGTATGTTAATGTAAACGAAGCAACACTTGTTGTGGGAGGTGGAATTGCTGGTATGACAGCTGCATTGAATATAGCTGATGCAGGGAAGCAGGTTTTTTTAATAGAACAGTCTGATTTACTTGGCGGACAGGCGGCATTTATAGATTCACTTTTTCCGAATATGGAGCATGCGTCCGACATGATTAGAGAGCGAATCAAGCAAATTGAAGAACATTCGAAAATTGAGGTCTTTTTAAACACAAAAATTGAAAAAATTAGCGGATTTATTGGAAATTTCGAAACCACATTAAACCATGGAATTGACCGCAAACTTGAATTTGGGAATATCGTCCTTGCAACTGGCATGAAATCCTTTATTCCGGATGATATTGAAGAATATTCGTATGGCAAATTACCGGATGTTATTACATCGGTGGAGTTCGAAAAAATGTTGCTGAAAGGACAAATTAAAAAGCAGAATGGATCGGAACCAAATCATATCGCGATTATTCATTGCGTTGGCAGCAGAAATAAAGATTATCACGAATATTGTTCCCGTACCTGCTGTTCAACCGCGCTCAAATATATTCATCAAATTTCAACTTTGATGCCTGAAGCAAGTATTTACGATATCTATGCAGATATGCGCTCGTTTGGAAAAGGGTGCGAAGAACTTTATACTTCAGCTGCCAAAAACAATGTGGTATTTCTGATGTTCGATCAAAAAAATGATCTGCCGGTTGTTCGTGAAAATAAAGGAAAAGAGGCACAGTTGATTATTGAGTTTAATGAAAAGCTTTCGGGCGAAGATGTTAGAGTGCCTGCGGATATGGTAATTCTGATGGTTGCAATGGAAGCTCAGGAAGATGCAAAATCGACTTCTCAGATTTTTGGTATTAGTGTAGATAAGAATAAATTTTATATGGAGAAGCACCCCAAGCTTGATCCTGTTGCAACCACAACCGATGGGATTTATGTAGTTGGTGGATGTCAAAGCCCTAAAGGGGTTATTGATTCAATTAGTCAGGCAAGAGCTGCAACAGCTCGTATTTTGGCTTCCATCGCTCAAAAAACAGTTGAAATAGAAGTAACCACAGCAACCGTAACCGAAGAAATATGTTGTGGTTGTCAAACCTGTATCAGTGTTTGTCCGTATTCTGCCATAAGTTTTCTCGAAGATAAATCTGTTTCCCATGTGAATGAGGTGTTATGTAAGGGATGCGGAACCTGTGCATCTGCTTGTCCAACCGGAGCCATTCACAGCAAGCACTTTAGCGATTTTCAAATTTTATCACAAATTCACGGAGTATTATCCAAAAACTAAGGAGGTATATTATGACATTTGAACCTAAGATCATTTCATTTTTATGCAATTGGTGCTCATATACGGGTGCTGATCTTGCTGGATCCTCACGCTTAAAGTATGCACATAATATCCGAATTATCAGGGTGATGTGTTCAGGGCGTGTTGAGCCTACTTTTGTACTCGAAGCCTTTAAAAAAGGTGCTGATGGTATTTTAATATGTGGTTGTCATCCTGGTGATTGCCACTATCACGAGGGAAATCACAAGTGTCAGCGACGTTATACCCTCTTACAAAAATACATCCAGCAAATGGGCATTGATGAGTCGAGGTTAAAACTGGAATGGATCAGTGCAAGTGAAGGGAAACAATTTGCGGAATTGGTGAATGAGTTTACGGAAAGCATCCAGCAGCTTGGGCCGGCTTCATATCATAAAAAACTATCATTCGCATAAATTTTATTTTTTTCATCTAATTTAATATTATGAGCAACAATCATCAAAAATTGAAATTAGCCGTTTATTGGGGGGCCGCCTGTGGCGGATGTTGTGTGTCGGTTCTTGATCTGCATGAGGATCTGCTTGAAGTCGTTGGGGCTGCAGATTTGGTATTCTGGCCCATCGCACTCGACATAAAATATGAAGATGTCAGGAAAATGCCTGATGGGCATATTGATGTGACTTTATTTAATGGTGCAATTCGGAATTCAGAAAACGAATACATCGCCATGCTGTTAAGGAAAAAATCAAAAATTATGGTTGCTTATGGAAGCTGTGCGCAGCTTGGCGGCATTCCCGGACTGGCAAACATCGGAAAAAAAGAAGCCTTGTTTTCCAGGATTTACGATGAGAGTGAATCAACCGTTAATCCAAAAGGAATCAGACCATTACCTGAATCTGATTTACCCGAAGGCAAACTTGAGTTGCCCATCTTCTTCAAAGATGTTGTTCCTTTGGACAAGGTGGTATGTGTCGATTATTACATCCCGGGTTGCCCGCCACAACCAGATCGCTTACTCGAAGTTTTCAGGGCCATTGTGAATAACGATAATTTGCCTTCAAAGAAATCGGTAATTGGTGCTTATGAAAAAACACAATGTGATGAATGTACCCGTATAAAAACAGATAATAAAAAAATAAAGAAATTCTATCGACCCTGGGAAATTGAGGATGATGGCGTTACTTGTTTTCTGGAACAAGGTGTTATTTGCATGGGGCCAGCCACCAGGGGCGGATGCGGATATAGATGTATCGAAGGAAATGCCCCTTGCCGGGGTTGTTATGGCCCTACTTCCGATATAACGGACCCGGGTGCAAAAATGTTATCTGCCATCGGCACGATGATTGACTCGGACGACCCGGAAGAAATCAAACGAATCGTTGAGGATGTAGTTGACCCGGCAGGAACTTTTTATCGTTTTAGTTTACCAGCAGCAATTATCAGGAGGAATTTATCATGAACCGAATTACTATTGATCCCATAACCCGTCTTGAGGGACATGGAAAAATTGAAATATTTACCAATGGGGACGGAAGCGTTGAAAATGTTTATTTTCAGGTGCCTGAGTTAAGGGGCTTCGAAAAATTTTGTGAGGGACGCCCCGTCGAAGAGTTATCACAAATTGTTACAAAGATATGCGGTGTTTGCCCGGGTTGCCATCACATGGCTTCAGGAAAGGCCATTGATGCAGTTTTTGGGCTTGAACCCACCCCAACCGCAAAAAAATTACGTGAATTATTCTATATGGCCCATTTTGTGCATAGCCATATTGCACATTTTTATGCGTTGGCCGCACCTGATTTTGTTTTGGGCCCCGATTCTGACCCAGCCAACAGAAACCTGCTGGGTGTTATCGCTGCCGTTGGGATTGATATTGGTAAACAGGTTATTGCCGCCAGAAGAAAGGCACAGGAAATTCAGGCTTTGCTCGGGGGGCATCAAACACATGTTGTGATGAATATTCCGGGAGGTGTGCGCAAAGGACTCACCGAAGAGCAAAGAAAAAAAATTGCTGAAACCGCTAAAGAGTTTATTGAATTTGCACAGTTCACAATGAAAATTTTTAAAGATGTGGTACTCGCAAATGATAAATATGTGGATCTGATAGTAAATGGCCCATACTCGCTTAATCTACATTCGATGGGCCTGGTTGATCAGAATAATAAAGTTAATTTTTACGATGGCAAGGTAAGGGTAGTTGATACACAGGGTGCCGAATTATATAAATACAGCAATGATGAATATCTCGATTATATCGAAGAAAGAGTAGAATCCTGGTCATATCTAAAATTCCCTTATCTGAAAAAAATTGGTTGGAAAGGTTTTGTGGACGGACAGGATTCGGGTATATATCATGCAACACCACTTTCCCGCCTGAATGCAGCTGATGGCATGGCCACCCCGCTGGCGCAGATAGAATATGATCTGATGTACAAAACTCTTGGTGGAAAACCGGTTCATAATACTTTGGCAATGCATTGGGCACGCCTCGTAGAATTATTGTACGCCGCTGAGCATTGTCTGGAGCTGGCTGATGATCCGGAAATCGTTGGGAATCAATTGAAAGTTAAACCGGATCCCGGATTGTTTGTCGGTGAAGGTGTTGGAATTGTTGAAGCACAAAGAGGAACACTTACACATCACTACTGGACGGATAAAAATGCAATCGTTCAGAAAGCCAATATCATCGTGGGTACAACCAATAATAATGCAGCTATATGTATGTCGTTGAAAAAGGCTGCACAGGGAATTATTAAAAATGGAAACGAGCTAACTGAAGGAATGTTGAATATGGTCGAAATGGCTTTCAGAGCTTATGACCCTTGTTTTTCATGTGCCACCCATTATCAACCGGGACAAATGCCGCTGGTATTGAATTTTAGAAATTTGGATGGTCGTATTATTAAATCTATTAGCAGGCCCTAAGTATTGTTGAATAAACAGAATCAGAAACAGCCGAATACGCTCATTATGGGTTTTGGATCAGAAATCCTGACCGATGATGGAATTGCGATTAAGTTGGTAAATCAGCTTAAAACTGATTTAAATCATCAAGAGGTGCAGTTTTTGGATGCCAATTTGATCAGCCTTGAAACACTGGAGCTTCTTGTTGGATTTAAAAAAATTGTGTTAATTGATGCGACTCAGGATAAAAATACTGATATCGGAGAGCTTAGGTTTCTTAAGCTTGATCAGTTTAAAAACTCATTGCATCTGTTCAATTTTCATGATTTAGGCATTCATCAATTGATTGAAATGGCAAAGGTTTTAGAGATTGCGATTACCAACGATATTTTAATTATTACCATAAATGTTGAAGAAACAGAAGCTTTTGAAAAAAATATTTCAGAAAGCCTGCAAGTTATTTACTCCGATATTTATTCGAAAATATTTAATAAAATAAGCCGGTTTATGGGAGAAGGCTGCCAGAAAAAATAATCAGGAAAGATAAAAATTAATAACCAACATAATCGAGTAATAGTCCTTTGTTGGTGCATTCTTTGAATAGATAATATTTATCGGCTTTTTTAAAAACGATATAATTAGGCGATTGAATTTTACTTTCAGTAAAACCCAGGTTAAGTAACTCATCTTTTTGGTAAAACCGACCCTTCTCAATACTGAAAGTTATCATAACATAAAATTAGAGGGGCTAATATAGTAAAAAAAGATGAGCAAGACTCTTGAAACGACTTAAAATCTTTCTGCGATTTTGCAATCATGCTATTTCCTGTTTCCAAAATTTAGATTGGATTATTAGATAAGTTTATCAGTTAAATCTATCTGAAAGTCGAAAATTATAAATATTATAATCGAAATAGCGATAATTTATTTATTTTGCGAATATATTTAAGTATCATTTATTTAATTCATTTGGTTTGAAAAACAGGATATTATCGATTAAGTTGGGCCGGTTCGGATGGCATGTTTTATTTTGGATCGCCGTCCTCATTTATCATACTTTTTACCGTGGAAGATTTGATGAAGCTTATATATCAAGAGCGATTGGATATCTGGCCTCGATCCCCTTTGATATGATTGCAACTTATTTTTCGCTTTACTATTTGCTGCCCAAATTTTTGTTAAAGCAAAAATATTTTAAGTTCTTTTTGTATTTTATTCTAATCACAATCCCAATTTTATATTGTGAGTATTTGGTGTATTTTTATGTTCAATTACCTATGCGCCTGCCGCCCGACAGAGTGCCGGTATTCAATTTTTTCAATCAACAAATTATTTTGTCACTGCTTGTATCTGTCTATTCGGTTACTATTTCGGCGATATCAATAAAATTGTTAAAAGAATGGTATGCATCTCAGCAAGAAAAGAAAGAGCTTTTGAATCAATCTTTAATTAGTGAGCTGGCTTTGCTCAGGTCTCAAATAAATCCCCATTTCCTTTTCAATACCTTAAACAATATAGATTCACTGATTACGCATAATCCGGAAAGAGCATCAAATTCAATTATCAAGCTTTCGGAAATTATGAGATATATGTTGTATGATTCAAATGCCGATTATGTGTTGCTCGAAAAAGAATTGGAGTATATAAAAAGCTTTATCGCACTTCAGCAACTGAGACTAAAAAACGCGGGTCATACGAAATTAAATATACACGGCGACCTATCGGGAAAAATGATTTCACCAATGTTGTTTGTACCCTTTGTTGAAAATGCTTATAAACACGGAAGTAAAAGAAAAAATGAAGCCGGAATCGTAATTGATGTAAATGTTGATGAAAATTCGATTATTTTTGAGGTGGTTAATTCGGTAAACAAGGATGCAGTTGTTTCCAAAGATGAAACAGGCGGTATCGGGATGCAAAATATTAAACGCCGGCTGGAACTCCTCTATAAAGATAAACATGAATTAACCATAAAACAGGATGATAACAGGTATCATGTGATTCTAAAACTCATAAATTCATGATAATTAATTGTATAACCGTCGATGATGAACCCCTGGCTTTAGAAAAGCTGAAAGACTACATTGATAAGGTTCAGTATTTGAATTTAATGGCTTCATTTGACAATGGAGCAGACTCATTAAACTTTCTGAAAAAAAATCGGGTAGACTTGATTTTTTTGGATATACAGATGGATGATTTTACAGGTATTCAATTACTTGAAGCTTTAAAAGATCGGCCAAAAGTGATCCTTACTACGGCCTATGATCAATACGCCATCAAAGGTTATGAGTTGGATGTTTCCGATTATCTGCTAAAACCAATCAGTTTTGAACGCTTTATAAAAGCTGTTGAAAAGGTGTATGCTATCATCGAAAAAGAATCGGCCGTGTTAAATACATTGCGCGAATCTGAAATACATAGCGATAAAAAGAGTGATTTTATTTTTGTAAAGTCTGATTATAAACTGCAAAAAGTTAGGTTTGTAGATATCCTCTACATAGAGGGGATGAAAGATTACCTGCGAATTGTTACACCGGAAAAACGCTTGATGGTATTGCAGAATTTTAAAAAAATGGAAGATATTTTGCCCGAACGCAAGTTTATCAGGGTTCACAAATCATATATCATTTCTGTGGAAAAGATTGACAGTATCGGTAAAAAAAGCCTGAAAGTTGGGGATGTAAATATCCCAATTGGCGAAAGTTATAAAAAAGCCTTTTTCGATTTTCTGGAAGAAAATAACTTATTATAAATAAAAAAAAGGAGGAAATATCCTCCTTTTTTTTGTGCCGGTTAAACTTATTTCTTTCGAATGATTATATTTCCGCTAAAATTCTTGAAAGTGTATTCCGGGCCGCCACCATTTATTTTTCCCTGGATCCATTCGTCGATAGAAACTTTATAAACGCCTTTTTTATCGGTTTCATTATTTACTTTCCGTTCTTTTACCAGGTCGACATCAAAATCTGTCAGGATTTCACCATGCTGGTTTTTCAATTTTAAATTGGCTTTTAAGTTTGAAGGAAATGTGATGTCTATCTTCCCGCTTACCGATGAAAATGCCATCGGAGCTTCCGGATTTACTTTGTCGAAATTTATTGTAATATCGTCGCTAACGCTAGAAGCAGATACCGAGCCGCTTATTTTGTTCATGGTGATAGGACCATTCACATTATTGACACTGATTTCACCATTTACATTTTCAACCTTAATTTCTCCATTATTAACAGTGCTTAGCTCCATCGAGAAATTAAAGGGAACTTTTACATCAAATGTAACCCCCTCATTGCTGAGCCCTGATGAAATATCAACCCTGTTATCGTGTTCTTCAGCTTCAACACTCATTGATGAAGCATTTATTTTTTTTAGGCCACTTTTGGTTTCTGTAATGTTTGTTACACTTCCTTTAGAAGATACATCAACGATTACTTCTTTCCCATTGTAACCGGTAACGAAAATGCTGCAATTTATTCCACCCAGATCCAGATACCCTGGTTTGTCAGGATTGCTTAAAGGAATCACCAATTGTTGTTTTTTAACTTCTTGCCCTGAAACACCCAGCATAATGATGCTGAAAAGTGTTATCAATACGAATTTTAATTTTTTCATTTTATTTGATTTTTTAATTAATTACTTCTTAAATACATATCCCCATTAAGGGTTTTAAAACTAAATTTTGTATTTCCACCGCCAATGCTAAAAGATTTAACACTACTTAGCCTGTATTTGGTGGATGTGGTTTTTTTGCTTTCTGAAACAATAATTTCGACCGGCAGGAATGAAATGTCGGAGTAGTCGGTAAAGAAATCCCCGTGCATAGATTTATAGTTTACCCTGGCCGAAAGGTTTTTTGAACACTTAACTTCGATGTCGCCGTTAATGGTATTGAAATCTGCATATGATTCCGGGTCATTCGAGAAATTGATCATTAAATCTCCATTAACCGTACTTGCCTCAATGTTACCTGAATGATCAATTACAGTCAGGGATCCATTGACGTTGCTGGCATCAAGTTCGCATTGTAAGCCCCTGATGTAAACATCTCCCTTGTCGATGGTGCTGACATTGACAAAGTTCAGCGTATTAGGGATTTTTACAACTATATCCATATTAAATTCATACTCCTTTTTAAGGAATACACCATGGTCATTACAATCGTAATTCAGCAAAAGTTTTTCCTGATCGAAAATGGCACACGGATGATCCAGGTAAACAAACACGCCTTGATCATGCTCATACACCACAAGCTTAATTTCGTTCTTTCCTTTCTCAAGTCCTTTTTCATCTTCGGAAATAATGGTTTTGGTCGCTTCCAATATCAGGTCATTACCCTCATAACTCTCAATGGTCACTGATCCAAAGAAATTTTTAATTTGAACTTCTGAATAGTTGTCTGTTTTTTGAATAGGATAGTTGCCTTTTATCGTCTCTGAGCTCTTCTGAGCCATTATCGGCAGGCAAAATATCAAAGTTGCCAGCACTAAGATTATGATTGATTTTATTTTTTTCATTGTTAAATTAATTTTGTGATACCTTCTCTGCTTCGGTCTCTAACTACCTGATTTACTTCATTGTTATTCATAAGGCTTTCAAAAATAGGAATGGCAGATTTATCTCCTGTGGCAATAAAACCATCGAGTAATGTCAACTGAACCAGCGGTGAATTTTGTTGATTAAATGAATGTTTAAGCCCCTCCCTGACTTTTTCCTGGTTTGCAAATGCCAATAGGGCTTCCACAGCAGCCATACGAACATTTACATCAGAATCGTTATTTAGGGCATTAAGCAATGATTCAACAATTTCGTCATCTGTTTTAGACAAGGAACTGATCATATTCATGGCTAGTAAGCGATCGCTAACCATCGGTTGATCAAGCATATTCACCATCACCATTTCTTTCATTTGCTGTAATTCTTCATTCATTTCGCTGATTTGATTACTCACTTTTGTATTTGGCGTAACCCAGAATCCCAGGAACCAGCCTATCAGCAACATGATTAATCCATACGAAAGTTTCAGTTTATATGGCTGTAGCATGAAATTGTTGAATCGTTCCATGATTTGATTATAAAAAGTCTTTTCATCGGATTTCTGTATTTCTTGGTCCAGCATTTCGTAAAAACGATCCGAGAGTTGAGGTCCCGGTTCGGGAATTTCAACTTCATCCATGGTATTGACCAGGCTTCTTAGCTCCTCAAGGTTTTCTAAATTGTATCCCATCCCTTCCAATTCCTTTGTCAGAATATTTATGAAAGATGGATCCAGTTTTCCGTCCAGATAATCCAGAATTAACTCGTGTAGTTGAACTTTGTTCATACTGTTACTGTTTTTTGAATTTTTAAAAAGTGCTTTCTTAAATCATTTAAAGCCCTAAACATTTTGATCCTTATTGCCCCTTCGGTGGTGCCCATGATTTCGGCTATTTCTTTGTATTTAAGACCCTGATATCGACTCAAAATGATTATTTCAAGTTTGTCGCTATCAAGTTTATCCATGGCTTTCCTTAAACACAAATGCTTTAATTCAACGGATTCCAAATCCTGGTCGTCTTTAAGTAAATACTTACTCATATCATCGTCATAGTTAAACATACTTTCTTTTCGTTGATATTGTTTGTAATGATCGATCAGTACGTTCCGGGCGATGCGATACATCCAGGTTGTGAACATTCCTTCACCTTTAAAATTTTTACGGTATTTTAAAATCCGTTCAAAGAGTGTTTGTACCAAATCTTCACTTAGTTCACGCTTGCTTGTATTGCGGTAAAAGAATCCAAAGAGCGGTTTATGATACCTTTCAAACAGGAGCCCGAGCTTACTTAAGTCGCCCGATTTCACTTTTAACATCAATGCATTGTCTGAATACGAATTCAAATTTTATTGTTATTTGAGGGTTTCAATAATATTAACTTGGGTGTTGTGAAAATGTTACAATATATTTTAAAAGTTTTTATTTTTTTCAGGATATAATTTTAAACATAGGTTCGTTAATGTAAAGCTACAATCAAAAAATTTGAATATCAAGGAGTAGTGGGGATGATGTTACACGCGATACCTGTAGAAACAAACCAAAACAAGAAGGATTGAGAATGATGATTTTGGTTGATGCTGATAGAAAATAATGAGCAGCAATAAAATTACAGGGTATAACTGTTAACAGGAAAAAAAAAGGACGGCCTGCTGAACCGTCCTGTGAGTATATATGATAAAGTATTCTCTCTAAAATATTTAGAGGACACTTTCTTTAAAATTTTCGGTAATAATCTGTCCGTCGAATAATCTGATTACACGCTGGCTGTATTCAGCATCTCTTTGCGAGTGGGTAACCATAATGATGGTAGTTCCTTTCTGATTTAAGTTGGCCAATAGGTTCATGACTTCTTCGCCATGGGCAGAGTCGAGGTTTCCTGTGGGCTCATCTGCAAGGATCAGTGCCGGATTTGCAACAACAGCACGTGCAACCGCAACACGTTGTTGCTGGCCTCCTGAGAGTTGCAGCGGAAAGTGTTTTTTACGGTGAATAATTTGCATTTGTTCCAAAACTTCTTCAACTCGTTTTTTGCGGTCTTTTGCGCTATAACCCAAATAAATGAGGGGTAGTTCCACATTCTCAAAAACATTGAGTTCGTCGATCAGGTTAAAGTTTTGAAAAACGAATCCGATGTTGTTTTTCCTCAAATTAGCGCGCTGGCGTTCTGAATGCCCCGAAACTTCATTCTCCAGAAAATAGTATTCACCACTGGTGGGATTGTCCAACAAGCCCAAAATGTTTAATAAGGTAGATTTTCCACAGCCCGAAGGACCCATTATTGCTACAAATTCCCCTTTTTTTATTTCAAAGGTGACTTCATTTAGCGCGGTGGTTTCAACTTCATCTGTGCGAAATACTTTCGATAAATTTTTTGATCTGATCATGGCTTTATTTTTATATTTATTAAGACGAGCACTTTATTAAAATGTTACATGTTTTTTATTCATATCTTAAAATATCAACCGGGTTTTTTAAAGCGGCCCTGGTTGATTGCGTTATGATGGTTGAAAAGGCAATGAACAATGAAATAGTCAGAGCCAAAACAAATATCCAGTAATTTAATTTTGTGTGATACGCATAATTATTCAACCAACGAGACATGATGAGCCAGCCAACCGGCCAGGCCAGAAGGTTTGCAATAAGCATCCACTTCAAAAAATAATTGATCAACTGATTGTTAATGTTTGAAATGTTGGCACCGTACACCTTACGGATCCCGATTTCTTTATTCTTTCGTTCAACCACAAAAGATGTTAATCCGAATAAACCCAGGCATGAAATTAAGATGGCAATGATTGCAAAAATGATCACCAGCCTGAATACACTTTTTTCGGAAGTAAAAAGATTTTGAAAACGTTGATCCATGAATTGATATTCAAAAGCGCTGTTCGGTTCAAATTCTTTCCATTTGTTTTCTAAAATACTTATTGCTTCATTCAAATGCTCACCGTTAATTTTTGCACAGACCTGATAATTATTTGTCTTGCTATATAAAATAGCCATTGGTTCGATGTTGTTTTTTAAGGATCCATAGTTAAAGTCTTTAACAACCCCAATAATCTCGTGGTAATAATCATTATTATGATATTTCATCCTGCTCCCAACCGGATTCTTGAGTCCCATCGCCTTTACAGCCGATTCATTTAAAATGACCGACCTGATTGAATCTGTCTGAGAATCGGGCAAAAAAGTCCTTCCCTCGGTAATTTCCATTTCAAATAGTCTGAAAAATCCATCACCAACTCGATTATGCCTGAACAGAATACTCTTGTCCGTTTGCATTTCATCCCAAGTCCATAATGAATTGGAGTAAGTATAACCCTGATCCGGTGCAGCATTTACTCCAACGATGTCCTCAATGTAAGGGCTTTGCAAAAGTTCCGAACGAACGGTTTCAAACCTGTTTTTAAATGCTTCCGGAATCCGAAAAATGACCACATTTTCATTATTATAGCCCAATTCCTTATTGTTCATGTATGAAATTTGTTTATTTATTACAATCGTACATATGATCATGACAATGGAAATAAAAAATTGAAAAATGACCAGGCTCTTTGTAAATAATGCATTTCCGGCACCTTTTACATTTCCTTTAATGGTGGTGGATGGATTAAATAATGACAGGACAATGGCCGGGTATATTCCGGAAACTAAGGTGCAAATAATCAATATTAAGGCCAGGCTTAAATATATCTGTGGATCGAATAAATTCAAAAGAAGTTCCTTATTGGCGATTTGATTAAAGCCGGGCTGTGCAATCTTTATCAGGATAACTGATATGATTAGGCTGATTAAAATTTGAATAAAGGTTTCAAATAAATTGTGATTGATCAGGTTGGATCTGTTTGCTCCGATCACCTTTCTGATTCCCATTTCTTTTGCCCTCCGGGTGGCTCTTGCAGTGTTCAGGTTCATGAAATTGATACAGGCAATCAGTAATAAGAAGAGGGCAATAACGAAAAATATCTGAACCAGCCGCAAATCGCCACTCACAAAATCAAAATCATTATCAGATTTTAGGTATATATCCGCTAATTTCTGAACCCTTAAAATGGTATGCTCCTCGAGGGTTGGTTTTCCATCAAGGTAGTTTTTAATTTTTGCGTTGATATCTTCTTGTGTCGAACCTTCGGAGGCAAGTAAATACGTATAAAACTGGCTGTTGTTCCATCGATCAACGGTAAACCCGATTTCTTTGCCATACTCCATGGGAAGGAGATAATCAAAATAAAGATGTGAATTTTTTGGCACATTCTCAAAAACACCGCATACGACAAAAGTGTCTTCATCGCTTAATCGCAAAGTTTTCCCGATGGCATTTTCTTCGGGAAAATATTTAGTTGCCAGTTTTTCGCTCAATAAGATGGATCTGTTGTCCGGGAATATTTCATTCCCCATTTTCTGAATGAGTTTAATGGAAAATATGTCAAAGAATCCGGGATCAATATAAGCACCGGGTTCGCGAAATTTTGTATTTCCACTCTCAAGCACACGGTTCGAAAACATATACCTTGTAAATTGTTCGAGTTCCGGAAAATCCTGAACCAAAGCGGGACCTAATGGTCCCTGGTTAATTGCCCACGAAACCGGTTTTTCAAAATCCATATCCTGGATTAACCTGTAAATCCGGTCTCCCTTTTTATGGAAATTATCATAGCTTAATTCGTTTTGTACCCATAACCATATTAAGAGTGAACAGGCAATACCTACAGACAATCCTAATATATTAATTCCCGAAAAAAATAAATTCTTTTTTATTAAACGGAGGGTGTTAAGGATGAGATTTTTGTACATAAATTAATTCTTTATTATTATGTACCTGAAGAATGAATGAAAGTTACAACCAGCTGTGATTTTTTAAATAAATAAGTTTACAATCATTTTTGTGATCTGTTTAACAGAATCAAAGGAAAGAGAAAAAGGCATGGTGTCAGTTGCAAATAAGAGTAAAATACAGAAGGCACCAAATAAAATTCCAATACAGCAAAAAGTAAATTTCCTGAATTTTGGTTTGAATTTTACGATTGAATTGATGATGCTTTCCATAACTTAATAAACGAAGTGTTCTAGATAATATTACTTCTGAATAGCCCAAAAGTTACAGTATTAACAAAACATTAACTTATAAAAAAAGCTGCATGTGTTAGGATGCAGCGTTTTGATTAGGTAGTTGTTGACCGTCTTTACTACTCGTATCTCAAAGCATCAACAGGATTGCTCTTAGCTGCTTTAAATGACTGATAACTGATGGTTAGAAGTGCAATGATAATTGAACCTAAGCCTGCAAAAAAGAAGATATCCGGAGTTAATGATGCCCGGTTTGCATACTGGTCCAAAAACTGTTTGCCAAAATACCAGGCAAGGGGCCATGATATCAAATTTGCCAGCAGAATCCATTTGGCAAATTCTTTCGACATCACATACAATATTGAAGCAATTGAAGCCCCAACCGCTTTTCTGATCCCTATTTCCTTTGTTTTTTGTTCGGCCATATACGAAGCCAAGCCAAATAGACCCAAACAGGAAATAATGATGGCCAGGATGGTGAAGTATTTAAACAGTGAACCTGTTTTTTCTTCTCGGGCATACATGGCTTTATATCTGTCGCTGAGAAGGCTGTATTCAAAAGGATAGGTTGGAAATACTTTATTCCAGGTTTCTTCAATGGAATTGGCTGTTTCGATGATATTTTTGTTATTTGATTTTATGAAAATGTAACGGCATCTCGACTGACCATAAAACAATGCCATAGGACTTATACTTTCACTTAAATTGCTGAAATTAAAATCTTTAACTACACCAATTATAGGAAAACGAGCCTCTTCTCCCTGTCCCCACTGAATCCATCTGCCAATTGGATTTTTTAGATTCATAAATTTCACAGCACTTTCATTTAAAACTACACTTGCAGAATCGGTACCGAATTCGTCAGAAAAAAACCTACCTTCCACCATCTCGAAACCTACAGCTTTTTCAAAATCATTATCAACTGTCGTAAAACCAACTAATAGGTCGTTATCATCATCCCTGCCATCCCAGGTAATGCTTCCTGTATTACTTCCGATCATGATTGGAAGGTGCGAGCTTCGGGATACAGATTTAATGCCGGGGTTTTGAAGCAATAATGGTTTAAATGTTTCGTACTTATTGTTCACTTCGCCTTGCATGGTGATTATAATTACATTTTCTTTATCCAACCCAATATCTTTGGCGAGTAGATAATTTTGTTGGTTTTTGATGATGATACTCCCAATAATTAAAATGATGGAAAGCGAAAATTGGAAAACCACCAAAGATTTTCGAAAGATGGCACCTGACTTGCCTTTTACAACCATTCCTTTTAAAATAATGATGGGTCTGAACGATGATAAGTACAAGGCAGGATAACTTCCGGCGACAATTCCGGTAAAGATGATCAAACTGAAAATCCCGATGAGGATATCTTTGTCGAGAAGATTAAATGTTAGTTCCCGATCCGCAATCATATTAAAAGTTGGGAGAATTAACATGACCAGAAACAAAGCAACGATCATTGCAAGTATGGTCATCAAAATTGATTCTCCGACAAATTGTAAAATGATATTTTTTCTGCCTGCACCTAATACTTTTCGAAGTCCGATTTCTCTTGATCTCAAGGTTGATTTTGCGGTTGCCAGATTCATAAAATTGATACAAGCAATAATCAATATTATAAGAGCAATAATGATAAACAACCGTATGGTTTTAATATTACCGCCTCCATTTGGAGAGTATAAATGTATTTTGCTGAGAGGCCACATCCAGAGTGTGGTGGTGGTCTCAGGGTTATTTTTAACAATTTTAAAGTAATCTTTTATTTTTGCTCCTAAATCATTCGCATCGGCTCCTTCTGATAATAGAATATAAACGGCATTCCAATTTGAATTGTAATTGGTATAATCGAATCCTACATCTCTGACATGCTCAAAGGGAATGCAGAAATCACAGCTAAAACTTGAATTTTTAGGAAGCTCTTTAATAACTGCACTGACACTGAAGCTCTTTGTGTCATCCAAAATTAAAGTTTTACCTATCGCATCATCCGAGCCAAAGTATTTCTCCGCCATCTTGTCCGTAATAACGATTGAATACATATCGCTCAAAGCATTTTCAGCTGAGCCGCTTATAAACTCAAACGTAAAAATGTCGAATATTTCTCTGCCTGTAAATGCGATGTCTTTATTAAATTTTTTTTCACCGTAGCGAATACTTTTAGAACCAAAAAGATATCGAACCGCGTTTTCTATTTCAGGGAAATCTGCCTTAATTTGCGGTGCCAAAGGTCCTGGCATCGCATACACCCTTAATGGACCGGAACTGTATATCTGGGTTTGGCCCAACCTGTATATCCTGTCTTTGTTCAAATGTGTATCATCAAAGCTGAATTCGAATTTTACCCAAAGTAAAATGAGAACGGCGATTGTTAACCCAATGGCCAGTCCGAGGATATTGATGGCTGAAAAAGATTTGTGTTTTAATAAATTTCTCAGAGCGATCTTAAGATAATTGTGAAACATAGGATAGGTTTTAATGTTTTTGAAAAGACTATTTTTATTGATAAATTGTTACAATATTTATTTACGGATATAAATATCTCCGCTTATTGTTTCAAGTTCAACCCGTGTTCCACCTGAATTAATTATATTTCTATTACTCGTATCTCAAAGCTTCAACGGGATTGCTTTTAGCTGCTTTAACTGATTGATAACTGATGGTTAGAAATGCAATGAGAATTGAACCCATGCCGGCAAGGATGAAGATATCCAGACTTAGTGTTGCCCGGTTTGCATACTGCTCTAAAAACTGTTTTCCAAAATACCAGGCTAAAGGCCAAGATATCAGGTTTGCCAAGAGAATCAATTTGGCAAATTCTTTCGACATCACATATAATATTGAAGCAATTGAAGCCCCAACCGCTTTTCTGATCCCTATTTCCTTTGTTTTTTGTTCGGCCATATACGAAGCCAAGCCAAATAATCCCAGGCATGATATAATAATAGCCAGCATAGCGAAATACTTAAACATGGTATTGGAACTTGTTTCTCTTTCATACATGGCGTTATAATCGTCTGTCATATAAGAATATTCAAAAGGAAAAGTTGGAAGGATATTATTCCAGCATTCTTCAATATAATTAATAGATTCGTTATTATCTGAACCGGCAAGTTTAATCATCGCAAAATTGCTCCTGGTGGTAAAACTGAAAATTGCAAGAGGTTCAATGTTATGGCTTAAATTTTGGTAATTAAAGTCTTTAACCACACCAATGATATGATATCTGTTGCCAGTTCCCCAGTCGAACCAGTCACCAACCGGATTCTCTTTTCCCATCAGCTTGGCTGCACTTTCATTGATAACCACGGCACTGCTGTCGGTTCCAAATTCCTTTGAAAAAAAACGCCCATACACCATTTTTAAACCGTTGGTTTTCTCAAAATCAACATCAGCTGTTAAAAACCCAATAGGGGTATTCTGAGATTCTTCTTTTCCTTCCCAGCTAAATCCTCCTGAATTACTGCCTATATTGATGGGTAGCTCACCCGATCTGGATACAAAACTAATTATCGGGTTCTGGAGCAAACTGGCTTTGAGTGCATCAAATTTTTGGTTGGCTTCTTTTTTGATTCGCAGGATCACAACTTTTTCTTTGTCAATCCCAATTTCTTTGGTTTGAATATAGGAAAGTTGTTTCTGAATAATGATGGTCCCAATAATTAAGCCGATTGACAGGGTAAACTGGAATACGACCAGAATACGACGGAATAGTATACCCGATCTCCCCTTATTGAGACTCCCTTTTAATACGGCAATGGGTTTAAATGATGAGAGGTAAATGGCAGGGTAACTACCTGCGATAATAGAAGTTAAGATGGTCAGTATTATCAGGCTTGAAATAATTAATGGATCCAGCAGGCTGAATTCCAATTCTTTGTTCGTAATATGATTAAAAGTGGGAAGTACAATTATTACAATAATGCATGCCAAACAAACTGAAAGCAATGTTATGAAGCCAGACTCACCCATAAATTGACTGATAATATTTGTACGTATTGCACCCAATACTTTACGAAGGCCTATTTCTTTCGATCGCAGGCTTGATCGCGCGGTAGAAAGATTCATAAAATTAATGCAAGCAATAATCAGTATGAATGCTGCCACAATTAAGAAAATTACTATTGTATTAATTAAACCACCACCTAGGATTGAATATAAATGTGCCTTGCTCAAGGGCCATATCCAAAATGTTACATCACTCTTAGAATCAACAGCAACTTTTTGATAATATCCTTTTAGTTTGCTGTTAAAGTCATCTTCTGATGAATTTTTGCTCAGTAATACCCATGTGTACAGCGAGTTATTTCCATATCTGTCAATATTGTAACCATCATCTTTAATGTGTTCGAAAGGAATGCAAAAGTCGAACCTGACGGTTGAATTCTGAGGGATTTCTTCATAAACTCCTGTAACTTTAAAACTTTTAGTATCATTCAGAAACATTACCTTTCCGATGGGATTTTCAGTATCAAAATACTTTTTTGCCATTTTATCAGATATGACAATAGAGTTGAAGTCTGAGAATACCTTATCGACCTTCCCCTGTATAAAATTGATCGAAAAAATCGAAAACAAATCTATATCGCCAAATATGATACGTTCGTTAAATTTTCTATCCTCATATCTTATTGTTTTTCCTGCATATTCTAATCTTCCCCCCAGTTCTACTTCCGGGAAATCAGTTTTTATCTGTGCGGCCAATGGCCCCGGCATCCTGAATGTTTTAAACGGGCCGGAAGAATAAATCTGGGTTTGCGCCATAATAAATATCCGTTTTTTATGTTCGTGGATGTTATCATAGCTGAACTCGAACCTGACCCAAAGGAGTATCAGGATGGCACTGGCTAAGCCGACAGCCAGTCCGATAATATTTAGAAATGAGGAACTTTTCTGTTTGAAGATATTTCGTACGGCTATTTTTAGATAATTGAAAATCATATAAAAAGTTTTATAAGAACGAAATTTTAGGGCTTGTGTTACAATATTTATTTACGGATATAAATATCTCCGCTTATTGTTTCAAGTTCAACCCGTGTTCCACCTGAATTAATGTCAAAATCTACTTTTCCTCCCACGATATGACGATAATCCTTTAGTTCGCTTCTTCGTGGCCTGTATTCATGATCGGTATAAATCCCACCCGTAATTGTTTTAGCATTGATACTTGAATTTGAGCTTTGACTTATGGTTGCATCAACAAAACCCGAAATACTTTTTGCCTGAATTTGGTTCAGCATGTTTGTAATTTCAATATCACCGGATATGGTTTTAATATCAAAGTTTTGGTTTTTAGGTAAAAATATTTCGAAACTAATATCCATTTCTATGTGATTTCCATTGTAGGAGATGGTATTCCCATCATCATCCTTTTCATAGCAAATTCTTTTTTTTGACAATTCTTTCATGTTTTCAATTTCTGAAGAAAATTTTAGTATGCCGGATGTATGTTCTACATCGATTGCAAAAGCATCATTATCCTCATTATTATTAATATTGACGGATGCTTTTAGATAAACTTCATCTTTATCCCATCCTGTAATCTTGATTAGATCAGCAAAATCAAGATCAAGTAAGATGCTTTGATTCCGATCTGTTTTTACTGTTTTTTCAACTATTTTTTGAGCGAAAACTGTTGAAGAAATTCCGAGCGTTAAGATTAATATTAGTGTTTTCATGACTTTTTGTTTTAGTGTGTTTGTAAATGTTATTCATGTCTCAAAGCATCCACAGTTCTTAAACGGGCTGCTTTTACTGATTGATAGCTGATTGTTAGAAGGGCAATTATGATTGAAAGTGCGCCTGTTAATAGGAAAATCCATACACTGATACGGGTTCGGTAAACATAATCATCAAGAAATCGTGAGCCCAGATAAAAGGCAACAGGCCAGGCAATGATGTTTGCTGTTAAAACCCATTTCAAAAAAAGCTTGTTCAGATATAATGTGATGGCACTGACGCTGGATCCCAGCACCCTTCTGATGCCAATTTCCTTTGTCTTTTGTTGAGCCATATAAGATGACAATCCGAAGAGTCCTAAGGCGGAAATAATAACAGCAATGAATGCGAATATTTTCAAAATTGTAAGGAGTTTATCTTCGTCCCGATGCATCTTTTCAATATTATCAGCAAGCAGGGTGTATTCGAATGGGCTTCCCGGGTTAGCTGTTGCCCATTTTGATTCTATAAAATTGATTGTTTCCTGAACGCTATTCCCCGTGATTTTGATTAAAATGTATCTATAGTACCAATCTTGGAATAAGATGAGTGGGTCGATCTCATTTTTAAAATCGCGGAAATGAAAGTCTTTGCAAACGCCAATTATTTTATAAACATTAGATCCTCCCGGCCTGATCCATTTGCCGATTGGGTTCTCAAACCCCATTATATTTACTGCTGTTTCATTAATTACCAAGGCTGATGAGTCTGTACCATAACTGTTATCAAAATATCGGCCCTGAACCATTTCCAGTTCCATACAATCTTTAAAATCTGCATCCGCGCCTGCAAAATACATTGAGTTTTTATAGGTTCCGGTTTGTTCCTGCCATTCTATTCCATCCATACTTGAATTTATGGATGAGGGTAGGTGTGAAGTTTGGCAAACCGCACGTACATTCGTGATTTGTTTTAATTCATTGCGTAAAACGTCAAATTTATTAAGGGTTTTTGGATTGATGCGTAAGCAAATAATATGCTCTTTATTAAATCCCCAATCTTTGTGTTTGATGAAATTTATTTGCCTTAATAATATGAGTGTAAAAACAATGAGGATCACCGACATCGAAAATTGAAATATTACAAGTATTTTCCGGAACAACATCCCTGAGTTGCCTTTTGTTAAGCCACCTTTTATAACGATTGCTGGCTTAAAAGATGATAGGTATAGTGCCGGGTATGCTCCTGAAATAAATATAGTCAGTGCCCATATGGCCAGTAAGCCATAAATGATCAGGTTGTTGTTTACCCCGAAAGTAATTTCTGTTTTTGCGATACTGTTAAAATATGGCAACAATAATATTGAAATAATGGAGGCCACAATAAGTGACAATGTTGTCGTAAGGAATGTTTCAATATAAAACTGTTGAATGATGTTTTTTCGGTTGGCTCCGACTACTTTTCTTAATCCAATTTCCTTGGAGCGATTGACTGATCTTGCTGTGGATAAGTTCATATAATTGATGCATGCAATGATCAGAATAAAAAAAGCAATGAAGGAGAACAGATAAATCAACCCAATTTTCCCATTGCCGAATACACCATGCAGGTGTTCTTTCTTATAGGGATATATCCAGGTGTCGATTTTTGCATCTGGCCGATGCTTGTCGAGAACTGATTTAATTTTTTCACCGAAAATTTTTGGATTTGTTCCTTCCTTCAATAACAAGATACTTTCATAAGCTTGGTATCCCCAATGCGTAAGTTTATGCCCGTCTGATTCTGCATTCTCGAATGGAATACTGAGATTGAACCTTATGCTTGAATTTTTTGGAATGTCTTTATAAACGGCAGTAATAATGAAAGCTGCATCGTTTATGATTAGTTTTTGTCCCAGGACGTTATTTTCTCCAAAATATTTTATGGCCATACTTTCTGAAATTGCAACAGAATTCAGATCTTCAAAAAAATTGTTTTTGGTTTGACTTAAAATGGTGATACTCAGAATATCAAAAATCTCTTTGTCTGTACAATAAATAAACTCCTGAAACGCTTTGTTATTGGCTCTTACACTGCGATAAGAACCTATTCTTCTGGATGTTAATTCCACTTCAGGAAAATTTTCTTTTAATTCCGGAGCCAAAAGTGGCGGGCATGAGGTTATTTGCCTTTCATTATTATCATATTTTGTAGTCAACCCCAATTCGTATATTCGGTCAATCTTTTGGTTAAACTTGTCATAGCTGAGTTCATAATTTATCCAAAAAATAATCAGCATAACACAGGCCAGGCTCATGCTGAGTCCGATAATGTTTATCAGACTGTAAGTTCTTTGTTTTAATAAATTTCTGTAGGCTGTTTTAATCCAATTACTTAACATAGAAAAAATATAATTTAATTGTTTTAATTTAATATTATTGATATGTCAGGTGGTTTGTGTTGCAATATTTTAGTTTGATATTTATTTCTTAAACACTTTTAATGATGTTCAGACAAATTCTTTTGACACGTATGATGTCCATTCATTAAATGATAGCAGCTATTAGATTGCAAATCTTTTCGGGCATATCTGCCCGGTTCTTTTAAAAAAGAATGTATTGCAGGAAGTAAAATTAGAGTGATGAAAAGAATTTGATTTTAATCAGATCATCTGTTATGTTCTTCTGATCCCTGTCCAGGGTTTCTGGGTAAAAAAATATAAAGAAAGAGGCAGGCCTCGTAAAGGCCTGCCTCAAGTTTTATTTTTTCCTTAAATAGATAATACCGTCAATGGTTTTTAGGTTAATTTCCACACCACCCTTGTTCAGTTTGCCTGATGTTCGCATTCCTCCTCCGATAAATGCCAGATTCTTGCTCTTGGAATCAGAAGAAAATTCAATTTCCATATCAGAGTATACTTCACCATCAATGGTTGATAGGAAAATATTTGCATTAACGGTTGCGGGTAATGTAACATCAATTTCTCCGTCGACCGTGTACAAGTTGATCGGATTATTCTGATTTACAGTATTGAAAATAGCTTTGATATCGCCATCAATAACTTTTGTAGTAATCGCTCCTGTTACATTCATAAATTCTAGATCGGCATCCAATGTGCTAACTTCAACTTCATTGCTGAAGTCTGCAAATGAAATCAGGTTTCCTTCGGCAAACGGACTGGAATAATCTACCTTTAATGCAAGGCTGTTAGGTACTTTGAATACATAGTTTGCGTCTGACGATTGACGTGAGGCTCCATTAATTTCAATAATATTCTCAACAATATTCATATACAGTCCAATTCCGGTATTATCCTCGGCACCGCCAAAGATAGGTTTTAAACCATCGGCTCTTTTGGGTGGCGCTTCATAATTTGTGCATTCAACCACAATTTCGGAACCGTTATAACCAACAATGCTAATTTCACCCAATAAGTTTTCAATGACCAGTCGTTTGGCATTTTTTATAGGGAAATTAAAAGTTTGGGCGTTCACCGCAAGCGCGAAAAAAAGAACCAGTGTGATACTTAATACGATTTTTTTAAATGTTTTCATGATCTTGTTTTTTTATTGTTTTTTTATTTTTCTTTCATTTATTAGTGGTTACCCTGCCAGTTTTAAAAGGTTACAAATGGATTAAAAAAAAAACCGGCAAAAGCCGGTATTGCAAAACTAGGTGAGAATATTCAATCCTTTATTGGCCATTGTTTTCACCGTTTTATTGGTATGTTCCGATTTTATAATTTGTTCTAAATAATTCGATGCCCTTTTCTCGTTTAGTTGGATCATCATATTAATAAGTGTAATTTGAATAAACGGATCGTCTTGTATTGCCAGGGATTCAATGAGTGAATTCCTTACCATTTCATCATCCGTATATCTCGAAAGTGCTGTTATAGCTGCCATTCTGACGTTAACATTGTCGTCTGTGTTCATTGTTCGAACCAGGGCAGTTGTGATTTCAGGATCTGCAAACTGAAGTTCGCTCATATAACTTACCGCTTGTATTCTGGTTGTTGGAGATTGTTGATCCAGTTTAGAAAGAATGACCATTTGTTTAAGCCCCGTAATTTCTGACTGCAAGTTTGCAATTTGATCACTGCCCCCCGGGTTTTTTGCAATTAATCCGATTATGACACCTGAAATAAGAATCGCGAATCCGGCTGCAATCTGCAGCCATGGGTTTATGGTTCTGTATGAAAACTTATTTGGGTTTAGTGCCGGTTGAGGTTTTTTTATAGTTGATTGCTTCAACTTTTCTGATTCAACCATCTGGAGGAAATCCGTCCTTAGTTTGGCAGGAGGTTTTTCGTCTTTGATGTTGTTCAAATCAGTCATCAAAACCAACAATTCTTCTAATTCGTTGGCGCAAGGTTTACAGCTTTTTAGATGAACTTTTACCAAATTAGTTTGTTCTTCATCAAGTTTCTTATCGACAAAGTCAATCAGTAGGTTTTTAATTTTTTTACATTCCATGGTAAAATATTTATGCCAGTTGAAAATATATTTCTCTTAATTTATTAATGGCGCGATGTACCTTCACTTTAATTGCTCCCACTGAATTCCCCGTAATTTCCGAAATGTCAGCATAAGACAGATCCTGAAATTTACTGAGTTCAATTATTTCACGGTCGTGTGGATCCAGTAGTTCCAGTGCATCGGTCAGTGTGTCGTAGTTTTGCTTTGTTTCAGCCTCAGATTTGGTTTTTTGAATATCGTGTCTGTACAAGAAATTTTCATCTGAATCAGGAACAAGCATTTTGTTTTTGTGATGATGGTCTATATGCACATTACGAGCCATCTGATACATCCATGCTTTAAATTTGTATTCTTCATTAAAACTGTTTCTATAAGCAATAATTCGGCTAAAAACATTTTGGGTCAGATCCTCTGACGTTTCCCTGCTACGCGTCAGCCGCAAGAAAAAATTATAGAGCCTTGCATGGTATTTGTCGAAGAGGGGAACGAGCGAATCCAGGTTCCCGCTTTTAACTTCCAGCATCAAAATTTCGTCTTCTTCCATCTTATAAAATGGTGTATAATTATATTTGAATACTTTTGAAATTAATGAAGGTTACAAGCATTCGCAAAAAAACAAATTTAAAAAATTATTATTTCAAAAGGAACTAAATATCAGTATATTGCAGTTTATGTAAATTTTAATGCTTTCGATGGTTGTCTCAAGCTGGTTGTTGCAATGAACGATATAGTACCCATAAAAACATTTAGTAAATCATTGATATTTAGATAAATATTTAGTATATTCGTATTTGATATCTCTTAATTGCGAGCATGTTCGTTGAACCGATCCGGGATGAAACATTACATGCATGTTCCATCCTGCCCATCAAAAATCTTTAAAAATGAAGACACTTAAAATAATAGGAATTCTTCTCCTGGTATTTGTTGTGCTGTTTTTGGTTATAGGAGTGTTTCTGCCAAAAGAAATCCGGATTCAACATTCAATTTCAGTTGAAACAAAGTCAAATGTGATATTTAAGCAGGTTAATACGCTTGCGAATTGGGATAAATGGTCGCCTTACCCGGATTTGGATCCAAGCCTGGAGTTTATAAATGATGGGCCGCAAATGGGGGTCGGAGCGGTTCAAAAATGGATCGGTAAATCAGAAAAAGGGGAAATGAAAATTACTGAGAGCAGTCCATACCTTGAAATAAATTTTATGCTCGACTTTTATGAAAAGGGTACAAGTGAAATGTTTTGGACCTTTAATGAAGATGGTGATTTTACAATGGTTACCTGGGGCATGGATGTGACAGAACTAGCTTATCCTTTTGAAAGATATCAGGCATTAATTATGAAAGGCTTTATGAGAGGGGTGTTGGCCGATGGCCTGGAAAAGCTAAAGTCTGTTTGTGAAGCTTTGCCCGAAATACCGGAAATTAAGCTTACAAAATTTGATGGAATAACCGGACTTGCAATTTATGATTCTGCCTATACCTATGATGTGGAAAATGTAATGGCAAGAGATTATGGCGAAATCATGGCTTTTATGTCGGAGAATAATATCCGCTTATTCGGAGCTCCATTTGCAATTTATTATAGATGGAACCCCAGCTTACCTTCTGTAATGAATATTGGGATACCCACAGATGGTTTAAAAAAGGGGAAAGGAAATATTAAACCCGTTGCAATTGAAGCAGGCAATGTTGTTGTTGGTAAGCATTACGGAGCTTACGATAAAATAGGTAATACCCATGAATATATCATACAATTCATTGCTGAGCATAAACTGGAAATGAACGGGCCGTATTGGGAATCTTATATAACCGATCCTGCAACCGAAGCGGATACAAGTAAATGGCTCACTAAAATTTATTGGCCGGTAAAATAAAAAATCCCCCGGAGGGGATTATTTTAATCCTTCAAATTGAAGTAGTTTTTCACTTCTTCATAATTATTTAAATTTAAGCCCTGGGGAATGACAATGCTCCCATCAATAATTACAACCTTAAATTCCTGGGTACCCGGATTAACAGTTAAACCGTCGCTATCCTGAAAAGTAACAACAATTTGCTCAAGTTGCAATGTGACCCAGATTGAAGTCATATATCCACCATCTCCTGAATTAACAAAGGTGATTGGTAAAGAATATAAATTTCCATTCTGATACAAATAGACCAACACAGCTCCATAGTTTAAAACATCTTCAGTAATTTCAGGAAAATCCATGACTGCAGAATAGCCGAAACCAATACCGGGTTCTCCGAATTCTGACCAATTATTTTCATATAAAGTATAATAAAAACTACTGATGTTGATGATGCCATCAGCACCTGGAGGGCCTTGTGGGCCTTCGGGGCCAATTTGGCCGTCTTTCGCACATGATGTGAATAGTAAAGGAATAACAGCAATTAACAATATATAAAAATTGTGTTGCATAAAATTTGCTTTTTTTCTCATAGTATTTGTTTTTATATGGTTGAGATTACCAAATACTTTGCCAAAACAGTTGTTTTATTTAGTTAACAAAGAAAATATTAAAAATAAATTTCTGTATGTATCTGGTTAATCGGGATGCTGATCGATAACAGATATTCGGTCATTTCGTAAATCATTTCAGAATTTCCTGATAAATAGTAAAGTGCATCGTGTGGCATGTTCATTGTCTTGGAATAATCAGTAACTCTTCCATGAAATTCATTTGAAGAAATACCCGAAATGCAAGGATGATAATTGTTTGTTTTGTAGTGAAAGTGGTGATACTTTTCTTCATGATGCCTGATTCCATGAAGAATTTTATAATTTATTTCAGGATGCCCCATAATCATACTATGCACAGGTGAAATTCCGGTCCCGCTTGTTATAAAAATAAATTTATGGGAGGCTTTTTGATTTTTGGGAAGTACAAAAAAACCATATGGACCTTCCAGTTCGAGGCAGTCATTTGGTCTCAGTTTTCTGAGTCTGGTAGAAAATGATCCACCCCGGACTTCTCTGATTAAAAACTGTAGATGATTTGTTTTGCCTTCATTGTAAATTGAATATTCCCTGGAGTTCAATTCTCCCTTAAACCTGAGAATCATATATTGTCCCGGGATGAATTCAATTTGGTTTCTTTCCAGGCTCAGAAGAAAAGTGTTCTCAGATATGTTTTCGACGCTACAGACCCTACAGGTTAAAAAATTGTCGCTGCCCATTGATGCAATATTATGCGTTTACATGTTTTTCGGCATGATACGATGATCTTACCAAAGGAGAACTTTCGACAAATGAAAATCCGCGTTTTAATCCTTCTGATTTAAAAAATGCAAAAACCTCGGGCTTTATATATTCCACAACCTTTAAATGGTGACCTTCGGGTTGAAGATATTGGCCGATTGTTAATACTTTACAATTAATATTTCGGAGTTCATCCATGGTGTGCAATACTTCTTCTTCTCGTTCTCCCAGGCCGAGCATTATACCTGTTTTTGCAACAATTCCAGAATCCGCTATTATTTTCAAAACCTGCAAACTGGTTTTGTACCTTGCCCTGCTCCTGACTTTTGCTGTTAGTCGTTCAACGGTTTCAATATTATGCGAAATAACGTCAGGCTTGGCATCAATGATTTTTATTAAATCAGTTTGCTTACCATCAAAATCGGGGATGAGGGTTTCGATACTAACGGATGGATTTACTCTTTTAATCTCTCGGATGCATGTGGCCCAGAATTCAGCACCTCCATCTGCCAAATCATCTCGGGCAACTGAGGTTATTACGCAATGCTTCAGCTGAAGTTTTTTTATGGTATCGGCCAGGTTTTTTGCTTCGTTCCAGTCAATAGGGTCAGGAATCAGGTTTTTAACGGCACAAAACCTGCAATTTCTTGTGCATTTGTCGCCAAGAATCATAAAGCTTGCAGTTCCATTATTCCAACATTCTCCACGGTTTGGGCAGTTGCCACTGGTACATATGGTGTTCAGTTCCTGTGCTGCAATCAAATTCTTTAATTGGGTATACTTTTTTCCATTCGGTAATTCCGATTTCATCCAATGGGGCAATCGCCTGATGCTGGTCTGATTAATCATAATTTCTTTTTGAGCACGTAAAATTAGTATTAAATAGAAACAATATAAATAAAAATTATAAAAATTAAATTCATATTAAATATAGAGTTGTTTATTACGTTATAAATAGCTTATTTTGCAATTTAAATTAAAACAGTATAAATAAGAATAGAGTTAGATGCAAAAATTTACAATTCAAAAAAAAACTGCAAATACTGTTCGTAAAAGCATTGAAAATAAGTTGACTTATATGAAGCCAAAAACGTTGAAAGTTATAGGTTTACGTGAACTTACACTATCCACATATATCTTAAGATTGGAGCGCAAAAATATTCAGTTTTTTGCAGGGCAACATATCTCATTGGGCTTTGGAAATCAGGGTGCAACGCGTGAATACTCAATTTATAGTGGTGAGGATGATCCATTTATTGAGGTTTTAATTAAGGAAGTTGAACAGGGATTGGTTTCAAAGCAATTGAAGAGATGCGAAATTGGGGACCAGGTTCGGTTTGATGGACCGGTGGGCTATTTCAACCTTGAACCCGAACAACTTAAAACGGGAAAATATTTATTGATCGCAAGCGGTACCGGCATCGCACCTTTTCATAGTTTTATCAAAACGCATCCTGGCATGGATTATCATATTTTGCATGGCGTAAGATATGCCTACGAAGCCTACGAAAGATCGGAATATCACAAAGATCGTTATACCTTATGTGCTACCAGGGATGATAAAGGCAGTTATTTTGGCCGTGTAACCGAATACCTTAAGGAGGTTCGTTTCGACTCTGATACGCACGTATATCTGTGTGGCAATTGCGACATGATTCACGATGCTTATGATATACTCTTGGAACAAGGTTTTTCTGCCGATAATTTGCATTCTGAGGTCTATTTTTAATATCCGACCAAAGCCATGAAGTATCATATCATTACCCTGGGTTGCCAAATGAATCTGTCGGATAGTGGAAGGTTGAGCTCGGTTCTAAATGATGCAGGATATGAACATACGGATCATGAGGATGAAGCCAATGTGTTGGGAATACTTGCCTGTTCTGTTCGCCAAAAGTCCATCGATAAGGTTTACTCCAGGATTCAAAAGTGGAATAAAAGAAAAGACCATTCAAATTTAATCACATTTATTTCGGGTTGCATACTGCCAGACGACAAGGAAAAATTCCTGAAATTGTTTGATGTGGTTTTTCAAATGAGCGAAGTGGTGAAATTGCCTGAACTTATCAGTCAATACGGTATTGTTAGCCAGGCTTCTGCGCAGAGAATGTGGAGTGAAGCTGGGATGGAACAGTTCTGGAATATAAGACCACAGTATCAATCGGCTGTTGAGGCATTTGTTCCTATTCAAAATGGGTGCGATAAATTTTGCACATTTTGCGCTGTGCCTTATACCAGGGGCAGAGAGGTGTCCAGACCTTCAGTTGAAATTATTTCTGAAATCTGGAGTTTGGTTGACAAAGGTTATAAGTCAATCACCTTATTGGGACAGAATGTTAATTCATATGGTTTGGATAAAAAAGGGTTGGAAATAAGTTTTGCCGAATTGCTCAGGCAAATTGGAGAAATTGGAAATGCGAGCTCTAATAAATTCTGGCTCTATTTTACTTCTCCGCACCCACGTGATATGAGTGATGAAGTGATTGATGTGATTGCCAAGTATGATTGTCTGGCCAAACAAATCCATCTTCCTTTACAATCTGGTGACGATAAGGTTTTAATTAGAATGAACCGCAAACATAACCTTTCAAAATATCGCAGCATCGTTCAAAAGATCAGGAATTCCATTCCGGAGGCAACCATATTCACCGATATTATTATTGGCTTCAGCGGCGAAACAGAGACTCAGTTCGAGAATACCCTCAAAGCCTTTGATGAGTTTAAATTCAATATGGCCTATATTGCCAAATATTCGCCAAGACCGGGTGCAGCCAGTTCCCGTTGGGCAGATGATGTGCCTGATGAAATAAAGAAAGAGCGATTGCATGTTTTAACAAACAAACTTCAGGGGCATGTTACTGAATTCAACAAGGGATTAATTGGGAAAATTTTAACGGTACTGGTTCTTTCAAAAGATCAAAAATCAGAATTTCTACAAGGACTGACCGAAGGTAAAATCAATATCAGGTTTAAATCTTCTGACCTTTCACTGATCGGACAATTTGTTCAAGTTCAAGTGAAATCAAATGCCAGGTTCTCTCTCGAAGGAGAACTGGTTAAATCGAATTTAGAAGTCCTTATGTAAGATTTCTTAAAACATTTTGTGCTTCAGAACATCCTCGGTCTTTACAAGCATTTCGTCCGTAAAATCAAGATGGGTAACAAAACGAATTAACTGGGGTCCAAAACCAAGGGCCTTAATACCATTTTGATTCAGTTTTTGAAGAAAATCTTTATTCGAGATTTTGTCCGGAATTCTGAAAATCAGAATGTTGGTTTCCGCAGGGATGACTTCTTCGATGTATGAAAGACCTGATAACACTGTGGCAATGTGTTGTGCTTTTTTATGATCTTCTGCCAATCTTTTAATATTATTGTCTAAAGCATAAATGCCAGCGGCAGCAATAAATCCGGCCTGTCGCATGGCACCACCAAACACTTTTCTGATACGGTGGGCTTTTTTTATAAATTCTGTAGATCCAAGTAGGAGTGATCCGACTGGGGCTCCCAATCCTTTCGAGAGGCAGATAGAGATAGAATCAAATATTTCTCCATATGCTTTCGGGCTTTCTTCGGTTTCTGTTAATGCATTAAAAAGTCGGGCACCATCCAGATGAAATTTTAATTCATGCTCAGCGCAAACTTTCTTAATTTTGATGATCTCATTAAAATCATAACAACTTCCCCCACCTTTGTTTGAGGTGTTTTCGATCGATACGAGGCTTGTTGTTGGTACATGGTAGTCGTGCGGATTGTTAATTTCGCTTGCTACCTCACTTGCCTTAATTCTGCCTCGGTCTCCATGAATAAGTCGTACGGAAGCTCCCGAATTAAATCCGATGCCACCCCCTTCAAACCGGTAGATATGCGAGGTGTGATCACAAATAATTTCTGTTCCCGGTGAGGTGTGCACTTTTATTGCGATTTGATTGGTTTGTGTACCTGAAGAACAATACAGGGCTGCTTCCATACCAAACATCGTGGCAGCTTTTTTTTCCAATGCATTAATGGTTGGATCTTCTCCGAATACATCATCTCCAACTTCTGCATTCATCATGGCCTCAAGCATTGGTTTTGAGGGCTTTGTAACGGTGTCTGATCTGAGATCAATAAATTTTTGAGTCATGGCTAAGCTTCTTTAAATAATGCCAGTCAAGATAGTACAAAATTTTTAGAGAGAAGCTATTTGTTTGGGGAGAATTAAAAATATTTCCAAAGTTTTCGAAGTAATCAGCAACAATGAGATCCGTATAATCAGAAATCATATTTTTCCACACCAGTGATAATTCACTTCCCGGAGCAAAATTCCAGGTATATACCATGTCAATGTTAAACGTATTGAAATTAATATTATGCTCCTGCGATGTATAGTTTGTTGCATCCAAAAAGCCATCGGGCAACAAATGATAGAATTGCTTATATTCTGCTGATGAATAATAATGTCGCAAACGAAAACTTAAGGAGGCTTTATTGTTGAAAATATAATTGAAAGATATTCTGTTAGTTATTACTTTGCGATCCCTGCGGCCAAAGATAATTTTATCATTATCATCATCATGCATTACATAACCCCGTTCATTCTTATTTAAGCTAATTTGAAATGTGTAATCGAGGCTGAACTTGTCGCTGATAATAAGTGTGGGGTCAAAACTGTAAATGAAATATGAACGATCGCCCTTGTAAAAATCAAAAAAAAGCATATTTCTAAATGTAAATCTCTTATTGTTGTTTGTCATCAGGTGACCACCAAACTCGAAAAATTTAGGGATAATGAACACCCTGTCACTCTCCCGTGCTTCATAATAGTCGTGCGATTCTTTTGGGGTAATTGTGCCGCTTAACCCCATATTCCAATTGTTTTTAAAGGTGGCATTGAGATTGGCAGAGAGTTGGGAGGAAGTATATTTTTTTGGTTTATATAAGGTGTTGTAACTATAAGATAATGAAGTACGAAACGATAAGAATTTCCAGAAAGGTTTTTCGATTACATAAGAAAAATTCGCATAATTATTGATCAAGTTATTGCGCTGCGAGTAGCCCAAATGATTTTGATTAAATTGATCGTTCTGAACACGCTGATTTAATGAATATCGAATATTGCCCCCAATTTTCGCGGCATAGATGGAGTATTTAAACCCAAGCAATTTTTCCGGATCACTTTCCGGATCTTTGATGGAACTGATCGCTCCGGAACCATTTATCGTAAACGTGTTTTTGTTATTGTAAAACCTAAAGTCTGTGCCGATTACATTGGCACTAAACGAGTCTGAAGGAACGGCAACATTTGTATTAATCAGACTGATGTATGAATTATTTTTAAGCGATTTTTCTACGGCCAGAATATTGTAATTTGAAAAAGGCTGGGTTTTTGCTTTGAATGTTTCACCAGAAATTGTATCCTTAATTGTTGCCCAGGTGTTTGATATTAATGCATTTAAGAGTCCGAGGCTAAATCCGTTCTTCGTTTTTCCGGTAATTTTGGTTGCATTTATCAGTCTGCTTTCCTGTGGGTTTGTTTGAACAATCTGATCTGAGGTCAAAGCGTCATAAACGTCGTAGAATCTTTTAGGTTGTGCACCAATTCGGCGCGAATAGAAAATGCCGGCCCGATTAAACAGGGTATTCCCTTCGGTAAAGAAAGGCCTTTTTTCACTATAATAGGTCTCGAAGGGTGTTAGGTTAAGAACCTGATCATCTGATTGAACCTGACCGAAATCAGGAATGAGCATCATATCCAACGTAAAGCTTTCATTTAATCCAAGTTTCAAATCCATTCCGCCTTTTAAAGAGTGGGTTGTGCTCTTTGTTTCTGAATTGCGAACGATATAACCAGAGGTGTATGGGGTGAAAGATAATCGCAAGGGCGGGTTTATATCCTTAATGCCCTTAAGTTTACCCACCTGTATCTCTGAATTCCCCAATTCAATATCGATGTAATTCCAGGAGGCTTCACCATTGTGCCTTTTAATGTTCCTAAAAATATTAAGTCCCCATTCCTGCTCTGGTGTTTTTGGAAACCTGATTGTGGAATAAGGTATCTCCATTTCTGCTATCCATCCTTCATCTGTTATTCTTGTCGCTGTTTTGTAAATTCCATCCCATTGTGTTCCTCCTTGCGAATCCCACTGCACGCCTGCTGCGGTAACAAATAACCTGGTTATGTTTTGACCATCGTTGAACGGATCGAGCCAAAGCCCGAAATAATCTGTTCGGCCCATTTCATCCCTTCGGCTCAAATCGCAATAAATACTGTCCGGAGCTGTATCATAAAGCATGGCCCCTATATAGAGGGCCTTGTCCGTATAAATAAATTTTACCTCCGTATTTTGATATGAGTCCCGTCCATTATACGGTCTGACAACTTTGAAATTGGATGCAATTGGCACATTCAGCCACTGGCTATCGTCCAAATATCCATCAATTTTAGGAGGTTCTGCTGTCCTGATGGCGACAATTTCTTTTTTCTCCTGCGATAAAATACTATTTGTTAGAATGAGGCAGATCAAAACAATTGAAAACCTGGTATAAATATGCATAAGGCTTGCTTGTTAAAAGTTTTAACTAAACCAACTCCAAAAACCCATTTAAAACATAAGGTTTGCATATTCATGTTTACCTATGAGACGATATTTATAGATCGAATCATATCATAATGAAACTTGACAAATACTTGGCGGCATTCAATGTATAAATACTCCAGATATTTCAAAATGTTACATGAGAATTTTAAAGGAGCACAAGGCAATATGACAAGAATTATACCGTATATATAATCGCTTATTATCCAGTGTGCTGTGATGAAATACACTCAGAATTTCAAACGGAGATGTTCAAACTTGCACATTTATTGTCCGTTATTGTACAAAAAGATGCTTAAAAAAGAGCCTTAATTCTTATTCATTGGCCAAATCCCAGATATCCAGAAATCCCAATTTTACAATGCTTCGCATTTTCTCCCAATTCAGGCTGGAAGTTTCATCATCATAATGGTGATAATTGGGATCGAAACCAGCATTGAAAGAAAAGAACGGAATATATTCAGCACAGAAGGGTACATAATCGGATCCCCCACTTGAGGTTCCGGGCTCTATCGGATTGTAAATCACTGACAAATCCAGGTTGAAATTCGTAATATTATTGGTACTGATTTCCTTAAAAAAATCATTGCCTTTAGTTACTTTCATTGTAAGCTGGTTTCCTTTTTTATCCTGTGGATTGTTTCTTGAGATCATATCCATATTCAGGTTGTACGTAATACGGTCGAGTGGTTTAAAGGATTCCACAAAATATCTGGATCCCAGCAATCCTTTTTCTTCACCGGTCCATGCCGCAAAAATGAGGGTTCTTTTTGGTTTTTCTCCTGTGGCTTTAATAGCCTTTGCAATCGTAAGCATTCCGATCACTCCTGATGCATCATCATCTGCACCATTAAATACGAAGCCTTTTCTTGTTCCCAGGTGATCGTAATGACCCCCGATTACAATGATGTCATTTAAATCTTCACCTTCGATCATACCCAAAACATTGCGAACCCTGATGATCTCTGATTCAACATCCGCATAAATATGGACACTTAAATTTGGGATTACCATTGAAGCAGGTTTCATCTTGCTTTTTGCAGATTCTTCAAAAGCAATAAAATCAATTTTTGTGTCTTTAATAATTTCATTGATCACTCGATTGCTCAGGTTTATTCGTAAAAGTTCAGGATTTAATTTATCGCCCGGAAGCCGCATTATATATTCACGGGGCGACAAAGGTGAATCTCCTTCATACCCTCTTGATTCGAATCGGAGTGGATAATTGGTCGGCCAATTATTCTGTGCATCAGATGCACTATTGTATTCAATTATTCCAATGGCACCATGTTCAATGGCCCAGCTTTGCTTTGATCGGCTCAGGTAATAAGATACCCGGTTAGCATCATTGCTGAATTTTTTAAATGCTTCAGAGTTTTTATCCTGATGACCAGGAAATCCATCAACCATCAATACGATTTTTCCATTAACATCGATATTTTTATAGTCATCGTATCCATTGGATTGGTCTACATAACCATAGCCAACGAATACAATTTCAGCATCAAATGATTGGCTTATTTGAGTGGTGTTAAAACTAAAGTCAGTTAAATAATCGAAACTTTGCATGCTATTTGAGTTGCCGCTGGTTTTCTTTAGCTGAAATACCTGATTTTTACCGGCTTTATATTTTATGAGGTTAAAATCCTGAAAATAAGATTTGACTTCCTGTAGATTGATCCCGGCAGCTCTTTGTTCCGGTGTGGGCCTATGGTAAGTTACATCGCCGGCAGCTTGCACCCCGTATGCCTGAAACATACTCTTAATATAATCAGCTGCCATAAAACTGCCTCTTTCCCCGGTTTCACGGCCTTCTGTCCAGTCAGAAGCCAAAAATTCAAGTGGACCTTTTATGGCATCCATCGTAATGGATTCCAGCCCTTTTTCTTTGGCTGATGGCTGACTCATTATAAATGTTGGAAAAACGAAAAAGAAGGCAATAAGGGAAAATTTAAAAGCGGTTTTCATAAGACTATATATTTTATTAACTATTTGTTCTCAAGCAGTTCTTTGATTTTTGATTTCATAAGGTCAAATTCTTCACGTTCGAATAAACGGGTTTTAAACGCAATTCTTCCATCTCTGTCCAGAATTACATTTCTGGTTACACCGCTTTGTTTGAGTGCGAATAATCCAAATATGTCAGCATTTGGATCAAGGGCCAGCGGATAGGTAATCTTCATTTGTTCCCTGAATTTCTGAACGGTTTCCATGGGTTCATCCCTGTCGATCCCAATTACAACTAATCCTTTATCTTTGTATACCTTCCAAATTTCTTCTTCAATAAAAGGCATTTCTTTTCTGCAAACTACACACCAGCTTGCCGTAAATTGTAACATGACAATTTTGCCCTTCAAATCTGAGATGCTTAGCTGGCTCCCATCGGTAAGTGTCATGGTAAATTCAGGAGAAAGATCTCCATTCTTAACAATATAACCCACTGAATCAGCTTCCTGTGCCAATAGAGCTGTTGCTGTAAATAGTAAAAAAACGAGTGTAAGGAGTAAATTTTTTCGATTAGTTTTCATAGGTTAAGTATTAAATTAAACCCGCCAATTTACTCAAATATTGCTTACTGTAGAAATTTGATTTTTAATAAATACGCCCGAATGTCAAAATAAACTTCTGTTTGGTCGATTTTTTTTGCGGACAAAATTCTGTATTCAGAAATGAAATTTGTTGGCAAGAAAGAATAATGTATTTTTGAGATCATGAAAAAGATATTCCTGCCGGTTGTCCTTTTAGGTTTTATTCTGATATCCTGCGGTACCAAATTGGACGAGCATGGAAAGCATGTTTTTAGGTATAATGAAGCAGCAGGGATCAGCTCATTAGACCCTGCATTTGCTAAGGATTTGGCAAATATCTGGGCATGCAATCAATTATTTTCGGGACTGGTCAGGTTGGATGAAAATTTATTGATAGAACCGGCCATTGCCAAAAAATGGGAAATTTCTGAGGATGGACTGTGTTATACATTTACCCTGAGAAATGATGTGTTTTTTCATAGTCATGAGGTATTTGGAAACAAAGCAAGAACCGTTAATGCTTATGATTTTGAATACAGTTTCAACAGAATCGTCGATCCGGAACTTGCATCGCCTGGATTATGGGTTTTTGGTCAGGTTGAAAAGTCGGGAGGGAAATATGCCTTTGAAGCTTTAAATGACAGTGTGTTTCGTATTCGTTTGAGCCAGCCATATACTCCTTTTCTTGGCATTTTGGCAATGCAGTATTGTTCGGTTGTACCACGCGAAGCTGTCCGGTTTTACAAGGAAGAATTCAGGCAAAACCCGGTTGGAACAGGCCCTTTCAGAATGAAATTATGGAAAGAAGGGGTCAAGCTTGTTTTCGTTAAAAATGAAAATTACTATGAACAAATTGATGGACAAAGACTCCCGTTCTTAGATGCGGTTTCCATCACTTTTCTGGCTGACAAGCAAGCGGCTTTTTTGCATTTTATACAGGGGAAGCTTGACTTTATGTCCGGGATCGATGCCAGTTATAAAGATGAGATATTGACCAAAAGAGGAAGTTTAAAACCGGCTTATCAGAATAAAATAGAATTGATTACTCAACCTTATCTAAACACAGAATATCTGGGCATACTGATAGATAAAAATAATTTAGACAATCCCCTCAGACATAAGATGATCCGTCAGGCCATAAATTATGGTTTTGACCGCATTAAAATGATGAAATTCCTTCGAAACAATATTGGGGAACCGGGTTTAAAAGGAATGATTCCCAAAGGCTTACCATCATATCATCAAGATGCTTCATATGGATATAATTATGATCCCGAAAAAGCCAGAAATTTGCTTAAGGAAGCCGGATATACCAATGGTAAAGGCTTACCGGAAATTGTTCTTTCAACGAATGCAGAATATCTTGACTTGTGCGAATATATTCAACATTCGTTGGGTGAAATTGGGATCAGTATCCGCATTGAGGTTAACCCTGCTGCCTCCTTGCGCGAATTAAAAGCTCAGGCCAAACTTCCTTTTTTCAGGGCTTCATGGATTGCAGATTATCCGGACGCGGAAAATTATTTGTCGATGTTTTATTCCAGAAACTTTTGTCCCGCTGGTCCGAATTATACCCATTTTAATAATGAATCCTTTGACCGGCTTTATGAAAATGCGCTTGAGGAAACGAATGAATACCGGCGATTTAAAATGTATTCAGCCATGGATAGCCTTGTGATGGAAGAAGCACCGGTCGTTGTGTTGTATTATGATCAGGTCCTTCGTTTCGTTCAGCCCAATATTAAGGATTTAGGAAGCAACCCTGTAAATTTGCTGGATCTAAGAACCACAAAAAAGATCAATTAAATTCCAGGCACAAACCATCATAAGCAAGGTGAATATTTTCAGGCAGTTCATTCTCAACAACATCATGCAATCCCATCATATGGCTGATGTGGGTTATATAAGCCTGATCCGGATTAATTTTTTGAATGAGTTGAATGGCCTGTTCCAGATTTAAATGTGAAATATGTTCTTTTTTCCGAAGTCCGCTGATAATCATAATCTTAACACCCATCATTTTTTCAATTTCAGTATTACTTATGTGCTTTAAATCAGTAAGATAACAGAAATCATTAATTCGGTATCCAAAAACAGGACTTTGATAGTGTATCGCTTCAATGGGCGTGATTTCAAGACCTTCGAAACTGAAAGGACGGTTTTCAATAATATTCAGATGGATATTTGGTGAGCCGGGATATTTGTTTTCTTCAAAGGCATAATGAAACTCTCTGTGCAAATCTTTCTCAGCAAATTTTCCGGCAAAAACCTCCATCGGTTTCCTGGATAGAAAATTATAGGCCCGCACATCATCCAGTCCGCCAACATGATCCTTATGGCCGTGCGTAATCAGGATGGCATCAAGTTTTTTAACATTTTCCCGGAGCATTTGCTGACGAAAATCAGGTCCTGCATCAATTGTTAGATGTAAGTTTTTGGTTTCAATCAGAATGGATGATCGCAATCTTTTGTCTTTCGGATTTATTGAGCAACATGTTGAACAAGGGCACCCAATAACTGGCACGCCCTGCGAAGTTCCGGTTCCGAGTAAGGTAATTTTCAATTTATTGGTTATTTTTGTGTAAAAGTAGAATGCTAAAATCAGATTTCAAATTTTAGTTTTATAAAGTTAAGAACAATGATTGAACAATTTATAGAAATTAGTCCGAATGAGATGGGCGAAAATGCAATCAGTTTAATTGGAAAGGAATGGATGTTGATTACGGCGGGCCAGGAGGGGAATTTTAATACAATGACGGCTTCGTGGGGAGGATTGGGATATTTGTGGAAATTGCCGGTTGCATTTATATTTGTTCGTCCGCAAAGGTTTACCTATCAGTTTACTGAGAATTTCCCGAATTTTTCACTTTCATTTTTTGATAAAAAAGATCGGAAAATATTAAACTATTGTGGCGAAAATTCAGGAAGGGATGTTGATAAAATCAAAGAAACCGGCTTGTCAGCTTTTAAATCTCCGTCGGGGAACATTTTGTTTCAACAGGCACGCATGCAGATCGAGTGCACAAAAATTTATTCCGACGATATCCGCCAATCAAATTTTATAATTCCTGCCATCGATCAAAAAATTTATCCGCAAAAGGATTATCACCGCTTTTATATCGGAAAAATTAACCATATTTGGAAACGAAAATAATAAAATATACAAAGTGATTCTATTTCGGTATTTCAGGCAATCCATCGGGCGAATATTTTTAAAGAAAGAAATGAGGGAGATGTCTCGCAACTTGAGATTTTACAATCTTGATATGGCTGAGACCATCGGCGTGGTTTATGCATATAAAAATGAAGAAGAGTTCAGATTGATCGAACAATTGATCAATCAACTGCATGACGAGAAGAAAAGGGTTAAGGTGATTGTATATATCAAAGATGTAAAAATGCTTGAATATATTCCGCAGCGATTAACCGTTGATTATATCACACCTGTGAACCTGGATTTGTTTTTTCGCCCGGTTTCTTCCTATGCGAGTGATTTTATCAAGTCAAAGTTTAATATTTTATTGGATTTAAACTACGGGCAATTTTTTCCGTTAAGTTATATTGTGTCGCTTTCGAAGGCAAGTTACAAAGTCGGGATTTTTCATGAAGACAATAAAAATTCTTTGGATATGATGATCAAAATGAATCCGGAAAAGGGACTGATTTATATGATCAGGGAAATTATACGGTATTTAAAGATTATTAATCCATATGAAAATTTTAATCAATAAAAAAAGCCCCAACCGGGGCTTTTTTTTATAAGGAAGTCTATCTTAAATAACATCGGCAAATTCAGTTTTTGAATATTGTTCCGAATCAAGTTTGCGTTTGATTTCCGCAAATGCATTCACAGTGTACTCAACGTCAGCCAATGTGTGAACGGCTGTTGGGATGAGCCTGAGCAGAATAACACCTTTCGGCACCACAGGATAGGTTACAATCGAACAGAAAATGTTATAATTTTCTCTTAGGTCCACGGTTATCTGTGTTGCTTCAGGAATTCCTCCATAAAGCATTACCGGCGTAACCGGTGATTCGGTCACCCCAATATCCAGTCCTTTGGCTTTGAGACCGCTTTGAAGCGCATTCACAACTTTCCACAAATTATCTTTAAAAGAACTGTCTTTGCGAATCATATCCAGACGTTTTAAAGCACCCATAACCATTGGCATCGGAAGTGATTTGGCATAAATCTGGGATCGCAGATTGTAAGCCAGGAATTTGATAACTTCTTTCTTGCTAGCCACGAAACCTCCAATTCCGGCCATGGCTTTGGCAAATGTGGCAAAATAAACATCGATTTCATCCTGAACATCGAAATGTTCACCTGTTCCGGCACCGGTTTTTCCCATGGTTCCAAAACCATGAGCATCATCCACAAGTAAACGGAAATTAAATTTCTTTTTTAACTCAACGATTTCATCAAGTTTGCCCAGGTCGCCAGACATTCCGTAAACACCTTCTGTGATAACAAGAATCCCGCCACCGGTTTGTTCAACGATGTTTTTCGCATGGCTCAGCTGCAATTCCAGCTTTTCTATGTTGTTGTGGGGATAAACAAATCTTTTACCAATATGTAAGCGCATACCATCGATGATGCAGGCATGAGCTTCTGAATCGTAAACGATTACATCTTTCCTGTTAACAAGAGAGTCGATGATGGAAACCATTCCCTGGTATCCATAATTCAATAAGAAAGAAGATTCTTTACTTACAAAAGCAGCAAGTTCATTTTCTAATTGCTCATGAAATTTGGTTTGGCCCGACATCATACGGGCACCCATTGGATAAGCCATACCGTATTTGAGGGCTGCGTCAGCATCTGCTTTACGCACCTCAGGATGGTTTGCCAATCCAAGATAGTTATTTAAACTCCAGGTGAGTCGTTCTTTTCCCAAGAAATTCATTCGGGGGGCAATTTCGCCTTCTAACTTTGGAAATGCAAAATATCCATGTGCTTTGTCAGCATACATCCCCAGAGGGCCCATATCACTGGTACACTTGTTAAATATATCCACTGTGCAGTTGTTTAGTTTATAAATTATTTAAGATGCAAAATTAAAAATTATAATGATTATTTCAAATTGCTTATTCATATTGTATTTTTAGGCCGGAATGTTAAAAATATTTAAAAAGAGGGCTAAAAAGTATATTATAAAATAAATGGTATTTTATGCCGTTTTTTGTTTTAATAAAATTTGTAATTTTGCGCCATGATTAAGAGCGGATTAAGGATATTTGTTTTTGCGTCGCTGGTTGTACTCACATCCTGCGGACAGTACCATAAAGTACAGAAAAGTAAGGATTACGAACTCAGGTACAAAACAGCAGTAGATTATTACAATGCTGAAAAATATTATCGTGCAATCAGTTTGTTCGAAGATTTGAAAGCAATTTACAAGGGAACTGATAAAGACAAGGAAATACAGTATTATATCGCAAATAGCTACTACAACCAGCGGGATTATATGTTGGCAAGTTATTATTTTGATCAGTATGTCACCAGCTTTCCAAAGGATGACCGGACTGAAAATATCAGCTTTTTGAGTGCCTATTGTTATTATCTAGATTCACCCAAATACAGCCTTGATCAGGAAAACACAATTCTGGCAATGCAAAAATTACAAATGTTCATCAATCAATACCCCAACAGCGAACATTTGGATGAATGCAATGAGCTGACGGATAAGTTGCGTTCGAAATTAGAACGTAAAGCGTATGAAACGGCAATGCTATATTATAAAATATCTGATTTCCAGGCTGCGGTTGTATCTCTGGAAGGGGTTTTGAAGGATTTTCCGGAAACTTCATACCGCGAAGAAATTTTGTTCCACATATTAAAAGCAAGTTATACTTTTGCCAGCCGCAGTATCGAGGAAAAACAAGCCGAACGATACGCCGTTGTATTTAAAGCCTACGACAAATTATTGGCCAGCTATCCTGAAAGTAAATATCTGAAGGAGGCGCAGGAGATTTATCAAAATTCTTTAAATTTTAAAAATACCGAAGAAAATGGATTATAAAAAGGTAAAAACTGTTACCACAGCAGTAACCCGAAATAAAAATAATTTTTATGCACAAACCGGCAATATTTACGAAACCGTTGTTGTTTTGTCGAAACGTGCAAATCAGATTTCTCTCGAAATGAAAGAGGAACTGAATAAAAAACTTGCCGAGTTTGCCAGCCCGTCAGATAATCTGGAGGAAGTGTTCGAAAATCGCGAACAAATTGAAATTGCAAAATATTATGAACAACTCCCAAAACCTACATTAATTGCGGTTCAGGAGTTTTTGGATGGAAATATTTATTTCAGAAAACCTGAAGAAAGTCCAGCCGGCTTATAAATGCAATAATTATGCTGACTGGTAAAAATATTCTGATCGGTGTAACCGGTGGAATTGCTGCCTATAAAATTCCATCACTGGTGCGATTGCTTAAAAAAGCAGGGGCCAATGTTCAGATTATTATGAGCCAGATGGCAAAAAACTTTGTCACCCCACTTACTTTATCTACAGTCTCGGGCAAGCCTGTTTTGAGTGAATTTTTTCATGAAGAAACCGGCGAATGGAACAGCCATGTGGAATTGGGAATGTGGGCGGATGTCTTTTTAATTGCGCCCGTTACTGCAAGCAGTATGGGCAAAATGGTAAATGGGATCGCCGATAACTTACTGATAACGACTTATCTTTCGGCTAAATGCCCTGTTTTACTTGCTCCTGCCATGGATCTGGATATGTATAAACATCCTTCCACACTCAAAAATGTGAACGAATTACGTGCCAGGGGCCATCTTATTATTGAACCGGGAAAAGGTGAACTGGCCAGCGGACTTTGTGGTGAAGGCCGCATGAAAGAGCCGGAAGAACTGTTCAATATCATTCAGCAACAGTTAAAAAAAAAAGCTGACCTGACAGGGAAAAAAATACTTATTTCGGCAGGGCCCACCTATGAAGCCATTGATCCGGTACGGTTTATTGGCAATCATTCTTCGGGTCTTATGGGTTATGAGCTTGCCAGCGAATGTGCAGACAGAGGAGCAGAGGTGATACTGGTAAGTGGTCCGACAAACCTTAATATTTCACATCCTCGCATACAAAAAATTGAAATCAGATCGGCAGAAGAAATGTATGTGGCATGTACCGGTGAATTTGCCGGGATGGATGTTGCAATCATGGCTGCCGCTGTTGCCGATTTTAAACCTAAATCTGTGGCTGCCGAAAAAATAAAGAAGTCTGTAAAGCTTACTTCAATCGAGCTTGTTCCAACCAAAGATGTTTTAGCCAGTCTGGGTGAACTTAAAAAAGAACATCAAATATTGGTTGGTTTTGCCCTGGAAACAAATAATGAAATCGAGAATGCGAAAAGTAAGCTCGAAAATAAAAAGCTCGATTTGATCGTTCTTAATTCATTGCAGAACGAAAAAGCAGGTTTTGGTAAAAATACAAATCAGGTTTCGCTGATTGATAAAGCGATGAATGTCGTGGATTATACAGCCAAAACAAAAAGGGAGGTTGCTGCTGATATTATTGATAATATTGTGAAAATGATTCAGAACTAAAAATGAAAAGACTTTCAAGAAAATTATCATTGCTCATCGTGCTTATATTGGGGTTTACCGCTTTAGGTGCCCAGGAAATATATTGCACGGTTCAGGTGGCCTCACCCCGGATTGAAGGAACGGACAGGCGGGTTTTTGAAAGTATGCAGACCGCGATTTACGAATTTATTAATAACAGGAGATGGACAAACTATTCCTTCGAACCCGAGGAACGTATTGAATGCTCAATTTTAATCACCATTGATGAACGGATTTCTGTTGACGAATTCAAGGGGAAATTAAACCTGATATTGCGAAGGCCCGCCTATAAAACCACTTATAATTCACCCTTGTTTAATTATGTGGATAATGATTTTCAATTTCGGTATATCGAGTTTCAGCCGCTGGATTATTCTGAAAATACCTATACTTCCGATCTTACTTCCGTATTAGCCTATTACGTAAATATATTTATGGGATTGGATTTTGATTCCTTTTCCTTAATGGGAGGAACCCCTTTCTTTCAGGCTGCACAGAATATTGTTAATTCGGCGCAAAATTCACCTTATGCCGGATGGAAGGCATATGAAGGCACAAGGAACAGATATTGGCTGGTTGAAAATCTCTTGAATCCGGCCTATGGCCAACTTCGCAGGTTTTCTTACGAATTTCATAGAAAAGGACTTGATTTGATGTCGGATAATGTATCGGAAGGGCGATCCAATATAAGCCGTAACCTCGAATTGCTGCGATCGGTTTATAACGAACGTCCCGGTTTATTTGCATTACAGTTGTTAATCGAAGCCAAACGCGACGAGTTTATCAGCCTTTACTCCGAAGGTTCAAATACCGAAAAAACAACAGCGATCAATATTTTGAGTGAAATCGATCCGGCCAATTCATCCAGGTATCAGGGGATTTTGCAAAGATAATCCGCTATTTATGTCCGGCCACTAATCAATCATTACTTATTTGATAGCCTGTTTGTTAATGTAAAATTTGATGGCGCGCTATTTAAGCGATCATAAATTATTTTTATAAGTTTGTGTGTCAATAATTCAAAATCAATTAAATTCGATGGAATAAATTTCCTGATCAGGTATGCTAAAACATTTGTTAATTGAAAATTACGCTTTAATAAAAAAACTGGATATCGATTTTGATAAAGGATTTTCGGTAATCACCGGGGAAACGGGAGCCGGAAAATCGATTATGCTTGGAGCCTTATCACTCATCCTGGGATCAAGGGCGGATATTCAGGTGTTGCAGGATAAAGCATCAAAATGTATTATTGAAGGCGATTTTATGATCAAATCATACAAGCTGGAAGCTTTCTTTAAAGCGAACGATCTGGATTATGAAGAGCTCACGGTTTTAAGAAGAGAAATCAGCCCGAATGGAAAATCGAGGGCCTTCGTAAATGATACTCCCGTTAACCTGACAGTGCTTAAGGAATTGGGCGATCGGCTTGTGAATATTCATTCGCAGCATGCCATTGTTACTTTAAATGATGCGAATTTTCAATTGGCAGTGCTGGATAGTTATGTGGGTCAGGAAATGGAAGTTGATAGTTACAAATCCCAATTTCAGAATTATCGAAAGCTCACGAATAAACTGGAACAACTCATAGAGAAGGAACAAAAATCAAAATCAGACCAGGATTATTTTCAGTTTCAGTTCGACGAACTTGAAAAAGCGAATCTAAATCTGAATGAACAGGATGAACTGGAATCGGCCCTTGAAATTCAAACCCATGCCGAAGAAATAAAATCTGTTTTAACCAGTGCATCAAACTCATTGGAAGGAGAGGAGCTCAATGTAATTGATTCGCTAACGGCCATAAAGGTCAATTTGAGCAAGGTAACCCAATACCACCCTGATCTGCAGTCGCTGGCAGACCGGATTGAGGCAAATATCATCGATCTTAAGGATATCGGGGCAGAATTGGCTGGGATCGATGAATCAGTGCATTTTGACCCATCGGAGATCGAAGCCACTCAATCGCGGATCGATTTAATTTATCATTTGGAGCAAAAACACCACGTAAAAACGGTGGAAGAATTGCTGAAGGTGAAGGATGATATTTCAGAAAAATTAAACGAAATCAGCTCGATCGAAAATGAAATTGAGCAGATGAGACATAACATTAGCACAATCTTTCAGGAACTAAGCCAAACTGCGAATAAAATATCCGAAAGGCGCATTGGAGCCATTCGGGATATTGAGAAAAAAATTAGCGAAATGCTTTTCCAACTTGGGATGCCGAATGCCCGTTTCGAAATCAGGAATGAAATTCAGGACAAGCCAGGCATCGATGGTTACGACCGCGTTAAATATTTTTTTAATGCCAACAAGGGCAGTGAGTTGAATGAAGTTGCAAAAATTGCATCAGGAGGGGAACTCTCGCGATTAATGTTAAGCATCAAATCAATGGTTTCGAGTAAAAAATTGCTGCCCACCATTATTTTTGATGAAATCGACAATGGCGTTTCCGGTGAAATCGCAGCCAGGGTTGGGAATATTCTGGCTGAAATGGCCGAAAGTATGCAGCTGATTGTGATCACGCACCTTCCGCAGATCGCAGGTAAAGGGATTCATCATTATATGGTGAGCAAAAAAACTGGTGAAACACATACACTGTCTCAAATCAGGCGTTTAAGCCACGAAGAAAGGGTAACAGAAATTGCAAAGATGCTCAGTGGGGATCAGTTGTCGGAAGTTGCCATGGAAAATGCCCGAATCTTACTTTCCTAGTATATACGATCAGAAGGTTTCTCCAAAAGATGGAGCCGTATTTTTACCTTGATTTTAGTTTTTCTGCTATTTGGAATTCGTTATAAACAAAGCCAGGTTGATAAATTATTTGTACTCATTTTAAATAATTGTTAATTTTGCCGGGCTACATTTAGTAAAATAATCAAAAACCAAAATTAACTGCCATGGCTCATAATTTACTAAAAGGGAAAAAAGGAATCATTTTTGGCGCACTTGATGAAAAATCAATTGCCTGGAAAGTGGCTCAGCGTGCCTGTGAAGAAGGTGCAAAATTTACTTTAACGAATACACCTGCCTCCATTCGGTTCGGAGGAATTGAAGATTTGGCAAAAGACTGCAACACCATCGTGATCCCTGCAGATGCAACCAGTATCGATGATTTGGAAAACCTGATCTCAAAATCGATGGAATTTTTAGGTGGGAAAGTTGACTTTATACTCCATTCGATCGGAATGTCGTTAAACGTTCGTAAAAAACGGGTTTACAACGACCTGGATTATAAGTACCTCGATAAAACCCTGGATATTTCAGCCATTTCTTTTCATAAATTATTACAGGTTTCACATAAATATGATGCCCTGAATGAGTGGGGTTCAGTGTTGGCACTTTCTTATATTGCGGCACAACGAACACTGTTTGGCTACAACGATATGGCGGATGCCAAGGCACTGCTCGAATCTATTGCCAGGAGCTTCGGCTACATTTATGGCAGGGAGAAAAAAATCAGGGTGAATACCATTTCACAATCTCCAACCCCGACAACTGCCGGAAGCGGGATCAAAGACCTTGCAGGATTGATGGATTTTACGGAACGCATGTCGCCTTTGGGTAATGCCACTGCCGATGAATGTGCCGATTATTGTATCATGATGTTCTCAGATTTTACAAAAAAAGTAACCATGCAAAATCTGTATCATGATGGCGGATTCTCGAGCATGGGTATGAGCCAGCGTGCAATGCACCAATATGAAAAAGGCATTGATTGCGATTGTAAGTAAATTGTTAACCATATAGCCCATATCGGGAGCTTCGCTTTTTTACTCAATTTTTTTGATTATATTTGCAAGCCAATTTTAAGCATGTGATGATCAAGAAAATAAGCATAATCAGCTCAATACTGTTTCTACTAACAGCCTGTTCAACAAATAAAGAAATTACACAAATCAGATCAACGGGGATCTCTTCCTATACGGCAGGTGATTATCAAAGCTCGCTCGAAAAGTTTGAAGAATTGATTAGCAATGCGGAGGAGAAAGGGGGTTTGGCCGGGCTTGATGATTACGAACGAGCCGGAATATCGGCACATGCACTTGCATTAAACGACAAGGCTGAGAAATACCTTGAGCAGGCCCGCCTCATGAATTCGACCAACGAAAATGTTTATTTTGCCCTGGCAGACATTTATCACCTGTTTGATAATATCTCTAAAGAGGTTCGTTTTCTGGAATATTATCAGAAGAACCACCCCAAAGGAGATAAAATAGAACTTGTCCGCTTGCGATTATTCGAAGCCTATGTGAAAAGCGAATCATGGGAACAGGGATTGGCATTATGGCCCCTGGTTAAAGAAACTGATCAGTACCAGGAAGTGTTACTCGGCGGATATTTAAAAATTGTGATTGCACTCGAAAATGAATCGGAAGCAGATAAAGCCGCAAAAGATTTACTCAAAATAGATGAAAATAACGTATTGGCTTTAAAATGGACTGCCGAAAGATATTTCTGGAAAGCAGAAAATTACTACCAATCCGAAATGGCCGCCTATAACAAAAAGAAAACCAACAGCCAGTATGCAAAACTGTTAAAGGCACTTGATATCGTTACTGACGACTTTAAACGTTCGCGCGATCTGTTCGAAAGGCTTTACAAAATTAGCCCGGACGAGCGTTATGCCGGATTCCTGAGCAATATTTATGCCCGACTCGACGATAAGGAAAAAGCCCGTTATTATCGCTCCAGGTCCGGACAGTAAGCCTCGTTTTTATAATTTATAACATCCATTCATCTCCGGGAGGGGACACTCTTCCATGCATAACATTTAGCGTTGAATACGCATCCAGCTTTTATAATTGTATTGATTGGGATGGGGTAATTTGTGTTTTAATCATCTGATAATTATGTTTAACATCGTTCAGAAGAATATAAGCATAGGAGGCTTCCGGCTTTGTGTTCCATTGATTAATAAGGGCGATGTTCTTGAATTAATCACCTATAAAACCTAATCTGAAAATATGAAAAAGAAAGTCTTTATCCTGATTTCGATCAGCTTCCTGATCATCCTGGCAGTCGCTTGCAGCGAAAATGGAAATAAGAATAGTAATCGCATGTCGTTGAAGAATGCGGGGATCGATTCATTGAATTATGTGCAGGTTTCCGAATCTGTCGTTATCATACAGAACGAAAAAGACCTGGGTTCGAATATGGCTTGCATTGCGCTTGATAACGGACTGGTATTTATCGATTGCAGCTTTTTTACCGAAATAGCCGCTGAATTCAGGCGCAAGATGGAAGATAAATATCAACGTAAAACACTGGCCCTGGTTCAGAGCCATGCACATACCGATCATTTTTTTGGCATGGATGCCTTTAATGATGTTCCTTATATTGCATCTGCCAAGGCAGAACCAATGTTCGCAGCTCAACTGGGAATCGACTATGAGCAATATAAAGAAGGCTATATGCGCATCTTTCCAAAATTCGACAAGGCATTGGCATCTGCAAAATTGAGAATGCCCGATTTCTGGTTCGATGGTGAGCTTGTGCTGGGTTCGGGTAAGAATGAACTGAGACTTGGACATGCAGGTGGCCACACAGCCGGTTCGATCTATGCTTATTTTGAAAATGAAAAAGTAATATTTGTGGGGGATGATATCCAGGTCGATTATCATTTGTATTTCGGGGATCAAACCGGAGATATCAATCAGTGGATTAAGATACTTGCCTTTTGGGAAGATATGGAGATTGAAAAAGTATGTGGCGGCCATGGGCCGGTTACAGACAAGGATTATCTGACAAAAACACGTTTATTTCTCGAAAATCTTCAGGCTAAACTTCTTGATCTTAAAGCCGCCGGTGCCGATCAGGAAACTGTGTTGAGAGAAGTTAACGCATTGGATAATTACTGGCCAAAAGAGCTGGAAAAACCAAACTGGTACGATGCTGCCATCTGGAGTGTTTATAGCCGGATGTAAGAATCTTATTTAATGAGATGTTTTCCTTTTATTAATAAATCAATGGTATGAACCCCAAAGCAAGCTTTGGAAACAATATTCCGCAGCAAGTTACGGGGAATTATACCACTGCCTTCTCGTCCGCCGAAGCGGAACGCGAAGGCGGATTACAGATAATCCGGCTTATTGCCCAATTTCTTAAAATCACTTTTATAGTTTTTTAGCATTTTGCCAAAGGCTTTGTCTTTTTTTCTTTTCTCTGAAAGGCTCTGTTCAAAGTGTTCTTTTTCTCGTTCCATTTTCAGGAAATTCTGGTAGTTTTTGGTGTCGAGCTCTCCATTCTCAACCGCCTCAATAACAGCACAACCCGACTCTGTTGTGTGGGTGCAGTCTTTAAATTTACAAAAGTTCGACAGCCGGGCTATTTCATCAAAGGTGGTTTCAAGTCCGTCGGTAGCATCAACGATCCCGACTTCCCGCATACCCGGGTTGTCGATCAGGATTCCGCCACTTTCGAGTACAATTAATTCGCGATGGCTGGTAATGTGCCTGCCTTTATGGGTGCTCGAACTTATGGCATCGGTCTTCATAATGTTTCTACCCGAAAGATTGTTCAATAAGCTCGATTTCCCGACGCCCGACGATCCGAGCAGACAATAGGTTTTCCCTTTTTCGATGATGCTTTTTAAGGCTTCATATCCATCAAGGCTTTGATTGCTGATCGCAAAAACCGGAATGTTTTTTATGCGCCCCTTAATGTTTTCAATAATTTCTTCAAGCTTTTGCTGAGCGATCAAATCCGTTTTAGTGAGTACGATGACGGGATCTACCTTTGCAGCATAACAAATGGTCAGGTACCGCTCAAGCCGGTTGATGTTGAAATCGCGGTCGATGGCCTGCACTAAAAAGGCAAAATCAATATTAGTGGCTATGATTTGAATTTCGCCATGTTTGCCAACAGCCTGCCTCGAAATAAGCGAAGTCCTTGGCAGTATCCGGTGAATAACGGAAAAGCCCCCATCAAAAATTGACATGGCTACCCAATCGCCCACTGCCGGAAAATCTTCACGACTTTTAGCCGAAAAGCGCAAATTGCCGGTGATCTCCGCTTCCAATTCTCCCTTTTCCGTCCCAACGACATAACGTTCCTTATGTTCTGCAATAATCCTTCCGATTTCGAAATCATTCAGCTTTTGCTCATTCCTGAGCTTTTCGTAATGTGCATTAAATCCTAAATCTGCCAGTTTCATTTTGATCGTTTAATAATTGATAATACCATTTATCCTGCAAATATTGTAAAAAATAAATCGTTTATGAAAACAAAATGAGTTTGAATTTTGTTTATTCAGGGTGTTCATCAGCGCGGCATCTTAAATGAATTCGTATCCAGTTTTTTAAAGCAATATATAAAACATGATCCGCTAATGATGAACGAAAGAATCAACATTTCGGTGGAACCCAGGTATAAATTGAACCTTTCGGGTTCGGTAAGTTGAAGCCCGCTCCTGCTAAAAGTGTGCATGTTGCCGAACATGATCACCATCCATCCGAAATGTAGCGCCCATGAATAAGCGATATGGCCCGTTCTCAGTATCAGCCCGTTTCTAACAAATCCCACAAGGAATAAAGTAAGCAATGCGGTGATGCTGATGGTTCCCCGCTGATCAAAGATCCATTGATAAAAAACAAAATGGATGATTGCAAAGGCCACTGCCAGGACAAGGGATGCAGTGAGGGGCTTTAGTTTATATTTACGAACCAGCGTAAACAGTAAAATGGCTCCCAAAACAATTTCTTCATTCAGTATATAAAATATATCGTGAAAATAATTTCGCCAGCCGGTATATTCGATACGGATGTCCTGTTTTTCGGCAATGTATTTCATGAGCAGCAGGGCGCAGATGATAATGACCCCTGTCAGAATCAGTGATTTTACCACTGCTTTTAAGCTTAATAGCAAACCTGTGTTTTTTAAAAAGTTTTTTTCCCAGAGCAGATAACTGAACAATAGAATTAAAACTGAACCCACCGATGAATTCCACCATCCGCCGAAATAGTAATAGGAGAACAATAAATATGATAAAAGCAGGGCACTTAATAAAAGTGTGCTTTTTAATCTTTTTACCATAGGGCGCGTTTTTTATTAAAAAAGAAGTGGTATGTTAAGCCGGATTGCAATAAAATTAGTGAAAATATCTTATATGGTTTAATATGAAGCTCATCATAATTATTAATAGTAAGATGAATGTGATGGTTTTATCAATTACAAAATTAATGAAACGAAAAAGCCCTCAAAAGGGCTTATTTTAATTCCTAATTTCTAAGAATATAGAAAATGGCTCTTATTTATAGGGTTGTGCAACGGTTACTTTTGTTAGCTTTAGTATTTTTATGTCAACCATTTTTCAAAGTTGTCTTTGTTAATTACTTCAAATGAAGAATCAGGGTAAGCATTTTTCCATTGAGTTGGAGTTTTAACTTTTGATTCTTTCCATTTAAATTCATAACCAAAAAGAGAACCATCTCTTTCTTCCACCCAGTCCACCTCTTGTTGCTCATAGGTTCTCCAAAAATAATTATTAGATGAAAGTTTATTATATTCCTGATACTTGAGTCGTTCACTAATCATGTAGTTTTCCCAAAGTGCTCCAATATCATTTCGTGATTCAATTGGATTAAAGTTTGCAATCACAGCATTTCTTATTCCATTGTCAAGAAAGTACCATCGGGAATTTTTTGTAATTTCTTTTCTTAGGTTTCGACTAAAACCTTCTACTTTATGAAGGATAAAAACTTTGCTTAGTAAATCAAGATACTTTTCTATGGTGTTTTTGCTAATTCCAAGTTGTTTGCCTAATTCTTGCAATGACACTGCTCCTCCAATTTGAAATGCGATTAACCGTAAGAGATTAAATATTTTTTGTGAATTCTTTATGTTTTCATATACCAGGATATCTTTTAGAAGATATGAACTGACCATTTCATTCAGGTAGTCCATTTTGTCTTCGCGGTCAGGCAGTTGCAGTAATTCAGGATAATTGCCAAAAATTAACCTTTCTCTTACTTTATCAATTTTTTCAATATTATTTTCAATCTGATTGTATTCATTTTCAGAAAGTGCAAAAAGGGTGAATGAATACTTTCTTCCAGTCAACGGCTCTCCTGCATCCTTATGAATATCAAAAGAAGAAGAGCCTGAGATGATAATTTTCAAGTCTTCAATTTCGTCAATCATAAGTTTTAGTTTTAAGCCAATCTCTGGAATTTTCTGAGCTTCATCTATGTGAAGAAATTTGTATGAACCTAAAAGTTGCTTATAATTCTCAACACTTCTAATTGCAAGTTTGTCATGTACATTAATATCCTCACCATTTAAAGAAAGCACAGGTTCGTTAATTTCTTCAAGTAACGCTTTAACAAGCACAGTTTTTCCGACTCTTCGTGCGCCAAAAACCAGTACAACTTTGTTGGATTGTAATTTCCTAATTATGTTTTTTGATAAATCTCTGACTAAATAATTCATAATACCGTCATTTGTTTGACGCAATTTATGCTAATTTCGGCAATTTGTCAAATTTGTACTTGATTTTTTTAATATTAAAGCCAACGGTCACTTGTATATGGCAGGGCGGGATTTCGAAGAGAAATCCTGTCAGACCTACAGGAAAGTGGGTGAAAGGTCTGACTTGTCAGACCGCTAAAACCCCCGCCTGCCATATACAATTTGTAACGTGCCTTTATTTTATAAATTTAATAATCAATCTTCCTATTGAGTTAACACAATCCCTCGCAAACTCCGCAAGCCATTTTTCTGATTCTCCATCAAAATGTGAATCGCTAAAACTATTTCTCGCACTTGAAATTGCATTCGTTATTGTCGGTATTAGATTTATTACTTGTTCTGGATATTCAATCTGTTCACCTAGGAAATGACCTTTCAAATAGTCACGCACAGCAGTCGCCATTTGATTGATTTTATCTAAATCTTTTTTCTCAGGTACTTTCTCGGAAATAAACGCTTTATATAAACCCTCAAGACAATAATATGCGTATGTAACAGTCATATTATATTCTTTACGTTTTATCGAAGAATCCATTTTGTCTAAAGCAGTTTCAAGTTTGTCCGCATTCCATATGTTTTCAGGGACTTCTGATTTTGGGACTGGTTTTGAAAAGTGGTTGCCAAGTTTTGTTATATTTTCAACTATTTCTTTTGGAGCGGATAGTAATTCTAAGTCCTCAATAATGTCTTTTACTTTCAAATCTTCTTTACTCCAGTCTGTGTAAGCAACTAACAAATCATTTGAGAAATAGAAGAAATTTGTTTTGTCGTTTTGATAAAGATGATTCATTAACAGAACTAAAGCATCTAGAGAGTCAAAGTAATCGTGGTCAAATCCAGCTGCAAAATATGCACGATTCTTTTGAATAAAAGAAAAAGCATTTCTCCAAGATTCTTCCAATCCTGCTTTAATGCAATAACGCTTGAAAGAATTAGATTTTAAAAAGTCTCCCATTTTTAGACTTTTAAAATCATTAATAAATGGCTCAATTCTCGGCAGTGGTTCTGTTTGCATCTTTTTGTAGGCTGATTATCTGTGTTTTATAATTGCGCCTAATGGTAAGTATAAGAATAGTAGCCGACTGCCTGACACGTTCCTGTCAAAATACACGAAAGTTGAAGCGGGCTATAACCCTTGAATTTACTACTGTTTCGGCTATTATTTTTATACATTGTTATGCCTTCGTTGTTTTATTTTTTTTTATCTATCCATTTAAGATTCTGAGCAGATTTTGTATGAGGTGCTATTTCAAAAACTTGTTCCTTAGTCCTTTCGTCATGACCTAGCCTTTGTATGAGATAATCATCAACCCAAATATATTGTTCTTTATTCCCGTTTCTTAGAAGTTCTTCCAAAACTGGTTTTTGTTCATCATTTACAACAAGGTCATAAATTTCAAACAAAAACATTCCTTTACCCCCATTATCTAAATTAAGAATTGGTGATTTTACAGTACCACGATATTTATAATCAATATATCTAAATTGTTTCCATGGTAAAATGTCTGTAGTAATTAGTTCTTCACAGAATTCTCTCCATGGCGAAAGCTCTCTATCTTCTTTTGAATTGAACCAATCTAAAAATTCAATTATATTAACACCTTTCATATAAACTCTTAAATCATTTTTCGCAATTCCATGTTCTGTCTCAAATAATCTATCTGGTTTAATATTTAGTTTTTCAAAAATTTTTTCAGAGCCCGGTAATGTTTTAAAAGCACCTCCAACGGGTTGGTAATAATTTCTTCTTCGACTTTTTACCAATAAATATTTGTTGTCAACTTTTATTCTAAATAGGTAAGCAATTGATAGTCTAACATCTTTTCTTCTCAAAAGAATTTGAGTTTGAAAGTAAAACCCCAAACGATTAATGTTTTGAAGAAGTTGAAGAATTCCAAATAACAAAATACCTCCAACCAATTCAATTGACAGATTATACAATGTGCCTGAAAATGAATCATCTGGATTTGCTGGAAATATTGTCCTAAAAGCAATGAAACCACCAAAAATGATTAATACGATAATATTCGAAAGTCTTGTTGTCATTTTATTTGAGGACTAGGTTTTATACATATTATTGTTTCACAAAGCACTTCAAATGTTAATGGATTATCTGGGAAACTTTTAGCTATTGCTTCTGGAAGTATTTTTAATCGGATATCAGAAAAGGAGTGCCCCAATCCATTATTTTTTTCAGGACTAGTCAGATTTGCAAGTTCTACTAATTGCTCTTTTGTAAGTTCAATTCCGTCTAAACTTTTTTGGAAAAGGTCTTTACGTTCCTGTTCGTTAGGTCTTTCAAACTCAAGAATTACTGCAGCTCTTCTTAAAATCGCTTCGTCAATAAAATGAAGTCTATTTGTAGACATAAAAATAACGGCTCGACCTTTTAATTCTCTAACTTCATCTATTTTTTGAATTAATGTATTAACAGCCGCCTTTTCTTCTTGGTGCATTTGAAGTGTTGAACGAGTTGTCGCAATTGCATCCGCTTCATCTATTAACAAAAATGCGAGTCTTCTTTTACCAGCTTGTTTAATCAATTCACCAAAAGCATCATTAACTAAATTTCCCATTTGACCGTGAAGTCCTTCACCTCTGACTCTTGTACTAAGTTTCAGAAGAAATCCCTCTTTTTTTAATTCTCTCACCATTCTATCAGCGATGGCTTCTGCTGAAACAGTCTTTCCTGTTCCTGCATCTCCTGCAAGTATTATTAAAGGATATCTTTCTGTAAGTTGCTTGATTAAAGGTAATTCTTTTTTATGGTGCTTTTTGCTCCAATTAATCAGTCCTTCTTGGTCTAATAATAATTTTAAATTGCCATAAATTCTTTGGAATTTTGCTTCAAATCCTATTAAATTCTCGGTTCGTTCTTGGATACCCGAATTAGGAAGGTCAATTGTATTATCGAAAATTGATGCCATTATTTATAGTTCTCCTTTTTTAGTTCATATCCTTTACTCGCATACAGTTGAGCATCATTTTTTGAGAGATGACTATATGAATTATTAAAATCCAATCTTCCCCAGCCACATCTGAAATTATTAGTAGTCATAAAATTATTTTGTTGTTCCTCAGATAAACTTGTCCATTTACTGTTAAAATTTACGACAATTCTTAAATCTGTATTTGGTATATTTTGCCAATCATTATTATTCCCTGCTCTGTCACTTTGATTTGCCTTGCCATTTTCATCAACTCTGTATCTTACTGCTTTTATTGGTCTCTTGTTTGAATCCAATAATGCGATATCAACATAATCAAGGTACTTGGTTTCAGCCCATATCATTATGTCGTTAACAAATGCATCAACTTCTGAAATGGTTTTTTTACCCGTTCTTGCTGCTATCATTCTGAAGTCAGCATTAAAACCTTCGAATGTTTTTCGAATATCAGTAACTGTATATGTTCCAGTGTTTGTAAATGTATTGTACATATCTATTCTTCTTTTGTAATATTGAATTTTGGTCCAAAAACATGTTTCCATTCTTCGATAGTATCTCCTTGTCCAATCTTTGATTGGGCAATAAATAACGAATCAAAAGCATCATTTGATTCTTCAATTATCTCATCCCAAATTGAATCATCCAGTTTTTTAGCTGCATTATTTTCATTATTTGTTGGGTCACTAACATATATTGGAGTATCAAAAGAAGATGGAACACTTTTTATAGCATTTTTAAATTTAACAATTGGAAAATTTGGGTCACTCACAAATCGAAAGAATCTAATAATTCCTAATTCGATATCATTCTCAATTCCTTCTTCAATTTCTAAGTATGAAACAATTAATTCTATTACAAAAGATGTTAATCCAGGTTCTCCATTAACTGGATTTAATTCTTTATAATTTTTCCACCATTTTATTGCTCTGACTATTGAAGTAAAAGAAGAATTTTCATTTTTTCTTTCTCTTGCAAAATCTAATTGTTTAGTGACACTTGTTATATATATACTTCCCCCTCCGCCTCTTTGTGGTTGCCAGACATAATCATCTAAATCAGAAATTGGAATTACTGGAACTATATCTACTTCAAGTCCAGTACCAGAGAATTTTATTTTTATTGACTTCGTATGCCCCTCGGCATCAACGTCCCTGTCAATATCTTTATTTGGATATATTTCTTGAAGATATTCAACTATAAAGTCATGAAGTTTCTTCAAATCATTTTTTAAACTTTCATCTCCTTCAACAAAAAGTACTAAATCTATGTCAATTGGATTTTCTCCTGTTGGTCGAAGAATAGTTCTTTTTTTCCACGAACCTGCAAGCAGATATTTAGTAACCTTCATTCCAGTTCTATCATCGCCATCAATTTTAGCTTGCAGCTTTGCTTTTAAATTATTTATCTGTTCACGATATTTCGGCATATTTTTCTCTTTGAGCTTAATTCTACCGATAAAGTTTTGTAGTTGAGTATTTGTTAATTTCATTTTACTTTTATTATTCTATTTCAATTTGATAGAGTATGTCTGTCTTTTTTCACAATGAGGCATAACGTATGTGTATACGCAATTCCGTATATTTCTTTATTATGCAGTGTCGGTTATCCAAATGTTAATATTATTTAATAAACTGTCAGTTAATGACTTGTGATTTATTGCCTGTTGTGTAAACTGCATAGGCTTTATTATTATATTTTTTCATCCATCGGATGTCTTAATTTTTCGGGAAGCAAAATTCAAATATATGAAATATTTATAGATACGAAGCAGGAGGTCCTGTTTTTTGGCAAGGAGCAGGAAGCAAGGAGCGTGGAGCATGGAGCGTGGAGCGTGGAGCATGGGGCGTTGAGCATGGAGCAAGGAGCAAGGAGCATGGAGCGTGGAGCATGGGGTAGGAGTTCAAAATGGTTCAACGGTTCAATAACATAATAACAATAAATAACAATGTATAACCATGTATTACAACGTATTACCATTGAATGTCTACCGAATGTCCATCGAATGACTATTGAGTGTCTGAATTCTGGTTGCTGGTAGTTGGTAGTTGGTAGTTGCTGGTTGCTGGTAAAAAATTGTCACTCGTCACTCGTCACGTTTATAAGGCAAAAGAAAAAAGAGAAAAGAGAAAAGAGAAAAGAAAAAAATCAAAATGGTTAAAGATCGTTCAATACTCAATAACTTAATAACAAGGAATAACTACGTATAACCATGTATTACAATTGAATGTCTACCGAATGTCCATCGAATGACTATTGAGTGTATGAATTCTGGTTGCTGGCAGTTGGTGGTTGGTGGTTGGTAGTTGGTAGTTGGTAGTTACTTAAGAGTGAAGAGTGAAGGGTGAAGGGTGAATGGTTCAAAACTCAAAACCAAATAACCTAATAACAACGAATTACCACGTATAACTACCTTTTACAATTGTATGCCTACTAAATGTCAGGATGAAGGTTGAAGCTGTTAAATATTTAGGCCTTACGCAAAAAAAGAGGCCCTGAAGCCCCTTCATTTATAAATCATATTTTGTTATTTATGGTATCTGGTAAATGTTGCCGGCATTTCGGTATCCGCTCAAATCCTGGTACCAGTCGGTAAATAAAATACCTCCGCTTTCGGCCCAGCTTGCAAATTTCAGATGTGCATTAATGATTTGTGCCTTTTCAACCGGATAAGCAAAAGGTTCCGGAATATCAATTCCCCACGGCAGATTGTTGGCAGTCTTATAATATTTACCGGTAGCCGGATTTGAATTATCGTGCAAGGTTCCGAAATATGAATTGTCAATCAAAGAAGTCGGAGCGTGATCAGACAAGTGAACTTCGCGTCCGCGTATTTCGTTAACGATGATAAAGGGATTATAAGGCGGATTTCCGGCTATATCTCTCGAAACGGGATTTGTTGTTGTTAAATTAATGGTAAGTGTAGCCGGCGAAACATAAGTAGCACCGACCGTGGTATTGGTTCCGATTCCTCCTCCCGGATTGGGCAATTGAGTAAAGATATTATCGGTTACAATGATGGTGGCCTTGGCTTGTCCGGCTTCTGTTCCGTTTGCCAGGGTCGTAATATAATTATCCACCAGCGAAGTTCCGCTAACCGAAGCCACATCCGAAGGCTCCATTCCCATTTCAAAACCAAAACCGTTTAAAAAGGTGGCTCCTGTAGCCTTGAATTTAAAAAGTGCCTCTAGGTCAACCAGCTCATTGTCGGAGTTTACCACTTGTTTGTAGCGGTAATCAATTACTGCATCGTTAAAGTCGTAATCACCTTTACCGGGCCAGTTGTCTTCAAAGGCCAAAGAACCGAAGGAATTCGCATCCGGATAATAAATGTTAAAGGCCCTGGCTGCATCATTCGGATAATCGTCATCTTCATCCGAAACACCATCATTATCGCTGTCCACCACCGGGCCGCTAACGGTTACATTGTCATAATAAATACTGCCGGAGCTGTTATAGTCGTTGTTCCAGAGCAGCACCGTACAATGGGTGGTGCCGGAAGGCATGGATGCCACAATGCTTTTTGTTTTCCAGTTTGAAGAAGGGTTGCTGTAATAGGTATTATAATAAGCCAGCGGGTTGCCATTGGCTGCACGCGGGATCAGGTATAAATAGGCATATTTGTTACCGTTGCTTCCGTCACTTTTAATGTCTGCTGTCAGCGTGATTACATCGCCGGGTTCGGCTGCCACCCATTGTGCAGCGCCCCCATAATAGTAATAGCCCGAGTAACCGGCAACCGGGGTTTTGATCATGCCGTTGCCATTGTCGTTTACCCATTGCATGGTAAAATTATAATAATTGGTGAAATGCCATTTTTGGTCAACCGTAAGGCTGGCATTCCAATAAGGAATGGTTCCAAAATTATTGGAGCTGAAGTCTCCGTTCCCGATGATATTTATTCCGGCACCAGCCTGTTTTGTGTTTTTGAAGGAGAGCGGTAGTGTTTTGGTTGAGGGAATAACCGTGTCGGGTGGATTGTAGCCATAATCGTCCCCGAAATCAATGATCACACCGCCCGATTTTAATTGATCGGAGGGAAGGTCAACCAATACATCTCCTGCCATGCTGCTTACATAAATTTGATTCAGATAGGCAGGAACCGTGATTTCGCCCTGATAATGACCGTTCTGATCGAAGCTGGCCGAATTAATCAATTTGCCGTTTTGATCGGGCGTATTGGTATAAATGTCGAAACGACCTCTCAGGTTTGTAAAATCCAGAGATGCAGGCATATTAATTTCAACCGTGACGTTTTTTGTGCTTTTAAAATCGAAGCCGAAAGGGATAACAAGGTCATCCATTGTTGGTTCCTGTTCATCATCAGGAACAGGCGATGTATTTTTTGTGCATCCGGTCCCAATTAAAACTAATACGGTTACAATGGCGAGTAAATGTTTGATCTTTATCATGACAATTGACTTGATGTTTCTTTTTACGTAAAATGAACAATAATATTTAACAAATTACATTCCTTTTTTTATAAGAGGCTATTCATCAGAATGCTACCTTTTCTGGTTTAACGAATGATATCCCAAAATGGGAATAAACCCCAGGTTAGGACTGATAATTTTGCAGTAAATTTAATACGAATTCATTTTACTGCCCAGAAAATAGGATTCTGTCGTACGCTACTTACGCTGAAATTTGGCCTAAAAATAATAGATAAAAAGAGGGGTTGGTTAAAATAATGTTGAAGATGTCAACATATAATCGTGGATAACTCATTATGATTAAGTCGGATTATGATAATTACGTTGTTAACATACTGAAATAAGCATGTCAGCTATTTTTTTAGCAACCTATTGTATGAAAAGATTTAAAACAAAGCCGTACAAATTTGATGACGTTGTACGGCTTGGATATGGTTTGTTTTAATTATGGTTTCTGGTAAATATTTGCATCGTTACGATACCCACTTAAATCTTTGTACCAGTCGGTAAAAACAATACCTCCGCTTTCGGCCCAGTCGGCAAATTTCAGGTGCGCATTTAAAATCTGTTTTTTCTCAACAGGATAATCAAATTGTTCGATTATTTTAATGGCCCAGGGTAAATTATTTTCAGTTTTATAATACCTTCCGGTGGCCGGATTTGAGTCGTCACGCGAGGTTCCCAGTAAATTCGGATTCGCAAGGTCTGTAGGTGCATGATCGGGTAGGTGAATTTCGTGTCCACGATCCTGATTTACAATCATAAATGGATTGTAAGGCGGAACGCCGATGCTTTCAAGCGGAACCGCCTGAGACAGGCTGATATGAATACGGGTAGTATCGGGGGTTACAAAGGCATAGCTTGGGTCCGTGTTTACACCGATACCACCGGTTCGGGCCATGAGGTTGTAAGTGTCGTCAAACACCAGGAATACAGCCTTATCCTGATTGTTTTCAAGTCCTTTTGAATTGATATCGGGCCAGCTCTCCTGTAATTTATAACCCTCAACTTTGCTGATAAGGCTCGGGTCGATGCCGAGGTCGATACCGAAACCATTGTGGAAACTTGCACCAAAGGCTTTTAATACAAACTCTCCGTAGATTTCAACAACATCGTTATCGGCATTGGTGATCTGATTGAAATTATAATCAATCACCATATCATTGAAGTCATAATCACCGGTTGCGGGCCACATATCTTCAAAAGCAATTGTTCCATAAGTACCTTCTGCAAAGAAATAGTTGTTGAAGGCCTTGTCGGGATCATTCGGGTAATCATCCATTTCATCATCCACACCATCCGTATCCGTGTCATTTCCTGTATAATCAATGGATGGCAGGTTTGATAAATCGACCGCCTGCACCGGATCGGCTGTGATGTAAAATACGGCATCATTGAAATCATGGTCGCAGCCGCTCACTCTTTTTAAATCTTCAAATCCAAGCAAAATCAGGTTGCGTCCGAGATCATTTATTAAAACGGTATGCTGGCGATCTGCGCTATTGGTTTCCGGATTAAAATCAGGATTTGAATAAAACTTTTGGGTATTTTCTACAACGGTGCCATTTGACCAGCCTTTTTGTATGATGACCCAACCAATGGATTTATTTGCCGGAAATGTGCCAATTTTAACCTTGTTGCCGGAAACAAGTCCGCCACCTGAATATTTATAGGAAATATTCGGGAAAATAATGGTTATTTCATCAATGTCATTAACGGTGGCTGGCGGATTATCAGTGTCGTAAACATAAAAACCCATACTGTTTGTATATCCTGCCCCTTCATGTACGAAAGTGACATATACATTGCAGGCTTCAATCAATGAAATATCATATCGGTTGTTCTCGTCGAAATATTGCGGGTGGCCAACCGGGAGCCATACCTGTTCGGGCAGTGTATTGTTAATGTCTTCCAGTAAATCAGCACCTATCACATCATTCACAGCTTCCAGATAATCAGGAACCCCTTCAGAATTATAATTGCCCAAATAGGAATAATTATCACTTGATTTGAGCTGTGTTACAGATTTTAAATGATTTGTTTTCAGATTAGCTTCTGCACCCCCAAAAGTATATTGAATTTTCTGGTTATCAATATTGATCCTGGCAAATTGTGGCAATCCAATAAATGGGGTTGTTACCACCACCTCTGTATAGTAAGCAGGAAATTCGTAGGTGCGCGAGAACATTCCGCTTTGATTTGTCATTCCACTTAAGATTAACGAACCACCTTCAGCCGGATCATCGGTATAAATATTAAATCTCACTTTGGGAATCGGGTTTCCTGCATTATCCTTCGCAGATATTTCTATATCCACCTCCTTCGCGGTTGTATAATTAAATAAATCCGATATGACGAGTTGCTCCATCCCTTCCTCATTATCAATTGGTAAGTCGGTATTTGTTTTGTCAAATTTATTGCATGAAAAAAAACTCATTACCAAAACAATCATCCAAATTCCATACTTTTTAAACATAATATATTTGATTAAGATTTTAACATACCATTGGTGCAAAAAATGTGCCTGTTGTCTATGATCTTTATTATCAGTTATTTTCTTTTAAAGAGAATTCCCAATTCGGGAATCATTAATCAAAGGTAATAGATATTGAGCAGATAAATATGAATTCATATCTAAGATGTGAACATTTTAAATGTGGATAAGCTCTTAGGTGGAATTTATAAAGTTCCTATCGATGGTTAAATAAAAGATCGGTTAATTTGATTTTTGATTGATAATTTTTGATATTCTTTTATCTTTTATCTTTTATCTTTTATCTTTTATCTTGTGGCTTAACCTCACCTGATCTCTTTCCCGAAGGGTGTAAGTCCGATAGAGGCCAGTTTAAAATGTTGTTTGGCAAAAGGAATGCCGATAATGGTTATGGCCAGCAAAATTCCAAATGCGATATGGGTGAGTGCGATCCAAATTCCGCCCAACAGCAGCCAAAGTATGTTCATAAAAGTATTTAAACAGCCACTGCTGTACTTTGTCGACACCACATCGCGGCCAAAGGGCCAAAGTGCCAGGCTTGCCATTTTCAGGGTTTGTATTCCAAACGGAATCCCAATAATGGTGATCATTAATAAAATACTTGCAACAAAGTATTCGATGGCTACGATCAGGCCGCCAAATAAAAGCCAGATTAAATTTCCGAGAAGTTTCATGTGTTTATCATATGTTTTTAAAGTTCACATCTGATGTTAATGATCTTGGATCATCATCAAATCGACGGGTGTTTGTTTGTCATGGACATTCCATCTGTTAAAAATAAAAAAATTGTTTTATTTTTTAGCTATCTTGTCCTTAATTAATCATTAAAATGAGAACGTATGAAGACGAATATATTAAGGTTGATGATTGCAGCCATTTTAGTAATTGCACCTTTTATAAATGAGGCCCGTGGGCAACAATCCAATGCTGAAAATATGACAGAACAAACAATTTCGAACGATGAAAAGCTGGTCGTTGTGTGGACCAGCGGCGACAGGGATGTTGCCATTAAAATGGTTTTTATGTACACCTTCAACGCACAAAAAAACGGCTGGTGGAAAGATATTACATTGCTGATATGGGGTCCTTCAGCCAAATTAATGACCGAGGACCAGGAGCTACAGGACTATCTGCACCGAATGCAGGAAGCCGGCGTCCATACCATTGCGTGCAAAGGATGTGCCGATTCGTATGGAATTACGGATAAGCTTGAAGCCTTGGGCGTAACAGTCAGATATACAGGTGTTGAATTAACTAATTATATTAAGGAAAACAGGCATATCCTTAATTTTTAGCCGAGTTTATATAATGCGTGATTTCCAGATCATAGAGCTTTATCAGCTTCTGTAGTAATGTAACTTCAGGATTGAATTGGATCGTTTCTATTCTGGAAATAGGAAGTATTTTAGGCGAAGTACCGGAAAAAAAAGCAGCTTCGAAGGAGCTTATTTCTTTTATCGTTATTATTGTTTCGAATATGGGTATTTGATGTTCATGGCAAATCTTAAATACTTTCTGACGTGTAATCCCATCCAATACCTGTCCGCCTGGTGCTGTGAAAACTTGATCTTCTCTGATGAAAAAAACATTGGAGCGACTGCCTTCGGTCAGTTGATTTTGCCGATTGACCAAAATCACATCAAACAATTTGTTCGTTTTGATAACTTCATTGGTTTCATTTCTGAGTTGGATATTCGATTTTTTAGCATTCGGCAGTGGACGCTCTGCATAAAAAAACCTGCTTTCGACCCCTTTGGTATAAAGCTCATTGGCCGGATAATAGGCTGGAATAAATGCGCAGAGAATATTTTTCTGATCCGAACCTTCGAGCCTGTTTAGTTCAAGTTTAATGTTCCCATTTTGAATGGGGTTCTTTTTAATTAAGTCAAGGATAATTTTCCGAAATTCCTGCCTGCTTAACCAGATTTTAAATTGAATAAGAATGGCCGATTGTTGCAAACGATCCAAATGTTCATCAAAAAATAAAGGGATACCATCCTTAACACGAATAACCTCATAAATACCAGTTGTTTCATGAAACAGGATTTGATCTCCGGAATTGATTTTTATCCAATTCCCGTTCAGGAAATAATATACAGAATTCGAATCAAACATTTATCGAAGGGGTAATTAATGATTGTCAGGGTTTAAAAATTCGGCAATAAGTTTTTTTGCCTCCTCTTCATGTGCTTCCATCACAAAAATCCTGTTTGAGGTGGTGAGCGTACCTGAAGCCCATCCGGCATGTGCACTTTCGGCCAGCGAATCCCTTAACATATATTCGATTCCGTTTTCTTCCAAAATACCAACGATAAAACCGGCTTCAACACTTGATCCGGTAAATACCAATTTTAAATCATCTTGTTCTGTCATTGTTGTAAAGATATCTGATATAAAGTTAATGATAAATTCGCTTGTTCAGCGTTTGGCAGTATATTTTGTATTCATTGCATTTAAGCTGATAATTGAGAATATCATGATCACAGCTCCAATCCATTGCACCGTTGATAAAATTGTATTATTCACAAAATAATCGAGGATAATGGCGGTAATGGGGAAGAACAATTCGCAAATAGTTGCAATAATTGCTTTTACCCTTGTTAAGCCATAATAGTAAAGAAATATCGCACCCGAACCGGTGGTGATGGCGATGAGCAAAAAATAAATCCAGTTTTGGGTAGTGGTGACTGCGAATTGGTCATACTTCCCGGTAATGAGGATGATGATCAGCATAAAAGCCGTGGTAAATCCGTAACGGTAAAAAGTGGCTGTTTTAAAATCAATTTTACCAAGAATTTTTTTACTGAAAACGGTTGAGCTCCCGAATGAAAATGCAGCCAGTATTGCAAGTAAAGATGCATAAATGGTATTGCTTCCGGCATTAAAATCCGGTAATTTCAGGCCAAAGGTCATGAAATAACCCGATACGATTGCCAGGCTGGCCCAAAAGATAAAGTTTTTTCGAAGCCGTTCTTTCAGCAGGATGGCTGCAAGCGAAATGGCAAAAATCGGCTGAAGTTTTTGTAATAAAATGACGACCGTAAGTTGCTGGAAATTGACCAGGAAAAGAGCTTTTACGATTGACAGAGTTCCGATTGCCCCGCCAAAGATTGAAATAATGATGAGGGTTGAATAATCAGATTTGCTGAATTGTTTGATGTGTGAATATTCTTTTGAGAAAAAGAAATTCATAATAAAAAACGGAATGGCATGCAGGATAAAAACAACATAAAATACATCGAGGTTGAACAGCCGAGGTGTTAAGATTACGCCATCCAATCCCCAAAGCATTGCAGAAAGACTGATGGCAATGGTTCCCGTGATAATAGAATTTCTTGTTTTTGTCATCAAAATACCTGTTTAAAGGGATGCCAAAATTAAGGTTTTTTTGATAAACCCTGATAATAATCGTGCTTTTTACCAATTGCTATTTATTTTCCAGGATGAGTTCTTCCTGCCTGAATCTTAACAGTGCTTTTGAAAGGTTTTCTTCGGGCATGATAAAGTTTTCATCCACCCAGTATGAACTGTTATAAGGATTGTTAACATCACTGAATATCCTCCGGCTGTTAATGGTTTCTTTTCTGGAGAAACGATTGACATCGGTATAGTTTAAATCGGTCGAAACCATTTCGAATGATGTTTGGTAAACAGAGGCCAGCAGTTTGCTCTTGTGCCTAGCTTTAAGTTTCAGGCATCCTTTAATATGATTGATGTAATATAGGCCATTCAAACTTTTTTTGTAGGCGATACTGTATTCAGCATCAATGGGGTGAGCCTTAATGCTCCTGCTTTGTTTAATAATGAATGAGCTTTTGAGTTTTTTAATGGATTCGCGGGTAAAATTGAAATTCACTTTTACAATGGCCAGAGAATTTATATTAATATAAATCTCGCCTGTATAGGACATTTCCAGATTTTGCCTGTAGGGTTTAAATTCGATTAGGTATGCCATCTCATTATCGATCAAGACCACATCCCGAATTGAATATCTGTATTCATCAAGGTGGTCCGTATCTAAAAAATCAATCGGGTGTTTGATCACATCCAGGATTAAACTTGTACTGAGTCCCCCATGTAATTTAAAGAGCACCGTATCCTGAGTGTTAATGTTGGTGAATTTTCGTTGTTTGAGCATTCTGATTTGATCATCGTACAATGTTGGCCGGTATGCAGATTTAAAAATATCAAAAAGGGCTTCGGTATAAACCATGTAATTGTCGTTGCGCTTAACGGTTTCGCGATAAAAGGCCCTTTGAATAAATGGATTGATATCGTAATTACTGGTTATTTTGGCCAGAGCCTGCTGGATCAGGTTTCGTGGTTCGGTCGAACGGATGATCACCTCTTGAAGAGAGATTGATTTCTGAACAATGGAATACGTATCATTTGGTCTCAGTTGCTGAACCGGAATTTCCAAATGCTGATAGCCCAGATAACTAATGATCAGGGTATCATTAATAAAATTCTCATCATAATTTAAGTTGAAATTTCCATCGCTGTTACTGATGGTACCTTTGTTTTTATTCAGGAATCCGATGGCGGCAAAGGGCATGGGATCCAATGTTTTCGAGTCCACGATTGTTCCTTGAATCTTAAAGGTCTGTGCCGTAGTATTTTTGGTTGATAAAGGCGGATCATCTAGCTTTGTGGCTGTTTCAGATTCTTTTTTATAAATAACCAGTTGCCTGTCCACAATTTTATACGTGATAAAGGGATCTCTGAAAAGGCTGTCGAGAACAATACATAAAGGAACTTCAGTAAAAGCAGCATCGACCGGCTTTTGATTTAAAGTAAATTCGGAATTATAGGTGAAATTAAAATCGATTTTATTTTCGATGATATTTAATGCCGAATCAATGGTAACTTTCTTAAAACTAACGGTGATGGGTTTGAATAAGGCCTGATCCTGACTATATGATTGGTACATTAAGATACTCAATACCAATAGAATTACGGATCGTTTGGGCCGCACCATACTTATCGTTGTTTAGAGGCTAAAATAATTTGATCGTCAATTTCGGACTTTTCAAGATTAAATGCAACACAAATTGAAGTAAGTAATGTATCAAGGTTGATTTTATCGTATTTAGAAGTTAATACCAAATCTTTCATGGGTTCTGAAGCAAGGACAATATTTGTGCCATAGGTATGGTTGATCACATCAATAACTTTTGGCAGGCTTTCGTTCCTAAATTCCATCATTTTGGTGCGCCACGACAAATAGTTGATATTATCTTGTTTTTCTTCACGTACCAGGTCATCGTTAACAATTCCAAATTGGCCTTTTTCGAGTAGAATGGTTTTTTTGCCATTGCTTTTAGAACTCAGACTGACCAGCCCGGATTCAACGAGCACTTCCACTTTGTCGTCGTTTTGATAAGCCATGACATTAAATTTGGTTCCCAGCACTTCGATTTCGGCATTATTGGCTGTGATGATAAAAGGCTTTTCGGGATTGGGTTGTATTTCAAAAAACCCTTCACCAATCAATTCAACTTTTCTGCTGTTTTCGTTAAATGATTTGGGATAAAGCAGTTTACTGTTTGCATTCAGATAAACGATGGAGCCATCAGGAAGTGTGATTTCTGATTGGGCATATGCTGTTGAAAGAATGGACTGGCTTGGGCTTTTTGTCAGTTGATAGATACCCCAGCCTAATCCGAATAAGATGATAATGGTTGCTGCTACGCGATATAAAATATGCGGTAATCGGAAAGGTACAGCCCTGGTTGAGTTTTCTTTCTCGTCTTGTTGTATTCTGGCGTACAATTCGGACCATGCTTCATCTTCCGTCTTCATAAATACATACTTAGCCTCATCCATCTTTTCCATATCTGCTTTCATCTCTTTCAATAATGTTTGTCCGTCTGTATTATTGGCCCAGTCTTCGAAAGAAGATTTCTCGACGGGGTCAAGTTCGTTGGAAAGATATTTTGTCATTCTTTCCCAATATTCATTTTGTTGTTCTGTATTCATTTTATTCATGGTATTTATGAACTCACTGTAAATTCATTCAGGCTTTCGCGCAAATGTTTTAGAGCTTTGCTCATATTGGCTTCGACCGTTTTAATCGAGATTTTTAATTGATCAGCGATTTCCTGGTATTTCAGCCCTTGAAACCTGTTAAGTTTAAATATTTCCTGGCATCTTATTGGTAATTGATTCATTACCTGATGCAGCCTTTGGTGCAATTCATTGTATTTTATTTGTTCGATGGGTTCAATCGAATCCGCCGAATTATACTTAAGGTAGCTTTCATATTTGCCTTTGATTTTTTTTCGCTTCAGATATTGCAGGCAGTTGTTCCGAACGGCACTGTAGAAATACGAACTAACCGATATGTTAATATTAATATCTGCTTTGTTTTTCCAAATGTTAAAGAACAAATCCTGCACAATTTCTTCTGCTTCATCGCTATCCTGTAAGATCCGATTGGCATGGATTAAAAGTGGTTTATAAAATCTTTTGAATAAAATTTCAAATTCTTTTATATTCCCTTTTTTAATTTCCTCAATTATTATCAGATCTTCCTGTTTCAATTAACCTTAAGTTTTTTACCAATTTACGAAAAATTTTTGGAGGGGAGGGAGTAAATTCTGCCAGGTTTACTCCCATTGATCCCCCCAAAAATAAAACCAAAAGAAAAAGTAAGGGGAATTATTCTTCTTGTTTGCCCAACAGTCTCTTTATTCTTCTGATTGCTACTTCAATTGCCTGATCCGGTTCGATTACGTTATATTCGCCCCAGTAATCTTCATCAGCAAACGCATCAATTTGTTCTGATAAAATTTCGTTGCGTTTAAACTGGTCTCTGTATTTAAATCGTTCAGAGTTTTCTTCGTCACGATCCGTAATGGCAATTTCTGACATAATTGTGAAGTTAGAATTGAAAAGCTTTTTGTCCCAATTCACGATAAACTGTACTTCTCCTTTTGCATAATTAAAAAACCACTCACCATCTTGTTGTCTGTATTTGGCTGAATATTTTGCAATGGTGGGCGTTACAGTGGCCCCGATTGGTTTTTTTCGTAAAAACAACCTTGTTGCAAGAACTGGATTATTGATGTTTAAGCTAAAGTCTGCAGCAGTTAGTGCAAGATTTTCTGCATCAACAAAATATTTTCCATTGTATAACGGATAATCCAGGTTTTCTTTTTGCGTAAATTCAACCACATAGTTTAATCTGCTTCCGATTTTTATCATATTAACCAATGCGAAATCATAATATTGAATGAGATCTTCGTCAAGAATGACGGTCGGATTTTTGATCACATCAAGTAACATGGTGGTTGCGGGGCCGCCTTGTAATTTAAACATTAAGGTGTCTGCTCTTCTTACATCGCTACCCTTTCGGCCTTTGTATATTTGTACCTGATCATTCAGGAGCCCGGTGTATGATGATTTGTAAATATTGACCACCGCTTCTGAAAGACTAATATAACGGCTTCTTTTTTTAACATATTCCCTGTAAAATCCGGTCATATTGTAGGCTTTGTTGCCATAATTTTCTTTGACCTTATGTAATAACATACGAATAAGATATTCCGGAGAATTCGGATAAACGGTTACTTCGCCCAGTGTGAGTACAGCTTGTTGCAGCGATAAAACATTTTTTTCGGGTTTCAAATCACTGATTGGATAAACCAGATTTTCGTATCCCAAATGGGTAACAATGATGTTTTTAGCTTTGCTGTTTTTTTGGATTTTCAGGATGAATTCACCATCAGAGTTTGAAATGGTTGCAGTATTTTCACCTTCTACGGCAATGGTTGCAAACACCAGTGATTCTTTTGTGATTGCATCCTGCAATTCTCCTTTATAAACATTGTAGGTATTGGTGTCGATATCTTGCTTCGACTTGTCTTTGGCAGTTGTTGAGCCGCTAACTGCATAGGATTGAGAGCTTAGCCCCAATACTAAAACAAAAACGACGGTTGCCATTTTTATGAAAGATGTACGTATTGTTTTCATGATTTGAATTTTTATTGTTCTATCTAATTTTAGTTTTAAGCACTTTTGCTAATATGATGTGCTTCCCCGCCTTTACCCTATGTTAAATTTAAAAAAAATGCCGTATGAAATTTCAAACGGCATTTGTACAATAAACTCACTTATTTATTCTTTGGATTCATGTTCAGTTCTGGTGATAATTTCATTCTGTAGTTCTTCGGTTAAATCCACAAAATAATCGCTATAGCCGGCTACCCTAACGATCAGGTCTTTATATTTATCCGGTTCCTTTTGTGCTGCCCTCAGCGTGTCGGCTTTAACAACATTAAACTGGATATGGTGTCCGTCCATTTTAAAGTAACTTCTCACCAGATGCGCTACCTGTGCAATGCCTTCATCGTTTGATAAAAATTGGGGCGTAAATTTTTGATTCAATAAAGTTCCGCCGGTTTTTAAATGATCTATTTTGGAAGCTGATTTCAATACAGATGTTGGACCGTTTCTGTCGGCACCCTGCACCGGAGAAATTCCTTCCGAGAGTGGTTCGCCAGCTTTTCGGCCATCGGGCATGGCACCGATCACACTTCCGAAATACATATGTGAGGTGGTTGGAAGTAAGTTAATTCTGTATTTTCCACCTTTTGTATTGGGCCTTGAATCAATAGCTTTGAAATAAAGCTTAAATACCCTGCGGCTTTGTTCATCGGCATAATCATTGTCGTTGCCGTATTTGGGTGTGTGATTTATCAAGGTGTCGGAAATATTTTCATACGATATAAAATTGTTTTCCATTGCCTGTAACAGGGTTTCGAAGCTTAAGGTTTTTTTGTCATAAATATGATATCTGATGGCTGTCAGTTCATCGGTAATGCTTCCCAATCCAACGCCCTGAATATAGCTTGTATTATATCTGGCTCCACCTGCATTGTAATCCTTGCCATTCTTAATACAATCATTGACCAGAAGCGACAAGAAGGGTACAGGTAAGTATTTGGCATATAATTGTTCGATCAGGTTATTCCCTTTTATTTTTATATCGATGAAGTGATTCAGTTGTTTTTCATAGGCAGCCATCAGTTCTTCAAAAGATTTGAAAGATGAAGGCTGACCCGTTTGCAGGCCGATTGTTTTTTTAGTCCTCGGGTCAAATCCATTGTTAAGCGTAAGTTCCAGAATTTTTGGAAGGTTAAAATAGCCAGTAAGTATGTAGCTTTCATTTCCGAAGGCCCCGGTTTCAACACATCCACTGGCCCCGCCGTTTCGCGCATCCTCAATCGATTTACCCTGAATTAACATTTCCTGGATAATGGCATCCGTATTAAAAATAGAAGGTTGCCCAAATCCTGTTTTTACAATTTTAAGTGCCCTTTGTATAAATCGATCGGGATTCTTTTTGCTTAATTGAACCATCGAACTGGGTTGTAGCAATCTCATTTCTTCTATGACATCCAGGATCAGATACGATAATTCATTCACTGCATCGGAGCCATCTTCTTTTACTCCACCTACATTGATGAGGGAGAAATCTGTATAGGTGCTGCTTTCTTTTAAGGTAACACCCATTTTAGGTGGTGCCGGATGATTGTTAAACTTGATCCAGAAAGCCATCAGTAATTCTTTTGCACGTTCTCTTGTTAGCGTGCCTTCTTCAATCTCTTTCGTATAAAAAGGATACAGATGCTGATCCAGCCGTCCGGGATTAAAAGAATCCCAGGGGTTTAGCTCTGTAATCACTCCCTGGTGGATGAACCAATAATGTTGAAGTGCTTCCCAGAAAGTTTCAGGTGCCTGGGCAGGCACTTTGCTGCAAATCCTATGCATCTCTTTTAATTCAGCCAAACGAAGGGGTTCGTTTTCTTCGGAAATGATCCGTTCAATACGTTCGGCATGCCGTCGTGCAAATTCGATGATTGCATCGGCAGCAATTTCCATTGCACAAAGTTCTTCTTTTTTATCGAAAGCCTCCGGATCATTATGAAAATCAAGTTTCAATTTTGCGGCTTCGATTTCTTTTTTTAAATCATTAAAACCCTTTTTGAAAGAATGTTTGCCCAAGACCGTATGTCCCGGAGCCCTTTGTTCCATAAATTCTGTAAACACCCCCGCTTCGTAAGCATTTTTCCATTCGGTGGGCAGTTGTCTGAACATTCGGTCGCGTATCGTTTTGCCCTGCCAAAAAGGGATCACTTTTTCTTTGTAAACTTTTTTGGTTTCATTGTCAACAATAAAATATTGTTTCTTGCGATTATTTAATTGTTCAAGGTCATCCAGACTATGTAAAGAAATTTCAGGATAAGTTGGGGTTGATTTTGGAAATAAACCACGCTCACCAACAATCAATTCACCTTTCATCACACATATCTTTTTTTCGGTCATGATCTTTTTAAAAGCGAGTGCCCGCTGAACCGGAATTGAACTTTCACCGGCTTCCGGACTTTGATAAAATTCAGTGATGAGCGAAGCTCTTTGATGGGTCATGTATGGTTCGGCATCCAGGCTTTTTTCTCTTAAAGCTTTGATTCTTTCGTTCATATTATTAAGGATTAACCACCAATCCGGACATGAAATCCAGCTTCGGTGAATTGTTTTTTAATATTTTGATTCGTTTCTTGGTCTGCAGTTTTTACACCTTTTAATTTGTAAGATAAATTTAACCGGCTGTATTTACTTTCAGCAATTGTATGATAAGGCAATAAATTTACGTTCCTGAGATTTGGCAAACGATTCAGAAACGCAATCATTTCCGAAATGTTTTCTTTCGTGTCTGTGATTCCGGGAATCAGGGGAATGCGAATGATTACTTTTTTTTGCCTTTCGTTCAGGTGCTCAAGATTTTTCAGTATTAAGGTGTTGGATGCAGCGGTGTATTTTTTATGCAAAACATCATTAATAATTTTCAGGTCAAATAAAAACAGATCCGTTTTATCAACGATTAAATTGAATGTTTTTATTGGGGCCAGTCCTGATGTGTCTAATGCTGTATGAATACCTTCTTCTTTGCATGCATCCAGCATTTTGGCGAGAAATGCAGATTGTAATAAGGGTTCGCCTCCGGAAAAAGTAACCCCACCTCCGGATTCATCCATAAAAATTTGTTCTTTCCTTATTTCGGCCATCAATTCCTTTACACTCATGGTTTTTTTGTCTTTCGGGTCCATCGATTCGGGATGCGGAATGCATTCCGGGTTATGGCACCACCAGCATTGCAAAGGGCAACCTTGTAAGAAGATTGTAAGTCTGATTCCGGGACCATCGTGTACCGTAAACCGCTGGATATTTGAGATAACTCCTGACATTTTATTCGGTCTTGTTTAACTTGGATTTGTGCTGATAATGAGCAGAGGAAAGGTGGTTGGAAAGGATGTTATTGAATCCAGCATTCATACAAATGACGACAAAATTTTCCATACATCTTGATGAACATGTTGGCACTGATCATTTCAGAGGGGCTTCGGTATATTAATTCTGTAATCATAGGTGATGAATCTTACGACAAAAGTATGAAATTTGTAGTCGGTTTTGCAAATTATGAAACAAATTTAATGGTTAGCTGTATGGATGAAAGAACCTTATATCTGTTTTTAATCATAAATATTTGGTTCAGGATTGTGATTTGGTAGAAGAGAAGCCCGATCTTGCTAAATTTACACCTTAAGATGAGGAACAAACCAAATTATGATCGGTTAATGCAAGCACTTGATGTTTTGAGGGATTGTAAAATATGCCCACACGAATGTGGTGTTGATAGGTTTACCGAAAATCTTGGCTTTTGTAAAAGCAGGGCTGATTTTAACATTTCTTCCATTTGTATTCATCATGGTGAAGAGCCTTCCATTAGTGGATCTAACGGAATATGCAATGTTTTTTTTACCAATTGCAATATGCAATGCAAATACTGCCAGAATTATCAGATCAGTGAAAACAAAAAAGACAGGAAAAGGGAAAGTTTAGCTTTATCTGAGGTGTTAAAACAAATTTGTACGATCCTCGATCAGGGTATCAATATTCTTGGATTTGTTTCTCCCGGACATTTTATTCCGCAAATGAAAGTGATTGTCGAGGCACTGAACACCATGGGTTATCATCCGGTTGTTGTTTATAATTCAAATGCGTATGATAAAGTTGAAGAAATTATAAAACTGGAAGGAATTGTAAATGTTTATCTTCCGGATTTAAAATATGCAGATGAACCCTTGGGGAGACGGATCTCCGGTATAAAAAATTACCCCCAAATTGCCTATGATGCCATTCGTGAAATGTACCGCCAAACGGGTTCTGCACTCCATATTGATGGGTCAGGCTATGCAGAGCATGGATTGATAATCAGGCATTTGGTTTTGCCCGGCTATCTCCAAAACAGTAAAGATGTTTTGCATTGGATTGCTAATGAGTTATCTCTGAATGTTACAATTTCACTCATGTCCCAATATTACCCGACACCCCGCGTATGCAAGGATCATGAGTTGGGCCGTTTATTAAATGTAAAAGAATACAATCAGCTTGTGGACTATTTTTATGATTTGGGTTTGCACAAAGGTTGGATACAATCAATGGACAGTCATGAAAATTATCGTCCTGATTTTGATAGTTTTGAACATCCCTTTGATTAGTTGGTGAAATCGTATATTGCCAGATGGGTGAATTAATATTGCTTATAATGATATTGGTAAGTACTATGAATATCAGCTTTTAATTATTTTTGCAGTTATGTTTTATACGTCTATTCATTATAAAGAACCATTATTCAGGCCGCCCAGTGAGGCTTATTCGCTTATATTTCAGGTAACCTATGGTTGTTCATGGAACAAGTGTGCATTTTGTGAGATGTATACTTCAAAAAAGTTTCAGATACGGGATGAAGCTGAATTGATGGCGGAGATTGATTCCGTTAAAGGTATCGAAACCGTGCGTAAGGTTTTTTTAGCCGATGGCAATGCATTTGTATTGTCATACAGTCGATTAATGAAGATTTTAAATCGGCTCAATCAAAATTTGCCAAAATTAATGCGTGTTTCGGCTTATGCTTCAGCACGTGATATATTGGGTAAAACTCCTGCTGAGTTAGGAAGTTTAAAGGAATCCGGACTGAAGCTTTTGTACATTGGCATCGAATCAGGTGATGACCAACTGCTTAAAATCATTCATAAAGGTGAAACTTATGATACAACCAAAGAGGCCATTATAAAGGCACAGCTTGCCGGGATAAAAACAAGTGTAATGATCTTAAATGGTTTGGGTGGAAAAAAATATGCCGAACAACATGCAATCCAGTCTGCAAAATTAATCAACGAGATACAACCAGATTATCTGTCTACCCTGGTTTTGAGTTTTCCTTATGGAGAACAGCATTATAGAAATAAATTCGATGGAGAATTCATTCAATTAAATCCGATTGAATTAATTCAGGAACTTGGCATCTTCATTCAAAATCTTGAACTTAAAAATACAATCTATCGCAGCGACCATGCCTCAAACTACCTTGTACTGAAAGGGGTGTTGAATAAAGATAAAAATTTGCTGATGGACCGTATTGCCAGGGTTTTAAATAATCCGGATCAGGAATCATTAAGGGAAGAGTGGATGCGGGGATTGTAATCTGGCACTTCATCTCGTCAAAAGTACTGTTTTAAGCATTTTACAGATTATTACGTTAAACAATAATTTGTAAGTCACATTTTTTAACAATCCGTATACTAAATGAATTAAATATTTAGAATTTTGAAAAAAGAAATAAAGTGTTTGGATCGTATTGGTTTTTGTCTTTAGATTTGCTGCATCAAAAAAACACATAAACATGTTAAAATTTAACAACATTATTATTCTCCTTATTATTCTCGTGCGAAGTACGGGTTGAGAATGTGTTGTTAATAAATAAAGATATTTAAGCCATTCTCAAAAGAGGATGGCTTTTTTACTTCATAGAAAAAAATGAAAGTTAATTACTCATCCGGCATCATTATTATTGTGATTATTCTCATTCTCTGCAGGAATTGAGAAGGGTGGGTTATGTTATTAATCGAAGGCCTTTCTCAAATTTGGGGAAGGCTTTTTTTATGATCAGAAAGTGAGAAAATTAAAAAGCGACACAACCACAAAAGGTCGAAAAATGGCAGGAGCCAGAAGTCTTTGGCGAGCCAACGGTATGAAAGAAAATCAATTCGGGAAACCAATCATTGCCGTCGTAAATTCCTTTACGCAAATGGTTCCCGGTCATGCACATTTGCATGGGATTGGTCAGATGGTGAAGAAAATTATTGAGAAACAAGGCTGTTTTGCCCCGGAATTCAATACCATCGCCATTGATGATGGAATTGCAATGGGGCATGGAGGAATGCTGTATTCATTGCCTTCGAGGGATTTAATCGCAGATAGTGTGGAGTATATGTGTAATGCGCATCAGGTTGATGCCATGATTTGTATTTCCAATTGTGATAAAATTACGCCCGGTATGCTAATGGCTGCCATGCGTTTAAATATTCCGACTGTCTTTGTTTCGGGTGGTCCCATGGAAGCCGGAAAATTCAATGGTAAGGCCATCGATTTGGTCGACTCAATGGTATTGGCTGCAGATCATGAGATTCCGGATGAAGATGTTTCAGCTATTGAAAGAAATGCATGCCCAACCTGTGGCTCCTGTTCCGGAATGTTCACAGCTAATTCGATGAATTGCCTGACAGAAGCACTTGGAGTTTCCCTTCCGGGAAATGGTACCATTGTGGCAACCCATGTGAACCGCAAGAAATTGTTCGAAGATGCCGCGAATATCATTGTTAAAAACACCTTCAGATATTATTCAGAAGATGATGATCGCGTTTTGCCAAGATCAATAGCTACGCGGGCCGCTTTTTTAAATGCGATGAAACTTGATATTGCAATGGGTGGATCTTCGAATACCATTCTCCATTTGCTTGCGATTGCGCATGAAGCCAGGGTGGAATTTAGTATGAAGGATGTTGATCAACTGTCGAGGATGATTCCTGTAATATGTAAAGTTTCCCCGAGTTCAAATTATCACATTGAAGATGTAAATAGGGCAGGAGGGGTCATGCGCATTATGGCAGAACTAAATCGAAGAAATTTGATTGATGCCTCGGTTAACACAGTTTCTCATCTTTCTTTAGGTGAACTACTTAAAGAGATGGATGTTTTAGTGGATCAGCCCACAAATGAGAATCTGAATATCTACAAATCGGCACCGGCGGGCTTACCAAATCTGGTTTTGGGCTCCCAGCAGAATTATTTTAAATCATTTGATACAGATCATAAAAATGGTTGCATCAGGTCGGTTGAACATGCATACAGCAAGGATGGAGGCCTGGCTGTACTGTTTGGTAATCTTGCCTTGGATGGCTGTATCGTAAAAACTGCCGGAGTTGACGCTTCAATCCTGAAATTTAAAGGCAGAGCCAGGGTTTTTGAGTCTCAGGAAAGCGCCTGTGAGGGTATTCTTAATAATCTGGTTAAGGCTGGTGATGTGGTTGTGATTAGATACGAAGGGCCAAAAGGAGGCCCCGGTATGCAGGAAATGCTCTATCCAACATCTTATTTGAAATCAAAAAAACTTGATAAATCATGTGCCTTATTAACCGATGGACGGTTTTCAGGTGGAACCTCAGGTTTATCGATCGGTCATGTTTCGCCGGAAGCAGCCGCCGGTGGCAACATTGCGCTGATAGAAGATAATGACGTGATTGATATAAATATCCCCGAAAGAACCATCAACTTAATGGTTGGTGAAATAGAGCTGACCAAAAGAAGATCAAATCATGAAAAAATTAATAAAGGTGTTTATCAGGCTGGGGGAAGATCCAGAGAGGTCAGCCAGGCATTAAAAATATATGCTGCCCATGTTTCTTCTGCTGATCGGGGAGCCATCAGAATATTATAAATAAACAAATAAATGAATAATCAATTAAAAACTTCAGAGATGGAATCATTAACCCTTGATGTTGAAAAAAAACAAGAAAGAATTTATAAGCGTGTCAGCGGCTCAGAGGCATTATTACTCGCGTTGGTTGAAGAAGAAGTAAAGACCATATTTGGTTATCCTGGGGGAGCCATTATGCCGGTATATGATAAGTTGATGGATTTTGAAGACAGGCTTCATCATATTTTGACCAGACACGAACAGGGAGCTATTCATGCAGCACAAGGTTTTGCAAGAGCCAGCGGACAGGTTGGGGTGTGTATGGCAACCTCCGGGCCGGGAGCAACCAACTTATTAACCGGTATTGCAGATGCTTTTATGGATTCAACTCCATTGGTATGTTTTACCGGCCAGGTATTTTCAAATTTGTTGGGTACAGATGCATTTCAGGAGACAGATGTTGTTGGTGTATCGATGCCGGTTACAAAATGGAATTTTCAGGTTACCAAAGCTGAAGAAATTGCCGAAGCTGTGGCCAAAGCATTTTATATAGCACGAAGCGGTCGCCCGGGGCCCGTATTGATTGATATAACAAAAGATGCGATGATCAGTGAAGTTGATTTTTCTTATGAAAAATGTAAGCAGATCAGAAGTTATATTCCTGTACCTGAAACCAAAGAAATCAGGCTTAAACAGGCAGTCGAACTGATAGATATGGCACGAAAACCTTTGGTGTTGTTCGGACAGGGTGTGGTATTGGGAAATGCTGAAGAAGAATTGAAGCATTTTATTGAAAAAACAGGAATTCCTGCTGCCGGAACTTTGTTGGGCTTGTCTGCCTTGCCAAGTGAGCATGAGTTGTTCACCGGAATGCTCGGGATGCACGGAAATGCGGCACCTAATATAAAAACGAATGAAGCAGATTTAATCATCGGCATTGGGATGCGGTTTGATGATCGTGTAACCGGAAAAGTAAGTGAGTATGCACCTAAGGCAAAAATAATTCATTTTGAAATCGATAAATCTGAAGTTCATAAAATCGTGAAAGCAGATGTAACTGTTATGGGAAATGTTAAGCAGACCCTGGCTTTGATTACAGAGAGGGTCTCGGTGAATAAACATGAAAAATGGAGAAACAGTTTTAAAGAAATTGATCGCATTGAGAATAAAAGAGTGATAAAGAAGGAACTCTTTCCGGAAACAGACGAAATCACAATGGGTGAAGTAATCAGGCACCTTAATTTTATTTCAGGGGGAGAGGCCGTTATATCCACAGATGTAGGTCAGCACCAGATGATTACATCTCGTTACTATAAGTTTAAAAATAAAAGAAGTTTTATCACATCAGGAGGATTGGGAACGATGGGCTTCGGCCTGCCGGCAGCTATGGGAGCCCAAATTGCAGTTCCTGAAAAGAAAGTTGTTTCAATTTCCGGTGATGGTGGGTTTCAAATGACCATGCAGGAACTGGGTACCATTGCATTTAATAAGGTTCCGGTCAAAATGATTGTCTTAAACAATAATTACCTGGGGATGGTGCGGCAATGGCAGGAACTGTTTTTCGATAAAAGATATGCTTCAACGGCCATAACAAGTCCCGATTTCGTAAAACTGGCAGCTTCTTATGGGATTGAAGGTGAAAAAATAACAAGTCGCGAAAATCTGCATGAAGCCATTCGAAGGATGTGGGAGGCCGACCAACCTTACTTACTCGATATCAGAGTTGAGACAAAAGGGAATGTTTTTCCCATGATTCCATCAGGTTGTGCTGTTGATCATGTTGTTTTTGGCGATGAAAAATAAATGATAGAAAGTTAAAACTAATAGCATGAATGAGGAATTTACAATTATTATTTTTTCAGAAAACAGCATTGGCTTGCTGAACCGAATTACCATCAATTTTACAAAACGTAAATTGAATATTGATAGTTTAACTGTTTCTGAATCAGCAATCAAAGGTGTTTATAAGTTTACAATTGTTGTGAGATGTCAGCTAACAACAGTCGAAAATCTTGTCAAACAACTTGATAAACAAATCGAAATCATTCGGACATTTTTCTTGCGTGAAAGTGAAATCCTTCATCAGGAGATCGCCATGTATAAAATTGAGACCAATACTTTTCTGGCATCAAACCAGGTGGAAGGGATCATCAGAAAACACAATGCCCGGATTATTGAGGTGACGAGCGAATATACCGTACTGGAAAAAACGGGCCATAAGGCGGAAACCCAACAACTTTTTAATGAGTTGCAGCCTTATGGGGTGTTGCAATTCGTTCGTTCAGGACGGATCGCAATTACAAGGCTTAACAAGGAATTGTTAAGCATCTACTTAAATAAACTGGAAAACAGAATGGAAACCATTGGTATGGTGGCTCCCAAATAATTAACAAATTAAAAAAAATTACAAACAATAAACTTAGAATAAAATGGCAAAAATGAAATTTGGAAATGAGGAAGAAAGCCTTGTTACAAGAGAAGAATTCCCTTTAGAAAAAGCTCGAAAAGTGTTAAAAGATGAACTCATTGCTGTAATAGGCTATGGGGTACAGGGGCCAGGTCAGGCATTGAACCTAAAAGATAATGGCTTTAACGTAATCGTTGGGCAACGAAAAAAATCAAAATCCTGGCAAAAAGCACTGAGTGATGGTTGGGTTGAAGGTGAAAATCTCTTTGATATTGAAGAAGCCTGTAGAAAAGCAACAATCATTCAGTTTCTGTTGTCGGATGCTGGTCAGATATCTAAATGGCCCCTCGTTAAATCGCATTTAACGCCCGGAAAGGCACTGTACTTTTCTCATGGATTTGCAGTTACCTATAGTGATCAAACAGGCATCATCCCCCCGAAAGATGTGGATGTTATATTAATAGCTCCAAAGGGATCGGGAACAAGTCTGAGACGAATGTTCCTTGAAGGCCGTGGCTTGAATGCAAGCTATGCCATCCATCAGGATGCCACGGGAAGAGCCCTGGATAGGGTTTCTGCTTTAGGGATTGGCGTGGGCGCCGGATATTTGTTTGAAACGACTTTTGAAAAGGAAGTTTATTCAGATTTAACAGGCGAACGGGGAACCCTCATGGGAGCAATACAAGGTTTGTTCGCGGCTCAATTCGAAACCTTGCGCGAAAATGGTCATTCGCCTTCCGAAGCATTTAACGAAACAGTGGAAGAACTGACACAAAGCCTGATGCCACTGGTGGCAGAAAACGGGATGGACTGGATGTATGCAAATTGTTCAACGACAGCTCAGCGGGGTGCACTGGATTGGTGGAAAAAATTCAGGGATGCGACCAAGCCCGTGTTCAGCCAATTATATCATGAAGTAGCCTCAGGCAAAGAAACCGCTATCGTAATTAAATCTAATAGTAAAGATGATTATCGAATGCAGTTGGAAAAAGAACTTGAAGAGCTGCACAACAGTGAAATGTGGAAAGTTGGATCAGTGGTCCGTGGTCTGCGTCCAGAAAATAATTAGAAACCAGCTTTTTAAACCAATGATTATGGAAGATAAATTATACATTTTTGATACAACCCTAAGGGATGGCGAACAGGTTCCGGGTTGTCAATTAAATACAGTTGAAAAGATTGAAGTGGCAAAGGCACTGGAGGAACTTGGTGTCGATATTATAGAAGCAGGTTTCCCGGTATCGAGTCCGGGTGATTTTAATTCTGTAATAGAAATATCAAAAGCCGTAACATGGCCTACCATCTGTGCATTATCAAGAGCGGTAATGGCAGATATTGAAGTGGCTGCACAGGCACTTAAATATGCAAAACGAAAACGGATACATACAGGTATTGGTACGTCCTATTATCATATTCATCATAAATTAAATTCGAACGAAAATGAAATTCTGGCGAGGGCTGTCGAAGCTGTGAAATATGCCAAAAGTTTTGTGGAGGATGTCGAATTTTATGCAGAGGATGCCGGGCGGACGGAGAATGAATATCTCGCTAAGGTCGTTGAAGCTGTTATCAAAGCAGGGGCAACAGTGGTAAATATTCCGGATACAACTGGATATTGTTTACCCGAACAATACGGATCAAAAATAAAGTATCTTTTCGAAAATGTAAGTGGAATCCACAAGGCAATCATTTCGACGCATTGCCATAATGATCTGGGTTTGGCAACCGCCAACACTGTTGCAGGTATCGAAAATGGTGCCCGTCAGGTCGAAGTTACTATTAATGGTATTGGTGAGCGGGCGGGCAATACTTCACTTGAGGAAATTGCCATGATTGTGAAGAGTCATGAAAGCTTGAAAGTTGTTAATAATATAAATTCAAAAAAGATTTATAGAACAAGTCGTTTGGTGTCCAGCTTGATGAATATGCCGGTGCAACCAAATAAAGCGATTGTGGGGCGAAATGCATTCGCCCATTCGAGTGGGATTCATCAGGATGGGGTGCTTAAAAAACGCGAAAATTATGAGATTATCGATCCAAGAGAGGTTGGGATTAATGAATCTTCAATTTTGCTAACAGCAAGAAGCGGTCGTGCGGCACTAAAAAACAGGCTCGAATTATTGGGCCATGAATTGAAAAAAGATAAGCTGGATTTAATCTATCAAAAGTTTTTGGTGTTGGCCGATAAGAAAAAAGACATTAATGATGATGATATTGCAATGCTTGTAGGTGACATTAAAAAGGAGGAACGACGAATCAAGCTGGATTTCCTTCAAGTGGTAACAGGCAAAGATTTAGTGCCAATGGCAACCATTCGTCTCGATATTGCAGGTGAAAAATTTTCGGCAACCGCAGCGGGAAATGGTCCGGTTGATGCAGCCATAAAATCCATTAAGCAGATTATCCACCGTAAAACAAAACTTCAGGAATTTCTGATCCAGGCAATGACCCGTGGAAGTGATGATATTGGAAAAGTCCATATGCAGCTGCTTCACGAAGGAAAAGTTTTTTATGGTTTTGCGGCAAATACCGATATCGTAATTGCATCAGTTGAGGCATTTTTGGATGCGATCAATAAAATGACCCCGAATGGCAGATTGGTAAATCAGCAGGAAAAAGTATTGTCAATCAACAAATAAGGAATGAAGGTGAAAAATAAAACATTATTTGATAAGATCTGGGATTCACATGTGGTTAAGCAAATACCAGATGGGCCGGATGTATTATATGTTGATCGACACTATATTCATGAAGTCACCAGTCCGGTTGCATTCGGAAATCTCGATAAAAGGGGCTTGAAAGTATTCAGGCCACAGCAAACGATTGCAACCATGGATCATAATATTCCGACCATCGATCAGCATTTGCCAATAAAAGATGCATTATCAAAAGGACAGGTTGAGGCTTTGGAAAGGAATTGTAAAAATCATGGAATTCAGTTGTTTGATATTAAACATGAACATCTGGGAATTGTGCATGTAATCGGACCTGAATTGGGACTGACCCTGCCAGGAATGACCATTGTTTGCGGGGACAGCCATACTTCCACCCATGGAGCCTTAGGAACTGTTGCCTTCGGAATCGGTACCAGTGAAGTGGAAATGGTTTTCGGTACCCAATGCATCATGCAGCAAAAGCCAAAAAGAATGAGAATTAACATTAACGGAAAATTGAATAAAGCGGTTACCTCCAAGGATATCATCTTATATGTGATTTCTAAAATAAGCAGCAGTGGCGGGACAGGATATTTTATTGAATTTGCCGGGGAAACGATCCGAAGCTTAAGTATGGAAGCAAGGATGAGTTTATGCAATATGAGCATCGAATGCGGGGCACGCGGAGGCTTGATTGCTCCTGATGAGAAAGCTTTAGACTATCTCAAAGATAAAGCATTTGCACCAAAAGGCGTGGACTGGGATAAAAAAGTTAAGGAATGGTCATCGCTTAAAACTGATCAAAATGCCATATTTGATAAGGAATATACATTTGATGCTGCCCAAATATTTCCAATGATTACCTATGGAACAAATCCAGGTATGGGGATGGAAATTGATGGAAAGATTCCCCAAAATACAAAAGATAAAAGTTTCATGAAGGCGATTGAGTATATGGGCTTTCAGGAAGGAGAAAGTCTTTTGGGAAAAGCAGTTGATTATGTATTTGTCGGAAGTTGTACCAATGGTAGAATTGAAGATTTGAGAATGTTTGCACAAATGGTTAAAGGTCGAAAAAAGGCTGAAAATATAACCGCCTGGATCGTCCCGGGATCAAAAGCAGTCGAAAAACAGGCACGTGATGAAGGCCTAGTCGAAATATTAGAGGAGGCTGGTTTTACCTTAAGACAGCCGGGATGTTCGGCATGTTTGGCCATGAACGACGATAAAGTTCCTGCTGGTAAATATGCTGTATCAACTTCCAATCGAAATTTTGAAGGACGTCAGGGCCCTGGGGCCAGGACCATCCTTGCAAGTCCGCTCGTTGCTGCTGCAGCGGCAGTAACCGGCCTCATTACAAACCCGGCTGAAATGATATGATAAGAATTGTATAACCTTAAAATTATTAAAAAATGAGTTTTGAAAAATTTGAATTGTTAAAATCAACAGCGGTGCCTTTACCAAATGAGAATGTTGATACGGACCAAATTATACCGGCCCGTTTTCTGAAGGCAGTTGAAAGGAAAGGTTTTGGTGAAAACTTATTCCGCGATTGGCGCTATCATAAGTCGAATGAACCAATAAAGAGTTTTGTTTTAAACGACGCACGTTATTCCGGTCAGATTCTGGTGGCTGGAAAAAACTTTGGATGCGGTTCGAGTCGCGAACATGCAGCCTGGGCATTGTACGATTATGGGTTCAGGGTAATTGTATCGAGTTATTTCGCTGATATTTTTAAAAACAATGCCTATAACAACGGACTTGTTCCAATACAGCTAAGTCAGGCCGAACTTGATATTTTAATGGACCGGATCATAAATCATCCAAATACAGTCGTGGAAATTGATCTGAAGAACCAGCGTCTCAATGTTGACGAAATTGGTTTACAGCATAAATTCGAAATTAATCAATACAAAAAAGAATGTTTGATCAATGGCTATGACGATTTTACGTATTTACATCATATGCTTTCCGAAATCGAAAGATATGAACATTATAGAAATGCGGCGTTTTAGTTGGAAATAAATTGGATGAACCGGGTATTGATTTAAAGAACAGTGGTATAAATCAAAAAATGATATTGGGAAAATGAGTGAATTGATACAGATCATGGATACTACGCTTCGTGATGGAGAGCAAACAACGGGGGTTTCATTTAATGATTCTGAAAAACTGAGTGTTGCAAAACTACTGTTAAAGGATTTGAAAATTGATCGGATAGAAGTTGCCTCGGCAAGGGTTTCCAATGGTGAGTTTAGTGCCGTGAAAAGAATTACCGAATGGGCAAAGATGGAAGGTTTGAATGAGAAAGTGGAAATTTTAGGATTTGTGGATGGAATGCAGTCTTTAAACTGGATCAGGGATGCCGGGGGAGTGGTAGTGAATCTGCTTTGTAAAGGTTCTTTAAAGCATTTAAACGGTCAATTGCGGAAGTCACCCGAGCAACATATATCAGAAATCAAGGAATTTACGCTCAATGCCGGTAAAATGGGCATTCGGGTCAATATTTATCTTGAAGACTGGTCGAATGGAATGCGTAATTCCCAGGATTATGTATTTAAAATAATGGATGAACTCAAAGATGCGAATATTGACAGGTTTATGCTCCCTGATACATTAGGGATACTCAATCCTGATGAAGTCCATCACTTTTGCAAGTTGATGATTGATCGTTATCCAAAACTGAAATTTGATTTTCATGCCCACAACGATTATGACCTTGCTGTTGCAAATGTCGTTGGTGCCATACATGCCGGTGTCAGATGTGTTCATACCACTGTGAATGGATTGGGAGAACGGGCTGGAAATGCTCCCTTGTCAAGTGTTATCGCTGTTGTAAAGGACCAGTTAAAAATGCAAAGTTCGGTTGATGAAAAGAAACTTAATAAGATAAGCAGACTGGTTGAATCTTTTTCAGGAATTCGTATTCCAGGCAATAAACCGCTTATTGGTGAGCATGTGTTTACTCAATGCAGTGGAATTCATGCCGATGGAGATCATAAAGACAAGCTTTATCAGAATGATTTGCTGCCGGAACGTTTCGGGAGACGAACCACTTATGCGCTCGGTAAAACTTCCGGTAAATCAAATATCAAAATGAATCTGGAAACCCTGGGCCTAAGCCTTGATAAAGATGCATTAAAGAAAGTTACAGAAAAAGTTATCGAACTGGGCGATCGCAAAAAAACGGTCACCATCGATGATTTACCATATATTGTAGCAGATGTATTGAGAAGCAAGTCAATATCTGAAAGGATTAAAATTCAGTATTATGTAATCTCATTATCAAAAGGACTGCGTCCGACCGCCTCCATCAAAATTAGCATCGATGATAAGAGTTACCAGGCTAATTCTGAAGGAGATGGCCAATATGATGCTTTTATGAATGCACTCAAAAAGATCTATTTGAAACTCAATCGCCCTTTCCCTCAATTGTTGGATTACTCGGTTTCAATACCACCAGGAGGCAGAACCGATGCATTGGTTGAAACTTTGATAAGCTGGAAATTGAATCGGGAGTTTAAGACCAGGGGGCTTGAAACTGATCAAACTACAGCTGCAATTGTGGCCACTGAAAAAATGTTGAATATGATTGAAAATGAGTTTAACTAAGGATAAAAGATAAAAGATAAAAGATAAAAGATAAAAGATAAAGTGTTTGTTATATGAATCTAAAAAATTAAACCTAATAAATTAAAAAATGAAGTTAAATATTGCTGTTCTGCCAGGTGATGGTATTGGCCCAGAAATTATTGAACAGGCCGTAAAAATAATTAACACAGTTGCTGATAAATTTAATCACACCCTTCATTATGAGTATGGAAGCGTAGGAGCCAGGGCCATCGATGAGTGCGGAAATCCTTATCCTGAATCAACACATCAGATGTGTTTACGGGCGGATGCCATCCTTTTTGGGGCCATTGGCGATCCAAAATACGATCATGACCCTAAAGCCAAAGTAAGGCCCGAACATGGATTGCTCGAAATGAGAAAAAGGCTCGGTCTTTTTGCCAATATCAGGCCTTTGGTTACTTTTCCATCGCTCATCGACAAATCGCCCTTAAAAAGAGAAATTATTGAAGGAGTTGACTTTATTTGCCTGCGTGAACTAACCGGAGGAATCTATTTTGGAAAGCCGCAAGGGAGGTCTGAAGATATGCAGGTGGCTTACGATACCTGTGTGTATTCCAAATCAGAGATCGAAAGAATTATGAAGCTTGGATTTGAGCTTGCATGCAGGCGAAGGAAAAATCTGACACTGGTTGATAAAGCCAATGTTTTGGCAAGTTCACGTCTGTGGCGCGAAACTGCACAGGATATGGCCAAAAATTTTCCGGATGTCAATCTGAATTATATGTTCGTTGATAATGCGGCTATGCAAATAATATTAAAACCTGTCCAATTTGATGTTATTGTTACTGAAAATATGTTCGGAGATATCCTTTCAGATGAATCAAGTGTGATCAGCGGTTCATTAGGAATTCTTCCAAGTGCTTCGATTGGAGAAAAATGTTCTTTGTTTGAACCCATTCATGGTTCTTATCCACAAGCGGCAGGCAAGAATATAGCAAATCCTCTGGCAACAATTCTTTCGGCAGCTTTAATGTTTGAGTATGCATTTAACTTAAATAATGAAGCCCGCTTAATTAGTAAAGCAGTGGAACGATCGATTGAAGCAGGTATCGTAACTGAAGATATTGCCTCAGGAAAAAATTCATATGGAACCAATGAAGTTGGGGATTGGATCGTGAATTTTATCAGAAATAATAAAACTGCATAGGGTAAAGCTTAATATTATACTCAATATAATTGTAGTTTTCTCGTAATATACGAATTATCATTGGGCTAATAATTAATTCGGTTCACCGGTCAGATTTATTTTCTGACCGGTTTTTTTTATTTTTGGAGTCCAAATTTAGTTTATGAAGAAATATATCGCTGGCATACTGGTTTTTTTTCAATTACTCTTAATCTTATTAATTCTTATAACCGCTCCTGTTTTTAATGGTTTAAATTATTGGCTGATTATTGAAGTGATGGGCATTTTGCTGGTGTTTTGGGCCGTATATGAGATGAAAATCGGAAATTTCAATATCCGGCCAATCGTTAAAACGAATGGGATGTTGATAACCTCAGGACCGTATTCGGTTGTAAGGCATCCGATGTATCTGGCCACTTTAATGATAATGTCGGCCTTAACAGGAGAATATTTTAGCTATCTCAGATTTTGCTTTTTGATGCTTTTGCTTGTCACTTTAATAATTAAGGTTCGGTTCGAAGAAAAGGAATTGATAAATCATTTTCCAGGATATTCCAATTATATTTTAAGAACCAAAAAATTGTTTCCTTTTATTTATTAATTTTCGGAAACGAATTCTATTCAAATAAAATAAATCAAAACAACATGAAATTTTTAGCACCCAAATTATTTGTATTTATCCTTTTGATATCTGCTTTTGTTATTTCCAGTTGTGGAACTATTGAAAACAATGAAGAAATAAAAAACCTAAGGCCACAGAAAGATACTGTTGGTTTTGCTCAATACAACTGGCAGATGGATAGTATCATGGCCCGAATTGACAGGGTTGGCTGGAATAAAGTTAAAGGCGATCCATGGAAAATGGCCATTTGTCCGCACGATGATTATACCTATGTTGGGAAATTATATCCTGAAGTGCTCCAAAATGTAAAAGCCCCAAATGTTATTCTGATAGGAGTGGCCCACAGGGCTGCCGCCATGAATATTGAAGGATCGTTGGTATTTGATACTTATACCCACTGGAAAGGCCCATGGAAGGACGTAGAAGTTTCACCCATCAGGGAAGAATTATATGATTTCCTAAAAACTGATTACGCAATAATCAGTGATACATTACAAAAAGTTGAGCATTCTGTTGAGTCGATGATCCCTTTTCTGCAGTATTTTAATCGGGATGTTTCCATTGTATCCATTCTGGTTCCGGCAATGAGCCCTGAACGCATGCAAGAGAGTGGCAAAGCTTTGGCCGAAGCCATACAAACTGTTGCAGAAAATCACAATTGGGAATGGGGAAAAGATTATGCCATTGTAGTTACTACCGATGCTACGCATTATGGAAACGAAGATTGGGGCGGATTTGATCGGGCAATGTTCGGATGTGATGATGCCGGAAACGAAAAAGCACGTGAAAGAGAATGGGAGATTATTAAAAATTGTTTGGAAGGAGAAGTGAATCCTGAAAATATTCGACTATTTAGCGACTATACTTTAAGTGCAGATGATTTTCACGAATATATCTGGTACTGGTGCGGTCGTTATAGTGTTCCGGCTACATTATGGACTGCCTTCTATTTAAACCATGAGCAAACACTGAACGGAGAATTGATGGGGTATGCAACCAGTATCACTTGCGAACATATTCCGGTTGATGATATCGGACTTGGACGTACCGCAATAGCAACCGACTGTCACTGGGTTGGATATGCTGCTTTGGGATATCGCTAAATTGTTATTTACGATAGAGCCTTTTATTCTGTTTGCTTACAAAATAAACGCCTGAAAAAATAAGGGCAGCAGAAATAATTTCAATAAGGGTAAGTGGTTCGTGCATGATTAAAACTGCAACAACCGAAGCAATAAAAGGTTGTGTATAAATATATGAGCTGGTTACTATCGGACTGACATGTTTTAATGAAGAGCTAACCAATAGATATGCCAGAATGGTTACCGCAAATAAAATATAAAACATGGAGGCCCAAACCCGGACATCAAACTGCTGGTAGTTTGTTTCCAGAGCCGGTTTTATACAAAAAGGTAGCGCAAAAATGATCCCGAAATTAAAAACCCATCTGATCACGGTCATTGTTTTATATTTCTGAAGCAGTGGTTTAGCAATAACCAAATAAAGTGCAAAAGAGGCAGCGTTCAGGAATAAGAATAAGTTACCTGTGAATAAATCGGAATCAAGCGAAAACTGACCACCAACCAAAATAATTGTGGTAGCTCCAGTTGTCCCCAGAATGATACCCACTACTTTTAATATGCTCAGCTTTTCCTTAATTAAAATCAATGCAAAAATTGAAGTCACGATCGGAGTACTTGTCATTAATATGGATGCATTGATCGGTGTAGAAAGATTTAGCCCTTCGAAGAACATAATTTGATTGATGGCAACCCCAAAAAGTCCACAGGCTGCCAACCTGAGAAGATCTTTCTTTTCAATTTTTTCTTTGCCCCAAAATAAGTGATAGAGGTTAAAAAAAATAAAAGCAACCAGCACCCGCCAAAAGATAACTCCTCTGGGTGAGATATAGTCCGGCATAATTCCTTTGGCCACCACATAATTTAAGCCATAAATTAAATTGCCGCCGATCAGGGCTAAATGTGCTTTAATTTTTCCAGTCAATTCTTTATGATTTGATTTGGTTAGATTCAAGGATGTGAATTCCTTTTTTGCCACTTAATACATTTCTTATCATTGATGTAGCCACTGTTTTGGCATGAATCCCCTGATAATTCTTCAGCCTTCCTATAAGTAAAAAAGAAAATATACGAATCAAAAATTTACCCGTTAATTCACCGAATCTGAATTCTTTTCTTTTACCCAAAAGAATTGAGGGCCTGAAAATGTAGAGTGCCTTGAAATTAATAGAACTTAAAGCTTCCTCCATTTCTCCTTTGGTTCGAAGATAAAAATTCCCGGTATTTTTATTTGCACCGATAGAGGAAATAACAGCAAAATTTTCAGCATTGTGTGCTGCAGATAAATTGGCAATTTTTAATACATATTCAAAATCTGTTTTTTTGAATTCTTTCCTGCTTTTCGCCTTTTTTATCGTGGTGCCGAGACAACAATAAATATCCTGAACCATAAATAATGATTTTTGCGCATCTATTGTGTCAATGTCGGCAATCACCTGAAGGAGTTTTGGGTCGCTCAGTTCCAATTGTTTTCTCCCGACGGAGATAATGGTATGATAATTTGGGCTTGAAATAAGCATGTCCAACAGGTAAGATCCTACCAAACCACTTGCGCCAAAAATCAGAGCAGATCGTTGTTCCATCTCTTAGAAAGGTAAATCATCTTCCATTTCCGGTGGAATTTCATCCATCGAAGGTTGAGGGATGTTTTCAGTGGACTGATTTCCAGCTTTCTCTAACCGCCATGCTTCCAGGTTGTTAAAATAGCTCACTTTGCCATCTTTTTCCCATTTCCTGCCTTTAATATTAAAGCTAACTTTTATTTCGTCATTAATATTATACTGATCCAATAAATCGCAACGATCCTGGTTTAGCTGGAATTTAATCGTTTCGATGAACTCTCTTCCGGATACCTCTTCTTTTTTTTCCAAAACAAATTCGCGCTTTTTAAAAGATGCCGTTACTTGCTGGGTGTTAAATTTCTCAATTAATTTTCCGTCTATTTCAAAACTCATAACTTGTCTAATTTTTAATAATCAATAATCAATATTAATATGTAATGCCTTCCAATCTTCAAATACCGCCCTTGATTCGTCTTTCATTAGCTGTATGCTTGGAATTTTTCGAAGGTTGGCTGGCAAAGATACTTCTTTATAAATAAACGAATCGTCAAAATTTACATATTCTGCATCAGTTCGCGTGGCTGCAAAGTAAATTTTTTTAGGCCTTGCCCAATAGATGGCACCCAGGCACATCGGGCATGGTTCACAACTGGTATAAATCTCACACCCTTCAAGCTGATGGCTTTTTAGATTTTTACATGCTTCACGGATGGCAATAATTTCTGCATGAGCAGTGGGGTCGTTGTTTGAAATGACCTGGTTGCATCCTTCACCGACGATTTTCCCGTCTTTTACAATAACGGCCCCAAATGGCCCCCCTTTCAGGTTTTTGATATTCGATCTTGCCAGTTCAATGGCTCTTGTCATAAATTTCTTTTGCATTCTTTATAAATTCCAGTTTAATTTTATGTTATGGTCAGATATTGAGTTGTTTAAAATGTTTCTGTAAGCTGCAAAATTAATAAGTTCGCCGCCCAGATTTCTTATGAGTTGTGTTTCCATTTGCGCATCAATCAGTTTGTAATTTAGTGATTTTAATTTTTCAACCAAAAAAAACAATGCAATTTTTGAGGCATCATTTACCAGGTGAAACATTGATTCGCCAAAAAAAATTTTGCCAAGTGAAACGCCATATAAGCCTCCCACCAGTTTCTGTTCAAGATAGGTTTCCACCGAATGTGCATATCCTTTTTTGAATAAATTAATATATGCCCGTTTCATTTCGCTGGTAATCCATGTACCGACATCATCTCTTCGTGGAACTTCTGCACAGTGATTGATCACTGCTTCGAAATTCGTATCGGTTTTTATGGTAAATGCTCCTTTTTTAATGAGCCGGTTCAGGCTTTTTGAGACTTTAAAATTTTCTGGAAATAAAACCATTCGAGGGTTCAATGCCCACCATAAGATGGGTGAATATTGATTGTACCACGGAAAAATCCCATTCCGGTAAGCCAGTATCAAGCGCTCCTCACTTAAATCACCACCGATGGCAAGTAGCCCGTCATCATTGGCAAGCTCCGGATCAGGAAAAATAAGTTCATCAGTCAGGGCAAATACGGTCATGATTTGTTGGCTTCCAATATACAATGTTTTATAATATCAGATATTTCGGCAATCTGTTCATTGGAAATAATTAATGGCGGAGCTATTCTGAATGCATTTTTATGGAATAGAAAACGGTCAACAATTAATCCTTTATCAATCAAATTGTTTATGATTTTATCGCAGAGCAATTCATTGTCAGCTTCAACTGCCAACATTAATCCCATCCCTCTGATTTCCTTAATCCCCGGTAAAGAATTCAGGAGTTTTCTGAATAAATCTCCTTTTTTAACGGCTTCGTCAGCCAGATTTTCTTCGAGAAGAATACTGAGGCTCGCCAGTCCGGCGGCTGCGCAAACCGGGTGACCACCAAAGGTTGTGATATGACCCAGTTCGGGATTGTTTGTCAGTGTATTCATCATTTCTTTTGATGCGATAAAAGCACCGATGGGCATTCCTCCACCCATGCCTTTGGCCAAACACAGAATATCCGGAACAACCCCAAAATTTTCAAAGGCAAATAATTTGCCGGTTCTTGAAAATCCCATTTGTATTTCATCGAAAACAAGCAGGGTTCCAGTTAATTCACATCTTTTTTTCAGCTGCTTCAAATAATTTTTTTCTGGCAGAATAATTCCTGCTTCGGCCTGAATGGGCTCAACAACAACACATGCGGTTTGTTCAGTAATTTTACTTAAATCATCTATCTTGTTAAATTGTAAAAAGTGAACATCGGAGAGTAATGGACGGTAGGCATTTTTCATTTCTTCGTGGCCCAATATACTTAATGCGCCATGTGTGCTTCCATGATATGCATTTTTAAATGAAATAATTTGAGTTCGGGAAGTAACTCTCTTCGAGAGCTTAAGTGCACCTTCAATGGCTTCGCTTCCTGAATTTACCAGATAAACGGCATTTAGGTTTTCCGGTAAATGATCCACCAGCATTTTTGTAAGTTTAACCTGTGGGCTCTGTATGTATTCTCCATATACCATCAGGTGCATGTATTGATCCAATTGTTCTTTGATTGCCTTAATAATTTTCGGATGATGATGCCCGAGATTATTGACGGAAACACCTGAGACCAAATCGACGTATCGATTCCCTTCGGTATCAAACATATAAATCCCATCTGCATGGGTAATTTCAAGCGAAAGCGGTTTGCTTGATGGTTTTGCAAGATTTAGTGTAAATATTTGCCGATTGGTAAGCATATCTTTTTTATTACAAAAATAGTTTAAAGATTTGGTTTGTATCATCTTCACCCTGCTTATAATGTTTACAAAATATTGTTAATTAAATTGTTTATAAAAACTTGCTGCATTTAGGAAAAAATAATTTATACTTGCAGCTATACTTGGATGAATAATATGGTAAAGAAAGTTGTTGTTATTACGGGAGCTTCATCAGGAATTGGACGGGCTTTGGCGAAAAGATTTGCTGAACCTGGCACTGCTGTTGTAATTGGTGCACGAAATATGGAAAAGCTTAATGAACTTGCCAATGAATTAAAGGCCGGTTCAAATCAGGTTTTGCCCGTCAGAACGGATGTTAGCAAAGAGGAAGACTGTAAAAATTTAATCCAGCGGGCAGTCGATAAGTATGGAAGGGTTGATGTATTGATTAACAATGCGGGGATATCCATGCGTGCACTTTTTGAGGATCTTGATCTGAAGGTGATCAAGAAATTAATGGATGTGAATTTTTGGGGAACTGTATATTGCTCAAAATATGCGATGCCGCATTTATTGGCAACCAAAGGGTCGCTGGTAGGTGTTTCGTCTATTGCTGGTTATAAAGGCCTTCCCGGACGAACAGGTTATTCAGCCTCAAAATTTGCCATTCATGGTTTTCTGGAGACTGTCAGGATCGAAAATCTGAAGAAAGGATTACATGTTTTAATTGCATGCCCCGGCTTCACTTCTTCGAATATTCGGAATACAGCCCTTGGCAACGATGGATCGCAGCAAGGCGAATCTCCTCGCGATGAAAGCGAAATGATGTCGGCAGAAGAAGTAGCTGAAAGGATTTATAAAGCTATTTATCGTCGGAAAAATTGGCTGACATTAACTTCACAAGGCAAATTTACCGTACTTTTCAACAAATTTTTCCCAAAAATAATGGATAAAATGGTTTATAACCATATGGCGAAAGAACCCAATTCACCTTTTAAATAGAGAAAAAATTAACATTTAGCACAATGAGTAAATTAACACTAGACATCAAACCTAAAATTGGCTTCGGCGAAATCAAATTCGGATTTACAATTGAACAAGTTGTATCGGTAATTGGAAAAGCTGAAGACATTGAAGATATTCAGGAAGAAGAAGATTTTAATACGGTAATAATGAACTACTGGGAGATGGGATTATCTGTATTTGTTGAAGGCCATGGAGCTGAAAAATCAATCGTTTCATGTTTTGAAACTGATAACCCGGAGGCCGTATTATTTGGGAAAAAGGTTTTTAAGTTAAAAGAAAAAGAAGTGATTGCCTTAATGAAAGAACACGGTTTCACGGATATCGATACCGAAGTTGAAGAAAATGGAGAATACAGGCTTTCACTGGAAGATGGAATGATAGATTTCTTTTTTGAAAAAGGTGAAATGATTGCTGTTAACTGGGGTGTGCTGGTGAATGAGCATGGTGAAATCGAAGAATTTTAAGGATTCAATTCAGCAATAGAATTTTATTTTTAATCATTTAATTCATTCAAAAGAAAAGTTACTATTGATTTTTTTTGGATCTGGGGTGAAATTGATCGATGGCCTTTTTTAAATAATTCCGATCCAAATGCGTATAGATTTCGGTTGTCGTTATTGATTCATGTCCAAGCATTTCCTGTACCGCCCTTAAATCAGCACCTCTTTCAACCATATGTGAAGCAAATGAATGACGCAGGGTATGAGGACTGATACTTTTCTTAATTCCGCATAATTTAACCTGGTTTTTTATAATCAAAAATATCATCACCCTGGATAATCGTTGACCTCTTTTGTTCAGAAACAGAAAATCTTTATGTTCAGCCTTAATTTCGATACTATTTCGAAAGTTATCAACATATAGTTCAATATGTTTCATGGCTTCTTTTCCAATCGGCACTAGACGTTCCTTGTCGCCCTTGCCAATTATTTTTATAAAGCCTTGTTTGAAATATAAATTAGATAATTTTAGGTTAGTGAGTTCGGAAACACGTAATCCGCAACTGTACAGTGTTTCAAGAATTGCTTTGTTTCTTTGCCCGTTTTCATTGCTAAGGTCAATGCTTTCAATTAATTGATTAACCTCGTCGATACTCAAAGTATCGGGTAATTTACGGCCGATACGCGGCGATTCAAGAAGTTCGGTGGGATCCTGATCAATAATTTCTTCGATCAGCAAATATTTATAAAATGCCTTGATGCCTGAAATAATTCTGGCTTGTGTGCTTGCACTCACACCCAGGCCATTTATCCAAATCAGAAACTCTTTGAGTTGTGAATAGGTTACACCGGTGGGAGAGACCTCTTTCTGATTTTGATTAAAAAAAAAGGCCAGCTTTTCAACATCTGACAGATATGCAGCAATTGAATTTTTTGACAATGATTTCTCATAGGCCAAAAAAGATTTGAATCCTTTCAGGTGAATATCCCAGTTCATAAAACAAAGATATGATATAAAGCTTCTTTTATGTAAGCGACTTACGATAAAATAAAAACTTCTATATCATTACTCAAGCTTTACAGCAGGAGAATCCAGGTTCTGCTTGATGTTATCGAGATATTGGTGCAATTTTTCAGTGTCTTTTGCTTGAATGATTTCAAGTAATTGAATTAATTGATCTTTGATCTGGGATAGTTGTAATGAGCTGTAAGGCCCAAATAAAATTTCAGATATCAGATAATGATCTTCAGAGAATAAGCCTTCAGCAATATCCAGGTGCTTTTTAAATGTTGTTCCGGGTGCATCCTGCTTGCGCATGCAAGCGGCAAAAACAATGGTTGATGAAAAAGGTACCGCAAGGGAATAGGCAATGGTCCGATCATGTCCGTCGAAGGTGTATTCGTGAATATTTAATCCCAGTGAATCAAAAAAATTGAAGAAGAACTTTTTCCCGGTTTCATCTGAATCACTGATGATGATTGCATGTTGGTTTTTTAAATTATTCAGACTGGCAAAGGTTGGGCCAAACATCGGATGTGTTGATACAAAACGAAATCCGCAATCCTTGTAAAACGCGCTGAGACCATTTTTAACGGAAGCGATATCTGCCAAAATGCATTCTTTCGGCAAATAAGGGAGCACGGTTTTGAATACTTTTATGGTGCTTTTTAAATCGACCGCATTAAGCAGTAAGTCCGGCTTAAATTCAGCAATTTCATTCAGTTTTGTCAAACGTTGGGTATTAAAAACATACTTCAGTTTTTCCAGTTTTTTATCAAAAATGGCAACTTCATGTTGCAGGCATAGTGAGTCAGAGAGCCAGATGCCCATCTTTCCTGCACCGATAATCAATATTTTCATTCTTATTTGGTTTATTGTATTTTAGTATTCTTGTCCGCTGTTTTATTCATAATTAATTTCTGATGCAAAATCGATTCTTCGTGAATGGATTTAAAAATTTTTTCACTGAAATCACTGCTCAATCCCCTGATTTCTGCTTGCTTTACCCTCTTTTCCATGATCTCTCCATATCTTCCGGGTTGAAAAATGGTAACCGCATTATCACGCTTGTATCTTCCAATGTTTTCTGCAACATGCATTCTCTTTTCGAGTATATCAAGGATTGAAATATCGAGCTGGTCGATTTCATTCCTTAAACTTTCGAGATCAACATTGATTTTGGGGCTGTTGTTGGTTTTTCGAATCACAAGCTGATCAAAAACTTTTTGAAGAGCTTCGGGTGTTAATTGCTGATTTGCATCGCTCCAGGCATGATCCGGATTGATGTGTGTTTCAATCATCAGTCCGTCAAAGTTTAAGTCCATTGCCTGCTGGGATACCTCAAGTATTAAATCACGCTTGCCTGAAATATGGCTCGGATCGGCAATGATTTGTATTTCCGGAAATCGTCTTTTTAAATCAATGGGAATCTCCCAATTGGGTTCGTTGCGGTATTTAACTTTATTGTATGATGAGAATCCCCTGTGAATAACTGCCAGTTTTTTTATTCCGGCACGATTAATCCTTTCGATGGCGCCTATCCATAAATTAAGATCGGGATTGATTGGGTTTTTAATAAGTACCGGAATATCAACACCCTGAAGAGCTTCGGCTATTTCCTGCACCGCAAACGGATTTGCTGTTGTCCGGGCTCCAATCCATAGCATGTCAATTCCGTGTTTTAAGGCTTCATAAACATGCACGGCTGTTGCTACTTCAGTTCCTGTGAACATTCCGGTTTCTGCTTTAACTTTTTTGAGCCAGGGCAGTCCTTTTGTTCCAATGCCTTCAAAAAGGCCCGGCCTTGTTCTGGGTTTCCAGATACCTGCACGAAAAAATTTAATGCCCATTGCTGACAAGGCCCGCGCAGTAGCCAAAGTTTGTTCTTCTGTTTCTGCACTGCAGGGCCCGGCAATAAAAATTGGCCTTTTTAAAGTCTGTTCGTCAATTTTTAAAGTTTCAATTTCAATAGATGTATTCATGGTTAATGGTTTAATAATATTCTTGATTTAGCTTCTTTTAGTTTTTCTTTGGGATTGCTGAGTGATACCCTGATGTATCTTTTTCCTTGTTCACCGAATATAAAACCCGGTGTTAAAAATATTTTGTTTTGATGAAGTATGTGTTCCGAAAATGTTTCAGAATGATTGAATTTTTTTGGAATTTCTGCCCAGACAAACATGCCAGCCTGTTCTTTTTGATATTTACAGTTTAAAATGTCGAGCATCTCCAAAACAATTTTTTGTCTTTCTGAATATTCAGTATTTAGGCTTTCGTACCAACTGTCAGGATTGTTGAGTGCACTTACGGCTGCTTTTTGCATGGGTTTGAAAATCCCGGAATCCATATTGCTTTTGATTTTTAGAATATGTTGTATAAAAACCGGATTTGAAGAAAGCATGCCCAGTCGCCAGCCGGCCATATTGTGTGATTTACTCAATGAATTTAATTCGATGGTGCATTCTTTAGCCCGAGGCACTGATAAAATACTTTGGGGATCGGAATTCATGATGAAACTATATGGGTTATCGTTACATAGCACGATGTTTTTGCTTAATGCAAAGTCAACCAATTCTTCAAATAAATTATTCTCTGCTTTTGCACCGGTAGGCATATGTGGATAATTGACCCACATTAGCTTTACAGCTTTTAAATCCATTGCAGAAATTTCTTCCAGATTAACCTGCCAGTTTTGCTCACTTTTTAAAGTGTAAGGTATTGGAATCGCTCCAACCATTTTACTTACAGAACTATAGGTGGGGTAACCCGGATCGGGAATCAGAACCTGATCACCCGGATTTAAAAAGGCCATTGAAATATGCATGATGCCTTCTTTGGATCCGATGAGCGGCAATATTTCAGTTTCGGGATTTAAAACCACCTTATATCTGGTGTGATACCATTTTGAGATGGCCGCCCTTAATTCGTCGATCCCTTTATAGGGTTGATACCCATGGGATTGATCCTTTCGGATTTCCTGTTCTAATGTATGCAGTGTTGCTTCGGAAGGCAGTAGGTCGGGATTTCCAATACCCAGGTTGATAATGTTTTCCCCCGATTCAATGCGTTGCTTGATTTCCCTTAATTTTTGTGAGAAATAATATTCCTCAATATGGTTGACTCTTTGTGCTGGTACTATCATCATGGAATGAATTATAATAATGAATTAATTTGTTGGTGTTGAATCGGGTTTAATGCGGCGGGATATTCACCCAGTATGCGTAAATCCTCAACATATTTGCCAATACTCTTAACCGCATTCTGATATTGATCAATTTTATCGAAAACCATATCAATGTAGAAGAGATAGGTCCATTCTTGTCCGATCAACGGCAGTGATTGGATTTTTGTGAGGCTGATATCAAAAGCTGCCAGAACTGTTAAGAGCTGGGCGAGGCTTCCGGTTCGGTGAGATAAAGTCAAAACCCAGGAAGCTTTGTTAATGCCATCCATATTGCGGACCGGATTTTCATTTTCTTCCAGATTGCTGACAATCAAAAAGCGGGTAAAATTTCTTTTATTGGTTTCAATTCCCCGGGCAAGAAGTTCCAATCCAAAGTTTTTTGCTGCGATCTCATTTGATATGGCTGCTCTTCCCAATATTTTATCCTGGCTGATTTCAAATGCGCTATAGGCCGTATCATCGCTATTGATGAGCTTGATGTGCGGATACTTTTTAAAAAACGCCTTGCATTGTTGCAATGCCATGGGGTGAGAATGCACTTCTTTAATCTCATCGATTTTTTGGCCGGGCAGGGCCATTAAACTATGTTTTACCCTTAGCTTATGTTCTGCCCTGATAAAAAGGTTCGATTCGCGAAGTAATGTATAATTTCCCAAAATGCTTCCAACCAGCGTATTCTCAATGGCAACGATTCCAAAATCGGCTTTTGAAGCATGAATTGAATCAAATAATCCTTCAAAGGTCATACAGGGTACTATTTCAATTTCTTTGCCTTTAAAATACTGACGGGCGACAATTTCATGAAATGAATTGTAGTACCCCTGAATTCCTACTCTTATCATAATGTCAAAAAAAAATCCGCCTTAAAGAGCGGATTGGTTTATAAAAAGTTTATTTATATGCAATTACCGCTCTTTTCTGCTGGGATATCCATAGAAATAAAAATAAAAGCCAAAATATGTGTTCATGTTTTTCATATCAAAAAAAAATCCCATCTTATGCAGATGGGACCTTATATTTTTATCTTATTATTATATACAACCCCCATCTATCCTTTCAGATAAAAGTAATAATAGAAGTATGTATAAAAATTCTGGTTCATGTGTTTTTGTTGATGGGCAAATGTAACAACTTTTATAAAAGAATTACAATATTTAAAGAATAAATTTTTACTTTTTTGTTTTATGGTTCTTTGTCAGTGGTTTAGCTATCTTCTGGCTGTTGCATCCAGGTAATTATTAATGGGATTGTTCTCATCGGTATCCTTCGAAAGTATCCAATCTACTGTTGGTTGCATATATAAGATAGAGGTATTGTAAGGTTCCGGATCGTATTTCGCAAATTTAGAGTCAGGTTGTGAGTATAAATAATCGGTCGTAAGCACCTTATATACGGTATTGAATTCGATGGGACTTCCGTCTGACAAAAAGTAACCTCCAATCGTTGTCATTCCTCCAATTACCAGGTTGTCCGAACAATCAATAACCTGTTCACCGCTTAACTCCAGTTCGTAGAGGGTATTTGTGAAAGGCAACAGCCCAACAATGGTTGCAAGCGTTATATTTCCCTGGGGTATATCCTGTCGTATGCCTCCTGCATTGGTCATAGAAATGTCTGCTTCAGGATAGGCATAAAGCCACGAGTCTGCAACCATGTTCTCCATTTGTGGAGTATTTCTACTGATGGGTTCAGAACTATAACCGATCACTACATTCAAATCATCTTCAGCCTGAAGAACCCATTTATCAACCATGTTTTGAACCGAATTACTTGAAGTTTTCGGTTGGTTTTCCACGGTTTCTGTCGATAAAATTTTTGTAGCTTTATTTGCTGGATCAAACTCAATCACAACTTTCATATAGGATCGAAGATTTGAGCCAGATTGAATAAACCCGACACCGTCAATGATTTTGTCAACATATCGATGGGAGTGACCACCGGTAACTAAACTCACTCCAAGTGTTTTTGCGATCGGGGCCAGGCTGTTCATTTCATTCTCCCCGATGTGGCCCACAACAATAATTATATCTGCACCTAAATTCTTCACAATTGGAACATATTCCGTTATGGCATCTTCATAAGAGGTGAAATTATAATCTTCAACAAAAGCAGGAAATGTAGAGGTGGGAGTGCTTCTGGATGCAAGGCCAATGATCCCGACCTTTAAACCGGCCGCTTCTTCAATTACATATGGTAATGCGAAAGATGGTATTTCCCCTGAGCTTTTAGATTGAATATTTGCAGCGATTAATGGGAAGTTGAGCAGCGCTTTGTTTTTTATCAGTTCTTCGATTTTGAAATCGAATTCGTGATTTCCAATGGTAGCCACATCATAACCCATTTCGTTCATGACTTCAATCATCGACCTGCCCTGAAACCAGGTAGAAATTGCCGGGCCTGTCCACATATCACCCCCGCTTATAACTAAAAATGAATCGGCTTTATATCCTTCACGGTTTACCCATAAATCATACATCCCTGCTGCCCCTCCATAATTTTCATTGGCTTCCATCCAGCCGTGTTCATCGTTTGTATAAAGAACTACCAGGTTTGTTTTTTTTGCTGTGGGCTCTTTGTCATTATTGGTGCCGGAGGGTTTTTTGGCACATGATATTTGAAGTGTTAAGATAAAGAGGATGAATATTTTGAGTGTTGTTTTCATTTTATAATTATTAGATTTACACTTAAAATCTAAATTTAGTTAAAGTTACGTATTAGATTTTAGCTCCGGATTTTTAATTTTTAATAAATTTTGTCATATAACGCTTATCGGGTGTTCTGATTTCCAGAAAATATATGCCGGGATCAAGCTGGTTTGTTTCTATTTTGTAATTATTAAACACACCTTCCATCATCATTTCTCCTAAAATGTTGAATATTTGATATTCTCCGAATTCGATATTTTTGAGATTTAACTGGTCAGTTAGCGGATTAGGGTAAATGGAGATTTCATCAAAAGCATCATAAGGATCATCGATTCCTACAGAAGCGTTCCAATATTGCCCAACTTTGTTCCCCCAAATATACTCAGCCAGTTCTGGTTGGTCGATAAATGGATTGCGGTTTTTTTGCCAATTGTAAACGATGTTGTTTCTATTCATCTCAAAATCATCCGGAGGATCCTGCCTGTGCCATACAATTAATGAATCCAAATCTCCCATTTTTCCAACCGTTGAATTGTCGGGATTGCCTGAGACAACATCCAGTCCATTATAGCGGATTGCCATAAAAAAGAGGCTTCTGGCAACATCACCTTTCCAGCTGCCATGATTATTAGGCGGTCCATTATATTCTTCACCGTAATCTTTATTCGACCGGATGGAGTTTTCTGTATAATCACTGGCACGCAAAGCATGTGCGTCAGAATGCCCGTGTTCAATTTGGTCCGCATTTGAGAGCACAAATAAATCGATACCGTCGGCATAAAATGAGGTGCCATCGGAAAATCCACCCCTGGATTGAGGGTAGATGTGCTCCCTGTTCCAGGTACCGACTGAAGTAGTGGATGTTTGTTGCAAACTTTTTGAACGTCCTTCCTCCGAATATAAGAGCCATACAGCCATATTGTTATCCGGATCCTGATCGGCTTCTTTCAGGATATCCCAAACATCTCCATAATTTTGGGCACGAACGATATTTGGGTCGGCGATAATATTTTGTAATTCATTTTTCAGATCCTGTCCGGCGAGGCCGCTCAGCGAGCTGTAATAATTTTCAACTGCAGTGGAGGTAACCATGCCATAGGTTGGGTTTAACGGCGTTCCCCAGGCACTTCCGCTTACATCATTATCAATTATTTTTATGGTGTAATTATTGTTGATAATCGTGACATCAGATGGTTGGTTGCTGCAATAAACCTTGAGAAATTCATCTCCTTCAGTTTCTGAATCATCTATGGTTGAAACCGTAAGACTGGCTGATAAAGCTCCATTTGCAATGGTGATACTGTTTCCGGCTGTAAAATCATTCTGGTTAAAGTTTCCGTTAGTCAGACCAATTGTCAATGTTAAATCCTGATCCATGACCACGTCCGAAGTAAATGTAATGTCAAATTGATCTCCTTCGTTATAAGATTCATTGGGTGCGGAAATAGTGATCCTGAACCGGGTTTCACTGCTTGAACCATCATTTGGCAATCCCGGGCTCGGCATGCCCACCTTGTATGTTCCGTCGCCATTATTTTGAATTGAGTGTCCGTTTTTATTCCCGTATTCATTTTCATTAATTTGAACGGTTTTGCCTAAAACACTCAGTAATTCAGGATCATCCGGGTCATCAGTATCGTAAACCAATGCGTCGATCAGATTTGTATTGGTGACATAGGTGCCAGTCGGAAAATCGGCAGCACTGGCATGATAAATGGCTACGGCATCCTGGCCGTTTTGCAAGGTATTCGAGGGCCAAATAATGGAAGGAGTCGGTACCACATCGGTATTACCCATCAAAAAAAGTCCATTAGCATCAGTGGTATATCCATTCAGATCAATGGTATAATAACTAAGATCTCCATTGCCGGAAAACATCACTATAATATATCCATCTAAGCTTTGGTTAGGAAGCGTTGTCTTCAATTCGATAAACTCCAAGACGTCAGTTCCGTCTGTATCAGAATCTAATTCATTGATTATTATGTTTTGAGAATAAGAATTGCTCCAAAAAAACAATAAGAGCAAAACAAAGAGGAGGGGAGCCTTCATAGTTTCAATTAATTAAAAAAAATTTAAAAAGCAAACTTAGAAAAAAAAATGTACAAATCGGCTTAAGGCATTCTTTTGATTAGAATCAAATTTAAATCGAACCTATTCATTAAATGGGATAATCTTGAATTGATTATTGGCAATAAGTGATGAAAACTTTTCTCAAATAATTATTAACACTTTGTTAAAAAGTAGCTTAAAATATTTAATAAGTTTTTGTTTTAGATATTGGCTCAACGTTCAAATATGTTTAATTTTAAAATCTCCTAAAAAGTCTGAATGTTGGCTAATAAAAGCTTTGTATTAGGAGAGGTGTTAAGATATAAACAACTGATAATTAAACGAAAACATTTGGATGATTATTTTTTTGTCGAAATTTTGATAAATGTTAATTAAAATTTAATAGCTCCTTAACCACTAAAAGATTTAAAAAACTTATTCTTGCCTTGAAATTTCAAGGTTCTTTACAGAAGGCAGTATAGATGTATTTTAAATTATATTTTAAGTAGTGGCGAAAGGACAGTCGAATTTGAATTTTATGATAATAATTCAACACAAATAATAAATTACTATTCATTTATTTTAAATTTAAATCCACTTTCTATGATTAAAAAAATTAGTATTTTATTAGTAGCGATCATTATTACATCAGCTACTACTATGCAAGCTCAGGTAACCACATCCAGTATGAGTGGACGTGTGACTGATGTTGAAGGAGCTGTGATAGGTGCAACGGTGATTGCTACACACACACCTTCAGGAACAACCTTTGGTACTATAACCAATATAGAGGGCCGGTTCAACCTAAACGGTATGCGTGTTGGCGGACCTTATTCCGTAAAAGTTTCTTTTATCGGATATGGTTCATACGAGCAAAACAACATTACCTTGGGTTTAGGTGAAAACTATGTAATGAATGTCGAACTCTCAGAAGTATCAACATCATTAGATGAAGTTGTTATTTCGGCATCCCGTACAAAGTTCTCTGCTGAGAAAACAGGTGCAGTTACCAATATAACTAATAACCAGATAACTAATTTGCCCTCAGTGAACCGAAGCATTTTAGACATTACGCGCCTTTCGCCTTATGGAGGCAATGGAATGAGCTTTGTCGGTTCAGATGGTCGTACGGCTAACTTTACAGTGGATGGAGCTAATTTTAACAATAACTTCGGTTTGAGTTCTGCTCTGCCTGGTGGAGGTACCCCAATTTCCATAGAAGCTATCGAAGAATTACAGGTGGTAATTGCTCCATATGATGTTCGTCAAACTAACTTTATTGGTGGTGGTGTGAATGCGATTACAAAATCCGGTACCAATACCTTCAAAGCTACTGCCTATACTTATCACAGAAATGAAAACATGCGCGGTGATGCTGTTAATGGAGAACAAATTGCAGGTGCGCGTGAAAAAGACCGTAATACAACATACGGTTTGACGATAGGTGGACCAATCATCAAAAACAAATTGTTTTTCTTTGTAAATGCTGAAATGGATAAAACACCAACAATTGTCAATCGTTGGAGAGCTTCCACGGATGGTGTTGCAGATGCGGACAATTATATTTCCCGCACAACAGAAAGCGATCTTCAAACAGTTTCTGATTATGTAAAGAATAGATATGGATATGAAACGGGATCATACACAGCTTTCCCTGCAGATGAAAGCAACAAAAAACTTCTTGCTCGTTTGGATTGGAATATCACAGACAAACATCGTTTAGCATTGCGTTATAACTACACAAAAAACCTTTCATGGAGATCTCCTAATGCATCTTCTATGGATGCAGGAACCCGTATGTCGGAGGCTAGAATGTCGCAAGCTTCAATGTCATATGCCAACTCGATGTATTCAATGGACAACCTGGTTCATTCATTCTCTTTAGACTTAAATAGTCGTTTATCTGACAATATCTCCAATCAATTCCTGGCAACATTCTCTAAACTTGACGATATTCGCGGAACCAATTCTTCTCAGTTTCCTTTTATCGACATTTTGAAAGACGGTCAAGCATACCTATCATTAGGTTACGAGCTATTTACCTGGAACAATGGTGTTCACAACAAGGTTTGGAATATCAAAGACGAACTCACATTCTATTCAGGCAATCATAAAATTGTAGGTGGAATAGCCTACGAATACAAGATGGCAGATAACTCCTATATGCGTAACGGTACAGGATATTATCGCTACTCAAGCCTTGACGACTTTTTAAACGCAGGAACACCTGAAATTGTAAACTTAACTTATGGTTATGATGGAGAGAGCAATCCTGCAGCCCGCATAAGAACAAACAAAATTGGAGTTTATGGGCAAGATGATTGGAGCGTTAATGAAAATTTCAAACTTTCGTATGGCCTTCGTATAGATGGCCTTTTCTTCAATAATAATGACCTGATAACAAATAATGCCATTGCTGCTATTGATTATAATGGTCGTAGTATCAATACAGGAGAGTGGCCTTCAACAAATATCATATTCTCTCCCCGCGTCGGTTTTGTATGGGATGCATATGGTGATAAAAGCTTGAAAGTCCGTGGAGGTACTGGTCTTTTCTCGGGTAATTTACCACTTGTATTCTTCACCAATATGCCTACCAATGGTGGAATGGTACAGTATCAGGCACAGATAAATGCAGCCAACGCAGCAAGTAAAGGTTTCACAATGGATGAATTTGCCGGCGGCCTTGTAACTGATGCTGACGGAAATGCTACCATTGCTGCACTTTATAACAGGTTAACATCATTGGGATATCCTACATCTATTTCTCCCGAAGACGGAACAGTTCCTTCTGCTATCGCGGCTGTAGATCCAAATTTCAAGATGCCGCAAGTATGGAAAACGTCAATTGCTGTTGACTATGCATTCAAAACATCTTTCCCATTCTCCGTAACGGTAGAAGGAATTTTCAATAAAACCATCAATGGAGTTTCTATTTCTGACTGGAGTATTCCAAATGTTGGTGGTTTCGCACGTTTCAACGGTATTGACAATCGTCCAATTTATCCTGCCGGATATCGCACCACCACAAAAGCCTTCGTGCTTGAAAACACAAGTCTCGGTTATGGCTGGTCAGGCAACATTACTTTCAATGCTCAACCAACAAAATGGCTAAACTTAATGGCCGCTTATACACATACCGTTTCTAAAGACGTAACAGGTATGCCTGGGTCTAATGCAGAATCAGCATTTACATACGTACCAACAGTAGAAGGACCTAACTACATTAAATTGCACAATTCTCAATACACCACACCTGATCGTCTGGTGGCATCACTTTCTGTCAATGACAAGAGTGGTAACCATTATAACATTATCTATGAAGCATGGCACGGTGGTGCTAACTACTCATATATGACAGTTAACGATATCAATAGTGATGGATACAATTACGATGCAATCTATGTTCCAACTGACGATGAAGTGGCAAAAAATCAGTTCCGCTTTGTTTCAGCAGACGATAAAGCTCGTTTTATGGACTATGTGCATGCCAATGATTATTTGAAAAACCGACAAGGCGAGTATGCAGAAGCTTATAGCGTTTACTCTCCCTGGGTACATCGTATCGACATCGGCTACAAACATGATTTTACAGTTAAGGCCGGCAATAACGTACATAAACTGCAACTTAGTTTCGATATTAAAAACGTGCTGAACCTGTTCAATTCCAGTTGGGGTGTAGCTAAATATTTAAACCCTGAAATTGGTTCGGAAGCCCGTATCCTCAAATATGAAGGTGTTGATGCTGAAGGTATAGCTACATTCTCTACACCCTCTTCTATCAATGGTGATACCGAAACATTTACTTCCAGTTATTCATTGGGACAATGTTGGTATGCATTAGTCGGACTCAAGTATATTTTTAACTAACTAAAAAACTCTTATAATTATGAAATTAAAAAGAATATTTCCATTTTTCATCGCATTACTTGCCCTGTTTACAAGTTGTACTGATGAAGAAATAATGACATTGCTTGATGAAATTCAAGTTTCGGCGTCTTATGTGTCTATCCCTGTAGACGGTGGTTCTACATCCATTACTATAACTGCTAAAGATAGCTGGACAATAGAGAATAATGTCACATGGCTGACTATCTCTTCAACCTCTGGCAGTGCCGGTGAATCAACGCTTACATTTTCGGCTCAATCTGCTTTGGATGGTCGTAAAGGAGAGGTTTTAATTCAATGTGGAAACGCAACTCAGAGAATAAATATCATTCAGGGTTTGGCAACAATTTCACCTGCCACATGTGCGGAGGTAATTGCCGGACCTGACAGCAAAACCTATCTTGTTACCGGTGTTTGTACGGCAATAGCCAATACACTATACGGCAACTGGTATTTGGAGGATGAAACAGGGTCTATTTATATATATGGTACTCTTGACTCGAAAGGTGGACAGAAAAACTTTTTAAGTTGGGGACTTGAGGTAGGTGATGAAATTACTGTTCAGGGACCAAAAACTACTTACTATGGAACTGTAGAGTTGGTAAATGTAACAGTTGTCAATATTAATAAATCACTTGTGAAAGTTGATTCGGTAGCTAATGCAACGCTTCCGCTCGAAGGTGGTGAATTTATAGCATACCTTACATGCAAAGGTCAAGGCGTATCGGTTGATATTCCTGATGATGCCAGTTCCTGGTTATCAATTTCATCGATCCAATCTGCAGGAACGAATACTGTTGTGAAATTCAAAGCCGAAGCTAATGTCGGTGGAGATCGTGAAACTACGCTCACTTTCCGTACTACTGATGGAACTAAAAGCTATAGTGCAGAAACAACTATTAGCCAGGCAGGAGCGATTTTAGATGTCTCTATTGCAGAATTCCTTGCAGCTGAAGTTGGCGATACACAATATCGTTTGTCAGGTGTTATTGCCAGTATTTCCGATGCTACATCCGGCAAATTATACTTGAGAGATTTCTCCGGTGAAGTATATGTTTATAAAATTGTAGATTTTGCTTCAAAAGGTTTAAAAGCAGGTGACATTATTACAATTGTTGGAAAGCGTGCCGCATATAACGGATCGCCACAAGTAAGTGGTGCTGTTCTGGAAAGCTCTATTTCTGTAACTGCTGCTACTGTTGCAGAGGTGCTGACTAAACCGGACGCTAGTACATACTTTATGGTTACCGGTCAAATCACATCGATTACTAGTGAAACTTATGGTAATCTTTACTTGAAAGACGGCGACAGTGAAATCTACGTGTATGGATGCTATCCGGGTTATGGTGCAACCGGCGACGCTAGAAAATACCTGCTAGGTGACAAAGGCATTAAAGTTGGTGATACACTAACAGTAATTGCGCGAAAGGGTTCCTACAATGGAGTACCTCAACTTTCAAATGGTATCTATTTCAGCCACGTAAGTAATTAAATTTCTTCCATTATTAATTTTAATGGAGTAAAAAAAGGAGGACAATGTGTGTCCTCCTTTTTTTTCAATTTTGTTCGGACAGAAAATTAAAAATTAAGCTTGAGGTTAAAATTAAAAGTTCGTCCAAAACCCCAGTACCCCTGAAAGGATGATAGATCGTGAGTGCTACCGTCTTCGCCTCTCATGATATATTCCGTATCCATTAAATTATAACAACTAAACCCGGCGAAAGCTTTATAGCTGAAAAAGTCAAAACTGTACCCCAAATGTAAGTCGATGAGGCTATAGGCTGGTAGTCTGTGGGATTGTTCCCGATCGTTTGGGTCGTTGCGCAGTGTAGGATCAAAATCGGCATATAAGCGGTCGTTATAGGTATAATTTAAACTAATATCAAATGTATTCAATAAGCGGCCACTCACAAAAAACCCAAGCTGGGTTTGGGGCGCATCACCAACGAATAATCCGTTTGCATATATTTCTGTTGTATCAACAACAACATTGTTGTCATTAAAAAGTTCAGCTTCAACATCATTTTTCCATTTCCAATCCCCGATTGAAGCCATAATCCCAATCGACAAACCATTGTTAATCACCGTCACACATTCTGCCTCTATCCCCTGGTGTAAGGCATCGAGGCCCCTCACGAGTGCACGTGTTTGCGAATAATCTTCCAGTAAAATGTATTCTTTTGATAAGAATGAGATATCCTGCCAATTTGTTCGATACATATTGATGCTGAACTGTTGAATACGATTCTTGAATCCGTAGCCTATTTCAATGGATGAAATGCCTTCGTTTTTTATATTTATAGAAGGAATATTGTTGTAGTTACCAAATACGAATTTGAAATACGGAGCTTTCGAATAGTAAGCTGAATTAATATAGATTTTATTTTTTGAATCCGGGTGATAACTCAGCCCGCCTTTAACATCAAATCCGAATTTTTCGATTCTTTCGCTTTTTATAGTCGTTAGATAATTGTAACGGTCTTCGCGTTGATAAGTAGTATGCGACAAACTTGATGCAATAAAAGAATTAATTTTATGATGGGCATATTCCAACTGTGCAAAAACGTTGCTGAAATTTACGATAGCTCCATTATCAACCTTGGTAATATCACCAACCTTTTTGATCTGATTTCTTCCCCCAACACCATCAACAGCCCATGCATAATCATCAATCCAGAATTGCCCACCCAGCAGGTCACGTACTTTTTCCTGGAGTTTTGATTTAAAATATCTGTAATGCACACCACTTATAAATTTAAAATCATCACTAATTTGATAATCCAGATTTGATAGAACACCTGTCCAAACATGGCTGGCTAAAAAATTGGTCTGTATAACATTAGAAAAGCCTGTGTGCTGAGATCCATCTTTTAAGGTGTAGATACTATTGTTGTTTGCGTTCTGCTCGTACACAGCCTGCCAGTCAATTTGCTGTCCTGCGTTTCTGAATGAAAATATGGATGGGCCATAATTAAATGATTCTGCCCATTTCCCGCCGCCATAACCATAGGAAATATATGCTGAAGTCGCCAGGAACATTTTATGGTTAATATTCCAATAGTGGTTCAAATTTGCCTGGGGTTTGTGATAAAAGTTTTCGGAAACATTATTAAGTTGCCCATTATAGCTTCCCCAATCTTTATTAAACTTAATGCCGAATTGGTCGATTTCATCCTGGCTTAATAAAAGGTTTCGTTGTCCGTGTTGTTCGGGTGCTCCCAGAATTGTTAAGCTAATTTTATGGTTTTTGTTGAATTGTTTGCTGGCAGAAAGAAAGTAAGCCCAGGCATTTACATAGGTGGCATCTACATAGCCCGGTCCTGACGTATGTGATCCCAGGAAATTTATCGCCCAGCCATTTTTTAAAATTCCGGTCGATAAATTTAAGGTGCTTTTTTTATTTCCGTAGCTGCTCAATGAATGATAAAAGGAACCACCTTTTTCGGCATTGGTTGACTTTGTGATAATGTTTATGGTACCTCCAATTGAATTGAGAGCCACTTTAGAGGCCCCAATTCCTTTTTGTACCTGTATCATTTCAGTGGCTTCTGAAAGTCCGATCCAGTTGTTCCAATAAACCAGCCCATTCTCAACACTGCTAATCGGGATGCCATTCAGAAGCAGCGCTACATTTTCTTGTTTAAATCCTCTTAAGCTAATCTCTGCATCTCCGCTGCCCCCGCCGGTGCGTGTTGCATAAACGCCCGGAATCCGTTGCATGATTTCAGGATAAGTTTGATCACCCAGCTCTCTTTCTATGGTAGCCGAAGTTATATTTGTTACGGATACAGGTGTGTTTTGATCAGTTACAATGGAAGAAATAATATTAATCTCCTCAAGATCAATGGAGGATGGTTCAAGTAAGATCAATCCCAGGTCGACGATAGAGCGGCTTGAATCATTGAGTTCAATAATTTGCAATTTAAAACCCAAAGATCGAATAATTATTTTTTGTGGAATTTTTGATATTTCAAGCTCGAAAGAACCTAAATAATCACTTACCGTTCCAACTGAAAGATCATCCAATAGATAAATATTTGTGCCTGGAACAGGATCGAACAGATCTTTACTTACAATTTTACCTTTTATAAGGTATTGTGGGAGTACATTTGTTGAGATCAGGCAAAAAAATATGGCCGCAATCACTTTAAAAATTGTTTTACTCATCTTCAATCAATTAATAATTCATAAAAAAACCCGAAAATTATCCGGGGCTTCAAATTATCATTCATTGAAATTACCAACCTCTAACCATAAACGGCTAGTAAGGTTTCAGTAAAACAATATCAGTAATGATAAATTTCTTCTATCATCCAGACTTTACTGTCGGTAGCTGAATTTCACAGCTTCAGTCCCGCTTTAAGCGGGAGTCGCGGACTTTTACCGCCGGTCGGGAATTTTCGCATCGCGAATCACCCTGCCCCGAAGAATTTTATTACGGCGCAAAATTAACATTTTATTCAATCTGAAAATTGATAAACGTAATTTAGAATTGATTTAGAAAGATGAGTTAAAGAATTTTTTTAATTAATCTTAACTGGTGGGTATAGGATTGTGTATGGCTATTGAAAATACCCTGGTGGTCGATGGAGTCGATATGAACGTAACCAGAGGCATGAATTATTTGGGAGTCGGGTAATAAAATACCAACATGAACAATATCTCCTTCAGCATTATCAAAAAAACAGAGGTCGCCCGGCATGGCATCTATTATCATATTGATGGTTTCACCCTGAGTTGCCTGTTGGGATGCATCTCTCAGAATTTTTATGCCTGACAAATGGTAAGCCATTTGCACAAAGCCTGAGCAATCGATTCCAAACGGACTTTTTCCACCCCATAAATAGGGCGCATTTTTATACATCAGCGCATTTTCGATGATCCCGCTTCTATCAACAGCCTGTCTCGAACTAAGCGAAGAGCCATTGAAAACATATTCCTGTTTATTCAGATAAAATGATTCATTTCCCCGATTATAAATGCTGCTTCCAAGGAGTATCGGAAAAATATTGTTTTTGGTATTGTTATTAATAATTTGAACCAGTTCACTGCTTATAAAATAATCATTTGAAGTGAGGTGCTTGAATTCGTGTTCGCTAATCATACTAACCAGTTTCAGCTCCACCCAGCCTTCATAGTTGTCATTTGATATGCGGATCAGATGCCAGTCTTTATGTTTGTCAAGCAGGGTGTAGGTTTCGCCAAACAGCAACTGAGTTACCATTTCAGAACGTTGGTCAGGCTCTTTTCGGACGGGTATTAAACTATATTCGCAAACGCCAAAACTCATTCCATCAATTTATTAGACCCTAAAATTAATCAAAATATAAATATATACTGCATTTTGGCTATATTTACTACTGGCAAAAATTTGATTATTGAACGAGCATGATTCGTTAATTTATAATACGGATGATCATTCATCATGCGATTTCCATCCGGCCTTCATTAAAATATTTTTTACCGATGAAACATCTTTTTGATTTTCTGAAAGTACATCAATCGAATATTATAAAGGGATTTTTATTTTTAATGTCAATTATACTTTTGGTTATTATTTTTCCAAAGGAGGGCAAGTTTAAATATGAATTTCAGCGCGGAAGACCCTGGATGCATCGCGATTTAATTGCTACCTATAATATCGCAATTCTAAAACCTGAGGCTGAGGTTGAACAGGAACGGCAAAATATTTTGGCACAAATAAAACCTTATTTTGTTTATGATGAAGAATTGACGAAAGAAAACAGGGAAAAATTAGCTGTCAGCTTTGAAGAAAACTGGAACGAAAAATATAAGGATGTCAAAATAAGTGATCGGCAAAAAAATTTAAACTGGAACAGATGCAGTGCCATTTTTGATTCCATCATTTCTATTGGTATCATCGAAAACACTGCTGAATTAGAAGAGTTTAAACAACAGAAGAATTTTATTTTAATCAGGGGGAATCAGGCAGAGGAAAAAACACTGGATGATGTTTTTACCATTCAAACGGCTTACGATCAGGTATTAAAATCAATTTTGTCAAGCCAAAAACTGGATCAAACCTTATTGTTGAATGTTTTGGAAAATGCATTGTTCAGGAACATTAAATTTGATGCATCCAAGACCTCTGAAGAGAAGCAGCAGGCACTGAGTAAAATATCTCTCACAAGAGGAATGGTGCAGACTGGCGAAAGAATTATATCGAAAGGAGAATTGGTATCGGCTGAAAAATTTCAGATACTGGAGTCGATGAAATATGAATATCAGGAGCAATTGGGTGCATCAGCTGCTTATTATATGATTTTATTAGGTCAGGTGATCCTCATTTCTATTTCTATGGTCGTTTTGTTCTTCTTCCTGATGTATTTCAGGCGGGAAATATTTTTAGACAATGCCCGTATTGCTTTAATCCTACTTGTTATTATCATGATGGTTTTTATAACCAGCCTGGTAATTAAGTATAGTGTTGGGTATTTGTATTTGGTGCCAATTTGTATCATACCATTGATAATCAGGGCGTTTTTTGATACGCGGCCTGCACTGTATGTTCATATCATCACCATTATTATTATTGGATTTTTGGTCCCAAATAGTTTTGAATTTGTTTTCTTGCAGCTGATTGCTGGTATTATTGCTATCATAAGTGTTGTGCAGCTTCAACGCAGGGCTCAGTTTTTTATGAGTTCGTTGATGATCTTTCTAACCTATTCATCGGTTTATATCGGCTTAAGTTTGGTTCAGGAAGGTAGTTTTAACGGTATCGACTGGAAATTTTTTCTACTCTTTGCCGGGAGCGCAATACTGACACTTTTCTCATATCCGCTCATTTATTTGTTTGAGAAAGTGTTTGGACTCATTACCGATGTAACTTTGATTGAACTTTCAAATACAAATAATCCCTTATTGCGAAAATTATCGGCGGTTGCTCCTGGAACATTTCAGCATTCGATGCAGGTAGCCAATCTGGCCGAAGAAATATTGTTTGAAATAGGAGGAGATACCTTGTTGGCCCGAACAGGTGCACTTTATCATGATATTGGTAAAATGGAAGCACCCGCATATTTTGTTGAAAATCAACAACAGGGGAAAAACCCACACGATAAACTCGATCCGGATGATAGTGCCCGGATTATTGTGAATCATATCAAGAGAGGTGTTGATATGGCGAAAAAATATAATTTACCAAAACAAGTGATTGATTTTATTGTAACCCATCAGGGTGATCGCAAGGTTGAATATTTTTATCATATGAAGTTGAAGAAATTTAAAAAGGAGGATATTAATGATAAATTATATTCATACCCGGGCCCTATACCGATGAGCCGGGAAACTGCCGTTGTTATGATGGCTGATTCCGTTGAAGCCGCAGCCAGAAGTATTAAAGAGCCAACAGAAGAATCGCTGAGTAAACTTGTTGAGCATATCGTTAATAAACAAATTGAAGCAAATCAATTTATAGATTCCAATATTACTTTTAGGGAGATTACCAAAATTAAAGAAATCCTGAAGAAAAAATTGTTAATCAGTTATCATGTAAGAATTGAGTACCCCGAATAATTAGATGGAGCTCAACGATTGCAGGTAATTCAGTGTGTTCGGACCTTCGTTAAAAAGTAAGTCGAGTATGCTCAGATTTTTAATAAATCCATGTTTATCACTATAAACCTGATAATAGTCAGGGAAATTTAATTTAAGGGGTTTGTGCTTTGGACTGATTGAAGTGCGCAAATCCTTGTATCCTTCCGGAAGCTTGATATATTCTTGGGTAAAACCAATTGAACCTTTTAAACCTATTTCATTCATTAAGTAATTTAAAATATTTAAATTATAGTTGAACAAATTTGTTTCTGTTGAATGAAGCAGTTGCCATATTTCGTTTTTGTAATACAAAAAAAATGCAGATGAATTATAAGATGTTTGCAATGAGCGCCAATGCTGGGTTCTCCAATCGGCATGATCTGAGATTCGAATCTCACTGGTTGTAGTATGATTTCCGTTTGTTTTATGGACAGGGATTGTGAGTGCCTGCAATCCATTGGGCGAATATATTTGGCATCGGTTACGAAATGATTGTTTTACATATGTTTCGTGCATCTCAATGTCAACGGATTTTGCATGAAGCATAAAATAGAAATATTCGATGGGCGGAAAGTATGCAGTACTTAATAAAATTTTATCCATGAGGTAGCAGGCAATTTGTGTAAAAATAAAAAAAAGCCGTGAATTTCATCACGGCTTTTCAAACCTGGCAGAGGTTTATTTATTTTGCTGTATTCGCCGTTTCAGCTTTTAAAAGAACCTCTTCGATGGCTTGTTTCAAAGAATCTTTTGGAAGTGCTCCCTGGGCCATTTGTGGTTGTCCGTTATTTGGACAGAATAGCATTGAAGGAATGCTCCTGATTCCGAAGGCAGCTGATAATTCCTGCTCGGCTTCTGTATCAACTTTATAAATATTGATCTTTCCTTCGTATTCTTTTGACAATTCTTCCAGAATTGGAGCTACCATTTTACATGGGCCACACCAATCTGCATAAAAATCAATGATACAAGGAAGTTTGCCTTCGAATTTCCATTCTTTATTTTTTTCGTAATTAAATACTTTGTCTAAAAAAGTTTGTTTTGTTAAATGTTCCATTTTGTTTGTGTTATATTCTTGATAAATTATTTTTGACTTGTTGCATTGCCATTATCTGTTTTAGGCAATAAATATTCTTTGATTACTTGTTCGTAATATTCTTTTGGTAAGGCACCTGTTTGCTTCATGGGTTGCCCACTAGCCGGAACAAACAGAATTGCAGGGATGCTATTTATTTGAAAAATTGCGGCTAAATCACGTTCAACCTGAGTGTCAATTTTATATATTTTTACTTGGCCATCGTAAGTATTGGCTAAATCCTCCATAATTGGGGCCACCATTTTACAAGGCTGGCACCAGTCGGCATAAAAGTCGATAATACAAGGTTCTGTTCCTTTATAAACCCATTCCTCTGGATTGGCTTCAAAATCCCATACCTTTTCTTTGAATGTGTCATAGGTTAGATGTTCCGGGATAATTTTACCATCTTTCGTGGTCGTTTCAACAGCTTGTTCTGTTTTAACAGATTCTTTATTCGTTGCAGATGCACAACCAAAAGCCAGGATTCCTGTGAGTGTCAGAATTATTAAATTATATTTTTTCATATTGTTTCTATTAGTTCGATGCAAATATATAAATAAATTAATATTAAATCGCATAAATATCACTATTATTTTTATCTTTGTCTCAATAATCATTCCAGAAAAAAGTTTGAACTTAACAAATCTGGGTGTAATATACTGAAAATGAGTTTTGTGATAAAAGATTTGGATATAAGTCAGTTTAATGACAAATTTGCAGACAATGACAAATGTTTGAAATATTTATCTGATTTAAAATGGTCGGAAGGTTTTAAATGCCGAAAATGCGGACATACAAATTTCTGTAAGGGAAAGAGCAACTATTCGAGGCGATGTACAAAATGCAAATCAGAAGAGTCGGCTACGGCCCATACCATATTTCACCGTTGTAAAATCGATTTGGTTGAGGCTTTTAAAATTATTTTTAATGTTTGCAAAGAACCTGACATATCGACTTATGAGTTGGCAAAAAAATTTGAAACCCGTCAGATGACCTGTTGGAAATTTAAAAAGAAAATCATCGATTGTATTGAACAGGAAGGGGAATTAAAGTTGTTTAGTTTTCAGGAGAGACAGGAATAAAAGCCCGAAGGGATTTACTCAAAAAAAAAGTGTTGCTGAATCAGCAACACTTTTTTTTGTTAAGCCTGGGCTGTAGGGCCCCCAAAATTGATGGGTGGCATTCCTTCGCCTGGCATGGGTTCTTTTATTACACCGTGAACGGCCTCAAATTTTGAGATATTATCCTGAAGTGCCCGAAGAAGTCTTTTTGCGTGTTGCGGGGTTAAAATAACCCTCGATTTAACTTTTGCTTTTGGAATTCCCGGCATCATCTTAATAAAATCAATAATAAATTCAGCATTCGAATGAGTGATCATGGCCAGATTTGAATAAATTCCTTCAGCTATTTCTTCACTTAATTCAATATTGATTTGTTTTTGATTTTTAGGATCATTCATCGTGTAAATATTTATAAGTTATTCCTCAATATCTTCCTTGGCGGCCATGATTGCTTCATACTCTTCTTTGGAGCCTGTCAGGATATGGTCATATTCACGCAGGCCTGTTCCAGCCGGTATTTTATGACCCACAATAACATTTTCTTTCAGTCCGAGTAATTCATCGGTTTTGGCCATAATAGAAGCCTGTGTCAGCACTTTTGTTGTTTCCTGGAAGGAAGCAGCAGAGATAAAGCTGTTTGTTTGAAGTGAAGCACGCGTGATGCCCTGTAACACCTGACGGGCAGTTGCAGGTTGTGCATCCCTCGATACAATCAGTTTTTTATCTTTACGTTTCAGCATCGAGTTTTCGTCTCGTAATTTACGGGCACTCACAATCTGACCTGCTTTGTAATGTTCAGATTCACCAGAATCTTCAATCACTTTCTTTCCGAAAATTTCATCATTTTCATCCATGAAAGCAATTTTATGAACCAGTTCGCCTTCGAGGAATTTTGTGTCGCCAGGATCAGCTACTTCAACTTTACGCATCATTTGACGTACGATAACTTCGAAATGTTTGTCGTTGATTTTCACACCCTGTAAACGATAAACCTCTTGTATTTCATTCACAATATATTCCTGAACTTTCATGGGCCCTTTAATAGCCAAAATGTCAGCAGGGGTCATTACACCTTCTGAAAGTGGTGTTCCCGCCTTTACATAATCGTTTTCTTGGGCCAGGATTTGTTTACTGGTTGAAATAAGGTATTTCTTTTCTTCTCCGGTTCGTGATGTAATTATGACTTCACGATTTCCCCGTTTAAGTTTTTTTCCGAATGAAACAACACCATCAATTTCAGATACAACTGCTGGGTCAGAAGGGTTACGAGCTTCAAATAACTCGGTTACTCGTGGAAGACCACCGGTGATATCACCGGATTTTCCAATAGCACGAGGAATTTTAACGAGAACCTCACCGGCCTTTACTTTCGCATTATCGTTGGCAATAATGTGCGATCCAACAGGAATGTCGTAAGATTTAATTTCCACACCTTCTTTATCTAAAATCGAAATACTTGGATTTTTAGATTTTGAACGTGATTCAATAATAACTTTGTCTTTATATCCTGTTTGCTCGTCCGATTCAACACGGTAAGTTTGTCCTTCAATAATATTATTGAAAACAATTTTACCATCAACTTCAGAAAGAATTACGGCATTATATGGATCCCATGAACTGATTAAAGTTCCTTTTGTGACTTCATCACCATTTTTAACCATCAAAGATGAACCATAAGGAATATTACCTGAAGTTAAAACAATTCCAGTCTTTTTATCGACGATACGCATTTCAGCAGAACGGCCAACCACTACATCGAAGGTTACTCCTTCTGCATTTTTATATTCAACTGAACGGAGTTCATCAATTTCAATAATTCCCGAGAATTTAGCTTCAATTTTTGAGCTAATTGCAATGTTTGAAGCAGTACCACCCACGTGGAATGTACGCAGTGTAAGCTGTGTTCCGGGCTCTCCAATCGATTGGGCTGCAATTACTCCAACAGCCTCACCTTTTTGAACCATGATGCCAGAGGCAAGATTTCGTCCGTAACATTTTGTACAAACGCCATGTTTTGATTCACAAGTTAATACCGATCTGATTTCAACAGATTCAATAGGTGACTCTTCGATAATGGCACAGATATCTTCGGTTAATTCTTCACCCGCTTTTATAATCAATTCATCCGTTAAGGGATGGAAGATGTCATGAACAGTTGTACGACCTAAAATCCGGTCATATAAAGTTTCAACAATTTCTTCATTTTTCTTGAGTGCGGTTGTTGTTAATCCACGAAGTGTTCCACAGTCTTCTTCAGAAATAATAACATCCTGTGCCACATCTACCAGACGTCTTGTCAGATAACCGGCATCAGCAGTTTTAAGTGCGGTATCGGCCAAACCTTTACGAGCACCGTGTGTTGAAATAAAGTATTCCAATACTGACAAACCTTCTTTAAAGTTTGAAAGAATTGGGTTTTCAATAATTTCACCACCGGTTGCACCTGATTTTTGCGGTTTTGCCATCAATCCCCGCATACCTGATAACTGACGAATTTGTTCTTTTGATCCCCGGGCTCCTGAATCCAACATCATGAAAACAGAATTAAAGCCTTGTTGATCATTCGAGATTTGATCCATCAGTGTATGGGTAAGCTGAGAATTTGTATGTGTCCAGATATCAATAATTTGATTATATCGTTCGTTATTGGTAATGAAACCCATATTATAGTTATTCATTACTTCGTCGACCTCTGCATTGGCTTGTGCGATAAGCGACTCCTTTTGCTCCGGAATCAATACATCACCCAAATTAAAGGATAGTCCACCTTCGAAAGCCATGTTGAATCCCAGATATTTGATATTATCCAGAAATTCAGTTGTGGCAGCGGTTCCTGTTTTTCTCACGATATCGCCAATGATATCTCTTAATGCTTTTTTTGTTAAAAGTTGGTTGATATACCCATATTCTTCGGGTACAACCTGGTTAAACAATACCCTTCCAGCCGTGGTTTCAATCATTTTATTAACGATTTTTCCATCTTCGACATCATTAACTTTTACAAAGATAACAGCATGAAGATCAACTTTTTTCTCGTTATATGCGATGATTACTTCCTGTGGAGAGTAAAATCTATATCCTTCTCCTTTTACGGGATGTTCGGGTGTGCTTTTTCTGCCTTTGGTCATATAATACAAACCTAAAACCATGTCCTGAGAAGGTACCGTGATCGGTGCTCCGTTTGCAGGGTTGAGGATATTATGTGAGGCAAGCATCAATATTTGTGTTTCGAGGATCGCGGCATTTCCAAGTGGAACGTGCACAGCCATCTGGTCACCATCAAAGTCGGCATTAAATGCTGTACAAACTAAGGGGTGCAATTGTATGGCTTTACCTTCGATCAATTTAGGCTGAAATGCCTGGATACCCAAACGGTGAAGGGTAGGGGCACGGTTCAGCATAATCGGGTGTCCTTTTAAAATGTTTTCGAGAATATCCCAAACCACCGGATCTTTACGATCGACAATTTTCTTGGCAGATTTAACCGTTTTTACGATTCCTCTTTCAAGCATTTTGCGAATGATGAATGGTTTGAATAATTCGGAAGCCATATCTTTCGGAATACCACATTCATTAAGTTTCAATTCTGGTCCTACGACAATTACCGAACGGCCTGAATAATCAACTCTTTTACCCAATAAATTTTGACGGAAACGACCTTGTTTACCTTTCAAACTGTCGCTGAGGGATTTTAATGCCCTGTTTGATTCGGTTTTAACCGAATTAGCTTTTCTTGAGTTATCAAATAATGAATCAACAGCTTCCTGCAACATACGTTTTTCATTACGCATAATTACATCCGGAGCTTTGATTTCGATTAATCGTTTGAGTCGATTGTTGCGAATGATTACCCTTCGGTATAAATCGTTTAAATCGGAGGTTGCAAATCGGCCACCATCCAGGGGTACCAAAGGCCTTAACTCTGGTGGAATTACCGGAACCACTTTAACGATCATCCATTCAGGCCTGTTTTCGATACGATTACGGGCATCGCGGAATGCTTCAAAAACCTGAAGGCGTTTAAGGGCCTCAGCTTTTCGTTGTTGTGAAGTTTCGGTATTGGCTTTGTGCCTCAGGTCGAAAGACATTTGATCGAGGTCGAGCCGTGCGAGCAAATCATGAATTGCCTCAGCACCCATTTTGGCAATAAATTTGTCAGGGTCTGAGTCATCCAGATATTGATTTTCAGCCGGAAGGGTTTCTAAAATCTCGAAATATTCTTCTTCTGTTAAGAAGTCGAGATATTCGATACCATCCGCAGCTTTTACACCGGCATTTATTACGATATAGCGCTCATAATAAATTACCATATCGAGTTTTTTGGTTTGCAATCCAAGCAGAGCACCAATTTTATTCGGCAGTGATCGGAAGTACCAAATATGGGCGACAGGAACAACAAGCTGAATGTGACCTATTCTTTCACGCCTAACCTTTTTTTCGGTTACTTCTACTCCGCAACGGTCGCAAACAATTCCTTTGTATCGGATTCTTTTGTATTTACCACAATGACATTCCCAGTCCTTAACGGGGCCGAATATTCTTTCACAGAATAGTCCGTCACGTTCAGGTTTATAGGTACGATAATTTATGGTTTCCGGTTTTAACACTTCACCACTTGATTTTTCAAGTATTGCTTCGGGAGAAGCAAGGCTTATGGTCATTTTAGAGAATGTTCCTGTACCGGTATTATCTTTTCGAAAAGCCATATGTTGAATTTAATTTGAATTTGTAAAGAACAATGAATAAATGCGTCGGGATCATATTGATCCCAACGCATAAAATATTAATCAAAAGTTACGTTTAGACCAAGGCCCTGTAATTCATGAACCAAAACATTGAAGGATTCTGGCAGGCCGGGAGTCGGCATGTTTTCACCTTTAACAATGGTTTCATAAGCTTTGGCTCTTCCGATTACATCGTCTGATTTAACGGTAAGTATTTCCTGAAGTACATTGGCAGCACCGAATGCTTCAAGTGCCCAAACCTCCATTTCACCGAATCGCTGTCCACCAAACTGTGCTTTACCGCCCAGTGGCTGTTGTGTGATAAGTGAGTATGGGCCGATAGAACGGGCATGCATTTTATCATCAACCATGTGATGTAATTTTAGCATGTAGATATAACCAACCGTAGCAGGTTGATCGAATCGTTTTCCTGTTCCGCCATCATTCAGATAAATTCTTCCGTTTTCAGGTAAACCTGTAGTTCTGAGATACTCATTGATTTGATCAACGCTGGCACCATCGAAAATTGGTGTTGAGAATTTAACACCCATCTTCTTACCTGCCCATCCCAAAACAGTTTCATAGATTTGTCCAAGGTTCATACGAGAAGGTACACCTAAAGGATTGAGTACAATGTCAACCGGTGTGCCGTCGTCGAGGAACGGCATATCTTCTTCGCGTACAATTTTCGCAACGATACCTTTATTACCATGGCGTCCGGCCATTTTATCACCAACTTTAAGCTTACGTTTTTTAGCCACATAAACTTTAGCCATTTGAACGATACCATTGGGTAAATCGTCACCTACGGATGCTACGAATTTTTTACGGTTGAAAACTCCGAGTAATTCTTTATGCTTGATGTTATAATTATTGATAAGTGTTTTAATCAGATCATTCTTATCCTTATCTGTGGTCCATTTATTTGGATTGATGTTTGAATAATCTACACCCAACAATAATTTCTGGGTAAATTTCGATTTTTTGGGAATGACTTCCTCCTTGAAATTGTTATAAACACCCTGAGAGGTTTTACCGCTAATCAGAACACTCAGTTTTTCAACTAATTTTTCTTTCAATTCAGCAGCATCTCTTAAATGCTCATCTTCCAATGCCTGAATAATTTCTTTTTCACGAGCCTTGGATTTTCTGTCTTTGATAACCCTTGAGAAAAGTTTCTTGTCAACAACCACACCTTTCATTGAAGGTGGTGCTTTTAGAGAAGCATTCTTAACATCTCCTGCTTTGTCGCCAAAAATGGCGCGCAATAATTTTTCTTCAGGAGTTGGGTCACTTTCACCTTTCGGGGTAATTTTACCAATCAGAATATCCCCTTCATTAACTTCAGCACCAATTCTGATCAATCCATTTTCGTCAAGATCTTTTGTTGCTTCAGCACTCACATTTGGAATATCATTGGTCAATTCTTCAATACCTCGTTTCGTATCCCTTACCTCAAGGGTAAATTCTTCGATATGAACTGAAGTAAAGATATCTTCTTTAACCACACGTTCTGAGATTACAATCGCATCCTCAAAGTTATAACCCTTCCAGGGCATGAATGCAACCATCAGGTTACGGCCCAGTGCAAGTTCACCTTGTTGGGTGGCATAACCTTCACATAATACCTGACCTTTTGATACTTTATCGCCTTTTCGGACAATCGGTCGTAAGTTAATACTTGTATTTTGGTTGGTACGTGTAAATTTGGTTAGGTTGTAAGTTTTCAGATCATCTTCAAAACTAACAAGCCTGTCGGTGTCAGTGCGGTCATATCTGATCTTAATTGTTGCAGCATCAACATATTCTACGGTTCCTTCACCTTCTGCATTAATCAAAACGCGTGAATCCCGCACAACCTGTGCTTCAATTCCGGTTCCAACGATTGGGCTTTCAGCATTGAGCAATGGAACGGCCTGACGCATCATGTTTGATCCCATCAAAGCACGGTTGGCATCATCATGCTCCAGGAATGGAATTAATGATGCAGCAATTGATGCAATCTGATTGGGTGCAATGTCGATTAAATCGACTTTTTCTTTTTCTATAATTGGATAATCAGCCAAATATCGTGCTTTTACTTTGTCGCGCTCAAATGTCTGACCATCTTCTTTGAGTAAGGTACTTGCCTGGGCAATTATTTTTTTCTCTTCTTCTTCTGCACTTAAATAAATGGGGTCAACGCCACTCTCAATTTTCCCCTCAACAACATTTCTGTATGGCGTTTCAATGAATCCAAGTTTATTGATTTTTGCAAAAACACATAAAGAAGAGATCAATCCAATATTCGGTCCCTCTGGAGTTTCAATGGTACACAAACGTCCATAGTGTGTATAGTGTACGTCACGAACCTCGAAACCGGCACGCTCACGAGATAAACCACCAGGTCCAAGTGCCGAAACACGTCGTTTGTGGGTTACTTCAGAAAGCGGATTGGTTTGATCCATAAATTGTGACAATTGATTTGTCCCAAAGAATGAATTGATAACAGAAGATAATGTTTTGGCGTTGATCAGATCAGTTGGGGTGAAAACCTCATTGTCGCGAACATTCATTCGCTCTCTGATTGTTCGTGCCATCCGTGCCAATCCAACTCCAAATTGAGCATATAATTGCTCTCCAACGGTACGCACTCTTCGGTTACTCAAATGGTCGATATCATCCACATCGGCTTTGGCATTGATCAAATCAATTAAATACTTGATGATTGAAATAATATCTTCCTTTGTTAAAACTTTTGTTTCAGGCGAAGTATCAATATTTAATTTTTTATTGATTCTGTATCGGCCAACATCACCTAAGTCATATCGTTTATCTGAGAAGAACAGCTTGTCGATAATACCTCTGGCAGTTTCTTCGTCAGGAGGTTCGGCATTTCTAAGTTGTCGATAGATAAATTCTACGGCTTCCTTTTCAGAGTTTGCGGTGTCTTTTTGAAGGGTGTTGAAAATAATACTGTAATCGGATGAACTTATATCATCTTTATGAACCAGTATTGACTTGATTCCTGCATCAACAATCAGGTCGATGTGTTTATTCTCAAGTTCGGTTTCCCTGTCAATAATAACTTCGGTTCTTTCGATGGACACAACCTCTCCGGTGTCTTCATCAACGAAGTCTTCGACCCATGAACGTAATACACGCGCAGCCAATTTACGGCCAACAACGCGTTTTAATCCTGCTTTGCTAACTTTTACGGTTTCAGCCAGGTTAAAAATTTCAAGGATATCTTTATCACTTTCGAAGCCGATAGCTCTCAACAAGGTTGTGACCGGTAATTTTTTCTTACGGTCGATGTAAGCATACATCACATTGTTGATGTCCGTCGTGAATTCCATCCATGATCCTTTAAAAGGAATGATACGGGCGGAAAACAATTGCGAACCGTTTGCATGATAATTGGTTCCAAAGAAAACACCGGGTGATCGGTGAAGCTGCGAAACAACAACCCGTTCTGCGCCATTTATAACGAAAGTACCTTTTGGGGTCATATAAGGGATCATCCCAAGATATACATCCTGTATAATGGTTTCAAAATCCTCGTGATCGGGATCTGTGCAATAGAGTTTAAGTTTTGCTTTGAGCGGGACACTATAAGTTAGTCCCCGCTCAATGCATTCTTCGATTGAGTACCTGGGTGGATCGATAAAATAATCCAGAAATTCAAGTACAAAATTGTTTCTTGCATCGGTGATCGGAAAGTTTTCTGCGAAAACTTTATACAGACCTTCATTAATACGATTTTCAGGATTAGTTTCCAATTGGAAAAAATCCTGAAAAGATTTTAATTGAATATCCAGAAAATCAGGGTATTCTGTCTGAATTCGAGTAGATGCAAAGTTTATTCTTTCAGTTTTAATTGCCAAGGTTTTAAAGTTTTAGCCCGCCCGAGGCGGGCTGGTTAGTAGTATAATATATTACCAAAATTCAGAAGCAGACGCTGAATCTACTAATACCTAGAAGATAGTCTATGTCTCTCTCTAATTAGTAAATAATCTAAACTACTTACTTAACTTCAACCTCTGCGCCAGCTTCTTCTAACTGAGTTTTTAGAGCTTCAGCTTCATCTTTCGAAACACCTTCTTTAATTGCTTTAGGTGCTGAATCAACTAATTCTTTTGATTCTTTAAGACCTAAACTGGTAAGTTCTTTAACCAATTTAACAACTGCTAATTTTGATTGTCCTGCTGCTTTCAGAATAACGTCAAATGAAGTTTGTTCTTCTGCAACTGCAGCACCTTCGCCAGCACCAGGTGCGGCTACTGCAACAGCTGCTGCTGCTGGTTCAATACCATATTCATCTTTAAGAATTCCAGCTAATTCATTAACCTCTTTTACTGTTAAGTTAACCAATTGCTCTGCAAACGCTTTTAAATCTGCCATTTTATTTTTGTTTTAATTGTTTTTAAAATAATCTTTAATTTTTAAAACCTGCTATTCAGGTTTTTCTGATAATGTTTTTAACACACCGGTTAAGGTCTGACCTCCTGATTGTAATGCTGAAATAACATTCTTAGCAGGAGATTGCAATAATCCAATGATATCGCCAATGAGTTCATTTTTGGATTTAATATTAACCAGAAAATTCAATTGATCGTCGCCGGTATAAGTCATTTCTTCTACATAGGCTCCTTTTAAAATAGGTCGATCACTTGTTTTTCTGAACTCTTGAATAAGTTTTGCTGGTGCATTACCAGCTTCAGCGAACATTAATGAAGTAGATCCTTTAAGAACCCCATAAAGTGGCTCCAAATCTTTATCGGTTTTTTCCATTGCAATTTTTAGCAATGTATTTTTTACCATTTTCAGTTTAATATCGCGTTTAAAACACATTCCTCTTAAACGTGTTGTTGTTTCAGAGTTTAAATCCGAAATATCAGCTAAATAAAAATAATTGCTGTTATTCAGATCCTGTGTTAAAGACTCGATAAACTGATTTTTTTCTTCTCTTGTCATAATTGAAAAATTCTATTTATCAGACAATTTACAGGCTTGCTGATTTGGGTTCGATTTGTACGCCAGGGCCCATAGTGCTTGAAATGTAAATGCTTTTTACGTAAGTACCTTTGGCTGATGTTGGTTTTAATTTGATAATCGTTCCGATTAATTCTTTGGCATTGTCGAGTATTTTTTTGTTATCAAAAGATACTTTTCCAATTCCGGCATGAATAATACCGAATTTATCAACTTTAAAATCAATTTTACCAGCTTTAACGTCTTCTACTGCTTTACCCACTTCCATGGTAACTGTACCAGTTTTTGGGTTCGGCATTAAGCCACGTGGTCCAAGTATACGTCCTAAAGCACCAACTTTAGCCATTACACTGGGCATGGTAATTACAACATCAATGTCAGTCCATCCGCCCTTAATCTTATCGATATACTCATCGAGACCATAATAATCAGCGCCGGCGGCTTTAGCTTCTTCTTCCTTATCAGGGGTGCAAAGAACCAAAACGCGAACTGTTTTACCGGTGCCGTGAGGCAGGGCGACAGTTCCTCTAACCATTTGGTTTGCTTTCCTGGGATCAACGCCAAGGCGAATATCCAAATCAACTGAAGCATCGAATTTTGTATAGGTTGTTTCCTTAACGATATCGATGGCTTTTTCGATTGGAAATATTTCTTCCTTGTTGTATTTTGCTAAAGCTTCTTTTCTGTTTTTTGTAAGTTTAGTCATTTCCTAATTGCTTATATATTATTGACTAATAATCTAAACGCAACTGCATCTAGTTTTTAGCAAAAGGCGCTTGTCCTTTTATTTTAACACCCATACTACGGGCAGTTCCAGCTACCATTCTCATTGCTGATTCAACCTCAAAAGCATTCATGTCAACCATTTTTCCGGTAGCGATTGCTTGAACCTGCTCCCATGTAATGGTGGCAACCTTGCTTCTGTTTGATTCTGGTGAACCTTTTTTGATTTTGGCGGCTTCCATAATTTGTACAGCTACAGGAGGTGTTTTAATGATAAAATCAAAAGATTTATCTTTGTATACAGTGATGATCACCGGAATAATTTTACCGGCCTGATCCTGTGTACGTGCATTAAATTGTTTGCAAAATTCCATGATATTCACACCTTTGGCACCTAATGCAGGGCCTACAGGAGGAGAAGGATTTGCTGCACCACCTCGTATTTGTAGTTTAATTAATCCGCTAACTTCTTTTGCCATTTTGTTTTAAACTTATTGAGTTTATAATTGGGCTGATTTTGATAATTATTCCTTTTCTACTTGCATGAAGCCTAATTCAAGCGGGGTTTTTCTGCCAAAAATCTTCACCATCACCTTCAACTTTTTCTTTTCTTCGTTGATTTCTTCGATTATTCCGCTAAAACTATTAAAAGGACCATCAATTACAGTCACCGTTTCGCCAACGATGTAAGGAATATTAACTTCCTCGCCCTGTTCGGCTAATTCATCTACCTTTCCGAGAATTCTGTTCACTTCGGAAGGGCGGATTGGATCCGGTTCACCTTTTGTTCCCAGAAATCCCAAAACATTCGGAATGTTTTTTACAATGTGTGGAACTTCACCAACCAAAACTGCTTCGATTAGAACGTAACCAGGGAAATAATTTCTTTCTTTGCTGATCTTTTTTCCCTTCCTAACCTGATACACTTTTTCAGTTGGAATCAGCACTTGCGATATGTAGTCCTGTAGGTTCAGACGATTTATTTCACTTTCAAGGTACTCTTTTACTTTTTTCTCTTTTCCGCTAATCGCCCGAACAACATACCATTTTTTAACTTGTTCGCTCATACTAATTCTGGAATTATAATTGATTTATTATCAAATAAAATATTAGATACTTACTACTTAGAAAAGCTTATAAAAATTTTCCAAGATTGTTTGAAACGATATATCCATCAAATAAATAACAAATGCTATTATGAGGGAAGCAATGGATACAACGATTGCACTGTTCTGCAATTCACTCCAAGTAGGCCAAGACACTTTATGAACTAGTTCATCGTAGCTGTCTTTTACGTAATTAAATTTTAAAAATTTAGCCATTTATCTAATATTTTTGCACGGGTGGTAGGATTTGAACCCACAACCAATGGTTTTGGAGACCACTACTCTACCAATTGAGCTACACCCGTGTATTTAAACATTTATGTATATGGCAGACAAAGGTACCCGCCGAAGCGGAGTACCTTTCCCGGTCAACATAATTTTAATATTCTTATTCAATGATGTCAGTTACCTGTCCGGCACCTACTGTTCTTCCACCTTCACGGATCGCAAAACGTAGACCTTTATTCATGGCAATTTCTGAAATCAAGTGTACTTCAATTGTTAAGTTATCACCAGGCATTACCATTTCAACTCCTTCCGGAAGGAAAATTTCACCGGTAACATCAGTGGTTCTAAAATAAAATTGAGGACGATATTTGTTGTGGAATGGGGTGTGACGGCCACCTTCTTCTTTTTTCAAAATATAAACCTCAGCTTTGAAGTGTTTGTGAGGGGTTACGGATCCAGTGTGGGCAATAACCATCCCTCTTGTAATTTCGTCTTTATCGATACCTCTTAATAGCAAACCAGCATTGTCTCCTGCTTCACCTTGGTCGAGGATTTTTCTGAACATCTCAACACCGGTAACAACTGATTTCAGTTTTTCAGCACCCATGCCGATGATATCAACAGATTCACCAGTTTTAATAACACCTGATTCAATTCTTCCGGTAGCAACGGTTCCACGTCCGGTAATTGAGAATACGTCTTCAACCGGCATCAAAAATGGTTTATCCCTGTCTCTTGGAGGCAATGGAATCCATGAGTCACATGCATCCATTAATTCCATTACTTTGGTAACCCATTTTTCTTCACCATTCAAAGCACCCAAAGCAGAACCCTGGATAATAGGTGTATTATCTCCGTCAAATTCATAAAAGCTTAACAGGTCTCTGATTTCCATTTCAACGAGTTCTAAAAGTTCTTCGTCGTCAACCATGTCAACTTTGTTCATAAAAACAACCAGTTTTGGCACCCCAACCTGTCGGGCTAAAAGGATATGTTCACGTGTTTGTGGCATTGGCCCGTCAGTAGCGGCAACCACAAGGATAGCACCGTCCATTTGGGCAGCACCAGTAACCATGTTTTTAACGTAGTCAGCGTGGCCAGGACAGTCAACGTGAGCATAGTGTCTGCTGTCTGTGCTGTATTCTACGTGTGCGGTATTAATAGTAATTCCTCTTTCTTTTTCTTCGGGCGCATTGTCGATCGAATCAAAAGATTTAAACTCTGCTAATCCCCTGGATTGAAGGTTGAGTGTAATCGCAGCAGTTAACGTAGTTTTACCGTGGTCAACGTGACCAATGGTTCCAATGTTAACATGCGGTTTCGCGCGATCAAATTTTTCTTTGGCCATAATAAAAATGTTTAAAATTATGTTTAAAAAATGATTTAAAATTAAGTTTCCGATTTTGAGCCAATGACGAGAGTTGAACTCGTGACCCCTTCCTTACCAAGGAAGTGCTCTACCACTGAGCTACATCGGCAATGAGCGGGAGACGGGGCTCGAACCCGCCACCTAAAGCTTGGAAGGCTTTCGCTCTACCAAATGAGCTACTCCCGCACTTTTTGATATTTGAGTGCTGATTAATGCTCAATTATCTAGAAAATCGTTGTGGGGAGAGGAGGATTCGAACCTCCGAAGGCTGCGCCAACAGATTTACAGTCTGCCCCATTTGACCGCTCTGGAATCTCCCCAACGATTATTTGTTCAATGTGCTTGAACAGAGCCGATAGACGGACTCGAACCGCCGACCGGCTGATTACAAATCAGCTGCTCTACCAACTGAGCTATATCGGCTTATATTTTTGAAATTGATTTTTTTTAAGATATTCGTTTACAGGCAACTAAAATATCTATGTTCAATGTTCTCAATATTAGCTGATTAATCGATGCTCACTAAACAAAAAACAGACCTCTTCTCAAAAAGGTCTGCAAAAATACATACTTATAAATTAATAAACAAAGAATTTGTAATTTTTTTGTTTAATTCAGTGGATTTTATTTTTTGTATTTCTCTTTGTGTTTACTTAATTGTTTTTTTAACGCATCAACGGCATTATCTGTTGCTTCTTCAAAGCTTTTACTTTGCTTTTTGGCAAATATGTCACTTCCTTTAACCAAGAGTCGAATCTCGATAATCTTGTTTTCCGAATTTACGGTATTATCCAACTTGAGTGTAACATCACTTCCGAGCAAGCCATTGTAAACGGTTGAGAGTTTGTTCAGCTTTTCGGTGATGAATAAATCTAATTTTTTGTCGGTCTTAAAATGTACTGAATTGATGTTGATTTTCATAATTCATCTCCTTTCTTTAGGCCTTTGGATGGGCCTGGTTATATATTGATTTTAGTTTCTCGATGGTATTGTGCGTATATACCTGCGTAGCAGATAAATTCGCATGACCGAGAATTTCTTTGATTGCATTCAGATCGGCACCACTGTTCAGCATATGGGTGGCAAAGGTGTGTCGCAAGATATGAGGGCTTTTTTTGTCAATAGTTGTAACCTTACTAAGATAAGAATTTGCAAGCCTGTATACAAATTTCTCATAAAGTTTTTTGCCCTTGTCGGTAATAAATAAATAAGTCGTATCGGGCTGATGGATCTTAAGCAATTCGATATAAGATTTTAAACTGTTATGTAATGATAAACTTAACGGAATATATCGTTCTTTATTTCGTTTTCCTAAAATTTTTATGGTTCCGGCCTGCAAATTAACATCATTTATTTTGGTGTTGATGAGTTCATTTAAGCGGATCCCGGTGGAGTAAAATGTTTCTATGATTAAGCGGTCTCTTGCGGCAGAAAATCCTTCCCCAAAATCTACTTCATCCAGGAGCAGATCCATCGAATCCTGCTCAACAAAAACAGGTAAGCGTTTTGAAGATTTGGGTGGAAGTATCTTGTGCATTGGGTTTTTGGTAATAATCCCCTCTTTTATCAAGAATTTATAATAGCTTTTCAGGCTTGAAAGTTTTCTGTTTACACTCCGGCTCGAGATGGATTCTTCGATCAGTGAAACGATCCATGAGCGGATCATGTGATGGTCAATTTCTGTGATTTTTGAAATCTGGTATTGCCTGGTGATAAATTGATAAAATTGATTCAGGTCGTTATGGTAGGCCTTAACGGTATGGGTTGAGAACCGTTTCTCAAATTGAATATATTGAATGAAGTTTTCTACCAATTCTACAATAAAAAAGAAGAAACATTTGTTTCAAAGTTACGAATTAAACCAGCTGAAACAAAGGATTCTTCTTTCTTTTATCCTTTGGTGAAGAAATTATGCATCTTCGCTCTGCCTTAGTTTCTGAACATAAATTGCTTTTAATTTCTGTTCTCTAAGGATAATCGAAGGCTTTGTGAATTTTTGTCTTTCACGTAATTCTTTAACAACACCGGTTTTTTCAAATTTACGTTTGTATTTTTTTAAAACCCTGTCAATGCTTTCACCTTCTTTTACAGGAATAATAATCATTTTTTACCTCTTTCTTTTAAAATATTAATTTTTCGGAGTGCAAAAATAGTTTAATGCTTTGTATTATCAAAGTTTATCTTCAGTTTTTTTAACTTGTGTTTATTTTGTCGTTGATTTTATTTACTTTTGTCGCCAAAATGGGTTGTTAGCTCAGTTGGTTTAGAGCACATGCTTGACAGGCATGGGGTCACAGGTTCGAATCCCGTACAACCCACTCAAAGAATGTGTTTAGTGCATCCCGCCAACGGCGGGAGGGTCACAGGTTCGAATCCCGTACAACCCACTCAAAGGATGTGTTTAGCGCGTCCCGCCATTGGAAGGATGGTAGGCAGTTCAGATCGGCCATCCCACTGGGTCACATTAAATTTGTTATTCTATCCGATAAAAAATTGATGCTTAACTCCAAATCAATTATTCAAGATCAAGGAATAGAGCATCCCGCCAACGGCGGGAGGGCACAGGTTCGAATCCCGTACAACCCACTCAAAGAATGTGTTTAGCGCGTCCCGCCAACGGAAGGATGGTAGGCAGTTCGGATCGGCCATATCCCACAGGGTCACATTAATTTTGTTATTCTATCCGATAAAAAATAGCTGCTTGGCTCCAAATCAGTCATCCAAGATCAAGGAATAGAGCGTCCCGCCATAGGCGGGAAGGTCACAGGTTCGGATCCCGTACAACCCATCCGGAACAGAATATTCCAAATAGCCGTTTTGTTCAGAAATATTAATCTTTGCAAAGGTTTCATTCTAAATATATATTGATGATTTGGGATTTAAGGAATAGAGTGTCCCGCCACGGGCGGGAAGGTCACAGGCCTGAATCCTATTCATATCAAAGAATTTGAATAGCTGTCTAATTTTAAAAATATTCTATTTTGAAGCAGTAAATTAAGTCGGTTTCCGGAATAAGAAATCACCCTTATATTAATAGGTATATGTTTTCTAAATTTGTGAGCGAACAAGTGATATTTTCTTAAAAATATTGCGAAGGTATAAATCCTTAGCGGAAATTTGTTTGGAACAATCGTGTAATAAAAAAACACCCCATGTTTGATCAAACATGGGGTGTTTTTTTAATCGTATAATTTTGTTTTATTTAAGTAAAAGCATTTTCTTGGAGATATATTCATCATTTGTTTTTAAGATGTAAATATACATACCTGCTGGTACAAGTTCTCCTTCATCATCATCTGCTTCCCATCTAATGGAATGAATTCCTACCGGTTTAACCTCAGAAATTAAAGTTTTAATTAATTGTCCGGACATATTATAAATGGCCAGATTAACATATTCTTCTTTTTCCTGGTTAAATGAGATAAGCGTAGTGCTTTTAAATGGGTTTGGTGTGTTTTGAAGTGTTGCAACTGCCACAGGAGCAGGAGCTACAAACGGACCAAATCCACCAGGGAATGCCCAATATACTGCACCATCATCAACATTGTCAGAATTTCCCCTGCTATTGACCATCACTCTGCATCTTCTCTCTGTTGTATTGCCAGATCCATCAACAGCTTCGAAATAAATAGTGTAAACACGACCATTTCCTCTGAGGGTCGTTTCTGCCCGCAGTTGAATTTCCTGACCATCTGCAGTTATAACGATGTCATTGGTCGTACTTCCGTCTTCCCGTCCGGGAGCATCTTCTGCTTCATCACTTGATGCTTTGGTAATGGAGACTGTTAGATTTTGATCGCAAGCATCGGAATTGTCCGATACATGTCCAACAAGCTGGCGAATATCGAAAGTAACATATTTGCCATCAACTCTGTTGATTATGAAAAGATCATTCGATAACATAAGTACCGGAGGCGTATTATCCCTAACGGTTACGATAGCTACTCTTGCAGTTGTATTACCACTTTTGTCTGTAACTGTTAAGGTTACGATATTTTGACCAATATTTGAACAATTAAATGTTGTTTTTGATAGCACCATAGACTCAATTGCACAATTATCAAAACTTCCATTATTAATCATTGCAGCAGTTACTGTAGCTGATCCGTTTGCATCCAGATTAACAGTGACATTGCGTACAAATATAGTAGGGTTAATATTGTCAACAACAGTAACAATAGCAGTGGCAGTTGCAGTATTTGCAAAGTTGTCAGTTACAGTTAAAACGATTTCATTTTCTCCAATATCAGCACAAGTAAAATTCGATTTGCTCAGAACCATTGATGAAATTCCATTACAACTGGATGATCCATTGTTGACTAATGCGGCGGTGGTTGAACCATTTCCTGAAGCATCTAAATAAACAGTGACATCCTGAGCAATTGCTGTTACAGATGGGTTAACGGTCACAGTCCATGTACCTGCAGAAACTTCAAAATCTGTATTACAGGTACCATCATGTGCATAACGACGATATGAAGTGGTTGTTCCTAATCCTGCCGGTGGGTCATAGGTTGCGCCATTTGCCCCAACAATTAGGGTTCCAGCAGTAGCGAAAGCATCAGTTGAAGATTCCCATTTATAAGATATGGCACCATCACCACCGTTTGCAGCCGTTGAGTTTCCAATCAAAGATGGGTCGCCTCCAGCGCAAATGTCTTCGCCAGTGCTTAAAATTGCTCCTGGAGTGAACTCATCACGCACAGTTACATCAAACGTTACTGTTGTTTGTGCAATAGGTCCAACTTTTAAGGAGGATGGTGGAGCGGGACTGTAGTCACTATCGTTTATGCCAATTGTTATTGTACATGTTCCACTTGCTCCTGTTTTAGGTGTCACTGAAATAGTTCTACTGGCACCTGTCCCGGTTATTGATATTCCGCTATTTTCAACAATATTGGTGTTAGACGATGATCCGGTGACCGTAAATGTTTCATCACCTGGGTATTCATCAGTGATGTTTAACAAAAGACCTGTTATTGGAGTATTAAAACAGGTAGTTTGATCAGCGATCAATGAGCCTACAGGAGTGTCATTTTCGAGTGTGGTAAAATTCACTCTTTTAATATCCGAAAATGTCATACTTCCAGCATCATCATATTCTGTCACCGCATATATACTATAACTTGTATTATCGTTAAGTCCTGTTAAATTAAATATATTTTCCACATCTGCTGTAGTGGCAACACTATCACTAATTATAACCGTGCCTCCAGGATAGTTTACGCCTGCTTTTATTTGAGCAGCAGACGGGACTGTTGCGCCATTGTTTACTAAAACAAAATATGTTTTTCCTGTCTCGGTATATGTATATTTAAAATCTGCCGAAGTATATGAAATGTTATCCATGGATCCAGCAGCTAATGCCACAGCCGCAACTATATCATCTATTTCTGATAGCTTTCCTGCTGCATAATACCAAGTCAACTCATCACTTTGGTCATTTTCTAAATCATTGAATCTAACATACATGGCATAACTACCATCATCATTAATATATTCGATTGGGTTGGTATCAGGGTTTTCAGAGGTAACTCCATCCCAGCTGTAAGTAATATGTATTAGAGTTTCAGCTCTATCGGAGTTACTATAAAACATGACAGCTCCATCATCAGCTTGGCGATCACCATATATTTTTACTGCTTTTGCTTGATCTGTAGTGTTTGTGATCTGTTCAAAAACACTATTCACAATATTTCCTCTTTTCTTAGAAGGTGAGTCATCAATAGCAATGTAATCATCACGAGTACCAACCCACAACCTGATATTATCAACAGATGCGCCACTTAGATTTGTTAATTTTACAGTTATAGCCATATAGCCCTCTGATTGAGGCAGTGTATAGGTGTTCTTAACTAAAAAAAGTTTACCATCTAATGTTATATTACCTGTGGTAATTATGGTTCCATAACCCACACCGGTTAGGGCATCAGTCACTGTAAAACCACTGTAATCAAATGTTTGATTTGACCAGATTGGGTCAGAGACAGCAACCCCGTTAAGGTTCCAATCATCAGTACCGTCACCACCAATCGCCCATTTAATATTCAATGGATAGGATGAAAAAGTAAGTTTATAAAAAGTTACACCATCATTATAAAATGGTTGTAATAAGTTACCGGAAGAATTAATAGAGTGTTGAGTCCCGTCTCCAATTCTAATTCGACCATTGTTAAATACTCTGTTTGCTTGAGGAAAAGCTGTAGTACTGAGCAGGGACATAAAAATGATAAAAGCAAAAAGAAATTTTAGCTTCAGGCTTCTGTTTATAGTTTGTTGTATCATGATGTGTTTTTTTTTGATGGTACAATTAATCAATTTCCAATTTGAATTTATTTAAAATGAATAGTTAATTATTTCCCAAACTGAATTATTTTTTTCAAATTGGATGATTGTGGAAATGGTTTGCTCACTATTATCAACCTTATAAGTTGCATAATACAACACATTGGCTTTATTATTATCAATATTTAAAGTGAAAAAATCGAAGTATAGTTTTACCAGATCAAGTTGGGGTTTATCAATGAGAGAAATCTCCTTGCCGTCAACTTTTAATTCTGGTGAAAATTTAAAAAATGTTTCTTGTTTGAGTATGCAGTACTCTGTATTTTGCTCTAATATCTCATTAGGGATTTTTTCTAATAAAGGGGCAAAAGTCAAACACTGCTCAATAATTACATTTTGGTTCAAATCTATTTCTGTATTTTCCTGGGCAAACAAGCCATTTGCTGAAAACAAAAGAAATAATGTACAAATGATTGAAGAGTAGAATTTTTTCATAGAATATTGGTTTTATTGTGTCGATATTATTATTTTAAATATATAATTGGTTAAGGTCCTAATGTTTTTATTGCTTTATTTTAAAATTACAAAGTTGTATAAAGTATTGACATAATTTATGTTACATTTAAAGTAGCTCTAAATCACACCCGTTTATAGCAAATTCTTCCTGTACACAAACAGGATTAAATGCGAATATACTAATATTATCTAAAAAAAGAATAGGTTTTGTGCAGTTTTTTTAACAAAAAATTACACATTGTTTAATTGAGTTAAAATTCCCAGTATTAGCAATATATGAATAATGTTTTCAACAATTTTAAAATGTTTTGTAAAATAGCAGTTCTGAATTAAGGGCGAAACCGAAAATGATAAAAAACAGAGTTGTCTATCAATTGTAATACCAATCATTTAAAACAGGTCCGTTAAATCAAATTAATACGGATGGGAAGGCTTCCCCGATGGGGAATCATTCACACTACGATTTTTGATCAAAGTCTTATTTCTTATTCCTTTACTTTAAAGCCCATTGAAACCATTTAATAATTTAATCGTATGATACAATCATTAGTAAATACTGTCGTTACTACATGAATGTTTTGTTTTAGACAGAAAGCATATTAGGAATTTTGAATAAGGTCAAATTGAAATTAAAACATCTAAAATATATCCCGCTCATCCTCTTGGTATTTGCATCTATAGATGTCAGATCACAGGATCCGAATTATTCACAGTTTACGCATAATCCATTGTATTATAATCCTGCCTATACCGGTATTTCGAGTGGTATAAGTATGCGTTTTAATTACCGTAAGCAATGGCCAAACCTTCCGGGCGATTTTAAAACCTATAATTTTAATATCGACATGGCTGCGCGAACCGTTTCCGGATCGGGTGGCCTGGGATTTATGGTGGATAAACATACCGCAGGGTCGGGATATTACGAGCGAACCAGGGTCGGCATACCAATTGCAGTGCGGATTCCGCTATATGCCAATATGCTGGTACAGATGGGGGTGATGACATCATTTGTGCAAAAAAACCTGAACTGGAATAACCTGATCTTTGTTGATCAATTGGATCCCCGCTTCGGAAATATTTACAATACCGAATTTGTTGTTCCGCTCAAAAACCAGGTTACTTACCCTGATTTTGATATCGGCCTTGCGTTCCGTATGATACAATCGACCTGGAGCGGAAAAGAAATGATTGCAACGGCTGGCGTTGCGGTTCATCATTTATTTACGCCCAACGAATCATTTTTTGAGTTTGAATCGCCATTGTCCAGAAAATTAGTGATCACAGGTGATTTTATTATACAGGATGATGATTATGAGCGGGTTATTACAAGTTATAACAGGGGACAAAAAGGAGGTTTCAGATTTAATCCGGGCTTTATTTTTCAAAAACAGGCAAATTTTACTTCCTATTCGATGGGCCTGAATGTGTATAAATCAAATGTGTACGTCGGTTTTTGGTATCGGAATGAAAGTTTCGACCTGTTAAAATCGAATGCCTTGATTTTAATGGCTGGTATCAATGCTAAAGTGAATGAAGAAAGCAGGCTGAAAATACTCTATAGCTACGATGTATTAATGAACGAAAGTTTATACCGTGCAGCCGGTGGCACCCATGAAATTACCCTCATCTTCGAACTCGATTCCTTCAGCGCGCTGAACAGAAGCAGGGGAGGAACCTTTGGGAGAAACCGTTTGGGTACCCGCTCTAATCGTTACAGCGAATTGGAATGTTCTCCTTTCTAATGTTTCGGGTTTCGGGTTTTATGATTCGTAATTCGTAATTCGTAATTCGTAATTCGTAATTCATAATTCATAATTCATAATACTAATAGGCAATCGCTTACTGTATATTTCTTATTTCCTTATAAGTTGCAGTAAAATACTGAAAACTTGAGATCATCAATCCCAGGCCGATCCCGATATAAATAACTGACAGGTAATTTTTTGGAATGGGCGAAAGCCTCAGACTGATACCCAGGCTGATCATGATCATCACCAAAAAATAACTTTGCCACGACATAAATGAGAAAATGCAAGGCTTCGGGATCATGGCTTTTATTCGGTCGAGGTTTTTTTTGGCCACCTTGTTGAACATAAACTTTTGTGTAAAAAATGAGAGCAACATACCCAGCCCAATACAAATCAGGCAGAACAAATCAAAATCAGCTTTGATCCATTGGTAAGCAAAAGTGTTTAGAAAAACGCCCACTCCAAGCCACATCATGCCTGATACGAGCATGAGAATGTATTTTGGAGCAGCCGGTTTTAATAAATTGAGCAATTTTCTTTTTTGCTTCATAAATTCGAATTTACTGATTTTTGGTAATCAGTTCAACAATATCCCGGGCCTGCTTTACACGATCTGCAATTCCCACACCGTTTCTGATGCTTCCTGCCAGAAATAAACCTGGGTGTTTATTTTCAATATCATCGATGGATTGCAAACGTTCTTTCGAATCGGCACCGTATTGTGCAATAGCGTATTCATAATGCGTGCTAATAAAAAGATCAGGATTGAATTGATCAACACCCATCATTGATTTAAATTCGTTTGCCATCAATTTTCGTAATTCTTCATGATCCAGTTCAGCCAGTTTTTCCTTTCGGGTACCACCAACAAAAATAGTCAATAATGCACCATCTTTTGGAGCCCTGTTCTTAAACAAGGTCGACATAAACAAAACACCGAGTATATCTCTGTTCTCTCTGAATGGAACCAGCCCGCCAAAAGCATTCAGTTTAATGCCTTTCCATTTTTTAAATCCGATGGTTAGTTCGGTAACTTTTGCGTATTTCAGTTGCGACACTGGTTCCAGGATTCTTTCGTCAATAAATGGCAGGAGGCTGCTGAGTCCATGTGCATTAATTGTTGAGATAACATCCGTAAAACCATTCAAACTATTTGAATTATAATGGATGTTGTAGCCGGGATCGGAATATTCAACAGATAGTTGGGTGCAATTTTTAATGATATTTTCTTCACCGATATTTTTAACCAGTGCGCGTGTAATTTGCTCCAGTCCACCTTCGGCAGAAAATATTTCGCGGGTCGCCTTTTGATCCCTGTCTGATTTTGGTTCTTTTCTCTTTTTTATGGTACCCCCTATAAAACTGCCATATTTTTGTTCCAGATTGTACAGTTTTGGCAGCGCATATTTAGGTACAATATATTCAGGGTCACCTGCATAAATTCCCAGGATAAAAGGATCGATGGCATAGTTTAAAAAACTTTTACCCATCCGGCGACGAACCAGTCCGGCCAATGATTCATGGGGGTTGGTTCCCCGCTTTCTAAATGGTTCGCCCAATATCCTGAATTTATCATACAGGCTGAATAGGGGCGTAGTTACAGCTGAAACCGGCCCGGAAGGCAAAGCATGCCATTTGTTTTTTTTCCAGATCAGTCGCCGGGCCGAAGAATGGTCAGCTAATTCTATTTTACAATCCTCTTTGATTTCTTCGAAAAGTTCCGCCATCTCCGCATTTCCCAATACTCCGCTGTTAGGTCCTGTTTCATACAAAAAGTCTCCATCGTTTACAGTCCGGATCACACCTCCAAGATGTTCGCTTTTTTCGAATACCTTAAATTTAAGCCCGGCTTTTTTTAAATAATAAGCGGCTGTCAGTCCTGTTATTCCTCCACCTATGATTGCAATATTTCTGTCTGTTATATTCATATTATAGTGCTTTTGAAAAGTTTTTGTCTGTGTTTTGCATTTTTGGATCGAAAGCTGCGGCAATATTTCGGATAAAAAATTTACCGGTTTCTGTGATAGAAACTTCTCTGCCCTCAAATTCAATTAAGCCTTCATTTTTAAATTCATGAAGTTGATTTCTGAGTTCTGCATTAAAGTTTGGTATTTGATCGGCCGGCATTTTAAATCGGTCAGAAATTTTGTCAAAAGATAAATAAAGATTGCACATTAGTTCATTAATGATTTCACGTGTCACTTTTTCATCATTTGATAGGAAATAGGCCTTTTCGATTGCGAAATTTCCCGTTTCGATACTCTTTTTGTAGGTCGTAATGTCTTTTGTGCTTTGCAGGTATGCATTTTCCAATTGACTGATTCCGCTGATACCCAGGGCGTAAACCTGTCCGGTGGTTTCGCGTGTGCAATAGCCCTGGAAATTTCGGTGTAAAGTTTTTGATTGCAAGGCGATGTACAATTCATCTGAAGCTTTTGCAAAATGATCGAGGCCGATGGCGTGATACGCTTTTGATGTCAAAAGTTTATAAGCTGTTTCGAAAAGCTTAACCTTCTGATCTGCGGTGGGGAGTTGGTATTTTTCAAGTTGTTTTTGCGCACTTTTAACCCAGGGAACATGCGCGTATGAAAAAGTAACCAGTCGGTCGGGCGAAATCTCTATGGCTTTCTTAATGGTTTTTTCAAAACTTTTAGTGGTCTGATAAGGAAGCCCGTAAATAAAATCCAGATTTACGGCTATATTTCTGTTTTTGAGATAATGTGTAAGTTCCGGGATCGGAATAACCGAATGATTCCTGTTGATGGCTTTCATTACTTTATCATTAAAATCCTGAACACCTAAGCTTAAACGGTTGAATTTTAATGAAATTAAGCGATCGATATATTCATAAGTTAAATGCCATGGGTGGCACTCGATGGCGATTTCGGCATTATTGATAAAATCAAAATTTTCATACAACAGGCCCATGATCGATTCAATATCTTTGATCGGGAGATAGTTTGGTGTTCCTCCGCCCCAGTGCACCTGAGAAATTTTGCGATTTGGATCTAATTTTGATTTTAAAAGAATGATCTCTTTTTTAAGGGTTTCAATATAAGATTCAATCAATGGCAAATCTCTGCTGATTACGGTATTGCAACCACAATAAAAGCAAAGTTTGCTGCAAAAAGGAATATGGATGTAGAGTGAAATGTTCTGCGGCTGCCCGGTATTGGATGTTTGAATAGCCGCTTCAACATCCGAATTCTTAAATTCCTCATGAAAATAATTTGCAGGAGGATAACTCGTATATCTGGGAGTTGCTACATTGTATTTATCAAGCAATTTTTTTGGAATGTTCATCTTTGTTGTTCATTAATATATTTTCTTCATAATATCTTTCTTCAAAAAGCGCGGAAACAGATGCCAGTATCAGCAGGCTTACAATAAATTCAACCCGGAAAAGGCCTTTATAGCCAATTAGTTGAGCGGCTTTCCCACTAAAAACGGCCACTAATAAGCTGCTTAAATGAACGATTACAATTTGAATGGTAAAGTCTGTTCCTTCTCTTCCCGTTCTCACATTGTCCATCGACATGGTATAAATAATAACCGTTGACATCCCGTATGCCGACCAAATCAGGGCAATTCCTAAAATAATTTGTAATTTGGAAGGTGTGATGTAACTCATCCAGCAAAAATAGGTGGCTGCCATTAATGCGATGGTTGAAAATAAAATCACACTTCTTCGCTTACCCAATTTCGTGATTAAATATCCGGCTGCGAGCGAAAATGCGGAACCAAATGCGGCACCATGAATTCCGGATAAAATACCGATCTCTTTGATGTTAAATCCCAGGTCAACCAGCCAGGGTTTAATCATGGTAAGGATTCCAATGATACCGGAATTAAATATGGCCAGTAGAATAACCCGTTTGTATATTTTTTTTTGTTTAAAGAAAAGGCCGATATCTTTAAGTGTGATCGGATTCGATTTTTTGGGTTTTTCAACTTCATGTGCTTTGTATAAATAAAGGGGTAAAAGCGCAAGCAGCACAAAACCAGCCAGGCACATTAGTAAATATTGCCAGCCCCAATAATGATAAATAATCAGAAGGAAGCCGCTTCCGGTGAGTGCACCTAAAAAACTTCCGGCAGATTGCATGCTGTTGCCAATGCTACGTTCTTCTTTTTTGAGAATTAAAATTGCGAAGGCATCCGTAGCAATATCCTGCGTGGCAGATGCCGTGAAAGCAATGAGCATTAAAGCCACGATTGTTGTAAAATTTACATCCAGTCGTAAAAATCCAATACCAAATATGATGATGGCATAAAAAATTTCAGACAGAAAGATCCAATGCTTGTATTTTTTGACATTACCTGCAGTTCTGTCGACAATAGGTGCCCAGATAAATTTTAAAATCCAGGGCAGCTTTATCAATTGAATCAAACCGATGGATGTCAGCGAATAATTCTCAGTACGCATGATAACAGGCATCACCGTTGAGAAAAAGCTCATTGGGATGGATTGAGCCAGGTATAAATTGAGCAGTGTAAAATATTTACCGCCGGAAGCTTTTATCATCGTCTCAGAAATTTATTTTTGCAAAAACACCAATCTGTGCAGGTTTGCCAAGTTGAACATAAGATTTTCCCATCGAAGTGAAATAGAATGCATTATATTCTGCATTAAAAATGTTTTTGCCCCAGAACCCAAATTCAACCGCATTAGCAGTGAATGAGATTTTGGTGTTTGTAAGACCGTAAGAATTCTGGAAGGCGGTATTTTCTTCATCCCAGTATATTTTACCCATATGTTGATAGCTCAAATTAATATTTGCTTTTTGGATAAAAGAACCATTGATGTCAAAACCGAAATCCGTACCTATGCCAAAAGTAATTATTGGGACCGTTGGAATGAGATTATTGCTTAGATCTTCATCGGCGGTATTGATATACTCAATAAATTTTGCATCGGTATAACCAAAACTTGTCCATATTTGCCAGTTGTTTGTAATGGTTGCATTGGCTTCAAATTCAATACCCTGGCTCTTTGATTTGCCCGCGTTTTTTGTCATTGAACCCTGGCCACTGGGCACAGGCCTCGCCACCTGCTGATTGCTGATATCAATATGAAAAAGGCTCAAATTGGTTGTAAGCTGTTTGTTGAACCAACTCGATTTAATGCCGAATTCATAGTTCCAACTGTTTTCCGGACCATAGATTCGGTCTTCATCGCTTTCGAAGGTATAGTTGAATCCGCCTGCTTTAAAGCCTTTTGTACTTGTAAAAAAAGCGGTGAAATAATCGCAGGGTACATAGGCGAGCGATAATTTAGGTGTAATTTGATCAAATTTTAAATCGCTGTTAAAACCAGGTTGATCTGTTACATCTCCGTCTTTGGTAATTGAATAGGTGTAATCCAGATCGGCTGATTCAATATCCATACGCAATCCAGCTGTTAAATTGAACTTGCCCAGTGGAACCGTCGATTGTCCATATAATGCAAATCCGGTTGTAGGTAAATCATATGTTTTTAGGTAAGAATAGCTTTGGTAGGGCCAGTTGCGCGCACGTATAAAATCATCACCATAAGTAACATTAACTCCTTTGTCTGTCATTTGCTTAAAAAACATGGTGCCAAACAACCAGCTTATTTTTGATTCTCTTTTAGAATGAATATTCGCTTCCTGGTAAATGGTATGATGAGTCCGGTTCTGATCGATAAAATACAGATTGGCTGGAGAAAAATCCTGGTCAATAAAGAAAAAATCTTTCATAAACTGGTATCCTGTTGATGAATTGAAAACGAACCAATTGCCGATATATTCAATATTCAGTCCCACTGATAATTGATCGCGATCATATGAACTTTCTTTATTATAATTGATCTCATTGGCAGTTTGGGTGTCGATATTGTAAGTTGCATATGGATATCCCAATTGGTTGTTTCTTTCAAAATCAACAGAAAGTGTCGCCTTAAAATCATTGTTCGGTCGGTAGGCCAGTTTTAATCTTCCGGCGTAAGTGTCAAAGGCATCTGCTTTTTTACGGGTAAATTGATTGGTGAAAAATCCATCTCCGTGCGCATATGCCAGGTTAAAGACTGAATAGAACCTGGAACTTATTGGCTGGTTTATATGTAGTATCGTTTTTGACTGGTTATAATTCCCATATTCAGATCGGATTGAGCCCCTAAATAAGGCTTTGGGATCCTGAGTATAAACTTTAATGAGCCCGCCCATGGTATTTCTTCCGTATAAAGTGCCCTGCGGCCCTCTTAAAATTTCAATTTTGGCAACATCGAAAAATTCAAAATTAAACGAACCTTTTTCGAGATATGGGATATTATCAACATATAAACCAACAGAAGGCTGAACATCCCGCCTTAATCCCATTCCGCGCGAATATACCGGAGGTGACATTTTTGAACCATAATCCAGAACAAAAAAGTTGGGGATCCGGGCACTTAAATCGGCCATGGTTCCAATATTTTCCTGCTCTAATTTTTTGGCCGGTATAAAGGAAACTGCAATGGGGGTTTCCTGTAGTTTTGTAGTCACTTTTTCTGCCTGAATGGTAATTTCTTCAAGGATTATTTGTGTTGGTGTAGATTTATAAACGGTATCAATTTTTTGTGCGCAAACATATGCAGGTGATAGTAAGATCAGTATGAGGATTATATAAATATTTTTCATCTTAATTAGTATAATAGAGTTAATAACATTGTATGTTGTTGTGTTAATTATAACAACATCCTAATATCGCCTAAGGATTTATCCCCGGGTTTTTAGTTCAGTTAAAAAGGTGTAAAAAATTATAAACGCTAAATTTAGCAGGAAGGTGGGGGCCTGTTATAACTAGCCTGGGCAAACTGAAATGAATAAGCAAACTTAAAACTACGAAATTTTAGCGGCTTATCAGCTTCAGATTCAACAGATGAAAGATCGTTGTCGTTTTCGGCAACAATATAAGCAGTGTTAAAATAATGAATTAGGTTCGTATTTACCGTTTGATCAGAAAATTGTTCAGCTAACTCAATGCTGAATTCTTTTTGTTGATCAATATGTTGTGTCTCAATTGTGGGTTGGCCGATATTAAAAAACAGAAACAATAGATATAGACCGGAAGAAATTCCCGAAGAAATAAGGATAAAAGGCAGTTGCATATTTATGAGTCCGTCGGCAAACATTCTATCTTCTTTTGGGGTTTTTAGGGAACCATCCCTTTTTAACCCTGTTTTCCTGTTCTATAATTTCATTAATGCCCCAAAGGTAATTAAAAGCAACAATAGCTACGACGGTGGAAAGTATGATATTTATCAATAAAAATGAGATAATTATTCCCATAATTCCGATTACCAGAAATGCGATCCAAAGTTTTTTTGTGAAATAGTACTCTCCAACTATACACGAATATCGTGCAAACATAATGATGAGAAAGGATGCCAGTCCGACAATAATTCCAATGAGGTTTATCGTATGTCCGAAAAGTTCAAGGTGCATTTTATTTTAATTATGAATTAAATAATAAGTATTATCAAAAAACAATAATCAATAATCATTTCTTTTCGGGTTTCTTTTTGCACTGCCTTTCAATACCCGTTCATGTTGTTTAAAAATTTCGATGGTGCTCCACATGCATGCGAATCCCAACACACCGAAAACAACAGATAAAATGTCGTTAAAAAAAACAGAAAGCACTATAAAAATAATTCCCGGGAAAAACAGCATCCACCAGCTTTTCCTGCCCAGGTAATATTCCATTTTAATAACCACCGGATGAAATAACCCAATGGTAAAAAAGGCGAATAAGCCAAGCAAAGGTCCTAAATAATTAATATGTTCCATTTCGGTAATGATTTACTGATTTGCAAAAGTAGAAATTTAATCGTTAAACCCAAATATAGAACTAATCGTACTTCTCGAATTCGCTTGAAGTACAATTGTGTTAAGTTCGATCTGATGTTTGGGACATCGAGGGCAGCCGAGATGTCCTTTTTATTTTAAGCCATACTTCTCGGCTTCGCTCGAAGTATAATTGTGATAAGTTTGATCTGATGTTTGGGACATCGACCGCAGCCGAGATGTCCTATTTTTTAGCTGTACTTCTCGACTTCGCTCGAAGTACGATTGAGATAAGTTCGATCTTATGTTTGGGACATCGAGCGCAGCCGAGGTGTCCTATTTTTAAGCCGTACTTCTCGGCTTCGCTCGAAGTACGATTGAGATAAGTTCGATCTTATGTTTGGGACATCGAGCGCAGCCGAGGTGTCCTATTTTTAAGCCGTACTTCTCGGCTTCGCTCGAAGTACGATTGAGATAAGTTCGATCTTATGTTTGGGACATCGAGCGCAGCCGAGGTGTCCTATTTTTAAGCCGTACTTCTCGGCTTCGCTCGAAGTACGATTGAGATAAGTTCGATCTTATGTTTGGGACATCGAGCGCAGCCGAGATGTCCTGTTTAGAACGAGCACAGCCGAATTGGACTTTTCAATGAGGTTGCTCATTTCTTCATAAAATTCTTAAAGTGACTGTAGTTTTGACATTCCGATAACTGATGAAGCTTATTAATGTTACCTGAAATTAATGCTTCTTTCTTTTTGTGGCTCCATCCTTGGATTTGTTTCTCCCGGTAAAAAGCCTGATCGATTCTTTGAAAAACTTCATAATATACAAGTTCAACAGGAAGGTGTTTTCGAGTGAAATTTGCCCCCATGCCGGCTTGGTGCTGTTTCACTCTGTATTCCAGATATTTTGTACTGCCTGTATAATAGGCTCCATTTGAACAACGAAGTATATACATATAACCTTTTCTCATGTTGTTTAATACAATTTTGTTGAAAATGTCGCATATTTTATAAGAAATGATATAAAAAAGATACTTCTCGGCTTCGCTCGAAGTACGATTGTTTTAATTTCGTTATGATATGTGGGACATCGAGCGCAGCCGAGATGTCCTATTTTTAAGCCGTACTTCTCGGCTTCGCTCGTAGTACAATTGTTTTAATTTCATTATGATATGTGGGACATCGAGCGCAGCCGAGATGTCCTGATTCAAATGAGCGCAGCCGAGATGTCCTATTTTTAAGCTGTACTTCTCGGCTTCGCTCGAAGTACAATTGTGATAAGTTCGATCTGATGTTGGGGACATCGAGCGCAGCCGAGATGTCCTGATTCAAAAGAGCGCAGCCGAGATGTCCTGATTCAAAAGAGCGCGGTTGGGATGGACAGATTTGTTGTAAAAAAAAAGCCCCCGGATTCCGGGGGCTTTTGTGTGTTACGTATATTCTGTTTCTAGAACGCGATACCTAATTTAAGCATAGGTAGCGTAAAGAAAGAAAACGTGCTTTGATCCGCTCTGGCTAATTCCATACCTTCACCAGGAGCAATTTGAGTCATTGAATAGAAGTAGTTTACTGCATGGATTGAACCTCCAAGGAATAAACCTTCTGTTAAATAATACTCAAATCCCATTGGCACTGCGAATCCCCAAGAAATAAATTCTGCTCTTGATTTGCCACGCATTTGTGATGCACTAATTTGTGGGTCATCTCCAGCAATAACCAGAGGATATTCAAATTGATAACCTCCATGATTGTAGATTACACTGAATCCCAGGTAAGGTAATAATTTCTTGTTTGGCAGGTCGAAATAATGGCTAACTCCAACTTCTGCAACCCAATCAAAAGATGTTTGGAAGGGTACAGAATTAATATTTGGAATAATATATCCACCAGCACCAGAGTCATAGACTCCCTGAATGTAATCCTGTGTAGGATTACCTTTCAGGATACCAAGACCTGATATGTTCAAACTCCATAAGGGTTTAAACATCCAGCGGAATTCCATTCCAATCATATTTGAAGCAGCATTATAATCCATATCAATGCCATAAATGTAAGGTACTACAGGTTGTACACTAGAACTATAAGAACCCGGGCTCAATCGGTTTTCATATGAAAAGCTATTGCCGAAGTTTATACTAAACTTGTATTTAACGCAATTTGCTGTTTCATTGTTACTAAAATCGCCCGATAGGTTCTCCTGAGCACCTACTAATGTTACAACCCCTAATACCAAAACTAATATTAGAAATATTTTTTTCATATTAAAAGGTTTTATAAACATTTGTAGTTGCTTAATTTGCTAATGCTTCGTCCAGTAATGCTTTCCAGTAGTTAACTGCATTTTGTGCAGCTGCCAGTTCAGCTTGTAACTGAGCTAAATCATTCATGAATTTATCATAGTTGATTTTGCCAGCAATGTAATCTAGTTCAGCTTGGTCAATTGCATCTTGAGCATCATCGATGTCATCTTGTGCATCGGCCATAGCAGCGGTAAATTGAACATCCAAATAATTTTGGTTGAAATCATCAACATCACCCCAAGCAGTAAGGATAGCCTGTACAATGGCTAATCTTTCGTCAGCAGCATCCCATAAATCTTCAAGATCTGTGTAAGGCTCACGAGCTTCGTCATAAACAGCTTTAGCGGCAAGATATAGAGCTTTAGTTTCAGCAACTGCATCAGTAGCATCATCGATAGCGGCTTGCAGTTCATCTAAGAATGCGTACCAGTAATCATCTTTGTACTCTTCGTAATCGGCACGTAATGATTCTTTATAATCAGAAACTGCATCTCTCCATGCAACCATTTCTTCGATATACGACTGCCAGTGCAGGTACTCGGAGTATAGGTCAGGAAGGTCAAGTTCAGCTTGTGCAATATCAGCTAAACGAATAACGATAAGAGCTTCTACGTCATCAATCAGATCTTCGTACATATCAATATTGTCTTCCAGATCACCAATTGCAGCTTCGTAACCAGGTACATCTGCATTGTAGTCAGCAAGTGCATCGGTAAATGCATCAGCAGCATCAGTTGAGTCATCAACTAAGTCAGGAATGGTTGTGATTTCAGCAACGGTAATTTGTGCTTCCAATAAAGTACTGTCGGCAGCATTTTGAGTGATAAGCGCAAATAAAGCCGGGTCACCATCATTCGGACCACCGTTGGTATAACGGTCTCTTTGGTCAGTCAATGAGTCAGTTACCACGAGTAATTCAGCATGCCAGTCAGCAGTGTCCTGACGGGCGTCAGCAAGTTCGTCAATTGCATCTTCCCATGCGTTGAAAGCATCGGCTGTGTCGTCAACATACATTTGGATGGTGTCTTCGTACAAAGCAATTGAATCTTCAGCACCTGCAATCAGGTCTTCCAAATCAGCAATGTCTTCATCAAGGTCATCAGTTCCGTTTGCAATTAACTCAACGGCATCGTTCCATGCGGTATAAGAAGCCAAAGTATCATCATAAATTTCTTGTAATGAATCTTCAACAAATTCCAATGAATCAATAGCATCTTGCCAGAAATCCGGTAATGGGAAAATAGCTTCTGCATTGGCGAGGTCAGCTTTTGCGTCAGCCAAGTCATCTTTTGCATCATTGTAATCATCTAATGCGTCTAACATGTCTTCTTCTTCGGCATCAGCATCATGCTCGATTTCAGCCATTTGAGCTGTCAATGTCAGTTTTTCATTTCCCAATTGGGTTTCTTCGTCTTCGAGTTCAGCAATTCTTGCCAAAGCAGCGTCAACATTGCCCAATAAAGAAACTGCAAGTGCATATTCAGCTTCGAGAGCATCCATAGCAGCGTTAGCAGCAGCAAGATCAGCAAGCAGGTCGTCCATATAATTCATGGTACCGTTTGCAAGGTCAAGATCCAAAGCAGCCATTGCGGCCATTTTGTCAACGATGTCATTTTGAAGACCTAATACGTCATTCAATGCATCAATGTACTCTTGTAAATAAGCGGCAACATCATCATCTAAATCTTCCTGCATTTGTCTTTGCAGATCAGCGATTTCTTTTTCCATTTCTTTTGCAATGGAATCAAGTTCAAGCGCCCAGATAGCCATGTCATTGGCAAGTTCAGCACGGATTTCTTCCGCTTTTGCTGCAAGGCTGTCAGCCTCTGCTAATCTGTAAGCAGCATCAGCTTGCTCTACAGCAGCTTGAGCCTGCAAGAATGCAGCATTGGCATTTGCCAGGGTAACTTCTGCGGTAGCCTTAGCATTAAGCAGCGCAGCATAAGCAGCGCGTACCTGTTCGATACCCGGGCTTACTTCATTTTTCATACAGCTGGTAAGAACCAAAACTGATGCGAAAAATGCGATCAATGTAATTTTAATTTTCATGAGTTTTTGTGTTTAATTAAACAAATGATTAATAAATATGGTTAATAAATAAAGAAATTCCCTTTTTTGTGTTTGGCGAATTTCACGAATTAGTAACAAATATACCATTTTCAATGATCATAAAGAAATTAGTGCAAATACTAATAGGAGAAATAGAAAATCCCCTATCTGGATATACTATTTAATAAATTGATAATCAGGCTGTAAAAATAAAATATTTTATTGTAACCTAAAATGCTAAAAATGCGTATATTTGGCATAAAAATGAGGTTTTAGCGATTCGGGAATATTTTCTTCCCCTAATTGTTTGAGCATTATTTCAAATAAACAAAGAATTTTTAAAAACACTGCTATTATTATGTTTCAGGCGCAGGCGAAAGATCGAATATACAAAATTTTTTATCATAAAATGCAGGATATAAAACATATTATGCCCAACATTACATCATTGCAAAATATGAACAATGTATTGTTGAAAAGTATGCTTGTATTAATGCTGTTTTTGTCGTCGTATGTAGCTAAAGCACAGATAGAAACACCTCTTTTTCTCGACCGGCACGCAAAACAATTTCTGGAAGATACCTTTATTTTGGGCTATCTCAAATCGAATAATACCTTCTATATTTTAACTAAAACAGAGTATTGGGAACTTAAATTAGTGAGCGAACGAAACTGGGTAAAAAGCTATTATTTAAAAAATGATTTGTTGCTGGAAGGCGAAATTGAAGATTTGACGTGGGTTTCGAACGATAGCTCGGTATATTTGGTAGCAGAAGGAGGCGGATATATTTACGAATTTACCGGGAATTCAATCGTGAGGTTGGAAAATTCCTTCGATCAACGATCAAATTCGGCTTCCACCTATTTTATATATCACAACAGTATTTTTAATTTCAGCGGTTACGGATTTTGGCAATATCCTTCCTTTATTTCAAAATATGATTTACTGACTCAAAAACTGTTGGCGTATCTCCCTCGTGAAGGGACACTTGTTCCTCCGTCCCATGTCAGGTCCTTATCATCTTTTGATGAAGATGATAAAGCACTTTATGTTTGGGGAGGGGCTAAGATTGCCTATACAAATTCAGTTTCCAGTATAATCAATAATACAAATGAGCTTTGGCGTTTGGATATTGAAGCAAAAAGATGGAGCAGGGAAGGAAGGGTGAATATGCCTGCCACTTTCTCTGATAATAAAAATACCGACAAGTTTATTTCATTTAAGTCGAAGGAAAAGCTGTTTTGTATTGTAAATGCGAAGCTTTTTGAATTTGACATAAAGAATAATAAAATATTTACATATAAGATCAGTGAAGAATTTGACTTAAAAGTGGATGCTAATATTCAACCTGCTTACAGCGAAGATGCAAAGGTTTTATTGCTTTCAGCGGAACCGTTTCCAAACCAGAATTTAAGAAGGGTGCAGTTTGTGAGTTTGTCCAATTATAAATCGGAATTGGTTTCTGAAACAAAATTGATAAAAACCCATTTTAAAACCATACTTAAGATAAGCATTTTGGTGCTGTTTATACTGGGCCTTATCTACCTCCTGTATTACCTGTACCACAATTATTATATATACTACAATAAACTGATTGTTTTCCGCTCAACAAAATCCATAAAATTTAATAATAAGTTAATTAAGGTTTTGGATACGGAAGAGTCGGAGCTTCTGTTTTGGATCGCACAGAGTGATGGATTTGTTACAACCAATTACATCATGGACAGGCCCTCCGACGGATCGCAGAATTATGAGAGCCTGAAGAAACGTAAACTGAATACGATGAAGTCGATTGAAGTTAAACTCGGGGCCTTGTCGCAAGTGAAAAAGAATGTATTTATTGAGCGCAAATCGTCAGAAGATTTGCGACTTAAAGAATATAAGCTGAATACAGATTGGATTGTTTTAAGGGATTAATGATTTGAAGATAAAAGGTAAAAGGTAAAAGGTAAAAGGTAAAAGGTAAAAGGTAAAAGGTAAAAGATAAAAGATAAAAGATAAAAGATAAAAGATAAAAGGTAAAAGATAAAAGGTAAAAGGTAAAAGGTAAAAGATAAAAGATAAAAGATAAAAGGTAAAAGATAAAAGATAAAAGATAAAAGATAAAAGATAAATTTACATCTAAAGTTAAGGTCTAACGTCTAATGTCTAATGTCTAATGTCTTGATTAATTATTTACCAACACACTTTGTTTAAAATAAACCAAGCCAATAATTAAGAAATAAAGTGATTATTATTTTGATTTCAGGCTTCCGGTTTTAAATGAATATAATCGCTGAACAAAATAGCTGTATGTAACAACGATGAAGGTAGTCAGTATTTTTGAGAGCGTTGCATACAGCCCAAATCCTTCAACAAAAAGTTTTAGTAGTAAATAATTCAAAAAAATAGCCCCGATCACGGTAACTCCATACCTGAACAGTTGAATTCTTCCCTGGATCAGTGAAGAGGTAAAGGTGATATATTTTGCCAGTAAAAAACCACTGGTAAAGGTAATCGGGAAAACGATCAGAAAGGCGGCAATATGCGGGCTGATCGCTACGAATCCCAAATCAAGGATTTGTTTATCAAGTATAAAACGGTAAAAGATAAAATACAAAAAGATATCAAAAACCGTATTCGCCCCACCCGTAGCAGCATATCTGAAAGTTTCGAGCGGAATATACCTGGCAAAAGGAGTATAAAAAAAATCGATCAGGCTGATAATTTTCTTTCGACAATAATGTAAGGCTTGCATCAATAATATTGTTGATTCTAAAAATTGGGAAAACGAAAATACGATAATAATTAGAATATCGAAGAAAAAAAAGGGCAACATCCCACAAAAAGGATGTCGCCCCAGATAACAAGACTGATCTGTTATTTAATTACCATAGCCCGGATTTTGTACAATATTCGGGTTTACATCTGTTTCATATCTGCCGATGGCCAAAATGAAGCGATCGTTGGGATAAGCAATTTCGCAAACATTAGAGGTGCAATCGGTTCTGTAGACACCCATTTTGTTTCTTGTCAAATCGAATAGGCGGTGACCCTCGAAACAAAGCTCCATTCTTCTTTGAAGCAATATTTCATTTAAGAGTGCAGTTCCGGTGGCTGTTACGTTTGCAGCAGAAGACAATCCGCGTTTTTTGATCAGGCTGACATCAGCTTGAGCTGCGGAGGTATTGTTAAGATGATAATTGGCTTCGGCTCGGTTCAGAATAACTTCAGCCAAGCGGATCACAGGAGTGTTGTCTTCTCCCAAAACATTGCTGTATTTTGCAACCCTTTGTGAAGCATAGTCACCAGCTAATCCGGCGTCATAGCTAAACATACTAAGCCTGGCATCCCCGGCAGGTATTAAATTGATCAAATCCTTCGAAGGAAGATAATCACCGTATCCGGTCTTAAGGTACATTCCGCCCAGGGCATCTGTTCCTCTTCTGTCAGTCGGGTTCATATCAATTTCAAAAATGGTTTCGCTGGAATGATCTCCGCTAAAAATGGTCGTGTAATTGGCACCATCAACCAGGGTAAATTCTCCGCTATTGATCACATCACCTGCAGCAGAAGCTGCATTTGTCCAATCTTCTTTATAAAGATATACCCTTGACAATAAGGCTTTCACTGCATTTTTGGTCAGTATAAACGAATTGTTGTCATCAGCAATCAGTCCGAGTGCAGCGTTGAAGTCGGCAATCACCTGATCATAAACCTGCTTAACGGTATTACGTGCCGGTTTTTGGAAAGGGTCAACTTCCATCACAATTGGAACACCCAGATGGGAGGCATCTGCGGTATATGTATAATGTTGTGCATAGGTTTTAACAAGGTCGAAATGTGCCAGGGCACGCATTGCATATGCTTGTCCTTTTACATTATTGTAACTCGCCTGTGCAGTAGCCGGCACATCTATCTCGGTTGTAATAATTCGGTTACAACGGTCGATGACGGCATAAGCCTGCGCCCATATATTTCCCGACAAATTGTTATTGTCGTTGGGAGATCCGGCATAAGCTGCCCAGTCGGCAGCACGGTTTGCGCTTGCATTTTGTTTAACATCATCGCTCATGATGTCGCTAACAAGTACAAAATACCTTCCGTAATAGTTTGAGCTTGATAGTCCGTCGTAACCTCCTATGATAGCGGCATTAAAATCACCAATGGTGGTTAGAGCCTGGTTGGTCGATACCGACTGTTGTGGTTGCAGTTCAAGGAAATCTTTTGAACATGATACCGTGAAAAGCACGATAAGCAGCACGATCAAGGGAGATTTTCCTGATATTTTATTTATAATTTTTTTCATGTGTTTATTTTTTTATAATTTATTAAATCGGTCACATAGCTTGTCCCGATAAATCGGGAGAATACACCATGAAATCATCTTTCCTGCTTTGAGTGAAGTTAAATTTTTCATGGCTGATTCATTAAACATTTTAAATGACATATCATTATTTAAAACCCTACGTTCACACCGAAAGTAATTGTTTTGATTTTTGGGGTTAATCCGTCAACGATTCCATCTACTCCGGTTTCAGGGTCAAGATGTAAATTTTCATGATCTCTTGTCCATGTTAGCAGATTCGTTCCTTTTGCATATATTTTTAAAGATGCAATGTCGAGTTTTTTGATGATCGAAGCAGGAAATGTATAAGAAAAAGTGATATCCCGTAATCGGACATAGGTCGCATCATATAAAGCACGTGTTGAGTTTTTGGAATTGCTTAAAGTGGTGTTTCCCCACACAAATTGCGGGTTCAGTGATTCTTCTCCCGGGGTTGTCCATCGGTTGTCATAGTTCCATTTATAGGTTGAGCGCGGGGTGTAACGACCGTCGCCATCCAATACAAATGAAGGATAATCATAGATGTATTTGTTCCATACAAATGCAATTTGGGCACTTAGAGTAAAGTTTTTATAGTTAACGGTTGTGTTCAGGCCTCCAAAAAAGTCGGGAGTGGCTGATTTACCGGTATAAAAACGCCCGGCATCGTTGAAATTTTCAGTGGTGGTGGTCATTGTTGAATCAACATACCACAGGCAGTGCCCATTTTGAGGATTTACACCAGCCCAGTGATACATATAGTATTCATAATAATCACGTCCTTCTTCCCTACGGAATCCATATGATGGTAAAATAGGTTCATCCAGTTTGGTTACTTTGTTTTTGAGGAAAGTGACATTAAAGCCAAGGTCCCAGTTAAAATCCTTTGATTTTATAATCTGTGCATTGGCTTCGATTTCGAGTCCCGTATTTTGCATATCTCCAACATTTTGTAGGTTAGCATCGAAACCTGTGGTTAATGATAAAGGACGATCGAGTAAAAGATCGGTGTTTTTCCTGTTGAAGTAAGTGATGGTTGCACTGATTTTGTCAAATGCAAAGAGGTCGATGCCGATGTCAAGTGTATTTTGACCTTCCCATGTTAAGAGTGGATTTCCAATATTTGATGGAGCTGATCCGGGAATTCCTGCATAATCGTATCCAAAACCATATAAACTTAATGCATCAAAGTTTCCGATTCCGGCATTACCGGTAACACCGTAAGATGCACGCAGTTTTAAATCGTTCAGCCAACTGATGTTTGACATGAAATCTTCTTCAATAATTCTCCATGATGCTCCAATCGACCAGAAATTTCCCCATCGGTTATCAATACCAAAACGTGAAGAGCCATCACGACGAAAACTAAAGGTAGCATAGTATTTCCCTCCATAATTATAAGAGAATCTTGAGAACATGGAAACGAAACTGTATTCCGTTGCACTGCTAGTTGCCAGCGTTGGGTTGGCAGCATTTGCCAATGTTCTGAGTGTGGGATTTGGATATCCTTCTGCTGAAGCTTCCATGCTTCTTTGATCTGCTTTTTGTGTTTCATATCCAAGTATGGCATCAAAATTATGTTTGTCGCCAAAAAGTTTCGTATAGTTGAGGGTTTGGGTTCCGATCCAGTTTACATTATTAATATCACCTTCATTTGCCCGACCTGCCACTCGGCGTCCATCACCATAGCGGCCATTGTCGTATTCGAATTCGTGAATGTCGATGATATCAAAGCTCCAGGAGGATTTAAAAGTCAGATCCTCTCTGATTTTGTAGCTTGCAGAAAGATTATCAAGAATACGGGTTTGTTTCATCCATCGCTCATCTTCCAATAATTTACCAACAGGGTTCGCACCACCAATCATGAAACCTACGTGACCGGCATAGTATAAACCCTGATCATCAAATATTGGGACTGCAGCCGGTACCAAATATGCACCATAAATAGGGTTGTCAAAAGCAGTTCCGTCAGCAGCACCGCTAGAACTTGTTCTTGATACCGTAATATTATTTGTAATTGTTAATCTATCCGTGATTTCTGCTGATAAGTTTAATCGGGAGGAAAGACGTTTAAATTCTGTACCTACAAAAATTCCTTCCTGATCGAAATAAGAAGCGGATGCAAAATAGGTGATTCCGTTTCCGCCACCGCTCACATCTATATTGTACTGTTGTGTAACGCCAGTTCGCTCAATGGCATCAAGCCAGTTGGTATTTGCAGGTTCTGGATAATAATTGTCATATAATCCCTGGGCATAAGCCGCAGTTTTGCCGGCATTGGTATAACCTTCAATAAATAAGGTATGGTATTCTTGCTCGGTTAAGGGTTTGTGCAGGTTATTATAAGCAGGGTCTGAGAAACCCATGGAGGTGCTAAAATTAATTTTAGCTTTCCCGGTCTTACCACTTTTGGTTGTAATTAAAATTACACCATTTGCAGCTCTTGAACCATAAATGGCCGTAGCTGAGGCATCTTTTAAAATGGAAACACTGGCAATGTCGTTTGGGTTGATTGTTGACATAACATTTGAACTCAGACCGTCGTTACCATAATCAGTTACTGATAGCGAACCTGTTACCACTGGAATTCCATCGATAACATAAAGTGGTTCGCTGGAGGCGTTGATGGAACCAATTCCACGGATGCGAACTTCTGTATTGGCACCCGGTTGTCCGTCTGATGAATTCATCTGGAGCCCTACAACATTGCCCTGCAATGAACTTTCGAGAGAAGTCATGGGAACCATTTCGAATTTTTCGCTTCCAACCACTTCAACCGCACCTGTTAAAGCTTCCTTGGTCGAAGTACCGTAACCAATAACCACGACTTCTTCCAAACCGACGAGATCCAGTTCCATTGCAACATTAATCACTGAGTTTTGACCGATGGCCAGCGACTGCTTTTTAAAACCCACAAAGGAGAATTCGAGAACAGAATTGGCATTTGGTACCATAATTTGATAGGCACCATTAATGTCGGTTGTTACTCCGGTTGTTGTTCCTTTAACCAATACGGTCACGCCGGGAAGTGTTAAACCATCCTCGACACTGGTAACCACACCAGTTACAACTCTTCCCTGGGCAAATGAAATTTGCATGCCGAGGAAGAACAATAAAAAAATTGTTAATGTTCGTTTCATAGAATAATTTTTTGAATTAAATAAGATTTGTTTAATTGTTGTAATTCTTTAAGCTTTATCATAAAAGAATTACGATTTAATAAGATAAGATTAGGAAGGGGATCATTCATAGGCAATTCAAGTTGATAAATATTTGGGTTGATAGTTTCAATATTTGGCTAAAAAATACCGGTATATAATTTACAACAGAAAATAGGCGAAGTAAATAGCTTGGTTTCTAAATAATGACCCTAAAATGGATGTGCAATTTGGTTAATAACGTCATTCGTTTTTTACCAGGATATTATATTTAAGTTCATCCTGAATTTGTAAACACTTGTTAATTAATTAAATAATTAAATGTGCTAGATATGTTTGTGGGTTTTTTTAGTATGGAAATTGAACAGTAAAGTAGAAAAAACTGAGATTGGGCGGTTGATAATTATTTTAATTCTGTTAAAGAAATAACAGAAATGCTAAAAAGAATGAATAAAATTGATAAAAAATCTTATAATGTGAAAGTTGCTGAAATCCATAAATTATATAAATGGAAGGTAATTCATATAAATACTGATTAAAAAAAACCAGATTTGTGTTTGATATCGTAAAATATGAAGAACTAAAATAGCATTATCCGAAAATAAAAAAGCCGAAGTGCGATTACACTTCGGCTTTAATCATTCAATTGAACTTATAACAGTTTCCTACAAATCATTCTGAACCATATTCGGGTTAGAATCCATCTCTTTTTGAGGGATGAGCCATGTCCAGCGGCTATCTGTTGTTGGAGCTGTCATAACAGCAGCTAAAGATAATTTATGGTTAGAGTTGTTTCTGTCCAATGACAGGTTCAAACGTTTAAGATCCAACCAACGGAATCCTTCGCACCAAAGTTCAACACGGCGATGTGTCATGATTTCATCAATCAGGGCGGCACCCACTTTTATTGATTTTGTATATGCCGGATCCCTGGTGATTACAAGATCATACAATACCTGTGCAGCTGCAGCATCCTGTCCCAATCGGGCTTTTGCTTCGGCTTCGATCAGATACATTTCAGCGGCACGCATCAAAGGAACATCTACACGACTGTCTGCATTGTCAACCGCAATAAATTTTTGGCTGGTATATGGGTGTCGAGAGTGTGAGCTTAAAAGAACTACGCCTGGTTGAAGGTTTGGATGTGTTCCATCAGGGCTCCATAATCCTTTGCGAACATCGGTATCAGAAATTTTATTATACAAAAGACTGTTGATTGAATAGGGGTTACTCCTGATTGCAGAAGAACTCATATTCCTAGAACAATAGGCACCGTAGGCAGCCCATTTATCATTCTGGTCAACTGAAGTGATTTGGCTTGCCCAGATAAACTCGCTTATGTTTTGGCTTTCAATTCTGAATCCATTGGCATAAGTATCTCTGTCCATTAATGTATAATTGGCTTTAACTTCTGCAGCCAGTTGGGCAGCAAGTGCATAATTACCCATTTCAAGAGCAACACGTGCTTTGATCCCTTTGGCAACATCAACAGTCATATGCGATTTATTAGGAGCCGTAAAGCCGCCTAAGCGGGCAATGGCTGCATCCAGGTCGGCGAGTATGCCTGTATAAACCTCGGCAACGGTGTTTCTGGCCTGGCCTTCCGACAGGTTTTCTGTCATATAAGGAATTCCAAGATGTGTGTTTGCTCCACCTGGTTCATAACGTTTGGCATAAATACGTACAATGTTAAAATGTGACCATGCACGATAGATCAGCGCCTGACCGATAATGGCATCTTTATCAGCTTCCGGGCCAACTGCATCATCGCCCTGGTTGATCAAAATATTTGCATTGGATATTAGTTGATAGAACATCATCCAATTAAAATAATTGTAATAATGGGTCGGGTCAGCCTGTGCTTCCCAGCGGTAAATTTGACGATACCATTGCGATGCATTCTGAACCAGATCATCACCAGACATATCCATCTGGATCAGATAAGAACCGATTCCACCCAATCCTTGTTGTTCCCAACGGTAATACATTCTACGGTGAATCCCGTTGATGGATGCCCACATATTTGCTGTGGTGGAAGTAACCGCAGCAGCCGAAACGGCATCTGTCGGATAGGTTTCCAGGAAACTTTTCTCACAGGAGGTAAACATGATACCTGCTGTAAAGATTATGATAAAACTATAAAGTATTTTTTTCATATCTGTCAGAATTAAAATTTAACATTAAGACCTAATGTAATTACCCTTGAAGGGGTAAAAGCATTTGAAGTATTACCGGAGAATGCCTGCTGCATATTCATGCCTTTACGTGCATTGATGTAGAACAGGTTCTCACCACTGCAATATGCCCTTGCTGCAGAAATACCATATTTGTTAAGGAAACTTTTTGGTAAATTGTAAGAAACGGTAAATTGTTTCAATGCAAGGAAAGAAGCATCGGTTAAATATCGGTCAGAAGATCCACCTTCGAGGTCGGTACCATCGGTATCATCTATTCTTGGAATATCGGTGATGTCACCAGGATTTTTCCATCTGTTGAGCATATCCATGGATAAATTGCTTCCCCATGAATCAACATTCAACGTACTTGAATAGTTGAAGTCATTGATAAGACCACCAATCTGGTATGTAAACATGAATCTAAGTTCAAAATCCTTATAGTTAAAGGTGTTGGTAATGGCTCCCCAAACGTCCGGACGAGCGGTACCAGCATAGTGATATCTTGCATTGTTGTTGTGAGGGGTGATGGTATCGTTTCCGAGGATATATACATCCGGTCCGGTTACATCATCAGCACGGTACATGGCATCGCCATTATCCGGGTTAACCCCGATCCATTCTTTAAGCCAGAAATCGAACAAACCTTTACCAACTGTATATTTTTTGGTTCCGTCTATGATTTCTTCCTGTGGCAAGCGCGTGAATTTGTTCATATTGGTCGAGGCATTGAAGTTGATGTTCCAAGCAAAGTCGCTGTTTTTCATGACTTCATAGTTCAAAGAAAGCTCGAAACCTTTGTTCACCAATTTACCAATGTTTTTGTCAACACTTTCCATACCAAGAGAGTAAGGCAATGGTACTTCAAAGATCAAATCTTCAGAAGCTTTGTTATAATACTCAATGGTACCGAATAATTTGTTGAAAATTCCAAATTCGATGGCTACGTCAAATGCATTGTTTGATTCCCATACAAGGTCATAAGCAGGTAAGCTTGCCTGGTAGATACCGGCAGCGGTCTGGTTGTTCCAACCCAGATCGTACAAAGCCTGGTATGCATAGTATCCGATTCCCCGGTCAGTACCGGTTTGTCCGTAAGATGCTCTGAATTTCAACATTTGGATCCAGTCGATATCTGCAATAAAAGCTTCCTGGTCCATACGCCAGCTACCGCCTAATGACCAGAAATCTCCCCATCGGTTATCTTCGAAGAAACGTGAGGATCCATCACGACGAATGGATGCAGAAAGATAATATTTTCCGTCATAATCATAATTAACACGGCTAAAATAACTTTCGAGTTTATATTCATCAACCCTTCCGCCAACACCATTGATGTTCACATAGTTGTCAAGTTGAATATTTCCTTCCATTACCTGTGTGGTCATTGATCCGGTTAGCCTTTCATAATGCCAGTCGTAAGATTCGTGACCAAGCAGCGCACTGAAATTGTGTTTTCCAATGGTTTTATTGTAATTCAACAATTGGTTAAAATTCACGGTGGTCGTATTGGTATAAGTTCTGTATGAACGTCCGCCCGGGGCACCGTCACCAACAAACGGGTTGTTGACAAATGCATTGAAATACTGGCGTTGATCCCAGCTAACATTGGTTGTGAAAGTAAGATCTTTCATCAATTTAACATCAGCATAGGTTTTTCCGTTGATGGAAGTAATTTCATCCAAATCAGAATCCCAAAGAATCTCAGCTACGATATGCCTACCGGTACTTGCACCTGAAGGGCGACCATCTTGTATGTCAAATATCTTGTCGCCATTGTCGTCCAGGATGTAAGCACCTGTAGCAAGGTCATGCTGGTGAATTGCATAAATTGGGCCCATTTGCCTTGTAAACCGGATGGGGTTTACGTAAGTAGTAGAACTACTGGTTTGTGCAAAGTTTGTTTTGGTATTTGATGCTGAAATATTAAATCCGGTTTTGAACCAATCGGTTGCCTGGAAGTTTACATTGGCACGTCCTGAAAAACGTTTGAAATCTGATTCCAGGATCCATCCTTCTTCGTTCAAATAACTCATAGATACAAAATAGTCGGCTTTTTTTGAACCCCCTGAATATGAAAGATCATAATTGTCGCGGGTACCTGGTTTTTCAATAGCTCCGAGCCAGTCAAGGTCGTCGGGCCATAGTAAACGTGCACTTGAATTCAATTGTCCGTCGAGTCCAACTGTATTGTCAGCAGGAGTTGTATAAGGATTGATTCGCAAGTGTGAACTGTTGAACAAGCCTGCACTGGCAGCAGCATTGGCATCGGCCAATGAATAACCATTGCTCAATAAGCCGTTCCTGTATGCTTCCCACATGGTTTCAACATAATCTTCTGGGCCCATCATATCATATTCGGGCTGTGACCTGTTTACAAAACCGTGTGATATATCAACGGTAAGTTGTCCGGCTCCAATACGTCCTTTTTTAGTGGTGATCATTACAACACCATTGGCGGCCCTGTTACCATAAAGTGCGGTTGAAGCAGCGTCTTTAAGTACGGTCAAGCTTTCGATGTCATTTGGGTTAATGGAGTTGAGAGAGCCTTCAAATGGCACTCCGTCAACAACATACAATGGATCATTGTCGGCTGTATAAGAACCGAAACCACGTACACGAATATCCTGGCTTCCACCCGGTTGTCCGGTTCCTGCTGTAACTTCAACTCCTGCAGCTTGTCCTTCAATGGCCCTTGATACGTTTGTGATTGGTCGGGATTCAATTTTTTCTGCATTAATTTGTGTGGCTGATCCGGTGAACGCACCTTTTTTTGCGGATCCATAGGCAACAACAATGACTTCATCCAGTTGCAGAAGGTCCTCTTCCATAACCAGGTTAATCACAGTTTGGTTTCCGATTTCAATATCTACAGACTTCATCCCAACGAATGAAAACTGAAGAATATTAGCAGTGGCTGGAACTGTTAAGGTATAGTTCCCATCAAGGTCTGTGGTAGTACCAGTTGTTGTTCCTTTTACAATAACCTGAACGCCAGGAATTGTAGAACCGTCAGTAGCACTTGTTACCTTACCGGTGATTGCTTTTCCTTGTGCAAATGAAATCTGCAATCCAAGGAAGAACAATAAAAATATAGTTAATGTTCGTTTCATAGATAAATTTTTATAATTAATAATATTTTTTTGTCTTCTGTTATCCGAAAGTATAGATCACCGAAATATACATTCGGCAAGGTGTTTACCAATGTTTCATAGGCATTCAATCTAGTAATTACTTTTTTAAGGTACACATATTGCATGGGATTATGCAATGCGTGAATTTAATAAATGAATGAATAAACTGAGTTTTTTTTAAAGAAATCAGTTTTAGGAATAAAATGTAAAATTTGGGAGTATAAAATGTAAGCAATTATACGGTCGGCGAAAATATCTTAAAATAAAGCAGTGTAAATCAATTTGATGTTCTTAATTACATATGTATAAATAAGTTTACTAGAAAAGGTTTTGGAAGTTAATAATGGGTAAATGTTACACAAGACAGGGTGAAAAAATATAAAAAATGAAATTAAAAGTGCTATATAAGTTATAAAAGATAATAATTATGTGTAATTAAGTTACTAATTGTAACTTAAAGGAAAATACATTTAGAGGTTAAATAAAAAGGACGGCATCACCGATATTTTGGATGCCGTCCTAGATTTTAATACCTGAATTTTTAAGTTTAAATCAAGTATCCATAGAAAAGTTTAAGTTTACAAATCGTTTTGTACCATATTTGGATTTGAGTCCATCTCTTTCTGTGGGATGAGCCATGTCCATCGTTTATCGGTTGTTGGTACTTCCATAACAGCGGCCAATGATAGCTGGTGGTTAGAGTTTGTACGATCCAAAGGAAGGTTCAAACGTTTCAGGTCATACCAACGGAAACCTTCTCCCCAGAGTTCAACACGACGCTGGGTCATGATTTCTTCAATCAGGGCGGCACCAACTTTTGTTGATTTTGTATATGCCGGATCCCTTGTTATTACAAGATCATACAATACCTGGGCAGCAGCAGCATCCTGTCCCAGTCGGGCTTTTGCTTCGGCTTCGATCAGGTACATTTCCGCATTACGCATCAATGGAACATCAACCCGGCTGTCTGCATTGTCAACCGCAATAAATTTTTGGCTGGTGTAAGGATGCCTTGAATGTGAGCTTAACAGGTTTACACCTGGTTGAAGGTTTGGATGTGTTCCATCCGGGCTCCATAATCCTTTGCGGACATCGGTATCAGAAATCATGTCATAAAGACGGTCTAACATTGACCTCGGATTACTTCTGATCGCAGAAGAACTCATGTTTCTTGACATATAAGCACCATATGATGCCCATTTGTCATTTTGGTCAACAGATGTAATCTGGCTGGCCCATAGAAAATCAGGATTGCTTTGGCTCTCAATTCTGAATCCATAAGCATAAGTTTCCATATCCATCAATCCATAATTTGCTTTCACCTCTGCAGCCAATTGTGCAGCTTGTGCATAATTGCCCATGGTCATAGCAACCCTTGCCTTGATTCCTTTGGCAATATCGGCAGTTATATGCGATTTATTGGGTGCGCTGAATCCAGATAGGCGTGCTATACCAGCATCCAAATCTGCCAATATATTTGTATAAACTTCAGCAACGGTGTTCCTGGCTTGGCCCTCAGAAAGGTTTTCTGTCATATAAGGAATTCCAAGTTGAGTGTTTGCTCCACCCGGCTCGTAACGTTTGGCATAAATACGTACAATGTTAAAATGTGACCATGCACGGTAAACCAATGCCTGTCCAATAATGGCATCTTTGTCAGCCTGCGGGCCAGTGGCATCTTCTCCTTCGTTGATCAAAATATTTGCATTGGCAATATATTGATAGAACATCATCCAGTTAAAGTAATTGTAGTAGTGGGTTGGGTCGGCTTGTGCTTCCCAGCGGTAAATCTGACGATACCATTGTGATGCATTTTGAACCTGATCCTCTGATGAACAATCCATTTGGATCAACCAGGAGCCGATTCCACCTAATCCTTGAGTTCCATCAAATCGATAATACATTCTACGGTGAATCCCGTTGATGGATGCCCACATATTTGCAGTGGTGGAAGTAACCGCAGCAGCCGAAACGGCATCTGTCGGATAAGTTTCCAGGAAACTTTTCTCACAGGAGGTAAACATGATACCTGCTGTAAAGATTATGATAAAACTATATAGTATTTTTTTCATATCTATCTATTTAAAATTTAACATTAAGACCCAATGTAATCACCCTTGACGGGGTAAATGCATTTGAAGTATTACCGGAGAATGCCTGTTGCATGTTCATGCCTTTACGTGCATTGATATAGAACAGGTTCTCGCCACTGCAATAAGCCCTTGCTGCAGCAATACCATATTTGTTAAGGAAACTTTTTGGTAAATTGTAAGAAACGGTAAATTGTTTCAGTGCAAGGAATGAGGCATCGGTAAAGTATCTGTCTGAAGATCCACCTTCAAGGTCGGTTGCCTGAGTGTCGTCAATTCTTGGAATATCAGTGATATCACCAGGGTTCTGCCATCTATTTAGCATATCCATGGATAAATTACTTCCCCATGAATCAACCTGCAATGTGCTTTGGTAGTTACCATCGTTGATGATACCACCAATCTGGTATGTAAACATGAATCTAAGTTCAAAATCCTTATAGTTAAAGGTGTTGGTAATCGCTCCCCAAACATCCGGGCGGGCACTACCTGCGTAGTGATACCTTGCATTGTTGTTGTGAGGGGTGATGGTATCGTTTCCGAGGATATATACATCCGGTCCGTTTACATCATCAGCACGGTACATGGCATCACCATTGTCCGGGTTAACACCCAGCCACTCTTTTCTCCAGAAATCATGTAAGCCCTTGCCAACTGTATATTTTTTGGTTCCGTCAATAATCTCTTCCTGTGGCAATTTGGTGAATTTGTTCGAGTTGGTTGAAGCATTGAAGTTAACGTTCCATGAAAAGTCATTGGTTCTCATTACTTCATAGTTCAATGAAAGCTCTAAACCTTTGTTCACCAATTTTCCGATGTTTTTATCAATACTGTTCATACCCAGTGAGTATGGCAATGGTACGCTAAAGATAAGGTCTTCGGAAGCTTTGTTGTAATACTCAATGGTACCGAACAATTTATTGAAGATACCAAATTCGATAGCAATATCGAAAGCATTGTTTGATTCCCATACAAGGTCATAAGCAGGTAAGCTTGCCTGGTAGATACCGGCAGCGGTCTGGTTGTTCCAACCAAGATCGTACAATGCCTGGTAAGCATAGTATCCGATTCCCCGGTCAGTACCGGTTTGTCCGTAAGATGCTCTGAATTTCAACATTTGGATCCAGTCGATATCGGCAATAAAAGCTTCCTGGTCTACACGCCAGCTACCGCCTAACGACCAAAAATCACCCCATCGGTTCTCTTCGTAGAAACGGGAGGATCCATCACGACGAATGGATGCAGAAAGATAATATTTTCCGTCATAATCATAATTAACACGGCTAAAATAACTTTCGAGTTTGTACTCGTCAACCCTACCGCCAACACCATTGATGTTCACATAGTTGTCAAGCTGAATGTTTCCTTCCATCACCTGTGTGGTCATTGATCCGGTCAGTCTTTCATAATGATAATCATAAGATTCGTGACCAAGCAGCGCGCTGAAATTGTGTTTTCCAATGGTTTTGTTGTAATTCAACAATTGGTTGAAGTTAACAGTTGTAGAATTGGTATAGGTTCTGTATGAACGTCCGCCCGGGGCACCGTCACCCACTAATGGGTTGTTGACAAATGCATTGAAAAACTGACGCTGATCCCAGCTAACATTGGTTGTGAAAGTAAGGTCTTTCATCAATTTAACTTCGGCATAGGTTTTTCCGTTTACGGATGTAACTTCATCCATGTCAGAATCCCAAAGAATCTCAGCTACAATATGCCTTCCGGTACTTGCACCTGAAGGTCGTCCATCCTGAATGTCAAAAATCTTATCTCCATTGTCGTCCAGGATATAAGCACCTGTAGTTGGGTCATGCTGGTGAATTGCATAAATAGGTCCCATTTGTCTTGTAAAACGGATGGGGTTTACATAAGTGGTTGAACTACCTGTTTGTGCAAAGTTTGTTTTGGTGTTTGAAGCCGAAATATTAAATCCGGTTTTGAACCAATCGGTTGCCTGTACGTTAACATTGGCACGTCCTGAGAAACGTTTGAAATCTGATTCCAGGATCCATCCCTCTTCGTTCAAGTAGTTTAAGGATACAAAATAGTCAGCTTTTTTGGTACCACCTGAATAAGAAATATCATAATTATCACGTGTACCTGGTTTTTCAATAGCTCCGAGCCAGTCAAGGTCGTCGGGCCATAATAAACGTGCACTCGAATTCAATTGTCCGTCGAGTCCAACAGTTTGGTCATCAGCAGTGTTATAAGGATTGATTCGTAGGTGTGAACTGTTGAATAAGCCTGCACTGGCAGCTGCATTGGCATCTGCCAATGAATAACCATTGCTTACCAATCCGTTTCGGTATGCTTCCCACATGGTTTCAACATAATCTTCTGGTCCCATCATATCATACTCAGGTTGCGACCTGTTTACGAAACCATGGGATACATCAACGGTAAGTTGTCCTGAACCTACCCGTCCTTTTTTGGTGGTGATCATTACAACCCCATTGGCGGCCCTGTTACCATAAAGTGCGGTTGAAGCAGCATCTTTAAGCACGGTCAGGCTTTCAATATCGTTGGGGTTGATGGAGTTGAGGGAACCTGCAAAAGGCACTCCGTCAACAACATACAGTGGATCATTGTCGGCTGAATAAGAACCGAAACCACGTACACGGATATCCTGGCTGGCACCTGGTTGTCCGCTACCTGCAGTAACCTCAACACCGGCTGCCATACCTTCAATGGCCCTGGAAACATTAGTGATTGGTCTGGATTCAATTTTTTCTGCGCTGATCTGTGTGGCTGATCCTGTGAATGCTCCTTTTTTTGCTGAACCATAGGCTACAACAATAACTTCATCCAGTTGCAGAAGGTCCTCTTCCATAACCATATTTATAACTGTTTGGTTTCCGATCTCAATTTCAACGGTTTTCATTCCAATAAATGAAAATTGAAGAATTCTTGCTGACGCAGGAACCGTTAATGCGTAGGTTCCGTCAAGGTCAGTTGTTGTACCAGTTGTGGTTCCTTTAACAACAACCTGAACGCCAGGAATTGTAGAACCGTCAGTAGCACTGGTTACCTTACCGGTTATTGTTTTTCCTTGAGCAAATGAAATTTGCATTCCGAGGAAGAACAATAAAAAAATTGTTAATGTTCGTTTCATAGATAAAATTTTTGATTAATAAAAATTTGTTTTTGAATAGTGTAATTGTTTATGCAATCTTTTGTAAAAATTTTATTTGCATAAATAATTCAGGGTTCTTTCATAGGCATGAAAAATTGGTTTATAAATAGATTAATGCTTATTTTATTTCACATCGGACTTAAGGCTTATGAAAATAGGAAATTGTGGCAAAAAAAAAAAGCAGTTTTCTCGCTAAATATGGCTTGGCAGTAGCGATTTAATCATTAAAATTTTAAGATTTTAAACTTGATATTTGATATTACAGTACATGCTTGTTATGAAGGAGTACGTTGTATAAATCTGGAATTCAAATCAATAGAAATGCATGGCAGGTTAAGGTGAAATTATCATGATTAAATTTATGGATTCTGAATGAATTAAACTTTAACAAAATCCTTAGAAAATATTTTTTGAAAATCGTAATACCAAATCACGTATTGATTAAAATTTATAAGCTGAAGATGGTGATTTCTTATAAATCGTTAGCCAAAAATAGATGAAATGACAAAAATAATGTTTGAATTAATCTAAATAAAGTATCAAATAAGCAAATTTACCTGTTAACACTTATAAAAGTTTATACTATTTATGTAAAAGAGCTAATTCAATTTAGGACCAACAAAACAAATTTTTATTGAAGAGGAAGTCCATTCTGATTTTTAGATTCAGATATATTTAGAAAAATTGAACAAATTAAAATTGAAGATACAAATGGCTAAATTTTAAATATTGATTAATAGAAGAGATCAAATTTTGAATTAAAAATGGTTTCAATTATTATCTGATTATATTTTGTGTTTAATATTTACAAATAGGCATGAATGATGGTGGTGCTTTGTATTTCAATCTGGAAACGCTCAAAATGTTGCCCCGGGAGAATGTGAGCTTTGGTTATAGAACAGATCAGGGCATAAAAAAAGTGCTCCTTTATGGAGCACCTTTTTTATGTGAGATTAAACAATGAATTAAAATTCAAAGATTTTATCGTCGAGGCCTGTATTGATTTTTATAGAATTTGTTATTACATCAAATGATTGCGGACCAACGGATTGTTTACTTGTAAAAGGGAATAATATGCCATCCACTTCACGATAATCGCTGTATACGGTGGTTATGGTCATTTGTCCCTGTTGCGATACTGATTTAAGTTTTAAACCATTCTTTTGATCGTAAAAAACGACCGAAGTTTGGCCTGAAGGTTTTGTTAATTGAACCTTCCAGGCCGGTTTTCCATCCACATCCTCGGCACCTTTAAGTTCAACCTTAAATCCCATTTCGTTAAAATAAAGCTCGAGGTTTAAGGTTGATTGAATTTTCATTTCTTCCAGGTCGCTACCGCTTAATTCCTGGCTTCCCATGGGGCTCGTCACTTGTGCTTTTTCTCCGTTAAACACTTGCTTCGACATCACATTTCCTCCCATTAGCGTTTCAAGCAGCATTTTATTTGGAGCTTTCTGCCTGATGTTGATCTCAAAATTCATGCCTTGCATCGACATTCCTGAATTGATGGTAATATCTTGAATTTCTTCTAATTTATCCCTGCCACCAATGGCTTCGATATATCGACCGACTACTTCCAAACCGGTGAGACCAGCAGGAACCGCGCTTGTTTGAACAGGATTTCCATAATAATCCAGTTCTTCGACCATTCCATCAACAGAAAAGCGTTTCATGCTCTGTTTTAATTGTTCGGCATTACCAACGGCAATAATATTTGCCTGATCAGGTTTCAGGTATTTGGCTGCAACCTCCTGGATATCCTGAACGGAAACCTGGCTCAGTTTTTCAAGATAGCTCGAATAATAATCTTCAGGTAAATTGTATTTCTTTATGTTCAAAACAAAATTGGCGATGGTTGAAGGATTCTCCAACGAACGTGCAAAAGATCCATTCATTTTACTTTTTATCTTCTCTAGTTCCTCAACATCTACCGGTTCCTCAATCATTCGCTTGATTTCATATAACAACTCATACATTGCACTGTCAGTTGCCTCACCTTTTACTTCTGCGGATGCATTGAATGCTCCCACAATCTTATCGGTACTAAGTGAAGAGTATCCACCATAGGTATAAGCTTTGTCTTCTCTTAAATTGGCATTGATACGGGTAGAGGTTCCCCCACCGCCTAAAATTGTGTTCAGGACACTGCCTTTGATTGCATCAGGGTTGCCGGGTTTGTAATCGAGCGGGAAACTGACCATAATAACTGATTGAACGGCACCATCCCTGTTTCCGATTACAACCCTTGGAGTGGTATTGATCCCTGGGAATTCATATTGGTGTGTCGGTACTTCTTCTGCTACCCAGCCTGAAAAATATTTATTGGTCTGGGATCTTGCTTCTTTAAGAGTGATGTCGCCGACAATAATAAGGTAGGCAACGTTCGGTTTAAAATAAGTTTGATAATATTCTTTGCACTGATCGATATTTATGCTTTCGATAGATTTCTCAGAGATTATTTCACCATATGGATGATCCTTACCATAGGTAACAATTGAATTGATATTGCTTGCAATGGCATTTGCCTCATTCTTGCCTGCCTGGATTCCTGATATGCTTTGCTTTTTGAGTTTGTCTAATTCTTCAGCAGGGAAAGTGGGGTTGAATAATACATCACTCATGATGTCCAGAAATTCATTGCTGTGTTTTGTAAGCACCGAACCAGAAATACCTGTCGAATAAGTATTGAGTGAAGCACCAATGAAATCAATGGCTTCATCTATTTCAGCTTTTGATTTTGAATGGGTTCCTGATCTCAACAATTCACCGGCCATAGAAACATATCCTGCATGATTTCCTTCAAGAATCGGGTCAATATCAAGACTTAGCTGGTAGGTTATTTTGGGAACTTTGTGGTTCTCAACAACAATGACTTTTAGGCCATTTTCAAGTGTAAAAAATTCGTAATCACCAAGTTGAATTTTTGGGGCAGGGCCTGCGGTCGGACGGATACTTCTGTCGATTTGTGCCTGAACACCGACCGTTAATAGCATAATAAGGGTTAAATAAAATATCTTTTTCATAACTGTACGTTCTTTAAATAAGGATTAATTTTCTGAAGTTTTGGGAAGATAATATAATACAACCCGGTTGTCCGTTCGGAAATATTCATTAGCAACCCTTCGTAAATCTTCTTTGGATACTGATAAATATTTATCAAGATCGGTGTTAATTCTGTTGGCATCCTTAAAATAGGTATAATTACGGGCAAGTGTATTTGCTCTGTTGGCTATGGTTGCGTTTTGATTGACAATTTGGTTTTCAATTTGATTTTTAAGTTTCTGAAATTCTTTGTCCGGGATCAATTCGTTCTGAACTTTCGAAATTTCAGCATCCATAGCTGCCTCGATGGTGGCGCAATCAAGCCCCTTGTTTGGAATTGCAAGGGTGATTGCCAGTCCGGGGTCTTCGAATGGCAAAGGAATAGCAGCTACCTGGATGGCCAGTTGCTGCTCGTCGACGAGGGCTTTATATAATCTTGAACTTTGGCCCGTTGCCAGTAACTGACTCAGCATTTCTACCGCATAATAATCTTTGCTACCCATGGCAGGGATATGATAAGCCTGGAAAATGGCAGGTAATTGAATGTTGTCATAAATGGTATCCCTAACTTCTGCATATTTTATGTCTTCGATAACCGTTGGGCGATAAATTTCCCCTTCTTTTTTAGGAATGTCGCCAAAGTATTTTTTGACAAGATCCCTGGTTTCTTTATAATTAATATCACCGGCAAGTACTAAAACGGCATTATTTGGCACATAGAATGAGTTGTAAAATTCTTTAAACTCTTCATCTTTGGCAGCCATGATATGGTCAGCGTTTCCGATGGTTGTCCAACGATATGGATGCTTTGTAAATGCATGGTCAAGCAATTCTATCAGCAAGGAACCGTAGGGGCGATTATCATAGTTTTGTTTTTTTTCTTCAATCACAACTCCTTTTTGGGTTGCAATTCCAATTGAATCGACCCGTGCATGAAGCATGCGTTCAGATTCCAGCCAAAGGCCGAGTTCCAGTTGATTTGATGGTAATATTTCGTAATAGTAGGTTCGGTCGTTGCTGGTGTTTGCATTAAGCGTGCCACCTGCTCCTTCAACTATTTTGTCGTATTCAAAACGTTGAATATTTTCTGTTCCCTCAAACATCAGGTGTTCGAAAAAGTGAGCAAATCCTGTTCGTTCCGGGTTTTCATTTTTAGAACCGACATGATACATGACAGAAACTGCCACGATTGGCACCGAATGATCCTCATGTATAATCACATGCAATCCATTAGGAAGGTCAAATTCTTTAAACTTAATATCTGCTGCCCTTGAAGTTTGTGCAAGGAAAGTGATAAAAAGAATAATGGCAAAATAAAAATTTCTTTTCATATTAATTGTTTTTATTGAATAAAAGCCTGCTTCTGAGGAGCAATTGAGATGCAGGTCTATTGTTAGTATAAAAGATTATTAAAGTACAAATATAATAAATTTTGAGTTTTACTTTGTTTAATTGAAAAGCCGAATTAATAATTTTATTAAGAATTACCAGTTGTCTTTGGAAGCTGCCTCATTTCCAAAGTTAAGAAGATTTTCGATGGTACCTGCTTCAATATAACTGGCACCCTGATGAAAGCCGAAATTACCGGCAATAATTACAACCAGATCTTTTTCGCTAAGTTTGTTTTCTGAGAGCAATTTTAAGAGTGATGTTTGTAAAAATTCATGCGAAGTTGATTTTGGTTGCATGTATTCAGCAAATGCGCCATATGATAAAGCCAGTTCTCGCATGGTGCGCTGATGATAACAAATTGCATAGACCGGCTTTTCGCCCCTGAATCCGGAAAGATTACGGATGGTTCTTCCTGAAATTGTATCTGCTATAACTGCTTTTGCATTTAAGTTTATTGAGGCCTCAACAGTTGCCTTTGTTAAAAATGCAGAAACGTCACTATGTAAAGCAACCGGTTCCACATCTAAAAATTTATCGGTGCTTTTTTCAACTTCTGCCGCAACTTTTGCCATTGTAGCGAGCGATTCTACGGGATATTTTCCGAAGGCTGTTTCGCCACTTAACATTAAAGCATCTGCCAGGTTATATACGGCACCTGCGATATCGCTAACTTCAGCCCTTGTCGGACGTGGATTGGATATCATCGAATGCAGCATTTGGGTTGCTATTATAACAGGTTTGCGCCTATGAATACATTTCTCGATTAATTTCTTTTGAACGGCAGGGGTTTGCTCATACGGAATCTCTACACTTAAATCTCCGCGTGCCACCATAATTCCATAAGCATGATCGAGGATCTCATCAATATTGTTCACCCCTTCCTGATTCTCAATTTTAGCAATGATTTTAATTTCACTCTTTGCCTTATCCAGGATTTTTTGAACAGCCAATACATCCTTTTTGTTTCGTACAAAACTGTGTGCAATAAAATCAATGTCCTGTTCAATCGCAAAACGGATAAATTCTTTGTCCTTTTTATTGACAGAGGGGAGCTTGAATTGAGCCTGGGGAACATTAACACTCTTACGGCTTTGGAGAAGCGAATCGGTCTCGAATTTGCATTTCAGCATATCGGAGTCTTTTTCAATGACTGATAAAATAATATATCCATCATCGATAAGAACCTGGCTGCCAATTTTAACTTCATCAACAAAACCCGGATAATTTACATAAATGCATTCACTTGTGCAGTTTAACGATGGATTTCCTTTGATCATAACCTCATCACCGGCATTGAAATTAATTCCTTCTCCACAGTCTGTGGTTCTGATTTCCGGTCCTTTTGTGTCGATTAATATAGCAATTTTGTCAGAGACAGATCTAACCATATTAATAACTTTTAATGCACCCTCCGTTGATTGATGGGCCGTGTTTAAACGAACGACATTAAGGCCGTTGTCAAATAAGTCACTGATGAATTTGGTTGTACAATTTTTATCAGAAATCGTCGCAACGATTTTGGTTTTCTTCATGATGTTAAATTATAGTGCAAAGTTAAAAGAAATGTAGTGTGCACAGGAATTAAGAATTGGTTAATTTTGAAATAATCGGACCTGTTTTATCCGGGATTTAAATTTTATTAAAAAAAGAACAGCAAGCTGCTAAAAACTAAGGTTGTTGATTAGATTGATGATGGGGGTGTGTTTGATGCATCAAAAACTGATCAGCTATTTTTTTTGTGAGAGTTCTTGCTCCATTTTTATTTAAATGACCCCTGTCAAATGAATTTTGTAGATTATAAAATTCGGGGTAGACTTCAGGGTCGGAAAAATCCATGACCAAATATTCTTTGAGTTGTGATTTCTGATATAGTAAAAAATTCAGATGTTCTGTGCTTTGTTTTGGAGGAATGATGAAAATGACCTGCTTCCCTTCTGATTTTAATTTGTCGGCAAGTTTAATTAAATCCGAGGTTATTTTGTCAGTTTTTTCCTGATAGAAGTTTGTGCGATGAGTATTCTCTGCAACAGATTTGTTGAGGAATTTTTTGTGGTTTTTTAAAAACTCATTTCTACGGGCTATCAAGTCTTTTTTCTGGCTAAAATTTAGTTGGTCGTCTAAAGAATAAAAACCTCTGTTTGGGATATTATCTCGATTCGTTTTTTTAATTTCAGTTTTTTCAAGATTTAATGAAAGTGTAATGTATTTTTTTATACCGAATCCCAGATATTTATAGGCGAATAATACACTGTATCCTGCAAAATAATTTATTCGGGTGAGGGTCGGATAATTGGTTGAGTAGCAAAAATTAATGATGTCAAGATATTTCTTAAAATTGATCGAGTATATGTTTGGATCCGCATTATAATTAACAGAGATATTGGCGATGGGGGAGAGTTCGATAAAGACCGAATTTATATAATCAGTTCCAAGTATCGCTTGCTTGATGAAATCATAAGATCGAGGCGGGAATAAATTAGAGGCGGCCAGATTATAAGAATGAGTAGCACCAACGTTGAGAGAGTCAAACTGAACAGGGTCGATTTGCCTGTATATTTTGCTGGATCCTATAAAAACATTGTTTATATTTTTTTGATCTAATAGAAAGGCATCATACTTTTCTACGAGTAAATCATCCTCGTAACTGAAGTAAAAATCCTTGTTTGTCGAATAAATCAATATTGACAATACTGCAAATATCCCAAGAAGTTTTATTCCATATTTAATGATATCCGATAGAAAATTTTGCATATGTTTAAAATTGGAAATAAATAAACTCGTTTGCCTCATTCGAGACATAAGCAATAATCATATAAATTATAAATGTATTCGTAATGAATCGAACAACTTTTCCTGATTTATCGAATTGTAATGGATGCTCTTTGTTCTTTTTGGGCCATTCAAACGCAAGCAAAACAAGTATTAAAAAAATTCCTTCAGTGTAGGCCGCCGGAATGTTAAAGCTGTCAAAAGAGCCAATTCTTCCAATGTAATTAAATGCATCAATGATATTTTCTGATCGGAAGAAAATCCAGGCAAAGCTTGTTAAGGAAAAGGTGAAAAGGATTTTAAAGAGTAGGCTGAAATTTGCCAATAATCGTTTTTCTGTGTTTTGATACGCAATATGTGTTTTATGCTTCCCTGTCAATATCAGCGGAAGAAAATAGATCGCATTTAATAGTCCCCATGCGATGAATGTCCAGTTTGCACCATGCCAAAATCCACTTACAATAAAAATGATAAGTACATTTCTTATTTTATTCAAATTGCTGCCGAAACTACCTCCCAGTGGTATATAAACATAATCACGGAACCATGTAGATAAAGAGATATGCCATCTTCGCCAGAATTCTGCAATATCCCTTGAAAAATATGGATATTTAAAATTGATCATTAATTTAAAGCCAAATAATTTTGCTGTTCCTATAGCAATATCAGAGTATCCGCTAAAATCACCATAGATTTGAAAAGCAAAAAAAACAGCACCTAAAATTAATACCCCACTGGATAATGAACCATAATTCTGAAAGATGTGGTCGACAAAATGAGCGCAGGTATCAGCAATAACTATTTTTTTAAATAAGCCCCAGCTGATTTGTTTTAAGCCATCTTTGGCTTGCGCGATATTAAAAATACGGGCGGTATTAAATTGTGGTAATAAATTGCTGGCTCGTTCAATCGGGCCAGCCACCAATTGCGGAAAAAAGCTGACAAATGCAAAAAATGAAATAATATTATTGGTGGGTTTCAGTCTGTTACGATAAATATCAATGGTGTAACTTAGTGTTTGGAAAGTATAAAAACTGATGCCAACGGGTAAAATTATTTTTAAGGTATTTGCTTGAAGGTTAATTCCCATAAGCGAGAAAGCATCTATGAAATTTTCAATAAAAAAATTAAAATATTTAAAGAATCCTAACATCCCCAGATTTGCAAGTAAACTAATTCCCAAGAGCATCTTTCTCTTTTTTGAGCAGCTGGTTTTAAATATAAATAAACCAATGGAGTAATCGATGATAGAACTTAGAAAAATAAGTGCTAAAAAGCGATAATCCCACCAACCATAGAAGGCATAACTTGCGATAAGGATAAAGAGATTCTGATGGTTTAATTTTTTGTTAAATATAAACCAGTAAACGAAAAAAACAAGAGGGAGGAATAAAGCAAATTCAATTGAATTAAACAGCATTTTTGAGAATTGTTATAATTGCGATCATCAACAATCGTCCTTTATCCTTTAATCGGTTTTTGTTTCGAGAACAAATGTTATAAGAAATGAAGGAGCTCTCGCTAATGAACAGACAAATATATACACAAAAATATTACTAATTAAACTTACTTGAAATATATGTGTGCATGACAAGCTCGGAGCTGCTTTGAACTTTTTTTCCGCCGAGTTGCCATACCATATCTATATTATAAGCATGACAAAAGCCTTTTTCCGGAGTATTGTCTTCGGTCCGGTTTCCACCATTTCCAAATGCCAGTGAACAGTCAGGGTAGAGTCGTTGAACACGAGCGAGTAAATCTAAGGCAGTTCCATCATTGTCGTTAAATCTCATTACCTGGTCTACATCTTCAAAGGCGGAGATGATTTCGGTCCTCTCGGCAAAATTCATAAAACATCTTTGTTTCTTTTGAACCAGCCAGGCATCTGAGTTCATGCCGACAATTACTTTATGGGCCATATTTCTTGCAGCTTTGAACATTCTGACATGGCCTTTATGAACGGGATCAAATCCTCCTGATAGAATCATGATGTCATATCTCTTCATAGGTTGGTTAATTTTTAGGGGTTATTGATTGATTTGTTGGGGTTTTATGGATGTGTTTTTATTGCAAAATTGAATTAATTCTACTTAAAATATTAATATCAATGATTGAGCCATTTGATTTGTTTATCTAATTATCACATTAACTGGAAGATAGTGTTTTGTCAAATATACACAAAGTCTAAAAATGGGAATAGAGTCCCAAAATGGTAATTAATTAATTTAAGAATTTCAGGAGATAAAGCATCATTAATTCGTTAAAATTAACATCAAATGATTTGATTCCCTATAAAAATAATAAAAACATCTAAATATATACATTCTTCATTTTGGCTTCATTTTAGAACTGTAAACTTGTCGAAAAAATAAAACGAATTACTAATATAATCTTAAAAAAATGAAAACAATTAAAAATTTAACGATCATTGCCCTGATAATCTCTGGCTTTGCATTTACATCATGTTCAAAAAGTGATGAAAATATTAACTCAAGTGATTTGATGAGTTTAGCCGACGCTAGTCTTAAAGCTGCCACTTGGTCAACAAATGAATTGGCTACCCAATCAATCTGTATCACTGATTTTCCGTTAGAAGATTTAAATCAGGCGGAATTGGATGCCTTGACTTTGATGAGAGAAGAAGAATTACTGGCACGTGATATTTATCTGCAATTCTACGAAATGTATCAATATAGAATATTCGAACAAATTGCAAAAAGTGAAGAACAACATACTGAGGCCATTAAAGCACTTCTTGATCGCTATCAATTAGCAGATCAAGCTTCTAATCACGAAATCGGCGTATTCAATAATTCGGATCTTCAGGCATTACACGATGACTTACTTGCAAAAGGATCAGTATCGGGCATAGATGCATTATTGGTTGGAGCCACAATTGAAGATGTTGACATTTTCGATCTTCAAAATCTTCTGGAGGAAGTTGATAACGCAGATATCACTTTCGTTTTTGAAAAATTATTGGCGGGATCAGAAAATCATATGAGGGCTTTTTCAAAGACACTTTCCGGACAAGGTATAACCTACACACCTCAATTTATCAGTCAGGAAGCTTATGATCTGATCCTAAGTTCAGCCGGCAATGGACAAGGTGGACAGTATAAAAAAGGCAACGGCAGCGGCAACGGGAATGGAAATGGGAATGGAAATGGCAACGGCAACGGAACTGGAACAGGAAATGGAACCGGAACCTGCACAAATGGTTAATGATGAATTAAGCTGTAAAGAATATAAAATAAGCCCGATCAAATATGTTTGATCGGGCTTTTTCTTTATTTAATGGTATACTTTCCCTGATGAACTATTTTAAGCATTCAAAAACGAATTGATTTTTTCAACACTTTCCTTGGCGTCACCATAAAGCATATCACTGTTCTCTTTATAGAATAATGGATTTTCAACCCCGGCATAACCGGCGGCCATTGAACGTTTCATGATGATTACCTTTTTTGCATTCCAAACCTGAATGACGGGCATCCCATAAATTGGGCTTGAGCTATCTTCTTCGGCTCCCGGATTCACAATGTCGTTTGCACCGATCACCATAACAATATCTGTTTCCGGAAGATCTCCGTTAATTTCGTCCATCTCTAAAACAACATCATAAGGAACATTTGCTTCGGCTAATAACACATTCATATGTCCTGGTAACCTGCCAGCAACAGGATGAATCCCAAACCGAACAAGCTTTCCTTCTTTTTTGAGTATTTCAACCAAAGAATGTACCGGATATTGTGCTTTTGCCACTGCCATACCATAACCAGGAACAATAACGACTGAGTTCGCCTGACGCAACATTTCAGCAACTTCTTCATGTGTGGTTGATGTTACTTCTCCTTCCATCGCTTTGCTTTCGCCTGTCGGTCCGCTACCAAAGCCACCAAATATTACTGAAATAAATGAACGGTTCATCGCTTTGCACATGATGATTGACAGTATGGCTCCTGAGCTACCGACAAGAGCACCCGTAACAATCAGCAGGTCGTTGCCCAGCATAAAACCTGCAGCAGCAGCTGCCCAGCCCGAATACGAGTTGAGCATGGAAACAACAACCGGCATATCTGCCCCTCCAATGGCCATAACCAGCATAATACCGATAAATGAGGCAATGGCTGTCATGATATATAATTGGGTCATCCCTTCTGTACCATGAGCCATGGTGAAGCTAATGCCAAGATAAATACTTATTAAAACCAAAATAATATTCACCAAATGTCTTCCTTTATAAACCAAAGGTTTACTTCTGATTTTTCCTTCGAGTTTACCCCATGCGATAATAGAACCAGTAAAAGTGATGGCTCCAATAAAAACACCGATAAAAACTTCGACCAAATGAATGGTGTGTTCTGCACCCGGAAGCTTGGCTGTATCTGGATCGAGGTAAGAACCAAAGCCAACTAAAACGGCCGCCAAACCAACAAAACTATGCAAGATTGCAACCAGTTGGGGCATAGCAGTCATTTCAACTTTTCGTGCTACAATAATTCCAATTAATGAAGCAATGGCAATGGCGATAATGATATAGGTTTGGCCCTGAACACCATCTCCCAGAATTGTTGAAAGAATTGCGATAGCCATCCCAACAATTCCATAATAAACACCTCGTTTTGCAGATTCCTGGGAAGATAATCCTCCTAAACTTAAGATAAATAAGATGCTGGCAAATAGATAAGCCGCTGTTTGAATTTGTGCTGTTATCATAATTCTATTTTCTAAACATTTTCAACATACGATGAGTTACAAAAAATCCTCCAACAATATTAATGCTGGCAACAAGAATTGCCAATGCTGCAAGTATGGTCATAGGATTGGATAAATGATCTGTTGTTTGCAAAAGACCACCAATAATGATAATCCCGCTAATGGCATTGGTTACAGACATTAGTGGAGTATGCAGAGAGTGCGAAACATTCCAGATGACCTGCCATCCGACAAAAATTGCAAGGACAAAAACAGTAAAGTGTCCCATAAAATCAGCCGGGGCAACTTTTCCCAGTAAAAAAAGGAAAAGGCCAATTAACCCTAAGGTGACACCTGTTGAAATAGCTTTCTTTTTTGCCAGTTCCGCAGCAGTTGGGAGTTCTTTAGCTGGTACGGGAGCGGCTTTAGGTTTTTGCGGGCTTACCGGAAGTGGTTCTGGCGGCCAGTTAATAGAACCGTTATAGGTTACCATGGCGCGCTTTATTACATCATCTTCCATATCAATCTTAAAGTTTTCGGCTTTACCCATATCATCAAGCAGATGACAAAGGTTGTTTCCGTACAATTGACTAGCTTGTGATGGTAACTGATCCAATTTCCCTAAAATAATGATTCCATTATCTGTGGTATAAACTTCATCTTTTTTTGTGAGTTCGCAATTTCCTCCTGAAGAAGCTGCCAAATCAACGATGACCGAACCGGGTTTCATAACCGAAACATGATCCTTGAGAATCAGTTTTGGAGCTTCCCTGCCAGGTATTTGTGCAGTTGTAATAATGATATCGACTTCTGAGGCTTGTTGTTTAAATAATGCCATCTCCGCATCAATAAAAGCCTGGCTCATTACTTTCGAATAACCCGATTCAGTTGATCCATCCTCTTCAATATCAACAGTCAGGAACTGGGCACCCATACTTTGTATTTGTTCGGCAACTTCCTTTCTTGTATCAAAGGCCCTGACTATGGCACCCAAGGAATTTGCTGCTCCTATTGCTGCCAATCCGGCAACACCTGCTCCAATTACCAATACTTTTGCCGGATCAACTTTTCCGGCTGCTGTAATCTGACCGTTTAAGAACCTGCCAAAATGATTGGCACTTTCAATTACAGCTCTGTATCCGGCAATGTTGGCCATTGAGGAAAGAACGTCCATTTTTTGTGCACGAGATATACGTGGAATTGCATCCATGGCAATCGCGTTCACCTTTTTTGCCGCCAGCTTTTTAAGAAGTTCAGGATTTTGGGCCGGCCATAAATAGCTCAGGCTAACCTGATTCTCATGCATCAAAAGAATCTCAGAATCTTCAGGTGCTAATACTTTTAAAATAATATCAGAATTCTCATAGAGCGCTTTTGCTGTATCCATGATTGTTGCTCCCGAACCAATAAATTCATCATCAGAATAATTGGCACGGGAACCGGCCCCTTTCTCTATTAAAACTTCAAATCCTTGCTTTATCAACCTTTGCACAGTTTTTGGCGTGGCTGCTACCCGCAGTTCCTGCGGATTAATTTCTTTTGGAATACCAACTTTCATAACAAGACTTTTTAAATTTTATTTAAATAGGCGGCAAAGATACTATTATTCGTGAAACTAATTTTAAATGTAATTATTTCAAATTTAAAACACTTCAGAGTGGAACATCATTTAATTAGCATCCATTTTTTTAAGCACTTTCAAAATCTTTTTTGCAGCCTTAATACTATGATTTCCATCCAATTGATCAAACATAATTTGATTATATTTTTGTCTTTGATTCGATTTTTCGAGGGAATTCTCAAGCGCATAATTAATCATATCCTTTAGCTCGGAATAATGATCAACCTGATGAGATACGTTTTGAATTAAATGTACAATTTCCGGGCTCAGCCTTTTTGAGTCTTGTACCGAGAAAGTAACAATGGGTTTGTCGAGGGTGCAAAATTCAGCGAGGATTGAACTGGTATCACCAATCATGATGTCTGCCAGATTTAAGTGCAGATAATTCTTTGGGTCTTCAATAAAAATGATTCCTTCTGTATTTTTAATCTTTGAGCTGTATTTGTTACTGGTAAAAGGATGCAGGGTTACCATGACATTAAAATCATCGGTAAAATCACTCAGTTTATCATACCATTGTTCAACAGCCGACATTCCCGATCGATCCCATGTTGCAGAAAATAAGAGTGTAGGTTTTCCATTGTCGAAATCAATCTCTTTCCGCAAGTTATTGGTATCTCTTTCGATATCATCCTGCCATAAGGGATCCAGTTTAGGATATCCGCCACTTTGTGCACATTTGATTCCAAATTCATGAGCCTCCTTTACTTCATATTCTGAAGTGAATAAAAATAAATCGAATTCATTGTATTTCTCAGCACTGATAAATTTTTTGAAATGATAAGCTCCATGATTGATGCCGATGTTTATGATCTTGTTGCAAGGAAATTTATGAAAAGCATGCCTGGTCATGATTACAGCATCAGGGAAAGAGGGCCAAAGAACAGCCTTAATCCCATTTTGGGAAAGTTTATGCTGAATTTTTTTGTTTTTAGCAACAATTTGAACATCAGGTAAGTGTTTCCTTACGTTTTCAAAGATGATATAATCGAGATAATGATCACAATAAAAGGCAATTTTTTGAGGCTTGTTGAAAAGTCTAAGCGTTTTCCACCAAAGCGTATAGGGATATTTAAGCAAATAATAGGAGAGTGTAAATTTCATTGAATTAGGTGGGTTTATGTGTTCTTTTGTTTACACTAAAAAAATCTTCAATTTGTTTTATAACGCTCTCAGGTCTAAGGTCGATCATGCATTTATGATGACCCTTCGGACATTTATTGCTTCCATGTTTACTGCATGGCCTGCAATCCAGTTCAATTTCGAGTATTTTGTCTGCTTCCCGATACGGATAACATCCATAATCTTTTACAGTGGGCCCGAAAAGTGCAAATACTGGTGTATTGACTGCATTGGCCATGTGAAGCGGAGCGCTGTCGTTACAAACAAGCAGATCCATTTCTTTAATCAGAGCGCAGGATTCCAGGATGGATAGTTCTCCGGCACAGTTCGTAATATTTTGATGCCCGGATTGTTTGATGATACTGTCGCATAATGTTTTATCCTCTTTGCCCCCGATTAGGTAAAATGAGAAAGATTCTCCTTTTTTTAGGAGTTCAATAAAGTAGGAATGTGGCCATTTTTTTGTTGCCCATACCGAAGCAGGGGCGATGGCAATCTTTTTATTTGTTCTGTTGTTTTCTGTCAACTGTTTTGCTTTACTAAAATCTGAAGCTGATGGAAAAACTTCACTGTCACCTTTAAGTGGTTCATTTGAAAAGTCTTGCAGCAATTGTAAAGCTTTGTCTTTTGAATGCATTCCTGATGGGAAAGAGATTTTATTTGTTAAGAGTTTTTGCTTCTTAAAACCCACTCTTGTTTTAATCCCTGACAACCACATGATAAGCGAAGATGTTAAGGACGATTGAATCGAGAATGCAAGATCGTATTTATTATTACGAATTTTATATATCAGGGGAAAGAAGCTTTTTAGCTTCTTAATTTTTTTTCGCTTGTTAAAAGTTAAGATTGTATTGATAAAAGGATTGTTTTTAAGTGCGGGAGCCGTTTCTGGTATCAGCAATACGTCAACAAGGGCTTCCGGCCAGCGGTTTTTTAGGGCGCTGAAAATAGTGGTACTCATGATCACATCCCCCAAAAAGGCAGTCTGGATCACTAAAATCCTATTGATATTGGAATGTTTTTTTTTGATTTCTAATTAATTTGAAATATTTGCAACAAAAATAAATTAAAATATGATGGGTACAAAAAAAACCGGCCATTGTTCATAAATGGCCGGTCAGCTTGCGATAGCTTATTAAAGAAGGATTTATTTCTCCAACTTTCTTTTTAATATCTTAATTATTCAGTATCAAAAGATGTACCCTTTTATATTTTAGTTCTAATATCCTGTATTTAAAGTGAATGTGTTTTTTTGGTAAAAAACGACTTTCCCAAATCGGGAATATTTTCTAAGAATTGTAAATGTTACAATAAAAAAAGAAATATGCTGAACACTGATTTAAATCAAACAATATTTGAAGAAAGGAATAATAATTACATCAATATTTATTTGAATAATATTATATTGTGGGAATAACAAGATGTTTATTCAAATTCTTATTAAAAGAAAATTATTACCAAAAGAATTACTATTAAAATTCCAATTTTGACTTTGTTTTCAGTTTTCATGGTCTTTAAATTTGCTCAGAATAGTATATAAACAATATTTGCGCCATGAGTAAGTATGTTGTAATATTCAGAATGTGAGGTGAATATAAATTGAGCTATTTCAAAAAGAGTCCCAAAGTGGGATTAAAACCCTATTTACGGGATCATCAAAATATGAATGGATTTTTTACTGGGCTTACTTACCGATACAAAACTTCCCGAATATGTTTCCCAGCAGTTCATCGGTGGTAACCTGCCCTGTGATTTCGCCTAAGTAATGCAGTGCCTGCCGGATATCAATGCTGATCAGGTCGGTAGGGGTGTGGCTTTCAAATCCGGATTTAACACTTTCGAGGCTTCCTAAAACTTTATTCAGGCTGTCGTAATGCCGCGCATTTGATACGATGGTGTTCTGGCTAAATTTACCCGTGTCAACATTTTTGAGTAATAAATCAGAAATTTCGTTGATGTTTTCTTTTCTTTTGGCTGAAATAAAAATGGTTTCCAGATCAACAAAACTGGTAAAGCCATGCGGGATTTCAATCAATTGATCAATTTTATTGGCCACTAAAATCAGCTTCTTATTTTCATTTTTAATGATATCCTGATATTCTTCAATCAATTCATTTAAATCTTCGATGGATGTTTCACTGATATCAAAAACATATAGAATAATGGATGCCTGTGCAATCTTTTCACGGGTACGCTCAATGCCAATGCTTTCGATGGTGTCGAACGATTCACGCAATCCGGCAGTATCAATAAACCTGAAAGAAACACCATTGATGGTAATGGTGTCTTCGATTACATCGCGTGTGGTTCCCGGAATCTCTGAAACAATCGCCTTTTCTTCGTTTAAAATGGCATTCAGTAAGGTTGATTTTCCAACATTGGGTTTCCCGATGATTGCCACAGGAATCCCGTGCTTCATCACATTTCCGTGTCTGAATGATTCTATCAATTTGCTGATCTCGGTTTTCATTTCATCGAGTAATGACATTAATTCTGCCCGATTGGCAAACTCAACATCTTCTTCACCAAAATCAAGTTCCAGTTCGAGGAGGGATGCAAAATCCACAAGTTTTTGCCGTAATAATTTTATTTTTTGCGAATAGCCGCCACGCATTTGATCGATGGCCAGTTGATGGGCGCTAGATGAGGTGGCTGCGATCAAATCAGCCACTGCTTCAGCTTGCGAAAGATCAAACTTTCCGTTCATAAAGGCACGAAAAGTAAATTCACCGGCAGTGGCTGCACGTGCGCCCTTATTTATAACCAATTCTAAAATACGTTGCTGAATGTAATTTGATCCGTGACATGAGATTTCAACGGAATCCTCACCGGTGTATGAGTTTGGAGCCCTAAAAATACTGAGTAAAACATCATCGATGATCTCATTTTCTTCTTTGATCATCCCATAATGAATGCGATGAGATTTTATATTTTTAACAGCTAATTTTTTATGGGCTGAAAAGAAAATATTTGATGCGATTTCAATAGACAAGGGGCCTGATATTCTGATAATTGCAATGGCACCATTTCCGGCTGGAGTAGCCAGGGCACAAATGGTTTCATTCTTAGAAATATTATTTGGATCGTAAAACATTTCCTTATTTGTAATGCAGAACAAATTTACGTAAAACTTTTACAAATTATTTAAAACATCTTACCTTTGACGCCTAAAGAAAGATAAAAGTTAAAAGTAAAAAGTTTAAGGTTTAGATTTAAAGACTTTTGTATGCAAGAAATTAGTCTGGTATCTAAGGTCTAAAATCTAACGTCTAAAATCTATAAAATGAGCATATTAGTCAATAAAAATTCAAAAGTTATTGTTCAGGGATTCACCGGAGGAGAAGGAACTTTTCATTCAGAACAAATGATACAATACGGTACAAATATTGTCGGAGGCGTCACTCCCAATAAAGGTGGTAAGGTGCATTTAGGGAAGCCTGTATTTAATACGGTTGAGGATGCGGTAAAAACGACCGGTGCTGATACCAGCGTAATTTTTGTACCTCCTGCATTTGCTGCCGGAGCCATTATGGAAGCTGCCCAGGCGGGCATTAAAGTAATTGTCTGCATTACCGAAGGGATTCCAACCAAAGATATGATCACCGTAAAACAATTTTTAAAGGAATATGATTGTCGGTTGATCGGACCGAATTGTCCGGGCATCATCACTCCTGGAGAAGCCAAAATTGGTATCATGCCGGGCTTTATCCATCAACCGGGTAATGTTGGCATTGTTTCAAAATCGGGAACCCTGACTTATGAAGCTGTTGATCAGTTAACGAAACTAGGTTTGGGCCAATCAACGGCCATTGGGATTGGTGGTGATCCGATTATCGGAACCACAACCAAAGATGCGGTTCAGCTATTTATGGCCGATCCGGATACACACGGTATTGTGCTGATAGGTGAGATCGGAGGCACGATGGAAGCTGAAGCCGCCGATTGGATCAAAGAAAACGGAACCAAACCTGTGGTCAGTTTTATTGCAGGTGCTACGGCACCAAAAGGAAGAACCATGGGACATGCCGGTGCTATTGTCAGTGGAAAGGATGATACGGCAGAAGCAAAAAAGGAAAAACTCAGAAGCTGTGGAATTTATGTAGTGGATTCACCTGCAGATATCGGGAAAAAAATGGCCGAACTTTTAAAGGGCTAAGATTGACAATTAAAAAAATAAATAACCCCTGGTCTGAAAGATTGGGGGTTTTTTAATTATGAATTATGGATGATAAATGATGAATTCAAACCTTTGAATTGAACGAAGTCGAAGCCCGAAGCTCCGCGCTCCACGCTCCAAGCTCCATGCCCCAAGCTCCAAGCTCCATGCTCAAAACTTAATAATCCAAGCCTCTTTATATCGTTCATCAAGTTCAGCTTTTGCTGTTTTGGCTTCTTCCAGATTTTCAAAAGAGGCAAGGCCAATTCGGTAATTCCCATCACTGACAAGTATTTTCGCATCCTTAAAATCTCCTTTTTGATATCTTGCCAATTGTTTTTCTGCATCCTTTAATTTGTTATAGCTACCGAAAATTATATAATAACGCTTGGTTTTCTGTTCAATCAGGTTTGGGTTCGTTTGTACTTTTTCAGGATCAGATTGCCCGCAAATAACTGGTTTTGGGAGTTCATCTTTACCACGACCGAACCATACCAGTGCATAATTCCCTTTTTGACTCACACCAATTGCCTGCCAACGGTTTTGCCATTTACCTGTATTAAGTATCATATTGCGGGCTTCAGGAATGTCGAGCCATGTTGATAGAATTTGTTGAGGATTAAGTGTGTCGTTTTGCCATAATGCCAGTTCGTACCCCCGAAATTTATAGGGGCTCATTTCCATTGGCTTGTTCCACATGCATTCCTGAACAGGGATATATGGTTGATAACAACAAGGGGTCCAATTTCCTTTATCGGACCAGGAGTGCAAATTGCATAAACTGGTATCCGGATGATTTTCGATAAGGTCGTTGATATGGCTTTCGGCTGTAAATGATAATGAGGCAGAGAGTGGCAAGGCATCTAAATTATTTTCCTTTCTGAGATCATTGATCAGCTTAAACAGTTCAAATGATTTTTCAGAAACACAGAAACCGGATGGAATCGATTTGTTTTGAGATAAAGCAATCGTGTTAATAATTAATAAAATGCTGATTATGAATATACGATCTCTATATCTCATTTTAATTTTGATAAGAATCAAAAATAGTAAATTCCCATCATTATTATTTTAGTTAAGAAATATAATTATCTTAGAGGTACAAAAGATGAGACCAACCTTAAATACTTTGATAATAGTTTAAAATGGATTCACTCAGTACGAATAAATCTTTGGGATTTGGCACCGCGCCGGTATTTTTTACAGCAATATCAACAATTTTAGGAGCCATTCTTTTCTTAAGATTTGGTTTTGCAGTTGGTACCTTGGGTTTTGGTGGTGCAATGCTCATTGTAATACTGGGGCATTTGGTTACTATTCCAACAGCACTAGCCATATCCGAAATAGCTACCAATAAAAAAGTTGAAGGGGGCGGGGCTTATTATATTGTGTCCAGATCATTTGGATTGAACATCGGTACCACTATTGGAATTGCTCTGTATTTATCACAGGCCATCAGTGTGGCTTTTTATGTGATTGCATTTACGGAGAGTTTTGAACCTGTATTTAACTGGTTGAATGAAAGCTACGGGATTGTATTGCCCCGTCAGGCAATCAGCTTGCCGGCGATGGCTCTTTTAAGTTTACTAATGCTGACAAAGGGAGCAGGCGTTGGTGTAAAGGCATTATACATTGTGGTCGCCCTTCTTTTTGGATCCATTATATTGTTTTTTGCGGGAACAACATCAGGGGTGGCTTCCAGCGACATCCAGGGATTTTCCGGGACATTTAAAAATATGGATGATTTCTTCCTTGTATTTGCCATTATATTTCCTGCATTTACCGGGATGGCTGCAGGTTTGGGATTATCAGGCGATTTGAAAAATCCGGGAAAATCTATTCCAAGGGGAACCATCTGGGCTACAGTGGCAGGTATGATTATTTATATTCTGGTAATATGGAAATTAGCTGTTTCGGCAAGTACCAGTGAGCTGACAAACGAACAATTGATCATGGGTAAAATTGGTATGTATGGATGGTTGGCAATTCCCATAGGGTTGGCTGCGAGTACGATATCTTCTGCGATCGGCTCGATCGTGATTGCGCCCCGTACATTGCAGGCTTTGGGAGCGGATAAATCATTCCCGATACCACGGATCAATAAATTTTTTGCCCAGGGCAAACCCGGAACAAATGAGCCTTTTAATTCTGCCGTAGTTAGTATCGCCATCGCATTTATTTTTGTGGCACTTGGAAGCGTGAATTCTGTTGCAATGATTATTACCATGTTTTTTATGGTAACATACGGGGCAATATGTTTAATTTCTTTCCTCAATCATTTTGGGTCAGATCCTTCTTATCGGCCAACTTTTAAATCGAAATGGTATTATTCATTGGTCGGTTTTATTTTAAGCATTTGGCTGATGTTTAAAATTGATCAACTATATGCCTGGATTTCCGTACTCTTAATGGTCGCTATCTATTTAGGAATCAGTAAATATCATAAAAACAGGAATGGACTTCAGGCCATCTTTATGGGTGCTATTTTCCAGTTTAACCGAAAAATCCAGATATACCTGCAGAAATCGAATTCGTTTAAGCAGGTAGAGAGTTGGAGGCCCTCGGCTATTTGTGTATCTGAAAATTCTCTCGAGCGTAATGCTGCATTTGATTTTTTAAACTGGGTATCCTATAAATATGGCTTCGGTACTTATATTCATTTGATCCCGGGATTTTATAATGAGCTTACCAGAAAACAGGCTCAGCTTATGTTCGATAAATTGCTTTTCAGATCATCCTCTAAAAATAACAATGTTTATATTGATACCATAATCTCTCCATCTTTTACTTCAGCACTGGCCCAGGCGATACAATTGCCTGGTATTTCAGGAATGGAAAATAATATGATTGTTTTTGAGTACGATAAGAATCATATTGATGATTTAAAACATGTGATTGACAATTTCCACCTGACCTTATCGGGTAGTCATGACGTTTGCGTTTATGGAAGTTCTGATAAAAGGAGATTTCATAAAAGTCCGATTCATGTATGGATCAGAAGTTTTGATCATAAAAACTCAAACTTGATGATTTTGTTGAGTTACATTATTCTAGAGCATCCTGATTGGCAGGATTCTGAAATTAAAATATTTGAGATATGCAGGGCCAGGGATGAAAAGCAAACACGCCAAAACCTGGTGGAACTTGTAAAATCGGGCCGTATTCCTATCACCCCCCAAAATATAGAGATCATAGCCAAAGATGAAACGGTAAGCAGTAAGATGCTAATTAGCGAAAAATCGGAAAATGCGGGATTGACCATCATTGGTTTCAGACCCGAGCATCTGGAAATGTACGGAATTGATTTGTTTAAAGGATATGACGGGATCGGAAATGTTGTATTTGTTAATTCGCACGAAGTTAAGGAAATCGAATAGTGGCAATGATACAAATTGATTGCTCTTATTTATGACAATAACGCTTCATTACGGCATAAGCATTCGAAATCCCAAGTTCACCAGCCTTCGACAAATCCTGGCATCCAAGTTTGTTCTCGTTTAAAAACAATAGTATTAAACCCCGGTTATAAAAAGCTTCAGAAAAGTTGCCGTTTTTTTGGATAGCAAATGTAAAATCATCCACAGCTCTTTGATATTCGCCGATCAGGCATTTAACATAGGCCCTGTTATAGTAAGCATATGGAAAGTCAGGATCAAGTTTTAACACTTTATTGTAGTCTTCGATGGCTTCAAGGAGGTATTGTTTGTTCGAATTGTCAACTTCTTCATCAGTATTTTTCTGTTCTGTGCTGATTGTTACGGCCTGCTGTTTATAACCAATTGATTTGATGAGTTCCGTTAAATAAAATTTACTGTTGGCTCTCGAAAAATAGGCCATAATTGCGGTGGAGTCCAGTTCAAGTGACTTCTCATAATCTTCAAAAGCATTATTAAAGTTCTGGATTGAAGCATATAGGTTTGCCCGTTTCAGGTAATCCGCAGTTTGCCTGTTCGAAGAATCAATCTGTGTTGAAAGCTTTTCAATTTCAATAGATATACTTTGAACATTGTGTTGCACAGGATTGTTTGAAAGGCTAATAAGTGCCTGATCATACAGTTGAAGTTTTCTGTAGGCATCATAATATTTTTCAGTATCCCTATATTCTGGTTTTGGTACTTGCTGAAAAATCGGGAGCATGTCGATGGCAAAATACTGATATTGTGGACGTTCATCATTTTCTTTTACTTCTGTAAATTCTCCGCTTAACTGTACAAGACTATTCAGATAGGCTATTTTTTCCTGGGTCAGGTTTTCGGTCTCCAAATCGGTGAGGTTCCCAAGTTCCACGGCTTTATTGTAGTCTTTTTCGGCTTCATCAAAAAGTCCCATTCGGCTTTTAATGATCGAACGTTCCTGGTATCCATTCGAAAAACTGGGGTGTATTTCGATGGTTTTATTAAAGTCGTCAAGCGCACCTTTATAGTCTTTTAAATCAGATTTAAGTTTACCCCTGTAAAAATAACTGGTTATGTTTTTTGGATTGATTTTGATCACTTCATCAAACGCTTTGATGGCATCTGCTTTTTTGTCCTGATAAATATAGATGATCGCTTTGTTGAAATGAGCGTAAGAATTGTATGGTGATATTTTTAATACTTCATCCAGATCCTTGAGTGCAGAATCATAGTCCGACTTTCGCATCCGTGCCAGGGAACGGTTAAAAAGTGCATATGAGTTTTTCGGTTCTTTTTGCAATACAAAGTCAAAATCCATGATGGCGGAATCTGCTTTTTCAAGCTCAATAAAAACTTTACCGCGTTGAATGTATCCCAGCAAATAATCCGGATTATAGTCAAGAACCAGATTCATGTCCTGAAGGGCATCATCATAATATTTACCTCCTGCCTTTGCACTTCCCCTTAAAATATAGATGCTTTCATGATTGTATTTTAATGAAATTGCCTTGTCGCAGTCTGCGATTGCTTCATCATATTTTTGCAGGTTTAGATAGGTTTTTGCCCGGTCAAAATAAATAGAGGCATCTGTTGAGTCGATTTCAAGTGCACGTTTGTAGTCTTTAAATGCATCTTCATATCTGAGTAATATGCTTCTGGCATTGGCCCTGTTGTGAAAAAAATCAGAATAATAGGGCAGCAGGTTTATGGCCGTTGTGAAATCCATTTCGGCACCGCTTATATCATCCAGGTTGAATTTGGCTATTCCCCGCAGATAATAGGCGTAGTATGAATTTGGCTCCAGTTGAATGGCCTGGTTAAAATACCCGATGGCTTCCAGGTATTTTTCATTCCTTAAGTCAACGCTGCCATATTGAAGAAAATTGGTACGAAGCTGCGCATTAACACCGATGTTAATAATCTGGAATAAAAATATCAGGCTTATGAGTCGTATAAATTTCATCAAATTTAATCGCAGTAATTGGGTTATTCGTATCGGCTAATAAAATTAAGCACTTAATCTGAATTTAAAAGCATATTCTGAATAATTATGAAAATTTAACACCAGAAATCAGACAAAAAACAGCGTTACACCTACAACACTAATAACAGCCCCAATGATTTCTTTTAAACTTACTTTTTGTTTAAAAATGATGATGGATGGAACAATAATAATCACCGGAACGATCGACATTAAAGTCGATGCAATTCCGGCACTGGTGTTTTGTACCGCAATCAGCGAAAAAGAAACCCCCAAAAATGGTCCGAATACAGATCCGATCCCGATTCGGCTGATGGCTTTAAAGTTTGAGAAAGTTGTAAATACATTTTTCCATTTGCCCAGAATGGTTACAATGATTGCAAATCCGAATACACCTGCTATAATACGGATTTGAGTCGCCGAAAATGCATCATAACTGCGCATGCCGTATTTACTTAAGACCAGGCCACCAGCCTGACCGGTTGCCCCGAGGGCGGCAAAAATAATCCCTTTTAGCGGGAAGTTTAAACTCATTTTTTTGGTCCCGCTGGGCCTGCTCCAAATAGCCAGAGCGATACCTCCGACAACCAGAAACATACCTATAATGCTGAGAAAACTCATGCTTTCTCCAAGTATCAGCCAGCCTAATATAGCTGCTAATGGAGGTGCCAGGGTCATAATCAGCATGGCAATGCGGGAGGTAATGATAGGGTAGGAGGCAAATAAAAATAAATCACCCAGCACAAAACCTACAAGTCCTGAAACCGAAAGCCATACCCAGGCATGAAGGTCGGCATCTAATGGCAAAAGAAAGCCATTTCTGAAATAAGAAAGTGTTGCAAGCATCACAAATGCAAAACTCAAACGGATCATATTTACCGAATAAGTTCCGACACGCTTGGTGGCAACTTCAAAAGCAAGGGCGGTAATGGTCCAAAAAAAAGCGGTGAGCAAGGCAGCGTATTCGCCGGTGTATTGTGTCATTTTTAAAATTGAAATTAAATGCGAATTTAATCACTATTATCCAATTATTGGCCCATTAAGTTTAGCGAATATCTTTCATTATGATTAATTTTGTTCAGAAATTATGTATAACGATCGGTGGTAAAAATGGGAAAGTCTAAAAAATTGCTGAAAGCTGAGGAAATTGCGAATAGCGTTTCACATGGGGTTGGTATCGGACTGGCTGTTGCAGGTGTGAGTTTGTTGGTAATCTTTGCAGCAATTTATGGCAATGCCTGGCATATTGTTAGTTTCTCGATTTTCGGGGCCAGCATGATCGTATTGTACCTGGCCTCTACTTTGTTTCATTCTTCTAGTAATTTAAGAAAAAAATACAAACTCAATAAATTTGATCATTCTTCCATTTATATATTGATTGCCGGATCATATACTCCCATTACCTTAGTTTCGCTCAGGGGTGCTTTTGGATGGGTTATCTTTGGGCTTATCTGGGCCATGGCCATTGGAGGTGTAGTGTTTAAGGTGTGGTTTTACAGTCAGAAATGGCGCAATCTTTCTGCCTGGCTCTATGTTGGCATGGGATGGTTAATTATTATTGCCATTGTTCCCGTTTTAAAAAATGTGCCGAATACTTCACTCTATTTCCTGATGGCCGGAGTCTTATCATATAGTGGAGGCGTTATCTTTTATTTGAAAAGAAACATTCCTTTTTTCCACTTTATATTCCACCTTTTTATATTGGGTGGAAGTGTATGCCATTTCTTTGCTTTTTTATTCTTGCTTCCGATATCTTCTTAAGGCTTCCTTATTTTACGGATTGTTATAAAAGAAATAACAAGGTATAAAAAGCCAATAAAGAACGCTGCCTTTACGGTGATATATTCTGCATCCAGGTTAGCTTCACCGGAAGTAATATCATCCAACGCCAGAAACATTAATACCATGGCGATGAGATTAAGAATTGCCAAAGCCAGTGTTATATCCGTTAATTTGTCTTTTTTATTCATACCAGATGAGTTTTTTTGCACCTAATATGTTGTGAATAACGGTGCTAAAATTATTTTATTTTTTCGAACCAAAGATTACGCACACGGCTGTTTGTAACATAAATACCGTTCACTTTTCCCCGCCTGTCTTTCTGAACGCTAAAAAAGTTAAAATATGATGGATCTCCATTGAATTCATTATCACGGATAAATCGAATGTTGAAGTCCCCATGTCTGCTATGATGTCCTTTTAGTTCTCCATCCTTCATAAAAAGAAGGTACTGGGTTTCGAGTTCGGGCGACCAATAGGTTCCGCTTACTGATTCGATTGTTTTTGGATCTGCTAAAAATTCTTTGGTTCTGATTCCTTCGGTTTTTTCTTCGTTCTTTATGTTTATTTCTATAATGGCTTCTTGATCTTCTTGAATGAATTTAATGGTAACCTGATCAGTTGCATCAGAAAAGGTGGATTCGGAACGGGGAATCAATCGAAGCTGATTTTCACCTGAAAACTGGCCATAAAAGGTATTGCCGATCCTAAAGATATCGATTGATTTTTTAGGGGTGCTTTTCAAATCATATCGTCCGGCAATCTGGTCGAATTGTTCATTGCCCATGCGATATGGTCTGATACCCGCTTCCGTAGGTTTTTTCTCAAGGATAATGTCTGTAATTGCACTCGTTTTTCCACCCGGATCACCTCCTGAAAAGTTTGTTAAAATGACAATATCAAGTTTTTGGTCGGGATAGGTGACAACATTTGATCTGAATCCACCAATGGAACCTCCGTGAGAGATGCGGTTTTCATTTTTATATTGATCAACCGTAACACCGAAAGCATAATTATTGGGTGAACCATCATTAAATGGATCGGTTGTTTTCATTAGTGCCACGGCATCTTTCCATTCCGGCTCAGGATCGCGAACCTGTTTCAACCAGGTCAGTAGATCGGGTACATTTGTATGAATGTTGCCGGAGCCAACATAACCCCAGTATTCTACGGAACGATCGAAACTTCCATCGCGGTTCATGTCGTAGGAAGTGGCATTATTTTTTACAATTCGGTCATACATTCTTTCAACATAGGTATGGTTCATATGCATGGGTTCGAATACATTGTTTTGCATCCAAACTGTAAAATCTTCACCGCTAATTTTTTCAATGATTTCAGCCATTAAAATATAACCCGTATTGCAGTACATATATTCGGAACCCGGTACGAAATTCAAGTCTTTTTGACGTTTCATAAAACCGACCAAATCTTCATTGGTCCGGGAATCATCGTCGCGCCAACCGGCCAGGGCAAGCATGGCGTGTAAACTTCTTAAACCGCTGGTGTGGTGCAACATATGCCTGATGGTAATTTTTTGCTCAAATTCAGGCATATAAGGCAAATATTTCCTGATATCATCGTCCACAGAAAGCTGCCCCCTGACTTGCATCAAACAAATACCAAAGGCTGTAAATTGTTTTGATACGGAGGCAATGTTATATTGGGTTGCATAAGTATTTGGTACGAGGTATTCCAAACTGGAAAGCCCAAAAGCCTTTGAATAGATTAGTTTGTCGCCCATCACCACACCTACTGAACCTCCTGGATGATCCGGAGAATTCCAAGAGAGAAACAATTCATCGATTTGTTTGGTTTTATCTTCAGTAAGTTGTGCAAATATGGTATTCGATAGTAGAAAAAAGAATACAAAAAACAGACTGAGTTTCTGAACAGATGATTTCATTTTAATTTTCTTTAGAGGTTTGATTTAAATTTTGATACATCTCAATGGCACGCAAAGCCAGAACTTTTGTTGCATTAACAACAGGGGCATCCACTCTTTGGGGGTTAAATGCCAATGGTATTTCGGTGCATCCCAGTACGAGTAATTCAGCACCTTTATCAATCAGGTGCTGCCCGGCAATGGCCAGTAAATCTTCATTAATTTGTTGATCTACGCCCGATTTTATTCCCCATACTGCCTTCATTACATATTCTTCTTCGATATCGTTGTCAGGAATGATAACCTCATAACCCTTGGCTTTGAGTTCATTGTTATAAAGTTGGGTTTTGATGGTTCCGCTGGTAGCCAGTAAACCAACTTTTTTGATTTCCGGATGATTTGTTTTTACTTCCTTCACCGTTTCTTCAATCATATTGATGATCGGTATGGAAACGGCATCCTGCATATGATCAAAATAATAATGTACCGTATTACAGGGAATGGCAATGAATGAAGCCCCTGCCTTTTCAACTCTTGTAACCCCTTCAACAATAACTGGCACGATGGATAAATCATTATTATCGATACTTGCAATGCGATCCGGGACCTGGGGGAGACTGTAAATAATTGTAGGAATATGATCCTGATCAATGGTTGCAGGTGTCAATTTTACGATTTGTTTGTACAAATCGGCAGTAGCTTCCGGTCCCATGCCACCAAAAATTCCGAGTATTACCCGGTCATCGGTTTTGATTTCCAGATTTTGACAGGCAAACAGGGATGCAAGGAAAATAAATAAAAAGAAAGTGATGAGCTTTTTCATATTTTAAAAATTAAAGTGCATATCGAAGGAAATCGCAATTTGAAACAATCAAACTTCGACTCGCTCAGTTTGCCAATCCATTATTTTAAAAATCGAATTAAAAAATCAGCAATTGCTTTATTTACGCTCAATTGATTTCTGAACATCAAAAAATGATGAGTGTCATCAACAATTACTTTTGTTTCATAATAGACTCCTTTTTCTTTCAAACGTTGCACGAGGTCGGTACTCTGACTGAATTGAACATTTCGGTCATCATCGCCATGGATGATCAGTACCGGTGAGGTCCAGGTTGGCACCGAAGAAACAGGAGAGGATTCCCAGGCAATTTCTCTGGCTTTCTCCCGATCGGGAGCCATCTCATATTGATTGGGCCACATATAATTGGCCACATTCAGGGTGCGGTCGTGAACGCCATGAATATCAACACCGGCAGCAAAAAGGTCGGAGTTTCTCCCCAAAGCCATTGCGGTCAGATAACCTCCATATGAACCACCATAAATCCCGATTTTTTTAGAATCTACATACGATTGCTGTCCAAGCCATAGTGCAGCAGCCTTGATGTCTTTGTACTCAGAGGCACCTCTTGTTCCTCCATCAACCGGACGGTGAAATTCGTATCCATAACCAATTCCAAGACGGTAATTGACCGAAAGCACCACAAATCCCTGACTTGCCAGGTATTGATTTACGGCATAAGCGTTTGAATAATAAGAAGAATAATTCCAGCCGAGGAGCATTTGTCGGGGTGGCCCTCCATGTGCAAAAATGATGGCCGGATTTTTACCGTTCATATTTTTTGGTTCGAATAAAGTGCCGTGAATATCCCATCCATCTTCCGATTTAAAAATAACTTGTTTCGGAGTAACCAGCTGTTCTGTCGGATAAGTGGACGGAATGTGGTCTTCGGCCAGCAGTTTTGTTTTTCTGTTTTTTAAATTCATAACGACCGGTAAAGGAGGACGCTGTGGAGTGGCTGCCAGATAAACCAGGTCTCCTGATTTTCCGGTGATTACTGGGGTCCATTCGAGGCCGTTGCCCGGAGTTATTACTTCAGGTTTTTGTTGATCGACCGGAACCATTACAATGTGGCGGCGGTCAATATCATTTGGATCGCTACCGGCATTTCCGGCAAAAAAGAGATGGGTTCCATCTGCACTTAAGTGAATATATTCTGCCATATAGTTTCCGGGTGTGAGCAATAAGGGTTCACCGCCTTTCTCCGAAATACTATACATATGAGGCCAGCCATCTTCGTATGACATGTAAACGATTCGCTCCTTTGCAGCCCAGTGTAAATTGGCTCGGCCATGGGTCGACGACATGGAACCCCTCAAGGTTTCCGGAGCTTTCCATACAAGATTAGAACCGGCTTCACCAATGGTTACTGTTCTGATTTCCCAGGGCGTATGCTGGTCTTCGAGTATCGGTTTAACGGTTCCTCCCCGTCCTTCTTGCCGCGTAAAAGCAATCTTCCTGCCATCCGGCGACCAAACCGGTGAAGCATCGCGGTTGAAAGTCGGATCCAACCAAATGATGGGAGAATCTTTATCGGTATAAACCCCAATAAAGGAATGATCCTGTCTGTTAGACTGGAAAGCTATCTGGCTGCCATCTGGTGACCAGACGGGCGAACCATTGTTTCCTCTGGCAGTAAATAGTTTTTCAGCTTTTTCGCTCCCGTCGATTTTAATTTTCCAGATTTGCCCTGAACGTTCAAAGGCCACATAATCATTGTTTGGTGAAATGACCGGACTCAAACCTTCACCCAGACAAATGGGATCTCCTCCTTCAAAAGCTATGCTCCACATTTCGACCTTCGGCGGCTCTGGTAAAAATTCCGAATTCAGCGATCCTTCATCATTCCAGTTTGAACCGAAATCTCCGCCACGGATATAGACGATCCATTTGCCATCCGATGAAACACTTACACTTGACAGTTCCTGTCCGGCATCTGTATCATAAGCGGTTAATTTCCTGACTTTATAATCTGGGCCTTCGGCAACATAAAGATTTCGCAGTCCGCTTTCGTTAAATGCCCATACAATGCGATCAGTAGTTGAGGAAGTTGCTAAATTGGATGGAAATGGATATGCCATCACTTCCTCCATACTAAAAGTTTCTTTTTGTGCTTGAATGGTGCTAAATACAAATAAGATCAGCAAAAAACTGAAGGCCATTTGCCTCAGGCCTTTATGACTTAATTTTTGTTGAAAGCGGATGTTTGTCTTCATGATTATGGTATTTGGTACATTAATATTTGTTTTTTACTAATCCTGTTGAATTGAGCTTCTCTTTTGCTAAGACACAAGACACAAGATTTTTTATTCATAATTTATCATTCATCATTCATCATTCATCATTCCCATAGCATGGTATCTTCTCCAGAATTTATATTTACTTAAAGAGGTATAGGCGACTATTTTGTTGACCCATTTAAAGCGCATCAAATAATGTAAAATTCGATATGTAATAAAAAAGAAGATGATAAATATAATCCATTTCAGGATGTGAAAAAATTCAATAATTAACCAGGGGCTGTCAGCCCTATATAATTTGAGTTCGTCAAACAGAAAAATAACGGCTGGCATTAAAACAATCATTGATAAAACCAGCAGGCCGATTGAAAATGTATGTGTGACTTCGATGGCCCTTTTTGGACAGGCGTTGATACAACGCATGCAGCTTTCGCACCGATAGGTCCAGAAGGGCATTTTTTTGAGTTGAATGGCTTCGACCGGACATTCGTTGATGCACTTCATACATAAATTACAATCGCTGGTGGCCATCATGGTTTTGGCCAGATAAAACCTGCCGATAAAATAATAACCCACGGCAATGGGAGCAACTGCAAGATCTATGGGTAAGCTTATGAGTGCTTTGTATTTGGTTTTGCCGCTTAAAATTCTTTTTGCGAAATTTTCTGTAATTCTTTTAATTCTGGTTGTGATTGAACTTACCACTTGTTGTTTTAAGCCCGGATGCAGAAAAATCCAGTTTGATGGCAGGTCCATGGGTTGCATGCCAACGATTCGGTAGGACTTTAAAAGAAGTATAACCGCCGGAAGCATTTGAGCGATCCCGCTCATTCCCGGAATGAATAACTTCGACAGTTTCAAGCCTGCCCGCGTATTGATAATAAAAACATCTGCATTCTTCAATCGCGGGAATTTGAAAATGAATTTCAGCATAATGGGCGGCATATTAAAACCGTGGGTGGGAGCGCAAAATCCGATTAATGTTTTCCTGCTTGTATCCGGTAATTCAATCTTTTTAAATCGGTCAATATTGATAACTTTAACCGCTAACTTGTGATCTTGTGCTACATTCCTTATCCAACCGGCTACATTGCGGGCATTGCCGGTACCTGAAAAATAATAGATAAAGACCTGTTCATATTTCATTGTCCAAGCGAATCTTTAACAATATTGGGGTGACACCCTGCAGGGTGTCACCCCTTGTGAATATATGCTATTTCCCCGGATGATAAGTCCGTTCGGCATTTTTTTCGATATCTTCTTTGTAAAAATAGACGTCTTTAAATTTTCCCTTGGTGTAATCCAGTGCCTGATCATCGAAGTGAGGCGAATTGGGATCCCCGCTCTGTCCTCCTGCAAGGCTGCTTTTTGCTGTAATTTTATCGCCAAACTCAACCACAGCAACAAAACTGTTGCCACTGGTGCCGTACATTTTTTTGGTGCCCGGATAGGTTCTGCTGCCGAACGATGCCAGAGAGCCCCATCTTGAAGATGCAAAACCAACTGGTAAACTTGGTAAATCGTCGTTAAATGGCTGTGCAATTTCACCATTTATGCGCTGATAGCGGTTAATTTCACCCCAGGCTGTTTCCCAACTGCCAAAATCATCGGTCAGTGTTTGAATGGCGGTCTCAATTGCTTTCAACCGGTTTGCGCTCCCCATATCTTCGGCAATAAAGTCATACACTGAAACACCGGGGCTTTGGTTTAAAGAACGGGCCATATTCATAGCTTCTTGTCCCCAGTAAACAGCCAAAGAGGTTTCAATTGAAGTTTCAGAAAATCGCAAATCCCAATTCCGTAAAGCATCAATTTGTGCTTCAAGATTGTTCTTTAGCTCCTTGTTGGCTGGTTTCAAATGATCGTAATCGTCGAGTAAAACCGGGATGTACTTTTCAAAGGCAGGGAGATAAGAATCGTAAGCGGCATCAATCAGCTTATCCAGCGTAAAATCAGTTTGGTCTTCCAGCACCATCACTGCGTGTATGCCCCTGAAATTTTCTGCATCCGGAGCCATATAAGGTGGATAATCTTCGGGCGAAGGGCTAAAATCACCTGCAACCGTGAATGGGGTCGAATTACAGTTTTGTATCCATCCATTCTCAGGGTTTAAAACCGTGATCATTTCATCAACTTCATGCAATCCTTTCCAGTCTGTTTCCGGATCGCTTCCGTCAACAATGCCGTTCCAATCATAATTAACATTTCGGATTGGCATAAAATTACCATGGAAATAAGCAATGTTCCCATCGCGGTCGGCATAAACCGTATTGTTTGATGAATTGGTTTTGAGTTCCATACTTTGATAGAACTCATCGTAGTTTTTAGATTTCGTACGCATAAACGATTGGGTAAGTGCCTTTTCGTGTTCAACCATCAGTGCAATCGAAACCCATTTACCATCTTCTTCCCTGATTACAGGTCCGTGATGTGTATAATAAGCTGTAATTACTTTTTCTGAAAGATTTTCACCATCCTTATATTTTAGTGCAATTTCTTTTTCGATGATCGGTTTGAGTTCATCTCCATATTGATAAAAATATTTTCCATCCTGCTCAGTTACCGTTTCGTAGTAGTAATCAATCACATCTGCACGGCTTGAGGTATGCATCCAGCCACAATAATCATTAAATCCCTGGTAAACAAAAAACTGGCCCCAGGTTACGGCTCCGTATGCATTCAGTCCTTCTTCGCTGGATACATGAATTTCGGGCCTGAAAAAGAAAGAAGTATGTGGGTTGATCAGGAACAGGGCTTTTCCGTTCTCGGTATTTTTGGGTGAAATTGCAAAACCGTTTGATCCCCTGGGTTCATCATCTCTGTCAATAAGCGCTTCAGCGATCTCATTGTTTTCTTGCTGGCCATAGAAATTTGCTAATTGTCGCGGGGAAATCTGTTCAATATCACCGCCAATGCTTCCTTCGCTAAAGGTAAGTGCCATCCATGGCTCGAAATGTGTGATGAGTTTTGGACTTACTTCAGGATGGGTCAGGAGATAATAATTAGCACCGGCAGCCCAGGCATCCATCAATTTTTTAAGCCATTCCGGACTGTTATCATATTCCTGTTTAACTTGTTCCGGGTCAATATATAGTTTCATCCTTAAATCGACATACAGTGCCGATTCGCCTTCAACTTCGGCCATCCGACCCATTGCATTGATATAATTTGTTTCAACGCGGTTAAAATCATCTTCGCATTGGGCATAAATCATCCCGAAAACTGCATCAGCATCGGTTTTTCCATAAATATGAGGAATGCCCCAGTGATCGCGTATAATGGTTACATCCTGTGCCTGGTCTTTCCAGCTTGCTTCTTCTTTGTTAAGCATGGCATCCGGATCGCAGGCAGCAATAATGAAAGATGAAATGAATAGAATTAAGGTTAATTTGGTTTTCATGTGTTAATATTTTAGAATTTATTAAATTGATCACATGGAATTCGCAAGATGAGAAAATATTTCTTTTGATTGGTATTTCTCAGGATCATGCTCATTTCATGATTTGGTGTTTAAAATATTTTATAGGCTTAAAATGTTTAATGTTTTGAGATTAGCAGCATTTCAACGATATGAAATTATGAAAAAAAAGCGATGACTGGAAAATTTTAAGCACAAAATCGGCAAGCCATTCGTTTATTCGACATGATTAATGAAATTATCTGTAAACTGTTTTTGGGCGACAACCCTAAGTGCTAAATTTCAGCTAATTCGCGATATGCAAATTTTTCGCTGCTTTCAGGCAGATTTCCCAATGCTTCTTTGCCCCTGATTTTTTTTACCGTATGGCAGGATAAATCATGCTCAGTATAGGGCCTGATCAGTTTCGTAATTTCCGGATTATTCCCTTTGAGTTCATTGTTCAGCCAGATATCTTCTTCATTTTCGGTTAATATGAGGGGCATCCGTGCTTCTTTCAGTTTGGGGTTATTATGAATTTTCGCCATAAAAGGATTGGCTTTGGTTGTAACGATGGTAAAAGTTCGGATAATTTCTCCGGTTTCCCTGTCGGCCCATTCGCTCCATAAACCTGCCACGACCATAGGTTCTTTGTTTTTTTTGTAAATAAAAAAGGGATAGACATGTCCATTATGATAATGGTGTTCATAAAAGCCATCGAGGTATAGCACACATCTTTTATTTTTTGCGGCATCCCTGAATGAAGGTTTGTTGAAAATGGTTTCACCACGTGCATTGATGGTGCTGTTCCATAATTGTAACTTTTGTTTTTGATCCTTAACCCAATGCGGCACCAGCCCCCAGATGGCCGGTGTTGGAATACCTTCCTGCTTATTGCAGTATATCAGCATGCTTGGATGGGCAAAACCGGATGCATGATAATAGTTTGTTAAATAAGGTTTGAGCTCTTTTTTTAGTTTTTCAATCCCTTCCAAATCGTGATAACGAATGGCTCTTTTCAGGAGGGTTTCTAATTTGCTCTGGACATCATAGCACATTGGTCGATTTTATTGCTAAGTTAATATATTGAAAGATTAAGATATAGCTGTGAACTTAAATTTTTTCTAAATTTAGTCTTCCTAAAAAATCAAACATCTAAATAATTAATAACATGAAAAATTTCCAATTAAAAAAGATGGCTTATTTGCTTGTTGCTTTAATCGGATTAAACCTTGTGTTTATCCCATCCATTCAGGCACAGAATAAAGTCACATCTCCCCAAGAACATTTTGGATATGATATCGGTGCTGATTACCACTTGATTAATTATACACAAATTATGGCCTATTGGGAAATCCTGGATAAGGAGTCTGACCGGATGCAATTGGTTGATATTGGACCAACTGCTGAAGGCAGGAGGCAGTTTATGGCCATCATCAGTTCGCCCGAAAATATGGAGAAACTCGATTATTACAGAGATATTTCCGCAAAACTGGCACTGGCAAAAGGTTTGACAGACGATGAGGCAAAAGCATTGGCCGAGAAAGGAAAAGCTGTAGTATGGATCGATGGCGGTTTACATGCCACTGAAGTTGTCGGTTCGCACCAACTGATGAAACTGGCCTACAATATGGCAAGTAAAAATGATGCTGAAACAATGCGCATTTTGGATGATGTGATCCTTTTGGCGGTTTTCGCAAATCCGGACGGACTGGAACTGATCTCTGACTGGTATATGCGCCATGAAAAAGAAGAAGACAGATCGACCGGAAATTTACCACGTTTGTATCAAAAATATGTAGGGCATGACAATAACCGTGATTCTTACATGACAACACAGCCTGAAACTGAAAATATGTCCAGGGTGATGTATAAAGAGTGGTATCCGCAATTAATGTACAATCATCATCAAACCGGACCGAATGGAGCTGTAGTATTTGTTCCGCCATTTCGCGATCCGGTGAATTTTTATTTTGATCCATTATTGGTAATTGGAATCCAATCATTGGGAACAGCCATGCACAGCAGGTTAATTGCCGATGGTTTACCAGGGAGTGCCATGCGCTCAAAAGCCAGCTACTCAACCTGGTTTAACGGAAATTTAAGAACAACCGGTTATTTTCACAACCAGATCGGAATGTTGACGGAGATAAAGGGAAATCCAACCCCGGAACAATTGGGTCTGTATCCTGATGAATTATTACCAGGAACGGATATGCCATTTCCTGTCACCCCTAAAATGCTTTATTTCAGGGATGCCATTCAATATTCAATTTCAATGGATATGGCCGTGTTGGATTATGCCTCCAGAAACCGCGAACCGGTTTTGTACAACAGGTATATAATGGGTAGAAACCATATTATGAGGGGAAGCCAGGATTATTGGACCATGCATCCTCAAATTGTTGAGGAAGCTAAAAATGAATTGAGCAAGGATCCGGAGATGAAAGAGATTTTGTCCTCAACCTCCAGGCGGAAACCCAGTTTGCCAATCGAACATTTTGATTTGTTTCAAAAACCCGAAAACAGGGATCCAAGGGCATTTATACTGCCAGCTGATCAGGCTGATTTTCCAACCGCAACTAAATTTGTAAATACTTTTATCAAAAATGGTATTGAAGTATTACAGGCAACTGCTGATTTTAGTTTTAACGGTAAAAATTATCCGAAAGGATCCTATATTTTTAAATGCGATCAGGCTTTCAGGCCCTATATTCTTGATTTATTTGAACCGCAGGATCATCCAAATGACTTCCAATATCCGGGAGGTCCTCCAATTGCACCTTATGATAATGCCGGTTACACACTGTCGTATCAAATGGGAATAGAGTTCGACCGCATACTTGATGAACTTGACGGACCCTTCGAAAAAATTGTTGGAAAAGCGAAACCATTGGCAGGTACAATTACAAATTCCAAAAATGCCAAAGGCTTCTTATTATCGCATAAAGTAAACGATGCCAGCATTGTTACAAACAGGTTGCTGGCAGCTAAAACTCAGGTTTATTGGTTAACTGAGCCTGCAAAAATAAACAATAAGGAAGTACCGGCGGGTACCATTTATATTAAGTCAAAAGGTTCGACGCTATCAATGCTCGAAACAATGGCAACTGAATTAGGAGTAAGTTTTGAAGGAGTAAGCAAAGAACCCGCAGTAGATGCGCTACAGCTTGCAATTCCGCGGATCGGGTTATGGGATCAATATGGAGGATCAATGCCTTCTGGTTGGACCCGTTGGATATTGGAACAGTATGAATTTCCGTTTGAAGTGGTTTATCCTAAAACACTTGATGCCGGAGCTTTGAACAATAAATTTGATGTGCTTGTATTTGTAACAGGTGCCATTCCTTCCGGCGAATCCCGTTCGATGTATGGGGGAAGAGGCAGGCAAATTGATCCGAATTCGATTCCTGAAGAATACCGCGATTGGTTAGGATCAGTGAGTACTGAAACAACCATTCCTCAACTCATTACGTTTGTTAATAATGGAGGAACAATAATTGCGATCGGAAGTTCTACCGGAATTGCTGACCATCTCAACCTGCCAATGAGCAATCATATGGTTGATGGAAAAGGTGACAGGCTTTCCAGCGAAGTATATTTTATTCCGAGTTCGATATTACAGGTGAAGCTGGATAATAGCAAACCGATTGCTTACGGAATGAATGAAAGGGTGGATGTCTTTTTTGACGAAAGTCCTGTATTTAGATTTAAACCCGATGCAGACAAACAAGGACTGCATCCTTTGGCCTGGTTCGATTCTGATAAACCATTACGAAGCGGATGGGCCTGGGGACAGGATCGTTTGTACGGTGGTGTGACAATTGCTGAAGCTAATGTTGGAAAAGGTAAAGTTTATCTTTTCGGACCTGAAATATTATTCAGGGCGCAACCACACGCAACCTTTAAGATGTTTTTTAACGGTTTGTTTTTGAGTACTGCCAAAGAGAAAAATTTATAAAGGAATAAAAAAAAGGGTGCGAAAGCACCCTTTTTTAATGGATCCCGATATATTTCATAACAGCAGGAAGCAGAACCTGATTGTAAAACAATGAAACCGGGGAAGGGCTTAACCCACTATGCATCCCGCCCACATTGGTTAAAAGAACAACCGTTACATCACTGTCGGCGAGCCAATACATATAGGCAATAAACCCAAGCGTTCCGCCGGAATGACCATAAGCGGTTTCACCATTAAAAAAATCGATGCTCCTCGAAATTCCCTGAAGATATTCACGATTCGGATTGCCAATGTTTTTTGGCGGATGAAAGCTGAAAACCTCTTTTTGCATGTTTGGCCCTAAAAGTTCACCATTCTTTATTGCCTGAGCCCATCGCACCAGGTCGGCAGCAGATGAAACCATGCCACCTGCGGCCCATTCGGGCGAAAGGTTGGCGGCAGTTGTTTCAATCATATATTTCCTTATTTCATTAAAATCTTTATGAATTCCTGCTGTTTTAGCAAAGCTGGGAGTGGCATAATGATAATGATGAACAATTCCTTCCGGGATATCTTCAAATGATTCCAGATAAATGTGGTTTAAATGGAGTGGCTTAAAAATTCGGTTCCTTATTTCGGTCATCAGCTCATTTCCGGTCACCGATTCAATAATCAAACCCAGTAAGGTGTAGTTAGTATTGGAATACTGGTATCGTTCTCCGGGCTCAAAGTCGGCACTTACAATGTTATTTGTAATATATTTCAGGGTCTCAGTTTTACCCCAAATGTGGTTCAAATCCATTCGCTCTCCGCGTCCATCCCTAATCCAGTCGGGCCGAAATTCCCAGGTGGGAACACCGCTTTGGTGATTCATTAATTGAACAATACTTGCCTTATCAACATTGGGTACCCTTTTTACGATATCCTGATCCAGATAATCAATGGCTGTTTTTGTTAGGTCAATTTTTCCTTCTTCGGCCAATTGAAGTATCACCCTTGCAACAAAAGTTTTGGTAATGCTCCCGATCCCAAAAAGATCATTGACCTGAACCGGAATTTCCCCTCTAAGATCACTATACCCTTCGGTGCCTTGCCAAATAAGTTGATCGTGGTAACCGATGGCAACTGACATTCCGGGAATACCCATACTGATTCCGCTAACCATCGCATCCTTTAAAACAGAATCATCACCGGATACCTGAGCATTGATAAATAATGCGGAACATAGAAAAAGAGAGGTAATAAGTAAGTTTAAAATATTTCTTCGGATCATAATTTTAAATATTATTCAATAGAAAATTGGTTGATAAACATTCGTGACGATTCATAAGCTTTTACGGCCCATTCACTGGTGTAATTTGTTATTAGTTCGATGGCTTCACTTCTGTCTTTTTTATACAGTTCCAGGGCCTTTAGCTCAAATTGTTTTTGATTGTGAATGAGTTCGGCTTCCATGCCCCTGAATGTCACCCTCAAAAACTGATGGTTTTTTGTATAATTGTTATCGGCCAGCTGGCCCAAAAGCCAAAATGATTTTGCGGCTGAATTCAGGTCAATCTGTTCAATTTTCCATGAAGGTATATTAAAATGATATTCGACAAAATTGTCAGGGTTTATGCTAAGCCCCGGAACTTCTTTTGAACGGTATGCTTCCGGGATTTTATCAATACCAAGATACCAGGGTACAAATACACTGTTACAGGGTTCACCCAGTGCGCGCCAGCAAACCGTTCCTATATCTGCCGGTAAATTGCTTCTTTGCTGAACGATGGTAGTTCGGTGCGTGGTATAACGGCAAATGGTTTGTAAGGTATAATGCGGACTTATTTCGTATCCGTTCGATTTATCCAGTGGCGTACCTTCATAATGATTTCTGAATATTTCCATTATATCGTTCAATGATAACTTCCGGTCGGGAATAACAGAAACAGGCATCATTCCTTTCTCAGCTTGTTCCAGGCTAATGCTAAAATCTTTGTTCAGTAAATGAGCCATCATCCATTGGCGGTGCGTATTTGAATTTGATGTATGTGCAGAGAGTGGAGCATAAGCGGTGGCGAAATCAAAATCCCGTCCGCCCTCCGGATCATACCAGCCCCTTTTGATGGCATATTCGATGAGATCGGGAGAATAAATAAAATTTTCCTTGTCATTTATTTCTACCTCACGAATGCTGAAAGTATTGGCGATAACAACCACTTCGTCGTCCTGAACTTTGCGTGCAACAAAATGTTTACCAGCTACCATTTGCAATTGCCATGCTTCATGTTGGTCCACGATATTCAGGTTTCTACCTGATGAATTGTAACCATAAGCGGATAAAAGCTCAGCCGCTAGAAGTACCGCTTCTTTTGCAGATTTTGCCCTTTCGGCCAGGATGAACCGCAGGTCAAAGCCGATTCCGCCATCAACAATTTTGCCACGTTTTTCAAGGATTTCATTCGCATCTTCCTTTGAAGCACAACCATTGCTTCCGAAAGCAACGCCCCACTCATTGATGATCATATTTGAAAAATGGGTTTGCGGGCATTCATCAATAAAATAAGCATAGGTCTCGCTTACCTGTGGTATTCTCAATCCACTCACCAGGGTCCGAAAACTTCCTTCGGCGTATTGTTTTCCTGGAATTTTCCACAAATAATCCAGTTGGAAATCTTTTCCGTCATCTTCAGTTTTAGCAAATAAGATAGAACCATCGACAGTTGTATTTTTTCCGGCAATTAAAACAGTACATGCTTTTGTATTTGGCAGCGCCACCAAAATTATCAGGGCTAGACCAATAGCTATTCTTTTCATTTGTTTGATTTTTTTGGCTATGTTACTTTAATCTTTTTATCGTTCAACCTTTTCCGATTCAGCACTTCTGTCCTTTAACAGATCGAGTTTGTAAAATTCTTCTGTATTATTCAAAGAGATTTCAATATTATGGATGAAGTCAATCGATACAATGACATCGGACATCATGCATTCAAGTATATGCCCGCCCTTCTCTCTGGTAATGTTTATAAAGTGATAATGATGCCCGGGCACATTTATACCGGAAAAATATTCGGGAACGCGGAATCCAGCCATGCTTCCTTCTTCATTGTTGAATTCAAACAGGGGTTGTTCCTGAACAACTTCAATCAATGGAGGGAAAGGCTTGTTCTGTGCTGGAACGCTCCGGGCTGTGATCCGTTCAAATCTGCCTTCAATTTTAATCGCATAAAATATATTTTTTGTTGGGATCAGTTGATCGATTAACTCGCAGAATTGATCATATGAGGTGGGAGCATTTAAATGGAAAGATGTGTCTGGATTGAAATGTGTTACAACTGCAAAAGGTGTTTTCATCTGGGGATCAACAGGGTAAACATTCCCGTCTGCTTTGATTTGATAGAAAACCCCATTCAGTGCAATCATTTCTCCATCCAGTTCGTTAAAGGTTCCAAGTCCCAGATCACCTTTTTGGGAAAGTTCCTCAAAACTCATTGTGCCTTCATAATTGCCTGATAATAGGGCATCAAAAGTTGATGTTTGAAAGAGGGTGTCTTTTATTTTCGTGTTTTCACTAGTGCAAGAGCATATCAGAGCTAAAACAGATAATGTGAAAACAAACCACAACCTCCGTTTTTTATTAGGATATTTTTTATGCTTCATTATTTGATGGTTTTAATGATTTTGCCTGGAAGGATATCTTCAATTATTTCGCCCTTTTCCTTATAAACAAAATAAGCTTTATTCTCTTCATTCATTTGAACCACATGATCAACCTGTTCGTTTCTGAATACAATGCCGGCGAGGTCGTCGATTGCATAACCGGGAGCGAGATCACCATTCAGGATGTTTTGATGATAGAGCGGCCTTCTTGATTTTTCGCTGGAATAATGCGGACAATGACTGTAATTGAGAAAACCAAGGCATTCGAGTATGCTAAGTTCTTTCGGCCTCGAATCGGTGGTTCCGCTGTCAAACCAGCATAGCGATCCTGCGCTTCCTCCCGCCATAATGATTCCATTTTCATAAGCTTTTCTTAAAACGGTATCAATTCCCTGGGCATTCCAGATAGCCAGCATATTCAGGGTGTTCCCGCCACCAACAATAATTGCATCCATCTTCATAATAATTTCTTCAAAAGTTTCTTTTTGCTGATATGAGCTGATAAATGTTAGCAGAACATGCGGATCGATATCGAGCCTGGAGGTGCCATCAAACCAGTCCTGAATGGACCGCCTGTTATCTGCTGCTGCAGTAGGAATAAAGCAAATTGACGGTTGATCCTTATTGGTGAGCTTTGCCACATAGTCGATAAAAGTCAGGTTTGGAGCCCCGCCATATGCAAAAATGATACGGTCAGCTGGCTTATTCTGTGCCCTTAAGGTTTGGGGTTGAAAATGCCAAACAAATAATCCGGCCAGGATTATAAATTTTATACTGTTTTTCATAAGGCTGATATTTAGGTTTTTGTAAAATTAAAAATTTCTTATTTTTTGCTACCACCATGATTTTCTGAAAAACAATGAAATTACCCCAAAAATTTCAAGTCTGCCCAAAAGCATATTAATGGTAAGAATAAATTTACCACTTTCCGGTAATGCATTATAGTTGCCAAGTGAGCTAACCCCACCGAAACCCGGACCTACATTTCCGATTGTGGCTGCCGATCCGGTAAAAGCAGTGGTTAGATCAACATCCAGGAATGTGAGCAGGGATGTGGTGATAAAAATAATGAATAAATAAAGAATGATAAAGGAAAGGGTATGTGTTTCCGTACTTTCATCGATGGTCTTATCGCCGACCTTAATTTGAAAAATGGCGCGAGGATGCAGGATCAGTTTTACCTGTTTTGCCACTTCTTTAAAAAATATCCAAATCCGGTCAAATTTCAGTCCGCCGGAAGTTGATCCTGCGGTTGCACATTGAATGGTAAAGTAAATAAGGATAATTTGTGTAAAGCCCGGCCAGTTTATCGTATCGGCAGTTGCAAAGCCGGTTGTCGAACCCAGCGATATCACCTGAAATGATGCATAACGAACCGAATCCCACCAATTGTAAGTGCCACTTAAAAATAATTTAACCGACACCAGTGCAACCCCTATCAAAAGAAATAATAGAAAAGCCTTGATGATCTGGGATCTGAAAATATTATTCTTTTTGCCCATAATTGTATTGAAAATGAGCCCGAAATGGATGCCCGAAAGCACCATAAAAACCATGATGATAATCTCTATTGAAAGGCTGTTATACGAAGCTATGCTCAAATTTTTTGTTGAAAATCCTCCGGTTGCGATGGTTGCAAAAGAGTGGTTGACCGCATCAAAAAAACTCATTCCGGCAATCGTTAAAAGCAGGGTTTCCAAAATGGTTAACCCCAGATAAACATAAAGTAATATCCGAAGAATTTCCTTTGCCCTGTATTTAAAGTCTGTTTTTGCAAGCTTCGACATTTCCGTATTTAGCAGGGTGAGTTTTGAAGTAATGGATTTTGGTAAAATCAGGAGGGTAAATAAAATAATTCCAATTCCGCCTATCCAGTGGGTAGAAGAGCGCCAGAAAAGTAAGCTTTTTGGCAGGGCTTCAATATCAACTACAATTGTGGAGCCTGTGGTTGTAAATCCGGAAACACTTTCAAACCAGGCGTCCATGATCGAAAATTCCCCACCCCATAAAACATAGGGTAAAGCCCCGATTAAGCAAGTGGTCAGCCATCCGAATACAACAATCGTGATTCCTTCGAGCACGGTTAAATAGTTGGTCTGGCCCACATATGTAATTGGCAGCAGTCCAAATATTAAGGCGATCAAAGAGCTGTACAATAATGGTATGTCAGTAGTTTCGCCATAATAGAGCGATAATAAAAATGACATGAACAGAAAGACTGCATTGAAGATCAATACCATGCCAATATACCGTAAAATAATTTCTATCCGCATTGTTTATGTTTTCCTGATCTTATTTATAAGTTTCTGTATTTCCTGCTCCAATTCTTTAAATTCATCCTTTGAATTAATTTCCGCATCAAAATTCCTTGTATTTGAATGGCTGTGTTTTAGCGCTCTGATCAACTTATCTAAAGGCCCAACATAATACCGGCTAATAAAAAAGTTAAACATGATTAAAAAAACGAGAGAGGCGATGATGGCGATAATTCCGGGCATCAGGGCTCTGTGGGCTTTATCTTTAAGCAAGGCGGACTCGTTGTGCATACTGTCCTGATTCAGGCTCATCAGGGCTTCGACTTCAATTTTTATATTGAGAAACTTAGGATGCAAATCCGAAAAATACCAATCGATACTATGCTCTTTGCTGGTGCCAACAATCGGGGGTTCCCAGATCACTTTAAATGCCTGATACGAATTTTCGATTCTTTCGATGTATTTATCCTCATCTTTTTCAGTGATATTGTTTTTGGCAATTTCAAAAGCTTCTAAAAATGTTAGATCGGCATTTTCAAGAATTTCACGGCCCTCTCTCCAATGCCCCGAAAGCAATAATAATATTCCGCTATCTTCCCGCTCAAGCGATTCAATCATTTTTCGTGAAGCCTCAATCGTTTTATAGTTATTTACAACCATGGCATCAACGGATCTGCTCAACCTGTAAAATTCGTAGATCGACATGAATCCGGCGATGATCAGCATGGCGATGATGAGTATAAATCCGCTTAAAATTTTAAATCTGATTTTCATCCTTTCATTTTTATTTGATATGACAAGATCTTTCTTTTATATGATAAGCTTTTCTATCGTTAACCGGGTTTTTTCCCATGACAATCTGCGTTTAAGCGTTAAATAATGGGTATGGTAAGTTTGATCCGGCTTATTGTTTGATACCGGATGCCTGAATAAAAAAAAGTAATTAAAACTTCGTATTGCAGCAGAACGGATTGAAAAGAAATTCCGTTTGTTTTTTAGAGCCCCAGTTGACAGTGATCTCATGGGATTTGATTTAGTTAATAAATAAATGCAGCCAAATGTGCGAAATATTTTGGTGAATTAAAAAAATTATCCCGTATTATTTTCGGTGATTTGTTATACAACATTGGTTCATAAAACGAACTGGCCTTACTGGACCAAGCAAGGCATTAAATAAATCAAAGTTTAGTTAAGATTTACTCTGCCGGGGGCGAATATTTATAATCGATAAATTCCCAGTTAAAATCATCCTTAATCACGTTGATTTTAAGAAAGCCTTCTTCAAACCCATGATAACTCCCATTCCACCAGTTGGCTGATATTGCACCTCCGGTTATAAAATGTGTGTTATTAATATGAATATCCTCAACAATATGCAAATGACCCTGTAATACCAGCTTTAGGTTATGCTGCCCAAAAAGTTCAAGCACTTCTTTTGAATTGTAAATAACCCAGGATGAATCGTTGGCAACCGTGCTTCCATTTAAAATTTGCTTGTAGGCTGAGATTAAAGGGATATGAGTACTCAATACAATCGGCATCTCTTTTTCGGTTTTTTCCAATTCAGTTTTGATCCAGTTGAGCTGATCGCTATCAATATAACCCTCATATCTGTGATTGGCTTTTTCTTCAACGGAATTCAGGATCATGAATTTCCAGCCTTTGTGTTCGAAGCTATAATAGGATTCACCGATCCTGTTTTCAAACATTTTTTCACCGTATTCGGGGTGGTTTCGAACACTGTCATTTTTGCTATACATCGCAAATATCTCATGGTTGCCCATGGTATTGTAAACAGGACTGTTACAGCTTTTGATCACTTCCTGGTAAAGGCTGTACAAAGAATCAGCCCGGCCAAAAGATACATTGAGTGCATCCATAATCTGGTCGCCACCGGTAATTACAAAATCAGGATTGATTTTATTAATGGTATCAAGTGCCATTTTGAGTCCTTCAACCGCATTCTGTTCAGGTTGAAGATGAATGTCGGTCATGAAGACGAAGGAGAATGAATTTTCTGGTTTCTGATTTTCGATACAACTTGTTGATAAAAAAAGAATCACGAATGCCAGAATGAAAATATTGAAATTTACTTTTTTCATGAGATGGTGCTTTTCTATTGGTACATTAATTATTATGCGTTTTTGATGTTCCCTGCTTTGTTTAAGTTTTAGACTTTGGTGAAAACATAGGGGTGACACCCTGAGGGTGTCACCCCTTATAATTAGCTTCTTCTAATCTTTTCTACCTCCTCAACGCTTTTTGGTTTCGGTTTACCCAAAAGCTTAGCTCCGTCTTCCGTAATCACAAAGTTTTCTTCATTGCGGCAGCCGCTAAAGTTTCTAAATTTATTAATCTGATCGTAATTTAAAAATTCGGTAAACTTATTTTCGGCTTTCCATTTATCCATTAATTCAGGAATAAAGTAAATGCCCGGTTCGATAGTGAGTACAAAGCCCGGTTCCAGCTTACGGCCCAATCTTAAGGATTTTAAGCCGAACTGGGTGCTTTTGGCTTCTCCATCATAACCCACAAATTCTTCACCCAGGCCTTCCATGTCGTGAATGTCGAGTCCCATCATGTGGCCGAGCCCACATGGGAAAAACATGGCATGGGCACCTGCTTCAACGGCATCATCCATATTGCCTTTCATCAAACCAAAATCTTTCATGCCTTCTGCAATCACTTTACAGCTTTCCAAATGAATTTCTTTAAAGGGCCTGCCGGGTTTCAATAGCGATATTGCATGATTATGTGCGTTTAAACAAAGCTGGTAAATATCTTTTTGTTGTGAAGTAAATTTTTTATCCACGGGAAAAGTACTTGATAAATCGCCTGCATAATAGCCTGGCGTTTCGGCACCGGCATCCAGTAAAAACAAATCGCCACTTTTCAGGATGTTTCCATGATGATGATTGTGCAGGGTTTGCCCGTTAATGGTTGCAATTACAGGGAAAGCCACATGGCCGTCGTGCGCAAGTGCGATGGCCTCAACTGCACCGGCTATTTCGGCTTCCAGCATTCCGGGCCTGGCCATTTGCATGGCTTTTACATGCATGTCCACAGAGATATCCACCGCTTTTTCAATTTCAATGATTTCTTCTGCGCTTTTGTAATTACGTTGTGAAATTACTGCCAGACGCAAATCAAGCGAAGCATTTTTATTGATTTCGTTGGGATGGATGCCCAGCCAGTTAAAAATTTTAATATCATGCTCGGCACGATAGGTGGGGAGGTAATGGATTTTTCTGCCTGAGTTCCGGGCTTTTTTTAAGAAAATATCGAGTTGATCCGTATTGCCGGTTTTTTGAACTCCAACCCCTGAACTTAATTCTTTAATGGTTGGCAGAACCCCCATCCAAACAATATCCTCGATGGTAAAATCATTTCCGAAAATATATTCTTCACCTGAATCTACATCAATAATTCCACATAATCCGGCCACATTCAATCCGAAATAATAAATAAAACTACTGTCCTGGCGAAAATGAAAGCCGTTATCCTTATAGTTCATCGGGCTTTCTTCATTGCCGTAAATTAAAATAATTCCTGATTTTATTTTATTTCTTAAGATCTGGCGGCGGGAGATATAGGTTTCTTTTGTAAACATGATTTTTGGGATTAAGGTTAAGCTTTGTTACTATTAATTTAATTTCAAACTTACCGAAGATTCATTAGATATCAAAACAATACTGTATTGATTCTTTGATCTTGATTTAAAATTGGTATGGTAAAATCAGGCATTGGTATAATTTGTATTTTTAAAAGTCGTTTTTGATCAGAGATTTTTAAATTGCAATATAATATTACCTAATTAATTGGCCCATGAAAGCAAAATATCTTTTTGGCAATGTCAAAACATCATTGCTGTTATTATCCTTATTAATCTTTCTTATTCTGCCGAAATACCAGATTGCCCAAACTGCTCCGGTAACCGGCTTGCACCAACATATCCCGGGCGTATATGCCTTAACCCATGTTAAAGTGGTTGTAAAGCCGGGCGTTATAATCGAGGATGCAAGTATAATAGTGCGCAACGCTTATGTTGAGGCTGTTGGTAAGGATGTTGAAATTCCGGAGGAGGCCGTAATTTACGATATGAAGGGTAAGATTGTTTATCCCGGATTTATCGATCTTTTTAGCAATTATGGGATATCCCACGAAAATAAAAATGGAGATAAAAACGGAACTTCTGAAGTCGGTCATTGGAATGAAGTGGTGAGCCCGGAAGCAGATGCAACGGAGCAGTTGAAAACCGATAAAATCAAAGCTGCAAAGTTGCGAAGTGCAGGTTTTACCGCCCTTGTTTCTATTCCTGAAGGTGCAACTTTTCAGGGCCTCGGTGCATTGGTGTTACTAAATGATGAAGCTATAAATGAAGGTATTCTGAAAACAAGGGTGCTACAATCAGCTTCATATTCAAAAGGGATCCATTCAGGTTATGGGTATTATCAGGAATATCCGGCTTCGGTGATGGGAAATATTGCATTGATCAGGCAGGCACTGTTGGATGCAAAATGGTATGATTTAGCATGGACGAAATATTACGCAGCCCCTGCCAATCAAAAAAAGCCTGAAGTAAACCTTGCGCTGGAAGCACTTAAACCGCTGGTAAATAAAGAAATGCCATTGGTAATGGAAGCATCAGATGAGTATGATATCAGTCAGATCAATAAACTGGCAGGGGAATTCGATCTGAAAGTATGGATGCTTGGCTCAGGCTATGAATACCGAAAAATTGATGAACTTAAATCAATTGATCCAAAAGTTATTTTGCCACTGAATTTTCCGGCCAAACCCGATTTAAATGCTATTTCAGAGGCATCTAAGATCAGCTATCAGGATTTGCGGCATTATGAACTGGCCCCAAAAAATCCGGCTGTACTTGATGAAAACAATGTGAGCTTTGCCTTTACGGCATCATTACTGAAAAAAGAAAGTGATTTTCTGACCAACCTTAGAAAAGCTGTAGTGGAAGGATTAAATGAAAACACTGCATTGGAGGCTTTAACAATAACACCTGCCAAATGGCTGGAAATGGAGCATTTAATGGGATCTGTTGAAAAGGGGAAATTAGCCAGTTTCATAGTTACCGACGGAGATTTGTTCAAACAGGGCTCAAAAATTACACAAAGCTGGGTGGCTGGAAAAAGATTTATTATTGATGCTGAAGATGAACTAAGTGGATCATGGATTGGCACACTGACAGAAAATAATAAAACATCTCAACTGAGTATGGATTTAAACCTGGCTGCCAAAAAAGTGACCGGAAAGGCTAAATTGGATAAAAAGCAATTCGAAATTGCAACGGCTGAATTTAATAATAGGGAACTGAACATGGTGTTTAAAACAACCAGCAAAAAAAGTGGACAGCTCAGGTTAAGTGCAGCTTTAAATAAGGGCGAGATGATCGGAATTGGGAGCTGGGAAGATGGAACACAATTTAGCTGGATTGCCGAATTGGAGCTTAAAAACAACGATCATAAAAAAGCTGAAACGCCGATCGACAAGAGTTTGGAATTAAATCCAATTTATCCGGAAGGGGTTTACGGCGTCGAAAAACCATTTGATTCAGCCAAAGAAATTCTGATAAAGAATGCAACAATCTGGACCAGCGGCCCTGAAGGAAATCTTCAAAATGCCGAAATGCTTGTAAAGGATGGGAAAATCGCTGCAATAGGCAAAAATTTAACCGCTTCGGAAGAGGCCTTTGTTATTGATGCCCGGAACAAGTATGTAACCGCAGGAATTATTGACCCCCATGCTCATATCAGTGCCAAAGGAAATATCAATGAATATTCTCATGCAATTACACCTGAAGTCAGAATGGAGGATATTTTGATCGATAATGATCTCAATGCGTATTTGCAACTGGCGGGTGGAGTAACAACCGTTTGCACATTGCATGGCTCAGCCAACCCGATTGGAGGTATGTCGTCGGTCATAAAATTAAAATGGGGAAAAGATGTAGATGAGATGGTGGTTGATCAGGCTCCTGAAATCATGAAGTTTGCACTGGGAGAAAATGTAAAATCACCCAACCCGCAAAGAGGCCAATCATCGAGGTATCCACAGTCGAGAATGGGGACGATAGAAATTATGCGGGATGCATTCACGGCAGCCCTGGATTATCGAAAAGCGTGGGAAAAATATCAGGAGGAAGTTAAAACAAATATCAATCTGGTTCCGCCTCGCAAGATCATTAAATACGAACATTTACTGGGTGTGCTTGACGGTAAAACCATGGTGCATTGCCATGCATACCGCCATGATGAAATTATCGCTTTTATGAGACTGGCAGAGGAATTTGGTTTTAAGGCGGATGCATTTATTCACACGGTTGAGGGCTATAAAGTCGCGAGTGAACTAAAAGAACATGGTGCCATGGCCATTGTTTTCGGCGATTGGTGGGCATACAAGATGGAAGCTTACGACGGGACTCCCTACAATGCAGCAATTTTATACAATGAAGGGGTGATAACATCTTATCATTCCGATAGCCGTGATGTTGCCAGAAGGTTAAATACCGAGGCTGCCAAAGCCATTCATTATGGGGACGTTCCGGAAGAAGAGGCTTTTAAATTTGTAACACTGAATGCCGCTAAAATTCTACGACTTGAGAATTATACCGGAAGCCTCGAAGTTGGCAAGGATGCCGATTTTGTGATCTGGAGCGATTCTCCACTTTCAACCGCTGCCGTTTGTGAACAAACCTGGATCGAAGGTGAAAAATATTTCGATATCAATGAAGATAAAATATTAAGGGAGCGGGATGAGAAAATGAAAAATACCATCATTCAGCATATCTTATCTTCAAATGAAAAAAAATAAAAACGTGATAAAAATGAAAAGATATATTTTACTCAGTGCGGTATTCATGATTTATCTGAATCTGAATGCAAAAATTATCAATAATTCAGCTGAAGAAAAAAGCAAAGCATTTGTTCATGCACAAATCTATCTGCCTGATGGATCCCTGTTGGAGGATGCCATCATGATCATTAGGGATGGGAAAATTCAGGAAATTGGAAAAGATATTGAAATTCCTGAAACTGCTGAAGTGATTGAAATGCAGGATAAATCCATTTATCCCGTTTTTATCAATGCCTATTCAGCATTGGGCATCACCGAAGTATCAGCCGTTTGGCAAACCAATGATGTGGGCGAGAAAGAGGAATTTAACCCCAATATTAAAGTTGAAATGGCTGTCAATGTAGAATCTGAACATATACCGGTTACAAGGGCGAACGGAATAGCTTATAATGTAACGGCCCCAATGTCGGGGATTATAGCCGGAACAAGTGCATTGATTCAGTTTAATGGTTGGAATTGGGAGGAAATGCTTATAAAAGCACCTGTTAGCCTGATCATAAATTGGCCGACAAGTGCAAGTATAACTGCATTTGGAGCGGGTCCGAGTTTGGGCGGACAAACACAAATTGATCAATTATGTGATTTTTTTGACAATGCGAAAGCTTATCTGAAGGCAAAAAAAAGTGGACAGTTAGAGAAACATGACTTGCGTTTTGAAGCGATGGAACAGGTGTTGGATGGAACAATTCCGGTTTGGTTCACCGCTGATAAATCTGACGAAATACAGGCGGTGCTGGGATTTGCAAGCCATTATAAATTAAAAGCTGCGATCGTAGGCGGACTCGAAAGTGTTAAATTTGCCAAACTTTTGAATGAAAAAAATATAGCTGTTATTATTCCAAGTATTTTCGGGATGCCCGATCGTACCAATCCTAATTTTGATGCCTATTATGCATTGCCTTCAAAACTATTTGAAGCCGGAATAAAATATTGTATAGCCGTTGGGGGTAATATGGAGGTGCGCAACCTGCCCTATCATGCTGGAAAAGCCGAAGCTTATGGTTTGTCGGCAATTGAGGCCTTCAATTCAGTTACACAAAATGCGGCTGATGTTATTGGTGTCGGGCATTTGATCGGGAGCCTCGAAGTTGGAAAATTGGCCAGTTTTATTGTTACCAACGGGAATCCCCTGGAGCTGACAACCACAATCGAAGCAATGTATATACAGGGTGAACAGGTGAGCCTTGATAATAAACACAAGGCCCTGTACGAAAAATACAAAAAACGTTACGATCAGTAAAACCTGGTTCTTTTTTAGTTAAGATATGCAGCTATATCTTTAAGGACGATGATCCCAAGTATTGGTAAATTATTCGATCCGTTTTTGGTGATGATCATGGCATCAAAATAACGGTTTACGGGATTGATCTTAAATGATTTTTTATAAATCTCGGCTGCCTGGAATACCGTTTCATGTTCAGATATTAAGGCAAAGTTCTGTCGGTTGGTGCTGCTGTTTAATACTTCACTTATCATTGTTTGCGAAGGGTCGAGATTGTTGGTTCCGGCCATCCATTCCACAATTTGCAGGCTGTTTAAAACATCAATTACCAGCTGGTTTTCAATAATTGGTATTTGCGAAATTTTATATTCATGAATAATGCTGAGCGCAACATCCAGTCGATCGTTGATGCTGCAACAATGAACCTCTTTGAAGAAAATATTAACTTTCTCGGGATTTTTTATTTGTTCCCAAATTTGTGTAAAATGCCTGACAACTTTATCTCTCGGAACAGCAATGGCTTCGCCATCTTTATCGAAATTATGCATGATGGCATTTCGTAAATCGCCGTATGCGATCAGGTCGTTTCTGTATTTTTTGATGATGGGGTGGTAACGCGAGGCCCTGAGCAAAAGAATGCGGAATGCGGCATGTTTTCCCTGGTTGTAATTGTTTTTTAAAAATTTTTCAACTTCATTAAAAGTTCCTAAAAATATTTCTGCGTTATCCGACATATACCATTATGAATAAAGTTTGTAAATCGTTTAAAAGACTGAATTCAATTACGTTCTGAAATACATTTAATGTAAACAACTTCTCCAACCATACATATGCTTGCCAAGGGTGCACTTTCGTAAGTTACCCATATTTTTTTGTTTTCTTCAGGCTGAATCATGAATTCGTTAAGGTTTGATGGTTCGATCACTTTATTGTTTTCCAGTTCAATCATCCATCCGCATCCATCCAAACCGGTGAAATTTTTAAAAATTCCTTTTTGTCCATCGGCACATGCTTCTTCTTTTTTGCAAGAGCCAGTTGCAAGCACCAATGAAAGCAGTAAAACAGATAATATTAAATTCAACAGTCTCATATCATCTTTTAAACGATAAAGTTATAGAATATTCATCGAATGAAGCAAAATATTATCGGGCAACATTAGCGTTAATGATCTTTTTTATATTGTTTTAACTGTATTTCAAGAAGCTTGATTTTTTCTTTCAACTCCCTCATCCTGAGTTCCCTTCCGATAAATAATTGGTTAAATTTTTCCAGTTCACTATTTTTTTCGGCAATTTCTTTCGTTCTTTCCTGAACAAGTTTTTCAAGATGTTCCCGGTGATTCTTTAATTCTTCTTCGGTTTTTTTGCGTTCTGTAATATCCCTTCCGATAACAATGATATGCCTGGGATCCTGTTTTTTATCACGAATGGCAGAAGCATAATATTCCGTCGGAATTTTTTCGCCGGATTTAGTAATTAATTCAGCTTCAATACTTCCAAAGTTATTCGATTCAATTAATTGAATCATTTTGTTGAAACGCTCCAAATCCTGCTTGCTTAAGAATGAGTCAGGGGCGATCATCTTTTCGATTTCTGCATCTGCATAGCCACTGATTTCGTTAAATTTTTGATTCCAGATTGTAGCACTTCCATTGCTCATATCAAAAACAAAAAAAGTATCGGTCATCGTATCAATGGCCTGTTCTATAAACTCCTTTTCTTTTCTAAGTTCAAATTCTGCCTTATGCTTGGCTGCGAGTAATTTATTTGTTTTGTTTGCGATTTGTGTAAAATCTTTTGACTTTAAAATATCAGCTTTTATGTTTTTTTGATGTTTAAATGCCCGTTCAAATTCAGCGTAAAAAGAATTAAATTCCTGATCGATATATTTTGATATGACTTTGCTCGAAATAAAGATCAACAAAGCAAGAACTAGGAAAACAAAACTTATTTTAATAAGTGATATCTGAAGTTTTTGCCTGACATCCATTTCTTTTTGATCAATGATTGAAGTCAGGTCGTTTAAATATTCTCCGGCCCCGATAATCCATCTCCAATCGTCATAACCAAGCATATACGACATTTTTGGCTCGGGTTCATCATTATCCATTCGTTTAAACATATAGGTCATAAATTTGCCATTCGGATCCTTAGCTGCCTCTAATTCGATATCGAATAAGCGTAAGCCATTTGGGTCGGTCATATTCCGAATGTCTTTATAGGTACTTACAAGGTTTCCGTCAAAAATAAGTGCCTGACCCTCATAAGTGTTGATGAAAATATATCCACCAAACCCAAACCGTAAACTCGCGATCCATTCAAGTAAAATATTCTGTTGTTCTTTTTCACTTAAATCATCATATTTCCGGCGTATGAATTTTATGTGTTCAACCACTCTTTTAACTTCATCCTGAAGTTGGGCTTTTTGAAGATCGAGTGAGCGTCGGTTGATCTCTTCAATTTCTGCACGATGCTGGTTAATTTCTTGAAGACTCCATAAAAAGCTGATGGTTGCAACTGTTAAAAAAGAGGTAACAATCATTACAAAAAACAGGGCGCGAGAGACTTTGATTTTATTTCTCATAGATAATAATTAAAACCTTCTAAATATAATATTTTTTTAATAGGCAATTCTTTTCTATCTTTCAACATTATTCTTTTTTTTGGTAAAACTGGACTTTATGAGAAAGATTCGCTTACACTGGCAAATTTTAATCGCATTGATTCTGGCAATTCTGTATGGGGTCATTTTTTCAAATCATTATGCGATTAGTGAGTCAACAATGAAAAAATTGCATAATCGCATTGTGGAAGATGAAGTATTGCAATCAGTAGAATCACTTAAAGATGTTGATTTCTCAAATCGGCAGGAATTTCTGAACGCAATTGAAGAAAGGCTTTCGCCCGAGGATTATAGTAAATACCGTTCAACAATCGTACAATGGTCTGTTCAGAATTCTTATATTAAGGCTGTTGACTGGATGGGTATCATCTTTTTAAAGATGTTGAAATTATTAATGATCCCGCTTATTTTAAGTTCACTCATCAGTGGAATAACCAATGTGGGGAGCATTGAACATTTGGGGCGATTGGGGTTAAAAACCATTTCCTACTATTTATCGACCAGTTTTATCGCCATTGTTACCGGTTTGGTATTTGTGAACCTTTTTAAGCCGGGGATCGGTGCTGATTTGAATTTTAGTTTCAAGGTTGAAGGCTTAATGGAGCAGCAACGTTCTTTTAAGGAAATATTTATTGACATCGTGCCGGATAATATTTTTACCGCATTTAACGATAACCAGATTCTTTCAGTTATTTTCTTTTCTATTTTATTTGGCTTTTTTATCACCAGGGTTGGAACCCGTTCGAAACAGGTGCTGACAGATGCTTTTAATGCCATTTTTGAAGTGATGATGAAAATCACCATGTTCTTTATCAAATTTGCACCGCTTGGAATTTTTGGAATTGTTGCCCGTATCATTGCCGATCAGGACGATCTGTGGCAGTTATTGCACCGAATGGGACTTTATATGGGAACCATTATTCTGGCCTTAAGTTTACATTTTTTCATAACATTACCGATTGTAATAAGAATATTCGGAAAGGTAAACCCCTGGAAACATTTACGTAATATGACCACCCCTTTGTTAACTGCATTTTCAACCTCTTCGTCCGGAGCCACTTTGCCGCTGACCATGAATGCGGTTGAAAATAATTCGGGGGTCTCAAATAAAATAAGCAGCTTTACCCTGCCCCTGGGAGCAACCATCAATATGGACGGGGCCGCCTTATATGAATGTGTGGCCGCCATTTTTATTGCCCAGGCTTACGGCATTGAGCTTACACTGATTCAACAAATCATAATTGTATTTACAGCATTGCTGGCATCCATTGGTTCTGCAGCCATTCCGATGGCCGGACTGGTGATGATAACGGTGGTATTATCAGCTGTTGGTTTGCCGCTCGAAGGTGTTGGGTTAATTCTTGCAGTTGACCAGTTGATTGACATGTTCCGCACGGCTACCAATGTTTGGAGCGACAGTTGCGGTGCTGTTGTCATTGCAAAGTCAGAAGGGGAGAAATTGCCAATAGATTATTGATGTATGTTTATTGTTCATTCAGACTAGCTAAAGTCTTATTTGTTTTCTTCCAGCCACTTAAACATAGCATCAAAGGCTTCTTCTCTTACTTTATCCTTTGATAAGAATACATCATGCATGGCTTCATCGATGGAGATAACCTGAACCTTATCGCCAATTTTAAGCGCTTTATTATGAATGTCTTTTACGTTTAAAATAATATCTGATTTCCTGATTCGTTCATCCCATTTGTTGGGTATATAAGAATCTGAAGAAATCATGACCAGTGTTTGATGTACGATTTGTGGTGTTTTTGTAATTTGTTTCTGTGCTTTCATAACAGCTTTGAGCCAGGCAAAATACCCAGGAAACCCTTTTATTGGTTTCCATTGATGGTTGATCGCCCATTCACCATAAAAATTTACATCAATACTTTTCGGATATAAAGGGGTTACAGCCTTATTTACTTTTGCGTAAGGAAAGAACCTGGATAAGAATCCGACAATTGGAATGGCCACACTTTGCAATAACGGATGAATGTTTAAGGAAAGAAACGGGGAATTTAAAACTAATAATTTAATAAAATCCTTCTGGTCTCCATATGCGGCGTATAGCGATGAGACAAGCCCTCCGTGAGAATGGCCAAGCAGGATGGCTTTGCGCTTGCCACTATCCGTGATCCTTTTCAGCGACTGGTCAATTTCAGGGAAGTATTCAAACAAACTGCGGCAATAATTAGGATGCTGATGTTCTAATATTGATCTTCCGTATTTTCGAAGTTCAAGTGCATAAAAATCATAGCCCGCATCGCTGAATTTTTTAGCCATATGCGGATGATAAAAATAATCTGAAAACCCATGAATATAAAGCACAGGTATGCGATCTGATTTTGAATCATTAAAGTGGATGAGGGTAGCCTCGACCGGTCCTTCGTAGTCAGTGCCCAAATCAATTTTAAAATAAGTGAAGTTATTCGAATCAGAATGAATTACTGAACTTTGTTCCTTGTCAATCATAAATGTGATTTTATTTTTCGAAGATCATGAGCGAATATAATGAAAAATTAGGCAAGGGTTGGAATCATGAAACAGATTCGGTTCTTAGGCATCGATCCAGTTTCTTATGATTTGAAAACCGTTTTTTGTAATAATGGACTCCGGATGAAACTGCAAACCTTTGATATCGTATTGTTTATGTCTGATCGACATCACAACCCCGGATTGTGAACGCGAGGTAATTTCGAGGCAGTCGGGCAGTTCCATGTTTGAAATGGCCCATGAATGATAAAGCCCTACCGGAAATTGAGCCGGCAGCTTATTAAAAATCGGGTCCCTGACCAGAATGTTGATCAGATGTTCCTGTCCATGAATAACTTCATCCAGATTGTAAAGCAGTCCGCCAAAACTTGTGTTAATGGCTTGCATCCCTAAACAGATACCCAAAATACTTTTTTGTTCTCCGTACAATTGAATCACTTTGTGTAAAATCGGATAATCTTCCGGCAAGGATGGCCCGGGTGAGATCAGAATTTTGTCAAATTTGGCAACATGTTCAATATCAATCTTGTCATGAAGTTCAACTGAATAATTTGTACAGCCTGCTTCTTCAACCATCTGAACAAGATTATAAGTAAATGAATCATAATTGTCGATGATTAAGAGCTTCATGTTTTCATATCTTTGTAGCAAAATTAATTTCGTATTAGCATGATTCAAAATTATATAAATGAATTAAATAATTTAGGGAAAAATAAAATTCCATTTTTATTTATCATCGATTTTGAATTAAAGAAACCTCTGGTATTTCCTTTAACTGAATTACCCCCGGGAATTTTATATGACCTCAGGGCCTATACAAATTGTGAGCCATCCAAAAAAATAGGTCATCAAAAAATAACGATCAAAAAGCTACCGCTGAGCATTGAATCATATAAAGCGTCATTTGACAAAGTGAAACTTCAGCTGGAACTGGGGAACACTTATCTTTTGAACCTTACCAAACCTACTGTTCTGGAAACATCCCTTTCGCTGGATGAGATTTTTAAAATAAGCAAGGCCAAATTCAGATTAAAATATAAGGATGAGTTTATTTGTTTCTCACCGGAAATATTTGTTCGAATAAATAAAGGTGAAATAAGCTCTTATCCGATGAAGGGAACAATCGATGCACGAATCGACCATGCATCGGATAAAATAATGCAGAGTAAAAAGGAGTTTTCGGAACATAATACCATTGTTGATTTGATCCGCAATGATCTGAGTATGGTGGCGAAAAATGTGCGTGTAAAAAAGTTTCGTTATATCGACCGCATTATGACCCATGAAAGTGAACTCCTTCAGGTGAGTTCAGAGATTGTCGGTAAGCTTCCGGATTCTTATTCTGAAAATATCGGAAACATCCTTTTTAAATTATTGCCCGCCGGCTCGGTGAGCGGAGCTCCGAAACAAAAAACGTTAGAAATCATTAAAGAAGCCGAAAAATCAGACAGGGGTTATTATACCGGTATTTTTGGAATTTTTGACGGAATAAATCTTGAAAGTGCGGTCATGATTCGTTTTATCGAAAATAAGAATGGAAAACTCATTTATCGAAGCGGGGGCGGGATTACGGCAATGAGCAAGCTTCAGGATGAATATCAAGAATTAATCGACAAAGTATATGTGCCTGTTTATTGAAAGCATCATGCTCAGAGATGGTGAATTTTATCATCTGGAAATGCACCAAAAAAGAATGGATGCAAGCATTTCTGCCATTTATAATATTCCCAATAAAATAAGCTTATTAAGTGCACTTTCCGAATTAAAAATTCCAAAATCCGGTTTGTATAAATGTCGGATCGTGTATGGTAAATCTTTACAGCATATTCAAATTATTTCTTACAAAAGAAAAATAATAAAGAAAATGCGGGTTGTTAACGGAGATGATATTAGCTATCAATTTAAATATACTGATCGCAGGGTGCTGGATGATTTAGTTGTAGAAAATAAAGATGTTGACGAAATTATTATACTGAAAAACGGTTTGATAACGGATAGCAGCTATTCTAATTTAATATTCTGGGACGGAGATTCCTGGATAACACCAGCTAAACCTTTACTTAAAGGTATCAGACGGGAAATATTATTAAGGTTGGGCTTGATTCAGGAAGCAGAAATTAAATTATCTGATCTTCGGAAGTTTAAAAAAGTTGGCCTGATCAATGCGATGATGTCGATGGAAAACATGCCGGTTGTTTCCTTGAAAAATATTGATGGTATTGAGGGGTGACCCCCGCCTATCGGCGGGGTCACCCCTAATAATTATCTGATTAGGAGCAATGTGCCTGAAGTTCCGCCTCTGCCCGAATTTTCCGTTCCAACTTCATTGCCTGCCCAAATGGTTCCATCTTTAAATACGCCACTGGCCCGCCAGATATAAACACCCGAAGGCGAATCAGCACCGTTCAGGGTACCATCCCAATATTCTGTCGGCATTCCGTTCTCATCCAGTTCCGATGATTCCCAAACCATTTCGCCCCAGCTATTATAAACCTCTATCTGGAATTCCTGCAAATTGACACCCATTGGTTTAAAGATGCGTACCGCCTCACTTGGATTATTGGGCGAGAAAGCAGTTGGAATGTACAAACCTTTAAAATACAGGTCGTACGTCTGAGTGGCTGTATCAGCACATCCTGAATTATTCATGCTGATCAGAACCAGTTCCAGGTTTTCATAAGTATAACTTGAAGTATCGTACTGATGGATCGGATCTGTTTCATCAGAAACCCATCCATCTCCAAAGCTCCACAAATATTCAGTTGCATCAACAGATTCGTTTGTAAAGGCCAGCGTTCCGAATTTACCTTCGATAAAACTGAAGTCGGCGGTTGGCGTTGGATAAATTTCAATCAGTACAGAATCCCTCAGGTCACTGCATCCGGTTTCATCCGTAACCAAAAGACTGATATAATAATCTCCGGTATTGCGATATGTATATACAGGATGCTGCAAGGATGAAGTATCACTTAACAGGTTATTGATACCAAAATCCCAGCTCCAGCTTTCAATCGGGCTGTCTGAATAGAATGACAGATCCGTGAATAATGTCGGATTACCAACACAGGTATTACTGATTTCGAATTGGGCTTGTGGTTTTGAATTAACAATGATCGTATCGCTTATCGAACCTCCGCATTGATCATTGTCGAGGGTCAGTGTTACGATATACTCGCCCTGATTCTCATAAATATGTTCTGGATTTTGTTCACTTGAAAAATTGGTTTCAGAGGTTGGATCGCCAAAGTTCCATAAAATAGTTTGCACATCCGCCATATTTACATTTGTACTCATCCTGAATTGTGCAGCCGTATTCATGCAAATTACTTCATCAAAGCTAAACGGATCCAATGGAGGTGGCAAAGTTACAATAACACTGTCCTGGTAGGTATTTGAACAACCTTCAGCATTTGTAATCGTCAGACTTACCGGATAGGTTCCGCTGATAGCATATTCATGCACCGGATTTTGGCGCGAAGAATGATTGTTGATTCCCGATTCCGGATCGCCAAAATCCCAATACCAATCAACAATCACACCGGCTCCATTTTCCTGTGAAAGATCGGTAAATTGTGCAGGGTGGTCGATACAGACACTATTGGCTGCAAAATTCGCAATTGGCGATGCAGTAATGATGATTTCTTTCTCGGCAGAATTCATGCAACTATCAGAAGTCATAATAGTTAAGGTAGCCAGGAAGATGCCTGATGATGGATAAATATGGCCAACATTCTGGTCGTCTGGCCAACTTACAATGGTATCTGTCCCATCACCAAAATCCCAATGCCATTCGACGATGAAATTATCCCTTGACGAAAGATCGGTAAATTGCGTTTCATAACCTTCACAATTTGGGGCATCCGTATCGAATTTAACATCCGGCAACTGGTCAACAAAAACTTCCTTGGTGATGCTGTTAGAGCATCCGTTCAAATCAACAATTGTTAAGGTAATTTCATAAGTTCCGGCAACGTTATAAATATGGGTAGGTTGGGTTGCATTGGAGCTTTGTCCGTCACCAAAATTCCATAAAGTAGATTGAATTTGTGTTAAGTCAACAACATTTGTATCGATGTAAAAATTAGTGGCACCGTCCAGGCAGCTTCCACCGACAATTAAAAAGTCGATTTCAGGAAGCATGGAAATATTAATAATACGATTGGCCGTGCTCGTACATCCTTTTTCATTCGATACAGTTAAAACTACTTCGTGATCTCCAACAGTACTAAAGATGTGTGACGGGTTTTGCAATGTTGAATAATTATCAACACCGGAAGTTGGATCGCCAAAATCCCAATCCCAACTTACGATTTGTCCGCCTCCATTGGGCTGCGATAAATCTGTGAAATCAGCGGTAACGTTCAGGCAAACCGATTCAAAGTCAAAATTGGCAATCGGGCCGGGCATAATTTCAATTTCCTGTTCAGAAAAATTATTACAACCATTCGAATTAGTTACCGTTAATCGAACAGTATAAATTCCGTCCATCGCATACACATGATATGTATTCGGAGGTTGCGGGAAACTGACGGTATCAATGCTGCCATCTCCATAATCCCAAATCCATTCAATAATATAACCCACCTCTGTTGTTGAAAAGTCGGAGAAATAAATACTATCTGACAGACATTGGGATTCTGACATTCCAAATAAGGATTGTGGCAGCGGAGCCAGGGTCAGCTCATGACTCACGGAATTGCTGCAGCCATTGATATCGGTAACAATCAGGGTAACATCGTAGGTTCCGTTTACGCTATAAAGATGTGATGGATTCTGCACATTAGAGCTTTGTCCGTCACCGAAATCCCATAAATAAGTTGCAATGCTGTCAACGGCAGTAATTGCAGAATCAATGGTAAATGAAACTTCTGTATTCAGACATGCTTCCCAAAAATTGAAATCTACGTCAGGAATGCGGGTTACAATTACATCGTGGCTGATGGTATCAATACAACCCTGTGAATTTTCAATTTGTAAATTAACGGTAAATGTGCCTGAGTTACTAAACTGGTGCACAGGGTTTTGTTCAGTAGAACTATTATTAGCACCTGTAACAGGATCACCAAAATCCCAGGTCCAGCTTACGATATCAGCTCCGCCATTCATTTGTGAAAGATCGGTGAATGTCGTCAACTCTTCCATACATGCCGTGGTAAAACTAAATTCGGCAATTGGTGCAGGGAGAATAACTACTTCTTTTGATACCGAGCTTTGACATCCGTTAGAATTAGTAATGATTAATGTGGCTGTCAATGTTCCCGTAGTATCGTACAGATGAGATACATCCGGATCATTGGGGTGCACAACGGTTGTTGTATCTCCATCTCCGAAAATCCAAACCCACTCCGTTATTGTTGAACCTAGCGGGGTGTTGGAGTAATCTGTAAATTGAACCATATTGCCTACACAAGTTGGATCGCTAAAATCGAAATTGGCAACCGGTGAAGCAAAAACTTCAATCAGATGGCTAACCGTTGTTGAACAACCATGGTTATTCAGTGCAGTGAGGCTTACGTTATAGGTTCCGCTTGTGGCATAGGTATGTCCCGGATTCTGCTCTGTTGAACTTGTTCCATCTCCGAAATTCCACAGCCAGCTATTGATGTCTGCAACTGTGGTAATGCTTGTGTCTACAGTGAATAAAATGGTAGTATCAAGGCAGGCCGAACTGTAATTAAACTCAAGCGCCGGCGGAACATCTATAGTGACTGTATCCGTAGTTGTATTTGAACATCCGTTTGAGTTGGTAGCCGTCAAACTTACAATATAGACGCCGGTAGATAGGAAACGATGTACAGGATTTTGTTCAGTCGAATAATTATTGATTCCTGTTGCCAGATCACCAAAATCCCAGTTCCATTCCACGATATCAATATTGTCAACATTTGTAGATTCATCGGTAAATAAGGTCAGATCGCCAAAACAAGCATTTTCATAACTGAAGTTTGCGATTGGAGATGCAGTGACCACAATATCAACCAAAGCAGCATTTACACAACTATCTGAAGTCTTAATAGTCAGGCTTGCTGGGAATGTTCCGCTATTTGCATATGTATGTTCAATATTTTGATTATTTGGATGAACAATTCGAACGGGTGCACTTCCATCACCAAAGTCCCAAATCCATTCAACAATATAACCTGATGGAGCAACGGAGTAATCAGTAAATTGGGTAGTAAGCTCCGAACAGGATGGTTGTGAGTAATTGAAGTTTGCAACCGGAATCGGATTCACTTCCACATAATGCCATACAATATTTGTATAACCCGATATGTCAGTAATGGTTAAGGTTACTGTGAAGATGCCGGCTGTATTATAGGTATGTAACGGATCTTTCGCATTAGAAGTATTTCCATCACCGAAATCCCATGCATATGTTGCAACTGTTGATGTATCAGTAACAGTTCTGTCGATGAAAAATTCAGTATTTGTTCCGATGCAGGATGATACCCAATAAAAATCAACCGGAGGATGATCAGTTACTGTAAGTATCATATAATCGGTAACCGGAGTGGAGCATACTCCAGTTGGAATAGCTGTTAATGTCAGATGAACACTGCCATTTGCAAAATCAGTCGCAGAAGGCGTATAAGTAGGGGTAAGGCTTGTTCCATTAACAAAGGTCCCTGTGCCGCTTGATGACCAGCTTAAACTTGTATAATTGGATGCGCTGGCAGAATTAACGGTGTAACTTGCACCTATATCTACCGTTGCATTGTTTCCGGCATCAATAACAGGCAGATAACTAAAGCTTAACAACATTTCATCGGTTACTCCAATGCAGGGCCCGTTATGGGCTGTTAACCTTAAGAAAACGCTTCCACTTGAGATATCCGCAGTACTCGGTATATATTCCGGTAATAAATTTCCACCATTGATAAAGGTACCGGTACCTGATGTTGACCAGCTTAATCTTTGATAGTCTGATGCTGATGCACCAACCACCTGGTAAGTTTCATCTTCACAAATGGTTGCATCCAAACCGGCATTGGCTGTTGGTTCGTATAGCACCTCTAATTGAAGTGCATCTGAAATGATGCCGGCACACGGTGCAGTTGCTGTTGCTTCAACAGTAATCGTAACAGTATTGCCTAAATCCAGAGGGTCAGGCGTATAAGTTGGTGATAGTGTTGTGGCATTAGTTAATGTTCCGTGCCCATTGTGACTCCAGCTTAATGACGAATAATTATGAATAATAGCATCCTGAACCGTATAGGTATCATTTTCACATACCGCGGTATCCTGCCCTGCGTATACTGTTGGCAGCGTATTTACTGTAAGAATCATATAATCACTTTGATCGGCACAACTGGTACTTGATCCCGTCAATGTCAAAGTCACGGCTCCTAATACCCCGTCATCAACACTTGGCGTATATATGGGTTGTTCAACGGTAGGATCGGCAAAAGTTCCCGTACCTGATGTTGTCCATAATAAGCTGCTGTAATTGCTTGCAGTCGCATCTGCAATTGTATAACTGCTGCCATAACAAATCAAGGCATCGGCTCCTGCAAATACAGTGGCTGCTTCGTTGATAGCAAGTACAATGGAACTGGTCGCCGGGATAGCACAACTTCCAATAGGAGTGGCAGTTAATGTAAGTGTTACAGTTCCAGCGGCAACTTCAGCTGCACTTGGAGTGTAGGTCGGACTTAAGGTTGTGGCATTTACAAAAGTACCTGTGCCTGAAGTCGTCCATTGCAAAGCTGAAAAATCAGTTGCAGATGCACCGGTTATTACGGTTGGTGTACTACAAATTTCTGTCATAGGCCCGGCGTAAGCTGTCGGGTTGTTTAAAATTGTGATGGTCACATAGTCGCTTGCATAAGGACATGGATCATTACCGGTTGCTGTGAGGGTTAATGTAACTGTGCCAATTGAAATATCCAGGGCACTTGGAGTATAAGTTGTATGTAAGACCGTCGGATCAGAAAATGTACCTGTTCCGGCTGTTGTCCATAATAACGAATTATAATCTGTTGCAGTGGCATCGGCATTTGTATAGGATCCGGTTTCACAAATAGAAGCTGAGGCCCCTGCATCTACAACAGGTCCTTCCTGGAAGGAAAGAATGAACGCATCTGTTGCAGGAGTTGCACAAGGTGATAAAGGATTGGCTGTTAATGTTATTACAACATTTCCTGTTGTCAAATCTGCACCACTCGGGAAATAGGTAGGTGAAATGGTTCCATTATTAATGAAGGTTCCGCTTCCGGTAGTTGTCCAAACAAGGCTCGCATAGTTTGTGGCAGTTGCATTGGTTGGATTGTAATTATCTCCATAACAGATTGTTGTATCAACACCTGTATAGGCAGTCGGATCATGAACAATGGTAAGGTTCATAAAATCAGAAACCTGACCCAGACATGGAGCATTTGAGGATGCTATTAATGTTAGGAGTACTGAACCACTGGTTATATCATTTGGCCCAGGTGTATAAACTGGGGTTAAAGAATTCCCACTTAAAAATGTTCCATCACCGGAGGTTGTCCAACTAACTGTTCCGTAATTACTTGCACTTGCAGAAACCACTGTAAAATCACTTCCTTCGCAAATACTGGCATCGTTTCCAGCATTAGCTGTCGGTAATTTTTGGATGGTAAGAATCATATTGTCACTGTCTGAACCACAAGGCGGATTTCCTGTTGTGTTCATCGTGAGCGTAGCACTTCCAAATAAAATATCATTAACCCCGGGGGTATATGTTGGGTTTAAGGTAGTTTCATTCACAAATGTACCGTCTCCTGATGTTGTCCATAGTATCGCACTGCTATGTTGAGCAGAGGTGCCGACAAGATTATAACTATTTCCCTGACAAATTGTTGCATTTGGTCCAGCATCAGCAATAGACGCAGGTTCAAATGTTAAAGCAAAGGAGTCTGAAACATCCCCACTACATGGGGCATTTGGTGAGGCCGTTAAAGTAATTAAAACAATACCAGCTGCTAGATCGGCAGAGCTTGGTGTATAGACAGGATTAATAATTCCTGAATTGGAAAAACTTCCGGTTCCCGTGCTTGACCATGTAATGGTATTATAATTTTGAGCAGATGCATTGATAATTGAATAGGTACTTCCTTCACAAACCGTTGCATCAGGGCCTGAATTTACGGTAGGTATGGGAATAATACTTAAAATCATTGCATCACTGATCACAGCACAATTCCCAAGCCCGGTCACATTCATGGTTAGTGTGACTGTACCTGTAACTGCGTCGGCAGCACTTGGTGTGTATGTTGGCGAAAGGGTTCCTGCATTTATAATTGAGCCCGTGCCATTATGGGTCCAGTTTATGGCGGTGTAATTGCTTGCACTTGCAGAACTTACAGTGAATGTAGCATTTGCACATACTGAGGCATCAAGGCCTGCATCAGAGGTCGGACTTGGAGTAAACGACAGTGTCATCACATCTGAAGGTGAAGCACCACAGGCAGCATTGCCAGTCACTGTTATTGTAAGATCGACTGATCCGGCTGAATAATCAGCGGCACTTGGTATGTAAGTTGGATTAACTGTGGCAGCATTAGAAAAAATACCAGTGCCTGATGTTGACCATAGAATGCTTTGATAATTTGTGGCACTTGCGCCCGTCAGTGTATAAGTATCGCCTTCGCAAATTGTGGCATTTGAACCTGCGCTGGCTGTAGGAGCTGCATTAACTGTAAATGTTATTTCATCGAAAACCGGACTTGTACAAGGCGAAAGTGGTTGTGCTGTTAAACGCAACACCACTGTTCCGTTCGCAGCATCACCGGCATCGGGTGTATAAGAAGGAGTTAAAGTACTAGCATTAGTGAGCGTTCCGCTTCCGGTAGAGGTCCATTGTACACCTGCATAATTCGATGCCGTTGCATCCACTATGGTATAAGCTGAATTCTCGCAGATGGTTTGATCGGCTCCGGCATAAGTCGTTGGACGTGGTGCGATTGTAATAATAATTGCATCAGATGCTGTGCCACTGCAAGGTGCCAATCCTTGAACAGAAAGTGTTAATGTAACTGATCCGATTGAAATATCAGCTGCACTTGGTACATAAGTTGGCGTGAAACTGCTTGAGTTTGTCAATGTTCCTGACCCACTGGAACTCCAGCTTATACTACTGTAATTAGTTGCTGTTGCACCCGATACAGTATAAGAAGTGCCTGCACAAATTGTTGGATCTGTGCCGGCATTTGCAGTAGGCAATTGTTGAATATCCAAATCCATTACATCGGAAATCGAACTTGTACATGGAGAATTGCTGCTGGCAGTCAAAGTCAATTGAACACCACCCAGGCTTATATCATTGGCACTGGGGTGATAAGTAGCATTCACAACACTATTATCAGTAAATGTTCCAGTCCCTGAACTTGTCCAGAGAACAGATGTTGCATTTGAGACAGTTGCATCAGCAATGGTATAAGAGCTTCCCTGACATATAGATGCAGAAGACCCTGCTTCTACAACAGGCAATGGTTCAATACTAATGATCATTTGATCGGTTGCAACTATTCCACAAGGAGCTATAGGTTGCGCTGTGAGTGTTAAAGTGACCGAACCATGTGCGATGTCTGCTGCACTTGGCGAATAGGTTGGTGTAAGATTATTAACATGATTTATAAGTGTCCCCGTACCACTTGATGACCAGACATATGAAGACTGATTGCTTACAGTTGCACCAATCACTGTATAGGAATTCGATTCACAAATGGTAACATTTGCACCTGCATTGGCTGTTGGATTTTCATTGATATCTATTCTGATCTGATCACTTGCCGAGGTTCCGCAAGGTGCATTTGGACTTGCAGTAAGGGTTAAAATAACGTGTCCGGCGGCAATATCAGCAGCACTTGGGGTATAAGTAGGAGTAAGGGTGGTTTGATTTGTAAGGGTTCCTGAACTGCCATTGCTTGTCCATAATAATGTTGAATAATTTGATGCAACAGCATTTTGTACCAAAAATGATCCTTCACAAATGACTTCATCCGGACCTGCATAAACATCCGGCCCTTGAATGATCGAAAGGGTAAGTGTATTTGAAGCTGTAGTTGAACAAGGACTTGTCCCGTTAGCCGTAAGCGTTAAATCAACAGTACCATTAATAATATCATTTGCACCGGGCGTATAAACCGTATTAGCCATGGAAGCATTGGCAAAGACGCCATCTCCTGTGGTTGACCAATGCACTGAGGATGCATCTGTTACAGTCGGGTTCGTAACATAAATAGAACCTTCGCAAATATCTTCATCAGCACCCGCATTAACGGTGGGTGAATCCTGAATTGTCAAAACCATCACATCTTGCACAGAGCCTGCACAGGGTGAAATTCCAATGGCTGTTAAAGTCAGTGTAACCGAGCCCATTGAAATATCAAGTGCTCCAGGTGTATAGGTCGGATTTACATCATTAATGTTTGAGAATGACCCATTCCCGGAGGTGGTCCAGATAATGTTTGAATAATTTCCGGCAGAAGCACCCGTTAGCGTATAGTTTGCATTATCGCAAATAGTTGCATCATTCCCTGCATTTACGATGGGGGTGGGTGTAATTGTTAGTGTCATTTGATCTACAGCAGCTGTCGCGCATGGTGCATTGCTATTGGCTGTTAAGGTCAGGGTAATGTTTCCGAGTGCAACATCCGATGCCGATGGTGTATAAACCGGATTTTGAACATTTGCATTTGAAAATGTTCCGGTACCCGAAGTGCTCCAAACCAGACTCAAATAATCAGCAGCTATAGCACCCGATAAACTGGCTGTACTTCCGGCACATATCGTTATTGGTGGTCCTGCATCAGCAGATGGGGCCGATTCGATACTCAGTACCATGGAGCTGGTAGCAGGAATTGAACAAGGAGCATTTGAATAAGCTGTTAGTGTAAGGGTAGCAGAGCCTGTAATAATATCGTTCGAACCGGGGGTATAGGTTGGATATTGGATTCCGTTATCATTGAATGTACCATCCCCACTGGTTGACCAGGCTATGGATGAGGCTTGCGTATAACTCGAAGTAGAAAAAGTAAAAGTCGATGTTTCACAGATGGTAGCATTTGATCCTGCATTTGCGGTTGGTGGTGGAACAAAAGTTACAGTCATCATATCAGTTGCAGCAACTGCACATGGTCCAACGGCTGTTCCGCTCATTGTCAGGGTAACTGATCCTGCCGAATAATCAGCGGCAGAAGGGATATAGGTTGGGTTGACCAGATTTGGGTTGTTAAACGACCCTGAACCTGAACTGCTCCATGTTACACTTGCCGTATTCGATCGTGAAGCGGTCGTAATCACTGCATTGTTTCCGGTACAAACCGATAAATTATTTCCGGCATCAACAACAGGTTCTGCCTGAATGGTTAAAGTCATCTGATCAATAACATCGGGGCAGGGCGGGTTTGATACCGTTAAAGTTAGAACAACACTTCCATTTGCGATGTCGCCGGCACTCGGTGAATAGGTTGGGTTTGGATCAGCAGGATTGTTAAATGATCCTGTTCCTCCAGTCCATAAAATAGTTCCTGATCCTGTGACGCTTGCACCGGATAAGGTGTAATTTGGCGATGAAGCGCAAACGGTGGCATCGGTACCGGCACTTGCTGTTGGGGTTGTTAAGATTGTTAAAATAACATCATCAGAGGTTGAACCCAAACAGGGTGCTGTTGGCTGTGCTGTGAGTGTGAGGGTAACAGTTCCTGCGGCAATATCACCGGCTCCTGGGGTATACACCGGATCTTCAATTGTAGAGCTGCTAAATAATCCATCACCTGATGTTGTCCATGCCAAAGAAGAAGCAAATGTAGTTGTCGCATCTAAATTGTAAGGCCCGTTGCAGATATTCTGATCAGGCCCGGCATCAACAGTTACAGCATCATAAAGTGTAAGTGTCATGGCATCCGTAACATTGACATTACAAGGGTTCTGACCGGTTACGCGCACGCTTAATATTACAGTACCGGCAGCCAAATCTGCCGCTGCAGGGGTATAGGTGGTTGATAAGCTATTAGTGCTTGAAAATGTTCCATTTCCTCCGGACCATAAAACTGATCCTGCATTATAATTAGTTGCCGAAGCTGTTAATGAAACAGGTAATAAATTGCATTGGGTTTGATCCCCACCTGCATTAACGGTTGGAAGGGGTGTGATTGTGATCACAAGATCATCAGTGTATGTGTTATTACAAGGCGCATTTCCAGTAACAGTCATCCTAAGAGTTGCAGTGCCTGCAATAATCTCTCCTGCACTCGGATAATAAACAGGGTTTGTAATGGAATTATTGCTGAATGTACCTCCTGTGAGTGACGACCACGAAACAGAACTATATGTTCCGGTAATAGTACCGTTTAAATTTGGTGCATCGCTGGCACAGATGGTTAAATCATTTCCGGCATTGATCACCGGAGCAGAATTTATGGTAAGAACCATATTGTCGGATACGGTACCTGAACACGGAGCGATTGGATTTGCGTTTAGTGTTAAGGTAACGGTGCCTGTACTTATATCAGTTGGTCCAGGGGTATAAATGGCATTCAGCAATGATGCATCGTTAAATGATCCATCACCTCCATTATTCGACCATAATAAACTTGCATAATGTGTAGCTGCGCCATTTAAATTATAAGTATCTCCTTCACAGATAGTTGCATTTGCGCCAGCATTAACAGTGGGGGTCCTGTTTATCGTTATGGTGAGATCATCGGTGGCGGCAGAGCCGCAGGGTGCAATGGGCTGGGCTGTTAATGTAATTGTAACCGTTCCATTTGTAATATCGGTTGTTCCGGGATGATAAGTTGGCGCTATAGAGTTTGGATTCGTAAAAGTTCCATCACCAGATGTAGACCAGCTATATGAGCTTTGTGAACTTACAGAAGCTCCTGAAATTGTATAGGTTCCGGTTTCGCAAATGGTTGTATTCGCGCCTGCATTTGCTGTTGGTTCAGGAGTAATATTTATTCTGATGGCATCAGAGATGGTACTTGAGCAGGCACTTAATCCGTCGACCTCAATCGTAAGATCGGCATAACCGTTTGAAATCTGGGTTGCGCTGGGCGTAAATGTAGGAGTAAGCACAGAAGTACTGCTAAAAGTACCTCCACCTACAGAACTCCAATGAATACTTGTTAAGTCATAGTTAGAAGCTGTCGCAATTAATGAAGCGGTTCCGCTTGAACAAATTGTCTGATTGGCACCTGCATTTACCAATGGCGCAGCCTGAATTGTTAATGTCATGGCATCAGAGACAGTTGATGAACATGGTAAGACAGGGAGGGCATCCATCGTTAAGACGACTGATCCTGAACTTATATCATTAGCACCTGGGGTGTATACCGGATGTAAAATTGTATTTGAACTAAAGTTGCCATCTCCGCTTGTTGACCAACTGATCGAAGCCTGGTTGCTGACGGTAGAGTGCCCTAATAAATAAGTTTGTCCTTGGCAGATACTTGCATCTGTGCCGGCATTTGCCGTTGGGTTTTCTTCAATCGTAATTGTTAAAAAGTCACTTACCACACTAGCGCAGGGGGCAGTGGGTTGGGCAGTCAATGTGAGGGTAACTGAGCCTGCCGAAATATCTGCAGCACTTGGGGTATATGTTGGAGTTAAAGAGTTTGAGTTTGTAAATGTTCCTCCACCAGGGGTGGCACTCCAGGCATATGAAGCATAATTTGTTGCTGATGCTCCGCTGACCGTATACGATCCTGTTTCACAGATTGAGCCATTATTTCCGGCGTCAACTGTTGGGTTTGATTCAATAGTTAAAGACATCACATCACTTGCACTCGACGCACATGGTGAGATCGGGGTGGCAGTAACTGTTAGCTGAATTGAAGTTCCAAGAGCTATATCAGCTGAACTTGGAGTATAGGTTGGATTTTGTACATGAATATTGTTAAAAGTTCCGGTTCCTGAAGTTGACCATGTAATCTGATCTTCATTATTCACTACTGCAGATGAAAGGGCATAAGTATTTCCAGCACAGATCGTAGCATCAGGGCCGGCATTGGCAGTTGGTTCCGGCACTATTGTCAATACTAAATTATCTGAGATCGTGTTTGAACAAGGTGCATTACCGGTAACCGATAAAGTCAATGTAATTGGGCTCGCCGCTTCATCAGCAGCACTTGGCGTATATGTAGTTGATAACGAATTAGGACTACCAAATACACCGGTTCCTGTTGAGGTCCATTGTATGGTGGCAAGATCATAATTAGTGGCTGTTCCAATCAAGCTTGTAAAACCCGATGCACAAATTGTTCTATCTGTAGGAGCTGTTACCGTCGGTGAATTGACGATGGTAAGTATCATTTGACTTGTAACCGGATTATGATTGGAACATGTATTTGTGTCGGGGTAGGCGTATAAAGTTAAAGTAACTGAACCTGCTAAAATATCTGCCGCGCTTGGTGTATAAGTGGGTGTAAGCGTTTTTTCACTGATAAATGATCCGGTTCCCGAACTTACCCATAAAACACTATCCGCATTCGTTTGAGTTCCGGTGGGCGAATATTTTGAAGTTTGACAAATGCTCGCGTTTCCTCCGGCACTTACCCCGGTCGGGCATTGGGCCAGTGTGTGTGTGAACCCACTTATCAAGAAAATAAGCGATATAAAAATGTTTTTTGAAAAGTATTTTTTGAATGCAGAACTTCGGTAAGTCATATATTTGGATTTTTCCATCGTCTTAACTATTTACACCTTATAGTATATAAGAATCAATATATACGTGATTTCTTTAAAAAGGTTGTCAATTTTGGCAGATAAATGGCGGTATTTAAAAGCCTTAAAAATATTCGAATATTTTCTCCATTAAAAATAGGGCCTGCTTTGGTAATCTTCAATAAAACCCTGAATTTGACCAACGGATAATCGTTTGGCAATAATTTCCTTATTTTGGTTGAGTAGATAAATTGTCGGGGTACTGAATATGTCATACAATTCATGGTAATCATTCGAAAAACTCTTGTTGCCATTTACATTGATCCAGTTTAATTGGTTTTTACGAATGTAAGCTTTCCATCCTTCTTCGTCCGCATCAGTTCCAATAGCAAAAACTTTGATCCCAAATGTATCATTATTTAATAATTGTTTTAATTCCTTGATTTCCTTTTGGCAAACCTGGCATTCCTGGTCCCAGAAAAGTATCAAAATATAGTTTGCTTCAATATGATAAAGACTTTGTGCATTGCTGCTTGTGTCTAGCATCACAAGATCGGGAGCAGGCTTGCCTATTAAAACCTTGCTTATTTTGTCTGCTCTTTTTTCAATGTTCTCCATAATGTTATTGCCAATGCCGGTAATTGTACCCGTTCGGAAATAACGATCCACCATATGCACAAAAACCTGATCCAAACCCATAATGTCAGGGTATTCATATTTCAGTGTGAGGTGCCAGATAAAGTGATTTTTAATTTCTTGGTGCATGGGTCGATCCAAAAGCTTGTCAATATTTTGAATAAGGGTGTCGGGATGCTGAATGATAATTTTATCAAAATAATTTGAAAGTTTATTATGTAAAATCGGAGTGCGGATCATTCTTGAATCGGTTAAATCTATTGAATTCCAGTAGGCTTGCTTGTATAGCAGGTAAGAATCCTCCATAGGTAAGTTTGGGTCAATTTCAGGTTCCTGCATTCCCAAAAATATTTTAGCCAACAGCGCATCGGGATGCTCTTCTATAAAATTTAATTTAAACTTGTCGACCTCAATTTTTATATCTTCAATCTCATTATTTATTGAATCTTTGGATGATTCCGATTTCAGGTTCTTAAGTTCTTGCTGCAATTGGTTGAGTTTATCAAATTTTGCTTTGTTGAATTTAAGATATTCGAAAAATCTGTGATTTTCTTCTGAGTCTGCTGCTGTAATCGATTCGATGAGCTTGTTTTTTGAAGCAGAAATTGAAAATTCCTGCTCATTGTCAATCAGAAATTCAAAATATTTGTTCATTTTTTCTCCGGCAAGAATATAAATTCCGGGTTCAAGGGTTTTATCTCCTTCGAAAATTATTGAATTGTCATTAAAATATGCAGTATCAACCGACTGAAATTTATCGGCATAATAGCTGACCAGATAATAAACACTGTCGGTAAATCCATCAAGTTGTAATTTTATGTTATAGGCTTTATTCTGGCTGAAAGCTGCAATATGGGTCAATAATAAAATCAGTCCGATAAATTTTTTCATTATATGCGCATTAATATATAGTAGAATCCAAAGTAAAAATTTTAGTAAAAATCAAAAATAAGGATAATCAATCGGAATCATTCAATAAATTTTTATGGGATAAAAATAAAGTGTATTGATAATGTTGTGAAAGTTTGGCCAGGTAAAATTACTTAGGCACTAAAACTCTTTATGTCGGGATGGATTTGCCATTTTTCAGTTTTAGCATTCAGTATTTCTGAATTTGTGGCATCAAGAATTTGATTAACCCACGAAGGGTAATTAATTTCCCTTGTTTCAACAGGTTTATGGAGGTTTGTCACAGGAGCTGTTTGGAAGGGAAGGGAAAGGAAAACTTTGGTTCCCAGTCCTGGGGACGAAACAATATTCATATTACCCCCGAGCAATTGTGCCAAATTTTTTGAAATGTTTAAACCCATACCGAGACCATTGTGCTTCTTTGAGAAACTATCGTCGATTTGCCTGAATTTTTGAAAAATGATATTGAATTTATCTTGATCGATACCGATGCCGGTATCCAGTACAAATAATTGTAATTTGGATTTATTGATTATTTTGTATCCAAATTCAATAATTCCTTCCTCTGTAAATTTTAAAGCATTGTCGATTAAATTGATAAGTATTTCGTTAAGTATCAGTGGGTCGGTGACCACAAGCGGATTTGCATTGCGATCTATATCAAGCCTGAGGGCCAGGTTTTCTTTCCTGATAAAGGTTTTATCTTTTGTATAGGATTCAAGCAGCTCTTCCAGTAACTGATTAATGGAGAAGGTCTTATTTTTCGGGATTATTTCATTCGATTCAATTCTGGCGGCCTGAATAATATTATCAATTGTTGTCAGCAGTTGTTGAGAGCTTGTTGATATGGAGTCGATATACAATAGTCTTTCTTCCTGGCTCAATTCATCATCTTTAAGTAACCCCGAGAATCCGATGATTGCATTCATGGGAGTTCTGATCTCATGTGAAATATTTGAAAGAAAGGAATTTTTCAATCTTTCGGCCTCTTGTTCTTTTAGCTGCAATTCCTGTTCTGCCCGCTGCAATTGTTCAATTAGCTCCGATCTGTTCAGTTTAAAATATTTGTCTTTCTGCCTGCAATTTTTCATTTCATCTAACATTAATGGGGCGTTATGGCTAATACTTAGTTCCATTAGAGGCCTAAAAGTAACCCGCTTTTCAAAACATTTTTTAAATAAATACGTTTGAAAGCAAAGAATAAAACAGATTTACGGATGAATAATTACAATTAATATAGATTTATGAAAAATAGGTAAATTACCTAATGGATTGATCTTGTGATTATTTATATTTGGGAGGCGTTTAAAAAATATGATCTAAAAAATCATGAGAATAATTTTTTCTGATATATTTACATTGTTTGGATGTCATACAAATATGGGGAAAAAAATAATTGTGAATATTTTTTTAAAATGAAGGGTTACCTTTTACGTAATACGGGAATTAATAGTTATTAATTCCTAATTAATAAAGGAAAAAATGTATGGTTCATTAATACAATTGCTATGAAAAAAGTTTATACCCTGATAATTACGTTGTTTTTCCTGCTTGTTTCAGGTACTGTTCTTTCTCAAAATGACTATAGCGGTACCGTCAGGTATAATGATGATGCAGCTACACCTGTAAAATCAGTCACTGTTAAATTATTCGATTCTTTCGGAAATCTGTTTGATACCCAAACGAGCAATGGAAGCGGAAAATATAAATTCAAAAATGTACCTTCCGGCTCTTATACCCTGACCTATTCAGGAAATTTATCGGGAGCAAAAGTTGATTTAAGGGATTCGTATCTCTTATTAATGAGATTGTTTGGATTCGTTAAATTTTCAACATTACAAGAGCTTGCAGCTGATATTAATGAAGATGGTAAGGTGAACTGGAGAGACCTTGAAGCCATGGTTACCGATTATTTCGTATATGGACAAAAACATGCAATCGGGAAAGTAGTTGCAATCCCGCAAAATATTTATATTGGAGCTAATAGCCTGAAAGATGGTGAAGTTGGCGTGATCGGAACAGGAGGCGACCTTGAAGGTGCATTCGAACCGGGTACCAAAACGAACCCTAAAAACTTTGAAGTTCAATATGTGAATGAAGTGAAATTAATGCCCAATCAATACATCGAAATCCCTGTTTATTTGAAAAATCAGGCTGTAATTGGCGGGTTCTCACTGTCACTCGAATATTCGGCTCAGGCTTTGAGTCTCGAAGGGCTTACTTCACAAATTGAAAACATAAATTACAATCAGGTTAACGGTAATGCAAAAATTGTATGGCAAAATAATTCGATGGGTGGCAAAAATATCGACCTGAGCCAGCCCTTATTTACTTTGAAATTCAGAAGCATGTCTGAAGATACCTTTACCGGAATCGAAAATATTACTTTCGGAAGCGAAAGCCAGATGGTTGATGCCAACGGTTATAATTTAAAAGATGCAATTGTCAGCCTGCCTTCATTTTCCGGATTTGGCACCGATCAATTGAACGATATTTATCCAAACCCTGTGTATAATACGGCGACCATTCATTATTCTCTATCAAGCTCATATAAGGTGAACTTATCGGTGTACAATACCGTAGGCCAATTGGTTAGCAAGCTTGTAGATGAAGAGCAAAATGCCGGATCCTATGAGATCAGCTTTAACCGTACGAATTTGCATTTGAGTGCTGGAAGCTATATATACAGGCTCGAATGTAAAGGTGAACAGCCATTTGTTCAATCAAAAATTATGATCATACGTTAATTAAACCTTAATAAGTTTGTAAAAGGGAGGTGATTAATATCACTTCCCTTTTTTGTTAAAATAATAGATTGATGTTATTTAGATTGGGTTTTTTTATAAATTTATTGATTATTATACTTTAAAAAAACCTGGTGTATGCTTCTCCCCAAATTGAAGGATAATAAAGGAAAAAAATTACTTTTTATTATTCTTTCGGTTCTTATTGCTAATAATTTACTTTTTGCCCAATCCTCTGATGATCAAGATTTAAAAAAAATGGTTTCTAAAGCTGAAATGTATGCTGGGCAATCGATATACGACAGCGCAATCATATTGTACGATTCCGTTATTGAGTTAGAAGGCTTTAAGGCTGAATGGGAAAAACAGGCCCAATATATTTTACGGATAATTGAATTGTATCGTACAACGAAAAACTTTGTAAAAGCAGATAGTTGCCTTGGAGCAGTTGAAAATAATCCAAATATAAATTTAGAAGATTATCCGCTTTTGTATGCTGAATATCTCCATCAGAAAGGAACCAGCATGGGCGATCAGGGCAAGTACTCCGATGCAATACCCTATCTTAACAGAGCAATTGATGTTAGAGTGGGAATCAATGGACCTGGTGATACTTTATTGGCAAAGACATTTAATAATATTGGAGCTTATTCATACTATTTAGGAGATATAAAAAAAGCTTTAAGTTTTTATGAGAAAGCTCTGGAACTGGCTATTCAAACCAAGGGACAGCAAAGTGAAGTTGCCTTATTTATGCAAAATATAGGTATTATATATGCCAGAATGGGTGACTTTGAGAAGGCACTTAATTATTTCAACCAGAATCTTGATATAAATAAAAATGATCTTAGTCCTGATGATCCGAAAATAGCACAAATTTATCTGAACCTGGGACAACTCTACTCTTTATTAAGCAGGTTTGACGAAGCACTTGATTATAATGATAAGGCAGAAAAAATTTATATCAATAAGTTTGGGAAAGAATATGGCTCCCTGGGAACAATATATTTGAATAAAAGCAGGATATATGGGGAATTGTCTGATCCGGAGGAGGCAGAAAAATATTTAAAGAGTGCATTGAATATTTACAGCATTTATCTGAAACCAGATCATCCCAATATAGCCCGGATCTATAATAATCTGGGCTTTGTGGCTTTATCTAAAAAAGATTATAAAGAAGCGATAAATTATTACCAAAAAAGCTTAGGTATCCAGAAAGATCCGGATTCTCAGGCTATTCAACTGAGAAATTTGGCTTATGCTTATAGTAAATTAAATGATTTTGATGAGGCTGAGCGGTATTTTATGCTTTCGATTGACAAAGCCCAAAAAGAATTAGGAGAAAATCATTTTGAGTATGGAAATTCACTCCAGAAATTTGGAGAATTTCTGTTGGAACAGCAAAAATTTGAAGAAGCAAAAGGGGTAATGCAAAAAGCGATTAAAAATCATCTTTCAATATATGGAGCGCGAAATGCAAATGTTGCAGAGGTGTATTTATTGTATGGGCAATGTTTTTTTGTAACAGGAGATTACCAGAGTGGTCTTGAATATTATCAGAAAGCGATGATTGCCAATGATAATGTATTTTCTGACTCTGATATTTTTGTAAACTCAAATCAGGATCATGTTATTTCCCAATCATTGATGCTGACCATAATTTTGAATAAAGCAGAAGCCTTTACAAAGCTTTACAATGAAAATAAATCCAATACTAAATTCTTAGATGCAGCATTAAGTTGTTATCAGGATGCGATGCCAGTGTATGAAGATTTAAGAGCCAAACTAAAGTATGAAAGCAAGTTTATACTTGCCGAAGAAACAAAGAAGCATTTTGACAAGGCTTATCAAAGTTATTTTGAGCGTTATGCAAATTCCAGGGATTATTCGGATATGAATGTTTCATTTGAATTTGTGGAGAAAAACAAAGCGGCGGTGCTTTTATCCTCGATGAAAAATATGGACGCCATTAAATTCGGTGGAATTCCTGAAGAGTATCAGTCGATGGAAAGAAGCCTGACTGAAAGAATCAATGGTTATGAAAATTTGATTTATGATCAGAAACAACAATTAAAGCCCGATAGCAGCAGAATTGTTTTGTGGGAAAAACGATTGTTTGAGATTTCGAACAGGTATGATAGTCTGATCAGGGTATTTGGTGAAAAATACCCGGCCTATTATAACTTGAAATACGATAACACTGTTATAAGTATTCCTGAATTACAGCAAAAAATTGCTAAAGATCAGGTAATTATTGAATTTACAGTCACAGATTCTGCATTATACATATTCCTGGTTAGCCCTGAAAAATCTTCATTTTACCAGACTGCGATCACCAATGAATTTTATGAGAATCTGGAATTGCTCCAAAATTCGAATAGTGTCGATTTTGCAAATCATAAGTTGGAAGATTTTAAATCTTATGTAAAAGCGTCGAATGAAGTTTATCAGACTTTGTTTTCGATGGTTGAGAAGGATTTGTTGAATAAAAAGATGATTATTGTTCCGGACGGTAAGCTGGGTTATTTGTCATTTGAATCTTTGGTTACAAAGATGCCGGATTTGACGAGTATTGATTATCGCAACCTTGATTATCTGATAAAAAATTACCCCATTAGTTATTCATATTCGTCAACTTTATTATTTAAAAATGTGATACCAAAATCACATGGAAATGCTGTTTTGGCTTTTGCGCCTGATTACGAAACCAATCAGCAATCAGGAGCGGAGCAAAATACAATCAGAGAGCTTACCAGCCAGTTAAAACCATTAATTAATGCTCAGGAAGAAGTATCGAATGTGATGGATATGTTCCATGGTAAAGTATTCAATAATAAACAGGCCACTGAGTCTAATTTTAAATTGAATTCTCCGAAATATGATGTGTTACATTTAGCCATGCATACCATATTGGATGATGCTGACCCCATGTATTCAAAAATGATTTTCACGCCAAATGCCGATACCATCGACGATGGATATCTGAATACATTTGAAATATACAACCTGAACCTGGTGGCTCAATTGGCTGTGTTAAGTGCCTGTAATACGGGTTATGGTAAAATTTTAAATGGCGAAGGTATTATGAGTCTGGCCCGGGGTTTTATTTATTCAGGGGTTCCAAGTATTGTGATGACGCTTTGGGAAGTTGATGATAAATCAGGTTCGGATATTATGACTGGTTTTTATAGGTATCTTAAAAAAGGTCAATCAAAAGATGTGGCTCTGCAAAATGCCAAACTTGATTATTTACAGACTGCTTCACAACTGAGGGCTCATCCTTATTTTTGGTCGGCCTATGTTAATATCGGAAGCACGAATCCTTTAGAAAAAAATCATTTGGGAACTTATCTGCTAATCTCAGGAATCCTTTTACTTTTCTTCTTATTGCTGTTTTACATCAAAAAAAAACTATCCTGACGAATCAGGATAGTAATTAGGTAATAATTGTTTGCTATGAAATATTAATCTAATTTTTTTAGAATTTCTTCAGCAACATTGTTATAAATACTTGTGCTGTTTTTGATATTGGTAAGCAATTGCCTGGCATCGGTAACTTCATGCAGCTTGAGCATACATAAAGCCTTATACCACTGTGCCTGTTCCGTAAACAGATTGCTTTCTCTTTCTATAATAATATCAAATGCTTTTCCTGCCTGCGAAAATTGTTCTGTTTCTATATAACTGATTCCCAAATAATATTCTGCAACCAGGTTGCCTGTCTGACTTTGTAATAAAGGAATGGCTTGTTTGTAGTTACGTTTCTGGAAATATTGCAGCCCGGCTTTCAAATCCATATTTTCTGCATTATCATTTGATCTGGTAGTAAATACAGCATTTTCAGTGGTGTAATATTTGTCAAAAAGTTTTTCCGGTTCACTGGTGTTCATTGTTTTAACCAGAAAGCTTCCAATTAATACAAGAATGGTGATAGAAGCTGCGGCCAGATGCCATTTCTTCTCAAAAAGATGCCGGATTGTTCCGGTTTTAGATTTAATTTCAGCATCATAAATCATACCTAATTTATACCTGAGTTGCATGATTTCTTTTTCGCCAATGGCTTTGTTTACTGCTGTTCTTAATTTAAATTCTTTTTGCCATTCCGAATCTGAAGCGATGAGCTCTTCAATAGTTTTTTTGTCCTCAGAACTAATATCTCCTTCTATGTATTGTTCAAGTAGTTCAAATTGTTGCTTCATCATGATAATTCTTTAAATGTAGGGTCGTTTTTAATTTCTTTAATCAATCTTTCTTTACACTGGTATTTCCTCTTTTTTGCGTACTTTTCACTTTTGTATCCCATAATTTCTGCAATCTGTTTAAGAGGAATCTTTTCAAGTGACATTTCTAAAACTTTTCTGCAATCTTCGCCCAGTCGTTTAAAATACTTTTGATAGAGTCGGTATTTTTCATTCTGCTCACTTATTTCTTTAGTGTCGTCCGCCAACTCAATGAAATTCTCTTTGTCGATTGATAATTCGTTCTTTATCTTTCTTTTTTCTAGCTGTTTGAGCCATAAGAGTCTGCAAACTGAGTAAAGATAAGTTTTAAAGGTACAGCTGATATTAAGTTGGTTTTCATCCAGCTTCCGGTAGATAACGACCAGGGCTTCCTGGAAGATATCTTTTGCGTCATCTTCGTTTCCGCTGTTACTGATAATAAAATACTTGACATACGAATAAAATGTTTTATAAACATATTGCAGTACTTTGATATCATTCTGACGAATTCCTTGTAATATTTCTTCAACGTTGTACCTCGTCACTTTGTATTGATTAATTCTATTTTTTATTAAAAAGTAACCTTATATATTAAAATTATTGATGTTTTATTTTTGTGCCCACTGATAAAGTTCTGTTAATCAAACCTTCATGTTGTTTGATAAAAAATTATTATTTTTATTTTCATTGTTATGATAATAGATTGACAAAGAAAGTAAAAAATATCTCAACAATTCAATTGTTTAACAATTGAATATGATGAATTATGGGTATTTATACTGTTTAAAAAAATTAACGTTACTCCCCGCGAAAAAAAAATGAAAAATATTTTAGTCGCTGAAGCAGCAAGGAGGAGACTATTAATAGCTGCGATTGCCCTACTGACATTAAGTTCGTTCGTTTTACAACAGGATCGTACCATGCCAAATTCGATGCAAATTGTGTTTTATAATGTCGAAAATTTGTTTGACACAGAAAATGACCCCGATACGGATGATGATGAATTTACCCCAAAGGGTATCAGAAACTGGTCCATCACAAGATACAATAAGAAAATAAATCTCATCAGCCAGGCAATCCTATCAATTACAAACTATAATCTTCCTGAAATTATTGCTTTGAGCGAGATAGAAAACAGAGAGGTAATGTGCGATTTAATGAATAATACAATTTTAAAAAATGGGTCCTATCTCATCATACATAAAGATTCTCCTGATAAGCGTGGAATCGATGTTGGAATGATTTACGACAGCGTTAAAATTAAGCCAATTAAGATTGAATATATTCCTGTTAATCTGGCCGATAAAACACCAACACGGGATATCTTATATGTAAAGGCTTTGTTCTCAGACGACAGTGTTCATTTATTTGTAAATCATTGGCCATCGCGTTTCTCCGGAGCCAGAAACTCGGCAGAAAAAAGAATGGAAGCCGCCCGAACTTTGCTTTCAAAATGTGATTCCATTTTTAATAAAAATGAAAAGGCCAACATTATTCTTATGGGCGACTTTAATGACGAAGCTGCTGATGCAAGTTTGGCCCTAATCAACGAATTCCATACGGGTGCATTAAGGGAGAAAAAATATATAAATCTGATGGAGTCCCAGCCAAAAAATTCCGGAACATTGAAGTATCAGGGTTTGTGGTATTGCTTTGATCAGTTTATTATTTCCCGGTCGATGATAAATCCTGTAAATAAACTCTGTGTAGAAACTGGTGCAAGGATAGCTGATCAGGATTTTTTATTTATAAAAGATAAGCGTTATATGGGTAAGCGGCCTTTCAGAACTTATAATGGGTATCGTTATGAAGGTGGGTTCAGCGATCATTTGCCCATCATGCTAAAAGTCAGATCAAGGGAATAGCCCTGGAGAGCCCAACTAAAATAAAGAAATTATCGATACCATAATTAGGCTGCTTTATTCCGGCATTGGATATGTGCCGGAATCGGATTTGAAAATTTAATTCCATAGGGTTTTGAATACTGATTAATTGTCGGTATCCAAATATAAAATTGTCTGAAAAAATAAAACCCCTGGCTTGCAATCTTGTTTGTGCACTGATGAAATGGGGGCCTGATCCGATTCCTGCAAATATGGTCGCCTGATCTCCAATTAATTTATGATAAAGAAAGCCTACGTTGATTCCAAATTCAATCCTGTTTTCAACATTTGAAATGAAGACCGGATTTAGCTGGGGTTCGAATTGGATGTGCAGGTTCGATTTTCTGTCTGCCTTTAATTTAAGCAGTGGAAAGGAAATATTATAAATAAATTTAACGGGATGGTATGTATTTCCTTCAGGTAAATGTTCGTCGATGAAGGATGTTCCGATTAAAACACCCTTTGTTTTGGAGTTAATATAATTGAAGTCTATACCCTGGGCAGATATTTGAGCTGAAATGGCAATTAAAAGCAGTAAAATAAATAACTTTAAATTCATAACTTATCATTTAAAGCTTAAAAATGTAAAATTAAGAAAATTTGCGCTAATTTTAAACTTCAGAACCATTGGTTTATTCATAATACAATCGTAAGTAAATGTTTGATCTAAATCAAAATGAAAAGAAGTATTTGCTAAAATTGGCACGTAAAACGATTGAACAGTTATTTGAGAAAAATGAATCAGATAATTTGGCTGATAGCTTAATGCTAAGAAAGATAAATATAAGGGCAGGGGTATTTGTTACATTAACCAAAAAAGGTGATTTACGGGGGTGTATTGGCCGCATGGATGCCCAACAGGATATTATTGAAGTCGTTAAAAAAATGTCGGTAGCTGCCGCTACCCAGGATGCCAGGTTCAGCAAGATTAACAAAAAAGAATTAAAGAACCTCCATATTGAAATTTCTGTTGTGGGTCCGAAAATTAAAATAAACTCCATTGATGAATATGATATAAACAGGCACGGGATTTATATCCAGAAAGGTGCTTTAAGTGGAACATTTTTGCCTCAGGTTGCCAAAGAGACCTTGTGGGATAAAGAAGAATTATTAGGTAGATGTTCACGTGATAAAGCCGGCATTGGTTGGCATGGATGGCGCGAAGCTGATTTATTCGTTTATGAAGTGGTAAGCTTTAGTGAAAGTGAATTTATGGATGATGGGGATTAACGGTCGTATTTTAAAAAGAATCCCAATAAAGTATGAATGTAATTTTTTGGATTTTCGTTATGTACCGAATGTCCGGTTTTTTCAAAATATACAGGATATGAGGCCATATTAATTCCCTGGTATAATTTTTCAGAATCGGAAGGAATCGTCATAATGTCTTCTTCTCCAATAATAATAAGTGTTTCGGAATGAATTTGATTAAGTTTCTCTGTTGAATCAAAATCTTCAAGGGAATTTATTTGCAATTTAAATGCATCGGCATAATTTGGATTTGAGTAGTTTAAGTTAAATTCAATAAGGGCATCAATAAATTCACTGTTTTCTAAAAATTTGGCCGAATAAATCCAAAAGAAATAATTTCGAAGCCAGAGGTTCAGATCTATTTTGGACTCCAACAATTTGTGAAAATGTTTGAGTAACTGATTGCACCTTTGGTTTGAGTTGGGTGCAGTTGCCTCAAGTACTAGTTTTTCAACTCTTTCGGGATGGTTTATTGCAATCTCCTGACCGATAAAACCACCCAAACCATGACCAACGATATGCGCTTTTTTTAGTTTCAAATGATCCATTAGCGCAACGGTATCCACAGCCATGTCCATTACCGAAAAGGATGCTGATATCCCGTTACTTTTTCCAATGCCCCTGTTATCGAACAAAATCAGCTTAAAATGTTTTGAAAGTGTATTTATAATAAAATGCCATGATTGTGAACTTTCCAGTAAATCAGCTATAAAAATAACCGGTTCACCAGTGCCATGAACTTCGTAATATAAATCAATATGTTCAAGTTTGGCAATCGACATAAATAATTATATTAGTCTTTGAAGGACGATAAATTTAAGAAATATTTATTACAATTCATTTTTATTTAATGCATTAAGGAGATGTCCGATATCATTTAAGCTTAATATGTGATCAACATTTGTAGCCTGAATTGCGCTGAGAGGCATATTTTTTGATTCTGCGGTCTTAGGATCCTGCACAATGGTCAGTCCACCGGCTTGCTTAATTTTTTTCAAACCCATGGCTCCGTCATGGTTGGCACCGGTTAAAATGATACCTATCAATTGCTTTTTATAGGTGTACGAAGCAGTATCAAATAAAACATCAATAGAAGGCCTAGCAAAATTAACCCGTTCGTCAATCGACAATGAGAACGTAAAATTTTCTTCAACTAACAGATGAAAATTAGGCGGAGCAAAATAAATATTTCCGGGAGTGATTCTTTCTTTTTCATCAGCTTCTTTAACATTCAGATTGCAAAGGTTGTTTAAATAGGTCGTAATATAGTTGTCAGAATTCGGGCTGGTATGTTGAACAATAATTATGGGGATTTTAAAATTACTCTCCAACATTGTCAACAATGTTCTGAGTGCATTTAATCCGCCGGCGGAACTCCCTATTACTATTGCCTTATAAATCATTTTATAAACTAATTACAATTTGGATCAGGCTTCAGTTTCTTTTTAAAAATTTTTTCGTTTTCGCTCACAACACTGTAACAATCGTTGTTTTTCGAAAATCTGATGGTTTCTTTTGTTCCCAGACACAGGAATCCTCCTGGTAAAATTGAAGAAGTTAACAATCTTATAACCTGGTTTTGAAGATCTTTATTAAAGTAGATCAGAACATTGCGGCATATAAGCAAATGAACTTCAGCAAAAGAATTATCGGATACAAGGTTGTGTTCTGCAAATACAATGTTTTTTTTCAAATCGTTGTCAAAGATAACAGATTCGTATTTAGCCATATAATAGTCAGAAAAAGATTTGGTACCACCAGATCGCTGATAGTTCTGCGTAAATTCTTTAATCTTATTAATGGGATAAATTCCTTCTTTTGCTTTTCTTAAAATGTTTGTATTAAAGTCTGTGGCGTATATCTGAGCCCGGTCGTATAAGCCTTCTTCTTTAAGCAAAATTGCCATTGAATAAACTTCTTCACCTGATGAGCACCCGGCATGCCAAATTTTAATAAATGGATATGTTTTAAGAATCGGAATTATTTCTTCGCGCAGGAGCTTATAAAACAATGGATCCCTGAACATTTCAGTAACATTGATCGAGAAATCCTTTAGAATGAGATTAAAAAAATCCTGATCGTATAATAATTCATGTTGCATGGACGAAATACTTTCCATCTTCGACAGTTTCATGCGATGCAGTAATCTTCTTTTGATATGGGCCCTGCCGTAGTTGCGGAAATCGTAACCGTACTTCTGATAAAGTGCTTCCAGGAATAACTCAATTTCGATATTTACGATATCGTTTATGGGGTCTAAAATTGTATCCATTATTTGCTATATAGCCACACTCTGAGTAATGATAATAGTTTTTCAGTTTCAACAGGCTTAGCCAGGTAATCGTTGGCACCTGCTGCAATACATTTCTCCCTGTCCTCTTTCATGGCTTTGGCTGTTAAGGCAATGATCGGGAGTTTTTTGTATTTTTTTTGTTTTCGGATTTCCTGCATAGCTTCATAGCCATCCATTTCAGGCATCATAATATCCATGAGTACCAGATCGATTTCAGGATGCTTGTTAAGTTTGTCCAATCCATCTTTTCCATTTTTGCCAACCACAACCTTGATTCCCTTGTCTTCAAGCAGGCTCGAAAGTGCAAACACATTTCGCATGTCATCATCAACGATCAAAACGTTTTTATCCTTCAGCATTTCTTCCTTATTATGAAGTTGTCGAAGCATTTTTCGTTTACTTTCAGGCATTTCTGATTCTAATTGATGCAGGAACAAAGTTGTTTCGGATAATAATCGTTCAAAGGATCTCGCCCCTTTGAGTATGATACTATCCGCATATTTGCTCAATCTTTCTTCATCTTCTTTGGATAAGTCCTTTCCGGTATATATAATAATCGGAAGATCGATAATTTGTTTGTCTGATCTGATTTTTTCGAGTAAATCAAAGCCTGACATATCTTGCAAACCAAGGTCGAGAATCTGGCAATCGAAAGGTTCCTTTTTTAATAAGTCATATGCTTTTTCTGCCGAATCAACAGCAGTGATCTTTATGTTATTGTCGCCAAGTAATTTGATAATGCTGGTGCGCATTATTTTATCATCTTCAACAACAAGTACTTTTTTGATTGGTTTCGAGATCAGGGTTTCTATCTTTTTAAAGGCTTCATCCAGTTTTTGGTCACTGACAGGTTTTGTCAGGTAGCCGATGGCTCCGAGTTTCATGGCCCGAATCGATTTGTCTGATGCCGAAATAAAATGTACCGGTATATGGCGTGTTTTGGTGTTGTCTTTTAGTCGCTCCATCACCTCGTATCCATCAATGCCGGGTAATCCAATATCCAGAATAATGGCACTAGGAAGGTGATACTCTGCCAGATGGAGACCTGATTCGCCATCAAGGGCAACCATACATTTAAACCCTCTTTCATGCGACAAATCGTATAGTACCTTACTGAAATTTTCATCATCCTCAATGATGAGTATGAATTTATCACCTTCACCAATACTTGAACGATCATCCTTAAAGCTCGGTTCTTTAAGCGTTAAAGGTTTGGGGCTCTGGATTTGCTCAACAGGCTCTTCTTTCTGCAGTTTTGGGGCCTTGGTGGTTTCAGGCTTCTCTTCCTGTTTAATTAATTTTGAATGATCAAAGGCAAGAGGGAGGTACAAGGTAAAAGTTGTACCTTTTCCATATTGACTCTCAAGTGTAATTTCTCCACCCAATAATTCTGAAAAACTTCTTGAAATTGTCAGGCCTAAACCGGTGCCACCATATTTTCTGCTGGTTGTTCCATCAGCCTGCTTAAAAGCTTCGAAAATCAGGTCAAGTTTGTCATTTTGAATGCCTATTCCTGTGTCACTTACAGATATTGCAATCATATTTGAAGGGTCAAGTCCGCTTCTCTCAAGCTTCACATTTGCTTTCGGCCTGTAAATGTTTAAGGTAATACTTCCTGAAGAAGTGAATTTTATGGCATTTGAGAACAGATTTTTGAGTACCTGATAAACACGCTGAATGTCCGTAGTAATAAATTTAGGGACGCCTGATTGTACCTCTGTAATGAGTTTTAATTTCTTCTTGTCCGTTAAGGGTGAAAAAGTACGGTTAATAAATGCGGTCAAATCTTCGAAGTATAATTCTTCGATATGAAGTTCCAGTTTTCCGGATTCAACTTTCGAGAGATCCAGAATTTCATTGATCAATTCCAGTAAATCAGAACCTGAAGAGTTGATCGTTTTTGCAAATTCTATTTCTTTTTCGCTTAAATGCTGCGATTTGTTTTCCGACAGCAACTGAGAAAGTACCAGTATGCTGTTAAGCGGTGTACGCAATTCGTGCGACATATTAGCCATGAACTCCGATTTGTATTTACTTGCACGTTCAAGATCCCTGGCTTTTTGTTCAATTTCCTGTTGGGCTTGCCTAAGTTCTTCATTTTTACTCCTGATATTATCGCGTTGTATTTCGAGGTCGTTGGTACGCTCTTCCAGTTCTTCATTGGTGACTTTTAATTCTTCCTGCTGGTTTTTAAGGTTTTCTTCCGATAATCTCAAAGCCTTTGTTTGTTCTTCAAGTTCTTCATTTGTTTGTCGAAGTTCTTCTTGTTGAACGGTAAGTTCATTGGCCAATTCCTGGGTCTGCTTCAATAAGAGTTCTACTTTTGCTCTTGATTGCACCGAATTTACGGTAACGGCTATACTGTCTAAAGCCATTTTGAAAAATTGTTTCTGCAAGGTTGAAAACTTTGCAGATGAACCCAGTAATATCACCCCACTTGTTTCTTTTTCAAAAATCAGGGGTGCAACAATATATTCTTTTGGGGCCACCACGCCGACACCGATATTTAAATTTGGCAGGTGATCAGAAGATTCTGAGAATGTTACTAATTTCTGGTCTTTTGCTACCTGTCCGATGATCCCTTCTCCAAATTCAAAATTGACAAATCCCTTGGCCGATTTTTTAAATGCATAAGTAGAAGTCAGAACAAGCTTATCATCTTTTTTAAGATAAATCAGGCCAATCTTTGCCTGGAGGTATTCGATAAAAAATGTGATAATTTCATCTGTCAATTTCTGGATGTCTTCCTGCCCGCTTAAAATACCATCAATTTTGTTGATGCCTGTTTTGAGCCAATCCTGTTCGGTGATTTCCTTTGAATTGATACGAAGTCTTTTGGTCATTTCAAATAATGAAATCCCCAAAGCATCCTTTTCACTTCTGGGTTCAATATCGGTCGAATAATCACCTTTTGCTATTTTATTTGCCTGACGAACAACCTCTTTAAAGCTTTCGACCATGGTATGCATTGATTTCCCAAGAATATCTTTTTCGCTCCGAATCTCAACTTTTTTTGAATAATCGCCATAAGCTGATGATTGGCTGATATTGGCGTATTCTGATAATGATTTTACGAGCGTATTAAAGGTGTCAACCATTTCTCCAACTTCATTTTTTGGAGCTTTAATGGTTTTGTGGTCCAATTCGCCTTCAGCCACTTGCTTTGCCCAGGCTGATAATTTTTTTATCGGATTAACGAACCATCGCGTTACGAATATGGAAACAAAAAAGACAATGATGACAGTAACGATAAATGAAACTTTGGCGATATCCGATAATTGCTTGGCATAAGCAAATGCTTCATCGTGTTTAATTTCCTCAACCAACACCCATTTTACACCTAATTTGCTCATGAAGGTCATGTCGCGATAAATCCCCAGAACAAAATAATCACGATTATTCAGATAGGTTGTAATTTCTTCTTTGTCGAGTTTGTTTAAAGCCAGATATTGTGGGTCATCCTCGTGGGTTTTATAATTGAGCCATTTAGTTGTTTTATCGTTTTTGGCTTGCTTTTTCAAAATGATCTCATCGTCTTCAAAGCGTGATAATGACCTGAATAGCAAGTCTTCTCCAACAATATAAGCTTCGCCTGTTTCTCCGAGGTCGGCGGTATATCTTAGGATGTAATTAATGTCGTAAATTGATATACGAAAGGCAATAATACCTTCCGGTTTTCCATTTTCGTCGTTAATTGATCGTACCAAAAAGCCTGATACTTCGTTATTGGCATGGGTGTAAAATTCTAAATCTGAGAATAAGACGGTATTAGATTGAACAGACTGTTTGCAGGTGTTCTTAAATTTGCTTTCTGTGGGCAGGCTGCTGAAAAGATTGTAACCTAAATTCGATTCTTCATTAAGTGTAAAAAGTAGATTTCCGTCAAGATCCATCAGGTACATATCTTTAATTTGATCGGTATTGTTCTGAAATGAATAATATGAAAATATCTGTTCGGATATAGATTTCCGTTTTTCAGAATTAAAATACTGATCCCTTTCATTTAAAGCATTAAATTCATTCCGGAGATTGATAAAACTTTCTTTAAACTCTTCCTTTTCAGCTAAAATATTTAAAGAAGTTACTTTTTGTTCAAAAAATGATTCAATGAATTCCAATCGGAGTTGTGAGGTTGTAACCAATGATTTCTCAGCAATGATTGTCAGACCCAGATAGGAATTCAGATAGTTGATGAAACTTACTGATGCCAAGGGAACAAATGAAATGGCAAGAAACCATATCAATAATGATTTACCGACACCAATGTAAAAAAATGATTTAAAGAAATTCCTTATTTTTTGTTTCAGATTTGGATAATCCATAAACCTTTCTTGTTTAATGAACAAATATTTAGCAAACGGTAATTATTCTTGTGTAAATTTTTCGATGGTTTCGTAAAGTTCAACAGGATTTACCGGTTTGGTTATATAATAATCCATTCCGGCAGCCAGGCACTTTTCTTTATCTCCCTTCATGGCATGTGCCGTCATTGCAACAATCGGAATGTGTGATTTTTTTGATTTCTCAAAAACACGTATTTGCCTGGTGGCATCATAGCCATCTAATATCGGCATTTGGACATCCATAAGTAAAATGTCAAATTTTTCCTCTTTAACTCTATTTACAGCCAACTGCCCGTTTTCAACGATGGTAACTTTATAACCCTTTCTTTGTAAAAACTGACTGATTATTTTTTGGTTAATCGGCTGATCTTCTGCAACCAGAATGCTTATCGTGGCTAAGTCTTTAGTTTCAGATTCAGTTTTTGTAGGTTCGGAAATTTTATGTTCGGTTTTTTTCGGGAGCTTTAACACTTCCGATAAAACTAACCACAATTCCTTCTGCAAAACGGGTTTAGTTAAAAAATGACTGAATTTCGATTTTTTGAGTGTTGAGGGGTCGAAAGTGTACTGTATGGGAGTCATAAGTATCAATTCAGGCATATTTTTATCTGAGAAAAACGTACTTATTTCTTCGGCTGAATCAACCCCGCTTTCAGATGATAAGTCGTAGTCTATAATAATAGGATTGAAGTTTTGATTGCTCTTTTTAGTTTTCTCCAAAAGTTTAAGGGCGTTTGCACTACTATCCGCAATTTGATAATCAACCTCCATATAATCGAGGAGCTCAGTCATCACTTCCTTATTAAGTTCGCTGGAATCTATGATCAATATATTGGGCTTTTTATCAGAAACAGGAAGTTTTCCCAAGCTTTCATCGGGTTCTGAAGCAGGTGTTTCAAATTCCAATTGGAAATAAAAGTTGCTTCCCTGGCCTAAACTGCTTTGTACGTGGATGCTTCCTCCCATAATTTCAACCAGCATTTTAGATATGGCCAGACCAAGTCCCGTCCCACCATGTTTCCTTGTTGTTGATGAATCATGTTGGCTGAACGATTCAAACAAACGATCGATATCGGATTCATTAATTCCAATCCCTGTGTCAACAACTGAAAATTCAAGTTGTACCTTTCGCTGTGAGTGTTTAGCTACTTCAACAGAAATTGTCACATGACCTTCTTCTGTAAATTTTATGGCATTGCCGACAAGGTTAATCAGGATTTGACGAATACGAACCGGGTCGCCAATGAGCAGGTCAGGTACCTCGGGTGAAACTTTGCATATAAATTCAATCTTGCCTTCAAAAATCTTAACTGATAAAAGCCTGATTACTTTTTGGATAACATTTCTTAAACTGAATTGGATGTGTTCAAGCTCTAATTTATCGGCTTCTATTTTCGAAATGTCCAGAATTTCATTGATGATGTCCAACAGAGATTCTCCCGATTGTTTAATGTCATTTATTCTTTCTTTTTGAATTTCTGAGAGTTCGCTGTCGAGCAGTGCAAGGTCGGCCATACCAATAATTCCGTTAAGCGGGGTTCTGATCTCATGACTCATATTGGCTAAAAATGAACTTTTTGCAAGGGTTGCTTCTTCCGCAATCTTATTGGCTTCGTTTAGCTCTTTTACCGTTTGTTTTAATTTTTGGGTGGTTAATTCGAGGGTGTGTTTTTGTTTAAAAAAATCGATATAGGCTTTTATTTTACTCTGTAAAATCTCAAGATCGAGTGGTTTATAAAGATAATCCACAGCTCCTGCTTCATAGCCTTTAAAAACATGATGCCGTTGTTTACTTATGGCCGTAACAAAGATGATCGGGATGTTTTTCGTTTTTTCGTTGCTGCGCATAAGTTCTGCCGTTTCGAAACCATCCATTTCAGGCATTTGAACATCCAATAAAACCATTGCGAATTCATATTCCAACATTAAGCCAAGTGCTTCGTTTCCTGATCTTGCCTTTACAATATTCAATTCAGGGTTCTCCAGGATGCCTTCCAGCGTTAAAAGGTTTTCTTCCCGGTCATCTACGATGAGGATATTGAATTTTTCTTTAATTTCCATATTTCATGTTTTGATTTGGCCCATCAGTTTAGTTCGAATCAGGCTAAGATTTACCACATATGCAATTTACAAAATACTAAGCAATCATGTATAAAATTAATTATAATTATTCACATTCAATTGTTTATTTATTTATTGCACAATATCTGATAATTGCAATATTTACAAGTATCTAAAACTGTTGTCTGGTCAAAAGCAATTTTCGGATCAAAGATTTGAACCAACAATTGGGAAAGCTGGTATTCGAATTCATCAAGATCAGCATTGCTTAAGCATTTGGAATCAGATTCAGGGGTGTTAACCTTCAGTAACTCCTTTGATATTTGTTTAAGCGGGTATATACCGGGGGAAATATTCGTATTGCCTGGACTGTTTTTTTTGAACAACCAGGCATACAATAATAACTGGAGTACTTTGTCGTATTTTTTATCAACAATCAATTCTTCCCAGAACTTCAAATTTAAATCGTAAGGGTTAACAGAACCCGTTTTGTAGTCGATAATTTCAATGGTATCATCAGTAAACTGTATGCGATCAATAAATCCTTTTAGATTAATGGTTTTTGAATTTCCGTTTACATCTATTGTTATGCTTGACGAATACTTATTTTCGAGGGATATAATTTTTTTGGATTTGTTTTCTGGTTTTTTCTTACTCAATTGATCGATTTCGTAGGCAATGAAGTTTTTGAAAAATTCCTGTGCCACATTTACAATGAGTAAGTTTTTCCCGAAACGGATGTTATTCTCTGTATAATTATTTTTGAAGGCCTCTGTAATGTAATATTCAGCATTTTTTAGTCCTTTTTTTAAATCTTCGGAAGATAATTCGATGTTAATCAGTGGTTCGTAAAATTTTTTCAAAGCATCGTGAATAACTGTTCCAAGCAGTGCCGAATCAATCGTTTCCATATCTTTCTCCGGTTCGCCAAGTTGTGCTATTTCTTTGAAATAAAATTGAAGCTTACATCGTATAAATGAATTTAAACTACTTGCAGAAATTCCACGTTCAGCCATTTTCTCGAGTCGATCCGAAATTTCCTGGTTTTTTGGTATGCTTATCAATGTATTTGCTTTTAGTCCAATTTCAGAGCTGACCGTATGTTCAGAAATTCTTATGTTTGGATTGTAACGGGCGAGCTCTTCAGTAATTTGATGGATAAACCTGCTTTTGTCACCACCTGCCAGTTGATCGGCCTGAGAATTATAAATCAAATTGATATTTTTTGCTCTATGTATCAATCTGAAAAAATGATAGGCAAAAATGGCGTTCTTTTCCCGGTATGTAGGGATGTTAAATTCTCTTTTAAGTTCAAAAGGAATGAACGAAACTTGTTTGCCGGTTGAGGGGAGAATGTTTTCGTTTACCGAAAGAATGATCAGATTTTCAAAATCCAGGTTTCTGGATTCTAGCATTCCCATTAATTGCAATCCTTTGAGGGGCTCGCCATACAATGGGAGCTTTTGCGTTTTGCAAATTTGCTGAAAAATGGAGTACAGGGTCTTAACTTGTTTAATGGATTGGTATTGCGTTATAAACCAATTTATTTTATTAATTAAAATCGAAAACTGATAAAGCAATTCCATTTCCATTTTTAAATCTGTTTCATCCTCTGCCTGGCGTGCGATGGTTGCATTCTTTAGTTTTTCGATGATTTGTTGCAGGTTTTTAATTGCATATCCGGGATCATTTTCCCAGGCTGAAAATAAATTCAATATGAATGAAAATTCTGGCTCGGCTGCCTCTAAAATATTTGAGAGTTCTTCTGCTGTAACATCATTGTTTCCAATACGTTTGTGGTTGTTTAAGGTATCGATGATCAGGCCTAATGATTGTTCGAATAAATGATTCGAGAGATTATTGATAACTGGATGCTTAATGATTTTTAAAATGTCGTTAATACGAAATCTTGTAATCTGATACTGGAAGGTGTTTTTTATGTTTTCAGCATACAATTGAATAGCGAATAAGTTGTTTATAAACCCGAACAAAGGACTGCTTGAAAGCGGGAGGCCCATTGTTACATTCAACTCAGGGTAATTTTTAGGTATTGAATTTAATACCGGCATCAGTAAACTTTCATCTGCCAAGATAATGGCTGATTTATGATTCGACGTTTGGAAGATTGAATTGGTGTTCAAAATTTGGGCAGAAAACTTGGCCTGTCCAACCTGTTTGGGTATGCCAAAAATCTGAATATTCTTAGAATCAGTTTTTAAATGATTTTCGATCCACGAAATTTCTTTTTTGTCAAATTTATCAAGGTATTTCCTGAGAAATAATCCGGCTTCGTGGGGTACCCCTGAACTTGTATGGGTCAGATAATAATCGTCTGTGTCCCAATAAAATTCGGCCTTGCTTGATTCATATAAGGTGAACAATATTTTTTCTTCTGCAAGACTGAGGGCATTGAAGCCGGCGAAAATAATGTGATCCCAGTTTAAGTTTTTTGCTTTTATTTCAATCTGCTCAGCCACCGATCTGAACATCTTTCCATTATAGGCCCATTTTTTTTCATTCAGTCGCTTGTTTAATAATTGATAATAGGTGTTGAGTGATTTAAAGAATTTCAGATAATTACTTTGAATCCCTTCTTCGTCGGTTATTTCCAGTTTCCATTCCGATAATGATTTTATTTCCGACAAATAATTATATAAATTTTCTGCATTGACCATATACAGGTCAACTTCGTTGAAGTCCTGTACCAGAATATTTCCCCATTTATAAAAATCGTCAAATGTTTGGGCATCCTTTCCTTCTATTGTTTTATGAATTTCATATAATTCAAAAAGGGTGGTTAAGGTATTAATGTTTTCAAATTCTGAAAGTTCATCGATAAAATCTTCGATCGAAAATATTTGAGGGCTCCAGCTTGTTTTTCCAAGTAATTCCGCAAGATGCTTTTTTAGAAATAAGCTTGCCCGCCGATTTGTTAAAACAACACATATTTCAGATAACCGATCTGAGTATTTATTAACAAGCTGTTCTGCCACATTTTCCAGAAATGTCTTCATTCATAAAATTTTATTATTTACTCAAATTTTGAATACTCCCACAATCAAGCCAGGTGTCTGCTTTGTCAAGAAATCCAATGATGCGATTCTTCCTGGCTAAATTTAAGTATAAATCGATAACGGAAAATTTGTTTTCTTCAGGCATTTCCATAAAAATTTCAGGCTCTAAAATTTGGATGCCGCTAAAAGCAAAACGATCTGTATTTGCTAAAGTTCGCGAAATTATTTGTTCCCCTGTTTTTACATTTTCCCAGCCACAAAGTTGAAAGCCAGAATCAAACAGCAGGTATCTTGAAGTGTTCCTTTTCCTCACTGCCAGGCTTACAAGGGCTTTGTTTTGCGCGTGATATTTGATGAATTCATTCAGGTCGATGTTTGAAATAATATCTACATTGTAGGCGATAAATGTATCATCCTTAAGAAACCAGGATGCCTTATTAAGGCCGCCGCCGGTATCGAGCAATTTATCGCTTTCATCAGAAATACTGATTCGAACATTAAAATTAGATTTCTCAATAAAATCAATGATCTGATCCGCAAAATGATGAACATTAATAATAATATCTTTAATGCCTGCTCCTTTTAATTTTAAAATGGCATGTTCCAGTAAGGTCTTTCCTTTATATTCGACTAATGCTTTGGGTTTATCGGCAGTTAACGGTAATAAACGTGTCCCTAATCCGGCAGCAAAAATCATCCCTTTCATCGTATTATAATTTAACTGATTTACAAAGGTGCTTTTCTTTAGCCGCAACCGCATTGCACGATTTGCATTCAAATTTTGCTTTGCTGACATCTATCTTTTTATCAGCCTTTTTTATTTTGCACATTTTTTTACTCATCAGCAGATATTTGTTATACAGTAATCCAGTTGTTTTTTTGCGTGTGTTTGAGATGTATGTTTAAATCAGTATCGTTTTTTAAAGTTTGGTAAACCAATTCGGCCATATATACCGAACGGTGTTGGCCCCCTGTGCAACCAAAATTAATACTAAGGTCGGAAAAATGCCGGGCTTTGAATTCGGAAATGGCTGCTTCTATGATATGAATTACCTGCTCAGAGAATTGACTTACCGCTGCCTGTTTTTTTAAGTAGTTTATTATGGGCTCGTCTAATCCCGTAAAATGTTTGAGTTCTTCAATTCTGTACGGATTGGGTAATGAGCGGCAATCAAAAACAAAGCCTTCACCATGTCCGCTGTAATCTCTGGGAATTCCAGATTTATAAGCGAAGCTGTTCAAATGAACTGATAATTTGCCCGGCTCAGATTCAGGGATTTTGTATTCGAGTTTTGCAACCTGGTGCAGTGCATTTTTGAGTTCTGGTATTTCAAGCCCGAAATCTATATTGTTTATCAACCATGCTAGCGCAGAAACGGCGTATGGTATGCTTTGGATAAAATGGGCTTTTCTTTCAATAATCCCACGAAATCCGTAAGCGCCCAAAACCTGGCAAATCCTGATCAGTACATAAGGGTAATAATATTTTTTAAAATTTTTAATATCGATACCGGGAATATTTCCGATAATCTGAAGGTAATAATTCAATAAATCTTCCCTGAGTTCGTTGCTTAATCTGGCTTTTACCTGAAATAAAAAGGATGCAAGATCATATTGTAAAGGGCCCATCCTTCCGCCCTGATAATCTATATAATATGGTTCTCCCTGATGAATGAGTATGTTTCTGGATTGAAAATCCCTGAACACAAAATACTGTTGATCGCTTTGCAATAGGTAATTGGCAAGCGTGTTGAAGTCCTCTTCTAATTTTAACTCATTAAAATCAATATTTTGTGGTTTCAGAAAATAATATTTAAAATAATTGAGGTCCCATAATAAGGATTGTTTATCGAATTTTGAACTTGGGTAGCACTTCGAAAAATCGATTTTTTGAACGGCCTGTGTTTGCATTATTGCCAAATCTTCCAGGCTTTTTTTCATCAGCATCAGCGTGTTTTCTGTCGGGCGATGATTGTCATTTTGTATCAAAGAAAACAATGACTGGTCGCCAAGATCCTCAAGCAGGTAAATATTTTGTTCCAGTTTTGTCGCATAAATTTCAGGAACATTGATTTTTAATGCTTGCAAAGTTTTTGAAAATGACAAAAAAGCTTCATTTTCATTCCCGTTTGTATGAAAAACTCCAATGGCATTTTTGTGGATAGATCTAATACGAAAATACTGCCTTTCAGACCCTGCCGGATTAATGAACTGGAATTGAATTGCGGGTTCGGAAGCCCATTGTTCAAATAGGCCGATCAGTCTTTTTTTAATTTCTGAGAATGCAAGCATATAATTTAGATTGATTACAAATATATTTATTTCTGTACGAATTAGCTTATATTTGTGCAATATTATTCATTCAGCTTTTATTAAAATTAAATAAATTGTTATGCAAACAAATTCAGCATCAGACATACTGAAAACAGCTATTTTACTCGAAAGAAGAGGAAAAGCTTTTTATTCAACCATCGCCAAGCAAACCAAAAGTGCGGCCGTTCGTAAAATTTTTACCATGATGGCCGAAGAAGAAGATGAACACATCCAATTTTTGTCGCGTCAGTTTTCCAATTATGAAAAGAACCATGCATTTTTAAAAAATGATGTTGGGTCAACAGAAGAGGATACAGCGATTGTTGAAATTTTAACCAAAGAAATTAAGCAGCAAATTTCAGCGGCCAGTTTCGAGGCTGCTGCAATATCAGCTGCTATAGATTTTGAGAACAAGGCTATTGAAGTCTATTCGGGAAGGGCCAAACAGGCAACCGATCCCAACGAAAAAGAGATGTACCAAATGTTGGCTGATTGGGAAAAAACACATCACCATCTGCTTCATAAACTAAATGAAGACCTGAAAGAAGAAATCTGGAATGATAATAATTTCTGGCCATTCTAGTTTTTAATAGCCGGTAAAAAAATCATTTCTTCAAATGATTAATTTCATCATACCGGAAACAATTGGTTGTGTGGTCATTAATCATTCCTGCCGCTTGCATAAAGGCATAACAAATGGTTGATCCAACAAATTTGAATCCCCGATTTTTTAAATCTTTGCTCATTGCATCAGATTCAGGCGAAGTTACAGGCATGTTTTTTAGGGAGCTAAGTTTATTGTTGATGGTCCTGTAATTAGTGAATTGCCAGATGTAATTGTCGAAGCTTCCAAATTCAGCTTGAATTTTAAGGAAGGCGATTGCGTTTGAAATTGTGGCTTTAATCTTTAAATTGTTTCTGATAATTCCCTTATCCTGCATAAGCATTTTGATTTTTGATTCATCATATCTGCTTATTAAATGAGCATCAAACTGATCAAAAGCTTTTCTGAAATTTTCTCTTTTGTGCAATATGGTTTTCCAGCTCAGACCCGCCTGAAAGCCATCTAATACAATGAATTCAAAAAGTTTGTGATCATCATGAACGGGAACGCCCCATTCTTCATCATGATATTTGATCATTAAATCATCATTCGAGGGCCAGTTGCATCTTTCTTTGCTTTGGTTCATATAATTAAGATTAAAGATTTTAAAAGATTAATTCGTTATGTACAAAAATGTTTTCAAGATATAATTCTATCTTTGTGCATTAAAAAACAGCTTATAAAAATAGAAAAAATGAAATTGAAAGATTCAGGTTTTAATTCAAAATTAATTCATTCCGGAGGAATCCACGATTCTAAAGGAAGTGCCGTTACGCCCATTTATCAAACATCAACTTTTAGTTTTAAAAGTGCCGAGCATGGTGCTAAGTGTTTTACGGGTGAAAGCGATGGATTTATATACACGCGGCTTGGAAACCCGACCATTATGGACCTGGAGCAAACAGTGGCTGAACTCGAAAATGGGTTTGGTGGTATCGCCACCAGTTCGGGGATGGGTGCGGTAAATACCGTTTATATGGCTTATTTGGGGCAGGGTTCCCATATTGTTTGTACACAAGCTGTTTATGGCCCGTCCAGAAGTGTTCTGGAAACAATGTATGTTCGGTTTGGAGTTGAAGCGACATTTGTTGATACCTCGAATTTAGAAGAATTAAAAAATGCAATTCAGGACAATACCAAGTTGATCTATCTTGAAAGTCCGGCCAATCCAACCATGCAAATTACAGATATCAAGGCTGTCTGCGAAATTGCACATCAAAAAAACATCCCTGTTTGTGTTGATAATACTTTCTCCAGCCCATACTTGCAGAAACCTTTGGATTTAGGAGCAGATGTTGTTTTGCATTCAATGACCAAGTTTATTAATGGCCATGCTGATATAGTGGCAGGTATTGTTGTTACAAAGACCGAAGAATCCTATAAAAGATTGCGTCCGGTGATGATTAACCTTGGATGTAATATGGATCCAAATCAGGCTTTTTTAACCCGAAGGGGATTAAAGACACTGTCGATAAGAATTGACCGTGCACAGGAAAATAGTATTAAGGTGGCCGATTTTTTGGAAAATCACCCCAAAGTTGCCTGGGTAAACTATCCCGGACTTAAATCTCACCCGCAATACGAACTGGCGCAGAAACAAATGAAAGGGCCCGGTGCCATGATAAGTTTTGGGCTTAAAGGAGGTTATAAAGCCGGAGAAACAATGATGAATAATGTTCAACTTGCTTTATTGGCAGTCTCGTTGGGAGGAATCGAAACCCTGATACAACACCCTGCTTCCATGACACATTCGAAGCTGAGTCAGGAAGGGAAATTAAAAGCAGGTATCACGGATGAACTGGTCAGATTGTCGGTCGGTATTGAGGATGTTGAAGATATCTTGAAGGATTTGGAACAGGCACTGGAAAAAGTTTAAATAATTCTTTAAAAGTCCTGCTAATCACAGGACTTTTTTTTAAAATTATCCTTAATTTTATTTGTTCAAATATTCAATCCCAATGCAAAAACTGGTAAAGGCTGGTATTTACATATTCATCATTTATGCATTCTTTTTGGGCAACGAAATATGCGCCCAAAAAGTTGCGCTTGTTTTAAGCGGGGGTGGAGCAAAAGGATTGTCGCATGTGGGTGTTTTAAAGGCTTTGGAAGAAAAAAACATACCCATCGATTGCATAGCAGGAACCTCGATGGGGGCTGTTGTCGGTGGTTTATATGCAGCAGGTTACAGTCCTGACGAAATAGAACAACTGCTTACTTCAAAAGATTTTCTGAGATGGGCATCCGGAGAATATGATATTCAGAATCAATATTTTTATAAAAAAATGTATAAAAGTGCTGCCTGGATCAGTTTGCCCATACAATATAAGAGAAAGTTGAGATCAAAAATTCCTTTTAACCTGGTTCCTTCCGATGAAATGGATATCACATTTTTGGAATTATTTGCCGGCGCAAGTGCATCTGCTGATTATAATTTTGATCAACTCTTTGTTCCATTCAGGTGTATGACCTCTGATATAGAAAACAGTAAGTCGGTCGTAATGAAAGATGGACAATTAAGTGATGCCATCAGGGCTTCCATGTCGGTGCCATTTTATTTTTCACCAATCAGGGTTGATGGTAAGTTATTATTTGATGGAGGTATGTACAACAATTTCCCGGTCGATGTTGCCTATCGGGATTTTGAGCCGGATGTAATTATTGGTAGTAAAGCAGCCGGAAATTTTGCACCTGCGGAAGAGGACGATTTAGTATCACAATTGCAAAATATGCTGATGTCGAAGACAGATTACAGCCATATTCCTGGCAAAGGGGTGTTGATCGAACCAGACCTTGGCAGTATGAATGTAATTGATTTTAGCAGGGCCGAAGAGTATATTGATAGTGGTTATGTGCATACGCTGAAGAAAATTGAAATTATCGAATCATTGATTGATCGGAGAACCAACCATGATTCCCTGTTTATGAAGAGGCTCAGGTTTTTCGACAACATTCCAAAAATATTAATCGATTCAATCAGTATTGAGGGTTGTAATATTTATCAGTCAGGTTTTATTAACAGGCATATTAAACGAAAAGAAGGGCATTTAGATTTAAATGAGCTGAAACATGAATATTATAAATTGATTGCAGATAACAACATTTCATCCATTTATCCGTCTATTATTTATGATTCAATTTCAGGATATTATCAATTGAATTTAAGGGTTAAGAAAGCAGATCGTTTCATCGCTGATTTTGGCGGAAATGTTTCCTCCAAATCAGTTAATGAAGCATATCTCGGCTTGCAATTTAATCACTTTGCATCCACTTCTTCAAATTATAAATTAGGGGTTCATTTCGGCAGGTTTTATAGCGGTGTCAGATTAAATGCACGCATTGATTATCCTTCCAGATTGCCTTATTTTTTACAGGCAACCTATGTGCTTCATACCAGGGATTATTTTAAAAATTCAACTTATTTTGTCGAAGATAAAACCCCTTCTTTCCTGATCAGAAACGAATATTACGGTGAGTCAGAATTTGGGATTCCTCTGTCAAACAGAACCCGTTTATCAGGAGGTCTTACTTCCGGGAAAATAAGAGATGATTATTACCAGACCAATTATTTTTTAAGAAGCGACACCACCGATCAAACGGAATTTTCGTTTATCACACCATTTATACGTTTTGAATACAATACCCTAAATCGTATTCAATACCCAACAAACGGTGCCAGGCATTATATGTCGATGCAATATGTAGTTGGGAAGGAAGACCATAAACCGGGTTCCACATCACCTGTGAGGCATGAATATTCAGGTTTGCATTATTATTTGCAGTTAAAAGGTATTTCGGAAGTATATTTTAATTCGCTTGCCGGCACTGTTACCGGACTCTATGCAGAAATATATTTGTCGAATAAAAATTTCTTCAATAATTATACCGCGACTATATTAGCTGCCCAGCAGTTTCAACCAATTCCCGAAAGTTCTACACTCTTTTTGCCGAATTATAGGGCGAATAATTATCTGGCACTTGGTGTTAAGGAAATTTTTCCTCTTAACAAATCAATAGATTTAAGAACCGAATTTTATCTTTTTCAGCCATTTAAGAATATCATGAACGATCCGGCCAGCTCACTTGCTTATTATGGAAAAGAATTTGACACCCGATCATTTATAGGTTCAATGGCCTTTGTGTACGAAACCCCTATTGGTCCAATCAGCTTATCGTTAAACTATTACGATAAAGGAAAAAATTCATTTTCGGTAATATTTAATATCGGGTATATCATCTTTAATAAGTTTGCACTTGAATAAGCTGAATGAAATTAAAGCTTATATCTAAATAAAAACAGATTCTTTTTTTGACATTGCAATTAATTATTATTTTTGCACCTCAAGTTGAACCAATTATTATAGTCTGGGAAAAACAGATATGATAAACGCTATATTTTGTACGTTAATAATTTGAACATTATCGGATTTCCGGCATAAATCGGAAAAAGAATTCTTCAACTGTTAAAAACAGGATTATGGAAAATGAACACACAATGCCCGAAAAGGCTGGATTAGAACTTACAGATGCTGAAGCTACTAATGATCAGACAGAAGCACAAGTCGAACCCACCAAAATTGAAGCAGAAATAGCTTCGCCGGAAGAGAAAGAATCGGCTTCCCCTGAAAAAAAGTTAAAAACCAAAAAAGTTAAGGCTGAAGAAGATATTGAGCCTGATGAAGAATTGCAAGAGGTTGAAACTGATTTGGGAATTGAAGAAGAAGATAAAGGCGAAAATGTTAAAAATTATGAGGGATTTAACCGTGAGCAACTGATTGATGCCCTTGCAGAAATCGTAAATGAAGAGGATGTTTCTAAAATCAAAAAAGAAATTGCTCTTATAAAAGTGGCCTTTTTAAAAGAGAATAAAATTATTCTCAATAAAAAGCGTGATGAATTCCTTGCAGGAGGTGGAAATCCGGATGAATATGAGCATGTGCCTGATGCAGTCGAGGAAAAATTCAAAGTTCTGTTCGATATCTACAAACAAAATAAAGCCAGGTTTAATAAAGCCCAGGAAGAATTAAAGTTGAAAAACCTGGAAATAAAAAAACAAATTCTGGAAGAATTAAAGGAACTCAACAATTCCGAAGAAACTTTAAAGAAAACCTATGATGAATTTAAGGCATTACAGGAAAGGTGGAAGGATGTAGGAATTGTGCCGCAGGCAGAAATTAATAATTTGTGGCAGAGTTATCATTTTCTGGTCGAAATGTTTTTCGATAAGGTTAAGATAAATAAAGAATTACGGGATCTTGATCTGAAGAAAAACCTTGAAATGAAGGTGCAACTTTGTGAAAAGACCGAAGAATTACTATTGGAACCTTCTATTATTAAATCCTTTAAAGAATTACAGAATTATCACGATCAATGGAAGAAAATTGGGCCTGTGCCACAGGATGTAAAAGAAGATATTTGGGAGAGATTTAAACAGGCAACTGATAAAATAAACGAGCGCAGAAGAGAGTTCTATTCAAATCTGCATGAAGAACAAAAGAATAATCTGGAATTAAAAACCAGGCTGTGCGAGCAGGCTGACGAACTTTTGGAAACTGAATTGACAAGTTTGAAAGAATGGCAGGATTACACAGCAAAAATAAATAAGCTGCTTGCTGAGTGGAAAACCATCGGACCCGCACCCAAAAAACATAATGATGAAATTTGGAAGCGTTTTAAAACAGGTTTGAACAATTTCTTTGAGAATAAAAAGGATTTTTACGCAAAACTCAAAGAGCAACAACTCAACAACTACAATAAAAAACTTGATTTATGCCAGCAGGCCGAGTCATTAAAGAATAGTCAGGATTGGAAAAAAACAACCATCGATCTCATTAATCTTCAAAAAGAATGGAAAACGATAGGCCCTGTACCCAAAAAATATTCCGATAAGGTTTGGAAGAAATTCAGGGCAGCCTGCGATGAGTTTTTTGAACAAAAAGCAGAGTTCTATTCCAACATACATGTTCATGAAGAAAATAACCTTGAAGCAAAAAAAGAACTGATAAAAAAGATCCAGGACTATAAGTTTGGAAAAGATAAAAAGCAAAATCTGGAAGTTTTTAAGGATTTTCAGCGGCAGTGGATGAAAATAGGCCATGTTCCTATTAAAGAAAAAGATAAGCTTCAGGCAAATTTCAGAAAAGCGATAAATGCCCATCTGGAAAATTTGAAAATTAATCAGGGTGAAATCAACACCATTAATTATAAATCAAAAATAGAGAAAATGAGCGAAAGCCCAGAATCCAGAAATTTGATTTATAAAGAACGCAACTTCCTCACCAATAAAATCAACAAAATGAATGAGGATATCAATTTGTGGGAAAACAATGTTGGTTTTCTGGCTGATTCAAAAAATGCTAATTTGCTCAAAGCGGAATTTGAGAAAAAAATTGATGATGCCAAAAAGGAATTGTCGCTGATGAAAGCAAAACTTAAGGTGATCAATAATACAGAATTTAATTAGTGATCCAGAATCCATTAGAATTCTTTGTATGGCCGGAAACACATTTGGAAATATATTCAGATTTACATCCTTTGGCGAATCTCATGGTTTGGCCATTGGCGGGGTAATTGATGGCTGTCCGGCTGGTATTGAAATTGATCAGGAATTTATTCAGTCAGAACTCGATCGTCGTAAACCAGGACAATCGGCGATAACCACTCCGCGCTCCGAAGATGATAAGGTTGAATTTTTATCAGGCATTTTTGAAGGAAAAACGACCGGAACACCCATTGGATTTATTATAAAAAATAAAGATCAGAGATCAAAGGATTATAATCATCTGAAAGAGGTGTACCGACCTTCGCATGCTGATTTCACCTACGATCAGAAATACGGAATACGAGATCACAGGGGTGGGGGAAGGGCTTCGGCACGCGAAACAGCAACCAGGGTTGTGGCCGGATCGATCGCTAAATTAATCTTAAAAAAATATCAAATACATATTTTAGCCTATGTAAGGCAAATTGGCCGGATTTCGATGTCTGATCAAAAGCATAACATTAGTTTTCAAAATATAGAGCAATCAGTAGTTCGATGTCCCGAACCCGAAACTTCTGTTAAAATGATTGCACTCTTGGAAAAGCTTTTAGAGGAAGGAGATAGTACGGGTGGTGTTATAAAATGTTTGATCCAAAACTGCCCTCCAGGGCTTGGGGAACCTGTTTTTGATAAATTACATGCCGATTTGGGCAAAGCCATGTTGAGTATCAATGCCGTAAAAGGCTTTGAATTTGGCAAGGGTTTTAAAAGTGCTGAGATGCTTGGCTCAGAAATGAATGATTCTTTCCGCAGGGAAGCAGGTAAAATATTCACACAAACTAATTTCTCAGGAGGGATACAGGGTGGAATCTCTAATGGATCAATCATAGATTTTAATGTTGCTTTTAAGCCGGTGGCTACCATTAAGAAAGTGCAGGAAACGGTTAATAAGAAAGGAGATAACATTGAATTTAAGGCAGTTGGCAGACATGACCCCTGTGTTGTTCCAAGGGCAGTTCCAATTGTTGAAGCGATGGCGGCATTGGTTTTGGTCGATCATTTATTAAGGAATAATTTGTATAAAAAAGATAGCTTGTAATTATTTTGTAAAAAATCGTAGCTATTGTTAGGATATTATTTTGATAATTAATAATTTTGCAGTCCGAAAAAAATAATTAGTTAAAAATGGCAAAGAAGACTAAAGACGCAAGAGGGCAGGTAATATTAGAATGTACAGAACATAAGGCCAGTGGTATGCCCGGTACTTCACGATATATTACTACAAAAAATAAAAAGAATACCCCGGATCGACTTGAGATTAAAAAGTATAATCCGATTCTTAAGAAAATGACTGTTCATAAAGAAATTAAATAAATTATAAGCTATGGCTAAGAAAGTAGTTGCAAGTTTGCAATCAGCAAGTAAAGATTTTGCAAAAGTTATCAGAATGACAAAATCTCCCAAAACAGGTGCCTATACTTTTAAAGAAAGCATTGTGCCTAACGATCAGGTTAAAGAATTTTTGAAAAAATAAAAGATCATGTAACATGATACGAAAAGCTTTTTCCGTACCGGAAGAAGCTTTTTTTTTAAATAAATAAAATAATGAGTGCATTCAAATTATTCTCAAAGGCAAATGATAAGCCAGGGCTCGACAAAAGCCTGGAAAAGACAAAGGCAAGTGTGTTTTCTAAAATTTCAAAAGCCATCGCCGGTAAATCTAAGGTTGATGATGAAGTGCTGGACAACCTGGAAGAAGTACTTGTTACTTCTGATGTTGGCGTAAATACAACTTTGAAAATCATTGAACGAATCGAAAAACGTGTAAGCACCGAAAAATATTTGGGTACCGCCGAGTTGAATAAGATTTTAAAAGAGGAAATTGCATCATTGTTAATGGAGAGCGAACAGGATAAACTCATCGGATTTAACCTGGAAGGGGTAAAAACACCCTATGTAATAATGGTTGTCGGGGTTAACGGAGTTGGGAAAACCACCACCATTGGCAAACTTGCCTATCAATTTAAAAAATCCGGGAAATCTGTGCTTTTAGGTGCAGCAGATACCTTTAGGGCCGCTGCCGTTGATCAATTGAAAATATGGTCCGAAAGGGTAGGAGTGCCTGTTGTGAGCCAGGGAATGGGTGCAGATCCGGCTTCTGTTGCTTACGATACACTTAAATCTGCTGTCGCAAATAATTCGGATGTTGTTATTATCGACACTGCCGGAAGATTGCACAATAAAATAAACCTGATGAATGAGTTGTCGAAGATTAAAAATGTGATGCAGAAAGTGATTCCGGATGCACCACATGAAATATTATTGATTTTGGATGCCTCTACCGGTCAAAACGCCATCGAACAGGCCCGTCAATTCACGGCTGCCACCGAAGTGAATGCTTTGGCCCTAACTAAGTTAGATGGGACAGCCAAAGGAGGCGTCGCAATTGGTATTTCCGATGAATTTAGAATTCCTGTAAAATATATCGGACTGGGTGAGAAAATGGAAGACTTACAGATTTTCGACCGTTTTGAATATGTGGAAACCCTTTTTAAAAGTTAATATTTGAAAACCAAATTAAATCATACCAAATTACAGCTTATAACGCTTGGCTGCTCAAAAAACCTGGTCGATTCTGAACATCTTCTAAAGCAATTACAAGTAAATAATTTTTCTGTTGCACATAATACAAATGATCCTGCAGATGTAGTGATCATCAATACCTGTGGCTTCATTGCTGATGCGAAAGAAGAATCGATAGATACCATTTTACAATATATCGACGCAAAAAAAAAGGGGTTAATTAAGGCTGTTTATGTGATGGGCTGCCTGAGTCAGCGTTATAAAAAAGAGCTTCAGGAAGAAATGAAAGAAGTGGACGGATATTATGGTGTGAACGATATTCCTAAAATAGTGGAAGATTTAGGAGCCCGATACAGAAAAGAGTTGATTGGGGAAAGGTTTCAAACCACGCCTAAACATTACGCTTATCTTAAAATTTCCGAGGGCTGCGACCGTAGCTGTTCTTTTTGTGCCATTCCATTGATTCGGGGCAAGCACCAATCCAAAACAATGGAAGCCATTATACACGAAGCCCGTTTATTGGTGGATAATGGTGTTAAAGAGATTATTTTAATAGCGCAGGATCTGACTTATTATGGTCTGGATATTTACCACGAAAGGAAGTTGGCTGAATTATTGGAATTATTGGCTGCCATACCCGGACTTCAATGGATCAGATTGCACTATGCATACCCAACAGATTTTCCTGTTGAAATTCTAGAAGTCATCAATAAGCATGATAATATCTGTAATTATATCGATATCCCGCTTCAACATTTCAGTGCTCCGATCTTAAAAGCCATGCGCAGATGGAATTCTCCCCAGCAAATCGAATCATTGATTCAAAATATCAGGGAAAAAATTCCGGGTGTTGTTATTCGAACTACATTTATTGTGGGCTTCCCGAACGAAAGCATTGAAGATTTTGAAAAACTGATTGAATTTGTAAAGAAAACCAAATTCGACCGACTTGGCGTGTTTACCTATTCTGAAGAAGAAGATACCAGGGCATCAAGGCTGGAAGAAACCGTAGATGAACAAACAAAGACCGAACGGATGGAACTGCTGATGTCTGTCCAGGAACAGATTTCAAACGATATTAACCAGTTGAAAGTTGGTAAAAGTCTTAAAACACTGATTGACCGTGAAGAAGGTGATTTTTTTGTCGGGCGCACCGAATATGATTCTCCCGAAGTTGACAATGAAGTGTTGATTCAGAAAAACGATACAGATATCCGGATTGGTGAGTTCTATGATGTTAAAATTATATCTGCAGGTCCCTTTGATTTGATGGGTATAATTGAAGCAAAGAATTAGCAAAAATTATTCTTTATGCCTGAATAATGATTTTAGATCATCTTTCCTGATTCATCCGCCGGAACGCCTTTAATCGTTTTTAATTGCTAAATTTGTATCATATTTTAAATTGATAATCCTGCATGTAGCATTCGATACAAATAATCAGGAGGCATAAAGCACATTTTAATGAAAAAGTTGATATTTAACCCTTATGATGAATTAAAAGAACATAAATGTTTTGCATGTTCAAGGCATAATTTGAATGGTTTGCACATGACCTTTTATGAAGAAGATGATTACGTAGTGAGTGAATGGTTGCCCGAAGAAAGATTTCAGGGTTATCCGAATGTATTACATGGCGGAATACAGGCCACACTTATGGATGAAATTTCGAGTTGGTGCATTCAGGTAAAACTTAAAACTGCCGGACTTACATCAAGGCTGGAAACAAAATATAAGCACCCTGTTTATTGCGATAAGGGTGCAATAGTGCTAAAGGCTAAAATTCTGGAATTCAAAAGAAATATCGCTAAGGTGCAGGTAAAACTATATGATTCCGAAAAAAAGCTTTGTTCGGAAACGATTGCCAAATTTTTTGTATTTCCCGAAGAAGTCGCAAAAGAAAAATTATTTTACCCTGATTTTAATAGTTTTTATAAGCAATCTTAGTGCAGTTTGCAGCCGGTTTTGATATTGTTATGATAAGCTTCAGTGATTTGATCTTATTAAATATCATCTTCAATATCGTCCGGAAATTCATCCATGGTAAAGTTTGTTAAAGTATCTGTTGGGTTAAACGGATATTTTGGGTATTTGTACAAGGGATTAATCGGATCTGTTTCTCCGATTGAATATCCATAAATACTTTCATATTCATTTACTTCTTCGCCCATTTTTTCAATTTGTTTCAGATAATTTGTAATGGATTTGGATTCAATAATGATTACTTTTTCCATTTTTGAGATCATCGGGCTGTGTTTTCGATTGGCATCATGGTCAAATTGCAATATTCTTCTTCCGTCACGTGTAATTCCGATTGTTCTGTAAGTTAAGCTCTTTCCAACACCGGGAAGGTTCAGGACACTGCGATCCGTTGCCAGAAATGGAATTTTGGCCGATTTTCTTAAGCTGCTGATCTTGTTCACGATAGCATCAGACTCAAGAACTTTGTTCGGGTTTTCTTTATAAAAGTTGGATGGTAGTTTTCCAACCGATTTTTCTTCTTCCTGTTCCTGCACCAGTCGTGCATTTGTTGCAAAATTGTGATAATTTTCCATATAGCCTTTTACGCCAAAAGTATAATATGGAATCACGCCAACTTCACCCAAAACTTTTCTGAGTTTTGCGGTATGTCCCCTTCTTGATGAAGCAACCGTAAATACCATTTGATTAGTCACGGTCCATCCGGCAGATATTAGCCTGTCCAAGGCCGTTTTTGCTTCAGGGGTTACTTCCATAGGGGTTTGAAAGTGAGTTTGGATAAAAAATTGTTTAATTCCAATCTTAGATGCCTTTACCTTAAATTCCCTTAAAATTTCGGTTAATTCAGGGGTAATTCTTTGTGGAAGATATACAGGCAGTCTGGTACCTAATCTGACACGAAGCATTTCGGCAAATTTTTTGCCTTCTTCACGGCTTTTATTGTTTTCTATTTTTTGTTTTGCCATCTCATAAACGGCATCCAGTATTTTCTGCAACGACTTATCGGTACTCATTAGTGCGTCACCACCAGTTATCAGGATGTCTCTCAATTGGGCATCCTGTTCAAAATATTCAAGTAATCTGGCAAGTTTTTGAGGCCAGGTTTCGTTGGGGCGAAGTTTGTCAAGGTTAAAATTTAAGTTACCTGCCTGAAAATCATACATTCTTTGGCAAGAAACACAGAGTCCGCCACAAGCTCTTCCAACGGTGTCGGGAATTAAAATTGCCACTTCCGGATAACGCCTGTGCACATTATGCGATGAAGGCAGTATCCATCCGGCAATATTTGGCTTACCCGGTTGTACAACATCTTCTCGTTCCCAGGCAACCAAATGCCCGAATTCTTCAATTAATTCTTTACTATAGAGTACATAATCTCTTACTGCCAGATCTGCTCCCGGGGCAAATTCTGGTTCATAAACATTTAACAAGCTCAGGTAATATGGGTTTACAAAGAATGGAATGCCGGCATCCTGGGCACTGTATAGTAAATCCATCGTTTCGGGATCCAGGGAAAACGCCAAAAGTTCGTTCAGTAATTTCGGGGATCGAACTGCAAATCTCAAATGAAATTTACGATCTTCCCACCATTGCATCATTCGAAGGTATTTTTGCTCGTACGATAATCCAGGCTCGAAATAATACACCGGACTGTTAATTTCACCATCATTAATTTTTGCAATTAAAATATTTATGATTCGATCCCTGTTTTTTTCACGTATTTTAATCAGTCTGTCTTCCAATCCTGAAGGGTGTCGTTCCATCCATTCCTTGATGGTTTCTATATTTGGCTTGCTCATCAACGATTTTCCGCTGAATTGCCTGAACAGATAAAGCATATCTGTGAAAAAATCTTCTTTTGCTCCACCTGTGCCGAATTTAACGGCCATCCAAATGTATTTAATGGGATTGCTTCCAATTTGTTCACCTCTGAGGTTCAGGTCGTTGTAACGCTGTCCGGCATTGTCGATATAATCCATTAATCGGATGGCTGCAAAGTCGCGCCAACTTAATTTTTTATATAATTTGTGGCTTTTGTCCTTGCCATCATAATAAGCCCTCGCATTTGGTCTTGAATTTAAATATGTCAGGACCCAGTTTTGGACACCCAGCAAAGCCTCGGATTTATTATTGGCAGTCCGCATAATTTTTTCAAGCTTCGGGTTTTCTGCCAGTATTTGGTTCAGGATTTTTAATGATTTTACATCAATGGCAACCTTTTCCAGTGTTTTAATCTTATTCATCGGTCCAAATTTAAATTTCTTAGAATACAGAAATTATTTAGAATACTTAGATTGGGAATTTTACTAAAAATAGTCGTAAATGACTGCAAGATAGATTGTTGAATGAAATTCCCTGAGTTTTGTTACAAAATTACAAAAATTTAAGAGGCTTTAAAAGTCAGTTGTATTCTAAAAACACCTTAATCGATTCAAAAATTTAATTTAGACTCGTTCTAAATTAAAAATAAATGCTTAATTTTGCAAAAAAATTAAGTTTACTATTATGTCAAAAGCAATCTATAAATCTCCCTTACCCTATAATGAAGCTGTTCTGGAATATTTACCGGGTTCACCCGAACGGAAAAAATTAAAAGAAACATTGGCTCATTATAAATCAGTTGAAATTGATATCCCCATGATTATCGGTGGCAAAGAAGTGCGAACTGATCAGGTGATTGATATTCATCCTCCACACGAAATTTCGCACACACTTGGCAGGTTTTATATGGGAGGAGAGGAACATGTTTACCAGGCAATTGATACGGCTTTGGCTGCAAGAGAACAATGGCAGTCGTTAACATGGGATCAGCGGGCTGCAATATTTTTAAAGGCTGCAGAACTGGTTTCCGGGAAATACCGTCAGATCATTAATGCTACCACGATGCTCGGCCAATCAAAAAGTGTATATCAGGCAGAGATCGATGCTGCGTGCGAATTTGCTGATTTTTTGAGGTTTAATGTTCATTTTATGACAGAAATTTATCAACAGCAGCCCATCTCTTCAAAAGGGGTTTGGAATAGAATGGAACAAAGACCCTTAGAAGGTTTTGTTTATGCGATCTCACCTTTCAACTTTACGTCAATCGCGGCTAACTTAGCGTCGGCACCTGCATTAATGGGGAATGTTGTTGTTTGGAAACCATCCGAAACCCAAATCTATTCAGCCCATGTAATAATGGATATTTACAAAGAAGCCGGTTTACCTGACGGGGTCATTAATATGATTTTTGTACCCGGGCCCGTTGGCGGTCGCGTTATGGCTAAGCATCCTGACTTCGTTGGTGTTCATTTCACCGGTTCAAATGCGGTCTTTAATAAAATCTGGAAAGCAATCGGGGATAATGTTCATTTACATAATACCTATCCAAAAATTGTTGGTGAGACCGGTGGTAAAGATTTTGTGATGGTACATAAATCTGCCAGGGTTTCTCAGGTGGTAACGGCATTGGCTAGGGGAGCCTTCGAATATCAGGGGCAAAAATGTTCAGCCGCATCAAGGGCTTATATACCTGATAATTTATGGCCCGAGGTGAAAAAAAATCTGATCAGGGATATCAAATCATTTAATATGGGAAGCCCGGAAGATTTTGGTAACTTTATTAATGCCGTCATTGATGAAACAGCTTTTAATAAATTAACAGCCTATATTGATGATGCCAAAAAAGATAAGGATGCCGAAATTATTGCTGGTGGAAATTATGATAAATCGGTGGGCTATTTTATTGAACCAACGGTTATAGTTACTGATAATCCGAATTATATTACCATGCGTGAAGAATTGTTTGGACCGGTGTTAACCATTTTTGTGTACCCGGAAAATGAGTTTGAAAAAACCCTTGAAATTCTGGATAAAACTTCACCTTATGCTTTAACAGGAGCCATATTCTCCCAGGATAGGTATGCAATTGATCTGGCAACAAAGAAATTGATCAATGCAGCCGGGAACTTTTATATTAATGATAAACCAACCGGTGCGGTTGTTGGACAGCAGCCATTTGGAGGAGCAAGGGCTTCAGGTACCAACGATAAATCGGGTTCTATGTTGAATTTGCTTAGGTGGGTCTCTCCGCGCACCATCAAGGAAAACCTGAATCCACCCGAAGATTACAGATATCCTTTTTTGCAAAAAGATTAAAGCTTGTGAATTTAAATTAAGAATGAAGTTGGTGCAAGATCAGTAGTAATTTGCTTAAAATTATATCTTTGCAAGAAATAAAAAATTGAATATATGAACAACAAAATTAATTGCACCTGGAAAAGTGATATGGCCTTTGAGGCAGAAGTTAATAATTTTAAAATTCTGATGGATGCTGACGAATCCGTGGGTGGGAAAAATTCAGGGCCGCGGCCAAAAGCTTTGACACTGGTTTCGTTGGCAGGATGCACAGGAATGGATGTAATTTCAATTTTAAAGAAAATGAGGGTAGAACCAAGTTTTTTTGATGTTGAAGTGGATGCAGAATTGACAGAAGAACATCCAAAATATTATCACAAAATTCATCTGACATATACTTTTAAAGGTGAAAATTTGCCGATGGATAAACTTGAAAAAGCTGTTAATCTATCACAGGATCGATATTGTGGGGTGAGCGAGCTTTTAAGGAAAGGTTCGGTGCTAACGCATGAGATCAAGATATTAAACTAACCGCATTTCGTAATGATCTCAGTAAACTCACTGATGATCATTGCAGTTGCACCCCAGATAATTTCCTGATTCAAATAATAACAGGGAACGGAAACCTTGATTTGGTTCCTGCTTATAACATATTCATATTTAATATTTTCAGGTCTAAGCAACTGTCGCACCGGAATTTGCAATATTGCATCAACTTCAATCGGGTCGATCACAAATTCAGGTTCAGTTGTTGTATATGCAACCACCGGTAAAACATTAAAATTGCTTGGAGGTATATAAAGTGTGGTCAGTTTTCCGAGTACGTTTACATTTTTCGGGTTTAGGCCAATTTCTTCCTGTGCCTCCCTTAATGCAGTTCCGATCAACGATGGATCTTTTTCTTCCAACTGTCCGCCGGGCAAAGCAATTTGCCCACTATGAACACCATCGTAAACGGGCCTTTTTATAAAAACAGTATAGATTTCATTTGATTTGGGATACAATAAAATGAGCACAGCACTCTCTTTGGCTGCTTCGGCATGATTTGTTTTTAAGGCGATTTTACGCGTTGAAGGCTCTAATTTTAATTGCGCCTCAATTCCGGGTAATGGCCCTTCCAAATGAACTTTTAAAGCTTTTATAAAATCGTTAAATTCTTCCATTGCACTTAATCTTATACAAAGTAATGAATTAATTTTCTTTGATTTAATTTTTATTTAACTTTGCTATGAATACAATACTTTAATCAATGGGAATAGAAAAAGTTAAGCCTGTTTTTGAAACAAAAAAAAAGAAAGAAGGTATTCGTGAACTTATCCTATTCAATGATGATTACAATACCTTTGAATTTGTCATTGAGACACTGATCGAATTGTGCGAACATGATCCGATTCAGGCTGAACAATGCACCCTGATCATACATTACAAAGGAAAATGTGTTGTAAAATCAGGTTCATTCAATGAATTAAAACCGATTCAGCAGGAAATGCTGAACCGGTCATTAACTGCAAGTATTAATTAAACCTAAATAATGAGCTGGACATTAATTGCCGTTTTGATTGTTATCGGCCTTCTATTTATTGTTCTGGAAATACTGGTTATTCCCGGACAGGGAGTGCTGGGTATTATTGGACTTTTAGTTATGGCTGTAGGTATTTGGCAAACTTATTCCGCCTATGGAAATCTGGCCGGGCATATTGTTCTGGCTTCAACTTCTATATTGTCGGTTGCCGCACTCATCTTATCCTTACGCTCAAAAACCTGGAAAAAGATGATGTTGGATTCTGAAATCGATGGGAAAGTTAATCTGATTGATATGGATAAAGTCAAAGCAGGCGATTCGGGCAAAACAATTTCAAGGTTGGCACCGGCCGGTAAGGCTTTAATTCACCAGGAATATTATGAAGTACATACCTATGGTGCTTTTATTGATCAGAATACTGAGATTGAGGTGGTTGAAGTGGACCACAATAAGATATATGTAAAACAAAAAAAATAAGATATTATGGAAGCAAACGCACTGGCTATTTTAGCAATAGGCATCGGGTCGATCGTCGGTCTGTGGATCATTTTTTACTTTATCCCTGTTGGGTTATGGTTTACGGCATTATTGTCGGGAGTGAGGATTTCATTAATTCAACTCGTATTTATGCGTTGGCGGAAAGTTCCACCGCAAATAATTGTCAGAAATTTGATTTCAGCAACAAAAGCCGGTCTTAAAATAAATCGTGATGAACTTGAAGCACACTATCTGGCTGGTGGAAATGTTGTTTCGGTTGTTAATGCACTTATATCCGCCGACAAAGCGAATATGAGTCTCGATTTTAAAACAGCAACCGCCATTGATCTCGCCGGTCGAGATGTATTGGAAGCTGTTCAAATGTCAGTAAATCCTAAAGTAATTGATACCCCTGCCGTAACCGCGGTAGCCAAAGATGGAATTCAGTTAATCTGCAAGGCAAGGGTCACTGTTCGCGCCAACATTAAACAATTGGTTGGTGGTGCCGGAGAAGAGACCGTTTTAGCAAGGGTAGGAGAGGGTGTTGTTTCTTCTATTGGATCGGCTCAATCTCACAAAACAGTATTGGAAAATCCCGATAGTATTTCAAAGGTTGTGTTGGAAAAAGGACTGGATTCCGGAACTGCCTTCGAAATTTTGTCCATTGATATTGCGGATATTGATATTGGTAAAAATATCGGAGCTGTTTTACAAATGGATCAGGCCAATGCCGATAAAAATATTGCACAGGCAAAAGCGGAAGAAAGAAGGGCGATGGCTGTTGCTCTTGAGCAGGAAATGAAGGCAAAAGCGCAGGAAGCACGTGCAAATGTTATTCAGGCCGAGGCTGAAGTTCCAAAAGCTATGGCAGAAGCATTCAGGGAAGGAAATATGGGAATCATGGATTATTATAAGTTTAAAAATATTGAATCAGACACCCGTATGCGTGATTCGATTTCAGATTCTTCCGGATCGAAAAAAGGAAAAGGAAGCTCGGATATCGACAAAAAATAAACGTAAAAAATAATGATTAAAAAAACGTTTATGGCCCCTCATAAACGTTTTTTTATGCATAAAGTTATTATATTCACACCATGGTATTAAGCGAGGAAAGAAGGTCTTTTGTAAATGATAAGTACCTTGAATTAATTGAGGCTTGTAACAAATTCGCAACTGAAAGTGAATTGCGGAAAATTGCAAAAGCTTATGAACTGGCTTACAAAGCAGAAGTTCAGCCTGATGATGGAAATAAAGGGCTCGATTTACTTCATGCCCTGGAAATTTCCCTGATTGAAGTGAATGAGATGGGACTCGGTTCCATCGCGGTAATTAGTACGCTGCTCCATAATATTTTTGAAAAAAAAGAAATTGCCCAGTCAACGGTTCAGAAAAAATTTGATAAAAATATCGCCGGGATTTTAGTTGGATTTAGCCGCATTTCAAGTCTGCAAACCCATAAAATTTCGATCCAGTCCGAGAATTTCCGCAAACTGTTTCTTAGCCTGATTGATGATATCAGGGTGATCCTGATCAAGATTTCTCATCGTTTGTATGATATGAGAAATTTTGAAAATTTGTCAAAAGAAAAGCAAATCACCTATATGGACGAAGTTGTCCATTTATATATCCCGATCGCCCACCGGCTTGGGCTCTATAAAATCAAATCGGATTTTGAAGAATTAACGATGCGCTATTCGCATCCTGACATTTATCAATCACTGGTCGAAAAAATTCAGGCCAGTAAAACAAAACAAAAATCTTTTTTAAAAGACTTTATCAATCCCATCGAGCGTGAAATAACAGTGCAGGGATTTGATTGTGAGTATAGGAGCCGTCCAAAGTCAGTGTTTTCGATTTGGAACAAAATGAAAAAACAGAATGTTGAATTCGAAGAAGTTTATGATATTTTTGCGGTTCGTATCATTACAAAAAGCAGTCAGAAAAAAGAGAAAGAAGACTGCTGGCGGATCTACTCGATTGTAACAGATATCTATTCTCCAAACCCAAAGAGGTTACGTGACTGGATAACCACACCCAAGGCGAGCGGATACGAATCGCTGCATACAACGGTAAAAGGCCCGAATGGTAAATGGGTGGAAGTTCAAATCCGTTCGCAGCGTATGGACGAGAATGCAGAGAAAGGCCTTGCGGCACATTGGCGCTACAAGGGCTTCGGCTCCAAAAAAGATTCGGAAAGTTGGCTGAACCAGGTTAGGGATATCCTTGAAAATCCGAATCAGATTGACTTCGACGATTCTTTTATGGACCGGAAGAAACGTGAAAATGATATGATTTTCATTTTTACGCCTGTCGGTGATCTGAAACAATTGCCGATTGGATCAACGGTGCTTGATTTTGCTTATGAGGTTCATACTGAAGTTGGATCAAAATGCAACGGTGCCAAGGTGAATGGTAAAGTTGTGCCTATCAGGCATGTGCTGAATAATGGTGACGAAGTTGAGATACTTACCAATAAAAACCAGAAACCAAAAATGGATTGGTTGAATTTTGTTGTCACGAATAAAGCCAAAGGAAGGATCAAGCGTGCTTTACTCGAAGAAAAGTACCAGGAAGCAGAAGCCGGCAACGAAACCATCCGCAGGAAATTTAAAAGCTGGAAAATTCCATATAATGATGAAACCATCGACCGGGTGATTAAATTTTATAAATTTAAAACTTCGGTTGATTTCTATTATTCAGTGGCCACGGAGAAAATAGATCTCTTAAAAGTAAGGAGCTTTTTAGAAAATAAGGAAGTAGAAAATCAGAAAGAACTTCCTGATCAACCGCTAAGCCCTGCCAAAGAAGTAAAGGGGGATAAAAGTGACTTCCTGATGATCAGCGATAAGCTGAAGAATGTGAATTATACCCTGGCCAAGTGCTGCAATCCGATTCCTGGAGATGCAGTTTTCGGATTTGTAAGGGTCGGCAAGGGAATTACCATTCACCGGCTTAACTGCCCGAATGCCGCAAATATGCTTGCCAGATACGATTACAGGGTTATTGATGTGAAATGGCAGGATTCAGGTGAAACGCTTGCTTATTCCACAACCATCAAGGTGACCGGAAAAGACTCCATTGGCATCGTTGGAGAACTCACTGAAGTAATCTCAAAAGATTTTAAAGTAAATATGCAGTCGTTTAATATCGACACCAAAGAAGGAATGTTTGAAGCCAAAATTAAGGTCCAGGTTAAAAATCATGAACATCTCGATGAACTTATTCATAAACTGCTTAAAGTTAAAGGAATAAGTAAGGTGAACAGGCTTAATAAGTGATTCTTATGATTACGAATTACGAATTACGAATTACGAATTAGCACGGAAAATAACCCCAATTCGTAATTGACACATTTTAAGCTGTATTTGCATTAATTAAATCCGGTAGTTTCATCAAAGGATCATTCGTAATTCGTAATTAAAAAATTCGTAATTGATTCTATTCGTAATTGTCTTCATTCGTAATTCGTAATTGGTTTGATTAACCTGAAGCCGCTTCCATGAATATTCAGAATTTCAATGTCGGGATCATCCTTCAGGTACTTTCTTAATTTTGTGATAAAAACATCCATGCTCCGGGTCGTAAAATAATTACTGTCGCCCCAGATTAACTTCAGAGCTTTGTCTCTTGAGAGAACCTCTTCGTTCGGATTACATAAAAGTTTCAGTAATTCTGCTTCCTTGGGCGAAAGCTTTTGCCTGGCTTGTTCTGAATGGATAAATCGTTGTTTGTAATTAAAGGTGTATTTGCCTATTCTATATTCAGCAGGCTGTTCCGTGAGTTCATTTTGTCCGTTCTTGTTTCTTTTAAGGATGGCATTGATTTTACACAACAAAACCTCCGAATCGAAGGGTTTGGTAATATAATCATCGGCACCAATCTCAAAGCCTGCCAAAACATCTGCTTTTAGCGTTTTTGCAGTTAAAAAGATCAGCGGAATGTGCTGGCTGACCCTTCGAATTGATTTGGCAATCTCGAAACCGTCAACATTCGGAAGCATGACATCTAATATGCACAAGTTATAAGAATCCGGTCGAAATGCCTTCAATGCTTTTGCACCGTCATCGATCCACTCAACCTCATAATCGTGAATTTCAAGATATGACTTTAAAACCGCACCGAAATTCCGATCGTCTTCTACCATAAATATTTTTTGCTTTTTCATTAGCTAACCTCCCTTTTATCAATGTTGGCATGGGGTAAAAATATGCTGAAAACGGTACCTTTCCCCAGTTCGCTTCTGACGCTTATCTTTCCCCTAAAAGATTCCACCACAGCTTTTACATAACTCAATCCCAGTCCAAAACCTTTGATGTTATGTATGTTTCCTGTTTGAACACGATAAAATTTATCAAATATTTTATTCAGTTTGTCTTTCGACATTCCCATGCCCTGGTCTTCGATCTCAATCTGAATGCCATGGTGGGCGTCAAGTGTTGTAATGCTGATAACGGGCTCTTTTTCAGAATACTTTATGGCGTTGTCCAGGATGTTATTGACCACATTCACAAAATGTATTTCATCAACCGCTATCAAGGGATCAGTAGCATCCAGCTTAACTTCCAAACTGCCTTTTCGTTCCATGATATGCAGGTTAATATTCTGAATGGCTTTTTTGATCAGTTCATGAATATTATTTGAGCGGATATTCATTTCAAGTTCCTTCTTATCAATTAACGACATTTGCAGTATATTCTCAACCTGTGCATTCATTCTTCTGTTTTCTTCCTTAATGATCCCGGTATAAAACTTTACCTGCTCCTCTTTTTTGATAATTTTTGGATTGTTAATGGAATCAATCGCCAACGAAATGGTAGCAATCGGGGTCTTGAATTCATGGGTCATATTGTTGATAAAATCCGTTTTAACCTCTGAACTCTTTTTTTGTTTAAGAATGACATAAATCGTATAAGAAAAAGTAATAAGGATGATGAGGGTAAAAAAGAGCGAACCGGAAACAAGTAAAATGACAGAACTGAAGATATGGGCTTTTTTTTCCGGAAAACTGAGTATCAAAAAACTGCTTTTCTGACTCAGGTCGTGCGGGAAAACATTAACCTTGTATTTTGAGGTCGTATCCGCATCCATGAAATGTTCTGATTTGTAAATAAATTCGGTTGAGTTTTTACCTGCGCTTATGGCATAATTAAATTTAAGGGGCAGGTTGTTGTTCTTTAGCTCAGTGCCAAGAATACTACTGATGTTCTTTAAATCAAGTCGGTTGATAAAGGAGCCATCTTCAGTAACATATTCATATACCAATTGATTCATGGCGTCGTTGATGGTTGAGAAACGGTACTCAATTTTTTGGCGCCTTATATCAAGGCTGTCGATGCTTACATCCAAATTGCTGCTGATAATATGTGGTTTTTGGCCGGAAGGCGCAATGATCTGTGGAACAGCCTGCCAGCTCCCTTTTTTTTCGGTGATAACTTTTGAAGATGAATCAATATCGTAAGATTCAATGGTGATCACGAAGTCTTCGTCCACATATTTATTGATCTGCTTATTTTCATCGATAAAAAGTATATTTTCAACGGCGGTGTCGTTTAGGATGATGTTGTGCAGAGAATCGGTGTTAATCAATGTAAATGAATGAAGGTCGTTTTTCTTTCTGACCTTAATTTTATTCGACATAAATTTGGCCGCATCATACGATTCTACCTTCATAATGGCATCGTTCATTGCCTGAAAGGTGGCACGGTCGAACTGGGCTTCCTTTACCTCAATGGCATTTCTGATCCAAAGCAGTTGCACCGCAATGATCCCGACCAGGGAAATGCTCATCAGAAATAGAATCAACTTGATATGCAGGCGTTTCATAAGCGCAAAAATACCAAATCTGTTGCAGAAAGCAGCAAATTTAACTTTTCCTTAACTTAGTTTAACCTCTCTTTAACGCTTACTGCGATGCTTTAAAACTAGATTTGCATCGTAAACCTTTTAAAATAAAACCATGAAAAATATGAATATCGCCAACAGATGGGCATTCGCTTTAATTTTGGCCCTGAGTCTCACATTCGCCATTGCCCAGGAAAAAAAAGCAGACACCATTCATTTAAGCACAGAAAAGATCGTAAACGGAGAAAGCATCGTGTGGGATACCATTATTGTATTAACTGCCGATAACGAAGCGGAAGTGCATAAATATCTGAACAGCAAACATGGTGAAACAAAAATTATATTAAGCAAGGCCGGAAAAGCTGAAACACATATAGAAACTGTGCATCTCGAAGGGAATAAAATTAAAATGATCGTTAAGGGTGAGTCGGGAAAAGATGGAAAAAGCAAAATACTGACTTATACGCTTACAGGCGATGATCTGGATAAGGATGATCGAATAAAATTGTTAAAGGACCAAGTACATCTTGCTGATTCCAATCATCACATTAAAATCTTTATGGATACAGATAAAGGGAAAGATCTGATCTGGCTCACCGACTCCATGGATGTGGATTTGGATTCTAAATTCAATGTTTGGATCGATAAGGGAAATCCTGACAAAAAACATAAAATGGTAATGATCAACGAAGATGGCAAAACTTTTAATATTCACCCGATGGGCGATTCGATTCAGGATATGATGCTTGAATGGATAAGCGAGGATGGCGACAGCCTCCATAAATCAGGAAGCTATGCCATTGCCTTTTCAACGGGCGACAGCACCTTTACGATCGAAAGCCTGAATGATCATCAATTATCGGCTAAAAAACTGCACATTGATATAGATGATGACCAAAAAGTTTTTGTCCATAAGGATGGCAGCAAAACTAAAGAATACAAATTCACTATTAAAGAAGGGGAGGTGGATGTTGAAAAAGAAATGATTTTTATAAGTACGGATAAAGATAAAAAAGCCGCTGCATTTACAATCGAAAAATCCAATAACGCCATGATTCTGAAAAACAGCTTGGGGATGGGCGAAGCTACACAAGCCGAGCTCGGGAAAATTGGCATTAAAACCAAAAGCAATAAACTGGACATTGACGATTTCTATATCTTTTATAATACAGATAAGGAACTGAAATTAAAGTTCATCCTCGAAACTGAAGGCAAAGCCACCATTATCGTGTACGATGCCAAGGGAAAAGCTTTGTTTACAGACAAGGTGGTCTATTTCCCGGGAACCTATGATAAACGAATTCCCTTAACAGAAACTGATGGAGCATTTTATATTTATATTGAACAGGGGAATGCCTCTTTTGTGACGAAGATGGAGGTGGAATAAATAATGATGAATGATGAATTACGAATTACGAATTAGAACGGCAAATAACCCTCACTCGTAATTCGTAATTGTCACATTCGTAATTGTTTTTATTTTAATTACCAGTTTTTTAACTTTCGAAGGCTGTTCAACAGAAATGCCCGGCATATGCAGGTCGTGGGGAAAGAAGATGGCAAACATGCCTTCTGTTAATGTATGAAAATCTGGCTCGCCCTCATAAAAGGCATAATCGGCTTCCGGATTGTTGGTGATTATTTTTTGGTCAGTTAATAATGAGGTTCCTATCAGTTCAACACCTTTAATGATGTATTGTAAATCAATATACTGATAATGGCCTTCCAGCTTGCCTTCATTTTTATTTTTGGTGTCATATTCCTGAACCAGGGCGAAAATATCTTCATTGTCAATAATATATTTTCCCGGCTTCAACGATGATAAATCAGTCTGATTGATATATTCAAATGCAGCAGCAATTCTTTTACTTAAAGGTTTATAAATATAGCAGTTTTCAATTTTATCTATAAGCATTATTTTGAATTATAAATTATAAATTATAAGTTATGAATTACGAATTACGAATTACGAATTACGAATTACGAATTACGAAATGGATTATTTTTTTAAAGCTTTTTGGATCGATCCTATAATTTTAAGTAATTCTTCAACATCGGATAACAGTCCTTTACTTTCGGCAGGGCTTAAATACCCGGTATCGGTAAGTAATCTGATCCAGTAATGCGACTCACGTGTTTCTTTATAGGCAATAGTTAATTTGGCAAAAAAATCTTTTTTAGATTGTGCTCCAATTGCCTCTTCAATATTCGCTCCAATTGATGTTCCTGATCTCAGTAATTGTTTACTTAATACAAATTCTTTCTTTTCCTCCACTAAATACTTGTAGAGTTTTACCGTTCGGAGTGCGAATGCGTAGCTTTTGGCCTGAATTATGTTCTCAGATTTCATCTATCATTATATTAATTTGAAATTACGAATGTGATAATTACGAATTACGAATTAGAACTGCAAATAACCCTTATTTGTATTTAATATGTTCGTAACATGTATATGCTTCAATTTAGTTCAGTAGCTTCATTAGAGGATATTCGTAATTCGTAATTATCACATTCGTAATTAATTATGTTCGTAATTATCACAATCGTGATTAACTTTTAAATCTGCCTTCGCTTCAATTAATTCCTGTCATTTTATTAAAGGATCATTCGTAATTCGTAATTATCTTCATTCGTAATTAATTATGCTCGTAATTATCACAATCGTAATTAACTTTTAAATCTGCCTTCGCTTCAATTAATTCCTGTCATTTCATTAAAGGATCATTCGTAATTCGTAATTGTCACATTCGTAATTAATTATGCTCGTAATTATCACAATCGTAATTAACTTTTAAATCTGCCTTCGCTTCAATTAATTCCTGTCATTTCATTAAAGGATCATTCGTAATTCGTAATTATCTTCATTCGTAATTGATTCTCTCAGGGTTTCACCGCTTCAATCAGTTGTATCAATTCGCCGGGTTTAAAAGGTTTGGCAAGGTATTCGTTCATGCCGGCACCAAGGCACATGGAGCGGTCGCGTTCCATTACATAGGCCGTAATGGCAATAATTTTAATCTGATCCTTGATTTTATGGCTCATCTCGTATTTCCTGATCTCTTTGGTGGCTTCAATGCCATCCATCACCGGCATCTGGATGTCCATTAAAATAAGGTCGTACTTGTGTTGCATAAATAATTTGGTAGCCACTTCTCCATTCTCCGCAATGTCCACGGTGTGGCCCTCTTTGCGTAAGGTTGCCAGTGCAAATTTCTGGTTCAACAGATTGTCTTCAACCAGCAGTATGTTTAAGGGTTTATGCTTTTTGTCTTTGGCAGGCATTTCTTTTTGTACAATGTCATCCACTTTTGGGTTTCTTTTCAAAGTGGCGGTAAACCAGAAGGTTGAGCCTTTTCCTTCCTGGCTTTCAACACCAATTTCGCCGTCCATTAGGGCGGTAAGATTTTTGGCAATGGCAAGTCCAAGTCCGGTTCCACCATATTTACGGGTAGTAGTAGAATCAATTTGTGAAAATGCCTGGAAGAGTTTTTCCTGACCCTGTTTGGATATTCCGATGCCCGTATCGATCACGCTGAATTTTAAAACAGTATAATCCTTATCAGATTTTAAGGTGTCAATTTTAATGGTAACATTGCCTTCTTTGGTATATTTAATGGCGTTATTTGTAAGATTGATCAGGATTTGTCTGAGTCGCGACTGATCGCCAATATATGCGTTCGGAATGCCACTTTCAAAACTGGTGTAAAGTTTAATGCCTTTACCACGGGCTTTCATTTTAAGCAGATCGATCACCGCATTAACTTCTTCTGTCAGGCTGAATTTATTTTCTTCAAGGACAAGCTGTCCGGCTTCTATACGTGATAAATCAAGGATGTCGTCGATAATGGTAAGCAGGTTGTTGCCCGATAAATTAATAATGTCCAGAAACTCACGCTGCTCATCCGAAAGATCAGTCTGTTTCAAAACATTGTACATGCCAATGATCCCATTCATCGGGGTTCTGATTTCATGGCTGATATTTGCCAGGAACATCGATTTAAGCTGGTTCGAAGAATCCACTTTTTCCTGGTATTCCTTCAACTGGCTTTCAAGCACCTCAATATGCTTCTTCAGTTCCTTAATCTCTTTTTTTAAACTTTCGTTAGATGTATCCATGATCTTAATGGCAATTTAAGTTTAACTTTTTTTTGTAATCCCGATATGTTTAAAAATTAAATTGATGAGTTCGTTTTTATTCACAGGTTTTGCGATGTAATTGTCGAAACCTGCATCCAACAATCGCTCTCTGTCGCCGGCCATTGCATAAGCAGTTTGTGCAATAAAGGGCACATATTTGTATTCTTTCCATCGTTTTTTAACTTCATTCATCAGTTTAATTCCATCCCAGGGAGCCGGCAGATTAATATCAAATAACATAACTTCAAAAATAACACCTTTATTATACGCATTTTCAATAATCTGAAGGGTGTCATCTCCATCAACAGCCAGCGAATTTTCACCAACTTTATCCAGCATTTTGCTCAAAACAAGCCGGTTCATGCGGTCGTCTTCTACAATAAAAATATTAATTTTTTTGTCTTCGGGTTGATCCTGAATGCTTACTATTTCAGGTATGGCTTTCTCAGTAACAAGCTCTGGGGCTTTTTCTTCGCTGGTTCTCAATATGATTTTTACAGTGGTACCAACCCCTTTCTTTGATTCAACCAGTATATCTCCTTTCATTAAAGAGATCAGCCTTTTAGCCAGGGGCAATCCCAGTCCGGCACCTTGGTAATTTCGCGAGTAACCCAGACTTTCCTGCCTGAATGCTTCAAATACGTGATCTATGTATGAATCATCAATACCGATACCGGTGTCTTTTATCGAAACGATCACGATATTATCCGCAGCATCGAATTCCGTAATAACGTTAATAAAACCTTTGTCGGTGTATTTAACTGCATTATCAATAATGTCGCTGATGATTTTTGTGATATTGTGTTCGTCGGCCAGTACTTCCGGAACTTCACTGTATTTAGTGTTAAACTTTAATTTCTTTTCGTTGGCCTTGAATTTGTATAAAACCGATACGCTTTCAATGATCTCATTCAGCCTGCAAGGTGCCAGTTTTACTTCCATATCGTTGGCTTCAATACGACTGATATCGATGATGTTGTTGAGCAGGTGAAGGAGGCGGTCGCCACTCTCCTGTATCCCACTCGCGTATTCGTATAGTTCCTGGTTCTCCATAATCGAGAGTTCGGTCACCAGTAAATTTGAAAAGCCGATAATGCCGTTCAGCGGTGTTCTGATTTCGTGGCTCATATTCGAAAGAAATGCATTTTTGAGGTAGTTGGCATCTTCGGCATTTTTTAATGCTTTTTTAAGATCAATGTCTATTTCTTTACGTTTGTGAAGTTCCTCCCGGATGTCTTCTGTACGCTTGGCCACCGCTTTTTCTAAGGTTTGTTTGTCTTTGTCCAGTGCTTTATTCAAACTCTCAATTTCCTGTTTTCGCTCCTGGAGCAATAATCGAAGTTCCTTAATATGTTTCCTTTTTCTGAAATAATGCAGAAGGATAAAAAAGATCAAGATCAAGCAAAACGAGGCAGTAATTATCAAATATGTTTTGTATTCAGAGCTTTTTCCGCTTATTTGGTTTTGCAACTGCTGTATAGATAATATTGATTTTGTTTGACGGATATCGGATTGAAGCATTTGTGATTCATATTGCTTCCTGTTTATGAATTCGATTGCTTTTTGATGGTATTCGGCACTTAGTTTAAGGTGTTGCAATGATAAATTGAGCTTGCCCTGTTTTTCGTAAATCAATGAACTTGCTTCATAACTTTGACTTTTAAATTCGTTTATAAAATCTGAGTCATCCATTTCATTTACCTCCATAAAATATTCAAGGGCTTTCGAATATTGGGTTTGATTCAGATAAATGCTTCCCAACTGAACCGAACATGCTGCCCGAATAGCCTGAAGCTGATCTTCACTGGCATAGCGAAGACTCTTTTCAAAGGCAATGATTGCCTCAGCATCATTTCCCTGACCGTAAAGTACTTCTCCAATACTTAAATAATTAATTGCCAGTTCTTTGTTGTTCTTATGAGCCTGGAGTAATAAATTTGCTGACTGATAGTACAGCAGTGCCTTTCCATAATCGATAATTTTAGCATTATTGCCGAGTTTGGTGAAAATCTGGGCAGCTATAGTTGTATTTGCTGTTGATTGGGCAATTTCCAATGCCCGGTTCAGATATGAATTTGCAGAATCATAGTTGGCCATTCCTGAATAGGCGTCCGCAACTAAGATCAGGCTCATAAGTTGTTCGTTGTTTGATGAATGCTTAAGCAGGGCCAGTGCTTTTTTTGAATTTTCCAGGGCATCCGTATATAATTCAGTCTTCAGATAAAGTTTTGCGAGGGCGTTATTCAGATCGAAAAGCTGCAATTCGTTGGAAGTTTTGAAGCTGTTTTGTTCGGCAGCAATCAGGTATAAAGCAGCAAAAGAGAAATCAGAATAGGTTAAATGTTTGATCCCCGCTTCAATCATTTGAATCAAATCTTCTTCGTGATTGATTTGTAAAGGCATTGCTTGCGGATTCAGGCTGTCTGTCCAAATGGCATCCTGAAAAGGAGCTGCGTAAGATGTGTTTATCACAATAAATACGATAAATATGATGTATTGTAATTTTTTCATCATTTTATTTTTTGTGTGCAATAAAAAGGATCTCCTCTCTGTTTATGGCATATTTATCAATGTCATCCATTTGCCAATCGCGGTATGGATAAATTTCCTCAACCCTAAAGCCGGCAGTTTTCAGCCGATCTGTATAATCAGGTCCGTAAATACGCACATGATCGAATTGTCCAAAATGTTTCTCTCTTTCTTGGGGGTCGGTAATTGAAAAGTCCTCATAGGTTTCTGTAAGAACCTTTGATACCGGCACCTGCAATATGGCCCAGCCCCCTGGTTTAAGAACCCTGAAAAGTTCTTTCATAGCCTGTATATCTTCTTCAATATGTTCCAGCACATGATTACAGAAAATGATATCGAAGCTGTTATCAGGCAGATCGATCTTACGAATATCAATGATTGAGATATCTTTAGAATAATAAAACCCTTCATGATATTTGATCCCGTCTTTATATTCAATTCCGGGCAAAGTCCTGATCAAAGCTTTTAGGCTTCCGGAAGGTGCAATGTGCAGCAGCTTTTTATGGTCGGTAAAAAAACTGGTATGATGTTTCAGATATAAGTAAATGAGCCGGTCCCGGTCGGTAGAATAGCATCGCGGGCAAATACAATTGGCTCGCTTGCCGGCACCAATAATTTGTTTTTCTTTTATCACGGGCAGATCATAACCACCTGCTAATAACCTCCTGAAATTGCTTTTGCAAAAGGGGCATTGGTAATTGCTTCCGTAGAAGTAATATGATTGAGTGATTTGCCAAAAACCCCTGAGTTTTTTGCCTACTGAGTATGGGATGTATTTTTTTAAAGCTGATTTCATTGAGTGCCTGTTTAGTGCATATTATTCATCGGGTTATCTTAAATAATGATCAGTTTTTCACTGAAACGCCCCAGCTTGCATTCCATGACCAAAAAATAGAAGCCTGCTTCAAAATCGGATCTGTCAAGTTCAATCTGCTGTTTGCTCTCGAGCTGGTTTTCATCGCGTAATAGTTTAATGTTTTTGCCGAGGGCATCAATGATATATATCTTCACATTCATTGGCTCAGGCAAATCATAGCTTAAAATTGCAGAAACTTTTAAAGGGTTCGGTAATATGAGTGGTTCAATTTTTTCACGCTTATCTGAAGGCTCATTAATTCCGTTAATCGATTCCTGACTCTCAAAGGCCCCAATATCGTAGGCCTGTCCAAAAGGCCGTGGCCTGCCCAGAATATCTGAAGTTAAATTATACACCGCAAGGTTCATACCCGTATTAACTGCCGGTGATGATGGCTGAAGGTCAAAGTTATCATTTGAAGCATTTATGAAGTTCACATCAGAAATTGAGGGTTTAAGTAAATTATTGGATTGGATAAAATTGATACCCGATGAAAGGCTAAAATAAGAATCATCTCCGAGAACACTGTAAGCACCAGGGTTTACAATAATGTTGTTGTAAATTTTATAACTCCCGATTGAAAGATTGGTAAGTTTTAAACCGAAGGTCCGCGGACTGATAATTGTATTGTTGTAAATACGTAATTCTGTATTTGTCTGCGTTTCAACGGTTCCCACCCAAATGGCATGTTTTTGAAAATTAGTTGCCGGCTGATTGCTTTGATAAGATTTACCGGCCCTTACAATCAGGTTGTTAAAAATATTGTGATTTCCGAAGCCGAGCACATCAATTCCATCACCTTTTCCATCAAAAATCTGATTGTTGTAACAGTCGCAATTACTGCCTCCTCCTATCAGAATTCCACTCATTTGGTAATTGGTTTCACGATAGGAATCGTTTCTGATAATGTTATTGTAAATTTTACAACCGCTAATGGCAGAACTTACCTGAATCCCATCCCAGCCTGTATTTTCAACGATATTGTTATAAATTTCCACACCTTCGATAACATGTGGCAATACAACGGAACCATTGCAAGGATATGTATTGGGATCAGCAACAATGGTTTGGCCTGTATATTTTGAACTTCCCACATAAAATCCTTCATCTGCAATATCATGTAAATAGCAATCATGTATTTTGATATTGAACATGGTAAATTTATCTCTTGTAATCAAATTATTGCAATCTCCCTGAAAAGGTTCGGTTTTTGCGTAAATACCGGCGATGGGGATGTTGGCAATTTCAATATTTTCGATTTCAATATCTGTACTCTGGTTGTCAATACTGATTCCGGCACCCTGATCAACATATGAAATGTAAATTCCGTAACGGATGGCCGGATTTGCGGCACCACTTAATTTAACATGTGAACAATGATCGAATTTGATCCCGTAAAAATGGGGTGTAACGATTTCGACCTGCCCGCCCGAATTGGTAATAACAATGGGTTTTTCAGCGGTTCCATGTATGTTTTTAAAGAGTAGATAATTGCGTTGTATGCTGCTCTCAAGGCAAAGTGTGTCTCCCGGAGAATATTGGCCGGCACCATCAATTATTAATACGTCCTGATTAATAAAATGGCAATTGGATTGCCCCCAAATATTGTTGCTCAATATAATGATTGAAGCAATAATCAAAATGAGGCGCAAGCTGATAATTTTCCGAGGCATGATGTATTCCATAATAACCGTTTCGCAATCCTCTTTCTAAACTCTTTTGGGTTGTAAAAAGTTTCAGGAATTGGACTTTATTTAGTAAATATAATAAAATTATATGATGATATACGGGCTAAAAGCGATCGTATAATATCATTAATTTAAATTAGCATACAAATATCATTTGATATTTGTCGGGTATTTTGGGTTAATGGGAGTTGACAATTTACTTGCCTCTTTTTGCTCTTTCCCAGTTTACAGACTGTTGTCCTTTAATAAACCTTCGGAAACCCAAAAATACTGATAAATTCATAATGAAAAAATAGTATGGGATAAAAAAGATTTTGATTTTTATTTTCCGGTTCTCGAGATACCAGCCAAAAAGGGCTGTTAAATAGAAAAGTATTTGAGCCCAAAACAAGAAGGTAAATAAGTCTGCAAAATTGAAAAACCCTGATTTGTAGGTAATAATAGTGTTGAATATCAACAATAAAGGCAAAGATAGTGGTGCCAGTGTCCAGCGTAATACCCGATGCGAAATAAACTGAAATGAGAGCAATCCATATTTAAAAATGTTAAAGATGCCTTTGAGGCGGATAATGGATTGTAATCCCCCGGCCGAAATCCTGATTTTGCGTTTGAGTTCTTCTTTAACATTTGCAGAAGCTGTTTCGATGGCATAGGCTTCAGGATCGTACTGGATGGTATATCCTTTCATGGCAACACGGAGCGAGATGATCATGTCATCGAGCAAGGTGTCGTTTTCAACATGCTGGTATAATTCAGTGCGTATTGCAAACAGCTCACCGGCAGCTCCAACAACTGAGTATAGTTCGGCATCCCATTTTTTTAGGGTTGATTCATATTTCCAGTAAATGCCTTCGGTGCCTGCGGCTGTGTCTTTATCTTTTTGATAAATTCTTTTTTCGCCCGATACACAACCCACTTTTGGATCACTGAATAAATTTACAATTCGCCTGATCGATTCTTTGCCCAGCATGGTATTACCATCCGAAAAAATTACAATGGGTGTTTTAACAAATTGAAGGCCACGATTCATAGCCCCGATTTTTCCACCCCTGGCATCTTCATGATAAACCTCGACGCCCTGGTCTGCATATTTTCTCAAAATTTCAGGCGTGCCGTCATTCGATCCATCAGTTACCCACACCTGACGAACCTTTTCGTGTGGATATTCAAGTTCTAGAGAATTTTTAACCTTTGCATCCACATAATCCTTCTCGTTATATGCAGCTACAAAAAGTGTCACTTCCGGTTCATAATCAGAAACCGGAGTTTTCTTCTTTCCACGATTAAAAAACCGCTTCAGTTTTATGATGATAAACAAGAGCAGTCCGTAACCCAGATAGGCATAAAAAACGATGAAAAGAAAAAGCCAGAATAGAATTTTTAAAGTTATCATGGTGCCGATAATTAGTTAAACCTTTTTTGCTAACATATTAAATTCGTCAATTTTTTCAAACTGAAATGTAGAATATTTATTCAATAAATCTTTGATGCTTTGTTCGCCCGAATGCTTAGTCTCAATGATCAGGGTCATTCCCTTGTTTTGAGATATTAGATTCTGCATTCCTCTTAAAACTTCTGTTTCCATTCCTTCCACATCAATTTTAATGAGGATGTTGGTCGCTGAAATTATGTTAGGAAGTTCCAAATGATCAAAGTTCTCGATCTGAACTTCAATTTGCTCCCCCCTTTTTTTTAAAGGGTTTTTACCTGATGCCCCGGGTTTGAGCGGATAAAAGTTAAAACGACTTGTTTCGGCTTTTTCACCCAATCCAAAGCGGTAAGGGATGATAAATTTTTCGAGTTGATTTAATTCAATGTTTTTAACAAGACTGTTGTAATTGGTTTCAATGGGTTCAAAAGCGATTGTAGATAGTGCTCTTTTTCCCGCAATGATGCTGTAGGTGCCGATGTTTGCCCCAACATCGATAAACAGATCGAAAGCGGGTATTATTTTTTTAAATCGTTTGGTAACTGAAATTTCGTATGCACTGTTTGCAAGCTTAAAATCGATGGTGTATTTTCTGATTAAAAAGATTCCGTTGTTGGTTTTAATGACCCTGTCCGAACTATTTGATTTCTTGAGTAGAAGGTATTTTAATCCGGTAAAAATCAGGCTGTATTCTTTATTTGCAATATTATCGGCGCAATATTTTAAAAAAATAAACATTTTTCTGAAAATATTCAGGTACGATAATTTTGCTGCGATATTCATCTTGCGTTCTAAACCTTTTCCCACTTTTTCGATTCGGGATTATATTTCTTGATGATTCGTGCCGGGTTTCCGGCAACGATGGTGTAAGGAGGAACTGTTTTGGTAACCACGCTTCCGGCAGCAACAACTGAATGTTTCCCAATAGTTACACCTGCCACAATTATTGAGTTCGCCCCGATCCAGGCCTCATCTTCAACAATAATAGGGGCTTTTGTAATGGGTTGATCATGAATTGATTTACTGATATCCTCATAACCATGGTTCAGGCCCGAAAGCACAATGTTTTGCGCAAACATGATATCATTGCCAACGGTAATGGGCCCGATAAAGGTATTACCAAGTCCGACCCTGGTGCGGTCGCCTATGATCACGTCGCCAACACCGTTGTTGATGGTTGTAAAATCTTCAATGGTCGAGTCGTTGCCCAAACGGAACTGATTCCACGGAATAACATCTATTCTTGTTCGTCGGCGAATCAACGATCTCTTACCTCTTTTGTGTACGAATGGATTTAAAAATAATTTTACCCATAACCGAGGCCTGGCTTGATTTTTAGGGGTTAACACCCTGATAACAAACGCCTGTAATTTCGGATTCGATTTAATTTTTTCTTTAAGCCCCATATATCAAAGATTTGGAATTACTTTTAGAATGGATTTATAGATTTCGTTAACATTGTTTTCCCAGGTGTGTGAACTTGCAAAGGCAATCCGGTCTTCTTCTGCTTGTTTATTATTTTCGCGTAAAGCCTTGTCAATCAACTCAACATATTCCTCCTTATAATAAGCCAGATAACAAAAATGTTTGAAAACATTCATTGTTTCAGTTTTTGTAGCAACAACCGGCTTGCCCATGGCAAGGTATTCGTCAATTTTTCTGGGATAATTTCCAATGGTAAGCGGATTGAGTGCCTGTGGGTTAATGGCAACATCGAAAGCATTTAAATATTTAGGGAGCTCATTCATTGGCTTGGAACCCAGAAAATAAATATTTGGTTTTTGATGCAAATTGCTGGCTTTGAAGGTTGCATCTTCAGGGCCTACAAGTACGATGCTCCAGGCCGGTTTTTCTTCGGCTATATTTTCAATAATTTCAATATCGAGCCTTTCACTTTTTAGTGCCCCGATATAGCCAATGACAGGCTTCTTTATTTGTTGTAATTCGGTTGGAACTTCTTTGATGGAAGCTGGATCAAACATCGAAAGATCGCAACCCTGACCCACATAAAAAGAATTTGGGTTCGCTTTTGAGGCAATCTGCTGCAAATAAACAGAGTTTGCGACTACCAGATCAGACTTTTGCATCAGTTTGTCCTCAAATTCTGCTCCATGTTTTCGAAAATAATGTGTTGCACGCATATTGTCGCGCGTGTAATAAACAGAAGCTTTTGGTTCCAGGTGATCCTTGAAATCGAGGGCACGGGTAAAATCACTGTCGTTAAAAATGATGAAATCCTTAAAGTTCAATTCTTTGAGTGCAGCTTTTATTGAATGGGCATATTTCTTACTGTTTCTTTTATTCAGTGCTGCAAACAATGATTTATGTCCGATCTGGTTAATAGATTCGAGAATAACAGACGGAAAAAGGTTCCACATGTTTTCATTAATCCTGATAAGACCCTTTTCTTTGCCTTTGATGATGTTTAAACGTTTTTTAACCAGGGGGTTGGAGCGATGTTTTATACTGGTGAGCCGATCGAGGGGATAATTAACGTACAGTACCCGGTTATGTTTAGAGAACTCATACGCAAGGTTAACGCAATTGCTCCCAATTGACGAATCCAAACTTTGTAAGCCGTGAACGATAATATCCTTTCCTTTGATCATGTATCGGTTTTTTGCCCTCTTTTTTTGTAAAGATCGTTAATGTGACCGTAAATTTTTCCAACAAAATTAGCCCAGGAATGACTTGTGGCAACTTCGATTCGTTTTTTGGCCAGATTCGGAGAATCTTCACTCAGGGCCCTTTCAATTTCAATAATGTATTCTTCTTTGGTGGAAGGTAAATAAGTATGGTCCTTAAAGTAAGCCATGAAAGTTGTTTTGGTAGCCACGGTAGGCTTTCCCATCGCGAGATATTCATCAATTTTTAACGGATAATTGATGTCGGTGATCGGATTCACAATTTGTGGGTTCAGCGCCACATCAAAGCCTTTTATATAAGCAGCGAGCTCTTCAGGGTTTTTCCTTCCGAGGAATGTTACATTGGACAATTTATGCAACTTACTCGCTTTAAAAGCTTCATCTTCGGGCCCGACCAAAACCAGGCTCCATTCAGGTCTTTGCTCGGCGATATAAACTAAAACATCAATATCGAGGCGAATTTTAGTTAGCGCACCAACATATCCGATAACAGGTTTTTTAATATTAATGAGATCTTTAGGAACCACCAGCTTCCCGTCTTTGTCGTTGTATCTGCTTAAATCGCAACCCTGTCCGATCATGTGCGAATTGGGGTTTGTTTGACGGGCATATTCGGCAAAATAATCTGAATTGGTGACCGCAATATCGGCTTTACGTATGATTTGCGGTTGTAAACGCGTGCCATGTAGTTTATGGTAGGGAACGAGGATTACTGCATCCCTCAATAGATAAACAAATACATCGGGTTTTAGTAATTCTTTCAAATAAAAGCCATTAATCATCGAATTGTCGTTGAATAAAATGTAATCGGTAAATCCCAGATGATCGGCAGCAGCTTTAATTCTTTTAGCAAAACGTTTATCGTTAATTTTATTTAAAAAATTAAAGAGTGCGGGGGATTTTACCCAATTGATCGATTCAACAATGGTTTTTGGAAAAAGAACCCACAAATTGTTGTCTGCATGAATTACTTCCGGTTCAATGCCCTTCATAATGTTAAGGCGTTTCTTAACTTCCGGCAATTCTTTATGGAACATTGAAAATGATCTCGACAAAGGTGGGTTGACATACAACACCCTGTTGTTTTTAGACATCTCAATGGCGGTGTATTTACAGGTACTGGCAATATTTAAATCCCAGGGCTGTAATCCATATACAATAATATCACGGTTTTTGATCATAGGTTAAACTTTGTCACATTTATATTAATGTGTTTGTTTGTAAACATCTTTATATAGTTCCAATACTTCTTTGGCCATGGTTTTCCACGAGAATTTATCTGCTTGTTTTAAACCTTCTGCAATTAGTTTCTCACGATATTCCCTGTCTGTTACAATTTTTTGAATTCCCTGGGTGATTTCTTCCGGTTTGTGTGGATCAACGATATGTGCATGTCCACCTGAGATTTCGGGCATGGATGAAGTATTGGAAGTAATGACAGGTGCACCGCTTCGCATTGCCTCAAGAATCGGAATTCCAAAGCTTTCTCTTAAGGAAGGATAAAGAAAGAGTTCACATAGATTGTAAATAGCCGGAAGATCAGTGTTTTTTATGTACCCCGTAAGCATGATGTGTTTCATTAAATCCTTGTTCCCGATTTCTGCCAGTATTTTTTCAAGATAGGCAGCACCAAAATCCAACATAACTAAGGGTATTTTACGTTCCGATTGCTGAATGTAATTGGAATAGGCTTTTAACACATTGGGGGTGTTTTTTTTGGGATCGGTATTGCCAAGAAAAAATATGAACTCATCAGGCAGGTTGTATAAGGCTTTTACACGGTCGAGCTCCAGCTTATCGGTAATGGGCCTGAAATGTTCACTTACACCATTATAAACGGCTACAAGTCGTTCATCTTCTTTTGTATGGCCGAAAAAGCTTTTGATCCGGTCGCGTTCAAATTTTGATACGGTGATAATTTTTTTGCTTTTTTGAACATTTTTTGGGACCACAAAGCGGCGGTACATATTTCCTGTTTTCTGATACCAGGTACCTCCCTTTTTGAAAATACTGATGCTTTCAAGGTAAATAATATCGTGTAAGGTAATGATGAGCGGTATTTTGGTATTAACTGGAGCGGTATTGCTCGTACAATGCAAAATATCACAATTTTCACGACGGGCCGCTTTTGGAAGTGCAAATTGTTCCCAACTAGGGTAAGGGCCACCTTCAAGTTCTATAATTTTGAAATTGGCCTGCGATTTTAAGCATTGCTTATCCTCGTCAGGTTTTACAAAAATAACATATTCGTTTTCTTTATCAATTTCCTGTAAATTATTGATCAATTCGAGTGCGACCATATCCATTCCGTGCTTTTTTTCGCGGAAGAGTCGCTGACCTTCAATGCCTATTTTCATATTTTGGTGCTTTAGTGTTTTTAACTGCCCGTATGCTCAGTATGAATAAACTTTTTATTTGCTCCCCTTATTTTTAGCAATGAGATAAACATCAGAACGAATGCCTTCGGTAAACTGATAATTGCCAGTAATGTTTTAAAGTTATAAAATTTGAATGGAATCGAAAAGAAGAAAGTAAGCACAACAGCCCCCAACACATACAGCCATGCTTTCATCCAGTCTTCGGTATTGAATAGAACAGAAAAAACATTGATGATGATAAGTGTTCCGAGAAGCATGATTCTTGGCGGTTGTATAAATTGGATGGCCTTGTCAAAATAATCAAAATTCCTGTATTTGAAAAGGTGCTTTACAGAAGTTAAAAAATCTTTACTGAAATAATGAATTTGTGCCGATAACCACCTTCTTCTTTGGTTTGAAAACACTTCGGCTTTTTGTACTTTTTCATCGAGTACATATGCATTTTCCAAATAACCGATGATTCTTGTTTCTTTCAAGATTTGCAATTCAAGTTCTTTATCAAAGCCACCGATTGCTTTAATCGATTTCATCATATTTTTAAAATACTTATAATCGATTGCCATGCCCGAGCCTATCAATGCAGCGGAAAGGCCCAATACCCGGTGGCCTTTTCTGAAAATCCGATTGTTGACTTCCTCGCTAATGGCATCCAGAATCGCAAAATTGGTATTGGTGTTTTTAGCAATACGATGTCCCTGAACAGCTGTGAAACCAAGGTTAAAAGCCTGGTTGACCTTGGCAATAAAGTCAAATTCCATAATATTGTCGGCATCCAATACAACTGCGACATCATAATCATCTCCAAGTTTATCCATGGCCGCATTTAATGCTTTTGATTTTGTGCTCAGTTCGAAGCTGACTTCAATAATTTTAATCTTTAATTTTGATAAAGCTTCGAGGGTTTCAGGTTTAAAACTGTCGGCAATTACAACAACCTCGAATAAATCAACCGGATAGCTTTGGTGCAGTGCCTGTTTAGCCACATCGATGATAACCTGATCTTCTTTATATCCCGGTATAAGAACGACGTATTTACGCATCACCTCGAAAGATGGTTTTTTAGGCCTGATGGTAAACAGGCCGGCAAATGCGAAAATAAAAATATAGAAACTTGCGAGGCCTAAAAATGTGATAAAAATGTATTGAATAATATCCAAATAACTCATTTCCTTATTTTTTGTGTTTACTATAAGTTTTGCTACGGGTTACTGTGGTATCTGTATGTGGCGTGGGTTCAAAATTTTTCTTGGCCTCCTCGTATCTAAACAACGATTTGATCATTAAAACAAATGCGAGTGGTAAGCTTAATAATGCTTTAAAGGTTTGTTTGTTATAGAATTGTTTGGGTATGGCCAGTAAAATTGCCAGATAGGTAAAACTTGCCTGTACTATCCATGCATAGAAAAGAATTCCCGTATTGAAAATAAGTGAGAATAGAAGAATAATAGTTGTTACACCCAGAAGAATGATACGGGGCAGTAAAATTTGCTGGATAGCTTTGTCGAAAAAATCAAAGTTGGAATGCCTGATCCATTCGTAGAATGCTTCAAAGATAAATCGCTTCGCATATATTAACTGGAAGGCCATCCATCTTGATCTTTGTTTTACAAAAACAGCAGGTTTGCTAACCTTTTCATCATAAATATAAACATCATCCAAATATTTAATGGGGAGTTTTTGTAAGATGAGTTTGAATTCCAGTTCTTTATCTTCGGCAAAAGTATCGGCTTGTTCCATGATTTTCCGATAGAGATTGTATTCAACCGTCATGCCTGACCCAATGAGTGCGGATGACAAGCCCAGTGCAACATGCCCTTTCCGAAAAACAGAATTGTTAATTTCTTCGCTGATTGCATCTAAAATTGAAAAATGAGCATCTGTATTTTTTGCAACGCGATGGCCCTGTATGGCATAAGAACCTTCATTCAATAATTCATTCGATCTGCTAATGAAATCAGGATCAAGGAGATTATCGGCATCCAAAATTATAACCGCATCATAACCATCTCCTGCCATTTTAATACATTCGTTTATTGATTTGGCCTTGGTGCTGACTTCAAACCTGACTTCCAGAACATTCACAGGAATGGCCCTTAGTTTTTCAATGGTTTCGGGCTTTAATTGATCAGCAATGACATAAACATCAAAAAGTTCTTTTGGATAATCCTGTTTTAATACCTCTTCGGCAACACTCAGAATTACGATATCTTCTTTGTATGCAGGAATCATTAAGAGAAACCTTTTATAGGTCAGTGGTTTATTTACTATTTTGGGTTTGTAGAAAAAAGCAGCTACAGAAAAAACCAATAGGTATATAGACACCAAACCCAAATATACCAGAAGTAAAATTTGAAGTATTGTTATAGCCATACCAGATTATATTTCAATTTTTAATTAAAAATACAATAATTCGATTTATAACATTGGATTTTCGTGAATTTCTTTATTGAAAAGGTTCTTTAGATGCCAACCAATCGCACGATTATAAGCATGAAATAGTTGAAACTTGCCTTTAAGTAAAAATTTAAAGGCATTTTTTGGGATTGCAATAAATAACTGGTATAAAAGACCGATGTAAAAATCCTTACCATGGATGTTTCTTCGCATAAAGACCAATCTGTTACGGGTTAAATAATAAATTTTTAACGGACTCAGTTTGCCGGTCGATATCGATTCCTTATGGAATATAAGCGAATTATGTACATAATACATCTTATAACCTGCATTACGGATACGGGCACACCAATCAGCCTCTTCGTAGTATAAAAAGAAAATATACGACATCATCCCGATTTTTTTTACGATCTCGATGGGAACCATCATTGCGGCCCCGTGTGCATATGCAGTTTCTGAATCCTGATCGTATTGCCCTTTATCAACTTCCTTATAACCGATTGAAAAATTACGCATGGTATGCGTATTAATCGGAGTGAAGCCTGCATATTGTATGGTGTCGGGTGTATGATAAAACCTGATTTTAGGGCTGACCGCTCCGATGGTGTAATCAGATTCCAGTTTTTCAAGTAAAGGTTCTATAAAGTCTTCTTTAACAACGGTGTCATTGTTAAGCAGCAAAACATACTTGCCCCTGGCCCGCATTAATCCATAATTATTCCCGGCAGCAAAACCGTAATTAATCGGGTTCTGAATCAAAATAACATTTGGAAACCTTCGTTTAATGATGATCGGATCGTCGTCAGGTGAACAATTATCGATCACAATAATTTCAATATTGGGATAGCTTATCTTATTTAATGATTTGATGAGTTCACAGGTAACATCTGGATGATTGTAGTTTACGGTAATGATAGAAATCAGCGGATACTCTTCTCTCTTTTTCCGGCTCAACATGCGGTGTTTGTTTTAATGGCAATTTAATACAATCTTATCTTTTGATCAAATATAATTTTAAGAATATCGGAATGATGAGAATAAAGATTGAAAGTTAATTCATAATTCAGTTAAGTTTAACAGTTGTTTTTTTGATAAATGAAAATAAGTCCATACAAACAGCATACGAATAAAACAGAAAAGTTTAATCGATGATTCCCCTGATTTCACGATCCAGCATCGGCGACATAAATAAGAATGCCCAGCTGATATAGGTTAAAATACCAGTTGGTATCTGCCCAAGTACACCATTACCATAACTGGCACCAACGATACCGGCATATGCACAGGCCAGCGCACTCATTTTACCCCGAAGCTCGGGGTCTTGCACCCGGAACATGATGAAATATGAAGATTTGGTGGCAATATACGCTAAGATGAATAAATGTAAGGTGAGCCCGATAATACCCATTTCAGCCCAAATCTGAACATACCAACTATCAGTGGCTATATTTGCGAGGAATCCATTTGGTGAGAAACGCAATCCCCAGTTACCCGCACTTCCTATTCCTCCCCCGAAGGGTCTGGTTGCCAGGTATACCTGTAAAGTCCTTCTGTTCTCGAGCCTTACCTGCAATGACGCATCATCAGCCGGATGAAAGGCAGTCCGCATCCGGCGGATTTGCTGCACACCTTCACCGATATAGGTGTATTTAAAGAATACATAAATGCCTGCCATAATTACCATTCCAAACATGATAACCCTGAGGTTTTTTCGGTGAATGAGATACAATAAGGCACCGATCATTGGAACGATGATTGCTCCCCGTGTTCCGGATAACATCATACCCCAAATACCAGAGAGCCCCATGATCAGGAAGAAAATTTTATCACCAAGTTTTTTGGCATTTAAAAAGATGATAATGCCTACAATACCAGCTGCACCCTGAGCAGCTCCATACTGGCCGGCATCCGAATAAAATGAGAACACCCGGAGTTCACCAAAAAGAATGTGGGTAACAGCTCCGACTTCGTTTAGCCATCGTTGTTCTGCATAGTCGGGGCCAATATATGCCTGTTGCAAACCTTTTAAAGTTCCCAGGATAGACATGACGCCCCACATGTATAAGAATATGTTTAAATATTTTACTCTTCGGAAAAGCATAAAAACCAGTGGGACTGTCAATAAAGAATATAGTGCCACACCACGCATGGCGTAAAACCATGCTGTTTTACTGAGGGCTTCCGGATTCAGGAGTTCCGCGACTGCATATAAAAACCATAATGCCAACAGAATAACAATGTCATTATTAAGCGCTTTGGTATCAATTCCTTTGTAAAAATCTTTAAAAAAAACAGCTAAAAATGTCAATACTAGAAAAAAGTCAATGGACAATCCAAGTGGAACCCCGGTTATATAACGTGCCAGACCCACCGCTAACCATGCCAAAAGAATGATGGTGTACAGCCCAATTCTCGGATTGTTGAACAATCTGTTCAGATAAATGATCGCGAGGGGCATGACCATCAGTATCAGCGAAAATTGCAAAGGGATTCGGGTGACTATAAAACTAAACAATACGGCAATAACAAATAGCCCAATCAGATAGATGGGGTCTTTTAATTTAAGTGAGCCTGTATAATTTTTTAGTCTTTTCAGCATAAAAATCAAGTATCAGTGATAAAGTTACGAAGATTTTATGGAACAAAAGCCGACTTAATATCTTTGATGACTGATAAAAAGAATTTCCAACCGTCGATAATAATATATCTGTACGATAATTTGAGATCTTTGTTTAAATAATATAGTCCAACAATGATTCCGATGAGTGTAAATAAAATGGTTACATAGGCAACCATTTCAAGAATTTGAAGTACTGAAAAGTCGTAATGCAAAAGCCCGAAATGTATCGGATTTATGTTTGGTGGCAACAGCAAAGATATGGCGGAGGCAATTATTAAGAATTTACCGATGTAAAAGATCACAAAAGTATCTCCCAGTATATTTGCAACTGCCATGTACATCACTTTTATAAAATTCTTTTTGGGTTTATTGATACTGTCGAGCGCGATCCCTGTAAATTTATCGATCGCAATAAAAAACCCGTAAACACAAAAAATCCTGAAAACATTCTGGGTTTCCAAATATTCTTTTCCACCGAGTACATAAATAAATTGTTCGGAGAAAATAAATCCAATAATCAGAATTGGTAAGATTAAGAAAGTAAGCCCTCCGGAATATGCATAGAAAATTCTTTTTACCTCTTCCATATTGTTTTCAAGGCTGGCTTTCGACATTAAAGGAAAGGCTACGGCTGCATAGCTTCTGAGTGGGATTTCGAGTATTTGAGTCAATTTAAGAGGTACGGCATACATGGCAACTCCAACTGTGCCAACAAAGGGGCTGAACGCTAACAGAAATTGGTCAGAACTTTTTAATAAGTTTGATCCGATAAGTGTACCTGATGAATACTTACTGAAATCCCAAATAATTTTATTTGTCTTTTTATTGGCATGTAATAAATACTCAAAACCATCCCAACGATAAATCATTGAAATGATTGAAACAAGCAGATTTAGAGCGATATGGGTATAAACTATAAATAAAATGCCCCAATGTAAGAAGAAGAAATTAATGATGAGAAAAATAAAGAACCCGCCATAATTTAAGGTGTTTACGAATAATATTTTCCCAAACCGTTGATCTGCATGCATGACGGATATGGCCATATTGAAAGGCAGGTTCACAAATGATAAAATGGGATACCAAATGAAAAACAAGGAATATCCCGAACCTTCAATTTTTGATGGGAACATTAAATAGACACCCCAGATCAGAGCAGACAAAACAATAGTTGCAACCAAACCAAGTGCCCAATTTGTGCCTATCAGTTTTTTTCGATCGTCACCTTCCGCTCCGGATAAGTATCGAATGATAGCCGTGCGGGTTAATCCAAATCGCAACATTTCAAATAAGTTCCCGGCTGCCAGATAAAGCACCCATTCACCCATCACCTCCGGAACAAGTGAGCGAACAAGAATGAAAAAGCTAAGAAACCCAAATACGGCAATACCAAGATTACTTGATAAGGATAAGAAATTATTATTCTGAAGTGCTTTTGAAAAGTTTGCTCTCACATTTGTCGATTTAATCAACCCTTACTTTAACCCTAAGCCTAAATGGATAGGTGGCAACTTTTTTAATTTTTCTTCTTAATGATCTTTGTTTCTTTTCCGGGATGTCGTTAATTAGGTCTTCTAACGAATTTAATTCTGTTTGATTTAGAACAACCATCGGTTTTTCCCTCGAAACTTCCTGCATCATGTTCAATGCAGCTATATCTGCACTGCGCCAATAATCAGCAGCTTTTGAAATTAACAATGGAACATCAACGGAACTCATTAGTTCAAGTGGATAGGAATTAAAGATGATGGCCGGGATTTCTAAGAATATATAATCGTATTTATAATTGTCCTGTCTCAGGTAATTACTGGCCAGTAATTCATTAATGTGTTTTATTTCGACAAAATTATTATCAATTTGATAGGTAATGGTACTGTCAAGATCCTCATTCTCCTGATTGCCTTCAGCTTTAGAATAGTTTAAGAAAAGTACTTTTTCTCCGTATGATCGCAACTTTTTAATTAATTCCATGGCAATGGTCGTCTTTCCTGTTTGTTTTTGAGTACTAAAAATTAGTATCAGGTAAGGTTTTTCTGAGGTAAAGACGGAATTATGAGTGATATGAAGCTTGATGTTTTGCAACAGCATCTCCGTTAATCGGTTACTGATATATGAACTATCACGCCCGGGTTCAATAATTGGGTAAGCACCTGCCAGTTTTAAATTAGTTGATTTTTCAACAGAGGACGGATTTTTGATGGTAGTATCAAAATATTCTAACATAATAATAATGAATGCTACAATAAAAAATCCGAACACAGCGGCAACCATGATCAACAAATTTGTACGTGAAGGATTTGATTGCAAGGGGAAAGATGGTTCATCAACAACCTTTATGTTTGTGGATTGCAAGTTGTTTTGTTGTTCCATCTTGGCAACATTAAAGCTATGTAAAAATTCAAGGTATGATTGTTCGGCCACACTGATTTCCCGTTCAATTCTTTTCAACATTGCACCCAATGGAGCAAAAATTTGATAAACCCTTGTAAAATCCTGCTTACGGTTGCTAAGCACCCTTAAACTGGCCTGAGCTTCAACAAATGTGATGTTATTTGTCAGATACTCAACCAACAAATCCTGAATTGGGATTCCTTCATTAGATCTAGAGTAAAGATAAAGTTGATCAACATGGGCGGCAACTTCATCTTTAATTTTTTGTTTTTCTCTTTTGAGTTTATTCAGGTTATCACCTAAAAACGGGTCATATTCATTTGAGATTTCATTAATCACGATGAGTTCAGAGATTTCCGAAATCCGCTTCATTTTTTGAATAATCGCATCGCTTTTCAAATAAATACTGTCTTTCCCCATCAACTTGGTTTCAAGTTGCTTTAAGGCTGCAGATGCAGAAGCCAGTCTTATTTGTTCATTCTGGTAATATAAATCCAGGTCTTCTTTCTGTGCAGCTATATATTTACTTTGTTCGTAGTAGTTAATGATATTATTTTCCTTGTTGAATTCAAGCAGTCTGTCCTCTGCTTCCTGCAATTTGGCATCTGCCTCTTCAACTTTCCGCTGATAATATGCCACAACGGCATCGGTTTCGTTGGCTTTCAGTAAGGTGTAATTTTTAATAAAAACCTCGGCCAATATTTTGAGTGTTTGCTGGCAAATACCCGGATCATCGGTTTGATAAGTCACCCTGATGAAATCCGAATTGCTAACCCTGAATACCTGTGCGTTGCCCTTAATTTCCTGTAAACTGTAATGAGGATGATTGTAGTGCAGCAATTCGTAAATAAAGTTATCGTCGCTTGAATTATAATAATTGGTAAAATTAGCTACCGTATTATAAAAATCTTCTTTTCGGATATACGGAGGAATTACCGGATCTTTTTTATAAGGTATCTCGAAAGTACTGAAATCAATACTTGCATCTTCAGGATTAATAATGGCTGAAGAAACATTACCCGAACCGGAGACCAAGGATGTGTTCCTTGCAGCCGAAGGGTTAACTTTTCTGATAGTCAGCCTGCTTCCAGGGGTCAGATCGTCAGAAAAGAGGGCATTGTTTCTTCTGATGTCGTTAATATTGGCATCATAAAGTTTAGCAATGGAATAAACTGTTTCGCCGGGCTTAACAATATGATATAGAAAATCAGTAGGTAATTCCTTCTTAATAATGAGCGATTGGCCAACATTTACAGAGTTATTGCTCAATTTATTCTGGTCCATGATTTCACCGGCACTGATTCCATACATGGTGGCAATGGAGTATATAGTTTCGCCAGGCCGCACCGTATGGTAAAGGTTGGTTGCGGTATTTTCCGTGCTTTCTTGCTGGGTGGTCGTGGTCGTATTTGTTTGTGGCTGATTTGTTGATGAATTTAAGAGTTCACTCGACTTTCTGGATTGAATTTGTTGCTCAAGTCCCTGAATTTCATCTTGTAGCTGCCTGATCTGGTCTTCCCTTTCTCGTTCCAGCCCCATTTTACCATTCTTTACAACAAGATCCTTAACTTCTTTTGGGACCATTTCATGTAAAGCGTAGTAATTACTTTCGTTAATATATTGCGGGTTTGGTGCTTCAAGCGAAACATCCTGGGCCAGTAATCGGATGGCTGTATTTTCAATGGTTTGGTTTGAATTTATCAGGTTGATCAGATTGTCGAACTGAATATTGGTTGAAAAATAATCAATATTCCGGGCATTGGTTGACTCGATCGAATAACCTGTTGCAATTCCGGTATAAATGATCACTTCGGAAGAATATGTTCTGGCCGTGTTGCGTGTGAATAAATAGACCATCAATGCCATGAATAATGGCACCGATATCAATAAAAACAAATGTCTTCTTATTAGCTGTATTATTTTGTGTAAATCCATTATTTAAGTACATTAATAAGATTAAACCTCATCCCTACAAGTTCTTCAAGTAAGTTGTAAGCAGCGTTAAAACGTCCAAGCGTCAATGCATATTCTGTTGCACCCCTTGTCTGATAATCTTTTTGCCTGTTGTATTCTTCCGGTGGAATTTCTCCATTCAGGAACATATTTTCGGCATTGCGCATCATCATGTCAGAAGATTGCTGATAATCATTGGTGATTCTCAACACCTGTTGTTGTTGCAATAGGGTATTATATGTTTCAATAACCAATTGCCTGATATCGCGGACTACAATCTCTCTATTAACAATGCTCATTTCAAGCAATTTTTTCTTTTTGTTGATTTCATTTTTACGATCAACGAGGTAAAATAATGGGAGTCTTACGTAAAGACCTCCATAATAAACCAAACTTCTGTTTTCATATAAATAAAATCTTTCCAATCGCGTTAATTCATCCCTGGCATTGGCAATTTCATTGCCATAATGGGCGATGGCGTCCAGGCCCCAATGTTGCAACCACATTCGGCCCGCAGTTTTAATTTCGTATCTGGCAAGGTCAGCCTGAAGTTCTTCAAGTTTTATTCTGGGTGAATTGGCAATAGCAGAATCAATTAATGCTTCAAGAGGTGGGAGTTTCTTTGAAATATCATCTCTGATGGGATTGAAAAGTAAGGAACTATCAATTTGTTGAGCGAACGAAACTACCGTTAAAAGCAACAATGAAATTAAAAATACTGATTTTCTGGTCACGAAACTATTCCAATAAACCATGGGCTTTATTTTTTCGAAGAATTATTTAGTTAAAATTATGATTTTTTAACTAAACAAACTACAATTATTTTACGTTAAAAATAAATACTTCCTACAAATAGTTATTAAAGAGTTTTTAACACTCAATATTTTATGCAATATATTAAATTTTAAGCAAATAAGCTTCATTGTTTAATCAGATGCAGTTCAAATTAAACATTTTCTTTCTGAAGCAATGCAGGTATTGTCCTCAAAATTAACTTAATATCGCCCCAAAAAGAGTAGGTTTTTGCATAATGATTATCAAGAGCTTTTCGCTCATCTTCCGACATTTCACCTTTTCGGCCTCTTAATTCGACCTGCCATAATCCGGTAATACCTGCAGGGCCCAAAAATCGTTCACTCCAATCATCAGAAGTGAGTAATTCTGCTTCATATAATGGTAAAGGTCTGTTCCCGACGATTGACATATCTCCTTTTAACACATTGATGAGTTGGGGAAGCTCGTCGATGCTTGTATTTCTTATAAAACGTCCTATTTTTGTGACCCTTGGATCATCTTTTATTTTAATAAAAGTAGATGAATCCGATGCGGCTTTCATTTGACCATACCAATATTCACAAACTTTTTGACCACCCGTATATAAGGTAGGCGAACAATAAACCCCCGGTTCCAGTTTTGAACAACGCGGGCATTGTTTACGTAAGAAATCGTCGCCATCACTCACAACGCTCCCATTGTTATTGGTCGCATATTGGTTTAAATGATCCAGGTCTTTAAGTCTTGCGTCAGATCCATGGTACATTGACCTGAATTTATAAAAATCAAAAATCTTATATCCTGTTCCTACGCGTTTTGAGGTGTAATAAACTTTGCCTTTCGATTCTATTCTGATAGCAATAGCCGTAATAATAAATACCGGTGATAACAGCAAAAGTGCAACACCTGAAACCACGATGTCGAATAACCTTTTTATTAAAGGGATGCTGTAATCGTGAACATTTTTACTGGCTGTTTTTGATTTTGAGTAATTTTTTTTGAATTCCTTTAAAAAGTTTATTCGCGTATAAATTTCCTCAATATCCATCGGTATGACATAAAAATCATCAATTCTTTCTTTGAGGGAAAGTTTGAATAACTTTTCGTCAGGCTCATGTGTAATCAGGATAAATGGTGTCTTTGGATGGAGGTTTTGGTTTCGAAGCATCCTGAAAAGTTCAATGCCGTTCATTCCCGGTAAATGAACTTCCGAGATGATGGCATCCAGATTTTCGGTGTCTTTTAACAGGTTTATTGCCTCCAGACCATTTTCTTTCTCAATTACATCAAATAAAATTGTGGAATCCTGATATTCTTTGGTAACTTTCTTATTACCTCCTATATAAAGAATCTTTAATTTCTTTCTCTCTGAAGTTTCCATTAAACGATCTTTAATGGTTGGATTATGATTTCCTGGAAATGAGCAATTCAATACGGATGGCTAATTCCTCCGGGTTGAATGGTTTGACAATATAATCGTCAGCCCCTAACTTTAAACACTTGATTTTTTCAGTGGTGCTTTCGATACCTGATAGCATTATTAGGGGAATAAGCCTAAAATAACCACTGGCACGTAAATTCTTAATGAAATCATACCCGTCTAGATTTGGCATCTGAATATCGGCAACAATCAAATCAGGAATGTTTCCTTCTTCAAGCCAGGTAAGCCCTTCCAGTCCATCGTTTTTCGTAACAACCTCATATTCTTTTTTAAGGAAATTTTCTAATAACATACGGATACTTAACTCATCGTCAATTATAAGAATTTTCTTTTTCATGTAATTTATATTTGTTTAACGTGCATAAACCATTAAATAGGCTGATTTTGATGTAAAAATAGTATAATTTAATTATTTAGCCCAAATGTATTAAATTATTTATTTACATTGAATGGTTAATAAAATTTCATTAAATAAATTCTTGTTATCCTGTTTTTAGTCCTTTCACCCTTCTTCGAATAAAAAATTGAAAGACTTATTCCAAAAATCAGTTTAACGAATCATCTTTCGTTACCCGAAATTGTTTGTCATTTATTTAGCAAGCCCTTTAAATCATTGATTTCATCACGCAATCTGGCTGCTTCAATAAAATCGAGTTCTTTAACTGCTTCTTCCATTTGTTTTTTGTTTTTCTGAATGGCTTTTTCAATCTGTTCCGCATTCATATACTTAACAACAGGATCCGCGGCCACAGTCAACTTCTGATCTTCGATGTATGCTTTGGTATTTGCAACGCTTGTTTGTCCGAGTATTGATTCTTTCGATTTTATAATCTGAGTAGGGGTGATGTTGTACTTTAGATTATAGGCAATTTGTTTTTCTCTTCTTCTGTTTGTCTCTTCAATTGTTCTTTTCATTGAATGAGTATGCTTATCGGCATACATGATAACCTTGCTTTGCAGGTTACGGGCAGCACGGCCTGCAGTTTGGGTGAGAGATCTTTCAGAACGTAAAAACCCTTCCTTGTCTGCGTCGAGAATTGCCACCAACGATACTTCCGGCAAATCCAGACCTTCCCTTAGTAAATTTACCCCGACAAGTACATCAAAATTTCCAAGCCTCAAATCTCTTAAAATTTCAACTCTGTCAAGGGTGGCCACATCCGAGTGAATATAATTGCACTTTATGTTCAGGCGGGTCATATATTTTGTTAACTCTTCGGCCATTCGTTTTGTAAGCGTAGTAACCAGTGCTCGCTCGTTCTGCTGAATAACCCTGTTGATCTCATCGAGCAAATCATCAATTTGGTTTTGGCTGGGTCGCACCTCAATCACCGGGTCAAGTAGTCCGGTTGGCCGTATCAGTTGTTCAACTATGATGCCATCGCTATGCATTAATTCATAATCGGCCGGGGTTGCACTCACATAAATACACTGATTAAACATTGTTTCAAATTCGTCAAATTTCAATGGGCGGTTATCCATGGCCGAAGGCAAACGAAAACCGTATTCAACCAGGTTTTGTTTTCGTGAACGGTCTCCTCCGTACATTGCCCTGACCTGTGGAATGGTCACATGACTCTCATCAATAATCATTAAATAATCATCCGGAAAATAATCCAATAAACAAAAGGGTCTGCTTCCAGCCTGCCGGCCATCGAAATATCTGGAATAGTTTTCAATGCCTGAACAATAACCTAATTCACGCATCATCTCCAGATCATAGGTAACGCGGTCTTCAAGTCGTTTTGCTTCCAGGTGTTTGCCAACTTCTCTAAAATAATCAAGCTGTTTCATCAGGTCATCCTGTATCTCAAAGATTGATTCCTTCATTTTATCCTTAGAAGTCACAAAAATATTGGCCGGAAAAATGGTCATTTCATCCATTTGGGTGATGGATTTTCCGGATAATGGATCAAAAGTTTCAAGTTCTTCAATTTCGTCGCCAAAGAAAACGATCCGATAACATATATCGGCATAAGCCGGAAATACATCAACGGTATCGCCCTTTACCCTGAAATTACTACGACTCAGCTCGAGTTCTGTTCTGGAATACAAACTGGAAACGAGGTCGTGTAAAAAAATATTCCGGCTGATTTTATCCCCGATTTTCAGACGGATCACATTATTGGTAAAATCATCCGGATTACCGATTCCATAGATACAAGAAACTGATGAAACCACGATCACATCCCTTCGTCCAGAAAGTAGTGCGGACGAGGTGCTTAGCCGCAATTTTTCTATCTCATCGTTGATTGAGAGATCTTTTTCAATATAAGTGTTGGTTACGGGTATATATGCTTCGGGCTGGTAATAATCGTAATAAGAAACAAAATATTCGACAGCATTGTTTGGAAAAAACTGTTTAAATTCCCCATATAATTGTGCAGCCAAAGTTTTATTATGACTCAGAACCAGTATCGGTCTGTTCAGGTTTTGGATAACATTGGCAATGGTGAATGTTTTACCCGAACCGGTGACCCCAAGTAAAGTCTGAGCTTTGTCGCCGCGCAAAATTCCTTCGGTTAATTGTTTGATGGCTTCCGGCTGATCTCCGGTTGGTTGAAATTCTGAAGTGAGTTCGAAATTCATGGGAATTTTTTATACAGCCCAAAAATACAAATTCGATCTTAATTTGCCTACTTATTTAAAGGCTAAAGAAACACTGATTGGGAAATGATCGGAAAGGTTGATTCTGTGTTCTGTATATTGTGCTGACTCAAATAGCGAATCGTAGAGTATGAAGTCGATTCGTCCCGCCGGCAGATTACCCAGAAATGTCCGGCCAATGCCTCTGCCACTTTCTATGAATGCATCTTCCAGTTTATCCGAAATAAAATGGTAGTTGTAAGAACTCGGGGTTTCGTTAAAATCGCCACAGATAATCACCGGGAAAGGCGTATTTGTAATATGACGCCTTAATATTTCGACCTGTTTTGTTCGATTGAGAGATGCTTTTTTTAATTTTTTTAATAAATTGGTGGTGTTTGGCGACTGAAGGCTGTCTCTGGGTGAAATGCCTGTTACGAATGAATAATCTTCCTGGTTTAAACTAATCGATTCGAGATGGATATTGTACACCCTGACCGTATCATCCATAAATTGAATATCGATAAAAGTTCCGAAATTCCTGGTTTCAGGTAAACTGAAGATGCCTTTGTTAACAATGGGAAATTTGCTAAAGGTGGCCATTCCGAAAACCTTATTTTTTTTAGGATTAAAATAGCTCTCAAAATAGTAATTTTCGGCACCCAGTCTTTGTTTGAGCTGTGCATGTGAGGCGTAAATGTTCTCACCTATATAGTTAAACTCCTGCAAGCAAACGATATCAGCCTTTTGTGTTTCAATAAATTCAAAAGAGCTTTGTTGAATTACTTTATCGAAAACTCCCGATTTCGATTTGTTTGAAAAATTATGTACGTTAAAAGAAAGCACTTTCATGGTGGTTGATTCGTTGAACTCATCTGTATTGAAATTAAATTGTGCAAACTTTCCAAGTAGATTAGTTCCCAGCAAAATGGCAATCAGGGAGATTAAAAAATAAGGCTTCTTAAGGCTGATCCAAAAAAGAACAAAAATCAGGTTTATAAGTAATAAAATGGGATAGGCAAGGCCAAAAAGAGAAAGTGCCCATAAATTCCGTGGGTCAATATATAGCGAAAGGTAAGATAGTAACAGGGCCAGAATAGAGAGGTAATTCAGATAACGAATATACCTGAGCAAAAATGTCGATTTGTGTTGCTCGTTATCCACTATTTATTGCTGCTTTTAAATAATAGCTCCTTTTCTTTTTTCGTAAGGCTGTCGTAGCCCGATTTTGAGATTTTGTCCAGTATCAGGTCAATTTCCTTTTGTTTTTTTGCACGCTCACGGTTATATTCTTCGTCTGAAACCGGTCGATTGTTTACATAATCCTTATTAGAATAGGATTTGCGCGGTTTTTTATAAGTGAAGAACTTTGGTATTTTAAAATTGAACCATTTCATGGCGTTTCCGTTTTTTATCATCCAAATATAAACAAAGCCCCAAAGTGCCCCACCAATATGAGCAATGTGTCCACCGGCATTTCCTCCTTGAATACTAAGAAGATCGATAATCACGAAAAATATTGCCAGGTGTTTGAGCCTGACCCGTCCAATAAAAATAAGTGTAATGTAGTATTCCGGAACATAGGTGGCTATCGCAATCATGATGGCCAATACGGAAGCCGAAGAACCAAGGGCAACTGAGTATGAAACTGCTTCATGAAAAACAGGGAAAATATTGTACGATATAATATATAGCAATCCGCCAAAAAGTCCGCCCCATATATAAACACTTAATAATTTACGGTTGTTCAGGTATTCGGTAAATATCCTGCCACCAAAATACAGCATAACCATATTAAATAAGAGGTGGAAGAAATTTTCCTGCAAAAACATATAGGTGAACAAGGTCCATGGCTTTAACACCAATTCGTTTAAATCGGCCGGAACTGCAAACCAATAAAGGGCAAAAGAAATACCCATCATACTTTGGGATGAAGCTGCCTGGAACAACCACAAAAATAAATTAAGGATATTCACAAAAATAAAGACCAGGATGTTGATCAATATTAATCGCGAAAGCAGTGAACGCTCTTTAAAGAAGTATTTTATTTCTTCTAAAGGATTATTCCTGATATACATATTTCTGTTTTAATTTCGTTTCCAGTATTTGATCAGGAAGAAACCAAATATCATTCCGCCCAGATGCGCAAAGTGTGCAACATTGTCGGCCGGGTTATTGGCTATTCCTGAATATAATTCGATGGCACCATAAATCATTACAAACCATTTGGCTTTAATTGGAATGGCAAAATATAAATAGATCAATGCATTCGGGAACATCATTCCAAAAGCCAGCAATAGTCCGAATACAGCCCCCGATGCGCCTACGGTCGGCGTGTTGATCATCAGGTTAAGTTTGGCCATTGCTTCGTTCGAATAATTCATGCCCCGGTGCAGAATTCCGCTTCCTTCACGGTAAACCGTTTCGATCAGCTCTGCCGATAACATGGCTTCAACCGATTGTATCCTGAAAAATGTTACCGACATCTGAATAAGAGCGGCCCCAATACCTGTTACCAGATAATAAGTGAGGAATCTTTTGGGACCCCAGACTTCTTCAAGGGTTTTTCCGAACATCCACAAGGCAAACATATTAAAGAAAATATGCCCCATTCCGCCATGCATAAACATATAGCTGACAAATTGAAAAGGACTGAAATTTTCAGATGAAATATAATGTAATCCCAGATATCGGGTCAGGTCAATCCGGAAGGTGTTTTGGAAAGTGATGGTGGCCAGAAAAAACAATCCGTTCAGGATCAGAAGGTTTTTTACTACCGGGGTAAGTATTCTGAAGCCGGTTGGCCTAAACTGCTGGTAATTCATATGGTATTGTTTTAATTAAATAATTTTTCAATTTCATCAAGCGAAATTACTCTAAAAACTGCTTTGCCGCCAGGTGAAACATCAGGTATTTTACAGGCAAATAATTTATCGACCAGGGTGTTCATTTCTTCCTTTTGGAGTGAAACCCCTGATTTTACGGCCATATTGGCAGCCAATGCCCTCACCAGATTCGAACGTTTGTTCATGTTCAGATCATTCAGGTTTTTTTGATAATTATTAATAATATTTTCGATGCTGTCCTTTATGCTGAAATCTTTTAAATCAGCCGGTTGCCCGGTTATTACATAGGTATTTTTCCCCAGTGCATTGATAATAAATCCCAGCCTTGTCAGATCTTCTTTTATTTCATCAATAATAGCTGCATCCGAAGCATTGAAAGTAAGGGTTTCAGGAAACAATTCCTGCTGCGAATGCGACAGTTGCCCTTCAAAAACCTGCATATAATCTTCATATAAAATACGCTCATGCGCCCTGTTCTGATCAATGAGCATCAGGCCAGAAGCAACCACGGTTACAATGAAACGGTTCTTGTACTGAAATATTTTTTCATTGGTAAAATTTGAGGAAGTTTCTTTTGTTTGATAAATTTCGGCCTGCGTTGAACTTTGTGGCAACGACTTATCCAATTGGGTCTCTTCTTCAATCTGCTTCTCAAAAAGTTTTTCCCAGTTTTTTTGATTGCTAAAATTTCGATGATGATCTACAGCAGATTTATTTTTATCAAAAGGGTTATAGTCTTTATTGATTTTTATTTGCGGGGGACCTATCTGTTTGCCCGGTGGGGGATCCGGAAAATTCAGCGATTGTTCAACCTCAAAATCGATTGAAGGGGTGATGTTGTATTTACCCAGGGATTGCCGCACTGCTGATCGCAACATGGCATATAAGGTTTTATGGTCGATAAAATTTACTTCGGTTTTTGAAGGATGAATATTAATGTCGATTTCTTTGGGGTCAATATCGATAAAAATGAAATAGGAAGGGAATGCATCTTTGGGCAACAATTCTTCAAAAGCTGCATCCACAGAGTGATGCAAATATGGATGTTTTATAAATCGGTTGTTGGCGAAAAAAAATTGTTCGCCCCTCGTTTTTCTGGCATATTCTGGTTTTCCAATAAAACCGTAAATTTTTAATTTTTCAGATGAAACTTCAAGCGGCACCAGACGGTTGGAATATTGCGAACCAAACAAGGCAGAAATTCGTTGCTTTAGATTTGAATTGTTGAGATTAAAAATAGCCTTGTCGTTGTGGTGAAAAGTAAAAGTAATGGATGGATAAACCATGGCCACCCTGATGAATTCATCGATGATATGCCGGGTTTCCACCTGGTTCGATTTCAGGAAATTCCTCCTTGCGGGCACATTGAAAAATAAATTTTTTATCGCAATATTGGTTCCGGTCGGGCACTGCACAGCTTGCTGGTCAATCACCTTCGAACCTTCTGTATTAATCTGGGTTCCAAGTTCATCTTCCACTCTGCGGGTACGCATTTCAACATGGGCGATGGCGGCAATGGAGGCGAGGGCTTCACCTCTGAACCCCATGGTTCGGATGGCAAACAAATCTGAAGCAGCTCTGATTTTTGAGGTTGCATGACGTTCAAATGCCATACGTGCATCGGTAACAGACATTCCGCAACCGTTATCAATTACCTGAATCAAACTTTTACCGGAATCTTTTATGATTAATTTGATTACAGTTGCCCCTGCATCAATGGCGTTTTCGAGCAATTCTTTCACCGCTGAAGCGGGTCGTTGAATAACCTCACCTGCTGCAATTTGATTTGCAACTGCATCTGGAAGTAACCTGATAATATCCGGCATTAATTCAAAGTTATAATGTCAACTAGTTTTTGCACAAAATCAGTGAAGAAAATGTAATAAATTGCAAATAATAGTATGAACAGATAAATGATGGATCTTGTCCGCGTATTTCGTTTGTCCGTTTCACCACCGCGTTTCCATCGGTTTTTTAATTCTCCCCTGAAAAATGACCGGTGATCGGCATCGTCGCTCAAACCGAGTTCTTTGCGCCTTTGCTCGCGCTTTTCTTTTTCCGGATCATAATAGCGTGGTTTGTATTCAAAAGGTTTTGGTTTCGGGCTTCTAAAGAAAACAAATTTCATTGGTGTTGTTTTTATTTTTTATACTTACACGATCAAAATCAATAAGAATCCAATAGCTAATCCTGTAGAATTGTTAGATTTTAAACAAAATTATCTTTTTTTTACAAATGTAGCATAGCTGAAACATGATCTTTCTTAATTTTAACTTCTATTAAGATATTTATGATGAAACAGGAGCAAAAGAAAAACATAGATAATTTGATCGTGGTCGGCGACCGACTGCTTATAAAACCTAAAACCCTGAGCAATAAAACCAAAAGCGGATTGTTTTTACCTCCCGGATATAAAGAAAAGGAAGAAATTCAAACTGGTTACATTATCAAATGTGGTCCGGGTTATCCCATACCGATGTCTTCTGAAACAGACGAACCCTGGAAAACGAAAGAGGAACAGGTGAAATATGTGCCATTACAGGCCAGGGAGGGCGATTTGGCAATTTTTATGCAGAAGGGTGCGATCGAAATTGTGTATGACGGTGAAAAATATTTTATTGTCCCGCAACACTCAGTATTACTGCTAGAAAGAGATGATCAGTTATTCGAATAAAAAAAAGCCCCGGGAAACGGGGCTTTTTTAATTTTTTTTTGGATTATATTTTTGCAATTGCCGGAATTCTTTTCTGCGCAAAATAGAGGCTGCCGAAGAAGACACCGTTGAATACCAGTCCGGAAATGATATCATTCACAAAAAATGAAATTCCATAGGCACCATCATTAAAAAAGGCAAGTCCCGCCACATACGACTGCATCAATCCGGCAAAATCCTTGGCATAGATCGGACTGGCAAGCCAGGCAGCAAAATTAGTGATCAGGAAAAAGATAACAGAAGCCGTAATGGAAGTTATGGCAACTGTTTTTATATTGACCCTGTTAGCCAAAACGCGGCCAAGCATAACAACAATGGCAAAACTGATATAAACGGCGGCCATATAACTGTGAAAACCGATGATCAGATCACTGACAAACATTGCGATGAGCGGGATGGCAAAAGCCAAATGTTTTTTCTGAAGAGAAGCCCCTCCGAAAAGTGCGATTGCTGCAATTGGTGTAAAGTTTGGCCAGTGTGGGATCAAACGCATAAATGCACCTATAAATATAACCGAAATAATAAATTTGATGCGCGGAGTTAATTTCATCTCTTTATGTTTTATATGAAAATGATTTCCAGACAAAGATATAAAAATCATAGATGTAGATTTCAAGGAAAATAAATTTTTTTTGCAGCCTTTATTTTCTACATTTGTTTTATAACCCTAATTATATTGAAATGAAAAAGTTGATCTCAATTCTTATTTTTTTACCCATTTTAATGTCTTGTTCACAAATGAAAACACGTGTCGACCTGATTGTCTTTAACTCAAAAATTTATACTGTTGATCAAAATTTTAGCATTGCCCAGGCCTTTGCCATTAAAGATGGCAAATTTGTGGCCGTAGGCAGCGACGAAGATATTCTTGATAAATACAGTGCTGATATAAGTATAAATGGAGTGGGGCAATTTGTATATCCCGGCCTCAATGATGCACATGCCCATTTTTTTGGTTATGGCATGGGGCTTCAAACCAATGCAGATTTAAGGGGTACAAAGTCGCCGGAGCAAATTGTTGAAATCTTAAAAGCTTTTCGCGAAACGCATCCCGCTGAATGGCTTACCGGCAGAAGCTGGGATCAGAACGACTGGACCGTAAAAGAATTTCCCACTAAAGAAATTCTGGACGAAGCATTTCCTGATATCCCTGTTTCACTTCGAAGGGTTGATGGCCATGCTGCCTGGGTGAACAGTGAAGCCTTAAAACGTGCCGGAATTACTGCTGATACTAAAGTTCAGGGTGGCGATGTGATATTGAAGAACGGTGAACCAAGCGGTGTTCTGATCGATAATGCCATTGATATGGTTGACAAAATTATTCCGGGGCCCACAGATGATATGAGTGCCAGGGCTCTCATCGAAGCACAGCATAATTGTTTTGCTGCCGGATTGACTTCTGTTACCGATTGTGGTTTGGGATATTCTACCGTTAAATTAATAGATGATCTGAATAAAAAAGGAGATTTAAAAATCAGGATCAATGCAATGTTGAGCCCGACCAATGAGAATTTTAACAACTATGTTAAAAACGGTCCATATGTGACTGATTATTTATCAGTTCGGACAATTAAACTCTATGCCGATGGCGCATTAGGCTCAAGAGGGGCGTTAATGATTGAACCTTATTCTGACGATCCGGGGAATTATGGATTATTGATGGAAGATGAAGATTATTATCGTGATATATGCCAGTTGGCCTACGATCATAACTACCAGGTTGCCATCCATGCCATTGGAGACATGGGCAATCGGTTCAGCCTGAATGTTTTTGGAGAAACACTGAAGGAAAAAAATGACCGCAGATGGCGCATCGAGCATTCCCAAATCATCCATCCCAACGATTTTCAATTGTTTGAAAAATATTCGATTATTCCATCTGTGCAGCCAACCCATGCCACTTCGGATATGTACTGGGCAGGCGACAGGGTAGGAGCAGAGCGTATGAAAGGTGCTTATGCATTCAAACAATTACTCCAAACCAATGGATGGATTCCTTTTGGAACCGATTTTCCGGTTGAAGAAATTTATCCATTATATACTTTTTATGCGGCAGTCGCACGAAAAGATTTGGAAGGTTATCCTGAAGACGGATTCCAAATGGAAAACGCATTAAGTCGGGAGGAAACCCTGAAGGCTATGACAATTTGGGCTGCAAAATCCTCTTTCGAAGAAGATAAAAAAGGAAGTATAGAGGTAGGTAAATTTGCTGATTTTGTAATGCTTGCAAAAGATCTAATGACTGCTCCTGAACCTGAATTGCCAACCATTAAAATCCTGTCTACCTATGTAGGCGGCGAACAGGTTTTTAAGAATGAATAATAATGATTGACGATTGGTTATTTTTGATTGATGATTTCCTAAATGCTTACAATAGAAAATAATCAATCAAAAATAATCATTCCTAAAACCTGCTGAAAAACCTTTTTAAATAAGGCGTCAGTTGTCCGTAAATGGGTTTTGTGAATTCGATAAACAAATCCTGTTGTGGTGGAAGCGGAAGAACGCCCCCCTTTGTCAAACGGAGCTGCTCTTTGTCCAATGCTTCTTCATCGCCTACAAACATGGCATATTGATTGACCCAGCTAAATGTTCCCGGAAAAATATTATCTGATAAAAGTTTATCGGTAGCCGGCTCAACAATCCTTACCCGCAGTGAACCGCCTGATAGTACTTCGTCCGTATATATTTTTAATTTGGCTTTGTATGTTTTATATTGAATTTTTGTAGTGTCTTTCGAATCAATTTTTACTTTTTTCTCAAGGTTTTCTTCTTTTTCGGTATGCGATAAATTTCCGACCGAAAAATCAAAAAATTCCATAGCGACAATATAATCCGGGTTTTCCAGGTTTTCTTTTTCAGCCTGAAAAGGGGTGTAAAAGTTAACGAAGCTATACTGATCAAATTCATGATTCAGGTATTCAAAAACCTGATTGTAGAAAAATTCTGCAGAAAGTTCGTATCTTGAAACATTTACAGGTATCGCTTCCAAAATCACTTTAATGGTAGCCAGTTCTTTGGCAGTTTCCATCAATTCGCGTGCATCTTTATATCCCGGCACAAATTGATCGGCCAGTCTGAAATGTTCAAAAGCCATTCTGGCTGATTCGCGGGTGTTAAATTCAAACTCGGTTAATCCCGCATTATAGCGTTCATCTGCTGCCCGCTCATAAATTACATTTAATTCGGACGTATAATCTTTCGGATTACGAATAATATTTCTGGCAGCCGGTGTTCTTCTTATTTCATCTGATAAGCGGTTGGACTGTTCCATAATGTTAATGGCTGATTCCCATTTGAATGGAGCACTCGTATTCTGAATCAGAACCAACTCTTCCTGCACCCACTGAATGGTGGTCGGATATCCTTCGCGAAGAACATTGGAGGCATTTTTATTGTCAGGTGCAGACTTTAAACGATCAACAGCTTTCGTAATGGCTGAAAAATAATCGCCTTTTTGCAATGCTTTCTTGCCAGTTGAACAAGAAGTAAACATGATCGTTGCCAATAAAATAAAATATATTTTTTTCATTAATGCGGGTTTAGGATAAAACGCAAATATAATGTACTGTCGGATTATTTCAAAAGAAAATTAGAGGTGCACTTAGATCATTGTGAATGATGAATTATCAATTATCAATTATCAATTATCATTCCTACTCACCGGCATTGTCATACATCGTGCACCGCCGCCCCCGCGCGAAAGTTCGGATCCATCAATCGTAATCACACATTTTTTATGGGCATCGATATTGGTTTTGTTTTCGATAATATCGCGGGCCGGAATGATTTCATATCCCTGTTTGTTCATTTCATCGATGGTGTAAACATTTCGGCTGTAGCCAACAACCTTACCTGGTTCCAATGCAAAGAAGTTGGCACCGCTGTGCCATTGTTCCCTTTCCTGTGTCCATAAATCGGCAGTTCCCCCACAGTAAATGGGTCTGACATCCCGGCCAATTTTTTTAAGGCTCTCCAAAATATTCTTTTCTTCATTGATTTTTACGCTGCCATTATGAATGTGAATGTGTATGGTACGGAAACGATTTGGCTGCATAATGACCGGTTCGTAAACCATGCATTCATCCTGGTTTAGGAAGGTGAATACCATATCCAGATGAATAAATGATTCGCGGTCGGTTGGTAATTCCTGAACGATAATATGTTTATTGATTTTTCGGAGCTTGAAGTTTTTAATGATTTTATCGATGCCTTCCGTTGATGTTCTGGCACTGATGCCGATGATCAGCAGATCTTTCCCTCCAATAATAACATCTCCGCCTTCTATATTGATGTTTGATTTACCATCGTTTTCAATTTCAAAAGTTTGGGCCTTAAACAATGGCGAATGCGTGAATATAGCTTCCATAATCTGGGCTTCCCTTTCGCGCACGGGGCTTGCCATCCGGCCAACCAAAATTTCATTCCCAATGGCCATCGACGAATCTCTTGTAAAAAAGAAATTATGTAGCGGTCGCATTGCAAAACGCTGGTTTGACAAGAAACGTGTAAGATTATCCCTTTTAAGTTCAACGCCTTCAATTAAGAGGGTTGCAAGTTCCGATGCACCTAATTCGTAAATATGATCCAGGGTGCTAGAATGCTTGCAAGGTTCGCAAACTTTTTTAATTAATTCATTTTTTGCAGCCTGATTTTCGAGAACTCCTTTCAATAAATCCTTGATCTCATAAACCTGTGCCGATTTTTTCAATACTTCCCTGAATGAGGAATATTCTTCCCGGGCAACTGAAAGGTTTAAAATGTCGCTATATAATGCCCGCTCGGCATTCTCAGGGGTCATGTTCTCAACTTCACTGCCCATGCTGTGAATAAGAACAGCATTAAGTTTCCCGATTTCCGAATTTACATTTATGTTTAATTTTAGGTTTTTCTCCATTGCTCTGCAAATTAAATTTTTGCAAAGGTATGAATTCGCACCTTAACTATTCAATTGCAGGGAATAATTCGGGTGGCTTCCGGTGATGTGTTCCCTGCTCATAAGCATAACAATACTTTATTAGTGAGGCTTCATCATACATCCTGCCTAAAAACTGCAGACCTGCCGGTAAGTTCAGGGAGCTGAATCCCATTGGAACAGTGAAGGCAGGCTGGCCCGTATGAGGTGCAATGATTTGGCTGTTGTCGCCTTTATAGCCTTCAAAATCACCAATTTTTGCCGGGTGGTTGTTCCAGCTGGGATAAATGATTGCTCCAAGATCATATTCATCCATGGCATCTTCGATGGCTCTTCGAAAATCAATCCGGCGTGGATCTGTATAAGGATCTCCACAAGGTTTGTCAGGGGTTAACTCATCTTTGTTTTCAAGATGGTATTTCAGATTTCCTTCAATATAATCAGCATATTTACCTGATTCAAGAATTTCAGTAAGGTTTTTGACCGGAACATCGGGGCCAAGAGAGGCGAGGTAATTGTTCACATCTTCCCGAAACATTGAACACCATTGATTTTTGCGAAGCGTATCGAAACCGGGAATTTCAACCGGATCAATAATTTCGGCACCTAATTTTTTTAAGTCAGCAATTGCCTGCTCAAAAAGTGCTTTTATTTCCGGGTCCGGGTCTTTTTCGCTGAGTTCGCGAAGAACCCCGATACGTGCACCTTTTAGTCCGTCTTTTTGTAAGAACTGCTGATAGTTATCAGGGATTTTTCCCATTGAATGAATGGTCACCGGATCATTTGGATCGTAACCGGCAATGACTTCCAAAATTCTCGTTGCATCTTCAACGGTCCTGGCCATGGGGCCTCCCACATCATTTCTGAGATAGAGCGGGGCAATGCCTTCCCTGCTTGTCAAGCCCAGCGTTGATCTGAACCCGACAAGGCAATTATGCGACGATGGCCCGCGGATTGAATTCCCGGTATCGGTTCCGAACCCGACGGTGCCGAAATTTGCAGCAACGGAGGCTGCAGTTCCTCCGCTCGATCCGGCTGGTACATGGTCGAGATTATATGGATTTTGGGTTTCACCTGCAATCGAACTAATGGTAACCATGGGGCTGAAGGCCCATTCGGCCATATTTGATTTTGCCAGCACAATGGCACCTGCTTCTTTTACGGCTTTTACCTGGTAAGCATCCTCTTTGGGCTCAAAGCCTTCCAAAGCAGCAGAACCAGCGGTTGTTTGCAGACCTTTGGTGTTGTAATTATCCTTAACAATCATCGGAATACCGTGTAAGGGCCTGAGTTTGCCTGTTTCCTTAAATTCACGATCAAGTTCTTTTGCAATTTCAATAGCCCTGGGGTTGATCAGAATAATTGAATTTAAACCTGTAGGTTGATCGTAGGTTTGAATCCTGTCAATATAAAGATTAACCAGTTTTTCAGCCGTCAGGCTTCCATCTTTATAAGCCTGATGAATATCGGCAATTGTGGCTTCTTCCAGAATAAAAGTATCTGATTTTGAAGTTTTATTCATTGTTGTGTAATTGCATGAATTTAAAATAAATAGTACAAAAAAAATGATAAAGAAAGGATGTTTTTTCATGTTATGAATGATTGAAAGTATCGTTAAAAGTAACAAAAAAAGGTGAACATATTGTTAAAAGTAAGATTATATAAGGCAGGCTTCTTAAAATTGAGCTCTGCCTTTTTTAATGACCCAAAGCAGGAATACTGAGGTAGAATGTAGAGCCTTTACCTTCTTCACTTTCGACCCAAATTTTGCCATTATGTTTTTCAATAAATTCTCTGCATAACACAAGGCCTAAACCTGTTCCTTTTTCATGATCGGTTCCGATGGTTGAATATTCATTGTCGATCTGAAATAATTTGGAAATAACCTTTTTTGGAATTCCAACACCTGTATCACTTACTGAAAGCAATAATTTATCTTTCCGTTGTTGTGCATGTATTTTTACAACACCATTCGGCATTGTAAATTTAATGGCATTTGAAACCAGGTTTCTGAATATCGTACCCATCATTCTCTCGTCAGCATAAATATTCATTTCTGAGGGCATTTCCAGTTCAATCATGATTGATTTTTTTTCAGCAATCTCATTGAAAATGAATGTTATTTCATCGAGCAGCGCATTCAGGGAAAAATTTTCAGGCTTGAATTCCAACCTCCCAGTTTGAGATTGGGTCCATTCAAATAAATTCATTAACAAATCCATTGCACGATGTGACGACTGAAGTATAATTTTGGCATACTTACCAACTTCTGTACAGTCATTTTTATGAACCTGTTCAATTAAAAGTTCACTGAATCCGAGGATAGAATTAAACGGACTTTTCAGATCATGAGCAATAATGGAGAAAAATTTGTCTTTTTCTGTATTTACTTTTTCTAATTCTTTGTTTTTGAGTCTTAATTCTGCATCTGCCTGCTTTCTTTCAGAAACGTCTGAAAAAATAGTGGCAAACTTTCCTTTTTCGGGGCTGAAAACTGAAATATGAAAGTGTTTCTTAAGGGGCTCAAAATATTGTTCAAATGTAAATGCATTTCCTGTTTCAGAAACTTTTGCATAAGTTTCGAGCAGTGGCGCCTTTTCTGTTCCATAAAGTTCAGTTGCAAGCTTCCCGACAGCCATCTCTGGCTTTATTGCCAGATGTTTTTCTGATGCCGGATTTGCTTCTGTTATTCGATAATTAATTGCTTCACCATGTTCATTATAAACCATCTCATGCAAGTAAACTCCTTCCTGCATCGATGAGAAAAGTGATTGAAATTTAGACAAGACGTTAATTGTTTTTCGCTCTGCATTGATTAGCCGGCAGGCGGCATTTATTCGTGCTAGCAATTCCCGATTACTTACCGGCCTGACAATATAACCATCTGCTCCTTCCTCCAATCCTTCTGAAATATGCTCACTGCTTGTTTTCAATGATGAGAGTAAAATAATAAAAATAGAATGATATTGAGGGTCGCTCTTAATTGTTTTTGCAAGTACCTGTCCGTTTATGTCGGGCAACATCACATCCAGTAAAATAATGTCTGGTTTTACCCGGCGAATTGCATTCAGGCAATCAGCTCCGTCAACAGCCGAAAACACCTGATAATCTGCTTTTTTGAGTGTTTTTATGGCAATATCAAGCAATTCCGGCGTATCATCTACAACCAGAAGTTTAAAGTCACGATTCATAAGTTTAATTCTCCTTGTTCAATTTTGAATTATACGTGCATTGTAATATTCCGTAACTAAATTACGAATTAAATTATTTATAATGGCAGGGAAAAATAGAAAGTGGTTCCTGCATTTACTTCACTCTTGACCCAAATATTGCCTTTGTGGCCGAGTATCAATTTTTGAACAATTGATAGACCGAGCCCTGTTGATTTTTCACCTGCGGTACTTTTAACACTTGTTTTTACAAAGGGTTTAAATAGCTTTCCCAATTCAGATTCCGGAATACCCTGGCCCTGGTCTTTTACCGAAACCTTAACTTCATCCTGATCTTTAACGACTTCAACAATGACTTCCGATTCTGGTTTGGAGAATTTTACCGCATTGCTGATCAGGTTATTCAATACCTGTTCAATTTTTTCCTTGTCGAACGAAATCTCTGGAATTTGACCCATTGGATTAAAGATAATTTGAATGTTTTTTTTATGGGAAATAACATTATTTAGTTCGACGCTGTTTTGTATAACTTTCACTAAATCAGCCTTAATGAGATTCAATGTCAAATTTCCGGATTCGATAGCTGATACATCCAAAAGGTCGTTAATGAGCCGAAGCATAAATTCACTGGATTTCAGGATGGAATTAAGGATGACAATTTGATCTTCCGGAAAATCTTCTTTGTTTTCTTCGAGCAGGTATTCACTATAACCCATAATAATTCCCAAAGGATTTCTCAAATCATGGGCAGCAATCCCAAGAAATTGATTTTTTAATTTATTTAGTTCGTCAAGTTCTCGATTCTTTTTTGACAACTCGCGTTGCATATTTACGAGTTCGTTGTTTAATCGACTCAATTCTTCATAATAAGCAACCGGAGCATCTTCACGATAGGAACTGAGTATTTCGTTCTCCTTTGTCAGCGACCTGATCATGTTTGCCTGTTCGTTGTTAATTCGCGTTATTTCAGTAAAAAGTATCTGAGCCCCGTTTTTTGTTGTCGCAGCAGCGATGCCAATCTGATCATCAAAAATGCCTCCAAAAAATGAAAAGGTCTCAGCTCCGCCTTTTGTTTTAATATTAATTTCCCAGCCGATGGCCGTCTTCTTATTTTTAAGTTCAATGAAAAAATTAAGGATTTTATCCAGATCACCCGGGATCACTATTGAAAAAATCATATTCCCGATCAGGTTTTTTGGCAGGTAGTTTGATCCGTCCTGGATAATTTGGGTCACCTTTCCCTCAGTATCACAATAAATTGAAAATTGTTTTATTTCAGCTTCCATAATAATTATGCTGCGATAAGTTTTTCGGCCAATTTTGTAGCTTCGGTTGCATTTTGCGCAAAACCATCTGCGCCTATCTGTTTCCAAAGATCCTGAGCCACTTTGAATGGATAACCCCCCACTAAAATTTTTAAGTTTGAGGGTATTTCAGGAGCAGATCTGATACGCCTGATCATATCTTCCACGGCACTTACATGGAAAGTCATGGTGGCCGAAATTGCCAGGCATTCCGGTTTATGATCACTTAAAAAACGTATCACTCCATCAATAGGCATATTGGCTCCAAGATAATAAGTGTCCCAACCTTGCATTTCAAAAAAATCTGTTACCATTCGGGCTCCCATTTCGTGCAATTCGCCCGGAACACAGGTTGTTACCATTTTTCGATTCCTTCTCTCTCCTGTAAACAGATAAGGGTAAAGCTGCGACATGACCAACTGTGTAGCCCCGGTGCAATAATGCTCCTGTGCCACACTTATTTTGTTGGTTTGCCATAAGCGACCAATCTCATATTGAACCGGCTGAAAGATTTGTGTATAAATATCTTTGACCGGAACGCCTGATTTCACTTTGTTTAAAACCAATGATAAAGCAAGGTCACGATGACCTTTTAAAAGATTATCGAGGTAGTTTTGTGCCAAAGGGCTAAGGTTATTGTCCATGGCAGGGATGGAAAGATCCTGCTGGTCCGAAAGTACAATACTTATTGCTTTATCCAAAATGGGATCAATTATATTATTTTCGTTTGCATTAGAGGTTTGATTAATCCTGTTTTTTATTAATTCGAGACTTTCTGCCACATCTTTCATGGGAACCCTCACAGAAGTCAGAAAGGTTTTGAGCCAGGAGATAAATTCTTCGAAAAGCACAGGCCTCCCTGCCCAAACTGCTTCAGCAAGAAAAGATAATATCCAGGCTACGTCTTTCTGAAAATTTTCTTTTTGATGATCGGTATATCTGTTTTTCATATCCGGCCTTAGTTGAAAATGATCTTCCAGTATTGTTGCAGGAAGTGTGCCCTTTAGGCCTAAAATCTTTTTATATAACCCGTCGTTTGTTTTCATATCAGATTTGTTTAAAGAGGTAAACTCCATACTCATTATTTCCATCATTAATTTTGCCTGAATAGTTATCTTGCATTAAAACTTTATAACTTTTTGGCTGGATATACATTGCCGTTATAATAACTGTATTATCCGCATTGATCCTGAATTTTCCGTAGTTGTAAACAAATCCTTTTCCATGTGGGTTTTGGATCAGTTTGGAGGTGGAAAAAACAACGAATGCCATTGGATTATTAATGGCCCCTGCTGCAAAATACTCATACACATCTATATTCAGCCCACTGATTGCTTCAGGGATGGGAACTTGCATTTCCTTTGATTGCCATTCGCATTTTGAATAATGAATGATTATTCTAACTTGTTCCCCTGAATTTAGAGATTCCATCAATTGGTTGAAATTGTTAATCTGAACGGTTTGCATATAACCAGCCAAACTAAGGAGGGAGAAAATGGTCAAGATGTAATATTTGATTCTCATTTGTTAAAATAAGTGTTGATCATATAAAGTAAATCTTTTTTATTTACAGGTTTAGAGATATAATTATTGCATCCGGCTTCCAATGCTTTTGCTTTATCTCCGGATAAAGCAAAGGCTGTTTGTGCGATGATTACCAGGTCTTTATTAAAAGTTCGAATTTGTCTGCTTGCTTCATATCCATTGATCCCGGGCATTTGAATGTCCATTAACACTAAATTGATATCCGGATGATTCCGAACAAATTCAACGGCCTGATATCCATTTTCAACCCTTTCGATTTTGTGGACAAGTTTTTCAAGTATTGCACTCAGATATTCAAAACTTGAATCATCATCTTCAGCAATGAGCAACTTGATTTGATATTCAGATTCTTTAGTTGCTGAGATGCCGATATTTGCAGGTTCAGATATTTCTTGTGTTTCGGGCCAGGGCATTCTGAAAAAGAATGTTGAGCCTTTGCCGGATTCAGATTTAACATTGATGCTTCCCTGTAACATTTCGACATAGGCTTTAGCAATTGAAAGGCCTAAACCTGAACCTTGCCGCGCATACTTATCAGCAATGTCGGCCTGCTCAAATCGGTTGAAGATTGAACCAATCCGATCTGCCGGAATTCCGATTCCAGTGTCGGTTATTTTAAATTCAAATTCTGAATTCTTTTTACCGCAGTATATTTCAACACTTCCTGAATCTGTATATTTTATTGCATTTTTGACCAGGTTGGACAGAATAGAATTGAGTTTCACCTGATCTGTTTGTATAGAATTGGTTTGCGGTGCGAAATAGGTGTGTAATTTGAAGCTAATTCCTTTTTTAGAGGCCTCTGGTTTAAAAAACTCGTAAAGGTTCTCAATTTCTTTCTGTAAGTCAACTGTTCCCATCGAGATTTCAACCTGGCCACTATCAATTTTAGAAATATCAATAATATCGTTAACCGTGTTAAGCATTCGTTGTCCGCTTTTTTTGATGATTTCTATATATTTACTTTGTTCTGCTCCTGTTAAGTTTGGTTCTCCCAATAATTCGGTAAATCCCAAAATTCCGTTCATGGGGGTGCGGATTTCATGGCTCATATTAGCCAGAAATGCAGATTTAAGGCGATCGCTTTCTTCGGCTTTTATCTTTGAAACAATTAATTGTGAATTAATTTCTTCTATTTGCTTAAGTCTGATATTGAGTTCATTGTTTTTCTCTTTCAGTTCATTGTTGAGTTTTTCAAGTTCCTTTTGGTATCTGACCCTTTCAGAAATTTCCCTGGTCGATCCTTGCAATCCTAAAAGGTTTCCATCCTCATCAATCATTGGTTTGGAAATGATTTCAACCGGAAACTCTTTATTGCTTTTATTAATCATTTTAGTTGTAAAGGTCACATAACCAAAAGTTTTGTATTGTTTGAGCATCCTGATGGCCAATCGTCCGACCCTGATAAATCCCAGACGTTTAAAATGGCTCCATAAATTCGTGCCTATCCATTCTTCTGGTTTAAATCCGGCAATATCATAAAGTGAAGGGCTTAGGTAAATAAATTTTAACCTTCGATCTAATTGCCAAAGGCAGTCGATTGAGTTATTTGCTAAAAATCTGAACTTTTTTTCATTCTGTTCTGCAATCAGATTGGTGGTTCTTAACTCTTCGATAGTGGCCATATATTCTTCATTCAAAGCGAAATAGTCTTCATTTTCCATTGAATGAATTTGTGCATTTAACAGTTCGATTTTCCTGGCCAGCTCTTCGTATGTCGGTTTTTTTGTAGCCATATCTTATTATATCGTGCACAATATTAATTGTTTAGGTGCGCTAAAACTCCTTTGTGTTTTACAAGCTGTTCTGAATTGATAGATGCTTATCGATCATCCTGATTAATAAATCTTTTTTTACCGGTTTTGAAATATAATCGTCACAACCAGCATTGATTGATTTTTCGCGATCTCCGATAATGGCATGTGCAGTTTGGGATATAACCGGAATATTCGGATTTAGGGATTTCACTATTTTAGTGGTTTCATAACCATTCAGAACCGGCATATTGATATCCATTAAAATCAAATCAATGTTGGTATTCTGTTTTACCAGATCAACAACCTCCTGTCCGTTTTGCGCCCACATAATTTTAAAGTTTGACTTGCCAAGTACATCTTTTAAATATTCGTAACTCATTTTATCATCTTCTGCAATCAGAATGGTTGCGTGTTCAGAACGATGAGATGGTTCCAAAGTGCCTGTTTCCAAACTATCATCCTCTGGTTTTAGGAGCGGCAGTGTAATCGTAAAAGTGGTTCCTTTTCCCAATATCGATTTTACATCAATGGCGCCACCCATAAGCTCTGTAAGTTTTTTTGCAATGGACAGGCCAACCCCTGTGCCACCATAGGTTCTGGTATAAGTGTCGTCTGCCTGCCGAAACAATTCGAAGATGTGAGCCTGTTTGCTTTCCGAAATGCCGATGCCTGTATCCGCTACTTTAAACTCAAACATCTGAGGTTTACGGCCATCTATTTTGTTGATGCTTAATTCAATACTTCCCTGGTCAGTGAATTTTAGTGCATTTTTTAAGAGGTTGATCAAAATTTGTTTGAGCTTATAATGATCGGTATAGAAAATCGAGTTCAGTATCTTTTCAGGTATATTTGTTTTAACTTTGATGTTTTCCTTGTTAAGTTTAATCCGTTCGGCTTCAATAAATAAACTAACATCTTCGATAAGTGAACCAAAAAGAATATTACTGTTGTTAACGACGGCCTGGCCGGATTGTAAAAGTGTAATTTCAAAAAGATTTTCGACAATTTCCAGCAATTGATTGCCACTTTTGTTGATGTTTTTTAAATAGAATAATATTTCGTCAATGCTTGTTTCTTTATCGATAATGTCTGAAAACCCGATGATTGAATTAAGGGGTGTCCGGAGCTCGTGTGACATGGTTGCCAGAAAGGCGGACTTTAATCGATCTGATTCATTGGCCTGCTCAAGAGCCAGCTTAAGATTCTGTTCGTTTTTTTTACGTTCAATTGAAACACTGATCTGCCCTGCGATAAACTCAAGTAATTCCTTGTCACTTTCGGTATAAGCAAACTCATCTGTATAACTTTGAACTGCAATAATTCCGGTCACTTGTTCACCGATCTTTAGAGGCACTCCAAGCCATACTTTTGATAAACTTCCCTTTAAGTCCACTTTTCCTTCATCCACTAATTTTAGCTTAGTTTCAATATTTGCCAATAATGATTTTTGGGTGTCGATCACATATTTGGTTTAAAGTTTTTCCGGCAGGCAATTCATCAAAATGATCCCTTTCGTCTGAGAAAAAAGGGAGCGAGAGTGTATCAGTCTCTTTATTATAAAGTGCAATATAGAAGTTTGTTGTATCAATAATTTCTTTGAGTCCTTCGCGTATAAATTTGATCAGGTTTTCGAGGTTAGCGGTGGTCGCCACAGCATTGGCAATATCATACAATAATTTTTGAATTTGTTCCGATCTTTTTCGTTCCGTAATATCCTGATGCACAAGCACAATATTCCGGACTACATTTGATTGGTCCTTAATGGGATATAGTTTTGTGCTTAACCAGCGGACACGCCCTTTGCCATCTGCTTCGGTTTGTCCGGTAGGATCAAAAAAGTATTCAGGTATAGAAACTGATTCGCCTGCATAGGCCCTTTTAACATAGTGGATCAATCCCTCAGAGATCACCGCCTTGCTTTTAAAGATATTAAATTTTCCTACGCTTGTAGAAATTGGAAATTTCCACATTTCCTCATAAGCTTTATTCGCTGATATTTGCAGGCCGTCTTCATCATAAATGGTTATGGCAAAAGGTGCCTGTTCCATTAAAGATCTGAACCGTTCTTCACTTTCAATTAATTCGAGCCCAATCTTTTCATTTTCAATCTTTGTTTTTTTAACTTCTAATACCGAAATAATGGTACTGGGCAGTCGTTTAATATGATTCGTTGATTTTATCACATAATCGCTTGCACCTTTTTTCATCGCTTCCACCGCAATTTCTTCCGATCCTGTGCCTGTAACAATGATAACCGGAATGTGAGGGAATGACGAATTAACATACTCCAGTACTTGCATGCCTTCATAACCCAATATATTGAAATCGGTCAGCACCAAATCGAAAGGTTTTGATTCGATCAGGTTTTCAAATTCAACCTGGTTTTTCGCTTCAGTCAATTCAAAACCTCCGTGTACTTTTTCTAAAGAATCGCGAACAAGAGCTTTGTCGTGTGGGCTATCATCAATATATAGCACCCTGATTTTTTGAGCCATAAACTAGAATGTGAAAATTGTTGTGTTAATATAGTTCAAATTTTTTAAATCTGCAAATAGGTATATATGTTCCTGATCATATAATAGGTGGTTCAATGTTTAAACTGATCCAATAATCTGTAACTTTTTTTACAACCTCCAAAAAACCGTCGAATGAGATCGGTTTTACGAGATATGAGTTCGCCCCAAGATCATAACTCATCGCCCGGTCGCCTTCTTCTTGCGAAGAGGTTAGAATGATTACCGGTATTCTTTTAATTTTTTCGGTATTCTTTACTTTTTTCAAAACTTCGATCCCGTCGATTCCGGGCATTTTTAAATCGAGCAGGATAATATTGGGTAAAGGGAAATTTTTGCGATTGTTGTATTTTTCTTTGCCAAACAGATATTCCAATGCTTCTTCGCCATTATGTGCAACATGAATTTTGTTCGCAAAGCGGTTCTCACGAAATGCGTCCAAAGTGAGTGCAATATCCATTGGATTGTCTTCAACCAATAAAATTTGAACTAATTTTTCCATCTTTAAAATGTTTTATTAAATATTATTCTTTGGGTAATTTTACAGTAAATGTACTTCCTGTACCCACTTCTGATTCAAGTTTTATGCTTCCACCCATGGCTTCAACAGCTTTTTTAACGATTGACAAACCGATACCGGTTCCTTGATAATTTTCCTGTGAATGGAGACGTTGGAAAATGTTAAAGATTTTTTGATGATGTTCGGCAGGAATTCCCTGGCCGTTATCTTTAAATTTAATAAGTGTTATTTTTTCATGCTCCTCAACCGAAATATGAACTTCAGGTTTTATGCCTTCGCGGTGATAGATTATAGCATTTTGAATCAGGTTTGAAAAAACCTGCCCCAATAATAAACTGTCACCACTTACATCAGGCAAATTCTTAGGGATGATTACTTTTGCCTGATTGTTTATAATATCCTGATTAAGGTTGGTGATTGCATAATCGAAAATTTCGTTAAGGTTAATGATTTCTTTTGTAACCGGATTTTTGGCCAGCCGTGAGAAATGCAACAGATCCTCAATTAAGTTGCCCATGTTTTTGCTTGCAGCTACAATGTAGCCGAAATATTCAAGGCCTTCTTCATTCAAATCATCCTTATATCTTCGGGCAATAATTTCTGAAAATCCCATGATAGACCTGAGTGGTGCCCTTAAATCGTGCGATACCGAATAAATAAACGATTCCATCTCCTGATTGCTTGAGGTTAATTGAACCACCGTTTTTTCGAGTTCTGACTTTGTTTTTTCCAGTTCTTCGGTTCTGATATTAACTAAATCTTCTAGCTTATTCTTGTATTTTTTAAGTTCAGTTTCTGTATTTTTTAAAGAAGTAATATCAACGATAAATCCTTCGATGCCAATTACTTCATTGTCCTGAATAACCGGCCGGGATGAGAAGGAATGGTAACCGATACTTCCGTCTTTACATTTTCTGCTAAATTCGCCTGTCATTAATTTTTCATCACCGTTCAGAATACCGTAAAAAAAGTTCTTGGCAGCCTCTATATCATCCAGCTTTTGAACCGTTGTAAAATATTTTCCTATGATTTCTTCTTTGGAGTCGTATTTGTAAAGTTTAACCCAGGCATTATTAACATCCGTTAGGATGCCATTTTTATCGATAAAGAAATAACCGGCATCTGTATTTTCAACAATGGAACGAAACCTTTTTTCACTTTCCTGAATTTTTAAGTGGTTGTTCTTCTGCTCGGTAATATCCATGAAAATTGTACCAAATAATCCCTTTTTTGGCGAAAAAACTGAGATATCAAAATACTTATCCATGGGTGGAAAATAGGTTTCAAAGCGATAAGGGGTGCCGGTTTCTGATACTTTGGCATAAATATCGAGGTAGGGTGGAGGATTGCTTTCATAAAACAAGCTGGCGAGTTTATTTTTGGCATTTTTTTGTTTAAGCCTGGTGTGTTTCTCAAAGGCAGGGTTCAGGTCAAGAATTTTATAATCGATCGCTTCATCTTTGTCGTTGTATATCAATTGGTGCAAAACCACCCCTTCGTTCATCGATTCAAAAAGCATGCGATATTTGGCTTCATTTTCTGCAAGTGCTTTTTCTGTCGTTTTAAATTTTGTAAAATCGAAAGCGGTGCCACGGGTTCCGATAATCTTACCATTTTCATCTTTAACGAATTTTGCATTGAAGATCAGGTTTATTTCTCGCCCTTCTTTGTCGAGATGTATAGTCTCCAGACCCTTTATTGCTTCGCCTTTTAATAAATTTTTTAGTATGTTTTTATCTCGTTCTGCCCATTCTTTGTTCTGGAAATCAGAAAATTTTTTGCCCAGCATTTCATGTAATTTATACCCGAATACATCCTCCCAGGCCGGGTTTAGATAAGTGTATTTGCCTTCAATATCGCACTGCCAGATTAAATCCTGGGCAGTGTCCACAAGGTCGTGGTAAAGGGCGGCTGATTCTTTTATTTTTTGTTGGGCTTTTCTTTCTTCAGTAACATCCCTTGCAGTTGATAGTGTTCCGATTACTTTTCCATTACTGTTTTTTAAAACATGGCACCACCATGCCAGCAGCCTGATTGCTCCGTCTTTTCTTCTTTGCCAGCTTTCTATATAAACCATTTTTTCTGTATCTTCAAAAAGCGGAGCGACCATTTGATATGTTTCCTGTTCACCTTCAAAATAGAAAGAGGCTTCTTTTCCGATCACATCTTCACCAAAAAAATCATAACCTGCCTGATTGGCCCAATTATAGATTTTGTTATCATCCACCTGCATGATAATATCAGGAACGGCAGCAAGAATGGCATTGTCCCTGATTGAAATTTCCTTCAACTGATCTTCGGCAGCTTTTTGATCAGAAATATCCCTGATATGAGTGATTATATGCATCGGTTTTTCTTCCTTGTTCTTCATCAATACTGCTCGCACATTTGCCCATACAATACGCCCTGATTTATGGATATAACGTTTTTCAAAATCAATAAATGGAATTTTCTGCCTGATCAGATTGTCAATCATCAGGTTACTTTCAGCCAAATCGTCCGCGTGGGTGATGTTTCGAAAATTGATCTGTTGTAATTCTTTTTCAGAATAACCGAACATTTTGCATAAAGATTTATTGGCTTTAAGAAATTTTCCATCCAAACCCAGGGATAAGATACCGGTTGGGGCAAATTCAAAAATTGAATGGAATTCGTCGGAGGTTTGATCTAATAAAGGTTTCATAAAAATAATTTAATATCAAGGTATTAGATGCAGGCATAAGACGATTAAATATACAATAAATAAAGCCAAAAACACAATCAATGCTTTTTGTTTTAATTTCGATTGTTAAGCCGTGAAAATTGTTTATCAATAAGTTGTAAAAGCAATTTTCTGTTGATAGGCTTGGAAATATAGTCGTTGCAACCAGCGTCCAGGGCTTTTTTCCGGTCTCCTGAAATTGCAAAAGCAGTTTGGGCGATAATCACCACCGTTTTGTTGAATTCACGTATCTTACGTGTTGCTTCATAACCATCCATTACAGGCATTTGAATGTCCATTAGAACAAGGTCGATTTCAGGATTGTTTCGACAAATCTCAACTGTTTCGATCCCATTTGATCTGATAATGATATCACTGCTGAGATTTTTAAGAATGGCCCTGGTGTATTTTTGCGACATTTCATCATCTTCTGCGACCAACACTTTAAGTTTTCTGGATGATGGTTGATCAACCTGGGATAAAAGACCCAAATTTTTGCCAGCAACCGTTTGAGTTTGGGCCTTAAAAGGAATCGTAAAATAAAATGAGGAGCCCACACCTTCTGTCGATTCAACCCAAATTTTCCCTTTAAGGAGTTCGACATATGCCTTCGTGATACTAAGTCCCAGGCCAGCACCTTCTACACATCCGGGCATCTTATTCTCGACCTGTTCAAAGCGATTGAAAATATTATCCAATTTATTTTTTGGAATTCCGATGCCGGTGTCTTTTACGAAGAATTTAAGCTGATTATCAATCATGGTATAACCAAACTCAATTTTGCCCTTAAGGGTATATTTGATGGCATTTTTTACCAGGTTGGTTAAAATGGCATAAATCTTTTCCTTGTCTGTTTTAAATATTAAATTAGATACTTCTGTGTCGCGTACAAGCCTGAAATCCAGCCCTTTTTCATTGGTTTCAATTTTAAAAAAATGATGGATATATTCAATTAATTCTTCCAGTTCAACACTGGTAATAGAAAGTTTCATCTGTCCTGATTCAATTTTCGAGATATTAATCAGGTCATTGATAATATTTAAAAGACGGGCACCGCTTTTTTCAATCATGCCAATATAACTTTTTTGCTCTTCACCGCTGAGCATGGGTTCTTTAAGCAATTCTGCAAAACCCAAGAGCCCGTTCATGGGTGTTCTTATTTCATGGCTCATATTGGCCAGAAAGGCCGATTTCAGCCGGTCGCTTTCTTCAGCTTTTTCTTTGGCTAATTTGAGTTCCATTCCCAAATGTTTTCTTTCGATTGAATATCGGATGGATTTGATCAATAACGTATCGTTAATCTGACTTTTTACAAGATAATCCTGTGCCCCTTTTTTGATGGCTCCGGTCGCTAATTCTTCATCATCTACTCCGGTGAGAAGAATGATGGGCAGCTGGTTAAATCGGGTGCATGTTTTTTCGAAAGTTTCCAGGCCGACACTGTCCGGTAGATTGAGATCCAATAATAAAACATCAAATTCGTTCGATGATAGTTCTTTGAATCCTTTAGCCAATGTATCGGCAGAAGTTAATTCATATTTAAAATTCCGGTCTTCATTTAAATACTCTTTAACCATCCTGACATCCAATGGATTGTCTTCAATAATTAAAATTTTTGTTGTATGTTGAGGCATAATATCTTAATTTGTCAAATGTGTCAACACTTAGATTTAACTTCATTTCCCATTGGGTAATTTTACGATGGTGAGCCAAAAGTCCTCAATCGATTTTACGACTTTGATGAACTGATCCAAATCGATGGGTTTGGAAATAAAGCAATTGGCATGTAGGTTATAAGATTTTAAAATGTCTTCTTCGGCTTGCGAAATGGTTAAAATAACTACAGGAATTCGTTTCAGACTATCATCGTTTTTGATTTCTGCCAATACTTCTCTGCCATCTTTCCTGGGCAGGTTTAAATCGAGTAAAATCAGATCAGGGCGAATCGATTTAGAATAAATCCCCTTCTTATTTAAAAAGTCCATGGCTTCCACTCCGTCAATTACATGATGAAGATTATTAATGAGCTTACTTTCTTTTAATGCCTCCTTGGCTAATCTGGCGTCTCCCGGATTGTCTTCCACAAGGAGGATTTCGACTGGCTTAATGTTGTTTTGATCTTTCATTTGATATGATTTTTATTTGTTTAATGTAAAAAAGAATGTTGTGCCCTTTCCAGGTTCTGATTCAAACCATATTTTCCCATTATGGCGCTCAATGGTTCGTTTGCAAATAGCCAAACCAATTCCTGTTCCAGGATATTGAGTAGTATTGTGCAATCGTTGAAAAATGACAAATACCCGATCCTGGTATTGTTGCTCAATACCAATTCCATTGTCTTTAATGGAAACCAATACCTGTCCATCAACTGATTTTGAGGATATGTGAATATGCGGGGCCTGGTCTGATTTAAATTTGATGGCATTATAAATGATGTTTTGAAAAACACCGGCAAGTTGTAAATCATCGCCCCAGACAAATGGCAATTCATCGTTGGTTATCAATGCATTCGATTCCTGTATTTTTTGTTTAAGATTGGAAATGGCAATTCCGAGCACACTTGACAGATCGACCTTCACAAGCTCTTTTCCCCTGGTTGTTACCCTTGAATATTCGAGCAGGTCATTAATTAATCTTTGCATTCGGTTTGCTCCATCCACAGCATAGCCAATGAAATCTTTGGCATCCTGATCAAGTTGGTCCTTATACCTTCGTTCCAGCAATTGTGTATAACTCGAAATCATCCGCAAAGGTTCTTGTAAGTCGTGCGAAGCCACGTAGGCAAACTGTTCCAACTCCTGGTTTGACCTTTTAATTTCCTCCATCATATTTGTCAGGTCGATGTTGGCTTTTTCAATAATTTGTCTGGCCTCTTCTGTGTCCTGCATCATGTTTAATGTGGCAAGCTGGGTTTCTTTTAAGGCTTTGGTGCGTTCATTGATTCTTTTTTCCTGGTTTTCGGCCAACAGGAGCAGGTTTTGTTTTGTCAGGCCTGCTTCCCCAATAAAGGCTGCGAGTGCAGAAAGAAATTCCAAATTCCTTTTAACTTCTTCTTCAGAAAGCACAGATACTTTGCTTAATGCTTCAAGGTATTCCTTTTCATCGAAGCCAAATTTTTTGGCTTGTTCGATAAAGAATTTTTTATCTGCTTTCTGATCCAGATATTGACCGGTGAAAAGATTGCCAAGGTGGATGTCGTCAACATAAAGAGGAATGGCGGTATCCACCAATCCGTTCAGGCACTTATAAACATTGTATTTATGGCCTGCTTTCAATTGATTTGCCAAACAAAGGTCGCTTTCCTTGCATCTTTTTAAAGTTTCAGGATGTACCCGGTGGAATTTGGTACATATATCCTGCCAGCCGGTGGCAATAAGCACATTTCCTTCCAAATCAAGAACTGCGGTTCCAATTCCTGATGCATTGGTATATTTTTCAAGAAGTATACGTAATTTGTCAATGTCTAATATATCTTTGATTTGATTTCTCATATTCATTAATAAACTTATTTAGTGAAATTTAAGTCATAAACTATTTCTCTTCCCAATTCTTCAGAAAGCTTGTTTATTTTTCTTTTGAGCTCAATCATTGACAATTCCCGTCCAACCGCCAGCTTATTGAATTTTTCAAGTTCTGAGTTTGTTTTTATTAATTCATTTTCAGCCTTTTTAAGATCGGTTATGTCGTGCGCCGCGGCATAAATGGTATCATCCTGTGGGGTAGAAACCCATGATAACCAACGATAAGATCCATCCTTGCAACGATAACGATTGATAAAATTAATCACCTGGTTTTGGGCTGATAGTTTACTAACTGCATCGAGGGTAGGTTGAACATCTTCGGGATGTACAAACTCCAAAAATGGTTTGCTTAAGAATTCTTCTTCAGTATATCCAAACGTATTGTACCAGGAGGGGCTCAAGCGCCTGAAATAACCGTCGGTTCCGGCTATGCACAATAAGTCGATGGTCAGATCAAAAAATTTATCGCGCTCGCCTTGTGCCTGCTTGGTATCGCTTAAATCCACAATATCAGCCACAAATGCAGATGGTTTACCATCAGAATCCTTTAACAGAACCACATTTAAATTTACCCAAATATGTCCGCCATTTTTATGGAGCATGGTTTGCTCAATGGCATAGGCTTCTTTTTTTCCTTCCACTAATTGATTGACCTTTTGAAAACTGATATCTATAAATTCGGGTGTAGTAATATTGGGCCAAGCCATCTTTAGAATCTCTTTTTCACTATAGCCGAGCATGTTTCGGAATGCGTTATTGACCATGATGAAATTTCCGTTTAAATCTGCCATGGCACGGCCAATGGCTGCATTATTAAATGCATTTTTAAACATTTCTTCGCTTTCGCGCAATTTGATTTCTGCTGCTTTTCTTTCCGTAACATCAATAAAAGTCGCTAAGAATCCATCTTTAATGGTAATGCCGGCAATAACCAAAATCCGAGTATCTCCGTTTTTACATTTAACATTATATTCAAGCGATTCAATATCCCGTTCTTCCAGCCTTGCTTTTTCAACAGCTTTATCCCAGGTTTCCAGTACCCATTTCCGATATTTTTGATCGGGATAAGCTTTGATCCACCAGTCATCCAGCGTTGGAATATCCTCTAAAGTATAACCGATATCTCGGATAAACCGATCATTGGAATAAGTGATATTACCTTCATTATCAACGAGACAGAGTGGTAATGATAATGATTTAATTAAAGACTTAAATTTTTTCTCACTTTCCTCGAGTTCTAACATGGCTTTCTTCCGCTCCGAAACATCCAGTCCCATTCCGATGAGGAAGGGATTATGATCGAGAGTCACCATTTTTCCGGTAAAATGAAATGGCCTTTTCGTTCCGTCTTTAGATACGAAATCAGCTTCGACAGCGGCCTGTCCATCAATATAAACTTTTTGTATGTTTTCACCGACCCTTATTTTATCTTCACCTTCAAACAAATCGAGGGGGCTTATTTTTTCCATTTCTTTTGTCGAATAGCCCGAGAGTTTTTCGAAATTTTCATTCCACTGAACAAATTTTCCCTCAGGGCTTATCTGGTAAAATAATCCTGGCAACGAATTAATAATGGCACGGCTTTTTTCATCGCTCTGCTTTAACTGATTCTGCTGTTTAATTAAGGTTGATATATCGTGGAATATGCCTAAAATATAGGGTTTGTTTTCAATTTCAACCATTGAAGCCATAATTTCAACATGCTTTCGCAGCCCGTTTTTTGTAAGAATCTGAGACTCGACGGTAACATTAATCTCATTTTGCAATTGTTGAAATTTTTCAATTTGTTCTTTCATCACATCTTCTGGATGAAGCTTAGACTGATGAAGGCCTATCAGTTCATCTCTGTTCATTTCCATTAATCTTTCAGCAGCAGGATTTACATCGTAGATAATGCCTGTGTTTGGGTCGGCCAGAAGAATGGCACTGGGATCATTATCAAACAAACCTTTGAATTTTTTCTCACTTTCGGTTACTGCTAAATATGATCTGTTTAATTTATCCATTGCAAAATTAAGGTCTGCACTTACTTTCTGAATTCTCCATAACAAATAAGTAAGGGTTGCCAAAAAAGCAATGAGTCGGATAATGTGCCAAAGCCACCAGCCGTCTGTCCAGATTTCTGAGAACGGGAAAGTAATCCCAACAATACCCGAAGAAATGGCAATAAAAATAAGTATCAATACCCCTAAATTCTTATTACTGATATAAATGGAAAATAATTTTATAGCCGTTAAGAAGAACAATATTCCGGCTACTACATTAATAATTTTGGCAGTATTGCTGAATTTTCCATCGATAAACATTTCTGGTAAAATGGATTGGTAACCGGAAGATATCACTGTTAAAACAATCAGGGTAAGTATTCCGGTCAGAATGATGTATTTTTTAGTCCATTCGGGTTTTATCTTCCAGGGTAAAATAAAAAGTGCAAACATCGCCCCCCCCAGCAAGAGAGCTACGCTATGTGTAAAAACAAAATCATTGCCGAAGGTATCAAAGGAATGAAAAAGATCCCACAATCCCATTTGTAAAAACCCAAGGGTTAGAAAAATATAAGAAGGTTTTGTTTTATCGAAGAGGAGCTTAATGGGCATAAAAGCCATTAAAATTGCAGCAATGGCACCCAGGGCTTCGATTGATGAGTGGATCGAATAATTAACAATTTCGAAGTGATTCCAGAATAAATGTCTTTTGAAAATATTAATAACGGAAAAAGCGATGATTACGCCCAGAAGTAAAAGTAGGAAGCTATGCGTTAATTTTACTTTAAACGGATGAGGCGTAGTAAGATCATTTCCCGAAATCGTTTTAGGTTTTTGTGATGATTCTGTTTTTTTAGAGTTAACTCCCTGCTTATCATTCATAATATATATGCTTAATTTCTGTTTCTTACAATCATTGTTCTATCGTAAAAGTTTGAGGCCGTTTTTTTTCACCAATTGTTACAAAATCAGAAGTTGGTGCAACCATTAAACCTCTATGCAGTTGATCATTCAATCGTGTTATATTAATTGTTTAATTTTTTTACTCAAAAAAAATGTAAGCCTATTCAATATAGCTTACCTTATCGGTAAAATGTAGTAGTAATAGCTAGGCAAAGCAAGGCAAGTTCGAGCAGAATATTTCTTTTTAAGAATTCGTTCACGTGCAGTTTTCTAAAAGTTCACAGCCAAGATACAAAGAGAAAAATATGTTTTTATAGGTATTTTACCTATTTTGGGCTTATGTAAAATTCGGATTGGAAATCAGATCGCATTCGGGCAATAAGGAATAAAAAATGGGGATTAAAAAATTAACCCCCATTTAATCAAAAAAATGTAGTGTGAACCCGAAGGGATTCGAACCCCTAACCTCCTGATCCGTAGTCAGGTGCACTATCCAGTTATGCTACGGGTCCAGTGCATCGGTAAATCCTTATGGATTTTGCGCTGCAAAAATACTAAATTTATTTTTATAAACAATTTATTAGTTAGCTAAACTCTATTGCGGAAGAGCCTGCCCGGTCCAATAAATTATTCAAAAACATCCATGATCTGATATTTTATTAGTAACTTTTGCAATCATTTTTCATCCGTCAACAGGTGATAATTAATGTTTAAGATATGATGATAAACCATAAAAAGCTCATACAGGTTTTTAATTCAGAATTTGGATTGGATGGAGAAAAACCGCGAATATTTTTTGCACCTGGCAGGGTAAATTTAATTGGCGAACATACGGATTACAATGGTGGAAAAGTTCTTCCTGCCGCAATAGATGCCGGTACTTATATGGTTATTCGTAAAAATAATACAGCTTTGATAAAATTATATTCTGAAAACTTCGATTATAAATGTACCATTCGATCGGGCGAGCCCATTAAAAAGATTGGAAATGAATGGGTAAATTATCCCTTGGGTGTAATTCAGGAGTTCATCTCAAATGGAAATTATATTGGTGGGTTCGAAGTGATGTATTCGGGTAATATCCCAAATAGTGCCGGCTTATCATCCTCGGCTTCGATTGAAATGGCTACAGCATTTGGATTGAATCAGTTGTTTGAAACTGCACATGGTTTGATGGATTTGGTGCGTTTGTGCAAACGTGCGGAAAATAATTTTGTTGGCGTAAATTGCGGTATCATGGATATGTTTGCGGTAGGTTTCGGCAAGGAGAATCATGCCATTGCACTGGATTGTAAGACGATGGAATTTGAGTACGCTCCCGTAAATTTGAATGAGCTCCGTTTAGTTGTTGCAAATACAAACAAGAGCAGGGGATTGTCCGATTCAAAATATAACGAAAGAGTGGCTGAATGCCAGGCAGCAATGAAGCTTATCCAAGGCGAAAAGATTATTGGCGACCTAAGCGAATTATCACTGGCCGAATTTGAACATTTCGAATCATTAATTAATGATGAAACCATAAAAAAACGGGCTTATCATGTAATTAGCGAAAATAAACGGGTTGATGAATCATTGGAAGCACTGAATGCAGGTGATATGACAAGGTTTGGCCAGTTGATGTATGCATCGCATAAATCGCTACGGGATCAATATGAAGTTACTGGCGTGGAACTTGATGCACTGGTTGAAGCTGCTGCAAAGATCGAAGGGGTGATTGGAAGCCGGATGACGGGTGCCGGATTTGGAGGCTGCACCATAAGTTTGGTGGAAAATTCAAAGCTCGATCAGTTTTATGATCATGTTTCGTCGGAATACCAATCGAAAACCGGATTAAGGCCTAGCTTTTATTTGTTTAAACTTTCTGATGGAGTGAGGGAACTCTGTGTTGATCAGTAATTTCTTTCACCAAAAATGGCGGTACCAACCCGAACCAGTGTACTGCCTTCTTCGATGGCAATTTCGTAATCATCGGACATTCCCATTGAAATTTCTTTGAACGATTCTATCGTTGGATAAAACTCGGATTTGAGTTCGTCAAAACAGTTTTTCAGATACCTGAACTCATTCCGAATCAAGTCTTTGTCATCTGTTAAAGTTGCCATACCCATAACCCCGACTATGCGAACGTTGTTAAGGGTTTGGAAATAATCACAGGCTAAAATTGAACGTGCTTCTTTAAGGTCGAGGCCGAATTTTGATTCTTCAGTCGCGATATGAAATTGTAACAAACAATCGACAATTCGCTGATTTTTGTAAGCATGCTTATTTATTTCACCCAGCAATTTAATACTGTCTACGGAATGGATCAGATTGGCAAAACTTGTGACGTATTTTACTTTGTTGGTTTGAAGATGCCCGATAAAATGCCAGCGGATATCCTGGGGTAAAAGCGGATGCTTTTCACTCATGTCCTGAGCCTTGTTTTCACCGAAGTCGCGATGGCCTGTATGATAGGCTTCCAGGATGTCTTCGATGGGCTTAGTTTTTGAAACTGCAATTAACCTGACATGTGGGGGAAGGGATTCTTTAATCTTTCTGATGTTATTTTTAATACTCATTGGAGCTGTTTTATACAAATATAAAATTTTACCGAAATCCACAGAAATTAATTTCATAATTTTGCCAACACAATTTTAAAATTTATGTTAACACTTCTAAAGTCATTAATCAAACAATTAGTATTTTGGGTGTTGTTCTTTGCTTTCATCCGAATAATCTACCTTCTATATAATTTTTCTGAACTTAAAAATCAGGAAGTTGGCTTCATTGAAGCACTTTTATCTTTCTGGTATGGATTGAAACTGGATGTTGCCACATCATGCTATCTGTTAATATTACCTTTTTTGCTTCTGCTGGTTCAAACCTTTTATGCAAAGCCGATACTCGGACTTATTAACAAAACCTATACAGGTATTATTATATTTTTTTATGGATTACTTGCGACTGCAGAACTTGGAATTTATGAGGAGTGGAAAACAAAGCTTCATTATAAAGCCCTGATGTATTTAAAAAACCCTTCTGAAATCTATGATTCTGCTGAAACAGATAAATTCTTCGTATTACTTTTTATTTTCATTTTTATTTTTCTGTTCCTGTTTTGGGTTTACAGAAAATTCTTTTTTAGTCGTGTTGTGCCAGTAAAGCATCATGCAGTGAATCTTGTATTGTTTTTTATACTGATACCTCCTTTTTTGGTGCTTGGAATGCGGGGAGGATTGCAACAGATTCCGATAAATCAGAGCCAATCGTACTATTCGAAAAAAAATATTTTGAACCTGGCTGCAGTTAACTCAGGGTTTAATTTGTACATCAGTATAGTTGAGAATGCCGGTAATTTTGATAAAAATCCTTTTCTATATTATCCGCAAAGTGAGGCTGAAAAGGTGGTTCAGGAAATTTATAAACTACCAAAAGATACAACTTATCAGATTTTAAATACAGAAAACCCGAATGTTGTTTTAATCATGCTCGAAAGCTGGTCGGCCACACTCATTGAATCACTGGGCGGTGAAGCGGGGATTACTCCTCGATTTCACGAACTGGAAAAAGAAGGAGTGTTGTTTACGAATATTTATTCTCCCGGCTCCAGATCTGAGCAGGGGATGTCGTCCATACTCGGAGGGTTTCCATCACATCCAATTTCTTCGATTACGGTTCAACCCGATAAATTTGCCAAGCTCCGATGCATGACACATGTGTTTAAAGAAAATAATTATAATACTTCCTTTTATTTTGGTGGTCAGCTTATTTACGGGAACATCAAAAGTTTTATGATGCATAATGGTTTTGACAAGATAGATGAAGTATATGATTTTCCGGATGCGCCAAAGGGGAAACTCGGGGTGCATGATGAATTTGTATTTGAACGTCAGCTCGATGAACTTGCATTGGAACAAGAACCTTTTTTCTCGATGATTTTTACCTCAAGCACCCATTCGCCCTTTGATATGCCAATGGAAAAGAAAATTGAGTGGGGCGATGATTTAAATATGTACCTGAATTCGGCATATTATACGGATCAATCACTGGGAGATTTTATAGATCAGGCAAAAAAACAAAACTGGTATAAAAACACGCTTTTTATTGCCATTGCTGATCATAGCCATCATTCTTATACCCATGATCCGTATCATTCCAAGGAGTATCATCAAATACCATTTCTGATTTTTGGAGATGTAATTAAAGATGAATACAAGGGGCTTAAAATCAATAAGCTTGGCAGTCAAACCGATTTGATTGGCACCGTATTTCCACAAATTGGATTCAGTAATTATACCTCAGAATTTCCCTGGAGCAAGAATTTGTTAAATCCGTATGTTCCTGAATTCGCTTATATCTGTTTCGAAGAAGGAATAGGCTGGGTAAGGCCTGTTGGGGATTTCTTTTATGAAAATCCGATTGATTATTATTATTACAACAATGTCCCTGAGATATATCGCGATTCGATTGTAAAAGAAGGAAAGTCATTCCTTCAATGCTTGTTTCAATCGTATATGGATTATTAATTGAATTGACTATTTAGGCTCGTAATAACACCTCTTTGGGGAATGTATTTTCCCTTCCTTTGTCAAAGATTTTAAGGCTTTATCAACAATTGCTTTATCCAAAGTTGAAATCTCGGCTATTTCACCACCTTTGAGTGGTTTTTTTGCATTTTTAAGGGTTTGATATACGATATCTGAATTTTCCATCATTTTTTTTGCACAAATTTAAAATTTTAATACCAAGAATATCAAGCCGCTATGAAATAATTTAAAAAAAAATGAAAAAAAAATGGTTTTTAGGGGTGACTTTTCGCTAAAAATAGAATAAAGTATCAGAAGCAGCGCTTTCAAATAAAAAATTTTGACAGACTGTTATCCTACCAAAAGTTCACACGTGCATTTTGGCTCCGGTTTTACTCCAGGTTCATATTCCAAACCGGAGCCAATGTTTTTTATATAAAAAAAAAGCAACGCATGAGCGTTGCTTCCTTTTTGTTTTTGAATTCCTAATCAAGTGCATGAACAATCAATCCACTCCTGAGTTTAGGTTCGAACCAGGTGGTTTTTGGAGGCATAATATTGCCGGAATCAGCAATGTTAATTAACTGTTGCATAGAAACCGGATATAAAGCAAATGCAACTTCCATTTCGCCACTGTCGACTCTTCTCTTGAGTTCGCCTAATCCTCGGATTCCACCAACAAAGTCAATTCGTTGAGATCGGCGCAAATCAGTGATATCCAAGAATGGAGCCAATACCTGATTGGTGAGTATGGTCACATCCAGAACCCCTATCGGATCGTTGTCGTTATAAGTTCCCTCTTTGGCGGTTAATGAATACCATTTGCCATCCAGGTACATTGAAAAATTATGCAAACTTTTGGGTTTGTAGATGTCTGTTCCTTTTTCCTCTATTATAAATGCCTCTTTTAATTTAGTTAAAAATTCAGAAGGAGTTAAGCCATTTAAATCTTTGACCACCCTGTTGTAATCGATGATTGTAAGCTGATTGTCAGGAAAATGGACTGCCAGGAAATAATTATACTCTTCATTTCCTGTATGGTTTGGATTGTTTTTTCTTCTTTCGTTGCCTACCAGTGCTGCCGCAGCTGTTCTGTGATGTCCGTCGGCAACATAGGTTGAAGGTAGTTTTTCAAAAAGTTCGATAATACGGTCGATTTGTGCCTGATTACGAATGACCCAAAAATGGTGTCCAAAACCATCCTCACTGGTAAAATCATATTCCGGTTTTCCTTTCACAACCTCAGCAATAATTTCATCAATTTCTTTTACGGCTGGATAAGAAAAGAAAACAGGCTCATAATTCATGCCACTAACGCGAACATGATTCATTCGATCTTCTTCTTTGTCGGGGCGAGTCAATTCATGTTTTTTGATGACATTATCCATATAATCCTGAACTCCTGCGGCTCCAACCAGTCCATACTGGGTTTTCCCGTTCATGGTTTGGGCATAGATGTATAGGTATTCTTTGTCGTCCTGCACCAAAACCTTATCTTCCATTAACCTGAAAAAGTTTTCTTTCCCTTTGTTATAGACTGCATCGCTATGCAGGTCAATATCGTCGGGTAAGTCGATTTCGGGTTTAATTACGTGTAAGTATGAATATTCATTGTTTTTTGCTTCGATCCGGGCTTCTTCTCTGTTTAATACGTCATAAGGCCTTGAAGCAATGGCCCGTGCTTTATCTGCAACAGGCCTGATTCCTTTAAATGCTTTTAAAATCGCCATTTTTTAAATTGAATGTATAAATTAGAATTAATTAATAAGTGTTAGCATCATAGTTATGCTCATATTCAGATTCATCCTCAACTTTTGATGAGTTTCTTTGTAAGGAAGAAATCAACGCACCAATCATTTTAGTCATTTCCATTAATTGGTTTCTTGAGTGTAGCTCGTTTTCTTCAGTTATAAATCCCAGGTTATAAGAAAGTGTGGCAAATACAAGGCATTCGCGTAATGCGCTTTTTGCCATTTTCAAATAATAAATAAACTGGCTCTTATTTCTGGCTGATCCTTCGGCAATATTGATGGATATTGATTGAGCAGCTGAGTTAAATTTGTTGGCCAGTTCCATATTTGAGGGTCCTGAAAATGAGCTGGTAGTTTCTTTAACCCAAAGTGCATAGTCAATTGATTTGTGGTAAACACGCAGGTCTTCGAATCTGAAAAATGTAAAGTGCTTGTCGTTGTTATTCTCCATTAGTGAGTATTTTATGATCAATGTTAAACCAGGGTTTAGCCAATGATCGTTCTTCGGGGGACCATTAGTTAACTTTAAATGTATCGTCGCCCTTTTCTAAAAAGTTTACAATTTGTTTTGCGGCAGCTATTCCGGCGTTAATATTAGCTTCAGAAGTTTGGGCACCCATCTTTTTAGGTGTGAAATAACATCTGTCTTCAAAAGTTTTTAATAATTCGGCGGCACAATCCGGAGCAATGTCTGATAAATATTTGAAATCGTTCCTTGTTTCGAATATTTTCTTCAGGTCAGCTTCGTTAATGACCTCTTTTCTGGCGGTATTTACCAATGTGGCTCCGGTTGGCATTTTTGAAAGAAGTTCGAAATTGATTGATTCGCGGGTTTTGTCGTTGGCCGGGATATGCAAAGATACATACTGGCACTGCTGATATAGTTCTTCGACCGAATCAACTGCAATTACACCATCGGCCTCAATATTGCTCTTTGAAACGAAAGGATCGTAAGCATAGATGGTCATGCCAAATCCTTTGGCGATATTGGCCACATATTTACCAACATTTCCGTAAGCGTGTATTCCTAATTTCTTGCCTTTTAATTCTGTTCCAGCCGATCCGTTAAATTTGTTCCTTGCCTGATATACCATCATTCCGATTGCCAGCTCTGCAACTGCATTAGAATTTTGTCCGGGCGTATTCATCGCTACGACCTTATGTTCAGTGGCAGCTTTTAAATCGATATTATCGTAGCCGGCTCCGGCCCTTACAATCACTTTTAATTTATTTGCGGCTTTAAAAACCTCTGGGGTTGCCTTATCACTTCTTATGATCACTCCGTCCACATCCTGAACTGCTTTGATGAAATCAGCCTGATCTGTGTATTTTTCGAGTAATATGGTTTCATATTTTGCCTGATCAAAAACTTCTTTAATTTGGGTTACTGCTATTTTGGCAAATGGCTTTTCGGTTGCAATTAATATTTTTTTCATTTCTTTTTAAATTAAGCTGCCCGAATGTTCGGTAGAACATCCCAGGCAGCAGTTATTATCTTTAAAAATTATTTTAAGAAATTTTCTTTTCAAAATCCTGCATAACTTTTACGAGTGCTTTAACACTTTCGAGCGGCAATGCATTGTAGGTAGAAGCCCTGAATCCACCAACAGAGCGGTGTCCTTTAAGGCCTACCATTCCTTGTTCACCTGCATAAGCAAGAAAATCTGCTTCATATTTTTCATAGCCTTCAGCCATCACAAAACAGATGTTCATCAGCGAACGGTCTTCTTTGTTGGTTACGGTTCCTCTGAATAAAGGATTTCTGTCAATTTCATCGTATAAAGCAGCGGCTTTAACTTTGTTAACTTCTTCCATTTTGGCAACACCGCCATTGTTCTTTAACCATTTAAGTGTTTGGAGTGCTGCAAAAATAGGAACAACAGGTGGTGTGTTGAACATTGATTCGCCGGTAATATGGGTTTCATAATTCAACATACTTGGAATTACGCGTGATACTTTACCTAAGATGTCATTTTTAATGATCACGAAAGTTACACCGGCAGGTGCCAGGTTTTTTTGTGCTCCGCCATAAATAATTGCATATTTTGATACATCGATAGGACGACTGAATATATCAGATGACATATCGGCAACCAATGGGATACCTACTTCTAAATCGGTTCTGATTTCAGTCCCATAAATCGTATTATTTGTTGTGATGTGGAAATAATCAGCATCTTTAGGAACGGTAAATCCTTTAGGGATATAAGAAAAAGTTTTGTCTTCAGAAGAAGCAACCACCTCGACTTCGCCAAAAAATTTAGCTTCTTTAATGGCTTTTTTTGCCCAAACTCCTGTATTCAGGTAAGCTGCTTTTTTGTTTAATAAATTATAAGGAACCATGGCAAATTGGGTGCTGGCACCACCCCCTAAAAATAAAACGGAATATCCTTCTGGGATATTAAGAAGTTCTTTAAATAGGGCCACAGCCTCATCAACGACGGCTACAAATTGTTTGCTTCTATGTGAGATTTCCATGAGTGACAATCCTGTATCGGCAAAATTTTCAATTGCTTTGATCGTGTTTTCAATTGTGTACTGAGGTAAAATTGAAGGGCCTGCGTAAAAATTGTGTTTTTTCATTCCATTGAAATTTAGTGGGTTACTTTATTGTGATTTTATTAACATTAATTACCAACAAAGATATAATTTTTAGATTGAATAAACATTAAATCCCGCTAAAATATTAGTTGTATTTTTGTTTTCAAATTATTGATAATAAATGAAAATTGATTTTTTAACGGTTCGAACAGCATTTAATAATTTAGGTGTGTTTTTAAAAAATTATCTAAAGGGTGATTTTAAGCCTGATGATTTATTAAAAGAATCTGATTATGAGGGTTTTGATGTTGAATATAAAAAAGCCATCGCATCAAATGCATGGTTTGTGAAAGAAAATTTAGATTTTGCATTGCAACAGTGGGCAGATTTATTAAGTGATCAAAAGTTGAAAGCATGGCTCGATGGCTATCAAGATGATTCCGTATTTGAACCCAAAAGCATCGGTGTAGTTATGGCTGGTAATTTGCCTTTGGTTGGTTTTCACGACTTTCTTTGTGTGTTGGCCTCAGGAAACCGTTTTCTCGGAAAGTTATCTTCCGCTGACCAATATTTGATCCCGGCCTTGGCTGAAATACTGATTAAGGCAGAGCCGCGTTTCAGGGATGAAATCAGTTTTACATTGGGCAAACTAAATAATTTTGATGCGATCATCGCAACAGGGAGTAATAACAGTGCCAGGTATTTCGAATATTATTTCGGCAAGTATCCGCATATAATTCGCAAAAACAGGAATGGGGTTGCAGTATTAACAGGTGAAGAAAAAAAGTTCGATTTGTTAGCAGAAGATATATTCAGATACTTTGGGCTGGGATGCAGAAATGTTTCCAAGTTATACGTGCCCCAGGATTATTCTTTTGATCACTTTATGGGATCTGTTCAAAACTTTGAATGGGTTAGGAACCACCATAAATACTTTAATAATTATGAGTACAATAAATCCATTTTAATGGTTAATAGAGTGCCTCACTTCGATAATGGGTTCCTGATACTGAAAGAAGATCATCAAATTGCATCACCCATTTCGGTTTTACATTATGAATACTATAACGACCTTAAAACCCTAAATAAACAATTAGCATTCGATAAAGATTTATTGCAGTGCGTGGTTTCTGAGAATGATGAGATCAAAAACAGTATCCGTCCGGGAGAAACACAAAAGCCCGGATTATGGGATTATGCCGACGGGATCGATACCATGAAATTTCTATTATCTTTGCATGGCATTAAATAATTAAAAAATTAAGCTTTACCTTTGTTTTTTAAAGAATAAGGTTTAATTTTGCCGACCGAAAAATCAAAGAGATTCAAGATGAAAAAAGACATTCACCCAAAAGATTATAGATTCGTTGTATTTAAAGATATGTCAAACGACTACGCATTTCTTACAAAATCTACTGTTAATACAAAAGAAACCATCGAATGGGAAGATGGTAAAGAATATCCACTTGTAAAACTGGAAATTTCTCATACTTCACATCCATTTTACACCGGGAAAATGCAGCTTGTTGATACTGCTGGTAGGGTTGATAAATTTAAAACCAAATACAAGGCCCATTATCAAAAAAATAAAGAATAAGAAATTTTATGATACCGATGAGCCCTTGAATTGTTCAGGGGCTTTTTTTATGCTTTTAAGCAAGCAAATAAATTGTTAGATTTGTTTACACATAATTTAACAAAATGAATTATATTTTATTTGATTCGGAAAACCGCATAAATTTATTGCCTCTTACCTTCATGCGTCCTGTCGCTGAAATCAGGATCGGAATGCTGACCATTCGTCAAAAATGGGAAATGTTTTTAGGTGTTCAGACTTCCAGCTTAACAGAAGATTATCTTCAGAAAAAATTTCCGCTTATAAAAGGGCAACAAAATGTTTTAATTGATGGAAGTGTTTGCCCCTCGGCAGAACTTATTCAACAGATAAACAAATTAAAGACAGGTGAGGCTATTACGCTTAATGGAGGGATCGTGGCTTTGATGACAAATGATGTTCAAAAAGAAAACATCGCTCAAGCTGAAAAATGGGACAAAACCGAATTCAAATTTCCTTTGCTTAAAATTGAGCATACCTATGATATTTTTGCGAAAAACGGAATCGCATTAAATGAGGATTACAAACTAATGGCTGGATCACAGGCCATGAAAATTCCAAAGCCAGTGATTTATTCAGGTTCTGAAAAAGATATTTATATTCATTCAACCGCAAAAATGAATCATGCGGTCCTGAATGCCGAAAATGGTCCCATTTATATTGATGAAGGTGCCGAAATTATGGAGGGGGCATTAATCAGGGGGCCGTTCTACCTTGGGAAGCATTCAACGGTGAAAATGGGTGCCAAGATCTACGGGCCGACCACAATCGGACCGTTTTCTAAAGTGGGAGGGGAGCTGAATAATGTTGTAATCTTTGGTTATTCCAATAAAGGGCATGAAGGGTTTTTAGGAAATGCAGTCATTGGAGAATGGTGCAATATTGGGGCGGATACCAATAACTCTAACCTGAAAAATACCTATGACGAAGTAAAAATGTGGAATTATAAACACAAATCATTTACCAAAACCAATTTGCAATTTTGTGGACTGGTGATGGGCGATCATTCTAAAACGGGGATCAATACCATGTTTAATACAGGAACGGTTGTTGGAATAGCTTCAAATGTGTTTGGCGCTGGCTATCAGCGCAATTTCATACCTTCATTTTCATGGGGTGGCCCTGCTAAAATGATCAGGCATAAACTTGATCGGGCCTTGCTAACAGCAGAGCAGGTTTATGAGCGCCGTGATTTAAAGTTTGTTAAAACCGATTACGAAATTTTTAAGCATCTACATGCAGCATGCATGAAAGACCCTCAAATATGATCATAAAGTTTGGCACATATCTTGACCTTACAAACAACTGATATATTTTTTAATTTTAAGAAAGTATAAATAACTAAATTATAGCTGTTTAAAGATGCGGATTAAGGTGGCTCACTGTCTACTGACATTAATGGCTGACAGAATGGCTTAAGAAAGAAATATGATTATGGATTTTTTAAATTTTACAGATATTTTAGATTCCGATACCGAATTTATTCCATTGTTAAGTTCGGAAGACGAAGAGATCATGAATGCCGAGGTCATTCCCGAGGAGCTTCCCATTCTTCCATTAAGAAATACAGTGCTTTTTCCGGGAGTGGTCATCCCAATTACCGTGGGCCGTGATAAGTCCATTAAGTTGATTAAGGAATCATATAAAAAGAAAAAGATCATTGGGGTTGTTGCCCAAAAAGATGTTGAAATTGAGGATCCTGAATTTAATGAATTGAATACCATCGGAACCGTTGCCCAAATCATTAAAATATTGCAAATGCCTGATGGAAGTACAACGGCAATCATTCAGGGAAAAAAAAGGTTTACCCTGCAACAGTTGGTTCAGTCTGATCCTTATTTTATAGCAAGGGTCACTCAGTTTGGCAGCGCGGAAAATTTGCATTTCGATGAAAAATTTAATGCCCTCATCTCTTCATTAAAGGATTTATCCATACAGATTATTAAGGATTCACCAAATATTCCTACTGAGGCAAGTTTTGCCATAAAAAACATTGAAAGTCCTGTATTCCTGGTCAATTTTGTTTCCTCAAACCTGAATATTGGGGTACGTGAAAAACAGCAATTACTTGAGATTAGCGATTTGCACGAACGTGCGCATAAAGTTCTGAAAGCGCTTACTGCCGAGCTTCAAGTGCTGGAATTAAAAAATCAAATCCAGAAAAAAGTAAAAACGGACCTTGATAAGCAACAACGTGATTATTTGTTGAATCAACAGCTTAAAACGATACAGGAAGAATTAGGAGGGAGTCCGAACGAACAGGAAATCAAAGATTTAAAACAAAAAGCGCAGTCTAAAAAATGGTCTAAAGAAATATCGGAGGCATTTCATAAAGAGCTTAATAAATTGCAGCGAATGAATCCGCAAGCTGCCGAATACTCTATTCATTTGAATTATCTGGAAGTGCTTGTTGAACTACCCTGGAACGAATACACATCGGATAATTTTGACCTCGACAGGGCACAAGAAATTCTGGATGAAGATCATTTCGGACTCGAAAAAATAAAGGAGCGTATCATTGAACATTTGGCGGTTATCAAGTTAAGAAATGATATGAAATCGCCCATCTTATGTCTGGTCGGACCTCCGGGTGTTGGGAAAACATCCTTGGGGAAATCGATTGCCAGGGCACTGGATCGTAAGTATATACGCATGTCGCTGGGTGGTCTGCGCGATGAAGCTGAATTGCGGGGGCATCGAAAAACATATATTGGAGCCATGCCCGGAAGAATCATTCAAAATTTAAAAAAAGCCCAATCTGCAAATCCTGTTTTTGTGCTCGATGAAATTGATAAAGTAAGCGGCAATACAGTTCAGGGTGATCCGCAGGCTGCATTGCTCGAAATCCTGGATCCGGAACAAAATAGCACTTTCTACGATAATTATGTGGAATTGGATTTCGATTTATCGCGCATTATGTTTATTGCCACTGCCAATACACTTTCAACCATTCATCCGGCATTGCGCGATCGAATGGAAATCATCGATTTAAGCGGCTACCTCATTGAAGAAAAAATAGAGATTGCCAAACGTCATTTGGTTCCAAAACAGTTTAAGGAGCACGGATTAAAAAGAAACCAACTGAGCTTTTCAAAATCCATTATTGAAAAAATAATTGAGGATTATACGCGAGAGTCGGGTGTAAGGGCACTGGAAAAAAGCATTGCCAAAATTATCAGAAATAAAGCAAAGTTTATTGTGATGAATAAAGATTACAATAAAAAACTCAGCAATGAAGATCTGATAGAAATAATGGGTAAACCAATGTTTCAGAGGGATAAGCATATTAAAAATAATGTAGCAGGAGTTGTTACCGGATTGGCATGGACGGCGGTAGGCGGAGAAATATTGTTTGTTGAAGCCAGTCTAAGCAAAGGAAAGGGCGTGCTGACAATGACAGGTAATCTGGGTGACGTAATGAAGGAGTCCGCGACCCTGGCTTATGAGTATCTGAAATCACATTCTGATATTATTGGGATAGATCCCGAACTTTTTACCAAATGGAATTTACACATTCACATCCCTGAAGGAGCCACTCCTAAAGATGGTCCTTCGGCCGGAATTACAATGTTCACTGCCCTTGCTTCTGCTTTTACTCAGCGAAAAGTGAGGTATAATATTGCCATGACCGGCGAAATTACATTACGGGGAAAGGTATTGCCTGTTGGGGGTATCAAAGAAAAAATACTGGCCGCCAAACGAGCAAAAATTAAAGATATCATCTTATCCGCCGAAAATGAAAAAGATATTCTCGATATTAAAGTAGATTACATTAAAGGCCTGAATTTTCACTATGTTAATGAAATGATAGAGCTGATTGACCTGGCTTTATTGAAAGAAAAAGTGGATCATCCCATTCAACTCAACTAATAAGTTTTCGCATCAATAAATAAAAAACCTGTGGAGAATCCGCAGGTTTTTTTACATTTGAGATATTATATTTCAAATTGATTCATTTCCCTGAATTGGAATTATGTAAAAATCTCATTTTTTCAACGCAGAAAAATTTTAAACAGAGATGGTCGAAAGTTTAGGTGAAAGTATACGGACACTGGCGAGTTGGGTTTGGTCTTACCCCATGCTGATTGTGCTGTTTTTTACAGGGATCTATTTTACAATTCGCCTAAAAGGGATCCAGATCGTTGCCTTTTTAAAATCAGCCAAGCTTACATATACGACCAGGGTTGGAAAAGGGAAAGGGAATATTTCACCCCTGCAATCATTATTTGGCGCATTGGGAGGGATGATCGGGAATGGAAATATAGCAGGTGCCGCCACCGCCGTATTTATGGGTGGCCCGGGTGCTTTGCTTTGGATGTGGATCGGTGCCTTTATCGGAATGGTAATCGTTTTTGTAGAAACCCTACTGGCCCTGATGTACAGGCAAAAGGACAAAGACGGCAACTATAATGGAGGCCCCATGTATTACATCCAAAAAGTATTGAAATTGAGGTGGCTCGCTGTAGTTTTTGCACTTGCCATGGGCCTAAAAACCTTGTTTGGGACTTCTTTGGTGCAATCCAATTCTATTTCACTTGCGGCCTCTTCCATCATTGATATGTCATGGCTGCCTGCATGGATGCCGGTGCAGTTGCCATTCTGTTTCCTCCTGGCATTTCTAACCTGGATGGTAATTATTGGCGGATTAAAAGTGATTGCCAAAGTTCTTGAAAAAATTACACCCTCCATGGTGATCTTATATTTATTGTTGGTAATCATTATCATTGTATCAAAATATAATTTGTTGATTGATGTGCTGATGCTGGTTTGGAAAAATGCATTTACTGCCAGCAGTGCAACAGGAGGGTTTGCAGGAGCTACGGTAATGATGGTTGTGCGCTATGGAATTGCCAGGGGTTTTTACTCAAATGAAGCCGGCACTGGCAGTTCTCCAATTATGTATAGTGCAGCCAAAGTTGACAATATCTATCATCAAAGCCTTGTGGGTATGTTTGGTGTTTTTATTGATACGGTTATTTCAAGTGCCACTATCCTTGCCATATTAATAACTGGGGTTTGGACAAGTGGCCTGACATCAACCGCCCTGACCACCGCCGCATTTAACGTTTCTTTTGGCAATTACGGAGGTGTCCTTATTTTACTATCCTCATTTTTATTTGGATATTCTACCCTAATAGCGTGGGGCTTTTATGGCGAGCAATGTTTCGCTTTTATTTGGGGAAGCAAAATCAGAAAACTATTTCGATGGGTATTTAGTTTGGTTATATTGATGGGCTTTTTAAAAGTTGAAACAATTTGGAGTATCGCTGATTTGCTGAATGCAACTTTAATCATGATCAATATTATAGTATTGATTTTTATACTGAAATATGTATTGATCAGGGTTAAAAGTTTTCACGCCATAAAAAAGTAAACATTTGACCAGGCAGATAAACTGTTTTTTAAAAGTCCCCATTTCATTAACAATTAATAACATTTATTAACCATTTATTAACCCTTAGAAGGTTTCATCCGGCTTATATTTGTTAAAAAATGCCGTTATGTTATTGTTCAATTTTAAAGTATTTATAAAAGTTGCCGTAGCTATTTTATCGAGTTCAGCAATATTCCAGGAAAATGAAATTAAGGTTGACACTATAAAATCGGTACCTGAAACGGCACCTTCTGTTATCTTCGTAGATCAGAAGAGCAGCATGAATCATTCCTCGAAAACCATACACTATTTTGAACTTTTTCGGGATAGTGTGAGTGCCAATGTTGTTGCACTCAAAAAGGAATATGATTTTCAGGAAACCTTAAACTTCTAACAATGTTAAAAATCAGTTATTACAGCTTTTAATTGAATATAACGGTGGTTGTATTAATGATTTTAGCTGAAATAAATCATAGGTATTTTATGAAATTGAAGTTAATCAATAGGGTCATCATCGTCCTCATCGTCTTCGTCATCATCGTCCTCATCCGCAATATCATCTAAGTCAGGATCATCATCTTCCCCGTCTTCTTCAAGTTCTTTTTCAATACTTTTTTTATCGATTTGATCGACAAACTCATGAAGATCCTCATCTTTATCCCAATTTTCAAAAGAATCAACTTCAACCGGTACTTTTACAAGGTAAGATGTGTCCTGAAATTCTAAGGTGATTGCATGAAAAAAACTACCATCTGCTTTCTTAATCTTTGTTGTTAATCCATCCCAGCCTTCAGGATATTTCTCCTGAAGTGCTTCAAGTACCTCTAAAGATAGCTTTTCAATACTTACAATTTTTTTTAGTTGTCCCATTTTTGAATTATAAAAACATGCTGCAAAATAAAACAACATTTCAAAATATCAAACACAAATAAAACTTTTTTATTTCAAATATTTTAATTAGCAACAATTAATTTCAATTCATGTCATAATTTAAGCATAAATGATAATAAATCCATCTCCTGTACCCAAGCTAGTTCTAATTAAACAAAACAGATTGAACATTATCGATTCATTTTACTTAAATTTTGAATATTATTATAATTTTGCGCCAGATGAAAACTGTAAAGCGAGGCACTAAAAAATATCTTGAAGTAGCCATTTTTTTAATCATATTGCTACTGGCAAATTATTTGTTGCCAATAGAACGATCTCATACATTATGGGTTGTTTTGGGTAAAAATTTAAGCCCCTATAAATCCGTAAAACTTGAGCGACAAGAAAATGCAATAATGCTTTCGTTCCCGGAAGAAATTGAAGGGGAGCTTATTGGTGATCAGGTGAGTGGGCTTGTTAAATTTAGAATTGATACGACAGAATATTTCCTGCCAGTTCGCTTATTGGTAAAAAAAGTGCGCAAAACGGGTCCAAAAAATTATAAACCAGGAAGCGAAGTGGTGGATATTAATACACCTTTACCAATCGATTATATGCCTGATGATTTGGTAAAAGTTGATCCGGAATGGAACTACCATGGCGAAAATGATTCTCAATATTTGCGTAAAGAAGCTGCAGATGCATTGGTTGAAATGTTTAAAGAAGCGCATAATAATGGATGTAATCTGAAATTAGTTTCTGCCTTCCGCCGGTTTAGCGATCAACATCGCATATATATGAGGGCCATCCAGAAGAATGGGATCGAACAAAAAATTGTTGCCAAACCGGGCCACAGCGAACATCAATTGGGCACAACCGTTGATATAGGTTCGTTTAGCACTTCCTCAGAGAACGGCATTGAGTTTAATGAAACAAAAGAAGGAATTTGGTTGCAAAAGAATGCAGAAAAATTTGGATTTAGAAAATCTTATACAGAAGAAAATAAAGAAATTACCGGCTATATCCCTGAACCCTGGCATTATAGGTACATTGGGAGATAGTAGATACATCAAATCTTATTTCTATTTTTTATTTTTTTGTTTGTGTTTAAAAAATAATTAATAATTTTGCCAACACTATTTACAACTCCTATCCAAAAAATAGGTGTTTAGTTATAGAGAAGAGGGGAGAGATTAGGCTCTGAGAACCTCTAGCAACCTTCTGAACATTGGAAAAGGTGCTAAAACCTAGTCCACCGTAGTTTGAAACGAAAGTGGATAATGATAATTAAAACACGAATAAATGAATACATTTAAATTACATTATTTTATTTTATCAGGTAATTATTTTATCGCTCGCTTGCCTATGTGCATGGCCTGAATCAGGTTTCCTTTGCAGAAACCTGAAATTACCCTTAATCGGCATTCAAACCTTAAATGCTTTATAATCAATAATACAAGAGTTTAAATTTATAAAAATGGCAAAAAAGATTGTTATAAAAATTGGCGGATCAAATTTGAAGGAAATTAACAGTTTGGAAAAAATTATCAAAATTGTGAATCAGTATCCAAAACCGGTGATTATTGTTGTATCCGCTTTTTTTGGTATTACGGATTCGCTGATCGAATTGCTCGAAAATGTCGTCACTAAACCTGATATTCTGAAGCCGTCGCTCAATAAAATAAAACAATATAAGTATGATGTTCTCAGTCATTACATTAAAAACACCGATGCACTAAGTCAGGCAAAAGCATCTGTTGATGCTATGATTGATGAACTCGAGAAATATCTTTATGGTACCGCATACATCGGAGAAACACCAGATTTTTTATACGATAAAATTTTAAGTTATGGTGAAAAATTAAGTGCCAATATTATTAATTCTGTATTCAATAACAATGGAATCAGATGCAAAGAGGTCTTACCCGCAGAAATCGGACTAAGAACGAATGATAAATACAGGGATGCAAGTGTCGATTTTAAGCAATGTACCACTGATTTAGATGATGTTTTTAAGAACCCCCATGTATATATTGTTCCGGGTTTCTTCGGAATATCATCTCAAGGCAAAGTTAATTTATTGGGCAGGGGAGGAACCGACTATTCGGCAGCCTGCATTGCAAGGCTGGCCAATGCCGATTCGCTGGATGTATGGAAAGATGTTCATGGTTTTATGAGTGCCGACCCAAAAATGGTCAAGGATGCGATCTTAATCAAACATTTGTCTCATTCAGAGGCGGCAGAACTGGCCTATTTTGGGGCTAAAATTCTACATCCCAGAACCATTGAGCCATTAACCGATACAAAAATTCCAATTCGAATTTTTGATATTGAGTCATTTAACAGCAGCATCGAACCCATCACTGTTATAAATTCCTCTTTATCTAAAGGATCTGAAATTGTTAAAAGTATAACCTCAAGCAGAGAATTTTCAGTACTCAAACTTAAGGGTCCCGGCTTAGGAATAATGCCTGGCATATTAGCGTCCATTGCCAGGAAACTGAGCGAATCAGATATTAACATCAAATCGGTCATTACTTCGCAAATTGCAATAAATCTTTTGTTATCAGAAAAGGATTTAAAAAGATCCGCAAAAATTATTGCATCCCTGGGATTGGATGAAGTTAATGAAATTGTTGCGGTTAAAGACATTGCTGTTGTGGCCATCGTGGGACAGGGAATACTGGAACAAGCGGGAATAGCCTATAAAATTTTTAAATCCCTCGCAAAAGAAAACATTAATATATTGATGAGTACCCTGGGCGGATCGGATGTCGTATGCTATCTGGTTATAGACAAGCACCAGGAAAAAACGGCCATCACTAAAATTCATAACACCTTTTTTACAAAAACAAATTAAGCATGGAAAACACAAATCTACACTTCGATACTTTACAGGTCCACGCAGGGCAAAAGATTGACGAAACCACATTAAGCAGGGCTGTACCACTCTATCAAACCACTTCATACATGTTTAAAAATTCGGAACATGCAGCGAACCTATTTGATTTAAAAGAAGAAGGAAATATTTATACCAGAATCATGAATCCAACCACTGATGTTCTTGAAAAGAGAATAGCAGCCCTCGAAGGTGGTGTTGGAGCACTGGCCGTAAGCTCAGGCCATGCAGCCCAGTTTATTGCACTTTCAAATATTTTGCGAGTAGGCGATAATTTTATTTCCTCCCCATTTTTATATGGTGGGTCCTTCAACCAATTTAAAATTACCTTTAAGCAATACGGCATTGAAAGCAGGTTTGCTGCATCGGAAAATGCAGAAGATTTTGAAAAATTAATTGATAAAAATACAAAAGCACTGTACGTTGAAACAATCAGTAATCCTGGTTTTACCATTCCTGATTTTGAAAAATTGGCTGAATTGGGTAGAAAATATGGAATTCCATTGATTGTCGATAATACCTTTGGAGCTTCAGGCTATGTTTGCAGACCTTTTGAGCATGGGGCCAATGTTGTGGTTGAATCTGCCACCAAATGGATTGGCGGACACGGAACCAGCATTGCGGGTGTCATCGTTGACGGCGGAAATTTCGATTGGGGCAATGGTAAATTTCCTCAATTCACAGAACCCTCTGAAGGTTATCACGGGCTGATTTATTGGGATTCATTTAAGGAAAAATCATTTATTGTGAGGGCCCGAATCGAAGGTTTACGTGACCTGGGGAGTTCAATCAGCCCTTTTAATTCATTTTTGCTTTTACAGGGGCTCGAAACCCTTTCCTTAAGGATGGATCGGCATTGCAGCAATACCCTAAAACTGGCACAATGGCTCGAAAAACTGGATTGGGTTGATCAGGTATCATACCCTGGATTGGAAAGTAATCCGAATCATACGCTGGCCAAAAAATATTTAAGAAATGGTTTTGGAGGCGTGCTTTCGTTTACAATAAAAGGCACAAAAGCAGATGCCAGTAAATTTGTTGAAAGCCTTGAATTAGTGAGCCATTTGGCCAATGTTGGCGATGCAAAAACTTTGATTATTCAGCCGGCAGCAACCACCCATCAGCAATTGAGCGAAGAAGATCAGTTAAAAGCCGGAGTAACTCCTACATTGTTGAGGCTTAGTGTGGGAATCGAAAAAATTGACGATCTCATCAGTGATTTTGAACAAGCCATTTCACAGACTTTTGAAAATAAATAAACCATGCCCATAAAAATACCGGATCTTTTGCCGGCAAAGGATATATTAATCAGGGAAAATATTTTTGTGATGTCCGAAGAAAGGGCATTATCCCAGGATATCAGACCATTGCAGGTAGCCATTCTGAATTTGATGCCGCTAAAAATTGAAACTGAACTGCATATTTTGCGATTATTGTCAAATACGCCTTTGCAGGTTGAGATAGATTTGGTCAAAACAAGCACTTATATTTCAAAAAATACTTCTGCGGATCATTTAAATCAGTTTTATAAAACATTTGATGAAATCAAAAACAAAAAGTACGATGGGATGATCATGACAGGAGCCCCTGTTGACCAGATTGAATTTGAAGAAGTTTTATATTGGGATGAGATGAAAGGAATTATGGACTGGGCTTCGGAGAACGTAACATCCGTTCTCTATATTTGTTGGGCAGCGCAAGCCGGATTATACCATCATTATGGAATTCCCAAACATCCGCTTAATGAAAAAATGTTCGGTGTTTATGAACATCGGATTTGCGATCGTTCATATCCAATTATCAGGGGATTTGATGATTCATTCCTGGTGCCGCATTCGCGGAATGCTGAAATAAGAAAAGAAGATATTGAAAAAGTGAATGAATTGGCTATCATTTCTGTATCAGAAAAAGCAGGTATTTATATTGTGGCCTCGAAAAATAAAAGAAGAATTTTTGTAACGGGGCATTCTGAGTATGATATGCTTACATTGCAGGCCGAATATGAGCGGGATCTCAATAAAGGAGTTCAGGTATCTGTTCCTGAAAACTATTTTCCGAACGATGATCCAAACATGAAACCCCTGGTGAATTGGAGGAGCCATGGCAGTTTATTGTTTTCTAATTGGCTCAACTATTATATTTACCAGGAAACACCTTATGAAGTTCACCAAATTATGGGCTATAAATAAAATCATCATTTATTTTAAAAATCATTTAGTTTTGCAAATCAAAAAAATAATCAAATGAAAATTGCAGTAGTAGGAGCCACTGGATTGGTTGGCAGAAAAATTTTAGAAATCATTGAAGAAAGAAATATCCAATTCACAGAATTAATCCCGGTAGCATCCGAGAAGTCGGTCGGTAAAAAAATCAGGTGTAATGGTCGCGAATGGATTGTTGTATCGTTGCCGGAGGCGGTTGAATTAAAACCGGATGTTGCTTTATTTTCAGCAGGAGGTGGAACTTCCCTTCAATGGGCTGAGGCATTTGCAAAAAATGGGACCTATGTTATCGACAATTCTTCAGCCTGGCGAATGCACCCGGATAAAAAATTGGTGGTACCCGAAATCAATGCAAATGAAATAACAATCAATGATAAAATAATTGCAAACCCCAATTGTTCTACCATTCAAATGGTCTTGGCCCTGGCTCCTTTGCATAAAAAATACAAAATAAAACGTGTTGTGGTCTCAACTTATCAGAGCATTACAGGATCTGGAATTGCTGCTGTTAAACAGCTGGAAGATGAAAGAAACGGAATTGTGGGACCCAAAAAATATCCGCATGTCATTGATAAAAATTGTATTCCGCAATGCGATGATTTTAGTGAAGGAGATTATACCAAAGAGGAACTTAAGCTGGTAAATGAAACCAAAAAAATTCTGGGAGACCAAAATATTCAGGTAACAGCGACCGCTGTAAGGGTTCCACTTGTCGGGGGGCATTCTGAATCGGTAAACGTTGAATTCTATCAGGAATTTGAATTATCGCATATAAGAGCTTTGCTTGAAAATCAAAGTGGGGTGGTTGTACTCGACGACATCAAAAATAATATTTATCCCATGCCCTTAAATGCACATGAAAAAGATGAAGTTTTTGTGGGACGAATCAGAAGGGACCTGTCTCAACCAAAAACACTTAATCTTTGGGTGGTTTCAGATAATTTGAGAAAGGGTGCAGCAACCAATGCAGTGCAGATTATGGAATATCTGATTAACCAAAAATTTATGGGTTAAGCTGCTTCAATACATTAAACGTTAAGGCAGCATCTTGTTCATCAACCACAAGTGTAAATTCGTTGGTTGTTGAAATTAATTCAATGATATTGACCTTGTGATAGGCAATTTTTTTAAGGATAAAATAGTACAGGCCAATTAGCTTGGTGTTATTCTCGGGCAATCGGAGCGTAACCGAAGAAAGCTTGTCGATTTTTGAAACCAGTTTTTCATCTTTGAAAAGGTTTTCCAGATCATCGCTCATCGAACTGCTGATCACCATGGTCGTTTCATAGATTCCCTGCGAAAAAGTATAGAAACATTCACGTTTATCTTCGATTAAAAGCAGCAGTGATTTTTGCTTTTCAACGATCCGATCTGAGTTTTTATAGGTAAAATCTGATAATTGTGAACGTACCGTTATTTCGCCCATTTTATTCAATGAGTTCATTAACTTTACATTCAAAAATGGGGAAAACGGAGAATTGTAGCGTTTAAGAGCCATCAGAATGGCTCCTTCTTTAATTTCCCTTCCCAGTGTTCTTTCAATTTCAGGTCGGATAAGCCGGGCCAGGGCAGACAAATTGACCAGTCCTTCTGTCATAACTTCCTCAAGAAAAGGTCGTTGACGAATCTCTTTTTCGACGATTTGTGCAATTGTTAGCATATTAATATTTAAACATATTGTTAATAATTCAACAAATATAAATAATAATGAACAAAAATGTTAGAAATTAAATAATTCCAAAAACTACAGATATTTTTGCTGCTTCAAATTAAAAAAATAAAAATGAACAATATTTCGAATTTAAGAGGATCAATTGTAGCACTGGCTACCCCCTTTGATGAAATGGGTATGATTGATTATGATGCCCTTGACAAACTGGTAAAATTTCATCTGGAAAATGCAACGGACGGAATTGTTGTTTGCGGAACCACAGGCGAAGCCAGTACCCTGGATGAGATAGAATATGCCGAGCTTATTGAATTTGTGGTGAATGCGGTAGATCAACGTATTCCGGTCATTGCCGGCTCTGGAAGCAATTCAACCGCCAAGACCATGCATCAATCAAAAATAGCGATTGAAAGCGGTGCTGAAGCCTTATTGGTGGTAACCCCATATTATAACAAACCAAATCCCAGGGGGATGTACGAACACTTTAAATATATTGCCGAGAACGTAAATGTTCCCATTATTCTTTACAATGTTCCGTCCCGCACAGGTAGTAATTTATCACCACAGCTCACGCTAAAATTGGCCAATGATTTTTCAAATATTGTGGCCATTAAAGAAGCTACCGGTGATTTAAACCAAATGATGGAAATCATTCGTAACCGTCCAGCGGGGTTCAAGGTGTATTCTGGTGAGGATGCCCTGGCTTTATCCATGCTCTCGATTGGTGCCGATGGTTGTATTTCTGTGGCGGCCAATATCATTCCAAAGCAGTTTAGTGATTTAATGCATCTTGGATTGGATCAGGAATTTGAGGCTGCCAGGGAAATTCAGTATCAATACCTAAGGTTGATGAATTTAAATTTTGTGGAGTCAAACCCAATTCCTGTTAAAACTGCATTATTTCTAATGGGTTTTATTCAAAACAAGTTCAGGTTGCCGCTGGCTCCCTTATCTTCTGATGAAAATTTAAAATCCATCAAAAATGAGCTCAATAAGCTTGCACTCATTCATTCAGATGTAATGAGTTCATAAATTATAAAAGGTATTCGCATGAGGGTATGTAAATTTGGAGGTACATCTGTTGGTTCAGCGGAAAGAATGCGTCAGGTGGCAGAAATTATCCAGGAAAATGAAACGGCCATTGTTGTATTATCTGCCATGGCAGGAACCACCAATACACTGATAAATATTGTTCAATTGATTAAAGAAAATAAGACCGGTGCTGCCGGTTTGCTAATCAATCAATTAAAATTGAAGTATTTAAATGAGTCAAATCAATTATTTAGCGATTTTGGGAAATCTCATTTATTGGATGATCATATTGATGGTTTTTTTAAACATATATTGGAGATAAGCGAAAGAAATTATAAACTGGATCTGGAAAAAGAGGTACTTGCCCAGGGTGAATTGATTACGACACATGTTTTTTCTGCTTATTTAAATTGCCTTGGTTTAGCTGCTGAAAATATTTCCGCATTAAAATTTATGAGGACAGACATAAATAATGAGCCCGATCATTATTATATAAATGAGCGATTGGCTGAAATGATACATGAACATCCGAAGACCAGGTTTTATATTACACAAGGATATATTTGTAAAAATGTCGAAGGAAAAATTGACAACCTGGGCAGGGGCGGTAGCGATTATTCAGCGACGATTATTGCCGCTGCAATAAATGCTGACCTGGTACAAATATGGACAGATATTGATGGTATGCATAACAACGATCCCAGGTATGTAAATTCGACGCAATCAATTGAAAAGCTTTCATACACTGAAGCGGAAGAATTGGCATACTTTGGGGCCAAAATTTTGCATCCCACCTGTATTTCGCCGGCCAGGGTAAAAAATGTTCCAATCCTGATAAAGAACACCCTGAATCCTAAACTCACCGGAACCCTCATCACAAACGAACATAAGGATGTTGGCATAAAAGCAGTTGCTGCCAAAGATGGCATCATAGCCATAAAAATAAAATCAGGTAGGATGATGATGGCCTATGGTTTTTTAAGAAAGGTTTTTGAAATTTTTGAGGCGTATAAAACACCAATTGATATGGTTACAACTTCTGAAGTTACAGTTTCGATGACCATAGATAATGACCTCTATTTGAATGAGATTGTTAAAAAACTGGAACAATTGGGCGAGGTGACTGTTAGCCGGAATCAGTCGATTGTCTGCATTGTTGGAAATTTTCACGACGAAAGCCGCGGGCTGATAGGGCAGGTCGGGATGGCCCTGGCTGACATCCCCATCAGGATGCTTTCATTTGGTTCGAACAATAGCAATATCACGCTCCTAGTTAATACCGATCAAAAGGCGGAAGCATTAAATTATTTAAGTGAATCATTATTTAAAACCCCTGTTTATGTTTAGCAGTGAATTAATCGAACAATTTCGTAACACCCCGACCCCTTTTTATTATTATGATTTGAACTTGCTTGAACAAACCATCATAAAATTAAAAGAACTGGTCAAAGAAAATAATTTTCAAATCCATTACGCACTGAAAGCCAATGTAAACGAACCCATTCTTGAAATGATCAGGTCTCATGGTTTCGGAGCAGATTGTGTGAGTGGAAACGAAATATTACAAGCCATTCGAATGGGATTTGAACCATCGAAGATTGTTTTTGCAGGGGTGGGCAAATCGGACGAAGAGATCGAACTTGCCCTGGATCACAATATTGGAATATTTAATTGCGAATCTTTACAGGAAGTGATTGTCATCAATGAAATGGCATCAGCGAAAGCTAAAATTGCCCGGATTGCCATACGGATCAATCCAAATGTCGAAGCCAAAACACATCATTACATCACCACCGGAATGCAAACCAATAAATTCGGTTTCAGCCAGGAAGAGTTGGAACAGTTATTAGAAAAAATAAACGAGCTGGAATCGATAAAAATAACAGGCCTGCATTTTCATATCGGATCACAAATTACCAATATGGATGTATTTCAAAACTTGTGCTTAAGGGTAAATGAATTTCAGGATTGGTTCGAAGCAAAAGGATTATACCTTGGCCATATAAATTTAGGGGGTGGCCTTGGGATTGATTATGTAAATCCGGAGGAAAATTCAATTCCTGAATTTGAAAAACTGTTAAACATCATTCAGGATCATCTAAAAATCAGGCCCAAACAGAAAATTCACCTGGAGCCGGGCAGATCGATTGTGGCACAATGTGGAAACCTGATCAGCAAGGTGCTGTTTGTAAAAAACAGCGGCAGTAAAAAGTTTGCGGTAATTGATGCCGGCTTTACAGAACTTATCAGAACTGCTTTATATCAGTCATTTCATAAAATTCAAAATATTAGTTCAGGAAAAGCCCCAATGTTGTATGATATTGTGGGACCGGTTTGCGAAACAACAGATAGTTTCGGAAGCGAAGTGCTCTTGCCAGAAACCAGTCGTGGCGATTTGCTGGCACTTCGCTCGGCAGGGGCTTATGGAGAAGTGATGTCGTCCTATTATAATTTGAGGAAAAAGGTAAAATCATATTACTCCACCGATTTTCGGCAATCAGAAATACAATCGATGAATCCCCAGAAATTGGATACGACTTTGGAAATGAATGTAACAATCTAATTAGCGAAAAAATGAAAATTGCAATTATAGGCTATGGTAGAATGGGCCATGAAATAGAACGTATACTTTTGAAGAGAAATCATCGGATCTCATTCGTTATCGATGCGCATAACCAGGACGATTTGTTGAAAATGAATAAGATGAACACTGATGTGGCCATTGAGTTTTCGATGCCGACGGTGGCATATCGGAATATCCTGCAATGTTTTAAGGCAAATATACCCGTGGTTAGCGGCACCACCGGATGGGCGGAGAAACTAAATGAATTAAAACAAATCAGTATTGCGCAAAAAAAAGGATTCTTATATGCATCAAATTTCAGTGTAGGCGTAAATGTTTTGTTTACCTTAAATGAAATTCTCGCCCGCTTGATGAATGCATTTCCTGACTACCAGGTTCAGATTAAAGAAACGCACCATACCAGGAAATTGGATAGTCCGAGTGGAACAGCCATTTCACTTGCCGAAGGAATTGTTAAAAATTCTGAACGCTTAAGCAGATGGGAAGAAACCGACCTTCCACATTCAGGTACATTGGGTATTCAGTCATTTAGGATAGGTGAAGTTCCCGGTATACACGAAATAATATATGAATCTTCTTTTGACAATATCGAACTCAGGCATTCTGCAAAAAACAGGCAGGGCTTTGCGCTGGGCGCGGTTCTTGCTGCCGAATTCATGCAAAATAAAACCTCATTTTATGAGATGAAGGATGTGCTTAAACTCGAATAAATTACCCGATTACTTCGAGTTTTTTAAACTCTTCCCTTACCGGAACAAAAACATCAAGTACAAAACACTCCGTATGCGCCTCAATTTTGTGCGGAACATTTGATGGAATATGGGCAGCCATCCCATGTTCCAGAAGCCTCGTTTCATCGCCGATGGTGAATGATAATTTACCTTCCAGTACATGGGTCCACTGCTCATGCGGATGTGAATGTGGTTCCAGTTTTGTCCCTTTTTTTATTCTAAGGCGCGCAAAAGTCATTGATTCTGAATGGGCAACATATCCGGTTATTCCGTCCCAAACTTTTACTTTGTCGAGTTGATTGAAATTGATAAATGGCATATTCTTTTTTTGTACTAAAATAAATATTTATTGGATTGAAATTTTTATTTGAGTGGTCATTCTTGAATAATTTTAGCAACAATATTTCTGAATTTGTAGGTGATGGATTATCCCTTGTCGAAAAGCATCATCTGCATTTTTTTATTCCTTTATTTCAGTTTATATTTACCTATTAAAATAAGTTAACTCAAATCTTGCACCATTATGACCAATCTAAAAACTAAACTTCCAAAATGCAATTATCGTGCGACTTTTATGATCGCTTTTATATTTGTTTCAACTGCCCTGCTTGCCCAAAAAACATATTTCCCGGAACAAAATCAAGCCTGGGCCACAAAAAGCCCAAAAGAAGTCGGCATTGATCAGGCTACAATTGATAAAACCATTGAATTTGCGGTTGCGAATGAATATTCCGGCAGCAGGGATATGCGCATCAATATTTTGGAAGGATTCAAAAATGAACCCTATATCAGCATTGTTGGACCAACCAAACATAGGGGCGGGCCTGCTGGGCTCATAATTAAAAATGGCTACATCATTGGTCAATGGGGCGATGTTAACAGGGTGGATATGACTTTTAGCGTGACAAAAAGCTATTTATCGACCGTAGCTGGTTTGGCTATTGATGACGGACTGATCAGAAATGTTAATGAAAAAGCAGCTGATTATGTTTGGGATGGAACTTTTGAAGGTGAACACAACTCAAAGATTACATGGCATCATTTATTGACGCAATCTTCGGATTGGTACGGCAATTTTTGTGGTAAATACGATTGGGCCGATCGTCCGCCACGCGAAGGTGGGATTGATGATTGGCGGAACCGCAAGCTGAATGAACCCGGTACTGTATATAAATATAATGATGTCCGGGTAAATGTAACGGCTTATGCTTTATTGCAGGTATGGCGCAGACCCTTGCCCCAGATATTAAAGGAACGAATTATGGATCCGATTGGAGCCAGTTCAACCTGGAGATGGTTTGGTTACGAAACCACCTGGTTTGATATGGATGGCACCAGGGTGCAATCGGTAAGTGGGGGAGGCCACAGTGGAGGCGGATTGTTTATCAATACCCTCGATCATGCTCGCTTCGGATACCTCTTTTTAAACAATGGCAACTGGAACGGAAAACAACTTATTTCGCAGGATTGGGTTAAGGCCGTTCAACAGCCTTCCGAAGCTTACGGCAGTTATGGTTATATGTGGTGGCTTAATCAGGGGCCGCGAAGTTTTGAAGGTGTACCAAATACCATTTTTTATGCAGCGGGTTTTGGTGGCAACTATATAGTGGTTGACCAGAAAAATGATATTGTTATTGTTACTCGATGGCTCGAACCTAGTAAGTTGGGCGAGTTTCTGAAAATATTTTATGAAGGGATTTAAGTAGTTATGAATTATGATTTATGACTTATAAATTATCAATATATACATTGACCAAAAGTGATCATTATGAAATTTAGAAAAATCAGCTTTTTAGCCGCATTCTTGTTTTGTTCTTTTATGATTTCGAATTTGAACGTGATATCTGCTCCACAAGAAAAAGAAGTGTTACCACCTGGAATACTCCCAGTGGTTATCATCTCGGGTTCAGATTATGAGATGGGATTTCAGTACGGACAGCAAGCTGCACGGTATATCGAAGTAAATGTCATTGCGAATTGGGCAACTGCTTTGCAGCAGTTTCGCCGCGAGGAAGTATTAAACACCTTAAAAATAAACCAATATTTTATTGAACAATATACGCCTGAAAATATTGAGATTATGAAAGGAATGGCAGATGGAGCATCCGCCCTGGGTTTTGATATAAGCTATCAGGATATTTTGTTAATGAATATAACCTTGCCTGATCCCGAAACATCCAGTTATCCAAAGGATGCTGAAAATTCTATTTTACCATCAGAAAAAAGTTGCTCGGTAAGTTCTGCCTGGGGTAGTGCCACTAAGAGCGGAAAACTAATAGGCATGGAAACCCTTGATGGAAGTGGAGAGTCAAGATTCGGAATTGTAATCATTGCTTTTCCCGATGAAGGGAACAATTATATATGTGCTGCCGATGCAGGCGAAATCGGGAATCACTTTCTGATGAATAACAAAGGATTTTTTCTGGGAAATAGCGGAGGGGGGAGTTCGCCACGAGCCATCGACGATAATTATGGAATTTGCTGGGCAGCCTCCCTGCCGCATATAGTGAGGTTTGCAAATAATGCTAAGGAAGCCAGGGATATGATTGTAAAATGGCAAATCAATGTTCCCGAAAATTTTCATTTTGTTGATATTTACGGCAATGCTTTTATAGTGGAAAAAACAGCTGCAGTTCAGGCTGTTCGTAATTCAGGAGATTTTGGAGAACGGGATTTTATGTTTTCAACAAACACTTATTTAAACGACAAAATGAAAGTGACCAAGTTTGGCGACTTCGTTAATAAACATGGTGGGTTCGACGCTTACTCATCGCCACGTAATATGCTGTTTTGGGATATGCTGAACAATTATCATGGCGAAGTGGATGTTGAATTTATGAAAATGATATTACGCTTCCCCGGCAATCCTCCACCATATCCTCCAGAAGGAGGTTGGGATGCAAAAATCTGCCGACCGACCAATTCATGGGTATCGGTCCTTCAACCAGATAATGGAGATAATGGACTGGTAGATGTTTGCACTGGCCCGGCAGGAAAAGTTATTCAATCATCAATGGCTTACAATGGGAAACCAATGCGCTCCAATTATCAGTACATAGACGGAACAAACACTTTTTATCGCTTACAACTGGCATCAGCACCAAAGGATGTCGTAAACAGGGCAAAAGCAGATGCTAAGGATTACCTGGCAACGGCTTATAAAGAATTTATGCAATTGACACCAAAAGATACTGAATACGCCTATTTGAAAGAAATATTCTCAAATGCCAATAAAGAATATTACAGGGGAAACCAGGCTTTTGATAAGGCATTATTGGCGAATGGAAATGAAGCCTTGTTGTTGTTTGCAAAAGCCGCAACTGAATATACACGTTGTCAGGCTCATGCTATGGAAGTTTATGAGGCTATTGTTCCTCCTGCAACCAGTCCAACTGATTTGGGCTTAAAGCCATTTGGTGGCGATTGGGCTGAATGGGAAACAAAAGTTGGGAAAAAGTAATAGAAGGGAAATTCATATTTACAAGGGCCCTGCTTATTCAGATTCTAAATCCGCCAGCTGAACGCCCGCCAAATCTGTGTACTTGATTCTTGAATCAGGAATTACGCTATTCCATCGAAAGCATATAAACCGCAAAAGATGCCAACCAATGTTCGCCTTCGTAATTTCCGCTGGCAACATTTTCTAATGCACTTTCAGCATGAATTTTGGCCGCATTTTTAAGAATGATACCGTAAGGATCATCATCCGGTAGTGCTTTTGAGATGCCAATCATACACCATGCACGACTCAGATTCAAACCATCCAGATGAACGCCCTTTGGGTCTTCACGGTCTGAAACAATGGCCGGTTCCGTAATGTTTGATAATTCGCCGGTTAACAGTCCTGGCATAAATTGATGAAACCATTGTTGAAATTCTGTTTCATTTAAAACCCGACGCATTAAATCAGCCTCGACAAGGGTAGGAGAGAGGAAGTCTTCCCCACCGGGTTCCCATAAGGCAGGCCCATTGGTGTCTTTTAGATAATAAAATAAACTTCTTTCATTCAATAAGTCGATTAATGCCTGATTGCCTGATTTAAGCGCGTAATCCAGCGCAAAAGCAATTCCAAATGCTGTATTGGGATGTACCCCGGTTCGCACCGGATAAACCTGCTTTGGAAGAAAATCTTCATATTGCTTTATCATTTGTTCTGCCAAGGGCGCCAAATTGCTTTTCCAATTTTGTCCATCTGTGTCGGGCCAATCGTAAAGCTCTTCAGCCAGTTTCAACAGCCAGGCCCAACCATAAGTTCTTTCATATGACTTTCGGTTTTCCTGACCATAATATTTGACTTCCTGTAAAATGTTTTCGGCACTCAGATTCGCATTAAGCGCAGCCCTGATCTCATCGGATTCTGGTAAATCAGGAAAAAGTTTTAATAATCTGACCAGCATCCAGTGGCCGTGAACGGAAGAATGCCAGTCGAAGCATCCATAAAATGCCGGGTGCATTTCCGAAGGTGTTAAAACATCAGCATCATCATTCATTACATGGCCTGTTTTGTTCGGATATTCTTTTTGCACACATTTAAGAGCCAGTTGTGCGAATCCGGATGCCACTCCTATTGTGAGTTTTTCTGAAATGATATTTTGTTCGGCCCTTAAAAGCTGTTTTGTTGAAGGCCACAATAATAAAATTACAAATAGGATTCGAATGATTATGGATGATGTTTTTGTTTTCATACTAAATTTAGACTGATTTGTATTTTCCTTTATTTATAACTTATAAAGTCGTATCAAATTTTCTTCCTGTTTTTTGATCAGCTCCTGAGCAGCTTCCAGGGTGATTTCCTTAAAACGGATTTTATCACCGGCCTTCATTTGTGCAAGCACCGGAATATCAACGGAAATAACATTGGCTATTTTTGTATAACCACCAACAGTTTGATGGTCGGCCATCATTATGATGGGTTCACCATGACCCGGAACCTGTACACTTCCATGTACAATTCCTGATGAAATGATGTCTGCTCCGCTTTTATGTTTGATCGTAGGACCTGATAAACGGTATCCCATGCGATCGTTCTGATTGCTGATCGTATATTCTGTATTTAAAAAAGTATGTATTCCTTCCTGATCAAAGGCATTATATTCGGTACCGGAAATAACCCTGATCACCTGTTTGTTTCTAAATACGGGCAGTAAAGCTTTGGGAAGCGCTTTAGTTTGATGAATTAACTTATCACCGATTTCAATATTGTCCCCTGTTTCAATTTTTCGCCCTTTAAAGCCTCCAATTTTCCCCCTCAGATAGGTAGATTTTGATCCCATTATTTCAGGGATTTTTATCCCGCCGGCAATCGATAAATAAGCCCGCATTCCTTTTTGAACGGTACCCATTGTGAGCATATCCCCAATTTTTACCTGATGGCACGTATTCATTGCAATCATTTTCCCATTGATCATGGGTTGCATCATTGCACCGCAGATACCAATTGTAGCTGCTGATTGAAATTCTATTTCCGGGCCTAAATAAGTGATTTCAAAACAAGCTTCATTCCTTGAATTCCCGACAAGCCAGTTGGCCAGCTGGAGGGAATACGAATCCATGGCACCCGCAACGGGCATTCCATATTTTTGATATCCGTATCTCCCCAAATCCTGTATGGTGGTCAACAGTCCGCCGTTCATAAATTTGATCCTTCCCATATTATTGTTGTTTTTTTATATGCTCAAATTCATTTTTATCGATACGGTAAAATTGAACATAATCGCCTGCTTTGCAAAGAAATTCACTGCTTGATCCGGGATTGAAGAGTTTCAGGGGTGTTCGGCCAATGATTTGCCATCCTCCCGGACTTTCGATGGGATAGATTCCGGTTTGCTGATCAGCGATGCCAACAGATCCGGCAGCAATATCCTGTCGTGGAATTTTTTTGCGCGGGCATGCAATGCGTTCATCCATACCACCCAGATAGGCAAAACCGGGCGTAAATCCCAGCATATATACCAAATACTTAGCGGATGAATGAATTTGAATAATTTCTTCGATGCTTAGAGAAGTATGTGCTGCAATTTCTTCCAGATCGATTCCGAAATCCTGATCGTAACAGACCGGAATTTTTACGAGTTGATGTTCAGTTTTGTTTTGTGTTAAGGGTTCCGCAATAAGTTTTTTAAGCTTATTCTCTAAATCCTTATAAGAAATGATGAGGGGATTGTATAATACAAGCAGATCGGAATAAGCAGGCACCATTTCAATGATGCCCTCCATTCCACTCTTTTCTATCATGGTTGAGAGTTCGTGTAACTGATTGTTGATATCTACAGATATTTTGTTTCCAAATCTGACCAAAACAGCAGTATCGCCCGAAGGTAAAATTTGTATGTGTTGTTTATCCATGATTTAAAGCCTGAATATTAATATTGTTCGATTCAAGATGCTGTCTCAGAGATTTTACCATTTCGATGGCAGCTGGATTGTCACCGTGAATACAAATGGTTTCAGCCTTGATATTTATTTCGCTTCCATCAATGCCTGTCACTGTATGATCTTTAATCATCCTCAAAACCCGTTCGTTACATACCTTAGAGTCGTGGATCACTGCACCCGGCAGTGCTCTGGATGCCAATGTTCCCGATTTAATATAGGCCCGGTCGGCAAATACTTCGCTGGCTGTTTTTAGGCCTGTTTTTTTTGCCACTTCCAGCATTTCGGATTTGGCCAGCCCCATAAAAATAAGATTGGGATCAATCAAAAACACGGCCTCGGCAATGGCTGTGGAAATACTTCTGTTCACCGAAGCATCATTATATAGTGCACCGTGTGCCTTTACATGTTGCAATTTACCACCCAATGCTTCTGTCATGGCCTTCAAGGCACCAACCTGGTAAAGCACATAAGCCTTGATTTCTTTGGGGTTCAAATTCATTGATCTTCGTCCGAAGCCCATGAGGTCGGGGTATCCCGGATGTGCCCCGATGGCTACATTGTTTTCCAGTGCAAGTTTGATGGTGTTTTCAATAACAACAGGATCACCGGCATGATAACCACAGGCAATATTTGCCGAAGTAATGTATTTCATTACCTCTGCATCATTTCCCATTATATAGTTACCAAAGCTTTCCCCTAAATCCGAATTGATGTCGACGTTCATAGTATATGTATTAGATATAAATCATTTTATTTAGGATGTCAGAATACAGATTCGAGTATCAAGACAGTAGATTTTTAGACATTAATATTTTAATTTTTAACAATTATTATTTGTAATTCTTAATTCACGATCAAATATCCATCACCAATCGTCATTAATCAATAATCGATAATCATTTACAACGCTCCAAGTGCCAGTAAAATACTTTTGGTACCCAAACCCAACATAATCAATACGATTATAATACCCAGTATATTTTGTAAAAGTTTATTCGAATAATTACCAAGCAATTGCTTGCTGTTCATAATAATCAATAGATAGATGGCGATTACAGGCAGCAGAATACCATTGGTAATTTGTGCAAAAACAATTGCTTTAATCGGGCTGAAACCAAAAGCCGAAAAGATGATGCCGATTCCCAGTATCACCATCCAAACTGCTTTAAACTTTTTTGATTTTAAATTTACATTCCAACCAAGAATTCCTGAGGTGGCATATGCTGCTGCAAGAGGAGCTGTGATTGCCGAAGAGATACCCGCAGAGAACAATCCGATCGACATAAATATTCCGGCCCAGTCACCCAAAAGTGGTTTGAGTTGCGATGCCAGATCAGCGGCACCCCTGATCTCTGTATTCATTCCAAAAAAGGCAACCGCCGATGTAATTACAATCGACATGGAAATAAGCCCGCCCAGCACCACAGATAGGATCAGATCAGTACGGGCAACTTTTAAATCCTTTTTGTCTTTCCATTTTTCCTGAACTGTGGAAGCGTGCAGGAATAAGTTATATGGCACCACCGTTGTTCCAATCAGGCCAATCAACATGAGTACACCACCTGACGGAATGCTGGGTACAAAAGTCCCTTTAAGTATCAGGCCCAAATCGGGTCCGATGATAAAAGCGGTTGCGATAAATGAAACACTCATTACAATCACAAGGAAAATTAAGGCACGTTCGAGATACTTATAATTACCAAACATCATCAGTGAAAATGCAGCCAGTCCGATAATCGGGCCCCATACTTTGATAACATTTCCATTTTGTAAATGAATTCCGGTAAATTTTGTTATTTCTTCAAGGCCGAGGCTCGCACCTAAAATATTGCCAGTTTCGTAAGCGGCGTTCCCAATAAAAATGGCTGATAAAACCAGAATTACCGATAAAATTTTTGTAACCGGATTACTGAATTGTTTCCGAAGTGCATCACCTAAACCCAATCTTCCGATAATACCCAGTCGTGCAGACATTTCCTGTAAAATAATGGTTGCAATAACCGAGAATAAAAGCCCCCATAAAAGTGCATATCCAAAACCTGCACCTGAGAGTGTACAGGTGGTAATTGTGCCGGGACCTATAAAAGCGGCAGTTACTAAAATTCCGGGACCGATGGATTTAAATTTATTCAGAAATTTCATAGGCTGTTATTTGGTATAAAAATAAGGAATTCCGATCAATGATTTGTTGAAGTAAATGGTATTTCTGCTTAAAATATTATTGTAAAGGAAAAGATTAATTTAGCTTTATGTTTAAATGATGAATAAAATGACAAAATTTCACATTAATTTATTGGGCCTGCCGTATGACGAAAAATCATCTTTTCAGAAAGGGAGCAGAAAGGCACCGGATCAGATTCGGAAAATATTGCACAATGGATCTTCAAATTATATAACAGAATTAGGGGTCGATTTAGAGAATGATTTGGAAATCATTGATCATGGTGATTTAAAAATCAAGGATTATCATCAGGTCTCCAATCAGATTGAATCGAAATTGGATCTAAGTTTGCCTTCTTTGTTTTTAGGTGGTGATCATTCGGTAAGCTTTCCGATCGTTGAAGCTTTGAGCCGCAAGTCAACAAAATTTGACATCCTGCATTTCGATGCCCATCCCGATTTATATGACGAATTTGAAGGTGATCGATTCTCACATGCATGTCCGTTTGCCAGAATTATGGAAAAGAAACTTGTAAAACGACTGGTATCGGTTGGAATAAGAACCCTGCCTTTACATCTAAAGAATCAGGCTGAAAAATATAATGTTGAAATTATCATGATGAAAGATGTCAGTAAGATAGAAAAGTTGGTGTTTGATGATCCCATCTATATATCAGTTGATCTGGATGCTTTTGACCCTGCATTTGCCCCGGGTGTATCGCATCCCGAACCAGGTGGATTTTCGTCCAGGCAATTTCTGAATTTTTTACATCAGATAAAGGTTCCTGTGGTGGGGGCTGATATTGTCGAACTGAACCCGGATCGGGATTGTTCAGAGATTACGGCAGCATTGGCAGCCAAGCTTTTAAAAGAATTGGCAGGACTTATGTTCTTGAATAATAAATAAAAGTTATTAAATATTAGAGTAGCTATCTTATAAGTTATTGCAGTCGATATTTATCAATGATGTTTTGGAATTTATTCCGTTAAATGAAGATGTTGGCGAGGCTCCGTCGATGACGATGGAACTGATATTGGCCGATGAATTCAGGATAATCGAGGTGTTGTAAAATCGGATATCGCTTGGTAAATTACCTGAAAATGTTAATTGAAGCGTATTTCCGTTAAGTGACTGCTCAATAAGCAGGACATCTTTTAAGATGCAATAATCAAATATTTCTTCTTCAGAAGCCATCCAAATATTGTCAAGCCCATATTTGCCGTATTTGTCAGCTATTGCACTCATATAATTTGAAAAGGTGGAGAAGTCGTATCCCCAATCAGGATTGGTTACCGAATGACTGAAAGCCGAACCCCACATATGTGCTCCATTATTGCTTGCCCCGGCCAGTTCATCCACAAATCGAAGCATGTTGAATTGCAGGGTTGAGAAACTTCGCCCCATACGTATGTTTCTCTTGTTCCATGAGGTTGTGACATCAAAATATGGTTTTCCATATTCTGCATTCTGAATATAACATATGCGGTATCCTTTCTGAAATGCAAGCTCGGTAAAGAGGTCATTTCCGTCGGGATTAACAAATATGCGTGGTTCTATGCCTCCTTCAATTATTTCAGAAGTTTTTGATTTAATATAATTGTGAAAATCGACAACAGAAATCTGAGGGTCACGAATTGAACCCTCAATCAGTCCGTGGTTATATACGCCCCAATTATTGACATACATTTCAACAAGCTGAGACCAGCTTACATGAAAAACATTCGCATCGTCATCATTATGGATGTCGTCAATTTGGTAATTGTCCGTTCCATTCACAGAACTGCTCATTTTAAATTTTACATCATTCCCGCATCCATCGGTATAAGATAAACCGTTATAGGTTATACCGTCGATAATTCCGCCATTTAAAAATTTAAAGGCATGAGTATAGATGTCGGCAACACCATCGTCCAGATGAAATCCAAATCCGAAGTCCTTGTTGTATTTAAGGGCTGGTATATGGATATTAATATCAGATGGGATTTCAGAAAAGGTAATACGGATGCTGACTTGTGATAAATATGTTTTTTCAACCTTGATTAAATCTTCGGAAATCGGATTTTCGAATCTCTTTCCGCATGATGTAATTAAAATAAGTAAAATTAAAAATTTAAAGAAATTTTTAGGGGCAACTTGCATTTGAGTCAGTTATGAGTTATAATGCTGTGTGTTTATGATTTAAAACCCAAAGATAATAAAATTAGTATGTCAGTATGAACGTTAAATGATTGATCAGGCTTCTTATTATAAAAAAATGATGGAGTGTTAAAAATATATAAATTCTCATGTGTTTTAACAGATTCGCTTGAATTGAGTATTTGTTTAACTATCTTAGTCATAGAAAAAAATGTTTGTTAATAAACAATTGTCGTAAAATGATGAAAAAAAGATATATAATCCTTATTGCCTTATTCTGTAATTTCTTGCTCTATGTGCAGGCCCAGGATTCTGAATTTTCAGGAAAAACCATTGAATTTCCGTCATTGGATCATTTAATGATTACGGCCGATTTATATCTGATTGATAATGCCGAAGCACCTTTTATACTGCTTTTTCACCAGGCAGGATGGAGCAGGGGTGCATACCGTGAAATTGCCCCTGAATTAAATGCTTTGGGGTTTAACTGTATGGCGATTGACCAAAGATCGGGCAATGAATCAAATGCCGTGTTGAATGAAACTGCAAAGCGTGCCAGATCGGTCAATGGTGCTACAAATTATATTGATGCTTTTCCTGATTTACAAGCAGCCTTGAATTATATTGAGCTTGAGTTTAAGCCCGTAAAAGTGATTATATGGGGCAGTTCTTATTCTGCTTCCCTGGCCTTTATTTTAGCGCAAAAGAATCCGCAACTGGTAGATGGAATCCTGGCATTTTCGCCGGGAGAATATTTTACCTTTGAGGGTAAAAGTATCGCTGATTATTCACGCGAAATTTCGATACCTGTTTTTATTACCTCCGCTCAATCTGAAAAATCAAATTGGGAACCAATTTATCAGAACCTGACTTCATCCCAAAAAATGAGTTATATCCCTGAATTTAAAGGATATCATGGATCAAGGGCCCTTTGGTCTTCTAATGAGGGCCATGAAAAGTATTGGGAACATGTAAAAAAATTCCTTGAACTCTTCAACTGATCATTGAGTCTATTCAAGTAGTGTTTTAAGAATACCGTCGTAACTTATGGGTTGTCGTGCTTCGCTTATTATTTTGAGGATGCCGTAACCCTGCGTTGAGATACTTAAGGAAACCTGGTACGATTCGGTTGTGTTGATCACCTGAAACTGGAATTCATGATACATTGTTTTCTCGTTAAAGGATGACTGCATATTATAAATTATATCCTCCAGGTAAATTCCGCCTTTACCTCCACCATAGTCTGCCCTGTAGGCGGTGCCAAAATAAGGTAATGCACTGTAAACCGAATCGCCTTTAATTTTAATTTCATAATCGCTGGTTAATGAAATTGAAGGGCCCTCCATAGGTCTGGCGGTTCGAACCACAAATTCAATATTTTTAGATTCAATGATATTTTTAACGGCCAGTTCAATTTTTTCTCTTCTGGCAATTCTGTTTTCTTTACGGTTTTGTGTTGTATTTTCCTGGGAAAATATAACAATCGGCAACAATAGGAGTGCCGGTATAACAAGTAGGCGTTTCATTGTAGTCAGTCTGTAATTTAATATTTAATTCAAAGTTACATTTAAAAAGAAAATCCAAATCCAATATTGAAAATAAATCCACCGGTTAACACAGAAGGTACCTCTTCGACCTGGGCTTCAAATGACCCATCTGGAAAATTAACTTCAATATCAACAGTATTTGGAAGTGGCGTAAATGAGAAACCAATTTCAGGCCTGAAATAAATTAAGCCTCCCCATTTGGCTCCCAGTTTTAGGTTTAAGGTATTCATTCCAATTCCTGCAGTTGCAGTCCCTAAAAGATTGGGGTCATCTTCCGATTCAAGATTATCGTAGGTTAAATCCAGGCTCATATTGGTATAACTAAGTGCCACATATGGGCCATGGCCTTCCCTGCGTAAATAATAATTCATTCCAATTTCAAAATAAGAATAATCCAGGACAATTTCTTCAACGCTCACAGAAACAGCAGAATAGTCAACCATTAATGATAATTTTTTATCTGCCAAAGGTGTTACGAATTCGAGGTTACCGGTAATGATATTGGGGAAACCTGCCTTTACACCAATTCTGAAGGGTTTTTCCTGAGCATGGAGCGAACTAATGCTTATAATCAGTAAAATTATAATACTGATAACTTTAATTGCTGGTTTTTTCATGATTGATGATTTTTGGGATGTTTCCTTCAAAGATCGTAAATATCAGACCGAAATACAAATATTTATTTTACAGTTGTTGAATAAAACGAAAATAAAAAACCTTTAAAATTACTGTATTCAATGCCTTGAAAATAAATAACAAAGCGAGATAATGAATTTGGCCCAATTAATATATCTCTGCTTATCATTTCTGACTTATTCAAAAAATATTCGGAATGTTATCAATAATTTAAATAATTTTACAATTCTATACGATGATTTGAAACTATACAACTTAAAATTTATACTATGATCAGAACAAGAACAAAATCAGCACTCAACATTATTCTTTTGGCACTCATTTCTTTTTTCTATGCTTGTGGTGGTTCTTCATCATCGGTTGAAACTTCGGTTTTAATGGATGGACCCCATCAGGCAGAAATAAAGGAAGTAATTCATACAAACGCATACAGTTATTTATTGGTCGAAGAAAATTCAAGTAAATCATGGATTGCGGCCACCAGACAGGAATTTGAGGTCGGGCAGACCATTTATTTTATAAGCGGCATGGCCATGGAAAATTTCCAGAGCAAAGAATTGGACCACATATTTGAACTGGTCTATTTCGTTGACCAGATATCATTTGAACCACTGGATCTGATGGATCCATCATCCGCAGTTCCTCATGGAATGCTGCAAGCTTCTGAAAAGAAGGAAATCAAGCTTGAAAAAGCAGAAGGTGGAATTACCATCGGTGAATTGTATGCAGACGCTCAGAAATATGAAGGCCAGGAAGTAAAAATAAGGGGCGAAGTTGTTAAATTTAATGAAGCAATTATGGGCCGAAACTGGGTACATATCCAGGATGGTTCTGGCACTGAAAGTGCTTTTGATCTCGCTCTTACAACTCAGGATATGGTTGCTGTTGGAGATGTTGTGGTTTTCTCAGGAACGGTAAGTTTGAATAAAGATTTTGGTGCCGGTTATATTTATGAAGTCATCCTTGAAGAATCAAAACTCTTAAAAGATCTCTAAAACTTTATTTAGATTCATCTTCATTAAAATCCTGGATTAACCCTTCAGTAAGCCAATTTGCTAAAGCCTGGCGGTTATCAGCAATCAAAAATCTTTTTTGATTTTGTGAATGATTCATATTGCCCAGTTCAATAAATGTTGCTGTGGGATATGTATTTTGTAAAACATAGAGATTACGGGTGGTAACCGTTCCATCGTATCCGCGACCGGGTTGGTGTTGGTTGTATTTTTCTTTCAGCTTGTTTAGTAATATGTTTGACATTTTTTTGCCACTTTTGCTGCGACTGTCATAATAAAAATACACATCAAGGTTTTCATTCCTGCTTCTCGAGTCCATATGAATGATAATCACCCGCTGGAATTTATCACGGTCGGCAAGGTATAATTTATTCACGGCATTGGTTCTTTGCCTGAGTCTTAGCATCTGATTTCTGGGGATGGTCTTATCCGGATAACATAATTCGTCCGAATCCTTGGGTAAAAACCGATCATCCCTGATGCCATCGTTAATATCCCTGGTGATCATATAAACCAAAGCACCATGCTGAATCAAATTTCGGGCCAGCCTCAGAGTGATGTCATAATTATACTCGTCTTCGCATACAATTTGGTTTTCGATCGTTGAGACAGCACCGGGATCAGGGCCGCCATGGCCGCTAATCAAATAATACGTTGCCCCTTTTAATTGTTGATCAAGTATTTCAACGGTTTCGTATGCTTTCCCAAATATCGCAAATGTACTCGCTCCGGATATTCCCGGTAAATAATATGTTTTACCGGCAATAAGTTCATCTTTCTTGTTTAATTGTGACTGATTGATCTTTTTAAATTCCTCCATGTATTTTACCGGATCCAGTCCGTTTCTTCTAAGGAGCGCCATAATTCCTTCGCCTTTTATGGCCGTGGTTGACTTATAAGTATTTTGGCTCATTGCATGAAAAACAAGTCCAAAAATCAGGAGTATTACAGTGATCGTAGTTTTTAATTTCTTCGGTACAATTCTCATAAGATATTTATCAGAAAATTTTAGGATATTTAGTTGGGTTGTAGTCGTGCATCATATTATACACCGCATCAAAAACGTCTTCGGCATTGGGGTTTGAAAAATAATCCCCGTCTGTGCTGTATGCGGCTCGATGATCTTTTGCTGTCAGCGTTTTAGGTTCTGCATCCAGCAGATAAAATCCTTGTTGAACCTCCATAACCTGTTGCATCATAAAGGCCGTTGCACCACCCGGTACATCTTCATCGAAAAAGAGAACCTTATTGGTTTTTTGAAGTGATTTTTTAATCAGCTGATCGGTGTCGAATGGCAATAAGGATTGTACATCTATTAATTCAACATCAATATCAAATTCTTTCAGTTGGTCGACCGCATCCTGGGCAATTCTGACGCAGGATCCATAAGTGACAAGGCTAATATCTTTCCCTTCCCTTAAAATCTCGGCTTTCCCCGGAATAAGCCTGAATTCTCCAAAATTTTCCGGTTTGGGTTCTCTGATTCGGTATGCATTTAATGGTTCAATAATCAGTGCAGGATCATCAGATAGCATCATCGTATTGTAAAATCCTGCAGCCTGGGTCATATTTCTTGGAACGAGTACATGCATGCCCCGTAATGAGTTGATCACCATACTTAAAGGTGATCCTGAATGCCAGATGCCTTCCAGTCGATGGCCCCTTGTTCTGATAATAAGCGGTGCTTTTTGTGTTCCACGGCTTCGATATCGTAGCGTGGCCAGATCGTCACTTAACAATTCCAGTCCATACAATAAATAATCAAAATACTGAATTTCTGCAATGGGCCTTAATCCGCGCATAGCCAGCCCTATACCCTGTCCGACGATGGTTGCTTCCCGGATGCCTGTATCAGCTATTCTTAATTCACCGTATTTATTTTGTAATCCTTCGAGGGACTGGTTCACACCCCCGATTTTGCCAACATCTTCACCAAAAATCATGGCTTCCGGATAGTTCTTAAAGATTTGGTCAAAATTGGCTTGCAAAATCTCCCTGCCCGGCACAAGTTCTGCTTTATCGGGATAAGTGGCTTTGACTTCTTTTATCTTGGAAATAGAAAATTCGGTTTCACTATAAAGGTGAGAACTGTAGCGTTCTTTGCTGGCTTCCATTTCCTTATTCAGCCAATTGGTAACATTTGTTTTAAGGGAATTTTGGGGATTGCTGCAAGCGTTACAAATAAGCCGAAGTATCTTTTTTCCCGACGACATGATGTCCTTATAGATGGGTTCTCCAATCTTCGAAAGATCAAGCTTGATTTGTTCTATTTTATCAGTTTTTGCGCAGTTGCATGTGGTTACATCAACCATTTTCAGAAATTCCTTTTGCTTCTTTTTAATTGGATCCTGGAAATGATGCCATGCATTTTTTTTCGCTTCTTTTGCCCTGTTTGCAGCTTCTTTCTCGATTTTAACCAATTCTTCTTCTGTGGCTATTCCATCTGCGATGAGCCAGTTTCGCATAATCAGGATTCCATCCTTTTCCTTCTCATCAGCGAGTTGTTCAGTCGTTTTATAGCGTTCGTGGGAGCCTGAAGTTGAATGCCCCTGAGGCTGTGTGGCATCGGTTATATGGAAAAGAACCGGAATGTGATTTTTTCGGCAATGTTCGATGCCTTCACGATAGGTATTGATTAAATTTGGATAATCCCAGGCTTTAGCTTTATAAATGAGGAACCCATTTCCCTGTTCATTTTTTTCAAAGCCCTGTAAAATTGCAGAAATATTCTGTTTCGTCGTTTGGTATTTGCCAGGTACCGAAATTCCCCAGCCATCATCCCATACTGATATTGCCAAAGGCACTTGTAATACGCCAGCGGCATTTATGGTTTCAAAAAAGTGACCTTCAGAAGTACTTGCATCCCCAATGGTGCCAAATGCAACTTCATTGCCATTTTTCGAAAAATTTGTAAATGTTTTTAATTCTGGATTATTCCTGAATACCTGGGAAGCCTGCGCCAGGCCGAGAAGGCGGGGCATCTGGCTGGCCGTAGGTGAACTATCTGTTGCGGAATTTTTTTGTTCAGAAAGAATGAGCCAGTTCCCCTTTTTATCAATGGTTGGCCTTGAAAAATGATTATTCATCAATCGCCCACCCGTTCCCGGATTAAATTCCTGATCCGTATCACCGTATAATTGTGCAAAAAATTCTTCAAGACTCATCATGCCCGTGGCAAACATAAAGGTCTGGTCCCGATAATATCCCGATCGCCAGTCGCCTGGCTGAAATACTCTTGCCATTGCCAGTTGTGGAATCTCTTTCCCATCCCCGAAAATTCCAAATTTGGCTTTACCTGTTAAAACCTCACGTCGCCCGAGGATACTCACCTGCCTGCTTTCATTGGCCAAACGAAAATCATTCAGAATTTCTTCCTTGCTTATCGTTTTCAATATTCGTTTGCCTTCTGTAATTTTCGTCATTTGCTTAATTTCATTGGGAAATTAGCAAAATTAATTAAAATCGTTTTAAATAAAAAATTCAAATACCTAACAATTTATCAACAATCATTGACTTAAGTAGGTGATATTCATTAATTTTCAGAAGTATTAATTTGTTGTTCAAATGAAAAAGCAAAAAGTAGCTGCAGTGACCGGTGCTTATGGTGCCATTGGATTTGCAATAGCCAGAAAATTAGCGTTTTTAGGCTATGAAGTCATACTTTTGGGCCGGAACGAAAGACGACTTGAAGAAGCAGTTAGTACCATCCAGGCCTTAAATGATGATGCAAATGTGTGGTATGAAGTTGTTGATTTATCCCTTCTCTCTTCAATAAAAGAACTTTACAATCGCTGGGAAGGCCCGTTGGATGTTTTGGTAAATAATGCTGCGGCAACTCCGCGCGAAAAACGAATGACTTCTGAAGGACTTGAAATGCAATTTGCAACCAATGTAATGGGATATTTTTGGATGATGCATTTCTTCAATGATTTCATGCTTGATTCAATGGATGCAAGGATTGTGAATGTTGCCAGTTATTGGTCGGGCGGATTGGATATCAAAGATTTACAATTTGAAAAAAGGGTTTATCAGAATGATTCAGCTTACCGTCAATCGAAACAGGCAGATCGGATGCTTACTGTTGCTTTTGCTGAAAAATTGGCCGACAGCGGCATCACCGTAAATGCCTGCCATCCCGGAGATGTTAACTCAAAACTGAGTAATAACCTGGGATTTGGCGGCCACGAGTCGCCTGAATCAGGGGCAGCCACCCCTGTCTGGCTTGCAACAAACCCTGACCTAAATAATTATACCGGAAAATATTTTGAAAATAAAAAACGAAGCGATTGTCCATTTGCCAAAAATAAAGTAGCGATAGAAGAACTCTACCGCTACTGTCGTCAATTTACTTAAGAAAACGCAGAATTAAGAAATGAACGAGTTTTTTAAATGATTATTGATAATTGATTAATGTTTATTGCTTCGAATAAAAATTTGCTTGATGTAGCACGGTTGTTTTTTTAGTTTGAAAAAGTATTGATTACCAAACCTAAATAGTTACCAAAAATGGCACTCATCTTGGAAAAGGCAGATTTTGAAATTTCTTTGGGTTCCTCAAGCTTTTCTTTCTCAATGTTTTTATTGTATTTTTCCAGGCCGTCTTCTGTCATGATGTAATCACGATCTGACCAGCTATAATAATAATAGCCCGAGTTCCATCTCAAAATACGGTGCATGTTTTTGTCCATGCGAATAATGGTTCCAACAGGAACCCTAAGCTCCAATCTGATTTGCTGGTCGGCCCAGATGTCTTTTTTGGGAATTTTGTAAAATTCGTTAAAAACAAAGTGGTTTTGATTTTGAATAAATTGATACTCAATTTTTTCAGCTCTTTCTTTGGCATCGAAACCTGATTTGCCTCTTGCTGTTGAATACCGGATCAGTGAAATATTTTCGTCATAACTTTTGCTAATTCTTAACCTGCTTTTATTGATGAAATAAGCATCGTTTGAAACCGCAATCTCAAGATCATCCAATTGAATATAATTGTCAATCTCTTGAAATGAATTGTCATAAATATCTCTTGTTTCTAAAAATATTTCATTTCCCGAGAACTGTTCAATTGCATACTCTTGTTTATCTTCAACTTCATACCTGAAATGGTGATAGATTTTAAATGAATAGGTGATTGTTAATGCAAGTCCGATCAACCAGAGTACAAAAGCAGTTGAACCCAGGTGCCTGATCCTTTCAAAACCAAAAATCATTCGAATACCCCAATAAATAAGCATGAGCAAGGGAATGGCAAAAAGGAAAAATAATCCAACTTTTAAAAGCCCAATATTGCCCGAACTACTTAAAAAGATATCAAGTAATTGAAAGACCGGTACAGCAGCAATTTCCGAATCACCGAAAAACATCAGGCTATGACCGAAGATGGCCCCTACAAATGCAAGTATTAAGGCCAGTCCGGTGATCAGGATCACGACACCCAATAAAATGACGATTCCTTTAAAAAACATCTTAATCACGTTTATAAATAATTCTAGGATGTTCTCAAAAAATGTTTTAGGAATGTCACTTTTTTTTTTATAAGTCTCTTTGGCCTGCTGTGTTAAATCGTTTATTTTACCTTTCAGGTGGTCAAATTCTTCTTTAATAGATTTCTCAATATTTGAGATATTGACCGGTTCGCCCCGCATTTCTAACCTTTCAGTGGTTGTTAATGCTTCGGGAACAGCGATCCAAAGGATAATATAAATGAATACACCCAAAGTGGTGAATAAGGAAATGATGAACAGGATTCTGATCCAAATCGGATCCACATTCAGATATGCTCCGATCCCGGATGCCACGCCGCCGATCATTTTATTTTCCGGATCGCGGTAAAGCCTTTTATAGCCGGTTTTTTGATAGCTATATGAAGTGCTTGATTGTTCTTCCTGATCATCTTCAAAATCACTCGGTTGGCCCATTGTTGAAATTACATCGTTGATATCTTCCAGTGTGATCACCTGTTTTGTATCACTTAGTTTGTCCTGAAGGATTTCGGCGATCCTGCTTTCGATATCTGAAATAACTTCTTCTTTGCCGTCGAGATTGTTAAAATGAATTTTGATGGAGCTGAGATAGGAGTTGAGCTTAGCATAAGCGTCCTCATCAATGTGAAAAATGATACCACTTATATTGATCGTGAAAGTTTTTTTCATCGTTGTAATTTTTTTGATTTAATTAAACTTATTTGTTTTGGTTAGCACTTGAACAGCTTTGACCAATTCCTTCCAGCTGATATCTAACTCTTTTAAAACTTTTTTACCTATTTCGGTAATTTCGTAGTATTTACGCGGGGGACCCGATTTGGATTCTTCCCAACGATAACTGAGCAAACCCTCGTTTTTTAAACGGGTTAACAGGGGATATAAGGTACCCTCGACAACGATGAGTTCCGAAGTTTTCAATTCTTCCAGGATGTCGGAAGCGTAAACTTCTTTACCTGTAATTATGGATAAAATGCATAATTCCAGGACCCCTTTCTTCATCTGTGCTTTTGTCTTTTCTATATTCATGCTACAAACATAATACATTTATTAGTACTATGCAAGACATAGTACTAATATATATTTATTAATTTATATAACATAATACTGTTGAAAATTTTAATGCTATGAAAAATAGATAATTACAAAGGTTGTCAAACGATTGGGAATGATGTAATTTTTATCGATTATAAATAACATGCTGATAATTCAATCACTCTTTTTTGTAAATTAGTTATCATTTTAGGTTGATTTTTGTTACGACAAAAATCATGCGGAGGAATAGAATTAAAATTTATTTTAATAAACCAAGCTATATATTTTTATGAAATCCCTCACATTTCTTCTCATCGGAATATTCTTATCTTTTTATGCTTTCTCACAACAAAATGGTGGACCATACAGTAATGATGAATCAACTGTATTACTAATGCATTTCAACAACAACCTTGATTTTGAAGGTTCCTACAGTGGTAATATTCAAAATTGGGGAATTCCTGCCCAGTATGATAACTCCCTGGACGGTTTTGGACAAGCCTTTAGAATTAATAATACAGAGGGCTTGCAGTGTATTACCATTGAACCTACCGAAGATTTAAACCTTGGAAATAACTGGTTGATAGAACTTTGGGTTAAAGTTGGGAACTATGGTTCAGGAGCTGCGGAGTTTCCAACTTTATTTATTAAAGATGGAAATGGTGTTTCGGCTATTGTGATTGGCTTCAGAAATGACGGAAAGGGTTTTACGAGCAGGGTGACATTCGATAACTTATCAGAAATAGGAATTGAGCAGCAAACCGGTATTAATGCAGGTGAATGGTATCATCTGACTTTATCATGTGATCCTGAAAACAGGAGCATCCGATTTAGCGTACATGAGCAGGATTGGAATCTTGTTTTTAATTCAGAAGCGCCTTTTCCTGAAGGTACGGATGGGTACTTATGTACAGCTGATCGGCAGGTGTTTGTGGGAGGTGTTGATGGAGGGAGCAATATTCAGTTTGATGGATGGATCGATGAGCTTCGTATCAGTAATACATCAAGGGTGTATCACCCAGAAGCCCCTTCAAAAATTGCTGAAAGTGAACTTACTGAATTTTATGCGCTTGAAAATCAGTTAACATATTGGGATGAAATTAGATATGATATTGATAATTGGTTGCTTGAATTAGGTTCTTACTGGGAAAGGCCCGGCAAAGATCTTTTATTCGATGAAGGAACAAAAGTTAAGATAATACTGGTGGAAAAAGATGATTTGGGCCTATTTGTCAATTATAATTTCCCTGATTGGAAATATGGAGGGTATAAAGTTCCAGATGAAATTTATATTTCTATACCCCCAGGCGGAAGAGATGATATTTATGAAAATTCGTTTTCGAGGCTGGTTAAAAACACACTTTCTCAACTGGTTCTGAAGAAAAAACAAATGAGGGATCAGTATGGGTATTGTCCGTCTTATTTTGCTGAAGCATTTGGGCTGTTTTACAGTGGCTTTTATATTAACAATAACATAATTGTGCAGGCTATCAATGAGTTGGGGCATGTTCCTGTGATTGATGATATCAATAACATGGATAATTTTACATCTATTAATAAGAGGTCATTGATGGTTTCATATATTGAAGCACAGGCATTATCGGTTGTTGGCATACAAAAACTTAATCCTGATAACTATGAGACCATCTGGCAGCACCATTTAACATATTTCTATGAAAATGACCTTGATAACCGTATTGTGTTACAACGTCATACCAACCATTTTAATATTTATTCAACTCCTCAGGATGTTCAATTTATGGATGTTATCTCTGCAAAGCTTGAGGAAAAATTTGAACATTATACAACGATTTTTGAATATCCGATCTTGCATAAATTTAATTGCGTTGTTTATCCAAATGCTCAGGCAGGGATTTATTGTATGGTTATTCTGGATGATTATAATGGTGGTAGTGCCTGGTCAGGGGATAACCTGGATTTTTTATCACCGACCGTTTCATGGGGAGGGCTTGATGAGGCTCTCAGGACATTAATACCTCACGAATTTTTCCATGCCTTTCATTTTAACCTGGTAACCCATTTATTTGACATCCCAAGTTTCCATTCAGAAGGTATGGCTGAAATTATGGCTTATGAAGGCGAAAATGATGATTATATTCAGGGCAGGGCCTGGTATTTTAAAGAAGGCCTGGAAAGGTTTAGAAATGAAAATGGGCATTATCCAAACCTTGCAGAAATTATGCCTGATTCGGATGGTTATATGTCGGTTTATTCTTATGGTCAGGCCTTCTGGCATTATATGCATCAAAATCATGCAGATTATCCAACCATTCGTGATTTCTTTTTAAATGGGCTGGATTGGAGTGTTTTTGATATTTCCTACGAAGAAATAGATAATGGATATATTAATTATATAAAAACCATTGCCGGAATTCAGACAGATCCTCCTGGCCAACCTTCTAATCCTCAACCTCAGGATCAATCAGTGGCAGTTTCAACAAACCCGACTTTGAGTTGGAGCAATGGCTCAAATACAGATCAAATAGATTTATATTTTGGAACAACTAATCCACCTACACAAAAAGTTTTAAATAATGTTAATCCGATAAGCTCTTATCAGCCTGCTTCCCTTACATACCAAACGACCTATTATTGGAAAGTTGTTGCTAAAAACACAGTTGGAAATACTGAAGGACCAGTTTGGTCATTCACAACTGATGTTGGAACCGGTGTCTTCGATACTGATAATAATGATGAGTTACGAATTTATCCGAATCCTGCTAATGGTTTTGTTAATATAAGTTCTCCAGACCCTGGTGATTTACAAATATTCAATATCAATGGACAGTGTATTATGGAGCGAAAAGATTTTCTGGAAGACTTACTTGATGTCTCGGGCTTCCAAAGAGGTACTTATATTGTAATGTTCAACAGTAGAAAAGGACGAATGATAAAGCAATTGATTATAAAATAATCGAATTAAACAGTTTTTTATTCATTGTTCACCTTGATTTTACCAGAATATATTGTAAGTATCAATCCGCGTGAAAGCATAAATAACATCAGGCTCAACCAAAGTCCGTGATTGCCAAAATCTTTCCCGACCAGGTAATAAAACGGAAAAAACAGGACGAGGGTAGATATCAACATGGCATTACGAAGAGATGAGGAAGCAGTTGCTCCGATAAAAATACCATCCCAAATAAATGCAGCAAATGTCAGGAGCGGAATGCTTACGATCCAAATCAGGTATGGTCCTGCATCAGAAATAACATTTGAATCGTTGGTAATGATGTATAAGATGCTTTTTCCACTTAAAAAATAAATGAGTGTAAATACCAGGCTGATTCCAAATCCCCATTTAAATAAATTTTTAATGGTTAATTTTAGCAGGCCATGATCTTTGGCTCCCATGTATTTCCCCACCAATGCTTCGGCGGCATAAGCAAAACCATCAATTAAATATGAATAGATAAAGAAAAATTGTAAAAGAATGGTATTCGCAGCAAGGATAGGGTCACTGATCCGCGCTGATTCAGCAGTAAAAAAAGATAAGGTGAAAAGCAGCATGAGTGTACGAATCAAAATATCCCGGTTAACCAGAAAAAATCTTTTGAGTGCTGTCAACTGGATCATTCCTTCATAAGTCCAGTATTTGAGATAGGAGCGGTATTTTTTCATAAACAGAATGCCAGCCAGTAACAATCCCGAATATTGTGCCAGTAAAGTCCCCCAGGCCACACCATCCGATTTCATTCCAAAACCGTAAATAAAGATCAGGTTGAAAAGTAAATTGAGTGAGGTGATACTGATCGCAATGATCATGGGATAACGGGCGTTTTGCATACCTAAGAACCAACCGGTAATGGCAAATAAACTGATGGCAGCCGGAGCCGCAAATATACGGATGTGAAAATATTGCTTGGCAAGTAATTCAACTTCAGGACTTCCTGAAATTAATTTAAAGCCAAGCCAGGCAATGGGATATTGTATCATTAATATCAGCAAACTGCCCATTAGTGCAACCGTAACAGCACGGCTGAGAGTCAGTGTAATTTCGGTGCTGTTCTTTGCCCCGAAAGCCTGGGCCGTAAAACCCGAAGTGCTCATGCGCAAAAATCCGAAACCAAAATAGATAAAATTAAAAATCATACTTCCCAATGCAACCGCCCCAATGTAAATTCCGGATTCCAAATGACCCAGAATTGCAAGATCGACCATGCCGAGTAATGGGATGGTAATGTTGCTGATGATGTTTGGGATGGCAATCCTCAGAATTTCTTTATTCACTGTTTAGATTTTATGAGACTGTAAATTGATGATCCAATGCTCTGTTAAATTAAGATTTCAATGCCTTCATTTCTTTTTTATCGTAAAGTGCAATTAAGCCTAATACAGGCCCCACAGCCAGAATCATATAAATAAACCTCAGATCTAAAACCTCTTTTAGGATATTAAGCAATTGAATACTAATAATCGTTATCGAAAACCCAACACAATTAACGATGGTCAATGCGGTGCCTTTCGAGTCTTCCTTAGCATTCTGGGCAACTAAGGTTGAAAATAACGGAGAATCAGCGATTACGGCAAGCCCCCAGAAAATAAGGAAAGCAATAAAGAAAATACCTGATCCGGCATAAAATGCAAGCGGTGAAAGTAAACAACAGATACCCGACATAAGCAATGCAAAGAAAGCTGTTTTTTTAGTTCCGATTATTTCAGAAATATAGCCACCGATTATGCATGCCAGCCCACCCAATCCAATAACCAGGAAGGATAGCAGTGGAACATTCATTTTGATCTCGGGATGCAGACTTGTATTTGTTATAAGCATAATTGGCACAAAAGCCCAAAAAGTATATAATTCCCACATATGTCCGAAATACCCAAATGCAGCCGATCGCAAGTTTTTATTTTTAAATACTTTAAACAATTTGCTCAAATCGGGTTTAGAACCTGATTTTCTGTATGGCCCATTAGGAACGAATAATAAAATCGAAAGCCCACCTAGCACTGCGATAGATGAAGTTAATATCAGCACAAGACGCCAGGGAAGTTCCGAAGTAAACGATTTTAATAAATGAGGGAAAGCAGTTCCGATTACAAGGGCACCGACCAAGAATCCCAATGATTTACCAAGTCCTTTATTGTAGTAATCTGCTGCGATCTTCATTCCCACTGGATATATTCCGGCAAGAAAAAATCCGGTCATAAAACGAAACATCATCAGACTCGCGAAAACATTTCCTTCGATGATGGTTCCCAAATTAAATAGGGCGCCTGCAAGTGCGCTGAAGAAAAAAACAGCTGAGGGTGAAAAACGATCGGCGATGGTTAGTAAAGCAAAAATAAGTGTGCCCGTAATAAATCCGAACTGCACGGCAGAAGTTAGGTGGCCCAATGCACTGCTGCCTAAATGATAGGTATTCGCAAGATCTCCCATTACCGCATTTCCGGCAAACCAGAGTGAAGTGCAGCTAAATTGAGAAAGAACAATCACAGGCAGAACCCATTTTATCTTATTCATATAATGAGCGTTATATGGATGATTTATTTAATATGAGTTTCAAACCACTTCAAAAATCGTTCATACCGATCCTTAACAAATGATGGTCTTCTAATTCCATGATGTTCACCCGGATAAACAACCAGTTGGGTTTCTTTTCCAAGACGTTTCATGGCCTGGTACATTTGCTCTGAATTTATGATGGGTACATTCCAGTCATCACTTCCGCCAATCCAGAGGGTAGGGGTGGTGATTTTGGCTACTTTATTAAAAGGTGAAATTCGTTCCCATGCTTCCGCATTCTCCCAGGGAAGACCGAGTTCCAATTCCCAGGTTAGCTGATAGTGATCATGGCCATAGTTCGTACGATACAATGCTTCGCTGGCTCCTGAGATGGCTGCCTTAAAACGATCTGTTTGAGTGATGACATGATCAGTTAAAATTCCTCCGTATGACCATCCTCCAACGCCCAATCTGTTTGGATCAACATAAGCGGCATCTATCACATAATCAACAGCTGCAATCACATCCTGAAAATCTTTGTTACCCCAATCTGCAAAAATAGCCTGTGAAAATGCTTGCCCATAACCGGATGAACCCCGTGGATTTATCAATAATGTTACATAGCCATTAGCCGCGTATAGCTGGGCTATCGAATGGAACGAGAATTCGTATTGACTTACCGGACCTCCATGTAACCATAAGATGGCCGGATATTTCATTGCAGGATCAAATCCAATTGGTTTTACAACAAAACCTTCAATAGAAGTTCCATCTGCACTTTTGAAATTTATTTTTTCAATAAGTGGTTTTTTAACTTGTGACAATAACTTGTCGTTAACATGGGTCAGTTGATTGCTTGTTCCATTTTCATGCTTATAAATTTCGTCAGTTTGATTACTATTCCCCAGCAATGAAAAAATTCGTGCTCCATTCAATAAATAATCTGAAATACTGAAATCACCCTTTATAAGCCGTTTAAAGTTCTTGCCCGTATTATCAATTGTTGCAATAATACTGGTGCCGCTTTCTTCAACCAAAAAATAAATATTTTTTCCATCTTCAGAAAAGCGGGGCTTGCTAATGTTTCTGTCAAGCTCGTTGGCTAATATTTTACATTGCCCTCCGGTAGCAGGAATAATTGCAAGTTTTTGCGTTGCATACCACATGGCTTCCTTATCAAGCACAGTAGTATAAGTAAGGTATTTACCATCGGGGCTCCAGGCTGGTGACCCATCTGAATTCTGATTGCTTGTGACTTGAAGCAAGGTTTTTCCTTTATCGGTATTATTGGCATTTACGATCCAGATGTCGGTATTGGTATTGCCATCGGGATTATCGGTTCGATTACTTACAAAAGCAATGGAGTTTCCATCGGGGCTCCATTTGGGATTTGAATCGTCGAAATCGCCTGAGGTAATTTGAATGGCAGAAGTATCGCCCGGAGTAAAAATATAAAGATGTGTACGGTAACGATCCAGATAACCTTGATAATCTTGTTTAAATTGTAAACGGTCAATCACATAAGGTTTAAGTTTTTTATCATCTTCTTTATCTTCAGTCAGCTCTTCAGGTTTTGGGTCAGTGATGCTTAATACAAGCCGGCTTCCATCTGGAGCCCATTCATGTCCACCAACTCCCTGTTTTATTTTGGTCAATTGCTGGGCTTCTCCTCCCATGCGATTCAAGGTCCAAACCTGTGTTTTTTCTTCAGATTTGGAAGCCAGAAAAGAGAGATATTTGTTGTCAGGGCTCCATCTGGGCTGACTGGCTGAATATCCTTTGGCAGTCATGGGGATTGCTTCTCCACCGTTTGAAGGGATCATCCAGATTCTTGTTTCAGACTTATCTTTTTTAAGGTCAATTTCAGACACTGTAAATGCAATCCATTGTCCATCAGGACTTATTTGAGGATTTCCTACAGTTTTTATATTAAGCAGGTCAGCAATGGTGATGGGGTGTTGTGATTTTTGGGCAAAAAGGATCATACTTGCCATCATCAAAATAATTGAAAACAGGAATCTGGTTTTTGTAAATCTCATGGTAATTATTTTTAGTATAAGTTTAAATATTCTAATACTCTATTTTGTTTTCGCTAACTGAATTTAACTATCTGTAAATCTATCAAATTTATTTTTAATATATACATGTTTGAATACATCTTATTTTTGTATGCTAGAATCCACAAAAAAAAATTTACTGGTTTAGAAGCTGAATGTTTTATTATTGAGGGTATCATTGAATCTACAAAAAAAGGTAAGGTATTGTTAACCTTACCTTACCTCATATAATTTATAATCGTATTTATTCTAGTCATTATCTTCGTCCAGTAATTCTTTAATTGTCAATTCACCTTCATTCGTTATCAAAACTTCAATGTCCTGATCATTAGTCTCCACAATAACTTCATAACCTTTGAAATCAGATGTTTCAATAATGCTGACTTCACCCAGCTTATAGAATTTAAAATTTTGGTCAAGTGCATTTTTAACCAGTTCAGGAAGTTCATCTTCTTCAATCTCAATTTCTGTTTCCATCCAAATACCAGCATCATCATAAGTTGCCGACATTTCTTTTCCATCCATCATAAATTCTGCTTCCCATTCACTTTCTGTTTCATGTCCCCAGCTAACTTTTTTGGCATTTGCAAATTGTTCTGAAAAAAAATCAGATACAATCGTAGGAGGAGTTTCAGAACAACTGGTCAATTTCCCTATTGCCAGGATTGAAAGAAATAATATTTTTTTCAATTTTTTATCAAATTATGTGAGTGTTCATATTAAAAAGATAATCTTTGATTGACAATGTTATTATAGATAGATCCGAACTGATACCGGATACCTATTTGACCAGAATATTCAAAACTCGTAGGTGGTTTTCGGATGTTTAAAAGCAAATCTTCTACCGATAATTCGCTTTCTGGCAGATAGCGTTGGTTATGGATACTCTGTGCCTGAAGCTCAAAAGTGAATGAGAGTCCTTTTGAAATTCGGAATGCGATATCGCAACCGGCCATATAAAAATAATTTTCAAAATCAGGAAAATAATGTCCGCCTTCTAACCAAATTTCAAGGTCACCCCAGGTTTCAACTTTTTCCAGCCTTATTTCCAGGTTTTCGGCCCATAGCCATTCAAAGTCCTTTTTTAAGATCGTTGTTTCATAATAAGAATTATAAGAAGGACCGACATTATATGTTATCGTAAACTGCCTGCGATCAACCTCGCTCCAGGGAAAGAAATTATATTGGATGGCGGGTTTTAATTCAAGTGTCATATGGTTGTTACGATACGTGTTTTGTGTGCCCTGAAAAAACAATCCCCACGACCACCTGTCGCTTAAACTATAAACAAAGCGCATGTCCAAATCCTGATCAAGCCTTAGTGTATTTATAATTTCTTCAACACCATCTTCAAATTTGTAATTTTACTTTCCCTCCGGTTGTAATCATATTCATTCTCAATTTTCCACTTATCCGTAATTTTATTGGCTCGCAAACTCAATGAATAATCAAAACTTTTTTTCTGTTCTTCTCCGCTGAATCCACCTTCGAGCCCGATCCTGAATACCCAATTCTTCCAGTTGTCGATGGTTGGTTTTGGGTCATCTTCATTATTTTCAATATCCGAGGAGGTTTCTTTTTGCAAAATGTCAATGTTTGAAAGCCCTGATTTTTCATTTAAGTAGGGGAGAAGGCCTGCTTTTAAACTGGAAATCAGCTTTTCTCTGGTTTTAACTTCTGTATCGAATGAATAAGTGAAACAACTCAATGTCAGATTTCCGATTTTCTCAAATTTATTTCCATAAAAAGATAAGGTGTATTCTGTTCCACCACCTCCGGTGGATTTTCGGCTGAAAATCACATGAACATCAGCTGTTTTCGAATCATTTACGAAATCAACAAATTTAATGTTGTTACGAATAAAATTGGAATCGATGCCGCGACCTTCAATAAAAACACTCAGTCTTTTATTTTCTGCATTTTGAGTAAAAACATTGATGGATAAACTCAGTAAAAATATTGTAATAATATGTTTCATTCTGATCATATTTAAAAGCATGATAAAGTACAAGGCTAAATTATAATGTAATGTTTTGTTTAAGTAATATTGTCGGGTTGAGCAATTTCATTGATCTGTGCTGTTATTTAAAGTCTATTATTTCTATATGATTTGGTTTTAATATTTGTTTAACCGTCTTTGTATGTTACCAAAAATTAAACGATTTATATCATGTATTTTTATTCAAATATTTCCCGCTTCATGATGGTTTTGTGAATTTTATTCACCTCCATTAATGCTGCGGAACCGTACCATTCTGTTAATACCATTGTAAGGCTGCCTGCCTGTATTGCGGGATCTGTCTGAGTCAGTGCCTCCGCTTCTGCAATGCTTGATACATCGAATAAATAAATACCTCTTAAATCATCATTTCCAATAAATGGCCCGGCTAAAACCAGCTTCCCTTCTTCGGCGAGCCTGTTTATGTTTTTTAAATGGGCTTTCATTAATTCGTTTGCTTTTTGTGCGTCGGTTTCCTGATTTGGCCCCTTTTTCAAAAATGCCATTACATAAACTTTCATACCGTAATCGTCAGCTCCGTATTCCATTGCCTTAACGGAGTCGTAGCTTGTATTATTGTCCGGCTCAGCATCTGTTTTTAAATTGGTATTGTTTGACTGAAAATTGCATGAAATTATTGCAATACTTATAATTAGCAATCCTATAATGTTCTGTAATTTTTTCATTTTATAAAATTATTATTGAATGTTATTTCATCATTTCTTCTATTTCTTCAATTTCCTTTGGAACCATTTTACTCAAAACTTCATTGCCGAGTATCGTAATCAGGATATCATCTTCAATTCTCACCCCCATATTGGCGTAGCGTTCAAAATTCTTTTTTGTCTCTTTTATAAAGTGATTCCATTCTTCCTCAGATGGACTGTTTGCGCCTGAAGGCCTTTTATCCAAAAGGTCAGTGGGGAAATACAGGCCGGGTTCCATGGTCATGATCATTCCGGGTTCATAGGCTTTTGATGCCGTTTCTTTCGACATGAAGGGGTAACAATCGTGAATGTCGAGGCCGATATAATGGTAGTAGCCATGAACCAGAAACAATTTTCGTTGCCAGGGGCAATTTATATCGGTTATTAAACCGAGACTGAATAATCCATCCAACAGCCTATTTTCAACTGTTTGCTGAACATTTAACATAATCGCTCCAGCTACCATTTTCTCGATCCCGGCTTTTTGGGCATTAAGAACCAGTTGGTAAATATCTTTTTGGGCCTTGCTAAATTTTCCATTCGCAGGATAGGTCCGGCTGATGTCTGAAGTGTAATTATCATACCATGCTCCAACATCAAAAACAACCAAATCACCGTCTTCAATGATCTTATTCGTTGGTTCCGCATGTATTTGTGTCCCATTACTGCCTGATCCGGCCTGTATAAATGAGGTGCTTTGAGCACCAAAATCTAATTGGTGCTGAACAAAGGCATCAATTACCTCTTGTTCAGTTAAACCGGGCTTTAAAGATTTAAGAATTTTGGAATAAGATTCAGTGGTAATATCAACCGCCTTTTTAATAGATTTTTGCTCGTAATGATCTTTTATTTCCCTTAATTGGTATAATAAATAATCTACATTTTTAAATTCTTTTCTGGTTGAAAGAAAATTGCGGAATTGATTCACTTTCTCCAAATCATCAAACGAAACCCATAACTGTTCAGATGAGGATAAATAAGCGGTGAGTTTTTTTCTTAACTCATTATCCTGCAAAGAAATCAGCATACTTTTATTATTGCATGCCGTGCAAAGGATCAAAGCTTCAGATAGCTCTTTTTTGCCGGTGAGATAGAAATAATTGTTATTTAATTCGCCCCTTTTGTTTGAAGCAAAAATGATAGCGACGCCCTCATTCATTTTATTCAGCAATTCCTCCTGTCTTTGATTGTAGTCAGGCAGGTTTTGGGCAGTAAGGGAATTTAAAACAAATAAATTTAAAAGTAAAATGACCAGGGATTTATTCATCAGATCGTGCTTAAACGTTTCAGTTATTGGATTCTTTATATTATGAATTTTAAAAATACTCATTTCTTATAAAATATTGCATCATTCTATAATTTAATAAAAAGACAAAGATGAGGGAATTTATAGATTATTATACACATCGTTATTAGATTTATTTATCGTGGAAACAAAGTTTTACTGTTCTCGGTACTGAGTATTATTCCATCTGAGATGTGCATAAAATATCCGCTAATAAAATTCAATGCTTAAATAATACAAATATTTCCAACTTTTGTAATCAGGCAATGCATTTAAATTTTGCTAAAATTTAAACCAATCTCAATTTAAATCAGGAACTAAATCAGTCAATCAATCAATCAATCAATCAATCAATCAATCAATCAATCTATTAATTAATTTCCATTTTAATAGAATTTTCAATTTTTACCATTAATTCTTCGATGGGCATCGAATCGGGTTCAATGGGTTCCAGCAAAGTGAATTTTAGTGTTTCTCCAAAACTTAAAGGGAATCCCCCAAACCTGTGCAAACGATAATTGCTATGAATTGCAAAAGGAACGATCAGGGCAGCAGGACATACTTTCAATAAGGTTTTAATGCCTGCAGGATGAAAAGTTCCCAGTTTTCCGGTTTTGGTTCTCGTTCCTTCAGGGAAAATGCAAACAGCGTAATTATTTTTATTTAAAGATCTGCCCAGTTTTATGATTTCTTTGATGCTTTGCGATGGATTCTTGCGATCTATAAGTGCTGATCCACCATGACGCAGGTTGTACGATATGCTTGGAAAATATTTTGTGAGTTCTATTTTTGCTATAAATTTTGGATGATATTTTCTGAGCAACCAGATCACTGCGGGAATATCATACGTGCTTTGGTGATTTGCCACAAAAATTAACGGGCGATTATCAGGTAGATCATAGTTCCCAAAAGCCTGGACTTTTGCACCAATAATTTTTAAGCTTTTTAAAATGAGTAAATTTAAAATATCGACAGATTTTTTATGGCTTTCATAACCCCATACTTTTCTGCAAATAATTTGGATCGGATGAAAAATCAATAACAACAATCCAAATACAAGAAAAAAGAGCGGAGTGAATATATAGCCTAAAAATTTCTTCATTTGCTTATCAATATTGAACTATAAAATTAAGCATTAAAGATGGATTAAGCTCTTATTAATTATAAGTTATGAGTTATGAATAAATTTAGGATGGAACAGTTTTTTTAAAAAATCTATCTTCTAAAATCTAATATCTAAAATCTTTTTTTCTTAAACCTTAAATGGGCCTAAAGTCATCTTTTGTAACACCGCATACCGGGCATGTCCAGTTGTTTGGGATATCTTCAAAGGCAGTTCCAGGTGGAATGCCTGAATCGGGATCGCCTTCATCGGGATCATAAATCAGGCCGCACACCGTACACTGGTAAAGCTGTTTGGAACCCTCGCCGGCTAATTTTTCGGGTGCATCTTTTTCATGATGATCTGAAATATAAGTAGGTGCATTTTTGGGTGAAATCCCTTTGATGACTCTTCGGTAATATTCATAGGTGAGGGGAGGAGCCTCATTGTTAATAACATCCATATCTAACACTTCGCCGATAAAGAGCAAGTGAGTTCCGGTATCAATGGTTTCGAGCAATTTACATTCGAAGTATGCAATACATTTTTCTAGTACAATGGGTGTTCCAGTTTGGCCAATTTTATAATTTACCGACTCAAATTTGTTAATATCCTTCCCTGATTTAAACCCCCAGGGGCCTAAAAAATCAAGATCTACATCCTGTTGCAAAACGGATATACTGAATGAGCCACTTTTATGTATAAAATCAGTTGTCAGATTATCTTTATTACTGGCTACTGTAAAACGCACCGGATTGGCCGTTACCTGAAATACGGTATTGGAAATATGACCGGTCATTTGCGGACCGTCACCGGAACTTACGATATAAAGTCCGTAGGTAATTTTAAAAAGGGCTTCCTGATTCATATCCGAAGAATTTAAAACAGAACTTTATGAATTACGAATGGGGTTTATTAAAAACCTATATCGTAATTCATAAGTTATTATTAGCAAATTATTTTCTTACCCAATTTACAATTTTTTCGTCAAGTGGAGTCGTTTTTGGAGAAACAAAATCAACAAGGTGGCCGTTTTCATCAATAAAATACTTTTGAAAATTCCAGCTCACTTCTGAATCCATAACACCATTTTCACTTTTTTTGGTCAGCCACGAATAAATCGGGCTCATGTCATCACCTTTTACAGAAATTTTGTTCATCATGGTAAATGTAACCCCGTAATTTTGTTCACAAAAGCTTTTGATTTCTTCACTGGTTCCGGGTTCCTGGTTTGCAAAATTATTGGCCGGAAAACCAATGATCTCAAATCCTTCTCCACCATAAGTTTCGTAAAGTTCCTCCAATTCTTTATATTGTGGGGTTAAGCCACATTTGGAAGCGGTATTTACAACAAGTATTTTTTTACCCTTAAATACTGAAAAATCAAGTTGTTCGCCATCAATGGTTTCTGCTTTAAAATCGTGAAAAGTCTTTTCCTGCGAATAGCCAAGTTGTACCATGCTTATGAGTATTATTGAAATTATAATTTTTTTCATTTTATTTAATTTTAAGTTTTGGTAAAGATATATCAAAATTTTTATTTAGATGAATTCTAAATAGAATTATTATTCAATTAACATCCTTTAATAAAATCGATGAATTGGGTTACATTTGCAATTGCATTAAAGGCTTATGTTGAAACTTCAGAAATTAAATTTAAATCCGCTCGAAAAGAGCACATTTAAGCTTTTCACTATTTATACCTTAATAGAAGGTGTGATACTGGGTGTTCTGGCATTGAATGAATTTGTTTTTCTGAAAAGTTTATTCGGTTCAAATTACCAGTTGGGGTTTTTGTTTCAGTTCAGCACTGTAGTATTTGTATTTTTATTATTTACGAATGAGTTTATCAGGCGGATGCGCAATCGAAAAAAGCTTTTGATTGTAACCGGATTGCTCACACGCTTGCCATTGTTCCTGCTGATATTTTTCCCCCGCTCAGCAGCTGGTTTTGAGGCAGACTCAATTTACCATTATCTGTTTTTGTTTATTTTTCTGCTTTATTATTTGGGAAACCCGATTATATATCCAAACATCAATTATTTGTTAAAGGCAAATTATCGGCTTCAAAATTTTGGACATCTTTATGGAATTTCAACTTCACTAAATAAGGTTGTGATGCTGATCGTAACATTGCTTTATGGTTTGTGGCTCGATGTTGATAATTATATTTTCGTTTACGTTTTTCCGCTCATGGCAATTCTGGGGGTTATTTCCGTTTATTTGTTAACCAGGATTAATTTCCCTGAGGAAAAGGATGTTACGATTCGGAAATCTGTATTTCAATCGGTGTTTCAGTCCGGAAAAAATATGTATTGTATCCTAAAGGATAATATTCCATACAGGCATTTTGAAGTGGGTTTTATGCTCTATGGTTTTGCATTTATGTTTACCATGCCGATTTTATTCATTTATTTTTATGATGAATTGAACCTGAACTATTCGAGCGTTGCATTTTACAGAAATGCTTACAATATAATCGCAATTATATTGCTTCCTTATTTTGGAAAATTAATGGGGAAAACCGATCCCAGATTGTTTGGCGTTTTAACCTATTCTTCACTGGGCTTGTATATACTGTTTCTCGGTCTCACTTCATTTTTCCCATATTACACTGATTTTCTCAATATAAGATTGTACTACTCGTTGATTGGTTATGTATTGTTCCATGGTGTATTTGCAGCATCAATGGTTTTATTGTGGAATATAGGATCGTCCTATTTTTGTGCACCGGAGGAAGCAGGAACCTATCAATCATTGCACCTGTCGCTGGTTGGCATCCGTGCCTTGATTGCACCCTTGTTCGGCATATTTTTTTATGAATTGTTTGGGTTTAGTGCTACATTTAGCCTTTCAATTCTGTTTGTGATGTTCAGTGTTTTTATAATGCTTTGGTCATACCGAAGAGAAAAAGTTTCAACCACAAGTACCCATAAATCGAATAAAACCATTTCATGAAATTTAAGGGAAATAAAATTTTTAAGATAGTCGGTCCCGGGATCATTGTAGCTGCAACCGGCATTGGTGCCGGCGATTTGATAGCTGCTGCTGTTTCAGGGGCTCAATTCGGATATGCTTTATTATGGGCCGCCATCGTAGGGGCCATTTTAAAATATGTGCTAAACGAAGGTGTTTCAAGATGGCAATTGGTTAACGGCTCCAGTTTGATGCAGGCTTGGACCGAGAAATTACATACCATATTTAGCTGGTATTTTTTTATTTACCTGATAGTATGGTCGTTTATTGTAGCAGCCGCTTTAATGGCTGCTTGTGGTTTGGCGGCTCATGCGATTATCCCTGAATTTTCAGTTGCGACCTGGGGAGTTATTCATTCGATTTTGGCAGCAGTTTTGGTACTTGCCGGAAAATACAAGTTAATTGAAAAAGTGATGAAATTTTTCATAGCACTTATGTTTATCATCACCATTACGAGTGCAATTTTGATCCATCCGGATATTATTGCCATCATTAAATCCATTTTTATCCCCATTATTCCTGAGGGTTCATTAAAGTTTATTCTGGGCGTCATTGGTGGAGTGGGGGGCAGTGTCACGCTTTTAAGTTATGGTTATTGGATCAGTGAAAAAAAATGGAAAGGAAATACTTTTTTAAAGCAAAGTCGCATTGATTTGGGTTTTGCATATATCTTGACCGGTTTTTTCGGACTTGCCATTATGATTGTGGCGGCAGGAACCAAGCCTGACGTTATAAATGGAAATATGATGGCATTGGCACTTGCCGATAAAATGGGTGAAGTTACCGGTGCGGCAGGCAAATGGATTTTTCTGATTGGTTTTTGGGGAGCTGTATTTTCGTCGATGATAGGCGTATGGCATGGCATCCCTTACCTTTTTGCTGATTTTATACAATTGAAATTTAATCGTGGAAAATTGGAACAATCGCAACTGGCACAAAGTAAATATTATACTTATTATGTCATTTATCTTGCAATACCCCCCATCATTTTATTATTTATGGGGAAGCCTGTTTGGATCGTTATTTTATATGCCGTGGCAGGTGCATTTTTTATGCCTTTTCTTGCCATGACCCTCCTTTATTTGAACAATCAGTTCCGTTGGCTGAAAGAATTTAAAAATTCAATATTCACTAAAATCATACTGATTCTTTCCCTTGCTATTTTCGCCTATCTGATGTTGAATGAGCTGATGAATTATTTTTAAAAATTTTCAAAAACCCCCAGGCCAAATAATGCATAGTCGAATCTGACCGGATCATTTGGATCGAATTTTCGGAGCTCATTGGTTAATTCTTCAACTGCTTTCCAGTCATTCTGGCTACGTTTGAGTAATCCTAATTTTCGGGCTACATTTCCTGAATGCACATCCAATGGGCAAAATAATTGGGCGGGTGCAATTTGGTCCCAAATCCCGAAATCAACCCCAAACTCATCTTTTCTGACCATCCATCTTAAAAACATATTGATACGTTTTGCCGCAGAGTTTTTTAAGGGATCAGCAATATGCTTTTCTGTCCGGTTTTGATGAGGCAGTGCAAAGAAAATCTTTTTAAAGTTTGAAACAGAAAGGGGGATTTGAAGAGAAGAATCATTAAAAAAAGCAAATTCGAGCGAGCGATAATTTTGATAAATATTTTTGAGAGCTTTTAAAAAATAAATACAATCCTCCCCATTAAATGTACGATGAACGAACTGTCTGAAAATTTTAAGATCTGAAGCTTCAAAATTAAGAACAAAATCGTGTGGTGAATCATCCATCCATTCAATGAGTTTTTTTGCACTTTTCAGAATGGTAGTCCGTTGCCCCCATGCAAGAGTTGCAGCCAGAAAACCTGCAATCTCAATATCCTGCTTTTTTGTGAATAAATGAGGGATTTGAACCGGATCGGTTTCTATAAACTCCAATTTGTTATATTGAATATATTTTGTTTCCAACAAATCCTGAAGATCATGAAAACTCAACTTCATCAGCTTATTATTCTGGTTTACCGTTTATGCTGATTATTTTAACCTTGCCATATCCTTCCTGTAATTCGTTGTGGAAATCATAAAGGGCACCGATTACCATTAGCTTTTTATTGTTGATCAGGTCTTCATATTTTTCGGTTGCCAAATTTACCTGGTATTGAATGTTGTTCAATACATGCTCAAACAGATTTAAATTTTTATTAGAGATTACCGGAATCAGGTGATCAAGTTCACTTTTAATTGACGATGGTTCGTTTTTGTAACCTGCAAGAAATGCTTTAATGGCGCCACAATCGGAATGGCCTAAAATCAGCAATATGGGTGTTTTTAAGTGCAGAACTCCATAATCAACCGATCCTTCGTTTGAATAAATCTGATTCCCGATATTTCGAATGATAAATATTTTATTGATTGCAGAATGTTCAAGCACTTCGGTTTGCACCCTTGAGTCAGAACAGGTTACCAGGGTCATATACGGTTTTTGTCCGTCCTGTAAATCTTTAAAAAAATCCTTGCCTGTCCGTTCAATAAACTGACGATTATGTTTCTTAAGCTCATCAATATAATCAATATGCATCATGTCGGGAATATTAAAAAAAAACCTCCCCATAGCGGGAAGGTTTTTAAATATTTAATTATTAATTAACTTTTTCGAGGTTGCTCATACCCGTATTAATTGCAGATTCATTAAGTGGTATTAACGAATGATAGCGTTCCGGTAATGATTTCTTCAGCCCGGCAATTACATTATCGATTTTTACGATGGGGCGCATCTTAAGATAGGCACCCAAAACAACCATATTAAAGATTTTTGTATTGCCCATTTCAACGGCCAGTTTATTTCCTTCAATCTTAAATACCTGAATATCTTTTCTGCTAGGATGCCGGGTGATCCCGTTTGGATCATATAATAAATAGCCACCCGGTTTTACAGTTTTTTCAAATTTATCCATCGATTGTTGATTCAGAATGATGGCCGTATCGAATTCGGTTAATACAGGTGAGCTCACCCTTTCGTCGCTAATAATAACGGTAACATTAGCTGTTCCGCCACGCATTTCCGGTCCGTAAGATGGCATCCAGCTCACTTCCTGGTCCTGCATAATTCCAGAGTATGCAAGAATTTTACCCATCGAAAGAACGCCTTGCCCACCAAAACCCGCAATGATAATTTCTTCAGTCATTTTATTTTATTTTAAATCTGCTTTTGCAGTATTCATTTACTTATTTGTTAACCAGTTCTCCGTCAATTTTTATGTCGCCCAAAGGATAAAAGGGGAACATATTTTCAACCATCCACTGATTGGCCTGCACAGGGGTCATTTTCCATCCCGAATTGCAATTGGATACAATTTCCACGAAAGAAACTCCACCTTTTTTGTCAACCTGGTTTTGGAATGCCATTTTTATGGCCTTTTTTGCCTTACGCACATTTGCAGGAGTATGCACAGCCTGTCGTGTTACAAAATATGCACCGCCTAATTGCGAAATCAATTCGGTCATTTTAATGGGGTTACCCATCATATGCACATCTCTTCCATAAGGAGAAGTAGAGGATTTCATTCCCGGAAGTGTTGTTGGAGCCATCTGTCCGCCGGTCATTCCATAAATTCCATTGTTGATGAACACGATCACGATATTTTCACCACGGTTGATAGCATGAATTGTTTCCGCAGTACCGATGGCTGCAAGATCACCATCACCCTGATAGGTAAAAACAATCTTGTCGGGCCAGCAACGTTTGATGCCTGTTGCTACTGCAGGAGCCCTTCCGTGGGCAGCCTGTTGCATATCAATATTCATGAAATCGTATGCAAGAACTGAGCAACCAACCGGAGCAACACCAATGGCATTTTCAGCGAGATTGAGTTCTTCAAGCACTTCCATGATGATCCGGTGAGCTGTACCATGTCCGCATCCCGGACAGTAGCTCAGCGTATTATCAGTCATGAGTTTGGTTTTTTTGTAAACCAAATTTTCCGGTTGAACGATTTGATTATATAATTCGTCTCTCATCACTTTTTACCTCCTATCATTTTTTGTTCGAGTGCGGTGGCCACTTCTTGGGGTGAGTGTATGATTCCACCCATTCTGCCGTAATGTTCTACCGGAACCTTTCCGCATACTGCGAGTTTTACATCTTCTACCATTTGACCTGCGCTTAATTCTACAGCCAGGATTCCTTTTACCTGATCCGCCAGTTTATTGATTTCGTCATACGGAAAAGGAAACAATGTAATTGGGCGCAAAAGACCTACTTTGATCCCTTTTTCTTTTAAAAGCTGGATTGATTTTTGAGCAATTCTCGCACTTGATCCATAAGCTACAAAAAGATAATCTGCATCATCACAGTTTATCTTTTCAAAACGGATTTCGTTTTCACGAATCTTATTATACTTGGCAATAAGTTTTTCATTGTGCTTTTCTTGTCGTCCGGGATCAAGATCCAGCGAAGTTATGATGTTTCGCTCACGATAGCCTTCTCTTCCGATGGTGGCCCAGGGCGACTGCTTTTTAATTTGCTCATCTGTCCATCTGGGAACAACATCCTTTAATTCAACTTTTTCCATCATTTGACCGATCACCCCGTCGCTTAAGATCATAACGGGATTGCTGTATTTAAATGCCAGTTCGAACGAAAGTTCAACAAAATCAGACATTTCCTGCACTGAGGCGGGTGCCAGAACAATCAAATGATAATCACCATGTCCGCCTCCTTTGGTTGCCTGAAAATAATCGGCTTGTGAAGGCTGTATGGTTCCCAAACCGGGTCCTCCGCGAACAACATTCACAACCAAACAAGGCAATTCGGCCCCGGCCATATAGGAAAGACCTTCCTGTTTTAAACTAATTCCCGGACTTGATGATGATGTCATCACTTTTTTTCCGGTTCCCGCTGCACCGTAAACCATGTTAATTGCAGCTACTTCACTTTCCGCCTGAAGTACAACCATGCCGGTTCTTTCATGCGGTTTTTCAGCCATTAAATATTCAATGACTTCGGATTGAGGTGTGATGGGGTAACCAAAATATGCATCCACTCCGGCTCTGATTGCAGCTTCAGCAATGGCTTCGTTACCTTTCATTAATTTTAATTCACCCATTATACTTTATTTCTTTATGATTAGACTTCTACTTCAATTTTTTTCCGATAAACGGTGATCACTCCATCGGGGCATACGATGGCACAATTAGAACATCCGGTGCAGGCTTCAGGATTTGCCATATAGGCATAGTGATAACCTTTCCCGTTCACATTTTCAGCCATACCAATTACTTCTGTGGGACAAGCATTAACACATACTTCGCAGCCTTTGCATTTTTCGGAATCAACGATAATTACTCCTCTGACTTTTGCCATTATTAACAAATATTTTTTGGTATTATTAATTCAAATTATTTATCGCGAATTTACTTAAAATTTGTCAAATTTCGGTTCATTCTGCTTATACATTTTGTAAAAAATCAGTTTATACCGGTTTTAAATTATGAATCTGTTTCAAATTCTGGATGGTTAAAAGCAGTTCATCCAAAATTTCGATTGTTGTAAAAGGATTCATAATGGTAATCCTTAAATACACTTTTCCGTTTACAATTGTCTGAACAATATAAAAGTTCCCATCAATTTTAATTTGCTCCCTTATTTTTCGATTAAGATGATCCAGCTCATTTTCGGAATAGCCCTTAGGAACGATCCTGAAACAAACGATATTGGATTCGGGTTCAACAGCTAGTTCAAAATCCTTATGGGCATTTATTTTAGCAGCAAATTCGTGTGCCAGATCATAAGTTTTATCAACATAGGAAGAAAATAATTCGGTGCCATAAGTTTTTATCATTAGGTAAACCTTGAGCCCCATCGCTTTTTTGGTACATTCGATGGTTCGTCCGGCACCATCGTACCAATTTATTTCTCCTTTTTTGTTCAATAAATAAGAGGCTTTTTGTGTGAAAGAGGCATAGGAAGTCTGTGCATTTTTAAAGATAACGGCGGTGGTAAGAGCGGGCGTAAGCATCATTTTATGAAAATCAATAACCACAGAATCAGCCCTCTCAATTCCTTTTGTAAGGTGTTTGTATTTTTCAGAAATGATGGCAGCACCTCCGTGTGCCCCGTCAATGTGAAACCAGATTTTATGTTCCTGACAGAAATCGGCCAATTCATCATTCGGATCATAAATTCCGGTTGATGTAGAACATGCATTACCGACCATGGCCATTATAATTTTACCTTCATCCCGGCTTTTTCTGAAAATACCTGGTAATTTATCTGTTTTTATTTTAAGATTTTTGTCGACAGGTAATTTGATAATCCCTCTGTCGCCCAAACCCATGATCCGTATGCTGCGATCTATACTGTAATGCGACTCTGAAGAAACCATCACCGCAAGATTCCTGTCTACTCCTGATTCCCAAACATCATATTCTTTAACTGCTTGTCGGGCAGCCAACATGGCTGTCAGGTTTCCCAATGAGCCACCTGATGTTAGCAAACCATTCGCATTGGATCCCCAGCCAAAAAAACGGAGGAGCCACTCGATCACATTTCTCTCGATGGCAGTGGCCGCAGGTCCCATTTCATAAATCGCCATTCCATTGTTGGAAAAAGTGGCAATCATGTCAGTAAGTGCTGCAATAGGTAGCGGCGGAACCACCTGATGACCAATATAATTTGGGTGATGTAAATGATTGGATTGTTTAATGAATTTTTTATAAAAATCCTGTGGATTCCCGTCAGTTTTAAGAAAATCCTTCCAGTCATTGTATTGGGTGGCGGGATCAATCCAAGGTAAAACAGGCATATTATCAGGTACAGACATTGATTCCAGATAATCAGCCAGCATATCTACCAATGCATGTCCTTCTTTACGAAAAGAATCCGGGTCGTATGCTTTTTTTAAAATATCATCCATTTAATAGTAATTGTATTAGCGTAAAATCGAGTAAGTTCTATATATAATAGGTGTTAAATTTCAACATTGATACCAATTCCGGCAGCTACTGCTTTATCATAAATTAATTTTGCAGTCGCAGCATCCTGTATGGCCAAACCATTGGATTTAAAAACGGTTATTTCATTTTCATTTGTTCGGCCCTTTTTTTTGCCGGTTACCAAATCGCCAAGCTCTGCATAAAAATGATCTTCGGTAACTGAACCTTCCTTTAAGGGGATCATGATATCGCCGGCTTCCTTCAGACAAGCTTCTTTTGAATCACCAACAAATTTTGATCGTTTAACTGTGGCAGTGTCCAATTCTCTGGCATTTGGGGTATGACTTCCAATATTATTGATGTGGGTGCCTGGTTTTAATTTATTTCCATCAAAAAGTGGAGTGGGGGATGATGTTGCGGTACAAATAATATCTGATTCCAGCAGTTCATCCGGATTTGAAGTTTTCTCAATATTCAATCCCAACATCTCCTTTGTTTCTTCAACAAACCTGTTGGCAGCATCTTCATTGATATCATAAACAAGCACTTTTGAAATATTTACGGTTTCTTTCATAGCCCAAAGCTGCATTTTAGCCTGAACGCCGGTGCCATAAATACCAATAATTTGATTTTTATCTTTTCTGGCCAGGTATTTATTTGCAACTCCGCTGGCAGCACCTGTTCTAACAGCCGTTAAATAACCGCCATCCATAATGCAAATTACATCACCGGTTTCAGGATCCTGAAGCAAAACCTTACCAAATATAGTGGGTAAATTTTTTGCAGGATTATTTTTAAACACCGTAACAACCTTACATGCAAGCGCACCCATTTCTTTAAGAAATGCAGGCATATACAACGACAGTCCTTCGGGTGAAACGATGTTGTTACGTAAGGGTAATATGGCAGTTCCGTTTGAGAGTTCTGCAAAAGCTTTTTCAACAACTTCAATGCAGTCTTTCATATTTAATACTTTTTGAACATCTGTTTTACTTAATAGCAATGGCATGATTTGTCCTCCTTATTTTATTTTTAATTTTTTAATTAATATAGGCCGATATTGTAATTGTTTTTTGAAAAAATAGTGATTTAAAATTAAAAAGGGATCGCTATATGGCAATCCCTTTAATTTATGATCAACCGATTTCTTCAAATCTGCCTTGGAAAAACCTAAGATTTTCCGGTTCGTATATAAATCGTAATCCTTTTATACTGTCTCTTTTATTATAAAGATGGATGATACTTTCTGCAACTAAATCCATATGTGCGTTTGTATAGGCACGACGAGGGATGGTTAAGCGAACCAGTTCCAGTGCAGGACGATAGTTTTCTCCATTCTTTTTGCGACCGCTCGAAACATTTCCCCGTTCCATTGCCCTAACTCCTGAATCAACAAATAAAGCAGTGGCTAGTGCCTGTGCCGGATACTGATCCTGATCGATATGAGGCAGGAAACGTTTGGCATCTAAGAATACTGCATGAGAACCCACAGGCTCTACAATAGGTACACCGGCTTTGAGTAATTTTTCACCCAGATACTGTGTTTGTTCAACACGGTTCCGGATGTATTCAAAATCAAGCATTTCCATTGCCCCTAAAGCATGAACAGCCAGGTCTGCCGCCGATAAACCTCCATTTGTGATAGATCCTTCATATTTACGGATCATTTCCTGTGCTTTTAAATAAAATTTCTCATCATCTTTTATGCCCAGGAACCCACCAATGTTCACCATATAATCTTTTTTGCTCGAAACGGTGCAACCATGACCATAGCTGAATATTTCGTGAGCAATGTCAATGATGGAGGCATCTGCATATTCCGGATCATGTTTTTTGATCATATAGGCATTCTCGATTGCCCGTGTTGCATCCCACATCACATAAATATTGTTGGCTTCACAGTATTCGTAAACTTCTTTTGCATTGGCCATCTGAACAGGTTGCCCACCAGCAAGGTTTACACTTAATTCGAAACTGATGTAAGGAATTTTATCTGCTCCATGTTCATCCACTATTTTCTTAAGCTTGTTTAAATCAATATTTCCTTTCCACCTGAAATTACTTGTAGGTTGATGGGCTTCATCACAAATGATGTCAACAAAGGTTCCACCGGCTTTTTCCTGATGTAGTTTAGTAGTTGTAAAATACATATTGCCAGGCACGAATCCACCTTTGATCAGGCATTGCGACATGATATGTTCGGCAGCACGTCCCTGGTGTGTTGGAATAATATAGTGATAGCCGGTTAATTCTCTTAGGGTTTCCACCAGTTCAAAATAATTTTCACTGCTTGCCGGAGTCTCAACACTGCTTAGATAAGTTGCCCATTGATCTGTACTTTGTGCAGTTGTACCCGAATCAGTTAGAAAATCGATGGCCACATGTTTGGATTGCAAAAGAAAAGTGTTGTAACCTGCCTCATGAGCATATTTTAATCGCTCTTCTTCCGTGGTTTCACCCACATACTCAATCTGCTGAATAATGAAAGGTTCGCTCCCAAAATGATATTCTTCAATGATAGGTCTTTTCCATTTAAAACTTGCTTCATCATTCCAAACGGCTTCATTTTGCAGTTTCAATCCGGTAATCTTATTCCTTTCAGCGTAAACCTGATTGATCACTTCTGCAATTTCACAAATTTGTTCGTTGGTAAACGCCATTCTTGGCAATTGTAGGGGAAGAATTTTCTTGCCCATCCTGCCTATTAAAAAAGCCCTAACGCCTGATTTTAAATAGATGGCTGCTGCCAGTGTATGCGCAGGATTTTCCACATTTGGTAAAAATTCATCCGCTTTAATATAAACACCATCGGCACCTTTATAAAACGGAACCCCTTTTAATTGGGTTGAGAACAGTTCAGTTTGTTGGAATATCCAGTTGGCTTGTTTTTCGTAAACCATTTCCTCAATTCCTCTTGCAAATACTTCCATGGTACGTCCGGCCATTCCTCCATATGTGTGCAGCCCTTCATATACAACAACTTCATTCATGTATTTATCATATAAATCATGGATGTTGGTTGCGATGAGGCCCCCTGTATTTGAACGGGGATCCTGCCCGCCATCAATGATAAAAATATGGGCCAGCGACGCAATTTCCAAAACGATTTCTTTAATCGATTTGTTTTTGAATTGTGCCTCATTGTTGCGTATGTAATTTGCCGAAGATAAAATATAGGAACCGTTTATGACAAGAAAGGTATTGTTTTCCTCTGCAATTTTTCGGGCAGCTTTCAGGTTGGCAAATGAAACGGGTTTATATCCGTCCGCATATAGTTCAATATAAATAAATGGTTGTTTTTTTCCTTTCAATTTTTCTTTGAGAGTTTCCAAACAAATATTTCCTGAAAACATTGCATTTTTTTCAGGAAGAACTTCCACACTTGCTTTTATGTCTTTTATTAATTCTTCCGGATTTGAGCAGTTGGAATAAACAATATCGTTTTCCTTCACCATGGTGGCAGCAATCAATTTGTGAGATCCAAGCAGGTTATGGGTCGGACAAACATATTTCTGTCCGAATACAGTGTTGACTTTTCCTACAAGATTTTCGAAGTTTCGGCTACCTGCATAGGTTTCGTCGCCAATAAACAAACCAGCAAATTGTTCCTGGCTCACGGCACTTGTTCCCTGACTTGTCATATCGAATGTAACCTGAAAAGATGGGATGTTAAAGGTGTTATAATCAGCTTCCATCAAAGCATCAATTCTTTGCTGGAAATCGGTGAAAACTAAATTTCTGATCGTTTTCAATTTATATGGTTCTGCTAACATTGTAATAATATTTTGAATTTATTAAAGTTTAATATTTTGAGATTCTATTTTATTTTCTTTTTCTTTTTCTTTTGATGATCAAAATGATCTGAATTAATTTCATGGATAATAATAACACACCAGAAAAAGGATCATTTTAAACTTCCGGTCATATGTTCTTAATCTTCTCACTTATCGTTTCTTTATAATTCAATCATTTAATAGGGGTGATCTTGATGAAAACGTTTGAGGCGATCTTCAAGAACCGGGAATTGTTCCCTTTTAATCAATGACACACATGCCCTTAAGCCCTCTGTTCTTTTGCTTCTGGTTATATTAAGGGTGATGGCACTTACCCCATAATACAGCAGTTTTTCGATCAGCATTTCTCCGGAAAAGCCCGGGTACGAAATGGTAAAATAGAATCCATCTGCGATTGGCGTTCCATCGTCCTCATCATATACAATTTTGAATCCGTTATCTGTAAACAATTTTTTCAGGATATGGGCTTTCTTGCCATATTCGATCACATCGTCCTTATAATTGTAGGTTCCTTCATTCAAGGCTTTTAAAATGGCTAACAATCCGTATTGCGCCGAATGTGATGCCCCGGCACTCAGGGCATATATGCAACCGTACAAAATTGAATAGCCCAAACAATCGGTTGCAAAAAATCGCTTAAGCGGGGCTCTTCTTAGTTTCTGTAATTTATTTGAAATGACGATCATACCTAAACGGGGACCCGGATAACTGAATGCTTTTGACCCCGATATCAACAAAATATAATTGTCGGTGTAATTAGCTACGGTTGGCTGGTAGGGTTCTTCCCCCGGAATGGAATAGTTTTTCCTAAAATCCATTCCGAAATAGGCCAGGTCTTCAAGTATGATCACATCATATTTATTGGCCAGTTCGCCAATCATTTCCAATTCTTTTTCGGTGAAACAGATCCACGATGGATTATTGGGATTTGAATACAGAATTGAATGGACGTGTCCTTTGCTTAAAATGGATTCCAGTTTGGCTTTTAACTTGTCGCCTCTAAAATCATATACATCAAAAGATTCAACTTTTTTACCTATAATATCGAGTTGTTGTTTGTGCAGGGGGAATCCCGGATCGATAAACAAGACGGTATCCCTGTCTTCCCACATATTGTCGATGGCGATAAACGATGACATACTTCCCTGAAGGCTGCCAACCGTAGGAATACAACCATCGATATTAACTTCCTGATTCAGAAATAATTTTACAAATCTCGATATTTCGTTTTTTAATTCCGGTAAGCCTTCCAAGGGTGGATATTTGGAATTAACTCCATTCCGGATGGCTTCAATTTCAGCATCCATTCCGATTTTTGGTGTTAATAAGCCAGGAACCCCCATTTCCATCCGTACAAATTTATCTCCCGTTTTCTGTTCAATAATATTAATGAGTTTCACAACTTCACGAATGGTGGCTCTTCCTACACTCTGTAAACCACTGTCAATAATTGTTTGGTGAACTATATCGAAATCGATCGGCGTGTTTTTTTGTCCGGAGTTTGGCTTATTCATAATCCTGGTATTTAAATTTCAAATAATCTATATTTTATCTTTTTATATCTTGTTTATCAGTTGTTTAATCATTTTTTTCGATACGGATGCGTACATCAACTGCCGTTAAACTATTTTTGGTTCCAATGAGCGGGTTCAGGTCGAGTTCATATATTTCAGGGGCATAGGTAACAAGCATTCCAAGCCTTACGATTGCATCAACAAATAATTCTTCATTCACCGGTTCCTGATTTCTGACACCCTGAATAATCGCATAACCTTTTAAGTTTTTGATCATGTGATGTGCTTCGGTTTTTGATAATGGTGCAAGTCCTGCATTCACATCCTTAAGTACTTCCACAAATATTCCACCCAGACCGCATAATAACAAATGGCCAAATTTTTCTTCACGCTTGGCACCGATAAAAACTTCAGTCCCGAAAAGCATGGGATACATTAAAATGGAAGTGGTATCCTTAATTTTTATCAGTCTGTTAAATTCTTCGATGACAGTTTGCTTACTATTAACATTTAACACAACGCCCCCAACATCTGATTTATGAATGGGACCGACAACTTTCATGACCAATGGAAAACCAACCTGTTCGGCAAATTGTAATGCATCAGTCTCTGTATGCACAATGCGCTCATTGGATCTTTTAATTCCAACGCTATCGAGCAATTTACAAGCCTGATCGGGCGGAAGGTACCCATTTTCAGCCTGATCAATAATATCCCTGATAAGCTTTTTATTTACTTCCGGAAATTCAATTATTTCATCAGCGGGTGCTGATGTGTTGCAGACTTTTCCCAAAGCTTTACCGAGTGATACTTCATCCGGGAAATTTACGCGGCCTTTTGATAAAAATTCGCTGACTTCCTTATTTGCGGTAATGAGAGAAGGTAGCACCGGGAATATTGGTTTTTTGGCGGATTTCATTTTTTGATCCAATAACTCATAAACATCTGTTATGTCAACCAATCCGGGTGTTCCGAATATTACGATCATGGCATCAATGTGTTCAAATTTTTGATCAACATAGTCGATAATTGTACCCAGTTGTTGGGCATTACCTGTAGCCAAAAAATCGATGGGATTAGAAACCGAGGACCCCGGATGCAGTTTGTTCAATAAATCATCGGCATCTTTTCCTGCAATTGGGGGAATCTTTAAACCTCCTTTGGAAAGAATATCGGTTAACATCACTGCCGGGCCACCTGCGTGAGTGATAATGGCAATATTTTTCCCCTTAATTTCAGGATGTAAAAAAACAGAGGCTACGTTAATAAGGTCTTCTCTGCCAAAACAACGCACGATGCCGGCCTTTTTAAATAAGGCATCCACAGCGACATCTGAACTGGCAAGGGCACCTGTATGAGAAGATGCAGCCCGGCTTCCTTCTTCTGACGAGCCTGCTTTAATGGCCGCAATTTTACATCCTTTACGGATTAATGATGAAGCGTGTTTTAATAGTAAATCAGGTTTTGCAATATCTTCAATATAAAGAAGTTTGACTTTTGAGCTGGTTTTTGGATCATAATTTTCATCAAAATATTGTAAAACTTCTTCAACCCCGAGCTGGGCACTGTTGCCTACTGAAAAAACGCTGGAAAAGGTTAATCCTTTAGGTATGGCAGATTCCAGTATGAAACATGCAGTTGCACCTGATCCTGAAATAAAATCACAGCCTTTGGAATCAAGCTTGGGTATTGGAAGTGTAAATACGCCCTGGTAGGTTGGAAGCATTACGCCGATGCAATTTGGTCCTATCAGGCTGGCATTGACGCTGTTTACTATTTCAACAATTTGCTGTTCAAGCTTTTTGCCTTCAGAATTATATTCTCCGAACCCTGCCGATAATATAATAAATGCTTTGGTGTTTTTTTGATACGCCAGAACCTTAACGGTTTCCAGGATATAGGGGGCAGCAATAGCGATAATTGCAAGATCGACTTCAGGTAACTTGGAAACAGCATCATAACTTTTGATCCCCTGAACCACAGAGTCCTTAGGGTTCGTTACATATAATCTGCCTTTATAATTCCCGTCCAGTATATTCTTAAGAACTTTTCCACCTGCTTTATGGATATCATTTGAGCCACCAACAACGACGATGCTTCGAGGATCAATCAGTTCTTTTGTAATCATTTAATTAAAATCTTTAGGTCATTAATTTAATCAATTTTAAAATCCGGATTTGTATTATTAATAAAATTAATATGAAGATTTTGCGTATTCCGGTATTATCCTTCAACTTTAATTAGTCTCTCCAGGTAGTATTGTAAGGAATTTGAATACTCGAACATCCAGGATGCTTGCTATAAATGATATGCGGGAAAAATAGTTTAATTAGCGGACTCATCACAATTTTTGTTGATTCCTGTGAAGCAAAATTAATAAAAAATTTATTACCATGAGATCGAAACTTCGTCGTAATTATTATTAAATTTTAATTTAAACTTTCATTTAATAAGCAAAATCGGTTTGCGCCATATATATACCTCGTAGGTCTTATTAATTATCCCTTTGGTAGAAAAGGGATTGGGTCACTCACCTAATTTTCTTATTTTTATTCACCACTTATTAAAATCAACTAAATCTAAAAAATATGCAGCAAAAGAAAAACAAGGGACTGATCATTGCAGTCGTCCTGACCATCATTTTAATGGTCCCATTCATGCAATCGAATGCCCAAAGGGGCAACAGAAGAGCTACAAATTCTGCCGAAACGCAATTTGAGTTAAACAGCCAGATGCTTAATATGTTAAGCTTTAGAAGTATAGGTCCGGCTGCTTATTCGGGAAGAATATCGGATTTGGCAGTAAATCCCGACAACCTGTCTGAGTATTATGTAGGTGTCGCTTCGGGTGGTTTATGGAAAACAATGAACCATGGAACCACTTTTGAACCTGTATTCGATGACCAGCCGGTATATTCAATTGGTTGCCTGGCAATGGATCCTAACAATTCGAATGTGGTATGGGTTGGAACCGGAGAAAACAATACCCAACGTAATCTTTCGTATGGAGATGGTGTTTACAAAACAACGGATGGTGGAAAAACCTTTACCAATATGGGTTTAAAAACAAGTTCTCAAATCGGTAAAATCATGATCGATCCAAGAAACAGCAATGTGGTTTATGTTGCTGCACAGGGACAAGCATGGGGACCTGGTGGAGAACGCGGATTATACAAAACCACCGATGGAGGAAAAACATGGGAACGAATACTGTATATTGGTGAATATACAGGTGTTTCTGATATGGAAATGGATCCCAGAAATCCTGATATTTTATATGCAGCATCGCATCAACGTGAGCGACGTGTATATTCAAAAATTGACGGGGGACCTGAATCAGCTATTTACAAATCTGTGGATGCTGGTGCCACATGGACAAAGTTAAAGAAAGGATTACCTGGTGGTGATGTTGGTCGTATTGGTCTTGCATTGTCTCCGGCAAATCCGGACATTATCTATGCCGTGATTGAACTTCCAGGTAATACAGGCGGATTTTACCGATCCTGCGACATGGGCGAAAGTTGGGAGAAAAGAAGTAACAAAGTTTCAGGCAGCCCACAATATTATAATGAAATTTATGCGGACCCTGTTAACCCGGATATTGTTATTTTGATGGACACCCGAGCTGCCCGTTCGAAAGATGGGGGAGTAACCTTCGAAAATATTGAAGGAAGAAACAAACATGTTGATAATCATGCCTTATGGATTAATCCTGATGATACTGATCATTATTTAATGGGTTGCGACGGCGGATTATATGAATCTTACGACGGCGCACAAACCTGGCAATTCGCAAGCAATTTGCCAATCACACAATATTATCATGCCAGGGTGGATAATGATTATCCATTTTATAATGTATATGGTGGTGCTCAAGACAATGGTTCATGGTTTGGCCCCTCGCAAACAAATCGCAGGTCAATCGTGAATGCAGACTGGACCTATACCATCGGTGGTGACGGATATTTGTCAATTCCTGATCCGGAAAACCCGGATATTTCCTATTGCGAATCACAATATTGTGGAATCAGGCGATATGACAGAACTACCGGTAATAGTGTTTCTATTCAACCTCAACCCACCGAAGACGAAACCTATAACTGGAACTGGAACACTCCATATATTTTAAGCCCCTTCAATTCAAAAACGCTTTATATAGGTGGAAATTACGTACTAAAAAGCACTGATATGGGTGGAAGCTGGAAAAAGATCAGTCCGGATTTAACCAGGCAAATTGATCAGAATACACTTCCAATGATGGGTAAAATGTGGCCACCTGAAGCAGTTGCAAAAAATATGTCAACATCTAAATTCGGGAATATCTTTGCACTTAATGAATCTCAGCTTAAACAAGGGATGCTTTATGTTGGAACAGATGATGGCCTTATCTGGATTACTGAAGATGATGGTGCAAACTGGACAAAATATGATAAATTTCCAGGCGTTCCGGAAATGACATTCGTTAACTATGTGCTCCCATCCAGACATGATGAAAGCACGGTTTATGCCTGTTTCGACGGACGTAAAAACAGTAGCGATTTTACTCCATATTTGATCAAGAGTACCGATAAAGGTAAAACATGGACTTCGATCGCCTCAAATCTTCCATCCGGAACAGTTTATTGTATCCAGGAAGATCACATCAATCCGAATATATTATTTATTGGAACTGAATGGGGTGTATGGACAAGTATTGACGGAGGTGCCAAATGGGAACAATTAAAAAAAGGCATTCCTCCGATTCAGGTAAAAGATTTAACCATTCAGGAACGAGAAGATGATTTGGTTGTAGCTACATTTGGCCGGGGTTTTTACGTATTGGACGATTATTCGGCTTTACGTGAATTAAGTGATGAACTCAATAAAAAAGAAGCTCATATCTTTGATATCAAAGAAGCTTTAATGTATTATCCGGCAACAAATTTAAATTACCAGGGTGATGTACATTTCAGTACACCGAATCCTGATCCGGTAGCTACTTTCAGATATTATATCAGGAATGGATATACGACTTTGAAACAAAAACGAATTCAGGCACAAAACGAAGCTGTAAAAGCAGGAACAAAATATCCATATCCTACGGAAGAAGAATTGAGAGCTGAAGAAAACGAAGCCCGACCAATGCTTGTATTTACCATTTATGATAAAAATGATAATATCATGCGAAAATTGACTGCTCCATTAAGAAGAGGATATAATAATATGGAATGGGATATGAGTTATTTAACAAACAGGGGACCACAGGTACCTCCGGGTGAATATAAGGTGGCTATTGATAAAAACATTGGAGGAGAGTTCACGAGATTGGTTGAACCAAAATTATTTAAAGTTAAATCATTGCCAAATGCCCTTGGAACTCCAAATTATGCAGCCAATTTCAATTTCCTGAAAAACGCAATGGATCTGAATGTAGAGCTTACTGCCGCGCAAGCAAAAATCCAGGCGATGAATAAAAGTATCAGTGATATGAAGAGCATGTTAGCAGGAATGCCAGTTGAAGCAGGTGTTTTGATTGATAAAATGGATGCATTACAACAGGAAATAGATGATGTTGCCAAGGTGCTTGTTGGAGGTTTTGGTGCAGAGAATACCGTAGCGAGCCGTTTACGTTTTGCTATTTACACCACTTCGTCAGCCGAAGTTGATATTACCGGTGCACAAAAAGAGCAATTTAATTTAGCGAATGAAGCTTATCATGCACAGGAAGGTATTTTAAATAATCTGTTTACGGTTAAAGTACCGGCTCTTGAAAAGGAATTTGTGGATGCAGGTGGCGTATTGTATTCAAACAGTGCTCCACAGCGCAGATACTTTGAAGAAGAAAGATAATGGTTAAACATTAGAAAAACGGACGGTTTTGCCAATGAAGGCTATCATCAAATTAAGGGATGGCATCTTGTTCTGGATGCCATCCCTTATTAATGTAACTGGTATTGATAAATTGTTATGTAAAAAAAAGGGAATCCATCCCTCTTTTATTTGTGCTTAAAGTTGGATCGAATGTGAACTGCTTTAAAGGTGATATTTTTAATTTATCAGCTGATGCTCAAGTTTTTGAAGGTAATATTCATCAAAACTTGCTCCTAAACCTGAAACTTCCGGAATGGTAATGTTACCCTTTTTATCATATGAAATCCCGCCACTTACCGGATCTTCCGTAAACATCAATGGCGTGTCAAAATCAAAATAAATAATGTTTTTGCTGGCCAGGGCCAAATGTGCCGACGCGGTGAATCCCAGCCTTGATTCCAAAAAGCCTCCTACCTGTAACATTATATTATGTTTTTCAGCCAATTCGATAATTTTCAGTGCTTTAAAAATACCGGAAGATTTGCCTAGTTTTATATTTATGGTATCGCAAGCCTTTAAATCGATCAGGCGTTTGGCATCGTGATGGTCGCCACAACTTTCATCAGCCATAATAGGGATCGGGCTTTGTTCTCTTACTTTCGACAAATTCATAAAATCCCATCTCGGAATTGGTTCTTCACAACTTTCGACATTATATGGTTGTAATGCCTTTAAAATCCGAATTGCCAATTCAACATCCCAAGCCTGATTGGCATCAATGCGCAAGGGAATTTTCGTTCCAACTGCTTCCCGTATTTTTTTAATACTTTCAACATCTTTCTCGAAAGTCCGGCCCAATTTCACTTTGATTGCCTGAAATCCATTTTCTTTAATTTTTACTGCATCTGAAGCCATCTTTGAAGGATCACCAATACTAACGGTATAATCTGTAAACAATCTTTTATCATTTGTCCCACCCAGATATTCATAAAGCGGTTTGTCCGCATATTGTGAAGCAATGTCGTAAAGTGCCATATCAAATGCACTTTTGATACTGCTGTTTCCATACATCACTTCATCCATTAAATAAGTGCAATTTTCGAGATCAAGCGCATTTTTTCCAATCAGTGCTTTGGCTAAAAATTTAGCTGCAACGGCGGCAGTATGCATGTTTTCTCCATTAATTGAAAAGAAAGGGCTGCATTCACCAAAACCAATAATTTTATGCTTTGTCCGGATCACAATTACGATATTTTCTGCATGGTAATATGATCCCAATGAAATAATAAAAGGCGCTTTTAATTTAACGGGCGATTTATAAATTTCAATCTCTTTAATCTGTTCGTTGGGCATTAAACAATGAATTGAATGTAAAAATTAAACTTAAAGGTTATTTTTTGTGGTTATCAATCCAAACCGATATATTAGTGATTATTACGCCTATGGCAATTCCCATGGCAAGTATCATCCAAAAACCTGCATGTGATGGTCCAAAATCTATCTTTTCGTAAAACACAATAAACAATAAAAAAGGAAGGATCAATGGTAGTAAGAGATGGCGAAATGTTTTGTTTCTTTTCATGATAAAAAGGTTTAGGTTCGGGCAACAAAAAGTATAAGAATGAATGCTGTATATCATATGCTCAGGAAATGTTCCTAATCCATATATTTTAAAAAATCTCCATCAATAATTAATAAAGTCGCTCCATCTTTTGAAACAGAACGATGTGAACTCAGTTCATCAGTTACGATATAGCTTGTGCCTGCTATAAGCGGCCTGCTTCCACCGTCTTCAAATTCGGTAATAAGACTGCCTTTCAGGCAATGAACGAAATGTCCTTTCCGGCACCAATGATCTGCTACATATCCTTTTGAATATTCAACCAGTCTGATACGAAGGCCCTTAAACTGTATTGTTTGCCAAGTGGCAATACCATTTTCACCTTTGTGTTCGGTTTTTGGAACCTGATCCCAAACAATGTTTTGAAAGGGGATGTTTGATGGATTCATAATTTTATTTTTTGCTTCTGAAGGGATGACATCCTCATGAAGAAAACATCCCTAATCTTATTTTACGCTAAATTTTTTATGGTCTATTTGATATTCATATTCATTAATCCAGGTTAATATAGGAATGCCCGTCCATGAAGAAGAATATTTCATTTCGCTTTTTTTGAAAAGTTTCCAATAATTTTTTTCGAGATAAACCTGTGTTTCTCCAACTGCCGATCCGCTAACTTCTCTTTTTGTTACCAAATTATAAGCTTCTGTGGGTGAGGGTTGTTGATCAATGACCTTTAACCTCGTTGTTTTTGAATAACGCAAGTCAACGAACGAAAATACTATAGAAATAATATACAGAAAGATGATGAGAAATGAATATTGCCAGTCTTTTTTATTTAACCATAATAACCGATTGCTGGTGATCAGGTATATAACCAGAAAACATAAACTTAATATTGCTTTAATCAAAAAGGTGTCCATAAATTTAAAAAGGGGCAGAAAAGGGATTGCAATCAATATTATTTTTCCCGGAAGTTCAATCTTTTGTGAACTTGCCTGAATAAAAAATGTTATGAAAAGTATTGCCAGCAATGTATAAATTGCCCATAATAAAACTTCCGAAACAACAGTATATCCAGTGCTTCTAAATAATATTGAAAGCAGGATAAAGATGATAAGCATAAAGCTACTGTTCTCTTTGATTGACGTAAATATCTTATTTGCCATAGTAAGGTAAACTTATAAAGAAATTAGAATATTAGCAATAGACCGACTGGAAAATCGACAGAATTGAAGATGTTAAATATCAGAAACCTCAATCTGCCTGACAAACCTGCTTCACAATCAGACGAATCGCTCTCTTCTTTGTAGGTTTATTAGACTCCAAAGAATGGAAATAATTGTGCCAACCAATAAAATAATTCTGTTTTCCCGAATAACGTTCAACCAAATTGTTTGGCTCATATCCGATGGCATATCAAATGGATTCAGAAAAAGATTCCATTTACTGTATTGCAGCGGCTCTGCCAAAATCAAAAAAATGAGGCCAATAATTACCATAATCACTGCGGTAGAATTAGCATTTTTGATTAAGGTTGAAAACATAAAGGCCAATCCGGAAATGAATAGGAGGGGATACATGAGTTGATAAATAATCGGAAAAATTTGCACCCTCGCCACTGCAAATACTGCGAACCATCCCATCAATAAAAGTATGATAAACATTAACAACATACTAATGGCAAAGCGCAATAAATAAACTTTATATCTGTAGTTTGGAATACCAAATATGATTTCCAGCATTCGTGAATCCTTGTCGTTTTGAACATTAAAAATAACTGGATAGAAGAGTATTAAAATACCCGGAAATATAAGTGTGTTAAAAATTCCGTCGCTATCGGGGGAGGTATCCTCAAACAGCATGATTCCTATTACCATCAAATAAAAAGCAATGGCGGCGATCAGAAAGAAAATAAATTTATTGGCGAAGATGATTTTTAAATTATAGATAATACTTCGCCGGATAAGTTGATATCTGTCTTTTGTTTTCATGCCATCGGCTATTTCTTAGTTTTTACTGTTTTGTTGTCCTGATGCAATAAACATAAATAAGCATCTTCAAGGTTTGCTTTAACCAGGTGTGCCTCTTTATGAGGCTGATGATTGGACAAACAACGCATTTTTATCAATTCTCCATCACGCATATGGTGTATAATATGCAATTCATCCTTTATCGCTTCAAATTCTGTATGGTGTATTTGCAAGGTCCAAATCTTTCCTTCAGCTTTTTTAGCCATTTCGACAGGTTTTCCAAGATATTGCAGATATCCTTCTTTCATAACAGCAACCTGATTACATGAACTGGCCACATCTTCGATGATATGAGTTGAGAAAATAACAATACGTTCCTTGCTGAGCTCAACCAAAAGGTTTCTAAATCGGATTCTTTCCCTGGGGTCCAGGCCGGCTGTGGGTTCATCAACAACAAGTATCCGGGGCAAATGTAAAAGTATTTGTGCGATCCCGATCCGTTGTTTCATTCCACCAGAAAAGGAACCAATTTTGTCATTTCTGCTGCCCCACATGTGTACCGCATTTAATACATATTCAACTCTTTTTGTCCTTTCTTCGGTATCATAGAGTTTTTTCAATAATCCGATGTAGTGCAAAAAATCCCAGGCTGTCATATTCTCATACATTCCGAATTCTTGCGGAAGGTATCCAATCAAACTCTGAAGTTCTTCTCGTTTTTTGCGAACATCAATTCCGTTGATGGTGATCTGTCCGTAACTCTGATCGAGAATTCCACATATGATCCTCATCAGGGTTGATTTTCCTGCACCATTTGGACCCAATAGTCCGAACATGCCATGTTCAATATTAAATGAAACCCCTTTAACGGCTTTGAAAGGAACTTTCCGCTTCCCGATAATTGGTATTAACAACACAAACCTGCTGAAGGCTTTTCTTATTCCTTTAAACCGGCCCTTTATCCGGTTGATATTTATTTTTTTCTTATAAATATTATCTGAAGTTGCTTTTATTAAAATTCCCAGATACCAAAAGATACCCAAGGGAATCAAAACTCCGATCAATTCATATTTATTGTAAATGATAATCAGGGCAATGAGTGGGAACAACCAGCGGATAGCTTTTAGTTTGATATTGATCAGTCTTTGAATAACTTTTTTCTTTCCGCTGTTCTTCAAATGAACAGCATATAGTTTTAATGGCTTCAATACGGCCAATATCAGAATATACAAAGGAATTGGAAGGATGAAATACCAGAATCCACTTTCTAAATGAAAATAGATAAAATATATGGCAAATCCGATAATCGGTAATTGCCATAACATGGTGTCCAAATCTTTTATACTTGATATTTCATGATCGAGACCCAGTCTATGCCTTGTTTTTAAGCCGGATTTCCATTCCCTCATAAAGCGGCTGTCCCAATCATAAATTTTTACCAAATTTCTTATTTCAATTTTTAGTGGAGTATCTGGGGCAATTAATTTCTCATTGGCCTGTCGAAGTGAATGTTTAACGAAATAAATAGCAGCCGGTACGATCATGATAAGTAGAATAAAATCAATGATCCGCCAGATTTTACTGTCAACTTCGGTGAAAATATAATATGAACCTGCCAGCCAGAGTACTATTTGCAGAATTTTTATTATGGTGGTTTGCAACCTGATCCATTTAAGGGAGGATTGTAAACCTGAATTTAGCGTCGGAATAAATACAAGTGTAAGCAATGTACTTACAGCTAAACCGCCGATTACAGTTATTGCAAAAGGCACCCCAATTTGTGTCACATATTCGGCCTTTCCGAGGGCAAGCGGGATTAAGGCAATGATTGTAGTAATTGCTGTAATCAGGATCGGCCTAACCCTTGCGAGTCCTGCGGTCATTAATGCACGCGATTCAGAATAACCCTGTCGCTGTAGCACTCTTGTATAATCGATCATGATAATTCCATTATTTACTACGATCCCCAGTAAAATCAAAAGGCCGGTAAAAACATTGGCATTCATAATGGAATTTCCGGTCAGAATCAGGGCAATTAAGGAACCAATTGCAGCCATCGGAATCGAAAACATCATCACAAATGGAACGGTGAACGACTCAAAAACGGAAGCTAATATCATAAATATCAGGATAAAGGCCATGGAAATTAAAAATCCGAACTCCCCAAGGTCATTTTCTTCATGCACCACTTCAATAGCGATATCAGAGGGCAGATTGATATTTGCAATGAGCTCATCTACCTCAATCCGGGCCGCATTTAAAAGGTCATTGTCATCATTGACTTCCGAAAGGAATTCATAATTAAGCGTTAACTGCTTTTCCTGATTGGTCCTCCTTATTGTTGATAATCCTTCGGTAAAGTTAAATTTGCTTATGTTCTGAATTTCAAATTGTGCATTCTGACTGTTTCTTACATTTAAATGTCTTAAATCATCAATATTTCTTGTTTTCTCTTTTTCATTCAAATCTGTCATAATCTGAATGTCATACTCATCCGTTCCCTGCTTGAATTTTATACCGCTCGAAAATTCCTTTGGGAATGAATTTAGTTCCGAAAGAACCGAAGTAACAGGAATGTCATATAGGGCCATAAGTTGCCTGTCGAAACTGAGCATAAGTTCAGGCCTGTTCGAAGGATTGTTTATTCTCACCCTGTCTATGGCACTTAATTGTTTAAGATAATATTCAATATCCTGTGCCAAATCAATCATTTTGTTGAAATCCTGACCTTTGATGATCACTTTTTCCTGTTGTGTCCCAATTCCTAACATCCTTGCAAATCCATCATCAGCCTCGAAACCACCTGTTCCGAAACGCTGACCTGAAGCGGGTGGATCCCAGCTAAATTCGGCCTGGCGCAGTTCTGATAGGCGTTCGAGTATATCATTTTTTATGGAAGGGATCGAATAATTTCGTATTTTCTTATAATCTTCAACCAATGAGATGGTCAGTATTGCTTCTTCTTCATATACCTGACTGACAATATCTTTTTTCTCTTCCAGATCGTCTAATTTTTTTTCGGCTTCCCTTATAATCAAATCAGTGTTCTCGAGTGTTGTTCCACCTGGTAAGGTAACGTATAAATTCATTTCGGCTATTTGTGCTTCCTGGGCAGATATTACACTAATACCCAAGCTGATAATCAATGTCAGGAAAAAAATACCGAGGGCACCAAGTATGGTTTGACCCGGGTTTCGCATACAGGTTTTTAATAACACCCGGTAAATCTGTATCAAACGATTGTGATAAGAGATACTTTCAAATTGAATGGGTTTAACCTTTTTCTTTCGTTTAAGAAAGGCATGGGTAATCATCGGAACCAGCAGTAAAGCCACAACAAGCGATACCAATAGTGTCGAAACAATTGACACGCCTATGTGCTTGCCAAGCAGACTGATGAAGAAATTGGTTGAAAAAATAAATGGAAGAAATACCGTGATCGTTGTCAGGGTCGCCGCAAAAATTGATCGCCAGACTTCTTTGGTGCCTTGCATCACTGCTTTATCGGGATCGATATTTTTTGCTGCCAGCCTGTAAATATTTTCCAGAACAACCACACTGTTATCGAGCAGCATTCCAATTGCCAGTGCCATCCCAAGTAAGGTGAGTGTATTAATGGAGATATCGAAAGCATAGAAAAAATTAAAGGCTGTATAGACCGAGATGGGAATGGCCAGGGCAATAGCCGCAACAAGCCTAATATTTTTTAAGAAAATCCATAAGATGAAAATAGCCAGAACACCTCCTATTACTGCCAAACGAATGATCAGGTCGATGTTATTTTCCATTGTTTCTGCCGAATTATATTGAACCACAAGCTCAATATCTTTATCTGCTAAATCGGCATTTAGCTCGTCGATACGCTTTGTTACCTCATTCGCCAAATGAATAATGTTTGCCTGCGAATCGCGGGTCAATTGTATTATAACCGATTCTTTACCATTCACACGGCTGTATGAATTTTGTTCCTTAACTCCATAATGAATATCGGCAATGTCTTTAAGTTTAATTGGCCCATTTGGAGAGACAACCAATTCATATAAATCGTTAATATCCGTATATTCGGAAACAACATTCACAAAATATATCTGGTTTTGCTTATTTACTTTCCCTGCGAAAGTTCTGATAAGTTGATTTTGACTGATTGCCGAACGAATGTCAGCAGGGGAGAGCCCATGGCTTTTCAGTACATCTTCTTTCAACCTGATTTCTATTGACTTTTCCCGTCCGCCAAAAACTTCTGCATTTGCGATGCCATCAATATTTTTTAGCGGATTTAAAATCTCTTTATCCACCAATTGCCTCACACGGTCAATGCCACCTCCTCCGCGCGCCTGAATGTTCATGAACATATTGTTGATTTGTTCGAGGTCAAACTTATACACCTGTACAAAGAATTCTTGCGGTAAGGAGCCCCTTATTTCATCAATTTTTTCAGCCAGTTTGAGGTAAGCAAATTTAATATTGGCTGATGGGAGGTAGGATATGCGAATGCTTCCTTGTTGTTGACCTGCAGTTGATTCAATCCTGTCGACACCTTCCAATGTACCAATGGCACCTTCCAATGGAATGATGACCTGATTCTCCATATAACGCGGATCAACCTCCAATGCACTTCCAACCTGTACAAATAAAAGCGGAAGCTGCGCATTCGGAATGAGTTCAACCTGCAATTGCTTATATGAAAAATATCCCAGCATTGTCAGGCCCGTAAACAGCATGGCAATCAACACTTTTCTTTTAATGATAAAACTCATAAATCTTAGGTCTTTTTGAATGAGTTATTAATTTATAGTTCTTTCTTCATGTGAACTCCCGAATAGCCAGTTTTTGGTACTTTCGAAAACATGATATACACACGGAATAATGATAAGCGTAAGCAGTGTACTGCTGATGAGCCCAGCTATAACCGCAATGGCCATCGGTGATCGTAGGGAGGCACTTTCACCAATACCAATTGTAAGCGGAAGAAGGGCCAAAATCGTTGTAATACTGGTCATAATAATTGGCCTGATACGGTTTTCTCCGGCCCTGACAATCGATTCTTTTAATGAATAACCCCTGGCTTTGAACTGATTAATGGCGTCGACCAAAATAATGGAATCATTAACTGCAATCCCGGCCAGCATAATGAGTCCGATAAATGCCATGATATTTAGAGGGTTTCCAAGCAGGAAAAAGGCCCATATAGCACCAACAGCGGCCAATGGTATGGTTAGTAAAATCGTGAATGGATGAATCAGGGATTCGAATTGAGAAGCCATAACCATATACACCAAAATAATGGACAATAAAAGGGCAAAATTCAAATTAGACATGGCATCCTGACGCTTTTGTTCAACTCCGACTATCTGTGTCTGATAACCATCCGGAAGACTGATTCTATCAATCTGATTTTTAACTTTTTGAACCACTTTATCGAAAGATATACTTTGCTCAAAATCAGCAGTAATTTTACCGATACGATTTTGGTTTCTACGTAACAGTTGTTTGGGCGAAGTTGATTCTTTTATAGTTGCTACTTCGTATAGTGGAACCTCGATATTTCCACTTTTAAGTTTGATGGAGTTAAATTCATAGAGACTTATTTCGGGCATTTTAACAGTGATATCACTCATTTCGCCAGCCTTTTCATATTTTCCTGCATTTTTCCCCATTAATAATTCTGTTAATTGAGTCGCAATTCCGTTAGCTGTGAGATTGAATAAGCCAGCCTTATAGCGATCAATCACAACATCAATCTCAGGTGCACCAGCTTCGATTGAGGTTTTTATATTCATAAGTTCCGGAATTTCTGAAAGGCTTTCTTTTATTCTTTCAGAATAGGTTTCCAATTCCTGCAAATCACTTCCTTTCAGCTCAACAATCAATGGCGCCTCATCGGTGCCCAGGGTCGATTGCAATGCAGTTTCATCGCGATGAATTGTAATTTCTGCATCAGGAATGGTACCTACCAATTCTGTCACAGCTGCAATAATCTGATCAGATTCAGCAATTGATTCCTTATTTAATTTGATTTTAATAGATGCCGTATTCTCATTTTGAAATACAGATCGATCATTTGTGATGGAGGTGGAAGGACCAATCTGACTATAAATAATCTCAATTTTCCCATCGAGAATATCGGTAAGCATATTTTCAATGGCCATAATCGTAGTTGATGTTCGTTGCAATTGGGTACCTTCAGTTAGGACAACATCGAGTGTAAATTCGCTGGTTTCTGTTGTCGGTAAATATTCGCTTCCCACCTTAGGATATATATAAATGGTAGCCGCAACAATGATTAAAGCAAAAAGTATTACCAAATACCTCGAATCCAATAATCTTTCCAGAAAATGTCCGTAACGACCAATTTTAATGGATTCAACTTCTTTGATCGTTTTTTGCTTTCGGTAGGCAAAATTGAAAAGCATTGGGATCACCAAAATTGCAACAAAAAGCGAAGCAAGTAATGAGAAAGCAACCGTCCAGGCCTGATCCTTAAAAAGTGTCCCTGAAACCCCTTGCAGGTAAACAATGGGTAAAAATACAACGATGGTTGTAAGTGTTGATGCTGTGATGGCTCCTCCGACTTCTGCGGTTCCCTGAATAGCTGCCTCCTTGACTGGCATGCCTTGTTCCATATTTCTAAATATATTTTCGACAACCACAATGGCGTTATCCACCAGCATTCCGGCACCAAGGGCCAAGCCTCCGAGGGTCATGATATTCAGGCTTAAGCCATTAAAATACATTAGGTTAAATGTGGCGATGATTGAAATAGGTATGGCAAAGCTAATAATGAGGGTAACCTTTACACGGCGAAGAAAAATGAATAATACGACCACCGCGATCAATACACCGATTAGGGCAGTTTCTTCAACTTCATTGATGGCGTTTTGAATAAATTCACCCTGGTTCTGAACTGTAATAAATTCGTAACCGGGAAGCGCTTTTTTGATTGAGCCTAATGCAGTATTCAGGTTATTGACAGCCGTAACGGTGTTAAAGCCTGTTTCTTTGTAAATCGAAAGGCCAACACATCTTTTACCATTGATCCTGACAATATTTACCGGATCTTTATTAATAAAACTTACCGTCGCAATCTCTTTTAATAAAACCGGAACCTTGGTATCGAGACCCAAACCGGCTTGTTGATTCTGACCCGTTGCAGCTTGCTTATAAGTGATGACCATTTCTTTAAGGTCGTCTATGTTTTGTATTAATCCGGCACCTTTAATAATATACTTTTTGCCCATTTCAACAATAGTACCACCCGAAACATTTCTGTTCATATTCTGTATTTGCTGAACAATGGTATTTGCAGTTAAACCGTAGGCATCCAAAAGGTATGGGGTGGTTTCAATCAGGATTTCTTTTTCTTCGGTACCGGTAAGGCTCACATCTGCAATCCCTTCGAGCCGCACCAATTCATTCCTGATATAATTTTCACCAACTTTTCTCAATTCATCCATGTCTGTAATCTCAGGATGCATCATGCCAATAATCATGACGGGGGCTGCATTCGGATCGTGTTGGGTGATTGTAAACTCGTCAATATCTGAATTCTGGCTATAAGTTGTCAGTGCTTTTTGTAGATCAAGAAAAGCTTCGTCCATATCCCTGTCCCAGGCATATTCAACACTTACACGTGCCGAACCAACCATACAAACTGAAGAAACCTGGGTAACCCCTTTTTGCCGAATTGCCTGCGCTTCTATATTTTCAATATACTGTTTTTCAATTTCTTCGGGTGGACGCTCGCCGGCCTTAATTTCAACAAAAATCCGCGGAGCATTCATGTCTGGAAACAAATCAAGGCTTAACTTCCCAAATGAAATATATCCAAGCAAAATAATTGCTATTACAATCATCGAAACGGTTACCGGATAATGAACAGAAAAACGGGTAATTTTTTTCATTTTATATTTTTTATAGCTACAAAAAACACTTTAAATATTGTACGGTAAATGTTTTTTATTTTACAACTTTCACCTTCGAACGATCTCTTAAAGTTTCAAAACCTTTTGTTACGAGACGCTCATTAAAATTAAGCCCTGAAATGATCTGAACCTTACCCGGATTCTCGAGCCCAAAGGTAAGAATACGTTCCTGAGCCAGTCCTTTATCAATAACATATACCGTATTGCCCTTTTGCTTTGATAAAATGATGTCTTTTGGAATTACAATGGTATTATGAACAGAAGCCACCACAATTTCGCCTTTGGCAAACATTCCCGGCCTTAATTTAAGCTCACGGTTATCGATGTTAATAACGGCCTTAAATGACCTTGTATCTGCATTAATAGCAGGGGAGACCTGAGTGATTGCAGCTTTTAAGGTATCATCGGGAATGGTGTAATTCATAATCCTGACTGCCTGGTTTTTTTGCACTTCATTTATATTTTTTTCGGCAAGGTTCACTTCCATCAAAAGTTGGCTGTAATCCATAATTTTAACCAGTTGGGTACCACTAATTATAGGAGTGTTTTGCGTAAAATAAGGCAATTCAACAATGATCCCGGCAATGGGTGTTAACACCGACATTTTTCTGGTTTTAATCAATGCATCATCAAAAGCATATTTTGCATTGATGTAATTGATTTCAGCATTTTTGAGTTCGCTGAGCGTTACCCCGCCTTTGTCATAAAGGCTTTGTTGTTTGTCGTAAGTTTGTTTGGTGGTTTGTAATTGAAGTTCCAGGGCATTGTTCTTAATACTGTTTTTATACTCCGGGTTCTCAATTCCAATGATCATTTCACCCAATTCAACTTTATCGCCAAGAGCATAAGGTTTATTGGTTTTCGGGTTGATCATTAACTGGTATAAGCCGTTAATTTCAGAAATTAAAGTGACTTCCTTAACTGGTTTTACGGATCCTGTGGTCGTGATATATTTTTCAATAGAGGCAGGTTTAATCTCCATAACCGAAACCGGAACCGAAATGTCCTTATTTAGTTCTGTGCTGTTTTCGTTGCAGGAAACAATTAAAATTCCTGAGAGAATGATGATCAATAAACGTTTCATATTTTTAATGTTTGTATGGTTCATTTTTTATTGATTGAGATTGTTTTGTAATTCCTGGGGTACAAAAGAGGTGTTATTCTCAAAATCCCAAAGCGATTGAATTTTCATATTCAGCAACTCCAATTTATAATTAATGAGTGCATTTGCCATTTCCATTTTTTTTGTGGAAAGTTGGTTCTGAAACCTTTGCAGGTCGATACTTGTTAAATCACCATTTTTATAACGTTCCAGGTTTATCTCATATGTTAACTGTGCATTCCGTTCGTTTTGTTTTGCAATTTCGATTTGCATGATTAAATTATTCAGGTTTCGGTAAACCTGCCTGATATTGATGATGATATCATTTTCAAGAGAAGTCTTATCTATTTCCTGGGTTTCAATTTCAATTTCTGCTGCACGCATCCTGGCCCTGCGCTCACCCCAGTCAAAAATTGGAATTGAGAATGTAATTCCGACCTGAGGGCTTTTAGTTGGCCGATCGTAAACCTGGCTCAATTTTTCATTATTGCCCATGATTCCAACCGATAGACTTACGTTGCCCCTGAATTCGTTAAAAGCCGAAGTTTCGATCAGGTTAAATTGAGCATTGTCAAGGCTGATTTGACGCTGGATCAGTTCAAGTCTCTGCTGTAAGCTGTTCTCGATGGCTTTTTCCAGATTAATCTCGACCGGTTTATAATTAATATCTGTAATTACTTCCACTTCATCGTATAATGAGAGTCCAATAAGTTGTTTAAATTGATCTTTGGCATTCTCAAGATTTACCAAACTATTGTCCATTCCCGATTTACTGGTTGCCAGGTTCAATTCGGCCTGATACAATTCTTCACGAGCGGATAAATCGCCTTCTACCTTTCTTTCAATAATTTCTTTACTCACTTTTTGATTTTCATATTCTTCGCTGGCAATTTCGTAAGCCATTTGTTTTTGATAAATTGAATAGAATGCCTGGCTCACCAATCGCTCAAGATTGAGCATTTCAAGCGAATAGGCCAGGGTTGCATTTTCCAGGCTCAATTGGTTGCGTTCCAGGTTCATTTTAGTCCGGTTATAGGTGAACAGCGGTTGTGTATATTGCAGATATAGATAGTTGTTATATCCGGTATAATTGCTATTGTTTGATTCTGCATAATTGTCCTGATACCCAAAATCATTTTTAAGCACCAAGGTCCCATCCGAAAATTTTATGGGCTGTGCGATCGTCAAACTACCGTTGGCACCTTTGGTCTCGGAAGTGTACCATTGAGAGAAATAATCGTTATAAGTATCAGTTTTTGAATAGGTAAATGGAGTGACTTCAAACGAAAACTTAGACTTAAGAGAGGCAAGTTGTGCATTCAGGTATTCTTTATTTTGTTCCATATTGAGCCGAGATTTTTTTATTTCAGGGCTGTTTTCCAAAGCTATTTCCATGGCATTCTCCAAAGTCAGCCTTGTTTGTGCTGATATGATACCTGCTGCTAGAAGTATTAATGTTGCTGATAAGAATATTTTCAACCGATTCATTTTATCTTTATTTTAAATATTTCTTTATGTTTTATTTAATCGTTCTTAACCCATTTAATAGCGTCGGCAATAATGAGTTGTCCAACAGATTTATTCGACAGTTCAACCCTTGCCGATTCGGGGGATATAAAAAATGAACCCAGGTAATTCCATCCATTTTCCAATTCTTCATCCGCAAGGTTAATTTCTTCAATCCCATCTTCGTGATATACCCTAAAATTATAATCCGATTTTCGATACCTGCGCCCCATGCTAATTTTATCAATGTGAAAGTAAACATCATAAAATGAACTTTCCGATAAATTTGCATGCCATATGGCCATACGGTCTCCTCCTGTATTACTTGTATACCTTGCCGATCTGACATATTTACCATAAAAGCCAGAACGAAGAATAGGACGCCATTCATCAGGCGGATCCCAATATCTGATCCCGACATAATCATTTTCTGATGAAGGTTTATTTTTATCAATTAATGATTTAAGGTAGCTTTTATTCGAATTTTGTATGTATTCAAATCCATCATCCTCATTATCCACAATAAACTCATTAGGCTCTTCAAGGCTCGTGAACATTTCGCAAGTTCTTACATCATCAAAGCCCGGCATTTTTTTTATTTCATCAAACGAATCAAAATCGTAAATAATATTGTTGGGCAGGTTTTCAGAAATATGTGTGTATATATTCATCCTGTTGGGCTCCGTGGCGAAAACAAAGCCAATTTCGCGTGCCGAATTGGCCGGGATGTAAATTTCTTTTGCAAAATCAACCGTTACCTGATTATTATCTTCGCTGAGTTGCTGATTATCCAGGTCAATATTGATCGTGATCAAGCCATCACAATTTTCAGGGTTCGCAATCTTAAACCTAAGTTGGTATTTTGTAAATTCTCCTTCCAGTACTTTATAAGTTTGAACATCTTTTACCAGAAATCCCGGCAAGCTTTTTTGTAGATACCAATTATTTATTTCCTTCGAAATGGTATCCTTAAACATTTCAGTCATTTGATTGTCGAACCAATTGAAGGAAATTGTTTTATGTTCGTTATCCTTAATGAAATAATTCAAAAACTGATTAAATTCAGCGGTTCCATAACGTGCTTCAAGTAACGAAAATAAATTATCGCCTTTTGCCAGAATAACATCATTTAAAGTAATTGCTGCATCATTATCGTCGGTTTGGGCTCTTTCAGAAAGACCGTTAAGCATTAATTGCTGAAGTGAATTATTTTTTAGTTCGAGATTTATATTTTCATCTTTACTTATACCTTCAAAAAACCATCGGTAAGTGGAGATGGCATTTTCATTCCTTTCTTTAAGATATATACCCAGGGCCAGATCCAGCATTGGCCATTTATCTGATTGTAATTGAGTGATAAATGAATAATAATTCGGGAAAATGGAGAAAGTGTTGCGGTCAACTACATCAAACTGATAATATTCTCTTGAGTTGGCCATAAAATTACCGCGAACAAAACGTTTGAAAATTCTTGACTGAAGTTCTTCGGGAGATATTTCTTCATTATCGCGCTCCATTTGTCGTTCCGATCTGTCGGTTCGCCTTCTGAAATCCGTTTCTTCCATGGTAACCCCTTTTTCCGAATAAAATACGATTTCTGGTTGAACCGCATCACTGGTTATCGAAAAAGTATGTCTGTCGAGCGAGAAATGCAATGGTACTTCTGCCAGCGAAAACCGCTTAAACGGGTACTCCAGGCCAATATGGCTTTCATACTCATTTTTCAATCCCCGGATTATAGCTGGCAAACTATCGGAAATATTGTTAAAATAGGCCGTATAATAATCGTTCCCTTTAATCGTAAACAGATTGTATGTCACAGCATCAACTTCCAGGCTTTTTTGCTCATAATCACCTATTAACAGGCTTATTTTCGGGAGCGGGTATTCGGGTGCAAAATTATAAGTAGCTGAGCCGGTTTTTTGCATTTCACCTTGTGAAATTGGAAGCAGGCCTTCTTTTGTTTTTACGCTTAATTGAAATTCTGTAAAATCGGGATAATATAAAGATGGATCTACGGAAGCATATCCGACACCTGAAATTGGATACCATAAGGATTCACTCGTCAGACATACAAAATTAGTATTGATGTAAGCGAATCTTTTTCGTATCCTGAAAATTTCCATTGAAAAATTATCCTGGTAATTTTCCAGATCGGCATCCAGGAAATGTACATTTTCATCTATCTGGCCTTCATAGTTTAGTTCAATGGTGTGTGTGCTTCCTGGTAAAACCCCAGATGAAGGAAGTATTTTTAACAATTGCAGCTCCCTGTTAAAATTAACGGACGCACCATCAATGGTAACTGAACTTACATTCAGGGCCGGATTTAAACTAAATAATAAGGTGTCGATCGGATTTTGTGTTCGATTCACAACATGCAATTCGGCCTTTGCTTTTATTGCGGTTTCAATATGTTCTAAATCGATTTTCGATTCTAAAACATAAAGTTTGGGATAATGAACATACTTATTATTCAGGTTTATCATTTGTTTTTTTAACTCTATATTCGAACTTTTAAGTTCAATATATTGCTTTCCCAATAATCCGCCTGTAATAATAAAAACAACTGTAAGAATCATTGGAAAAGAAGTAAATGCTTTTGCCTGTGGTAAACGCTGAATTCTGAAAATGGTAAAAAAGATGAATCCCAACCCTATAAAAAGATACATCCCCCGATGTAAAAGTATTTCCTGAAAATTACCAAATCCACCTATGGTTGAATTAAACATGGGAACCTGATATGCGATATAATCAAATATTTGATAATACTTTGTATTCAGATAAAAAATTGTAAGAGCGATATATCCAAGAATAATAATAAAAGTAATGGCCTGGTTTTTAAACAGGATCATTAAGAGAAAAGCCAAACCCAAAATAAATATCAGGGTTGGCATACTGATTAGTAAGGGGTAATAGAAAAATTCATTAATGCCTTTCGCAGAATCATTGCTGATAAATGAAAATCCGATTCCCATCAACAAAATCACAATATTTAATACAAAAAACACAGTCAATATACCCAGTGTTTTTCCAAGGATATACTCCGTATTTGTCATCGATCTTACATAAATAACTTCAACAGTGTCATTTTTTTTATCCTGTTTCAGAAATTCAGAGGCCAGAAATACTGCAACGATGGCCTGGCCCAAATTTAAGATCAGCAGGTTGGTATAAGGCATGGATGCAGGTAAGGCCCTGTAAATCCAGGGAGAACCACTTGCCTGCAAAAATACAGCCAGGTTAAAAATGCCAAGACTCACAATTGTGAGACCCGCAAATATTCTGAAAAACCAACCACGCAAGAGCGTACGCATCTCATATTTAGCAACGGTCCTAAGGGTATGAGTCGAAAACATAATTTTAATTAGGCTTTATGATTTATAATGTATTCCATAAAATAAACATAAGCATGTTCAAGATTTGGTTCAATTTCAATGGCATTGACAGCTTCAATTTGATCGCCAACCAATTGAACTTCCCAGCCTTCCTCCGAAGGGATGGTCGATATTACAGCATATTTTTCTTTCAGCATATCATATTCAAGTCCGGAAGTCGTTACCTGCCACACATGTCCCCGGGCTTTATTAATCAATTCTTCGGGCGAACCTTTGAATTGAAGCCGCCCTTCATCCAGTAAGGCAAGATCACTGCAAACACTTGATATATCTCCTACAATATGTGTTGAGAGAATAATTATTACATCTTGCTGGCTCAATTCCGATAAAATATTTCTAAACCTGATTCTTTCCTCAGGATCCAATCCTGTAGTTGGTTCGTCAACAACAATAATTTTAGGATCACCGATCAGTGCCTGGGCGATTCCAAGCCTTCTTTTCATTCCACCTGAAAGATTATTGGCCTGCCTTTCGCGCGAATCGAACAAACCAACTTTTTCGAGCCATTCATCAACTTTCTCAAGTCGCAGTCTTTTGCTTTTTATCCCTGAAAGACCAGCCGCATAATCTAAGAATTCCCAGGTTCTGAGTTTGGAAAAAAACCTGAAATCCTGGGGCAGATATCCCAGCATTTTTCGGATTTCCTTTCTGTTCTTTTTTAAATCAAAACCATTGATATCCACAATCCCGGTTGTGGGTTTCATAATGGTTACCAAAATACGCATGAGGCTTGATTTTCCGGCACCGTTCGGACCGAGTAAGCCAAACATTCCATTATTAATGTGCAGGTCAATATCGGATAATGCAGTTTTACCGTTTTTATATATTTTACTTAAATCCTTTATACTGATGTACATAAATTTTTTATCCGATTGCTTTTAAGAAGAAAAATAATTTATCCGGGGCAAAAATAGCCCATCACTTAATTTTAGACGACTAAATTAATGATCCGTTACAAAAAAAAATATGAATTATTCGGAGAATAGAAATCGATAATAAATTCCTTATGGTTTAATATTGTTATGCAGCCAATTTCTATTAGAAGAGAAGCTTCTGTGCAATAACTCAAATTATTGTACTGATTATCCGATCTTACAAATCTTTTGCAGGCCTTCTGGATTTAAAATGCTGAATTTTTTCCCATCAATTTTGATGAGCTTGTCTTTTTGAAAATCTTTGAGTAAACGAATTACGCTTTCGGTTGATAATCCGGCCAGTTCTGCTAATTCCTTTCTGGTGAGCAATAAATTAAATTCGTTGGTTTTAAAAACAGAACCTGCCAGGCAAAGCAGCAAATCTGCCAGTTTACCATAGGATTGACGATGGATCATACAGAAGAAACGATTGTTGATTTGGGCCGCATTTTCCCCCATAAATTGAATGATCCTGGAAGCAAAGGCACCATTTTCACGAATCAGCTTTTTAAAAACATGAATATCGATCATTCTGATAATCGATGTTTGATAAGAAGCTGCGGTATAATGAAAGGTTTCGTCATCATCTCTAACAGAGGTTAAGCCAATCAGATTTCCGGGCCCTATTATTTTGAGAATCAACTTTTCATCATTATCCTCAAGGTACACTTTTACAAGTCCGTCACACAAAAACATAACATGGGTGGCAAAAGCACCTTGCTTGGCAATTATTTCTCCTTTATTGAACTTGACTTCTACCTGTTTTTTTTCTAACAATTCGGTTTGTTCATCCGTTAATAAGTCAAAACATTTACAATGACTTTTTGCAACAGTACATGTCGAGTTTATGTTTATCATATTCATAATTCACAGATTATCTGTTTAGTAATTTTTAATAGTGTGCAATATCTCATTCTCTTAATCACAAAATACATTTCTGTTTATGTTCTAAATCATATTCAAAGCAGATTTACGACAGCCTTTCTCTTGTGTATCGTATATAATCGACTGTTAATTTAGTAACAATAAAATTTAAAACAAAATTAATAAAGAAAAAAATAAGAAATGCGCAATTATTTTATAAGTATTATCGGATTATTAATACCTATTTTAATAATAGGTTCATTTAATTCGTACGGGAAATTACAAAATGATAAAACCAAACAATCAATTGGTAAATATTTAACAATGGATAGAAAGGTGGTTGATCATTCTAAATTTGAAGTATTGCAAAAAGAGTTTAAAAGTGGTCCTGAACTCACGACTGTTTGTTTGACTTGCCATAATCAAAGGCAGCATGAAATTATGCAGACAGCACACTGGAAATGGGAACGCACTGAGGAAATTCCAGGTAAGGGAATGGTTGCTCTTGGTAAAAAGAATATCCTGAATAATTTCTGTATTGGCATTTCTGGCAGTGAAGCTACTTGCACCAGATGTCATATTGGTTACGGATGGGAAGACAAAACTTTTGATTTTAATGAAGCCAGTAATATTGATTGTCTGGTGTGCCATGACAACACCGGGACTTATACAAAAAAGAAGGGTGGGGCAGGACATCCGGATGAATCAGTAAATCTGAGCTATGTTGCTATGAATGTTGGAACACCCAAAAAAGAAAATTGTGGTGTATGCCATTTTTGGGGTGGCGGAGGAAACAACGTTAAGCATGGTGATCTTGAGAAAGCGATGCTGGATTGTAGCCGCGATATTGATGTGCACATGGCATCGGATGGTACAGATATGAGCTGCGTTGCTTGTCATATCACTACAAATCATCAAATCAGCGGTAAACTGTATGCATTATCTTCAGAAAATAAAGACAGGGTGACCTGCGAACAATGTCATGGTGATAATCCTCATATGGATAATATCCTGGACGATCATACCTTACGGATAGCCTGTCAGACTTGTCACATACCTGAATATGCAAAAGCAAATGGTACCAAAATGATCTGGGATTGGTCAACAGCCGGAATACTGGATGAAAACGGAGAGGAACTACATGAGTATGATCAGGATTTAAACCATAAATATATGTCGATAAAAGGTACCTTCGTGTGGAACGATCATGTTATCCCTGAGTATCATTGGTTTAATGGTCTTGCATCTCACCAGCTAATTACAGACAAAATAGATACAATCCCTGTACAGATGAACACACTTATTGGTTGCTATGCAGATAAGGGCAGCTGTCAGGAATCGTTCTCTCCTTCTAAAATATGGCCGGTTAAAGTTCACCGGGGTCGCCAAATTTATGATCCTGTAAATAACACCCTTGTTCAACCTAAACTTTATTCTGCCACAAAAGGAGAAGGAGCATACTGGACCGATTTTGATTGGGGTATCGCTGCTGAAAAAGGGATGGAATACCTGGATTTACCATATAGCGGTGAGTATGGATTTGTTGAAACTGAAATGTACTGGCCATTAAATCATCAGGTAGCACCTAAAGAAGCATCTTTAACTTGCACTGATTGTCATACACGTAATGGTGGCAGACTGGATCAGCTTACAGATTTTTATCTTCCGGGAAGGGATGTAAATGCGTATCTGGAAACCGGTGGAATACTCTTCATCATACTATCGTTTGCCGGAAGTATGGGCCACGCGCTCTGTCGTAAATTTTTAAGAAAAAACTGTTAATAACGCATAAAAAAGAATTGTTGATTTTTTTTTTGACAAACAAATAAAACTTATGAAAAAAGTATATTTATATAAAGGATTTGAAAGATTTTGGCACTGGGCACAATCTATATTGATTATTGTTTTAATGCTTACAGGTTTTGAGATCCATGGATCAATGAGTTTATTCGGATACCGCGAATCTGTGATTATACACAATATTGCCGCATGGTCGTTTTTAGTTTTAATGGTATTTTCGATTTTCTGGCACTTCACAACCGGAGAATGGAAACAATATATTCCAACCATCAAAAATTTAAAGGCTCAAATTGATTATTATTTGAGTGGAATATTTAGAAACAGCCCACACCCTACAGGTAAAAAATTATTGAGCAAATTGAACCCATTGCAACGGATGACATATTTTGGGTTGAAGGTGATTCTGATACCACTTTCAGTATTCACGGGCCTCTTTTATATGTTTTTCCACTATCCAATTCGTGGCATTGAAATCGATAGTTTGCAGATTATTGCCTTACTACATGTAGCCGGTGCTTATTTGTTGGTTGGTTTCTTAATCATCCACCTTTACCTGATCACAACCGGGCATACAATCTTCTCTAATCTTAAAGCAATGATTACAGGTTGGGAAGAAATGGATGACCATGAAGTTGAAGAATTGTTGGAAGATGCAGTTAAAAGCACTGAAAAAATTGTAAAGGATCCAACAAAAAGTAAACCTAAAAAATCAACTAAAAATAATAAAACCAAAGAAAATTAATTTAACAAATAAAATAAGATGAAAATGAAAAATATATTTAAAAAACTCTGTTTGGTGTTGTTCGGTGTTGTATTATTTATTTCGTGTTCCAAAACAACAACTTATTCATCTGCTGATGATTTGATCAATGATTATAAGGACGGATTAAAAGTTATTTCGGTGGATGATTTAAAAGCAAAAATGGATGATTTGGACCAATATTTTTTCCTGATTGATGTTCGTGAGGAAAATGAACACAATTTTGGATTTATCCCGGGTTCAATACTAATTCCTGGTGGTTCAATTATTTTCAGCATCTCTGATGAAGTTTTCTGGGAAAACGAAATGATGTATAAGCCCGAAATAACCGATCAAATTATTGTTTATTGCAAAAAAGGCAAACGCTCTGTTATTGCAGCCAGGCTTCTAGAACAAATTGGATATAAAGATGTGTACTACCTTGATGGTGGCTGGAAAGAATGGGAACTTGCATATCCGCTTTTATACGATAAAAATTTAAATGCAAATGCCCATCCGGTTGTTAAAGATGAAGGTGGTTGCTGATCGAGATAAATTTGTTAAAATAATTATGATTGTTATTAAAAATTGTATAATTTAATACTTTTAAATATGAAAAACATACTTTTAAAATACGGCCTCATACTCACAGTTCTCTTATTTATTGATTACGTGGTTATTGCAATATTCGGTTGTGCATCATGCCTGTTAGGTGCCGAAGAACAATATTTTTGCGAAACATATTGTTGGGTGGTCCGTTCCTTTATTGGTTTAGGATTACTGGTTTACCTGGGTTATTTAATCCATGCAATCTACAAGCATTATAAGTTGAATGGGGCAGAGTAGTTCAGAATTTGATGAATCGCATCCATAGCTGCATCGAAGAATTATGAAAGCTTGTGTCACTTAGTAACGTAATCATAAGGCAATAGATCAGCAATACGATTAAAAGCAATTTCGCCCGACCAAACCAAACTATTGGGATCAAAATAACCGTCTTTTGTGATTCGGGTTCCTGTTTTTTGAATAATGTAAGAGGTGGCAATTTTTTCAGTGTGTTTTTGTGTGAGATATAAAATTTCATCTTCGTCCTCATATTTAAAATATACCACCAAATTACCTAAGAAGTATAACATTCGGTCTCCGTTTGGCAATTCTTTTTGAATGATATCCTTTGGATTAACTGCTTTATAATTGGTGTAGTACAATTCAAAATTGTTCTTTTTCAGGCTTTTATTATAAATGGCACGAATCAGATTTAAACGAGATCCTTTATAGGTCCTTAGCCTGTTTTTTTTAAATCGACCTTCTTCGGTTTTATCAGCTGGCTCAATTTCTGTAAAATAATGATCGCCTGAATAGTATACATCGTCACCACTGCACCTGAATTCCCTTAAATTATAAGTGATAATATAACCCAGGGCATTATTCCTGATAATTAATGGCTCGGTTGCTTTTACATACAGGGTTTGGGTTTCCTTGTTTTCTTCCAGCAAAAGCGCATCTTCGTTTTCTATAATACAACTGGCCGCATTTTTTGATTTGCCCAAAAAAGATTCCCTGAATAAATTAAGCTTGGGCTGACGAGTGCTTCTTTTTGCTTTTATAACCACTTCTCCCAAATCGTAGGTGTCAGGTTCAAGTTCTACAATCATTTCAACATTGCACTGATATTCAGGAATGCGCTTTGACTGATAACCGATTGTACTAATAATAAGAGGTATTGTATTCTTTTTTTTGGTGTCGAGTACAAAAAATCCAGTACCATCAGAGGTTGTGCCAATGGTTGTACCCTCGAGATATACATTTGCAAAAGGGACCGATTCCCCCGTTTTTTGATCAATGATCCGGCCTTTTAAATCCTGCCCAACAACAGATGTAACTATGATGCACAGGAAAAGAATAGCGTTGATTTTCTTATACATAGCAATTAATTAGGTCGATAAAACATAACAAACTTTATACCATATTAACTCAATTATTTTTTGGAGGGGGTGTATTCATATGGCAAAAGGTCGGCAACCCGTTTTTCTGATATCACTCCCGACCATTTTAGTGATTTCGGATCGAAATAACCATCCTTAGCAATTTTTGTGCAAGCTTCAATCTGGGTCAAATATGATGTTTCTGAATAATTATTATTTCCAAAATAAATAATTACATCCTGGTTAAAACAAACAACTTTTTCTCCTGTCGGCAAAGCTGAACATATTTCAGCTAATTCAACTTTTTTATAATTATTGTATAATAAGCTAAAGCCATCTTTCCTTAATGTATTGTTATAAATTGATCGAATGAGTTGAAGCCTTGATCCCTTATAAGTTCTTTCTCTTTGTTCCTTAATTTTTTCAATCGGGCCATCTGGTATATTTGATAATTCTTCAAAATGATAGTTCCCTGTATATTGAATATCCCTGCGAGAGGCTTTAAATTCTTCCAAATAATAAATAAGCTTATAGCCGAGTGCATAATTATTAATAATAATTGGGGCTTCAGAACTAGCGTGTAAAGTTTTGGTTTTTTTATCATAATACAAATACAAATCATCAGGATTTAGAATTTCTGTATTTGCTGCATTATCTGAAATTCCCAGAAAGTATGCCTCAAACATACGAAGCTTTCTTTGTGTGGGCAAGTTATCACCCTTGATAACAACATCTTCCAACATATATACATTGCTTTCAAGAATAACTAATAATTCTTTATCGGGAGAATAAGATGTAAGTATTTGATTTTTATAACCAACAGCACTTATAATTAGTGGCTTAGAGGATGTTTCATCAATTTGTAGCGTAAAATTACCATCATCATCAGAAGTGGTACCCATTAAAGTGCCTTCAATAAAAATATGGGCATAAGGAATCGGTTCTTTATTTTCGCCATCAATGATGCTGCCTTTGATCGTAACTTTTTTGTCGTTTAATTTTGTTGAATTCGCTTGAATTTGGGTTGATGTTATGGCTCCAAGGATCAAGAATAGAATTAATCTGTACATTTCGTTCAATTATTTCTTATATATAATTGAAACAAATATAATGGAAAAAAATAGTATCCTATAATTCCAAAATTTAATCCTATTTATCTATGCCAGCTTGTTATTTGGAAAGAATTGAAACTGCTACAATTCCAGGTCCCGTGTTTGCACCAAGTACCGGTGAAGCCGCCCTAATAAATTCAGGTTCCTGTTTAAACATTTTTGTAAGTTCAGAGGCATACCAATTGGCTGTTTTTAGATTATCGGCATGGGTTATTGCATAACCCCAAATCGGGCCTCTTTCCGAAATCTTACGGGCTTGTTTTAATAAATTTTTCTGGCTGCCTTTTTCGGTAAAGGATTTGTCAAGCAATGTAGTTGTCCCATCTTCAGTAACTGTTATGATGGGTTTCAGATCAAGCATTTTTGCAACAAAGCTTTTAAACGGATTTACCCTTCCACTGCGGGCAATATATTTTAGGGTAGTTACACTCACAAAAACTTCAGATTTGGCAATCCATTGATTTACTTTATCGACGAGTTCTTGATGCGTATAATTTCCCGAATCAATTGCTTTCGCCAATCTTAAAACGATTAAGCCCAAACTGGCCGTTAATCTTTTCGAGTCAAGCACGCTTATTTCTTTTCTTGTTTGCCAGCCGATTGTTTTCGCAGCTTTTTTACTGTTTGAATAAGTTCCACTAAGTGCACTGCTTAATTGAACACTGATGATTGAATCGTAATGTGAACTTAAATATGAATATTTATTTGAAAACAATTCAAAAGTAGGTTGAGCGGTGGTTGGATTCTTTTTGAGTGCAGATAGCTTATGATAAAAGTTTTCGGCATTCAGGGTTATTCTGTCCAAATAATAACTATCTCCAATGTGGATAGTCAGGGGAACCATATGTATTTGGTATTTTTCAATAATTTCATCCGGCAAATCACAGGTAGAATCGGTGACAATTGCAATAGAAGCTTTACGGTTTGTCATAACCTGGTTCTGCATCATCATATCGTCCACTTTCTGATAGGTAATTTCACCATATTGATGTAAAATTTCAAAAAGATCTGCGGGCTGATCAGTATGAATATGGATCCTGAGTTTAGAAGGCGAACCGGCTATAACAAGTGAATCACCCATGTGATTTATATGGTTTCGGATAATTTGCTTTTCCAGGCTTGATCCCGCAAGCATTGCTTCTGTACAATATCTGAAGTTTACAATTTCATGCGAAATAGATTCTGCTTCAGTTGATTGCACTTTAATGATGTTTCTGGCTGGTAATATTTTTTTGATTTCACCATGTTTGAAAAAATCAATCATCCCTTCCAGAAAAACAACAAAACCTTTGGCACCTGAATCAACAACATTGGCTTTTTTTAAGACCTCTAATTTTTCGGTTGTTTCTATGAGTGATTTTTTTGCAGATTGATAGGATTCTGTAATGAGTTTTGTAAAATCATCAAATTTATCCTTGATGGAATTTATATACTCAACCCACTCACGCATTACCGTAATCATGGTTCCTTCAACCGGATTAGAAATGGCCTCGTAGGCATATTTTATGGATTCGTTGAGAATTGCGGCAAATGAATTCACATTAACCGTTTGTTCAACTTTTATCTCATTACTGAAACCGTATAAAAACTGTGCAAAAATAATACCTGAATTTCCTCTGGCCCCAACTAAAGCAGCATTCGCAATGGCATCTGCAGTTTGCTTTAAATTATTGGTCGGAATGGACGTATCAATAATTGCACGCATGGTGGATGCCAGATTGGTTCCTGTATCTGCATCGGCTACAGGAAATACATTGATTTTGTTCAACAAATTTTGATTGTCAAAAATTCGCTGTGCACCGGCTAAAAAGCTATAGTATAGCTGCTTCCCGTCCAGTTCCTTATTGTTTGGTATATAGATAGACAAATTAGTTGTTTTAGTTTATGGTACAGCTGCAAAGATAATCAAACCTAAAAATATTCAAATAACAAATACATTCATTAAGATTTTGATATTCAATTACATAAAAAATACTGCATTTATGTATATACTTATTTTACAATTAGTTATGCAGGTTAAATTGTTGAATTAAAATAATTTTTGAGAAGTTTGATAACACTATTAAATCCTTATAATTAACAATAAATTTTTTAGGATATTATAAGAATGACGAGCTAAATAATTAATATATTTGCAATATATATATTAAGTCTGAAACCATTAAAGTAAAAAGTAGTTTAATGGTGATAGAGGTTTATCAGAAGATTAGGGTTCAAATTCCTAAATTTCTAAAATTATTGATCAAAAAATTTTAAATATGAAAAGATTATCATTAGTCATCACCTTATTGTTCCTCTCAACAATTTGGGTAAATGCCCAGGAAAATAAGGAGAGTAATCCCAATGCACCGCAAATAAAATTTGAAAAACTGGTTCACGATTACGGAAAAATACTTAGAGGAAGTGATGGTAAATCAACATTTAAATTTACGAACAATGGCAAAGAACCGCTTATTCTTTCAAGGCCACGTTCATCCTGTGGATGCACTGTTCCTACCTGGCCCAAAGAACCTATATTGCCTGGGAATTCTGAGGAGATAGAGGTTACTTACAATACCAGCCGAACAGGGGCATTTATGAAAACCGTTACCATTATGTCGAACGCTACAACGCCGATCGTGGTTTTAAAGATTCAGGGTGAAGTTGTTGACAAAATTACCGACGGGACCCCTAAAAAAAATAGTGGCTCAGTGCCAAGCAAATAAATAAACCTAATTAATCATTCATACCTTTAATAAAGGTAAAATACTTCGATTATAATGCCAAAAATTTCATTAAAAGGGCAAAGAATGCCTGAATCACCGATTCGTAAATTGGTGCCATATGCCGAAAAAGCTAAAGGCAGAGGGATAAAAGTACATCATTTGAATATAGGCCAGCCTGATATAAAAACACCAGAAGTAGCATTGAATGCCATCCGGAATTTTGATCAAAAGGTTGTTGCATACAGTCATTCTGCAGGAATTTTATCGTATCGACAAAAACTTGTGACCTATTATACAAAACATAATATTCATATCGGACCGGATGATATAATTATTGCCGCCGGGGCTTCTGAAGCCATTCTTTTTGCCATGCAAACCTGTCTGGATCCCGGAGATGAAATTATTATTCCGGAACCTTTCTATGCCAATTACAATGGTTTTGCAATAAACTCAGGTGTTACAGTAAAACCTATATTTTCAACTATTGAGAGTGGATTTGCATTGCCGAAGATGGAAGAATTTGAGAAAGCAATTACGCCAAAAACGAAGGCCATATTAATCTGTAATCCGAACAACCCCACAGGTTATTTGTACTCAAAAGATGAATTGGAAGTATTGCAACGACTTGTTAAAAAGCATGACCTATACCTGATCGCCGATGAAGTTTATCGGGAATTTGTTTACGACGGGCATCAGCATTATTCAGCAATGTATCTGAAAGAAATAGAAAACAACGTAATTTTAATTGATTCTGTTTCTAAAAGATATAGTGCTTGTGGTGTTCGGATTGGCTGCATGATTTCGAAGAATAAAGAAGTGATGAAAACTGCATTAAAATTTGCTCAGGCACGGCTGAGCCCGCCTACATTCGGTCAGGTTGCTGCAGAAGCCGCTATTGAAACTCCAAATTCTTATTTTGAAGAAGTTTCTGCCGAGTATATTGCACGAAGAAATGTCATTGTAGAGGGTATTAATAAAATTGAAGGAGCATTCTGCCCAAAACCGGCTGGTGCATTTTATGTAGTGGCCAAATTGCCAATCGACGATTCTGATAAATTTTGTCGCTGGTTATTGGAAGATTTTAATTATAAAAATGAAACGGTAATGTTGGCTCCCGCCTCCGGATTTTATTCAACCAAGGGCAGGGGACTGGACGAAGTTAGAATTAGCTATGTACTAAATTGCGATGACTTAAGAAGTTCAATCAAATGTTTGGATGAGGCCCTGAAAGTGTATCCGGGTAAAACGAATTAATTTATATTTCACGAATCAATTATTCAAAATCAGGGTAGAGTAAGTATTTTGCCCTGATTTTTTTATATTCATCAAGTCCTTTAAGCCAAGCAGCCCTAATTTCTTTTTCAGACCAACCCTCAATAATCTGATTTCTCAAATTTTTCTGTCCGGATAAATTTTCAAAATAATTATTAAAAAAATCAGTTTTTTCGTGAAGATCAGCATAGAATTGCAAGAGCCAGTGCAGTTGTATTTTACCCGCTGTTGATTGATAATTTCTTAAATCCAATCCAAAACATTGTTGGCCTTTTAAGGGTGGATTGATACTGGCACCGGGTATGCTTTCCGGTGTAAATGAAAAAGATTTATCGCTAAATTCGGGATGTCCGATAATTTCAAAAGGACTTGGGGTTCCCCTGCCAACACTAACAACCGTACCTTCGAAAAAAGCCAAAGAAGGGTAAAGCCGGACTGCATTAAAAGATGGCAGATTCGGTGAAGGTGGCACAGGTAAATCAAAAGTATTATCATGAGAATAACCTTTAACCTTAATAACCGTTAAATCACATTTTAAATTATTAGCCAGCCAGGATTCTCCGTTTACCATCAATGCATATTCACCGGTGGTCATACCGTGTACAACAGGAACCCTGTGCAGGCCCACAAAGGAAGTATGCTGTTGTTCCATGATCGGGCCGTCCACATAATAACCGTTTGGATTGGGGCGATCGAAAATGATGAGCGGGATTTCAAATTCGGCACAGGCCTCCATGAGGTAGGTCATGGTTGAGATGTAGGTGTAAAATCTAACCCCGACATCCTGTATGTCAAAAATCACAACATCAACTCCTTCTAAATCATCAGCTGTCGGTTTTTTATGATTGCCATAAAGTGATATAATCGGTAAACCTGTTTTGGGATCAATCTGATCCTCAATTATTGCCCCATCAGATTTATTACCCCTGAACCCATGTTCGGGACTAAAAACCTTCAATATATGCACACCATTGTCAAGCAAATGATCCACAACATGTTGTTGGTTCAATAATGAAGTGTGGTTAGCAACAATCGCAACTTTTTTATCTTGGAGCATCGGAAGATAAAGTTCTTCCTGTGCTGCCCCAAATACCATATCGTCATAATCGATCAGGTAGGGTGGGAGGTTCTGTTCATGAGCATCACAAGCAAACAACATGCAAATTGAGAATAAGAGTTTTGGGATCAGTTTCATTTTATATATTTGTAAAAAAAACAATGTGAATACTGCGTTATTTATTGCCAAAAGAATCAGTTCTTCCCGAAAAAAAAGCTTTTCAAGGCCTATCATCCGAATAGCGATTGCAGGTGTCAGTCTCGGTATCGCCGTTATGATTTTATCAGTGGCCATTGTTACCGGATTCCAAATACAAATCAGAGATAAAGTTATAGGATTTGGTTCGCATATACAAATTAATAAATACGATTTCAATTCGTCGTACGAAGCAGATCCGATCAGTAAAAATCAACACTTTTACCCGAAACTGGAAGATGTTGAAGGGATCAGGCATATTCAGGTGTATGCATATAAAGCAGGTATCGTTAAAACGGAAGAAGAAATTCAGGGTGTTGTTTTAAAAGGGGTTGGAGCCGACTTCGATTTTACTTTTTTTAACAATAATCTCATCGAAGGAGAATCGCTTATCATTGATTCAACCGAGATTTCAACAGAAGTTCTAATCTCCAAAATAATGGCCACTGAATTGAATCTGAAAGCGGGCGATGATTTGAGAATGTATTTTATTTCATCCGGGCAGAGTGGAGCCCGTGGAAGAAAATTCACTATTAAAGGTATTTATGAGACCGGTTTGGTTGAATTTGATGAATTGTTTGTAATTGGAGACATTAAACAAATCCAGAGGTTGAATCGATGGGAGCCTGACCAGATCGGTGGGTTTGAATTAATCCTGGATAATTTCAAAGATATCGACCGGCTCACAGACTTAGTGTATGGTGAAATCGGATACTCATTGAATGCCAGCAGTATAAAGCAATTGTACCCACATATTTTTGATTGGCTTCAACTCATGGATATGAACGTGATCATCATATTGGCCTTAATGATACTGGTTTCAGGAATAACAATGATTTCCATTCTTCTGATCATTATTCTGGAGCGAACCAATATGATCGGAATCCTAAAATCATTTGGAGCCAGAAGTTTGCTTATCAGGAAGCTTTTTATCTATCATGCCTTATACATTATAGGTTGGGGAATGCTATGGGGAAATATACTCGGAATAGGAATTAGTTTACTACAGCAAAAATTCGGCTTCATCGGTCTCGACCAGGAATCTTATTATGTTTCGGTCGTACCTATTAATATAGATGTTTTGGCAATTGCGCTTATAAATATTATAACCTTTTTGGTTTGCAGCCTGATATTAATTATTCCTTCGATGATTATCGGAAAGATTTCTCCATTAAAGGCCATCCGGTTTAATTAAATTCAATAATAAATTCAGCTCCTTCATTTGGTTCACTCTTAACCCTTATTCTTCCATTATTTAATTGTATGAGGTACCTTGACAAACTCAGTCCGATGCCTGTACCATTTTTGCGGGTAGAAAAATAAGGTACAAAAATTCGATCCAGATTTTCAACAGAAATTCCTTTTCCATTGTCTCTAACGCTAAGGCTTATGCCTTGGTCAAATTTAGACGAAGCGAGTACAATTTTTTTGTTTTCCCTTCCCTCCAAAGCATAAATGCTGTTTGATATCAGATTGATGAGTGCCTGTTCCAGCTGGTTTCGATCTGCATTTATTTCAAGATCAGTAGCTGCAATAATCTGGATATCAATTCCCTTTTCATTCAGTTCATCATTGAAAAGGCCTGCTATATGTTTTAATAAATCAATAATCTTAATTTGTTCAATTTTAGGGGGTGGCACTTTAGCCAGTTTCTTGAAGCCATTAATAAAATTTATCAGATTACTGCTTCGCAAGTGAATGGTTTCAATACTTTCAGCAATATCCTGAATTTCTTCATCCTTTAGTTCTGCCTGAGTTTTAACCCTGCCATTGTTATTCTTAATAATCATTTTCATTGTATTGCTCAATGATGACAGCGGGGTTACAGAATTAAAAATTTCGTGATTCAATACCTGTAACAGTCTGCTCCATGCTTCTGATTCAGTCCTGGCGAGTTCTGTTGAAATATTATGAAAAGTAACCAGTTTTTGAGTCTTCCCCAGCAATTTTAGTGCACTGATCTTAATTGAAATTTGCTGTTTTTGTTCCCCGATCTTTATTTCAGTTACAAAATGTCGGTTGTGATTTGATTTTTCGATGGTTTTACTTAGAACAGAATGTTTTGGAGAAATATCATCCAAATAATTTATTTTTTCGATCCCAAGCATTTTCTTTATGGCCGAATTTTGCAGTACTATTTTATTGTTTTCATTAATGGAAATAATTCCGGTATCAATATTTTCAATTAATAATTCGAGGTAATTTAATTGCGATTGATATTTATTGCTTATGTTTTTGAATGAATCAATTGTTTTGTTAAGGGTGGAATTTAATTCGTCGAGTGAATGGTACTGATTACTTCCAGAAGGTGAAATGGAATATAAATCGGCATTCATCATTTCCAGCGCATTATTCAGCAATCGATGTGATCTGCCGAGATAGCGAAATAAAGCATAAACCTGGGCAAATAGTGTGAAAGTAAATATGAGTGTCAGGAAAAGAACATTTTGTATGGGATACCTAAAATTAGGATATAAGATTAAAGCCATATTGGCCAAAATCAATGCGATCCGCATAGTTAACTGTAGCGTAAAATTCTTATAAACCATATTTATCAAGTCTTCGGTATAATGACGAACGTGTTATTCCCAATTCTTTTGCTGCTTTCGACATATGTCCATTGGTTCGTTCTATCGCATTTAAAATTAGGGTTTTTTCATTCTCAACTAAATTTAAACTATTCTCATTCCCTGGATTTATTTCGTGTTTCTTATGCTGAAAATCAATGAAGTTTAAATTGTTATTTTCACTTAATATCACAGCTCTTTCGATAGAATGCTGCAATTCTCTTATATTTCCGGGCCAAGAGTACTGTTTCATCTGCTTTAAAGCAGAACGATTAATTGTCAGGTTTCTTTTCTTATACTTTTTTTTAAAGATTTCTAAAAAATAATTACATAAATTCTCAAGGTCGTCTGTCCGTTTTCTAAGCGGGGGAAGTTCAAGTTCAACGGTGTTGATCCTGTAATATAAATCTTCACGAAATTGACCACTCTCGATCAGTTTTAATAAATTTTGATTGGTGGCACAAATTAACCTTACATCCAGGTTTATTTCCTTACTGGAGCCTACACGACAAAGTTTTCTTTGTTGCAATACCGTCAATAATTTCGATTGAAGGTTTATAGGTAAATTGCCAATTTCATCCAGGAAAATTGTTCCTCCTTTTGCCATTTCAAATCTTCCAGTTCTGTCATGTTTTGCATCCGTAAACGCGCCTTTGACGTGCCCAAAAAGTTCTGTTTCAAATAAATTTTCATTAAGTGAACCCAAGTCTACTTTTATAAAAGTCTGGTTACATCTTTCAGATTGCCGGTGTATTTCACGGGCAAGTAGTTCTTTGCCAGTTCCATTTTCGCCCAGGATCAACACATCAGCATCTGTAGGGGCAACTTTTTTGAGCATATTGAAAATCTTACGGATTGCCAATGATTCACCAATGATATGAGAGCTATCTAAAATATCATTGTTTAATTGATTTTGTGTTTGACGGAGCCTGCTAATCTCATCTTTGCTTTTTTTGAGTTCAAATGCTGCATTTATGGTCGCCAATAATTTTTCGTTATCCCAGGGTTTTACAACAAAATCTATTGCCCCATTTTTTAATGCTTCAACGGCAATTTGAATATTCCCGTAAGCGGTGGTCATGACAATAACCAAGCCCGGGTCAAATTCAAGAATTTTTTGAAGCCAATAAATACCTTCTTTGCCATCAATACTTCCGGCTGTATAATTCATGTCCAGCAGTATGACGTCAAAAGAATCTTTACGCAATCGATTGATTATATTTGTTGGATCCTCTTCCGTAAAAACCCTGTATCTAAGTTGTTTCAGAAAAACCGAAGCAGATGTTAGTATATCACGATCATCATCAACAATGAGGATATGTCCATCAATTTGATTCATATAACTTTAATATTTAATCAAAAATAATAATTGTTTCGAAAACGGACAATACTTGTCCCGAAAACAAACGATTATTTTTTTTATTTCGATACGAATATTCAACAGAAAGAGCTATAAGTAACTATCATACAATTATATATATGTTTTGGCACAAAGCTTGCCAATTCAATCCTAATTAATTTTTAACTTTATACCTATGATCAGGCACTATTTAAAACTTGCAATAAAATTTATTGTCCGAGACAGATTTCATTCATTTCTAAATATTTTTGGCTTATCACTCGGAATAACGATCTCCATCATTACATTTCTTTTTGTTCAGAATGAGCTGGATTACAACTCAAGTTTTGAAAAAGCAAACCGTATATATATTTACGGAGTTCAAATGACCATTGGCGAAAGAACATCCACTCAGAGGTCAACAAGCATTGCGGCTGGTCCTGTATTAAAAAGAAATATTCCTGGTATTGAATCTTTTTTAAGGTATTCTCCAGCAGGCGAGAATTTAGTAAAGGCGAATGAAAAATTTTTATTAGAAGATAAGTTCTTTTTTGCCGATTCATCTATGTTTCATGTCTTCACAAATAAATTTTATTCAGGTATCCCAGAAAATTGTTTATCAGAACAAAATACGGTGGTATTAACAAAAAGCACGGCAATAAAATATTTTGGACGTATTGATCCAATTGGGGAGATCATAGAATTTGGCAACTATGGTGGTTTCAAAGTGACTGCAGTTGTTGAAGATACACCAGATAATTCAGAGATACAATATGATGCATTGCTATCATTTACAACCTTATATAAAGATCCTGATATTAACCAGCCCAGCGATGTTTCAGCGATGGGGAGTGGCATGAATTACAGATTATATCTTTTATTTGAAAAGAACTTTTCCGAAAGCGATTTTTATGAAGCTTATCAGATATTCCATGATCAAAAAATTAAAGGAACCGGTGTCGGAGCTGAAAAATTGAAATTCGTTCCTGTCATCGATAACCTAAAAACTTATTATCTGAATTCTAAAATTTATCCTGAATTTTCAAAACAAAACAGGCAAGTATTAACCAGCTTTATTTACATCGGAATTTTTATTCTGTTATTGGCCTGCATTAATTATATTAATATGGCAACCTCGAGGGCTGGTATGCGTGCAAAAGAAATTGGTATCAAAAAGGTAATGGGTGGACAACGTAGTCAAATTGCCATTCAATTATTGGGCGAATCATTTATTACTACTCTGATTGCTTTCATTCTAGCTTTTGGTCTTACAGAATATATTTTGGGATTTACCGGTTTTAATGATTTAATAGGCAAACAACTCATTATGAATATTTTTCATAATCAATTGCTTGTTATTGGTTCAATGATATTGCTTTTAAGCATAACCTTTATCTCTGGTATTTACCCTGCAATATACTTATCAGGTTTAAAGCCCATTAAGGTATTAAAAGAAAACAAATTGTTCGGCAGTTCTAAATCAGTATTAAGAAACGCTCTGATCGTGATTCAATTTAGCATTTCGATTATGGTTATTACCTTGGCCTTTTTAATGAATTCTCAATTAAACTTTGTGATTAGCAAAGATTTAGGGTTTAAAAAGGATAACGTTATATTGATTGATGTGAAAGATGAAGTTTTAAAAACGCATATTGCAAACCTTAAAAATGAGTTGACATCTTATTCAGGAATAAAAGCAGTTTCTTTTTCATATTCTGCTCCGGCAAAAAATATTACCGGATATGCTTTTGGATGGGAAAATAATGAAGGTGTCATGGAAACACATGCATTCAGGCAAGTGATTATCGATAAAGATTTTTATCCAACTCTTGGTATTCAAATAGTTCAAGGCCAAAACTTTTATCGGGACACAGAATTGCGTGATCGAAATGTGGATATGATTGTAAATGAAGCTTTGGTTAAATTTATGGGTTGGGAAGATCCGATTGGCAAACGATGCAGCTATGGACAAGTGGTTGGCGTTGTTAAAGATTTCAATTATTCTTCTTTATATAATGAAATTCGCCCAATGTACAGTCTTAAAATCACGCCCCCAATCACGCCTGAAATATTAATTATCTTGATGAATGAACAGAATGTAGCTCAAACCATTGATTATATTGAAAGTAAGTGGCATGAATTCGCCCCGAATTATCCCTTTAATTTTACTTTTCTCGATGCAGAGATTGCTCAGTTTTATAAACAAGACCAGGAACAAAAGAAAATGAGTAATATTTTTTCACTCTTATGCATTCTTATTTCATGTTTGGGGTTGTTTGGATTAACATCATATGTAACCCTAAAAAGAAAGAAAGAGGTTGCGATCAGAAAAACTTATGGAGCCGGGATCAGGCAGATAATTTCGACCTTGTTCAAAAATATTTTATTCCTCATTGTTTTATCCAGTATTATAGCCGCTCCCATAAGTTATATGATTTATACCAAGTGGATTCAGCATTTTGCTTTTCAGGTACCACTAAATTACTTGAGCTTTATTTGGACAAGTTTGGCCGCAATTGTCCTTGCATTTCTCATATCACTCTATCATTATTTGAAAGTGATTAACACAAATATTATTGAATCTCTCCGATACGAATAGAAAAAGCCCCTTCCGGGGCTTCTTATTTCTGATGCAAACCACATTCCCTTGTCTCAGGCTGTTCCCACCACCAGCGTCCGGCCCTGCTGTCTTCTCCTTCCATCACCGCCCGGGTACATGGCTGGCAACCTATACTCAAGAATCCCTGATCATGCAATGGATTATAAGGAATATTATTAGCTTTAATATAATCCCACATTTCTGTATCGCCCCAATTTAACAAAGGATTTACTTTTATGAGGCCATTTAACTCATCCCATTCAACAATATTAATATCTGTGCGGGTAGGGGACTGGCTCCTTCTCATTCCGGTAATCCAGGCATCGATGCCAGTTAAAGCCCGTTTAAGCGGCCTTATTTTTCTGATGTTACAGCATAATTTACGATTCTCAATACTATCATAAAATAAATTCACCCCTTTTTCCTTCACCATATTTTCAACTTCTGATGCATCCGGAAAATAAATCTCTATGGGAATTTTAAACCGCGATTGGGATTTATCCATCAGATCATACGTTTCAGGAAACATTCTTCCTGTATCCAGGGTAAAAATCTTAATATCAAGCTTTAGTTTGGATAGAAGCTGTAGAATGACCTGATCTTCAGCACCAAGACTGGTTGCAAATGCAATGCTATTTTTGTAGGAATTCAAAAAATACGCAAGAATTTCTAAGGCAGATGAATTTCGAAATTTTTGATTTAGAATATTTATTTGTTCTGAATCCATATTTCATTATATTTATAAGACGCAAATATAGTTATAATTGTACATTTGGTATCAGAAGTAAATATTAGAAAATGAGAGTTCATTTTATTGCGATTGGTGGTGCTGCCATGCACAACCTGGCTATCGCGATGCATAAAAAAGGCGATATTGTCAGTGGATCTGATGATGAAATATTTGAACCATCACGAAGCAGGCTGTTAAGATACAATCTATTACCTAAAGATATTGGTTGGGATCCGGATCGGATCAACAAGGATTTAGATGCAATCATTTTAGGAATGCACGCCAAAGCTGATAATCCTGAGTTAAAAAGGGCGCAGGAACTTGGAATCAAAATATTTTCATATCCCGAATATTTATATGAACATTCGAAAAATAAATTCAGGGTTGTAATTGGCGGAAGCCATGGAAAAACAACAATTACTGCGATGATACTGCATGTGTTAAAATTTGCAGGAATTGATGCTGATTATATGGTTGGTGCGCAACTGGATGGTTTTGAGGTCATGGTAAGTTTGTCTCAGCATGCCAGGATTATGATTTTTGAAGGGGATGAGTATTTAACTTCCCCAATTGACAGAAGACCGAAATTTCATTTATATAAACCAAACCTGGCTTTGCTTAGCGGAATTGCATGGGATCATATCAATGTATTTCCAACAATTGATGACTATGAAGAACAATTCCGTATTTTTATTAATCTGATTGAAAAGAATGGAAAATTGGTTTATTGCAAAGACGAAGAAACCCTAAACAGGATCGTAAAGGAGAGCAAAAATCAAATACATTATCAGGCTTATTCATTACCTGAATATTTTATTGAACAGGGTATCACTTATCTGAAAGAGGATACAGATACCATCAGGCTTCAAATATTTGGTAAACATAATTTGTTGAATTTAAACGGAGCCAGAATGATTTGTAGAGATATTGGGGTAAGCGATGAACTTTTTTTAGAAGCCATTAAAACTTTTAAAGGTGCCTCTAATCGTTTGGAAAAGATTGCCCAGGATCAAAATACCATCCTATTTAAAGATTTTGCGCATTCGCCTTCAAAGTTAAAAGCCACCATCAGCGCAGTAAAAAATCAGTTTCCTGAAAGAAATCTTGTGGCCTGTATGGAACTTCATACTTTTAGCAGCCTGAATTTAAATTTTCTGGATGAGTATGCAGGAAGCATGGATGGGGCAGATATTGCCTTTATATTTTATAATCCCGAAACCCTAAAACACAAAGGTCTTCCACCAATTTCCCCTGATCAGGTGCGAAAAGCATTCAAACATAAAAATCTGAAGGTTTATTCAAATTCTGAAGAATTGATAAGCTACTTATTAAATCATAACTGGAAAAATAAAAACCTACTGCTTATGTCGTCTGGTAATTTCGACGGACTTAACTATGAATCATTTGCCCGGAATATCATTCCAAGATCATAAAAAAAGGGAAGCAAATGCTTCCCTTTATATTTTTATGTTGAATTTTTAACTGTTCATTGAAATTAAAAATTCTTCATTGCTCTGAGTAAATCTCATTTTATCTTTCAGGAATTCCATAGCCTCAAGCGGGTTCATATCCGCTAGGTGGTTACGCAAAATCCAAATTCGCTGTAATGACTCTTTATCCAATAATAAATCCTCACGTCTCGTACTTGAAGCCACCAGATCAATGGCTGGATATACACGTTTATTTGAAAGTTTACGATCGAGTTGGAGCTCCATATTTCCGGTTCCTTTGAATTCTTCAAAAATTACCTCGTCCATTTTAGATCCAGTGTCGATTAAGGCCGTTGCAATGATTGTAAGTGAACCACCTTTTTCAATTTTCCGGGCTGCCCCGAAAAAACGTTTGGGCTTTTGTAAAGCATTGGCTTCCACACCACCCGAAAGTACTTTTCCTGAAGCAGGTGATACTGTATTGTATGCCCTTGCTAAACGGGTTATTGAGTCCAGAAGAATCACTACATCATGGCCACATTCTACCATTCTTTTGGCCTTTTCCAAAACGATGTTTGCAATTTTTACATGTCGTTCTGCCGGTTCATCAAAAGTAGATGAAATAACTTCAGCCCTAACACTGCGGGCCATATCGGTAACTTCTTCAGGTCTTTCATCAATCAGCAGTATAATCAGATAAGCTTCAGGATGATTCTCTGCAATTGCATTTGCAACTTCTTTTAACAAGACTGTTTTACCTGTTTTAGGCTGTGCAACGATTAAGCCACGTTGCCCTTTACCGATTGGAGTGAACATGTCAATGATTCGTGTTGACATTGATTCATCCGCATGGCCTGCAAGCTTAAATTTTTCTTCAGGAAACAATGGAGTCAGATAGTCAAACGGAATACGATCGCGAACTTCCTCCGGTTTAAGTCCGTTGATTAATTCAACTTTTATGAGTGGAAAATATTTTTCGCTTTCCTTTGGTGGCCTGATTGTGCCCTGTACCGTATCACCGGTTTTTAATCCAAATAGCTTTATTTGCGACTGAGAAACATAAATATCGTCGGGTGAATTCAGATAATTATAATCTGATGATCGCAAGAAACCGTAACCATCCTGCATAATTTCCAATACACCTTCACTCGATACAATTCCTTCAAAGTCAAAAGAATATTGCGGGCGTTTTTTCCCTTCATTCGTGCTTCGTTTTTCCTGTATCTGATTTTCAGATTTTGAATTCTCATCAATTTCTTCTGAAGATTTTACTGCCTGTTGATCTTCAACATTCACCTTCTCTGTTTCTTCTTCTTTAGGAGGAGCAGCTTTGATTTCTGCTTTTTTTATTGGACGTTCCTTGATACTTTTAGTCTTTTGTTCGGTATGTTCAACGGCAACAGGAGTGCTTTTAGGTGTCTGAACCTCTTTTGAAGCCTCGGTTTTTTCTTTTTTATCATCCTCTTTAGCTGATGAATTTAAACTTTTAGGAATCCGATTGCGCTTGCTTTTATAAGACTTTTTAATGTCTTTTTTTTCCTTCTGAAGAACCTCAGGGGATGGATTTAACGCTTGGTGATCCAGAATTTGATAAATCAGATCCTGTTTTAAAAGTTTTTCAACCTTTGGAATGTTTAACTGCTTTGCGATGTCTCTTAATTCAGAAACAAGCTTGCTGTTTAATTCGATAATATCGTACATTTAAATTTAATTTTTTTTTGAATTATTCAATTAGTGTAAAATAGTGGAGATCAATAAATAATATATAAAAAAAGGTTTTTAGATTGTAATTGAAAAGTTCACTTGGGATTATATGGTGCAAATATAATATATTTTTATTGATTTTCTAAATTTTTTTTAAATATGAAAGATAGATTGCAAATTTAATTTCAAATTTGATAAATATTTAACACAATATTTCTTCAACCTTATATTTTTGATTTTTTATCTTTGTAACAAAATTATACCATGATTCAACGTATTCAAACGCTTTACCTTTTTATTGCCAGTCTGGTAATGGCTTTAATGTTTTTATTTCCGGTTGCGGGATACTACGGCGAAATGCATACCTTTATGTTTTATGTTCAGGGGCTTAGGAATATGGTTCCTGATGCCGGAGAAATCTTTCATCCTTACTTTACACTTCCGATTTTGTTTTTTATTGTAAGTATCATTATTGTTGCTTTTACCTCTATCTTCTTGTTTAAAAAAAGAATCAAACAATTACGGCTGATTAAACTCGATATATTTTTAAATATTATTCTGATTATCGGGATTTTTATTGTTTATTCCCGTATGATTCAATCAGCCATCGAAGTGACTGAGGTTTTTAAAACCGCTGCATTTTTCCCACTTATATCATTGATATTCTTTATCCTTGCGTATCGCGCTGTTAAAAGAGATGAAAAACTGGTTAGGTCAGCTGACCGGCTTAGGTAATCAGAAGCTTGCACTGCGCTCAATTTCCATGATTTCCAAATCGCGAATGCGATCGGCTTCTATGTTGAATTTTGTGAAGGTTATAACTTTATGAAGCCCGTATTTCCCTGCCGCACCCGGATTGATATGAATCAAATTGAGCTTATTATCGTTGATTACTTTTAAAATATGTGAGTGCCCACTGATAAATAATCTGATATTCTCCCTGATCAGAATGTCTTTGATTCCACGTGCATAATTTCCCGGATAACCACCAATGTGTGTCATAAATATTTTGAGTTTTTCACGATCAATTATTTGATTTTGTGGATATTCAGATCGCACATCCTGCCCATCTATATTTCCATAAACAGCAACCAAAGGTTTAAATTTTTTTATTTCATCAGCCAGCTTTAAATTACCAATATCTCCGGCATGCCATATTTCATCAACCTCATTAAAGAATTCAAAAATCTTTGGATGCAGATAGCCATGGGTATCAGAAAGCAGTCCGATTTTTATCATTAAACACTGTTTATATTAATGGAATTTAGTAAATTTATACGTAAAGCCAACCCCCAGGATTTCTTTAAACTGCGTTCGTGGGCCTGTGTTTCCGAATTTATCGGTGATCTTAATATCATCATCATAAATAAGGTTTGTAGAGATATTTGAGGAAAGGAATTCATTGATTTTCATATTGATATTCACTTCCCAGTTGATATCAATATTTTGGGGATGATCCAAATAATTTGAAAACAATGATAAGCTATTTGTGAGTTCAACATTTTTAATAATTTCTTTCTTGAAATTAAAGTTGAGTACGCTCCCAAATTCGTAACGGGCTTTTTTCCCTTTTTTTACACCATAAGCGCCCTGTTCAGATAAATACTCATTATTAACGATGGTGATTCTTCCGGATAGGGGCGATATACTAAGCGATAAAAAATCGTTTGGTTTATAATCAAGGTTGACCGTCATAAGAATATATGCTGGTGCAAGAAATGAAGATATGATTATTGAATCGTTAGGATATTTATACCCATCGGAAAATTGTGATTTAAAACTTAAAGCCGCAGTATAATATACATTCTTAAACGCGACCTGACCATAGGTTGAGGAAATATTGAGTTTGTCATTACTTTTCCTGACAGGCAACTGGCCTTGTTTTTGCATACCATAGGCTATTTCAAGTTTGTTTTCCCATATTTGTTTACCTTTTTTGAAATTCTCGTAAACATTCAAGAATGCATTTGCTGCAAAAGAGTTTTCGCCACCTGCTGCCCAGTTTGATAAGGAAACCTGCGAAAAATTAATGGCACTCTCAATGCCGGTTTTCCATAAACTGTCCTTTTTTGTAGGTTCTTGTGCTAATGTATCCAAGGATAAAATTGAAAGAACCAGCAATAAAATCATATGTTGCTTCATTTCAGGCGAATTATTTCTGATTAAAAATATGAACATCCTGCTGAGGATAAGGAATTGAAATCCCCTCCTGGTCAAATGTTTTTTTAACTTTTTCCTGTATATCAAAATAAAGGCTCCAATAATCTGTTGCATTTACCCAGGGACGTGCAATAAGATTTACAGAGCTGTCTGCCAATTCAGATACTGCAATGATAGTTTTGGGATCTTTTAATACGCGGCTATCCGATTCCAGAATATCCCGAAGGATATTTTTAGCTTTATCAATGTCATCTTTATATCCAATTCCGAATTTGAAATCAACCCTTCTGGTTGGTTCGGTCGAATAATTTGTCATTGAGGATGTTGAAAGTGCACCATTTGGAAGTATAATTGTTTTATTATCAGGTGTTGTTAAGAAAGTATTAAATATCTGAATCTTTTTAACGGTTCCTGAATATCCTTGAGCTTCAATATAGTCGCCTACTTTAAATGGCTTAAAGAGCAAAATCAGCACACCTCCGGCAAAGTTTTGCAGGGTTCCTGATAAAGCCATGCCTACGGCTAAACCTGCGGCTCCTAAGATGGCTATGAAAGACGTCATTTCGATGCCAACCATACCCATAACACTTATAATAAGAAGGGTTTTAAGTAAAACTCCAATAAAACTTCTGATAAACGGATACAGGTTGGGATCAATATTTTGTTTTATAGCAATGTGTGTAAAACCTTTTAACATGATTCTAATGACCCACAGACCAATAAAGAGTGTTAAAATTGCCAATATTAATTGAGGGCCATATTCTAAAAGTAGTTCTAAAGAATAATCGGAATATTTCGTGATATTTTCCATTGATTTTAAGTTCAGATTATAATTGTTTGATTTTTTTGTGATGCAAAATTAATGAAATATTAGTTCTAAAGAAAAGCCCTGATTTACAAAGAATCAGGGCTTTTCTTTAGAACTCTGTATGACTAAAAATCATTGTAAGTATAAGGAATACCCATATTTTTTGAAGTTGATTTAAAGCTTGTTTTATCATAATAGTTTGCTGCTAAAACATAGGTATTTACATCACGAATTGTGAGCCCTGAGGTAGCTGCGTCAATTTCAAAAACGCGCCAGGTATTTACCGAACCAGATGGTGCGGGTGCAGTATATGATTTAATTTTGCCTGTATGATCGTACACATCAACAGTTGTAGGAGATTGAGCAATTCCCGAACCACCTGTTCCTGTCTGGTCAGAATAATTATGAACCGAATACCTGTACATACCCGTATAGAATGTATTTATAGTAACGGTTTCAGGTCCAAAACTATGCTGGTCGTCAACATCAAGAAAAGCCTCCTCATTATGGCTTTTCATACTGAAATAAACATGAAACCGATCTGTCCCAAATGGACCTGTTAAATGAGCATCAAGGTCAGCAGGAGCTTCACCCCAATTTAGAACAATGCGAAGTGTACCGGCAACAGGCTTTTCAACAACGGTTTGCGGGTCAAAATTATTTTCTCCTGAACTAAATGTAAAATTCCTAGTATTCACAAAAAAACCATCCGCTTCAACAATACAAATAAAATTTCCTGTAGGGGCATTCAAAATCTGAAAATTCCCCGAAGCATCTGTTGTAGTTTGCAATTCTGCATTATCGCCCGTAGTGGCATTCTGATCGGTCGTAAAACTGACAGTGGCATCCGCAAGGCCATAACCTGTTTGGGAATTAATAATTGTTCCGTAAATATTCGCGCTTCCCAATATGGTTGCATTTTGTGTTTTATCACCTGCAATGCTAACACTTACGGATAATTCATTATAACCTGTGGCATTAATGGTTACAGTGTAAGTACCGGCTTCAACACTTGCAAAACTAAATTCTCCAAGTGCATTGGTTGTACTTGAATAACTCACGGCTGTTTCACCAGATTTTGTCAACTGTATTGTGGCAGATTTTACAGGCCGGTCAGTAGAATTTACCAAAGTTCCCGAAAAACTATAGTTTGGAATTGCTTCTTCTTTAGTGTCTTTTTTACAGGCACTAAAGCTAATCATTGTAATAATCAAAATTAAAATGCTTAAACTGCTGATAATTTTCTTCATACATCATATTTTTATTAGACTACTCTTAGGTTTTTCGTCATTCACCTCTTACTCTTTTATTGGTTTTCAGATGCCCCTTTAAGTCTTTGGTATTTTTAGTTATTTAACATTTTTATGAATATATTTTTAAAAAAATGCATTTTTGAAATCAGCAAATAATTGTTTTAGGATACTCAATTTTTAACGCGATTCAACATTCAACCCTGCGTTAATACCAGTGTTTTAAATGTTTTCTATTTAGTCAAGAATGTATATATAAATATATGAAATTTTTTAAAACAATCAAATAGCATTGGTAATTTATCCTGATTTATAATGATTCTAAAAAACAATTTTTGCAGTGGGGAATTTCTAATGCTTGAGTTGTAAACAAGATGATAATACCTAAATACACTTTAATTTTAAAAATATTTAAATGACTGATTTATTAAATTATTGATATTTTTACATTATAAAGTTTTATCATGGAATTAATTTATTTTTTTGTTGGATTTTTAATCGGAGGAATGGTTTTATTCTTCTATGCAAAAAGTACGCTTTCGCGAAGGGCATTGGATTTGGAAAAGGACAATATGGTGGCCAAAAATAACGAATTAATGCTGACCCAAAACCTTCAACAAATCAAAACCGAGCTGGATGAAAAAAGGGAACTGATCACCCAAATGGTGGGGGAGCTCAGTAAAAAAGAAGCGGATTACACAAATCTTGAAAATCGCTTTAACGAAAAAATGAAAGAAATTGGTGAATATCAGGATAAATTCAGAATAGAATTTAAAAATCTGGCGAATGAAATTTTGGAAGAAAAATCTAAAAAATTTACAGATCAAAATCGAACCAACCTGGATGCACTGCTGAAACCACTGGGTGAAAAAATAAAAGACTTTGAAAAAAAGGTTGAAGATACGTATGATAAAGAATCGAAACTCAGGTTTTCATTAAAGGAAGAAATTAAAAGGCTTGAAGAATTGAATCAACAAGTGAGCCGTGATACCGTTAACCTGACAAAAGCCTTGAAAGGTGATTCAAAAACCCAGGGCAATTGGGGTGAAGTAGTACTTGAAAGTATTCTTGAAAAATCGGGGCTTGTAAAAGACAGGGAATACTTTGTACAGTCATCATACAATGATGATAATGGTAAAAGGCTCCAGCCAGATGTAATTATTACCTATCCCGGGAAACGAAATGTGGTTGTGGATTCAAAAGTTTCACTCACCGCCTATGAAAGATATGTATCTGCTGAAAATGAGCAGATTGCAGAGCGTGCCTATAAGGAACATATCATTTCATTAAAAAACCACATTAATGAATTGAATCAAAAGAACTATCAGGATTTATACCAGCTCAACAGTCTGGATTTTGTAATGATGTTTTTACCACTCGAACCCGCATATTTGCTAGCGATTCAACACGATCCCGAATTGTGGAATTATGCTTATGATAAGCGGATACTTTTGATCAGTCCTACGAATTTAATCGCAGCCTTAAAAATGGTCGAAAGTTTGTGGAGACAAGAATATCAGGGGCAAAACGTGAAAGAAATTGCCAGGCAAAGCGGAGATTTATATGATAAATTTGTGGGATTGGTTGAAGATTTGATCGATATGGGAAATAAACTCAAAGCAACCCAAAAGACCTACGAATCATCGATGAATAAACTTTCGAGCGGAAAAGGGAATCTTCTTAAGCGGGTCGAAAATATTAAAAAACTGGGTGCCAAAACAAGCAAAATTATGCCCGAAAAATTATTGGATCGTCTAAACGATGACGAATAAAAACATTAAGAATTGAAAAAAGAAGAAATAATTTTCGGAATCAGGGCGATTATCGAAGCCATAAAATCAGGGAAAGAAATTGACAAGGTATTTGTGCGTAAAGGTTTACGTAATCCGCTATTTATGGAACTGAATGCTTTGCTGAACGAATATCAAATTCCTGTTCAATATGTTCCGATCGAAAAGTTAAACCGGATCACCACTAAAAACCATCAGGGTACCATTGCCTTCATCTCAGCTGTCGTTTATCATAATATCGAAAACATTATCCCTGGCCTTTATGAGAGCGGTGAAATTCCTTTAATATTGGTGTTGGACAAAGTAACCGATGTCAGGAATTTAGGTGCCATTAGCAGAACCGTTGAATGTTCGGGATCGCAGGCAATTGTAATTCCTGCGCATGGAAGCGCACAAATTAATTCAGATGCCATTAAAACATCGGCAGGGGCGCTGAATATCGTCCCGGTTTGCCGCTCAAACAATTTAAAAGAAACCCTTGAATTTCTAAAAAACAGTGGATTGCAAATTATTGCTGCAACCGAAAAAGCCGATTTGAATTATACCCAAATCGACTATCGCAAGCCGACTGCCATCATTATGGGTTCTGAAGATCGGGGCATTTCGGAAGAATATTTAAAAAGATCAGACCATCAGGTAACGATCCCACTTCAAGGTAAAATAGAATCTTTAAATGTTTCAGTTGCCACGGCAATTATGCTCTATGAGGCAGTCCGACAAAGGCAATTATAAATGATTTATTCAAAAAAAAAGTCCCGTAAAGGGACTTTTGTGCTTTATATTTGAAGAATTATCTTCGGGCTTCTTTGATTCTTGCTTTTTTACCTCTAAGCGCTCTTAAATAGAAAATTCTTGCTCTACGAACCACACCTTTTTTATTTATGGTGATACTTTCAATAAAAGGGGAGGCGAGAGGAAAAATTCTTTCAACACCTATATTATTTGATATTTTGCGAATGGTAAAGGTTTCTGTATTGCCGGATCCAGCCCGTTGCAATACGATCCCCTGAAAGCTTTGTAATCTTTCTTTATCACCTTCTTTGATTTTATATGTAACAGTAATGGTATCTCCTGCTTTAAATTCCGGGTATTTATTTACAGTGCTTAATTCTTCAACATACTGTAATAACTCGTTCTTGCTCATCTGATTGCTTTTATGTTGGTTTCTTCAAAAATGAGTGCAAATATACGGCTATATTTTTAATTAAAAACAATTATCCTTAAAAAATTATAAATAATTATATTCTTATTCATATCGCAAAGCTTCAACCGGATTTGATCGCATTGCCTTTAATATTTTATATGCCATGCTGATTATGGCAAATATAATTGTGATCCCAATTGCTAAGATATATGGCTCAATAGAAAATGACATCCTATATGGAAATGAATTTAACCAACCATCCAAAACAAAATAGCTTAATGGCCAGGAAATCATATTTGCGATCAGAATTAATAATAAAAATTCTTTTGCAAATAGAAAGTTAATCGAGAATGCATTCGATCCGAGTACTTTTCTGATTCCTATCTCCTTTGTTCTTGTATGCGTTGTAAAACTAACCAATCCATAAATACCAAGACATGCAATAATAATGGCCAACAGGGCCAGATATAAAATTACACTAGTAAGCTTCTTTTCTTCAAGGTATAGCTTTGCTATTTCATTTTCGACAAATTTATATTCAAATAACATTTCAGGGAAAACATCTTTAAAAGTTGAATTCAAAAAAGAAATGGTGTTTTGGATATTTTGCTTCGAAACTCTTACTGATACAGTCCAACCTTCATTTTTTGGATTATATAATCTTAGGATCATGGGGGTTATTTGATTATGTGCAGATTTAAAGTGAAAATCTTTAACGATACCAACAATTGTAATCCGGTTGCCTACTGTTCCCCCACGATAGTCCCCGCCATAAATAATTTTTTTTCCGATGGGATTTTCAAATCCAATGATTTTTAATGCGGCTTCATTGATGATCCCCAAATTACCCTCAACAGTTGTGTCTATTTGAGGGCCTAAAAATCCGTCACCTTCAATAAGCTCCATTTGATAAGTGTCCACAAAATACTGATCAACATAATTATTATTGATTCTTCCATATTTTCTTTCATTTTGTTCACTTTCCCAGGCAAAGCGGGTCCAGTTAGTTGAGTTCTCGATCGGATAATCATGAACAGATGCATTAATGATATTGGGATTCAGCACTATTTTATCTCTGAAATAATTTATATCATTCATTTTTGCACCATCAACATTTATGGTAAGCATATTTTCAGGCTCATAGCCAAGATCCTTATGTTGCATATAATTAACCTGTTGATAAATACCTATGGCTCCAATAATGAAAAATGCCGAGATGACGAATTGAATCCCTACCAAAATTTTGCGAAGAAAAGACTTTTGGGCCTTACTACCATTTTTAAGTTTTAAAACACTTAGTGGTTCTGCTTTGGCAATAATAAAAGCCGGGTAGAAACCCGAGATTATTCCAAGCAAAAGTGTTGCTGCTATAACAAATGCAAGTAATTTAAAATTGTCGATATATTCAAAATCCAGATCTCTGTTAACAATTTGATTAAACCATGGGAGAAAGGTTTCAAAAAGCACAAAAGCAACAAACATGCTAAATACAGCTATCAGTATTGATTCGCTTAAAAATTGCTTGATCAGAAGAGTTTTACCTGCTCCGACAATTTTACGAAGTCCAACTTCTTTTCTTCTACGTGTTGAATAGGCAATGGCAAGATTTGTGAAGTTGACACCTGCCATGATCAATATAAAAACTGATAATGCAGATAACACATAAACGCTGGTAATTGACCCCCTGATTGCATAATCTCCTGTTATATTAGAATATAAATGTATTTCTTTGATTGGACGTATCAATAACTGATTATCGGTGTTTTCTTTCCACCATACCTTTAATATATTTTTTATCTTGGCATTAAATGTATCAATATCCTGCTTGGGCTTAAGCATTACATAACATCTTACCCAATTACTGCCCCAGTCTTTAAATGTTTTATCACCATTAATTGCGCTAATTGTAACAGCAGAAAACAGTGCATTAAAATCGAGATGCGAATTTCTTGGAGGATCCTTCAGTACGGCAGTTATTTTGAAGGTGATACCAATATCAACCAAGGTCTTTCCAATCGGATCCTCATTCCCAAATAAAGTTTTTGCAAAGGATTCTGTGATAACCATAGAATGTGGTTCAGTCAAAGCATTGATTGCATCACCCTTAATTATAGAATACGTAAACATTTTAAAGAAATCATTATCGGTAAAAATAGCCTTAACCTCAAATGCATTTCCATCAGGAGTTTCAATTGTATTTGTATTCGTAAAAAAACGAATCGAGTATTCGATTTCAGGGAATTCATCTTTCATGGCTTGTGCTGTGGGTGTTGGTGTTCCAACCATGTGTTCTTCACGGCCACCCTCAACCATTATTTGTTCAACCCTGTATAACCGGTCTGCATTTTCCTGAAAGTCATCAAAACTTATTTCAAATTGGAGATAAAGTACCAGGGCTATAAATACTGCCAGGGCAAGCGACAAACCAAAAATGTTAATAAAAGTATAAGATTTATTTTTGATAAGATTGCGAAAAGTTGATTTAATGAAATTTGACCACATAATTTTAGTTTATTTCCTAATTTCCTAAATTCATGCCAAACGATTTATTATGCTATATATCAATTTATTAATGTATACTAACAAAAATATATTTTATTTTTACTGTTCAATTATTAAACATTTATAGTACATATTTTAAACAATTATTAAATTTACAAAAAGATAAGTCCATGTTCGGAAATGTTTTAATAATTGACGATGATCCCATTGTTTTAGAATCACTAAGCCTACTATTAAAGTATGATTCTGTGCGAATTGATACCCTTGATGATCCAAATCAAATTAGTGAACAATTAAATAAATTCGAATATGAGCTAATATTGTTGGATATGAATTTTTCGACGGGGAGAAGCTCAGGTAATGAAGGAATTACATGGTTGAACCGAATTCTTAAGCAGGATCCAGAAGCGATAGTCATAATGATAACTGCTTACGCAGATATTAAATTGGCTGTTGAAGCCATGAAACACGGGGCAACTGATTTTATTCAAAAGCCATGGGGTGCAGAAAAGCTCATAGCAACAATGAAGGCCGCACAGAATATCAAACTATCTCTTTCAAAAATTAAACAGCTCGAAAATTCAAATCAGTCGATGAAGGATGAACTAAAAAAATATTATCCTAAAATGATAGGGCAATCATCCGTTATGAATAAATTAAGGGCTGAATTATTAAAAGTGGCAAAAACGGATGCTAATGTATTGATTTCAGGTGAAAATGGAACCGGAAAGGAACTTTTAGCCCGTGAATTACACTATTGCTCCAATCGCAATAATAAAGCTTTTACAAGTGTGGATATGGGCTCGATTTCCGATTCGCTATTCGAGAGTGAAATGTTCGGTCATAAGAAAGGAGCTTTCACTGATGCCAAAGAAGATCGGGTTGGTAGGTTCGAAGCAGCAAATGGAGGCAGTCTGTTTTTAGATGAAATTAGCAACCTGTCGGTTACGATGCAGGTAAAATTACTGACAAGTTTACAGAATCGTGAAATTATCAGAATTGGAACCAATAAACCAACAAAAATAGATGTAAGGCTTATTTCGGCTACCAATAAGGACCTACATAAACTCATTGAAAAAGGAATTTTTAGAGAGGATTTGTTTTATCGTATCCGCACTATTCATCTAAAGGTTCCCCCATTGCGCGAAAGAGAGGGAGACATTATGCTGCTCTCAGATTATTTTTTAAATAAATATGCAATGAAATACGATAAACCCGGTATCAAAATAAGCCAGAAAGCATATAAAAAACTTCAAAATTATAGCTGGCCGGGCAACGTTAGAGAACTGGAACATGCAATTGAAAATGCTGTTGTTTTATGCGATAAAACAATACTGGATGCAGGTGATTTTCCCTTTCGTGCCGTACCTTCCAAAAATGATGAGGTTCTTAACCTGGTTGAGGTTGAAAAGAGAATTATTATGAAAGCTTTGGATAAACACAAAGGTAATTTTACCTATGCTGCCCGTGAATTAGGCATTTCAAGAACAACCCTGTATTTAAAATTAAAGCGTTATGAAATATAATCGTTATACTGTTTACATCATTATCCGAACCTTGGCCTTATTGCTCAGTTGCCTGATTTTTGGTTTACTATATTACAAGACAAATCGTTTTTTTAGTATTGTTTTTTTGGGTGGGCTGATTGTTCTACAAACGATCTGGCTCATTTCTTTTCTTAATTTGATCAATCGTGATTTAGCTAATTTTTTGTTATATGTGTACGATCATGATATTTCATTGGCTTTTAACCAGGAAAAAATAAATAAAAATTTTAGAGGGATTTATCAGAGTTTTAAGAAGATCAATACCGATATTCAAAAAATGAGGCTCGAAAAAGAATCAAAAATACATTTACTCTATAATGTTGTGGATCATATGGAGGTAGCATTTATCGCCTATGATAATATTGGAAAAATAGTTTTAATAAATAATGCTGCAAAACGGCTATTCCAAAAAAACTTAAAAACTTTAGAGGATATCAGGTTAGAAAGCCCAGCTTTCTATGAATTTTTAACTTCATTAACTTTTAATTACAAAGGTGTATATAATTTGGGTGATCATAAAAACGACAGTATTCCTTTGCTGGTAAGGTGTTCAGGGTTTTTACTGTTAAAAGATCAAGTTAGGCTCGTAAGTTTTCAAAGCATTAAAACGCAATTGGAAGACAATGAAATGGAATCCTGGCAAAAATTGATACGGGTGCTAGCCCATGAAATTTCCAATTCAATAACCCCCATTACCATATTAAGCAATAACATCCATCAGCACCTTTCAAAAAAAGGTATTTCCATCAAACAAGAAATAAAATATCCTGAAGAAATAATCAAAGATGTATTGAGAAGTTCTGAATTGATAGAACAAAGAAGCCATCGGCTAATTGAGTTTATCGATGGTTATAAAAGTTATACAAAATTGCCAGAACCCATTCGTAAACATATATTGGTCAAAGAACTTTTTGATCAGATCGGTAAATATTTTGATAAACAGTTTAAAATCGAGCAAATTAAATTTGAAACACAATCTTTGCCCGACAGTCAGGTTTTCATGGATGGAAATTTAATTGAACAGGTTTTGATCAATCTGATACAAAATTCAATGCACGCATTAAAATCAACAAAAAATAAATTTATAAAGCTTAGGCATTATGTGAATGATGCAGATTGCATCGAAATTGTTGATAACGGGTGCGGTATTCCTGAAGATGTAAAGAATCATGTATTTGTTCCTTTCTTCACAACCAAAAAAAATGGCTCAGGAATTGGATTAAGCCTATCAAAAAATATCATGCATATGCATAAAGGATCGATAAAGATAAACACTGCTGATAACCAAACAGTAGTAACCTTATATTTTCCTGAAAACAAATAAATTTTTTAGGAGTCGGCTTTAAATATTTCCGGCCTTCTTATTTTGGTCCTTTCAATCGATTGCTCCATCTTCCATTTTTGAATTTCTTTGTCATTGCCTGAAAGCAGAATATCTGGAACTTGCATTCCTTTGTATTCCCTTGGCCTAGTATATACAGGAGGTGAAATAAGGTTATCCTGAAAAGAATCTGAAAGTGCAGATGTTTCATCGCCCAAAACACCCGGAATCAATCTTACGATACTATCTGTCAGCACTGCAGCGGCAAGTTCGCCTCCTGATAATACATAATCGCCGACCGATATCTCTTTGCTGATTATATGTTGGCGCACCCTTTCATCCACTCCTTTATAATGACCACATAATAATATGATATTGTTTAAGCATGAAATTTGATTCGCCATGGATTGATTCAATAGTTCACCATCCGGGCTTAAATAAATAACTTCGTCATACTCGGTTTTCGACTTTAAATCAGAAATACAATTATCAATGGGTTCAATCATCATCACCATGCCAGCTCCGCCTCCAAAAGCATAATCATCAACACTTTTATATTTATTTGTTGCATATTCTCTTAGATTATGCAATTGAATTTCAACCAGTTGTTTATCCTGGGCCCGTTTCAGTATCGATTGCTGAAAAATTCCATCGAACATTTCCGGAAACAGTGTAATGATATCGATTTTCATGAGTTGAGTGTTGAATGATTCAACAAAAATAGAGAATAAATCTATTTATTATAAAATAAAGGGTATTTGACGATGATCGAATAATATTTAGATTTGTAGAATGCGAATCGCTTTTTATATCATTGCATTGATCATCACCTTACCTCAATCAGTTTTGCAGGCACAATTGAATGAGCCGGTTTATTTTGTGCAATTCACTGACAAACCAGCTTCAGCATATTCGTTGACCCATCCATCCGAATATCTATCAGTTAAAGCCATTGAGCGCCGAAGTAGATTTAATATCAATATTGAAGCGGATGATTTACCGCTCAATCAAAGTTATATCGACAAAATTGTTGAATTAGGCTTCAGTATAAAGTTCAAATCAAAATGGATGAATGGAGTGGGAGTAGAGCTTCAAAATCCGGAAGATGTGGAAAGAGTCTTACAATTATCCTTTGTATCAAGGCTGGAACTGATTCATCTGCCGACTCCCATCGAAGGAGGGTTGAAATCCAAAAAGTTTGACGATGAGGCTTCTTCATCAATTAAAAAAATGAATACAATAAATTTGGATACGGGCATTTACGGGCAGGGTTTTAATCAAATTAAGATGGTTGGCGGCGATAACCTGCATCAAATGGGCTTAAAGGGTAGAGGTATTGATATAGCAGTTATCGATAATGGATTTTTAAATGCTGATAAACTCAGGGCATTTGACAGTTTATGGATGAATAAGCAGGTGCTCAGTACATATGATGTGGTCAAAAATAGTGAGATCCAATTTAGTGAAGGCAGTCATGGCACTAAAGTTCTGTCGATCATGGCGGCCAATATTCCGGGCTTCTTCACAGGTACCGCCCCTCAGGCAAATTATCACCTGATCCGCACTGAAATAGAATCGATCGAAAGTTTAATCGAAGAATATTACTGGCTTTGCGGGGCAGAATACGCTGATAGCTGTGGGGCAGATATCATTAATTCATCGCTGGGATATACAACATTTGATCATTCCGAAATGGATCATACCAATGCTGAATTAGATGGCAATACAGCTATTGTAACCAGAGCCGCTGATAAAGCAGCTTCAAAGGGAATGCTGGTGGTTACAAGTGCCGGAAATTCTGGAAATAAAGCATGGCAATATATCAGTGCTCCCGCTGATGCCGACAGTATCCTGGCAGTGGGTGCTGTGGATGAGAATAAATACAGGGCTGCGTTCAGTTCAATTGGTCCCAGTTCAGATGGCAGAATCAAACCCGATATTGTTGCACAGGGCCAGAACACTGCTTTTATCAATCAATTTGGAGAACTGAATATCGGTAACGGAACTTCTTTTTCTTCTCCGGTAATCGCAGGAATGTCAGCTTGCCTGTTACAGGGAACACCTGCTTCAAACAATCTGGAAATTATAGAACTTATAAAGAAAAGCAGTGACCGATACCAGTTTCCTGATTTTTATTACGGTCATGGGATTCCTGATTTCAATATTGCACTGCAATTATATGATATGAAAGTTCAGGTTGAAGCAAATCAAGCTAAGCTTATTAAATTATTCCCAAATCCGTTTATTTCTGAATTGAGCATTTTTATAGCTTCAGATTATCAGGATCAGATACAAATTAGTTTACTGGACATCAATGGAAAAACCTTATATTCATCATTAAATCTCCTTTTTCCAGGTGTTAATTATTTTAAAATTTCAGATTTAAATGCCATGGCCCGTGGAATTTATTTTTTACAACTTAATGATTCCAGATCAAATTCTGTTCATAAGCTGATCAAATTCTAAATAGGATAGATGCTCAATTAAGACAGCAATCCATAAGATAAATCCGGCACTATCAGAAGAATACAGCAACGGTTTACATATGTAATTTATTCATAACGCAATACCTAAACATACATAAATTCAGTATTTTACACATAGATTACATATGTAAATTATATTTAATGTTTTATTTGATAATTCACAAATATTGGGATTCATTGTAATTAAGGAAGAAACACACAATTATAATTACTTATTTATTTAATTATCATACATTAACAGTATACATCTAAAGTTTATATTTAACTATTTTTTTTGAGATTACATCTTTAAGATAAATTCACTATAAGTACTGTTAATAGAAGGTTTTAATATATAAAACAAATATTATTTTTAATAATACTTACGTATTTACAAATGTAATTTCATACTATTTACACATGTGATTTAATAAAATATTACATTTGTAACTTATAACGATATGTAATGACTGAACGCATCAATAAAATTCTTAAGTTTTATAAAATTACTTCTGCCAGGTTTGCCGATGAAATCGGTGTGCAACGCTCCAGTATTTCACATGTTTTATCCGGAAGGAACAAACCCAGCCTGGATTTTATACAAAAGCTTTTAAATGCTTATCCTGATATTAATTCTGATTGGTTGATACTTGGAAAGGGTTCAATGGTAAATGATGTTAATTCAGAAAGTCTGTTTAGTCAAAACTCTTCAGATTCTGGCGCACAGATAAAGATTAAAAAAGAGTTTCAATCAGTCCCTGATATCAAAGAAGTTCAAGTAGAAAAAAGTGGAAAAGAACCCACGGATAGAATTGAAAAGACAACAATTCCATTGGCCGGCGGAAAATCTGCCAGTAAAATCGTAATATTTTTCCCGGATGGAAGCTTTAAAGAATATTTCCCGGAATAATCAGAATTTTTCGAGTTCGGAAAAGAAGAAATTACCTTCGATAAGGGCATTTTCATCGCAATCTGACCCATGTACCGCATTTTCCTGCAAGGAGGTTGCATATTGCTTCCTGATCGTTCCAGCTTTTGCATTTACAGGGTTTGTAGCTCCGATTAACTCACGATAAGCTTCAACGGCATTTTCTTTTTCGATAATTGCTGCTACAATTGGCCCTGAAGACATAAAAATACAGAGGTCGGCATAAAAAGGTTTCCCCTCATGTACCCTGTAGAATTCCTCCGCTTGTTCATACGACAAGTGGGTTAATTTCATTGCAATAATCTTAAATCCTGCTTCATTAATTTTTGCCAAGATGGATCCGATATGACCGTTTTTTACCGCTGTTGGCTTAATCATTGTAAAAGTTCTATTTCCTTGCATAAGCTGTAATCATTAATGTTATAAACAAAAATACAAATAAAATTATTCAGATAGTAATTAAATATTTTATAGTATTTTTACCGCAAACTTTTTGATTTAACAAAAAAACAAATACCATTAAACATATTGAATTATAACGATTTAAATAAGATATCAGAATTCATATCAAAGCAAGCCGGAAAAATTATTATTACAAGCCATAAAAACCCGGATGGAGATGCCATCGGATCTTCATTAGCATTGTATCATTTTCTTAAGTTAAAAAAACTGGACGTTCATGTTATTATCCCGAATGATTTTCCGGGATTTTTGAAATGGCTGTCTGGCAGCGACCAAATAATTATTTATCAAAATGAGCCAAAAAAAGCCAGGCAGTTAATCAACGAATCACAAACACTCTTTAGCCTTGATTATAATGCATTTCACAGAACCGGCGAAATGAAGGCCGTACTAGAAGGATTTAAAGGTACCAAAATACTGATCGACCATCATCTTGAACCCGATCAGAACTTTGACCTGGGCTATTCAACCACAAAAACTTCATCCACCTCCGAATTGCTCTTTGATTTAATAAGCTGTGCCGGTGGCGAAAAAATGATCAATCAACAAATAGCAGAGGCTCTATACGTTGGTATTATTACTGATACCGGTTCATTCAGCTATTCCTGCAATTATCCTAAAACTTATCATATCGCTGCCAGGCTGATTGAAACAGGCATCAATGGTGAGCGGATCCATCAACTGATTTATGATACATTTTCTGAAGATCGTTTGAATTTGTTAGGCTTCTGCCTAAGCCAACGACTGGTTGTGCTACCGGAGTTTGCAACTGCTTATATCTATTTGTTTAACAAAGATTTGGAAAAATTCAATTATCAGGTTGGAGATACGGAAGGGATCGTGAATTATGCGCTCTCTATTGATAAGGTAAACCTGGCCATTTTGCTGACAGAAAGGGATAAACTTATCCGGATATCATTCAGGTCGAAAAGCAATTTTTCAGTGAATGATTTCGCCAGAAAATACTTTGACGGTGGTGGACATCGGAAAGCCGCGGGTGGTAATTCATATGAGTCCATGAAAAAAACCATCGACCGAATTACCGAACTACTTGAAAAACATAAAGATGAAATACGATCTGTGGATGATACAAAAGCCTGATTGCTTTATAGGCAATCAATGTTTATTTTATTAACTTCGCAGGCATTATTCTGATCACTGAAATACTTATTCTAACAACCAAATTAATTATAATGACAAATAAAAAAATATTACTTGTTGCATTATCAGGGATAATGACAGTTATAATCATTACTGCCTGCAGTTCAAAGTTTTCCGGCTATAAACAAACCGACAGCGGGATATACTATAAATTTTATGTAAATGAAGATTCTGAATCACCTGCTGTTGGTGATGTTTTGACCCTGGGAATGTCATACAAAGCTGAAGACAGCCTTTTATTCAATAGCTATGAGAACACCAGACCATTTCAATTATTAATGCAGGGTCCTCAATACAGGGGTGATATTTACGAATGTATTTCAATGTTATCAGTTGGCGACAGTGCATCCTTTATTATCAAGGCCGATTCATTTTTTTATGTAACCGCCGGAGCACCCAGTTTACCCTCATATCTGGATTCAACAAGTTATATGTATTTTAATATAATGCTGAAAAAATTTCAAACACAGGAAGAGGCCCAACTTGAAAGAGAAGCAGAACTAAAAGAACTTCAGGAGAAAGAAGGCGGCATAATCCAGGATTATATTGAAAAAAATAATATCACAACCTTACCCGACGAGGAAGGTTTATACTTTATTGAACTGAAAAAAGGTACGGGCCAAAAAGTTGATTCCGGTAAAATTGTAATGATGAATTACACGCTTATGATTACAAGTGGTGATACACTCTTCTCAACACTCAATCAGGGTGAATTGATCGATTTTGAATACGGAACCCGTTTCGATACCAAAGGCTTTAATAAAGGAATTGGACAGATGAGAAAAGGAGGTAAAGCCATGATGATTGTTCCTTCAAGCCTGGCATTTGGAGCGAACGGTGCAGGAGAAAGCGTGGGCCCATATACACCCTTAGTCTATGAAATTGAAGTAGTTGATATTAGAAACAAAGCAGAATACGAAAAAGAAAAAGCTGCAAAACAGGAAATGGAAAGTAAAGCCTTGGCTGAAAAGGAACAGGCAGACATCAAAAAATACCTGAACGAAAATAATTTCGATGCTAAACCTTCGGAAAGCGGCTTATATTATATTGAAACAAAAGCAGGGGAGGGTGATATTCCAATCAGTGGTGATAATGTAAAAGTGCACTATACCCTTACAACCCTGGCAAATGATACCATTGATTCTTCATTTTCCCGAAATGAACCATTGGAGTTTACCATTGATCAACCGGGAATAATTGACGGCTGGCACGAAGCGATCAAATATATGAGGGTTGGGGGCAAGGCCTTATGGCTGGTACCTTCCAAACTGGCATATGGCCCTGAAGGCAGACCGCCAATGATTCCTCCTTATACACCATTGCTCTTCAATGTTGAATTTGTTGAAATCGTGAAATAGTTCAAAGAAAAGACCTAAAAAAAGAGGAATTTCCGAATGGGAAATTCCTCTTTTTTCTATTCATATAATTGGTTTAGCGTCTTTCAATTTTATTAGTTTTGTAAAAATTAATGCTTATGATGATTCTTCAACTTATAATATTTTCTGTTCTATTTGTCATAATTGGCATTATTATGTTTATTAAGAAGAAGAAAATTCTGGCTTACTTTTTTCTTTTACTCGGAATTATGGGACTCATACTAAGTGCAGTAGTTGTTTATCTATACCCCTATACTTTACCATTTTAACTCATGCCCATGAAAAATATTTTAATTGTTATTTTAGTATTATTAGCTCAAACATCATTCGCTCAAAACAATAACATTTATATTGATATTAGCAGTGGCACTTCATTCCCTTTAGGGAAATATGCAGGTCAAGAATTAGAAAATGGAAGCTTTACCCAAATGGGCGGAAATGTTTTTATACGCGGAAGCTGGCTCGTAAAACCTCCATTCGGTATTGGTATTACCATGGGTGGGTCGATGCACCCGGTTGATGTTCAATCGCTTGGCTGGGTAAAAGTGACAGCCGATCCTTTTTTAGAAGATGTAAGTATCCGATCCGATCCATATATTTTATTTACCGCGATGGGAGGGGTGTTTTATCAGAAAAAAATAAATCCCCAAATTAATATCGAAGCCGGATTTAATGCAGGTGCAATGAAAATAAACTCTCCCTATCAATTATATAAGCCACAGTATTTTCTATATGGGCCTGAATATTACGAGATTACTTCTGCCAGTGATTATTCTTTTGCTTATCAATTCACCATTGATATTGAATATGAAATTAAAAATGACTGGAGCATTATGATTCACTCATCATTTAACCATTCAGTGGCAGAATATACTTTCTGGACGGCGAACGAGATTCGCTTAGATCGTAAACCGGTATCATTTCTGTTGACAAATCTTGGGATCAGGCTTAAAATTTAATACGAATCCAGATACAGCTGCATAATTGCCATTTCATCAATGATTCCAGGAGTAATTTTAACATCCCCTTTGTGTATCGTTTTCTGAACGAAAAGATCAAATTCTGATTTATGGATCCCGTAATCCCTCAGTTGTGTCGGAACATTCAAACTTTTCAAAAAGTGCTTTATTCCATTTTTCCTATTAAATAAGGATTCAAGTTTTTCAATCTTTTTCTGCATGGGTTCAACATTTTTCAGAAAATGTAAAAATGCAGGTAAAGTCAGTATACTTGCGCGACCATGAGGCAAGCCGTGAAATACCGTTAATGGATATCCCATGATATGCGGTAATATTGTACTTGCATGAGTGATAGCCACTCCGGCAAGCATTGAAGCATAGGCCATTTGGTTGATCGATTCTTTTTGATGAAGAATTGATAAAGGCAAATGATATAATACCTGCTCGATGGCATGCAATGCAATTTGATCGTTCAACGGATTTGAATCAAGCGAAAGATAAGCCTCAACCGAATGCGCCAAAACATCTAAACCTGTATCAACCCTTACTCTTTCAGGCATCGAAAAGCTCAGTTCCGGATCGATAATTGATACCTTTGGAAAAATAGATGGATGACTAAATCCTTTTTTCGATTGATCTCTTTTGTCGGTAAATACTGCGAAAGGAGTCACTTCGCTTCCGGTACCGGAAGTGGTGGGTATACACATCAATGGGATGGCTTCAACTTCGGCCTCACGACCATTTAAATAGCTTTCAAAATCTGAAATATTTCGTGAGGCCAAAGCAATACCTTTTGCGGCATCCATAGCAGATCCACCACCAACGCCAATCACAAACCTGATCTCATTTTTGCGGCTAAATAAGGCCCCCTTATTTACTGACTCAATGGAAGGGTTTTCTTCAATTTTATCAAAAATAAAGATATTGTAATTGCTTAATCTCATGCATATTCCATTGATAATATCTGTGTTTCGATTTAAGTTTTGATCGATCACTATCAATATGTTTTTTATGGATGCAGGAATTTCTTTTTGAATATCCTGAATTTTTCCAGAACCGAAAATTACTTTTGTTGGTATGTTAAAAACGAATTCTTGCATGAAAAGTTTAAAATTAAATTGCGATTTAAATCGATAAAATGATAAATGAGGGATTAAAATTAGTTTATTTCTTTAACAAAATATTTATAAGTAATTAATGATACTAAAATGCAAACCATAATCAGATGCATGGCATCATCAATTTTCGTTTTTCGCTTATATTATGAAAAACCTATTTTGAATAAATTGATGTCAGCGAAGGTTTAAGTGATCCATTCATTGAATAAAAAAATATGGTCATTTATTAATCACGCATACCCTGTTTTCGATATATTTTTTTATATTTGTTAACATCATAACAACTAGAATAAAGATGTAAATGCTTCGGCAATATTGTCAGATAAAAGAAAAAGCTAACCTATAATTTTTAAAACATGATCGACTTTTCATTAACAAATGAACAACAACAAATAGTTGAAAAATACCAGGATTTTGCCAATCGTGTAATCAGGCCAAACCGGATTAAATATGATAAACTGGCAGAATTTCCATGGGAAATAGTTAAACAGGCTTATAAAGAAGGAATCATGAACGGACCGATGCCAAAGAAATTTGGTGGAAACGGATTCAATATCTTCGACAGCGCATTGGCTTCGGAAGAATTGGGTGCAGGTTGTATCGGGATCGGAATTTGTATTGATGCCAACACACTCGCACTTACTCCTATGCTGTTGGCGGCCAACGAACAACAACAGGATAAATATTTTGGACAAATAGTAGAAGAACAGGCAGTCGCTGCATACTGCCTCACAGAACCAAATGCCGGATCTGATGTACAGGGTATCAAATCCACTGCAATTTTGCATGGTGACAAATATATTTTAAACGGACATAAACGCTTTATTACCAATGGTGAAGTGGCTTCCTTTTTTACAGTATTTGCACAAACCAATCCCGAAAAAGGATCTAGAAGTCTAACCGCTTTTATCGTACCATCCGATTTACCCGGGATTGAAATCAAGCCTCATTTGGAAAAAATGGGTCAAAAGGCCTCTGTGCAGAATGAAATTATATTTACAGATGCTGAAGTTCCGGTTGAGAATCGACTTGGACTGGAAGGTCACGGATTCTTAATTGCCATGAAAACATTTGACAGGACGCGTACCGGTGTTGCGGCATTGAGCGTGGGTGCTGCCAGGGAAGCATTCGAAATTTCGAAAGATTGGGCAAAAAACAGGATTCAGTTTGGAAAGCCCATTGCTGCCAATCAAGCCATCGGTTTTATGTTAGCCGATATGGCTACATCTCTGGAAGCGGCACGCATGGTGACCTGGAAAGCAGCCTGGGAATATGATTCAAATATCAGGAGCGCTTCCAAATTATCAGCTATTTCAAAACTTTACGCATCGGATACTGCTATGAAAATTGCGACCGATGCAGTGCAGGTAATGGGAGGGGATGGTTATTCAACTGATTTTGTGGTTGAAAAGATTATGCGTGATGTAAAATTATGCCAGATTTACGAAGGAACAAACCAGGTTCAACGCATTGTGATATCCAAAGCTATTTTAAAATAAAATCACTTCAATGCAAAAAAAATCCCCTAATCAAATTTGATAAGGGGATTTTTATTTAAAGCATTATTTTTTTAGAACTTATAAAAGTTGTCCTCAATTAATTTTTCAGCAATTGCTTTGCGCGCCTCTTTAATATTGACCGGAGCCACCCTGGTAAATTTTGTTAAGGCATTCAGCAATAATTGCTGTTTTTTACCACTGGTAAAGGAGTTGATGGCATCGGCACCTGCTTTGTAAATTAAATCTGCGGCATCATAAATATTTACATTTAAAATATTTTTGTACATATTCAGCATTTTGGTGTTTTCTTCCGACTCATCATCTTCTTTCATTTTGATAAGCTTTTCCACCCTCAGCATGGTTGATTCACTACCGTATAATTGAATAATCATATCGGAAATATTCATCCAGATTTCCTGTTCGTAAACAAAATTTCTTTTAAAATGCTCAGAAGCTACACCGAGGATCATTAAAACAGCATCTTTAAAGTTTTTGATATAGCCTCTTTTTTCCTCAATATAATTTTCGATTACAAATTCGTGGCTCACCGTTTCATTTAATGCTTCAACCACCTTTTTGGCTTCATCAAATAAATTAATTTCGCCTTTCATGGCACGTTTAAGCACCGTATCAACAATCAGGAGTCTGTTAATTTCATTGGTTCCTTCAAAAATCCGGTTAATCCTTGAATCGCGATATGCTCTATCGACCGGGGCTTCTGACGAGAATCCCATTCCACCATAAATCTGAACTGCTTCGTCAACCACATAATCCAGCGCTTCTGATCCGAGTACCTTCAATAAGGCACATTCGATTGCGAATTGGGCCGTTCCTTTGATATTTGCTTCACCATAAGTCATTCCATCCTGTAAATAAGCATCGATGGTATCATTCACATCCTTGCTTGCACGATATACTGTAGATTCGGTGACATATGTACGAATAACCTGTTCGGCCAATTTAAATTTAATGGCTCCAAAATTTGATATGGCTTGAGAAAACTGTTTACGTTCATTCGCATAACCAACAGAATGATTAATGGCCTTTTTGGCTGCACCGATAACCGTTGCACCCAGCTTAATCCTTCCGATATGTAAAATATTCAAGGCAATTCGGAATCCTTCGCCTCGTTTTCCAAGTAGATTTTCTACAGGTACTTTTACGTCGTTATAAAATATCTGAGTGGTCGATGAACCTTTAATCCCCATCTTTTTTTCTTCAGGATTAACAACCACGCCGTCCCATTTTCTTTCAACAATAAAGGCACTTAATACACGGTCGTTTTCAATTTTTGCAAATACAGTTTGAATATCTGCAAATCCTCCGTTTGTAATCCACATTTTCTGGCCGTTCAGAATATAATGTTTACCATCTTCGGACAGTACGGCCTTTGTTGATCCTGAATTTGCATCGGATCCTGCACCCGGCTCTGTTAAGCAATATGCAGCTGCGAGTTCTCCTGTTGCAAGCTTGGGTATGTATTTTTGTTTTTGTTCTTCATTCCCATAATAGAGTAGGGGCAAAGTCCCAATTCCGGTATGTGCCATAATTGCTACCGAGAATGAATGGGCAGAACCCATTGCCTCATTGGCTTTCATGGAAGTCAGAAATGATTGATTAAATCCATTATATTCTTCAGGAATTGATATTCCAAGCAGGCCCAATTCGCCTGCTTTATCCAGAAGTTTCCTCATTAATCCTTCTTCTTTGGCATCTATTCTGTCAAGGTTTGGATTGATTTCAGCTTCAATAAAATCTTCGCAAGATTGCGCAATCATCAATTGTTCTTCATCAAATTCTTCAGGAATAAAGGTACGGTCAGCCGAAGCTTCCTTTAATAAAAACTCGCCTCCTTTAATAAGTTGATCATTTACCATCTTAATTGTGTTTAATTAGGTTGAATAATTTTCAAATATGTCTTCTCTTAAAAAAGCGCAAATATAAACATCAACACTATAAGAAACAAAAATTTAAGCTTTAGGGCTTTAGCCAACCCGACAATAAAAAAGCAACTTCCTTATTATGAGGAAAGTTGCTTTAAAATGAATGGATTCTAAATAACTATTGAATAATAATTTTATTATTTTTTGCTTTGTTTTACCGGCAATTTTGGTTTCGTGATTTTAATGGTAATTTTTTCGCCCTTGGCATTATAATCAACATTGATGATGTCTCCTTCACCCATTTTAATTTTAATGATTTCTTCTGCCAAAGCATCTTCGATATGCTTTTGAATGGCTCTTTTAAGCGGACGTGCACCAAACTGTGCATCCCAGCCTTTTTCTACGATAAAATCTTTTGCTTTGGGAGTGATCTTCATTTGATATCCCAAATCGTGCACACGATCAAATAAATGTTTTAATTCGATATCTATTATTTTATGAATATCCTCTCTCTCGAGCGGATCAAAAATCACCACATCGTCGATCCTGTTTAAAAATTCAGGGGCAAAAGCACGTTTAAGGGCATTTTCAATTACACCTGTTGCATAATTTGCTTTCGATGCTTTTTTCGCAGCTGTTGCAAAACCAACTCCAGAACCAAAATCCTTTAATTGGCGCGATCCGATGTTTGATGTCATGATAATTATCGTGTTCTTAAAATCAACGCGCCGTCCGAGGCTATCTGTCAAAACTCCGTCATCAAGCACCTGCAATAATAAATGAAACACATCCGGGTGTGCTTTTTCAATTTCATCGAGCAAAACGATCGAATAAGGCTTTCTTCGCACTTTTTCTGTTAATTGTCCGCCTTCTTCGTAGCCCACATAACCGGGAGGGGCACCCACCAGTCGTGAAACAGCGAATTTTTCCATGTATTCGCTCATGTCAACTCTAACGAGCGCATCTTCGGTATCGAATAAAAACCGGGCCAATACTTTAGCCAGGTATGTTTTTCCAACACCGGTCGGACCCAGAAATACGAATGTTCCGATGGGTTTGTTCGGATCTTTTAATCCGGCACGGTTTCGGCGAATGGCTTTCACCACCTTTTTAATGGCTTCATTCTGCCCGATAACTGATCCTTCCAGTTCTTTCTCCATATTAATGAGCCTGTCGCCTTCATTTTGGGCAATCCTTTGAACCGGCACACCTGTCATCATGGCAATAACTTCGGCTACATTATCTTCTCCAACAGTTTCCCTGTGTATCTTTGCTTCCTCTTCCCATCGGAGCTTCTCATCTTCGAGCTGAGACTGTAATTTTTTTTCAAGATCACGAAATTCGGCAGCTTCTTCAAACTTCTGACTATTAATAGCCTTGGTCTTTTTAAGTCTGGTTTCTTCAATCCTGTTCTCAATATTTATAATTTCGACAGGAACGTGGATGTTTTTAATATGAACACGCGAACCTGCTTCATCGAGCGCATCTATTGCTTTATCGGGCAGGTAACGGTCGCTGATATACCGCATCGTTAATGAAACACAGGCCTTGATTGCTTCCTGGGTATAAGTAACTAAATGGTGATCTTCGTATTTTTCCTTGATATTATTCAAAATATCAATGGTCTCGTCTGGAGAAGTTGGATCAACCAACACCTTTTGAAACCTTCGCTCGAGTGCACCGTCTTTTTCAATATATTGACGGTATTCGTTGAGGGTGGTTGCACCAATACATTGGATATCGCCTCGGGCCAGTGCCGGTTTGAACATATTGGATGCATCCAGGGCTCCTGAAGCATTTCCGGCACCTACGATGGTATGAATTTCATCAATAAACAATATGATATCCGGATTTTTTTCAAGTTCGTTCAGAACGGCTTTCATCCTTTCTTCAAACTGTCCGCGATATTTTGTACCGGCAACCAAGGATGCCAAGTCCAAAGTAATTACACGTTTATTAAAGAGTGCCCTTGATACTTTTCGATTAATAATTCGGGAAGCCAGTCCTTCGGCTATTGCCGATTTACCAACTCCTGGTTCACCTATCAAAATAGGGTTGTTCTTTTTTCTGCGGCTCAGGATTTGCGCGATACGTTCTAGTTCACGTTCACGCCCCACAATCGGATCCAGCCTGTTTTCTTCGGCTGCCAATGTCAGGTCATGTCCAAAATTATCCAATACGGGGGTTTTCGATTTTGTATCCTGTACCTTTTTGGCACCACCGCTGCCGCCATAACTCTTGCCTATATCGTCATAATCATCTTCGGTCGGATCGTTTGGTATCTCCGCACTCGGTGTAATATCTTTTTCCTCATTTCTCATTGTCAGTGCCTTAACTTCATCTTTTACTGCTTCATAGTCAATGCCCCGTTTATGTAATGAACGTGTAACTACATTATCCTCATCCTTTAATATGGCCAACATGAGATGTTCTGTCCCGATCAATTCGCTATTAAATAATTTTGCTTCCAGATAAGTAATCTTCAAGGCCCTTTCAGCTTGTTTGATCAAAGGGATATTTTCAGGCTTTTTATATGATTTGTCTGAATTTCTCACTGAGGCTTCAATCGTTCTTCTGATATCATCGATATCTGCCCCAAAATATTTTAAAATCTGGATCGCCATTCCGTTGCCTTCCCTGATAATTCCAAGTAAAAGGTGTTCCAGGCCTATATAACTATTCCCCAGCCTTATGGCTTCTTCCCGACTATATGTTAATACGTTCTTAACGCGCTGTGAAAACTTTGCTTCCATAAATGGTATTTAATTCATAAATTTACTACAAAAATAAGCATAATCTACTAACTCTCCCATCAATAATAATGCCACTGAAATATTCCCCTGAATCTCACAGCTTGACCGGATTGCTAAAAATTCGCCACTTGCTGAATTACAGCTGTTTGCATAAAAATAAAAATAACATCTCAAATGGAAAATATAAATGCTCAATTGAATAATTATTAACATCTTTCTGTTAGTAATAAAAAGATGCTAAATAACTGTGATGGGATGCAAAAAATTAGTAATTTCGTATGTTTTAACTACAAATACTAATTGATTAATACAGAGTAGATTAAGTAATAAATAATATGGAAGAAGGAAGCAAAATTCTGAAAGTGAATATTGAAGATCAGATGAAGTCTGCCTACATCGATTATTCAATGTCGGTGATTGTGTCAAGGGCTTTACCGGATGTTCGTGATGGATTGAAGCCTGTGCACAGGCGTGTTTTATACGGAATGCTTGACCTGGGCGTGTTATCTAACCGACCCTATAAAAAATCAGCACGTATAGTTGGGGAAGTTTTGGGTAAATACCACCCACATGGCGACACTTCAGTATATGATGCAATGGTACGAATGGCCCAGGAATGGTCGTTACGTTATCCTTTGGTTGACGGTCAGGGTAACTTTGGTTCAATTGATGGTGACAGTCCGGCAGCTATGCGATATACCGAAGCCCGCTTACGGAAAATTGCAGAAGAAATGTTGTCAGATATTGATAAAGATACCGTCGATTTCCAGCTTAACTTTGATGATTCATTAAAAGAACCGGTAGTTCTTCCGGCACGTATTCCGAATTTATTGATAAATGGCGCTTCGGGAATTGCGGTGGGAATGGCAACAAACATGCCTCCTCACAACCTTACAGAAGTGATCAATGGTACCATTGCTTATATTGATAAGCGGGAAATTACCATTCCTGAATTAATGCAGTACATTAAAGCACCCGATTTTCCGACCGGAGCAATGATTTATGGGTATGAAGGGGTTAAAGATGCTTTTGAAACAGGAAGAGGGCGCGTGTTAATGCGTGGAGAAACCACTATCGAAGAGCATTCAAACGGACGTGAAAGCATTATCGTTACCTCCATCCCTTACCAGGTGAATAAAGCTGAAATGATCAAAAAAACAGCCGACCTGATCAATGACAAAAAAATTGATGGGATTTCGGATATAAGGGACGAATCTGACAGGAACGGGATCAGGATTGTTTACGATTTAAAGAAGGATGTTGTGACCAATGTGGTGCTAAACCAATTGTATCAATTAACCGCCCTACAGTCCTCATTTAGTGTAAATAACATTGCACTGGTCAATGGTCGTCCAAAGACATTGAATTTAAAAGATCTGATCTATCATTTTGTGGAACACCGCCATGAAGTTGTAATCAGACGAACCAAATACGAACTCTCAGAAGCAGAAAAAAAGGCACACATTCTGGAAGGAATGCTGATCGCACTTGACCATCTCGACGAAGTGATTGCATTAATCAGGGCTTCCCAAACACCGGAAGAAGCAAGAAATGGATTGATTGAAAAATTCGAGCTTTCTGAAATACAGGCACGGGCGATCCTGGATATGAGACTGCAAAAATTAACAGGACTCGAACGGGATAAAATCAAACTTGAATATGATGAACTGATCAAACAGATTACGTATTATAAGGAATTACTCAGCAATGAGTCCATGCGGATGGATATGATTAAATCAGAATTGGTTGAGATCAGAGATAAGTACGGAGATGAATCGAGAAGCCAGATTATTTATTCTGCCGAAGATTTCAAAATAGAAGATACCATTCCGGATGATGAAGTGGTCATTACCATTTCGCATATGGGCTATATTAAACGCACCCAACTTTCTGAATACAGACAACAGAAAAGGGGAGGGCGCGGTGCAAAAGGCAGCGGCAACCGCGACGAAGATTTTCTGGAATACCTGTTCATTGCAAGCATGCACAATTATATGCTGTTCTTTACAGAAAAAGGTAAATGTTTTTGGTTGAGGGTTTTTGAAATTCCAGAAGGAGGGAAGACCTCAAAAGGCCGGGCCATCCAGAATATGATAAATATCGAGCCGGATGATAAAGTCAGGGCATTTATAAATGTTAAAGATCTGAAAGATAAAGAATATGTAGAAAATAACTTTATCATTCTCGGTACAAAAAAAGGAACAATCAAGAAAACATCACTTGAAGCTTATTCACGCCCCCGTCAGAATGGCATTAACGCCATTACGATCAATGAAGGTGATTATTTGCTCGAAGCCAGACTCACAACGGGCCACAGCGAAATTATTATGGCCCTGAAATCGGGAAAAGCAATTCGTTTTAATGAGGAAAAAGTGAGGCCAATGGGCAGAAATGCAGCAGGGGTAAGGGGCATCAGCCTTGCCGGTCCGGATGATGAAGTAATTGGAATGATTTGTATTAATGGTGACAGTGAAGATATACTCGTGGTTTCGGAAAACGGCTACGGTAAGCGTTCATCTATAGATGATTACCGCATCACAAACAGGGGAGGTAAAGGGGTAAAAACAATAAATATCACCCAAAAAACCGGCCAGTTAATTGCCATTAAAGAAGTTCAGGATAAGGATGACCTGATGATTATCAACCGCTCGGGTTTAATTATTCGTTTACCGATCGTCGAACTGAGGGTGATGGGTCGTGCCACCCAGGGTGTCCGTTTAATAAATCTGAAAGATAATGATTCGATCGCTTCGGTTGCAAAAGTTGAAATGATACTGGAAGACGAATCGGATGAAGTTGATAATGAAGTAAATGACAATGAAATTATCAGCGATGAAGATTTTGGCAAGGAAATTGAAAGTTAAACTATATAAAATTGTTAAAAATAATTAATCAATGATTTATTTTGGAGCAAATATGTATCTTTGCTCCATAAAAAAATCGCAAAAATCAGAACTATGAAAAAATACGCAATCCTACTCAGTCTGCTCATTGCTTTTAATGTGACCAATGCGCAAACAGGTAAACGAAACAGTGCCTTTAATTATTTGAAAGGCGGAAACTTACCTAAAGCTAAAGTTGCTATCGACGAAGCTTGTGAACATCCGAAGACAATGAACGATGCTAAAACATGGCTTTATAAAGGTGAAATATATTTGGAAATTGCAAAAAGTCCGTTGGGCGACCTGGTAGGAATTTCTGCAGATAATGCCGCAAAAGAAGGTTACGCAGCTCTGCTTAAAGCTAAAGAACTGGATACTGATAATACCATTCAGGAAGATATGAATGTTTACCTGGGAATAGCCGGGGAAGTTTTCTTCAATCTTGCGGTTAACAAGTACAATAATCAAACTTATGCCGAAGCCGGACAGCTTTTTGATAAATCATATGAAATCACAAATAGTATCGGACGAATTGATACAACCGCACTATTTAATGCAGCAATGTCTTATGGTAAAGGCGAAGTTAATGACATGGCATTAATTAAATACGGAAAACTGGCCAGCATGAGTTATGATAACTCAATAGTTTACTATTCTTATACCAATTTATTAAAAATGGCAGGGGACACTGCACTGGCATTGCAGGTTATTGACAAAGGCCGTAAAATGTTTCCTGATGATTTTAACCTGATCCTGGCAGAAACAAATTTGTTCCTCGAAACTTTGCAAACAGACAAAGCCATGGCAAACCTACAGTTGGCCCTTGAGCTTGATTCAAGCAATTACACTATTTTTCACGCTGTTGGAGCAATGTATGATGTAATTTTCAATAATGAAGATGAATTTACCGAAGAAGAAAGACTTGCTGCTTTCGACAATAGCGAAGCAGCTTATTTGAAATCCATCGAATTAAATCCGGACTTTTTTGATGCCATTTATAATTTGGGTGCACTATACTTTAATAAAGGTGTATTTTACTTAACAAAAGCCGATGCTTTGCCGTATGGTGATAAAAATTATGAGGCATTAAAAGTGAAAGGGGATGATTTTCTGAAAGTTGCTTTACCTTATTTAGAAAAAGCATTAAGTATTAAAGGAGATGATTATAATACTTTATTCTCATTGAAACAGATTTATTCACGTACCGGAGAAACCGAAAAATACAAAGCAGTTAATGATAAACTCGCCGAAATAGGTGAACCTGATGCGGAATAAGATTTAATAATTTACGAAAGGGAGGATATGGATTTATTCTCCCTTTATCTTTAAAACACCTATTTAACATAATATTAATTATAGGACAACAATAAGCATATTCCGTAATACGAAGTATTTAATATAAAATCAGATTTCGGACAAACTTCTTGTTCGAAATCGGTAACGATTTTATGTTAAGGAATATGCGAATGCTTTAAATGAAACTTTAGGCTACTGTCAACTATAATTAAATATTATGTCTGCGTCACTGCGTTCCTTGCCCTCGTGTTTTTCCACTCGGGTAAATTTCTCCCACAAGCCAACGCTAATTTTAAAAAAGAAAACCGTTTGCCTTCTTATTAGTCGTTATATTAAATTGCTGCTGCGACTAGCGAATAAGGTTCACACGATCCGGCACTAAGCCAACGATTATTTTTTTTGCCAACGTACGAAAAATATATCTTAATGATATTTAGGGAATGTTATATATAGATCTATATCGATATTTATAATGTTTTACTGTTCATTTCTTTTGTCTCGAAACTAAAGAAACAGAACCAAAGAATAATTCAAGAAGAAAATATGCTTCTGCGCGCTCTTGTATTTTTTAATGGCTCTCGGATTATGGCTGTTTAGGTTTAACTCTTAATGCCAATTCACGACAACTCCGGCCTTCATTTTCTTAAGGCTGACGCACATTAGAAAAATTTCCATTTACGAAAATCACTTGCATTATATTCATATTCCTCTTGATCATTGTATCGCCAACTCCCATCAATCTTAGTAATAATTCCACCTTTCAATTTTTTCTCTTTTAGATTTTCTTCCTTGATGTATTTTGCCAGACCATTTGCTCTTTTCCCCGCAGTTTCAGCCGTGATACCAGATTTAGTGTCATAAAGTCCTAGCTCTCCAGATTTAAATTTTATAATCCAATCAACATAAAATGGTTTTTCATCTTCACTATCAACATATGAAACAGCAAAATAGGTATTATCCCGATCTCCATTTTTAAACCACCAAACTATATCATCTTTGGACTCAAGAATAGAAACAAATTCCTTTTCAACTGTTGAAGCAAGATTGCTTTCAAAAAATGGTACAAGAATGCATTTATTTACTTCCCGCCTTCGATAAATTTCTGAATAATTCAAGGTCCTTGGAACTTCCCAACTTTCAGTGATAATTAATTCTTTTTTCCCTTTTTCAATCTCTGCAAAATATGCTTCCTTAGCTCTGCCTATTACATCAATGAATTTCTGACGATTCTTTTCTGCAAGAACAATCTTTTGAATAGCGGAACTTTTTGAAGGATATTTGAACGGAAATTCATTATCGAAAAACCTATAAATTGATGTTTTTATTCTATTAAAAGATCGCTCTTCTGGTCCAAGACCTATTAACCTAAGTGTTTCATAAATGAAATTATCGAATAGCTTCTGAACTTCTGTGTCTGTAAGAGTTCGTTTTGTTATATCTGCTTTTCTGTTCTCAAATAAATCGCCCTGTTCCTTAATGATATGCTCAAACTCCTGATCAGGATCTATAACTTCACCATCTGTTATTATTTTTTTCTTTATTTCACCTTCAAGAAAACTTATGTTTTCACTTAATTCTAATTCATTTGCCGCAGAAATAAAATGTTTTGAGAATGATGGATTTAAACGTGTTTCTTCACGAAACCGTTTTGAATAAACCGATTTTAGACAAATATTCTCGTATTCAGGTTTTCTCTTTGCATAATTTGTCGTTAAGTATTTACCAGCTATATCTCTTTCAATTGATATATCAGCAAGATTCGTAAAAATAAAACCTGTGTTTAAATCCTCATTAACATAATGTTTCTGCTCTGGCATTCGTAGAATTCGACCAACAGTCTGTATTGAAAAGGTAATACTTTTCCAATCTCTAAAAAGAGCTAAAATATGTGCTCTTGGGCAATCCCATCCTAAAGCAATCGCTTGTTTAAAAATCATAACATCAACATCACTATCATGTCTTTGTATGTTTTCAAGATTTTCCTTGTTTTCAGAAAGGTATATTGCCAGATTCCCTTTATCTACTGAGATAGAGTGGTTTTTATTCAATATGTCAACCAATTCATCTTTAATGTCTTCAACTCCCCTCCTGCTGTCTGGTAATTGAATCAGTAATAAAGGATTAATACTTACACCCTCTTCCTTATAATACTGTATCAACTCATCTCTTTTTTTTAGTGCATTTCTTAGTACAAACTCATTGGTTGATTCTGAAATTTCTTCACTTACCAATTTATAACCATCCAATGATTCTTCAATTTCATTTTTAAAACCAGGGTTAATAGACACTTGTTTCTTTATCATTCCTTCTTCAATCACTTTCTCCCGATATACAGTAACTCTTTCGTCACCCGAAATACTTGGTGTAGCAGAAACCTCAATAGAAAGTTTCGGCTGCATCATTTCGATTAATCCTTGCGTGTTTGGTGTTAGGCTTGTATGATGACTCTCATCTACTACAAGTATTATTTCATTTCCCTGATCAAGTGTATTATTTACGATATTGCTTAAATTGTAATCCTGTTCGTTATCCCTTACATAAATGTTATCATCTTTATTAATGCTTTCCCAATTTAAAAACAGAATTTCAGCTGGTCCAATTCGTTTATCGGTTAAATCCTCGAAATAAGAGCACTTTAAAGCTTTTGAATCTTCGAAGTATTTTTCGAGGCTATTTTTACTTTGTATGTGTAACTGCCTAGGTGCTGTCCAAATAAATGAGAATTTTTTCCCATCTACTCTGTTTTCAACCCACTCTTTTAGAAATTCAGCCATCATAACTGTTTTACCTGAACCTGTTGGTGCCTTAAAAACAATTGATTTTTTGCCGCTTAATCCAAGTAGATCATTACATGTAGATTTTAACTTTATTACAGCTTCTTGCTGATAATCCTTTAATATCATTTTATTTGAATATTCGTCTGTAAATTCTTAAAATAGCTTCTGGTATTGAGCACAATTTTACATTATCTCCAAATTCAGCAAAGCCCTCCGAATAGTCCTCATCTCCAAATGAGAATATGTAAATACTTACTGGTTTTTGAAAATGTTTTATTTCTGTTTTTAGCTTATCAATATCATCTTCATTGAAAATAATTGCTGTGTATTTCAGTGAGTTCTTATATATTTTAATTACTTCACTTTCATTTACCTTCTCAAATGTATTTTCTCTTAAACAAAGCATTTCAACAGAGTGCCTTGTTAAGGTTTCTTTATTTTCATCAGTAGATTCGCTGGGAACAAAATCTGTTTTATAGAAAATCAATGAATTGAGAAAACCTTCAATGTCTTCTCCATGAATATTTGTGTACCCATCTAAAATTTTTTGAAGCCTTGGATAGGTAACATCATCACAAATATTATTTTCATTATTTGTGCAGAGGATGAATTGACGAGTTCCTTTATCCTGCAAATTTAGATTTAAAACGGATTGACCAGTAGTACCTGAACCAGCAAAGAAATCTAAAATAACCGCATCTCTTTTTGATGATGCAACCCTTATGCATTGCTCAACAGCAAAAGGTGATTTTGGAAAGGGAAAAGATTCTCCTCGTCCAATAATCTCCTCAAGTATTCGAGTACCATGTTCACTAGCTGAGTATAATGTATCATCCCAAAAACTTTTTGGAGTTTCTCCCTTTAATCCACCCCTAAATTTAAAATATAACTGTGGTCCGTATTTCGTTTCTTTATAAAAAATCTCACCTTTCTCGGCTAGTGAATCAACGTCTTCATATGCTCTTCTCCAGATTCTATTTTGACCTTTTGTGTCGACAGGTAATATTGTTTGGCTAAACTTTATTTTAGAGCTAATTCTTCCAGTGGAAGGATCTCTGTAAATCGGATAATATCTTTTTGCACCTGGCTTAGCAATACTATCTTGGCCTTCCTTTCGCAAATTTCGTTCTTCATACCATTCTTCATTTTCTTCGTTAAACTTATATGTATGATTCTTTTTCTCTGGATCAACAAATATTTTGGATACTTTCGTTTCAATATTTGTTGTAAAGAATAGTGCATACTCGTGTTGGGCAGCAACCTTTCTTTTGGATTTCCTTCCACCAGGATTTATTCTGATTGCAACAGTACCTAGATAATTTTTCGGATAGAAAATTTCCTCCATTAATAATAGTAGCCTTGGTAATTCATTATCATCAATAGTTACACAAATAATACCTGTTGGCTTTCATAAATTTTTAGCTAATTCTAATCTATTACGCATAAATGACAACCATTTACTATGTCTATAGCCATCATTTTCATCAACATATTTATTATTGTACTTCCAATCCCTTGCACCGGTATTATATGGTGGGTCGATATAAATAACATCAATCGCTTTCTCATGTGTATAATTTAGCACTGAAAGTGCGTGATAATTATCTCCCTCAATAAGAATATGGGTAGGCTTTTCAGTATCGTGTATAATTGACTTTTCTGAAACTTCTTTTAAAACAGGTAATTTCCCTTCAACATCCTTTTCAAATTTCTCTTTGGTTTTTTCTTCATCCCAAACCAGGCCATATTTCTTCCTTTTCTCTAGTTTTTGAATGTATTCAATTAATTCATCTTTGTCCCAATTAGAGAAGTCTTTTTTCTTTTTAGCCACTACAATAAGTTTAAAGCATTAAAAACCATTTAAAAGGTAGAAAAATGGTATCACCTTTTATGGTCAGTTCGGTTAATTTTGATGATATTACAAATCCATACCTGTAATTAATATTACTTTTCTTAATTTGTCCTGCTTTTGTTTTAGCCAATCCCGCTTCTATCAGAATTGGTTTATCCAGAGTTTCAATTACGAAGTCGGGATTCACCTGCCCTTTCTCACTTGTAAAAGAGATTACAGGATCAGCCAATATTCTTTTCAAATACATTACAATTAAATCTTCCATCATTTTACTGCGAAATTCATCAGGTAATGTATTTCCATAAATTACGGATAAAAGTGCCCTTCGGATTGATGGAGACATAAAAAAGGCCTTTTTGTTCTTTACAAGCCTAGTATCGACTCCACCATAAGGAAACAATACATTTAGAAGTTCTGCCTTTTCCAACACAACAAGTAATGTATTTATATTATCCTTTTTTATTCCCATTGCCTGGCTTAAAGTATCAGGGTTTATCTCATCAGAAGCTGCCAGTCTAAATAATATTTTCTCTGAATATGCCTGTAGGATATGTTCATTTTTTTCTGAATCATACTTCGGAACATCATTGCTGATGATCCTTTTCAATAATTCAAGTATCTGATTCCTGATGAAAATAGGGTTTCGAAATGCTAAAAATCTTGGGATATTGTGATAACTTAAATATTCCTTAATTAGGTCGTCTGTATTACTATTTACTCGTTCTTCAATAAAACCCCAATACTTATTAATCTGTTTATTAAAGCTGCTCAATTTACTGTAGGCGTCATTCACATTACTTTCATAGAACATTGATTGTTTTAGTTCATAACCCAAATTTTTTATTGGATTTAGACTTTGATTACTTCTCCAGGCACTACCTGCTATAAATTCTGTGAATTTATAGGGATAGATTCTTTCAATATGCATACGCCCTGCAGCTAAATCAGCCGATTGTTGCAGCAAAAGAGCAGATGAACCAGTTGCGATCATAAATGCACTCTTTGCCCTATCATGCAATATTTTTACTGTTTTTACCCATTTTGAATCATCATGAACTTCATCAAGAAGTATTACAAATTGTTCAAAGGAAGTATCAAATCTTTTTTCAAATTCTATTTCTTCGAGTGCATCTAAAGCTTCTTGCAAAGAAATGCCCAAATTCTGCAGTTTATCAACTTCAAAAGCATACATCTTTTTGCAAAAGTTATTATAAATGTAATTTGCAGCTTGCCACATCAGTGTTGTTTTGCCAACACCTCTTAATCCAGCTAAGCCAATAAGATTTGGTTTTGCTCCTAAATTGTAAAAATCTTTCGCAATATGTTGAAGCCTGCGATAGGCAAATCGTGTAGGATATTTTCCTAATGTTGGATCATGAACATAGTTTTTAAGTTTTTCCGGTCCAACTTTGGAGTTTCTTATATATAGTTCTAGAGCTTCATTCATGCATCAAAAGTATCAATATTTAATTTTTTTTTAAAGAAAATATTAAAGAAGAAATTAATACTTATCAACTCCACATACATTTCGCTCCTTTCAGATCGCAAAATATGTGTTCCTTTTACGTGGTAAGTAGAAAAAAATAAAACTTTTTATAGGCCAGTGCGCCCCTTCTTCACATAAGTTCAGGCAGACAAAGTAATATAACCTTAGCAAATTCCTTTATGTTTCCCTAATATCCTACCCTGCATGTCCTAAAAATGTCGGGGAACAAATAGAATTTAATACCAAAGCTATATTAACATAAAGCAAAGCATTATAGGACAACAGTAGGGATATTCGAATGCCATTCATAATTAATTATTCAAGATTAAGATACAAATCAGCTAAAAATATTCAATTCTCAAGGACTTAAAATTATTTTCGCTTAAATTTTTTCCTGGGTTTTTTCTCATTTTCTTTTTCCGCTTCATCAATCAGGTCGCGCCAGTCCTTTTTTTTATCTTCGGAAAAATCCAGGGTGATTTCATAATCCATTTTTGAAATCTCTATTTGAGAAATGGGTTTTCCCAGGTTTTTCTCAATTTCTTTTAAAATCTCTTTTTCTTCAGAACTGCAAAATGAAATGGCCTGTCCTTTATTTGCTGCGCGCCCGGTCCGGCCAACGCGGTGCACATAATTTTCTGAGGTATCGGGCAAATCATAATTCACCACATATTCAACATTCGGAATGTCAATCCCGCGTGCACTCACATCGGTGGCAATCAATACTTTTAATTCATCATTTCGGAAGGCTCTCATGGTTTTCTCCCTTTCATCCTGCGGTATATCGCTATGGATTGTTTCCGTATCAAGTCCTACCCTTTTCATGGCACTTTTTACGCGTTCGGCCCGAACCTTTGTCCGGACAAAAACCAATATCTTTTTATCAGGGTTATTTTTAAGCAAACTTTCCAGAAAAAAACGTTTATCATCCATTTCGATAAATGCAACAGCATGTTCAATATTTTTAGCCACCGGATCTTTGGGTGAAATCTGAATACGGATTGCATCAGTAACCAGCGAATAAGCCAGGTTTTTGATCTTTTCGTTAATGGTGGCCGAGAAAAATAAGGTCTGCCTTTTTTTAGGTAAATGACGCATTAAATCACGAATATCTTTGATAAACCCTAAATCCAGCATATGATCGGCTTCATCCAAAACCAGTATTTCCACCCTGTTCAATTTCAGAAAGCCCTGGCTATGAAGATCAAACATTCTACCCGGAGTGGCAATCAGTATATCAACACCTTTATTTAATTGATTGATCTGCGGATCCTGGTCCACACCTCCGTGAATACAAAAAGTGGTAATACGGGTATGTTTTCCCAATTGGTAAAAAACACTTTCAATTTGCAATGCCAGCTCATGCGTAGGTGCCATTACCAGGCATTTTACACCATCGGGACGGTTTTCGATTTTACGCTCCTGTAAAATATGCAAGATAGGTATTGCAAATGCTGCCGTTTTACCGGTTCCGGTTTGCGCAATGGCCAACACATCCTCCCCTCTTAATATTGGGGGGATCGATTTAAATTGTATGTCGGTGGGTTTTTTATATCCAAGTTTTGATATACTGGTCTTGATACTTTCAGCAATATGATATTGTTCAAACTTCATAAAAAATATTTAAGCTGCAAAGATACCGCTTTTCAAATTCAAGTGTTAGATAGATTAAATCATTCAGCTCTCATTCTTTTTTCTACTTTTACAAGGTGGATACAACTAACAAAATTTTGTTTGCACCCTTGCAGGGCTTAACGGATCATTATTTCCGAAATGCATATCAAAAATATTTTGGCAATGTGGATCAATATTATGCACCCTGGATCAGACTTGACGGAGCCGGCCAAATTAAAAACACCCAAAAAAAAGATCTGGATCCTTCAAACAACCATCAAATAACTCTCATCCCTCAGCTGATGTGCAACAAAACTGAGGATTTTCTGTCTCTTTCCACTTATATTTCCAGTTTGGGATACAACGCAATAAACTGGAACCTGGGATGCCCCCACCCTATGATTACCAATCGGGGAATGGGTTCTGCACTTTTAAAAGAGCCTGATCAGATTATTTCAGTACTAGAATCTGCTTTACCAAAAATTAAATTAGAGGTTTCATTAAAAATGAGGCTGGGTTTTAAAAGCGAGGATGAAATTTATGGTTTATTAGAACGCCTCAATAAATTCCCGCTGAAAGAAATTATCATTCATGCACGGACGGCAGATCAGATGTATAAAGGAAATACTAAACTGAATGCTTTTGAAAACTGCCTCAGCTATTCCAGGCATCAGCTGGTATATAATGGGGATATAACATCTTATCAAAGCTATAAAGCATTAAATGAGCGTTTTCCGCAAATAAAGAATTGGATGATTGGCCGTGGACTCATTGCAAATCCGTTTTTGGCGGGAATGATCAAGAATGGATCTTCGCAATTCCCTGATAAACATCGGGAAATATTTTTAGGTTTTCATCATGAACTGCTGGAAAAATTTCTAATAGATTTATCCGGGGAAAAACATGTATTAATGAAAATGTTATCATACTGGCAATACTTTTCATTGCTGTTCAAAGATTCCCAAAAATCGTTGAAGCGGGTGAAGAAAGCAAAAACATTATCCACCTATAAGGAAGCAGTTCAGATTAATTTGTCAAATGGGTTCAAATCAGAGGCCAATCTTCTTTAAACTACACTGAACCTCAGTGGTATTGATTTTTGTATAACCGGTTTCCTCGATATATGATTGTCCTTCGGTCAGTACCCATTTTAGAAACATTTTTACCTCGGCTTTGGGTTCGCCAACTGAAATAAGTGACAAAGTTCGGCAAAGGTTGCGTGGAAATTTAAGGGCCCAGATGTTGCGTTGAAACTGCTCTAAACTATCTGCCATTTGCTCTTTCCAATCTATTCTGCCATTAAAATCCAGGTCGATTGGAAGAATTTGGAGGCCCTCAATCATGGTTCCGCTTTCATGATCAAAGCAATAATTCAGATTGGCAAAGCCAATTCCATAAATATCTTCCTGAATTTGTTTGATCATATTTTCATCGCCAAAAAGTTTATTTCCGCTCAGTTCAGTTTGGGTGCAATTCAAAAAATTAGCGAAAACTTCTGCCGCTCCTGAATTGTCAGATCGTGTATAAACGTTGATATCGTTTGAAATTAATAATTTGGTGTACCTGCCCCATTTCAATTGTTGATCCGATGTAAATATTTCCAGGAGCTGGGCAGTATTTAATCCATTTTTCAACAATAGATTTAAGTAAGGATTATTAAAGTTAACCACCGGAACCACTGCATCGCGTGCAACAGATATTTTACAAATTGTATCCTTGATTTCTGCCGGGTTAATCTCTCTTGAAACCATTGCCAGATCAGCTGTTTTATTTAATATATCCAATATTCCCTGTCCGGTGCCGGATCCTTTTATTTCAATATTGATATCGGGATAAGATTGCCGAAACCCCTTGCTCCAGGTTTCAACTAGGGGGGATAGTGCGTAAGCACCTGAAATCACAATATTGCCACTTGTGATTTCGAGATCATTCTTTTGTTCTACAGATTCTGTTTTCTGATGAGCACATCCGGAAAGTAAGGCAATCAGAATAAGGCCGGAAATAAAATGTAAACTTTTCATAGGGCTTTGAATTTAAGTAGATAAACACATCAAAGTTACCTATATATAGATTGGAAGTCAATTAATTAATCTATGATTATGAACATATTATTCTGAAATTTGCAATAATTCAAACAAATACTTCCCCCAAATAGCCGGATTTGAATGGGTTCCGTGACCACTTGTCTGATCCGTGATTGGCAATAAAATATAACGTCCATTTTTTACCTTTTTAATCTCTTCGTCCAGGATTTTTAATTCAGGCGGATTGACCTGATCATCAGCTGAATTGATCGCGAAACAGGGTGCAATTATTTTCTCAAGATGAGGAGATGGATCATACTCTCGTGAGGCATCAAACTGATAAATCATATCGTTGGCATCCAGATTTCCATAATATCTTGCCACCAATTGATCAAACATTTTTTCTGAAAGTTCACGGGTCGGAGCCGCTTTTTGCCATTGCAGCGGACTGCTAACCATAAAGATTAATGCATGAACGGCGGCTGTTAATCCGAGTTTTGGCTGTTCAGTATATTCACCGCCTTTCCATTCCGGATCCATCATTATGGCATCAAGAATCATTTTCCGGTTCATTCGGTTGCGTCCGGCAATTTCCACGGGCAAACTTGCGAGCGGCATCAGTGCATCCATAAAATCCGGATAAGTATAGCCCCAAACCCAGCTGTTCATCCCTCCCATCGAAGTTCCCATCACTAATCTTAAATGGTTAATATTCAGATGTTCGGTAATTAATTTATATTGAAGATGAACCATATCGTTATAGGTATATTTCGGAAATTTTAGATGTAAGCCATCGCTTGGTTTGCTTGATTTTCCATGCCCGATGGCATCGGTAAGAATGATAAAATATTTGTCTGCATCCAGTAACTGACCGGGTCCGAACAATCCTCCGGCAAATCGATCGCTTAAAAAACCGGCACCACTTCCTGTTGTTCCGTGCATGATCAGCACGGCATTGGTCACCTGGCCTTTTTCATCTCTTTCTATTTCACCGATGGTTCGGTAATGAAGCTTTAAATTTTGTAACTCCTCCCCTTTTTCAAAGGTGAAGTTTTTGATCAGATAATCTCCTTCAATCGGCTCAGGATATGTTTCTTGACTAATCAGATTAAGACTTAGCAGGATTAAAGCAAGAATGCTAATACATACTTTTTTCATCTGTTTATTTTTGTTTTAGAATTTTCAGATACTACAGATTAAGTTTTCAATGCTTCATACATCACTCAAATATACGAAAACACAGGCAAAATCATTATTCAAACGATGTTCATGGCTAACATCAATTATCAATTATCAATAATCATTAATAATCTCTTTCACCCTCCCTACCTGTCCATTCTCCAGCCTAACCTTAATTCCATGTGGATGATTTGGAGAATTGGTCAAAATATCTTTGACAATGCCTTCTGTCAACTTTCCGCTTCGTTGATCTTTTTTTAATACTATATTTACCCTTGATCCGATTTTGACCAGGTCTCGTATCGTTCCTTCCACCCTTTTTATCTAAATATATTCTGATAATTCGAGCCAGCGCGTTTCTTTTTCCTCAAGTAATTTCAGTATTTCGCTAATTCTGTCCGATGTATTTTTTAAAAACTCATAATCCGCTGTACCAGAATTCAATGCTTGTTCGAGTTTCTTTTTTTCTTCCTCTAATTTTGGTATTTCTTTTTCCAGCAAATCAAATTCTCTTTTTTCGTTGAAGCTAAGTTTTGTCTTATCTTGGGTTTTGGATGGTTTGGGCCTCGCCTGACTGTTATCTTTATTTCTTTTCACCTGCTGTTCAGGCAATAAAACTTCATTCCTGTACTGCGTATAATTACCGGCAAAATCTTCAATCTCGCCATCATCTTTAAAAATAAACAAATGATCGACCAATTTATCCATGAAATACCGATCGTGCGAAACCAGAACCAAACATCCCTTATAGGACAATAAAAATTCTTCTAATTTATTTAAGGTCAGTAAATCCAAATCATTGGTGGGTTCATCCAAAATCAAAAAGTTGGGATTTTTTATAAGTACCATCAATAAATACAATCGCCGCTTCTCGCCTCCGCTTAAAAAAGAAACCGGAGAATGCTGCATTTGTGCCCCGAACATAAAATGGTGCAAAAACTGGGAGGCCGTTAAACTCTTATCTTTGCCAAGCTGTATGACTTCTGCGGTTTCTTTAACAAGATCAAGCACATTCTGATCTTCATCAAATTTGATTCCTTCTTGTTTATAATAACCAAACTGAATGGTCTCACCTTTAATAACTGAACCTGTATCAGGTTTCAAATTTTGGGTAATCAGATTTAAAAAAGTAGATTTTCCGCTCCCATTGTTGCCAACAATACCGATTCGCTCTCCCTTTAAAAAAAGGTAATCAAAATTTTTGATCAAGCTAACACCATTGAATGCCTTGCTCAAATTTTTCAGCTCCACTATTTTTCCGCCAATTCGCTGACCTTCAATTTCCAGATTTATTTCCTGTTCGGCAATTTTGGTGTTTGCCCGTTCCTGGATTTTATAAAATGAATCGATGCGTGATTTCGACTTATGGGTTCTGGCCTTTGGCATACGTCTCATCCATTCCAGCTCCTTTCGCATCAGTTTCCTCGCCTTTTGTATCTCGGTGTGTTCCACTTCTTCCCTGGCAGCAGATTGCTCCAGATAATAACCATATCCGCCCTTGTGCATATAAATTTTTTCATTGGCCAGTTCAAATATCGAATTACAAATCCGATCTAAAAAGTATCTGTCGTGTGTAACCATTAAAAGGGTAATACTTGATTTCTCAAGGTATTTCTCGAGCCACTCGATCATCGAAATATCCAGATGGTTCGTTGGTTCGTCCAGGATCAAAAAATCAGGATTATCGAGCAATACCAGGGCCAATGCAAGCCTCTTTTGTTGTCCGCCCGATAATTCTCCAATATTCTGATCCAGATTTGATATTTGAAAAAGGTTGAGCAATTGTTCGAGCCTTCGCTCATAATCCCACGCCTGGTTCTGATCCATTAATGCAGAAGCCAGATCAAACTGTTTTTGGGTTTCTGAGCTCCAGTTCTTGCTTTGGTTATTTACTGCCTGCTCATAATTTCTGATGATCCTTAAAACCTCCGAATGTGTGCCACGGATATATTCATTAATGGTCATGGTTTTCTCAAAAGAGGGATCCTGTTCGAGATAGGCCCAGCGAACGTCAGGATTTATAACAAGTTTGCCCTGGCTGGCTTCATCCTTTCCTGCAATAATTTTTAAGATGGTGGATTTCCCACTTCCGTTAGGTGCAATTAATGCAACTTTATCACCTTTGTCCAAACCGAAATTCAAATCACGGAACAGCTCCCGCTCTCCAAATTGCCTGCCTAATCCTTCTACCGATAATACATTCATTGAAAATAAATTGAATGCAAAGTTAAACTAAATGATCAATATCGATAGGATATAAATTCGATCCGGATCAATATTATCACATAAAATTTTTCAACCAAATAATCTCCAAAAATGCTTTTGTAACGGCAATGTCAGGCGCTCAATTGATCACTTCGCAATGAAGAAACAATTAAATTTTTAACAGGGGTGAATTCGGTTCGGATGATTTCCCATTTATTCGGGTATTTTCGAAACAAGGTTAATATTTTCGATTTATGATTCTTTAAGGCATCTGTAATCCCCGGAGCCTTCATCGGTTTATTGCAAGCCATACCAACATTGATGCCCGTAAGCTTTTCATTCTGACTCAGAACTATTTTTGCACCGTTTTCCAGTCGGTTCAGTAATGCAATTGTATTGGCATACTTTTGTTCCGTAAATGATTTTACCGGCATTTCATCAACTTTGGGTACTTCAAAATGTGACAAATTAATGTGCCAGTCATCGATATAACAAATCTCGGATTCTTGTTTCAGACTGATGTTTTCCGCATAAACAATGGCATTTTCGATTATTTTTGACAAATAATTTATGTTCCCTTTGAATGATTGGATTTTTTCGTAGGCCTGATCTGTGAGTAAATAGTTCTTTTTGTTTTTAACAGAGAGGGCGTAACAATATTGTTCTGCTAAATTTTTCAAGCCATTTCGATTTGTTAACTCACTCAGTTTGAGTAATTCTTTAAGTTGACGATTTTCACTGATTAAGGCTTGTGTATCAGTATTAATCCGTTGGTGAATGTTACGGTTTTGCCTGTTGATCATCAAAAAAGAATTAAAAGCATGATACATATGATACTCAATGATTCCCTTTTGTACACCTTCTAACACTTTATCGGACCTGCTTAAACCATAATTCCCCTGATTTGTGTTCAGATAAACAAAAAGCAAATCATTGAGCCCATCGAATTCGTTCCGGTACCTGAGCAACAAAACATTCTTTTTAAGTTCATCGAAAATTTCTGATTTGCTGATGGTGCTGCGATCTTTTTCAATCCCAATTTCCGTTTCATCCAGCCAATCAAATCTTTTAGAATGATCTCTGAGTTCTGAAATTCGTTGCATTCGATCAATAATATGCAGGGATTCAATATCATTTGTTCGATCAGGACGATTGCGCATCATGGCTCGAACTTCATCTTCAGCAGATGGTTTAAATATCGCTAACACTTTGGTAATACCAGGTGCAATGATATGCACATTGTGCAATATACTTTCAAAATCATGCCCGGTAAATGTATAACGATAACTCATGGATTGAATTTGAACAAAGATACGATAAAATTAAGTTATTATTTTAATATTAAGCTACTAATTAAGCCTAATTAAGTTTTATTTAAGTTGATTAAGTTTTCAAATTTAAGTCATTTAATCCGTAAATTAAGTATGGAATAATACTTAATATTCTTGTTTAGAGACATATACATTTCATATTATTGTAACTGATTTTCGACTAAAAGTCAATTACTAATTTTCTTGAAAAATAATTAAGTATAAAATTTAGTGCCATGATATTTAAGAACACTCAAGACTTAACGGATGACTTTATAAGCATTCATGAGCTTCGGAAAAGAAACAAACTGAAAGTAAATTATTTTAGAGCTGATCAAAAGAATAAAAGTACGGTAGGTCAGCCCATCAAATCAATTGACTTAAGTTCACAATGGGATAAGTTAAAGACTTATTTGGTTGAGAAGGTAGAAAATATGATCAATGAACCCATTGAGGTTTCTGATCTGTATTCAAACACTGATATCGATAACAGGAATTTAATGCTAGCACTTGATTCCGGCCCCGATATTAAATATGGAGTGCTTAATTTGGGTAGAATTCAAAATAGCACCGCTTTATTTTTGATCATCAACTCGGCATTGAAAAAGTTGGAACAATTTTTAAGAAATATTCAAATAGGATTCATTCTGGATGCTGAAACCCTCGAATTTAACAATGAAAGATGTGATTTATACGTAGATGAACAATTACCTCCAAGCCATGAAATTTTATATTCAGCTGTTCATCAGGATCAGGAACTGAACTTAGCCACAACAGTCATGAAATATGTTAAAACACTTACCAAATCCTTAAAGAAAGTTTTAAATTCATTCGCCATCAAATTCGACCCTGTTGAAAAACCGGGTTTGGAATATTTTCCATTTTCAGTACCAACAGACACTGGTGGAGGAAATGATCCGTGACACCTTAATTTCAAACATAAACTGTCGAAGGTTTAAAAATTGACTTCCATTTTTTTGATGATCTGTTTCAAACACAAATTACCAATGCTTCCCTGATGTTTATGATTTATTTCAGAATCGGGTATAAAGGTATTATTGGCAATCTTGCCGGCAACTTCCCGATAAGCATCCCTAAAGGAATAACCTCTGTTAACCAACTTATTCACTTCCTCCACACTATAAATATTCTTATAGATGGGGTTAGATAAAATATCCTGCTTAATTTCAATGTGCCCAATCATGAATTCTGCCATGCTCAAATTTTCTTTTATTGAGTCAACATTGTTCATAAGCAGTTGTTTTAAAATTTGAAAATCGCGATGGTATCCTGATGGAAGATTATTAGTGACCATGCTTATTTCGATGGGCATCGTCTGTAGCTTGTTACAGTTCGCACGTATCAATTCAAAAACATCAGGGTTCTGTTTATGAGGCATAATACTTGATCCAGTGGTTAATTCTTTGGGAAAGCTTATAAATTTAAAATTCTGGCTGTTATAAAGAACAATATCCATGGCGAATCTAGACAAGGTTGAGGCTATTGACGATATAGCAAAAGCCATCATATTTTCGAGTTTTCCCCGGCTCATTTGTGCTGCAACAACATTGTATCTCAGGGTTTTAAAACCCAGTAATTCTGTGGTAAAATGACGGTCAATATCAAATGAACTCCCATATCCTGCGGCTGATCCAAGTGGATTTTGGTCTGAAATTTCATAAACTGCATTCAATAATATAACATCATCAATCATGCTTTCGGCATAAGCCGAAAACCATAATCCAAAGGAAGATGGCATCGCTACCTGGTAATGGGTATAGCCCGGCATTAAAACTTTTTTGTGCCGATCCGCCAATTCAATTAAAGTATCAAATAATTTTCTGAGCAGTTCTTTGATTTCGATGATCTCACTTTTCAGATAAAGATGTAAATCAACCAAAACCTGATCGTTCCGGGAGCGGCCCGTATGAATTTTCTTAGCGGCATCCCCTACCAGCCTTGTTATTTCAAATTCAATTTTGCTATGAATATCTTCAAACTCATCTTCGATAAAGAAGCATTCATTTTCAATATCTCCAAGTATTTTTTTGAATGCATCCAGGATGAGTTTCAACTCACCCTCGGTTAAATAACCTGATTTTTCAAGCATTTTTACATGTGCAATATTTCCAAGGACATCAAATTTCGCAAGTTTTAAATCCAATTCCCGATCGTTGCCAATGGTAAATTTTTCTATTTTATGATGGGCTTCAAAGCCTTTTTCCCAAAGTTTCATTATGTTATCGTTTTTAAAGAATTTGCTCGAATATTTTTATATACAAACGGATTGCCTCTTCAACCTCCCTGATCTCAACATACTCATCGGCCTGATGTGAGCGGGTGGATTCTCCGGGGCCAAGTTTAACAGAAGGACAATCGAGTACCGACTGATCCGATAATGTTGGCGAACCATACGTTTTCAAACCCAGCTTAATGCCGGCCAACACAAACGGATGATCGTCCCTGATACATGAAGATTTTAAATTAAATGATCTGGCCCTAAGCTTACTTTTTAAATGTTTATTTAAAAAATCGAAAACCTCCCTGTTATTGTATTTTTCGTTTACCCTGACATCGATAACAAAATGACAATGGCCGGGAACTACATTATGTTCTTTTCCTGCATCAATTTGGGTGACTGTCATTTTCACCTTTCCAAGCAAGTCGGAAACAACCGGAAATTCATAATTTCTGATCCATTCAATATCTTTGATGGCATTGTAGATGGCATTTTCGGTATTGTTATGTGCCGCATGGCCGGCAATTCCGCTAGCATAAGCATCAATAACCAACAATCCCTTTTCAGCAATGGCCAATTGCATGCCGGTTGGCTCACCAACGACAGCAAATTCAAATTCGGGCAGATGTTTCAAAATACTATTTAATCCATTGGGGCCCGAACTTTCTTCTTCGGCTGTTAACGATAATAACAGATTATACTTTAAATTTTCCCGCTCGTAATAATGCGCAAATAGTGCGATCATGGAAACAAGGCTGGCTCCCGCATCATTGCTGCCCAAACCGTATAGTTTTCCATCTACGATCTGTGCATTGTATGGATCCCTGCTATAATTATCATTGGGTCGAACCGTATCGTGATGTGAATTTAAAAGAATGCTTGGTTTTTTATCAGAAAAATATTTATTGCAGGCCCAAATATTATTTTTGCCAATGGAACAATTAATATTTTTTGCGGCCAGGTGCCTGACCAAGATTGCCGCCGTCCCCTTCTCCTCTCCGGATAAAGACGGAGTTGAAATGAGTTTCTTCAATAATTCAATTGATTCGATTGTTAAATTTTGCATTTATTTTTCTTTTACGAGTTTAGTGTAATTTGATGAAGTTGCATTGAATACACACGCCCCACCAATTATGATTTCAGAAACCCCCTTTAAAAGGGCTTCAAAACAGTTGTCAAGTTTTGGGATCATTCCTCCGGAAATACTTTTATTCTTTTTTAGTATTTGATATTCGGTTTTGTTCAAGCATGGAATCACAGAAAGCTCATCATGCTGATCTGAAAGTACACCCCTTTTCTCGAAACAGTAAATTAACCTAAGCTCATACAATTCCGAAAGAGCTACGGATAACCGGGCCGCAACCGTATCTGCATTTGTATTGAGTAGTTGGCCCTTGGCGTCATGCGTAATGGCTGAAAATACAGGACAATAACCAGATATTAACAACAGCTTTATTCCATCAGTGTTAATATCAATAACATCCCCTACAAAACCAAAATCAATTTCGCCAGCTTGACGTTTATTGCTTAAAATACTCCCCATATCGCAACCCGACATTCCAATGGCATTGCAGTGCATCGACTGAAGCCTGGCAACCAGGTTTTTATTGATCAATCCGGCATAAACCATAGTCACAATTTCCAAATCCGCTGCATTTGTTATTCTTCTGCCATCGGTCATTTGAGTTTTAACACCAAGTTTCCGGCTTAGCTGTGAAGCGATGACCCCACCTCCATGAACCAATACTTTTAAATTTTTATGGGCTGCGAAGTTCAATAGAAATTCATCTAATAAAGATGGATCGTCAATCAGGTTTCCACCAATTTTAATAATGTCCAATTTTGGTTTCATACTTTTTCATTAACAGGTACCAGAATTTTTTTCAGTGCTTCAGGAAAAGCCTTCATTTCTTCGTAAGTAACGGATAATGGGGGTAAAATCCTTATCAGGTTTTTATTCGCCGATGAAGCAGTAAAAATAAAATATTGATGCAATAATTCATCTCTAATGGGTTTTGCATTGCCTTCAAATTCGATGCCCAACATCAGGCCTTTTCCTTTTATCTGCTTAATGGCTGGTATTTTTTTCAATGCGCTTACCAGTTTTCTTCCAACGCTTTCAGCATTTTCAATAAGTTTTTCCGACTTCATTGTTTTGAGCACTGATATAGCCGCGGCACAAGCCAAATGGTTGCCACCAAAAGTGCTTCCCAACATTCCGTGTTTTGCTTTTATTGCCGGGTTAATCAGTAAACCTGCCACCGGAAAACCATTACCCATTCCTTTGGCCATTGTGATTATATCAGCTTTAATTCCAAAATGCTGGTGCGCAAAAAACTTCCCTGATCTACCATATCCGCTCTGCACTTCATCAATAATTAATACGATCCCCTTTTCAATGCAAAGATTTGAGAGCAATTTAAGATATGATGGGCAGGGCATATCAAGTCCGCCAACGCCCTGTATAATTTCAATAATCACAGCACAAACATCTCCATTATCAAGGGTTTTCTCTAATTGGGTTTTATTATTTATCTCGATAAATACTACAGGAAACTGATCATTATTGATGGGTGCCGCAATGTTGGACTGATCCGTAACATGAACAGCAGCGGCCGTCCTGCCGTGAAAACTATTTCGAAATGCGACCACTTTTCTTTTTCCATTGTAGAACGAAGCCAGTTTCAAAGCATTTTCGTTGGCTTCAGCTCCCGAATTGCATAAAAAAAGTCGATAACTATCGTAAGAACTCAGTAACTTTAATCGATCTGCCAATTCTTGTTGCAAGGGTATTTCGATAGAATTGGAATAAAATCCTATTTTTTTTATTTGCTTCATAACAGCATTCAAATAAGCAGGATGTGAATGGCCAATCGATATTACACCGTGGCCACCATACAGATCCAGGTATCTCTGACCTGTATCATCCCAAAGATAAACTCCGTTGCTTTTAACAATATTAATTGGGTAACGTGGGTATACATCAAACATTTTCATTTTATTTTATTTTACACTAGAAATAACTTGCTTTAAAATTCAGCCCCAAGGATTCTTCGAAGCCACTCATCAGGTTCATGTTTTGAATCGCTTGCCCTGCCGCTCCTTTTAATAAATTATCAATGGCGGAATTGATGAGTACCTTTTTTCCTATTTTCTGCACCTGAATGATGCATTGGTTGGTATTTACAACCTGTTTAAGGTTTAGCTCGCTTTCGGTAATATGTGTAAAAGGGGCATCTCTATAGTATTCTTCATAGAGCGAAACCAATTCCTTTTCACAATAGGCAGATTCTGTATATATGCTGGCAAAAATTCCACGGGTAAAATCTCCACGATATGGAATGAAGTTAATTTCAAATTGCCCCGTATCCGTAAATTTTAAAACACGCTCCTTTATTTCCGCCAAATGCTGATGCGTAAATGCTTTGTAGACCGAAATATTATTCGCACGATAACTGTGCGTGGTTGTTGAACTAAGCGATTGACCAGCACCTGTTGAACCCGTGATGGCATGAATATGAAAATCCTTTAATCCTGTTGTATACTTTATGAGCGGTAATATAGCCAGTTGGATGGCTGTGGCAAAACATCCCGGATTGGCAATATTTTTAGATCTGATAATTTCATGCTTATGAAGTTCGGGCAAGCCATATACAAATTCTCTGGCCATAAACAGGGCATCCTTGTTCAATCGAAAATCATTGCTTAAATCAATAATTTTTGTTTGTTCGTTAAAGGTATTGGATTTTAAAAATTTAGCCGAATTTCCATGCCCCAGGCAAAGAAATATCACATCCGCATCCGGATTTATTTTATGGCTAAACTTCATTTCGTGGTACCCGATTAAATCCTGATGAACCGAATTAATTTTTTGTTGGTCATTTGATTGGCTGTACACAAATTCGACATAAACTTCCGGGTGGAACTGTAAACACCGCATCAATTCACCCGCGACAAAACCGCTGCCACCAATTATTCCTACTTTGATCATGATATTTTATTTACTTTGTTAAAAACCCTCACCTGGTTGGCAAGTATCTTAGTAAACCCTTTAACATCAGAGCCGCTCCAGGCGAGGTTCATTTCGCCATAAGTTCCGAATTCCGGATTCATTAAATCATGAGGCGATTCAAGGCCAAGTATTTCGAATCTGTATGGGTGCAATTTAATATGGACAATACCCGATACGTATTTTTGTGAATCCTTCAAAAAGGCTTCTAAATTCCTCATAACCGGATCAAAATATTGTGATTCGTGGATAAAGTTTCCGTACCAGATTGAAATTTGATCCTTATGGTAAAGTTGCCATTTTGAAAGTGTATGTTTTTCGAGATAATGATGCGCCTTAATAATAACAGCTGCCGCCGCTGCTTCAAAGGCAACTCTTCCTTTTATTCCGATGATGGTATCGCCAACATGCATGTCGCGGCCAATAGCAAATTTTCCGGCCATCGATTCAATTGCCTGAATACATTCAACAGGCTTCATCTGGTTACCATTCAAGGAACAGATTTCCCCCTGCATGAATTCGATCTGAATATGAACCGGCTTTGTTTCAGTAAGTTGATTGTAAAAAGCAGATTCGGGTAATGGCAGATGTGAAGTAAGCGTTTCCTGGCCGCCGATACTAGTACCCCACAAACCTTTATTGATAGAATATGCTGATGTGTTCCAATTCATATCAATTCCATTTATTTTTAAATCGTTTATTTCTTCTTCCCTGCTAAGTTCCAAATCACGTGTCGGGCTCAATATTTCGATTTCAGGAGCAATCAATTGAAAGATTAAGTCAAACCTTACCTGGTCATTCCCTGCTCCGGTGCTGCCATGGGCCAGATAGGCCGCATCAATGCTTTTGGCATAATTGGCCAGCGAAATGGCCTGATACACTCTTTCTGCGCTCACAGAAAGTGGATAAGCATTATTTTTCAGTACATTACCGTAAATCAGATATTTAATAATTTTCTCATAGTACAGTTCTGTTTCTTCCAAACATATATGTTTAGTGGCTCCCAAACGATATGCCTTCTCTTCCAAATCATTCAGCTCATTTTTTGTAAATCCGCCTGTATTAACAATTGCTGAATACACCTGTAGTTTTTTATCTTTCACTAAATATTTTAAACAATAGGAAGTATCGAGGCCGCCGCTGTATGCAAGCACAACTTTATTATTTTTCATTTTTCTTAATTATGGATTTTGAGATACAATTGTTTTTCCTTGTGATGTTTTCTTCGTTCCGCCAGAAAATTTTTAAATTTTTCCCACGAAATCTTTTTCCTCACCTGATAATTATTAACAGGAATTTTTGTTGGGTCACACACCATTGCCGTGCATAAACACATACTGCGTTTCGTTCGCATCAATATATCATGATTTATACATGATTCACAACCTTTCCAAAAAGCATCATCGGAAGTAAGTTCGCTGAAGGTCACCGGTTTATAGCCTAAATCGGAGTTAATTTTCATGACTGCCAAACTGGTAGTGATCCCAAACAATTTGGCATCAGGGAATTTATTGGTTGAAAGCTCAAAAATGGCACTCTTGATCTTACGAGCCAATCCTGTTTTCCGATATTCCGGGTGTACAATCAGACCTGAATTGGCGACAAATTTTTGGCCTCCCCAGCTTTCAATGTAACAAAACCCTATTACTTCATCATCGACAGTAGCGATAACGGATTTCCCTTCTTTAATTTTTTGGCAGATATATTCAGGTTCTCTTTTGGCAATACCTGTACCTCTGATTTTAGATGCATCTTCGATCATTTTACATATAGATGCAGCAAATTTTAGATGGCTGAAATTAGCCACACTAATAATTATTTTCATTGCAAAAACAATAAATTATAAGATTCTTAAATTGAATGAATTAAAAGATATTAAATGAAAAGGCAGAGTACGTAACTCCGCAAAAAAAGAATTATGCCCGGAACGGGCGCCTATACCTTAATGAAGTGAAGAGCGTAAAATTCATACCTGTCACATTAGTTTCATGTGAGCATTTTTGAAGGTATGTATTTTTATTTTTCATTATTGGGGGCAAATGTATAGAAATATCCTATCGTATGAAATAAAAAATACACTTGGAATAAAAAAGAAACTCAACTGAAACTGAAAAGCCAATATTATTTTCAATCCATCAAGTTTGGTGGTGGAAATACTACAATCTTAAAGTTTTTAGCAATTAATCCTTAAAGCTGGCTTTACTAACAAAACATAATAAAGCGAAAGGAGAAATTATTGAAACTTTGCCACTTTATAACTGATTTTACGCATCCGCAGGCTTTTTGGTGTGACTTCGAGATACTCATCCTCTTTGATATATTCCATGGCCTCTTCCAATGAAAATGTAATTTTCGGCGAAACTTTTGTTGATTCATCGCTACCAGATGCTCGCATATTGGTCAGTTTTTTGCCTTTGGTTGCATTCACATCAATATCATTGTCGCGGGTATGTTCACCAATAACCTGGCCTTTATAGATCTGGTCACCCGGGTCGATAAAAAACCTTCCCCTGTCCTGTAACCGGAATATAGCATAAGCCAAAGCCTGACCCGTTTCTATAGAGATGAGGGATCCGGCGGTTCGTTGAACAATCTCTCCTTTATATGCCTGGTAGCCATTAAAACGGTGTGTCATAACTGCCGTTCCTGTGGTAGCGGTTAAAATATTATTTCGTAAACCGATTAAACCCCTGGCCGGAATATTAAATTCGAGATGTTGAAGATCACTTTTCGGTTCCATGATAAGGAGTTCACCTTTATTCTGTGTAACAAGCTCGATTGCCTTACCTGCAAATTCATCCGGAACATCAATCACCAGAGTTTCGAAAGGTTCACATTTGATACCCTCAATAGTTTTTAAGATAACCTCGGGCTTACCTACCTGAAATTCGTATCCTTCGCGGCGCATGGTTTCTATTAAAATTGAAAGGTGAAGGATTCCCCTACCGAAGACGGTAAACCGATCTTCCGAATTTGTGAGCTCAACTTTAAGTGCGAGGTTTTTTTCCATTTCCTTAAAAAGTCTGTCTCGTAAATGCCGGGAGGTCACATATTTTCCTTCTTTACCATAAAATGGAGAAGTATTGATCAGAAACAACATGCTCATGGTCGGTTCGTCGATGGCAATACGCGGCAGTGGTTCCGGTGCTTCTAAATCGGCTACGGTATCGCCAATTTCAAAATCTTCAATCCCAACAATAGCACAGATATCCCCTGCCCTGGCTTCGGTTACTTTTGCTTTTCCCAAGCCTTCAAAAACAAATAGCTCCTTTATTTTAACCTTGGTCCGTTGTCCCGCTTTCTGGCATAAAGTATATTGCTTTCCTGCTTCCAGGGTTCCCCTGAATATTCTGCCCACAGAGATGCGGCCCACATAACTCGAAAAATCAATATTTGAGATTTGCATTTGCGGGGTACCTTCTACAAAAGGAGCTTCAGGAACGCTTTCCAAAATAGTGTCAAGCAAAGGAATCACATTGGTACTCGGTTTACCCAAATCTGTTGTCATCCAACCCTGTTTTGAAGAACCAAAAATGGTCACAAAATCAAGCTGTTCTTCGGTGGCATCCAGATTGAACATTAACTCAAATACTTCCTGTTGCACTTCTTCAGGCCTGCAATTTGGCTTGTCCACTTTATTTATCACCACAATTGGATGTAAACCCAGCATCAGCGATTTATTTAAAACAAAGCGGGTTTGGGGCATGGGTCCTTCAAATGCATCAACCAATAATAAAACGCCATCGGCCATTTTAAGTACGCGCTCTACTTCACCGCTGAAGTCGGCGTGACCCGGTGTATCAATAATATTTATTTTAACATCTTTATATTTAACCGAAACATTCTTTGAAAGAATTGTAATTCCCCGTTCCCGTTCCAGATCATTGTTATCGAGAATGAGTTCACCTTGTTCTTTTCGTTGATCCAGGGTCTTACATTCCTGAATAATTTTGTCTACAAGGGTTGTTTTACCATGATCGACGTGAGCAATAATGGCAATATTTCGTATGGATTGCATGCTTTTCTTTTTGAGGGTGCAAAATTACTGCTTTAATTAACATAAAATTGAAAAGCTTTAAAATAAATAAGTTGGCTTCAGGAAGTATTCAAACTCACCTTCTGCTTTAATCCATCAATAATTTTCAACAATAATTTGTCATATATCTTCAATCATCAGGTTTCTTAGCCGCTGATGCCAGTTTACTTCAATACTGACAAAGCCAAACTCTTCAACCACTTTACCTTTGATGATATAACAGCCCGATCCCTGGAAAGGAAATTTTTTTGCCGTATCAGGAAACTGTACCGTATCAATCCATTCTCCATCCAAATCGATAAAAACGCCAAAACTCATTCGTTTTCCATCTCCGGTCATGGTTCCTTTTACATGAACCAGGTAACCCAGAATTTCAACCTGTTTGCCTAGTTTTTTCAACAAATCCCTGGCTCTCAATTGAAGATCAGGTTTTTGCTTTAACAGCTCAAAAGGTGATGCCTTAACCGGATAACCCAGCAACTCAATTTCATCAAATGCATCTTCGATCGATTGATGAGTTAAATCGGGCAATTGATAATGCTTTGCTTTTTCCTCAAATAAAACTTTAGATGGTTTCGATTTTTTCTCCTTTGAAAGCAGTAAATGTGCCTCCCAAAGCAATTCCTTTTTATTTGGATTGATGTTTCTAAATCCGCCCACTTTTATTAACAAAATAAGTTGTTCTAAACTGATTGAAACACGATTTACAAATTCTTCCAGCGATCCGAAATTGCCATTTGTTCTTTCTTGCAATAAATTTTTGATGCAGTTTGTTTCCAGATTTTTAACAAAGGCAAACCCAATAAAAATTTGCTTTTCTTTTAAAACACAATAGGCCTCACTCTGATTAACACAAGGTGCCTCAATGATGGCACCATGCATCCTGGCTTCGTGTAAATACAATTCCACATGATAAAATCCGCCCCCATTATTTACAGTGGCCGTTAAATATTCCAGGGGATAATAGGCCTTTAAAAAGAGTGCCTGGAAGCTCTCAACTGCATATGAAGCCGAATGCCCTTTAGAGAAAGCATAGTTTGCAAAACTCTCAATCTGATCCCAGATGGCCCTGATGGTTTCATCTTTATATCCTTTACGTTTGCAGTTACAAAAAAACCGATCCTTCACTTTGTGGAATTCATTTCGCTGTTTAAATTTCCACGACATTCCCCGTCGTAAAATGTCGGCTTCGGCCAAAGTAAGATCAGCGAATAAATGTGCAACTTTCAAAACATCTTCCTGATAAACCATCACACCGTAGGTTTCTTCAAGTAACTTATAAAGCTCAGGAAGCGCCTTTCTGGCAGCTTCCCTCCTGCCCTGATCGCGATATCTTAAAATATACTCGCGCATCATGCCACTTTTTGCAACCCCGGGCCGTATGATGGAACTGGCAGCCACCAGACGCAGGTAATCTTCCGCTTCCAGTTTTTTAAGCAACATCCGCATAGCAGGCGATTCGATGTAAAAGCAGCCAATGGCCATCCCCTGCTTTAAAAGCGATCGTACTTTCGGATCTTTTTTAAATTCGTTGAGCTGATGAATGTCAATTTTTATGGCTGTACGTTCTTTAACCATATCAACGGTATCCTTAATTTTACTGATCCCCCTTTGTCCCAGGATGTCAAATTTTGCCAGTCCCAAATCTTCGGCCTCCAGCATACTGAAATGGGTGGTCGGAAAACCTTTTGGCGGCATCATGGTAGCGCAATAGGTTGAAATGGGTTCTTCAGATATCAGGATTCCGCTTGAGTGTACGCTTAAATGGCTCGGAAAATCCTTAATTAATTGACCGTAACCCAAAATAAGCTTACCGATATGATCGAGATCCTTTCTTGCACGATTTGCTTGTAAATCATCAATTTCTTCGGGCGGAAGGCCGAATACCTTTCCCAGTTCCCGAATCATCGAACGGTACTGAAAAGTATTGTACGAACCAACCAGGGCCGTGTTTTTCCATCCATGCTTATCGAACAGATACTTTGTAACCGTATCCCGCTCACGTGAAGCAAAATCAAGGTCAAAATCGGGCGGACTGCTACGCGAAGGATTGATAAAACGCTCGAAATACAAATCCAGTTCGATGGGGTCAACATCCGTGATCCGCAACAAATAGGCGAGCATACTGTTGGCACCACTTCCTCTGCCAACATAATGAAAACCCTGATTACGGGCAAATTTCACCAAATCCCAGTTTATCAGGAAATAAGAACAAAAATCCAGGTCATGAATAACCTTTAATTCTATATTTATCCGGTCTCGAACCGCTGTTGAAGCCTTCCCAAAACGGTAATTTACCCCTTTTTCAACTTCTTGCTTCAACAACTCAAAATCATCATTCTTTGATGAGGTAAAACAAGCTTTGTTTTTCGGTTTCCCATACTCAAAATCAATACGACAGTTTTCAATTAAATACTTTGTATTTTGAATAATTTGAGGCCAGGCTGCATAAGCTTCCATTAATTGCGTGCGATCCGGCATCATTTCGTCTGGAAGAGCCTGTTCACTTTTGGGTAAGCGGCTTAATAAAGTGTTCTGATCGATGGTGCGCAACAGCCTGTGAATATTAAAATCGCGCTGATGCCTGAAAGTAACCGGATTTAAAACCACCAGTTTATGCACTTGATCTTTCCAGGGCGACATGATCAATTTGCTCAATTCCGTTGGCCTGATCCCGATAAATTCATTTTCTTTCAAAAAGCGTAACATTTTTTGTTGAAAAGGATACACCACAAAACAATGATTAAAATTAGGTGCATTGTTTTCGAAAGCGATTTGTTGATGTGAATGCTTTGTCAGGTGTTCGTTTAATTCTCTGAAACCATTGTTATTAATGGCAATTCCGATATATTTTTGATCGACCCCGTTTCTGAAATCGATTCCGGCAATTGGCCTGATGCCTCTTTCCTGACTCAAGCGAATAAAATCGATGATGGCAGAAGTACTGTTGATGTCTGTCAAACATAGCTCCTGATAATTTTTATCCAAAGCCTCCCCTATCAATTCTTCTATTGAAAGTGTTCCGTATTTAAAACTGAAGTAAGTATGACAATTGAGCAGCATGAAACAAAGATAGGCACCTGATACAAGAAAAAAGATAAAAGATCCAAGATTAAATATAAAAAAATTTAGACTTTAGCTTCCAGACAATAGAGGGTGTTCAGTAGTTGACGCATGGGATTTGCCCTCATCAGGTTCGGATTTATAATCATAAATGTTCGAAATATTATTTAATTAACTCATGGCTGTTTTATAAGACTTTAAGATATAAAACACATCAAATCCATCAAATAATTTATGAGATATATCCCTGTATTCAAACCCGCTACAGCCTGGAAAAACGGTTCAAATTGTCAAGTTTTTTTCAAATCAATACAGTCTTCTTACCATCATCAACCAATTACTTAAAACTTCAAAAAATTGAAGCTGATTATCTATGAATAATTCATAATTTTGACCGTTATAAAATGGTAGAATATTTACAACAAAAGATCGTAGAATCAACACATCCAAATATTAAACTTTAATTATTAAAACCATGAATTTTAGAAAAAATGCAAGCCGGCTTTTTGCGAATTTTTTATTTACAGCCTTATTTTTTGTTCTGATTAAGCCTTCTTACTCATGTACGGCTTTTATGTTAAAAACAAGCCAGGGCATTGTTACCGGAAGAACATTAGATTACAGCCAGCCCTCTGTATATAAAACACAAGTGTATAAAATCGGGGAAACCATTGAGTCTGTTTATAAAACCGATCCAACGCAATCGCCTTACGCATGGGAAGTTAAACATGAATTTATTACCGTAAACAATGTATTGACTGATCAACAAAATTACCTGATTGCCTTCGAAGGTATGAACAAGGCCGGTATTTCAATAAGCGGAAATTTAGCCAATGCAGATTATCCGAATGATGATCCGGGCAAGCCTACGCTATCGTCAGATGATATTGTTCGTTATATCCTTTCGCTTGCATCAACTCTGAATGATGCCAAAACGCTCTTCTCTTCGATAAACATCGACAGTCACTGGAAATACCATTATATTTTATTTGATACTTCTGCAAACAGCCTCGTGGTAGAGTTTAAAGATGGAAAAGCCATGTTTTATGAAAATCTCACACAGATTCTTACCAATAATCCAGGGCTTGATTATCAGTTGGGTCATTTGAATAATTTCGCCAACTTAAAAAACTATAATCCTGAATCAATATCGCCCACAAGCGGAAACGAATTTCATGGAGCCGGAATGTTCGGACTTCCTGGCGATTGGATGTCACCGGGCAGATTTATCAGGGGCTATTTTATGATTAAAGAAGGGCAAAATTATATTTCCGATACGAAAGAAGCTATTAATCTTGCTTCAAAAATTATTGGTTCCGTCAGCCTGATAAAGGGTATCGATTGCGGAATATCAGAAATTTCCGATCCTATTTACACCCAACTTCAAATCATCAAAGATGTAAAAAACAACAAAATCTACCTGAAGAATTATGATGATTTTGAATGGACCGAGATTTCTTACTAATTAATCGAAGTAGATTTTATTTTTACAGTTCAATATATTTATATGGAAGATATTGTTTTATATCTGCAAGAAAGTGGCATGCAATATTTAGCCACCATTGGTTTGGACGGCAAGCCGAAAGTCAGGCCGTTTCAGTTTATGTTTGAAGAAGACGGTAATATATGGTTCTGTACGTCGAACCAAAAAGAAGTATATAAAGAACTACAAAAACAACCATACGTCGAACTTTGTGCTTCAGCAAAAGACATGTCATGGTTAAGGCTTGAAGGAAAAGTAGTTTTTTCTGAAAATTTGGCAATTAAAAAAAAAGTGCTTGAAAAAAGCCCGCTTGTAAAAAGTATTTATAATGTTGCAGAGAATCCGGCTTTTGAGATTTTTTATCTGGAAGGCATTACTGCATCCATTTCCAGGATCGGGCATCCTCCAAAGATTTTTAGCTTTTAGTTATCATTGTATGTGCAGGCGGGATAAATTCCACAGAAGCATTGTATTTGTGTCGGATTAATCAAATAATCAATCAGAAAATTAGCAATCCGGCTTTTTTACCATTTCTTTAATTTAGTTTCATCCACCGCTGCAATCAAAGCACGGGCCAACACTAGGGTTGAATCTATCAAGGGAATATTGTTAAAATACTTTTCGGGCATGGCCAAAGGTATTTCAGTACAACCCAGAACGATCGCTTCTGCACCTTTTGATAGAAGCGATTTGGAAGCATTGTTTAAAATATCCAGCGACTGGCTGCTGATATTATTGGGTTCCGATTTAATGCCAAAAACAGGGTGATATATGGCCTCATGAACCTGCTCAACTTCCTGTTCGCTTACATTCATTACTTCGAGTCCAAATTTTTCGATCCGCTTGTATTGCTTTGTTTTGAAGGTTCCTGAGGTGCCCAAAATGCCAACTTTCTGAACTTCAGGAAATTGCTTTCGTATAAATCGCCCCACTTCCTCAATCATATGAAGCAGGCGAATTTTCGACCCATTCTTTCTTAATTCATCTTCAATTACGCCATAAATTTCAGGTGCATGTGCCGAGTTGCAGGGCAAACAGGCCACAGTCGCTCCCATCGATTCCAGTTTAATCAGAATATCGGCAATGGCATAAGCAGGATTCTTTTTGATGATACCCAATATATATTCAGTCCGGTCGCCGATAAATTCGGGTGCCGAGTATAAAATCTGTGCAATATGTTCCTGATCCTTTCCTGCAATTGTTTGGTTTACAATTTTCTTCGAAAGGTCAATGCCTGCAATCGGCCCCATACCTCCAACGATTCCTATCATGCCTTTTTTCATTTTAACACTTTGTTGATCAGGGGGATGACTTCTTTAGGGCGTCACTCCCCTGATTCTATCTAATTATTTCTCGCTTCAAGAATCAAATTCAGGAGTGTGCCAAATTCATCTGCACTTACTGAATTACCACGAATAAATGTATCAACCCGATGCACAACCACCATATTGTATTCAGGAATGACCATGATATAATGGCCACCTGCGCCCCTTGCAGAATAGGTACCTTCAGGGACATCAACATTTGGTAAATGTGGGAATTTATTGTATTTACGCGAAACCCACCACATATAACCATAGCCATCGCTTGCATACAAAGTTGCATCAGAATGATATCTTGTACTCTCCTCAACCCACTCTTTAGCAATTATCTGTTTGCCATCCCAGTTTCCCTTGTTCAGCATCAATAAACCGAAACGTGCACAATCGTGTGCAGTGATAATGAATGGATAAGCGGCATGAATGGATTCTTCACCAGTCACATATTCACCATCTTCCACTTCATAACTCTCCATCCCGATAGGATCCGCAATGGACGCTTTGAGTGCTTCAAATATCTTCTTGCCTGTATATTTTTCAAAGATGGTGCCGGCTGCATTAAAATCCCAGTTGTTGTAATACCAGTGTGTCCCCGGTTTCTCAGTATGCCTTGGTGGCTTGCGGTCTTTCATCCCCTGCGATTCATATAAAGCATCATGATAAATACCAGAACGTGCCTTTAAACAATCGCGGATGGTCGCTTGATTTTCAACATCAGATAAAGGAGGAACATCATCAATTCCAATTTCTTTCATTGTTTTATCCAGATCAATAGTTCCATTCAACACATATTGTCCATACATTTCACTTAAGAAGCTTTTGCGCATGGAATGGGTCCTGAATTTCCGGTCAACTTCACCCCATTCATCAACAATAACTCCATTTTCAACAATGACAACCGCAGAGGTTTTAATTGTTTCAGAATATTCCCTGGCCTTTTCAAGCTTTTCCGGCGAATAACCCATTGAAAGAATATCGGTTGCCTTATCCCAATGCTTGCCCGGAAATACGGTTTTTTGTGAGTAAACAGATAAATTGAAAGAAAGGAACAAAACAATAGAAATTATTCCTAAATTAGAGGTGAACTTTTTCATGATGAGATTTAATTATCAGCTTAGTATTTAATTTTAAAATTACCAATTTCAGTAATAACTCCTAATAAAAATTCCAATTAAAATTTTGCACCATGATCAAAAACAGCATTAAATTTATGATGATCATTCTCACAGTTTTGTTTATTTCCTGTGACAGTGATGACGATGACAAAGAATTCAAAATTGGCGTCGCAACCTTCTCACATGAAACCTGTACCTTTTGTCCAACACCTACAGGTATCGAAGAATTTGAATTTTATGGCCCTCCATTGGTCGGCGATGAAGTATTGACTGCCGCAGATTATATCGAAGGCTTCGTAAACCAGGCCAGCGAATTAGACGGGCTGAATCTTGTTGGTATCACCTCTCCCCGCGGAGCTAAAGGTGGCTCATCCGGAAGCTGGATCACCCAGGAAGCTTTTGATAAATATACAAATCTGATGATGAAGGACCTTGAAGAAAAAGGGCCATTTGATGCTGTGTATCTTTCATTGCATGGAGCCATGGCCGTTACCGGCATTCCAAAACCTGAAGCAGAGATTGTAAGACGATTAAGAACGGTGGTAGGAGATGTACCAATTTTCGTCACCCTCGACCTGCATGCCAATGAAGACCATGAATTGAGTGATGCAGCCGATGCAGTTTTCATTATTAAACGATATCCGCATTATGATTCCTATTTACAGGGCGAACATGCTGCCCGTTTATTGAACCTTACCCTACAGGGAAAATATACGCCTACCATGGCAACCCGAAAGCCCGGAATTATTACACCCAGTGTTTACCAGGGAACCGGTGTTTCACCGGCCATGGAGATTATGGAAAAAGCAAGGCGCATCGAAGAGCAATATCCGGGGATTTATGTTTCGGTGGCTTTTGGGTTTGCATACGCTGATGTGCCCGATGTTGGGGCAACCGTTATGGTAATCACAAATAATGATCAGAAGCGTGCAGATGAGATCGCCGATGAAATGAGTGATTATATTTGGCAACGCAGGCTCGAATTTGCAGGGAAAAAGCTGCCCAAAACCGAGGAAGGCGTCAAGTTAAGCATTGAAGCAGCCAAAGCTGGTAAAACCCCTGTCATTATTGCCGACCACTCAGATCGAACCGGTAATTCAACTCATATATTGGCTGAACTCATGAAGCAAGGTGCCGAGAATTTCTGCATTGCCACCATATCTGACCATCTGGCTCTTGAAACTTTGGAAGCAAATGAAGCAAAAATCGGGGATGAAGTTTCACTGGATGTTGGCGGATATGAGGATGAATTTGCAGGAAATCCTGTTCCTATTAAAGGGATACTTGAATTTTTTGATACCTATGGGCGTTCCGATAAAGTAGCAGTGGTTAAATTTGGAAATAACAATCGCGTAATCATTACACCGGTACTCAATCAGGTTACGACTGCCGGAATTTTTAAAAATTTAAATATTGACATCAATGAGCTGGACATCATTGCGTTAAAATCAAGGGTTCATTTCCGTAGAGGATTTTATGAAAATGGACTGGCTGGTGCAATCTTCGAAATTGATGCACCTGGCCTGGGGCCAGCCGACCTGACAAGCATTTCGTATAAAAATATTCCGGATAATTTATACCCCTTATCAAGAAAAGATTGATAATCGATTAAATACCCGGTATAGATAAATGAGAAATGGGTGGTATAATAATTACCACTCATTTTCTTATTTTAAGATGTTCAGTACTTCTTTTATCGGTATTGCTTTAACGGTGCGGCCCTTGTCTCCGGTGGTAGTTGTAGCCATAAACAATGAATTATAGACCGCTTCCTGTGTGGCTTCCTCAACTGCCTGGAATAGTGCTGTCATACTTCCATTCATAAGCAATGGCGGAACCTCAAAAGTTCCTGTTTTACTCTGATAAGGAATGGTATAAGCTGTTGAAAAGGCAATGGCAAAATCACCCGATGAATTTGACATAACATTGGTTGTGCGCCCCATACCAATAAATGCTCTTTTTGCCAGTCGTTCAAGGTTTCGTGGCGAAATTGGGGCATCAGTTGCAATGACTATCATGCAGGATCCATCTTCTGATTTTTCAATTTCGTTGCTTTTTATGATAGAAGTTATTGGCTTACCATCAATAATTAGTTCCCTTCCAAAATTCGATTGTAATAATACGCCAACTGTATATTGATTCCCATTAACAGAAACTGTTTTTCTGGAAGCAGAACCTATGCCTCCTTTAAAACCCAAAGCAGTAGTTCCGGTTCCTGCACCCACACATCCTTCATCAAATTTACCAATTTGGGCTGCTTTGATAGCTTCCAGCACATGACCGGCCTTGATATGCTGCCCCCTGATATCGTTTAAAAACCCATCGTTTGTTTCCCCTACAACCGCATTCACCGATCGTACATCTTCATTACCGCTCTGCTCAATGGTATATTTAACAACAGCTTCAACAGCAGTACCTACATTTAGTGTATTTGTTAGTATAATTGGGGTTTCAATTTCGCCCAGTTCGATTACCTGTGTTGAGCCGGCCAATTTACCGAAACTGTTAAAACAATAGATGGCTGCAGGAACTTTATTCTGAAAAATATTGCCCCCATGAGGTAAGATTGCGGTAACCCCGGTTCTTATCTGATCGCCGGAATTCAAGGTATAATGTCCGACCATGACACCTTCCACATCGGTGATCATATTCAGAGAACCCTTTTCGAGATCACCGACCTTAATTCCAAAATCTGCTGCCCTACCCCGCTCTTGTCCGGTTTGCGAAAAAGCAATTGAATAAATAAATGTAAAGATGATCAATAGAAATTTTTGCATGATAATAAGTATTAAATGTTCATCAATAAAGAAGTCGTTCTTTGCTGTAAATAAAACATTTGAAAGTTATGAAAAAATTCAGGTTTTTATGATAAATATCATTAGTTAAATTTTTAACAAAGGAGTTATTTATTTATATATTTGCATATCTAATTATTTAAATAAAAGCTTACAAAAATTTAACTCAATAATCACTCAAACAAATTTTTATGAAACGAAGACAAAATTTAAAAAGCAGGCTGACAATCATAACATTATCAATATTAATGGCCAGCATCAATGCTTTCGCAACAGACGGTTATTTTGGTGTTGGATATGGAACCAAAAGTAACGGTATGGCCGGAGCTGGAATTGCACTTTTTCAGAATTCTTTATTCGGAGCAAATAACCCGGCAGGCCTGGTTTTTCTAGGAGATAAATACGGGCTTAGTCTGGCTCTTTTTAATCCAAACAGATCATACACTGTAACTGGAAATCCGAGTGGATATCCTGGTACTTTCGGGCTTACCCCGGGTGAAGTAAAAAGTGAATCAAATACTTTCCTAATGCCTGCCGTATCTGCAAACTGGATGCTTAATGAGGAGAGTGCATTCAATATTTCACTCTTCGGTAATGGTGGTATGAATACTGATTATCCCACCGCCACTTTTTATGGCTCAAACCCAACCGGCGTTAACTTGATGCAAATGTTCGGGGCATTTACCTATTCTCGCAAATTAGGCGACCAATGGAGCATTGGTATTACCGCAATGACCGCATGGCAGTCTTTTGAGGTTAAAGGATTAGAAGCTTTCTCGAATTTTTCTTCGGATCCGGCTAAACTTACAAATAATGGTGCAAGCAGTGCATTCGGCTTTGGCGGCAAAATTGGAATCTATGGTCAAATTGCAGAAGGATTTAGTTTCGGTGCCACCTATCAGTCTAAAATATCTATGGGACAATTCGATGACTATGCTGGTCTTTTTGCTGAAGAAGGAGATTTTGATGTTCCGGCAACATGGACAGCCGGTATTGCCTACGAATTTGTACCTAACAAACTGGTTTTAGCCCTTGATATTAAACAAATTTTTTATAGTAAAGTTAAATCCATTGCCAACACTATGATGAATGCAAACGGACCAAATTTCCCAATGGGAACAGAAACCGGTGCAGGTTTTGGGTGGCAGGATATGACGATATTGAAGGCAGGTCTCGAATTTAACGCTACCAAAGATTGGACCTTGAGAACCGGATATTCAACTGGTAAAAACCCGGTTCAGGAAAGTGAGGTAATGTTCAATATATTGGCACCAGGAGTAATTGATGATCACATCACCTTTGGTTTTTCAAAAAAAATGGGAAATCAAGAACTGAATTTTGCAATTGTTCGTGCGCTGTCAAATACCGTTACGGGTCCAAACCCGATGGAGGCTCCAAGTCAGCAAACTATTGGTTTAACAATGAGTCAATGGATTTTTGAGATTGGTTTTACTTTCTAAATAAATTCTATATTTTCCAAAAAAGGCCATCAAAGTGATGGCCTTTTTTATTTCAAGCATTCTTTTCATCCTCCTTCCAAGCCATTTAATTATATTTGTCCCGCAAAATAATCATATGTTCGAATTTCATAAAGATAAGCAGCGATATTTTGAAATGCAGTACCGCACTTCACGCGAATATATTATTCCATTTGTGAAACCTTTTCTTGAATATCAAAATGTTTTGGAAATTCTTGAAATCGGATGTGCGGAAGCCGGGGTTTTAAAAGCTTTTCTTGAAGATGGGCACCGTTGTACCGGGGTTGAACTAAGTACAAGCAGGGCTGAACTTGCCAGATCATTTTTGAACAAAGAAATTAATGAAGGTAAGCTAGAGATTATAAATAAAAACATCTTTGAGCTTGAAGACAATATTTATGATCAAAAATTTAATCTGATCATTTTAAAGGATGTGATCGAACATTTGCCTAAGCAGCAGGAATTTATCAGGGATCTTAAAAAATTTCTGGCACCGGGCGGGCGGATATTTTTCGGATTCCCACCCTGGCAAATGCCATTTGGCGGACATCAGCAAATCTGCAAAAGTAAATTTCTGGCAAATCTGCCGTATTTTCATTTGTTCCCAACTTCAATTTATTCCGGAATTTTAAAATTATTCGGAGAGCGTGACAAATTGATTGATGAATTAATCGAAATTAAAAGCTGCGGAATTTCGATAGAAAGATTTAACAGAATAACTAAAGCCGAAGGATTCAGTGCTGATAACAAGATTTTATTTCTGATCAACCCAATCTATCAGTATAAATTCAGACTGTCGGTCAGAAAGCAATCAAAACTGATATCCGGAATTCCGTATTTAAGAAATTATTTGACAACTGCGGTCTATTATCTGATTAAACCGGTTTAGAATTTTAATAATTCCTTTAGGGCCTTGTAGCCGTTTGCACTTACTCTAAGTCTGGTCTGGTCTTTCAAAATGGCAAGATAACTATCCTTTTCATAGCGTTCAAGCTTATCCAATGCAACAATATTGATGATGGCCGAACGGTGTATTCTTACAAATTGCCTGGGATCCAAATGATTTTCAAAATATTTCATGGTTTTTTCCTTCAAATACTTGTGTCCATCAGAATAGATTCGCACATAATCATCATCAGCCTCAATATGGCTAATGGCTTCAACCGGAATAACCTTGATCTGGTTCCCCGTTCTGATAGCAACCCTGAAGAGATATTCTGAAGAATCATCAAGAGAATCCATCATTTTTTTTCGATCAGGCTCATGACCGCTTCCCTTTTCCAATTCCTTTTCTGAAATTTTTTGCACAGCCAGGGCAAATCGTTCTTTGGAGTATGGCTTAAGGAGATAATCGATGGCATTTTTTTCAAATGCCCTGATGGCATACTGATCGAATGCTGTTGAAAAAACAATATAAGGATCTTTGTCAATTAGCTCAAGTAGTTCAAAGCCATTCAGTTTTGGCATTTGTATATCCAAAAAAACCACATCCGGATTTAGCTCATTAATCAATTGCACCCCTTCAAAACCATTGGCGGCTTCTCCAATAATTTCAAAATTATCAAAACCAGATAAATATTCACGAACCAGCGACCTGGCCGGAAATTCATCATCAATTATCAAACATTTAAACTTTTTCATTTTCTTGCTGATATGGAATGTAAAGTTCAACCATAAACTCATCCCCTGTTTTTGTAGTTTTAAGTAATTGATCGTGCTTATAGATAAGCTTTAAGCGATCCCTTATATTTTTCAGCCCAATTCCTGCGCCTTTTCTTTGAACGACATCGGATTCAAAATTATTTTTAATCAGGATCAATAAATAATTATCCTTTATTTCGCATTCTGTTTTGATCAATACAGTACCTGTACTTTCGTAAACCCCATGTTTCACAGCATTTTCGTACAATGGCTGCAATATCATAACGGGGATCAAAACATGATTGCATTTGTTGCTGAATACAAATTCGAATTTTAACTTATCTCCAAAACGTATTTTTTCTATTTCCAGGTATCTGATCACGTTCCCTACTTCTTTCTCCAGACTTGTAAATTGCGTATCTTCCTTTGTAACGGTGTATCTTAAAAAATCAGAAAGCTTAACAATCATGTCCCGGGCTTTTTCTCCATTACTTACCGTGAGCGAGCTGATTGAATTTAAACTATTGAATAAAAAATGCGGGTTAATCTGTGATTTCAATAAATTGAGTTCACCCTCAACAATGGCCTCCTTTAGTTTTAATTCCGTACGGTATCTTTCCTGTAAATCGCGATAATATACAATCAGGTAATAGATAAGTACGATGATGAAGTATAAAAATCCTGCACTTATCAATCGCCAAGGCATTGATTCGGCAAGAAATTCATAATAAGTTTGATCCGGGATCAGCGCCTTTGCAATGATCGATCCCAGGTTGATCCATATCAGGATCATAATGGTAAGCGCTGTAATATGATTAAAAATAACATTAAAAAGATTTGCTTTATCAGGTTTTGAGAAACCCACCGCAAACCAGAGAACCAAACCGAAAAAAGCAAGAAGCAGATTGAACACCAATGAATCAATGACGGCATTTATATAATTCATTTGATATACCGTTGATAATACTGCAAAATGGATTCCCATGACGAGAATCCATATTAGCATGTATAATCCAAACGATTTTAAAGATTTAAATACCGGATGATCAAGTATCATATTACTTAAAAGCTTTTAATTTCGCCTCCGCCAAAGACACATGAACCTTTCATGATCAGCACTTTTGAATCATCTTCGGGTTTAATGACTTTAAACCTTTTATCGCTAAATCCACCAAAAATTGAGGTCACTTCGATGCGAACATTCCAGTCGGCAGGAACCAAAACTGCCATGCCGCCAAAAATGCAACTCACGTTCAATATATTTTTACCGGGTGCCAGTTTCGATTGGGTAAAATCCAATTCTGAACCTCCAAAAATATTATTGATTTCGCCACCTTTAAAACTCTCTTCAATGATTATTCTTTTGGATCCCCCAAATATATTTGTTTCAAAAAGATATCCTTCTTCCAGTTTACTTTCCATGTGGCGATGTTGCCAATGCGGGCTTTTACGACCGAAAAAAATCAGTGAAACACCCACTCCTATTAATAATACCGGCCAGAATAATTTAACAAAATTGAATGAGAATACAAAAATATCAGGTAGGAGAAAAAAAGCACCAACACTGATCAGTATAATCCCGAGGGTTTTACTTTCGTGGCTCACAATATTAATCAACCCGATGGCAATCAGCAACATTTGCCAGGAAAAGAAAATGTGCCTCAGACTATAAGGCAGATAACCAAAATTGGATGCCATTAATAAGAATCCGACAATCACAACGATGATACCAAAAACAACTTTTTTCATACGCTTGTTTTCTGAATAATTTTCAATATATTTTTCCATTGTAATGAATTTTTAAAGTTAATAAAATTTGATAAGGCAAAGATATTGGCAGAAAATAATGGCGGAAACAATAAATCGGTGAACCAGGGAATTAATCCGGTGAAAGCCGATTGTTGATCTAAAGATGATCAAGTTTGCTTGGTTGAATGTGACCTTAATGGCCGCTTAGACCCGTAAATAAATCAGAATTTAACGCTAATACCTTAAATTGATAAAAGTTTACCCTTCGCAAAAAACCGAGAAAATTTGTCTAAACTTCAAAATGTATACCATTTAAAAACTGATAGTTAACCCTATATTCAGTTGATTTTAAATATTATTTCAGCCTGCTTAAATACGTTAATTTTTAAGAATCTATATTATCTAATCGATAAAAAATCACGTGATATCTTTAGAAGCGGATAAAGTTATTTTAACGCTTCCAAAGGTTTCATAGCACGTATTATTTCACGTTTACCTTTTGGGCCCGGTAACTTTTCGATGATGAAACCAGCAGACTTTAATGCCCTTTTAATGCTTCCTTTTACCGAATAACTTACCAGGATTCCTTTTGGAGACATGGCCTCATAAATTTTTCTGAAAATGTGGGCTGTCCATAATTCAGGTTGGACGTCTGGAGCAAAAGCATCAAAATATATAAGATTGAAAAAATCAGCCGGTAAAACAGTCTCTTCTATTGTTTGCCTTATTTTTTTTATCCTGAAATTTTCATCCCATTTAAACCCATGGTCCCAATCAGCCTGATGGAGCATTTCAAATTTGTTTTTTAGAGAAGCATTTTTCAATACTTCCGCAAAATTCATTTGATGGATTAATTCAAAATTTAAGGGATGAGGTTCAAGGGCCCAGTATTCGGTCTCTACATTTTTTTCAATCAGTTCATTTAAACTCAACAATGCATTCAATCCGGTTCCAAATCCAACTTCAAGCACATTGATTTTCTGATGGAAAAGCATTGCATATTTCAGGCCTGAATTTATAAATATATGCGCCGATTCCTGAATTGCACCATAGGTCGAATGATAATGTTCGTCTAATTTTTCCACATACAATGTTGTGGATCCGTCTTCGGTTATAATTAATTTTGGCATGAGCGAATTTAATCTTTTTCTAAATTAGCTACAATTTGATCAAAAAGAGGGAATAATTATATATTTATGGTATAAAGAATAAAAAATGCTCGATTCAGTAAAAATATCACAAATCCTGTTCCTCGATATAGAAACGGTTCCGGCTTATCCGTCATATTCTGAAATGCCGGAAAACTATCAATTATTATGGGATCAGAAAGCTGAAAGGATCAAAAAATCAGAATCAGAAACCGCTGATCAGATTTACGGTAAGGCGGGAATTTATGCGGAGTTCGGAAAGATCGTTTGTATTTCTGCAGGTTATATCCACAAACAGATATTACGGATAAAGTCCTTCTATGGTGATGATGAAGCCGTCTTTTTAAAGCAGTTCATAAAGTTAATGGATAATCATTATCATGATGGAAAGTACCTGCTGTGCGCCCACAACGGGAAAGAATTTGATTTTCCTTATCTGGCCCGAAGAATCCTTATTAACGGTCTCAGCTTGCCTCATCTGTTAAATATTGCAGGTAAAAAACCCTGGGAAATCCCACATTTGGATACCATGGAATTGTGGAAGTTTGGCGATTATAAACATTATACTTCGCTTGCATTGCTGGCTGCAACTTTCGGAATTCAAAGTCCGAAGGTCGATATTGATGGCAGTGATATTGCCGGGGTTTACTGGAAAGACCATGATCTGGAACGAATTGTTAAATATTGCCAGAAAGATGTATTAACAGTAGCACAGTTATTTTTGCGTTACCAGGGAAAGCCTTTAATGAAAGAACATCAGCTAAGTATCATACCCTAATCATTATTTAGAATTTATTTGAATAAAATCCGGTTGTTAATTTACAAACAACTATGGTGACTTCCTTTCATAAAAATTTTATATTTGTTCGAAAATTAATAATCCCTAATCAACCAAACATCTTATGAAAAAATTATCCATATTATTCTTAACAATCTTGATCCCTGTTTTAATGATGGCACAGGATCAAACAAAATTTGGCATCCAGTTTTCAGGATTCGTAAAAAGTGATATTTTCTTCGATTCGCGTCAGAATGTAGCCGTTCGGGAAGGCCATTTTTATTTGTACCCCATGAATGAATCGCTGGAACCGGGAGGTTTCGACATTAATTCAAAAGATAACTTTAATATGTTAAGTCTTCAAACCAGGCTAAAAGGTACCATAACAGGACCGGATGCCTTTGGTGCCAAGACTTCAGCTGTGATTGAAGCCGCATTTTTCGGACACTCCGAAACCGATGTGAACGGTTTTCGTTTACGACATGCTTTTGCAAAGTTAAATTGGGAAAACACAGAACTGCTGGTTGGGCAATTCTGGCATGCCATGTTTATCACCGACTGTTTTCCGGGAACGGTTTCATTCAATACGGGTGCTCCGTTTCAGCCATTCTCACGTAATCCACAGATTCGCATCTCTCAAAATTTCGATGGATTAAAACTTAGTTTTACAGCCATGTCGCAACGAGATTTTACCAGTACCGGACCTAGTGGCACCAGTTCAATATATTTACGTAATAACGTAATTCCTGAATTAAACCTGACCATTCAATATAGTACAAAAGGTAGTAATGGAAATTCATTTCTGATGGGCATAGGTGCTGATTATTTATCTTTGGTTCCTCGAATACAGACCAATCAGGGTTATGCTACAGATCAGTCTGTAAGCGGAATTTCAACAATGGCATTTATGAAGTTCACCACCCCTGATTTGACAATCAAATTTGAAGGTGTACTGGGACAAAATACAACAAACCTAACCATGCTTGGAGGCTATGTTGTTTCTCAAAACATAGACATTCATCACGATTATGTGGCATATCTGCCAATTAAAAATCTGTCGTTATGGACCGATATTCACAGCAATGGCACAAAAGTTCAGGCCGGATTATTTGCCGGATATACAAAAAATAAAGGTGTTGGCGAAAATGTGATAGGACCTTATTACAGCCGTGGATCAAATATTGATTATGTTTATCGTTTGGCACCAAGGGTTGATTTTAATTCCGGCAAGATGCGCTTTTCAGGAGAAATTGAATATACAACCGCTGCCTACGGAACAACACAATCTGACGGAACTGTTGACGATGCACACGAAGTAAGTAATTTCAGGTTACTTATTGGGGTGTATTATTTCTTTTAAAAAACTAAAATTAAATTTTATAAACTCAACTCCCTTCCATTTCGAAGGGAGTTTTTTTTATTTTTATAGTAATGAAACTCGCCATAATTTCTGATATACACGAAGATATTGAAAGCCTTGAAAAAGCTATGGGACTGATCAACAAATCAGGGTGTGACCAGATTATTTGTTTGGGAGATATCGTGGGCTGTAATCCGTCCTCACATCCTTATTATAGGTTACGAAATGCGAACCGGTGTATCGATCTCATTCGAAATAATTGCTCAATCACCGTTGCCGGTAATCACGACTTGTATGCGGTGAGAAAGACCCCTGTCCACCAAACAGATTTTCAACTTCCTCAAAAATGGTATTCATTTAGTTTAGACAAAAGAAAAGAACTTGCAAAAGGCAGGTATTGGCTCTATGAAGATCATGACCTGCCTCTTGATCTGAGCTCTGAAAATATAAAATTCCTGGAAAGTCTGCCGGAGTTTAAAACATTAAGCAAGCATCATCCCGGAATATTTTTCAGTCATTATGTTTATCCGGATCTAAGCGGCTCAACCACTACTTTTATCGAATCGAAAGAACAACTTACAGAACATTATAAGTTCATGGGTTTAAACAAATGTCTGATTGCATTTTCAGGACATCGTCATGTTGATGGTTTCTTATTCGGAAATTCTACAAAACTCAAATACCACAGCTACAAAAAAATGAGCTTACATATTGAGAATTGTTGGATCAACGCGCCTTCAATATGTCGGAACTCAAAAAGTAACGGATTCCTAATCTTCGATACCAGTAGGTTTGAACTGCAAGGAATTTCACTATCTTCGTCCTGATATGGAAAAGCACCTTTTATCAAAATCAACCTTCATCAGAAGTGTTCAGTGTCTGAAGTCACTTTACCTTCACAAAAACAGGCCTTATTTAAGGGACCGTCTGTCAGCCGAACAATTGGCTAAATTTAAAAGGGGAACAGATGTTGGAGTACTGGCACAGCAATTATTTCCGGGTGGAATAAACCTTCAGCCGAAAGCACCTTCGCAATACCGAAAAGCCATAAAGGCCACTTCAGAAATCTTAAATTCATCCGATGAAATATGTATCTATGAAGCTTCCTTCCAAAGTGATCAGATTCTGGTTATTCTTGATATATTGGATAAAAAAGCTGATCAGGTGTTCGCTTATGAAGTAAAGAGTTCGCTTGAAATATCACAAACGTATCTGACCGATGCGGCATTGCAATATTATGTTATTACTAACACAGGGCTTAAGATCGATGATTTCTTCATCATTTATGTGAATGAAAATTATCCGATAGAAAGAAATGAAAACGGAGAATACAAACTCGAAAATATCGATATTAATCAGTTTTTTGTCATTAAATCAGTTTTGGATGAAATTAAAGAGATGCAGGCTTTTATACGTGCTCATATTCCGAAAGCGAAAGAAGCTTTGTTTTTAAAAAAGTCACCCGAAATTGAAATCGGCGATCACTGCCGATCACCTTATCCTTGTGACTTTATCGGGCATTGCTGGAAAAATCAAGCAAACAATGCGCCTGAGTAAGTCGTACCATCAGCGGTATATTATACCAACAACCCACGCAACTGAAAATTGTTAATAAATTCCCTAATGCATTTTCGGCATTAAAGCTTCATTATTTTATATATTTGGCTCATGGATGATGCGGCAAAAAAGAAAACAGACAATACACGAAAAAGACTCAGGCAACCCACACAACACGCTGGTATTTGGGAACATGGAAAAGTGCCACCTCAGGCAGTTGATTTGGAAGAGGCCGTTTTGGGTGCAATTATGCTCGAAAAAGATGCACTGACCCAGGTTATTGATATATTAAAACCGGAAGCCTTCTATAAAGAAGCTCACCAAATCATTTTTTCAGCCATCATTAAATTATTTGGAAAATCTGAACCCGTTGATATTTTAACCGTAACAAATCAGCTTAAAAACAATGGCGAGCTTGATTTGGTTGGGGGCCCTTATTATATCACACAGCTTACCAATCGTATTGCATCAGCTGCAAATGTTGAATATCATGCTCGCATTATCTCCCAAAAATTTATTCAGAGGGAACTGATCCGCATTTCCTCCGATATTATCAAAGATGCTTTTGAAGACACCACCGATGTATTTGACCTGCTGGACCGTGCCGAACAAAATCTGTTTTCGGTAAGTGAAAGCAATCTTCGCAGAAATTATGAAGATATGCAATCGCTTGTAACCGATGCCATTAAAGAAATTGAAGCTGCAAAAGGACAGGAAGGTCATTTAAGGGGAATTCCCTCCGGATTTACGGAGCTTGACCGTATCACAAATGGCTGGCAAAAATCCGACCTGGTTATTTTGGCCGCCCGTCCGGGGATGGGGAAAACTGCATTCGTACTTTCGATGGCCCGAAATTGTGCCATTGATTTTGGTAAATCTATTGCTTTGTTTTCGCTTGAAATGTCATCCATTCAACTGGTTACACGTTTAATATCAAGCGAAACACAACTTTCGGCTGATAAACTTAAAAAGGGAAACCTTGAAAGTTATGAGTGGGAACAGTTGCACTCAAAAATTAATAAATTAACGGATGCCAAACTCTTAATTGATGATACGCCTGCCCTCACCGTTTTTGAGCTCAGGGCAAAATGCCGGCGATTAAAAGCCCAGCACGACATCGACATGGTTATTATTGATTACCTGCAACTGATGAGTGGTACCGGAGATGCAAAAGGAAACAGGGAACAGGAGATCAGTAATATTTCACGTTCGCTGAAGGCGATGGCAAAAGAGCTTGATATTCCCATTATTGCACTCTCGCAGTTGAGCCGTGCCGTAGAAACCAGGGGCGGATCCAAGAAACCGATTTTATCCGACTTGCGCGAATCTGGAGCCATTGAGCAGGATGCAGACATGGTAATTTTTATTTACCGTCCGGAGTATTATAAAATTGACGTGGATGATGAAGGAAATTCGACGGCCGGAATCGCTGAAATTTGTATTGCTAAACACCGTAACGGTGCTTTAAAAGATATTCCACTCAGGTTTATTGATAAGTTCGCTAAATTTGCGGATCTGCATTCTGACAGTGTCGATTATTCAGGGCTGGAAGCCAATGAAGACTTTGACGGAACCCAAACCCGAACAATTCCTTCGAGGATGAATGACATGGATGAAGACAGCATTCCATTCTAATTTTTTATAATTTTCATAACTTAATGAAATGACCATTGCAGAAATGGTAAACCATACTGTTTGGTTAGGGCTTTAATTATTCTTGCTCCAGCCTCATTTCTAGTTTTGTAAAATGAATCATAAAATATAATCAGGATTGTTTAATTATTAACAGGAGGTTTCCTATCTTTGTCGTTGATTTTTTTTATTTAAAGCCTACACAAATTCATGACTAAAAACCTGTACATAGCTGCAGCAGAACCTTACTCCGGCAAATCACTTATTGTTTTGGGAATTATGAATATCCTCCTGCGTAATTTGAAACGCGTCGGGATATTTCGTCCGGTAGTTAATACCAGTAAGGGAAATGACCCGCATATCGAATTAATTACAACCTATTTTAACCTTCCGTTTTCTCACGAAGAATTATATGGCGTTAGTGACGAATTCGCATTTGACTTAATTCAGGCTGACGATATGGACAGCCTGTTCTCTGCTATTATTGATAAATACAAAAAACTTGAATCAAAATGTGATTTTATACTGATTGAAGGCACTGACTTTACAGGATCGTTAAATCCATTTGAATTCGATTTTAATGCGCGTATTGCCAACAACTTAAATGCACCAATCATTACCATTATCAATGGAAATGCAAAAAATGTTGACGAGATCAAAAAAACGGTACAGCTCATAAAAAAAATCCTGCAGAGTGAAAAATGTCATTATTTGGGCATGTTTGCAAACCGCGTCAAAATTGAAGATAAACCCATTATTGAGAAATTCCTGAGCAATGCCCATTCAAATAATGAATTCAATGTTGTCATTCCAGAATTTGAATTATTGCAAAAGCTCACGATGCGGCAGATCAGCGAAGATTTAAATGCAACTAAAATATATGGCGATGAGGTGGTATTGGATTATGATGTTAATGAATACCATATCGGTGCAATGAGCATCGAACATATCCTGCAACATACTAAAAGCGGGTCATTGGTCATTACACCAGGTGACCGGCCTGACGTAATTATCAGCCTGTTCATGACCTATATGTCGGAAAATTTTCCAAAAATTGCAGGTATAATTCTTACCGGTGGGTATAAACCCAGCAGGGAAATTATGAAGCTGATCAACGGGATCAAAAAATTGCCGATTGCTGTGCTGGAAGTTGAAACAGACACCTATAGCACAGCACTAAAGGTTCACAATATTAAATCGGTTTTAAAAGCCAATAATGAACGAAAAATGGCAGCTGCCCTCGGGCATTTTGAGACCCATGTTGAGGATAAAAAGTTTACGGATTTGATTACAATAACACGATCAAACGTCCTCACTCCTATAATGTTCGAATACGAATTATTTGAGCGTGCCCGTTCCAATCATAAACATATTGTGTTGCCCGAAGGTATGGATGACCGTATCCTTAGGGCTTCCGAAATATTATTGAACAGAAAAGCAGTTGATATCACCTTACTCGGGAACGAAGAAGATATCTTTAAAAAAGCTGCCACACTGCAACTTAAACTCCCGGGGGTTAATATTATAGATCCTTATGATAATGACCTGATCAACGACTATTCAGCCACTTATTACAAATTAAGAAAAGACAAAGGAATTACCAGGGCCACGGCTTCAGAATTAATGCTCGATGTGAGTTACCTGGGAACCATGATGGTTTACAAGGGTCATGCAGATGGAATGGTATCGGGTGCAATTCATACCACTCAGCATACCATACGACCGGCTTTTGAATTTATTCGCACAAAACCCGGCTTTTCAATAATCTCATCCAGTTTCCTGATGTGTTTCGAAGATAAGGTACTAGTCTATGCCGATTGCGCCGTAAATCCAAACCCAAATGCTGAACAACTGGCCGATATTGCGATCAGCTCGGCTGAAACAGCATCTATGTTTGGAATTGAGCCGCGGATTGCCATGCTCTCTTATTCAACCGGTGTTTCAGGTAAAGGCGCTGATGTTGAAAAAGTAAGGACTGCAACAGCCATCGCGCGCGAACGCAGGCCGGACCTTAAAATTGAGGGCCCGATTCAATATGATGCAGCGATTGATGCCACTGTAGCAAATCAAAAAATGCCGGATAGTGAAGTTGCCGGAAAAGCTACGGTCTTTATTTTCCCTGACCTGAATACTGGAAACAATACTTACAAAGCTGTGCAAAGATCGGCCAATGCCATCGCAGTTGGCCCTATTTCGCAAGGGCTCAATAAACCTGTTAATGATTTAAGCCGTGGCTGTTTGGTAAAAGATATCGTAAACACTGTTTTGATTACGGCCATCCAGGCACAGGAAAATAAATAATATGAAATAACTGAAGGGTGTGATATAATTTCACCTGCTCAATATTATTATCATGGATCATTATTTCAATCTGGGTTTTTTTCCGACTCCCATCGAAAAGCTGAACAATTTAACAAATTTATTTCCCGGCTATCATCTTTATATGAAAAGGGATGACCAGACAGGTTTGGCAACCGGAGGAAATAAAACTCGTAAACTCGAATATTTCATACAGGCGGCACTTGATGAAAAATGCGATACCATCATCAGTGCCGGGGCACAACAATCAAATCATTGCCGACAAACTGCAGCAGCGGCTGCAAAAGCAGGGCTTAAATGTCATTTGGTGCTCGGGGGCGAGAAACCGGATGTTTTTACAGGCAATCTTCTAATGAGTCATTTGCTGGGTGCCAAACTTCATTTCATGGGTGAACACCGCAAAGGGGAAGATATTCAGGCGATTGCCAACGAAATTAAAAAGAACGGATTCAAACCCTATATCATTCCATACGGCGGTTCAAATGCAATCGGAGCCATCGGTTATATCAGGGCCATAAAAGAAATTAAGGCCCAACTGGATTCCTTTCAATTGAATATCGATCAAATATACTTTGCCTCAAGTTCGGGTGGAACCCACGCCGGAATGATAATGGGTAAAGAACTCTTCGGTTTGCAAAGCAAAATAATTGGTATTCAAATCGATAAAGATGAAATAAATGGACTAACACTCGAACAAAACATCCTGAAAATTATTAGTGAGAGCAAGAATAAACCGGAAGGCAGAAAAATATTCGGCCCTGAAGATATCCATCTGCTCGATGATTACGAAAAGCCGGGTTACGGAGTTATGACCGAAAAGGAACATCAGGCCATTAAATTATTGGCTGAAACAGAAGGAATACTGCTCGACCCCGTTTATACCGGACGGGCATTTTACGGAATGATCGATCAGCTGAAAACGGCTAAAATTAAAAAAGGCGCGAATATACTGTTCTGGCATACCGGGGGGTTCCCTGCCAATTTTAATTATCTGCAACAGTTGACAAAATAAAATCGTGCACCTACTATTTGATAATTTCTTAGTTTTATTTCAATTTTGATAAATTACCAATGGCAATACTTATCATTTGCGACGATCGTGATTTAACACCCTGGATTAATGCACTCAAAGCAATCGATCACAACATCGATATCCGCATTTATCCTGAAGAAGGAGATATTAAAGAAATTGAATTTATCATCTGCTGGAAACATCCGTATGGGATTCTGAAGAGGTATCCAAATTTGAAAGCAATTACATCGCTAGGTGCAGGTGTCGACCACTTGTTTGCCGATCCTGATTTACCCCTGAATATTCCCATTGCAAGGATCGTTGATCCTGAACTTGCACAGGCCATGAGTGAATTTGTAATCGGATTGATATTTAACCATATACGTTCATTATCGGATTATATCCAATTGCAAAAACAAAAAACATGGAAATCGAAACCCTTTAATATTGCACGAAATGTAAGGGTTGGAATTATGGGTATGGGAATATTGGGAACAGATCTGGCCCGAAAATTATCAGTGATCGGCTTTCAGGTTTCGGGCTGGGCACAATCGAAAAAAGAGCTTGAATTTGCTCAGGTATATGTTGGAGACAGCGATTTACCGGCCTTTTTATCGGGCAGCAACATACTTGTTTGCCTGTTGCCATTGACCCCAAAAACAAAGAATATCCTAAATAAGAAACTTTTTGAACAACTGCCCGATCAGGCCTATCTTATAAATGTAGCCCGTGGAGGACATCTGGTCGATGAAGATTTAATGGAAATGATAGATCGGAAAAAAATTGCAGGTGCCGGTCTGGATGTTTTCAGGCAGGAACCTCTTCCCTTGGACCACCCCTTTTGGGAACATCCTTCCATCAGCATATTCCCGCACATTGCTAGTATAACGAACCCTATTTCAGTAGCCCCGCAAATTATTGATAATTATAAAAGAGCCCTACGTGGCCAGCCATTGCTCAATAAAGTCTCTGTAGATTCAGGTTATTAAAGAATTTGCACTCCTGGCAAATCAGGGTAAATCAAATCCGGCGTCTTTTTTCTTTTCAGCGATTGCTGAAATTTCTATCTCTGAGTCACCGGGGATTTTTGATACCTGTAAACATACACGGGCCGGATAAACACCATCTTCGAAGAATGTACGATAAGCATCGTTCACATCATTATAATCATCCAGATCCATTAAAAATATCTGAACCATTACCAGATCATTATAGCCGTATCTGAACTCTTTTAGGATGGCTCCTATATTCTTCATGCATTGTTCTGTGGCTTCTTTGATATTCCCGTTAACCAATTGTCCGGTTTCTGGATTTCTTGAAATTTGGCCCGCAATATACAAGGTTTCATTTACAAGCCTGGCTTTGCTGTATGGTGCAGGTGCCGGATTGGATTTGTTTTCCTGTGCAATTATCAATGAAGAAATAAACAGGCACAGCAGTAATAGGTAAGTTCTTTTCATGGGTTGATGTTTTTAGAAGCTCACTAAATTACAAATATTAATAAGATAATTTTATTTCTGTTATATTTGTTTTATGAACTTAATTTCACCAAAACTTCATAAAATGAGACCCGCCAAGTTTTTAACTTCCCTCTTCCTTATAGTGTTTATTTCTTCCAATTATTTATATCCACAAAATAAAGGAATTGAAAATGCACAACGTTACGACAGACTCATCATTAAAAATGTAATGATTGTTGACGGGAAAGGCACCCCCATGAAAGGGCCCAATGATGTGATTATTGAAAATAACAGGATTGCAGCAATCACTTCCGTGAAATCAGCAAGTGCTTACACTGATGAGCAACATATCATTGATGGCAAAGGGATGTATCTCTTACCCGGATTGATCAACAACCATGTTCACATCCACCAGAGGGGCGATTGTCCGCTCGATTATTTGTATAAGCTCTGGCTGGCATGCGGAATTACAACAGTCAGGGATGTTGGTAGCGATGTTGAAATGACGCTGGCAGAACGACAAAAAAGTGATGCCGGAACTTTAACTGCTCCGCGTATCTTTATTTATATGGTGGTTCGGGCAAATGAGGTGAATGCGGCCAGGGAACAGGTTCGGCAATTTAACAAAATGGGTGCCGACGGGATCAAAATTTTTGGAATGGATAAAGACATTATGCAAGCAACCCTTGATGAATGCAATGCTCTTGGTTTAAAAGTGGCCCATCATGTAGGGGTTGAAGAAACCGACGCCCGCGATGATATTGAACACGGAGTTGCAACAATTGAACACTGGTACGGCATACCGGATGCAGCACTTTTGGGATCACAAAATTTTCCTTACTGGTATAATTATAATAATGAAAACGACCGCTTTAAATGGGCCGGCAGTTTGTGGAAAGAAGCCGATCCTGATCAATTAAATGATATCCTGCAAGGGATGGTTGAAAGCAATGTGGCATGGATACCCACTTTTGCCATATACGAAGCCAACCGGGATTTGCAGCGGGCCCAAACACAACCCTGGTTCGAAGAATATTTGCATCCGACACTTGCAGGCTACTTCTCCCCTTCTCAGCAAAATCATGGTTCCTATCATTGGAACTGGACCACCTCAGATGAAATTAACTGGAAAGAAAACTATCGGATTTGGATGAAATCAGTGAAGGAATTTGCGAATATGGGCGGGCTGGTTGGTGCCGGAGAAGATGCCGGATTTATTTATATGATGTACGGATTTACCTATTTGCGTGAACTTGAACTACAGCAGGAAGCCGGCTTCCATCCTATTGATGTGATTATGAATGCAACCGGAAACAATGCCAGAATACTGGGAGTTGAGGACCACCTTGGACGCATCAGACCGGGCTTTTTGGCTGATCTGATTTTGGTGGATGGCAATCCGCTTGAGAACCTCAAATATTTATATCCAACAGGAATTACTGCACTGGTCGATGGTAAAATCGTTAATAAAGGAGGCGTAAAATGGACCATCAAAGACGGGATCGTTTATGATGCTGTTCAACTCAGTGAAGAGGTGAAACAAATGGTGGCAACGGCAAAGAATGAATAAATCAATTTAATATTTAATAATATAACTATTAAAGAATGAAGGTAATTGCAATAAACGGGAGCCCGCATACAAAAGGAAATACTTATCACGCCTTAAGCATGATTGGAGAAGAACTGCTGAAAAACAATATCGCATTTGATATTTTGCAGATCGGACACAAAAATATACGGGGCTGCACAGCCTGTTATAAATGCGTGATCAATAAAGATGAGAAATGTATTATAAAAACAGATCATTTCAATGAATGGTTGCAAGAGATTAAGTCTGCCGACGGAATCATTTTAGGATCACCTGTTTATTATTCGGGCATTGCCGGAACCATGAAAAGTTTCCTGGATCGCTTATTCTATGTGGCAGGAGCAAATGGAAACCTGTTCCGCCATAAAGTTGGTGCCGCGGTTGTTGCCGTCAGGCGCTCAGGTGGTTCGTCAGCACTCGACGGGCTGAACCATTATCTGCATTATGCCGAAATGATTGTTGCCACCTCAAATTACTGGAATATTATTCATGGCCGCACTCCGGGTGAAGTAATACAGGATTTGGAAGGAGCGCAAACTATGCGCGTATTGGCAGCCAATATGGCCTGGCTGTTAAAAATGAAAGAAGCAACAAAAAGTTCAATCATACCTCCTGAAAGGGAAAAGAAAATTGCAACAAATTTTATCAGGTGATCATTAAACAATAAAATTCAAAAAATCATCCGTCCAAAAACTATCAAAACCATTAAAAATGATAGCAAAAATCGAAAATAAGCCGAAACACATAAAGTTCCCCCATTTCATCATCGCTCTGTTCATTTTATTGATGATGTTCAGTTGTAGTTCTGCAAACCAACAAACAAAGGAATTTAGCAGTAAGAGCTATGCCGATTTAGTATCATTGTTTAAAGAATGGCGCAGTTTCGAAAACCCGCCACTGCGAGAAGGAGCTCCTGATTATAGCCCTGAAACTTTTAAAAAGCGCCGACCGGATTTTGAAAACTTGCAAAACAGACTGAATGCGTTTGACATATCTGAATGGCCGGTTGAGCAACAGGTTGACTGGTATATCATTTGGGCAGAAATGAATGGATATGATTTTAATCAGCGCATACTTAAGCCCTGGGAACGTGATCCGGCATTTTATAAATCGCTTTGGACCGAAAGAAGCGATGTACCTGCACATGAGGGCCCGACCCATCATGCGGTAACTGAAATCTGGAAATACACTTTCCCTTTGGATCATGAAGCCAGGCAACAACTCATCAACGACTTGAAAGTAATCCCTTCATTGAATGCACAGGCAAAAATAAATTTAACCGGAAATGCCAAAGATTTGTGGATCGCCGGCATCCGCGATATTGAAACCCAAAGCCGTGATTTGCAAAACATTCTCAACCTTCCAAAAGTTAAGGAAGATGAAGCCCTTGTAAGTGCCATTCAGGATGCCATTGATTCAACGGATGAGTTTGCAAACTGGCTCAGGCAGCAGTCAGAATTCAAAACAGGCCCTTCAGGCATCGGAAAGGAAAACTACAGCTGGTATCTCCAAAAGGTACATCTCGTTCCCCTGAGTTGGGAGGATGAGGTGATGATACTAAAGAATGAACTGGCACGTGCATGGTCGTCCTTAAAACTGGAAGAACACCGGAATCGTAACTTACCTGAATTAATCGATGCAGGAAGCCCTGAAGAATACGAGTTACTGGCAAAAAAATCTGCAGAAAGCCTGTTGTCCTTTTTAGAAGAAAATGAAATACTGACCATTAAGGATTATTTTGAGCCGGTGTTAAATTCACACCTTGGAACCTTTGTCCCCAAAGAAGAAAGGAATTTCTTTTGGATCACTGCCCATTATGATCCACGGCCGCTCTATTCACACTTTTATCATTGGTTTGATCTGGCGCAAATGGATACCGAGCCGCATCAAAGCGAAATTCGACGTGAACCCTTATTATATAATATTTTTGATTCGAGAAACGAAGGGATTGCAACAGGGGTTGAAGAAATGTTCATGCAGGCCGGCTTGTATGATGATAATCCCAGGGTCAGGGAAATTGTTTATATCCTGATTGCACAGCGTGCAGCCCGTGGATTGGGCTCATTATATGCACATGCCAACCAGATGACCATGGAAGAAGCCGGAGGTATGCACGCAGATTACACCCCGCGTGGATGGATGAAAACGGAAAAAGAATTGCGAATTTTCGAACAGCAGCTTTATTTGCGACAACCCGCTTACGGAACCAGTTATATTACAGGTAAATACCTGGTTGGAAATGCCATGGCAGATTATGCGCGACTGATGGAAAGCCAAAACAAAACTTTCAGGATCAAAAATTTTCTGGATCAGTTGAATGAATTCGGAAACATCCCTATATCGCTTGTACATTGGCAAATGACCGGTAATGATGAGTCCATTAAACAAATTGTCGATTAGTCATTTTAAAACTAATCGCTCCATTTTTCCTTGTTAATATATTTTATTCTATTTTATTATACATTTTGTATAATTATTTATATCTTTGTTAGAAAGATGTAAAACATCATGCGATCCGGAACTTATCAGAAATTTATAAGGGACTTCTTCCTAATTCTTTTAAGTGAATACGGAGTCTGATTAACAATGAGTTGAAACAATTTATTTAACCTAAATACGATTTACATCTTCGAACAATATATCATGAAATAGCCATGAGAAACAAAATTTCAAACAAAGCGTGAATGATTATTTCATGGTGTATTTTTCCGTTTTAGCGGTACCAATTATGTGACTTTTTTAATCAATTATAAAAAATAAAACACATGAAATTTAATAAAAACTTACTGTTATTTCCGATGTCTTCTTTAATCGCCATGAACTCATGCACGATCAAAGAGAGCGAATCAAAAGACAAAGAGATGGGTGATCAAAAGTATAACTTTCTGTTCATTCCTGTTGATGATCTTCGCCCGGAACTGGGATGTTATGGAAGCACCGACATCCTAACACCTAATATCGATCGGCTTGCTGCACAAGGGGTTGTATTTAGCCGCACTTATTGCCAGCAGGCTGTCTGCAATCCTTCACGCGCCAGTTTACTAACAGGTTTGCGTCCCGACTCAACAGAAGTTTGGGATTTGAAAGCACATTTCAGGGATATTATTCCTGATGTTATTACACTGCCCCAATATTTTAAAGAACACGGTTATACAACGGTGGGTTTCGGAAAAGCATTTCACAATAATGATCCGGACACCATTTCCTGGTCGGTTGTACCTGAAAACATTGCCGGATTTCCGTTTGATCCGGATGCCGTTTACGCAGATGATGAGAATACAGAGATACTTCAGGCAAAAATTGAAGAAATGATCAAAGCCGGGAAGCAGAAAGACCAGTGTGGCTTTTGGTATGTAAAAGCAAATGCCACCCAAAGTGCAGATGTGGACGATGACTTCTATTACGATGGAGCCCAAACCACAAGGGCCATCGAAGTTTTACAGGAATTAAAAGACAAGGACGAACCATTCTTCCTTTCCGTTGGTTACTACAGGCCTCATCTTCCATTCAATGCCCCTAAAAAATATTGGGATCTTTACGACCGGGATAAAATCCCATTGGCGGACAACCAATATCCTCCAAAAGACAGTCCCTGGTATGCCATGCATGGCGATGCCGAATTAAGGGGATATACTGATTGCAGTGATCTGCCATTGCCAACTGAAGGGGTTTGGGACGAAGACATGCAGCGAAAAATTAAACATGGCTATTATGCCAGTGTTTCATATACCGATGCACAAATCGGCAGGCTATTGGACGAACTTGACAGGCTTGGACTTGCCGAAAATACAGTGGTTGTGCTTTGGGGCGATCATGGTTGGAAGCTTGGGGAACACAATGGATGGTGTAAACAAACAACTTATGAAATTGACACCCATGTCCCCATGATAATCAGTGGTGCGGGTGTGAAAGCCAAAGGACAGAAAAGTGAGGCACTCACAGAATTTGTCGATATTTACCCCACACTCTGCGATATGGCCGGTCTGCCCGTGCCAGCTCATTTACAAGGATATAGCGTAAAACCATTATTGGAAAACCCCGATTTAGAATGGAAATCAGCCGCATTCAGTCAGTTTTTATTGGGACGATATGGCCGCACCACCAATATAACCAATGAGATGATGGGTTATACGATGCGAACCGATAAATATCGCTATGTTGAATGGTATGAATGGAACAAAGATGACACCAGAGGAAAGCTCTTGGATAAGGAATTATTCGATCACGACACAGATCCACAAGAAAATCAAAACCTGGCTAATCAACCTCAATACAAAGAAATCATTGATTCACTTTCGCTAAAATTGGCAGCCGGATGGCGACAAGCTTTGCCAAAGAATTAATGTTCTTCACAAAAAACTGACATAGTATTATATTTACCCGATCTTATGATTATATTTAAGATCGGGTAAATTTTTGAAATAACCATCCTGTTTAAAAAATCTTACATCATGAAGTACAATAGAAATCTGCTTTTAATCCCCATTTCATCTCTGATAGCGATGAATTCATGTTCAATAAAAGAACAAGAAGCAAAAAATGACAAACCAGACAAACCCCTTAATTTTTTATTTATTCCGGTAGATGACCTTCGCCCTGAGATGGGCTGCTATGGTGATACCAATATAAAAACACCCAATATCGATCGTTTGGCTTCACAAGGGGTTGTTTTTAGCCGCACCTATTGTCAGCAGGCTGTTTGTAATCCTTCACGTGTGAGTTTGCTTACCGGCTTGCGTCCCGACTCAACTGAAGTGTGGGATTTAAAAACACATTTCAGGGATCTAATGCCTGATGTGGTTACCCTTCCGCAATATTTTAAAGAAAACGGATATACAACCGTTGGTTTTGGGAAAACCTTTCATAATAATGATCCTGACACCATTTCATGGTCGGTTGTTCCTGAAAATATAGCGGGCTTTCCTTTCGATCCCGATGCCGTTTATGCCCTTGAAGAAAACCTGAAGATTCAGGCAGAAAAAGCAAAAATAAAGGAAGAAAACGGGATGGAAAAAGATCCATTGGGTTATTGGTATGTTAAAGCAAAAGCTACCGAATGTGCAGATGTTCCGGATGATTTTTATTATGACGGAGCTCAAACCACACGGGCCATCGAAGTCATGAGGGAACTGAAAACCAAAAATGAACCGTTCTTCCTTTCGGTAGGTTATTACAGGCCGCATCTCCCATTTAATGCCCCAAAAAAATACTGGGACATGTATGATCGTGAAAAAATCCCATTGGCCGAAAACCAATTTCCACCAAAGGACAGTCCTCAGTATGCCATTCATGGAGACGCAGAGTTAAGGGGCTATACAGGTTCCGAGGACCTGCCCTTGCCATTTGAAAAATCATGGAGCGAAGAAAGACAAAGAGAAATAAAACACGCTTATTATGCCAGTGTTTCATATACCGACGCACAAATTGGAAGGCTGCTTGATGAACTCAACAGACTGGGTCTGGCAGAAAACACGGTGGTTGTTCTTTGGGGAGACCACGGCTGGAAACTTGGTGAACACAATGGATGGAGCAAACACACCAATTATGAAATCGACACCCATGTTCCCATGATTATCAGCGGAGCCGGAATTTCAGCAAAAGGAGAACATAGTAAGGCATTAACAGAATATGTTGACATCTACCCTACCTTATGTGAGATGGCTAATCTCCCGATCCCCTCTTATTTGCACGGAACCAGCGTTGTTCCTTTATTGGAAAACCCTGATCAGGAATGGAAATCTGCCGCATTCAGCCAGTACCTTTTAGGCAGATACAGGCCTTCTCCCTATGTAAATAAAGAAATGATGGGCTACGCAATGCGAACCGACCAATATCGCTATATTGAATGGTACGACTGGAACAAAGACAATACCAGGGGAAAGCTGTTAAGTACAGAATTATTCGATCACAATACTGATCCGCAGGAAAATCAGAACCTGGCAAATCAGGCTCAATACAAAACAATTGTTAATGCACTGTCACAACAATTGGCGGCAGGATGGAGAAAAGCTGTACCTAAAAATTAAGCTTTAGAAACTCTGATTTATCTTTTACCTGAAATTTTCAAGGAATTGACTTTGGTAAATTTCAGTGATAAACCCATGTTATATCAAACCTGATGAATTTAAAACGTTCATCAGGTTTGATATTTTACGCAACTTTCCGATCCCCATTTAAAGCTTTCTGATTGACATCTCCATTCGCTTATTTTATGAGCATTTTTTTAATTTCAAAAAAATTGATAGGGAAACCGTCATCTTATGAATCATAATAGCTGTATTTATGAATCATTTCCTATTAATAAAAAACCTGATTATTGCAAATGAATAGCTTAAGCCGAACAAAAAAGAATTTGATTAAAATTGCCATTTCAGCAATTCTTATCCTAAACCTGAACACAAATTTACAGAGCCAAAACACCCTCGAAAGTTCAAATCTGCAAAAGGGTGCATTTGAAGTTGGATTTAAATTAACAAGCCTTAAGGATTATACGCGGACCTCAATCCGAACCACTAACCTAATTAACCTGAATACTGAAAACAGGGCAAGAGACATTCGGATTTACGAATGGTACCCTGCCATGAAAAGTGATTTAGCACCATTAAAACTTCACGATTTTTTTATAAAAGGAATTGAAGATTATGGAAAAACACCAGGTGTAAGCGAAGCTGAAAACCTGGTTTATTATGCTGCACAATTTAACAGAATTCCAAGAACAAGAATTGAAAAAATTCTACAGAAAGAATGCGCTGCCATTGAAAATGCGGAGCCGGCCACAGGCAAATTTCCGGTCATTATTATCGGACAGGGATATGGTTATGAATCGCCCATTTCTCAATTATTATTGAGCGAATATCTCGCCAGCCATGGCTATATAGTACTTACTGCACCATTAATCGGTTCATATTCAAAGAAAGCGGAAATCAACATGCTCGATTTTGAGGCACAGATCAGGGATCTGGAGTTCATACTGTCAAAGGTTTTTACGATGAGCCATGCCGATACAGAAAACATCGCCACACTGGGTTTTGACCTGGGTGCCATGTCGGCAGCCATGGTGCAAATGAGAAATACGAACATCAGAGCCCTGGTGACTTTCGACGGAGGCATTATGTTTAAGCACAATACCTCGCGATTATTAAATCCTTCCCCCTATTACGATCCCCAAAAACTGGATGTTCCGGCACTTATTTTCACACGAACGGTTCAAAACAATATTGAGATGGGTTTGGAAGAAGACAGTACGATCTTCCTAAATTCTCCTTATTCGCATAAATTTATTGTCAGAACCGAAGACATGAAACATCATTATTATACTTCCTATCCATTACTGGGTGTAGAAAGCCTTGTTTCTCCCCCACTTGCCATGAAAACATATCCCATAGTTTGCGAATTTGTGCTGCATTTTTTCAATCATTTCCTGAAATCTGATTCAGAGGCCATCCACTTTTTTAAAGAAGATCCTGCCAGGTTTCAATCCGATGGTGTTAATCTCAGTATTCATGAATTAACTTCAAAAATTCAACCGCCAAATTTAAAAACGCTTGAATACATATTCTTAAATGAGGGATTTGAAAAAGGGCTTCAATTTTATAAAAAAGCAATCAATGATGGATACACCATTGCACAGGATGATTTAAATACCCTGGCCTATACTTTTTTATACGATTACGGCAGAGCCCCGGATGCCATCTCAATTTTTAAGATCATCATTAGCGAAAACCCTGATTCTGCAAATGCTTATGACAGTCTGGGAGAGGCTTATTTGTTCACAGCCGATTATCCGTTGGCACTTGATAATTATAAAAAATCGCTTGAATTGAACCCTGAAAATGCCACTGCAAAGAGGATTATTCCACAGCTTGAACGCATCTTAAATAATTAGATTTTCATTATAAATCAAATAATTAACATTTTTTTCACATTTACCCATCTCAATATTTAATATTTTAGCCAAACTAAAAACAGTCTAAAATTTACGAATCAAACGAAGCAAAATATGGGTAAAATAATCAAATTTGGAGAAGATGTTGAAGGCTACAACATTCCGGTATTAAACGAACGCGAAGTAAGGGCATCCTCAGGAATTCTGTTTCTGTTCATGTTTATTTCAATCAATGTAGTGATCTACAAAGGTGATTTCACCATGCTGAAATTTTTTGTTGTTGCTTTTTTGGCCGATTTCATCCTTCGGGTATTTATCAGTCCGCGATTCTCGCCAACACTCATCCTTGGGCGCATGATTGTCAGGCGACAGGTTCCGGAGTACGTTGGTGCACCGCAAAAAAAGTTTGCATGGATCATCGGCTTGTTTCTGGCAGGATTGATGTTTGTTCTTTTAATTGTCTTGAACTCATACAGCATCATCACCGGACTACTCTGCCTCATCTGCCTGGTATTCATGTTTTTTGAAACATCTTTCGGTATATGCCTGGGCTGCCTGGTTTATCGTTTGTTTTACGGGAAAAAAGCCCAATATTGCCCGGGCGAAGTCTGTGAGATTAAGGATATGCAGGCCATTCAGAAAACTTCCTGGCCGCAGGTCCTGATCGTTTTGGCATTTATCGCCTTTATTATTCTATCGGTTTATTTGTTTAAAGACAGCTTTACAGTTGCGCCCAAAGATTTATGGGAAATCCTTGGGATGGCTGCCGGCAAATAATGCCTAAATAATTCAGATTTTTGATGCATTGATGATGATATAATTTTGTATCTTCATTCCATCAGTAATCAGATGGATAAAATCAGCGTTCAATATTTTAAAACCAAATTTGGTGAACTCATTCTGGGTTCATACGATGAACAATTATGCCTGTGCGACTGGCGTTTTCGGAAAAAGCGGAATGCCATCGATCGGCGGATCACAAAAGGTCTGAATGCAGCATATATTGAAGAGAAAAGCGCAATAATTGAGGAGACCATCTGGCAATTGAATGCCTATTTCGATCAAAAACTCGAACAATTTGAGATTCCCTTGCATATGGTGGGCAGCCCGTTTCAGATCAGTGTCTGGAATGAATTGTTAAAAATCCCTTACGGAAAAACAGAAACTTACCTCGGATTATCCCAACGCATTCTGAATGAAAAAGCCATCAGGGCCGTAGCTGCCGCAAATGGAGCAAATCCCATTTCCATCATTGTTCCCTGTCACCGGATTATTGGCAGCAAAGGCGAACTTACCGGATATGCCGGCGGTATAAAAATCAAACAACAATTGCTGGCACTCGAATCGATCGGGAAAAATCCGGAACAGTTGATGTTGTTCTAAGGAGGTTGCTGGTTTCAAATTCTAAACACCATGCTCCATGCTCCTTGCTCCATGCTCCATGCCATTACGTTGACATTCGATGGACATTCAATAGTAATACGTTGTAATACATGGTAATACATTGTAATACGTTGTTATTCATTGTTATTAGGTTATTGAGTATTGAACTTCTCTGAACAAATTTGAACCATTTTATACTTTTATCTTTTTTCTTTTATCTTAGAAAGGTGACAGGTGACAGGTGACAAATTTTCCCAGCAACCAGCAACCTGGAACTCCACGCTCCTTGCTCCACGCTCCTTGCTCCATGCAATTACGTTGACATTCGATGGACATTCAATAGTAATACGTTGTAATACATGGTAATACATTGTAATAAGTTGTTATATATCGTTATTCATTGTTATTAAGTTATTGAGTATTGAACTTCTCTGAACAAATTTGAACCATTTTATACTTTTATCTTTTTTCTTTTATCTTAGAAAGGTGACGGGTGACAGGTGACAGGTGACAAATTTTCCCAGCAACCAGCAACCTGGAACTCCATGCTCCTTGCTCCAAGCTCCATGCTCCTCGCTCCTTGCTCCACGCTCCTTGCTCCATGCCATTACGTTGACATTCGATGGACATTCAATAGTAATACGTGGTAATACATAGTAATACGTGGTAATACGTTGTTATATATCGTTATTCATTGTTATTAAGTTATTGAGTATTGAACTTCTCTGAACAAATTTGAACCATTTTATACTTTTATCTTTTATCTTTTTTCTTTTATCTTAGAAAGGTGACGGGTGACAAATTTTCCCAGCAACCAGCAACCTGGAACTCCATGCTCCTTGCTCCTTGCTCCTTGCTCCAAGCTCCATGCTATAAACTTCCGTTTTCAAAAATATTTTCCATATCTTTATTCCTTCAATCTGCAAACACCATCATGAATTAATATATTAATACAAAAATCCCTGCACCATGAAAAAACTACTTTTTATCTTTTTGCTTTTTATCATAGCCTGTAATCCGACACCCAAAACCACCATTACACCCTGGGTTCCTTACGATGAATCCGGAGAAATTGCTGCCAATGCGGAACACCAATCAAGGGGGATGCGATACAAACTCATCCAATCGCAGGTTACCGATAAAAATGATCTCTGGAACCTCATTCAGCCACAGATCAGTAATTTTTCGGAAGAAGATTACCAAACGCTTAAACCACTTATCTACGAGCAGAATATTCCGACCATTCAGGCCCATATCGCTGCCGGAGATCTTAGCTACGAAAAGCTCACCCAATGGTATTTGTACCGTATCGTTAAATACGAAAATAACAGGGAAACTTACCTGAACGCCATTATTGCCATTAATCCCAATGCCGTTGAAGAAGCCCGTTTATGCGATAAAAACAGCTCGGAAAACAATCATCCGATTTATGGCATGCCCGTATTGCTTAAAGATAACATTGGAGCCGAAGGCATGACCACCACTGCCGGAGCCTATGTTTTTAAAGACAATACCCCTGCCGATGCCTATATTACCGCCCGTATCAAGGAAAAGGGTGGAATTATCCTTGGGAAAACCAATCTGAGCGAATGGGCCAATTTCCTCTTTTTAAGAGGGCCAAATGGTTTTAGTGCGGTTGGCGGTCAAACCCTGAACCCTTATGGTCGCAAAATGTTTGATACCGGAGGTTCGAGTTCGGGAAGCGGCGCAGGTACAGCGGCAGGATATGCTGCCGCATCTGTCGGTACCGAAACTTCGGGATCCATTCTTTCGCCATCCAGCAAAAATTCACTCATCGGTTTAAAACCAACCACCGGATTATTGAGCCGAAACGGGATTGTTCCGCTTTCAAGCACTTTCGATACCCCCGGCCCGATGACCCGCAATGTAACTGATAATGCCATATTATTGTCGGCCATGAGCGGAAAAGACGAAGCCGATGCTGCCTCGGAAGGCGGCCCCGGATACCAGGAATACTGGAAAGATTTAACAGATACCAGCATCGAAGGGATGCGTTTTGGGGTAAATGCCCGATATAAAGATTCTATTTATTTGCTGACCGTTGAAAAAATGGTGGCCATGGGCGGCATTGCCGTAGAATTTGAACCACCAACGGTGAATGCCGAAGGTTTTAGTGAACTATTGGGAGCAGATATGCTGGTCGATCTGCCTGCTTACATTGATACCTGGTTGCCGGAAGAATTCCCATACCGCACTGTTGCCGAAATCCTCGACTTTAACCTCCAGGACAGCAGCCTTCGTATTCCTTACGGACAGGGACGCCTTGAAGCCATTCTGCCTTTGGAATACACCGAAGAGCAATTCATGAATGCCCGCAAACAATTGCGCGAAGAAGGGGTCAAGTATTTTGAAAAATCATTCACCGAAAATCAACTGGATGCCATCTTGTCGATCAACAATTATGAGGCCCGCAATGCGGCCATGGCCAACTACCCCTGCCTCACCATTCCGATGGGATATACCGAAGCAGGCGAACCAATGGGACTAACCTTTATTGCCCGCCCTTTCGAAGAAGCCGAACTGCTCAAACTGGCCTTTGCCTTTGAACAGGGAGCCAATGCAAGAATTTCGCCCAAAGATTACGAATAGACTACACCGCCTTTTTAAAGACGGCATTGCTGAAAAGTGGTGCCGTTTTTTTTGTGAGGAGTGAAGAGTGAAGGGTGAAGAGTAACAAGCTTTAACAGGAAGCTGAAACTTTGAGCTCCAAGCTCCATGCTCCATGCTCCATGCCATTACGTTGACATTCGATGGACATTCAATAGTAATACGTTGTAATACATAGTAATACGTTGTTATTCATTGTTATTTATTGTTATTAAATTATTGAGTTTTGAACCACTTTGAACAAATTTGAACCATTTTTATACTTTTATCTTTTTTCTTTTATCTTAGAAAGGTGACGGGTGACAGGTGACGGGTGACAAATTTTCTTAACAACCAGCAACCTGGAACTCCATGCTCCATGCTCCATGCTCCTTGCCATTACGTTGACATTCGATGGACATACAATGGTAATCCGTTGTAATACATGGTAATACATTGTAATACGTTGTTATATATCGTTATTCATTGTTATTAAGTTATTGAGTATTGAACTTCTCTGAACAAATTTGAACCACTTTTGAACCACTTTTGAACCACTTTTGAACCACTTTTGAACCACTTTGAATATATTTACAACTTATCAACAAACCACAATCATATTCAGGAATTTAATATATTTGATTCTCCCCTATTGTAAAATGAAAATCCATTGGATGGATAAAAAATAGAAATAAATACAATTGCACTTTAAACCACATATCAGGCGGATAAATGCAATATAGATCGTAAAAATATAAACAATAGCGTATCACATATTTTGTGTTTCATGCTGAAGAAAAAACCAACGCACTCGGTAAAATGTTGACATGAGTTTTTACAATAAAGAAATACTGACATCTGACAATAAATTCTTAAATGGAAACTTCCAGCTGATAGCTTGTGCTGGTTCTGGAAAGACTGAATTTATATCTGAGCGCATTGCGTTACAGATTGAGCAAAAAATTGCAAAACCCGATGAGATTGTTGCTTTCACTTTCACGGAGAAAGCTTCAGAAGAATTAAAATTCCGTGTGCGCTCAAAAATAAAAGAACTTCTTGGACGCCAACCCGATATTGGAGATATGTATATCGGGACAATACACGCTTTCGCTTTTAAAATACTTCAAGAGTTTATTCCAATATATCGTGGGTATGATATGCTTGATGATGTTGGGAGGCTCGCTTTTTTAAGCTCGATCAAATCAGATATTGATATACAATATTTGCAAAACTCTTTGGAAAGTCGTTTCAGAAAACCTTGGGGTAGAACAAAAGAGAATTGGACTTTTTCTGTTTTTATTAACGACCTTGATAAATTCATCGAAGAAGGCTGGGATGTTGATGAAGTGGCCACATCAGAAAGCTTTAAAAATGCATACAATGTTTATCTACAGAAAATGGAGGAGAAACATTTTCTTGATTTCTCTTCCATTCAACGAATTGCAGTTGATACCTTAAAAAACAATCCTCAAGTATTGCAACATGTTCGAAATCAGTTTAAATTTTTTACTGTTGATGAGTATCAAGATGTGAACCAAATTCAAGAGGAATTAATTCAATTGGTTTCGGGTAAGCAAAACGTCTGTGTTGTTGGGGATGATGACCAGTCGATTTACCAATGGAGAGGTGCAGATGTGAATAACATTCTTACTTTTCAATCCAGATACCCAGATGTTTCAGTTCATAAATTGGAGATTAATAGAAGAAGCCATGACCGGATTGTTCTTGTTGGAAAAGAAATGATTGAAAGGAACAACCCAAGACTTCAGAAATCTATTAAGGATAAAGGACTTACATCTGATGAAGGAGATTTATACAAACTGACATTTGGAACACAGGCGGAAGAATGTGAATGGATAGTTCAAAAAATAAAGCAATTAGTCGGAAAAGAATACGAAGAAAACGGCCAAATAAGAAAACTTGAATATTCTGATTTTGCAGTTCAGTTTCGTTCAATTGCAAATGCTGCACAGCCATATATCGATGCTTTAAATGAGGCAGGTATTCCCATCGTTTATTCAGGTGTTGGTGGTCTGTTTGCAACTCTTGAAATCAGAATTATCCTACAGATTTTTGAATACATTTCAAAGATAGATAATGGCATTGATTACGACGATGCTTTTTTACAAAACATTCATCAATCTTTACCCGCTCCTTTTTCTATACCCGAAAACACGTTTATTTCCGGTATAAAATCCATTGAAGATTGGGCGAGAAATCAAAACAGATTATCAATACAAGCTATGTATGGTTTAGTGCTTGAGCTTTTAGGTTTAAGTGACCCAAAGTTTCATGAAGATAAACATGAGGTCTTATTGTACAATTTGGGAAGGTTCTCAACCGCAGTTACCGAATATGAAATTTCCAGGGAATATATTACCTACGTTGGAATTAAGGCATTCCTTTGGTTTATTCGTTTGCACGCAGAGCGTTCTTACGATTCCGGACCAACAGATGCCACAGCTCACTTAATTGATGCGGTTCAGATTTTAACGATGCATGGAACGAAAGGGCTAGGTTTTCCAGTTGTGTTCTTGCCTGGTAATCATAACCCAAGAACAAATAATCGGGCAACACCATCTTGGATTGATACATCAAAAGTAGATTTATCGCGATATGATAATACAGAACAGGATGAACGACGTTTATATTATGTTGGAGTTACCCGTGCAAAAAAATATCTGTTTGTCACCTATAGTCGTGTTAAAATTGGAAATACTAAGGCAACCCGGGTAAAGGACCTTTTTAACGAACTAAATGACAACTTGTTTTTGACAACACAAATTGCTGACCCAACTACAAGAAAACCTTGCAACATAAAAGGAGTTTCTGAAGAAGCTCGATTCCCAACCTCATACAGTGAAATGGCTTACTACCTTTCGTGTGGTTACGATTATAAAATGCGTTTCTTATATGGTTTTAACCCGGGTATTGTGCAGGCTCTTGGTTTTGGGAAACAGGTTCACAATGTTATCAACCTACTTTACGATGAGTTTGAGAAATCCGGCAAAATCCCTTCTAGAAGAAAAGTTGCCGAGATTGTCGAAGCTAATTTTTATATGCGCTATGCTTCAAGTGATTTGGCTGAACGTTTAAAAGTGAGTGCATTTAAAAGCATCGAACGTTACGTTAAAATGTGGGAACAGGACTTTTCTTTATGTGTTAAAACGGAGCGGCCTTTTGAACTGGAATTTGACAATGCTCTTATTGCAGGAGCTATTGATATGATAAAGCGAGAAAGCGATACTGGGACATCATTAGAAGTAATCGATTTTAAAACCGGAAAGGCCGAGTACGACCTGATGGAGAAATATGAATTACAGTTACAATTATATACCATTGCTGCCAAAGAGGCTTTGGGTATGGATATTCAAAATGCACAGGTTCATTTTTTGGATGCTGCAAAAAATGAACGCATGCAGATTGGAACTACCGAACACGCCTTAGAAACAGCCAGGGAACAAATATCCTATGCCATTGGAGGTATAACTCAAATGGATTTTAAACGTGATGCCCGTAACGATAAAAAATGTGGAGCATGCGACTGGAAGGCCTTTTGCCCAAAACGTAAAGGTTATAAAACAAAATGAGTTCCGACAAAGATCATAAAGGTAAAGGACATAGGCAACGCTTGCGTGAGCGATTCGCACAAACCGGATTTGATGGTTTTCACGATTATGAAGTGCTTGAATTTTTACTAACCTACATTTTCAGGCAAGGCGATGTAAAACCTATCGCAAAAGAATTAATAAAAAAGTTGGGTTCATTTTCAAACGTGCTAGATGCAAAAAAAGATGAATTAAAAGATGTTAAGGGAATGGGCGAAAATTCTGCGGTATCATTGGTAGCCCTGAGAAAAGCGCTAACTTTTTATTTTGCCGACGCTGCATTAAACCAACGTTTGCAACTTACAAGGATGGGCGAATTGGTCAATTTTTTGAAAAGTCAGATTGCTGATCGGGACAACGAAGTACTTTTTGCCGTATTTTTAAATGCGAAAAATGAAGTACTGCAATTAAAAGAGTTAGGCGAAGGTTCGGTTGCACAGGCAAGTGCTTTTCCGCGAAGAATTGTAGAAGAAGGATTAAAATTAAAGGCAACTTCGCTAATTCTTGCACACAATCATCCGGGAGGTATTGCAGAACCAAGCGACGGTGATGTAGCAATAACAGATGAAATAAACAAAGCAATAGGACTTGTGGAAATAAGTCTGCAAGACCATATAATTTTAGCAAACAACGAATATTATAGCTTTAGAAGAAATGATTTGATAAAAAATGGCAAAGAATAAAAAAATTGTTGTTGACGGAATTGAGGTTGTGCTGTATGAAGACAATCAGGAGGATTTTATAAGTTTGACCGATATTGCCCGATACCGCGATGCGGAACGAAGCGACTATATTCTGCAAAACTGGATGAGAAATCGAGGCACCATTGAATTCATGGGGCTTTGGGAACAATTTCACAACCCCGATTTTAATTCCATCGAATTCGATGGAATTAAAAATATGGCCGGTTCCAACAGCTTTTCACTCACTCCAAAGCGATGGATTGAAGCCACAAAGGCAAAAGGCATGATTTCTAAAACCGGAAGATATGGCGGAACATTTGCCCACAAAGACATTGCATTTGAGTTTGCATCCTGGTTAAGTGCCGAATTTAAGTTTTACCTGATTAAAGAATTCCAACGATTAAAAAGCGATGAAAATAACCGTCTGCAATTGGAATGGAACCTGCAACGCACCCTTTCGAAAGTAAACTATCACATCCATACCGATGCCATTAAAGAGAACCTGATCCCTCCTGCTGTAACCAGCCAGCAACAAACTTATATTTATGCAAATGAGGCCGATATGCTCAACGTGGCACTTTTTGGACATACAGCCAAAGAATGGCGCGATACCAACCCCGGCAAGGAAGGCAATGTTCGCGATTATGCTACTTTGGAACAACTGGTAGTACTTACCAACCTCGAAAGCCTGAATGCCGTTTTAATTGAACAGGGTATTCCGCAAGGTGAAAGGCTGCAACAGCTTAACAACATTGCCATCAACCAAATAAAAACATTACTAAAATATAACAGCACAAAGAAACTAAAATGAGCGACAAAAATAACAAACAGGATATGCCTTTAGGCCTTTACTGGAAAGGCAAACGCACAACGGTTGACCGCACGGTTTTACCCTTTCAGAGTTTAGAAGTAATTGAAACCATTAACGAAAGCCGTGCCACCCGTGAGGCTGAAAAAGGATCCATGTTCCGCAACGACCCGGAAGCTTTGGATACCAGTTGGCGCAACAAACTTATATGGGGTGATAACAAATATGCTATGGCGGCTTTATTGGAGCAATTCGCCGGAAAAATAGACCTGATTTATATTGACCCGCCTTTTGCTACCGGGGCTAATTTTGATACGACTGTTAAAATAGGCGAAGAAGATATAGAACATACTAAAGAAGCTTCAGCCATTGAAGAATTGGCTTATCGGGACACTTGGGGAAAAGGTATTGACAGTTTTTTACAGATGCTTTACGATAGACTAATCTTAATGAGAGAATTGTTATCTGATAAGGGATCAATATTCATTCATTTAGATTGGCACACTGGGCATTATGTTAAAGTTTTATTAGATGAAATATTTGGAAGAGATTGCTTTATAAATGAGATTACATGGTGTTATTTTGGACCTGGTTCCCCAAATATGAAACAATTCAATCGAAAACATGATAACATATTCTGGTATTCAAAATCTGGTAAATGGATTTTTAATGATAAAGATATCAGAATAGCCCACAACGAAAAAACAACAGGAAACTTCAAAAAGGGATTAGAAGGGTCTGGTTTTGTAGCAGATACCTATGAGTTAAATGAAAAAGGTAAAATCCCAGAAGATTGGTGGGAAATGGCTATTGCTGGGAGGTATCCAATTGATGGTGTTACACGTGTGGGATATCCTACTGAAAAACCTTGGCCTTTGATTGAGCGAATATTAAAAACTGCCTCAAATGAAAATTCTATAGTTGCCGATTTCTTTTCTGGTTCAGGTATTCTTGCGGCTGTCGCAGAAAAAAATAACAGAAAATGGATTGCCACTGATTTAGGCCGTTATTCGATTCATACTGCAAGAAAAAGATTATTGGAGATAAATGGTTGCAAACCATTTGAAGTATTAAATATTGGCAAATACGAACGTCAATCATGGCAAGGGGTTTCATTTGGTAATAAAACCAAAGAGCAAACCTTAGCCGAATACATTGCTTTTATTTTGAAGCTCTATAAAGCCAATGCCTTGCCCGGCAGTGCATATATTCACGGCCAAAAAGGTGCAGAGTTGGTGCATGTAGGCAGTGTTGAAGCACCTGTTACATTACTAGATGTGCAAAAAGCCATTGAAGAAGCACTGCGCATGAAGCAAAAGCAATTGACTATACTCGGTTGGGAATGGGAAATGGGCTTACATGACGTGGTAGAAGCCGAAGCCAACAAAGCCGGTATAAAATTAAAGCTACTTAACATCCCACGCGAAGCCATGGACAAACGGGCTGTAGATGCGGGTGATGTACAGTTTTTTGAGTTGGCTTATCTTGAAACCGAAGTTATACAAGATAAAAGTTGGGGATATAAAATATTACTCAACGATTTTGTAATCCCCAACCTTGATTTGGTTCCCAAAGAAGTTCGCGACAAGGTAAAAAAATGGAGCGATTTTATCGATTATTGGAGCGTGGATTGGAATTACAGTGGCGACACTTTTCATAATATGTGGCAGGCATATCGCACCAAGAAAGACCGGAAACTGGTTTTGGAAACCGACCCATATCAATACAAGAAAAAAGGCGAATACAAAATTATGGTAAAAGTCATTGATATTTTTGGTAACGACACCACCCACATCATCGATTTAGAAGTAAAATAATTTATGGCAAAAAAGCAGCATCATACGCCGATAATTGATTTAGAACAGTCTTTACCTGAGGTTCCGGACAGGAAGGCATGGGAAATACCCAATTGTTTTCTCGAAAAAGATGGCAAAGGTGGCTACAAAATCAACCAGGGCCGTAGGCCAAGTAAAACCCTTCTGGTTAACAAAATTCGAAAAGAAGTTGACACCTGGCGCAATGCCGGTTACCCTGGGGCATGTTCAACCTCACTCTTCCTTTTAGAGCATTGGTTTGGAAAAAACCATATTGTTGATAAAGAAATATTTCATTTTCGTTTTGCCCAGCGAGAAGCCATTGAAACTACAATTTATCTTTACGAAGTAAAAAATATCCGCGACAATGCCTTGCTTGCCGAAGCCTACATAGACCAATTAGCGATCGGTTCCGATATGTTCAACAACTTTGAAACAGTGTTGAACGAAATGAAGCAAACTCGCAAATTGCGCAGATTAAATCCGGCAAACAATAAAGAAGTTCAGCAAGATTTGCCTCCCGAAGGACTCACACGATATTGTGCCAAAGCAGCTACAGGTTCGGGCAAAACTTTTGTAATGGCTTTTCTTACGGTTTGGTCATACTTTCATCGAAAACTTGAGCAAAATTCAACCTTAGCCAATACTTTCTTAATAATTGCTCCAAACGTTATTGTTTACGAACGTTTGAAAACAGATTTTGCAGATGGAAAAGTTTTTTACCAGTTTCCATTTGTTCCTGACGAATGGAAGCATGACTGGCAACTGAGTTTCATAATGCGTGAAGACCAGGTAAAAACAAGTACTGATGGTACTTTGTATTTAACAAATATTCATCAGATTTACGAAAACCGTTTAGAAGACGATGCTGAAGATTTGGGCCCTGTGGGCAATCTTTTAGGTTCAAAACCTAAGAAGGATGGACAAGCGTCTTGGTTAACAAGTATTCTTGAAAGAATTATGACCCACGATAATTTGTTAATCATTAACGATGAAGCCCACCACGTCCATGATGAAGAACTTAGCTGGTATAAATCAATTGAATTGCTGCATGAAAACTTAAAAAGTAAGGATGATTCAGGCTTATCCATGTTATTCGACCTTACCGCTACTCCCAAAGACCAAAATGGAACATTTTTCCCTTGGATAATCACTGACTACCCATTGGCTCAGGCAATCGAGGATAGAATTGTGAAAACTCCACTTATTGTTCATCAAACTGATAAATCAAGCCCTGATAATAAGCAAATTTCAAATGCATATAATGCTTATCAGGATTGGATACAAATTGCTTTGAAAAGATATCAGGAACATGAAGAAGCATATGGAAAACTGGGGCAAAAGCCAGTATTGTTTATCATGTGTGAAGATACAAAGCAAGCCGACCAAGTGGCTAGAGGTATAAGTAAAATTGCAGGATTTAATAAAAAAGACCAGGTACTTACAATTCACACTAACAAAGACGGTTCATTAAGTAAAGATGCCAGGAAGCTTGAAGAAATAAGAGAGCAAGCTCGATTAATTGATGAACCTAAATCAGCCGTTAAAGTTGTTGTTTCAGTATTAATGCTTCGAGAAGGTTGGGATGTTAAAAACGTTAGCATTATATTAGGTTTAAGGCCTTTTACATCAAAAGCAAATATATTACCAGAACAATCTGTAGGTCGCGGTTTACGTCTAATGCGAAACCTTGGCCCTGATTACACCCAAATTGTTGAAATAATTGGTACAGATAAATTTGAAGAATTTGTAAAACAACTCGAACAAGAAGGAGTTGGCATTGGAGTAACAACAAATCCACCAAAACCAGGCAGATTAATTCTTCCACTTAAAACCAGAAGTGAATACAATTTTGAAATACCTGAACTTACACCCAGCTTTACAAGAAAAATGACCGGACTTGATAAGTTTGATGTAACCACTTTACAACAAATAATAGAATTAGATACCTCAGGTAATTTCAGAAAAATAAATGTTTCATTAGTTCACGGTACAACTGAGAAAAAAGTCGGAACGAGACAGGTTACAATTGAAGATGATGAATTTGTAAGCTCTCAGGAATTGATTTCGTCATTAACAAACAAAATAATTCGTGAAGGCAAGTTCAATGCGAAATTCAATTTAATCTATAAAATCTTAAAAAGCTATATTAAGGATATTTGCTTTGGTAAAACGGTCGATTTAGATAGTCTAGCTGTAAGACGGAATTTAGCAAAAGCAAATGTTTCCGATGCAATCACAATTTACATTTCACGAAGATTGGGTGAATTCACGAAAGTTACTACAGAAATGACAATGAAGAACTACCCAATTTCATTGATTGAATTGGAAGGATTTTATTGGAAACGTGATATTGCTGAAGCCCGCAAAACAGTTTTTAATTATACTCCTGTATATAATAATCTCGAGAAGGATTTTGCCATCTTCTTAGAGCATGCAAAAGACATAAATAAATTTGCAGCATTAGCAGAAACCTTTACTAAATTTTGCGTCACTTATTTAAATAAAAAAGGAAGTCAAAGTTTATATTATCCAGATTTTGTTGCAGAGCAGCGATTAGAATCAGGCAAAAAAGTTAATTGGATTATTGAGACAAAAGGATATGAGGATGAGAATGTTCCTTTGAAAGACGCAGAAGCGGTGAATTGGTGTAAAAAAGCCACTGAATTTACAAACGAAACATGGAAATTCTTAAAAGTACCGGATTTATCATTTAGACGAATAAAACCAAAAACCTATGAGAATTTGTTGGTAGGATTAAAAAACATTGAAAATGAAAAACTCAAGCTTTGATAGCCCCACGCATCGCATATATACACATTGCCAGGTCGCACCAGCCAACGCAAAGACCAAATATTGCAAAAGAGCCAACAAAACCAACGCAAGGCAGACAGAAAAAATGCGGCAAATTGAAAGAGAAGATGACTGAAATAAATGAACACCAGGCGGCAACAAAGTTTATAAATCATTGGGTGGATAGTGCTAATTTCAATGTTGGAAAAATTTATAAAACTGATGAACTTGAAGTAAAGTCAACTTGTGCAAAAATTGCACAAGTTCAAAAAGAAGGTGATCGGGAAATAAAACGAAAATTCAAATACTACAATCTGGTGTTATTATTTCTGTTGGATAACGTGTTAAATCAAAATAAGGAACCGAGTTCAGGATTTGGGCAAACAATTTGAAATGATTAAGAACTTATAAGTATTTGATGAAGGTCCGGTACATAGAATTTAATAAATGAAACGATTTTCACATAAATCAATTTTACAGAAAGGGGTGCGAATTATGTTGATCATAATTGCTATTTTATTGTCGTGCTTACTTATTCTTATGGTAGTTCTGCTGTTAATCAGTCCGGGAAAAGTGAGTCCATTTTTAGATGAAGACGGAAAACCTCTTGCCGGGAGCATTGCTGAAAAAATCCATCTCAATATCAATGGAGTTGAGCAAGGAATGTTTATCAAGGGCAAAGTTGCCACAAAGCCGGTTATGCTTTACCTTCATGGTGGCATGCCTGATTATTTCCTTGCACAGAAATACCCTACAGGTCTTGAAGACTATTTCACAATGGTTTGGTGGGAACAACGAGGTTCAGGACTTTCTTACAGTGCCAACATTCCACCCGCATCAATGACGCTGGAACAAATGATATCCGATGCGAAGGAAGTTACGAATTACCTTCGAAAGCACTTTGGACAAGAAAAAATTTACCTTATGGGTCATTCGGGTGGAACGTTTATTGGCATACAAGTGGCTGCACGATATCCTGAGTTGTACTACGCCTATATTGGCGTATCCCAAATGTCGGCTCAGCTTAAATCGGAAAGACTGGCATATGCGTATATGCTTAAGCAATTCCAAATGAACGGGAACACAAAAATGGCTCAAAAACTTGAAGCAGCACCTGTTACAGACGGTACACCTGATAAATATCTTAAATTGCGCGACAAGGCCATGCATCAACTCGGAATTGGGACAATGCATGACATGAATTCGGTCATCACCGGTATTTTTCTGCCGTCATTGGCATGCCGGGATTACACTTTAAAAGAAAAGATCAATATGTGGCGAGGCAAATCCAACTCTGGTGTCAGCTCATTATGGGGTGAAATGTTGGCAACTAATCTGATAGAAAAGGTATCTAAACTTGAGATTCCAATCTATTTTTTTGAAGGTATTTACGATTATACAGTATCATACACATTAGCAAAGGAATATTTTGAGCAGTTACAGTCGCCCATGAAAGGATTCTACACTTTTGAGCGATCGGCTCACAGTCCGATGTTTGAAGAACCTGAAAAAATGCAACGAATTTTACAAGAGGATGTATTGAAAGGAGTAACCCACTTGAAGGATTCAAAATAGACCGTTTACGCACACGTGGTTTCGCTCCTTTTTTTAAAAAGTAATTGTTGTTTTCTGTATTTATTAAGAAGTTTAAAAAAAAAACAACACAGCACTATAATGTATAAAATTAATAACAGAAACAATAGTAAATTAAAGAGTGGTATCCCGCACAAACTACCTGGCAGCTTGACCTTGCTTCGCTTATTGCTTCGCGAAGGCAAAGGGGAACAGGAAAGTGTGTCGAAAAATGCCTGCCTGCGGCTGGTATGACATAAGCATAATAAACCGTTACCGCCAGGTTTGAAAAAAGAAGAAAACAGAAAGATTTAAATTGATTATTTTAGATGCATGAATGAAATAATAAAAACTCAAGAATATTTCAATTGGATTAATGACTTAAAATCCAAAATTCATGCGGCACAAACAAAAGTTGCTCTGACCATTAACTCTCAATTGCTTGAACTTTATTGGGAAATTGGAAAGGATATTTCGGAGCGTCAAGAAATTGCAGATTGGGGAAGTAAGTTCATTGAACAAATAGCCATTGAATTAAAAAATGAATTTCCGGAAATCCGAGGATTTTCAAGACGAAATTTATATGCAATTAAACAGTGGTATAAATTCTATTCTGAGAAATATCCATTTGTGCCACAAAGCGTGGCACAAATTCCATGGGGGCACAACCGATTAATAATATCAAAAATTAAGGATATTAATGAAGCCGAATTTTATTGTGAAGAAACAATTAAACATGGTTGGGACAGAGAAACTTTAGAAACTCAAATAACAAATAAATTATTTTCAAACAAGGGAAATGCAATAACGAACTTTCCTGAAACTCTTCCAACAAATCAATCGAAACTTGCTGCACAAACATTAAAGGACCCGTATAATTTTGATTTTCTTGGATTGCAAGACGATGCATTAGAAAGAGCAATTGAAGATGAATTAGTTAAAAACATTACAAAGTTTTTGCTTGAACTTGGAAAAGGATTTGCATTTCTTGGAAGGCAATATAAAATTGAAATAAGTGATACTGACTATTTCATTGATTTACTATTTTATCATTTGGATTTACGCTGTTACATTGTCATTGAACTTAAAGCTGGTAAATTTAAACCGGAATATGCCGGGAAACTAAACTTCTATTTATCCGCAGTTGACAGCCAAATAAAAAAACCAGAGGATAATAAAAGCATTGGCATTCTTTTGTGCAAGAAAAAAGACAGAATTGAAGCAGAATATGCACTGCGGGATATTAATAAACCAATGGGAATTAGTGAATATCGTTTGACAGATGCAATTCCCGAAAATATCAAAACCAAATTGCCGAGTATTGAACAATTAGAAAATGAATTGACAGAAAAAATGGAAAAGCCAGGCCGTAATAAAATGTAAATTAAGGCAGGTTTCAGCAGGTAAATCAACTGTATCTCATTGTTATAAACCGCCAACCTGCCATTAACGAATTGACAGTCAGCTAGCTGGCGGATAAAATATTGAATAAACGAATTGGCTCTGTGCGGTTTTGAAAGTTTATTACATTCAATCATGCACCGCACTTACATTAACCGTTGTAGCTCATTTGAAAAAAGAATCAGCTCATAAATATTGTATTTTTGAGCCACATTCATTACTTTAGTGAGCTAAATAAATTAATAATGAATGCTAATAGAAACTCCGAAATACTGAATTTCATTTTAAAAAATCCAGAATCTTCCTCAAAAGAAATTCTTGATGGAATTTCGATTCCAATAAGTTATGCAACTGTAAAAAGGATTTTAACAAGTTTGACTTCCGAAAATTTAATTTCTAAAATTGGTAAAGGAAAAGGAACAAAGTATTTTATCTCCCCCACTTTCGAACTGCTTCAACCAATTGATATTGAGGATTACTACAAAAAAGAAATTGATGAAAGAGAAATCAAAGAAAATTTTAATCTTGATTTAATACCTGAAACGCTTGGAAAAGCAAATCTGTTTACTGAAAATGAATTTCAAAAATTAGAAGAACTTCAAAAAACTTATAAAAATAACTATTCTCAACTTTCAGAATTTGAATACAAAAAAGAGTTGGAAAGATTAGCAATTGATTTGAGCTGGAAATCATCTCAAATTGAGGGAAATACTTATTCACTCCTGGAAACAGAACGATTACTTAAAGATAAAGAAACTGCAGCCGGAAAAACAAAAGAAGAAGCAACGATGCTGTTAAATCATAAAGATGCCATAGATTTTATTATTGAAAATCCGGAGTATTTAATTCCGCTTACTGTTCCAAAAATTGAAGATATTCATCGTATTTTAATTAAAGATTTAGCAATCGACAGAAATATTCGAAAAAGAAGAGTTGGTATCTCGGGGACAAAATATCGTCCATTGGATAATGAATTTCAAATCAGAGAATCATTGATTAATATGTGTAATTTGGTAAATAATAAAAATAATATTTTCGAAAAAGCACTCTTAACTTTGGTGTTAATTTCATACATCCAACCATTTGTTGATGGGAATAAAAGAACTGCAAGAATTGTAAGTAATGCAATTTTAATGAACAACAAACATTGCCCAATTTCATTTAGGACAGTTGATTCTGTAGAATATAAAAAAGCAATGTTGCTGTTTTATGAACAAAATAATATATCAGTGCTCAAAGAAATTTTTATTAATCAATTTGAATTTGCAGTGAATACATATTTTTAAAAAAGAAAAAAAACGAGCTACAACAAAATGCAAATGTAGTGCGGGTTTCAGCGGGTAATCCAACTGTTGTTCGTTGTTGCAACACCGCCAATTCGTCTTTGACGATTTGACGGAAAATAAGAAAATATGAATAAACGAATGGGCTCCGTGCGGTTTTGAAAGTTTATTACATTCAATCATGCACCCCACTTACATTAACCGTCAGCCACAAGCAAACAAGCAACAGTAAGATAAACAAAAAAAATGGATTAAAAACAGAAGAAGAAAATCCCATGCAGAAAAAGTCTTTAGTGGTAATTGACATTCAAAATGACATTACCAAAAATTACAAAGAAATCATTGACAATGTTAACCGGTCAATAGATTGGGCAGTGGAAAATGAAATTCATGTCGTTTATATAAGGCATTATAACTTATCTGACGGCACAAGGACTTTCAAACCTAATACTCATGGGGCTGAATTAGTTTCGGACATGAAATTGGTTTCCAAAAACATTTTTGTAAAATCCAAAGGAAACGCTTTGACCAGCGAAGATTTTACTGACTTTATCAAAAAAAATGAAATAAGCGAATTTTACATTACAGGAGCAGACGCCATTGCATGCGTGAAATCAACCGTATATAATATGTGCAAGAAAAACTACAAAGTTACAGTCTTATCGGATTGTATTACGAGTTATGATAAAAGGAAAATTGACGAAATGCTAAATTATTACGAAAAAAATGGCAGTAAAATAATTAATTTGAACGACTTGTTAGATTCTAAATAAAAGTTTACAATGGAAGCATTTTCTGTAAAAAATGTACTCGCGCCCTGCGGCCTCAATTGCAGCAAATGTTATGCTTTTACGGGCGGAGACATTCAACAATTGAGCAGTCGGCTCAGAACTGCCCTTGGCAATTTTGATAGGTATGCAGAACGCTTTGTTGAATTAACAGGCGGGGACATCTTTAAGAAATATCCAGATTTTAAAGAAATGCTGGCATATTTCGCATCGGGCGATTGCAATGGCTGCCGTAACGAAGAATGTAAAATATTTAAGGATTGCAAGGTGAGGGAATGCGCTGAACAGAAAAACCTTGACTTTTGTTATCAATGCGAAGAATTCCCCTGCAATCATACCGGTTTCGACGAACATCTTCAAGCACGCTATATCGCCATCAATAAACGAATGAAGGAAATTGGTGCAGCAGGCTATTATGAAGAGGTGAAAGATAAGCCGAGATATTGAATTCGTCAATTGGTAAATTGGTTAAGTGGTTGAGTGGTTTATCAGTTATTGGGTTATTGGGTTATTGAGTTATTAGGTTATTAGGATGTGTCTAGTGTCTAGTGTCTAGTATCTAGCATCTAGTGTCTTGTATCTTGTATCTTGTGTCTAGTATCTAGCATCTAGTGTCTTGTATCTTGTGTCTAGCGTCTAACATCTAACATCTAACATCAACCACTTCCTACAAAAAATTCTTATCCAGGTATTCCTGAAATTTTTCTTTGTACTGTTCGCTTACCGGTATATAAGTTTTTCCGTAAATAATGCGGCTGCGCTCAATGGTATCTATTTTTTCGAGATTGACGATATAGGAACGGTGCACCCGCATAAATTTGGAATCGGGCAATTTTTGTTCGAGCGACTTTAATGTTTTGATTGATAAAACCGGTTTTTCATCTCCGCTTGTATAAACTTTGATATAATCTTTCAGGCCTTCAATGTAGAGTATGTCATTAAAATTAATGCGTTTTATTTTATATTCCGACTTCAGAAACAGAAACTGATTGCTTGCCTCCACCGATGAATAAGCATTGTTTTCAAGATCATGCTGTTTTTTTGCCTTTTGTGCGGCAACAAGAAATTCTTCGTAACTAAATGGTTTCAATAAATAATCAATGGCATTCAGCTTATAACCTTCAAGTGCATACTTTTCGTAAGCGGTGGTAAAAATAATTTTTGGTGCATTTTGCAGGGAGCGCACAAATTCAACTCCGGTTAAATCGGGCATCTGGATATCAACCAGTATCAAATCAACTTCATTGTTCATCAAAAATTCAACCACATCCAATGCATTGTCAAAAGCTCCCGCCAGTTCCAGGAAAGGGGTTTTATTTACGTAATCGGTCACCAGTTTTAGGGCCAGTGGCTCATCGTCGATGGTCAGGGTTCGAAGGTTCATGCCTGCGGTTTAATACCTTTAATAGAAAGTTGAACTTTATAAGTCTTATCGTTATGTTCAATCATTAATTTGTGTTTGTCCAGAAACAGCAAATGAAGTCTTTTTTTCACATTGTCTAATCCAATTCCTGAATAATTTGCCTCGCCCGAATGGGTGCTTTTTCCAATACTGTTTTCTGCTTCAAAGTTTACTTCATCTTTATTAACAGTGATTCTGATATGAATAAAAGAATGCTCCCTTGAACTCAATCCGTACTTAAAAGCATTTTCAATAAAGGGAATAAAAAGCAGTGGCGGCATACTGAAATCAATATCATCCACCGGAAAATCAACTTTCAAATCCACTTTCGAATTCAACCTTAGTTTCATTAATTCGATGTAGTTCGACATAAAGTTAAGTTCGTGACTGAACATCGTGTTCCCTTCTTCCGATTCATAAAGCAGATAACGCATCATTTTCGACAGTTTGAGCACTGAATTTTGTGCCGTACCGGCATCGATGGCAATCAGTGAATAAATATTGTTGAGGGTATTAAAGAAGAAATGCGGGCTTATCTGGTTTTTTAAAAAAGCCAGTTCTGAATTCAACTTCGCTTTTTCGAGTTCCTTCTGTATCTTTTCATTTTGCTTCAGTTTATCCGTTACGCCCAAACCTATTGCAAAACCTGAGATAAGAAATGAAGCGAGGACATGCCTGATAAATCCAAAAACTTTAAAATCGGGTGGGCGGTTTCTGGTATTCTCGTTCAGCTGCTTAAATGCCTCCTGAAATTTCGCATCCTTCAGCGGATTAAAAAGTAGCACATCATTGATATAGAAGGTCAAAAAATAAGAAGCCAGTATCATTCCCGTAAGAATTAAAACGTAGGTTAATTTTCGATCTCTAAGAAAAAACCTTGGCACCAGCCAAAAATATCCGAGATAAAAAATAAGCATGGCCGATATGATATGCACATAAGTCTGATACATATGGCTTCGGTCGTCAGCCCCAAACAAGCTGTTGATATAAATGGGGATACTGATTACAATGATCCATGCAATAAGGTGGAGTGAAAATATCAGTCGCTTATTGGAAGAAGGTTGAATTTTGAACATGATATTTATTTTTATCAAAGATAATAATTACTCATATCTAAGCGCATCAATGGGGTTTAGGTTTGCAGCTTTTCTGGCTGGATACCATCCAAAGAAAATTCCGATAACCGAACACACCAAAAATGAAAGCACAACAGATTCAGTCATAATCACTACGGGCCAACCCATCAGAGAACCGACAAGCGCACTGAGCATGTACCCAAAAAGTATTCCAATAACGCCTCCTGAAACGCTCAACATCGTAGATTCGATCAGAAACTGCATTAAAATGTCGCGCCCTTTGCCACCGATTGACATGCGCAAACCAATTTCACGGGTACGTTCCGTAACCGAAACATACATAATGTTCATGATCCCAATACCGCCAACGAGTAGCGAAATACCGGCAATGGCTCCTAAAAGGGTGGTCAGAATGTCGCTAATGGACGTAAAAGTGCTGACCAGTTCCGATTGTGACATGACCCTGAAATCGTCCTCCTCATTTTCGGCTAATTTATGTTGCTTTCGCATTACCGCCGTCAATTCATTAATGGCATCTTCGGTCTTATCTTCACTGATGGCCGAAGTGTAAATTCCCGTAATATAATCGATGGCCAGAAACCTGCGTTGCACTGTGGTGTAAGGAGCAATCAGTAAATCATCCTGATCCTGCCCAAAAGAGTTTTGGCCCTTCTCGCTCAATATGCCTATGATTTTCATCGGGATATTTTTAAACCGGATTGTTTGCCCGATGGGATCGGTACCATCCGTAAAAATATTATCCACCACTGTTTTCCCAATCAGGCAGACCTTGGCAAGACTTTTAATTTCACGTTCAGTGAATATACGGCCACTTTCCACTTCAAGCTTTTTAATGCCAAGGTAAAGCTCATTCCCTCCATAGAGGCTCGTTGGCCAGTTTTTGTTTCCAAAAACAGCCTGTCCGCTGGAGCGTACCTCCGGGGAAACCGCGGTAATATTCGGGCAATCCTTTTGGATGGCTTCCACATCCGACAGCTTTAGGGTTTGACTGCTGGTATTACCCATCATGACGCCGCCTCTTTGTTGTGAAGCCGGCATAATAAAAACCAGGTTGGATCCCATGCTTGACATTTGATCCTGTATGCTTTTTTTAGATCCCTGACCAATGGCCAGCATTGCGATGACTGATGCAACGCCGATAATGATACCGAGCATGGTTAGAAATGCCCTGAATTTATTTCGCAAAAGTGCATTCTTTGCGATTTTTGTCAAATTTGAATAGTTCATTTTCTGAAAATTTAAATTTCATTTTCTTCAACAGGCATAGATTTCAATATATCCGATGCCAAATATTTTTCTTTTAGTAATTGCTCCTTTAATATCAGTCCATCCCTAAAAACAATATTCCTTGAGGTAAGTCTGGCAATTTCTGGTTCATGTGTAACAAAAACAATGGTTTTTCCCTGATCAGAATTTAATCGCTGAAAGAGTTCCAAAATTTCGTAAGAGGTACGGGTATCCAGGTTCCCTGTAGCTTCATCGGCCAGGATAAGAACAGGGTCATTAACAAGAGAGCGCGCAATGGCGACACGTTGCTGTTGACCACCCGATAGCTGGTTTGGCATATGATACATCCGGTCGGCAAGACCGACAGATTCAAGTGCGGCAATCGCACGTTCTTTGCGCTCTTTTGATTTAACTTTATTATTATAAAAAAGCGGAAGTTCAACATTTTCGAGGGCAGAAGTTCTGGATAGCAAGTTATACGACTGAAAAACAAATCCCAGTTTGTCGTTTCGTAATTCGGCCAGTTCATTTTTATTAAGTCCAGAAATGCTTACTCCATCCAGAAAATATTCGCCGGAGCTTGGTTTATCAAGGCATCCCAAAATATTTAACATGGTTGATTTTCCAGATCCACTGGTTCCCATGATGGCAACAAATTCACCATTTCTAATCTGAATGTTAATGCCCTTTAAAGCATGGACCGTTACATCGCCCACATGAAAATCTTTTTTCAGATTTGTTACTTCTATAATGGTATTGTTCATAGCTTTTCTATTATTTTCTCTGTCCCGGACGTTGAGGCATAAACGGACTTTTTGCAACCTCTGTTGTAACCGCAGACTTTTGTTTATTCATTGATAAAACGATTTCTTCACCTTCCGTTAGTCCTGACAACAATTCATAGTTAATTCCATCATCGTTTCCAATCTTTACTTCCTTCCTTTGAATGAGCTTGCCATTTTTTATCCAGATAAAATGCATATTCTTTTGTGATGGATCAGTCTGTTGAATTCTCGGTGCCATATTCTTCTGATCTGAATCAGGGATCGTTTTTAAGTAGTCGGAATAGATTTCTTCGTCTGGCGTAAAGCGGAGTGATTTACCGGGTACCACAAGAATGTCATTTTTCTCATCATAAAAGATGGTAATGCTGGCGGTCATGCCCGGAAGCAGTTTTAATTCCGGATTTGGAGCCTGAACGATAACTGCATAAGTTACGACATTCGAAGTAACTACAGGTTGTATCCTGATTTCGCTGACAACACCTGCAAACTTAAGGTCGGGATATGCATCTACAGTAAATTCAACTCGCTGGTTCATCTCAACCTGACCAATGTCGGCTTCGTCAATCATTGCTTCAACCTGCATTTGTGTCAGATCGTTTGCGATGGTAAACAAGGTTGGTGTATTAAAGCTTGCCGCAACCGTTTGTCCTTCGTCAACAGCCCGATCGAGAACAACGCCATCTATAGGCGAATAAATACGTGCATACGCCAAATTTATTTTATTTTTTTCATAAACAGAATTGGCATTGCTCAATGCCGCCACAGCATTGTTATAATTATATTCTGCCAGGTCAAAATCAGATTGAGCGATCAGCTTCTTTTCAACCAGAACTTTAAAGCGGTCGTAAGTCGCCTTTTGATATTTGAGCTGGGCATCAGCCTGATCAACCGTTGCTTTAGATTGTTGGAGTTGGGCCAACAAGGTAGTTTCATCTAATTGGGCCAATAACTGACCTTTTTTTACCGGCGAATTATAGTCGACAAATATTTTCTCGATAACACCCGAAACCTGGGTGCCCACTGCTACAGTTTTGTTGGCTTCGAGCGTACCTGAAGCAGTAATGGTATTGCTGATCGTTCCTTTACCAATTTTCGTTGTCTCGAAAGTTATTGTTTGTTCAGAAGCTTGAAATGATTTGTATACAAAGTATGCAAGCAGAAGAATAACAACCACTGAACCAACGTATATAATTCTTTTTTTCATGATTTTATTTTTTTAATTGTATTTCTGAATAATTCTTTTTTTAATAATTGTAAATTTTTGTTGAAGCCTGACATCCTATTAATGAGCACTCCCCTGTTTATAATGTTAGGGGAATTCCCTTATAAAAATCAAGCACCTTATATTTAAAAATCAAATTGTATTTTGACTGAAGTAAATTGCTCTCTGAATTAATCAAGCTTGTTTTTTGAACCAGAAAATCAACGGCGTTCAACAATCCCACCTTATATTTTTCTATGGTCACATTGTATGATTCCTGGGTTGATTGCATAAGTTCGATGCTTGCTGAATATTGGCTTTGCGCCGATACAACGTCCAGGCAAACCTGTTCTATTTCTTTGCGAAGCTGGTTTTTGGTATCCAAAACATCAAGTTCGGCATTTGATACTGCAATATGAGCCAGTGCCACATTCGTCTTTACCTGTTTTTTTTGAAATATCGGAATAGAAAGTGTAAGCCCGATCGATGGATTGATTTTATCGGTAAACTGTGTACCGAAATCCGAACCGGTGATAAGGCTGGAATAACCACTTGATATTCCAGCATTAAGCGAAAGGTTTGGCATAAAATCGGCCTCACTAATTTTTACATTCAGGGCAATGCTTTCTTTTGATAATTCACTATACTTTATTTCTGGTTTTATCTCAAGAGCCTGTGCAAATATTTCTGCGGCACTAGGTTGAATAAACTCAAGCAGCAAATTGTCGAAATTCGGATATGTGATCTCAAAATCAGGTTCAACAGGCAGTTCCATTATTTGTTCCAGGGTAACCTTGTTCAGGGCCAGTTGACTATTGGCATTCACCAATGTTGATTTTTCGTTTGCCAACTGTGATTTGATCTGCAAATAGTCTGATAATGAAATTACACCCAGATCCATTCGTTCCTGGGCCAATGCCAGTTGTTCGGCAGTAGCCTCAATTTGTTTTTCTGCATTTTTTACATTTTCATATGAATATAGCACCTGCAAATAGGCATTCAGAATATTCAAGCCAATCGATTCTTTAACTGACTCTGCGTAATATGTTCCACTCAGAAAATTTAATTCCGACTGTTTAATTTTAGTATTCAATTTATTTCCGCTAAAGATTGAAACATTGGTATTAATTCCATAATTGGTACTGTTTGATCCATTACTGCTTCCATATTTACCGGTAGATGAATCAAAGCCTTTATACCAGTTAAAATTTTCACTAATGCTGGCATTTACTGAAGGCATGCGATTTGACTTAGATTGATTGAAATTCAATTCATTCTGATTATTGGCAAGGTTTGCTTTCTGTATTTGAATATTTTTATCAAGTGCATAATCGATACATTCGCGTAATGTCCAGGTCTTAACCTGTGCCATCCCCTCTATTCCAATGAATAGCATCAATAGAATGGCGATCAATAATTTTCTTTCATTTATTTTCATCTGTCTATTTTTTTTCTTTGATAATCGGTCGTTCTGTGTTCAATTTTATTTCTCATAACTAATTCATAATTTTATTAGCAGAATTTTCAACGAAATTAGCGTCGGATTTTTTGTATAAAGAATGAAATAGACGTTTGGGGTAATTTCACCGACAGTAAGTATGATTTTCCATTTGGTTTAAAAAGAAGATTTATAAACTCAGTTATGAATCACACTATTTCGAACGATAAGGATCATTGGTCAATAAGCCGATTCGTTAATTTGTAAATTGGTAAATTGGTAAATTGGTAAATTGGTGAATTGGTTTATCCGTTATTGAGTTATTCGGATAAGTCTTTTATCTTTTATCTAGAGTCTAACATCTAACATCTAGCATCTATCCCAAACTCCAAACGAAGAATTAAGAACTAATAGCCAACAGCTCATAGCCAATAGCTTTTTTTAATATCTTCGTTCAACAAATATTGAATGAACGATTGATGCTGCAAATGAAAAATGCCAAACGCGCCGGCTTCTGGTCCGGTATTTTTATGGTGGGTCTGTTTACCATTATTCCGGCACCCGAAGGTATGAATCCATCGGCTCTCTGGGCTCTGGCCTCCTGTTCAAGAATGAATGATTGATTGACTGATCGGATCATATAACATATAAGAAAATGAAAAGTTTTACGAAAATCTTGATTCTATTATTATTTATTTCTTCCTGTGCTGAATATTCACAACAGCATGGCACTCAAACAAAAGAAAACGATACAAATTTAAAAACAACGATTATGAACGATACAACCCCAAAAGTTACCGGTATTGGCGGAATATTTTTCCGCTCAAAAAACCCGGAAGAAATCAAAAGCTGGTACGGAAAAAACCTCGGGCTTGCTGTAGGCGAATATGGCTCTCCTTTCGAATTCCGCAATGCCAATCGCCCCGACGAGATAAACTATCTGAACTGGAGCCCCTTTGATGAAAATACCAAATATTTTGATCCAAGCGATAAAGAATTTATGATTAATTACAGGGTTCAGAATATTGAAGGGTTGATCAGGAAACTCAGGGAAAATGGCGTTACCATTCTGGACGAAATCGATACTTACGATTACGGGAAATTTATACATATCATGGATCCGGAAGGCAATAAAATTGAATTATGGGAACCCGTTGACAGTGTATTTACCGCCATGGGTGGAGAAACAACCAAATAGAAATGAAAGAAATTAGCGTTGAACCTATCAATACCCGAACTTCATTCAAAGAAGTTTGTTTAAAATATGTTGATCAGGGAATGGAATTACCCATTAGTGGAGGATGGGGATTTACCAAAGAAGAAGCCATTATTATTGAAAACCATAAATCGTCTGATAAGGAAGAGGTGTTCTTTAATAAATATGCCCTTGAATTTGAACTCATTGAAAAACGAAATCAGATTGAATTTCACCATCATCAAAATAACGAACATCAGTATCGTGACATTCATTGGGAAGTTGAAAAACAGGAATTAATTGAAGATAAGGATCGCTTTTATGATAAACTTACGATTAAAATTAGTGCGCTCCATATTGATGATTACAGGGCCCGGCACACCGAATGGAAAGTGAACGGACGCAAACCCGATTTTGATAAAGAATGGTTTATGAATAAAAGCAAGGAACTCACACAACATTGCCAGCGTGAATTCTGGTTCGACATCACGGATGTTTTTTTAAATCCTTAGGTTTATTTAAAACTTAGTTTATGATTTTTAGAAATAAAAACCCCAGGCTCATACTTATTTTAACCGCTGTCTCTTTTCTTGCAAGTGGGATCGACTGCATTGAAAATAATTTGCTGATGATTGGTATTATCAGCATTGTAGTAGCATCCCTGAATATCCTTGCTTCATTTTTCATCCAGAAATACCCATTTAATATAAAAATTGCATTGCTTACCATAAATGCTGTATTCGCAGCTGTGGCGAGTTATTTATATTTTCTGGCGGGCTTTGATAAAATACAATATGGCTGGGCACTGGTCGCAATTATTCATGTGATCGTTATTATAAATGCGTATCGAAAAAGGATGAAATCAAAGGTACAAGGCTAAAAAAGGATGCCATCCCGAATCCCGGCACGACATCCTTTCTCAACTAAATTAGATTTCTTATATATCTACCAGAAGTTTGATACCAATCCTGAAAAAATCACCCCCTCCAAAAGTATATTTCAGTTCGGGACAGAAAGTCATATTATCGCTCAATGGCATTGCCAGGCCGGCTCCAAGGTTAAAATTAGTATCCGATCCGCTTATATCCCCGGCACCTCCCATATCAACCTTATAAAAAGATAAATTTAATCCTGCAAGTCCATAAACATATGCAAAATCCAGTTCAGCAAACTGGTAATTAAGGTCAACATCTAACATGGTATGGGTTACATTGTTTTTCTTAAAGAAATAGGTAAATGAGGGCGCAAGGCTGAAATTATCGCTAAAAAAATATGCCCCATTAACGCTGATTCCTATACTTTCCATTTCGGTTGCATAATAGACCCCGCCACCAGCTTTTATTTGCGCATTTACTTCGGATACTCCCATCAGAAATACCACCAGTAATAAAATTTTGAACAATTTCTTCATCTCTTTCAGTTTTAGGTTTTAACAAATATGATTTAGACAAGCACACTATCAATAAGATAGATTACTCGAAAAATTCAGGCTTAAGGCCGGAATAGTTTATTTTAAAATTAAGAAATTTTTGTATAATAACTGCCGCTGATTGATTCAATTTTATTAAAAAAGAAAAGGCCGACCTGCGCCAAAAGTGCAGGTCGTCCTTTAAACATTTTCTTTTATTATTTCAATACTTCAGCAACTAAATTTGCCGCATCCTGCAAGGCAATGGCTGATCTCACTTTGATTCCACTTTCATCAATCAGGCGTTTGCCTTCTTCTGCATTCGTTCCTTGTAATCGAACAATCAGAGGGAGTTTCAGATTAATTGATTTGGCAGCTTCGATAACACCTGCAGCAACACGGTCGCAGCGTACGATCCCTCCAAAAATATTAATCAGGATGGCTTCTACATTTTTATCTTTAAGAATGATGCGAAATCCTTCTTCCACACGTTTGGCATCCGCAGAACCTCCGACATCAAGGAAGTTGGCAGGGTCGCCACCCGAAAGTTTAATAATATCCATGGTGGCCATGGCCAGACCTGCACCATTTACCATACAACCCACGTTCCCGTCAAGTTTTACATAGTTCAGGTCATATTTTGAAGCTTCAACTTCAATTGGGTCTTCTTCCATTAAGTCGCGCATATCCAGGATATCGGGATGACGATACAAGGCATTATTATCGATCACCACCTTGGCATCAACGGCTAAAATCTTGTTATCGGAGGTTTTTACCACCGGGTTGATCTCGAACAAGCTTGCATCCGATTCGATATAAGCGTTGTATAAAGCGGCTACAAATTTTACCATCATCTTAAAGGCAGTTCCTTCGAGTCCGAAGTTATAGGCAATTTTTGCACACTGGAACGGAAGAATGCCCACCGCAGGGTTTATTTCTTCTTTAAAAATCAGTTCCGGAGTTTTTTCGGCTACCTGTTCAATATCCATACCTCCTTCGGGAGAATAGATAATCATATTTCTACCATTCGCTCGGTTTAGTAAAACACTAATGTAGAATTCTTCAATCTCAGTTTCGCCCGGATAATAAACATCTTCCTGAATCAGTACCTTGCTCACCAATTTGCCTTCGGCTTTGGTTTGCGGAGTTACCAATCTCATCCCGATAATATTCTTGGTAAGTGTTTCAACCTCAGACATTGATTTGGCGAGCTTCACCCCTCCCCCTTTGCCTCTTCCTCCGGCATGAACCTGGGCTTTAACGACCCAAAACTTCGTACCTGTTTCCTGATGAAGATTTTCAGCAATTTCTAAAGCTTTTTTTGGTGTATCGGCTACACAACCCTCCGGTACGGCAACACCATATTTTTTCAGTATGGATTTTGCCTGATATTCATGAATATTCATTCTCTAATAATTAAATATTTTTATTTAACAAAAGTAATATTTTAAATTTACAAAATCGTGAAATGATGAGCCTGCTTATGAATTTATAATCTTATATAAATAATATTTGATTTAGGGTAATTGTAAAATTTCAGACAGGATTTACTTAAAAATAATTTCATAAGTTTGTACATGGATTGATTGAATTAGAAAGTTTTCAGAAATAAATAACAACAGATGATCAAAGCCAGCGGAATTGTGAAAACGTTTGGGCCCTTAGAGGTATTGAAAGGGATTGACCTTGAAATAAAAAAAGGTGAGATAGTAAGTATTGTAGGGGCATCAGGTGCAGGGAAATCAACATTATTGCAAATTATTGGCACCCTTGATCAGCCGGATCGGGGCCATATTCTGATCAACAATATAAATATTGACCATTTCACAGACCGACAACTTTCGGAATTCAGAAATACAGAAATTGGTTTTGTATTTCAATTTCATCATCTATTGCCCGAATTTTCAGCCCTTGAAAATATTTGCATCCCGGCGTATATCGCTAAATGTTCCAGGCAAAAAGCAGAGAAACAGGCCATGCAGCTTTTAGAATTTCTGGGATTGGCAGCACGTGCCGATCATAAACCCGCCGAATTATCAGGAGGCGAGCAACAGCGAATTGCCGTCGCAAGGGCGCTTGTCAATAAACCATCCGTAATTCTGGCTGATGAACCTTCAGGTAATTTGGACTCAAATTCGGCCATTGAATTGCATAAATTGTTTTTTAAACTCAGGGATGAATTTAATCAGACATTTGTAATGGTAACCCATAATAAGGAACTGGCAGATATGTCGGATCGAATTTTAACCATAAAAGATGGGATTATTCAACCCTAAAGCTGCAATAAATGATGATCCGATCCGTTCAATAATTTAAAAATAATAAACCTTGAAAATAAATCTGCACATAAACCCTTTGAAAGCAATGCTGATCGTATTGCTAATGTGTGGATTCAATTTTAAACCCGAGGCACAAACCATTGAATTAAAAAATATTATTCAAAAAGCCGATTCGCTTTTTCAAGCCGGCAATTACCTCCATGCCAAAGCCTATTATCAGTATGCTTTTAAAAATGACCCTGCTAATCAAAAACTGGCAGATCGAATGAACGAAAGCATTATCCGCATCCGTGCCGAGAAAAGTGAGCGGGAACAGTATTCAGATTATATGATCGCAGCGGATGATTATATTAAACAAAACAAACTGGAACAGGCTGCAAGTGAATACCAGAAAGCTTTAGAGCTTTTTCCTTACGAATCCTATCCAAGGCAACAAATAGAAAATATCAGGCGGGAACTCAGGGAGCAGGAACAAATTAATCGGGAATACGAAGAGGTAATCAAAAATGCCGATGAATTAATGGCCGCTGCTGATTATGAAAATGCACAAATCGAATATCAGTTTGCCCTTAGTTTAAAAGCTGCTGAAGATTATCCGAAAAATAAACTGGGAATCCTGAAAGACCTGATCAAAAATGAGGCACTTAAAATCAAGGTTTACAATGAAAATATAGGGATTGCCGATTCATTATTCAGCATGCAGAATTATCAGCTTGCCGAAAATTATTATCAAAAAGCCAGCGAACTTCAGCCAAATAAATCATATCCGGCTGAACAATTGAAAATTGTCAAAGACATATTGAATCCCATAATAGCCTATAATGAACTGATTGAGAAAGCTGATAATTATTATTTGGTACGTGATTTCGAGAACGCAAAAATATATTATGAATCGGCAAAACGACTGAAACCCGAAGACAATTATGCGATTGAAATGTTGAATAAAACGGGCACTTCAATCGCCAGTAAAGCCACTTCCTTGCAGGAAGATTATGAGAATGCCATTGAAGCCGGAAATCATCATTTGGCCAACAAAGAATATCAGGAAGCCAGACAACAGTTTGAATTTGCCAGCCGCATTAAGCCAAACGAACAATACAGCCGTGAAAAAATTGATGAACTGGATGCGATTCTCGACTCAATCGCAACAATGGAACATGCGAATAATCAGTACAATTTGATTATTGAAAAGGCAGATTTATTTTTTGAAGCCCGCGACTATGATCAGGCTAAAATTGCCTATCAGTCTGCAGACAGCCTAAAACCATCCTCCACATACACTAAGCAAAAATTAGATGAAATTGATCGGGCACTAAGGTTGATTGAAGATCAAAAAGAACTTGAAAACAGTTATGCCAAATCATTAGTCAAAGCAGAAGCATTGTTTGAACAAGGAAATTTTAATGCAGCCAAAACAGAATTTTTATATGCCGGTAGTTTAAAGCCACATGAACCGGAACCTGCTGCAAAGGTGAATCATATTGATTCAATCCTGACACAAATTGAAATTCAGCGTTCAGCTGCCGAAAATTATGAAAAAACAATTGCGGAAGCAGATGGGTTTTTTGAACAGAAGAAATATGAGCAGGCACAAAATTCTTATCGAAAAGCCCTGAATTACCTGCCTGATGAGAAATACCCGAATGAAAGAATCGCTGAGATCGACAAGTTTTTTACACTGCAACAGGAAGAACTTGATAAAGCTTATGAACTTGCGATTTCGAATGCACAAAATGAATTGGCAAAAGAACAATTGCAGTCTGCCAAAACCTATTTAAATCAAGCCCTGGCTTTAAAACCCGGATCAGCATACCCGCTCGAAACCATCAAACAAATTGATGCAGAAATTGCTGTAAGCAAAGAACGTGCGCTGGCCCAGTATGAGCCCTTATTGAAAGAGGCGGATCATTATTTCACCCAAAAGGAATTCGATCGCGCCTTAAGTTTTTATACTCAGGCCTCGGCCTTGCTCCCAAATGAAATCTATCCATCGACTAAGATTAATGAAATAATTCAAATCGTTAAAAACGAAACAACAAATATTCTCGTTTCAGAACCTGATATTCTTGAGAATAATAAACTAATGCAATATAACTTTGAACCCGTTCCAATCACAGATCGGAAATTGAATCATTTTTTGCTAAAGCTTAAAAACAGCAATACAACCAAAAATCTTAAAATCATCCTGAACTACGGGCAGGATAACCGTAAAAATGGAGGGATGATCATCCGATTGACAGAAAGTGAAGCTTCCCAATACTACCTTATTAATATTGGCAACCAATATAAATGGTTCAGCGAAGATAACAACTGGATCAGTATTCAACCTGAAGGTGACCAGGTTGAAATTTCAGAAATCATCATTGCCAAATTAAATTAGATTTATTCAAGTATTTTATATACTTATTTACATTTCTTAATGTGTCTATCTGAAATTTAATTGCTAATTTTGACAACTATTTAAATTTGGCTATTACAGCTATATTAATGCCTTTGTGAAATGGAACAATACTTTAGTAAATTCAGGAAGAACATTATCGGGGACAAGCTTAAATTTAACACGCCCTATGGTGAACAAGAAATGATATATGCCGACTGGGTAGCAAGCGGACGCTTATATGGTCCCATCGAAGATCGCATCGCGAATGTGATCGGGCCCTATGTTGGGAATACCCATACAGAAACCAGTGAAACCGGAACACTGATGACCAAAGCATATCATTATTCACATAAAATGATTAAAAATCATGTGAATGCCGGCCCGAACGACGTAATTATCACTGCCGGTGCAGGTATGACAGCCGTTATCAATAAATTACAGCGCATACTTGGTTTAAAAACATGTAGCCTGATTTCAGGCCAAAAATGCCAGAAGGAAAGGGAAAAACCCATTGTATTTATTTCTCATATGGAACATCATTCGAACCAGACTTCCTGGTACGAAGTAAATGCAGATGTTATTGTTGTTCCGCCCAATAAGGATCTTTTAATTGACCTGGATGCCCTCAGGGCTTTACTGGAAGAACATAAGGATCGTGAATTTAAAATTGGGAGTTTTTCGGCATGCTCAAACGTTACAGGCATCATAACACCTTATCATGAAATGGCAAAAATCATTCATGAATACGGAGGTGTATGCTTTGTGGATTTTGCTGCATCAGCACCTTATGTTGATATTGATATGCATCCGGAAGATCCCATGGAAAAACTTGATGCCATCTTTTTCTCGCCACATAAATTTTTAGGTGGCCCGGGAACTTCAGGTGTCTTAATTTTCGATTCATCCCTTTATAAAAGTAAATCGCCCGACAACCCCGGAGGAGGTACCGTTGACTGGACCAATCCATGGGGACAGTATAAATATCTTGATGATATTGAAGCCCGTGAAGACGGGGGAACACCGGGATTTTTGCAATCGATCAGAGCTGCCTTATGCATTGAAGTGAAAAACCAGATGGGAACCAAAAATATTCATCAACGAGAGAAAGCTTTAACAAACCAGGCATTTGAGGGATTTTCAAAGATAGACGGATTACATATTCTTGCAGACAATGTAAAAGATCGTTTAGGGATCATATCTTTTTATCTTGATAATGTACATTTTAATCTGGTTGTAAAATTATTGAACGACAGGTTTGGAATCCAGGTCAGGGGTGGTTGTGCATGTGCAGGTACCTATGGGCATTATTTGCTGGATGTGAGTTATGATAAATCTTCGAAAATTACTGAGAAAATTAATTCGGGCGATTTAAGTGAAAAACCCGGATGGATCAGACTTTCGCTGCATCCCACAATGACCGATAGTGAACTGAAATTCATCATTAATGCGGTTGGAGAGATCGCGAAAAACCATGAGCTTTGGTCAGAGGATTATATTTATATTAATAACACCAACGAATTCAGGCATAAATCTGAACCTAAAGACAAAACTGAAATCATCAAGCCCTGGTTTCAGTTATAAATACTCAAAAAAAAAGTCCCTCAGAAGGGACTTTTTTTTACTTACTCTGTTTAATAATTACGTGGTAAATTAGCATTTGTTTAGCAACTTAGAAGAATCAACCTCAACATCTGAATGCAATTATTCTACAAAATAAATTTTTTGTTTTATCTATTACGTTGTTTTTAGATCATCAAATATACTACATGTTTGGTAGGATAAACCAAAATTTGAATAATTAACAAATTTTTAACAAATTTATCGGTTACTTAAATTGATCAATGTAATTTCGGGAGAGATCCCCACCCTGCCAGGGTAGCCTAAATAGCCGGTTCCACGATTCACATAAATATACTGTGATTTGACGCGATACAAACCGGCCCAATATTTATAAAGGTATTGTGCCGGGCTCCACCTGAATAAATTGGTTTCAATTCCAAACTGAAAGCCATGGGTATGTCCGGCCAGTGTTAAATCAATATGCTTAAACTTTTTTGAGACCACTTTTTCCCAATGGCTCGGATCATGCGACATTAATAATTTCGTGGTATGCTCCCCCACCCCTTTTAAAGCCTGATTCAGATTTGCTTTTTTTGGAAAACGTGGTGCCGCTCCCCAATTTTCAACACCCAGTATTGCCAGTTCTTCTCCCTCTCTATTTAGGATATCATGTTCATTTTTAAATAATTTCCAGCCTATTCGTTCGTAAAAAGCATACAATTGCCGCATATTTTCTTCTTTGGCTTCATTTGATTCCCAGTTCACATAATCTCCATAATCATGATTTCCCAAAATCGCATAAATGCCATTTTTTGATTTAACTTTGTTCAGAACATCCTCAAATCTAAATGCTTCGGTTGTTGAGAAATTTACAAGGTCGCCGGTGAATAAAACCAAATCGGCATTTTGCGCATTAATTATCTCAACAATTTCCTCAATCGGTCTGATTGATGGCCAACTTCCGAGGTGCAAATCAGAGAAATGTACTATTTTTAATCCATTAAAAGCATCGGGCAAATCTGGTAAAACGATATCTTCAGTCCTTAACCTAAAGTCGAAGGCCCATTTAAACCTCCCCACGAGCATCGTGCTTAATACCAAGCCTCCACTTATAAAGCCCAGTTTTTTTATAAAACTATTTCTGCTAATTTTCGGAAGGTTACTGTGCAATTCCTTTTTATGTCTTTTTGCTGATACATGCCTTGAGATGAATTGAACTCCACGAACGATATCCGTTAGTAAAATAAACATTGCCACGAATATTTTTGCGATATAACTGATGACCACAAATCCCGTAATATTCATATAAAGTGAAATATTCCAAGATTGAACGGGTTTAAATATCCCAAAAACTGCAGTGAAACTAAATGCAATTAGAGGTAGCCAGTATAAAATGCCCAAGCTGTATTTGAAAACTGAAGATTGATTTAAAATCCATTTCTTGATGGCACTCCATAGATAAAGATCAAATAAAAAAATGATAACAAAAATCGGAAACCTACCAGTACTTTTGGGGAATACACCGGCAACAACAAAATATGCTGCAACTATCAGTAAAACAATTAGAAGTACCTTATATTTCTTTACGCTTTTTCGAAGCATTTACTATTTTAAATCAATCATTCAAAAAAAAGACCTGCTAATATTTTTTTAGCAGGCGCGGCAAAATTAAATATAATTATTTAATTACTAAGTATTTTTAACAAATATTAGAATTAAATACGTTTTATGGATAAACAAGCTGAGAATTAATATCAAATTCTACGATAATTGATCATTCATAAAGTTTTTCGCCAATATCATATCACTGTATGAGTTTTGGATAAGTTCACTTTGTGTGATTCCAAATAATTTCAGGTAGTAATTGCATTGGTTTATCATATCGTATTCTGAGGCTTTTGTACTGTGATCAATCACTTCTATTTCAACAAAACTGCCCAAATTTTTCACTTCATCGATATGAAATTTTACATGATCAACAAAATAAATTTCTCTTTCCTTATCAACCACTGCTAAAACTCCCAAGGCCCTGCTAAGAATTTCTTTAATACCAGAATCAGGATTTGTGCCAAACAAGGTACAATCACTTTTTTTTGGCCCAGTCTGATTATCTCTCAAATAGTGAATCAGATTGTTTTCAATTTTTCCTTCCCTTAATTTTAAACGACCTTTAACATTTGCGAAATAAGTATCAATTTGATGATCCCTTCCCTTAAAATCGGCTCCTAAGTCTGTGAGAATATTTCTAACTTTTTTAGGGTCATGGCAGTATGCTTTAATTTCGATATTTTTAACTTGTGGCATAATATCATCATTATATTCGCATAAAATTACTTTTTAAATGAACGAATAAGCCTTAAAAAAAGTATAAAAAATATTTGTGAATACAAATGCTTTTTATACTTTTGCAGTCCTCAATTGGAGAGGTAGGTGATTGGCTGATCCGCCTCAGGCGGATGCTAAACTGAAATAATGGAAGATTGATCCCGAATTAATGGGATTTTGATCCACACAAAACACCTGGAGAGGTGAGTGAATGGCTGATCCGCCTCAGGCGGATGCTAAACTGAAATAATGGAAGATTGATCCCGAATTAAGAGGATTTTGATTCACACAAAACACCTGGAGAGGTGGGTGAGTGGCTGATCCGCCTCAGGCGGATGCTAAACTGAAATAATGGAAGATTGATCCCGAATTAATGGGATTTTGATTCACACAAAACACCTGGAGAGGTGGGTGAGTGGCTGAAACCAACAGTTTGCTAAACTGTCGTACTGGGCAACTGGTACCGGGGGTTCGAATCCCCCTCTCTCCGCTGAAAATTGAGAATTGTTCTTTAAATAAAATAGAATTCGGGGTATAGTCACGCCGCAGGCGTGATAGACTCCATCCGGTTAGCGCGCCCCGCCTTGGGCGGGAAGGTCGTAAGTCCGGGAAAAAATGTTCCTTAAATAAAATAGAATTCGGGGTATAGTCACGCCGCAGGCGTGATAGACTCCATCCGGTGAGCGCGTCCCGCCATGGGCGGGAAGGTCGTAAGTCCGGGAAAAAATGTTCCTTAAATAAAATAGAATTCGGGGTATAGCGTAGTCCGGTTAGCGCGCCTGCTTTGGGAGCAGGAGGTCGTAAGTTCGAATCTTACTACCCCGACACTGAAAAGCTCATCTATAATGATGAGCTTTTTTTATATAAATTAGCGTGTTCTGCATAAGGCTGGAAGGTAAAAAATCACTACAAGTACACTGTTTTTTAGCTACCTATGACCAATTTCAAAAAAAGTAATTTTTAAGGTTAATCTTACAAAACCACCAATTTCTTTTTGATGGCATAAGCCATTAATCCAATGGTGTTTTTGCAACCTGTTTTTGCGAGCAAATTGGATTTATGTCCCACAATGGTGCGCTCACTCACAAATAAAATATCAGCAATTTCCTTATTGCTCAAACCTTCACAAACCAACTGCAATATTTCTTTTTCGCGCCTGGTAAGTTTAATGTCTTCATTTGAGCAGGTTTCCTCTTTTGATATCTGTTTTGTAAAAAAATCAAACAATTCTTCGGAATAATAATTGCCACCATTTAAGACCGTTTGTATGGCTTTATCAAGCGTATCTTTATTGATATTTTTAATCAGGAATCCTTTTACACCTGCATCGATCATACTTTGAATATACTCATCTTCGTTGAACATGGTAAGCCCAATGATCTTTAGATTGGGTTTAAGTTTTAAGGCCTGGATGGTAGCATCAATGCCATTCATTAATGGCATTTCGATATCCATCAATACAATATCGGGTTCGTGCTGATTTAGTAGTTTAAGAAATTCACTCCCATTAGAGGCTTCTGCTATAACCCGGGTATATTTTAATTTTCCGAGCACCATTTTAACCCCATTGCGAAATATTTCATGATCATCGACAATAATGACTTTAACATTTTCAATCATCTTCGTATGTATTAAATTTCTTTATTTTAAATGTCACTTGTTTTATGATTGTTCCATTTTGGGCAAGCCAAAACTCCTGACTCATTATAAATCAATATTTACACTAATTTTAAAGCCTTCTCCACGCTGACTCTTAAATTCATAATAACCATTAATTGATTTGATCCGGCTGATAATATTTTTAAGTCCCATCCCCTTCTGATCCGACTTCATAATTTCTTCAATGTTAAAGCCGATTCCATCGTCCATAAAATTCATAATCATTTTATCTGGCTCTTTTTCTAATTCAATTTTAATATTCTTGGCCCGGGCATGTTTAATCGTATTATTAATGAGTTCAGTAATGACCCTGAAAAGAATCAGCTCAAGGTTCTGATCCAAACGTTCCGGAATATTCTTTTTTAGAAATTCTATATTGATGGCATTGGTTTTATTAACTTTTTCGGTAAAAGATTCGAGGGCCTTTATTAAGCCATATTTATTGATTACCCTGGGCATTAAATTGTTAGAAATGGTTCTAATGCTGTTTATGGCTTCATCTATGATTTCATTGGTTTGATTAACAAAATCATTTCTTTCCTGACTTTCAAGCACTGGCGACCGCAATTCATTTACGTAGAGTTTGATGGTCGACAACAAAGGACCGACACTATCATGCATATCTTTTGCAAACCTTTCACGCTCCCTTTCTTCGGTCCGTATTACTGTACTCAAAATTTCCCGTTCGGTTTCCTTGCGAAGGCCAACATTTCTGGCAACACTTAATATCAGTTTTTGCTTTTTGTAATCAACCACCCTGGAAGTCGTTTCTATTTGTATAATCTTTCCATCTTTGGCAATATGCTCAGATTCAAAAGTATAGGTCCCAAGTTCATAGATTTTACGCCTGTTTTGTGCCACCATAGACGCAAATTTGGGGGTCTTTAAATCAATCACTCTCATGCCAAGCAATTCTTCCCGGGTGTAACCCAGCGTATTGCAAAATGCCTGATTGACTTCCACAATATTTTCATTTGAATCAGTTACGTATATATCATCGCCTGTACTATTGAACAGCTTTTGAAAACGATCCTCCGATTGTTTTAATTCCTCCTGGGCAGAAATAAGTTCCTTTTTTGAGATATTAAGTTGGATAAAATATTTATAAATCCGGTCGGCAGTTAAAAAATATAAAATGGCAAGCAAAATGAATATGGTAACAAGAGCAATTATTAATGAAGTAATTACAGTGCTGTTGATAAAGCCACTTGTTTCGGTTTCAGCTTCAATAGAGGCGACAATATAAAATTCAAAGTCCGAATAGTACTTATAAGCCGCTATTTTATCTTTGCCCCTGAACTGGTAATTAATCACAGCTTCATCACTGATTGTAAACTGTCTGAACAAACTGCTGTCCTTCCAGTTTTCGCCTTCAATATATGGATGTATCAGCATGATCCCCTCTTTGTCAAATACAAAAGGATAACCACTTTCCCCAATTTTAAGGCTGTATAAAATTTCGCGTAATTTTTGTAAGTCTTTCTCTTTATATCCAACGTATAAAATACCAATCACCTCATTATTTTTTATAATGGGTTCATAAGCAGTAATATACCAGTTATTGACAACAAATGCCCTTCCATAATAAATCTCTTTTTTCTCAATGGCCTGAATGACAGGTGATGCATTGGGAATATATGTATCCACAGCCCTGGAACCATCACTATTGAGCACATTTGTAGACACCCTGAGATAACCACTATCAATTTTCTGAAAAATAGTAACGGTGCCTCCAAGCAGGTTCTGGATACTATCTACAAAAGTGAAGTTTCCATGTAATAATTGATTGTTCAACATCCATTGGTTAACCTGAACATCATGCTCAACATTACTCAATTGGTTTTTGGCCCTGACGGTAATGGAATGATCCGTTAACTCAAGCTTTTGATCATAAAACAGATTATGTGCAACTTTGAGATTTGTCTGTGATTTTTCAAGCTTCAATTGCCGTTCACGTTCGAACATTTTCGAAATTGTTTTTACCTCAAGCTTCAGGGTTTCCTCTATTTGGGCATCAAAAGTTTGTATTGAATTATGGATAAAAAATATGGTGGCAATGGCAATTACCAGGATGATAAAGAAAGCAATGGGAAAAAATAATTTTAGTTTTAGCGGATTATATGCATTTCTTATTCCCATCTTTAAACATTCGAGATGTCAAAATTACGAATTTATCGCATTAAAAAATGCATGGCATCACCATATTCTCCAAAAGCCGTTTCACATTGCGCATTTTTAATGGCTGAAATTGCATACTGAAGTTCATCTTCAATTCTCAAATCCCTGCCTGGCTTGTTCTGGTACAAATGATATGATGATTTATATTTGGATGGTGTTATATTCGGCATAATAACATTTGCCCCAATTTCAAGGGCATTCCGCTTCCCATTGGGATCGATGGCCTGCAATGCGGTGGTTGATGCAATGTTGATATCCGGCATCAGGATACGTAACAAAGCGATCATTTTTAAGGCAAGCTCATATCGTTTTGATAAGGGTAAAAGAAGGTTTCTGTATTCATAGAGCGGAGTATCTTCGTGTTCGATATAGGGCCCCATACCGCACATATCAATCTCAAATTTTTGCATAAATAAAAGATCATCTGCCAGGTCTTCAAGGGTTTGAAATGGCAGTCCGATCATGACTCCGGTTCCGGTTTGGAAACCTACTTCCTTTAAAATTTTAAGTGCATTGATCCTGTTCTCAAAATGATGCAATTGATCCTGTGGATGCAGCTTCTTATAAAGTTCGGGATTCGAAGCCTCTATCCGTAGCAAATAGCGTTCGGCCCCTGCATCAAACCAGGCTTTATAAACTTCGGGTTTTTGTTCTCCGCACGATAGGGTAATTCGCATTAAGCCACCCGAAACATCTTTGATCAATCGTATGGCATCTAAAATATTTTTGGTAAATACATCTGATTGCAATTCGCCGCATTGCAGCACCATCGATCCAAAGCGGTGTTTCATGGCAAAATTACAGGCATCAATGATTTCCCAACTGCTCACCCGATAGTGTTGAAAAAATGGGTTGCCGGATCTGATGCCACAATAATAACAGTTTTTCTTACAAATATTTGAGTACTCAATCAATCCCCTTAAATAAACCTTGTTTCCAACGGCCCTTTTTTTAATCTGGGCAGCATGTTGGAATAAAGCCAGCAGATCATCACCTTCAGCCTGAAGCAAACGAACGATGTCTGCCCTGTCAAGTGATGAGTTTGCTAAGATTTGCTTTATATTAGTTGTATTGTTCATTTTCAAAAGGTTGCACTACTCTGTTAAAAATTCCATTCAAAAATGCAATCACCAGTCCATAATTGCTAATGGGTATTTCCTGATCTGATACCATATTAATTTTATTCATAATCTGTTTGCGGGTAGCCATACAACCCCCGCACTGAATTACCATTTGAAAGTTATTCAGGTTTTCAGGCATGGTGTTTAGTCCGCTTATAAACTCAAAATTTAATTTTTTTCCTGAATATTTTTGCATCCACTTCGGTATCTTAAAGCGTCCAATATCATCGCAGCTCAACTGATGTGTGCAGGATTCCATAATCAGAATATGATCCCCATCTTTCAATTTGTCAATGTAGCGGGTTCCTTTTATATAAGTATCGAGCTCACCCTTGAGGCGGGCAAATAAAATACTGAAACTCGTTAAAGCGATGTCTTCCGGAAGAATGGAAGCAACAAAATCAAAAACCTGGCTGTCAGTTACCACCAGATTCGGTTTAATACCGGTCTTCAGGAAGTCAACAAGTTCGGTTTCTTTCACCGACATACAAATGGCATCGTGATCGAGTACATCGCGCCAAGCCATCACCTGCGGCAGAATCATCCGTCCATCAGGGGCCTCCGAATCAATCGGCGTAACTAATAAAACAATTTCTTTGGGTTTAAGAATGCCCTTAAACAAGGATGGTTTCTGATAGGCTGTTTGAGGAATATTTCGCTTGATGGCCTCAATGATCACTTCTTTCTCCGCAGACACAATACTGCTGAATTCAAGCACTTCGGCATCAGTATTTGCCTTGATTTTCAGAATGGTATTCGATTCAATTTTTTCAACATCAGATTTATGATGAATAATGATCAGTGGAATATCGAACGATTTAAATTGATTCAGCAATTCTATCTCATAATCATCAAATTTATTCTGTGCAATGAGCAATATGGCCAGATCAATGCTTTTAATAACTTCCCTTGTTTTTTTAATTCGTTTCTCGCCCAGTTCCCCTGAATCATCAATACCGGCAGTGTCAATCAGAATTGCAGGTCCGACCCCAAAAATTTCCACCGATTTCTTAACAGGATCAGTGGTGGTTCCGGCAAAGTCGGAAACAATAGCCACCTCCTGCCCTACCAAAGCATTGATAAAGGAACTTTTACCATTGTTCCTCCTTCCGAAGATACCAATATGTGGTTTAATATCTTTTCCTTTCATCATCAAAAATATAAATCGCGTTCACCTTTTTTGACCCTTTCCAACCTCGATCTCAAGGCATCTGTATCCTGGAATTCACTCAGTTCTTCAATATTTTTTTCGATCACCTTCAAGCCTTTTAGCCGTGTTTCTTCAGAGCCATAATCGAGCAAATATTCAGCCAGTGTCAGAATGGCATTTGTTGAGCAAAACCGTTTAATAAAGCCAGGTACCGAGAACTCCATAAAATGTTCACCGGTGCGTCCCAGTCGATAGCAAGCCGTGCAAAATGAAGGTAAATACCCTTCATCAAGCAATTCATTGATTACTTCATCCAGCGAACGATTATCATTAATTAAAAACTGCTCTTTTTTTAATTCCTGATGTTTTTTGAATTTTTCGGCATAGGCTCCGATTTCAATTTTAGTACCCGCATCAACCTGTGAGCAGCCATACTGTAACACTTCCCTTCTGATATGTTCAGGTTCACGAGCCGTCAGGATCATGCCCGTATAAGGAACAGCCAATCTCAGAATGGCAATTATTCTCACAAATTCTTCATCCGAAACCAGAAAATCATCATCAATATCAAGATTCAACGCATTTTGTAAACGCGGAAATGAAATGGTATGCGGGCCAACATTATAACATGCTTCGAGGTGATTGGTGTGTCGGACCAATGCCATGATTTCGTATCGCCAGTCGTATAAGCCAAACAGAACCCCGATCCCAACATCATCAATCCCGGCTTCCTGCGCCCTGTCCAAAGCGGTGATCCGATAATCATAATCAGCTTTTTTGCCCGACAGGTGATATTTTTTATAAGCCTCCGGATGATACGTTTCCTGAAAAATCTGATAGGTACCGATCCCGGCTTCTTTAATTGTTTTAAAACCTTCAATATCAAAGGGTGCAGCATTAATATTCACCCGCCTGATTTCGCCATTTCCCTTCTTAATTGAATACACTTTTCGAACCGTATCCGCAATAAATTTGTCGTCATATTTTTGGTGTTCACCAAAAACAAGGATCAGCCTTTTTTGTCCATTTTCTTCGAGGGCAATCACATTTTCAAACAGCTCCTGATCGCTTAATGTTTTTCTGACAGCCTTCTGATTGGAAGCCCTGAATCCACAATACTTACAATTATTATTGCACAAATTGCCCACATATAATGGGGCAAAAAGTACAATCCGGTTCCCATAGATTCTCCGTTTTAATTCTTTTGCACCCTCCTTGATCATTTCGATCAGTTCAGGATCTTTTGCATTGACAAGAATGGCTACGTCTTCTAAGTTTAATCGTTCTTTATTCAATGATTTTTCAATAACAAGGCGAACTTTTTCCTGATCGGATTCAGCTTTATTAATATAATTCCAGATTTCTTCAGGATCGATAAAATTAACCATTGTACGATCCTTTATCTTATATGCTTGTGGATTGAAAATCATCTTTAATCAGTTTTAATTGTTTGGTAAACTAACGATAAATTTACTCCCTACGTCAGGAGTACTCTCTACTTCGATGGTTCCGCCATTTAGTTCAACCATTTTTTTTGCAATTGAAAGCCCCAGACCGCTACCGGTCACATTTTTTGTTTTTGAATTCCTGATTCTTACAAACTCCTGAAACAGTTTCTCCATATCTTCTTTTGTCATTCCGATTCCGGTATCTTCAACAATAATTTTTGTAGACTTCGATTCTTTTCTTAGGCTGACAAAAACCTTTCCTTCATCTTTATTATATTTTACGGCATTGGATATCAAATTATTGAAAATAATTTCCATCTCGTCTTTATCAGATAGCAAAATGGTATTTTCTTCACCATCGAGATAAAGTTTTACCTGTTTTTGAATGGCCAATGGTTCCATCGAATCCATGGCCATTTTTGCAATTTCAAATAAATCCACTTTTTCGATCGAGCGCATTTTTTTACCTGATTCAAGGCGGGTCAGGTCGAGTAAATCCATGATCAGTGTTCGCATGCCCTTGAGCCTTTCAATGGAGCGATCGATCATCACCGCATAATCTTCAATTTTTTCACCAACCTGTTTATCCTGCATAATCTTTAAATATCCTTCAATGGCATTGATGGGGGATTTAAGTTCATGAGAGAGTACCGACAGGAACTGAAAACGAATTTGTTTTCCTTCCTTGTTCATTTTACGGGTCATCCGTTTCAGGTAAAGATGCTTGGTGATATTTTCAACCGCCGATTTAAGCTCCTGTGGCGTAAATGGTTTTGGTACAAAATTATAAGCCCCAATATTTGTTGCTTTAACAGCCAGATCAAGCGAAGCATAACTGGTAATCATCATCACCAGTGCATCATACTGAATTTTCCTGATGTATTCCAACACCTCTATCCCATTGATTCCGGGAAGTTGGTTATCCAATAATATAATGTCTATTTGTTGTGAATTAATGATTTCAATGGCTTGTTCCCCTGTTTCTGCTTCGATAATCTCAAAGTTAAAGTCTTCTTCCATAAAAGGATAACTTACACTGAAGTTCCTGAGAATACGAATGATACCGGAACGAATACCCGGCTCATCATCCACAACTAAAAGCCTTAATGCTTCCATGGTTAAATTTTTAATAATTTGTTAATTTCCCTGTGTAGCTGATCCGGTCGTAATCCTTTTTCAAGGTACAGATCCGCTTTGATCCAGTTTTTATCTTCTTCGGATTCAATACCAAAGAGCAAACCGGTTTCGGCAGTAACAGCGGTGGCAATAATCACTGGTAAATCAGGATATTTTTGTTTGATCTTATGCCCCAGGATAAACCCGCTGTCCATATTTTCCATCATTAAGTCGATAATGGCCAGATCTGGTCTTTGCTTCTCAATGAGAGCCACACCTTCGTTCTGACCGTCGGCAGTGATGACATTGAACCCGAATTGTTCAATTTGGATTTTCATCTGATTCAGATAATCCTGATCATCATCCACCACCAATATTGTTTTTAAACCATCTTTTTGCATTTGAATTATTTTAATATTTTGGAATTTCAATTATAAATGTAGTGCCTGTCCGGCCCATATTTTTATCTGTATTTGAAACGACATTAATCTGGCCCTTGTGCATTTTCACAATACCATAAACCAATGGTAAACCCAGCCCGGTGCCTTTTCCCATTTTTTTCGTCGTAAAAAAAGGAGTAAACAACTTATCCATATTTTCTTTTGGGATACCTATTCCGGTATCTGAAATTTTTATCTGAAAATCACCTTCTCTTTCCTTTATCCTGATTGATAATTCACCACCATCAGGCATGGCTTCCACTGCATTTTTTTCAAGATTTGTCAATGCCTGCATCATTTGATCCTGATCAATCATGATATGCGGATCATTCATCTCCGTATCAATTTTCAAAGTAATATTCTTAGGAATGATGACTGATTCTGTGCTGCGAATCACAAATTTTTCAATATCAGTGTCGGTTTTACGAACCTGGTTCTTGCGTGCAAAATTCAATAAGCCCCCTACTATTTTCTTACACCTCTCTGTTTGCTCAACAATCAATTCCAAATCTTTATAAACAGGATCGTCCTGATTCGCCTCCTCCTTTAAAATATTGCTGTACATGGTAATCACACCTAATGGGTTGTTCAGTTCATGAGCGATGCCAGCCGAAAGTTGGCCCATATTGGCCAGTTTTTCCGACTGTTTTAACGCCTGCCTTGCATCTTCAAGGTTTTCGTTTGAAATGTTCAAATCAGCAATTGATTTGTGTAATTTTTCGATGCTGTATGGCAAACACATCTCAACCTCGGCATAACCCTGAATAATCGCAACGGCATGGTCTTCGCAGGTATCATATCCGCAGGCTCCGCAATTCAGAAAATCTGAAGGTTCTTTTTTGCCCATGCTCAACAATACCTTCTGAATGGATTCTGTGCCGGGTCTTTCAACCCTTCGGTCCTTCGGAAGAAATGATTGACTTAGATCCACATTGCGATACTTGCTCATGTTGGATTCCCATTCAGCCTTGTTAAAATTGTTCATCTTTTGCATGGCATAGTTACCCACCAGGTTACGTTTAAAATAGCGTTTATCCTTGTTGGTCATGCCCGGCCCCATGATGCATCCTTTGCAGCACAGCAGTTCCATGTGTTTGCACTCAATTTCACCTCCTTCAAACTCCTTAATGATTTCTTTGAAGTTATCCTTTCCGGAAGCAGTGATGATATTTCCTTTTGTCAGATCATCATTTTTATCGATGGTTTGAATCATACCCCTTGATACAGGGAATACAGCTCCTTTTCCGGCGAGTGGCGGATCAAATTCTGTTTTGGAATCAGTACTGGCTTCAATTTTATATTTCTCAAATAATTCTCTGAGCTCTTTAAAAGTAATGGCCACATCCACTTCTTCCGATTCTGCTTTTTTGGCAATACAGGGACCGATAAAAACGACTTTCACATCCCGGCCATATTCTTCATGAATCACCCTGGTAATAGCCACCATGGGCGAAACAATGGGTGCCAGGTTTTTAACCAGTCCGGGGTGATAATGTTCAATGTAATAAACAATAGCAGGGCAGTCAGAAGAAATGTAAGGTTGCTGGTCTTCACTGTCGATCATTTTTAGATATTCACTTGCAACAAGATCGGCTCCAAAAGCAACTTCAACAACTTTATAAAAACCCAACTTCCGCACCATCCCAACCAACATTCGATAATCCGCAATGTCATAAAATTCGGCCGGGAAACTTGGAGCGATACATGCAACAACCTTTTGACCGGATTGCAGCAAGTCTTCAACTTCACTCTGCAGATCGAGAAACTGTTTGGCTCCCTGACTGCACACCTTTACACAATTGCCACAACCGATGCACCTTTCATTAATAACTTCTGCCTGCCCGTTATTGATTTTAATCGCTTTAACAGGACATTCGCGCACACAGGTAAAGCATACCCTGCACTTATCTTTAACGGTAAAAACCAATTGATGCCTGTCTGCGTGTCCCATTTCTGTCATTATTTCAAAACATTACGTTTTGTGTATTTTGTGTGTAAAAGCCTGTGACTTTTGTGCCCCAATGGTTCCCCAAGATAATGATCGTAAAGTTCAATTACTTCCGGATTTCTATGCGACACTTTTATGCTTTCATTTTCGTCGATGGCATGAATTGAATTCATCCTGGCCCTTATTGCTTCAGTTGAAGCTCCGATGTGCTGGCCACCTCCATTGATGCATCCTCCCGGACAAGCCATTACCTCAATAAAATGAAGATCATTCCGCCCATTCTTTATTTCTTCTAGTAATTTGGCCGCATTGGCCAAACCGTTTACAACTGCCACCCCGATTTCCAAATCTTTAATCTTGATCTTCGTTTCTTTTCGCTCCTTAAAGCCACGTATTTCAGGTATTTTAAATTGCTGCAGTTCTTCGCCCGTAATTTTGTAATAGGCTGTTCTGATGGCCGCTTCCATCACACCTCCGGAGGCACCAAATAATTTACCCGCTGACGTTCTGAACCCATGCGGTGAATCGGCTTGTTCTGGTTCGATATTATGCATATCAATGCCCATCATTCGAATAAAACTTCCAAGCTCCCGGGTGGTTATAACTGCATCAACATCACTGATACCATGCTGTGTCATTTCTTCACGTTGGGCCTCAAATTTCTTAGCCGTACATGGCATGATCGAAACCGAATAGATATCCTCGGGCTTAATCCCTTCCGTTTCTGCCCAATATGACTTAATCACTGCTCCCAGCATTTGCTGTGGTGATTTACAGGAAGAAACATAGGGCAGTAAATCTGGATAAAACTCTTCCACATACTTTACCCAGGCCGGACAACAACTTGTGAACAATGGCAGAGGTTTGCCATTTTGAATCCGGTCTATCAACTCAGCCGATTCTTCCATAATGGTAAGATCTGCTGAAAAAGAGGTATCAAAAACACGGTCAACGCCAATTTTGCGCAACGCTGAATTCAGGATGCCGTTTATGTCTTTTCCGGCCTCCATATTAAACTCTTCAGCCAAGGAAACTGAAATGGCAGGGGCATATTGCACCACTACCTTCTTAGCGGGGTTGTGCAATGCGTCCTGGATTTCGCGAAAATGATTTTTTTCAGAAAGTGCACCTGTGGGGCAAACCAGTATACATTGGCCACAATTCACACAACTTGAAGTGTTTAAGCCTTTATTGAAACTGGTACCAATGATTGATTTGCTACCACGGTTTATAAAATCGATGGCCGAAACGCCCATCACTTCAGCACAAACCGAGACACATCTTCCGCATAAAATACATTTGTCAGGATCCCTGATAATGCTTGGGCTCGAACGATCCAGATTATAATTGTTTTTATGCCCTTTTATTCTGCGTTCGCGAACCTGATAATCTTCGGCCAGTTTTTGCAATTCACAATTACCATTGCGAACACAATACAAACAATCGTCGGGATGATTTGAAAGCAATAATTCGACAATGGTTTTACGTGACTCGATCACCCTGGCTGAATGTGTCTGAATTTTCATTCCTTCCTCAACCGGATAAGAGCAGGAGGTAATCAATTTACCTGTTTTTTCATTTTCAACCACACACATCCGGCAAGCACCGGTAGGCGTTGAATTTTTTAAATGGCATAAAGTAGGTACTTTGATTCCATTACGGTTCAATGTTTCCAGTAAGGTTTCACCCGCTTTTGCTTCTAATTTTTTATTATTTACGTCAATATAAAAACTCATAACCAACCCTTTAAATTATACCATTTCAATGGCGTTAAACTTGCAAACTTCCTGACAGGTGCCGCACCCGATGCATTTCTCTTCGACAATAAAGTGAGGAGTTTTCTTTGATCCGATGATCGCACCGGTTGGACATTTTTTTGAGCACACCGTGCAACCCGAGCATGCATCCACATTTATTTTGAATGTTCTGAGATTGGTGCAGACCCCTGCCGGACATTTTCGTTCGAATATGTGTGCTTCGTACTCGTTCCTAAACCAACGCAAAGTGCTGAGAACCGGATTCGGTGCCGATTGCCCCAAACCACAGAGTGAAGTATCCTTAATGACCCTGGCCAGTTTTTCGAGTTGCATGATCCCTTTAAAACGATCGAGAGCCTCATTGCTGGTAGAGCTTTTCGGTTTGGTGGTAATACTTTCCAAAATTTCAAGCATTCGTTTGGTTCCCTCACGGCAGGGGATGCATTTTCCACAACTTTCGCGCTGTATAAAATCCATAAAGAATTTAGCGACATCCACCATGCAGGTATCTTCATCCATCACAACCAATCCACCAGAACCCATCATGGCTCCAACTTTAAGCAGCGAATCATAATCAATCTGGATGTCCAGATTTTCTTCGGTAATACAACCGCCGGAAGGCCCGCCAATCTGGACTGCTTTAAACTTTTTACCATCTCTAATACCACCGCCAATCGTAAACAAGATATCTCGGATGCTGGTTCCCATCGGAATTTCAACCAGGCCTGTGAGTGCAATTTTACCTGAAAGTGCAAACACTTTGGTACCCTTGCTTTTTTCGGTTCCTATTGAAGCAAACCATTCCTTGCCTTTCTCAAGGATGACAGGTACATTTGACAAGGTTTCCACATTGTTGATCACGGTTGGTTTTCCAAATAAACCACTGGTGGTTGGAAATGGCGGCCTTGGGCTCGGCATTCCCCGTTTCCCTTCGATGCTGTGCATCAGGGCCGTTTCTTCGCCACAAACAAAAGCTCCGGCACCCATTTTAACTTTAATCTCAAAATCGACCCCTGTGCAAAAAATATTTTTGCCCAACAATCCATAATCAGTTGCCTGTTTAATGGCCCGGTGCAATCTTTCGATAGCTAGGGGGTATTCGGCCCGAATGTATATATAGGCATTAGATGCACCAATTCCGTAGGCAGCAATTGCCATTCCTTCGATGAGTTTGTGAGGATCGCCTTCGATTACGGCGCGGTCCATAAAAGCTCCGGGATCACCTTCATCGGCATTGCAAATCAAATATTTTTGATCACTTTTTTCGGCATTGGCAAATTTCCATTTCATTCCACTGGGGAAGCCTCCCCCACCCCTGCCACGTAATCCACTCTCAATAATGAGCTGGCATACTTCAACAGGTTCGTAGATACTGAGCGTTTTAATAAAACTTTTGTAACCACCCCGGGCAATATACTCTTCAATACTCACCGGATCAATAATGCCGCAATTTTTTAGTACCAAACGCTGCTGGCTTATAAAAAAGGGATGACGATTGATATCCGTTACATGATCCCATGAGCGCATCCCGGGGCTCATAAATTGCCCAACAGCATCTTCTTCAGGAAGTTCAAGCTTAAATACGTGGTCAAGCAGCTGATCAACCCGATCCTCGGTGATATGTTCAAATGAAATTCGGTTATGTCCGGGAATCTGAATATCCATAATGGGTTCAGAGGAACATAATCCGATACATCCTGTTTCAACAATGCGGGCATCAATTTGATGTGATTCCAGATACTGCCTTGTTTTGATCAGGGTTTTTACGGCTCCCGCTCCCAGGCCACAGGTTCCTGCCCCAATATAAATAATGGGTTTTTCAACCACTTCATTTTTAAATAAGGACAACTTTCGGAGGGTTTCAGGATCTTTTGAATTATTGGAAAAATCCCTTAACACTTCATTGATCAAAAATTCTTTGTTTACTTCATCTAACCTTTCCATTAGTCTTCTGTTTTGTTCCTGTAACTTTCAATTATTTGTACCAGGGATTCTTTTGTAACTTTTGCATGAAAATTTCCATTGATTGCTAAAACAGGAGCCAGGCCACAGGCTCCGATACAGGCAACAACCTCAATACTGAACATGCCATCTTTGGTTGTTTGACCCGGTTTTATTTTCAGATTTTTTTCAAGTTCTTCAAGCACATTCGAAGATCCAAGCACATGACAAGCTGTTCCCCGGCAAATCTGGATGTGGTATTTCCCAACCGGATGAAACCTGAACTGGTTATAAAAAGTAGCCACTCCAAATATTTTACTGGTGGGTAAATTCAAATGCTGTCCAACTTCGATGATACTTTCTTCCGATAAATAGCCCTCCTGCTGTTGTATATCCTGTAAAATAGGGATCAGGTTTTCATGGCCTGAAGAAGGGTATTTAGAAATAATTTGTTGTCTGCTGATTGTCATTGATCTTATTATTTATTCAAATCGTCTTTTTCTGTTCAGTAGGTTTATAATGTGTAACTTAAGCTTAGTTTGAAAAGCTTAAGTTTTTATCTTCATTACACTCATGAGATACTTTTCATTCCAGAATTAGCGCAGCCGGAGTCCCTTTCATCAACCGTATATATCCTCCGACTGCACCTTTTCTGTCCATAATCATAAACCAAACCTATTTATGAACTTACTCATGAAACAATGAACCAAATTATTTACCTATGAGCCTTTGTACTTCCAGTACCAGTGTATTGGGATCGATGGGTTTTTTAAGGAAGCCGCCAACAGGGAAAAATATTGATTTTCCATCCTCTGTTTTATAATCGATGGCTGCCGATCCATTCGCAACATTTTTTACCAATAACACCTGTAAATCTTTGAAATTTGGATCCTTACGAAATTCGTGGGCCATTTCCTGAACACTTGCTTTTGTTGTGGTTAAAATATCGATGGAGGTTTGAAACAGGAAAGGAACCTCTTTAATATCCGGGTTCTTAATCATTTCCTGCGCCAATTCGAAACCTTCATAATGAGAGGTCATCATCACATCAAGAATGGCTAATGCTGGTTTCTCGTTGCGTAATTTTTCAATACCTTCTTCTTTACCATTGGCAGAGATCACTTCATATCCTTCTTTTTTCAGGATGGCTTCAGCAACATTGATCACATCAATATCATCATCTACGATTAAAATTTTTTTGTTTGTTTCCATGATTCATTCATTTTTTGTGTTAAACATTAATTGGTTAATTTTACTACGGTTTTTATCTTATTGCTTTTTTTCTTTTATCTTTTATCTTTTATCTTTTATCTTTTTTCTTTCATCTTTTAATGTGGTAAAGGTATTTAGCATTGCAGAGACATAACAGGGCACTGCTTACCGATTTTAATGGCTACTTTAAGGAAGGCTTTTAACACAAAAACCAGTACAAAAAGGAAGGTTTTTATCAATTAACGATGCTTGGGGATTCCAATAATCGAATTAAAACACATCAGAAATTAACTATATTTATCTGCATAACAACACCTTACACAAATACAGCCCTTGTTTTTCTGTATTTATTACCAAACAGGCATTAGGTTCCTGATTTTACCAAACACCTATAGGAGCTTTTGGCATAATCTGTAAAAAAAGTTGAATTAATGCAATATTTTGGGTTGCCAAAGATTTAAAAAACAGATATCAAATATTCCTGATCAGTATTAAAATAAATCTTTACATCTATATTTTATATATCTTTGGCAAGCTTTTTTTACTGCTCTTGAAAGCCCTCTTAATAAACAGTTTTAACCAAAACTGTTTTTCATTTGCCCTTCATATTTCTTAAAAAGTACTGCATAATGTCCGAATTATGAACAAATGTATGATTCCGGCAGCCGTGAAAATGTCGATTTACAACCTTGTTTTTTGGAAACAGTTAAAGTCATAGAACGCAAAAACTAAAACATATGAAAGGATTTTTGACAATTATTTTTTTGGTAATCAGCAATACATTTATGACCCTTGCATGGTATGGTCATCTAAAATTTGCAGAATGGAGATGGTTTAATAAACTTGGGCTGGTATCCATCATTCTTATCAGCTGGGGAATCGCCTTGTTTGAATATGCTTTTCAGGTACCGGCCAATAAGATCGGTTATAATGAACATGGCGGACCTTTCAGCCTGATCCAGTTAAAAGTGATTCAGGAAGTGATCACACTGCTGGTCTTTACCGGATTTACTCTAATCGTTTTCAAAACCGAAACGTTTAAAGTTAATCACCTGATTGCATTTCTTTTATTGATCTTAGCCGTTTATTTCATATTTAAAAAATAAGAACAGGTGCATTTATAACCGTCCGGTTCATTTCTGAGCCGGAAATTATTATATTTTTGTTATTGTTTAGATGAATTAACCTAAAAAAGCAAACAATAAATATGAGCACTCAATTTTTTGCGTCAATTGATTTTGGGGGAGATTTTACTTTCAGCTATGCACGAAACAATTTCGTAAGGAATCAATGGAAGTCGAGAAACGCTGAATGCAATAATAGCCAGGCCCGAAAGGACCATAGAACTTCTTCATATGAAATTGTACCCGATCAAAACTGTCGCATCAGAAAAAACCCAACAGATTACCTGAGCAGCAAAAACTTAACTACCACCAGTAACAGTGATCTCATAAAATGATTTAACAATGCAATTCATAAAAGATAATGCCAAATGAAAAGCCCAAAACCTCTATTCCCAATTTTTATCATATCCATTTTTCTTACCACTTTTGCTTATATTGTGGATAGTGACCCACCTTACCCAAACTTTTTGCATACCATCCTTGAATTCTTTATAATGGTCATGCTCATTGCCGGTCTAATATCAGGTGTTTACATACTTATCATGTTTATTGCAGGGGTTTTTTCGGGCAAAAAGAATATGAAAAATACAAATTAATTTAACAAACCAAATATTACTGCATGAAAGCAATCGTCATTATTTTAGCTTTCTGGAAATACATTAAGGATGTATTTACCGAAGGATTTGTAGAAGCACTAAAAGGATTTTTAACCGGCGGGAGTGTTGGTGCCATCGTCGATAGCTGGCAGGGTTTTTTGATCGGCATTTTTACGGGTACGCTTGTTGGTGCATTTATCGGGAGTTCGCTGGCAAAGGTATTTGAATGGCTGCTCGAACAATTGCACCTGTTGCTGAATCTCAGGAAAATAAATTTCGACCTGGAGCTCGAAAATGTGTCCCCTGAAATTGCAGCAAAACTTCAGCCCAACTATTTGCTGATCAGATACGGCCGCGATGATGTAATTCAGTTGACTGTCTTAAGCAATCAGGATAAACTGGCCACCCGCTTACGCAATAAAAGCCACAAAATTGAAACTTTTTATGATTCAACAAAGCACCGTTTAAGCCTGAAATTCAATATAAAACGTCATGTTACCTACGGAATTCAATTTAAACTCTTTTTTACCGGTGTGGGATACGATGACCTAAAACCCATCTTAGAAAAAACCACCTACATAAAAGCTTTTAATCCGGGTGGTGGCGATGACACTAAAATTTGGGTTCTGCTTGAGAATAAGACAAAAGTGAAAGATTTGAACAAAAACCGAAGTTATTCAATCGCTGAAGTTAAATCAGTTGAAGGCATTCCAAATAATTATATTTATCCTAAATAGTGAAATGGACAAATACAAAGCAATAGATTTAATTTTGTAGTACTTTTATCAATTGGAACAGTTCAACCAATAAATAAGCACTTAGCAGGCATACATTATTTATTATTTAACAAAAGAAATACAAGATGTACGAATATCTAACTGAAAAATTTAACATGGAGAAAGAATTGATCGATCATATTCTTTTAATCCTGATTACAATAATAGTTGCGGTAATCCTGACAATGATTCTTCGCAAAATGATGAATCTGTTTATTACCAAATATTCGAGTAAACTGAAAACCGATCCGACCAATTTTTCTTTCATTAAAAACTCGGTTGGGTTTATAATTTACACTTCAGCCGCGATTTATATATTTTACAATATTCCTTATCTGAATGCTATCGGAACTGCAATGTTTGCAGGTGCCGGAGTTTTGGCTGTCATTATTGGTTTTGCCTCTCAAAAGGCCTTTGCAAACATTATCAGCGGGCTGTTTATCCTTATTTTCAAACCCTTTAAAATATCCGATATCATCGAATTTATGAACGGTCAAAAAGGAGTGGTGGAAGAAATCACCTTGCGGCATACCATCATTAAAGATTACGAAAACAGGCGCATCCTGATCCCCAACAGCAACATCAGCGAAGAAACCATTATCAACAGCAGTATACAGGACGAAAAAATTAAAAAACACATAGTGTTTTCAATCAGCTATGATTCAAATATCGACAAAGCTATCGACATCATCCGTGATGAAGCTCAGAAGCATCCACTGGTGGTTGATAACCGGACCGAAGAAGACAAAGCAGCAAAATTGCCGTATGTGGTAGTAAGGGTGATTGCACTCTCTGATTTTTCGGTTGATTTAAAAGCTTATGTATGGACCAATGGAAATGATGATGCCTTTGTTGCAAAATGCGATTTGCTGAAATCTGTAAAAGAAAGATTCGACCGGGAAGGTATTGAAATTCCTTTCCCTTACCGAACTGTGGTTTATAAAAAAGATATGACGAACACTTAATATTTGATTGATTGATTGATTGATTGATTGATTGGTTGATTCCCTGAAAAATATATGATGAACACATTAAAGAACTTCATTTTTGCATTCACCATCATCGGGCTGTTGGCTGCCTGTGCAACAGCCGGGGAAAAAAATAACGAGCAAAATGATCGTTATATGGATCAGCAGATATTCGGGCAAATTTTGGATTCCGCAAATGTTACAGGTTCGATACTGATCTACGATTCATCGGATCATACCTTTATTTCCAACGATTTTGAACATGCCAGCAAAGGCTTTCTGCCGGCTTCAACCTTCAAGATCGTAAATTCGATCATTGCTTTGGAAACAGGGGTTGTTGAAAACGACAGCACATTGATCCTCTGGGATGGAAATCAAAGAGCGATGGAAATATGGGAACAGGATTTGTATTTCAGAGATGCCTTTCGCCTATCCTGTGTACCCTGTTATCAGGAAATAGCCCGAAAAATTGGAAGTGAACGGATGAATGATTATTTGAAAAAGCTGAATTACGGTCAAATGCAGGTCGATACAGGAAACATTGATGTTTTCTGGCTTTCGGGCGAATCAAAGATCAGCCAGTTTCAGCAGATCGATTTCCTGCAACGATTGTATTATTCCCGGCTTCCAATCAGAAAACGGACTCAAAACAACATCAAAAGTATGATGCTTCTGGAAGAAGGAGCAGATTATAAATTGTATGCAAAAACCGGCTGGGCCGTCAGGGAAGGGAATAATATCGGTTGGTTCGTCGGATTTATAGAAAGTGGCCAGAAAGTGTATTTTTTTGCAAGCAATATCAAACCCAACGAAAAATTCAATCTGAACATGTTTGCGACCATCAGGTCAAAAATCACCCTGGAAGCTTTTAAGGCACTTAAAATCTTAAACTAAATACCCTGAGGCATATAACTGAAGCCAGGGTCATGGTACAGTTTAAAATGGCTAAATTTTCAATATAATAAGCGGTTTGCAATTACCGCATGATAATTAAATTGTATGGATAAAATCAACATCAGCAAATAAATTTAAAAACACTTATAATGGATAGCATTCAGGAAAAGATTGACCAATTGATTAAAAAACTGGATTTGAAACCCCACCCTGAAGGTGGATTTTTTGCTGAATCATACAGGAGTCCCGGTGAAATTAAAAAAGATCAACTAGATCCTGAATTTAAGGGGAACCGCAATTATTCAACATGTATCTATTTTCTGCTCACTTCAGAAATGTTTTCTGCCTTTCACCGGCTCAAGCAGGACGAAATCTGGCATTTCTATGCAGGAGCACCGGTAAGATTGCATCTGATCGGGCCGAACGGGATTTATAAACAAATATTAGTCGGAAGCAATTTTGATAAGGATCAGATGCCACAATTGATCATTCCCGGAGGATGCTGGTTTGCGGCTGAAGTTTCGGAAGAAAATCAATATTCGCTGGTTGGATGCACCGTTGCCCCCGGTTTTGATTTTCAGGATTTTGAAATGGGTAAACAAAATGAATTAATCAAAAAATTTCCTGAGCATAGCGGAATTATAAAAAAATTAAGCAGAATCTAACTAAACATAAGAACAAAAGGAAACAAATGAAAAAAGAACTGATAAGCATACTCGCAAGCATACTATTTTTAACTAATATAACGCAGGGGCAGTCCATCATAACAGACCGTCCCGATCAAACCGAAAGTTCTGTAACAGTCGCTTTTAAAAGTTTTCAAATCGAAAGTGGTTTTTTATTTTCTTCATACAAGGAAAATGGTTTGACGATCAAAAATAATTTTTACCCGACAACACTTTTCAGGTATGGGCTTACCTCAGGGATCGAACTCAGATTGGTGGGTCAGTTTGAAAAACTCAGGCAAAACAATGCAGATTTAAAAGGATTAAGCGATTTTGAAATTGGTACAAAAATCGAATTGCTGAACCAAACGAAAACCAATGCACAGATTGCCTTTCTGACACATTTGGTTATCCCTTCCGGTTCCAAAGAATTAAGAAGCGACCGATTAGGAATTGTTAACAAACTGGCTTTTTCACATTCCATCAATAGCAAACTGGGCATCGGCTATAATATTGGATACGATTATTATGGAATTGGAAATGGAGATCTGACTTATTCGCTTGCTTTCGGATTGGGAGCAGGACAAAAAATCGGATTATTTTTTGAAACTTATGGAGAATACATTGAGTTTGAAAACTTTAATTTGAATTTTGATACGGGTATTACCTACCTGATAAAGGATCATTTTCAACTGGATTTTTCTGTTGGGAAAGGACTGAACCACCAAATGAGCTTTCTTTCCTTTGGATTCAGCTGGAACATCTCCAGGCTGATATAAGCGGCAAAGAGCGACGAAATAAAGTGAATTTCGCTCCTTAGCTTTTTCGGAACTTTTGCAGTATCATCAACCTCCCCAACTTAATATGTATATAAAAGTAATTGGCATGTTTATTTTGAGTACTTTTGCAGCTCAAAAAATTACAATAATAATATGCTGACATTTAATGAATTGGGATTATCACCCAATGTACTTAAGGGGATTGATGATCTGGGATTTATAAATCCGACACCAATTCAGGAACAAGTAATTCCAATATTTTTACAAAAAACAAACGACATTGTCGGGCTGGCACAAACCGGAACGGGAAAAACCGCAGCCTTCGGATTGCCGATCATCGAAAATATTGATGTTCGGAACAATAAAGTGCAGGCACTGATACTTGCACCCACCCGCGAACTTTGCATTCAGATTACCAAGGATCTGCAAAGTTTTTCAAAACACATCAAAGGCCTTGAAGTGGTTCCTGTGTATGGCGGAGCCAGTATGGACACACAAATCAGGGCACTGAAAAAAGGAGCCCAGATTATTGCAGCAACCCCGGGCCGTATGCTTGACCTCATCACTCGCAATGCAGCAGATATCAGTAATATTCAAACGGTTGTGCTTGATGAAGCTGATGAAATGCTGAATATGGGATTTCGTGAAGAATTGGATGGAATTCTGGAAAAAACCCCAAAAATTAAAAGAACCCTTCTTTTTTCGGCCACCATGCCAAAAGAGGTTTCTCGTATTGCGAAAGATTTCATGAACACTCCGATTGAAATTACGGTCGGGACACAAAATGCCGGTGCAGAAAATGTACGGCACATTTATTACCAGGTTCATGCAAAAAACAGATATTTGGCACTCAAACGAATTGCCGATATCAATCCGGATATTTATGGATTGGTATTTTGCCGCACAAGGATCGAAACCAAGGATGTTGCCGATAAATTAATTAAGGATGGTTATAATGCCGACGCCCTGCATGGTGACCTCTCGCAATCGCAACGCGAACACGTAATGAAACGCTTCAGGGAACGTACCCTGCAAATGCTGGTTGCAACAGATGTGGCCGCGAGGGGAATTGATGTGAACGATATTTCGCACGTGATTAATTATAACCTGCCAGAAGAAAACGAAGTTTATACCCACCGAAGCGGCCGTACCGGACGTGCAGGAAAATCTGGAATTTCGATCGCAATTGTCAACTACCGGGAAGTGAACAAGATTCCACTGATCGAAAAAATGATCCAGAAAAAATTTGAAAAACTTCCGGTGCCAAATGGTACAGAGATTTGTAAAAAACAACTTTTTAAGCTCATCGATAAGATGGAAAATGTGGAAGTTGATGAAAAGCAGATCGATCCGTTTATGGATACGGTGAATAAAAAACTTGAATGGCTCACAAAAGAACAAATCGTTAAACGCTTCGTGGCCCTTGAGTTTAACCGATTTCTGGAGTATTATAAAAATGCCCCTGATTTAAACGAAAAGTTTGAAGAGCGAAAAGACAGGCGAGATCGCAATGATCGTGATCGAAAGGGCAATGACAGAGGTGAGAGAAGTGAAAGAAGAAGAGGCAGAAGCAGCGGTAATTTTTCCAGGTTTTTTATGAATATGGGCAAAAAAGACGGGCTGGATCCGAGAATTATAATCGGGCTTATCAACGAAAATACCAAAGATCGTGATATCGCCATCGGAGCCATTGAGATCAAGGACAGCTTTTCATTTTTTGAAGTTGCTGAAGACCATTCAGCTAAAATTCTGAAATCATTTAAAACAGCAAGCTTTAAAGGCCGTTCAGTTAATGTTGAAATTGCCGAACCTCTTGATAAAAGTCGTAAAAGAACCAAAGATAAAGGCAGGTCCGGCAGTAGTGAAAATACTGAACCAACGGGCTACAGCCGCAAAAGATCAAAAGATAAGGGCAAACGCAAACGAATTAATTGATTTTTGCTAATTGATAAATGATAATTGAATCTTTTATCTTTTATCTTTTATCTTTTATCTTTTATCTTGATTCTTGCATCTAACATCTAACGTCTAATTTCTAACGTTTGACTTCTTACTTTCCTTACCTTTAAATAAAATTTAGGCTTATAAAAATATTAAGAATGAAAAGGACAAATATATTCTTCAACAGCCAAAAAAATAAAATTACCGGTATCACACTTGCAATTATTCTGATTGTTCTACTTGTGCTCAAGTATATTTTTAAATTTTAGCCTAAAACCCTAATGTTCCATTCATTAATGTTTAATGATTCCTGATCATTCATAATTCATCATTCATAATTCATAATTCATCATTCATAATTCATCATCCATCTATCTACCAATATCTGGCATCTATCATCTAAAATCTAACGTCTGTCATTTGGATTCTGTATTCGTTAATTTCCACGCTTTTATCTAATTTTTTCGATATGTATTTATATGCATAACGACCTCATTATCAATTTATAATCATTACAAATTGACTTTCGGGCTTCCTTAAATAGTCATAATCATTTATCTTTATTTGTTTTAATAAAGAGAATTATGAAAAATACCAACAGCCGAAGAGATTTTTTAAAAAAACTCGCCATTGGCGGTGGTGGAGTGGTGATACTCGGAAAATATCATTTCCTGTTTGCCAACCAGGCCAAAGATGGAATTCTGAAAGCAATTGTAGTCGATTTTGATAAATGCACCGGATGCAGAACCTGCGAAACGGTTTGTTCAGCCTTCCATCATCCGGTTGAAATTGAAGGTGAAACATTTCATGGCCTGGGGAACCCGAAACTTGGGAATATACAGGTGTACCATTACAATCCTGATGCAGACATACCCAGTGTTTGTGCCAACTGCCCGGATACCCCATGCGTAAATGCATGTCCCTCAGAACCTGATCCGCTCACCGGTTACGGAGCCATTTATCGGGATAAGGAAACGGAGGCCATCAGAACCAACCATCATCTGTGTATCAGCTGCGGATCATGTGCCGATGCCTGCGAAACAGAGCGTACAGGCGTGATAAAAATGAATCCGGTTACCAATCACCCGGAACATATATGCGACCATTGCGGAGGCGATCCCCAATGTGTCAAATATTGCCCTTACGAAGCATTGTCGTTCAGGGAAGTAGATGTTGACAAAGCATTTTTCGGCATGTCGCCACAAAAAATTGCAGAGGAATTATTTGAACGTTATTACTCAGGAGAGGAGGTGATCAATGGATAATATATATGGACAATACGGATTGGTTTTGGATGTAAACCTGACTAGCGGGGAAATTAAAAAGACAAAAATCAGCAAAGAAGATTTAAAAAATTATTTGGGGGGCCGCGGGCTTGGAATGAAGATTTTGTGGGATCGTTTAAAAAAGCCGGGCATTGACCCCTTATCACCCGAAAACATTCTGATGTTTATGCCGGGTCCCTTCAGTGGACTGCCCATTCCATCTTCATCCAGAACCACCATTGTTACGAAGTCTCCCCGTACTTCACCTGTAACAAAAGGATATAAACATGCTTCAACGGTTTCCTATGCCAATATGGGCGGTTTCTTTGGCCCGGAGGTAAAATTTGCCGGCTATGATGGAATCGTGGTTACGGGTAAAGCCAGCGAACCTGTTTTTCTGTTGATTGAAGATGATCAGGTGCAGATCAAGAGTGCTGTTGCTTACTGGGGAATGGGAACCGAAAGCCTTGATAAGATACTGATTGAAAAATATGGTAAAGAATACCAATCCTGCTATATCGGGCAGGGCGGAGAAAAAATGATCCCTTATGCCAGTGTTCTGAACACGGCTGCAAGGGCAGCCGGGCGTGGAGGCGTGGGTGCCGTGATGGGTTCAAAAAACCTGAAAGCCATTGTTGTAAGGGGAACCCAACAACCAAACCTGGCCAAACATAAGATGTATCTCGATCTGTTGGAAAAAGCACGAACAACATTTCGTGAAGATACGGAAGGCGTTGGATACTGGCGATCGGGCGGAACCGCTCATGCCCTCGAAAGCTCAAGCAATGCAGGTACCATGGCCGTTAGAAATTACCGTGAAGGAACTTTCAAAGAGATTGAAAAAATAAATACAAAAGCCGCCCGCACACAAATCTGGAAACGCGATTTCGCCTGTTTCTCATGCCAGCTGGCCTGTAAAAAAAGTGGTTTCGCTAAAGGAGCTTATGGCGGGGTGGTACACGACGGACCGGAATATGAAACCGGAACCATGCTCGGAGCAAACCTCCTGATCTCCGATCTGGCAGGAATGAACAAACTGATCAGTATTTGTGATGATTATGGAATAGACATCATTACAACCGGTGGCGTGCTTGGATTCCTGATGGAAGCCCGAGAAAAAGGGATGATCGATCTGGAATTCCTGGATGGAATCGATTTAACCTGGGGCAATGTGGATGCATGTATCGCCATGATCCATAAAATTGTTCGACAGGAAGGGGTTGGGAAATTGGCCTCCCTGGGTGTAAAAGCCTTATCCGAACATATCGGACAGGGTTCGGAAGAATTTGCCATTCATGTGAAAGGCCATGAGCTTGCCGCCTGGAACGTAAATACCAATTCGCAGCGGATGATGATCACTTATGGTACCGCCAATCGTGGAGCTTGTCATTTGAACAGTTCAAGCCCGAGCCGTCAGAATAACAATGCCATGCAGGATTCACTCGGAGCATGCAGCTTTGCCGGACGCTGGTATCGCGATGATATTTCGTACAGAAATTTTATAGAAGCCATAACCGGGATCGAACAAACCGACGAAGAATTTGCCCGAATCGGGGAACGAATCTTTAACCTGGAAAAAATGTTCAATTATCGCGAAGGCTTTAGCCGCATCGACGACCGGATGCCGGAACGATTCTTCAAGGATGCCCATACTTATGGTCAGGGTAAAGATATTCTGGCCACGCACGATGACTATAACAAATGGTTCGACGAATATTATACCGAACGAGGCTGGGACCCAAAGACCAGCAAACCAACAAACGAAAAACTTGTTGAACTGGGATTGGGGTTTATGATTTCCTAACCCGGATAAAGAGATTCGGTTAGATTGGTTGTTGTAAGTTGTAATACAATGGTGATAGGTTGTTATTTATTGTTATTGAGTTATTGAGTTATTGATCTTCTAACTTCTAACTTCTAACTTTTTAACTTTCAACTTTTAACTTTTAACTTTTAACTCTTAACTTCCTATCCCACCCTTCACGATCCAACAATTCGTACCTTCGTTTTCAGAAACTGAAATGGGAATTTCCTTTATGGACGATCGCTTGTTATTTATTGACACTGAAACAGGAGGCATGGATCCGGCTAAACATTCGCTTTTATCGATGGGCTTGCTTGTCTGGAAGAATATGGAAATCATCGATTCGATGGAAGTACTGATTAACGATGGCATACTTTCGGTTACCGCAGAGGCACTGGCTGTGAATAGCATCGATATCGCACAGCATAAAAAATCAGCCCTCTCCCCTTCCCTTGCCATTGAAAAAATATTCAGTTTTATCCATAGGCACTTTCCACAGCAGCAGAAAATTACACTTGCCGGACATAATGTGCAATTTGATGTCAATTTTCTAAAAACTTTTTTCGCTAAAAACAATCAGGATTTCAGTCAATTCTTCTCCCACCGGATTGTCGACACTTCATCCATATTGTATTATCTGTACCTGTCCGGGCAAATCGGGCAAAAGGCCGTTTCTTCCGATGATGCCTTCGATCTTTTTAACATTAAAGTCGAAGGACGGCATACGGCCCTGGGCGATGTGGTGGCCACGGCAAAACTCTTCAATAAATTGCTTGAACTTACAAAGAATTGATCTGGAAAGTTTTAGGGCAGTTGTTAATATTTTACCCATAACTTAAGTCCCGAAAGCTTATCATTTTTAAAATTAAAATTTATTTTTGGCTGAATTATGGCATTCTTTATATCCATAAGGAAGCTAAAAATTTTATCCAATTTAACCAAACTATAATGGCACAACAATATTTAGATCATTCAAAAGCAATCTTAACTTCCAGTCGTTCAAATTTTAAAGGAGGCAGTAAGGGTTCCGGAATCATCTCCTTATTCGGGTATCAAAACGAATATGACCTGCGTGAAGGCTATCCCCTGCTTACCACTAAAAAGATGGCCACCAAATCCATGTTCCACGAAACCATCTGGTTTTTAAGGGGAGATACCAATATCAAATACCTCGAAGACAACCACTGCCCGATCTGGAGGCCGGATGCGTTCCAGGACAACCTGCCGGGCATGATTAAAGAAGGAATATTCCCCGAGGGACTTGTAAAATATTCGCCCGACTGGGACAAGGCAATGGCAGAATATGGCCAGCGAATAAAGGAAGATGAAGAATTTGCAGCCCGATGGGGCGATGCAGGGCCGATTTACGGCAAGCAATGGAGAAGATGGGAATATTATGATCATGACAAAAAAATGTTTGTGGAGATTGATCAGCTCGGCAAAATGATCAATGGCCTGAAAAAGAAACCTACCGGCAAAAAACACATTGTCGACTCATGGAATCCAGGCGATACGCCAAGAATGTCCCTGCCCCCCTGCCATGTGCTGTATCAGGCAACCGCCAACGAAGAAGGCGAGCTGGAACTGCAACTTTACCAGCGAAGCTGCGACCAGTTTCTGGGCGTTCCCTTTAACCTGGCCAGTTATTCGGCACTGACTCAAGTTATTGCACAGGAGGCAGGCATGGTTCCCAAAACTTTCATTCACACTTTCGGAGACTCCCATTTTTATGCAAGTATTGGAAAACGAACCCAGTGGCATAAAGAAAATTTCAGGGAATTACAAAAAAGGATCAGAAATGTTTCTCAAAGAGAAGAATACCTGGAAGTTGTTGAATGGATCAATAAGCATGCACCTGCCGACGGCAATGAAGAAAAATACGACCACGTGACTGCCATTTTGGAGCAAATGTCGCGGAAACCCAAAGCTTTACCAAGGCTGCATATTGCAAAAAAACCTTTTGATCAGTTGACAATTGATGATTTTGTGGTTGAAAACTACGACCCTCATCCTCCGATCAGAAGGAGTATGGCCGTTTAATCATCAATAATAAATAATCAAATCCCAAACAATATTCAATATATCAAATTCTAAAATATTACATTATAAATTGATTTTTGATTATTGATTTTTGATTATTAATTTTTGATTTTTATTTGAGATTTGAGATTTGAAAGTTGGAATTTAACAGGCCTTTATAAAAAATTTAAGGACCTGCCATAAAAATGCAAAACCTCAACCTCAACCTCAACCTCAATCTTAACCTTAACCTTAACCTTAACCTTAACCTTATCTATTTTGGATGAATTAGTTTTTGCCTTACCCACCACTGATCTTTGGAACCTCATAAGCTATAAAGAACAAGGCTTCATACCCGGCAATCGTAAGGTATTGAAACAAATTGTTCAAAAAGGCCTGTTTCGCAAAAGAAGTTTACTGGAAGAAGACCCTTCCTTTAAACAATTGATACCCTATGCCCTGATTTCATCGGAGGGCTCTTTTTATTTATTTAAAAGGGGTTCCGGGCAAAATGAAGAACGCTTGCACCACCAACTGACTTTAGGGGTGGGCGGCCATATGAACCCCTGCAAGGCTGTCGTTTCTGAAGAACAATATATTATTCATGAATTAAAACGGGAGTTATTTGAAGAATTAAAATTATCAAATTCATGCCTGATCAACAATATTGGTTTCTTCGGTTTTATTAATGATGATACCATAGCGGTGGGCAGGGCGCATATCGGGCTCTTATACCATATCACGCTTTCGAACAAAGAAGTAACGGTAAAAGAAAGGGATAAAATGACGGCAGCCTGGATTGAAAAAGCGGAGCTTTCTGAAATTTATGCTGAATTGGAAACCTGGTCACAGATTGCGTTTGATTGCCTTATAAAATAAGACCGGAACTTATACTTTAACCTTCGTACTTTCTAACATTCAGTAGTCATCCAGTTGACATACAATGGTAATACGTTGTAATACAATAGTAATACGTTGTTATACCTTGTTATTAGTGCTTATTCATTGTTATTAAGTTATTGAACCTTAAAATCATAAAATACTGAAATATTGAAATAATGAAATATTGAAATTTTTTAAACCTTTGAACAACTTGAACAATTTGAACTTTAAACTCCACGCTCCATGCTCCTCGCTCCTTGCTAAAAAATTCAGAATTTCCTGATTCGTATCTATAAATATTTCATATATTTGACTTTCTGCTCCCCGAAATAAAAAATAAACATCCGATGGATGGATTTGGATTATCAAAATATAACGAAAAGCACAATACATGCCTTATTTATCCGCATCTGGCGGATGGAGTGATGTGTGCCATAGATATAATGGAAATATAAACAATTGCACATAAACAGACGTTGTGTGCAAGCGCAAAGAAGTGAATACAGTAGTTAGATTCGAACTAAAAAAGTTAAAATCAATTTTGATAGGAGTAATTAGATGTTAGGTATAAAATAGAACGACTGGAAAGCATTCATAAATAAATAAATAACAATAAAAATAAAAGCATGGAATCACGGAAAATCTATAAATGCTTCATTTCTTCTCCTGGAGACTGTCAAATTGAAAGAACAGCTTGTCAGGATATTCTTAAGAAAATAAATAATGGACTAGCAAAACATCTAGGCATTAATTTTGAGACCTTTATGTGGGAGTATGATGTATTGCCAGATATGGGAAAAAACGGCCAAGATATCATTGATGAATATATCAGAAAGTCCAATTATGATATTTTCATTGGAATAATGAAAAATAGATTTGGACATCCCACTAAAAAAGCTGGAAGTGGAACAGAACATGAATTTAAAGATGCATTAAAGAGAAAATCAAATGACCCAAATGCCACTCCCAAGATATTATTCTTTTTTGGACAAGAAAATGTTGATTTAAACAGTTCAAATATTGATGAAATTGTTGAACAACATAAAAAAGTTAAACAATTTAAAGCTGACATTAGTGATAATGGTTTATATGTTGATTATAAAGAAATAGAATCTTTCAAAAGTCACCTTGAAGAAAAACTTAATTTATACATTGCTAATCTTTCTCCTTTGTCAAATCCTAATAAAAAGATTAAAGAGGTCGACTTGATATTAAAGCACTTGGAAGATGATTTAAATGAATCACTAAAAACTTACAATGAAATAAGCCCTATTTGGATTGATCCAATAATAACGTCAAAAAAAGAAATACCATCCCACCCTGATAAAAATGATGATTATAGAATAAAAGTTGATTCGATAATTGATAATCCTAAAAATATTGTAATTAAAGCCCCCTCAGAATTCGGGCTCACTTCCTTGGCTCATTTTATGAAATTAGAAGCATGGAAAGTTGGTAGAGTATTCTTATATATAGATTCAAAAAAGACAAAGAAACATAAGGTTGTTAAGGATATATCTAATGAAATACGAAGCTATTATTTTAAAAACATCGATGATATTGACTGTATTTTACTTGATTCTATTTGTTTTGAAGAAAATGGAATAATGCAAATGGTTAAAAATATATGTGATGGATACAAAAATATTCCATTAATAATTTTTAATACACTTGATAATAACTTTTTTCTCAAATCTGACGAAGATGATAAAGTTCAAATAAAAAGAGATTTCTTATCATATTATTTACTTCCTCTGCCTCAAAATGAAGTTAGAAAGATTGTAACTACCTACTCAAATCTTAAGTCATTTGAAGAGGATAGTGAAACTACTCTAAATAAGGTCACTAAAGATTTAGAGACTTTAAATATGCATAGAACAGTTAAAAACTGTATTTCTATTTTAAGAGCTTGCTCTAGAATCGGAAATGAATACAGCCCTATCAATAGAACTAAATTATTGGAAACAATCTTAAATACAATATTTCAAGATTATAAGACTCCTACCTACCATGACAAAAAACCCGACGTAAAAGATTGTAGTTTCGTATTAGGATATTTATGTGAATTACTTGTTTTACGAAATGATTTTGAATTTAGCGATCAGTACTTCAGAGATAAACTAACTGTTTTCTGTGAGGATAATTTTATTGAATTGGATTTGAATTATCTATTAAATGCATTGAAAGACAATTCAATAATTGGTTGTAAGAATCCCAATTTGAACTATTTCAAAAACTCATACTGGGTATTCTATTTTATAGCTCAGCGAATGAATATGAATAAGGCATTTCGTGATGCAATCTACCAAAACAAAAAGTATATTGATTTCCCTGAAATTATTGAATTTTATACAGGTATTGACAGAAATAAAGAGGATGCCCTTGTTGTTCTCAATAAGGATTTAAGTGAAACTTTACAAATTGTTAGAAGTAAAGTAAATATTCCTGACAACCTAAATCCTTACAAAGCAATTTCATGGAATCCTAACATTGAAGCATTAGAAAAGGAAGAAGCAAAAATTGGGGAAAATGTAATTTCATCAGGATTACCGGATGAAGTAAAAGATAAATATGAAGATAAGTATTACAACCAAATCAGGCCATACAGCCAAGTCATAAACTCAGTAATGAGAGACTATTCCTTTTTAATTTTAATGAGACAAATCTCAGCGACAGCTAGAGCCCTAAGGAATAGTGATTTTGTTAATGATTCAAACTTAAAAAAGGAATTGTTAGATAAGATAATGCAAGGTTGGGGCGAGATCAATAAGCTTCTAATTGTTTTATCACCTATGCTTGCCGACAAAGGCGATGTTGCTTTTGAGGGTGCAAGATTTCATCTTGAAGAAGATGATTTTAAAATAGATGACCCTGATCAAAAACGATTAGCTGTATTATTATCTGTACCAACAAATGTTGTAAAATTCTTTAAAGATGATTTATTTTCGTCTAAGATGGGCCCCCTTTTACTAGATAAAGCTTTAAATGAGTCCAATACATTGATTAAACATGAAGTTATGTTATTGATTATTGCTGAGCGGCCAAATAAATGGCGGGAAATAATTGATAAATACATTGTAAGCCTAGATAAGAATTCATTTTTTCTATCAGATGTTCTACATTCTTTAAATTTCAACATTGATTATAAAGCAACTGAGATCAATGTTGTTAAAATACTCAAAATGTTAGCAAAAAAATGTAGAGCAAAACATATTTTCAAAAATAATAATCCTGATTTGGGTTTAATTAAGCGTCTTGATAAGCTAGAAAGGGGTATTAAATTTTAATTTATAAGACATCCTTGGAGGACCAGCACACAACACATGGTATAGTGCAAGCGGGTTTTATAGGTTTGCGAGCGTTTGTGGCTCGTAAAAAAAGTCGGTGTAAACTGATAGGAAATCGTCTCATACTTCCGCACGACACTATACCATAAACCGTTAGCAAACATTAAAAATTATGAACACATTGTTGAGTAAAGAACAAGCTGAAAAGGGAGATAAACTCTTAGAGAAAATAATTTCTGAAGGTTCTCTAGACAATGAAACTGTTTACAGTTTTTTCAATGATAGAGACGAAGCAATTTATATTTGCAATCATCTTGAAAATCAAAAACTAATTTACTTCATTGGAGCAACTGAAAGAGACCCTTTTATGGTAGTTGACATCGAAGATGGAGTTTCTACTTTTTTAAAAAACGGAGGGTTAAGTTTAATTGCTAAGAACCAAGAAAGAGAAATAAATGATCAAAAAGAAAGACAGCTAAAGGAAAATGAACTCTTAGACTTGGATATAAGGCTCAAAAAGTTTGAATCTAAAATTGGAAAAAAAATAATATTGGCTGGATTTATAATTACAATTTTGAGTTTTCTAATTTCAATCTTGACACAAAATTTATTTTAAGCTAGCTAATCATAAAATCAATACACATGAAAATTACTAAACAATTATGTGGAATTACAGGTGAATATTATGTTGCAGCAGAACTATCAAGGCGAGGTTATTTAGCAGCAATTACATTGAGAAATTCAGATGGAGTTGATATTCTAGTAGGTAATATTGATAACAATAAATTAATTTCTATTCAAGTAAAAACAACTCAGCACAAACAGCAGTGGATACTTGGTAAAAAAATTGAAAATGAAGATTCTGAAAACAAATACTATATATTTGTTAGTATTCCAGAAGACGACTCAATACAGCCAGTATATTATATCGTCAATTCAATCATTCTTGCAAAACACATCTCAGCTGCTCACAAAGATTGGTTAAGCAAACCTGGTAGGGCTGGAAAAAAAAGAAAAGATAATCCTGTCAGGCAATTTGATCCACGATTCTTCGATAAATCAGAATTACTAACTTGGAAGAATTTAATTGATATAATTAATGATAAATAAAACTTTTGCTAGGACGGCTCATAAAACATTGACGGGTTCATACCCGGCTGAAACGTTATACTTTCCTTCTAAAAATTAAAAAATATGAAAATCAAAGCATTTCAAGATTATTACCCAGACGACTTTAATCATTGCTATGGGTGTGGTGGATTAAATAAACACGGACATCAAATTAAGAGTTTTTGGAAAGACGATAAATCTATTGCCGAATTTGAGCCAAAGCCCTATCACACTTCACTTCCTGGTTATGTTTATGGTGGATTAATTGCCTCACTCATCGATTGCCACAGTACAGGAACCGCAGCAGCAGCACTTTACAAAAAAGAAGGCAGGCCGATGGATTCAACGCCCATATTTAGATGTGTAACAGCCAGCCTGCATGTTGATTATTTGCGTCCTACCCCTCTTGGAAAATTAAAGTTAGAAGCTACTGTAAAAAATATTGATGGCAAAAAGGTAACTATCTCTGTAGCACTATTTGGAGGTGACGAACTTTGCGCCATAGGAGAAGTTGTAGCTGTGGCTGTTGGTGAAAAGTGGATAAATCGATGGATCAGTAATTCTGATTAATCATTGAAAATAAGGATTAGAAAGCACGAAAGCATAAGTCGCATTAAAATAAATGCACAGAAAAAACTAAATTTGAGCCATAAAACATTTTATAAACAGAGTCGTGGTTTGGTATTTTTGTGCCCCGCTCACGGACTTGCGGTCAGTGCGTAAAAAAGCCTAAGCTAAACAATATGTTTCAGGGGTGACACCCCTTATTATTTTAGACCTTTTAACTCTTCGACTTTTTACGCAATGCGCCTTGCGCCAGGCGCTGTGTTCCATGCTCCTTGCCCAAACCTCAATTTCATCATATTTAACCATATCACATTCAAAAATATTTTTTATTTTCGGTACTTATAATTCCCTAGTATCAATCATAAAAATTATCATTATGCAACATTTAAAACATATTTTTTCATTTAGTATTTTGATTTTATTGCTAAGCATCGGTTCTGTTAACGCACAGGGCACGCGTCTGCTGCGCCAGCCCGATATCAGCAATTCAAAAATCGTATTCGCCTATGGCGGCGATCTCTGGGTTTCAGATCTGAACACAAAGGCCCTGGTGCGTTTAACCAGTACACCTGCGGTTGAAAAGGACCCGTATTTCTCCCCGGATGGGAAATTGATCGCATTTACATCAAACCGTGCAGGAAGCGATGAAGTGTATGTGGTTTCTGCAGAAGGCGGAGATGCCAAACGCCTGACCTGGCATCCGAGTCCGTCGGCTGTCAGGGGATGGACACCGGATGGCAAAAACATTCTTTTTGCCTCAAGCCGCGAAACAGCACCCACTTCTTACGATCGCTTATGGACCATCTCCAGCAATGGAGGGCCCGCCTCACTGCTTTCGGCGCAATGGGGAACCAGCGGTTCTTTTTCGCCCGATGGCAAGCAAATCATCATCGACCGGATGCGGCGCTGGGATTCGGAATGGCGCGCATACCGCGGCGGACAAAATACACCGCTTATCATTCTCGATTTGAATACCATGTCGGAAACCCTGCTCCCGAACGAGCGCACTACCGATATTCAGCCGCTTTGGCTGGGAGATCGTATTTATTTTCTTTCGGACCGGGACTGGACCACCAACATATGGGCTTACGATCCTGCTACAAAGCAATTGGAGCAAATCACAAAATTTAACGGTACAGATGTAAAATCCATCTCAGGAAGCGGAAACCAGCTTGCATTCGAGTATGATGGTTATTTGCATCTGCTTGATCTGACGAACAATAAGTCAAAACAACTGGAAATTACGGTCAGCGGAGATTTTCCATGGGCCGAAACAAAATGGGAAGACCTGAGCAGGCTGGCCCGTTACGCCTCGCTCTCGCCGACCGGCAAAAGAGCCATAATGGAAGCGAGGGGCGAGATATTCACCGTTCCTGTTGAAAAGGGCGACGCCCGCAATCTGACCCAAAGTTCAGATGCTGCCGACCGTTCTCCGGTATGGTCGCCCAAAGGAGATCAAATTGCATGGTTCTCAGATGCAAACGGAAAAGGCTATTCGCTCATGATCGCCAATCAGGATGGTTTAAGCGAACCCAAAAGCATCTCCATCGGCGAATCGAAACTGGCCTGGGAGCCGGTTTGGTCGCCCGACGGCAAATACATTGCTTTTGTGGATGATGATGTTCGCATCAGAATTGTTGATCTGGAAAAAGAAAGCATTAAAACCATTGATGTTGGTGGCAACAACCTCGAAAGAGGAAATATGGGCATCAGCTGGTCACCTGACTCTGAATGGCTGGCCTATTCAAAGTCGGCAGACAATAACTTCAGGCAAATCAAAATCTGGTCGCTCAAAGACAATTCCATCAAAGAAATAACGGATCCTTTTGCCGATGCATTCTCCCCAAGCTGGGATTTGGATAAAAAGCATCTTTATTTTCTGGCAAGTACAGATGTTGCACTCGGTTCGGGCTGGGCCAATACCAGTGCCATGACCGCCGATCCTGTTTATGCTGCTTATATTGTTAATCTGCAAAAAGACGAACCCTCCCCTTTTAAAGCTCAAAGTGATGAAGAGCCTGTAGAAAAAGAAAGTACGGATAAAAAGGCGGATGAAAATCAAAGCAAAGCAAATGATGCAAAGAAAGCTTCGGGCAAAGAAGACGAGGCCAAAGAAGCCGACAAGGCCCCAAAAGCCATGCAAATTGATTTTGAAGGGATCGAAAGAAGAACCCTGCCTTTGCCCATGCCAAAGCGTAATTACCGTTTCTTGATGAGCGGGCCGGAAGGAACCGTATTTATTGGTGAGAGCGTTGCCAACAGCCGTGGAATGACCATCCAGAAATTTGTGCTGAAAGATGAAGAGGCCAAAGAATTTATGGATGGTGTCAGCCAGGTATCGATCTCATCAAACGGAAAACAAATGCTGGTTATGGCCGGTGGAAGCTGGCAGGTATTGGATGCTTCGCGACCAAACGGCAAGGACGGAAAGCGTTTAAAGGTCGATTTAAAGATGAAACTGAACCGTTTCGACGAATGGCAACAGATGTTTGACGAAGCATGGCGATATGAGCGGGATTACTTTTACGATCCGAATATGCATGGCCGCGACTGGAACGCTGTTTACAAAAAATATGCACCACTCGTACCTTATATTAAGCACCGCACCGATCTCACCTATATACTCGATCAGGTAAACGGTGAACTTTCTGTCGGGCATAGTTTTGTGTTCGGTGGAGATTATCCTGAGGTTGAAAGATTAACTGTCGGGCTCTTAGGTGCCGATTTGGTTCCAGCGGGAAAAGCATGGAAAATTAAACGCATCTATACCACCGAAAACTGGAATCCTGAACTGACAGGGCCACTGGATCAGCCAGGGCTGAATATTCAGGAAGGTTATTATATTGTGGGTATCAACGGAAAAGAAATTAGCGGAAACGATAACATTTATCAGTTTTTAGATGGAACCGCCGATGTACAAACCGTTCTTCATATCAATAAAAGTCCGGAATTTAAAGATTCGTGGCAGGAAATCGTTAAACCCATCAGAAGTGAAAATTCGTTAAGACAACGCACCTGGGTCGAAGATAACCGCCGCATGGTTGATAAATTATCAAATGGCCGGTTAGGATATGTTTGGGTTCCAAATACAGGCGGACCCGGTTTTGTATCCTTCAACCGTTATTTCTTTGCACAACAGGATAAAGAAGGAGCCGTGATTGATGAGCGTTTCAACGGTGGCGGGTCGCTGGATGATTATATGGTTGACCTGATGACCCGAACAGTGCGGGCGGCATTAACCAACGAAGTCCCCAACGGAAAACCCTTACAATTACCTGCCGGTATTTTAGGGCCCAAAGCACTTTTAATTAATGAATTGGCCGGATCGGGCGGAGATTACTTCCCCTGGGCCTTCAGGCAACAGAAGGTGGGACCGCTTATTGGGGTACGTACCTGGGGCGGATTGGTAAAATCTTCGGTGCATTATAGTTTGGTTGATGGCGGTGCACTTACCGCACCCGACAATGCCGTATTTGATCCGATCAACAACAAATGGGTGGCAGAAAATGAAGGTGTACCACCGGATATTGAAGTCCGCCAGGATGCACTTTCATTGTCGAAAGGAATTGACCCGCAGCTGGAACGCGCGGTGAAGGAGGTATTATTGCTGATTGATAAACAGCCAAAAATGAAAATTACGCCGCCTCCATTTTCAACACCGGCGAAGAAGAAATAAGCCAAAGATTAAGATCTGAATTATACCAAAAAAAGCTCCATGCCTGGCATCGGAGCTTTTTTTTATGGGGGATAAATTAAGTTATACCTTATAATTATTAAGTATATCCATCAGATGTTGCGGATCGGAAACCGGAATCATTCGATCCTGATCCGAAGCACTTTCGATCGTTGAGTTGTTGCCCGTAATCAGCAATGGAATCTTTGTTTGTGTCATCAACAACTTTAACTGTTCGTTTAGGCCATGCACCCCTGCGATGGTGATCATGGTCATCATCAGTGCAGGACGCTTTAATTTGAGTACCTCACTTATATTTTCAAGGGGCACGCTCTGGCCCAGGTAAAATACCTTCCAGCCCAAATCTTTCGCAATCATCGACGATAAGAGCAAGCCAATTTCATGATATTCGCCCTCGGGCAGAAACATAACTATTGCCGGGGCATTTTGCGGCGGATTGGGAAGTGAATCAATGGCCGCAATAATTTTTTGGCGGATCAGGTTGGTGATGAAATGTTCCTGGGCAGGATTGGTTTTGCTGATGCCCCAGAGTACCCCGACCTGCCTTAAAAAAGGGTAAATCATTCCGCTGATGGTGCCCAGCATTCCTTTTCTCAGAATCTGCCGCTGAATTATCTGGTTAAATTCAGATTCATTCATCTCCATCATACATAATATAAGGGCATTAATTTCATCCTGAATATCATTGCTATGCTGCCTGAGAATTTCGAATACCTTTTGGTTCAGCTCATCATTGCTTAGCTGATCAATCTGTGATATCCGAAATCCATTTCTGATCAAGATATCTATATTCAAAAGCATTTTAAGCTGATCTTCAGAATAAAATCTGATGTTTGAATCGCTTCGTTCAGGGTTTAAGAATGTGTACCTGCGTTCCCATATTCGCAAAGTATGTGCCTTGATTCCGGTCAGGTTTTCGACCTGTTTCATCGAATACTTCATATTTGTTCACCTTTTTGTGCTACAAATATAAACATTTATTTCACTAAACTGCAAGATTATCAGTCAAATAATAAACAATTTATCATTTCTGTTTAACTTTTATTAATATTTACTTGGACATTATAAAATATTTTACATATCTTTGTTGAACTTTAAACTTAAAAACATTAGACATGAAAAAATTATTTGTATATTTATTAGTAATGAGTTTGCCAAGCTCTTTATTGGCAGAGAAAAAAGAAGTAACATACGGAGTGAACAGTTCAGATAAAACAATTGTAGAATTAGCTGTCGAAAACGGATTCAATTCCCTGGCTGCTGCTTTAACAAAAGCAGAGCTGATCCCTGCATTAAATTCAGAAGGTTCATTTACCGTTTTCGCACCGACCGATGAAGCATTTTCATCGCTCTTAAGTGCAGTCGGGCAGAAAAGTATTGATGATATTCCGGTTTCGGTTTTGAAACAAATTCTGCTCTACCATGTGATTCAGGCTGAAGTTGCTTCAGCAGAAGTATCAGATGGTGATGTAAATACCTTGGAAGGTTCTGCATTAAAACTTACAACCGAAGGTGGAATAAAAGTGAATGGTGTTAGTGTTGTGAATCCCTATGATGTAAAAGCATCGAACGGAATCATTCACACCGTGAATGAGGTACTGGTGCCTGCTTCCATCGCCCAATTTGTGAACACCGTATTAGAACCTGCATTTTTCAACAAAAACTTCTCAACTTTAATTGAAGCTGCTGTTAAGGCTGATGTGGTATCTGTGCTGTTAAACACACCGAACCTTACCATATTCGCCCCGGATAATTCGGCATTTAGTGCTTCGGGAATCGATCCGATGAATGTTGATGCACAAACACTGGCATCGGTATTAACCTATCATGTGGTGGGCGCCAAGGTGTTAAGTTCAGGAATACCTGCCGAAGCAACAACCGTTAACGGACAGAAATTGTATTTCTCTGCAAAATCTTCGGGAAGTTATATTAATTCGGAAACAAAGATTACGGCTGTTGATATTGAATCAGGCTCAGGAGTTGTACATGTAATTGATAAAGTATTGCTTCCTAAATAATTGTATATTTATGAATAATTGATAATGGGGGGTCTAAGAAGTTGATAAACTATTTTTTTGGGAACATCGAGCGTTAGTCGAGATGTTTGATTATTAATCTACTGAAGATTTCGACTACGCTCAATCTTCAGATATGGTTGACTTTTTAGCCCCCCCCATTTTATTCACCCACTTTAATCAGCCTGCATAAAAAAACAAAACATGAAAATCCTTCTAACCGGCGCAACCGGATACATCGGCAAGAGACTCTTACCAGCACTTCTGGACAATGGTCATGAGGTGATTTGTTGTGTGAGGGATAAAAATCGTTTTAACGAATATTCTTCAGCTTCAAACAGAGTGCAGGTTATAGAGGTTGATTTTCTGAATAAAACTACGCTGGAGAAGATTCCAAAAGATATTGATGGCGCTTATTATTTAATGCACTCCATGTCGACCTCATCAAATTACGAGGAACTGGAGCTTCGATCTGCATCAAATTTCAGGAATGCCATCAATCAGACCGCTGCAACGCATGTGATTTACCTAAGTGGCATTATCAACGAAAATTCGCTTTCAAAACACTTATCATCCAGAAAAGCAGTGGAAACAGAGCTTGCTAAAGGCAATTACCATCTGACAACTTTACGGGCCGGGATCATTATTGGATCCGGAAGTGCTTCCTTTGAAATCATCAGAGATTTGGTTGAGAAGTTGCCCATTATGATAACCCCCAAATGGCTGAACACAAAATGCCAGCCGATTGGTGTTCAGGATGTTATTCATTTTTTATCAAAAACCATTTTTAATCCCAAAACCTTTGATCAGAACTTTGATATTGGCGGCCCCGATATTTTATCCTATAAAGAGATGTTGCTTGGTTTTGCAAAAGTCAGAGGGCTTAAAAGAAGAATATTTATTGTTCCGGTGATGACGCCACGGCTTTCTTCATACTGGTTGTTTTTTGTAACATCCACCAGTTATAAACTGGCAACGGCCCTGGTAAGTAGCATGAAGATTGAAGTTATTTGCCGGAACCATGACTTAAATTCAATATTGGGCATACAGCCTGTTTCTTATAAGGAAGCCTTGCAACAGACATTATTAATGATTGAAGGACGCCAGATCATATCGAGCTGGAAAGATTCATTCATAAGCGGACGCTTTGATATAAAATTATCCGAGTACATCGAAGTACCAACTTATGGGTGCCTTGTTGATAAACGGACACAGCCAATTGCAGATGCAGAACAATGCAAAAACAGGATCATGCAAATCGGGGGCAATAAGGGCTGGTATTATGCAAATTCTCTTTGGAAAATAAGGGGATTGATTGACCAGTTTTTTGGCGGGGTTGGTTTAAGAAGGGGCCGGACCCATGAAGATGTGCTCGCAGCCGGGGAAGCTGTTGATTTTTGGAGAGTTCTGCTGGTAAACGAAAAGGAAGGCAGACTTTTACTTTTTGCCGAGATGAAGCTTCCCGGAGAAGCCTGGCTGGAATTTAAAATTATCAATCAAACATTGGTTCAAACGGCAACATTCCGCCCTAAAGGTCTTTTGGGGCGTATTTACTGGTATTCGCTTTTGCCCGTTCACAATTTGATATTCAGAGGGATGATTAAAAACATTGCTAAATAAAAGACTTATGTCCATTTTTCAATTTTACAGAGAACAAAAAATTCCGGCTGATCCGGATAAAGTATGGGAATTCATAGCCTCTCCCGCAAATTTAAAACGAATCACTCCTGACTATATGGGTTTCGATATTAATTCAAAATATTTGCCTGAGAAAATGTATCCCGGAATGATGATCAGCTATACCGTAAAACCACTTTTAGGGATCAAAATGAACTGGATCACAGAAATAACCCATGTTCAGGAAAAAGATTTTTTTATTGATGAACAACGTCAGGGCCCTTACAAAATCTGGCATCACGAACATCGGCTGACCCCGATTAAAGGAGGCGTACTGATGACTGATCTGATCGTATATAAACCACCCTTTGGATGGATCGGGAAGCTGGCGAACAAACTATTTATTTCAAAAAAAATTGAAGAAATTTTCGATTACAGGAAAGAAGCACTGATTCATATATTTGGAAATTTCTGATCTCATGATCATTCTATAAATTAGCCACAATGGAACGACTGCAATATATTTGGTTTATTTTATTTATCGCTTGGGGGCTGCCCCTCACCTATTACCGGAGCAAATTCCGTAAAATGGTTTATCAAACCAATCACTGGTCAATCAATATTAAACCATTGTTTACAAAAGAATTAAAAGCTTTATTCGGTAATATGTATCCCGAAAATAAAAAACACAAAAGATTTAGAAACTTCTACAGATTCTATCTTATAATTTATCTCTTGCTGTTCGGCTCCTATTTATCACTGGGCAATAGTATTTTACAATCAAACAAACAAAACATGAATAAAATAGAAACAGGAAATCAGATTCCTTCATTTTCACTCAAAGATCAGGACGGAAACATCCTTCAAATCGATTCACTTCTGGGCAAGAAAAACTTGGTCATTTATTTTTATCCAAAAGACGACAGTCCGGGTTGTACCAAAGAAGCATGTTATTTTCAGGATCAATTTGAAGTATTTAAAGAAGCAGATACCGAAGTTATTGGTATTAGTGGACAATCAGTTGAGAGCCACAAAAAATTTGCAGAAAAATACAGGCTTTCATATACCTTGTTGAGCGATGAAGGAAATAAAATCAGAAAGCTTTTTGGGGTTCCGACAAATTTTTTCGGCTTGCTGCCGGGAAGGATTACCTATGTTGTTGACAAAAGTGGAAAGGTGGTTTATACCTTCAATTCTCAATTAAATGCCACGCAACATGTGGACGAAGCTTTGGAAATAATTAAAAAATTATAAATGAGCCTTTTAAAAATAATATCTTTCATAATTATTAGTATGGTTAATTCAACGTATTTCATCGATTTTGGAAAAGGCAAGGATGGCAAAAACTGGGCGGTCACAAATGATGTTGTAATGGGTGGGCACTCCGACTCAAGTGTGGAAGTTCTGGAAAACAGCATTGTTTTTAAAGGAATAATTTCTTTAAGAAACAATGGCGGTTTTGCATCTTTAAGAAACCAGGGTAACAAACTGAAATTATCATCATACAACACTTTACAAATACGATTCAAGACCGATACAAGAAGGTCTTTTTCATTCAGGTTATCGGCCTCCGACCGATTTTATGAACCTTTTTTTAAACATGATTTTAATGCTTCAACAAACGATTGGACAACCGTAATTTTAAATCTTAATGATTTTAATGAATTCAATTTAAACGGGAAAACCGGCCAAAAACTTCAGCCTCACCATATGAATGAAGATTTCAGAATTGGAATCATTTTATACGATAAAAAAGATGGCCCTTTTGAAATTGAAATTGAATATATTAAATTTAACTCTTAAAAAACCTAAAAATGAACCCTTTAATAATCTCTTTTATCATCGCACTTGGAATCAACCTTCTGATGTTTATTCCGGCTTACCGGCTCAAAACTGATAAGCTTACTGATATCTCCTATTCGGTCACTTTTGTTGCAGTTGCACTTTTTGGTTTATTTTCAGCGGAATTGAACCCGGCTAAAATAGTCCTGTTTTCGATGATATTTATCTGGGCCTTCCGGCTGGGTTATTACCTGTTGAGCCGAATCAGAAAAATTGGGAAAGACAAGCGTTTTGATGGCCGGAGGGAAAATTTCTGGAGTTTTGCCAATTTTTGGATTTTACAGGGGTTTGCTGTTTTTGTCATTATGATTCCATCTACCTTTTTCTTCGATGCAGAACAACCGCAGTTAACGATCATTTCATATATAGGAATTTTTATCTGGCTGCTCGGTTTTTTAATTGAGTCTTTTGCAGATCATCAAAAAACAACATTTATAAACGATACAGCCAATAAAGGCAAATTTGTAAATACAGGTTTATGGAAGTATTCCCGTCATCCCAATTATTTGGGAGAAATATTAATATGGATCGGAATTTATTTATTTGCCGTTGTTTCGCTCAATTTAAATCAATCACTGATTGGTTTTATAAGCCCTGCATTTATTGCGATTCTGCTAATGTTTGTCAGTGGCATCCCGATGCTGGAAAAGTCGGCGGATAAAAAATGGGGTGCATTGGAAGCTTATCAGGATTATAAAAAAAATACGGGCATATTGTTTCCAAAATATACCTTTGAATTGCTTATTTCGATTATTGTTGCAAATATGGCAGGGGCCGTCGGGGGCTTTTTCACCGCAAGCAGCGTTGGAAGTTGGTATCTGACACTCACAAAACCTGCATGGAACCCGCCGGGCTGGGTTTTCGGGCCGGTATGGACCACCCTTTACATTTTGATGGGGATTGCCGCTTTTTTGATCTGGAAGCATAGAAAAACCATAAATGTTCAAAAAGCATTGTCATTTTATGGCATTCAGTTATTTCTGAATCTGAGTTGGTCCATCTTATTCTTCGGATTACGAAATCCCGGATTTGCGTTCATCGAAATACTGATCCTGCTCGGTTTTATTCTGCTGACTACAGTTCAATTCTGGAAAATTGATAAGAGAGCCGCAATTTTAATGTTTCCTTATATTGCCTGGGTTAGCTTTGCCACGGTACTTAATTTCACCATCTGGCAACTTAATTAAATTCAGGAATCTGATTCAATCTCCGGCTTTTTATCATTGCCATTCGTTTTCTTCTTTTTTTGGTTAATTTTAGGGTGCAAATCAAACCAACAAATTGCCCGCTAAATGAAAAATTTTATTGTCAGCCTGCTGATACTTTTATTATTCAGCGCTTGTAAGAACAACCAAGAATCAAACAACTCCATAATGGATCGAAATATCGAACAGGCGGATTTAATCCAATTTGTAAATCCGCTAATTGGCACTAAAAACATGGGTCATACCTTTCCGGGTCCCTCCGCCCCTTTCGGCATGGTCCAGCTCAGCCCCGAAACCAACCAGCAAATCATGTATATTGATGGCGCTTATAATCCTGAGACATACCGATATTGCTCAGGTTATCAATACCAGGATTCCACCATTTTCGGATTCAGCCATACTCATTTCAGTGGAACCGGGCACTCCGATCTGGGCGATTTTTTAGTCATGCCAACCACCGGAACGTTGAACCTTGAACCGGGCGATGCAGCCAGAAAAACAAAGGGTTTCAACTCCCTGTTTTCGCACGAAAATGAATTTGCCGAAGCCGGATATTATAAAGTCAGGCTCGACGATTATGGAATACTTGCAGAATTAACGGCCTCTGAACGTGTTGGATTTCATCGTTATACTTTTCCAAAATCTGACAGTGCTCATATCATTCTGGATATGATATCCAATATATATAATTATGAGGGAAAAAATATCTGGACATTTATGAGGGTTGAGAATGATTCTACGGTCACGGGTTATCGGCAAACCCATGGTTGGGCAAGAACCAGAACCGTTTATTTTGTGATGCAATTTTCAAAAGCATTTAATAATTATGGTCATAAAAAATATGACAATAATCCCTACAACGGCTTTTACCGTAAATTTAACGAAACGGAAAATTTCCCGGAAATGGCCGGCAAAAATATCAGGGCTTATTTTGATTTCAGCACAGAAGAAAACGAACAGATCGAAATAAAATTTGCCTTATCCCCGGTCAGCACCAATGGAGCATTAAAAAATTTAAATGCTGAAATTCCTCACTGGGACTTTGAGAAAACCAAAATGGAAACCCAGCAAAAATGGAATCACGAATTGTCAAAAATTCTCGTTGAAACAGAAACTCTTGCACAAAAAGAAACTTTTTACACTGCTCTGTACCATAGCATGCTGAGCCCTATTATTTATGAAGATGTGGATGGTTCTTACCGCGGCCTCGATCAGAATATTTATCAATCGGATGGATTCACGAATTACACCATCTTTTCACTCTGGGACACATACAGGGCCCTGCATCCGCTTTTCAATCTGATTCAGCCTGAACGCAATAATGATATGATTAAATCGATGCTGGCTCACCATGACCAAAGTGTACATAAAATGCTGCCAATCTGGAGCCATTATGCCAACGAAAATTGGTGCATGATCGGGTATCATTCTGTTTCAGCATTAGCAGACGCCATTATTAAAGAAACTTCCGATATTGAAATAGAACGGGCCTTAGAAGCATGTCTGAATACTTCCAGCGTTCCTTATTTCGACGGCCTGGATTCTTATATGGAACTGGGATATGTTGCCGAGGATTTAAGTTCCTCCTCGGTATCAAAAACCCTCGAATATGCCTATGATGATTGGTGCATTGCTCAAATAGCCTTAAAAGCCGGAAATATTAAACTGTATGAAGACTATCTGAAACGATCGGAATATTACCAAAATGTGTATGATAAAGAAATTGGCTATATGAGGCCCAGATTATCGGATGGAAGCTGGCGCACGAATTTCGATCCCATTGATACACACGGGCAGGGATTTATCGAAGGCAATGCCTGGAATTATGGCTTATATGTACCGCATCAGATTGACAAAATGATTGAAATGATGGGTGGTAAAGATCAGTTTTCAGCCCATCTGGATCGCATTTTCACCCAGGAAATTGACGATAAATACATTGAAAAAAATGAAGACATTACCCGGGATGGAATTATCGGTAATTATGTGCATGGCAATGAACCCGGCCATCACATCCCCTATTTATACAACTGGACCAATGATGCCTGGAAAACGCAGGAACGGGTCAGAATGATCATGAATACCATGTACAGCAACGAAGAAGACGGGCTCTGTGGCAATGATGATGCCGGACAGATGAGTGCCTGGTATATTTTTAGTGCGCTGGGCTTTTATCCTGTATTACCGGGATCTAACGAATATGCCATTGGCAGCCCGATGATCAAATCGGCAAAATTAGACCTGGGAAATCATCGTTTTCTTAAGATCGAAGTTGCTGACCAGTCTCAGGAAAATGTTTATGTAAACAGCATTGAAATCGATGGAAATTTGATCAAAGGCAATATCCTGAAACATGATGAACTAATCAAGGCGGAAAAACTGGTATTTTATATGAAGCATGAACCATATAAATAAGATTTAAAATAAGTATTGCAAAAATCACTCAATTTAAAACCAATCATTGGTATAAAACCTAAAGTATTCTGAAATTCAGGAACGAAGGCAGATTAAAATAATAATGGTCCTGCACAAAAAAGGCCGGGCTTTTCAGGGCCCGGCCAATTATCCACAAAAAATAAATATCGGCCAATTAAAAAAACCAACCGACATTTATCGATAAACTTTTATTTCTCAAATCAGTGTCATAATCGGCAATTTCCCTCAGGCCCATATCATAACTTAAGGATACTTCGAGTTTGTTCAGATCGAACGGGATTTCAATCCCGATTCCAAATGAAATTCCATAATCCGCATCTTTGGTATAGGTATCAGTATCATACTTATGTCCTCCAATTTTTTGATTTGAATTCAACAAAATTGAAGCATAGGGTCCGAATTCTGCAAACAGTCGGTGTTTTCTGTTTTCTTTAGGCAGATAAAATTGAGCATATAAAGGTACTTCCAGATAATTAAACTGTTCCTTTTGCTCTTGTTGGCTGCCGAAATCATATACCTCAACCGATCTGCCTTTTTGAATATAGACCATAGCCAGTTTAACCGACATCCAATCATTCAATTCATATTTAGAAACCAGGCCCCCATTTAACTGACAGCAAATCCCATCCTTATTCCAGATGGTGCCCATTTCAGATTGAGTGGATGCATTAAGCCCCCCTGTGAATCCAAATTGAATTTGAGCATTTACCGAATTTATGCCCAAAAATAAAATTGCGATAACTAAGAGCTTTTTCAGTCTGTTGAATTTATTGATATTTTCCCGACTCCCTTTAAAAACATCGTTCTTCAGAACTGATGTTTTTATCTTCATTGATTTTTTCATTATTTTCTGTATTTAACTGTTTATTATAAAAATTGATTTTAAAGTATTGTAAAAATTGTGTGAATGCAGATTTCCAAAACGAACAGACAATAAACCCTTTTACGCTTTCAGATTCAGATTGCTGATATTGTTCGATTGCATGGCTTTAGAAACGTTCAGGGTGAACAAACCCTGTAAAAATCTTTCTAAGATTCTCATTATCAGTACCCGCAAAACAACTAAATATTTCATTTTCTCATAAATTAATAATATGTTTTTTCGACTTTATACGTCCAATCGTCGAATTTTAAACAAAAAAATATTAACACTCCAGCCCTTTATACAAAATTTCAAGAAGTTGATCCACCTTATATTCGATATCATCAAACTCATCATTGATAAACATTGGAATTTCCAATCCTTTCATGATAATGACCAATGTTCGCGAAGTAAGGGTCAAGTCCATACTTTTAAAAACTTTAGTTTCAATACCATTTTGGAGTATTGCCCTCACAATTTCCATTTCATCCTGATCGAATTTTTTTCTAGTTTTTTCGATAAAGTCCAGATTCGACAGATAATCATCCTTTATGGCCACATAAAAATTAATCATTTGTTTGAAGCCAAGCATTCTGGTGATAATATACTTTTTTAATTTTTCTCTGGGATCCTCAACTCCGGCAATGGCATCCTTAATTTGCTTTTTCAGCATATTACCTTCAAGTTCAACTACGGCATTAAAAACTTCCTCCTTGCTTTTAAAATAATAATACAATGAACTTTTACCTTTTCTTGCAGCATAGGCAATTTCATCCATAGTTGTTTTTCGGAACCCAAATTGTTTAAACGTTTCCCGGGCAACTTTAACAATTTTATCTTTTACACCCTCTCTCATTTTTATTTTCGACTAATTTGGTCCAAAATTACAACTTTTTTTGTAATACCAAACAATAATTCTTTTTTTTGTTTTTCTTTTTTGAAATTGATTAATGAAGCTTCTAATTATCAGCTAACATATTAAAGAATATTGTCTCCGGTTTATATCTTTTTTAATCATCAGTCATTCGTCCATTGAAGATTCCAAAACACCCATCAATTAGCTTTATCTAATGGAATTTTTTTGGCATTCTCCATAATCAGTTTATAAAAATATCCTGATCCGAAATTTTTATTGATGCTGATGATGCCTTCAAACATCACTTTTTCATCAACTTCAGCCAAATCCTGACTGGTTATGGTCAGATCGTAATTGCCAGCTTCATCTTTTGTTCCGTCCTGAATATGGATCCAGTTTCTGTCCAATACAGCTTTATTCAATTTAACTACCACACCCTTTATTTTGACAATCTTCCCTGCATATTCATTGGGATTTTGATACAACATGGCAATGGAAATATCATCGGCTTCCTTCTCAATTTTTATTTCAGCTTTTGCTTCTGTTTTAATACTTCCTTTATGTGCGCGTGGTATCGGTACAATATTTCCCTCTTCCGAATCCGTTTTTAGTTCCGATACAAAATAAATCAGATCAAAGGTTCGATCCAGTTCTTTGCTGTAAAAATCTGTCATTTGCAGGGCATCCTGAAAATAATATGTTTCTCCCTTTTTTAGCTGCTGTTTTGAAATTGCAAGCCATAACTCTTCATCATCCTCACTAACTCTCATATAGGTATATTGACTGCCCTGTATAAACTCATTTAAAACAACCATATGTTCCGGCCTTTGGGTATTTGTTTGTTCTAACCTGATTTCTCTGTTCCAATTGCAGGATACCAGAAAAATCATCAGACAAAACATAAATATCAATCTTCTCATATTTCTATTCATTAAATTAAAATTTCAATCTTATATTCAGATAAACCCTGTATAAATTCTGCACATCTTCTATGGTTGATTCAATATTACATGAAAAATACAAAGATTTACTTAGCTGGTAGGATAAATCAATTTCTGCAATATGTTCAATGAGTTCAGTATTTGTATTAATATAGTTGAAATGCACATAACGATATTGAAGCATTGAGTAAAGTTTTCCGGGGATCAAATCTTTTGACAACCTCAGCCCAAAAATATTTCCATCCAGATAATTGGTCTGCATCAAATTGGCTGTTATATTAAATGATGCATTTAATAATGGCAGCCGGGAATAAGTGGCGGATAAGTTTAAGGTTTTTGTTTTTCTGGCATCTGTTTCACTAAATCTGCTACCAGCATTAGCTGAAAAACTTAAATACTTAAATGGACGCAAATTAATCCTGAATCTTAATCCCTGCCTGTAGGCCTGTTCCAATATCTGATCGGCATAATTTTTAAAAGTTTCATAATAAATCACGTTTTTTCTCGTATCATAGGATCCAAAAACAGAAATGCCTTTTGTTATTTTTAAGCCCATCGACAGGTATAAGCTGGTTAAGCTAAGGTTATTTGTCGGAACACCATTTTCCAGTTTATACAATTCAATCTCTGATGATGAAAATAAATTCAGGTTCTTTGCCAGCATATTACTGTGCTGAATATACAGAAACCTACGGTCGATCTTTGAATGATTTCGTTGTTCAAAAAATGCGAGTGATGATTGAGCAAAACCGCCATTAAACTTATGATCATGGCCAATATAGGCACCATATTCAAATAAGCCGGCATTAAAACTATAATCGCGGTAATCAGGCCTGGTTCCTGCAACCAAACCGGTGTAAAAGTGATTAAAAGTTTGATGATATTGCAGCCCGTCAATGGCACCAACATTTGCAATTTTTGGATTAATCCGGCGTCCAATCCAGACTTTAGATCCCTCATTTAAATCATATCTTAATGCCAGATTATAAACTTTCAATGCATTAAATATATTTTCCTGAACCACATCCCATTCCTTAATTTTATGTGAAAAAGATATATAGCTTTCGACAGAAATACGTGAATCGGAAATATTCATGGCATCCATCGACAGTGTATATCTCAGGCGATGTGAATTGAGTTCACTATTTTGATTGAGACCAGAATAAAGAGAAGCTGAAAGACGCCCCTGAATATTTTCGGTAAAAATATTTTTTCCGGGCTCCACTGCCTCTTTCAACAGGGTCTGCTGACTTAGATCCACTTCACCTTCCGGCAAAATATTTTCATCCATAACATGGGGCTGAAGATCCAGATCTATTTTTGCATAAATGGTATCATTTATCCTGACTGTGATATCATTCAAATAGTGGCCCAGGCATGAAACAGAAGACTTGTGCTGAACCAAAAGAACCGGTTTAAGTAAACCCTGATTTTTTATAAACAAAGTATCGCCCTTTTCAATACCATCTGTTTTGCTAAATTTGACGTAAATACTTTCGCCGGTAATGTAAGTTACCTGCCCTTCGACCAGGGAAAGTCCGGTTTGTCCGCTAACGCTATAGCTTATTAAAAGGAGTAAACAAACCAATAAACAGAACCGATCAATTTTCATGATAAACTTGCTTTTTAAATCCATATCAATCGGCTCTTCCATTAGGGTGACAACTCAAACAACTGTTGCTATTATACAAATAGCCGCTTATTCCGCGATGTTCATCATCCATATCATTTCTATTGTGTTCATGACAATCGATGCAGGAGAAAACTGCATAATTTGAAGAAACAGTATGGCAATCAGAACAATTATTCCACTCACCTCTATGCTCACCACTATAAATCGGAAAATACTGGCCATCATGATCGAAAGTAGCAGGTTCCCATGCCGACTCCGAATGACATGATTCACAATCAGTTGGGAAATTGGCTGTAGAATGGGAAGGATCGTTGGTATTGTTATAATCGCTGGCATGGCATGCATAACAGGTATTGGGGGTATTGATATAATTACCGGCATGACATAAATAACAACTATTTGAAATACTACGATGAGCGCCATTCAATTCATAATAGTCATCATGCACGGGAAATGTTGCCGGATCCCAATCAGGGTTTGTCGTATGGCAATCATCACAATTAGTTGACAATCCGATAGATGAATGATTTGGATTAGAAGTCTGATTATAATCTGCGATGTGGCATGACGAGCAATCTGCTGAGGTTCCTGAATAACCATCTGTATGGCAATCGTTGCAATCAACTCCAATATGTGATCCGGTTAATGGGAAATTTGTTGAATTATGATCAAATTCTGCATCACCCCAATCAATATTATTATGGCATTGTTCACAATCATGCGGAAAGCCGAGGCTCAAATGATCAGGTGCTGAATTGTAATTTGCAGCATGACAACTGTAGCAATCAGCGTTCGCAGAAGTCGTGTTCCCCAGGTGACAATCAGAGCATTGCCTCCCTGAATGCCCACCAGTCAGTTCAAATCCTGTGCTTGTGGTATGATTGAAGACTGAAGGAATCCAATCGGTTGTTTGATGACAATCCTCGCAAGCAGTTGATATTCCTGCAGCGATATGCGAAGGATCAGATGCTTGATTATAACTCTCTATATGACATGCCTGGCATTGATTTGAGGTACCGGCATATCCATTGGTATGACAGGCACTGCAATCAACTCCGATATGCGATCCGGTCAGAGGAAAGTCAGTTGAATTATGATCAAAAGTAGCATCATTCCAATCATTGGTATTGTGACATGTTTCACATTCATGAGGGAATCCGAGAACGATATGATCAGGAGCTTCATTATAATTTGTCGAATGACAACTATAACAATCGGCAACTGCCGCCGAGGTCGTTCCCAAATGGCAATCTGAACATTGCCTCCCGGAGTGGCCACCCGTAAGTTCAAAGCCTGTGGATGAAGTATGATTAAATGTTGAAGGTATCCAATCGGTAGTTTCATGACAATCTTCACAATCTTTTGAAATCCCTGCATCCAGATGAGACGGGTTGCTTGATTGGTTGTAATTTAAAGTATGACACGACTGGCAAAGCTGCGAAGTGCCAGCATATCCATCCGTATGACAATTATTACAATCTACTCCGATATGTGATCCTGTTAAGGGGAAATCAGTACTGTTATGATCGAAAGTTGCATCGGTCCAGTCGACTGTATTATGACATTGCTCGCAATCATGAGGGAATCCCAGGGATAAATGCTCAGGGGCTTCATTATAATTAGTTGAATGGCAACTGAAACAATCTGAAATTGCAGCAGAAGTGGTTCCAATGTGGCATTCGGAACATTGTCGGCCCTCATGACCACCTGTTAGTGCAAAACCTGTCGATGTAATATGATCGAAACTTGAAGGTTTCCAATCATCAGTATCATGACATTCCTCGCATGAAGTTGAGATACCAGCCTGGCTGTGATTAGGGTCAGAAGCCTGATTGTAATTATCTAAATGACAAGAATTACAAAGTGTTGAAGTGCCTGCATAAAATTCTGAATGACAACTATTGCAGTCAACACCAACATGTGAGCCAGTTAATACGAAATTGGTCGTATTATGGTCAAAATTAAAATCAGTCCAATCTGTTGTATTATGACATTCGGTACACGTATGTGAAAACGACAGACTCAGGTGCTCTCTTGCTTCATTATAATTTGTTTGATGACAAGTATAACAATCATTCACTGCTTCTGTGGTAGTACCGATATGACAATCTGAACATTGCCTTCCGGCATGACCTCCCGATAATTCGAAACTAGTAGTTGTGAAATGATCGAAGGATGATGGTTGCCATCCATTTTCATTGTGACAATCACGGCACTCTGTTGATACGCCGGCTTCCAAATGTTTCGGATCCTGTGATTGATTGTAGGCTTCCAAATGACAATCAACACATTCGGTCGAAATATTATTAAATCCCGATGAGTGACAATCAATACAAGAAGTAAGCCGATGTTGGCCATTTAAAGGAAAGGCAGTGGCCGCATGATCAAAAATCTCGTCTGCATTACCAAGTGGATGACAGGCAAAACATGCAATGCTGTTATATGAATATCCATTTACACCCTGATGTTCCTCATTCATATCTGACTGATTGTGCTCATGGCATTCAATACAACTGTTCAAACTAAAATTATCGCCCTGTGTGTGACAGTCGATGCATTGATCCCAACTCCCATTATGGCTACCTGAATATATAGGGAAGAATTGCAGATCATGTTCATAGTAATCAGCAGGTTTCCAATCAACTTCTGTAGTATGACATTCGGTGCAATTGGTGCTGAAACCCAAAATTAGATGCGAAGGATTGATCGATAATTCATAATCTGATTGATGACAGGAATAGCACTCACTGGAAGTGGCTTCATAAATTCCATCAATATGGCAGGCGGCACATTCGTCAATTTGATGGCCTTTCTCAAGCGGAAAAAAATCATGCAAAAAACCGGAAGCATTCCACTCTGATGAGCTCAAACTATGACAATCCAAACAATTTAACGACATATTCGCCTGCACATGATTTGGGTTGGTGGTTTGCTCATAATCCGAACGATGACAGTCAATACATTCGATACCTAAGGGTCTGAACTCAAGTCTGGAATTAGATAAATGGCAATCTGCACATTCGGCCGATTTATGAACTCCAACGAGTGGAAAACGGCTGTTCTGATGTAAATCGGTAACATTATCGATAATCCAACTGGCAGGTGTATGGCATCTGGCACAATCAAGACCCAACATGCTATTATGCATATCCGTATGACAATCAACACAATTGGTCTTTGCATCAGTAAACACCAGACTGGTGTGACAAGCTTTACAATCGGTAAACTGATGTTGGCCCTCTAAAGTGAAGCTTGTTACATCATGACTAAATCTGGCACCGGCCCCAAGATATTGCCATCCGGTGGTTGTATGACAATCAGAACAATCAATATTGAGGGCTTCTCCGTGTGGCGACTGTGCAACAGCATTCAGTGCCAGCAGAATAATTCCGATTATTAATGGCAACTTGCGCATGAGATATCTGTTAGTTTATAAATATGATAGCTATAATTAGGTTCAACGACTAATGGATGGCATTTGATGCAGCTTACATCCCGATGCTCGCCATCCAGCTTAAATCGGGTTTGGTTATGATCAAAAAGTGAAGGCTGCCAGTTCTCAAAGGTGTGGCAGTCGCTACAAGTCGTATTACCATTATTATCGAATTGACCATAATGCTGATCCAAATGGCAATTTGTACAAGTATTTTCTTCCCATCTAAATTGTTGCTGTTTGCCTTCAACCGATTCTTTAAAATGGCAGTCTCGACAACTCGCTTCTTTGTGTTTACCCTCCAGATTATATTCTGTTTTAGCATGATCAAATTTAATATCAGACCAGATGTCGACAGAATGACAAATCTTACAATCATTATCAGGCATATACTTTTTATCGAAATAAGTATCATGAATATTTTTGTGACAATCTGAACAGGTATTTCCTAAATTTCTGAAATTCCATTTCTCCGTTGTTTTATGGCATAAAAAACAAGGAACTGCCAAGTGAGCCCCTTCAAGCTGAAATTTTGTAGTATTATGTTTTTCGATGGTAAAATTGGTTGATGTAAAATTATTTACGGAATGACAATCGGAACAATCCATTTTTAGCCCTGGTTTGAGCAACTGACCTTCATGATAATCGCTATGACAATCGGTGCATTTGCCGTATTTTAAACTGGCAGTGTAATTCGTTTTGTGGCATTCTTTACAATCTACATTTTGATGGGCTCCTTTTAAAGGATATTTCGTCTGATTATGATTAAAATTATTTAAGGTATTGCTTGTCGATTTAAAAGAGAAGTAATTATGGCATTTTAAACAATCGTTTCCAAATCTGTTCTCGTGGGTATCCTGGTGACAATTGGTGCAATTTTGATAAGCTACACCTTTAAATTGTTGAAATTTATCTCCATTTTTTAATTCAATTTTATGACACTTTTCACAGCTTACTTCCTGATGCTTGCCTTGGAGTTTATAAGCTGAATTATTATGATCGAACAAAGTGGCCGGCTTAAATGCGTCCTGATTATGGCAATTCAAACAATTCGTAGAAAGAGTGGATTGATGAGTATCCGTATGACATGATAAACAATCGGTTCCCAAACCAAGATAAGTCTGTGATTTTTTTTGCGATAATTTATCCTTTATCAGGTTTTCGTTATGACAATCTGAGCATTTAATTTTGTTATGTTTTCCTACAAGTGAATAAGCTGTTAAATCATGGTTGAAAGAAGTGGTATCCATAATTACAAGCTGAAATTCACGGCCATAATGCTCACCATGGCATTCGGCACATCTTTTATCCTTAACTTCAGTTGAAGCATGATAGCCCTTGTTTTGTTTTATCAGGCTATTAATTTCAACATGACATTCAAGGCATTTTGAGGTGGTTTCTTTTTCTCCAATCACATGGCATTTTGTGCAATTCGTAATTCCTTCCAGATTAGCATGGGCAAGGGATAGCTTTCCAGGTGAAATTTGGGCCGTCACCATCACTGAGAAAAATGACTGAAGTACAAAAAAATAAATTTTTAAATTTTTCATTTAATGTTTTAAAATTGCTTCACCAAACTTTTTTGTAATAGCAATACCAATGCTTTTCAAAAATGGCATCGGCAATTCACCCCCGGCAAATATATAAACCAAGTCATTTTGGATTATTCTAACATCAGATTCTCCTTCCACTTTGAGCTGAACTTCAGTTTTATCAATTGAAAGTAAATTGGAGTTTAAGATCACTTCTATTTTTCTTTCAAATATGGCCTGATCAATCCTTTCCTTATTAGCAGGTTTAATCCTCGAAAAAGCATCGTTCCGATACGATAAAGTAACCTTGTTATTTTCGCATAACAACATAGCTGATTCAACGGCAGAATCGCCACCTCCGACAACCATAATATTCTTACCATTAATAAGTTCCGGCTCAAGCAACCGGTAAGCAACCTTTTCGCTTACTTCTCCCGGAACATTCAATTTTCTGGGAGTACCTCTCCTGCCAATGGCCAATAAAACTTTTTGTGCAGTATAATTACTAAGATCATTGGTTTTAATTTCAAAAAAATCCTGTTTACGATGAATGGATTCAACTTTTTTATTTTCAAGAATCTGTATTGAATGATCGGATATTACTTTATTCCATAATTCTAGCAATTCGGTCTTAGTTGTTTCATATAATTTAACTTTCCCATAAAGAGGCAATTCCATGGGTGCAGTCATTACGATTTTTGCCCTTGGGAATGTATAAACCGTTCCGCCTAAAGAATCCTGTTCAAGCGTTAAACACTTTAAGCCATGTTTTTTAGCATTTAAAGAGGCTGAAATACCTGCCGGCCCTGCCCCTATTACAATCAGGTCAAAGTCGGCAGAAGATTCCTTTTTTATTGTCTTTTTCAGATTGTCAACCGCCTGTCTGCCTTGTTCAACTGCATTCCTGATTAGTCCCATCCCTCCCATCTCACCTGCTATATAAACACCCGAAACATTGGTTTCAAAATCCTGACTTACGTGGGGCAGCTCCACCCCTCTTTTTTCTGTACCGATACATAAGGTGATAGCCTGTGTCGGACAAGCATGAAAACAGGCCCCATGTCCGATACATCTACTTGCATTTATGGTGGTGGCACGACTGTTTCGAATTCCGAGGATATCCTTTTCAGGACATGCCCGGATGCATGCACCGCTCTGTATACATGTATTTTGATCAACAACCGGATGCAGCGAAACAGGCTCAAATAATCCATCCTGTTTGGCAACTTCGATTTTTTGATCTACAATTTTTGTTTCTCTTATTAATTTTCTGACATAAATCAATACAACCCCAAGCAGGAAAATTCCTACCAGTCCATATATCATATTTTCCAATAATACATCCATCTGTTAAAATATCCAGGTGTAACCAAATAAAACTGCAACGATCACATGTACAATCATGATCACCAACATAATAAGTGCAAAAGGCAGATGCAATACATGCCAATATCTAAGCAGGTTCTGCATAGAAGCCAGCCATTCAATTCTTCTGCTAATAATCATTTCCGATTTAAAAACTTTAAGAATATGATTTCTGCTTTTCCTTTTTAATCCCTGATCTTTTAATAATTGTCTGACGTTGCTCAGTACCTTTTTTTCCCGGGCCAGCCGCAAAAAAATATTTTTAAAGAATCCTTTTTCTAGCGGCCTTAATCCTTGCTCCATTAATGCCCTTAATCGGCTAATTATTTCTCGATCCAATTTAAAACGATGATGCAAATCATGCTCAATTCCTGTTTTTAAATCATTGATTTCGCTTAAACTCAGCTCCCTGCCTTCGATCGATCGCGGAATTTGTATATAAATAAATCTGCCGATGATTCCACTGATAACCACAGCAACCATACTCCAAAAGCTAACAGCCACAATTCCCCCGAATTTAAAAGCAGTATGGAATAAAATTAAGATGGGGCCTAAACTGCAAAGAAAAATGTGAAATTCGAGCCAATATTTAAGCACTCCGATACGCATAAATACCCGCATCCTTTTCCTGGCCATATAACCAAACACGCCTATAATGATGATAGATGATCCAATGATTCCGAATCCATGGCCGTAAAACCCACTTGGTTTTAAAACTTCATTTTGCAAATGATGAAATCTTTCGTGCTTTGGCGTGATGTAATAATGAAAACCATAAAGTGCCACATACAAAGTCACTAAAACAACAGTAATCACCAGTGTAGCTATATAAATCCGATGTAAGGATTTTGACATATATTTACTTTTTTAGATATCTTATTAAATTTACGAAATAAAACATGTTTTAGTATTGTTAACTTACTCACATAATGTAATTTATATCGATTATAAATAATTTCACGCGTAATTAAGCACCCGAATACCTCTATCCCAAAGCATTGGGTCAAATGTAATTTCAGTATGATTATGAAATAAAAAATACTTTGTCAAAAAAATTTCAAAATATAATCTTACTTTTAAAACATGGATTATGGAATTTTAAGCATCTTACCACCTCTCATTGCGATATTGTTTGCAATCAGAACGAAACAGGTTTTGATTTCTTTATTTGCAGGTATTTATGTTGCAGAGTTTATCCTTAGCAATTATCATCCGCTCGTGGCCATGATGAATTCGGTCAATAGGGTCATTGTTGTATTCTCGCAAGCCTGGGTCACCAAAACTATATTTTTTGCCTTTTTGATAGGCGCTGTCATAAGTTTGGTGCAGGCTTCCGGGGGTGTACAGGGGTTCATCAATTTTTTAACCATCAAAACAAAAATGGTCCGCAACCGAAAATCAGCGATGATGCTGGCTTATGTAATCGGTTTGATCATCTTTATTGAATCTTCGATAACCATATTGATTTCGGGTATCGTGGCCCGTCCTGTTACCGATAAATACAGGGTATCCAGAGAAAAACTGGCGTATATCTGTGATTCCACATCAGCTTCGGTATGCGGGCTGATTCCTTTGAATGGATGGGGAGCCACCTTGATTGGACTGATCGGTGTTCAGATCAGTAGCGGAATTATTCAGGGGAATGCCGCCGATATACTTATCAGAAGTTTACCTTATCAGTTTTATTCGATCCTGGCCATTCTTTTTGTATTATACTATATAAAAACCGGCAGAGATTGGGGACCAATGAAGAAAGCCGAGATACGGGCAATTAATACCGGAATGCTTCTTCCTGAAGGAGCTGTTCCTTTAGCCTCAAAAGACACAACAGATGTTGCACCAAAAACCGGTGTAAAGCCTCAGACTTTTAATATGTTGATTCCGATTCTGACTTTAATTGTGTTGATGCCCATTAATTTAATGATTACAGGAAAAGGAAATATAATGGACGGGGATGGTGCCACCTCGGTGCTTTGGGCTGTATTAGCTTCGTTAACAGTTTCATTTCTACTTTATAAATCACAAAAAATATTTTCAATCTCTGAATTTATGAATATTACCTATAAGGGAATTGGGGGAATGATACCGGTTGCATCCATATTAATTTTCGCCTTCGCCATTGGTCAATCAATCGCAGATCTTGGCACTGGTGCATACCTGGCAAGTCTGGTTGAAAATAGCATTCATGGGGCTTTCGGCCCTGCTATTATTTTCATACTGGGCTGCGGTATCGCTTTCGCAACCGGCACAAGTTGGGGTACCTTTGCTATTTTAATACCTATTTCCATCCAAATGGCAACCGCATTGGAACTGAACATTCCGCTAACGGTTGGAGCAGTTGTTTCGGGTGCCATTATGGGCGATCATTGTTCACCCATCTCCGACACCACCATACTGGCTTCAATGGCTTCTGCATCAGATCATATCGACCATGTTAAAACACAATTACCATACGCATTACTTGCTGCAACAATAGCCCTTATTTTATATATTTTAATGGGATTTGCAACAACTTAACGAAAAACAAGTTTAAATGAATATTTAACCATTTCTCAATCTGATCATAACATTTGTAAAATAAACATGAGGCATCTTTTAAAAATATTAATATTAACTTTTCTGATTTTTAACACCTCAGGTTGTGATTTGGATATTTTAAATAAAGATAACAATGGTCTGCCTGAAGAAGAAACAAACACTGAAAACCCAGAATTGATTATAAATTCAATAAGCATCGGTAACCAGGTTTGGATGGCCCAAAACTTAAATCTCGGGCAAATGATCCAGTCAGGTGAATTTCCTTCAAATAACGGCCAGATAGAAAAATATTGTTACAATAATGATACAGCACTTTGCAGTATTTATGGCGGGCTTTACACCTGGGATGAATTAATGAATTACAAAACCCAGGAAGGCATTCGGGGGATTTGCCCGGAAGGATGGCATATTCCGAGTCTGACCGACTGGCAAATTCTGATTGATCACCTTGGAGGAGAAAACGAGGCCGGTGGCCGATTAAAGGAGCCAGGAAATGATCATTGGGAACAGCCCAATTATATTTTAAATCAGTTATACGAATTTTTAGCACGCCCGGGCGGAATTTATATAACAAGTAGTTATCCCCATTTCCAGGGCTTAAAAACTACAGGCTCCTTTGCAACATCAAGCGGCAGTGCAGAATCTGCATGGAGCATTATATTGGTCAATTCAGGAACTTCAATTACCACTATTGGGAGCCCGGTAAATGTAGGATTATCAATAAGATGTGTTAAAAATTAGATTCTTCAAACCGAACCATAAATTTTCAATAAAAAAAGCAAAGCTGCCTGATTGGGCAGCTTTGCTTTTTTATTCCATATTCAATCAATGGTACGAAACCCAAAGCAAGCTAGCGGGAATTATACCACTACCTTCTCGTCCACCGCAGTCCCGAAATTTCGGGACGAAGGCGGATTAAAATCTTCTTTCCTGCTGGCTTGGTTCCTGGTATGGTTTACGTGGAAGTTTTTGATCAGCCATTGCAGCATTGTAAATAAATGAAGCAACAATAATGGCATTTTGTTTCAAATCACTCATCAGAAGTCTTTCGTAAGTATCCATAACAGTATGATAACCCCGACCATATTCAATTTCGTCCTGGATAAATTGAAATGCAGGCAATCCAAGACTATTAAAGGAAAGGTGGTCGGTACCACTGGTATTACGAATGGCCGAAGTAGCCATTCCCAGTGAATTGAAAGGTTTCATCCATTCATCGAATATTGGCCTGACCATTTCATTTTCCTGTAAATAAATTCCCCTGAATTTACCGGTTCCGTTATCCATGTTAAAATAAGCATCAAATTTTTCGAATCCGGGCTTTAGTTTATTTGTTTTCGGATCTCTTAAATATTTTTCAACATAACCTCTTGAGCCATGCAATCCTTGCTCCTCTCCTCCCCAAAGTGCAATCCGAATGGTTCGTCTGGGCTGAACATTCAATTCCTTAAGAATACGCATGGCTTCCATCATTACAATACAACCGGAGGCATTATCAGCTGCTCCTGTTCCGCCGTGCCACGAATCCCAGTGTGCACCTATCAGAACCACTTCATCTTTTAATTTCGGGTCAACCCCAGGGATTTCACCCATTACATTGGTTATTTGCGGGCTTTGGCTAAATTCATTTTGAACATCAACTTCAAGTTCAACCGGCACATCATGACTTAACAACCTCATAATCCGGCCATGAGCCTCAATTGGCAGATTAACTTCTGCGATGGGTTCCGGATCGCCGCTTTTATAACTGGCTCCATTTGAACGGGGTACATTGAATGTTCCTGATCCGTTTAATATTACAGCCACTCCCTCATTTTTTAAAAATTGGGAAGTTTTTTCTGCAAGCATTCTTAATCGCTGATAATCTGCCATATTAAAATTTCCCCTACGACGTCTTGCCTCCAGGCTTTCTTCCTGAATTTCAACTAAATCATCATCAGAATATCGACTGGCCAATGGTTCAAAACTTACTTCATAAGTTGACTGCGAAGGAATTACAACAATCTTTCCTTCAAGTTTACCGGCATATTTTGCTAAATCTTCTTCAGTGTTAATCTCAAGTAAAACGGCTTCACCTTTGATTTCTCCATGGGTACTTCCGGTCCAGGCCTTCGGATTTGCCGAAAAGTTAACATAGTAAGGTTTTGTCATGGCAACATAGGTACGTTTATTATCCCATCCTCCCCTGTCAAAGTCTCTTACATTTTCGATCACAACATTTTTTAAACCGATTTCTTCCATTTTCTTTTTGGCCAACTCATTTGCCCTGAGTTTAGCCTGGGAGGCACTAAGCCTGGGGCCTGCATAATCAGTCATCCAAAACGAAAAATCTTCTATTTTCGAATTTAATTTTCCTTCCTGCTTAATTTTATAAACCATTTCCAGGTCAACCTGTTCAATTTGCGCACTAATAAAGAATGGTGCAATTACAAATAATACAAGAACAAATAAGAATTTTCTGTTTTTCATCCGATAATAATTTTATGTGATGGCCGGATGTAACCCGCATGATGAATTTGCATCCGTGATTGTTTTTTAACGAATCATGCTCGTTCCATATGGTGAATTTTTGGAATTGATCAAATCTATGAAATTAAACAAGGGGGATTTTTCTGTTATTTAAATATTATATAAAACCAGAATATTTAGCTACATAAAGTACTGATTGATGTATAAATTTGTTAAAATTGATATGAATCCTTGATTTTTTTTTGACTTTTCCAAATCTAACCCATATTTTTACCCCTAAAAAAATCGGCTCATGAAAAAAATCATCATTCTAACTATTTTATTAACTAGTAACTTCTTATTTGCCAGCGAATTTGTTTCCCATCATTTCAATTCCAATCAACAGACGATTGATATTGATCAACTTAGCAAAGATTTTAAAGACAAGAGCAATGAGCTGCGCAAATTAATCGACAAGAAAGTTCAAAGAACATTATTCAATACAGCTGATGATGAACTAATTTTAGAAATTGTAAAAACAGCAAGTGGTGTTTATTATGAACGAATGGGCAAAGAAGCTATTACTAAAGACTATCCAAAACTTACCCCTGCCCAGCTTGATGTGCTGAATTTTTACTTATTAGCAAGGGTTGCCAGTGAACTCGACCGTAAAAATTTCCTTGCGGAAGAAGACTCTTTAAGACTGGAACTATACCGCGATCGAAGGGATAAACTGTATGCTACCCTCAAAAAAATTATGGAAAAAATTTCGGGTGTTCCTGAAAAAGAAATCAAGAGCATTGGCTGATTAAAAGCTCATTTAAAACAACTTACACAACCCAATATTAATGCATGAAGATTGCGCCTCCTAGATTTAATGGCGATATCTTATATATGCTTCACTTCGCGATTCTGTAATTTTGCAATAAATCCATAATTATATTGCCATTCCCTCATTTATTTTAGTTATTTATAATCATTCACAAATTACATTTATTTCGATAATTTGTCGATTTATTAAATGTTTTCATAGTGTATATTTCTATATATATCTATAATTTTTTTTTATTCTTTTATTCGGGTTTTGTTCTGAATAATTGGTTCACTATAAAAACTATATTTGGTTAATAAAGAAAAGTTTCACTCAAGCTATTAAAAATGGCGTTTATTCAGAGACGACATATAATCGTTTATATTGTTTTGTTTGTCACTTTGTATTCATTCCCACTACATTCTCAAAATGTAACTGAAACAGCAGCAATATATTCCGGATTAAAAAATCAGGTAGATCAAATTTATAAACTGGACGATCTGCTGGTTAACGGTCATCTTTACCGTCCGCTTAACCCAAATGCACTTGGCTCACCCTATTTTTTGAACGACAAATTATGGAAAAACAGTACACTTTTCATCAAGGGTAGAATCTTTAAGAACCAGGAAATTATGTATGATATTGAGCACGATCAATTAATTGCAAAAATTCAATTTCCCGATGATATGCCCAAAAACATTATACTGGATGAAAAATTTGTTGATTCACTGTTTATAGAAAATCATTTTTTTATCAACCTGGCCTGCTTCACAAATATGACCGAAGGCGGAATTTACGAACAAGTTTATGCCGGTGATTTTCGGGGACTTATAAAACACCGGATCACTTATAAACCCATTATAACATATTCGTCACCCAATGGTTATTACGATAAGCCGGAAGCAACCCTCTATATCTTTTATAAAGGAAAATTAAACCGAATTTCAAATAAAAATATGCTGATGAAATACTTTAGCGGAAACGAAAAGGCCATCAGTAAATATATGAGAACTAATCATATCCGTTTAAAAACAGCGAGCCAATTGCAACTTTTCAACCTATTTAACTTTTGTGATGATCTTTAATATTTTAAAAAGCATACTATTCAATCGAATTATTCTACTGTCTTTGGCTGGTTTTATGCATCTTTCTGTCTATGCCCAGGAAGCCAAGATCGTGCTTTCGAAAGATTATGCTCAATTAAGTTGGACGGATTTTGTTGAAAAAGCAGAGCAGGAGTTTAATCTTAATTTTTATTTTGATACGGAGGGTTTTCCTGAATTAAATATAGAAATGGATGCCTGGCCCGCTGCACTGGAATTCCTCCTGGCAAAACATCTTAACCCATTGGGTTATCATTTTGTAATCGATCGGGACAATCAAGTATTTATTACTAAAGATATCATTAAAACGAATCTGAGCCCGGAATTTTTCAAAGATTATTATCATGAAGATGCCAGGGAGGTGCCCACGGATTCAGAGAAAGATGAAACGTCATATATTCAAACTAAAAAAGAGTATGTTGCCAGGGAAATTATAGTTGGCACCAAAAAAGAAGGCTACAACAAAACCAAAGCCATTGTAAGTGGCTACGTTAAAGATGCAATCTCCAAAGAGGGCATCGCAGGCGCCACGGTTGCAATCTCAGATTTAAGTCTTGGTGTTGCCACCGATGAAAATGGATATTTTAAGCTTAACCTCGGTTTGGGTAAACATAATTTAATAATACAACATTTAGGAAGTCATGAAGAAAAGATAAATATTGAGGTATTATCGGATGGTTCATTTGAAGTATTTCTGGAAGAAGAAGCCATATTACTGGATGAAGCGGTAATTAGTGCGCAAAAGTACAACAAGGTTAGCGGAACTGAAATGGGCATTGAAAAACTGACTGCAAAGAGTGTGAAAGAAATTCCATTGGTTATGGGTGAACGAGATATCGTTAAAGTGGCTTTGCTGTTGCCAGGAATACAGACCGTGGGAGAAGGTTCGGCAGGTTTTAATGTGAGGGGAAGCCCGACGGACCAAAATTTGTTTTACATCAATCATTTGCCGATATACAATACAGCTCATTTATCCGGATTTTTCTCTGCCTTCAATTCGGATGTGATTGATGAATTTGCACTTTATAAAAGCAATATTCCGGTAAAATACGGAGGCAGGCTCTCCTCTATTTTTGAAATTACTGCCAAACAAGGCAATAAGGAAAAATATACGGCCCAGGGAGGAATCAGTCCCATTACCGGGAGGGTGATGGCTGAAGGCCCTATAAATAAAGGCAAGAGTAGCTTCTTAGTTGGATTACGTTCAACCTATTCGGACTGGCTTTTAAAGCTTGCCAAAAATCCGGATATCAAAAACAGTACGGCAAATTTTGCCGATGCTGTTACAAACCTTACTCTAAACTTCGGACTTAAAGATCAGCTGAATATTTTTACGTATTACAGTTATGATCAGATGGATTTGGCCGACAAGACTAATTATGAGTATCAAAATATCGGGGCTTCATTACATTGGAAGCATATTTTTAACAAGGTAAATAGTTTTGACCTGAGTGCCGTTAACAGTAATTACCACTTTTCGGAAGAGAGCAATGAACTTGCTGTAGCCTCCTATGTTCATTCAAATAAACTAACACATAGTGAAATAAAAGCAAGTGTAAACCTCAACAACCTGATCGGGCACAAAGTAAATTTCGGCATAAACTCCATTCTGTACAATGTGAACCGCGGAACATACGAGCCACTGAGCCTCGAAAGCTTAATCGATCAAACAGATTTGGGTAAAGAAAAAGGATTGGAATCGGCAGTATTTGTAAGTGACGAGTGGTCCATTACAAAAGCAGTTATACTTAGTCTGGGTCTGCGATACAATTGGTATGCATATCTGGGTCCCCAGGATATTTCAACTTATCTGGAAGGATTGCCCAAAACAAATATCAACTTCGTTGAGACCCTCCATTTTGATAAGAATGAAATCATAAAATCATATGGCGGTCTTGATTGGAGAGTGGCTGCCAATTATATGTTTAATGATGATTTTTCATTAAAATTTTCATACAACAGACAACATCAGTATATTTTTATGCTTTCCAACAGCATTGCCATATCGCCGGATTATAAATGGAAACTAACCGATTATAACACTAAACCGATTATTGGCGATCAATTTTCAGCGGGCCTTTTTATGAATTCATATTGGGGAGGCAATAAGTTTGAGATATCACTCGAAGGGTACTATAAAAATGCAAGAAATGTTGTTGAAATAAAAGATGGTGCGGATTTGATCATGAATGAATTTTCTGAACAAAGCACACTTCAGGGCACACTCGATGCATATGGGATCGAATTTATGATCAAAAAGAACTCAGGTAAACTGAATGGCTGGCTTAATTATACATTTTCAAACACCAGCGTTTTGGTTGATAGTGAATTTCCGGAGAACCAAATCAATTTCGGCAATCCATATCCATCCAATTATGATAAACCACATAGTTTAAATGTTGTGGCCAATTACCGTTTTAAGCGACGATTAAGCATTTCGGGCAATGTAGTTTATTCTACCGGAAGGCCGATCACCTACCCTACAGCGGTATATTATCAAAACGGATTTAAGACATTACATTATTCTAAAAGAAATGAATACCGGATCCCTGACTATTTTAGGATTGATCTTTCTCTATCTGTTGAAGGCAACCTGAAGAAAAAGAAACTGGCGCATGGCTCATGGACTTTCTCGGTTTACAACCTGATTGGACGTAAAAATGCATATTCTGTTTATTTCAGATACGAAGAAGGCCAGATCAACGGATATAAATTATCCATCTTCGGGAGCCCGATTGTATCATTGACCTATAATTTCAAACTTGGAAATTATGCAGATTAAAAAAGCTCATCTAAGAAAAGTATTGCCTCTGACGCTTATCAGCATGCTGATGATCGCATTATCTTGTTCTGAAAAATACTGGCCCCAATTACATGCCGATTATGAAAATTTGCTTGTTGTTGACGGAAAAATAACCAACGAACCCGGGCCTTATACAATTTTACTCTCAACTTCTTCACCCATTGAGGAAACTGATTTTCAACCCTTATCAAATGCCCGGATCATCATCAGCGATGATGCTGGAAACAATGAACTTCTTCAGGAAACCGAAGCCGGTGTTTATCAGACCAATCCCGGGGGTATACAGGGTGTGATTGGTCGCAGTTACAAAATCTCCATTGAGGTCGGAGACAAATTGTACGAATCTGCTTATGAAAAACTCCGGAGTCCGATTGGAGTTGAATCGCTGAGTGCAGAATGGATCAATAAAAAGGGATCAACTGCAGCAGGCAATGAATATGGATATCAGTTTTATTTAAGTACAGAAATGGCAGATGACCCGCTTAGCTTTTTTTACTGGGAAATCTCAGAAACTTATCATTACCAATCTTTATACCTGGCATATTCAATTTATTGGGGAACCAATAACACAGGTAAAAGCGGATTCGAAATTCTGCATAAATCAGACAGCTTAAAAAATTGCTGGAAAACAAACCTGATTGATGAAAGATACACTTATACGACCAAAAACCTGACACTTCCGCTAATTGAAAGGTTCCCAATAAATTTCACGCCCAACAGTATCAAATTCAGATTCAAATATGCCCTGCAGGCAAAACAGTATGTGATTTCTGAAAATGCTTACGCATTCCTGAGTAGTTTGCAGGAGCAAAACGATATTGAGAACTCGCTTTATACTTCTCAGCCCTTTCAGATCATAGGAAATATTTTCAATGTTAATGATCCTGACGAAGCTGTTTTGGGTTATTTTTTAACTGCCGGGGTTTCAGTCAGTGACCCCCTGCTTGTGCAACGACCTGTTGGGTACAACATCCCTGTAGATTTTGGCTTTTGTACGGAACTTAGCTCCGAAAACACAGCCAATGTAATTGAAAAAGTTTTGAATATGTCATCACGCAACTGGCCAATCGTTTTGGCTGCCAACCCAACAAGCGAAACTGCCCAGCCAATGATCGTTTCACCGGAATGTGTTGATTGCAGGGTACAGGGGGGCGTACCAGAAAGGCCTGACTATTGGGATAACAGCCTGTTTCTGCATCAAACCAACCATCAAAGCAAATAGACGGATGAATAAAATTCTAAGCACATTTATACTGATTTTTATCGTTATTTCGGGCATTTATTCGCAAACTGAACAAACTAACCCGACCGATCATATCACAGAAACGGTAAGCTTTATAACAGACAGAGATTTATACCTGGCAGGTGAAGAATTGTGGTTCTCGGCCAATTGCCTTTTAAACGATAAATTATCAAACGAGCAACTGAGCAACATCTTATATATTGAATTATACGACCAGCAGAACACTTCTCATCTGAGAAAAAAATTTCAAATCAAGAATGGGAAAGTAACCGGTATGCTTAACATCCCTGCCGAATTAAACTCCGGCCATTACTTTATAAGGGCCTATACACAGTACCAGCGAAATAGCCTGGCCGAAACTTTTCATACACATTACATTGCGGTTTTAAACCCTACACTCAGTTTACCGGCAAAATCACAATTAGAGCATGAAACAAAAATTTTCCCGGAATTCGGCTTCCTTATGGCGAATACGTCAAATAAAGTAGCCATCATATACGAAGATAATGTACTCAAATCATGGGTTGAAGACCAGGAGAAAAAGCTGATCGGAGAAATAACATTATTCAACAGAATTGGAATGTTCGAATTTAAAGCTCTCGAGTCTTCTATTTATACACTTTGCTCACTTACCAACAATGATACTTTAAGGCAAGCCTTTCCTGAAGTTGTTATCAAGGAAATTGGAATGCATAGTTCTTTCAATCCTTCAAAAGATGAATTTATTGTAGATATTATTTATAATCAGGCCAATCAAACCAATGCAAAGTTTGAAGTTTATTCAAAACATTTCAATAAAATTTATGAAGAATCTGTATTCCTGAATAAAACATTAAATACCATTTCTATTCCATATAAGGAGCTTGGAGCAGGATTTAATTATTTAGTTCTTAGAAATTCACACAACCAGATTATCGGCATTCAAAGTCATTTTAAATTCAGGGATATTGTTGAAGTGGACATCATTGCTGATCAGGAAATCTATCAAAAAAGAAATAAAATAAGTCTCCAAATTAATGCAGACAAGGAAGTTGAATTCACAAATTTATCGATAAGTGTTACAAAAAAAGGCACACTAAATACAGACGAAACAGGGCTTCCGGCTTATATCCTAAAAAATCCAATTCTGATTGAAGGTTACCTCGCACAACATCCTGAATTTATGAATGTTTATAAAAAAGATATAGAGGCCCTGCTCATTTCATTTAATAGCAAGCTTGCCAATAATGAAGAATTAAAACAAAAATTAAATAATTTCAGTTATCGTATTGATTGGTTGCCCGAAATCAGGGATGTTTCGGTTAGTGGATTTCTAAAATATAAAGGATCCGATGATCCGGTTGTTAATACTGAAATTTATGCTTCTGTTTTTAACACAAACCCTCAGGTTCATTTTCAAACCACCGATCAAAATGGTGCTTTTATTTTTTCATTAAATAACCTGACCGAGACCCGGGATGTTTTTTTAAACGTGAACAGGAAAGAAGGAGACGAAAGGGATATTGAACTTTTAATCAACAAAGATTTTTCAAGCACCTACCCCCCACTCGAAGCAGTTGATTTTATTGTGGACTCAAATCAGGTGCCATTCATTGAACAACTTTACTTAAATCATCAGGTATCAAATGCTTTCAATACTGAAATGGCTCAAATGAAAGAACCGGTAAGTAAACTTCCCTTCAGTTTTGCCAAGCCCGAATTTAGTATCAACCTGGATGACTATGTTGAGAATCCATCGCTTGAAGTGATATTCAGGGAATTGATTCCGCTGGTAAAGGTTCATCGAAAAGCAAACGATTACTCACTGTCAGTAACCGATCCTGTTCTCAGAACAGCGCAGTCTAACCCACTGATTATGGTTGATTATATCACTATTTTCAATGTAAATGAACTCATGAATATCGACCCATCAGTTATACAAAAAATTGATCTTTATACCAGCCCTTTTATTCTGGGAAATTCCCAATTGAATGGGGTAATTCTGATCACAACAAAGACCGATAATTTCGGCGGCATGAAAATGCCTTCCGAATCAGCCTTTTTCGAATATACGACCATTTCCGATTCGTATGAATTTAATGCAACTGCTTACGATGAACCCGCAAAATATTCAAGCCGCGAAGCCAATTTTAGAAGTCTGCTTTATTGGGATGGTGACTTAAATCCGAATGAATTAAAAAACATAAACTTTTTTGCTTCTGATCATTGTTCCGAATACGATATTGTTGTCAGGGGTAAAACAAGTGATGGAAAATGGTGCTTCGGAAAAAGCAGTATTATGGTTGTAAAATAAGAAAGCCCCGCAAAAACAGGGCTTTCTAATAATTCTAATCGGTTATTTTATTTAATAAGTTCAGGTTTCCCGAATCCAATTTTTTCAAGCGGCTTAAGCTGGGTTTCAGCATCACCCGCAATTACATAATACATTTTATCCGGATTGATGTATTTATCAGCCAATGCTTTTAGCTGGTCAAGGGTCATGGCCTTTATGGCATTTTCCTCATCTTTGACATAATCTACCGGAAGCCCATACGTTCCAATTTCTCTTAACATACCATTTAGGGCCCTTAAGGTTTCAAAATTCCGGGCATTTGATTTTATAAGGGCATCCTTTGTAAAATCAAGATCTTCCTGGCTTACATTAAGGCTGTAATTTTCCATCAGGTTTTTAAATATTTCAACAGATTCGAGTGTAGCCGTAGATCTTACACTTGAAGAAGCCATAAATGCGCCAGGCAGCTCGCTACCGCTGAATCCGCTTCGTGCACCATATGTAAATCCTTTTTCTTCTCGTAAAACGGTATTGATATAACTGTTAAAAGACCCGCCAAGTTTGTAATTCATAACTGTAGCCAGGAAATAATCAGGATCGGTTTGTGCAAGACCCAGGTTTCCGATGTTAATTACTGATTGTTTTGCGCCCGGCACATCAATGAAATAAACCTTAGATGTGGCCAGAGGTTCAGGTAAGGTATATGCAGGAAATACAACATCTTTTGCAATCCATTTTTCTGCAATTTTAGCCAATGATGCCATGACCTGATCTTTTGATATTTTTCCGGCAACCGTAAAAAATGCATTAGACGGTGAAAGGTTATTATTGTAATAATCCTTCAGATCATCCATGCTTATTGCATCAACTGTTTCTGCGGTCCCTTGTCTGTCGATTGATAGAATATGTCCCTCTCCATAAATCAGTTTATCGAATGTTTCGCGTGCAAGTGAATTCGGATTTCCTTTTTGTCTGATCAGCCCGTTCTGAACAGCTGTTTTTGCGAGTGAAAATTCTTCCTCATCCCAACGGGGCTTTAATAAAATTTCCTGTACCAGTTGTAAAACAGCATCATAATTTCTGGAAAGGGTATTGGCACTAATGGTGATCTCATTATCGCCGGCAAAAACAAAAATAGAAGCTCCCAGATTATCTATGGCTTCTTCCAATTCGAGCGGGGTTTTTTTAGCGGTTCCTTCCATCATCAGGCTGGCCATAAGAGAGGCTGTACCAGCCTTTTCAGGTTTATCCAGATAATGGCCTCCTTTTAGCACAATATTAAATTGTACAAGGGGCAATTCATCCTGCTCGATCCCAAAAACTTTCAGCCCATTGGTCAGTTCATCCTGCCAAACAATCGGAAGGTTGAGTTCCGGGTCAGGCCCGATGGTGGGTCGCACCGAACGATCAAAGGATGTTTGGGACTTAACAATCTCTTCTTCGGCATCATCTGTAATTTCAACCTCTGTTGCAGTTAAAATATCTTCTTCAATCACATCCGCTTTAACTGAACCTTCAGCTATCATATCAAGCTGACCTTTAGGAACAAAGCTGGTTGCAACATATGGTTTATCTTTGATGTATTTATTGTAAACCCTCAAAATATCATTTTTTGTAACGGCTTTCAACATTTCAATATCCTTTTTGTAAAAAGATGGGTCTCCAGCATATTCATTATAGGTTGCCAATTGACGCGATTTTCCAAGGATGCTGCTGATCCCATTATAAAATCCGGTTTCAAGACTTGCTTTTATCCTTTCCACATCCGCATCTGTGAATCCCTCTTCTTCAAAACGTTTAAAGGCTTCAAAAACAGCATTCTCAACTTCGGTCAGGCTCACACCTCTATTTGCGGTTACCATAACATTAAAGGTGCCGGCTATTTCCATTGATCTGTTGTAAACCCGCTGACTGGAAGTAAGTTGCTTCTCTTTTTCCAGCACCTGGTAGAATGGAGCCTTCTTCCCACTTGATAAAAGATCTCCAAGGTATGAAAGAGCGTAAGAATCCGGGCTATAATCTTCAATAGTCGGCCAGGTCATACGGAATTGTGCGGCCCGTGCAAAATTATCTTCATGATAAAGTTTGATGGTTTTATCAAGAGTGACCGGCTGTGGTTTCGAATCTTCCACCTTATTTCCGGCAGGAATTTCTCCGAAATATTTTTCGACCCATTCTTTGGTTTGTTCAACATCAAAATCTCCCGCAATAACAATTGTTGCATTATTCGGAACATAAAACCTGCTATGAAAGTCTTTTACATCTTCGATGGTCGCATTGCGTAAATCTTCCATTTCACCAATAACGGTCCAGTTGTATGGATGACCTTCAGGGTAAAGATTTTTTGCAATCACCCAGCTGGTATGACCGTAAGGCTGGTTATCAACACTTTGACGCTTTTCATTCTGAACTACATTCTGCTGAATGGCAAAAGCTTTTTGGGTCACCGTATTGATCATGTATCCCATACGGTCGGATTCCATCCAGAGCACCATTTCAAGTGCGTTTTTGGGAACCACTTCAAAATAAGTGGTTGCGTCGTTTCCGGTTCCGCCATTCAATGTCCCTCCGGCACTTTGAATTAATTTAAAGTATTCGTCTTCGCCAACATTCTCAGATTTTTGAAACATCATATGTTCAAACAAATGCGCAAAACCTGTTCTTCCAGGAACTTCGCGATTTGATCCCACATGATACTGAACGGAAAACGATACGATCGGATCAGAGCGATCCACATGCAGAATGACATCCAGGCCATTGCTAAGCGTATACTTTTCATAATCAATATTCAGCTCATCATTTTTTTGGGTACTGCATGAGAATAAAAACACCAGGAATAGTGTAAATAATGCAATTGTAATTTTTTTCATGATTTGTAATATTAGGTTAATAATCAACTCATTCGTTTCAAGGAATAATGAATTCAAATTTAGTAATTAATAGAACTTTAAATCAATATAAAGTTTTAAACATTTATAGTTATAAATATTGATACAAAGAAGCTCAACTACACAAAAATAATCATTTCATGCACCCTTTTCTTTTAAGAATGAACATGGGTGTTCAAGAAATCGCTATAGAATATCAATAATCTTATTTGATATTGGATAATTTTTTATCTTTGCAGCTCGAAAAAAGGTCGCATAGCTCAGTTGGATAGAGCAACAGCCTTCTAAGCTGTGGGTCGAAGGTTCGAATCCTTCTGCGATCACAAATTCGACCTTTTAACCTGCATTTAATCGTTGATAAACAATTAGTTGCAGGTTTTGTTTTTTAGCTGGGGGACACTTTGGGGGACACTTTGTTTTTAAAATCGTGATTTTTTAAGCTTTTTCTCACCTTAAAGCCTACTAAATTATTCATTTTCAGCAATAAAAATAACAAATATTTTTATATGACTTATTACCTGATTTTACATGATTGGTAAAACCAGGCAATAATATTTTTTATAATCAAAAGAATGATAATGTACACCAATCCTTTAATTCAAGCATTTAACAGGTTCATCGATGCATATTATTATGAACTTCGATGAACAATCGTATTATTTAGAGTAATTTAATTGCATTTGAACAACAGGATTATATAAATTATTGCTATATTTAATTCTGAAATTCTTCCTGCCCTGGTATGTCTTGTTGATCAAGGATTTCACCCCTCCAAGTAATTGAAACTTAACTCGATTATAAGTAATCGATGAAATATAAATAAAATATTATCTAATCACTTGAAGATATTTTGCAAGAAGATTATTATTTTTAATGTAGATATCTTAAATATTTGTCTAAATGTAACTTTTAGGAATAATTATATGCAATTTCACATACACATATCATGGTTGTAATGGTAGACAAGTCCAACATAAGAAGGATAAAAACAAATGAGACGCCCAATAAATAAACATTTGCAGTTCTCATAAGGCAAGACAATACCGAATTTTGTATCAAGGATCTTTTTTGTACACGAAATGCAGAGTAAAATTTGAGTAAAAGATGAATTGGGAAAAAATAAATATTAAGACAGAAAGCGGAAACAATGTAGAAGCGCAAGCTCCTATTATTATTTCTGCTAGTCGTTCAACTGATATACCTGCATTTTACTCCGATTGGTTCATCAACAGATTGAAGAAAGGATACTTGGTTTGGAAAAATCCTTTTAATCAGAGTCCTCTTTATATAACATTTAAAAATACTCGATTAATCGTTTTTTGGTCGAAAAATCCAAAACCGATAATTCAACATCTTGATTATTTAGATGACAAAAATCTGAATTACTATTTTCAATTTACAATAAATGACTATGTAAAAGAGAAATTAGAGCCAAATGTACCAAGCGTAGAATCTCGAATCGAAACCTTTATTAAACTATCTGAAAAGATTGGTAAGGAAAAAGTTATTTGGAGATTTGACCCATTAATCCTTACAAACAATATTGGAGTAACCGAATTACTAAGCAAATTAGAAAGAATTGGTAATCAATTATCTAAACACACAGTAAAACTTGTGTTTAGCTTTGCTGATATTGGAATTTATAGAAAAGTCCAATCAAACCTAAAAAAAGGGAATATAAATTATTCGGAATTTGACGATGTTTCAATGAATCAATTTGCACAAGGACTAAAAGAGTTAAATCAAAAATGGAAATTCGAAATTGGCACTTGTGCAGAAAAAATTGAATTGGAAAAATATGGAATCAATCACAATAGATGTATTGATGATGATTTAATGAAACGTCTATATTACAATGACTTAAAACTAATGGAGTTTTTAGGCTATGAACTAAAGAAAGCGGATTTGTTTGACACAAAGGAAGAGCTAATACCAATAAAAAAACGGAATTTAAAAGATAAAGGTCAGCGTGAATTATGTGGTTGCATATTTAGTAAGGATGTAGGTGAATATAACACTTGCCTTCATTTGTGTGAATATTGCTATGCAAATACAAGTAAAAAAGTAGTTTTGGATAACTATCATCGAATAAAAGACAACAACCTAACATCTGAAACCATTACCGGAAAATAGTTAATGAAAGATAGCCTAATCCAAATAACTAGACAAATCATAGATTCCATCGAAATTGATGTAGTTGAATTTCAGGTTTATGAGGAAAATGATACTTTGCCAGAAATTTTGAAAAGTATCGTATTTCAGTCGGAATATTTAGTTTGCGTTTGGATTACTAGTAATGATTCGGTAATTGCGAAAGAGCAATATGAAAGCTTTCTGCATAAACCAGTAATTCTCATTAAAAATCATCAGAGCAATATTCTTTGCTGGTTTGAAGGTTTTAGTCTCAAAAATTCTACTGAAATTAATAAGGATAAGAATGAAAACATAACCAACAACGAAACAGTCAGAATACAAAGTTTAAAGAATACGTCAATTTTACCTACTTGGCTACAACAAAGAATTTTTGAGAAATATAATGCGCAATATGCTCCTAACCACGAAAGGTATGAGCAAAATCTTAATTTGTCAGATGATGAATTAAAAGTTTATCTCGGTACATATTTTCCAAGAAGTTATGGAGAAAGTTTTTGTGTATTCGATAACATTTTTGAAAGCAAGCCATATTTAGCTTTAGCATCAAAAGAAGTAATAAACATTCTTGATATAGGATGTGGCACGGGTGGAAATCTAATAGGTTTATTAGTAGCATTAAACAAATACAACAAAACAACTAAGAAAGTAAATGTCATTGCTATTGATGGACACATTAATGCCCTAAGCATATTAAGTGACTTAGTGGATGAATTTTCAAATAAAGCAACTTTTGCCGTAAACCTGAATACAAAAACACAATCAATAGATTCAGTAAAAGAATTAGGTTGGGTTATGGATTCAGAATTTGATTTTATTATGTCATTTAAAATGGGATGTGAACTAATTGCTGAAGGAAATACGAACTTTTATTATGACTTAACAAAATTTAGTTTGCCTTTATTATCAAAGACAGGTTTGTTTTTTCTGTTGGATGTAACTACAAAAGTTGGAATAACTTATAATCCAATTTTAATGAATATACAAGTAAATAGAGCAATTAAAGAATTGACAGGTTATAAGACTCTAATTCCTATTACTTGCGGTGAGTTTGAAAAAGAATGTGTAGAACAGTGCTTTACTCAGCGTACTTTCAATATTTCTCATTCTCTCAAAATAAATGACAAAAGTAAGGTCGCTTATCGAATTATAGCAAATTCGAACTTGGTCAATCAAATATCATTATTTGAAAGCAGTTGCTCTTACATTAATATTTTTGAGAAAGATGATAACTTTGGGAAGTATTGCCCAAACAGTCAAGGAGAACAAATAAAAGATAATTATAAAATTTAAATTTCAGCATATGCCAAAGAAAGACTTTTTTATAAAGGAATCTGATTTAGACGATTACCAAAGAAATTTATTATACCGCACTCTTGACCAATCTATGGTTGTTTCTGGTTGTGCAGGAAGTGGTAAATCGGTTATTGCATTACATAAAGCAAAACAGATTCAAAAGGAAAAAGGCAATGATTATCAAATTATTGTTTTTACAAAATCATTAAGCAGTTATATGAATTCAGGGCGCCAAGCACTAGAATTAAAAAACGATTTCAATTATCACTGGCATTGGAAAAATAGACTAAACTGTCCTGAATCGGATTATATAATTGTTGATGAGATTCAAGATTTTACAAAAGAAGAAATCGATGAATTCAAAAAAGCAACACGAAAACATTTTTTCTTTTTTGGAGACACTGCCCAATCGATTTATGATGGATTAAAAGATACACAGGACGTTAGAGATATTGCCTATCAAGCAGGTTTGTCGGAATTTCCACTATATTTTAATTATCGGTTACCAAAACCTATCGCAAAAGTCACAGAAAGCTATATTGGTGTTAGAACTCGATATAATGAAGGGACATATAAAAGCAATGAAAGTTCCATTCCTCGAATTTTATCCTATCCTAATTACGATAAACAAATTGAAGCAATTGCAAGAATTATAAAAACCAACAACCTTACAGATGTCGGGATATTGTTTCCGCATAATGAACAGGTTAAGAGTGCAAGCGAAGTATTAACTCAAAAAGGGATAAACAATGAAGTTAAATTTGAAGATAGGGCAAATTGGAGAAATAGCAGAAATACTTTAAATTTTGAAACTTCAAATCCAAAATTAATGACATATCATTCAGCTAAAGGATTACAATTTGAAACAGTATTTTTGCCTGATTGTACAATTGAAAATGATAATGATGGATATAGTAAGCAGAAATCGCTGTATGTAGCAATGACAAGGACTTATAAGAATTTGTACGTTTTGCACAGCAACGATTTAACTTCATTTATTGACGGCAATGTTCCAGGAAGTTTTTATAAAACCACGGAATTTGACGAAATTGATGACATTTAAAATTTGACATATGAAACTATTTATACCAACAAGTTCATTGAACTTCAATAATATAATGTCCTGCGAGTCAGTATCTCCTTTTGCATTTTATATGCAAAGAAATTTTGGGTATAAAACTTTTGAGAAGGTTGAGTTAAATAAACTTAATAACTCTTTACTTTTATATGAAGACTTTCCTAAATTTCAAATTCCTGAAAGTGAAATTGTTAACTACCCAATGGTAGTTGAAGTTGATATTGATTCCGAATATGAAGGATTGAATAAGCTACAGAATGGCATTTGGCAAATTGATAGAACAGTTTACTTGAACCCGTTTAGTTCAAGAATCTATTTCTATACTTCTGAGCATAAAAGAACCATTCTCTCACGTTCTGATTCTAGTGCTGAAACAAAATTGGTTAACCTATATATGAATAACATTGAGGTTTTTCAAGGTGAAATGCAAGAATATAATTTAAATGCAATTTCTGATTTGCCAAGTCTCAATCATCAAGAGGTAGAAAATGATAATCAAAAAAATAAAATTAAAGGATTTGCTTATGCATATTTGATTGCTGCAAATAATTCAACATCAAAAGAAAATGTACAATTAAAGAATCTCATTAATAAAATAATAAATCTTTCTTCGGCAATAGTTAATAGTGTTTCAGGTTATGGAACTCAGCAACAAAATGATGAATTAAAGCATCTTTTACAAAAATTAAATGCTTATCAATATAGTGATGTAAAGGAATTTTTAAAGATTACTTTTCCTGACCAATTCAATGAGGTTTGGAATAAACTGTACTACCAGTTTGGTTTAAGAATTCCATCAAAATACAATTTTGAAAATTACTATCATTCCCTTACAGATAAAACCAAATACGAAACCGTAATACAAGATTTGAAAAACTTGCCAACTATAATAATTGGTAGTAACAATAATTCAAGCTTTAAACTGGGATGGGATAATATTGCACTTGTTGGAAATCGCCTAACGCAATACGATGACGATTTTATTCCAAAAGCAGAAACAAGAGAAATGTATCAAAATTTAATTAATGATATTTTCGTTTCTACTGACATTACAGAATCCTCATTCAGTTCAGAAAGGTCACGTTTAGCTGATGAAATTACTAGGAAAATTAAAAGTTATATTGGTGAAGAACAATGGAAATCACACGATGCAAATAAATACTTAAACAATTTAAGAAGAAATATCGCAGGGCAAGAAGCATTTAATATTAATTGGAATACTGGACTAATATCAGCAATTGCAGCCTTTTTATTGAAAGGAGAAGATTTTGAAAAATTGAATGATTTTCTTATTTCAATTGAAATTGAGGATGGTCGCCTTGCATTTGGATTATATGGCTGTATTTGTGGTTATGCAAATTTATCGAGAGTATTTACATCTTATTTTTATAACTCAGATTTAGAATACTTAACTAAAACCTACAAGACAATTTATAAGCAATTACATAATATTGAATTGTCAGGTGATTTGACTAAAGTAGAAAAAACAAAATCGATTACAACTGAATCAAAAATAAACCTTGAGGAAAAGGAAGAAAGTTATTCCAATAATGATTTTGACATTTTATTTAAAGAAATCGAGTTTAATGTGCCAGATTTCTTGGATATTAAGCTAAAAAAGGATAGGCAATTTTATAAAACTGAGATGTCTAAATTATACAGCGGTGAGATTTCAGAAAACTTTATCAAATCTTTAGAAAAATTAGAAAATCCCAAAGGCACTGTTGGTAAATGGAAAAAAGTAATTTCTTATTTAAAGAATAAATCAAAGCAGAAAAAGGACAGTAAGTCAACCAAATATCTAACAGCAGAACAAACTTCAATGTTTTTTGATAATGGTGAAAAGCAACCATTTATGCAAGATTATAATGCCTTTGATAAAATTTCATCTTTAATTCCAAGAAATGAACAAAAAAAGGTAAAATCTGAAATAGAGTGGATTCAAAAAGTTCATCAAGAAAATGGGTATGAAAAGAAAGGTCGCTGGGTTGTACTAGATAAACATTCAAATGAAGAAGTTATTAACCACTTAAAAAACAATGTATCTAAAAAAAGGGAAATATCTCAAAAAACAATAGAGATAATGATTGGAGAATTAATAAAGAGGTATTCATGAATCCGCCCAGCAAGCCATACAAATTTGCAATTACGCACAAGCCAACATAAAAGCTAAAAAAATGCAAACACTATAACATAAGGCAATAATACCGATAATAAGTGATTGATAATCTATATAAAATGAAAAATAGTCAAGGCACAACATCGTACATAAGATTAATTCTTGATTCCTTTACTTCATTAGATATCATACAACTCCGCCATTTCCTCAAGGAAGAACACACTTATTCTGAAACCACAAAAGAAATCTTTCTGAATGAAGTTGAGGTTATTTTTGAGAAACACCGGAATTTGGGAGACACAAAATTATTGCTTTACCCGGGCGTTTGTGATGGTAAAATTTGTGATAATTGTGGTAAAAAGGGGTATCGCTTTGTTGGTAATAACTCAAAAAATTATATGGATTTAATTTTCGATGTTGAAGGAGATGACATTATAGATATTATTAGCTGCGCTCAGTTTAAATCCGAAACCGAAATTCAGGGTTTAGGCGAACCAGCTTCTATTGATATTATTTTTGATGACTACGTTTCTTTCAAGAAAACAACTGGTTATTGGGCAAAAGTTTATGCGGCAAAGGATGCATACGATGAATTGATTACTAATCTGCCCCGTCATCTCAGTTTTGATGATATGAAGTACTGGATGGAGAAACATGCTGATTTATACAATCGTCTCGGTGGATACAAAATATTTTCTCTACAAAGGCGGTGGACACCATTTCTGAGACAATATAACGTTATAAAAGAGTTGGTTTTATTCATTTCAGAAAATCAGGATGAAATTATGAAGGCTAATCTGCTGATGAAAGATTTAAAAACAGAGGCAGAACTTATCGATTGGATATTGAAATATGAACCAGTTTATGAAAAAGGAAACCTTGATTTGCTTTTTATGTGTGTAGAAGATGGGGACAAAATATATTTTGAATTGCCTGGCATATATTCTTTTCATGGTAAATTATTTGTTGAAGCTATGAAATTCATTGAATCCTTTTTTAATAAAAACTTAGAATTACTTGAAAAATATTCAATTTTCAGCCCTGGCGAAGAGAAAGAACTGTACAGTGAGAAGTTTAGGGATTATAGTACTGATAATATTAATTCATTAAGGTTTCATATGGAACAAAGAAAATCATTGGAAGAAATGGGAATTAGTTTACCTTTTTATTTGAAAGGGGTAACAAAAACATCTTGAGTATATAAAAACCAAATATGGACAAGTTTTTAGAAGTAAAAATGATTAATCTTGACAAATTTGACGAATGGTTTAATAAAAGGCTGAGAATAAGGGCCTATCCAAATATTCTTGATATTGATAACAAATATATTTTGGGGAACACGCAAATATTAATTAACGTTTCTAATAGTTTTAAACCTGATGTATATGAAAAAATTAAAGAATTGGGAATTGAGTATTTCTGGTTTCCAATGAATGAAAGAACATCGGATATTGGATTAAATTCAATATATGGTGCTTGTTCAATTTTATATAATTCTGAAAAAAGAAAATAAAAACGTGATATTGCACTGCTGGGGAGGAAATAATCGTAGTCAAACAGTTGCTCAGGCATATTACTATGCAAGAAAGAGAGAACATTATAAGTCCGAATACAAGGGTTTTGACAACCAATTAATTTATAACTGTGAAAATGGTTTTTTGCCATCAAGAGAAAAAATGGAGTTATTCTTAGTTAAGCTAATAAGTAAAATTGACAATGGCATTTTAGGAGGAGTATTAGATGACTTGAAATTAAATATTTTGTCTAATTGACAATTGTCCGATTTTTAGTGAAGCCTACACACAAACTTTATAAAATATATTAAAAATGGACGACTATATTTATTACATCGACTTTAATTCAATTAAATTAGGCGATTTGGCAAATAGTCTCGGTGATTTTAAATGTGCCTTTAACAGTTATTCAAAAGCTCTTGATAGACTTAGGGAATATCAGGGTGATAGGATTCACCCAATTATGATGGCAAGTAATTTAGTTGAAAAAATTGACAACCTCAGAAGCAAGATTGGAGAAGGAAATCATATTTTAGAATCTGAAAGCTGGGAATTGACTAAAAGTTCTTTTGTTAAGGGTAGCCAGTGCCTAAAGTACATCTACTTAGACAAACATAAGAAATACGAGAAACCACCTCTTAGCGAAGAAAAAAAAGCATTATTTGAGCGTGGTCATGAGTTTGAAGAGACTGTCAGAAAAAAAGAATTTCCAGATGGAATCAATATTAAAGATACCGTCGGAAATTTTGCTTACTTCAATTCCTATACAAAACATCTCTTGTATTCTCAGTGCCCAGTCATTATCTATGAAGCCACTATTATTGTCAATGATGTTCTTGTTATGTGTGACATATTGAAACAAGATGAAGATGGTCAGATTGATATTTATGAAATAAAATTAAATACAGAATTGAACGAAGCAATTTTAAATGATTTATCTATTCAACATTACGTTTGTAAAAAAAGATTTGGAGGCAGATTGAAGACATTTAATGTTATTCTGCGTTCAGATGAGAAAGGAGAGAATTGGATAATCAAAAATTTAAAAAATGATTTAGAGAATCGACAAGATGAAACTGAGAAAAAAATTGAAATATTTAAGGAAACTATAGAAAGTCACGAACCTGTTATGCAAATGGGGGAACAGTGTCACAATCCTTATGAATGTGAATTTGTTAAATATTGTAAATTCAAGTGCTGATATTTTGAAAGAGAATGGCAGTGAAACTGAATAGACCCATTTTATATCAATCTTGTGTTACACTCATAATTTAAATTGATTATTAATTTCAAAAATATTACTCAATTCACTAGAAGATGAATTCAAAAGAACTCGAAATAAACCGGGTAATAGCTGAGATCGAAAATCATTATCCTCCCAATAAACTGATATCATGTTATAAAGATTTCCTTAAACATAGAGATTACCTCCATTTTTATCAATATAACGAAGCAGTTCTTATTGCACTGATTGATTTAACCTATAATTTTTGGAATACCAACAAAAGAATAAACCGGTCATCACTAATAAGTGTTACAAAGAGATACTTTAAGAAGGCAGAAACAAAAGCAAACCTACCACCTCTTACAAATAAAAAAATATTTGAACTTTTCAAGGAAATTGTATACTATGAAAATTTACAAATATCCAAAGAGAACCTTGAAATTATCAAAAAAGCGATTAATAGTATAATGATAGGGATTGAATTGAAAGATCCCGAAATTAAATGGCTTTGTGATCATTCAGATCATTCCAAACTTATTCTTAATCGACTCCTTAGATATCATCTGAAATCCAAAACAATCTCAAATTGGGCACAGAAGAATTTTGAAAAGGATTTTGCCAGAAGCCGCAGATCAGAGATTACAAGTTGGATCATTGACGAAAACCCAGAATTCATGATTGACAAGGAAACGTTAGTCTATGACTTTGAATACCAAATAACTGTAGATAAGAAATTAGTAGAAGCCTTTAAGAATGAGATGGATGCATACAGAGCTATTGAAAAGGATCTTCGCCCTATACTCACCATTAAAGATGAATCTTTCTTCGACTCAGATGGTTATGAATATATACCAAAGATACAGGAGAAGCCCATATACACTTTTCCAAGAAGGGATTATAGTTATTATCTTAAAGGGAATTCCGGGTATGGCCTTAATATTCCTGATTTTGAAAGCTCCTCAAGACACTTTTATAATAAAATTGATTACTATTACAACTGTATAATGGCGTGGAGTATAGCATATTCGAGGTTAAATATAGACAAGAAAATTATGCTCTTAGAAAAATACTACTCATTTGATGCATATAATACCTTTTTTGCTATCGGGAAAAAATTAAGAAATACTGAATATTTTAATTGGTTGAAACAATTAGCCTCATAAGAAAGGTCAGCTTTTATCACAGGAAATATCATACTCCAAAAATATAATACTCCCGTAAACTTAGACCAAGGGTTTATTTTAAGAAAACATTAATTTTACTATACCCGATTACGAAACAACAATGAAGAAATTATTTCAACTCCTAATATTTATCCTGTTAACAGGCTGCATAGCTCCCAGCCTCACCTTATTGGAAGAACCCAAACACGAAACCAATCAATTTTACATTAAGCATTATGCTTATACTTTAATCTATAACGAAGAATATGAACAGGCTGACTGGGTGGCATACGAATTGCTTGAAACCGAATTACAACCAAATTTTGAGCGATCAGATAAATTTATGGCAGATACGATGGTTGTTACTGGAACAGCCACGAATGCTGATTATCTGCATTCAGGCTATGATAAAGGCCACCTCGCCCCTGCTGCCGATATGCGATGGAGTGAGCAGGCCATGAATGAAAGCTTCTATTTTAGCAATATTTCACCTCAATTACCCGGCTTTAACCGCGGCATCTGGAGCAAACTGGAAGCCCAGGTCAGAGACTGGGCCAAAGAGTATAATTGCCTGTATATTACAACAGGACCTGTATTTAAAGACTCCATTATAACCATCGGTGAAAATCAGGTGGCCATCCCCTCCCACTTCTACAAAACCATCCTCATTTACAACGATTCCATTTCACAAGGTATAGGGTTTATCTTCCCTAACCAGAAATGTGAGGGCGAGTTGTCAGATTATGCGGTTAGCATTGACAGTGTTGAAATGTTCACCGGACAGGATTTTTATTATCGTTTGCCGGATAAAAAAGAAAGAATTGTTGAAAGTAATCTTAACCTAAGCTATTGGTTTAAATGAACATTGACAAAGAAGTCGAAGAACGGATAAAAAAACTTAAACCGGAAGACTGGGATAAGCTATTTGCTTTGATACCGCAGATAGAAAGCACCAGTGAGTTTTCATCTGGAGGTGATCTGATTGAGGATATAAATCATCCTGATACTTACATCATCACTCCGGAAATTCAAGCACCTATTGTTGATGAATTCCTGACAATCATGGAAAGCATTGATCTGTTCATCCCCTACCCCTGGGTTACCTCATGGGATGAAGGCCAGAGAATTATGGAAGAATGTAAGTATGATCAGTTGGATTTAGCAAGCTATATCAAGTTATTGAATACCTTTATCCGGCTGGATCATTTGTCTTATGGCTGCGCCCTGGCACAAAAATTTGCGGAAGGGGCAGTTTTAAAAGTGCTGAAAGAAATTAAAAGAAATATTAACATCCCTAATTTTAAAATTTCTACTTATGAATATCGCAAAAATAAACCAGTTAAATCGTGAGCTTGAAGCACTTCCTACCATCACACAACGACTTAATCACTATAAAGCAAATTATTTGGATAAATATCCTGGTGATTTGTTAAGAAAATATTTTGATGCTAAGACAAAAGATGAACTTGGTAGTGGTATGGATGATATTTTTGGACCTGACATAAATGAACCCATTAGTGGTATAAGTGGTCAATATTTATGCCCTCTATTGATGAAGCCATATAAAAATAGCAAAGATCAACCAGAATATAATTATTGGCTATTATTTTTTAAAGCAGAAAAATTATTTAATGAACAATATAAAAAAAATTATGTCCAGGTACTTACTAAGCCTCTTGGAATAGAATTTCTGAAAGGAGAACGAGCAAGAATTCGAAATATTCATTATGATGCGAATAGATGGCTAAAGGAAGGAAAAATTAATCTATACGATGAAGCAGACAACTCTCCTGAACGACTATATTTATTATATATAAGTGAATACAAAGAATACCCCATTAATAGAAATATTGACGATAATATTCATGTTGAAAATGTTTGTCTTCATAAGTTTTGTTATCCATTTATAAGAGAATTAGTTGGTCAATACGAGGAGAAAGAGAAAGAAATCAAGTTGATAGTTACAGATGTTAATATTGAAGCATTTGTAGACTCTCTTATTCAAAAGAAATTTTTGTACAATGATGACAAACAACTACTTATTGATTTACTCAATGGGGTGAATATTGATTCAGAAATTCGTATTCTAAAGAAGATGAAATATTTTGTTTCAATAATTGCTGATTTCATAGATAATGGTAACATCAATAATCAAAAAGCTTTTTGTAGCAGATTGATACATCAATCCTTTCGATTTTTGGGCAGAAGAATTAATCTTGGATCTATTGAAAACGTAATGAAACCAGGTAATAATAATAGAGTTATAAAACAATCCGGTTCAGATTTTATTAATATTCATGATTACATCTTAAAATCATAAACATTTAATATCCTATAAAATATCCCTAAACATCCTTAAATGTATATTTAAGGATGTTATTTCCTTGTATTTCAATACTTTATTGTTAATTCATTGTTTAATTTTACCGCATGAAGTTAAACGATACATACAATAAAAATACACCTGGATGGGGAAATATTGATCAAGCTGATCAGTTTGCCTTAATCATTAAATTATTAAGACAAAATTTATCTTCAATTACTTCAATTGAATCACGTTTAGATATCCAGGAAGCATTACTTCTTGAAATCCAAAAACATTCTCCATCAGTTATCTCACAACCAGTATATGAACCAATCAGAGGCATACACGGTTTAGCTGAGTTTTTAGGTGTTTCCATTGTTACTGCGCAGAAGCTTAAAAATTCAGGTAATATTCCTTTCTCGCAGTTCGGCAGGGTTATTCTTTTCGATCCACAAAAGATTTTATTGTCATTACAAGTTGAATCAAAAAATAGTAAACTATGAAATCAAAGACAAAAAAATATAATTACAAGCAAAACCTTTCTAAGAAACAGTTTGATACTGTTTGTGAAAGAATGAAGATTACTCATATAATGATCGTCACTTTCTCGTTAAATCATTCTGTTAGTGTGTATTAGATTTGAAACAACAAAACATAACAAAAATGGGGCTCAAAAAAGGACAATGTAATAATATATCAGGCAGACCGAGAGGTTCAAAAAACAAAATTTCGGGAAATATCCGCAAAGCCATTGAAGACATTTTGAGGGAAGAGTTTACAAATTTTCCAAAACTTATGAAATCGTTAAGTCCAAAAGACAGAATGAACGCTATACTAAAACTATTAAATTTTGTACTCCCAAGATTAAACACTGTAGATCAAAGGGTTGATACATATGCAGAAATGGTTCGGGAAGAGGAGGACTTTTTCAAAGCTACAATTGCAAAGATGAAGGAAAGCACCTTACTTGAGCCTAATTATGAAGATGATATTCTTGACTATAACAATGATTCTAAACTAAAAACGAAAAGTCATGGCTAAGGACCCGGCATTTTTATTCTATTCCCAAGATTTTATAGTCGGAATTCAGACTTTAAATTTTGAAGATCGGGGAAAATACATCACTTTATTAGCCCAGATGCACCAACAAGGAAGAATGAATGAAGAAACCATTAGATTTTTGGTAGGTAATGTTTCGGTTAACCTAAAAAATAAGTTTAGGATTGATGAAAAAGGGCTTTGGTATAATGAAAGATTAGAATTAGAAGCCAAAAACCGAAATAGATTCACTGAGAGTCGCAGGATTAATGGATTAAAAGGAGGAAGACCTAAGAAAAAGTTAAAACCTAAAGGTAAAGCTACTAAAAATCATAAGGGTAACCTTATGGGAAATGAAAATGAAATTGAAATTGAAATTGAAAATGAAATTGAAATTTTAGATAAAAATGAATGTGCCAAGAATATCATTTTACCATGGGATTCAGAAGAATTTCGTTCTCAATGGTATGAATGGAAAGACTATAGGCACAAGGAACATAATTTTAAATATAATTCTCCTCAAAGTGAGCAAGCCGCATTGAGAGAGCTTGCACGGCTTGCAAATAATAATCTTGTTAACGCCATAGAAATCTTACACAAAACCATGGCAAATGGTTGGAAAGGGTTTGTATATGGTTCAAAAATTTTACGCGATGAAAAAAATTATAAAAACCACGATATCCTTAGTGGAGCAGAAAAGATACTTAGAAAGTATCAATAATAAACTTTCTAAGGTAAATAGCATTCAACAAGCAATTGAGGCTGATGTACCAGCTCTAGTTACTCTGAAAAATCAAACAAGTAAAGAGTTTGTACTTGATGCTATACAGTTGATGATATATGATTTGAATTTAATGTTTGGCAATAACATGCAAATGAGTAATAAACAAGTTGAAATCCTGGCTATAAGAATACTGGAAAATTATTATTATTTAAAAATCTCTGATTTGAAACTATTTTTTAAAAAAATGGAAACAAAAAAAATATTCGGACAACTTTCACCAAATGCAATCCTTCAGGAAATTGAGGCGTATACAAATGAAAGAGCTCAGATTGCAGCTGAAATTTCTCAACATGAATCAAACCAATTTAAGAATGTATTAATCTCTGATTCTATACCGGATGAAATAGTTGAGAAATTAAAAGAATTTAATTTCTCTTCAAAAATTTCAAATAAAGAGAATAGGAAGTTGCACAGAGAAGCACAGAAGAAATATTTACATAATAAATCTTTCGGAATAAAGAAAAATCTGGATAGTCAATAAAGTTGTGCTATTCGGTTATCAGAATTAACAATTTACTAATTAAAAAAAACATATTATGACAGCTATAATAAACAATAACAAGATGAGCAGTTTAGAAATTGCTCAAGTAACAGGAAAAAGACATGGTAATATTATGCAGGCAATAAAGAAGATGGAGCCTGCATGGGAAAAAGTTAACCGACTGAAATTTCAGTTGGTTGAATACAAAGATGCAAAAGGAGAATTTAGGCCTATGTATCAATTAACTAAAATTGAATGCCTATATATAGCCACAAAGTTTAATGACGAGGCGAGGGCCAAGTTAGTATTAAGATGGGAGGAACTTGAAAAAACTAAGGCTATGAGTATAGATGAAATGATCTTAAACCCTGATCTTGCAATTAAGGCACTCACAGCATTAAAAGTCGAACGTGAAGCCAATATAAGATTACGGGATCAAAATGTGATTCAAGTGAAGGAATTAAAAAAAGCAGCTCCTAAGGTTGAATACTATGATAAAGTTTTGCAATCGAGGAGCCTGATCTCGACAACTGAAATCGCAAAAGAACTTGGAATGTCGCCCAACAAACTTAACATGGAACTTCATAGTCGGGGCATTATATATAAAAATAGTGGAACCTGGGTATTATACGCCAGATATCAGGATAAAGGCTATGCCGGTTTCAGAATACACCAATACACAGATCATTCTGGTAATATACAAACAAATTCACATCTGTACTGGACTGAAAAAGGCAGGGAATTTATAATCAAACAATTATCGGGTTTGGGAATATCCGATAACATAAATAATAAAGAAAAGGAGGTATAAAATGATTAAACATAAATATATATCAAGCGGCAAATACGAAATACTTGTGCGAAATATAGAAATACAGCATGTAAATGCCACAAAATTGTCAAAATATTTTAAGGTAAAACCCATGGATTGGATAGGCAAACCTGAAACCATAAAGCTAATTGAAGTTCTAGGTGATTCATTAAATCTCAGATATCCGGATTTACTTCAAGTTGATGAAGAAACAAAAGATATCTGGATGCATCCGCAACTTGCAATTGTCTTCTCTGCATGGATGAATCCGAAATTTGGCATACTGGTCAGAAGACAGCTACTTATTAAAAATTATCTAATGGATGATGAATCCGAAATTCCATTTTAGGATTCTGGTCACCAACTATGCAAAGATAATTTTGAATCAATATGCTATTAACTTATTAATATATTGATATAGAACATAATGAACTATTAGTTATTAACTTTTAAAATTTCTATCATGAAAAAAATCAGAAAAATCGACATCCTTCTTAGGATACTGAAATACTCAAAGCTTGAGCTGTGGACATTATTCTTTTTACTGATGTTTGTGATATTGACAAGATGTTCATAATTAGTTAAAAAATAATGATTTCAAAAAAACAAACCGGACAATTGATCCGAATAATTCTATTCTGGACCCTTAAAATTTAAGAGGCCGGATAAGCTTTGGGTTATTTACTTTATTAAATCAATTATTAGAATTATAGTTTAACAGACTTATACAAGGGTATTTACAGCAAATAAAATTCGGACACTATTTTATAAGCACTCGTTTACAGTTTTAATTATTTGCTAATATTTATTAAGAATACTGATCTATTGAAACAAATTCCATATATTTGATTTGAATAAAAAGCGTGTATTTTTTCTGCGATTCAGATCGATGTAGATATACTCTCCCCTGCCTTTTATTCACTTAATAAGATTGGACAGATAAAATATTCTGGTAATGTGATTATAATATAAAAAACTAAATGGCACTTAAAAAATCAGAATTATACAGCTCAATTTGGGCAAGTTGCGATGAGCTAAGAGGCGGAATGGATGCAAGTCAATACAAGGATTATGTATTGACGTTGTTGTTTGTTAAATACGTTTCGGACAAGTACGAGAATGACCCCGATGGATTAATTGAAATTCCTGAAGATGGAAGTTTCAAAGACATGATTGCTTTGAAACACAACAAAGAGATTGGCGACAAGATGAACACCATCATCGGGGCATTGGCAAAAGCCAACGACCTTGTGGGGGTGATTGACGTGGCTGACTTTAACGATGATGAGAAGCTTGGTAAAGGTCAGGAAATGGTTGACCGACTGACCAAGCTGATTGCCATTTTTGAAAAACCCGCCCTTGATTTTAGTAAAAACCGTGCAGGTGGAGACGATATTCTGGGCGATGCTTTTGAATACCTGATGAAAAACTTTGCTACCGAAAGTGGTAAAAGCAAAGGTCAATTCTATACACCCAGCGAGGTAAGCCGTGTTTTGGCAAAAGTGCTTCAAATAAAAGAGCCTAAAAACTCAACAACTTTTTATGATCCTACTTGCGGTTCAGGTTCATTGCTTTTAAAAGTAATAGACGAAGCTGATGGTAAAGGCTCTATTTACGGACAGGAAAAAGATGTGGCAACTGCCGCATTGGCTCGTATGAACATGATTCTTCACGGAATAGAAGGCCATGAAATACACCGTGGGCAAAGCACACTTTCCGACCCGTTTTTCAAAGACAAAAACGGTTATCTCCGAACCTTCGACTATGTGGTAGCCAATCCGCCTTTTTCATCAAAAAACTGGGTAAATGGTTTCGACCCACAAAACGACTTGTATGGACGATTTGAAAAAGACGAAGAACAAAGTGAAAAAACTGGAAAAACCATTTACAAAACGCCGCCTGAAAAAAACGGCGATTATGCTTTTTTACTGCACATACTTAAATCGCTAAAAAGTACAGGAAAAGGGGCTTGTATTTTACCCCATGGTGTTTTGTTCCGTGGAAATGCCGAAGCCGAAATCCGTAAAAGCTTGATTCAGCGTGGATATATCAAAGGAATTATTGGGTTTCCTGCAAACCTCTTTTTCGGTACGGGTATTCCTGCTTGTGTGATTGTGCTCGACAAGGAAGGAGCCGATGAACGCAAACACATTTTCATGCTTGATGCCAGCAAAGGCTTCATAAAAGACGGCAACAAAAACCGTTTGCGTGAGCAGGATATTCATAAAATTGTAGATGTTTTTACCAAACAAACCGATGTGCCCAAATACAGTCGTTTGGTGAGCATTGAAGAAATTAGCGACCCAAAGAACGATTATAACCTGAACATCCCCCGATATATCGACAGTCAGGAAACAGAAGACATACAAGATATTGAAGCGCACCTGTTGGGAGGAATACCCAATACCGACATTGAAGCTTTAAACGAATATTGGGAAGTGTACCCTTCGCTAAAAGCCGAACTTTTCAATGCAAGTGAGCGCCCTTCGACAAGCTCAGGACGAGATTACAGCGATTTAAAAATTGAAAAAGAACTGGTAAAACAAACCATTTTCAACCATCCTGAATTTACAGCTTTCTCAAAAGAAATGGACGAGATTTTTGAAACATGGAAAACCAAAAACACCGAAATTCTGAAAAACCTTGAAAAAGGTTTAAAACCCAAAGAAGTGGTTTACCGCATTTCGGAAGACATTTTGGCAACTTACACAGGTATAGCCCTGATGGATAAATACGATGTGTACCAGCACCTGATGGATTACTGGAACGAAGTAATGCAGGATGATTGCTATTACATTGCAATGGAAGGCTGGAAAGCGGAACTGACCATTACCAAGCAAACCAAAACCGTAACCGAATGGGATTGTGACCTGGTGCCAAAATCTTTGGTGATTGACCGCTATTTTTTAACCGAAAAACAAGCCATTGAAAAACTCGAAGCTGAAAAAGAAACTTATATTTCTCAAATTGCTGAACTGGAAGAGGAACACAATACAGAAGAGGGCTATTTTGCTGAATTGGATAAAATAAACAAGGCTAACGTGCAAAAGAGGTTAAAAGAATTATTGGCAAAGAAACATGATAAAGGAAAGCAAGAATTAGCAAATGCTGCCGAACCCGAAGTAGCCTATGGTGAGCAAGCTGCTTTAGAGCAATACCTAGTTTTATTAGATAGCCAAACAGCTTTAAATAAAAAAATAAAAGAAGCACTTGCCGACCTCGATAAAAAGGTAATTGAACGCTACAAAACCCTAACCGAAGACGAAATAAAACAATTGGTAGTTTACGATAAATGGATGACCGTATTGGAGCGTGATGTAAAAACCGAAATGGAACGCATTAGCCAGCGCCTTACCCAGCGTATCAAAGAACTGGCTGAACGCTACGAAACAACCTTGCCACAGCAAACCTCCGAAGTTGCCGACCTCGAAACCAAAGTAAATGCTCACCTTCAAAAAATGGGGTTTGTATGGAATTAAGAGAGGGCTATAAAAATACTGAGGTTGGCGTTATTCCTGAGGATTGGGAGGTGAAAAACATTTTAGATAATTTCACCTTAAAAGCCAGAATTGGATGGCAAGGATTAACCACGGCTGAGTACCTTGAAGCAGGTAGTTTTGGATTAGTAACTGGTACAGATTTTAAAAATGGATATATAGATTGGGACAATTGTGTTTATGTCGAGAAAAACAGATTTGTACAAGATAAAAACATCCAATTAAAAGTAAATGATGTCTTAGTCACAAAAGATGGAACAATAGGTAAGGTTGCATTTATTGATAGGTTGCCGAACCCAACTACATTAAATAGTGGTGTGTTTGTAATTAGACCAATAAGAGAAAATGTTGATAATCAATTTTTCTATTATTTGTTAATGTCATTCTATTTTGATGATTTTTTATCCAAAATTACAGCTGGTTCAACTATAACCCATTTGTATCAAAAGGATTTTGCTACTTTCAATTTTGTTCTACCTACCAAAGCCGAACAAACCGCCATTGCCACCGCCCTAAGCGATGCCGATGAGCTGATAAACAGCCTCGAAAAACTCATTGCCAAAAAACGCAATATCAAACAAGGGGCAATGCAACAATTGCTTGCTTCGACAAGCTCAGCACAGGGAAAACCGAAAGAGGGCGATGCCCTGAGCTCGTCGAAGGGTTGGAAAGTGAAGAAGTTGGGGGAATCCGCTGATATTTTTAGGGGTGGGTCGCCAAGACCAATTGAAAACTTCATAACATCTCAACCAAATGGTATAAATTGGATTAAAATTGGTGATGTTGGTAAGGGGGCAAAATTTATTGAATCCACAGACGAAAAAATTATACAAGAAGGCGTTTCGCGTTCACGTTTCGTTAATGAGGGTGATTTTCTACTTTCAAATTCGATGAGTTTTGGTCGTCCATATATTTTAAAAACAAAAGGTTGCATACATGATGGTTGGCTTGTGATTCAAAATTATCAAAATCATTTTGATAGAGAGTTCTTGTATTATGTGCTTGGTTCTGAATCAATTTTAGCACAATACAAAGCAATGGCTTCAGGTAGTAGTGTCTTGAATTTAAATAAAGAGATAGTTAAAAATGTTTTGGTAAACTGTCCAACTTTTATTCAAGAACAAACCCGCATCGCCACCATTCTTTCTGATATGGATGCCGAAATACAGGCATTGGAAACCAAACTGGAGAAATACCGCAAAATAAAACTGGGGATGATGCAGAATTTATTAACAGGGAAAATAAGGTTGGTATGAGCAAAATAAAAATATTTATAAGCAGTGTTCAAGGTGAGTTTTCAAGCCAACGCAAGATGTTGTATGAATACCTGACCAGGGATGCTCTGCTTAGCCGGTTTTTTGAAGTTTTTCTGTTCGAGAATTTACCTTCGGTTGATTTAAGTGCTGATAGAAAGTATTTAGAAGAAGTTCGGAAATGTGATATCTATATTGGGATTTTTGGAGTTGAATATGGATTTGAAGATTCAAATGGCATTTCACCAACCGAACACGAGTTTGATGAAGCATCCTTAACCTATAAAACCCGTCTTATCTATATTACTGATCACCAAAAAGAAGATCGTCATCCTAAAGAAGCAGCGTTCATAAAAAAGGTTGAAAAGGAATTGATCAGAAATAAGTTTTCGTCAGATATCGAATTAAAAACAGCTATTTACAGTTCATTGATACATTATCTCGAAGCTAAGGAATATCTCCGCTTTGACAGATTTGATTCTGCCATATGTACTCAGGCCACTTTAGGTGATATTGATGCTGAAAAGGTTTCAAATTATGTGAGATTAGCCCGGGAAGCGAGAGGTTTTCGCTTATCAGAACATGAACCTGTTGATAAAATCCTTACCCACCTTAATTTATATGGTTCCAGGGGTATTTCAAACGCGGCAATTTTATTATTTGGCAAAGATCCGCAACGGTTCTTCATAAGTTCTGAAATTAAATGCATACAGTTTCACGGTTATACAGTTTCTAAACCTATGCCTGCCTATCAAACTTACAAAGGTGATTTATTTGAAATTATTGACCAGGCAGTTGATTTTGTACTTTCCAGAATTGATATGGCAGTTGGTACAAGAAACGAAAGTATAAAAGCTTCTTACGAATACGAAATCCCTAAGGCCGTGGTATCAGAAGCGATAATTAATGCCGTAGCTCACCGCGACTATAATAGCTCTGGTAGTGTTCAGGTAATGCTTTTTAGAGATCGTCTTGAGATATGGAATCCGGGCCAGTTACCACATGAACTCACATTGGAATCCATAAGGAAATCACATGGTTCATTTCCCCGAAATTTACTAATCGCTAATGCTTTTCATTTAACCAGATATATTGAGAAAGCTGGAACAGGTATTCTTGATATGATTGATTTAAGTGTTAAGGCAGGACTTCGGGAACCTGATTTTAAACAGGAAGGCATATTTAGAGCTATTGTCTATAGAAAAGATGCTGCTAGCAATGTTACCGGAGAACCTACTGGAGAACCTACTGGAGAACCTACCGGAGAACTTACTGGAGAACCTACTGAAGAACCTACCGAAGAAGTAAAAAGGGTAGTTTTAGTAATGGATGGGGAATTGAAAAGAGCAGAAATTCAAAAGATATTACAACTAAGTCACCAGGAGTATTTCAGGGACAATTATTTAATTCCGAGCATTGATTTAGGCTTAGTAGAAATGACTTATCCGGAAACACCAAACCACCCAAATCAAAAATATCGGTTGACAGAATTAGGAAAAAAGTTGAAAATGAGGTTGAAAAATGAAAATAATAGTGAATAAAATAAGCAAAAAGGAAAAAAACCAAAAATTGATTTGTCAAACTGTTTATGGGCAAAACAGAATATTACACAGTAAAGCTTGAGATGATGCAGAATTTATTAACTGAAAAAATAAGACTTATATGAAACTACCAGATTTGCTAATTAAAGATTTAAATGTTGTTTTTTGTGGTACTGCGGCAGGCGATAAATCCGCACAGAAGGAAGCATATTATGCAGGTCCGGGGAATAAATTCTATCGGATTCTCTATAAAACCGGATTAACCCCAACACTTTTCCAACCCTCTGATTACTCCAAATTAATAAAATATTCCATCGGGCTCACTGATTTGGTTAAAACCAGAAGCGGGAATGATAATGTACTTTCTGCTATTGATTTTGATATAAAGGGATTCAAAGAGAAAATTACATTGTATAGTCCAAAATATGTATGTTTTAATGGCAAAGCATCAGCTGCCGCTTTTTTATATAACGACCATAAAAAAACTTCTCGTATTGAGTTTGGTCCGGTAACTGAAAAAATAGCAAATACCAAATTGTTTGTGGCACCATCAACCTCAGGTAGTGCCAATGGTTTTTGGGATGAAATGTATTGGTTTCAATTAAAGGATTTAATTTAAAAATACTATGATAGAATCAATTTTAACGCCTTCAATTATAGGTCTTTTCGGCATACTAATTACCATTATCTTCAATAACTTTAATCGTAAATTATCGAAAGATAAAATGAATAAAGAACTATTTACAGAGTTTAATGCTCGTTATGATAAATTAAATGATAGTTTGAATAAAATAGTATACGAGTATAAGAAAATAGAAGATATTGAGAAGAATCCGGAACTTAAAAACGATTTGATTGACTATTTTAATTTATGTGCAGAGGAATATTATTGGTATAAAAAAGAGAGAATCGACTCCTTAGTCTGGGAGGCTTGGTCTGATGGAATGAATGATTGGTATGAACATGATATAATCAAGAAAGCATGGGATAAAGAAATTGAAAAATTTGGATGCAGGTCTTATTATATCAAAAATAAACATGATTTCTTTAACACAAAAAAAGCTGAAAGATGATAAATAAAATAATAAATCACACAGCATATAAACTACCTAATGATTTGACACCCTTTCAGGAAGGAATGTATATCCATCTGATTAACTGGAAATGGAGAAACATTACCAAAGAGGCAGGCCATTATAACTATAAAGGTAAAAGAATCTCTTACGATGCAATTCTGCCGGAATCGGTTCGGGATGAATATCCTATCATTTACCCGGCGATACTAACTGATTTAAAGATTCATCAGAATAAATTCAGCTTTAAATTTCACGAGCATTTCAACCATCTGGCCAGCTCCCAGGCTGCAAACATCAATTTGTTTTTACCAATTTTATTGCATCCAAAAGCAAACGGGATACTTAGTGAATTAAAATCAGATTTTAAGTCTTTGGCAACAGATGAATTATATAAAGGTTTTAGGATAGAATTTTGGGATGGCAATTCAAATAAAGAAAAAGGAATTTTAGGAGATCATTCAGCCATTGCAGGAACGGATTCAGACATAGCAATAGCTTACCATAATCACCACAACGATTTATGTCTTTGGTTGATTGAACACAAACTAACCGAAAAGGAGTTTACCAAATGCGGAGGAGCAAAAAGCAAAGGGAGAAAGCCTGAGCATGATTGCACCAAATCATTTTCGCAAATAATTAAAAATAAAGATTTATGTTATTACCATAGCGGATGTCAATATCAATATTGGAACATAACCGAAGAGAATCAATCATTTTACGTAAATCACACAAAACACAAATCCTGTCCATTCAAAGGAGGCATGAATCAACTCTGGCGTAATCAGCTATTGGGGTTTGCGATTGAAAAACAGGGCAAATTTAAGCAGGTCTATTTTTCGGTAGTAAAACACCCCGAAAACGATGCACTGAATAACTCAATTGACCAATACAAAGATTTAATAAATCATAATAACAGATTTTCTGTTTTTGATTCAAAGGATGTTATTAATGCAGCAAGTCAAATGGATGATAAGGGCTTGAATGAATGGATTGATTGGTATATAGAGCTATATGGAGTTTTATAATACAGATTTTGATATAGAATTTATTAACTAAAAAATAAGTTTAATCTATTATGGAGATAAAAGCTGAAGTTAAAAGTATTACCAAACTTAAAGACTACTTTTTTTTGGTGCCCGATTATCAGCGTGAGTATGTTTGGAAACCTGATGACCAAGTAGAGCAGTTCATCATTGACATAGACAATGAATTTGAACCAAATCCTGTTTTACAAAAGAGTTATTTTATCGGATCAATCATCATTGTAAAAAATAATGGCAAATTCGATGTCATCGATGGACAGCAACGTTTAACAACAATAATGCTTTCTCTATGCGCTATTCGTGATTTACTTAAACCATTAGATTTAGATTCAAAGCAAAAAAAATACCTTCAAACAATTGAAGAATTACTATCGGATTTTGATATAACAACGGATGAAACCAAGCTGAGGTTAGAACTTCAGTATGAGGAAAGCAAGGACTATCTAAGTAAACTCATTAGAAATGAAAAATACGAGGATGACCAAACACCTTCCATCAAGAAAATGAAACAAGCTTTTGAAAAGCTTCTAAGTCATTTTACTGTTTACTTAAAAGAGGATTTAGATAGTTTGATTGGCTATGCACGATATTTTCTGACCAAAATCGAACTTGTTGTTATAGAATCTGAGAACTTAAGCAGTGCTTTAAAAATATTTGAAACCATTAACCAACGTGGTGCAGGTCTTAATGCTATGGACTTGGTAAAAAATCTTCTTTTCTCTGAGTCAAAAGAATCAGACTTTCAAAAAATCAAGGATACCTGGAAGGAAATCATTTATAGTCTTCAAAAATGTAATGAAGATGGAAGCCCATTACGTTTTCTTCGTTATTTCCTAATGGCTCGTTATCATGACGGTATTATTCGTGAAGACGACATTTATAAATGGATAATATCACCAGAAGGGAAAGCAGTTACACAATATCAGATACACCCATTAGTATTCGCAAGAGAATTGCAAAAAATAGCCAAACGATATGCAGAGTTAGTTGTTGCAACGGAATTAGTCAAAGATGGTGGTGATTTTCCAAAAGTGACCAATATTGGTTTTGTAAATAAATACAAGTCACGACAGCATTTGATTTTATTACTTGCACTGGATGTAACTACAGATAAACCTTCGATGGAATATTTAGCGCAACAAATCGAAAGCTTCTTCTTCTTTAGTAATACTATGGGAATTCAGGCAAAAAACAATGAAGGTTTATTTGCTAAATGGGCAAAGGAATTGAGGGGCAAAAAAACCATTGATGAAATAAAGGAAGTTGTTGAAACAACACTTTTACCATATATAGCTACAAAAGTATCACAGTTTAAGTCAGATTTTCTGAATATAAATCATGGAGCCTATAATCCGCTGTATCGCTTACGATATATTTTAGGTAAAATAGAAAATACTGTTTTAGTAAAAGCCGGATTACCTATAAAGGGTAATGACTTCTTTTATGACCTTCAAATTGAACACGTTTTACCACAAACACCAAAAGACGACATCTTACCTGAGGAATTTATCGATAAGGATGAATACTATGGATTGGTTTACAAACTTGGCAATTCTATTCTATTAGAATCAACTATAAATCAATCAGTAAACAACTACAATGATTTAAAAAACAACTGGTTTGAAAGGAAACAAAGTGAATATATCAAATCTGACGTAGTTACCACAAACCTTATGCATCATAATTACAGTATCGGTAAAAATACAGCTATTAATAAATTCAAATCAGAATACAACTATTCTTATAATTACTGGGGTAAACAAAGCATAATTGACAGACAAAAAGTTTTGATGGAGCTGGCTTTTGAATCATGGAAGATTAATGATAAAAGAATAGACAAGTTTGAAATATCCGAATCTACTAAATCTGAAGAATTATGAATGCAGCTTGGGCAAAATCCAAAGTCGGCGACATAGAACGTATAGCACAAAACCGTGTGGTTAAACTGTTTCAGGATGAACTGAAATACCGTTATTTGGGAAACCTCGAAAAAGAAGAAAACAACAGCAATGTGGATGAAACCTTGCTTACCGCTTTTCTATCCAAAAAAGGTTATACCAAAAACCAAATAAGTAAAGCTATTTACGAGTTTTACAAATCAGTAAACATCAACACCCACGACGACCTTTATCAGGCAAACAAAGAGGTATATTCACAGCTTCGTTATGGCATTAAAGTAAAAGAAGAAGCGGGCGAAAACAAGGAAACTGTTTACCTGATTGACTGGAAAAATCCGCTCGAAAACGACTTTGCCATTGCCGAGGAAGTTACCATAAAAGGCGTTCACAACAAACGACCTGATATTGTGCTGTATGTAAACGGAATTGCTTTAGGAGCATTGGAATTGAAACGCAGTACCGTTTCAGTTTCGGAAGGAATCCGCCAGAGCAACGACAACCAAAAGCATATTTTCATCAAGCCGTTTTTCACCACTATTCAATTGGTAATGGCGGGTCAGGATGTGGAAGGTTTGCGTTATGCAGCCATTGATACACCCGAAAAATACTATCAAAAGTGGAAAGAGGTTAGCATAGAATTTAATCCAAACGATTCCTATTTACTCGAACTATCAAAACCAATTCGGGAGCAGGCAGCCAAAGCCGAAAACCTGTTGGATAAAAACATCATTGAAATGCTCAACAAAGAGCGTTTAATTGAAATAATCCACGATTTTGTAGTTTACGACCGTGGTCAAAAGAAATTCTGCCGTCCAAACCAGTTTTTCGGGATTAAAGCCGCACAGGAAAACCTACGCAACAAAGAAGGCGGTATCATTTGGCACACACAGGGAAGCGGTAAAAGTCTCACCATGGTTTGGCTTACCAAATGGATAAAAGAATATAATCCAAACGCTCGTGTTCTGATAGTAACCGATCGTGACGAACTCGACAAACAAATTGAAAAAGTTTACAAAGGCGTAAGCGAAAATATTTACCGAAGCAAGCCCAGAAATGGTAAAAGTGGCGGTGCCATTCTCATTGATAAATTGAATGATTCCGAACCCTGGCTTTTATGTTCGCTCATTCATAAATTTGGCAACAAAGAAGAAGCCGACTACGATGGTTACCTAACCGAACTAAAAAACAGTTTACCAAAGGATTTTTCACCAAAAGGCGATTTTTATGTATTTGTGGATGAGTGCCACCGTTCACAAAGTGGCGACCTGCATAAAGCTATGAAACAGATACTGGGTGAAAAAGCAATTTTTATCGGTTTCACAGGAACGCCTTTAATGAAAAAGGATAAGCAAAAAAGTATTGAGGTTTTCGGTAAATACATCCACACTTACAAATTCGATGAAGCGGTAAAAGACGGTGTTGTACTCGATTTGCGTTATGAAGCACGGGATATAGAACAGACAATTACCTCGCTTGATAAAATTGATACCTGGTTTGATACCAAAACCAAAGGTTTAACTGATTTTGCAAAAACAGAACTGAAACAAAAATGGGGAACCATGAAAAAAGTCTTTAGTTCCGTTGGGCGTTTGCAAAAAATTGTTGCCGATATTCTACTTGATATGGAAACCCGTGAGCGTTTGCAAAATGGCCGAGGAAATGCACTTTTGGTATCCGATAGTATTTACAACGCATGTCGGTATTATCAGCTATTTCAAGATTCAGGCTTTACTCGCTGTGCCATTGTAACATCATTTGCCCCATCACATGCAGATATTAAAGGCGAAGGTGAAAATCACACCGAGAAAATAATGCAATACGAGATTTACCAAAAAATGCTAAAAGGTAAGGCTCCCGAAGATTTTGAAGATGAAGTAAAAAAACGTTTCATTGACGAGCCTGCACAATTGAAACTCCTCATTGTGGTGGATAAACTTCTCACTGGTTTTGATGCCCCTAGTGCAACTTATTTGTATATTGACAAAAGCATGCGAGACCACGGTTTGTTTCAGGCAATTTGTCGTGTAAACCGTTTGGATGGAGATGATAAGGAATACGGTTACATTATTGACTACAAAGACCTTTTCGGAAGCCTAGAAACTGCATATAACGACTTTACTTCAAAAGCATTTGAGGATTATGATAAAGAAGATGTGGAAGGATTGCTATCCGACCGCTTGAACAAAGGCAAAGAACGGCTGGACGATGCACTGGAAACTATTCGGGCATTATGCGAGCCGGTTGTTCCACCGAAAGGAACAAAAGAATATATTCAGTATTTCTGCGGTAATACTCAAATACCAGCCGATTTAAAAGACAGCGAACCACGCAGACACGCTCTTTATAAAGCGGTAATTTCATTGATTCGTGCATTTGCCAACATTGCAGATGAATTGGAAGAAGCAGGCTATAAACCAAATGAGATTGAAAAGATAAAAGCGGAAATCAAGCATTATGAAAATGTTCGTAAAGAAATACAACTGGCAAGTGGCGATTATGTTGATTTAAAACAATATGAACCGGCAATGCGCCATTTGATTGATAGTTATATTGGAGCAGAGGAAAGTAAAAAAATATCGGCTTTTGATGATTTTAGTCTGGTGGAACTGCTTGTTAAAGACGGTGAAAAAGCGTTGTATAAAATGCCTGAAAGTATCCGTAAAAATAAGGATGCGATGGCGGAAACCATCGAGAATAATATGCGGAAGGTAATTATTGAAGAAAGTCCGACCAACCCGATTTATTACGAAAAAATGAGTGTTCTGCTCGATGAATTAATAAAAATGCGAAATGAAGAAGCGGAACGCTACGAAGAATATTTAAAGAAAATAGTTGAACTTGCTGTAAAGATTAAAAGACCTGAAACAAGTGGTGAATATCCAACAAATATAAACACACAAGCCAAAAGAGCATTGTATGATAATTTGGAAAAAGACGAATCATTAACTGTTGCTTTAGATAGCGCGGTAATATATCGTAAACACGATAACTGGGAAGGAAATTTTGCTAAAGAAAGATATCTTAAAAACAAAGTGGTTAAACCAGTTTTGGAGGATTTCAACAAAGTAGAAGTATTAGACCCAATTTTTGAGATTATTAAACTGCAAAGCGAGTACAAATAAAAATGGAAGAAGTAAAAATCTTACATATTACTTCAAATCTATCAATTGATGTGGTTCGCAAGAACATCAAGAACATGCACTTGGCTGTTTACCCGCCAACCGGCAGGGTTCGTATAGCAGCACCTTTGCGTGTAGATGACGAAGCAGTACGACTATTTGCAATCTCAAAAATCGCCTGGATTCGCAAACACCAACGGCATTTTAAAGCACAGGACAGGCAATCACCCAGAGAATTTAAACAACGGGAAAGCCATTATTTCCAAGGCAAAAGATTTTTATTGAGAATAACCGAACAGGACGCACCTGCTAAGGTTGAAATTAAGACCAAAACCTATATTGACTTATTTGTTCGACCAAATTCTACACTTGAACAAAGGCAAACAATTTTAAATGAGTGGTATCGAAAGGAATTAAAAAAACTGATTCCTGAAATCATTGAGAAATGGGAAAAGAGAATTGGTGTAAGTATTGCAGAATGGCAGGTAAAACAAATGAAAACAAAATGGGGAACTTGCAACATTGAGGAAAAACGGATTTGGATAAATCTTGAATTAGCAAAAAAACCGATTCATTGTTTGGAATATATCATCGTTCACGAAATGATTCATTTAATAGAACGCCATCACAATGATAGATTTATGGCTTTGATGGATAAATATATTCCTCAATGGAATTTTTTTAAAGAAGAACTAAACAGATTACCTGTAAGTCATGGGGAATGGAGTTATTAATAAGAAAACAAAAGTCTATGCCAATACACCAATGCCAAAGGAAAAATAAACGAGATATTAAAAAAAACTTTTAACATGAAAAAGAAATCAAACTCATTGGAGAGTGAAGAACCAAAAGTCTGATAATGAATATTATGGAAAAGGTTAAATATAGAAAATCTGAGATTTAGTATACATGTGCCAAAATGATAAATATTGAAAATATGAAATTTACAAATATTGAATTAATTACGATTGTCATTGCATTTTTAGCAGTTTTAATCCCAGCTATTGCCTTAGTGGTTACTATTAAACAATATAGAAATCAATTGCGATTAAATTTCTTCGCAGATTACACTAAACGTTATCAGGAAATAATGTTAAATTTTCCCATATCAATAAATAGTTCTGATTTTAATTTTGACAACCTCAATCTGGATGTTAAAGAAAGAATTTTAGTTTACATGAGGGCTTATTTCGATTTATGCAGTGAGGAATATTATTTGAGCAATGACCGAAAGATTGATGAAAAGATATGGAAAGAATGGAAAAGTGGAATCGAATATACCTTTTCCAAAAAAGCGTTTCAGGATGGATGGAAGATTGTAAACCTGGATTCAAAATTTTATGGGGAATTTGTGAAGTGGGTAGAAGATGAAGTTTTAATTATGGAAGTATGAATCTAACAAAAAAAGTGTATAATATTTAATAAATATTAATAGTTGAAAATAAATTAATTAGAATAAAAGAATTGCCTTATGAAATTATTTTTTGGTAAAATTAGTCAGGATAAAGGTGAACAGCACGATTTGAATTTCTATGCTGCGGGATCTAAAGGAAGCCCGTGGTACAATGGGTTGGAAGTAGGAGATTATGTATTTCCAATTTTTGGTGGGAATATTACAAAGCTGTGGCAGGTAAAAGAATATTCGAAAACACCTGTTACAAAAAAATCATTCGCGAATGAAGCTATTCATTTTAAGGTAGTTAAAACATTCGACAATCCCATTCATCTTGCTACCCAGTTCTGTATGTATAAATATTTTGATATTGATCTTGCACTTATTAATAAGAGTACCAAAAGCACAGCAAAGGAGCAAAAAGGATTTTTTAAAATCGCTACTAACGAAATGTGTCCGGAACCTGAATCAATAAATTTACTCGAATCCCGAAAAATCATAATTGCACTCGAAGATTCAAACAATCCTTGTTTGGATAACGATATCAGGGTGCTCATTAAAGAAGAAAATAATGAATACCAAATAAGTGATATTCAAATAATGAAGAATGGTCAATTCATGAGATATAAAACCCTTTGGGATTTGTACGATTTGAAGAACAAAGATAAATATTCACTTAATGAGCTATTAAATTATTCCATACAAGATGAAGCGACTAAGAAAAATAATTACCTAAACGATGTGATTGCTGATTTAGATGAAAAGAGCTATTTTGTAGCAAGCAATCCAATTGCCTTATACGATAACATTCTAGTTGGCAGAAAAAAGTTTATTTATAAAAGGAAAAATAAAGCTGAAGCAAGTGAATTAGAGGAAAACGGTGATGGAGTGGATGAACTTATTGATGAAGAAAAGTTTGATCAATATATGCATTATGTTGATCTATTAAACTTTAATCCCAATTTAATACTTTATGGCCCTCCGGGTACAGGGAAAACGTATACAGCTCAAAGGATAGTTGAAGCATTTGAGTTCAAATTAACTAAGGAGCCTACAATTAGTTTTGAAGAAATAAATAAAGAAGGCAGAGTTGAGTTTGTTACATTTCATCAATCATACAGCTATGAAGAGTTTGTTGAGGGAATCAGACCTGTCATTAACACAGAAGATGATAACGAAAATGATGTAAAGGATATTACCTATGAAATAAAACCAGGAATTATTAGAAACATGACGAAAGCAGCTTCTTTAAATATTCTAAAAGAAGATGTGAACAATTTATCGCTTAAAGGTTTAAAAAAAGAGAGTAGAATATTTAAAGTATCACTTGGGCAACGCAGCGGTGCAGAACATATCTATAAACAGTGTAAGAAAGAAGAAATTATTGCAATTGGCTGGCTTGAGTCCATGGATTTAAAAGGTAAAGATGTTGATTTCATTTATAATCAGCTAAAAGTAAACAAAGAAGGTTCTGATAATCCGAGGAATGATTCAAGCTCAATTAACTTATTTGTTAATGAGATGAGTGAAGGAGATATTGTTTTTATTTACGATGGTCCATTTACAATTAGAGATGTCGGTATTATTACAAGTGATTATATCTATAACGAAAAGAGAGATGAATATCGGCATACCCGAAAAGTGAAATGGATAAAAGAATTTGATACACCATTAGATATCAGTAGTTATAACGGAAATACCCGGCTTACATTGAAAACGATTTACCCTTTAAATAGAATAACTTTTGATGATTTAGCTTCAGTTGTTGGAAAGGATGATATTAAGAAAGATAGTGAAAATAAAACAAAGCCCTTTTTTATCATCATTGATGAAATAAACAGAGGTAATATTTCAAAGATATTCGGGGAGCTGATTACATTAATTGAAAAGGATAAAAGAGATTCATTAAAACTCACATTGCCTTATTCGCAAAAACCATTTACACTTCCATCCAATCTTTATTTTATTGGCACTATGAACACCGCAGACAGGTCTATAGCCATTTTAGATACAGCATTAAGGAGAAGATTTGTTTTTAAAGAGTTGGAACCTAACTCAGAGATTATAACAAATGCAAGCGATAACTCTATCATTGAAGGAAAAATAAATTTAGCAATTTTATTAGATGCTCTTAACCTAAAAATTGAAAAATTATATGACAGAGATCACAGGATAGGGCATTCATACTTCCTCAAAGCAAACACAATCAAAAGCTTAAGACAAGTATGGTATTATCAAATCATCCCTTTGCTTCTCGAATATTTTTACAATGATGGAGAAAAAGTAGCAGAAATCATCGGAGATATTTTTATTGAAAAGAAAACTTGTTCGGTGCACTTCAATTTAACGAATGAACAATTTACTGAAGGAATTTTAAAAATTTGTAATTAATGGACGAAATAATTACCATTTTTCAGGATTACAAACAAAACATTTCGCAATACAAAGAACACTTCCCTGTTATCGAAGAATTTAAAAATGTATTTGGTGAGCAGAACCTTATTTTGCAAACCGACGGCTCTATTCAAATTAAGAATTACGTTGGCTTTTTTCAGAAAGGAAAAACGAGGGTTCAGATACTTCCAAAGATTTATGCTAATTCTGCTTTTGAGAAAAATGAAGTTAACGAATCTTTAGCCTTTATATTTAGAATGTTGGCATGGAGTGGCTACTTTTCTTTCAAAGAAATAGATGACCTTAATATTGACATATATAGAAATGATATCCTTGAGATTTTTATTCGTATATTCATTCAGCGATTTCTAAAAGAATTTAATAGGGCTCCTCATTCTGAATATGTGTCAAATATTGAAAATCAGCAGATTATTAAAGGCAAAATCCTATTCTCACAAACACTTAAGCAAAATAATTTTAAAAAACATCAGCATATTGTCGAATTTGATGAGTTTTCTGTTGATAATAAGTTAAATCAGTTATTTAAGTTTATTATCAATGAATTGATTAAATCCACAACAGATGGTGAAAATAAAATGCTTCTGAAGCAAGGCCTTACATTGCTTGAAGAAGTTAGTTCAACTAATATCTCCAGAGAACTGTTTGCTTCCATTCAATTTAACAGACAGAACGAACGTTATAAAACACTATTCAATTTTGCCAAACTATTTTTCTACAACAATCAGCCTGGCTTATCTTCAGGAAAGGAACATACCTTTTCATTTTTGATCCAATTAAATTTACTATTTGAAACAACTGTAAGTGTGTTTTTGAAAGATATTGAAAGTTATCTCCCAGAAGTTGATATGATTTATCACAATCATAAATTTTTTGGTACAGAAAATAATATGAAAAGGTTTCCATTAGAACCTGATTTTATTATCCGAGAAAAAATATCCAACAAAACCATTGCTATTTTAGATGCAAAATTTACTAATCCTTTTAATGAAGGTGTACCTCGGGTTAAGGACCATATTCTTTATCAATTAAACACCTATGCTTCAGCTTACGATTGTAATTACCTTTTTGTCATTTACCCGCTTTATAAAAATGCACCGCATACTGACACTTTTTTAACAAAATATATATTAAATACACCGGTTAATCAAACACGACTATGCTTACTGCAGGTTGATATTACAGATGGAAGTAAGGAAAGAATCCAGAGGAAACTAACCTCATCAATATTGAATGATTTAGATTCACACTATTAAATTGCAAAATCGATATAAAACATATGAAGGCCAACCTTTAATACTCTCCTAAATTGAAGCATTGATAAGTGTTATACCTTCCTCATTTAATAATCCAACGAATGAAATATTTTTCGAATTCTTTATTTAAAACATATATTAAGTTTGGGAAATACCCACAACCAAAATGGGTTTACGATATAATCAAAAAATATGATATGCCAATTTATTTTTCATAATAATTGTTTACTCGTACTTATTCTACCATATAAATATTTGCATCAATCTTAAGCCAGTGATTCATCCACTCTTTTCTAATAACCCTGCAAAAGAATAATTTACCGGCATCCATAAGTCGGGAACAGACTAAATTCATATCTGCCGGAACAAAGCCGATTTTGATTTCATCGCAATAAATGGCAATGGCATGCCGGTCAAATTTATTGTTGGGTTCCCTTTTTAGTATTAAAACTTTTTCAGGAACAATTTTCTCTTCAACAGATTCTATTTCTTCACAATAGCTTGTACCGGCCACCACAATTTTCAATAAAAATATTTCTTGCCGAAATGGAGTAAGGTCAGTAATGTTCTTGCTTAAAAGTGCAAGCAATCCTGGGGTTATGGGTACGATTGATTCATTCATCTGTCATGAGGCTAATAATGTCCATGTATTTAATAATTTCATCTTCAGCTAGCTTAATTTTGGTCTTTAGCTGACCTTGTTGTAGACTTATATATTCCTGATCATAAATCTGTTCCTCCATATTAAAAGGGAAACTATTTTTTAACTGCTGGATTTTATCTTTCAGCATTTCTATGTTTTTTTTAAGATGTTCAATCCGGTCTTTCTTTTCATTGCTTGAAATAGGTTTCTTTTTTTCCTTATTGCTTTCTTTCAGAAAGAGCAGGATGTTTTGTAATTCATCCAGATTTTTCAAATCATATGCAGCTTTTACCTTAATAAATAAATCCTTTTCTTCCTCGGATTGATTCGGGTTTAAATCAGGGTGAAGCTTTTTACAAAGCACTCTGAAAATTTCTTTCAGCTTTAAGGTATCCTCTTCTGATATCAAATGAGAAAGAACCTCTCTCGCTTTATCCAGGGCTTCAGATTGGGCTTTAATTTCTTCGTAGTACTTTGCCATCCTTTTGCTTAATTCATCATCTATCGCTTTAAAATCCGGCTTCTCATTTCTGTTGAAAGCTGCCTGAATTAAATTCATTTTCATCTTCAGTCTGGAAGCTTCTGTTTGTTTTTGTAGTAACTCAAGTTGGAGATGGCCTAATTTTTCCAGGTATAAAGCAGTAAGTACCGTGAACTCATTCTCCACCATATCCTTATGACGTGTAAAAAGATCCAAAAATTCTAAGTGTAACTGTTCGAGTTCACGATTTAATTCCTGATTTTCGTTGGTAATCTCCGGTAATTTATGGCTCATTATGATTCGATTAACGCTATTAAAGTCTCATAAAGATAGGAAAAGAATATTTTCGATATAAATTTTTCATTTACTTATATACTGATGTACTCCCGAATTTTCTGCATCCCCTAAATATTTATATTCATACAGGCTTAAAAAGTCTGAACATAATAAGTATTGTGGTTTTTAATAGATATTTTAATAAAATATTACTAATAAAAATTAGCATTTTAGAACATATTTGAATGATAATTCATTCATTATTTTACTAAACCTTACTTAACGAATGATATTTCATACACAAAAACCTTGACAAATTAATTATAATACTTATCTTTGTATGAAATATCATACATTAATATTAAAATGATTGATTTATGAATGATAAATCATACACCAACTGGGTTTCAATGAGTGATAAAGCATTAAGTGAAAGTATCGGTGCTTTTATAAAACATCATCGGCTGAAGCAAAATAAAACCCAGCAGGAGATATCCAAAGCGGCTGGAATCAGTCGTTCTACGCTCAGTTTATTGGAACGGGGTGAAACGGTAACATTAAGCAGCTTTATTCAGGTATTAAGGGTACTCGACTTGCTTCACATTATGAATGCTTTTGAGGTAAAGGAGCCCATAAGTCCCATTGAGTATGCCAAAATGCAAAAAAATAAAAGGCAAAGGGCCAGAAATCAAAGTGAAGAAAATAATTTAAATACTGATTTGGGATGGTAGATTATGCGTATGTAAAAATATGGGGAGAGCTGGTTGGCGTGGTACGCTGGGAGCCTTCTGAACAACTAGCTTACTTTCAGTACGACCAAAAATTTCTAAATAAAGGGATGGATCTTTCTCCCTTAAAAATGCCCCTCAGCAAAGGAAACCAGATTTATTCTTTTCCGGAGTTAAAACCGGGGCGAGCAGGCGAACCAGATTCCTTTTATGGGCTGCCGGGCTTACTGGCCGACTCTTTACCGGACAAATATGGAAATCAACTGATTGATGTCTGGCTCGCACAAGAGGGACGCCCAAAGGACAGCATGAACCCGGTGGAAAAATTATGTTTCATCGGCAGTCGCGGAATGGGAGCCCTTGAATTTGAACCGGCTCAACCTAAAACCACCAAAAGAGCCTTTGATATTGAAATTAAAAGCCTGGTTGACATCGCTCAAAAGATGCTCTCTAAACGGGAAGGATTTGGAACCAACTTGCAAGCAGATGAACAGCAAGCCATGTCGGAAATATTAAAAATCGGGACTTCGGCGGGTGGTGCCAGGCCAAAAGCAGTCATAGCCTATAATCCCAAAACCGGAGAGGTCAAATCCGGCCAGGCTAAAGCACCGGCTGGCTTTGAACACTGGCTCATTAAACTGGATGGAGTCAGTGATGCCCAGTTTGGAGAAAGCAATGGCTGGGGAAGGGTTGAAATGGCCTATTACCAAATGGCGATAGATTGTGGCATTGAAATGATGGAAAGTCGGCTGCTTGAAGAAAACGGCAGGTCACATTTCATGACCAAACGCTTCGACCGGGAAGGAAATGACACCAGACACCATATACAAACCCTTTGTGCCATGCAGCATTACGACTACAACAACCTCTATGGCTACAGCTATGAGCAGGTCTTCCAAACCATGCGGATGCTGAAATTAAGCTATCCTGAAGCCGAACAAATGTACCGAAGGATGGTGTTTAATGTTTTATCCACTAATTGTGATGACCATACCAAAAACTTTGCATTTATGCTTAAAAAGGGTGAAAAGTGGAAACTGGCCCCGGCTTATGATTTATGCTTTGCCTACGACCCCAACAATATATGGGTCAACCAGCAGACATTGAGCATTAACGGCAAGCATAAACATATATTAAGGGAAGATTTATTGAAGATTGGCAAAGCCAATAATATTAAAAAAGCCCATCATATCGTAAAGGAAATACATGATTTGGTGAGCAAATGGTACAATTACGCTGAAAAACTAAATGTACAAAAAGAGAAACAGGACCTTGTTTTTGAGTTTTTGTATCAGTTACTATAGTAAATTAAATCTTTAACTTCTTATCAAGATTATTAAAGGTGTGATTTAATAAATGATATTGGGAATAGAAATATGAATTTAATTCACCTATGTATAATATTTGGATATTGAAAATATATTCATAAATTTATGCTGATTTTCATCAAAATAGGATAGAAAGCACCCTCCTCCCCGATTAATGCACGCGAACTTTGATGAGAATTGATTGATAGGGTAAGCTATAATGGTCTTGTAAGACTCTATAAAAAAACCCAGCTTTTAAAATTAGAAAAACGTTTAAATTTAGGGGATTGAAAAAGACACGATTTACCAAATCACAGATTATTAAAATCTTAAAGGAACAAGATAAACGTATAACTCTTGTATTAATATGTCATATTAATTAATACGTTGGAGATTTCAAATTAAAGTAAATAGACGACATGGGTAGAAAAATGCAAAATATTATGAGATTTTAATAGAATATTAGATTCTTTGAAATCTTAAAAAAGGTTTAGTACAAAATTTAGTCAATATTGAAGAACTTAATTACCGTTTAAGGCTAAATTTAATCATTCGTTAAAAGTCACTTGATAATAGAGAAATATACATAATATGGCATACATATACAATCGAGCTAATCCGAAAGAAAGACATGAGTAATGAATCCAGAAATAGGAAAAAAATTAAATATTAACCGAAATGCCGTCTCACATCTCAAGACATTTGCAATTCACACTTGACAGCCCAACTGAAATTTGCAAAAGAGTGAAATAAAACCAATCGCTATGAATAGAAAAGCAACTATATCGCAAGGAGATTTTGAAATAAATCTACCCTTGTTTTTTCCTTCAATATCTTCGGTAAAAACAAACTTTACCGTTCTTGAGTATTTAAAACTTATTAAAGCCTCTGCTACAAAGAATTTTTTAATTTCCGCATATGATATTCATAATCAAAACGAAACTTCCAAATTAAGTATTATATCGCTTTTACAAGAATTAAAAGAAAAAGGGATTTCAATCCTAATGGATAGCGGAAATTATGAAAGTTACTGGCATAAAAATAGAGAATGGAATATTGATTTGTACAATGATATACTAAAACTTGAGTTAGCTGACATTAACTTTTCATTTGACCACCAAGATATTCGAAGAAAAAAATCTACAGAACTCATAAAAATCATAATCGATAATTCTTTAATAAATCAAGAAAACAGCAATTCTATAATTTCCCCGATCATTCATGCAAATCAATTAGATTTAGAAACTATATGCAAAGTTGTCGTAAAAGAAATTAAACCTAAATTATTAGCTATACCGGAAAGGTTATTAGGCGATGGAATAATTCAAAGATTTAATAAACTTAAAGAAATAAGAACGGCGCTTAATGATTTAGGATTTTATACACCAATTCACTTAATGGGTACAGGCAGCCCATTTTCTTTGTTATTATTTATTTGGGCCGGAGCTGATACATTTGATGGATTAGAATGGTGCCAAACATCAATTGATTCTAAATCTTTGCAAACATATCATTTTCAACTGAGAGAAATTTTTGATTTGGATATTAGTTCTAATAATTATAGCATCATGACGTTATATAAAAACTTAAGGTTTTTTATGGATTTTAATGAAATAAATCAAAAGTCCATGGAAAATAATTGTTTTCAAGCTCGTTTAAATGCGTATTTTAGTACTGAGTTTTTAAGTAAACTACAATCGAATGCCTATTAAATCTATAATATTAGAACAAGCGGTTGAAAATATTCTTCCCTACCTTGACGCAAAAGAAAATGAAAAATCAAACTGGGAAGATTTATCTGAGAATACTTTATTAAAAGAGTTAATTCTTTGTTTATTAAGTAGCAGCGTAAAATTTGAAATTGCCTCTCAATACATTAAAAAAATAGACTCTTTAGGGTTGTTTTCAAAATGGATTATTCAAATACCAAATTTTACAGAAATATTTGAGATATTAAATGCTCCTATTATTATTAACAATCGCAAATTGAAGTATCGTTTTCCTAAATTAAGAAGCCAACAAATTTGTTCACTTATCCAAGAAATTTATAGCAATGGATCATCACTTAAATCATTGCTTAGAAACAATAATAATCCAAAAGATACACGTAAAAAATTAGTTTTAAAGTGTAACGGAATTGGTAACAAACAATCCAGTATGTTTCTGCGAAATATCAACTTTACTAATGAATTAGCAATTTTGGATACACATTTAGTTGAATATTTAAAACAATTAGACATCATACCAAGTGGACAAAATTTAACGACAAATAAGAAATATTTTCACATTGAACAATGTTATTTTAATTATGCAAATTCCAAAAGCTATAATATAGAGAAACTTGATTTTGCTATTTGGTCAATTATGAAAGTTTACAAAAAAAAATTTAATTAATGGACATAGTTACACTTTTATCTGGGGGGCTTGACTCTACTTTATTATCATATTTGCTTAAAGAAGAGGGAGTAAATCAATTTCCGGTTTTTATAAATTATGGTCAGTTAAATGTTTCTAAAGAACTTGAAGCTTGCAATAAAACTTGCTTAAAGCTTAAATTAGGAGTGCCTGAAATAATTGACGTTAGCGGCTTTGGAAAATCAATTGGAAGTGGCATAACAAACAGCAAATTAGATATCAATATTGATGCTTTCCTTCCAAATAGAAACGCATTGTTTTTATTACTTGCGTCATCTTATGCTTATAAAAAAAAGTGTTCACATATAGCGATTGGTTTATTAAACGAAAAGAACTCTATTTTTCCAGATCAAACCAGAAAATTTCTCAACGAAATAGAGATATTAATTGAATTATCTTTAGGTAAAAAAATATCAATATTATCCCCTTTTATCAATATTAACAAAACTGACATAATTTCACTTGCAAATAAGAAAGGGGTAAGTGAAACTTATTCATGCCATGCAGGCGGAGATGAGCCATGTGGAAAATGTATATCTTGTCTTGAATTTATTAACAGTAAAATTAAATAGTTATGGGAGGTGGTGGTGGACATTATTCATTTGACGACCTTGGAGATATTGAAAGGTTAGCAAAAAAAGAAATTTCAAAAGCTTCTGAAGCAGTAAAAAGAAATGTTTTTATATGTTTTAGTAGGCATGATTTAAACGAAGTAAATCTTCTCAGGGGTCAAGCAAAAAGTGAAAAGAACGATTTTGAATTTTCGGATAGGTCTGTGAAAGTGCCGTTTAATAGCGAAAATGCTGACTATATCAAAAGAGGTATTCGCGAGAAAATAGATCAAGCTTCTGTTACAATTGTTTATTTGACCGATAATTCAGCAAAAAGTCAATGGGTAAAATGGGAAATAGAAGAAAGTCTAAGAAAAGGAAAGGGAGTTATCGGTGTATATCAAGGCATTAAGCCTCCATCAAAATTGCCTTCAGTATTTAAAGAACACAAATTGAAAGTTGTTAAATGGAGTCACCAGGAGCTTTCAAATGCAATTGAGAAAGCTTCTCAAAAACGATAAATTATGGATATAAATGAAGAAACCTATCTAAAGGAAAGAGTTCAAAACCAAATTGATTGGTATAGTGAAAAAAGTACTACAAACAAATTCCTAAATTACCTTTTTAAAATTTTGATCCTTTTAATCTCTTCTTCAATCCCTGTACTAATGGGATTTTTAGATACTACTCTGATTATTAACAAAACAATTATTGGCGGTTTAGGTGCTTTGATTGCAATTTTAACCGGGATCGTATCTCTTTGTAAATTTCAAGAAAAATGGACAAATTATCGTACTACATCTGAAACCTTAAAACATCAGAAGTTTTTATTCCTAACAAAATCAGATCCATATAAAATTGAAGAAGAATCTTCTTTCAATTTGTTTGTTAACACTGCTGAAATTATTATAAGCAAAGAGAACTCGGATTGGAATAGTTTTATTTCTAAAAAAGAAACAGGGAAAAAATAATCTGTTATGAGAAGAAAAAAAATTTTCATAAGCTATGATAATGAAAATGATAGACATTATAAGAATTTACTATTGGCATGGGATAGTAATAAACAATTTGATTTTTTAGTTGGCGAAATTTCTGAGAAAAAATCCAATAGCAGCATACAGTCAAAAGCAATTAATTCTGTTATCACACAAAGTATAAATGATGCTGTTCTTTTTCTTGTAATTATTGGCAAAAACACTCATAAAAGCCAATGGGTTTGTTGGGAAATTGAAAAAGCACATCAATTAGGAAAGAAAATTGTCGCTGTAAAAACTAAAAGAGCAAATATTACACCTTCCATTTTATATAATATTGGGGTAAGTTGGGCAATGTCTTTTAATTATGAATCAATTATAAACGCAATTAACAATGCCTGATTTTTCAAATAAAACATGTTTTGTTATTATGGGCTATGGTCCTAAAAAGGACTACGAGACAGGCAGAACTCTTGACTTGGATAAAACATTTGAACATCTTATAAAACCTGTATTCGATAAACTGAAAATAAAATGTTTCAGAGCAAAAGATATTAGACATACCGGTGTTATTGATGTTCCTATGTATGAGTGGATTTTTTTTGCTGATATTGTTGTAGCTGATCTATCAACTTTAAATGCTAATGCTTTGTATGAATTGGGCGTAAGACATGCGATGAAACCTTTTACGACAATCGTAATTTCGGAAAATCAATGTAAATATCCTTTTGATATTAATCATACGGTTATTGAACCTTATGAACACTTAGGTAAAGATATTGGGGTTTCAGAATCGAAAAGATTTAAAAGAGAATTAAAGGAAAAAGTAATATCGATTCTTGAAAATCAGAAAAATGATAGCCCTGTTTATACGTATATGCCAAATTTAATTCCTCCGAGATTATCTGGTCAGCCTGACGTAAAACTAAAAGAAAGGAAAGTAAACGAACCATCATTATCGGAATTAATTCAAGATGCTGAAAAGGCTAAAGACAATAATGAGTTCAAAATTGCAGGAGAATTATATAAAATATGTTTGAGGTTCGAACCTAATAATACTTTCCTTATTCAAAGATTGGCTCTTGTCACATACAAATCTGAAAGCCCAAATCCAAAACAAGCACTTTTAAATGCAAAAAAAATATTATCAGTTTTAGAACCAGATGATACTACCGACGTGGAAACATTAGGTTTGTCTGGAGCCATAGATAAAAGGCTGTATAACTTAACTAAAGAAACAAATTATTTAAAATCATCAATTAAATATTATGAGAAAGGATTTTATATAAACTCTGATTATTATAACGGAATCAATTTAGCTTATTTATTTAATGTTCTCGCAAGTATTACCAAAGAAAAGGAGCTATCAAACAGTTATTACATTCAAGCAAATGTTATACGTCAAAGGGTAATTGATTTTTGTAACGACCTGATTAAAGATAAAAACTTTGAAAAAAGAGACGATAAACATTGGATATATCAAAGTCTTGCTCAGGCATATCTGGGATTGGATAAAACCAAGGATTTTGAGGCTACTATTCCTTTGATTAATAAATATTCAAATGGTCGATTTGATTTAGACACTTTTAATATTCAAAATAAAGATTTAATTAAATTAATAAAGAACAAAAAATAAAATGAATGTATTTATTCTTGTTGGCACAAGTGGAGCTGGTAAAACTTCTGTCCTTGATCGTATTAATCTTCCGAGCGTAAATCCTGTAAAACTTCATTCAATGCTAAAGCCGACAAATCATTTCAACTTATCAAATAATTTAATGTTGGCTAAGTGGAACTATATTGCGGATTGGTACAACACTATCTTGTCTTTATATAGAAATGGAGTTAATGTCGTTATTTCAGATAGAACACCTTTGGAAGTTGCTGGTTATGCTAATAATGGTCATTTTATAATGGATGCAATTAAGCAAACAAACCACGAACTTAACTCTCTGGAAGAAAAGGATGAAAATGGTAAATTGCGAGATAAAATAACATTGTACTTTATTTATCTCCACACTGATCCGAAGGAAATGTTTTTTAGAAAGGAAAAAAGAAAATTAAACCATAATAATAAAACTTGGGATGAATCAGAACGATTTTTCATGGAAACTCATAAATTTTATCAGGATAATATTAAGTTATGGCATCCTATTGAAAATATTACGTTGGCAGAAACCGTTACTGAAGTTGAGAAGTTTATTTTAAATAATATCTAAGACAAAACGATGAGTCGAATATATTCTATTCCATTTAATGGTGATCTCGGGTTGATTGAATCGCTCAACTGGAATAAAATATACGAAGTATATGGAGCACCAACCGACACACAGGTTTACCATGGACGGTCTCGAAGAGGATTACAACATTCTTTATTAACTACAGATCATATTAGACTGGCAAAGGTTTGTGAACAACATGGTACATATTTTAATCTTGTATTAAATTCTCCATATTATCCGCCAGAATTCTTTCATGATAACTCACCGCTGGATGACCTAATAAAGCAGTTTTCAAACCTTCCGAATATTAAGTTTACAATCACCATTCCTCAGGTAATTGATAAAATTAAACAATGGGTTAAAACCCCTGCTATCAAAGTCTCAAAGTTTGCAAATATTGATAGTGTAGACAAGGTATTGAGATGGAAAAGATTTGATATTGAATCATTCGTTCTTCCGGCGGACATAACTAAAAAAACAGATGAAATTAAAAATCTTTGCGAATTAGGAGTTAAAGTTGCAATTTTAGTAAACGATCCCTGTATAAAAGGATGCCCGATGTCCAATTATCACTTTACTAATTCCTCTTTACATTCGGTAGATTCAAAAGAGGAAGGATATAATGACTATTGTATCTCGTATTGCAAAAATTTAATGTTAAAAAATCCTTTTGAAATTTTACGATCAAGTTTTGTCAGGCCTGAAGATGTAGATTTTTACAAAAATTTAGGTGTAAAATATTTTAAACTTGTTGACAGGAATAAACCAACCAGGTGGATACAACGAGCAATAAATTCATATATCAATCAAAAACACAGCGGGAATTTACTTGAGCTTTTCCCACTTTTTTATTCAGAGACTTTAGATTCATCTTTTAATTTATTTATTGAAAATAGTAGATTAGAAGGCTTAATTGAAAGGCAAAGCAACAATTGCAGCGAAGAAATATGCCAAAATAAATGTTTTAAATGCAATGAACTAATCGATTTTGTATGATATTTGCTTCATCATCTTTTTAGGGTGAAGGATTTGAAGATTTATGACGACCGAAGAAAAAATAATAGAGCAAGCAAAAAACTATATCCGGTTGGTAATAACAGACAAATGTAATTTGAACTGTTATTATTGCCATGGTGAAAAAATGGAAAGAACAGGTAATTATGAATTCTCGGTTGATGAAATATTGGATATGCTTAAGATAGCGGCAAATGAAGGTGTCAATAAATTAAAAGTTACTGGAGGAGAACCTTTATGCTATCCTGATATTTTCTATCTTTTAACTGAAGCAAATAAATTCATTGATGAGGTGGGTATTACCTCAAATGGAACTTTTATTGAAAAATATAAAAATCAAATTTCAAATTTACCCAGAGATATTAGGTTTAATATTACACTAAATACATTGGATAAATTGGAATACATAAAAATTACAGGCAAGGATGAATTAGATAAAACAGTTGAAGGTATTAACATTCTTAATAATTTAGGATTTCCATTAAAAGTAAACATGATTGTAAGAAAGAAGAATCTTAACCAAATACCGTTAATGATTTCTTTGGTTAAGAATAAAAATATTGTTCTTAAACTCATGGATTTAGTTGATTCAAAAAGTAAAGAATTTGTCAGTAAAAAAGACATATTCATTTATTTAACAAATCATTACATTCTAAAGGATAAATATTCTGATATGTACTGCCGAATGAATATTAACGGAACGACTATTCAGCTACCTCAACGTGTGTATGGGAAAAACTGTCTGAATTGCAGTATATATCCATGTTCTGAAGGATTTTTATCAATAAGACTATCAAATCAAGGCGTTTTAAAACATTGCTTTAAAAGTAAAAGCATTTATAAGGTTAATGCCTCAAATGTTGGTAGAAAACTAAACATAATAAGGAATCAAATAAATTCTTTTAGTTAAATTTACTGCTTCATTTTCCCAAATAACAGCCAATGTGTCAACAAATAATTAATATTTTTTTAGCCTCCTCCTTATCATTGGATGAAGATAGAGATAAAGCAGAAGTATCAATTTCTGCATTAAATGATCAAATTAATTATGCAAATTTATCTGTAAAAAGGTCTGAAAATCTACCAAAAAATATTGTGATTAATGGTACTCAAAATGCATTAATTAATTTAGTTGATGATTGTCAAATTTTTTTATGTTTTGTCTATGATAAAATTGGAACATATACAAGAATTGAGTTTCAGGCAGCCTTACAATCTCTTGCTCAAAGAGGTACTCCTCATATTATTGTTTGTTTAAAAAATATACCAGATAATCATGCAACAAAGATGTCGTTTGAAGACTTTTTAAGTAGGGAAATGTTTATTGAAGAACTTCATCGAATCGGCTATTATTGGCTCCCATATGAAGGAAAAGAAAATCTGGGAAAAGATCTTATTGTAGAACTTAATAAGATTATACGTAAAGATAAAATTGATAAACTCTTTGCAAAAAATCCAAATCCAAATGTAAAGAATAATAATGTAGTAAGAGTATTTTTAAATGAATCGAATTACAATAGAAATATAAATCCATTTAAAGATATTAAACCATTTATTATTAAAACAAGTATATACTTAAAAAATAATCCACACAATAACTTTATCCAGGTGTTACGACATGAGCTTTTAAAGGATGCTTATTCTCTCTTATCTTTCACAAAAAAAGTTCATCATGCTTTTCATTTTTTAATGTGTATCAGATATGATTTTATTCAAAATGGTCTTTTTGATTCAAAAGGGAATTTTAGTTTCAATAATTGGGAGATGTTTAATAACCTTATTTCAATAGTTGTATTCAATGAAGACCTTGCTGATTATTATAATAATCCTAGTTTGTCTTTTTCTAAAGAGGATTTTGATTTAATAGTAGAAAAAAAATATTTCTCAATTAATGGAGAATCTGGGAAAATTGCAGATTTATTTAAAAATTTGACTCGATCTTATTATAATATGTTTTATTATATGACCAATTTTTTTCAGATCAGAAAGGAAATCCAAAATCTTGAAAATAATGGAAATATGAAAAATATTAATCCCGAATTAATAATTTCAAAAGGAAAAATGATACTGAAATCACTTAATGAAACGATACTAACATCTGATAAATCTATTAAATTATTGATAGAAATTAATCAAACTATTTTAGTCTAAGAAATTGCATAGATAATATGGCATATTACACATTAAATATTGAAGACAAATTAATTAAAGAAGACTCTGAACTCTTTAAACAATATCTATTGATATTAAAAAAAGGAGTTATTGATTTAAATTTCAAAAACAAAATATATAAGTTCCTTAGCAAACTTAGCAATCATTATCCCATTGTCGATAATAAAAATTGGATTGAAAACACCATCTTTTCATGGGAGTCTGTTTTAAAATTATCTTATGAGGATTATACGGAATGGAAATTGTACAGCAATCATTTGAGAAGTTATATTTTGTTTATAGACCGTGGTCGAGAGAACGCTTGGACTGGAAGTAAAAAGTATGTTGCATAGTAAAACAATTAAAATGGAAACAATTACATATTATTCATATAAAGGAGGAACAGGTAGATCTTTATTAGTGGCTGCATCTGCAAAATTCTTAGCGGAATGCGGTAAAAAAGTCTTTCTTTTAGATTTTGATTTAGAAGCTCCAGGATTACACTGTAAATTTAATATCTCAAAAGACAATTTCAATTACAGCCTTATAGATTTTATAACAGATTTTCAAGACAATGAAAATCATGATGATAATATATTATTTAATAAGTTCCATGCAATCCAAATAGAATCGAATTTCCATTTATTACCTGCAGGTAAATCACCTGAACCGGATTATGCTAATAAATTACTCCAAATAAACTGGAATAAATTATTCTCACAAGAAACTGATTATTTAGGTTATAACTTATTTTCGTATTTAAAAAATTTGATTTATAAAAAGTATAAACCAGATTATTTACTTGTTGACTCTAGAACTGGAATTAGTGAAATAGGAGGAATTGCGTTGAACCAGTTTGCTGAAAAATTAGTGTATTTATTAATTAATAACAGTGAAAATATTGATGGATTTCAGAATATAATAAAAAATATAAATACTAAAAAAATTAAGATATTTCCGGTAATTGCGAGAGTGCCTATTAATGAAAAGAAAAATGTTTATAAAAGGTTTTGTAGTAAAGCTTTGAATGAAAAAGATGAGGCTTCAGGAAATAATAAAATAAATTTCTCCAAATACTATTTTTTACATAACGAAACAAGTCTTCAAGTTATGGAGACTATTAAGCTTGATAATAAGCTAACTATTAGAGAATCCACACTAAACATAGACTACCTTTCTTTATTCAAAGATTTATTCGTTAAAGAATTTGAAGATTCACCTTACAACAGTCTATTTCATTCAATAGACGTCAATGACTTAGTTGATTCCAACAACGAAGTGAAGTCAAAAAATATTGACGAGTCTATCGAGGATCGTGTAAAAAAAAGACCTGTAAGTGCGAATGGTAAAATAATAATAAATATTTTACCTGCACATTATGTCAGAACATCAAAATATTTAAACTTCATTGATTCTATAACCCATAAAATAGAGCAATATTTTGGAAAAAATTATATACTCCAATCCAAAGAAACATCATACAATTACGATATTTTAGGGATGCAGATGAATTCTGGATTATTTGATTTTTGTGGAGATATTTATTTTAAAACAGAAAATCGCAGTCAATTATTATCCGTTATAAAATTTGCTAATCTTGAAACTTATAGCTGTTTGGTAAAAAAGGATTCGTCTTTATTTAAATTAATAAATAAGGTTAAGGATAAAACAGCTCAGGAAATTATGCAGTATTTGTTTACATCAAATAGTAATTTAAAAGTTGGACTTATAACTAGTCATGCTTCTTCCTCTGAATGTTATAAAAACATTGAAAAAATTGGCTATGCACATAATATTATATCATTTTTTAACGAGAAAGATTTAATTAAAAATTGGTGCCAAAATGGGATTGTAGAATTTGATAGTAAGATTGTTTTTTGTGATCATCAAATATTAAATAATTTGAATAATGAAATGCCGCAAAATCTTCAAAATATGTTTTCAACAAATGAAGATGAGCTTTTTTTAAAGTATGACAAACCAATCCCCGTTGGTCTTATATATCCGAATGGGGATTACAAATGGCGTAAAATATTGGTTAGAATAATCGCAGATATTGTTAAAGAAAACAATGGGATTAATTGGGAAGGAGAAGATGATTCAATATGTAAAGAGTTAAAAGAAAGCTATTTAGAACCACTTTCTTTCAGAGAACTTTCCCAAAGTTTATTAATGGATTTACCTATTGAACAAGGAATAGAATGGGAAAAAGAAATTAAAAAATTTTACTAAGTATCCTTTTTGTAAAATCAATGTTATTCTTTAATACTAGCTATAATAGATGTATGAAGATAACGATAAACTATTTCAAGTGATTTGAATCTTGATTTTAATAATAAAGAAGATTCTGTTTTACTTTCTGTATTTTGGTTATCAACTAATGCTAAATGAATATTCTCCTCATCCCAGTGTTTAATCCATTTTTCTAGTTGTTCTTTCCTTTGACTATTAGATAGCTGATCATGAAGATATTTGAATTCATCATCAGGATCAGATAATTGCTTAATCATGAAATCCTTACTTAACTTATCGGACAAAGCATTAAGATTAGAATTAGAATAACCAAATAAGTCAATATTGATAAAAATACCGCCAGGATTTAAAACATCATAAATGGTTTTATAAAGTACTCTTTTTTCTTCAAATGTTAAGTGATGGAGAACGAAAGCTGAAATAACGATATCGTAGCCTTCAGTTTTGTTCAAATTCAGTTGATTTAACAAATATTCTGCCGTTACTATTTCACTAGTTAAATCATTACTCAACCACTTTATTTTATTTGTAAAATCGATATCAGGATATTCCTGAGATATTTTTTCTTTAGATTTTTGAATCATCTCATCTGAAATATCAACTGCAACGATGTTTACATTTTCAATTAATTTTAAAATCCCAATAATATCTTTTCCTGTGCCCGGACCTAGATTTAGAATATTTGATTCTGCATCCAGTTTTTTATTAGCATATTCTTTAACGAGATTTAAACTTATTTCATGAACTAAATCATAATAAGGTTGAGTAAGATAAATTGCAATATCATACAAATCCGCATCATCATCAGCATAAAAATATGTAGGTTTTGTCATAATTTAAAAATTGACTGAATTCATAAACTTTTTTATCTTATCAGATTTTGGATGTGTAAAGATTTCCTTTCCTCCTACTTCTTCAATTTTTCCATCAAACAGAAAAGCAACCTTATCTCCTCGTTCTTTAAGCAATAACTTTTTAGCAAATTCATAATAATGGGTAACTAACAACATACCAATTCCTCTTTCACTTAGCTTTAAAAGATGTTTAAAAAGAATATTAGTTTGTTCAATATCAAGAGCAGTTGTAATTTCATCTAGTAAGATATATTTTGGATTTAACACTAAAGCTCTGGCAATTGCTACTCTTTGTCTCTGCCCCAGACTTGCTTCATTTGGGTGTCTATTGATAAAATCAGACATGTCAAATAAATCAACCATTTCATTGAAAAGTTGTATTTTATCTTGCTTAGCAGATATTGGAAATAAAATATTTTCTTTCAACGTTAAATGAGGCCATAAAAAGTGTTGTTGAAAAACGACGGTAACTTCAGGCCAAGGTTTATGTTTTTCCTTCGTAGGGAAATAATATTCTTTTTTATCTATAAAAACAGATCCTTCATCAGGGTATTCAATTAAAGCCAAATTTTTTACTAAAGTTGTTTTTCCGCAACCAGAAGGACCGATTAATATTGTGAATTTCCCTGGTGAGACATCAAGGTTTAACTCTTCAAGAATTTGATTATTCCCATAAGATTTATGTATATTTTTTCCTTTAAGCATCTGTTATTTTTCTGATATGTTTCTTGAATACTTAGCCTTCAACCATAAAGCTAGTCCATTTAATGGTAAGCAAATTATCAAGAAAAAGATGGCAAGGGCAGAATATATCTCAACAGGCTTATATTCAACAGCATTTACCCTTTGCGCTACCCGAAAAATCTCTTCAACTGATATTAAACTTGCAAAAAGAGTTATCTGAAGCATATTCACTTGGCTCATCAATATTGGAGGAATAACTTGCCGAATTATTAATGGTAATTTTATTTTTAGAAAAATTTGTTTAGAGTTAACACCACAAACTCTTGCTGCAGTTGTATATTGTTCAGGAAAATCAATTAAACTTTGATTTACGATGGTACTAACAGCAAAAACATTAACCAAGGACAGTACCACCACTGAAGTTAGAAATGGATCGATTACAACTTGAAATATCGCCTGCATTGGATAATGCGCCCAAAATAATAATACAAGGACTGGAATTCCAGAAAGTAAAAATGAGAATATTTTATTTGCCTTATTTAAAATTTTGCTGCGGGCTGCAAAAACACCGATAATTGAACCTATTGCCAATCCTATTATCCATATCAAAAGAGATAATTCAAGGGTAACTAACAAACCGTTTGTAAAAGCAATTTTATTTTTGGCAATAATTTCGAACATGGTTTGAAATTATTTAGTTTCGACTGGTAATTGATATGGGAGCGCTACTCTGTACAAATCACCAGGATCTACTTCATATTTTTGCAACGTCTTTTCTACAAATCCTTCATTGATCGTTTCTTCCAGTGCAGAGTTTAACATCGATTTGAATTCACCCTCACCAAGCTTAAAAGCGTAGCAAATAGCAAAAACCCTAACAGGATGTTTATCTAAAATCTTCAAAGTTTCTGGATTCTTAGCAAGAAATGGTTTTACAGCTCCAGGTTCTGCAAAAGTAACATCAGCCTTTTTTGTAATAATGTTAAGTAATACATCAGTCCAAGGATTTAACTGAGGGATAGATACTCTTTTGGCTTTAGAATAATCCGCCTGAGCAATAAGATCATCCATAGCTCCATCAAGAGTTGAAATTTTGACATCAGCAGAATTGATTGCCTGCAAATTATTAACAAATCTTGTTTCGTCAGGTCTTCCCCAAGCTAATATTGGATTATAAAATGTTGGGATGGTAAAATCTCCAACTTTACCTCTTGTTGCATTTCTCCAGACTCCAGCACCAAAAATATCATAACGATTTGAATTTAATCCTTCAAATATTGTCCCCCATCCAACTTCCTCCGTCCATTCAATTTTCAATTGAAGTTTCTCACAAGCATGTTCTAATATCTCAACCATAATACCTTCAAATTCTCCAGTATTAGGATTTTTTAGACAGTAAGGTGGATAAATAGCATAACTAGCTCTAATCTTACCACTTTCTATAACTTTATTATATACTGATTTTTCTTGAGTTATTGGACTGTTGGAATTATTGCAAGATACAATAGTAATAAATCCAATAATTAAAGTAAGGTTGATTATCTTTTTCATTTTATAATTATTAAAAATATAAAGATAATATTTTTATACAATCTTGCATTTTATATAAATTATTTTATTAAGATAGCTTGGTAAGACTTCCCTAAAAATGTTGAACTTAACTCATTTAACAAATCATTATCCCTCAATCGTCAACCATCAAAATCTCTTACCAGATTTGCAATTAAAATACAAAGTAAAATCATTAAAATATTAACCTTTAAAAAACTCATGCTCCGCCAAACTATCTGCCACTTCCTGTTCAGACACTTTGATATAGGATAAAAATTGTTTCACCGTCGAATGACCTGTAATTTTCATAATGGAGGGAATTGGGATCTGAGCTTTGTACATATTGGTTGCCATTGAACGGCGGGCTGTGTGAGTGGTCATTAACTCATACTTTTTAAATTCGGTGGTAACCTTCTCCCCTCCTTCTGTCCGGGTTTTTACAATGGTATCATCAATACCCACTTGCTTACCAATTTCTTTCAGGTAATCATTCATCTTTTGTCCGCTTAACTTTGGTAATCGCCAATCATACTTAATAAGAATTTGCTTCACCACTTCTGCGAGAGGGATGATAACCCGGGTTCCTGTTTTTTTTGTATCCTTCACCAGGAATTTTCCATCCCTGATATTTGATTTATGAATTTGTGAGAAATCACTGTATCGCAATCCGGTATAACAACCTACCAAAAAAAGGTCCCGAACTCTATCCAGCTTTTTATTGTGTGAGAAATCAAATTCCTGAATCTTCTTAAGCTCCTCTGTTGTCAGGTAGATATTATATACTTCTTCCTTAAAAGATTTAAACTTGGAGGACTTAAAGGCCATATTCTTATTCAAGCCTTTTTCAGTGGCTTCGTTCAATAAAGCCTTTATATTGGTGATATGTTTCCCGATATAATTTTTGGTAAAATTCTTTGAGGTGATATAATTTAAAAACTTATCGTAAAAATTAAGGTCAAAGTGTTTAAAGTCGAGTTTGGGGTTATACCCTTCCAGGAGATTTAAAGTCGATTGTACGGACTTATACGCCATTCCCATAGACTTTTTCCGCTCCACCACTTCCCTTCCGAAAGTAAAAAAAGTCTCTTCCTTTGGTTTGGATCTATTCAATCGCTCATTTATCAGATTTCCCAATTGTTTATCATCAATGCTATCTTCGTTTCGCTCCAATAATTTCCAATAGATTGCTTTCACATCAGCCTCTAATGAATCAAGCGTTCTATTTACAGCTGCTAAATCTGATCTTCCAGATGTGTTTTTAGCCCTGAATTTGGATGTATTCCAATCCTGAGATTTTAAACTCAAACCAGTGTAAAATTTTTGCTGCGATCCTTCGTATCGAAAAATCAAAATTATTGCAGAACTTTCCGACTTAGGTCTCTTTAGGTAATACTTTACTATAGCCATATTGCAAAGATATAACATTTTTTATATTGGGGGACAGTTTGGGGGACACTTTTTATTGTGTAATACCATGTAATCAGTATTTTTAATTTTGTAACTTACTGATTTAATGCACTAATTTACTTCATTATATAGTAAAATCATGCAAAAGGTAGTAATCCTTCTGCGATCACTTATCTACATATCTCATCTGTTTTAAAGACAGCATTATTTTAGCCTGAAATAGAAAACTTTATTTTGCATACGAAAAGTGTTGTTGCCTTATTCTCCATTGACCATCCATTTTCTCTAACACTCCTGTCCATCTAACATTTTCCCAATTTGCCGCTTGTCCATTCCACTCGTTCCAATCGTTAAGTTTGCAATAAAACCAAGCAACATTCCCATCTGTCGAAAAATTTATTCGGAGATCGTTTATCTCGTATCCTATTGCCTTGAACCTCTCATCTCCCCAAAATGAAGTATCTGCCATAACCGCTTCAAATCCAAATTTCACCCGATCATTAGGTGTTACGCTGATAAAACAGGAATCATTGGCAATGGAATTATAAAACAATTTAAAGTCTTTCTCAGAGGCCCAACTAAATACATGATTGATGGTCTCTTTAACAAGGACTAAATCGCTTTTCTTTTCAATGCAATCAAGCCAATGAATAAGATTAATCGTAAACTGAGCATTTTGAGGGGCATCTTCGGAATTGAACCCAACTTTAAAATTACCATTTACAATCTGTGCTGTAAACATAGCAGCCTCTCCAAATACCGCAATACGGCCTTTGCCAAATTTAATGATGGCTCCCTGACAATAACCCCCAAGTTTTTGAGAAGGCGTTTTTGAATGAAAACGCCAGGCTGTATCGGGTTGCAGAGAATTGTGTTTATCCAGAAAGCTAAGAACAGGAATAGCCCCATCTGGAGCCCTGAATGCTGAACCTGTAAATGTGGCAACTTTATCAATCTTCTCATACACATTTACACCCTGTATAATAGGCGAATCATTTAATGTATGATTCTCCTTTAAGAAAACAGAAGGTGGCCATGTACCCGAAGCAGTAATGGCAAACCCATTCAAAAACTCAAATCCAAACGCTTTTGCCAATTCATCTGCTGCACCTGCAAATGGCATATGGTCGGCAATTAAAAATAAGCTTCCACCCGCTTCTACCCATTTTACCAGAATTTCAATTTCCTGCTGCGAAAAAGCAGAAGGTGTTGGCAATACCCAATTGGTTTCATTTAAAGGATGAAGTGCATTGGCAATGAGCAATATTTTACAATTATATAAAATATCCAAAGCTGAAATTTGTTTGTCCAATCCTTTAACCCGATAACCATCCTGTTCCATTAATTTTGCAAAAGCGTAAAATCCTCCATCTTTGGTGTGAAGGTTTGAATGTGCTTCATCAATAAAAATTACCGGACCCTGCCCCTGCTGATAGGCTGCCTGATGTATTCGGAATGTGAATCCTGTATCTGAAACCTGCTGTGGAAAAGTATAACACGGAATTCCAATACAGAAAATTAATAAAATTATACAGTTGGCTAAAATATTTGTTTTTGCTGACTGTAAACTGATTATTTTGATTTTCATAATTATGGACTGTTATCTATTTGCATAAATATGTGAATTGGCTTTCATTGCAGTATTTAATGATGAATTTTTAGCATTCCGTTTTTCACCTTCATCCTTGATAAGCACCAATAAAAAGATTAAATAATAAATTCTCCTAACATTTTTAAAATTACCTATAACAAATAATATTTTTATTAACTCCCGGAGAAAAAAATGAAGCTTGGATTTCAATACCAAAGCCCGTTTTAATCAACTTTTTAACAGGGTATCTATAAATAAATTATTGCTAAATTCCCGAAAAAAGTTTATCCATCCTGGCATGCATTTCTGTCCTGATTTCATCGGTCCAGGCATTATGCCCTCCGGCAGGTAGAATTTTGATATTGGCATCAAATCCAAATTCTTCAAGAGTTTCTTTAAATAGTTTAACAGAACCGTCCAGATAAAAATCATCATTATCGGCAACTGTAATGTTGATCTTATCCCTTAATTTAATTTTCAAATCATCTGGATTTTTTCGAATGAATAAATTGAGGTCATAGTTTTTCCAATGCTCCAACGACTCTTTTAAAATTTTGCCTGTTTTCCTGTCAAACATTTGCTCAGGTTTTCCATCCATCCCCTTTCGCCCAAACACTGCTTCAAAAGATTGAAATTGTCCGCCCTCTCCTGTAGCTAATTCCATAGCTGACCAATCTTTGATTGTAAAATGAAATTCTTCCGAACGAATTGAGTTGATCAACTTTCCATCTTTATCATAAAATAAATTGGCATCTGGTTCATAAAGGTTGTGGCCTACAAAATCCCTGAAATCAACAGGATCAGGTGATCCGGCCCATGCCATTCCAAAGTTTTCAGGATAATTGCATATTAACCATAATGAAGCCCAGGCACCTGAAGATTGACCGACCATAAAACGTGCATGAGCGTTTTTTACAACACGATATTCATTTTCATAAGCAGGAATAAACTCTTCGATAAATGAAGTGGCTCTCGGGCCATTATTATCAGAATCGGCAAAAACATGATATCCGTATCGGCAATCCTGGTTCATGATTACAAATATCTTTTCTTCTCCAAAACCTTTTCCATATCTTTTCTGTTGGAAGTCGTTCTGCGATGCACTGATATGAGTCGTTCCCCATCCCGGGAATACAAACACCGTCGGATAGTACCTATTCAGATCTTTATAATAACTTTCAGGAAGTATAACCGCTGCTTCAATATTGGTTTCAGCCTTATAAAAATCACTCAGTAATTCGCTTTTAACTTCCAACAATTTTGTAAACTCACTTTCAGCGAAATCAAAACCACTCAACAGATTATTAACTTCAATCCCTATTGACTGTTTTGTTCCTGGTTCAACACTAATCACACTCATGTCGCTATAACAGATTCCATTCCTATATAAACTACAACTTGTTGTATCAAGGTCAAGCAGTGCCCTGACAGAATAATAACCGTTCAGGTCATTTATCGTCGACATAAAACCAGTTGAGTTTTCCTGCATGATTATTAATTCTTCGCCTGCTTTCCAGTTTTTAAAATCCATTCCGATGGTGATAAAAGGCCGAAAAGGGTTGGGAATATCAGGATCAACCAAAGTATCGGCTGAGAACAGTAACAGAGCCCTTCCGGAAATCGGCCCGTTATTTATGTTAGCCTCATATTTTAAAACAAATTGCGTGGCATCATTATTCTTTGAATCCTGTTTAGTGATGCAGCCTGCGATTAAGAAACTGAACAATAAAAATAATTGGAGATAATTAAGCTTAATTCTATTCATGGTTTAATAATTTAAATAGATATGATGTAAGATTTCTTACTTCAGGATTACCCTTAATTTTGTTAAAAAGTTACTCAAGTTTTTTGATTGGAATGGGAACGATCTACAGATACCCACTAGTCCATTACTGAGGTTTTATTTTTAACAAGCTTATTGGTTCTGAATACTTTAAATAAATTGTAATCATACCATAAATTGGTTTTTATAAATTACAAGACGAGTGCTTTAATCAAATATTACATTTTTTTATCCATCCTACAGAACGAAGCCCAGCCATCCCATTCAGGGTGATGGGTTAACCTGACAGGACTGGAACCATCGCTATTTATTTTATAAACCTCAAAGTTTTGATCTCTTACACTTTGAAAAACAATAAACTTTCCATCGGGTGACCACATCGGATTTTCATCCCTGGTTGATTCGGCAGTAACTGCAATATCACCGCTTCCATCAGCGTTCATCACCCTGATACATCCCTGCATTTTTCCGTTTCTGATGATTTTTTGTGCGTAGGCAATTTTTGTTCCATCGGGCGACCATACCGGAAAGATTTCATGATAATGTGTATTGGTTAAACGTTTCTGATTGGCTCCGGAAATATCCATGGTATAAATTTCATAATTGCCGTCGCGGTTCGACATGAATATGACCTTCTTTCCGTCAGGTGAAATGAAGTGTCGCTCATCCCTGCAATTGTTTGAAGTAAGTTGAACAGCACCTGAACCATCGGAATTCATGATCCAAATTTCCGTTTTCTCATCAAAGTCTTTGATGAAAATTATGGAGTTTCCATCAGGACTGAACTCTGGATGTTCCTTTTTTTCGCCGGTAAAAGTCAGTTGCTCAATTTCTGTTCCTGCTGTATTCATCTTATAAATCTCCACACTTTCGTTACGATCGCTTAAAAAAATGATGTGCTTTCCATCAGGCGAAGTAGCCGGACAATTATCCTTTGCCGGGTGATTTGTTAAATTAATCGGCTCTTGACCAGCAGGGTATTTTATAAAAATGTCCTGATCCCCGGTTCTGCCTGAATAAAATATTACCGCATAAGAGGGCTGTTCAGATTTTGCTGTAAATTCAATGGTATGCCCGGATCTCCAGGGCCCGAAAGCATTTTGAAACCATTTATCGGTCATTTGATCTACAGCGGCAAATTCAAAAGTGTTTTTGAATTCAAAAGTTTGCTTCACATTCGGGTTTGCCTGTGTAGGCCAGGTCATTGTCCCATCAAGAATAATGGTACTGTTTTCAACAGAAACAAAACCAGAATTGAATATTCCGCCATTTTCAATAAAAAAGAAAGCGATTTTTTTATTGATATCATCCCAATAAAAAAAGCCTTCTCCATAATTGTTTAAATCCTGGTTTGTCTTCGTGTATTTGATCACATTTCCTTTATCCATCAGTTTATAGGTTCTTACGACCTTAAACTCAACAGAGCCATCAGGGGCCTTTAGTTTGCCTTCCCATGTTTTATTCAATAAAGGTTGCAGGATTTGAAGATTTTGGTTCAGTTCCTGACTTAGCGATATAAATTTCAATCCAACAATAAGGATCAGAAGAATAAAAAACCGTATAAGTTTATTTTTCATGATTATGCATTTAAGTTTCATAGTCAATTATATCCAATAAAGATAAATATAACGCATCATACCCTATTCTGCACAAAACAGGATTTGGTATAAATCCACTTTTATTTAAAATTAAATCTTGCCCGAATTCAAAAATCAATTAATTTTGTTGTCATGCGGCAGTAGCTCAGTTGGTAGAGCATCAGCTTCCCAAGCTGAGGGTCGTGGGTTCGAATCCCATTTGCCGCTCAAAAAAGCATTGATATCACCCTCCCCTTTTTTGAAATCTCAAATTTGTTAGATAAATTTTCTTTCGGATCAATACATCAATTTATCCTGAATCAAAACAGCCTCTATCCCGGATGCATCCCAGGCATCAACAGCCTGGCAATGATGATCCTGATTAATATAAATTAAGCTTGGAAATGCCTTGATTTCCTTTCCTTTATAGGGAGTTGGAGGCATTTCGGCAAAGATGGATTTATCAATATCGAAATACAATTCGAAAGGGTATTTTTTGAATAATTCAATGGCTTTTGCCCGATTTGCTTCTTTATCGACAGATACCGCAATTATTTTAATTCCGTACTTCTGTTCCCAATCTTTATAATGAACCATTAGGGTTTGATCCAGTGAAATCTTACAACCGGTGCATCCTGCAAACCAGAATAACATCAGAACAGGTTTTTTATCAATCAGCAAATTTGAGCTTTGGATTGTATCTCCATCCAGGGTCAACAAACAACTTTTGATTGGGAAATGGGTTGTATTTTGTGCGAAATTCTTAACAGATAATAAAGACAACATTATTATCAGATAAGCCATGAATCGAACAACAAATACTTTCATTCAAAAAAAATCAAAAAAAACCTTAAACCCCTGTTTCTTTATTAATTACATCCAAAACTATTCTTTAATCTTTAAATTGCATTGAAAGAAAGATGAATGGTCATATATTTCGATAAACTGCTTCGCTCATTTTGATTTAAAGATATTAAGCAATTGCTATTCATACTTTAACGCTTCGGCCGGATTGGCACGCGCAGCCTTTAAGGTAATTAAACCCACCGTAGCAACTGCTATAATCAAAGCCAATAATATTCCGGCAAAAAACATCCAGAATGAAATATTTGTATGGTATACAAAATTCCCAAGCCATTTATCCATGGCATAATAAGCCACCGGGATGGCCACCACTGATGCCAGTAAAACCCATTTAACCAAATCGTAAATGAATAGTTTTACAATCCCCGATTCACTGGCTCCCATCACTTTTCGAATGCCAATCTCCTGTCTTTTTTGTTGAATGGTAAAAGAAGTTAAGGCAAACAAACCCATCATGGAAATGATGATGGCCAAAACAGCTGCATAGGAAATCAACTGGTTGACTTTCTCTTCTTTCTGATACATCTCATTAAAGGTCTGATCGATGAATTGATAGCTAAAAGTATAATTCGGATCGATCTGAGCAGTGATTTCTTCAATTTCCTTCAGTGCAGCAGGCATATCCTTTGTATTCAATTTGATGGAGATATATTCGATATTGGGACTCAGCACATATCCCATCGGTTCGATTTCAAAATGAAGTGAACGAAAGTTAAAATCGTGATATACCCCAATGATGGTTACGGTATCAAAAGTTGGCACAACCTTTTGTCCAATTGGATTTTCCAGACCCAGCTTTTTAACAGTTGCTTCATTTACAATAATATTACCATCGTCTGTTCCCATTTCTTCTTGAAATGTACGGCCTTCAATAATTTCTACGCCATAAGTCTTTAAAAAATCATAATGGATGCGCGCCTCGTTAAAAACAATGGAGGATGTTGGGTCATCACCCAGTTTATAGAGGGCCTCAATGCTCTGCAAAGTACTCGGAATACTTTGGGAACCTGTTACCGAAACAACATTAGGGTTAGCCAACAATGCTGATTTTACGGGTTGATACGAACTTTTAAGTTTATCAGAAAGTTGATCAAGCACCAGAACCTGTTCTTTGTCGAAACCCAAATCTTTGCGTTTCATATAATCTACCTGGGCAAAGAGCAAGGCCAGGTTTACCATCAGGAAAATGGCAATGGCAAACTGAAATACCACCAAAGCCTTACGCAGCAAACTGTTTTTGGCCGAAGAAGATTTGCTTCCTTTGAGAGCTTTTACCGGTAAAAATCCCGATAAATAAAAAGCCGGATAAGCACCCGAAATGATGCCCACAATGACCACAAATCCAAGCATAAGAATGAATACCATCATATTATTCCAATAGGGAAGCACAATCGGGCTGTCCATCAATTGCCTGAACGAATGAATCATCAATTGTGAAATACCCAGTGCCAGCACAAAAGCAATGAGTGCAACAACCAAAGATTCGCCAATGAACTGGCGAAATAAATTATTTTTATAGGCACCCATAACTTTTCGTAAGCCGATTTCTTTGGCCCGGCATTCCGAATTAGCTGTAACCAGGTTAATAAAATTTACAATGGCAATTAAAATGATAAACAGGCACAAGGCTGAGAAAATATATACATTGTTGATATCGCCACCGTCTTCAAATTCTACGGTGCTTTTTGACTTCAAGTGTATGTCCTTTAAGGGTTGTAAACCCGTTTTTATCTTTAATCCAATTGCAGCAAATCGCGCATCAGAAGTCTCGACCGACAATGCATTTATTTTTTCTTCTATTTGCTGCAGATCGGCATTTTCATTACAAATCAGATACGTATGAAAATCAAAGCCATTTGTTTGGGTAGCATCTCGTTCATCATTGCTCACGGTGAGAAACGAGCCCAGGATATCAAATTGAAAGTGTGAATTGATGGGCACATTTTCAATGATTCCGGTAATCTTATAATTTGCATTAAAAAAACGTATGGATTGATTGAAAGCATCCTCATCCCCAAATATTTTTTGGGCCAGTTCCTCTGTGATCACAATTGAATTTTTCTCGACCAGGGCATTTTCCGGATTACCTGCAATAAAATTGAAGGTAAAAATTCTGAAGAAGGCTGAGTCGACCCACATCAAACGGTTTTGTGTAAATAATTGATTCTTATATTCGATTTCAGGTTCACGATAGCCCCAAATCCGGCTAACGGCATCAACTTCAGGAATACGGGCTTCAATCATGGGTGCGAGGTTTCCCAACACCACCGGGCCTTCGAGTGAAGATCCATTGGGTAAGGTAAGGTAGGAATACAAACGGTGAATTTGATGATAGTTCTTATTGTAACGATCATAACTCAACTCAAAAAATACATAGGAAGCGATCAGGATGCTAGCGGCTAAACCAACAGCTAAGCCCAGGATATTGATGGATGAATGCAGTTTATGCCTTGAGAGGTTCCGCAAGGCGATGATGAAAAAGTTTTTAAGCATCTTATTTTGTCTTTGATATATAAACTTGGACGATATAACTTTAGAAATGTTACACGTATTCAATGAATTAAGTAATATTTTGAAAAATGCTTTAATGTATATAACTTTACCCGATACGAACCTCTTTTTTAAGGAATTATTCTATGGCAAAAAAAGCATGTTTTAAAGAAAAACAAAAAGTAAACCAATGGTGGATTTGGCTGGTTGTCCTTGCCATCGACTTCCTTTTTATTTACGCATTTGTTCAGCAAGTTTTTATGGGAATCGATTTTGGTTATCATCCCTTAACAGACACCAGCCTGATCCTACTCACTATTTTTATTCTCTTGCTAAACCTGGTCCTACTAAGTTCCTGCCTTAAAACCAGAATCACAAACAAAACCATCTATTTCAGGTTTTTCCCGTTTCATTGGTCCTATCGATTTTATTATCGCGAAAGAATAAAAAAAGCAGAAGTAATCAAATTTAATCCAATAATGGATTTCGGAGGCTGGGGATTAAGAGGATGGAGAAATAAGCATAAAAAGGCGTATAACATCTCAGGAAAATACGGCCTATCGCTTGAACTTGATAACGGAAAAACTATTATAATAGGCACCAAAAAGCCTGATGAAATATCGGAAATAATCAATGGTATAAACTCCAAAGCAAGCCTTGGAAAGAAAACGCTAAAGCAGTCTTCGAAGAATTACACCTCTGCCTTCACGTCCGCCGCAACGGAACGCGAAAGCGGATTAAACAATTAATGCCCATAGAATAAACCAACACTGACCTAAACTTATGAACCTGAATATAAGTGAACAATTTTTAATACTGGCAATGCATCCAGAGAAACCAAGATATTTGGTCAGTGGACCCTCAATTCATGCAGGTCTGATCGGTGCCATGTTAATCGACCTGAGCATCGAAGAAAAAATTCTGATAGAAAATGGCAGGCTGAAATGTAAATCATCCACGAGCAAACTATCGGAGGCCCATCAACGAATGTTAACATTTATTCATGATTCGTCCAAAGAAAGAAGTGTAAAATTGTGGATCCGGAAAATGTCCGGGAGAACGGGTACATACCGAAAACTGATGCTTGAGATTTTACAGCATAAAGGGATCATCAGGCTTGAGAAAAAGCGATTTCTTTTTGTTCCTTATTTAAAAGCCTACCTGATCAAAAAAAACGACAGAATCAAACTCATAAATGCAATTCGTGATACTTTAATCTACACAAAAAAAACCGACCTTGAAATGGCTTCATTGCTCGGATTAATTCAGGCATGCCAAATGATACGAATCCTGAGTAAAGAAAGTTCAGAACGTAAGCATTTTAAAATCAAACTGGATCAAATCATGAAATCCGACGAAATTGCCAGCGGGGTCAACATCGTGGTGCGTGAAATGCAAGCTGCAATTTTAGCATCCCTGGTTGTTACAACAGTGGCTGCTTCACACTAAAATTATCCATATGCTACAACCAGATTTTCTACGTTTCAAACCAAAGAATTTTTTGCCTGATAATATGACAACCAGATTGTTAAAGTCATCTGATTCGCTCGCATACCACCGGACTTTAGATTATTATTCGGAGAGCCCGCTTCATCAACTTACGACCCTGGCCAACTGGCTCGAGGTTAACAAGATTTTTATAAAAGACGAATCTGCTCGTTTCGGGCTCAAATCTTTTAAGGCACTTGGGGCTTCCTATGCCATTCATCAATTGGTTTCAACTCAACCAAAAATTCAAACCTTTTGCACCGCTACCGATGGCAATCATGGCAAAGCTGTTGCATTTTCGGCCCGGATGCACCAAAAACAAGCCGTAATTATTGTACCCAAACAAACCTCCGAATTGCGCATCAAATCAATTGAAGAAGAAAAAGCCCTGGTCATCCGCTATGATGGAGATTATGATGGTGCCTGCCGGGAAGCTGAACAATTGAGTGATGAAAATGGATGGCAATTGGTTCAGGATGTCGCCTGGAACCGGTATAAAAAAATACCAGCCTTAATAATGGCAGGCTATCTGACTTTGTTTAAAGAACTGGAAGGCATGCTAAATACGCATGGCCGGCCATTGATTGATGTGATATTTCTACAGGCCGGGGTTGGCAGTTTTGCGGCTTCCGGGGTTTGGTATTATGTAAACAGGTATATGTCCCGAAAACCCAAAATCGTGATTGTTGAACCCCTGCAAGCCGATGGCATACAGGAATCATTCAAACAACATAAATTATCGGCTCCAAAGGGTGATCAATCCAGCATTATGGCCGGTTTAAATTGCGGGATCCCATCCAGCATTGCCTTAGCAATATTGCAGTCTGGTGTCGATGCCATCATAAGGATCGACGATGATTATGCCAGGGAAGCCATGCAAATGCTTTATTTCCCGCTTGAAGAAGACATCTCCATTATAGCAGGCGAATCAGGCGCAGCAGGCCTGGCTGGTTATCTCGCAATTTTAAAGGAAGACAAATTCAAACCTTTGAAAAAACAACTTAATATTACAAAGGATTCCAGGCTCCTGTTCTTTAATACCGAAGGAGACACCGACCCTGAATCATTTCATAAAAATGCTACCGGATTATAAGATCAGTAATGTATGCTATGAACCCAAAACATCGCTAAATTTCGGGACTTAGGCAGCTAAAAACTTTATAATTGCAGTAGCAGGTTTAGGCTGCTTTATCAATTCATTTTATCATTTCATCTAACATACTGCCATAGCAATCGATAAGAGTTGAAATGGTTTTTTTATATGCACGCTTTTCGTTATTATTGTAAAGAAAATATTGAAAACCAATACTCATACCAATGAAAAAATTAGCCATTTTAACATTATTCTTGTTATTTACTTCAACCATAATAGCACAGGATAAGAAAAGCCTGACCTTCGACGACATTCTTAAATGGAACCGTATCACGGAAAAAATGATTTCGAACGACGGAAATTTTGTTGTTTATAAAAATGAACCCTGGAAAGGCGATCCCGTGCTGAAAATTACAAGTGTTACGGGTAGTGAAAAAGCTTCTGTTATCGGCGGAACCAATGCTCAAATTACTGCAAACTCAGGATTTGCCATCTTCACCATTAAACCCGAAAGTGAAAAGGTGAGGGAGCTGAAACTGAAAAAAACCAAAAAAGAAGATATGCCTGGCGACGAACTCGCTATTTTTAATTTGGGCAACAACGAACTGACCCGACTGGAGAATCTCAAATCATTCAAACTTCCCGATAAATGGGGCGAATATGTTGCATACCAACTTGAACCGGCAAAAGTTGCTCCATCGAAAGACGATGAAGAAAAATCAAAAGACAAAAAGGAAAAGGCTGAAAATCAGAAGAACGGTTATACCTTATATGTAAAAAACCTGTCGAGCGGAGAAATTACGACTTTCCCTTTTGTTAGCAGTTTTGATTTTGCAGAAGAAAATCACTCACTGGTTTTTATCTCCACAGGCGACGATAAAGATTTTGAACCCGGCATTTATCTTTTTGATATTGATAAAAATATAAATACAGCAATTTTTAACGGAAAGGCCGATTATAAACAACTTTCCATTAGCGAAAAAGGAAATAAAATTGCTTTTTTGGCAGATCTTAAAGAAAGTAAAACCGGCCCAAAAAACTACGCATTATATTACTGGAACGGAAGTGGAACCGCAGCCAAAGTCCTGGACAATACCGATGCAGCAATTCCTAACGGATGGGAAATCAGCTCAAATGGCAATATTAGTTTTGCAAAAAATACCGAACGTATTTTTTTTGGTACCGCTCCCATCAGACCCGAAAAAGACACAACCATACTTGAGGAGGAAATTCCGGTACTCGACATCTGGGTCTGGGATGAACCCGTATTGCACACCCAACAGTTAAATACAAAATCAAGGGATTTAAGAAAAACCTATATGGCTGTTTATCATGCCGATCGGGCTAAAATGGTTCAAATTGAAAATGAAAATTATGACCGGATCAGTTTGATAGACAATGGTGATGCCAACCAGGTATATGCTTATTCAAATGTTCCTTATGCCATCCAAACCATGTGGGAAGGTAGTCCTGCCCATGCGGATTTCTATCTGGTTGACATCTTTACCGGTGACGCCAAAATGATTAAAAAGGATGTTCGCGCCAGTGCCTCCGTATCACCTGCCGGAAAATATCTCTATTGGTACAACGCCATGGATACAAGCTGGAATACATACAATATGGCTACCGGAAAAGAATTCAAACTTACCAATCCGAAACTGGTTCAATGTGCCGACGAATTGAACGATATTCCGAACCCGCCCCGCGATTATGGTGATGCAGGTTGGCTAAAAGGTGATGAAGCCTTTTTGGTTTACGATCGCTTTGATATTTGGCAGCTAGACCCTGATAATAAAAAGGATCCGGTTAATTTGACCTTAAACGGTAAAGAATTAAACACAGAATATAGAATTATCAATTTTGATGCACCGGCCCGCGGAAGGTTTATGATGGGTGGATCAAATGAAGGAATCGATCCCAATGAAACCGCTTATTTAACCGGACACAATGAATTGAGCCGTGCAGATAGATTTTATAAAATGTCGCTTAAAAAACCGAATGTTCCCAAAGAACTCATTTCGGGCAATTATGCGCTTGGCAGACCCATAAAAGCTAAAGATAAGGAAGTGCTTGTATATACAAAAGAAGATTTTAAAACTTATCCAAACTTATTGGTTACTGATTTTTCTTTTAAAAAATCGCAACAGATCAGTGATGCCGCTCCTCAACAAAAAGATTTTTTCTGGGGAGATGTGGAACTGCTTAACTGGACCTCGCTGGATGGCAGAAAATTACAAGGCACCCTCCATAAACCTGAAAATTTCGATCCCAATAAAAAATATCCCATGATCGTGAATTTCTATGAGAAGAGTTCACAAGGATTGTATAGCTACCGGATGCCCGAAGCCCATCGATCAACGGTTGATTATCACTACTATACAAGCAATGGATACCTGGTTTTCAATCCGGATATTTATTACAAAACAGGCTATCCGGGCGAAGATGCATTTAATTGTGTGATGCCGGGTGTAACTGCACTGATCGAAAAAGGATTTGTGGAAGAAAACCACATTGCCGCACAGGGACACAGTTGGGGCGGTTACCAGGTGGCTTATCTGGCAACACGAACGAATTTGTTTGCTGCCATCGAATCGGGAGCACCTGTTGTTAATATGTTCAGTGCTTACGGTGGAATCCGCTGGGGATCAGGGATGAACCGTTCATTCCAGTATGAACATACACAGAGCCGGATCGGTAAATCCATTTGGGAATCACCATTAAGATTCATTGAAAACTCACCCATTTTCACCATGGACAAGGTTCAAACCCCAATCCTGATCATGCACAACGACGATGACGGTGCAGTGCCATGGTACCAGGGAATTGAATATTTTACCGCATTGCGCAGAATGGGCAAACCGGCCTGGCTGTTAAACTATAATGAAGCCGACCACTGGCCGCTGCTGGTAAGGGATAAATATGATTTCCAGATCAGGATGGCACAATTCTTCGATCATTTCTTAAAAGGAGCACCCATGCCCTTATGGATGAAAGAAGGAATTCCTGCTGTTGATAAAGGTTTTTATGAAATGGAATATGAGCTCGTGAAATAAAATTTGAGTGCTAAATCCTTTAAAAAGGGGACGACATTCGCCAAAGGGAGATGTCGTCCTTTTTTTCGTGCAAAAACCCTGGAGGGTTTTAAACCCTAGGGTTACAGTACAAGCAAAGAAAATGAACATTGAGATTCCTCTCACGCCTGAGGCGTGATCGGAATGACAATACAAATATCATTCCCCTGAAAGTGATTGAATCAGGTATTTTTTCAGGCTTAAACGGGCAGGGATATAAATCCAAAGCGTTCCACTGATAAAAATGATGAGTAAAATTAAGAAAACAAAATTGCCCTGAATACTGAACGAAGCGGAAAAGATGGAAGGTAAAATCCCGATGAATGCCGCAATGGATCCAATCAGTAAACCCATAATTAATAAAACAAAGTTTTCGACAAAAATGATCCTTAATATTTTCGGTTTTGGAAAACCAAGCGATTGCATCAGGGCAATTTCAAATCGCCGATCCAATAAATTCCGCAACAATACAATTCCCAAACCAATGGTTCCAATCAAAACACCCAAACCACCTAGCACCATAAAAACAGTCAGATAGGTGTTGGTTACTGAATTAAACTCAGCCAACCTTTCAGCGGTAGAAGTAACTTCAATTCCGTAATCAATGAATTTGTTATTAAGTTCCTCCTCAATTTCTGCCTGCCTGTTCGATTCTGCCTCCACCAGCATGATTTTAGAGCCTCCTAAGGAAGGGAAATACTTTCGGAAGTATACATCATCAATCAGGACATTTCCCTGGAAAATAGAGCTGTTTAGTCCACCTTTGATAACCAGGGATAATCGTTTTCCATTTTCGCTTAAATAAATCAAGGAATCTCCGACTTTCTTTTTTAGACCCCAGGTTAAAACTGTTTGGTCCACATAAGCCGGAACGGACTGATCATCCATTTTTTCGGTAAGCGCGAGCCAGGGGTGATCTTTATCAATTCCTTTCGACAATTTAGCAAAAGAAAAAGCGCCTTTCGAATCAAAGGCTGCACTGTTAACACCCAAAATTTGAGGCTTTTGAACCAAATTCAGGTTCAGGCAGCTGGCATCGTCCCCGGCCAGGTTATGGAACTGTAAAAACCTTACATCCGGATTATCATCAGTATTCAGGTCGTTTAAGATAGGGATGCTGGTTTCCGCCCATAATTGATAACCACCGGTACCGGATGAATTTGTTTCATCCACCCCGTAAAATGTTTTCCGGTTTGCACCAGTAATCAGAATGGTAAAGCTACCCAATGCCAGCAGTGCAATAACTGCCATGCTCCTGCCCTGGTTCAGGCTTGCATTTTTGAAGCTTAAAGATGATATATTAAATTTCGTTTGCGATGAATTAAAAACAGTTAATTTCACGAACAACAGGCTCCCAAATAAAAACAATCCTCCGGCGGTCATCATGATACCCGGGTTCATTTCCTGGCTTCCGACTGCGGAAATCAGAATCAATGCCAGGCTTCCTCCTAAAGCCACCCAGGCAAAAAACCTGTTCCAAAAAACTGAACTTTTGATTTTGAATTTATCAGAAATCGTATCTTTTAGAAGATTAGCCGATGATCGCTTCAACTTTTTGATGGTAATCCTGAATACCACCAGCAGTGCAATTATAATTCCGCTCACTGCTCCGATCATAATTGTAGAGGGTTTTATGAAAACCTCCAGATCGTTTGTCCTGACAATGTCCGACCATACCGACTGTATTCCCGCAAGTATGCCACGATTATAAAGTATGCCCAGAAAAGCTCCCCCGATCCCGCCGATTATGGCAACGACAGATAATTCCAGGAACCGAATCCTTAAAATCTTCTGTTTGCTAAAGCCGAGGGCAGATAGCAATCCGATTTCCATTTTGCGCGATTCAGTGTTTAATGAATATAAGAGGGCTGTTAGGAGAATGCCCGCCAGTATTACAAAAAAGCTGAGACTGATAAATAATTCTCCAAACCCAACGCCATTGTTTGCCGCATCAGAACCCATCTCACGAACCGGTATAAACTGCAATCCAATATCAATTGGTTTTATTTGCTCAATTAGCTGTTTTTTAAAATCTGCAAGCTTCAATCCATTTTTGTGAAACCGCATCGCGGTATATGATCCAAAGCTGCTGCCCCAGATTTCGATTCCCTTTTCCAGTGAAATGTATGCTTTTGGAGTTCCTTTATATAAATTCCAGTATTTTTCATCCTTGTCGCGTATGCGCTTTAAATCAATGGGAATGCTTGTTTCCCAATCGCTGCAACTGTTGGCATCAGCCAGACCCGGAAATGCAGGCATTAATGAATTGTCCAGCCCTGCAGTAGCTGTGCCAACTATCTCTTTAACAATAAAGTAAGAGGTTTCTTCAACCAGTGTTCTTAAAGGGCCAATGGTAAAATAATCAAGCCACATGGTATCCTTTAGCGTAATACCCAAATCATCGGCCAACCATTGGTTTATGGTAATTTCATTTTCCTTTAATATGGTACCGTTAATTAAAAGATCAGATGCGGTGACAAAAGAGTAAGGAGTGGATTTGTTGTTAAACCTCATGGAATTAACCAGATAGGTTAGAATTTTTTCATTCTTTGAAAATTTGGAGAGCGATTGCACGATGGGCTCATCCATAAAAATTCTTTTTGAGCTGATTTCAAATTGGGGTGGGTCAGAAAGCTCTTTTATGATCAATCCGGCATCTTCAATCGTCCAAAAATTACGCAACTGATTATTTAGGTTATCAGTTGTATATACCATACTATCATCACCTTCTATTAATATAGTATTTGAAAATCCTGTTAAATTAAATTGTTCACTCAGATAGGCCAGCGAAATAAAAACATTATCAGGTGCCACCTGATTACTTTTTAAACTAAATCGGCCCATTTGATCAGCATCCACGATCTTTTTCACAGATAAACGCAAGGTGACCGAAGGTTGTTCATCTTCAATAAATGGTGAATTGACCGGAATAAAATCCGCATTTTCAACCCTTAACAAAAATTCGTCCCCCTCAGTTAAACTTAATTTCTGAGCCAGGTTTGAACTTATAAAAGCCTCATCTTTTGTCAGATGAGCCGACTCAGAGCCTGTCACTGACCAGAATGTAGAATCAATGCCGTACACAAAACTCTTATTTACCCTTAAATTACGCTCCGGATTTACAGCGATGCCCTCCAGGCTTAATACAGGGGCTGCATTTAAATCTAATCGGTCCGATAATACTCCACTCAAATGATCCTGCACAAAACGATCGCCGGTAAGCATTGCATATTCGATATTTCCCAGCCTTTTATGCACAATCTGATTGAGGCTGTGATTCACCGAATCGCCAACAATCAATGCACCGGTAAGGATGGCTGTACTCAACATGCTACCGAATAAAATTGCAATGTGCTGCTTTTTAAAGTACCATAAGCTCCTGAGTATATAATTAAACACCGACATTCAATTACTGTTTATATTGTTCGAGTTTGCCATTTATTAATGAAAACTTTGTTTTCATCTTATCTGCCAATTGTTTTGAATGGGTAACCACAATAATGGCAATTCCACGCTCCTGCTGTATTTCAACCAATAAATTCCCAATTTGTTCTGCTGATTTTTGATCCAGGGAACCCGTTGGTTCGTCTGCCAAAATAATATCCGGTTTATTGATCAATGCCCTGACAACCGCAACACGCTGACATTCACCGCCTGAAAGTTGACCAGGAAATTGATTGATATGATCCTTCAAGCCCACCTGAATTAATAATTCCTCCGCCTTTTGGGTACTTTTCTTTAATTCCTGTTTTGAAGCATAAGGAAGTACCGGAAGGATCACATTTTCGATGACCCTTAATTGTGGCAATAGGTGATGCATTTGAAAAACAAAACCGATTCTTTGATTTCGTAATTCCGACAACTGCTTGTCGTTCAGCTTACTTATATCAACTCCATCATATTTTACCATGCCCGCAGTCGGAAAATCGAGGGTTCCAATCATATTTAATAAAGTACTTTTGCCACAGCCCGAAGGCCCGACAATCGCAATTGAATCGTCCTGATTGATGGTAAAAGTAATATCATTCAATACTTTATGAACAATTTGACTACCCTCCTTTTGATAATGCTTGCTTATGTTTTCCAGTATAATCATGGGATATAAATTTCAAAGTTATTCATTTTTTGACTCAACCGCTTTCTTATAAACATCCAGCATCTCATGAATCAACAAACGGCTGTTAAAACGCTTTTCAACATTGCTTCTTCCCTGCTTACTCATATTTCTTAACAAATCCGAATTACTTAAAAGTGTAAAAAGTTCTTTTGACAGAGCTTCCGGGCTATTTGGTGAATAAATCAGTCCTCCTTGTGTTGCTTCTATAATTTCAGGAAATGCACCCAGTGCGGGTTGAACCAAAGGAACACCGCAGGCAAGGGACTCGATCTGATATAAACCAAAAGCTTCTCCTTTTAAAACCGGCACCGACAAAACACTTAGCGGCTTAAAAAATTGATTGAGGTATTTTTCGGTATATTGTTCAACAAATTCAACATCTTTTTCAAAACCAAGCTTTTTTAATTTTTTAATCTGCTTGCGAATAAATCGTTCATCGTCCCCTGTTTTTCCCCCTGAGAGGCGCAATTTAACATTGCCAAATTCAGGTTTTGATTTCAATAAGATGAATGCATCTATCAACACTTCAAATCCATTTTCTTCATTCATTCGCGACATATAGCCAATCACAGGCGGATCCAATGCCGGTTCAGAAACTTCAAATACCTCAGGATCAACCCCCACATAAATTACCTTCATTTTATGATTGGGAATATTCATCCTATTTTTCATAATCTCAGCATAATAATTGCTGACCGCAACAAATGCGTCAATATCTTTCGCTTTTTCGCTAAACAAATCCCAGAGTTTCGACTGGTACGATTCATCCATTGCATCTATCCAAACATCTTCATCCTGTAAAGAACAGATGACCGGAATTTTCAATTCGTCTTTAATTTTGCGTGCCATGCCCATCAATAGGGCGTTTGACAAATGAACAACATCCGGTTTTTCATGATTTTTTAAAAAGTCGATCAGTTGTTGAAGTTCATCTTTCTGATATCCTTCATGCCCCTTAAGCATTGAAATTGTCATTTCCTCTAAACCATGTGCCCGCGTTGAACCAGCCTTTTTAGCAGCTAATTTTAAGAAAGTGGGCGCATTAAAAAAGCCCTCGAGCCATTTTGGCATTTTATGTAAAAAATGAAATTTTTGCTTTAAATAGATATTTATGGCTCCATAAAAAACCGGTGTATCCGATTGTTCCTCACCATTTAAGGTAAGTGGCAGATACACCGGGATGGTTACGGCATCATGGCCCGCATCATTTAATGATTTGACATAGGAACTGTCTCTTAAACAGTTTCCACAATAGAATGAACCCCCGAAACCCGGTACGATATTTATAATTTTCATTTGTTTCTAAGTAATTAGTTTTCTGAGCTAAAACAGTAAACGCGCCCATCTTCGGCACCGATAATAATTTTGTTTTTTAGTACCGCTGGCGTCCCGCTTATTGGCCTGCCAATTTCGTATGACCAGCGTTTCTCTCCGTTCTCAAGATTTAATAGATATATTCTTCCATCACCGGAGCCAAATACAACTTTATCGCCTGCTATAACAGGTGATCCGTCAATTTTTCTTAAGCTTGTGAACTTCCAAAGTATCTTACCCGTTTTTTGTTCAAAACAATACACATTTTTGTCCTCTGAACCGATAATAACCTTCCCTTTTGCGACTGCAGGTGACCCCAAAAAGGGACCGGCATCCATATATTCCCAAAGGGTTTCTTTGGTTGTTAAGTTGGAGCAATAAAAACCGCCGTCATAATTCCCGTAAAAAGCTAATTCATTGCTGATTGCAGCTGAAGAAGCGATATAGGTTCCAACGTCTATTCTATCTTTTTCCTGCCCGTTTGCCACATTAATCATGTGCAGAAAACCATCACAACCACCAAATAATGCGATTTCACCATCGGTTGCAGGGGCTCCATTGATATAATTATCTGCTTCAAATTTCCACACCAGGGCTCCTGTTTCGGCATTCACACAATGCAAAAAGAAATCGTAACTTCCGGTAATAATCCATTTTTCTTTTTTATCCGGCGAATAGATCCAGCCGGACGACCCGGAAATTTGACCATCGGTCATATACTTCCACTTTAATTGTCCTGTTTTTGCATCAAGGGCAAACAATGAACCTTCAAGCGTACCAAAATAAATACTGTTGTCCAGAATCAGGGGAGCTGCCTCAATTGAATTCTCTGCATTAAATTTCCAGATGAGTTCCCCATCCATCGAAAGGGAATATAAATACCCATCATTTGATCCGATAAAAATCTGATTATCGCAAACAACTGCCGAAGATTTTATGACATCTTCGGTCCGAAATGACCATAATAATTTGAAGGAATCACCTAAGTTAACCGGTGTATATCCGGTCAGGCTGGGATTTGCCCTGAATGATGGCCAGCAATCATCAGTTTGGGTATTACCGACGATAGGAATCAATACCACCATTAGGATGAAAACAATTGTTATATCGAATCGCCGTTTTGCTAAAAAAAATCTTTCTGATTCGATTTTAAAGGGAGATTTCTCCTCCGCTTGCAGCGGGATCGAAATGACAGAAATACTATTTTTATTTTTTCTCATTCTCTCAAAATCAATCAATTCGTGAAATGGCACCTGTCGGGCAGGCTTCTGCACACTCAATTGCCGTCGAAGTTAAGGCTTCTTCCATAGATTTTCCAAATGGTGCCTTAATTTTTACATTAAAACCCCTGCCAATATATGTTAATCCGAATTCTTCCTTCTTTAGGGAGGTAATTTCGACACACAATCCACATTTGATGCATTTCTCCGGCTCATAGACAATTACATTTTGTTTGAAATGTTTTTGAACCGGATTCCGGTCGCCCATCAAGTATTTTCTTCGATCCACCTGATAATGATCAGAATGTATCCTAAGTTTACAATTGTCTATCTTCCGGCAATCACAATGCATACAACGCTCGGCTTCCATTTTGGCTTCCTCGTTTTGGTAAGCATCGAGCTTAGTGTAAATTTCTTTTTTTAAATTTTTATTGGGTGCTTCCTTTAGATATTCCTCAAACTCTTCATTTTCAAGCTTTCCAAACTTTGAATTAAACATTCTGTACTGTTTTTCGATCTGCTGATTGTTCAGGAAAGCATTTACCGATAGTGCAGTTTCTTTGCCTTGTGCCACTGCCCTGACTGCCATTTTTAATGTCTTAACAGCACTTCCGCAGGCGAATATCCCAGTAACAGAAGTTTCGTAGGTATTCGGGTTAATCTCAATTCCTTTATCATTGATTTTTAATTGGCTGAACTGCTTAAATGTCTGGTCGATTGATCCGGTTGCTATTACGATGGCATCATAAGTAGATTTAAAATGCTCATCCAGCCATTTTTGATCAAACTTGGTATTCAAATTGAATTCTGCCCCATAACTTTTCAGGTATTCGATCTCTGAATCAAGTACTTCCACTGGCAATGGTTTATCCAATTGCCCATAACGCAAATAGCCGCCAATCGCTTCATTTTTATCGAAAACCACACATTGATGTCCTGCTTTCAACAAATAAAAAGCAGTCGCCATACCGGCGGCCCCGCTGCCAATAATCGCAACTTTTTTAGCTGTATCTGCTTTCTTTTCAGGATAATAAACATCATCACTTTGCAAATCTGCAGCTGCAACAAATTTCTTTAACTGGCAAATTTGAACCGATGTGTCGATCGAATTTCTTCGGCAAACCTTTTCACAAGGTGCGGGACAGATATAACCCAGAATATGTGGCAAAGCGATATCTTCTTTAACCACTGCAATCGCTTCCCTATATTCTCCATTGGCAATCAAACGGTTCATTAATGGAATGTTCATCCCTGCCGGACATCCCAGTGTGCATGGAGCCTCACAATCGCCAACATGGTCACTTAACAGCAATTCAAGGGCTTCTTTTCTGGCCTGAATTACTTCTTCTTCATCCGTTCTGATTTGCATTCCTTCAGCGGCAGGAAGTGCACAACTAGGCAGTAACTTGCCATTTTTTTCATCTTTTACCATGCAAAGCATACAGGAAGGATGATTGTGAAATCCTTCCCTATAGCACATGGTAGGTATTTCAATTCCCAATTCCCGAGCAGCATTCAGAACAGTGGTTCCTTCAGCAACTTTTATTTCTTTCCCGTCTATTGTTAGTTTAATCATCTTATTCTGTTATAACGGCATCTATTGGACAAACCTGTCTGCAAATATCGCATTTAATACACTTTTCAGTATCAATTACATGAAGCTGGTAAGGTTTTGCAATGATTGCATCTGTTGGGCATTTCTGGGCACATTTGGTACATCCATTACAATCTTCGGTTATTTTATAGCTTATCATGGCTGTACATTTACCTGTCGGGCATTTTCCATTGATATGTGCCTCATATTCATTCCTGAAATGTTTAAGTGTAGAGAGAATGGGGTTAGGTGCCGTTTTTCCCAAACCGCACAAACTTCCTTTTTGTGTTGTAACTGCCAATTTTTCAAGTAGTTCGAGATCGGTATATGTACCCTTGCCGCTGGTAATTTTATTGAGAATCTCTAACATTCTTGTCGTTCCAACCCGGCAAAAAGTACATTTGCCGCAACTCTGATCCTGCGTAAAAGAAAGAAAGTAACGGGCAATATCCACCATACAATCGTCTTCATCAAGCACAATCAATCCGCCAGAACCCATCATGGCTCCGGCTTCACTCAATGATTCATAATCAATGGAAATATCTGCCATTGAAGCAGGGATACAACCCCCTGAAGGTCCCCCAATCTGCACCGCCTTAAACTTTTTACCATTCGGAATTCCTCCACCTATTTCTTCGACGATCGTTCGGATACTGATTCCCATCGGGACTTCAATTAATCCGCCCCTGTTAATTTTTCCTGCAAGTGCAAATACCTTGGTTCCTTTGCTGTTTTCCGACCCGGTTTGATTAAAAGCCCCGGCTCCATTTCTTAAAATCCACGAAACCATTGAGAAGGTTTCCGTATTGTTGATCAGTGTTGGCATACCCCACAGGCCTTTTTGTGCCGGAAATGGCGGACGCATCTCAGGCATTCCCCTTTTTCCTTCAACAGAAGCGATCAGTGCAGTTTCTTCGCCGCAAACAAAGGCTCCCGCACCTTCAAAAATGCCAAGTTTAAATGAAAAGTCACTTCCCAGTATATGTTCCCCGATCAATCCATCTTCTTCACAAAATTTAAGTGCTTCGCGAATTCTTTTAACCGCCAGCGGATATTCGGCCCTGATATAGAAAATTCCTTCTGAGGCCCCAACTGCATAAGCACCAATCAATAAGCCTTCGATTACCCTAAAAGGATATGATTCAAGCAACATCCGATCCATAAAAGCACCGGGATCACCCTCGTCGCCATTACAGATAATATATTTCTTTGCAGATTTTTCTTTTTCCACCAACTGCCACTTTATGCCAGTCGGGAAACCAGCTCCACCCCTTCCTTTCAAACCACTATCGATAATAATATCAATAATTTCCAGAGGCTTTAATTCTTGAAGGCATCGTTTAAAAGCCGAGAAACCTCCTAAACTCTTATACTCCTCTAAATCAGTTGGTTTGATCAAGCCACGATATTCAGTGGCAATGTTCATTTGTTTGTTCAGGAACTCGGAAACAGGCGTATCCCTCCTATCACTTTCGTAGCGTGAAGTAGCTTTCGGAATTTCATCAAATACGATTCCTTCAAAATAATTGTAAAAATTACTTCTCAGTCGGTCAATCAGTTTAGTGGGCTTAAAATGTCTTTGAATCACCCCATTAACTTCATCTGCGGTAATTTTTGTATAAAATGTAGGGGCTTCACCGGGTTTATGAATTTCAAGCATCGGCACCTGGTTGCAAATTCCGACACATCCCACATGTTTCACATTCACGTTGATGTGGTTTTTATCCAGTATCCCTTCCAACTCCTCTTTCACCAATGCACTTCCACTTGCCACGCAGCATGATCCCAGCCCCAATCTAATTTCTCCCTGAATCTCTTTGGTTGATTTACCGAGACCTTTATATTCTTTTTTAGGATTTTTAGCAGATGACAGAAAATCAGCCAATATTTCAGGGACCTTCTCTGTTGTCAGGTGTCCATAGGTGATATCATCTATCTGAACAACAGGAGCAATGGTACAACAACCCAAACATGCCACTTTCTCAATTGTGAAGCGTCCGTCTGCATCTGTATCATTGGCCGAATTATCAATTTTTAATTCCCTTCGCAATGCATCATAAACCTGCATTGCTCCCTTTACATGGCAAGCGGTACCAATGCAAACGCGAATGATGTGCTTACCAACCGGGTGGTGTCTGAATTGGGTATAAAATGTTGAAATTCCAAAAATCCGCGAAGCACTTATTTCGGTGTTCTTACAAAGATGATCCAGGGCCGCTTCGGGTAAATAATTGAATGCAGCCTGTATATCCTGTAAGATCGGTATGGCTTTATCCACTGATTTTCCATGCTTAAGTATAAGCTGATCAACTTTCTCTATTATTTCTTTATCCATGCTATTCTGATCAATACTTAATTTCCATTTCCGATACAATACAGGTTTTCTTCCCCGCGAATAAATATTTTGCCATCTGCAAATGCAGGACTTGCGACCGCACCTTCACCCAAGGCAGCTTCTCCGATTAACTGGAACGTTTTATCGGCCTTGAAAATTTGCATAATTCCATCCCTGTCAATGAGATACACTTTGCCTTCGGCGATGATTGGAGACGCATAAAAACCATTATCAAATTCATGCTCCCAGTATTTTTCTCCTGTTTTGGCATTATGACAAACCACTACACCATAACTTGTTGCCACAAACAGCATATCATCAATGGCAACAGGGCTTGGCACATCTGACAGATAATCATAGTCTTCCCAAATAACTTCAGGTTGATTACCGCCTCCTATCGCAACCAGGCTGGCATATTCGTTTATGGCAAAAACAATTTCATTTGAATAAGCTACGGAGGGGCCAACTTCACCATAAATACAATCAATTTTCCAAAGCTCTTTCCCGGTATGAACATCGTAACCAGCAACACTGGGATCCGCGATCAAAATAACTTCAGTATGGTTTTTACGCTCAGCGATGACGGGTGATGCCCAGGAAATTTTAACCTGACGCGGAGTGCTCCAAACTTCTTCACCCGTTTTCGTGGAAAGTGCCATCACTTTTGGCGAACGACCCTGATCATATTCAATAATTACTTTATCTTCATACACCTGCAAGGAAGATGAATGTCCATAATGATTCTGTGGAAGGCCAAGATTTCTGGCCCACACCTGCGTGCCATTCATATCGATGGCAATGATATCTCCATTGGCGAAAATTGCGTAAACATTTATTCCATCGGTAGTAGCAGTTGGTGCAGCCAATCCGGTATCTTCTGTAACGTCAGGCGCATTTGCCGGTGAACCCGGGATATTTGTCACAGCCTTCTTCCATTTAAGTTCACCGGTATTTTTATCATAGCAGTAAACATACCTTGATTCTTCATCGGCACCGGTAACAAAAAGGCGGTCGCCCCAAATAATTGGCGAATTATATCCTTTATGATCCGTTTTAATTTTCCAAATCACATTCTTTCCTGTTGGTCCATCCCAATCAACCGGAATGTTTTTTTGGTAAGCGATTCCCAATCCGCCAGCCCCCCTGAAAGCAGGGTAATTTTTCCTGGCGCTTGAGGTAAATGCTGAAACCGAAGCAGTTTTGGGTTCGGCTTTTATTTGTTCAGATTCAGTTAAGCTGTTTTCTTTATTTTCATCTGCTTTGGCTGGTATTTCAACAGATTCTTCATTTTTTGTTTCTTCAATCTCTTCTTCTGAGGCAAGCGCGCCTGCAGATTTGATATTTGTCTTCATCTGATTGACGGTCTCTTCTTCTTCAACCGGATCAGCCGAAGCAGCAATTGCCGCTTCCTTAAATGTTTCCGACAATTTATCGTGCGTTAAAAATGCAAGTACCAAGGCTATCACCAGAATAGCAATACCTCCGATTGAAATCCATTTTCGTGAAAGTTTTTTCCAAAGCTGATCCAATTCTGAAGAAGCATTTGGAATATCGGGCTCAACGGGTTTGGCAGCCTTAAGAATTTGCAAAGAAATTATCATTACTGCAAGGCTAATCAACAGAATGTAACCTCCGGTTCGCACCTGCCATTGATTGGTAAAATATGCTTTGCGCACCAGTAAATCCAAAGCCCTGATTTCATTTCTGAGTGCTTCATCATTGGGGTTTTCGCTCAGTCGTTGAACCAGCAAATTCACTGCTTCCGTATTCACCGGATCCAGCCGGTTCATTTGTATGTAATTGGCAATAATTAAAAAACATATGAGTAATGCAAAAAGCCCGGAGATCGTAGCAATCCATCGCCACAGTTTTACATTTACACCTCTATTACCATTGATTTCTGAATTCATAAATTATATTTTAAACTTTTTCATCTTTTTCAATTGGGCAATAATCAACACATCTTGCACAACTTAAACAGCTCCCTTTATTTGGGGTATAATCTGTTCTATATCGAATGATTGTTAATCGGGCCAGGGTCAATCCAAAAACCAAACCAATAAACCCGCCCAGAATCCAGCCGCCCGTATAAAAATCATGTACGATTTCAGCAGCTTCATTAAACAATTCGGCCCTGCTCTGACCCGAATCCCTGAATGCATCTATATCAATGCTTGTATCTTCATCGAGTACGGATGGATTTTCAAGTATAATGCTCGCCAGTTTCACCTTTGGGTTCACTTTTGCAAGGGTTTCGTGGAAACTTGCCGTGGTCCAGCCACCAATAAAAATCAGGACAGGGATTAACAGGATCAGCCATGAATACCTGCGAACTATAACTTTTCTATCCTCAACCACTTTGGCTTCGACCGGTTTGTCGATTGCCCCAAAGGGACAAGAGTCCTCACATAAGCGGCATTGAATGCATACTGAAGGCGTGATGGTCAAATGTTTTTTTGAAAATCGACTTGTAAGGTTGAGTAAAACGCCGTAAGGACAGAAGAAACGACAATATGGCCTGCCAATAAATAAACTTATAATCAAAAATGCGCCTCCCATGGCAAACATCATAAAAGTGGCGTTAAATCTGAATATCCCAATAAATGGATCATATCTGCAAATAATAAAATCAGTGGAAGTTGCAGCATACAATACCGACAGGCCCAGATAAATATACGGGATCAGTCCCAGCACCGATTGAAGCCAGGTTTTCATACTTACGGGCCGGATGAGGAAAAAGTCCTGAATGGCACCAAGCGGGCAAACTGCCGCACAGAAAGTACGCCCGTAAAACAGTGAAAATAAAAGGGGTGCAACAAAAAAAATGACGACCGAATATGGAATTTGGTAATCGGGATTGAATATGGCCAGGACGATATTTTGAATGGAGCCCACTGAACAAACGCATCCTTCACGAAAAAAGCCAAAATAAATGATTGAAAAGATTGACATCCAGAAAACACCGAGCCTGGAGCGTTTTTTGATGACCAGCCAGCTAACGATTGATAAACTTGCGAGTAACACAAAAATATCCAGGTATTCAAGAATGGGCGCACGCGGATCGGGGGTTAAAGTAGGTGGCTGTGTATGTCCTGATTCAAACTCAGGCTTGGGAAACCGTTGCTGGGCAATGGCAGCAGTAAATTGAAGCCCTGCAAAAATTAAGAACAATAGAATATAAATTCGTTTTTTCATTAAAATCGCTCCCAGATTAAATTTTTAATGCTTCGCCACCGAAACCCTTAAACAAGTATGGATCGTTCGCTGGCACCCTTGTAAATGCGTCAGAGGGACAAACCCTGGCAATGGAACATTCGTTACAGTTCACACATAAACTATGGTTCACCTGCAATTGCATCGAACCATTCCCAAATGAGCCACATCCTTTCACACATTTTCCGCATCCGATGCATAAATCTTCGTCGATGTGATACTCAAAAAAGGGCTCTTCAATAAATTTGCGCTCAATCGCACTGGTTGGGCATAATTGATTTTCGGCAGCGGTTGAACGGTCTTTGGCTTCAGGCCTGAAATATCCGCCACAGAGATCGCAATAACCACACATATCGTAAACATGCATGCATTTTACAGCTGAAGGAGTTAATACACAATCTGTTGCACAACGTCCACATTGAACACATTTGGAGGCATCCAATTGCCAAACCATTTCAGTTCCCAGGGTGTTCTTGGCCAAAATACCTCCCAGACCTCCGATTCCAACCAACAGAGAAAACCTGATTCCATTGTGAATGAAATCCCTTCTGTCAATTTTCTTTTGTGATTTATCTTCTGACATTATTTAGCCGGTTTTTGTTCTGATTGTTCCTTAAATTTTTTTGCTTCGGACAAATTACATGATTTTAATTCCTTACAATTTTTGCAAATAAAATCGAAATCGCAGGTTGTTCCTGAATCCGGTTTCAGCAGCAAATATCCGCCTCCAGCAACGATCCCTGCAGCTATCAATCCCCTGCCTGCATTTTTTACAAATGTCTTTCTATCCATTTTATCTTATTTCTCAATATATCCAAAAATCCTGACCAGTCCTTTTTTGGGATCAGAAATATAAATCTGATCTTTTGAATTAACGGCTAAATCAAGATCGGTAGTTCCTGCAATAAATTCGTCAGGACCGGCAACCACACATTTAAACTCACCGGTTTGTAAGTGAATTTTAACTCTTTCGATCCCTTTTTCGCTGGTTACAAATGAACCGTCAGACAACATCGCAATATGAGAAGGATTGCAGCATCCGCTAAAACCATCCAATTGCATGGAAACTCTTTGCCAGCTGGAGATCAAAGTTCCGTCCGGGCGGTACGATTCAAACTGATGCATACCCGGGTTAACCACCCAAAGTTGGTTGTCCCTTCCGATCAATAAATCGAAGTAGCCACTGGGGATGATATATCCCGAGATTCCTTTTTCGATATTTTTTTCGCCAATTTTATTTTGTAATTGCCCGTTTAAATCATAATGATATACAATTTTGTTACCGGCATCGGCCACGAAAACTGAATTTTCATTTACTGCAATGGAGGTAAAAATTGCCAGATCGCCTTTACTTTCCCAACTCTGCTGCCGGTCACCCTGAATATTATACACCTCCACATGATCAGCCATTCCCAGATAGATTAAACCTGATTCTGCAACAGCAAGGCAATACGCATTGTCTTGTAAATGAATTGATTTTAAGAATGATCCATCTTCATTGTAAATTAATATTTTAGAAGAACCTGCTACAAATAAGCGATCTTCATTGTCAAGCGCAATACCGTACAAATGATCTGTTTCCGGTCTGATAAGCGATAATTCCTCATAACATATCAAAGAAGTATCGGTTTGTTTAAGCGAACTCATATCGTATTCATACGGATTATCTGGGTTGGGGCCCCTTGACAAAAATAAATCGACAACCATAAAACCTACCACGATCAGCAATAAGCTGATTGAAAGCAGGAGTATGTATTTGGGTTTCATATTTTTATTTTTGATTTATTATTTTTTATTTTTGATTTATAACGTCTAACGTCTAATGTCTAACCTACTTTTACTTATCACTTATCACTTATCACTTATCACTTATCACTTATCACTTATCACTTATCACTTATCACTTATCACTTATCACTTATCACTTATCACTTATCACTTATCACTTATCACTTATCACTTATCACTTATAATTTATAATTTATCATTTGTCCCTTCTAATATCTATGCAAAGCATTTTTTTTGAATCTCTCATCAGTAAATAACCGTCTGCCAGGGCAAAGGGGCCCCAGGCATCCTGACCTTCCATCACCCTTGTTTTGTCCAATAACTCAAAAGCGTTGATATTAGCCTTTGCAATGGTCAGGGTTCCGTCATCATCCAAAATAAAAAACTTACCGTCGGCGATTATATATGGCCCGAGGCCGAACCGATCCATTTTCCCGCTTGTCCACAAAATATTCCGGGGATCGTTGGGATCCACACAAACAAACTGGTTGCGCTTTCCGGCCGCGTCCTTCGGTAAAACAGAAAACATGCGTCCTTTGTAGAGAATCGGCGTTTGTTGTTCCGAGGCAATGCCTTCGCTGGGCTTATAAGTTTCCAAAAGCCTGATTGCATATTCGTTATTTGTTTTGGATAATTGATACAATGCACCCCCGGCACCATAACCGGCTGTCATAAATATTTTTCCGTTATCAAGTATCACAGGCGAAGGCGCAATAACATTGGGCGAAAATTCATTATTTTTCCACAAAATTTTACCAAGGTCGTCACCATCAGCCGAAATTCCGCAAATTCCTCCAACTGCAAAGTAAACATACATTTTTTTACCCTGAAAAGTCATCGGCATAATGGATGAATGCGACATCTGCCAGTTGTCTGAATTGGGGGTTTCCCACAATACTTCTCCTGTAGCACAATCCACCCCGATCATCAAGGCAGAACCGCCGGGAGCCAGAATGGCCACATCATCAACGATTAAGGGGCATTGTCCGGTGTACCAAAAAGGGATTTCAGTTCCATACTCACGAACCAGATCTTTGCCCCACAACAGATTTCCATTTTCAGGATCCACGCACATCACATGGCAGCGTGGCCCCATGCTAACCAGGTATTTATCGGTAATGGCAGGAATTGTCCTCGACATTCCATGATTTCTTTTTACCTTGACCAGATACCATCTGCTCCAGAGCTCCTCCCCTGTTTCCAGTGAAAAACATCTTAAAGCATCGGTATTTCTTGCTTCATTATAATCCAGTATATATGCCTTTCCTTTATAGATGACCGGAGCTGCATGGCCTTCACCTAGTTCCACCTCCCATTTAATGTCCGGGCCCGCACCCCAATTATCAATTAAGGGAATTGTTTCTTTATTGATATTGTCAAAATCTGCCCCACGGAAACGGGTCCAGGTTCCTTGTAATTCTGAATGATGGGTGGCATATTCCATGAAACTGGCACCGATTTTTACAACTTCCATATCGCCCTCTGCAATTACCGGTCGGTTATCCATACCTGGTAAACTGACAGAAAAATCAGCAGTAGGATTATACAAAAACCAGTAAATAAATACTGTTAAGCCCGTAAAAATGGTGAACAGAATTACCCCTATTTCCAACTTTCCCTTTAACATTTAAGCCTGTTGTTTGATGAGTCGATGATATCGTTTTTTATAGTTCCAATCACAATCTTAATTTCCTTTTCTTATTTCCCAGCGAAGATACAAATTAGGCCGCTTTGAACCAGAATAAATAGCGTTTCTACCTTAATTTGAACACCTTCTAAAGAAGAATCAGTGTTTACTTCTTTCGGATATCATACACACACATGCTATCCATATACCTCACATAAAGCAAGCCATCCTTTATCACCGGCTGAGAATAATGATCGCCTTGCTTACCGGGTAATTGGAGCGTTCCTGTTATTGTAAAATCATTATGTTCAACCTTCACCATAGCGAGTTGGCCACGATAGGTTAAAATGAATAATTTACCATCCGCAGCAATGACAGTACCCGTTCCCAATTTTTTGGTGCTAAATTTAATATTGCCGGTTTCCCAATCAATACAATACCAGTTTTTATTGGGGCTGCTGGAAACGAACAAATCTTCACCAAGTAATACGGCATCGCCCATCTGTGGGCCAATGGTATCATGCTTCCAAAGCATTTTAACACCTTTCCCATCATCGTTTAACTTGAACATTTTCGCCCCAAAACGATAGCCTTCGATGATAAACAGCAGGCCATCACGATAGATGGGCACACTGGCATGAATTCCGTGTTCTTCATCAGAAAGTTTTTGGATCCAGGCTACTTCCCCATTTTCAATATCAACCGAAACCAATTCGTTATAAGTCATGGTGATATAATACTTTTTGCTGCCATGTTCGATAATTATTGGAGAGCAATACGCATTTGTGGTTCCGGTACCTTTGCTGGTCCAGATCGTTTCGCCTGTTTCTTTATCTAAGGCGAGAATATTGTTGACCTCGCCACCCAATGTACAAAATAACTTATTTCCGTCAATGATCAGATTTTCATGCACACCGTGCATGCTGTTCCGATCGCTCAATTCGCCAATGAGTTTTCTGGACCAGATTGTACTTCCATCCTCTACACTAAAACAATGCATCACTCCCAAACCATCAAACACATATCCTTTCCCATCCTTGATAAGAGGGGTTGGTCTTTGTGCCGGCCAGGTCGTCATCCAATCGGGGCCCATCGCTTTTTTCCATAACAATTCACCCTCCATGCTATATGCAAAGAGTGACGTTATGCTATCCTTGACATTCGTCCCTAAATAGAAAACTTTATTGCCCCCGAAAGCGGCTGAGGAGTGTCCCCTGCCGAGGCTATCATATTGCCATAAAAGCTCCGGTCCTTCCGCTGGCCATTCATCCAACAGATTTTTTTCGTTAAATATTCCATCCCTGTTCGGGCCCCGCCATTGCAAATCGCCAGAAGATTTGCTTTTACTGTTTGTACAACCAGCTAATAATAAAACAGATAGGCTGATAATTAAAGTAAGTTTAAGTTTCATAGGTTTATAATTAATGTTTTTTAATATCATAAGCCATCAGGTCGTTCACATAACGGATATACAATACACCATTATGAATTACCGGATGGGCAATTTGCAGTTCGCTGCGTTTAGGTATTCTGAAAGATCCTTTATCAATAAATTCGTTTGCAGTTGGTTCAATTAAGCCTACCACTCCATCATAGCCATAAAAATAAATATGATTATCTGCATAAATGGTGGTGCCCGGTGCAAATTTTCTCAACTCAAATTTCACTTCTCCCGTTTTCCAATCCATACAAACCAATTTCTTCTTAGATTCAGCCGAGCCATAAATACAATCACCAATTACAACCGAAAAGCCCTGTGTTTCATCCAGAATTCCATTTTTCCAGACTTGTTCCACACTTTTACCATCATCTGCTATTTTCAGCATGAATGCTCCAATTTCGAAGCCATCCATAATGAATAAATAACCGTCTCGATAATAAGGCGAATTGGCATGCGCACCACTCTTAATACCTTCAAGTGGGTGTGTCCATGCTAATTCTCCTGTATTTGCATTGATCGAAAGCAGCGTTTTATCTGTCATTGTTATGAAATATTTTTCATTCCCAATAGAAATGATCCTGGGATTAGCATAAGCACTTTTTTCGCCCATGCCTCTGCATGTCCAGATTAATTCTCCTGTAAAACGATTCAGGGCTATCACATTATGCTCAATTCCACCGGGCGTTACAAAAAGCTTCTCGTCATCCACAAGCAAATTTTCGGATAAGCCATATTGGGTTGGCTGGGCACCATAGTCCGAGAAAAGATCAATTTTCCAGATCAAATCTCCATTCTGAGACTTCAAACAATATAACTCACCCAAGCCACTCAGGATATAAACCTGATCTCCAACAATTACCGGTGAAGATCTTACGCCCGGATACATTTTCATCCACTCGGGTCCATATGCTTTTTTCCAAAGCAATTGACCATTTAAATCCAGATTAAACAGATAACTTACACTGTCGATGGTGCCATTGATGAATATTTTATCATCTACAAAAACGGGAGATGAAAAGCCCAAACCCAATTCAGAAAATTTCCATCGCAGAGCGGGGCCTTCTTCTGGCCATTCTTCCAGTAAATCCTTATCAGGATAGATTCCATCACGGTTGGGACCACGCCATTCTGACTGATCCTGAATGTTTTGATCTTCTTGTGATGAGCAAGCAGCGAGAGCAATAACCATAAAAAGCACTGCCCAGATTCTTAAGATATTATTTTTCATCCGTTTATTTTTTGTTTTTTAGTTGTCAGATGGAATTCGCATGATGGGAGAATAATCATTTTGATTGGTGTTCCTCTATATCATGCTCATTTCATAATCATTTATTATTTTACAACATCATAGGCCCACAAGGTGGAACCATAACGAATGTATAATTTTTTATCATGAATTACCGGATGGGCAGAATGATCGCGGCTCTTACCGCCCTCCAATTGAAATGAACTGATTATTTCAAAGGCATTGTCAGTTGCTTTTACCAATCCGATTTTACCATTAATTTCGTACCAGTAGAACAATCCATCTGCATAAAGCTGTGTACCTGAAATAAATTCTTTATTGGTAAACAATTCCTCTCCGGTATTCCAATCCAAACAACTGTAGCCTTTCTGATCCCAGTTTGCGGCATATAAGCGATCGCCAATCAGAATTGCATCCCCACTTTCGATATCCAATAATTTGCTGTGCCAAACCTGATGGGCACTACGGCCATCTTCACTGATTTTTAATTTGAAACTTCCGATTTCCCAACCATCCATTACAAAAATATATCCATCGCGATAAACCGGCGAATTGGCATGAATACCGGATTCATACTGCATGGGATAGGTCCAGGTAACTTCTCCGGTTTCCGTATCAACAGCCAGCAAGTTATTGAGGGTAATGGTGCAGAAATATTTTTTATCACCAAGCTCATAGAAAATTGAGGGACAGTAAGTACTTGGTGTTCCTGCTCCTCTACTCTGCCATATCAAATCGCCGGTAAAACGGTCCAACGAAATTACATTGGCTACAGGGCCACCCGGAGTACAATACACTTTATTTTCATCAACCAACAAAACCTCCGTGATTCCAAACCTGACTCTTTGCCCGTCATATTCCTTCATCAGGTCAACTGACCATACATTCTCTCCATTTTTGGTGTCAAAACAATAAACCACCCCAAGGCTGCTCATTAAATAACCTAGATCTCCATAAATTGTAACATTTGCGCGGGATCCCGGAAAATTAACCATCCATTCAGGCCCGTATTCTTTTTTCCATTTTAGTTCGCCATTAGGATCGAAAGCATAGATAAAACCAATGGTATCGGGTGTTCCTGTGATATAGAAACCATCAGAAGTAAAGGCAGGCGATGAATATCCCTTGCCCAGCTGATCATATTTCCAAGCAACATCCGGGCCATTTTCAGGCCATTCGGTTAATAAATTTTGATCGGGATAAATTCCATCGCGTTGTGGACCCCGCCAATGGCTTTGTTCTGCTATATTATTGGAACAACTTGACAGGATTGCTGACACAAACATCGTGAATACGATTAGCCGGTTTTTCATATTTTTTAATTAGTGGGTTAATAAAGCTTTAGTCTGTAAAACCAGTAAAATCTGAAATTCACATACTATTTTATATTTTTATTTTAGCTTAGTATAAATATCAATCTGCCTTGATTGAATATGCCACAAATGCATCTTCATGTCGGAGATATAAAATCCCGCGATCAATTACCGGATGGGGCCAAAAGGGGCCTCTTTTACCAAGCGTAAGCTGAAATGAACTGATGATGTCAAAACCTTCTGGTGAAGCCTTTACCAGTCCCACATTCCCGTATTTTTCATCGTAAATATACAGATAATCTCCAGCCGAAATAATGGGGCCCTTACTCATCCATTTTGTTTCATAAATGGTTTCTCCGGTTTCCCAATCCACGCAAATCCAATTTCCATCCGTATTATTTTCATAAGAAGAACCATACAGATAATTTCCAATCTTAATCACTGAACCATGCTGGCTATCCAATACATCATTGGTCCAAAGAACAGTAACATCCGACAAATCATCCGCCAGTTTTAACTTTACCGATTTCCTGTTGTAACCACTGGTAATATACAAACAGCCATCTTCGAAAAGCGGTGTATTGGCATGATTATCGTAGGTACGTCCGGTAGAGGGTGCATATGGGCGGTAATCGAATTTCCATATAATCTTTCCATTGTCCGGATCCACTCCGATCAAATGATTTTTTGTTAAAGTGGTGATGATTCGAAACCCATTCTGCTCAATTAAAAGTGGCGAAACATAAGCCGGTGGTTCATTCATACTTTCGGAGGCCCAGATCAGATTTCCGTTGGATTTATCCAAAGCCACCATCATTGTTTTATTGCCACCGGTTGTATAAAATATTTTTTCATCCACTATCAAGGGCGATTCATTCAATCCAAACATTCCATACTGTCCTTCGTAAATGCTATGTGCATCCACTTTCCAAATAATATTACCATTTAAAGCATCAATACAAGCAATCTCGCCCATTCCGCTCGTTACATATGCCTTGTTATTTTCAAGGGTGGGCGTAGAACGACTTGCCGGATAATTTCTCGTCCAGGCTTTACCATAAACGGTTTGCCATTTGATATTACCATCCATATCAAAGGCCGTTAAGACTTCAGATTCATCCTTAACACCCGTTAAATAAATGGTTTGGTAAGCTATTGAAGGAGATGAATATCCTGTTGGTAAATCGACTTTTGACCAAAGCATCCGGGGGCCATTTTCTGGCCATTCGGTCATCAGGCCAGTTCCATCATACTTTCCTTTCCGGCCTTCTCCCCTCCATTGATAAACCTGTGAAAACAAATTGCTTATTGATAAAATCAGTATTGCTGTTATCAGAATTACATTCTTCATATCTTTTAGATTAAATCATTTTCAGCGGTGATTATTTTCTGATATCATAAGCCATCAGGGCATCACCATGTCTTACATATAATATCCCATCTTTAATCACGGGGTGGGTCCAGTATGGTCCCCGGCTTCCCAATGGAATCTGGAACGAGCTAATCACTTTAAACTCATTGGGGTTCGGGTCGACAATAGCCATGTTCCCAAATTTTTCTTCATAACAGTATAATAATCCATCTGCAGCTATAATTGAACCCTTATTGATCCATTCCGTTTCATACATGGTCTTACCGCTTTCCCATTCCAGACAAACCCAATTGCCCATTCCATTGTGTTCCCAGTTTGAACCGTAAATATAATTTCCGAGTTTAACGGTTCCTCCATGGTGCACATCCAACACATCGTTACTCCATAAAAGCGATACCTTTTTCAAATCATCTGATAATTCAAGCATTACATTTTTATGGTCATAACCATCTGTTACGAATAACTTCCCGTCTGCATATACCGGTGTATTGATGTTAATATTCGTACCTCTTTTGCCTGCATACTCTCCATATTTAAACTTCCAGTACATCTCACCATTATCAGCGTTTACGCCAATGATATAGTTTTCTGTAACATTGGCAATAATGTTTAAACCGTTCTTTTGTATGAGCAAGGGTGAAGTGTAAGATGGGTTATCATTCAAAGATTCTGTCATCCAGATTGTTTCTCCTGTGTTTTTATCAAGTGCCACCATGGTTGTTTTATTTCCACCGGGCGTATAGAATAATTTGTTGTCGAGAACAATCAATGATTCGGCGATGCCCCATTTGCCATAGGTACCTTCAAATTTATCCGTTGCCCTGAACTGCCAAATAATTTCACCATTCATGGCATTCAAACAGGCCAGATCGCCTAAACCGCTCGAAACATAAAGCCTTTCATTTTCGATGGTTGGCGTACACCGGCTATTCGGGAACGGGCCATTCCAGGCACGACCGTAATTGGTCTCCCATTTAATTTCCCCATCCATGTTGAGTGCAAATATATACTCCAATGAATCACGTATGCCCGTTAAATAGAGCATATCATAAGCAGCAGATAATGCTGAATGACCAATCGGGATATCTTCTATAGACCAGATCATTTCAGGGCCATTTTCGGGCCATTCTTTCAATAATCCTGTTTCATTCACATAAATTCCGGTTCTACCTATTCCTCTGAATTCGTCGAGTATTTGTGAGTATCCAAGAAGTGAGATAAAGAGCAGATAAGTTGAGAGCCAAAGGTTTTTTTTCATAAGTAGTATGTTTTTAAAGTTCATATTGAATGTCCATAATATCGATTATTAATCATTACTTTAGTGTTTATCATTCATGAACATTTCATGATCAGGTTTTAATGAATTTTGGTGGAATATAATACAAAAAAAAGATGTTTTATTCAAATTACCCAATCGCATTCTGCTTTTTGGATCAATACAGGCAAACTATCGGGCAACGTATTTGTTTTTCAGACAAATTTATTCCGCAATTGAATAAACCATCAGTGAATTTCCATGCCGGACATATAATTTTTGATGGTCGATGACCAGGTGTGCCCAATGCTGAGCAGAACCATATGGAACCTTAAATTTACTGATCACTTCAAAATTGGTCTCCGTGGGCCTCACCAAAGCTACTTCACCGCTGGTTCCGTACCAATAAAGTAATCCTTCAGCCATAATCAGGTTTCCGCTTGCTATTTCTTTCGAATCATAAAGTTCTTTTCCCGTTTCCCAGTCGAGGCAAACCCATTTCCGGCTCTTGTCACCACCGCCATATATTTTTCCATTATCCAATACGACACCACCCATTCTGCTATCGAGACTTTCGTTGCGCCATAATTCCGTGATCGACTTACCATCTTTCGAAAGTTGAAGCATGGTGCCGCCCCAACCATAACCACTTACACTATAGAGTTTTCCGTCTTTAAACAGCGGTGAATTGGCATGAACGGAATACTGGTTTGTTTGCGGATGGCTCCATAACAGCTCACCATTATCTGCATTGATACCAAGTATGGAAAATTCAGTGGCCGTTACGTATATTTTCAATCCCGCCCATTCGATCAAACCCGGAGTATTGTAGGCACTTTTTTCGCCCTTTCCTTTTGATTTCCAGATCAATTCGCCCGTATCTTTATGAAGTGCAATTACGTTGGCTTCAATTCCGCCGACGGTGCAAAAGATCTTATCTCCGTCGATCACCAGGTTTTCGCACATTCCCCAGACAATGTTCCGGCCATCATAATCATTCATAATGTCGACTTTCCAAATTATTTCTCCGTTTTGTTGATTCATGCAAACAATCAGGCCATAACCGGTCATCAGGTAAAGTTTGTTATCCTTAATAAGCGGAGTGGTTCTAACTCCGGGCCAGCTTTCGACCCATTCCTTTCCGACTTCGGATTTCCATAACAGTTTGCCCTCATGATTAAAAGCAAAAACATAAGTAATTGCATCCAGGGTTCCAGTCGTAAATACAACATCAGATGTTACTGCTGCTGAAGCATGACCTTCGCCCAGCCCATCATAGTGCCAGAGAAGTTGAGGGCCATTCTCCGGCCATTCTTTTAACAATCCTGATTCATGGTAAATGCCATCACGGTTTATTCCTCTCCATTGAACAAAATCCTGAGAGAACAATTGGGAAGTGATCAGTAGCATAAACACTACTGTAAGTTTGATTTTCATAGTCGCTTTTATTAGGTTATCTTTTACTCAAAAATAGGATTATTTGAATGTTCATTCCCCTTTTTAACAATATTTTAACAGATTTTTCGAACTGGTTACGATTCTAAATGCAACTCAGGTTACAAGTTTTTTTTCACTGCTGTATTCTTTAAATTGCCCTTCTTTAACAATTTTGTATAAAAGTTCAACGGTTTCATAAATATCAAGAAACGAATTATAAAGTGGAGCAATCCCCAATCGAATATTATTGGGAGGTCTGAAATCAGGTATCATAATTTTTGAACCATCATTGGGTTCAATCATTGCCTGACTGATTCTGTATGCTTCAGGATGCTGGATTGAAATGTGTGAGCCTCGTATGTTGTCGTTGAGCGGCGATGAAAATTTAAACCCAAGAGGAACTAGAAATTCCTGGATCATTTCAATCATAAATTTGCTCTGCATCAGGCTCTTTTTTCGAATCCGATCCATTCCGGCTTCAAGTGTAATGTCCAATCCCGGCTCAATTGCAGCCAGTGATAAAATTGAAGGAGTTCCTGTGGCCATTTGCTGAATGGAACAGCTGGGTTGATATTCCAGTGAAAAATCGAAAGGTTTTGCATGGCTGAACCAGGCCCAAACCGGATTTTGCATCTTATCCTGTAAATCTTTACGAATGTAAAGAAATGCCGGTGCTCCGGGCCCTCCGTTCAAATATTTGTAGGTACATCCCACAGCCATATCAGCATTGCTTCCATTTAAATCGATGGGAACAGCACCGGCTGCATGGCTCAGATCCCATATCATTAATGAATTATTTTTATGAACCAATTGATTGACCCTTTGCATGTTATACATAAACGAACTCTTAAATGCCACATGACTGAAACTTACAGCTCCAACAGTCGAATCCAGATTTTCTATAATCTGATCTTCATCTATGCCCAAACCATCCTTACTTTCCAGTAAATGAAGCTGATGGTTTTTAAAATGCTGATTGATCAGCCCCTGGATCACATAAATATCCGTAGGGAAATTTAAAGAATCAGAGAGCACCTTTGTTTTGGACTCATCCATTGAAAGGGCCGCAAACATAAGTTTGTAAAGATTAAGCGAAGTGGTATCGCCAACAAATACTTCATCTTTTCGGGCTCCGATAATTTTGGCAATTTTTCCAGCAAGCTTTGATGATAACTCCATCCAATGCTTATTCCAGCTTCGGATCAGGTTTCTCCCCCATTGCTCATCCACCAGTTGTTTGATAACTTCCTTACTTTTTACCGGCAAGCGCCCCAGTGAATTTCCATCCAGATAAATCAGGTTTTCATCCTCGATTACAAATTTCTTTTTAAAGTCGGCTAAATCATCATTTTTGTCATAAGCGATGGCTTTTTCTAAATATTTCTTCATTTATTATCAATCATTGTTAACATTCTCGGAATGATTCTCTCAACCCACTTTGCATACATTTTAGCTGAAGGATGCAGGCCATCTGCTGCGATCAATCCCGGGTCAAGATCAACTTTTCTGGAGCTATCAGTAATATCAATAAAGATGATATTTTTTGTTTCACAAGCTTCACGGCAAACATTATTAAACATATCTATTTCTTCGGCAATCTGAGTACTGTTTCTGCCTTCGGCAAAAGGGGTAACACCCCAATCCGGAATTGATACAACGAAAACTTTCGACGGATCATCGCCAGCGTATTGAATGGCTTTATCCAATAAGCCATTCAATTCAACCTTATAGTTAGCAAGCGGATAAGCCCGGTATTGATTATTGACACCAATCAGAAGGCTTACCAAATCATAATCGTGTGTGATGATAGAATCTTGTATTGCATTCATTAACTCATCTGTTGTCCAACCCGTTTTTGCAATAATCTTAGGTTTCAGGATATTGATCCCTTTCTTATTCAGTGAATCAGCCAATTGATTCGGCCATCGTTCAGATTCCCTTACACTTTCGCCAATGGTGTAACTATCTCCCAATGCCAGGTATTTTAATGATTTTATTGATTCCTGATTTTTCGGTGCTTTTGTATTCTGACAGGCCATACATATGATTAAGAAGGCAAATAGATAATTCTTAAAATTTAACATTTATCAAATGATTAAGCTTATTGTTCCCCGATAGAAATTAAATAATTCTGTGTTCTAAAAATGATGGCACCCTCAGTTATAGCCGGTGTAGCCATACAAATATTCCCCATTGGATTTTTAGCAAGAAGCTCAAACTGGGGTCCGGCTTTCACCACAAAAACATCGCCTGGTTCGGAGGTAAAAAATAACCTGCCATCAGAGGCTACGCCGGATGCTGAAACTCCACCTCCCGGTCGGAGTGGTTCTTTGTACATCATTTCTCCTGTTAAGGCGTTAAAACAACTTAAAAGTCCGTTGTTAACAATGTTATAAATATAATCACCATATACAAGATTGGTTGTCATATAGGCACCGCCTCTGTCAATGCTCCAAACAATATACTCATTGCTTAATTCACCTTCTTTCAGGGTAATATCCACTTTTGCTTCAGGTTTAATGGCATAAATCGGCGACATTTTTCCATGTGCACTGTTGATATAAATCAGATTATTAGCAAATACGGGTGTTGGCACCGGATTATCGCCGCCCCCATGCATTCTCCAGATTTCCGCTCCGGTTTCAAAATTATAAGCCCCGATATGATTGTACCCATTCACAATGATTTGAGGCGATCCATTCACATTTATAACCGTTGGAGAACCCCAGGTTGAAAATTCATCCCTTGGCATTCGCCAAATCTCTTCACCGGTTTCTACATCAAAAGTTGCCAGAAACGATTCGCCTGAATGGTCACATTGAACCACAACACGATCATCATAAATTACCGGAGAACTTGCAAAACCCCAATCCAGGGTTATATCCCGACTGGGCCCTGTTTGAAGTTTACCCAAATCTTTGGTCCATAAAAGCTCACCATTGGTATTATAGCAGTATAATCCTTCGGAGGCAAAAAAAGCAAGCACATGCTTTCCATCGGTTGCAGGCGTGCAATTTGCCTGGGTTGCTTTGGTATGACGCTTTGTTTTAGGTACCCCTTTATGTGCCAGGCGTTCCCATAAAATTTCACCATTATTTTTGTCGATGCAATATACTTTGAATTGATGAACCGTAGTATCCTGAGCAGAATCACCATCTCCATACAATCCAACCTTTAATATTTCCTCGGCATTACTGCTGATCGCGGTTGTAACAAAAATTTTATCGCCCCATATTACCGGACTTGAATGGCCCAATCCCGGGATTGGGGTTTTCCATTTCACATTCACATTTTCGACAACATCCCATTGCGTTGGAATGTTGGCATTATCAAAAATTCCGCTGGCAAATTGCCCCCTGAACGAGGGCCAGCTTTGTTCAAAAGTTTCAGTTTTTTGATTGGAACTGCAAGCAAAAAACAGAAGTACAGTAAGTACTAAAAAAGTAGGTTTTTTCATGTGTTAATTAAATTATGTGTGTGTCAAAGATAGCAATAATATCTATTTATGAACATCTGTCATTTTAGCGTTAAAGGACCTAAATGGTACAAAAATTGCAAAAAAAACGCGACTGCCAAAATGACAATCGCGTATGGTATAAATTTTATAACCAGAATTTTATAAGGTTTATCTAATTTTTTACTTTAATAAAAAATTCAAATTTTGGTTTTTGTCTAATTCTTGTGGGGCCTGTCCAAATTTAAACAAGCGAAGGGGATGTTTCCCGATTAATTTGAGTTCTTTTCCTTCGACTAAAAGCAGGCATGCTTCCCTCAATCCCACTACATAAATGTCTCTGTTAACGACCATAAATTCTTCGATCCTTTGTTCCCTGGTTTCACCGCCATGACCCTCCGGATTTACATCCAGATAGTGCGGATTAATTTGGAAAGGCACCAGGTTTAAACAGTTGAAACTTTCAGGCTCAATGATGGGCATATCATTGGTTGTTCTTAAGGTTGGACAGCAAACATTTGAACCTGCACTCCAACCCATAAATGGAATTCCATTTAAAACTTTTTCACGAATTGGCTGCATGATTTTATTTTGATGCATCATATAAACCAGGTGAAAAGTATTACCCCCTCCCACTGCGATCGCTTCAGCTTCGTTCACTGCTTTAACCGGATCGGTTTCTTTGTGGATGGAATAAATCTCATATCCGAGTTTCTGATAGACCGCGTTTACTTTTTCTTCATAAAGATCGAAAGATTTTTCGAGGCTTTCGGTTGATAATCCAACCCCGGCATATGGAACGAACAATATGCGTTTTACAGTTGTACTACTTAAAAAATCCTGAATGTGTTTTTGTGGCCAGCCCAGATAGGCTTCGCCATAATTGGTTGAGTTGCTGATCAATAATAGTCTTGGCTTCATTTATTTTTCAATTTAATTAATGCAAATAAGGTTTCGCAAATATAGAAAACATCTTTAAATAAATTGAACAATCAACCAAATAGCTCTAATCATTAACCCGCATCCCATTCTCAAACCGAACTACAAATGCATCCATGATCCCATGATTCTTAATTAAATCCTGACGTTCCCTGAGTGCTTCTTTCTCTGTTTTAAATGATCCAACAACATAGATGTGCCAATTGTTATGTATGCCTTTATAAACTATTTTTGCTGGTTCCAGATCGTATTTATCACTCAAAACTTCAATATCAACAGGCTTTTTAAATGAAGCCCTTATTTGCACACAGTATTCTTTGGCTACATTCTGAAGTTCATTCGATTTAGCCGCGGCCCTTGCATTGTTTTCAACCGGCATTTCATTTGCTACTATTTCTTTGCCTTCAGCAGGCTCAGGTTTTTTTTCAATGACTGGTTTTGGGTTCATTATTGAATCTAAAACCGGTCTTAATTTAGCCACCACCTTATCGCTGATTAAATCAACCATTTTCGGATTAATTTCAGTAATTTGTGTAGAAGTCAATTCCGCTTCTGACTTAGGTAATTCCTCTGGAGGTTCATTTATCACTGATTCATCGGACTCTTCAGAATCCGTCTTTTTCTTCTTAAAGAAGTTAAACCGAATTCCGATGGAAGAGAAATTATAATTATCATTATTCCCATTAACAATCTGACCATCAATTAAATCTGTATTTGAAAATCTTAAATTAAAATCGGCATAGAGTTGAACTTTCTCAGAAAGTTTATAATCAAATCCCAAGGATATCGGAAGAACCATTACAACCCGCCTGCCATCCAAGCCTCTTCCCTTCAAATCTCCCAAACTCTCTTCATAACCATAAAGAGTGGTTCCCCTGGCATCCATTACCTTGGTTTTATACTGAGCCTGACCAATTCCTGCACTTCCATGAAAATTCAGCTTATTATTTGAAGAAGGATTAAATAACTTATTGAAATTAACCACAAAATTTAAATTATAATCAAACAAATCAGACTCGAAACGATCACCATTGCTGGCAATCCCTTTGATTAAGCCGTAATACACACCGGCATTTAATCCAAATGCCGGTATAAGCTGTCTTCCAAATTTTATACTTGCGCCCGGTTTAAGATTTTCAAAATCGGGCCATTTGGGAAATGCATCATACTTGGCAATATCGGCCTGGCTGTAACTTAGCCCAACATTCGTATTGATATACCAATGCGGTGAAAATAGAGATGCTGAATCTTGAGAAATGGCACAGAATGGTAAAACAATGAAAAGAAAAGCAATATAAATTTTAAATTTCTGATTATCTGACTTTTTCATGTGTAATGGTTTAAATATCATTTAAATCAATTTTAAATCCAGAACGACCGGATTATCGTAATTTCCATAGGTGCCATCTATTACGAATGCAACACTGGTAACGGTTTGATATAATTGGTTGAGTCGCGTATTATAATACCTAAAAAAGATTTCCCCATTTTCGCTCGATGAGCCACGGACAGTCACAAAATAAACCCTTTTGCTTCCATCCTCGGATTTTACCAAATTACCGGTCCCCCTGCATTCATCATCAATAAAAGCGGCTACCAGATCATCATCCTGGGAATGGGTATTGATATCGGTTGGTAAACATACAATAGCAGTGAAGCTATAGGGATAAGTCTCTGGAGATAAAACAATCCAATTAGGCTTGGAGTCAATCTCGAAAGTATCCTTATCGGGCTGACATCCTCCCCCCATGAGAAGGACGATGATTATTAAAATGAATGTTCTGAATATTTTCATGATATATAATTATTAAATTTATTAGGCCAACTTATCACTCATTATGCTTATTGTTGCTTATTAATCTTTCGAACATATTGTGTACCGTCAACCCAAATCTTAACAAAATAAATTCCGGGCCTCAGATGAGAACAATCCAATTCAGTTTCTGAAATACCATTAAACAACTGAGAACCTTTTTGATAGATCAATTCCCTGCCCATTACATCCACAACACGAATATCGATTTTACTTGCACTTTCCGACTTAAGTGATATTGTTAAATACTTTTTCGTCGGATTGGGATAAATCTTAATATCGGTAATTAATTGTTTAAAATGAATCACCATTGGATTCTCAATCGTTCCACTTACCGAATTATTGCTAAATGGAATAATCTGGCTCGTTCCAAGTATTTCACCATTTCTTTCAAGTTCAAACGAAACAGGCATTACTTCTTCTCCTGAAACAGTGATAAAGTAGATTTTTTTACCATTTACCTCTTTCAAAGTGGTTTCTGAACTCAATTCATCACCAACATAGGTCAGAATTTTATCATGCATTTTCGGTTCGATGTCGCTTACGGCGATCATATTCATATTTCCTGAAAAAACATTGTTTACATATTCCTGTTCCGGTGCATAAAGTTTAAGACTTTCCGGTCCCATTGAACCTCCGTTGTTGGGATAATAAAAACTGATATTTGTGGGATCTTTACGGAACAACATATAACCCTTATTCGGCTCCAGATATCTAAGGCTTCCAAGCCAACCGATACTTTCTGAATACATAGCAAAACCATTTTGTGATTTAATCACATCTTCGGGTTTGGCATCATAACCGGCCAAAGCTTCTGTTAATGTTAACCTGATATTGGGTATATAGCTTATATAACTCCAAAGATTACCTCTTACAGGAATGGCTATTGAAGAAGGCTGAATTACATCACCAGCCAAACTAATCAGTTGATTTACAGATGAAGAGACCTTATACATGAGGATATTATTAAGTAAAAATGGCGTACCTTCTACAATCCATTTTCCTTCGTTGACTGAATAATTTGCACTTTTTGATTCAAATTCACTTTTAAAATAGTTTGTTGCATCCCATGTCATATTAGCCAAAGCTGAATTCAAATCATTTAATGCATTCGTTTCAATATTGAAGGAAATCCAGTTCCATCCGGGGACCAAAGCGATATTCTGATAAACAACATCCCTGGCATCGAATATGATCAGATTATTGGGGGTGCCAATTACCGCATCATTAACAAAATTGATTGTCATTCCAGGATCAGCAGCGTAGGTGATACCTTTGCTGGCATCCCACATTCGGAATTCAATTTCATGAGCTTCGTTTTGGTTGCTATATACCGTAAGAAGCGCATACCACATATCCATATCCCTAATGTATGTACTTGATGTAACACCTATACATTTACCTTCATAAAATGCAGCCAGCATATCTTCATCATCAGAAGAGAAAATATTATTAAAGCGCATTTTTCCAAAAATTGCCATACTGTGTTCGAAATCCGCTGGATCAACAACCCAATCAGGCTTTTCACCTTTAACGGTGATGTTGATTCCGAGGGCCTCGGATACATTATTGTCATTTCGCAGATAAATGATTTCATTGTAGGTGCCAATATTCAAACCTTCATCAATCACAAAGTTTATATCTTTACTGGAGCTTGGATTGATGGTTCCACTTGTGGGCGTTATTTCCATCCAAGAAGGCATATTTTCAATCACAAAATGCTGAATGGAACCTCCTTTATTTATTGCCTTAACAGTAAACTCAAGCGGTTCGTTGACCGGTTTTGAGAGATTTAACTCAACTTCACCCCATTTCAATTGATTTCGATCGATATAGGCGCTCCAGGTAATGGGAGAAATGTTTTCATTTCCATTCTCATCCTGAACACCATCAACCGTAAAAGTAACGATGGTTTTTTCAACTTTTTCCCATGTTTCTTCCAGGTAAATGATCAATGCATCATTATTAACAACAAAATCAAATTCGAGGTTTGAAACCGGGCCTCTGTCTTTAACAGGAGGACAATCAGTAGTTTGAACGGTGTTGGTATTTTCTGCATCAGGAACTGCATTTGCAGGATCGCGCTGAATTTTCATATCGGCCAGGGTGAAATCCAATTCGGGCCTACCCTGGTATTCTTTATAGTACTCGAATGGATAATAGGCCATCAAGCCCATTTCATTTCCATCAAGTTTTACGTTATTATTATCCTGGATAAGTTGTTCATTTTTATAAAGATTCCAGATTCTTAATTCATCGATCTGACCTGCAAAATAATGATCGATATTTAATGTGTTTGAATTACCTTCTGCATACCATCCTCTTGCGCCAATGTACATAAATGCCGAAGCGATGCCGCCAATTTCATTTGATTCAAAATAATTCACCATATTTCCATCCAGATAAATTTGGCCCCGCCCAATCGATCTGTTTACATTTACTGCAAAATGATGCCAGTTATTATCTAAGTAATTGCTTTCCAGTGTAGAAACAAAACCATTATTAATAAAGCTCAGCTTCCCGTTCGAATTGAATTCTATCGAGAATAAATCATCCGAACCACCCATATCTTCTCCATCTCCTCGTCCGTTACTAAGCAAGGTGGCATTGGTTTGGTTTTCATTGCCTTTAAACCAAAATTCGATGGTAAAGTCCATTGATTTTTTAATCACGGCCGAACTTCCCGTATTGATCTTGAGATAACTATCCGTACCATTCAGGCTGATTGCCCTGCCTTCGGGCAATGCCCAGGCGCATCCGTTCATGATCATATTGGCCCCCCTGGCTTTATCCAATGCTAAACTACCTTTTGCCTCATTCATGGGATAATAAGCCAGTAATCCGGGTTCATTGCCAGAAAGCACATCCAAACTACTAACCTGAATTTCGCCCGAAGTTCTTATTTTATTCCAAACTCTTACATTATGCATCAAGCCATCAAAGAAATTGGAATTATTGCTGATGTCTTTTCCAAGTACAAAATTTCCAATGCCGTTGTATAGCCCTACATTCACATTACTTATCACTTCAACAAAATTGTAATAAGCCGAAACGAATCCATCCTTATGATAGACCAGTGCTACGTGTGCCCACGAACCGGCTTCAAAAGAGATCGTATTTTGGCTGCTGATTAAGTTATCACCTAAGCGAACCTGCAGATGATTGTCTTCTGTAAGCATGATTTCAACCGATTCATTGATATTTCCGTGGCTGAATAAGGTGGCACTTTGAGCTTGATCAGTTTTTATCCACATTTCAACCGTAATATCTTTACCTGCCATATTTTTCTCAAATTCGGTGGCCATATAATCATTCACACCATCCATACTTACGGAAACCGAATGATCGGTTTTAGCCCCATTTCGGATACCGGTTACCTGAAAATTATTTTTGGTAAGCAGTCCCTGGGCTATTGTTTCATTAAAATTCAACCTGATATCATCCTCAATCGTCAAGATACCATTTGCAGGCAATGGACTACCGAACAAGCGGGGACAAAGCATATCCTTAATTCCGCTCACCATTTCTGAAATATTTTCTATTTCTTCGTTGTTGATCACACAAACACTTACGGCCCTTAAATCATATCTTTGATCCGGAAGATCATCCATTTGCAGGTTATATCTGATTGTTCCTGCATTGGCAGGGTCAATAAATTCAGCATTCCAGCCATCATCCAATGCTTTTTGATATTTAACAGAATCACTGTAATAATTCATAAGTGTTTTCCAACCATCATCAGATTCTGCCGCAGATTTATACTGAAGTTTTATTCGGTTAAAGCTGTCGTAATTTACATCGAAGCCGGTGATGCGGACGTTCATATAATGCTTATCAACTCCATCAATCGTAACCGTTGGTAATTTTGTATTATAGGTCCATTTATCGCTTGGTTTTTCAATCTCTACATCGCTACAGGAAGGTATAAAATGAGCAGTGAAAGTCAGCGTGTCACTAATTGTTTCTTCGCACTGAGATTGCAATACAACCTTCAGATTATCATAATTTAATGCGGATCCCTTACCAACTTCTAAGGTTTTTATCAATGTTTCTCCGGCAGGAACCATGAAATCTTTGCCATTACCGATAGCAGCGCCATCAATGTACAATTTGGCACCATTTGGATTTGATTCTTCAACTATTTTTAATGTGAACCAGTTATCTTGCAGTATTTCTGAATTGTTTCTCAAATAAAGGACAAAGTTTGCCGAACCCCCGGAGGGAACATTTTCAATAAAATCATTCTCAACAGCAATTTCCGGAACTTCTATTTTTTTAGTTGCCTGGTCGATTACATGCTGACCCGGCTCAAAGAATTTAGTTGCATATTCGCCTTCATAAGGACAAGAAGTTGCACCTGCCTTTGTTCGGAAAATAAAAGTAGAATAGAATTCGTTTTCGTTAAATGTAGGATCTGCAGTGGTTTCATCGTCTGCATCTTCGCGCAATACATCAACACTGATATAATCCTCACCTTCTTCTTCCAGCACAAAACCTTTTGAATGGCTTTTCTCCTCGGTATTTTCAAATTCTCCGCCATGAGTTGTTGAAATAGTTTCGTCAATTTCCAAACTGAATCCACTTCCAAAAATTGTGACACCAACTTCGGTTTTAAAATTACCGCCAATCATAATTTCGAAGTTCGTATTTTTGGTTTCTGAATAAGAGTATGATTCAGAATAGCTAATAGGTGAACCTCCGTGAAACGAGTAATTCTGTAAAAGCTCTGCATTTAATTTTGCCTCTTCATTTGCGCTCAGTTGTTTGTACCAATTTGCAATTGATTGATTTAAAAAGAGGATTGTATCACTACGCGTAAAATCATCCCGTTCAGGAAAAATTACCCGATAACTTGCCCCATTAAAAGCATCATCCGGGTCTGGATCTGCACCCGAAGTAAATACATCGTCTGTATTGCTTTTACCATAATTCGGATCATTTAAAGCCAGATGAGAGACATAAAACACCGTATCAAGCGAATTAGCAAGCGATTGAAGTGTAGTTATATCAGCTTCCGACTCCTGCATTAAAAAGTTATTTCGCAATTCGATCATATCAGGCAATAACTGATTCTCGATATGAGATTGCGGCAGGGCAAATAAAGTTCCAAAAGTCTGCGCCAGACCTAAACCGGTTTGCTTTACTAACAGCCAACTATTGTTAACAGGAGTAATGCCTGTGTAAACTTTGTATTTCGCTGTATTTTCAAAATACCTGGATCTGGGTATAATGGTAACGCATTCTGTAGATCCGTATGCTATATTGGTCGAATATCCAATAAAAACATCTGCATCTGCACCAACGTAGCCCGGATCACCGCTGGTCTGAAATTGAGTGGTGGTGGTGGTGGTAGTTTCAGTAGAATTGCTTCCACCAACAGTTTCTTCATGCACCACCCCTAATGTAAATCCATTCTTGCTTTTAACCGATTGAATGGTTCCGGCCCCAAGCCCGGTAAAAGTAATCAGTTCTGTACCTAAATCCTGAGTAAACAATTCGGAACCGGTATTATTCGCACTGCCTGTGTAAGTGGAAGATTCAGTAATTGTAACTCCCTTTTCCAGAAATGAATAGCTATTGGAACCTGGAGGGTCTCGCAATACCATTAAAACCTTATCGGGCCCTCCGGTAACAAAATTACGACCGGTTTGCTTGGCTCCGATAATGATGCCGTTAAAACCACCATTCCAATTTATTGAAGTTCTGTTGTCTTCATTCCCATAATATATTTTAGCAGAGATGGATCTTTTGGCAGATGTGAGTTCTGGCTCGGTTACCTGAAAGTTATAATTTGCAACTCCAAGGCTATCTGCTTCAACCTGGGAAATACCGGATATTGATAAATTATTATTAAATTCAATCGTCGCATCCTTTGTTGGAACTTCATCAGCCGGTACATCTGGTTTTGGGTTTCCATCTGAAGCATAATAGGTGTATTCTTCAAATACTTCTGCTTTGAAATTATAAAATGAATTTTGGTTAAAAACTGGCAATCCCAATAAATAATTTCCACCCGGATATAAATCAATGATCACATCATCAGAACCAAGCGTTTTTAGGGTGTACTCGGTCTCTCCATAATACGGCAATGAATTCCCGCTTTCATCCGATTGGGTGATTCTAACCGTGGGAGCATATCTTTTTATAAACTTTTGAGAGTGGTTAAATTGTACCGAATCCGTATAATTTGTTTTAACCCACTCATTATCAACTTTCGCTGAGTCGACATAAGTATAAACCACCGAATTTTCCAACAGTTTTTGTGTTAAATTCAGATCTTCGCCTGAGCCAGGAACATCATCATGGCCCGGTACATTTACAGTAATGGTAAACGATTCGGGGATGACCTCTGCTATAAATTCTCCGGTCTCACTATTTGGATAAATAGTGATATTTGAAGCACCATACTTAACAAGATTGGTTTTTGGCCATCCGGTACCTCCTTTGTTAGAAGGAATTAGATGGTCAAAACTTTTTGTTTCATCGGTACTCGATATTTTATATGCCGGATTTTTGGTGGTCAGGGTAACGCTTATTCCATCGGCTAAATTATTTTTAGAAAGCGAAAAACCGACCGGATACGCATCCTGTTCCGCTCCGCCTCCAACTCGTCCAATATATTTAACAGTCGTGATGTCATTGAGTTTAAGTCCCAGAACTTCATCCTGATAATTTAAATTAACGCCATAACTATCAGTTATTTTACCATCATTTTCGAAAGTATGATGAGCTTTTGTCGCAATCACTTCATGTGAACCAACGGGAACCTGAATTTCGAATTCGCCGATCGAGTTGGACATTAAAACCACTCCATTTCCACCCATTGCAACCACACCATCTATTGTAAAAGATACTCCGGCAACTGGTATGGTACCACCTTCATAGGTGATGGTACCGGTGACTTTAAATGATGACTTATCAATAAAATTAACGGTATGGCTCTGAGATCCTATCCCAATAAATCTGACTTCCTGCTGAGATTCAAACGTATGAATCCCCTTACGTGGGATTATGGTGTAAACAGTACCATTCCCAATGAAAGGAATTGCACGGATTTCATATGATCCATCCTCATCTGTAACTCCTTTATGTCCCAATTGTTCGTTAGTAGGGATTCTGGTAGTGTTAAGCGTAGCTCCGTTCAGTGAGCCATGATTTTCATTATAAATACTTCCTTTGTATGATCTGTCATAAAATTCGGTGCTGGTAGCATAATTGAAACTCCAATAACCGATTAAGCCATTTTCGCCACCTGTTATATAGCGGTTATAATCCCTTTTAATCTCAGTTGCGTTCAATGGCCGGTTCCACACCCGAACTTCATCAATTGCACCTGCATATCCTGAACCCAACATTACAGGATTATCATTCCCTGTTAACACTGCACTTTTGGCCACCTGGCAATCTAGCTCGCCATTCACATAAATTTGAAGTTTGTTTGCCGTGCTAACTCCTGTGATATGAAAATAACTCGTTCCAACCATTAAGGAACTAACGATGGTACTTGATGTTAAGGTCTGTGTGCCAGCTTTAAAGTATAAGAAATTATTGTTTATTCCCAACTCATACATATCCGTTTTCGAGAATATTTTTTGGGTCCCTGATACCGCATTTGGTGAAATCCATGCCTGAATAGTTATGGAGTCGGTGTTTGATTCCAAATACGTATTCGTATCAATGCTTGCATATTGGGCGGTAGTAACGTCCAGGCTGTTTCCGATGATACCATCATCCGTTTCTACTCTGACTTCAACTTCTTCAACGGCCTGACCATTTTGAAAGGTAACCCTTCCATATATATCTCCAGTTGGTGTTCGAAAACCATAAGTATAAAGGGTATCTGTATAAACAGTTACATCAGCACATTGCGTAACACCAATCAGTTGATACTCATATATTTCTCCGGGATTCGACTGAACATCATTATACATATAGAATATAGATCCGTCGGCACCCTCCACCTGATCGATTTGTTTAAAATCATTCCCAGATTGGTATATGCGATTTTTGATCATAAAATAGTCGATCGGTTTTCCATCTGCTTCCCATGATAATTCAGTTCTTTCGGAATAATATCCCTTTGAAGCTTTTACGGAAAGTAAATTCCCGGTTTCCATCGGAACTACATTGTCGCCTGTAACCGAAAGTGCATCCTGATCAGGGTAATTTGCATTACCGGGTTTGACATAAATTTTATAGGTAAACTTATTACACATGAGGAAAAGCTCCTCCGAATACGATCTATTTGCCATTGAATCTGCTGGCACGAGAATAACTTCTTTTACATTGCCATTCGTCATATTATAGCGTTCGATATATACCTTGGTACCATCGGTCCAAATATTTCCGGCATCATAATTCCAAGTTATTCTGGCTATATTCTCGTTGCTTGAAAAATCGACATTCGCATCGGCAATAAATTTATGGGTCATTGAGAAAACAACCGAAGTGGTACTGCAAAGGTTCCACCCCCATTCTGCAGAGGTCTTGGTTCGACGAATTCTATAGTAATAAGTCCCGTTCAGATTTTCTGATGATGACTGATCGGTAAAGCTATATGCTGAAGTTGCATGATCATAATCAATCTGTCCGACTGTTTTGGGATTGTTAAAACCAACATCAGCGGATCGTTGCACCTCAAATTTATCCCCGTCAATATAGCTTGCTCCGGTTGCAGTTTCTACGGTCCAGGAAACCGTAGCATCACCATTAGCCAGCTGATTGACCGTAAAATTTTCCGCTTGGGGGTAGGCAGGAAGGAGAATGTCATTTTCTGTTGTATAGGTCCTGCTGCAATATCCAAGTGTATATCTGATATGAACGGTTTCTGATTGCTCAGTAGAAGCGATATTTACAGGTATGCTTGCGGTGCTTCCTATTAAATCACTGTATGCTCCGGCATTTAAATTGTATTCATAACCTGAATAAATACCAGTTGGTGCCACCGTTACACCGATATTGTATTTTCCGGCGGTGGAGGAATATGAATAACTCAGGCTTGGGATCGGGAAGCTCAGGCCTGAAAAGGTCTGTGATTTACTCGTTTGGCCGTAGTCCGCACCATTATTTTCATCCACATAGTATGTTACTTCGACTTCCAAACTGGCTTCACCCAGTAATGAAGATGGAAGGCATACCCTCATCTGTGCCCAGGTTGTGGTACCATCTTTGGTAATATTTGTCTGATCGTAGGAGTCTTCATCAAAAGAAGCGCTAACAGTACTTATATTATCCCAGTAATCGCTACCCCAGGTCCTATAAATATAAACACTCACATCAGATCTGGTTCTTTGTGATCTTACCCAATACCAATCGTCATCTGCCTGGGGATCTCCAGGGCCATGAAATGACCAAAACCGAAGTAGCGTATTACCATTCACGATAATTTTTCCGGCCCTTGTACTTGTTGGTGTAATTCCTTCATCATTAGCATCATCATCATAAATGGGAATTCGAAAACTTAAATACCCTTCTTTCAGGTTATTTGCATCCATGGTAACATAGGTCGCTGCAATTGCCTGTGAATATGCTGTTTTTATATTCAGACATAGAAGACACACCGTTAATAAAACTACCTTAGATAAAACAGATAATAATTTTTTAAGTTTTTTAGTTTTTGAGGTGTTGATGATTGGGGCGAATGCTTTCATAATTTTATGGATAGATGTGGGTTTATCTTTGGTCTAATTTTTTGGCATAGGAGGATGTTGAATAATTGGCGAAATTGATGAGTGATACTACAAGCATTATTCAATGAATAACTTAATGAAATTTTATGGCCGAATTTCAAAGCCACCATCAAGAAAAACAAAGAAATACCTATACCAGTCTGATTATCTATATGATATATGTTTTGCATTTAAAACAATTATCAATTTCTTTTAATCATACTAAAACAAAAAAGCTAAACCCCGACTCTTAATCCGAGTAATAATCATATCGAACCCGCTATATGAAGAAATTTAGTTGGGGAGGAAAGACACTAATTTTTAGGAGTTAGAAATAGTTTTTCCTTCATATATTCTTTCAGTGAATATAAAGATAGGTTTTTTTTTTATTTAATCTTGAAATAAAATGATTATTTTCAATTTCATACTATTTAAATAAATTGAAATTAATAGACAGATGCGGGATACATTAGAATTAAGAATAAATAATATATTATTTTCCTGAATAGATATTGTCAGAAATTAAACAGGTTTTTGGAAAGAGAAATACCTTTTTTAATTTAGAGTATTGTGCCCAGAACAGGACTCGAACCTGCACGGATTTGCATCCACTGGTCCCTGAAACCAGCGCGTCTACCAATTTCGCCATCTGGGCGTTAATAAGTTTAAAGATAAAAGGAAAAAGGTAAAGAAACCATATCACAATAAATTCTTACTTTCTACTTTTAACTTTACACTTTTTACTTTCTTTGTTGTGCCCAGGACAAGAGTCGAACTTGCACAACCTAACGGTCACCAGCCCCTCAAGCTGGCGTGTCTACCAATTTCACCACCTGGGCGTTTTGATTGATCATTTTTGATTGAAAAACGTTCATTTTTTCAAAATAATCACTAATCAATAAGCAATAAGCATTCTAAAAGATTTGCAAATTTAAACATTTTAATAAAAGGGCATTGATTTTTTTTCAGATTCATCAAAAATAATAGAGGCGTCCGAATCAAAAAAATAATATAATTTTATGTCATCAATCTTTCAAATAACCTTGACTTATGTTAACAAAACCCGACCTTGATCTGATTAAATCAAAAGGAATAAGCCCGGACTTAATAAGCTCTCATATTCAAAACTTTAAAACAGGTTTCCCATTCGCCTACTTGCAGTCAGCAGCATCTGTCGGGCATGGCATTGTTCGTTTTAATGAAGATGAGATCAAAGAACTGACCGACTATTTTGAATCGAAATCCAAAGAAAAAGACATCCTTAAATTTGTGCCTGCTTCAGGAGCTGCCAGCCGCATGTTTAAACATTTGTTCGAGTTCAGGGATCAACTTATCAAAAAACAGGGAACCTATGAATTTAAGAATCATGATTTTAATTCGGTTGCCTATTTTTTCGAACACCTCAAAGACTTTGCATTTTTTCAGGATTTGAAAGATATAATGAAATTTAATGGCCGGGATATAGAGGAGTGCATAAAAAATAAAGATTATCTGAGCATCATCAACTTCCTGCTCGATTCTGAGGGATTGGATTATGCTTCATTGCCCAAAGGATTGCTTAAATTTCACAACTATTCCACCGGAGCCCGTCTGGCCATCGAAGAACATTTGATTGAAGGGGCCATTTATGCAAAAAGCAAACAGTCGCTTGTAAAAATACACTTCACCGTATCACCCGAACATCTTGAAAAATTCCAGGCATTTATCAATATGCTGCAGGAACATTACGAAAAACAGTTTAATATTAAGTACGAGGTGACTTTTTCGATTCAAAAGCCTTCAACCGATATGGTGGCCGTTGATCTGAAAAACCAGCCGTTAAGAAATGAAAAAGGAGAATTAATCTTCAGACCGGGAGGCCATGGTGCTTTAATTGAAAATCTGAATGATATCGATACAGATATCATTTTTATAAAAAACATTGATAATATCGTACCTGACAGGCTCAGGGAACCTACTTATCAGTACAAAAAACTGATCGCAGCACATTTGATGCGTTTACAGGAACGTTGTTTCCGATACCTGAAAAAACTGCTGGAGGCTCAAATTTCTGAAGAATCAATCAATGAAATTGAAAAATATGCCCGGGAAAAATTATGGATCGATTTAAGTGACCAGAAATTAAATGAGTCCAGATCGGAATATTTATATAGGAAACTGAACCGCCCCATCCGTATTTGCGGAATGGTAAAAAATGAAGGAGAACCGGGAGGCGGGCCTTTTTGGGTATTGAATAAAGAAGGTACGAAATCACTACAAATTGTAGAAAGTTCACAAATTGACCTGAACGACCCACAGCAAAAAGAGATCATGAACAAATCAACACATTTTAACCCGGTTGATCTGGTGTGTGGCATCCGCGACTTTGAGGGCAATAAATTTGATCTACGGAAATTTGTGGATCCCAAAACAGGCTTTATCTCCATAAAATCACAAAATGGTAAGGAATTAAAAGCCCAGGAACTGCCGGGTTTGTGGAATGGGGCTATGGCAAACTGGATCACGGTGTTTGTGGAATGCCCGATCATTACCTTTAATCCGGTAAAAACTATTAATGATCTTTTAAGGGATCAACACAGGTAGGGGATGATTATTGATGATTGATGATTGAAATTTTTTTCGATCAACTTTTATCGTTTTTCTTTTATCTTTTTTCTTTTTTCTTTTTTCTTTTTTCTTTTTTCTTTTTTCTTTTTATGGTCTACTTTTTAATTGAGTATGTTGCAAGCACAGCAACAAATAGGGCTACAAAAAAAGTCATAAACCGGGCCGTAATCACCTCATCCATCCCGATACTGATCCATATAATTGTAAAAAGCATTCCGACAATGATGGTTAACAGGGCAGCTTTTCCATGATATCGTTTCCAGAATAAACTCAACAACACGACCACAGAAAAAGTTCCGCCAATACCCGCCCAAACGTAACTCACCAGTGTAAAAATCAATTGAGAAGGTGAAATATAAGATAAGCCCAGTGCAACAATAACCAGAACTCCTGTAATCAACCTCGATTTATACAACGATGTGGGTGCCGAAAGATCCTTTCTTTTTGAAAGGGGCTTAATCAGGTTTTCGGATAATTCAGTGATGAGAGGATCAGAATAGAATTGGCAGTGGAAGTCATGGCCGCTATTGCACCCATTATCAATACCGCAGCTATGGCCGGCGGAAAAATTTGCAATAAAACAGCCGGCATTACGAATTCCTGGTCTTCAAGTCCGTTTGGCCCAAAAATAGCCAGTCCGATCCAGCCCAAACAAAGTGCGCCAACATAAGCAATTATGGTCCAGACTATGCCAATATTCCTTGCCTGCCTGGCTTGTCTGGCATCTTTGATCGCCATAAACCGCATACTGAGTTGTGGCTGACCACCCAGGTATCCAAAAAACCAGGAAAATCCGCCTGCTATCGCTATTCCGGCCACAAAACCTCCTGCCCCGCCAGTTAATGACGTATAGTTTGGTCCGGCCATTTGCAGGGCCGAAGAAATTGAAGGGGCGAATATTTCGGGCTGATTTGCAATATAAAATATGCCAACAACAGGTCCGATAATCAAGGTGGCAATCATGACAATGGCCTGAATTACATCAGTATATACAACACTTCTGAAACCCCCGTATATGGTGTAAGGAACGATAATGGCGGCAGTAATAAAAATCCCAATCCGTGCATCCAGATTAAACATGGTATGCAATGTTTTTCCTCCACCTAAAAACTGGGCTCCCACATAAAAGAAAAAGAAAAATACAATGGTGGCACTTCCAACAATGCGTAGCCATTTACCATGTTCTCCATGCCGCATGGCAATAAATTCGGTGAAGGTATTCACATTATATTTTTCGGCAGCATCGCGCAACCGCCAGGCAATAACGGCCCAGGCTGTGATGATCCCTGCAACACAACCCAAAGCGGTCCATATTTCAGTTAAGCCTGTCGCATAGGCGGCACCCGGTAATCCGAGCAATGCCCAGGATGATTCCCCGGTGGCTCTTTCGGAAAGGGCAGCTGCCCATCCTGGCAGCTTACGGCCTGCAATGGCATAATCCGATGCAGATTTGACTTTTCTTCCCTGGTAAATCCCATAAATAATCAATAAGGTCATATAAACGACCATGACCAATATTAGCTGTGTTTGGTATTCCATTTTTTAAATGATTATTTTTTATTCACTTCTACAAGCTATCCACAATTCTCCTAAGGTGCCAATCTTTTAGTGGTCCACATTTCATTTTCCAATACATAAATGAACCTATCATGCAAACGATTTGGCCTACCCTGCCAGAATTCAAAATATTCCGGTATCAATTGATAGCCACCCCAGTGATCAGGCCGAATCGGTTTAGATTTTGAATTCTTTTTTTTATAGGCCGTGAATGCCGCATCCAGTTCGGAACGGTCTTTTATAACCGCACTTTGCCTGGATATGATGGCTGCAATTCTGCTATCTTCGGGCCGGCTCTCAAAATATGTATCAGAAACTGCCGAACTTGTTTTCCGCAGTTTGCCTTCAATCCTGACCTGCCTATCCATTTCCTTCCAGTAAAACAAAACAGAAGCCATATCATTTTGCTGAAGCTCCATTCCCTTGCGGCTCTCATAATTTGAAAAAAAAGTTAATCCTTCATCGTCTATTTCTTTTAAAAGAACAATTCTTGAAGAAGGTTGTTTATTTGAGGCAACAGTAGAAAGAACCATGGCAGTTGCGTCATCATGTATCAATTTTATGGCTTCTTCCAACCAGTCGTGAAATACCAAAAGTGGATCTTCGGGCATCGTATGTTCATGAATGATATTTTTATCATATTCCCTTCTATGATTGTGCAATTTCTTTTTATCTGACATGCCAAAAAAATTAGATTCTTGTGTTAGAGGATGCAAATTAAACAAAATAGGCCAGTGAAATGCTAAATTTCATGCTATAAATTTGTTAACTTGGCATTCAAATTTAAAAAAATATAAATGATCAAAATTCAGCTCATTTCTACAAAAAAAAGAACCAGGCTCACGCTTGCCGGAAAAATATTAGTACTTCTGATCATGCTGATACCAGCCATTTTAATATTCAGGGGAGTGAACCGGTTCTTAAGCCCGACCCATTCCATACCCAGCAAATTACTTACTGTTGAAGGGTTTTTGCCCGACTACACGCTTAAAGAAATGATTGCTGAGTTTTATGCCGGAGACTACGATAAAATTATCATTACCGGGAAACCAATGGGACAGGGATATTATATTTCCGGTTATTTTACCGATGCCGATCTGATGAAATCCACACTCATTAAAATGGGCGTCGACAGTTCAAAAATCATCAGTATTTCCATACCCGAAAATGTATATCGCGACCGAACCTATACCACCGGCCTGTTACTTAGCGACTGGATATCTAAAAATCAATATCCGACAAACACTGTCAATTTATACACGCTCGGGTGCCATGCCCGTCGCAGCCAGCTCATGTTTAAAATGGCACTGGGTGATGATTTTGAAGTAGGTGTCATCGCCGGAAAAGATTTAAGCTATGATCGCGATAAGTGGTGGAAGTCGAGTAAAGGGTTCAGGACCGTTATAAGTGAAATGATTGCTTTTGTTTACGCCCGATGGTTGTTTTATCCGGATCATGATCAGGCGCTGGCCGACATGAAAGCCGGTTATTTCATTGATAAAATTCAATATGAACGAAATGCCAAGGATCTTGAATTTGCAAAAGAAGGAAGTCCGTTGACCGAAGAACAGCGACAAACCTTCGTGCAACTCAAGTATTTCCCACCCGATCCGGCTTATAAAGTCAAGGGCATCTTTGTAAAAGATACAATAACGCACACCTTTGAGATGAAAACTTCGACCGATCGTTTGCCTGTTTACGCTACTTTTGGTAAGATTTATTTTAAAATTGATAGCACAGAGTGCGTATTGAGTGCCTATCAAAATGTGGAACTTGTGAAACGACCGGGTTATGAGGATTATCTTTTTATCCCATTCAGGGATTTAAGCTGCGGCGAACAAAGTTACGGAGGTGGAAGATATCTTGATTTCAGGTATCAAGGGACAGATACTGTTTATCTCGATTTTAACCTGGCTTACAATCCTTTGTGTGCCTATAACCATAAGTATTCTTGTCCGATCCCGCCTTATGAAAACCATTTGAATGTAAGTATTAATGCCGGTGAAAAGAAATATGAGGAGCACTAGAACATGAAAAAACTCAAAATTACGGTCTTATATGCTGAGGACAAACCCGAATTAAGGGAAAAATTTAAAAAAATACTATCCCGGAAATTCGAAACACTGCTTGTTGCCGAAAACGGGCTGGAAGGTTATGAACTTTATGTTGAACATAATCCTGACCTGATCCTATCCGACATTAAGATGCCGAAAATGAATGGCCTTGAAATGATCGAAAAGATTAAAAAAATCGATAAATCGGCCAAAGCCATTATCATGTCAGCTTTTAGCGAACCGGAATATTTTCTGAAAGCGATTACCATCGGTGTTCAAAGTTATCTGATAAAACCTGTCAATACAAAGCGGCTGTTCCAGGCAATCGATGAAATCGCCGAAAGAATCATGCTTGAACGAAACATTAAGTATGAAGAATACCGAAGGGCTAAACTTGAAGACATGATCAGGCAGAGCAAATCGGTTCAGGAAGCCGTAAACTTTGCCACTGAAGAATTTTTACGCTTTGATTTCAGCCAGGATACATTTAAAACAGTTCTCAAAAACCTGGGCAAAGCTACCGGCGCAAGCAGGGTATATATCTTTGAAAATGGAGTTATCGAAAAAACACTGGTAACCAGCCAGATACTCGAATGGACAAAAAAAGGGATCAAATCCCAGATAAATAATCCCGATTTACAAAACTTCCCTTTTATTTCATCAGGCTTTAAAAGATGGGTGGACACGCTTAAAAATGACAAGCCAATTCACGGCCTTGTTAAAGATTTCCCGCCTGCAGAGCGTGAATTATTATCCATTCAAAACATACTTTCCATAGCTGTATTGCCTATTTTTATTCATAACCGATGGTGGGGATTTATCGGATTCGACCAATGCGACCAGGAAAGGGAATGGAACGAAACAGAACTAAAAATATTTTCGATTACGGCTGATATCATCGGGGCTGCGATTCATCGAAACCAGGTAGAACAGGAACTCATAAAGCTTAATGATGAACTGGAAGTCAGGGTCGATAAACGAACAAAGGCGTTACAAAAACAAGTCAACGACCGTAAAATGGCAGAAAAAATGCTTCGTGAAAGCGAAGAAAAGTACCGCCAGATATTTGAAAATGCCAATGATGGCATTCTTCTTACGGTTGATGGTATTGTAAAATTCATCAACCCCAAATTATACGAAATAACAGGTTTTTTACCCAAAGAATCGATTGGAAGGCCATTTACAGATTTTATCCACCCCGATTACCGTGAAGTGGTTTATCAAAACCACATCGGGCGATTAAGCGGGCTAAAGGTTGCTGAAAGGTATGATATTAAAGCCTTTAACAAGAGAGGTGAGGAGAAATGGTTTGAAATCAAATCGGCCCTGCTCACATGGGAAGAAAAACCGGCTGTTTTGACCTTTGTTACCGATATCACCGAACGTAAAAAAACAGCCGACGAATTATACGAACTAAATGTTAATCTGGAAAAAAGGGTACAGGAAGAATTAAAGAAAATCGAGGCCCAGCAAAAATTGCTCATCCAGAAATCTAAACTGGAATCACTCGGAGAATTGGCTGCAGGTATCGCCCATGAAATCAATCAACCATTGGGAGGAATTTCGATGGCCCTTGACAACATCCTGATAAAACTCGGTGATGATGGGGTATCCAAAGACTATCTTCAATCAAAAATAAGGCAATCATTCGAAGATATCGAACGGATCAAAACCATCATCGATCATATTCGAACATTCTCGAGGGGCCAGCAGCAAACTGAATTTTCGAAAGTGGACATCAATAAAGTTATTACCAATGCCCTTTCGATCATCAATAATCTATATTCAAATCATCAAATTAATTTTATTCTTGATTTGGAAGAAACTGATAATTTTGTGTACGGCAACCAATACAGACTTGAGCAGGTGATATTAAATGTATTATCAAACGCCAAACATGCCGTCGATGAAAAACGTGCAAAACTGGATGCAGAAGTTTTGTTTAACAAACGGATCAGTATCAATAGTTCGAGCCGCGACAAAAACCTGGTCATCGTAATTGAAGACAATGGCATCGGTATTGGTGAAGAGCATCAGGGTAAAATTTTTGATCCGTTCTACACCACCAAGGAAATAGACAGCGGAACCGGGCTGGGGCTTTCAATTTCATATGGGATCATCAAAGACATGAAAGGTGATATTAAGGTGCAGAGCGAAGAAGGGAAATATACCATTATGACCATCACCCTGCCCAAATACAAATCAGCAGAATTAAAATAATCATGAAAGAACTTAAAATCCTGGTACTGGATGATGAAAAACGTGTGCGGGAAGAAATTGAAGAATTTCTGACCGGTAATGATTATACCGTTTATAAAGCAGCTTCTCCCTCGGAGGCTTTTACGGTATTAAAGAATATTAAGATAGACATTGGAATCATCGATATTAAATTGCCTGAAATGGATGGTATTACGGTTATGCGCAAAATAAAAGAACAGGATCCGACCATCGAAATCATTATGATTTCGGGCCATGGCGACATGCACTCTGTGATCGAAGCCATGCGATTGGGTGCTGCCGATTATTTCCCAAAACCATTTCGTTTGCTGGAAATTAACAATGCCATCCTTCGCACCAAACGATTTTTGGATCTGAACCGGAAACTCCAGGAAGTGGAAGCCAGCAATACCATTCTTTCGAAAGAATTGCACGACAATATAGGCCAGCGTTTGCTCGGAAACAGTATGGCCTTAAAAAATGTGGTCGAACTTATGGGTAAAGTCGCTAAAAGTAAAAACACTTCAGTTTTAATTACAGGTGAGAGCGGAACCGGAAAAGAACTGATAGCCAGAGGCATCCATTATTTAAGCGAACGAAACAAAAACTTTTTCCATTCGGTGAATTGCTCAGCAATTCCTGAAAGTCTTTTTGAAAGTGAATTCTTTGGCCATAAAAAGGGTTCATTTACCGGTGCCAGCGACGATAAGCAGGGATGGTTTGAAATTGCCAACAATGGCACCCTCTTTCTTGATGAAATCAGTGATATGCCATTAAATCAGCAGGCAAAACTATTACGTGTGCTGGAAGAGAAAAAAGTGAGCAAGGTAGGTTCACACAAGTTGATCGCTGTGGATGTACGGGTGATTGCAGCTTCGAACAGGAACCTGGAATTAATGAGTGAAGAAAATAAATTCCGCTTTGATCTTTATCACCGGCTGAGTTCATTTGTTATTCATATTCCGCCCTTACGGGAACGCAAGGAAGACATCAGGGAACTGTTGAATTATTTCATCAACAAATATTCGAACCGGATGGCAAAACCCATTAAAACCATCGACCCCTTGATATATAAGGATTTGATAAATTATTCATTCCCCGGAAATGTGCGTGAACTTAAAAATATGGTTGAAAGGGCCATTATTGTTTGTGAAGGGGATCATCTAAGTATCGATCACTTTTTGTTCAGGCGGGATAAAATGGCCAAACAGGAAGAATATAAGGATGAATTGCTGGATATTGAAGTAGTCGAAAAGAAGCTGATATTAAAGGCACTTAAACGTTCCGACAACAATAAATCGAAAGCGGCTGCCTTATTGAATATTTCGTGGCAGTCGTTGGATCGCAGGCTAAAAAAATATGGAATTACAGATTAATCCTCATCTTCTTTAGGTTTGGTTTTCAATCGACCAAGCAATGATTCCAGATCGGCTTCAAATTTTTTGTTCCGGTCGATTTGATGCGCAAGTTTCAGGTTGGCCATCCCGAGGGCTTCTTCAAATTCATCACGTTCTTCGATGAGCCTCGTAATTTCGTTGCTCAACTCTTCCATTTCCTTTCTAACCTCTTCTATCTCATTATTAGATGTTTGTGAATGATCTTCCTTTTTCCTGTATTGTTCAGACTTGATGATCTCCAGTGATTTCCTCATTTCCTGGGCATTATTTTCAAGCATTTCTTTTTCGCCCGCAAACAATTCAATTTTATCTTTCAGCGCATCGATCTCCTGTTTATGTTGATTTTTTAACTTTAAAACGTTTTGGCTGGAGTTTTCATTTTCAGCCATAAGTTTTCGATATTTCGAGTATATCAGTAAAAAGCTAATCAACAGGCTCAAAAAAAGCACCCCTATCACGATTGTAGCGATCAGCAAATTTTTCTTTGCATTTTCAGCGCGGCTAAAAGCCTCGTTCAGACGTGCATTATTGATCACAAGTTCCTCCCTGAGTTTTGAGAGTTCCTGAATACGGGATTCCTGATCCGCTTCCCCAGGTCTTTTTACCCACAACGAATCAATGAGTGTATTATCATAAGAAACAATGGCCTCAAGTTTATCCGAAAGGTTTACCATATTGATCCAGGTTCTGGTGGTCATGGTATCTTTAAAAATCTTATACTCATTGTAAAGTCTTTCCCGCTCCAGTTGTTTTTCATTTTGCGCAGAAGCAAAACCCACAATACATAGAAGAATGAAACTTAGGATCTGTTTTTTCATCTGCTTTGTTTTGAATAATATATTCTGATTGTTTTACTAATTGCTAACACCCAACAAATTTAAACATAATATGATATGATTGCATCCTATTTTTTTGCCGACAATTTGTTTGCAAAAGATGAAAGGTGTTTAAACCATTGTTATGGCAAAGGTAAAAAAAAACCACCCGAAGGTGGTTTAGCTTATTTTTTAACCGTATCAACGATGGCTTTGAAAGCCTCGGGATGATTCATTGCCAGGTCGGCCAGAACCTTACGGCTCAATTCTATATTTTTCTCATGAAGTTTACCCATGAATGCAGAATAGCTCATATCGTACTGACGAACGGCTGCATTAATTCGTTGGATCCACAATCCACGGAACGTTCTCTTTTTGTTGCGTCTGTCGCGAAATGCATAAACCTGTCCTTTTTCGTATGCATTTTTAGCTACAGTCCATACATTTTTTCGGCGGCCAAATTGTCCTTTGGTCTCCTTCATTACTTTTTTTCTTCGTGCCCTTGAGGCAACTGCATTTACTGATCTTGGCATTTTTTTAAATTTTTTACTTTAGCGCCTCCTTAAGGAGAACTTTTTGGCTATAAGTAAGTTATACAATTAATTTTACTTTTGGATCATCATTCTTACATTCTTCTCGTCTGCCTGATCAACAATATCGAAATGCGTTAAATTACGCTTTTGTTTTTTTGTTTTTTTGGTCAGGATGTGACTCTTGTAAGCATGCTTCCTTTTAATTTTCCCCGATCCAGTAACGGTAAACCGTTTTTTGGCACTGGATTTCGTCTTCATTTTTGGCATTACTCTTTTTTTTAAAATTTATATATTGATTAATCTCAGTAATTCTTACTTTTTCGGGCTAATGATCATGATCATCCTTTTACCTTCAAGCTTCGGGAGTTGTTCAACTTTACCATACTCGATGAGTTCCTGTGCGAACCTCAACAAGATAATTTCACCCTTTTCTTTATAAATGATTGATCGCCCTTTAAAAAATACATCTACTTTCACTTTAGCTCCGTCCTGTAAGAACTTGGTGGCATGTTTTAATTTAAAATTAAAATCATGTTCATCAATGTTCGGACCCAAACGGATTTCTTTTACAATAACCTTTGCTGTTTTGGCTTTGATCTCTTTTTGCTTTTTCTTTTGCTCGTAAAGGAACTTTTTATAATCGATCACTTTACAAACCGGCGGATTAGCACTTGGAGAAATTTCAACCAGATCGAGGCCTTGTTCTTCAGCAATTTCAAGTGCTTCACGAATCTGATAAATTCCAATGGCCACATTTTCGCCTACAACCCTTACGACGGGTGCAGTAATATATTGATTGATTTTATGGGGGTCTTCTTTTCTCTTATATACCCTCCGTGGCCCTTTGTAATTAATACTTTTAGCTATTGTTTTAATCTCCTATCTTTAATTAAACTTATGAGGTGTCAGAAATATCATTCGGCGATCATATCTGCCACTTCTTTATTTACCAATTCTGCAAATTTTTCGATACTCATTGTTCCCAGGTCACCTTTTCCATGTTCCCTCACCGAAACAGTTCCTTCAGCTTCCTCCTTCTCCCCTACAATCAACATGAATGGAATTTTGCTCACTTCCGCGTCACGTATCTTCCTACCCGTTTTTTCACTCCTTTCGTCAATGAGGGCGCGAAGGTCGTAATTATTTAGCAAATTTAAAACTTTTTTTGCATAATTATGATATTTTTCACTGATTGGCAAGATAATAGCCTGCTCCGGTGTAAGCCATAAGGGGAAATTTCCGGCACAGTGCTCAATCAGCACAGCTACAAATCTTTCCATTGATCCGAAAGGTGCACGATGGATCATCACCGGACGGTGTTTTTCATTGTCGCTGCCAACATATTCAAGCCCAAAACGTTCGGGAAGGTTATAATCAACCTGAATGGTACCCAATTGCCATTTACGGCCAATGGCATCGCGGACCATAAAATCCATTTTCGGGCCATAAAAAGCTGCCTCGCCAATTTCGATTTTATAATCAAGGCCTTCTTCCTGAGCTACTTCGAGTATTGCTTTTTCAGATTTCTCCCAGTTTTCGTCCGAACCAATATATTTTTCTTTATCGGCCGGATCGCGAAATGAAATCTGGGTGACAAACTCTTTAAAATCAAGTGCTTTAAATATATGCATCACGATACGCATTACGCCTTTGAATTCATCTTTTAATTGTTCTGGCGTACAAAAAATATGGGCATCGTCCTGTGTAAATCCCCTTACTCTTGTCAAACCATGCAATTCCCCGCTTTGCTCATAACGGTAAACCGTGCCGAATTCAGCATAACGAACCGGCAAATCACGGTATGAACGGGGTTTGGTTGAATAAACCTCGCAATGGTGCGGACAGTTCATCGGTTTCAGAAAAAATTCCTCTCCTTCAACAGGTGTTTGAATCGGCCTGAATGATGATTCACCGTATTTTTGATAGTGTCCCGAAGTTTTGTATAACTCAACGTTACCGATATGCGGGCAAATTACGGGCTCGTAACCGGCCTTGCGTTGCACATCTTTCAGAAATTTCTCTAATCGTTCGCGAAGCATGGCACCTTTTGGCAACCATAATGGGAGCCCCTGCCCTACTTTTGCCGAAAAAGCAAATAATTCAAGTTCTTTTCCCAGTTTACGGTGATCGCGCTTTTTAGCTTCTTCAAGTAATTCGAGATATTCGGTTAATTCTTTCTGTTTTGGGAAAGTGATTCCGTACAAACGTGTAAGCTGTTTTCTTTTTTCATCTCCCCGCCAGTATGCACCGGCCACTTTCAGAATTTTAATAGCTTTTATAAAAGAAGTGTTCGGGATATGAGGCCCACGACACAAATCCGTAAAATGTCCGGTTTCATAAAAGGTGATCTCGCCATCATTCAGTTCGCTGATCAATTCGAGCTTATATTCATCGCCTTTGTTGGTGAAATATTTGATAGCATCTGCTTTTGAAACATCTTTTCGCTGGAAAGTTTGCTTTTCCCTGGCCAGCTCCGTCATTTTATCTTCAATTTTTTTAAAGTCGCCATCGCCAATTACACGGTCGCCCAGGTCTATGTCATAATAAAAGCCGTTTTCGATATCAGGGCCGATCCCGAATTTAGCACCCGGATACAAAAGTTCAACAGCTTCTGCCATCAGGTGGGCCGACGAATGCCACATGGCCGCCTTGCCTTCGGTATCGTTCCAGGTATACAATTTTAAGCGGGCATCATGGTTTATGGGACGGGTTGCATCCCAGATTTCATCATTCACTTTTGCAGCAAGTACATTGCGGGCAAGTCCTTCGCTAATTTCCATGGCCACATCCAATGCAGTTGAACCGGCTTTTACCTGTCGTACGGATTGATCGGGCAGCGTAATCTTTATCATAATATAATTCTTAAAAAATGGCTGCAAAGTTAAGCAATTAATCCTTATCCGAAAAAACTAAACAGCAATGAATTAAAAATTCTTTGGTTTCAATGAAATGAATTTTTTTCAGGAGATTTCGCAACTGGAATATGAAAATCTCAAACAATATTCAATTCCTAAATTTCAAAATCCTAAAAGAATCATCCGTATTACATTTTAAATGATGATAGGATTCTGGAGTTTGCTTTTCGGATTATTTGATGATTGCTTTTTAAAGAAGGGTATTCATTTTGTTTAAAAAAATTAAAGAATCTGCTATTGAATAGCAGGACCATAAACAATAACTTGACTGCAAATTAGATTCAAATCACAATCATGGCATAAATGAGACTGGTTTTTTTTACTTTTGTCGGATCATTAAAGCATCGATAAAGAATGGACAAAACAAACTACAAACTGAGGTCATTTGTAAGTAATGAAATATTTGAGGATTCAGGCTGGCTGCTCGACGATCCGAGTCAGGAAATCCCCTGCCTGATCAGGGCTGAATACGAGAAGAAGCAACTGCATTTGAAAGATGATTCTCTGGGTATCTATAAATTTGCCGACTGGCTGCCCATCCATAAAAGCCTGCATGGCTCATTTGCGCCTTTGACTTACAAGAGCGTGGGACTCGCCCGAGAACTCAACTTAAAAAACCTTTATATCACTTTCAGTGGTTACTGGCCCGAAAGAGGGATTGAAATGAAAACCTGCTCCTTTAAGGAAACAGAAGCTTATTCGGTTTGTGCACGTATGAATTCGAAGATGGACAAGGTGCTTGTGGTTGCATCTGCAGGCAATACTGCCCGTGCTTTTGCTCAGGTTTGTTCCGACAACCAAATTCCATTATTGTTGTGTGTACCTGAAGATAATTTGGATGCACTCTGGTTCGATGCGCCTATAAATGAATGCGTAAAACTTATCTCTTCGGTTAAAGGAAGTGATTATTTCGATGCCATCCATCTATCAAATATTGCCGCTGCAATGGATGAATATTTCCCGGAAGGCGGAGCAAAAAATGTAGCCCGCCGCGACGGGATGGGAACAACCGTTCTTTCTGCTGCAACACATATCGGCAGGATACCGGATTATTATTTTCAGGCCATCGGTAGCGGAACCGGGGCCATTGCAGCATGGGAAGCTAATCTGCGCCTGATTGAAGACGGATGCTTTGGCACTCATAAAATGAAATTAATGGTCTCACAAAATGCGCCCTTTACACCCATTCATGATGCATGGAAAGCAGATTCAAGAAAAATGCTGCCACTCGACGACCATGTGGCACGTAAACAGGTAGAAGAAATCGATGCCAAGGTTCTCTCAAACCGCAAGCCCCCCTACCCGATTGCAGGCGGCTTGTACGATGCCATGAAGGATGCCGGAGGGGAAGTTTTATTGGCTACCAATGAAGAAGCTACCAAAGCAGCAGTCATTTTCCTGAAATCAGAAGGAATTGATATTCACCCTGCAGCAGCCATTGCAACCGCTACCCTGATCGATGCTGCCAGAAATCATAAAATCGACAAAGAAGCGATAATCATGCTCAATATTACCGGAGGTGGTGAAGAACGCTTTAAAAAAGGACGGGATCTGTTTTACCTGAAACCGGAATTGACCTTTGGTATTAACCCCGATGAGAATGAAGTAAGGATGGCCCTGAAAGCTTTGTTTTAGAGCAGGAACAAAGGTTAAGGTTAAGGTTAAGGTTAAGGTTAAGGTTGAGGGTTTAAATATAAAGTTTAATCATAGAAGCTATAATTTAATAATAAAGGATTTAGGAAGTTGATATTTTATATCAAAACAGTTGGGTCGTTTAAACAGGATAAAGTTTTTAGATTTAGCCATAAAGAAATAGATGGCAGCTTGAACCCTGAACTTATAAAAAAACAAACATTTAAGATTTCATATGTTTTTGAGACTCCCCCAAATATTTCTCTTCCTTTTTATTATTCCCTTAATTATTCAAGCCCAGGATGAGCGGGCACAATTGCCGGCTTTTCTGCAAAAAAGTTATTTTGAAGTTAATATTGGTGCCATCAATTATCCATTTTCACAGCTGCAACTTGAGGATGGATTTAGCATGCATTCGACACAGGTACCTCCAGTTGCAGTTCGGTTGGTACTCCTGGGATATGATTTTAATAAATCATTGTCGGCGCGGATCAGCTATATGCGCCCGGTTGTTTGGATGAAATATTTTTATACCGTGGATGCAGTGCATACTGATTTGCTCAATCTCACGGTATGGATGAATTATACTTCACTCAATTTAAAATATAAACATGATTTAAGTGATCGCCTGTCAATCTTCGCAGAAGGAGGCTATTCCATTGTAACGCGCAATGGTTATACCGGCTGGTGGGGCACTGTGGTTAAAAGTGTAAAATTCAACACTTTTGAATTTGGGGGCGGATTAAGTTACCGGCTCAATGACAAATGGGCACTCTCGCTGGCGGCAATTTACTCTCCAAAAAACAATAAAGCCAAACAACCCCAAACCTCCTTTGTTTCAACCGGATTTTCGTACCATTTAAGACCCTACTCAAAGCAAAAACTCGAGCAGACCGCCCAAACTGGTTTTGTGTACACTAAACAAATGATCCAGTTTGGATTTTCTGGCAATGCCTCCGGATATGGCATTAATAATATGCTCGAAAAAGCTTATCTGTTCTGGGGAGGAGATGTAGAAGTAAAACAAGGTTATTCGATTAATTATCAACAAAATATATTTCACAGTTCAAACGTATTCTCGATGGACTGGGGCATTAACTTTTCTATTTGGCGAAGCAATATCCGAAATGAACGTTTTTTTACATTTTCGGTATTTCCCTTGTTCAGGTTCACATTTTTAAGAACCAAACCGGCGGATGCCTATCTTTTTTATTCGGTAGCCGGGCCAACCTTTATCTCGAACCGGAAAATCGATGGCCGGAAAACCGGAGGCAATTTTACTTTCCAGGATAATGTGGGCATGGGTTTGTTTTTCGGAAAAAGCAGGAATTACAATGCTGAAATTAAAATCGGTCATTATTCAAATGGAAATATACTGCAGAGCAATCCCGGGATAAAAATACCCCTAACATTAAATATAGGGTATAGCTTTTAGGAATATCTTTTCTGTTGGTATGGATTTGTGTTCTGGATTTCTTTCAGGCTCTGCTAGCCTTTAGTTTTGCATTATCTTAACTTTTGTATTTTATGTCTCTTTCCAATCAATCACTGCCTGTATGATTTTCTGTTCACTTTCAATCTGAACCGCCTCAACAGCATGTCGCAATTGATCATCCCGGCTGGAATTTAATTTGAGCCGAATATGATCGCCATATTTAGCTTCCTTATTATAAGTCAGTTGTATTTTACTAATTTCATGTGTTTTTAGAAAATCAATCTGATAAGCTTCCAGTATCCATTCCATATAGCGGGCATTGTTCACATGATGGTTCACATCCAGGTCGTTGTAAGAAACTGCCCGCTCATATTCATGAATGGGCAATTCATATGCAGACATTTTACCCGAATCAAATTCAAGGGCATCATCGGAAGCATGAAGCAGAATACCCTCGGTAATTGCATCGGGTTTTACCAATCGGTGCGTGTTAACATCAACCACCAGCCAGCCCGAAACAGCCCGGATTATTCGTTCGCCTTTCGAATTTTTTACTTCAAAATCACGAAGGGCATATAATCGTTCGATGCCGCGGGGCCACGTCTTAATCGTTAATTCCTCGCCCCACTCAGGCCATGTTGAAATTTCGACCTGCATACGCGACAAAACCCAGAAATATCCCTTTTGTTGCATTTTATCATAACCCCAACCCAATGATTCAGCATGAGTTCCGGCAATTTCCTGCAAATAATTAAACAGGGAAAAGAGTTTGAGCTTGCCTTTAGGGCCAACTTCATAATTCTTCACCTTCAATTTTTCTTCCCAAACCGTATTCATCTTCTTTTAAAATTTTATGGGGCAAAAGTAAGGAAATATACGGAAACACTAAGAAATGAACATGGAATCAACACAAACAAAAAAAGCACCATCAGGTGCTTTTCATCCAACAGATTTAATCTGTAGGTATTAAAAGTTTAGATAGAAGCAGACTAAATTTCTTCTGTTTCAACAATTTTTGCCATAATTTCGGCATATTGTATCAACAGGAATTTCCTACCTTCAAATTCGGTTTCGGTTCCGCTAAACTCTTTATATAAAACGGTATCTCCAACTGCGATCTCGGCATTTTCGATATTGCTCATGGCAATCACTTTTGCCACATTTTGTTTTTCCCTTGCTGATTCGGGGATGATAATCCCGGCAGCCGTTCTTTGCTCTTTTTTATCCTGTGCGATATCCAGTAATACATTCTGGTTTATAGGTTGTAATTCTCTCATTTTTGATTGATTTTTTTTAGAATTATTGTTTTCAAGTTTAGTCAGATCTATGCATTTCTCAAGAGACATTAGATATTAGACTTTAGATTAAACTTTTTTTCTAAGGTCTAAAGTCTAACGTCTTATATCTATATTTACTATAACGATTATTACATAGGAGACTATATTTCTGTGGTTTATCTATCGAACTCACGTTATTTTAGGCTATTAATTCCCAACAATTCATTGATCCTTGCCTTATTAAATCCGATGATCATTTCTCCGTTAATATCGGTTTGCGGAACCCCTTGTTGCCCGCTTCTCCTGACCATGGCTTCCGCAGCCTGCTGGTCGGCGGCAACATTAATATCGGTAAACCTGATTTTATGCATCCGCAAATGCGATTTCAGGGTATTGCACCAGCTGCATGTAGGCGTTGAATAAACAGTGACCCGTTTTTGTGGTTTTTCATCTTTATTTGTTGCGGAAATAAAAACGGCATCTTCGAAATAGCTTTTATAGTTTGCCACATTATTGCATCCTTTAATGATGTTTTTAAATTCACCTTTTTCAAACTCTAGCAAACTCGGTGCCGTGGTAACATTATACGCTACATGAATATCGCGTACGCTGCTCACATCAGCACTGAATACCTGCACATCATCCACCAATTTACTCGCTTCTTCAATGTGCCCGTATGCACAATCGCTGTTCTCACTTCCTGATTTATAAAGCAATAAAAATGATTTTTCCAGTCCTTTTATCGAGGCTTTAAATTCTGACAATGAATTTACCTTTTTCATAATTCTGCAAATTTAATTCTTATTTCTCAAATAATCTGCAACACTTAATGCTGCAATGGTTCCGTCGCCAACCGCAGTGGTCACCTGACGGTATTTTTTTACGATACAGTCGCCAGCGGCAAATACTCCGGGAAGGTTCGTTTTCAAATCAGTATCCACCAAAATCTCTCCCCTGTCATTCAATGCAACCACATTTTTTAGTGTTTCTGTATTGGGCAGATAACCAACAAAAATAAAAGCACCATCAGTTGATAATTCTGATTTTTTGCAAGTGGGCAAATGTTCGACCACAACTTTTTCCAGCTTTCCATTGCCCGCAAACGCACGCAATTCCGATTCCATAATAAAGCTGATTTTAGGATGTGATTCAGCTTCAACAACGGCATGTTTAAATGCCTGGAATTCGGCAAACTGATGAACAATGGTTACTTTGGATGCATATTTGGTCAGTGAAACGGCTTCTTCCAGGGCGGAGTTTCCTCCTCCAACCACCACAATCTCCTTATCCGTAAAGAAATCACCATCACAGGTTGCACAGTACGAAATTCCGGTTCCTTTATACGTATCCTCGCCGGGAATATTCAGGTTGCGCGGACGTCCACCGGGGGCCAGTATCACCGACTTCGACTGAAACAGTCTTCCATCTCCCAGGCTGATTGTTTTAACATCATTTGTAAGATCATAGTTAGCGATCTTTACATTCGATTTGATTTTGCATCCAAAATCTTTGGCCTGTTTTTTCATGATATTGGCCACCTCATATCCTTTGGCGGTTTCCACACCCGGATAATTGGCGATCTCATTGGTAAGCACCATTTGCCCGCCAATGGCACCCTCATTCAGAATGAGGGTGTTCAGCTTGGCCCGTGAAGTGTAGATTCCTGCTGTTAACCCGGCGGCTCCAGCTCCCAGAATTATTACATCATATACTGTATCCATAATTAAGATTTTTAGATTTTAGACTTTAGATATTAGATCGGTAAAACATTTTTCTAGCGTCTAACATCTAAGGTCTAAATTCTGGTTTCTGAATATTTATCGTGTTCGCTTATTTATTTTTCAACAGTAGCTCCAAACTTCTCATCCAAAACATGGACGATATTCTGCATACTTTGAATACTTGAAGTGGCTTCAACCACTTTTCCATTTTTATAGTACATGGTAAAAGGCAGACCCATAAATCCGCGTGCTTCAGGCGCATTTCTGATCGGTGCTGCTTCCAGGGTATCAAAAGCCATAGAGTAGAATTTAACATCAGGACGTTCTTCTTCCAATTCTTCCATGGCATCATAAACAGGAACGCACATGGGGCCCATACGGCCACAGCATACCATTACATTTTCGTTTTCGTTGATAATTTTCTCCAGCTCTGCAGCGGTTTCAATTTCATGAATGTTTGTGTCTAATAGTTTCATATTTCGAATGATTATTGATTATTGATTATTGTTAATTATTTAATTTTTAATGATTTTATAAATGATATTCCGGGTTTATAGCTCAAGCTTCCATTGGGGCAAACAGCCACACAACTGAGGCATTTTGAGCAACTGTAATTATCTGCCGGATTTACTTTTTCAGTTTTAAACAAGCTAAATTTTTCCTTGTCAAGATTGGGCATATAGCAGGCTTTATCACACAAACCGCAATTTTTGCAGCTGTCTTCATTCAGCCTTATTTTGTAAAACGATACCTTATTCAGCATACCGGATATCCAGGCAATGGGACAACCGATCTTATGGTACTGGTACATATTTTTAAAAGAATCATCCGGGCTCAGTTTCATCATCAGTTCCATCATCAATCCAATCGGACACATCCAACGGCAAAAAACCTTACCAAAAACAAGCCCGAGCAATGCGCCAAATACCACCACCCACCATAGTGAAATATGGTATATGTTGATGAGTATGTAAACTGCTGCTCCCATCAGAATCAATATATAAATCCGGTTTTTCGATAAAAATCTGGTCATGTATCCTTATTTAGTAATTTCGTTAATGATACTGCTGTTTGAAGTTAATTTGCCATTCAGGTAATCTTCGATTAAATTTTGTGGAGTATCAACACCCACGCCTACAAATAAGTTTATTTTGTGCGCTAAAAAAAGGCTGATGATCCGTTTGTCAACTTTATGTACAATAACATCCGTAATATTTTGAGTTTCGGTCCAGGTTGGCAAATCGGCCAGCGCAGTCATGGGAGCAACATTCACATTATGCCGGGTAATTTTTTTTCCGTCAATTTCAAAAATTTCATAATGGTCGCACTGCCCGAAGAACTCGCTTAATTTTTCGTTTACGACTGGAATTGCCACACGTTTCATTTGTTAATTTTAGAAATTAGATGTTAGATAATAGATTTTAGATTCGTAATCCTAATTCATAATTCATAATTCATAATTCATAATTCGTAATTCGTAATCCGTAATTCGTAATCCGTAATTCATCAAGTTTTTTTCTTCAGCAAAATTAGATCAGGGTCCGAAAACCTGCAAGAAAACTGGCATTGGGGAGTTCAGGCATCAGACTATTATTTTTCAGCTTTTTTCCTGTCAAATGATAACTGGCATGAAACAAAACAGCATAAAAGCATGATTCACCAATAATTTAAATCTGATTATTCAAAATCGAATTGTATTTTTGCAGCCAGGAACATAAGTGATACCGATCTGATCTTTCAGGAAAATCTAAGGAATTAAAAATGAACGAATCGTCTAAATGTTTTCATGAACGTTATCAGGATGAATTTGAATCCATTCAAGATAAAAAAAGGCAATTAACCTATTTACAAGGCGAAAATCTTTTTAAACAGGGGGCATTCGCGCCTTATGTAATGTATATTATTGATGGTTTGGTGAAGATCTACCTTCAAACAGGTTACGAAAAACAAATCAATTTACGCATTGGCAAAAAGGGAGATTTTCTGGCATTTTCCTCCGTTTTCGGGGATAACATTTACCGCTATTCAGCACTCGCATTAAAAGAATCGACGATTTGTATGATCGACAACAAGGCACTGCATCAGTTATTGATCGAAAAACCTGAATTTGCCATGCAAATCACCTCGGCAAATATCCACATCGAACATCAGCTTTATGAAATCATAAAGAGCATTTCCTATAAACAAATGCGCGGAAAACTGGCCTCAGCATTAAACTACCTTGCTTCAGAAGATTTCAAAGAAGAGCAGTTATTTCATTATTTAAGCCGTCAGGACATTGCAGATTTTGCATCAATCTCGACCGAAAGTGCCATCAAATTTTTAAAAGAATTTGAGAAAGAAGGCATCATCAGTTTAAACAACAAGGACATCCAAATTATAGATCGGGAACGTTTGGATGAAATTGAGAAACGGTCCTGAACAACAAAAGAACATTCAGGAATACTCTGCCTATGATATCTCATATAGCTTAACACTTCACAAGACGTATGGGTTAATTAAACAAGCTTTTCACCATATCCCTTTTGAATCTACCGGAAGAATGCTTATATTTGAGATTCTTGCAAAGAATTTTCTTTAAGAAGATGATGGCTATGATGTTATCGTGTAAAAATATATTTCAAACATTATTTTAAGTGATTCAATGATTTTAAATTGGGTGTAAAAAATAAAAACTAGTTATTGGCTGAAAGATAAGTTAAGAACCGACAAGAGATATTTAAAACAATTGCAGATATAGAATGATGGCACGAACCATTTGAACCGTAAACTTTGAACGATTTAATTTAAAAAGGATTAGTTACGCAAAGTTACAATTATCATAAAAAATGAATTTTTATGAAAAAACAAAAGAAAGTGCTCCCGGAAAGTGAACTTTATTTCAGGATGCTTTTCGATCAATCCCCCATCGGGCTCGCACTTACCAGGATGAACGGAGAACTAGTTGATGTAAATAATACGTTTGCACAAATAATTGGCCGTAGTATTGATGATACACTTAAGCTTTCATACTGGGATATAACCCCTGAAAAATATGCTGATCAAGAACAAATGCAGCTTAATCTGCTAAATACAATTGGTCGTTACGGACCTTATGAAAAAGAATATATTCATAAAAACGGAAAACTCATACCGGTCAGGCTGCAGGGTTTGATTATTGAACAAAAAGGAGAAAAATTCATCTGGTCTTCAATCGAAAATATTAGCGAAAGAATAAGGGCAGAAAGAGCTATAAGAAAGAGTGAAGAAAATTACAGGTATCTATTTGAAAACAATCCACATTCAATGTGGATATACGATTTAGAAACACTTGCTTTTTTGGAGGTTAACAAATCTGCCATCGTAAATTATGGTTATACCAGGGAAGAATTTTTAAAACTAACCATTGAAGATATAAGGCCGATTGAAGATTTACCTGCTCTAAAAAAGGATATTGAACAAACATCAGATGACATCAATAATGCCGGTATTTGGCGACATATAAAGAAATATGGAGAAATCATCTATGTAGAAATTATTTCCAGTCTCATTGATTTTAGAAATAAAAAAGCAAGGCTCGTTATTGCAAGTGATGTTACAAAGCGTCATGAAGCAGAGTTGTCCCTAAAACAGAGTGAAGCAAAATACAGCGCATTTTTTGAAAATAGTCTGGATGCAATCTTACTGACCTCACCAGATGATGGTTATATTTATGCAGCAAACCCAGCTGCCTGTAAAATGTTTGGACGAACCGAATCTGATATTTGTACCATTGGCAGAAATGGACTCACAGATTTAAGCGACCCCAGAATTCCAATTCTTATCAGGGAACGTAAAGAAAAAGGGAAGGCTTATGGGGAAATCAATATGGTCCGTAAAGATGGTTCCATTTTCCCGGTAGAAGTTTCATCAGCTATTTTTTCTATTGCTGAAGGAAATAAAATGACGAGCATGATCATTCGTGATATTACAGAACGAAAGAGAACAGAACAGCTAATCAAAAAACTAAACGTAGAACTGGAACAGAAAGTGGCGGAGCGCACACGCGACCTTGAAGCTAAAATTGCTGAAATCGAAAAAATGAACAAACTTTTTATTGACCGTGAGCTTCGAATGATTGAACTTAAAAAAAGATTAAAAGCAACAGAGGCACAATTAAAGAATAAAAATGAAATCTGATCCATGAAAAAAAATATATTAAATATTCTCGACTTTCAAAGAATCAATATTTTATTAGAAGGTTTCAATAAGACAACAGGTTTCGTAACCGCTATTCTTGACCTCGAAGGAAATGTGCTTTCAAAGTCCGGATGGCGAAGCATCTGCACTGAGTTTCACAGGACACATCCCAAAACCTCAAAAAGATGCACCATTAGCGACACTGAACTGGCAGGAAAATTAGCAGAAGGTGAAAAATATCATTTTTATAAATGCCTGAATGGCCTGGTGGATGTTGCCGTGCCAATTGTGATTAAAGGAAAACATATCGGCAATCTTTTTACCGGACAATTCTTTTTTGAAAAACCTGATAATGAATTCTTTAAAAAACAAGCAAAAAAGTATGCCTTTGATGAAAAAAAATACCTGGATGCACTGGACCAAGTGCCTGTAATTGACGAGGCACAGGTAAAAATTGCCCTCGATTTTTTATTAAGCATGACACAATTGATTGTGGACATGACCAGCCAAAAACTGGAGCACACCGAACTGATCGAAGCATTAAAGAATAGCGAAGAAAGATGGAAATACGCACTTGAAGGGGCCGGCGACGGAGTTTGGGATTGGAATGCACAAACCAATGAAGTTTATTTCTCGGACCAATGGAAAGCCATGCTCGGGTATGCTCCTGAAGAAATTGGCAATAATTTGGAAGAATGGGATAAACGTGTTCATCCGGATGATAAGGAACAGGTTTATATCGATTTAAACAAACACCTGAACAACCAAAGCCTGTTCTATCAAAACGAACATCGCGTTTTATGCAAGAATAACAGCTATAAATGGGTACTTGACAGGGGAAAAGTAATCAAGCGAACCAAGGATGGGAAACCAATAAGAGTGATTGGTGCTCATAGTGATATCAGTGAAAGGAAAAATGCTGAAAAAGAGCTTCTTGAGAATAAACTTTTCTTCGAGCAATTATTTATCCAGTCAAACACCAGTACCCAACTGCTCGACCCCAAAGGTTGGTGTATCATGATAAATCCAAAACTATCTGAACTTTTTGGTGTAAAAGCCGAAGATATAGAAGGACGAAAATATAATATTTTAAAGGACGAAGAAATAATACAAACTGGTGTTATCAATCACTTAAAACGTGTCTTCGAAAATAAAGAAAGTGTAAAATGGGAAGTTAATTTTGATATTAAACACGCCTCGGAATCGACAGGTGTAAAGGTTTCTAAACCAATCAGAAGATGGTTCAGAAATGTTAGCTACCCAATTCTGAACGCTGATGGTGAATTAATTTATGTGATTGTTCAGCATGAAGATATTACAGAATATAAACAAGCAGAAGAAAAACTGAAACAAAGCGAGAACAGATTTAAGAAACTTTTCAATAATGCCTCAATCGGAATCATCGTTTGTGAACTGATTCGTGACGACAAAGGGAAAATTGTCGATTATATTCACCTTCAGGCCAATAAAGCCATTTATACGCATGCCGGAATTACAGAGGCCGATGTTGTGGGTAAACGCTGTTCGGAAGTGATTCCACCCGAAGAAACAGCCCCTTTTATCGAAATGTTGACAAAGGTGCTGGAAACAGGTAAGCCTTACTCTTACCAGCAAAATTTTCCATCATTGGGCCGAACCATTGAACACAGGCCATTCATCATCGAAAAAGATTCCTTTGCAATTACCTTTTTCGACATTACCGAGCAAAAATTGTCGATGGAAGAAATTAAAAATTTAAACGCAGAACTGGAACAAAGAGTCACTAACAGAACGGCTGCCTTATCCAAAAGCCAGAAAGCATTAATGAACCTGGTAGAAGATTTGAACGAAAAATCTGCCCAACTGGAAAAGAGCACAAAACTGCTCGAAAACAAGAACAAAGAGCTTGAAACTTTTACCTATTCGGTTTCGCATGATTTAAAAGCACCCTTGAGAGGGATCGATGGTTACAGCCAGATTTTATTGAGGGAATATGGGCATCATTTGGATGATGAAGGAAAACGATTTCTTACGGTTCTGCGTGAAAGTGCATTGCAAATGAACCAGTTAATCAACGACCTGCTCCAGTATTCCCGACTGGAACGACAAACAATGCGTCCATCCGGAATTAATCTCAAAACCAGTATTGATATTTTGATTTCAGCAAAAAAAACCGAAATCAATTTCGACAAATACACATTTAATGTTGAAATCCCTGAAATTGAGATTTTTACCGACAAGGATGCTTTAAACTTAACACTCCGCAACCTGCTGGAAAATGCCTTTAAATTTACCCGTGAATCAGCGAATCCGAAAATTGAGATTGGATATCAGGATGATGAGAAAAATCATACTATCTTTGTGAAAGATAATGGCATCGGATTTGACATGAAATTTCATGATCGCATTTTTCAAATTTTTCAGCGGCTTCAGCGCAGCGAAGATTATGAAGGTACCGGAATCGGACTGGCCATGGTAAGTAAAGCCATGGAACGCATTCAAGGCAAGGTTTGGGCCAAAAGCATAGCCGGAAAAGGTGCAACTTTTTTTATTCAAATACCTAAAAAGCTTAAAAATGAAACCTATGAATTCTGAAAAACCAATCTTCCTTGTCGAAGATAATCCTGTCGATATTGATCTGACGCTTCGTGCCTTTAAAAAGAATAATCTGACCAACAATATTGAAATAGCCCGCGATGGTGAAGAAGCCATGAACTGGATCAAAAAGTGGGATGAAGGTGCAGCCGTGCCCATTGTAATACTTCTCGACCTCAACCTCCCGCGTTATAGCGGCCTTGAGGTACTTAAAGAAATAAAATCACATCCCGAATATAAAACAATACCGGTTATTATTTTGACAACCTCTGATGAAAGCAGCGACATCCGCACAGCTTATGAACTGGGAGCAAATTCGTATATTGTAAAGCCTGTCGAACTGGATAAATTTATTGAAGTGGCCGCTCAAATAGAACTGTACTGGAGAATATACAATAAAACAGAACTATAATTGACCTTATTACAAACGCAAGAAGAATGATTAAGATGAAAATTTTATACCTGGAAGATAACTCATCAGATGCTGAATTAACCATAAGAAGACTGCATCAATCATTTACTGATTGTAAAATCTATCATGCTCCTACCCTTTCCAAAGCCAAAAACATACTCAAAAAAGATCAGGTATTTGATCTGGTACTCATCGACATGAACCTCCCCGATGGAAACGGATTAGAATTGCTGATAGAACTACGCGAAAAACATATTTCACCAACAATTATTGTATTAACAGGTTCCGGTGATGAAGAATCTGCGGTTGCAGCATTAAAAGCCGGTGCAGACGACTACATCACTAAAAAAGTTGGTCATCTGGATAGCTTGCCAACATTAATCACAACAGCAATAAAAAATCACACGGACCACAAAAGTGTTTTGAGCCAGGAAATTTCAGTACTCTATATAGAACACAATGAAGCAGATATAGAACTTACGAAGCGGCATTTCAAACACTATGCTCCGAATTTTAGCATTAAAGATGTTTATACAGGCGAAGAAGCATTAAAAATACTTCCTTCCGGACCAAGTGAAAACTGCAAATATTGTGTTATTCTGTTGGATTACAGATTAACAGGCATGAATGCACTGGAATTTGTTAAGATAATCAGGCAGGAACGAAATTTAAATATCGCCATCGTAATGGTAACCGGCCAGGGCAATGAAGAAATTGCCATCGAAGCATTACGCTTAGGGGTTGATGAATACCTGGTAAAAAGACCGAATTATTTGTTCCGGCTGCCTTCTTTGCTTACAAGTGCTTACCAGTATCACGAGCTGGAGCGTAAAAAAATGGCCCTCGAAAAAAGCGAATCACTGTACCGGCTTTTGGTTAATAACTCCTCCGACGTAATTTTTATCCTTGATATGGATTTAAAATACACCTTTGTGAGCCCGGCTGTTTATAACCTGAGGGGATACACGTCTGAGGAGGCAGTTAATCAGCAACTTGAACATGTTTTAACGCCTGATTCACTGACTTTGGTAAAAAAAATATTTGCCAATGCGCTGGAAAAAGAAAAAGTAAATGGACGTTATTTCCATGAACCGATGATCATGGAACTTGAAATGCTGCGCAAAAACGGAAGCAAAGTATGGACCGAGGTGAAAGCTTCCTTATTATCTGACACCAACGGGAATCCAAGTGGGATTTTTGGAGTGACCAGAGATATTTCGGTGCGTAAAAAAGCTGAATTAGAACTTATAATTGCCAAAGAAAAAGCAGAAGAAAGCGATCGGTTAAAGACTGCATTTTTGAATAACATTTCGCATGAAATTCGCACCCCGATGAATGCAATTATTGGGTTTTCTGAGTTTTTGGTCGACCCTGATACCGATTTGGAAAGTCGCCAACACTTTGCCAATGTAATTACACAGAGCAGCAACCAATTATTGTCAATCGTTACCGACATCATCAATATTGCTTCGATTGAAGCCGGACAGGAAAAAATCCAGGAAACTGAAGTCAACCTTAATCAAACCCTGAATCTGATCTACGATCAGTATGCCAATGATTTTGAAAAAAAGAACTTAAAATTCAGCTTCCGCTCTCCTTTGTCCATCAATGAATCCCAAATAAAAACCGATAAAATCAAACTGGTTCAAATCCTCAGTAATCTGGTCAGCAATGCATTAAAATTTTCCAGTAAAGGAAGTGTAGAATACGGATACACCATACAAGGCCATGAACTTGAATTTTTTGTAAAAGATGAAGGTATCGGAATTTCTGCTGAGATGCATCAATCGATTTTTGAACGTTTTCGGCAGGTTGAAAGCACTGCCACAAGGCAATATGGAGGTTCGGGGCTGGGTTTGTCCATTGCAAAAGCTTATACAAAAATGCTGGGCGGAAAAATCTGGCTCGACTCCGAACCAGGCAAAGGAACGACCTTTTATTTTACCATTCCTTATCATAAATTAAGCGGCAAATCATCAATTCCGGATAATAAGATGAATATTGACGAAACTGAGAAAAAACAAATTCAAACAATTTTAATTGCAGAGGATGAAACCTATAATTTTATATTGTTTGAAGAAATATTTAAAGGTTATAGCTTTGAACTTATCAAGTCGATAAATGGGGTTGATACCATTGAGAAATACAAATCGAATCCAAACATCGATTTGATTTTAATGGATTTGAAAATGCCTATTATGGATGGTCTGGAAGCCACAAGAGAAATCAGGAAATTTGATAAAGACATTATTATCATTGCTCAAACTGCATATGCACTTAAGGGAGACCGCGAAAAAGCACTTGCGGCAGGTTGCAACGATTACATTTCAAAACCCATTAAAAAAGAGCTTCTAATAGAACTTATAGAGAAATACTTTAAAGTGAAAACTTAAATTCAGCTTGAAAGAATAAATATATCCTTCATATTGAATAATAAAAACTTGATCGATATTTGATCAAATACATTGCTTTTTATAAACAATTTCATGATATTTGATTCTTATAAATTATATGAATTTGGGCAGGGTAGAATTCATTGTCAAGCGTTTCGGGGATCGCGAAATTATTATTCGTGATTTCTTTGGCGAAATAAACGTTGAAGAAGTCATTGAATCATTTGCACACATAAGCCAACAACTCATTAACGCATCAACAGCTGGGATTATTACCGATACAACACTGGCCGGCATGAACATATCGCCCAGAGAGCTCGGCAAGGTGATAAAATTTATCCGAGATGATAAAAACCTAAAAAAACTGAAACTTGCTGTGATTGTAAATACACCCGAAAAAACAGTTTTACCCGCGCTGGCAGCATCAAAACTCACCTCCATCAAGCTTAAACCTTTTAGCGGAAAAGAAGCCGCCATCAGATGGATTTTGAGATAAACACCACCAAATGATAATTCTTTTTCTTTAATAATCACCCCATTTTTTAGTGTCGCTGATATAAAATCGCAAATTTTTGAACCGATCTGTAATAATTAACTTTTTTTATACTCTAAAGGTCAATTAAATAAATTTCTTTAATTTAATGATCGTAAAAAGATTTAAGAATCGCAGGGAAATATGAAGGATCGAGAAAAAGAAGAACTCTTTTATCATCTGTTCAGGGAAAGCAAACAAAAAATTTACCGGCTCTGTTATGCCTACCTGTCCGACAAAAATGAAACCGATGATCTTTTCCAGGAAGTAATGATCAATGTGTGGAACAACCTGGAAAAATTCAGGGGAGATGCAAAGATCAGTACCTGGGTTTACCGCATTGCCGTAAATACTGCTTTCATGTACAACAGAAAAACCAAAAGAAATAACGAGCTATTCTTAAGGTATTCGCCAGATACAAAAAGTGCGGAAACGGACCAACAGACACATTCCCATGAAGAAACGGATCAATTAATAGCAAAACTTCATCAAAGTATTCAGAGTCTGAACAAACAGGAAAGGATCATCATTTCGCTGCTTCTCGAAGGACTCAAATATAATGAAATAGCCGACATAACAGGATTAACAACAAACCATATCGGGGTTAAAATTAACCGCATCAAACCGGTATTGTTCAAACAATTGGAGGAGGTGAAAAATGGATAATCTTAACGAACTTAGTGTACGATGGCAGAACCACCTCAACGAAGAAAATAAAATGGATTTTCTGATACAGGATGAGGGTATTATTTTTAAACTTAAGAAACTGCAAAAAAAGCAGTTCAGGATCAATCTGGCAAAAACAATGGGCGTTTCCATCAGCCTTATATTTCTAAGTTTAATGATTATGAATAATGCCGAAACGAGTTTACTCATCAAAATTGCGCTTGGCTGGATCATACTCAGCATCCTCATTGGTATGATCATTTATTGGAAAAAACAATATAATCCTTCCGCACTTGATTATTCGGCACGAAATCTTGAATTTATCGAAAATACGATCCAAAAACTCGAAGAACAAAAGAGCATCGTGCAAATATTGCTGCCGGTGCTGGTAACCAGCCTTATTTTGGGCCTGAACCTCATCTATTTTGATTTGTTGAAATCAGAAAACATAGGTACGCGAATTCTTCTGCATTCAGGAGCAACTTTATTTCTCATCATAGTGATGCAAGTGGGACTAAAAGTAAGGAAACAAAGATTTAACAATGAATTTAAACCACTGATTGATGAGCTAAAGACAATCAGACAAAATTTAATAAGCAATGGACTATTCTAAAGCTAATTTTCCTAAACACAAATATTTTCTATTAATCGGCCTTATTGTATTGTGCGTTGGAAATATTTTGGGCCATGTTCAATCGGAAACATTTGTAATAAATTTTTTAACGGGTATGTTCCATGGTTTATCAGTACCTTTGATATTGTTTGGCATTTATGCCAACATTCGGAACAAAAAATCCCATTCTTAAAAAATTAACTGAATTACATAAACAGCATTTTATGAGAATATGGTCCTTACATCCCGGCTACCTCGACAGTAAAGGAATCGTTGCTTTGTGGAGAGAAACACTTTTGGCAAAAAATGTGTTGATTGGCAATACCAAGGGTTATAAAAACCATCCCCAGCTCTATCGTTTTAAAAATTCCGATCACCCCATCGACTGCATCAATCAATATTTGATCCACGTATATCATGAATCGGTGCAACGGGGCTATAAATTTGACCGGGATAAAATTGACTGGGATTCTAAACAGGTCAGAATAAAGGTTACCAAAGGCCAACTGGAATTTGAAATGCAGCACCTTTTAAAAAAATTAGAAAAAAGGGATCCCTCTAAATATGAAGAAGTATTTTCGATAGATCATATTGAAACGCATCCCATTTTCTCGATCATTGAAGGGGGTGTTGAAGAATGGGAAAAAATCTGGTAACAATATATAACAAGGGTATCAATAGATGATAGACTACCCAATTTAGGTGCTTTTTCCAGCTTGTTAAAAATCACAAACTGCCAGCCCGAAGCTCGTATCAATATTTATATATTTTATTCGGAATAATGAATCTAGCATTAATTTATAATTTTGGAAAGGATTGTATATCAATTTGTAAAAAGAAAAAAACACTACCATTGAGGGCTTATTTTTTTTATCTTTGGATATCACCCTTAACCCAAAAGCTATGAAAAAAACATTGATTTTGACCTTAAGTATGATGCTCGCCTTTTCGCTAAACTCCCAGAATTATGAACAACAGGAAATTTTGTGCCCCTGTATGCTCGAATTTCATTTTCCAAAATCCATTGAAGATCAAACGGACTTATTGCAGACATTTGGCGGAGTGCCGGTTTTACGATTTGAATCTGCGGAAATAGATGGCAAGCAACTGATTTGCAAATATTCGACTGAATTTGCTAAATTTTATTTTGAGGGATTTGGATTTGTATTATCCAGAAGTGGTGGTTTATCAGCGGTTCCATACGAACTAACCCTTACGATAGATGATCAATTTATAACCGGATGGTCTCCCTCCAGAAATACCGTAAATCTCGAATCCTACTACAGAGGTGATTTGGTATATACACTTGAGGTTTCGGATAATCAGAATTCTTCATGGTCAGGTGGACTGTATAAGTCGAAATATAATGGTAATCAAATAAATCTGAAAAGAAGCTTTGAGAACGAAGCGCGGGTAAATAATGAAGGCAGCGGTTTTATCATTGCCAAAACAAAAACAGGACTTTTCAGCCCGAACCTCAATTTGGAAAACATAAATAATCCGAATATTAAAGGGAGGCAAAGCATTGATAATAAAACAATAGCAGACAGCACCAAAAAAAACGTATCAGCAGTTAATTCAAAAGAAACAACCAAAACTGCCAAAGTGGGCACTAAATCAGACAAAAAAGAACTGAAAAGAACGAAAAAGAAGATCATTAAATAAAATTTTAGCCATAGTTGAAATAATAAGACCACAAAAAATAAGATTTGGTCGCATTAATATCCTAAATTTGCACAAGCTCCGAGTTAAACATTCTAAGGTTCAGATTATGAATTTTTAACCGATGGGTATAAACAGAAATGTTTGTGCCTCCCGAATTCCGGAAGCCGGAACGAATTGGAAAGGGGATGATAACGCCAAAATTAAGCGACAAACAAAAAGGTTGTTTTAGGTGATTCCTGTTCATTTCCGAATCTTAAAATGAATGCTAAACGGGGCATCATGGACCATGAAGAGAACACCAGACAATATTTGGCTGAAAGCATCTGTTTTAGGCAGTTTATGGGCTTCTGTTGAAATTATACTCGGAAGCTTTTTTCACAACCTTCAATTGCCATTTGCCGGAACCTTACTGGCTATTTTCACGGTCGTATTTATTATTGCCAGCCTGCAATTGTGGAAAGAAAACGGAATTATCTGGCGCGCAGGCCTGATTTGTGCACTTATGAAATCAATTTCCCCAAGTGCCGTAATCCTGGGTCCCATGACCGGTATTTTTCTGGAAGCACTCTTATTGGAACTTTTCATTTTTATTTTTGGCAAAAACCTTTTTGGGTATATGATTGCCGGAGCAATGGCTGTGCTAAGTGCTTTGATGCACAAATTTTTCACCCTTCTTCTTATCTATGGATGGGATTCGGTAAAAATCCTTGCCAATCTTTACCGTTATGCGATGAAGCAGATCCATTCCGAACATATTAAACCCGTGGATGCGTTAATCGTGCTGATACTGGTTTACATCATGGTAGGGGTTTTTGCCGCCATCGCAGGCTATTTTATTGGAAAACAGGCAAAAAAAGAGCAATTAAAACCAAGTCCTGAAAAGGGCTTTGATCTTAGCAAACCAAGCCGGATGTACGAACTTCAAACAAAACAGCATTATTCGGTACTATTATTATTTATAAATGTTGCATTTGTAATCGGAACGCTCTATATCCTGAATAATTTCGGCCTTGTTTATGGTTTCTTAGCCTCATTGCTATATATTGCCATGCATGCAAGCAGATACAAAAATTCATTCAGGCAATTCCGTAAACCATTATTATGGTTGCAGTTCATTATCCTCATCCTGCTTTCCACCTTATTCTATTCCGGATCAGAACAACCCCACAGTTTTAATTTAAGTGGACTGTTAATGGGATTGAACATGGTACTAAGGGCTATTATCGTTGTACTTGGATTTTCAGCCATCAGTGTCGAACTCAGAAATCCATTTGTTAAAACCATTTTATACAGAAAGGGATTTTCACAGCTCTACAATTCACTGGGTTTGGCATTCTCAGCACTGCCTTCCATCATCGAAAACGTTTCAAAACCAAAACATATTTTTAAAAAGCCTTTTAAAACCATTACCGAAATTCTGCTTCATACCAATTATTTATTAATAATTTTTACAGAAAACAAGGATGTGCAAGCTGATCATCATTAGCGGAAACAAACAGAGTGGTAAAACCAGCTATTTAATAAATCTGTGGCATCAATTAAATGCAGAAGGGATTATCTGTGCTGGTTTTCTTGCAGAAGGAACCTTTAAAAACAATCGACGAAATTCATTCAAACTTATTGACATTTCAACAAAAGATGAAATGCTTTTGATGGATACCGATCCAGATACAGGTTCTGAAATTATTGGCAGGTTTTACATTAATGAAGAAGGACTTAAATTTGGAAAGAACATTTTAAACGCCGCTTTAATTTCAGATTGCAAAAAAGTATTCATCGATGAGATCGGACCCCTGGAACTCGAAAATAAAGGTTGGTCCGGGCATTTCAAACAATTATTAGATTCAAAAAAAGAACTGATCATCAGCGTGCGGTTTGAACTTCTTCAGGAAGTTATTTCATATTTTAAATTGAATGACTATCAGATTATCTTAATTTGAGGCAGTATAAACAACATAATTTTAAAATATAAGCTCCTTGTGATCAAAAATTAATTCGTAAATTTAAAATGTGGTTAGGGTTTTAAACCCAACCTACAGTTATAGCAAGCAACTTCAACAACACCTGATTATGTTAAACCAAATCATCAATTTCAGCATTCGGAATAAGTTTATCATCATTCTATTTACTTTAACCGTCGCGGCATTTGGACTTTTCTCAGTCTCCCAGATACCGGTTGGGGCCGTTCCCGACATTACCAATAACCAGGTGCAGGTAATTACCACCTCCGGAAACTTATCTACACAGGATATTGAACAATTTATAACCTATCCGGTTGAATTGGAAATGGCCAACCTTCCAGGCGTTAAAGAAATCCGTTCAATTTCCAAGTTCGGTTTATCGGTGGTTACCATTGTTTTCGACGACAAGATGGGAACCTACCTGCCACGACAACTAATTGCCGAAAAAATAAAAACTGCTTCTGCTAATATTCCCGAAGGTTTTGGAACACCAGAGATGGGGCCGATCACAACGGGCCTTGGAGAAATTTATCAATACATTCTGGATCTGAAACCCGGTTATGAAAACCGTTACAACCCGATGGAATTGCGTACAATCCAGGATTGGATCGTTAAACGACAGCTTTCCGGTATCCCCGGTGTTGTTGAAGTAAATACCTGGGGCGGTTACCTGAAACAATATGAAGTGGCCATTAATCCCGAAAGATTAAAAAGTGCCAATATCACCTTGCTGGAAGTATTTGAAGCGATCAGCAAAAACAACAATGTGGCCGGCGGAGCATATATCGAAAAGCAAAACCAGAGCTATTTTATTCGTGGCGACGGGATGGTAAAATCACTTGAAGATATTGGAGCAGTGGTTGTAAAAAATCAGGGCGGAATTCCTGTTTTGATCCGCGATATTGCTGAAGTACACGAAGGCTACGCCAATCGCTTTGGAGCCATTACTGCCAATGGCGAAGGCGAAAAAGTGCTGGGGCAAATCATGATGCTCAAAAATGCCAACTCAAAAAAGGTGATCGATGAAGTTAAAAATAGGGTGGCAGAAGTCCAGAAAAGCCTTCCCGAAGGAATTTTTATCAATCCGATCCTTGAAAGAAGTGAATTAATTGGCAAAACATCTTTTACAATTGCTGAAAATTTAATTTTAGGTTGTTTAATAGTCATCTTTATTGTGATTGTTTTATTGGGCAATATTCGCTCTGCATTGGTGATCGCTTCTATGATTCCTCTCGCATTGCTGTTTACATTATCAATGATGTACCTCTTTGGAATTGATGCCAACCTGATGAGTTTGGGAGCACTGGACTTTGGAATCATCATTGACGGTGCCGTAATCATCGTTGAATTTATAGCGGTGAGTATTACAGTTAATAAGGATAAATATGCCGAGGCGGATAAACATGAAAAGCAACTTTTAATTGACAAACTAACTTTTGATGGTGCTTCAAAGATGGTAAATTCGGCCATTTTTGGTCAAATCATCATTCTCATTGTTTTAATTCCAATTCTTTCGCTCAGTGGCGTAGAAGGAAAAATGTTTCGCCCCATGGCCCTTTCGTTTAGTTTTGCCATCGTGGGTGCAATGATTTTTGGTTTAACATGGTTACCTGTGGCTTCTGCTCTTTTCCTGAAACCGGTGAATCCGAAAAAATTTAACCTTTCAAAATGGATCATGGATATGGCCTACCGATCTTATTGCCCCGTCATTAAATGGTCGTATGCCCACAAAAAAATAATCCTTAGCCTGGCTGTCGCTTCTCTGATATTCACAGGGTATTTATTTACACGAATTGGAGGCGAGTTTGTACCCACACTTGATGAGGGAGATTTTGTGATCCAACCGGTTTTAAAAACCGGAACTTCTCTGAGCAAAACCATCGAACTGACTACGCGGATGGAAAATATTCTGATCGATAATTTTACAGAAGTAGATCAGATTGTCTGCCGCATCGGGGCCGCCGAAGTACCCACCGACCCCATGTCTATGGAAGAAATTGATATGATCATAAAACTGAAGCCCCGCAAAGAATGGGTTGTTACAGATAACAAAGAAGATCTGGCAACACATTTTAAAGAGGCACTTTCTATTATTCCCGGTATCGAATATGAATTTACCCAACCCATCGAAATGCGTTTTAATGAGTTAATAACAGGTGTGCGGGCCGATATTGCCATTAAAATATTTGGAGAAGATTTAGACTATCTGAACCAGCAGGCAATTCTGATCAAAAACCTGATTGAAGATGTTCCCGGTGCCGCTGATATTATTCTTGAAAAAACAGCCGGATTGCCCCAAATGAGCATCAAGTACAATCGTGATAAAATTGCGTATTACGGTCTCAATGTTGCAGATTTGAACACCTACCTGACCATGGCATTCGGAGGAGAAATGGCCGGAAGCGTTTTTGAAGGAGAAAAACGTTTCGACATGGTGGTTCGTTTTCAAAAAGATTTCCGAAACGACATTCAGAACATTAACCAACTCAATGTCGGTTTGCCCAATGGCCAACAAGTTCCGCTCGAAGAATTGGCTGAGATTTCATATACTACGGGACCTGCAAAGATATCGCGCGACAATACCCATCGCAGGGTTGTGGTTAGTGTTAATGTTCGTAACCGGGATTTACAATCGGTTATCGAGGATATCCGTATCAAAATAGATGAACACATTAGACTTGAACCCGGATATTATATTGCCTATGGCGGACAGTTTGAAAACTTGCAAAACGCAACTAACCGTTTAATGTTAGCGGTTCCTATTTCCTTATTGCTTATTTTCATCTTTTTACATTTTGCTTTTAAGTCCTTAAAAGAAGCAACCATGATTTTTACTGCTGTACCATTGTCGGCTGTAGGTGGGGTCTTCCTGCTGTGGTTGCGGGGTATGCCATTCAGTGTATCGGCAGGCATCGGGTTTATTGCATTGTTTGGGGTGGCAGTTTTAAACGGCATTGTTTTAATTGAACATCTGAAAGATTTAAAAAAACAAGGCATGACCAATATGCGTGAACTCATTTTAAAAGGTACACGCGAGCGATTGCGCCCTGTGTTATTAACGGCCGCTGCAGCCGCGCTTGGATTTCTTCCCATGGCCATCTCGACCTCTTCAGGTGCAGAAGTGCAACGCCCGCTGGCCACTGTGGTTATAGGTGGTTTGGTGACTTCTACCCTACTCACCATGCTGGCACTTCCTTTACTGTATTCCATCTTTAATAATGTTACAGGAATTCGATTGCGCCCACTGGGGTTTAAAAGAAACAATGTTTTGATGATCATCATTTTATTATTTGTTCCTGTTTTGACTTCACTGGCGCAGAATCGTAGCATCAATTTGAACGAAGCCATCGATATCGCAACGAAAAACAATAAAGAACTGGAAGCTTATCGCCTGGAAGTAAGACGAAATGAAGTCTCCATTCCATCGGCATTTACAATCGAAAAAACCAATTTTTATATTGGTTATGACGAAAATAACATTGCAATGAACGACCATCCATTGCATGTATTTGGAGCCGAACAAAATTTCAGTTTTCCGACCCTTTATTTTGCACAACGAAAATTCAACCTCATCAATGTTTCGCAAGCCAGGCTTAAACTTGAAATTCAAAAGCAAGCCCTCATAAAAGAAGTATCACTGCAATATTTCAATGTTTTATACTTATTAAATAAGCAAAAGCTTATTCAATATCTCGATAGTCTTTATACAGATTTTTCTAAAGCTTCAAACATTCGTTACCAACAGGGTGAGATTAGTTATCTTGAAAAACTGAATGCGGAAGCCAAACATCAACAGATCACCATTCAGAATAAGCAAATGATTTATGACTTACAAATGGGTCTTCGATCATTAAATACGCTCTTACAAATCGAAGAAGAAGTGAATGTACAGTATGAAGATTTACCCGAGCTGGAGCCGATACAGCTTGATAAGTCATCCAATCCGGGTTTCCTGTTGATGGGCGAAAATCTGCTGCTGCAAGATGCACTCATTAAAGTGGAACGAAATAAATTGCTGCCCGATATCAGCCTGAATTATTTTAATGGCACCAACAAATACAGCAATGCCCGGAATTATTATGGTTACCAAATCGGGCTGGCGGTTCCCCTCTTTTTCTCCGAACAAAAATCGAAGATCAAAGCAGGCAAAATTTCTCGTGAAATTGTTCAAAACATGAATGTAAATTATCAGATCGAATATCAAAACAGGCTCAAAAAACTGCATGAAGAATTTCTAAAATACCAGGAAGCCCTTGCCAATTATCGCAGCAATGGCTTGCAATTATCGACAGAGATTATAAAGTCGGCACAGCGGGCCCATGCATTGGGAGAAATTGACTTTTTTATTTTTATCCAAAGTATTGAAAATGCCATCAAGATTAAAACCGAATACCTTGACAATCTGGCAAAATGCAATCAGATTGTTCTTGAATTAAACAACCTAACACCCATTATAAAATGAACAGTACTTTAAAACTTACTTTTATCCTTATAATTCCATTCATCATCGGAATAAGCGGATGTTCCGGAACTTCTACAGAAGATCAAACGGTTGCCGAAACAGACAACAATTACATCACAATTACCAAAGCTCAGTTTAACGAAGAAAAAATGGAACTTGGACTGCCACAGCTACACAGCTTTGAAAAACTGATAAATACCAATGGACAGCTTCATGCTGCTCCGGATGGATTGGCCGAAGTAAATACCCACATTCCGGGCATGATCAATTCAATTTCAGTTTGTATTGGCCAAAAAGTTAAAAAAGGACAACTTTTATGCAGTATTGAAGGTAATGAAGTAATTATGCTTCAACAGGATTATAAAGAAACTACAGCAAAATTAAAAGCATTGACCGCTGATTATAATCGAATGAAAACCCTGAGTGAAGAAAACATAGCCTCCCAAAAAGATTTCATGCAAATTGAAAGTGAGTTTATGTCAGTTCAAGCAAAGCATGAAGGTTTAAGAGCCAGGTTGGTACTTTTAAATCTAAACCCCGAGAAAATTGCCATCGGACATATCAGTTCAAAAATCGATATGCTGGCACCAATTGATGGTTATATTGCAAGTCAGAATTGCACCCTTGGGCAATTTGTAGATCCCCAACAAATGCTGATGGAAATTGTAGACCTTGGCAAACTTCACTTACAATTTTATATTTATGAAAAAGATGTCCTGAAACTAAAGACCAATCAGGTTATTCGATTTTATGCACCGGCTGCAAGTGAGCACGTTTTTGATGCACAGTTGGTACAAGTCGGGAAATCCATCGATCCCGAAACAAAGACCATCGAATGCATTGGCGAAATCAATAAAAATGATGCCGCTTACTTTGTAAATGGGATGTATATGATGGTTGAAATTCTAATTGATCACTTTGATTCGCAGGCCCTGCCTGAAGAAGCAATCCTGGAATCAGAAAGTCATCAGTTTGTACTGGCTTATGAAAAGGAAGATGACGTCAATTATTACTTCAAAAAGCTGCCGGTGAAGACAGGCATGAAACAAAACGGATTAGTGCAAATTGATCCATTACAATCCAAAAACAATATTTTGCTAAAAGGTCTCTATAATTTGATGTTTTAATCTTATGACTCAATATTGAGGGTAAAATCCTATTTTGTAATCATAATTGCATGAACTCAAATTCCATTCAATAATAAGATCATGAAAACCCTTTTCGGAACTCTCTTTTGCCTTTTATTGATGATATCGTGCAATCGAACAGAACAAGGTGGCATTGCCTATCGGATTAGTGAAAAAGATTTAATCCCTGAAGGTATCACCTATTCTGCAAACACCAATTCGTTTTATATCAGCAGCATTTATAAAACAAAAATTATAAAAATCGATGCTAAAACCGGAGCTTTCAACGATTTTATTCCTTCCGATTTATTGGGAATGCGGTTTTTAGGAATGATTACGGATGAAAGTAGGAATCATCTCTGGGCCTGTGGTAATAGTACAAAAAATGGAAAGAGCCAGTCAACAGTCAGTAAATTTAATTTAGCCAACGGTGAATTACTAAAAACCTATTCGTATCCAGATACCATTGCCAAATTGTACAACGATCTGGTACAGGATGAGACAGGCCATATTTATTTTACCGATTCTGACGGGCAAACCATATATAAAATTGACATTCACGATAATTCGATCAGCATTTTTTATGATGGAATTGAAATTCCGCATCCAAACGGGATCACTATTTCAGCTGATGGTAAATACCTTTACATCGCAACCAACACGGGCATCCGGGTATTGGAAATCACTACTCGTAAAATCATGAACGAAGCCGACAGTTCGATGAATTCGAAGGGCCTGGATGGATTAAAATATTACAAAAACAGTTTGATTGGGATTCAAAATGGAGTACAAAGAAGTGAGGTGAAAATCGCACAATATTTTTTGGATGAAAGTGGAACCCAAATTACAGGCACAAAAATCATTGATCAAAACAACCCGAACTTTAATATTCCAACCACTTTTGTATTGGTCAACAACCAACTTTTTTGTTTGGCTAACAGTCAATTGGCAAACTATTCAGAAGACAGGAAAATTATAAGTTTTGAAGCTCTTGATGATGTGCTTATTTTAAAATATGACTTAGAATAGGGAGCTGAAATTTCTAAAACTAAGATCATCCTCTCTGGTTTCAAATTATTATCCGGCTTTGCTGATCTTCTGTAACATCGATTTATTCAGCAATTTTACTTTCCGACCATCAATGGCAATGATCTTATCAATTGTGAAATCGTGTATTATTTTGGTTACGGTTTCACGGGTTGTACCAATATACTCACCGAACTCAGACCGGGTCAACGGCAATTGATATTCATCCTTATTAAAAATTTCATCTGCGAAATACAACAGCGCCTCAGCCAGTATGGATGTAAGTTGTTTTTGGATTTTATAAACACAATACCTGTAGTGACCCACAATACCCGTGCTCAGATTATTTATGACCTCAAGTGCGAAACGCCCGTTATGTTCAATTAAATATTTATAGCCCGGCGAATCGATAAAACAGGTGAGTGTATCGGTTAATGCAGTAATTGAATAGGTATGAATCTTATTGGCAAACACATCGGGAACTCCAACAAAGGCAGGGCCCTTTAATATTTTTAAAATTTCATCTTTATTGATTGGCCCTGTCATATGCATTTTAACAATGCCCGATTTGATAAAAACAATGTTTTGTGTAAAAGTGCCCTGTTTAATGATTCGTTCTCCCTTCTGAAAAAATATCTCAGTACTGTTTTTGCATAATATTTCCAGTTCTTTTTCATCCAGATTAAAAACCGGACTTGACTTAACGGCACAATCCTTACATTGATTGTCCCTGATTATATTATTCATATGCTATTCTAAATTTAATCTATACCACTATTAAATATCCGACTAAGTTACATATTAATGTGATGTTAATCATTAAACCTTTGTTAAGTAATCCTCCATTTCCCGAAATAACTTTCACATTCATTTTAAGCCAATCACACACCAAAATTTTTGGCAACAAACATTATTAAATCTTTCTTTGTTATAAAGTTAACAACAAACATAATAATAATATGGAAAATAAAAAAATGACTTTGGCTTTATTCTCTGGAAGCCTTGATAAACTGACTGCGGCAGGCGTAATTTTAGGCGGTGCTGCAGCTGATGATATGGATGTGGACCTCTTTGTACTGCTACAGGGTGCGCGTGCATTTAAAAAAGAAATTGGTGATGATCCCAACAAATTAGAAATGGCCGAATACCCTGGATTGAAAGCTGAATTTTTAGACTCGCTAAAAACCCTGAAGGTAAAAAGCTGGATTGAGTTTTTTCGGGAAGCCAAAGAACTGACCAATGTAAAAATCCACATTTGTGGCCTGGCAGGAAAGATATGGGGCGGAGAAAAACTGGAAGATTTCGTTGATATTGCCGACGACATTTGTGGCATCGGCGAATATATTGAGTCTGCGCAAAACGCAGATGTACATTTATTTATATAATCTAAAAAAACACAAACTATGAGCACAGAAGAATTAATGGCAATCGAAGCAACTAAGATTGTAGATGCAAGAGGTACTGCATGCCCGGGTCCCCTTCTGGCAGCAAAAAAAGCAATTGGCGAAATCAAATCAGGTGACATCATGGAAGTATTATCTTCAGATGAGGCCACAAAAAGAGATGTCCCAAAATGGGCTGCCAAAAAAGGCCATGAATATCTTGGAACCATTGAAGAATCCGGATATTTTAAAATTTACATGAAGAAAAACTGATCATGGAAAGGCCTCCTAAAATACTTGTTTTTTCAACAGATAAGATTTCAGATCCTGCCATTGATATGGCAGGATTACTGAAAAAACATTATCCCCCAACAGTTTATTCCATTAATGTTCCATGCTCAAGTTCTGTAAAACCAAAATGGATACTCAGGGCTTTTGACCAGGGCTTTGATGGGGTTTTCATTGCAGCCGATGGAACCGACTGCCCTTACGGTGATCGTTGTTCCGAAAATACGGCCCGAATTATTGCCGATACACATATATTAATGAAAAAGCTGAACATTGAACCTGCCCGCTTAAAAATGGCCGCCATTTGTTCGGTTTGTGCCGAAGCATTTGTAAAACACATGCATGTGTTTATGGAGTACTTAACTGAAAATTCAGCCCACAAAAAATAGTAAAAATGACAAAGGGAACTTCAACAAATAGTAATTACGATGTGCTGGTTTTAGGTGGGGGAATTGCAGGTGAGGAATCTGCCCTTAACCTTGCCAATCAAGGGTTTAAAGTTCTGATGGTCGAAAAAGACCTTTCTATTGGAGGTAAAATGATACATCTGAGCAAAGTCTTCCCAACATTGGATTGTGGTGCATGTATCACCACACCCAAAGTTTCGGAAACAGCCAGACATCAGAATATTACCATTTATACCCATAGTGAAGTTACAGAAATCATTAATTTAAATGGCAGCGGTTTTTATGTCAGATTAATTAAAAAACCCAGGTACATCATTGAGGATCGCTGCACCGGATGCCAACTTTGTGAAGAAAAATGCCCGGTGACTGTTCCCGATCAGTATCAGCTTGATATGGTTGGACGAAAAGCGGTTTTTGTACCATTTAGTATTGCCAATCCACGCATAGCATCCATCGATATCGAGAATTGTATTTTATGTGGTGCTTGCGAAAAAGCCTGTCCGGCAGACGCAATTGATTTTATGCAGCAAGAACAGCTTATGGAAATTAATGTAAAATCAGTGTTGCTGGCAACTGGATTTCAGTTATTTGACCCGTCAATTATCGAACGCTATGGGTTCGGTAAATTTCACAATGTGGTTACGGCCATGCAAATGGAAAGACAATTGGTACCCACCCGGCCATATAACAATGTACTGAGGCCCAAAGATGGCAAAATGCCCGACAATATCGCCTATGTTCTATGCACAGGATCGCGCGATGCAACTGTTAATAATCCAATTTGTTCGCAGGTTTGTTGCATGTATTCGACCAAACAGGCCCAATTGCTAATGGGTGCATTACCCATGGCAGATGTAACCATTTACTATTTACATATCCGGGCTTTTGGAAAAGGCTTTGAAGAGTTTTACCAACAAGGCAAATCCATGGGTATTGAATTTGTTAAAGGAAAAGTTGGCCGGATATCTGAAAAAGAAAATGGAAATTTATTGTTAAGATATGAAGATATTGTTGAAGGAGTTGTTAAAGAGGCCGAACATGACCTGGTTGTGCTGTCTGTTGGAATATTACCTGATCAAATCCCCGATCATCTTTTTAAAACCAAAGCACTTGCAAAAGACCCTTTCAATTATGTAAAACAAGTTGATGAGTTAAGCAATCCCGCAAAAACTTCAATAAATGGTGTTTTTGTTGCAGGTGCTGCTTCGGGGCCCATGGATATCCCCGACTCAATACTATCAGCCGGTGCCGCATCCGCTGAAACAGCAACTTATATCAGGAGGTTAAAATGAAAAATAAAATAGGAGTTTATATCTGTTATTGTGGATCAAACATCGCCGATTATGTTGATGTTGAGAAGGTTCGTGATGAAATTGAATTGGTAGAAGGGGTTGTACTGGCCAAAACAACCATGTTTGCATGTGCAGATTCAACCCAGAAAGAAATTATTAAAGATGTTGGTGAGCAGAACCTGGATTCCATCGTCATCGCTTCTTGCTCACCCAAATTACATTTGCATACTTTTAGAAATGTTGCAATCAGGGCAGGACTTAATCCACACAATTATGTGCAGGTAAACATCAGGGAACAAACCTCCTGGGCCCATTCCGACAAGCCTGCTGAGGCAACCAAAAAGGCCATCCAACTTGTAAGATCAGGAATTGCGCGTGTCAGGCATTCTCAGGCACTTGAACCCTTAAAAATAAATTCTGTCAATACAGCATTGGTGATTGGCGCCGGAATAGCAGGAATGCGCGCTGCCATCGAATTATCAGAAATGGGCACCATGGTATTTTTGATTGAGCGGGAACATTTTGTGGGAGGCCGAACCTCTCAATGGAGCCGGCTTTTTACCAGCAACGAAAGCGGCGAAGAAGTGATCAAAAGAGTGTATAACAAACTGGACTCGGATCCGAACATCCGCCTTTTTACCGGCGCCGAATTAATATCCTTAGATGGTACAGTGGGAGATTTTAAAACCAAGGTTAAAATCAAACCACGCTATGTATCTCCTGCCTGCAAAACCGATGATAATCCTGAATTAAGGCATAAGCTTCAACTTGCTATAGATGCCTGTCCCATCGAAGTACCCGATGACTTCAATTTTAATATTACGAAGCGAAAGGCACTCTATAACAGCTTTGACAGTGAATTTCCACATTGCCCGGCAATTGATGATGAAAATTGTACTCGCTGTGGCGAATGTACAAAGCATTTTGAACATATTGAACTGGACCAAAAAGAGGAAATACTTGATTTGAATGTTGGCTCGATTGTGGTTGCAACAGGCTTTGACCCATATGAACCTGAAAAGGGAGAATTCGGGTTCCAGGAGCTTGAGAGCGTAATAACCCTTCCTCAATTTAAACGACTGCTTGAAATTGATGAAAACGAACTCGTTTATCGAAACAAACAAATAAAAAATATTGCATACATCTACTGTGTCGGCAGCCGACATGTAGAGGGCGAAAACAAATACTGTTCACGTTATTGCTGTACCTCGGCTATTCATGCTGCCACCCATGCTAAAAATAAATACAAACATATTCAGAATATCCATTTTACAAGGGGAATCCGGACTTATGGAAAACAGGAATTACTCTATAATACGGCCCTTGAAAATCATGATATATTCCTGCAATTTTTGGAAGATGAACCACCCATCTTAGAAGCTGAAGGGGAAAAAATAAGGTTGCGGGTAAATGATATTTTAACACAAGTTGAGGAATTAGAAGCATTGGTTGATTTGGTTGTTCTGGTTACTGGTATGGGTCCCCGAGCAGACAATTCAGTTGCTGACATCCTGAAAATACCTATTGGAAGGGACAAATTCTTTAATGAAATACATCCAAAACTAAAACCTGTTGAAACACTCATTGATGGCGTATTTATTTGTGGGGCTTGTCAGGCACCCTTTAACATCACCGAATCAGTAAAATCGTCATTGGCTGCGGCTTCAAAAGCAAACGCACTGATCAGCAAGGGCCAAATTGAACTTGAGCCAACCATTGCCACCATCAACCAGGAAAAATGCAATTGGTGCAATGCATGCTCGGATATATGCAATGTAGATGCCATCATTAAAAATCAGGATAATGGAAAAACCGTTGCCCAAATTAATGGTTCAAAATGCAAAGGCTGTGGCATGTGTTTACCTGTTTGTCCTGAAAATGCAATTGATTTAATCGGTTATACCGAAAATGAAATTGAATCAATGATTGACGCTCTTGCTAACGAAGCGATTTTAGAATCCGAAATGCTTAAATCTTAGTGTATGAAAACAATTGATGAGATAAAAAAGATCAGGACTGTTAGTGAGGCTTTAAAAGAAAAGGTTAAAGCACATGCAAAAATTGACCGTACCATCTTAAAAGCTTTAGCAGATCAGGAAAAAACGATTCCACAATTGGCAGAGGAACTGAAACTGGATTCACATATTGTGACTTACCACCTGATGACATTATTGAAATATGGCAAAATCGAAACCGGAGAAATCGATGATATGGATGAGTATTACTATTACAAATTGAAGAAATAAACATGGCAACAATTAACCCTGAATTTAGAAAAGAAATTCAAAAGTATGGCAAAGAAGATTTCAGTGCCTGTTATAATTGTGGCAATTGTACCGCAGTTTGCTCACTTACAGATGAGTACAATACATTTCCCCGGAAAGTACTTCGGAATACTATACTCGGACTGAAAGAGGAGCTGATCACCAGCGTCGATCCTTGGCTTTGCTATTATTGCGGCGATTGCACTGCAACCTGCCCCCGCGAAGCCGACCCTGGTGAACTCATGATGAGCATCCGCAGATATTTGACCGCCCAGTACGATTGGACCGGTCTTTCAAAAAAATTCTATACTTCAAAATTTTGGGAAATAGCTGCCATCATCATCCTTTCAGCAATGATATTGCTGCTTTTTGTTTTCTTTCACGGACCCATGACCACAGACTTAACGCCACAGGGAGGTGTGCAATTAAACACTTTTGCTCCCTGGAAAGCTGTGGAAATCGGCGACTGGACCATGGCGGCTATGTTATCATTTTTCCTGCTTAGCAATGTGCTGAATATGTATCTGAAAATGACCAAAAAAAGCAAGGTTAAAATCCCTTTTAAATTATATTTCACAGAATTATGGTCGCTGATTTTCAATTTTACAACCCAATGGAAATTTGCAAGATGTGAAACAGATGATCTCAGCTTTTGGGAAAAAGTCAAAAAAGGAAAATATAATTACTGGTTCGTCCACTTTTTATTGATGTCGAGTTATGCGCTTTTATTTGCCATGATTGTGGGATTTTTGGGCTGGTTCCAAACCGACAATATCTATGACTGGTGGCATCCGCAAAGATTGTTGGGCTATTATGCAACATTTGGCCTCGGATTCGGAATCATTTATTTTGCTTATCTGCGGATTAAAAAACAAAATGAAAAAAGCAAAAATTCGCATTATACCGACTGGACCTTTTTGATTTTATTATTTATTACAACAATAAGCGGAATCCTGGTGCATATTTTCAGGATTTATGGGATGGTTTACCCCACCTATTATATGTACGTGTTTCATTTAATGGTATTGTTCCCCATGCTGATGATTGAGGTTCCGTTTTCAAAATGGTCACATTTGGCATACCGTCCTTTTGCCATTTATTTTAACCAGTTGATCATTAAAGCTAAAAGCATAAATAAAAACAGCTAATCAATCATATAAAATTTAACATTGACTCAAATTTATACAATCATGACAACAGAAAACTTAACAGCCAGAGGCGGATCATTTTGCATGATCTTATTAATGGCATTGTTATCCATTGGTTTTATTGGAGGACTTGCCGGTCTTATTATTCTTTTTTGTAACTGCTTCGGATAAGATTCTATTTTGTTTTATCCATTACAAATTTTCAATATAATTGAAGATCTATAACACCTATTACTATCAGCAAACTATACGCTGAATCAAATTAGTTAAGGTAAAAAATATCCCCGATCACACTCAGTCCCTGATTTGATCCTTCATATTCCATTCATATTCTTAAAAAATTAACTGGCTGTCGATTTTATAAACACCATTATGTTTCATAAGAGAAAAACTGTAAATTTACTTTTCCAATTAATTTGTGACTAATAAAAATATGATTCACCAATCCTTAAATTAAATCCCTGAATGATGAGAAAATTATTTATTCTGCTATTTGCACTGACTTTGAATTCTGTGATCTTAGCGCAAACCGATTCACAATGGATTCGCTATGCATCCATTTCACCCGATGGCCAGCAAATTGCCTTTTCCACACGAGGAGACATTTATATTGTTCCCTCAAACGGTGGCCAGGCACAGGCATTGACCTTTCACGAATCTCACGATTTTATGCCCGTTTGGAGCAGTGATGGAACAAAAATTGCTTTTGCTTCCGAACGCTTTGGAAATTTCGATGTATTCCTGATTGATGCCAAAGGAGGGGACGCTACACGCCTCACTTATCATTCAAACGATGAATTCCCTTATACATTCACCCCCGATGACCAATCTGTCATTTTCGGAGGACAACGAATGGATATCGCCGAAAACAGGCTGTTCCCAACCGGTGCGCAACCTGAAGTTTACAGTGTTTCTGTGAAAGGAGGAAGAGTGAACCAGGTATTTACAATCCCTGCAGAAGACATTCAATTTAGTAAAAACGGCGAACAAATGATATATCATGATAAACCGGGAGGTGAAAATGCTTTCAGAAAACATCATACTTCATCGGTTACCAGGGATATATGGATATATGATAAAGCCACAGATCAACACAAAAAAATCTCCACTTTTAATGGTGAGGACCGTAACCCGGTTTATTGCCCCGATGAAAAAAGTATTTTCTATCTGAGCGAAGAAAGCGGAACCTTTAATGTGCATAAAATGAATCTGGAAAATCCGGCTGTAAATGAGCAGCTCACTCATTTTGATCTCCATCCGGTCCGTTATTTAAGTATTTCAGACAATGGGCTGCTCTGTTATACACATCATGGCAATTTATATACCCAAACCGAAGGCGGTGCCGCTAAAAAGCTGGATATAAATATGAATACCGAAGCTAAAAATAACAATGAAATTATTTTACCGGTCGGAAGAGGAATCACCGAGATGGCTGTCTCACCCAATGGCAAAGAAGTTGCATTCGTGGTAAGGGGTGAAATTTTTGTTACCTCAGCTGAAGGCAAAATCACCAAACGAATTACCAATACTCCTTCACAAGAACGTTTTGTAAGTTTTTCACCCGATGGTAAGGCTATTTTATACGCAGGTGAACGTGATGGAACCTGGCATATTTATCAAACCAAAAAAGTGAATGATAAAGAACCCTATTTTTATGGAGCCACTCTTCTCGAAGAAGAAGTACTGATCAGCAATGAAAATGAAAATTACCAGCCTGTATATTCACCCAATGGTGAAGAGATTGCTTTTATCGAGAACAGAATTTACTTAAAAGTTTATAACCTTAAGACCAAAGAAACCAGGACCCTGCTAACCAAAGATGAATTATATTACATGAGAGACGGCGACCAGTACTTTGAATGGAGCCCCGACAGCAAATGGTTACTGGTAGAATACACCCCTGTATTAGCCAATACGGAAGTGGTATTAATTGCAGCCGATGGCAAACAAAAAATGATCAACCTGACAGAAAGTGGGTATGGCGACCGATCCCCGAAATGGGTAAACGGAGGAAAACAAATGTTATGGTTTAGCGACAGGCAGGGCTTACGATCAATGGCTAACAGCGGCTCGCGGCAGCAGGATGTGTACAGCATGTTCTTTACAAAGGAAAGTTGGGATCAGTTCAATATGTCGAAAGACGACTATGCGCTTTGGAAAGAAATGAACAAAAAACCTGAGCCAAAAACAGAAGAAGCTGATGCCAGGAAAAAAGATGATAAGAAGAAAACAGAAGCAAAAAAGGAGGTTGAAGCCCTTAAATTCGACTGGGAAAATTTAAAAGAACGCAAGAGCAGGTTAACGATTCATTCATCCAGTTTAAGGGATGCCGTGCTTTCAAAAGATGCAGAAACCCTGTATTACCTGGCCAGCTTTGAGAAAGACCTGAACCTGTGGAGCACTGATTTACGCACCAAAGAAACCCAAATGCTGATCAAACTTGGATCACGTTCCGGAAGCCTTTACTGGGACAAAGACATGGAAAACCTTTTTATACTTGCAGACGGTTCAATTGCAAAACTGGATCTGAAAGGCAAAAAAAGAACCCCGGTTGAAATCAGTGGCGAATTGTTTTTAGATGTGGCAGCAGAACGTCAGTATATGTTCGAGCATGTATGGAAACGTAATAATAGCATGTTTTATATCTCAGACTTCCATGGCGCTCCATGGGATCAGCTAAAAACCGAATATGAGCCTAAACTTGCCGGTATCAGCAACGATTTTGAATTTACCGAAATTCTTTCGGAAATGCTGGGTGAACTTAATGTTTCACATTCAGGTGCCAGATATAGCGCAAATATGCCAAACGGGGATGAAACTGCTTCACTGGGTATTTTCTTTGATTATAACTATAAAGAAGACGGTATCAAAATAACTGAAATTATAACCGAAGGGCCACTGGATAAAGCTGATTTAAAAGTTGAAAAAGGAATGATCATTCAACAAATTGATGGGCAAGATATTGGAACAGATCAGGATTTTGCCAAATTACTGAATCGAAAAGCCGATCATTTTGTTTCGCTAAAAGTCTTCGATCCAAAAACAAATTCCAGCGAGAACATTACCGTTAAACCAATTACTTTGCGACAGGAAAGCAGTTTGCTTTATCAGCGATGGATCAGGATGAATGCCGAAGAAGTTACACGCATGAGTGGTGGTAAATTGGCTTATGTTCATATTCCAGGAATGAGCGACGGACCATTCAGGGATACCTATGAGAAAGTGATGGGTAAATATCATGATTGTGATGCATTGATTGTTGACACACGAAACAACGGTGGTGGCGATCTGGTTTCCGATCTGGCCATGTTCTTCACCGGTTCTAAATTCCTGGATTATGCCATCGAAAGCCGTTCTTTGGGCTACGAACCCAACTTCAGATGGACAAAACCAACACTGGCTATGGTAAATGAATCAAATTATAGCGATGGGAGTTGTTTTGCCTGTGGATATCAACAGTTAGGGATTGGTAAATTGGTGGGAATGCCTGTTCCGGGAACCTGTAGCTGGGCCGGTTGGGAGATGCTTCAGAACGGTACCGTCAGATGGGGTTCGATTCCCGTAAGCTCAAAGGACATCAATGGAAAATGGAATGAAAACAACCAAACGGTGCCTGATATTGTTGTAAAAAATATGCCAGGATTTGTTGATAAGGGCCGTGATCAGCAATTGGAAGCTGCCATTGAGGATCTGTTGAAAACCATAAACAAGTGATTATTTTTAATTGATTAATTTTAATTAAAGGAAGAGAGTGCTTTTTAAAAAGTGCTCTCTTTTTTTAAATGTGTTTTTTGAAATTTGTAACTTTCACTGCTGCATTGCGTCTATCTTAAAAATAAGAATAAAGGCGTCATTCGTACTTATCTTTTCATCAAAGCAATCATTATGATAAAGCACTTCTTCCAGATAACCATTCGGAATTTTCTTAAGAATAAATTCTTTGTAATTGTTAATGTTATAGGCCTGGGAATCGCCCTGGCAAGTTGTATCGTTGCCTATTATAATTACCGTTGGCAAATTGATTATGACAGCGTTCTGACACATCGAAATGAAATATATAAAGTAGGATTCTCCAGAAACATCAACGGACGTGTTCAAGCTTATGGAATGAACCCGATATCACTGCAACCGGCCATCGAAAATTCCCTGGCCGGTGCTACTGAAATAGTAAGGGTACACAGGTCAGGAATGGCTGTAAGGTATGGAGAAAAAATATTTAACCAAACCATTGGTTTTGCCGATGATAACGTTTTCAGGGTTTTCGATTACCCTGTTTTAAGAGGTGATCCGAATTCAATCACAGACGAACGCAGTGCAATTATCACCGATGAATTTGCCAAGATTTGTTTTGGCGACGAAGATCCCATTGGGAAAATGATACGCATATTTTTGCAAAACGGAAAAGAAAGAAGCTTGATGGTTACCGCAGTTTTAGCGGATATTCCAGAAAATGCAACATTCAGGTTTAACATTCTTGCCCATATGGACAATTATATTGAAATGCTTGAAATTAATGAAAATGACTGGAAGTCGTGGGTTGCCGGCACTTTTCTATTAATTCCGGATAAAAATTCTGTGGCTGCTATCGAATCACAGCTGGCAAAATATATCCCTGTTCAGAACGAGGCAAGAAAAGATTATAAAATTGACAATTTTTTTCTATTGCCATTGAAAGAAGTCCCGCTTGCTGCAAGAAATACCTGGAACCATTGGTTGAATTCTGGCTTGCATCCGGCTGCTTTTATGGCCCCGACAGTCATGGCCATCCTTATTCTTTTGTTGGCCTGCCTCAATTTTACCAACACAGCACTTGCCATCTCTAGCCGGAGGCTTAAAGAAATCGGCCTCAGAAAAGTAATGGGTGGCTTGCGATTGCACACCATCTTGCAATTTTTAGGCGAAAATATATTCTTGTGTTTTATTGCATTGCTGGTATCCTTGCTGATTGGAGGTTATATGATTGGCGAATGGAGTAAAATGTGGGAATATACCATTCAAATAAATTACGCTGACGGTGGCCGCCTCTGGTTATTCCTTTTTGGATTGTTGCTTGTTACAGGGCTGGCAGCAGGCTCTTACCCTGCCTTTTATGTGAGTAAATTTAATGCGGTCAATATTTTGAAAGGCGATATCAAACACAGCGGAGCCGGATTACTTTCAAAAACTTTATTGGTCATTCAATTTTTATTGGCAGTAACCGGAATCATTTCAACGGTCATCTTTTCACAAAATGCCAGGTTTCAAAATACAATGTGGCTGGGGTATTCTGAGGATAAAATAATTGCCGTTCCATTTAACGACAATCCTACGCTTGAGTTGTACAGAAACAGCATTATCCAGAATCCTAAAATAGACAAAATCGGCTGGTCAGAAGAACACCTGAGCTGGTCGAGTTACAGCCGAACCCTAAAATGGGGTGCCGAGGAAGAACATGAGGTTTACGGATATGATATTGGGCAGGGGTATTTCGAAGCAATGGGTCTGGAGTTAAAGGAAGGAAGGTATTTTGATCAGGATTTCAGGGAATCTGAACGTGGTAAGGCCATCATTGTGAACGAAAAACTGGTAAGTACATTTGGATGGAAATCGGCGCTTGGGCAACGATTACGAGAAAACGACACCACAGAACTTGTCGTTATCGGAGTTGTTAAAGATTTTTATGCTTCCGGTTTCTGGGAAGATGTTCAACCAAACATGCTAAAGCTGGGTGTAAAAGAACAAATGCGCACCCTGGTGGTTCAGGCTGATCCCAAAAATCTGGAATCGCTTAACGAAGATATGCGCCTGGCATGGGAAAAACTGATCCCCAATGCTGTATATCCAGGTTATTTGCAAGCTGAAAGACTTGCCGAACCAAAGACTATCAATAAAAACATCGTGAACATATTTTTATTCCTTGCAGTGGTTTCGGTCATTTTATCGCTGGTGGGACTCTACACACTGGTGTCCTTAAAAATTATTAAAAAAACAAAAGAGATTGGAATCAGAAAAGTATTGGGTGCACCGGTGTTTTCAATCGTTAAAATGCTGAACCGTGAGTTCCTGATCATTATCATTATCTCATCAATTATGGGATCCATACTCGGTTATTATCTTTCGGAAATGCTGTTGTCGAGCATATACGAAGTCTATAAGGGTGCAACTGCAAGTTCTTTTATCTTCCCGACGATCATCATATTAATTGTTTCGGCTCTTACCATAAGCGGAAAAGTAAATATGGCCGCTAATAAGAATCCGGTGGACGCTATCAAGTATGAATAGCTGTTGGCTATTGGCTATTGGCTATTGGCTGTTGGCGATTAGTTATTGGTAAATTCTTACTAATAGCTAAATGCCAATAGCTAACAGCCTAATAATTTTTTATATATTTACTTTTGAAATTCTTCCAGAACTGATTTGCCTGTTTTTGATAAAAGATTTAAGCCCCCCAAAAATTTGAAACAGATATAAATTGAACATAGAAACATAAAATATAAAAAACATTGAATCGTATAAATATGATCATTCGGACATATACTAATCTATTCGAAAATATACAGATATATAATTACAATAAACATTAACCCATGAAAACACGCAAAGAAATAAAAGAAGAATATAAGTTAAAAAAATTCCGGATGGGCGTGTATCAGATCAAAAACAAGCTCAATCAAAAAATTTTTATAGGGAGCAGCCCTGATTTGGATGCCAAATGGAATTCGCAGAAATTTCAATTAAATGCCGGCCTTCACCCAAATTTTGAATTGCAAAAGGATTGGACAGAACATGGAGAACAGAATTTTACCTATGAAATTTTAGAACTGTTAAACGATGAGGATTTCAATGCAACTCAAATCAGGAAGGAACTCAAAAAATTGGAAGACAGGTTCATCGAGAAACTACAACCGTTCGGAGATCATGGGTATCATATCAAAATATAAAAATAAAAATGGATAAATCCATTTATAAATGTATGATCAAACTATAGCCCGCGGTTTAAACCGCGGGCTATGAGAATGATCCATTTAATATGAAATTCAATTATTTATAACACAATATAAAAATGTATGAGCATTCTATAACCTACGTTTTTAACCACAGGTTATGAAAAATGATTTGTAAATCAAATACCGTTTTAACGGTTTAAATATTTCATAAATCAAAAGATATACGATATGCCCCATTCATACAATAAAATATGGATACATGCCATTTGGTCGACAAAAAACCGTTTACCATTGATTAAACCATCCATTGAAAAAATATTATTTCAATACATTTCAGATCAATTAAAAGAATCCGGCTGTCCCGTTCGTATCATTAATGGAATGCCGGATCACATCCATTGTTTATTTTTATTAAACCCTCAAAAATCCATCACAGAAATCATTAAACAAATAAAAGGCAGTAGTTCACATCACATCAACCAACAAAATCTAATAGGCGAAAAATTTCTCTGGCAAAGCGGATATGCGGCATATTCGGTCAGCGAATCAGTGATGGAAAAGGTTTTTCATTATATCAGGAACCAAAAAAGGCATCACCAGAAAAATACATTCGATGCTGAATATGAAAAATTTATAAAAATCAATAATATAAATATGTAAATCACATCGCCCGCGGTTTAACCCACAACCCAGGAATGTTTAATTTTGGAATCATCTTACATGAAACCTGAGCATCAAAACATACACGACAAACAGGCTCCCTATTGGGCCGCGGCCATGCTTTTATTTCTTTTGAGCGGACTGGCTACCATATGGTTTGATCTGGGATCATTCTGGAAAGGTTATTTGTTAGATATGATTGGTCCGGCCTGGAATTACATACTTTTCAGGGGCCTCTTCACCTCCTATGCAGCAAACGCCTGGACCCGCTTTTTTAGCCCTCAAAAAACATTCTTAATATTTCTAATGGTCTGTTTCGGAATCGAAGGTGCACAATATTTTAAACTGTACGCTGCAACCTACGACCCCTTCGATTTCCTAGCGTATATATCAATTCTGACACCCATTTTTTTGCTTGACATGCACCAGCAAAAATGATAAAGCGGCATTTACTATTTGATCAAAAACTGATCACCTTCTACATATACGCCTAGTTCCATCCCTTCTCCAGACAGGAGTCCGTTTTGGACTTTAACCATTCCTTTTGGCGGACGGACCACAATTACCTGGCTGGCACCAAATACTTTAGCTGTATTTCCTTGTACCAAAATGGCCGTCGATTCGTCGATGCCAATTCCCGTATTTTCAGGATTTTCCAAAATCACGGCAATCAGCCGGTTCATTCGCATGCGTTTAATGAAATGCTGGTCGATAATGGCACCTTCTATCAGTCCCATGCCTTCGGCAAGGATCATGTTTTCAGCTTCAATGGTTTTAAAATCGCCCGTATATTCAGGGTGTTTATATTCATCGCCCGTGATCATAATTTTGCTCATTACCGCAGCACCCGCACTGGTTCCGGCAATGAGTGATCCATTTTTATAAGCAGTTTTAATGGCTTCATAAATTTCATTTCCGGCCACCACACTCATAAAACGAGTTTGCTCACCTCCGCATATGTAGATCAGTTTTGCTCCTGCCAGGGAATCAACCATGGCCTGCCTGTTATCGCTTGGGATGGCGAAATTGAAATTAAAAATCTTTTCAGCAGAAAAACCAATATCTACCAAGGGTTGTTTGGCATAATAATAAGCTGTGTCTGGTTCAGAACTCGACATCGGAAGCACCACTACATAATCATTTTCGCCCATTTCAGCCGCATCCAGCATATCTTTTACAAGTTCAGGCGGACGGTCGCCACCGCCAATAATAAATAGTTTTCCGAGATTTGCGTTTTCGGATGGTTCTTCCTTAACAGTGGCAGGTTGACAAGCAACAAAAACAGCCATCGTTAAGATTAATAATAGTTTATTCATGTATACAATTTTTTGAGTTAGTTTACTTTTCGTAGGTTCCTTTTTTAATCATTTGTTTTTGATACATGCACCATTCACCCATGGCCATCACATATTCTATTTCCAGATTCTGATTGCAAATGACCAGGTCGGCATCCAGGCCTTTGGCCAATCGTCCTTTGTTTTTGAGTTTTAAAATACGGGCTACATTGGAAGTAACCGTTTTTATTGCTTTTTCTATTTCCAGTCCTTCTTTAACAGCATCTCTGAATTCGATGAAGAGGGAAACCGGCGCACCTGACTCAAGCCTGGTCAGTTCACCATTCTCATCAAAGGTGGGCAATGAACCGCAGGCATCAGAACTCATAGTAATGTGTTCAATGGGCACTCCGGCTTTCAGCCATTCAATCACCCCTGTTGATGACTTCACTTCTTCATCGGGAAAAAACGGATAGGAGCTTGTGGTGAGATCCACATAACCCTTCTTTCCATATACCTTGGCTTCTTCGAAAATATCGAAATTGCGATTCAGGTGGGTGGGCAAAAAGACATTGTAATTCAGTTCGCTGTTTTCAACCACCTGATGCAAGGGCCTGAAGGGATCCTTAGCATCACCCATATGCACGTTGACAATACCGGCCTTCCCGCCCAGCATCCCTCCTACTCTTGTATGCGATGCCAGTCTGGTAAGTTCTGCAACAGAAGGACAAGAGCTTCGATGGTCAGAGATCGCTATTTCTCCGGTTCCGATTATTTCTTCAATCAGGGATATATCTTTGCCAACATCTCCAAAAAAAGTTGGTGTGGGAACCTGATAGGATCCAGTGTACATCCATGCAGAGATTCCTTCAGCTCGAAGTGCTTTCACTTTCATTAAAACGCTGTCGAGACTTCTGGCTAAACCGTCAGTACCCAGGCAGCCTATCACGGTGGTAATTCCTCCTTCTATCAACTGACTTAGCCTCACTTCGGGTGTACGTGTTGAAGGCCCGCCTTCTCCGCCTGCACCGGCGATGTGTACATGCGAATCAATCAATCCCGGAAGCACAATAAGCTTGCTGCCATCAATAACTTCCAGTTCCATTCCTGAAAAAACTGAATTAACCTCAAAAATCCCAACAATTTTCTGATTGGCAATTAAGATATCTTTCCGCCCCATTATTTCAGGTGCATAAACTTCAATGTTTCGAATGTGGATCATAGATTTTACTTTGTTTTTAAAACAGCAAGATAATAAAATTTGACCTATGCTTTAAAAAAAATCATCCACTAAACGGCTATTGTTACAGGGAGTTTCAGATTGACAAATCTTTAACACAAAAAAGGCTGACCCAAATTTAATCATTCATCATAAAAGCACTGAGCACCCAACCGCTTTAATCAGTTGTAAGCTCAACCTTTATAAATAAATTACCATTGAGTCAGCCTTCGAAATCCTTTATGAAGGATTTATTATTTGGTTTTAATGGTGCACCCGATTGCTTTTGTTTCTGCGGTGGTGACATTTTTTCCAGCCATCACTTCAGTCAGGGCATCTTCCAGATAATGTTCCTTCACCGCATTTGCATCGGCATAATTATCGTCAATGGCTCCAATATAGCGAACTACAAATTCACCCTTTACATTTTCAAGTAAAAAGAGGTGGGGTGTACGGGTGGCACCGTATTGCGGATAAACTTTTTGTCCGTCATCGAACAAATAAGGGAATGAAAATTCTTTTTCTTTGGCTCTTTGCTGCATATCTTCAAACGAATCACCTTCTTTTACCTCCGGGTCGTTTGGGTTAACAGCCACAACCGGAAATCCCATTTCTTTATATTTCTTATCAATAGCTATAAGGCGGTCCTGATATGCAACAGCATAAGGACATGTATTGCAGGTAAAGGTCAGAATAACTCCTTTCGCGTCTTTATAATCCGACAAAGAAACCATTTTGCCATCAACATTTTTTAAGGTGAAATTTGCGGCTTTATCACCAATTTTTACACCTTGAGCAAACACAATGCTTCCAAGCATCATGCTAAATATTAGTACGATTGTTTTTTTCATTTTTATAATTTTTGAGATTCAATAACTGTTTTTAATTCTTCATAAGTATAACTACCCTCATGAAATTTTCTAAAATTCTTAGTATAAACCAATGTAGCCGGAATGGAGCCCGACCAATCAGGTGAAACCTTATTGATCCAAACATTGGCGTCGGTATCGAAAAGCAAAACCACTTCTGATTTAAGCTCATATTTCTTTATAAATGGCTCAAGCTGAGATTCAAGTAGCTGCGGAAAATCCATACTAACCAGTAAGAATTTTACTTTTTCATTTTTGTACTCCAGCGCCAGTTTTTCAAAATCGGGGAGTTCATGCACACATGGTTTGCACCAGGTGGCCCAAAAATTTACAATATAAATGGTGTCGTTTTGCTTTTGGAGCCTTGGTTCCAATTGATCGAAATTAACCACTGCAACAGGCTGTTTGTTCTCCTCTTTTGCTTTGGGGGCACAGGAATGGAGAATGAAACCGCTGAAAATAAGTATTAATAAGTATTTCATTACCTAAATAAGATTTTAATGCAAAAATAATCATATTAAATTCATAGTCAAATGCAAAAGAAGAATTAACGATAATTTAACAATACTATTTCATTACTTCTTTTTGTCTTTCAACTGATTTTCAATTCGTATCGCAGAATCGGTAATGGACAGGCCTCCCAGTGCTGTGCACCTTAGTTCATGCGGCATGCTTTTACCAACTTTCAGCATCACTTCTACCACTTCATCAAAATTGATAAGGGGGTTGTAATCTGCCAATGCCATATTTGCACAACTCAATGCATTTGAAGCAGCCATAATATTTTTCCCCAAACAGGGAGCCTCCACCCTATTGGCAATGGGATCACAAATCATTCCCAATGAATTTTGAAGTGCCAGCGAAGCTGCGCCTATCGATTGCTCCAGGGTGCCATTCGCCAATGAGACCAATCCTGCGGCTGACATCGCAGAGGCAGCTCCACATTCAGCCTGACAACCTGCTATTTCTGCCGAGAAAGTTGCATTTTGAGCAATGAAAACCCCAATTAATCCTGCTGCAAGCATGGCCTTCATTAAATCATCTTCCCGGGCACCCATATGTTCAGCAGCCGCAACCAAAGTTCCCGGGATCGTGCCACTCGAACCGGCTGTAGGTGCCGCAACGATCAGCCCCATTGAACTTTTTGACTCCATCACCGCTGATGTATAAAGAATTATTCTGTTTAACATACCGGCATCGAGTAGATTCGAAGCGTCCATTTGCTTTTTAAAGTTCAACGACTGAGCCCCTAGGATTCTGTCTTCATAAGCGGTACCGGCGAGCCCGTTTTGAATGGATCCCTTCATTATACCATTCAGTTCTTTTATTTTCCGGAAAACGTCCGTATCGGCTAAATTTCCGCGGGCACCTTCATAAGTTAAAGCCAGTTGCCATAATTTTAAATTTCCATTCCGCTCTGAATACGCTAACATCTCAGTACAACTGATAAACGGAACACTCATCTCTTTGGTTGAAATGACAGGTAATACAGGGTGTAAGTATGAGAATAAAGACATTCCTGGCAAATCCATCATTTTTGAAATTAACGCTTTATCAAATTCATTCGAGCTACGGATTTGAATGCAAGCATCATTAACAAGAATACGGTCTGCCTGCAAAATGTCATTTATTCGAGCCACAAGAGTTTCTTCAGATCCCCTTTGTTTGGGAAATATCAGTAGTTCATAATAATCGCCCTTTATAGAGATGGGAATTTGATCAATTTCAATAATTTCGATGATTCCTCCTCCGACAGATATGGCCTTAATTGATTTATCAATAGAATTGTTTCTGAGTATCAATTCATAGGTATTCGGGTGGCTCGCATTTGTATCTTTTATCTCAACTGATAGTTTAATCCCTTTATCAAGTAAAGCTGATTCAGATTGTGCCATGCGACTGTCATCTGCTTTCCAGCCAAGTAATCCTGCATACAAACCCATATCAGAACCCTGACTTTTATGGGTTGTAGCCAAAGAACCTTTGCGATCGTAAGTCACTTCAACTTCTGTAATCTCGCCATTCATTATATCCAGGCAAATGCTTCCGATCCGCTGTGCAGCTGCACAATGCGAACTGGAAGGCCCTCTCATTACGGGGCCCAAAACGTCGTTAAAAATACTGGGTAATAGATTTGCCATTGCATAAATTCATTTAAAACTTTCAAAAGAGAAAGGTTATTAAATGAATAAAGATACGAAGTTGCGGGCCAAACAGAAACCTTGTTTAAAAAAATGATTTAATGATCAACATCCAACCCGCAAGAACAAAAAAATCACGGAGTTCATGTACCCCGTGATTTGATCATTTACACAGTTTATGAGATAGTGCTTTCTACTTCAACATTGCTTTATAAAGTTCGTACGATTTTTTAATATCCGCTTCTTTTGTATCAGGGTCATCTGCCAAAACTGATGCTCGAAATTGTTCATAGCTAACCATATTATTATTCTTTTTTACATCCTTCATCTCTTTCTGGAAGTTCTGCATTAAATTCTGCATATCTCCACCCATATCATTTTCCTGAACATCAAAATCATCAGGCACTTCAAATTTAGCGTTTGGAATTGTTGCATTTATTTTAATATCTGTAAAGATCTCTGTAAACTTCATTCCCATCATGCTGGTTTCTGATTTCATCAACAAGCCTTTCCAAATCCATATCTTATTCATGCCTTCCCAAACCTCACAATCTTTTCCATTAACACTTTCATTTGCCGTTTTTTCATAGCCTAATTGTTCTAAGATATTCTTTCCTACCTCTTCCCAATCACTGCCCTGACTTGCGAGATAGTCGGCAATTGGAGAGACTGTTGAGTGGGCCTGACCACTATTGAAATCGACTAAATAAATTGTATTCCCAATAATGATGTCGGCTTTATTTTCTTCGGTTTTCATGCCCATCATTTTTGTTGTAGTGTTACTATAGGTGGCCTCTCGATAACCATAGTCATCTATATAAACTGTTTTTGTACCAGTGGTTTTCCCTTCTACTTTATACTCGATTATTACCGATTTAAAGGGGTATTTCTTAAAATTTGATTTCTCTGATTGAGAGAAGGCAGCCAATGAAATTAGTGCCAATAAACTAATGATTAAAATCTTTTTCATCTTAATTAATTATCTGATTTCTATATGAATTAAAAATTATAGCTTGAATAGGAACCCAATCCAACCGTACCCAAAATAGCTCCCATAATGATTGAAACTAGGATAAAAGCACCAATCGAGACCAAAATACTAACGATCATAAAGTTTGATTTCCTGGCTTCGCTCACTCCTGTTATTATCGGAAACCCAAGATAAAGTATATACAGGCTGTACAATCCGCCTAAAAGTGCCAGTATCGACAAGGATGGTATGATGTAAAAGATACCAAAGATCAATACAGGCGTATAAGAATATCCGATTAATTTCGCAGCATTATCCAGATTTACATCACATTCGAATTTAGGTGCCAGATGATGAATTACCCAGGCAATGACAAATACACTCAACAATGTAGAAATAAATGATTGCAATGCAGCCGAAATGCCCCATTCTACAATCGCCATCCGGCCAAATAGACCTATATCAAATCCAATAAATCCATATCCGATAAAAGATGAAACTGCCGGAATTAATGCCAAGGGCAGAACATAAGATTTAAGCAAATCACCGATATCTGTTTCTTCATTTTTAATGATTTCCCAGGCAGAATTTGGGGTTAACAATAGCTCTTTGGCTCTTTTAATGAGGTTGTTCATAATGGTACATTTTAGAGAATATTAAAACAAAGGGAGATGACTTTCACCTCCCCTTAAAATATTACTATAGCTTAACCATAAGTTTTAAACCAATACGTAGGTAATTTCCACCTCCAAGCGTATATCTTGCTTCAGGAGCGAAAACCAATCCATCGTTGATTTCAAAGTTCATTCCAGCACCAATATTGAATCCAGTATCTGTTCCACTCAGATTTACTCCTTCAAAAAAAGTATCATCAGTATCAATACTAAAAAATGTCATGTTTAATCCTCCAATTAAATAAAGGCCAGCATCAGAGATTTGATAATTTGCATCTAAATCTAACGAAGACCATGATAAACTATTTTTTTTGAGAAAATAAGTGAATGATGGTGCAGCGCTCCATTCGTTTGTGATTTGATATTTTCCGTGCATACTAATACCCAAGTTGTTAATTTCGGTTCCATACACTGCACCTACACCAGCACTAATCTGAGCTTTTGCTTCTGAAAACGAAAACAATACAAGAATAACTACAACTGCTTTTAATAAATTTTTCATAATCGATTTTTTTAAATTTTTAATGAATTGTTTTAATGATTTATTGATTTATTACTCGTTCCTGCTTTCATTTAGCAGGAAAATACTAATATTATTTTGTGGGAATAAAGTGGGGGTTTCCGTATCTCCCCATTTAAGATCAATTTCTCTTGAATCGCTGACTATATTACTTTGACTATCAATATTATAAAGAAGATTGTATCCTAATACAAAATATTCCTCTGCAATCAGTATCGCATTACTGGTATCATAAAGTGTAAGATGTATGGACATCTCAATTTGGCCTTCAAAAAACAGTATATGCAATTTGCCCACATTCAGATTAGAGGTCACAAATAACAGTATATCATTCTTTTGAATTTGGATTCCGTAGATATTATCGGCCTGCGTTAATAAATCTGGCCGGGCATCAAATAATTCAATAATCTTAGCTGCATCTATTGATTGGTATAAATCATCTTGCCCCGGATTTAAATGATTGTAGGCTTTTTGATTAATTTGATAATCTTGCGATTGCAGTGCAAGGCTAATAAACAATAATATAATAAGATATACTGCCTTCATTATGATGAATGAGTTAGGGAATAATTTTCGCTATTTTATCTCTTGTAATTCATACACAGAATAATGGCCAAAATTCTCATCAGCATCCTCTTCAATAATTTTGGCGTAAACTCCAATTTTATCATTAATCATCCACATTTTTTTTCTCCAACCAGATATATTTACAGCTTCCAAAACAGTACAATCAAATGTTCCGGCAGGGGTAACAATTTGTTCATTGCCAACAATTCTGAAAATATCATCTTCTAAAGGATAAAGTGGCTTGGAGAAATTTGTGTTTTGTGGAAATTCAGAATCTTCCGGAAGACTCAATCGATCATATCCATTAAAAATATTATCAATATTAAATCCTTCTTCTTCTTCTTCGATCGTTGCTTCTACATCAGCCGTTAGGGTTTTTGTTTCAAATGCATCAGTGCCACTTATCAGTGTTGAATAATTATAAACCAATTGATTAATATTCAACAAACCAGTCTTCAACTCATTCCAATTTCGCCATGGCAATTTTTCTTCATCACCGTAATATTTATAATCTCCGTCTTCAGTGTAGAATTCATCTTCAGAAAAAGCAAGATGCTCAATTTTAGTACCATTTTGAACTTTTCGTTGGGCTCTGTAAACCATACCATTGTTTTCCAACTCAAGTTCATTTTCCTCAATATTAACTACCTTGCTTTCACCATCGAATAGATCTCCACCGCGCAGACCTAGCATAAGTAGCGTCATCTCATTCTTATGGAAAATCCAAATGCCGCCTAAATTGGCTGTCATACCTGCTTCTTTTTGAATAACAGTAAATTCATCGGGTTCTTTAAAAATAATCAGGGTTTTTGCTTCAGGATAGGGGACATCCTTAAATTCCCATAATCCCATTAAACCTGATTCTTTATTGTCATTTTTGATTTTCTCCTTGTCAATTTTTGAGAAATACATAATATCTCCATTCATATTTAAAACGAGTTCTTTTTCGTTGCTTTTTAGAATGGGGTGTTCACCAAAAAACTCTTCGTTATCAAAAATTATTTTTTCACTTAACGCATTATAATCCCAGGTTCCAAACACGCTTCCTTCCATAAAAAATATTCCGTTTTTGTTGAATTCTGCAAATTGACCAACAAAAGTTTTTTCACCATTTTTTTCCATACTTTCCAAAATCCATTCGCCTGTAATTTTATTATTTAATTGTTTGTTTTTAGGAAGGCTTATTATTTTCAAACTATTTATATCGCCATTAGCGTTGCTTAATACTAATTCGGTGTCATCCAATTTTTCGATCTTACTTTCACCTTCAAAAACCCCTAAATACGGGCAACTAATCGTGAAAGTATTTTCATCTCTATTCAAGGACCAGGTGCCAACATTGGCCCCCGAAATTTCAATTTCACCTGCTTTATTAAAAATAACGTGCATGGTTGTTTTATAAACTTCGCTTCCCTCATTCATTTCAGTCAGTTTCCAAACTGCATCAGTATCTATCGATTGCGCAGATATTGTTCCTATATAAGCGAAAAGAACAATTATTAGAAAGATTGGTTTTTTCATATTGTTTTTTTTAGATATTAGATGTTATACCTTAGACTTTAGGTAAAATGGTTTTTTCTAAAATCTAGAATCTATGATCTTGAATTTTGGTATAACTATCGTTTGTTCTTATGTGATTTTATTGATTAAAATTTTACAAACTCAACCCTTCGGTTATTGGCTTTTCCTTCGGCTGTTGTATTATTATCAATGGGTTTACTTTCACCATAACCTGTTGAAATCAAACGATCTGAAGAAATGCCCAATTGAATCAGTCGATTCATAACTGCCTCCGCACGATCTTTTGAAAGCTGCATGTTGTAATCATCATGTCCATCGCTATCGGTATGACCTTCAACGCTAAAATTCAATTCAGCTTGATTCTGCATCAATTGGAAAATTTCGTTAATAGCGCCGTTACTTTCGGGTTTAATGGTTGCTTTATTCAAATCGAATCGGATACCATTCACGATTATTTTTCCATCCTGTATCACACGATCATAATATTTAACACCACCTTCAGCAATTCTAATATTTTTGAAATAGAAAGGTTTGTCTTCACCCAAATCGGCCCAATATGCTTGCAAGGTTAGGCCGGTTGGATTGCCTTCATAATGGGGTATATTTATTACCCGTGTATCATCCATGTACACTTTTAGTTTTCCTTTTGTAAAAGCAATTGAAACGTGTATCCAACGTGCGTTGCGACTATTTGTATAATCTATATCAGGCAGCTCTCCGCTAACATTGCTCAATTTTTCCGAAACGCCTTTCGAACTAATATCCATATACATGTCGTGATGAACTTTCTTCTGATTTTTATCATCGTACAAATAGACAGATATTCTATTTCCGGCAACGGGGGTATAATAATCAAATTCAATGGTAAAAACTTCCGGTAAATAATCTTCCGAAGAATTTTTTAAATAAGGCACAATCTCGGGTTGTCCATCAATAAACAGCATTACATTTTCACCGTCAAATTTGGCAATTTCAACTTGCCCTTTAACCAAATCCCATCTGCTTGGAAATTCTCCATTCTCCTCATCTGCGCCGGGAGCGTCTTCAAAAATCACCTCGTCTCCAGGAACAAAATCAAATTTCGCCCAACTTAAACTTGGCTGTTTCTGTTCTTGAACCGTAGTTTGAGATTCGGAATCGACCGTTTCATCGCCTATCTGATTATTGCCTTGTTTATTAGTTGTTTCATCTTTACTTTTTTTATCCTTTTTTTTGAATAAGCCACCTAGGCCTTTTTCGAGTTTGTCGAAAGTTTTATCAATTGTTTTATCAACATTTTTATTAGCCCTATTTTCAACTTCTTTATTCACTTTCTTTTTTACAGGGATTTTAACTTGTGCATTTGCATTAAAGCTGATTAAAAATGCAGGGATCAGGATGAACAATAATTTCGTTTTCATACGTAAAAAATTTGGTTTTTAATCCTTGTTTTGAAGTTATCCTGATTTTTACAGGATTCGTTTCATGACTTTTTAATTATTATTTGAAATGGTGGCTAAATTATTTAATGTCCGGATTCTTTCATTGTATAGGCTTGAATGCGCCAATTAATAATTTGAATTCGTCAGGAAATATTCAGAATTTGCATTAATGCCTTTCGTTTACGAATCGATGTAGGGATTCTTGATTGATCAGATAAGATGATAGTATAGGCATTGGTGCGATCTACTTTTACTAAATGCCTTAGATTAATCAAGTAAGATTGATGTGGACGAAAAAAATTTGCATCCCCGAGTTCATTTTCAAATGTTTTTATACTTTTCGAGACTATAATGCTTTTTTTATTTAGTAAATGGAAAGTAGTGGACGAATTATTACAACTACAATATAAAATTTCATCCAGATTAATTACATAAATTGAATCGTGAGTTGATAGTATAATGCGGCCTTGATTTTCCATACAAATTTATTCGATCAAGTTTTCGAAGGCCAAATGTAAATATCCCCCTAAAGATTATAGTCAATAAATTTGAATGTGTGGATTTTAAACTTGAAAGCGTTATAGTTTTTCAAGAAAGTTAATCAGGTGTTTTTTTTGCCTAATGGAAATAGGTATTTCTGCTAAATTTTTCATAATAACAAAACCGCCATCAGTTTTATCAACTTTTTTAACATGATTTAAATTAACCAGGTAAGATTGATGCGGACGGATGAATGAGTATTCTTTCAATAAATCTTCATAATCCTTTAAGCTTTTTGAAACAATAATTTCCTCCGAGGAACTCAAATAAAAAGTAGTGTACGAATTATCGCTGCGACAATACAAAATATCGGTAATATCAACAATATGCAATGCCTCTGAGGTTCGCAAAACAATCTTTTTCAACTGATGATCTTTTGTATAATCATCAATCAGCTTATTCGATTGCACTTCGGTACTTATATTTGATTCGATCAGTTCGATTGCATTTTTTACAGCTTGCTGAAATTCAACTTCGTTCACAGGTTTTACAATATAATCAACCGCATTAAATTTAATGGCTTTGATGGCATAATTGTTAAAGCCTGTAATAAAAATCGTTTTGAATTTATATGGGCGAAGTTGTTTTAGAATATGAAACCCACTGCCTCCTTTTATCTCAATATCAAGCAAAACCAAATCAGGATTAACAGCAGTAATCAAATCAAAACCGTTTTGTACCGAATCGGCTTTCCCGACAATTTCGAGTTCCGGAAAATACTCCTTTAATAAACTTTCGTTTAATTCCCTGATCTGAGGGTCATCATCTATTATTACAACTTTAATCATTATTTAATATTGGTAAATGAATTTTTATTCTAACACCGCTTTGATTGGGATTTATATCTTTCAAATTTATCAATTCAAATGTCAGCTTCTTTTTACATTTTTGTTCAATAAGCTTTTTACGTTGATTGAAAATTCCCAGTGCCCTCGACTTATGGGCAGAATTACCAAGCAGATCAGCTTTTAAGCCAGTGCCGTTATCCTCAACCAAAAACTCAATGAACCCATTGTTTTCAGAAATTTCAATTTTTAAAATCCCTTTATAAGGGATCTTTAAAAGTCCGTGTTTAATTGAATTTTCCACAAAAACCTGCACCATCATCGGTGGAATTTCAATAAATTCGGATTCAATCTGATCATCCATTTTAAAGATAAAATCAAATTGATTTCCTGATTTCATATTTTCAAGTTCTACATAATTTTTCAACATCTCAACTTCTTTGGCGAGTGTTATGCTCTCCATCGACGAAAATTCAAGAACAGATCGACTTAATGAAGCAAATTGTGAAAGATACTGGGAAGCCTTTTGAGCTTCATTTTTACGCACATAATTTTGTATGGATCCCAAGATATTAAATATAAAGTGTGGATTCATTTGTGATCGTAAAAGCTTCTGTTGTAAATCAGCTTGTCTGAAGGCCGCTTGCCTTTTTCTAAGTAATAAAACAAACACAACAAGTGTTAATAGAACCATAAGTGCAATTACAAACAATAAAATAATTCTATTTTCCTGGCTCTTTATCCTATTCTCAGCCGTAAGTAATTCTATTTGTTGTCCTTTTTTTTCAGTTTGGAATTGTGCCTCTAATTGTTGAATCTGTTTTTTTACTTCCACACTCTCAATAGAATCTTTCAAAATTTGAAACTTTTCAGCATATACAAACGCTTTGTAAAAATTTTTTCTTAACGCAAAAATTTCTTTTAGTCCTTCGTATATAAGTAGTTCTTCTTCAGGATATTTACCGGGCGAGAGCAAGCCCAAAGCATACTGATAATATTCTCCGGCACGATTAATATCTTTAATATTCTGGTAACTCCTGGCCAATGTAGTTGAGGATGAAATCATGCGCAGTTTTGTCCCTCCATTTTTGGCATCTTCAAAAGAAAGCAGTGCAACTTCTATGGCTTTATCCATTTTACCCAAGGCTGTATAAACCGGAACCAAATTACTTCTGGCAACAGCGATACCCCTTTGATAATCGCTCTCTGTTGATCGTTTAATCATTTCAAGATACGTATCTTCAGCTTCTTTGTATGAACCCTCACTTTCATAAATACCACCTAAATCATTCAAAATGGATATTTGGGTTATGAAATCTGCATAGTTCTCATGACGGGCCAAATCAGAAGCAATTCCTAAATATGTCTTCCATTCTTCTTTCATTCCCAACACTTTATAAACCTCTCCAATATGTTGGTAATAAGTAGCAATATTGGAACTGTCACCACATGCTATCCGCATTTTCAATGCACGCTGACCAACTTCCAGAGCTTCCATGTATTGACCCAGGTCAACATATTCCATGCTGAGGTTAACAAGCGTATTCGCTGCCAAAACCGTATCTCTCAATCCAATAAAAATATCAATTGAATTTAAATACATTTCTGTCACCTTAGCAGTCATCCCTTGCTCGCTATAATTACTTGCTAAATAATTGCTTATAACTGCAATTGCCCTGCTATTTTTAATTGATTTTGCAAAAGACAATGCAGTTTCCATAGCCTCATTACTTTCCAACACCATTCCTTCATGATCATAATATTGTCCCAGTTTATAATACGTCCGGGAAAGTGCAAGCGTATCATTATCATTATACGCCTTTTTAAGGGTAAGTTGCAATTCTGATAAATCCTGAGAAAATGCTGAATAATAACAAAATAGAATGGCAAGAACCATTAGAATCATTTTCCAGTCATTTAAAAATCGAACCATATCAGAATTTTTGCAAATAAAAATTACCAATTACAAAATCATAATTCTATCAAACCCTAAAAGACATCCCCTTTTGACTTGTAATCAGTAATTTGTAATTTATTTTTTTAATAAAATTATTTCAACTTTTACACGAATAAATGTATGAATTTTTATTGGTTAAGCGGGCAATAAACAAGCATAATATGAGAATTCAAGAATTAAGCAGGAGTAATTAATTATTAACACCCATTATATTTAAACAACCGTATAAACCCAAAGCAATCTTTGGAAAAAAAATTCCGCAGCAGAATACGAAGTCGGATTAAAAACAAACAATCTTCAATTCAATCCGTCGGTTTGCCGCACGTCCAGCTTCAGTTTCATTTGTTGAAAGCGGGCGGGATTTGCCATACCCCACTGTTAGCAATCTATCTGCATCAATATGCTTTTGAATCAGGTAATCGTAAACTGCCTTAGCTCTCTTTTCGGATAAAATTTGATTGTATTCAAGGCTTCCCACATTGTCCGTATGTCCCGAGATTTCAATTTTTATTGCCGGATTACTGATTAAAAGCTCGACCAATGTATTCAATTCGGAAAATGAACTTTCCAGCAACGCATATTGATCGGTTTCAAAAAAGATATTTTTCAAAATAATATGCTCACCAACTTCAATTTTTTTCAAAGGAACCTCAAGATGAAGCGGGGTAAATTCGTTTTCAGTCAACTCTGTGTCAAAGTGTTGAGAATAAAATAAGTAACCAGGTTTATTGACACTCATCGCCATAGACTTTCCGGCAGGCAGAACAATCAGAAACATGCCGTTTTCATCCGATTGTGAAGTTGTAAAAACCTCGTTTGTTTCATTCAGCTTTAATTGAATAACAGCCGATAATTTCTCTCCTGTTTTGTGATCAAAAACTGAACCCTGAACATAACTCACCGCTTCAGGGCGAATGATTTCAGGCAATTCAAACTGATAAATATCAAATCCGCCATAACCGCCCGACTTGTCGGAAGAAATATAGGCAGAATGACCATTTGGTGAAACAATTAAATTTATTTCATCCTGTGCGGTATTAATGGGATAACCCAGATTTAAAGGTTCTGACCAGGCAGAATCCGAAATTTTACGACTGACAAATAAATCATATCCTCCCATGCCCAAATGATGGTTTGATGAAAAATAAAGGCTCTTCGAATCGTAATGGATCAGTGGTGCCATTTCATCCCCTGAAGTATTGATGGCCGGGCCTGCATTCACAGGGGCTAAAAACCGCCCTTCTTCGTTTAAAGTTGAAATCCAGATATCGGAGCCTCCATAACCACCGGATCGTTTACTGGCAAAAAATAAGGTTTTTCCATCCGATGAGAAACTGGGCTGAGAATCCCAGCTGTCTGAATTAACAATATTCCCCAAACTCCTGGACTCTTCCAATTTACCATTTGTAATTTTCGAATAATACAAATCGCAACCTCCATTCCTGCCCTCATAATTACAGAATGTAAAAAACAGATACCGCATATTGGGCGAAATTGATGCACCGCCCGATGCAGGTAAATAATGTTCGCCAAAAGTGAGAGCCTGTGGTTTGCCCCAGCCTGTACTATCCTTTTTTGACAGAAAAATATTTTCGTAAAAAAGCTGTTTGGCCGTATCATTCTTCTGAGGCGACTTAATGGTAAGATACATAAAACGGTCATCGGTACTGATGGCATTTACATATTCATCAGAAGAGGTGTTGATTTCTGAACCCAGGTTCAAAGGATCAAAATCCACAGGGTTTTCGGTTTGATGTTTTCTGAACCTGCCCAATCTGATTAGTTCTTCTGCTTTCTTTTTGTCTTTTTCATCTATTCCCTCCGTGGAAATGTATGTTAATGCATCCTCAATGGCAGCGTCAAAATCACATAAATCAAGTTCCAGAACAGCCAGCGCATAATAAATGTGCTTAAATTCGTGAATGGAATCTCTTTGCATGGCCTCCCGATATGCCCTGATGGCCGAACGTTTTTTATTCTGAAGCTCATCAATATTTCCGATCATCACCCAGGGCATTGCATAATGCTCATCTTTTTCTGCAGCTAATATGGCAAATTCGCGGGCATTGGTGGTATCGCCCTGCCGAAAATGAAGAATGGAGAGTTCCTGATAATGAAGGGCTTTTTTATCGGGTTGATACTGAGCCCGGATGATGGATGTAAAAGAGAAACAGATGAACAGGATAATCATGATTCGATATTTCATCTGTTGAAAAAGCATAGTCTAATTTATGGAATTTTCATGTACTTATGACTTTGTAACGAAATTTTCCACTTCGGATTGTGTTTGGCGTAATCGATAATGACCGGAAGAATTTTCGGAGCGACGCTCCATTCAGGCTGCAAATAAAGTTCACAATTTTCATTCACTTTTACCGCATTTTCTTCCGCCCATTGCAAATCCTTTTCTTCCTGGATGATCATCTTCAATTCATGGGCCTTTTTAAAAATATCTTTTTGCGGCGGAGACTGCCTTTTGGGCGACAGGCAAATCCAATCCCATTCACCACTTAAAGGATGTGCACCGGAAGTCTCGATAAAAGTCTGGATAGCATGCTTATGAAGTGCTGCTGTAAAATATGCCAGGGGATACATAGAGGGTTCGCCTCCGGTAACTACCACGGCTTTTGCCGGAGTTTCACTGGCGCGTTTCACAATTTCGTCGGCAGTCACTGCCGGATGGATTTCTGCATTCCACGAAAGTTTTGTATCGCACCAGCTGCAACCTACATCGCAACCCCCTATGCGAACGAAATAAGCCGGTTTCCCGGTATGAAAACCTTCGCCCTGAATGGTATAAAATTCTTCCATGAGCGGCAGCAATTCTCCGTTTTTCAAACGTGTATCCGTTAATTTGTTCATTGGCTAAAATTCAGGAAGTCTCAGACTTCTTTTTTGTAGGCTTTCATCGTATTCTGAAGCAAAGATACGATGGTCATGGGCCCGACCCCTCCCGGAACGGGTGTAAGATAACTGCATTTTTTTGAAACCGAATCAAAATCCACATCTCCTTTCAGTTTATAGCCTGATTTTGTTTGATCTGATTCAATTCGATGCATCCCGACATCTATCACAACCGCATCTTGTTTTACCATATCAGCCTTGATAAATTCGCAACTGCCAATAGCAGCAATTAAAATATCTGCCTGAAGGCATATTTCTTTTAAATTTAGAGTACGACTGTGGCATAAAGTAACGGTTGCATTTGCATTTTTAGCTTTCCGCGAAAGCAGGATGCTCATTGGTGTTCCAACAATATTGCTTCTTCCAACCACAACTACATGCTTCCCACTGGTTTCAATTTTGCTTCGTTCCAGCAAGGTCATGATGCCCATGGGTGTTGCTGAAACATAAGACGATAATCCAAGGGCCATTTTCCCCACATTTACCGGATGAAATCCATCCACATCTTTTTTCGGATCGATTCGCTCGATCACCTTGTTTTCATCAATATGCTCAGGCAGTGGTAATTGAACAATAAAACCATCAATATCCGGGTCGTTGTTCAGAAAATCTACAATCTCCAAAATTTCCTTTTCGCTGACTGTTGCCGGGTATTTATAAATCGAAGAGATGATTCCCACCGATGCACATGCTTTTTCTTTAGAAGCCACATAGGTCTGACTGGCCGGATCTTCACCTACCAGCACCGCCGCCAGATGCGGGCCTCTTTCCTCTCTGTCCAAAATTGCAGAAACTTCTTTGGCTATTTCTGCTTTGATCTCTGCAGCAATTTGTTTTCCGTCGATTAATTTCATTTTGATAGCTATGAGCTTTTAGTTATTAGCTTTTAGTTTTTTCATCAGGCTATTAATCTGTTTTTGAAGTTTGTGAATCTGTTCGATAATTCCTTCAATTTTATCTTTATTTAACAAATTAATATCTGATAAGATTAAGATTTGTGTTTCCAATTCAAAAGCAGACCCCAATGCGATCTCCAAAAATCTATTGAATTCCTTTTGGCTGCTCCTACTGCATCCTTCTGCAATGTTTGATGGGATTGATACTGTAGCTCTTGAAATCTGATTACTTAGTCCAAATTTTTCATTAGGTGGCAGGGTGTCAATAATTCCATAAATTTCTTTAACCATTTCCATCCCATCCTGCCAAATATTCAATGTTCTAAAATCCCACATTTCCTTTACAATCTTATAAATGATCTATATAAGTACTCGAAAATCAATCATCAAGAATAATTAACCTATATCATTATTCTGAATAATAATCAGCTATAAGCAAATGGCTAATAGCCAACGCTAGCGGCCTTGCATCCTCCCTGCATTTCGCATCATATTGGCCATTCCCCGGCCTTTGCTGGCGGTCATCATTCTCATCATTTTTGAAGTTTCACCAAACTGTTTTATCAGCCGGTTAACCTCCTGAATTTCTGACCCGCTGCCGTCTGCGATCCTTTTTCTGCGGCTTCCGTTCAATAATTTAGGATTTTCGCGTTCTTCGGGGGTCATGGAATAAATAATTGCTTCGATCCCTTTAAATGCGTCATCATCAATATCTGTATTCTTCAGGGCCTTGCCCATTCCGGGTATCATGCCCATCAGATCCTTGACATTTCCCATTTTTTTAATTTGCTTAATCTGGGAAAGAAAATCGTTGAAATTAAACTGGTTTTTGGCGATTTTCTTTTGAAGTTTTTTGGCTTCTTCAACATCGTATTGTTCCTGCGCTTTTTCGACCAGTGAAACAATATCGCCCATGCCCAGAATCCGGTCGGCCATACGGCTTGGATGGAAAATGTCGATGGCTTCCATCTTTTCGCCGATTCCCACAAATTTGATGGGTTTATTTACAACCGAGCGAATGGTAAGTGCAGCCCCGCCACGTGTATCGCCATCCAGTTTTGTGAGGACAACCCCTTCATAATCTAAACGATCATTGAAAGCTTTGGCAGTATTAACTGCATCCTGACCGGTCATTGAATCCACAACAAATAAAGTCTCCTGCGGATTGATGGTTTTTTTGATCGATGAAATCTCGTTCATCATCTCATCATCAATCGCCAAACGACCTGCCGTATCCACAATCACCATATTAAATCCGTTGTCACGCGCATGGTTAATGGCATGTTTGGCAATTTTTACAGGATTTTTATTCTCCGCTTCCGTATAAACCTCAACTCCGATTTGTTCACCTAAAACCTGTAACTGCTGAATAGCTGCCGGACGGTATACGTCACCTGCCACCAAAAGTACTTTTTTACCTTTCTTGGTTTTCAGGTAATTGGCCAATTTTGCCGAAAAAGTTGTTTTACCCGAACCTTGCAAACCTGCAACCAGAACGATGGCCGGTTTTCCTTTTTCATTCAGGTCAACTTTTTCTGTACCCATCAATTGTGTCAGCTCATCATGCACAATTTTAACCATGAGTTGCCCGGGCGATACTGCGGTCAGAACCCCCTGCCCTATTGATTTTTGTTTTACATCCTCTGTAAATTGCTTGGCAATTTTAAAGCTGACGTCGGCATCAAGCAATGCTTTACGCACCTCTTTAAGTGTTTCAGCAACATTGATTTCGGTAATATAACCCTGGCCTTTTAATATTTTAAATGAGCGATCTAGTTTTTCTGATAAACCTTCAAACATATGCTATTATTTTTTTGGGCTACAAAATTAGTAATTTGTATTGAATAAACAGTCATTTCGAACATTTGGATTTTCCAGGTACAAAAACTTATATATTAAGATTTTTTGTATATTTCAACAAATTCAGGATTCAGCTCTAAATTTAAACCTACATAACATATCTCATGATGAAACTTTTACGTAATTCCATTGTACTCCTCATGCTTATTTTAGTCAGCTGTGCTGATCATACAGCGATAAAGCAGAACGGCAGTGTAGCCTCAGCCGATATGCATGCAACCATAGCCGGACAAGCCATTCTGGATCAGGGAGGAAATGCTTTTGATGCCGCCATCGCGCTTGCTGCCGTATTAAACGTGGTGGAACCCATGATGTCGGGAATCGGCGGATATGGCACCATACTGACTTATGATGCTGTCGAAGATGAAATAAAATACCTCAACCCAAGCGGAAGGTTCCCGTTAGCCACCAACACGGATCTGATGCGTGCACCCAGCCCCGATTACCTGAAAAACCGTACGGGCCCCAAATCAATCTCAACCCCTGGCAATCTCAATGCCTGGAAGGCAATGCATGAAAAATACGGAAAACTGGAGTGGGCACTTTTGTTTGAACCGGCCATAAAGCTGGCCGAAGAAGGATTCGTAATATCGAGAAGTACCGCTAATTATATACAGCGGGCGTTCAGCGATTTCTCACCTTATACACAAGCATTTTATGGGAAAAATGGCCAGGCTCTTAAAACAGGCGATCTTCTTATCCAAAAAGATCTCGCCAAAACATTCCGGCTGATTGCAAAAGAAGGAACCCAGGTTTTTTACCAGGGTTTAATTGCTGAAAGCATTGATGATCAAATGCAAAAAGTGGGGAGTTTTTTGTCATTGGAAGATTTAAAGAACAATGTTGCTGAATGGTGGGAGCCCATTAAAATTGATTACAGGGGATATGAAGTTTATACCGCCTCACTTCCGGCCAATTCATTTGCCGCTTTTGTAAACCTGGGGCTGATGAATCAAATACCACCGTCTGAACTCGACCGCACATCTCCGGAATATTTTCATCTGATTACGGAAATGAATAAAGAATCGTATAAAGCACGTCTGGCCTATTCATTCGATCCGGAGATCAAAAATGCGCCACTGGATAGCATTTTATCACCCGAATTTCTTAAAAATGTAACTGCTTCGCTGAACCGCGATACTGCCACTGATTTTATTCCGCCATTCGGGCCCGAAAGCAAAAACACAACACATTTTGTTGTGATCGACAAATGGGGCAATATTGTAAGCGCAACCCAAACCCTGGGCAATGTATTTGGCAGCAGGGTAATGGTTGAAGGAACAGGTATCTGGCTGAATAACTCCATGGCCTATTCCACTTTTGAACCCAAGGGAAACCCCATGGACGCATTCCCAGGAAGGCACAAGTTATCTGGCGATTGTCCGGTTATTATCATGAAAGACGGACAGCCTTGGGCTGCACTTGGATCGCCCGGCGGGCATACCATTACTCAAAATGTCCCACAAATTATTTACAACCTGATAGATTTTGAGATGAATATGCAGGCGGCCATTGATGCCCCAAAAATCGTATTTGTGGAACCAAATGCGGTGAGGGTTGATGAAGATTTTGATACATATCTGGTAAATGGCCTGATTGAAAAAGGTCATTATGTAACTGTTGGAACCATCGGGAACGCAAATGGGATAAGAATAATCCGCGATGCAAAGGGTAAAATTGTTTCGTTTGATACGGGCATCGATAAAAGGGGAAATGGACAACGACCTGTTGTGGATCGTTAGCTAAATTAGAATTCTTTGTAAAAAGAAAATTTGCGAATTATATTAATCCTATTTTTGCAAAAAATTAAAGGACATGGAAATGTTTTTCGATTCTTCATTTTTCACATATCTGCTGCTACCATTACTTATTTTCTTTGCCCGTATCGTGGATGTGAGCATTGGAACCGTTCGTATTGTAATGGTTTCGAAAGGACAAAAAATATGGGCCCCCATTCTGGGGTTTTTTGAGGTTCTTGTTTGGTTGATCGCCATTGCAAAAATATTCCAAAACCTGGATAACTGGGTTTGTTACATCGCTTATTCGGCTGGTTTTGCGACCGGAAATTATGTGGGCCTGATCATTGAAGAAAAGCTGGCAGTCGGGGTGATCAGAATACAGATCATCACCGCAAAGCTTGCCACAGAACTTATCGAAAGGATGAAAAAATCCGGTTACGGTATTACTCATCATGAAGCAAGGGGAAGTTCGGAAAACGTAAGTATTATTTACAGTATCATTAAACGGAACGACCTGCCAGAAGTGGTAGGTTTTATTAAACAATACAATCCAAATGCATTTTATTCAATCGAAGATGTAAAATTTGTCAACAAAGGTGTATTCCCTGTAAAGACAGCAAAAAAATATTGGCGCAAGGGGAAATAAGACCGGCCTTTTTATAGCAATTCATTAATAATCCTTTGGTATTCAACTAAATCCTGAGATCGCGATATACGACGGAACAGCTCATTTCTGTTATCAAATAAATGGGAAAAATAACGCCAGAAATCTTTCATTTTTCCCAGCAATTCATTTTTATTCCTGAATTTCGATTCCAAATTCTCGAATAAATCGTTCAAAAAAACTGCAAACCTTTTAAGATCAGGGCAACATCCTTCAGGACTCAATCCTTTAATTTTTTCAGCCAGAAACGGGTCTTTCAATAATCCCCTTCCAATCATAATTTTATCAACCGAAGGAAATCTGTTCCTGATCATTTGATAATCGGCAACAGTTTTAATATCACCATTGTAAACCAATTCATTTTTGGATAAATTCAGGCATTCTTCAAAATAATCAAGCATCACTTCACCACTGTATAATTGTTTGCCAATGCGCGGATGCAGTATAATTTGTTTGATCGGGTATTGATTATAAATACTGAACAGATTAAAACACGCTTCCGGCTCATCCATTCCGAGCCTTGTTTTAATAGAAAAATCGACCTTGGGGGCTTTAAAAACCTCATCCAAAAAAGCCCTGATTTCATCCGGGAAATTCAGTGTGCCGCATCCCCTGCCCCTGCGCACCACTCTTTTAATGGGGCAACCCAGGTTCCAGTTCAGTTCATCATATCCCCTGTTTTTGACCCAATCTGACAGATGATGAAAATCAGAGATATTCCGCCCCATAAATTGGGGTATGATATGCATTCGCTGCTCTTCGATTTTTGGGATATCCCAGCTCTTTTTTATTTCAACAGAATCGTGATGCGCTAAAGATACAAAAGGAGCAACAGCCGCATCAATTCCTTTAAAATGTGCAGCAAAAACATTCCTGAACTCTATTTCAGTGACTCCTTCCAGCGGAGCAAGGTAGATATAAATGTCTTTATTCATGGGTCAAAAATACACAATTGAATCATTTGTTTTTTAAGCATTACCTTTTCCTGATGAATTTATCAAAGATCCAGATCAAACAGCGTTTTATTTTTTTCCTTATGAAGGCATAAGATAATGAGCATGCATTACATCAAGCGATTCAGGAAGATGATACAACCACTGCTTTAAACCACATTGAATACGGGTTCCAGATCAATGTTGCAGATGTGTAGGTTGGAGATAAATCGGCATTAACATTACTGATGCAGTCAATAATATCCTGAAAAATACTAACTTTGAACAAATTACAATTGATAAATTCAAAGCATTAATATGAAATATATTATCCAGCTTATCCTTTTAATAGGGCTGACAATTTTATTTTCAGACTGTTCAACTAAAAGGAATGATTCAACCGAGCTTAAAAGTACACAAACCCCCATTCTTTCAAATCAGGAAATTACCAAGAAATACAAAAATTTTAATTTCGCCATTGTAAGCGATCGCACCGGAGATCATAGAGGTCAGGTATTCGAGAATGCTATCATCAAACTCAGCAAACTAAATCCAACTTTTGTGATGTCGATTGGAGATCTTATTGAGACTTCGGATCTGAATAATGATCTGGACAAAATGGATTCGGCAGTGATTCAAAGAAGATGGGAAGTCATCAAGAACAAAATTGAACCATTAAAGGTTCCGTTTTTTTATTGTGTGGGCAATAATGATATACGGAACAAGAAGATGGAAGAAATGTGGATCGAACAATTCGGCAGAACCTATTATCATTTTGTGTATTATGAGGTACTGTTTATTGTGCTGAATTCAGAAGATCCTCCGGGTCAGAAAGAAGGTAATTTTAGCCAGCAGCAAATAGATTGGCTCGAAGCCACCCTTAAAGATAATATGGAGGTAAAATGGACATTCATTTTCCTGCACCGACCCCTGTGGCAGGATGAAAATCCTACCGAATGGAATAAAGTGGAAAATTTGATCAAAGGGATGAATACGACGATTTTTGCAGGTCATCAACACCAATTTGAAAAAACCACGGTGGAACAAAGAAACTATTATACCCTGGCCACCACCGGTGGCAGGAGCATGCTTTTAGGCATCAAACGGGGTCAATTCGATCATATCGTCTGGGTCTCTATGCTGGATTATAAGCCGGAAATTAGCAATATCATGCTCGATGGCATTTGGGGAGATGATCCGCCAAATGAGATTGTAGAAATAAATAAAGACTAAAATCAATTAAAGTTTACGACCACAAAATGCTTCTATTTCAGAGCTCATTTTTTACATTAGGAAGTTTAAATGATATTATCTAAATTGTAATACTTAATCATACCAAATTCAATTTTTATGAAACGAACATTCTTTTTATTAGTAAGCAGTATTTTTCTGCTTATTGCCGTGCAAAGCATCGCACAGGAAAATCCGCTTTGGCTGAGATATCCGGCCATTTCGCCCGATGGGCAAACCATCCTTTTCAATTATAAAGGAGATATTTATAAAGTTCCTTCCACAGGTGGGATGGCAGTGCCGATTACACTGAGCGACAGCTATGAATACAATGCCGTATGGAGCCACGATGGAAAAAATATTGCTTTTGCTTCTGACCGTTATGGCAATTTTGATGTATTTACAATGCCTGCAAGCGGAGGCGAAGCAAAACGGCTGACCTTTCATTCAAATGCCGAAATCCCCAGTTCATTTACACCCGATGATCAGGCTATCGTTTTTTCGGCAGCACGTCAGGATGTACATACCGATGTGCAATTCCCCATGGGAATTCTTACCGAACTTTACAGTGTACCTGTGAATGGTGGACGGGTTTCTCAAATTATAAGCTCTCCGGCTATTGAAGCTACTTTTAGCCCGGATGGCAGCAAAATTATTTTTTATGACCAAAAAGGCTATGAAAATATCTGGAGAAAACATCATACTTCTGCGATCACCAGGGATATATGGACCTATGATCTGAACACCAAACAATATCAGATGCTGACCCATTTTAAAGGAGAAGACAGAAATCCTGTATTTACCACAAACAACGATGATTTTTATTATCTCTCGGAAGAAAACGGTTCCTTTAATGTGCATAAAAGTTCATTAAGCGATCCATCCACAAATACGGCCGTTACACATCTTAAAAATCACCCGGTCAGATTTCTGAGCATCGCTGCCGACAATACACTTTGTTACAGCTATGATGGAGAAATTTACACCCTCAAAGAAGGAAACGAACCACAAAAACTTATGGTACAAATGGCCTATGACGGTCGAAGTACATTGGATAAAACCGTGTCCGTTAACAGCAACTTCTCTGAGGCCAGTTTATCGCCGAATGGTGAAGAATTTGCCTATGTTTTCAGGGGTGAAATTTTTGTAAGCAGTATTGAATACGGCACCACCAAAAGGATAACAAATACGCCCTGGCAGGAAAGAAGTGTAAGCTTCAGCCCCGATGGCAGGTCGCTGGTATATGCCGCAGAGGTTGACAATAGCTGGAACATATATTCCAAATCAATCGTCAGAAAAGAAGAACCTTATTTTTATACCTCAACGCTTTTAAAAGAAGAAACCATTATCGCAACCGCAGCTGAAGAATTCCAGCCTGCCTGGTCACCCGACGGCAAAGAAGTGTCCTACCTCGAAAACCGGACCACCTTAAAAGTGATCAACCTGGCGACAAAAAAAACAAGGACCATCCTGCCGGCCAAATATAATTATTCGTATGCGGATGGTGACCAGTGGTACCAATGGTCTCCCGACAGTAAATGGTTTTTGGTTGAATTTGGTCAAATTGAAGATGTTATGTCCGCTGAAGTCGGGCTGGTGAGTGCATCAGGCGACGGAGAGGTCAAAAATCTGACCCTGAGCGGATATTCGGATGGAGGACCAAAATGGGCCATGGATGGCACAATGATGATCTGGAGCTCGACCCGTGAGGGTACAAAATCCGAGAACGACCGGATTGGATTCAGGGATGTTTACGGGATGTTTTTTACTAAAGAAGCATATGACCGCTTCAACTTATCCGAAGAAGAATTGGCACTGCTAAAGGAGGCTGAAAAGAAAGAAAAAGAAGCAGTGAAGGATGAAAATGATAAAAATGCCAAAAAAGATAAATCAGCCGATACCGAAGTAAAAAAAATAAGCGATTTAAAATTCGACTGGACCGATCTGACGGATCGTAAAAAACGCCTCACCGTCAACACCTCCGGCATCAATGATGCTGTACTTTCAAAAGATGGTGAAAAACTGTATTACCTAACCCGTTTCGAGGGCCGTAATGATTTATGGGTGAACGATCTCCGAAAAAACGAAACAAAATTATTTACAAAACTTGGCGTAAACCGCGCCAGTATGGAACTTTCATCGGATGGAAAATTCCTGCTCGTGCTGGGTGACGGAAAAGCCATGCATGTGAACACTGCTGACGGTAAAAGCAAGTCAATCAGAACAAACGGCGAAATGGTTTTAAAACAAGCCGACGAACGTGCATACATCTTTGAACACAGCTGGCGACAGGTTAGGGAAAAGTTTTATGTAGTCGATCTCCAGGGGGTTGATTGGGATTTTTATCATGATGCCTATAAAAAATTCCTTCCGGATATTAATAATGGTTATGATTTCGCTGAAATGCTGAGCGAGATGCTGGGCGAACTGAATGCCTCGCATACCGGTGGAAGTTATCGCTACAGAAGTTCGGACGGTGATCAAACAGCGGCTTTGGGACTGCTTTACGATTATGAACATAGTGGAACCGGGCTCAAAGTGGCCGAAATTATTAAAGGTGGCCCGCTCGACAAGGCGACCGCCAAACTTAAGGCAAATGATATCATTGAAAAAATTGACGGGCAAGCCATCACGCCGGACATTGACTTTTACCAGCTTTTAAATCGCAAAGCCGATAATTATGTGCTGTTATCCGTGTATGATCCGCTAAAAAACAGCCGTTGGGAAGAAGTGGTTAAACCCATTTCACTGGGAGCCGAAAATCAGCTGCTATACACCCGCTGGGTTGAAACCCGAAGGGCCGAAGTTGAACGCTTATCCAACGGACGCTTGGGCTATGTGCATGTCAGAGGGATGAATGATGCCAGCATGAGGGTTGTTTTTGAAGAAGCCCTGGGAAGGCATCTTTCGGCAGAGGCACTGATAGTCGACACCCGCTTTAATGGCGGAGGAAACTTACACGATCAGTTATCAGATTTCCTCACCGCCAAAAAATACATGGAAATCATCCCGCACGGGCAATATGTCGGGCATCAGCCCGGAAATAAATGGGTGAAACCTTCGATTGTGGTCATGGGCGAAAGTAACTATTCAGATGCCCATCTCTTCCCGGTGGCCTATAAAATAAAGGGTGGCGGTAAATTACTCGGAATGCCCGTTCCCGGCACAGGAACATTTGTGTGGTGGGAAAACCAGATTGATCCAACCATTACTTTCGGAATCCCGATGGGTGGATGGAGGCCGCTTGGTGAACCTTTCCTGGAAAATCACCAAACCGAACCAGACATCATGGTTCGCAACGAACCGGGCATGATGGCCATTGGCCGCGACCAGCAAATTGAAGAAGCTGTAAAAGAACTGCTGAAATAATTATTTCAGCCATTGGACTTGAATAAGAAGGATGGTTTCCCTTAAATAAGGAGCCATCCTTTTTCTCTATTCCAAAAACCACCCTTCACTCCTCCCCCTTCACTCTTCACTCTTCACCCTTCACTATTCACTATTCACTATTCACTAATTCACTATTCACTATTCACTAATTCACTATTCACTATTCACCATTCACCATTCACTATTCACTATTCACTCCTCGCTCCTCGCTCCTCACAAACAAATTCACAGTCCGAAAAAAAATCATCGGCTGTAAAAGCAGTCCTTTTCAAAGATTTATTCCTATTTTTGTTTATTAAACCATCATTGTGAAACGCAGGATCGTATCGATATTCCTATTAATGGCACTCATAGCCCCGGCCATCACTACTTTTTTCTGGTTAAAATACCAGAAAAAAATGGTTAAGCATGATGTAAAATGGATGATGATTGAAGGAATTGATAAAGATGAACTGGCCGTTCTCAAGTTCTCGATAAAAGCATCGGAAACAGAACTTAAATGGGAACATTCCGGTGAATTTGAATATAAGGGGCAAATGTTTGATGTGGTGGACACCAAAATTAGTGGCGACTCGGTGCTCTATTGGTGCTGGATCGATCACAAAGAAACCAGACTCAACCAGCAGCTCACCAAACTGGTTGAAGACGCCCTGCATTCCAATCCACAAAAAAAAGCAACCCAAAACCGGTTGACATCTTTTTATAATTCACTGTATTGCGCGGCCCCTTTCAATTTTAATATTACACAAGAAGAACACACGCAAAAATTAGGTGCTGATTATTCCGATTCCTTTACAAGTATAGAAATTGCACCTCCTGTGCCGCCCCCAAAAAAGGCTTAAACATTTATCGGATGATTACTCCACCTCCCTTTATAAAATAAAAATGGGAGCAGTCTCAATTGAGACATGATTAATGTTTAATAATTAATTTTTACAATGAAGCATTTTATTCTAATATTATTGATGCTGGGTTTTATGTATTCTGCACATACCCAGACCATCACCATCAAGGACCATGAAACACAAATACCGCTGGAGCTGGTTACCCTTTACAGTGAGATACCCATGGTTTATGTAAGCACAAACGCTTACGGGCAGGCAGATATTTCAGCCTTTAAAGGCGCCGAAAAAATAGAGATTCGCACCGTTGGGTATAAGACCATTATCCGAAGCTATTCCGATCTGGAAGCTGATGGCTTTGAAGTTTTGATGGAAACTTCGGTTCTGAACCTGAATGAAGTGGTGGTATCAGGAACACGATGGCGACAAACCACCGATAATGTATCCTCAAAAATCATTACCATTTCACCAAGGGAAGTCAACCTGCAGAACCCGCAAACGGCTGCCGACCTCTTGAATATTTCCGGTAAGGTGTACATTCAGAAAAGCCAGCAGGGCGGCGGAAGCCCCATGATCAGGGGATTTGCCACCAACAGGCTATTATACACCATTGACGGGGTGCGCATGAATACGGCCATTTTCAGGGGCGGTAACATACAAAACATCATCAACCTTGACCCTTTTGCCACCGAAAACAGTGAGGTTTTGTTCGGCCCCGGATCGGTTATTTATGGAAGCGATGCCATAGGCGGCGTTATGAGTTTTCAAACCCTGACCCCGCAATTTTCGCTGAAGGAAACACCGCTGATCAAAGGCAAGGCTGTAAGCAGGTATTCGTCGGCCAACAATGAAAAAACAGGCCATTTCGATGTGAATATCGGCTGGAAAAAATGGGCCATGGTTACCAGTTTCAGTTCGTGGGATTATGACAACCTGCGCCAGGGAAGCCACGGACCGGATGATTACCTGAAGCCTTTTTATGTAGAACGGCAGAATGGCACCGATATGGTTGTCACCCAGGATGATCCCTTATTGCAGGTTCCATCGGCCTATTCACAAATGAACCTGATGCAGAAGCTGCGATTTAAGCCCAATGATCAATGGGAATTCCAATATGGCTTCCATTATTCCGAAACATCGCCCTATGGCCGTTACGACCGCCACAACCGCCTTAAAAACGGTACGGCCCGTTATGCCGAATGGGACTATGGCCCGCAAAAATGGATAATGAACAACCTGAACATTACTTACATCAGTAAAAATAAGGTGTTCGACCAGGTCAACCTTCGGCTGGCTCAACAAACATTTGAAGAGAGCCGGATCGACCGTTCACTGAACAGTGTGGAACGGAATACCAATGCAGAGAAAGTGAAGGCCTATTCGCTGAATCTCGATTTTACAAAAGCGACCTGCAGCCGTAACACCCTTTTCTACGGCTTCGAATATGTTCTGAACGATGTCACTTCCACCGGATTACTGACAGACATTACAACATTCGAAAATACAAGGGGCCCGGCACGTTATCCGAACTCAACATGGAGCTCAACGGCCATTTATCTGAATGATGAATTCCGTTTATCGAATCAGTTTACCATGCAGACGGGATTGCGTTATAACCGTTTTATGCTCGACACTGATTTCAGTAACAATATTGATTTTTACCCTTTACCGTTTACCGAAGCAAAAATCAATAATGGTTCGCTCAGCGGAAGCATTGGCGGCATCTATCGCCCGTCCGAAAGCTGGGTGCTCAGTGCCAACTTCGGAACGGCTTTTCGTTCGCCCAATGTGGATGATATCGGCAAAATATTTGATTCGGAGCCGGGGGCCGTTACGGTTCCCAACCCCGACCTTAAAGCCGAGTATGCCTATAATTTCGACCTGGGCGTGGCCAGGGTTTTTGGTAATTTTGCAAAAATCGACCTGACGGCCTATTATACCATTTTGCAGAATGCACTGGTGCGCAGGGATTATCAGCTAAACGGCCACGACAGCATTTTATACGAGGGAGAGATGAGCAAGGTGCAGGCCATACAAAATGCCGCCAAAGCCAATGTTTACGGCTTACAGGCAGGGCTCGAACTGAAGCTTCCTGCCGGCTTTAGTTTATCGTCAGACCTGAATATACAGGTGGGCGAAGAAGAACTCGACGACGGTTCGACCAGCGCTTCGCGTCATGCGGCACCGCTTTTCGGAATGACCCGCTTAAATTTCAAAGCCGATCATCTGAACCTTCAGTTTTATGTGGCCTACCAGGGCGAGCGTAAATTCGAGGACCTAGCATTGGAAGAACAAAGCAAGGATGAAATTTATGCCAAGGATGCCAACGGGAACAACTATTCCCCGGCCTGGTGTACCCTGAACCTGAAAGCGATGTATGCCCTCAGCGAAACTTTTACCCTGAGTGCCGGACTCGAAAACATGACCGACCGGCGATACAGAATGTACAGTTCGGGCATTTCGGCTCCGGGCAGGAATTTTATCCTGGGGCTCAGGGCGAATTTCTGATAAGACAGAAGTAAGAACCGGGAACGTATCAGGGGTGACACCCCTAAGCCTGAAAAGTTCACTTTTTTGACCTTATTCCGGCTACCGTAATGGAATCAAAAAAAAGGTCACATCGAGATGAGTCGGGATGTGGCCTTTTTAAGGCAGTACCTTTTGTGGCATTTCAAAAGAACGAATACATCTTTAATTTATATTGTCATTCCGGTTGGAGCGCAGCGGAATACCGGAATCCTCAACCTCAACCTCAACCTCAACCTCAACCTCAACCTCAACCTCAACCTCAACCTTGACATTCAGTAGTCATTCAATTGACATTCAATGGTAATACCTTGTAATACGATCGTAATACATGGTTATACATGGTTATTCATTGTTATTTATTGTTATTAGGTTATTTGGTTTTGAACTCTTCATTCTTCATTCTTCATTCTTCATTCTTCACTCTTTGCTCCATGCTCTTAGCTCCTTGCTCCTTGCTCCGCGCTCCATGCCTTAACCTGGACATTCAGTAGTCATTCAGTTGACATTCAATGGTAATACTTTGTAATACATTGTTATAAGTGGTTATTAGGTTATTTAGTTTTGAACTCTTCATTCTTCATTCTTCATTCTTCATTCTTCATTCTTCATTCTTCACTCTTCACTCTTTGCTCCATGCTCCATGCTCCATGCTCCATGCCTTAACCTGGACATTCAGTAGTCATTCAGTTGACATTCAATGGTAATACTTTGTAATACATTGTTATAAGTGGTTATTAGGTTATTTAGTTTTGAACTCTTCATTCTTCATTCTTCATTCTTCATTCTTCATTCTTCATTCTTCACTCTTCACTCTTTGCTCCATGCTCCATGCTCCATGCTCCATGCCTTAACCTGGACATTCAGTAGTCATTCAGTGGACAGACAATTGTAATACATGGCAATACGTTGTTATACATTGTTATAAGTGGTTATTAGGTTATTTAGTTTTGAACTCTTCATTCTTCATTCTTCATTCTTCATTCTTCATTCTTCATTCTTCATTCTTCATTCTTCACTCTTCATTCTTCACTCTTCACTGTTCACTCTTCACTCCTCACTCTTCACTCTTCACTCTTTGCTCCATGCTCCTGGCTAAAAATTCAGAACTTCCTGCTTCGTATCTACAAATATTTCATATATTTGATTTTTGCTCCCCGAAAAATTAAAACATCCGATGGATGAATTTGAGATATAAAATACATAATACCTGAACAATACATACAAATCTGGTCTGTATTGTTTATAAAACATGAATATATAAACTAGTTACCGCCAAGTGTAAAGAAAACAGAGAGATAGAACAAATTACTAAAGGAAAATGAATAAAAAGCCCACGCACAAACAGCACATTTGCAAACCCCACAACCCAACGCAAAACCAAAGTTTGCAAAAGAGCTGTTTCTTTTCCTTCGCTCCGTGGAAATGACTATTTTTATTGCTTTATATTAAACCGGACAAATGAGTATATTCCAAAAATCTGTTATAAATATTCACTTATCGCAACTTGACGCAGAGCAAGTAAACAAAGCATTTGAAAAGTTCAATGAAAATTATTCGTTCTCCAAAATTGCAGAGATTCAAAAAATGAAGGAGGAAGAATATCAAGACGGATTTCTTCGGGATATTTTTGTTGACGTTTTTGGATACACACTAAAACCGGCGGATAATTACAATCTTGCACGGGAATTTAAAAACCAAACTGACGGTAAAAAAGCAGATGGAGCAATTCTCAAAAACGACAAAGCCATTGCGGTTATCGAACTAAAATCGACAAAAACAAAAGACCTAACAAACATTACACAACAGGCTTTCAACTATAAAAACAATCAGCCTGAGTGTAAATATATTATCACTTCAAATTTTCAAAAACTCCTGTTTTACATCGATTATGCAAACGAATTTGAGGAGTTCGATTTGTTCAACCTGCAAAAAAAAGATTTTCAGCTTTTATACCTGTTGTTGCACAAAGACAGCATCCTCACTGACTTGCCTTTAAAACTAAAGACCGAAACCAAATTTCACGAGGAAAACATTTCGGACAAACTTTATAAAGATTACTCTTCGTTTAAATACAAGATTTTCAACAATCTTGTAAAAAACAATCCGCAATACGACAAACTCACGCTGTTCAAAAAATCGCAAAAATTTCTCGACCGATTGTTGTTTGTGTTTTTTGCGGAAGATACCGGTCTGGTTCCGCCAAATGCCATTTCAAAAATTATTGAGCAATGGCAGGTTTTTATTGATAACGACGAATATTTCACACTTTACAGCCGTTTTGTAAAATTTTTCAACCACCTCGACAAAGGACATCAATATAAAACTTACGATTTACCTGCATACAACGGCGGACTGTTTGCCCCCGATGAAATCCTCGACAACATCACGATTGCCGATGAAGTGTTGAAAGATGATGCGCTGCTCCTTTCATCGTACGATTACAGCACCGAAGTTGACGTAAATATACTTGGACATATTTTTGAGCATTCGCTAAATGAAATTGAAGAAATTACTGCCGAAATTGAAGGAACGGCGACCGATAAAAGCAAAACAAAACGCAAAAAAGACGGGGTTTTTTACACGCCCAAATATATCACCCAATATATTGTTGAAAATACCGTTGGAAAACTTTGTGTCGAAAAACGGGCTGAATTAGGTATTACTGAAATTGAATTTGACGACTCGGTTTCTAACAAAAACGGCAAAATTTCAGCAAAAGGGAAAAAGTTGTTCGATACGCTGCAAACCTATAAAGACTGGATGTTTAGTTTAAAAATAGTTGACCCGGCGTGTGGTTCGGGTGCATTTTTAAATCAAGCACTCAATTTTCTGATAAACGAACACCGGCAAATTGATGATATTATTGCCGAACTGACAGGAGAGAAACTCCGTTTGTTCGACACCGACAAAACCATTTTAGAGAAAAATCTTTACGGTGTTGACATTAACGATGAAAGCGTTGAAATTGCCAAACTTTCTTTGTGGTTGCGCACAGCACAAAATGGACGGAAACTCTCGAACCTGAACAACAACATTAAATGCGGAAACTCGCTATTATCATCAGAATTTAACTGGCATGATGAGTTTTCTGAGATTATGAATGTTGGTGGTTTTGATGTTGTAATTGGTAATCCACCTTACATCAAAGAAGCTACAAATAAATCTGCATTTGATGGATTACACGAACATCCATGTTATCAAGGAAAAATGGATTTATGGTATTTCTTCGGGGCTTTGGCGTTAGATATAATAAAAAAAGATTACGGTTTAATTGGTTACATTGCTTCAAATAATTGGATAACAAATGATGGCGCATCAAAATTCAGAGAATACATAATTGAAAAAGGAAAAATCATTGAATTTATTGATTTTAGCGATTTCAAAGTGTTTGATTCAGCAGGTATTCAGACAATGATTTACATTATGAAAAGAACCGATGATAATACAAATTATAATCTTAACTTTTCTAAAGTAATCAACAGTAAAATAAGGCACGAAGATGCTCAGTTGTTTTTGGAAAAAATTGTCGATAATAAATACGAGTATTTCACTTCAAATATCATAAAAGAAGAATTAATAAATCAGCCAATTAATTTCATAAATGCAAAACTTAATTTAATAGTTGATAAAATTAAGTCAAAAGAAAATTTCCACTTAAACTCAGATGAAATTGCTTCAGGCATAGATTTATTACAAGATTTCGTTAATAAAAACCATAAAGAAGTTATTCAAAATGTTGAAATTGGAGATGGCATTTTTAATTTGAGTCAAGCTGAATATGATAATCTGAATTTAAGTGAAAACGAAAAAGAGTTATTAAAGCCATTTTATACAACAAGTGAGTTACTTCAATATTATGGGAATCCTAAAAATAAATTTTGGATAATATACACAGATTCAAGCTTTAAAGAAGAACAAAAAATACTCCCATATCCAAAAATTAAAAACCATTTAGACAAGTTTTTAGATGTTTTAACTTCCGTAAATAAACCATACGGATTACATCGTTCAAGAGACGAAAGGTATTTTCTTGGAGAAAAAATATTCTCATTAAGAAAATGTTCAGTTCGTCCAAGATTTACATACACAGATTTTGATGCCTACGTCAATAGAACTTTTATGGTAATAAAAACAGACCGAATTAACCAAAAATATTTAACGGGTATTTTGAATTCTAACTTGTTGGCATTTTGGTTAAAATATAAAGGGAAAATGCAAGGTAACAATTATCAGATTGACAAAACTCCATTAGAAAATTTGCCTTTAATAAATCCGAGCTTAGAAATACAGGAACAAATTGCTGAATTAGTTCAATACATTATTTTGAAAACACAAAAAAGTTTGGATTATCAAGAACTGTTAGAAAAGGCAAAAGAAGAAAACAATTTTGACCGAGAAATTCTTCTAACAAAAGAAACAGAAGATTTACATAATGAGCTAATTGTAGCTGAAACCAAAATTAATAAAGCTATTTACGAGCTTTATGGTTTGACAGATGAAGAAATTGCCATTGTTGAAAAATCAATACAATAAAGATGGAAAGCAATAACCAACAAAATATAATTATTTATAAAACTGCCGACGGCAAAGCATCGGTGGCTTTGTATGCCAAAGACGGCAACATTTGGATGAACCAAAATCAGCTTGCCGAACTTTTTGCCACCTCAAAGCAGAACATAGGGCAACATATATCCAACATACTGAATGAAGGCGAGTTAGAGCAAAATTCAGTTGTAAAGAATTACTTTACAACTGCCGATGATGGCAAAGAATATAACGTAACTTTCTACTCGCTCGACATGATTTTGGCAATTGGTTTTCGGGTTCGCAGCAAACGTGGTACGCAGTTCAGGATTTGGGCAAACAAAAACCTGAAAGAATATATGGTTAAAGGGTTTGTAATGGATGATGAACGATTGAAAAATCCGGATGGCAGACCCGACTATTTTGATGAATTGTTGGAACGGATTCGGGATATCCGAGCATCGGAGAAACGTTTTTACCAAAAAATCAGGGACTTGTTTGCACTTAGCAGCGATTACGATGCCGATGATAAATCAACGCAAATGTTCTTTTCCGAAACGCAAAACAAGCTTCATTATGCCGTAACCGGACAAACTGCTGCCGAGTTAATTGTTTCGAGGGCAAATGCAGAAAAACCAAATATGAATTTAACCTCGTGGAAAGGTTCAATTGTTAGGAAACAGGATATTTTCATTGCAAAAAATTACCTGACTCACGATGAAATTGATACGTTAAACCGATTGGTTGTTATCTTCCTTGAAAGTGCCGAGCTGAGAGCTAAAAACCGACTGGACATCACAATTGATTTTTGGCGTGAGAACGTTGACAGAATCCTCGATTTTCAGGACAAAAAAATATTGACAAATGCTGGTTCGATAAGCAAAGCTGAAATGGAAAAATTGGTAAGCAAAGTTTACGCTCAATTTGACCAGAGACGAAAAGAGTATGAGGCACTTCAAGCGGACAATGAAGATTTAGAAGAATTAAAAAAATTAGAGCAGGAGATAAAAAGCAAAAAGAAAGAATAATTGCCAACGCTTCGTAGTCAAGCACATTTGCAGGTCGCACAAGCCAGCGCAAAACCAAAACCTGCAAAAGAGCTTGCCTACCCAAACGCACGGCAGACAGAAAAGATGCAGCAAAAATGAAAGTTAAATTGACTGAAAAAATAAACAACGAAACGCTAACACGCGGTATAGTTAATAAGGGTTTCAGTGGTTTTCGGAGCGCAGTAACCCGCTCCAAAATTAGCTGTAACTTGACAGGAATGAAGCCCGCAATCCCTTACTAAACATACCGCCACCGGCAGCAATCTGAAAAATGACAGAAATAGAAACCAAATACTTTACAAACCGACAGGATTGGAGAGCCTGGCTCGAACAGAATTTTGAGACAAGGGATGATATTTGGTTGGAATATCCCAAAAAAGAAACAGGAAAAAAGAGGATTTTATACAATGACGCAGTTGAGGAAGCACTTTGTTTTGGATGGATTGACACGACGGTCAAATCACTCAACCAGGAAACGACCATACAACGCTTTTGTAAACGTAGAAACAACTCATCCTATTCGCAAGCTAATAAGGAGCGGCTTAAATGCTTGCTTGAAAATGGTCTCATTCACAAGTCAGCTCTTGAAGCTATAGAAAAAGTAACGAAAGAAAAATTTGTTTTTCCAAGAGATATTATTGAGAAATTAAAAACGGATAAAAATACCTGGGAAAATTTTCAGGAAATGTCTGAAGCCTATAAACGAATCAGGATCGCGTATATCGAAAGTGCAAGAAAAAGACCAGCAGAATTTGAGAAACGCCTGAACAATTTTATAGTCAAAACCAAAGAGAACAAAATGATAAAAGGATTTGGAGGTATTGAAAAATATTATTGAACAAAAACTGCGGCCAACAAATTCTAAATTGCATTGCGGGCTTCGTGCGCTGTGTTGTCTCCGCTCCTTGTTTAAACATCATGTGGCGGACACTGACCTTTTTCGTAATCCGCAACAATAGCAAACAAGTAAATCTTAGGTATTAAAAAGTGCATTGGCATAAGATTAAAATTTAGAACAATGAAATATGGAAACAGATAATAAAATTAGAAAACTTGGCCTTATGGGTTCATTTGCAATTTATGTTCCCGCTGCAATCCTATTATTTTGCCTGACAAAATATCTAATACCTTATTTGAGCAGCGTAACCGGACAGGAAACGATATTGTTTTGGTTTATTGTTGCCGGATCAGGTGTTTTTTTACCTTTAATAATTGCCGGTTTATTAATACTAAAATCAGAAGGTATTAGGATTTCGAAAAACACATGGATTGAACGTTTGAGATTTCGAAAAATTACAAAGAGAGATTTGGCATGGAGCTTTGCCGGATTGATTATCGTTGGATTATTGAGCGGGCTCATCATAAAAGGTCTGGAATTTTTAATTGGCAAATTTGACCATTCCCCTGCTTTTATGTCGTTTGAACCCTTGACAAATGGGCGTTATTGGTTGTTATTGGTTTGGATTCCGTTTTGGATTTTAAACATACTTGGCGAGGAGTTCTTATGGAGAGGTGTAATGCTTCCAAGACAAGAAATTGCATTTGGAAAATACACCTGGATAATTCATGGATTTGGTTGGAGTTTATTTCATATAGCTTTTGGATGGCAGTTGTTAATTACAATGATTCCTGTGATTTTTATTCAATCTTACATCGTTCAAAAGACTAAAAATTCATGGAATGGGGTGATCATACACGGAGGATTAAACGGACCAAGCTTTATAGCGATTAGCTTTGGATTAATTTGATTGAAAACGAATATCATAAAAACACAACACCTAACAAATGTATGCATAGCCCAACAAAAAAAACAGGGCTCATTCTATATATTCTCAGAATCTTTGAGTTGAAATAAGGCTTTTTATTCTTCGGTTCAGTTTTAGCCTGGATAAGATTGCAATACGCAGCTTTTTTTTGATAAGTAATGATGAGCTTACATTCAACCGTACAATATATTTAAGTACTTTTAATTCCGGTTTCGGACTTTGTTCGCAGGCTTCGATCATTCAACATCCCATAAAAACAAATGCACAGATTTATAAAAAATATTGATCAGCAAATAGCGTTTAACCAGGGCAAAAACATTTTTCTCGACAATCTGGATATTTTTCAATTTGCCAACGAAACGGTTAAAGCCATTTCAAATATTGACATTATAGATCCGGGTTCAAAACGATCCTTAATTGATTATGCAACAGATAAAGCAATTGAAGAGTTTTACAGGCTAAATCAATACTACACCTTTGACGAGAGTGCTAAAAATGATTTAAGAAAAATTTACGCTAACTTATTTGAAAATTTTGAAACCAGGACCCATTCAATTGAAGATATTTCAAAAACTCATTACGAAAATCTAAAAGGCTGGCTAAAGAAACATAATCCTTTCGCTGAAAAAATGTATCAGAATGGCAACGAATACCTAAGTCCGGTTGCCTGTTCTGAATATTCTCCGGCCTTGCAAATTGAAATTTTACAAATTGACATTGAACATTTAATGCAACCGGTTTTGGATATCGGCTGCGGAATTAAAGGGCATTTGGTTCATTATCTAAAAAATCAGGGAATTGAAGTTTATGGGATTGACAGATTTAAATTTCCAGGTTCAAATTTGATGTCTGCCGATTGGCTGGAATATGATTACGGCAAAGAAAAATGGGGAACGATCGTCAGTAACCTGGGATTTTCAAATCATTTTCATCACCATCATTTGAGGGCAGACGGTAACTATATTGTATATGGCAAAACTTATATGAATATTTTGCACGCATTAAAATCGGGTGGTTGTTTCCACTATGCGCCGGATTTACCCTTTATTGAAAAATACCTTGATACCAATCAGTTTTCGATTCAAAAAGGGGATATCGATGGTAATGATTTTAAAACGGCCAGAATAACCAGAATAAAACCAGGTGATTAAAATTCAATAGTTTTGGATACGAATAAAATTTGTTAAGTAAGCACCAAAAAACAATTAACAAACATCACACTATACCCGACTTAAAAAACACTCAATGGTATGAACCCCAGCGCATCCATAAATTTCGGGACAAAGGCGGATCACAACATTACAAACAGCATATTCTGCCTAAAAACAAAAGAATATCAATGTAAGACAAAAACGTTAGATTATCAAAAAATGCAATTCGCGCAAGTTATGATAATTTATTTTATATCTTTACCTTATGAACAAACACATAAATCGTAAGGAATACATTGACAAACTAATGTCATACAAAGACAAAGACCTTATAAAGGTCATTAGTGGTTTGCGTAGATCTGGCAAAAGTACTTTACTGGAACTTTACCGCGAGTATTTGCTAAAACAAGGTTTCGGTAAACGACAAATGCAGTTTTACAATTTTGAACTACCCGAAAATTATCTTAACAAATCTTGGAGCAATATATATTTCGAGATAAAGAAAAAAATGCAAGCCAATAAAACCAATTACATTTTTTTGGATGAAGTTCAAAATATCCCATTCTTTGAAAAATTAGTTGACGGGCTTTTTGCCACAGAAAATACAGATATTTACATTACAGGTTCAAATGCTTTTTTGTTAAGCAGTGAATTAGCAACTTTGTTGAGTGGTCGTTACATAGAAATTTCTATTTTGCCTTTCTCATTCAAAGAATACTTAACGGCACGCAATATTGACACAAACCACAAATACCTCAATTACGAAGCCTTGTTTTTTGATTATGTAAACGAAACTTCATTACCAAAGGGTGTAGAATTGCGAGAAAGTGGTTTTGATAAAATTTACGAATATCTTGATGCCATCTACAAAACAATCATTGAAAAAGATATAAGCCAACGCCATCAAATAAATGATAAACGTGCTTTTGCCAACATTGTAAAATTTGTGGCAGCTCATATCGGGAATCAACTTTCACCAGGCAATATTTCCAAAACACTTACCCAAGCCGGACAAAATGTACATCATGCCACTGTTGAAAAATATTTATCGTATTTGGTGGAGAGTTTTGTGTTTTACAAAGTAAATCGTTTCGACTTGAAAGGCAAAAAACAATTGACTACACAAGAAAAATATTATTTGGTTGACGCAGGATTGCTAAATATATTAGCTGGTAAAGAGCGAATAACTGACAGGGGGCACATTTTAGAAAACATTGTTTATCTGGAACTACTTAGAAGAGGCAATAAAGTTTGGACAGGCAAAGCCCGAAACACTGAAGTGGACTTTGTGTGCAAAAATCAAACCGGCGAAATTGAATACTATCAAGTAGCATGGCAAATGACAGTTGAAAGTACCGTAGAACGAGAGTTTGGGGCATTAGAAAAAATCAATGATAACTATCCGAAATATTTGCTTACAACGGATTCTTTCACGCAAAACCGAAGCGGAATACGTCATCTAAATGTGTTTAATTGGTTAATTGAAGCAAGCAACAAACAGGAATAACCATTGGTCAACCCAAATGAAATAACCAGCTTAAAAGCCAAGAATTATGAAACTAAAATAGTATTAAACGGTATTACATAATTAATATTCAGAGCGGGTTTGGTGCGATTTGCAACAATGGATTCCTGCATCGCTGTTCAGTATTTGTAGAAAGAAACGCTATTTAAAACTTGAACCACAATATAACAAAACCTTTGATTGCCGAATTCGTTAAAATGCTTTATTAATAAATTGTAAATGAAGGGATGAGAAACTGGAAAACAAAAAATGATTACCGGATTTTCAGGTTATTGTCCGGCAGAAACAATGCCTATCTTATTATAAAAGATAATAAACTTATACTGGTAGATACAGGCGTAAAATCTTCATTTAAAAAACTGTCGAAAAACATTGGAGCACTTGGTTTCTCTATTCATGATATAAACTTTCTGATCCTGACGCATACACATTACGATCATTGCCAGTCGGCAAATAAGATTAAGGAAATAAGTAATTGTAAGATTATTGTATCGCGGATGGCAACAGATTCAATAAAAAATGCTTATAAAGTGCTGCCGGATGGAACTTTTATGGCTACCAAATTGATTGTTAAAATTGGACGTTTAATCGGGGAAAAGAAATTTGGTTTTGAACCATTCCAGTCAGATATATTTGTAGATGGGGAGTATAAACTGAGCGCCGGCGATTGCAGGATCAACATCATTGAAACAGCCGGGCATTCAACAGATTCGATCAGTATACTTGTTGATGATGAAATCGCCATTGTAGGAGATGCCATGTTCGGCGTATTTAAAAATTCCGTTTTCCCGCCATTTGCTGACAATATTGCTGAAATGCTGGAAAGCTGGAAAAAATTATTAAGCACCGATTGCAACATTTTTTTACCAGGCCATGGCAGGGAAATAAAACGAAGCCTTTTGCAAAAGGAACAGAAAAAGCGTTCCCTGTATCATTAACGATAGGCACTTTATAAATATTAATGATTTATAAGATGGACCCGCATGTTAAAACAAATTTTCTGGCTTTATACTTCAGGATGTTCATAAAGCCTAAAAGTACCTTCGAATTAATTTTTGCAAGTAATAGGAGCTTAAAATATGGTTTCCTTGCTCTTCTCGTCCCTTCGACAGGTTATACCATTTTTTATATCATGGCTTACTTCGCCGGAGGTTCGCCTTCAACATTTAAACCCTGGCTGGCATTACCGATAGAAGATTATTTTAAATTTGATATTCTTTTATGCTTTCCCGGATATTATTTAAGTTGGATTGGTGCTTCTGCCACGATATATTTATTATCAAAGATTTATAAGGGACCAGGTTCTTTCGACCATATATTAGCAATAACAGGCTTTGGGATTGGTATCGCAAGCTGGAGCTCTTTATTCCACGACCTGACAGATGCCTTTTTGAGCACAATAGGACTGATCAGCATGCAAGAGTATGAGCAGTTATTAAATGAACCTACTTTTTGGCATGGATTACTACTGGGCCTTTATACCTTGTACTTTTTCTGGTTCTTGATCTTGTTTACCATTGGGATAAAACGGATACAGGGTTTTGGTCTTATCCGATCCATAATCATCGCACTCATTGGTCTTCTTACATTTCAATCCATCCTCTTAATCTTTATTCGATAATGTGATGCAAGAATATTTTCAAATAAAAGATATTTGCCGGCAAGGACTCATTAAATACCTTGCAAGGGCCTGCACAAAAATACCATACCAGAATCATCATAAGATCTTAGACATCGGATGTGGTACCGGAGTACCAACGCTTTGGCTGGCCGAAAATTTCCATGGAAATATTACCGCCATTGATAATGATTTACAAGCCATTAATTATCTAAAATATAAAGCGCACGAAAAGAAAATTCATCATCGGATAAGAAGCATTTGTACCTCATTTGAAAAGTTTAAACTTGAAAATGGCCCTTACGATCTAATCCTGGCGGAAGGATTTTTGAATGTGATAGGTTTCGAAAACGGATTTGAAAAAATAAATGAACTTTTGGAATTCAAGGGGTATTTAGTAATACACGACGAATTTAAGAACCACAAAAATAAGCTTGAATATATTCGTAATAAGAATTACACAATCATCGATACGCTATTCCTGGATGAAAAAAATTGGTGGAAAGATTATTACCGGCAACTGGATGATGAGATAAATAAAGTTGGCACTGAAAAGTTAGGTAAACAATTTAAGAATGAAGTTGAAGAGATTAAAACATACAGGAATAACCCATCAAGCTTTCAATCAATTTATTATGTATTACTTAAGAAATGACAAGAAAATGCGAGAAATTTTGGGATAAAAATGCAAATCGCTTTGACCAAAATGATAAAAAAGCTGAAGCCGAGCTTAAGGAAATTATAGCCAAAACCAGTAAATATCTAAGTCCAAACGACGAGGTACTTGATTTTGGTTGTGCCACCGGCACCAAAACCCTGGCACTGGCGATATCAATAAAGCATATTCACGGCCTCGATATTTCATCTGAAATGATCAGAAATGCCAACAAAAAGAAGGATGAGAAACGAATATCAAATGCCTCCTTTTCAAAAGGGAACATATTTGATGAAAATCTTAAGAAATCTTCTTTCGATAAGATTGTTGCCTTTTATATCATTCATTTGATGGAGGATGCCGAAAAAGTAATCGAAAGAATCCACGATTTATTAAAACCGGGCGGTTTATTTATATCCGTAACCGCCTGCATGAAAGAAAAACCAAGTCTTAAGAGCCGCCTTAGCTTGGCATTATTTATTTTAATGAAATGGCTGGGAATGATGCCTCTGTATTTAAACAGGTATCGGGCAGCAGATTTGGAAAAGTTGATCACTGAATATTCGCTTGAGATTATCGAATCGGAAATGATATTCCACGGGGTCCCCGGCAGTTTTATTGTGGCAAGAAAACGAACACGGAACAACTAAACCCGGCTATTTGGCTGAAAGCTGTCTTTAATTATTGAACTTAAAATTAAATCCTTGATCAAACTTGAACTACTTTGAACTTTCTCAGCCTTAACCTAATTCTTATTATTGTTCTGTAATTCTACAGTCATGCGGTCATGCGGTCTTGCAGTCTTGCAGTCTTGCAGTCATAATCAATAATTCATAAACTCAATGCAAATCTCTTTTTTTCTTTTATCTTTTATCTTTTATCTTTTATCTTAGAAAGGTGACGTGTGACAGATGACAAATTTTACCAGCAACCCGAAACCAGGAACTTGAAACTTTAAGCCCCCATGCTCCTTACTCCAGGCCAAATGCCTTAACCTTGACATTCTCCAGTCATTCAATGGACATACAATTGTAATACATGGTTATACATTGTTATTCATGGTGTAATATGTTATTGACTTTTGAACCTTCTCAGCCTCAACCTTAACCTAATTCTTGTTATGGTTCTATAGTCTTACATTCATGAAGTCCTGCGGTCTTGCGATCATGCAGTCATAATCAATAACTCATAAACTCAATGCAAATCTCTTTTTTTCTTTTTTCTTTTTTCTTATCAAGGTGACAGGTGACAAATTTCAACCGGCAACCTGAAACCAGGAACTTGAAACTTTAGGCCCCATGCTCCTTGCTCCAGGCCAAATGCCTTAACCTTGACATTCTACAGTCATTCAATGGACATATAATTGTAATACATGGTAATACATGGTAATACATAGTTATACATTGTTATAAGGTTATTGAACGCTTGAACAAACTTGAACCACTTTTAACCTTCTCAACCTCAACCTTAATCTCCATTTAATAACGATATATGAGAAAAAAATAAGCCGATAAACCCAAAAAATCATTATATTCGATACTGCCAATATTTATCAAACTAACATTGACCAATAAGAATTTTAGAAGTTCCTTATGTTAAAAACTGCATTTTTCTACTTCACATTTTGGGCGATCCTGCTTGTGAGCATTATTTTTCTCATCCCCTATTATGTGTTAAAGCTAACCGCCGGAAAGCGGGTGCTAAAACGATTTGTTTATTTCATTACCACTGCCTGGGCCCGATTTATTTTGGGTGTGAACGGGGTAAGTTATACGGCCCATGGCCAGGAAAACATCCCTGCACCCGGTTCCGCTCTGATCGTTGTTTCAAATCACCAGGGAAGCTTTGACATTCCGATTTATATTTCATGCCTACCCTTTTCGGTTGGGTTTATAGCCAAGCACGAGTTGAAAAAAATGCCCCTTATCAATGTATGGATGAAGGCACTCGATTGTGTATTCATTAACCGGAAAAGATATCGGGAATCTGCTGAAAAAATCAATGAGCGGATTCAACAAAAAGACAAGAACCCTATTTTTATCTTTCCCGAAGGTACACGCAGCAAAGGGCCGCATATGGGTGCATTCAAACCCGGAAGCCTTAAACTTTTGTTCAATGCCGGTACCGAGGTATTGCCCGTTACCATCAGTGGCAGCTATAAATATTTTGAATTATACAAAAACGTAAAAAGCGGTAATGTTGATCTTTTTTTCCACCCCGTTGTGCGTAGTTCCGATTACAAACCGGACGATTTTGATCAATTTCTTAACGATCTGCATCAAATAATTGCAAGCCCGCTTATCACCAATGAACAGAAATAAGACTTAAGATGTTAGATATTAGATATTAGATTATTGTATAAGCTACAGACATTTATTCTAAACATCTGTGAAACAAGAATAAAAATTAATCGTCGGGCTTAAAAGGCATCATAATTATTATGTAATATTGTACAATATTTAAGTTGACAAAAACATATTAATGCACTTCTATCAATCCTGTTCTGATGAATACATTCATTCTTATTGTTTTCATTTTAGGCTATGCATTCATAGCACTTGAAAGCAGCATCAAAATAAATAAAGCAGCTATTGCACTTTTTACAGGGGTATTGTGCTGGTCGATTTACATCTTAAATGCCTTGGAACCCGAAACCATCGTTCATCAACTGATTGAACACATCGGCGATATTTCACAAATTATTTTCTTCTTATTCGGTGCCATGACCATTGTTGAGCTGATCGATTCATATCATGGCTTTGATGTGATCAGTAAGCAAATTAAAACCAACAACAAAAAAACACTGTTGTTCATCATCAGCATCATTACTTTTTTTCTTTCCGCGGTACTTGACAATCTGACCACCACCATCGTGATGATCACGCTGATGCGAAAACTTCTGGAGAATAAGAATGACAAGTGGATGTTTGCGGCCATGATCGTAATTGCAGCAAATTCAGGGGGAGCCTGGACCCCGATCGGAGATGTGACCACAACCATGCTTTGGATCGGGGGTCAGATTTCCACCATTAACATCATGCACCAGATTTTTCTGCCAAGCTTGATCAGCATGATTATACCTGTTCTCATCGTATCAACCATGATACATGGAAAATTTGAAAAAGTCAGCTTATCAACTTCAGAATCAAATGTTACAAATACCGAAAAAAACATTGTATTCTTTCTGGGGATCGCAGCTTTGATCTTTGTACCCATTTTCAAAACCATTACACATTTGCCCCCATTCATGGGGATGTTGATCGGCTTGTCGGTTTTATGGATGACCACCGAATACCTGCACCGTAAGCGGGAATATGATAAAAAGATTACCGTTTCGCTGGCATTAAGAAGAATAGACATTCCGAGCATTTTATTTTTCCTCGGAATATTGATAGCAGTATCCTCTCTGGAAGCCACGGGACTGTTGAATTCTCTTGCCAATTCGTTAAACGAAACGGTGGGTGACCTTAGGTTAATTTCAATTGCACTGGGAATTCTTTCTTCGATTATTGACAACGTTCCGCTGGTAGCTGCAGCCATGGGCATGTATGATTTACAGGCCTTCCCGATGGATCACTATTTTTGGGAATTGATTGCTTACTGTGCGGGAACGGGCGGAAGTATCCTGATTATCGGATCAGCTGCCGGAGTGGCCGCAATGGCACTGGAAAAGATCGATTTTTTCTGGTATTTGAAAAAAATAAGCTGGCTGGCCCTGATCGGTTATTTTGCAGGAGCCGTGCTATATATTATTATGATGTAGATTATTAAACCCCAATAGATTGAAAATTGTGACTTTGCTCGATATTTACAGAAAACACAGCAGCTGCAATAAAATGAGAAGATTATTACAATTTCTAAAAATTAAATGAAGACGCTCTCTATTTTAACATTATTATTGATCACTACTTCATCCGGTTGCGAGCGAAATAAAAATAAAGCTGAGGCAGATTATAAAATAAAAACCGGTGAACAGTTCCGGCTCGAGATGCACTCAAACCCCTCCACAGGCTATTCATGGCAATGGACAAACCGGCAATCGGTTCATTTTGTGGACACCACAGGCCGGGAATATCTGCCCGACACACCTCTTTTAACCGGCAGCGGGGGAACTGAAATCTGGACTTTCGAAGGTATTGCAAAAGGTACAGACACCATCAAAATTGAATACTGCCGGCCGTGGGAACCAAATACTCCGGCCTTCACAAAACAAATTATTGTTAAAGTCAAATAAAGCCATATCCGGAGTCAGTAAACGGATCATAGTTCGGATGTTCATTATTTGCTAACTGACACACTGGTATACAAACTTATAAACCGATTCACATCACAAAAACACATCATCAGGTTTGGAGTATAATGCAAGCTAAGGCCGGATCAGAAATCACTCAAAATTTTTTCGATCTGTCATTTTTAATATCTTTGCGATTAATTAACAAAAATCCCAAAACAGCTTAAATACAGAAAAACTGACATTAAAAGCTAATACGATTATAACAACATATGAAAATACAGGAAATAGAAAATATTGAATTGGAATATCTCAAGCTGGAAGATTATGAGGAATTGAAAGCCACCATGATCCTGGCATATCAATCCATGCCGGACGCCTATTGGAGAGAACATCAGATCAGCACCCTGATTGAGAAATTCCCGGAAGGACAGGTGGTAATAAAAATTAATGGACAATTAGCAGGTTGTGCCTTATCAATTATCGTTGATTATAATGAATTTGACCAGCATCATACCTATCGCGAAATTACCCACAATTATACTTTTAGCAGCCATACCAGTGAAGGTGATGTACTTTACGGTATTGATGTTTTTATAAAACCGGAGTTCAGGGGGCTGCGCCTGGGACGAAGATTATACGATTACCGAAAGGATTTATGTGAAAAACTAAATTTAAAAGGGATTGCATTTGGCGGAAGAATTCCGAATTACCATAAATATGCCGACAAACTGAGTCCGAAGGAATATATCGAAAAAGTTAAAAGAAAAGAAATTCATGATCCGGTATTAAATTTTCAAATCTCAAATGAGTTTCATCCTTCAAAAATATTAAAAGGTTACCTGAAAGAAGATGAAGCTTCCAACGAATATGCCGTATTGTTGGAATGGGACAATATTTATTATGAGAAACCCACCAAGAAAGCAGTTACAAAAAAGAAAGTGGTGCGGTTGGGACTGATCCAGTGGCAGATGCGTCCATACAAAAGCCTGGATGAATTGATGCAACAGGCCGAGTATTTTGTGGACGCGGTATCAGGCTACAGATCTGATTTTGCTTTATTTCCCGAATTTTTCAATGCCCCTTTGATGGCCGAAAACAACCACCTTTCGGAACCCGAGGCCATCCGTGAACTTGCCAAACATACAGAAAAAATTGTCCAGAAATTCTCTGAACTGTCGATTTCATATAATATCAACATTATCACCGGCAGTATGCCCGAAATCAGGGATGGAAAATTATTTAATGCGGGTTACCTGTGCCGAAGAGATGGTACGATTGATCGCTACGAAAAATTGCATGTAACGCCCGACGAATCGAAGGTATGGGGAATGCAGGGCGGAAATATCCTGAAAGCCTTTGATACCGATTGCGGCAAAATCGGCATTATTATTTGTTATGATGCAGAATTTCCGGAATTGAGCCGTTTATTAGCCGATGAAGGCATGGATATTTTATTTGTTCCATTCCTGACAGACACCCAGAACGGATACTCCAGGGTTCGCAACTGTGCACAGGCCAGGGCCATTGAGAATGAATGCTATGTCGCCATTGCAGGCAGTGTAGGAAATTTGCCTAATGTGCACAATATGGACATACAGTTTGCACAATCGATGGTGTTCACCCCCTGCGATTTTGCATTTCCTACCAATGGAATCAAGGCAGAAGCTACACCGAATACAGAGATGATACTCATTGCAGATGTTGACATTGATATGCTCAGGGAATTGCACCAATTTGGCAGCGTTCGCAATTTAAGGGACCGTAGAAAAGATATTTTTGAATTAAATAAGAAAATTTAATTTAAGCCTGAATTCAATCCTCGTTATACAGATCGGTATACTCAATTTTGTAAAATTTACATGCGCTCAGGAACCTGAATCCCTATGAGTTGCATGCCTGATTTTATGATCCTGCTCACAAAGGCAGATAATTGCAACCGGAAGATGATCTTCTGAGGGTCACTTTCCTTAAAAATGGGGATTTCCTGATAAAACTGGTTGTATTCTTTTACGAGCTCGTAGACATAATTTGCCAGCATGGCCGGACTTAAATTGGCCGCTGCCATATCGATCACAGAAGGATAATCGTATAAAGAATGTAGAATACGAACCTCTTTCTCATCCAAAGCAAATTGATAATCCACAGAAGCATTCAAATCATGACCTTCGGCTTCAGCCTTACGCAATAAAGATTTGATTCGCGCATGTGTATATTGGATAAATGGTCCGGTATTTCCTGTAAAATCAACTGATTCTTCAGGATTGAACATCATATTCTTTTTAGGGTCAATTTTAAGGATAAAGTATTTAAGCGCACCCAGGCCAACCATTTCAAACAATTCCGAAGCTTCATCCTCATTAAAGTCTTCAATTTTTCCCAGTTCGGTGGTTAATTTTTTAGCCGTTTGATGCATTTCTTCCATCAACTCATCGGCATCAACAACTGTTCCTTCCCTGCTCTTCATTTTACCATGTGGCAGTTCAACCATTCCATAGGACAAATGGCGAATCCGTTCGGCCCATTCAAAACCCAGTTTTTTAAGGATTATTTCCAAAACTTCAAAATGATAATTCTGTTCATTGCCCACGACATAAATAAGCTTGCCGGCCTGATAATCATCGATTCTCAACTTGGCCGTTCCCAAATCCTGGGTCATATAAACCGAGGTACCATCGGCCCTCAACAATAATTTTTCATCCAGTCCTTCTTTGCTTAGATCTGCCCAAACCGATCCATTTTCTTTCTTAAATAAAAGCCCTTTTTCCAGTCCTTCTTCTACCAGTGCTTTCCCAAGCAAATAGGTTTCCGATTCATAATAAATCTTATCAAAATCGATCCCCATTCGCCGGTATGTTTTGTCAAAACCTGAATACACCCAATTGTTCATTCGTTCCCAAAGCTCCCTGATTTGCGGGTCGCCCTGCTCCCATTTCTGCAACATTTGCTGTGCTTCAATAATCAGCGGAGATTCTTTTTCCGCCCTTTCCGGCTCCAGTCCTTTTTCAATCAATTTTTTAATTTCAGCTTTATTTTTTTGATCGAACATTACATAAAAGTCGCCTACCAGTTTATCGCCCTTCTTTCCGGTACTTTCGGGTGTAGCCTCATTGCCCCATTTTTGCCATGCCAGCATTGATTTGCAGATATGAATTCCCCGGTCGTTTACCAGGTTTACTTTCTTCACCTGATAACCTGCGGCCTCTAAAATCGAGGCGACTGCAAAGCCCAGCAAATTATTTCGGACATGTCCCAGATGCAATGGTTTATTTGTATTTGGAGAAGAATATTCAATCACCATAGGTGCCGAATCCCTGTGTTCCAATCTACCAAATTCATTATTCGCAAAATTTGAACGGAGAAAATCTGTCCAGTAAAAATCTGCGATGGTCAGGTTCAGGAACCCCTTAACAACATTATATTCAACAACTTCTTTTAATTCTTTTTTCAGATAATCGCCCAAAATCTGTGCGGTATCAACCGGAGGTTTCCCTGAGATTTTGAGCAATGGAAACACCACCACTGTTAGGTTGCCATCAAATTCCCTTCGGGTCTTCTGCACTTGAATCTGCTGATCTTCAGCTTTTTTTCCGAATTGTTCAAGACAGGCCTTCGCTACGCCCTGTTTAATATTCTGTTCTATCATTCTCATATTATCTTACGTTTGCAAAAGTAAGTCAATTCCGATTAAGTTTCAATTCAAAAAAAATCCGAAGCAACGCAACCAAATCACTTCATTTGCATCATTGTATTATGTGTTAAAAAATTAATCCCGTATTTATGAAAAAATTATGTGTTTTTCTGGTATTGCTTTTTGTTTCAAATATGATGCTGGCGCAGGAAGCAGAAGAGCCTAAATCCTTTTCCCACAAAGGCTTTTATAATTCAACCAATTTTGGTTTACTGATTGGTTCCACCAATAATCAAAGTAAGGCCCCATTTTCGTTTATGATGATCAATGGATATGGGATCACCGATCAGTTTGCCCTGGGATTCGGTATAGGTTCCGAATTTTTGAACGAAAGTTACCTGCCGCTGGTATTGGATACCCGCTATTATCTCCGCCAGGAAAAACTTTCACCCTTTGTATTTGTACAGGGTGGTTATGCATTCCCCATGGATAAAGAGGTAGAGGGCTATTATCTGGCCTACAGCTCGTATTATTCGTCTTCGTCCTTCTGGCCGGGATACAACATATTAAATCCCAATGGTGGCTGGATGATTAATCCGGGAGTTGGGATCAAAGCCATGTTTGGCCAAAGCCTCGGAATGACCTTCACAATTGCATATCGATTTCAGCGGCTGACTTACGACAGACAAGAACCGGATCCGGACAGGGTACTGGAAGTTGAGATGAATCGCCTTGAAGTAAAGGTTGGAATATTTTTTAAATAATCTTTAAATACGTAATAAGATGAAAAAACACCTGATATATATCATGATCCTTGTGGCATTGATCATGAATGCTTGCACAGACAAGATCACCGAAATTTTTGTTGCCAACAGCCCTGTTTATATGAGTTATGAGGAACTGCGTTCATCCATCAAACAGGTAGCGGCCCAGGATTTGATCAAACCCGGAAAAATGTATTTTAAAGATAATTACATATTCATTGTCGAACAGATGAAAGGGATCCACATTATTGATAATTCAAATCCCTCGGCCCCTCAAAATATCAGCTTTATTGAAATACCGGGAGCCGTTGATATCGCCATAAAAGGAACCGTATTATATGCCGACAGTTATGTTGACCTGGTGGCCCTTGATCTTTCAAACCTGAATAATATCAGCGAAATACATCGTTTAGAAAACATCCTGCCCTACATCATACCGCCTTATAATGAAGATTACCCCCTGGCCCGGATCGATGAAGATAAAGGAGTTATAATCGACTGGGAAATCAAAAAAGTTAAACAAAGTCCTGAACATTATTATTATCCCATGTTTCGTGAGGGTATTGCAATGGACATGGCCAATTATGCAGGGGGTGTCAGCAGCAATGGTACCGGTGTCGGAGGCTCTATGGCACGTTTTGGAATTTCCGAAAATACGCTGTACATCGTTGATGAATCTTCCTTACACATTTTTAATATATCAAATCCTTCTTTAGTAGTGGATGTAAAAACCACAGGTATCGGCTGGGGCATTGAAACCATGTTTATCCTTGGAAATAAAATGTTTTTAGGCACCCAAAGCGGGATGCTGATTTATGATATTTCCGTACCGGTTTCGCCCATGTATATTTCACAATTCTGGCATGTTACAAGTTGTGACCCTGTTGTGGTTCAGGATACCCTGGCTTTTGTGACCCTGAGAGGTGGAAGCGCATGTTGGAATAACAGTGTAAATGAGCTGGATGTTATTTCAATCAACAATATCAGCGAACCATATTTAATAAGGGCCTACCCGATGGTCGGGCCTTATGGTTTAGGCATTGACGGCAATCTGCTGTTTGTCTGTGATGGAGATGCAGGTTTAAAGGTTTACGACATCTCCGACCCGCTTACCATTAACGAAAAGCAAGTTGCCCATTTCCCTGACATATTTGCTTATGATGTAATTCCGCTAAATGGTAACCTGCTTCTGATTGGTGAAGACGGCTTCTATCAGTACACCTATACCGGATCCAATATACAGTTCCTAAGCAAAATAGATATACAATCAAATTAAAATTAATGAAAGTCTTTTATCAGGAATATTTAAATAATTAAGCTTATGATTATCTTTGAAGTTCTTTGGCAATGTTGAAATTTAAAGGGTGGATAGAGACAGCTTATCTGAGATCATAAATGCGAGCAAGCAAGGCAAAAGGTTGGCTCAGCAGCAGTTATACAATACCTTTTCAGGTAAGATGTATGCGCTGTGTCTGTATTATTCAAAAAACAAGGATGATGCCGAAGATCTCCTGCACAATGGTTTTATCAAGGTATTTCAAAAAATAGGGCAGTTTAAGGGTGATGGGCCTTTTGAAGCCTGGATCAGAAAAATTTTTATGAATACAGCACTTGAAGCATTTCGTAAAAAAAACAAGCCTGTTTCATTAAATGATGAAATTGAATATTCAAATTTTAATATTGAAGCAGATGTACTTGGTCAGCTTTCGAGCAATGAAATCATTCAACTCATTCAGGAGCTGTCGCCTGCTTACCGGATGACTTTCAACTTATATGCCATTGAAGGATACTCACATAAAGAAATTAGCGAGATGTTGGGAATTTCAGAAGGTACCTCAAAGTCGAATCTGTCGAGGGCAAGATATATTTTACAAAAAAAAGTGACGGATCAGTATAAATCCGCCGATCGAAAAATAAAATGAAGCAGGACGAGAATCATATAGATCAGTTCTTCCGTCAGCGTATAGAAAATGCTGAAGTGAAAGCTCCCGAGGGGGCCTGGAACCAGATTGCCCGTTCGCTGGACAACCAAAAAAAGAGAAGGATTATATACTTCAGAAGATGGTTGGCCGCTGCGGCTTCGGTTCTTTTACTTTTATCAATAGGTTTTGGATATCTGATCAGGAACAATGGCCCACAAACACCGGATATTCAGAATCATTTTAATGAACCAGGCAGCACTCATACAGATACATCATCAATCATCAATGAAGCGACACAGCCTGAAAAACCTGAGATTAAGGAAGCAGAAGCCGAACGCCCAAAAGTATCGGATATAGAAACAAAAGCGGTAAATATAAAACCTCTATCAGAGAACCGTTCGGTTTCCAATGAAACAACAAGGGAAAAAATAATGCTGCAAGCGGTGGCGTTTTTGGTGACAGAACAATTTATTATTAATATCGAATTGCCATCAAATCTGGATAAAAAACAGAAAGATGCCTGGATAAATTATTTAAAACAAAAGGCTTTCGACCAGTTATTGATCGATCAAGCACTTATTGCCGATGCGAGCATGGCTGATCCTGAGGTCAATCGCTGGTCGCTCGGTGGTGAAATTGCCCCTGCAACCAACAATTTGTCGCAATCCGGAAGATCTGCCTTTTACGGGGCTGCCAACGATATGATAAGCGAACTAACCTATATGCAACCAAGCGAAGAAAATATTAGTGCATATTCTGGTGGACTGGCCGTTGCATATAATTTTTCGCAGAAATGGAGTTTGCAATCAGGTTTGTATTATTTTAAACAAGCCCAGGAAATAGAAAACTTTACGGTACTATCGAACCGGGCTGCACTTAACAACATCTTAACCAGCAACTCAAATTCAGGAATCATTGAATTCAGCACACCCAGCATACTGACTTCAAACAATCCGGTTTATCAAACCGAACTAGATGCAAACAACCAAATCTCCCGCTTCGACGATGCTTTGGTTCAACAATTCGAATTCATTGAAATTCCATTTATCTTAAAGTATAAGGTAAACAGCAATAAATTTGGCATTTTTCTGCTTGGCGGCTTTGATGCAAATATTTTGATCAGGAACAGTGTATTTATCGGTAAAGAAAGTAAGCAATCGGTCGGTCAAACCAATGATATTAATTCCTTGATTTATAAGACAGCACTGGGTTTAAGTTTAGAGTATCCGATCAGTCGGAATTTATATTTCAGCCTTTCTCCGGTTTTTAAATATCAACTCACGCCTATCAGTAAAGAAAATGCCAACGGCAATTCCACAAATTTTATTGAATACCGTACAGGTATCAGTTATCGTTTTTAGGGTATTACCCGGCCTTTGACATTTGGCAAAAATCCTTTACATTTGGATTATCAATTCACCTAAATTTTATCCAAATATTAATTAAGTATGAAAAATATGCGCAATTTCACACCATTTCTGTTTTCTTTGATGTTTATGCTGCCAATCAGCCTGATGGCCCAAACAAAACAGCCTGTTCCGGATGGAAAAGAAAGGAATGATTTGTTTCAAAATCTCGTTGAGATGCGGGAAAGTTCTTCATTTAAAGAAATGCACTGGCAATACGTTGGACCCACGAATATCAGCGGGCGTTGCACGGATGTTGAAGCTATTTCACCCAGAGGCAGTCAATATACCATTTGGGTTGGATCTGCAACAAGTGGCGTATGGAAATCAGTGAATGAAGGTACGACTTTCGAACCCGTTTTTGACGGAATGCCCACAGCTTCAATCGGAGATATCGCCATCGACCCTAAAAATCCTGATATCGTTTGGGTCGGAACCGGGGAAGCAAATATTTTCAGAAGTTCCAATGCCGGATGCGGGGTATTTAAAACAACAGATGGCGGAATAAATTGGCAATTAATGGGCTTGGAGAATACTTTTACCATCGGAAGGATCAGAATACATCCTTCTAACCCTGACATCGTGTATGTTGCAGCAACAGGTCACGAGTGGACCGAAAACAAAGAACGTGGTTTGTTTATGACCAGAGATGGAGGTAAATCCTGGGAAAACATCCTATATATTGATAAAAAAACAGGGGCCTTTGATCTTGTCATGGATCCCACAAATCCAGACATACTGTATTGTACCACATGGGAACGAAAAAGACTTAAATGGAACGATCCGCGTACCTATGATGATCACAAAAACAACGGTATTTGGAAGTCAATGGATGGTGGTAAAAACTGGAAAAAGATCAACAATGGCTTACCCGCCGATAACCATCGAGGCCGCATTGGAATTGATATCGCACGTTCAAACCCGAAAGTACTTTATGCCTACGTAGATAATTACGAAATTGCCTACCAGGCAAAACCAGGGGAACTGGATTCATACAATCGTCAGAAACAGGATGTAATAAAAGGCGCAACTGTATACCGTACCGATGATGCCGGAGAAAATTGGGTTCAGGTGAGTGGTCTGACACCGGACATGAAAGTATATATGGAAAGACATTCCGGAACCTATGGATGGGTGTTTGGACAGATCAGAGTTGATCCAAAAGATGAAAACACCATTTATACGATGGGAATAAGGTTAAATCAATCGACTGATGGCGGAAAAACTTTCACCAATTTGCGTGGACCGCATTCAGATCATCACGGCTTGTGGATCGACCCTGAAAATCCAAATTATTTACTCAATGTTCAGGATGGCGGACTTTCCATTTCTTATGATAAAGGTGCCAACTGGAAGCATCCAATCGAAGCTTTGCCGATGGCCCAGTTTTATAATATAGCCTATGATTTTGCCACACCTTTCAGGGTTTACGGCAGTATTCAGGATCATCACAGTTTTTACGGAGAAGTTGATTTCTCAAGAGGCAGGGATCGGGTAAGGCAGGTAGAATTCCAAAACACATTGGGTGCCGAAGGAAGCTCACATGCGGTGGACCCCAGAGATAATAACACCGTATACGCCAGTATTTACTACGGAGCTTTGGCACGCGCAGAAGCAGACAAATATCCTGTGGGAACCAAAAACCTTTTGCCACCGGTATTTCCGGGCGAACAACCGCTCAGAGGCCAATGGGTTGCCCCCAATTTTATTTCCAGCCATAATCCCGATATTATTTACCATGGTATGCAATATGTGATGCGATCTTTAGACCGGGGCGACACCTGGGAGATAATCAGCCCACATTTAAGTTATAATGAACTTGATAAACTGGGCGATATTAATTACCAAACCGTTTCAGCATTGGATGAATCACCTTTGAAATATGGATTGATTTATGCTGGAACAGATGATGGACGCATCTGGAGAACAAAAGACAGTGGCAAGAACTGGAAGGAAATCAGAAATGGAAATGTTCCGGAAAAATGGGTTTCACGATTGGTAGCCTCCAAATATGAGCTGGGAACTGTTTATATGACACAAACCGGAAGACGTGATGATGAATTTCAGGTTTACATATGGAAATCAACCGATTTTGGGGATACATGGACCGATATTTCTGCAAACATCCCAATCGGGCCGGTTAATGTGATCAGGGAGGATCCAGTCGATGAGAACATTTTATACGTTGGAACAGATGCCGGTGTATTTATAAGTAAGGACAAGGGTAAAAACTGGGAAGTACTGGGTGATTTACCCTTCGCTTATGTGCATGATCTGGCCATTCACACCAGGGATAATTTTATCATTATCGGAACACACGGGCGCGGCGTTTGGGTACTGGATGCCAATCCAATCAACAAAAAAGATCAGCGACAGAATTACTTCCGTCGCTAAACAACAAAACCCCGGCTTCTTGTAGCCGGGGTTTTTGCTTTATTAACCACACCTTTTAATGATAGTATAAATAATCCCTCAAAGGCATCTCATTTACATAAAACTCATCCAGACTGTTGATCATGATTGTTGGCACATTTCCATATTGAGTGAACAAGCCATAAACCGAAACATAATCTCTCTTTAATTTTCTTAAATCTCTCATATCGAGGTATTGCGAGAGATAATCAGGAATAATCACTGTTGCACTCTGATAAGGCGACTTTCTGCCGAAATGAAGCACATATTGGTTTGTCATTCTGTTATAATCCACATCAATTACCTGACCCTCTATTGAAGCAGTGTTGTCGTGATTTTCCGATTCATAAATAGCCCAGGGGTATTCAACCTGAGGCCTGTAACTGTGCATTAAAAGCAAGTTGTAATTTGAGTAGAACGGATATCTGACACGCATTGGAAAAGTCATGATCCGATGCATGGAATAACCATATCTGGTATTGTAATCGATATATCCATGTCTGATTTTGATATTGTTTACGACCGGCATACGTGCAACACTCACCGGGCGCCTGTCTGGCCTCGCAATCCTGTTTCCAACTGCTACCCTCCCAACAACTCTGCTTACCTTGTTTGCATTTGCCCTTCGGTCGGTACGGGACGCCACAGTTCCTGTTGCTTTTCTGCTAACCACCGGAGTAGAAACATTTCTGGACTCTGTATTTCTGGAACGCTGACTATTTATTGGAACAACAGCTCTCGATTTTTCATTTGATTTATTTTCCTTTCTCTCGCTTCTCTTATAGGATTTTGGATCCGAAGATTTAGCGGGCCTTCTTTGGGCTTCGGCACTTAGACCGGCTGCCAGAAGTAGACTGAGTAATATTGCTAATTTCTTCATGGCTTTTATTTTTTATTGTTATGCCATTCATATTCCAAAAAGCAGACCAAAAAATAATTTTTTGACAACAATACTAAAATCAAATTTGTAAGTATATGAATATATGTATTTTAACTAGTAAATATTTTTAAAAAATAATTTTTTAAATAATAAAAACGTATTTTTATTACCTATTCGAACAATTCAATTAAAATTCAATTAATACCTTTGCCAATATTTTATTCTTATGTTTGAAAAGATAAAAAGCTGGTTAAATCAGCAAGGAATTGAATTTAAAGAAGTCAGCCATGAGCCGACCCTGACCTCAGAACAATCGGCAAAGGCAAGAGGCGAAGATTTGTCTATTGGAGGCAAAGCCATTCTCATGAAGGTTGGCGATCAATACAAACTTTTTGTAATAAGCGCCGCAAAAAAGATTGATTCCAAAGCCATAAAAAAATATTTTGGGGTTAAAAAGCTCAGGTTTGCTGATAGCGAAGAGCTCATGAAATTGACTTCATTGGTTCCAGGCTCGGTTCCGCCTTTCGGAAAACCGTTTTTCGATCTCGAATTGTATATCGATCAATCGTTGATTACAAATCAGAAAATTGCATTCAATGCCGGCTCCCTTACAAATTCAATTATTATGAGGATGGAAGATTATTTAAGAATTGTGCAGGCGGTATTTTTTAATTTCTCCGTTGAATAATGTTTTATAACAGTCTGATTTAGTGCAGAGCCACTATATAAACTTTTGGATTTTGGACTTAAGCACCTCAACTTTAATTGGTTTAGAAATATAATCATCGCAACCGGCACTTATTGATTTTTCCTCATCTCCTGAAATTGCATATGCAGTCTGAGCGATAATTGGCAATTCCGGCTTAATAGCTTTGATTCTTTGTGTTGCATCATATCCATTCATAAGCGGCAAATTAATATCCATCAGCACCAGGTCTATATTTTTATTCTTTTTACAAATCTCAACCGCTTCTTCTCCATTCTTGGCCCAAAGCGTAAGAAATCCCATCTTTAGCAATATTACATTTAAGTACTCATAGCTTGCTTCAATATCTTCGACAATAAGAATGGACTTTTCGATGGGCTCAGTTTCCTGAATCATCTTAGAGCTCAGGGCAATTTCATCATTTTTAGTGTACTTATCGGTATCCAAATTTTTCGGTAGCGGGATGGTAAAATAAAATGTACTTCCTTTTCCGGGAACTGATTCGAGCCACATTTCACCCCCTAAAAGCTGAGTCAGTCTTTTTGAAATTGCCAACCCTAAGCCAGCACCACCATATGATTTTGTTGCAGAATCTTCGATTTGTGCAAAAACGTCAAAAATATGTTCCTTGTCTTTATTTTCAATCCCAATACCCGTATCTTCAACAAAAAATCTAATCACTGCATTTCCTTTAGTACCCACAATCTCATAGCCATAATTTATAAAACCGTGCTTCGTGAATTTAAACGCATTCTTCAACAAATTAATTAGAATTTGTCTCAGTTTGGATGCGTCGGTATAAATTATTCTTTGCTGCTCATTATCTGGTATTCCAAGGCTTAATTTTATGTCATTCTTATGAATCTTTGATTGATCTTTCTTCATTATTTCCATCACTTCATGAAGGAAAGTGATAAGCTCAAAGTTTGCTTTGACAATCTTCAATTCCCCCGATTCAATATGAGTAATATCAAATAAATCTTCAACAATTTTCAACAAATGATTTCCACTTGAATTAATGGTTTTAGCATAAGATAGAATTTCAGATTTTGAAGAATGTTCATCGATAATATCGGAAAAGCCAATAATTGCGTTTAATGGGGTCCGCAGTTCATGCGACATATTTTGTAAAAAAATGGTTTTCATCTGATTCGCTTTCATCGCTTCCTGATATTTCTTTTGATAATTTGATTTCGCATACGAACTAAAAATAAAAGCGGATGTCAGGATAAAAGAAAAAGTCACATAAATATCTATAATGCGGTCATGTTCTGAAGAATAATTCAGGAGATACATGGGATAGTTCAACTCTAAATAAATAAGGATTAAGAGGTTCAGAATTATAAAACCGATAAAATACAATGCCGTTTTCAAGGGCCATAAAAATGTTAACAGAACCACGAGCAATATAAATAAACCCAGTGTTGGCCCATTTGAGGCATAATTATAATACCAAACAACGTTCACGATGATTAATACTAAAACACTGACTGAAAAACGAATGGCCTTAAATGCTTTAAATTTGACCAGTATCCACCAACTGATGGCACTCCAAAAAAACATTACAAATGTGATAATCGTTAAGCTTGGCTCCAAACCGAGAAAATAATTATCGAGGGTGCCTATAAATGAGGTAAATGCCATTAATAAGCAGGTTGTTTTCAAAATTCTAAATTCAAAATCATTTCTATATTTTTCCATAGAAAAACTTCAACTCTTTATGTTATATATTTATGTTTACTTATGTTTCCTAAAATCATTTATGTAAACAAATTCATTACTCCAGGCTTCAAAGATATACGAAGCATCTTTACGATCTATAGGTAAAATACTTATTTTAAACTTAAATACCATTTACCCCAAAATTATTGAATTGTATCAAACACTGTGAAATTGGAACAAAACTTTCCTCAATCATTCATCATTGTATTTTGTTCATCGATATGTATGCACGAATTATCCAAAATATTTTTAATAGTTGGGATAAGTTTCTATTTTTGGCTATTTTAATAACCAACCTATATTAACATGCAACAATTTGGAAATTTTCTTGACACACTGGATGGCTTTCTGGGCAGTGCAGTATGGTTCGCTTATTTCTTATTAGGAGTAGGCTTATTTTTTACACTTTATCTTAAATTTCCTCAGATAAGGTATTTTAAATACGCACTTAGAAACGTAAGGGGAAAATATGACAAGGAAGATGACAAGGGCGATACTTCTCATTTTCAGGCATTAACAACGGCACTGTCAGGAACAGTGGGTACAGGAAATATTGCAGGTGTTGCGTTGGCCATACACCAGGGTGGACCTGCCGCACTTTTTTGGATGCTGGTAACCGCCATGCTCGGTATGACCACAAAATTTGTTGAGGTAACCTTATCTCATAAATATCGTGAAGTTGATACAGAAGGGCGTATTGCCGGCGGCCCTATGTATTATATGAAAAATAAATTAAACATGAGGTGGCTGGCAGTTATTTTCGCAATTGCAGCGGTAATATCCTCATTTGGAACCGGGAATATGCCTCAGATCAACAGCATCTCAAGTTCGTTAAATGCAACTTTTGGCATTCAACAATGGATCGTTGGCGCTGTTTTATCGGTATTCCTAGCAATGGTCATCCTTGGTGGTATAACCCGGATAGCAAAAGTCACTGAAAAGCTGGTACCAGGGATGGCCATCATCTATTTTATAGGTGCATTTGCTGTTATTATAAGCAATTACCAAAACATCATACCCTCGCTGGAATCAATTGTCGGTCAAATATTTACCGGTTCAGCTGCTGCCGGGGGATTTTTAGGAGCGGGATTTGCCTATTTGTTTAACCGGGGTGTTAACAGGGGCTTGTTTTCAAATGAAGCCGGACAGGGTTCTGCACCAATCGCACATGCTGCAGCAAGGGCACACGAACCTGTTTCTGAAGGGATGGTGGCCCTGCTCGAGCCATTTATCGACACCATTATTATCTGTTTCCTGACCGGTCTTGTATTGTTATCGTCGGGCGTCTGGAACGAGAAACATGAGAATAAGTTTGAAATGGCCGATTTACAAATTCTGGCCTCAAAATATTCCGACCAAAACAAAGAACAAACGGTTCAATTAAGAGACCACATCATCGGGACCGAAACACTGGAACTTTTTAACGGACATTTAGAAGTTACGGATGGAAAAATCCAAAATGAATTATCAATCATTCATGCACGATCTCTTGCAGAAGACGTATCGATAACAACAGGAGACCAACTGTTTACCGGGAATATCAGTGTATTAAACGGAAAACCCGACCTGAGTCAATATGCAGGAATGACCATACAGGGCAAATCGCTCCTGCATTCGGCCCCACTCACAACAGTTGCATTTACGAAAAGTTTCCTGGGTGAAAATGGTAAATTCATCGTGTCGATCGGACTTTTATTATTTGCATTTTCAACGGTCATTTCCTGGTCGTATTATGGAGACCGGGCCATAACCTACCTGGTTGGTGCAAAAGGAGTAAAATATTACCGCATTGTATATATTGCAGCCTTTTTCTTTGCTTCATTCACCGATACAACCATCATCTGGAAAGTTTCTTACATTGCCATTGTTTTAATGACCCTTCCGAACCTGGTGGGTATTTTATTGCTTCGAAAAGACATGAAATCGACCGTGAAGGAATATTGGGAAGATTTTGCAAAAAACTGGCCGAACGAGAAAGTCCCGAAATCGTAAAAAATTAAAATATAAAAAAAGAGAAGTTTGAAATCAAACTTCTCTTTTTTTATTGAGCAAATTTCTTAGTAATTCTTTCGCTTCTTTCAATGAATTAATACGAATCATATCAATATTGAATTGTTTCATTCTGCCAATATATTGGTCTACAAATGCAGTTATTTCATCATCACAAGAAACAAAAATAAATTTCATCTTTTTATTCCAGTTGGATGGCAGCTTGGTAAGGGATGCCAAAATCGGGACATCATTATTGTTTAAATCGAATTTCCTTACATCGGTAAGATCAACCAACTGACAACTCATGCTATCAAATCTCGAATTACCTACAAGTGATCCTATAGCTTCAATTGATTCATTCAAAGTACAATGAGATGAATATTGCACATAAACCATCTCTGAACACCATTTGATTTTATAACTCATATAAACGATTTGATTAGATCAATCCTAAAATAGGGATTAAATATTAACTATAACTTTCATGACAATAGCTTTTTCAACATATATTTTTTAATAACTTGAGCCGACCCATTTAAAGTTTGGATATTTAACAACCAGTTGTTTACACATTCTTTTCTCAAATTTTGTTAAAAAAAACATCTTCATGTAAACATTCAGTTTTAAATTTTAACTTTGTCACGATATTTTTTTTACATGAAAGAATCACACAATTTGATTTAAGATTGTGTGGGGTTCTCTCGCGTTGCGGGATTTGAAATCTGTCATATTTAACTTTAAAATTAATTAACAGATGAAAAAAAACGTATTAATTATTGGTGCCGCCGGTAGGGATTTTCACAATTTCAACACCTATTACCGTGGCAATGAGGCTTACAATGTGGTTGCTTTTACAGCTGCACAAATTCCTGACATTGATGGCAGGAAGTATCCAACAGAACTCGCTGGTGATTTGTATCCTGAAGGGATTCCGATCTATGCTGAAGATGATCTTGAAAAACTCATCAAAGACCTCAAAGTTGATGACTGTGTATTCTCTTACAGTGATGTTCCATATGCAAGGGTGATGGGCATGAGTGCCCGTGTAAATGCAGCCGGAGCAAACTTCGTTTTACTGGGGCCAAAGGACACCATGGTAAAAAGCACCAAACCTCTGATTGCAGTCGGTGCCGTAAGAACAGGCTGCGGAAAAAGTCAAACCTCAAGAAGGATCATTGAACTTTTAATGGCAAAAGGTTTAAAAGTGGTTGCTGTTCGTCACCCAATGCCTTATGGTAACCTGGTTGAGCAAAAAGTACAGCGATTTGCTAAAATTTCAGACCTTGACAAACACAAATGCACGGTTGAAGAAATGGAAGAATACGAGCCGCATGTGGTTCGTGGAAACGTTATTTATGCCGGTGTTGATTATGAAGCTATTCTTAGGGCAGCCGAGCAGGATCCGGATGGATGTGATGTAGTTTTATGGGATGGTGGAAATAATGATTTCCCATTCTATACACCTGATCTAAACCTGACCGTGGTTGATCCACACAGACCAGGTAACGAATTATCATATTATCCTGGCGAAGTAACTTTACGACTTGCCGATGTTGCTGTAATCAATAAAATGGATACAGCCGATGCGGATGCAATCCAAACTGTTCGCAAAAGTATCGCAAAAGTTGCTCCAAATGCAATCGTAGTTGATGCCGCTTCTCCAATCAAAGTTGATAATCCAGCTTTAATTAAAGGCAAAAAAGTGTTGGTTGTTGAAGACGGGCCAACATTAACCCACGGAGAAATGAAATTGGGTGCTGGTACTGTTGCAGCCAAAAAATTTGGTGCTGCCGAATTGGTTGACCCAAGGCCGTTCACGGTAGGTAAATTATCTGAAACATTTAAAATTTATCCAAATATCGGTGTTTTATTGCCAGCGATGGGTTACGGCGTTCAACAGTTGAAGGATCTTGAAACTACCATCAATAATACCGAATGTGAAGCTGTTGTAATCGGTACTCCAATCGATCTGAACCGTATTATTAAAATCAACAAACCCTCCACAAGGGTGTATTATGATTTACAAGAAATTGGAAATCCTAACCTTGAGGAAATCATTGATGACTTCATTGTCAAATACAATTTGAAGAAATAATTTGAAAGCGGCTTTTTAGCCGCTTTTTTTTGGCTTATTTTTATCAGCATTACAGAACAAAAAGCAACATATTGAAACCTAAGTATCATATAAATCACAAAATTAAAAGTACGAATTAAAATTTGTATTCTTGTAACGTATAATACTACACCTCCAATAAATAATAAAATGAATCAAACAAAAAAGGCAACACTTATTTTAGAAGATGGGACCAGCTTCGAAGGCTATTCTTTCGGGTATGAAGGTTCAACAGCCGGAGAAGTCGTTTTCAACACATCAATGACCGGTTATCCTGAGAGTTTAACCGACCCATCCTATAAAGGACAATTGCTCGTTTTAACGTACCCTCTGGTTGGAAACTATGGGGTTCCGGGCTTTGAAGAAGAAAATGCAATGCTCAAATTTTTTGAATCAGAAAAAGTACAGGTATCGGCACTTATAATTTCTGATTATTCATTTAAATATAATCATTGGAATGCAACAAAAAGTCTCGGCGACTGGCTGATAGAAAATCAAATCCCTGGCATCTATGGGATTGATACCCGTGCGTTAACAAAATTAATTCGGGAAAAGGGCTGTATGCTGGGTAAGATTATTATCAATGATCAGGATTGTTCATTTTATGATCCGAATCTTGACAATTTAGTGGCTGGTGTGAGTATCAAACAAAAACAAGTTTATGGTTCCGGAAAATATAAAATCTTACTCATCGATTGCGGGGTAAAAAACAATATCATTCGATATTTCCTGCAAAAAGACACAACCGTAATCAGGGTTCCGTGGGATTATAATTATCATGATGAAGAATATGACGGTCTGTTTATTTCGAATGGCCCTGGCAACCCCGAAATGTGCGATATTACCATTGAAAATTTAAAACTTTCGCTCGACCGGGATAAGCCGATATTCGGGATATGTTTAGGCCATCAACTAACAGCCCTGGCTTCCGGAGCCAAAACCTACAAACTTAAATATGGTCATCGGAGCCACAACCAGCCAGTTATCCTGAAAGGAACCAAAAAAGCCTATATCACTTCTCAAAATCATGGCTTTGCCGTGGATGATTCAAGCCTTTCATCTGAATGGGAAACCTTATTCACCAATATTAATGATGGAACCAATGAAGGACTGAAACATAAGAGCAAGAAAATATTCACGGTACAATTTCATCCTGAAGCATCGAGCGGGCCAACAGACACAGACTTTTTATTTGATGATTTTATGAAGATGCTGGATAAGTGAGAGGTTAAGAGTTAAGAGTTAAGAGTTATGAGTTATGAGTTATGAGTTATGAAATTAGAATAATAAATTAATTATCGATAATCATTCAAAAATAATCATTCAAGCGTGTTAAGCATAAAAGAAATATACAAAACAGGATACGGTCCATCATCGAGCCACAGCATGGCTCCGCGAAAAGCGGCCCAGATTTTTTTAGACAGAAATCCGGGTGCCGATTCTTTTAAGGCATGGCTTTATGGCAGCATTGCCGCAACCGGAAAAGGTCACCAAACCGAAGAAAGCATCAAAAAAGTTTTCGCCTTGCACAAAATCGAAGTTATTTGGGAACCCGAAACTTTCTTACCGAAACATCCGAACGGGCTCATATTCAGATCTTACCAGAATGGGGAAGAAATAGATTATTACGAAGTTTATAGTGTAGGGGGTGGCGATTTATCAGAAACCGGGGAAATTTCCGGTGAAAACATTTACCAGATTACTTCTATGGATGACCTGCTGGATTGGTGCAAAGCTGAAGGAAAATCAATCTGGGAATATGTTGAAGAAGTGGAAGGAAAGGAAATCTGGAACTATCTGAAAGAAGTATGGAATGTAATGCAGGATTCGGTAAAGAGGGGAATTGAAAATGAAGGGGTGCTTCCGGGAGCCTTAAAACTACAGCGAAAAGCATCCTCTTATTTGACAAAAACCCAAAATGCCGTTGGCTCACAAAAAAATATTGGAAAAATATTTTCTTATGCATTGGCCGTTTCTGAGGAAAATGCTGCGGGCAACGAAATGGTAACTGCACCAACATGCGGATCATGTGGTGTTTTACCCGGAATCCTATACTTTTTAAAGGAGCATGATAATCTTTCCGACATTAAAATATTAAGGGCATTGGCTACCGCCGGAATTATCGGGAACTTTGTAAAAACAAACGCTTCTATTTCGGGAGCCGAAGTCGGATGCCAGGGAGAAGTGGGAACAGCCTGTGCCATGGCTGCCGGAGCTACCGCTCAGTTGAAAGGCGGAAGTCCCAATCAAATTGAATACGCTGCCGAAATGGGTTTTGAACATAATCTGGGCCTGACCTGTGATCCCCTGCTGGGTTATGTTCAGATACCTTGTATCGAAAGAAACGCTTTTGCAGCAATGAAAGCCTGGGAATGTGCCGTTTATGCATTATTGTCTGATGGGGTGCATAAGGTCTCCTTTGATCAGGTTGTTGAAACCATGATGCAAACCGGAAAGGATTTACAATCAGCCTATAAAGAAACAAGTTTGGGAGGACTGGCCAGATTCTGGCGACCTAAAATTGATAGAAGCTAGGATGAAAATGATGAATGATGAATGATGAATGATGAATGATGAATGATGAATGATGAATGATGAATGAATAATCAAAAATAAAGAATCAAAAATTAAAAATTAGATGAAACTCAACATTAAAAAAGTGCTCGTTCTGGGTTCAGGTGCGCTCAAAATCGGTGAAGCCGGTGAGTTTGACTATTCGGGCTCACAGGCATTAAAGGCCCTTAAAGAAGAAGGTATAGAAACCGTTCTGATAAACCCGAATATTGCAACGGTTCAAACTTCCGAAAAGATAGCTGATAAAATTTACTTTTTACCGGTCACTCCCTTTTTTGTTGAAAAAGTCATCCAGAAAGAGAAACCGCAAGGGGTTTTGCTTTCTTTTGGCGGGCAAACGGCATTGAATTGTGGAATAGAACTTTTTAAACAGGACGTTTTTAAAAAATACAATGTTGAAGTTTTGGGTACCCCGATTCAGTCGATCATGGATACTGAAGATCGGGAAAACTTTGTTAATAAACTGAATGAAATCAATGTGGTTTCAGCCAGAAGCTTTGCTGTTAATTCAACGGATGAAGCCATACTGGCCGTCAGAAAATTAGGGTTTCCGGTAATTATACGAGCTGCATTTACCCTGGGCGGACAAGGGAGTGGCTTCTGCAACAATGAGGAAGAATTGAGGATGATGGCTGAGAAAGCATTCGCTTATTCAAACCAAATTTTAGTTGAAGAATCGTTAAAAGGATGGAAAGAGGTTGAATATGAAGTGGTAAGAGATGCCTATGATAATTGCATTACGGTATGTAATATGGAGAATTTCGATCCGTTGGGGATACACACCGGTGAAAGCATTGTTGTGGCTCCATCACAAACCCTCACCAATACAGAATATCATAAATTAAGGCAATTATCTATAAAAATAATCCGGCACATTGGAATTGTTGGAGAATGCAATGTTCAATACGCCCTCGACCCACATTCGGAAGATTACAGAGTCATCGAAGTCAATGCAAGATTATCAAGATCGAGTGCACTGGCCTCCAAGGCAACAGGTTACCCACTTGCATTTGTTGCGGCCAAACTGGCTTTGGGATTTGCATTGCCCGATATTAAAAATGCAGTCACAAAAACTACCTCTGCATTTTTCGAACCTTCTTTGGATTATATTGTTTGTAAAATACCGCGATGGGATCTGGGCAAATTTTTGGGAGTTTCCAAAGAAATTGGGAGCAGCATGAAAAGCGTGGGTGAGGTTATGGCCATCGGTAGAAGCTTTGAAGAAGCCATTCAGAAAGGGTTAAGGATGATTGGCCAGGCCATGCATGGTTTTGTTGATAATAAAGAATTAGAAATTGATGATATTGAGCATGAATTATCGAGGCCAACTGATATGCGGATATTTGTGATAGCAATGGCGATGGAAAAAGGTTGGAGCGTTGAAAAAATATATCGACTTACAAAAATCGACCGCTGGTTTTTAGAAAAACTGCAAAACATTATCTCGATCAATGCTCAACTCTCACACTATGAAAAGATCGAAAAATTACCGATTGATCATCTTCGCAGCGCCAAACAAGCAGGATTTTCAGATTTTCAACTGGGCCGGGCACTTTACAATGATGATTTCAAGGGTTCGGACCCGGAAATTATGGCCATCCGAAATTTCAGAAAATCGCATCAAATCGTTCCGGTGGTAAAACAGATCGACACCCTGGCAGCTGAGTACCCTGCCATGACAAATTATCTGTACCTTACTTATAATGGGAACGAAAACGATCTTACGTATGAAGATGATGGGCAATCTGTTATTGTACTTGGTTCCGGAGCTTACCGGATCGGAAGCAGTGTTGAATTTGATTGGTGCAGTGTAAATGCCCTGGAAACGGTAAAGCAGCAAAAATACAGATCAGTAATGATCAATTACAATCCCGAAACTGTGAGTACTGATTATGATATCTGCGACCGGCTTTATTTTGATGAGCTTTCTTTTGAACGAACCATGGATATTATCGACCTCGAAAAACCAAAAGGTGTAATTGTATCAGTTGGCGGGCAGATTCCCAACAATCTGGCCATTCGTTTGCATAACGAAAAAGTAAATGTGCTGGGCACTTCCCCCGAGTCTATCGACCGTGCTGAAAACCGTTACAAATTTTCGCATATGCTTGATTTACTGAAAGTCGATCAGCCAGAATGGAAAGAATTGACCAGTGTTGAAGAAATATTTGAATTTACCGGAAGGGTTGGATTTCCGGTCATTGTGCGACCATCTTATGTACTTTCAGGGGCCGCCATGAACATTGTTTCCAATAAAGAAGAGCTGGAACATTTTCTCAGGCTTGCAGCCAATGTTTCAAAAAAATATCCGGTCGTTGTTTCAAAATTTATGGAAAACACCAAGGAAATTGAGATGGATGCCGTTGCAAAAGACGGACAGGTTTTGGCTTATGCAATTTCCGAGCATATCGAGTTTGCAGGGGTTCATTCCGGAGATGCTACCATGATGTTCCCACCACAAAAAGTGTATGTGGAAACCATTCGCCGGATTAAAAAAATTACGAATCGGATTGCGGCAGAACTTAAGATTTCTGGTCCTTTTAACATTCAATATTTGGCCAAAGACAATGATATAAAAGTGATTGAATGTAATTTGCGTGCCTCAAGAAGTTTACCCTTCGTCTCTAAAGTTTTGAAAACCAATTTTGTTGACCTTGCTACAAAAATAATGCTTGAGGTGCCCGTCGAGAAACCCGATAAATCTTTATTTGATCTGGAATATATAGGCGTTAAAGCACCTCAGTTTTCTTTTTCACGACTGGCCAAGGCCGACCCGGTGCTGGGTGTGGATATGTCATCAACCGGCGAAGTGGGATGCATTGGAGAAGATTATTACGAAGCCATCTTAAAATCAATGCTATCGGTGGGCTACCAGATTCCAAAAAAGAATATTCTTTTATCAACAGGTCCTTCGCGTTCAAAAACTGAACTCTTGAATAGTGCAAGGTTGCTCGTCGAAAAAGGCTACAATTTATTTGCAACAAAAGGAACTGCGAAGTTCCTCGAAGAAAACGACTTACAATCAACAGTACTATACTGGCCGGATTCAAAACAAAAACCAAATACGCTTGATTATATTAAGGAGCATAAAATTGACCTCATCATCAACATTCCTAAAAATTTAAGTCAAGATGAATTATATAATGATTATCACATCCGCCGTGCAGCAGTTGACCATAACATTCCTTTAATAACAAATGCAAGGTTAGCAAGTGCATTCATCATCGCATTCTGTAAATACAGCATGGAGGATATTACGATCAAGAGCTGGGATGAGTATAAAATCAATTAGTCAATTTGAAAATGTGACAATTTTAAAACAAGAGAATATAAGAATGTAAAATGGATTCCAGATATAAAAAAGGACGGTATCTTTTCTTCTTTGTTTGTTTTCCTACTTCATAAATAATTCAAAATTTCATTATCAAAGAAGTTGAATTTTTCCTATTTTTGAAAAAACTTAAACTTACTTATGAAAAATAGAAGTCTCGTTTCAATTGATGATTTCAGCAAGGAAGAATGGCTTAAAATCCTTGACCTGGCAGAAGAATTTGAAAAAAATCCTAAACAGCGTCTGCTCGAAGGGAATGTGGTTGCAACCCTGTTTTTTGAGCCCTCAACCAGAACCAGGTTAAGTTTTGAAAGTGCAGCTTCGTATCTGGGAGCCAAGGTCATCGGCTTTTCCGATGCTTCGTCATCGAGTGTTAAAAAGGGTGAATCTTTAAACGATACCATTTTAACAGTCAGCAATTATTCGGATATTATCGTCATGCGCCATCCAAGAGAAGGAAGTGCACGTTATGCCAGTGAAGTTTCGCCGGTACCTATTATTAATGCAGGTGACGGAGCCAACCAGCATCCTTCACAAACCTTGCTCGATCTTTATTCGATCAGAAAAACACAAGGCAGGCTCGATAAAATAAATATTACTTTTGTCGGCGATCTGAAATACGGACGCACTGTACATTCGCTGGTAATTGCACTCTGTAATTTCAATGCCACATTTCACCTCGTATCACCAGATGAACTGAAACTTCCAAGTTATGTAAAACGTTTTATCAAGGATGCCAAACTGAAGTATTATCAATACAACGACTTAAATGAGGCTATCCCAAAATCAGACATTCTTTACATGACACGTATTCAGAAAGAACGCTTTTCAGATCCCATTGAATTTGAAAAAGTTAAGAATGCATATATTTTAAAAAACAATATGCTGGAAGATGCTAAAGAAACAATGCGCGTGCTTCATCCACTTCCACGTGTGAATGAAATTACCGTTGATGTGGATTCAAATCCGATGGCATATTATTTTCAACAGGCTCAAAATGGTGTATATGTGCGCCAGGCCTTATTAACCTCAATACTAGGAATAAAATGAGTGAAGTAAGAAAAGAATTAAAAGTATCGGCCATTGAAAATGGTACGGTCATAGACCATATACCTGCAAAAAGTTTATTTCAGGTTGTAAAAATCCTAAAGCTGGATGGAATTCCGAACCAAATCTTATTTGGGAACAACCTGAGCAGCCAGAAGTATGGAAACAAAGGAATCATTAAAGTAAACGATAAGTATTTTGAAGCACAAGAGTTGAACAAAATCGCCCTTGTTGCACCGTCAGCTACCCTGATCGTAATTAAGGACTTTACTGTAGTTTATAAAAAGAATGTTGAACTGCCCAAAACCATCAAGCAATTTGTTAAATGTGTCAATCCGAATTGTATAACCAACCACGAAAACATTGAAACAAAATTTGATGTATTTACGGATGATGATGGAAATCCGAGATTGAGATGCAATTATTGCGAAAAATTTACGGCCAAAGACAATATGGTTTTCATTTAAACAAAGGTATTCATCTACAAAAGCTTCCGATCCTGGAAGCTTTTTTTTGCCAAACCAATGAAATCCAGGAATACATATATTGAAAATCTGATCAAACAGGGTGAAAACCAACAACTTGATTTCAAATTTGAAATATCCGATTCTAAAAAAATTGCTCGAACGCTTTCAGCATTTTCGAATACAGATGGAGGTACCTTATTAATAGGAGTAAAAGATAATGGAGCAATAGCCGGGATTAGTTCCATCGAAGAGTTTCATATGCTGGAAGCCGCAGCACAATTGTATTCCAAGCCCATTGTAAATTTTCAGGCTAAAGAATGGGTCATAAATGGCAAAACCATTCTTGAGATTCAAATCCCCAAGGATCCTTATATTCCATATAAAGCACCGGATAATGAGGGCCATTACAAAGCCTATGTTAGGGTTGGTGATCAGAATTTCCAGGCTGATCCGGTGCTGTTACAGGTATGGAAATGGAAAAAAAAGAACTATTCAGTGAGGCTGCAATATAATGAAGTCATTCAGATCTTATTTCACTATTTGAGGGATCATTCAAGTATAAGTTTAGCACAATATTGTGAACTTGCCAGGATCAGAAAAAACGTTGCGAGAAATATTCTTGCTAAATTGATTATACTCGGACAAATAAAAATAAAGCTGGGCGAGCTTGAAAGTTATTATAGTATTCCGCCAAAAGATGAGTAGCTACGCAATATATCCATCGTTAAATTATCAATATCTGAGGTCATAATTATTTTATTAAAATCGTAATCCCACCAGATCAAATGCTTAGCATATTTAAACAAATTAATACATAATATTATTTCATTTTTCTTGTTTGTTAAATAAATAATTATGTATCTTTGCACCCCGCTTTTGCGTAAAAGTTCATTAAAACATTGCAAAATTAACCAGATCAACGAGTTAAAAATTTATTACATTTATTTTTAAAAAAAAGATAAAAAAATAATAAAAAAGCTTGTAGATTAAAAAAAAGGTATTACTTTTGCATCCGCATTTAGCGAAACGTTCTTTTAAAACATGCAAACAACATAATCTCAAGGATTTAGACAAAAAGAAGAGGGTGAATAAAAAAAGTAAATTTTTTGCAAAAAAAGTTTGCAGATTAAAAAAAAGAGATTAATTTTGCAGCCGCTTTTGACCCTAAAAGTTAAAAGTAAAAAAGAAGACAAGAAAGTTCTTTGAAAATATTGAAGCAACAAGCCTAAAAATAGTAGCAAATATCCCATAAAGTGAATTCTTTAAGGAATAATAAATCTGAGACATTTAAGATCAATCTTTACAATGAAGAGTTTGATCCTGGCTCAGGATGAACGCTAGCGGCAGGCCTAATACATGCAAGTCGAACGGTAAGGCTCTTTCGGGAGTACACGAGTGGCGAACGGGTGCGTAACGCGTATGCAACCTACCTTTAACTGGAGGATAGCCCCGAGAAATCGGGATTAATACTTCATAATAATAAGAAATGACATCATTTTTTATTTAAAGCTCCGGCGGTTAAAGATGGGCATGCGTGACATTAGTTAGTTGGTGAGGTAACGGCTCACCAAGACAGCGATGTCTAGGGGTTCTGAGAGGATTTTCCCCCACACTGGTACTGAGACACGGACCAGACTCCTACGGGAGGCAGCAGTAAGGAATATTGGTCAATGGACGCAAGTCTGAACCAGCCATGCCGCGTGCAGGATGACAGCCCTATGGGTTGTAAACTGCTTTTATCAGGGAATAAATCCCCCGACGTGTCGGGGGTTGAAGGTACCTGAAGAATAAGGACCGGCTAACTCCGTGCCAGCAGCCGCGGTAATACGGAGGGTCCGAGCGTTATCCGGATTTATTGGGTTTAAAGGGTGCGCAGGCGGAATAATAAGTCAGTGGTGAAATCTCCCGGCTCAACCGGGAAACTGCCATTGATACTGTTATTCTTGAGTATAGTTGTAGTGGGCGGAATATAGCATGTAGCGGTGAAATGCTTAGATATGCTATAGAACACCGATCGCGAAGGCAGCTCACTAAACTATAACTGACGCTCAGGCACGAAAGCGTGGGGAGCAAACAGGATTAGATACCCTGGTAGTCCACGCCGTAAACGATGATAACTCGATGTTGGCAATACACCGTCAGCGTCCAAGCGAAAGCGTTAAGTTATCCACCTGGGGAGTACGATCGCAAGATTGAAACTCAAAGGAATTGACGGGGGCCCGCACAAGCGGAGGAGCATGTGGTTTAATTCGATGATACGCGAGGAACCTTACCTGGGCTCAAATGTAGGATGACAACTCCGGAAACGGAGCCTTTCTTCGGAACAACCTACAAGGTGCTGCATGGTTGTCGTCAGCTCGTGCCGTGAGGTGTCGGGTTAAGTCCCATAACGAGCGCAACCCCTATTCTTAGTTGCCATCAGGTAATGCTGGGGACTCTAAGAAAACTGCCTACGCAAGTAGTGAGGAAGGTGGGGATGACGTCAAATCAGCACGGCCCTTACGTCCAGGGCTACACACGTGCTACAATGGCCAATACAGAGGGCAGCTACCACGCGAGTGGATGCAAATCTCGAAAATTGGTCTCAGTTCGGATCGAAGTCTGCAACTCGACTTCGTGAAGTTGGATTCGCTAGTAATCGCGCATCAGCCATGGCGCGGTGAATACGTTCCCGGGCCTTGTACACACCGCCCGTCAAGCCATGGAAGCTGGGGGTACCTGAAGTACGTCACCGCAAGGAGCGTCCTAGGGTAAAACTAGTGACTGGGGCTAAGTCGTAACAAGGTAGCCGTACCGGAAGGTGTGGCTGGAATACCTCCTTTCTAGAGAGGTTTATTATTGTCCCGCCAAGGCGGGATCGATATTTGCTACTTAGGTTTGCTTCATTAATTTAATCCCAAAACGAGCAGAAGAACTGCTTCTTCCTTTCAGAGCTAAGGAAGTAAGTTTGCAAAATTTCGTAAACTATACAGTCCCGTAGCTCAGTTGGTTAGAGCACTACACTGATAATGTAGGGGTCCGCAGTTCAAATCTGCGCGGGACTACATCATAATCGTTTCGGGGGATTAGCTCAGTTGGCTAGAGCGCTTGCCTTGCACGCAAGAGGTCAAGGGTTCGACTCCCTTATTCTCCACCATAAATCCTGAACGAAGGATTTTTTAAAATAACAAATTGGAAACTAGCTCAATGGTTAGAGCGTCCCGCCACAGCGGGAAGATCAAGGGTTCGACTCCCTTATTCTCCACTGATATCCTGAACGAAGGATATTTTTTTAACATCTTGAACGGATTAATAGCTCAACGGAAAGAGCGTCCCGCCACAGCGGGAAGATCAAAGGTTCGACTCCTTTATTCTCCACAACCCAAGTATTGATAAATTAAAATAATCAATCGGGATAAGTTCTTTGACATATTGAAAGAAAATACAACAGAGCGTGATGTAAAATATACATCACAAAATTTATATTTTTTATAGATTAGTAAGAAAGTAATTAAGAGCGTACGGCGGATGCCTTGGCTCTCAGAGGCGAAGAAGGACGTGATAAGCTGCGATAAGCTTCGGGTAGGTGCAAATAACCTTTTATCCGGAGATTTCCGAATGGGGCAACCCATCATGCTGAAGGCATGATATCCTTTATTAAGGAAGCTAACCCGGTGAACTGAAACATCTAAGTAGCCGGAGGAAGAGAAAACAATAGTGATTCCCTAAGTAGTGGCGAGCGAACAGGGATTAGCCCAAACCAATTTTGTTAAGGCAAAATTGGGGTTGTAGGACTGCAACATGGACTTTAAATTTGTAGTAGAACATTTCTGGAAAGTTAGACCGTAGAAGGTGAAAGTCCTGTAAACAAAACAAATTTAATACCTAGCAGTATCCTGAGTAGCGCGGGACCGGAGAAATCCTGTGTGAATCTGCCAGCACCATCTGGTAAGGCTAAATACTACTGAGAGACCGATAGTGTACAAGTACCGTGAGGGAAAGGTGAAAAGTACTTCGAACAGAAGAGTGAAATAGAACCTGAAACCGTGCGCTTACAAGCGGTCGGAGTCATGCCTCGGCGTGATGACGGCGTGCCTTTTGCATAATGAGCCTACGAGTTACTCCTCTCTAGCAAGGTTAATCTTGAAAACGAGAGCAGCCGAAGCGAAAGCAAGTCTGAATAGGGCGTTGAGTTAGAGGGGGTAGACGCGAAACTTGGTGATCTACCCATGAGCAGGTTGAAGGTCCGGTAACACGGACTGGAGGACCGAACCAGTACACGTTGAAAAGTGTTTGGATGACTTGTGGGTAGGGGTGAAAGGCTAATCAAACTGAGAGATAGCTCGTACTCCCCGAAATGCTTTTAGGAGCAGCCTTGGAGTAGAGTGTTATAGAGGTAGAGCTACTGATTGGACTAGGGGGCTTCACCGCCTACCAAATCCTGACAAACTCCGAATGCTATAACATATATCCAGGAGTGAGCGCGCGGGTGCTAAGGTCCACGCGCGAGAGGGAAAGAACCCAGACCATCAGCTAAGGTCCCTAAATATATACTAAGTTGTTCTAACGAGGTCCAATTGCATTGACAGCTAGGATGTTGGCTTGGAAGCAGCCATTCATTTAACGAGTGCGTAACAGCTCACTAGTCGAGCGATCGGGCATGGATGATAATCGGGCATAAGTATATTACCGAAGCTATGGCATTACGCTTTAAGCGTGATGGGTAGGGGAGCATTCTAGTTGCGTCGAAGATGTATCGTAAGGTATGTTGGAGCGGCTAGAAAAGCAAATGTAGGCATAAGTAACGATAAGGCAGGTGAGAAACCTGCCCACCGAAAGACTAAGGTTTCCTGATCAACGCTAATCGGATCAGGGTTAGTCGGGTCCTAAGGCAAACCCGAAAGGGGTCGTCGATGGACAACTGGTTAATATTCCAGTACTAGCAATTATTGCGATGGAGGGACGGAGCAGTGAAAGGTCCGCGTACTGACGGAATAGTACGTTGAAATGTGTAGGTATATATTTGGTAGGCAAATCCGCCAGATATGCTAAAGCATGATAGTACCGTGAGTCTTCGGACAAGCGGATAGTGACCCTAATCAGACTTCCAAGAAAAACTTCTAAGCTTCAGATAATTGCTACCCGTACCGTAAACCGACACAGGTAGTCGAGGAGAGAATCCAAAGGTGCTCGAGTGATTCATGGCTAAGGAACTAGGCAAAATAGCCCCGTAACTTCGGGAGAAGGGGCGCCACGCCTTTGGCGTGGCCGCAGTGAATAGGCCCAGGCGACTGTTTATCAAAAACACATGGCTTTGCGAAATCGAAAGATGATGTATAAGGCCTGACACCTGCCCGGTGCTGGAAGGTTAAGAGGAGATGTCATTCGTAAGGAGAAGCATTGAATTGAAGCCCCAGTAAACGGCGGCCGTAACTATAACGGTCCTAAGGTAGCGAAATTCCTTGTCGGGTAAGTTCCGACCTGCACGAATGGTGTAACGATCTGGGCACTGTCTCAGCCATGAGCTCGGTGAAATTGTAGTTCCGGTGAAGATGCCGGATACCCGCAACGGGACGGAAAGACCCCGTGAACCTTCACTACAACTTAACATTGATATTGGATAAATGATGTGTAGGATAGGTCGGAGACTATGAAGCGGCTTCGCTAGGAGTTGTGGAGTCAACCTTGAAATACGACCCTTTATTTATCTGATACCTAATCCCGCCCTAGGCGGGAAACAGTGTTTGGTGGGTAGTTTGACTGGGGTGGTCGCCTCCAAAAGAGTAACGGAGGCTTCCAAAGGTACCCTCAGCATGCTTGGTAACCATGCGTAGAGTGCAATAGCATAAGGGTGCTTGACTGTGAGACCAACAAGTCGACCAGGTACGAAAGTAGGGTATAGTGATCCGGTGGTTCCGCATGGAAGGGCCATCGCTCAAAGGATAAAAGGTACTCCGGGGATAACAGGCTGATCACTCCCAAGAGCTCACATCGACGGAGTGGTTTGGCACCTCGATGTCGGCTCGTCACATCCTGGGGCTGGAGAAGGTCCCAAGGGTTCGGCTGTTCGCCGATTAAAGTGGCACGCGAGCTGGGTTCAGAACGTCGCGAGACAGTTCGGTCCCTATCTGTTGTGGGCGTTGGAAGTTTGAGGGCACCTGACTCTAGTACGAGAGGACCGGGTTGGACATACCTCTAGTGCACCTGTTGTCACGCCAGTGGCATCGCAGGGTAGCTATGTATGGATGAGATAAGTGCTGAAAGCATCTAAGCACGAAACTCAGCCCAAGATGAGACTTCCTTTAAGGGTCGTTATAGACGATGACGTTGATAGGCTGCAGATGTAAAGTCAGTAATGGCAAAGTCGAGCAGTACTAATTACCCGTAAGCTTTCTACTATGATGTTTATTTTATATCATGATCTTTGTATTTTCTTTCTAATATATGTCTTAATGTATTGATTCACCTTCGTTGCGCCTCCGCTAAAGCTATAGCGGCACGCGGAAAAACTACGGTGGATAAAGAGTTTTTGGTGACTACAGCGGTGGTGTTCACCTCTTCCCATTCCGAACAGAGAAGTTAAGCCCACCAGCGCCGATGATACTGCCAATTTAGGTGGGAAAGTAGGTCGTTGCCAACTACCATAAAGCCTTCCTGATTATTCAGGAAGGCTTTTTTTATGAGCCTGTTTAAGCTATCTGAGCCTTTTATCGATATATTTTGAGTTGATGATCCGCAGGGTGCCCATATAATCCATTTTAAATGCCAGCAAATCTCCAACCTTATACTTTTTCTTATTGTCACCCAAATCAATCACTAGCATATCAGAGCTAGCACCAACAAAACTGATATTTTTATCCACAGGTCGCAAATGGTTTTCATCCACATCAAGCAGCCCCAGGTCAATGATTGCCCGATAAGTTTTAAGCCCGACCTCATTATCATTAAAGTTAAACGATTCCCCTTCTACATTGGTTCCCATATCACCCATCGGCACCATAGGTTTTTCGATGAGTTCGATAATTTCGGAAAAAAGCATGAATACATCGTTTTTCATCCTTTTTAATGTTGTATTATTATAGACATCTGTTCCCAGAAAAAGCGTCTCCCCCACCCTGAAATGGTTGATACCCTTTGGTAATGAGTTTTGGAGGATCAATGGGATGGTTACTGAGGATCCGCCAGATACATAAGGGATTTGTTGATTAAACTTGGCTTCAATCAATTGTTCATACAAGCTTAATTGTATCAGCTTGTCCTGATTGGGCAAAACACCATATAAGCACGACAAATTAGTTCCAATACCTACAACACTAATATTTTTAAGTTCAAACACCTGAGAATAAAAATCCACAAAATCGTCACGCATAACGCCTTCACGCAACTCACCCATTTCAATCATGATGATAATCTTGTGTATTTTATTTTGCTTCTGAGCTTCTTCCGAAAGCAAACGAATGGTTTCCATTTCGGTGTTCATGCTTATATCGGCATATTTTACAACACTTTTTATGGCCCTTTTCGCCGGTGGTTTTATATAAAAGGTTTCAATATCCGGATCCATCGATTTAATGGTTTTAAGGTTTGAGACCCGTGAATCACAAATGTGTTTAATCCCAAGAGCCAGTAATTCCTTCAAAAACAATTTGTTTCCACACAGAAGTTTTGATACAACCGACCATTTAATCTCGTTTTTTTCAAACAAATTGTCCAGATAACTAAAATTAAATTCTAATTTTTTGGTATCCAATGTAATATAAGCCATGTTTATGGTTTTTATATATTATGATTTAATTATTTTACGTTTTATATTCTCGGGTAAATGCGTTAATATTTCATAATTAAGTTTATCACTGATATCGCTAAAAGCACTCACCTTAATCTCTAAATCTCCTTGTTTACCAATGATCACAACTTCATCCCCAACTTTCACATTTTGCAGGTTTGAGATATCTGCAATAAACATGTTCATGTTAACAATTCCAATAACACTGCATCTCTGGCCATGAATAAGCACACGTCCTCGATTACTTAAATTTCTGCTATAACCACCTGCGTAACCCACTGGTATTATAGCTGTTGTAATATTACTCTGTGCAAGGAAAGAATTTCCATAACTGATAAACTCACCGATCTTCACCTCTTTTACTGCCATAACTTTACTTTTCCAATTCAGTATCCTTTTCAGTGGATCGTCTTTGCTAATTTTATTACTTATAAAATGGATGAACGTTTCTTTACTTGGCCAGAACCCATACTGCATAATACCTACCCTTACCAAATCCATTCTTGTTTTCGGATAAACAATTGCAGCTGCAGAATTGGCTACATGATGATACTTAGGATTTATATTGTTAGATTTTAGGATCACCGAGATTTTATTGAATTTTTTTAGTTGTTGCTGAATCCTGTAATGGTTTGCAATACTTTCAGCCCCTGCAAGATGGGTACAAAGCCCAATAATTTCAAAACAATGCGCATGATCGTTAATATATGACATGGCGTCCTTTAGTTCCATTTCATCCAATCCTGACCTGTTCATCCCGGTTTCAACTTCAAGATGAATCTTTGCACGGATTTTCAATTTACTGGCAATGTGGCAAACTTTTTTTAATCGTTCCGTATTGAAAACAAAAAACTCAAATCCTTCTTCGATTGCAAGCTTAAGGTTTTCGTCAGAAATCCAACCCATGATCATGATGGTACCACCATTGACCAGGCTTTTACGTACACGAACTGCTTCCCGATAATCAAATACTGAAAAGTGATCGATGCCATTTTTTTCCATTAAAGGTACAACTTGCTCAATTCCATGACCATAAGCATTTGCCTTAACAACTGCTGAAATCATCGTTTTTTTCCCAAACTGACGTTTCAAAAAAGCAATATTGCTTACAATCGAATTCTCATTTAGCATTATTATGGAGCTATCATTCATCATCAATGGTTTATTTTTAAATAAATATTATAGAAGACATTGATTCCGGATTGGATGATTTCGTCAGGGAAGTCATAATCAGGATTATGAAGCTGTGGATGATCTTTTCCTGCCCCCAAACCAAACATGCATGCTTTATATTTTTGAGTGAAATATGCAAAATCCTCCGACCACCGAAATGGTTTTGTTAAATATTCATATTTTAACTGAGCTTCTATCGTCGATTGTTTGACTAAATTAACACAATCAGAATCATTGACTGTGGCCGGAAATATTTCATTATACTCAAATTCAACCTTAAGCTTCTCGGCCAATGCTACTTTCTGAATAATATTTTCAGCCTTTCTTGTCAATAATACCATATCACAATCTTTAAAAGCCCTCAGAGTCATTCTTATTTCTGCATAGCCCGGGGAAGTTCCAAAAGCAATTTCACCCAAACGAATATGAATGATCGTAAGAATGGATAAGTCGGTAAACAAGGATTGATTATTTACCATTTCATTCAATTGCTTAATGATGATAGAAATTGCATTTGCAGGATTAATTCCATTTTCCGGTTCTGCCGCATGTGATGTTTTGCCAAAGAGCTTAACTGTCATCCCCTTAGAAGCAGCTGAAAAGACATCCTTTGTAAGCAAAATTTTATTTCTCTCAATACCAGGAACATTATGCAGCGCAAATGCATAATCCGGTTCTATCAATTTAAATTTGGGAGATTCAACAATATCCCTTGCTCCCTGTTCTACTTCCTCTGCCGGTTGGAAAAGTAAAACAACCTTACCTTTATGAGGCCTGTTTCGGGAAATCTTTTGAGCCAGACCAGAAACGATAGCCATGTGCCCATCATGCCCACAAGCGTGAGCTGTGCCAAAGTTCACAGATTTATAAGACAAAAATGTTTCTTCAGTAATAGGCAGGGCATCCATTTCAGCCCTATACATAAGGGTTTTTCCATCTTCCTTTCCTAAGAAAACAAATGCCTTTCCTGTTTTACCCAAAGCAATAATCTCATCAGGCTGAACAGTTTCCATAAAATTAACAATCCGTGTTGAGGTTTTCACTTCATGGTTTGACAATTCAGGATGTTGATGTAAATGATGTCTTAGTTCAAGTATTTTATCGTTTGCCATATTTTATTTTTCGAATGAAAAAAACTACAATGTAAATCATTAAAGATGCCGTGATACCGAAAATATTTGCATCCAGGTTAAAAGGCAATTTAAGGTTCAAAACAACCAAACTAACCGTTGTTGTTCCTCCCACAATCATTGAAGCGATTGCAGCATGTGAATCGGGATTTTTACCATATAGGGCAGCCAGTATTGGAATAAATAATCCGGAAACCATAAATGCGTAGGAATAGAGCATCAGTTCTAAAACATTGGTCATATTTGCAGCCAGTATCAGTGCCAAAACTCCAATGCTTAGGGTAATTATTTGTGAAGCACGCAACAATGATTTTTTATCTTGCTTTTGCTTAAATAGTTTCCTGAATATATCCGTTTGCACATTCCCGGAAGCGGCTATCAGACAACTGTCTGCCGTAGAAAGTATCGCAGAGAAATAGGCTGAAAGCATTAGGCCCATCAACCCGATTGGCAATACTGTATTTAACAGCATCGGCAAACCCATTTCAGCATCAATGGCTGTTCCTGCTGCATATCCCAGGTCAGTAAACATATTGTTTTCATAGGCCACCCTTGAGAACAATCCTAAGATTACGCCCATGAAAGCCATGAGCGGCCACTCAAATAATCCGGCAATAAACCATGCTTTTTGTGCTTGTTTGGTTCCTTTTGCAGCATATATTCGCTGATAAAGTGTCATCCCAACAAACCAGATCGGTATAATGGTGACAGCCCAGTTAACAAGCTGTTGCCAGCTCACATTGGCCAATGAAAAAAATTCAGGTCCAATGGTCGTTTTTATGGTCTCCATGCCACCGATTGCATGATAGGAAACGGGTATTCCGATCAATATCAGGCCCGACATTAAAATGATCCACTGTATTGTATCTGTGTAAATAACTGCCTTTAAGCCCCCAATACCAGTATATATAACGGCAATCACACCCATTATAATGAGAGCTGTATTCATATCTATCTCTACAAATGTCGCGGATGCTAATTTAGCTCCGGCTAATAATTGCGAACTGGTGAACCCGATATATCCGATGGCAGAAATGATGCCAGCGATCATAGCAACTCTGCCATTATAGAAATACTCAAAAACCTGAGGAAAAGTAAAAAACCGGTGTTTTGCAGATAATTTACTGATGATCGGAATCAATATCACGGCACTTAACCATGCCCCGATAAGTCCGGTAAAAAGCATCCACGAGCCTGCCAAACCAATCAGGTATCCCAATCCACCCAATCCGATTGAAAATCCACCCCCTACATCAGTGGCAACCACAGACAGACCAATGTGCCAACTACCCAAAGAACGCCCTCCCACATAATATTCTTCAATATTTTTATTTTTTTTAAAAAAATATACACCAACCCCAAGCATTGTCAGGAAATAGCATATAAAAACAATAATATCGATAATATTCATCTTGTAATATTAGAAGACCCCCTGGATGAATATTTTCATCCATTGAGCAACATAGTTTGATAAATAATGAGTATTAATTTGTAGGCGAAACAAGCCTCATCTCCAGATACTTATTTGAAAAGCCGAATTTTTCGTAGAGGAACTTTGCCGGATTTTCCGGTTCTACATGCAATGCAATATCACCATGCACCAGTTTGATTGTTTCCTTCATCAGCATTTTGCCAACGCCTTTTCCGCGTTGCTCTTTGTGTGTAGCAATATAAACAAGTATATTTTCTGGGATATATCCTTTCATCCCTGTTTTGTTAATCACCACCACCCCTGAAATTTTTTGATCATTTTTTGAAATCAAAACAAAACCACCAAAAGAAGGCGTTTCTTTAATTGCATAATCAACAGCTCTCTCTATTGCGATTTTTGAATCGCCATAATTTTCGAGATGATTGTACAGAAATTCAATAATTTCTTTTTTTTCACTAATGTTTGGTTTGTCAATTGGATTGAATACTTTTGTCTCAATCATAAATTATCCTTTATTTTTAATTAATAAATAGTTTATTGAACAGTATAGGAAAATATATGAGAAATGCAAATAATTCAACCATATAATATATTTAAAAGATAAAGTAGTTCGAGTCAATCTTAAACTCAAAGTCGATAAAAACTAAATTATCCGTATTTTTGACCTCAGTTTAGTACGTTCTAACATCATCAATTTATTTTAGTTTATGTTATCCGGTAAAAGATATATTATCCTTTCATTTTTCTTAACAACCACCATTCTTTTCTATTCCCAATTATTGCACCCTGCCGGAACATACAATTCGTTCAGGCAGAACATACAAGATACCAGTATCAAAATAAAACCCATAATCAATAAAACTGATACCCTCATAAAAGCAAATCAGGATACTTCAAAAAAAATCCTGACTGTTCAGGATACATCATTGCTGATTAAAACAGATTCAATCCTCCCGCTCCTGATCCAGGATACGGTAAAAGCAAAAAAACCCAAGGCAAAAAAAGATAAGGCGGCTGTGACGAGTGTTAAAGATACCACCCTGCCCCAAAAGAAAGTCAAGAAAGATACGACTCAAATAAGTATAGAGGAATCGGCCAAGCCCATCAAAAACATTGGTGATACTCTGGAACTTAATATAGATTCATCAAGGGTATATTATTTTACATCTACCATCGAAAATTTTAACCTTGGGAAAATAAAACCCATCGATACAATTTTAAGCGGTATTCAGAATTATGATCCAAATTTCGGAAAAGGGAGGTATTATGCAAGCCTTGGTAACACCGGCCTTCCTGCAAAAAACCTACAATTTAGCCCCCAAATTAAAGAAGGCTTCAATTATTCGTTGAACCCACTCGAAATTTATACCTATCAAAACGATGATGTAAAGTACTATCGACTCGTAAAACCCTTTACAGAAGTATTTTATGTAATGGGGCCCAAAAAAGAAAATACACTGCGGGTAATCCATAGCCAGAACATTACAAAAGGATTAAATATTGGTATTAATTTTAAGTTTATCAATGCTCCGGGAATATATCAAAGACAAAGTTCCGACAATAAAAACTTATATCTGACAGCCCGATATTCGACTGAGAAAAACCGCTATGGGTTCGTTGCAAATTATATGCACGACAAACTAATTGTTGAAGAAAACGGAGGTTTGGAATCAGACAGTGCATTTATCTATAGCCTGGAGGTAAACCGTGCACTTATAGATGTTAATTTGTTATCTGCCCAAAACACCTATAAAAAAGGAAGCTTTTTTCTGAACCAGTATTTCAATCTTGGCAGGGATCATTACATAAAATCCGACACCTCAAAAAATGCAGAAGAAAAAAAGGGTTTAAAACTTGGGCAATTGAGTCACTCCGTTTATGCTGAACGCAAATCTTTTTTATTTGAGGATCAATCAGGCGACAATCAGTTTTTCGCTGGTTTTGATGAAATGTTGAATGCAACCAGCACCTTTGACTCAACAAGAATTTTACTTGTAGAAAATCAATTAAAGTGGTCAAATCTCGGGTATGAAGCCCAGCCGGAAAACAAAAAATTATACCTTTATTTCGGGCTTAAGCACCAATATGTTGAAGTCTATGATACCCTGAGCAAACAAATTTTTAATCACCTGATTCCCAAAGCAGGTTTCACAGCTACTTTTTTAAAAACCACCAAATTATCTGTTGACGGATTTTATGTGGTGGGAGATAAAAATGATGGTGATTATTCATTAAATGCATCAGTGAATCAAACATTAAATTTAACTTCAAAGTTGTCAGGGAACCTTTTTTTATCGGCCCAGCTTGCGAAACAAAGTCCGGCTTATTTTTATAATCTTTATCATGGCAATTACCTTCGATGGGAAAACGACTTTGAAGCCCAAAATTATTTGATACTTAAAGCCAAATATACCTTATGGGGAATTAGTGCAGGTGCAAATTACCATAAAATAGATCATTTCATTTTTATGGACAAAAAAGCCCATCCACAGCAAACCGATATTACCCAGTCGGTTTTATCTGCATCTCTTGGGATATCAAAAAGTATCAGGGATTTTAACCTGGATATAAATGTACTGTACCAGAAAGCAAAAAGTGACAGTCTGATCAGGCTGCCTGAATTTACGGGACACCTCTCATTTAATTGGACCAAGGGATTATTTAAGAATGCAACCACCATCCAACCAGGGATCGAAGTATTTTACAACACCTCGTATTTTGCCGAAGCATATATGCCGGCTACCAGAAGTTTTTATTTACAAAACCTGAAGAATATCGGCAATGCCATTTATGCTGATTTTTATTTTAATTTCACGATCAAGAATACCATGTTCTTTTTTAAATACCAGCACTTTAACGCAGCTATAACCGGTTTCAATTACTTCCTGGTTCCCCACTATCCCATGCCCGATTATGCCATCAAATTTGGTGTGATCTGGAAATTTATGGATTAACAGGCTTTACACCTTAATTAATCAGCCATTCGATATTTTAAGCCTTATAATAAGGTATAGGTAAAATACCGATGTATTCGATTTAGTAACATACTAAATTTGCCTAAATTGCATACAAATTTTTACAATATGAAAATTTTCGGACAAAAGAGCAATCTGCGCATCAAGCATCAGTTTACCAGCACTTTTTATTATTACATATTGGCCATCGTAATTCTGATGATGACAGGTAATGGTTGTAAAAAATTTGACAACTACGAACAATCTATTCCACAGTCGATCGAAAATTTAGTCATATCGGAGAATTTTAATTGGAATACAAATAATTTCATTCATTTTAACATTATCACCGAAAATTCGCAAGTCATAAAAATAACTTCCCTGGATGGACAAACCTTATTTCATAAAGGATTTAATAATGCACTGGATGAATCATATGAGGTAAAGGTGAATATTCCTGCCCATATTTCGGAAGTGATGGTCAATAATCAGCTTGTTTCGATTCAAAATCCAGTTACGACCGTAACACTGAATCAAATGCCGCTCAAAAGTGTAAATCAAATCAAATCAGCTCCAGCGTTTAATGGGCTGGTCTCATATTGGAATTTTAATGAGAATAGTGGCTCTATGGTAAATGATATCCAAGGAAGCAATAATGGTGTTTTTTCTGGTGCTGATTGGGTAAGTGGCATAAGCGGAACCGCCTTAGATTTTAATGGTAATGGAGGAAAAGTAACGATTCCACATAATCAAACACTTGATTTGACGAATGATCAATTAACAATTTCATTGTGGTTTAAAAAGGATCATGATCTGGATGACGGTGCTTTTATTTATCACAGGGTTAAATATGTTCTCCGAATCGACAAATGGGGCAAAATTACATTTGCGATTTATAATCCCGGATGGTCAGATGTTACAATCAGTTGGAGCGATCGTGTGATGGATACGGATTGGCATCATCTTGCAGCAACTTACAATGGAAGCATGATTAAAATTTACCTGGATGGAAATTTGATGGCCTCCGAAGAAACCAGTGGTAATTTAAAAGAATCAAGTTCTGATATTTATATTGGCAACCAGGCCACTACCAACGATTTCGAAGGTATTATCGATGAAGTAAAAATTTATAATACTTCGCTAACCATCGAAGAAATCAATCAAATACACACTAGCACTCCGAATGTTGGAGATGGTTCACAAAGCCTGATTTCGAAATGGGAGCTGAATGAGGGCTCCGGAAATATAGCCGGCGATGCTGTTGGAGGGAATAACGGTACCATTGTAGGTGCTAATTGGGTAGCAGGAATTTCAGGGAATTGTCTCTCATTTGACGGTGAGAATGATTATGTTGCGATTCCAAATAACGCATCTTTAAACTTTACAAACAGTCTTACAATCATGGCATGGGCGAAAACCCGCGATTACAAAGAAGCAAAAATAGCCCAAAAGGGCGATTGGGATGGGCATGGAATTGGCGGGACAAAATGGACCGGGTGGAAAGGCCACATCCGTTTGGACTCAGAAACCAGCGTCTCAATCGAAAGTACGTCAGGGCGACCCATTATTGACCAATGGTATCATATTGCACTAACCTATGATGGATCATCTCTTAAATTGTATATAAACGGGCAGCTAAATAATAGCAGAGATGTTAGCGGTCAATTAAAAATAAACAGCCGAAATGCCTCAATCGGTTCAGACAATGGAGGCCAAAAGTTTTTCAACGGATTGATTGATGATGTGAAATTTTTCGGATCAGCACTTAGTCAGACAGAAATTCAATCCATTTTTAATGATCAGCCTGAAGCCAATGATACAGATGGAGATGGCATCCCCGATGATGAAGATGATTATCCTGATGATCCGGCACGTGCATTCAACAACTATTACCCGGCATCCAACTATGGCAGTTTGGCCTTTGAAGATCTGTGGCCAGGTAAAGGCGATTATGACTTTAATGATTTGGTTCTCGATTATCGTTTTATTTTGGTCACAAATGCCTCAAACAAAATAAGTGACATCAATGCAAATTTTGTTATTAAAGCTATCGGGGCCGGATTTAGCAATGGTTTTGGATTTCAATTTTCAGGCTCGAATATAATAACTGATCATATAAATGTTAGCGGATTTAATCTTCAGGAAGAATATATAAGTTTGAATGAAAATGGCACAGAATCAGGGCAGGATAAAGTAACGGTGATTGTTTTTGATAATTCTAAAGCCATCTTACAAGCCAGTTCGGGTTTCGGTGTAAATGTAACTCCTTCCGAAGCCTACATTACCCCTGATACCACCCGAATCAATTTAAGTTTCAACAGTAATACATACACGGTTGATGATATCGACATTCAGAATTTTAATCCATTTCTGATTATAGATGGCGAACGGGGCAAGGAAATACATTTGCCCGATCATGCCCCGACCAATCTGGCCAATCCTGCTTATTTTGGTAGTTTGAACGATGATTCAAATCCCAGCAGTAACCGTTATTATAAAACAGCGAACAATCTTCCATGGGGTATCAATATTCCTGAAAGTTACAGCTATACGATCGAAAAATCACAAATCATCAAGGGCCATTTAAAATTTGGCGAATGGGCTGAGAGCGGAGGGGTATTATACACCGATTGGTATCAAAATAAATCGGGTTATCGGGATCATAGTTTTATTTATCAGATTCCTTAATATTTAGAATTTCTTAGCGATCAAGGTTAGTGCCTGCATTATCAATCATTTTCTACCTATTTAAGGATAAAAACTGATTGATCTTTTTAATAAGTTCTTCCCTGACGATCGGTTTCGAAACATATTCATCACAACCATGATCCAGCGCTTTTTGACGATCGCCAGCAATGGCATAGGCCGTTTGGGCAATAATGGGTAATTCCGGCCTCAGTTTCTTGATCTCTTTCGTGGCCTCATAACCATTCATAACGGGCATATTGATATCCATTAACACAAGATCAACATTTTGGTTTTGCTTACATATATTTACCGATTCGAGGCCATTTTTGGCCAGCAGTACCTGAAATCCCGATCTCTTCAATATGGTTTCTAAAAACTGGTAACTGGATTCATCGTCTTCGACCACAAGGATCGTTCTCTCTGTTGTTTTCATTTTTTTATCATTAAGAGGAATTTTTTCCTCATTTTGTTTTTCGGTTTCCGGCCCAAGGTAAGGAAGGGTAAAATAAAAGGTGCTTCCTTTCCCTACTTCCGATTCAACCCATATCTGTCCGCCCAGGATTTCAGTCATTTTCTTTGAGATGGATAATCCAATACCGGTCCCTCCATATGCCCGGGTATTTGAGTCATCAACCTGTCTGAAAGCTTCAAAAATCAAATCCTGGTTTGCTTTGGTAATACCAATTCCATGATCCCGAACAAAAAATTTCAGCATCGGTTTTTTATCCATTAATTCTTTCTCGAAACCATATTCTATTAAACCCCGGGATGTAAATTTTAAGGCATTTTTTAAAAGATTGAGCAGGATTTGTTTGAGCTTTGAATGATCCGTAGAAATGATTGTATTTTTATCTTCTTTTTTAATTGAAAGCCTTAGATCAATTTCTGATTTCCCCAGCTTGACCTGCTCATTGGAAATAATCTTATAAACATCCTGAAGGAGAATGTCTAACTTTTCTTCACTCTTATGAATCTTTATTTCTCCGGCTTCTATCAGGGTAATATCGAACAGGTCTTCAACTATATTTAATAAATGGTTTCCACTCATATTAATGGTTTTGACAAAAGTTATAATTTCCTCTTTTGACAAATCCTGATTTATCAAATCTGAAAAGCCAATAATGGCATTCAGCGGTGTACGCAGTTCATGCGACATGGTTGCCAAAAATGCAGATTTCAGACGATCAGATTCGGTAGCTTTTACCAATGCTGCCTCAAGAGCCATACTGGCCTTCTGCTGCTCTGTAATATCCCTGATTATGGTGAGCCAGGCATCTTTTCCATCATAAACAACTTCCTGGGTATGGGTTTCAACTGTAAAAACAGTACCATCTTTTGCTTTATGCTGGTAATGATTTGGAGAATTTTGTGCAGTATCGTCTATATTTCTGTGAACAGCATCCCGGTCTTCATCTTCAAGATGCAAATCAAGCGTTGTCATTTTCATCAGTTCCGGCAATGAATAACCATATTTTTCGATCATTGCATTATTACATTTAAGCACCAGCCTGGTTTTCTGATCGAATACCAAAATAGGGTCAGCTATCTGATTAAATAATGATTCGTATTGGTTTCGGCTGTCGACAAGTTTGGCATTGGCTATTTTTTTATCCGTGATATTCAACTGTGTACCCCACATTCTAACCAAAAACCCATTTTCAACGATTCCGATTGTTTGATTCGAAAACCATTGCATCTCCCCTTTCCTTGTTTTTTCAAGTGTTTCGGCATTGAATAAACGATATCCCGAATGAATGAAGTTACGAATATGATTATTGCCTGATTCTTCGGCCCCGGAATGAAAATCGGCCAGGCGTGTCCCCAGTATTTGATCCATTGAACCTGCATCATACATTTTTACGAATGCATCGTTGCATTCGGCGATATAGGCATCTTTAATAATACGATCTACCTGCTCATCGACAGAGAGCGAAGTGTCCAGGGGTTGAGCCATTTCCATCCGATAAATCCCCTCCCGGCTGTGGCGGATAAAACTTTGGTATCTTTCTTCACTATTTCTCAGCTTTTCTTCTGCATTTTTCTGCCTTGTAATATCTCTGGTTACCGACAGCAAATTTTTTCCAGCAATATTGATGGTGCTTTGAAGAATGCGCCATTCTCCCTGCTTATTTCTAAATCTGTATTCAATGGTTTCCGTTATGGTTGATTCTTTGCCTTTAAACAGATTATTTATTTTATTTTTTACATATTTCTTCAGAAGGGGGAATAAAACCTTTTTATCATCGGGATGTATAAAATCAAAAAAAGATTTTCCGAGTAAATCTTCCTGTTCATAGCCAAGCACCGCTTTAATGGAAGGACTAACGTATATATATTTTGCATTAAGATCAAAAGTTGTAATACTGATATTATCACCGGTATTTTCAGCAATCAGCCTAAATTGTTCTTCCTGCTCAATTAGCTGGTCTGTTTTTTCTTTGACTGTTTCATTCAATAAGCTATACCTCACCCTCAATTTATCTTCAGCTTCCTTAATTCTTAGCATCACCTTAACCTGGGCAGAAAGCTCCACCGGATCAATGGGTTTCGAAAAAAATGCGTCTGCCCCGATGTTCAATCCTTTCACACGGCTCTCAATATCTGTTTTAATGGCTGTGATCATTACAACCGGAATGTGTTTTGTCAACTCATCATTTTTGAGTTTTTCACAAACTTCATAACCGTCCATTTTTGGCATAATAATATCCAGTAGAATGGTATCAGGTTGTTCTTTCCGGGCAATATCAATCCCTTCTTTTCCCGATAAGGCCGTCAAAATAGTATATTCCGGAAGATGATTTTTTAAGACCGCTTTTATGGTAGTTAAGTTGTCTAGCTGATCGTCAATAGCAAGGATTTTTTTCATGACTTATTTTTAATAAACTTTCTTTTTCTGGGCTTACTCTTAGTCTCTGGTTTAAAGTATACTTATTTAGAAATCAATTTCATAATTTCATTTAATAGCTCGGCACCATCTATAGGTTTAGCAACATATGCATCACATCCTGAATTCAAAATCTTCTCTTTATCCCCTTTCATCGCCAGTGCTGTCACGGCAATAATCGGTATCTTGCCAGTGCCAGCGTTCGATTTTAATCTTTTAATGAGTTCATTCCCATCCATTTTTGGAAGCGACATATCCAAGAGGATCACATCAGGAACTTCAGATTGGGCCATTTCCAATCCTTGTTCTCCATCAGTTGCCTCCAATACATGATATTTACCCTTTAAAATTGCTTTTATGGTTGTCATATTATCAGCATTGTCTTCAACCACCAGAATATTTGCCAATCCTTTTTTGTCGTTTTTATTTTTTTGCTTCGACCTATCAACCGGAGCCTGCTTACTCATGCTTCTTCTATCAAATCCCGCATCTTTATACTTTTCATTTTTATCCTTTAGCTTAAATCCTGCTTGGCTCTCAAGCATCAGTTTTACCTTATAAAGCAGTTGTTCTATATTAACATCCCCTTTTTGGATCAATTGTTGAATATTATTTGAACTCAATCGATTCAAATCCTTTTTTGTCAAATCTTTGGCTGTGAGCACAAGAACCGGGATCAAGCTGGTAGCCTCAGACCCCCTGAGTTTTTCAAGCACTTCAAAACCATCTACGCCTGGCATCATTAAATCCAAAATGATCCCGTCCGGAATGGTATGCTTAATATAATCCAATGCTTCCTTTCCATTTTCGGCCACATTAACCAGATAATTCTCACTTTCCAAAACTGATCTTAGCTGAATGATTGCATCCGGATTATCTTCTACCAAAAGAATTCGATCTGCTAAATGGTTTACTTTTTTTAGCTCTACCCCTTTTCTCTGCTCTATTTCCTTCATAACCCGCTGCAACTCGTTCAATAAGATTCTCGGATTTGCCTCGCTTTTTGATATTAAGGATGAGATGTTCCCACTTAATTTTAAACGATCCTTTTTTGTGAGATCCTTTGCTGTTATGATTATTACCGGAATATTTTTGGTTCGCTCCTGATGCCGGATTTTATCCAGAACCGTGAAGCCATCCAGCTCCGGCATGATCAGGTCCAGTAGCAGTACATCCGGGATGTGCTCATTCAGGAGGCTCAGACACTCCCTCCCGTCTTTGGCCAGATAAACCTCAATATTCTCTGATTCAACGATTTCAGCAAGCTGTTTCAATTCAAGCTCATCATCGTCAACGATCATCACCGACCCGGGTAATTTATTAATTTTTTTAATTTGAGAAATTAAGAGGTCTTTACTTACTGGTTTATTAATGAAAGCGGTTGCTCCGAGTGCCAGTCCGGTTGCCTGGTCGTCGGATACTGAAACAATCACAACCGGAATATTTTTGGTAATATTATTTGCTTTCAACTTCTGCAACACTTCCCATCCATCCATATCTTCCATAAAAATATCAAGTGTGATGGCATAAGGTTGATAATTCTCAGCCAGTTTTAAAGCTTCTTTTCCTGAGTGGGTCGAAATTGTTTTATAACCTTCTTCTTTCAGGTGATCAGAAATAACTTTTACAGTTTTCGGATCATCATCCACTACCAGAATAAGTTTTTCGTCAGAATGAGTGCCAATATCGCTTGTATACGCAGTTTCTTCGAGTAAAATATCTTCTGACCACTTTAGAGGAACTGTAACTGTAAATACAGATCCTTTGCCTAAAACACTTTTGGCTTCAATGGTACCACCCAAAACATTCATCATTTTTTTGGCAATGGCCAAACCCAGGCCCGTTCCTTCGAATTTACGTGAGCTGGTTCCATCAGCCTGTCTGAATTCATCAAAAATAAAGGGAAGCTCTTCTTCTGATATTCCAATGCCTGTATCGGCAATGTTAACAAACACATTTTTATCATCATTGCTTAGATTTACAGAAATAATGCCTTTTTCTGTAAATTTTACTGCATTTCCGGCTATATTAAGTAATACCTGGTAAAGTCTTCCTTCATCCGTTTCTATTTGAGGCACATGCTCAGGCAGGTTTATATTAAACTCCAATCCCTTGTCTTCGCACATCTGATAAAGATTTTCTTTGAGTGTTCTTAAAAGGGGTACGATTGAAATAAATTCGGGTTGAACATCGATTTTCCCGGCTTCAATTTTTGAAAGATCAAGAATATCGTTGATGAGTGTCAGTAACCTTTTTCCATTTCGCTCAACAATTTCCAGGTAATTATTTTCGTCGGCATCCAGTTTATCTTTTGCCTGCATAATAAGTACCCTCGAAAGTGCCATAATCGAATTTAAAGGGGTTCTGAGCTCATGGCTCATATTTGACAAAAATTCTGATTTCAATTTATTGGCAGCTTCCACCTGTTTACGTTGCTGTTCAAGTTCTATGTTTTGTTCCTGTAGTTCATCAGAGGTTTTTTGCAGCTCTTCGGTTTGATTCTGCAATTCCTCCGATTGTTCCTGCAATTCTTCGGTCTGGGCCTCAAGCTGCTGGTTCATTCTTGAAAGGTGTTCAGCCAGAACCCTTGTCCTTTCACTGGCAATCAAATTAGAATAAGAAGTATTAATGCTCGTCCATGACTGATTAAGAATATCTATTGAATTCTGTTTGAATTTATTAATATTGACCAAAGAAATAATTGCGAATACATTATTTTCGACCATGATGGGAATGGTGACTATTTCTTTTGGGATGGCCTCCCCTGCCACAGTCTTGAATCTAAAAACGGTGTTCTCATCAATATTACGCAAGTGCATAATCTTCTTGGCAGAAAGGACATTCCCAAATTCGCCCTGTGGATTAGAAGCACTGAACGGGCTTAACATTTCTTCATTGGCACCAATTGAGCTAAAATATTCATATTGATCAGTGACCTCGTTAAGAATATAAAAGGCGGCCATGTTGGCATTTGTGATTTTAAGGAGCCTTTTTAATAATGAATTTCCGAATCCCTGCATATCAGTTCTTCCGATCATTGTTTCTGAAATATCAACAACACCTTGCTGCACCATAATTTTAGATTCTGTGATTTCAGCCATGTGATTAAACTCCAAAGCTAAATTTCCCAGCTCGTTTTCTAAACCTATGATATTTCTGGCGGAGTAATCGCCTGACCCTATTTTACGGGCAACCGTATTCATATCACGAATTGGTTGAGATATAGATCTGCTTATTATAATCACAACAATAAGAATTACAATTCCGCAGAAAAAGAACAGTAATACAAAATGCATAACCATCGAACGAATGGGTGCATTTATTTCATACATATCCTGTTTGCAAACAAAACCCCAACCCGTTTGAGCGATATAAGTATATGCGGCCAATACTTTGATATTTCTATAATCATTTGACTTTATAATTCCTGTATTCCCTTTGGATGCATTCATTGCTGGTTCGGCTGATATTTTCAAGTTTAAGGTAGCATTTTCACGCCACCGAAGATCATTGAGTGCCAACCCGTCCGCATTTACGATCAGGGTTTCACCTGTTTCTCCTAAACCGACCGTATTCTTTAAAATTGCAAATAGCGAACTTTCAAGGTCGATTCTGCCAACCAGAACGCCCACGATGTGTTCGTTATGAGTCATGCAAAATACAGGAATTGAAAACGTCATCTCATTGTTATTGGTCTCATGAGATCGGTAAATATCCTTGATATAAACATCGCCGGTTTCAATCGGTTTAGTGAAATAATCGTTATGGGATACATTTGATCCTTCAAACTCCTTTTTGGTGGATATTTCAACCAGGCCTGTACTGGCGTCAATAAAAAATAATTCACTGTACACTTTATAATTAAGCATATTTCGCTTAAACAATTCCGTAGCATTTGTAATTTTCACCCGATTCGGTTCCGATGAGGATTCTTTATTAAATATATTCTCAAGGCTTCTGATTTCATAATCGCCCGCCATCACATGCAGATCCCCCACCCTTTCTTCCAGCCAGCGATTCACTTCCTGGACCTTTAAATCCCTGATAGCTGTTAACTTATCATAAGCCGCTTTTTCAATATTTTGCACCCGTTGAAAATAGGTTATAAAAAGTGCAACAATAATGGGTAAAAGCGAAAGCAATAGAAACCAATAGGTTAATTGCGATCGTATGCTTTTGAATTTGTATAGTTTCATTTTTTTATCTTTTTATTGGTTGAATGAGTTGAGTGAGTTAAGTGAGTTTCTTAGCTTTCAACCTTACTCACCTTACTCACCTTACTTACCTATTTAACTTTTTTCTTCCTATCTCTCAAATACTTAATATATCCATTTAACATTTTAATAACTTCCAATATATCAGTATGAATTTTATCATAAATATTTTCATTAATATATGACTCATCAAATGCGACAATCAGATGATCCATTATTTCATGAAGCGAACCTCTAGCCTGACGGCAAAACTGAATATTTTCCTGATAGTGAAATCTTCCATAACCTTCGGCAATGTTGGCAGTTACCGACCTGGAGGCCCTAATTAGTTGATCAATGAGTCTATATTTTTCCTCAGAAGGAAACCCTTTACACAATTCAGAAATCTTATTCCTTAATTCCCTCCCCTTTATCCAAACCTCTAATGTTTCAAAAGTTGATTTTGTTTCACTCACAATACTGATACAATTAATTATAAACTCCTGATAAACAACTCACCTACTCACCTTACTCACCTAACTCAACCTACTCACCTTACTCACCTACTCAACCTACTCAACTTACTTCCCTTCCAGTGCCCTGATCCTTTCCTGCAAACTACGGACAGTCAGTTCCCTGCCCACGAATACTTTCATGGCATCATCAAGTTCTTTGTTTTTCTTTTCAAGTTCCAATGTTCTTTCCTTGATCAGTTCCTCAAGGTTTTCCCGATGTTTTTTTAATTCATACTCGGCATGCTTTAATTCTGAAATATCCATTCCCATCCCCACTAATAAAGGAATATCATCTATAAAAATTCTTTTCCCCGTAAAATAATAGGGTGTTTTTGTTCCATCTTTTGAGATTAAACCAGCGTATGCATCAGATACTCCATCAATAAATACACGCTCGATTCTTTGGGCAATTATTGATTTATCCGCTCCTTCAAATAGGTCTACAGGGCTCATTTTTTGCATTTCATCTGCTGAATATCCAGTGACTGTTTCGAAATTACTATTCCAATTTACAAATTTTCCTTCAAGGCTGATCTGATAAAATAAAGCAGGAAGCGCGTTAATGACTTCTTCCGAATATTCTTTTTCTTTCAGTAATTTAATTTCGGCCTGCTTTCTTTCAGTAATATCATGGATTGAACCAACCAAAAACCTTTCTCCAGATTCGTTAATAAAACGTATTTTTCGAGTGATGATGGTCCGCGTGAAATTTCCAATGGTTAATTCTTCTTCTCTTACGTCTTCGATACCCGTATCCAGTACCTTGCGGTCAACCGCCATAAATTGTTCCTGCTCATTTTCCGGAACAGATTCGGCAAGGGTAGCCCCAATGACTTGTTCTTCATCCAATCCAAATAAATCATAGAATGCTCGGTTTGCCAAAATGATCCGATGATCGTTATCTTTCATAAAGATTGGGCTTCCGAGCAAATCAATAATTGTTCTTAATCTTCCCTTCTCATCCTTTAACATTTGCTCGGCCTGCTTTAATTCAGTAATATCATAGAGTGTGGCTAACAAATCATTTTCGATGGTAATTCCTGAAATGATCACATCCCGCACCTCCCCGTTCTTGCATGTAACCTTGTATATATCTGATTTAATATCTGATCCGGTTTCACTTGCATTCTGAACTGCCAAATCCCAATTCTGTATGGCACTTCGACGATATTCCTCATCAGGATAGGCTCTTTGCCACCATTCATTTATTCCCGGAATATCCTTGTCGGTGTATCCGAAAACCTGAATGAAGCGATCATTTCTGAACGTAAAAGATCCCTCGCTATTTACATACACAATGGGCATTGGAATGCTTTTTAATAATTGTTTTAATTTTTCTTCGCTCTTATTAAGTTCTGCCTCTGCCTTTTTGAGGTTTGAGATATCCAAAATCATTGCAACAAAAGTTGGCTGTTCTTCAAAATTGATAAGCTGCAAATGAACCTCTACATGATAGAATGATTGATCTTTACGTTGATGTACGGTTTCAAATACGATTTTATCCCTTTTCCCGGTTCGCAAGGGTTCAACCAATTCAGTAAATGATTCGTTCGAAAATTCAGGCTTAAAACTTAAGGGAGTCATTTGTTTTAATTCTTCCATTGTATATCCCAGGTTTTTCTGCGCTGCATTATTAACCTGGGTAAACCGCAAGGTTCCCGCATTAAATAAATAAATTTCATTCAATGAATCCTCAAAAATCCGGCTATAACGCTTTATTTCAAATTCTGCCTGCTTACGTTCAGTAATGTTATTGATTGAAGTGATAAAATATTCAGCTTCGCCTTCCGTATTTTTCTTCAAAGTTGTAATGATATCTGCCCAAACAATATCTCCATTTTTATGAATATATCTTTTTTCATAATTGGCCATTTCAGTCTCACCCTCCAATAAGGATTTAACCATTTTAGAACTTTCGCTTATATCTTCGGGGTGGGTAATTTCCTTCCAGTTTTTTGATTTAAGTTCCTGCTCAGTGTACCCAAGCATCTCACAAAAGGCTTTATTCACACTCATTGAGCCATCGATCCCAGTCATACTTAGTCCGAGTGGAGTGAGTTCAAAAATACTCCTGAATTTTTCTTCGTTCGCCCATAATATTTCTTCATTGTTCTCAGCCTGAAGGTTTAGAGGTGAGTCCCCGACTTTCGTTCTTTCGAGTTGTGCAATCTTTTGTTTCAATTCATCCAACTCTTTTTGAAGTTGTTCGCTCGTTTTCTCTTTAGTTCCTGCCATAGCTTAATATTTCGTTGAATCGTATAGTCGTTTAGTCGTTAAATAAGGCTTTCGCCTCATGCTTTTTTTTTATTGTTTATAGTTTAAAGCTGATCTTTTGTATTTAATTCCCTTATATACTCTGTTCACTCTTCACTCTTCACTCTTCACTCTTCACTCTTCACTCTTCACCCTTCACCCTTCACCCTTCACTCTTCACCCTTCACTCCTCACTCTTCACTCCTTACTCACCCACTTTTCTGATAGATCTTACAACAACTGTTCACCCGGTGAAATTTATGTTTAAACCCATCAACTGGTGTTTCCGCTTCTCCCAGAATTAGATAAGCATTTGGTTTTAAGGAATTATATAATTTATTAAATATAAGGATTTGATATTCCGTTTCAAAGTAAATTAATACATTGCGGCAGAACACCAGATCAAAGTTTCCAAAAATACTTTCCCGCGGTACCGAACGGGTTTTGTCCAATAAATCATAAAACGAAAATTTTACCTGCTGTTTAACTTTCGGAATGATATGATATTGATCACTGTCGCTGGTAAAATATTTACTGATCAGTCCGTATTTCATATTTTTGATGCTTTTGAACTCATAGCTTCCAATTGCAGCAGACTTTAAAACCTTTCGATCAATATCGGTGGCAAATATTGTTGGTTTTAGCTGAAAATCTTCTTTTTCAATTAATTCATTCAAAAGGATTGCAATTGAATAGGGTTCTTCACCATTGGCACATCCTGCCGACCAAATGCGCAAACATTCATGATGAGCGTTATTCTTTGCCATTATTTCAGGGAACACCAATTTTCGAAGGTATTCGAATGTAAGTGAGTTCCTGAAAAAATGACTAACATTGATCAGAAAAGCATCAATCAGCTGATCCAATTCTTCAGGATGCTGCATAAGGTAAGCATGATAGGCATCCAGTTCCGTGGTCCTCGAATAGATCATTCGCTTTCGGATACGTCGTTCGAGCATAGGCTTATGATACCCGTTAAAGTCAAAGCCCCTTTTGTTATATAAGTAATCCAATATAAGATTCAATGCTGGTATTTCAGCTTTTGTTTTATTCATAGCATTCAGGATCTGATCATATTTTTTGCCAGTTATCGATACATTTTATTTTAAATTCGAAGAATCCTGATCAATACAAAGAAGTCTCCGGTTCACACCAATATATGCGTAAAGATAGCTCTGAAAAAAACGGAATTTATAGGTAAAATACCTAAAAAGGGGGGACTTCAAAAAAGCACGATGTTAAAGCATCGATATTTTTTTTATTCCACTCTAAATTCAAATATTAAATCCGAAAAAAACCTGGGATTAATGATTTCATCATTGATCCCGAAGGGGGGTGGCTTCAGAACAACCAGCTGGCGCGGATTTGTAATCCGTGCCATTGATTAATAAAACTAAGAAATTTATATCTTATCATCAAGCGTTCGGATTGCAAATCCGAACGAGCCCTAAAAAAGAAGCTGGTCTTTTTGGACAGCCTCTATTTGGCAGAGAAAGAGGGATTCTCAATTCTATTTTTTCATATCTTACATCATTGATTATCAAGCTCATATTTTTTTAAAAAACGGTTAATTTGTGTCGAATCTGTGCCGGCACGAACTTCTGAAGGCCCTGACAACTAAGCATTCCAGAGCCTTAATGTTTTCAATCTTTATGCTTTTTTGTTAGTCATGTCAAACACTTTGCAAAGAGTATCTTTCAAAAATCATTCATTATTTCAAATATAATTTACCCAGTCTCTAAAATCAATACGTTATTCAACGTATTTAAACGACAAGTTATTAACATGAGAAATATTACCTATAAAAGTTATTAAATTTATAATGTTGAATAATTCAATTAACAAAATAATTCTTTGATAGTAAAATTGATCTAATATAATTAAGATGTTAAAAAAAACTGTTTTTATTATAGGTGCTGGGGCAAGTCAAGAAATTGGGCTTCCTTTAAACAAAGACTTAAAAAATGAGATTTCATCATTATTAGATCTTCCTACTGGAAATAATTCTATAGGAGTCTTAGAAAACATTCTAATGGGTGCTATGAGAAAAATTAGTGCTAACTTAGAATCATTCAGGGATGTAGCCAAATATATCAGAAAAGCTTTAACTGTTAATATTTCTATTGACAATTTAATATACAATCAAAGGGATCACAGTGACTATAACAAAATAGTTATTTGTAGTAAACTAGCAATTTGTCAAGCAATTATTCAAGCCGAAAGGAAAAGTGAACTTTATAAAACCAACAGTAACTTTATAGAACTTCAACGCACCTGGTTCATGTCTTTTTTTCACTTACTTACGGAAAATTGCTCATTGCATGAACTTAAAAGTAGATTCCAATTAGTAACCCTAATAATATTTAATTATGACAGATGTGTTGAGCACTTCTTACATACAGCTCTGATGAATTCATATGGAATTTCTTATGAAGATGCGACAACGGAGCTAAAAAATCTAAACATTATACATCCGTATGGTAAGGTAGGAAATTTAAGATGGCAAAATGGTACAACTATTGAATTTGGAGGGACCATAACTTCTGAAATTATTTATTCAATTTATAAAGATATTAGAACCTTCTCAGAAGGAATTGATCCAAACTCAAGTGAAATTTTAAAAATTAGGCAAAAAATTCATGACGCAAATCGAATTGTATTCTTAGGTTTTGCGTATCATAACATAAACATGAATTTAATTAACCCTGATTTTATTATTGATAATTGGAGTCAAGGAAATAAAACTTGCTATGGATCCGCTTACAGAATATCAAAAAGTGATCAAGGAAAAATTTCAAGCCAAATTGAATTGATTTTTAAAGGCAGAATAAATGTTACATTAGACGACTCGAAATGTTATGATTTTATAAACAATTATTGGAAAAGTTTAGATTTTCAATCTATTGAGAATTAAAATAAATTATAGATGTGCCGTATTTGTGTTTTGATTAAATAAAAATGGCCTAATTATACGATAATCAGGCCATTATGCGGAGAAAGAGGGATTCGAACCCCCGGTACGCAAAAAGCGTACAACTGATTTCGAGTCAGTCCCGTTCGACCACTCCGGCATTTCTCCAGGACAAAATTTATGATTTAAATCATTGTTAAATACTCATAAGCATTTCAATTAAATATGATTCTATAAAATTTCCATAAAGGAACAAATTATTAAATTCAAATTACAAATAAATCTCAAATCTCATTCTTCAATTTTAGAAAGCGAATACTTCACTACTAAATATTTCATAATGAGTAAAGTTTTGACATTTGTTTTTTTGGATATTGAAATTTGTTTGTTATTTGTTAATTGGCTTTTGGAATTTCTAAGCAAATGACATTGGTAAAATATTTACATATCTACCATACTTTACTTAATTCCCCTTTGCTTTTTAATCTCATCATAGGCCACATTCAATTTCTGAAGTTTTTCTTCGGCAGCTTTTTTAATTTCATCTCCGAGATGTGCCACCTTATCCGGATGATATTTGGTTGCCATTTTATAATAGGCTTTTTTAACCTCATCATCAGTCGCAGTTTGCGGCACCTCCAAAATTTGATAGGCACTGTCAACCTCTTTCACGGTCATGGCCTTGATCGACAAATAATCGCCCCGATCAATTTCCAGATATCGTGATATTTGCTCAATAATTTCAATCTCGCGCTCATGGATCTGTCCATCAGCTTTGGATATCCCAAACAGAAAATGCAGCAATTGAAGTTTCGCGGCATAATCCATATAATGCTTAATCTGCCTGCTTACTTCGATAAGGTTAATATCCTGTTTGAGTATTTCTTTCAACAATTGAATATTGCGGTTTGCACGGTCCGCACCAAACTGTTGAACAAAAAACTTCTTCACATAATCCAGTTCCGAACGCATCACTCGTGCATCAGCTTTCATTACAGCTGCCGAAAGGATCAATAAACTAACGCTAAAATCGCCTTCGCGGGTTTGTTGTGTTTGTGTTGTAGCATATGGATCGTAAGCGTATTCGCCTTTCTGGAGCCCATCGTACATAGATCCGAAAACGAATCCCAGTATTCCGCCGATAGGTCCGCCAAAAGCCCAGCCGAGGCCTCCTCCAATCCACTTGCCGTATGATTTTTTACTCATTGATCAATTTAATTTAAAGATGCAAAAGTAATAATGTTTTTTCACATATATCGCCAACAAATATTGTGTAATAAAAAAAGGCTCCCGAATTTTCAAGAGCCTTTCTTTATTTATTGAATATTCTCACTAAGTGGCAGACCATACTGCTCAATCATCCGGATGTTCATTTTCTCCAGCTGATCAAGCACAGGATTATAAATTTCAGGAACAACCGGAATATACACTCCGTGCACTTTAATTTTACCTTCAAGCAGCATTTCCACGGCACAAGCGGCAGGCAGAGCCACCGTACGCGCAATCGATGTATCTGTTTTCAAGGTGCCAAAATCAAGCATGCGCGATTTGATCACTTCACGCTTTCCATCAGCATATTTAGCTACAAATGTATGTTGCATCACAACCATGTCCCTTTCATCCTCATTGATCATCATTTTATTGATCATCAGATCAGAAACGATTTCGAAAGGAGAATCTTCTTGGCGGTTCATTTTCTGGTCGGAAAACAATCCCAACCATTCCATTGCCTTAATCGGATTTGAATCAACGGATATATTAAGTTTTTCAGCAACTTTCTTTTTGATATTCTCTGAATTTTCAGCTCCAATCATTTTAGCCATAAAATCGGCATAAGATAAGCCCTCAAGATTTAACTTGTCGTACCCAATCAGTTTCAATGCTTTCAGCGCATCCAGTACCTCGCACCATTTATCGTACCTGAAGGTTCCCCTAAACATGGTTTTAGTTTCAGGAATTCCATAAAGTTCAACATAAGGCAATGAATCACGGTTCGGATACACTTCCAGTTCTCCAACTTCCGGAAAATCAACTTTAATCGGGTTTTTAAAAAGATCTTCGGTCGGAATAGTTCGAATGGTTCCGTTTCTAAGATATTTTCCATTATTATTACCGGCCATTACAACGCCTTTTGGTGCCCATGAAAACTTATAGTTAAAAGGATTTTTTTCCACTTCGGGTGCTACCAAAGCCCCGCAAAACGAATAGAATTCCTCGATTTCTCCATTTTTTTCATGTACATTGTCGATAATGCGCATTGCCGACATATGGTCGATACCCGGATCCAGGCCAATTTCATTCAGGATCAAAATTCCGGCATCTTTTGCCGCCTGATCCAGTTCTTTCATCGCTGGTTGAACATAGGAGGTTGTCACCATATTTTTTTTGTGCTTAATACACAATTTAGCCACCATCACGTGGTATGCATATGGAAGCAAACTGACTGACAAATCATGCTCTGAAACCAATCTTTCAAGTGTTTTTTCATCATCAACAGTCCAGGCAATTGCATGCCCGTTTTTATGTCCGTTAATTATTTTATCGGCCTTTGAAATTGTTCGGGTGGCCATGGTGACATGATAACCTTTTTCCAAAAGGTATTGTACAATTGGTTTTACAACCATGCCGGCACCCAGGATTAATACTTTTTTCATTTAATTTTTAATTAATAATTATTAAATTTCTAAAAACTCACTAATGTATTTATAATCAGGTGTTAATTCTCCTTTATGAATAATAACGGCTTTTTTAATTGGTTCGGGCAGGTCGAGTTTTTCAAAAGATTGAGAATAATCAGCAGTGGCAATTGGCTTTATAAATTTAAATAAAGCATTTCCAAAGGCGATGGAAGATTCGCGCGGTAATTCGCTGGGCAGTATATCTACCGCCATCACCAGTATTCCTTCACCTTCGAAGCCCATCCTTGCCTCCCTTTTATGCGGATCGTATACAAACACAGGATCTTCAATTTCTGTTCCAACATGTGTACATTCGATCGATCCATCAGGGTCACAGGTAATATCTCCAATTACTTTCAATTTAACCTCACTCCTGCTAAACAATTTAGCCAGATAGTCTTTGGTCAAAATTCTTGGATAGCGATCATCCCAGTACATACAGTTCATCAGAATACTTAAATGCGGTACAAACTTTTCAAATGCATTTTCGTATTCTTCGGGATGATGATAATAGTGCTTCAACTTAAAATCCATTTTTCGATCCTTCGGCACCGAAATGTCGGATTCTTTGAAGATAATTTTATAAACAACTTTGTTATTGGTTTCACGATCTGACTTTTGCAATTCAAGTAATTCGTCAGGTCCTATTTCAATCATAGGCAATAAGTCGGCAATCTCCTGTGCTCCTTTCGAAACATTTCCATAGCCTGTAAAACCAATGGTCATAGGGATTAATGATTCCGGCAAACCATTCGTTTTAATATTCTCGCCCACTTTTTTAACGGCAGTTTTGGCCTCTTCCAGCGATTGATAATGATGCGATTGTTTAAGCGTAGTGAATGGGTTCTCAATTCCCTGCGATTTTAATCGCTGCCCAAAGGACCATAATGAATTTATCATGCCTGCAAGTCCTGCAAAGCGGCCAAAAAAGATCAGTCGCCTGCCTTTATCATCCGCAATTTTTTCATACTCAATCAGGGTACATTTTTTTTCCATCATCTGCTTAAGCATTGGCATATTGTAAGGTTGCCCCTTAATCACATGCGAAAAGAAAATATAGGTTTTTCGAAATTCAAAAAAAGAATTTGGCATTTCTTTCACTCCAAAAATAACCGGAGCATTACCCAGGTCTGAGGCCAGTATTGCACCCGCTTTTCTGAATTCATCATCCTTAAAAATTCTTTTTTCGGAAGGTTCAACATAAATTTCAAGCATTTGCTCTTTAATCAATTTTTTTGCGTGCTCGGGTGTAATTGCTACCCTTCTCTCCATCAGATATTTATCCTCATGGCGAATTCCAATTTTTTTGTTCATGGCCGATGCTAATTAAAAAGAAAAAAACAGGTTCTAAATTCTTGGCAAACTTATAAAAAATAAGCCATCTAAGCACTTTAAGTCACTTATAATATTTAATAAATTTTGGCATTTATAAAAAAAATTATCACTACAACATCGGTATAAGTTTAAGATTGAAGCTTAAATCGGGGAATTATCAGTATTGTTTTCTTTCGTTTTGAAGGCATTGAATAAATTTTTCTGTTATTTATGAATTTGGCTCACTGCCTTAGATAATTGAGATAAATTTACACCAGGGCAAAAAATTAATATCCGTTTTATTAAAACCTGCTTTTTTGTTTCAAACTATCATTTTTCCATCAGGTTTACATTCATTTTTTGAGCCACCGAATAAAGAATATTACAACTTTTATTTATTCGGTTCCACCATCGGTGACATTGGCTTTTTTACTAATTTTGTACTTCATTTTCACGAACATAAAATTAATCCATATTTAAAAACATATTTAATCTAGAAATTAATGATGACGAATCAAAAACACGTTTATCTCTTTGGTGATAAAACTGCAGAAGGTAAATCTGACATGAAGAATTTACTTGGGGGAAAAGGTGCCAATCTGGCCGAAATGAATCTCATTGGGGTTCCTGTGCCTCCCGGCTTTACGATAACGACAGAAGTTTGCAATGAATATTATAAAATCGGACAGGATCAAACTGTTGAATTAATCAAAAAAGAAGTTGAAAACGGTATCCATTTTATTGAAAAAATAATGGGAACCAAATTTGGGGATAAAGAAAATCCCTGTTTAGTCTCAGTTCGGTCAGGTGCAAGAGCGTCAATGCCGGGGATGATGGATACAGTGCTCAATCTCGGTTTAAATGACCAGGCTGTTGAAGGAATTGCCAAGCGAACTGGTAATCATCGTTTTGCATGGGATTCGTACCGGCGATTTGTACAAATGTATGGCGATGTGGTAATGGGAATGAAACCTGAATCTAAAGAAGACATTGATCCTTTTGAGGAAATCATTGATGAAATGAAAGAAGCCAAAGGAGTTACAGACGATACAGATCTGAACACCGATGATTTGAAAGAAATGGTAAGCAGGTTTAAAGAGGCCGTTCAGAATAAGACCGGTCAGAAGTTTCCTGATGATCCATGGGAGCAATTGTGGGGCTCAGTGATGGCTGTATTTAATAGCTGGATGAACGAGCGTGCAATCTATTATCGTCAGTTAAACAATATTCCTGCTGAATGGGGAACGGCTGTTAATGTGCAGGCGATGGTATTCGGTAATATGGGAGCTAATTCAGGAACCGGTGTTGCTTTTACAAGAGATGCAGGTACAGGTGAGGATATTTTCAATGGGGAATATTTAATTGATGCCCAAGGAGAAGACGTCGTTGCCGGTATCCGGACACCACAACAAATTACACTCGAAGGTTCTAAAAGATGGGCTGTATTGGCAGGGGTAAATGAAGACGATAGAAAAACTAAATTCCCGTCGTTGGAAGAAGCTATGCCGGCAATTTATAAAGAATTAATGCTGACCCAGCAAAAACTCGAGGACCATTATTCAGATATGCAGGATCTTGAATTTACCATACAAGACGGTAAATTATGGATGCTCCAGACCCGTAATGGAAAAAGAACAGGTGCGGCCATGCTAAAAATTGCAATGGATATGCTGTCTGAAGGAAAAATAGATGAAAAAACCGCCCTCTTAAGATTGGAACCCAACAAACTGGATGAATTGCTTCACCCCGTTTTTGATGCAGATGCCATTAAATCAGCATCGGTACTTGCCAAAGGTTTACCGGCATCTCCTGGAGCCGCTACCGGACAAATCGTATTTCATGCAGATGAAGCCGAAGAGTGGGTTGCGAAAGGGAAAGATGTAATTTTAGTAAGGATAGAAACCTCGCCTGAAGATTTAAAAGGGATGAACGTGGCTAAAGGAATTTTAACCGCACGCGGTGGAATGACTTCTCACGCAGCCGTTGTGGCACGTGGAATGGGAAAATGCTGTGTTTCAGGAGCAGGAAGCTTAAGCATTAATTATAAAAGTCGTTCGCTTGTTGCACATGGAAAAACCCTGAAAGAAGGCGACTGGATTTCGCTGAATGGTTCAACCGGAGAAGTGTATGATGGAAAAATCAAAACCATTGCCGCTGAATTAAGTGGTGATTTCGGAAAAATCATGGATTTATCCGATAAATATTCAAAAATGCTTGTACGTACCAATGCTGACACCCCACGCGACTCAAAGGTAGCACGCAATTTCGGAGCACAGGGTATTGGTCTTTGTCGCACCGAACATATGTTTTTCGAAGGAGACCGCATTCGCGCCATGAGGGAAATGATCCTGGCAAACGATGAACAAGGCAGAAGAAAAGCATTGGAAAAATTATTGCCTATTCAAAGAGAAGATTTCGAAGGGATATTTGAAGCAATGCAAGATTTGCCGGTAACTGTAAGGTTGCTCGATCCGCCATTGCACGAATTTGTTCCTCATGAGCCTGAAAATCAAAAAGAAATGGCCGACCAGATGGGTATTTCGGTTGAAGCAGTTCAAAAGAAAGTTGAAGAACTGGCTGAGTTTAACCCCATGCTCGGACATCGTGGTTGCCGATTGGGAATCACTTATCCTGAAATTACTGAAATGCAGGCAAGGGCCATTATTGAGGCGGCTTTAAATTTAAAAGCCAAGGGTATTGTTGCAAAACCTGAAATTATGGTACCCCTTATTGGAACAAAAAAAGAACTTGTGATGCAGGAAGAAATCGTAAGATCTGTTGCAGAAAAGGTATTTAAAGAAAGAGGTGAACGAATTGAATACCTGGTTGGTACGATGATCGAAATTCCACGGGCAGCCTTAACTGCTGATAAAATTGCCGAATCTGCTGAATTTTTCTCTTTCGGAACAAATGACCTCACCCAGATGACCTTTGGGTATTCAAGGGATGACGCCGGTAAATTCCTGCCTGTTTATATCAATAATGGGATCTTAAAACATGATCCTTTTGAAGTACTGGATCAGGAAGGTGTTGGCCAGTTGTTAAGGATTGCGGTTGAAAAAGGAAGAAAGACCCGTAGTAATATTAAAATTGGAATTTGTGGAGAACATGGAGGTGAACCATCATCTGTAGAATTCTGTAACTTATTAGGATTCAATTATGTTAGTTGCTCACCATACCGGGTTCCAATTGCACGTTTGGCTGCTGCCCAGGCTGCAATTAAACAAAATTAACAACTTAAGTTAAATAGTAAAAAGGAAAGCAGCTGTGCTGCTTTCCTTTTTGACTAAAAATTTTAAAATCTTCTAAAATCAAGTATAAACGCAAAAGATGAACAAAGTGGATAAACTAAAGCAAGACTTAAAAAGTTACGGATTGACCGATATAAATAAAGTATATCACAATCTTTCGTATGAGGAACTTTTCCAAAAAGAAACAGACCCTTCGCTTCAGGGATATGAAAGAGGATACCTTACTGATACAGGTGCCGTAACTGTTGATACCGGCATTTTTACCGGACGTTCACCCAAAGATAAATATATTGTTAAAGAAGAAACTTCCGAAAACAACATCTGGTGGAAAAATCCACAACGTCTGGCATCTGATAATAAACCGATTTCAGAAGAAACCTGGGATTATCTTTATGATATCAGTGCAAAACAATTATCCGGAAAAACCATTTATGTTCAGGATGGTTATGCCGGGGCAAATGTAGAAACGAGGTTAAAAATCAGGATTGTGACGGAAGTTGCATGGATGGCTCATTTCGTTAAAAATATGTTCATTCGTCCTACGGAAGAAGAAATGCAAGACTTCAAACCGGACTTTGTAATGCTCAACGCCTGTAAAACAACAAACCCCAAATGGGAAGAGCAAGGCCTTAACAGTGAAGTTTATGCGGTTTTTAATCTTAAACAAAAAAGAGCGGTTGTAGGCGGATCATGGTATGGAGGAGAAATAAAGAAAGGCTTTTTCTCTATCATGAATTATTACCTTCCATTAAAAGGAATTGCTGCCATGCATTGTTCTGCAAATGTTGGCAAAGAAGGAGATACCGCTATATTTTTCGGACTTTCAGGAACAGGAAAAACCACCTTGTCAGCCGACCCAAAACGGGCGTTAATCGGAGATGATGAGCACGGTTGGGATGACGATGGCATCTTTAATTTTGAAGGAGGTTGTTATGCAAAATGCATCGACCTGAGTGAAGAAAAAGAACCGGATATTTATCACGCCATTAGAAGGGACGCATTATTGGAGAACGTTGTTTTTGATGAGAAAACAGGTAAAATTGATTTCGAAAGCAATGCCAAAACAGAAAATACCAGGGTTTCATACCCAATCTATCATATTGATAATATTGTTAAACCTGTTTCAAAAGCCGGTCATGCCAAAAAGGTTATTTTTCTAACCGCCGATGCTTTTGGGGTATTGCCTCCTGTATCCAAACTTACACCTGACCAAACAAAATACCATTTCCTCAGCGGATATACTGCAAAGGTAGCCGGAACAGAAAGAGGCATTACAGAACCCAAGCCAAGTTTTTCAGCTTGTTTTGGTGCTGCTTTCCTGCTCCTTCACCCAACAAAATATGCTGCTGAACTAATTAAACGTATGGAACAAAATGGTGCAGAAGCATATCTTGTTAACACCGGCTGGATAGGTGGAGCCTATGGAAAAGGGAAACGAATTGACCTGGCATCCACCCGTAAAATTATCGATGCCATCTTAGATGGTAGTTTAGAAAATATTGATTATGAAACCATTCCGGTCTTCGGATTAAATATTCCAAAAACAGTAAAAGGGGTTGACAGTAATATCTTAAATCCGCGAAATTTATGGAACAAAGCTGAAGATTGGGATGAGGCTGCCAAAAACCTTGCTGCAAAATTCATTAAAAACTTTGAAAGTTTTACTGATAATGAAGCTGGCAAGCAATTAGTTGCCGCCGGCCCAAAAATTTAATTTTATTTAAGGCCATCCTGTTTCAAAACAGGGCAATTCATGGCATTCATGCTTGATATTCATTACTCTTAATTGAATATCAAGCATTTATTTTTTTATAAATAATCATCCCATCCACCTACAAATTTGATTGACTAATCTCATTGCAATTTGATTCTCAGGTATCAATAATTAAGCTTATATTTTTGTCCAAACGGCCTTCTGTTCTATCTTCGACTCAACAAAATATATAAAATCCTTGTCCTCGTAGAAAATAATTATATCTTTGTAGAATTATTAACTTAACTTATTATTACTATGTCAACCGGTATTGTAAAATTTTTCAATGAAAGAAAAGGTTTTGGATTTATTGTTGATGATGAATCAAAACAAGACATCTTTGTTCACGCTACTGGTTTAATCGACCGAATAAACCAGGACGACAAAGTGAGTTTTGACATCACTGAAGATAATCGAGGGAAAAAAGCCGTTAATGTAAAAAGGGCTGAGTAAAGTATTTGAACACCTATTGAAAAATTAAAAACCCTCCACAATTTGGAGGGTTTTTTTATGATTTCTTTTCAACCAAAAAGCCCTAAAATTCAACAATTATTCCGATGGTTGGAAATACAGTTCCCGCACTGGTTTCTATCTCTCTCAAAATATATTCCTGTTGTGCATAAGGCAATGATGGGTCGGCAATTTGCGGGATCCCTTGTTCGTTTAAATTTGTTAAATAATTTTGTTCATCAGCTGAATAGTTATAGATGTTTTGCACATCAATATAAAGCATGAGCGACCATTTTCGATAAAAGAATTGTTTATCAATTCTTACATCAAGTTGATGGAAACTGGAATATCGCAGACTATTAAACCTGGAATAATCGAGGTAAGCCTGGTTTGATACGTCCCATGCGGGCCTTTTCGCTGATGTTACCAAATCATAAGGCGTATAGGGTGAGCCACCCACAAAACGCCATTTGAGTCCAATGTCCCAATTGTTTTTAAACTCCTTAAGAAGTACAATATTCAGCAAATGTTTATTATCCCAGGCTGATGGAATATATTGATTATCATAATTTTTGAACTCGCTCCGAACAAAGGTATATGAAAAGATAAGGTTAAAGCCTTTGTACATTTTTTCACGTGCATAGAATTCAAAGCCATAAGCCCTGCCTTTTCCGATCGAAATTACCTCTTCATCGCCAACCACGCCAAAGCCACCACCCTTATTTGCCAACGCAATGGAATCATTTAATGAGAATGGGTAATTACCGTAATCCTTATAAAATCCTTCAAGTGTTATCCTGGCAGAATTCCGGGGCTGGTATTCAATCCCCGCCACAATATGAGACGAACGTATATACTTTAATCCGTTTTCCTTATTAGAGAGTTCACCTGAATTATCGCGGTAACCAAGGGTGGTATATGACGGGTGCTGGTAGTATATCCCGGTGTTAAAATTCAGGAAATATTTTGGAGTCAATGACCAGGATGCCGAAAAACGGGGTGAAAATTGATCCAACATATTGGACATCTGATCCGAATAATTGTTCGCATCTGTTCGCAAGCCAAATGACAATACCAATCGATCATTTACCAGATTCTTACTCAGCTGACTAAACAAACCCCATTTATATAAACTTAAATCAGACTGATAATCAATATTTTGAGAAATACCATTTCGAAATACTTTCTGGAAAGTTGAATTGGTATATTTACCATTTTCCAGGTTAATTCCATAAGTGATTTTCCACTCATTGATTCTGCTCAGATGTTCAAAACGAAATTTGGTTTCATTCTCTGTCGATAAATAGTCATAGAGCTTGTTTGATTCTGTCTCAATATTATCCTGATACTTATAATTAACATTATTCAAATGACTGTTGCTCAAAACAAACTGATGATATCCATTTTTTCGGTATTTCCGGTATTTAATTCCCAGCGTATAATTCCATTGCTCACTAACCGGCAAGTACCCTAAAATATATCGCTGGCTCTCGTCCGGTTCCTTAATATCAAGATTAAGCTCAGACTTGTCGAGTGCACCAATCCCAATCAGACTAATTTCCTCGGTATTACTAAGTTTTAACTGGTATTTAAATTGTAGATCGTTATAGGTTGGTAAAAACGGCAATCCTATCACACTAAAAATATATTGTAAATAAGACCTCCTAAAAGAAAACAATAATGAAGAATTATCAGAGATTGGCGTATTTATGGCCAATGCCAGATCAGAAGCCCCCACCGTGATTTTAAAATTTGTTTTATCCTTATTGGGTTCTATCAATTTAAAATCCAACACTGAACTCAGAGTATTGGATCGATCGGCAGGAAATGCCCCCGAATAAAAATCAACCTCCCGGATAAAATCAACATTGATCATTCCGATTGGGCCACCACTTGCCCCCTGGGTTGAAAAATGGTTTATCGTTGGGATTTCAATACCATCCAGATAGAATTTGTTCTCGCTGATCCCTCCTCCCCTAACGATCACATCATTTCTGAACGAAACCGTGGAAGCAACCCCTGGAAGGGTAGATATAATTTTACTGATGTCGCGATTTCCACCCGGATTTCTTTCAATCTCCGAAATATTTAAGGTTCGCATTGAAACCGGACTTTCTTCGATTCTTCTGAATGGAGAAGCCTTGATAACAACATCCTCAAGTTCAATGCTTGTTTCTTGCATTGGTATTTCAAAATAAACGGCATTGGCATTTGTGACCATAAAGTCAGCAGATACATATGGTTTAAACCCGACAGAACTCGCTGCCAATCTTACAAAGCCAGGTTTTATTCCTTTAAATTCAAAATTACCATCCAAATCAGTGGTCGTACCGATAGTGGTACCATAAATGATGATGTTAGCGAATGGGACTGCTTCGTTATTTTTATCATTAAAAATCCGACCCTTAATAACGCCCTCCTGAGCAAAATTAAAGATATATGTAAATAGAAATAGGAGTAATAAGAGTTTCTTCATAATCATTTATGTTATCTATGCTTAGACGATATTATTAAATTAAAATCATTCTAAATGACAAGAATTATACCAATTCAATAATCTTTTTTAGTGCGGTAAATAACTGTCAATTTGACTTAAAAATAAAGTCGGGAAGGCTAACTTCCCGACTTTATTCATTGTGTACAAAATATTTTTTTGGTTATTGATTACTTTTATTGATTCAGCATTACAGGCATTACAAGCATCAGTATGTCCTCATTTTCATTTTCTTCTTCAACCGGAAGAATGATTCCGGCCCGGTTTGGAGCTGACATTTCGATACGTACTTCATCATGATCCAAATTGGCAAGCATTTCCTGTAAAAACTTCGAATTAAAACCAATTTCAATATCTTCACCCTGATAATTGCAGGTCAGGCGTTCTTTTGCCTCATTGGAGAAATCAATATCTTCGGCTGATAAAGTCAACTCTTTACCGGAAATCTTAAAACGAACCTGGTGTGTTGATTGATTTGCAAATATGGCAACCCTTTTAATCGAATTCAGCAAACTTAACCGGTCAATGGTTAACACATTCGGATTATTTGTAGGAATTACCGCTTCATAATTTGGGTATCGTCCATCAATTAAACGGCAAATCATGGTAACATTTTCGAATTCAAAATGAACATTGGTCTGATTATATTCAATTTTTACCGTAGCTTCATCATCGGCAGTTAGCAGATGTTTTAATTGATTTAATGGTTTTTTGGGAAGGATGAAAGAGGCTGAAATTTCGCCTGATGCATCGGTTCTTTTATACCTAACCAATTTGTGCGCATCGGTAGCCACAAAAGTAACATCTTCAGGGGTCAGCTCACAAAAAACACCCGACATAACCGGCCGTAACTCGTCATTTCCGGTTGCGAACAATGTTTTATTAATGGCATTTACCAGCACCGTTGCCTTGAAATCAACAACAGTTGTATCTTCCAAAACCGGGGCTTGCGGATACTCATCGCTTCTATGCCCTGGCAATTTATATTTACCATCTCCTGCAGAAATTTCGATGCCGAGTGTATCTTTATTCACGGTTAATGTTACCGGAATATCCGAAAATGTTTTTAGGGTTTCGAGTAATATTTTTGCGGGGATTGCAACCAGGCCAGGCTCTTCTGCCTTAGCGGGCTCAAGTGACACTGTCATGGTTGTTTCCAAATCCGAAGCTGTGATGAACAATTTATCATCTTTGAGTTCAAATAAAAAATCATCGAGTATAGGTAATGTATTGCTTGAATTAAGAACACCGCTTAATGCCTGGACATTTTTTAGTAACAGAGAGCTGGAAACTATAAATTTCATGTTTACTTTGATTTAAATTGGATTGAATATTACCAGTAAATATATTAAATATAATTGTGAAATAGACGAATAAATATTTTCTTTCTCAACATATTTTTTCACAAAAATCAGTCGGAATCCCTTTTTTTACCGAATGAAAATTTTGGTTCCTCACCCCTTAACAATCGCTTGATATTATTATGATGTATTAACGGAACAAACAAGGCCACCGCTATTGCCAGCAATATAAGCGGAAGGTATGGGATATGAAACAAGAATATCATGATAAACGGAAAAGAAATGGATGCAAAAACTGAAGAAACGGAAACCATTCTGGTAATGAAAAAAATCAATAGAAATACACCCAAAACAGTAAGTACGACATAAGGGAACAGTGCCAGTCCTACACCAAACAGGGTTGCAACTCCTTTTCCGCCTTTAAAGCCAACATATACCGGAAATATATGACCCAGTACAGCAGCCACAGCCATAATAATTTGTAAAAATAAAAATTGATTCTGGCTAAATGAGGGTTCATAAAAATACCTGCTTAGATATACGGCAAGCCATCCTTTTAATATATCAATAATGATGACAGGGATACCTGCTTTAAGACCCAGTACCCTTATGGTGTTAGTTGCACCTGCATTTCCGCTTCCTAAATTTCTTACATCTACTTTATAAAACAACCTTCCGACCCAAACCGCTGTTGGAACCGAACCAATCAGATAAGCCAATATAATAGCTATAGATAAACTAAAAACCTCCATTATCAAAATATTTTTTTAAACTGTGCGGCTGTCCAGTTTTGTTTTTCTTTAAAGTTAACCAATCTAAGTTTGTTATTTTCAGCTTCTTCATTTAGTTTTTTCAGATCAGCCTGGTAAAAACCGCTAAAATAAATAATTCCGCCATCCATGAGTGCGTTCGCATAAATCGACATATCGCTGATCAGGATGTTCAAATTTATATTTGCAAAGATAATATCATACTTATTTTTAATGGAATTTGCATCGCCTTTTTTTACAATCATATTTTCAATATGATTCTTCTTTATATTGGCTGCGCTGTTTTTATAGGCCCATTCATCATTATCAATAGCTTCAATTTCTTTGGCGCCTTTCCTTGAAGCCAAAATACCAAGCACCCCGGTACCACAACCCATATCCAGTATACTTTTGCCAATCAATTCTGCCTCCAGAATATACTCGATCATCATAGAGGTTGTTTCATGATGGGCCGTTCCAAACGACATCTGCGGTTCGATTACAATATCAAATTCCATCCGGTCGTCGGCTTTATGAAAAGGAGCCCTGATCATACAACGATCAGCAATAACAACGGCATCATAATTACTTTCCCAAACTTCATTCCAGTTTCGGTCGCTTATGGTTTCGTAGTTATACCATATATCCATATTTTTAATCTTTTTTGAGAGCACATTATCAATTTTGCGGGCATCAAACTTCCCTTCCTGGATATATGCGATTAATTCAGAATCAGTTTCTTCGAAATTATCATAACCTAATTCACCCAAAAAAGCGACTAAAATATCCCAATCAAATACACCCGTTTTTGATTTAAAAGTTACTCCGATATAGTCCATAGCTTTTCAAAAACTTTTATAAATCGCATAAAAATCACTTGCTTTAAGTGAAGCACCACCGATCAGACCGCCATCCACATTGGGTTTTGAGAATAATTCCCTGGCATTTTGGGGATTGCAACTACCCCCGTACAAGATGCTTACTTTTTCAGCAATTGATGATCCGTATTTGTCGGTCAGTAATTTCCGGATAAATGCATGCATTTCTTCTGCCTGCTCCGGTGTGGCGGTTAATCCGGTCCCAATTGCCCAAACCGGTTCGTATGCAATGACCAAAAATTGTATTTCATCATCTGTCAGGTGCAGGATACTTTCTTCGATCTGGGATTTAACAACTTCAAATTCTTTCGATTGCTCTCTGTCTTCAAGCAGTTCGCCACAACAAAAGATCGGATGAATTTCATTTTCGAGCAAGCGTTCAATTTTTTCCTTGATTAAAGCTGCAGATTCCTTAAAATATTTTCGGCGTTCAGAATGGCCAACAATACAATATTCAACATCCATTGATTTTAACATTGAAGCAGCCACTTCACCTGTATAGGCACCCACAGCCTGATGACTGACATTTTGTGCGCCTATCGCTATTTTATACTCATCGGTTAAATCGGTACCGAGTTCAAGAAAAGGATGAGGGGGACAAATGATCATCAAAGGATTTTCAATATCCTGATCTCCATACAGATCGATTACGGATTCAATTAATTCCTCGGCCTCCTGAAAGTTCAAATTCATTTTCCAGTTTCCGGCCACTATTTTTTTTCTCATGTTCAAATTTATAAAAGCATTCTTATTCTGCAAAATATTGATCCAATTCATTTAATTATACCTCACACGCGGGTCGAGCAGGGCATAAACAATGTCCACCAAAATATTAATGATCACAAGCATGATAGAAATTATCAGTACGGCTCCCATGATTACCGGGAAATCATACTTTTCAAGAGCCTCAACAATCACAACCCCGACCCCTTTCCAGTCAAAAACATATTCAACAAAAACAGCTCCAGCCATTAAGGATGCAAACCAACCGGAAACAGCTGTTACAACAGGGTTCATTGCATTCTTAAGTGCATGTTTTCTAACAATGGCAGCAATTGAAAGGCCTTTAGCTTTTGCTGTACGTATATAATCCTGTGATAACACATCCTGCAAAGAACTTTTAGTCAGCTCCACTACGATGGCCAGTGGGCGAATTCCCAGTGTGATTGCCGGCAATATTAAGTTTTTTAAATCATAGTATTCACCCCTACCAAAATCATCCACAGTTTTCAAACTGCCAAACATATTTAATCCGGTCAAATCGGCCAATAAATAAGCAAATACCCAGGCAAAAATAATTGCCACAAAAAAAGAAGGCAGCGACATTCCCAATACAGAAAATACCATGGCGAGACGTTCAATGAATTTGTTATTTTTAATGGCTATCAGAATACCAATAAAAACACCCACCACAACGGCAAATAAAATTGAAACACTCGCAAGGATCATTGTGTTGGGAAAGGCTTCAGCCAGGATATCAGATACTTTTCTATTCGTTTGATAGGATCGCCGCAAATAAGGTGTTTTAAGAACCACCATCTGATCATTGATCGTAAACAAATTGGTATAAGAATATTTATCAGGATCCAAAAACCAAAAGCTCGCCGTATTTGATTTATGATGAATTGAAATAGGTGAAAGGTCATTCAAAAACCCAAAATATTGCTTATGCAGAGGCTGATCCAGTCCCAGGTCATGGTTTATTGCTTCGACAGATGCAATATCGGCCCGCTGACCAAGCATCATGCGTGCCGGATCACCGGGCAACACATTGAACAATAAAAAAATTACCGTAACAACTCCGAAAAGCACAAGGATGCCATAAAATATCCGTTTCAGAATGTATTGGACCATGGGGTAAAGATAGGAGTTCTGCTTCAGAAATCCTGAAAATTTCTAATCAGCATATCGAAGTCCGGGCAATCATTATAATGCCATTTGCCCATAATAACCCCATCTTTTAACAGGATGATCCCCGGATTTGCACGAATCATCGTTTTTAGGAGAATATCATCGGCATTGAAGAAATTAATTCTGATACTGGTTTTCAGGCTAAAGTGTATAATATCTTCCTTCAAACTGGCCGTAAGGCAGCTCACAGCATAACCGCTCTCTGCAACCATTTCGACAAAGGGCTGAAGCTTTGCGATGGCTCTATCCGATACTTTGTTCAAATCATGTGCAATAATCAGAAACTGATAATTTGGGTTGTCTAACAATTGACGGGTCATATCATCCCCTGCCAGGTCTTCAATATGAAAATCATTCAAACCGAAAGCGGCTGGCTCCATCACACGTTGATCGACAAATTCCCAGTTCGACATCCAAACTGAATCCTTCCAGGGATAGTCCGGTGATAAATACTCTTTGGTTTCCCCTGAATTTTTATTTTTAAATATCAGATATACCGCCGGTGATTGGTCGATATCAGGATTTAAATCTGCCCCAACTTTCCAATCCCTGAAATCGATCATTGGCAGATGATCGTATTGATAGATTGAAAACCAACTAAACCCGATGGCCGTAAGCAGCAAAATCGTATTTCCGAGCTTGGAAGGAATGATAGATTTGAATTTTTTACGGGAGCTAAATATGGCTATCACAAAAATCATTAAAATCAGATTTTTGTAAAAAGTTTGCCAATTGGTTAGTTTAATGGCGTCGCCGAAACAGCCACAATCAGGAACCGGATTATACAATGCATCATAAAAAGTGAGCAAGGTGAAAAAGGACATTAATATAAATAGTATCCATGAAAAATGCTTCAACCTTAAATTCAGAAGAAGGGCCACTCCGACTAAAAACTCAAGCGCACACAATAAGACAGAAATTAACAACGCCCAGGGCATCGCCCATTCAAATCCGTAAGCAATAAAATAATCTTCGATCCGATATGCAGTTCCAAGTGGATCAATCCCTTTAACGAATCCCGAAAAAACAAAAACGAACCCGACCAATAATCGGCTAATGGTTCTAACTAATTTCATAATCAACTGTTTGCGTGTTCCTTAAGTTTAATTAAGGCAAAAATGGAATAATTAATAATATCAAAATAATTGGCATCCAAACCTTCTGAGATAAAGGTTTTGCCATCATGATCCTCAATTTGTTTAATTCGAAGAAGCTTCATCAGGATAATATCAGTCAACGAACTGATCCGCATATTTCTCCAGGCTTCTCCATAATCGTGGTTCTTATCCTCCATTAACTTTTTAGCCTCGGCCACATATTTACGATAGAGTTCTTCCACCCGATTAATCGGCAAAACCGTTTTATCTTCGTCAACACCCAGTTCAAGCTGTATCAGGGCCATTACTGAATAATTGATGATTCCAATAAACTCAGGCCTGGCACCTTCATTCACTTTTCTGACTCCCTTGTCATCAATGCTCCTGATTCTTTTTGCCTTGATATAAATTTGATCGGTAAGGGAAGGGGTCCGCAAAATGCGCCATGCAGTGCCATAATCTTTCATCTTCTTGATGAAAACATCACGACAATCATCAATAATGGCATCAAATTGATTGGACGTAATATCTACCATTTATCTATTTTTTAATAAGAATGAGACTCAAAAATTTCTTTATCCCGATATTTATAATTTAAATTCAGAATCTTTACCTTAGCAGTCCGTTGCAAGTGGTCAGCCTTATGATAAAAAATTCTGTCGGTAAAAATAAAGAATTCTACCCAATTAATGCATTGAAATCGGGGAGCAAATTATGTTCGCTTGATAAACCACTGGTGATGGGAATTTTAAACATCAGTCCTGATTCATTTTATGCAGGTAGCCGTTTTACAGAATCAGGGCAACTGATCAAAAAAGCATCGGTTATGATCGAAGATGGGGCGGATATTCTGGATATCGGCGCGGTATCGACCAGACCTTTTGCAGATGAAGTCAGTGAAGAAGAAGAACTGCAAAGGATCTTGCCGGTCATCCGTCAATTGGTTAAAATCTTCCCGGAGGTTTTTATCTCGGTCGATACCTGGCGATCGAATGTGGCAAAAATGGTTCTTGAATCCGGAGCCGATATGATTAATGATATATCCGGAGGATGCTTCGACCCTAAAATGGCCGAAACAATGGCCATGTTTGAGAAACCTTTTGTGATTATGCATACAAAGGGTGATCCGAAAACCATGCAGATCAATCCAAGCTACAGCGACATTAACGCTGAGATCAAAGATTATTTTACGGCCCGAATCGAACACTTTCAACAGCTGGGAATCAAGCAATTAATCCTGGATCCCGGTTTTGGGTTCGGCAAGACCATTGAACACAATTACCAGATACTCAAAAGCCTGAAAGATTATCAAATATTTGGATTTCCAATCCTGGCAGGAGTTTCCCGGAAATCAATGATCCAGAAAGCACTGAATGTTAGTGCTGAGGAGGCTTTAAACGGAACCACCGTACTTCATACCATTGCTTTGATAAATGGCGCAAAAATTCTCAGGGTTCACGATGTTAAAGAAGCGGTTGAAACCATAAAAATAATAAGCCGTTTATGATTCATCTTTTTTCTTAAATTTGTCATACATGCTCATATTCATGATTAATTCGCTGATCACAGGATTTATAGACTTACGGCTTCTCGACATCATCGACATTTTGTTGGTCGCCTACCTCTTATTCGAGTTGTATCGACTCTTAAGGGGAACCGTTGCCATTAATATCCTGATAGGGATCATTGCCATATACCTGATATGGAAACTTGTTGATGCATTAAAAATGGAACTCCTGAGCGAAATTTTAGGAGCCTTTATCAGTGTTGGGTTCATTGCACTCATTATTATTTTTCAGTCGGAGATACGCCGGTTTTTATTTGCACTTGGAACGCCCCGCTTTTTAAAAAAAAGAAAAGGCAAATTTTTGTTCTGGACCTTTAATATGCAATACGAATCGGACCTGGATATCGATAAAATAGTTGTTGCCAGCCAGCGCATGGCCGATGCAAGGCAGGGCGCACTGATCGTGCTCACAGAAAGAAATCAATTAAAACAATACATTGATACCGGTGTTAAAATTGATGCCCAAATTTCGCCACATTTGATTGAAACTTTATTCTATAAAAACAGCCCGCTGCACGACGGTGCGGTGATTATTTCAAACAACCGGATCATGGCTGCCGGTTGTATTTTACCTGTTTCCGACAATTCTTCACTGCCTGCACGCATGGGTCTTCGGCACCGTGCTGCCATTGGAATTACAGAACTTTCCGATGCCGTTGCCATTGTTGTTTCAGAGCAAAACGGCAAGATATCATTTTGCAAAGAAGGTGAACGAACAACCGTTCAACCCGCAAAATTAAAAGATATATTAGAAGAAGAATTTGGGAACGGGCCGGATTTGGCAGTTGATGAGGCCGAGGAAATTGAATAGTATTCTTAGGGGTGACACCCTGTAGGGTGTCACCCCTAAACTAAGCCCTTAACCTTTTTTACTGCCAATTTTTTTTCATTTCTTTCCATATCCCAGGGACATTTTAACAATTTTGGTATAAACTGTGAACAAAGGGGTGACACCCAGGGCGGTGTCACCCCTAAAAACCAAAAAATACCTAAAATGCCATCAAAAAACATCATTACACCAATACTGCCAGGTAAAATTTATCACATCTTTAACCGTGGAAACAATTACGAAAATGTCTTCCGCTCACAGGATGATTATAAGTTTTTTCTCAAAAGATTTAAATACCACCTGAAAGGTATCTGCGAAATCTATTCCTTTGCACTTTTACCAAATCACTATCATTTTTTGATAAGAATAAATGATGATGTGGAAGGAAATACTTTTTCGGAAAAGTTAAAGCTTTTGGTACAGGAATATACTTTCAGGATCAATGGCATACATGGCCGTAATGGAAATTTATTTCTTAAACCTTACAGAAGACTAGAAATTACAAGCGATGAATATTACAAGAGGTTGGTGTTTTACATCCACTTTAATCCTCAAAAGCACAAAATTTGCAAGGACTTTAAAAAATATGAATTTAGTTCCTATCTATCTATCATCTCAACATTGCCAACAAATGTTAACAGAAAAGCTGTACTTGATTGGTTTGGTGGCAAAAATGAATTTATTGAATACCATAATTATTTATATGGTGAGAAAATTATCGAAAGACTTATTATAGAATAGAAACCCAGGGGGTGACACCCTACAGGGTGTCACCCCTTTTACTTCTAAATCTTTTCGTTTACAATTTTCAGGATTTCCGCTTCCAGTTCCATTGCCTGAGTTTCTATTTTAGCTCCTTCGCTTATTTTTTCATCCACAAAGGCTTTATCATCAATACCTCCGGCATTGATCTTAACATTAAGGTAGGCTCCCATTACCGCTGTTCTGGCACATAATGCTCCAACACCCGCATCTGACACTGAATTTGGATTACCAATTTCAGCCATGGCTTTTATAATCTCCATCGACTCCAATGATTTCTGCATCACTTTAAATGGAATTTCGATGGCGTATTTCGAAGCCTCCTGAATGGCCTGATGCCTGATCTGTTTTTCTGTATCAGTGGTTTTTGATAATCCAAAAGCATCCATAATTTTATTGAAAGCATGGGTGTCTTCATCCACCAGAAAAAGCAATTCATCTTTGATTTTTTGTCCTTTTTCAGCCCAAATGGAGAACTCCTCCCAACGATCGTCCCAACCTCTTTTATGAGAAGAAAGGTTGGCAACCATGGTTGCGAGGGAAATTCCAAGCGCACCGGCATAAGCAGAAATCGAGCCCCCACCCGGAGCAGGTGATTCAGACGCAGTTTCATTGGCAAATCCGGTCAGGCTCATATCAACCAACTTTGCTTTTTTATCTTCCTCAAGCAGGTATTCAATAATTCGCTCCCTTGGATTAAAAGGTTTCAATTCATCGAGTCCCATCGATTTTATGGCAATTTTAATTAATTCGTCATTTGAGACACCCAGGGATCGTTTTTGTTTACGTAAAAAGTATTTGCCGGCATCAATCATTGCCTTTAACGGGATAAGTCCAACCAACTCCGAGCCGGTAACCCTGATGCCACGCTCTGCGGCTTTTTTACATACTTCATCAAATGCCTCATGTACCGAAGTAATGCTGATGTTGGTTAAGTTCATCGATATTTGAGCTACCCCATATTCTTCGATAAACCAGCCAATGGCTTTTACAGATTTAAGCGTACCCGGAATCATTACTGTTTTGCCATTTTCATCTTTCACAATTTTACCGGTGATGGGATCCCCTTCCCTCTTGGTCCGACCTCTTTCACGCACATCAAAGGCGATGGCATTGGCACGTCGGGTAGAAGTCGTGTTCAGGTTTACATTGTATGCCACCAAAAAATCCCTCGCGCCAACGGCAGTTACACCGGCACGAACATTCAGGCTTGTCGGGCCAAAATCAGGTTTCCATTCCGGATTAAGCAACTTTTTGGCCATTCCCTCATATTCGCCTGAACGGCAATTTGCCAGGTTACGTCTTTCGGTTTTAAAAGCCGCATTTTCATAACAATAAACGGATATATTTAATTCTTCACCGATTCTTTTTGCCAACTTACGGGCCAGTTCGGCAGTTTCAGACATGCTGATCCCTGCAATGGGAATGAGCGGGCAAACATCGGTTGCTCCCATCCGGGGATGCTCACCTTTATGTTTGCTCATATCAATTACTTCGGCAGCCTTCTTTACTGCCACAAAAGCTGCTTCCAAAACTTCATCGGGTGTTCCGACAAAAGTAACTACAGTCCTGTTAGTGGCAGCTCCAGGGTCAACATCCAATAATTTAACACCCTCCACTTTTTCAATTTCATCCGTTATCTGTTTAATAATACCCATATTGCGCCCTTCGCTGAAATTGGGAACACATTCGATCAGTTTTTTCATGGTTAAATTTATTTTAAATCCCGATTTTTAATTTACGTAATACTCAATTCACTGCTCAGTGTATTTTATATGACCAACATACTTACTGAAACTATATGACCATTTGATTTTTAAAAACAATTAACAAAAATAGGAAAGGCTGCTGAAACACCTAGAAGTTTATGATGAAAATATTCCAATTAATCATCATTTTTCGAATTTTCCATCAAATTCACTGTATCGTTTCCAAACTTGGTTAGATCATTCAATTTTAATAAGACGAACTCCTCGTTTTTATAGTTAAGATAAATAGTCTGAAATTGAATTAATTTCAAACCCTCACTATCAGCCTGCATCGTTTGCAAAACAATGGTATCTGATTTTTGAGTTTTCTTGCTAGTAATTGTCTTCTTTACGGCATTTTTAAGCTTACAACTTGAGCAATTAATTTTCAAATCCTGACGGGAAACACTTTGATAAATATCTTTACAACCCAACGCATGACCCAGGATTTCATCAAAATTAACTTCTTCTTTAAAGTGAAAGAGTTCATGGAATAGAAGGTTGCTAAATTTAATTTTCATATCAGGATCGAGCAATACCAAAGCATCCGGGTAATGATTAAATAGATCAAAGAAAAATTCCGAATGTTTAAGCGTCGTATCTTCTTTCATTTTAATTGTTTTTTTTAGTGCCATATTTTAATAACTTTTGCAACAATTCCTGCTGTACAATCGGTTTTGTTGCAAAATCATTCATCCCGCACCCAAGAACTTTGTTTTTACTTTCCTCAAATGCATCAGCAGTCAATGCAATAATTGGGATATTAGCATCTTTAATTTTAGTTTTTCCACTCCGTATCAACTTGCAAGCTTCCAATCCACCCATTACTGGCATCTGTAAATCCATTAACACCAAATCGACTGGTTTATTTTCCAATAAAAAGATGGCTTCTTCACCATTATTTGCAATGTCCACAACAATTCCCCAATGCCTTAGATGTGATGCAACTACAAACTGGTTAATGGTATTATCTTCGGCCACCAACACCTTTAATCCTTTCAGAACTGAGATATTAACTTCTGCTGACGACTCCTTGCTTTTTTCGGGTCGGGCCCGAGTAATTTTAAGCGGTAAAATAAATTCAAAAACCGTTCCTTGATTCTCTTCACTTTCAACTTTTATACTTCCTTGTTGAAGCTCGATCAATCGTTTTGTGATAGCCAGGCCAAGACCGGTACCCCCAAATTTCCTGGTGATAGAAGTATTGGATTGGGTGAAACTATCAAACACGCTATTAATTTTATCCGGAGGGATACCGATCCCGCTGTCCGAAACTTTTACCTTAAGGTTTCCTGTATTTTTACCAGTCTTATCAAAATCAGTTTCAATGCTCACAAAACCCTTATCCGTAAATTTAATGGCATTCCCCAACAGGTTCATCAATATTTGATACAGCTTAACTCGATCTCCGATTAAAATTTCAGGGACTGAATCCGATACTACAAGATTTAATTGTAATTTTTTTTCTTGAATCTTTGGATTTAAGACACCCTTTAAATTTTCGAGAAGATTTTTTACGCTAAATTCTATGTTTTCGATGGTAATTTTACCAGCCTCAATTTTTGAAAAGTCCAGAATATCATTGATAATTCCCAATAAATTATCAGCCGAATACTTAACCGTTTGCAACATTTCACGAATATGGCTTTCGCCGGTTTCCCTCAACATTAATTCTGATATTCCAATAATACCATTTAATGGGGTGCGTATTTCGTGACTCATATTCGACAAAAACAATGACTTTGATTTTGTTGAATTTTCAGCTGCTTCCAGCGCAATATTCAATTCTTTTGTCCGCTTCTGAATTCTTTTTTCCAAAGATTCGTTCAGCTTTTTCAGCTCCTGATTGGCGAGGTATATTTCAAGTGATTTTTGTTCAATGATAGCTTCAGCCTGTTTTCGGGCTTTACGTTCGCGATCCAACGATCTTTTTATGGCCTCAAGTTCACTCAAAATATGCTATTTTTTTACCAACAAAAACTTAACGATTCTTCCTTCGTCCGATATTTCTTCAAGCTTCACTTCAATTCGCTCATTAAAATGCTTGATCGCACCATCGATTAAACCCACCGCTAAATCACTTAACTTCCGGTTTGAATTGTAAATCAAGGTCATTTGGGTTTTGTCCTTATTCAGCCTGGTGCTGATCGTTGGCAGTTGTGCATCCGGGTATAGTTTTAAAACCTCCACGTGGATGTAATCATGAATCCCTGAAAGGAAATCAAATGTGCTTTTTTTATCCTCGAAAAAATGAGGATAAATAACATAAAACCTTGCAAACAAATAGGTGCCGAAAAACTTTAGCAAATCAGGAATTTGAGTTTTAGACTCTTTGCTCAAAAGTTTAAGCAGAACGATCATTTCTTCAAAATCGTAGGTGCCAACGGCAGTGTACACACCTTCTGATTTTAATTCAGGTTGATTTAGCAACTTATCGGCCATAACATAGCCAAATTTGTCCTCAACCATTTCAATAAACTCAGTAAATATAATTCCTTTCATCAAAAAATATTTTCACATAAATATAATGAATTATTTTATTTCCCCATTGATAATGATCGTTTCCACCTTATTGCTCCCATAATAATATGGCATAAATTCAATGGAAGGTATCTGATTTGTTATAAATACATTTGCTTTTTTCCCAATGGCAATGCTTCCCAGTTCATGTTCAACACCCATGGCGTAAGCCGAATTAATGGTAGTGGCATTGATGGCCTCCGCGGGCAGCATTTTATATAAGATACTTGCCATGGACAGGATCAGCTGCATATTTCCCGATGGAGATGATCCCGGGTTAAAGTCACTGGCCAGGGCAATGGGCAATCCCGCATCCATCATTTTGCGGGCGGGCGCATAAATCATTCCCAGAAAAAATGCTGCACCCGGTAAAATGGTGGGCATGGTTTGGGTGTTCAGCAATGCCTTAATTTCTTCATCCCCGGTATACTCAAGGTGATCGACAGACAATGCATTGTATTTTACCCCCAATTGAATTCCCCCCGAATAATCCAGTTCATTTGCATGTATTTTTGGCCTGAGCCCGTATTTCATCCCTGCATTTAATATCCGGTCCGTACTTTCCAGTGTAAAGAAACCTCGATCACAAAACACATCAATATAATCGGCCAGATCTTCTGCAACAAGCTGTGGTATCATTTCATTAATGATCAGGTCAACGTATTCGGATTGATTTCCCTTGTATTTATCAGGAACGGCATGTGCGCCTAAAAAACTTGATTTGATGGTTAAAGGATGATTCTGTTTTAAACGTTTGATTACGCGCAACATTTTAAGTTCACTTTCTGTGCTTAATCCATACCCGCTTTTAATTTCAACGGCCCCGGTTCCTAAATGCATAATTTCATCTAAGCGCAACATGGCTGATTCGTAAAGCTCATCTTCTCCAACCTCCTGCATTTTTTTGGCTGAATTCAGAATTCCCCCACCTCTTTTGGCAATTTCCTCGTAGGATAAACCCCTAATTTTATCAATATATTCGATTTCACGGCTGGCCGGATAAACCAGGTGGGTATGTGAGTCACAAAAAGCCGGGAAAACCATTCGGCCATGTGCATCAATTTCGGTAAGTTCTTTTACATTAATGTATTTGTTCATGCTTAGCTCAGACATAAGCCCAAAGTCAGCAATCGATCCATCTTTGATAAAAAGCCAGGCATCTTTAATGGTATTGATGCCGGCCATCTTTTTACCGGCTACAAATTGCACAGGCTGCGCTTCAACCTGCACCAGTTCTTTAATATTTTTTATAAGGATGGCCATCGTTTATTTTTTTACAAAATTATCAAAAAGCATGAGAACCCACGCTATCAAAACTGTTTACTCTTGCTCAAAGCGTGGACCAATTTCATAGTTAAGCGGGGGTTCCATCCCAGCCAGATATCTTACAAAATAATCCCATCTTTTTCGGGTAAAAAACTTATGATCGTACATACTGTGATTTTTATTGGGAATGATCAACATATCAAAATCACGGTTTGCTTCCATCAGGGCATTGGCCATTCGAATGGTTTCGATGGGGTTCACGTTATTGTCCATATCACCATGTATCAAAAGCAGCTTGCCTTTTAGATTTGCGGCTTTGGCCATATTTGCCTGTTCGGCATATTCTGGTCCTTCGGGGAAGCCCATGTACAATTCGGGCCACCAGGCTTTTGCCAGCCGGTGGTCGTGATTACCCGCAGAAGCAACCCCAACTTTATAAAAATCGGGCTTGATCAGCAGGGCCCGGCAGGCATCATAACCTCCGGCAGAATGGCCAAAAATCCCGACCCGGTCAATGTCCATAAATTTATATTTTTGGGAAAGTTCACGTATGGCTTTTTCATGATCGTCGGCACCAATATCACCCAGGTTTTTATAAGAGAAATCATGGAATTTTTTTGAACGCTGGGCCGTTCCCAAACCGTCGACCGTAACAACTATAAATCCAATTTCGGCAAAAGATTGATCCCAACTTCGATAAGCCGACGTAAAATTTATGGGCATACGGACTGCCTGAGGGCCTGAATAGGTTCCATCGATAATCCCGTACGACTTTGATGCATCAAAATTTGAAGGCCTTCTGATAACACCCCAAATATCCGTTAGCTGATCCCTGGCTTTTACCGTATAAACTTCAGGGAAGGTCCAGCCTGTAGCCAGTAAGTCTTTAACATCTGCTTTTTCCAGCTCCATTATGATTTCCCCATTTACGGCAGATCTTATCACTGAAGTTGTAGGCAAGTCAACCCTCGAGAAATTGTCGACAAAGACCTCCCCTTTCTTACTGAAACTTATTTCATGATGGGCATCCTCCGGGGTAAGCAGTTTCATATCCGAACCATCAAAATTTACAACATACAAATGATCCAGATACGGATTACGACCTTCTTCTTTCCCGCCAGCGGTAAAATATATTTTGCGATTATCTTCATCAATAAATTGTATGGACTTAAAAACATATTCGCCTTTGGTAATTTGATTTTTAAGTTCCCCATTTTGCCAGTCGTATAAATATAAATGGTTCCATCCATCCCTTTCAGAAGTCATTAAAAGTTCCTTACTCTTTTCCAGCACCTTGTAGTAGAATATATTAACATCCACATAGGTTTCCATCTGATCGCTGGCCACCACCCTCGATTTTCCTGTTCTACCATCAATTTCCAACACATCAATCTGCTTAAAAGCCCGATGCCTTTTATCCACTGATAAAACATCATTGTTTACCCATTCCATGCTCCCCCAGTAAAGGAACGAGGGATAAGGTTCTATATCAATTTTGGTTTGTTTACGGCTATTAATATCAAACAAAACAAATTCAACCATCGCCAGATTTGTATCGCCGGGCAACGGACGTTCATACGACCATACTTTGGCCCGGTTGCCTTCCTCGGGTATGCTCTGCCACAGATACAAATGTTTGGCCTTTCGGTAATCGACCCTTATGGTAGCAATTTTCTTTGAATCGGGCGACCATTCAATGTTTAATTCAGAATTTACTTTTTCGGGATGCTCCAGATCGAAAAGGTTATACCATGAGTATGAATTCGCATATTCATATTTATCCATCCCATCACGCGTCAACTGCACTTCTTTTTTTGAAGTCAAATCCTGAATAAAAAGATTGTGATCCTTTACATAAGCAGTGAATTTCCCATCCGGTGATTTTATTCCGTCCACCTTCTCTTCATCTTTCAATGGTATGACTTGTGAGAATAGCCGATTAAAAGCATATTTTTTCCCATCTATTTCAAACTCGACAATATTATCCTTGATATCGATTTGGTTAAAAGGCAGTTTATAGGCCTTGACAACCGTATCCATTATCAATGACAATTCCAGGGCCAATAATTCTTGATCGAAGACTGCTTCCTTCGTTTTTCCGGCGGTATTTACTAAAATAAATTCTTTCCCTTTTCGGGTATTGATCTGATACCAAAAAGAATCCGTCCCCTCTATCCAATTGGCGCGTACATGATTATTAAAAACCAATTTATCGGCATTATCGGGCAAAAATTGTTCGGCCCGGATATATGCTTCCTCATCCAGTTGCTTTATTCCAGAACCGCATGATGCAAAAAAAATTACAACAACAATAATTAAAATTGATTTTAAGTTTTTCATGGCAATAGATATTTTAAGGCTAATTTAAGGAAAATGTGCTTTCCCATAAAAAGCAAAATAAAAATTTGAAAGCGGGCTGTCACCCCTCTTTATTTTAAAATTCCGTAAGGTTTAAGGCTTGGTTCTTATATAATTCGCTGCTGTAAAATCCGTCTTCTTCGGGCATATACTTATATTCCGGATTTTCGCCATATTTCTTTTCTACCTCCTTACGGCCCAGATATTTGTGCCATGCAACTTCTTCGGGGCTGAACGGTTCGCGCCCACCCTTCATTGCCTGCACAAACCTTCGCTGTTTTTCGGTAAAAATTTCCAGATCACCCTTGCAAATGGCCTGAAACCAATGGCCATATCTTTCCAAAATTTTGATTTCCTCAATGGAAAAAATATGGGTATCGCAATCAATATTAAAACGGCCCTTTTGTTTCAGGTAATTTTTATGCAAGCCCTCTTTGATGCTGATAGGTTTCATGATTAGTCAATTGTTTGGGTAAAGATCGGAAAAAACCTTAAAAAAAATCCCTGACTGAATTTATTAACCAGACAGGGATTTCTTTCAATTTATATTCACTTTATTTCAAAAAATCCTTAAAAGGCGGAATGGGAGCCAGTGCTTTTTGTTTTTGCATTTCTTCCAAAATCACTTCGATGGCTTTGTTCAACTGCTGGTCTTCGCCTGCATATTGTTTTGCCGGATCGTTATCGACAACAATATCAGGATCAACGCCCCAGCCTTCAACAATCCATTTGCCGGCTTCATGATCGAATGGGCCAAATTCGGGCTTGTTCAGCACCCCGCCATCGATAAACGGAAGAGAGCCACGATAACCTACTACACCTCCCCATGATCGCACACCAATGGTTTTGCCCAATCCGAGTTTTTTAAACTGATAGGCAAAGAAATCGCCATCAGAGGCCGAATAATTATCGAGCAACAACACTTTGGGTCCTACCATCATCTGGGCAGGTTTGGTTGTAGGAGCTGTATTTCGTGGCATTACCAGCATGGTAAGCTCACGGCTCAAGCGTTCGATGATCATCGGTGAAACATTTCCACCGCCATTTCCACGATCATCGATGATGAGGGCCTTTTTACTGAGTTGCGGATAAAAATATTTTACGAATTCGTTCAGCCCGGCTACTCCCATATCAGGAATATGAATATAGCCCACTTCTCCATTGGTTGCCTTATTCACTTTTTCGATATTTTCCCTGACCCAGGTCAGGTAATACAGCTGGCTTTCATCTGAAATCGGAACCACAATTACATTCCGCTTGTCCTTCCCATTGGCATCTTTAGCAACGCTAAGCTCTACCTGGTTTCCGGCAGTGCCTATCAACGACTGATAAATATCAACCATCTGATCGGTAGATTTGCCATTAACAGCCAGTATAAAATCGCCCTCACTTACATTCACATCTACTTCGGTTAATGGAGAACGGGAATTTCCGGCCCAGTTTTCACCTTTCAGAATTTTATCAATTTTATAAAAGCCTGATTTATCTCTTGATAATTCGGCACCTAGCAAACCCATATTGATCCTGGGAGCCTCAACCAGATCTCCACCACTCACGTAGGTGTGTCCTGTGCTTAGCTCACCAATCATTTCACCAATGATATAGGTCAGATCATGGCGATCATTAACATAAGGGAGCAATGGCTCATATTTAGCCTTAATAGCCGGCCAATCCAAACCATGCATATTGGGGGCATAGAAGAAGTCGCGCATTTGTCGCCAGGCCTCGGTATATATTTGCTTCCATTCTTTTTTGGGATTGACCATCACACTCATATTGCTCAGATCAACACTTTTGCTCAAACTAACAGGTGATTGTGGTAAATTAACCACATAATAACTTCCCCTGTTACTAATCAGCATTTTCTTTTTATCGGCACTGATAATAAAATTGCCAACATTAGCGATTTCGGTTTCTTTTTTGGCTTTCAGGTCGTACATCATTAAGGAAGCACTGCGTTCACCTGTTTTAAATTTGCCATAGTAAACCTTATCTCCGGCAATCTGTATGTTGCCATAATTGGCAACCTCAATGGGCAATGCTATGGTTCGATCTACAATACCCTCAAAATCAATCTTTACCCTGAACTCTTTATCTGCTTCTTTTTCTTTTGATTTTGTTTCATCAGCTTTGCTGGCAGCAGAAATGGCCACTTCATCATTTTCGTATTTGAATGGAGAAGGCGTTTCTTTTTGCAGGGTAACAAAATAAATTTTGTCCATATCTGAATAGGCATAATTCCACTCAACCCTGCTGTATATCGGTCTGAAATCGCGTTGTGAATTGAAGAATAAATATTTGCCATCATCACTGAAAACCGGGCTTCCAACTTCGTACCATTCGCCCGTAACACGATGTGAAGTTTTATCTTCCAATCCATAAATATAAATCTCGCTTACACTGCCGGTTTTTGGCAGATTAAAGGTGAGCCATCTACTATCCGGTGCCCAGTTATATGAAATAATTTCACCGTCAGTGGCCTGATAAACGGGGGTTATCTCTTTCGTCTCAATATCAACATATTGTAATCTGAGCTTATTGTCGCCCCATAATAATTTTTTACTGTCGGGCGACCAAATCGGGTTATATTTATAGGTATCTCCATTCGTTGTTATCCTCACTGCTTTTGCAGTTCCATCCTGACGAATGATATAGATTTCATCCTCTCCGGTAACATCTGAAATAAATGAAATGTATTTTCCGTCGGGCGACCATTCAACATTGCGATCATGCACCGAAGAAGTCTGGGTCAGGTTTTTTGTAATTCCATTTTCGGCAGGAACCGTAAAAACATCGCCCCTGGCACCAAATGTAATGCGCTTACCGTCTGGAGATATTGCATATGAATCAATGCTTTTGCTAGCATCTTTCATTACAGGGCGGCTGTTCACAAAATCACCGGCAATTTTTACTTCAATCTTGTCGATGCTTCCGCTTGCCAGATCATAGGTATATAAAAATCCGCCATTTTCATAAATAATTGCTTTGTCGCCCAGCGATGGAAATTTAATATCAAAAACCGTATAATCCGTCAATTTTTTGGTTTCTTTCGTATTCAGATCATAAGCAAACAAATTCATGGTACGGTCACGATCGGAAAGGAAATAAACTTTGTCGCCATGCCACATCGGGAATATATCCTGGTAAACATTATTGGTAATATTTTCCGTTTGTTTTGTTTTAAAATCGTAGATCCAAACATCATCAGCCATTCCTCCATTATAATATTTCCAGGTTCTGAATTCACGAAAAACCCTGTTAAAAGCCAGTTTACTTTTATCGGGTGAGTATGAGTTAAATCCTCCTGTCGGGAATGGCAGTTCTTCTGAGAGCCCTCCATTTACGTTTGCCAGATACAATTGTCCGGTAAATGAATTAAAGGTTTTTTTACGTGAACGGTACACAATTTCGTCATCATCTTTCCAGCCCATTACCAGGTTGTTTGGACCCATGCGATCCGAAAGATCATCACGGCCAAGTGTAGCCGTATAAGTCAATCGTTTTGGTTCTCCACCATATGAAGGCATTAAATAAACTTCCGTATTTCCATCATACTGGCCGGTAAACGCCAGCCATTTCCCATCTGGTGAAAAATGTGCAAACATTTCATAGCCTTCATCGTTGGTAAGCTTGGTTGCCATGCCACCGGCTTTGGAAACAGTGTACAAATCCCCTGCATAGGAGAATACCACCTGATCCCCGTGAATTGCCGGGAACCGCATTAAGCGGGCTTCGTCCTGGGCATAAATACCCGAGAAAAAAGCGCCTAATAAGATCACTAATAGAAAAGTTTTCTTCATCATTTATAATTTAAATTAAGGTTTAACAATGTGGTGCATCAAATTTTTATGGAATTTTTCAATTCGTTTTATATGAAGGGCATAAAGTTATACAATATTAATTAATTCACCTTCTCAACCATAATTTCATCGTTCAGGTAAATCAAATATTTTTGGATGCCGGAATATCCCATTTCTGCCAATACCCTGCCGTAAGTATTGATTTGCTTTGCATGCTTCGGTTCAGGTTTCCCGGTTTTATAATCGATGATGGTCAATTTATTTTCTTCAAAAATGAGGCGGTCGGGTCGGAGGGTATGACCATCGGGCAGGATGATCTCAGCCTCATTTTTAATTTTGAGCCCCTTTTCGAAGAAGGTTCTAAGCTGTTCGTGTTGCATTATCTTTTCGAGCACTTTGGAAATTTTTTCTCTTTCCTCCATGGGAATTATTCCGGAATCAACAAAGAACGAAATTACGGAAGCTGTGTCCTCCTTATATCTAACCTTTGATAAAACGAGATGCAGCAGCTTGCCCCATTCTTTGTTACGTTCCGGATTACTGACATCCCAGATTTCGGGCGCATTTGTGCTGATCAGTAATTTTTTACGCCAATCATCTGAGATAAGGGTTTTAAGTTCAACGGACTGATGCATTTTGATCTCTTTTTCTGACGCTACCTTAAGCCGTTCCCCTAAAGTATAAGTAGTTTGATCCTCCAGATATCTACCGCTTTTTATCAAATAATATTGAATAATCTTTGAAACGCTATCAAACTTATCGGCTTCTTTTTTGAGTTTTTCAGTGATGATATACAAACGTTCGGATGGCCTCGTAAATGCGACATACATCAGGTTCATCAAATCGAGTTGGGTTTTGCCCACCTCTTCCTGGTGAAGCTCGGGAAACACATCCTGCTTATCTTCGGCTTTAGACAACGGAATATAGACTGTTTTAAGTTGATCAATATAAGGATCGTTCAGTTCAACCCATCGATAAGCATCCCGAAGCTTTGTAATATCGTTGGCAAACGGATAAATGACCACCGGAAATTCAAGACCTTTGGATTTATGGATACTCATAATCTGTATCGCATCAAGGTTTTCAGGAACAACAACAGACTCTTTTTTCTGGTTTCGTTCCCACCAGTCCAGAAAACCGAAGAGATCAGTATCTTCCCTGGCATTGCTTTTCAGTACCGCATCCAGGAAAAATTGCACAAAAGGATCAACTTCAGCATTCAGTTCAAAAATACGGATAAATTCTTCACACAGATCGTACACAGGAAGACTTAGTAACTTTGCCTGATTCAGTTGATAATGTTGTGTTTCCAGAAATCCGGCAAAAACATCTTTTTGTAAGTTGCCTTCATTTTTTTCGGTATCGATCGGATGCACATAATTTAAAACATCCTGAAGCGGCAAGTTTATCCGGCCTGTTTCAACCAAAAATTTTAATATCCCTGCCTTATAGATTTTTTCAGCAGGATTTGTTAAATACCGGAGTATGGTAATCAAAAAATTTACTTTTTCCGAAGCTCCAAGCACCAATGATTCGCTGGTTATGACCGGGTAATCATGTTGCAGGAGAAAACCTGCTGTGGTGGTAATTTCATCGTTGTTGCGGCATAGCACGGTAATATCCCGGTATTGGTAGTGATCTGCCCTGAGTTCTTCAATAATTTCCCTGACCTTATTCAGGTTACTTTCAGTCCAGGCTTCTTTCCCTGATTTTTCGAGTAAATCGATTTGCACATATCCGCCGGTATTATTTTTATCAAACTGTTGATCGACTTGCTTATAAATTGTTTTGAAACCGGGATCCAATTTCTCTGAAACCAGTTTAAAAAATTCATTGTTGAACGCAACAATTTCTTTTCTGGATCGAAAATTTGAAGATAAATATTCGAGTTTAAAATTTCGTTTTAATGATTGTTCGCGTTCTTCGGCAAGCGGCAGGTTTTCGGGTCTGAACAATTCCGGGAGTTTTTCAAATTGTTCAACTTCACCGCTTCTGAACCTGTAAATTGCCTGCTTTCCATCGCCAACCAGCATGTTAAAATAGCCTTCCGATAATGAATTATCAATGAGTGGAATAAAATTCTGCCATTGAAGAATAGAGGTATCCTGAAACTCATCAATCAAAAATGATTTATAGCGTTCGCCCAATCGCTCATAGATGAATGGTACCGGCTCCCTAAAAACAATATCCGCCACTTTTTTATTAAATTCAGAGATATGAATAAGGTTATTTTGATGCTTTTGTTCTTCAATTATTTTTGCAATTTCACTTAAAACTGCAATTGGATAAATTTGCTTTTGAACAATCTTATAGAGCTTGAAACGGCCCAGGTCACGGTCCAATACATCGTTAATTTGCACAAAACATTTTCGCAGATCGTCTTTTATTGAATCAATGGCCAGTTTATCATTTTCTTCGGCTTTTCCTGAATACCAATTATCTTCGTTAATTGTTTTTTTTACATATGAGTTTGATTCAAAATTTTCATTGTTTCTTTTTGCCAGCCTTTTGAAATATACCGACACTCCACTTTGTCCCCGGTAAAAAGCCTGATCGGGCAAATTTTTTGAATGAATCAGGTCCACTGCAGTTTGTGCTATTATAGACAACTGCTTTTTAAAATTATTGATAAATTTTTCTGTTTTTCGGGCAACATCTTTGAAATCTTCGTGGGTCAAACCTTTCAACTTTTCAATCCTTTCAAGACTGTCCTCCCGTATCAAGGTTCTGCTAAACTTTAATAAATCGTTCTCAATTTTCCAATCCGCTTCTTCACTCGTTTTCAGTTTTGTAAAATTTACCAAAATATCGGTCAGCTCAGCATCGACACCAATTTTATTTATCAAAATATCGATGGCCCTGTTGAGATGCTCATCGGCATCCATTTCAACATCAAAATTTATGGGCAAATTCAAATCATAGGCGAAAGTTTTAATTATTCGGTGGACAAAACTATCGATGGTCCCGATGGCAAAATCCGAATAATTATGAAGGATCAGGCTCAATGTTTTTGCGGCACGCTCCCTGATAAGCTCCGGATTCAGTCCGGTTTGATTTACCAAAGCAGGCAACATAAACTTTATCGCTGCATTATCAGGCGACGCATCATCAGATGACAAGACCTGCAAATAATTGATTACACGTTCTTTTAGCTCATTGGCCGCCTTATTGGTAAAAGTTATGGCCAGAATATTTCTGAATGAAGCAGGTTGCTTAATGACCATCACCAGGTATTCCTTTACGAGTGTAAAAGTTTTACCTGATCCGGCAGAAGATTTATAAACCGTGAAATTCATAGAAATAATTAGAGCTATAAAAATAACAAGAAATCATTAAAAGAATCATGAAAATGGAAATTACTGCGTGAATTATATCACGACAGTGCTGTCCTTTTTCTGTTTTCGTCTGATGAAAAGATCGCCAAAATTGTCGAATTCCTTACGATAAAAAATTCCAACGCCTTGCGTATTCGGCGCGCGCTCATCGTAAGAAGTTTCTATTGAATTGATATTGGAACGGTTAAAAACTTTGATCCTCAGTTTCCCATCATCGGTCAGTTTCACTTCCACATTAACATCGCCAACAATATTGGAAGTATTGTTTGAAGTCTGACTCAACACCCCCAGGTTTCCATCGATCAATACCCTGTTATTAAACAATTGGGTCGAAAGTGCCACTTCCAGTTCATCCTGTGTATATTCCCCGCTGGGCCTGTAATTTATACCCACATCAAAATCCTTGCTGATTTGCGAGAGCCAGTTACTTAACTGATTTGAAATTACATTGATTGAAGAAGCTCCGATGGCCTCTGCCGATGGAATGGAACTTGAACTTGCACTAAAACTACCGAGAACGAGCAAAGAAATCATTTGCTGATTCATTTGGGCATCGTTCTGTGTGTCCAACTGGGCAAAGACAAGTTGTTCGTCATCTTTATCGATATTGGGGATACCGATGCTGAAATGAATGGCCGGATCCATGAGCTGCTCACTCAATTCGAGAAAGCAGTCAATATTATATCTGCGGTCGCTTTCGATCCCAAATCCCGCCAGTGATGCTTTGGTTTTGTATAAGGTTTTTATGTCAATTTCAGCCTCATACGGATTGCCGGTCCATGATATTTTTCCACCCTCCAATATACTGAACCTTCTGTTTACCAGGTTTTGAAGGGTAAACAGGAAGGTTCCTTCATTAATAAAATAATCGCCTAAAATTTCAAAATCGCCTCTCGAATTTACCAAAATATTGATATCCCCGTTTCCATCTGCCTTAATATTGCCCATTCCGTATGGCAGATAAAGTTCAATCTCTGCATCCTGATTAACGCTCAAATTAAGGTTGAGGCTGACCCCGCTCAGATCCACATTATATTCGGTTTCTTCTTCAACAGTGTCTGTTGCATTTACAAACACAATAAAATCAGCTTTTGCAATTTCCATTTCATAGTTAATGGGGATAAAAACCTTTGTCCCTTTCTTCGACTGTAAATTTATATCCATCACAATTTCCTCAAAAGGACCATGGATATGCACATCGCCAGAAGCCATTGCATCGCCGTAAAAGAGGCTGTTTTGGTATTTATCGGTGTTCATGACCAACACATTTTCGGGCCTGATGTTAACATCCAGTTCGAAATTCCTGAAATAATCATGTTCAATCTTACCCGAACATTCTGCCTGATTTCCAAACTTATCGTAGAGAACCACCTGGTCGAAAGAAATTTCATTCTCCCTGAATTTAACTTCATTCGCGAGGGAATAGCCAACATTCAGATAATCAACTTTAACACCGGCACGCATCAGATTCAGGTTTCCTATCAATCGGGGCTTTTTAAGCGTTCCATCCAGATTCAAACGACCTGATGCCAGCCCTTCAACTTCACTCATAAAATCAGAAACAAATGGAGATAATGTTTTCAGGTTAAAGTTTCTGATATCCACTCCAAAATCGAGGTTGTTCTTTTGTGCGAGCGGGTAATATGTTCCATAAATTCCAAATACCTTACTTTCACCAGCATTTCCAATATTTATAATATCGAGGGTTGCATCCAGTGTACTTTCTTCATTATTCCATAAAGAACTGATTTCAGCCCTTCCCAATAATTGTTGATTCATCGTCAGTTCTTCAATTCCCAAATTAGCTGTGATTTTAGGGGAATCGTACATATCCATCAAATTTATATTTCCATTGATGGTACCGTCAAAATTAAGGTTTGGGTCACTCATGATCAGATCGAAATTAGAGATATCCCAATTCTTAAAACTGACTTTTAATGTATCTTCAGCTTTACCGGAAGCTGTTCCGGTAATGGATAAACTTTGCTGTGCACTGTAAATATTAAAGCTATCGATGCTCAACAAATACTTATCGAAATACAAATGACTGTTCAAATCAATATTCCAGGCAGTATTATTGATCATAAAATCTGCCCTTTTCACACGCATTTCCGACTCTGTTCTGCTGATAAATTTCAGATAGCCCGAAAAATAACCTGTATTGTCATCGATGGTTTCAAAATCATCCCAGGCAAGTCTGTAGTCAATGCTATCATTTTGAATCCAGGCCAATAGATTAAGATTCTCAAGGCCGATGGCCGTCGTATCAGATTTTGTGGCTTCTTTAAATGCCATATCCTTGCTGCCGGTCATCAATAAAAAGGCATCTTCATCATTATCCGTTTTGAGATACCAATCGTAAAACTTGATCCCGCCAATTTCGATTTCTTTTGAATTTGCTTCCAGATATACCAGGTTCTGATCTGTATGATAGAAACCTTTCACAATACTTTTAGGTGCAATCTTTAACTTTGGGTATAAGAGTTCAGTAATTGGATTTGTTTGTTTTAAGTTAATTTCGAAATCAAGTTTTTGAGGTCCCTGTTCCGTAAAATTCAGCAGACTGTCGCTAAACATATGGGGCACATATTGAGCCACCAATGACTTTACCGAAGTAAACAATTCTTTAAATAAAAATTTTCCTTTAATATTTGCATCAATATAATCGGAATTTAATTCAATGATTTTCTGCTGAATACTATCATAATAAACATTCAGACTGAGATTGTTGAGTGAATATGATTTATTATGATACAGAAGTACAGTGCTGTCAATCTGTATCACCCCTTCCATATCGTCAGGTTTAATGCCCGCAAAATTTATGTTTAATTTTGACGACAGTACAGCCGATGAATCGGTCTTCAGCAAATTGATATCAAATAAATGTGCATGCTGGATATTTGAATAAAAATTAAACCGCGGGATTTCCTGCTTAAAATCGACGCCACCATCAAATTCCAAATCAATTTTTTCATCCGCAATTGAAAGATGCCCGTCAAACTTATTATCGGCCAGCTCCGCATTAATTTTAACTTCATTGAATGTACTCTGGTTTAATTCAACGGACCTGACCACGCCATCCAGATTCAACAACATATTTTCTGCCGAGAGGCCGGAGCCATGATAGTATAAATCGAGGTTCATGGTTCCCAGATATTCGGGTAATCGGAGTACTTTACCCAGATCGAATCCCAGCGATTGAATACGGCCATTATATGAAGTTATACCGCTACTATCGGGGGTAAACATATTGAGGGTTGAGGAAAGGTTTCCGATCCCTGATTGTAAGACAAAATTCGACTCAAAATCACGGTAGCGTCCGTCGGCGAATCCGATCATTGAAATTTCGCCAAATTCGTAAATTTCAGGCGGAAGTTTAAGGAATGTATCAGCTAACGGAAGTGCAAATTTGGAAAGATCTTCTGCCGAAGTATGAAATTCATTCATTCTCAAATTGATCTTTGTATTTTCAATATCGGGCAGTCCAATCATCTCTAACTGACCCATAAAATTTGTGTGCTTGCCAAATGTAAATTTCAGTCGGCGCGACTTAAAATTTTCAACCGTTCCATGAACCACCGTATTTATAAAAACCGGATCATCCATAATAAACATCTCCGGCGCAAAATACCCGATATCCGATAAATTCAGCCAGCTGTTCCTAATGTCAGCATCAATCATCACCTCATCAATAAATGAATTAAATGCACCAAAGTCGTTAAAAGAGAACTGGAAATCGAGGTCAAGTTTTGATTTGTTGGTTGTAACTTCCAATGCCTGAACTTTTAGCATATCCGGGCAAATTAAAAATTCACCCGACAAATGTTTCACATCAAAACCACTTTTTTCAACACAGCTTAATCCGTTAATAATGAATGAAACACTATCTTTTTCCAACTTCAATAGTTCCAAATCCAAATTGATATCCGAAACACTGATGGCATCATAGTCAATCCCTTCGCTAACACCCATCCTGTTCTCGTTTATAATACTGAATGCTGATTTGTTTAATTGAATGGTATTACATACAATGTCCCATGGTTTATGATCAATGGTATCGCTTACGGGAATTGTATCTGCTTTTTTCCCGCTAAAATAATCGATCAGAAATTGAAAATTTTGCTGCTCTTCATCACGATAAACTTTCAAATCAACTTCACTTTGATCCAGAATTATTTTTTTGATTCCAAGCTGTTGGTTGCGATAATTAAAATGGTTGATACTTATTTCAATACTTTTTGCCGAAAGTATATTCTGTTGATGCTGATCATTTACTTCCACCCCTTTGATCCAGATATTCCAGAATGCCGTTACCGTCATCTCTTCTATTTTAATGCCGGTTTTCAGTTCTTCCGACAAGTAAGTTGTGAAAAATCTGGCCAAAAAAGTCTGGGTAAAAGGATCGCGTAGAAGCACAAAAAGGGTCATGATCAGCGAAAAAATCACCAACAATAAAGTACCGATTATATGTACAACCCTTTTTTTGATAACTTTGCCCCTTAATTAAATACGCTAAATGAGCACTTTTATTTTAGGAATTGAATCTTCATGCGACGATACTTCGGCTGCAGTAATCCGCGACACACATATATTGTCAAATGTTATTGCCAATCAGGACGTTCACAAAAAATATGGTGGTGTTGTACCTGAACTGGCATCACGTGCACATCAGCAAAATATCATTCCTGTTATTGAAAGTGCTTTACAAGAGGCAAATATAAACAAAAAACAACTCCATGCGATTGCATTTACAAGGGGTCCGGGATTATTGGGTTCTTTGCTGGTTGGAACCTCTTTTGCAAAATCCTTTGCACTCGGACTGAATATTCCCCTAATCGAAGTGGATCATTTACAGGCACATATACTTGCTCATTTTATCCAGGACCATCCGGATGATCAGGTTCCTGAATTTCCGTTCTTATGCTTAACGGTATCGGGTGGGCATACCCAAATTGTATTGGTGAAAGATTATTTCGACATGCAAATTATTGGCCAAACCATTGATGATGCAGCCGGTGAAGCTTTTGATAAAGCAGCCAAAATTCTGGGCCTGCCCTACCCTGGCGGACCGCTGATCGATAAATATGCCAAACTCGGCAAGCCCGATGCATTCCAGTTTCCGGAACCCAAAATTCCCAATCTGGATTATAGTTTCAGTGGATTAAAGACCTCTTTTTTATATAAAATAAGGGACGAATTAAAACTCAATAAAAATTTTATTTCGGAAAACAGGGACGATTTGTGTGCCTCCATCCAAAAAACCATTATTCAGGTATTGCTCAAAAAACTGGAATTGGCTGCCAAAGAACATCATATCTCTGAAATTACCATTGCCGGGGGCGTTTCGGCGAATTCGGAATTAAGAAAAGTTTTAAAAGACAAAGAATCTGAATTGGGCTGGAAGGTTTATGTTCCTAAATTTGCCTATACCACTGATAATGCGGCCATGATCGCTGTGACAGGGTACCTGAAGTATGTCAGGAAAGAATTTACAGATCAGCGTATTACACCCTATACGAGAAAAGAAAACAATAGTTAGGGATTTAATTCAACAAACCTTTCAGGAAACCAAATTGTTAACCACTTGGTATCCAGATCATAATGATAATAATGTTTTGGAATTTTTCCGATGGGCATCTGCTCCTGAATATTTAGATTTAATAAATAATCGAAAAGATAGATGGCATATTTTTTGCCGGCCATCCTTGCCAGATCATAGATATCACTCATTTTTATTCGCTCCAGTTCACTATTATAGAAAATCGTATAATGCCACATATAATCCCCTTCATAAATATCACTTTCTATGTCATCAATAATTGTATGATTGGCATATAATACGGGAAATTGTTGAATAGTCAATGGGTTTCCCTTTAACTCGAACCATGCGTTTAAATTAATGGCATTCAGCGTTTTATCAAAATAATAGCTACCAACGCCTTCAACATCTTTATTGGTTCCGTAAACATTTGAACCCAACATAGATCTAAAATCTTCGGGGGCTGCACGTGTGTTCATTTCTTCCAGTTCCATCTGCACAAGCGTAAACTTATAATAATCATTGGCATGAAAGTCAATCGTATCAGAATGTTGTAATTCAAATTGAAAACCTAAAGCAATAAGCTCATTTTTAAGACTTTGCTCGCAATTTTTTAAGAATACAGAATCGTTGAGATATTTGAGATAGGTACTTTTATAATTATTGCTTGAGTCAACTACAGTCGGGTTTATATCTGTGATTTCATCCGGATTGTCGGATTTAAGATTTGTTTTTATCATACTTTCCGGGAAATTTACCCAAATATGCTTACCCTCAAAATTCTTAAGATATGTTCGTGCAATTTTACGCTCTAAACTACATGAAGAAAATGACGACATGCCTAAAATAATTAGTAATGATACGCCAAATCCTTTCCATTTCATAATTCAATATTTGGTAAAACTGAGAATATAAGATTTGAATAATCACCAAACTTTATGCCATTTATCTTCTCAATCTAAGGGTCCATTTCAATAAAACCATCCGAATAGAATGTTTGCAACGATCTGGCCTTGTGATCATAATGAAAATATTTTTTGGGAAGCCGGCCTTCAGGTAAACCATCCTGAATAAAAAGATTGAGTGTATAATCAAAAAAGTTGATGGCATACTTTTCCCCGACAATTTCTGCAAGCTCATAAACCTTATCCATACTCATGGTATCAATGGTATATTCTGGATTATAGAATGTTCCGGTACTGGTCACTTCATCCAGCAGATAATAACTTGAATAAAGCACCGGGTATTTTTCATCTGGCATGTTGTTACGGTCCATTTCGAACCATGAATTCACATTCAGGGCATTCAAATATATTTTAAGGGAATCATCGTAAATATCAACGAATTCATAAGCGGGTCCAATATAAATATACTCTTCTATTTCCAATTGCTCCAGGTTCAAAACATAAGAACTGTCGTTGAGCGCAATAAATTGTTCGATATCATTCTCTTCATAAACTTTAAAGCCGTATTTTGTCAGCTCCCTGATCATCACTTCTTTGATTTTTTGAATGAAGGTGCTATCAATAATGGAATCCAGGAACAAGCTTCTGGCAGGTGAAGTTGAGTCAATTGAATAAGTCGCAAGGCTATCGTTCAGAAAGAATTGTTTGGGTTTTAAATTTGTTTTAATGATGGTTTCAGGAAAAAATATAAGCACAGATTTTTCTCCTTCATAATACCTGATATAATCCTGACCCAGATAACGTTCGAAACTACAGGAAATAAAAATTGCCGATATGAGTGTAAATGTTAAAAACAAGATGATCCTGGATAATTTCATGCTCTAAAGTGATAAAAAATGAACAATTTAACAATTACAATACCAAAACTCAGTCTATACTTTCAACCAAATAAGGGGCATTATGGATCCATTTCAGTAAAACTATCATTATACCAGGTTTGTATAACTTTTCCCTGCCTGAAATAATGATAATAATAGGCCGGAATCTGGCCTTTGGGCATATGATCCTGTACATAAAGGTTGAGCAAATAATCGTAAAAATTGATGGCGTATTTCTTACCCGAAAGTTCTGCAAGCTTGTAGATATCCTTTACATTCAACGAGTCAATTTTATACCTGAACTTAAAACTCATCTTGCCATCAAACGACTGATAAAAACTTCCCTTTACATCTTCATAAATATAATAACTCGAATACAGAACAGGGTACTTTTCAGTGGGCACCAGATTACGGTTCAATTCGAACCAGGCATTCAGATTTAGTGCATTTACATCAACCTTGAAATTATAATCACCAGCATCAAAAAAATCATCAGCCGAGGCCTTTAATATATATTCTTCCAACTCAATTTGCGCCAGGTTTAAAACATAAGAACTATCGTTCAGAGCCAGAAATTCGCTCATATTATCTACCCCATAAACCTGAAAGCCATACAGGGATAATTCGTCGAGCATACTCTGTTTCATGGTATTCATCAGAACCGAATCGTCGATCCAAGGCAGATAAATGCTTTTTGCAGGGTTCAATGAATCAGGCAGATTAAGCAATATACTATCGGCCAATCCAAGCTGTTCCTGCTTTATATTTGTTTTAATCAAATCTGAAGGGAAAAAAACGAGCAGCGCATTCTTCTTGGTGCTCTTGATAAAATTATTGGCAATTTTCCTTTCGAGGCTGCACGATACCAAAACGACACCCAACAAAAAACAGATAATATAATTTAAATATTTAGCTTTCATTTTCAGCCTTTAATTACAACATATTACGAAATCTGAAAAATTGCACTGTGAAACATTTATTCAGAAAGTAAAATTTTACCAAATGCCATGCCATACTCTTCGGCCATCTTAAGCTCTTCTGAACTGGGTGTAAATTTTACAAAAACACCTTCTTCAAAATAGTTCAACTTTAAGTTTTTAAGATTTGATTTTATATGCTCCTTACCTTCTCCGCTCCAGCCATAGCTACCAAAGCCTCCGGCCAGTTTTCCTTTATCCCTGATCGGGCTTATCACCGCAAAGAGCTTATAAATGGGCAATAAAATATTTTTATTGATGGTTGGGCATCCAACAATGATCCCTTTGCTATTGGCTATTTTAGAGTCAAGTTCACCGATGGGTGTTGTCTCAACATCCATCACCTCAACTTCAATATCTCCGGCCATTCTTATACCTTTAGCAATCTGCTCAGCCAGCAAGCCGGTTTTATGATATGCCGATACATAGGGAATAAAGACCCGCAGGGCATCCGGCTGTTTTATGGCATTGCCCGCGTATTCTTCCGAAAGATCCACATATTTTTTCCAGTGTGTTCGCAAAATAGGGCCATGACCCGTACAGATGGCCTTTATTTCCAATGGCCTTATTTTTTCGATGGCTTTCAACATAAACTTACTGAATGGCTTTAAAATCACATCGAAATAATAACGAAAAGCATCATCAAAATCGCCAACTTTATCGTCGAACATTTCATGATGCGCAAAATGCGAACCAAACGAATCGCAGGTAAAAAGAAGCTGATCCTCAACAAGGTATGTATAAATAGAATCGGGCCAGTGCAAATTGGGGGCCCCGATAAACTGTAGGCTTTTATTCCCCAAATCAAGTTGTTGCCCATCCTTAACAATCAGGTGTGGAAATTCCATACCCATCAAATCCTTCAGATAGCGGATTGCATTTCCGCTGCCAACAACCTTTGCTTTTGGTGCAATTTCGAGTAAATTTTTAAGATTGCCGGTATGATCGGGTTCGGTATGATCGACTATGATATATTCAATTTCAGCAGGATCAACCACCTTTTTAATCTTTGCCAGGTAAACATCCCAGAATTTTTCCTTGGAGGTTTCGATAATGGTTTTCTTTTCTGCATCGATGAAATAAGAATTATAGGTAGTCCCGTATTTTGTCTCCATCACCACATCGAAGGTTACGATATCGAAATCCAACACACCGATCCAGCTTACATCTTTACTTACCTTTAATACTTGCTCGTCTTTCATTTTACATTAAATTATAATTCCAGTGTCATCTGCGGATCATCCTTATCCGGATGAGCAGACTTATTTTTTTGTTCGCCCTTTATTTCACTCTCGCTTGCTTCCTCAGCTTCAGGCATTTCATTTTCCGGTTCCTCCTCCTCTGTTTCTTCAGTTTCCATTTCTTCAACCGGTGGCTCATAAGGTTCGGGTTCCAGCCACTTTAAATCTTTTATTACGAAATTTGACAGTCTTTTGCCTTTGGCTTTATAACTTTTCACCCCGATAAATTCATCCACCTTTATTATTTCATCTGCAATCGGCTTTTTATTTAGCTTTTCGTCGAACGAAATTTCCAAAACCGGCAGATAATCGAGGCTGATGCTGATTAATCTGGTTTCAGGATGTTCGGGGATAAATTCTATTTTCTTTCCATTGGTGCCAGCCTCAATCATAAACCTCTTCAAATAGGTTTTATCCAGCTCTCCATCATAATAAATGGCAGAAATAATCCTGTTTTCATCGAATTTTTCAATATGGATCATATCTTCATCAAAATGATTCGAAAGATCATAATTAAGCATCCGATAATAACCCGATTTCATGATACAAAGAATTTTGTCTTCGCCTTTGAAGGCTCCCAACAAAAGCCCTCTTTCTTCAGAGTTGAGCCTTTTTACGGTATCGTCGTACCATATATCACGCGCCCCCAATGTCGAAACGCCTTCGTCCCGTTTAACAATGGTCTTGATGGAATGCTTGGTAAGGATGTTTCCTTGTGAATTTCGCCCTTTGATCGCCAATTCCGAAAAGTCGTAATCGAAGGATAAACGTTTCAGCCGTGGTTTTGGTCGGAGATAAATTTTGATGGTCTCGGCTTCCCCGTTTGGATTGGCTGTAAAATAAAGTACTTTGGAATCGTCTTTACCTTTGGTAAGCGTATATTCTTTATCACGTGTAACTCCCAAAACGGCGAAACGCTTTACATACACATTTCCCTTGCGCCCATCGCGGTATATCATATTATAGATGGTGCGGTCGTCGTTTTTTCGGAAAACATCCATATGAATGATGTTTTTCCCGATGAAAACTTTCGGTGCCACTTTGGTTACAATAAAAGTACCATCGGCCCTGAATGCAATCAGGTCGTCAATATCCGAGCATTCACAAACAAAGGCATCTTTTCGCAAGCTGGTTCCGGCAAAACCTTCCTCACTGTTCAGGTACAATCGCTGGGTAGCGGCTGCAACCATATTGGCCTGAATGGTGTCAAAGTTTCTGATTTCAGTTTTTCGTTCTTTTCCGGCTGCATATTTTTTCCTGATCTGCCTGTAATAATTAATGGAATAATCGATCAGGTTTGCCAGGTGGTTTTTAACCTCTTCAATCTCATCTTCAATACCTTTAATCAGCTCGTCGGCTTTTAAAGAGCTGAATTTTGAGATTCGCTTAATCTTAATTTCGGTCAGCCGGATAATGTCGTCCTGGGTGACTTCTCTTTTAAATAACTTTTTAAAAGGCTCGAGACCGCCATCAATGGCCTTTAAAACAGCCTCCCATGTTTTACAATTTTCGATCAGGATATAAATGCGTTCCTGAATAAATATTTTTTCGAGCGATGAAAAATGCCATTGCTCTTCCAGTTCACCCAATTTGATCTCCAGTTCGCGTTTAAGCAGTTGAACCGTATTATCAGCTGAAGTTTTAAGTATTTCCTTAACGCCCAGAAATTCAGGTTTACCGCCGTTAATAATACACGAATTCGGGGAGATTGAAATTTCGCAATTGGTAAAGGCATAGAGTGCATCAATGGTCTGATCGGGCGAAACACCGGAAGCCAGATGTATCAGTATCTCCACATTTTCAGCGGTGTTGTCGTCGATCTTCCTGATCTTGATCTTTCCCTTATCATTGGCGGCAATAATCGAATCGATCAGGCTGGTGGTCGTCGTTGCAAAAGGAACCTCGGTGATCACCAGCGTTTTTTTATCGAGCTGCGATATTTTAGCCCTGACCCTGATTTTACCGCCGCGCAATCCGTCGTTGTATTTTGAAAAATCGGCCAGGCCACCCGTTAAAAAATCAGGGAAGATCTCAAAATCCTTATCCTGTAAATAGGCAATACAGGCATCGATAAGTTCAATAAAATTATGCGGCAGGATTTTAGAGGCCAAACCAACCGCGATCCCTTCAACGCCCTGTGCCAGGAGCAGGGGGAATTTTACCGGCAAGGCCAGCGGTTCTTTGTTGCGCCCGTCGTACGACGGTTTCCATTGGGTTGTTTTGGGATTGAATAATACTTCGTTGGCAAATTTTGATAATCGCGCTTCAATGTATCGCGGTGCTGCGGCACTATCTCCTGTTAAGATATTTCCCCAGTTTCCCTGGGTATCGATCAATAAATCTTTTTGACCCAACTGAACCAATGCATCCCCGATTGAAGCATCGCCATGCGGATGGTATTTCATGGTATGCCCGATGATATTGGCCACCTTATTGTAGCGTCCATCGTCCAGGTCCTTCATGGCATGTAAAATCCTGCGCTGCACAGGTTTCAATCCGTCGAACATATCCGGAACGGCCCGCTCCAGGATGACATAGGAGGCATAATCCAGGAACCAGTTTTCGTACATCCCCGAAAGATGCATGGTTTTATGCACTTCGGCAGATGAAGCTTCATCCCTGGGAGCTTGTGTCATTTCGTCTCTTATATCTTCAATTTCATCCATTTATCGTAAAAACTTGTGATCGTATCATCGTCTGCAACATATGATGCAGAATTTTCAGGGGCTAAATTATAATAATGTTTGAATTCTATCAAAATCCAAAAGCGGATTTAATAAAATTTTAATTAACAAAGGCCCTTCATTCATGCTGAAAGGCCCGCAGATCATTTATAAAGCAGATCAGTTTTCTTTCAGAATATAATCGTCGTATTCTATTTCGAAGCGAAGCTTATGCTTCGATTCTTCCTGTGCCAGCGATAGGAAAATATTTTTCAATGCATCGTTGGGTGCCTTGGCAGCCAGATTGGTGTACAGGCGGAATGCAGATTTTTCGCGCTTCATGGCCACGATCAAAGCATCCTGATACGAAATATCGGGCGTAACTTCCACATTTACGAGGTAATCGGCGATGTGCAAATCATGCACCTTCTCATTTTTCAGTTGAAAACTGCCTTCTTCCTTAATTTTCATCAGGCGCGATTTATGGCCCATTTCTTCTTTTGCAAACTGCTGGAATACAGCTTTCATTTCGGCATTTTTTGCCTGTGTTGCCAGTGTGGTATAAAACTCAACGGCCTGCTGTTCTGAGGCAATGGCAAATTTTAAAATGTCGTCGATGGTTTTGAATTCTTCCATTATAATAGTTTTAAGCGATCTAAAAATATAAAAACAAAGATATGAATTTATCGCTTATCATATGGTGTGTTGGCAAGCGGTATTTTAAAAATATATGAACAAAAATGCGGGCTTTGTTAGCATGCATTGATTTCAGGTTTTTAGCAGGATGATAAATTCGGGTCGGTGTGGGATTAAGGATGCAGAAATGTACCCTGGTGGTTCAACCCTACGAGAGTTTGAAACTCTCGTAGGGTATTTGGCGAATAAAATTTTATTTACTGTCTTAATTTATATATTGTACATTTGTTTTTACCACTATTAACAGAATCATAAGATATCAGACTTGAATTAAGAGCAATCCATTCTTGCTTGCCAAAAGTACTTTGATATCTGCTGTTAAATAGTAATATGTATTTTCAAATTGAATTCATATTTTGCACCATATTAATATAGATTAAACAGGAAACTAAACATGAAAAGAACAATTTACTCCCTACTATTTTTAGCTTTCATTGCATCCTGTCAGCTAAATACACAAAGCGAAGCTAAGGTTGACGGAACGCTTATTGTGTTAAATAAGTCCGAAGCATCTGCATCCATTATTTCGTTGCAAACAAATAAAGTGGTAAGCACCATAGAAACCGGAATCGGTCCACATGAAGTTGCTGTTTCGTTCGATGGACAATCTTGCGTTGTAACCAATTATGGTATACAAGATCATATCAGTGCATCCCTCACACTGATTGATTTAGCAGATCTCAAACCCATTAAAACAATTGATCTGGGTGATCATCAAAAGCCTCATGGAATCTTATATATTGATGAAAACCGCTTACTTGTTACTTCACAGGTTCAAAAAGCGCTGCTTGTTGTAAATATTGAAGAAGGCGAGATTGAGCATGTGTTTGAAACAGACCAGGAATTAAGTCATATGGTTACCTATTCGCCCAGGCATCAATTGGCTTTTGTTTCCAATATTGGCTCGGGTTCGATAACGGTTTTTGATATTGCTGAAAAAAGAAGAGTAAAGATTATTGAAACCGGTGAGGGTGCAGAAGGAATAGAGCTTACAAATGACGAAAATGAGGTATGGATTACAAACCGTGCAGAAGATAAGATCAGTATTTTAGATACGAAAACACTTGAGATCACTGAAACTTTTCAATGTGCATCATTCCCAATCAGGGTTAAGTTTACCCCCGATGGAAAATATGCTTTGATTTCGAATGCCCGTTCGGCTGAAGTGGTTGTTTTTGATGTTGAAACAAGAAAAGAATTGAAGAGAATCGAAATGAAGTTTAAAGCCATTGAGGAAAAAGAAAACAGATTGTTTAGCGACCGGTTTGGTGACAGCCCCGTACCCATTGGTATATTAATTCATCCGAATGGCAGGCAAGCCTATGTTGCCAACACCAATGCAGATATTGTAACGGTTATTGATCTGGAAAAGTTCGAGATTGTGAACAGGTTAATACCTGGAAAAGAACCGGATGGTTTGGGTTTTACTATGCTGGAGTTCTAAGGGTTTCGACTACGGTGTGTGGCGTATTTTGCGGCACGATTTCCTGTCCCTCATCACCCTATGAAGTTTTAACGAAGTAGGGCAGGACAGGAAACAACACGAAAACCGTGATGTTTGTTAATCGACTTAACGCCATGCACTTTGAACTGTTATTACCCAACGTAATGTTATTTATCTCCTTTTTTACTTGAAACATTCAAAGTTACGTTTGAGTATCTAAGATTACCTTGATTCAATTCAACCCCATAAATATTGTCCAGTGGAAGTTCCACATTGATAATTCCATTATCCTCTAAATTACTTTGTGATGAGCTATATGGACCTGAAGAAGCTCCTTGGTAAATTTTCCACACTTTGACTATTGGATTATTTGGATTTTCTCCATTTTTGCCAATCAATATTTTATACTCAATATCTCCTTTGTTGGTTTTTACGGTA